>Ga0308164_10000001_pt1 | contig 1626697 bp, 1333 predicted proteins | sample PhyTR2_FD_201031 | JGI IMG/M metagenome (GOLD analysis project Ga0308164, IMG submission 201031) | Phyllosphere microbial communities from UC Gill Tract Community Farm, Albany, California, United States - DLSLT.R2 | ecosystem: Host-associated > Plants > Phyllosphere > Unclassified | place...
GCGCGCTCATTTGGCTGAGCGCGTGCTCTTTCTTCTCGTTGGTGTATTTCGTCATCGTAAAATCCATCGCCCCAGGGCAGATTAGAACTCCAATTGCTGGAGGCGACAACTATTTTGACAGAGGGGGGGGGCAGCGTGACAAATTGCAAGTTTTCTGGCTGGCAATCCGCGATGCTCTGGTGCCGCTACCGGCCAGGAGCGGTCATTCGAGATAAGTCGATCAATTATGAAATCTAAATCTGTCAGTAGCATAGTTGGGCCTTGGCAAGGGAACGTATCGACCGGGCTTACGCAGCGTTGCCGCGATAATTGGGAGATGTCGCTAAGTGAGCTGTCTGATTTGATGGTGGCGACATTTTTGAATCAACAGATAGCTGTAGTTGAAATGCTGGAGGAAGCTGAATCCCGCTTAAAGCGCACAGAGCGAGACGACACAGAATACTTCGAAGGCCAACTCCTAGAAGCTCTAACTGGGGCTAAGGAACGAACCAAGTAAAGCCTTATAAGACAGCCTACTCCCAAGAGCAGTCCTAAAATTTCTTGAAGTGAATTATGAAAAGTATTTCACAGTGGTTGCTCGGTGTGCTCGCCCTTACTCCATTTTTATCACAGGCTCAGGTTACATGCCCTAAAGATTTAAAATGGATTGATGCAACCTTTGCAGAGCGAAAGATTAAGCGAGAAAGTCAAATTGAAAGCGCCAGGGTTGAAGCTTTCTTGAATGCCTCAGTAATCCATTTAGAAATCGGTAAAGTTCAGACTGGCCTGATTGAGATTTTTCCTAAATATCATGCCGACTCTATTCGACTGACATTCGGAAGTGACCGTCCCAGCCCCTCCGATTTTGCTGAAGTTTCGATGTTGGTTGAGCCCCCCATGACGAGCACAGCTTGGCCACGGATGATGGGGCCATGTGCTATCTCTGACGGCATCGATATCGAATTTGATGAACGTGATGTTCCCGACTTCATTGCGGCTCATGCTAATAGCATCCCCAAGTTCAAGGATATCATAAGGCGCGATGCCCTGAACGTGAGTTATTCGATGAAGGTTGAGAGCACCGAGCGTTGGCAGGGTGAGATGGATTATTCAAGAGATTTGCATAGCTTTGACCTACAGACTGATGTACAGGGATGGCACGTTTTTCGTGGGGACATATATATAAAAACGCTTCCGTCTGGCGCACCAGTTTCGCTACTTTCAGTAATTGAGCAAATGCCATCTCCCGAGCAAAGAAAATGAAATTTTTTCGCGAATTAATTCGTGACCGGCGGCTTCGGGGCGACTCCCGCCTAGCGTGACAATCGGTGAAGTTTTCACACGGGCAAGATGCTATCCTGAGTGCCAATGGCCGAGTTCGGCCAAAAGCAGACAGTGCGGAACCGCATCTACCGACCTATCAATCCTAACTGCCTTGCGAATCAGATGACCAAATCTAGCATACGAACAGAAGTTAATGAACTTGAAAAAATGGGCGCGCTGCCGTCGGAAAGCGAGGCCGAAGTGGATCAGTTAAAAAGGATCGAAGAGCTTTATCGAGCCATCGTAAGACCGATTACGGACAATGAGGCCCGCGTATTGATCGAATTGCTCGGCCCTGATCTCTGCTTTGGACTTACCTGGTCGTTTATGCACCTGGTCGAGACGGCACCTGGTTGGCCGCTCAAGGACTGCCTGGAGCAGTTGAACAATGAGTGGAAGCTCGAATTACGGGACCGTGCACTAAGAGGCGGCCACCAGTTTTAGGCTAGGGTCCGCTCTGACTGGACAGCAATCGGCCAAGAGCCGCCGCTCGACGTTCGAAATCTATTTTTTATCCGATAAATCGCAAGGGCCATTAATGCTTTTCGCTTCGCTGATCGTTACCATTGCAATAGGACTGTGGACTGCACACTGGTGGTTCATGGGCAGGAATCGACCTGTTGTCCCGCCTTTGGAAATCGCGGACGATGATCCGCTAATGCTTGATGCGGTTACAAAGGCGCGTACGTCAATCGCTGAGCTACGCTGCGATTTTGCGGAGTCCCCCGCGCATGTTCAAGTAAAGATTCCGTTTGTATCGAATAGTGGAACTACCGAATTTTTATGGTCCGAATTACTGGCCATCACCGAAGACGATATGGAAGTCAGGTATATGACTCCGCCTGCTACCCATTCGGGGCACCTGGAGCGAATTCATCGTCATCCGATCAGTGACCTTAGAGATTGGGTGTACATAAAAAACAAAGGTAACTATCGAGGTGGCTTCTCAATGCGCGTGATGTTCATCCGGGGTCGAGAGGCATGGGGCGAGTTGCCTTCACATCTCAAAGCCGAAGAAGCTAACTATGCGTAAGTATGCCACGACCTTTGTCCGATGTCGGGTGGCAGCTGTCGACAGCGACCCCTTACCGTAACCGTCGAGAACAATCGGCAGTGACCGGCCAATAGCCGCCGGTCGTGCATAACTCAAGATATTTAGAAATATGGAATTTCAAAAAGGCCAGTTCATCGAATTCGATGGTGTGCCAGCGGTGATAGTTGGTCTACCTGGAGACAGCGGTGTTCCTGACGACCATGTCGCGTTGTGGTTTGGGAACCCGAATACCATTCGTAAGTCGCAGGGGGGCAACGGCGAATTTGCGCCTGAAATATGGACAGTGCCGATCGATCTTTGTGAAACTGGGCGGTCTCCGATAGTTAGGCATTGAGTAGGCATGAAACGGCCACAAGCGGACCGTTCGACCTAATGATCAAGGCGCGATTGATGCTTACCTTCTTAATCGAGAGCCGTTTACCTATCGTTCGATTCTTAGCAAGGAGCTGGCGGTAGATGTGGGTTGTAAAAAATAAATTATCATGCGAGCCGACGGTTCCCGTATCGGCCGGCTATGGCTATGTTCAAAGATTAAATCCATGCTTAAATCGACCGCCATCTACGTTGCCGCCCTGCTCTTACAAACCTCGTCCGGTGCTGCCCAAGAAGTTCCAATAACCATGCCCGAACAGTCGCTTGCCGCACGCCTTGATGCCACCATTAGCGTCAATTACAAGGCTACCGAACCCGGCATCACCATTTTGGTGGCCCGAGACGGCAAGCTGCTGCTGCGCAAGGGCTACGGCATGGCAAACCTGGAGACGAAGCAGGCGATGACGCCGGATATGTCGCTGCGCTTGGCATCGATCACCAAGCAATTCACCGCCGTAGCCATTCTGATGTTGGCCGACGAAGGCAAGCTCTCGATCCAAGACGACATTACCAAGTACCTGCCGGACTATCCGACCAAGGGCAAAAAAATCACCATCGAACACCTGCTGACCCACACCTCGGGCATCATCAGTTTTACCAGCAAGCCGGACTCCGACGCCATGGGAAAAACGGACCGCACGGTGGCGGAGGTGATCGACTACTTCAAGAATGATCCATTGCTGTTCGAGCCGGGTACTGGCTACGCCTACAGTAACTCGGGCTACTTCCTACTCGGTGCAATCATCGAGAAGCTTTCGGGCCTGAGCTACGCAAAGTTTGTCGAGCAGCGCATCTTCATCCCGCTCGGCATGGCCCAGACCGCGTACGAAGGGTACGAACGTACGCCGCCGCTGCGAGCCGTCGGCTATACCAAGGAGAACGGAACCTTCGTGCCGGACACGCCCATCAGTATGACAGTGCCGTATGCAGCGGGCGCGCTGGTATCGACGGTGGACGACTTGAACCGCTGGGAACAGGCGATCGCCAATGGCAAACTGCTCAAACCGGGTAGCTGGAAGTCTGCCTTCACTTCCTACAAGCTGGCGAACGGGCAATCCATCAACTACGGCTATGGTTGGGGAGTCGGCAATCTGAAGGGCAGCCCCATGTTCAGCCACGATGGCGGCATTCCAGGGTTTCAAACCTATGTCCTGCGACTTCCGCAAGAAAAGGTATTCGTCGCGGTGCTGGGAAATTCAGACTCCGGTAATGATCCAGAAATAGTTGCCATCAAGGCCGCTGCGCTTGCCATTGGAAAACCGTACGCGGACAAAGAGATCATACTCAACGCTGAAGCGCTGGAGGCTTTCGTCGGAGTGTACGGTGGCCCAGGACTGGAAACGCGCACGGTGCGTGTCGCGAATGGTCATTTGGTAATGTCGCGCAGCAACGGCAACCTCACGTTGCGGCCGCATTCCGCAAATGGTTTTTTTGTCGCTAAATCTCTGATCACCGTCGATTTTGGCCTTGACACCAGCGGCGTGGTCACAGAAATGATAGTGGAACGGGTGGGCAATGCAGCTGTTTATCGACGCATTGGTAACGCATCGCAGCTGACGCGAGTCGAAGCTAAGGATTGACGTTTAATTAATTGTATTGGCACGGGATGCCGGCCCTGTTCTGATGCCAATATGGAGGCATCCGGAATAGGTGCTGCTGGCCACTACTAATGACGATGATGGCAACATCCCACGGCGAAGCGGATTTGGGGACTTTTTCTCCAATGTTTGCTATGGAGCGGAAGCAGCATCTCGATAGGTTCCGCCAGCCCGGTAAAAATTTTCAGTATTCAAGGCGAATCGGCTGAGAATTTTCGCTTTCTTCGCCACTTCACGATGTCCCATATAACAGAAATGGTGAAAAGCCTTCGCAATCAGTACCCGATGTTTCACTTATTGCGTCACCCTGCAACCCAAACCGCGACCGCCGCCCGCGGCGATAACCAACTGCGCGCCTGCCATGCGCCTTTGGCATAGCAAAACTTTATGAAATAGCTTATTCGTTTTCGTTCGTTTTATATCGGAAGCGACCGGTTTATATTTCCGGTTATGACTTCCGTATCTATAGCCTCCGCGCGTGACCACTTCCTCGGCAGCGAGTTTCGCCGCAGTTATGGCTGGCTTACGGCCACCATGCAGCGCCTGGTGGGTTCGCGTTTCGATGCTGAAGACCTGGCCGCATCGGCGTTCACTGAGCTGGCGCAAGTAGACGACGTGAGCGCCGTACGTCAGCCACGCGCACTGCTTACCACCATCGGTCGCCGCCTGACCTACGACTTCTGGCGGCGCCGCGATCTTGAACGCGAGTACCTTGCGCAACTGGCGCTGGCGCCCGAAGTTGTCGGCGCCTCGCCGGAAGACGTGTGCCTGGCTGTCGATGAACTGGTGCGTATCGACGCGGCGCTGGCAAAACTGTCCGCGCGCGCCCGCGAAGCATTCATCCTGAGCCAGTACGAGGAACTTGGTTACGCCGAGATTGCGGCGCGGCTCGGGGTGTCGGTGAGCATGGTGCGCAAATACATCGCCCAGGCCCTGCTGGCCTGCTGCACATGAATCGGCATGCGGACGATACCGCCAGTCGCCAGGCGGTGATGTGGGAGGTGCGATTGCGTGATGGCGATGGCGATGGCGAAGGCGATGCATTGCGCGCCTTCGAACACTGGCTGATGGCCAGCGCTGCCAACGCGCGCGCATGGGACGCGTTACAGCTGCGCCTTGCACACATGGGCGGTCGTTCGGGCAGCAGCGCTTCGAACGCGGCCAGCGCCGCCATGGCGATCGCCTTGCGCGCGCCTTCCGAAGAACGTCGCCGCGCGCTGCGCGCCGCCTTCGGCATGCTGGTGCTCGGCGTGGGCGCGTGGGGCGCGCGCTCCGGCTACCGGCAACTGGGGCTGGACGCCGACTGGCGCAGCGCCGTCGGCCAGCGCGGCGCCACCCGGCTGGCCGATGGCACGGCAATGGCCTATGACGCCGACAGTCGCATCTACCTGTCCGGTAACGCCGGTGCACCGGTGCTGCGCCTGCAGCAGGGCCAGTTGCTGCTGGCGGCCGATGCCGCCAGCGCGCGCGCCATCACGGTCGTCACCGACCATGGCGCGGTAGAGGCCAATGGCGCGGCATTCAACGTGGGCCGGCTGCGCGACCGCAGCGTGGTATCGGTACGTTCCGGCACTGTCGTGGTGCGGCCTGCGGGCCAGTCAAGGATGGTGCTCGATGCCGGCCAGACCTGTTACTTCAACCGCAACGGCGCCCGCGCCAGCGAACTGTCGTTTGCGGCCGTCAGCGGCTGGACCCGCGGCGTGCACGTGGCCGACCGCGTGCCGCTGGCCGAACTGCTCGAGGTATTCGGCCGGTACCGGGCGGGCATCCTGCGTGCCACCGGCCCGGCCGCCACGCGGCTGGTGAGTGGCGTGTTCCGCCTGCACGACATCGACCAGGCCTTGCTGCAGCTGGCCGACGCCTTTCCGGTGACGATCAGCCGCTATGGCAGGTACGTGACGGTACTGCGCTAAAAATATTTTTTAAAAAGTGCTGACGCTTTTGCCTGCTCGCTGCACAGGGGGTTGAAGCGACTCAGCGGAGGCGCACTATCTTGTGAGGCACGTCTTGAAACAACCAAAAAATTCCCTGGCATTCCTGGCCCTGTTGGCCATTCCGGCGGCGGTCCAGTTGCTGGCGGCGCCTGCCGCGTTGGCGCAGGAGGCGGCGCGGCAAACGTACCAGCTGGCCGGCGCGCCGCTCGATAAAACCTTGCTGCGCATTGCCGCCGACAGCGGCGTGGCGCTGGTGTACGACCCCAGGCTGGTGGAAACGGCGCGCTCGGCGCCCGTCAGCGGCAACTACAGCGCCACCGAAGCGATCCACCGCGCGCTCGAGGGCACCGGATTCGAACTGGCCACCAGCGGTGGCGGCCGCACCCTGACCATCCGCCGCGCGGTAGCGCCAGCTACGCCGGTGGCGGCCACGCATCCGGTGCGGGCGCTGCTGGCGCCGGTGGCGCTGCGCCAGCCTGCCACCGCCGCCGCTGCTGCTGCAGCAGTGCCGGTGGCCACCGGTGAAGTGCTGGCCCGGGTGACGGTGAACGGCAGCCGCGCGGTGCGCGCCGACGAGCAAAGCGACGACGTTCAGCGCGCACCCACGTCGTCGTACCGCGTGACCGGCGACCAGCTGGAAGAACAGAACCTGACCACGCTTGAAGATTTGCAGCAGCTGGTGCCGGGCCTGGTGATCCAGAGTACCGACCCGTCGGACACCCAGATCACCATCCGTGGCGTGGGCGACGGCGGCGGCCAGGCCAGCGGCGACGCCAACATCGGCATGCCGAGCAGCGTGGCGATCTATGTGGACAATGTGTATCTGGCGCGGGCTGGCATGCTGGGCAACGGCCTGGGCGACATCGCCTACGCCGAAGTATTGAGCGGCGCCCAGGGCACGGCATTCGGCGCCAACGCCACTGGCGGCGTCCTGAATATCCACACGCGCGCGCCGTCGTTTACCCCCGAGGCTTCGAGCACGGTGTCGTTCGGCCAGAATGGGTACCAGCGCTTTCGGGCGATGGTATCGGGCCCGCTGTCCGAGAACTGGGCCGGACGTTTGAATGCCGTCTACAGCAGCAACGACGGCCCGGTGACCAATCTCCGCAACGGCCACTCGCTGGGCGGCGGTTCCAGTTCTGGCCTGCGCGCCCAGGCGCTGTACAAAAAGGGCGACGCCTTCAGCCTGCGCCTGTCGGCCGATTACAGCAACAGCAACAGCCAGCCCACGCCGGTGCTGCTGGCCACCAACACCTTCAGCGGCACCGACGGTTATGTCACGCGTTCCAAACTGATAGGAAATAATATCGTGTTCGGACCCAACGTCGATCTCGATGACGAAAATTACATCCATGTGAAGCAGGGCGGCCTGTCGGCGGTGGCGGAATGGGCGTTCGACAGCGGCTACAAATTGCGTTCGGTGACGTCGGTGCGGTCGTTCCGCTCCACGCCCACCATGGCCGACGGCTTCAGCGTCAACGTCTACAACAACACCGGCACCGATGTGCGCGACCGTACGCTGTCGCAGGAACTGCGGCTCGATTCGCCCACCGGCGAACACTTCGATTACGCGCTTGGCCTGACCTTCCTCGGCCAGAATCTGAATACCGTGGCGCACACGCGGTATGGTCCCGGACCGGTGCCGGGCGTGTACCTCGGCGCGGCCAGCTACAACAACCTCGATGTGATCCGTCTCGGCACGCTGCGCGACCGCATGGTGTCGCCGCATGTGCAGGGCACCTGGCATATCGCGCCGCGCTGGGACCTGACCGGTGGCGTGCGCGTGAATTACCAGGAGAAGGGCGGCCAGTTCGTGCGCTACAACCGGGTGGCGTTCAATTCCGGCTACCTGCAGGAATACCATACGCTGCCATCGGGCACGCTGGTGCTCAAGCACACGCTGAACGACGACTGGAACACCTACCTGGCAGCGTCGTACGGCGAAAAATCGGGCGGCCTGAATATCTCGGCCGGCGCCGCGCGGCAGGCGGGGCTTGACTCGCTGTACGTCAAACCGGAAAAAACCAGGACCGTGGAACTGGGCGTGAAGGGCGCGCTGTGGGACGACCGGGTATCGCTCAAGGCCGACATTTTCCAGACCGAGATCAGCGACTTCCAGACCCAGGGCTACAACCCGGAAGACCAGCAAACCTACCTGATGAACGCCGGTACATTCCGCTCGCGCGGCGCCGAGGCCACCATCCGCACGGCATTCACCCGCAACTTCACGGTGGACCTGGCCGGCGTGTACAACGACGCCCGCTACACCGAGTACCACAACGCCCGCTGCGCGCCTGAAGTGACGCTGTCGCCACGGCCGCCGGCGTCGTGCGACCTGACCGGCGCGCGCGTGTTCAATGCGCCCAAGGTGACGTGGAATGCCAATGCACGCTATGGCTGGCGCACCGAGGGTGGTTTAAATAACTTCGTCACGGCGCGTTATGCGTATCGCGGCTGGATGTACGGCACGGTCGACAATTCGGCGCTCACCAAGGTGAGTAGTTATGGACTGGCTTCTTTTTCAGCAGGCACCGGTGGTAAGCTCGAACGCGGAGACTGGACCGCCTCACTGTGGGTCAACAACGCCTTCGACAAGCGGTACTACCGCCGCGTGGGCGCCGGCGATTACGGCACCGTGTGGGGCTGGCTGGGCGAAACCCGCACCGTGGGCGCCACCCTGGCATTCAAATATTAAAATCAACAGTACGGAGCAGGCAAAGCATGAGTGCATCACTGGAGCGTCGTCAATTCATCAAACTGGCATCGTTGTTGACAGGCGGCGCGGCGGCGGTCACCACCGCGCTTACGCCTGCGCTGGCAGCTGCTGCAGCCAAGCCGGCAGCAGGCGGCCAGGTTGATCCGGTGCCGTCCGGCGAGACACCGCTGCACTGGCTCGAAGGCGCGCCCGCTAGCTTTGGCGGCGCCACCTGGGGTGTGCCGTGGCCGCAGGGCCGCGTGCCGGCCGATGCCGCGTTCGCGCTGCAGGGGACTGTAGCCGCCGCGGGCACGGGTGCGGCAGGCCAGACGGTGCAATCGTGGCCGCTGGCCTACTGGCCCGATGGCTCGCTGAAATGGTCGGCGCATGCGCTGCCGCCCGAACCGTCAGGCGCGGCGCCGCAGGCGGGCTACCGGCTGCAGCCGCTGCTGGACGATGCCGGCAAGGCGCTACCGCCCCAGGCCAGCGGCGCGCCGCTGGCAAAAGACACTGGCAACGCCATCGACATCGACACCGGCGTGCTGCAATGTTCGCTGCCGCGCGCGGGCAAGGTGCTGGTCACGTCGATGCAGCGCAACGGCAAGCCGTTGCTGCGCGACGGCCGCCTGGTGCTGCTGGTGGACGGCGCGCTCGATGACGAAACCCTGGGCGCGAGCCGCCGTGCCTACGATGGCGCCATCGACAAGGTGACGCTCGAGCAGAACGGCGTGCAGCGCGCCGTGGTGCGCATCGACGGCAGCCATCGCCACGCGGACGGCGCCACCTTGCTGCCGTTCGTCGTGCGCCTGTATTTCTATAAAAACTCCGACGCCGTGCGGCTGGTGCACACACTGGTGTACGACGCCGATCCGGCCAAGGCCTATATCCGTGGCGTGGGCCTGCGCTTCGGCGTGCCGCTTACGAACCCCTTGTACGACCGCCATATCCGCTTCGTGGGCGACAACGGCGGCGTGTTTGCCGAAGCCGTGCAAGGGCTGACCGGCTTGCGCCGCGATGCCGGCGCCGCCGTCTACGACGCACAGTTCAACGGCCGCGCGGTGCCGCTGGCGCAGATGGGCGCGCAGGTAAAAAAAGGCTTGCCGTATATTCCGGCGTTCGGCAGCTACTCGCTGCTGCAAGCGCATGCCGATGGTTTTTCGATCAGCAAGCGCACCAGCGCCGGCCATGGCTGGATCCATGCGGCCAGCGGCGCGCGCGCGTCCGGCACCGCCTACGTGGGCGCGCCTGATGGCGGCGTGGCGTTCGGTGTGCGCAATTTCTGGCAAAGCTACCCGGGCCAGCTCGACATCCACGGCGCCGAAACCGGCCAGGCCACGGTCACCATGTGGTTGTGGGCGCCCAATGCGCCGGCCATGGACCTGCGGTTTTATCACGACGGCATGGGCGAGGACACCCACGAGAAGCAGCGCGACGCGCTCGACATCACGTACGAAGATTACGAGCCGGGCTTCGGCACGCCGCTGGGTGTGGCGCGCACCAGCGAACTGCAATGGCAGCTGCTGGGCGCCACGCCAGCGGCGGCCGAGCTGGTGGCGATCAGCCGCCGCATCCAGTCGCCGCCTCAGCTAGTCACGTCGCCGGAGCGGATCTACCAGGCGGGCGTGTTCAGCGACTACTGGAGTCCTGCTTCCGTGCAGCCGACTGCCGCGCAGTCGAAACTGGCCAGACAGCTGGCGTGGAGCTTCGACTTTTATCGCAACCAGGTGGAAGACCGCAAGTGGTATGGCTTCTGGGACTACGGCGATGTGATGCACACCTACGACAACCAGCGCCACGTGTGGCGGTACGACGTGGGCGGCTATGCGTGGGACAACTCGGAGCTCAGCACCGACATCTGGCTGTGGCACTACTTCCTGCACACGGGCCGCGCCGACGTGTTCCGCATGGCCGAAGCCATGACGCGCCATACCGGCGAAGTGGATGTCCATCATATCGGCCCGTTTGCGCCGCTCGGCTCGCGGCACAATGTGCAGCACTGGGGCGACAGCGCCAAGCAGCTGCGCATCTCCACCGTCATTAACCGCCGCTTCATGTATTACCTGACCGCCGATGAGCGCATTGGCGATTTGATGACGGCGCAGATCGATGCCGTCAATCGCCTGCAAACCGTGATCCCCGGCCGCAAGATCGGCCAGGTGGCGCCTGCGGCCGATCCGGAGAACCACGCCAGCGTATCGTTCGGTACCGACTGGGGCGCGATTGCCGGCGCGTGGTTCACCGCGTGGGAGCGCAGCGGCCAGCCGGAGATCCGCGACAAGCTGCTGCGTTCGATGGCCAGCATTGCCGCCCAGCCGGAAGGCTTTCTGGCCGGCGGCGGCACCATGAACCTGCGCACCGGCGCCTTCATCGTGGAGACGGAAAAGAAGATCAATGTCTCGCACCTGAGCGCCGTGTTCGGGCTGCCCGAAATCTGCAGCGAATTGATACGCACCGTGCCGCAGCCGGCGTTCCGCGATGCCTGGCTGCGCTACTGCCGCCTGTACAACGCCACCGAGGCGCAGCAAAAGGCGGAACTGGGCAAGAGCCTGGGCAAGCTCAATCTGGGGCAGGGCCATGCGCGCCTGCTTGGCTACGCTGCCGTGCAGTGGCAGGACCGCGCGGTGCTGCAGCGCGCGTGGACGCAATTCTACGAAGGCAAGGCGGGGCTGGTGGACCGGGACCTGGTGGCGCGCCACATCAAGCCGCCGCTGGTGCTGCGCGAGATCGAGGAAGCACCGGCCATTTCCACCAATGCGATTGCCCAGTGGGCGCTCGGGGCGATGGGCATGATGGCGCTGGAGGCCACGCCTGCCACGGTGTTCCGCGACGATTTCCAGCGCTTCGATCCGCAGGCCTGGGCGGTGGAGGCGGAGGCCGGGGAGGGCAGGGGCGCGCGGGCGGCGCAGGTGTCGTCGCGCGCACTGGTGCTCGACGCCGAACGGGGACTGACCGTGTGGCTGCGCCAGCAACTGCTGGGACACTACGAAATCAGCTTCACCCGCACTGTGCTGGCCGAGGGCAAGCCGCACGAGCGGCTGTCGGACCTGAACTTCTTCTGGGAAGCGCAACTGGGCGCGCAACCGTTTACGCGGTCGGGCAAGCTGGAAGAATACGACCGGGTGCCGATGTTTTATGCTGGCATCGGCGGCAATACCAACACCACCACGCGCTTTCGCACCTACGACGGCAGCGGCGAACGCAAGCTGCTGCAGGAGTACCTGGGCCAGGAGTATCTGCTCAAGGCCAACCACCCTTACCGGATACGCATCGTGGTCGATGGCCAGGGTACGCGCCTGTACGTGGACGACCGCGAATATTTTTCGGCCCCGGGACCGCAGCAGGGCGGCGGCTACTTCGGCCTGCGCACCACGCAGTCGCGGCAAAAAGTGGAGAACTTCGTGGTGCGGCGGATCGCCTGAACGCTGACAATCTTGCGTGCGGTCGGACTGGACCCGCACCCCTCCCGGCCGCAGGGAGGGTCAGGCCCAGCGCAACCTGGCGCCGGCGACAAAACCGGCGGTCATCAGGCAGCAGGGCGGCACCAATATCCACAGCAGCACGATGAATTCGGCGAGCGGGCCGAAACCGAACACCAGTTCGAGCACCACGGCAAGCAGCAGCGCAACCACGGCCGACGCCCCGATCAGCCATGGCGCCGTGGCCCGGTTATTGGCGGCGAAGGCAACCAGCAGCGGTAAGCCGATGACGGACATGCCGATCAGGCTCCAGTAGCCGAACACCATGAAGTTCGTATAAAAATGCTCGCCGAGGGCCGCGAGATAATGTTCAGGCGTCACATTCCATTGCGCCAGCGCTGCGTCGCGCGGACAATAAGTTCGGACCGCCACGAAGACGGCAAATACCGCCAGCGCACCAAGATAGCCGCCGATCAGGCGCCGCGCCGGTAACCCGGGGCGCTGCGCCATGAAGATCGCCAGCGCGACGATGGCGAGGCAAAGCAGGATGCCGAGCGGGGACATGGCGGGAGCGCCCAACAGCTTGGTGATGTCCAGGATATTCCTTTGGTTGCGGTGGTAGTGGTGTTGCTTATAGCAGATCCTGCTGCCTGCGGCCAGGGTGTCAAACCACCAGCATCGCCTGCAGCGACGTCACGCGCTGCGGATCCGACCAGCCATCGAGATAGCGCCCGTCCGCGGCGAATTCCAGCAGTTGCAGGCCGCCAGCAGGATTGGCCACCAGCACGCGGCCATCGGCCAGGCGTTGAAACGCGGTGTAGCGCGCCGGCGCCACGGCATTGGGCACCTGGCTGGCGTTGCCGAACGTGCCCGTCAAATAGCCGCGCGCATCGAAGCGGGCCATGAAGCCGCCGCCGCCGGCGCTGGCCAGGGTGCTGCCATCGGCCAGCCGTAGCACCTGGCCCGGCTCTTCGAAGCCGGGCGCGCGCATGGTGCGCAGCGTGACCAGCGCGCGGTCGGTTTCGAGGAGGTGGTCGCGCATGCACAGCAAATACGTGCCGCTGGCGGTGGGGCGCATCGATCCCACGTAATCGCCGTCGCGGCGTATGCTGGTCACCAACCGGTACTCGCGGTCGAGCGTGAGGATGTTGACGCCCCCGCTGCCATCGAGATCGCAGCCTGCCACCAGCGTGGCGCCGTTGGGCAAGTGCCAGGCCGACGACACGTGCGACCAGCGGCCGCAGGTCTCGGGGATTTCGCCCGACGAAATGGTGAGTTCGAAAAAACCGTGGTCGTAAGCGATCAGCACGCGGTTCTGGCCGATGCGCTGGATGTCGCGCGCGTGCGGATATTTTTCCAGGCTGCGGGTCCAGCCGTAATGGGGATTGCCGGTGTCGATCAGGGCGATGGTCTGGCGGCCGGCGTCAATGGCCAAAAACTGACATTTCATCTGCTTGAGTCTCCTGCGTCATGTGGATCACGCCCGCCTTCGCTGTGCGGGTGGTGCCGCGATCTTCGCAGATTCAGACGTTTTCTTCCAGCCCCGTTTGCGTTTGCAGCTGCGCCAGCGCTGCCAGTATCGGTGCCAGGCCGGTGGCCAGTTCGCGCGCCAGCTGGTCGATTGCTTCTGGCCGGCCTGCCAGCAGTTCCTGTTCCAGCGCGTGGGCGATGCCGGCCAGCTGGCCGGCGCCGATATATGGCGCCGTGGACTTGAGGTTGTGCGCCAGGCTTTGCAGCGCTGCGTGGTCATGGCCGGCCAGCGCCGCGTGGATGGCAGGCGGCGTGGCGGCGTACTCGCGCAGGAAGCCGCGCAGGCGCTTGTCGAGCCGGTGGTGCTGGCCGCCTACGCCGCGCAAGGCCTGGTTCCAGTCGATGCCGGGCACCGGCGGCAAGCTGGCAGCGTCGGCCCCGCTGGCTGCGACCGGCGTGGCCGACGCTGCGTCATCTGCGTCATCTGCACCATCTGCACCATCTGCACCATCTGCACGCTCTGTACCAATTGCACCTGGGGCGGTGCGGCCAGCCAGGCGGTGCGCGGGCAGCCACCGCAGCAGGGCGGCAAACAGCAGGGCCGGGTCGATCGGCTTGGTCAGATGGTCGTCCATGCCGGCTGCCAGGCTTTTGGCGCGGTCGGCGGGCAGCGCGTGCGCGGTCATGGCTATGATGGGCAACTGCCGGTAGCGGTCGATGGCGCGGATGCGGCGCGTGGCCGTCAGGCCGTCCACGCCGGGCATCTGGATATCCATCAGCACCAGGTCGTAGTCGCCCGTCTGCACCATGTGCACCGCCTCGGCGCCGTCGCACGCCACGTCCACCTGCACCGGCGCCGCCGCCAGGAAGTCGAGCGCCACCTCGCGGTTGTTGGCATTGTCTTCCACCAGCAGGATGCGGGCGCCGGCGAGCGCCGCCGGATCTGGCGTGGGCGGCGCCGCCGGGTTGGTGTGTGCCAGCACCGCATTTGCAGCGCCAGCGGCAGCGGCATCGGCAACGCCGAGCCGCACCGTAAAGCTGAACCGGCTGCCCACGCCTGGTGTGCTTGCCACCTGGATGTCGCCGTCCATCAGCTTGACCAGCTGCTGGCAGATGCTGAGACCGAGGCCGGTGCCGCCGTACTTGCGCGCAATGCTGTCGTCAGCCTGGCTGAACGACTGGAACAGCCGTTGCACCTGGGCGGCGTCCATGCCGATGCCGGTGTCGCTCACGCTACAGCGCAGCACCACGCTGGCAGGCGCCCGGGCCACCAGTTCCACGGCCACCGTCACTTCGCCGTGCGCGGTGAACTTGAAGGCGTTGCTCACCAGGTTGATCAGCACCTGGCGCAGGCGTAGCGGGTCGCCGACCAGGCGCGCCGGCACGCCGCTTTGCACCCGCATCGCCAGCGTGACGCCGCCATCGGGATGGCTGGCGGTGGCCAGCGATGCCAGCGGGTCGAGCACGTCGCTGAAGTCGAATGGTACCGTCTCCAGGCGCATCTTGCCCGCCTCGATACGGGAAAAATCGAGGATGTCGTTGAGCACCGCCAGCAGGTGTTCGCCGGCGCCGAGGATCTTGCTCAGGTAGTTGTGCAGGCGCGGTTCGGGCGCTGTCATCAGCGCCAGCCGGCTCATGCCGATGATGGCGTTCATCGGCGTGCGGATTTCGTGGCTCATGTGGGCCAGGAATTCGGACTTGGCGCGCGTGGCTTCCTGAGCGCGCAGCATGGCCAGCTCCATGTCGCGGGTGCGCAGGCCGAGGATGCGCATGAACAGCAGCAGGTCGAGAATATTGCCGAACTGGAGGGCGTGCATGGTCCAGAAATTGGCGGCCAGCGCGCCATTGATGACCAGGCTCAGCACCACCGACGTGGCAAAGCTCACCGACCACCCCAGCAGCAGATAAACGCCAACGGCATCGCCGCGCCGTGCGCGCAGGAAGGCGCCCGGCAGGCCGATCAGCATGGGCAGGATGCCCAGCGTGCTGACGATGCGCACCAGCGTTTCCACCGAGATCAGGTCGGTGGCATAGGCCAGCGCCGCCAACACGCACAGCGCCGCGCCGCTCTTCATCAGGCGGCTGAACAGCCGGTCCTGGCCGGGCCGCGCCAGCACCTGCTCGACGAACAGGTAGGCGCCGCAGGCGGCGGCCAGCGCGAACAGACCGCCCGCGTGTATGCTCATCCACACGCTGTTATGCCACAGGTACTGGTTGCCGAGGCCAAAAAACTCGACGGAAAACAGCGACAGTCCCGCCACCATCAGCGCGAACTTGGCAAACAGCGGTTCGCGCAGGTTTTGCCATTGGGCCAGGCTGTACAGCAGCAGGCACAGGCATAGGCCCAGCAGCACGCCTTGCAGCATCTGCTCGTTGAGGGCGGCCGCATGAAACGCCTGCGCCCGCGACAGCTGCACCGGCAGGATCATCGCGCCGATATTTTCCACCCGCAGCAGCAGCACGTGTTCGGAGCCGGGCGCCAGGTGCAGCAGCACGGCCGGCACGCGCGCGCGCGGCGCATGCTCGGCCACCGGCTGCAGGTTGCCGGTCACCGTGGGCTTGCCCAGTACGCCGTTGGTGGCCACGTACACGTCGATGCGGTTGATGACGGCGTAGTCCACGCTCAGCACCCACTGGCCGTCGCTGTACGCCGGCACCTGGACCGGGATGCGCAGCCACACCACCTCCTTGTGCACGCCCAGCGTGGCGCGCGCCTGGGTGGGCACGCGGAAGCGCTGCACCGCGGCCAGCGCCTGTTCCGGTTCCAGCTGGCCGCCGTCGTCCACCAGCACCGACACCGCTGGCCAGGCGTCGATTACGTCGCGGCCCGAATCGAGCGGCAGCGGCGACTGCGCCGCCACGCCTGCCTCCTGCGCTGCTGCTAGTCCCGGCGCCAGCGCGCACAGCGCCGCCAGGACCAGCAATAGCAGGGCCAGCAGGATGCGCGGGGCGCGCGGCGCGAAGGTGGTGGTCATGGCGTGGTCATGGCAGGCAGGGGATCAGTAACGGTAGTCGACGCGCACGTCGAACGTGCGCGGATCGCTCGGCACGGTCATGCCGAAGCTGTCGATCGAGATTGGCCGGATGCGGTTTTCCAGATTGTTGGCGCGCGCCAGCACGCTCCAGGCGCCGCTGGCGGTGGTGTAGCGCAGCGTGGCGCCGCTCTCGGTGCGTGCCGGCACGCGATACTGCAGCAGCTGCGACGGCACGGCGATCTGGTAGTCGGCGCTGCGCCGCGTGCGCACGCCGGCGACCAGCACGCCGCCCGCCACGGGCATGCTGTGTTCGTAGCCGAGCGATACGCTGCTGGCCGGCGCCCGGTCGAGCTTGACGCCGCGCCACGAGTGCACGCCATCGGGTGCATAGCGCACATAGTGGGCGTCGAGCAGCGCCAGTGCGTACGTCAGGCGGTCGCGCGCGCTCACGGCCAGCTGGCCTTCCAGTTCGAGTCCCTTGACGCTGGCTTCGCCCGCGTTGGCCGTGACGAAGCGCGGCGCGCCCGCCACTGTGGCCACGCCGCTCAATTGCAGATTGGTGTAGTCGTAGCGGAACACCGACAGGTTCAGCGATGCAGTGTTGTCGAGGAAGCGCGACTTCACACCCGCTTCGTACGCGCGCAACTGCTCCGGCTGGTACACCAGCGTGGCTTGCGGCACGGCCAGCGCGGGCGCGCAGCGCAAGCCCAGCGCTGCGGCGCCGGCGGCGCAGCCGTCGTTGAAACCGCCAGCCTTGTAACCGGTGGACAGCGTGGCGTAGGCCATGGTGCAGGGCGTGACGTCCACATCGGCGCCCAGGCGCCAGGTGGTCTGGCTGGTAGCCAGGTCGGCGGCATTGAGCAGCTGCAGATCGGTGGCCGGGTTGTACCCGCTGGCCTGCTGGAAGCTGGTGGCGCCGTAGCGCGATTTTTTATCGCTGGTGCGGCGCGCGCCGGCCGTCAGACGCAGGTCGCCGCCCAGCACGCCGGCCACGCGGTACGTGGCCTGGCCGAACACGGCCTGGCTGGTGGCGCGGGTAGGGCCATGCGGGAAGGCGTAATAGGGCGTCAGGCCCACGGCGTCGAGGTCGCGGAACGTGTACGACTGCGACGAGCGTTCGCGGAAATAGTACACGCCGGCCTGGCCATTGAGCGGACCGGCCACGTGGCTGGCGAGGCGCAGCTCGTGCGAGTCCTGGCGGTACCAGCCGTCGAAGTCCTGGTGTACGCCCAGCGCCACGGTGGGCGCCACCCGGTAGTAGGAATTGGTCAGTTGCTGCTGGCTGTAGTCGCGGTGCGAACCGAGGTAATACACGGTGGCGGCGCCCAGGTCCCATTGCAGGTCGGCCGTGACGCCCGCCGTGGTCTTGTGGCTGTAGCCCTGCGACAGCGCCGTGTTGAACGGCACGAAGCGGTTGGTCAGCTGGTCGCGCGCGGCGCCGCCCTGCCACACCGGGGTGCCGCTGGCCACGCCGGCATAGAAATTGGTGTCGGGGACAAAGCTGTCGTTGTTGTCGTTCAAGCGGCTGTGGTCGTAGCGCAGCAGCAGGGTGGCGGCGCGGCTCAAGGCCAGCCGCGCGGTGATTCGGGCTGCTACATCGTCGCGGTCCAGTCCCAGCTCGTACGGTGTGCCCTGACCGTTGCGCAGATAGCTGTCGTGGCGGTTGACGTTCACTGCGGCGCGCAGCGCCAGTGCCGGACTGACCGGGATATTCAGCATGGCGCCCGCTTCGCGCGAGCGGTAGTTGCCGATGGCGGCGTGGGCTTCGGCAGCAAAGCTGTCGATCGGGGTTTTGGAAATGACGTTGACGGCGCCGGCCGTGGTGTTGCGGCCGTACAGCGTGCCTTGCGGACCGCGCAGGATCTCGATCCGTTCGACGTCGTAGAAACCGAGGTTCTGGCTTTGCGGCCGCGCCAGGTACACGCCGTCAAGCATGAAGGCGGCCGATGGATCGCCCTTGCCGGTGGTATCGGCGCTCGACACGCCGCGCATGGTGATGCGCAGGCCGTCGGTGGCGTTATCGAATTCCACGTTGGGCACGCGGGCGCCCAGGTTGCCCGGGCTGGCAATGCCCTGGTCCGCCAGTTGCTGCGCGTCGAGCACGGTGAGCGACACCGGCGTTTTCGAGGCTGCCGACGGGGTGCGCTGGGCGGTAACGGTCACTTCCGCAATGGCGGCCGGCAGTTGCTGGCTGCGGGCGGCCAGCGGCCAGGCCGCCATCACGGCCAGTGAAGACAGGGTCAGCGCCAGCGGGCTGGCAGCGGCGGGAACGCGAAATTTCAACATGAAAGCAAGAGGGTGAGCCAAACCCCGGAGTTTATCAGCTTGGCTATCCTTTTAGTAGCTGCCAAGACAACATAATTTCCTCTGTGCTATCAATCTGATATCGGTTCATGCACCGCAGCAGCGTTTAGCCCAGCACGGCGGGATTGCGCTGCCACATGCTGTAACACAGCGCGCCGGCAAAACTCACCCAAGCGATGTATGGCAACAACAACCAGCCAGCCACACGGTCGCGCCGGCCGAACGCGACGATGGTGGCGACGATGGCCAGCCACAGTACTACCAGCTCGACAAACGCCGGCAGACCGCGGTGCCAGGCAAAAAACAGCCAGCTCCACAGCGCGTTGAGCGCCAGTTGCACCACGTACAAGGTCATCTCGGGACGCACGCTGCGCTCGGCTGCGGTGCGTTGCACGCGCCAGGCCGCCACGCCCATCAGCGCATATAACACCGTCCACACGGGGCCGAACACGGACGCGGGCGGCGCCCACGAGGGCTGGTCGAGCTGGTTATAAAACGTGCCGGCTTGCGACGTGGCAAACGCGCCGATGGCGGCAAACACAAAGGTCAAAACCAGCCAGCCGGCCAGGGCAGGCCATTGCATGGGGCGGGACGGTGGGGCGAGGTGGGCAGTCATGAGAGTGGCTCCAGTTGGGTTGAGGGCGATGGTGGCCAATTGCCGGCCTTTGCTCCGTTCGCACGCGCACGTAGCGAGCAAGCGCGCCGCACGGCGGGCGCAGCTGCAGGTTAGGAGTCTTCCGATAACAGTGCGCGGCGGGTGCCGATAGCAGTGTGGGCGTACGCTGAGGATAATCAAGCTTCCGGCCAGCCGGCCGCAATCAGCAAGGCAATCACGACAAGGGGAATGCGATGAATATCATTTTATGGATCGTTATCGGCGGCATCCTGGGCTGGCTGGCCAGCCTGGTCATGAAGACCGACGCCGAGCAGGGTTTGCTGCTCAACGTGGTGGTGGGCATCGTGGGAGCGCTGCTCAGCGGCTGGTTGCTGGCGCCGCTGCTGGGCACCGGCACCATCAATTCCGACGACTTCAGCCTGGCGTCGCTCGGGGTGTCGTTCCTCGGCGCGCTGATCCTGCTGGCCATCGTCAACCTGTTCCGGCGCGGGCGGGTGCGCTAGCAAGGCGGCCGGCGCGCCAGCAGCACTGCCGGATGGTCAGCCGAACTTGGTCTTCTTCAGGTATTTTTCCACGTCGCGGTAGCTGTCGTCGCTGCCGGCGTAGCGCACCAGGTTGCGGGCGGTTTTCAGCCATTCGATGGTGGATGGCTGCATTTGCTCCAGCGCGAATTCCATGTCCCGGGGGCCGATCGGGCGTTCCGGCGCTCCTGACAAGATGTCGTGCAAGGTGCTTTCCTTGGCCAGATCGATCAGGCCGTCGATGTCGGCGCCCGAGTAATGTGGGGTGGCTGCCACCAGCGCGTCCACGTCGATGCCTTCCACCGGAATGTCGCGCAGCTTGATTTCCACGATGTGCTTGCGCGCTTCGGCATCGGGCGGTGGCACAAACAGCTGGCGCGCAAAGCGGCCGGTGCGTTTCATGGCCTGGTCCACGTCCCATGGCATATTGGTGGCGGCCAGGAACAGCACGTCGCGGTTGTCGCGTTCAAAACCGTCGAGCTGCGACAGGAACTCGTTGACGATCGTGCGGCTATGCTCGCTATGCGCTTTGGAGCGCGAAAATGCCAGTGCATCGAGCTCGTCGAAGAACAGCACGCACGGCTTTTGCGCGCGCGCCTTTTCAAACAATTGCGCCAGGTTGCGTTCGCTTTCGCCCATCCACATATTCAGCACTTCGCTGATGCCTACCGACACGAACGAGGCATTGCACTCGCTGGCAATGGCGCGGGCGATCATGGTTTTGCCGCAGCCGGGCGGGCCGTACAGCAAAATCCCGCCGCCACCGCTCTTTTTGAATTTGGCAAACAGACCGGGGCGCAAAAACGGTTCGATGATGTGCAGGCGCAGGGTCTTTTTCAAGTCTTCCATGCCACCCACGTCGGCAAAGCGCACCTGGTCCGGGGCCGATGGTTTCAGCGCCACCACCTTGGCGCCGCCGCCCACTACCGACAGTGCCGGGCCGCTCGACGGCCGGGCGCGCTGCTGCAATTGTTCCAGGGCCGGCTGCGCGGCAAAATCCGGGTGCTGGCGCGCGGCCGTGTAGGCGGCCAGCGCATCGGTGTCGCGGTCCAAAGCGAGCAAGGCCTGGGCCTTGCCGGTCAGGCTGGCAGCATCGGGACGCTGGCGCGCAGCCAGTTCGAATTGCGTCAGTGCTGCCGCCGCGTCGTTCGCTTCCAGCAGCAGGCCGGCGTAGGCGAGCCGGTGGTCAATATTGAACGGGTCGCTGACGAGCGCGGTTTCGAGTTCTTCACGGGTGGTCATGGTGGTCACAGTCCTGCGCGGCGTTTCAGCCAGCGCGTCAAGAGAGGGGGATAGATCCAGGAATACAGGCAGTAGCCCAGCAAGGTGTACGTGGCCACGCTGGAAAACAGCGGCGCCTGGCTGCGTACCAGGTTCAGCACCACCAGCGTGATGACGTAGAACGCTGCCGAGCCGATTGCGCCCCAGCGGTTGAAGGGCCACAGCGGCAGCATGCTCCAGTGGCTGAGCGCGTCGAGCTGGACGACCAGCGCCAGGATTTCGCGCGAATTCGGGTACAGCTTGAGCAGTTCCACCGCGATGCGCTTGGCGGCGCGGTAGCGACCGCGCGCCAGCAGGTGGGTAATCAGCATGCGCGCCGTGTTTTCGCTTTCGGGATGGCCTTGCAGCAGCCGCGCCAGACCGGCCTGTTCGGCGCCACGGCGGCCGTCGATGATGTCGCCGATCAGGCACGTGGTCAGCGCCAGCTCGTTGTTGGGGTCGAGCCGGTACGCTTCGCGCGCCAGCGCCTTGGCCTTGTCGATGTGCAGCGTACGGTACATCAGCAGCGCGTAGCGCGCATACTGGAACGCCGCTTCCGGGTATTCGCGCAGCAGGTCGATCAGCAGCAGTTCAGCGCCGGGCAGGTCGCCGGCGTCCTGCAGCACGTTGACCATCAGCGAACGGGCCAGGTAATCGTCAGGGTCGCGCGCCAGGATCTCCTGCAGCGTGCTGCGGGCGTCGTCCGCAGCGTCGCTGTCGTAGTCGATGCGGGCTGAGGCAAACAGCAGGCCGCTGTCCTGCGGATAGTGGGACAGCGCTTCGCCGATCAGCATGCGGGCCTGGGCATAGCGGCCGCGTTCGATCAAGCCGTCGACTTGCACCGTGTAGTCGCGGGCGGAAAGCAGGGCGTTATCGCTCATGGCGCCATGCTCCGCAGTGCGGCCACCAGGCCGACCATGATGCCGTAGCCGGCCGCAATGCAGGCGATGGCCGGGATCCACGGCGATGGCGGCTTGTCGCTGAAGAAGGCGCGCGACCGGTGCTGCTTCTGGTGCAGCAGGTAAAACGTGCCGCAGATCGCCAGCGACAGCAAGGTGCGCAGCGCGCGGAACAGGTCGTTGCCCAGCAGCTGGTACAGGCCCTCGAACAGCGTGGCGTGGTACATCAATGTGTAGACCAGCGCATACACCAGCGCCGCGCCCAGCAGGTGCACCGGGATGTCGGCCACGCGCCGCAGCCGCCAGGAGTTCAGGCCGCTGTACAGCAGGCTCGCGGCCGGGCCGCCGAAAAAAGCTACCAGGAAGCCCGACTGGATGGAATACAGCTTGACCGGCTTCGCGCTGGCCGATAGCGAGGGTGTCAACAAATGTTCGCGCATGAGAATGAGGTAGACAGCAACGTTGCATAGTAACGCCTGGCGCCAGACCGGGCAAATTATTTGTGGAGGTCGCCTTGTGCCCGGCACAACGTGTATTGCCGCTATGTTAGTCTAGCGGGTGCGCGCAGGTGGCGCGCACCCGATTCGATAGCAGAGGATGGTACGCATGTTGAGTTTTGTTTGGGCGGCACGCCGCCTTGGTCCCGGTGTGATGGCGGTGGCAATGTCCCTCTCGATGATGGTTTCCGCGCCAGGCGCGGCAGCGGCCGAGGCGCCGCCCAAGGGTTCGCTGGTGATTGCCGGTGGCGCCGTGCGCGGCGATAACACCGTGATCTGGCAGCGCGTGGTGCAGCTGGCCGGTGGCGCCGGCGCCCGCATTGCCGTGCTGCCCAGTGCGGCCGGCAATCCGCTGCGTTCCGGCGCCAATGCGGCCGAAGGACTGAACCGCCAGGGCGCCAGGGCCTTTGTGGTGCCGCTGGCCGTGCGCCTGAAAGACCGCGACTACCGCCGCGACGCCGAGGACGACACCATTGCGCAATCGATCCGCGACTCGGGCGGCGTGTACTTCTCGGGCGGCGACCAGGCCCTGATCACGCAGGCGCTGGTGCGACCGGACGGCACCCGCACCAAGGTGCTGGAAGCGATCTGGGACGTGTACCGGCGCGGCGGCGTGATCTTCGGCACCAGCGCCGGCGCCGCCATCATGAGCACCACCATGTATTACGAAGCCAAAACCGTGTTCGGCACCATGAGCGAAGGCGTGAACGGCCGCGAGCTGGCCACCGGCCTCGGTTTCGTGGGCGCCGACATTTTCATCGACCAGCACCTGCTGGCGCGCGGCCGCTTTGCCCGCATGTTGCCGGCCATGCTCAAGAAAGGCTACAAGCTGGGCATCGGCATCGATGAAAACTCGGCGGTGGTCATCAATGCCCAGCGCCAGGTGGAAGTGCTGGGCTACCAGGGCGCGCTGCTGGTGGACCTCACGCGCGCCACCGTCAACAGCGACGAGAAAGAATTCAACCTCAAGAACGCGCGCCTGAGCTACCTCGATCGCGGCGACCAGTACGACCTGAAACTGCACCAGTACACGCCATCGGCCGACAAGGCCGAGGGCAAGGTCGATCCGGCCAATCCGTATTACAGCGACCCGGTGTTCTCGGCCGATGTGCTGGGCCACAACACGATTTTGATCATGATGTCCAAGCTGGTGGACAGCTCGCAGACCGAAGCGATCGGCATTGCCACCGCCGGCCCCGGCGAGCCGCGCCAGGAACTCGGCTTCGAATTCAAGCTCACGCGCGATGGCGCCACCACCGGCTACGCCTCGGCAGCGTCGGAGGCTTACACGGTGCTGAACATGCGGCTCGATGTGCGGCCGCTGAAAATCACCCGGCCCTGGTACCAGTAACGGCACGGCATGACCGGCGCCTTGTTTAGCGGAAGCGCTAAACAAGGCGCGCCGGCAGTCATTGTGGTTGACCGACAGTCACTGCAACGTTATAAATTCGCATCCTCATTTTTCAGGTGCGCAATGACTTCGATTCGACTTGTTTGTGCCGGCGCGCTGGCGCTGGCAGCGCTGCTGCCCGGTGTGGCCAGCGCCCAGGCGGCTCCCGGTTCCCCGGCCGCTGCCGTCAACGTGTTCATCGGCACCGGTGGCGACGGCCATACCTTTCCCGGCGCAGCGCGGCCGTTCGGCATGATACAGCTCAGTCCCGACACCCAGGTGCGGCCGTTTCGCCAGAGCTATCCGTGGGCGGCCGGCTACCGCTACGAGGACGACAGCATCCTCGGCTTTTCGCACACACACTTTTCCGGCGCCGGCCACTCCGACCTGGGCGACGTGCTGCTGATGCCGTTTTCGGGCGAGACGAAATGGGAACCCGGCTACCCCGAGCGGCCGTTCAGCGGCTACCGCTCGCGCTTCCGCCACGAAGACGAGCGCGCCGAACCCGGCTATTACGCCGTCAAGCTGCTCGACAACCAGGTCGATGTCGAACTGACCGCCACCGAGCGGGTGGGCATGCATCGCTACCGCTACGCCCGCGGCGCCGACGCCAAGGTCATGCTCGACCTGCGCACCAGCATCTACGATTACAAGGGCAAGAACCTGTGGTCGCGCCTGCGCGTGCGCGACAACACGCTGGTCACCGGCATGCGCGAGACGCGCGGCTGGGCGCCCGGCCGCCAGCTGTATTACGCGATACGGTTCTCGCACCCGCTCACGGCGCGCTCCTTGCGCAATCTTGAAAACGATATTGAATATAAAGGCTTTGCTGCGCCCGGCAGCGGTACCGGCAACCCGCCGGTGGTGGAAGGCAAGGCGCTGGCGGGCGTGTTCGAGTTTGGCGTGCCCGCTGATGGCCAGTTGCAGATCAAGGTGGCGGTGTCCGCCGTGAGCGAGGAGGGGGCGATGGCCAACCTCGACGAACTGCGGGGCTGGGATTTCGACGCCGAGCGTGGTAAAGCCTCAGCCGCCTGGAACGCGGCGCTGGGTGCGGTAGCCATCGAGGCCCCGGCGCCCATGCGCACCATGACGTACACCGCGCTGTACCACAGCATGCTGGCGCCCAGCCTGTTCATGGACGTTGATGGCCGCTATCGCGGCCCCGACAACGCCGTGCACCAGGCCGACGGCTTCCGCTTCCACTCGACGTTTTCGCTGTGGGATACATATCGCGCGCTGCATCCGTTGCTCACCCTGATCCAGCCTGCGCAGCGCAACGTCGATTTCGTCCGCTCGCTGGTGGCGTCGCAGCAGCATAGTCCGTATGGCATCCTGCCCGTCTGGCAATTCCATGGCCAGGAAACCTGGACCATGATCGGCTACCACGCGGTGCCGGTGATCGCCGACGCCTACCTGAAAGGCTTGACCGGTTTCGATGCCGAACAGGCGCTGGCCGCCATGACCAGCAGTGCCGAATACGGCTCGTATGGCGGCCTGCAGCACTACATGAAACTGGGCTATGTGCCGATCGACCTCGAACCCGAGGCGGCATCGAAAACCGTCGAGTATGCGTTTGATGACTGGACCATTGCCCGCATGGCGGAAAAAATGGGCAAGCGCGACATTGCCGCGCGCTACTATCAGCGGGCGCAGAACTACCGCAATTCGTTCGACGTGAAGACCGGCTTTTTGCGGGCGAAAAAATCGGATGGCCAGTTCCGCGAGCCGTTCGATCCGGTGCGGTCTAACTTCGGCAGCGATTACACCGAGGGCAGCGCCTGGCAATATTCGTGGTACGCGCCGCACGATAATGCCGGCCTCATCAAGCTGCTGGGCGGCGACGCCGGCCTGCAAAACAAGCTCGACATGATGTTCGACGCCAAGGTGGACGACAATGTGTACGCCCACATGGAGGATATTTCCGGCCTGATCGGTCACTACGCCCACGGCAACGAGCCGTCGCACCACGTGGCCTACCTGTACAACTACACCGGTGCGCCATGGAAAACCCAGCAGCGCGTGACGCAAGTGGTGGCCTCGCAATACCACGCCACGCCGCAGGGGCTGTCGGGCAACGACGACCTGGGCCAGATGTCGGCCTGGCTGGCATTTACCGCCCTGGGATTTTATCCGGTGGCGCCGGCCAGCAATGAATACGTGATCGGCCGGCCGTTCCTGGACCGGGCGGTCATGACTCTGCCCAATGGCAAGACCTTCACCATCCGCGCCGTGGGCCTGAATGCCGACCACAACTATGTCGCCAGCGTGACCCTGAACGGCGCGCCGCTGACGCAGACCTTCCTGCGCCATGAACAAATCATGGCTGGTGGCGAACTGGTATTTACCATGTCCAGTACGCCCGATAAACAGTGGGGCAGGGCCAAGTCCGCCCGTCCTTACACCCAGACCGCTTACTGACCACCAACGCCGGCAACGTTCGCGCCTGGTAGCTGCCGCGAAAGTTAAGCCGGCCATCTTACCGCCACGCCACCCGATCTGGGTGCCGATGTCGAATGCGTCATCATCGCCTGCCCACGGCTGGCTACGCTGAACGCTGACTCTGCACGAGTCCGCGTCACGTTGCCAACCGGAGGAGATGATGGAAGACACCATTTATAGTTTGTTCCTGACGAGCGAGCAGGGCTGGAGCCTGTACGGCACCTTGCGCCTGCGCCTGCGCTTTCCCGATGCTGCCGCCACGGGCAGCAACGCCTTGCCGCCAATGGTGCGCGAGGCCCTGCAACCGAGCCTGCAAGAGCTCACCCCCATCCCGCTCGAAGGCGAGCTGTCGGTACCGCTGCTGTCGCCGTTTCGCCAGGTGCCGCTCACCGGCGTGGCGTACGGCACGGCCGCCGGCCTGTTCTCGCTGGCGGCCGACAGCGGCGCTGCGCGGCCGCGCGCCGGCATCCAGCTGTTCCCGTTTTCGGAAGATGCCGGCGTGCTGATCTGGGGCGCCACTGCCTACAGCGAATTGGTGTTCAGTGTCCTGGCGCGGCAGTTGCCGCGCCCGGCCTGAGCCGCCTTTTTTCGGAGGAAATATCATGGACGAAATGATGTATTACCTGTTCCTCAGGAGCCGCAGCGGCTTGAGCCGCTTCGGCACACTGCGTTACGTGCTGACGGGGTTTGAAACCGACAGCGTACCGGACGCGGCAGCAGGTTCACCGCAATGGCGGCACCTGACGCGCCAGCAACAGCAGCAAAACATCTTTGCCACGGTGTATCGCACGCGCGGCACCATCGCGCTGCCGTTCCTGGCCGGGCCGCAGCCCGTGGCAATCGAAGGGGCCGCGTTTTTCCTGCCGTCGGGGCAGCCGCTGCTGACCTACTTCAACGGCGTGTCCGCGCCGGTGGCGCTGATCTTCAACCACGCCAACAGCGAACACGTGGGCGGCGGACTGTTGTGGGGGCAGCCACAAACGGCATTCGGCCTGCTGGGGCGGCGCGCGATGCTGCCGGCCTGATGTAAATCCATGCTTGTTTTACCACCATCGATGGAGGTCATGATGAACGACATTATCTACAACCTGCTGCTGACCAGCGAACTGGGCGTCAGCCTGGCGGGTGTCCTGCGCTACCGCGCAGTGGCGGCCGCGGCCACTACTCCCGAGGGCGCGGAGCAGACTGACGCAGCGCCGCAGCAGGCGCAACCCGTCGAACTGTTCGAGACGCCGCTGCAGGGCTCGCTGGTCGTGCCGCTGCTGAACGGCATTACGCCAGTGCCGCTGCGCGGCTTTTTGTACAGCACTGCGGCGGGGCCGCTGTCGGTGCTGCTATTTAGCACCGGAACGCCGCAAGTCGCGCTGGAGTTCAACTTTATTGCGACTGCCACCATTGCGGGCGGCCTGAGCTGGCAACCGGCACCCGGCGCGCCCGTGTCCGTGCTTTACAGCTTGCTGGGTCGGCGCGTTGCCCTGGCCTGAACCGTTACTGCCGCACCCATTATTGAAGGAGATAGTCATGGATGAGAATATCTACAGCCTGCTCTTGAAGAGCGCCCAGGGCGTGACCTTGGTCGGCACCTTGCGCTATGCGACCGATTTCCAGGGCATTGCCAGCCATGCCGAGCCCGGCGATGAAGCGCCGCAGCAACAGCAGCAGCCCATCACCGGCGGCATCATTTTTCCGGCGCGCGGCAGCATCACGATACCGTTGCTGACCGGCCCCGCACCGGTGCCGCTCAGTGGCCGGTCCGTGTACATCCTGCTGGGCCAGCCGCTGCTGACCTTGCTGTCCAGCACCGATGCTGCCCGTCCGTTGCGTCTGCAGTTCAACCCGTTTGACTACGAACGGATAGCCGGCGGCCTGGTGTGGCGACCCGGCACGCCAGTGCAACAGGTATTCAGTTTTCTCGGCAGGCAGCTGCAACTGCCGGCCTGAGCTGCGTGGGACGGCACGAGCCGGTGCCGGCCCATGCACTTGCCAACGATGGAGGACATGATGAACGAAACCAGATTCAACCTGTTGCTGACCGGAGAGGGCGGCGTGGCGCTGCTTGGGCGAACCGGGCGAGTTGACCTTCAGCCTGCTGGCGACGCTGATCCAGCCCCCTGCCTGAAGGCAATCCAGCCGCGTGTGCACGCTGCGGCGAAAGCGACGGCAAATGTCGATTCGATCAGCATCCGCGCTCCTGTGGCTGGCTAAGCTGAACTTCCGGTCCAACGCGGGCCGGAAGTTTTTTTTAATTAGCTATCCATGGGAGGACATGATGGACGAGTTTATCTACAACCTGTTGCTGACCGGCGAGCAGGGCCTGAGCCTGTTTGGCACCCTGCGCTTTCGCTTTACCGCGCCGCTGGCGGAAGTGCCCGAAGGCGGCGTGCCGGCGCTGCTGGCCGAGATCCAGCCGATCGGTACCGTCACCGTGGTGGCGCTGCCGGTGGAGGGCACCATCTCGGTGCCGCTGCTGACCGGTTTTTCGCGCGTGCCCATTGCTGGCGCGCTGCTGGCCACCGCGGCGGGCCCGGTCACCACGCTGTTCGGCAGCAACGATCCGGCGCGGCCCCTGTTCCTGCAATTTAACCAGATCAGCGGCACCCAGATTGCCGGCGGCTTGCTGTGGCGCCCCGGTCAAGCGAACCGCCTGGTGTTCAGCTTGCTGGGCACGCGGTTGCAGTTGCCGTTCTGAACGTCGTTTCCCACCGAATCAGGAGGTTATCATGGATGAAATCATTTACAGCCTGTTGCTGAAAACAGCGCCGGGCCTGGCATTGCTGGGCACCTTGCGGTATCGCTTCGACAGTACCAATCCGGCCAACACGAATACGCCGACAGAGCCGGCCGATGCCGACTTCAGTTCCCTGCTTACGCAAGCACAGCAACAAACCCCGATCGAGCTGACGGCTTTCCAGGTGGACGGCTCCGTGAGCATTCCGTTGATCACGGGCTTGCAGCCGGTGCCGATCACCGGCCTGGCGCTGGTCACGTTCCTCGGACCACCGATCACCACCATCACCAGCAGCACCGATCCGACGCGTAACCTGTTCCTGCAATTTAACCAGCTCGACGAGCGTCATATCGCAGGCGGCCTGGTCTGGCGTCCCGGCGAGCCGGGGGAGTTGATTTTCAGCGTGCTGGGCACGCGGCTGCAGCTGCCGGCCTGATCGCCGAACTGCCCGGGTGCGGCGGCGCCAGCGCGCTGCGCACCCGTTTTTATGCGCTCAATAAAAATCAGGAACGATGATTTCCGGCGGCACCGGGCGGCGCACATAATCTTCGTGGTACTCGCGCTCGGGCAATTGAATTTCCGCATGCGGCACTTCCACGTACGGCAGTTGCTGCAGCAGGTGGCGGATGCAGTTCAAGCGTGCCTTTTTCTTGTCCACGCCTTGCACCACCCACCATGGCGCTTCCGGAATGTGGGTGCGTTCCAGCATGATTTCCTTGGCCTTTGTGTACTCTTCCCAGCGCCGGCGCGATTCCAGGTCCATCGGACTGAGCTTCCATTGCTTCAAGGGATCGTGGATGCGGCCCAGGAAGCGGGCATTCTGCTCTTCGTCGGAAATCGAAAACCAGTACTTGATGACCTGGATGCCGGAGCGCACCAGCATGCGTTCAAACGCCGGCACGTCCTGGAAAAATTCCTCGTATTGTTCGTCGCTGCAAAAGCCCATCACCCGTTCGACGCCGGCGCGGTTGTACCAGCTGCGGTCGAACAGCACGATTTCGCCGGCGGCGGGCAGGTGCGAGACATAGCGCTGGAAATACCATTGCGTGCGTTCGCGGTTGTTGGGGGCGGGCAGGGCGGCCACGCGGCACACGCGCGGATTGAGGCGCTGGACGATGCGCTTGATCACGCCACCCTTGCCGGCGGCGTCGCGGCCTTCGAAGATGATGACGACCTTGCGGCCGGTGTGGACCACCCAGTCCTGCAACTTGACCAGCTCGGCTTGCAGGCGGAACAGCTCGCGGAAATACATGCGCCGGGCTTCCTTGGCCGATTCGGTGCGCTCGACTTCGACGACCTGGCGCGTGACGGGATCGATCTCGCGGTCTTCGAGCTCCATTTCCAGTTCTTCGTCGTAGCCGTCGATCAGTTCGAACTGTACGCGTTCGAGCAATTGTTCCTGGTTCAAGTTCACGCAATACTCCTCAGTTTGGACTGTGGACCAAGGTACCTGCGCCATGTGACGGCATCATGACGTGCAAAAAGAAAGGGGCTGCTCGCGCAGCCCCTTCTGTGACACTTATGCAACGTTATGACTTAATGGTAGCCTAGTTGCGGATATCGAGACGACGATTCAGGCTCAGTGCCGCCAGCGAGGCGACCGCGCCGGACAGCAGGTACAGGCCGGCATATGGCACACCGAAGTTGAATGCCAGTCCCAGTGCCACCAGCGGGGCAAATGCCGCACCCACCAGCCAGGCCAGATCCGAGGTAAGCGCTGCGCCGGTGTAGCGGAAGCGTTGTTCGAAGTTGGCCGTTACGGCACCCGATGCCTGGCCATACGACAGGCCCAGCAGCGAGAAGCCCAGCAGGATGAAGATGTTCTGGCCGGCTTCGCCTGCATCAAGCAGGAACGGCACGGTCACGCTGAAGATGGCGATCAGGGTAGCGAGCGTGCCCAGCGTGCGGCGACGGCCGTAACGGTCAGCCACGATGCCGGAAATGATGATGCCGATGGTCATCAGCACGACACCGTACAACTGCATCGTCAGCACGCCTTCAATCGAGCGCGATTCGTTCAGGCTGATCCACGACAGCGGGAACACCGTCACCATGTGGAACAGCGCGTACGACGCCAGCGCAGCAAGTGCGCCAATAACCACGTTGCGGCCTTGTTTGCTCAGCAGTTCGACGGCGTTGACCGGTTCCAGCTGGCGGTCGTCGAGCAGGTTCGAGTATTCGGTGGTGGTTACCAGACGCAGCCGGGCAAACAGCGCCACGACGTTGATGGCAAAAGCCACATAGAACGGGTAGCGCCACGCCCACTCGAGGAAGTCGCTGGTGGACAGCGCGGAAATCAGGAAGGCAAATAGGCCGGCGGCAATAAAGAAGCCCACGGGCGCACCCAGCTGGCCCAGCATGGCGTACCAGCCGCGCTTGTTTTCAGGAGCGTTCAGTGCCAGCAGCGACGGCAGGCCGTCCCACGAACCGCCCTGGGCAATACCCTGGCCGATGCGGAATAATGCCAAAAGAACAATTGATGCAGTGCCGAGCGACTGGTAGCTTGGAAGGAAGGCGATACCCGCGGTGGAGACGCCCATTACCATCAACGCAAGAGTGAGTTTTGTCTCTCTCTTAAAGTGGTGCTGCACTGCCATAAACGCCACAGTTCCAATCGGGCGAGCAATAAACGCTAGCGAGAAGATGGCGAAAGCGTATAGAGTTCCGTCAAGCCTGCTGTAATTTGGAAAGAAAACAGAAGGAAACACCAGTGCCGAAGCGATGGCATAAACAAAGAAGTCGAAATATTCGGATGCGCGGCCGATCACCACGCCGATTGCTATTTCACCTGGAGATATATGTCCATCCCTGGAGTTGATGTTGCGGGCGCCCTGGCTGGTTTGGGGATGTTCGTGGACGCCAGCTTGGACGCCATTCAGTGTTGTCGTGTTGGCCATGGTCTCGTCTCATAGTGAGTTAATAATTATCACGTGATCCACAGCCGATAGGACAAAGTGTCCAATAGCATGAAGCACCCGTGATTGGTACAGTAGCATGTTATCCATCATTAGTAACGAAAATTACCGCATGATTCCTCCTCTCGTTCGCCGTGGACTATTCGTCGCACCGCTGTTGTGGCTTGCTGGCTGCAACACCGTTGTCCTGAATCCGTCCGGAGATATCGCTGCACAGCAAGCTGATCTGGTTGTCATTTCAACCTTGCTGATGTTGTTGATTATCGTACCTGTTATGTTTTTGATCTGTCTGTTCGCTTGGCGCTATAGGAAAGCAAATACTGCCGCCAAATACGAACCGAACTGGGATCACTCCACCAAGCTCGAACTGCTGATCTGGGGCGCACCGCTGCTGATCATCATCGTGCTGGGCGCCATCACCTGGATTTACACCCACTTGCTGGACCCGTATCGTCCGCTGTCGCGTCTCGATGAACATCGTCCGCTGGCCGCCCACGTGAAGCCGCTGGAAATCCAGGTCGTCGCGCTCGACTGGAAATGGATGTTTATCTATCCGGAACAAGGCATTGCCACCGTGAACGAGCTGTACACGCCGATCGACGTGCCGGTACGCTTCAAGATGACGTCCACCACCGTGATGAACGCGTTCTATATTCCTGCCCTGGCCGGTATGGTCTACACCATGCCATCGATGCAGACCGAACTGAACGCGGTGATGAACAAGGTGGGCGTGTATGACGGCTTCTCCGCCAACTACAGCGGCGCCGGCTTCTCGCAGATGCGCTTCAAGTACCACGGCGTGTCGCAAGGCGACTTCGACGCCTGGGTTGCCAAAACCAAGGCTGATGGCGTGGGTGAGCTGAACCGTGCCGAATTCCTGGCGCTGGACAAGCCAACCATCAAGCATCCGGTCACGCACTTCGGTTCCGTGGAGCCGGGTCTGTTTGATCGCGTCGTCAACCGCTGCGTTGCCGACGGTGCTGTTTGCATGAACGAGCAGATGCACAATGACGCGAAACGCGTCAAGGCTGCGGTCGTGGCCAAGGAATTGCAGGCTGAAGTTTGCGAAACCGACGTGACCACCGCTGCGGTTGCCGTTCCAACTATCCGTAAAGAATGACCATGTCTGATACCAACCTGAATACATCAACTTCGTTGATCATGGGTAAGTTGTCGTGGGCGGCCATCCCGCTCCACGAGCCTATTCTGATCGGCACTTTCGCGGGCGTGGCGCTGGGCGGCATACTGTTCCTGGCCCTCATGTTCAAATTCCAACTGTGGGGCACCTTGTGGCGCAACTGGGTCACCAGTATCGACCACAAACGCATCGGCATCATGTACATGGTGCTCGGTATTATCATGCTGTTGCGCGGCTTTGCCGACGCCATCATGATGCGCGCCCAACAGGCCATGGCCTTTGGCGACAATCCCGGCTTCCTGCCGCCGCACCACTTCGACCAGGTGTTTACGGCCCACGGCACGATCATGATTTTCTTCGTGGCCATGCCGCTGGTAACCGGTCTGATGAACTACGTGGTGCCGCTGCAAATCGGCGCGCGCGACGTCGCATTCCCGTTCCTGAATAACTTCTCGTTCTGGATGACCACCTTCGGCGCGATGCTGACCATGGCCTCGCTGTTCATCGGTGAATTCGCCAAAACCGGCTGGCTGGCCTTCCCGCCGCTGTCGGGTATTGCTGCCAGTCCGGACGTGGGGGTCGATTACTATATCTGGTCGCTGCAGGTGGCCGGGGTAGGGACCACGCTATCGGGTGTGAATCTGATCGCCACCATCGTCAAGATGCGCGCGCCAGGCATGGACCTGATGAAAATGCCAGTGTTCACCTGGACCTCGCTGTGCACCAATGCACTGATCGTTGCGACCTTCCCGATCCTGACCGTGACCCTGGCGATGCTGTCGCTGGACCGCATGGTTGGCACCAACTTCTTCACGAACGACCTCGGCGGTAACCCGATGTTGTACGTCAACCTGATCTGGATCTGGGGACACCCAGAGGTGTACATCCTGGTGCTGCCGGTGTTTGGCGTGTTCTCGGAAATCGTTTCGACCTTCTCGGGCAAGCGCCTGTTCGGTTACACCTCGATGGTGTATGCAACGGTCGTCATTACCATCCTGTCGTACCTGGTATGGCTGCACCACTTCTTCACCATGGGTTCGGGCGCCAGCGTCAACTCGTTCTTCGGTATCACCACGATGATTATCTCGATCCCGACGGGCGCGAAGATCTTCAACTGGCTGTTCACGATGTACAAGGGCCGCATCCGCTTCGAAGTACCTATGCTGTGGACCATCGGCTTCATGCTGACCTTTGTGATCGGTGGTATGACCGGCGTGATGCTGGCAGTTCCGCCGGCCGACTTCGTGCTGCACAACTCGCTGTTCCTGATTGCGCACTTCCACAACGTGATTATCGGTGGCGTGGTGTTCGGTCTGTTCGCTGGTATTAACTTCTGGTTCCCTAAAGCATTCGGCTACAAGCTGGACGCGTTCTGGGGCAAGATTTCGTTCTGGTGCTGGCTGGTGGGCTTCTGGGTTGCCTTCACGCCGCTGTACGTGATGGGCTTCATGGGCGTTACCCGCCGCATGAACCACTTCGACGATCCTTCGCTGCAAAAATGGTTCATCATCGCTGCCATTGGCGCGCTGATCATCGCAGCCGGTATCGGCGCCTTCCTGGTGCAGCTGTATGTGAGCTTCATGAACCGCGAAAAACTGCGCGACGTGACCGGCGACCCATGGGGCGGCCGTACGCTGGAGTGGGCCACCTCGTCGCCACCGCCAGACTACAACTTCGCGTTCACGCCAGTCGTGCACGACAGCGACAGCTGGGCTGACATGAAAGAGAACAACTATCAGCGTCCGAAGAGCGGTTTCGTGGCGATCCACATGCCGAAGAACACCGAGATGGGCTTCATCATCGCTGCCTTCTCGTTCGTGCTCGGCTTCGCCCTGATCTGGCATATGTTCCTGCTGGCCGGCATCAGCTTCGTGGCAATGATGGCTGCCATCATCATCCACACCTTTAACTACAAGCGCGACTACTACATTCCTGCCGAAGAAGTAGTTCGTACCGAAGAAGCCCATACTCGTCTGCTGGAACGCCATGTCTGAAATTACCGCTAACGGCGCCGCGAGCGCCGAACCAAGCGCGCGTTACTGGACGCGCGACCACCACCCGGAGAACAGCACGCTGCTGGGCTTCTGGTTGTACCTGATGAGCGACTGCCTGCTGTTTGCCGGCCTGTTCGCAGCTTACGCCGTGCTGGGCCGCAACTATGCGGGCGGCCCGACCGGCGCCGAGCTGTTCGAACTGCCGACCATCCTGCTGAACACCGCGTTCCTGCTGATGTCGTCGATCACCTATGGCTTTGCCATGATCGCCGCCCAGCGCCGCAACGTGAACGCAGTGATCGGCTGGCTGGTCGTTACCGGCCTGTTCGGCGGCGCCTTCCTGTTCCTGGAAATCGAAGAGTTCATGCACCTGATACACCTGGGTGCAGGTCCGCAGCGCAGCGCGTTCCTGACCTCGTTCTTCGCCCTGGTGGGCACCCACGGTCTGCACGTGACCTTCGGTACCATCTGGCTGATTACGCTGATCTTCCAGGTCAAGAAACACGGCCTGACTGCTGAAAACCGTCGCCGCCTGATGTGCCTGTCGATGTTCTGGCACTTCCTGGACGTGATCTGGATCGGTGTATTTACCTTTGTTTATCTGATGGGAGTTCTGCCTTGAGCGCGCCACATAACCACGCTGGCCACGACCACCACGGCCACGACAGCCACGGTCATCACGAGCAGGACGATGGCAACCACGGCACGTTGAAGGAGTACGCGATCGGCTTCGTGCTGTCGGTCATCCTGACCGCGATTCCATTCTGGCTGGTCATGGCCAAGGTGTTCGACAAGTCGAGCACCACCGCCATGGTCGTGCTGGGCTTCGCGGCCGTGCAAGTCATCGTTCACATGGTGTATTTCCTGCACATGAACGGCAAGAGCGAAGGCGGCTGGACCCTGCTGTCCACACTGTTCACCTTGGTGTTGCTGGTGATCATCATGGCCGGCTCGATCTGGGTCATGTACCACATGAACGTCAACATGATGCCTTCCATGGGCAACGACGTGCACAACATGCATGAGATGAAATGACGGGCGGCGCTGAACAGCGCCAGCGTTCCCGCACCCTGCGCATCAGCCTGGCCATTCTGGCCGGGTTGATGTTTGCAGGGTTTTTTGCTTTGGGAACCTGGCAAGTCTATCGACTGCAGTGGAAACTGGCGCTGATCGAACGTGTCGATCAGCGCGTGCACGCGCCGGCCACGCTGGCGCCCACCGTGGCCCAGTGGCCGCTGGTCACCGCCGAAGCGGACGAGTACCGCCACGTGCGCATCGAGGGCGTGTACCTGCCCGGCGCCGACACCCTGACCCTGGCCTCGCTCGAGCGCGGCATCGGTTACTGGGTCATGACGCCGCTGTGCACGCTGGACGGTGGCATCGTCCTGGTGAATCGTGGTTTCGTGCCGGCGGGCGCCGGTGGCTGGCGCGCGCAACCGGCGCCACCACCCGCCGCGGCCGATGCCTGCGGCACCGCCGTGGCCAATGCAGCGGCGGCGGGCACGCCATCGGTGCCGGTGGCCGGCCTGTTGCGCGTGAGTGAAAAAGCCAGCGCGCTGCGCCAGAACGAACCGGCGCGCAATTACTGGTTTACCCGCGACACCCAGGCCATTGCCGCGGCGCGCGGACTGCCTGCCGTGGCGCCGTACTTCATCGATGCCGATGCCGCCTCTGCCGCGGCGATCAAGCTGGCGGTGCCCGGTGAAACCGCGCAGCCGGTGGGTGGCCTGACCGTGGTGTCGTTTGTCAACAACCACCTGGTATATGCGCTGACCTGGTTTGCGCTGGCCGCCATGGTGCTGGGCGCAGCGTTCTGGATGGTGCGCGATGCCCGCAAGAAGGCGCCGGACGGCGCCAGCAACTGATGGCGAAAGCGAACAAAAACCCGTTCGATCACGGGCGCCGTCCCGCACCCGTGATCGAGCCGCTGGCAGCCGCCGACTCGATCACCCACGCTGCCGGGCACAAGAACATGCAGCAGCTGATCCAGCTGCGCTGGATCGCCGTGGTGGGGCAGGTGGCCACCATTGCCACCGCCTCGATGCTGCTCGACGTGCAACTGCCAATGCCGGCCATGCTCAATGTGCTGGCGTGCCTGATCGCCTTCAACATCGCCAGCACCTTGCGCTGGCAGGAAAACCAGGTGGTGTCGAACAGCGAACTGCTGCTGGCCCTGACGGTGGACGTGGCCAGCCTGACCGCCCAGCTGTATCTGAGTGGCGGCGCGACCAACCCGTTCGTGTTCCTGTATCTGCTGCACGTGATACTGGGCGCGGTGCTGCTGGAAACCTGGTCCACCTGGACCATTGCTGGTGTGACCGGCATGTGCATTGCCAGCCTGGCGCTGTTCTCGGAACCGCTGCGGCTGCCGCTGGACCAGGAGCGCGGCATCATGAGCCTGTATGTGCAGGGCATGCTGCTGTGCTTTATCTTCGTTGCCGCGCTGCTGGTGGTGTTCGTCAACCGCATCATGCGCAATATGCGCACCACGGCCAGCAAGCTGGCCGACCTGCGCCAGCGCGCGGCGGAAGAAGAACATATCGTGCGCATGGGCCTGCTTGCCTCGGGCGCAGCCCACGAACTGGGTACGCCGCTGGCCACGCTGGCCGTGATCCTCGGCGACTGGAAGCACATGCCCGAGTTCAAGGGCAACCCGATGCTGCTGGAAGAGATCGGCGAAATGCAGACCCAGCTCCAGCGCTGCAAATCCATCGTCAGCGGCATCCTGCTGTCGGCTGGCGAGACGCGCGGCGAATCGTCGGCCGCCACCACCATCAACACCTTCCTTGACGAAGTGGTGGCCGAATGGCGGTTCGGCCGGCCGGTGCAGGACTTCGAATTCGACAACCGCATCACGCTCGACGTGCCGGTGGTGTCCGATTCCACCCTGAAGCAAATGATTTCCAATGTGCTCGACAATGCGCTGGAAGCGTCACCGCACTGGCTGCGCCTGGAGGCGCACATCGAGCATAGCGCGCTGGTGCTGACGGTGACCGACGCCGGTCCCGGATTTGCCGAGGCCATCCTGGCGCAGTTCGGAAAACCGTATAATTCGAGCAAAGGACGCCCTGGTGGCGGGCTGGGCCTGTTCCTGGTGGTGAACGTCGCGCGCACGCTGGGTGGCGCGGTGACGGCCAGCAACCTGGAGCAGGGCGGGGCAGTGGTCAGGCTCAGCCTGCCGCTGTCGGCCATCGAAATACAATCGGAATCAACTCATGACTACTGAACGCGTACTGTTGCTGGTCGAAGACGACGCGGCATTTGCACGCACCTTGTGCCGCTCGTTCGAGCGGCGCGGCTATAAAGTGCTCACGGCGGAAAACGTCGACGAAGCGAGCGCGGTGCTGATGGACCATACGCCCGGCTACGCCGTCGTCGATTTGAAACTCAAGGGCAATTCGTCGGGCCTGGCCTGCGTGCAGATGCTGCACCAGCACGACCCCGAGATGCTGATCGTGGTGCTGACCGGATTTGCCAGCATCAACACGGCGGTGGAAGCGATCAAGCTGGGCGCCTGCCAGTACCTGGCCAAACCGTCCAACACCGACGACATCGAGGCAGCATTCCAGCACGTGGCAGGCACGGCCGAACTGGAGCTGACCAACCGCTCGACGTCGATCAAGACGCTGGAGTGGGAGCACATCCACACCGTGCTGGCCGAAACCGACTTCAACATCTCGGAAGCGGCACGCCGGCTCGGCATGCACCGCCGCACGCTGGCGCGCAAGCTGGAAAAGCAGCGCGTCAAATAGCGCAGATTCAAGCGGCGTCGGACTGTCGGGTAATTTCGTGGCGGGCGCTGTCCATGACGATGGCCAGTGCGTGCTGGAACGCGGCCAGCAGGCCGTGCACGTCCTGGTGTTCGGCCCGCAGGCGGTCTTCCAGTGCGGTGGCCGATTCGTACAGTTCGGTGGCCGAGATATTCCCGGCGGCGCCGCGTACCTTGTGAACCAGTTCGGCGGCTTGCAACCACTGTTCGGCGTCGACCGCTTCCTGTACCAGTCGCTGCGATGCGTCGAAATCCTTGGCAAACATGATCAGCAGGCGCTTGAGCAGCGCGGTGTGGCCGCCCAAGCGTTCCAGCGCGGCCACCATGTCGATGCCCGGGACGGCTGGCGTGGTGACGGCCACCGCAACCGGCGCGTGGATGGCGGCGGTGACCGGAGCAGTAATGGGCACGTGAGTGGCCGCAGTACCGGGCGCCACAGCGGGCGCAGTACCGGGGGCCAGAACGGGCCCAGCGACGGTGCCCCCAACCGGCACCGACAGCGCCGCCGCTTCCGGCGCGTTGGTCTGGTCGGGCGCCACCCACGCTGCCAGCACCGTGTACAGGGTTTCCGGGTTGATCGGTTTGGTCACGTAATCGTTCATGTCCATGTTCAGGCACCGTTCGCGGTAGCCGGCCACCGCGTGTGCGGTCATGGCGATGATCGGTAACGTGGCGTGACGCTCGTCGGCGCGGATCAGCGCCGTGGCCTGGTAGCCGTCCATATCAGGCATCTGGATATCCATCAGTACGGCGTCGTAGCGGCGCTCGTTGATCATGCGCGCCGCCTCGTCGCCGCTGCCGGCCAGGTCGGAGCGCACGCCGGCGCGCTGCAAAATTTCGCTGGCCACCTGCAGGTTGATGTTGTTGTCGTCCACCACCAGCACATGGGCGCCGCGGATGCGCTGCACCGCGAACGATGGCGGCGGCGCCAGCTTGACCGCCGCCTGGCCAGCCTCCAGTCCCAGCGCCCCCAGCACCGCGCTGCGCAGCAGGTAAGGGTTGACCGGCTTGTCGATGAACGGCGTGGTGCGGATCAGCTCCGCCGCCTGGAACCGGTGTTCGCGCGCATACGCGGTCACCATCAGCAACGGCGGCACGGCCGCCAGTTCGGCATCGTCGCCGATACGCTGCAAGGTTTCGATGCCGTCGATGTCGGGCATGTCGGCGTCCATCAGCAGCATGTCGAAAGAATTCAGCTGCATCGCCGCCACCGCCGCCGCGCCCGAGGCCACGGCGGACGGCTTCAGGCCCAGCGCGGCCAGCTGTACCTTGAGCATGTGGCGCGAGGACAGGTTGTCGTCCACGATCAGCACGCGCTTGCCCTGGGCCGCCGCAGGCACCGGCCGCAGGCGCGGCGTCTGTTCGGCTGCCAGCTGCATCTGCACCGTGAAACTGAAGCTGCTGCCCATATTCGGCTCGCTGTCCACCGTGATGACGCCGCCCATCTTGCGCACCAGCTGCTGGGAAATGGCCAGTCCGAGACCGGTGCCGCCGTACAGCCGCGTGGTGCTGGCATCGGCCTGGGAAAACGCCTGGAACAGGCGCGCCTGCTGTTCGGGGCTGATGCCCAGGCCACTGTCTTCAACCGCAAAGCGCAGCGCCACCATGCCTGGCGCCGTGGCGCTCTGGTCGGCGGCCAGTTCCACCCGCACTTCGATCTGGCCGCTGGCGGTAAACTTGAGGGCATTGCCCACCAGGTTGACCAGGACCTGGGATAGCCGCAGCGGATCGCCCAGCAGGTTGGCCGGCACGTCGGGCATGGCCCAGATCACCAGCTCCAGGCCGCGCTCCGACGCCCGCCACGAAAACAGGTCGGCCAGCTGGTTCAGGGTGTCGGGCAGGTCGAACGGCAGCGCTTCGAGTTCCAGCTTGCCCGACTCGATCTTGGAAAAATCGAGCACGTCGTTGATGATTTCGAGCAGGCTCTGACCGGCGCGGCCGATCTTGCGGAAGTAGTCGAGCGGCTGCGACGCAATATCGAGGTGGGTGCCCAACCCGGCAAAACCGAGAATGGCGTTCATCGGCGTGCGGATTTCATGGCTGATATTGGCCAGGAACTCGCTCTTGGCGCGGGTGGCGGCTTCGGCGTTGAGGCGCGCCCGCTCGATCATGCGCATGGCCCGCGCCTTCAGGTAGGCGGTGACAAACGGTTCCCTCAGCGCCTTGAGCAGGTCGATGTCGCTCGGTTCGAACACGGCCTGGTACAGGAAGTTTTCGAAGATCAGGTAGCCCTCCACCCGGCCATCGATGACGATCCTGACCGACAGCACCGCGTGGACATCGCCGGGCAGGGCATGGGCGTGATGAATCTCGAAGATGTCGGGCGCAATCATGGCGGCGGGCGGCGCGTAGCGGGCCTCGGCCTGATGCAGGTCGATGCGGTAGGCATCGGCGGTGGCGTCGATGCGGCCCCAGGCCGCCCGCAGGCTCAACGTATCGCTGCCTTCCTCGCGCACCAGCGCCAGGGCCGAATCGATGCCCTTGATGACGGTGGCCTCGTGCAGGATGGTGTGCAGCAGGGCGTCGAAATCGAGCTGCTCGTTCACCGACCGGATGATGGCGTTGAGTTTTTCCAGGTGCTGGGTGCGCGAATAGACCAGTGCCTGCAGCGTCTCTTCCTTGAGGTGCAACTGGGTCAGGCGCCAGCGCAGCACGAACCATGTCAGCACGCAAATCACCAGGAAATAAACCAGCCACGCCCACCAGGTCTGGTGCCAGGGCGGCAGTACCTGCACGCGCAGCGCCAGTTCGTCCGGGCTCCAGGCGCCTTCGCGGTTGCTGCCGCGCATGCGCAGCGTGTAGTCGCCGGCCGGCAGATGGGTATAGCTGGCGATGCGACGGCTGGCGTCCACCTCGATCCACTGGCGATCAAAGCCCTCGAGCATGTAGGCGTAGCGGTTGCGCTGCGGCGCCGAGTAGTCGAGCGCCGCCAGTTCGACGTCGAAGCCCTGGCTGTCAGCGCGCAGGCTGATGCCCGGTCCATCCTTGCCGTTGAGCTGTTCGGCCGTCAGCCGCTGCTGGTCGATACGCACCGCGCTCACCACCACTGGCGGGCGGAGGTTCCAGTCGGCCAGCTGGCCCGGATAGATGACGGCCATGCCGGTGGTGGCGCCGAAGATCAGATCGCGGTCCGCCGTGACGGCGCTGGCGCCGATAAAAAAGGTGCGGAACGCCAGGCCGTCGGCGCGACTGAGTACCCGCGCCTTCAGGGTATTGGCGTCGATCACTGCGATGCTGTCGCCGGTGGCGGCCCAGATGCGGCCGGCGGGATCGGCCTGCAGCGTCATGATGGTGCTGGTGGACAGGCCGGCGGATTTGCCCACCCGTTCGAACACCGGCTTGCCCTGCGAATCGCGGCCGGTCAGCACGCAGATGCCGCCGCCGTAGGTACCTACCCAAAGCCGCCCGCGCCCATCGAACACCAGTGCGCTCACCACCGGCTCGGACAACGCCGTCGAGATATTGGGTGCGGCCATGATTTGTTCCACCGCGCCGGTTTCGGGATCGAGGCGGTTGAGACCGTTGCGGGTGGCGATCCACAGCGCGCCATGGGCGTCTGCGGCGAGGGCGTGGATGCGGTTGTCGGTGAGCGCGCTGGTACCAGGCGGCCCCTGTACATAGCGCCGCAGCACGCCGGTGGCGTCGTCGTAGCGCAGCAGGCCGTCGTAAGTGGCCAGCCACAGTTTGCCGTCCTGCGGCAGGATGGCGCCGATGCGCGGATACGGGTTGGCCTGCGCCAGCGCCACCCGGCGTACGCGGGTGCCATGGCCGCTGGTGGCGTACAGTCCGAGCTGGGTGCCGATCCAGGCTTCGCCGGGCGCGGCTTCGGCCAGCGCCAGGATCATGCGGTTGGGCAGGGCGGTGTCGGGGTGGTGCGGGTCGGGCCGCAGGGCGGCGCGGCGCGTGCCGTCGGGCGCCACGATGTCGAGGCCACGGTCGGCCAGGGCGATCCACACGTCGTTGTGCACGTCGTTGAGCAGCGCGGTCACGCCGGCTTCGAGCTGGCCTTCCGCGCCGAAAATCGAGTCGATCGCCTCGCTGTGCGGGTGGTAGCTGTCCACCCCGCGCTCGGTGGCCACCCAGATCATGCCGCTGCGGTCGCGCAGCATGGCCGCCGTGCGGTCGTGACTGAGGCTGGCCGGTACCGCCGGCTGGTGCATGATGCGGGTGCTGGCGCGGTGGTCGGTGCGGTATTCGACGATGCCGTCGCCGTAGGTGGTGGCCCACCAGCGGCCGGGCGCGATTTCCACGATGGCCAGCACCATGTTGGCGTCGAGATCGGAGACGCCGGCCGGCCTGACCAGGGTGGCGGTGGCGGTCTTGGGATCCACCACGCCGATCCCGCTTTTCATGGTGCCGAAGGCGATGCCGCCCTGGAGGTTTTCGCCCAGCGCCAGCACGGCATCCTGCCACAGCCCCAGGCCCGCCACCTTGACCGGCACGGTGGTGATGGCGCCGCCCGCAGCCAGGCGCGCCAGGCCGCCGCCGGTGCCGATCCACAGGGTGCCCACGCGGTCCATCAGCAGCGCCCGAATCTGGCTGTCGGGCAGGCCAGGCGTATTCTCGCGCGTGTAGCTGCGCACCGTGCCGCTGGCAACGTCGTAGTATTTGAGCGCAGTGGGGGTGCCTACCCACAGGTTGCCGCGCGCGTCGCTGGCGATGGCATTGACGCCGCCGTCGCTCAATTTCTCGCTGGGGCGGATGAACTGCTCCTTGCGGCGGTCGTACATGGCCAGGCCGGCGGCGGCAGTACCTACCCACAGGCGGCCACTGTGATCGACGTGCAGGACCTGGATGAAATCGCCGGGCAGCGAGCCGGTATCGGTGGAGCTGTGAATGAAGCTGCGCACCTGATAGCCGTCCCAGCGCGCCAGACCGCTCTGGGTGCCCACCCAGATATAACCTTCGCCGTCCTGCGCCAGCGCCATTGCCACCGGATGCGGCAAGCCCTGTTCCTGGCCCAGGTGTGAGAACAGCGGCGTGGCCAGGTTGTCCCAGCGCTCCTGGCCTGCATGTGCGGGCGCGCCGCCGAACAGCGCGAGCGCGATCAACGCCGCCAGTAGCCAGGCAAGGGAGCAGGCACGGGAGCAAGCGAGGGCAGGGACGCAGCGAAGCCGCCGGCGCGGGGCGGCGTGGGTGACATGCGGTGATCTAAGCTGGATCTTCAACTGAGCACACACTCCCCGACTGGCGAAACTACTGTCACGAGCATACGGAATAGCCGGGCGAAAGTCCACGAGTACCAGCGTGAAATCAGGCGAGCAAGTACAATCGATAACAGTCTTTACAACACATGGAAGCTATATGAAACCCGAAGTATTGGTGATTGCCGCCAGCCCCTCCGCCTCGGTCATGGAACAACTGGACCAGCATTTCGATTGCCACCACGTGTGGCGCCAGCCGCAGGACGCCCGCGCCGACTACATCGCCAGCGTTGCGCCAGGTGTGCGCGCGGTGCTCACCACCGCCGCCCTGGGTGTCAACCAGGCCTTGCTCGACCAGTTGCCCAAGCTCGAAATGGTGGCGATTAACGGCATCGGCCTCGATGCCGTGCCGCTCGATCTCACCCGCGCCCGTGGCCTGGCGGTCAGCAATACTCCCGGCGTGCTCACCGAAGACGTGGCCGACCTGGCCCTCACGCTGCTGCTGTCGGCGGCGCGCCGGTTGCCGGCACTGGACCGCTATGTGCGCGCCGGCGACTGGGAAGCCGGCGTTGCGCTCAAGCCCACCCGCGCATTGCGCGGCAAAACCTGCGGCATCTATGGTTTTGGCCGCATCGGCCAGGCGGTGGCCGCGCGTGCCGCTGCATTCGGCATGCACACGCTGTACTTCCAGCCGCGCCCCATCGATGGCGTGGATGTCCCGCGCGCCGAGTCGCTGCTGGAGCTGGCGCGCGCCAGCGACTACCTGGTGGTGTGCGCGCCGGGCACCCCGGCCACGCGCAATTCCGTCAATGCCGAAGTGCTGGCGGCGCTGGGCGCGGGCGGCACGCTGGTCAACATCTCGCGCGGCGCGCTGGTGGACGAACCGGCGCTGATCGCCGCGCTGGGCGACGGCACGCTGGGCGTGGCCGCGCTGGACGTGTTTGCCGACGAACCCCGCGTGCCCGCCGCGCTGCGCGCGCTCGACAACGTGGTGCTGACGCCGCACGTGGGCAGCCTGACGGTGGAAACCCGCCACGCCATGGGCCAGCTGGTGGTGGACAACCTGCTGGCGCATTTCGCCGGCCAGCCATTGTTGACGCCAGTGAAGTAATCACCTGTCCCGCGTGCCGGGTCATCGGGGCGTCACATTCGCGAGGTATATTGTTGCTGTCTTCAATGCAACATTAATTACCTTATAGAATGTATATGAAACTGCCTTCCATGACTACCGGTATGCGTGTCGTGGCGTCGTTCGCGGCGCTGCTGTTCCTGATGGCTTGCATGTCGGCGGTGTCGCTGTGGCGCCTGCAGTCGGCCAACGATACCACCGCCAACCTGGTGCACGAAAAGCTCGCCAAGGAACAGCTCACGTCCGAGCTGCTGGGAGCCGCCGAACTCAATGGCCTGCGGGCGATTTCGATTGCCCGCAGCGACAGCCTGGAAGTGTCCGACCTGTTCATGGCGCAGCTGGTGGCCGGCGACAAGCAGGCCGACGCCATGGCGCGCACGCTGACCGCCATGCCGGCGGCAGGAGACGAAGCCGGGTTGCTGGCCGTCGTGGCCGCGAAAAAAACCGCGTACCTGGCGCTGCGCGCCGAGATGTTCAAGTTCAAGGACATGGGCCGCATCCAGGAAGTGGATGATTTGCTCAACACCCGCCTGGCGCAAGCGTTCAAGGCCTACACCGGAGCGCTCGATCAGCTGCTGGCCTGGCAAACCCGCGCGGCCACCGAGCTGGCGGCGCAGTCGGATAGCCAGTTCCACAGCAGCCGGTTGCTGCTGGCAGCATTGGGCGCAGTGGCGCTGGGCGCGGGCGTGGTGCTGGCGTGGATGCTTACCCGCAGCGTGGTACAGCCTTTGAAACAGGCAGTGGCGCTGGCCGAGCAGGTAGCCGCCGGCGAACTGCATGCAGCTATCGTGCATGGCCGCCGCGATGAAATCGGCCAGCTGTTCGACGCCCTGAGCCACATGACGCGGCGCCTGGCCGACACCGTGGGCCAGGTGCGCGATGGCGCGGTGGCAATCGATGCCGCCTCGCGCGAAATCGCCAAAGGCAACCTCGATCTGTCGCGCCGCACCGAGCACCAGGCGGGCGCCTTGCAGGAGACTGCGTCGGCAATGGTGGAACTCACCGCCGCCGTGAAACAGAACAGCGGCAACGCGCGCCAGGCCAATGCGCTGGCCGTGTCGGCGTCGCAGGTGGCGGGCAAGGGCGGCCAGGTGGTCTCCGAGGTGGTGAGTACCATGGCCGGCATCAACGACTATGCCCGCAAGATCGTCGATATCACCAGCGTGATCGACAGCATCGCCTTCCAGACCAACATCCTGGCGCTGAATGCGGCGGTAGAAGCGGCGCGCGCCGGCGAGCAGGGACGCGGTTTTGCGGTCGTGGCGTCCGAGGTGCGCACGCTGGCCCAGCGCTCGGCCGAGGCGGCGCGCGAAATCAAGAAACTGATCAACGATTCGGCCGAACGGATCGCCAGCGGCAGCGAACTGGCGCAGGCGGCCGGCGCCACCATGGGCGATATCGTCGCCAGCGTGGAGCAGGTCACGGCCATCATCGGCGCCATCACGCAGGCCAGCGGCGAGCAGGAAGCGGGCATCGAGCAGGTGAGCCGCGCCATCGGCGAGATGGATGGCGTGACCCAGCAAAACGCCGCGCTGGTGGAGGAAGCGGCGGCCGCCGCCGAAGCCATGCAGGCGCAGGCGCGCGCACTGGCGGCGCTGGTGGGATCGTTCCGCATCGACGGCGCCGCCGCGCCGGCCGCTGCCGGCACAGGCCGGGCGCACGGACCGCGCACCGCGCCTACCCGGGCGGCGTTGCGCCTGGCGGCGGCAGGTGCCGCGCAATAACGCGCAGCATGTCCTCGACGTCAATCGGCTTGGCAATGAAGTCGCTCATGCCCGAAGCGATGCATTGTTCGCGCTCGGACGCCAGCACGCCGGCCGTCATCGCCAGCACCGGCAAGCGCAAACCGAGCTCGCCGCGGATCAGGGCGGTGGCGGTGTAGCCGTCCATTTCCGGCATCTGCACATCCATCAGCACCAGGTCGTATGCAGCAGCATTGGTGCGCAGCAGTTCGACGGCGGCGCGGCCGTTGTCGACTGCCTCGATGCAGGCGCCGGCGTGTTCCAGCATGCTCCTGGCCACCAGCTGGTTGACCGGGTTGTCCTCCACCAGCAGCAGGCGGGCGCCGTCGAGCCGCACGGCGGTTGACGGCGCGCTTGTTGTCGCTGCAATTGGCGTTGCAGTTGACGCCGCCGTTGCCATGGCATCCGCCGGCGCTGGCGCGGTCGCCACGGCAGCGCGCGCGGTGCGCACTGCCTCGCGCAGGCGTACGCCCGTCACGGGTTTGAGCAGCACGCCATTGGCGTGGCGGGCGCCGTCCGCCAGCAGCATGCGGCCCTGGCCGAAAGCATTGATCATCAATATCAGCGGCAGGGCGGCGTGGCGGCCGTGGGCGCGCAGCGCCTCCATGGTGTCCAGGCCGCTCATGCCCGGCATATTCCAGTCCAGCAGCACGGCGTCGTAGCTGCCGACGGACCCGGCATCGGCATCGGCCAGCATGGCCAGCGCATCCTGGCCCGAATGGGCGACGGTCGCGTGCCAGCCGCAGGCGCGGACGGTCATGGCCAGGTAGTGGGCGCTGTCGGCATGGTCGTCCACCACCAGCAGGTTCAGAGCGGGCGGCGCCGGTTCAGGGGGCGCGGATGCGATCGGGATGGCCGCCTGCAGCGGCACCGTCAGCACGAAGTCGCTGCCCGCGCCGGGTGTGCTGCGCACCGCGATGGCGCCGCCCATCAGATCGGCGATGCGGCGCGAGATGGTCAGTCCCAGCCCGGTGCCGCCGAAACGGCGCGTCATCGAGGCGTCGGCCTGGGCAAAGGGCGCAAACAACTGCGCCAGGCGGTCGGGGGCGATGCCGATGCCGGTGTCGCGCACGGTAAAGCGCAGCAGCACGCGGCCCGTGTTGGCACTGTCGTCGTCGGCCGGGGTGTCGGTCGCCACCCGTTGCACCAGCAGCGCTACCGCACCCTGCTCGGTGAACTTGATGGCGTTGCCGGCCAGGTTGATGAGGATTTGCTGCAGGCGGTGGCAGTCGCCCACCAGCAGCGGCGGCACGCCCTGGTCGATGCCGATGGCCAGTTCCAGATCTTTTTCGCCCGAGTTGACGGTCATGATGGTGGCCACCGCTTCGAGCGCGTGGGCCAGCTGGAACGTGGATGGTTCGAGCTCCATGCGGCCGGCTTCGATCTTGGAAAAATCGAGCACGTCGTTCAGGATGGCCAGCAGTGAATGGCCCGACGAACGTATCATTTCCACGTACTGGCGCTGGGCCGGCGCCAGCGTGGTCTGGTCCAGCAGGTGCGCCATGCCCAGCACTGCGTTGAGCGGGGTGCGGATTTCGTGGCTCATATTGGCCACGAATTCGCTCTTGGCGCGGCTGGCCGCTTCCGCCTGGTCGCGTGCCTCGATCAGCGACGCCTGCGACTCGCGCAGCGCGCCGGTCATCTGCCGGGCCAGGCTGGCCGCGTAGATGTGGCGCGCGGTGAGCGCGCGCACCACGCCAAAGAACAACAGGCTGATAGTCATTCCGGCCAGCAGCACGATGTGCGATTTCTGCCGGTCGATGGCGCGCTCGAAATCGGCCAGCGACGTAAAGCGCAGCGTCCAGCGGTGCTGCAGCAGGTCGAGTGTCTGTACCCGCTGGTAGGGATTCGGATATTGCAGGCGGTCGGCGTCGCTGCGGTCGGGCGCGCTCGCATACAGGCGGGTGGCCGTTGCGGTGCTGTCGCCGTCGAACACTTCGAGCCGCAGATTGTGGACGCCGGTGCCGAGCAGACCGTCCATCAGGTCCGCCGCGCGGATCGGGCTGTAGGCAAAGCCCTGCAGCGCGTCCATGCGCTGGGCCGGTGTGGCTGCGGGTGCCTGCCCCGCGTGGCGCCGGTACACGGGGAAGTACATCAGGAAGCCGGGCTGGCTGTTGCCCTGCGCATCCTGGACCAGCACCACGCGGTCGGTAAGCGCGGGCTGGCCGTTGCGCGCGGCATTGAGCAGCGCCACCCGGCGCACCGGTTCCGACATCATGTCGTAGCCGAACGCGATCAGGTTGCGGCCGACGAACGGTTCGAGGTAATACACCGGCACGTGCATGCCGTTGTCGGGGGCAGCCTGGCGCGACCAGATGTGGAAATCGTCGTAGCCCTCGCGGCGCACCTGTTCTTCCAGTGCGGCGCGCCCGCTGCTGCGCACGAAGGCGCCGTAGCCGAGGCCCATCACGCCGGGGAAATTGCGCTGCAAATCCATGCCGGCGGCAAAGCCGCGCCACTGCGCGCGGCTCGGTTCCTGTTCGGCCTGGAACAGCGCCTGCGCCGCGCGCAAGCCCGATTCGTACAGCGAAATGCGGCGGGCGATGCGTTCGGCGATGTCGCGGCTGTCGGCGTCGAAATGTTCGCGCGCGCGGCGCTCGGTGTCTACCGCCACCAGGTGCCATACCAGTACCGTCAGGGCCACGCCGAGCAGCAGCGTGGCCCACTGGGCGGCGCTGTGCTGCAGCACGGTGGCCTGCAGGCGCCGGCGTTCGGCGGCGTCGGCGCTGAGGACCATGCCGATCAGGCTGCACAGCACGACAAAGGTATCGAGCGCGATCAGGGCGTCGTTCAGGGTGCCGGCCACGAACGGACCGAGGCCGTTGATGGTGGCCACCACTGCGCTGCCGGCGGCCAGCAGGCATGTGAGGCTGGCGCCGCGCAGGCCGTAGCGGTGCGCGGCCCACGCCACGCAGGGCACGAACAGGTACGGCAGCCAGCCGAACGCGCCGTCGCCGGCGTAACTGCGGAAGAAAATCGCCGCAGCCATCGCGCCCAGCAGCACCAGCGAGGCTGCCGCTTCCAGCGCCAGCGTGCGGGCGCCGCGCTGGCGCCAGCCGGGCGGCAAGGGCAGGCACCAGATCACGATGGCGGGCGCCACCAGCAGCACGCCGGCCGTGTCGCCCACCCACCACGTGAGCAGCACGGTGCCGAATGCCGGCGCCGGCGCCAGGCCGGCCGTCACCAGCGTGGCGGCGCCGATGCCGGCGCTGACCAAGCACATCACCATGGCGACCAGTGCGAACTTGTAGACGTTTTGCAGCTGGCCGAGCGGCTGGGAGGGGTCGGTGAACCGGCGTAGCATCCACGCGCCGCTCAGCGCCTCGAGCGCATTGCCCGCCGAGATGGCAGCGGAGGCCAGCACCATGGGCGCGCTCAGTGGCTGGCCGTTCAGATGGAACGTGAACAGGTTGGCGAGGAAGGCGCCCAGCATGATGGCGGGCCAGACCCGATAGCCCAGCAGGATGATGGCCGCAAACGCCATGCCCGACGGGGGCCAGAGCGGGGTGGCGTTGGTGTGGGCAAAGCTCAGTTGCAGGCTGGCCGTGGCCACCAGCGCGTAGCCGATGGCCAGCAACAGCAGCGCCGTGGCGCTGGCGCGCCGGCGCGGGCCGAGGCCGGGCAGGGGATCGAAGTCCGAGGAGGTGGCTACCGGATCTGGGACTGCAGGCATGGCAGCTCTCGTGGATGTCTCTGTTTCAGCAACTATAACGAATTCCGGCATCTGGCGCCACTCCGCTGCAGTTGGCGCCACGCCATGGCAACTGGCGCCTTCGCCTGGCGCGCCGCCGTGCTTTTATGGTAACTTGCTAGCCACATGAATACGTCCCATCCCCACCTCTCCGGCCAGGCGCCGCCACGGCGCACCGCCCATCCGCTCGAACTGCTGCCCGGTTTTGCCCGCTGGCCCGCATCGCCGTTGCGCGACGCCCTGTACACGGTCATTTTCAGCACCCTGATCGCGCTGGCGCTCACCGGCATCGAGGCCATGCGCGGCACGGGCGGCCGCGCGCTGGGCCATTATTTCGGGCTGACGCTGCTGGTGTCGAACCTGTGCGGCCTGTTCATCCACGGCGGCATGGGGCTGCTCAATTATCTGTTCGACGGCTGGCCGCAGCGCGCGCGCGGGCTGCCGCGCGTGGCGCTGCACGTCGTGGTCAGCGTGGTGTGCGTGGTGGCCGGGGTGGCGGCCAGCAATGTGCTGATGAGCGGCGGACCGGCGCTGCACCGTCTGGCCACGCCGGCCGCCATTGCCCAGTGCACGCTGATCGCGGCCGTGATCGCGGTATTCATGCTGGTGGTGCGGCGCAGCGCCGAGCGGCGCATTCAGGCAGCTACCGCCGCCGCCCAGCAAAAGGAACTGGTGGCGGCCAGTGCGCGGCTGCTGGCCGAAGCGCGCCTGCGCGCCTTGCAGGCGCAGATTGAACCGCACTTCCTGTACAACACGCTGGCCAACGTGATGGGCCTGATCGGGCCGCAGCCGGACCAGGCGCGCCACATGCTCGAACGCTTCATCGACTACCTGCGCGCGAGCCTCGATACCAGCCGCAGCGAGGCAACCACGCTCGACGACGAGGCCCGCCTGCTGGCCGCCTACCTCGATGTGCTGGGCGTGCGCATGGGCGCGCGGCTGCGCTACCGGATCGACATACCGGACGCGCTGCGCCACGTGGCGATCGCGCCGATGCTGCTGCAACCGGTGGTGGAAAACGCCATTACCCACGGCCTGGAGCCGAAGGTGGAGGGCGGCGAGGTGACCATCAGCGCCAGAAGCGACGGCGCCATGCTGCGCCTCGACATTGCCGATACCGGCGTTGGGCTGGCCGCCAGCACCGCCGGCACGCCGGCGTTTACCGCATCGCGCAAGCCTGGCGGCGGCGTGGGGCTCGGTAATCTGCGCGAGCGCCTGCGCAGCCTCTATGGCGCCGGCGCCGGCGTCACCCTGCTTGAAAACCAGCCGTGCGGCGTGGTGGTGTGCATCGCCATTCCCGCCCCGGCACCAACCATGACTTTGCATCCATGACCGCATCCTTGCCCTGGCGCGCCCTGATCGCCGACGATGAAGCGCATCTGCGCACTTACCTGGAACAGCAACTGGCCACCGTGTGGCCCGAGCTGCGCGTGGTGGCGCGCGCCGCCAACGGCCTCGATGCGCTGCGCCAGATCGACGAACTGGCGCCCGACGTGGCGTTTCTCGATATCCGCATGCCCGGCATGACGGGCCTGGACGTGGCGGCGCGGCTGCTGGACGCCCCGCATCCGCCGCACATCGTGTTCGTTACCGCCTTCGACCAGTACGCGGTGCAGGCCTTCGACCATGCGGCCGTCGACTACCTGCTGAAACCGGCCACCCTGGAACGGCTGGGCAAGACGGTCGCCCGGCTGAAGGCGGCGCAGGCAGGCCACGGCGCGCAACCGGCACCTGCTGTCGATGGCGCGGCGCTGGCGACGTTGCAGGCGCTGGTGGCGCAACTGGCCGGTGCGCCGGCTGCTGCACCGGTGACCGCAGCGGTGGCCGCAGCGCCGCCCGAACCGCCCTTGCAATGGCTGCGCGCGGCGCAGGGCGAGCATACCCGCCTGATCGCGGTGGACGAGGTGATTTACTTCCAGAGCAATGACAAGTACACGAGCGTGATGCTGGCCGATGGCGAGTGCCTGATCCGCACGCCGATCAGCAAGCTGCGCGAGCAGCTCGACGGCGGGCGGTTCTGGCAAATCCATCGCAGCGTGATCGTGGCGGCGCACCATATTGCTGGCACGCGCCACGATTTTCGGGGCAGGTTGATGGTGCAGCTGAAGGACCGCACCGAACAACTGGTGGTGAGCCGGAACTACGTGGACCTGTTCCGGCAGATGTAAATTGTTTAGACGATAACCGGCCTGACCTTGGCGGCGGCTTCCTTGGCGCGCGCGCGCGCGGTATCGGTATCGTCAGCGGTGGCCAGCGCCACGCCCATGCGGCGGCGGGCGAACGATTCCGGCTTGCCGAACAGGCGGATGTCGGCGCCCGGCACCCGCAGCGCATCGGCCACGCCTTCAAAGGCGATGCCCTGCGCCTCGTGCTGGCCGTAGATCACGGCCGACGCGCCAGGCGCCCGCAGCGATACATCGACCGGCAGGCCGAGGATGGCGCGGGCGTGGATGTCGAATTCGCTCTGCACCTGCGTGGCCATGGTGACCATGCCGGTATCGTGCGGGCGCGGGCTCACTTCCGAGAACCACACCATGTCGTCCTTGACGAACAGCTCCACGCCGAACAGGCCGAGGCCACCGAGGTCGCCCGTCACCTTGGCGGCGATGTCCTGCGCACGTTCCAGCGCCAGCGGATGCATGCGGCAGGGCTGCCACGATTCCACGTAGTCGCCCTGGACCTGGACGTGGCCGATCGGGGCGCAGAACTGCGTGGTCACCTGGCCATCGGCGCCCAGCGAGCGCACCGTCAGCAGCGTGATTTCGTAGTCGAAATCGATAAAGCCTTCCACGATCACGCGGCCCGCATCGACCCGGCTGCCGGCAGCAGCATGGTCCCACGCGGCCTTGACTTCGGCGGCGCTGTCGATTTTCGACTGGCCCTTGCCCGACGACGACATGACCGGCTTGATCACGCACGGGAAACCGATATGGGCGGCAGCCGCTTCCAGCTCGGCCAGGCTGCTGGCAAAGCGGTACGGCGACGTGGCCAGGCCCAGGGTTTCGGCGGCCAGCACACGGATGCCTTCGCGGTTCATGGTGAGCTGGGTAGCGCGCGCGGTGGGAATGCAGGTGATCTGGCCGGCCGCCTCCAGCTGCGCCAGCGTATCGGTGGCGATTGCCTCGATTTCGGGCACGATCAGGTGCGGCTGTTCCTGGGCGATGAGCGCTGCCAGCGCGGCGCCGTCAGTCATGTCGATGACATGGGCGCGGTGCGCCACCTGGTGGCCCGGCGCGTTCGGATAGCGGTCGACGGCAATGACTTCAACACCCAGGCGTTGCAGGGCGATGATGACTTCCTTGCCCAACTCACCGGAGCCCAGCAGCATGACTTTGGTGGCGGACGGCGACAGCGGTGTGCCGAGGATGCGTGCAGTATTCATGGTGTTATGCGTAAAAAATAAAAATCAGAACGAGTAGACCAGTGTGATGGAGGTCTGGGTATCGGTTTTTTTCTTGTCGTCCGGGACGCTGGTGTCGTTGCGGACGCTGAACGCCGCCTTCATCTGCATGGTGGTGTTGATCTTGGCGCTGAGCGACGTCTCGGCCTGCGAGTGCGTATTGTCGGTGCCGCGTTCCACGGTGACCAGCTGGCTGAAGAGGGCCGATTCGCTGACGCGCCATTTCAGGCTGGCCGCGCCACGGATGGTCATGCCGTTTTCGGTTTCGCCGGTGGAGCGCTCGCCACGGAAGTAGCCAGGACCGAGCTCGCCGTCGAGGGTGACGGTGTCGGCGCCGTACAGGCGGGTTCCGTAACCGACGCCGACGGTCGAGTACTTGGTGTACGCGCCGAATTTATCGTTGACGTGGGTAGCCAGCGCAAACAGGCGGTCATTGTCTTCCAACAGCTTGAAGGCGGTCTTGCCCGACAGCGAGAAGCGCTGCGCCGAGCGCTCGCGCGATTTGCTGCCGTCGTCGTTGGTGATCTGCTCGTCCTTGAAGTAGCCGGACACGATGTACTCATTGCTGAAGTCAGGCAGCTCTTGCTTGGCATCAATTTTACCGGTGACCGAGGTACCAACCGTGTTACCGGAGGTGGAAATGGCGCCCAGTTCGGCCGAGGTGCTCCAGCCGTACGGTGGGGGAGCATCGACCGCAGCGGCGTGGCCGCACAGCAGGGACAGGGCGAGAGGACTGACGAACAGGGCAGATTTCATAGGCATGGGGAGCGCAGCAGCCTGGCGCCGAACAACGGGCCGGGCAGCGCTGGGGGTTGGTTTACGGATGAACAGTATTGTACCCGACGCCGATTTGCGTGTGGTCCCGTACAGATGTCAGGCGTGCGGTGGGCCATCATGGCGCATCTGCTTACGTACCGATCCGCACAGGAGGCGACCATGAAAACATCCGATCCCATCACCGGAACCACGGCCGCCATCCTGCTGTGCGCGGCGCTGGCTGCCATGGCGGGTAACACCAATGCGGCCAATGCGCCGGTCAACCGCTGCGTGGACGTGGAAGGGCGCGTCACCATCACCGACGAAGCATGTCCACGTAACAGCCGCGCCGTCAACGACGATGTCAGCGACAGCGGCGGTGCCGGCCTGGTGCTGACCACCGGCGCTGCAATCGCCACCGACGCCATCACCGAACCCGGTACCGGCAATGGACTGGAACCGGTCATCACGCCGCTGCCACGCAGCCGCTGGGCCGACCTGCCACGCCCGCTGGTGCGCAAGGCGGTCGGCACCGATGCGCAAACCCTGCAAACGGCCCGCACCACGCTGCTGATGCGCGACGAGTTGCGCCGCCAGACCCGCACCGTAGCCACCCGCTGATGGCCGGGGTGGCGGGGACGCGCGCCAGCGCTTACCGGAAGCGGTAATTCAGCGACGCCATCACGTTGAGCGGATCGCCATAAAACCCGCCGTTACCGGTCGACGCGTACTTCTTGTCGAACAGATTGTTCACGTTGATGGTGGCGGACAGCTGCTTGCTGAGTCGATAGCGCGCCATCAGCGACACCAGCGCATATCCTCCTTGCGTGTACCGCTCGCCGTTCGGACCAGCGCCGTTCTGGTAAATTTCGCTCTGCCAGTTGATGCCGCCGCCCACGGTCAAGCCCCCGCCCACACCAGGCAATTCGTACGTGTTCCATAATTTCACGCTGTTCTTCGGTTGCGTGGTTTGCAGGCGCGCGCCCTGGCTGTCTTTCACCAGCGCATAGCCATAGCCGGCAGTCAGCTGCCAGCCCGGTTGCAGCTGGCCCGTCACTTCCACCTCGCCGCCGTGCGCCCGCGCGCCCTTGATGGTGCGGTACGCATAACCATTCGTCACCGGTATCATGGCCGGATCCTGCTCGGGCAGATTATCCTGCTGCATGCGGAACACCGACAGGCTGGTGCTCAACAGGCCGCCCAGCAGTTCACCCTTCACACCCAGTTCGGCATTATTGCCCTCCACCGGATCGATCACGCGGTTATTGCTGTCGCGGTAGCTTTGCGGCGCAAAAATGCTGGTGTAGCTGGCGTAGGCCGACCACTGCGGCGTCACCGTGTACACCAGGCCTGCGTACGGCGTGATGTGGCCATTCTTGCTCAGGCTTTCGGTACTGGTGTCGGCGCCGTAGGTCACCGATTCGGTCTCGCGCTTCCAGTTGGTCACACGCGCGCCGGTGATGACCGACAGCGCGTCGGTGGGACGCAGGCGCAGCGCGCCATACGCGGCCAGCTGCTTTTCCTTTTCCGTGTAACTGCCCGTGATCGTGCCCACGTAATTCGGCGTGGGCGAGTTGCCATGCCAGGTGAAGAAATTGGGCACGGTGGCGTCGTAGCCGTCGAGGAACCAGGACGGATAGCTGGGCCCCGTGTTTTTCATGTCGGCCGCGCTGATGCCCAGCACCAGTTCGTGCTGGCGGCCGAGCGCTGTGAACGGGCCGCTGGCGCAGGCGTCGAACGTCACCTGTTCCGGCTTGCTGTCCCACTTGGTTTGCCACAGCGACAGGCCGGCGCCGGTCTGGCGATCGAGCTGGCCCTGCATGGCGTAGCCCTGTTCGGCGTCGTACCCGTTGGCGGCGTAATTGACAGCGGCCTTGGCGGTCCAGCCGTTGGCGAAGCCGTGTTCCAGCGTGGCGAAGGCCAGGGTTTGTTTGCGCACGTAGTACGACGAGCGCGAGGCGCTGTTGACCGAGCGGGCAAAGTCGGTCCGGCTGCCATCGCTGTAGAACGGCGCGAAGCCGCGGCTGGCGCTGTCGAGGCGTTCGTTCTGGTACGTCAGGCCCGCGCTGAGCAGGGTGGCGGGGCCGAGATCCGCTTCCACCACGCCGTAGAACAGGTCCTTGTCCTGGTGAAAACGCTCGACAAACGAGTGGCTGTCCTGGTGCGCCACCACCACGCGGCCGCGCACTTTTTTATCGTCGGACAGCGGCGCCGAAACGTCGGCCTGGGCGCGGTAGCGGTCCCAGCTTCCGGCCTGCAGTTCGAATTCAGACTGCACCTCGCGGGTGGGGCGCTTGCGCACCAGGTTGACGGCGGCAGCCGGGCTGCCGGTGCCGCCCATCAGGCCCGCCGCGCCGCGCACGACCTCCACCCGCTCGTAAATGGTGGCGTCGAAGCTGGCCGGTTCCACCAGTTTACTGGTCGGAATGCCGTCGAACTGGTAAGTGTCGATGGCGAAGCCGCGCGAATACATGACGTCGGTTTCGCGCGTGGCCGATGCGCGGTCGAGCGTGATGCCGGTGGTTTGCGCCACCACGTCCTGCAGCGTTTCCAGGCGCTGGGCCTGGATGCGGCGGTTGTCCATCACACTGACCGACTGCGGCGTGTCGCGCAGCGCCAGGTCGAGGCCGGTGGCGCCGGTGCTGACGACGCGGCCCGGGGCAGCGTCCTGGAAACCGCGCACTTCCACCTGTTTCAGCGTGGCCGGGGCGGTGCTGGCTGCCGGTGCCGCTGTTGGCGCCGCTGCCTGGCGTTGCAGGGTCCAGGTGCCGTCGGTGCGCTGCACCAGCGCCAGGCCGCTGCCGGCCAGCAGCGTCTCCAGCGCGGCGCGCGGCGTGTAGCTGCCGTTCAGCGCCGGGCTGTCGATGCCGGCCGTGAGCGCCGGGTCGAACGACAATGGCAGTCCGGCCGCCACCGCCACGCCGGACAGGGTGCGGCCCAGCGGGCCGGCCGCCAGCTGGTAGGACTGCGCGGCGGCGGATTGTGCCAGGGCCGGGGCAGTGACGCCGGCCGCGCCCAACGCGAGGCTGATGACGGCAATGCGGACGGCGCGCGCGAGGCGGCGCTCAAGAGGGGTGGTGCAGGGCAGTGACATGACGCGGATATCCTTCAGGGTTGGCGATGGTGGTCCACAAGGTGGTTGCATTCATCTGCCAGCCAGGTCGCGCAAAAGTATCAGCGACACGCAGAATATTTTTTATGGTCGCGCGGCCAGCGTGATCCACAGGCCGTTGAAGCGCTCGCATGCATCCACCGGGTAGGTGGCGACGATCATGTCGAGCGTGCGTTCGGTGTCGGCCACGGGAAACGCGCCCGACACGCGCAGATTGGCCACACCAGGATCCACCCGCACCACGCCGCGCCGGTAGCGCGACAGTTCTTCGGCCAGGGTTTGCAGGCGCAGATGGTCGGCCAGCAGCATGCCGCCGGTCCAGGCGGCAGGTGCGGGATCGGCGGCGCCGGCCAGCACGGCGGCATCCGCAGTAAAGCGCGCCTGGCCGCCGGCCGGCACCACCAGCGCCGCAGCGGCGCCGTGCGCCGGTGTGATGGCCACCGCGCCCTCGAGCACTGCCAGCGCCGTATGGGCATCATGCTGGCGCACATTGAACACGGTGCCGAGCGGGCGCAGCATGCCGTGTGCGGTGGCCACCACCAGCGGGCGCGCGGCATCATGGGCGCCGCTGCGCACGAGGATTTCGCCGGCGCGCAACACGATGCGCCGTTCGCCGGCGGTAAAACGGACGTCGATGGCGCTGGCCGTGTTGAGCGTGACGGCGGTGCCGTCGGCCAGCGTGACGGTGCGGCGCTGGCCCACGCTGGTGCGCAGCTCTCCCGCCCACGGTTGCGCCTGGTAATAACGCCAGCCGGCCAGCGCGGCGGGGATCGCTGCCAGCAGCGCGGCCATGCGCACCACGGCGGCGCGCCGCGCGCCGGGCCGTGCGGAGGGGCGTGCGGCAGGACGGGCCAGCGCCGGCAGCGCCAGTTCAGGCGGCAGGCCGGCAAATTTGCCCAGCAGGCGTTCGGCCCGTTCCCACGCCAGCGCGTGTTGCGGGTCGCTGAGGCGCCACTGTTCGCAGGCGGCACGGTCGGCGGCGCTGGCGCCGTCCTGCAGCCGCACCAGCCAGTCGGCCGCCTGTTCCAGTGCGCGCGGCGAGACTGCCTGGCTCATGCTGCCTGCTTCATGCCGGGTCCAGCGCCAGCAGGCATTGCAGGAATGCCTGCTTCATGTAACGCTTGACGGTAATCAGCGATACGCCGAGCCGCACGGCGATGTCGGCATAGGCCAGGCCGTCGAGCTGGGACAGCAGGAACGCTTGCCGCACGCGTGGCGGCAGCGCATCGAGCATGGCGTCTATCTCGTGCAGGGTTTCCAGGATCAGCAGGCGCTGTTCGGGCGAGATCGCCAGCGGCGCGGGCAGGGCCGCCAGTGCTTCCAGGTAGGCCCGCTCCAGCGCCAGCCGCTGGAAGCGGTTGACCATCAATCCGTGGGCCACCGTGGTGAGCAGGGCGCGCGGTTCGCGCACCGTGGCCAGGTCGCTGCGGCCGATCAGCCGGATGAACGTATCGTGCGCCAGGTCGGCCGCATCGCTGGTGTTGCCGAGCTTGAAGCCGAGCCAGCGCTGCAACCAGCCATGGTGTTGGCAGTACAGGGTGTTGAAATGCTGGTGCGGGGCGGCGACGGTCATCAGTGATATGAGAATGGGAATTATTCTCAACAATTTTACCGCAGTGCCGGGACGGCGGCAAGCACGCGGCCGTTGCCGGTCCCGACTTACGAGGGAGGCGCACCGTCGCGCTCGCCTGTATGATGCGATCGTCCCCCGTGTTTCGCCCCAAGGATGAAGCGCGTGGGCACGACCGAACAAGGATGCGATGAACGCTCGATTACTGGTGCTGCTGCTGCTGGCGCTCGCCGGCGCTGCGGGCGGTGCGGCTGCCACGCCAGACACGGACGCCGCCAGCGCGCTGTATCACAAGGCATGGACCAAGCAGGACGGCGCGCCCACCGCCGTGTATGGCCTCACCCAGGACAGTCGCGGCATGCTGTGGTTCACCTCCACCACCGGCCTGATCCGGTTCGACGGCGCCCATTTTCAGCGACTCCTCGAAATCGATGGCAACCCGCTGTCCTCCCCCTCCACCAATATGGTAAACGCGCTGGGCGACGCCTTGTGGGTGGCCTACACCTTTGGCGGCATCAGCGTGTTCGAGCATGGCAAGGTGCGCCACTACGGTCCTGCCGATGGCTTGCCGCTACGCACCGTGTTCGGCGTCTCCCGGACCACAGACGGCACTGTCTGGCTCGCCAGTTCGGCCGGCCTGTTCCGCCAACAGGGCGAGCGCTGGCAGCGGATTCTACCCGCTGACGGCCTGCCCGACGGCGCGATCCATTATATGACGGCGCTGCCCGATGGCACGCTGCTGGCGTTTTATCCCGCCGGCGTGTACCGCACGCTGCCCGGCACGTTCCGGTTCCGCCGGGTGGTGGCCCAGACCGGCATCGAGACCGGCAAGTTACGCCACGATGGCAAGGTGCTGCTGGTGAGCGTACGTCACCAGATGCAGCTGTTCGATCCTGCCACCGGGCGCACCACGGCGCTGCCGCTGCCAGCCGGCAGCACGGCGCCGCTCGATGTGGCGCTGGACGGCCATGACAACATCTGGATCAGTACCGGCCAGGGCATGCAGTTGCTGGGCGCCGACCTGCGGCCGGTGCGCACGTTTGCCGCGCCGCAGCAGTTCAGCGGTTCCATGCTGTACAACGAGCTGCGCGACCGCGAGGGGAATGTCTGGTTCACCACCGACAAGGGCGTCGACTATATCCGCCCGGCGCGGCTGACCACCATCAGCCTGCCGCACCGGATGTTCGGCGGCCTCAGCGTGGTGGCCGACGGCGACGGCACGCTCTGGATCGGCAACGCGGCCACCACCGGCAGCTACCAGGATACCAGCTTCGGGTTGGGGCGCGATGGCCGCCGCCACCCGCTCGACCTGCACTCGGTGAGCGCCACCACGCGGGCGCCTGACGGCAGCGTGTGGTTTGCCAATGAGAGGGAAGTCTGGCACCAGACGGGGTCACGGTCGCGCCGCTGGCCGCTGCCCGCCGCGATGGGCGGCAAGGAGGTGCAGGCGCTGGCGGTGGGCGCCGATGGCCGCCTGTGGGTGTCGGTCGTGGCGCACGGTGTGGGTACTTTCACGGAAGGCGTGTGGCTGCCGGGCGGCGGCCATGCCGAACTGGCCGACAGTCCGGCCGTGTCGCTGCATGCGGACGCGCGCGGACGCATCTGGTTCGGCTATCCGCGCGGCCGCCTGGCCATGCTCGATGGCGCCGCCGTGCAGCGCTACGACAGCCGTGATGGCGTCGACGTGGGCACCGTGCTGGTGATGACCAGCCGCGGCGACCGCGTGTGGATCGGCGGCAGCGAGGGGCTGGCCTTGCTGCAAGGTGGGCGCTTCCGCCGCCTGAAGGCGGCCGATGGCCTGCCGTTCTACGGCGTGACGGGATTGCTGGAGAACGCTGCCGGCGAACTGTGGCTGCAGGGCGCCGACGGCCTGGCGCGCATCGGCGCCCCGGCGCTGGCCGCCGCCCATGGCGATGCGGTGGCCGTGGAACGCTTCGATTACCTCGACGGCCACGAAGGTGTGCCCAGCGCGATCCGTCCCCTGAACAGCCTGACCGAGGCGCCCGACGGCAAGCTGTGGTACGCCACCACCGCCAGCGTGGGCTGGATCGATCCGGCCCATATCGTGCGCAATCCGCTGCCGCCGGTGCCGCAGATCACCGCCCTGAAAATTGCCCACCGCGCGATAGCCCTGGGCGGCGACGTGCGCCTGCCCGAGCATGTCGACAACCTGCAAATCGATTTCACCGCCGCGGCGCTGTCGATTCCGGAACGGGTGCGGTTCCGCTACCGGCTGACCGGGCTGGAAACCGCCTGGCGCGACGCCAGCCAGCAGCGCCAGGCGTTCTACACCAATCTCGGTCCCGGCGCCTACCGTTTCGAGGTGGTCGCCGCCAACGAAGACGGCGTGTGGAACCCGGTGCCGGCCACGCTGGCGTTCGGGATTGCGCCGTCGCTCACCCAGACCTGGTGGTTCAAGGTCGTGTGCGCCGTGGCCGTGCTGGTGGCGCTCTACCTGCTGTACCTGGCCCGGCTGGCGCAACTGACGGCGCGCCTGGCCGAGCGCCACCAGGAGCGTGCCAGTGAGCGCGACCGCATCGCCCGCGCCCTGCACGACACCTTCCTGCAAAGCGTGCAGGCGCTGATCCTGCGGGTGGACCTGATCCGGCTGGCGCTGCCGGGAGAGTCGCCGGCACGGCGCCAGATCGACGCCGCGCTCGACATGGCGCAGCAGGTGCTGGACGAGGGCCGCGAGCAGGTGCTGGACCTGCGCGTAAGCGACGACCACCTGCTCGACCTGGGCCAGGCCCTACGCGAGTACGGCGCCGCGCTGGCCGAGCAGGGCGGCTTTACCTTCGTGCTCGATGCGCCGTGTGTACCAGGCACTGTGCGCCCGCTGCTGCCCTCGGTGCGCGCCGAGGCGCTGGCAATCGGCAAGGAAGCGCTGGCCAATGCCGCGCGCCACAGCGCCGGCACCGTGGTGACGGTGGAGCTGGGGTATGCGCCGCAAGGTTTCCGGCTGAGCGTAGGCGACGACGGCCAGGGCATCGACCCCACGGTGCTGCAGGCGGGCCGGCGGCCCGGCCACTGGGGGCTGGACGGCATGCGCGAGCGCGCACAGCGGGTGGGCGGCACGCTGTCCATCGACAGCCGCGCCGGCTGCGGCACGATGGTCACGCTGACGCTGACCACGCGCGCCGCCTACGGCTGATCTCAGGCGGACGCGGGTGCGGGCAATGCCGGGCGCGGTGCGGCCGTCACATAGCGGTTCTTGCCGGCGCGCTTGGCCGCATACAGCGCCTGGTCGGCGTCGCGATAACTGACCGACAGATCGCTGATCTTGCACAGTTCGGCAATGCCGATGCTGACCGTGCGTGGCGGCTGGCACGCTGCCTGCACGTCCTGCAACAGGCGGCTGGCAAACGCTTCGGCGGCGCTGGCGCTGCCGGCAAACACCACGCCGAATTCCTCGCCACCGAGGCGCCCGCACAGGTGACCGGTGGACAGGCGGTCGATCACGGCGGCCGTCAGGCGCAGCACGTCGTCGCCGGCGTCGTGGCCCAGGGTGTCGTTGATGACTTTGAAGTCATCGATGTCGATCATCAAGAAGTGCAGCGGCATGTTGTCGGTGCGGGTTTGCGCCAGGCGCGCATCGAGGCTGAATTTACGGCGGTTGTTCAGGCCCGTGACGCTGTCCTTGAACGCCAGCGCGGTCAGCTCTTTTTGCGCCCGGTAGTTGTTCACGCGCAGCGTCAGGAAATACACATTCAGGTAAGCGCCAATGCACAGGCTGCCAATCACGGCAACCATGGCCAGGTTGAAATCGGGTTCGCCGGGCCGGGCGGGGAAATGGCCTACCGCCAGGATCAGCCAGGTAGCGCAGGACGTGGCCAGATAATTGACCAGGCTGCTGAACACGGGCGCCGCCGCCAGCGAAATGGTTATGCCGAGAGGTAATACCCACAATTGCGGCTGTTCGCTATGGTCGAGAAACAGGCGGTAGGCCCAGGCGGTTGACAGCGCGCCGAGGATGCCGCTGACGACCAGCGCGGTCAGCGACGCCGCCCGCAGCGTCAGCAGCAGGCATAGCAGAATTCCGGGCAAGCCCCACAGCACCACGGCGCAGCCGCTGCCGTTAGCGGACAGCAGCAGCGCAATGCTGGACAGCCAGGCCAGCAGGCCGAAGGCCTGGGTCAGGCTGACGATCTGATGAACTTCCGAAAAGAACTGGCGGCGATGCTCGGGATCGCCAATAAAATAGGTGTACGTCAGGAATTTACGCATGCAAGGCCAACTGGTTATTGCATGAGTATATGTTTTTTAGCAAAGAAATAACAGTCCGCACGCCATTTTTACTTGCATTACAAGCATTAAACGTTGCTTTCAAGGCTCTACCGAGTGGGTTTTTTTCAAACAGCGCAGCACGAAGGTCGAGCGGCTGTGCTTTAGTCCGGGCAACTTGTAGAGTTTGCGGCGCAGGAATTCTTCATAGCCGGCCGTGCCTGCGACCGCCACCTTGATCAGGTAATCGTAGTCGCCGGTGAGCAGGTATGCTTCCATCACCTCGGGCAATTCGGCCAGCGCCTGGCCGAATTTGTCGAAAATCTCGTCGTCGTGGCGGTCGAGCGTGACTTCGATGATGACCGTGTCCGGATAGCCCAGTCCGGTCTGGCTCAGCAGCGCGGTATAGCCTTCGATCAGGCCTGCATCTTCCAGCGCCCGCACGCGGTTCCAGCACGGCGTGGTAGACAGGCCCACGGCGGCGGCCAGCTTGGTATTGGACAGGCGGCCGTCGCGGCGCAATTCGCGCAGGATGCGGCGGTCGATGTCATCGATCTGCATGGGCAAGCTCCGAAAAGAAGATTATTCCCTCTATTTTATACTTGTTGGGTGACTCTTCTGCCGGGAGGCAATTTCAACAGAAAACAGGAAGCCTATTCCCGGCCGCCAGCGGTATTCTGGGTGCATGAATACTACCGAAAAAAGCTATCGTTTCAGCCTCGAAGCCGATGCGCCGATTGCCACCCTGGAGCAGGTGCTGGCCACCGTGCGCCGGCTCGATCTCGAATTGCGCGGCGTGCGCACCACCTGGACTCCCAGCGGCATGGAAGTCTTGCTGCGGCTGCGCGCGGCCGAGGAAGCGCCGCTGACCCTGTGCCGGATGCGGCTGCACAACCTGATCGGCGTGCTGGCGATCCGTGAAATGCCGGCTCTGGCGTGCCGCAGCACCGCGCTGACAACCGCTCAGGTATAGCTGTATTTAACCAGGAACACCACGGCGATGATCCACACCACCGGTTTCACCTGGCGGTACTGGCCGGTGAGCAGCTTGAGGCCGGCGTACGTGATGAAGCCGAAGGCGATGCCGTGGGCAATCGAATACGTAAACGGGATCACCAGCGCGGTAATTGCCGCCGGCACGCTTTCGGTGGTTTCGGCCCAGTCGACTTCCACCAGGTCGCGCAGCATCAGGCAGGCCACGAACAGCAGCGCGGGCGCGGTGGCGTAGGCGGGCACCACGCCGGCAATCGGGGCGAAGAACAGCGCTGCCAGGAACAGCAGGGCGACGACCACGGCGGTGAGGCCGGTGCGGCCGCCAGCCTGCACGCCCGAAGCACTTTCCAGATAGGCCGTGGTGCTGGACGTACCCAGCATCGAGCCAGCCAGAATGGCGCCGCTGTCGGCCATCAGCGCCTTGTTCAGGCGGGCCATCCTGCCATTCACCAGCAGGCCGGCGCGGCTGGCCACGCCCATCAGGGTGCCGGTGGCGTCAAACAGTTCCACCAGGAAGAACACCAGCACCACGTTGAACAAGCCGATCGACAAGGCGCCACCGAGGTCGAGGTGGAAGAAGGTGGGGGCAATCGACGGCGGCAGCGACATGAAGCCGTGGAAGGTATTGCCGCCGAAGAAAAAGCTCAGCACGGTAACGGCCACAATGCCGATCAGCAGCGCGCCCGGCACTTTCAGGCGGTCCAGTGTGACGATCAGCAAGAAGCCAAACACGGCCATGATGGTGTGCGGATTGTGCATATCGCCCACCGTCACCAGCGTGGCCGGGCTGCCCACCACCAGGCCCGAGCTTTTCATGGCAATCAGCGCCAGGAACAGGCCCAGGCCCACGGTAATGGCCACCCGCAGCGAGTGGGGTATGCCGTTGACGATGTGCTCGCGCACCTTGAAGATGCTGACCAGGAAGAACAGGCAGCCGGAAATGAACACGGCGCCCAGCGCCGATTGCCACGGCACGCCCATGCCCAGCACCACGGCGTAGGCGAAATACGCGTTCAGGCCCATGCCGGGCGCCATGCCGATTGGGTAGTTGGCGTACAGCCCCATGATCAGGCTGCCGATGGCGGCGGCCAGGCAGGTGGCCACGAACACTGCATCCTTGGGCATGCCGGCGTCGCCAAGGATGGTGGGGTTGACGAAGATGATGTACGCCATGGTGAGAAAGGTCGTGACGCCGGCCACCATCTCGGTGCGCACACTGGTGTCATGCTCGCGGAGCTGGAAAAATCGGGAAATGGGGGACATCGGTAACTCCTGCGGCGGACCGCGTTTTTTTGCGAGGGCGAAGAATAGCACGGATGGCCTTGATTCTGCCGGAGCCGGCCGGGGCCAAGGGTTGCTAAATAGATATCGCGTAGCCGTCGCGCCCCTGGCGCTTGGCCTGGTACAGCGCGGCGTCGGCGCGGGCTACCAGTTCAGCCGGCGTCAGCTCGTCGCCGGTGTGTAGCGCAATGCCGATGCTGGTGGTCACCGCCAGCGGCGCGCCAGCCACCATGAACGGTACGCGGATCGCGTCAACGATTTTTTCAGCCAGCCGCGCTGCTTCGTCCGCTTGCGTGACCTGCTCGAAGATGATCACGAATTCGTCGCCGGCAATGCGCGACACGGTATCGACCGCGCGCACGTTGGCGCACAGGCGGGCGGCAAACTCGTGCAGCACGGTGTCGCCGGCGCCGTGGCCCAGGCTGTCGTTGATGGCCTTGAAATGGTCGATGTCGAGATAGGCCAGCGCCAGCGGCGTGCGCTGGCGGCGCGCGCGCACCACGGCCACTTGCAGGATTTCCTCGAACATCAGGCGGTTGGCGATGCCGGTCAGCGGATCGGTGCGCGCCAGCTGGGTCAGGCGTTCCTCGATATCCTTGAGGCGCGTGGTGTCGTGGGTGAGGGCGTAGATGCCCACCACCTGGCCGGCTTCGTCCAGCTCGGGCACAAACGTGGTTTCCAGCGTGCGCCCGGCATCGTTGAGCGCGACTTTTTGTTCATAGGTCGAGACTTCGCCCTGGTAGGCGCGGTCCAGGTAGGGCAGCGCGACGTGGTAATGCAGGTGCGACGCGCACTCGGACAGGGCCCGGCCGATCAGGCTGGCGGGCGCGATGCCGAACCAGCGCTCGAACGTGGCGTTGGCAAACTGGAAGCGGCGCTGGCGGTCGAAATAGGCGATCAGCACCGGCAGGTGGTCGGTAAGCAGCTTCAGGCGCTTTTCGCTGGCCTCCTGGCGCAGTTCGGCATTCTTGCGCTCGGTAATGTCGAGGGTCATCACGTAAAACCCAGCCACGATGCCGTCGCTGCCGATGTCGGGCGTGATGTCGCCCATCAGCTGGCGCCGCGCCGTGCCGCCTCCCAGCGCGGCGTCTTCGCGCTCGTAATGGACGGCGCGGCCCGTCTGCGCCGCCCGGGCCAGCAGCGGCGCCAGCACGTCCACCATGGCCGGGCCGAACACCTCGGCCACGGTCTGGCCCAGCATGGCCTGCGGATCGACGCCCATCAGGGTGCGGATGTGTTCGTTGGTGAAGCGGTAGCGCAGGTCGCGGTCGATGTAGGCGATCATGGCGGGAATGCTGTCGGCCACCATGCGCAGGCGCTTTTCGCTGGCGGCGATCTGCTGTTCATACAGCACCCGCTCGGTCACATCGTGCAGGAAGGCCGTGGCATAGTATTCGCCGCCGTGGCGCACCGACGCCAGCGACAGCTCGATCGGCACTTCGTGGCCGTCGCGGTGCAGGGCGCTGATGCGCATGCGCGCATGCATCAGGCGCCCGGCATGGCCGGCGCCAAACGCCTGCATGCCGGCGCCATGGGCTGCGCGCAGCGCCGGTGGCACGATCAGTTCGGCAATGTCGCGGCCCAGCGCCTCGGCGCGGCGCCAGCCGAACGTGCGTTCGGCGGCGGCATTCCAGTTGGTGATGGCGCCGTCGGCGCTGCAACTGACGAACGCGTCGGGCGCCCGCTCGAGGATGCTGCTGACCAGCGCTTCGCTGTCGCGGATTGCCGCCTGCGCCGCTTCGCGCTCGGCCATCAGTTCGTGGAACGCGCTGCTCAGTTCGCCGATTTCGTCGGGACGGCCCCGTTGCAGCACGCCGATGTCGGCGCTGCCGTTGCGGATGGCGCCGATGTGGCGGCGCAGCAGGTTGAGCGGACGCAACATCAGGCGGATCGCCAGCCACGCCATCAGGCCGGCCACGGCGGCAAACACGGCTGCCGCCAGCATGCCCTGGCGGCGCATGGCGATCATGGGCGCAAAGGCTTCTTCCACCGGATAGCGGGCGCCGATGATCCAGTCGGTGCTTTGCAAGCGCGTGTACGAATAAATGCCGGCGCGGCCGTCGCTGCCGATGGCCTCGGTCCAGCCCTGGAAGCCGGCCAGCGCCTTCAGCGTGCCCTGGTTGAACACGGGCTGGCGCGTGACATCCTGCAGCAGCAGCTGGTGGTCGGGGTGCTGCACCATGACGCCCTTGGCGGTCATGATGAAGGTGTATCCGGTTTGCCCCGATTTTTGCGCCGCCACGTGGTCCATGATGGTGGATTTGGCAAGATCGAGACTGCCGCCGAGCAGCAGCACGCCGTGGCCGTCGGCATCGAACACCGGTTGCAGGATGATCACGGCCGGCTCGCCGGTCAGCAGGCTTTTATACGGCGGCGAGACGATGGCCTGGCCGGCGGCCAGCACCTGGCGCAGGTAGGCGCGCAGCGGCGCGCTCAGGTCGAGCATGGCGGCGCCGTCGCCCTGCGTGTGCATCAGGTCGCCTTGCTGGTTGACGATGACCAGGTTGCTGAACTCGCGTCGCACGACCGGGTGCGCGGCCACGAAGGCGCGCATGTCGGCAGCACTGGTGCCGGCGGACAGCGGCAGCGACTCGGCCAGGCTGGCCAGCAGCACTTTTTTGGCGGCCAGGTGGGCATCCACCTGGGCTGCCGACGAGGAGAGCAGCGCATATTGCTGGTCGCCAATGATCGCTTTCATGTCGCGCTCGGCCAGCACCAGCGCCACCCAGGTAACGGTCATGGCAGCCACCAGCACCAGCATGATCACCACGGCGGTCATGCGGAACTTGAGGCTCCCGGCAAGTCTTACGGATACGGCCATGGCGGTCTTCAGGAGGGGGGCTGAGCGCAGTATTGCATACCAGACTGAGGATGACCAGCAAGCGATTGTGTACTGTGGCAATGTCGTCGGCAGGCGCGCGACACTGGCGGCCAGCATTCATTAGCATAGGCAATGCCATAGTTTTAAGGAGTAAACCATGCCCAGAGCAGCCAACCCCAAGCGCGAACGCGAATACAAGGAGCTGGAACAGAAATTCAAGCAGGAAGGCCGCTACCCGGGCCGCGAGCAGGAAGTTGCCGCCCGCATCATCAACCAGCAGTCGGCGGAGCCCGGCGACACCAAGGAAGCGCAGGGCGGCCGCACCGGTACCGGCTACCGCCGCCGCAACACGGTGCGGCGCGCCAAGGCGTCGTAGCGGGCCACCCCCGCAAACCGGGCGGAGTCGGACCCCGCACCGGGTCCGATTCCAGGTGGTAACACAGGCGCAGTGAAAAAGTGATGGAGGGGGTGCATCCGGTACACGCCGGGCCACGGTTTTTTGCTAGAATCCGGCCCCACTGTCTTTCCTGAAATACGATGAATCTGATCCAGCGTTCGGCCGCCGCCGTCACTCTTGTCGCCGGCCTGCTGGCCGCCGGCCTGGCAGCAGCCAGTCTTTGTCCCTCCCATTATGTCGGTGGCCAGGCCCCCGAAATCCGTAATCCCAAGATGGCCGCTGCCACCACCGAGCTGTGCTACGGGGTGTTTGGCGTGATGCACTCCGGTATTACCCGCACCCCGCTGTGGTCGGCCGAGCACCTGACCGTGGTGAATCTTGATGCGGCCAAGGAGTTGTCACGCGAGAATTCTTTCCATGCCGAGCCGCGCCTGCCCGCCAGCGGCCGTGCCGAACTGGCCGACTACGCGCGCAGCGGCTACGATCGTGGCCACATGGCGCCCAACGGCGACATGCCCGACCGCCGCACCCAGCGCGAAAGTTTTACACTGGCCAATATGGTGCCGCAAGATGGCGAGATCAATCGGCATTTGTGGGCCGGCATCGAAGGCGCGGTGCGCGGCCTGGCCAAGAAAGAGGGCGATCTGTACGTGGTGACGGGGCCGGCCTTTATCGGCAGCAACCTGAGCAAGGTCGGCAATGTGCTGGTGCCGAGCCACCTGTATAAACTGGCGTACAGCCCGCGCCAGCATGCGGGCGGCGCGTATTTTGTGGAAAACAAGGCGGGCGCCACGTACGAAACCTTGACCATTGCACAACTGGAAAGCCGCGTCGGCATCGATTTGTTACCTTCGCTGGCGCCGGCCGACAAGCAAGTCATGCTGCGCCTGCCTAATGTGCGTCAACGTAAAGAACGGAGTAAATAATGAAGAAATTCGTACCGTACGCCAATGAAGCCGACGTGCTGCAGATCGGTGGTCTGAGCATCGAGAACCGCCTCGACCGGATTACCGTCAGCGGCGACATCGACCTGACGGCCGATCAAGCCGGGCTGGCGGACGCCCGTGCGCTGCAACAGTTGCTGGCCGCTGTCGTGGCGCAGCTCGAAGCGCGCAACGACTTGCCGCAGCAATTGCCGCCACCCGCCGTGCAGACGGTCGACAACCCGTTCGCGTAAAGCTGCAGCAATCGCGCCCCGCAATCAGCCGAGCAAATCGGTATTGGGCAGACTGATACGGTTGCGGCCCATGTGCTTGGCGCGGTACAGCGCCGAGTCGGCTGTGGCTACCAGCTGGCTCGGGTCAGTGTCGGGCGAGGCCAGCGCGGTGGCCGCACCGATGCTCACCGTCACCACGTGCGGCTGGCTGCCCAGGTTGGGCAGGCGCAGCTGCTCCACCCGGCAGCGGATCCGTTCGGCCACGATGGCCGCCCCTTTCAGCGACTGGTTGGGCAGGATCACGGCGAACTCTTCGCCGCCATAGCGCGCCACCAGGTCGTTGGCGCGCATTTCATTGGCCACGGCCCTGGCGATCCGCTGCAGGCATTCATCGCCGCCGAGGTGGCCGTAGGCATCGTTGTACTGCTTGAAATTGTCGACATCGACCATCAGCAGCGACAGTGGCTGTTGCTGGCGCAGCGCACGCTGCCATTCGCCGTGCAAGGTATCGTCGAAGCAGCGGCGGTTGGCCAGGCCGGTGAGGCCGTCGCGCGTGGCCAGCTGTTCCAGCGCCACCTGGGCGCGCTTTTCATCGGTGATGTCGCGCAGGGTTTCCACCACTGCCAGCAATTTGCCGGTGTTGTCGAGGATGGGGCTGGCATCGGCCGCCAGGTAGCGGCGCCGGCCCAGGCGCGGCATGTCGCACCAGTTTTGCGCGCACAGGCCGGCATCGGCAGTGCGGCTGCCTTCGATGACCAGGTCGGCCAGGGTGGGGCGCTGGTCTTCATAAAACGCTTTCCAGTGGTCGGCAGTGCCCAGCACCTCCCACGCCTGTACGCCGGTAAGGCGTTCGCAGGCGGCGTTCCAGATGATGGCGTGGCCATGGATGTCGATCACGAAGGTGGGGATCACCAGCGATTGCAGCATATTCAAGGCAAAACCGTGCTGCTGGTCGGCCTGGGAAAACTCCATCAGGTGTGAAATCTTGTGCGTGCTGTTCATGACGGCCCTGGTAGTCTGCAAAAGGTAAAACCGGATGGCGCGGCCGCACGCTAATGCGCGGCGTGGACCGGGAACGACATGGTCAGCGCCGTGCCCTGGCCGGGCGCGCTGGCCACGTCGAAGCGCCCGCCAGCCTCGGTCACGCGCTCGGCGATGCCGCGCAGGCCGAAGCTGCTGCCGGCGCGGCCCACGGCCTGCACCTGCTCGTCCAGGCCCACGCCGTTGTCCTGCACGGTCAGGTTCAGGCGGTCGGCGGCGCGGGCGATCGCCACCGACACCTGCGAGGCCTGGGCGTGGCGGGCGATGTTGCTGAGCGACTCTTGCAGCACCCGGTACACCATCTTGTCGACGCCGGCATCGTGGTTCTGGAACGCATCGGGCCGGGCGTCGAGGTGGCACGGGATGCCGCTCAACCGCGAAAATTGCGCCAATTGCTGGTGCACGGCTTCCTGCAAACCGTTTTCCAGCGCTTCCGGCAGCAGGTCGCGCACCACCGTGCGCAGCGCCCGGCGGGTGAGCTGGACATGGACGCCGATGCGGTCCACTATTTCTGCCAGCGCCGGGTGGCCCGCACCCAGTGCGCGCAATTCCAGTCCCAGCGTCAGCAGATGCTGGCCGAGGTCGTCGTGCAGGTCGCGCGCAATGCGACGCCGTTCGGCATCGCGCAGCGATTGCTGGCTGGCGCTCAGGTGGCATACCTGGCGCCGGGTGTCGGCCAGCGCCTGCTCCGCCTGCTCGCGGGTGGCGCGTTCGCGGCCGAGGCGTGCCTGCAGCCGGTGCAAGGTGCTCAGCAAGCGGCGCTGGCGCCACAGCAGGAACAGGTTCAGCCACGCCAGCACGCAGGCGCCCGCGACGATGACATCGATTTCATTGAGTTGCGGCGCTGGGTGCATGCGGTGTGCTCCTGGTCTGGGAAAGGTGATGTAGCGACGGCGGGCATTGGATGAAAATACTTTACTTGCCTAAATGCAGGTTTGTGCTATATCAAACCATGCCGCGACGCACGAAAACGCAACGCTTGCGATATAATCGAGGGTTGTCCAATCAGGAATTATCGTGACTTACAGCATTAAAGAGATTTTTTACACCTTGCAGGGCGAAGGCGCACACGCCGGGCGTCCCGCAGTGTTCTGCCGTTTTTCCGGGTGTAACTTGTGGACCGGGCGCGAGACCGACCGCGCCAGCGCCGTCTGCCAGTTCTGCGACACCGATTTCGTCGGCACCGACGGCGAGGGCGGCGGCAAGTTCAAGTCGCCCGAGGAACTGGCCGCCACCATCAACGCGCTGTGGCCCGAGACGTACACCGCCAGCAAATACGTGGTGTTTACCGGCGGCGAACCGTTGCTGCAACTCGACGCCCCGCTCATCGCCGCCATGCATACGCAAGGCTTTACCATTGCCATTGAAACCAATGGCACGTTGCCGGTGCCCGAGGGCGTCGACTGGATCTGCGTGAGCCCCAAGATGGGTTCGACGCTGGTGGTGGCCAAGGGCAGCGAGCTGAAGGTGGTGATCCCGCAGACCAACCAGGACCTGGCGGCCTACGAACACCTCGATTTCGAGCATTTTTTCGTGCAGGCGATGGACGGCCCGCTGGCCGCCTTCAATACCACGCTGGCGATCGAAACCTGCAAGCGCAACCCGAAATGGAAGCTGAGCTTGCAAACCCATAAACTTTTACAAATACCATAATGCTGACCATTACCCGCAAGCTGGAGTTCGACGCCGGCCACCGTATCCCCGATCACAAAAGCCAGTGCCGCAACCTGCACGGCCACCGCTACACGCTGGAAATCACGCTTACCGGCGACATCATCACGGCCGAAGGCAATTCCGACAACGGCATGATCATGGATTTTTCCGACGTTAAAACGCTGGCCAAGCAGCACCTGGTCGATGTATGGGACCACGCGTTCATCGTGTACGAGCAGGATACGTCGGTGCGCGACTTCCTGGCCAGCCTGCCAGACCACAAAACCGTGGTAATCGACCGCATTCCTACCGTGGAAAACCTGGCCCACGTGGCGTTCGGCATCCTCAAGGCCGCGTTCATCGACCGTTTCGGCACCGGCCTGCGCCTGCACAAGCTGGTGCTGCACGAAACCCCGAACTGCTGGGCCGAGATCACCGATGCCTGACTCGCTGCCCGCCGCCCGTGAAGACTTCATGCGGCTGGCGCTGGACCAGGCGCAGCTGGCGTGGGATCGCGGCGAAGTACCGGTGGGCGCGGTAGTCGTCAAGGACGGTGTGGTGATTGCCACCGGTTTCAATCAACCGATCGGCAGCCACGATCCCACCGCCCACGCGGAAATCGTCGCCTTGCGCGCTGCCGCCAAAGTGCTGGGCAATTATCGCCTGCCCGGTTGCGAACTGTACGTGACGCTGGAACCGTGCGTGATGTGCTCGGGCGCCATGATGCATGCGCGCGTGGCCACCATCGTGTACGGCGCGCCCGATCCCAAGACCGGCGCCTGCGGGTCGGTCGTGGACCTGTTTGCGCAGGCGCAGCTGAACCACCATGCCACCGTGACCGGCGGCGTACTGGCCGATGCCTGCGCCGACCTGCTCAAGCGGTTCTTCGCGGCCCGCCGCGCCGCTGCCACGGCTGCGCGCCGCGCCGCCATCGACGCCCAGCCATAGCACGATGCTGCCGCCGCCGCGGCAAAGTGGTATTCTGGACGCTTCACGTCGCGTTACCCGGGAGACCGCGTTGGCAACCGCAACTGCAAACGGCATCACACTCACGTACGAAACCAGCGGCGATCCGCGCGATCCGGCCGTGCTGCTCATCATGGGACTGGGCATGCAGCTGGTGTCGTGGCCGCAGGACCTGGTCCAGGGCCTGGTGGAGCATGGCTACTACGTGATCCGCTTCGATAACCGCGACAGCGGCCTGTCCACCAGATTCGACCACCTGCGCCAGCCCAACCTGCTGCTGGCCTATCTGAAATCGCTGGTGGGCTGGAAGCAGTCGCCGGCCTACACCCTGAACGACATGGCCGACGACACCGTGGGCCTGCTCGACGCGCTCGGCATCGCGAGGGCCCACATCGTGGGGGCGTCGATGGGCGGCATGATCGCCCAACTGGTGGCGGCGCGCAGCGGCCAGCGGGTGCTGAGCCTCACTTCCATCATGTCGAGCAGCGGTCGCCGTGGCTTGCCCGGTCCCACGCCGGCGGCGCGCAGCGTGTTGCTGCGCAGCCCGGCCAGCCCGCAACACCGGCAGCAGGCCGTGGACCGCGCCGTGGACGTGTTTCGCACCATCGGCAGCCCGGCGTTTCCCACGCCGGAGCGGCAGCTGCGCGCGCAGATCGAACGCGCGCTCGACCGCAGTGTGTGCCCGGCGGGGCTGGCGCGGCAAATGGTGGCGGTGGTGGCTGGCGGCGACCGTACGCCGCTGCTGCGCCGCATCAACTGTCCCACCCTGGTAATCCACGGCGCCGCCGATCCGCTGCTGCCGGCCGCTTGCGGCGCAGATACCGCGCGCGCGATTCCCGGCGCCAGGCTGCACCTGATCGAAGGCATGGGCCACGATTTTCCACCGCAACTGACCGAGCGCCTGCTTGCCTTGCTTGACCACCACCTGCGCGGTAATATATCGGCGGACATTCCTGTGCTGGCCGGGCTGCGTGCCGGCAGCAACTCCCATCACTGACCGAGACACTTTGAATACTGCACCCATCGGCATCGCCATTGTCGCCCCCGGCGGCTACGCGCCCGACGCCGACGCCCTGCGCGCCGGCATCGCGCGCCTGGAACAGCAAGGCTTTTTGATCCACAATTATTACGACCACGACGCCCGCCACCAGCGCTTCGGCGGCACCGATGCCGCGCGCCTGGCGCAGCTGCATGCGGCAGCCGCCGATCCCGATGTGCAGGTGGTGATGGCGTTGCGCGGCTCGTACGGCATGAGCCGGCTGCTGCCGCACATCGACTACCGGCTGATGGCCGACAGCGGCAAGCTGCTGGTCGGTTACAGCGATTTCACGGCGTTCCAGCTGGCGCTGATGCAGGCCACCGGCCGTGCCAGCTTTGCCGGGCCGATGATCTGCGACGATTTTACCCGCGCCGATCCCGACCCATACACCATCACGCAGTTCCTCGATTGCCTGCGCGGCCCCACGCACCGGGTGCTGGGCGCAGTGGCCGACGGCGCGGCCGCCAACCCGGTCGTCGACGTGGAGGGCACGCTGTGGGGCGGCAACCTGGCAATGATGGTCAGCCTGCTGGGCACGCCATATTTTCCCACCATTGCCAATGGCATCGTGTACCTGGAAGACGTGGGCGAGCACCCGTACCGGGTGGAGCGCATGTTGCTGCAACTGCTGTATGCGGGCGTGCTCGACGGCCAGCGCGCCGTGGTGCTCGGCGAATTTACCGCCTTTAAACTGGGCGCGTTCGACAATGGCTACGACTTTAGCGCGATGCTGGCGTACCTGCGCGCCACGCTGCCGTTGCCGGTGCTGACCGGACTGCCGTTTGGCCATGTCAGGCACCGCGCCACGCTGCCGTTCGGTGGCACGGCCCGCCTGACTTCTACCGCCCGCGACTTCGAGCTGAGCATCCGCAACTATCCCACCCTGTAAGCAGGGTCAGTCCACCAGCAGCAGCGCGACGCATGGCTTACGCCTCGGTTGCGGCAAAAAAAATGGCCCGGCGCGCAAGCGGCCGGGCCCAAGGACACGGAGGGTGTCGCCACCCTCGCTGGAGTTGCAGGTTGCTGCCTAGTTGCGCAGGTTCACACCGATCATGATGCGACGGCCGGCGTAGGCGGTGTCGAGGATGTTGGGCGTGCCGTCAGCAAACGGCGCATAGTTGGCCTGGCTGTTGGTGGTCGAGCTCAGGTTCAGGTTGCGGCCTTCGGCAAAGATCTCCACGTTCTTGTTGATGCGATACGAAATCTTGGCATCGACATAGCGGGTGGCGTCCTTGAAGTTGGGCGAACCCGGGTTGTATGGCAGCACCGTGATGCGCCCGCCGGCGGCGTTCGGGTAATTGTTGACCGAATTGGCGCCGCAACCGGCAATGCAGTTGAACTTCTGGCCCACCGCCTGCAGGGCAATACGGGCCGACAGCGCGCCGTCGTCGTACCACAGCGCCGCGTTGTACGTGTATTTCGATTCGCCGATCGGCGGCAGTTCGTCGCCGGTCAGCAGGTCGACCACGCGCACCGTGGTATTGCTCGACTTCAGCTTGGTGTAGTTGAAGTCCACGCCGGTGTAGCGCAGCTTCCACGGCAGGAACGTGAAGGCAGTCTTGCCGCTGAACTCGACGCCGGTGCGCTTGATGTTCGGACCGTTTTCGTAGGTGCGGTAGTCGAAGTCGAGGTCGCTAACCGATTTGCCGGTTTGCGGATCGGTGACATTGCTGCCTTCAAACACCTTGACGTCGGTCCGGCCCACCACCACGTTGGCGCCGACCTTGCCCACCTGGCGGAACGTGGCCATCGAGAACGACGTGTCATTGTTCGGATACCATTCCAGCGCCAGATTCTGGTTGTAGTTGACCTGCGCGCGCAGGGCCGGGTTGCCGATGATGTTGCTGCAAGTCTGATCGGCCAGCTCGGCGCCGTCCGAGGCGACGCGGCGCTGGTCGAACGTGCATTCGCCGGCCGGCGTCAGGCGGTCGACCGGGGGACGGGCAATCTGCTTGGCGCGGTTGTAGCGCAGTACCAGCTGGTCCGGCATCAGCCACAGCGACGTGTTCAGGATCGGCATGTAGTCGGTGGTGGTGGCGTAGAACGTGGTGGGCAGGCGCAGCGTGGCCTGGGTGATGCCGGCCGCGTCGTTCGGACGCAGGTCGTTGTACGCGGCAGTCTTGTAGATCGACGTGAAGCCCATGGTGCCGGTGGCTTGTACCTTGGTGCGCACCACGCGGTAGCCGAAGTTGCCGTCGAACTCCATATTGAACGGCAGCTTCCAGTCGGTGAACGGAATTTCTTCGAAACCGAAATCGGTCATGAAGTAACCGGCAGTCACGCGTTCCTTGAAACGGTTGACCGGCTGCTGGTACACCTTGCCATCGCTGGCCACGCATTCCTTGACGCAGTCGAAGTTGACATTGGGCGAACCGACCAGCGCAAACACTTTTTCCACGTCGATCTGGTTCCAGCTGTTGATCAGCTCAGCAGGCCGGTCGGGCTGGCCGTTAAAGAAGGTCGAGTTCGGTCCTTTCATCGATTGCGCAATGATGTCGAGGAACTGCGCCTGGCTCATGTACGTGGTGCCCGACAGCGCGGCGCCCAGGTTGGTGTTTGGCACATAGCCGGTCTGGCATGGCTTGCCGCCCGGGCCCAGCGAACCGGCGGTATTCTGGCACGCCTGGAAGAAGCTGCGCACATTGGCCGTAGGCAGGATGATCGGCGCCACGTAGCCGGCCTTGCCGAATTCGCCCACCGCCGCCTGGATGGTGTTGCCGCCCGCACCCCAGCTGCTGCCGGACGTGTCGCGCAGGTTGAAGCCGGTCTTGATGCGCTTGAAGAACGGGATGCGTTCACTGAGGGCATAGCTGAGATCGAGCTTGGCCGTACGCTCCTGGGTCTCGGCCATTTTCGGCGAGAACGTGATCTGCGGCGCTTGCGACGTGAGCGGCTGCTGGTTGATGGTATAGGCCGGAATCAAGGGATTGTTGATCGTGGCATCGACCTTGTTGGTGGCCGCGCCAGCCGGGAAGATGCCGGCATAGATGGCCGGGTTGGTCTGGTCGAAACCGCCGCCTTCCGGGAACGAGTAGGTCCACAAGCCGTTCGGCAAGACTTTCATGGTGGCCGTGCCGTAATTGCCGCCCCAGCTGGTGCGCTTGTCGCCGCGCTGAAACTTCGAGCGGCCGTCGCCGTAAAAGAATTCCGCCACCAGGCCGCCGTTACGGTAGGTGCCGCCGGTCTGGAAGTACTTGTTGGTGGTTTCCATGGCATTGAAAATCTGGTCGATGAACACGCTGCCATCGGTGATCGTCATTTGCGTGACATGGTGGTTGGCGTCCACCACCACCGAGCGCGGATCGACGTTGGCCACCGCGCCCTGGATCGGGAACGCATTGGTGCGGAACGTCATGTTGTCGTACAGGTAGTAGCCGGAACCGGGCACGGCGGTGCGCACGCCGGTCGCATCGGAGAAGCTCGGTCCCAGGTAGCCGGGCCGGTTGACGGTCGCGGTATTGACGTTCAGGCCACCGAGGCCATAGGTCATGAAGGTGTCATCGACCTTGCGCTTGGCATAATTGCCCTTGGCGTACACGCTGAGTTCGTTATTGACCTTGAAGTCGAAGCGCAGGTCCAGGCTGTTGCGCTTGTCTTCCTGGCGCTTCTGCACATAGCGCACCAGCGATGGCGTGTAGTCGTTCCACTGGTTCAGGCATGACATCAGCTCGTTGCCGCGCGTGTTGACGGCGGCGTTTTGCGCGCTGGTGACGATGGTGGCTTTCTGGGCGTCGGTCAGGTTGGGGAAGGCGGCGTAGCAATCGGCCTTGGTCTGGGCGGCAGCCGACTTGGTCAGGATTTCCATCGGCGTGGCGGCGTTGAAGAAGCCGCCACCGGCCAGCTGCGATTGCAGCGTAGGCTGATTGACTGACGGATCATCTTTCGACAAGGTGCCAGGCAGATAGCTGAAAGTCTTGTTCGGCGAATTGTCGAAGTCGAGCGCGCGGGCGTAGCCGGCATTGGCCGACGTGGCCACTTGCGCCGAGTGCGACTCGTTGACGGCGCGCGAGGTGGACGCGTTGATCATCACGCCCAGGCGGTCGTCCATGAATTTCTTGGTGGCGATCAGGTTGGCGTCGGGCGACCATTCCTTGTTGAGCGAGCCTTGCGCGCCGGCCACGCGCAGCGACACAAACGGTTCCTTGAAATCGAGGCTGGTGCGGGTCTTGATGATGACGCCGCCGCCGAGCGAACCTTCGGTCATGTCGGGTGTGGAACCCTTGACCACGTCGACGCTCTTGATGAGGTCGGCGGACAGCGAGCGGAACTCGGTGCCACGGCCGCCACCGCCGCCATTCATGTCGGTACCGCCCGCCGATTGCACGCCCTGGCCATCGATTTCCACGCGGGTCAGGTCGGCCGAGTTGCCGCGTATCGCCACGCTGACGCCTTCGCCGAAATCGCCACGGTCGAGCGCCACGCCGGCAATCCGCGAAATCGCTTCGCCGATATTGCGGTCGGGGAACGAGCCCACGTCTTCGGCCACGATGGAGTCCATCGCAGTGGCGGCGTTCTTCTTGCGCGAGATGCCGGACTGCTGCGAGGCGCGCGTGCCTTGCACCACGACCTTCTTGATTTCGGTGTCGCTGGCAGCAGCTTCGGTGGCGGGGGTTTCCTGCGCCACGGCATAGCCGGCGGCAAAATTGCTGGCAACGCAGGACGCGAGTGCGATGGAAATGGCGTAGCTGAGCGGCTTACGGCGGGTGCCGTAATCGGTGGTTGTCATAGGTATCTCCCTGAGTGGCCATCTGGCCTGTTTTAATGTGCGGCTGTAGTCGCCCGCTGATATTTCAGTGCTAGTCTAGTGGCGAATATTCGCCTGTGGATTGCAATATAGAAAAGAATCACTGTCGTGATCGTTAGTGTCGCTTTGATGCGAAACGGCGATTTTTTTGCGTGGTTTGGTTATCAGTCGCTTTGCCCTGCATCAGCGCTGATGTACGGGCTTGTTTGATGAAAAAAAACCCGGCGCGCAGGGCGGCCGGGCCAAGGTCAGCTACGCTTTCACGGCTGTTTCAATCATTTCGGTGATTGTTCGCCAGCCATATTCAGTTGCGATAATTCATGCCGATCATGATGCGCCGGCCCGCATACGTGACATCGAGCAGGCTCGGCGTGCCATCGGCAAACGCCGCATATTGGCCCTGGCTGTTCGACGTCGATTTCAGGCCCAGGTTGCGGCCCTCGGCAAAGATGTCGAGGTTCTTGCTGATGCGGTAGGAGATTTTGGCGTCCACGTAGCGCGTGGCGTCCTTGAAGTTGGGCGAGCCCGGGTTGTAGGCCAGCGCCGTGGTGCGCCCGCCCGCCGCGTTTGGATAATTGTTTACCGAGTTGTTGCCGCACGCCGCAATGCAGGTAAACTTCACGCCCACCGCCTGCAGCGACACCCGCGCCGACAGCTTGCCATCGTCGTACCACAGCGACGCGTTGTACGTGTACTTCGATTCGCCGATCGGCGGCAGTTCGTCGCCGGTGAGCAGGTCGACGATGCGCTGCGACGTGTTGGACGAACGCAGCTTGGTGTAGTTCAGGTCCACGCCGCTGTAGCGCAAGTACCAGGGCAGGAACGTGAAGGCGGTCTTGCTGCCGAACTCGACGCCGGTGCGCGTGATGTTGGGGCCGTTTTCGTAGGTGCGGTAGTCGAAGCCCACGTCCACCGGCTGGCCGGTGTTGGGATCGGTCACGCCGGTGCCGTTGAAGATGTTCAGGTCGGTACGCCCCACGACGATGTTGCCGCCCACCTTGCCCACCTGGCGGAAGCCGCCCAGCGAGAACGAGGTGTCGGCATTCGGATACCATTCCAGCCCCAGGTTCTGGTTCAGATTGGTTTGCGCGCGCAACTCGGGATTGCCGATGGTGCCGCTGCAGGTCTGGGTGCCGTCGTCGCCGGTGGCCGGGTTCGTGTTGCGCTGGTCGTACGTGCAGTCGCCCGAGGGGATCAGGGCCGTCACCGGCGGGCGCGCGACCTGCTTGGCGCGGTTGTAGCGCAGCACTACCTGGTCCGGCACCAGCCACAGCGCCAGGTTCAGGATCGGCAGGTAGTCGGTGGTGGTGGCTTCCATATTGGTGGCGCGGCGCGTGGTGGCAGTGACCGTGCCGCCCACCGCGTTGGGCGCCGCCGGATCGTAGTTGGCCGTGGTCATGATCGACGTCAGGCCCATGGTGCCGGTCGCTTGCACCCTGGTGCGCACGATGCGGTAGCCGAAGTTGCCATCGAACTCCATGTTGAACGGCAGGCGGCGGCTGGTGAACGGGATGTTGTCGAGACCGAAGTCGGTCATCAGGTAGCCCGACGTTACGCGCTCCTTGTACCGGGTGACTGGCTGCTGGTAAATCTTGCCGTCATTGGCCATGCATTGCTTGACGCAGTCGAAATTGACATTCGGGATGCCGGACAGGGCAAACACTTTTTCCACGTCGATCTGGGTCCAACCATCGATCAGTCCGCTTGGCCGGTCCGGCGCGCCGTTGAAGAACCGGGTGTTTTTCTGCGTCATCGACTGCGCAATGATGTCCTGGAACTGTTGCGGCGTCATCGTCACGGTACCCGATTGGGTAGTGGCGGGCGCCACGTTGGCGACGTAGCCGAACGCGCACGGCCGGCCGTTGGCGCCAAGCGAGCCTGGTGTGTCGGTGCAGCCAACGAAATTGCTGCGCACATTGGCGGTGGGCACCACTACGGCCGGCACATAGGTGGCGGGACGGCTGAACTGGCCCACCGCGCCGATCGCCTCGTAACCGCCGGCGCCCCAGCTGCTGCCTGACGTTTCGCGCAGATTGAAGCCGGTCTTGACGCGCTTGAAGAACGGAATGTGCTCGCCCAGCGCATAGCTGAAGTCGGCCTTGGCGGTGCGTTCCTCGGTCTCGGCCATTTTCGGGGTGAACTGCAATTGCGGCGCCTGGGTGGACAGCGGTTGCTGGTTGATCGAGTACGCGGGAATCGCCACCGGCACATTGGCGCCGGCCGGGACAGCGGTAGTGGCGGCGCCGGCCGGGCGCACGATGGCGTACAGGCTGGGGTCGGCCTGGTTGAACGCGGTGCCGGCAGGTTGTTCGTACGTCCACAGGCCGTTCGGCAGCACTTTCAGCGTGGTGGGGCCGTAGTCGTAGCTCCAGCTCACGCGCTTGTCGCCGCGCTGCCACTTCGAGCGCGCGTCGCCCACGAGAAATTCCGCGACCAGGCCGCCATTCTTGTAGGTGCCGCCGGTCTGGAAATACTGGTCGGTGGTTTTCATCACGTTGTGGATCTGATCGGTATTCGCGTTGGCGTCGGAGATCGTGTATTGCGTGACGTGGTGGTTGGCATCCACCACCACCGAGCGCGGATCGACGTTGGCCACGGCGCCGCGCGCGGTGGCCACCTGGGCGCGGTAGCTGGCGTTGTCGTACAGGTAGTAGCCGGAGCCGGGCACGGCGCGGCGGACGCCGGCCGCGCTGTCGGTGTAGGTGGGGCCCTGGTAGGTGGGGCTGACCGAGGTATCGGGATTGACATTCAGGCCGCCCAGCGCCAGCGTCATGGTGGTGTCGTCCACCACGCGGCGCGCGTAACTGCCCTTGGCGTACACGGTCAGTTCGTTGTTGACCTTGAAGTCGAAGCGCAAGTCCATGTTGTTGCGCTTGTCTTCCTGGCGGCGCTCGATGAAGCGCACCAGCGACGGCGTGTAATCGTTCCACTGGTTCAGGCAACTGATCAGCTCATTGCTGCGGGCGTTGCTGGCCTGGTTGCGCGCGGTGTTGCCGTTGAAAGCGCTGCGCTGGGCGGCGGTCAGGGCCGGGAAGGCCGCGTAGCAGTCGGCCTTGGTCTGGGCTGCCGCCGACTTGGTCAGGATTTCATATGGCGTGGCGGCATCGAAGGTGCCGCCCTTGGTCAGGGGCGAGCGCAAGGTGGGCGTGTTGACGGCCGGGTCGTCGGTGGACAGGGTGCCCGGCAAATACGTGAAGGTTTTGTTGGGCGAGTTGTCGAAATCGATCAGGCGCGCGTAGCCGGCATTGCGCGACGTGGCGATTTCCGACGAATGCGATTCATTGACCATGCGCGACGTGGAAGCGTTGAGCATCACGCCCAGCCGGTTGTCGAGGAATTTTCGGGTGGCGATCAGGTTGGCGTCAGGTGACCAGTTCTTGTTCAGCGACCCTTGCGAGCCGGCCACGCGCAGCGAGACGAACGGTTCCTTGAAGTCCAGGCTGGTGCGGGTCTTGATGATGACGCCGCCGCCGAGCGAACCTTCGGTCATGTCGGCAGTCGACCCCTTGACCACGTCCACGCTCTTGATGAGGTCGGCGGACAGCGAGCGGAACTCGGTGCCGCGGCCGTTGCCGCCACCGTTCATGTCGGTGCCGCCGGCCGACTGCACGCCCTGGCCATCGATTTCCACGCGGGTCAGGTCGGCCGAGTTGCCACGGATTGCCACACTGATGCCTTCGCCGAAATCGCCGCGATCGAGCGCCACGCCGGCAATCCGGGAAATCGCTTCACCGATATTGCGGTCGGGGAAAGAGCCGACATCTTCGGCGACGATCGAGTCCATCGCGGTGGCTGCATTTTTCTTGCGCTCGATGCCCGACTGTTGCGAGGCGCGCTGGCCCTGGATCACCACTTTCCTGATCTCGTTGTCCGCGGATGCAGCGGCCGCAGTGGCATCAGCCGCAGCGGGCGCCTCCTGCGCCATGGCCAGCTTGCCAGCCACCAAAGAGGCGAGGGCGATCAAGACGGCGGCACTGAGCGGCCGACGCCGCACGTGATGGTTTCTAACTCTTAGCATTGTTACTCCCTGAGTGGCCGGACGGCCTGTTGTCAGGCGCGGCGGTCTTTGCCGCACCAATATGTGCAGGAAGTTTAATGTTGAAAGCGAGTGAAATATTGCTAAAGTGAAAATATTCGAACGGACGGGTTTGTTATACGTTTACTGTTGCCATAAAGAAAATATCTTTATGCGTAATTCGTTTTTGAATAAACCCCGGCCCTGTCAGTGCGGGTAAAAAGTTCAGCATAAATAATTGCTTCTAATGCAATGCGCAAAAGCCGCTGCCACACCCGGCTAAAGTCCTTGACCTGGCGGGCATTTGCTGTCCACCGCAGCACCTGCTGTATAATGTTGCGATTCCGCCTAACGGCATGATTCAATTAGAAAAAGCCCCATTCAAGATGCTCTCCACCGCTAATATCACGATGCAATTCGGCGCCAAGCCGCTGTTTGAAAACATCTCCGTCAAGTTCGGCGATGGCAACCGCTATGGCCTGATCGGTGCCAACGGTTGCGGCAAATCGACGTTCATGAAGATCCTCGGCGGCGATCTCGACCCGTCCGGCGGTAACGTCATGCTCGACACCAACGAGCGCCTCGGCAAGCTGCGCCAGGACCAGTTTGCCTTTGAAGACATGCGCGTGCTCGACGTGGTGATGATGGGGCACACCGAAATGTGGGCGGCGATGCAGGAACGCGACGCCATCTACGCCAACCCGGAAGCCACCGACGACGACTACATGAAGGCCGCCGAACTGGAAGGCAAGGTGTCCGAGTACGACGGTTACACGGCCGAGTCGCGCGCCGGTGAACTGCTGCTGGGCGCCGGCGTGGCCATCGAATTGCACCACGGTCCGATGAGCAATGTGTCGCCGGGCTGGAAGCTGCGCGTACTGCTGGCGCAGGCACTGTTCTCGAATCCCGACATTTTGCTGCTCGACGAACCGACCAACAATCTGGATATCAACACGATTCGCTGGCTGGAAGATGTGCTCAACGAGCGCAACTCCACCATGATCATCATTTCCCACGATCGCCACTTCCTCAACCAGGTGTGCACCCACGTGGCCGACATGGATTACGGTACGCTGAAAATCTATCCGGGCAACTACGACGAATACATGTTCGCGTCCACCCAGGCCCGCAACCAGCAACTGGCCAACAATGCCAAGGCCAAAGAGAAGGTCGCCGAACTGCAAGACTTCGTGCGCCGGTTTGCCGCCAACAAGTCGAAAGCACGCCAGGCCACGTCGCGCGCCAAGCAGATCGACAAGATCAAGGTTGACGACATCAAGCCGTCGTCGCGCGCCTATCCGTTCGTGCGGTTTGACGGCGAGAAAAAACTGCACCGCCTGGCCGTGGAAGTGGACAGCATTTCCAAGACCTACGACCGCACGCTGTTCAACAACTTCAGCATCATGGTGGAAGCGGGTGAACGGATTGCCATCATCGGCGCCAACGGCGCCGGCAAAACCACCATGCTGCGTTGCATCGGCGGCGACGAGATCGCGGGCTTGCACGCCGACCATGGCGTGGTGAAGTGGGCGGAAAACGCCAACGTCGGTTACATGCCGCAAGATCCGACCGAAGAATTCGCCAGCGGCGCCACGCTCACCGACTGGATGGGCAACTGGACGCAAGAGGGCGACGACGACCAGGCCGTGCGTTCCATCCTCGGCCGCCTGCTGTTCGGCGGCGACGAAGTGAAGAAATCGGTCAAGGTGCTGTCCGGTGGTGAAAAGGGCCGCATGATGTACGGCAAGCTGATGCTGGGCCGCCACAACGTGTTGCTGCTCGATGAGCCCACCAACCACATGGACATGGAATCGATCGAGTCGCTCAACATCGCGCTCGACAAATACGCCGGCACCCTGATCTTCGTGTCGCATGACCGCGAATTCGTCTCGTCGCTGGCCAATCGCATCATCGAAATCAAGGAAAACGAAGTTGTCGATTTCCGCGGCAACTACGAGGAGTACCTGACCAGCCAGGGTATCGACTAATCATGCCAACGCTAGCCATCACCCCCGTCGAGTACGAACATCCACAAGACGGCGCCAGCTGTGTAGCCCATGCATGGGCGCGCGCGCCAGCCACGCCCACGCCCGACCAGCGCACGCAGCTCAAGGCGCGCATCAAGCAGCTGCTGGTCGAGCGTGAAGCGGTATTGGTCGCGCACTATTATGTCGATGCTGACTTGCAGGACCTGGCCGAGGAAACCGGCGGCTGCGTGTCCGATTCGCTGGAAATGGCGCGCTTTGGCCGCGACCACGCGGCCAAGACCCTGATCGTGGCCGGCGTGCGCTTCATGGGCGAAACGGCCAAGATCCTCAGTCCCGAAAAACGCATCCTGATGCCGGACCTGGATGCCACCTGTTCGCTCGACCTGGGCTGCCCGGCGGACGAGTTCACGGCGTTCTGCGACCAGCATCCCGACCGCACGGTGGTGGTGTACGCCAACACCAGCGCGGCGGTGAAGGCGCGCGCCGACTGGATGGTGACGTCGTCGATCGGCCTCGACATCGTCAAGCACCTGCATGCGCAGGGCAAGAAGATTTTATGGGCGCCCGACAAGCACCTCGGTTCCTACATCCAGAAGCAGACCGGCGCCGACATGCTGCTGTGGCAGGGTTCGTGCCTGGTGCATGACGAGTTCAAGGGTGTCGAACTCGACTTGCTCAAGGAACAGTATCCCGATGCCAAGGTGCTGGTGCACCCGGAGTCGCCCGCCAACGTGGTGGCGCTGGCCGACGTGGTGGGTTCCACCACGCAAATCATCAACGCTGCCGTGGAGATGGACGCCGATACCTTTATCGTCGCCACCGACAACGGCATCCTGCACAAGATGCAGGCCGCTGCGCCGGGCAAGCGGTTCATTGTTGCACCCACGGCCGGCAACAGCGCCACGTGCAAAAGCTGCGCGCACTGCCCGTGGATGGCCATGAACGGCCTGCAAAACCTGGCCGACCTGCTGGAAAACATGGATGCGCCAAGCACCATCGCAGCCAACGAAGTGTTTGTCGATGCCGAAATCGGCAAGCAGGCAGTCACGTCGATCAATCGCATGCTGGACTTCGCGGCGGCCAAAAAAGCCAAGGTGCAACCGGGCCCCGACCTGGGCCAGGAAGCGCAACTGTTTTCGGGAATTGGACCGGCATGATGAGTACCCTCAAAAATACCTTTGCGCCGTTCGACGACGCGCTGCGCACCGCCTTCGAGGCCAACCTGCTGGCGGCCCTGCTGGAAGACGTGGGCACTGGCGACCTCACCGGGCTGCTGGTGCCGGACGGTGGCCGCGTCACTGCCCGCGTGATCGTGCGCGAAGACGCCGTGCTGTGCGGCGCGCCGTGGTTCGAAGGCGTGATGAACTGCATGCAGGCCGGCGTGGAAATCGACTGGCACTACGCCGAAGGCGATCTGATGACGGCCGACAGCGTGGTGTGCACGATCACCGGTCCGGCCCGCGCGCTGCTCACGGCCGAACGCTCGGCCCTCAATTTCCTGCAACTGCTCTCGAGCGTGGCCACGGCCACCCGCAAGTACGTTGACGTGGTTGCCGGCACCCGCGCCGCCATCCTCGATACGCGTAAAACCTTGCCGGGCCTGCGCCTGGCGCAGAAATACGCGGTGCGCGTCGGTGGTGGCCAGAACCAGCGCCTGGCGCTGTACGACGGCATCCTGATCAAGGAAAACCATATTGCGGCTGCCGGCGGTGTGACCAACGCGGTGCTGGCCGCGAAGAAGCTCGATGCCGGCGTGTCGATCCAGGTGGAGGTGGAAAACCTGGCCGAGTTGCGCGAGGCGCTCGATGCCGGCGCGGTATCGATCCTGCTCGATAACTTTTCCACCGACCTGATGCGCGAAGCAGTCGTCATCAATGCGGGCCGGGCGTTGCTGGAAGCGTCGGGCGGCATCAATTTCGATACCGTGCGCGCGATTGCAGAAACCGGTGTCGATCGCATTTCCATCGGCAGCCTGACCAAGGATATCCGGGCCACCGATTATTCGCTGCGCCTGGTCTAGGCGGCCAGTGCCGCTCATCGCGGCCATTCCGTAGTTGCACAGCACCAGTTGCACGGGGTGTTGCGCCAGCAGACGGATTGGGTCGCTGGCGCCCGGCACCAGCGGCGGCGCGGTCACGAAGCACCGCTGGATCTGGTCGCAACGCCGGTGCGCCAGGCGGGCCAGTTGCGGCACCGTATCCACCCCTCGGCCACTACCTCGCGGTGGCGTCCGTTGGCCAGGCGATGACTGCGTCCACCATTGCGGCATTGTCCGGATTGCTGGTCTGGCGCAGCAGCGAGCGCGGCGCCATGGAGGCCGTGTAAAAACAGCACACCCCGCTGCCGCTCGCACGGGCGTGGTCCAGCGCGATGCCAGCGTGCGCGACCAGCGCCGCGCCGTTGTCGGCATCGGCCGGGCAGGTAGCGATCCCGACGCAGGCGGACAGCGTGGCGCGGTCCGTGGCCCACTCGAACGGCTGCTCGAGCGCGCGCCGGATGTGGGCCGCGACGCGGGTGACCTGGTGCACGTCGTCCGGGGCGGCCAGCAGCAGCGCCAGGGTATTGTTATCGAGACGGCCCAGCGTGGACCGGCGCGGGACCAGATCGGTCAGGCGCTGCACCAGTTGCGCTAACGCAGCATCGGCCACCGGCTGGCCCACGGTCTGGGCCAGGTTGGTAAAATTACCCAAGTCGATCAGCAGCAGGGCGCTGGCGCGCGGCCAGACGCGGGCCAGTTCGCGGTCCAGCGTGCAGCCGAACAGGTTGCGCGACAGCAGGCCGGTGGCCGGATCGCGGCTGCACAGCGGCATCTGGCGCGCCAGGCAGGATTGCGGGAACGGTTGCAGGGCGAAGTTCATGGCTGACTCCAGGTAGAACAAGTGGCGCCTATGGCGGCAAGCAACAGCCCGTCATGCAGCGGCTTGTGAAGATAGGCAACGGGGCGCAATTGCAGGGCACGCGCGTGTTCCAGGTTGGTGTGGTGGCCGGTCATCAGCACCACGGCCACCGTGGGCGCGCACTGCGCCAGCATGGCCTGCAATTCGAGACCCGAGCAACCGGGCATGTGGACGTCGATCACGGCGCAGCGCGGTGCGCCATCGTCCAGCACGGCCAGCAGGGCGGCTGCCGAATCGAACGCCAGCGCCGGGATGCCGGCCGAGCGTAGCAGGCGCAGCAGCGCACGACGGATGCTCGCTTCGTCGTCTACGATTGCAACCCAGGGAAGTGTGGTGTCCATGTCCGCACAGTACCGCTGCGGCGCGATCGGCGATATTGGACCTTGGGCCAATACCGCCATGGTGGCCGGACGCGCTGGGGGTGGTCCACTCAGGCCGGCGATGCGGCGCGGGCGCGGTCCACCAGGCGCACCAGCGCCGTGACCGAGCGCACGTCCATTTTTGCCATCACGCGGGCGCGATGCACCTTGACGGTTTTTTCCACGGTGCCAAGGGCGTCGGCGATCTGCTTGTTGAGCAGGCCTTCGATCACCAGGTTCATCACTTCGGTTTCGCGCGGCGTCAGGGTCTGCAGGCGGGCCTGGATCGCCGCGACTTCGCCATCGGCCTGGCGCAGCTGGCGATTGCGGTCCAGCGCCTGTTCGATGGCGGCGATCAGGCGGCTGTCGTCGACCGGCTTGGTCAGAAAGTCGGCGGCGCCGCGTTTCATGGCGCGGATTCCGCTATCGAGGTTGCCATGGCCGGTAAGAAAGATGACGGGCAAGCGGCTGGCGGCATCGACCAGCGCCCCCTGCAGTGCCGGACCGTCCATGTCCGGCATCGACATGTCGAGCACCAGGCAGCCTTCGGCATCGGCATGGCCTGCCGCCAGAAACTCGCCGGCGGTCGCGTACGCACACACGGTATAGCCGGATGCGGCCAGCAGGCGCGTGAGCGCCTTCAGCACGGCAGGCTGGTCGTCCACCAGGAACACCCGTGGTCCCGGATTCATGACGTCGCTGCCGGCGCCAGCGGCATGCGCAAGTGGACACTGGCGCCGCCGCCGGGATTGTTTTCGGCCCACAGGCAGCCCTGGTGGGCTGCGACGATGTTGCGACAGATCGACAGTCCGAGACCCATGCCGTGCGCCTTGGTCGTGTAAAACGGCTCGAAGATGCGCGCCAGGTCGGCCGTGGCGATGCCGTTGCCGCCATCGATCACGCTCAGCCGCACGGCGTCGGCGCCGTCGGCCATGCTGCGCACCACGATGACTGCGTCGTTGCCGGCGGCGGCGACGTCGGCCATGGCGTCGCACGCGTTGATGATCAGGTTGATCAAGACTTGCTGCAATTGCACGGCGTCGACATTGGCGGTGGCATCGACCGCCGCCAGGTCGGTGCGCACCACCATGCCGTGGTTGATCAGGTCGTTGCGCAGCAGCCGCAGCACTTCGTGGGCCAGCAGGTTCATGTCGACCGGCGCGCGCGGCGTGTCGCTGTTATCGAACAGGCGCCGCAGCCGCTGGATCACTTCGCCGGCGCGCTGATCTTCGGCGATGATGTCGTCGAGGATTTCGCTGACTTCGGCCAGGTCCGGCGGCTGTTGCTGCATGAAGCGGCGCGCTGCCTGGGCGTTGCTGAGGATGGCCGTGAGCGGCTGGTTCAGTTCGTGTGCGAGCGCGCCCGACAGCTCCCCGAGCACGGCCAGCCGGGACAAATGCGTGACCTCTTTCTGCTTTTGCTGCACGTCGAGTTCGGCCAGCTTGCGCGCCGTGATGTCGAGCGAAACGCCGCGTACCAGTGCCGGCTGGCCGGCGGCGTCGGTCTCCATGCTGCCTTGCGAGCCTATCCAGCGCAGTGTGCCATCGGGGCGCCCGATGCGGTACTCGATGTCGTAGCGCGGCACGCCGGTGCGCACGCTCTCGAGCGTGCGCTGCACCATGGCGCGGTCGTCGGCGTGTATGCGGTCGAGCAAGTCTTGCAAGGCGACCTGCTGGTCCGGCATAAAGCCGAACAGCGCGCGCCACTGGGCCGACACCCAGATGGTCTGCTGCCGCAGGTCGCGGATCCAGATGCCCAGGTGGGCTGCGTCCGCTGCCAGCGCCAGTCGTTGCGCTTTCCAGCGATGCCGCGCGCGCTTCGGCCACGCTGGCGCCGGCGTTGCGCAGCGCCTGTCCCAGCTCGTTCGCTTCGCGGAAGTGCAGCGGCGGAATGACGGCCATGCTGCCTTCGCCGATGGCCAGTGCGGGCGGAATCAGCGCCTGCACCGAGCGCGTGATGCGCCCGCCCAGCCACCGCGCCAGTGCCAGCCCGAGCGCCAGCGCCGTCAGCGAGGCGCCGATCCACCAGGCCATGGTGGTATGCAGCCCGGCGTTGAGTTCCCGTAACGGGATGCCGAGGTAGGCGGTCCAGCCGCTCTGCGGCGACCGGCTGAACACCACGAAGACGTCGATGCCGTCGAGGGTGCGGGTCTCGAAGCCGCCTTCCACGGTTGCTGCCGCATGGCGCAATTGTTCGTCGCTCAGGCGCTGGCCGGCGTACTTGTCGATCTCGTGCGAGCGCGCCACCACCCGTCCGCCGGTATCGACCACGCTGGCGCGCCAGCTGGGCGGCAGGCGCTGCTCGGCAATGACGTGCGCCAGCTGCCTGGTGGTGGCGGTGGCATTGAGCGTCATGACGATGCGCCCGTGCTGCCGGATCGGCACGCCCACGGTGTAGATCAGGTTGTTGTTCAGGGGGCCGGTGAACAGGTCCGAGACGCCGGGTTTGCCGTCCGCCAGGATGCGCCGCAGCAGTGGCGTGCTGGCCAGCGTCGGCAGCGGGGCGCCGTACGGACGCCGGGTGGACATCAGCATCTTGCCGTCGGTATCGAGCACCAGGATGCTGTCGGCGTGCAAGTTGGCCAGCGCTTCGATGGCGCGCGTGTGAAAACCGGACAGGTCGCCGGACGACAGCATGCGCGAGGTGCCAAGTGCGCTCAGCGCCACCTTGGTGTTGCTGAAATCGTGTTCGACGGCCGTGATCATGGTGTGGGCGCGGGCCACCGTGTTGCTGATCAGCTGGGCGCGCTCCTTGTGGTAAAAGCCGACGATGACGAAGGCGGCAACGCTGGCCATCGGTAAGACGCACGCGAGGACCAGCACAACCAGACTGGTGCGAACGCCAGGTGCGCGCCGCCTATGCATGACGAGTGAATTACCCATGGGGTGCTCGCCCGACCGCGTAAGCCGGGCATGTCCGACGACAACCGATTGTAGCATTGCCTCCGTGACTATAACTGCGGCCGTGGAAGCGGCACCACAGTTATTTGACGCCGATGTCCTTGCGCATCCGTACCAGCGATACCTGGACCGGGCCCGGCAGATCGATGTGGAAAAACTCGGTCTGGACAAAGCCGCAGGCCAGGTAGAGCGGCACGCCGGGCAGGGTGGCAGCCAGTTCCAGCGTGGTGAAGCCGCCGGCAGCAGCGGCCTCGGTGCAGTACGTGAGCAGCAGGCGCCCGTAACCGCGGCGCGCGGCCGCCGGATCGACAAAAAAGGCGCGAATGCGGGCCGGATCCGTGACCGGGTCCAGCAGCGGGTCCGCTTCCTGTTTCATGCGGTCGGCGCCGAACAGGGTGCGGCGTTTGCTCCAGCCGCCGCACGCCACCATGGCGCCATCGTCTTCCACCACGAAATACGTCTGGTCTTGCACCAGCTGGGTATCGACGCCGAACACGTGGTCGGTGACGGCACGCGCCTGCTCGGGCGTATAAAAGCCGGCGCTCAGGTCGATGCCCGAACGCCGGATCAGCGCTTCCATCGCCGGAATGTCGGCGTGGACGGCGGTGCGCACGGTGGCCATGGCAGCGTTAGCGGCGGTGCGGCGGCGTCAGGATCGACGGCAGCGCCTTGGGCAAGGTTTCCGGATAGTCGCGGCTGAAGTGCAGGCCCCGGCTTTCGCGCCGCTGCAGTGCGCTGTTGACGATCAGGCTTGCCACATCGACCAGGTTGCGCAGTTCCAGCAAATCGTGAGTGATGCGGAAGTTGCGGTAGTACTCGTCGATTTCTTCTTTTAATAACGCGATGCGGTGCTGGGCGCGTTCGAGGCGCTTGGTGGTGCGCACGATGCCCACGTAATTCCACATGAAGCGCCGCAGTTCGTCCCAATTGTGGGCGATCACCACTTCCTCGTCGGCGTCGGTCACGCGGCTCTCGTCCCAGTCGGGCAGGTAGGGAATCTCGCCTTTTTCCTTGGCGGCGATATCGCGCGCGCAGGCGCTGCCGATCACCACGCATTCGAGCAGCGAATTGCTGGCCAGGCGGTTGGCGCCGTGCAGGCCGGTGCATGCGGTTTCGCCCACGGCATACAGGCCTGGCAGATCGGTACGGCCGAACAGGTCGGTGACCACGCCGCCGCACGTGTAGTGCGCGGCCGGCACGATCGGGATCGGCTCTTTGGTGATGTCGATGCCCAGTTCCAGGCAGCGCGCGTAAATCGTGGGGAAGTGTTCGATCAGCCAGTCGGCCGGCTTGTGGCTGATGTCCAGGTGGACGTAATCGAGGCCGCGCTTCTTGATCTCGAAGTCGATCGCGCGCGCCACCACGTCGCGCGGCGCCAGTTCGGCGCGGTCGTCGTGGGCCAGCATGAAGCGGGTGCCGGCGGCGGCGCCGGCTTCCGGCGGCAGCTTGAGCAAACCGCCTTCGCCGCGGATTGCCTCGGTGATCAGGAACGATTTCGCGTACGGATGGTACAAACAGGTGGGGTGGAACTGGATGAATTCCATGTTCGAGATGCGGCACCCCGCGCGCCAGGCCATGGCGATGCCGTCGCCGCTGGCCGTATCGGGATTGGTGGTGTACAGGTACACCTTGCCGGCGCCGCCAGTGGCCAGCACCGTGTGCTCGGCGGCGAACGTGTGCACCTGGCCGGTGCGCTCATCCTGCACGTACAGGCCGTGGCATTTCGGCTGCGAATGGCGGCCGGCCTGCGAGTCGAGCTTGTCGGACGTGATCAGGTCGATCGCGCAGTGGTGCTCGAACAGCGAGATGTTCGGATGGGCGCGGACTTTTTCTTCCAGCGTCACCTGCACCGCGTGGCCGGTGGCGTCGGCGGCGTGGATGATGCGGCGCTGGCTGTGTCCGCCTTCGCGGGTGAGGTGGAAGCCCAGTTCGGCATTCGCATCGCGGGTGAACGGCACCCCCTGGGCGATCAGCCATTCGATCGCTTCGCGGCCATGTTCGACGATGAAGCGCGTGGCGCTTTCGTCGCACAGGCCGCCGCCGGCCACCAGGGTGTCGTCGATGTGCTGGGTGTGGCTGTCGCCGGAGTCGAGCACGGCGGCAATGCCGCCCTGGGCCCAGTTGCTGGCGCCATCCTGGAGGGCCCGCTTGGAAATGATCGCGACGGTACGGGTTTCGGCCAGATGCAGGGCGACCGAGAGGCCGGCCAGTCCGCTGCCGACGATTGCAACATCAAATTTCATGATTCACATGGCTGGATGCAGTAGGGAACCATGATTATGGACTAATTGTCATAGTTTGGTCATATACCCCTCTGTTTTGTACAGGTTTTAGGCATGCGCCACTGCGGCTGTGGCCGGCCGTTGTGACGTCTCAAGTTGCGTGGCCGCGATTTTGCCATCATGGGAGCTTCCGCGTTTTCGCCCGGCAGGGAGCTGATCGTGATCCGTATCTTCCACCACTATGTATCGAAAATGGCCTTCCTGTTGCTGCTCATGGAAGTGCTGTTGCTGGTGACGGCGGCCCTGGCCAGCGTGCCGCTCTGGTTGCCCGGTCAGCAATCGATGTCGGACAGCCTGTACCTGCCCGCCGCCGCCTTTGCGCTGGTGCTGGTGTTTTCCATGGGCGCACTGGGCATGTACCAGCACCAGCAGGCGCGCGAGGATATTCCCAATACGCTGCGCCGCATCCTGCCGTCGTTCGTACTGGGGTTCTGCCTGTTCAGCTTGCTGGCTTTGCTGCTCCCCGCGTCGCAGCTCGGGCGCCTTGGCGCCATGGTGTTTGCGCTGGGCGGCGGCGCCGTGCTGCTGGCGCGGCTGGTGGTGTTCACGTCGGCCGGTTCCAGCATGCTGGAAAAGCGCCTGATGATCGTGGGCGATGGCAGTACCGCGCGTGAATGCCTGGACCTGGCCAGCGGCACCGGCGGCTTTCACCGCTTTCGCGTGGTGGGTTGCGTGCCGGTGGCGGGTGAGCTGCGGTGCGTGCCGGCAGCGCTGATGCTGCCGGACGACCTGTCGCTGCTGGCACTGGCGCGGCGCTATGCGGTCGATGAAATCGTGGTGTCGGTGTCGGACCGCCGCAACGGCGCGTTCCCGGTGCGCCAGCTGCTCGAATGCGCGGTGGGCGGCGTGCCGGTCACCGACGCCGCCACCTTTTTCGAGCGGGAAGCTTGCCAGATCCGCGTCGATTCGCTGCAACCGAGCTACCTGATTTTTGGCGGCGGCTTCGATCAGAGCCTGTACCGCGCCGCCGTCAAACGCGGGTTCGACCTGGCCGCCAGCGCGACGATCGGGGTGGCTGCGATGCCGGTGATGCTGCTGGCGGCGCTGGCCATCCGCCTGGAAGACGGCGGCCCGGTTTTCTACCAGCAGGAGCGGGTGGGGCGCGACAACCGCCTGTTCCGGGTGTTGAAGTTTCGCAGCATGCGCACCGATGCGGAGCGTGACGGTATGCCCATCTGGGCCCTGGATAACGATCCGCGCGTCACGCGCGTGGGCTACTGGCTGCGCAAGCTGCGCATCGACGAACTGCCGCAGATGCTCAATGTGTTCAAGGGCGAGATGAGTTTTGTGGGGCCGCGTCCCGAACGCAGTTATTTCGTCGAGCAGCTGGGGCAGGAGATCGCCTATTACAATGTGCGGCACGGGATCAAGCCCGGCATCACTGGCCTGGCGCAGGTGCGTTACAGCTATGGCGCCTCGGTGGACGACGCGCTGCGCAAGGTGGCGGAGGCGGCCAAGATCATCGAAAACACCCAGCGCGACCTGAATATCGCGCTGATGAACGAACTGGCCATCATCTTCGACCGGTTGCACATCGATACGCTCGAAGTGTTGAACGCGGCCGGCACCAAGTGGAATTTCCTGCCATTCCGGCCCGGCCTGGTGGGCGGCCACTGCATCGGCGTCGATCCCTATTACCTGACGCACAAGGCGGAAATGCTGGGCTACCACCCGCACGTGATCCTGGCCGGGCGCCGCATCAACGATGGCATGGCCAAGTTTGTGGCAGAAAAAACCGTCAAGCAAATGGTGCGTGCCGGTTTCAAGCTCAAGGGTTGCCGGGTAAATGTACTGGGGCTGACATTCAAGGAAAACTGTCCCGACCTGCGCAATTCCAAAGTGGCCGACCTGATCCACGAACTGGAATCGTACGGCCTGCAAGTGCATGTGCACGACCCCGTGGCCGACGCCGCCGAGGCGCTGCACGAGTACGGCGTGCGCCTGGAAAGCTGGGATGAACTGCCGTGCGCCGAAGCCCTGATCAGCGCTGTGGCGCACCAGGAACTCAATGCCCGGCCGCTGAGCCAGGTGCGCGACAAGATCGCGCCGGCCGGCTGCTTCATCGACCTCAAGTCGCAGTACGACGAAGCGGCGCTGCGCGCCAGCGGCCTGAGCGTGTGGAGGCTGTGATGACCGACTACCAGAACGGCACCCCAGCCACCAGCGCCTACCAGGCCGTGCGCGAGCAGCTGGAGCAGCGCCAGTACCGCTGGCTGGTGACGGGCGCTGCCGGCTTCATCGGCTCCAACCTGTTGCAAGCGCTGCTGGAACTGGGCCAGCGGGTGGCGGGCCTCGATAATTTCCTGACCGGTTACCGCCACAACCTCGAGCAGGTGCGGGCCCAGGTGGGACCGGCCATCTGGCGCAACTTCGACCTGGTGGAGGGCGACATCCGCGATGCCGGCGTGTGCCGGCGCGCGTGCGACGGCGCCGACTTCGTGCTGCACCAGGCGGCACTGGGTTCGGTAGCGCGTTCGCTTGACGATCCGCTGCTTACCAACGACATCAATGTGGGCGGTTTTCTGAACGTGCTCGATGCCGCGCGGCTGGCGGGCACGCGCCGTCTGGTGTATGCCGCGTCCAGCGCCAGTTACGGCGACCATCCGGCCTTGCCCAAGCAGGAGCCGCACATCGGACGGGCGCTGTCGCCATATGCGGTCACCAAGCACATCAACGAGCTGTACGCCGCCGTGTATGCCCGCTGCTACGGCCAGCAGACGGTGGGACTGCGCTACTTTAATGTGTATGGGCCAAGGCAAGACCCGTGCGGCGCCTATGCGGCCGTGATACCGCAGTGGATCGCCGCCATGATCGGCCAGCGCCAGGTCACCATCAATGGCGACGGCGACAGCAGCCGCGATTTCTGCTTTGTTGCCAATGCGGTGCAGGCGAACTTGCTGGCCGCGCTCACCGACAACGGCGCTGCCGTCAACCAGGTGTACAACGTGGCGGTGGGGACGCGCACCAGCCTCAACGAACTGTACCTGCTGCTGCACGAGCTGCTGGTGGACCGCTACGGCCACTTGCGCGACCACCAGCCCGTCTATGCCGGGTTTCGCGCCGGCGATGTGCGCCACTCCCAGGCCGACATCAGCAAGGCGGCCGAGTTGCTTGGCTACGTGCCCACCCACGATTTACGGCGCGGCCTGCGCCAGGCGCTGCGCTGGTATATCGAGCAACTCGACCAGGGCCGGCGCCCATAACAAAGCCGCAGTACCGGGCGGTAGTGCGGCTGGTTGCCGCGGCCTCGGGCAACGTCGGCTCAATGCGGCACGTAAGCCGAACCGGCTGCATCCTTGAGTACGCGGCCTGCGGTGCGCGCCACGTTGGCGGCGCCAGTGGATTCGCCGGGCAGTCCATCGCGCGCCATGGCGCGCAAGTCGGCGCCGCTGCGGGCCATGCCCACCAGGCCGGCCGCGCGGAGGTCGCCGCCGATGGCTGCGCGTTCGAACAGCGCCAGTGCTTCGTCGCGTTTTTCCGGGTTGGACAGGTAGCGCAGCGCCAGTTCGCGCTGGGCCACTGGCGAGCCCAGTTCGGCCCATTCCTGCAGCCTGCGCTCGGCTGCCACATGACCACGGGCGCCGATTTTGGTGGCCATGGCTTCAATCACGGTTGCAGCGGGTATCGGTGTTTCCTGCGCCTGCCAGCTGATGGCGGCACCGACGGTCACCAGCACCGCTGCCACCAGCACGCCAGACTTGTTGAATAAATCCATACGCTCGACAACCCCTCGATTCTTGCTATCCGATCACTCGATCTTACAATCGCACCAACAGCGACGGCGCACGGCTTGCCGCTCACGGGCGCTGTTGTCGAGCGCCGTCATGCCGTCTCCATCGCTGACGATAGTAGCATGCAGGTTTTCTAACTTTTAGGGCTTCGAGGGGGTACTACGGTAACAATTGTAACTATTCGTTAAGATGGTCAACCGGGTAATCAGGGCACCGCATGGTGCGCCAGCCAGGCGTCGGCATGCTCGAGCACCAGGCCGTATTCGGCATCGACCGCGTCGAGCAAGTTGGGGATGCGGGACAGGTCGCGGTCGACCATGGCTTGTTCCAGCGCCAGCGCTGCCGCCACCAGGCGCTTGGCGCCCAGCGTGCCGACCGAGCCGCGCAGGCCGTGAAAAATCTTGCCTGCGTCGCCCAGGCGGCCAGCATCGATGGCGGCCCGGGCCTGTGCCAGCGGCGCCATGCGCGGGGCGCAGGCGTCGTGGACTATCTTGGTGACGACCGCCAGGGCCTTGCCATCATTACCCATGTATTTGAGCAAGGTGGTAACCGAGAAGATGGTGTCGTCGGTGGCTAACCGGGGGGCTTGGGACATGCGTGACTCCTGTGATCGAGCTGCATACAGGACCATCTAGCCCTGTACGCGGAAGCACACATTGTTACACTTTTCTGACAAAGTCTCTATTGCTGACCGTTGTTAAACTGCTGCGCCAGAGTCTGCAGCGGCACTTGCGGGCGGGTGCCGACGGCCACGCCAGGCGGCGGCGTGACGCGCATCGGCTTGCTTGCGGTGGTGCAGGCGTGCAGAACGTTGTCGCGGGTGTCGGGCGCGGCATCCCATACCGGCTTGTCGAGGCCTTCAAACACGCTTTTCAACTGGTCGCCCCAGGTATGGCGGATCATCTGGAAATACTGGTTGCGCTCGTCGATGGTGACAAAGCGGGTAACGGCCAGCGCAGCGTTTTCATACACCAGCAAGTCCAGCGGCAAACCGACCGAGACATTCGAGCGCAGCGTGGAATCCATTGAAATCAGCGCGCACTTGGCGGCGTCATCGAGGCTGGTGGCCGGAGTGATCACGCGGTCGATGATCGGCTTGCCGTATTTTGCCTCGCCGATCTGGAAATACGTGTTTTCATCGTGGGATTCGATGAAATTGCCGGCCGAATAAATCTGGAACAGCCGGCAGCGCTCCACGCCGATCTGGCCGCCAAAAATGATGCTGACGTTAAACTCAATGCCGAATTCCGCCAGCGATTTTGCGTCGCGCTCGTGCACCTGGCGCACGCAGTCACCGAGCAGGCGCGCAGCATCGAGCATGCTGGCGACATTCCAGATGGTACGGCCGTCCGGCGCCACGTAGTCGGTCACCAGCTGGCGGATCGACTGCGAAATTGAAAGGTTGCCAGCGGTCATCATCACCATCGAGCGATCGCCGGGCACGTCGAACACGCTCATTTTGCGGAATGTGCCGACCTGGTCCACACCCGCGTTGGTACGCGAGTCCGATAAAAACACCAGTCCGGCATCGAGGCGCATGGCCACACAGTAAGTCATGTTGAAATAAGTTTAATGAAAGTAGCGTTATTTTACACCCAGCAACTATTCGGGGCTTTTATTGCGCAGAAATATGGACCACGACTTCCATCGATTCGGTACCGCCACCACGGCGCACACCGCGTACCGGCGCCGCGCCTTCATAGTCGCGGCCAATGGCCAGGCGACAGTAGGCGTCGGTCATCAGCCGCGCATGGGTGACGTCGATGCTGATCCAGCCATGGTAATCCTTGTCCTCCACCCACGCATCTACCCAGGCATGGCTGGCCGCATGGCCGCTGTTTTCCGGGTCGATATAGCCAGACACATAGCGCGCCGGAATGCCATGCGCATGGCAACAGGCCAGGAACAGGTGAGCATGGTCCTGGCACACGCCCTGGCCCAGCGCCAGCGCGTCGCTGGCGGTAGTGGTGACGGCGGTTGCACCGCTTTGATACCGGACTGCACCAAAGATGTGCTCGGCTAAACACATGAGGTCGCGCGATTGGGCGCGGCCGTCCGGCAGGCACGAGGCCGCCAACTCGAGAATGTTGGGGGTCGCCTCGGTGAGGCGCGTTGGCGCGGTGAAAATCAGCGGCGACAGCGCGTCGCCATTCGGTACCCGGCCCTTGAGCGGAGTGCTGGTGTCGATTACGCCAGAGGCGATGATGTCGAGACCCTGATGCTGGGTATCCATGGTCATCATGTGCGACAGGTTGCCGTAAGCGTCGGTGTATGCATGGACGTGGCCGGGAACAGTCAGTTTCCACGACTGCACCTGCTGTTGCGGCTCCTTGCGCGGCGTTAAGTGCAGTTGCTGGATGGTGTAAGCCAGCGGCGCCGTGTAAATGTACCGTGTTAAGTGCCGTATGGTGAGTTGCATCGATTGCCTTTCGGGTTGCTATCAAGCCGCCAGAGGAACCAGGAAATCGCGGCTGACGCGGTTGCCAAGCTCGTTGATGTCGGCCAGGAAGCGGGTGAGGGTGTCGTGCAGGCCCGCTTCCAGGATGTCGTCGATCTTGCTGAATTTCAGTGCTGCATGCAGGCGCCCGGCCAGCCGTTCGGTATCGGCCGAGACGTCGTTGCGCACTTCGCGCAGGTTGTGCACCACCTCGTCCATGCACGCCAGGAGCGAGCGCGGCATGTCACCGCGCAGCATCAGCAGCTCGGCAATGCGCGCCGGCGTGATGACGTCGCGATACACCTTGCGGTAAATCTCGAAGCCCGATACCGAGCGCAGCAGCGCGCCCCAATAATAAAAATCGCGCTGGTTCATGGCGTCGCGCACGGCCGGTGCTGCCGTGCCGCTGTGGAATTTGACGTCGAGGATGCGGGCGGTATTGTCGGCCCGCTCCAGGAACGTGCCCAGGCGAATGAAGTGGACCGCTTCGTCGCGCAACATGGTGCCCAACGTGACGCCGCGCGACAGGTGCGAGCGGTACTTGACCCACTCGAAAAATTTGCTCGGATCGTCAGTCAGCATATTGCCTTTGAGTATTCTTTGCATGTCGAGCCAGGTCTGGTTCTGGATTTCCCACACTTCGGTCGTGAGCGTGCCGCGCACGGCGCGGGCGTTTTCGCGCGCTTCGGTCAGGCACGATACCACCGACGACGGGTTGGCCGGATCGCGCACCATGAAGTCGATGACATCGCGCGCGCCCAGCGTATCGTAGTGTTCATCGAACAGCTCTTGCAGTTCAGAAATGCCGAGGATGGCGCGCCAGACCTGGTCGTTCTCTTCATCCGACTGCGGCAACATGCAGGTCTGCACGTTCACGTCGAGCATGCGGGCAGTGTTTTCGGCGCGCTCGGTGTAGCGCGCCATCCAGAACAGGTGATCGGCGGTGCGGCTTAACATGGTGTCTCCTTAGCGTTCCAAAATCCAGGTATCCTTGGTGCCGCCGCCTTGCGACGAGTTCACCACCAGCGAGCCTTCTTCCAGTGCCACCCGGGTCAGGCCGCCCGGCACCATCGAAATGGTTTTGCCCGACAACACAAAAGGCCGCAAGTCGATATGGCGCGGCGCAATGCCGTTCTCCACGTACGTGGGGCAGGCCGACAAGGCCAGCGTGGGCTGGGCGATGTAACCTTCGGGCTTGGCCAGCAGGCGGCGGCGGAAGTCTTCGATCTGCTGCCTGGTGGAGGCCGGTCCCACCAGCATGCCGTAGCCGCCTGCGCCATGCACTTCCTTCACCACCAGGTCGGCCAGGTTGGCCAGCGTGTACGCCAGGTCTTCTTTCTTGCGGCATTGGTAGGTCGGCACATTGTTCAGCACCGGCTCTTCCGACAGGTAAAATTTGATCATGTCGGGCACGAACGGATAGATCGACTTGTCGTCGGCCACGCCGGTTCCGATGGCATTGGCCAGGGTCACGCGCCCCGCTCGGTATACCGACAGCAAGCCAGGCACGCCCAGCGATGAATCGTGGCGGAACGCCAGCGGATCGAGGAAATCGTCGTCCAGTCGGCGGTAAATCACATCCACACGCTTGGGCCCGCGCGTGGTGCGCATGAACACGGTGTTATCGCTGACAAACAAATCCTTGCCTTCCACCAGCTCCACGCCCATTTGCTGGGCCAGGAACGCGTGTTCGAAATACGCCGAGTTGTACATGCCAGGCGTCATCACGACCACGGTGGGATCGCTGGTGCCCATCGGCGCCACCGAGCGCAAGTTATCGAGCAGCATGTCGGGGTAATGGTCGACCGGCGCAATCTTGTTGCGCGCGAACAGTTCCGGGAACAGCCGCATCATCATCTTGCGGTCTTCCAGCATGTACGACACGCCGGACGGCACCCGCAGATTATCTTCCAGCACATAGAATTCGCCCGCGCCGGCACGCACGATATCAACGCCGGCAATGTGGGCATAGATGTCGGAAGCGACCTTGATGCCTTGCATCTCGGGCCGGTACTGGGCATTTTTATAGATTTGTTCGGCGGGAATGATGCCGGCCTTGATGATGTTCTGGTCATGATAAATATCATGGATGAACATGTTCAACGCTTTTACACGTTGCACCAGGCCGATTTCCATCTGGCTCCATTCGGCGGCCGGGATAATGCGCGGGATGGTATCGAACGGTATCAGGCGCTCGGTGCCGGCATCGTCGCCATACACGGCAAACGTGATGCCCACGCGGCGGAAGGTGAGGTCGGCCTCGGCCCGTTTGCGTTCGATGGTATCGGCCGACTGGCGCTGCAACCAGCCGCAAAATTCGCGATAGTGTTCCCGTACCTCGGCGCTGGCATTGTGGGCCAGGCCGTCGGCGGTCATTTCATTGAAAAATTTTGCCATGTTTTCCCTCTGTAGAGTGCATGATCCTTATATCAAGAAACATGCCAGAGAAAACGCCCGGTTTTGGTGCAATTTAATTATGAAAATTCTCCCTTGCTGGCGAGCGCGTCGCCACCGCCCCGGCCTGTTCGTGCGGGACAAAAAAAAGCACGCGACTGGCGCGTGCTTTTGCAAGAAAGAGGGCGTCGACGATTACAGGTTGCCCAGCCCCGAGCCACGGCTGCTCGAGTAGCCCGGATCGCTTTGCAGGCTGCCGGTGCCGGCGCTCATCACGCTGCCGCTGGCAGTGCGGCCGCCCGGTACTGCTTGCTGGGTGCCGTAAAAGTCGTGGATTTGCGTGGAGAACTCGGTGCTGTACATATCAGGCCAGTTATCCTTGTCGAAGCCGGGGGCGTTCTTCAGGTGGTCTTTCGAGACATTGAGCAGGAAGCGCTTGTTGACGGTATCGAGTTGCAGCGCTTGCCATGGCACGGCAAACAGCTTGTCGCCCATGCCCAGCCAGCCGCCGAACGACAGCACGGCGTACGCTACGGTCCCCTGGCGCACGTCGAGCATGATTTCCTTGATGTCGCCCAGGTCTTCCTCCTGCAGGTTGTAGACGTCCTCGCCGATCAGGGTGTCGGCGCCCATCAAACGTGGGCCGGGGCCGGCATCGCCGTCGTAATCGGCGTTGAGACTGTTGTCGGTGTTGTAGATGCCATAGGTGTCGCGGTCGAGGTAGCTCATGGTGGTCTCCTGATGGTTGAATGATGAGGTGATGGAAGTCCCGCTTCGCTTCCGGTAACTGGTGGCGCAGGAACAGACAACATCATGCGACGATCACCGCGCACCAGCTATAGGTGCACGCGCGGTAGCCGCGTAGGACAGGACTGAGTAACTGGGGAACATAGCGTGATGCTACACTGCTGCCTTTGCCCGGAAGCCCCAGCACGATGCCCCCGTCCCACCATCTCGCCAGCGGCGAACTGCGCGCCCGCGCCTTGCACTGCCTGCTGCAAGGCGATCCCTTTGAAAAAGTGGCAGCCGTCAACGCCATGGCCGAGGCCGTGCGCGCCGGTACCTGCGTCGCCAATCCCGCGGCCAGCCTGCAGGCGCCCGCGGGCGATCACATTCCCGGGCGTCCCGCCAAGCCCGAACTGGTGCTGCCGTCGGCGCTGGGCCGGCGGTCGATGAACACGGTGGAAGGGCGCGCCATGCTGATCCATGCACTGGCGCACATCGAATTTAACGCGATCAACCTGGCGCTTGATGCGCTGTGGCGCTTTCCCGGTCTGCCGTCCGCGTACTACACCGACTGGCTGAAAGTGGCGGAGGAAGAATCGCTGCATTTTTCGCTGGTGGCGGCGCACCTGGTCACGCTCGGCTACGCCTACGGCGACTTCACCGCCCATGGCAGCCTGTGGGAAATGGTGGCCAGAACCACCGACGACGTCCTGGCGCGCATGGCACTGGTGCCACGCACGCTGGAAGCGCGCGGGCTCGACGCCAATCCGCCCATGCGCGCCAAGATCGCCCAGGCCGGCGACCTGCAGGCCGCCGCCATCCTCGACATCATCTTGCGCGACGAAATCGGCCATGTCGAAATAGGCAACCGCTGGTACCGCCACCTGTGCGCGCAGCGTGGCCTGGAACCGCGCGCCACCTATGTGGCGCTGTCCAAACAGTACTGGGCGCCGGTGCTGAAAGGCCCGTTCAATGTCGAGGCGCGCCGCCGCGCCGGCTTCACGGAAGAGGAAATCGGCGACCTGACCACGCCATATTTGCCGTCATAAGTACTATCACTTACGTCGTTGCTCCCCACAGTCAACAGTGCGGATGTCGTCCTGATAATACGGCTAAGATGTTTTCGACTCATCCGGCCACAAGCCAGACCCGACAACATCTCAGCCACAGGACGAATCGATGATGAACGACCTTAGCGACGTAAAAATTTCCCGGCGCGACCTGCTGATCGCAGGCGCCATTTCCGCCACCACCGCCGCCGTCCCCACGGTAGCTGGCGCCCAGAACAGCAGCACGGCCACCGCTGCCACAACTTCTCCAGCGGCTGCGGCCCCGGTCATCAACCACGTTACGCTGGTGGTCAACGGCCAGTCGCGCGCGGTCGAGGTCGATACCCGCACTACCTTGCTGGACGTGCTGCGCGAAAACCTGCACCTGACCGGCACCAAGAAGGGGTGCGACCATGGCCAGTGCGGCGCGTGCACCGTCATCGTTGAAGGCCGCCGCATCAATTCCTGCCTGTCGCTGGCCGTCATGCACGACGGCGACAAGATCACCACCATCGAAGGCCTGGGCACGCCCGCCAAGCTGCACCCGATGCAGGCAGCCTTCGTCAAGCACGACGGCTACCAGTGCGGCTACTGTACCCCCGGCCAGATCTGTTCGGCCGTCTCCGCCATCGAGGAAATCAAGCAGGGCATCCCGAGCCACGTCACCGCCGACCTCAACGTAAAACCGTTGCTCAGCCCGGAAGAATTGCGCGAACGCATGAGCGGCAACATCTGTCGCTGTGGCGCGTATTCCAACATCATCGACGCGATTGTCGACGTCGCCGGGAGCCGCGCATGAAAGCCTTCAGCTACGAACGGGTAAAAACTCCCGCCGAGGCCGCCGCGGCCCATGCACGCCACCCACACGCCAAATTCATCGCCGGCGGCACCAATCTGCTCGACCTGATGAAGCTGGAAATTGAAACCCCGGCCCACCTGGTTGACGTCAACGGCATCGGTTTCGACCAGATCGAGGCCACGCCGGACGGCGGCCTGCGCATCGGTGCGCTGGTGCGCAACACCGACCTGGCGGCCGACCAGCGCGTGCGGCGCGACTACGCGGTACTGTCACGGGCCTTGCTGGCCGGGGCGTCCGCGCAGTTGCGCAACAAGGCCACCACGGCCGGCAACCTGCTGCAACGCACCCGCTGCCCGTATTTTTACGATACGAACCAACCGTGCAACAAGCGCCAGCCCGGTAGCGGCTGTTCCGCCATCGGCGGCTTCAGCCGCCAGCACGCGGTGGTGGGCGTCAGCGACGCCTGCATTGCGACGCACCCGAGCGACATGGCCGTGGCCATGCAATTGCTCGATGCCCGCGTGGAAACCGTGAAAGCGGACGGCGCCAAGCGCACCATCGCCATGGCCGATTTCCACCGCCTGCCGGGTTCCACCCCGCACATCGAAACCGCGCTTGAGCCGGGTGAACTGATTACCGCCGTCACCTTGCCCAAGCCGCTGGGCGGCAAACACTATTACCGCAAGGTGCGCGACCGCTCGTCGTACGCGTTTGCGCTGATTTCCGTGGCGGCCGTGGTGCTGCCGGACGGCAGCGGCCGGGTGGCGCTGGGCGGCGTGGCGCACAAGCCGTGGCGACTGCCGGCTGCCGACGCCAGCGTTGCCCAGGGCGGCAAGGCCGTGGCCGACCAATTGCTGGCCGGCGCCCGCACCACTGCAGACAATGCCTTCAAGATCACCCTGGTCCAGCGCACGCTTACGGCGGTGCTGGCGGAAGCGAAGAAAGCCTGATGCCATGAAATTTACCACTCCCGCCACCACCAATCCGATCGACCAGTTAAAAGTGGTCGGCAAGCCGTTTGACCGAATCGACGGCCCCCTGAAAACCACCGGCACGGCGCCATATGCCTACGAACAGCACGCGGTGGCGCCCGATGCCGCCTACGGTTATGTCGTGGGCGCGTCGATTGCCAAGGGCAAGATCGCGTCGATGGATCTGTCCTCCGCGCGCAAGTCGCCCGGTGTGCTGGCCATCGTCACGGCCGACAACGCCGGCAAGCTGGGCAAGGGCAAGATGAACACGGCCCATCTGCTGGCCGGCCCGAACGTCGAGCACTACCACCAGGCCGTGGCCGTGGTGGTGGCCGAAACCTGGGAACAGGCGCGCGCCGCAGCCCAGCTGGTGCAGGTCAAGTACACCGAAACCGCCGGTGCGTACGACCTGGCCAAGGTCAAGGACACCGCCAAGCCGCACAAGGACAAGGAAAATGCCGACAGCAAGGTGGGCGACTTCGACGGCGCCTTCAAGTCGGCGCCGGTGAAAATCGACTGCACCTACACCACGCCTGACCAGTCGCACGCGATGATGGAGCCGCACGCATCGGTGGCCAAGTGGGACGGCGACAAGCTCACGCTGTGGACCTCGAACCAGATGATCGCCTGGGGCCAGGGCGACGTGGCCGCCACCCTGGGACTGAAAAAGGACCAGGTGCGGCTGGTGTCGCCGTACATCGGCGGCGGCTTCGGCGGCAAGCTGTTCGTGCGCTGCGAAGCAGTACTGGCCGCACTCGGCGCGAAAGCGGCGGGCCGGGCGGTGAAGCTCACCTTGCCGCGCCCGTTCATGTTCAACAACACCACGCACCGTCCGGCCACCATCCAGCGCCTGCGCATCGGCGCCAGCCGCGAAGGCAAGATCACGGCCATCGGCCACGAAAGCTGGTCTGGCGACTTGCCTGAAGGCCAGCCGGAAACCGCCACCATGCAGACCAAGCTGCTGTATGCAGGGGCCAATCGCATGACCAGGATGCGCCTGGCCGTGCTGAATCTGCCCGAAGGCAACGCCATGCGCGCGCCGGGCGAGGCGCCGGGCCTGATGGCGCTGGAAGTGGCCATCGACGAGCTGGCGGAAAAACTGAAGATGGATCCGGTGCGCTTCCGCATCATCAACGACATCACCCATGATCCAGCCAAGCGCGAGCGTAAATTTTCGCAGCGCCGCCTGGTCGAATGCATGCGCATCGGTTCCGAACGCTTCGGCTGGGACCAGCGCAACGCTCAACCCGGCCAGGTACGCGACGGCAGCTGGCTGGTGGGCTACGGCGTGGCTGCCGCCTTCCGCAACAACATCGTCATGAAGTCGGGCGCCCGCGTCAAGCTCGATGCCAAGGGCATCGTCACGGTGGAAACCGACATGACCGATATCGGTACCGGCACCTACACCATCATCGCCCAGACCGCCGCTGAAATGCTGGGCGTGACCATCGACAAGGTGGTGGTCAAGCTGGGCGACTCCGACTTCCCTGTCTCGGCCGGTTCGGGCGGGCAATGGGGCGGCAACAGTTCCACGGCCGGCGTGTACGCCGCATGCGTCAAGCTGCGCGAAGCGGTGGCGCAAAAGCTGGGCTTGCCGGCGGACGCCGAGTTTACCGACGGTACCGTGCGCGCGGGCGGCAAGAGCACGCCGCTGGCGCAGGCTGCCACGGGCGGCGACATCACGGCCGAGGACAGCATCGAATTCGGCGACCTCGACAAGAAATTCCAGCAGTCGACCTTTGGCGCCCACTTCGTCGAAGTGGGCGTTGATGCCGACACCGGCGAAACCCGCATCCGCCGCATGCTGGCCGTGTGCGCGGCGGGCCGCATCCTCAATCCCAAGTCGGCGCGCAGCCAGGTCATTGGCGCGATGACCATGGGCGCCGGCGCCGCTCTGATGGAAGAGCTGGTGGTCGATACGCGCCGGGGCTTCTTCGTCAACCACGACCTGGCCGGTTACGAAGTGCCGGTGCACGCCGACATTCCGCACCAGGACGTGATTTTCCTCGATGAAACCGACCCGGTCTCGTCGCCGATGAAAGCCAAGGGTGTGGGGGAACTCGGCATTTGCGGCGTGGGCGCAGCGATTGCCAACGCGATTTACAACGCCACGGGCGTGCGCGTGCGCGAGTACCCGATCACGCTCGACAAACTGCTCGACAAGCTGCCACAACAGGCCTGACCCGCACGGCCAGGCCGGGGCCGGCTCCTCTACAGGGGCCGGCCGCTATCGGTATGGCATGCGTAGCGCCGAAAGACGGGGGAGGGGCTGGGCAAACCGCTAGCAGTCACGCCCCTGAGAATTTGCCGCATCCGCGCAGCAGCGCAGGCCAGTCGCGCTACCATCCGGGGCAACGCCTACCCCGGAGAGTCCATGTCGCCCATTTCCCCAATCCGCCGCAAGACCGTCTTCGCCGGCCTTGGCCTACCCTGGCTCGCAGGCTGCGCCAGCATGGCCGCCGCCAGCCACCCGCAGCAACGCATCACGGTGCAGGCGCCGTTTGCCATGCCCGCCATCGCGATTCCCGATTTTTCGTCCAGTCCGCGTTTTCCCATCACCGATTTTGGCGCCGACCAGGCCAGCCAGAGCGCCACGTCGGCAGCGATTGCCCGCGCCATTGCCGCCGCCCATGGCGCGGGTTCCGGCGTGGTCGTCATCCCGCCCGGCACCTGGCCCACTGGCAAAATCCACCTGAAAAGTAACGTTAACCTGCATGTGTCGACCGGCGCCACCCTGCTGTTCTCGGAACGCCCCGCCGACTACCTGCCGGCCGTACTGAGCAGCTGGGAAGGCCTCGAATGCTATAACTACTCGCCGCTGATCTATGCGTTCGAGTGCCACAACGTTGCCATTACCGGCGCCGGCACGCTGCAGGCCAGGCTCGATACCTGGCGCGCCTGGTATTTGCGACCGCAGCCGCACATGGACGCGCTGGTGGCGCTGTACCACCAGGCCGCCCGGAACGTGCCCGTCATTGAACGCCAGATGACGGGCGGACTGGCCAACCTGCGCCCCCAGTTCGTGCAATTCAACCGCTGCCGCCACGTGCTGATGGAAGACATCTGCATCGAGGACAGCCCGTTCTGGGTGGTGCACCCGCTGCTGTGCCGCGACGTGGTGCTCCGCCGCGTCAAGATACGCGCGCACGGCCACAACAACGACGGCGTCGACCCGGAGATGACGCAAAACATGCTGATCGAGGATTGCGTGTTCGACCAGGGCGACGATGCCATTTCCGTCAAGTCGGGCCGCGACCAGGATGGCTGGCGCCTGGGTGTGCCATCACGCAACATCGTCATGCGCAACTGCCGCATCAAGAATGGCCACCAGTTGATCGCCATCGGCAGCGAGCTGTCGGCCGGCATCGAGAACGTGCTGGTCGATAACTGCCACTTCGAACATGGCGATTCGCGCGCGGCCAGCAGCATCAACAACCTGTTGTTCGTCAAGACCAACGAGCGGCGCGGCGGCTACGTGCGCAATATCTACCTGAACAATGTGAGCGCCACGCGCATTGCCGGCGGCGTGCTGAGCGTGGAAACCGATGTGCTGTACCAATGGCGCAACCTGGTGCCCACGTATGAGCGGCGGCTCACGCCGATTCAGGGTCTGCATGTGAGCAACGTCACGGTGGGCGAAGCCAGCTTCGTGTGCCATATCCGGGGCGAGCGCGAGATGCCGGTAAATAATGTCACTTTGAACAAGATTGTGGTGAAAAAGGTGGGGAATGACGCTATCCTCACTGAAAATGTCGTGGGGTTCATAAACCAGGGTTAAGTATTCCTACTGGTGAATCGATTACAATGGCCTCCTTATACACTCTGGAAGGCAAGGCATGGAATGGCTATTCGACCCAAATATTTGGGTCGGCTTGTTCGCACTGATCGTACTGGAAATCGTACTCGGTATCGATAACCTGATTTTCATAGCAATTCTCGCGGACAAACTCGCGCCCGAGCAGCGCGACAAGGCAAGACTGGTTGGCTTGAGCCTGGCGATGGTCATGCGCCTGGGCTTGCTATCCGTCATGTCCTGGCTGGTCACCCTGACCGAACCGCTATTCCACATCGCTTCGCAACCGTTTTCCGGCCGCGACCTGATCCTGCTATTGGGCGGCCTGTTCCTGTTATTTAAGGCCACGACCGAGCTGCACGAGCGCGTCGAAGGCAAGGTCCACGTCCACACCGGCAGCCGCGAGTACGCCAGTTTCGGCCTGGTCGTCGCACAAATCATCGTGCTCGATGCCGTGTTCTCGCTCGACGCCGTGATTACGGCGGTCGGCATGGTCGAGCAACTGGGCGTGATGATGGCAGCCGTGGTCATTTCGATGGCAGTGATGGTGATTGCCTCGAAACCACTGACGCGCTTTGTCAATGCCCATCCGACCGTGGTCGTGCTGTGCCTGTCCTTCCTGCTGATGGTGGGTCTGAGCCTGATTGCCGAAGGCCTGGGCTTCCACATCCCCAAAGGTTATCTGTACGCGGCCATCGGCTTCTCGGTCGTGATCGAGTTCCTCAATCAGCTGGCGCGCCGCAATTTCCTGCGCAAGGATTCGCACGTGCCGCTGCGCGACCGCACTGCCGACACCGTGCTGCGCCTGCTGGGCAGCAAGAAGCGCGCGGTGGCCGGTGAAGCGCCGGTCGAGGCCAGCGAGACGGTGGAACTGCCCGCGTTCGAAGAACAGGAGCGGAATATGGTCAGCGGCGTGCTGAGCCTGTCGCAGCGCTCGATCCGCTCGATCATGACGCCGCGTTCCGACATCACGTGGATCGATCTGGACCAGGACCATGCCGCGATCCAGGCGCAGTTGCTGGACACGCCGCACAGCTTCTTCCCGGTCAGCCGGGGCCAGCTCGACAATATCGTGGGCGTGGTGCGCGCCAAGGATCTGGTCGCATGCCTGGCTGCGGGCCAGCCGATCACCGACGAGTACGTGCGCGCGCCGATCATCATGCCCGAGGCGGGCGGCGTGTTGAAGGTCATGGAAACTCTGAAGCGTTCGCGCCAGCTGGTGCTGATTGCGGACGAGTACGGCACTATCCAGGGACTGGTCACCCCGATCGACATCCTGGAAGCAATTGCCGGCGAGTTCCCCGACGAGGACGAACAGCCCGACGTGCAAGTGGAAGGCCCGGACCGCTGGCGCGTGGCCGGCACCGCCGACCTGCACCACTTGCAGCAAGTGCTGGAAACCGACGCACTGGTCAGCGAGACCGACGATTACTCGTCGCTGGCGGGCTTCATGCTGGAACAGTTTGGCGCCTTGCCAGAACTGGGACAGTTCATTGAAGTCGATGGCTTGCGCTTCGAGGTGGCAGAGCTGCTGGAGCGCAGGATTGCGTCGGTGCTGGTGAGCCGCGTTGCGGCAGCAGCTGACCAGGGTTAAGCCATTACGACGCAACGTGTGTATGGATCCCCGCGTGCGCGAGGATGACGGCTCAAAGGCTGGCGTCTGAAAGTTAAGCCTCGAACGGCGATGCCGTCATCCCCGCTTACGCGAGGATGACGGCTCAAAGGCTGGCGGCTGAGGGGCAAGCCTCGAACGGCAATGCCGTCATCCCCGCTTACGCGAGGATGGCGGCTCAAAAGCCTGCGGCTGAAAGGTAAGCCTCGCGCGGTCATTCCGTCATCCCCGCGCAGGCGGGGATCCAATTTGACTACCGCTGCACCGCCCCCGGCATCACCTCCGCCTTCACCCCGCCGCGCACCGTGCGCAAATTCACCAGTTTTACCGGTTCCAGCGCATTGGCCGCCTTGCCGTCAGTGGTCACTGCCAGCGCGATCGTGTTCGGGCCGTTCGGATTCAGGATCCCCGGCGGCAGCACGAATACCCGTTGCGGGCCGATGTGGGCAATGAACTGACCCATATTCCAGCCATTCACGAAAATCAGCGCCCGGTTTTCGCGTTCCGAACGCGGCGTGGTCGTGTCGCCAAACGCCAGTCCCAGTTGCACATCATGGCCGGCAGGCAAATCGAGATCGAACGACGTGCGCAGCCAGTAGGTGCCGGCCGCCGGCGGCGCTGCCGTCGGTTTTGCGCTGGCCCAGCCGCTCTTGCCATCGGACTGTTCCCATAGCGGCCGATACCAGCCGGCCCGTTCGCCATATAAACCACCGTTGTTCATCGGCCCGCGCACCACGTCGGCAATATTCTCACCGCCCAGGTTGCCCTGGATGCGCCACGCAATCGGCACGCCAAACCGCTGGCCGCCCCGCCTGGTCAGCGATGCTGCGATCAGGCCACGCGCTTCGCGGTGGTAGTCGTCAGCCATCAGGTTCCAGTTGTGCGAGTTATTCCGCACCATCACCGAGATGACGTGCTCGCCACGCGTCAGCGCGCCCAGCGAGAACTTGACGCTGTCGGTGGTTTCCGGGAACGAACGGCCCACGTCCATCTCATCCTGGCCCAGGTACTTGCCATCCACCCACACCTGGATCATGCCAGCGCCACCAGCGCCATAAAACAGCTCGAGCTGGTTGGTTTTCGGATCGGTCACGTTGACCCGGCCGCGGTACCAGACATCGCCATGGTGAAAACCGTAGTCGCTCATCGCCAGCGTGGGCTGGCCGCGTTCCGGCATGGTCCAGGTTTGCGCCGCCGAGGCACGGTGATCGACCTTGGCCCAGCTGCTGTCGTCAAAGCCGGGCTGCGCTTCCAGACTGTCGATGCGGCGCGACCACGGCAGGGTGGCCAGGTCCGGCAACTTGATCGCCGCCGGTCCCGGCAGCACGCCAACGTTGACGCTGCCATCGGGCTGCGGCGCCAGGGTCAGGGCCTGGCCGTTGAAACTGGCCGAGGTGAAAGCGGGCCCCCACACGGTCAGCTCGCTGGCGGCGGCCGCATCGCCGGTCAGAGCCAGCTTGCCGTCGGCCACGGTGGCGCTACGCACCATCGCTGGCGTCAGTTGCAGCACCTGGCCGGCCGGCGTCTGTTGCGACCAGAATTGCACGCTGTGCTTGCCGTCTGCAAGCAGCAGCAGCAGCGGCGCGCGGCCGCCGCCCGAAATCCGCACGCGGGCCAGACCGTCGTGGGTATAAGTCAGCTTGAGGTCGCCCGTGGCAGCATCAAAGCGGGACGCCACCTGGCCGGCCAGCACTTCCACTGTCGGCTCGCCTTTAAAACGCAGCACGGTTTCGCCGGCTTCGCCATCGCGGCCGTGGAGCAGGGCGATGTCGCGCTCGCCGTTGGCAAAGTGGGTCTGAATTTCCGACGTCGAATACACCAGGTGCTGGCGTTCGAGCTGGTAATTGGCCAGCAACATCTTGGCATCCTGGCCGTTCAGCCGCAGCGGTACTTGGTACTTGCCGTCCGCGGTGGCAAGGTCGAACGTAAAGCTGTCGTCGGTGGTCAGGTCGGACGGGCTGTGCACGGCAAACAGCACGTGCGTGCCCAGGTCCGGATTGACGTTGTGGTATACCGTGGCTTTACTTGACGACGTCGCGATTTCCGGTCCCTTGTCCATCTTGGCCAGCGCCTGCCCGGCAGCCTGGACGAACATGCCTTGCTGCTTGAGCGTGAGCGCCTTGGCGCGCAGGCTGCGGTCTTCGGCTATCGGTGCGCCATAATCGTACGACGTGTACACCACCGGTCCGGCCAGCCAGCCCCACGATGTGCCGCCAAAGGTCATGTACACATTGTGGATGGTGATGCGGTTGATCAGGTTGGTGCCATAAAACACCCGCTGGTAGCCGGTGCCCTGGCGCTCGGCGGTGCAGTTATAGGTGCCGTTGGAACCCCAGTAATCGAACCAGCCGCCACCGAGTTCGGCGGCAAAGCCCGGAGTTTTCGGCGACGACAGCGCGCCGATCTTGGGCGAGTTCTTGCCGTAGATGCCCCAGTCGGGCGCCTTGTTCGGCCCGGCCGGATCGGCGTGCACATTGCAGGTCCCGCCCGGGTAACCGTCAAACGCATACAGATCGGTGGGGCCGGAATTGGCCCACGGCGCGGTGGAATTTTTAGGCGTCCAGTCCGGCAAACGGCCGGCCGAATTATGGAAGAACGGCACGGTCAAGCCGTCTTCGCGCGCCTTCTTGGCCAGGTGCTCCATCTGCCGCACGTGTTTCGGTTCCACCTTGCCCAGCTCATTTTCCAGTTGGTACGCCACCACGGTGCCGCCGCCGGTCGTGATCTGGTGGCGCTTGATGATGGCGTTAATTTGCGTCATCCATTCATCGACCGCCGCCAGGTACACGGGATCGTCGGTCCGCGCTTCGGCGCGGTTGCGGAACATCCAGCCCGGATAGCCGCCGCCGGTCAGTTCCGCATTGACATACGGACCGGTGCGGGCAATTACGTACAAGCCTTCTTCTTCGGCAATTTCGAGTGCGCGTTCGACGTTGCGCACATTGGAAAAATCGTACACGCCGGGGGCAGGCGAGTGGTACCCCCAGTCGAAATAGAAGGCCACGCCATTGAAGCCCACCGCCTTCATTTTCTGCATGATGTCGCGCCACAGCGACGGGTTGGGCAGGCGGAACGGGTGGATCTCGCCCGACCACAGCACCAGGCGCTGGCCATCGATCAGCATCGAGTATTCATCCCAGCTGACTTTTTTCGGTTGCCCCTTGGGCCTGGTGGCGGCGGCAAATTGCTGGCCGTCTTCCACGACCACGGCGGTCTTGCCCAGCAGACCAGACACGCCGCCGAGCAGTTGCTTCGGGCTCCAGCTGCGCAGGTTGTCGCTGCTGTCCGAGTACCACAGGCGGGCGCCATCGGCATCGGTGAAATAGGCGCGCCAGCCGCCGTTGGCCAGCTGCACCAGCGACTGGCCGCCGCCTGACGCCCCCCAGCCGGCCCAGTCGCCCTGGCGGTTGACGGTCCACGGACCGGCCAGTGTGGTAGCGGTGGCCAGTTCCAGCATGCCGGTCTTGCCGTGACGCAGCAAGGCAGTGTATCCTGCGTCCGTCGCCACGACCGCTGCTTCCGTGTAACCGGCCGCAATGCCTGGCAACGCCCGCGGCGCTGCCCACTGCGACCAGTCGGCATTCGGTTCCAGCAGCTGCACGCCGCCGGCCGTGGCCACGATCAGTTTTAAACCGCCATCTTTCGCCCGCAACCATTTTGCGGTGCCCGCCACGCTGCCCGGCACGTCGCGCAGGTAGTGCCAGTGCTTGAGATCGGCCGAACGGGCCAGCGCCAGCGCTGTCGCCGTTGCGTACACCACGTAGTAATAGCCATCCTGATGGCGGATCAGCGCCGGATCGCGCAGCGCCTGTCCTGGAGGCGCGTAGGCTTCCGAGGCCAGCGAGGTAAAGGTCACGCCATCGGTCGAGGAAAACACGCTGAGCGCATGGTCCGACGCCAGGTTGACGCCCGCCAGCACAAATGCTGGCGCATTGGCGGCCGTGGTGCGGGTGGCGGCGGCAGGGCGGTTGGCATCGGATGCCTGCGGAATGCCGAGCTCCTGCGCCATGCAGGCCAGTGCCAGCGACATGCCGCCAAGAGCGGTCAGACCAGTTTGAAAAGCCCGGCGAAATTGGAGTGGGGCGGGGACGCGACGTCCGGGTAAGCGTGCTGGAAAATTAGGCATGGACCCTGTATTGGTGGTTGATGATACCGAAGCCACATCATAAAACTTTCCCATGCACGATAAATATGGCATCCGATCAATTGCATGAGAGATTAAACTGGGCGTGCCCGGAAGCTGTGCACCGCAAGAAAAACCATGAACCCATGACGACACCGATCACCATTCCCTCCATGTTGATGCGCACCACTGCGCTGGCCCTGCTGCTGGCCCCCGCCATTGCCCAGGCCGGGCGTCCGATGACCACCGACGACGCCGCCGTGCTCGAACCGGGCGCCTGCCAGCTCGAAGCCTGGTGGCAGCGTCTGCACGACCACAGCGAAGCCTGGCTGGCGCCCGCTTGCAGCATCGCGCCCGGCTGGGAAGCCGGGTTGTCGCTGGTGCGTACCCGCGAACCGGGCAGCACCGCCAGCGAACGCGTCGGCGGCATGTACGCCAAGACCGTGCTGCGGCCGTTGCAGACCAATGGCTGGGGCCTGGGCGTGGTGGTCAGCCACCTGCCGCTGGCGGCCGGTTCGCTGGCTGGGGATACCGTGCTCAACGTGCCGCTGACCATGTCGTGGCACGATGACGCGGTGCTGGTCCACGCCAATGCCGGCTGGACCCGCCACTACACGATCCACCAGGGCGGCGCCACCTGGGCGCTGGGCGCGGAAATGGCCGTGGGTTCGCGCGCCGCGCTGACCTTGGAGACGTTTGGCGCAAAGCGCGGCCACAGCTACGTGCAGGCCGGCGCGCGCTACAGCGTGCTGCCGAACCGCCTCGATGTGGACGCCGCCTACGGCGAACGTCTGACCGCGCGCGGCAAGGAAGCTTACCTGTCGCTGGGCCTGACGCTGGCCGTCAACATGACGGTATCACTAGCAAAATAAAAGTCGAAAAACCGTAAAAAACGTATTTCCTCGATAGCGCAAAAACTGCTGCTGCCAGCCGAAAAGCCGCATGGCAGCGCGCTTAGTTAATCGTTTTCCATGTTACTGATGCATTTCCACAACATCGGCACAAAGACTAATGACCGATTGAGCAACTACGTGCATACTAAAAAAACTGGTCCGACCAATTCCAAGATTGGTTTACCAGAAGATTAAACCGATCCAACCAATTAATAAAATCCGGACGGAGGAGACACATGCATTACACCACCCCACCATTGCGTCGGGCGACGATGGCCGTTTGCGTTACCGTTGCACTGCTCGAAATGACCGGTCAGGCTTACGCCCAGACCGCCCCCGCCGAAGCACCGGCACAGGAAGTCCAGGCCGTTGTCGTGACCGGTTCGCTGATCCGCCGCGTGGCCGACGAAGGCGCCACGCCTTTGATGACCATCAAATCGGCCGAACTGGAAGCACGCGGTCACACCGAACTCAAGGACCTGATCCTCGAACAGCCGCAGTCGCTGTCGCTGGGCACCAACACCGGCGCTGCCGGTCCGGTGACCAACTTGCGCGGCCTCGGCCCGATGCGCACGCTGACCCTGCTCAACGGCCGCCGCCTGGCCAACGAGCCGCTGCAAGACCAGTACGTGTCGGTCAACGTGATACCGCGCATGGCGCTGGACCGGGTGGAAACCCTGTCCGGCGGCGCGGCCTCGATCTACGGCGCCGACGCCATCGGCGGCGTGCAAAACTTCTGGACCAAGCGCGGCTACAAAGGCTTGTCCCTCAAAGGCGAATTCGCCGCGCCGCAAATGCACGGCGGCGGCACCACCAAGTCGTTTGGCGCCATCGGCGGCTTCGGCGACCTGGGCAAGGATGGTTTCAATGCCTACTTCGCCATCGACCACCAGGAAAAATCGGCGCTGATGCAGGGCGACCGCCCCGAGCAGCACGATCCGGACATCCTGCGTTCGCTGGGCCTGGGCATCACGCCGGAAGGCCGCAACTCGAATCCGCTGGCCAACTTTGGTTTTACCCGCGCGGCTAACTCGAATTACAATCCGAACTTTGCCACCGGCTGCAATTCGCCGGCCTCGTTGCCCACGCTGGGCAACCTGAGCACCGCTGCCACGCCCACGTACGCACCGGGCTGCTACCGCAATCCGCTGTACTTCAACGCGGTCACCGACGGCAGCAAGATCACCACCATGTCCGGCCGACTGAGCTTCAATCTGCCTGGCGGTCACAAGATCGACATGGACGTGCTGAACTCCGAGTTCACGGTGCAGAAATTCCGCGGCATGCAGACGCCAGCCGCCACCAATCCGTTCACCACGTACTCGATGCCGTCCACCAGCCGCTTCTATCCGGGCAACGGCATTACGCCGGCGGTACCGGTGATCGTCACCACCAATGCAAACGGCACCACCAACAACGGCGCTACCGGTACGCCAACCATGTATATCGACCAGTCCAAGACGCCGGGCACGGTCGCCAACCTGAACATGGCCAACCGGCCGATCTACTTCCAGTGGGGTCCGGCAGAACTCGGCTCCGCCTACCGCAACGACAAGCAGACCAACAAGCGCCTGGTGCTCACCGCCGAAGGCGAAGTGTTCAGCTGGGACTACCGTGCCGGCGCCAACTACGGTGTGGCGGAACGTAACACCATGGTCGGCGACGGCTACATCCTGTACTCGAAAGCGCAGGACGGCATCAACCGCGGCATCCTCAATCCGTTCGGCGCCCAGGACGAAGCCGGCGTGGCTTACCTGAAAAGCATCGTCGCCAGCGATTACACGTACCGCCTGAACAAGGCCTACAACAAGAGCGTGGACCTGACCCTGTCGAAAGGCTTGTTCAAGCTCGGTGGCGGCGACCTGACCCTGGCGGTCTCGGGCGAGCTGCGCGAAGACAGCGCACGCACGTTCAACGCGCCGCTCGACTACGTGTACAAAAAGGCCGATGGCACCTATAACATCGACGCTGCGGGCAACGTGCTGCAAAGCGACCTGGTGGGCGAACTGCCGCAGGGCGTGGCCAAAAAACTCAAGCGCAAAATCACGTCCATCCTGGCCGAGATCGATGCGCCGATCACCGAGACCTTCTTGCTGAACGGTGCGGTACGGGCCGACCGCTACGACGATCTCGATCAAACCACGGTCAATCCAAAGTTGGCCGCGCGCTGGCAGCCTTACCAGCCGCTGGTGTTGCGTGGTTCGGTCTCGACCGGCTTCCGCGCGCCGTCGATCATGGACATCCAGAACCCGACCGCCGAAGTGCGCACCCAGCAGATGGACGATCCGGTCCTGTGCCCAAGCGCGCAACCGACCGTGGCCGGCACCGGCACGCCGGTGGCAGGCCGCACCGCCGACGAAGTGTGTAATGTGCTGACCAGCTACTGGACCAAGTCGCCGAACAACAGCTTCCTGAAACCGGAAAAATCGCGCGGCTTCTCGTACGGCTTCGCGCTCGAACCGCTCAAGAACCTGTCGATCACGGTCGATTACTGGGGCCTGAAAATGACTGACGTGCTGGGCGCCGTGTCGATTGCGGAAATCCAGCAAAACCCCGCCAAGTATGCCGACCAGATCCTGCGCAACAGCAATGGCCTGATCGACCACATCGTTGCCAGCCAGGCCAATCGCGGCAAGGCGCGCATCCGTGGCGCCGACATTTCGGCCAACTACCGTTTCCCGAAAGCGTCGTTCGGCACCTTCGATCTCAAGCTGGACGGCACCTGGTACCAGAAGAACGAGTTCCAGGGCGAAAAAGACGGCGTGTGGCTGCAAAACGTGGGCGTCATCACCAACGACGGCCGCTACGGCAGCGCCGGTCCGAATGCCGGCCTGGCAGGCCTGCCGCAGATCAACCCGCGCTGGAAACACACGGCGGCAATCGGCTACACGATGGGCGACTGGCGCGCGACCCTGTCGCAGCGCTATAACACCAGCCTGAAGGACTTGACCCCACGCGCCGGCTCCAACCTGACCAAGGTGGACTCGTACAGCCAGTACAACCTGAACGTCAGCTACAACGGCATTCCGAACACCAAGGTCAGCCTTGGGGTGAACAACATCACCAAGGAATGGCCACCGTTGACTGCCAACAGCACGTACAGCGGCGGTTATGTGACCAGCATGGCGGACATGCTGGGCCGGGTGTGGCGCATGTCGGTCGAATACAAGTTCTGACCGCCATGAGCCAACCGTCCCTGATCCAGGGGCGGCGCCGGCTGCTGAAGGGGGCGGCCGCGCTGGCCGCCGCCTCGGCGGTCGGGGCGCCGCCCGCCGTGCAAGCGGCGCCTGCCGATCCCTGGGCCTACGCCCAGGGCATCATCGACCAATTTTCCAGACCGCGCGATTTCTCGCAGCGGCAAGTGTCCATCACCAGCCATGGCGCCAGGCCATGCCGCATGCGTGAAGTGGACGGCTTTCCCACCATCGACGCCAAGGGCAAGGTCCGGACGCCAGTGCCCGGTTCCCACGACTGCTACCCGGCGCTGCGCGCGGCGATTGCGGCCGTGCACCAGGCCGGCGGCGGCACCGTGCTGATACCGGCCGGCGACTGGTACTGCAAGGGGCCGATCGTGCTGATGTCGAACGTGCGCGTGCATCTGGCAGCCGGCGCCCGCGTGCGCTTTTCGGCCAACCCAAACGATTACGCGCGCAGCGGCGAGTATGACTGCGGCGCCAATGGCAAGCTGGTACTCTCGCGCTGGCAGGGCAACGATTGCCTGAATTTCTCGCCGCTGGTGTATGCGCGCGGGCAAAAAAATATCGCCATCACCGGCGCCGACTGGACCAGCGAGCTCGATGGCCAGGCCGGCGTGCCGTTCGAGGACGGCAGCGGCAATGGCTGGTGGGGCATGAATCCGAAAGGCGCGCGGCAAGGACCGAACCCTGACGCCATGCACCAGGGCCGCAACAATCCGCTGAACCCGGAGTCGCTGGCGGCGCTGGCGCCCAAGCTCGATGCCGCAGTCTTGCAGCGCATCCAGGGCGACGCGCCCGACTGGCGCAGCGACGAAAAATTCCTGCCGGCGCTGTCGGAGGCCGGGGTGCCCGTGGAAAAACGCATCTTTGGCCTCGGTCACTATCTGCGCCCGTGCATGGTGGAATTCATCGACTGCGAAGATGTGCTGATGCAGGGCTACCAGATCGTCAACGCGCCGTTCTGGATCCACCACCCGGTCGCTTGCCGGCGCGTGCATTTTTCCAAAGTACGCATGGAAAGCATCGGCCCCAACTCCGACGGTTTCGACCCGGAATCGTGCGACACGGTGCTGGTGGACGGCTGCTGGTTCAATACCGGCGACGACTGCATCGCCATCAAGGCCGGCAAGAATCTCGACACCGGTTATGGCCCCACCCGCAACGTCGTGATTCAGAACTCGGTGATGAACAGCGGCCACGGCGCCGTCACGCTGGGCAGTGAGATGTCGGCCGGCATCGAGCACGTGTACGCCCAGCACCTGGACGTGCGCAACCAGCACTGGCAGACCGACCCGCTGAACACCGTGGTGCGGCTGAAAACCAATATGAACCGGGGCGGCTTCCTGCGCCATTTTTATGTGCGTGATCTGAAACTGCCCAACGGCGTGCGATTGAAACCCGGGTTTTACAAGCCCATTGCCGGCGGCCCGCTCAAGGCCGGCACGGTGCCCACCGGCGGCGGCGCCGTGATCACCTTCGATTGCGATTACGCGCCGGCGTTCGACCTGATTCGCAGCCGTCCGCCGGAAGTCTCGCATGTGCACATTTCCGATATCCGGGTGACCGATGTGAAGACTGCGGCAGGAACCTTCGGCTGCTATCAGGCGTTCATCGTGCTCGGCCCGGTAGGACACAGTTATAACGGCCCGGCCGGCAAGCCGATCCTGCCGGTGACCGATGTGACCATCAGCGACTGCGACTTCGGCACGCCGGTCAATGGCGCGCAGCCATGGTTTGTGCATAACGCGAAAAATATCTCGCTGCGCAATGTGGTCATCGGCGGCAAGCGCTACGACGACAACCTGGCGGGGTGACCATGAAACGACGACTTTGCATGCTGTGGCTGGCCGGACTGGCGACGCTTGGCGCTTCGGTTGGAGCACCGGTTTGCGCGCTGGCGCAGCCGGCCGTCAGCCAGTTCGGCGTGGCGCCGGCCAGCGGTCCGGTGGAGCGCTGGGGCACCATCGAATTCACGTTTGCCGGCCCCGCCAGCGGCAACCCGTTTGTGGACGTTGCACTGTCTGCCGTGTTCCGCCAGGGTGGGCGCGAGATTCCCGTCAGCGGTTTTTATGATGGCGACGGCGTGTATAAAATCCGCTTCATGCCCGATACGGTGGGCGCCTGGACCTACGAAACCCGCGCCAGCGTGCCGGCACTGAACGGCCGGCGCGGCAGCTTCACGGCGGTGGCGCCGGCGGCCGGCAACCACGGTCCGGTCGCGGTGCGCAACACCTTCCATTTCGGCTACGGCGACGGCACGCCGTACTGGCAGGTGGGCACCACCAGCTACGCCTGGACGCACCAGAGCGCGCAGCTGCAGGAGCAAACCCTCAAGACGCTGGCCGCCGCGCCGTTCAACAAGATCCGCATGGCGATCTTTCCGAACAACGACGACCAGGTGGCGGGCCAGCATTTTCCATTTGCCGGCCAGCCGCCGCACGGCTGGGATTTTACCCGCTTCGACCCGGTCTTCTTCCGCAATCTGGAACAGCGCGTGGCGCAGCTGCGCGCGCTCGGCATCGAGGCGGATCTGATCCTGTTCCACCCGTACGACAAGGGCCGCTGGGGTTTTGACCGCATGCCGGCCGCTGTCGATGATCGCTATTTGCGCTACGTGGTGGCGCGGTTGTCCGCGTACCGCAATGTGTGGTGGTCGATGGCCAACGAGTACGATTTCCTGACCGAGAAAAAATCCGACGACTGGGACCGGTATTTCCGCATCGTCCAGGCGTCCGACCCGTACGATCACCTGCGCTCGATCCACAACGCGTTCCGCTTTTACGACCATAACAAGCCGTGGGTGACGCACGTGAGCATCCAGCACGGCGCCGCCACCGAAGACCCGGAGCGCGCCATCCTGTTCCGCGACGTGTACAACAAGCCGGTGGTGTTCGACGAAGTGAAATACGAAGGCAACTGGACCAAGCGCTGGGGCCAGCTCACGCCCGAAGAAATGGTGCTGCGCTTCTGGAACGGCGCCGTGGCCGGCACCTACGTGGGCCACAGCGAAATTTACACCGACACCAGCGGCAAAGGCGAAATCTGGCTGGGCAAGGGCGGCGTGCTGCGTGGTCAGAGCGCGGCGCGGCTGGCGTTCTTCCGCAAGATTCTGGCCGACAGTCCCGCCGAAGGCCTGGAGCCGATCGACAAATGGCAGGAGTATCCGTTCGCCGGCAAGCATGGCGAGTATTATCTCGGCTACTTCAACCGCCAGCAGCCCATCAGCTGGCCGTTCGCGCTGTTCAAGACCGGTCTCAAGGACGGCATGCGTTTCAAGGTGGAGGTCATCGATACCTGGAACATGACCATCACGCCGGTGGCCGGAGTATTCGAGATTCGCAAGCGGGACGATTATATGTATGCCGACAAGGATGGCCGCAGCGTGACGCTGCCCGGGCGTCCGTACATGGCGCTGCGGATCGTCCGGGTACCGTAGCACGAGCGAAGGAGCAAGCAGTGAAGCGACATCTATTGGCCACGGCAGCCGCCATGGCACTGACGCTGGGCGCCAGCCCGGCCCATGCCGACATCATCGGCACCATGGCGCCGCCACCGGCGCTGTCCGAAGCGCGCCTGACCGCGCTGGACGGCGCCGAACGCGCCGCCTGGCAGGCTTACCTGGAACGCTCGCGCAGCCTGATGGCGGCGGACCAGGCGGCGCTGGCGGCGGAGCGCGCCGCCGGTGCGCCTGATGCTCGCCGCGTACCGGCATCTCCGGCAACAACAGTATCCCCGCCAGCCAAGCCTGGCAACGGCATGCCGCTCAAGCAGCCGCCCGCATGGTATGCCACGGCGGACGCGCAGCGCGTGGCCGACAACATCGTCAGCTACCAGACACCAGCCGGCGGCTGGGGCAAAAATGCCAATCGCGATGCGCCGCCGCGGGCGCGTGGCGAACCATATGTGCACAGCGAGGGCGGCAACCAGAAGGGCTGGACCTTCGTGGGCACCATCGACAACGACGCCACCATTACCGAGCTGCGTTTCCTGGCGCGCGTGATCACGGCCGGTGGCGGCCGCGCAGACGCGTATCGCAGCGCGTTCGACAAAGGCTTGCAGTACCTGTTCGCTGCCCAGTACCCGAACGGCGGCTATCCGCAGGTGTATCCGCTGGCCGGCGGCTACCACGATGCGATCACCTTCAACGACAATGCGTTTGCCAATACGGTGGAGCTGCTGGACGACGTGGCCAACCGCCAGGGGGACTACGCGTTTGTAGCGCCGGCAGCGGCGGCCCGCGCCGCCACGGCCCGCGACCGCGCCGAGCAGGTGATCCTGGCCAGCCAGATCCGCGTCGATGGCGCACTGACGGCCTGGTGCCAGCAGCACGACGCCGTCACCCTGCAAGCGGTGGGCGCCCGCAATTTCGAACCGGTGGCGCTTACCAGCGTGGAAAGCGCGCGATTGCTGACTGTGCTGATGCGCGACCCGGCGCCGACGCCGGCCATGGCCGCAGCCATCGATGCCGGCGCCGCCTGGCTGCAGCGCGTGGCGATCAGCGACGTCGAGTGGGTGCACGCGGCCGATGGTTCACGCCTGCTGGCCAAGCCGGGCGCCGGACCGCTCTGGGCGCGGCTGTACGATATCCGCTCCATGCGACCGATCTTTGGCGACCGTGATCGCACCATCCACACCGACGTCAACGAACTGACCCCAGAGCGCCGCAACGGGTATGCCTGGTACGTGAACGGTCCGGCGTCGGCGCTGCAGAAATATGCGCGGTGGACCGCGCGGCGCGGCCAAGGTTCATAGCCAGACAACGCTTGCGTGTATCTGTACTGTATTACATAATACGTAGTATGTAATACAGTACATTTTATGGAGGCGTTCATGGCAAGAGTGGGGTTGTTAAAATCGGACGTGGCGCAGGCGCGTGACAGTTTGCTGGCGCAAGGCCAGTACCCGTCTGCCGATGCGGTACGCATTGCGCTGGGCAATACCGGGTCGAAGTCGACGATCCACAAATATCTGAAGGAGCTCGATGCGGAGGAGGGGACCATAACTGTTGGCTCCGGTGGCAACACCGGACCCGCCGGTCCCAACCTCAGCGCGGCATTGCAAGACCTGGTGGCGCGGCTGGCGAGTCGCCTGCAAACCGAAGCGGACGACCAGCTGGATCTGGCCCGCGCCGAACTTGCCGCGCGCGAGCAGCAATTGAACGAAGCCCACCGCCAGCTCGAGAGCGAACTGCGCGCCACCCGCGAGCAAGCCACGCGGCTGCAGACCGAGCTGCGTCAGCAGCGGCTGGCCTTCAATGGCAAGCAGGATGAACTGGCGCAGTCCGCCAAGGAAAACAGCCGGCTGGCGACCGAACTGGCGCACACCAAGCAATCGCTGTACGAGCAGCTGACCCATGCGCGCAAGCTCGAAGACAAGGTCGAATCGCTGCAGGCGCAGCAGCGCCACGCGGACGACCTCGAACGCCAGCTGGCCACCAGCATGGCGCACAACGAGCGCCTCGACGCCCAGCTGCAAACGGCGCACGCAGCGCTGGCGCCGGCCCAGGCGCGCGTGCGGGAACTGGAATTGCAGCTCACCGAAGCCAACGCAAAAAACCAGTCGCAAGACCAGATCGGCGCGCAGCTGCGCGCTTATCTGGACCAGATGGCAGTCAAACCGCCGCGTTGAACCGATCGGGATCGAGCGCGCCTGCGGGCGGCGGCGCGACGGCGGTCAATTTCGCCAGCAGCGCTTCGATGTCGCGCCGGATTTGGTTCGCCGGCGGAATGCCCTGATAGCGCAGCGTGTGGTAGCCGGCGTTGCGCAGCATGGTGTCACGCTGGGCATCGGCTGCCTCGCGGCCGCGATGGGACGGGTCGTCCAGCTCGATGATCGCGAATGGCGTCAGCTGGCGTGAGCAAATCACGAAGTCCGCCACCTTGCGATCGAAACGGTTGCGATGGCTGCGCTGCTCGGTGGTTATCAGCGCGGAGAACGCCACTTGCGCCAGCACCACGCATTCCGGCAGTGCGGCGGTCAGGGCCGCGAACATCTGCTGCTCGAACGCGGTGAGCGGGCGCCGGGGCGTTACCGGGACGGTGTCCAATGGCGGCGGAGTATGCCTGGGCGCCGGTACGTGCCTGGGCGGCGGCGCGTGCTTTGGTAACCGTTGCCGGCGCCGCTTGCGGGTGAGGCGGGCGCTGATCCAGCTGAGCAGGGCGCAGAGGGTCAGCGCAGGCAGTCCGTAGCGCAGCAAGGCGTCGAGTAGGCCATGTAAAAAGATGCCGAACAGCTGGTCTTGGAGCGTGGAATTCATGACGAGAGAATATCGTTTTAATTTCCATGTGGCAACCCGCTTGGGCGCAATTTGGGCCTGGGATCGGAGGAAAATGTCTGGCCGCTCGTCATCTATAGACAGAGCACGCCGCCAACGGCATGGCGTATTCCCCATAAAAATTCTTGTCCGCCCCGGAGTCCCGCATGACCAAGCACTACACTCGCCGCCGCCTGACGCTGGCAGGCCTGTTCGCACTGGCCGCACAACCGCTGTCCTCGCTGGCGCGCGCCGGCAATGACAAAGGCCAGCGCACGCCCATCACCGCGCACGGCGCCATGCCCGACGGCGCTACCCTCAACACCCGCGCCATCCAGGCGACCATCGACGCGCTGGCAGTTGCCGGAGGCGGTACGGCGGTGGTGCCGCCCGGGGTGTTTGTCAGCGGCGCGCTGTTCATGAAGCCGGCGGTGCATCTACACCTGGAGCAGGGCGCCGTGCTGCGCTGCTCGACCGACCTGGCCAACTTTCCGGTCCAGCGCACCCGCATCGAAGGGCATTTCGAAGCAGCATTCAATCCTGGCCTGATCAATGCCGACGGTTGCGACGGCCTGCGCATCACCGGCGCCGGCACTCTGGACGGCGCCGGGCGGCCCATCTGGGACTTGTTCTGGAAGCTGCGCAATGCCGCGCCCGATCCGCATAATTTTCCCAACATCGGTGTGCCGCGCGCACGGCTGGCCGTGATCGAGCGTTCGCGCGGCGTGGTGATCGACGGCGTGACGTTCAAGGATGCGCAGTTCTGGAACCTGCACCTGTACCGCTGCCAGCACGTGACGGTGCGCAACGCCCGGTTCGAGGTGCCCGACGACTACAAGCAGGCGCCCAGCAGCGACGGCATTGATCTCGACAGCTGCCAGCATGTGACCATTGACGGTTGTTATTTTTCGGTGACCGACGATTGCATCGCCGCCAAGGGTTCGCGTGGACCGCGCGCACTGGAAGACCAGGACAGCCCGCCGGTCGAGCATGTGCACGTGCGCAACTGCCACTTCCGCCGCGGCCACGGCGTGCTCACACTGGGCAGCGAAGCGACCGTGGTGCGCGACATCGTGGTGGAACATTGCACGGTGGCGGACGTGGACGTAGCCGTCATCAAGCTGCGCACCGATACGCCGCAGCTGTACGAAGATATCCATTTCCGCCACCTGACCCTGAACACCACCGGCGCCAGAGGGGCTGTGCTGTTGGTGCGGCCGTGGACCCAGTATGCCGACCTGAAAGGTGCAGCGCCGCCGCAGTCGATCGTCCGCAATATCAGCCTCAGCAACATCACCGGCAACTTCGTCAGTTTCGGCAGCGTCAAACCGAATCCCGGCCAGACCAGCATTACCGGCATCGTGGTCAAGGACTGCGATTTGACGCTGGTGAACGGCACCCTGGTGGTATCGCCGCCGGGGCCGGTAGTGTTTGACAATGTGCGGGTCAATGGAAGGACGTATCCCGGGGCCGGTGGGGCCTGAGTCATCACCCATCACGGAGCAGCAATTGTTCAAGTAATTGAAGCCGGCGCAGCACCCGGCTACGGTCGCGCACACGGACTCATAGAATTTCGCAAAGGCTGCTCTGGGTGGCCGATGGCTAGACCACGAAGGTTTAGCAAGCGCGCCAGATCTGCGTCATTTGCACCACTCGTGTCAGTGACTTACGGTTGCAGAATCTCTCCAGTTATAGTTTTTTCTTTCGCTATTTCTGTTTTGAGGGTCTCGATGTTAGGCACTGTCTTGTACCGTTTTACTTTGTAGCCCGCATTGGTGAGCAGTCTGTCGCGATCCATGTCTTTTTCTTCGCGACCTTTGTGGCTGCTGTCATCCAGTTCCACGACCGCGATAACTTCGAAAGATTTAGTGCACAGAACGAAATCGGCCATTTTTCGGTTGTATTGGTTCCTGGTCGCTTGGTTGGGACTTTGTAGCAGTGCAGAAAACGAAACCTGAGCCAATACTACGTCATCCGGGAATGCTTCTTTAAGCCGAAAGTACATGGGTTGCTCATTGATGGATAGCGGAATTTTTGGTTTTGCAGCTGGTAATTTTTTCGACGGCAGCTGTTTTTTTCGTGCGGTTGCGCCTATCAAAACGAATGCTATAAAGAGCGCTGCAAGAGCGATTACGTAGTTGATAGTCATGGTTGGAAGTTGTTGTTGGTGGCGGTGCCTATTTTACAACTTTCTGACTGGTTATTGCCGCTTGAATCGTCTGCCGGGGCTGCAATCATGCGTCCTCGGGCAAAACGCGGTGAGAATGAGAAACGACTGCAAAACGAGGATGACGCTGGCCGTCGTGCGAAGCAAAAGGTGCGCGACTGCTGCAAGACCGTTGGCGCTGATTTCATGGTGACGCTGACATACCGCGACAACATGACCGACCGTGACAAGGCACTCAAGGATTGGAAGGCCTTTGTACGTCGCCTGGGCAAGGTGAATAAATTCCATTACGTGGCCGTGATTGAGGAGCAAGAACGCGGTGCGCTGCATTTCCACGTGGCCGTGCGTGGCAAGCAAAATTACGTGCTGTTGCGCTCGATCTGGCAGCGTGTAGTGGGTCCCGGGCCGTCCGGTGAGCAGTAGGGTCAGGTGAACGTCCGCGACCCTCACAGGCTCGGATTTGGCGTGAAGGGCGCGCAACGCTTGGCCGGGTACATTGCCAAGTACTGCGGCAAGCAGATGGACAGTAGGGCGCTTGACCAAAAACGCTACTTCCGCAGCAAGGGCATTGTGGTGCCTGAATTGAAGTATTGGCGACTGCCGGACTGCACCTGCATGCTCGATGCCGTGCACTCGGCATTTCGCATGATTGAGGGGCATTCGTTGAGGGGCTTGAAACTTGGTGCAACAACGCACTCGGCATTGTGTACTTGGCGACAGCGCCCGGCATTCCGGATCCTATCGAAGTCCCGTTCTGATTAATTCGTTTCCCTCTAGCCAATTTCGATCTCCGAATGTAAGTGGCGGCATCACATTTCCTGGAGTCATCATGCTTAAGATCGTTGCATTCAGTATGTATTTCGGTTGCGGCCTGTCGTTTGCTGGCTGTACTGCGGGCGGAATCGATAACGATCAGTTGCGCGCAGATATTGGCTCTCTTTTGGATGCTCGAAAGAGTTTGAGGACCATGGCTAGAGCTCAGCAAGACTCATCGGTAGCGCTTGGGATATCTACTAGCGCCTCGGATGTGCATACCAGTGCGTACATGCTTTGGCAGCTTGTAAATCTTCGAAAAAAAATGAGGAACAAGGATGATATGCGTGAAGTCGATGCGCTAATTTCCGGAAATACAGCTCACTTCAATCAGCAAATTATCGATGAGGCGGAGTACGAAACGCCTGCTCATGGCCGGCGTATCAAAGTGTGAAATATTAGACCTGTTAACTTGTTGCCGGTCGCAGTGCAGTAGGGTGAAACATCCGTTTAGACCATGCGCTTATTGTCCGTCCTAACATCTTGCGCTTACGACGTGATTTTACATAATATAAATTATGCGAAGTCCCACATCAATCCAAAATTCTTGGCATTGATCATTGCAGCATGGTCGACAGCGTTCTGACGCCTGCCAGGCGCCGCACCGGAATAACTACTCGCCCAGCAGCTGGCCGGCGGCCGACGCCAGCAGCTCGTCGTGTCGCTGGTTGTCGGTCTTGTGCAGATACGCGGCGGTCGTGGCAATGCTGGCGTGGCCCGCTGTTTCTTGCAGGGTTTTCAGTTGCACGCCATTGTTGGCGTGGTTGGTGAGCATGCTGTGGCGCAGCCAGTGCGCAGAAGCCTGGCGCAAGGTGGCCGCCATGTCGGCGTCACCGAGCCCATCGGCAGCGCTGGCGGCAGCGGCAAAGATGGCCTTCAGCGCATCGGATGCCGCTTCGTCGGTGATGCGCACCAGGGTTTCTCCACGGCTCGACAACACCAGCGGCGTGGTGTCGGTGCGGATGGTGTGCGGCAGCAGGCCGAATGCTGCGCGGTACTGGCGGTAGGCGGTCAGCATGTCGGGTGGCACCGGCAGGCGGCGCGGCTTGTTGCCTTTGCCCAGCACATCGAGCCACCACCGGCCATTGCCTTCGGTGTACAGCGCGCCCATGTTGGCGCTGACAATTTCGTTCAGGCGCGCGCCGGTGTGGATGTAGGCGTTGAGCAAAAACCGGTCACGTTCGCGCCGGCGCATGGCGCCTGGCGTGGGCGCCTCGCGCGTGGCCACCGTGTGCAGCGCCAGCGCCAGTGCGTCGTGCGTCAGGTAGCGCGTGATGCGGCTGGCACTGGCCGTCTTCACATGCTTGACCAGCGCGGCCGGATCGCGCCGCAGATAGCCGGTGTGGGCGGCATATGCAAACAATCCCTTCACTGCAATCATGGCCTGGCGCCGGCTGGCGTCGGACAGCGGCCCGCTGAATGGCCGGTACCGGCTGTCGCTGCGCGGCCACTTGGTGGTGGAAATCCATGCTGCGGGCGGCGCCTTGAGAAAATCCTTGTAGCCATTCAGGTCCGCCACGCTCAGCTGGCGCAAGGTCTTGCCCGCCTCCTCCCGGCACCAGGTCAGGAAGCGAAACAGCTCTTTCTGGGTGTTGGCAATGGATTTGGGACCGAGTTCGCCGTGGCTGATGAATTCGCGGGCGATTTCGCTGTCGGTCTGGGCGTCGGTCATGGCGTCCTCGGCAATGGTGCGCAGGGCGTTGACGTCGCGTTGCCGCCGTTCCGCCGCGCCATTGCTGTGCGCCGGGAATGGATCGAGGTTGATGACGGCGAATTTCTTCTCTGGCGTTGCGGACGACATAGGCTGAATAACTGTGTGAATGTACAGTCAATTATACAGTATTGCATACAGTTCTTTTAATCGACAATATAGGTAGTAATGTCGAGTTAAATGCCGTGAAATAAAACCGCTGCGGGCAGCCTGGTGCGGCCCGCAGCGTACTGTTTAATCGAGATCGGCAGCGTCGTGGCGCTCCGACAACTGCTCGGCTGGATCGCCGAACACCCGGTTCACCCTGCGGCCCCGCTGCACTGCCGGCCGCTGGGCGATCTCGTCGGCCCAGCGCCGCACGTTGGTATATTCGTGCACCGACAGGAATTCGCCGGCGTTGTACAACTGCCCCAGTACCATCGCGCCGTACCACGGCCAGATCGCCATGTCGGCAATGGTGTACTGATCCCCTGCCACGTAGCGGTGCCCCGCCAACTGACGGTCGAGCACATCGAGTTGGCGCTTGGTTTCCATCGCATAACGGTTGATCGGATATTCCAGTTTTTCCGGCGCGTACGCATAAAAGTGGCCGAACCCTCCCCCCATGAATGGCGCCGAACCCATTTGCCAGAACAGCCAGTTCAGGGTTTCGGTACGGGCACTGCCCTCTTGCGGCAGGAAGGCGCCAAATTTTTCGGCCAGGTACACCAGCATCGAGCCTGACTCGAACACGCGCTGCGGCGCTGCCCCGCTGCGGTCCACCAGCGCCGGGATCTTGGAATTCGGATTGACGTCGACAAAGCCGCTGCCGAACTGCGCGCCCTCGTTAATGCGGATCAGCCAGGCATCGTATTCGGCACCGGTGTGCCCTGCCGCCAGCAATTCTTCCAGCAGGATCGTGACTTTGACGCCGTTGGGCGTGCCCAGCGAATACAGCTGAATTGGATGCTTGCCAACTGGCAGCTCCTTTTCGTGCGTGGCACCCGCGACCGGGCGGTTGATGCTGGCAAACGTGCCGCCCGACGATGCGGGCGGTGTCCACACTTGTGGCGGAACGTACACAGGCTGTTCGCTCATTGATATCTCCTCGGTGACCGCGCGCACTGGTATTGGCGCGCGAATCAATCATTTTATCGGATGCCTGGCCCCTTTGCTGGCGGCGCCACACCATTGCGGTACTGCGCTAACTATCATGGCCCGTCCCCGGCAACCCCGTTATAATGTCGCCCTTCACAGAAGGAATCCGCCATGTCTCTGCTAGCCCACCAGCTCGAACTGCTGTCGCCCGCCAAAACCGCCGAAATCGGCCGGGAAGCCATCCTGCACGGCGCCGACGCTGTGTACATCGGCGGTCCCGCCTTCGGTGCCCGCCATAACGCCAGCAATCCGATCGAGGATATTTCGGCGCTGGTGCAGTTTGCGCACCGCTACCATTCACGCATTTTCGTCACGCTCAACACCATCCTGCACGACTCGGAACTGGAAGGCGCGCGCAAGCAGATCTGGCAGTTGTACGAGGCTGGTGTCGACGCGCTGATCGTGCAGGACCTGGGCATCATGGAAATGGACCTGCCGCCTATCCAGCTGCATGCCAGCACCCAGTGCGATATCCGCACCAAGGAAAAGGCGAAGTTCCTGGGCGACGTCGGCTTCTCCCAGCTGGTACTGGCGCGCGAACTGACCATCAAGCAGATCCGCGAAATCCACGCTGCCACCGCTACCCCGCTCGAGTATTTTGTGCACGGCGCGCTGTGCGTGGCGTATTCGGGCCAGTGCTATATCTCGCATGCGGACACCGGCCGCAGCGCCAATCGCGGCGACTGCTCGCAGGCGTGCCGCCTGCCGTACACGCTGTCCGACAGCGCCGGCCGCGTGGTGGCCTACGACAAGCACCTGTTGTCGATGAAGGACAACGACCAAAGCCGCAATCTCGAAGCGCTGATCGACGCCGGCATCCGCTCGCTCAAGATCGAGGGCCGCTACAAGGACATGGGCTACGTGAAAAACATCACGGCCCATTACCGCCTGCTGCTCGACGAGATCCTCGAACGCCGTACGGAATTTACCCGCGCCGCCAGCGGCCGCACCAGCATCCACTTCACGCCCGACGTCGACAAGAATTTCAATCGCGGCCATACCGATTATTTCGCCAATGGCCGCCAGGATGAAATCGGTGCGTTCGACAGCCCGAAATACCTGGGCGTGGAACTGGGCACCGTCACCCGCATCGCCACCGACCATTTCGACATGGTGTCCAATGCCGCACTGGCCAATGGCGACGGCTTGAACTACATGAACAAGCGCGAGACCGTGGGCGTGCAGGCGAACGTCGCCAAAAAACTCGGCGACAGCGAAAACGGCGAACTGTGGCGCGTGTTCCCCAACGAGGCATTCCACGCCCTGCCCGGCTTCAGGGTCGGCATGGCGGTACACCGCAACCGCGACCATCAATGGGAAGCCACGCTGAATAAAAAATCGGCGGACCGCAAGGTGTCGCTGCATGTCACCCTGTCCGAACTCGATGACGGCGCCGGCCTGCGCCTGTCGCTGCTCGACGAAGACGGCTGCCTGAGCGTGACCGATGCGCCCATGGCGCTGCAACCCGCGCAGCAGGCAGACCAGGCCGCCAGTGGCCTGCGCGCCAGCCTGTCCAAGCTGGGTGCCACCATGTTTACCGCGTCCGACGTGGAACTGAAACTGTCGCAGCCGTGGTTTGTGCCGTCGGCCGCCATCAACGCGCTGCGCCGCGACGCCATCGAGGCGCATGAAGCCGTGCGCCTGGCCGCGTGGGACCGGCCGCTGCGCAAAGCGTCGATCGAACCGCCGCCGGTGTACCCCGACACGCAACTGAGCTACCTGGCCAATGTGTACAACGAAAAGGCGCGCGCGTTCTATCAAAAGCACGGCGTCCAGCTGATCGCCGCCGCCTACGAGGCGCACGAGGAAGCTGGCGAAGTGCCGCTGATGATCACCAAGCACTGCCTGCGCTTCTCGTTCAACCTGTGCCCCAAGCAGGCCAAGGGCGTGCAAGGCGTGCAGGGACAGGTAAAAGCCGAGCCGATGACGCTGGTGAGCGGCAAGGAAACCTACACCCTGCGTTTCGACTGCAAGCCCTGCGAAATGCACGTGGTGGGCGCCATGAAGCCCAATATCCTGAAGTCCGCGCCGCCGTCGAACGTGGCGTACACGCCCCTCACCTTCCACCGCCAGCGTCCGCGCGCCTGAGGCAATCTCTCAGCGTTTTGATGCGTTGGAGAGCGCATGCCGCCGTATGATCGCGGCATGCCTACTCTCTTTTCGGTGCTGCGGCACATGCGGTTTGCCCGGCTGGCCACGATTGCCTGCCTGGCCTTTCTCAGCGGGCGCACCGCTGCCGCCGACCTCACCCTCCATTACGATCAACCGGCCGCTGTGTGGACCGAGGCGCTTCCGGTTGGCAATGGCCGCCTGGGCGCGATGGTGTTCGGCCGCCCCGGCGACGAACTGCTGCAACTGAACGAAGCCACCTTGTGGAGCGGCGGCCCGATCGACAAGAACCTCAATCCCGGGGCCTTTGCCGCGCTGGGCGAAGTGCGCGCGGCGCTGGCCCGCGACGATTACGCGGGCGCCTATGCGCTGTCGCGCAAGCTGCAGGGTCGCTACACGGAAGGCTTTCTGCCGCTGGGCGACCTGCATCTGCACCAGGATTTCGGCGGTCATGAGGCTACCGGATACCGCCGCAGCCTCGATCTGCGCGACGGCATTCACACCACGACGTTCACGGTTGACGGTGTGCGGTACCGGCGCGAAGTGTTCGCCTCCAACGCCGACCAGGTAATCGTGGTGCGGTTCATGGCCGACCAGCCGCGCCGCCTGAACCTCGACCTTGAAACCGCCAGCGCGCTCAAGTCCACCAGCATTGCGAATGCCGACGGCCTGCGCCTGGCCGGCAAGGCGCCGGCCCACGTGGATCCGAGCTACGTCAAATACAATCCCGAGCCGATAATCGAAATCGATCCTGCCGGCTGCAAGGGCATGCGGTACGAACTGCTGGTCAAACCGGTGCTCGAAGACGGCGCCATGGAGGCCCATGGCGCCCGGTTGCGCATCCGCGCGGCGACGTCCGTCACCTTGCTGCTGTCGGCCGCCACCAGCTTTGCCGGTTACGACCGGTGCCCGGACAGCGCGGGACGCGACCAGCACGCGCTGGCGCAACGCTTTCTTGATGCGGCCGCGCGGCACGACTACGCCACGCTGCGCGCCGCCCACGTCGCCGATTTCCGCGCCTTGTTCGACCGCGTGTCGCTGACGCTCGATAGCGCCGGCCCCGATCGCAGCAGCATTGCCACCGACCGCCGGCTGGCCGACTACACGGCCGGCAGCGCCGATCCGGGACTCGAAGCGCTGTACGTGCAGTTCGGCCGCTACCTGCTGATGTCCTCGTCGCGCACCCGCAATGCACCGGCCAACCTGCAGGGCATCTGGAACCCCCATGTGCGCGCGCCGTGGAGCAGCAACTACACTACCAACATCAACGTGCAGATGAACTACTGGCCCGTGGACAGCGCCAACCTGGGCGAACTGTTCGCGCCGATGGACGATTTGATCCGCAACCTGGCCGTCACTGGCGCCGAAACGGCGGCATCGTACTACCAGGCGCCCGGCTGGGCCGTGCACCATAACTCCGACATCTGGGCCGCCAGCAACCCGGTGGGCGACTTCGGCAAGGGCGACCCGAAGTGGGCCAACTGGTCGATGGGCAGCGCGTGGCTGAGCCGCCACCTGTGGGATCATTACCAATTCACGGGCGACCTGGCGTATCTGCGCAGCGCGTATCCGGTCATGAAAGGCGCGGCGCAGTTCCTGCTGGCGTGGCTGCAGCCCGATGCCCAGGGCCGGCTGGTGACGTCGCCATCGACCTCCCCCGAAAACGCGTTTTATTATGGCGATCGCCAGACCGGCGTGGTCAGCGTGGCCTCCACCATGGACCTGGCGATTGCCCGAGACTTGTTCGCCAACATCGAGGCTGCCGGCAAAGTGCTCAATATCGATGCCGCGTTCCGGCGCCAGGTGCGCGCCGCCAACGACAGGCTGCTACCGTTCCAGGTGGGCGCGCGCGGCCAGTTGCAGGAATGGTCGCAGGATTTCGACGAAGTGGAACCGCACCATCGGCATGTATCGCACCTGTATGCGCTGCATCCGGCACGCGCCATTTCACCATTGACCACGCCCAAGCTGGCCGACGCCGCACGCCGCACCCTGGAGCTGCGCGGCGACGATGGCACTGGCTGGGCCCTGGCGTGGAAGGTCAATATGTGGGCGCGCCTGCTCGACGGCGACCATGCGTACCGGCTGTTTCGCAACCTGCTGCGCCTGACCAAACCGGGCGACCAGCATGGCGGTTCTTACGCCAACCTGTTCGACGCCCACCCGCCGTTCCAGATCGACGGCAATTTTGCCGGCACGGCTGGTGTGATCGAAATGCTGCTGCAAAGCCAGAACGGCGAACTGCACCTGCTGCCCGCGTTGCCCGCCGTTTGGCGCGACGGCGCCGTCACCGGCTTGCTGGCGCGCGGGAATTTTGCAGTGGATATCGCCTGGCGGGCGGGCCGCTTGCACAACGCAAAAATCGTCGCGCGGCAGAACGGACGCTGCGTGCTGCGCACCGCCGCCCCGGTAATCGTGGACGGCATACGCGCGCGCAGCCAGCGCGATGCCATCGGCTACACGACCACGTTCAATGCGGTGCAGGGGCAGGCTTACGCCGTACGTCCCGCGCCGTGAACGCGACCGGCGCCGCTGCCGGCGCCACCGGTGCAGCCGCGTCGGCATCGCTGTCCCCCCCGGTGGCCACGTCGCGCAGTTCCGCGCGCGCCCGGCCGATCACCTGCACCGCGCCGGACACCGCCAGCAAGCCCATGACCATGGCGACGCCGATATCGGGCCAGCCGCTGCCGGTGCCGAACACTCCGGCCGCCGCCAGCATCACGGCCACGTTGCCGATGGCGTCGTTGCGGGTGCACAGCCACACCGAGCGCATATTGGCGTCGCCATCGCGGTACGCGTACAGCAGCACGGCCACCGAGCCGTTGGCAACCAGCGCGGCCAGGCCCACGGCACCCATCACCGCCGGTTCCGGCACCGTGCCCGCCACCACGCACCACGCAGCTTTTCCCAGCACGAACACGCCATACACACCCATCGTCGCGCCTTTTAACAGCGCGGTACGGGCGCGCCACACGGCTGCTGCGCCCAGTACCAGCAGGGACACCGCGTAGTTGCCGGCATCGCCGAGAAAATCGACCGCGTCGGCCAGCAGCGCCACCGAATCGGCTGTGAGACCGCCAGCCAGCTCCACGCCGAACATCAGCGCATTGACCACGAGGGCAATCCATAAAATGCGCCGATAGCGCGGATCGACCACGGGTTTCGACGACGAACAGGAACCGGCGCAGCAGGCAGACATAGTGAATCCTTTCGGGTATGGCTGCCATTACAAACCCCGGACACGTCAGAGTCAAGTGCATGGCACTGCCCATACCATCTCTCACCTGTGGTTTATCTACCAAAAGACATAGGATTTTGCGTTGCTCCACAGAAAGATGTGATAGTCTCAATATTTCCATATGGAATTATTCCAACGACCATCCGCCGAGGGGCAACCATGAGAGCACCACAATACCTGACCACCCGCGTCCTGCCGCTGATCGCCGCGCTGGCCCTGGCCGCATGCGGCGGCGGGGCCAATGACACACCCGCCGCCGAGGGGCGCAGCGCCACGGCCAGCGCCTTCAGGATGGGGGGCGTGGAAACCGCACTCACCCCGGTTGCCGCCGCAGCCAGTTCCAGCGAACGCGGTGACCTGTCGGCCGCCGCCGCCATCGACCACGATGCCAACACCCGCTGGAGCAGCGGCGCCGCCGACGACCAGCACCTCACCCTCGATTTCGGCGAGGTGGAAACCGTCACCCGCGTGCGCATCGACTGGGAAAACGCCCACGCCACCCGCTACCTGCTGCAGGTATCGGACGACCAGCGCAGCTGGACCACGGTAAAAACCGTGGACGACAGCCAGGGCGGCACCGAAGACATCACCGGCCTGTCCGCCACCGGGCGCTACCTGCGCATGCAGGGCGTGCAGCGCTCCACCCAGTACGGCTATTCGATCTTCGAGATGCAGGCTTTTACCGGCACGCCGGCGCCCGCACCCACGCCTGCGCCAGCGCCGAATGATCCGAGCCAGCCCGGCGTGGCCATCAAGCCGGTGGCCGCCACGTCGTCCCCGGTGGAAAACCAGGGCATGTCGGCATCCCAGGCCATCGACGGCAAGGCCACCACGCGCTGGTCGAGCACTGCGCAGGATGGCGCCTGGATCCAGTTCGACTTCGGTACAAAAACCGCCGTGGGCTACATGAAACTGCAGTGGGAAAACGCGTACGCGAAACAATACGCGGTACAGGTATCGGACGACGGTCAGACCTGGTCGCAGCTGCGCTACCAGGCTAACGGCCAGGGCGGCGTGGAAGAGTACTTCAACCTGGGCGCGTATGCCCGCTACCTGCGGGTTCAGGGCGTGGCGCGCGCCACGCAGTACGGCTACTCGCTGTTCGAAGCAGAGTTCAAGTCCCCCGGCAGCGACAACAGCCTGCCGGTGGCCACCACCTCGCCGCTGCGCTTTCCAGCCAGCGGCGTTGGCTGGACGCCGCTGCCTTCCTCCGCCGAACCGCTGGAAACACTGCAGTTCTCGCTGGCTGACGGCACGCTGGTCACCCGCTTCGGCGCGCGCGGCCTGGCGCGCCATGGCCGTGAACGGGGCGAGGAATGGAACGAGATCGGCTACGGTCCGAATGAAACGGTGGATCCGGTCACCGGCCTCGCCGTCGATAAAGGACCGGGCAATTACCTGACCTTCGTGCCGCAGTATTTCAAGAACCGCACCTGGGGCGTGGAAATCATCGACAACAGCCGGGTGGCCGGCGTAACCCGGCCCAGGCTGATCGTCAACCAGTACACCATGACCGATTTCCTGCCCGGCGGCGTGGCCTTCTTCCGCGGCTTCGACCGCCCCGGGGTAACCGGCTACGGCTGGATGGCGCCCGGTGAACTGGTGAATCGCGACGTTGCCGTGTGCCCGCCCACGCCGTATCCGGCCAACGGCAAGCTGACCACGCCCACCGGCATCAACGGCGACTGCACGCTGCAGGTAAAAGACTACCCGGGCCACAGCGGCCTCGGTGCTGACGGTCTGCCCAACGGCACCAACGTGCCGGCGCGGGCGCTCACCGTGGGCGACGTGATCGAAGTGTCGCCGTCGATGTTTTCCACCACCGCGTCGATGGGCGCCGTGGGCGACAACGGCGGCATCCGCTACTACTCGTACGAATGGATCTACGTGGTGGGCGGCGGCTTGCGGCCGTGGTATGGCGTGCAGCCGCGTTTGAACTCGGTGCCGCTGCCGACCGAGACGCTTTCCGGCGGCCTCGGTTCGGTCTCGTACAACTACAGCGACAACGGCCTGTTCATGTTCCAGCAACCGCACAACAACATCGGCATGCGCAATATGCAGCGCTTTGTCGAGGGCCGGCGCCTGGTGCACACCAACTTCACTACCGGCGACCATAACGAACCGGGCAACGACCGCTATGCAGCAGCGGCGGGCCTGCAGGGCGCGCGCTTCAACCAGTCCAGCTGCGTGGGCTGCCACGTCAACAACGGCCGCAGTCCGGCGCCGGCTGCCATCAACCAGCGCCTGGACACCATGTCGGTGCGGGTGGCGAGCGTGGATGCTGCCGGCGTGCAGTCGCCGCACCCGCAGTACGGCACGGCAGTGCAGATGAATGGCGTATCGGGTAGCGGCGCCACGAAAAACTGGGGCAACGGCGTGCGCGTAGCGGGGTTCGACACCCGCAACGTCACGCTGGCCGACGGCACCGTGATGGAGCTGCGCAAACCCACGGCTGCCTTCGACGGCGCCACGCCCGCCGCTGTGTCGTTGCGGGCGGCGCAACCGATGATGGGCACCGGCCTGCTCGAAGCGATCCTGGAAACCGACATCCTGTCGCGGGTGCGCTCCAGCCCGGACGTGGATGGCGTAAAAGGCGTGGCCAATTTCGTGTTCGATCCCGAGTCGGGCGCCGTGCGCCTGGGCCGCTTCGGCTGGAAGGCGTCGAAAGCGAGCTTGCGGCACCAGACCGCGTCTGCGCTGCTGGCCGACATGGCGGTGACGTCCCCTGTGTACCGCAGCCTGGCCTGCCATACCGATCCCGCCGGCTGCGCGGGCAAGGCTACGCAACCGGGCATCACCGAAGCGGACCTGCAGCTGATCACCCAGTACCTGGCGCTGGTGGCGGTACCGGCGCAGCGCAGCATTGCCAGTGGCTTCCCGCGCGGCGTGGCGCCGCTCGATGAGCACAAGGTCAATGCGCCTCAGGTGGCGGCCGGTGCGCGCCTGTTCGACGGGATGCGCTGCGTGGCCTGCCACACGGCGCAGATGACCACCGGCGGCGGCCATCTGCTGGCGGAACTGCGCAACCAGACCATCGCGCCGTATTCCGACCTGCTGCTGCACGACATGGGCGACGGCCTGGCCGACAACCTGGTGGAAGGCCAGGCCAAAGGCAGCATGTGGCGCACCGCGCCGCTGTGGGGCATCGGCTACACCGACAAGGTGATGGGCGGCGCCGGCAAGGTGGGCTACCTGCACGACGGCCGCGCGTGCAGCCTGACGGAAGCGATCCTGTGGCACGACGGCGAAGCGGCCAAGGCGCGCCAGCGCTTCGCCCAGCTGTCGAAAACCGACCGCGACGCCGTACTGGCTTTCCTGAAATCGCTGTAGTTTTCCTTTAAGGAAAGGTCAGTCCCGGCGCATATGCGCGCAGCCGCACAGTGCCGGGACGCGGTCCGCAGTATCGTGCTCCTAAAAATACGAGGAGCACATCATGATTTTCTGGATTCTACTGGCCCTGCTGATCGGCATCCCCGCCGTCATCCTGGGCGTTCCCGCGCTGCGCCGCAGCCTGGTCACCCCCCACATCTTTGCGCTGTTCAAGCGCATCCTGCCCGCCATGTCCGATACCGAGCGCGATGCGCTGGAAGCCGGCACCACCTGGTGGGACGCCGACCTGTTTTCGGGCCGGCCCGACTGGGACAAGCTGATGAAACTGCCCAAGCCCACCCTCACGGCGGAAGAACAATCGTTCCTCGACAACGAAGTGCGCCAGCTGTGCGAGCTGGTGGACGACTGGGAGGCCACCCAGGTATGGCAGGGCATTCCGGCGCCGGCCTGGCAGTTCGCCCGCGACAAGGGTTTTCTCGGCATGATCATCCCCAAGGAATACGGCGGCAAGGCGTTTTCCGCGTACATGCATTCGCAGGTGGTGATGCAGCTGTCCACCCGCAGTTCGGCGCTGGCAGTGCAAGTGATGGTCCCCAATTCGCTGGGACCGGCCGAGCTGCTGCTCCACTACGGCACCGACGACCAGAAAAATTACTACCTGCCGCGCCTGGCCGCCGGCAAGGAAATTCCGTGCTTCGCGCTTACGAGCCCTTATGCCGGCTCGGACGCCGCCGCCATTCCTGATACCGGCGTGGTGTGCATGGGAAATCATGAAGGCCGCCAGACGCTGGGCCTGCGCATCACCTGGAACAAGCGTTACATCACGCTGGGGCCGATTGCCACGTTACTGGGCCTGGCGTTCCGCGTGGTCGATCCCGACGGCCTGCTGCCGCCCGGCAGCGGCACCGGCATCACCTGCGCGCTGATTCCCACCACCCACCAGGGCGTGGTGATCGGCCGCCGCCACTGGCCCCTGGGCGGCGTGTTCCAGAACGGTCCCACCAGCGGCAAGGACGTGTTCATCCCCATGGACTGGATCATCGGCGGCCCGCAGCAGATCGGCAAGGGCTGGCGCATGCTGATGGAATGCCTGGCCGCCGGCCGCGCCATCTCGCTGCCATCGACCAGCGTGGGCACCGCCAAGCTGGCCGTGCGCGGCACCAGCGCCTATTGCGCAATCCGGCGCCAGTTCAAAACCCCGATCGGCAAATTCGAGGGCGTGCAGGAAGCGCTGGCCCGCATGGGCGGTAACCTGTACATGATGGACGCCACCCGTAAATTGTCGGCACTGGCCGTGGACCTCGGCGAAAAGCCGGCCGTCATTTCCGCCATCGCCAAGTACCACGTCACCGAGCGCGGCCGCTCGGTGGTCAACGACGGCATGGACATCCTGGGCGGCAAGGGCATCTGCATGGGCCCTTCCAACTTCCTGGGGCGCGCCTACCAGCAGATCCCGATCGCCATCACGGTGGAAGGCGCCAATATCCTCACCCGTTGCCTGATCATCTTCGGCCAGGGAGCGATTCGCTCGCATCCCTACGTGCTGCGCGAAATGCATGCCACCGCCGACAAGGACCAGCGCCGCGCCGAACTGGAATTTGACGACGCCTTCTTCGGCCACGTGCGCTTTGTGTGCGCCAATGCTGCGCGCGGCTTCTGGTACGCGCTCACCGGCGCCACTTCGGCGCCAGTGCCGGACCAGGCTGACGAGTCGATGGAAGACTATTATCGCGCCGTGGGCCGTTTGTCCACCGCGTTTGCGCTGCTGACCGATATGTCGATGTTCGTGCTGGGCGGCGAGCTGAAACGCCGCGAACGCATTTCCGCGCGCCTCGGGGATGCGCTGTCGATGCTGTATCTGGTCAGCGCCACCCTCAAGCGCTTCGAGGACGACGGCCGCCAGCAGGACGATGCGCCCTACGTCCACTGGTCGGTGCAGGATGCGCTGCACCGGGCGCAACTGGCGCTAGCCGGCGTGCTCGATAACTTCCCCAACCGCTGGGCGGCTGGCGCCGTGCGTTTGCTGGTGTTCCCGTTCGGGATGCCGTACGCGGAACCGAGCGATGAGCTGGGGGGCGAAGTGGCGCGCGCCATGCAGACGGCGGGTCCGAGCCGCGAGCGGCTGCTGGCCGACGGCTTCCTGGCCGATGACCTGAACGATCCGGTGGCGTGCGGCGAGCTGGCATTTGCGCTGCTGCCGCAGGTGGAAGCCATCGAGCACCGTCTGAAACCTGCCGTGCGCGCCGGCCAGCTGGAGGCCATGCCGCAAACCCTGCCGCAGGTGGACCAGTGGAGCGCCCACGCCATGTCGCTTGGTCTGCTCACGCAGGATGAGCGGCGCGCGCTGGCCGACTTTGCCCGCTTCACCGACCTGTCGGTGCATGTGGACGACTTCGCACCCGACTTCAATGCGGCTGCCGACGCCGAACAGCGTCGCCACATGACGGCCCCCGCCATCGTGCTGGAAGTCTAAGCGTCATGGTGTGAAACTGGATGTACGCCATCTACTCACGAAAGTGATTAGATGGCGTTCGTCGTTGACACCCGCAATCAGACTATCGATACTCCAACGATCATGGCGTGCTTTGCCCGGGCTACCGAATGCGGTACAGTCGGGTGTTGTACCCCTATCGTCGTCTCCCATCGTATCGAAGGACTGGTAAATACATGAAACTACGTCAGCAGCTGTTGGTTCCCGCCACCCTGATTACCGCTTTGGCCAGCGCCGGCATCGTCAACGCCGCCGAGCATCTCGCCGTCACCGTCTCCCACACGCTGGACCAGGCCCGCCCGTCCGAGACCATTACCATTCCGTGGACCGAAGTCAATCGCGCCCTGCCCGGCGCACTGCTGCAAAAGATCGTCGTCAAGGACGCCGCCGGCAAGGCGCTCCCGTACCAGGTCACCAACGTGGCGCCGCAGGCCAAAGATCCGAAGAACGAAGGCATCGCCTACGGCGAACTGATTTTCCAGCACGATTTCGCCGCCGGCGAAAAGCAGGCCACCTTCACGATCGAGAAAACCGAGGCGCTGGCGCCGGTCTTCCCGAGCAAGGTGTCGGCCCGCTACATCCAGGAGCGGCTCGACGATTTCGCCTGGGAGAACGACAAGATAGCGCACCGCACCTACGGCCCCGCCCTGGCGGCGCCCGCGCCGGAAGGCAGCGGCAAGGAAGTGCTGTCCACCAGCGGCATGGACATCTGGTTCAAGCGCGTGCCTTACCCCATCGTCGACCGCTGGTATAACAAGGGCCACGACCATTACCATCACGACGAAGGTGAAGGCATGGATATGTACAACGTGGGCAAGTCGCGCGGCGCCGGCGGCGTGGGCATCTGGGATGGCAAAACCCTGTACACGGGCGTCAACTACGCCGGCTGGAAGGTGATCGCCAATGGTCCCATCCGCGCCATCTTCGAACTGTCGTACGACGCCTGGGATGCCGCCGGCACCAAGGTCTCGGAAGTGAAACGCTTCACCGTCGATGCCGGCCATTATTTCGACCAGATCGACAGCACCTTCAACTTCACCGGCGCACCGCAGCTTACCGCCGCCATCGGCCTGAATAAAACCCCGGCCGACAAGGGCCAGGAGGCCAAGGTGGCGCCATCCACCCAGCCCGCCGACCGCGCGCTGCTGCAATGGGTGGAGCAGAAATCGAATGGTGCCTTTGGCACCGCCGTCATCCTGCCCACGGCCGGCGAAAAGGACTATGCGGAAGACCAGTTCAATTCACTGATCACCGCAAAAATCGTCTCGGGCCAGCCGCTGCGCTACTACGTGGGCGCCGGCTGGACCCGTGGCGGCGACTTTGCCAAACGTGAAGACTGGCAGAAGTACGTGTCCGCCCAGGCGGCCCGCGTGCGCGCGCCGATCAGTGTCGCACTGACCGCCGCCAAGTAATGCAACGTTCATCACCGCGCACTCCTTCCCTGCCGGTGGCGCGCCGGGTTATGCCGGCGTTGCTGCTGGCAGGGTTTTCTACACTGGCGGCGGTGGCCTGGCTGCCGTTGGCCGCTGCCGCTGCCCCCGCCGCCCCCGCTACTCCCGCTACCCCAGCGGCACAAGCTACGCCACCGGCCAACGTCTGGCACTTCGCGTTTGGCGCGGCCAGAGACGGCTACACCACCGTGCAGGCGGACATGCTGTACGACGCCAAGCGCGGTTTCGGCTTCGAACCGGGCGCCGACGTGCGCACCAACGGTTTCCTCACCGCCGTCAAGCCGTCGTACTTCACGGCCAACCTGCCGGAGGGGACCTACAACGTTACCGTCAGGCTCGGTGCGCCCGGCACCGCGTCCAACACCACCATCAAGTCCGAATTGCGGCGCCTGATGCTGGAAAACGTCAGTACCGCCAACGGCGCGGTCGACACCCGTACCTTTACCGTGAGCGTGCGCACGCCGCGCATCAAGGCCGTGCCGGGAGTAGCGGCCGGCGTGGTGGACCTGAAGGCGCCGCGCGAAACCGTAACGGAAGCGCGCATCTGGGACCAGGCCCTCACCCTGGAAATCAATGGCACCCGCCCGGTGATCGAGTCCATCGACATCGTGCCGGTGGAGGCGCCCACGATTTTCCTGCTGGGCGACTCCACCGTGTCCGACCAGCCTGGCGAACCCTATAACAGCTGGGGGCAGATGCTGCCGCGCTTTTTCAAGCCCGGCATTGCCGTGACCAACCTGGCGCAGTCGGGCGAAACCTACCGCGATTCGCTGGCGCGCCGGCGGCTCGACAAGATCCTCAGCATGATGCGCCCCGGCGATACGGTGCTGATGCAGTATGGGCACAACGACCAGAAGCAGATCAAGGACAACCAGGGCGGGCCGTTTACCACGTACAAGGATGAAATCCGCCAGCACGTGGCAGCGATCCGCCAGCATGGCGGCATCCCGGTCATCCTGTCGTCGATGGAGCGGCGCCGTTTCAACGACGCCGGCAAGCCGCAGCAAACGCTGACCGACTACGCCACGGCCGCGCGCCAGTCGGCGCAGGAGCTGGGTACAGCATTTATCGATCTGCATACCATGAGCCTGGCGCTGTACCAGGCGCTGGGCGTGGAAGGCTCCAAAGCCGCATTCGCCGAGCCGCAGCCGGGCAAGCTCGATAACACCCACCACAATCCCTACGGCAGCTACGAGCTGGCGCAGGCGGTGGTGACCGGGCTGCGCCAGACCGGCGTGCCGGCGGCGCAGTGGATCGCCGATGGTTACGGCAATTTCGATCCCGCGCATCCCGACCCGGTGGCCGCATTCGCGGTGCCGGTCAGCCCTACCTTTACCAATGAACGCCCGCTGGGCGACGAAGGCAACAAGTAAAATCATGAAAACTCAGCTGCGGCAACTGGCCGCTGGCGCGTTGCTGGCTGCCGCCAGCTTTGCCAGCCAGGCGGCGGACAGCTACCTGTTCGCCTACTTCACCGAAAATGGCCAGGACGGCCTGCATTTTGCCCGCAGTGCCGATGGCTATCGATGGGACAAGGTGGCCGGTGGCCGCAGCTTCCTCACCCCGGCGGTGGGCAACTCGAAACTGATGCGCGACCCGTGCATCGTGCGCGGCCCGGATGGTACCTATCACATGGTTTGGACGTCGGGCTGGAATGAAAACAATATCGGCTACGCGTCATCGAAAGACCTGGTCCACTGGTCGCCGCAGCAGCAGGTACCGGTGATGGTGCACGAACCCGGCGCGCTCAACGCCTGGGCGCCGGAAATCGTCTACGACGACAAACGCGGCGAATTCGTGATCTTCTGGGCCTCCACGATACCGGGCCGTTTTCCGGCCACCGACGGTTCGTCCGAAGACAAGTACAACCACCGCATGTACGCAACTACCACGCGCGACTTTAAAACCTATACGCCAACCAGGCTGTTTTACGATCCGGGTTTTTCGGTGATCGATGCCACCTTCGTCAAATTCAAGGGCGTGAATCACCTGCTGGTGAAGGACGAGACGCGCAATCCGCCAAAAAAACATTTGCAGGTGGCCGACGCGCCCGACCTGCAAGGGCCATTTGGCAAACTGGGCGCGCCGATCACGCCGCCCAAGCTATGGGTGGAAGGCCCCACCGCGCTGCAGATCGGTGACGACGTGGTGCTGTACTACGACGCCTATATCACCAAGCACTACGGCGCCATGCGCTCGCGTGACCTAGTGCATTGGGAGGATGTATCGGACAAGATGCACTTTCCGGATGAAGGCACGAAGAAGCGGATGCGGCACGGGACGGTGATCGCCGTGCCAGAGGAAATTCTGACAGGCTTGGAAAAGTAAAAGCAATTGGATTCCCGCCTGCGCGGGAATGACGGCGCTGTGGACAGCGGCAAACTCTGAACTTGCCACTATCCGAAAATCCGTCATTCCCGCGAAGGCGGGAATCCAATTTGCCTGCAAAACGTTTACTTCAAATACTGCCCCAGCGGCCTACCCGGCAAGCCATTGAACGCCTCCACCACCCGGGCCGCATTGAACTGCGCACCCGCCTCGTTGGTGTGCGTGCGCGCATCCGAAAAATACGTATCGACCACCTGCGCGCCCTGCTTGCGATAAGCGTCGCTCACCACCATGGTCAAATCGGCATACAGCGCGCCACCCTTGCGCGCCACTTCCTCGTCCCACTGCGCAAAGCTGGCGAAATCGCGGCCGGTTTGCCAGCTGTCGCGGTGCGGCACCGGTGACAACAGGATCACGGTCGCGCCCTTGGCCTTCGCGTCCGCCACGTAGCGCGCCATGTACCAGCCAAACGTATGCACCTGCTCCTTGCTGCCGTCAGGCCTGGTGTCTTCCACCGTCTCGGCACCGATACCGGGCACCGAAGCGCGGTTCTTGTTCGCCGGGTCGCCGATGCGGCCGCCGTCGTTATGGCCGAACTGGATCGCCACGAAGTCTCCTGGCTTGATCTGTTCGAGCACCTTGTTCCAGCGTCCTTCGGTGAAAAAGGTGCGGCTGCTGCGGCCACCGATGGCGTGATTGACGACGTTGATTTTATTGGTGTCGAAATGCGTGGCAATGCGTTCGCCCCAGCCGATGGCGCCATTCGCGTTGCCGCTCTTGACGGTGGAGTCGCCGACCAGGAACAGGCTGGGCAGACTGGCATCGCGCGGCTGCACGCCAGCCACTTTTGCGCCATCGACCACCGGACGGTCGTCTTCCAGCGCCGGCACGGCGCGGCCGGCATCATTCAACGCTGCCGCCACCACCGGTACCCCCAGCGCTTTCAATCCCGCCACCACGATGCGGGCGTTGAACTCGGCGCCGGCCAGATTGGTATGGGTACGCTCGTCGGCCGGGAAGAATGCCTCCACTTTTTCGCGGCCCAGCGCATCGTACTGGCGCGCGATGGTGTCGTTCAAATCGATAAAGCCCACCTTTTCCTGCGCTGCCACTTGCCTGGCCCAGCCCGCATAGCTGTCGGCAGCGCGCACCGTTTTGCCGTCCGTGCCCCAGTTTTTGCGCGGGATCGGCGAGCAGATGACCGGCGTGGCGCCGCGCGCGCGGATCTGCGCCACATAGCTGCGCAAATACCAGCCGTAGCTGTGCACCACTTCATCCTGTTTGGTAATCAGGTTGTTGATCGCCTCCGACTCGCTGCCCACGCCCTTGATCGTGCCGCGCGCACGCACCGTGTCGTTGACCGGGCCGCTGTCGTTGTGGCCGAACTGGATCAACACCACGTCGCCGGCCTTGATCAGCGGCAGCGTGCGTTCCCAGTGGCCGGAACTCAGGTAGGTGCGGCTGCTCAAGCCGCCGACGGCGCGGTTGACGACGTTGATCTTGGCCGGATCGAACAGCGCGGCGATCGGATTACCCCAGCCCCACTGGCCGGCGGCGCCCTTGCCCTGGCCATCGTCGTGACCATTGCGCACGGTGGAGTCGCCGATGAAGATCAGCGACGGCAGCTGCGGGTTGGCGGGATCGGGTAGCGTGACCTTGGCGTTGCGCGGATCGGTAGTTAGAGAAGTTTGGGCGATGGCGCCAGCGGCGCAGCACAGCATGAGGAGGATGGAAGCGAGGTATCTGTTCATAGGCGCCAATTTTATGCGAGGATTTTTACGCCCTTGTCCGTTGCGTTTAAAGAATCAGGAATATGAGCAGTCAGCCCGTGCGTATGGGCCGACAATCGTATCCTTTCCCTCCCTCTCCGGCTACTGATGATTACGAAGATACTTATTTGCGCAGCGCTTATCGCATCCAGCGCCGCCCAGGCGCAAATCGGCACGCGCTTCCCGTCTGAACGCAAGGTGGTCAAGGATCCCGTCACGGGCGCCATGCTGACTTTTCTTACCAGTGCGCCGCGCGGCGACTCCAAGATCTATCCCACGCATCCGCAGTGGACGTCCGACGGCCAGTGGCTGGTGTTCCGCTCGAATCGCGTGAAGGGAGAAGCGATGGCCGTCAATGAAGCCACGGGTGATCTGGTACAAGTGACCGAAGGCGGCTACATGGGCATGCTGAACCTGGCCCGCAAATCGATGAATCTGTACTTCATGCGCCCCGTGGCAGACACCAAGCGCGTGCAGATCGTGGAAGTGGACCTGGCCAGGCTGTTCGCCGACAGCGCGGCCGGCAAACTGAAAAAGGCCGATGCCTACCAGCGCGTGGCCGGCACCACCGCCGCCGAGCTGGAAGCTGGGGGCGACATGGCGCTCGACGCCGACGAGGAATGGGCTTACTTCCGCACTGGCCCCGCGTGGTCGGGCCAGCACCTGGCCGCCGGTACCAAGATCGAGCCGGCATTCGGCCCGCGCAAGATGGGTGCTGGTCCCAACGGCATCGCGCGCATCAACCTGCGCACGGCAGAAATCAAGCACGTGGTGTCGGTGCCATTCCAGATCGGCCATATCCAGGCCAACCTGTTCAACCCGGGCGAAATCGTGTTTTGCTGGGAGACGGGCGGCAAGTCGCCGCAACGCACCTGGACCGTCAAGGCGGACGGCACCGGCCTGCGCCCGTTGTACCCGGAAGCGCCGTACGAATGGGTGACCCACGAAGCGGTGATTTCGAAGGATGAAGTGGCGATGGCCATCATGGGCCACCGCCCCATTCCCGGCGCCGATGGCCCGAGTGGTGTGGCGGCGCCGGCCACCGGCGTGTATGGCGCCAACCCGGGCCAGGACGATGGCTGGGGCGTAACCGGCACCCGTGAGAAACCGAGCGGACTGGCCATCGTCAACCTGCGCACGCGCGAGATGACCATCGCCGGTCAGACGCCATCGGGCAGCGGCTTGTGGCACGTGCACGGATCGTCCGATGGCAAGTGGGCCGTGGGCGACGATTTCAGCCGCAGCGTGTACCTGATCGACCGCAAAACGCGCGAGATGATCATGCTCACCACCGGCCACAAGACCACGGCGGCGGACCATCCGCATCCCACGTTCAATGCGGACGGCACCAGGATCCAGATCCAGTCGGCGATGCTGTCGGAAGATAACCGCTCGATGAATATCGTGGTGGTGCCGGTACCAGACGCGTGGCTCAAGCGTTAAGGAAGTTCCACAAGTTGTACGTTACGCAGTTCGTACGGCGCACCTTCGAGCTGGAAGCCGATCCGGCCTTGTGCCGGTTTGGCGCCCGTCACGCGGTTCTGCGCCACGCCGTTGATGGTGACGTCCACCACGCCGTCGCGGCTGACGATATCGGCCACATTCCACTGGCCGGCCGGCAACTCGCTGTCGACACCGGTCTTGGCCTTGATGCGCGGCTCGGTGCCGGGGGCGCTGGTCAGAGGCTCGTTAAAGGCGGCGCCGGCCATCGGCAACAGGTCGCCGGTGCTGCCATGCTTGGTTTGCACCTGCAGGCTCACCGGCCACACGCGGTCCATCGGCCCGTCGCTGATGTGCAGCAGCACGCCGCCGTTACCGGGTTTGCCGCTCCAGCGCCATTCCACGTGCAGCGTGTAGTTGGCGTAGCTGGCGGTCGTGGCCAGAAAGCCGGCCGGCTGGCCGGTGGACGCGATCACACCGTCGGCCTGGTTGCTGAACACCTGGTCGATGGTGGTGGCGGGCGTGGTCTTGAGTTCCCAGCCGCTGAAGTCGCGGCCATTGAACAATTGCGCGGCACTGGTAGACTGCATCGTCACCAGCAAAGCCGCAGTGCATAACATCTTATTCATTCTGACTGTCTCCCATGAAAAAAACTCTGATTGCCCTGCTATTGAGCCTTACCGCCGGATTGGCCGGCGCGGATACCAACGTCATCGCCCTGTGGCCTGAAGGCGTGCCTGGGGTGCGCAATATCGGCGCCGAAAAAATCGGCGGCGGCTATAACGCCAACGTGACTGATGCGTCGCTCACCCGCGTTGGCCCCGCCGTCGACCGGCCCAACGGCACTGCCGTCATCATCTGCCCCGGCGGCGGCTATGTGCGCATGTCTACTGCGCGCGAAGGCGAACAATACGCCAACTGGCTGTCCACGCTGGGCGTGACCGCCTACGTGCTCAAATACCGCATGCAGGAATATGGCCATCCGGCGCCATTGCAGGACGTATTGCGCGCCGTACGCACGCTGCGTTCGCGCGCCGCAGAACTGGGCATCGACCCGGCCCGCATCGGTGTGATGGGCAGCTCGGCCGGCGGCCACCTCGCGGCCAGCGCCGGCACCCTGTTCGACCATCCGCTCGGCCGCACCGGCGCGCCGCTAGACACCACCAGTGCCCGCCCCGATTTTCTGGTGCTGATGTACCCGGTCATCACCATGAAAGATCCGGCCGCCCATGCCGGCTCGCGCCGTGCGCTGCTGGGCGCAGCGCCGTCGGCGGCATCGATCGAGCTGATGTCGCTGGAACAGCAGGTCACGTCCGCCACACCACCCACACTGCTGATCCACACCCAGGAAGACCAGGCCGTGCCGGTGGAGAACAGCATCCTGTTCTACCAGGCGCTCACCCGCGCCAAGGTGCCGGCCGAGATGTACCTGTTCGAACATGGCAGCCACGGCATGGGCATGCGCGACGGCCTTGGCACCACGTCGCTGTGGCCGCGCCGCGCCGAGGAATGGCTGCGCGAACGCGGCTTGCTCACGCCTTCGCCCGCAGTGACCAAGCCTCAGGCGAAGTAAAACATCGGTGTGAGCGGCCATTCGCGTGGCCGGTTGCCCGGTTCCACTTCCATCAGGTCGGCCATGTAGTCCCACCAGCGCTTCATCACCGGTTGCCCGGGCAGTTCCGCCGTGGTGTGGTCGGGCGTGAGTTTCAATACCGCGAACAGGTGCAGCGTTTCCTCGTCGAGGAAGATCGAATAGTCGTAGATGCCGGCCTGCTTCAGGGCGGCGGCCAGGTCGGGCCACAGCACGTCGTGGCGGCGCTTGTATTCGTCCACCGTGCCCGGTTTGAGCTTCATGCGAAATGCGCGCGTGGTCATGGTTTCACCTTCATTTGCTGGTCCTGGTCATGGTTTTCAGTTCGGCTGCGGCCAGCAGGAAGCCGCCCACGCCATAGTTGTAGCTCGACGCCGGCAGATAGAACGCCGGCTCGGCGCCGGTCTGCTGGATGCCGCCGAGGCGGCCGTCCGCATAAATGTGCTGGAGTATACCGGCCCACGCGCGTTCGATCACGGGACGGTAGGTGGCCGCATCGAGGTAGCCCCGGTTCACGCCGTACGCCATGCCGTACACGAACAGCGCCGATCCCGAAATTTCCGGCAGCGGATACGTGGCGGGATCGAGCAGGCCAGCGTGCCACAGGCCGTCCTGGCCCTGCAACTGGGCGATGCGCGCTGACATTTCCCGCAACTGGTGCACGTAGAAAGACTTTTTGGCATCGTCGTCCGGAATGTAGTCGAGCGTGCGCGCCAGGCCGCCAAGCACCCAGCCCTCGCCGCGCGACCAGAATACCTTTTTGCCGTTCGGTTCCCTCTTGGCGCCGGCGCCGGCATAGCTGGCATCGCGTGCGTACAGGTGTTCGTCCTTATCGTACAGCAGGTCGTAAGTGAGCTGCCACTGGGTGTGAACGTAATCGAGGTAGCGTCGCTCGCCAGTGGCCCGGTACATTTTTGCCCACACGGGCGGCGCCATGAACAGCGCGTCGCACCACCACCACGGCAGGCGGTCGTCGCCGGGTTTCAGGGTTTTCAGGTTAATTAAGATATCGAGCTGCTCACGCGTGTGGGCGATTTTTTCGGGCGACGGCGCTTGCAGATACAAGTCCAGATAGGTTTGCGCCACGCTGATATCGTCGGCGTTCGGATACGGTGTGCGCAACTGCCAATTGAACTTTTGCGCCATCGCCAGCATGGCGTCGCGGTACTTCGGATCGCCCGTGGCTGCCGACGCCTCGATGAAGCCCGCGAACAGCACGCTCGACGTCCAGATCCGGTCCAGGTGCGGCATGGTGCGCGCCAGCTGCCAGTCCGCCACCTTGCGCAGTGCCTGGTCGATCGCCGCCGGCGTCAATGCCGGCGACAGGTCGGTGGCCAGCGCGCCGGCATCAACCGGCGCGTCGCCGAAGAAGCGGCCGGTGTCCTTGTCCACGATGGCCTGCATGGCGGGCGTGGGCAGCGGGTACGACTGGGCGTGCGCGCCGCTGCCACTGAACGATGCCGCCAGTGCGGCCACGAGAGTTGAACGCAGCATCATGTCTTGTCCTGTTCTTCAAAGCTTTTCTCAACCGGCTTTGCCGTGGGGCGCGGCTTGACCACCACGCTGGCTGGCGGCAGGCCGCGCACGGCCGCCGGATTTTCAAGGTGCACCGGTTGCTGGATGGCCAGCTTGACGTTCGTGAACTGCCAGTTGCTGGCGTCAAAAATGAAACCGCCGTGCCGCGCCTCGATGTCGATGTTATCGATCGTGAAGCGGTCGAGCGGCGCTTCCGCATAGCCGCTCACCTCGAACGCGGTGGTGGCGCCGGTGGCCTTGATGTTGGAGATTTTTACGTCGTGAAAGCGGGCCATGCCCTTTTCGCGCGGCACCGGCGTGGCTAGCACTTTCCAGTACGACGGATAGTCCTTGATCTCGTCCGGGATCTTGGCGTAGCTGTAGCTCGGGTTCCAGTTCATGGTAATGCGCACCGCCACCGGCGTGCCTTTCATCGTGATGTCGTGGATGCGCAGGTTGTCGCCAAAGCCGCCGCGCGTGTGCGCCGACTTGAACAGAATGCCCACCGGGACCTTGTCGAGCACCGTGATGTTGTACGCCTCCACGTTGCGGAAGCCGCCCGCCGTCTCGCTGCCGAACGTCACGCCGGCCGCCCCCTCGCGGATGATGGCATTGCGGATCACGACATTCTCGGTGGGCCGCGCCACGCGCTGGCCGTCCGAATCGCGGCCAGCCTTGAGGCACAGCGCATCGTCGTTGACCGAGATGTCGACGTTTTGCACCAGGATGTCTTTTGACGAGTCGATATCGATGCCGTCGGTCGATGGCCCGTGGCCGCCTTCGTTGTTGCGGATGACCACGCCGTCCACCGTCACGTCGGTGGAATAGCAGATGTGCAGGGTCCAGAAGCCGGAACGGCGCAGCAGCAGGCCGCCACCTACTTTTACCTTGGTCGAATTGAACACCTGGATCAGGCGCGGACGCTGGGCGTCGTAGTCCGACGCCCAGCGCAAGCCGCGCGGCTCATAGGTTTTGCGCAGCGTCCAGTAACTGTCCCAGAACACCTTGCCGTCGCCATCGATGGTGCCCTCCCCGGTTATGGCCGCGTTATTCTGCTCGTAGATGTTGATGAGCGCCGCCGGCCAGCGCATTTCGATGCCGGCAATGCGCGTGGGCAGCACCGGGTAATCGGCAATGCGCTGCGAGCCAAGGATGGTCACACCCTTGTCCACTTGCAGGGTCACGCCGGTTTTGACAAAGATAGCGCCGCTCAGGTAGGTGCCTGGCTTGAACGCTACCGTGCCGCCCTCCCTGGCCGCCGCGTCGATGGCGGCCTGGATGGCGGTGGTGTCGAGCGTGACGCCGTCGCCTTTGGCGCCGTAATGTGACGGGTCGAACGCGCGGTTTCCCGTGCTGGCGCCGGCGTTGGCCGTGCACAGTGCCAGCAGCGCGATCGCTGCCATGTGTACCCACTTCGGTATATTCATCGCATCCTCACTGTGCGGGTTGGGACAGCAGGCGCACGGCGCCCAGCATGCCCGAAGGCTGGGGCACGATCAACTGCGTATCTTGCGGGACGAAGCGCTGCGTGTAGCGGGCTGACAGCAGCCGGTAGTCGGGCCGCTCCTGCCCCGCCAGGGCGTTCAGCGCCAGGTTGGCCACCTTGACCTCGATGCGGTTGACACCTGGATGCAGCTGGCTGGTGACATCCACCGTGTACGGCGGCCGCCATACCGCACCGGCGCGCTGGCCGTTGACGTACACCTCGGCTGCTTCGCGCACCGGGCTTTCCAGCATTGCACGCATGCCGGCCGGGACTTTCGGCGCGGTATCGAGCGGCGTGCCCTGGCCGAAATCGAGCGTCACTGCGGCGCCCTGCAACTGCGCCGCGCTCAGGCTGACATCCTTGCTGTACGTGGCGATGCCGGAAAAATACCGGCGCGCCGGGTCGTCGGTCCAGGACCGCAACTGCGCCATCGCTTGCGCCGCACCGTCAGGGAACTGCACTTGCCAGTCGCGGCCCAGGTCAGCCAGCACGGACAGTGCTGCACCTGTTGCGCCTGTTGCGCCGGCAGCAGCAGGAGCGTCGCTCAGTATCAGCACGCGCGATTCGTACGGCGCCAGGTCCAGCGCCACCGATGTGGCGAGCGCTGTCGCCACCGTCTTGCCGTCATGCGCATTCCACCACGCGGCCGAACGCCGCTTGCCATCCACATTGCCCAGCGTGGCCGTGGTGCGCACGGCGTGGTTGCTGGTATTGGCGATGAAATAAATGTCGCCATCGGCCAGCTTGCGCCGCACGAAGCCGATATCGCCGGCGTGGTCCGCCACCTTGAAGTCGGGGGTGAGCGCCCGGGCCAGTGCCGCGCCCACGTCGCCGTCGCGCGCCACTACCGCCACCGCAGGATGGTCTTGCAGCGCCTTGCTGGCGGCCTGCACCAGGCTGGTGTTGCGGCGCGCGTCCTGGTAGCCGGGCGCCTGCGACGGCAAGGCGCCGACAGCGATGATCTTGCCGCCCCTGGTCACGTAGTCCGCCAGCTTCGCCACTACTTCGGGCGCCAGCCGCGTGACGTGTGGCAGCACCAGTACCGGGTGTTTCACGCCCAGCAGGAGCACCGATTCCGCATCGACGTAATCGAGGTTGTGCCCGGCGTCGAGGATTTGCGTGGTCAGTTCCGGCGTCACCAGGTGCTGCATTTTTTCAGACAACGACACTTTGCCCGGGTTCATCGCCGCATACGCGTCATCATTGGGCAGCAGCACCGCCACCGTGTTGGCCGGCTGGCCCTGGCGCAGCAGATAGCTGGTGCGGGTCAGGTACGCATTCACATCCGGCATCACGTTCCACCATGGCTGATGGTTGTTGAACACGGCCGCCGCATAAAATGAGTAGCCCGGTTCCGGCACGCCTGGCGGCGTGTACGGCCAGCCGTGGCCCACGAACAGGTTCACGCCTTGCAGCAGCATGCGGTCCGCTTCCACTTTCATGTCGAGCGGCGTGGCGGCAAACGCCGGCGAATGCAGCCAGGTCCAGGTCTCGGCCGAAATCACGGGCCGGTTGTACAGGTGGCCGGCCGACGTGGCCAGGCGAGTGTACGAAAATTCGCGGAACTGCGGGCCTTCGCCCTCGGGCAGCGCCACCAGCCGGTTGCTCGACAGCGACACCGCTGGCTCGCCATAGGTTTGCGAGCGGAACCGGGTGTGGTGATTGATGGCCCAGTCGTTGACGGGCGTGAGATACCGTTCGTTGACCAGTTCCGTTTGCGTGAGCACCCAGTCGCGCCGCAGGCCACCGGCATCCGGCCCCTGGCCGCTGAACACCACGGGCAGATGCGGCGTGAGGTCGTAGCCGCGCCGGCGCTGGAACTCTTGCAGGAAATCGTCGGTCCAGTCGGTGTTATACACTTCCAGGCTGTCCGAAAATACCGCGTACGGCGGCTGGTCGCCAAAAGCTTTCAACAGCGGCGTGGCCACCAGGTCGAGATGATGATCAATGGCCTTGCGGCTCAGGTGATCGAGCACGAAGCCTTCCGCGCCCAGCGCCGCGCGCTTCACCTGCTGGCCGGTGCGGCTGGCGATGTAATACACCACCACGCGCGGCTGCTGGGCAGCGGCAATCGCGCTGCGTCCCGGTGCCGTGGCCGATGGCGCCGGCAGGTCCGCGCGCTTGAGCGCCGCGGCGTCATACGCCTTGGCCGTGCCCGCGCCCACAAACGTGGCCAGCAGCTTTTCGCCGCTCATCACGGCCGGCAGCGCCACCGACGCCGCACCCGGCGCCAGTTCGGCCACGTGTATGCGCAGGCGCCCTGCCGCTTCGGTCACCGGCACGTGCGGCCCGCCATACGGCCAGCCGCTGGCCAGCGTCATGTCCACGCGCAGACCCTGCGCGCGCGCGGTCTGGTTGGTGAACGTAATGGCGTCGAGGAATTCGGCAGAAAGATAGGGAGTGTTACGGATGCCGCGCGCGGGATCGTCGAGCTCCATCGGATACACGGGCTGGATCTCCACGCCGCCAAAGCCGCCCGCCTTCATGGCCAGCAGTTCGCGTTCCAGTTGCGGTTTGACCACGGCCGGGCCGAACCACCACCAGCGCACCATCGGCCGCGCATCCGCCGGCGGCGTTGCGAACTGCGCGGCCACGTCGGCCAGGCGGTTCGACAAGGTAGGCTCCTGGGCGCTTGCAACTGCCGGCGCCAGGGCGTAAGCGACTGCGCACGAGCATGCGCAGAACCACGCCGCCGCTTGCGCGACGGACGTCAACGGGCCGCGCGAAGAGTTCTCTCCACGCGGCCCCACGGCGATATGGGCCACCGTTTAAACGATACCGCTGCTGCTGGCGCCAGCCTTGGCCGGACGGGCTTCTGCCACCTGGTCGCGGTAACCCGACGCACGGTAGCAGGCCACAGGATCGATGGCGCCGCCATTGCGCAGGCGCGCCATGGCCAGAATGGCCGAGACGTCGGTACGGTACGCGTGCTTGAGGGTTTGCGCCGATTGCAGTGCATCGTGCGACTCCTGGAAGCCGCGCAGCGCATCGCGGTTGACCAGGTTGGCCTGGACGAAAGCACGCTGCACTTCCACCGCGCTGCTCATCAGGCTTTCGATCGGATCGGTGACGTTGTGCGACTGGTCGAGCATATACGCCGGGTTGAATGCTGCGCCTTCGCGCTCGGCAGCATCGGCCAGTTCGTTAAACACCAGGAACAGCTGGAACGGATTGATGCTGCCCGAATCGAGGTCGTCGTCGCCATACTTGCTGTCGTTGAAATGGAAGCCACCGAGCTTGCCGAATTGCGTAAGACGCGCCACGATCATTTCGATATTGGTGTTCGGTGCATGGTGGCCCAGATCGACCAGGCATTTGGCTTTGTCACCGAGCGACTGCGCGCAGGCGAAACTGGTGCCCCAGTCGGCAATGGTGGTGGCGTAGAACGCCGGCTCAAACAGTTTATGCTCGATCAGCAGGTGCCAGTCGGCCGGCAGCGCGGCATAGATGGCGCGCGCGCTGTCCAGGTAGCGCTCCAGCGCGCCGCGCAGGTTGTGCTGGCCCGGGAAGTTGGCGCCGTCGCCAACCCATACGGTGAGCGCTTTCGAGCCCAGTGCCTGGCCCAACTCGATACATTCGATGTTATGCGCCACGGCTTGCGCGCGGGTGGCGGCGCTGATCGCCGTCATGCTGCCGTATTTATAGGTGTGTTCCTGGCCTGGCTGGTCCTGGAAGGTATTCGAATTGACCGCATCGAAATACAGGCCATGAGCTTCGGCCTGCTGGCGCAGCGCCTGAGTGTCCGACACTTTATCCCACGGGAAGTGCAGCGACACGCCAGGGGTGGCGCGCGTGAGTTGATGGATCACGCCGCAGTCGTCGAGTTTTTCGAACACGTTGCGCGGCTCGCCACGGCCGGGGAAGCGCGCAAAACGGGTGCCGCCGGTGCCGGCGCCCCAGCTGGGTAACGCCACCGCGAATTTTTGCGCTTGCGCGGTCAGCGTTTCGATGTCCACGCCACGGCGCGACAGCATGCCGCCCAGTGCCGCGTAATCTTCTTCCAGGCCAGCGCGCAGCTTGTCGTTATGTTCGGCCACGCGGCCGCTGTCGATAATGATGCTCATACAATCTCCTTGATTCTTATTTTTCCGCCGGCGCCGCTGATGTTCAGCGGTGCCGGCGGCATTCATGGTCTCAGTCTGGCGGGTGCTTAGCGCGTAAATGCTGCGGCGTTGCCGGCATCGACGTTCAGGATATTACCAGTACTCTTGGCCGATTTCGAGCTGGCCAGGAAGTACACGGCTTCCGCGATATCTTCCGGCAGCACGCTCAGTTTCAGCATGCTGCGGTCGCGGTAGAACGCTTCCACGTCGTCCGCTTCGATCTTGTTCGACTGCGCACGCTCCTGCTTCCACTTGCCGTCCCAGATGCGCGAACCGCGGATCACGGCGTCTGGATTGACCACGTTGACGCGGATGCCGTGCGGTGCGCCTTCCAGCGCGATGCAGCGGGCCAGGTGGATTTCCGCCGCCTTGGCGGTGCAGTATGCCGAGGCGCCAGCCGATGCCACCAGGCCGTTTTTCGATGCCACGAACACCATGCTGCCGCCCAGCTTTTGCTGCTTCATGATGCGGAACGCGGCGCGGCCGGCCAGGAAGTAGCCCTTGACCAGGATGTCCTGGTTGCGCTGCCAGATTTCCAGCGTGGTGTCTTCCAGCGGCGCCGACGAGGCGATACCGGCGTTCGAGATCAGCAGATCGATGCCGCCGAAACGCAGCGACGTGGCAGCCAGGATGTTTTCCACGTCCTCTTCGCTGGTGATATTGGCGACGATGCTCTCGACGCTATCCTTGCCGGCCGACTTGACCAGGTCTTTCTTGGCCTGCTCCAGTGCTTCGGGATCGATATCGGTGAGCATCACGCAAGCGCCTTCCTGCAGCAGCTGCTTGGCCACGGCCTGGCCGATGCCGCCGGCGCCGCCGGTGACCAGGGCGATGCGCCCTGCCAGGCTTTTCGGCTTGGGCATGCGCTGCAGTTTCGCTTCCTCCAGCAGCCAGTATTCGATGTCGAACGCTTCCTGTTCCGGCAGGCCCACGTAGGTGTCCACGCCATTGGCGCCGCGCATGACATTGATGGCGTTGACATAGAACTCGCCGGCGATGCGCGCGGTGGCCTTGTCCTTGGCGAACGACAGCATGCCCACGCCAGGGATCAGGTAGATGATCGGATTGGCGTCGCGCACGGCCGGGCTGTTGGCGCGCTTGCAGCGGTCGTAATAGGCGCGGTAGTCGGCGCGGTAGGCTTCCAGCGCATCATCGAGGCCCGCCACCAGCTTGTCGAAGTCCGGGTTGAGCGGATCGAAATCGACGACGAACGGACGGATCTTCGTGCGCAGGAAGTGGTCGGGGCACGAGGTGCCCAGGGCTGCCAGCGGCGCCAGGTCGCGGCTGCACACGAATTCCAGCACCGTGGCGCTGTCGTTGAAGTCGCCCAGTTTGTATTCGTCGCGGCTGATTTTACCGCGCAGCAGCGGCATCAGTTTGGCGGCCAGCGCAGCGCGCTGCTCGGCCGGCAGCGCATCGATGGCCTGGCCGCCGAACGCCGGCTGTTTCGAGTTGGCGGCGATCCATTCCTCGGCGCGCTTGATGATGGCCAGCGTGGTTTCGTAGCACGACTTGGCGGTATCGCCCCAGGTGAACAGGCCGTGGCCTTCGAGGATGATGCCCTTCAGGTTGGCGTTCGCTTTGGAGACTTCTTCCAGCTTCAGACCGAGGTCGTAGCCGGGACGCTGCCATGGCAACCATCCGAGTTCGCCCTCGAAGATTTTTTGCGTCAGTGCTTCGCTGCTGGCGCAGGCGGCAATTGCGATCAGCGAATCGGGGTGCATGTGATCGACGTGCTTGCGGGCGATGTACGCGTGCAGCGGGGTGTCGATACTGGCGGCGCGCGGGTTCAGGTTGAACGTGCAGTGCGGCAGGTACGCCACCATTTCATCTTCCAGCGCCAGGCCGCGATAGCGCCCTTTCAGGGCATTGAGTTTGCTCATGTACAGCGTGGAGAAGCCATCGAGCTTGATGCTGCCCAGGTCACCGCCGGAGCCCTTCACCCACAGCACCTCCACTTGTTCGCCGCTGAGCGGATCGTCCATCATCACTTTGGCCGAGGTATTGCCGCCGCCGAAGTTGGTGATGCGCAGGTCCGATCCGAGCAAGTTGGATCGATACAACAGCAGCTCCGGTTCGCTCATCGAGGCTGCTGCTTGATCGTCCCACAGGGATGTGATCGGGGCTTGCTGGGTTACATTCATTGCTGATCTCCGTCGTTGTATGGTGTCGTTTTCATGCCGTCTGGCACATGCAACCAGTAGAATTCAGCGCCGCATGGGTGTCAATGCACAAGCGCTCAACTTGATGACCAAGAAGGAAATAATCACACCAGTGATCGGAACGTGAGCAGATGGTGAGTTGGTTATCGAATCAATCAAATATTTGATCGCATAGTGATTGACGTTGGGTAGCTAAATGTTTAGTCTTGGTAATTAATAAAGTGTCACACCGGATCGGTCCACGGCAGCAAACTGCGGCAGCGACGGTAGTAGATGCGAAAAAAAGGAGACAAAGATGGTAAATCACAAGCGCCGTAAACGTTTGCTGAAGTTGCTCGCCGAACATCAAACGGCCAGCGTGCCGCAGTTGGTCGACTGGCTCAGCGCCTCGCCCGCCACCGTGCGCCGCGACATCAGCTGGCTCGCCGCCCGCAGCCTGCTCACCCGCACCCGGGGCGGCGCCGCCAACCTGGAACAGAAAAAACGCAGCTTCACCCTCACCAGCGAAACCTTCCAGCACAATATCCAGTGCTACGCGGAGCGCAAGCGCGCCATCGCGCGCCACGCCGCCGGCATGTGCGCCGAAGGCGAAACCATCATCATCAACGGCGGCACCACCACCTTCATGATGGCGGAATTCCTGGTCGATCATCACCTCAAGATCCTGACCAATTCCTTCCTGATGGCCGAGCGTTTGCTGGTCTCGAGCGAGAACGAGATCATTGTCCCCGGCGGCAAGGTCTATCGCGAACAGAACGTCATCCTCAGCCCCTTCGACAACGACATCACCCAGCACCACTATGCGGCCAAGATGTTCATGAGCGTCTATGGCCTGTCCCTGCTTGGCCTGATGGAAGCCGACCCGCTGCTGATCCAGGCCGAAAAACGCCTGATCTCGCAGGCCGAGGAACTGATCGTGCTGGTCGACAGCTCGAAGTTTGCCAAGAAGGCGGGCCTGATCCTGTGCGGCCTGAATCGCGTGTCGACCGTGATTACCGATACCTATGCGTCCGACTCCGCCGTGCAGCTGCTTGAGCAATCGGGCGTGCGCGTGGTCACCGTGGAACCGGAAGCGGTGCCTGCGCAACTGGGTGCCAACCCATTCAATCCGCCTTTCGATTACCAGTCGGCGGCCATGTTCCAGTCGGAGGTATCCCATTGAAGCGCAGGAAGATCGTATTGGCGGCCGTTGCCGCCGGACTGCTCACGACCCTCGCCGGCTGCGGCGACAAGCCCGCCGCCGGCGCCGCTAAAGCCGACGGCGAAAAAATCCGCATTGCCATGGTGGTGAAAAGCCTGGGCAACGGCTTTTTCGATGCAGCCCATGCCGGCGCCAACGACGCTGCCAAGGAATTGAAAAACGTCGAAATCATTTATACCGGACCGACCACGCCCAGCGCCGAAGGCCAGATCGAAATCATCAATTCGCTGATCAGCCAGAAGGTCGATGCGATCGTCATTTCGGCCAACGATCCGAATGCGCTGGTGCCGATCGCCAAAAAGGCGATGGCACGCGGCATCAAGGTGGTGAGCTTCGACAGCGGTCTGGCCAAGGACGGCCGCCTGATGCAACTCAATCCGTCCAACGCGGAACTGATCGGCCAGAAGCAGATCCAGATGGCGTCCGACGCCATTGGCGGCAAAGGCGAAATCGCCATCCTGTCGGCGTCTGCCCAGGCCACCAACCAGAATATCTGGATTGGCATCATGAAGGACACGCTCACCAAGCCGGAGTACGCCAACATGAAGCTGGTGGCCACCGTGTACGGCGACGACCAGTCGGACAAGAGCTACCGCGAAGCCATCGGCCTGTTGCGCAGCAATCCGAACCTGAAAGCCATCATCTCCCCCACCACCGTGGGCATCAATGCCGCCAGCAAGGCGGTGGTCGATGAAAAGCTGGTGGGCAAGGTGTATGTCACCGGCCTGGGGCTGCCGTCCGAGATGGCCGGCCACGTGAAGAGCGGCGCCGTGCGCGAGTTCGCGATCTGGAACCCGATCGACCTCGGTTACGCCGCCACTTACGCGGCGTACGACTTCGTCAAGGGTGTCCCCACCGCCAAGGCGGGTGGCAGCGTGGCCGCTGGCCGCATGGGCACCATCGCCATCGACGCCAACGGCGAAGGCGCGATGGCCGCGCCATTCGTGTACGACAAAGGGAACGTCGACAAGTTCTCCAAGATCTTCTGAGCTGGATGGCCCCCATGGATATGAATACAACCCCGGTCCTGCAACTGACCGGGATATGCAAGCGCTTTGCCGGCATCGTTGCGTTGAACAATGTGGCGCTGTCGGTACGCGCTGGCGAAGTAATGGCGCTGATCGGTGAAAACGGCGCCGGCAAGTCCACCCTGGTCAAAACCCTGACCGGCATCTACCGTCCCGACGAAGGCACCATCGAGCTGGCCGGCCAGCCGGTAAAATTTGCCAATGCCCAGGACGCGATGCAGGCGGGAGTGACTGCCGTGCACCAGGAAACCGTGATGTTCGACGAACTGACGGTGGCCGAAAACATCTACGTGGGGCGCCAGCCCTGTCGCGGCGCTTCCGGGCGCATCGACTGGAGCCGTATCGAGGCGGAAGCGGAAAAGCTGTTCGAGCGGCTGGAAGTATCGCTGCCGGTACGGGCGCGCGTGAAAGACCTGTCGGTGGCGCAGCGCCACTTCGTGGAAATCGCCCGCGCCTTGTCGCAGGACGCGCGCGTGGTGATTCTCGACGAGCCGACAGCATCGCTGTCGCAGCGCGAGATCCGCGAGCTGTATCGCATCATCGGCCAGTTGCGCGCTGCCGGCACCGCCGTGATTTTCATCTCGCACAAGTTCGACGAAATTTACGAAGTGGCGGACCGCTACACGGTGCTGCGCGACGGCCAGTTCATTGCCGAAGGCGCGCTGGCCGACATCACCGAACACGAACTGGTAGCGCTGATGGTCGGGCGCACCGTCAAGCAGGCCTACCCCAAGGCGGACGTGACGCCGGGCGAAGTGCTGCTGGAAGTGAAGAACCTGAGCCACCCTACCGAGTTCGATAACGTGAGTTTCGAACTGCGGCGCGGCGAGATCCTCGGCTTCTACGGCCTGGTAGGCGCCGGCCGGTCGGAAGTGATGCAGGCGCTGTTTGGCCTGACCGGCAATGTGCGAGGCAGCGTGCGGCTCGACGGCAAGCCGGTATGCGTGAACTGCGCTGCCGACGCCATCCGCCATGGCATTGCCTACGTGCCGGAAGACCGCCAGCACCAGGGCGCGCACCTGACGCTGCCCATCCTGCAAAACATCACGCTACCGATCCTGTCCAAGGTGGGCTTCTTCCTGCGCGGGCGCCGCGCCGAGGAAAACAAGATTGCCCGTCACTTTGCGGAGCAGCTGGAACTGAAGGCCGCGTACCTGACGCAGAACGTCTCGGAACTCTCGGGCGGCAACCAGCAGAAGGTGGTGCTCGGCAAATGGCTGGCCACGAACCCCAAGGTCATCATCCTCGATGAACCCACCAAGGGGATCGACATCGGTTCGAAAGCTGCCGTGCACCGGTTTATCGGTGAGCTGGTGAGCAAGGGCTTGTCCGTGATCCTGGTGTCGTCCGAGCTGCCAGAGGTAATGGGCCTGGCCGACCGCATCGTGGTCATGCACCAGGGACGCATCGAGCATACGTTCAATCGCGGCGACGCGACGCCGGAGATGATCGTCTCGGCGGCGTCGGGTAATGATTTGGCGGGCACCGAATCAAATGGTGACCCTTTGGCAGCGGAGGCATGCGCATGAAAGACATCTTGAAAATGCGCGAAACGCAGCTGGCGATTTCGATTGTGGTGCTGATCGCACTGGTCGGCTCGCGTGCTCCCGTGTTCGTGTCCGGCTCCAGCCTGGCCAATCTGCTCACCGACAGCACCTTGTTGATCATGCTGGCGCTGGCGCAGATGCTGGTGATCGTCACGCGCGGCATCGATCTGTCGGTGGCGTCCACGCTGGCGTTGTCCGGCATGATGTCGGCGCTGCTGGCCGTGCGCTTCCCGGAACTGCCGCTGCCGGTGGTGATGTTCGTGGCGGTGGCCATCGGCCTGGCGCTGGGACTGATCAACGGATACCTGATCGGTTACCTCGATCTGGCGCCGATTGTCGTCACGCTGGGCACCATGAGCGTGTATCGCGGCCTGGTGTTCGTGCTGTCGGGCGGCGCCTGGGTGTCGTCGCACCAGATGCCTGCTGATTTCATTGCGTTCCCGCTCTCGACGCTGTTCGGCGTGACGCACCTGGTATGGATTGCCGCGTTCACCGTGCTGCTGTTCTGGTACATCGCCATGCACAGCCGGTTCGGCCGCGATCTGTACGCGGTGGGTAATGCGCCGGCGTCGGCCCGCTACGTGGGCATCCCGATTGCCAAGCGGCTGTTCTGGACCTACGGTATTTCGGGCGCCGTGGCCGGCTTGTGCGGCTACCTGTGGGTGGCACGCTACGCGGTGGCCTACACGGAAATCGCGTACGGCTTCGAATTTACCGTGATCGCCGCCTGCGTGATCGGTGGCGTGAGCATCGCCGGCGGCAGCGGCAGCGTGGCCGGCGCCGTACTCGGTGGCCTGTTCCTGGCCGTGATTGGCAATGCGCTGCCGGTGGTGAAAGTGTCGCCGTTCTGGCAAAGCGCGCTGACCGGCGTGGTGATCCTGACTGCAGTCCTGATCAACGCCCGCAGCGGCAAAATCGGCGGCCGCCAGATCCTGCCGCTGCACCTGACCAAATCCAACGCTCAAGGGAGCGCTGCGTGAGCACTATTATGACAACTGAAGTACCAACTCCGGTGCCCGATGCTCCGGTTGCATCGACCTCGCGCTACATCATTGCCGACCGCCAGGGCTTCCGCCTCGGCGCCATGCTCGGTTCGTGGGAAAGCATGCTGGCGCTGTTGTTCGTGGCGGCGTTCACCGCCTGCGCCATCCTGCAGCCGCACTTCCTCGACGTGTACAACCTGGCCGACGGCACCTTCAATTTCAGCGAAAAAGCGCTGATCGCGCTGCCGATGGCGTTGTTGATCATTTGCCGCGAGATCGATATCTCCGTTTCCGGTATCCTGGCCCTCTCGTCGGTGGCCATCGGCCTGGCCCACACCAACGGTGCACCGGCCGAAGTGCTGCTGCCCATTGCGATTACCACCGGCACCGCTTGCGGTTGGCTCAACGGCATCATGGTCACGCGCTATCGCCTGCCGTCGATCGTGGTCACCATCGGTACCGTGTCGCTGTTCCGCGGTCTGGCCAGCGTGGTGCTCGGTGATAAAGCATTTACCGGCTATCCGCAGCTGATGACCGACTGGGGCCAGGGTTACTTCTTCGGCTTCATTCCACGCGAGTTCGTGATCCTGCTGCTGTTCGCGCTGGTGTTTGCGGGCTTTTTGCATTGCACGACCTGGGGCCGCCGCGTGTACGCGATCGGTAACAACCCGGTGGCTGCGCGCTTCTCGGGCATCCCGGTGGACAGCTATCGCCTTGGCCTGTTCATGCTCACCGGCGCCATGGCGGGCCTGGCGGCGTGGCTGCTCACGGGCCGTATCGGCAGCACCCGTCCGAACATCGCCATGGGCTGGGAGCTGGAAGTGATCACCATGGTGATCCTCGGCGGCGTAAGCATTGCCGGTGGCGCCGGCACCATCGGCGGTGTGCTGCTGGCCGTGCTCACACTGGGCACCGTCACGTACGGGCTGTCGCTGGCAAACATTCCCGGGATTTACATGACCATCGTGGTCGGCATCTTGCTGCTGGTGACGATTGCCCTGCCCCGCCTGCTGCGCGGCCGCAAGGTGGCCAAATGACGGGGAACTTTGAGCAAGACGCCACCATCGTCCTCGATATCGGCAAGACCAACGTCAAGCTGGTGCTGCTCGATGCCGGCGGCGCCGTGCTGGCTGAACGTCGCAGCCCGAACACGATCCTGACGGACGGTCCGTATCCGCACCACGATACCGAGCGTATCTGGCAATGGATGCTGGATGGGATGCAGGAGTTTTCCCGCCTGGCGCACGTGGGCGCCATCGTCCCCGTCACGCACGGCGCCACCGCCGCGCTGGTCGATGATGACGGCCTGGTACTGCCGGTACTCGATTACGAGTTCGAGCCGCCTGCGGAACAGCGCACCACCTATCTGGCCCAACGGCCGGCCTACGACACGACGTATTCGCCGCTGCTGCCGGCAGGCCTGAACCTGGGCCGCCAGCTGGCGTGGCAGGCGCAGGCGTTTCCCGACGCCTTCCGCAGCGCGCGCCACATCCTGATGTACCCGCAGTACTGGGCGTGGCGCCTGTCCGGTGTCGCTGCGGGTGAGGTCACGTCGCTGGGCTGCCATACCGATTTGTGGAATCCGGCGCGCCAGCAGTACTCGCAACTGGTCGAGCGCATGGGCTGGCACGCGCAGATGCCGCCGTTGCAACCGGCGTGGGCGGCGCTCGGCCCCCTGCAAGCGGAGCTGGCGGCGCGCACCGGCCTGCCGCCCACGTGCCGCGTATTGTGCGGCATCCATGACAGCAACGCCTCGCTGCTGCGCCATTTGAGCGGGGCCGATGGCGACGTGCCGCCGGCGATCCTGTCCACCGGCACGTGGGTGATCGCCGCCGCACCGGGCAAACCGCTGGCCGGGCTGCGCGAGCAGGCCGACATGCTGGCCAACAGCAATGCGCTGGGCCAGGCCGTGGCCTGCATTCGCTTCATGGGCGGGCGCGAATTCGGCGAACTGGCCAGCGCAGATGTGCAAGTGTGCACGGTGGACGATTTACAGCTGCTGATCGACCAGGGCACCATGGCGCTGCCCTGCTTTTCGCAGGCGGGCGGACCGTTCGCCGGTCGCACCGGTTCCATCGTCGGGGCGCAGCTCGTCGATGCGCGCCAGCGTTATGCGCTCGCGACCCTGTACTGCGTGCTGGTGAGCGACTACTGCCTGGCGCAGCTGGGCGCCGATGGCGCAGTGGTGGTGGAAGGCAGCTTTACCGGCAACCCGTGGTTCGCGCCGCTGCTGGCCGCGCTGCGCCCGCAGCAAGCCATCAGCAGCACCGACGATACCAGCGGCACCACGTGCGGCGGCTGGATGCTGCACCATTGGGGCAATGTGCCCGCAGTGGGCAGCACGGTGGCGGCGCCGCTGGCATTGCGCGGGTGGGAAGCGTATCGCGCACGGTGGCTGGCGGCGCTGTAGTCCGGATACGATGAGCCGTCATCCTCGCGCACGCGGGGATCCATAGAACGGTGACGCGGTGCTGCGGCCAAACGTCGCCAACACTGCTCACCGTTAGCATGGATCCCCGCTTTCGCGAGGATGACGGATTTGAGGATCGCGGCGTTTTTTAATCCGCCACCGGCACCCCAAAGTCCGGCGTCCCATCCTGCTTCCAGTGCAGCACCTGCGCCCGCGTATGGCGGTTCTGGTCCTTCAACGGCTCACCGACAATGTCGCGGAAATTACGCGCGTGGTACACCAGGATATCGGTCTTGCCATCAGGCGTGGTGGTGAATGAATTGTGCCCCGGCCCGTACTGGCTGTTGGCGCCACTGCTTGCAAACACCGGCACCGGCGATTTTTTCCACGACTTGGCATCGAGCAGATTGGCCCCCACCGGCGCCGTCAGCAACCCCAGCGCATAATTGGCGTCGGTGGCGCTGGCCGAGTAGGTCATGAACACGCGACCGTTCTTGACGATCACCGCCGGCGCCTCGTTTACCTCGTGCTTGACCCGCTCCCAGCCATAGTCCGGCTTCGACAGCAGCACCGCCAGTCCCGTGATCGACCACGGCGTGTCCATCGCCGCCAGGTAGATATTGGTGGCGTGGATGGCCGAATCGGGCCCGCGCTGGGTCCAGGCCAGGTAGCGCTTGCCATCCAGCGCAAACGTGGTGGCGTCGAGCGAGAAGGTTTCCCATCCCGTTTTCAGCTGGCCCAGTTCCTTCCATTCGCCTTCGAGCGGATTGGGCGAGCTGTTCTCCAGCACATACAGGCGGATTTCCCACACCGCGTCGGACCGGCCGGCCGTAAAGTAGATATACCATTTGCCGTCGATATAGTGCATCTCGGGCGCCCAGATATGGGCCGCCATCTCGCCTTGGGCGTGCTTGCGCCACACGACTTTCGCTTCGGCCGCGCCCAGGTCGTTCAGCGACCGAGCCCGCCGCACCTCGATGCGGTCGTATTCGGGCACGGTGGCCGTGTAATAGTAATAGCCGTCGCTGTGCAGCGCCACCTGCGGATCGGCGCGGTGCTTGACCAGCGGATTGTTAAAAACGGGTTCCGGTACTGCCGCTGCAGCACCGGCCTGCGCTAACCACAGGACGGCGGCCGCCAGGGCCACCGTCGCGCGCTTGCGCGCAAATAAAAACTGCGCCATGAGTCTCCTTGGATTTGTATGTGACACGGTGAAGCCAGGCTTTTGCCTTCGAGCGAGCGTGTTGTCGATACTGTACCGGTATGGCAACAATCAGGCAACGCTCAAAGCGTCAACCTGGCGATCACTGACAGTCACATCCGGCTCTGACTTTGGACTCTGGCCGCACGCGGTAATCCGCAGTACACTGGAACGATGACGATCCATGACGCCTTCCAATCACGCAGCGATCAGGCGCTGCCCACCATTGCGCCGCACGAGCTCAAACGCATGGAGCGGTTTGGCGCGCGGGCGTGCTTTCGCGACGGCGACATGCTGTTCGAGGCGGGCCGCGACCGGTTCGGGTTGATGGTGGTGATTACTGGCCAGATCCGCATCAGCCGCTATGACGGTCTCGGTAACACCTCGGTCATCACCGAGCACTGCCACGGCGAATTCGCCGGTGAAATGAGCCAGTTGTCCGACGCGCCCACGCTGGTCAACGGCCACGCGGTAGGCGCCGTGGAAGTGCTGGTACTGGCCACCCAGGCGCTGCGCGCGCTGCTGGTGGCCGATGCGGAACTGGGCGAGCGCATTGTGCGCGCCTTCATCTTGCGGCGCGTTGAACTGATCGGCAGCGCCGCCTGCGGCCCGGTACTGGTGGCGCCGCACAACCACGCGCGCATGCACGCGCTGCGCGGCTGGCTGGCCAGCAACGGCATGCCGCACAAGGTGCTCGATCCCGCCAGCGAGCAGGCGCGCGCGCTGTGCGAGCGGTATGCGCCACAGGCGGCGGACTGGCCGCTGGTGGTCTGCCCGGATGGCACCGTGCAAAATAATCCCACCATCGTCGACCTGGGGCGCCGGCTTGGCACCCTGCCCGTGCTCGATTCGGACCATGTATGGGATGTCATCGTGGTGGGCGCCGGGCCGGCCGGGCTGGCCACGGCCGTGTACGCGGCGTCCGAAGGCCTGTCGGTGCTCACGCTGGAGACCCGCGCCTACGGCGGCCAGGCCGCCGCCAGCGCGCGCATCGAAAACTACCTCGGTTTCCCCACCGGGATCTCGGGCGGTGCACTGGCCGGCCGCGCCTACGTGCAATCCAAAAAATTCGGCGTGGAGATGGCGATTCCGGCGCCGGCCGGCCGCCTGCTGTGCGACACCATGCCGCTGCAAGTGGAAATGTGCGGCAGCCTGCAGCACCTGCAGGCGCGCACCGTGGTAGTGGCGTGCGGTGCGCGCTACCGCCGCCCTGCCCTGTCCAATCTCGCCCGGTTCGAGGGCAAGGGCGTGTACTACTGGGCCTCGCCGCTGGAAGCAGGCCTGTGTGCGGAAGCGGAAGTCATCCTGGTAGGCGGCGGCAACTCGGCCGGCCAGGCTGCCGTGTACCTGGCGGCCCACGCCGCCCGCGTGCACATGCTGATCCGCCGCGACAGCCTGGTGGACACCATGTCCACGTACCTGATCGACCGCATCGAGGCCACGTCCAACATCACCCTGCACACGCGGTCGGAAATCGTCGCGCTCGAAGGCGATGACGACGAAGGACTGCGCCGGGTGCGGGTGCGCGACATGGCGCGCGGGAGCGAGCGCGATTACGACGTAGAGCGGGTATTCCTGTTCATCGGCGCCGATCCCAACACCGACTGGCTCGGCGACTGCGGCGTGCGGGTGGACGACAAGGGATTCATCGTGACCGGCGGCGCGGCTGCCAGCCTGGAGACCAGCGTGCCGGGGGTGTTTGCCATCGGCGACGTGCGCGCCGGTTCCACCAAGCGGGTGGCGGCGGCGGTGGGCGAAGGCGCGGCCGTGGTGGCGCAAATCCACGGCCACCTGGCGCGGCTGCCGCGCGCGCCCTGACGACCGCGCCGGCGTTACAGGATATCGAGCCGCTGGTGCGGCTCCAGGTCGTGGTACACATCGTCCTGGTGCAGCGGGATATACAGCTTGATCGCTTTACCGCGATGGAACACGCCGCGCAGCTGGTTGCACACGTTCCACACGCGCTCGTACGAATCGGCCACTTCGATCAGCGCCCACGGATTATCCTCGATGCCCTCGCGCACCATGCTCACGTGTTTCACGTGCAGGAAGCGCGACATGCCTTCGGCCACGCTGGTTTCGCAGGCATCGCAGTGCAGGCCGGATAAAATGATTTGCATCTTGTACTCCTTGATGAATGCTGGACAGCTTACGCCACGATATTGAGGCCGCTGTCCACGTAAACGGTGCTGCCGGTAAGCCGCTGCGCGTAGGGCGATGCCAGGTAGGCGCAGGTGTTGCCCACATCGACAATGTCCACCAGCTCGCCGATGGGCGCGCGTTCCACGGCCTCGTTGAGCAGATGGTCGAAATCCTTCAGGCCCGACGCCGCGCGGGTTTTGAGCGGCCCCGGTGAAATGGCGTGCACGCGGATCGCATGCGGACCCAGTTCGTAGGCCAGGTAGCGGCAGGCCGCTTCCAGCGCCGCCTTCACCGGTCCCATCACGTTGTAATTGGGGACCACCTTGTTGGCGCCATGGGAGCTCATGGCGAACAAGGTGCCACCTGCGGTCATCAACGGTGCGGCCAGCCTGGCCATGCGCACGAACGAGTGGCACGACACGTCCATGGCCGTCAAAAAACCTTCGAGCGAACAATCGAGCAGGCCGCCCTGCAGGTCTGCCTTGGGCGCAAAGGCGATCGAATGCACCACGATGTCGAGCGGCCCCTGTGCTGCCAGCGTGGCGAACAGCGCCTCCATCTGGCCCGGCTGGGTAACGTCGAGCGGCAGCAGCTGGGCGTCGATCTCGGCGGCCAGCGGCGCCACGTGCGGATAGGCCTTGTCGTTCAGGTATGTGAGCGTGACGTCGGCGCCCAGCTTGCGGAAGGCCAGCGCGCAGCCCCAGGCAATCGACTGGTCGTTGGCCACGCCCACCACGAGCGCGCGCTTGCCGGCCAAAATCGGATAGACGGTATCGGTAGTCATGACTGCTCCAGAATGTCGAGGGTATGGCGGGCGATCATCAGTTCTTCGTTGGCGGGCACCACCCACACGGCCACGCGGCTGTCGGCAGCGCTGATGCAGCGCACGCCGTCGCCGGCGGCCACCGGCGCGGCATTGGCGGCGGGGTCCAGCTGCACGCCCAGCCACGCGGCATCACGACACACGGCCGCGCGCAGCGCCGTGCTGTTCTCGCCGATGCCGCCCGAGAACACCAGGGCATCGAGCCCGCCCAGCGCGGCCGCCAGCGAACCGAGTTCGCGGCCGATGCGGTACACCAGCAGGTCGATGGCCTGTCTGGCGCGCGGGTCGTCGCTCTGCTCGAGCGTGCGCATGTCGGACGAGATGCCCGAGACGCCCAGCAGGCCCGATTCCTGGTACATCAGCTTTTGCACGGCCGGTACGTCCATGCCCAGTTCTTCCAGCAGGTACAGCACCACGCCGGGGTCGAGCGCGCCGCAGCGCGTGCCCATGGGCAGGCCGTCGACGGCCGTAAAGCCCATGGTGCTGGCCATGCTGCGGCCGGCGTGGATGGCGCACATGCTGGCGCCGTTGCCCAGGTGGGCGGCCACCACCCTGGCCTGCGCCAGGTGCGGGTCGGCCTGCGGCAGCCGGCTGGCGATGTATTCGTACGACAGGCCGTGGAAGCCGTAGCGGCGCACCCCGAGGTCGGTGATGCGCGGCGGCAGCGCAAACTCCTGCGCTTCGGCCGGCTGGCCGGTGTGGAAGGCAGTGTCGAAGCAGCCGATTTGCGGGATGTGCGGCGCCATGGCGAACATCGAGCGCACCGGCGCCAGGTTGTGCGGCAGGTGCAGCGGCGCCAGCGGCACCAGTGCGTCCAGTGCCGCGAGCACAGCGGCGTCGAGCAGTTGCGGACCGCTGAACGCCACGCCGCCGTGGACGATGCGGTGGCCCACCGCCGCCACCTGGCGCCCGTCCAGGTGCGACTGCGCATAATCGATCAGGAAGCGCATGCCGGCCGCATGGTCGATGGGGCCGTCGGGCCAGCGGTATTCCTCGAGCGTGGCGCCGGCTGCGTCCTGGGCAACAAAGCGCGTGACGCCGGCATACAGATTTTCGATCTTGCCGCGCATGGCCAGGGCGAGCGCAGCGCCGTCGTACAGCGAGAACTTGATGCTGGACGAGCCGGCGTTAATCACCACGATGCTTTGATTAGGCGCCATTGGCTCAGACTCCGGTGCGCAGGGCGCGGGCGCGGTCATGGGCCACCAGCACCGCCACCGCGCACGAGGCCAGCCGGGCCGACACCGAGTCGGCGCGGCTGGTGAGGATGACCGGCACGCGCGCGCCCAGCACGATGCCGGCGGCCGCCGCGCCAGCCATGAAGCTCAGGCTCTTGGCCAGCATATTGCCTGCCTCGAGGTCGGGCGCCACCAGCACATTGGCCTGCCCCGCCACCGGCGACACCAGGTGCTTGATGGCGGCCGCCTCGGGGTCGATGGCATTGTCCATGGCCAGCGGGCCGTCGAGGATGGCGCCGGTGATCTGGCCGCGGTCGGCCATCTTGCACAGGGCCGCCGCATCGATGGTGGACGGCATCTTGGCGCTCACCGTTTCCACCGCCGCCAGGATGGCCACGCGCACCGGGTCGAAGCGCAGCACGTGGGCCAGGTCGATGGCGTTTTGCACGATGTCCACCTTGTCGGTGAGGGTGGGCGTGATGTTGACGGCAGCGTCGGTGATGATTAACGGGTCGGCGCGGCCCGGCACGTCCATCACGAAGCAGTGGCTGAGGCGGCGCGCGGTGCGCAGGCCGGTGGTGCTGGCCACCACGGCGCCCATCAGTTCATCGGTATGCAGGCTGCCTTTCATGAGGACGGCGGCGCGGCCTTCGTGCACCAGTTCCACCGCGCGCGCGGCGGACGCGTGGCTGTGCGGCGTGTCTTCGATGGGCAGGCCCGCGATATCGAGCCCCGCTGCTTCCGCCACCTGGCGGATGCGCGCGGCCGGCCCCACCAGGATCGGGTGGATCAAGCCGAGGCGGGTGGCGTCCAGTACGCCCTCGAGCGCACTGCGGTCGCACGGATGGGCTACGGCCACCGTCACGTGGCCAGACCGGCGTGCCACCTCGATCAGGCGGTCGTAATTGGGATGCGGTGTGAGCGGGACGGACATCATGGCTCCTGAGGGGGATCAACGTTCATCATAACCAATAGTGTAAAAAACGCAATCGATAATTGCTGCACTGCGGCAATATGTCCGATCCCGATGGGGAGGATTGCTGCCTTCAGCCGGGATAAGCAATGATCGATTGATAATACACATTAGCCTTCTGCCATCGAAAGCTAAGCTGGACTTCCTGCCACTGTTTATTCGGGAGCCATCATGACCAATCCACTTTCCGCTTTCCACTGGTCGCCGCAAATCCATTTCCCCTGGAGCGGCGGTGTCATGCAACGCATCGATCCGGAGGTGAACTGGTTTGCGCACTGGATCACGCCGGGCGCTGGCAATCCGGACATCGAGGAACGCGCATTTACCGAGGTGGCCTCGTACGGCAAGCAGCTGGGCCTGATTATTGACGTGCTGCTGGCGCAGGTGGCGCAATCGGGCCTGGCGGTCGAGCCCGATGCTGTGAAGGAATTGCAGCGTATCCGCGCCCGCATCGCCATGCTGAAAACCGTGGACAACACGCTGTCCAACGACAAGATCGTGGCGCTGGTGGCCGACGTGCGCAAGCGCGGCGACAAGGAGTTGCTGGAACTGGCTAGCCAGTTGCTGCCGCTGCTGGCAGCGCCCAAGGCCGATGCCGATGCCGATGTTGCCAGGATTGCCGACTAGCGCCGGCGCCAGCCGAAATACGCGCACGCCAGTACCGGAATACCAAGCGCGACGGCGGACAGATAATCCCACACGCCGTCGCCCAGCAACGCCGACAACAATCCCACCACGGTCAGCACGCCCATCACGATGGGGCCGCCCCACAACCGCTTGAAGTGCCTGTTCATCGCGCCTCTCCTTGCGCCGCATACACCGGCGCCGTCTCTTCCGGCTTGTGCTCGTGCTGCGGTACCCGTACCGGCACGCCGCGCCTGAGCCACAAATACACGCCGCTGCCCAGCACCACGATGGTGGCCAGGTCCAGCATCGCCCACAGGAATTGCAGCCAGCCGCCGCCGTAGTCGCCGAAGTGCAGCGGCTGCGACACCAGCAGCGCGGTCAGGTACCACGGCAGTTCGCGGCGGTCAGTGATGAGACTCGTTTGCGCATCGACCAGCACCGGTTTGTACAGGCGCGACGTGAGCGGCTGGTCGCCGTGCAGGAAGATGCCGTAATGGTGCGGACTCGAGAACGCGGTGCCGGGGAATGCCACGAAGCCGATCTGCATGGCCGGTTCGGCCGCCATGGCATTGGCCACCGCAGTTTGCATCGAACCGAGCCTGGTGGGCGTGGGCAGGCCCTGGTACGGTGCGATCATCGCCGCCACTTCGGTGTACTGGTAGTACTTGACCAGCAAGTCGGCCCAGGTATTGATCATGCCGGTGGCGCCCACCACGAAGGCCCAGGTAAGCGTGACGATGCCGAGCATATTGTGCAGGTCCAGCCACTTCACCCGCGGGCCGCGCGTACGTCGCACCTCGCCGAAATGCAGCTTGCGCATGAATGGCGCATACAGCACCACGCCCGAGACGATCGCCACGATCAGCAGCAGTCCCATGAAACCGAGGAACAGCTTGCCCCACAAGCCGGCATATAAATCGACATGCAGGTGAAACATCACGCCGAGGAACGTGCCTTCGAAGCTCGGTTCGCCCAGCACGGTGGCGGTGCGGGCGTCGACCGCGATCGATTTGAACTGCTCGGACGTGGGCGTGTCGCCCATGGTGAGATACCAGATCGACCGGTCGTCGGCTTCCTGCGACATATACATCATGACCTTGTCCGGATACCGCGCGCGGCCGGCAGCAATCACGTCGTCGAGGCTGGCCTTGGGTGTGGCCGCCGGCATGACCGGCGCCTCGATGGCGTTGCCCAGCAAGTGGTCGATCTCGTGGTGGTAAATCAGCGGCAGCCCGGTAATACAGAGCAGCAGCATGAACACCGTACACACCAGGCTGCTCCACTTGTGGACCCAGGCCCAGCGGCGGACGTTGATGGTTTTCATGGTCGAAAATACGCAGGAAAGAAAGGCATGATGATAATGCAAATCACTCGCGTTCAGGCGGCATTTCTGTGGCTCAGGGTGGGCCTTGCCATAAATGGTATACGTGTATACCATTCCTCTCATGAAGACTACGCCGACCCTGCCCACCAGTGGCAACACCATCCTGTCCGCGCTGCGCGCCGCCATCACGACCGGTACGCTGGCGCCCGGTGCCGTGCTGCGCCAGGCCGATCTGGCGCTTGAATTCGGCGTCAGCCGGATACCGGTGCGCGACGCCTTGCAGGCCTTGCAGGCCGAGGGGCTGGTGCGGATCGAACCGAATCGCGGCGCCTTCGTGTGCACGTACAGCAGCGCCGAGCTCACTGAAATCTATGACTTGCGGGTGATGCTGGAAACCAGCGCCCTGCACCATGCGATCCCCGCGCACACCGAGCGCTCGCTGCGCCGTCTCGCGGCAATCCAACGCGAACTCGATGACGAAGATTTGCCGGCCGAGTGGCTACGGCTCGATCGCGCATTTCATGAAGAGCTATACGGCCCGTGCGCGCGGCCGCGCACGCTGGAATTGATTGCGGGCCTGCGCGGCGCGGTCGAACGGTTTTCGCTGGCGCACCTGGGGCCGGATGCACGGCGACCAGAATGGAATGACGAGCACCAGCAATTGATGGCCGCCGTGCGCGCCCACGATAGCAACCTTGCCACCGCCATCCTGACCGCGCACCTGCGCGAGACCCAGCGCACGGCGCTGGCTGCGCTCGACAATTTTTCAACTCTCACCTGAAAGGTCCGCCATGTCTCTCCATGCTGCCGAAGTCCGCTGGGAGCGGCACGCCAGCCCGTTCATCGACAACCGCTACAGCCGCGTGCACGAATGGCGGTTCGATGGCGGCGCCGTGGTACCCGCGTCAAGCTCGCCGGATGTGGTGCGCGTGCCATTTTCCGATCCGTCGTGCGTCGATCCCGAAGAAGCGTTTATTGCCGCCCTCTCCAGCTGCCACATGCTGTGGTTCCTCGGATTGGCGGCCAAACAGGGATACGTGGTGGACAGCTATACCGATACCGCGCTTGGCGCCATGCAAAAGAACGCCGCCGGCCGCGAGGCCGTCACTACCGTCACGCTGCAACCGGTAATCGTATTCTCCGGAGAAAAAGTGCCCACCGAAGCAGACGTCCATGCCCTGCACCACCAGGCGCACGACAGCTGCTTCCTGGCCAACTCCGTCAAAACCGAGATCCTGATATCGGGCAGCTGGACCTGGCAAACTCCGGGGCAGAGCTAGTAGATTTCGCGGCGCAAGCGTTGCATGTGGAACTCGTTCTGGTCAAGCCACAGGCGGGCGTCGCTGAGTTGGCGTTCCAGGCGGCGCAGGTAGTCGATCAGTTCGCGGCGTTCCTGGTCGCGGCGGCGGTCCTGTTTGGCTGACTCGTCGGTGGCAGGCTTTTCTTTCGTGGGTTGGCTGTTGCGGATGTCGCGTTCCAGGCGGTCGAGGCGGCGGCGGCCGTCGTACAGCTGCGTTTCGAGTTGCTGGGCATCGGCCTGCGCCTGCCGCTGCTTGACTTCGGCCGAGGCGAAATCCTGGCCGCTGAAGTACGCGTGCTTGAGCTTGTCGCGCAGCGCGGGCTGGCATACTTCGATCGCCATGCTGCGGTTGGCGCGGCCTTGCTCGAAGGCGTTTTCCGGCACGCAGTACCGGGCGTTTTCCGCTTCCCATGCCGCGGTGTAGAGCTTGCGGGTGTCGGGGATGGCAAACACGCCATCGCGGCGGACGCTGGCAATGCGCTGTTCCAGCAGGAACGGCTTGCCATAACCATCTTCCATGCCCGCCTGCTGCCAGTATTCGGCCAGGCGCTTTTCCCAGGCCTGGCGGTATTCCGCTTCGAATACCTTTAAACCTTTTTGCCGGGCTTCCTTGCTGCGCACCCCGAATTCGTAGCCGCTGACGGCATCACGGGCGCCCAGGTTGCGCCAGTAGTTGACGATCTCGGCGTTCCAGGCTGCCCGGTACACATCTTCCTGCACTGGCACGCCGGCGCTGCGGGCCGTGGCGGCGCGCCTGGTCAGTTCGCTGTCGGGGATGCCGTTGCTGGCATCGTTGACGCCGGCATCTTGCCAGAACTGGCGGTTGCCGATGCGCCAGCCGTTGCCGTAAGCGATCTCGTCGAACCGGATCCCGGCCCGGTCGGCGCTGGCGCGGCTGACGTTCTGGTCCGTGGCAGGTTGGCCAGCCACGCCGTCGCGCTTGCCCATGCCTTCCCAGTACTGGGCCATGCCCTTGAGCCAGCCGTCGTCGTAGGCGCGCTGGTTCAGCGGCGTCTGGCGCTTGCGCACCTCTTCGCTGGCGGCGCGGACCGTGAACTGCGACTGTGGCAGCGCCCGCGCACCGTCCGCCAGGCCCACGCTGGTCCACATGGCAGCGTTGCCCTGCTCCCAGCCGGCAGTGTAGCGGGCGCCAGCGTCTGCCGCGGCAGGCCTGGCGCCATCGCCATGGTCGTCGCAGAAGTCCTTGCGCTCGGTAAAGTTGGGCGGCGCGCCGTCAAGGCCATCGGTATTGCCGATCTGCTGCCAGTCGCCGACCTTGCACGCGGCAATGCGCTGCTTCATCGATGCCGAGCACGCAGTCAGCAACAAGACGATTAATAACGGCACAACACGGGAGGCGAGCTTCATGGCGATAGATAGTTGAGTTTCAGCAGCGCAATTATAGTGCCAACCTTGGCTATAATTGCCCTTCTTTCATCTCGGGAAGTTTCGCATGATCCTACGCGCGCGTTTTACCGGTCTGGCGTTGCTGGCCGGCCTATGGGTTGTGACCTCTGCTGCCAGGGCCGATACCTTCGAGGTCATCGAGTCGCAGCCACTGAAGCAGGTGTGGCTCAATGCCGGTTTCTATTCGTACCACTTCGATCGTGACAAGGGACTTAACGACAGCAACCCGGGACTGGGCGCGGAATACCGCTTTTCGACGGTGGCCTCGGCTACCGTGGGCCGTTTTTATAATAGCGACCGACAGTATTCGAACTACGTGGGCGTGTATGTCCAGCCGTTCCGCATCGGTCCGGTGAGGTTGGGCGCGGTGGTGGGGGCGTTTAATGGTTATCCGAACATGCGCGACGGCGGCTGGTTCCCGGCGGCGATTCCGACGGCCAGTTTCGAATACAAAAGCGTGGGGGTAAATGTGGCGGTGGTGCCCAAGTATAAGGACCGCTTGTATGGGGCGCTGTCGATACAGCTGAAGTTGAAGGTGTTTGAGTGATGGCCAGGCAGTAGCCACGACAGCGCGCCCGTCATCCCCGCGAAAGCGGGGATGACGGTTTCAGCGCTGTCGCCCCGGGTTAATTGCGGGCCTTTGACACCGCAATCTGATCCAGAATGTGCTTCGGCACCGCCGCATAGTGCTTGAACTCCATCGTGTACGTGGCCCGCCCCTGGGTGAGCGAGCGCAAGGTGGTGGAGTAGCCGAACATTTCCGCCAGCGGCACCAGCGCACGGATGATCTTGCCGCCGCCGCCCGCGATTTCATCCATGCCCTGCACCATGCCGCGGCGCGACGTCAGGTCGCCCATGGCGTTGCCCATGAACTCTTCCGGCGTTTCCACCTCGACCTGCATTATCGGTTCCAGCAACACCGGGTCGGCCCGGCGCATGCCTTCCTTGAATGCCATCGAACCGGCCATGCGGAACGCATTTTCGTTCGAATCGACATCGTGGTACGAACCGAACGTGAGCGTCACCTTGACGTCCACCACCGGGTAGCCGGCCAGCACGCCGCTGCGCAAGGTTTCCTGCACGCCCTTGTCGACGGCCGGAATGAATTCGCGCGGCACCACGCCACCCTTGATGGCATCGACAAACTGGAAGCCTTTACCCGGCTCCAGCGGTTCGAGCGCCAGCACCACGTGGCCGTACTGGCCGCGTCCGCCCGACTGCTTGACGAACTTGCCCTCGACATCGGCCACGGCTTTCTGGATGGTTTCGCGGTACGCCACCTGCGGCTTGCCCACCGTGGCCTCCACGCCGAATTCGCGGCGCATGCGATCGACCAGGATTTCCAGGTGCAGCTCGCCCATGCCGGACATGATGGTCTGGCCTGATTCTTCGTCGGAATGCACGCGGAACGACGGGTCTTCCTGCGCCAGGCGATTCAGGGCAATGCCCATTTTTTCCTGGTCGGCCTTGGTTTTCGGTTCCACTGCCTGCGAAATCACCGGTTCCGGGAAAATCATTTTTTCCAGCACGATCACGTGGTCGGGCGAACTCAGGGTGTCACCGGTGGTCACGCCCTTCAGGCCCACGGCCGCCGCGATATCGCCCGCATACACTTCCTTGATCTCCTTGCGCTCGTTGGCATGCATTTGCAGGATGCGCCCCAGCCGCTCTTTTTGCGACTTGGTGGGGTTGTACACGGTGTCACCCGAGTTCACCACGCCCGAATACACGCGGAAGAACGTCAGCTGCCCCACGAACGGATCGGTCATGATCTTGAACGCCAGCGCCGAAAACGGGTCGCTGTCGGTGGGATGGCGTTCGATCGCCTGATCCTGTTCGTCGGTGCCGGCAATGGCCGGTACGTCGACCGGCGATGGCAGGTATTCGATGACGGCGTCGAGCATGGCCTGCACGCCGCGATTTTTAAAGGCGCTGCCAGCGAGCATGGGCACGATTTCGTTGCGGATGGTGCGCAGGCGCAGCCCAGCCTTGATCTCGTCCTCGGTCAGTTCCACGCCTTCGAGATACTTGTCGAGCAGTTCCGGCGTGGCTTCGGCAGCCGCTTCCACGAGCTTGTCGCGCCATTGCTGCGCCTGCGGCAGCAAGTCCGCCGGGATGTCCTCGTACGTAAACTTCACGCCCAGGCTCTCGTCATCCCAGTTAATGGCCCGCATTTTCACCAGGTCGATGACGCCGTGGAAATTGTCTTCCGCGCCCAGCGGCAGCTGGATCGGCACCGGCACGCCTTTCAGGCGCGTGGCAATCTGTTCGCGCACGCGTAAAAAGTCCGCACCGACGCGGTCCATCTTGTTGACGAACGCAATCCGTGGCACCTTGTATTTGTTGGCCTGGCGCCACACCGTTTCCGACTGCGGCTGCACGCCGCCCACCGCGTCATAGACCATGACGGCACCGTCGAGCACCCGCATCGAGCGTTCGACTTCAATGGTGAAGTCGACGTGGCCCGGGGTGTCGATGATGTTGATGCGGTGTTCGGCAAAATTGCCGGCCATGCCTTTCCAGAACGCCGTGGTGGCGGCCGACGTGATGGTGATGCCGCGTTCCTGCTCCTGCTCCATCCAGTCCATGGTGGCGGCGCCATTGTGCACTTCGCCAATTTTGTGATTGACGCCGGTATAAAACAGGATGCGCTCGGTAGTGGTGGTTTTACCGGCATCGATGTGAGCGCTGATGCCGATGTTGCGATAGCGCTCGATAGGTGTTTTACGGGTCATCACAAATCTCCTGGGTGGATATCAGACACAGATCAGACACAGGACGGAGGTCCTGGGTGATCTAAGGTGCGGCACCGTCGCACAATTTCAAGACGTCAATATGTTTCCAAATGTGCGACGTACCGAACAGCAATTAATATAGTCTCTAGACTAAACTGCAAGCTTACATCTCACCGGGAATATCTGCATGACTGTCCGCCCCAAAACCGCCCTTTTCCTATCCTTAGGCATGGCCCCTGCCCTCGCATTGGCCCAGGCCGCCCCCATCGAACCGCAGGAACTTGAATTGCGTGTCGAGCGCTGCTCGGTGCTTGGCGACGCCAGCGCCCGCCTTGCATGTTACGACGGCCTGGCACGCAAGACCCCGGGTGGACAAGTAGCGGCCGCGCCCGCCACTGGCGGTCCGGTCACGCCGGCCGAAAAAATCGCCGGCGCCGATGCGCCACCGCGCACCCAGCCCGATGCGCCGCCGCCACCGGGCGCCGAAGCAGTGTTGCCGCCCAAGGTAGCCGAGCTGACCACCATTCCAGCCGAAGCCAAGGTGTCGCGCATGGTGCAGGCATGGGAGCTGGACCGGTCGTCGAAGCGCGGTGTGTTCAATTTCCGGCCGCACCGCGACAGCTACCTGTTGCTGGCCAACTACAGCACCAGCAATAACGACCAGCCGTTCCAGGAATTTTCGCCGGACGGCTTGAAGAGCCAGCACGTCGAACTGATGTACCAGCTCAGTTTTAAAATGAAAATGCTGGAGCAGGCGTTTGGCTATCCGGTGGATCTGTGGTTCGGTTATACCCAGGAAAGCTTCTGGCAAGCCTATAACCGCTCCGAGTCGAGCCCGTTCCGTGAAACCAATTACCAGCCCGAGCTGATGGTGACCACGCCGCTGGCGTTGAATCTGGCCGGGGTGGACGTGCGGTTCCTGACGCTGGGCCTGGTGCACCAGTCGAATGGCCAGACCTCCACGCTGTCGCGCAGCTGGAACCGGATTTATGCGCAAATCGGCGCCGAAAAAGATAATTTCGCCATCAATTTCCGCCTCTGGAAGCGCCTCGATAACGCCCGCTCGGACAACGACAACATCGACATCACCGATTATCTCGGCCACGGCGACGTCACCGCCAGTTACCGCTGGGATGGCCACGAAATCACCATGCTGGCGCGCCGCAACCTGCACACCAACCATGGCGCGCTGCAAGTGGGCTGGGCGTTCCCGGTGGCAGCCAACCTGAAAGGCTATGTGCAAGCCTTCAGCGGCTACGGCCAGAGCCTGATCGACTACAACTATGCGCAGAAATCGATCGGCGTCGGTGTCAAGGTAGACTTTTAACAGCTATCAGCGCTGCGGGCCGCCTCCAAGCAGGCGCGCCGGCAGCATCACCACGGCGCGCAGCAAGGCAAACACGCCTTCCACGCCGATGCCAATCAGGCGGAACGGCAATGTCAGCAGCCAGCACAGCGGATATAACACCAGCGCCAGCAAGGCCAGCGGCCAACAGCACAGCAGCAAGACCAGCCACAGCAGAAAACTGAACATGAAGCACTCCCGTCTCAAGACGTTGTCGATGTTGACACTGTAGGCAATGGCAGGCGCCGTCGCAACGATCGTGCGACGGGATGCATTGGCAGCCGATGAAACGGCCATTTGGAAGGATGTACCACGGCCAGCCCTGCTGCTGCACGGGCGACGCATGCTGCGGCGATAGGGGTCTGCCCCCACCCCGGCCGTGCGGCTTACTGGCCGACGCAGATGATCTTGGTGATGTACTCGTGCGCGTTGGGTTTTTTCTTGGCCGACCAGGCAATGGCCTCGTTGGCCTGCTCGATGGTGAGCACCGACGCTTTTTCTTTCGACTTGATGAAGGAGACGCCCTCGAAGACGCCATCCTTGCTGCGCATGACTTTGGCAAACACGGGCGGCTTGGTGTCGCCGTCGGCGATCTTGTTTTGCTGGACGAGGTAGCGCTGGTCGATCTGTTCCATCTTCTTCAACTTAAAAATATAAAAGCGGAAGTATACGCTGTTCCTGTCCAGCCGGCATCAGGCAAATGCCGGTATCTGCGCCGCAGGTTGCGCCGCCGCTTCAAAAACCAGTTCGGCCTTGAGCGAGGCCTGCAGCGACGGGATCGAGCCGCCGGCGCGGTACTGGAAGCTCACTTCCAGCACATCGCCCTCACGTGCCTGCACCGGCACGGCCAGCGGCAGGGTCATGTAATGGTTGAGCCAGTCGATGGTGGTGGCCCGGTCCTGCACCACGGCCAGCACGTTCTTGGTCACGAACCGCATGGCGTTGATCTGCCCGGCGCGCTGCACCACGAACTTGCCCTGCCACGCATAGGTCAGCTGGTTGGGCTGGCTGAAGTCGATGATGCTGTACACGGCCGGATGGGCCATTTCGACGGTACCGGGATAGACGACCTGGGTTTCGTGGAATTGCACGATGGGCGCATAAAACCCTTCGAAATCATACTCCTGCTGCAGCGGCTGGACCGCCATGATGACGGCCTCGGGCAGGAACACCGGCAGCGGACCGCCAAAGCGCTCGAGGTAGCGGCGCTTGAACGATTCGATCACTTCCACCTGTTTTTCGCGCAGCATGGCCACGTGGATCATTTCGCAGATCACCACGTCCACCGGCTCGGGCGGCAGGTATTCGAACGCGTCGGCATGAATGACTTCGACTTTTTCGCCATTGGGATTAAGCGCCAGCATTTTGCGCGCTTCCTTGACCATGTCGGGGTTAAACTCCACGCAATACACCTTGGCTGCCTTGGCTGCCGCAAACCACGACAGCACACCCGTGCCGCCACCGAGCTCAAGCACCTTGGCGCCGGGCCGGACCGCGTAGTCGATCGCGGACTTAAAGCCGTGCATGCGGTTTTGATCCATCAACATATTGTGATGGTAGTGGACTGGAATGAATTGCCCCAGATAGCAGCTTTCGATCTCGCGTTCGTTCAGCATGGATGTCCTCGTTTAACAATCTATGAATCGCACTGGCTCTGGAAGCAGCGCGGACAGGGTCATTATCAAGAATTTTTCGTTTGCATGATGTTACGAGGTGGACAGGAATGACCGGCCAATTCTCGCTATGCATCGCGCAAGCTTACCTTTTATGCACTGTTATCGCTTATACTATCTGTTGCTTTTAAGGAGATAGCCATGTCCATTCAACAACGCAACAATGTCCATTGTTATGGAGACGGCGACCATACCATCATGTTTGCTCATGGCTACGGCTGCGACCAGCAAATGTGGCGTTTCATTTACCCTGCCTACAGCCAGCGCTACAAGATCATCCTGTTCGACCTCACCGGCAGCGGTAACTCGGACCTGTCCGCGTACGACCGCAACAAGTATGCCGACCTGCACGGTTACGCCGAGGATGTGCTGGAAATCATAGAACTGTACGCCACCGGCAAGGTGATTTTCGTGGGCCACTCGGTGAGCGCGATGATCGGTTTATTGGCTACAATCCAGCGTCCGGAACGTTTTGCTGCCCAGGTCATGGTAGGCCCTTCCGCCTGTTATATCAACGACGGCGACTACATTGGTGGTTTTAATGCTGAAGACATCGACGACTTGCTGCAACTGGTTGACGACAATTATATGGAATGGGCCCGGCGCATGGCGCCCGCCATCATGGGCGCACCGCACAAGCCGGCGCTCACCCGCGAGCTGCTCACCCGCCTCGAGCAGAATGATCCCGCCATCGCCCGCCACTTTGCCCGCGTGACGTTCACGGCCGATCACCGTGCGGACTTGCCCAAGTCCACCGTGCCAGCGCTGGTGCTGCAATGCAGTGACGACCTGGTGGCGCCGCGCGAGGTAGGCAACTATATCCGCGATCACATGCAATCGTGCACGTTGCAGGTGATTACCAACGTGGGCCACTGCCCGCACCTGAGCGCGCCCGAAGACAGCTCGGCCTATATCGACGGCTTTCTGGAACAGATCGGCTGTTAGCGTTTGGCCTTGGCCGCCAGGTGGGCGTCGATGGCCTTGGCGATCCACGGCTTGTCGGCTTTCAGGGCGAAGCCGGCGGCCGTCAAATGAAAACCACCATCCTTGAGGCTGGCGTCGGCGCCGCGCGCCAGCAGCAGCTTGACCGCATCTTCCTGGCCTTCGCGGGCGGCCAGCATCAAGGGCGTCATGCCCGAGGGGGATAGTGCGTCGATGGCCGCGTCCTGGTCCAGTAACAGTCTGGTGATCTCGACGCTGCCGCCGGCTGCCGCATAGTGCAAGGCAGTCCAGCCGGGCTGGTTGATTTTGGCGCCGCGCCAGATCATGTCGGCCACCAGCGGCTTGTTTTGGCGAAACGCCGCCATCATCAGCGCCGTGTTGCCATTCGGTGCCTTCGCTTCGAGGTCGATGCCCGGCTGGTCCATGAGCAAGGTCGCCACCGCCGACGCATCATTGCGGATCGCCACGATCAGTGCCGGTTCGCCGTCGAGGTCGCGCACATTCGGACTCACGCCAGCCGCCAGCGCTTTCTGGACCGGTGCCGGCCGGTCGAGCTGCAACGCGCGGAACAGATTCGCTTCCGCCGGTGTCAGGTCGGCAGCGCCGGCCACGCCGGCCAGCAGCAAGGTGCAGGCGCCAAGCGCGGATACCCATCGTCGGCGGCTGGTCATATCAGGCCGCTTCCCGGGACAGGTTGAACAACTTGAAGAAATTGGCCGACGTGTGCGCCGCCACCTCCTCCACGGCAATGCCCTTCAGTTTGGCGATATATTCGCCCACGTGGGCGACATAGCCCGGCTCGTTGGTGCGACCGCGAAATGGCACCGGCGCCAGGTAAGGCGAATCGGTTTCGATCAGCATGCGCTCGAGCGGCACTTCCAGCGCCACCGCCTGCAAGTCCCTGGCGCTTTTAAACGTGACGATGCCCGAGAACGATATATAAAAGCCCAGCTCGATGGCGGCGCGCGCCACTTCCAGCGATTCCGTAAAGCAGTGCATGACACCGGCCACGCCGCCCGCCTCGGGCGCTGCGCCCTCTTCGCGCAGGATGCGGATGGTGTCTTCGCTGGCGGCGCGGGTATGGATGATCAGTGGTTTGCGGGTGATGCGCGACGCCCGGATATGCGTGCGAAAGCGCTCGCGCTGCCATTCGAGGTCGCCTTCCAGGCGGTAATAATCGAGCCCGGTCTCGCCGATGGCGATGATTTTCGGGTCGTCGGCCAGTTGCACCAGCTGTTCCACGGTGGGTTCCGGCGTATCCTCGTAATCGGGATGGACGCCAACCGATGCGTAAATGTGCGGATACTGGTGAGCCAGCGCCAGCACTTGCGGGAAGTCGGGCAAGTCCACCGACACGCACAGCGCGTGGGTAACCTGGTTCTCGGTCATCTTGGCGAGAATGTCGGGCATGCGAGCGGCCAGCTCGGGGAAATTGATATGGCAGTGGGAATCGATATACATGGCGCGATTGTACCGCCTGCGCGCGGACGTTGCCTACAACGTGTGGGTGGCGCGGGCCGAGCGCAGCGCCGGTCCGAGAATTTCCTCGATGCGCTGGCGCACGCGCTGGCCGGTCTCGTCATCGGGAAAATGGATGCCTACGCCCTGCGCCTTGTCGTGGTGGGCGCCGGCCGGGGTAATCCACGCCACCTTGCCGGCGATCTGGTGCTTGGCCGGTTCGTCCATCAGCGTGAGGATGACGAAGATCTCGTCGCCGAGCTTGTGCTGCTTGTTGGTGGCGAGGAACAGGCCGCCGTGCTTGAGGAAAGGCATGTAGGCAGCGTACAGCGCTGCCTTTTCGCGTATTGCCAGCGACAACACCGTGGGCCGACCGGGCAGCACCAGGGTGTTGGGATCGAGCGGGCTGTCAGCGGACATCGTTCACCTTTCAGTGTGCTCAGTGGACATTACAGGCGGCAGTATAGTCGAGCAACATATCCTCCAGAAACAGCTTGGGCGACAACGGGTGGTCGGACGTGGCGCGGCGGTCGTTGACACCCTTGGTTACCGCCAGCAGCCGGCTGATATGGATTTTATCGGCCAGGCTCGCCAGTTCGCGCTGATAGCGTGGATAGTAACGCACGTTGCCAGCGAGCTTGTACGAGCACACATCATACAGCCAGCGCTGCAACCACGATACCTGCGCCGTGAGCGGCACTTTCTGCAGCTTGTCGGCCACTTTCAAGGCGCCCTCTACGCTGGGCCGGGCCAGCAGTTGCAGCAGGGTTTCCAGGTCGTCGCGGTTGCCGGCCTCGGACTGCGCCAATGCCGCCAGCGGCGCCCCTCCCTGTTCGCGCAGCCAGCTGTCGGCGTCGCTCACACCCTGCTGCTTGAGCCACGCCAGCGCCTCGTCATGCGACGGCATCGGCATGGCAAACTTGCGACAGCGCGACAGGATGGTGGGCAGCAGCCGGTCCAGGCTGTTGGAGGCCAGCAGGAACACGGTGCCCGGCGGCGGTTCTTCGAGCGTCTTCAATAGGGCATTCGACGCCGGCATGTTCAGCGCCTCGGCCGGATACAGCACCACCACGCGCAAACCCGCGCGGTGCGTGGAGACGTTCATGAAGTCCGCCAGGTTGCGGATTTGTTCGATCTTGATGTCTTTCGACGGCGCCTTGGTGGACTTCGACGCTTTCTTGCCGTCGCCCTCGCCTTCGTCGCCCTCGGGCGGCTCGTCTTCCAGCGCTTCGGGCCGCACCCGGCGGTAATCGGGATGGTTACCCTGGGCGAACCAGCCGCACGATGCGCACTGGCCGCACGCGTGGCCGTCGGCCCGTACTGCCTCGCATAACAGGCCCTGGGCGAATTGTTCGATAAAGTCGGCCTTGCCGATGCCGGCCGCGCCGTGGAACAGGATCGCGTGCGGCAACCGCTGGCGCAATTGCTGCAGCTGCTGCCAGGAGGCTTGCTGCCATGGATAAATGGTATCGCTCATTCTTGGTATTGTGTTTTAAATCATGCGCATAAGCAATGCCGATACGGCATCTGCGGGTGAGCGATTGTACGCCACCGGCGCCGATTTCTTACTTTCTTGGGGGTACCGCCTGGGCTGTCCAACAATTTTTCCCGTTTATCTTTCGAGATTCAGGCTGGCGACTCGATCGGTCGGTATGATGTGTTCTTGCCAAGATCGTCCACCTGGCGGCCACTGCTGGAGAAAATATGCTGCGTCTCGTCCTGTTCCTCACGGTTTTTTTGTCATGCTCTCCTTTTGCCCGGGCGGCAGACCCATGGTGCGGTCCGCATCCCGAGGAAGTCTTGCGTTTCAAATGGTTGCCCAAGGATGGTGCCGAACCGCAACTGGGCAGTGTGCAAATTGAGGACGTCAAGAATGGCAAGATCATGCAGGTAATTGAGAACCTGGAAAATTATCGGGGTGACAGCGAGTCCCTGTCCGCGCGCGATTTCAATAACGACGGTTGTGGTGACCTGGTTGTCACCAGCGCCATCGCGGCAATAGGCAATGAAAGCAGTTCCGTCTTTCTGTACGACCGCAGCAGCCGGCGCTTCGTCTTCAACCAGGCCCTGTCGGACATCGGCGGGCTCGATATCGATCCACGCAACCGCAACTGCGTAACCAGTTCATGGAAGGGCGGCGCCGAGAATATGTATTCGGCGGTCCACTGCTGGCAAAAGGGCAAACTCGTGCTGCAAAGCGAATCTTCGCTAGCGCTGCTGGTGGATGAGGACGGCAACGTCGCCTGCTATGAAAAGATCGACACGACCTACGTAAACGGCCGAAAAAAAATCCGCAAACGCTGTACGAAGACTATCGATTAAGACTATCGATTAACGCCGAACCTGCAGGCCAACACCGCTGCACAGGCCGAAACATGCTGCGCCTCTCAGCCCAGCAAGATATCGAGCATCCGCTTCGGGTTGACCACGAAATCATGCATGACCTGGAAATGCTCGGTCTCTTCGTACGTTACCTGGCGGATGCCGGCATCGGAGCACTGGTAGATCACCGCATCGGGATAGGCCATCAGGATCGGCGAATGGGTGGTGATGACGAATTGGGACCGGTCTTTTACGAGGTCGTGGATGCGGCACAGCAGCGAGAGCTGGCGCTGCGGCGACAGTGCCGCTTCCGGTTCGTCCAGCACATAAAAACCGTTGCCGCCGAACCGGTGCATCATCAGCGCAAAGAACGATTCCCCGTGCGATTGCTCGTGCAGCGATTTGCCGACCGCACTTGCGACACATACTGGTGCGAGATCATCGGTGCGGTCCGTTCGGGCAGGCTGCCGGGCGCATATTGTTTATTGCTAGCGCTGCGCCAGCAACGTGTCGAGGATGGCCTTGAGCTCCACCTCGATCTCGGCAATGGTGCGGGTGGAATCGATCAGCCGGAAGCGCTGCGGAAATTGTGTGGCGCGGCGCAGGTATTCGTTGCGGGTGGCGGCAAAGAAATCACTTTGCTCCTGCTCGAATTTATCGAGCGTGCGGGTGGCATTCAGGCGCGCGCGCGCCACGTCCAGCGGCACGTCGAACAGCAGGGTCAAATCCGGCTGCAGGTGCGGGTGCACCCACTGTTCCAGCGCTTCCAGCTTGACCAGGTCCATGCCGCGACCGCCGCCCTGGTAGGCAAAGCTGGCATCGGTAAAGCGGTCGGAAATCACCCAGGCGCCGCGCGCCAGCGCCGGGGCGATCACTTGCGCAACGTGCTCGCGGCGGCTGGCGAACATCAGCAGCGCCTCGGTTTCCAGGTGCATGGTTTCGTGCAGCACCAGTTCGCGCAGCTTTTCACCGAGCTGGGTGCCGCCCGGTTCGCGCGAGCTCACCAGGTCGATGCCGCGCTCCTGCAAATACCGGGTGACAAAGGCGATATGGGTGGACTTGCCGGCGCCGTCGATGCCTTCAAAGGTGATGAATTTGCTGCTGGGATGGAGATTCGAGGTCATGGTCTTATCGTTGGTACTGATTCACTGCGCGGTTATGCTCGGGCAGGGTATCGGAAAATTGACTGGTGCCGTTGCCACGGGCCACAAAATACAGCGCGCCGGTTTTGGCCGGCGCCAGTGCCGCCGCCAGCGACTCCACGCCGGGCAGCGAGATCGGCGTAGGCGGCAGGCCGGTGCGGGTATAGGTGTTGTATGGGGTGTCGGTTTCCAGGTCGCGTTTGCGGATATTGCCTTCGAACTTCATGCCCATGCCGTAGATCACGGTGGGATCGGTCTGCAACATCATGCCCAGGCGCAGGCGGTTGACGAACACTGCCGCGATCATGTTGCGCTCGGATTTTTGCCCGGTTTCCTTTTCCACGATCGACGCCATGATCAGCGCCTCGTACGGGGTTTTATAGGGCAGGCCCGGGGCGCGCTTGGCCCAGGCGTCGTCGAGGCGCTTTTTCATCATGGCATGGGCCTGGCGATAGATCTGCAATTCGCTGGCGCCCTTGGCAAACAGATAGGTATCGGGGAAGAACAGGCCCTCGGGACGGGTGTGCTCGGAGCCGAGCGCCTGCATCAGCGCTTCGTCGCTGAGGGTGATGGTGTCGTGCTTGAGGCCGGGATGGGCGTCGATGGCGGCGCGCATCTGGCGGAAACTCCACCCCTCGATGATGGTCAGCTGCTCCTGGGCGAATTCGCCGCGCACCAGCTGGTCGATCAGGCGGGTGGGCGTGGTGCCCGGTTTCAGTTCGTACGAGCCGGCCTTGATGCGGCCGCTTTTGCCCGTGCTGCGCGCCAGCAAATTGAACAACAGCGGCTGGATCGGCACGCCCGCCTCGGCAATCTGCTGGCCGGCGGCATGGGCGCCGCTGCCGGGCACGATGGTAAAGGCGATCGGCGCCGTCTCCCCGGCAATGATCGGCTGCTGTTGCCAGTACATGAAGTAGCCGCCGGCCGCGAGGCCCAGCAGAATGCAGAGGGTGATTATTTTTTTAATAAATGCCATTTCTACGCCGTGTCGTTGTCTGAATCAGTCTTGCAGCTTGCCACTTGCGGGATCACAGCGCCACTACCGCGCTTTTGCACCGTAGCCGACGCGATCTGCGCGACATCACTATAATGAGCCCGTAATGATAATGCCTTGTCAGTCAAATACGTCGTCAAATATTGGAAATTATGTCATCCTGGACCGAAATTTTAGCCGCGCCTGCGGGCGCGCTAACCACTACCCAGCTTGCCGCTGGCTTTGTAGCGCCCATTACCGACCAGGGTCTGATCGCCCTCGACGGCGAAGAGTCGGCAAAATTCCTGCATAGCCAGCTCACCAACGATGTCGAACACCTCGGCGCCGGCGACGTGCGCCTGGCCGGTTATTGTTCACCCAAGGGCCGCCTGCTGGCCTCGTTCCTGATGTGGCGCAGCGCCACCACCATCTACCTGCAACTGCCGCGCGAGATCCAGCCGGCCATCCAGAAGCGGCTGTCGATGTTCGTGCTGCGTGCCAAAACCAAGCTGACCGACGCCACCGCGCAAGACGGCCTGGACGTGGTGCTGGGCTTTGGTGGCGACCGCGCCGAAGCCGTGCTGCAAGGCTGGTTCGACACCCTGCCCGCACAACCGTATGCGCGCATCGAACACCCGCTGGGCACGCTGCTGCGCGTGGCCGATGCCTTTGGCGCGGCGCGTTACCAGTGGCTGATGTCGGCGGCCACCGCCAATACCATCGCTGCCGAACTCAAAGACAAGCTGGTGGCAGGCGGCGCGCAAGCCTGGCGCCTGGCCGAGATCCACGCTGGCGTGGCGCAAATCGACAAGGCAACACAGGAACAATTCGTCCCGCAGATGGTCAATTTCGAACTGCTGGGCGCAGTCAATTTCAAAAAGGGTTGTTATCCGGGCCAGGAAATCGTTGCGCGTAGCCAGTATCTGGGCAAGCTCAAGCGCCGTACCACGCTGGTCAGCATTGCCGACCCCGGCGCGGCCGCTGGTGCCGAAGTGTTTGCCACGGCCGATCCCGAACAGCCTTGCGGCATGATTGTCAACGCCGCGCCCAACGGCCACGGTGGTGTCGATGCGCTGGTGGAAATGAAACTGGCTGCCATCGAAGCGGCGTCCGTGCGCCTCGGTTCAGCCGAAGGTCCGGCGCTGACCTTCCTCGCCATGCCGTATGTGCTGGAACCGCTCGACCTCTAGCATGGACCTGTACATCTATTACAAAGTCAGCGACGCCCACGCGGCGCCGTTGCAGCAGGCGGTCGTCGCCATGCAGGCCGCGCTGGCGCAGCAATTCGGCGTGGTCAGCCAGCTGAAACACCGTCCGCAGCCGGTGGACGGCATGACCACCTGGATGGAAGTGTATCCTGATGCGCCGGGCAACTTTGCCGCCACGCTCATGGATGCGGTGGAGCGCGCCGGCCTGTCCGCGTGGATCAGCGGTGCACGCCACACCGAAGCGTTTGTGGATGTCGTGCCATGTGCCTGATCGTCTTTGCCTGGAAAGTACTGCCCAGCGTGCCACTGGTGGCCGCGGCCAATCGCGACGAGTTCTATCAACGCGCCACCGCGCCGGCCGCGTCATGGCCCGAGCATCCGCAAGTGTATGCCGGCCGCGATCTGCAGGCGGGCGGCAGCTGGATGGGCATCACCCAAGCCGTAACGTGCGGCAATGGCGCGCGCTTTGCCGCCATTACCAATATCCGCGCCCCGAGCGAGCACAAGGACAACGCGCCGTCGCGCGGCCACCTGGTGGCCGACTACCTGGCCGGCTGCATGAGCCCGCAGGAATACGTCGATGCGCTGCGCGCGCGCGCCGACGACTACAACGGTTACAACCTGTTACTGGGCGACCGCGACACCCTGATCTGGTATTCGAACCGCGGTGACGCCGACCCGCGCAACGGCCAGCCGCTGGCGCCGGGCGTGTACGGCGTCTCGAACGCGCTGCTCGATGCGCCGTGGCCCAAGGTGGTCAAAACCAAGGCCCAGTTCGCCAGTCTGCTGTGCCTGGGTGCCCCGGACGACGCCTTTTTCGAAATGCTGTCCGACACCACCCCCGCACCCGACCAGCGCCTGCCGGAAACCGGCGTGCCGCTTGACATCGAACGGGTGCTGTCGTCGGTACGCATCGAAAGCCCCGGCTACGGCACCCGCACCTCGACCGTGGTAAAACTCTACGCCGACGCCACCGCCACCCTCCAGGAAGAACTCATCCATTAACTTCGGGGTCAGTGCCGACATTTGGACACGAGCCCAAGAGCTGTAAGGCCCAGTTCGTGTCTGAATGTCGGCACTGACCCCGAACTTAGAATTTGTGGTTCATATTGATGTGGCGGATGCCGGCTTCGAAGAATTCCTCGCCTTCGATGGCAAAGCCGTGGCGCTGGTAGAACGGGGCGGCGTGGGTTTGCGCACTGAGCGCCACCAGCCGTTCACCGCGGGCGCGCGCCTGCGCCATCAGGCCTTGCAGCAAGGCGCCGCCAACGCCGGTGCCGCGTCCGGATTTGCGCACCGCCATGCGGCCGATGTGGCCATCGGGCAGCAGGCGGCCGGTACCAATCGGTGCGCCGGCAGCGTCATACGCCACCGCGTGCAGGCACAGCACATCCATATTGTCCATTTCCAGTTCGGCAGGCACGCCCTGCTCTTCGACAAAAACTTCGGTGCGAATTAATTTTGCGTCGGCAGCCATGGTGGCCCAGTCGCCGTAGCGGATCGAGTGTTGATTAGCGTCGTTCATCTAGGTGGTTCTGGTTAAGGAAAAAAACGATTGTCGCATGCCAGGTGCCGCTCGAGGAAGTCCACGCACACGCGCACCTTGGCTGAGCTGGCCAGGCGCTGCGGATACACGGCCCACACATTGGCTTCCTGGGTGTAGCCGGGCAACACCTGCACCAGTGCGCCCTGGGCCAGCAGCGGTTGCGCGTCCCACAGCGAGCGCAGCACAATGCCGGCGCCGGCCACCGCCCATTGCAGCGCAATTTCGCCGTGATTGGTCGACAGCGGCCCCGTCACCTTGACTACCTCCTCGTCGGCGCCCTGGCGCAGCCGCCACACGCCAAACGGCAAATCGCGCTCCTTGATCGGCAGGCAGTCGTGGCCCGCCAGTTCCGCCAGGGTGCGCGGGGCGCCACGGCGCGCCAGGTAGGACGGCGACGCGCACAGGATGCGGTGGTTGCTCATCAGCTTGCGGGCGATCAGGTTCGCTTCGATGTCTTCGCCCACGCGGATATCGAGATCGAAGCCCTCGCCCACGATGTCGACCAGCCGGTCGAGCACCTCGAAGCGCACCTGCAGCGCCGGGTGCGCCGCCACCAGTCCGGCAATGGCGGGCGCCACCACGTTGCGACCGAAGCCGAAGCTGCTACTCACGCGCAACTGGCCGCGCGGCACGCCCTGGCGTTCCGCCACTTCATCGAACAGGCTGTCCAGGCTGGACAGGATGGCCAGCGACCGGGCGTACACCTGCTCGCCATCGGCGCTGACCACCACCCGCCGCGTACTGCGGTGAAACAAGCGGACGTCGAGTGCCTGCTCGAGGATGGCGATGCGCTTGCTCACATAGGCGGGCGACATGCCCAGCTCCTCGGCAGCACCGGCAAAGCTCGACTTGCGCACCACGGCAGCAAACACACGCAGGTCACCGTTTTCAATATCTTTATTCATGCGCATTATCTACGGAACGTGTTTTATCGGATCACAATATCAACCATTCTAAACGATTCGTAACGGTAGTATGCTTCTCCCATCTTAGAGGAGAACCCTGATGAAAACCCATAACATCGCAGTGATCGCCGGCGACGGCATCGGCAAGGAAGTCATGCCCGAGGGCATCCGCGTGGTCGATATCGCCGCGCGCCAGTTCAGCATCGGCATCGAGTGGACCACGTTCGAGTGGGCCAGCTGCGACTATTACGCCGAGCACGGCAAGATGATGCCCGACGACTGGCTGGAACAATTGAAGGGATTCGATGCAATCTTCTTTGGCGCCGTCGGCATGCCCGACAAGGTGCCTGACCATATTTCGCTGTGGGGTTCGCTGCTGAAATTCCGCCGCCAGTTCGACCAGTACGTCAATCTGCGTCCGGTGCGCCTGATGCCGGGCGTGCCGTGTCCGCTGGCCAACAAGCAGCCCGGCGACATCGATTTTTATATTGTTCGCGAAAATACCGAAGGCGAATACTCTTCAGTGGGCGGCAAGATGTTCGAGGGCACCGACCGTGAATTCGTCCTGCAGGAATCGGTATTTACCCGCACCGGCGTCGATCGGGTTCTAAAATATGCGTTCGAGCTGGCGCAGACGCGGCCGAAAAAACACCTGACGTCCGCCACCAAGTCGAACGGCATTTCGATCAGCATGCCGTACTGGGACGAGCGCTTTGCGCTGATGGGCAAGGACTACGCCGACGTGCGCTGCGACCAGTACCACATCGATATTCTGACCGCGCGCTTCGTGCTCTCGCCCGAACGGTTCGACGTGGTGGTAGCCTCGAACCTGTTTGGCGACATCCTGTCCGACCTCGGGCCGGCGTGCACCGGCACCATCGGCATTGCGCCGTCGGCCAACCTCAATCCAGACCGTACCTGGCCGTCGCTGTTCGAACCGGTACACGGTTCGGCGCCCGACATCTATGGCAAGAACATTGCCAACCCGGTGGCCATGATCTGGTCGGGCGCGATGATGCTTGATTTCCTCGGCAACGGCGACGCTAATTACCGCGCCGCACACGACGCCATCCTGGCAGCCATCGAAGCGACCATGGCATCGAACGATGCCAGCGCCCGCACACCAGACCTGGGCGGCACCGCCACCACCACCGAGGCTGGACTAGCCATCGCGGCGGCGCTAGCCTGAGAATTCGGGGTCAGTTGAGCGCGTATGGTTTATTTGGCGGCGGTAATCACGCCGCATGCCAGGCGGCCGCCGGCGTTGCCGGTGGGCTGGGTGGTGTAGTCATCGGCGGCCGTGTGCACGATCACGCCGCGATTCAGTGCATTGACGGGGCTGCCCTCGGTGAGCGTGAGCTGCGCCAGCGGCACCTTGACGTCAAGCGTGGCCACGCCCTTGGCATCGGCGGTGATGTTGCCGAAGTCGCCGCTATGCTTGGCGGCGTGCGATGGGTTGCCGTGCGGGGCGCTGGTGGGGTTGAAGTGGCCGCCGGCGCTGCTGCCGTCCGGTGCCGAGCAATCGCCTTTTTCGTGGATGTGGAAACCGTGGGCGCCTGGCGTCAGGCCTTCCACCTTGGCTTTGACGTGGACGCCGTCGGCCAGTTGCTCGAACGTGACCAGGCCCGACACCTTGCTGTCCTTGGTGGGCGCCAGCTTGGCTTGCGCGGTGAGGTTGGCGGCGGACGCGGTGTGCATGGCGCCCAGGGCCAGGACGCAGGAGAGGACGGCTGAGGTAAGTGCGGCTGTTTTCATGGGGGTTTTCCTTGTAGTCGTGGTCCATCGATAAGAATGGCGCAGTGCAGTGCCATGCAAATCATATCAACTTTACCAATTGCTTGCCAAAATTGAACCCCTGCAGTAAACCGATGAACGCTTGCGGCGCCGCCGCCAGTCCCACCGCCACGCTTTCGCGGTACCGCACCTGGCCCGACACCACCCGTTGCGCCAGTTCCGCCAGTCCCTGGTCCCAGTATTCCGGATGTTCGGTAACGATGAAGCCGCGCACCGTCAACCGGTTAATCAGCAGCAAACGCGCATGGTTGATCGCCATATCGGCACCGCCGAAGCCGCCGATCAGGCCGCACAGCGCCACGCGGGCGAAGGCGTTGGTGCGCGCCAGCGCCGCATCGAGCGTGGCGCCGCCCACGTTTTCAAAGATGCCGTCGATGCCGTCTGGGGTGGCGGCGGCCAGGTCGGCCTCCAGCTGGCCCGCCTTGTAGTCGACGCAGGCGTCAAAACCCAGTTCATCGACCACGTAAGCGCACTTGTCCGGACCGCCGGCGATGCCCACCACGCGGCAACCGCGCAGCTTCGCCAATTGGCCGACGACGCTGCCCACCGCGCCGCTGGCGGCAGAAACCACGATGGTGGCGCCAGCCTGCGGCATGATGATCTGGTTCAATCCATACCACGCGGCCATGCCCGGCATGCCCACCGCGCCCAGGTAGGCGGACAACGGCAATTGCTGGCCATCGACGCGACGCAAGCCCGCGCCGTTCGACACCGCCAGCTCGGCCCAGCCCAGCACACCAACCACGTGGTCGCCGGGGGCAAAGCCCGGATGGCGCGATGCGATCACCTCACCGACAGTGCCGCCGATCATGGTGTCGTCCAGCGGCTGAGATGTGGCGTAGCTTTTGGCGGCACTCATGCGGCCGCGCATATACGGATCGAGCGACAGGTAATGGTTGCGCACCAGCAGTTCGCCGTCTTGCGGCGCCGGCGTGGCCACGGTTTCCAGGCGGAAGTTGTCAGGCGTGACGGCGCCGCGCGGGCGCGCCGCCAGCACGATGCGCTGATAGCTGGCAGGAACCATCAGACTTCGTAGTCCATGCACTGGCGCTCGGCGCGCACGGCGCCGATGAACGGCTTGATGGCCACGTGGTCGGGATGGTCCTGGTAAGCATCGAGTGCTGCCTTGTCGGCAAACTCCGAATACAGCACCACGTCGTAGGTCGCTTCCAGGCCCGGCTGGGCCAGCACGGCTTCGAACCGGCCCATGCCCGGCACCAGGTTGATGCAGCCATCGAGCAACACTTTCATCTTGGCGGCGTTGGTGGCACGGTCGGCGCCTTCGGCGTGTTCTTTCAGTTTCCACATGACGATGTGTTTCAGCATGGTGCGCTCCTGGCAGGTTGTCTAAGTGGGGCAAAAATATAGCACACGTGCATAAATGTAGTCATGCAATCATTTTTTTGCTTGCCACTTTGACAGCCTGCGGTTGCAAGTTTCGCGTAAGTTTACGCGCCCACACTGCCCTCAAGCTGTCGATCTGGAAACTGTCGAGCTTGTAGTTAACGGCCCGCCAGCGTGTCCAGCTCGCTGCCCAACCAAAAACTACAGGAGACAATTATGGCAACATCGTCGGGCACGACAGATCCGCGCAGCCAGGTCAAGGGGGCGCCGATCACCCGGGAGGAACGCAAGGTCATCTTCGCGTCATCGCTGGGCACGGTTTTCGAATGGTATGACTTTTATCTGTACGGCGCACTCGCGCCCATCATCGCCAAGCAGTTCTTCATCGGCGAACCCACCACCACCTTTATTTTTGCCTTGCTGGCATTTGCCGCCGGCTTCATCGTGCGGCCCTTCGGCGCGCTGGTGTTCGGCCGCCTGGGCGACATGATCGGCCGTAAATACACGTTCCTGGTCACCATTTTGATCATGGGCGCCTCCACCTTCATCGTCGGGCTGTTACCGGGGTATGCGGCGATCGGCATCGCGGCGCCGATCATCCTGGTGATCTTGCGCATCCTGCAGGGCCTGGCGCTGGGCGGCGAATACGGCGGCGCGGCCACGTATGTGGCCGAGCACGCGCCGCACGGCAAGCGCGGCGCCTTCACGGCATGGATCCAGACCACGGCCACGCTGGGGCTGTTCCTGTCGCTGCTGGTGATCCTGGGCACCCGCACCGCGATCGGCGAGGACGAATTCCAGGCCTGGGGCTGGCGCGTGCCGTTCCTGGTGTCGATCCTGCTGCTGGGCGTGTCGGTATGGATACGGCTGTCGATGAACGAGTCGCCGGCGTTTGCCAAAATGAAGGCCGAGGGTAAAACCTCGAAGGCGCCGCTGAGCGAGGCGTTCGGCCAGTGGCGCAACCTGAAAGTGGTGATCCTGGCACTGATCGGCCTGACCATGGGCCAGGCCGTGGTGTGGTACACGGGCCAGTTTTACGCGCTGTTCTTCATGACCGAAACCCTCAAGATAGACGGCGCCACTGCCAACATCATGACCGCCACGTCGCTGGCGCTGGCCACGCCGTTCTTCATCATCTTCGGCATATTGTCGGACAAGATAGGCCGCAAGTGGATCATCCTCGGCGGTTGCATCCTGGCCGCAGCTACCTACTTCCCGCTGTTCAAGGCACTGACCCACTACGGCAATCCGGCGCTGGAAATGGCGCTGAAAAACTCGCCCGTGGTGCTGGTGGCCGATCCTGCCACCTGCAACTTCCAGTTCAATCCTACCGGCACGACCAAGTTCCCGTCGTCGTGCGATATCGCGTCCGGCATCCTGTCGCGTGCCTCGGTGGCTTACACCCACGAAGATGCACCGGTCGGCACGGTGGCCCGGATCAAGATCGGCGAGAAGGAACTGACGTCGTTCAACGCGGCCATGACACCCGACAACCTCAACTTCACCGCCGACAGCAAGAAGTCCGAGGCCGCCTTCAAGAAAGACGTGGTGGACGCGATCAAGGTGGCCGGCTATCCCACCAAGGCCGATGAGACGCAGATGAACAAGCCGATGGTGGTGTTTGTGCTGTTCATCCTGGTGCTGTACGTGACCATGGTGTACGGGCCGATAGCCGCCATGCTGGTAGAAATGTTCCCTACCCGCATACGGTACACGTCGATGTCGCTGCCGTACCACATCGGTAACGGCTGGTTCGGCGGCCTGCTGCCCACGATTTCGTTCGCGCTGGTAGCGTTCAAGGGCGATATCTACTATGGCCTGTGGTACCCGATCATCATTGCATGCATCACCGTCGTGATCGGCGCGCTGTTCGTGGGCGAAACCAAGGATAACGACATTTACGCCAACGATTGATCCGTGACGAAAAAAAGGCCGCCATCGCTGGCGGCCTTCATGTCTTGGCTAAACGGCTTGGCTGGACTTGCGGCGTCGGGCCGCGACGCCCAGCAGGGCCAGGCCGCCCAGCAGCATGGTGTAGGTTTCCGGTTCCGGTACGGCGGTCACTGCCGACGCGTCGAATTCCACGCGCAGGCCGGTGGGGTTGCCGCTGTTCTGGGCCCAGTTGGTTACCACGAATTCAAGCGTGTTGGTGGTGCTGGCAAAACCGCTGGTGGCGCTGAAGCTGCCCCAGCTGCTAAAACTATTGCCGCTGCCCACTTCGGTACCGTTGAGCAGCACCTTGACCGTGTTGTCAGCAGCTACGCGGCCGGAAAACGATGCGGTGGCGGCGTCGTAGCCGGTCAGGTCGAACGTCAGCGAGTACGTGTAGGTACCGGTATTCCAGGCGTCGAACGACTGACCCTGGTTGGCCGTGGGCGTGATCCACTTCGACGTAGTGGTGTTGGCCAGCCATGGGTTGACCGGCCAGGTGTTGTCCAGGGTAATCACCGGGACCACGGTGCCGATCCATGGGTCGCTGACGGCGGTGAGCGTGTAGTTGGTGTCCTGGGTGCCGCCGGCGCCTACGCCGGTGTTGCTCAAACCGGTAATCGTGGCGGCGTGGGCAGTGGTCAGGGCGGACAGTGCGATGGCTGCGGCAAGTATCGTGCGTTTCATGATGGCCTCTAAAAAATGGATGGTTGTAACGTGGGCATCGATCTGGATGCCGCCGCTCACGTTGCAACGCGTACCGTTTTTTAGGGTAACAATGGCGGGGACTGGCGCCATTATATCCATGATTTAAAACAAATGCTCACATGCTATTAAAATTTGTTTTTAGCATTTGTTTTCAGCGCGATACGTCGCTGTTGCGCTTAGCTATTGAAGGTCTTGCCCTCGGCGGCCAGCCGCACCAGCAACGGCGCCGGGGCCCAGGCATCGCCATGACGGCCGCCCGCCAGCCGTTCGATGGCGGCCAGCACTGCTGGCAAACCCACGGTGTCAGCATAGAACATCGGCCCGCCCCGGTACGGCGGGAAGCCGTAGCCGGTCAGGTACACCATGTCAATGTCTGACGCCCGCAGAGCGATTCCTTCCTCCAGGATGCGCGCCCCTTCATTGACCAGCGCATACACCAGCCGTTCGACAATTTCCGCGTCGCCAATGGCGCGCCGAGTCACGCCCAGTTTTGCCGAGTGCGCAACGATCATCGCGTCCACCTCGGCGCTCGGGTGCGCGGTGCGGTCGCCGGCGCGGTAGTCATACCAGCCGGCGCCGGTTTTCTGGCCCAGCCGGCCCATATCACATAACAGATCGGCGGTGGCCGAATACACAAGTTGCGGCTTTTCCACGTAGCGGCGCTGGCGGATGGCGCGGCCGATATCGTTGCCGGCCAGATCGGCCATGCGGAACGGTCCCATGGCAAAGCCAAACCGCTCCAGTGCGCCATCCACCTGCGCCGGCAAGGCGCCCTCTTCCAGCAGAAAACCTGCTTGCCGGCTGTATTGCTCGATCATCCGATTGCCGATGAAGCCGTCGCACACACCCGCCACCACGCCCGTCTTGCGCAATGTTTTGGCCAGCGCCAGCGCCGTGGCCAGCACATCCTTGCCCGTGCGCGCGCCGCGCACGATTTCCAGCAACTTCATCACGTGCGCCGGGCTGAAGAAATGCAGGCCGATCACGTCCTGCGGCCGGCTGGTGACCGCCGCAATGGCATCCACATCGAGCGTGGACGTATTGGTGGCCAGGATGGCGCCCGGTTTCATGACGGCATCAAGCTGGCGGAACACGTCCTGCTTGACGGCCATGTCTTCAAACACGGCTTCCACCACGATATCGGCCGCTGCCAGATCGGCATACGCCAGCGTGCCGCGCAGCAGGGCCAGCTGGCGCGCCTGCTGTTCGGCAGTGAGCTTGCCCTTGGCGACGGCGCTGTCGCTGAGCTTGCGCAGCGCCGCCAGTCCACGGTCGAGCGCTGCTGGTGAGGTTTCCAGCATCACCACGGCAATACCGGCGTTGAGGAAATTCATGGCGATGCCCACGCCCATGGTGCCGGCACCCACCACGGCAGCGCTGGCAATCGGCCGCAACGGCGTATCCGCTGGCACGTCGGGCACCTTGGCGGCCACGCGCTCGGCAAAGAAGGCGTGGCGCAGTGCCTTCGATTCACCACTCTGGATCAGGTGCATGAAGCGCGCGCGCTCGAACTTCATGCCCTCGTCGAATGGCATGGTGACTGACGCGCCCACGGTGGCAATGCATTCAAGCGGCGCCGGGTAGCCGGGCGCCTTGGCCAGCACGGCGTTGCGGGCGAACGCCAGCACCGCCTCCGCGTGCGGATGGTCCACCTCCCGCTCACGTACCTTGGGCAACGGCCGCACGTCGGCAATGCCGTGCGCGAACGCCACGGCCTCGGCCAGCAGATCGGCGTCGGGCGCGAACACCCGGTCGAACAGCGGCGTACCGGCCAGCTGGTCCGACAGCACCGGGTCGCCGGTAACGATCATGTTCAGGGCTTGCTCCAGGCCCAGCACGCGCGGCAGGCGCTGGGTGCCGCCGGCGCCCGGCAGCAAACCGAGCTTTACTTCGGGCAGCGCAATTTTCGCGCCCGGCAGCGCCACCCGGTAATGGCAGCCGAGCGACAGTTCCAGTCCGCCGCCCATGCAGATGGTATGGATGGCCGCGACGACGGGCTTGGTGGAATTTTCTGCTGTGGCAATAAACGTGTGCAGCGACGGCTCAGCCAGTGCCTTGGGGGAATTGAATTCGCGGATATCGGCGCCGCCCGAAAACGCCTTGCCGGCGCCGGTAATCACAATGGCGACCACGGCCGGGTCGGCCAGCGCCCGCTCGATGCCGGCCACGGCCGCAGTGCGCGTGGCCAGGCCCATGCCGTTGACCGGCGGATTATTCAACGTGATAACGGCAACAGCGCCGTGAACCTGGTATTCGGCAGTCATGTCTCTTCCTTTTTCTTGAATTCAATGATCGTACATGAAAACTTGCTTTTCCGGCTAGCCGGTTTTGCTGGCGGAGACAGCACTTTGCCTGCACGAGAAATATTCAACTACCTTAACTTCCGCGTGGTGGAAATATTAATTCCGAGTGGAAAATAAAGAACATAAAACAGCGAAATGATTCAAACACGCTTGAATTTATCGGGCCACACCTGAATAATGAAATGCTTCAGATGCACCGAGCCGCTTTACTCTGCCATTAATATTTACGCTGTAATAATTCTCTCCAAATATAACAGGACATTTATGGACGCGCATAGCCAGGTCATCCAATCCCGCGAACAGGATCTGCAAGCCATCAATACCGCGTTGAACCGCGTGCAAGCGTTGATCGAGTTCGACCTGGATGGCACCATCCTGCATGCCAACGAAAATTTCCTCAGCACCGTGGGCTACACGCTCGACGAAGTGCAGGGCAAGCACCACGCCATGTTCTGCGACCCCGATTACGTGCGGTCCGGCGCTTACCAGGCGCTGTGGGACAAGCTGGGCCGTGGTGAGTACGACCGTGGCGACTACAAGCGCGTGGGCAAGGGCGGACGCGAAATCTGGATCAACGCCTCGTACAACCCGATCATCGATGACGACGGCAAGCCGTACAAGGTGATCAAGTTCGCCACCGTCATTACTGACACCAAGCTCAAGAATGCCGAGTACGAAAGCAAGGTGTCGGCCATCGGCAAGGCCCAGGCCGTGATTGAATTCGACATGGCTGGCCACATCCTGAATGCCAACGATAATTTCCTGAATGTCATGGGTTACGAGATCGATGATATTCAAGGCGAACACCACCGTATATTTTGCGAGACCGAATACGCCAACAGTACTGATTACAAACGTTTTTGGCAAAAACTCAATCGTGGCGAGTTCGACACCGGCCGCTATAAACGAATTGGCAACCATGGCAAAACAGTATGGATACAAGCGACCTATAATCCGGTCCTCGATTTGAATGGCAAGCCGTACAAGGTCGTCAAATTCGCCAGCGATATTACCGCCCAGGTCGAACTGGAAGCGTCGGTGGCCGCCAAGGCGCAATCGGACAGCGCCAAAATCCACAGCCTGCTGCTGTCGGTGGAACGCGCCGCCCAAGGCGACCTCACCAGCGAAATCGATATTTCCGGCGACGAAGCGCTCGACCAGTTGGCCGAGGGCATCAGCAAGATGATTGCCGACCTGCGCAAGGTCATCAGCGACGTGGTGGCCTCGGCCAACGGCTTGTCCGACGCCTCCACCACGATTGCCGAACGCTCCAACGCGGTGGCTGTCGGCACCCAGGCGCTGGGCGCCACGGTCGAGGAAATGAATGCCTCCATTGATGGCCTGAGCAGCTCGATCAACATCATTGCCGGCAACAGCAACAGCGCCGACGCGCTGGCCAAGGATACCCAGCGCGAGGCCGAGGCCGGCGCCAAGGCCGTGGCCAAGTCGATCGAAGCAATGGACCTGATCAACCGCTCGTCCGAGGACATCGGCGAAATCGTCAAGGTCATCAGCGAAATCGCCACCCAGACCAATATGCTGGCTTTCAATGCCGCCATCGAGGCCGCCCGCGCTGGCGAGCACGGCCTGGGCTTCTCGGTGGTTGCGGACGAAGTACGCAAGCTGGCCGAGCGCTCGTCGCAGGCTACCAAGGAAATTTCCAAGCTGATCAACGAGTCGGTCAAGCGCGTCTCGGCCGGCAGTGAAATCTCGCGCCAGGCCAGCGACGCATTCGACAAGATCGTCGCCGGTGTCGCCAAGACCACGGTGGCCATTTCCGATATCTCGATGGCCACCAACGAACAATTGCTCACCGCGCGCGAAGTGGCTACGGCCGTGCAATACATCGCCGAGGAAGCGGAAAAATCGGCGGCGGCCTGCGACAGCATTGCCCGCTCCACCGAGGGCCTGAACCAGCGCGCCGGCGACCTGAATAAAACCGTTTCCGGTTTCGTGGTGTAAAAATGGACACAGCGACGGGCGCACCAATGAGCAAACCGACGGGCACGGCAGCGGGCATCCAGCCGGAAACCCTGACGGCGCTGATTGCGCTGGTGCGCGAGCATACCGGTATTGCCATGACCGAACGCAAGAGCATCCTGCTCGAGCGCCGGCTGCGCCCGCGCATGCAGGCGCTGGCCATTGGCACCTACCAGGCTTATCTCGACAAGGTGGTAAAGGACCGCGCCGAAGTACCGCATTTTATCGACCTGGTCACCACCAACGACACACTGTTTTTCCGCACGCCCCAGGTATGGGACTACGTCGAGCAGGAATTCCTGCCGCAGTGGTGGCGCGCCCACCCGGGCCAGCGCCTGAAAGTATGGTCGGCAGCGGCATCGAGCGGCGAAGAGCTGTACTCGATGGCGATGTTGTGCGAAGAATTCCAGGCCAAAACCCCGGGCTTCAGCTACCACATCCATGCCACCGATATTTCCCAGCAAATCCTGGCGCATGCCCGCGCGGGCCGTTATGCCGGGCGTTCGGTGGAAAAAATCCATGCCAGCCACCCGGAATGGGTGAAAAAGTATTTCCAGGCCGGCAGCCATGGCCTGCAAGTTGTCGATGCACTCAAGCGTCACGTGGAGTTGGCCCAACACAACCTGCTCACTCCACTGAAACAAGCAAAACAGTTCGATCTCGTGTTCCTGCGTAATGTCCTGATCTATTTCGACCAGGAGCACCAGGAGACCGTGCTGCAGCAAGCCCGCCACAGTATGGCGCCTCATGCCAGGTTGATCCTGGGCGAATCCGAATCGATTTCAGGCCTGAACACCGCCTACCATTTCGAACGGCCAATGATCTACAGGTTCGAAAAATAATGGGCGCCAACCTCCTTCCCCACCTTGTGCTGCCGCCACCAGCGGCCTGGTTCGACGTCGATGCGCCCCCGGTAGGCGTGGCGAGCGGTCAGCGCTGCCTGCACGTGAATATCGGCGAACTGCGCGTGGGTGCGCGCACCGACCAGTTGCAGGCGCTGCTCGGTTCATGCGTGGGCATTGCCATGCTGTGGAAAAAGCGCGGCCGTTGCGGCCTGGCCCACTGCCTGCTGCCCGAGACCACGCTGCCCCACACCGAACTGAGCGCGCGGTATGTCAGCCAGGCCGTGCCGTCACTGCTGCGCCTGATGGGCGCGTGCGTGACCGATTATCCCGAGATCGAAGTCGTGGTGGCTGGCGGCGGCAATATGCTCGATGCCTGCTCGGCGCGGTTCCAGATCGGCCAGCAAAACATCGCTGCAGCCCACAAGCATTTGCAGCAGTACGGCCTGCACGTGCAATTTACCGACGTGGGCGGCAAGTGCGGCCGCACCCTCACCATCGATTGCGCCACCCAGCAAGTGCACGTGAGCGCCATCGCACAACGTTCGCGCGTGGTACAACATGCCTGATACCGTGGACGGCGCCGCCGTCGCCGCCAACATTGCGTCACCGCCTGCTGTCGCCCCGGAAGCGGCAACGGCTGCAGCCGTCCGTCCCGCCTGCGAGCTGTTCGGCTCGTTTCTGCTGGGCCCGGACGAATTCGCGCTGCCAGCCAGTTGCATCCGCGAAGTGGTCAACTACCCGGACAAGATGACGGTGGTGCCGCTGTCGCCGCCCTTCCTCGACGGCATGTTCAACCTGCGCGGCACGGTCATCCCGGTGGTGAATTTATCGCGCGTGTTCGACCCGGGCGCGCCCGCTGCCGATGCCACCCATAAAATCGCCATCCTCGACTACCAGGGCGTGCTGATCGGCATTCTGTTCCACGCCACCGGTGAAATCCTGCGCGTGCGGCCGGAACAGCGCAGCACGCTCACTTATGCTGCCGGGGCGGCCCACCCGGTGATTGCCGGCACCATCCTGCTCGACGATGGCGCCCGTCTGTTGCAAGTGCTCGACCCGGCGGCACTGGTGCGTATTGAAAACGTGCCGCAGGTGCTGGCGCTGCAAAGCGCGGGGCGCCAGGCCGCGCGCCGGCACCAGGGCGAGCGCCGCCAATGCGTGAGTTTCCGCGCCGCCGGTTCGGCGTTTGCGTTCGACATGGGGGCGATCCAGGAAATCATCCGCGTGCCCGAGATCCAGCCATCGATCCTGAACAGCGCGCTGTGCCTGGGCCGCATCAATTTTCGCGGCAGCCCGGTGGCCATCGTCTGTTTTTCCACGTTGCTCACCACGCCCGGCGCGTCGCGCGACGCCACCTGCGCAGCGCGCGACTACCTGCCCGACCAGCGTATCGTCATCGCCCGCATTGACGATGCCACCATCGGTTTCCTCGTCGATGCCGTGGACAGCATCGTCAATTACTATGCCGAAGACCTGATGCCGATCCCCCTGCTCAGCAAGGCGCGCGCCGGCATGTTTGCCGGCTGCATCGCCCGCCCCGGCCAGGCCGACGTGATCGTGCTCGACCATCGGCAAATTCTGTCCAGTGCCGAAATCGTCGACATGCGTACCGGCCACGCCCGCCTGTACCCCACCGACGGCACGGCCGTTGCCAGCCAGGCCGCGCGCGACGCCAAGCGCAGCCAGCGCCACGTGTACCTGACGTTTGCGCTCGATAACACGTATGCCGTGGAAATCCGGCAGGTGCGCGAAATCATCGATTACGCGGCCGATATCTCGCGCCCGCCCGGCATGCCCGACTTTATGCGCGGCATGCTCAACCTGCGCCAGCAAATGATCAGCGTCATCGACCTGCGCAGCCTGTATGGCATGGCACCGGCCGAGGCCACCGGGCAAACCAAGATCCTGGTGGTGGAACGCGACGGCGCCCATGGCCTGGAAAAATACGGGCTGATGGTCGATGCGGTGCAAAACATCATGACCATCGAAGACAGCCGCCGGTTTACCGCGCCGCGCATCATGCGCAGCGGCGGCGGCGCCGAGGGGCCCAGCGCCGACATGCCCGATGTGATCGACATCGAGGGTGAAGGCGATGCCCACCAAACCCTCAGCGTGTTCGAATGCGACCGCCTGCTGCAACGGCTGGAACAGGAACTGTCCACACTGGCGGCATGACCGCCGGTAGTTTACAGTAGTGCCTCCCGGCGCCTCATGCCTTTGCACGCGGACGCCGATTGCTTACTGTTACTGAAAGGTCGTTCATGTCCCTCTCGCGCCGCGCACTCATCCTGTTGCTTCCCCTTGGCCTGATTACCGCCGGCGCCGGCGCGGTCTCGCTGTCCGACTTGAGCAACCAGGACGCGTCCAGCGGTGTCAAGGCCGCGCTGGAACAAGGGGCGTCGCTGGCTGTGGCCAAGCTGGGCGTGGAAAACGGCTTTCTGAACAACGAGAAAGTACGCATCCCGCTGCCAAAAATCCTCGAACAGGCGCGCCCACTGCTGAAGCTGACAGGCAAGGGCCAGCAACTGGACGACCTGGTCGTGCAGATGAATCACGCCGCCGAAGCGGCCGTGCCGCTGGCCAAGCCGCTGCTGCTCGATGCCGTCAAATCGATGAGCATTACCGACGCCAAGAATATCCTCACCGGCGGCGATACCTCGGTAACCGACTTCTTCCGCGAAAAAACCTCGCCCAGGCTGGCCGTGCAATTCCTGCCCATCGTCAAAAAAGTCACCGACCGCTCCAACCTGGCCACCCGCTACAACACCACCATGGCCATGGCCCCCAAGATGGGACTGGTCACCAAGGAGCAGGCAACGGTGGAAGGCTACGTTACCCAGCGCGCCCTCGACGGCCTGTACACCATGATCGCCGAAGAAGAAAAAGCCATCCGCGCCGATCCGATCGGTACCGGCAGCAAGCTGCTGAGCAAGGTGTTTGGCGCGATCAAATAAGTGTCTCCTGCCGCCCCTGGCAGGGGCGCGAAGCGGAGCCGGACGCACTTGCCGGGGCCACTGCACTGCTGACCAGGGTGCGTGCCAGCTGGACGCGCGCTGGCCGGTGCCGCCAGTTGCCCGGCTGCGCGCCTGGCGCCCCTCCGAAACAATAATGCAACAAAGCCTACTGTCGCCCACCGGTCATCTTCCTGTATTATTTGCCGTCGCCGCGAACCGGGACACGGGGTGCAATCCCGCCACCATAAAAAAATATCTGGAGCTTAATTTGAGCCTATTTAGAACGAAGAACCTCGACGACATGATCGCTGGCGCCCAAAAGCCCGGTGGTCTGGCCAAAGTACTCGGACCGTTCGACCTGATACTGATGGGTATCGGCGCCATTGTCGGCACCGGTATTTTTGTACTGACCGGCACCGGCGCCGTCACTGCCGGCCCCGCCCTCACCCTCTCGTTCGTGGTGGCCGCCATTGCCTGCGGCTTTGCAGCGCTGTGTTATGCCGAATTCGCCTCGTCGGTGCCCGTCGCCGGTTCTATTTATACCTATACCTACGCCACCCTTGGTGAACTGGCCGCCTGGATGATCGGCTGGGACTTGCTGCTCGAATACGGCCTGGCCTCGGCCGCTGTCTCGGTGGGCTGGTCCGGCTACCTGCAGTCGCTGCTGGCCAGCTACGGCCACCAGTTGCCGGTGGCGTTGACCGCAGCGCCCGGCGCCATTCCGGGCGTGGCCACCATCATCAACCTCCCGGCGCTGTGCATCATGCTGGTACTGACTGCCATGCTGGGCTGGGGCGTGCGGGAATCGGCGCGCATGAACAACATCATGGTGGCAATCAAGGTGGGCGTGGTGCTGCTGTTTATCTTCGTGGGTGCGCCCCATGTCAAGCCGGAAAACTGGCAGCCCTTCATGCCTTATGGCTACAACGGCATGCTCAGTGCGGCGGCGCTGGTGTTCTTTGCCTTCATCGGTTTCGATGCCGTGACGTCGGCTGCCGAAGAGGTAAAACGCCCCGAGCGCGATCTGCCCATCGGCATCATCGGTTCGCTGGCTGTCTGCACCATCCTGTACGTGGTGGTGGCCGGCATCATGACCGGCATCGTGCCGTACAAGGAATTCCTGGGCGTGGACCATCCGGTGACGCTGGCGCTGCAGTATGCCGGTGAAAGCTGGATAGCACGCTTTGTCGACGCCGGCGCCATCCTGGGCATGACCACCGTGATCCTGGTGATGGCCTATGGCCAGACCCGCATCATCTACGCCATGTCGCGCGACGGCCTGTTGCCGAAACGCCTGTCGTCGGTACACCCGAAATTCCACACGCCGTACTTTGCCACCTGGACGGTGGGCCTGTTCTTTGGCGTGATCGCGGCATTCGTGCCGTTGAATATCCTGACCGAGCTGATCAACATCGGCACGCTGGCCGCGTTCAGCCTGGTGTCGATTGCCGTGGTCATCATGCGCAAGAAACGTCCGGAACTCAAGCGCACGTTCCGCGTGCCGTTCGTGCCGGTCATTCCCGCGCTGGCCGTGATCTTCTGCGTCATGCTGATGACCTACCTGAGCTGGCACACCTGGGTGGCCTTCCTGATCTGGATCGTGCTGGGCCTGTGCGTGTACTTCGGCTACTCCCGCAAGCGCTCGCTGCTGAACTAACCCTGCTGCACTGCCGGCAAGCACGCGCTTGCCGGCCTTCCGCCCCTCTCTTCTTAATTGACGCTGATTTTCCCCGTCCCCGCATTATTCAACACCGACTGCTTGACCGACGCGGCCGCCAGCGGGCTGACCGTGTACGGCAAGGTCCATCCCACCGCGTTGCTGAAGCTGCACTTGCCGGCCAGGTTCAGGGCGCTGCCGTTGAGCAGTGATCCGGCGTCGGTCACCGCGCCCGGCTTGCTGGCCGAACCCGGATTGTCGACGATGTGCGCGCACGTGCTGGCACCGGCAATATCGAACGCATTGTTCTGCATGATGATCTTGGCCTTGTAGCCCACGCCCACGCTGTAATGGTGCGGATACACAGGGTGCGCGCGGCTGCCCTCAAAATAATTGTTGTACACGTGAACCTTGCCGAAGCGCACACGCGGCGCCCGCTCGGAAATATGCAGGAAGTGATTGTTGTTGAAGGTGACGGTCAGGTGGCCGTCGTCCGATGTACGCGAATCCGAGGAGCCGACCAGGTTGTTTTTCTGGTGCAGTTCAAAGCGATTGTTCGAAATGGTCACGTAGTCGGAGCCATTCTTGACGTCGAGCGCGGCGTCATGGCATTGCTTCAGGCGGCCATTGGCCGTGGGCAGCTGGTCGTCGGTCTTGGGCGCATCGCTGAAGACATTGTGGTCGATCCACACGTTTTTCGAATTCAGCACCGTGATGCCGTCGTATTCGGAGTTCCAGTTACCGGCGCTGCCGTCTTCCGGGTCCCACACGGGATTGATGTCGCACGGATTGACAATGTTCAGGTTGCGGATGATGACGTTCTGTATGCCGTTCAGTACCAGGTTGGCGTTCACCAGTTTGGTGTCGGCGCCCATGCCGATCAGGGTGGTATTGCTGGTGAGTTTGATCTGCAACCGTGCCGCCTGGTCGGTGGCATTTTTATACGGGCCGCCGTTGTCGGCCGTGGTCGGATCGATGGTGCCGTACAGCTTGATGATTTTCGGCTTGTCGCCCTGCGCCTTGATGGCAGCGAGCAGCTGTGCTGCCGAACTGACCTTGTAGGTAGCGGCAGCAGTGGCACCGGCGCCGCCCTTGGTACCACCGTTCTGCCCCGCCCAACCAGTGGTGGGCGCGGTTTGCAGGGTGTCGTCGGCATGGGCAGGAAACGCCACCAGGGTAACCAGGGCAGCGAGGGCCGCGCCCGTCAGCGGAAAGCGAGTACGCATGTTCATTTTCTCCAATATTGTTGAAGGGATAATTCCCTGTCAGCAACAGTAGCAGAAAATAAACCTGGTTTCATCCGAGTTTCTACTTAGAAACTAGTTTCCTTTTAACTAATCAGCGAATTGAGTGAAAGAGTACTCTAAATAACAACAAAATCGAGCGCCCGCAGGAAGCTGGCGGCCTGCGCGTGCGAGATCACCGCGCCCTTGAATACCACTGCGTCGGCCAGTTTCAGGCCCTCGATATCGGCCGAACGCAAGTCCGCGCCCTGGAATTTGGCCAGCTTCAGGGTGGCGTTGCGCAGGCTGCCACCTTCGAACACGGCGTCGCGGAAGTCGCAGCCAGCCAGATAGGCATCGGAAAAATCGAGTTCCTTCAAGGTGGCTTTCTTGAACGAAAAGCCGCGCAAGTCGGCGCCCACCAGCAGGCTTTCCTCGAATACCAGCCCGAGGTGCGCTACTTCCTCGAACGCCGCGCCGGTCAGCTTGCAGCCGCGATACGTGACCGAGGCCAGCTTGGCGCGGCGCCACTTGGTGTTGTTCAAGTCGCAGCTGTCGAAGCGCGCATCGACGGCATCGGCCGATTCGAAATCGGCACCGCCGGCACGGCAGCGCTGCCACACCGTGCGCGCCAGCTTGGCCGCAAACAGGTTGGCGCCGGCAAAGGTGCAGCGGTCGAACGTGCAGCCTTGCAGGTCGAGGCGCGACAGGTCTTCATCATCGAACATGCATTGCTCGAAATGGCGGACGGCTTGCGCGAGATGGTGTTCGAGTTCGGCGCGGTCCAGCGCCAGGCCGGATACCACGGTTGGTGTTGATGCCATAGGAAATGTTCCTCAATGGCCGCAGGACTGCATGGCGCACCACCACGCATCCCCGGACCGTAAAATAGTCAAGATCGGCGCCGTGGGTCCGCAGTGCGGGAGCATGCCGCGGTGATGCCCCGCTGCACTTGCCGGGTTACCAACCGGCTTGCTCATTTTCGACTCGGCGCTATTTTACCCGGATTCCCCGCGCGTGTGACCAACCGCGCCCGCAGTGCCCTACAATAAACCAGATTAACCAAGGGGAACTCCGTGGAACGTGAAGTCGATATCATCCGCCAGCTCGATGACCAGGAAGAAGCGGTCCAGCGCGCCCGCCTGCGCACCATGCAGCTGGTTGCCCTGGCACTGCTGCTGGTGGCCGCGCTGCTGTTTGCACTGGCGCGCGCGCAGCGCCATGGCCATCCGGCCTGGGGCTACCTGGAAGCGTTTTCTGAAGCGGCGATGATCGGCGCGATTGCCGACTGGTTTGCCGTGGTGGCGCTGTTTCGCCACCCGCTCGGGATACCGCTGTGGCACACGGCCATCATCCCCAACAGCAAGGAGCGCATCGGCAAGAGCCTCGGCAAGTTCGTCGAAAACCATTTTATTACTGAAGCGGCGATCAACACCCGCCTGCGCGAGCTGGACATCGCCGGCAAGGCGGGCCGCTACATGCAGGACCCGGTCAACGCCGCGCGCCTGTCGCAATGGACCGGACCGGCGCTGGAACGCCTGCTGCACACGGTGGACAACGACCAGATGCGCCGCCTGGTGTGCGACACCGCCACCCGCGAACTGGCGCGCATGGACCTGGCCAGCCTGGCCGGCGACTGCGTGGATGCACTGGTGGCCGCCGACCAGCCGCAGCACCTGGTGGACCTGCTGCTCGACCAGCTGGGCGAGTACCTGGCGGACGAAGGCAACCACGAGACCATCGGCAACATGGTGCAAAGCGCCGTCAATACCGACAGCTCGGTCCTTGAATATGCGCTGCACAAAGCCATGCCGCGCATCATCCGCTCCACCGCGCGCAAGGTGGCCGACATGCGTTTCGACCGCGACCACCCGCTGCGCGCGCGCCTCGGCACATGGATCGCCGACAGCGCGCTGCGGCTCAAGGCGGATCCGGCGTGGCAGCAGGCCATTGCCAGCTTCCAGCAGGAGACGCTGGCCAGCGACAAGGTGCGCCACATGCTGGAAGACCTGTGGGATGCGCTGCGCCACCGCCTGCTGGAAGACCTGCACAGCGACGCACCGGGCGTGCCGGCCGGCGCGCAGCGGCTGGTGGAAAAGGCCGGCCGCATGCTGACCGAAAATCCATCCATGCGCGAAGGCCTGAACCGCCTGCTGGAAGCGGGCAGCGCGCAACTGGTGCGCAATTACCGCGGCGAGGTGGGCCTGTTCATCGAAACCCAGCTGGCCCGCTGGACCCGCGACGAAATGAGCAAGCGCATCTAGCTGGCAATCGGGCGCGATTTGCAGTTCATCCGGATCAACGGCACGGTGGTGGGCGGGCTGGCGGGACTGCTGATACACGTGATCGTGCAATATACGGTGTAGTGCAAACATGCGATTCACCCGTCAGCTGGCCAGCATGGTCTGGCCTCACCCGGGAAATTGCTTTACCATGCGGAACCTCCGTTCAGGTCATGACCATGTACCAAGCTGTCGCCGCGTTCCTCAAAAGCCGAAGCTGCATTGCTGCGTGGCTCTGTGTTTTGCCGTTGGCCGCGCCGGCCGACCCCGGCCACATCCACGAACTCGCGCCTGCCAGCGCCGACACCCTCACCGTGGTCGGCCCGTGGGAACTGACCGGTCTGGAACCGTCGCGCAGCGGCTTCATGTTTACCCGCATGGAAGTCACCCAGACGCTGCTCGATGCCGATGACCAGGGTGCGCTGCGCCCCGGCGCCGCCAGCAGCTGGGAAGTGTCTGGCGACCAGCGCACCTGGCGCTTCTTTATCCGCCAGGGCAACCGCTTCCACGACGGTTCGGCGCTCACTGCCAACACCGCGCTCGTGTCGCTGCTGCGCGCCTGGAAGACGCCAGGCGTGCTGCAACTGGCCGGTATATCCGACCTGTACGCGGAGCGCGGCGCGGTGGTGGTGCAACTGCGCCAGCCGTTCGCGCCGCTGCCGTATCTGTTCACCCAGTACAGCACGCAGTTGCTGGCGCCGTCGTCATTCGGCGCCGATGGCCGCGTGACTGCCATCATTGGTAGTGGCCCTTACCGCATCAAATCGATCACGCTGCCGCAGATGTTCGAGACCGAATTTGCCGACAGCTGGAATGGCGACGCCCCGGCCGTGCGGCGGGCGCGCTACATCAGCGTGTCGCGCGCGGAGACGCGGGCGCTGATGGCGCAAAGCCGCCAGGCCGACCTGGCGTTTACGCTCGATCCGCCCAGCATCCGCCGCCTGCAGCGGCAAGCCGGCGTATCGCTGATCGCCCAGAACCTGCCGCGCACCACGTTCCTGAAACTGAACGCGGCCCACCCGTTCCTGCGCGACCAGCGCGTACGCCAGGCCATCAGTCTTGGCGTGGAGCGCGACGGCATCGCCCGCGCGCTGCTGCGCGACGCCGATCTGGGCGCCACCCAGCTCTTCCCGCCTGCCCTGCCCCTGTGGCATCAGCAACAGGCGCTGGCGCCGCTGCGCACGGATCCCGCCGCTGCGCGCGCGCTGCTGAAAGCCGCCGGCTTCCTGCCCGGCGCCGACGGCATCCTGTGGCGCGACGGCCGCCGCTTCGCCATCACGCTGTACACCTTTGTCGATCGCCCCGAGCTGCCACTGATCGCGTCCGCCATCCAGGAGGAAATGCGCCAGATCGGCATCGCCGTGCGCGTAGTAGTGGGCAATTCGAGCGACATCCCGGCCGGGCACCGCAGCGGCGCCCTGGAAATGGGGCTGGTCGCACGCAACTTCGGCACCACACCCGATCCCACCGCCACCATGGTTGGCGACTATGCCAACGGCGGCGGCGACTGGGGCGCGATGAACTGGCATGATCCGGCCCTGAGCGCCGCGCTGGCGCGCCTGTCCGGCAGCGCCACGGCCGCCGTGCAGGCGGCCGATCGCGCGGTCGTCGCGCAACGCCTGCAAACCTCGCTGCCCGTGATTCCGGTGGTGTGGTACCGCCAAACTGTCGCGGTATCGAACCGTGTGCGCAACGTCAGCATCGACGCCTTCGAACGCAGCTACCGCATCTCGGCCATTCAATGGACTCCATGACACCCTGGTTCGACATCGCCCGGCGCTGGTCGCCGCTGCTGGGCCGGCGCCTGCTGCAGGCAGTGCTGGTCGCGCTGCTGGTGGGCACGCTGTGCTTTTTCATGACGCGCTGGCTGCCCGGCGACACGGCCTTCCGCATCGCTGCCGGCCGCTATGGCTACGACATGGTCGATGCCGCCGCCGCCGACGCGGTGCGCACGGAGCTGGGCCTGAACCGGCCCGCGCTGGCGGCGCTGGCCGACTGGTGGGGAAGGCTGCTGCGCCTCGATCTCGGCGTATCGCTGGTAACGGCGCAACCGGTGCTGAAAGAAATCGGCCTGCAACTGGGCCAGACCCTGCGCCTGTCCTTCTGGGCGGTGCTGCTGTCGGTGCTGCTGGGGCCAGTGACCGGGGTGCTGGCCGGCCTGCGTCCGGGCGGCTGGTTCGACCGCGCCACGCTGGCGCTGTCCGTCCTGCTGCGCGCGATGCCCCCGTTCGTGCTGGGACTGGTGCTGGTGCTGGTGTTTTCGGTGGAGCTCAACGCGCTGCCGGCCGCCGGCCACACCGACCAGGGCAGCGTGGCGCTGCCCGCGCTCACCCTGGCGCTTGGCCTGGCGGCGGTATCGTCGCGGGTAGCGCGTGACGCCATGGTGGCCGTGCGCGGCAGCGCCTATTACGCGTTCGCGCTCACCAAGGGCCTGTCGCCCTGGCAAGCGCTGGCGCGCCATGGCGTGCGCAACGTCGCTGCGCCCATCGTCGCTTACGTGGCCGTACAACTGGTGTACCTGGTGGAGGGCGTGGTGCTGGTGGAGACCATCTTTGCCTGGCCGGGCATCGGCCACGCACTGGTGCACGCGATATTCGGGCGCGATGTGCCCATGATCCAGGGCACGTCGCTGGTACTGGGCCTGCTGTTCGTGCTGTTCAATGCGCTGGTGGACCTGGCCTGCGCCGCCATCGACCCGCGCCGCCGTCCGCCATCAAGACCATGACCACCACTTCTACCGATACCCTGCACGACGCCTTGCTGGCCGCCGCGCCCCGGCGCCGGCCGGTCGCGCGCATCATCGGCGCCGCGCTGCTGCTGGCGATTGCCGCTTTTGCCCTGCTGGGTCCCGCGTTGATCGGCGTCGATCCGGCGCGCCAGACCCTGGCGCGCTTTCTGGAAGCGCCCAGCCTGGCCAACCCGCTGGGACTCGATCACCTGGGCCGCAGCATGCTGGCGCGGCTGGCCGACGCGTCGCGGCTGTCGCTGTCGATGGCGCTGCTGAGCGTGTTGAGCGCAGCGCTGCCCGGCACGGCCCTGGGGCTGCTGGCGGCGTGGCGCGGCGGCTGGATCGAGCGCGCGCTTACCGCGCTGGCCGACGCCATCCTGGCGCTACCGGGCCTGCTGCTGGTGCTGCTGCTGGCGGCTTTCGCGCCGGGTCAGTTCTGGCCGCTGTACGTGGGCATCTCGCTGGCGTTGTGGGTGGAGTACTTCCGCGTGGTGCGCGCTGCCGCCACCATCATGCTGGCCAGTCCGCAGGTGGAAGCGTCGCGCCTGCTGGGTTTTGATGCGCTGTACATCGTGCGCCGCCACCTGCTGCCCGAACTGCGGCCACGCCTGTTGACGCTGATGCGTTTCGGTTATGCGGGCGCCGTGCTGGCCATGGCGGCGCTGGGCTTTATCGGCGTGGGTCTGCAACCGCCCACGGCGGAACTGGGCGTGATGATGATCGAGCTGCTGCCGTATTACAGCGAAGCGCCCTGGCTGGTGGGCGCCCCCATTTTCATATTGTTCGCCACCCTGCTGGGCATGATCCTGGTGGGCAGCGCAAAAGACACATGAGCCAAGCACCCGATTCCTCTTCCCACCTGACGGTGCGCGCGCTGTCGGTGTCGGCCGCCGGCCAGGCGCTGGTGCGCGCCATCGACCTGCACATTCCTGCCGGCGGCGTGTTGACGCTGCTGGGCGAGAGCGGTTCCGGCAAGTCGCTGCTGGCGCAGGCCATCATGGGCAGTCTGCCGGCCAGCCTGGCGTGCAGCGGCACGGTGGCGGTGGGACCGCACCAGTCCGATGCTGCCGACCAGCGCGCGCGGCGCACGCTGTGGGGCCGCCAACTGGCACTGCTGCCGCAGGAGCCGTGGCTGGCGCTCGATCCCACCATGCGCGTGGCGCGCCAGATCGCCGAGGTGCACGAACTGGTGGCGGGCATGCCCCCCGAGGTGGCGGCGCCCACCGCGCAGGCGGGACTGGCAGGCCTGGGCATGGCTGGCGCCGCCGCCAAGTATCCGTTCCAGATCTCGGGCGGGATGGCGCAGCGTGTGGCGTTCCTGGCCACCCACGCCGCCGGCGCACCGGTGATGATTATCGACGAACCCACCAAGGGCCTCGACGCCGACCGCCGCGCCGACGTACTGGCCGTGCTGCGCGCGGCAATTGCCGACGGCCTCACGCTGCTGACCATCACCCACGACGTGTGGCTGGCGCGCCAGCTGCGCGGGCGCGTGGCCGTGATGCTCGACGGCGCCATTGTCGAACAGGGCGACGCCACCACCGTGCTGGGCGCGCCCGGCCACGACTACACGCGGCGCCTGCTGGCGGCGGAACCGGCCGCATGGCCGCTGCTGGCCGCGCCCCGCTACGGCGCCCAAGGCGATGCTGCCGACGACATCCTGGCGCGGCTGGACGGCGTGACCAAAAGCTTCGGAGACCAGCACCTGTTTGCGAATGTGACGGACGTGATACGGCGCGGCGAGTGCATCGCCGTCACTGGCCCCAGTGGCTCGGGCAAAACCACGTTCGGCAACATCGTGCTGGGCGTGCTGCGGCCCGATGCCGGCACCGTCACGCGCGCGCCTGGCCTGGCCCGCACCGCGTTCCAGAAACTGTACCAGGATCCGGCAGCGGCGTTCGCGCCCGCCGTCACGCTGCGCCAGTCGCTGGCCGACGTGATCGCGCTGCACCGGCTGTCGTGGACCGAGCTCGATGGACTGCTGGAGCGACTACGCCTGCGGCCCGCACTGCTCGACCGGCTGCCGGCGCAGGTATCGGGCGGCGAGCTGCAACGGTTTGCGCTGGCGCGCGTGCTGCTGCTGCGCCCCGCGCTGATCTTTGCCGACGAACCGACCTCGCGCCTCGACCCGGTCACGCAGCAGGAGACCTTGAGCCTGCTGGCCGAACATGCCCGGCAATACCAGTGCGCCGTGCTGCTGGTCACCCACGACACCGATATCTCCACGCGCATGGCCGCGCGCACGATAGCCTTGACGGTGTAGCGCCAGCGGAGTTTGCAGGCGGCGCGCCCGCCCGCGCTTGCCAAAATCACCGCTAGCGCGCATGCTTGGACCATGCCCCCCATCCTGCTCGAAGTGTGCGTCGATAATGTCGGCGGCCTGGCGGCCGCCATTGCCGGTGGCGCCGACCGCATCGAGCTGTGCGGCGCGCTGGAACTGGGCGGGCTCACGCCCGCGCCCGAGCTGATGCAGCTGGGCCTCGCCTGCCCGCTGCCGGTGGTTGCCCGCATCCGGCCCCGCGCCGGCGATTTTCTTTACGATGCGGTCGAAGCGCAGCTGATGCTCAACGATATAGACGCGGTGGCCGCCGCCGGCTTGCCGGCCGTGTCGCTGGGCGCTTCGCGGCAGGATGGCCAGCTGGACCACGTGCTGCTGGAACGGCTGCTGCGCCGGGCGCGCGACCACGGCCTGTCCGCCACCCTGCACCGCGCCTTTGACGTCAGCCCCGACCTGGCGCAAGCCACCCGGCTGGCCATCGATCTCGGCTTCGAGCGCATCCTCACCTCGGGCGGCGCCCCGGCCGCCGTTCAAGGCATCCAGGGGCTGCTGCGCTGCTTTGATGCGGCGGCCGGGCGCATCACCGTGATGCCGGGCGCCGGCATCCATGCCGCCAATGCCGGCCGGCTGCGCGAGCATTTGCCGCTGGCCGCGGTCCATGCCTCGTGCTCGGTGCCCGCGCCAGGCGCCGGCAACAACGGCCGGCGCGGCCCCGCACGGCCTGCCCCACCGCGCCGCCAGACCAGCGCCGCGCTGGTCGCCGCCTTGCAGCAGGCGCTGCGCCGCCCGTTGCGCTGAACGGTGCCCTGGCCCACAGACGGCAGCCGCGCCAGCAGCTACCATCGAACAAGGAGGCTCCATGAAACAGTACCTGAAACACGATTACGACGTGGCCGACGTCCGCCGCCTGCTCGAACCTGGCCCGGTAGTGCTGGTCAGTTCCGCCCACGCCGGCAACACCAACATCATGACCATGGGCTGGCACATGATGATCGGTTTTACCCCCGCGCTGGTGGGCTGCTACATTGATCCGGCCAACCACAGCTACGACATGGTGGTCGCCAGCGGCGAGTGCGTGATCAACATCCCCACGGCCGACTTGCTGGAACAGGTGATCGGCATCGGCAATTGCAGCGGCGCCGACGTCGATAAATTTGCGCAGTTCGGCCTGACGGCGCAGCCGGGCATCGAAGTGGCCGCGCCGCTCATCGCCGAATGCTACGCCAGCTTCGAATGCCGGCTGGCCGACGCGCAGCCCAATCCCAACGCGCCGCTGTTCGTCTGGCAGGTGGTGCGCGCCCACGTGGCCAAAACGCCCAAGCTGCCCAAAACGCTGCACTACCGGGGCGACGGTCAGTTCATGGTCTCGGGCCGCGAGATCGACACGCGCACGCGCTTCCCGGGCCAAACCCGTTGAGGGTCATCCGTCGCAACACCATACTGGGGCAACCGGCATGAATTCCACCTACTGGTTTATCCTGATCGGACTGCTGATGCTCGCGCGCGGCATGGCCGCCACTACCATTTCGCGTTCGCCGTTCACTTCCGCCATCGTCTACCTGGGCGTGGGCCTGGTGCTCGGCCCCACGGCGCTCAACCTGTTCCACTTCGATCCGTCCGAAGAGTCGAGCCTGCTGGAGATGCTCACCGAGGTGGCCATCCTGATCTCGCTGTTTTCGGCCGGGATCAAGATGCCGGTGCCGTTCCAGCGGTCCAACTGGAACGCGCCGCTGCGTCTGGCCTGGATTTCGATGATCTTCACCGTGATGCTGGTAGCGGCATTCGCGTTTTTTGTGCTGGGACTGCCGGCCGGCGCGGCCATCCTGTTGGGCGGCATCCTGGCGCCCACCGACCCGGTGCTGGCCACCGACGTGCAGATCCGCCACGCCGGCGACACCGACCGCCTGCGCTTCACCCTCACCTGCGAGGCCGGCATGAACGACGGCAGCGCGGCGCCGTTCGTGTTCCTGGGCCTGGGCGTGCTGGGGCTGGACGAAACCGCGGGCCAGCCGTGGCGCTGGCTGTTCGTGGACGTGTTCTGGGCGGCGCTGGCTGCCGTGGCCATCGGTGTGATCTTCGGCGCCATCACCGCGCGCATCTCGTGGCGCCTGCGCATACTGCAGCCGCGCCACGACATCATGGATGACCTGGTGGGACTGGGCCTGATTGCCGTCGTCTACGGCGTGGCCACGCTGGTGCACGCATGGGGCTTCCTGGCCGTGTTCTTTGCCGCCGTGGCGCTGCGCCAGACCGAGTTGATGATGGCCGGCGCACCGAAAAACCAGGACGGGCTGCTGGAACCCGATACCGGCAAATCGCAGGTGGCGCTCGAGAGCGAAACCCAGGAAGCGCCGCCCACGGTCAGTGCCGATTCGCTGGTGTTCAAGGAATACCTGGAACGGTTGTCGGAACTGACGCTGGTGCTGCTGCTGGGCGGGATGATCTCGCTGTGGGAGATGAGCTGGCAGGCCGTGTTCATGGCGCTGTTCCTGTTCTTCGTCGCCCGGCCGGCCGCCGTGTTCCTGGGCCTGGCCGGCAGCGGCACGCCACTGCGGCTGCAAGCCATGACCGCGTGGTTCGGCATACGCGGCATCGGCTCGATCTACTACCTGGTCTACGCCATCGAGGAAGGACTGGCGCCGGACCTGGCCGCCCAGCTCACCAATATCACGCTGTTCGTCATCATGCTGTCGATCGTGGTGCACGGCCTGAGCGTGAAGCCGCTGATGAACGCCGTGTGGGGCAAGGCGTCGGTCAAATCCCCTCCAGGCTGAGCGCGCGCACTGCGCTGCGCAGCGACACGTAGAGCTGCGTGCGTTGTTCCGGCGTCATGTCGGGGAACATGCGCAGCTCCACCTCGCGCACCTTGCCGTCGCATTGCGCGAGGATCGCATGGCCCTCGTCGGTCAGCTGGATCTGGATGATGCGCCCGTGCGAGGGATCGGGCGTGCGCGCGATCCACCCTTTTGCCTCCATCTGCTTGACCATCTCGTTGGCCGACTGCGGCGACACCATGGTGCGCGTGGCCAGCTGCGCGTTGGACAGCGCGCCCTGGGCACGGAACACCGACAGCGCGGTGTACTGCGGTACCGTCACGCCGGCCGGCGCGCAGCAGTCGCGCAGGCGCTTGCCCAGCACATGATCGAGCCGGCCCACCAGGTAGGCCAGGCCGAGCGGCTTGGAGGTGTCGGACGGGTGCAAGGTGTTATCAGCCATGGTCATAAAATTTTCTTGTAATTCCGAAGACGTGAGTATAGTATAAGTTCCATATCAGGCAGCCTGATACTGCACTCAACTTACAACAGGAGATATCATGTCGAAATACGCAGCGCGCTGGGAAACCGTCAAAGTGGATGTGGAGGCCGGCATCGGCTGGATCACCCTCAACCGCCCCGACAAGCGCAACGCCATGAGCCCCACGCTCAACCGCGAAATGATCGACGTGCTGGAAACGCTGGAACTGGACGAGGAAGCGCAAGTGATCGTGCTCACCGGCGCAGGCGATTCCTGGACCGCCGGCATGGACCTCAAGGAATACTTCCGCGAAAACGACGGCAAGCCCGAGATCTTCCAGGAGCGCCTGCGCCGCGATTGCTCGCAGTGGCAATGGAAGCTGCTGCGCATGTACGCCAAGCCTACCATCGCCATGGTGAACGGCTGGTGCTTCGGCGGCGCGTTCTCGCCGCTGGTGGCGTGCGACCTGGCGATTGCGGCCGACGAAGCGGTGTTCGGTCTCTCGGAAATCAACTGGGGCATCCCGCCCGGTAACCTGGTGAGCAAGGCCGTGGCGGACACCATGGGCCACCGCCAGGCGCTCCACTACATCATGACCGGCGATACCTTCACCGGCCAGGAAGCGGCTGCCATGGGCCTGATCAACAAGAGCGTGCCGCGCGCCCAGTTGCGCGACGAAGTGACCGCGCTGGCCAACAAGCTGCTGGAGAAAGCCCCGGTGGTGCTGCGCATCGCCAAGAACGGTTTCAAACGCTGCCGCGAATTGAACTGGGACCAGAACGAGGACTACCTGTACGCCAAGGTCGATCAGTCGAACTACCGCGATCCGGAAAAAGGCCGCGCCCAGGGACTCAAGCAGTTCCTCGACGACAAGACCATCAAGCCCGGCTTGCAGACGTTCAAACGCGGTTAATATCCAAAATAATAAAATCAGGAGACCACCATGTTTGATACCGATCTGCTTATCGGCGGCGCCACCCGCGCCGCCCAGGACAACGCCACCTTCGAGCGCCGCAACCCGGCCACCGGCGACCTCGCCACGCGCGCTGCCGCCGCCCGGCCGGCCGACGTGGACCAGGCCGTGCAGGCAGCCAGCGCCGCTTTCCCCGCCTGGTCCGCGCTCAACCCGGGCGCCCGCCGCGCACTGCTGTTGAAAGCTGCCGACTCCATGGAAGCCTTGCGCGCCCAGTTCGTGGAACGCGGCGTGCAGGAAGCGGGCGGCAGCCCGATGTGGTACCAGTTCAACGTCACGCTGGCGGCCAACATGCTGCGCGAAGCTGCGTCGATGACCACCCAGATCGCCGGCGAAGTCATTCCTTCGGACGTCCCCGGCTCGCTCGCCATGGGTGTGCGCCAGGCTGCGGGAGTGGTAGTAGGCATCGCGCCGTGGAATGCGCCGGTCATCCTCGGCACCCGCGCCATCGCCATGCCGCTGGCGTGCGGCAATACCGTCATCCTCAAGGCGTCCGAACTGTGCCCGGGCCTGCATCGCCTGATCGGCACTGTATTTGAACAGGCGGGCTTTCCGCCCGGAGTGGTCAATGTCATTACCAATGCCCCGGCCGATGCGCCGCACATCGTGGAGCGCCTGATCGCCGCACCCGCCGTGCGCCGCGTGAACTTTACCGGCTCCACCAGCGTGGGCCGCATCATCGCCCAGCACTGCGCCAAACACCTGAAACCGGTGCTGCTGGAACTGGGCGGCAAGAACCCGCTGCTGGTACTGGACGACGCCGACCTCGATGCAGCCGTGGAAGCGGCCGCGTTCAGCGCGTTCTTCAACCAGGGCCAGATCTGCATGTCCGCCGACCGCATCCTGGTGGACAATAAAATCGCCAGCGCCTTCCTCGACAAGCTGGCCAGCAAGACCGCCACCCTCAAGGCCGCGCATGCCGACGCCCCGCTTACCGGCATGATCGACGCCGCTGCCGCCACCCGCGTGGCCGCCATGCTGGACGACGCCCGCGCACGCGGCGCCACCATCACGCAGGCGTCCGGCGCCGTGGACGGCAACCTGCTGCAACCGGCCATTGTCGACGGCGTTACCCCGGCCATGCGCGTGTACCAGGAAGAGTCGTTCGGTCCCATCGTCTCGATCCTGCGCTTCGACTCCGACGAGGAAGCGATCCGGCTGGCCAACGACAGCGAGTACGGCCTGTCGTCGGCCGTGTTCAGCCGCGATATCGGCCGCGCCATGGCCGTGGCGCGCCGCATCGAATCGGGCATCTGCCATATCAACGGGCCCACCGTGCATGACGAGGCGCAGATGCCGTTCGGCGGCGTCAAAGGCAGCGGCTACGGGCGCTTCGGCGGCAAGGCTGCCATTGCGGAGTTCACGGAGCTGCGCTGGATTACCATCCAGACCACGCCCCGCCACTACCCGATCTGACAGGAGCTCCGCATGACGCAATCAATCAATGCGGAGCAGTCCAGCAGCACAGTGAAACGGCGCCCGGTCAAACTGGGCAATCCCGACATCGCCACCCGCCAGCAGGACGGGTTGTGGCACGTGGACGCCGTCACGCCACTGGACGCCTATCCGCCGCGTTTTACCGACCGCCTGGAATCGGGCGCCGCGCTGCATCCCGAGCGCACCCTGGTGGCCCGTCGCGGCCTGGACGGCCACTGGATACGCATCAGTTACGCGCAGATGCTGGACCGCGCGCGCCGCATCGGCCAGGCGCTGCTCGACCTGGGCCTGTCCGCCGACCGGCCGCTCGTCATCCTGTCCGGGAACGACCTCGAACATTTTCAACTGGCGCTGGGCGCCATGTACGCGGGCGTGCCGTATGCGCCGGTGTCGCCGTCGTACTCGCTGGTGGCCACCGATTTCGGCAAACTGGCGGACATGCTCGAACGCCTGACGCCGGGCGCGGTCTACGCCAGCGATGGCACCGCGTTTGCGCGCGCCATCGCGGCGCTCGAACCGGTCATCAGCGCCAACGCCGCGCAGCTGCTGCTGGCCCAGGGCGACGTGGCCGGCAGTGCTGCGCGCAGTTTCGCGGCGCTGCTCGACACGCAGCCATCGTCAGTGGAAGCCGCGCATGCAGGGGTGAACGCCGACACCATCGCCAAGTTCCTGTTCACGTCCGGCTCCACCAAGAAGCCTAAGGCTGTCATCACCACCCATGGCATGTTGTGCAGCAACCAGCAGATGCTGCTGCAAAGCTTCCCGTTCATGGCCGACGAGCCGCCGGTGCTGGTGGACTGGCTGCCGTGGAACCACACGTTTGGCGGCAGTCACAACGTGGGCATGGCGCTGTACAACGGCGGCACGCTGTACCTGGACGACGGCAAGCCCACGCTGCGCGACTTCCCTGCCACGCTGCGCAACCTGGCCGAGATCGCGCCCACCATGTACTTCAACATCCCGAAAGGCTTCGAGATGCTGACCGATGCGCTGGAGACCGACGCCGCGCTGTCCGCCAATTTCTTCTCGCGCGTGAAACTGTTCCTGTGTGCGGGCGCGGGCCTGTCGCAGGCGGCGTGGGACCGGCTCGATGCGGCAGGCATCCGCCAGACCGGCGAATCGATCCGCATCATCACCGGCCTGGGCATGACCGAGACATCGCCATCGTGCACCTTCGGCACCGGCAACATCATCAAGGCCGGCTACGTGGGCGTGCCGGTGCCCGGCTGCCAGGTCAAGCTGGTGCCCGTGGGCGGCAAGCTCGAAGCCCGCTTCAAGGGGCCGCACGTGATGCCCGGTTACTGGCGCGCGCCGGACCTCACCAGCGCTGCGTTCGACCAGGACGGTTACTACTGCACCGGCGACGCGTTGCGCTTTGCCGACCCGCAGCACCCGGAACTGGGCTTCATGTTCGACGGCCGCATTGCCGAGGATTTCAAACTCGACACCGGCACGTTCGTGAGCGTGGGACCGCTGCGCGCGCGCGTGATCAGCGCCGGCACGCCGTATGTGCTCGACGCGGTGGTCACCGGCATCGACCGCAGCGCCATCGGCCTGTTGGTGTTCCCGCGCCTGGAGCACTGCCAGGTGCTGTCCGGCCTCGGTGCCGACGCCAGCGCCGCCGAAGTGCTGGCCAGCGCGCCGGTGCGGGAATGGTTCCGGCAGTTGCTGGTGCGGTTGAACGAAGACGCCAGCGGTTCGTCAATGCGCATCGACCGCCTGCTGCTGCAGGCGGATCCGCCATCGATCGACCACCGCGAGCTCACCGACAAGGGCTCGATCAACCAGGCTGCGGTGCTGGTCCGGCGCGCGGCCACCGTCAACGCTTTGTATGAAGGGCTCGATCCACAAGTTATCACCGCTGCATAAACGACAATAACGGAGACAAAAATGAAAATCATCAAACTGGCCGGCATCAGCATGACGCTCGGCGTGGCCATGCTGTCCATGGGCGCGGCGCAGGCGCAGGACACCATCAAGGTAGGCGTGATCGCGGCCCTCACCGGCCCCTTCGCCAACATCGGCAAGCCCTTCGAGGACGGCATCAAGACCTATATGCAGCAATACGGCAGCACGGTGGCCGGCAAGAAGATCGAAATCATTTATCGCGACGACGGCGGCAGCAATGCCGACCTGTCCAAGCGCGCGGCGCAGGAACTGATCGCGCGCGACAAGGTGCAGTTCCTGGTGGGCTTTTCGCTTACCCCGAGCGCGCTGGCCGTGGCGCCCATCGCCACCAAGGCGAAGATTCCGATGATCGTGATGAACGCGGTGACCACCGGCATTACGTCGAAGTCGCCATACATGCTGCGCACCAGCATGACCATGCACCAGATGACGGAGCCGTTCGGCACCTGGTCGGGCCAGAACAAGGTGGGCAAGGTCTACACGCTGGTGAGCGACTACAGCACCGGCCACGATGCGGAGGCCAAATTCGTCAAGGGCTTCACGGCCGCCGGCGGCAAGGTGGTCGGCTCGGCGCGCTCGCCGCTGGCCAACCCCGACTACTCGCCGTTCATCCAGCGCATCAAGGATGAAAAGCCGGACGCGCTGTTCTTCTTTGCGCCCGGCTCGGAAGACGGCACGGCGCTGCTGAAAGCCTTCAGCGACAAGGGCCTGGACAAGGCGGGCATCAAGTTCCTGGGCGTGGGCGACATGACGAGCGATACGCCCACCCTGAAAGCACTGGGCGACCGCGCGCTCGGCGCCATCACGGTACTGAACTACTCGACCGCGCTGGACAATCCGGCCAACAAGGCTTTCCTCACCGCGTATGCCGCCGCCCTGCCCAACCGCCCGCCGCCAACCTTTGTCACCGTGGCCGCCTACGACACGATGGCCATGATTTACGAAACTGCCCGCAAACTCAAGGGCGATATCAATGGTGACGAGGCGGTAAAAGTCTTGAGCGGCATGAAGCTGGACAGTCCGCGCGGCCCGATCAGCATCGATCCGGCCACCCGCGACATCGTGCAGAATATGTACATCCGCGAAGTGCGCAAGGTGAACGGCAAGCTGCAGAACCAGCCGATCGGCACCCTGAAAGACGTGCCGCCGCAATAACCCCAACGCGTCATTCCCCTGTAGTACCCCACAGGTCCGACGCAGCCACAGACGCTGCGCGGACCGGCTCGTCCCATGCTTTTGCACAGAACCGAGGAGACACCATGAATATCCCTGTCACGACTTGCGCCGTCGCCGGCGCCCTGCTGCTGGCCGCCTGCTCGGGCGGCAACGCCCCGATCGGCACCACCATCCCTGCCCTGCCCCAGCTGGCCGCCGCCACCGGCGCCACGCTGGCGTCGTGCACCGATCTGGCCACGAAAATCAAGCTTGCCAACACGACGATTACCGGGGCCAACGCGATTGCCGCCGGCACGCTGACGATAGCCGGCAAACCGGTACCGGCGCACTGCCAGGTCACCGGTCGCATGTTCGACCGCGTAAGCACCGTGGATGGCCAGAGTTATGCCATCGGCTTCGAAATGCGCCTGCCCACCAACTGGAACGGCCGTTTCTTCTACCAGGCCAACGGCGGCCTCGATGGGTCGATCGGCACCGCCACCGGCCCTGTGGGCGGTGGCGGCCCGCTGGATAATGCCCTGAACCAGGGCTTCGCCGTCATCAGCTCCGACGCCGGCCACAACGCGCCCACGCCGTTCTTCGGCATCGATCCGCAGGCGCGCCTCGACTACGGTTACCAGGCCGTGGGCAAGCTGACACCGATGGCAAAGAGCCTGATCGAAACCGCCTACGGCAAGAAGCCGGACCGCTCGTACATCGGCGGCTGCTCCAACGGCGGCCGCCATGCCATGGTGGCGGCGGCGCGCTATGCCGACCAGTACGACGGCGTTTTGGTGGGCAATCCCGGTTACCGGCTGCCGCTGGCAGCAGTGGCCAATATCGCCGGCGGCAAGGCTTATGCGGCGCTGGCCAGCACCGCTGGCGACCCGTCGACCGGCTTTACGGTGGCCGAACGCACGCTGGTATCGAACGCTGTGCTGGCCAAGTGCGATGCGCTCGACGGGGCTGCGGATGGCATGGTGCAGAACACCCAGGCTTGCCAGGCGGCGTTCGACCTGAATCGCGACGTGGCCACCTGCACCGGCGCGCGCGACGGCAGTTGCCTGAGCGCCGCGCAAAAGACTGCCATCGGCGGCCTGTTTGCCGGCGCCACCACGGCAACCGGCGCCCGTATTTATGCCAGCTTCCCTTACGACGCGGGCCTGGCAACCACCGATTGGGCCAGCTGGAAGTTCAGCAGCCCATCGACCCGTGATGCGGGTGCAGTGGGGCTGGTGTTCCAGGCGCCGCCGGAAAACGCCTCCACCTTCGACGGCGCCGCTTTCGTGCGCGACGGCGATCTGGCCGCCATGCTGGCCAAGGTGGGCGCCACCAGCGGCGGGTACACCGAGAGCGCGCTGTCGTTCATGGTGCCGCCCAACCCCACCGATCTGGCCACGCTGAAAAATCGCGGCGCCAAGCTGATGGTGTACCACGGCACCAGCGATCCTATCTTCTCCAGCAACGACACCACAGCGTGGTACGACGGCCTGCGCTCGGCCAATGGCGGCAGCGCCGACAATTTCGCCCGCTACTACCCGGTGCCGGGCATGAATCACTGTTCCAACGGACCGGCGGCCGACCAGTTCGACATGCTCACGCCGCTGGTCAACTGGGTGGAAAAAGGGGTGGCGCCCGACAGCGTAACCGCCACTGCGCGCGGCGCCGGCAATGCCGGTGGCGTCAACGTCAGCGTGCCGGCCACGTGGGCCGCCGCGCGTACCCGGCCGCTGTGCCCCTATCCGAAAGCGGCAAAATACAAGGGCAGCGGCAGCATCGAGGATGCGGCGAATTTTGTCTGTTCGTGATCGCTCGGTTAACTGGATAACAGAGCGGTGAAGGTGTAACAGGCTATGCTGGCTGCTCCACCTTTTGATAACACGGAGAGATCATGACCAAGCGTATCGGCAGCAAGCATATCGCCCAGCACCGCGGCAAGGACGAACGGCGCCTGATCAAGGCCAGCAACATCGCGGCCGAAGCAATCAAGAAAGAAGCCGCACGGCTCAAGTACCGCAACTCCGTGAAGAACCAGCCGCCGGTGTAAGACGGCAGCGGCGCACCAAACGGTGCACCATATCTGCCACCCGCAACGCCGTCATTCCCGCGCAGGCGGGAATAACGGCGTTGAAGGTAACGATGGCAATACGCGGCATCGGGCCAGTTAGCCTTCCACTAGCCCAGCGCCCTGCGCAAATACGCCGCTGTCCTGCTGCCCTTGTGCTTTGCCAGCCCCGCCGGCGATCCCGCAAACACGATCTGCCCGCCCGCATCCCCCGCCCCGGGTCCCACGTCGATCACCGCATCGCTCGCAGCCAGCACCTGCATATTGTGCTCGACCACCACCACCGTGTTGCCCGCGTCGACCAGCCCATGCAATTGTGTGAGCAGCAGATCGATATCGGACGGATGCAGCCCGGTGGTGGGTTCGTCCAACACGTATAACGTATCGCCGCGGCTGGCGCGCTGCAGTTCGGTGGCCAGTTTGATGCGCTGCGCTTCGCCGCCTGACAGTTCGGTGGCCGGCTGCCCCAGCCTCAGGTAGCCGAGGCCCACCGCGCGCAGCACGTCGAGCGCATGGCGCAGCGGCGCCTGGTCGTGGAAAAATTCGGCTGCCGCGTTCACCGTCAGCTTCAGCACTTCGGCGATATTCAGATCGTTGTACCGCACCGCCAGCGTCTCCGGGTTGTAGCGCGCGCCCTCGCACTCGGGGCACGGCGCATACACGCTGGGCAGGAACAGCAGCTCCACCATGACGAAACCCTCGCCGGCGCAATTGGGGCAGCGGCCCTTGGCAACGTTGAACGAAAACCGACCGGCGTCGAACTTGCGGGCGCGCGCCGCGCGGGTAGCGGCAAACAGCTTGCGCACGTGGTCGAACAAACCGGTGTATGTGGCAAGGTTGGAGCGCGGCGTGCGGCCAATCGGCTTCTGGTCCACCTGCACCAGCCGCCGTATGCCCTGCATGCCACTGGCGATGCGTCCCTTGAGCGGCATCGCATCGCCGGCATCGATGGCGTCCAGCAGCGGATCGGCGCCATCGGCATCGGCGGGCGCATCGGCGTCGGCTTGCCCCAGCTGCGCGCGCACCAGCTGCACCAGCGCCTGGCTCACCAGGCTCGATTTGCCCGAGCCGGACACCCCGCTCACGCTGGTCATCACGCCCAGGCCAAGATCGACATCCACACCGCGCAAGTTGTTGCGCTCGATGCCCCGCAGTTGCAGGCTGCCGGTGGCCTGGCGCGGTTCGCGCGGTGCCCGTTCCACGCGGTCGAACAGGTAGCCGGCCGTGCGCGATTGGGCCACGTCGCGCAAGCCGTCCGGCGCGCCGCTGTAGACGATATGGCCGCCCTGCTCGCCCGCCTTGGGTCCCACGTCGACGATCCAGTCGGCGTGACGGATCACTTCCAGCGCGTGTTCCACCACGAACAGCGAGTTGCCGGCGGCTTTCAGGCGGTCGAGCGCGCGCAGCAGCGCCTCGGTATCGGCAGGATGCAGTCCCGCCGACGGCTCGTCCAGCACATACACCACGCCAAACAGCGACGAGCGCACAGCGGTGGCGAGCCGCAGGCGCTGCAGCTCACCCGGCGACAGCGTGGGCGTGCCGCGTTCCATGCTCAGGTAACCGAGGCCCAGGTCAAGCAGCACCGTCAGCCGCGCCACCAGATCTTCGGCAATGCGCTGGGTGACGATGGCTTTTTCCGGATGTCTGGCTGCGCTTTTCGCCTTGACGGCACGGCCGTCGGCAAACGGTTGCAGCAAGTCGGCCAGCTGCTGCAATGGCAGGCGGCCGATGTCGGTGATGTCATGGCCGCCAAACGTGACCGACAGCGATTCCGCGCGCAAGCGCTTGCCATGGCAGGTGGGGCAATCCATGCCAACCAGGTAGCGTGCCACGCGCTTTTTCATGATCGCGCTCTCGGTGCCGGCAAATGTCTGCAGCACATACTTGCGGGCGCCGGTGAACGTGCCCTGGTAGCTCGGGGTTTCCTTGCGCTTCAGTGCACGTTTGGTTTCGGCGGGCGTGAGGCCCGCGTACACCGGCACCGTGGGCTGTTCGTTGGTAAACAGGATCCAGTCGCGCGCTTTCCTGGGCAGGTCGCGCCACGGCGTATCGACGTCATAGCCCATGGTGACCAGGATGTCGCGCAGGTTCTGGCCGTGCCACGCCGTGGGCCAGGCCGCCACTGCCCGCTCGCGGATGGTCAGGCTGTCGTCGGGCACCATCGACTGTTCGGTAGCTTCGTACACCCGGCCCAGGCCATGGCAGTGCGGGCAGGCACCCTGCGGGGTGTTGGGCGAAAACGATTCCGCATACAGCAGCTCCTGCCCGGCCGGATAATCGCCGGCGCGCGAATACAGCATGCGCATGGAATTGGACAGCGTGGTCACGCTGCCCACCGACGACCGCGTGGTAGGCGCGCCGCGCTGCTGCTGCAACGCCACAGCCGGCGGCAGCCCGTCGATGGCATCCACTTCCGGCACCGCCATCTGGTGGAACAGGCGCCGCGCATAAGGCGACACCGATTCCAGGTAACGGCGCTGCGCCTCCGCATACAGCGTGCCGAACGCCAGCGACGACTTGCCGGACCCGGACACGCCGGTAAACACCACCAGCGCATTGCGCGGGATGTCGACATCGACGTTTTTCAGATTGTGTTCGCGCGCGCCGCGCACGCGCACATGGCCGTTATCGGCGCTGGAAATGGACTTGGGCATGGCTCAACGAGAAGTAAGTAAAGAATAAGAGTAGATAAGCACCAGAGTATCCCAGCCGCAGCGCCGCCCCGCAGCGCATCGCCCCGCAGCGTGCGCCAGCGAACATACGCGGTGCGGCGCCTCCCACATCATCGATGACGATCACTCTGACCACCACCGCATTCGAGGAATTAAATCATGGCAAAAACAGTCGCAGAAGTCGTCGTCGAAACCCTGCAACAGGCAGGCGCCAGGCACTGCTGGGGCGTGCCCGGCGACTCCCTCAACTATGTCACCGACGCCATCCGCCGCAGCGACATAGAGTGGGTGCACGTGCGCCACGAAGAGGTGGGCGGCTTTGCCGCTGGCGCCGAAGCCACCGTGGCCAACCGGCTCACGCTGTGCGCCGGCTCGTGCGGGCCGGGCAGCCTGCACTTCGTCAACGGCCTGTTCGAGGCGCACCGCAACCGCTCGCCGGTAGTGCTCATCGCCAGCCAGATCAAGCGCGACGAACTGGGTTTCGACTTCCCGCAGGAAGTGGACTACAAACCGATCTTCGACCAGTGCAGCGTGTTTTGCCAGGAAATCCGCACGCCGGAGCAGGCCCGCCGCGTCACCGCCATGGCGGCCCAGGCGGCGCTGTCCAAGCGCGGGGTGGCCGTCATCATCCTGCCGGTGGATGTGTCGCAGGCAGATGCCGGCGACGAGCCGCAGTTTGCCGTGCACCTGGCGCAGCCCACGGTGCGGCCGTCGGAAACGGAACTCAATCGCATCGCCGAAATTCTCAATGCCGGCAAGAAGATCGCCATCTACGGCGGCTCCGGCTGCGAAGACGCGCATGGCGCGCTGATGGCGCTGGCCGACCGCCTGAAGGCGCCCATCGCCCACACGTCGCGCGCCAAGGATTTTATCGAACCCAATAATCCCTATAACGTGGGCATGACCGGCATCTTCGGCGTGGAGTCGGGCTATCACGCGGTGCTCGAATGCGACACGCTGCTGCTGCTCGGCTGCGACTTCGCCTGGCGCCAGTTCTATCCGAGCCATGCGCGCATCATCCAGATCGACATCGATCCCACCCACCTGGGACGGCGCCATCCGATCGAACTGGGCGTGGTGGGCGACATTGCCGACACCTTGCGCGCACTGGCCCCGCGCGTGCATGCGCGCGGCGACCGCACCTACCTCGATCACTGCGTGGAGCGCCACCACAAGGCCATGGCCACCCTCAACGAACGCGCCACGCCGGGCGATGGCGACACCATCCGTCCCCAATACCTCACCGCGCTGATCGACAAGCACGCGGCGGACGACGCCATCTTCACGGCCGATGGCGGCTCGCCCATGGTGTGGGCGCTACGCCATACGCGCGCCACCGGAAACCGCCGCACCATCATCAGCCTCAGTCACGGCACCATGGCCAATGCCATGCCCCAGGCCCTGGGGGCAAAAAAGGCGTTCCCGAACCGGCAGGTCATCGCACTGTCGGGCGACGGCGGGCTCACCATGCTGCTCGGCGACCTGATTACGGCGGTGCAGGAAAATATCGCGATCAAGGTCGCGGTATTCAATAACAGTTCGCTGGGGTTCGTGGAACTGGAACAGAAAGTGGAAGGCCTGCTCGATGCCTATACCGAGCTGAAAAACCCCAACTTCGCCCAGGTGGCGGAGGCCATGGGCATCCACGGCGTGCGGGTGGAGTCGGCCAATGCGCTGGAGCGCGCAGTCATCGAATGGCTGGCCCATCCCGGCCCGGCGCTGCTCGATGTCACGACCGACAAGTTCGAGCTGGTGATGCCGCCAGCCGTGGAAATGGCGCAGGTGCTGGGCACTGCGCTGTACTCGGCCAAGGCGGTGCTGAGCGGGCGCGGTGGCGACGTGCTGGACCTGATCAAGGATAACTTCGTCAAATAAAACGAATAGCACGACCGTCCCGAAACCACTTCACTTTTCGGGACGTCGTGCTATCCTTTAGCTTCACCCAAGGAGGATGTATGCCAGCTTCCCACGACACCTACGTGCGCCGCCAAGGCCTGAAAAAAACCTACGACATCGAATACACCGCCCTGCGTTACAAAATCTCACTGGGCGGCAAAGTGCTCAAGGATTACCGCTTGCCGCTGCAAGTGGGCGCCATCAAGGACGCCGACGCGGTATGGCACACGGCGGTGTCCGACGTCGAACACCTGCGTGGCATGCGCGAGAGCTGATCGCGCTGTCAGGCGGCCAGGCCGAGCCACACGCCGGCCAGCGCAATCGCGGCGCCGCTGGCGCGCAGCCAGGTGCTGCGGGCCAGCACGGCGCGTCCCATTCCCAGGCCAGCGGCGTGCAACGCAGCGCTGGCAGCTACAAAGCCCGCGCCATACAGCCAGCCGCTGGCCGACGCCGGCATTTCCACGCCGTGCGCATAACCGTGGCACAGCGCAAACGCACCCACCGCCAACGCGGCCGGCAGCGCCTTCAGCTTGACGGCAAAGCCGATCAACACGCCAAGCAACAGCACCGACGCGACTATGCCCGCTTCCACCATCGGCAAGCTGACACCTGCTGCGCCCAGCGCGCCACCGGCGGCCAGGAAACCGACGAAACTGGCCGGCAGCAGCCACTGCGCGCGGCCACCCAGTTGCGCGGCCCACAGGCCCACGGCCACCATGGCCAGCAGGTGGTCGGCGCCGGTGAGCGGATGCATCAGGCCCGCCAGCGCGCCTTCGGCGTGACCCGGGTGCGCCATGGCGCTGCTGCTGGCAACCAGTGCTGACGCCAGCAACGCTGCTTTGATATTCGACTTCATGTATTCCCCTTGTTGATATAAATTGTTTAGTAAATGGTTGCGTGCAGCCCGCTGGCGCTCATTGCCAGGTTGTGCCGGTGCGTTCCGACAGCAGGGCCGCGATCTTGCCGCGATTGATGTGGTAACCGATGAACACCAGTTGCGAACGTGGTACCGTGGCGCGCTCCGCACTTGCCGGTGCCTCGGCCTGCGGCTGCACCGATACCCGGGTGCGCACGCCCTGCACCAGCATGGCGGTATTGCCGGCGCCCGCGCGTACATAGCCCTTGCTGCGCAGGATAGGTTCCGCCTGCGCTGCTTCGGTGAGCGCGCTGGCCAGTTGGCCGGCGTCCTGCGGCGCATCGCTGCGCAGGACGAACGACAGCCAGCCCGGATCCTGTTCATGGAAGTGCTTGTGCGTGGCCAGGCCGTGGCTGTGCGCGCCCAGGCCCGAATGGGCATGGCCGTTCAGCCGCGTTTGCACTGCCAGCGGCGCCGCTTCCTGGTCCGGCATGGTGGCCAGCGGCGCATAGTTGTGCACCGTCGCATGGGCATGCTCGGTACGCGTGGGCTGGTGCAGGCGCAGCCCCAGCGCCAGGCGGATGTCGAGCTGCGCGTGGTAGGCCAGTTCGAGGAAGCGCACCTTGGGCGCACGGGCGCGCACGCGCGCTTCCGCCGCCAGCAACGCATCTTCATCGAGGCCGTCGATTTTATTCAGTACCACCACGTCGGCAAATTCCAGCTGCTGGTCGAACATGGTGGCTTCCGGTACCGTGCGGTCGCCATGTTCGAAACGGTCGGACAGCAGCAGCGGCGTATCCACCACCGCCAGCGTGGCGTCGAGGATGAAGTGCGCGGCCAGCTCCGGGCTTTGCAACTGCTCCATCACGGCGGTAGGCAGCGCCAGGCCCGACGTCTCGATCAGCACATGGTCGATCTGGGCGCGGCGCGCCGCCAGGGCCAGCATGGCCGGCACGAACTGGGTGTCGTCGCCGTAGGCGATCAGGCCATGGGCAAAATCCTGCACCAGCACCTGCGTGTCGCTGCCGGCGCTGTCGCGCACCATGGCGCCGTCCACTGAAATCTCGCCGAACTCGTTGATCAGCAACGCCAGCCGGCGCGTCTGGCGCCGCTCGACCAGGCTGCGCAGCAGCGTGGTCTTGCCGGCACCGAGAAAGCCGGTGACGATGGTGACGGGAATCAGCTGCTTCATGCCGGCGCGCGTCCCGGTGCGAGCGTGGACAATTGCGACAGGACGTCGTCCACGTTGGCCACCAGCGCCGGATACGCCAGTTGCGGACGCGCTACCACCAGCAGCGGAATGCCCAGCGCCTGCGCAGCCTGCACCTTGGCGCGGTAGCCACCGGCACCGCCCGAATCCTTGGTGACCACGCAGTCGATACCCCAGTCGCGCCACAACGCCGTGTTGAACTCGGGCGAGAATGGTCCCTGCATGGCGCAGATGCGCTCGCGCGGGATACCCAGCGCCACGGCGCGCTCGATCAGCTCCGGGTCGGCGGTCTGGCGCACGAACCACTGTTTGTCCGCCGCACCCGGCGTTTGCATGAAGGTGGCGAGATCTTTCGATCCGGTGGCCAGGAAAATGCGCTGGCCCTGCGCCACCGCGCGCGCGGCCGCCATCTCGATGGTGGCGCACACCTCGCCGTCCGCCACGGCATATTCGCTGGGGCGCTCGTAGCGCAGATACGGGATGCCCAGTTCTTCCGACAGCGCCATCAGCTGCTGCGACATGCTGCTGGCATACGGGTGCGTGGCGTCGAGCAGCACGCGGGCGTTCCTGGCGGTGAGCACGCGGCGGCGCGCTTCCACGCCCTGGCGGCCGGACCAGATGGCCACGCCGGGGCAGTCCTGGCGCGCAATGTCGCCACCATGGTCGCTGGCGGCCGATACCACGACCGGGCCCACATTGGCAGCGGCGATGCCGGCGGCCAGCGCATTGCCGTCGCTGGTGCCGGAAAATACCCAGACCGCGCCGGCGGGCAGGTCGTCTTCTTGCGCCGCCTTCGGTCCCTCGGGCTGGGCCCAGTCGTTATAGCCGCGCGGCGTGAAGATCTGGCCGCGCTTCCTGGCTGTAAAGCGGTTGCCCACCACAATGGTGGTCAGCATGTCGAACTTGAGACCCGGCAGCTCGTCAAGGCGGTAGATATCGACTTGCTGGCCCGGACGGTATGCGTTGCGCACCACGCCGCACAAGGTGCCGGGGGCCTTCGATTCCAGCATCAACTGCAGCACGCGGTACACGCCTTCCTGGCGGCTGGCGCTTTGCACGTTGTACATCACGCAGGCCAGGTCGGCCTGGGCGATGTGGCGCGCGCGGTGCTCGATCCAGTCCCATGGGCACAGCAGGTCCGACAGGCTCAGGGTGGCAAAGTCGTGCGACAGCGGGGAGCCGAGCAGCGATGCGCATGCATTGGCAGAAGTAACGCCAGGTACCAGGTTGACCGCGTAGGTATCGTCCTCGCGCATTTCCTCGTACGCCAGCGCAGCCATCGCGTAGATGCCGATGTCGCCGCTGGAAATCAGGGCCACTTTCGCGCCAGCGCGCGCATGCTCGATCGCCAGTTGCGCGCGCTCGCGTTCCTGCGTGAGCGGCGGGCTGAAAATCTGCTTGCCCTCGATATGGGGCGCGATCCAGCGCAGGTACAGTTCATAGGCAACGATCACGTCGCTGTCGCGCAGCGCAGCTATCGCCCGGGGCACGATCAAATCCTCATAGCCAGGGCCCACCGACACCAAATTCAAAACACCACTCATCAAATTTCCATCCATTTATCCAGTACCACTGCGACGGCGACGCCGTCCAGGCTCATTTTCGGCACCAGCAGCGCGCCGCGCGGGCTGGCCACCAGGGCGCAGGGTTCGCACACCCCGTCCAGCCCCACATTTTTCTGTACCCAGTCCGACGGCTTGCTCACCCACGGCCGCGCCGCCAGCGTGGCGCGCGCAAACACGCGCAGTGGCAGGTCGTGCTGCAGGCAAAACGCCAGCAGTCCCGGTTCTTCCGCCTTCAAATCCACCGTGGCCATCTCGCGCACATCGCACATGCCGTAGTCGCCGGCCGCCAGCAAGGCCTGCACCACAGCGGCCTCGATCCGTTCGGCCGGCACGCCGCGGCGGCAACCGATGCCCACCGTGAGCGGCTTGAGCGCCTCGGTGGCCGTGGTCACCACGGGCGCCGCACCCACGGCGTTGGCCACGCGATAAGCGAGGATATTGCCGCCGCCTTCGTGGCCGGAGAGCAGCGCCACCGCGTGGCGGCCGGCTTCGTCCAGCACCACCACGGCGGGATCGGTGTGTTTATCGACCGGCAGACCGTCGATGAACCGTACCGCGATGCCGCTGGCGCCGATCATCACCCACTGCGCATGGCGGCGGTAAGCCGCGGCGAACTGGGTCTTTTGCGCCAGGTCCGGCTGCATCCAGGGGCGGTAGATTTCGCCGTTCAAGCGCGCCTGCAACGCGGCTGCCAGCGCCTCGCCTTCCGCGCGCACCAGCCAGATGCCCAGTGTCGCTGCCGGCTTCATGTTCACGCCGCTTCTTCGTTCTTCTTCACCACCCGGAACAGGTGGGTGAAGTCCTTCGAATACAGGCTCGATTCCGCCGCAATGCCCTTGTCGAGCGCCGCGCCCACCAGCATCATGGTGGTGAGGTTCCAGGCGCCGCGCTTGGTCTCTTCCAGGATGGCGCCCAGCGTGCCGGAGTAGCTGCGCTGGTCGGGCCAGCTGGCGCGGTGCACCAGGCTGACCGGGGTATCGGGCGGATAGTGGAGCAGCAAATCGGTGACGATTTTCTTCAGGTGCGGTCCCGAGAGGAAGATGCACATGGTGGCGCGGTGCTCGGCCAGCCGCGCAATCGATTCGAGCTCCGGCACCGCCGACGCGCGGCCCGACACGCGGGTGAGGATCACGCTCTGCGACACTTCCGGCTTGGTCAGTTCGGAACCGATGGCGGCGGCGGCAGCGGTGAACGACGACACGCCCGGCACGATTTCATAGGCGATGCCCAGCGCTTCGAGGCGGCGCATCTGTTCCGCCGTGGCGCCGTAAATGGCGGGGTCGCCCGAGTGCAGCCGCACCACGTCGATGTCGGCTTCCTGCGCGCGCACGTAGCAGGCCTGCTGCTGTTCCAGGTCCATCTGCGCGGTGTCGAGCAGCTCGGTGCCGGGTGCACAGTGGCTCAGCATCTCGACCGGCACCAGCGAACCGGCGTACAGCACCATCTGCACGCTGCCCAGCAGGCGCGCGCCGCGCAGGGTAATCAGGTCGGCGGCGCCAGGACCGGCGCCCACAAAATATACTTTCATCTTATCTCTCCTTTCGCGGGTTGCGGCGCACCAGCAAGGTGGCCAGGTAACCCATGGCGTCATCGGCAACCAGGTCGCCCACGCCGGACGCCAGCAGCTCGCCCGGCAAGCCGATACGGCGCGCAAACGCGCAGTGGTCGGCAATATTCATCTCGCGCAGCAGGTCGAGCACCCACGGCAGCCGGGTACCCACCTTCATCAGCACGACGATATCGTGGGTGTCGATTTCCTGGCGCAGCTCTTGCGGCGTTTCGGGGCATGGCAAGATCAGCACGCGCTCCTTGCCTTCGCCCAGCGGCCAGGCCAGCGCCGACGCCGCAGCCGCGTAGCTGGTGATGCCGGGGAAGGTGCGCTGCGGCAGATCGGGGATGCGCTCGCGCAGTCCGGCCAACACATAGCCGTAGGTGGAATACGTGAGCGAGTCGCCGATGGTGAGGTACGCCACGTTGCGGCCGGCGCGCAGCTCCACGGCCAGGGTGTCGGCCAGTTGCGCATAATGGTCGCTCAGCACCGAACGGTCGGGGTCCATATTGAATTCCACTTCGCGCAGCTTGTCCGGGTCGGGCACAAAACCGGCGCTGGCCAGGCATTGCAGCGCCACCGAGTCGGCTGCACCGCGCGCGCGCGGCGCGTAGATCAGGTCCGCGTGCCGCAGCGCGTCGAGCGCCGCCACCGGCACGAAACCGGCCGGGCCAGGACCCACGCCGATGCCGTACAAGGTACCTAAAGTCGGCGCGCTCATGCTTCCTGCCCCAGCAGGTTGCCGGCCAGGTCGAACAGCCGCACCTCGATGCGCTGCGCCAGCGGCACGCGGCCGTGCGCCAGCACGCCGATGCGGCGCTCGATCTCGCGCCAGAATGCCGGCGCGCCGGGTTCCTGCCTTAATATATCCATTGCTGCTTCCACTGTGTTTGCGTTTTCAATCTGTTGCACCATCGCGGGCGTGTAGCCCAGTTCTGCCGCCACGCGCGCCACGCCGCCCATGGCCATCTTGCTCTTGCTCGAATGCGTATCCCACCAGCCGTCGAGCACCTTGGCCAGCTTGCCCGGATGGCCGGCCAGCCACAGCACCTCGAGCGTGCGCCGGTCTTCCGCCAGCACCTGCTGGGTGAAGTCGAGCGCATCGCCGAGAAAATTGGCGATCTGCACCGTGCGCTTTTCCGCCAGCTGCAAGGTGTCGCGCGCGAACTCGCGGCCGATTTTCCCCGGCAGATAGGCCACGCATTGCTGGCCTTCGGCCAGTGCCACGCGGATATACACTTCCACCGACGCGATCCATGTCGACAACGACATCGGCTCCACGATGCCGGACGTGCCCAGGATCGAGATGCCGCCCACGATGCCCAGCCGGGGATTGAAGGTCTTGGTGGCGATGATCTCGCCGCCCTCGCAACCGATGGTGAGGTCGAAACCGGTGTCGCCTTGGTCGCCCACCACCTCGGCCACCGCCTGCCGCATCATCTGGCGCGGTACCGGGTTGATGGCAGGCTCGCCCACCGCTACCCGCAATCCCGGCGAGGTCGCAGTACCCACGCCGCGCCCGGCAAAGAAGCGCACCTCGCGCGCCGCATTGCGCCGCACCTCGGCAAAGATGGTGGCGCCGTGGGTGTTATCGGGATCGTCGCCACCGTCCTTGATGACTTCTGCCCGCACCACTTGCCGGTCCTGGTCTAGCCAGTCCACCTGCAGGATCGGCACGGCCAGGTAATGCACGCCGTCGGGCAGGCTGATATCCACCTTCGATATGCGCACGTCCTGCAGCATCAGCCTGAGCGCAGCCTTGACGGCCGCGGTGGCGCAGCTGCCCGTCGTGCGGCCGCGCCGCAGGCCGTTCATGGCCAGCACGCTCAGGTCGAAGGGCTGGCGTTCAGCCAGCGGCGGCATCCCCGGCCCCTGCCGCAGACTGCGCGGCCAAGCCTGCAGCAAGTCCGTTGAGCGCATCGATCATCAATCCATTTACCACGCTGGCCGCCCACGGCGAGCCGCCGCGCGTACCGCTGTTGGTAATGCGCGGCACCTGCAGGCACTTGCGCAAATCGTCCTTGGTTTCGCGCGTGCCCACGAAACCCACCGGCAGGCCGATGACCAGTTGCGGGCGCCAGCCATGTTCGCGGATCAGGCGCGTGGCTTCCGCAATCGCCGTGGGCGCGTCGCCAATGGACACCACCACGTCGTTGCCGAACTTTTCCCAGCCGCGCCGGATGCCGGCCGCCGACCGGGTGATGCCGTACTGCTCCGACATCAGGTGGGTTTCGCGGTCATGCACGCCGCACCAGGTGTCGATGCCCAGTTCTTCGAGCAGCGCGCGTTTCAGGCCCGTCTGCACCATGGTGACGTCGGTGAGGATGCGCTTGCAGCGCAGCAGCGCGCGGATGCCGCTGTCCACGGCGCCCGCCGAGAAGTACATATCGTTGACGGCATCGAAGTCGCCGCTGGTGTGCACCAGCCGCTGCAGGATGGTCAGCTGGTCCGACGGGAAAGCGGTCCAGTCGCGGCCCTCGGCGATGATCCGGAAGCTTTCCGCCTCGATCGGATGCGGCACATAGGTTTTATATTGCGCCGCCGGTACTTCCGCCGGTCTGGCAATGGCAGTAGCCGACAGGCCACGCACGGCCAGGTGGTGGGCCTGCTGCGGCTCGCCCACCTGCTGCTCGAAGCCGACGATCTGCACGCGGTATTTGCACAGCGAGCAGTTCATCGCGGCGCGGCCGGCTATGGCCTCGCGCGCGCGTTCGATCATCACGTCGGCCATGATCGGGTGCACACCCAGGTAACCGGCCTTCAGTACCTCGACACCGGGTTCGCGCTCGGCCAGGTCATCGGCGGCCGCGTAGATGCGCTTGACCAGCACGCCGTCGAACAGGAAGAACGGCAGCACCACCACGCGGGTAAAACCCAGGCGCGCGGCGCTGCGCAAGCCGTCGGCCACCAGCGGGCTGGCGGTGCCGGAAAAGCACACGTAAGCCGCGCCGAAGCCCAGGCCCTCTTCCAGCATGCGGGCCAGTTTGGCCACTTCGCCGTTGGCGTCGGGATCGGTGGTGCCGCGCCCTACCACCACCAGGCAGGTATCGGCGCGGCGCACCGTGGCATTCGAGCGCGCTTCCGCTTCGACGATGCGTTCCTGCGCCAGTTGCAGAAGCTTGGGATCGAGATTCATCGGCGCGCCGAAATGGAAATCGACGTCCGGGTAATCGCGCGCGGCCGTCAGCATTTCGGCCGGCATGTCGTTCTTGGCATGGCGCGCCGCGAGCAGCACGCCCGGCACCACGGCCACCTGTTGCGCGCCGGCGGCGACACTGTGTTGTATCGCCTCGGCGATGGTGGGCGTGGCAAACTCCAGGTAGCCGTGGCTTACCGCGTGTTCGGGCGCGCGCGCGCGCACCAGTTCCACCAGCGCCTCGAACTCGCGCACGGCGTCGGGATCGCGGCTGCCATGGCCGGCAATCACGATGCCAAATGGTGCTGGACCGCTCATGCGGACACCGGCGCCGGTTCGATCTGGCTAGCCATGGGCGCCATGGTGCGGATCAGCATGATGCTCATGTCCGAAACTTCGCGCTCGGCGCAGGCGGCCAGCGTGCCATGCCACTCGGCTTCACCACGCGTGAGGTTTTCCCATACTTCCACCGGCTGTGTGGACGGGATGCCCTGTTCCATCAGGTACTTGGCGATATGCCATGGCATGAACGAGCGCGCCGCATCCCACGGGCACGGAATCACGATGGCGTTGCGGCCGTCCTGCAGCACGTGCACCAGGTGGCGCTTGAACGGTTCCAGGTCGCCACGGCGGTGGAACGTGATGAACGTGGTCTCGTCGAAGCACACCTTGGCGCGCGAGGCAAGGATCTGCGCCGACGAAATGCCGGGCAGCGATTCCACCGGGTGGCCGCACGCGCGTTCCACCCGCTCCAGGTACTGGAAGCCGCTGAAATGGATATCGCCCATGAACACCACCACGCATTTTTTACCGGCGTGGTGTTGGACGGCGACCTTGTCGAGCTGTTCGACCTGGTCGCGGTAACCCATGCTGATCACCTGCGCCTGTTCGGGTATCAACGAGCGGACGACGTTGAGCACAGCCTCGAAGCCCGCGACGACGTCCGCGTTGCGGATCAGGTCCGCGCCCCGCTGTGTCAGGTAACCGATGTCGCCCGGACCTGCGCCTATACAAATGATCATTGCTGCTACTCCTGATATTGACTTTTAAAGACTGGTGAAACTGTTCAAGCCAGTCGGGCACGGACCGTCAGCGCCAGGCTGTCGGCCGATAATTGTTCCAGCGTCAGGCACTCCGCACCCAGCGCGGTCGCCAGCTGGGCGGCGCGGCCCAGGCGCAGGTAGCCGTTTTCGGTGTCGATCACCAGCGCCGGCACGCGCCGCTCGGCCAGCAGTTCCGCCAGTGCCAGCGCCTCGCGCCACGGATCGCCACCGTCGGCCAGCGGCACATTGCCCCTGCCGTCCGTGAGCAGCACCAGCAACGGTGGATTGCTGCTGTTTTTACCGCCATTATTACCACCATTGCTGCCACCATTGCTGCCGCCATTGCTGGCGGCGCGCTGCAAGGTGTCAAGCGCCAGTTGCAGCGCGTGCGGCAGCGGCGTGCGCCCTCCCGTCGGCAGTTCGCGCAGGCCCTGCTCGGCCAGATCGACGCTCCTGGTGGGCGCCAGCAGCAGCTCCGCGCGCTGGCCCCGAAACGCCACCACTGCCACTTCGTCGCGCTGCTGGTAAGCGTCGGTGAGCAGGTTGAGTACTGCGCCCTTCAATGCTTCCATGCGCCGCTGCGCCGCCATCGACCCCGAAGCATCCACCACGAATAGTATCAGGTTGGCACTGGTGCCTACCCGTACCTGCTGGTGCAGATCGGCGCGCGTGACTTGTACTTTGCCAGTGCCATCGGCGCCGCGCAGCGCGGCGCTGCGCAGGGTGGCGCCAATGGCGATGCTGGTCGGCTGTTCGTTCGGCACCGCGCGCAATACGTGGCCGCGCGAGGCCTGCGCCGCCACGCTGCGACGGCCGGCGGCGCCGGATGCGTCCTGCGCTTCGACGGCGATGCGGGCGGTGGCGCCGCCCGCGGCAGCGGCGAATACCTGTTCCTGCTGTTCGCCGCTGCCTGGCTGACTTCCTTCATCCTGCGGCGGTTCGTTGTGCTGAGGTTCGTTGTGCTGCGCTTGGCTCTGCTGTTCTTCATCGCGCTGCTGGCCATCGCGCTGCGCTTGGTCCTGCTGCGCTTGGTCCTGCGGCGACTCGCCACCTGCGCTGTTGGCGCCGGGGGCCTGCTGCTGCGGTGGCGCCGGCGCGTCCTGCGCCTGCCGCATCAGCTCATCAAGCTTGTCCTGGTCCAGGCCTGGCTGTTCGAACGGCTTGCGCCGGCGCCGATGCGGCAGCACCAGTTCTGCCGCGCCACGGATGTCCTGTGGCGTGACTTGCACGCGGGCGTCCAGCGCGGCGATGGCGCGCGCGGTCTTGTACATGACGATGTCCGCGCGCAGGCTGGCCACTTCCAGCTCGCAGCACAGGTGGCTGATCAGGTCGAGCAGCGCATCATCGAGCCGCACTGTCGGCAGCAACTGCTGGGCCGTGGCCAGTTGCTGCTGCAATGCCTGCTGCTGCGCGCGCCATGACGCGACATACGCGGCCGGATCGGCCTCGAAGCCGATGCGCCGCCGCACCACCTCGGCGCGCACGGCCTTTTCGCGCGGCGCCGTGACTTCCACCATCAGGCCGAAGCGATCGAGCAGTTGCGGACGCAGATCGCCCTCTTCCAGGTTCATCGTGCCCACCAGCGTAAAGCGCGCCGGGTGGGTGACCGACAAGCCTTCGCGCTGCACGCGGTTGACGCCCATGGCCGCCACGTCGAGCAGCACATCGACCAGGTGGTCGGCCAGCAGGTTCACTTCATCGATGTACAGCAAGCCGCGATGTGCCGCTGCCAGCAGGCCGGGCTGAAACGCCTTGTGGCCGCCCTGCAGGGCGCGCGTGAGATCGAGGCTGCCCAATACGCGGTCTTCGGTGGCGCCCAGCGGCAGCGTCACGAAAGGTACCGGGGCCAATATGGGCGCCGGCGCAACCGCATCTGCACCTGCACCTGCACCTGCACCCGCAGCGGCACTGCACACGGCGCAGAATTCGCACGGCGCCGCCGGCGTGCAGTTGAATGCACAGCCAGGCACCAGGGCGATGGGCGGCAGTACCTCAGCCAGCGCACGTGCGGCCGTGCTCTTGGCCGTGCCCTTGTCGCCGCGAATCAGGACGCCGCCGATGCCGGGATCGACCGCGCACAACATCAGCGCCTTGCGCAACTGCTCCTGGCCCACGATGGCGCTGAACGGGAAATTCATCTTTATCTGCCTTGACCGTTATCGGTTAACCATTACGCGGGGTTTCGCCGCGCTCTTCCAGCAGCGCCTCGCTGCGCAAATACAGTTCGCGCAGGCGTTCCAGGGTTTCCGGCTTCGGCGCCTGCCACATGCCGCGCGTGGCCGCTTCCAGCAGGCGCTCCGCAATCGCGTTCTGCGCCCACGGATTGGCCTCCTGCAGGAACTGCTGCATGGAGGCGTCGAAACCATAGCTCTGTGCCACGTCCTCGTACATCCAGTCGTCCATCACCTGCGCCGTGGCGTCGTAACCGAACAGATAGTCCACCGTGGCCGTCAGTTCCAGCCCGCCCTTGTAGCCGTGGCGCTGGATGCTGGCCAGCCACTTGGGATTGACCACGCGCGAGCGGAACACCCGCAGCGTTTCTTCCTTCAGATCGCGCACCTGGGCGCGCGACGGATCGTGGCTGTCGCCAAAATAATGACGTGGCTGCTGTCCGCTCAAGGCGCGGATGGTGGCGATCATCCCGCCGTGGAATTGCAGGTAATCGTCGCTGTCGAAGATATCGTGTTCGCGGTTGTCCTGGTTGTGCAAGGCGATCTGCACGCCGTTCAGGCGCGTGCGGAAGGCGTCGCGCTGGTCCGACCCCTGGGTGCCGCGCGCATAGGCGTAGCCACCCCAATTGACGTACGCTTCGGCGAAGTCGGCATCGGCTTCCCAGTTGCGGTGCTGGATCAGCGGCAGCACGCCGGCGCCGTACGCGCCCGGCTTGGCGCCGAAGATGCGGTAGGCGGCGCGCGTTTCGGCGTCCTGCTGGTCCACGCCTTCAACCATCAGGTCGGCCAGCTCTCTCAGGTAGTGCTTGCGCACGAAGTTGTGCGTGAGCGGCTCGTCCAGCTGGATCACCTGGTTGACGGCATCGTCTATCAGGTCGATCAATTGCGGGAACGCGTCGCGGAAAAAGCCGCTGATGCGGGTGGTGACGTCGATGCGCGGACGCTTCAGTTCAGCGAGCGGTATCACTTCCACGCCGCTTACCTGGCGGCTCTCCGCGCGCCAGACCGGGCGCACGCCCAGCAATGCCAGGATCTGCGCCACGTCGTCGCCATGGGTGCGCATGGCGCTGGTGCCCCAGATGCTGATCGCCACGCTCTCCGGGTATTCTCCTGCTTCGCGTTGATAGCGTTCCAGCACTTCGCGCGCCAGCTGCTGGCCCACGCGCCATGCCGATTGCGACGGCACGCTGCGTGGATCCACCGAATAGAAATTGCGGCCGGTGGGCAGGATGTGCGCCATGCCGCGCGTGGGCGAGCCGCTTGGTCCGGCCGGCACGTAACCACCCGCCAGGCCGTGCAGCAGGTTGTCGATTTCGTCGGTGGCGCGCGTCAGGTTGGGCACCAGGTCGTGGCACGCGAATGCCAGGATGCGGCGCAAGCCGTCGAAACGCGCGGTTCCCGCCGGCTTGGGCAGCGCCGCTGCGGTTGCGGCGACAGCAGGCTTGATTGCCGCCAGCTTGGGACGCGCCTTGCCCATCTGCGACAGCACATTGGCGCCCGCCCGCAAGGCCGGCTGCATCAGCGGCGCTGCCGGCGTGGCGCCATCGAGATCGGCAAACACCGCCGCCAGCACCGTGTCGATGCGCGCCGCGTCGTAGCCGGCTGCGCCCAGTTCCGTGAACAGGCGCAGGCACAGCAAGTCCACCGCTTCCAGCGCGTTGGCACGCGAAACGACGGCGCGGCCGGCAATGCGCGCCAGCGCCGCATCGACGTTAAGACGCCGGCCCTGCTGGTCGAGCAGCATGTCCATGTTCAAGCCGAACAGCTGGGCAATTTCGGCCTGCAAGCCGGGAATTTCGAGGTTGGGCAGACGGGTGAGCGACACCAGCATGTCCGGCATTTGCGCGTCGTCCGGCCGGCGGCCGAGGATGTGCAGGCCGTCGCGGATCTGCGCCGAGCCCAGTTCACACAGGTAGCCATCCAGGTCTTCGATCAGGTGGGCCACGTCGGAGCCGCCCATGGCGGACAGGCCGGCCGGCAGCTCGCCCGCGCCTGCGTGGTGGTGTTCATGGTCATGGCCGTGATGATGGTCATGGCCGTGATGATGGTCATGGTGACCGTGGCCGTGGCCGTGGTGATGATGGCCGTGTTCATGGCCATGGTCATGGTCATGGTCATGATTCACCAGCCGCATCTGCAGGTCCGCATCGAGGTTGGTCTGCTTGACCAGTTCCCAGATCTGCTGCTGCAACAGCGGCAGCTTGGCAGGATCGAGTACCTCGACCTGGTAGTACTCGTCCACCAGTTGGGTCAACTGGGCCAGCGCGCCGTAGGTGTCGGCCGTGGTCATGGGCGGCGTCAGGTGGTCCACCACGACCGCGTGGCCGCGGCGCTTGGCCTGCGAGCCTTCGCCCGGATCGTTGATGATGAACGGGTAGAACAGCGGCAGGTCGCCCAGCAGCGCATCGGGGAAGCATTCCTCCGACAATCCCACGCCTTTACCTGGCAACCATTCCATGGTGCCGTGCTTGCCCACGTGGACTATTGCGTCCGCGTTCCACACGTCGCGCAGCCAGCGGTACAACGCATAATAATGGTGGGTGGGTGGCAGGTCGGGCTGATGGTAAATCGCGTCCGGATCCATGCCGTAGCCGCGCGGCGGCTGCAGGGCCACGAACACGTTACCGAGTTCGATGCCGGCCAGCGCCAGGTGGCCCTCATGCACATAGGCCTCGCCGGGCGCGGCGCCCCACTGCGTAGTCATCTTCTCGCGCATCGATGGCGGCAGGTCGTCGAACCATTGCTGGTACTGGGCCGCCGGCACGCGACCGGCGGCACCGCGCATCTGCTCGGCCGTCAGATAGATATTGTCGTACGAGCAGCGCGCCACCAGGTCGTGGATCAGCGCCGTGCCGCTCGCGGGCAGGTCGCCGATGGTATAGCCGTCTGCCCGCATCGATTCCAGGATGCGCATCAGCGAGGCCGGGGCATCGAGACCCACGGCATTGCCGATCTGCGAAGCCTTGCTGCTCGAATTGGTGAACATGAAGGCCACGCGCTTGTGCGCATTGGGCACGCGTTTCAGGCGCGCTGCGCGCCACGCGATGCCGGCAATGCGCGCCACGCGGTCGGGCAGCGGGTCGTATTCGACGGCGTCGCCCGGCATGCCGGCAGCGCGCGCCTTGAACGACAGCGGTACCGTGATGATGCGGCCATCGAACTCCGGCAGCACCACGTTCATCGCCGCGTCCAGCGGATTGAGGCCGCGCGCGGACTGTTCCCACTGCGGCAGGGTCATGCCGCTGGTGATCGCCTGCAGCACTGGCACGTCGAGCTGTTCGAGCACGCCCACCGACCAGCCGGCGGGCGTGGGGCCGCCCGGCGTGATCTCGCCCATGGCAAACGACGTGGTGTTAATCAGTACATCGACGTGGGCGCGGGTAGTGCCCGATCCATCGGCCGCGCCAAAATAGCGCAAGGCGCTGGGCAGACTGCCATCATCGGCGCCGGCCCGCAGCGACGCGGTAAATACCGGCAGCACGTTCATGCCGCGCGCCTCCAGCGCGCCAAGCAGCGCATCGATGAAGCGCGTATTACCACTCATCCAGTGGGCGCGGTAGAAGACGATGCCCACGCTGGGCTGCTGCGGATCGGCCACCGCCTGCCAGTCGGCCAGACTGGCGCCGGGCGCCAGGTCGGGGTGATAGATGCCGTGGTCCGGCAGCGCATGGGCCGCTTCGTAGCCAAAGCCGGTCAACAGCAGGTGGTCGGACAGGAAACGCAGCAACTGCGCCAGGTTGGCGCTGCCGCCGGCCTGAAAATACTGCAGGGTGGTGTCCAGCACGTGGGGCCGCACGGTGGACACGGCGGCCAGTTCGGGATCGGGTTCGCCGGTGCCGCTGATGACGATCAGGTGCCGCTGCTCGCGCCGCGCATGTTCCACCAGTTCGGAAAATCCGGGCACGCCGCCCAGGCGGCCCAGCACCCGTACCACGATCACACGGGCAGCGCGCAGCGGCCCGTCCAGCAGCGCGGACAAGGTCGATTCCTCGCCCAGCGCCTGCAGGTTTACGCCCAGCACGGCGCCAAATCCGGCCGGCATCTGAGCCTGCGCCTGGTGCAGCACCGTCAGATCGTTGGACGCGTGCGTGAGCAGCGCAAGGCTTGCACCATGCGCCGGGAGATGCTTAACTTCGGAGGTCATTTGGGTCCCGGTTCACAGGTATCGCCCACGCCCAGGCGATGAAAAATCAGATCGGTCACTTCGCGGCCGCCCAGCAGGTGCTCATGGACGATGCGCTCGGCATTTTCCTCGTTCACGCGCTGGTACCATACGCCTTCCGGGTACACCACCACCACCGGTCCCTCGAAGCGGCACGCCACCATGCAGTGAGTACGGGTGCGCTTGACGGCCAGTTCGGGATGGGCGTCGATGACGTTGCCCATGTGTTCGAACACGGCCTGCGCGCGGCCCTCACGGGGCTCGCAGCGCGGACCGACGCACATGAAGATGTGACGGTGATGGGTTCTCATGAGCGCGATCCGTGAATCAGCCGAACAGTTTACGGAAGTAGCCGGTCAGCGCGCCCAGGGCCAGCCAGAACACGACATTGGCCAGCGCAGTAGCGACGATGAACGAAGATTCCAGCGCGGCCGGTGCGGCCATCGCATGCACCAGCGGCTGCGGTGCACCCACCAGGTGCGGCACGAACAGCAGCGCCACGGCCAATACCTTCAGCCACAGATTGCGGCGGAATGCCAGCAGGCCGATGGCCACGGCAGTGGACAGCGCAGTACACACCCACCAGGCCTGGCGCGCGGCCACCGGGGCGGCGGCAGTGCCAGGCAATTCCGGCGGCAGTCCCAGCGACGGCGCGATGAAGAACACGACGTAAGCGGCTGCGCCCCACAGCAGGCCGCTGCGCCAGGTGACCGGAGCGCCGCGCAGGCAGATCACGGCCGCCAGCAGCAGCGCGTAACCGACGCCCATGCTCACGTCGGCCAGCGCCGTGTACAGGGTACGCTCCACGCCATCTTCCGGCTCCCAGCCGCCGTGGCTGTGGGCTTCTTCATGCGCGCCGGCCGCCGCATGGTCGTACTCCGCCGCTGCGCCAGTGGCAGGGGCGTGATCATGCGGCGCTTCGTCGGCATGGGCGTGGGCGTGGACTGCGGGCGCAGCTTCCTGCGCCTGCTCGTAGACCTCGGCCTGCTGGATGATCGGGATTACCTGCAAGTGCTGCACGCCGGTGAGCAGCAGGCCGGCAACGATGCCGGCTGCGGCGGCGGTGCGCACGATGCCGTTAAAAATACCGGCCGGCGCGCGGGCGCCCGCCTTGGCCCGGCTTAATGACACGGGAAACCCGCCGAGTGGCGGCTGTCGTGGGCCGCGTTGTGCAGCGCTTCCATCGACGCGAAACCGGTGCCGAACAACAGCACGGCGCCAAGGCCGGCCGCGCACAGCGCAGGCAGCAGTTTTTCCCGCAACGTGACCAGGCGGGTGGAGGCGTCGGCTTGGCCGAGATTAACTGGGGTAACGGGCATGATCTTCCTTCCAGGGTGCGTGGATGCGTGTCGTGGAGGGGGAAGCGGAGGGAGGATGCGGCGCCTGTATACAGCAGCGGATGGACCGGCACGCGCAGTTCTCACCCGTATCGCCCTCCGCAATACAAACGTGTTGACAGCTACTGGCTGGTTTCCGGGCTGACGAGTGGATTGCTCCTGGAAGCGCGCCTTCCCATGCTGATAGCACAGTGGCAGATTGCTCTTCCTTGACCTCGATTACCGTTGCGGGGGCAGCGCCGGCCTGGGCTCCTCGCGGAGCGCACCGGCTTCCCATTTAAATATGCGCACCGGACCAAATCCGACGTGCGCGCATACCAGAAGCTTGACTACCGGCGAAGTATAGGGGCGGCCAGAGGGAATTGCAAGGCGCAGCGCGGCGTGTGCGTGGCGTTTCAGCCATCCACGGGAGCGTTGGGCGTATCAAGTATCAGCTGGTAAAACGCCAGATCGAGCCAGCGCCCGAACTTGAACGCCGCATGGCGCACGGTGCCGGCATGGACGAAACCCAGCTGCTCGTGCAGGGCGATGCTGGCGTGGTTGTCGGCATCGATGCCACCCACGATGGTGTGCAGGTCGGCCTGAACTGCCGCCGCAATCACCTGCTCCAGCAGCGCGCGGCCCAGGCCCTTGCCGCGCTGGTCGCCGCGTACATAGACCGAGTGCTCCACTGCGTATTTATTGGCCGGGTAGCCGCGAAACGCGCCATAACTGGCAAAACCGAGCAGCACGCCCGCAGCATCCTCGTAGCCCAGCACCGGATAACCGCCCGCGCGCTTGGCGGCGAACCAGTTTTTCATGGTATCGAGCGTGCGCGGATGGTATTCATAGAGCGCCGTCGAATTGGCGATGGCGTCGTTGAAGATGTCGAGGATGGCTTGGGCGTGGCGTTCTTCGGTACAGCTGACGAGTTGCATGGGATCTCCGTGGCGAATACGCGATGATAAACCAAAATCGCCCGCCATCAGTCGGCGCCGGCCGCCTCGATGTAGATCTCGTCGGCGCAGCCCTGCAGGCGCGCGGGCGCCGGCTGCGCATTCCCCACCATGTGCGGCAGGTCGCGGTCGGTGCCGAATTCCAGCGGCAGCGTGACGCGGATCTCCTGCAGGTATTTGTGCTGGCTGCATACCAGGGTGAGGCTGTCGGCCACTTTCGCGCCATGGCGCGCTTTCACGCGGGCGAAAAAGTCGGCGACGCGGATACTCTTGCCGGCGTTGCCGAGGACGATCTTGCCCACTTCCGAATCGTTCACCACCCGCACCGCCGATACGGCCTTGATGAAGTAATCATCGGGCGCCAGGTCCTGGCACTTGCCATGCTTGTTCCATTCATAGGCACCAAACGTGCGCTCGTAATAAAAATTGGGCATCCACGGGGCGATTTTCTCGATGGTGTCGCGGCTCAGCGCAAATTGCGGGCCGGGGCAGCTGCCATAGCGCGTGCCGCATTCCTTTTTGTTCGGCCACAGGCCGTGCAGGCTCAAGGTTTTCGCTTCCAGTTTGCCGCCATTCATGGCATCGCACTCGGGCTTCCTGCCCTTGAACGGGAAATGCTCGCAAAAACCGGGTTGCCACGTCACTGCCAGCACGTAGCTGTCCTGGCGGTTGGCGATGCTGCACGAACCACCATCATTGCCGTCCCTGCCCTGCTCGGCCTGGCCGCGCGGCGGCCGCGTGGAGCGCTCTTCCTGCGGTTCCAGCACGGCGGCGCCGCAGGTGCGCTGCACCCAGCGCAGTTTCGGTTCGGCGCCGGGCACCTCCACCCGTACCCAGTCGTAATCGGCCTTGTTAATCTCGCGTACCGTGTACGCCGTGCCAGCGGCCACCTGCATGGCGCCGGGGTTGGTGCGCTTGGCGAACGATGCAAACGCTTCGCAACTGCGCTGGGCGGTAAACGAGCCGGTGGCAGATTCGCTGGCGCCGGCCGCCGCAGCGGCGATGGCAAACACGATGGCGACGAAGGAACGCAGCATGGGAAACTCCAGTTTGACGGGGTGCCGGCATTGTAGCCGGTGTCCGGCCGCTGCCACCATAATCGAGTAAAGCGCACTTGCGTGCGCAGGCGAACATACATGGACAGGCTTCGGCCACATGATGAGAGCGACGATATATTATTCGATTGCCATCATGCCCCACACCCCACAATCACGGTCGGAATTTGCGGTGGCGCCAGCCCGGGTACCGCCCATGCTGGCGCAATTCCTGGCCCATGAACGCGAACAGGAACAAGCAACCGGTAACTATACCGGCACGGCCAGCACCCTGGCTGCCGTCGTCGCCGCGGGACTGGACCGGTTGCCGCTGCCAGGCAGCGGCGCCACGCTGGCGCGCTGGCAGGCGCTGTCGATTGCGGGCGGCCACGATCTCGGTTTCGCAAAACTGTATGAAGGCCATACCGACGCCCTGGCCATTCTGGCCGAACTCGCAGGACCCCATATTGCAGATGCCACCTGGGGCGTGTGGTGCGCCGAGCCGCCCGGACCCGGCGTGGTGCTGCGCACCGGCGCCGACGGCCGCCTGGTGCTCTCGGGTCGCAAGCAGTGGTGCTCCGGCGCCGCTTCCATCAGCCACGCGCTGGTAAGTTGCCGCGATGCCGACGGACAGCGCATGCTGGCTGCCGTCAGCTTGCGCCAACCGGGCGTGCAGATCACGGACCAGGGCTGGCACGCGGTCGGCATGGCCGCCAGTGCCAGCGTGGACGTGGTGTTCAACGATGCCCATGCGGTGGCTGTCGGCGCGCCCGAGGCCTACCTCGAGCGCCCCGGCTTCTGGCTGGGCGGCGCCGGCGTGGCGGCCTGCTGGTACGGCGCTGCGCGTGCCATCGGCGAACGCCTGCTCACCGCTACCCATGCGCAAACCGCCAGCGGCGCCACGCCCGATCCGCACCGGCTGGCGCACCTGGGCAGCATTGATATCGCCTTGTCCGGCGCGGCCGCGCTGCTCATCGCCAGCGCCGCCCAGATTGATGCCCACCCGCGCGCCGATGCCTGCGCGCTGGCGCTGCGCGTGCGGCTCACCGTGGAGGCGGCGGCCAGCACGGTGCTGGAACACGCCAACCGCGCATTGGGCGCCGGTCCGCTGTGCCGCGATGCCGCGTTTGCCCGCATGGCGGCCGACTTGCCGGTCTTCCTGCGCCAGAGCCACGCCGAACGCGACCTCGCCACCCTCGGTTCCACGTTGTCCGTCTCCGGAGTATCGCCATGGGCTCTATAACCGCCGAATTCACCCGCGCCGCCGCCCGCAGCCACGCGCGCCAGATGCCCCATCCGCACCACGCAGGCGCGGATCACGCCAGCGATGCGCCGCACCCGCGCCAGATTGCCGGCGAAGGCACGCCCGACGCGGCCTGGCAGGCGTGGAGCGGCCTGCATGGCGTGGCGCCGGTGGCAGCCCACGAACTGGTCACGCCGGGCCAGCGCGCCATCATCGTCGCGCCGCATCCCGACGACGAGGTACTGGCTTGCGGCGGTTTGCTGCAACTGCTGGCGGCCCAGGGCACGCGCGCCGTGGTGGTGGCTGCCACCGACGGCGACGCCAGCCACCCCGGCTCCAGCGAATTTGCGCCGGCCCGGCTGGCGCGCCTGCGTCCGCGCGAAACCGAGGCTGCGCTGCAGGCGCTGGTGGAACCGGGACAACCGGTACCGCAGGTCATACGCGCGCGCCTGCCCGACGGCGGCGTGGCGGGCCAGATCGGCGCGCTGCAAACCTTGCTCGAACAACTGCTGCGGCCCGACGACGTGGTGTTCGTCACCTGGCGCCAGGACGGCCACCCCGACCACGAGGCGTGCGGCCATGCCGCCGCCATGGCTGCGCGCCTGTGCGGCGCCACACTGGTGGAAATGCCGGTATGGACCTGGCACTGGGCCGCGCCCGGCGACAGCCGCGTGCCTTGGCACCGCGCGCGCCGGCTGGCGCTCACCCCGGCGGCGCTCGAACGCAAACGCGCCGCCATCGATTGCTATACCACCCAGCTGCACCCCGACGCCTCCACCGGCCAACCGGCCATCCTGCCACCGCACGTGCTGGCCCGTCTGACGCACCCTTACGAAATGTACTTCCTATGACCATCACCAACCGGCATACCCACTTCCAGCAGCTCTATCAGCAGGACGCCGACCCCTGGAAAGTGCGCCAGCGCTGGTACGAACAGCGCAAACGCAACCTGCTGATGGCATGCCTGCCGTTGCAGCGTTACCGCCGCGCGTTCGAGCCGGCGTGTGGCAATGGCGAGCTGACGGTCGCACTCGCGCATCGCGCCGAATACGTGCTGGCTACCGATCTGTCGCCCGAAGCGGTGCGCCTTACCCAGCAGCGCATGCACAAGGAGCACCCGAGCGACGCCGTGCGCGTGACGGTGCGCCAGCAAGTCGTGCCGCAGGAATGGCCAGAAGACACCACCTTCGACCTGATCGTCATCAGCGAGATGGCGTACTACCTGCCCGAGCACGAAGTGCTCAACCTGCGCCTGCGCTGCATGGACTCGCTGGCCGACAACGGCACGCTGGTGCTGTGCCACTGGCGCCACCAGTTTGCCGACCGCCAGATGGACAGCGCCGACATCCACGCCAAATTCGACGGCGCTCCGGGCATGCACCGCCTGATGCAGCACAGCGAGGCTGATTTCCTGCTCGATATCTGGTCGCGCAACCCATCGTCCGTGGCGCAGATGGAAGGCCTGGCCCCGTGATCGGCATCGTCATCCCTGCCCACAACGAGGAGCGCTGCCTGGCAGCCTGCCTGGCGTCGGTGCATCTGGCGGCCCGGCATCCGGATCTGCGGGCTGAGTCGGTATGCGTGGCCGTGGTACTCGATCATTGCAGCGATGGCACACGCGCCATCGCGCAACATCATCTCGACGCGCTGCAAGGCGCCGGTTACAGCGTGGAGTGTATTGAAGTGGACGCCCGCAACGTGGGCGCTGCGCGCGCCGCCGGCGCCGACCGGCTGCTGGCACACGGCGCGCGCTGGCTGGCGTTTACCGATGCCGACACGCGGGTGGCGCCGGACTGGCTGGTGGCGCAACTGAACCTGAACGCGGACGTGGTATGCGGCACCGTGGCAGTGGACGACTGGTCCGCGCATGCCGACGATGCCGTCCTGCTGTGCCGCCATTTCGACGACCACTACAACGACATGGACGGCCACCGCCACATTCACGGCGCCAACCTGGGCGTGAGTGCGGCCGCCTATCGCTGCGCGGGCGGCTTCGCGCCGCTGGCCTGCAGCGAAGACGTGGCACTGGTGGCAGCGCTGGAGCGGTGCGGCGCGCGCTTCGCCTGGAGCGCCGCGCCGCGCGTAACCACCAGTGCCCGCCGCGACGCCCGCGCCCGCGGCGGCTTCGGCGACACCCTGCTCGAATACGCCGCCAGCGCCCGGCTGGCGCTGCTCCCTACCCTTATCTGACTCCCCCGCTGACGCTTCTGGCCAGCGGGAAAACTACGCTTGTGGAACGTAGGCTCAGGATTTGCGCCGTGGCGCCATCCTTTGCTGCGCTTCCGGCGCGCGCAATACCTTGTAAGCGATAAATCGGGGAATGCCACGGCTCATCGCATATTCTGCTGCGGGATCGAGTCCCATCGCGGGCAGCAATTGCTTGGCTTCGTCGATGATGGCGGCGGTGGCGGTTGGCTTGCGGCGGTCGGAAGTAGGCATGGTGAACTCACGTTTTCAGAAAGTTACAATTTACGTGGCTGCCACCCGGCCGACTGTACGGCGCCGCACTTCCGCTGCTGCGTGGCATTATTATTCGTCGCCATGCTCGGTGACTCCCTCCCTTTTGGCGGGGCTGCTGCCCGGGCACACGCAGGAGTTCGATAGCCAGGGGTTCCGTTATAGTTGACATCTAGCATGTCAGTCGTCCCCCAATTAGTTACCCAATCCGTCACCCAATTCGCCCACCTCTACCAGGAAAAAATCATGAGCAAAGTCGTCATCGTCTTCCACTCCGGCTACGGCCACACCCAACGCGTGGCCCAATCCGTTGCCGCCGGCGCAGACGCTGCACTGCTGCAAATCAGCGCCGAAGGCGACCTGCCGGCAGGCGGCTGGGAACAACTGGCTGCTGCCGATGCCATCATCTTCGGTACGCCCACCTACATGGGCAGCCCGAGCTGGCAGTTCAAGAAGTTTGCCGATGCCACGTCCAAGGTATGGTTTACGCGCGGCTGGCAAGACAAGGTGTTTGGCGGTTTCTCCAACAGCGCCAGCTTCAACGGCGACAAGGCGGTATCGCTGATCGCGCTGCAAACCCTGGCCTCGCAACACGGCGGCATCTGGGTCAGCCTGGGCCTGGCCCCGGCCAACACCAAGGCCGCCCAACGCACCGACCTGAACAACCTGGGCGGCTCGGTGGGCCTGCTGGTGCAATCGCCATCGGACGCGAGCGTGGAAGAAATTCCGCAGGGTGACCTGGATACCGCAGTGGCCTATGGCAAACGCGTGGCGGAGATTGCTGCGCGCCTGAAGTAACAGATTAGCGACAGCGGCGGCACCGTGATGGGCTGACGACCGGTGTCTCCGCCGCTGCGACACACGCATGTACGGATGTGGTATTTATGTCTGTTGGCCCCTGCTACCCCTCACACCGCCGCTGCCCGCAACGACCAGCGGCGCGGGCTGCTTGCCACGCGCGGCGCGTGCTCGCGGTCGCCGGCCCGCACTGCGCCCTGGAACAGTACCCGCTCGATCAGCACGCTGTCGGCGCCGATGGTTTTCAGGTATTCGATGGCGGCGATCACGCCCACGCGCTGGCGCAGCGCCAGCGCCTTGCGCACGTCGTTTTGCAGATTGTGCTCGGTGAGCGGCGCTGCTTCCACGGGCTGGCGGCGGTCGGTGGTATCGGCAGTATCGGTGATCATATTCGTTCTCCTGGAAGTCACGGTCAGTCAGCCATGCGCACGCAATTGCGGCCGCTGCGCTTGGCGCGGTACAGCGCCTGGTCGGCGCGGCTGTAGGCCAGTTCGAAGGTGCTGCCGCGCGCACTCCAGCTCACGCCCACGCTGGCCGTGACCGGATCGCTGATCGGCGCCGGCCATGCGGCGTTGGCAATGGCCTGGCGCAGGCGTTCGCCCAGCGCCAGGCCCTGCACCGGGGTCAACCCCGGCCACACCACGGAAAACTCTTCGCCACCCACGCGGCCAATGAAGGCCTGGCCATCGACCATCTCGGTCAGGCATGCCACCACGGTCTGAATCACCGTGTCGCCGGCCGGGTGGCCGTAGGTGTCGTTTACCTGTTTGAAGAAGTCGATGTCGAGCACCACCAGCACGATGTCCTGCAACAGCAGGCAGCAGCGCGCGTGTTCGATCACGGCGCCGCGATTCAGGGCGCCGGTCAGCGGATCGTGGCTGGCGCGGTATTCAAGCTGGGTGGCCATGTCCTGCAAGCGCGCATTGAGCTGATTCATTTGCCGTTCGGCGCGGTCGCTGCGCTGGACCAGGCGCCGGCTTTCGCGCAGCAGCCGTTCGTAGTGGGCCGCCAGTTCGCGCAGCGCGCCCTGGTGATCGTGCGCATCGGCGCAGGCACGGCGGGCCTGTTCCAGCGCCAGCTGCTCGGCCGCGAACAGGTCCGGCGCAGTGTCGGCGGCGGCGGCGGCACCCGGCGTGCCGCATGATTGCACGGCAGCGGCCACTGGCATCGGCATGGCCATCAGATGGGCCGGTCGGTAAAGTGCAGCGCGGCGAAGTCGTCGCGCAGTTCTTCGCCAAACTCGAGGATGGTGTCGTCCTCTTCGTCGCGGTACCAGTTGAGCAGCACGTCGTTGCCGGCCAGCGCGGCGTCGTTCAGCGCTTCGAACAGCGCGAACAGCATCTTTGTCGACGAGCTATTGAAGTATGCCAGCGAGACGTTGACCGTGATGGTCTGCGCGCGGCAGTCGCCCAGGTAGCGGCGCAGGTGCTCGATCACGGGACCGTAGAACGCGGCGGCGTTTTCCGGGTACGACTCGCCCTTCAGCGACAGCGTGTGCTCGGCAAAGTGGAAGTCCACCTCGGGCGATGTGGGTGTTGCGGCAATAAATAAGGGATCCATGGCAGTCAGATGATGGCTTTGATGCAGAAAATGGTGGTGTCCGGCTCGTTCGGGGACGGCGCAAACTCGAATTCCAGCGGCTCGCTCGCTTCGCGCGCCATGGTCAGAAAACCGAGGCCGGCGCCCTTGCTATCGGCCGGCACTTCGGCGCGCAGCGCCTGCTTGTAGGCGGCTTTCAGTTCGTCCACGGTCATGGTGCGCAGCGATTCGAGCCGCGCGCGCAGGCCCGGCACGCGGTCGCTTGCCACCGGGTTGGCGCACAGCAGGAAGAAGTGGTCGCCGCTGGTGCCGATGCAGAACGAACCGCGCCGCATTTGCTGGTCGCGCTGGTCGGCCGGGGTCAGCGCCTCGGACGAATAGTGCATGATGTTTTGCGACATCTCGACAAACGACGAAAAGATGCGGCGCCGCGTGGGCCCTACCGCGCCGGCGCTGTCGAGCCGGGCGCGGATGGTTTCCGAAATCGCCGCCACCACCGGCTGGGAAAAATAGCCGGCATAAAAAAAGATCACGTGGCGCTTTTGCGCCACCTGCCATAACTCATCGAACTCCTGGTACAGCACAGTGTTACTCCTCAAGGACGGCAACAAAAGAAAGTCAGGTCATCGCGCCGGGGCTGCTCGCCCTGCCACTCGGCCAGTGCCTGGCACAGCACGGCGGCGAGCGTCGCAGCAGGCGCAGCGGCGTGGCTGGTCAGCAGTTCGCGAACGCGGCGCTTGCCGAACGCGATCGATTTGGGGCCACCGATCTGGTCGATCAGACCATCGGTGGTGACGAACAGCAAGGTGTCGGGCGCCAGTTCCACCACGTGGATGGGCCATTGCTGGTCGGGCGGCGTGTCCACGTAGCCAAGGCCGGCGCGTTCGCCCTCCACCACCCGCAACGGCTCGCCTTGCGCCAGCAGATGCAACGCCACGCGGGCGCCGGCAAAGTGCAGCTGGCGCGTGGCGCGTTCGAACCACAGGAAGGCGGCGTCGAGGCCGTCGTCCGATTCGGCCACGGCGCGTTGTTCGGTGGTCTGGCCCAGCAGCGCCTTGACGCCGCCGCTCACTTCCTGCAACAGCGGGCCGGGTGTACGCGGCCCCACCCGCTGCAGGGCCTGGCTCAGTACTTGCGAGGCAATCAGGGTCATGAACGCGCCCGGCACGCCGTGGCCGGTGCAGTCGCCGAGCGCCGCGAACCAGCCGTCGTCGTGCTGTTCCACCAGGTAAAAGTCGCCGCCCACCAGGTCGCGTGGCTGCCATTCGAGGTGGGCGTCGTCCATCCGGGCCAGCACATCGCGCGACGGCTTTAATACCGCGCGCTGGATCACGCTGGCGTATTCGATGCTGTGCATGATCTGGCGGTTGCGCTCGGCCTGCATATTGGCCACCACGTTCATCAGTTGCAGGCCAAAGCCCACGCCGGCCAGTTCGCCGTCCTCGGTGATGATGAAACCGTCGGCCAGCGCTTTTTCGCCCGATGCCACGGCGCGGAAGGTCAGGTCTTCGATGCTGACGCCCGCTTCCACGATCAGCGGTTCCTTGTCCATGAAGGCGATGCAGCTTTTTTTGCCGTACAACTCCTGGTAGAACGGCTTCGACATTTGCGACATGAAGATGTTACGGCTGATCAGGCCGATAGGCCGGCCCGCGTCCAGCACGGGCAGGCTCATCAGGTCGCGACGCTCGGTGAACAGTACGTGCACGTCGGTGTTGCAGGCATCGGCCGCCACGGCGACCGTCTCGCGGCACAGGTCAGCCGCCGTCGACTGGCGGTAGCGCGGCAAATGCTGGCGGGAAGCGTCGAATTCCACAATTCACCCAATCAAATAAACATGCATGTTAGCAACTAAATATGACGGCTTTATGACACCCATGTGACGGCTACACCACTGCCAGCAATTGCACGGGCTGGACCAGCACCGCCAGCGTGGCCGCCATGGTGGTCGCCGGCACCGGACGTCCAAGCCGGTAGCCCTGGGCCTGGTGACAGCCCAGTTCACGTAGCAGTCCCAGCTGCGCCGGGGTTTCCACGCCCTCGGCCACCACCGTCATGCCCAGCGCGCTGGCCATCGACACAATGGCCTGGAAAAACACCTTGCCCTCGTGCGAACGGTCCAGCTCGCGGGTAAAGGCCTTGTCCACTTTCAGGCCATCGAGCCGCAGGCGCTGCAACTGCGACAGCGACGAATAGCCGGTGCCGAAGTCGTCGACAAACACGCGCACGCCCAGCGCGCGGATCGCGGTCAGCTCGGCCTGGACATCGACTTGCTCGGCCACCATGGCCGATTCGGTAATTTCCACTTCCAGCCACTCGGCGTCGAGCTCGTAATGGGCCAGGTGGCGCGCCAGCTGGGCTGCCACGCTGCCATAGCTGAACTGCCGTGGCGACACATTGATCGACACCGGCAGCAGCGGCAAGCCCGCCGCGCGCCACGCCGCCAGCTGGGCGCACGCTTCGCGCATGACCAGGTCGCCAAGGCGGTTGATCAAGCCGCTCGCTTCGGCCAATGGAATGAATTGCACGGGCGGCACCATGCCCAAGGTCGGATGTTGCCAGCGCAGCAGCGCTTCCATGCTCACCGGGCGGCCGCTCGGCACATCCACCCGCACCTGGTAATGCAGGCCCAGTTGGCCGGCATCGATGGCCAGCGCCAGGCTGTGTTTCAAATGGGCGCGCGCACTGAGCAGCACATACTGGGACGCATCGAAAAAGCGGTAATGGCCTTTTTGTTCGGTCTTGCCGCTGAACATGGCGATATCGGCATGGCGGATCAGGGTTTCATGATCGGCGCCGTCGCGCGGATAGCGACTGACGCCGATCGACGCCTCGACGCGCTGGGCCTGGCCGGCCAGCAGCACCGGTTCGGCCAGCGCCGCGAGTACGCGCTCGGCCATGCACGCGACGTCGGCATCGTCACCCGCCGGGTCAAGCAGCAGCAGGAATTCATCGCCGCCCATGCGCGCCAGCTGGTCGCCGGGGCGCAGCAAGGCGCCCATGCGCTGCGCTGCCGCCTGCAACAACTGGTCGCCCACGCCATGGCCCAGCGTGTCGTTGACGTGCTTGAAGTCGTCGAGGTCGATCAGCAGCACGGCCAGCGCGCCATAGCGGTCGGCCGCAGCGGCCAGCCGGCGCGGCAGTTCACGCGCCAGCCACTGGCGATTCGGCAACCCGGTGAGCGGGTCGTGCATGGCCAGGTGCTCCATGTCGCGCTCGTGCAACTTGCGTTCGCTCACGTCCTGCAAAGTGATGGCCAGGCTGTCGCCCACGCGCACGATGCGGCGCCGGCCCCAGCTGATATTCACCTGGCTGCGATCGGGCTGCCCGTCCTGTCCCATTTGCCGTTCGTCCTCGTAGCTGCCGGTTTGCAGCGCCTGCTGGTAGATCGGCAGCAGCGCTTCGCCAAACACGGCGCGGTCCAAGGTGGAAATGCGCCGGCCGATCAGCTGCTGGCGGTCGAGGCCGTAAAAATAAGCGCCGCGCGCATTGCAGTCGATGATGTCGAAATCGCAGACAACGCCGGCGGCATTGCGGACGGCGGCGGCCAGGTAAAAACCATCGCTGCCATGTTCGGTGGCCATGCGGTAGGCGGCGTGGGCGGCCCGCCGGCGCCGCTGTTCGCGCTGCACGCCAAGGCTGTACTGCGTGGCCAGGCCGCCCAGCAGCAAGGTCAGAAAGCTGAGCCAAAACGCGCGGTTGCGGCGCCGGGTCCAGTCGGCGCCGGCCGGGTTCAGCGCTTCTTCCGACGTCATGCCGGCTACCGCCACGACCGGGTAGGCGCTGGAATGGCGCCAGCTCACCAGGCGTTCGGCGCGGTCGTAAAATGCCGTGGCCGGCATCAGGCGGGTGCCGTAGCCGCCGCCCAGTTCGGGCGCGGCGGCAAACAGCGACGCCCCGGGCGCCAATGTCAGTTGTTCGCCGTGTTCTTCCAGGCGCAAGGTGCTGCCGTCGCCGAGCACGGCCACGAGCCCGCTGCCACCGAGCAGACGGCGGTTGTAGAACGAGGTCAGGTAATTGGCGTCGAGCGTGAGGGCCAGCACGCCGGCAAAGCCGTCTTCGCGGTTGTCGAGCCGGCGCGTCAACTGCACATACCCCTGGCTGGCCTGCAATGCGCCAGCGGGCACGATGATGCGCAGCGCCGACGAGTTATTGCTTTGATGGTAAGCGAACGAGGCAGGCACGCTGCTGTCGGGGCGGCGCCCCCGGCCGGCCCGGCTCAGCAGGCGGCCCTTGGCGTTGTAGATGCTGATCTCGGCAAACGCCGGGTCGGTGAACATGCCGTCGCGATACAGCGCTTCCAGTTGCAGCGTGCCGCTGCTCTGCTCCCAGCCATGCTTGAGCTGCATCGTGACCTGGTCCATCTGGGCGAGGCTGCGGGTCAGGTAATGTTCGAAGGCATCCACGTGGGCGGCCAGCTCGCGCCGCGCCGCCTGTTCCACGTCATGGCGCACGCGTTCGCCACGCGCCAGCGCGTGACTCCAGCAGGCCGCCGCCGCCAGCACGGCCAGCAGCAACCAGGCCCACGGCCAGTATCGGGAAGCAAACCAACGCAACATAACATCCAAGGAAACAAAAGTTTCCTTATGCTATCGCAGCAGTATGTCCGCTTCGTGACATGCAACCTTTAAGCTGTGGACGGCAACAGGCGCACGGCAATCGACTTGGCGGCCGGCACCATGCTTTCCAGTGCGTGATGTTCGAGCGGCAGCAACGGATTGCATTCCGGATAATAACCGGCGATGCAACCGGGCGGCACGTCATAGCCCACCAGCTTCAAGCCGCCCACCTGGCGCGCCAGGCCGTCGTCGGTCACGCCATGGGCATCCACCAGCGCGCCTTCGGCAAAGCCCAGCCTAGTGATCTCGGAAGGATGCATCAGCAGCACCTTGCGGCCGCCATAAATGCCGCGGAAGCGGTCGTCCTCGTTGTACACCGTGGTGTTGAACTGGCTGTCGCTGCGCACGGTGAACAGGCGCATGACGTCGGCACCGATGGGCGGCTGGTCCGGGTTTTCCACCAGGGTGGCCGGGACGATGAAGTTGGCGCGGCCGTTCGGAGTTTTCCATTCGCGGTGGGCGGCCGGCACCGGCTTGCGAAAGCCGCCCGGCTGCCACATGCGGGCATTGAAATCCTTGAAAATCTCGGGCCAGGTGATGGCAATCGCATCGCGCACGCGGCTGTAGTCCGCTACCCAGTCGGCCCATGGCACCAATGCCGCGCGCTCGGGCGGCAACATTGCCTGCGCCAGCGCCGCCACGATGGCCGGTTCCGACCACAGGGTGGCAGCTGCCGGCTCGGCGCGGCCGCGCGAACCGTGCATGTAGCCGGTGCTGTCTTCCACCGCCACCGCCTGCTCGCCGCTGGCCTGGCGGTCGATCTCGATGCGGCCCAGGCACGGCAACACGTAGTTGACGGCGCCGGGCACCAGGTGCCCGCGATTGAGCTTGGTGGCGATTTGCACGTTCAGGCGCAACCGCGACCACGCCGGCTCCAGCCGGTCGGTATCGGGCGCGGCGCGCAGGAAGTTGCCACCGAGGCCGATGAACGCGCGCACGGAACCGTCGAGAATGCCGCGACAGGCGGTCACCGTATTCAATCCCTCCTTGCGCGGCGGTGCGAAGCCATACTGTTTTTCCAGCTGGTCGAGCGGCGCCAGCGCCGGCTTTTCCGTGATGCCCACCGTGCGCTGGCCCTGCACATTCGAGTGACCGCGCACGGGGCAGATGCCGGCGCCGGGCTTGCCGATATTGCCGCGCAGGAGCAGCAGGTTCGACACCATTTCCACGTTCTGCACGCCGTGACGGTGCTGGGTGAGGCCCATGCCGTAGACGGCAATCACGCGTTCGGCGCGGGCATAGGTGTCGGCCGCCTCTTCAAGTGCTGCGCGCGTCAACCCCGATTCGTGTTCGATGGCGGGCCAGCCGATGGCGCGCGCGGCCGTCTTGAGCGGTTCGATGCCAGCCGTGTGCTCGGCAATGAATGCCGCATCGAGCACGCCTTTGCCGCCGGTGGCCAGGGCCGCATCGTCGCGCTCGATCAGCGCCTTGCACAGGCCCATCAGGGCGGCGCTGTCGCCGCCAGCTTTCACTTGCAGGTACTGGGTGCTGATCTGCGTTTCCGCGGGACTGAGCATCTCCGCTGGCGACTGCGGGTTGGCAAAGTGCAGCAAGCCGGTTTCGCGCAGCGGATTGAACGTGATGACCGGCACGCCGCGCTTGCGGGCCTCCTGCAACTGGTGCAACATGCGCGGGCTGTTGGTGCCCACGTTCTGGCCAAAGAACAGGATACAATCGGTCTGTTCGAAATCGTCGAGGTTGACGGTGCCGATCGGCACGCCGATGGTCTTGGGCAGCGCCACCGACGTGCTTTCGTGGCACATATTCGAACTGTCGGGCAGGTTGTTGTTGCCGTACAGGCGCGCTGCCAGCTGGTACATATACGACGTTTCCAGCGAGGCGCGGCCCGACGCGTAGAACACCGTGCTGTCCGGTTCCAGCGCGCGCAGCTCGCGGCCGATTTCGTCGAACGCCGCTTCCCAGGCCACTTCCACGTAGCGGTCACTGGCGGCATCCCAGCGCAGCGGTACCGTCAGACGGCCCACGGCTTCGAGCTGGTGGTCGCTCCAGCCGCGCAATTCGGTCAGCGTGTGCTTCTTGAAGAAATCAGCGCCGATGCGCTTGCTGGTGATTTCCCAGGCCGTGGCCTTGGCGCCGCTTTCGCAGAATTCGAACGGGTGCGGATTGGCCGGCTTGGCCCAGGCGCAGCCCACGCAGGCATAGCCGTCCGGCTTGTTCTGGTGCAGCATCAGGCCCGCGCCCTTGAGCAGGACGCCCTCTTCCAGCAAGGCCGTGCCCACTTCCTTGACGGAACCCCAGCCGCCGGCCGGGTGCGGATAGGGATCGGTAATGCGTGCTTCAGTCATCGTGTCTCCTGTGAATTATTTAGGTGGTTGCTGCGATTGCGCGTACCGGCCCACCACCACGCCCTTGGCCAGCACGTGGCCTTGCATGGCATCGAGCAGCTGGTCGCGGTCGGCGCCAAATGGCACGGTCAGCAACGAGTCCAGTGCAAACACCTGGAAGTGATAGTGGTGCGCCGGGTCGCCGACCGGTGGCCGCGGGCCGTAGTAGCCTGTGGAGCCGCGCGTGGTGCGGCCCTGCAGCACGCCGTCCGGCTCGGTCAGGCGCGGCTGTTCCTGCACACCTTCGGGCAGGCTGGTGACATTGGCGGGGATGTTCCACGCCAGCCAGTGTACAAACGGTTTTTGCGGCGCATCCGGGTCTTCCATGATGATCGCGTACGATTTTGCACCGGTCACTGCGTTCCAGGCCAGCGGCGGCGACACGCCGTCCGCATATTCGCTGTATTTGGCGGGCATGGCCGCACCGGCGCCGAAGCCGCTGCTGCCGACCTTGAGCGCAGCGCTGGACGCTGCCAGGCGGGTGAGCGCCAGCGGCACGTTGGTGCCCTGCGCAGCCTGCTGCTGCATGGCGCGGGCCGGTGCTGGCGGCAGCGGCGTGGTGCCGGCCGGCGTGGTGGCCGAGATGCGATACAGCACGCCGTTGGCGTCGTCCGCCATCAGCAGCGCACCGTCGCGCGTGGTGGCCAGGCCTACCGGCCGGGCAATATGGGTTTTGCCGCCATCGGTGAGGAAGCCGGTGACAAACGGTTCGATGGCTGTGGGCTTGCCGTCGGCAAACCGAATCCGCACGATTTCGTAGCCGGACGGCGTGGCGCGGTTCCACGAGCCGCGCATGGTGGCAAACGCGTCGCCCTGGTATTGCGCCGGGAAGCTGGTGCCGCGGTAAAACAGCAGTTGCATTGGCGCCGCGTGGGCGGTGTAGCCGAGCACCATGGGCGCGCTGCGCGCTTTCCACTCCTCTTTGGTGATGTCGCCCACCGGCGTGCTTTGCGGATAAATTTTGCCTTCGCCATACACGTGCGGCCAGCCGTACTGTTTGCCCAGTTCAATCTTGTTCAATTCTTCCTGCTGGTCGTCATCGCCCAGGAAGTCGATGCCGTGGTCCATGCCCCACAGTTCGCCGGTGCGCGGATGCCAGTCGTAGCCGATCATATTGCGCAGGCCGGTGGCAAAAATGGTGCGCTGCTTGCCGTCGGGCGTGGCGCGCAACAGCGTGGCGTTTTCGGGATTGCTCTCGTTGCAGGTATTGCAGGTGGAACCGGCGCTGATGTACAACATGCCGTCGGGGCCGAATTCGAGCGTGCGGTTTGGATGCTGTCCGGCATCGGGCAAGTCGCCAATGATTAACTTGAGCGGCGCCAGCGTGCCGTCCGGACGGATGTCGGCCACGAACACCTCCTTGACCGTGGCCAGATACAGCTTGCCATCACGGATGGCCAGGCCATGGGCGCCGGCGCGGCTGGCCACCGTGACCGGTGCAGCGTCGGGCTTGCCGTCGCCGTCCGCATCCTTGAACATCAACACGTCGCCCTGGTCGCGGCGGCTAACGTAAATGGTGCCGTCGGGCGCCACGGCGATGATGCGGATGTTTTTCAGGTCGCGGGCAAACACGTCCACCCGGAAGCCCGGCGGCGCCTTGATGCCGGCAATCCGCTCCGGCGTGGGCGCTACCTTGTCGGGTTTGACGATGGCGGCGGCAATCGCCACGCGGGTGCCGTCGCCCTGCTGGGCATGGCCGAGCGCCGGCCAGGCCAGCGCCGTCATCAGGGTGGACAACACGGTGAGGGGGACAGTACGCATGGCGGGCCTTTGAGTGAAGTGGACTGGTCGGTACCAGCAGTGTCGGTCCGCACGATACGATGGACGGTGCGCCACTGCACACCCGGCCACATGGTGAATGCGTACCACAGCACGTGGCACGGTGCGCACGCGCACCGACTGGCGCGACCGCGCGCGCCATCATCAAGCCACCATAGCATTGCGAGGAATATCCAGTGGAAGCAACCCAATCCCCAGCAGCAGACCCGGTCGCCCAGCGCCGCCAGGAAGTCGCCGTCCGTGTCAAGGCAGGCGGCTGGTCCGCCTATCTGTACGCGATTGCGCAAATGTCCAAGACCGCGGCCATGGCCTGGCTCGACCGCCGCGCCGCCAGCAAGGGCGCCGCGCTCACCCTGTACGTGCTGTTCTCGCTGGCGCCAATGCTGATGCTGGTCGTGGCGCTGGCCAGCCTGTTCTTTGATGAAGACGTGGTGCGCAGCGCGCTGTTGACGGAACTGGGCGGCCTCACCGGCAGCCAGGGCAGCGAGGCGCTCAAGGTCATCATTGCCGGCGCCAAGCAGTCGGACGGCAGTCTTGCTGCCAGCCTGATCTCCGGTGTGATCGTGCTGATCACCGCCACCAGCGCATTTGCCGAACTGAAGGAAAGTCTCGACGAACTGTGGCAGATCCCGCCATCGAAAGGCTCGGGCGTGTGGCTATTCATCCGCGAGCGCTTTTTATCGTTTGGCCTGCTGATGGTGCTGGCGCTGATGCTGATGATGTCGCTGGCCATCAATGCCGGGCTGGCGGCATTCCAGAGCAGCTGGGCCGATCCTACCGATCCGGGCAAGCTGCTGCAATATGCGTTTTCCGCGCTCTCGATGCTGATTATCACGGTGGTGTTCGCGTTCGTGTACAAATACCTGCCCGCCACCCGCATCGCCTGGCGCGACGTGGTGGTGGGCTCGATCCTGACCGCGATCCTGTTCCTGATCGGCAAAGTGCTGATCGGCCTGTACCTGGGCCATGGTGACTTCAGCAGCTCGTACGGCGCCGCCGGTTCCATCGTGGCGCTCATTACCTGGGTATATTACTCGGCCCAGATCTTTTTCTTCGGCGCGTTGTTCACTCACGAATACGCGACCACGCTGGGCAGCCGCCGTCTCGATGGCGGCCCGGGCCAGGAAGGCGGCTCCGGTGTGCGCTGACCGCGCCGCCCGCTGGGCCAGTACGGCGCCGGTTATTCGGTATACTGGGGCCATGAACGACCAGCCACAGCCACCGACCGCTGCGCCCGCACCCGAGACTGCAACGGTGGCGCCGCCGCGCACCCGCTGGCTGTGGCTGCTGCTGGCGTATGCCAGTCTGGCCATGGGTTTGGTGGCGGTGGTCATCCCCGGCATCCCTACCACCGAATTCATCCTGCTGGCCGCATGGGCTGCCACCAAGAGCTCGCCGCGGCTGGCGGCCTGGCTCGAACGGCACCGCCTGTTCGGCCCGATGATTTACAACTGGCGCCACGGCCGCGTGGTCGCCCGCCGCGCCAAGCTCAGCGCCACCCTGGCCATGAGCATGTGCCTGCTGGTCATGATGTGGGTGGTGCCGCACCGGTGGGTCGTGCTGCTGACGGCAGCCGGCATGGCGGCGGGTGCAGCGTGGATGTGGTCGCGGCCTGAACAGGTGGAGTAAGACGCCCCCTGTTCAGGCAGGCATTGCTGGCGCGTCGAGGCTGGCATTTGTCGGCACCACGTTCGCAGCAAATTGCAACAATTGCGCCGCTGCCACCGGGCGCGAGATGTGGTAGCCCTGCAGGTAATGGCAGCCCATCGCTTCCAGCGCGCTGGCCTGGGCGGCGGTTTCCACGCCTTCCGCCACCAGTTGCAGTCCCAGGCTCTGGCCCATGGCGACGATGGTGGCCACCAGGGCGTTGCTGCGCTGGCTCGCTACCATGTCGGTGACGAAGCTGCGGTCGATCTTGAGCGTATTGATCTGGAACTGGGTCAGGTAGCTGAGCGACGAGTAGCCGGTACCGAAATCGTCAAGCGAAATGCTCACGCCCAGCTCGCGCAAGCGGCCCAGCACCACCCGCACCTGGTCGCCGTCACCGATCAGCACCCGCTCGGTCAGCTCCAGCTCCAGCTGGCGCGGCGCCAGGCCGTGCTGCACCAGCGCCTGTTCCACCATGCCGATGAATGCCGGGTCGAGCAATTGCCGGGCCGAGACATTGATGCTCACCGTCAGCTGCGGCAACTGCGCGCGCCATACGCCCAGCTGGCGGCAGGCCTGCTCGAGCACCCAGGCGCCCAGCTCGGTAATCAGGTCGCTGTCCTCGGCCACCGGGATAAACCGGTCGGGACCGACCACGCCCAGCGTGGCGCTGTGCCAGCGCAGCAGCGCTTCCACCTTGTCCATGCGGCCGCTGCGGGCATCGACGATCGGCTGGTACACCAGGCGCAGCTCGTCGGCAGCAATCGCGCTGCGCAGCGCACCGTCGATCACCAGGGCGTCGCGCGCGTAAGCACTCATGGCGGGATCGAAGAAGCGCAGTTCGCCCCGCCCCGACTTCTTGACATCGTGCATGGCAATATCGGCATGGCGCACCAGCGTCGTGGCGTCGGGGCCGTCGCCGGGATAGCAGGCCACGCCGATGCTGGCCGATACCGTGATGGCATGCGGCACCAGCTCGAACCGCCGGCTCAGCGCGCGCAGCACCTGTTCGCCGCACGCGGCGGCCATGGCCTGCGCCGCGCCAGCCGCCAGGCCGGCGCGCACCAGCACGAATTCGTCGCTGCCATAGCGGCCCAGCAAGTCGCCCGGGCGCAGGCAGGCGCCCAGCACCTGCGCCATCTGGGCCAGCAACTGGTCGCCGGCCGCGTGGCCGAACGAATCGTTGATGCGCTTGAACTTGTCGATATCGATGAACAGCACCGCGCATGCGCTGCCGTCGCGCTGCGCGCTGTCGAGCACGCGCGCCAGTTCCAGGCTCAGGCCATGGCGATTATGCAGACCGGTGAGCTGGTCGTAATGGGCGGCGCGGTACAGCTGATCGTCTTTCTTTTTTCGCTCGGTAATATCCATCACCAGCAGCATGCAGTGCAACTGGCCCCGTTCGTAATGCGGCGAAGCGATCAGCTCGACCGGCAATTCGCTGCGGGTGCCGTGGTGCAGCACCGTGGTCTCCACGTACGGGTAATGGGTGGCGGCGGCAAAGCGCTGGAAATGGGCGGCCACCACCTGCCGGCTGACATCGGACAGCCAGTCGGCCACGTGGCTGCCGATCAGCTGGGCCACGCCGGGACTGCCGAGTAACTGCACGCAGCGCTCATTGGCCGTGCGGATCACGCCGTCGCGGTCATACACCAGGAAGCCTTTGCCCAGGCTGTCGATGGCATGGGTGTACCGCTGCTGCACTTTTTCCTGCACGGCGTGGATCAGGCACAGCGTGGACACGGCCTTGACCACGAAGGAGCACAGTATCCACACGCCATAATACGGTGGCAGCAGCTCGAACGCATTGGCCAGGTTGTAGACGCTGCGTAGCAGGAAGACCATGCCCAGCAGGCGGTAGTGGTTGCGGCTGCTCACCAGGCGATAGCCCACCCACAGGAACAGCAAGCCGAAACCGCCGGCGCTGACATCGGCCAGGCGCTCGGGTTGCGCCAGCGTGGCCACGTAGACCAAAATGCCGGCCGCGGCGAGCACGGCACTGGCGCGCAGCAGTCGCCGCCGGTCGAGCTCGCCCAGGAACGCTTCGGTGCCGGCCCAGAAACCCGCCACGCACACCGTCAGCGACAGTACCCCCAGCGCATGGCGCGGCAATTCAGGGGCCCCCAGGTACCAGCTGACCGTGCCGGCGGTCAGTGCGCACTGGCCGATCGCCCAGGCCAACGCGTGCTTTTCATCGCTATGACGCAGCCACAGGAATACCAGCACCGTGCACAGGATCAGGTCGATGCCCAGCGAGAATAGAATAAATGTCTGTAGTTCTACGTTCATCGTTGCTGTTATACGGATTTAAGTAGCGCAAACGATTGTAATTCAGAAAATAATCTACGTGCTAATTTAATTGCTTTTGGGCAGTATTCTTCCGGCGAGCTCAACGCCCAGCTGGCGTTGCTCGGCCACGATCTCGTTCAGGTGGGCGGGTGTGGTGTGAACATTGCTGAGCACCACGCGCAGCACGGTGATGCCCTCCGCATACGGGGCGCGTTCCAGTACGGTGCGCGAGACAAAGCTGTGGCCATTGCTTTTTTGCCGTTCCTGCAACTGCGCATTCAGTTCATTAATCTGGCGATTGACGATGATGGCTTGCTCCACCTGACCCGCTGCCAGCAATTGTGCCTGCTGCTCGGCCAGCGCCGGCGGCAGGTAGCGGTAGGTCAGGATGAAGTTATCGGAGGTGCTGGTCAGCTCAAAGTCGGGCTGGGCTGCAATCAGTTCCCGCAGTGCCGTCGTCAGCCCGGCCGCATGGTCCAACAGCGTGGCATAGCCGCGCTGGCCCAGCAGCTTGAACGACACCCACAGCTTCAGGGCGTCGAAGCGGCGCGAACCTTCCAGCGAGGTCTGGCCCAGGTCGCCGGAATTGCTGCGGATGATGTAGTTGGCATGGTGCTTGAGCAAATCCAGGCTGCCCTGGTCGCGGAACAGCACCATGCCCTGCGCCATCGGCACCCAGAACAGCTTGTGGCCATCGATGACTACCGAGTCGGCCTGCTCGATGCCCGCATACAGCGGGCGGAACCGCTCGGCCATCAGCAGCGCCCCGCCCCAGGCGGCATCGACATGGAACCAGGTCTGCTCGCGCCGGGCAATGGCGGCCAGCGCCGCCAACGGGTCGATGGCGCCGGTCTCGGTGGTGCCGGCAATGCCGACGATGGCCACGATGCGGATGCGGTCGCGCTTGAGCGCGGCAATGGTCTGCTCCAGCGCGGCCAGGTCGATGCGGTTGTCGGCATCCACGGCCACGCGGTGCAGCGCATCCTCGCCCAGGCCCAGCGTGCCCAGCGCTTTTTTCAGCGAATAATGGGCCCGTGCCGATGCAATCACGGCCAGCCCGCGCTGGCCCGACTGCTGCAGCGCGCCATAGATGCCGTGCTTGCGGGCGCCGGGCAAGGCGCGTTCGAGCGCCACCGCCAGCGCGGTCAGGTTGCCCATGGTGCCGCCGTTGACGATATTGCCGAGCGCCTGGTTTTTGGCGTGCATGGCATCCGCGTACAGCGCGTCGGGCCCGCGATAAACCATGCGGTGCATCCAGCCCAGTACCTGCTTTTCCACCAGCGTGGCGGCATACGCGGTTTCGATCTTGACCTGGTTCTGGTTGAGCGTGGCGGTGAGCGCCTCGACCAGCACCGTCATCCAGGGCAGCGCCTGGGTCATGTGGCCGATGAACTTGGGGTGGTTCAGGCGCGCCGTGTGGGCCAGCACCGTGCGCTGCACGTCGGACAGCACCTGCGCCGGGGCGCTGCCTTCCTGCGGCGGCGCCAGGTCGGCAAACAGCGGCTGCAGCTGATCGAACGGCGTGACCGGATACGGCGACTTGCCCTCGGGCGTCAGCCAGTCGCGCACCATGGCCGCCACCTGCTGCGGCACGGCCGGATCCACCTGTTCGACCGCGAAGTGTTTATGCAACAATTCGCGCAAGTCGCTGTCGTTCATCTCCATCGCTTTACCTATCATGCCTGCTCGGCCAATACCCGTTGGTCCAGGGGTGGGCAGTATAAAGCAAACCCGGCTGTTTTTCATGTTTACGCCGTTTGGGCGCATAATGGCGCGCAGAGGCTGTTTTTGCCTACTCTATATGGAGAGCATGCGCTCATGAGCATTTCCATTGCGGCCGACGTGCAGACGGTGCAATCGATCCCCGAGGTTCCCACCATCATGCGCGTGATCGCCGAGACCACGGGCATGCGCTGGATCGGAGTGACCCGCGTCACGCCCGAACTGTGCACCATGTGCGCGGTGCACGATGACCTCGACATGGGCTTCGGCGCCGGCGACGTCATACCGCTTGCCAATACCCTGTGCGACCGCGTGCGCCAGAGCCATGCGGACCTGATCATCACCGACGTCAGCACCGATCCCGTGTACAGCAACCACGACGTGCCGCGCCGCTTCGGTTTCCAGAGTTATTTTTCGATCCCCGTGTTCCGCCGCGACGGCAGCTTTTTCGGCACCCTGTGCGGCCTCGATCCCGCCCCGCGCGCGCTGGGCACCGGCGCCACCATCGACACCATCAAGCTGTTCGCACAAATGCTGTCCGGCCAAATCGACGCCGAACTGCGGGTGGAGGAATCGCGCGCCGCGCTGGCCGTGGAGCGCGAGGCGGCCGAGCTGCGCGAACTGTTCATCGCGGTGCTGGGCCACGATCTGCGCACGCCGCTCTCGTCGATGATGACGGGCGCAGAGGTGATCGGCATGCTGTCCACCGACGAGCGCATCACGGACCTGGCCGCCCGCATCGTGCGCAGCGGCCGCCGCATCGCCAACCTGGTGGACGACCTGACCGACTTCGCCCGCGGCAAAATAGGCGACGGCCTGGCCGCAAACCGCAGCCTGGACCCGGACCTGGGCAGCGCGCTGCGCCACGTGGTGGAAGAGCTGCGCGGCGCCCACCCGACCAGCCGCATCGACGCCCACATTGCCATCGACCGCCCGGTGTACTGCAACAGTGCGCGCATTGCCCAGTTACTGTCCAACCTGCTGCAGAACGCCGTGGTGCACGGCAGCGCGGCCCAGCCGATCATGGTGTCCGCGCTGACGTCCGGGACGGCGCTGGTGATCACCGTGGCCAATGGCGGAGCGCCGATTCCGGCCGACCAGCGCGACCGCCTGTTCCAGCCGTTCAGCCGCGGCCGGGCCACGGCGGGCGGCACCGGCCTGGGACTGGGCCTGTACATCGCGGCGCAGATCGCCCAGGCCCACGGCGGCCGGCTCGCGGTGGAATCCGACGCCGACCGCACCATGTTTACATTTACCCTCAACGATGCCTGCTGAACTGGATACGCCACCCCATGCACCCACCCCGCCGCCGCCTGCTTGCCGCCGCCTCCGCCACCATTGCCACCCTGCTCGCCGGCCTGCCGCTGGCCGGCTTCGGCGCGCCCGCCGCCAAACCGCGCATCATCGTTTCCACCGACATCGGCGGTACCGACTTCGATGACTTCCAGTCGCTGGTGCACCTGCTGCTGTACGCCGACATGATCGATCTGGAAGGTCTGATCGCCTCGCCGTGGGGCGAAGGGCGCGACCGCAAGCGTCACCTGCTGACCCTGATCTCGGTGTACCAGCGCGATTACCCCAACCTGCGCGCCTGGTCTACCGCCTATCCCACGCCCGACTATTTGCGCGGCATTTGCCACCAGGGCGGATCCGACCTGGCCGGACCGCAGGGCTGGGGCGAACCCACGGCCGGCTCGAACGCCATCATTGCCGCCGCGCGCCGCGCCGATGACCGGCCCCTGTGGGTGCTGCTGTGGGGCGGCTTCGAAGACCTGGCGCAAGCGCTGCACGACGCCCCCGACATCCTGCCAAAGCTGCGCGTGGTCATGATCGGCGGACCGAATAAAAAATGGTCGATCAATGCCTACGACTACCTGGCCCGTGAACACCGCGACCTGTGGGTGATTGAAAACAACGCCACCTATCGCGGCTGGTTCGTCGGTGGCGACCAGTCGGGTGACCTGGGCAACCGCAGCTTCGTGGCGCGCCACGTCAAGGGTGTGGGCGCGCTGGGCGATTATTTTGCCAGCATCGCGCCCGACATCAAGATGGGCGACACGCCCGCGTTCACCTACGTGCTGGGCGCCCGGCCCGAGCAGCCGGACGCCGGCGGCTGGGGCGGCAGCTTCGTGCGCGCGTGGGCGCGTCCGCGCGTGACATTTACCACCGCGCCGTCGGCCGCCGACGTGGTGGAGACCTTTGCCGTGCTCGATCTGGTGTACCGGCCGCAGGGACCCGCGCCCGCGCAGCCTGGCGCCACGCTGCACGTGGACGGCCAGGAGTTTCCCGGTTATGCCGACGCCGACGGCGCCTGGCATTTCCGCTTCTCGGCCAAGGAAGCCAAAACCTGGACCTACCGCATCACCAGCAATCATCCGGGTCTGGACGGCCGGCACGGCGGTTTTACGTCGCGCATGCCGGCGCCGGAACAGGCGCGCCACCCGGCCACCGACCTGCCCCACTGGTGGACCGACGATCCGGACCCGCAAGTGGCCGAAGGCCAGCACCAGGGCGCGAAAACCATCAGCCGCTGGCGCGCCGATTTTTTACGCGACTTTGCCGCCAGGTTGCAGCGCACGCTGCCGCGCGACGCGGCCCCGGTCAATCGAATTTCCTGACCAATCCCAGATACAGCCGGCGCGCGACGAAATGGTCCTAGCCGGTCTGGCGCAGGGTGCGCGTATTGGTGACATACGTACGGCGGCTGCCGTCAAAGATATCGCTGGCGTTTACCGTCAGGCTCAATACTCCGCTGAGCTGGTGCTTCCAGGTGACATTGACGCTGCTGGTCGAGCCGGTGCGCCCCAGCGGCGTGATGGCGGCCGACTGGCCGTGCGCATCGAGCGCCAGCTGTTCCGCGCCCACCGTCCACGCGGCCCGGGCATTGACGTACCGGGCCATGCCGGCCTGGTGCAACAGCATGTCGAGATCGGGCGTGGCTAACTGCACCCGGTAGATGCCGCCGTCCACGCCCAGCCGCAGGCCGGGGCGCGGTGTCCAGGCTAGCGACGCCGTCATGCCGGCCGAGCGGGCCGCGCCGCCATTCTGGCGCGACGTGACGAGCACATTGCCGGCCAGACTGCGCGCATCGGTGACGGTTGCCCGGCTGCTGCGGTAGAACGCATTCCAGCTGCCGCTCAGTCGACCGGCTTGGGTATCGGCGCCGATCTCCAGTGAACGCAACCGCTGCGGGCCCAGTGCGGGATTGCCACGGGCGAGGTTTTGCGCGTCGATATAGGTAGTGTACGGACTGAGATCGCGCGGATCGGGCTGCTGCAGGCTACGCCGGTAGCTGAGCGTGAAGTCGGTGCGTTCGTTGTGCGCGTAGCGCAGGTGCAGGCTGGGATGGTAACCGTGGCTGCGGTCCGTGTAGTCAGCGCCGTGTTCCGCCGATACCGGCCGTACTCGCCATACTCGCCGCTCCAGCCGCTCGGCGCGGGCGCCAAGCAGCGCTTCCCATTTGCCGCGCACGATTTTATCGGTGACGTAGGCGGCGGTGAGCGTGGTGACCACCGCGTAGCCATTGGTGGTTGCGGGGTCGGGAGTTGCGGCGCCAGTGGCCGGATCGACGGCGGCCTGGTAGTTGCTGGTGTCGTCGGCCTGGTTTTCGACGGCCAGTCCCGCGCCCCACTGGCCGCGCGTGGACGCCCCGCTCCAGTTGACGGTAGCCTGGTTCAGGCGCCGCGCCGTGCTGGTGGCGCCGCGACTGTAGGCGGTGGCGTGGGCGGCGTCGAGGAAGACATCGCGGTAGGATTTGTCCACCAGCGTGGTCGTGCCGCTATGCTGGAACATCGCCTTGAACGCGGCGCCCCGGTCCTGGCGGCTGTAAGCAAGGCTGGCGCTACGGTCGGACTGCTGGTTGGGGCCGTACGAAATGCGGTGAAATTCCGTCTCCGTGCCGCCTTCGCGCTGCGTGTTGAAGACATCGAACAATGGCTGCGACTTGCGCTGGCGCCAGGTCGTGGACAGGCTGACGCTCTGGTTGTCGGCGGGCGCGTAATCGACGCCGAGCGCGGCGCTGGCTACGGCGCGGCGGATGAACACCTGCGAAGACTGGCTGGTTTGCCCGCTTTGCCCGGTGGCGGGATTGTTCCAATCGACCGTGGATGCGCGCTGTTTTTCGGTGCCATCCTGGCGCAGCGCCAGGCTGCCGTGCACCCCGAACCTGGCGCCGGTAGCGTCGGCCGAGGCCCCGGCCTGCCACAGTCCGCGGTCCGCCACGCTTGCCTGTAGCTGGCCGTGCGCGCCTGCTGCGCGGTTGTGCTTCAACACGATATTCACGATCGCCCCGCCGTTGGCGCGATACGCGGCCGATGGATTGGTGATGACCTCCACGCTGGCGATATCGGCGCCGCTCATGGTTTGCAGCGCCGCCGCACGCGACTCGGCGTCGCCCGCCAGCATGGCGGTGGGCTTGCCATCGACCAGGATGGTCACCTGGGCGTTGCCCTTGACGGCGATGCGGCCATCGGCCGTGACCGAGATCTCGGGCGTGGCCTGCAGCACATCCTGCGCCGAGCCGTTGGTGGCCCGCGCCAGGCCGGTCACGTCGTGCACGGTCTTGTCGAGCTGTTTGACCGCCGTCGCGCGGGTGCCGGGGACGACCACCGCCGGCGTGACCGGCGCCTGCTGGTCTTGCTGGTCCTGGGCCGGCGCTGCCAGCGGCAGCGCAGCCAGCGCGCAGCACACCAGCCGCCGCATCACAGCTTGCGCCGCGCCAGGTCGTCGAGGAAGTTGGCGCGCGCGGCGGCCCCGGCATACTGGGGGCTGCCGGCCGCCTGCTGCAGCAGGCGCGCAAATACCAGCGTGCGGCCGTTGCGGGTGGCCCAGCCCACGTACCAGCCAATGTACTGGGCAGGATCGGCGCTGCCATTGGCCAGCAGCGCGGCAGCGGTGCCAGTCTTGCCGTGCACGGTCCAGCCATCGGCCGGCGCATCGACCTTGAGCAGGCGCGCGGTGACGTCGTAGGCATGCGCCGACAGCGGCAGCTCGCGGTTGACCACCTTGCGCAGGAAAACCGTTTGCTCCTGTGGCGAAATGCGCAGCGTGGGACTGAGTTCGGACACCGCGACTGCCTCGGCAGTGCCCGCCACACTTGCCAGCTCGCGGTTGCCATAGTCGAAGCTGCGCACATAAGCGCGCACGCTGTCCGCACCCAGCCTGGCCGTGACCTGCTGCGAATACCAGACGATCGATTCGCGCAGCCAGCCGGCGGGACCGGTGCCGTGGCGCCACGACCGGTTGGGGGACGCGTAACTGGCCTTGTACGGCAGATACGGCGCATGGTCGTCGCGCAGCACGCCGCTGTCAAAGCCCATCAGACTGATGGGAATCTTGAACGTGGACGCCGGCGTCACGCGCGTGTCGCATGTGCCTTCGCGCACCAGCGCGGCGCCGCTGGCCGCATCGACCACCAGCGTGCAATCGAGCGCCGTGGCTACCGCCGGCGCCGCGCCGGGCCACGCGCCCGCCAGCAGCTGCGGTGCCTGCACGTCCGGCACGGCGCCCGTGTGCCCGCCCAGCACCGGCTGCAATGCCAGGTTGGCGGCAGCCACCGCAGCCAGGCTGGCCAGCGCGGCCCAGCGCGGCCAGCGTCCGCGCACGGTGGTCGGCGTGCGGATCAGCGCCACGCGGGCCAGCAGCGTCGGTTCGCCGGTAGCGCCAAACGCCAGAGCCAGGCCGGCCGGATGGCGCTGCAATTTCAGCTGGGCCACCAGCGCGGCTGCGTAAGCTTTGCGCTCGCCCTGCGGCCGGCCGCGTAGCACGTCGCGGTCGCATCCGAATTCCTGCGACCAGCCCAGCCGCACGCGCAGCAGGCGCATGAATGGATTGAACCAGAACAGGCATTCCAGCACCAGCGCGGCGGCGCCCAGCGGCAGGTCGTGGCGGCGCCAGTGCGTCAGTTCGTGTTCGACAATCAGTTGCTGCTGCAGCGGATCGAACTCGCGCAAATGGCGCGGCAACAGCAGGCATGGCTTGAACAACCCTTGCAGCATCGGTGAAATGGGCGCCGCCACTTCGACCACGGACGGCAGCGCGGCGGGCAGGCGTCCTGCCAGGCCGCGATGGTCATCAATTGGCAGCAACGGCTGGCCGCTGGCGGTGAGCGCGCGCAGCAGGCGCCGGGCGCGCCACTGGCGATATCCGGCGTAGCCAAGACCGGCCAGATACAGGGCCAGCCAGACGCGCGCGGCGTAATGCAGCCAGGCGCGCGGCGCGGCGGCAACCGGCGCCGGCGCGGCCACCGTGGCCGGGGCAGCCGCCACCGGCACGGACGCAGCGGCAGTTGCAGCCGGCATGCTGTCGCCGATCTCGATCACGGGTACCACCCGCAGGCGCTCGGTATGCGGCATCAGCATGGCGACAAACACCGCTGCCACCGCAACCTGCCCCAGCAACCACAGGGCGCGCTGCTCGGCCAGCGCCGGCCAGCGCCGCGCACACAGGCTGGCCGCGCCCCACACCGCGCCAGCGGCGACCAGCGAACCGGCAGCCGCCAGCAGCAGGCGCGCCAGCGCCAGGTCGAATGCAGACAGTGCCAGTGCAGTCATCGGCGCGGCTTCCCGCCACCATCGGCCGCGCCGTCTGCGCCTTCCAGGTCGGCATCGTCGGGCCAGTCTTGCAGTAATTGTTCGAGCCGGGCCAGCTCCTGGTCATCGACCAGTTTGCTGCCGGTGAACATCGCCACCGGCAGCGGGGTGTCGAGTTCCATCACGCGGGTACCGAAATCACGGGCAAACGCTGCCAGGGTGTCGACTTTTTCCAGCGTGGCCAGATACACCTGCACGCCATGACGCACCTGCTGGCCGACCATGCCCTTTTCCAGCATGCGCTCAAGCGTCTTGCGGGTGGACGAAAACGACCACCCCAGCTCCTGCGCCACCTGGTCGTGCAGTTCGCGTGCGCTCAGCGGGTGCTGGCGCCATAAAGCCTTCAAAAGGCTGAGTTCGGTAATTGAGGGAATCGACATGAGTAGGCCGCAATGTGACTGATATGGCGATTGTGCGACAGTCGTCACATAAAGTCAACCGCACCGCTACGGCCGCGCTGTCCCCGGTGCCGGTGCTGCAATCGGCGCATGTTCGTGCATCAATTCCGCCACCCACTCGATGAATACCCGCAGGCGCGTGCTGACGTAGCGGTTGGGCGCATAGGCCACGTGCAGCGGCATCGGCGCCAGATGCCAGTGCTCGAACAGCGGCAGCAGTTCGGCGCTGGCCAGGTGCGGCCGGGCCATGTAGTGCGGCAGCCATAGCACGCCCATGCCCGCCAGGCCGGCGGCAAGGTAGGCATTGCCGTCATCCACCGCCACCACGTAGCGGCCATCGATGTTCACCTCTTCCGCACCGCCGGCGCCGGTGCGCCACATCGCCACCGGATAGGTTTTGCCGCTGCGGCCCCAGAAGAAGCCCACGATGCGGTGGTGCGTGCCTTCCAGCTCGCGCGGATGACCGGGCGTGCCGGCGCGCGCCAGATAGGACGGCGCCGCATACAGACCCAGTTGCAGGTCGCCCACGTGGCGCGACTTCAGGGTCTGGTCGGCCAGGGCGCCGCCGCGCACGACGCAATCGACGTTCTCGCCGATGATGTCGATGGCCCGGTCGCTCACGCCCATGTCGATTTGCAGGTCGGGATAGCGGGCGTGGAACGCCGGCAGCGCCGGCATCAGGATCATGCGCGCCAGCGGGCTCGGAACATCGACCTTGAGCCGGCCCACGGGCCTGACGGCCGCGTTGGACAGACTGGCTTCGGTATCGTCCAGATCGGCCAGCAGCCGGATCACGCGGTCGTAATAGACCGCGCCGTCGGCCGTGACCTGTACCTGGCGCGTGGTGCGGTTGAGCAGCTTGACGCCGAGCCGCGCTTCCAGCTGCTGCACCAGTTGCGTAACGCTGGTGCGGCTGATGCCCAGCGTGGCCGCCGCGCGGGTAAAACTGCCCGCTTCCACCACCCGCGCGTAAGCCTTCATGGCATCGAATCGGTCCATCGCTCTTCCTGATTATTTGCTTAATTCAAACAGTGATGCAGTAATTCGCTAGTTTATCAATCCAGTCCATACTAGTAAAGTAAGCGCACTGACCAGATACAGGAGCAGAAAATGAGCAAACGCGATGTGGTATTCCCGGCCGGCCGGCAAGCCTTGTATGAAAAAAACCGGTATTCACCGGCGGTCCGGTCGAACGGCTTGCTGTTCGTCTCGGGGCAGGTGGGCAGCCGCGCGGACGGCACGCCGGAGCCGGACCTGGCGGCGCAGGTGCGGCTGGCGTTCGAGAACCTGAACGCGGTGCTGGCGGCCGCGGGCTGCACGTTCGACGATGTGATCGACGTCACCATGTTCGTCGTCGATCCGCAAGCCAATTTCGACACCGTGTGGCAGATCGTGCCCGAGTACTGGGGCGCCGCGCCCCACCCTACCCTGACCGGCGTGGGCGTGACCTGGCTGTACGGCTTCCAGTTCGAGATCAAGGTGGTCGCCCAACTGCCCGGGTAGTACCACACCAGCGCATCGATGGGGTTCCGCAGACGCCTGCCCGTGCTGCGGTCACGGACAGGGCGCGGCGCCCGGCAGCGCACCCAAGGTTTCGGCGGGGGCGACGGTGGTGGCAATCGGCAGCTTGAACGGCAGCGGAATCGCGGTAAACAGGCTGCGGTAGACTGCGGGGACGCAGCTGCTGGTCACGGCGGGATCGCAAATCTGCACCTGCACCAGCCGGATGCACGCGGCATCATACGGATGTTGCAGGCACGCGTTACGGTTGCTGACCGGGCATGACAGCAAAGTGGCCGGCGCCGCCGGCGTCATTACCGGCGCGTCGAAAGGTGTCAGCGCCAGGTAGCTGATGCGCACATGGGCATCGGTGATGGGCGCGCCGAGCAGCATGGTGCCGGCGCTGTCGCGAAAGACTGCCTGCCGGCGCACCGCCTGCAGTGCCGTCGCGCTGCTGAAATCGGCGTTGGCCGCCGCCAGCGCCGCGCGCTGCGCCACCACCGGTATGGTGGTGATCACATACATGGCACGCGCCAGTTCCATCAGCGCGCAGGCAAACGTCAGGAACACCAGCAGTACCAGCGAAAACTCCGCGGTGACCAGGCCGGCGGACCGGTTCGGCGCGCTCACTGGTACAACTCCACGGGGCCAGTCAGCGTGCGCTCCGGGGCGATGCCGCCGAACTCCACGTTCAGGCTGGTTGCGGTAGCGGGCACCGTCAACAGGAATTTGCCGATGCCCAGTACCGTGGCGGCGCCATTGGCACCCACCGGGCACGCCAGCAGCGGCACCCGCAGCACCCGCCGGCTGGCAATGCCGCGCTGGGCGGCGGGCGGCGCCAGCGCATACGTCGAAGACGTGGAGACATAAGGCGTGGCCGTGCCGCTCGGATAGCTGGCGGGCGTGGGCGGACCGGGAGCATACAGCGCGGCCCAGCTGCCGGTGCCAAACACCCCATAGCCGGCGGCAGGTTCCTCGGCGCTGGCGGCATACTCGCTGTATGGCACCGGCCGGGCATAGGCCCACAAGGTGCCGTAATTGGCCGGCTGATTGCCCACCGGCGCCGGAAAAGGATCGGCAATGGTCCGGAGCTTGCCACCGGCGGTGCTTGCCAGGGCACCCTGCTGTCCGGGCGCCACCGCCATCCATGGCGCCGACAGGTTGTAGGCATAGGACTTGATGTTCCGGTCGGGCGGCGCCGTGGCGGCCGTGCACAGCGACTGGTCATACACGTTGAACCGCGAATTGAGTTGGCGGAACAGCGCCGCCAGCGGAAACGGTTGCGCCACCGTGATGCTGCCGCCGCTCAGTCGTGGCATCGCCAGCTGGCCCACGCAGGCATAGGGCCCTACTGCCTCGGCGGTGGTACCGCGCGCGGTGCCGGTCTGCCCCGGCGGGGCAAACGGGTTGATGACAAAATTGGCCGGGGTCACGCCGGCCGGATTAAGCTGCATCAGGTCGTAGCCCACGCCGCGCCGAAAGCCATACTCCACCAGTTCCGCGTTGGCCGCTCCCCCCGGATTGTCGCGCTTTGCTGCTGCCGCTTGGTCCAGCGCGCACACGGCCAGCGGATCGACATCGATGGCGGCGCGCCCCGCCACCGCTTGCGCAGCCACCGGCACCGTGGCCAGCGCCGGCGCCAGCCAGCCCATGACCAGCAACGCCAGGCGGTTTTGCGGCGCCGCCAGCCTGGCGGTATCGGCCTGCACGAACCAGATGCCGGCGGCATCGCTGCGGGCATTGGCGGCGCTGGCCCAGGCGCCGGCGGGCGCGGCGCCGAACCGTAGCGCATCGTCGCTCCAGACCACGCGGCTTTCATTGGCATCGTAGTTCATGCCGTCCACGGCGCGGCGCGCCTCCGCCACCGCATTATCGACGCCGGCGGGTGTGCCATTGAGCTGCTGGGCGGCAGCCAGCGCTGCCGCGCGCGCCACCACGTCAAATTCGAACCGGCGGCTGTACACCCGGGCCAGATCCAGCGCCATGCCGTAAACGCCGAGGATGACCAGCAAGGTCATGGCGACCATGATCGCGGCAACGCCGCGCTGCGGCGCCGGAGACGGCCGTAAATGTCGGAAGGATATTGCCATTACGAAATTCTAGTTCGTAGGCAATATTCAAGGTTGCGCCAGCACAAAGCCGCTCAATGGCATGCACGCTGGGCAGCCCAGGAACTCCCGGAGCACGCGGTTAAATTCCGCCGGTGCTTCAATATTCGAGATGTGCGCCGGCGTGAACCCACACCAGGTTCTCGATGCCGCCGGCCGCGTCGAACGGCCAGACACCGCGCCTTGGCACATTGCACCTTTCCCTGGCACCTGCGCCGCAGGCGACCTGTCGGGCAGCGACCGTGTAACGCGCAGCCAGCAGCTGAAAGCGGCCGTTGTTCAACGGCGCGTGAACAAGTAGTACCCCACTCCCAGCGCCACCGCCGCAATCGCGGTCTTTTTCACCGTTCCCTTGTTCAGGTTGCGGGCGATGCCTGCCTGCACGGCGGGCCGGTGCGAGAACAGAATCTTGCCCCACTCGCGCAATTCGTTCTGCGCCAGTTTCATGCTGGTTTGCTGCAGCAGCCGTTGCACGCGTGGTTGCAGGGCGCCGTCGAGTACCGGTTCGGTATCGTTGGCGGCGAGGGTGTCTTTCAAAAAGCGGTTCATGATGGTCCGATCGAGGGCGATGCCACGCTTGCGCCTGGCCTGGATGACAGGTTGACGATACACCGGGCCAAATGCGCACAACGTGCGCTGGCTAACCCGGCGCGCATTTGCGCCCGTACGATTGCATGGTCAGGATGAAAAAACCGTTATTCATAAGGTAAGATACAGATAATCGATTCCTGGATTCCATTCAATGTCCGAGCGCAGCACGTTTTCGTCGACACCGGCCAGCGCCTCCGCCGCTGGCCGCGGCCTCGGCACGCCGGACAACCATGCACCCGACTTTATTCCCACCCTCGATTTGCGGGCACTGATCGACCGCGTGGCCCGGCCTGACGATGGCGCCGACCAGTCCACATCGCAGTTCGTCGCGCAGTTTCTCGACATCGCCGTGCAACTGGCACGCGCCGTGGCAGGCCTGCACCAGGCCGGCATCGTCCACCGCGCACTGAACCCCGCCAATATCGGCTGGAACGGCGCCATGGGGCCGGCCAGCCTGGTCGGCTTCAGCGGCGACCAGGCGGGCGTGCCCGATACCGATCTTGCCTATATTTCTCCAGAGCAAACTGGCCGCACTGGCCGCTCGGTCGATACCCGCACCGACCTGTACGCGCTGGGGGCGATTTTCCACGCGCTGCTGACAGGCGCCCCGCCCTTCATCGCCGCCGACCCGATCGAGCTGGTACACGCCCACCTGGCGCGGCGGCCGCGGGCGGTCCATGCGATCAATCCGGCGCTGCCGGTCGTGCTGTCGGACCTGATTTTGAAACTGCTGGAAAAGGAACCGGAGCGACGCTATCTGACCGCTGCCGCGCTGGTGGCCGATCTCGAGGAAATTGCCGCGCAGTGGGCGCGCACCGGCGTGGTGGAACCGTTCGCGCTGGCGATTCACGACGTGCCGCGCGAACTGTCGATTTCCGACCAGCTGTACGGGCGCGAGCGGGAAACCGCAGTCTTGCGCAATGCCTTCGAGCGTACCCGCGCCGGCCGCCGTGAACTGGTGCTGGTCACCGGCGATCCGGGCATCGGCAAGTCGGTGCTGGTGTCGTGCCTGGCGCAACCGGTCGCCGCCAGCGACGGCCATTTCATCGTGGGCAAATTCGACCAGTTGCAGCGCGGCGTGCCGTACGCGGGACTGGTGCAGGCCTTGCGCACGCTGGTGCGCACCCTGCTCACCGAACCCGATGCAGCGCTGGCCGCGTGGCGCCAGCGCATCCAGCTGGCGGTGGCCGGCAACGGCCAGGTGCTGGTCGACATGCTGCCCGAAATCGCCGCCATCCTAGGCCCGCAGCCGCCTGCGGCGGCGCTCGAACCGCTGGAATCGCGCAACCGCTTCCGCCAGGTGCTGACGTCGTTCCTCGGCGTGTTCGCCCGCCCCGAGTATCCGTTCGCGCTGTTCCTCGACGATTTGCAGTGGATCGACGCCGCGTCGCTTGAGCTGATCCGGGAATGGCTGGCCGATGGCAAAACCGGTCACCTGCTGGTCGTGGGCGCCTACCGCCGCACCGAAGCGGGCGAGGCCCACGCGCGTGCGCTTGCCGATGAACTGCGCGGCACCGGCGGCGTGCCCGCATACATCGAACTGACACCGTTGCAGGCCGGCGATGTGGCGGCGCTGGTGGCCGACGCCCTGCACCAGGACGTGGCGCGCTGCACGGCGCTGGCCGCGCTGCTGGCCAACAAAACCGCCGGCAATCCGTTTTTCATCCGCCGCCTGCTGCGCATGCTGCACGACGACGGCTTGATCGCTTTTGATGCCGCCGCGCGCGCGTGGCGCTGGGACCTCGACCAGATCCAGCGCGCACCGGTCAGCGACAATGTGCTCGATTTAATGGTGCGCACCATCGACCGCCTGCCCCAGACCACGCAGGAACTGCTGCAGGCGGGCGCCTGCCTCGGCCACCGCTTCGACCTCGGTGCGCTGGCCGAACTGACCGGACGCACCCGCGCCAGCATCATGCACGAACTGTGGCCGGCGCTCGACGACGGTCTGCTGCTGCCCCTGCGCGAGGCATTGCCAGCCGGCCCGCGCACGGTGCCGCTCGAACAGGACTTGTCGGGACTGCCCGTCACGCTGCGCTTCGTCCACGATCGCGTGCAGCAGGCCGCGTATTCGCTGCTGGCGCCGGCCGACAAACAGGCGCTGCACCTGGAAATCGGCCGCCAGCGCCTGCAACTGGCGGCCGCCGACGCCAACACCTCCCGGCACCCGCAGCTGTTCGACATTGTCGATCACCTGAACCTTGGCGACGCGTTGATGACCGATGCCGGCGAACGGCTGGCGGTCGCGCGCCTCAATCTCGCGGCGGGCCGCAAGGCCAAAGGCTCGGCCGCGTACCTGGCCGCCTTCGATTACCTGATGACGGCCAAACGGCAACTGCCGGCGCAGCCGTGGCACGACTGCCCGGAACTGGCCTACGCCATCTACCGCGACCTGGCCGAATGCGCGTACCTGGTGGGCCAGCACACGGTGGGCGAGCTGCTGCTCGACACGGCGCTCGACCACGCGCCGTCGCGCATCGCCCGTGCCGACCTGTACAGCCTGCGGGTATTGGCGGCCACCGTGGCCGCCGACTGGGCCAGCGCCCTGCGCTGGGGCCGCGCAGGGCTGGACGTGTTCGGCCACGCCTGGCCGCTCGCTATGCTGGCCGAAGCCAACGAAGCCGAAGCCACCGCCGTGATGCGCAACGTGGGCGCCCGGCGCATCGAAGACCTGGTGCATCAGCCCGAGGTGCAGGACGAGGAAATCCTGGCCAGCATGCGCTTGTTGTCGCTGCTGGGACCACCGGCGTATTTCAGCGGTTCCGAAGTGCTCACCTTCCTTGTCACGCGCAGCGCCAACCTGTCGCTGCTGCACGGCGCCTCGGGCTACACGGCGTTCGCCTACGTGTTCTACGGCGCACTGCACAACGCCCGCACCGGCGCGTACGACGTAGGCTACGCGTTCGGCAAGCTGGCGCTGGCAATGGCGCGGCGCTTCGGCAATCGCGCGGAGGAAAGCCGCACGCTCGAGGTATTCGGCCTGGTGGTGCACGCGTGGCGTGCGCCGCTGCGCGAAAGCCTGCCGCTGATGCAGGAAGGCCACCGCGCCGGCGTGGAATCGGGCGAGCTGGCATACGCCGCCTTCAACCTGTGCGGCTTGCTGATCAACGGTTTGCCGGCCGGCGTGCAGCTCGCCAACCTGATGGCCGATGCCGACCTGGCGATCGATTTCGCCACCCGCTTCCACAACCGTACCGCCATCGACATCTCGCTGCCGTTCCGCCAGCTGGCGCGCATGCTGCTGGGCCGCACCCGCAGCGCCACCAGCTTCGACGACGATAATTTTACCGAAACGCGCTTCCTCGCCGAGACCCAGTCCAACCAGACCGCACTGGGCCTGTACTGGGTGGCGCGGCTGCAGGGCGCCTACCTGCTCGGCGATATCGCCACCGCGCGGCGCGCCGCGTACGAAGGCGCGCGGTACATCCAGGCCGGCATCCTGGGCATGGTCACCTCGGCCGAACACAGTTTTTACACCGCACTCACGCTGATGCATGGCCGGCCGGCGGCGGCCGCGCTGGGCGCACTGGCGGCGGAACTGGCGCCGCTGCGCGCCCAGCTGGCCAACTGGGCGCACCACTGCCCCGCCAACTTCCTGCACAAGCACCAGATCGTGGAAGCGGAATTCGAACGCCTGCACGATGCGCCATGGCAGGCGCTGGAGTTGTTCGGCGCCGCCATCGACAACGCCCAGCACCAGGGCGTGGTGCAGGATGCCGCGCTGGCCAATGAACTGGCGGCGCAGCTGTTCCTGCAACGGCAGCCGGCAGTGGCGGCGATCTATCTGCGGGCGGCACTCGACGGCTACCGGCGCTGGGGCGCGGTGGTAAAACAAGGCGCGCTGCGTGGCGCACACCTGGCCCTGCTGGGGGCGTCCGATAGCGCCAACGGGGCCGCGCCGGCGGACCGGCAGGCACCGGCCGGCCACGGCATCGACGCGCTGGGCCTGATCAAGGCGGCGCAAGCCATTGCGGCGGAAACCGAGCCGGAACAGCTGTTCCGGCGCATCCTGCAAAACGTGGTCGAGGTGGCGGGCGCCCAGGGCGGCATGCTGTTGATTGCCACAGATGGTGCGCTGCGCGTGCGCGCCCGCATGGAAGCCGGCCACGCCACCACCGTGGTGCTCGAAGATACGGCGCTGGAGGACAGTCCGCTGCTGCCATCGGCCATCGCCCGCTACGTCGCGCGCCTGAAGCAACCGCTGGTGCTTGACGACGCCGCCGCCGAGGGCCCGTTCGCCGCCGATGGGGCGGTGCGCGACCTCGGCTTGCGCTCGGTGTTGTGCGTGCCGCTCACCAAGCACGACCAGGTGATGGGTCTGCTATATCTGGAAAACCAGGCCATGGCGCGGGCCTTCACCGCGCAGCGCGTGGACGTGGTGCAGGCACTGGCCGCGCAGGCTGCCACTTCGCTGGAAAGCGCCGTCCTGCTGCGCGAACGTGCGCGCGGCGAACAGGCGGCCCGCTTCCTGTCTCGGGCCGGCGCCGCGCTGGCCGAATCGCTGGATCCGGCCGAGACGCTGGCCCGCGTGGTGGAACTGGCCGTGCCGGCGTTCGCCGACTGGTGCTTCCTCGACCTGGTGGACGGCGCCGGCCAGGTGCACCGCGCCCAGGTGGCGTATGCCAACCCGGCCCACGCGCAGCTGGCCCAGGCCCTGAAAGCCTACACGATCGCGCCCGGCGATCATGACCGCCAGCCGCTCACCCAGGCCGCGCATCAGCGCGGCGCACTGCTGTGCCGGCAGTTGTCGGCACAGCAGTCGCGGTCCATGGCCACCGACGAAGCGCACTGCCGGCTGGTGGAGGCGCTGGGCGGCGTATCGCTGATCGCCGTGCCGCTGGTGGCGCGCGAGCGCACCCTGGGCGTACTCACGTTTATCGTGGCGCAGTCCGGCCGCCGCTACGACGAGCAAGACCTGGCGCTGGCGCGCCAGTTCGCCGACCGCAGCGCGCTGGGCATGGACAACGCCAGCCTGTACGACCAGGCGCGCGCCGCGATCCAGGTGCGCGACGACTTCCTGGCCGTGGCCTCGCACGAGTTGCGCACGCCGCTGATGCCGCTGCAACTGCAAATCCATCTGATCGAGCGGCGCCTGCCAACGCTGTTCGAAAATCCGGAGAGCGCGGCCTGGCTGTCGAAAAGCCTGGCCACCTTGCAGCGCCAGGGCAAGCGGCTCGAACGGCTGGTCAACGAACTGCTCGACATTGCCCGCATCACCGGTGGCCAGCTGCACATGGAGCTGAGCCAGGTGGACCTGGAGCCGTTGGTGCACGACGTGGCGGCACGGTTGCAGGAGACTGGCGAGGGCAGCTCGTCCGGATCGGTGCTCACGGTGGTGTGCCCGGCGCCCGTCATCGGCCATTGGGACCGGATGCGCATCGAGCAAGTCATCAGCAATTTGCTGTCGAACGCGTTAAAGTATGGGCAGGGTCGCGCCATCGATGTGGTGCTGGCGCAGCGCGGCGACGACGCCGTGATTACCGTTACCGATCACGGCATCGGCATCGAGGCGGCCCACTTGCAGCGCATTTTCGGCCGCTTCGAGCGGGCGGTATCGGCCAGTAATTTTGGCGGCCTCGGCCTGGGCCTGTACATCGTGCGCGAAATCCTCGCCACCATGGGCGGCTCGGTGCAGGTCGTTTCCACGCCGGGCGAGGGATCGACGTTTACGGTCGTGCTGCCGCGCGGTGCGGCCGCCGATCCTTGATGAGAGAATTGGTATCATGGGACAACTTGCCGCGCCAACCGCGAACACCATCCTGATCGTCGACGACGATGCCGACATCCGCGCCGTGCTGTCGGAATTCCTGCAGGATGAAGGATTTGCCATTGCCACCGCCAGCAACGGGCTCGATGCCCTCACCTACCTGCACCAGCACCCGGCGCCGTCGGTCATCCTGCTCGACCTGATGATGCCCATCATGAACGGCTACCAGTTCATCGCCGCCCAGCAGCGCGACGAGCTGGTCTCCACCATTCCGGTGGTGGTGATGACAGCGCGCGGCGCCATCGACCCCGCGCTGATCGGCGCCATCCGCGTGCTGCCAAAACCGATGAACCTCGACGATTTGCTGGAGTCGCTGGCCACGGCCAAGGCCAGCGGCGCGCTGCGGCCGGGACCTGAGCAGCGCGGTAAGTGAATTCGGCCGCATCAATTTTTTTTTGAAGTACCAGATCATCCACATCCTCCCATTGAATCGTCGCGCAGGTGCCTTGCCGGGGCAGCGATCTGCTCATCATTGCGATTTTTTTAACCGATAGTCACATTCGCCGCCTGAATTGCATAACATGCAAACAAATACAGGCCGGGCGAACGATATCGTGAGGAAGACTCCTCCGCGCTCGTCTTGCCAACAGGGGGAGACGCATGAGCGCATGCATGGATACGGAAGTAGTCGACTGGCTTACCATCAACTTCCTGCCGCACGAGGCAGAGCTGCGGCGGATGTTGCGCAGGGTGTGCTCAGGGCCCGCCGAAATCGACGACGTGATACAGGAAACCTGCTACCGGCTGCTGTCGCTACCAAGCCTGGCGCACGTGCGCGATCCGAAACCGTTCGTGTTCCGGTCGGCCAAGAACATCATGCTCGACCGCATCCGCCGCGACGCCGTGGTCAGCATCGAGGCGATGGCCAACCTCGAAGACCTGCAAATCGCCGACGCGGCGCCGTCGCCCGAGCGCGTGGTGCTGGCGCGCACCGAGCTGAAATGGGTCATCGGCCTGGTGGCGCACCTGCCCGACCGCTGCAAGAACGTGTTTCGCGCCCGCCGCATTCACGGCTTGTCGCAGCAGGAGACGGCGCAGAGCCTGGGCCTGACCGACAGCGTGGTGGAACACGAGATGATGCGGGCGATGAAGCTGATGTCGGAGCTGATCGCCAAATATGGCATGGACCAGCAGCCGGCTGAAGAACACCGGTTCGCGACCAGAAAACGAGCAGGCAAGAAAATCCATGTCAACGATTGAACATCAGGCGGCAACCTGGGTGGCGCGCCAGTGCGCGCGCGGGTTGGGCGACACCGAACGAGCAAGCCTGCAGGCGTGGCTGACGGCCGACCGCCGCCACCACGGCGCGTATGCGCGGGCGCTGGCGATCCATAACGCCATCAGCGTGGCCACGGCGCCGCTGGCCATCCCCGCACAGCCAACGGCGGCGCCGCAGTTCAATGCTGCGCGCCGCAGCCTGCTGCGCTACGGCGGTCTGGCCGCGTGCCTGGCCGCCAGCGTGGGCGCCGGCGGTTTTTACGCGCTGCAGCGGCAGGCGGTGCTCACCACCGCCAAGGGCGAATTTCGCAAGGTGCCACTGGCCGATACATCGATTGCCGAAATTAACAGCGGCAGCCGCATCGAAGTGCGCTTCACCGACCGCCAGCGGCAGGTCAACCTGCGCCGGGGCGAGGCATGGTTCGAGGTAGCCAAGGATAAGACCAAGCCATTCATCGTCGAATCGGGCAATGCCCGCATCCGCGCGGTGGGCACCGCGTTTGCCGTGCGCCGCTACGCCAACGGCACTGAGGTGCTGGTTACCGAAGGCACGGTGCAGGTGTGGAACCAGCAAGCCACCGGGCGGCGCCAGCTGCTCACGGTGGGCGAACGGGCGTTTCTGGCGGACGGGATCACCGTCACACGGCAGCCGAATGAAGTGCGGCGCAAGCTGGCGTGGAGGGAAGGTAAACTGATCCTCAAGAACCAGACGCTGGACGAGGCGGTAATCGACTTTAACCGCTACAGCGCCAAGACCATCGTGATCCGCGACGCCGCGCTGGGCCCGCGCCGGTTGTTCGGCCAGTACCAGCTCGACGCGCCCGAACTGTTCGCCCGCGATGTCAGCACGGTGCTCGATGCGCCGCTGCACATCACCGGCGACACCATCTACATCGGCCATGCGCCGCGCGACGCTTGAGGCGCGTCAGCCGCGGGCGCTTCAGTCAATTTGCTGAACGTTTGTGCATCGCGCGCTGGCGGCAGGAGGAACTGCGGCGAGCCGCGCGTCTTTACTGTACGGGGCAATATAGTCCCGCATAAAACCAAAGGAGACGGCATGACATTCATGCAGCTATGCGCCCGTACGGCCGCCGTGATGACGGCCGTGGGCCTGGCAGCGCATGCGGGAGTCGCGCACGCGCAGGAAACCCCAAGGCCGTTCAACATCAGCGCCGGCGTGGCCACCGAATCGATTCCCGAATTCGCGCGCCAGGCCGGCATCAACGTCCTCGCCTCGGCCGATATCCTCGGCAATGTCAATACCAATGCCTTGTCCGGCGCTTACGTCCCCTCCGAGGCGATCGACAAGCTGCTGATGTGCACCAGCCTGGTGGGCCGGGTGGGCGCTGGCGGCACGGTCGTGATTCTGAAACGCCAGCCCCTATCAGCTGCCCCTGCCGCCCCTGCCGGCCCGCAGTCAGGCGAGGCCAGGCCCGGACCACGCAAGGCGGCCTGCCTGGCCGTTTCGGCGGCGGGGACGCTGATGGACGGTGGCGCTGTCACTGCTGCAGAGGCGCCAGCCGTGCCGCCGGTCGCGGCAACGCTGGAGGAGCCGCCATTGGTCCCGGCGCAGCAGGTGATGGTGGTGGGCACCCGCGCATCGCAGCAGTCGGGTATCGACCGCAAAAAGAATGCCGCCACCGCCATCGATTCCATCGTGGCCGAAGACGTGGGTTCGCTACCGGACCGCAATATCGGCGAGGCCATCTCGCGCATGGCCGGCATCGCGCTCGATCGCGGCGAATTCGGCGAAGGGGTGAGCGTGGCCGTGCGCGGCAACGGCCCGGACCTCACGCGGGTGGAGCTCGATGGCCAGGGCGTGCAATCGGCCGGTGGCAGCGACATGAACGGCGGCGGCGACGGCCGCGCCATCGAGTTCCGCCAGTTGTCAGCGGACCTGATCAAGAGCGTGGACGTGGTGAAAGGCTCCACGGCCGACATGACCGAAGGTGCGCTGGGTGGCAGCATCATCATCAAGACCCGCACCGGCCTCGATTTCAAAAAGCCCTATGCGTCGATGCGGGTGGGCGCCACCCGGCATTCGCTGAACCGGGAGTGGAAACCGGACGCCAACCTGATCCTGGCCGACAAATTTCTCGATGGCCGACTGGGACTGATCCTGAATGCCTCGCACACCACGCTGCTCAACGAGGGCCACACGGCGCAAGTGGCCGGCAACGGCAACCAGGGCTATTTCCGCCTGTACGACTTCGATAATTCGCCGGAAAAAACCTTCACGTTCCAGCCGGCCACCGTCAACACGGCCGATCTGGCAGCCACGCAACCGCTGCTGCAGTCGCCGCTGTCCGGCGGCGGCTTGTTCAATTCCGGCACCCCGCTCGATATCGTCACACGGTCGGCAGCCGCGCAGACCAAGGCAGATTGCGCGGCGTCGTTCCCCACCCTCACTGCCGGCCAGCTCGATGCGATGACCACGGCCGCCGCCCGCACCGCCGCGCAAACCCAGCGCCGCAATGAACTGACCACGTGCCTGAACCAGTGGAACGACTACACGCCGTCCGGCCCGCGCTACATCGTCAAGCGCGAAATCGACCGCCGCCAGAACCTCGACCTGCGCGCCGACTTCAAGGTGAACAACGACTTTACCGTGTATGCCAAGGGCAGTTACAACAAGCGCCGCAACGACATCAACCAGCTGTCGTACAGCCTTGGCAACCTGGCCATGAAGGACGGCATGCCCAACACGGTGCCGGGATCGGTGTCGGTGGACGCGCAACACCACCTGACGTCCTACACGTTTACCGACGGCGCCGCCCGCACGGAGCAGATGCACGACATCGGCCTCACCACTGCGCGCTACCTGCAACTGGACGGCAGCTACAAGCGCGACGGCCTGCTGGCGGAATTTTTTGTGGGCGACGCCCGTTCGGACTTCCGCCGTGGCGCCCGGCGCCTCAGTTTTACCGATTACTACGGCGCGGGAACCGCCTCCGTGCTGTCGAATGGCCTGTGGGGCTATACCTTCCCCGGCGTGAATCCGATCACGGGCCAGAGCTTCGAGCGCTACGCCACGCTGTATCCGAACGGCGCCAGCGCCGCCGTCAATCCCGGCCCGTACAGCGTCAATGCCATCCCCGCTTACACGGCAGCGCAGCAGCAGGCGGTGACATCGTCGCCCAACGTCACGTGGGAGCCGCAAATTCGCGAGAGCGACGAACGCACCGCAAAACTCGACCTGACGTATGCCACACCGGAGCGCATCCCGTTCTTCAAGCGCGTCAAGGCCGGTTTCAACCTGCGCGACACCGGCAGCAACAGCTGGACCATCAACAACGGCGGCTACATCCTGCGCGACCCGGTGGGCACGTACGGCCAGCCCGGTTACGTGGCGCCGCTGGTGCTGCCGTCGCCCACGCTGCGCAGCACGCTGTACGGCTGCGCCGACACACCAGGTTCGCTGGGACCGGGCGGCAACAAGTGCCAGTACGGCCTGGTCATGAAGGACAACAGCCGCCAGGCGTTCGACAGTTCGGCCATCATGACCATCCCGCAGTTCATGGACATGCTGCAGCAGACCATGGTGCTGAAGGCCACGCCAACGCAGTTCTTCGGCGGTGCCAGCGGCCGGCCGGCGGGGCTGATCGACAACTGGACCCAGATCGACGTGGAAAAAGTGTTTGCGCTGGCCGGCATCCCCAACGACAATTTCAACTGCGTGAAACGCTGCACGGCCAGCGACGGCAAGGTGTACGACCAGCCGTATGCACAGCTGAAGGAGCGCGCCTCGGCGTTTTACCTGATGACCGACTTCAGCGTCGACGGCCTGCCGTTCGGGCTGGAACTGGAAGGTAACGTCGGTGCGCGCTATGTACGCACCAAGGTGCGCGGCACCGGCATGATGAGCTTTACGGCGATTACCAAGACCGCGTCGTACGACAAGGACACGCCCGACGCGCCGGGCGGCATCGTCACCACCAGGGTATCGCAAAGCACGCGCACAGAAGCCACCGCCAACGACATCCTGCCCAGCCTGAACCTGGCCACATGGCTGCTGCCCGACCGCCTGGTGGCGCGCTACAGCGCCGCGAAAACCGTGGCACGCCCGCCCGTTTCGCGGCTGCTGCCATCGGGTTCCTGCACGTTCGACGAGCGGCGCGAAGACGAGACCGAGGTGTTCCAGCGCTGCTCGGGCACCATCGGCAATCCGCTGCTGCGCGCCCAGCAGAACGTCAACCAGAATTTCTCGCTCGAGTACTATCCGAACCGCGACACCATGCTCACCGCTGCCTATTTCAAGCAGGATGGCAAGGTGGGACCGGCGATTGCGCAAGGCGCCTCGCACGTGCCGCTGTTTGCCGGCACCGACCTGGCAGATCCGTCCACCGGCAAGCCGCTGGCCGACATGCTGTTCGATTATTCCACCTGGATCAATGGCGCCGCCACCCGTCGCACCGGGCTGGAACTGAGCGGCAAAACCGCGTTCACCTTTCTGCCGTCGCTGCTGCGCTACACGGGATTCGACGCCAACTACAGCCGCCAGCGGTCCCGATCGAGCACGGAGAACATCGTCGACCTGCTGACCGGCGCACCGTTGCCCCCGGCGCGCGAATCGCGCTACACATACAACTGGGCGCTGTGGTACGACGACGGCCAGTGGTCGGCGCGGGTGGCGGTGCAGGCGGTGGCCGCGTATTTTACCTGCATCGCGTCGTGCAATGCGGCGGGCGTGGCCAACTATCCCAACGCGGCGCCGGTGCGGGTAGGCTTTCCATACAACCCGGGCGGCGCCAATTACAAGGACGGCACCCGATTCATCGATGCCAAGCTGTCGTACAAATGGCGGCCGAACATCGAGTTCTTCATCGAGGGGCGCAACCTGGGCAACGCCACCACGTCGAACAGCCAGGGCGCGTCGGCGCCGTTTGCGGACGGCACCCCGAATTTACTGGACTTCAATTATTCGGGACGGCGCATCATGGTGGGGGCAAGTTTCCGTACCTTGTAACGCTCTGCAATCCGCTTGCCACACCACGCAGTGTCAATCTCCGGCGCTGGCCGTGCGGCTTTATGCGGCCTGCCCCACATAGCGCATCGTGTTCCGGGTGACCGCCCCCGCTGCTTGCCACAGAATAGGGGTTACTCAACCAGGAGCCACTCAACATGAATTTTCTCAGCCTTCTTTCCTCAGCCCTGATCGGCGCCGTTGCCAGCGCCCGCTCGATGACGCCCATGGCCACCATTGCCGCGGCGCGCCTGGCCGGCCGGCGCACACCCGGTGAACTGTTCCTGCTGGACCGCCCGGTGTTCAAATTCGGCGCGCTGGCCATGGGCGCCGGTGAGCTGTACGGCGACAAGATGAAGTCTGCGCCCGACCGCACCGTGTTCCTGGGCCTGACCGCGCGCGTGGCAAGTGCCGGCATTGCCGGCGCCGCACTGGCGCCCAAGGGACATGAGCGCGCCGGCGCGCTGGTAGCCGTGGCCACCGCCGTGCCGCTGGCCTACCTGACGCTGGCCAAGCGCAAGGAAGCGATGGCGCACATCGGCCAGACCAAAAGCGGGCTGATTGAGGACGCGCTGGTGGTTGCCGCCGGCATTGCCATCGTGGCGCTGGCCACGCGCTCGTCGCGCGACTGACCGCCAAGGCACAAACGCACCAAAGCACCAAGGCTCCAAGCCGCCATCCTACAGCGACGGCAGCAGTCCTTCCGCCCTCACCTGCCAGCCGGTCCTGGGAAAGCCCGGGGCAGCGCTGCGGTTGCCGTCCCAGCCGCCCGCCATCAGCGCCACTGCCAACAGCAAGCCGCCGTTTGACGGAAAGTACGTCTGGGCGGCGCGCTGGTAGCCGGGGCCGTCCGTTGGCTCCAGTTCCGCGCCTGCCGGCGCTGGTGCCGCTGCTGGTGCCAGTGCGCCGGCGCCTGTCGCAACGGGCACGAAAGCCGCCGCATGGGCATCCAGGTGCACGCGCGGCGTCATGCCGCTGCTGCCGTACTGGTTGTTGCGCGCATCGAAAAACAGCCAGTCAAGCGCTTCCTCCGGCGCGCCCAGGCGGGCCGCCGTCATCGCCATCATCGGATAATCCCAGCCCCAGGTCTGGCGCAGGTCCCAGTCGCGCCGCATGCGGTCCAGCGTGCGGCGCATGGTGGGCCGGTCGACGTCGCGGCCCGGCAGCCATCCCAGCGCCATCAGGAACGACATGTGGTCGCGGTTCTGGCAGCTTTCCATTTCGGCATTCGACCGGCAAGCGCCGGCTGCCTTGCGCCAGAAATCCGGTTCCGAGCGCACCGGCAAGTACACGCCATCCCGCTGCGGCAAGTCCGGCCAGCCGGCCAGCACGGCATCCCAGTCGGCGCGGCGCACCTTGCCCGCGCGTGTGCGCCATGCCTGCGCAGTCTCTATGCCCCAGCGAAAATACGCCAGCTCGAAGGTGGGATCGAAGGTGGACAGCGGCGCAAAATTCTCCTGTACCGGAATGAGCGGCGGACCAAGACGGTATTTGCCGCTGGCCGCATCGCGGTGCGCGAACGACGCCAGCAAATCCCCCGTCTGCTCCACCAGGTTGCCATACGCCGCCAGCACCCGCGCACCGTCTTTCCTGCCGCCGGCCCGGTACAGCAGCTCGCTCATGTAGATCGGGTGCGGCTGCTGCCACATGATGAATGGCGACACCTTCGACGGACTGTCCACGCCATCGGGGCCGATCATCTTGGGCCACCACGCGCCGCGCACGCCCTGCTCGCGCGCGCGCGCCATGGCCTGCGGCAGAAAATCCACGTACCAGCCCAGGCTCCGTTCCAGCAGCTGCGGCCGGCCCCACAGGGCGAAATGGGCCGCATGCCACGGATGCATTTCCAGGTGCGACTTGCCGTTCCAGCTGTTGGAAAACAGTCCCTCCTCCTGCGGCGCAAACGCACCGGCCGCATTCACGGCCATCAGGTATTGCGACAGTACCACCCGGCGTTCCAGCTCCGCCGCGCGCGGATCGGACGAGCCGGCAAATTCCACCATCGCCCCGTTGTTCCAGTACGACTGCCAATGGCGCGCGGTGGCGGCCGCGCCAGCCGCAGGCACCGGCAGCGGCGCACCCGGCTGCGCTGAAAACTGCGCCATCACGTTCAAGGTATGCACGGTGCCGGACGCTGCTGCCACCCGGTAGGCATGGGGGCCGTCTGCGACGATCTGCGCGTCCGGCGCGCCAATTGCGGCATGCCACACGGTGCTGTCGATGCGCCGTTGCAGGCGCACTTCACCGGGGTGGCGCGACAGTTCGATGGTGTGGTGCGCGTCCGGCCGGCTCCAGTCGGCGGGATCGGGGTTGAGCGTGGCTGACACGCCGGGAAAGCGCACGCTCACCGCCAGCCGTCCCTGCGCCACCAGGCTGGACTCCACCTGCGCCAGGATGGTGTCCTGGTCCGGCAGCACACGCGTGGTCACGGTCACGGCCTCGCCGTCATAGACGAAACTGCTGTGCAGGGTGCCGGTCCACATATCGAGCGTCTGCCGGGTGTTCGAGAGATCGGCAAAACGCGCCGGCGTGCCGTCGCGGGCGCGCAGGTCGAGCGCCACGCGCGCCAGCGAAAAACGGTGCGGGTTTTCGCGTATCCACGCCACCGCCGGATTGCTGGCCGCTTCGGCCCAGTCCTTGATGTAACCATAGCGGCGCGGGTGGCCGCGCACGTCGATTTCCACCTGGGTATCACGCACCGCATGGCCGTGCGGATTGGGAAAGCTGTGCCACGCCCACTGCGCCTCCACCAGCAGCGGCGCCAGCTTGCTGTAGGCCTGCGTAAAAGTTTGCAGGCCGGTGATGTCGGCCGTGAAGCCGATGCTGCCGTTGCCCAGCATGAGCGGCGCAGCCGGATCGACACGCGCCAGCACCGGGTTATGGCGCTGCACCAGCGCCTGCCGGTCGATACGACCGACGTTGTCCGGGGGCGTGGCCAGCGCCATGCCTGCGGCGCCAGCTTTCGTAGCCGCGGCGGCACCCAGCGCTGCGCCGGCAGCCTGCAGCAGACGGCGGCGGCGCGCACTAAAAGGTGGAAAGTCAATACGCATGGCAGCAAACCCTACACACAATCGGGCTGGCAATTCAACCACGTTTACCAACCAAAAGTGAATATTTATTCGCCCGCAGGTGCGAAGTAATCATCTGCCTGCGCATTTGCGTTTTAGCCGAGGAAGCGGCGCCGCCCGTCAGTCTTAGGAGTAACGGGACAGCACAGTTCCGATCATGGGAGACAAGATGCACTTACCGAGAAATATCGCCCTGCTGGCGGCCATGGGGCTGCTGCTGGCGGCACCCGGCCACGCCGCCGTCATCGGCACCAATACCCCCGCGCCCGAAGTGAGCGTTGCCCGCCTGGCCGAGCTGCCCGCCGCCGAGCGCCCCGCCTGGGCCGCGTACATCGCCCGCTCGCAACGCCAGCACCAGTTCGACCGCGACACGCTGGCCGCCGAGCTGCGGGCCGGTGAGACCGCGCCGCCCGCGCCCACGGCCGGCAGCGGCAAAATGCCGCTCACCCGCGCCGCCGCGTGGTACGGCACCCCCGAGGCACGCGCGATTGCCGACACCATCGTCAGCTTCCAGACGCCGTCCGGCGGCTGGAGCAAGAACCAGGACCGTACCCGGCCACCGCGCCTGCGCGGCCAGCGCTACGCCAACGACGCCGAAACCATGCAGCTCGACACCGGCAGCTTCGACGCGCCGCGCGACCGCTACTGGACCTTCGTGGGCACGCTCGACAACGGCGCCACCACCACCGAGATGCGCTTCCTGGGCAAGGTGCAAGCGCAGTTGCCGGGCCGAGACGGCGACGCCTACCGCGCCAGTATCGTCAAGGCGGTACAGTACCTGCTGATGGCGCAGTATCCCAACGGCGGCTGGCCGCAGAACTATCCGCTCGAAGGCGGCTTCCACGACGGCATCACCTTTAACGACAACGCCGTGGCCGAAGCGGCCGGCATATTGGAGGACATCGCCGAAGGCCACGCCGATTTCGCCTTTGTGCCCGCTGCGCTGCGCCAGACCGCAGGCGCCGCCAGCGCCCGCGCGCTGCGTCCCATCCTCGATGCCCAGGTGGTGGTCAACGGCAAAAAGACCGTGTGGCCGCAGCAGGTCGATGCCTTGACCCTGCAGCCCATTTCGGCCCGCAACTACGAAATGCGCTCGCTGGCCAGCGCCGAAAGCGCCGAGGTGCTGCTGTTCCTGATGCGCCAGCCCAAGCCATCGCCCGAAGTGACCGCCGCCATCGATGCCGGCGCCGCCTGGCTCAAGGCCAACGCCATCCACGGCAAGGCGTTTACCAAGGTCAGTGACGACGCCGGCCGCAAGTTGGTGGACCAGCCAGGCGCCGGGCCGCTCTGGTCGCGCAACTACGACGTGGCCACCGGGGTGCCGATCTTTGGCGACTGGGACAAGTCGATCCAGGACGATGTCAACAACATATCGAAGGGCCGCCGCAACGGCTATTCCTGGTACAACGCGGCGCCGCAAAAAGCGCTCGACGCCTACGCGGCATACACCGCCGGCCAGCGTCCGGCGGTTGCCGGCATCGAACCCGGCTGGCTCACGCTGCCGCCCCGGCCCGACACCAGCTTCGCTGCCGACGCGCTGCCCGCGCGCGCCGCCGTGCTGCCGGTGCTCGACTACGTGGCCGCCGCGCAGATTGCCGACATGAGCCGGCGCGCGATCCAGCTGTCCACCGGTTCCAACCTGTCGGAGATTTCCTCGAACTGGGTGGCCGCAACATTTTACGTGGGCGCGGCGCGGCTGGCGCGGGTATCGAACAATCCCGCCACCCTGCGTTTCCTCACCGCCACCGCCGAACACTATAACTATGCACTGCGCGGCGCCCGCGCCGAACGCACGCTGCTCAACGCCGACGACGTGGCCATCGGCGACTTGTACCAGGAACTGTATGCGCGGCGCGGCCAGCCGGGTGTGCTGATGCCTTTGCAGCAGCGCCTCGACTTCATGCTGCCGCACCTGGACCGCAAGCAGGAGACCCCCACCCTGGTCTGGTGGTGGTGCGACGCGCTGTACATGGCGCCGCCGGTGCTGGCGCGCCAGTCGGCGCTGACGGGCAACCCCGCCTATCTGCAGGCGATGGACCGTGAATGGCGCCGCACTGCCGCGCGCCTGTGGGTGCCGCAGGACCGGCTGTTCCTGCGCGATGAACGTTTCCGCGACCGCGATCACCTCGGTGCAGGCGGCAAGCCGGTGTACTGGGCGCGCGGCAACGGCTGGGTGATGGGCGGCCTGGCGCGCACGCTGGAAAGCATGCCCGCCAACTTCAAGGGCCGCGATTTTTACACCGATATCTTCAAAAAAATGGCCAGCCGCGTGACCGAACTGCAGCAGGCCGACGGCTTGTGGCGCAGCGACCTCAATGATCCGGCCACGTTCGCGGAGCCGGAAACTTCGGGTTCGGCGTTCTTCGTGTATGCGCTGGCGTGGGGTATCAACCACGGTCTGCTGGACCGCGCCACTTACCAGCCGGTGGTCACGCGCGGCTGGGCGGCGCTCAATCGTCACATTCTGCCCAATGGACTGGTGGGCGCGGCGCAAAAGACCGGCGACCGGCCGGTGCCCACCGCGCCTGACGACGTGGGCCCGTACGCGACCGGCGCGTACCTGCTGGCAGGACTGGCAGTGATCGATCTGCACGGACCGCGCCAGCCGCTGCCAGCACCGGCGCTGGCGCGCGACGACGAAGCGACCATTGCCGCCACCACGCCGCAGCCGGTGCTGCCCAAAACCGTGGTGGGGCCGGCCGAACAGGCGCGCCGCGAGCAGGAAATGCGCGCCACCCGCGCGCTGGCCTACGATCCGGCGCAACTGCCGTCGGCGCCGCGCTAAGGAGACCGGCAAATGACCTCCAGCCGTCGCACCATGCTGAAAAACCTGCTGGGCGCTTCCGCCCTGCTGCCGTTGCTCCCATCCACCGCCCGTAGCCGGCAGCCTGAAAACGCCAGGTCCAACAACGCCGCTGCTGCCACCAAGACAGGAGTGGCGCCCCGCGAGTGGACCGACGCCAAAACCGGCCGCCGCATCATCCGCATTACCGACCAGCCGGGCGTCGGGGTGCTGTATTTTTACCGCCACGCGTACACGCCCGAGGGCGACGTGATGGTCATCAAGTCCGCGGGCGGCTTTGCCGCCGTGCGCCTGCGCGACTGGCGCGTAACGCCGCTGGTGCAGGGCGCCGGCATCGAACTGCTGTTCATGCTGCGCACCTCGCGCGAAGCGGTGTACACGGTGGAAGAAGGCAGCGCCGGGTTGCCCGCCGACCGGCCCAAGACCATCCACGCCATCCACGTGGACAGCAAACAGGTGCGCCTGCTGGGCCGCATTGCGGGCGGCCGCATTTCCGCGTCCAATGCCGACGACACTCTGCTGCTGGGCCAGGTGACGGCCGGCGAACAGCCGCTGCAACCGAAGGACGCGGCCAGCGTGGCCAGATTTGGCACCACCGAGTATGCCGCGCTGGGGCCGGACGGCAAGCCGCTCAACTTTGCCAAAGCCAAGGGCGTGCGCATGCTGGAGCGCTGGGCCGCACGGGTGCCGGCCGAACTGTTCACCATCGACCTGCGCACCGGGGAACGCAAGGTGATCTATCGCACCGAGGAATGGATCGGCCATGCCCAGTTCTCGCCCACCGATCCGCATTTGATCCGCTTTTGCATGGAAGGCCCATGGCACCGGGTGGACCGCATCAAGCTGATACGGGCGGACGGCAGCGGCCTGCAAAGCGTGCACACCCGCACCATGAACATGGAAATCTGGGGCCACGAATTTTTCAGCCTGGACGGCAAGTGGCTGTGGTACGACCTGCAAACCCCGCGCGGCCAGGTGTTCTGGGTGGCGGGCCTGGAACTGGCCACCGGCCGCCGCGTATGGAAGCGCGTGGAGCAGAACGACTGGGGCGTGCATTTCAATATCGCGCCCGACCACCGCACGTTTGCCAGCGATGGGGGCGACGCCGACATGGTGGCCCACGCCCCGGACGGCAAATGGATCTCGCTGCTGAAGGCGGACACCATCGTCGATGCCGACCTGGCCTCGTACGACGACAAGCTGATCACCATCGAAAAATTCACGGCTACCCGGCTGGTGGACATGACCAACCATAACTATGAGCTGGAACCGAACCTGCGCTTCACCCCGGACGGCAAGTGGCTGGTGTTCGCCTCGAACATGCACGGCGCCAGTCACGTCTATGCAGTATCGGTCGAATAAATAAAACTAACGGAGACATACAGATGAAACGCAAAACGTACGCACTGGGTGCGATCGCCCTCGCTGCAACCGCGCATGCACAATCGCAGGCCCAGGCGCAAGAGGACAAGACGCAGGCCACCCCTGAAAACACGGTGGTCGTCACCGGCTTTCGCGAAAGCCTGAACAACGCCCTCAATATCAAGAAGAACTCGGACGGCATCATCGACATCATCAAGGCCGAAGACATCTCGAAATTCCCCGATGCCAATCTGGCCGAATCGATGCAGCGCGTGCCCGGCGTATCGGTGGCGCAGGGCGACGGCGGCGAGGGCAAGCAGATCACCGTGCGCGGCCTGAACGCCGGCTTTACCCGGGTGCGCATCAACGGCATCGAAAGCACCACGGCCACCGGTGCGTCGGACATCAACGGCAGCACCAATCGCGGCCGCGCGTTCGACTTCTCCGTGTTCGCGGCTGAATTGTTCAACAGCCTGGCCGTGCGCAAGACGTCGGAAGCGGGCGTGGAAGAAGGCTCGCTGGGCGCCACGGTGGATTTGCGCACGGCCCGCCCGTTCGACTTCAAGGGCGAAACCGCCAGCATTGGCGTGCAGGGACTGTACAACACCGTGTCCGAAAAAACCCAGCCGCGCGTGACCGGCCTGTATTCGAACCGCTGGGATACGCCGATCGGCAAGGTGGGGGTGCTGGTGGCGCTGGCGTACGCCAAGCGCAGCGCCATCGAGGAAGGCTACGAGGCCGTGGACGTGGTGGCCGCGTCGGTCAATGGCGGCTTCTGTTCCCCCATTGGCGCCGCCACCCAGTATCCGGCCAATGATCCGGTCAAAGGCATCAATGCGCAGAACTGCGGCTTCGGCGTGCCGCGCTCGGGCAACCTCGATGCGTACAACAGCGTGATCGGCCGCAAGGACGACTTTGGCGGCACCGTGGCCAGTCCCCTGCCCGGCTCGGGCGCGTTCCACCCGCGCATTCCGCGCTTTCGCCGCTCGCAAACCGAGTACGAACGCACCGGCCTCACCGGCACGTTGCAATGGCGGCCCGACCGCGCCACCGAATTCAATCTGGACCTGATGGGCGGCCGTTACAGCAACAAGCGCTACGACAACTACATCCAGGCCATTTCGTTCGGCCGCGACATGACGGAAAACGGCAAGGGCCAGACCTCGATCGTCGACGCGCAGTTCGACGCCAACGGCCGCTGGACCAAGGGCACGTTCAACGGCGTGGACATCCGCAGCGAGGCATTGCGCGACACTTACTCCACGCTGTTCCGCCAGGCCGTGCTGTCGGCCCGGCGCGACGTTACCGACCGCCTGGTGGTCGATGCCATGGTGGGCGTATCGGACTCGCTGCTGAGCAACCCGAGTCGCACCACGATCCAGATCGATTCCCCCAACGTCAACGGCTTTTCCTGGGACGTGAGCAAAGGCGGCCTGCCGCAGATTAATTTCGGTACCGACGTGACCAATCCGAACAATTTTTCGTTCGGCCCGCAGGACGCCAACGGCACCGTGCACGGCAACTTCGTCGGCCGCTACCTGCGCACCTCGAACCGCCTGAAGACCGCCAACCTCAACGCCGCCTTCGAGGTGAACGACAAGCTCACCGTGCGCGGCGGCGTGTCGTTGCGGCGTAACCGCTGGTTCAACTACGAGGTGCCATCGGGCGGCATTCCCACCCAGGGCTTGCCGGCCGGGGTGAACCTGGCCGACCTGACGCACCAGATTTCCGGCGCCGGCCTTCCCACGTCGTGGGCCGCGGTCGATATCGATAAATTCCTGGCCGTGTACAACACCGAGTGCCATTGCGCCGACATTCCGCTGTCGCCGTACGTGCTGGCCAACCAGGTGAAGCGCCAGGTCGACGAGAAAATCGATGCCCTGTTCCTCTCCGGCGACTTCAAGGTCAATGCCTGGGGCCTGCCGCTGCGCGGCAACCTCGGTGTGCGCGGCGCCGACACCACCACTACGGCCATGCAGCTGATCCGTGACCCGGCCGGCCAGCTGGTGCCGCGCGTGGTGAAACACTCGTACCGCGACTGGCTGCCGGCGCTGAACGTCACGGCCACTTTGCCGAAAGACCTGCTGCTGCGCTTCTCGGCCGGCAAAACCCTGTCGCGCGCGGAGTACGTCGATCTGTCGCCGTCGGCGTCGATCAATCTCACCGGCCAGTCGGTCACCGTGGGCAACCCGACGCTCGACCCGATCCGCGCCAACACCTTCGACCTGCAGGCCGAGTGGTACTACGCCAAGAACGCGATGCTGTCGGTGGGCGTGTTCCACAAAGACATCAAGACCTTCATCCAGCGCACCAACGAGTTGATGACATATGCGGAGACCGGCCTGTCGAATGCTTACCTGACCGGCACCGGCTGCTCGATCACGGGCGGCACGCCAGCCTGCCAGATCCAGCCCGACACCCAGGTGAGCGTGAGCCGCATGGTCAACACCAAGGGCGGCCCGCTCGACGGCGTGGAAGTGAACTGGCAGGTGCCGTTCACGTTCCTGCCCGGGGCGTTCAGCAACATGGGGGCACTGGCCAACTACACCCACGTGAAATCGAAGATCACGTACATCACCCGCGTGGACAACCCGCGCACGCCAGCCAACGAGCAGCTGACCGAAGAGGCCAACTTCATCGGCCTGTCGCCGGACGCGTACAACCTCACCGTGTATTACGAGGACAAGGCGTTCAGCGCGCGGGTATCTGCCACGCATCGGTCGAGCTTTATCCGCGACGTGCTGCGCAACGCCAACGGCAGCGACCATTCGTTTGCCGTGCCCTCGACCAAGGTGGGCCTGTCGATGTCGTACAACGTCACGCCGCAGTTGCGGTTGTCGTTCGAGGCGCAAAACCTGACCAACGAGCCACTGCGCTACGGCAAGGACACCGAGCGCGACGATACCCTGCTCTACGGTAAATCGGGCCGGTCCTACGTGCTGGGAGCGAACTACAAGTTCTGACGGGGTGGCCGGGGCCGGCGCAGTGGCGGGACGCACCGCGCTTTGGTAAAATGATGAGAATAATTCTCAATCAGGACTTTCACCATGATGCTGCACGTCCCCGGCGTTCTCACGCCGGCCCAAGTTTCCGCCATCCGCCAACGCCTCGACCAGTCCGACTGGATCGACGGGCGTGCGTCGGTCGGTACCCAGGGCGCCAAGGTCAAGCGCAACCGCCAGTTGCCGGAAGGCTCGCCGCTGGCTCTGGAACTGGGGCAGATCATCGTGGCGGCGCTGGCCGACAATCCACTGTTCTTCTCGGCAGCGCTGCCGTACCGCATCCTGCCGCCGCTGTTCAACCGGTACTCGGGCGGCGAACATTACGGCGACCATATCGACGGCGCCATGCGCCGCGTGCCGGGCAGTGGCCAGTGGCTGCGCACCGACGTCTCGTCCACCCTGTTCCTGAGCGAGCCGGAAGATTACGACGGCGGCGAACTGGTGGTGATCGACGCGTACGGCACCCATGAAGTCAAACTGCCGGCGGGCGACCTGATCCTGTATCCATCGACCAGCGTACACCACGTGGAACCGGTCACGCGCGGCGAACGCGTGTGCTCGTTCTTCTGGAGCCAGAGCATGGTGCGCGACGACGCGCGGCGCGGCATGCTGCTGGAACTCGACCGCAACATCCAGGCACTGCGCGCCCGCGTGGGCGACTGCGAGGAACTGGTCTCGCTCACCGGCCACTACCACAACCTGCTGCGCCAGTGGAGCGAAGTCTGATACGATAAAAAAACGCCACCCGAAGGTGGCGTTGCGGTTACCGTAGTACCGTCATTCCCGCGCAGGCGGGAATAATTTAAATTAATACTTGAAATTGGCCGTCAGCGTAGCACTGCGGCCGGCGCCCACGCCGGCATAGTGCGGCGACGAGACCTTGTCGTAGTACAGCTTGTCGCCAAGGTTTTGCACGTTCAGTTGCAGCGCGATGTGCTTGTTCACTTCGTAGCTGGCCATGGCGTCGAAACGGCTGTAGCCTGGCGCGAACTTGGTGTTGGCGATATTCGCATACACCTTGGCCACGTAGTTGACGCCGCCACCCACCACCAGGCCCGGCAGCACCGTGTACGACGTCCACAGCGACGCGCTGTTTTTCGGCGTGGTCGGGAACACATTGCCGTTGTAAGGCGATGCGGTGTAGATCGGCGCCGCCGTGGTGCCGGTGTTGACGAAACCGTTGTTCGACACGCGGCCGTCCAGGTACGTGTAGCCGCCGAACACCTGCCATTCACGCGTGATGTTGCCGCTGATGCCCAGCTCCACGCCTTTCATGGTTTTTTCACCGACGTTTTGCGTGGTGCCGTCCGGCGCGGTCACGCGGGCGTTGTTCATTTCGCTGCGGAACACGGCTGCGCTCAGCGACAGGCGACCGCCTGGCAGCACTTCCCACTTGGTGCCCAGCTCGAAATTCTTGCTGTCCTGCGGCTGCAGGTTTTGCACGGTAGTGCTGAGAGCGTCGAGGCCGTCGCCGCCATCGTTGCCTGGAGGCGTGGAGGACGTACCGTACGATACATACACACTGCTGTTGGTCGATGGCTTGTACACCAGGCCGGCCTGGTAGTTGTTGAAGGTGCTGTCCACCGCGGCGCGTACCGCTGCCGTGGTCGTGCCATTGGTGACATACGCCGGCGTGTCGAGCGTGGAGCGGAACTGGTCGTGGCGCAGCCCCAGGTTCAGCAGCCATTGCGGCGTGAACTCCACGGTGTCGAACAGGTAGGCGGAACGGCTGTTGCTGACCACGCCCGTGCGGGACGGCGACAGGCTGCGCTGGTACACCCACGGATCGTCCGGGTTCGGGTTGATCAGCGGCGCGCAGTTGTAGCCGGTGGCCGCGCCCGAGGTGGCGCACACGGTGTTATTGGTCAACGTGTTATTGGTGCCTGGCGTGAACACGTAGCTGCCGCGTTTGGTTTCTTCGCGGCTGATCTCGACGCCACCGGTGTAGGTATGCTTGATGCCGGCGGCCGTGAAGCTGCCGGACAGGCTGCTGGCGTTGGCTGCGGTTTCGGTCGTGGCGACGCGGGTGTTGGCGCGGCGCCAGACGGTGCCGTACAACAGGATGTTGCCCTTCGAATCGTCGGGCTGGGTCCATACGTAATCGTTGCTGGTGCGCCCGTACCGGCTGACGTTGCGGAACACCATGCCGTTGGCGAATTCGTGCTTGACGTCGACGGTGCCGATGTCGGTCTGGTTGTCACGGAAGTCACGGTTGACCAGGCCGTAGAACGTGTCGCGCGGGACGCTGATCGGCGTGCCGTCGCCGTTCTTGCTTACATTGGCGCCGGTCGAGAACGGATTATTGAACGGAATGCCCGTGTCCGGCAGTTCGTTCGACTGCATATGGTAATAGCTGAGGTTGACCTTGGTGGCCGATTGCAGGCCGAAGGCAACGGTGGGCGCAATGCCCCAGCGATGGCCACCGACCGGGCCGCGACCGGCCACGTTGGCGTCATGGCCCATCACGTTCACGCGCACCGCCACGTCGTCGTTGATCACGCGGTTGACGTCCAGCGTGCCGCGCCGGTACTGGTCGGTACCGAGGCCCACGCTGCCGGTAATGAAATTTTCCGCCTTGGCGGTCTTGCTCACCATGTTGATGCCGCCGCCCGCCGACGAACGGCCGCCGTAGGCCGAGTTCGGGCCCTTGACCACTTCGATCTGTTCCAGCGCAAAGATCTCGCGCGACTGCGCGCCGCTGTCGCGGATGCCGTCGATATAGGTGTCGCTCTGGGCGTTGTAGCCGCGAATGAACAGGTTGTCACCGACCGGGTTGCCGCCCTCGCCCGCGCCGATGGTAATGCCGGGCACGGTGCGCAGCGCGTCGGCCAGCGACACGGCGCCCGTCTGCGAGATGACTTCCGCCGTGATCACGGTGACCGCCTTGGGGGTGTCGAGCAGCGGCATGGTGAATTTTTCGTTGGCCGATTTCTTGACCTGGAAATCGCTGGCGGCGCGCTGGCCTTCAATGGTGACTTCCGGCAGCGTCTGCGGCGCGTTGCTGGTCTGGGCGTGCAGGGCCAGCGGCATCGCCAGCGTGGCAAACGCGGCAGCTGCTGCGCCTTGTGCCCGCGTTGGGCGCATGCTTGGGCGGGCCATGCCGTGCTTGCGGCTGACGATGCCGGGAGCGCGCGCGACGGTCTTGTTTTCTTTGCTTGAGGTCATGATGGTTTCACTGTCTGGTTCTTGGTTGGCTATCAGGCTGGCTGGGCGGAACTGCTGCTTCCGCCGTGGCTGGCGCGTGGTTGGAGGGATGCGGCGTGGCATGCGGTGCGCAGGCCTGGCACACGGCGGCAATCAGGAAATCGCCGGCCGCCTGAAATCGCTGTTGTTGGCAGGCATGGGCCAGGTGTTCGGCCAGGGCAGTGTCGGTGAAACGCTGCTGGCGACCGCACGCGGGGCATTGAAACACGCAGGCCCGCATCACTTTCGGCTGGCCATTGATCTGGTACACCGCTTTGCTGCCGGGGTTGGACAGGTGGCGCTTGCGCGTCACCAGGCCGCCGTCTTCCCATTCCTTCAAGATGCGGTACACCGAACCGAGGCTCACCGATTCATCCCACCGCAGCAGTTGCTGATACAGCTCTTCGGCGGTAGGCGGTTCGGGCGCGGTCATCAGCACCCGGCCGACGTTGACGCGCAGCCGGGTCAGGCGCACGGGCGTCTTGGCCAGCCATGTCAGTACGGCGCGTTCGCCAGCTTCAGTGTGTTGCATGCATCCCTCCGATCGAAGCCGGAATGGCTTCGTCCTCTCCTTGCCAAGCGAGTGAAAAAAAAGGGAACCGGTTTATGAAAAATAATGAGAATTATTTTCAATCGCTCAAAAGACGACGTCGAGACTCACGCGCACGGCGCGTGGCGAACCCGGTGATATGTTGTTGTCGCTGAAAGAAGACCGATAATAGGACCGGTCCAGCAGGTTTTCCACATTGGCCTGCATCGCGTACGCCGGCGACCACCGGTAATAAAAGGCGCCGTCCAGCCGCCCATAGCCGGGCAACCGCACCAGGTTGCTGGTGGAAGTGAACATGCTGCTGCGCGCCACCAGCCCCAGCGCCGCGCCCAGCGTGGGCGTGAACTGGTAGCGGCTCCATACCGACAAGGTACTGCGCGGCACATGCGGCATGCTGGCCCCGGCCTGCGCGGTGGCCGACTGGGTGGCGGTCAGTTTGGCGCGTTGCCAGGCGTACGCAGACTTGACCGTCCATCCAGCCGCCAGCCGCGCATCGAGTTCCAGTTCCACCCCATTGCCGCGCTGGCCGTCGGCCAGGTGCGTGACGCCCACCATCTCGGGATCGGCAATCAGCACATTGCTGCGTTGCAGGTCGTAGACAGCCAGCGTGGCCGCCAATTCCGGCGACGGCGTCCACCTGGCGCCAAACTCCAGGTTGCGCACGCGCTCGGGACGCAGCCCGGCGGTGTCTGTTGTCAGCGACGCCAGTTGTTCGCCCGCGCGCACGGCATACGCCTGGCTGTAGTTCAGGTAGAGCGACCATGCCGGCGTGGGCAGGAACACGACGCCCAGCCGGGGCGACCACGGGCGGTCGGTGGTGCGCAGCGCCAGTTGCTGGCGGTAGTCGTCGAACGCGATGCGGAATACTTCATGCCGCAGCCCCGCCACCACTTGCCAGTACGGCGACACGATCAACCGGTCCTGCACCGTGATGGCGGCGGTATCGGCCACGCCGCCGTTGTCGGCATCGGTGGCGGACGGCCGGAAGCTGGCCGGCAAGGTCACGGTGGGGTCGGACAGCGGCACCGTCACGTAGCGCACGTCGGCGCCCAGGCTGTCGAAGTACGCGGTGGTGCGGGCGGTGGCGCTGCGCTGGCGGCCCAGTTCCAGGTTGGCGGCCGGCCTGTGGGTCCAGCTGCCGTCCGCCACGTTGAGGGTGGCGCCCGACTGCCAGAACACGTTGCGGCGCCGGGTGGCGCTGCTGTAGCCCAGCATGCGCACGGTGGCCGTGGCGCCATCGACGGCGCCGGCAAAAATATTCTGATAATACTTGTCGTAGTTGGCGATGTGGAGCTGGCTGTTCAGCGTGACGCCCGCCGCCGTCGCATGCTCCCACGTGAGCGCCGCACCGTCGATGCCCACCCAATTGCTGGACAAATTGGCGCTGCCGAAGAACGTGGTCGGGTCGGTGACCACCGGCCGGCCATCGAGCGACGGAATGCCGCGATCGGTGGAGCGGCGGTCCTTGAAATGCTCGCCGCTGAGCGTGACCAGCGTGGTCGCGCCGTCGCGCCAGGCCAGCGCCGGACTGACGCCACGGCGACCGGACCACACGCCGTCGCGGAACGAATGGGCTTTTTCGTCCACCGCATTGAGGCGCCAGGCCAGCGCAGCGTCGACGGCGCCGCCGAGGTCAACGCTGGCGCGCCGTTGCTCCCAGTCGCCCAGCGTCAGCCGCGCATTGGCGATGTCGCGCCACTGCGCCTGCTTGGCCACGCGGTTGATCACGCCACCCGAGCCGCCGCGCCCGAGTGCCATCGCGTTCGGCCCCTTGAGCACTTCCACGCTGTCGATATTGTAAAAATCGCGGAAGTACTGGACGTCGTCGCGGGCACCGTCGAGGAAAAAATCGCCGCTCGAATTATAGCCGCGAAACACGACGTTATCGCGGTTCCCTTCCCCCTGGCTGGCCTGCACGCCGGCCACGTGTTCGACCAGTTCGGCCATGCTGGACAAGCCCTGTTCGCGGATTTGCCCGCTGCCTACCACGGTCACCGACTGGGGCAGTTCGCGCAGGGTGGCGCCGGTGGCGGCCGCCAGGCGGCTGGGCACCGCGTCCAGCGGCGCCGGATCGCGCAGCACAATCGCCGGCAGCTGTGCCACGATGGCCGGCGCGGCGGCCGGTGCAGCCGATGCGGCCGATGCGAGTTCCATTGGCTTGAGCACGAACATGCCGCCCTGCTGCTCGGCGCGCAGGCCCGTGCCAGCCAGGATCTGCGCCAGATCGTGCTGCGCATCGCCGGGCGCGGCCAGGCCGGCGCTGTTCAGCCCCTGCGTGAGGCGGCCGTCCGCCGACAGCAGCACACCGCTGGCCAATGCATATGCCCGCAGCACCTGGTCGAGCGGACCGGCAGCGATCGGGCGTGGCGCGGGAGCTGGCTGAGGGTCTGGCTGCAGTACTGGTTGCATTACTGGCTGCAGAACGGGCGTTGGCGCCGCGCCGGCGCAGCATGGCACGGCGATGGCGCCAGCCAACCATGCAGCAGCCGCGCGCAACTACGCCTCCTGGCGCGGCACGACCGTCACCCAGCCCGGCAAACGGCGCCGCACCTGCACCGGCAACGAGGCTTCGAGCAGCGCCAGCGCACGATCGGTGTCGTCCAGCGGATAGCTGCCCACCAGCCGCAAGCCGGCCAGCGCCGGATCGCAGCCGAGATAGCCGTGGCGATAGCGTCCCAGTTCGGCCAGAAAATCGTCAAGCCGCATCTGCGTGGCGATCAACAGCTTGCGGGTCCAGGCCGTATCCTCGTCGCGGGCCGGCGTAATGGCGCCGATGCGGTCGGCGTCGAAGGTCAATTGAAAACCCGCCGGCACCACGCGGCGGCCACCGCGTCCGACGGCATCGACCTGCACCGCACCCTGGTACACGGCCAGCCGCACGCCCTGCTCCAGGCTGCGTACGGAAAAGCGCGTGCCCAGCGCCAGCAGCCGACCCGCGTGCGACTCGACCAGGAACGGCCGTGGCGGCGCCTGCGGATCGGGGGCGGTGTCGATCAGGATTTCACCGCGCGTGAGCACGATGCGGCGCTCGGTATTGGTATAAACAATATTCGCCGCGCTGGCCGTGTTAAGCCACGCACGCGTGCCATCGGTCAGCGGCACGCTGGCAATGCCGCCAGTGGCCGTGTGAAAGTCGGCAGCCAGCGCCGCCACCAGCTCGCGGCCGTCGCGGCGGCTGGCCACCAGGCTGCCGAAGCCGCCGGCAATACACAGCAACATCAAGGCTTTCAGACCGCCACGGCGGGCGCCGGCATCGGCCAGCGCCTTGCGCGCGGACGGCCCGGGCAAGGCGTTGAAACGGGCATTGACCAATTCCACCCGGCGCCACGCCTCGCGGTGGTCGGCGGAACTGTCGAACCAGCGCTGCCAGGCCTGCCGTTCGTCGTTGCCCGACGATTCGCTGCCCAGCACCGCGAACCAGTGCGCTGCCTCCTCCAATACATCGAGGGGCGGAATGGCCCGGTCAGTCATCGCCGCACAGCAGCATGCATTGCAACATCGCCTGCGCCATGTATTTTTTGACCATCCGTTCCGACACCTGCAACTGCGCGCCGATGGCCGCGTAGGTCATGCCGTCGAGCTGCGACATCAGGAACGCTTGCCGTGCCTTGGGCGCCAGCGCGTCGAGCATGCGGTCCACCTGCATCAGCGCCTCGAGCGTGAGCGCGCGCTCTTCCGGCGACACCTCCAGCCCCGGTTCGCATTGGGCGAGCGCCGCCAGGTAGGCCCGTTCGAGCGCCAGCCGGCGCCAGTGATTGACCAGCAAGCCGTTGGCGATGGTGCTCAGGTACGCGCGCGGTTCGCGCAGCGCGTCGGTGGGTTTGGTGCTGAGCACGCGCAAAAAGGTATCATGCGCAAGGTCGGCAGCGCCGTCGCGGCACCCGAGCTTGCGCCATAGCCATTGGTAGAGCCAGCCATGATGATGGCTATACAGGGACTCCACGAGTTGGGTGGCGGGCGCGGACATGGGCAGGCACTTTGAAGCTAATAATAATCATTCTCATTATGCCCGAGGTTATGAAAGAAGAAAAGAGTTGCCGCAAGTGAGCTATCCAACCGACAACATTTGGCAGGATGCTTTACAATCGCGCTTATAATTCATAAGTGTAATAATCAAAACGCATACCTCCTCACTTCTCAGCAGGGAATCGCATGACAGACATAGCTCAACCGCATTACAGCGCCGACGAAAAACGCAAGCGCGTCTTTGCCATCATCAGCGCCTCGTCCGGCAACCTGGTCGAATGGTTCGACTTCTACGTGTACTCGTTCGCCTCGATCTACTTTGCCAGCCAGTTTTTCCCCAGCGGTAATCCCACCACCGAATTCCTCAAGTCCGCCGCCGTGTTTGCGGTAGGCTTCCTGATGCGCCCCATCGGCGGCTGGCTGTTTGGCCGCATTGCCGACCGCGTGGGCCGCAAGAAATCGATGCTCATTTCGATCATGATGATGTGCGGCGGCTCGCTGGCCATCGCGGTGCTGCCCACCTATGCATCGATCGGCGTGGCAGCGCCCATCTTGCTGCTGATTATCCGCATGTTCCAGGGCTTGTCGGTGGGTGGCGAATACGGCACCACGGCCACCTACATGAGCGAAGTGGCGCTGCGCGGCCAGCGCGGCTTCTTCTCGTCGTTCCAGTACGTCACCCTGATCGGCGGCCAGCTGCTGGCCGTGCTGACGGTGGTGATCCTGGAAGTGTTCCTGACCGAGCCGGAACTGAAAGCCTGGGGCTGGCGCATCCCGTTCGTGATCGGCGCGATTGCCGCCGTCGTATCGATGCTGCTGCGCCGCACCCTGCACGAGACCAGCAAGGCCGAAGACATGAACAACAAGGATGCGGGCACCCTGGCCGGCATCTTCAAGAACCACCGCGCCGCCTTCATCACCGTGATCGGCTACACGGCCGGCGGTTCGCTGATCTTCTACACCTTCACCACGTATATGCAGAAGTACCTGGTCAACAGCGCCGGCATGCCGGCCAAGACGGCCAGTATCGTCATGACCGGCGCCCTGTTCCTGTATATGTGCATGCAGCCGCTGTTCGGCATGCTGGCCGACCGCATCGGCCGGCGCAAGTCGATGATGCTGTTCGGCGCACTGGGCACGCTTGCCACCTACCCGATCCTGGCCATGGTACGCGGCAGCAACAGCCCGGTGCTGGCGTTCGTGCTGATTACCCTGGCGCTGGCCATCGTCAGCCTGTACACGTCGATTGGCGGCCTGGTGAAAGCCGAAATGTTCCCGCCGGAAGTACGGGCGCTGGGCGTGGGCTTTTCCTACGCAATTGCCAACGCCATCTTTGGCGGCTCGGCTGAATTCGTCGGCCTCACGTTCAAAAACCTGGGCCACGAGAACTGGTTCTTCGTGTATGTGACGGTGATGATGATGATCGCCTTCTTCTTCAGCACGCGGTTGCCGAAGACGCCGTCGTATTTGCATACGGACCACTAACCCGGCGCGCAGGGTTCCGGATGTTTACGGGGCCCTGCTGGCGGCTGCCACGATTGACAGCGCGAGCGATATTACGCCAGCAAATGCGGCCCGATCTCGCGCACCGACTTCACGCCGGTCAGCACCATCGTCGTGCGGATGTCTTTTTCCAGGATGGCCAGCAGCTTGTCCACCCCGGCCTGGCCCTGCGCCGCCAGCGCGTACACGAACGCGCGGCCCAGCAGCACGCCGTCGGCGCCCAGCGCCAGCAGGCGGAAGATGTCGGTGCCAGTACGGGCGCCGCCGTCGGCAAAAATCGTCATCTTGCCTTTGACCGCTGCGGCAATCGCCGGCAGCGCCCGCGCAGTCGATAATGCGCCATCGAGCTGGCGGCCGCCGTGGTTGGACACCACGATGCCGTCGGCCCCGAAGGACAGCGCGGCGCGCGCATCGTCCGCTTCCAGGATGCCCTTGATAACCATCGGGCCGTCCCATTCATCGCGGATCCATTGCAAATCGCTCCAGCCGATGGCTGGATCGAAGTTGTTGCCTAGCCAGCCGATGTAGTCGGCCAGTCCCGTCACCTGCCCCCGGTACGCCGAAATATTGCCCAGGTCGTGCGGACGGCCATGCAGGCCCACGTCCCACGCCCAGCCCGGGTGCGTGACCGCCTGCCACATGCGGCGCAGCGCCGCGTTGGGGCCGCTCATACCGCTGTGGGCATCGCGGTAGCGCGCGCCCGGCACCGGCATATCCACCGTGAACACCAGCGTGGTGGCGCCCAGCGCCTTGGCCCGTTGCAGTACATCGCGCATGAAGCTGCGATCCTTCAGCACATACAGCTGGAACCACAGCGGCTTGTCGATCGATTTTGCCACCTCGGCCAGCGGACACACCGACACCGTGGACTGGATGAACGGAATGCCGCGCGCGCTGGCGGCACGGGCCGCCTGCACCTCGCCCCGGCGCGCATACATGCCGGTGAGCCCCACCGGCGCCAGCGCCACCGGCAAGCCGTAAGTGCTGCCGAACCACCCGGTGGTGAGATCGAGGTCTTCCGAGCCTTGCAGGATACGTTGACGCAAGTTGATCTGCTGCAGATCGTCGACGTTGGCGCGCAAGGTCTGCTCGGCGCCGGCGCCGCCGTCAAGGTAGTGAAACAGGAATGGCGGCAGTTTGCGTTGCGCGACAGCGCGGAAATCGGTTGCGGATGAAACAATCATGGTGGCGTTATCGGGTGGTCACGGCGAACTTGAAGCGTTCGATTGTAGCGCCAATATTCGTTTCCAATCACCATTAGTCATCATTAGTCATCAGGATGCGCAGTTTGGCAGCCATCCGGCCCTTGGGAGCGCGGTTAACCCGGTGTCAAGCGATCAGGTTGCTGACGGCAACGGCGCGTATCAGCATATCGGCGGTTGGCCGCGGCCGTTGTGGCTCCGCTGGCACCTCGAGGAACCTGTTCAAGTCATCATTGGTGACCGGTACATCGGCCGAGTTGTCCTGGTTTTCGAACTGCTTGTGCAAATCACGTAACCCGCTGAGCGAGTCGGACAACTGGCGAGCTTCGACACCACCAGCGGACAAGACCCGCGCCTGCATTTGCAAGACCGGGGATGTGGAGCCACGAGGTTCACCTCGAACCGTTTGTATTGCGAGCAGCTTGGCTTGATAAAAGGTGATCAGACGAACCTTGTCGTCTTCGCTCAAATCAGGCGAGCCGTAAATCATCCCGATACATTCGAGCGTTTGCAGCCGCGCCCTGTCTCGTTCGCCACGCACCAGGCTCATGCGCGCGGTTTCAAACACCGCATGAAAGGGCAAGCTGGCGTAATCTTCGCGCTGGGCCAGGTGTTCGATCTTGACCAGGCAGTAATCACGGTCCGAGACTGGCTCCAGGGGCGTCGCAGATGCGATCGCGCCCGGCCGACTTGGCCTGATACAGGCGCCGGTCCACCCGGTCGATGAACACCAGCGCATCGTCGTGAGTACCGGGCACGATGGTGCCCACGCTCATGCTGACGGTGCAGCAAGGTGCGGTGCCAGTCAACACCTTTAATGCATCTTACTTGCATTAATGAACGCCGCGGATTATTATCGCAACTTACTTGCGATAGCGAGCCACCTCCTCCACGTTCTCCCATGATACGAATCGAGCATTTAAGCAAACGGTACGGCGAACGCCTTGCCGTGGACGACCTCAACCTGCATGTGCGCAGCGGCGAAATCTATGCGCTGCTCGGCCCCAACGGCGCCGGCAAATCCACCACCATCGGCTGCCTGCTGGGCTTTGTGCAGCCTGACGGCGGCGCCATCGTGCTGGCCAACTCCCCTCTTCCTGCGGCCGATGCTGCCATCGCCCATGCCGCTTACATTGCTGAAAACGTGGCCTTGTACGACCGTTTGACCGGCGTGGAAAACGTTGAATTCTTTCTGCGCCTGCTGGGCCGCAAGGTGTCGGTGCCGGCCATCGAAGCGCTGCTGGCACGCGCCGGCCTGCCCGAACACGCGTGGCATCGCCAGGCGCACGGCTACTCGAAAGGCATGCGCCAGAAAGTGGGCATCGTGATGGCGCTGGCCAAGGGCGCGCAAGTGCTGGTGCTCGACGAGCCGACGTCCGGCCTCGATCCCGAAGCCAGCGTGACCTTTGGCGCGTTGATCCGGGCGCTGGCCGACGACGGCGCGGCCGTGATCATGGCCACCCACGACCTGCTCCGCGCGCAGGAACTGGCGGACCGCTGCGGCATGCTGGTGGGCGGACATCTGATCAGCGAATGGAACCTGGCCGACCTCGCCGCCGGTGAACTCGAACGCACTTACCTGGAAAGTCTTGGCCATGCACGATGCGCTTGAACTTCATCATGGCCGGCGCTGGCGCAGCGCCCTGTATGGCGCCTGGCAGGCCGACTGGCGCGAACGGCGCCGCGACTGGCGCGTGTACCTGGTGATCGGCCTCGGCCTGGCGCTGGCCGCCTGCGCTGCGTGGCTCACCGCGCTGGAACTGCAGCAGACGCGCGCCGCACGGCACGCGGCCGAAACGGCCGAGCAGCAGCGCTGGACCAACCAGGGCAGCAAAAGCCCCCACTCGGCGGCGCACTACGGCATCTATGTGTTCAAGCCGTTGTCCACCCTGGCCGCCCTTGATCCCGGCATCGAACAATATGTGGGGTCCAGCATCTGGCTCGAAGCGCACCGCCAGAACGACATGGTGTACCGCCCCGCTGCCGATGCGAGCGAAGCAGGACGCCAGTTTCGCCTGAGCCCGGCTTTGGTGTTGCAGGTATTGGCGCCGGCCGCGATGATCTTCCTTGGCTTCGGCATGTTTGCCGCCGAACGCGAACGCGGCATGCTGGCGGCATTGCGCGTGAATGCCGCGCCGCTGGGCGCCGTGGCGCTGGCGCGCAGCGCAGTGCTGCTCTGCCTGGCGCTGGTGATGGCCTTACCGGCGTGCCTGGCCATCGTGGCCGTCAAGTGGCACACCGGCGGCGTGGAACCGTTTGCCGATGGCGCCGTTCGCGGCGCCGTGTTCGCGGCCGGCTACCTGCTGTACCTGGCCACTTGGGCGGCGCTGATTGCCGCCGTGTCGGCGCGCGCTGCCAATCTGCGCGCCAGCCTGGCGATTTTGGTCGCCACCTGGACCGTGCTGACGCTGGTGGCGCCGCGCGCGGCCACCGAAGTGGCGCAAGCGGTGGCGCCATTGCCCACCATGCAGGCGTTCCGCGCCGCCGTCGAAGCGGATCTGGGCATGCCCGACGATCCGCAGGAAGCCGAACACCATAAGCAGCAACTGCTGCGCCAGTACGGCGTGACCGACGTGCGCGACCTGCCCGTCAACTGGTCGGGCGTGAGCCTGCTGCGCGGCGAGGAACATGGCAATGCCGTGTTCGACCGCCACTATGGCCGCTTGTACGACACCTTGCAACGCCAGAGCGAAGCGATGGCGCTGGCCGGCTGGCTGTCGCCGGCGGTGGCGATTTCCGGCCTGTCCGCCAGCCTGGCGGCCAGCGACACGTCCAGCCACCTGGCGTTCGTGCGCGGCGCCGAAGCGCACCGCCGCATGATCCAGGTACTGCTCAACACGGAAGTGATGCGCCACCCGGACCGCGACGGCGTGCGCTACGAAGCCGACGCCGCACTGTGGCAGCAAATTCCGCCACTCGACTTCCGCCACCGTGCGCTCGACTGGCGCACCGTGTTTGCCCGCTACCTGCTGCCGCTGTTGACGCTGCTGGCGGCGTGCACGGCGCTGGCCGTCCACAACGTGCGCCAGTTGCGCCGTGGAGGTGTGCGATGAACCGGATCAATCGCCTGTGGACGCTGGTCGTCTACGACCTGCGCGCGCTGCGGCGCGAACGGGGCGCCATCGCACTGCTGGCTGCCGCGCTGGTACTCGCCGGGTTCGGCCTGTTCGAGGGCAACCGCTTCCGCCAGCACGCGGCCAGCGCGCAGCAGGCCGCCGCTGTGCAGGAAACCGGGGCGCGCACCGCTGCCACGCAACTGGCTGCCCGCTACTTTGCCGATCCGCAGTCGCCGCAGTTCGACAACGAACTGTGGTACCGCACCCCGGTCGATGTGCGCGGCTACGCGTTCCGGTCGCACCTGGGCTTTGCTGCCCGGCCGCCACTGGCCGGCGCCGCGCTGGCCATCGGCCAGGCCGACCTGCAACCGGCCTATGTGCAGGTGCGCGCCGAATCGATGGAGTCGGTACGCACCGCCACCGAGATCGACCACCCGGCGCGGCTGGCTGCCGGCCGCTACGACCTGCTGTACTTCACCGTGTATCTGTGGCCGTTGATTGTGCTGGCCCTGTGCGCGTCGGTACTCACGCAGGAACGCGAAAGCCTGCGCCTGCGCAGCCTGCTGTTGCAGGGCGTGGCCAGCCACCACATCGTGTTTGCCCAGGCGGCGGCGCGCGGCTTGCTCGCCACCGCGCTGCTGGGTGTGGTGGTGGCGGCGCTGGCATTGGCTGGCGGCGCCGTGCGGGCGGATAGCGCCGGTGTTACCGCGCTGGCGTGGTGGGGACTGCTGCTGGGCGCCTATTCCGGCTTCTGGATTACAGTGGCGATTGTCGTCTGCGCGCTGGCCCGCGACAGGATGCATGCGGCGTTCTACGGCTTTGGCGCCTGGCTGCTGCTGGCCATCGTGCTGCCTGCCACGGTGGACGTGGCGGCCCGCGCCGCCGCGCCCATGCCGCCGCGCGAAGCCTATGTGCAGGCGCTGCGCGACGCCGGCGACCTGGTGGCCGCCAACCGCGTGCACAGCCTGGCGCGATTCTACGACAGCCATCCCGAATGGCGGCCGGCGAAAACCAAGGTGGGCGACGTGCCAGCCAGCGTCTCGCGCCTGCAACGCGCCGAGGAACTGGAACAGGCCATGGCGGTCGTCGACGACCGCTATGCGCGCGCCGCCGCCAAACGGGCCGCGTGGTCGGCGCGATTGAGCTGGCTGTCGCCGGTCACGCTGGCCAATGCAGGCTTTGCGCGCGTGGCCGGCAACGACAATGCGCGCCAGCAGGCGTTCTTCGACGACGTCACCCGTCATCAACGGCAGCTGCGCGCCTACTTCCAGCAGGCGATCCAGCAGGCAGCGCTCGGCGACGAACGCCAGCCGTGCCCGCGCACCTGCCTGGGTGGCTACGGCTTCCGCGACTTCGATGCGGTGCCCCGCTACACACCGGCGCCGACGCTGGCCATGCAGCCAGCACCTGCACCGGGCTTCTGGTCGCTGGCGGCGTGGGCTGCGCTGTTCCTGGCGCTGGCCGGGCTGGCGCTGCGGCGCGAACGCACCGCGCAACTGCGCTGACTTTTTAACTGAACATTCTGGAGTACATTTTGCCGAACCCTGAATTCTTGCGCAGCCCGCTGCGTGTTTTACCCTGCGCCGTGCTGATGCTGTGCGCCATGAACGACGCTGCGCGCGCCGCAGCCGAGGAAGACGACATCCCGGTACAAGTCGTGGAAATCCGCGGCGACAAGCAGGAAGAAAATAACCGCATGGCCGCCGGCGCGGGCGCCCGCGCCCTGCCCACCACCGTGGTGGCGATCACGCCCGAGGACATCGCGGGCATCAACGTCGGCCGCGACATCTCGAACGTGTTCCGCCGCGTGCCCGGCGTGGTGGCCAATAATATCGACCAGGGCGACACCGGCAACGGTTTTCGCATGCGCGGCTTTGCCACCCAGGGCACGCACGGCGCCGACACCGCCGTGTACGTCGACGGCGTGCCGCAGAATATCCCGTCCAGCCAGGGCGGCGCCGGCCACGGCCCGGTGTTCCTCGAATGGATGACGCCTGACATGATCGGCAATATCGACGTGGTGAAAGGCCCGATCTCGGCGCTGTACGGCGATCAGAATCGCGCTGGCGCGGTGGATATCGTCACCCGCGACGGCGGCGCCGCCACGCCATCGAGCCTGGCCTTTACGCGCGAAAGCGACAACGGCCGCCGCGGATCGCTCACCGTCTCCGGCGAGGCCAATGGCGTGCGCTCGCTGCTGGTGGCCGACATCTATCGCACCGACGGCTTCCGCGACGATGCGCACAACCGCCGCAACAACCTGTTCTGGAAGCTGTCCACCACCGTCGGCGACGGCGAGTACAGCGTGCGCGCCAGCTACTACGACAGCCGCTTCACGGCGGCCGGCTACCTGTCGCTGCCGGCAATGGAGGCGGGATTGAGTCCGCGTGCGGTGCAATTCAACCTGCCCGGCTTTGGCGACGCGGAGCGCAGCACGCTGGTATTCAACCGCAAGCCGGCGAGCGGCCAGGCCGGCTGGTACGCCACCGTGTACGGCGAAAAGTTCGAGCGCAGCCGGGCAATCACCACCAGCACCACCCAGCACACGTACGGCTACGACGACCGCGACATCTACGGTGCGCGGCTGTCGTACCAGTGGACGTTTGACGACCGCGCGGCGCTGATCGCGGGGGTCGATTCGCGCGCCGACAAGGGCGACGCGCTGCGCCGCCAGTACCAGTTCGGCATCCCTACCGCCAACTACATCAACAACCAGAACCTCGACCTGCTGACCTACGGTGTGTACGCCCAGGGCCAGTACCGGCTGACGCCCACCTTGAAACTGCACGGCGGCGTGCGTTACGACCGCTTCGACTATACGCTGGTCAACCGCAAGCTGCCGGCCGCGTCGACCGACTACACGGCGTCGGTCGTCACGCCGAAGTATGGCGTGCTGTGGGCGCCGCTGGCGCAGGTGGAGGTGTTTGCCAACGTGGCGCAGGGGTTCCGGTCCCCGGCGGCCGAGCAGATCAGCGCCAGCGGCAGCCTGGGTCCATTGGGCGCCGCCGGTGGCCGCAGCAATCCGGGCATCGCACCAAGCAAGGTGCGCTCGCACGACCTGGGCGTGAACCTGAAACCTTCGCCAGCATGGCAAATGTCGGGCACTGCGTATGTGATCAAGAACGACGACGAGATCATCAACACCGCGCCCGATGTGTACACGGCCTCGGGCCGCACCACGCGCCGTGGCTTCGACGTCGATGCCCGTTACGACGACGGCGGCCCGTTCAGCGCGTATGCCAGCTACGGCCGCATCCTGCGCGCGCAGCTCGATAACCCCACGCCCGGCACCGGCGCCCGCCTGTCGGTGCCCGCGCACCAGTACAAGGCCGGCGCCGAATACCGCACCGCGCTGGCGGCCGGCAAGCTGCGCGTCAACGGCGACGTGTACGTCACCGCGCGCAATCCCTACTACATGGGTGCGCCGCTGACGGAACGGTCGATGCCCACCTACGTGCGTTACGACGTCAAGGCCAGCTGGGACTACGGCAACTATCAGGCCGCGCTGTTCGCGATCTTCCAGCCGCACCAGTTCGCCAGCGACATTGCATACGGCACCACGGCGGGGTTGCTGGTGTCCACGGTGCCGAAGCGGCAGTTCGGGGTGTCGGTGCGGTATTTCTTCTGACAAGACTGGTTGCACGCAACATCCATGCACATGGCAAGCAAGGTTTTCGGAGACGACGAAGCCGCCAAGACCTGGTTGCGAACACCCAACCTGACCTTCCAGGACGGCGCGCCGATGGACTATCTCGATACGGAGCCGGGTGCCATCGCCGTGCGGCAAGTGCTCAACGCAATTGCCACCGGAGGTGTGCTGTGAGACTGTGGCGCATCACGCACCGCGATTATGCGCTCGACCGGCAATGCGCAGGCGCATCACTATTCGGCGGTCGCTGGAACCCGGTAGGTATGCCCGTGTTGTACAGCGGCGGTTCGGTCGCGCTGACTGCGCTTGAGAAGCTGGTCCACCTGGGACTTGCACCATGTCCGCCGCTGGTACTGGTGGCCGTCGATATGCCCGATACGGCCAGCGTGTACGAACCCGACTTGGCCGCGCTGCCAGTCGGATGGGACGCATTGCCAATCTCTGCCAGTGCTCAAACTTTTGGCGAATCCTGGCTACGGCGGAACGACACCCTGGCAATGAAAATCCCATCAGCAATCGTCCCGGAAGCAGCGAACTTCGTCATCAATCCTGCCCACGCTGACTATCCGGAAATACAGATCACCGTGCTCAGGCCATTTGCTTTCGACAGGCGGCTGCTCTAACAGTGGGCGTACTTATTTTGGATGCGCTTCGTGCTGGCTGTCATCCTCAGCCGAGGCCAGCTGCGGGTTTTTCGGCGCATGCAGGATGGTCTGCGTAGGGAACGCCAGACTGATGCCCGCTGCTTCGAACTGTTCATAGATTGCCAGCAGCAACTCCTCGCGGATGATCACCTGGGTATCGAACTCTTTCACGTCGATGTAGGAAAACACTTCGATGTTGAACGAGCGGTCGCTGATACTCGACAGCCGCGCGCGCCCGCCTTCCGCCATGTTGACGTTCGAGGCTATCACCTGCTGCACGATGCTGATCGCCTCGCGCAGCTTGGCGGACGGCGTGCCAAAGGCGACGGCAATCACGGGATTGAACAGGAAACGGTCGCGCTCGGCGAAGTTTTCGATCTGGCGCGCCGACATGTCGCCGTTGGGCACGGTAACCACGGTACGTTCGCCGGTGCGGATGCGGGTGGAGCGGATGCCCACGTCTTCCACGGTGCCCACCACGTCGCCCACCTTGACAAAGTCGCCCACCTGCAGCGGCCGGTCGGCAATGATGGTCACGCTGCCCACCAGGTTTTCCACGGTCTTTTGCGCGCCGAGCGCCAGCGCGATACCGCCGATACCGAGCGCCGCGATACCGGTCGTGACATCGATGCCGAAGGTGTCGAGAATGCCGATGACGGAAAATGTCAGCAGCAGGAACTTGACCGCGCGCCGTAACAGGATGATCACCGACACAATCTGGCGCCGGTTGTGGCGCTGCATGCGCGTGATCGCCAGGTCGGCAATGCCGTCCACCAGTCGCAGGCTGAACCACACCACGGCAATTGCCGTGACGATGCCCGTGTAGCGCAGCAAGGTCTGGCGCGCCACGATGGATACCGGCAACTGGTCGGCCCAGTTATAGAACACCCCCACGCCAACGAGCAGACTGAATGGCGGCAACGCCGCTTCCACGAAACGATAGCCGCTGCTGGCAGCCGGATCGGTCAGCAAGCGCCGCACACCGGCCACCACCACGATCGACATGATCCACAAGCCGCCAAAGATCGCCACGCCGAGTCCGAGCAAAATGCCCCAGTCCTTGATCGGCGCGCCGGCCACCAGTGTCTCGTCCTGCGCTGGCGGCTGTGCAAGCGGCGTACGGCGCGTGACGGCGGCAATCTGCGTCAGCGTCTCTTTCGAGATGCGCCATACCTTGGGTTCGCCTTCGCTGCTGCGGGTAAGCAAGATGGGGATCGTTTTGTCCTGCAGCGTGACTTCGCCGATGTCTTCCTGATTGACGTCCAGTTCGTCATCGAGCTTGCCGGCCTCCTGGTTCGACAATGCCGCGAACGGTTTCAGCGAGCCGCTGTTGTCGAGCAGCGCATGAAAGCCGCGCGCCTGGGTTGCCACATTGAGCTGCTGGCGGCTGGTGGTGGGCGTGGGCACATCGAAATACAATGCGGCCCGGTCATAATCGAGCTCGGCCAGCGCGCCGATCAGGCCGGCAACTGCCGAACGCGGCGTTTCGCGGCCCAACGTATCGGTGGGCGCAGCGGGCGCCTCGGCGGCAGGCGCCGCAGGGGCGGCCATGGCGAGCGGCATGGTCAGGGCCAGCATCAGCCAGATCAGGAAACGGGAAAAAATACGCTGGTGCAAAACAACTCCCCTGCAGGTGGATAAACAAACTATCCCCGCGCATGGTGGCGGGCTGCAAAGTCTAGCATTGGCCGGGTTACCGGCCCGCACGGTTGCCGCCCAGATCAGCATCCCAGGCGGATCGCTGGCTTGAACCACTAGGTCTGCAACAAGGTGGTAACGGCCGTCGCGAAAATCATCACCCCGAACAGCGCGCGCAGCAACCGGGGCGGCAAATGGTGCGCCAGCGCCACGCCGTACGACACGGTGGCAATACCGCCCAGTGCGAACGGCACACCGACCGACCACCGCACGTGCCCTTCCGATGCATAGGTAGCCAGCGCCACCGCCGAGCCGGGAATTACCAGCGCCAGCGCCACGCCCTGCGCCCGCGTTTGCGTGAAGCGGAAAATGCCCACCAGCGCGGGCACCACCACCAGCCCGCCGCCGATGGAAAACACGCCCGACATCACGCCGCTCAACGCGCCCACCAGCGGCAGATAGCGTTCCGCTGGCGGCGCCGGGGCCGGCACCGCCGCATCCTGCGCATCCGACCAGCGGCGCCAGCGCAACAGCCCGGCATGATGCGCCAACAAGACCAGCAGGAACACGCCGAACCCCTTGCGCAACAGCGCGGCATCGAGACCGGCGCTCCAGCGCGCCGCCACAAAGGTGACCACCACCGCCGGCGCCACCATGGCGGCAGTCACGCGCCAGGCGATCGGGTTGCGCTGGCGATAGCGCAGGAATCCGATCAGCACGTTGGGCAGTATCATCAGCAGCGCCGTGCCCTGGGCCAGTTGCTGGTCCATGCCGTACAGCAGGCCGAAGGCCGGTATGGCGATCAGGCCGCCGCCGATGCCCAGCATGCCGCCGATTACGCCCAGTACAGCGCCCAGGGCTAAATCCAGCAGAAACATGAGGTAGTCGGGCACGGGGTGATCGGTGGCGGGTGGGTAATGGCCGGCAGTATACCAGCGACACGGCAACGCTGCGGTCGCCTCCCATCAGCAGGTTGCCCGCTGATCCAGAGTACCGGCCAGTCGGTGCAATGGCGCGGCTGGTTCCAGGCCAACCACTTGCGCACGCCCACCGAGTACGCGCTGGCGTTCGACCGCAGCGGCATGGCGATTGCCGCCGCCGTGGACGGCCTGGGCGTGGTGCTGGAATCGAGCCTGCTGACGGAACGGGAACGAGCCAATGGCACGCTGGTGGCGCCGCTGCGCGACCAGACCACGGCCGTGCGCTACGTGGGCCACTACCTGGTTCATCCGAAGGGCGCGCACGGCCATGCGGCCGTGGTGCAGTTCAAGAGCTGGTTGCTGACGGAACTGGACCGGGGGCGACAGCAGCCATGACCGTCACGTTTGGCTTGTATATCGACAGCGTCGTAAGTACGTCAAATTTCCCTTGCCAACGAGCACAACCGTAAATGCGGCAAGGGATAGTAGTAAAATCTCATGTTGAGCAACCCACATAGCGAGCCCCTCTTGTCAGACAGTCCTCCGTTACGCTTCGTGCGTGCCGCCATGCGCCGGCGCATGGCGGCGCTCGCCCATGGCGACCAGGACCTGCAAGGCTGGCGCAGCCGGCTGCTGGACGGCCTGTGCGCTGCCGCGTTCTGGCTCGGCTTGCTGGCAGTATTGCCCAGCATGTGGGGCGGCGCCCAGCAAGGCCACTGGCCGCTGGTGGCCACCGACGTGGTCGCTGTGGCCGGCATGGCCTGGCTGAATTTTCGGCGCGGCATCCCCTATCGCTGGCGGGCCGGGGCGCTGTTGGCGATCGCCTACCTTGTTGCCGTAGTATTATTGTTTTCCATCGGCCCGCTCTCGCAAATTTACCTGCTGGCGGTGCCGGTGCTGACCACGGTGCTGATCAGCAGCCGGGCCGCGATGGCGGCGCTGCTGTGGTGCGGCGCCACGTTGTTCACGGCCGGCTACGCGGGCGGGATCGAACCAGGGCTGGCCGTGATGGTGGTCAGTCCGCTCGCGCACTGGGCCATTCTCAGTGTGAATTTCCTGTTGGTGGCCGCCTTGCTGACGGTATCGTGCACCTACCTGCTGCACGGGCTTGACGGCGCATTGGCGCGCCAGCGCGCCGCCCACGCGCAAAACCAGGCCAACGACATCCGCCACCGCCAGGCGCTGGAGGCGCAAATCGTCATGCTGCATGCGCGCGAGGCCGATTTGCGGGCGTCGCAGGCGCGCTACGCCGAATCGCTGGCCGCGCAGCGGGCGGCGGAAGTGTCGAACCAGCTGAAAAGCGATTTCCTGGCGATGATCAGCCACGAGGTGCGCACCCCGCTGGGCGGCGTCATTGGCATGTTGCGCTCGGCGCTGAAGGATGCCGGCCTGCCCGCGAATACCGGCGACAAATTGCGCATCAGCCTCAGCAACGCCGAGGTGCTGCTGCAGATCATCAACGACATCCTCGATTTTTCGCGGCTGGAAGCGGGCAAGATGCCGCTTGAATCGCTCGACTTCGACCTGCCCGCGCTGCTGCACGACGTGGTGGGCCTGCTGGCCGACCGCGCCGAGGCCAAGGGCATTTCACTGAGCGCCGACATCGACCCGGCGCTGCCCGCATGGTGGCGCGGCGATCCCACGCGCCTGCGCCAGGTGGTGGTCAACCTGGCCGGCAATGGCATCAAGTTCACCGAACGCGGCGAAGTGCGGGTGACGGCAGAAGTGGGCGAAGGGGGCATCGTGCTCACGGTGCGCGACAGCGGCATCGGCATCGACGCCGAGGCGCTCACGCGGCTGTTCCAGAAATTCGAACAGGCCGATGCCGCCACCGCCCGCAAGTACGGCGGCGCCGGCCTCGGGCTGGCCATCTGCAAGAACATCGTCGCCACCATGGGCGGCCGCATCGACGCCAGCAGCGAACCGGGCGTGGGCAGCGTCTTTCGCGTGGTGCTGCCGCTGGCTCGCGGCACGGCAGTGGCGCCACAGGCCATCGAACCGCGCCGGCCGCACGCTGCCAGCCTGGCCATCCTGTGCGCGGAAGACGGCAGCACCAACCAGATCATCCTGCGCGAACTGCTGGGCGAAATGGGCCACGCAATTACCATGGCCGAAGATGGCCGCGCCGCACTCGACGCGCTGGCCGCCAACGACTACGACCTGGTCATCATGGACGGCCGCATGCCGCGCATGGACGGCATCGCCGCGTTGCAGCGGCTGCGTGCGGGGCTGGACGGCGTGCGCGATCCGGCGCTGCGCGTGATCGCGCTCACCGCCAATGCAACGGTGGAAGAACGCCAGCGCTTCCTGGCGGCCGGCGCCAACGGTTTCCTGGCCAAGCCGATCGACGAGGCCGCGCTGCACGCCGAGATAGGCCGCCAGCTGGAAGTGTTGCTGGCGCAGGGCGAGCCACTGGTGCACGCGCGCCGCCAGCCGGCGCCGGCGGAGGCACCCACGCTGGCCGAACTGGACGCCATGTTCGGCGTGGCCGATCTGCCGCCGGCCGCGCCGCGCGCCATCGGCAGCGATGCTTCCGTTGCCAGCGGCGGCGATACCCTGTACGGCGCCGTGCGCGCCGCCTTCATGATCGAGGCGCCGCGCCTGCTGGCCGTGGCCAAGCGCGCCCAGGCCGATGGCGACGCGCTGGCACTGGCGCTGGCCGCGCACAGCCTGATGGGCGCGGCCGCCTTCCTGGGTGCCGATGCCGTGTGCGCCGTGTGCGCCCGTATCGAAAAGCTGGCCGACACCGGCCGGCTGGACGACGTCCTGCCGGAACTGGCGGCGCTGGTGCTGGAACTGGAACGCACGCTGGCCGTGATGGCGCCCACCGTGGCCGCCTGAGCGCCTCAGGACCGGAACAGATCGCGGTACTGGGCCGGCTGGCACCGCAGGTACTGGCTGGCCGCGTGCACCTGCGCACCCAGCGCGGCGGCGGCATGCCACGGCCAGCGCGGGTCGTACAGCACGGTGCGCGCCAGCGCAACCAGGTCGGCGTCGCCATTGGCGATGATCGCCTCGGCATGCAGCGGCTCGGTAATCAGCCCCACCGCCACCACCGGCACGCCCACCACGCTTTTCACGGCGCGCGCCAGTGGCACCTGGTAGCCGGGCCCCACCGGGATCTGCTGGCCCGGATGCAGGCCGCCGCTGGACACGTGGATGACATCGACGCCATGTTCCTCCAGCATGCGCGAAAACGCCTGCGCTTCTTCAACGTTAAAACCGCCGTCCACCCAGTCGGTGGCCGAAATGCGCACGCTCACCGCGCGGTCGGCCGGGAACGCCGCGCGCACCGCGTCGAACACTTCGAGCGGGAACCGGGCGCGGTTGGTCAGCGTGCCGCCGTAGGCGTCGGTGCGCTGGTTGGCGAGCGGCGACAGGAACTGGTGCAGCAGATAGCCATGCGCTGCGTGCAGCTGGATGGCGTCGATGCCGATGGCGGCGGCGCGGCGGGCGGCTGCGACAAAGCCGTTGCGGATCGATTCGAGTCCCGCCAGGTCGAGCGCGGCGGGCGCCACGTAATCGGCGCGCACCGCCAGCGCCGATGGCGCCACCGTGGCCCAGCCGTCAGGCGCCGTGGGCGCGATCTGGGCGCCGCCCTGCCACGGCTTTTGCACCGACGCCTTGCGGCCCGCGTGATTGAGCTGCACCGCCACCGGCATGGCCGACCAGCGCCGTATCGATTCAAGGGTGCGGCCCATGGCGGCGGCGCTGGCGTTGTCGTACAGGCCCACATCGGCGTAACTGATGCGTCCTTCCGGCAGCACGGCAGTCGATTCGATGGTAAGCAGCGCCGCCCCCGATTGCGCCAGCTGGCCCAGGTGCATCTGGTGCCAGTCGTTCATGCAGCCATCGATGGCCGAGTACTGGCACATGGGCGCAATGACGATACGGTTGGCCAGCGTGAGGTTGCGGATTTTCAGCGGGGTAAACAATTTTGACATGGAGCGCACCGAACACGGCAAGGGAATAGCGGCCAGTGTAGCGGAGCCGCCGCGCAGTGCGCCTCCCCTATTGTGGGGGCGCACGGTGGCCAGGCCGGCAGCAGCCGGCAGATGTTGACAGCAAGTTGCGCAGGAAGGCTATAATGGCCGAACACACTCCCCACCGGCCCGTGCCGACCGCGATGAAAAAGGCGCTCTTGATACTGTTGATGATGTTGCTTCCGTGGCAGGCTTACGCCGCCATGGAGCGCAACCTCGTCCACGTTCTGGGCGATGGCCACGCGCAGGGCATGGCGTTGGTCGTCAAGCACATGGCCGAACATGCAGCCCACGTGCTGCACCACCATGATGATGACGGCGACGACGACAGCGCCGGCGTGCCGGCGTTGCACGAGGACGACAGCCAGAAATCGGTGCAGCATCTGGCCGATTACGATCATGGCTGCGGCCTGCACATCCTGATGCCGGCCTACAGCGCGCTGCCGATGGCGCCAGCCGTGCGCTCGGCGCCACCAGGCTTCCACGATACCTATTCCGACCGCACCACCCTGCCCCTGCTGCGCCCCCCTCGCCCGCTCGCCTGAGCGGGCCGCCGGCTAACTGCGCGATCGTTGCCGATCGTGGGTTGACCCGTGCCCCGCTGTATTGCACACCAGTTCAATCCTGCAAGGGCACTTATGTACAAAAATTTATTACGCCCGTGCGCCTCGTCGCGCGCGGTGCCGGTGGACCTGCGCGTCCGCCGATCGCAGCACCTTTTTCAGCCGCTGCACGCTACGCTGCTGCATGCCGCACTGCTCGGCGCCGTGCTCGGCGCCACGGCAGCCGGCACCGTCCAGGCGGCCGAAACACCGTCGTTGCCGGCACTGCTGGCGCAGGCACAGGCGCGCGCGCCGCAGCTGCTGGAGCTAGCGGCCAACCGCCGCGCCGCCGCCTTTGACGCCGACCAGGCCCGCGCCTGGATTAACCCGGTCCTGAGCGCCACCGTGGAAAACCTCGGTGGTCCCAAGCCCGATGGCGCCAGCCAGCGCGAAGACACTTATACCATCACCCAGGTCTTCGAAACTGGCGGCAAGCGCGCGGCCCGCATCGAGGCCGAGCAATTCAAGTCGGCTGCCGTCGGCGCCCGCGAACGGCACGCACAAGTGCAGTTCGCCAACGAACTGGCGCTGGCCTATGCCACGGCCGAAGCGATGCAGCTGCGCGGGCAGGTAGCCGCCGACGAATTGACCCGGGCGCGCGACGACTTGCGCGCGTCCGAGGCGCTGGTGCAGGCGGGCCGCGAGGCGCCACTGCGCGCCGCGCAAGCCCGCGCCAGCGCGGCCGCCGCCGAAGCTGCCGTGCAATCGGCCGCCGCCGACACCGTCGGCGCGCTGGAACGGCTGTCGGCACTGGCCGGCAGCAGCGAGCCCTACACGCACATCGACCATCCCTTCCTGGCTGCGGCTACCACCCCGGCGCCAGCAAGCGCGGACTGGGACGTGGCGCAAGCACCGGCCGTGGCTGCCGCCAGCGCCGAGCGCGACGCGCTGGCCGCCCAGCTGCGGCTCGAAGAAAAGCGCTGGATGCCGGACATCGGCGTGAGCGTGGGCGTGCGCAAGTATGCGTGGAGCAGCCAGAACGCCGCCACCATCGGCATCAGCGCCAGCATCCCGCTGTTCGACCGCAACCAGAGCGGCATCCGCGCGGCGCAGGAACGCAGCGCCGGCGCCGCCCAACGGATCGAGGCGGCGCGCCTGGAAACCCTGGGCCGGCACCGTGCGGCGGCTGCCCAGGTGCTGGCGTCCGAGCGGCGCCTGGCGGCAGCCGAACAGGGCGAGGCCGCCGCCAACCAGGCCTACCGCCTGGGCCGCACCGGTTACGACGCCGGCAAAACCACGCTCACCGAACTGCTGGCGATCCGCCGCGCATTGTCCGAAGCGATCGCACTGACCATCGAGGCCCGCCTGGCCCGGGTCCGCGCCATCGCCACCCTGTCCCTGGCCGAAGGCCGCATCGCATTTGGAGTCACACCATGAATCATTCCTCCCGTCCGGCCAACAACTGGCCGCTGACCATTGGCGCTGCCGCCGTGGCGCTGGCCATCGGCTTTGGCGTCGCCCGCTGGCTGCCGGCAAGTCCCCCGCCCGTGACGGCTGCCGCCCCCAAGGCGGCGCCGGCCGCCAAGGGCGGCGCCATCGCCGAAGTGAAAATACCGGCGGCCTACCTGGCCGCTGCCGGAATTACCGTGGAAGCGGTGGGCGACGGCGGCATGGCCGGAGAAATCCTGGCCGCCGGCCTGGTTGCCGCCGCGCCGAACAGTGACGCATTGGTGCTGGCGCGCGCCGCCGGCAACATCACTCGCCTGCACCGCCAGCTGGGCGACACCGTCAAGGCCGGCGATGCGCTGGCGCGGGTGGACAGCATGGAAGCGGCCGCCATGGCCGCCGAACGCAGCGCCACCGGCGCCCGCCTGGAGCTGGCCCGCACGGTGTTCGCGCGCGAAAAAGCGCTGTTCGACCAGGGCGTGACGCCGCGCCAGGACCTGGAAGCGGCGCAAGCGGCACTGGCTGTCGCCACCAGCGATGCCCAACGCGCCGCTGCGGTGGCCCGCGCCGCGCACGTGGGTGCCGACGGCGCCTCGGTCACCGTGGTCAGTCCGATTGCCGGCACCATCACCGCCCAATCGGGCACGCTGGGCGGCTATGTGCAGCCGCAAACGGAACTGTTCCGTATTGCCGGCAGCGGCCCGTTGCAGGTGGAAGCGGCGGTGTCGGCCGCCGACCTAGGGCGCATTGCTGCCGGCGACCGCGCCAGCCTGGTGACCTCCAGCGGCGCCACCGTGCCCGCCACGGTGCGCGCGGTCACGCCCACGGTGGGCGGCAGCGCGCGCGCGGCCACGGTGCTGCTCACGCCGCAGGCTGGTGCGGCGCCCGCCGCGCTGGTGGGCGGCGAAGGCGTGCAGGTGCGCCTGCACGTGCAAGGCGGTGGCAGCGGCATGGTGGTGCCGGACGACGCGGTGCAGAACATCGAGGGCCGCGACGTGCTGTTCGTGCGGAGCAAGGACGGCTTTGTCGCGATGCCGGTTCTGGTGGGCGCGCGCAGCGGCGGCACCGCGCAGATCGTCTCCGGCGTGGCCGCCGGCACGCAAGTCGCTACCCGCAATGCCTTCCTGGTGAAGGCCGACATGATCAAGAATGCCGAGGAAGAATGATGATCGATTCCATACTCACCGGCTCGGTGCGCTCGCGCTGGCTGGTCCTGTTCCTGACCCTGGTGGTGGCGCTGCTGGGCGCCTGGCAGTTGAAGCTGCTGCCAATCGATGTGACGCCCGACATCACCAACAAGCAGGTGCAAATCAATACGGTGGTGCCTACCCTGAGCCCGGTCGAGATCGAAAAGCGCGTGACCTTCCCGATCGAAACCGCGCTGGCGGGCCTTGATGGCGTGGAAAACGTCCGTTCGTTCTCGCGCAACGGTTTCAGCCAGGTGACGGCCGTGTTCAAGGAAAGCGCGAATCTGTATTTCATGCGCCAGCAGGTGGCCGAACGCCTGGCGCGCGCGGCGGCCGACCTGCCGCCGGGCGCCACCCCGCTGATGGGGCCCGTGTCCACGGGCCTCGGTGAAGTGTTCCACTACAGCGTGGAGTATGTGCATGCCAACGGCAAGGATGCGCCGCGCCAGGCCGGCCGGCCGGGCTGGCAGCCGGACGGCACGTTCCTCACCGAGCACGGCGAACGGCTGGCCGACAAGATCGCCCAGCTGGCGTACCTGCGCACGGTGCAGGACTGGATCGTGCGGCCGCAGTTGCGCGCGGTGCCGGGCGTGGCCGACGTCGATTCGCTGGGCGGCTACGTCAAGCAGTACGTGGTGGAGCCCGATTCTGCCAGGCTGGCGGCGTTCGGCATCTCGTACGCGGAGCTGGGCAGCGCGCTGGAAGACGCCAACGTCTCGGTCGGCGCCAACTACATCCGCCGCGCCGGCGAATCGTACCTGGTGCGCGCCGATGGCCGCATCCGCAGCGAAGATGAACTGGCCCGCACCGTGGTGGCCAACCGCCACGGCGTGCCGGTGACGGTGGCGCAGGTGGGCCGGGTGGTGGTCGACGGCGAATTGCGCACCGGTGCAGCGAGCCGCAACGGCAACGAAACCGTGGTGGGCAGCGCATTGATGCTGGTGGGCGCCAACAGCCGCACGGTGGCGCACGCGGTCGGTGAAAAGCTCAAGGACATCACCGGCACCCTGCCTGCCGGCGTCACCATCGTGCCCACGCTGGACCGCTCGCAACTGGTGATGGCCACCATTTCCACGGTGGCGAAAAACCTCGGCGAAGGCGCGCTGCTGGTAATCGTGATCCTGTTCGCGCTGCTGGGCAACTGGCGCGCGGCCGTGATTGCCGCGCTGGTGATCCCGCTGTCGATGCTGATGAGCGCCATCGGCATGAATGCGTTCGGCATCTCGGGCAACCTGATGAGCCTGGGCGCGCTCGACTTCGGCCTGATCATCGACGGCGCCGTCATCATCGTGGAAAATACACTGCGCCGGCTGGCCGATCGCCAGCACCGCGAGGGCCGCACGCTGGTGTTGCGCGAGCGGCTGGAAGAAACCGTGGCGTCGTCGCGCGAAATGCTGCGCCCGACCATCTACGGCCAGGCCGTGATTTTCCTGGTGTTCCTGCCGTGCCTGACGTTCCAGGGCGTGGAAGGCAAGATGTTCTCACCAATGGTGATTACCCTGATGCTGGCGCTGGCCTCGGCCTTCGTGCTGTCGCTCACGTTCGTGCCGGCGCTGATCGCGGTGATGATGAAGGGCCCGGTGGCGGAAAAAGAGGTGCGCGCCATCGTGCTGGCGAAAAGCCGCTACGAACCATGGCTGCGGCGCGCCGTGGCGCAGCCGCTGCCGTTCGTGGGCGCCGGCGTGGCGGTGCTGCTGGCGGCGGTTGTCGCCTTCGGTTATGTGGGCCGTGAATTCATGCCCACGCTGGACGAGCAAAACCTCAACCTGTCGTCGGTGCGCATCCCCTCCACTTCCATCGACCAGTCGGCCGCCATCGACCTGCCGCTGGAACGCGCGGTACTGACCTTGCCCGAGGTGCAGACCGTGTACTCGAAGGCCGGTACTGCCAGCCTGGCGGCCGATCCGATGCCGCCAAACGCTTCCGACAATTACATCATCCTGAAACCGAAGGATCAGTGGCCGGCAGGCGTTACCACCAAGGAGCAGGTGATCGAACGGATCCGCGAAAAAACCGCTGGCCTGGTGGGTAACAACTACGATGTCACGCAGCCCATCGAGATGCGCTTCAACGAATTGATCGGCGGCGTGCGCAGCGACGTGGCCGTCAAAATCTTTGGCGACGACCTCGATCAACTGGCGGCCAGCGCCAAAAGCATCGCCGCGGTGCTGCGCGCCACACCCGGTGCGGCCGACGTGCGGGTGGCGCAGACCGACGGGTTCCCCACCTTCGACATTGCCTTCGACCGCGCCGCCATCGCCCGCTACGGTTTGACCGTGAAGGAAGTGGCGGACACCGTGTCCACTGCGCTGGCAGGACGCACGGCCGGCCAGATCTTCGACGGCGACCGCCGGTTCGACATCGTGGTGCGCCTGCCGCGCGCCCTGCGCGACAACCTCGACGAACTGGGCGCGCTGCCGGTGATGCTGCCGTCAGCGGGCGATGCTGGCCGTGGCTCGGTGCCGCTGCGCCAGCTGGCGCAGTTCCGCTTTACCCAGGGCCTCAATGAAGTAAGCCGCGACAACGGCAAGCGGCGCATCTACGTGGAAGCGAACGTGGTGGGCCGCGACCTGGGCGGCTTCGTGGCAGAAGCGCAGGCACGCCTGGCGCAGGACGTAAAGCTGGCGCCCGGCTCATGGATCGAATGGGGCGGCCAGTTCCAGAACCTGCGCGCGGCCACCGAGCGGCTGGCCATCATCGTGCCGGTGTGCCTTGTGCTGATCGCGGTGGCGCTGTACATGGCAATCGGTAACGTGATGCTGACCGCGACCGTGTTGACGGCCGTGCCACTGGCGCTGGCCGGCGGCGTGTTTGCGCTGGTGCTGCGCGGCATACCGTTTTCGATCTCGGCGTCAGTGGGCTTTATTGCCGTCTCCGGCGTGGCGGTGTTGAACGGCCTGGTGCTGATTTCGGCGATCAACAAGCGCATCGCCGACGGCGTGGAAGCCGGCAAGGCCGTGATCGACGGCGCCATGGAGCGCCTGCGGCCGGTACTGATGACGGCGCTGGTGGCATCGCTCGGCTTCGTGCCGATGGCCATTGCCACCGGTACCGGCGCCGAGGTACAAAAGCCGCTGGCCACGGTGGTGATCGGCGGCTTGATTACCTCCACCATCCTGACCCTGTTCGTGCTGCCGGCCATGACCGGCATGGTGCTGCGCCGCCGCGCGCGGCGCGCCGCACCGGTGCCGATGGCGGCGTAGGATCCTGGGCGGGACCGGCGACGGTCCCGCTGCGGTCCACGTAGCGTGTCAGCTGGCGCCCTTTTCGGCCATTTCACGTTCCAGCTTGGCGTGATTGGCCAGATACTCTGCGTGCTGTGCTTCGCTGCGATCCGGCCCCAGTTCGTCGAGCAGCGCGCGCAGCTTGTCGGCTGGCAGATCGGCGCCGTAACATGGGGTACCAGGTTGCTGGCGCCAGGATTCGTGCAGGCTGCCGTCATCGACAGGGTCGAAGCCCAGCTCGTCCACCAGCGCCATCACCTTCTGCTTGGCGCCGGCGTCGTCGCCCGCCACCGGCAACGCGATACGGCCGGCAGTTCCCTTGGGCATACCCTTGGTGCGGATATGTTCAGCGTGGATATTGTTAAATACCTTGGTCAGCGGACGGCCCAGGTGTTGCTGTACCCACTCGCTTTCGGTGAGATTGCCGGTTTCCAGTTCCGCCATGTGGCCGTCGCGCAAGTTCGGATAGTAGTTGCTCGTGTCAATCACCGGCACGTCGGCGGCGATGCCCGTAAACAAGTCCTTGGGCAGATCGGGAATGTTTTTGAGCGGGATGGTGACCACGATAATGTCGCCGTGACGGGCAGCTTCCTGCGCCGTGACAGCCTTGGCGCCAGTGCTCTGCGCCACGTCCTTGAGCGTTTCCGGCCCGCGCGAGTTGGCGATGTGTACCGAGTGGCCAAGGCTGACCAGGCGTGTTGCCAGAGCACTGCCGATATGACCGGCACCGATAATTCCAATATTCATAGTGTCCTCAAGTTTAAGTTGTTCGACGAAGAAACTGCTCCGTGCAGCACGTTGAACTGCGACATGGAACCTGTTCTTTGTCGATGATGCAAAGGGCAAGCGATCGAGCCTGAGTGTTCGTCAAACCAGGTTGAAGAACTACCCCCGATGTTACACATCAACCGCGCCGGGTTGCGTACGGCGCCGTACCGATCGCCAACGGTCTCCGCCTGTAGATCCCGACAATTCGTCAGCAAAAAAAATGCCGCTGAACTCAGCGGCATTGAAAAGTGCTCAAAACAACGAGCTAACTACAAGGAAATCAGAAATACCGTACCCACGCCTGCGTGGAGCGGCGTTTGTAATGGGCAAACGCCCGGCACGGGAAATACAGCAGCGGCATCAGCGCCAGCGCCACCAGCCATACGGGCCAGTATTCGCTGATGCCGTAGCGCGCGCCGTGGTTGGCGCCCATCACGGCCACCAGCAGGTTCTGCAGGATCAGCAGCACCAGCAGGTGCAGCAGGTAGTAAAACATCGGCGCGCCGCCGAACGTGGCGCAGATGCGGGTGAACGGATTGTCGAATTTTTCCAGCACCAGCAACGCCAGCATGCCGGTACCCAGCGTCATCAACAGGAAATCGAGCGACGGCGGGTACTTGGTGAAGTTCAGGAACGACATCAATGTGTGCACCGCATCCTGGCCCTGCACCCACGGCAGTTCTTCGCCATAGATATTCAGACCGCGCAGCACGATCAGCGCCAGCAAGGCGCCGCCGCCAAGCAGCTTGAGTAGTTGCGCGCGGCGCGCCGGATCCATCGCACGCCCATACAGCGGGCCGGCCGCATAACCGAGCAGGATCACGCCGATCCACGGCAGCAGCGGGTACGTGACCTTGACCTGGAACGCGCCTTCGGTGATCAGGAAGCCGCGATGCAGCAGCAGGGTCCAGATCGAGTAGGCAGCGGTGCCCGGTTCAAAACTCATCCAGGTCAGCGCGTTGTGGCCGCACACGATGATCAGCCCCACGGTCAGCAGCAGTTTCAGAGGCAGGCGATGCACCAGCGCCAGCACGATCATGGCCAGGCCGATCACCCAGATCACTTGCAGGTACAGCACCGGTGGCGGCAACTGGCCGGCCCACAGGAAGTTGACCACCACCAGTTCGAGGAACACCAGCAGCAGGCCGCGCTTGATCAGGAAGCCGGTGGCGCTGCGCGGGCCGGCGGCCGGATGCGCATACAGCCATGCCGACAGGCCGGTCAGGAACACGAACAGCGGCGCACAAAAGTGCGCGGCCAGGCGCGTGAAGAACATCATCGGCTCGGTGCTGTCGACGGTCATCGGATCGGTAACCTGCATGTGCAGGTAGATGGTTTCGCGGACGTGATCGAACAGCATGATGAGCATTACCAGCCCGCGCAGCACGTCGATCACGGCAATGCGCGCGCGCACGGCAGCAGTGCTCAAGGGCGCGGTGCCGGCGCGCGGCGGCGAAATGGGGGGCGAAATACTGGCTTGATTCATGGTGAGTTCCTGGCGAAATGGCATGGAAAAGAACCGGCTGCCGGAGCAGCGGCACACCCAATGATTGTACAAACCAGCAATGGTTTTTTGTGCTTTGTTGCCGCGCCACGCCAAGCCGCGCTGTCAAAGTTGGCGCCACCACAGCATAATCTATCGCCACTTGCACACCGCAATCGATGCTGAATCGGACCGGTAAAACCATGCAATATATGCCTGCCGGCGCCGAATTTGCCACATCTGCCTGGCCCACCCATGGTGTAATGATCACACGCTGGACCCAGTCAATCGCAATCGTCTAAGGAGCACCATGTCGCGGTCGGACTCGACGCGTCGCCTGATCGCGGCGCTGCTGCTGTTTTTCTTCCTGGGCCTGCAACTGACCAGCGCCCGGTCGACTTCGCACGAGCATCTGCCCCACGCCCATCTTGCCAGCAGCGCCAGCCATGCGGGCGACCATGCGGGCGACCATGACGATGGCGGCCATGGCGGCCATCTTAAACGCTACAGCCATGTGCACGACCACAATCCCAACGACCATACCCACGACCTGGCGCTGCGTCCCACCATGCAGCCGCTGGTCACGCCGCCTCCCTGCGGCTGGCAGCAGTGCTTGCACAACATGCCCGCCGTGATACACCCGTTGCCGCTGGAACGCCCGCCCAAGCTGCTTGCCGCCTGAGCCACCGGCCCCGCCCTGCGGGTGCCGGCCTGTTTCCACCTGATCCACGGAGTTATCCATGCATTTCATCTTTTCCGCTGGCGGCGGCGCGCCCGGTCGCGCCCATCGCCCACCGCGCCGGGCCATCGGTGCGCTGTTGCCATATCTGCTGCTGTATCTGCTGCTGTATCTGCTGGCCATGGCCAGCGCCCACGCCCACGGCATCGCCGAGGGCGACAAGGGCTATATCCAGGAAATCAGCGGCGTGCACTTCATCGCCTTCATGTACCTGGGTGCCAAGCATATGTTCACCGGCTACGACCATATCCTGTTCCTGTTCGGGGTGATTTTCTTCCTGTACCGGCTCAAGGATATCGGCCTGTACGTGAGCTTGTTCGCGGTGGGCCATTCGACCACCATGTTGCTGGGCGTGTTTTTTGGCACCACCATCAACGGCTACCTGATCGACGCCATCATCGGCCTGTCGGTGGCCTACAAGGCGCTCGACAACGTGGGCGCGTTCCAGCGCTGGTTCGGCGTGCAACCGAATACCAAGGTGGCCACCCTGGTGTTCGGGCTGTTCCACGGCTTTGGCCTGGCCACCAAGATCCAGGAATACGAGATCTCGCCCGACGGCCTGCTGCCCAATATGATCGGCTTTAATGTGGGCGTGGAAATCGGCCAGTTGCTGGCACTGGCCACCATCCTGATCGGCATGGGCTACTGGCGCCGCAGCACCAGCTTCGTACGCCACGCCTACACCGTCAACATCGCCATGATGACGTGCGGCTTCCTGCTGGTCGGCTATCAGCTGACCGGCTACTTCATTACCGTTTAAGAGGTATTTCCATGTACAACACCGATATCCCTACCCGCGCCGAACTGCCGAGCGCCCGTCAATTGCTGCGCTCCACCGGCATAGCGCTGGCCGTGGCCGCCACGCTGCTCACCACCGTCGTCATGCCGTCGGAATACGGCATCGATCCCACCGGCATCGGCAAGGTGCTGGGTCTGACAGCGATGGGCCAGATCAAGACCGAACTGGCGCAGGACGCCGCCACCGACGCGGCCAAGCCAGCGCCGGTGGCGGCGGCACCGGCAGCTACGGCCAAGGCCGCCGATGGCACCGTGGCAATCCGCAGCGATGAAACCCGGGTCACCTTGCCGCCCGGCGGCGGCACCGAAGTCAAAATGCATATGCTCAAGGGCGCCAAGGTCAGCTATGCATGGCAGACCGATGGCGGGCTGGTCAACCATGACACCCACGGCGAACCGGTGAACGGCCCAGCCGGCGTGTTCCACCGCTACCTGAAGGAGAAAATGGTCAGCAGCAACGCCGGCGAGTTCACCGCGGAATTCGACGGCAACCACGGCTGGTTCTGGCGCAACCGCAGCGACAAGGACGTGACCATTACCCTCAAGACCAACGGCCAGTACAGCGATATCAAGCAGATCCATTAACGACAAAAGAGGCGCCATGCGCCTCTTTTTTGCTGCCTGTTACCGGGCCTAACCCCGTACTGCCCGGGGTTCGCTGCTTACTTGATCTCGAACGTGGCCGGCACGTGGGTCTTTTTGTCGGCCAGTACGGCCAGCACGGTCACTTTGCTGCCTTTGACGACGCCCTTGCCGGTCGCTTCCATCTTGTTGCCGCCGGCCGGTTTCAAGGTGACCTCGGTCTTGGCGGCGCCCTTGGCGATGGTCAGCTTGCCGCTCATGGCAGCGGTGGGCATCTCGTCGCCGTCGTCTTCGAAATACACTTCCAGCTTGTCGCCCTTGACGACCAGCTCGATCCAGGTTTCACCCACGGTCTGGATGATGCCGCCGTGGTTGGCCGTGGCCGCGCCATGGCTGTGGGCGACGTTGGCGGTCAGTGCGGCGGAAGCCAAAACCAGCATGCCGAATATCTTTTTCATGGTTACTCCAGGTTGCATGCGCCGGTCGGGTACGTACTGACCAGCGCAGAATGCGGCGCACTTGCAGGCGGCGCCGCCACGGCCCTGTCCTCAGAAACTTATTTCAAAAAACTTATTCCGGTGCGTGCGGCAGCGTAAACGTCAGCGACGCCAGGTTTTCCACCGCGTTGTACTTGGTCGGTTCATCGGACGGCGAATTGAACACGGCCACGATCACGTTCATGCCCTGGTTGCGCACCGGGAACGTGACATAACCGTGGGCGTCGCTCAGCATTGGCTTGGCATCGGGATCGTTGATCCAGTCGCGCAGCACCTTGGCGCCCGCCACCGGTTTGCCCTTGTACATCACCTGCACCTTGAGCTCGTCACCGAGCAGCGCCGGCAGCTTGCTGGCCACCGGGATGATCTGCAAGGTCTGCTCCGGCAGCAGCGGCACCGGCTTGGTCAGCGGCCCGCGTATCGCTACCGCGTACTTGACGTTCTTCTCGCTCAGCACTGCGGTCGGCACTTCGTCCTTGCCTTTCTTGTGCCACTTGCCGTCAGCCGTCTTGCTCCAGGTACCGTTCTGCAGCACGGCCGCCACCAGCGCGGGCTGGTTGTCGGTGTTGACCAGCAGCAGGCGGCCATCGACGGTCAGGCCGGTATCGACGGCCTTGCCGCTGGCGTCGTAGGCAGCGATGCTGCTGACCATGTCCTTGCGCTTGACCGCGTCGAGATCGTCGGCACCCACGCCGTACAGCAACGCCAGCTGGGTGGCGCGTTCGGCAAACCAGATGCCATGGGCATGCGCGGTACCGGCCACGAACATGCCGGCGGTAATGCCGGCGGCGGCGACAAACTTGCTGATGCGTTTCATATCTCTGCCTCTCGAAGTTAACAAATGAAAAATCGTGCATTCCGATAATGATTACAACATGGTCGCACTGCGCATTTGTCCCGAATTTCCGCCCCCGCAAAACAGATGTCGCTGTTTTTACGACGTCGATCAGCACATCCGCATGGAATTTTTGCGCCCGCACCCGGACAGTGCGGGCGAAAAAAAAGCGCCCCATGAGGAGGCGCCTGATGCACGTTTGCGGTTCGTTTCAGTTGCACCGACCGGCTGCTTCACGGCACAGCATCGACGCCAAGGCGTTCATTGAGCCACGCATGCACGCGTCCCCGCACCTGTCCCGCCATGCGGATCGGAAAGCGGATAAAACCATGCGGCGCTTCCGGCACCAGGTGGCATTCGACGTCGGCCACGGCGCGCCAGGCGGCGGCCAGCAATGTCGTGTCATCGCGCAGCGGATCGCGTTCGCCGGCAAACAGGATGGCCGGCGGCAAACCCTGCAGGTCGCCGTAGAGCGGCGACAGCGCGCCGGCGCGGCGCTGGTCATCGCTCAAGCCCGGGGTAAGCAGGCGCAGCGACGCCTGCATGCCGGGGCCGTGCAGCACCAGTGTGTCGGCGCCAGCGGCGCGCACGCTGGGCGTGCCGGCCAGGTCGTACACGCCGTAATACAGGATGGCGCCATCGATCTGCGCCAGCAGCGCAGGCCATGCCTTCAGTTGTAGCAGCGTGGCTGCGGCCAGGTGGCCGCCGGCCGATTCGCCCAGCAGGTAGACCGGCAAACCGGCATATTCGGCCAGGCCGCCTTGCAGCAGCCAGCGGGCAGCGGCCACGCAGTCGTCGATGATGGCGGCAAGCGGCGCGGACGTGGCCAGCCGGTAGTCGACCGACACCACGGCCACGTCGCAGGCGGCGATCAGGTCGGCGTTCAGGCGGTCGTTCATTTGCGCATTGCCGATGGCCCAGCCGCCGCCGTGAAAATCGAGCACCACGGCGCGGGGCGGACGCACGCCGCACAATATTCGCACCGGCACGCGCAAGCCGTCGGCGTGCGCGATAACCTGCTGCGGGCGGATGCCGGCGCGGGCCAGCGTGCGGTCGGGCGGCAGTTGCGACAGCCGCAGCAACGACTGCAGCGCCAGCGGCATCACGCGGTTGTTGATCCGGAAGCGGGGCAGCCAGGCCAGCGTGCGGTTGAAGCGGCGGGCCTCATCGAGCGTGGCGCGGTCAAACGCCAGCGTCATGAAGGCTGGTCTTCCTTGCGGCCGGTGGTGGCCAGAATGCGTTCGACCACGGCGCGCGGCACCTGGCGGAACAGCAGCCAGGCGGCAGCGCTGCGCTGGCCATAAATGCGCGACCAGGCCAGGCCCTGGCGGACGATCGATGCCTGGTGCGCATCGGTACGGGGGTGCAGTTTGGTATCCATGCCCAACTATTGCACAAATCGTCCCGCCGCTTTGTACGGCGCCGAACAAAACGCACGGGATGCTGGGCAATCGTCCGCAGCCTGAACAGGAAACAATGGTATTTTAGTTATATAAAAAAGCACTACCGTACTTTTATTTACTGCCGAGGATACCGTGCACCCCATACCCTATACCGCCGACATCGAAGAAATCGGCCAGCAAGAAGCTGAACTGACCGCCAGTATCGTCGAACAGATGGCAGCGTCGTCGCGCTGCGCGTTCGAGCGCCACCGCCATGCGATCCGCGACGCCCACGCCAAGTCGAACGGCCTGCTCAAGGGCGAGCTGACCATCCATGCCGATTTGCCGCCAGAGCTGCGCCAGGGCGTGTTCGCGCAGCCGCGTACCTACCAGGTGGTGGCGCGCCTGTCGTCCGCGCCCAGCGACATCCACACCGACGAAATCCCGGCCGCGCGCGGCTTCGCGCTGAAAATCATTGGCGTGGACGGCGCCCGGCTGGCGCCCGAGATCGGCGGGCATAACCAGGATTTCCTGATGGTGAACTTCCCCGCCCTCGCCTTCGGCACCATTGCCAGGTACCAGCGCATGCTTACCCTGCTCGAAGCGAACGCGCATGCGCCCGACACCTTCCAGCGCCTGGTCGCCGGCACCGCGCACGGCGCCAAGCAACTTGTGGAAAGCCTGGGCGGCACGGCGGGCGCCACCCTCGACGGCCTGGCGCGCGACAACCATCACCCGCTGGGCGAAACCTATCACACCCAGGCCGCGCTGCGCTTTGGCGACTACCTCGCCAAGCTGTCGTTGCAGCCGGCGTCCGGCAGCGTGCGCAGCCTGACCGGCCAGCCGGTGGCCGACGTCGGCTACGCCGGCCTGCGCGACGCCATCGCCACGCATTTCGCCGCTCACGGCGCCGAATACACCCTCTGCGTGCAGCTGTGCACCGACCTGGAACGCATGCCGGTGGAAGACGCGGCCGTCGCCTGGCCGGAAGACCTGTCGCCGCACCGCGCCGTGGCCACGCTGCGCTTTGCGCCGCAAGCCACGGCCAACCCGGCGCGCCAGGTGTACGGCGACGACGTGCTGTCGTTCAATCCGTGGAACGGCATCGCCGCGCACCAGCCGCTGGGCGGCATCATGCGCATCCGCCGCGCTGCCTACGAGCGCTCCACTGCCTTCCGCCACGCCATGAATGCGCAGCCGCGCGTGGAACCATCGCAAGCTTCCGACATCCCCGACTGAAAGGACTCCCATGACCGACTACAATCCCGATCCCCGCCTGGCCGACGAAACCACGCTGGCAGCGATCCGCCGCAAAATCGATGCCGTGGCCCACGATGCCCCGCACCTGGCCAAGATCGCCCTCGAGGCGATGGTGCGCAAGCATAATCCCGACCTGAAGGGCACGGCCAACTCGGCCGGCCGGGTGGGCAAGCAGTCCGGCAATGTGTCCGAGCTGACCGCCATCGCGCCATTGAAACCGGGCGGCGCCGAGCGCCTGCGCCGCATTTTCGATCTGACCAACGGCAATATGGATGGCGCCCAGCGCGTCTCCACGCTGCACGACATGCGCTTCGTGTTTTTCGACGACGATACCCGCATCCTGTTCGCCACCACCTACGACGGCGACTGGGACAGCTACATCAACGACTTCGCCACCAAGATTCCGGAACTGATGGACCTGCTGTTTGCGAATATCGAAGGCTGGCCCGGCATCGCCAGCCCGGCCGTCAAAGACTTTATTGCCGGCCACCAGATCGACGCCGCCGGCTGGTTTGTCGCCAACCCGCAGGTCACCGTGGTCGATACCCGGCGCTTCCAGCGCATGGACCACGCCCTCACCGCCTTCCTCGACCAGATGGCGGCGCAGCCGCCGCAAGACGACGCCACCCGCCAGGCGCTCGACCAGTTGAACGCCGCGCTGGCGCAACCGCAGGGAGTGGATTACTGATGGCCTTTCTCTCGGATTTGACAGCGCGCTTCACGCGTGAACACGTCGCCCTGGAACTCGATGACATCCAGGCCCTGATCCTGCGCGCGCGTCCCGAACCGTACGTGGGCCTGCACGCCATGCTGCACATCGACGACGCCGCCGGTGGACGCGACCTGCTGGCCCGCATGGCCGATCACATACCCTCGGCGGCCGGCTGGACCGACGACCGCGATGCCTGGATGGGCGTGGCCCTGAGCTTCCAGGGGTTGAAGGCGCTAGGCGTGCCGGAGTCTTCACTGACCAGCTTCCCGCTGCCGTTCCAGCAAGGCATGGCAGCGCGCGCCGAGCAATTGCGCGACACGGGCAGCAATGCGCCCGAACACTGGGACGACACCTTCCAGCCCGGCACCTGCCACGTGGCCCTCACCATTTACGCGCGCGACGAGGCGGCGCTGGCCGTGGCCACCGGTAAGGCCATGGCCGAGCTGGACCGCGCCCACGGCGTCACCCTGGTAGGCCAGCACCCGTTCGGTGCCGATGCCGATGCCAAGAATCCGTTCGGCTTCCGCGATTCGATTTCGCAGCCGTTGGTGGCCGGCAGTGGCGTGGAAGCGTTACCGGGCCAGGAACGGGCCATTGCCGCCGGCGAATTCATCCTGGGAGAAAACAGCGAAACCGGCCAACCGGTAGCCATGCCCGAGCCGCCCGAACTGGGCCGCAACGGCTCGTTCGTGGTGCTGCGCAAATACCAGAGCCGGGTGGGCGCATACAACGACTACCTGCGCAGCCAGGCTGCCGACGAAGTCGGGCAAGACCAATTGGCCGCCAAAATGGTCGGCCGCTGGCGCAGCGGCGCGCCCTTGACGCTGGCGCCGGACGAAGACGACGCCGACCTCGGCGCCGATCCGGCCCGCAACAATGGCTTCGACTTTTCAAAAGACCCGCGCGGCTTGATGTGTCCGCACGCGGCCCACATGCGCCGCCTGAACCCGCGCGATAGCCAGCTGACCATCCTCACCGACGTCAACATCCACCGCATCATCCGTCGCTCGTCCACGTTCGGGCCGAAGTGGCAGCGCGACCTGACGGCGGCCGACGACCAGGGCGACCGCGGCATCTTCTTCATTTTTATCAGCGCGCGCGCCTACGACACCATCGAGTTCTTCCAGCAGGAATGGATCAATCGCGGCAACTTCATCGACCTCGGTACCGAGCGCGATCCGGTGGTAGGCTTGCAGGACACGCCCGGCACCTTCACCATCCCGCAGCAACCGGTGCGGCGCCGCGTCGATGGCGTGGGCACCTTCAACCAGCTGCGCGGCGGCGAATACCTGTTCATGCCGTCGCTGAGCGCACTGCGCTGGATTGCCGGCGGCAGCTGGGAGTGACCTGGAAGCAAAGCGCGCGCGCATGGTATTCTGCGCGCCACCGCCTTTGCCGAAAGAACCCATGAGCATGACCGACCTGCCCTTCCGCGCCACCACCTCCGAGGCTTGCGCCTGGCTCACGCAAGCACTGGGCAAAACCAGCAGCGGGCCGTGGACCCTGGCGCGCCTGCTGGAACATGCGCTGATTCCGGTCGTGTGGCTTGACTACGACGCCGCCTATCCCGAGCTGTTCGGCGACGCCAACGGCGGCTACCCGGCACCGGTGTATTTTGCCGACGACGTCGCCCGCCTGATCGCCGGCAGCGACGACGTCCTGATTACGATGACCAAGGATGCCTACAAATTGCCGGTGCGGCTGCCGGCGCCGGGCTTTCGCCGTCCGCTCGACCAGTTGCGCTTTCAAAAGAAAGACCTGGAGCGGCTGGCGGCAAGCCTGCAACAGCAGGCACTGGCAGCCAGGCGACCGCCGCCGGCAAGTGCTGGCGCCAGCACCGACGCTGCGGTGGAAACCCAGGCCGGCATCGACAAGGCCGACGTGCTGCAGGCGTTTGCCGCCCTCGTCAAGCTGGACCTGAACCAGGCCCTCGATGAAGCCATCGGCATCTTTGGCGATGATGGCGCGCGCATAAAAGCCAGCGCCAAAAAATCGAAGCGCAATGCGGTGTGGAATCCGGTGACACTGGCGCTGGGCCTGCACGACGTGTACCGCACCCCGATCGGGCCGTTGAAGCGCGCGTTCAAGACCCACGATTGCCTGCTGGCGTGGCAGGGCAACTGGGAAGAGTCGCTGCGATTGTTGGGCAAGTAAATGCGGTAACTCCGAGCAGCGGCGGCAGAACGCGAATTCGGCGACGACAAAACCACAGTCTCAAACAAAATAAAAATATAAAAATATAAAAATAATAACGTAATTAAAGGCTGTACGATGGGCATCCTTGCGCCACAACCCCTCCAGGAGACCCCATGCCCCATCCGTTATCGACCTTGCTGTTGGCCGTTGCCGCGCTCGCGGCGCAAGCCGGACCGGCGCATGCCGAGCTCATGACCGGCAGCCATGCCACGTTCGATCCGCGCGGCTACACGCCCGTGTCCGTCGTGGGCGACACGTTTACCGTATCGAGCGGCACGTATTCGCAGAATGGTTCTGGGTTTCCCCTGTTCGATCGCGCCTCGATGCAATTCGTCGCGCAGCAAGGCTACTACCTGACCGGCAAGTTCCATGTCGTCATGGACATCAGCTATGCAATGCCGGACCAGATCTTCAACCGCGCCCTGGACATCTACGCCGGCTACGATGTGCTGTATCCACCTTGTCTCCAGTGCGGTCCGTTCGATTCGGCGTTCATCGGTTACAGCAACGGTTACGCCATCGGCAGGGAGGCGGAAGGCGTGCTCCACCTCGATTACGGCAACGATACCGCCGTCGCCGGCACCTACGAACGGCTGTTCTTCGCGTCGGTTTTATACGCCAGCTTCAACGAACTGTACGGCCAGTTCCGGGTGGACTCGTATGCCATCACGGTGCAGACCATGGCGCTGACCAGCGCGGTGCCGGAACTGCCTCCGGCAGCCATGCTGGGCGCCGGCCTGGGCGTGCTGGCGCTGTATGCGCGCCGGCGTCAGCGCAGCTGAAGCCTGAACAGGCATCGCGGCGTCACTGCCATCGACCGCCAGTTGGCACGGACATGATTGTTTGCCGGGACGGCTAGCGCAACAGGTTCACGTTGGCCAGGTCGATCAGCTCGGCGGCGCGGCCGTTGAGCACGGCCTTCATCATGAACAGGCCGAACTGCCCGGCCTCGCCTGCCGTGGTGGCGGGCGGCATGATCAATTCCTGGCGCGCGCTCACCACGTCCACCAGCACCGGACCGTCGTGCGCCAGCGCAGTGCGGATTGCGCCATCGAGGTCGTGCGGGTCTTCCACGCGGATGCCCTTGATGCCCATCGCCTCGGCCATGGCGGCAAAGTTCGGGTTGTGCAGGTCGCAGCCGGTATCGGGGTAGCCATGGGCTTTCATTTCCAGCTCCACGAAGCCCAGCGTGCCGTTGTTGAGCACGATGATTTTCACTGGCAGGTTCAACTGCAGCAGCGTGATGAACTCGCCCATCATCATGGTGAAGCCGCCGTCGCCGGAAAACGAAATCACCTGCCGGCCCGGGTGCGCAACCTGCGCGCCAATCGCGTGCAGCATGGCGTTGGCCATCGACCCGTGGTTGAACGAACCCACCAGCCGGCGCCTGCCGTTGAGCTTGAGGTAGCGCGCGGTCCATGCAATCGGCGTGCCCACGTCGCAGGTAAAGATGGCGTCGTCGTCCGCCAGTTCGCTGACGAGGCGGGTGACGGCTTGCGGATGGATGTGGCGGGTGTCATGGTCGATGACGGCCAGCCGGTCGAGGTCGTGGCGGGCTTGGCGGTAGTCTTCCTGTGCATGGGCCAGGAACGTGCCGTCCGACTTGTCGTGCAGGCTGGGCTGCAGTGCTGCCAGGGTTTCCTTCACGCCGCCCAGCAGTCCCAGCGTGAGCGGACAACGGTTGCCCAGCGCCTCGGGCCGCACGTCGATCTGGACGATGCGCGCATGCTCGGGGAAGAACTGGCGATACGGAAAATCAGCGCCCAGTATCACCAGCGTGTCGCACCGCTTCATGGCCTTGTAACCGGACGCGAAGCCCACCAGCCCTGTCATGCCCACATCGTAGGGGTTGTCGTATTCGAGGTGTTCCTTGCCGCGCAGCGTATGGATGATCGGCGCCTTCAAGGTGCGGGCCAGTTCCATTACCTCGGCGTGGGCGCCGGCGCAACCGGCGCCGCAAAACAGCGCCACCCGTTCGGCACCGTTCAGTATCGCTGCCAGTTGCGCGACTTCCCCGGCGGCGGGCAGCACGGTTGGCAGGCTGGGCAGCAGCCATGGCGGCGGCGTGGCGGACAGGTGCTGGATAGCGACGTCGCCGGAGATGACGATCACGGCCACGCCGCGTTTGGCCACCGCGATACGCATGGCGCGCTGCAGGATCTGCGGCAGCAGGGCCGGGTTGGACACCAGTTCCACGTAATGGCTGCACTCCTTGAACAGGCTCTCCGGGTGCGTGGCCTGAAAATAATCGATGCCGATTTCAGTGCTGGGAATGTGCGCGGCAATTGCCAGCACCGGCACCCCGCTACGCTGGCAGTCGAACAGGCCGTTAATCAGGTGCAGATTGCCGGGGCCGCAACTTCCTGCGCACGCGGCGAGCGTACCGGTCAGATACGCATCGGCGCCGGCCGCGAACGCTGCGCCCTCTTCGTGGCGCATGTGGATCCAGTCGACGCGCTGCTGGCGCCGCAATGCATCGGTAAAGCCGTTGAGCGAATCGCCCACCACGCCATACACGCGTTTGACACCTGCCTGGGCCAGCGTGCTGGCCAGATAATCCGCTACTGTAGCGCGCATGCTCACACCTCCCGAATCAATGACGTGAGGCGAGTGTAGCGAACGCGCATAGCGCTTTCTATCTCCTAAATTGGAGGGAGTGCGTGCCACCGGCCGCAGCCATTTGGCGCTGGGTACGTTCGCGCACAGATGCATCGGGTACGGTGGCGCAAGCTGCTTCGATGGGCGCCAGGCAATCTGCAGCGGCGCCCACCCACCTCAAGGAAAACCCCCAATGTCGTTTCAACACGCAATCGTCTGGCTTGACCAGACCGAAGCCCATGTCATCCATTTCACCCGTGATGATGCCGAAACCGACATCATCAAAACGTCGTCACAGCACCAGAAAAGCGGCGTGGTCAGCAACAATCGCGCCGAACCCGACTACACCTATATGGACGACGTGATTGCCGTCCTGGCCGATGCCAGGGAAATCCTGGTCGTGGGTCCCGGCATGGAAAAGCTGGCCTTCATGCGCCACATGAGCAAGAGCCACGCCGCGACCGCCGACAAGGTAGTGAGCGTGGAAACCGTCGACCATCCGACCGACGTTCAATTGCTGACCTACGCCCGTAAATATTTCGGCAACACCGATCTGTCGCAGTAAGAATCTCCCTGCCTGCCGGCGTCTGCCGACGCGGGCAGCGCGCCATGCCCCCTGCCGTACCACCCAAAATTCACAAGTGAAATAAAATAAGTCATTGACATGATTGACTGAAGGGATAGCCATGCTGAACAGACGTAACACTTCGTTGGCCATCGGCCTCTCGTTGGCAACCCTGGCGCCGCTGGCAGCGCTGGCCCAGGCCGGTGCCGGCACGCTGGTCGCCACCGATACCGGCCCGGTGCAAGGCGCTGCGGCCGGCGACGTGATCGCGTTCAAGGGCATCCCGTATGCGCAGCCGCCGGTGGGCGCGCTGCGCTGGCGCGCGCCGCAGCCGGTGCAGCCCTGGAAGACTGCGCGCGATGCCACCCGCTACGGCGCCGATTGCGCCCAGCAACCGTTCGGCGGCGATGCCGCGCCACTGGGCGTGGCCGCTGCCGAAGACTGCCTGTACGTGAATGTCTGGCGCCCGGCCGCCGCCAGCACGGCGCCGTTGCCGGTGATGGTGTGGATCTACGGGGGCGGTTTCGTCAATGGCGGCTCGTCGCCGGCCGTGTACGACGGCGCCAGCTTCGCCAAAAGCGGCGTGGTGCTGGTCAGCTTCAATTATCGGCTGGGACGCTTCGGTTTCTTCGCCCATCCGGCATTGAGCGCAGAGATCGGCAAGTCCGAGGCGCTCGGCAACTACGGCTATATGGACCAGCTGGCAGCGCTGCAATGGGTGCAGCGCAATGCGCGCGCATTTGGCGGCGACCCCGGCAACGTTACCGTGTTTGGCGAATCGGCCGGCGGCGCTTCGGTGCTGGCGTTAATGACGTCGAACCAGTCCACCGGCCTGTTCCACAAGGCCATCGTGCAATCGGGCGGCGGGCGTGGCGCGCTGCTGCCGATGCGCGAACTGCGCACCGACAAGCCGGGATTGCCGTCGGCGGAAGCGGTCGGCACGGCCTTCGCGCACGCAGCCGGCATCGACGGCAACGACGCCGCCGCCCTGGCCCGCCTGCGTGCGTTGCCGGCTGACCGTATCGTTGACGGTCTCAACATGGGCACCATGTTCAACCCCACTTATGTGGGCGGCCCGGTGCGCGATGGCACCATCGTCACCGACGTGCCCGACGCCGTCATCCGCCGTGGCCAGCAGCTGAAAATTCCGGTCATGGTGGGCGCCACCAGCGCCGACCTGGGCCGATCGGCGGCGCGCACCAAGGCGGAACTGTTTGCCGCCTTTGGCGCAGTTGCCGAACGCGCCAGGAGCGTCTACGACCCGACCGGCAAGGCCGAATTTTCCACGCTGGCGCCGCAGATCGGCGCCGACCGCACCATGGTCGAACCGGCCCGGCTGGTGGCGCAACTGGTGGCCGCGCAGGGTTTGCCCGCGTATGCCTACCGCTTTTCTTACGTGGCAGAGGGATCGCGCCAGGACGGTCGCGGCGCTTCGCACGCGTCCGAATTGCCGTTCGTATTCGATACCGTGAGCGCGCGGTACGGCGCGGCGGCCACCAGCGCCGACCAGGCGTCAGCCCGCCAAACCCAGGCGTACTGGGTGGCGTTTGCCAAAAACGGCGTGCCCGATGTGACGGGTTTGCCGCGCTGGCCCGCTTACACGAAGGACAACGATGTGGTGCTGGACTTCGGCAATGACGGTCCCAAGGCCGGACCGGACGCCTGGAAGTCGCGCCTCGACGTGATCGAAGCGGCGGCGCAGTAACGCGCTAGAGGACGGAGTCGACGGGATCGACGGGGTCGGCGGCATGGCCGGGACCGGCCGGGCCGGTGGGCAGGTATTCCACCATCGGCCCGTCGTTGATCCTGGTCACCGCCATGCCCGCCAGCACGCGCCGGGCCACGCCGTCGGGAATGCCATTGCGGGCCATGTAGGCGGCAGCATCCTCGGGACCCAGCATGTCCCGGAATACAATCGCAACATCGACCCGCTGCGCCATCAAGTGATCAGTTCTTCGCATTGCTTTCTTGGACAAGATAGTAGAGGGCGGCGCCCAACGGAATCCGGTATTGCCGGGTTCGCTATTGTAAGCGCCAAAGCGGCACTACCCCAGTGAAGTGTTAACTCATCGGCAATAATCGTGTCGCCGTTGCACAACACTATGTGCACTCAGGCTATATTTTCGACGGAAACTGGCGGCTTCCCGGCCATTTCCCTTACGCCGACGCCAGCGCATCGCCGGCGCGCGCCCGGCGGCGCGAGGTTTTGTGTTCGTACATGCGCTGGTCGGCCAGGGCCACCATGGCGTCGGCCGAGGATGTCTCCGCTGCCGTGGCCCAGCCCACGCTGGCGCCCGCTTGCGGATAACCACGCTGCCGCAGTGCCGCCTCCAACTGTTGCAGCGCCGCCAGCAGTTCCGCCACGGCGCGGCGTGGCGCCAGGATCGTGAACTCGTCCCCGCCCAGGCGGAACGCGGTGATGCCATCGCCGCACAGCCGGGTCAAGCCCTGGGCAAAGTCGCGCAGCAGCGCGTCGCCACGCGCGTGGCCGTGGCGGTCGTTGACGGTTTTCAGTCCATCGAGGTCGATCAGCAGCAGCGCCAGCTCGGCGTCCCCCTGATGGCCGCGCCGGGCCGCGTAGCGCAGCGTCAGTTGGTCGTCGAACGCATGGCGGTTGGCAATGCCCGTCAGATGATCGGTGTGCGCCAGCACGATGGAATGACTGAGCTGCTGCATGACCAGCTCTTTTTCCTGCACCAGCAGGCGCAGCTTGTGCGCCAGTGCAAAGGCCAGCAGCAGCGCATCCAGCGTGCCGCCCAGCAGCGTGAGCAATTCCGGGTTGTACACCGGCGGCGCCACCAGCCCGAAGTTACTGGGCAAAATCAGGGTGGCCGGTATCATCAGCGCGCACGAAGCCAGCACGAAGTAACGCGCCTGCCGCACCCCGGCCCGCAAGCTGACGATCCCGCACAGCAGCGCCAGCGACAGCCATACGCTGATGGTCAGCGTCGCCAGGATTGGTGCATACGGCAGCGCCAGCACGTTACTGGGCAACATGACCAGCGGCAGCACGTAATTGATGCGGCTGAGCCTGGCCAGGCGCGGGAAATGCTGGCGCAATTGCAGGAACTCGACATAAAACGCCGTGTGCGGCAACGCCAGCAGGAAGAACGGCACGTACAGCCAATGCAGGTTATGCCAGCCCAGGATGTGCGCCGGCAAATGGAATTCCTGCGCCCACGCCACCAGGTACAGCAGCAGATACAGCGCATAAAACCAGGTGGCGCGGTCCGGCTTCATCAGGTGCACGAACAGGTTGAAGACGGCCAGCGCACCCAAGGCCCCCAGCGAGCCCAGTATCAGGGTATTTTCCAGCGTGGTCAGGTGGCGGTACCCGGGTTCGGTAAACAGGCGCAGCGATGGCGGCGCCTGGTAAAACGGACTGTCGATGCGCTCGACGATGATGGCGCTGGCGCCGGGCCCCAGCCGCAGGCGCTGGCCGTAATGGAGCGCATACTGGTAATCGGCGCGATAGCCCGCTGCCATGTGGTCGACCGTGCCGTCGCTGTGATAAATGCGCAGCGTGGCGCGATCAAACAGCACGCTGCCCGGCGCCAGCACCCAGTCGGTCACGCTGCTGTCGTTGCGCACCTCGGCCACCAGCCAGTAAGCGCCGCCAAACAGGCTCACGCCGGACGCGGCCGTGCGGCCCTGGCGCCAGTGTTCGATGCTGGCATACGTTGACGGAAACTCCGCATCCGCCGCCAGGTAGATGCGGCCGCCGTCCCGCATCAGGTCGGCGCCGCTGACGATCGGGCGGGCGGCGCTGGCGGGCGACAGGGCCGTGACCAGCAGGACAAGCAATAGGTAAACCAGTTTCATTATCGGCGTGCAGTAGAGCTAACCTATCGATGATATGCGAAACCAGTCACTCGCTCGCATCGTGGGACCGACAAAGACGGCGGAATGACTGCATAAAGCCTGTAAAAACAACAGCTTGGCAATGGCATAACAGCTATGCAACTTGCTCGCTCTGTGCGCTGGCGCACGTTGCTAGCACATTTCAAAAAGGAAAGCTATTGGACAAGTGCATTTTTTCTTGCTATAATTGACGCATATTTACAACAGCAATTCCCCCGTAGCGCTTGCGCTGCAGACTGTTTCCCGGGCTAAAAACGCGGGCGACTACCACTGGGCCCCGCGCCCGTATCCAGCAGGGCAAGACCCATCCAGGTCGAGCCTGTTCGGCGCCATCGATGTATGGCGCCAGCGTCGTTAAAAGTCCTGTACCCAGCCTCTTTTAACCCGCACCGGCACCCGCGACCGCTTGAGCTTGAATCACTCGCCAGCACCCGCGTGCCCATCCTTGTTCCGTTGCTTGCCTGCGCTCTCACGCCGCAGCATCCGCGATGGATAAAGACCGCTGACTCTTGTCGCAAGCCGAAGGCTTGCGCAGTTTCAATCCATTCGTCAAATCGAAGGAGACCACAACGTGGCAAAACAAATCATCATCGACCAGGTGTTCAAAGTATTCGGCGATCAGCCCGAAGCGGCACTGGAACTCGTACGCCAAGGCGCCAGCAAGCAGGACATCCTGGCCCAGACCGGCTGCACCATCGGCGTATTCGACGCCACGTTCACCATTGAAGCAGGCGAGATTTTCGTCATCATGGGCCTGTCCGGCTCGGGTAAATCGACGCTGGTGCGCATGCTCAATCGCCTGATCGAGCCCACTGCGGGCCGCATCATGATCGACGGCAACGACATCAACACCCTGCCCGACGCCCAGTTGCGCGCGCTGCGCCGCAAGGACATCAGCATGGTGTTCCAGTCGTTTGCGCTGCTGCCGCAAATTACCGTGCTCGACAACACTGCCTTCGGCATGGAACTGGCCGGCATGCCCAAGGCCGAGCGCCACGCGCTGGCCCTGGAGGCTCTTGACCAGGTGGGCCTGGCCGGCTACGGCGCCAGCTATCCCGACGAGCTGTCCGGCGGCATGCAGCAGCGCGTGGGCCTGGCCCGCGCGCTGGCATGCGATCCGTCGATCCTGCTGATGGACGAGGCGTTTTCCGCGCTCGATCCGATCATGCGCACGGAAATGCAATCGGAGCTGTTGCGCCTGCAACAGATCAAGCGCCGCACCATCGTCTTTATTTCGCACGATCTCGACGAAGCCATGCGCATCGGCGACCGCGTGGCGATCATGAAAGATGGTCACGTGGTGCAAGTGGGCACGCCGGAAGAAATCCTGCGCAAGCCCGCCAATGACTACGTGCGCAACTTCGTGCGCGGCGTCGATGCGGCGGCCGTCTTCAAGGCCAGCGATATCGCCCGCAAGAGCCAGATCGTGGTCAGCGAATCGCCCACCCGTGGCTCGCGCGCGGCGCTGTCGATGCTGGAAGAACAGGACCGGGCCTATGCCTACGTGGTCAGTCCACAGAAAAAGTTCCTGGGCATGGTGTCGGCCGATTCACTGCGCACGGCGCTGGACGGTCACATCGGGCCGCTGGGCCTGCAGCATGCGTACCTGCCGGATGTGCAAACCATCGATGCCGATGAGCCGGTGGCCGGCCTGTTCGGCCAGGTGGCGCAACTGCCCTATGCCGTCCCGGTAGTGGCCAACGACGGCAGCTTCCGCGGCGCCATCAGCAGAACCACCTTGCTGAAGTTCCTCGACCGCGACACGCCAGCCATTGCCGAACAACAAGTACAGAAAGGACAAGCATGAACTCAGCTCAACTCGCCGATACCGCCAATACTGCCAATACCGGCAGCAATGCCGCCGCCGTAGTGCCCGCCATGGCGCCCTCCTCGGCCCCAAGCGTGGAACACGCTGCTCAGATCAACCCGTGGCTGCCCGCCCCGCCCACCGATACCTCGTGGCTCGATGCCGCCGGCGCGGCGGCCGCACCGGCCAAGGACGCCGGCTTCCATCTCTCGCAAATTGTCGACGGCACGCTGCCGCTGGAAGCGTGGATCAACCAGGGCCTGGGCTGGGTGGTGGCCAACTTCCGCCCATTCTTCCAGGCCGTGCGCGCGCCGATCGACGCCACCCTGAATGGTGTGAGCGACGTGCTGCTGTCCGCGCCGGCGCTGGTGGTAATTGCCATCATCGGCCTGCTGGCCTGGCAGTTCACCAGCCGCGCACTGGCCATCGGCACCGTGCTGGCCTTGCTGGTCGTCTCGATGCTGGGCATCTGGCCCGAGGCGATGATTACGCTGTCGCTGGTGCTGACGTCCTTGGTGTTCTGCATGGTGATCGGCCTGCCGCTGGGAATCTTCCTGGCCAATAGCGACCGTGCCCAGAATATCCTGCGCCCGCTGCTCGACGCCATGCAAACCACGCCGGCCTTCGTGTACCTGGTGCCGGTGGTGATGTTGTTCGGTATCGGTAATGCGCCTGGCGTGATCGTCACCATCATCTTCGCGCTGCCACCACTGGTGCGCCTGACCAATCTCGGTATCCGCCAGGTGCGGCCCGACCTGATCGAAGCGGCGCGCGCTTATGGCGCTTCGCCATGGCAGTTGCTCACCCGCGTGCAGGTGCCGCTGGCGATGCCGTCGATCATGGCCGGCATCAACCAGTCGCTGATGCTGTCGCTGTCGATGGTGGTGATCGCCTCGATGATTGCGGTGGGTGGCCTGGGCCAGATGGTATTGCGCGGCATTGGCCGCCTGGACATGGGCCTGGCCACCGTGGGCGGCCTCGGCATCGTGCTGCTGGCCATCACGCTGGACCGCCTGACCCAGGCCATGGGCCAGCCGCGCCGTGGCGTGCGCCACTGGTACCAGACCGGCCCGGCAGGTTTCATCATGCGCCTGGTGCGCGGCAAGCCGGCGCCTGCAACCGCCGACGCCGCCGCGTCGGCAGCACTGTCCACCGCACAATAACAAGAAAGGATTTTTATGCATCAAGTAGAACAATTCAAAGCCACGTATAAAGCACACCGCGCATTCAAATGGCTGTCGGCCCTGGCGCTGGCCGCACTGGCCCTGACCACCAGCCTGGCCATGGCGCAAACGCCAGATGCCACCCTGCCCGGCAAGGGCATCAAGGTGCAGGCGCTGCAAAGCTCGATTGCCGAGGAAACCTTCCAGACCATGCTGGTCGACCGCGCGCTGGAAGCGCTCGGTTACCAGCCGCAGCCGATCAAGGAGGTGGAATATCCCACCGCTCACATCGCCATTGCCAATGGCGACGCGACGTTTCTGGCGGTGCACTGGGACCCGCTGCACAAGGATTACTACGACAACGCCGGCGGCGACACCAAATTGATGCGCGTAGGCGAGTATGCCGGTCCGGCCGCGCAGGGCTACCTGATCGACAAGGCCACGGCCGACAAGTACAACATCAGCAATATCGACCAGTTGCGCGACCCCACCCTGGCCAAGCTGTTCGACCAGGACGGCGACGGCAAGGCGGACCTGACCGGTTGCAACCCGGGCTGGGGCTGCGAGAAGATGATCGAAAACCACCTCGATGCCTACAAGCTGCGCGACACCGTCAAGCACGTGCAAGGCAGCTACGCCGCCCTGATGGCCGACACCATCGGCCGCTACAAGCGCGGCGAACCTATCCTGTACTACACCTGGACCCCGTACTGGGTCAGTGGCGTGCTGGTGCCAGGCAAGGATGTGGTGTGGTTGCAGGTGCCGTTTTCGTCGAACACCGAACATGCGAATACCCGCCTCGACGATGGCAGCGACTACGGTTTTTCCGTCAACACCACGCGCATCGTCGTCAACCGCGCCTGGGCCCGGAACAACCCGGCAGCAGTCAAGCTGTTTGAAGTGATGCGCTTACCGATTGCCGACATCAACGCCCAGAACGAGCGCATGCGCGATGGCCAGAATACCCAGGCCGATATCGCGCGCCATACCGATGGCTGGATCAAGTTCCACCAGCAGGAGTTCGACAGCTGGATCGCCGCAGCACGGGCAGCAGCGCAGCCGTGATGAACGCGCCCGGATGCGCGCTGATCAGAAGTTCAGGCACGCTTCTGGCGCCGACGGGCAAGGACATCAACCCCGACGCCGCGCTGGAGATGTCAGCGCTGGCCAGCACCCGCGCCGCGGTATCGCAGCTTTGACAACGCAGCGTGCTCCCATTCCAAGCTCACCACGGCCATGCCGGTGTCGGTGCGCGTGAGCAAGGTCAGGCGGCCGCTGTTGGCGTCGGGCGCCGGGAAATAGGTGACGCTCCGGAGCGGCTGGCGTGACCTGGCCAGTTCCACCGGCGCACTGAAACCGTCATCGTTGCGCAGGTAGGCCGCCAGCACATCGTAGGCGCCCGTGCGCCAGATGCCCACGGCCAGCGCGCCGTGTTGATTTGGAATATAGCTGCCGTCCACCGCTGCGGCCATGACGAATTGCGCTCCCGCCAGTGCCGGATGGCTGCCATCGGACGGTTCACCCAAAAATCGCGGCAACCCGGGCTGTCTGGCCGAATACGAGAATTTGCCATGACGGTCGGCGCCAAAGACAGCGCCATCGTCAAAGACGATTTGCCCCATGCGCGCGGCCAGCACGCCGGCCACGCAGGGGCCTTGCAGCAGGCTGACGTCGGACAGCCGCAACCGGCCCGCCTGATTGGCGTCGATGTCGATACCCACGTCAGCCAGCGTCTTTTGGGTGGTTATCAGCTGCATGCCGCTGGCCCGGCTGGGGAAATCGGCGCAGGCGGCCGGCGCCGCAGCGTGCACGCTGGACGAACCGGCGGCCAGGGACGTGCCGGCCATCACGGCCAGCAGCGACCATTTCAATTGAAAATATATTCCTGGCATGTCAGGTAATCCGCGATGGTGACGAAGCGATCCATTCTACCTGTCAGAGGATAGTGCATGGCATTTTATACACCCCAGCAGCGCCCGCCCTGCTCGACAATTTGCCGTACGAGCACGGCCCGCAGCCGCACGCCTTTTACCACGCATAACGAAATCCGGGATTCACGCATGCAACGACCATCGGGCCAACCCGGCCACGGCGCACATCTTCGGATGCTGCGGCGGGAATGTCCGTTCAGGTCAACTTGTGCGCCCGGTTGGGCAACCGTTCCGGCGGAATTTCTTCGCCGCACAGTTCCAGCACCGAGCGTTCCACCGTGTTGGTGATGGCGTCGAGCGCCAGCGCGTTCGGCGCCAGGCTGAACGGATCGGCCACTTCGTTGGCAATCGCTTCCAGTGCAATCAGGGTATAGGACACGAACACGCATAACAGCGGCGTCAGGTACTCGGACGAATCGACCAGCCCGAACGGCAGGAACAGGCAGTACGCATATACGGTCCGGTGCAGCAGCACGCTGTAGGCAAACGGTATCGGCGTCGATTTGATGCGCTCGCAACTGCCCACGCTTTTTTCCAGCGCGTTGAGCTGCACATCGAATAGCCAGCGGTTGCTGCCCGGATGGTCTGCTGTGGACAGGGCCGCCAGCTTGACGCGAATCTGGTTCAACAGGTAGACCGGCTGGTAAGCCTTCTGGACGATGACGTCGGCGCGCGCCGGCCCCAGCAGCCGCTGCAGGTCGGCACTGGCATCGGTACCGCGCAACTGGTGTTTCAGGGCATGGGAAAAGGCGATGATGTCGCGGCCGATGTCGAGCGCCGCGCCCGGGCCGGCGCCGGGTGGCGCATAGCTCAGCACCTGCGAGGTGAGCGAGCGCGACGCGATCAACAGGCCGCCCCACGACGTGCGCGCTTCGATGAAACGGGCATAGCTGGCGTTATTGCGGAACACCAGGAACACCGCCAGCGTCAGGCCGAACAAGGTAAAGGAGGCCGGATTGAGCGGGATTTTTTCACCAAAAACCCTGCCGTGGGTAAACACGGCAAGCACGCTCAACGCTCCCAGCAGCAGCAGTTGCGGAATAATGTGCTGCAGGACCGAGCCGTTCCAGACAAACAGCATCCGGAACCAGCTCTGCATGGGCCGGACGATCATACGGTGACTATGCGCGCAGCGACTGCATGTCGATCACGAAGCGGTAGCGCACATCGCTGGCCACCACGCGGTCGAACGCTTCGTTGATGGTCTGAATATCGATCAGTTCGATATCGGCCGTGATGTTATGTTGGCCGCAGAAATCCAGCATTTCCTGGGTTTCCTTGATCGAGCCGATCATCGAACCGGCCAGCGTGCGCCGCGAACCGATCAGGTTGAAAGCGCTGATCGGTGGCGTGGCAGCGTCGGGCACGCCGACCAATGTCATGGTGCCGTCCACTTTCAGCAGTTGCAGGTAGTCGTTCCAGTCGATGGCCGCGCCCACCGTGTTGATGATCAGGTCGAACTGGCCGGCCAACTTGGTAAATGTTTCCTTGTCGTTGGTGGCGTAGTAATGCGCCGCGCCAAACCGCAAGCCGTCTTCCTGCTTCGACAATGACTGGCTCAGCACGGTCACATCGGCGCCCATCGCATGGGCAATCTTGACGCCCATGTGGCCGAGGCCGCCCAGGCCGATGATTGCCACCTTCTTGCCCGGACCGGCCTTCCAGTGATGCAGCGGCGAATACAGCGTGATGCCGGCGCACAGCAGCGGCGCGGCGCGGTCCAGCGGCAGGTTGTCGGGGATCGACAGCACATAGCCTTGCTTGACCACGATATGGTCGGAATAGCCGCCAAACGTCGGGGTCACGCCATCGGCTTCCACGCTGTTATAGGTTTGCACCAGGCCCGGCAAGTACTGTTCCAGGTCGTGATCGCGGCTCGCGCACTTGGTGCAGGAATCGACAAAGCACCCCACGCCCACATGGTCGCCCACCTTGAAGCTAGTGACGTTGGCGCCAACGGCGGTAACGATGCCGGCAATTTCATGGCCGGGCACCATGGGGAACAGGCCGCCGCCCCATTCGTCGCGCGCCTGGTGGATATCGGAGTGGCAGACGCCGCAATATTTGATTTCAATGCCGACGTCGTCGGCGCCGGGCGCACGGCGCTCGAACGTAAAGGGAGCGAGTTTTTCTTTGGCGGCAGTGGCCGCATAGCCGTAGGCAAGTGTCATGTCAGGGTTCCTGGTGATCGGGTTTCATCGGCAGCGGCATTGCGGGGGGGGCAACGGCGCTGTATTCGCGAGTATACAGTGAAACCCGATATTTTTTCCGTGGTGACAGCCTTGCTACCTTATGCAGCCAGGCGCAGCGTCCTGGCAGCGGCCACCATATTCGTGAGCGCCGGCAGCACTTCGGCCCACTGGCGGGTTTTCAGGCCGCAGTCGGGATTGACCCACAGGCGCTCGGCGGGTATCCGTTCCGCGGCTTTCTGCATCAGCTGCACCATGTGCTCCTGGGTGGGAATATTGGGCGAGTGAATGTCGTACACGCCGGGGCCGATCTGGTTCGGGTAATTGAAGTGATCGAACGCGTCGAGCAGTTCCATGTCCGAGCGCGACGTCTCGATGGTGATGACGTCCGCATCCATGGCGGCAATCGACGCGATGATGTCGTTAAACTCCGAGTAACACATATGGGTATGGATCTGGGTGGCGTCGGCCACGCCGTTGGCGGTCAGGCGGAACGCTGCCACGGCCCAGTCCAGGTACGCCTGCCACTGGGCGTGGCGCAGCGGCAGGCCTTCGCGCAGCGCGGCTTCGTCGATCTGGATCACCCGCACGCCGGCGCGCTCGAGGTCCAGCACTTCGGCGCGGATGGCCAGCGCCAGCTGCTGGCACGAGACCGCGCGCGGCTGATCGTCGCGCACGAACGACCAGTTCAGGATGGTGACCGGGCCGGTAAGCATGCCCTTCATCGGCTTGCCGGTCAGCGACTGCGCGTAGGTGGTCCAGTGCACCGTCATCGGCTGCGGGCGGCTGATATCGCCAAACAGGATCGGCGGCTTGACGCAGCGCGAGCCATACGATTGCACCCAGCCGAACTGGCTGAACGCATAGCCCTCGAGCTGTTCGCCAAAATATTCGACCATGTCGTTGCGCTCGGCCTCGCCGTGCACCAGCACGTCCAGTCCCAGCGCTTCCTGGGCCTGCACGCTGCGCGCGATCTCGGCCTGCATGGCGGCCTGGTAGGCAGCGTGATCGAGCCGGCCGGCCTTGAACGCGCTGCGGGCGTGGCGGATCTCGGCGGTCTGCGGGAACGAGCCGATGGTAGTGGTCGGATACGCCGGCAGCTTGAGCAGCGCTGCCTGCACCGCAGCGCGGTGCGCATAGCCGTGCTGGCGCTGACCGAGGCTGGTGTCGATGGCGGCCACCGCCTGTTGCACGGCCGGGTTGTGGACGCGCGGCGACTCCCGGCGGGCAGCGAGCGCGGCTGCGTTGGCGGCCAGCGACGCGTGGACCGCCGCGCGGCCACCGCGCAGCGCCCCGGCCAGCACCTGCAACTCGTCCAGCTTTTGCAGCGCAAACGCCAGCCACGACCTGATGTCCGCATCCAGTGCCAGCTCGCTGTTCAGGTCCACCGGCACATGCAGCAGCGAGCACGACGGCGCGATCCACAGCCGCCCGCCGAGGCGCGCGGCCAGCGGTTCCAGCCAGTCGAGCACGGCGTTCAGGTCGGTTTTCCAGATGTTGCGGCCGTTGACCACGCCCAGCGACAGCACCTGGTGGTCCGCCAGCAGATTCAGCAACGGCAAGACATCGGCTCGACCGTTGATGGCGTCCACGTGCACGCCGGCCACCGGCAAGCTGGCCAGCAGCGGCAGGTTGTCCTGCAGCTGGCCAAAATAAGTGGCCACCAGAAGCTTGACCCCGCAGCCTTGCAGTTGCTGGTACGCCAGCGTAAACGCCTGCTGCCAGTTTTTATCCAGTTCGGTAACCAGGACCGGCTCGTCGATCTGCACCCAGTCCACGCCCTGCCCGGCCAGCGTGTCCAGCAGTTGCACGTAGACCGCCAGCAGCGCCGGCAGCAGCGCCAGCTTGTCGGTGTCGTCCTTGGCCTTGCCCAGCGCCAGATAGGTGACCGGGCCTATCACCACCGGCTTGGCCTTCACGCCCTGGGCCCTGGCTTCAGCCAGTTGCGCCAGCAGCCGGCTGGCGTCCAGCGCGAATGCGGTGGCGGCGGTAAATTCCGGCACAATGTAATGGTAGTTGGTGTCGAACCATTTGGTCATCTCGCCGGCCGCCACGCCACCGCAGCAGGCGTGGCCGTCATCGGCCGACTGCGCCGAACGGCCGCGCGCCACGCGGAAATAATTATCGAGCGGATCGCCGTGAAAGCCGTGCACGCGCTGCGGCAGGTTACCGAGCGTAAAACTCATGTCCAGCACCTGATCGTAAAACGAAAAGTCGCCCACCGGCACCAGGTCGAGCGCGGCCTGGTGCGCCCAGTGGCGCTGGCGCAGTGCTGCACCCACGCCCTGCAAGGCGGCGCGCGACGATGCGCCGTGCCAGTACGATTCTTGCGCAAACTTCAGTTCGCGTTGGGCGCCGATGCGGGGAAAGCCGAGATTGTGAACGATGGTCATGTTTGACTCCTGAGGAAAGATACCGCGATGGTAAAGAGGCTATTCCATGAAGTAAAATGGTCTTTTCTCACACAACCATGAGTTTCACTCATCGATCATGCTGGAACGTATCCACCTTGCCACTTTGCTGGAAGTTGAAAAACAGGGATCGCTGACGGCCGCTGCCGCAGTGCTGCACGTTACCCAATCCGCCCTCAGCCACAGCATGAAAAAGCTCGAGCAGCAGCTGGGCACCGACATCTGGCTGCGCGACGGGCGCACCTTGCGCCTGACGCAGGCGGGCGAATATTTGCACGCGGTGGCCCAGCGCCTGATCCCGCAATTGAACCTGGCGGAAGAACAGCTGCGCCAGTTCGCCCAGGGCGAGCGCGGCACGCTGCGCATCGGCATGGAATGCCACCCGTGCTACCAGTGGCTGTTGAAAATCGTTGCCGGCTACCTGGCGGCGTGGCCGCAGGTGGACGTGGACGTCAAGCAGAAATTCCAGTTTGGCGGCATCAAGGCCCTGTTCGACTACGAGATCGACTTGCTGGTCACGCCCGACCCGCTGCTCAAACCCGGACTGCATTACGAACCGGTGTTCGATTACGAGCAGGTGCTGGTGGTGCACCGCGACCATCGCTGGGCCGGGCAGGAAGAGGTGCAGCCGGAACAGCTGGCCGAGGAAACCCTGATCACGTACCCGGTGCCGCTCGAACGGCTCGACATCTACCAGATGTTTTTATCACCGGCCAAGGTGGCGCCGCGCCGGCACAAGACCATCGAAACCACCGACATCATGTTGCAGATGGTGGCCAGCGGGCGCGGCGTGACGGCGCTGCCGAAATGGCTGGTCACCGACTATGCGCCGCAGCTGCAACTGCGCACGCTGCGCCTGGGCCCCGCCGGCGTCCAGAAGCACATCTACCTGGGCGCCCGCGCAGCCGATGTCGACACCGACTACCTGCAAGCATTCATTGCCATGGCGCGCCAGGCCGAGCGCTACGCGCCCTGAAGCGTGCCGGCGCGCCTCCAGGCAGCGCTGGCCCAGCGCGAAACGGTCGCGGTAGCTGTCGCCCATCCATTAACACCATCGGCACATGGCGCTGCGCTTCCGGCGCCATGATATACGGTGCGCCGTGCAGGTACATATTGCTTTCGCCCAGCGACTCGCCGTGGTCGGAGAAATACAGCATGGCAGTATCGACACCGTCTTCCGCGGCGGCGGCGCGCAGCACGTCGATGGTCTTGCTCAGCACATAATCGGTGTACCGGATGGTGTTGTCATAGGCCGCGACAGTCGCTTCGCTACTGCATTTTTCCAGCTCGTGACTGGTGCACACAGGGCCGAAATGCTGGAATGCCGGCGGGTAGCGCTTCCAGTAGGCCGGCCCGTGACTGCCCTTCTGGTGCAGCACGATCACCAGGTCGCGGCGGGCGGTGCGGATGATGTCGGGCAGGCCTTGCAGCAGGCGCTCGTTGTAGCACTCTTCGTTGTCGCACAGCGGGTCGCCGGCCTTGGGCTGCGACAGATCTTCGTAGGCCACGCGGTCGCACGCGCCCTTGCAGCCGCAGTTATTGTCGCGCCACAGCACGTCGAAGCCCGCATGGCTGATCACATCCAGCAAGCCTTCCTGCGACCTGGCCTTGTCTTCCGAATAGTCGGCGCGCGCCAGGCTGGAAAACACGCACGGCACCGAGACGGCAGTCGAGGTACCGCACGACTCTACCTGGCTGAAGCTGAGCAGGCCCGGTTGCTGCGCCAGGCGTGGATTGGTGTCGCGCCGGTAGCCATTCAGTGAAAAATTCATGGCGCGCGTCGTCTCGCCCACCACCACCACGGTCACCGTGCGGCTGGCCTGGATCACATTGGTGGGCGTGAGCAGGAAGCGCATCTCGCGGTGTTCGCGCGCGGCCGGCCCCAGGGTTTAAAAAAAATGTCAGCAGCAACGCGCCGGCCACGGCCACCGATACCAGCACCAGCAAGGCACATGCGCTGAAATGCCGGCCGGCCTGAGTTTTCATCACGATGCCGACATTCCGCACTCGCTGCGCGGCCTGCCGGACGGCGCCGTCAAGGTGACGGCCGGCGGCGTCGACCTGCATGTGTTTACCGGCCACGACACGACCGGCGACTTTGTGGTGGTGGACCACAACAGCGCCTACGATACCATCGAGCTGGAAATATGCAGCATGTTCGCCGTGGGTTTTGTCGGCTTCCTGCTGTCCTCGCTGTTGTTTGGCGCCTTCGTCGGCAAGGGCCTGGTCGCCCGCATCATGAACCTGGCGGCAGCCGTGGAAGCGCGGCGCACCGATCTGCCGTCGCAAGACCAGCGTGACGAACTGGGCGTGCTGGCGCGGGCGTTTGCCGCCCGCACCACCGAGCTGACCGAAGTGCTCGACCGCGAACGCTTCTTTACCGGCGATGTCAGCCACGAATTGCGCACCCCGCTCACGGTGATCACCGGCGCGGCCGAAATCCTGCTGCACGCATCAAACGGCAACACTGTGCTGCACGCCGCGTCGGAACGGATTTACCGCGCCGCCAACGACGCCGCCAATTCGGTGGGCGTGCTGCTGCGCCTGGCCCGTTCGCCGGAACGGCGCGACCTGGCGCCGCTGCCGTTTGCCGCCCTGGCCGCAGCCGAATGCCTGCGCTGCCAGCCGCTCACGCAGGGCCGGCCGCTGGTGCTGCGCTACGTGGGCGGCGCCGATTTCGCGGTGAGCGCGCCGCGCGAACTGCTGGTGGCGTTGCTGGGCAACCTGGTGCGCAACGCCTGCCAGTACACGGCGCAGGGCGAGGTCCTGGTGTTGCTCGGCCCGCGCCTGCTGGTGGTGGAAGATTCCGGCCCCGGCCTGCCCGCGGCGGCCAGGGCGCGGCTGGCCTGCCGCCCGGCGCCGGACGACGAACGCGGCTCGGCCGGCACCGGGCTCGGTCTGAGCCTGGTGCAGCGCATTTGCACCTATCTGGAAGCGGACCTCACGTACCGCCCGCGTACCGGTGGCGGCAGCGTGTTCGAGGTGCGTTTCGCCTGACCGTCAGGATGCTGCGACCGCGTGGCCGCAGTGGTCAGCCCCAGCGGTTGGCAACATACCAGCCACCGGCGCCGGCAAGCGCGGTGAGCACCGCGCCCCAGGCGATATCGGCCAGCGCCAGGCCCAGCGGCCAGGCCTTGAGGATGGAATAATTGGTGAGATCGTAGGTGGCATAAGCAATCAGTCCCAGCACCACGCCATGCAGCGCTGCGGTTTGCCAGCTGACGCCGCGCAAGCCAGGCGCCACCGCCAGGAACACCACGCCTGCCGCGTACAGCAGATAGAACGCGGCAGCGCTGCCCAGGCGCGGTTGTGCCAGCATCAGGTCGCCCAGCGCCGACTTGTAGGCTGGCGCCATGTACAGGCCGATCCATAATGCATCGAGTACCAGCATCGATAACAGCGTGCCGCCATAGGCCAGCAACCACTGCTGCACGCTGAGCGCTTGATCGGGGGTGGCGGGAAACATGGCCGGCTCAGTTGGCGGGGCGCGCGCCGACGCGGCGCGCAGCAGGATACGCCAGGATGCGCTTGATGGCGCCTTCCGGCACGGCAAAGGCCTGCATATAGGCCCATGCCACCGCACTGCCGTCCGCCTGCGCGATCAAAATGCCGCGCTCGACTGCCGCCTGCAAGACCTGGTTTGCCCGTCGTTCTGACTCCATGATGCCCCTCTCGGATGTGGATGGTGACGCTGGCAGCGCGCCCGGCAGTCCGGGACGGCCAGCGCGCTGAACAGCGACTGCATCATCGTACTATAGCCGAGCTGGCAAAATCCGGGCGCGCGTTGCAGCGATCGCGCGCGGTGCACTGGCTGCGCGCGCATATCCGGCGGACGCGGCGGGCGGCGCCGGTTCGCTGCCGCCTACTTGATGCTGCCTACTTGATGCTGCCGGCCGCTTCCTCGATCAGCTCGGCGACCTGGGCGGGATGCGAGGTCATCACAACGTGCGAGGCGCCGTCGACCACCACGGTTTTTTTCGAGCTGGCGCGCTTGGCCATGAAGTCCTGGGCGGCGGCGGGAATATTCTTGTCCGCTTTACCGTAGATAAACCACGACGGTATGGTTTTCCACGCCGGCGCTGGCGACGCTTCGTTGAGCGCAGCATCGGTGATGGGACGCTGTCCCACGGCCATCAGGCGGGCTTTGTCCACCGGCAGGTCGGCGGCGAACTGGCCATGGAACTTCGCTTGCTCGATGTACAGATCGTTGCTGCCATTGGCCAGCGGCACCGGTTTGGCCAACGCCGTGCCGAGCGTGCTGCCCGGGAATTTGCCGGACAGTCCGGTCGCCGTTTCGCCGGCTTCCGGCGCAAACGCGGCGACATACACCAGGGCCTTGACGTTACCGTGGGCCTGGGCGGCGGCGCTGATTACCGAACCGCCGTACGAGTGTCCCACCAGCACGACTGCACCGGACACGCTTTTGATCACTCGCGCCACCGAATCGGCATCGCTTTTCACGCTGCGCAGCTCGTTAGCGGCGGCGATCACGGTATAGCCATCGTGCTGTAATTTGGCGCTCACGCCATCCCAGCTCGACGAATCGGCAAACGCGCCGTGGACCAGGATGATGGTGGGCTTGACGGCACCGGCCGCCGCTGCCGAACCGGCAGGCACGATGGAAGCGAACAGGCTGCCGGCAATCGCGGCAATGCGAAATGGATTAATAATGGTCATGGTAGTCCCCAGATAAGTAATGGAAGTCGGCCTGAGTGGTTCGGACGACGGCCAGCATAGCACTCAAAATGGCAACTTTTTTGGGTATCAACACTGGTCAAGTCTTAATCCAGAGGTGGTGCCTGATCCTTGGATCAGGCGGGCTTGCCGATCGCGTTGGAGGGCGGCGCCGGGCCGTAAGTGCATGGGCGCGCCGGCGATTTCCTGCTGGTATTGAAAAACGCTGCGCCGGGCGGCCGTGATAACGTCGTTCCGGCTACGCATGAACAATCAACCCTGCATGAGAGGAACAAGATGACCCGCTTTACAGAAAAAACCGTACTCATTACCGGTGCCGCTTCCGGCATGGGCCTGGCTGCCGCCCGCCGCTTCCTCGATGAAGGCGCCCGTGTCACCATGCTCGATATCAACGAAGGCCCGCTGCGCGAAGCGGCCGCGCAATTTCCCCAGGACCGCGTGCTGGTGCACGTCGGCGACACTGCCCGGCAGGACACGGCAACCGCCGCCGTCCAGGCCACGGTCGCGCGCTTCGGTGGCCTCCACGTCTTGATCAACAACGCCGGCATCGGCAGCGAAGGCGATATCCTCGCCACCAGCGAGGCAGATTTTGAACGGGTGATGGCAGTCAATGTGGGCGGCTACTTCCACATGGCCAAAGCGGCGTTGCCCGAACTCGTAAAAACCCGCGGCGCGATCGTCATGACCTCCTCCGTCTCGGGGCTGGGCGGCGACTGGAAAATGTTCGCCTACAACACCTCGAAGGGCGCCGTCAGCAATATGGTGCGCGCGATGGCGCTCGATGCGGCCAAGGATGGCGTGCGGGTCAATGCCGTCAATCCCAGCTTCACCAAGACCGGCCTCACCGAAGATATGCTCAAGGATGCCGCGCTGGTCGCCAAGTTCAAGGAACGCATGCCGCTCGGCGCCCCGGAAGACGCGGACGGCGTGGCAGCGGCCATGGCATTCCTGGCCAGCGACGATGCCCGCCTGATCACCGGCGTGAATTTACCGGTCGATGCCGGCTTGCTCGCTTCCAACGGCCAGCCGCCGCAGTAGGATTTTATTTCCTGCTGCCTTGAGCCGGTGGGCACCGCCTTCAACGGCTACCGCGTCTCGCCCTTGGCCATCTGGCCAAACACCGCGTCGCGCCGTATCCAGGCGTGATACAGCGCGGCGCCCAGGTGGCCCAGGATGGTGGCGAACAGCAGGTAGGCCAGCACGCCGTGCAGCGGGCGCAGCATGCCGTACACCTCGGGGCTGTGTGGCAGGATAGCTGGCAGGTGCACGCTGCCGAACATCGGAATCGGATAGCCGCCGGCTGACAGCATGGCCCAGCCGATCAGCGGCATCGCCAGCATCAACCCATACAGCAGCCAGTGCGACGCGTGCGCGGCAAATTTCTGCAGCGGCGGCAGGTCGGCCGGCAGCGCCGGCGTGGGCCGGGTCAGGCGGTTAATCAAGCGCACCACGGCCAGCAACAGTATCGCGATGCCCAGCGGACGGTGCAGGTCCAGCAGTTGCACCCGGTATTGCAGCGACACGACCATGCCCGCGCCGATGAACAGCATGGCCAGTATGGCCAGCGCCATGGCCCAGTGCAGCACGCGGGCCAGCAGATTGAAGTGGTGTGGGCGATTCATCGTGGGCTCCCGTTCTGGACTGCAGGCTGGGCAAGCTTGCCCTGGCTGATTTCACGTTCGCGGCGGTTGAACGACACCGAATACGCTGCCGACCGCGCGTGCAAGATCGGGTCGTCGCTGCCGGCGATGCCGGCCGGGAGTATCAAGGGATCGAAATTGAGGTCGCGGCAAGGACCGGTGGCCTGCGACTCGGCACGCACCAAGGTCAGGGTGCCGATGGTGGTTTCCGGCCGCGCGTCGGGCCAGGCTTGCGAGGGATCGGTGATCGGATCGCCGGGAGCGGCAAATTGCACCACCATGTCCCATACCAGCGGACCGGCGGCCAGGCGCCGGTTTAAATCTTCCGCGAGAAAATCGGCATCGGCCGCCTTCAGCTGGTCCGGACTCACTGCCACGAACGGCGTGCGCGGGCGCATCGACCAGCGCACCATGCGGTCGCTGCCCTGGGCGTTGGTCAGGCGGAACGCGTTGACGCCGTTAAAGCGGGTGTTGGCCAGGCTGTCCGACCGCAGCGCGGTTTTGGCCCACGCCTGGAATGCGGCGATTTCGGGATGCGCTACCAAGAGTGCCTTCATCTTGCCGGGATCGGGTTTGCCGGTGGCGGGATCGGGCTGGCCGCCCTCGTTGAGAGCCTGGAATGCCTGCGGCGTGGCGGCCGCAAAGAAAGGAAAACTGTTCATCGCGATGCGCCATTCCTGGCCGTCGTCGGTTTTCAGCTGCACGGCCATGCCGCGCACCGGGCCGGCGCCGTCCGGCGCGTACGGGTTGTTCGAAGGCGTGGAAAAGCGGCCGATGACAGCAATCGATGGCTGCGAGAACGCTCGCGCGGTCGACAGCCTGGCAGCGTCTTGTGTAGGCGCGAACGTGCCGGCAAAGCACACGCCCTTGCTGTGCGCGCGCCGGAAACCGGGCTGCGGCTGGCCCGACGCCTGCGCGGTATCCATCATTTTTTGCGGCGTCAGATTGTGGTTGCCGATCCAGCCGCCCACCCACGCGAACAGCGCGGCAATGACAGCGACGATCAGGGCGATCGGTAACAGCAGCAGCATGGAGCCGCGGCGCGGGTTGGGATGGGGACTGGGCATGGGTATCTGGCTCTCGGTGGTTGGATGGCTGGCGCAGCGATTGTCGCACCGATAGCCATCACCACGCGCCCGGCAGACCGCTACGCAGCAGCAAACCCGCCCCAACCGCCGCAGCGCGCGGTACTGCTACGGCATTTGCCAGGGGCTGCTTTCCAGCTTAGGACAGAGCGCTACCCGCGCCGGTCTGCGCTTACGGGATGGCGATGGCGTGCTCGGGAAAGACAAAGCCCCCGTCACGGGGGATGCGGCGCTGCTATGTCGCGCTCCCACACGCAGAACCAGCTGGTCCCGGTGGCCATATCGACAGCAGCGCCGACTGCTATTTCGTTCGCGCAGCCCACGACCAGCATTTCGTCCTGCTGACCTACAGCGCGCACCAGGTCACCGGCGGCTAGGCGAGTCGTGACTCACCTTTCCAAAAGCCAAATATTCCCCCCATGGTAATACCGTGACATAGTTAGTCAAACACGGTGAGGCCGACGCCGTTGTGCAGCGGTCGGCATTCGACCGTCAGGCCCAGGTAAGCCATCCGTCCGCAGCAAAGTTACCAACATATTCTGTGGATAAGATTGTTAACAATGCCCGGCATGGCATGCTAAGCCCTTGTTTTGCAAACAGAATAATCGGCTGCTTATTTTTATTGCAGACGCCATACCGGGGGCGGCAAGACTGCCGCCCCCCCCTGCCGTCCTGCCGCCCGCCCGGTTGATCAGGCGGCGAAGCCACCGTCGATCAGCAGATCGGCGCCGGTGACAAACGCGGCTTCCGGTCCAGCCAGATAGGCCACCATTGCCGCCACTTCGTCGGCGCGGCCGTGGCGTTGCAAGGCCATCAGTCCGTGCAAGCTGGTGGCGAAGTCGCTCTCGGCCGGATTCATGTCGGTGTCGATGGGGCCGGGGGCCACGTTGTTGACGGTGATCTTGCGTGGTCCCAGGTCACGCGCCAGCCCTTTCACCAGGCCGGTCAGCGCCGACTTGCTCATGGCGTAGGCGGCGCCACCGACGAATGGCATGCGTTGGGCATTGGTGCTGCCGATATTGATCACGCGGCCGCCCTCCTTCATGTGCGCCACAGCCGCCTTGGTCGCCACGAACACGGCGCGGACATTGATGGCGACGGTGGCGTCAAAATCTTCCAGCGAAAACTCTTCGATCGGTCCCAGCCGCAGCACGCCCGCGCTGTTGACCAGAATGTCGAGGCCACCGAAGTGCGCAGCTGCCTGGTTGATGGCGTTCGTCAAGGCCGTGGCGTCGTTGGCGTCGGCGTGGATGGCGATGGCGCTGCCGCCCGACGCTTCGATTTCCGCCACCAGCACTTCGGCCGCAATCGCCGAGGCGCCGTAACCGATGGCGACTTTGGCGCCGTCCCGCGCCAGCCGACGGGCGGTAGCAGCACCGATGCCGCGCGAACCGCCGTTGATGAATGCGACTTTACCGTTGAGGTTCGAGTTCATGATATTTCCTTTCGTTTGGTGAGTTGATGGATTCAGTATGCCGCGTAGAATTACCGTCGTATAGCCGGCAATTGATGTGTACACTTTCAACCATTGATATCAAATGGATGCCCATGCTCACCGAACTCAGCAGCTATCTCGATGCGTTCATTGCCGCCGCCGATGAAGGCAGCTTTTCGGCCGCCGCCCGCAAGCTGGGGTTGACGCCGGCCGCCATCAGCAAAAGCGTGGCCCGGCTGGAGAGCCAGCTGGGCGTACGGCTGTTTCAGCGCAGTACCCGCAGCCTGGCGCTGACGACCGACGGCGACCGCCTGTACGCCCAGGTGCGCCTGCCATGGACGGAAATCGGCGACGCCCTAAGCGCCTTGCGCCAGGGCGCCGGCAAGCCTGCCGGCACGCTGAAGGTCTCGATGGCCCACACGGTGGGCCGCAACTATCTGCTGCCGCTGCTCGACGATTTTATCGAGCGCTATCCCGACGTGGTGCTCGACCTGCACTTCGATAACCACCAGGTGGACCTGATTGCCGACGGCTACGACGTGGGCATCGGCGGCGGCATCGACCTGACCGAGGGACTGGTCGCGCGCGAGCTGTCACGCGTGCACATCGTGCTGGCCGCTTCGCCCGGCTATCTGGCGCGCCATGGCGTGCCGGCGGCGCCGGCGGAACTGGCGCGCCATCGCGGACTGCTGCGGCGCTCGCTGGCTACCGGCCGGCTGCAAGCGTGGACATTGAAGAACCAGGCCGGGGATGAACTGGTCGCCAGCATCCGGCCCGTGGCCGTGCTGGACGACCCGGAAGCGCTGACCAGCGCCGCCGCGCGCGGGTTCGGGATCGCCCTGCTGCCGCTGCCGCATGCGCTGCCGTACCTGGACAGTGGCGAGCTGGTCCGGCTGCTGCCGCAATGGTATGCGCAGACCCGGCCGCTGACGATTTATTACTCCAGCCGCAAACTGGTGCCGGCCAAGGTACGGGTGTTTGTCGAACACGTCGTGGAGCGGTTCCGCGCCAGCGGCCACGCGGCCCGCTTCAGTCAGGGCTAGACGCCCAGGCGCTGGCATAGCTGCCGCCCAGCGTGCCGATAGCGCTGACGCAGTCGCCGTCGAAGAAACCATTGCTGGTGCCATAGTAGCTAAAGGAATTGAACGCAGCCTGGCCGCGTTCGTTGAGCAACGCCGTGCCGCCGCTTTCAGGCCCGAGGTTGATCACGCTGTAGAGCGTGGTGGGCAAGACAATTGCGGCGGTGCTGGCGGTATCGGCAGCCATGGCGGCCGTGGCGGCCGTGGCGGGCGCCGACGAAAACAGAGTAGCGATCGCGCCAGCGACAGCACCGGCAACGGTGACTGCCGCAGCACGTTGTTGCAGGATTGATAACGATCAAGCTTGCCATCGACAAGTGATAAGAAACCGCAAGCTCGGCAATGCGAATTCCAGCTAGGCCGCCGGATCAACCCGCCGCAGAAAATCCTCGATCAATGCCACCAGCGCCAGCGGCGTTTCGTTCATCGGATAATGCCCGGCGTTGTGCAGGACTTCGATGGTGGCGCGCGGATACCGCCGCAGGTACGTCGCGCGCATCAGCGCCAGATTGAATACCGGATCATGCGCGCCGATCAGCACCAGCATCGGGGGCGAACCGCCGATGTCGTCGCTGAAGTCGGTATCGGCCCACGCATCGAGGTAGGCCGCAAAGGCCGCAGGCGCCGCGCGCGCCATCGAATAGTCGGCCTTCCATTGCACCCACGACCACGGCAAACGGCTGCCGGTACTGCGGTCGATGATGACCTCGCGCTGCGCACGGCTGGCGGCGGCGCCGGCAAACAGCGCGCGCTTCTCCGCATCGAACACCATGCCGCCGCACGGCACCGGCGCCACCGGCACCAGCGCACGCACACGTTCCGGCACGCGTACAGCGATCTTTTCGATGACCATGCCACCCATCGAGTGGCCTATCAGGCTGAAGGTTTGAAATCCCAGCGCGTCGGCCAGCGCCAGCGCGTCTGTGGCGATCTCGTCGATGGTGTAGTCGCCTGCCACGTGCTGCATGCTGCCGTAACCGCGATAGTCCATGAATTGATGGTGCTGCTGGTGGCCGAGATGGCGGCCATGCCGATGCTGTCCCTGAGCGCGCCGCTGCCCGCCGAGCCGCGCCTGGCGCGCGTGTGCCAACGGCTGATTGCGGCGCCGTCGATCACCGTCAGCCTCGACGACGTGGCTACCGCAGCCGGCATGAGCCGGCGCACCTTCACCCGCCTGTTTCGCGTGCAGACCGGTGGCAGTTTCGCAGCCTGGCGCCAGCAGGTGCGCCTGCTGGCCGCGATCGAACGCCTGAGCATGGGGCAATCCGTGACGCGGGTGGCGCTCGACCTGGGCTACGCCAGTCCCAGCGCGTTTGCCGCCGCGTTCCGCCACGTGCTCGGCACCACGCCCAGTCAATACATGACCGGCGCGCGGCAAGGTTAGCGGCGTCGTGCGGCGACGTATCCATGGTCTGCCGTGGGCCGTTCAGCGGGCGCTGCCGCTCTGTCCAGCCGGAGAGGCGAACTGGCCGGCGCTGATGGCGCGTGCACGCCGCCCCGCCGTCAAATGGACGATCCTTCCGGACGGTAGATCTGGCCCTGCGCCGAATTCAGGCGCGGCGGCATCGCCTTCAAGGCATAGGCGATGGTGTCACGCAGCGGTTTCGAATGCAGGTCGCTGTCGTATGGCGTACACCGCTGCGGCAAGCCGTCAGCGCGGCGCGCGTCCGGCCACTGCTGCAACCAGCTGACATGGTCAGCCATGCCCCACACCAGGAAGTCGCGGCAACGCGGATAGCTCAAGGTGAGGTCGAGATAATCGCGCGCGATGGCCGCCACGCCGGTGTCGCGCGCCGCCACGTCGGCCGGCAACTGGCGGTCGTTGACGTCGAATTCGGTAATCAGGAGGTCGTATCCCATCTCCGACACCTGGTCGAGAAATTTGCGCCATTCGCTGCCGGCGGCCGTGGCGGCAGCAGGCAGCGTATTGCCGATATGACTTTGCAGCCCGAGCGCATCGATCGGCGTGCCGCGTGCGCGCAGCGCTCCCAGCAGCTCGAGCACACCGGCGCGGTGTCTGGCGCTGCCGGCACCGGGCCCCATGTAATCGTTGTAGACCAGCTGGGCGTTGGGCGCGTACTGGCGCGCCAGCACGAAGGCCAGGTCGATTTGCGCCAGTGCCCCCATCTTCTGGTTCAGCACATTGCCGATGAGGTCGCCGGTTGTGGGATCGACCGCCTCGTTGACCACGTCGTAGCTGAACATGTTGCGGCCGAAGTGCGTGCACACCGCCTTGATGTGCTCGGTGATCAGGCGCTCGGCCACGCGCGCGGGATCAGCGCCAAAATCGTACTGGTTGACCCAGCCCGGCAACCAGCGCCGCGCTTGCCACAACAGGTTATGGCCGCGCATCAGCATGCGCCGTTCCCTGGCCCACGCCACCATCTCGTCGGCAGCCGCGTAGCGATGCGGCCCCGGCTGCGGCTGCAGCGCCGGCCACTTGGTGGCATTCTCGGCGACGATCATGCCGCACTCGCGCGCCACCAGCTGGCCGTAGGCGGTGTCGGCGAGGCTGCCGACGGCGCAACCAAAGCGCAGACCTTTGCGGGCGGCGATATCTTTCAATGGCTCCGGCATGACGGCGCCAGCGGCAGGCAACAACACGGCGCCGGCGGCGCCGCCCAACATGGTTAATACGGATCTGCGGTTCGGCATGGCTCTCCCTGGACGAGTTGCCATCATAATTGAAGCGCTGCCCGCTTGACAGGGGTTTGCTGCTGGACGCCAGCGGGCGCCGCAGGTATTGTTAACCGAACACTACTTTTAAAGGATGCGCGATGATTGTTGAATTACGGGTGTATCACTGCCTGCCGGGCCGTCTGCCCGCGCTGCACGAGCGATTCCAGAATGTCACGCTGCCTCTGTGGCAAAAGCATGGTATCGAACCGGCAGGCTTTTTCACCACGCTGGTGGGACCCAGCAACCAGACCCTGACGTACCTGCTCAAGTGGGACAGCCTGGCCGAGCGTGAAACCCGCTGGAACGGCTTCATGGCAGACCCCGAGTGGATCGCCAAACGTGCGGCGTCCGAAGCCGACGCGCCGATCGTGGGCCATATCGAGAACTCGTTCCTGTCCCCTACCCCGTATTCGCCTCTGCGCTGAGTCGCCAGCAGGCCAGCGCCTCAGGCGCTGCGCAGCACCGCGCTGGCCAGCGTGCGGCCACGTCCCTGCGCCTTGGCCTGGTACAGCGCCACGTCGGCGCGCTGCAACATGTTTTCGATGGCGTCGCCATGGTGCAGGCGCATGGTCAAGCCGGCACTGTAGGAAAGCTGGAAACCCAGGGCCTGCAATGAGTGCTGCGCCAGCCAGGCGCGCAGGCGTTCGTCGTAGGCCATCACCGAAACATGGTCGGCGCACTTGAGCAGTACGCAAAATTCTTCGCCGCCATAACGACAGAACACGTCACCGGCACGGCTGACGGCCCGCAAGCCGGCGACAAACAATTGCAGCGCCTGGTCACCGACGCCGTGGCCGAGCGTATCGTTGATGTGCTTAAAATGGTCGAGATCGAGCATCAGCAAGCCGATCGGATGGCGGTAACGGGTACTCTGCTCGAGATCGATGGCGGACTGCTGTAGCCAGGCGCGGCGATTCAAGGCGCCGGTCAGGCCATCGAGCGTTGCCAGCCGTTCCAGTTCGCGGGCCGCCTCGTCGCGGTGCGCCAGCAGGATCGCCACCACCGACATGATCATCATCGAGTTCGATGACAAGGCAAACACCTGGTTGACCAGGTAGGGTCCAAAAAAATTCGGAAACGCGGCGGTATAAAACGCCCCCAGCACGGCGCGGCAGGCGAGGACGACCATTTGCACTGCCAGGCAGATGATTAACAGCCAACGCCAGCGTCCGACCGGCAGCTGCGGTGTCCGGCACAGGGGAACGATCACCGTGGCGATCTGCAAGGCCAACAGACCGTTGGCCCAGCCCACCCGGAACGCGTAGTCGGCATAACCGATACCGTAGCCGGTGGTCATCAATATGGCAATCGCGAGCGGCGCCCGCACGCTGGCCTTGCGGCCGCACCAGATCTGGAAGGCCATGGCGTTCAGCACCATGCCACTGGAAACGCAGCCCATCGCGAGGATAGACAGCAGTTGGTCGGCCCAGCCACCGCGTTCGAAAGTGCTCGACGATAACAGGCAAATCCAGCCCGCCGTTTGCAGCAAGATGCCCATTTGCGCGTACCGCGCGGCAGAATTTACCCGCCCCATGAAATAGGGCAGCGTCACCGCCATGATCGACAGATTGAATGTCATGACGATGAACAGCGAAGAGACGTCAATTTTGTGGAACACACTAACCATCGTCGCAACGGCAATAGATTTTTTGTTCAGGGAAGGAAGCAGGTAGGGGCACCCTGAAGTCTATCGTTAATTTTTTTTTGCGGCAATATTTTACAGATAAGCCGACTTAAAAAGCATGGAAAAAAACGACCTGCACCGCCCCCGGCGGTGGCAGTGCAGGTTACCGCTAAAAGACTGCGGCCGGCCATCGATGGCCGGCACCATATTTACCAGCGATACGTGGCCGACAGCACGGCGTTGCGCTTGGCGCCAAACCAGCAATCACCACGGCTCAGGCAGGTGGCAACATAGGTCTTGTTGCTCAAGTTGCTGACATTGAGCGCCACGCGCCAGCTCGGGCTATCCCACGACAACATGGCATCCACCAGCGTGACGTCCGGCGTGGTAGGCGCGCTGCCGTCACGGAACGAATTCATGTGGCGCACACCGCCGCCCACCGACAACCCGGTAATACCGGCGGCAGCAAAGCTGTACTTGGTCCACAGCGACGTCTGCTGCGATGGGATGCCGTTCAGCTGCTTGTCGAGATCGATGTAGTTGTACTGGGCGATCAGTTCCAGTCCCTTGGCCACCTGGCCACGCGCTTCCAGTTCCACGCCGCGGGCGTTGGTGCTGTCCAGTTGTACCGACAGTACCGGCGTCAGCGCGACCAGCTGATTCTTTTCCTTCCAGTGGTAGGCGGCAGCGTTGAGCGACAGATTGCGGCCGACCGGCTCGTACTTCACGCCGGCTTCCCACTGCTCGCCGCGCAGCGGCTTGAAGACTTGCCCCTGGGCGCTGTTGGCCACCGGCGTAAACGATTCGCTGTAGCTGATATACGGCGAGACGCCGCTGTCGGACAGGTACATCAGCCCGGCACGCTTGGTGGTGGCGCTGGACTTCTGGGTTTCGGCACCTTCGGTTTCGTTGCGGGCCTTGTCGTGGCGCAGGCCTACCGTCAGCAGCCACTTGGAAGTCAGGCTGATCTGGTCTTGCACGTAGAGGCCGGTCTGTTTCTGGGTATTCGCTGCCAGCAGCGACAGGTCGTCGAACGTGAAGCCTGTATAGACCGGGTTGTAGACGTCGATCTGAGTGGCCGCCGGGTAACCGGCCGAACCGGTCTGCTTGTAATGCAGGTAGTCCACGCCGAACAGCAGTTTATGCTTGATCGAGCCGGTGACCAGATTGCCCTCCAGCGTCTGGTCGATGCCGAACACCTTGGTTTGCGCCAGCGAGGCGGACGCGTAGCGATCGACCACGCGCTGGTTGACCGGGTCGGCAAAATAACCGCCCGGCGACGAGAACGAGTCGGCGTAAATCGAGCGGTAGTCGTTCTTGTTGTACGAGTAGCGGGTGTTCTGGCGCAGTTTCCAGTCGCTGTTCACGGCAGTCTCGAAAGTCCAGCCGATGGTTTTGCGCTTGGTGTTGTAGCGGTCGAAGCCAGGTTCGCCGATAAAGCGGCTGGCCGGGATCTTGCCGTTCGGATTGCTGGTGAGCACGCCGGACCATGGGAAGAACTGCGAGGTGGAGCTGGTTTTATCGTCCTGCCACAGCGCTTGCAACGTGAGCGTGGTGTCGGCATTGGGTTTCCACGTGAGCGATGGCGCCACCAGCGCGTGGTCGTCGCCCACGTAATCGACCTGGGTGTTGGCGTCGCGCTTGACCGCCACCAGGCGGTACAGCCACTTGCCGTCCGCGGTGAGCGGGCCGGTGAAGTCGCCCTGCACCTGCTTGCGCTGGTAGCTGCCGTACTGCACGCCGATTTCGTTTTGCGCCACGGCCTGCGGACGCTTGCTGACCATGTTGACCACGCCGCCGGTGCCGCCCTGGCCATACAGCATGGCGGCAGCGCCGCGCAGTACCTCGATGCGCTCGAGCGTGTACGGATCGGTGCGGGCGGTGCTGGTGTAGTAGCTCATCGACTTGCGCACGCCGTCCAGGTATTCGTCGGGCGAGACGCCGCGCACCAGCATGCCGTCGCTGCGCGAATCGATGCCATACGCATCGGAGCGCACGCCGGCTGCGTAGTTGAGCGCGTCTTGCAGGTTGCCGGCACCCTGGTCGATGATCTGGTCGCGCGTGACGATGGTCACTGCTTGCGGTGTTTCCGACAGCTTGGTATCGGTCTTGGTGGCAGTGGCGCTGCGCTTGGCGAGATAACCGGCGACGGCGCTGGTGGCGGTTTCACCCTGGCCCGTTACCAGTACCTGGGGCAGCACGACCGTGTCGGCATCGGCTGGGGCAGTTGCGGCCGCGCCCGTTTGCGCCAGCGCGGGCACGGCCACGCCAACGGCCAGTTCGGCCAGCAACACTGCAAGCACCAGGCGGCGCGGGGGGAATGGGGAATGCGACATGAACGGGACTTCCTTTATTGTTTGAATGATTTTGAGAATGATAACTGTTCTCATTCTACAAAAAGAGAGAGGAATCGGCAAGCGGCCGCCGGTGCAGTGCGGTTCACACCTGTATCGTTTTGTAAGGAATCCGACGCAATTCTCTCGAATTTACACAATGGCGGTTATAATGATAATGATTCCCATTACCGGTCGACGTGCGCACGTCGGCTCCAACGCTGTTCGCCCTCATAATTCTTAGATATTATGCAAAAGTCCAATTTCAAAATGTCGCCCCTGGCGTTTGCCGCTTTTCTGACGGCCGCCACCGCTGCCCACGCCCAGAGCGTAGCCACCCCGTCCGCCACCGATGCCGAAACGCTGCCAACGGTTACCATTACCGCCGCGGCGGACGCCTCCAAGGAAGGCCTGACCAAAGTCTATGCCGGCGGCCAGGTCGCGCGCGGCGGCCGCATGGGCATCCTGGGCAACGTGGACATGATGAGCGCCCCGTTCAACTCCACCAATTACACGTCGCAATTTGTCGCCGACCAGCAAGCGGCCAGCATTGGCGACGTGCTGGCAGCCGACCCCGGTGTGCGCGTGACGCGCGGCTTTGGCAATTTCCAGGAATCGTACGTGATCCACGGCTTCGAGCTGTATTCGGACGACGTGGGTTACAACGGCTTGTACGGCATCTTGCCGCGCCAGTATGTCTCGCCGGAATTGCTCGAACGCGTGGAAGTGTTCAAGGGCGCCAGCAGCTTCCTGAACGGCGCCGCGCCCGGCGGCAGCGGCCTCGGCGGCGCGATCAATCTGGTGCCGAAGCGCGCCGGCAACACCCCGCTCACCCAGATCACGGCCGGTATTGCATCCGGCGGCCAGGGCTATGGCGGCGTGGATGTTGGCCGCCGCTTTGGTGACAACAACGAGTTCGGCGTGCGCGTGAATGCCGTCAAGCGCAAGGGCGAAACCAGCGTCGACAATCAGCGCAGCGAAGTCAGCCTTTTCACGGTGGGTCTCGATTACCGCTCCGGCAATCTGCGCGTATCCGCGGACCTCGGCTACCAGGATTTCGACATGACCGCACCGCGCCCCAGCGTGACGGTAAGCGGCACGACAGTGCCAGCAGCCCCCGACGCCTCGAAAAACTTTGCCCAGCCATGGTCGTTTTCGAAAGAGCGCGATACCTTCGGCACCGTGCGCGCCGAATATGACGTGAACCAGAACGTGACGGCCTGGGCTGCCATCGGCGGCCGCGCCGGCGTGGAAAGCAACAGCCTGGCCAACATGACGTCCACTTCGGCCGATGGCACCGCCACCTTCTACCGCTTCGACAACGCCGGCAAACGCGATACCCGCACCGGTGAACTGGGCGTGCGCGGCAAGCTGGCCACCGGTGAAGTCACGCACACGCTGGTGGCATCCGCGTCGGGCTTCTGGCTCGATTCGCGCAATGCCTACGGCTTCGGCGGCTTTGGCCTGGGCAATACCAACCTGTACGCGCCAACCACCACCTATATTCCCACGTCCGCCCTCTCCTACGGCAACGACATCAACGATCCGCGCACCACGCAAAAGTCGATCCTGTCCAGCTATGCCATCGCCGACACGCTGGGCTTCCTGGGCGACACCGTATTGGTCACCGTCGGCGCGCGCCGCCAGACCATCAAGGACCAGGGCTACGCCTACAACACCGGCCTGGCCACCGACACCCACTACGACGCCAGCGCCACCACCCCGGTCGCGGCCGTGGTCTACAAGGTGCGCAGCGACCTGTCGCTGTATGCGAACTACAGCGAAGGCCTGGTGCAAGGCGGCATCGTCGGCAGCGATTATTCGAATCGCGGCACCGTGCTGTCGCCGTACAAAACCAAGCAAAAGGAAATCGGCGTCAAGTACGACACCGGCAAGCTGGGCATGACCGCAGCGCTGTACACGGCAGCCAAACCGGTTGGATATGGCGTGCTGGGCGGCGTGTACTCGCTGGCTGGCGAACAACGTAACCGTGGCCTCGACCTCAGCGTGTTCGGCATGCCGATGCCGGGACTGCGCCTGCTGGGCGGCTTGTCGCTGCTCAATGCCGAGCAGCGTGACACTGCGTTCTCGGGCAAGGATGCACTGGGCGCACCAAAGACGCAGCTGAACCTGGGCACCGAATGGGACGTGCCGGGCGCCACCGGCCTGGCCCTCACTGCCCGCGCTGTGTACACCTCGAAGCAATACATCAACCCGGCCAATACGCTGGAAATCGGTGCGTGGACCCGGGTCGACCTGGGCGCGCGCTACCTCACCCGCATTGCCGACCGCGACGTGACCTTCCGCGCCCGCGTCGACAACGTGGCCGATCGTAACTACTGGGCATCGGCAGTGGTGTCGTCCGATTCGGGCGCGCTAGTGCTGGCAGCGCCGCGCACCGTGACGCTGTCGGCCACGGTGGATTTCTGATGGATGGCCCCGGTAACGGGGTGATTTGGTGATTGGGTAGCAGTCAGGAGTGATATCGCTGGTCAAACGATATTACTCCTGCTGCCCTGCCAGCTGCGTTCAAACGGTGGGAATAGTGCCGCCGTCGATCACGTGCTCCGCGCCATGGATGGACCGCGCCCTGTCGGAGGCCAGGAACGCCACAAGTTCCGCCACCTCCTCCGGCTTGCCGGGGCTGCCGAGCGGGATGCCGCCTAGCGACGCCATCAGCCGCTGGCGCGCCAAATCCTCGCTCACGCCGTCATGCGCCGCCAGCCTTTGTATCATCGCGTGCGCCGCCGTGGTTTCGATAAACCCTGGCGCCACCGTATTGATGCGGATGCCGTGCGGCCCGAACTCCTTCGACAGCCCCTTGCTGTAATTGCTGAGCGCGGCCTTGGCAGCGGCATACGCCAGCGTCGATTCGTACAGTGGCAGTGCGCGCTGGATCGACGAAATATGAATAATCACGCCGTAGCGCTGCGCCACCATGGCAGGCAGCAGCGCGCGGTCCAGCCGCACCGCCGCCAGTAGGTTGTCGCTCAAAGCCCGGTCCCAGGCTTCGTCGTCCAGCGCCAGGGCGCCGCCGCCCGGCGCTCCGGAACCACCGACATTGTTGATCAGGATATCGATGTTGCCCAGCTGGCGCTGCGCCTCGGCAACCAGGGTAGCAACACCTGCGCGCGTGCCGATATCAACCGGCACCAGGTGCACGCCTGCCGGCAGCCCATCCGTGGCGCTGCGGGCAGCGGTGACGATCTTCGCGCCCCTCACGTGCAGCAGCTGGACGATGGCCGCACCCATGCCCTTGGTGCCGCCCGTAACCAGCACCCGTTTGCCGTCGAAGTCGGTATTCATGCCGTGATCTCCCGTGCCGTGATGCGGGCCTGCTGGAAATAATCGGTGATGGGTGCTGAATTCATTGAATGCATGATGTTGTCCTCTGGGTGATGGGAGAAACACCATGGTAGGGCCAGGCATTGCGTTCCACCAGTCCAGTGTGGTACATAGACTATCAACCACCAGTTCAATATCAGTTAAATATCATTATGAAAAACCACACCCTCGACGGCATCCGCACCTTTCTGGCGGTGGCCCGCCTCCAGAGCTTTAGCGCCGCAGCGCAGAGCATGGAGGTAACGCCCACGGCCGTCAGCAAAGCCATCAAGGTGATGGAGCGCCAGCATAGCGTGGTGCTGTTTACCAGGAATACTCGCAACGTCGCCCTTACCGAAGCAGGCGCAGCGCTGTACACCACGCTGGCGGGCGCCGCGAAGCAGATCGACGACGCATTTGCCGCCCTGAGCCTGTACCGCGATAAACCGGCAGGCAAGCTGCGCCTGACCGTGCCCCGGGCACTGGGCGCGCTGGTGATGCGCACCGTGATCCCGCGCTTTCGTGCCGACCACCCTGCGGTTGCCATCGACCTGTCGCTCGACGACGCCCCGGTCGATCTGATCGCGCAGGGCTACGACGCCGGCATCCGGCTCGGCCAGTCGGTGGAACAGGACATGGTGGCAGTACGCCTGAGCGGCGAGCTGCAATGGTCGGTGGTGGCCGCGCCCGAATACCTGGCACGCCGGGGCACCCCGGCGCTGCCGGAAGAACTGCTGCACCATGACACCCTGCGCTACCGCTTTCATGGCTCCGGCGCCCTGCACCGCTGGCGCTTCGTGCGCAAAGGCGAAGACTACCTGGTGGAAACCGATACCGCGCTGGTGGTCAACGACACCACCTTGCTGGCCGACTTCACCCGTTCCGGCCTGGGACTGGCATACCTGCCGGACGTGGAAATCGCGGCCGACCTGGCCAACGGCCGGCTGGTGCGCGTGCTGGCGTCATGGGTGCCCACCACCACCGGCCTGTTCCTGTACTTCCCCGTGCATAGCCAGAACCAGCCCAAGCTGCGCGCGTTCATCGATACCGCGCTGGCGTTGCGCTGGCCGTAAGCTTCTGCCGGCGCGTTGGCCGCCATGAATTGGCGCTTACCCGGCGCCACCGGCAGCGGCGCCGGCGCCTCGTGGACTGAACCAACCGGACCAATAAGCGCCGTCATCCGTCCGTCGAGACGGTGAGCTTTTCCCACGCATCAAACTCGCGCAACCGGCCAGCCAGGTTTTCACGCACCAGCCCCAACGCATCGCTGCCCAGCAGCAGATGCGTGGGTGGCACCGCGGCAGCGATGACGTCGAGCATCGCCCGCGCCGCCTTGACAGGGTCGCCCAGCTGCCTGCCGTTTTTCTCTACGCGTGCCTGGCGCACCGGATCGAACAGCGTGTCGTAATCGACGATCGAACGGGCGCTGCGCTGCATCGAACGCCCGGCCCAGTCGGTTCTGAACGATCCGGGCGCGACGGCAGTGACGGCGATCCCGAAGTCCCGCACTTCCTGCGCCAGAGCGTCTGAAATACCTTCCAGTGCATGCTTGCTGCCGCAGTAGTAGGCGATGCCGGGCATCGTGAGGTAACCGCCCATCGACGTGATGTTCAGGATATGGCCGCGCCGGCGCATGCGCATGAAGGGCAACACGGCGCGGATCATGGCCACCGGACCGAAGACGTTGACCTCGAACTGGCGCCGCAGGTCTGACAACGGCGACTCCTCGAGAATACCTTCGTGGCCGTAGCCGGCATTATTTACCAGCACATCGACCGGGCCGACATTGGCCTCGATGTCCGCGACGACAGCATCGATCGCCTCGAATTGCGTCACGTCGAGCAGGCGCGCGTGGGCTCTCTCCGGACACAGCGCTTCAAACGCGGCGCCAGCTTCCGCGTTCCTGACGGTACCCACCACGCGATGGCCGTCAGACAGTGCCTGCTGCGCCAGGGCACGGCCGAAACCGCTGCTAACGCCGGTGATAAACAGAAGTTTAGGGGATGGCATAAGGGCTTTCATCAATAAGGGACTTGCATGTTATCCTTCGCCAGGCGTCGGATTAAGCCCTAATCTCCTGATTTCTTTGCCTAAAACCATGAGCAACTCCCCAGCTTCGAAACACGGTCACCCGCCGCGCGACAGTGCCCAGCAGCGCATGATCGAACTGCTGCAGGCATTGGCCCCCATGGAAGGCTATAACCTCACTGCCCTGTCCAGCGTGCGCATCTTGCGTTCGGACCGCGCGTTGACACGCACGCCAGTACTCTATGATCCCGGCATCGTGATCGTCTGCCAGGGCAGCAAACGCGGCTACTTCGGCGACCAGTTGTACCTGTACGATGCGCAGCATTACCTCGCCGTTTCGGTCCCCGTGCCGTTCGATATGGAGACGGACGCCACACCGGCGCAGCCGCTGCTGGCGTTATACCTGCACCTCGACTTCTCGATTGCGGCGGATGTGATGTTGCAGATCGACCGCCACGGACCGGTCGAACCTGCCCAGGCGCCGCAGAGCATGTTCTCGAGCCCGATCAATACCGACATGCGCGTCTCGATCCTGCGTTTTCTGGAAGCGTTGATCCGGCCACTGGAAGCAGCCGTGCTGGGTGCGGGGCTATTACGCGAGCTGTATTTCCGGGTGCTCACGGGCCCGCAGGGATCGGCCATGCGGGAAGCGCTGGCGCGCAAAGGCCAGTATGGCAAGATCGGCCGCGCATTGCGGCGGATACATTCCGGCTACGCCGACGCACTCGACCTGGAGCAACTGGCCAGAGAAGCCGGCATGAGCATTGCCGCATTCCAGAGCCATTTCAAGGCGATCACCCGCACCTCACCGATGCAGTACCTGAAGTCCACCCGGCTGCACCAGGCCCGGTTGCTGATGGTGCGCCACGACTTGACTGCCGGGTCGGCATGCTTTGCGGTGGGATACACCAGCGCGTCGCAGTTCAGCCGCGAGTTTCGACGGCTGTTCGGCACCACCCCGGCCGCCGAAGCCAGGAGAATGCGCGCCAACTTTGCCCTGCCGCCGGCGTTTGCGGGGAACGAATATGTTTCGTCGCACTGAACCGCTGCGCGGCACATGCTCGGAAGGAAATAAATACGGGCCGTTAATGATCCAACTTCGATCACTACAGATCAATCAAGGCCCTGCGTTGGTCAGTCAAGATCAGCTCGTCATGGCGCCCGCAGGCTCACGACGCTGGCCCCCGTTTAATTGACCGAATCAGCCAGCTTCTTGGCCATCTCTAAGTGATGGGTAACGGTGGGTTCGAGCTTGATGGCCAGAGCCTTGACATCAGGATCCTCGACGGCAGACGCATCTTTTTTCAGGGTCGCGAGCACGTTCGTATGGCCCGCCACGCCAGCGCGCTTGGCATAAGCCTCATCGAACTTCTTACCCGACAGCGCATCGAGCTCGGCAGCGAGCTTTTGATGCGCCATATCAGTCTCGGTCGGCAAGGTGACGTGTTTGGCGGCGGCGACTTTTTTGGTCTCCTGCAAGCCCTTGGTATGCTCGTCAATCATCATCTGGGCAAAGGCTTTCACGTCCTTGTTGCTACTCTTCTTGAGTGCCATTTTGCCCGTCTCGACTTCTGCGATATTGGCTTGCGCGATGCCGACCAGTCGCTCGGCGTCATCCTTGCTGATGGTGGTCGCAGCGCTGGTGGCGGCGTTGGTCGCGGCAGTTTTACTGGCGGTGACGCTGTTTTGTGCGTGCGCTACAGCAGTCAGCGAGGCGGCAATCGATAAGGCGATAAACAGTTTTGCTGGTTTCATGATGGTTCTTCCGAAATGCAGGTTAAGAGAGGCTATCCGGACTCAAGTGTGAAGCAAGAATGGTCGCAGCTCTGTACGCAAGATTACAAAGACCAGCTTGTCATAGGGGGACTTACCGGTTCGCAAGCCATGCAGCGCGGGCTTGCTCATCAACCGCCCGTTCGCACGATTTTCTCATTCGGGCGCCGTGTTGCCAGCAAAATCCACGGCGCGTATGCGTTGCGCGTGCGCTTCCATGGCCGCGGCTCGCGCCGGCGTGTCGGCGATCATGCCCGCCAACTCTTCAAGCGCACGGAAGTTGATGGCTTTGCCGTGTTGCCCCGGTAGACCGGTCGCCAGCGCCGGCGCTGCCAGCTGCAACCCTGCCGCCTCGAAGCGGATGTAATCGTACTGCGTGGTGCCGCTTGCGCTGTTGCCGCCGATCTGGGTGAACGTCACCGAATTTTTACCTTGCCGTAGCAGACTGACGGGCACCGCCAGACGCCGCTCGGCAAACGGACCGTGGCTACCCAGGCGCAGCGGCGCGTGGTCCGGCAATTGCGCGCTATTGGTGGCAATGCGCACGCCATTCACGCTGATGGCCAGCGTGGTATCGGCGGAGGCAAAGCCGAGGTACAGCGACGCCACGGCATCGGCGGCGGGTGCGCTGGCCAGCGAAAAATCGATGGTCCACGGCGCCGCGCCGAACTGCGCGTAGCGCCAGTCGGTGTGCCAGTCGCTGGCGCCCACCGTGTACGTCAGCCCGCTGGCGGACGACGCCAGCGACTGCTGGTACGTGGCCCACTGCGAATAATTGAAGTCGCCGTTTGCGAACTCGCGCGTGTCGCGGTCGGGGATGCCTATTTCCCACAATGTGGCGGCCACCCGTGGCGGTGTCCACACCACGGTGCCGATCTCCTGCGCCGTGCCGGCCTGCACCGCGACGTCGGCTTTCTTGAAGGTGCCGATATTGCCGGCGCCAAAGGCCAGCAGATTATAGGTACCGGGCAGCACGTTGGGAATGGTGAAGCGCCCGTGGGCATCGGTCTTCACCCAGAACTGGTACGTGCGTCCCTGCAGCTGGAAATCGAAGCCCTGGTCTTCCGGCGCCAGCCCGATCCAGGCGCCGGCAGCAGTCGCTGATGGGTTGCCGCTGTCGGTCACGGCCAGCGTGCCGCCCACCGAGCCGCGCCCGGCTGCCTGCACGTAGTCGGGATGGTTGAACCAGGTGTAGGGCCAGGCCGACCGCTCCGCTGCTGCCTGTGCGCGCGCGTCCTGCCACAGTGCCTGCGCCACGTCTGCCGGTGGATCGGCATCGAGCCCGTTGTAGCGGTTGACGTAGACGAAATACGGTCCGTACGTCTTGCTGAAGTCCGCGCCGGCCTGCATCACCAGTTGCGTGCCCTGGCTGTAGTGGGTGCCGTTGAGCATGTTAAGCAGCGAGCGCGAGTTATGCGCCGTCAGCTCGCGCTTCATCGGACCGCCGTTGTAGTACTCGTGGCTGGGCACGGTCATCCAGATTCCCACGCGGGCGCCGGTACTGCTCCAGCCCCACACGTCGAGGTCGCCCAGGTCGGCGCTGTACGAATACTTGCACTCGTACTGGCCCGCGTAAATGCCGGTAGTGAGCTGCGTGACTTCCTTCGGTGCCCCCGCCACCGCCACGGACGCGGCCATGTCCTGCACGGTGGGCATCAGCCTTTGCCGCTGCTCGTCCACACTGAGCCAGTCGAAGATGGGGCTGATGTACATATTCGAGCGCCACTCCCCCACGTTGGTGGTGGGATAGGCGGCGGGATGGCGCAGCATGGCGGTGTGGTAATACCCTTGCGCGCCGCGCTTGAGGCTGAAATAAATATCGACATCCATGGCCGCCTCGGCAGCGTTGCCCGACCATGGCGTGCGGATCCGCACTTCGGCATAGTTGCCATTGTTGGCGGCCGGGTCGACGGTGAGCGTGGCAGCGCCGTTGGGGCCACCGAAGTTGGGCGCGTTCCAGCTCCAGAAATGGCCGCCGCCGCCGTGCCCCCCTTCCAGCAAATTGATGCCCTGGTACACAATGCTGCGGATCGAGGCATCCTGCTTGTTGATGCGCAGCGCCACGATGCCGTTGCTGAGCACGACTACATTGCCTTCATCGGTGTACGTGACGGCGGGACCGGTGCCGGTACCGCCGCCCGGTTGATTGGCCAGGCCCAGGCCGGGGGCCAGCACGCAGACGGTCAGCAGTGCGGCCACCCTGCGATTCACGTTACCCGCACTGGTTAGCGTAGAAATTTGTTGCATGGTGTTCTCCTGTACAGCCGCCAAAGCACCGTGCGCCCGGTGGCAAAGTTCAGATCATTCGGCGATCTCGACACCGTTGGCGCCGAGCAGTAACTTGCCGTTCCACTGTTTTCCGGACAGCAGCCCCTGTTTCTTGCCATCGATCGCCACTTCGGCCGGCTGGCGGTTGGTGTTGACGTACAGGGTGCGGCCGTCAACCACGCGCGCATACACGCCGTCCGGCGTGACCGGCCCGCGCGCAATGCCCAGTTCCTTGTAGAGCTGGCGGTACAGCGGTTGCAGCACCGACGGCTGCGACTGCGTAGCCACGTAGATCGAGCGGCCCTTGCCGTAGCGGTTGCTGGTGATGGCGGCCGGCGCGCCGTCGAGCTTGTCGAAGCGCGCCAGCACCTGGGCGGTGGACGGCTCCAGTACTTCGTAGAAATGGATCGTGGTCTTGAACGGCGTGCCGCCGATGGTGCCAGTCAATGGTTCCGCCTGCCTGTTGAACTCGTGGGTCTTGACGCCAAAGACGTCGGTCAAGTTGCCCGGCAGCGCCGTGCTGTACCACTGGTTATTGCCATCGACGCGGCTCGACGAGGCCGTCAGGATCGCCGTGCCGCCCTGCTGGACGTAGTTGCGCACGGCATCGGTGGCGGCTTTGTCCATCAGGTATTCGCCGGCTATCACGATCAGCTTGTACTGGCTCAAATCTTCGTACGCGAGGTTGATGACGGCGGTATCGACGTTGTCCGCGTAGAGCGGCTGGAAGGCGTTGTGCTTCTGCTTCAGGTACGGCGTGGCATAGTATTGCTTGACCCTGGCCGTGGTCACCAGCGACTCCCACGAGTACGACACCGCCACTGGCGGCTTGACGGCGCGCGGGAATCCGAGCTGTTGCATGGTCTTGAACTCGGTGGCCAGCTGGCCCCATTCGCCCAGCTTCCACGAGGGCGTGTTGTCGTGGTCCAGCAGGCCGAACAGGATTTGTTCCTCGCCGCCGAGGTGGCTGTTCATGGTCCACGCCAGCACGCCCTGGCCGCCATTGAGCAGGCCCAGGTAGCTGAGCATGCGCGAGCGGCCGCGCTCGCCGTAGTGGCCTTCACCACCGGCCTGGAATTCATTGAACCAGATTGGCGCCGCCATGCCGCCCTTGTTCATGGCCGTATCGAACGCGCCTTCCAGCACGTCGGTGGCGTAGTAGCCGAACGCACCATGGGTGGCATAGCGGCGATAACTCTTGAGCCAGTCGAAGCCGAGGCGCGGGCCGTCGGGCCACAAATTCGACAGCGCCGGCTTGTCGGGTGCGTACTGCTTGCGCACGGCTTCCAGGTCGTCGAGCACCGCCAGCGACTGCTCGGACCAGAAGCGGCGCATGTCCAGGTAGCGCTCGTTGGCGCCGGCGCCATCGGCGTTGGGGATGCGGATCTGGTCCCAGTCGGTGACGTTGCGCGACCAGCGCTGGGTGGCCCACGCCTTGTTGAGCGCATCGAGCTTGCCGTACTTCTGCTTGAGCCAGCCGATGAAACGCTGGCGCGCCGGCTCCGAGTACGAGCGGTAGCCATTGCCCATCTCGTTGTTGTAGCCGACCGCAATCACGGCCGGATGCTTGCCGTAGCGCTTGAACACCTGCGCGGCCACGCGCTTTTGCAGGCGCCGGTAGTCGGGGTCGGAAATATCGACCATGTACCGCCGCGCCGGATACAGGATGGTGCCATCTTCCTTGACCAGCGTGGCGCCCGGATACTGCTGGTGCAGCCACGGCGGCGCGATCGAGCCGGCCGTATCGAGAATGACCTTGATGCCGGCCGCATGCAACTGCTCGATCACCGAATCGTACAGTTCGAAGTGAAACTCGCCGTTGCGCGGCTCGAACAAGTCCCATTGCAGCTCGCCGATGCGCGCCACTTGCAACCCCGCCTGCTTCATGTAGGCGATGTCGAGCTTGATCTCTGCCGGCGAGCGGTCGATCGGCTGGTAGTTTACGCCCACGTACAGCTGCCCGCCCGATACCCAGTCCTGGCGGCTCTTTGCTTCCTGGGCCAGGGTTGGTGCGGCTGCCGTGGCCAGCGCTACCGCCAGCAGCACGGCTTGGGCAATCGGAGTTATGCGTTGCATGGCGTGTCTCCTGAAGCAGTTATTATTTGGTGCCGGCCTGGATAGGCTTGATCGGCTTGATCGGCATTGCTGACGCCCGCACGACGATGTCCGGCGCCGGCGGGGTCTGCATGCCCTCGCCCAGGTAAAAACTCGGGTACGGCGGCTGGTTGTACGCGGTGTTTTGCCAGGCCACGGCCACGCGGTACTGCGGGTCGTGCATCAGCGTCACCAGCCGCCGCTCGGTCGGGTACGGCGTGGTATAAATGCGCAGGAATTTTTCATCAGGCGTGTGCAGGATCACTTCCTCGCGCCAGTCGCCGAACAAATCGGCCGACAGGGTCGGGATGTTCTTGGTGCCACCGGTCTGGGTCGCGCCCGTTGCTTCCAGCAGGTTGTGCGATTTACCCGTAAGCCAGTCCCACTTGGTGATGCGGTTCTTGTCGAACAGTTCGCGCAGCTCGTCGCCGTCCCACCACATCACGAAACTCAGTTCGCGCGGGCGTTTCACGCCTTCGATGACCTTGCCCTGCGCCGTGTACAGGATGTCGCTGTTGCTGGCCCACGCCTCGGAGCCGGGGAAACGCGGATCGATGTCGGCAGTGACAGCGCGGCCCGTGTCCTTGTCCGCCGGGGTGCTCCATAGCACTTCACCGGTACGGGCGTCGAGCATGGCCGAGCCGATGCCGCCGTTATGGGCGATTTCTTCGTGAGCGCCGAATTTTTCCAGTCCCGGGCGGGTGGGATCGAGGTCGCTGACGGCCATCGCGTCGCCATGCTTGAGGCCCGAGCTCCACAGGCCTTTGCCGTTGTCGTCGATCGCCATCGAACCGTAGATGATCTCATCCTTGCCGTCGCCATCGACGTCGGCCACACTGAGCTGGTGGTTGCCCTGGCCGCCGAATTTTTCGTTACCCGGCTGGGCGCTGTCGAAGGTCCAGCGGCGGGTCAGCTTGCCATCGCGCCAATCCCAGGCGGCCAGCGTGCTGCGGCCGTAGTAGCCGCGCGCCATGACGATGCTGGGCCGCTCGCCGTCGAGATACGCGGTGCCGGCCAGGAAGCGGTCGGAGCGGTTGCCGTAGCCGTCGCCCCAGGTCTCCTTGAACTGGGCGGCGGTCGGGGCATCGGTCTCGGGATGGCGGGCCGGCCAGTACGGTTCGCTGGCCAGCGCACGGCCGGTCAGGCCGTCGAAAACGGTGAGGAACTCGGGACCTTTCAGGATACGGCCCTGCAATGGCGCCACCATGGTGCCGTCGGCCAGGACCTTGCCGCCGGTGCGGTCGGTCGATGGCACTTCGCCACCTTTCTCGCGCCAGTCGGCACTGGCGTCACCGAGCACCTTGCCGGTGCCGTCGATGGTGCCGTCGCTGGTGCGCACGGCCAGCTCGGCGCGGCCGTCGCCATCGTAGTCGTACACCTGGAACTGCGTGTAGTGGGCGCCCGCGCGGATATTCTTGCCGAGGTTGATACGCCACAGGCGCTTGCCGTCGAGCGCGTAGGCATCGAGGTACACCGGGCCGGTATAGCCGTCGAAGGCATTATCCCTGGCGTTGGATGCATATGTGACCTTGGCGTCGGCGCTGTTGACCGGGTCCCATTTCAGGATGATTTCGTAGCGGCCGTCGCCGTCGAGGTCGGCAACGCTGGCTTCGTGCGCGGTGTAGTGGTAGGCCTCGCCGCTGGGCGTGATTCCGGTGGGCGGCTGTTCGATCGGCACGCTCAGGTAGCCCTCGTTCCACACGATGGCCGGCTTGCTGGCGCCCACGTCCTTGCCCTGCACGACGGCATGCACCGCGTAGGTCGATTGTGGCGTGCCCGCCTGGTCGACGTAATTGGTGCCGCCGGTCAGCGGACTGGCCGTAATCCTCTTGCCGTCGCGGTACACGTCAAACGCGGTGGCCGGGGCGTCGTTGCCCAGCAGGCGCCAGCTGACCAGGTTGCCGCCATCCCTGGCCGGTACCGCTACTGCGCCGCGGTCCAGCGCTTCCATCCAGCGCGGCGCAGCTGGTGCTGCGGCCGCAAACATCGACAGGGCTGGAGCGGCCACTGCAATCGTTGCCACGCGGCGCCATGCCGCCTTGTTCATTGCCATCATCGGGTACAACCTTTCTTATTGTGCAGGTGTTGAAGGATATGCGGCGGCGAGCGCCTGCGCTTCGGCCGCCGTGATCGGCAGGATCGCGCCATGCTTGGGCAGCGGGTCGGGGAAGTTCACCGCCACCTGTTGCCACTGCGGCTGCGCCACGTCCCTGGTACGCAGCGCAACATAGGTCTTGTTCGGAATCCAGCGCTCCATCCACAGGTAGTAATAATCGCCATGGATGTCGCCGGGGTTGGACTTGAACGCCAGCGGCGCTTCCGATTCCGTCACGCCCGCCTTTGCGCCGGTGCATGAAGTCACCGTCTGCCACTGCGCGCGTGGCGCCCGCAGATCTTTCGAGCGCTCGGCCACGATGTCGTGGCAGTTGGCATGGGCCTGGTCGATCGACTTGGTGTAACGGTAGTACCAGTCGCCCACCTTGTTGACGGTGGAATCGATGCGCCACTCGCCCGGCTGCCAGATTTGCGCCTCGGTAAACGTGACGAAGTCGCGCGTGGTGGCGTACATGGGCGTGAAGTAATCGTTGCTGCCGATCTTGGAGGTCCAGAACACCACGTAGGCGCCAATCGCGTTATCCCACACCGCTTCCGGCGCGTACGTGTTCTGCACGTCGGGCGGCGCCACCAGCACGTCGCGCTGGGCTGACCAGTTGACCAGGTCGTGCGATTCCCAGACCTGGATGTAGCGCTTGCGGTCCGGGCCCTTGTCGCCTTTGAACCATTTCAGGTCGGTGGCCATCAGATAAAACGTGTCGCCGCCGGGCGAACGCACGATGTACGGATCGCGCAGGCCGGTGGTGCCGAGGGTGGACGTGAACACCGGCTTGCCGTGGTTCAGGCTGCGCCAGTCCAGCGCGCTGTTGCCCTTCGACAGGCTGAAGTGAATCTTTTCCTCGGTGAACGTGAAGTGCACGAACAGGTAGGCGGCATCGGCTGCCTTGTCGAATTTTTTCACCACCCGCACCGCCACGTCACGGGTGGCCGTGGCGGCGCCCTTGCGCAGCGTGGCGCGCAGCACCGTGCTGGCGTCACGCCCTGGCGGGCGGGTGACCTCGCCGGTGGCGGTGACCAGCGCCGGGTGGTCCGAGGTCCAGGTAATGGCTGCGCCGTGCAGGCTGGCGGGCAGCGTCAGGTTGCCGTACGCGGCTTCGGCATTGACCACCGCCAGCTGCGCCGATGCCAGTTGCACGGCCGCCTGGTCGCTTTCCTGCGCTGCGGCAGGCTGGGCGATGGCCCGCGTGGCGGCGCCCGGCAGCGCAAAGGCCAGCAACAACACGGTGGCGAGTCGGGAGAGATACATCATGGCAGGTTCCTTGTTCATTGCAGCACCTCCACGCCCAGCGGCGGCAGTTGCAGCCTGGCGTTCCAGCTTTTGCCGGTGAGAATGCCGTTCCTGCGACCGTCGACGGCAATGTCGACCGGGTTGCGGGTGGTGTTGACATACAGCGTGCGGCCATCGACCACGCGGGCGTACACGCCTTCCGGCGTGACAGGTCCGCGCGCGATGCCCAGTTCGCGGTACAGCTGGCGGTACAGCGGCTGCAGCACAGACGGCTGCGCCAGCGTGGCAACATAAATCGCCCTGCCCTTGCCGTACCGGTTGGACGTGATGACCGGCAGCGGCTGGCCGATACTGTTGCCCTGGTCGCCCTGGTCGCCCTGGTCGAAGGGGTCGAAGCGCGCCAGTACCTGCGCGGTGGTCGGTTCCAGCACCTCGTACAGGTTGAGCGACGTCTTGAACGGCACGCCGTCGATGGTGCCGGTCAGCGGCTTGTTGTGCTGGTAGAACGCCTGAGTGGTCATGCCGAAGACGTCGGCCAGCTGGCCCGGCAGGTCGGTGCTGTGCCACTGGTTGTTGCCATCGGTTTTATCCGACTGGGCGGTCATCACCACCGTGCCGCCCTGCGCCACGTACTTGCGCACCGCTTCGGTGGCGGCCTGGTCCATCAGGTATTCGCCGGCAATCACCAGCAGCTTGTAGCGCGTCAGATCTTCGTGGGCGATGTTGATCACGGCGACGTCGAGGTTGTCGTTGTACAGCGGCGCGAACGCGCCATACTTGTGGTCGCGGTATGGCGTGCCGTAGTACTTGTTCAGGCGCACGCCCTCGGCTTGCCGGCTGGCCGCCTGGCGCGACTCCCACGAATACGACAGCGCCACCTCAGGTTTCAGTTCGCGCGGAAAGCCCAGCTGCTGCATGGTCTGGAATTCGCGCGCCGTGGCGCCCCACTCGGCCAGCTTCCACGACGGCTTGTCGTTATGGTCGACCAGGCCGAAGATGATCTGCTCCTCTCCACCGAGGTGGCTGTTGTAGTTCCAGGCCAGCATGCCCTGACCGCCGTTGAGCAAACCGAAATACATCAGCATGCGCGAGCGGCCTTTTTCGCCGTAAAAGCCGAAGTTACCGGCCTGGAATTCGTTGAACCACACGGGCGCGGTCATGCCGCCCTTCATCATCATGGTTTCGAACGCACCGGCAATCACGTTGCCGGCGTAATAGCCGAAGGCGCCATGCGTGGTGTAGCGGCGGTACGTGGACAGATAGTCGAAGCCGCGCCGGCCCGCATCGGGGAACAGGTTCGAGATTGCCGGCTTGGCGGGCGCATGGCGCTTGCGCAGCGCTTCGAGATCGTCGAGCACGGCCAGCGTGGCGTCGGACCAGAAGCGGCGCAGATCGAGGTAGCGCTCGTTGGGACCCACACCGGCCACGCTGGGCAGGCGCACCTGGTCCCAGTCGCTGATGGTGCGCGACCAGCGCTGCGCGGCCCAGGCATGGTTCAACTTGTCGAGACTGCCGTACCTGGTCTTGAGCCAGCCGATGAAGCGCTGGCGCACCGGTTCCGAAAACGACATGTAGCCGTTGCCGATCTCGTTGTTGAAGCCGATGGCGATCACCGCCGGATGCTTGCCGTAGCGCGCCAGCAGTTTGTTGGCAAAGCGGTGCAGCAGGCGCCGGTAGTCGGGGTCAACGATGTTGTCCATGTAGCGTTCGGCCGGATAGAGCTTGCTGCCGTCTTCCTGCACCAGCGTTACACCGGGGTACTTGTAGTGCAGCCACTGCGGTGCGGGCGAGCCGCCGATATCGAACAACACCTTGATGCCGGCCGCGTGCAGCTGGTCCATCACGGCGTCGAATGCGGCAAACGTGAACTTGCCGTCTGCCGGTTCGAAATAATCCCACGATAAATCGCCCATCCGCACCACGGTCAGGCCTGCCTGCTGCATGAGGGCGATGTCCTGCGTGATCTGCGCCGGTGTACGGTCCACCGGCTGGTAGCAGGTGCCCACGAACAGCTGGCCCTGGCCGGCCCAGTCGGCGCGGGTGGCGGCTTGCTGGGCGAACGACAGGTTCGAGGACAGCAGGCAAAATGCCAGCAGCGTCGTTTTGAAAAGCTTGTTTAAATTGCGTGCTTGGCTATCACCAGCGAACGCACTACCGTCATCCCCGCGCAGGCGGGGATCCAATGTCGGCGCGGCTTGCCGGGGAATTGGATTCCCGCCTGCGCGGAAATGACGAAGCGTACGGCTGTGAAGTACGTATGCGAGGACTGTATGCATGCTCATTTGTAGCGGTATATTTTGATTTTCTGGATGCCGAACTTGTTCGGCGGCAGCCGCAGGTAGCGGCCCTGGCCGCTTTCGTCGCCGTTCAGCCAGCGGCCGCCCACCCACTTGCCGTCGACGAATTCACCATCGACGATCTGCTCGATGCCCACCCGGTAGCCCGACGTTTCCGCCGCATCGGCAAAACGCACGATCACGCCGCGCCCCGCCGCCAGGAATTCATCCTTGCCGGTCTGGATGATCAGGCCGCCATGGGCGCCGATGTCCTGGGTATTTTTGGGCGTTCGCGAATCCACCATCGACACCGTGAGCTTGTAACCACCGAGTTCGAAGGTACGCGGGGTCTCGTCCGGCACGCCCTCCACGCTCAGCGGCGCCTTGAAGCCGCGCATCGTGCCCTGTCCCTGGTTGGCCAGCACCAGCGGCGCCACCTGGCGCAGCACGCGGTAGGCGTCGGTCAGCGGGTCGGTGGCCGGGTTGGGCAGCAGTTCAATGGCAAACGGGCCGAAGCCGATGCCTTCCAGCTCGCCCAGCGTATAAAAGGCGTTGGCGCCGGCGTCGGTTTTGCCGGCCTGGTTTGCTTCCGGCACGAAGACCGGGTTGTCGGGCCGCTTGAACTGGTCGGCCCAGTGGGTGTAATTCGGGAAGTACGCGTCCAGGCCGATCAGGTCGATGTCGGGACCGCCCGCCTTCCAGATATCGAACAGGTGCGGCAGCGGCCCGCCGCTCGGGTACTGGCCCGGCTTCTGGTCGGGCCGGTTGAGCGCCACGTTGACGTACATGGGCAGGTTGTAGGCGGCCTTGCCGGCGCGCGTGAGGGCATTGGCAAACTCGGTAAAACCCCAGGCCTGGAAGATTTCCTGCGCTTCCGTGCTGTCACCGAACACCTGCGACCAGGTGCCGGCGGTCTGGTAATCCTTGGCGGCCCACACGTCACGCACGTACGGGTGCAGCGTGGCCTTGTGCTGTTGCAGGTAATCGATCAGCGCCTTGGGCACTTGCCCGTTGAACGCTGCCTGCGCCTGCGGGCTGTAATCGCGCACCACCGGCAACATGCCGATTTCGTTTTCCACTTGCACCATCACCACCGTGTGGCGCTGGTCGAACGCTTTTAAATGCGCCATCAGCGCGCCGAACGCGCGCTGGTCGGCTTTCAGGGTGTCGGGATCGTATGGACTCAGGATGTCTTGCGGCACGCCCTTGTTATCCTGCGTCTTGGAATAGGTCTGGTAGTCGTGCTTGATGTAGGGGGGCGTGTACGACGAGGTGGAATTCTTCCAGGCGCCAAACCACAGCAGCACCACTTTCAGGTGGTTGGCTTCGGCCTGGCGGATCAGGCCTTCGAGCGGCTTGAAATCGTACACGCCCTGCTGCGGTTCGATCTGGTCCCACTCGACCGGCGCCAGCACCGTGTTGATGCCGATGGTTTTGAGCACCGGCCACTGGCGCTCAAGATACTTGAGGTCGGAGGCGGTCGAGTTACCGAGCTCACCGCCGAGGATCAGCAGCGGTTTGCCGTCGACAATCAGATGGGTGGCGGTGCCATGTTTTTTTAAGTGCGAGATTGGTTGGGCGGCGGCGCCCAGTGCGGTGGCGAGGCCGAGTGCGGCGAGCAAAATAGTCAGTGGTTTGCGGTTCATGATTTTCAGCGCGAATTTGGAAAAAAATCCCGCACACGGCAGTGTGCGGGATAAAGGACACTACAGACACTCAAGGCACTACTGGAGACACACTGGGTAAATCAGAATTTATAGCCGACACCCGCGTAATAACGACGGCCGTTCCAGCCCAGATCGTTCTTGCGCGTTTCACCGCCGGCCGTGGTTTGCGAGATTTCATCGGTCAGGTTCTTGGCCTCGATCGAAAACGTCAGGTTGGGCGTGACACGGTACTGGATCTTGGCGTCGAGATAGCCGCTGGCATTCATGAACACCGGGTTGCCGGTATTGACGTCGTTGCCGCCCGTGTAATAGCTGCTGCGGTAGTTATAGGCCAGGCGCGCATTGAGCCGGTCGCGGTCGTACCAGATCGACGCGTTATAGCTGTTTTTCGACATGCCCGGGAACGACAGCTGGGTGCCATCGAGCGAGTTCAACAGCTCGGCGCCGCGGGCATACGAATAGGTCATGCGCGTGTAATTGGCATCGACGCCTAAGCCGCCCAGGAAGCCCGGCAGGAACGTCAATGCGGTGCGGCCGGCCAGCTCCACGCCCTTGGTGGTGGCGCCTTCGTAATTGACGGTGGTGCGCACATCCCACAGCTTGCCGTCGCCAAACAGGTCCTTGCGCACGGTGATGTTGGGCTGAATCGACGTCTGGATATCCTTGCGGAAGTACGCCAGGCTCAGCTGGCTGTCGCGGTTCGGGTACCACTCGATCGACAGGTCCTTGTTAGCGGCCCGGTACGGTTTCAGGTCGGGATTGCCGGCCGTGCAATCGTCGGTGCCGTCGCCGCCAAACCGGGTATCGCCGCTGCCTTCCAGGCAGTTGATGGCCGGCGCCAGCTTGTCGATGGCTGGACGCGACATCACCTTGCCATAACCGATGCGCACCGTCAGCTGGTCGGGCACAAGCCAGGTGGCGGCATTGAAGCTGGGCAGGTAGTCGTTGTACTTGTTGTCCTTGGTGACTATGGTGTTGGCGATCACGCGGTCGTCGTACGCGGCGGTGGTGGTGTCGCGCGCCACGCGGCGGCGGTATTGCTGCAGGCCGGTCGAGCTGGTGCGGGTGCCCGAGTAGCGCATGCCCACGTTGCCCTCGATGTCGTAGCCCAACAGCGTGTGTTCGAAGTCGAGGCGCAGGTAGGCCGAGCGGATCCGCTCACTGGTGTCGTAGGCGGGAATCTGCGGGTACATGTTGCCGTCGCGGCCCAGTGCCTGGCGCACTTCGTCGTGGTTGAACCGCGACGTGTCGAAGAACGGGGCGCCGGCCGCGTAGTTCGGTGCCAGCCAGTTCGACGGGTAACCGCTGATGCCGGAACCGCTGAGAAAATTCGGCGACTGCGAGCGCACCGCCTCGATCAGCTGCTGCATCTGCTGGGCATTCACCCAGATTTCCGAGTTATTGCTGTTAATAAAAGACTGGGTGACGGCGGGCCGTTGTACCGTGCCCTGGTACAGCGGATCCCAGTTCCAGATTTGCGTGACGTTGGCGGTTTTGACGTCGAGGTCATCGGCGGTGCTGGCCAGGTTGGCGCCGTTGTCGATCAGGTAGCCGCCACCGTTGTACTGGAACATGCGGGTCTTGCGGCCCTGGCCGCCAAACCAGATTTTCTTTACGAACGGCAGGTTGGTACGGTAGCGCAGGTCGAGCTTGACCTGGTCTTCGCGACTTTCCGATTCGGTGGGACGGTAGTTCAGTTCGGCACGCGTGTACGAGCTGGCGTTGTTTGGATCCCATGCGGCCGGGAACGTGAAGTGCGGCCGGCCATCGGCGTCGAGCGTTACTTTCAGGCCTGGTGCGCTTTGCACCAGTCCCAGGTAGTTGCTGTCGTTGGTGTAGGCCGAATCGCTCTTGGCCACCAGCGCTTCCACATCCCAGCTACCCTTGCGGTAGTTAAAGCCGGCGGAGCGGTACTGGGCGTCGTTCTTTTGCACGAAGTCGCGCGCACTGGTGGAGAAAGCGCCGTAGCCGCCCCGACCGGAGATGGCCAGGCAGTCGCCCACCACGTATTCGGTCACGTGGTGGTTGGTGACTACCATGCCGGCCGGCGTGGACGTGGTGGGCGCGGCATTACAGGTCCCGGCGGTGGTGACGGTGCCGTTGGCTGCATAGACGGGCGCGCGACCGGCCGTGGCCAGACGGTTCACATCGGCAAAATCGGTACCGTAAGTAAAATCCTGGTAGCGCGCATCCTGCTTGTTGCCCTGGTAGCTGACAAACGCGTTGAAGCTGTCGCTGAACTTGTATTGGGCGGTGAATTCGCCCGACTTGCGCTCGTGCGAGCGGGTGCCGATCACATAGCGCGGCACCGATGGCGAATAGTCGAACCACTGGCGTTCGCACTCGGTGCGGTCGGCCGCCACCGTCAACGCCGAGCAGCCGGCCTTGGTGCTGACACCGGCGGCGGCGCCGTTCATCGATGTCACGGTTTTTTCCGGCGAAAAATCCCAGTCGCGCAGGAAGCGCCAGCCGGTGTTGCGCACCGTGTCGCCCTGGGTATGGACCTTGTCGTAGGTCATGTTGGCCATCAGGCCCAGCTTGCCTTCAAAAAAACGGTCGGCAATCAACAGGCTGGCGCGTGGCTGGGTACCGTCGCGCAGCGTATTTTTTTGTGCCGAGACGTTGGTGGCCATGGTGAACTTCTTGAAGTCGAGCGGCTTGTTGGTTTTCACGCTCACCGTGCCGCCGATGCCGCCCTCGGTCATGTCGGCGGTAATGCCCTTGAATACGTCGATCGATTTGATCAGTTCGGCCGGCAGTTCGCGCAGCTCGGCGCCCCGGCCCGCCGTGTTGTTGGTGCTCAGCACCGACAGGCCGTTGATTTCCACCCGGTTCAAATCCGGCTCCACGCCACGGATGGCGATCTGGCTGCCTTCGCCAAAATCGCGCGACAGTTGTACGCCGGTGATGCGCGACAACGCCTCGCCCACATTTTTATCGGGGAACTGGCCGATGTCTTCGGCCACGATGGAATCGCTGACGGTGCCGGCGCCCTTTTTGCGCTCGATGGCCGAGCTGACCGACTGGCGGGTGCCGGAGACCACGACCACGTTTTGCGGGTCGGCCGCTGGCTGCGCCTCCTGCGCTTGCTGGGCATGGGCAGCGGGGTAGGTGCACAAGGTGGACAAGACAGCCGCCACGGCCAGGGCGCAACGGGTGCGGCGCGGCGGCGCGCCGTGCAATGAAGAGTCGAGCATGTTGAAGGTCTCCTGATTTTATTCGAGCGTGCCGCCGCTACGGCTGTCGCCGGGCTTGGGCTACGTGCCCCACCGGGGCGGAGGGCACTGTTTTTGATGCCCTCATCTGGATGACGGGCTTCAAAAAACTTTCCTATGGCAATTGCCAGCGGCGTGCGAAGTAATCAGGGAAATGACCATTAGGGCGCAACTGCCCCGATGCTGCGCTCAGTATGCGTAACCGGCACTGACGAAATAGCGGCGCCCGCTCCACGAGTATTCGTTGGGGCGGGTGATCGCGCCGGCCGTGGTCAGCGTGTGGGCGTTGGTGAGGTTCTTCGCCTCGAAGGCCAGCGACAGGCGCGCGGAGAGGTGCAGTTGCAGTTTGAAGTCGAGAAAGCCGGCTGGCTCCACGAACAGCGGGTTGCCGCTGTTGGTGTCGTTGCTGCCTGTGTAGTAGCCGCTGCGCCGGTTGTACACCACGCGTGCATTGACGGGGCCGCGCTCGTACCACAGCGCCAGGTTGCGGGCCGTGCGCGACATGCCGGGAAATGGCAGTTCGCTGCCGTCGAGCGTATTCACCAGCGCCGTGCCCGGCGCATAGGCGTAGCCCATGCGCGTAAAGTTGGCATCGACGCCGAAGCCGTCGAGCGGCGCGGGCAGGAACGACAGCGCGGTGCGCACCGCAAGTTCGATACCCTTGGTGGTGGCGCCACGGGTATTGACGGTAGTGGTGACGTCGAACAGGGTGCCGTCCTGCAGCAGGTCGGTACGGACCACGGCGCCGGTGCGGATTGCCGTGTCGATGTCCTTGCGGAAGTACGCCAGACTGACCTGGTTGCCCTGCCCCGGATACCATTCCAGCGACAGGTCGGTGCTGGTGGCGCGGTACGGTTGCAGGCCCGGATTGCCGGCGGTGCATTGATCCACGCCGTTGCCGCCGAACTGCAACTTGCCGCTATTGAGCACGCAGGTGATGTTGGGACTGAGCCGCTCGAGGCTAGGACGGGCCATCACCTTGCCGTAGCCGGCGCGCAGCAGCAGCGTTTCGGGACGCAACCACAGCACCGCGTTGGCGCTCGGTAAAAAGTCGCGATACCGGTTTTCCCTGGCCACGATGGCGGTGCTCAGCAGGCGGTCGTCGTACGTGGCGCTGCCGGCCGTACGCTCGGTGCGCACGAACAGGCGCTGGCGTCCCAGCGAGCGGGTGCGGGTACCGGCGTAGCGCAGTCCCAGGTTGCCATCGAGCGCATGACCGAACAGATCGGTGCTGTAATCGACGCGCACATAGGCGGCGCGGGTGCGCTCTTCCACGTGGTAGGTGGGAATCTGCGGATGGATGGCGCCGTCGCTGCCCGGCGCCTGGCGCACCCGGTCGTGGGTAAAGCCCGAGGTATCGAAGAACGGCGCCGCCGCGCTGTAGCTGGCGCTGGCCCAGTTGGACGGAAAGCCGTCGAGGCCGGCGCCCGCCAGGAAATCGGGCGAGACACCGCGCACCGCGCCCACCAGCGCGCGCATCTGCGCACCGGTCACCCAGCGCTCTTCGTTGTTGGCATCCACAAAACTTTGCACGACCGGTGCGCGCAGCACGCCGGTGGGATTGAGCGGATCGTAGTTCCACGTGTAGCGCACATTGGGTGATTGCACGGCCAGGTCATCGCCGGCGCCTGCCAGGTCGCTGCCGGCATCGAGGATATAACCGCCGTTGGCGTAGCGCTGCGTGGCTTGCCGCCGTCCTTGCACGCCAAATGCCACGCGGTCGACCAGCGGCCATTGCGGACGGTAGCGGAAATCGAACCGCAACTGGTCTTCGCTGTTGTCGATCTCTACCGGGTTGTAGGTGAACTGCACCTGGGTGTATGCGGACAGTTTGTCCGGTCCGCCATTGGCGGGAAAGGTAAAGTGCGGAAAGCCCTGGCCGTCGAGGTTCACTTGCAGGCCCGGCGCGTTCATCAGCAGGCCCAGGTAGTTGCTGTCGTTGCGGTAGCGGCCGTCGGCGCTGGTGAGCATGGCATCGATGTCCCAGCCGTCCCGACGCCAGGTGAGGCCTGCCGTGCGGTAGAAATTGTCCACCCGCTGGACAAAGTCGCGCGCTTCGATGCTGAACGCGTTGCTGCCGCCACGCCCGCTCACCGACAGGCAGTCGCCCACCACGTATTGCGTGACGTGGTGGTTGGTCACCACCATGCCGGCCGGCGTGGTAGCGAGCGACGGCGCCACGCACGCGCCGCCCGACGGTACGCCGTTGGCATCGTACACGGGCAAGGCGCCGGCCGTTGCCAGGCGATCGGCAAACGTCAGGTCAGTGGCGTAGTTGAGGTCGTGCAGGCGCGACGCTTGGCGGAAACGCTGGTACGAGACGTAGCCGCTCAGCGCATCGCTGAACTTGACCTGGGCGGTGAGTTCGGCGGTGGTACGCGCGTGGTCGCGCCGCAGGATGCCGTAGCGCGGGTTGCTGGGGCTGTAGTCGTACCACTGGCGCTCGCAGTCGGTGCGATCGAGGCCGGCCAGCGCGATGCAGCCGGTGCGATCGAGGACGGCCGCCGCCGCAGGATTGAGCGAGGGCACGGTTTTCTCCGGGGACAAGTCCCAGTCGCGCAGGAAGCGCCAACCGGAATTGCGGACGCGATCCGCCTGCGTGAGCACCTTGTCGTGCACCAGGTTGGCCATCAGCCCCAGGCGGCGATCGAAAAACTGGTCGGCGATCAACAAGTTGGCGCGCGGTTGCACGCCGCCGCGCAGGCTGTTCTGCTCGGCAGCCACGGTGCTGGCAAACGTGAATTTCTTGAAGTCCAGCGGGCGGTTGGTGCGGATCAGGACAGTGCCGCCGATGCCGCCTTCGGTCAGGTCGGCCGTGACGCCCTTGACCACCTCGATCGACTTGATCAGCTCGGACGGCAATTCGCGCAAATCGGGGGCGCGCGTCCCGTCGGCCGTGGACAGTACCGAGGCGCCGTTGATCTCGATGCGATTCAGGTCCGGCTGCACGCCGCGGATCGAGATCTGGTTGCCCTCGCCGAAGTCGCTCGAGATCTGCACCCCGGTCATGCGTGACAGCGCCTCGCCCACATTTTTATCGGGGAACTGGCCAACGTCCTCGGCCACGATGGAATCGGTAACCGTGGCGGCGTTCTTTTTCAGGTCGATGGCGGACGCAATCGCCACCCGGGTGCCGGCAATGACCACCACCGGCGCGGCATCCGCGTCGATGCGATCGATCGCTGGCGGGCGCGCTGGAGCGGCCGCCGGGGACGGTGGTGCGGCTGGCGTTGGGGCAGCGCGCGGCGGCGCCACCGGCGTGATGAAGATCGCACCGCTGGGCATGGTCTTGCCGGCCAGTCCTGAGCCGGCCAGCAACAGCGTCAATGCCCCGGCCACGCTGTGCGCTCCCTTGACCGCGCCGGTACGGCGGCCGGCCAGCTGCTCGCCCGAGGCCAGCACATTGACCTGCGCCTGGCGCGCGAACGCCGCCACCGCCTCGGCTGCGGAACCGGCTGCGATGTCGAAGTTTTTTTTATCGTCGCTGGCTTGCAGCTGCTGCTGTTGCTTCTGCTGTTCCTGTTGAACTACCGACTGCTGTTGTGCCTGCACCGGTTGCGGCACCACCATCGCTCCCGCCGCCACCGCGAGCATACCTGCGCCAACGCCATGACGAACCAGCATCTTGCGTGTCCCCTCTGTTTTTATATTGTCCTGCCACTGCCATGTCAGCTTTCCTTATATTACCGCACAACGGTTGGCACGGCGCCAATGGCAATCCGGTCGGCCGTGATTCGTACCGGCACGTCGAGGAAGGCGCCCACGTCGCGTGCAAACAGTTCGGGCGCGTCGATCTGGTACTGGCCCACCAGCGTGCGCGCGGCCAGGCGCGGATCGTCGATGACGATTTTTTTCAGGCTGTAGCGGTTGAAGTCGGCCACGGCGTCGGCCAGCTTCTGGTCCTTGAACACCAGCTTGCCTTCGCGCCAGGCCAGCCGGCGCGCGATCTCGTCGGGACGACTGGCCACCGCGATGGCGCCGCCGCGCACGGGAATGAACGCGCTCTGGCCGGCGGCGAGCAACTGCCGGCCGCTGCCGGCCGCGCCGGTAATTTCCACCGTCCCTTCGGTGACCAGCACTTCCGCCCCGCCTGCGTGACGACGCACGCCAAACGCGGTACCCACGGCGCGCACCGTAGCGTCGCCGGCCGCCACGACAAACGGCCGCGCCTTGTCCTTGGCGACCTCGAACCACGCTTCGCCGCGCTGCAACGCCACCTGGCGCGATGCGGGATCGAGCCGTACTTCCACCACGCTGTCGCTGTTGATGCTGGCAACCGAGTGATCGGCCAGCGGCACCCGCCGCACCTCGCCCAGGGCCGTGGCCAGCACAGTGGGGGCCGGCGCAGCGGTAAACCAGCTGCCCAGGCTGAAGAACGCTGCGCCAGCCGCCAGTGCACCGGCCGCCAGCCAGGCCCGGCGCGGCGGCGCCTGGCGCCAGGAGCCGCCGGCCCATTCGGTGCGCAGCCGCTCGGGCGCGGGTCGCAGCGATTCCTGCACCGTGGCGCGCGACAGCGCGTTGTTGATGGCGGTGGCGCGCAGGAAGGCGCCCTGGTGGCGGATATCGGCGCCGAACCAGGCGTCGAACGCTTGCTGTTCGGCGTCGTCCAGCGTGCCGCGCTCGGCGCGCAACATCCAGGCCATCGCCTGCTGATCAATGGTGGACATTTTTTTTCTTTCTTGCGCGAACCGCAATGTTGGTGGTGTCGGCGTCGTGGTGCACGCCCACGCGCGCGATCATGTCGGCAATCAGGTTCATGCCCTTCATGGTTTCCTGTTCCACGATGCCCTCCGAAATGCCCAGGGTTTGCGCGGTCTCGTTTTGCGACAGCCCGTAAATGCGGCGCGCGCGAAACACTTCCTTGCAGCGGTCGGGCAGATTGGCGATCAGGCCGATCACCCATTTCAGTTCGGAGCGCCCCTGCGCCACCCGTTCCGGCGAAGCGCTGACGTCCTCCACTTCCAGTTCGTCGAGGCTGGCCATTGATTCGATGTTGACAATCGACTCGCGCCGCAACCGGTCGATGACAATATTTTTTGCCGTGCGCACCAGGAAGGCGCGCGGCTCGCGGATATGTGCCACACCGTCAAGCACCAGCACCTTGTAATACACCTCTTGCACCACATCGTCGACTTCGGCGCTCCCCTGGCAAACCCGGCGCAAAATAACGCGCAATTCCGCCTCAAACGGCAGAAAGTTTGATGTTACCCAATCTACGACATCCGGATTCATGAGCGTAATTCCCTGGTTGTACCTCAGTATGACGGCTGAGAAATCGGAATCCTATGACATCTGCAAAAAATATTTTGCAGCTCGCCCCGCCTAGGAAAACCAGCACCCGCCCGTCATAGGAATAGGAATGGCCGCGCCTGCACCGGATCGCTGGCAGCTGCCATCTCACCACCACGGTAAGGTAACCATGTTCCATTTCGACCATACAGCGGCGCGACCGCGCCGGATGTTGCTGCTCCTGTGCAGCGGCCTGGCGGCCTGCGCGGCGCCTGTGCCAGTGCCTGTGTCTTCCGGCCAGTTGGTACTGGTCAACCGCCCGCTGGCCGACGCGGTGGCCGATTTCAACCGGAACAGCTGCAAGCAAGGCAAACACATCATCGTGCTGGACCCGGCGGTGGGCCGCAAGACCCTGGTTGGGCAATATCCGCTGAATGCGCCGGAAATGTTTGCTCGCGACGTCAGCGCGCTGCTCGGCGTGCCGGTCAACATCGGCCAGGACCATATCGTCATCGGCGTCCGCTAGGCGCCCTCTTCCTCCGCGCGCATTTTAGAAAGCCCTTCATGTACAACCACGAACGCCGCCGTCAGTTGCTCAAGTTGCTAACGCAACGCGGCTTTATCTCCGTCACCGAGGTGACCAGGTTGTTCAATATCTCACTGCCCTCGGCGCGGCGCGACATCGTGTGGCTGCTCGACCATCACCTGGCCCGGCGCCGACGCGGCGGCATCGAATCCCTGCCCGACAAGCCGCCATCGCCCTTCACTACGGGCACCAGCCAACCGGAAATGCCGCTGCGGGCAGCGCGCCAGCGCGCCATCGCCCGCGCCGCCGCCGCCATGTGCGCCAACGGCGACACGGTCACCATCAACGGCGGCGCCGCTACCATGCTGATGGCAGAGTTTCTCGCCACCAAGCAGCTGACGGTACAGACCAACTCGTTCCTGAGCGCCCTTACCCTGATGAATACGGGAAACAGCGAAGTGGTGTTACAAGGCGGCGTCATCGATCGTGAGCGCGGCATCGTGCTCAGCCCCTTCGAGCATGACTATGCCACCTATCACTACAGCAGCAAGATGTTCACGGGTATCGCGGGTGTCAACGAGCACGGCCTGATCGAATCCGACGAGCCGCGGCAACGCGCCGAGCAAAAGATGATCGGCAAGACCGAGCGTCTGATCGTGCTGGCCGACAGTTTCGAACTCTGGCCGCGCACCGGTCCCGTACTCTGTCCGCTCAGCGCGGTCGACACCCTGATTACGGACACGCAAGCCTCACCCGCAGCCGTGGCCATGCTGCGGCGCAGTGGTGTGCGAGTGGTACAGGTGAGTCCGGAACCCCACTAGTCCGCTAGTTAAAATCGGACCTCACTCCTTGATATCATCCAGCTCGGGAAATTCTGCGATAACAAGCTCCAAAATTCCCATCTGCTCTGGCTATTGGTAAAACGAGACATCTTCATACGGAAATCTCAGACATCGGCGTTGGGAAAATTCCACGGCTAAACGCCTCATCAGCCGGGGATACCGCGTATTCTGCTTGCGCGCCACTGTCGCAACAGACCCATTGGGCTGCTGCGATACTAAAACCAATATCGGATAGCAAAAATAAACGATTGGATCGCAAGTTACGGTCTCCATAAGATGATTTACGCAGTGCAAAAACTGCATTAAAAAAATTACATAAAGGAGACATCATGGACAACCAATGCCGACGCATCGGGGCTGTCATCGCGCGCCCTCTCTACTTGAAGCTGTCGGTTGCTACGCTGCTGGGCGCTGGCGTGCTGAGCAGCGCTTCGGTGTGGGCGCAAGCAGTCACCGAGACGACCGAGCAGCCTGAAAACACGGTGGTAGTCACCGGCGTCAAGGCATCGCTGATCAAGAGTCTGGCGATCAAGCGCAACAGTGATCAGGTCGTGGAATCCGTCGTGGCCGAAGATATCGGCAAGCTGCCCGACAACAATGTTGTAGAAGCGCTACAGCGCGTGACGGGGATTCAGGTCACCAACCGCGCCGGCGGCGAAGTTGGCACCTTGTCGATTCGCGGCCTGCCCGATGTCCAGACCACCTGGAACGGCCGCAGTATTTTCACGGCATCTGGTACCCAGGTTGCGCTGCAGGACATTCCCTCCACCCTGGTACGCCAGATCGACGTCTACAAGACCCGCGACGCCAGCCAGCTCGACACCGGCATCGCCGGCCAGGTTGACGTCAAGTCGCTGCGGCCTTTCGATTTCAAGGGCCCCAAAGTATCGGTCCTGGCGCGTGAGACCTATCTCGACCCCGCTAAAAAGGCGAACCCGCAGATCAGCGCCATGTTGAGCAACCGCTGGGAAACCGGCATTGGTGAAGTTGGCGCCCTGGTCAACCTGTCGGCCAGCCGGACCAAGTACCGCAACGAAAGTGTGACGCCGGGCGCCATGGTGCCGTTTACCAGCCCCAATGCCGCTGAGGTCCCCCCCGGCTACACGCCCTTGCAGCGCATTACCGACACCAGTATCTGGACGCCTGGCACCCATACCGGTTTGCCATCCGCAGCGGGTTCCACGCTGGATTTCAACGGCAAGGCATATCCATATTACCTGGCGCGCGACGCCGTTTTCCAGAGCGACGTCGAGGGCAAACGTGAGCGCCCTGCCGCCAATATCGCCTTGCAGTGGAAGCCGGACAGCGATTCGGTCTACACCTTCGAATCGATGTACAACGGCTACCGCGACAAGTCCTTCAACCGCTTGCTGTTCAGTTTTGTCGACTGGTGGGGCGATCTGGGCAGCAATCCTGCCTCGACCATTACCACGTTCCCGGGAACGAACATCATCAAGAGCCGCACCGTCAATAATGTCTATGGCTTCAACAGCGGCGACTACACCACGTCGGCCACCGACTCCCGCATTTATGCCCTGAACGGCAAGTGGAATGTTGGCGACCGCCTGCGGCTGGAAGGTGATGTAGCCTATCAATCCAGCACCTATCATACGGAATTTACCGCTACCCGCATCGATCGCGTGGCCCCCTCCATCAACGTCGACTTCAATGCCGGCGGCGGCAACACGGCGTTCAGCTTCAACGACAATGCCGACCTGACCAACGCGTCCAAGTGGAACGTGGCACAGTTCTACGATAACGCCAACCGCAACAAGGGCAGCGCTGCGACCGCCAATCTGACTGGTGTCTACGACGCCGACTGGGGCGCGCTGGAGACCATCCACTTCGGCGCACGCTTCGACGACCGCAAGGCGTCGGAGGCCAACCGGACCCAATCGGGTACCTTGAACCAAAACCTGGCGTCGCTCGGACCCGAGTATTCCTCGACCAACTCGAACTTCGGCACGGACATTTCGAACGTTCCCCGCTCCTGGGTAGAGCCCAATGCGTACTACATCCGCGACCATATCGACGACTGGCGCAAGCTGTTCAACGCGACCGATCCGAACTTCCTGACAACCGACAAACTCAGCATGCAAAAGACGTTCGCGGTCGAAGAAAAGACCAGCAACCTGTTTTTGATGGGGAATGCCAAAACCGAGCTGTTCGGCAATCGTCTGCACGGTAATTTCGGGGTGCGCTACGTCAAGGTCAAGACCGACATGACGTTCTACAAGGTCGATGCCACGACCAAGGAGGTTACCCCGTCCAGTGCCAGCAAATCGACCAGCAAGTTCCTGCCCAGCATGACCCTGATTTACGATCCGGCCAAGGACGTTGTGATGCGGATGAACTATGGCGAAACCTTGCGCCGCCCGAACTTCGGTGACCTCAATCCGGTCCTGCAACTTGGCGACGACGTCTCGAAGGTAGGCTATGGCTCGGGCAGCGGTGGCAATCCGGACCTGAAACCGACGCGCTCCAAGAATCTCGATCTGACCGCCGAGTGGTATTTCCAGAAAGACAGCGCATTGTATGGCACGGTGTTCAAGCGCAAGATCGACGGCCTGGTCGTGGGCTTGCGCCGCAAGGTGCACGTCGATCCGGCGAACGACCCGTTCCGCAACTCGACCTCGGGTGGCGACCACACGAATGGTTATGACTACGTGATCAACTCGCCGGTCAACGCCTCGGACGGCACCATCAAAGGCGTCGAGCTTGGCCTGATCTACTTCCCGAAAGGGCTGCCGAGCCTGCTGGACGGCCTGGGATTCCAGGGCAGCTTTACGCGACTGAGCTCGTCGCAGAACGTGCCTGACGCTAACGACGCCGGTGAAATCGTCGCCCAGCTCGAGACCCCGTTCTTCGGCGTGTCCAACCGGTCGTACAACGCCACCATGGCTTACGAAAAAGGCCCGGTCAGCGCGCGCTTGTCCTATGTATGGCGCTCCCGCTTCCTGGCCGCCAACGAAGCCGCCCTGTTCGCCAACCCGATCGGCATCTGGCGTCATCCGGAAAAGAGCGTGGATATGCAGGTGTCCTACAAAATCAACGAGAACATGTCGGTCGATATCAGTGGCGTCAACCTGACCAACGAAATGCAGCAGCAGTACTATCACTTCGGTAACGCAGGGACCCCCGAGACCACCAACTTCGGTACGCTCCAGATCGGTCGTTCGGTGTCGGTTGGCTTGCGCTGGAAGATGTAGTCCATCCTCAGGAAGAGCCCGCACGCCACGCCTGGTGGATGCGTAGCAACAGCGGCGGCACGTGGACGTGCCGCCGTTTTTTTTGCGTCTGCAGACCCGAAGAAAAAGCCCCTGCACAGCGGAGCGTGACGCGCTACTAAAATTGGATGCAGCTCACGTCAAATGTGCAGCACTGCGGCACCCGTCGCGCCGTCCTGTGGCAGTTCGACGTGAACTCTTAAAGCGATGACGAGAGCGGCGAACAGCATCACAACACCGGCAATAACGAAAACGCCCGTGACGCCACCAAACCTGAACATCAGGCCACCCAGTAAGGCCCCGGCAGCTATGGAGGATTGCACCGCAGCGACGACCATGCCGCCAGCCGTCTCCGCCTGATCTGGAACAGCACGAGCCACCCAGCTGGACCAGGCGACAGGGACGCCGCCGAACGCCAAGCCCCAGAGCGCTACCAGAAGCATCAGGCCGGTTCCCTGGACTGGCAATAACATCATGCCGAATGCCGCCACACCCACCAGCGCAGGCATCATCACCAGCGTAGCATGCAGGCTACGCTCCATGAGCCAGCCAGCCAGCAGCGTGCCAATGAAGCCGGCACCAGCCGCATGGCCACGGCTGCCGCCATGCTCCAGAAGCCTCCCAGCGCGACGCCCAGCAGTAGACGCATCACCAATAACACTGCCAGGCTTGACGATAACGCCACCAGCAAGTTCGACGCGATCATCAGCACCGTGAACGCCAACAAGACCACACGCCGGTCGAAACTGCGCGTCAGGCGCGGCACGACAAGCCCCGCAACCATGGCCACTATCGCCGTCACCGTCACTGCCTGACCAGCGAGCGCCTCCGACACGCCAAGATCGAAAGCCATCGGCGTCAACAGGCTGGCGGGCAGATACTCCGCCGTCAGCAGTCCGAAAACTCTCATCGCCAGTGAAAACACGGCCATCAATGCCGCCGGTGGCTCTACCGCAGCCGCATGGCTGGCGTTGGGCGCGTGACCCGCGTCTCGCTCTTGCCATATTGGCGCTGCACCGCCAGCCTGGAAGGGAATGGACAGTTACCCAGTTAGCGGCAGAGTCTCATGTTTCCCGCTCGGTCTTCGCTCAGCGCTTTCAAACCATTATCGGCGTGCCGCCCTTGCGGTATGCCACGGAGCTGCGGATGCGCCTTGCCAAACAATTGCTCACTGACGAAAAAGTGTCCATCGACGTCGTTGCCCGACGCCTTGGCTACACCTCGCAAGCGGCATTCAGTCGTGCTTTCAAGCGCGTCATCGGCAGGCCGCCGGGTGCCGATCGGGAAGTGCTGTGAGGAGAACAATCCCCTCCGGATGGCGCCGGGCCGGCGCGCTCACACTACCTCGGTGCGGTTGCGACCAGCGGCCTTGGCGCGGTAGAGGGCGGCGTCAGCGCGCGCCATCAGCGCTTCCAGGCTCTCGTCCGCCGCCAGCTGGCTGGCGATGCCGATGCTGACCGTGTAGTGCGGCACGTCGCCGCCGCGCGCCGCGAACAGCGACGCCTGGATGCGCTGCGCCATCGCTTTCGCCTGCTCGGCCGTGGTACCCGATAGCAGCACGATGAATTCCTCGCCGCCGAAGCGCGCCACGTAGTCGATCTCGCGCAGGGCCGCGACGGTGGTACGCGCCACATGCACCAGCACCTGGTCGCCGACTGCGTGGCCGTGCTGGTCGTTGATGGCCTTGAAGTAATCGAGGTCGATGCTGAGCAGGGCCATCGGCGCGCCGTGGCGTTTCATCAGCGCCACCTCGCGGCAGTAGGCGGCGGCAAAACCGCGGCGGTTCAGCACCCCGGTCAGTGGGTCCGAGTTGGAGCTGTGCTCCATTACCACCTGCAGGCGCCGCGTGGCGACGGTCATAAAGCCGACCGCCATCATCAGCGTCATGAAGTTGGCGGTCAACAGGAAAATGCCCTGTACCGCGCCGGTGCTGGCATTGCTGGTGCCGACCGCACCGCTGAGCGCCGCGAACAACCGTAACAGCAGCACCAGCGACTGCACCAGCAACAGCGCGCCGAAGAACCAGCTTGAGAAGTGGCGTTCGCCATGGCGTACCAGCAGCACCAGTTGCACTACGTAGAACGACAGCGTCAACAATGAAAACACCGCCACCCGCAATGCGTAGTCTTGGGTGATCACATACCAGCCGACCAGGCAGACCATGCCGGCCACCCATGCCAGCGCCAGCCACCACCAGCTCGGCTTGCGGCCGTAGAATAACTGGGTGCCGATCAGCATCAGTCCAGCGGCGCCCAGCATGGTGCTGTTGGCCATGAACAGTAACAGCGCTTCCGGCATCAATGGCTCTGCGCAGAACAGCAAGCCGCTCGCGGTCAGGAATAACATGCCCAGCGACTGATGGCCCAACCCTCGCACTTCGGCAGGGAAGCTGCGGTAGGCGGAATACAACACGATGGACATCGCAGCCGCCATCAGGGTCGACGTCAGAACGACGGTTGTAGGATCGAGCAATATCACAGTGGCAAGTCGGGGGAATGTCGTAATCCGCAAGGATACCAGCAACTTCTACCATGCCGCGAGGCTGATCGTTTTTGCAGTCGGTTGGTCCATGGGAACCAAGTTTTCACCGCGGCGGCCATGTGGCGGCGTCAATGGTCGACTGTCGTTACCCCATTGACTGAAAAGCGCATTGACTGCAATGTTTCGGCATTCGGCGCATTGCCCGGGTAACAGCGAGGCCATCCATGTTCGGCATGGATAAATCCGTAATGATCACTTACGGCGAAAACCACGCAGCGATATTGATCGCCTCGATGCCGTCGTACGCGGTTGGCGTTTCGTGTCCGGTGTAACGTAATAATTCAGCCACCAGATCTGCGGAATCGCGATTATCGTCAACCAATAAAATTCGCATTAATTCTGTGTCGGTTGACATCACGCGGTCTCGCCATTGTTCGTCGAGGTGGTAGTGGAAGAGCGGATGCGTTGTCCCAGATTTTTGACGTCTCCGCCCAGCTCAAGCATCATCGCCGCCATGTTGATCGTATGGAGAGGGTCAGTGTACGCTACTTCGAGTGCAAGCAACGCGTTAGTTTTGGATACGGGCAGCCGTGAATTAATTCGCGGCGATACTTGCCAACAATCTTACGGGGGTATGTGTGCGGGCGGCATGGGCCAGCGCAGTCAGTGCGGGGCCTATGGCGGCGGCGGGAAGGACGGAATCGACAGTAATCGCACGGATGGCATGGTTAGGCATATCCGCATGCATAGCGTCGAGTGGATCTTGTACGATGGCAGTCCCGCCAGCAATCTTAATCGCGCGCAGGCCTTGCGCACCGTCGTCGAGGAAACCTGACAGGACCACGCCAACCGTTTGTGCTCGAAACGCTTCGGCGGCTGAATGGAATAACGGGTCGATTGCGGGCGGCAAGACCAACGGGTTGCCGCTATCCACCAGCTTGACACGCGCCTGTCCGGATTCGTTGGTCACGGTCAGATGCCTGCCGGGCGCCGCAATGAGAATGTGGCCGGGCACGGCCATTTGGCCGTCCGTGGCGTGCGCCACCGGCAAGCGGCTGCACTGGCTGAGCCGTTCCAGCAAATCGTTCCCCTGCGGCGCGACATGCATGACAATGAGCACAGGCGCGGGAAAATCGGCGGGCAGATCCGCACACAAGCTCTCCAGGGCGGTCATGCCGCCTGCAGAAGCACCAATCACAAAAATACGTTCCATGATCCCCTCCCCTGGTCTGGTGGTTGTCGGCATCAATGGAAATTGCCTCAACACAATGAAATTATGCCATAAATTTCATTATTGCCATAAAAGGATAATCTAGCGTATCACCGCCGCACTTTCTGTTCGCTGCCGCGCATATGCGGGCCGCTTACACGCACGCGGCCTGGCGGGTCAGGTTGTGCGCCAGACGTAGCTGGAAACGCAGCGGCCGGGTGTCCCAGGGGGTAAACCGTGGCAGCTGGAATGGGTCGCGCATACGGCCACCCCAGGCGGTAGACACCGCGCCGTCGAAACCCAGCTCGCGCACCAGGCCGACGTGCTCGGCCCGGTAATCGACACCAGGCTTTCCGTTCGGGTAAGCAAACAAGCTGACCGGCGCGGCGATCAACTGCTCAAGCCTGGCCTTGCCGGCCGCGATCTCGTCGCCTGCCTGTTGCGTTGAAATCGCTGCCAGGATCGGGTGATTGACAGTGTGGGCACCGATGCCCATGCCAGCACCATGCAGCTGGCGTACCTGGGCGCTGCTCATCATCAAATCCGACGGCAGGCTATACGAGACGGCCGCCGCGAGCCGCTCAATCTGCGCCAGGCGCTGGTCCATGGGCAAATACTTGAGTCGACCGATCAGCGTCTTGATGGCCGCGCGCCGCTCTGCGACACCGTCCAGCGGCAAATTGCCCAGACCGATAACCGACGCGTCGTACACAGGCCCGGGGGCGCGACGCACCAGTTCGATGATGGTGTCGTTCCACATGCGGCCGCCGTCGAGAAACCCGGTGGCCACGAAAAACGTCGCGGACAGCTGGTGTTGCTGCAGGATCGGCAGCGCTTCGAGCGCATTGTCAGCGTAGCCATCGTCAAAGGTAATGCATGCCGCCCGTGGCGGCAAGCCGCCGTCGCGTGCCAGACGCACCGCGTCCTCGAGCGCAATGACGTTGCACGCCGATTTCAGATACGCCAGGTGGCGGCTGAACGCGACGCGGTCGATCTCGCCCGGGAACAGCGGATCGGGGGCGGCCAGCACCCGGTGGTAAATCAAGATGCTCAGGCCATTGGTGCCGCCCGGCGACAGCAGCCGCAGCAGTGGGCGTGCCAGCAAGTGTTGCGGTGACAGCATGCCCGGGCGCGCTGGCAGTGCAATGCCCGGCGCGGTCATGAATGCACCATGGCGCTGGCAGGCGGCGAACCCCTGCGGTGCACGGCCCCGACCCCGGCGCCGCCTGCCTGCGCAGCCACCAGTTGGCGCAGCGATACCATGGCCACCATCAGCATGTAGGGCACGTCGAAATACGCCAGGCTGAGGAAGGCGCCGCCCACGGCGAAGCCGACCAGGCTCACCTGCAGCATGGTGGCGAGCCGTACCGCCCAATTGAGGTCCTGGCGCTTGCCGACCTGGCGCACGATGGCGCTGCCGGTGCCGTAAATCATCACGCCCAGCAACAGGTAGAGCGCCAGGCCACCCCAGCCGTGTTCACCCAGGACCTGGAAATAAATGCTGTGGGCCGCGTGGACGTCCTGCGGAATCGGCGCGTAGCGGGCAAACACCGCGCTATCGTAAATCTCGAAACCGCCTCCCAGCAGACGGTCGTTGGCAAGGTTGAAAGCCATGCGCCAGGCATTGATGCGCCCCATGGCCGAGGTGTCTTCCTCGTACGTGTGGATGGTGTCGATGCGGTCGTGCCATTGCGACGGCATCAGCAGCACCAGGAATGGCACAGCCACCGCCAGCAACATTCCCAGCGGCAGCTTGTTCTGGCTTTTCAGCCAGAGCACGACGGTCATGGCGCCGATCGCCAGCGCGGCGCCCCTGGAGTACGACCCCAGCGAAGCGAGCGCGCATAGCAGCATGGAGGCCAGCAGTGCCAGCTTACCCCAGCGCTGGGTGACATTGCCGAGCAGGTAGTACATCAGCGGGATCACGATGACCAGGGCCAGCGCGACCTCGTTGTTACCATCGATGAAAGTGCCCTCCGGCCCCCAGACGCGGAAATTGCCGCCGCTGCGCAATGTAAAGATGCCGCCCTTGACGCCATAGAAGCCGAGTGACACCACGACGGTCCAGACAAGCCACTCGATCTCCTGGCGGGTGCGCACCAGCATCATCACGACCGCCGTCATGCCGAAAATTTTGTAGACCTTGAGCCACTGCGTGGTCACCACATCCACGCCGTGTATGGAAAACATCGAGGTCAGGCTCATCCAGCCCATGAATGCCAGGAACACGTAGGTGACCGGGTGCGGAGGCAAGCGGTATTTATCCTTGTGCAGCACGATCGAAACGATCATCACGGCAGCAATGATGGCGGCGAACGGAAACGTGCGCGCGAATCCCCACCCCTGGGAATGCGGATTCATTACGCTGATCCAGATCCACATCACCACGCCCACCGGCGGACGCTTGAAAATCAACGGAAGCGAGCAAAATACCAGCAAGGTCACTAGCAGATCCCTCATGGCGTGTTGGCTCCATAGTTGCCCACCGCGTCCACTTTGCTGACCACGTAGCGGAACTTGCCCGAGGCCTCAGGGGCAATTGCCGCCACCTGCTCCACCAGCACTTCTACTGCGCGGCCCAGCCTGGCCTGCACGCCGTGCACGATGTGCGCGTGCAAGGAATGGTCCAGTGGCCGCTCCACCACGACCTGCACCCGCGTCTGCTGGAGGGATTCCTGGATAATCTTGAACGCCTGCATCCCTTCGATATCGCGCAACACATAGACCAGTGCCAGGCCGTGTATCACGGTGCCGTCTTGCGCCATCAGAAAATCGGTACTGCGCCCATGGATATCGCGCAGCACGGGCAGACTGCGGCCGCAGCTGCAAGCTTGCGTGGCCAGGGCACCGATGTCACCGGTGCGGTAACGAATGAAGGGAAAATCGCCGCTGGCCAGGTGGGTGACGACGATCTCCCCGGTCGCGCCGGGCGGCAGCGCATGCCCTTGCCCATCGACGATCTCCACGATGATGTCCTCGGCGGTCACATGCATGCTGCCGTGCGGGCATTGGTGGGCAATGAAGCCGGCATCGCGTCCGCCATAGCCGTTTGCCACCGCACAGGAAAACACCCGCGCAATCTGTGCGCGCTGCTCGTCGTACAGGCGCTCGGACGTGACGAACGCCACGCGTATGCCGAGATCGTCCATGCGCTGTCCGCGCAGCTCGGCATGGCGCGCGATATGCGATAGCGCCGACGGATAGCCGAACAGCATGCGCGGACGTCGCGCGCGGATCTGCGCCACAAACGCATCGAGGTTTCGCTCCGACATTTCGAAAGCTGGCAGCAACATGGTGCGCATCAGCCGGTCGCGCATGGCGCGCCCGCGATCCTGCGCGCCCAGCTCGATGGGCGAGCCCCACACGACGATTTCCGGATCGCCGATGTCCACGTCCCACCACCGTGTCGCCCTCCACTTGGCGGCAACATCGTGGCTTACGCGTTCCTTGCCGATGTAAAAAATCAATGGCTCACCGCTGGAGCCGCCCGTGTTGAAGCGCGCCAGCTTGCCCGCGTCTTCCGCCCGTAACGCGTTGCTGTGGCGGCGAATCAGGGCCTTGTCGAGCAGCGGCAACCGTTCCAGTGCCTGCAGGCTGGTCACGTCGCGGCGGGCGTCGAAGCCGGTCCTGGCAAACAGGTCGCGGTAGTACGGCACCTGGACCTGGGCCCGCTGAAGTAGCCGGCGCAATCGATCGAGCCGCAACTGTTCGAGCCGGTCCGCCGGCCAGTATTCGGTAAGGTCCATGCCGCGACGCACCCTCACCGTGGTGTGGCGCTTTAATTGTTCCTGCAACGGGAACAGCAAACCGGCGACCACTGCCGTGTACATGCTGCGGGTAGCGCGTCGGGACGCTGGTACGGCATCAGATTTCATAGTTGTTCCTTGCCCGGCACGGCAGCGCCGGCCCCCTGTTGGATGACCTCATGGTAGACCTGTAACAGGCGCGGGCGTACCTGCGCCCAGGTGTATTGCGCCACCAATTGCAGGCCGGCAGTGCGCAACCGCTGCAGCAGTTCAGGCTCACCCAGCAAACGCAACATGGCGTCGGCCATGGCCTGCGGTTGACGCGGTGGCACCAACAGCGCGTTGCACCCGTGCTGGACCAGGTAGGGCACGCCGCCGACGTCGGTGCTGACCACAGCCACGCCGCTGGCCAGCGCCTCGAGCACGGAATTGGGCATATTGTCCACCAGGCTGGGATTGAGCATGATGTCGGACTCGCGGTATAGCGCGCCCATGGTAGCGTTGTCCACCCGGCCCGTAAAATGCACGGCGGCAGCGATGCCCAGCTCCTGCGCGAGTGCTGCCAGCATGGGGCCGTCTGGTCCACTGCCGGCAATGATCAGGCGGGCATCCGCGTGGCGGACGCGCAGCAGCGCAAATGCGCGCAGCGCCGTCTGGTTGTCGTAAATCGGTTCCAGGTGGCGCGCCACCAGCAGCACCGGCCCCGCGCCCGCACCTGCTGGCGGACGCGGGGCGGCCGAGACGCGGAAGCGGTCCAGATTGATGACGTTGGGCACCACCGTGCTGCCAAAGCCGTGTCGCTGGAATATCGCTTCGAGGTAGCCGGAAGGCACCAGCAACGCAGCGCTGCGGCGCAGGCTCGGGCCCACCCAGCCGCCGGCCCTCTGCAGGAATGCATCGGCCTCGCCGCCGCGGTAGTTGACCACTACCGGGCAGCCGCGCAGGCTGGCGATCCAGATCGCCGGGGCGGCAAACAGGTGCCACGACCAGCCTGAATTGGCCATTATGTGCAGCAACTGCACCCGGCCCGCCACCTGCCACAGGCGCCCCAGATACGGCAGCAGCCGGGCGCCGGCGCGCAGGACTGGAATACGGCCGATCCACGCCGGCGCGTACGGGGCATTCATCTGCACCAGCTCGACCTTGTGACCATCGTGCAACAGCAACTGTTGCAGTTGCACGGTTTGGTTGGCCATGCCGCCGGGCGGCGGCGGCAGCGGTCCGACCAGTCCGATGTGCAGCGCCGCATTCATCAACACACCGGCTTTCGTTGCACGCTGCAGTACACGGCGCGGTAGCGCGCCACGCTGGCGGCCCAGTTGCGTTGTTCCACCACGTACCGGCGTCCGCTATGCCGCAGCGCTTCCCACCGCTGCGGCGTCGTCAACAGGGCCAACACCGTTTCGGCCAGCGCGGCCGGGTCACCTGCGGCAAACAGCACCCCGTTCTGACCGTCGGCAATCAGTTCGCAATGACCTCCGACATCGGACGCGACCAGCAGGCACCCCTGTGCCATGGCCTCGAGCGGCTTGAGCGGCGTAACAAGATCGGTCAGGCGCATTTTTACCCGCGGGTAGATCAGGATGTCTGTCAGTTCGTAGTAACGCTGCACTTGCTCGTGCGGTACCCGACCGGTGAACACCACATGCGCGCCAAGCCCCAGTTCCGCCACCTGCTGGCGCAAAGCGCTTTCCTGGTCGCCGCCGCCGACAAGGAGGAGCCGCACATCGGGGGCGCTGGCGATGATGGCAGGCAGCGCCTGCAACAAGATATGCAAGCCCTCGTAAGCATAAAATGAACCGATGAAGCCCAGTACCCGTTTGCCCTCGAGACCCCAGCGGGCGTCCAGCTCGGCGTCGCGTGCGCCCCCCACGCTGAAGTCAGCGACGTTGACGGCATTCGGGATCACGGTGATCTTGGCGGCGGCAATGCCGCGCGCGGCAATATCGGCGCGCAGTCCTTCGCAAATGGTCGTGGCGGCATCTACGCGCTGGAGTGCATAGGTTTCCATGGCGCGGGTGGCGCGATAGCGCAGGCCACCGGCACTGCTGGTTCCGTGGTCCACGGCGGCATCTTCCCAGAAGGCCCGGATCTCATAGACCACCGGAATGTTCAGCCGGCGTCCCACGCGCAGCGCAGCAATCGCGTTCAGCGCCGGTGAGTGGGCGTGCAGGATGTCGGGCTGCACCTCGCGCGCCACTTCCAGCAGGCGCGCCTCGATTGCATCAATCACGGCAAGCTGGCGCGTGACCGGCAAGCGTGCCTTGAAACCGCGCGCTGGCGGCGTGCGGTAAAAATTCAGACCGTCAATTTTTTCTTTAGGCCAGTCGCTGCGCCCCTGCTTGGGGCCGGTGATCTGGAAGGTCTGCCACCCCAGCATGCGCTGCTGGCGCAGGATGGCAAGGGTGCGGAACGTATACCCGCTTTGCAACGGCACTGAATGGTCGAGCACATGCAGGATCCGCAGCGGCACGACAGTCGCTTCAGGCTGGACGGAAGCGATGCTCATGCTCGCAGCTCCTTGCGCAGGAAGGCTTCAAACATCAGTAGCGACCAGATCGGCGCGCTGTAGTCGCGCAGCCCGGCCTGGTGCTGCTCATGCAGGTGGCGCAGGTAATCGGTGTTGAACATACCGCTATCGCTCAGCAGGGGGCCGAGCAGTGCATCGTGCACGCGCTGCTTGAGTGGCCCCCGAAACCAGGCGGCCAATGGGACCGAAAAGCCCATTTTTTTGCGGTAAAGAATGTCATGCGGCAGGTGCTTTTCCAGGCTCTTCTTGAAAATATACTTGCCCTCGCCTCCCTGCAGCTTCAGCGACGGCGCCAGTCCCGAAATCCACTCCACGAGCTCGTGGTCGAGCAGCGGCACCCGCACTTCCAGCGCATGGGCCATGCTGGCACGGTCAACCTTGGTGAGAATGTCGCCGGGTAGATAGGTTTTCAGGTCCAGGTATTGCAGCAGCGACAGCGGATCTTCGGTGGGTGCGGCTTCCGCGTGGCCACGCATCACTTCGATGGCGCGATAGCCTTGCAGACCGCGCTGGAAGCGGTCCGAGAACAGCTGCGTGCGCATGGCGTCGTTCATCAGGGTGACGCCGTGAAAGTACCCCTCCACCAGGTCGCGCGAAAGCGCCTCGAACGTGGTCTTGGCGCGGAAGACGCGCGGTGCCCAGTCGGCCTTGGGATACCAGCGGCCCAGCAGACCGAACACCGGCTTGCGCAAGCCGGCCGGGATCCGTCCACGGACGCGATGCTCATTCATCGCGTACCGGTAGCGGCGGTAACCGGCAAGATTTTCGTCGCCACCGTCGCCCGACAGCGCCACCGTGACACGCTGGCGGGCCAACTGGCATACTCGATAAGTCGGAATGGCTGAGCTGTCGGCAAATGGTTCGTCGTACAGGCCGGCCAGGGTGTCGAGCAGGCCATAGTCGTCGGTGCCCACATTGCCGGTGTGGTGGTCGGTACCGTGCTGCACGGCCACCTGGGCGGCATAATCGGATTCGTCGAAGGCCTTGTCCTGGAAACCGATCGTGCAGGTATTGACCGGCTGATCGCTCAGGCCCGCCATCATTGCCACGACCGCGCTTGAATCGACGCCACCCGACAGGAAGGCTCCCAACGGCACGTCGGCTACCAGGCGGATGCGTACTGCCTCGCGCAACCGGTCGATCAGCTCCGTCTCCACGTCGCCCTGCGTCATCGGCGCGTGAGGCGCGAACGGCACGTCCCAGAACTTGACCGGCTGCGCCAGCGGCGCTCCCACCTTCTGCGTCAGCGTGTGGCCGGGCGCCAGTTTCAGCGCGCCCTGATATATCGTCCTGGGCTCGGGAATATAACCGTATGCAAAATAATCTTCGACCGCACGCGGATCAATGCAGCGATCGAGGTCTGGCAATGTTGCCAGCGCCTTCAGCTCGGAACTGAAGGCCAGAAAACCGTCCGATGTCAGGCAGTAATAGAGCGGCTTGACGCCCAGGCGGTCACGCCCGATGAACATGGTTTGCAAATTGCGGTCCCACAGGCCGAAGGCAAACATGCCCCGGAAGTGCTGTACACAGTGTTCGCCCCACTGCTCCCAGGCATGGACAATCACTTCCGTGTCGCACCGGGTGCGGAACACGTGCCCCAGCGCCTTGAGTTCCACCATGAGTTCGCGAAAGTTGTAGATTTCGCCGTTGAAGCACACCATCACGGTGCCGTCTTCGTTGGCCATCGGTTGCTGGCCAGCAGCGATGTCGATGACGGACAACCGCCGGTGGCCGAAACCTATGCCCGGTTCCAGGTAAAGATCCGCTTCGTCCGGCCCCCGATGATGTTGCGTATCGTTCATCCGCGACAATACCGCACGATCAATCGCGCGCTTGCCGCCGATATCCATGATGCCGACTATTCCGCACATGATGCCACCCGCCTTCCCAGTTTAAGTTTTCGTTCGCATAATTGGTCGTAGAGCGCCTGGTATGAGGCCACCATGGCCGGCATGCCGTAATGCTGGCACACGCGCAGGCGCGCAGCCAGGCCGTGTTCATGCACCAGCGCCGCACTGCCGACGTAGCGCTCCAGTGCGGCGCACAGGGCGGCGGCATCGTCCGCCGGCACCAGCAAGCCCGTGATGTTGTGCAGTACTACCTCGGGCACGCCGCCCACGTCGCTTGCCACGACCGGCACGCCGCTGGCCATCGCTTCCAGGGCGGCTCCCGGCGTGCCTTCCGCGATCGAGGGCAAGGCAAACACGGTCAGCTCGCGCAGGATCTCGGCCACGTCGTCGCGTTTTCCGGGCAACCAGGCCACGTCGTCGAGCCCGGCGGCTGCCACCTGGGCGCGCAGCGCCGGCAACAGGGGGCCATCGCCGATGATTGCCAGGCGTAGCCGCCCTGCCAGGTCCGGACGGCGCCGCCGCAGCATTGCGAACGCGGCCACAAGTAGCGCGTGGTGCTTGACCGGCTCGACCCGTCCCACGCTGCCGATGACCAGGCTGCCGGCAGGAAAATGCTGTGCCAGCCGCACCGCCGCTTCGGCCGCCGTCACAGGACGGAAGCGCTCGGTATCGATGCCGTTGGGCAGCAGACCGCTTTTGCGTTGGGGCACGCCGATGACGCGGCGGTTCCAGGCCAGCATCTCGGCCGAGTTGGCGTAGCAATGGTCGTAAAACGGTGTCATCAGGCGGCGCAACAGGTTGTGCTTGCGGTTCAGACCTTTGGGGTCGGCCGCGTCGCGACCATGGGCGCCATTGATGCGCACCGGAACGCCGGCGAACCAGGCGGCGGGGCCATACTCGATCGCGGTCAGGTTATAGCTGTGCAAAATGGTCGGGCGCAGTTTCCGAAGCAGGCGCCACAGGGCGCAATGGGTGCCGAGGGCCAGCCCCGGTGGCTTGTTCAGCGAATACAGCTGCACGTCATCGCGGGTAATGCGCGCGGCGAACGCGGTGTGCCCGGTCAGTGCGACCACGGCATGGCGGTAACGCCCGGCAGGCATGCGGTTGATACGCTCCACCAGCAGGTTTTCCATGCCGCCAAAATCGAGCCGGTAAATCAGGTGCACCACCAGCGGCGCCGTCATGGCGTGGCTCCACGTTGCTGGCGCGTGCGCGCGAGGGTCGCGTCGATCGCCCCAATGTGGTCGCTGGCAAACGCCCGCAACGTGGCGCGGGCGGCGGCGGGATCCTCGTCCACCGGCGTAAACAGCATCACCGCCGCGCCGTCGTCGAAGCCGTCGAACACGGTCTGGCGGAGTTGCAGCAGCTTGCCCACGGTGTCGCTGGTGGTGGTGCGACCATCTATCCAGTACCAGCTCCAGACCAGCAGCGGCGCGTCGCCGTGCAACATCGATTCGCGCACCACCAGTTGCCGGTGGTCGGACAAGTTTTCCTGGCGCACGGCCGTCGCGCCCAAATGCCACGCCGAGTGCATCATCGGCGTAAGGCGGTTGGTGGAAGTAATCAGCTTGCTGGCGCCGCGCTGGCCCCGGTAGTACAGCAATGACAAACCCACCGGGCGCTGCTGTTGCAGGTAATACCGGTGCAGCGCTGCGGCGGGAACGGCAAACCCCGGCTGCCATCCGGTGAAGGCGGCGGTTGCCGGCGCACGCGCCTGGAACGATGCCAGCGCCGCAGGCGCAGCGCCACCGTCGGCACGCGCCAGATAGGCACCATAGGCCGGCCACATGCCCAACACCAGTAATATCGCAGCAGCCATTCCGGCCAGGGCGGCGCGATGGTGGCGCGCCGTCACCGGGCCGGCAGCGGCGCGGGCCGCCGCAGTAGCGGGCAAGGGTCGGTCCTGCCAGCGCGCGCCCAGCAGAAACAGCACGAAGATCACCAGCCCGAAGAACACCCAGCCGTACAGCAAGTGATCGACACCGACTGCCAGCGTCATGTCGCTGTAATGACCGATCATGACGATCATGTACGCGCGCAAACCGTTGGCCAGCACTGGCATGACAAGCGCAATGAGCACAAACAACAGCCGCTTCCACCAGCGCGTATAGATCAGGTAGGCATACAGCACGCCGGCGGTGGCTGAGGCGATCAGGTAACGCAAGCCGCTGCACGCTTCCACGACCGACCAGGAACCCGACGGCAGCATGAAGCTGTTTCCTTCGTGCAGTACCGGCAGACCGCTCAGGCGCAGCGCCGCCACCGTAAAATTGGCCGTGACGGCCATCAGAGGCTCGATCAGGCTGTCCCCCACCGGCACGCCCAGTAACAGGAACAACAGCGGGAAAGCCAGCACCCGGGCGGAACCCGTTCCCATCATTGCCAGTACCGTCACTGGCAACATGGCCACCAGCGCGTACTGCCGTACCACCTGCACATCGCCCACCGTGGCCAGCAGCCACACCATACCGCAGCCGGCCAAAGCCAGCAGGGCTGGCCAGCAGGGAGCCAGCGCCTGGGCGCGCAGCGCATCGCGGCGCTGCCACACCAGCCAGGCGGTAATTGGCGCGATCAGGTAGCCATGGGCGAACGTGTCGGAGCGCTCCCAGATGGTGACGATCGAGGTCGTTGTGCTCCAGTAGATGACCAGCGGGAGCAATAACAACATCAGCAGTAACAGCAGCGTCGGGAACTGCGCACTGGCCTTGGCTGCGGCAGCGCCGGGAGGTGGTGTCGATGGCGCGCCTGCGATGGCGGTGGGTGCGGCGGTCGTCATTTCACGCCTGCCTGACCAATGCCGTGGTCGGATACTGTTCCAGCAGCGCGGATACCTTCGCCAGGTTGTTTTCCCAGTTGTACCGGTGCAAAACCTTTTCGCGCGCAGCCGGGCCCAGCGCAGCGTCGGCATGGTGCAACTGGTGAATGATGGTCGTCACCCATGCGTCGACGTGCTCAGCGAGCAATACGTGGATCCCGGGCACAGCATCGATGCCCTCGAGCGCCTGCGGGGAGACCACGACCGGGCGCGCCATTGCCATCGCTTCAAGCACCTTGTTCTGGATGCCGCGGGCAATGCGCATCGGCGCCACGCACAGGGTGGCATGCGCAAGGTAGGGGCGCACGTCCGGCACCGTTCCCGTGACCAGTACGCCGGGCAAGGTCGCCAGCGCCATCACGGGCGGGCCAGGCCGGGCGCCCACGATCCAGAACTGCACGTCCGGCGCGGCGGCGCGGATGGCCGGCAGCACATCGCGGGCAAACCAGGTGACGGCATCGATATTGGGCCAGTAATCCATGGCGCCCGTGAATGCCAGCACCCGGGCGCCGGCCGGATATGGGCATGCCTGGCTGGCGTCGGGCGAGAAGAACTCGGCATCGACGCCATTGCTGTAGTGGCCGATGCGTGCGGCGCATTCAGGTGCCAGCGCCCGGAAGAGTTGCGCCTCCGGCGCTGAAACGAACAGGGCGGCGTCACCGGCTGCCGCGACCTCGCGTTCGTAGGCCAGCAAGCAGCGTGCCTCGCGCTGGTACACCTGGCGCATCGGCCAGCGCCGGCCGGTGGCGTACTGGCGCCACTTGTCCGAGTCGACATCGACAAAGTCCATGACCCGACGCGCAGCGCCGTGGTGTGACGCATATTGCGCCATCGGCGACGAATAACACACGATGCGACTGATCCCCTGCGCCGCCACCGTGGCATCGACCCACCTGCGCAAACCCGCGTCGCGGTAATAATCGCAGGATAATGGCCTGCCCGCCGCCAGTGCCGTCAGGCTGCGCAGGCGCGCAAACATTGGATGCAGGCCTGCGAAATGGGTGCCTGCGCACAATTCTTGCAGACGCGGTACATGGCGCCAGTCGTCGGCATCATCGATGAAGGCGCCCAGGTACACCTGGTAGCGGCTGCTCAGGTGCTGTAATAAATGGTACGACCGTATCTTGTCCCCCTTGTTGGGCGGATACGGTATGCGGTGCACAAGCAGCAGCAATTTCTCCACGATATCAACCCAGATTCTTGACGATAAATGGCCCCAGGGCATTGGCAACCGGCAGCGGCAGGCGCTGCCACATTCGGATGAACAGCCGGTACTTGGGGTTTAACGGATTGTTTTCCGGCACGGCAGTGCCCATGATCAGGCGTACCTCGTATTCAAGCGGTTCGGCGCTGAACCCCCAGTTCTTCTTGAAGTCATAAGCGCCCGTGCCCAGCTTGCTGCGGCCAAAGTCAAAGTGGCGTATGCCGCGCGCGGCGGCGGACCGCATCAGATCCCAGTACATGAAATCATTGCCAGCCAGTTCCCTGGCGATATCAAGTCCGCCGCCATAGTACGGCAGCACCTGGTCGCGGAAGAAAAAACTCATCACGCCAGCCACCAGCTCGCCCTCGCGGGTGATCACGCGCACTTCACAGTCGTCGCCAAAGGTTTGCTTGAGCAACGTGAAATAGCGGCGCGAAAAGACTGGCGTGCCCAGACGGTGGACGCTGCGAGCGTAGGCGGCGTAAAACCGCGTGACGTCATCATCCACTTCACCCAGCAGACCCAGCTTGATACCTTTGCGCACCATGGCGCGCTGCTTGCGAGGAATGGCGTTAAGGTTTTCCTCGTCATCGCCGCTGATGGCCTTGCGAAATGTCACATACAGCGGCTTGACGTGCCAATACGGATTATCCGTGTGGGAACGCTCGACGTTGCGGTATTCAAGGTGGCCCACGCGCAACTCGCACGCCAGCACGTGCGCCGCCTGGTCGAGCATGGCCCTGGCTTCGTCAGTATCGGCCGCGATGCCGCCGTACACGCAGAACGGCAACGCGCCAAGCCAGTGGCCGAACATCCGGCTGCGCACTTCGGCCAATGGCAACACCCCTTCAATCACGCCGTCGCGCTCCACATAATAAAACCAGGTACGGTGACCGAATGCGGCGCGCAACACATGCTGCCAGCCGGCGCGATGAAAAAAGGTGGCTTGCGGACAACGTTCGACAAAGGCGTCCCAGCGGGCGTTGTTACCGTTCTCTAGCAAGCGCAACTGTAACGGCGCCTGGCCGACCAACGGCAGTACCGCTTCACCGCCTCGCAGCAGGTCACTGACCGCGTTCACGGCCTTCCCAGGAACAGCCGGTCCATGCGGTCCCAGGCGAAGTCGCGCGTCAGCGCCCGGATCCGTGTGTCCATGCGGTCGAGATTCACGTAGTGGCGAAATCGAGTTTTCCATTGCAAACCTTGCTGGCGTGGCTGGCCCGGATCGAGCTCCCACGGGTGGAAATAAAAAATCGCTGACTGGCGGTCATGCTGATTGACCTGGCGCATCATCCAGCGCGACATGGCATACGGCATCAAACGAAAATACCCCCCACCGCCCGCTGGCAGGTTGCGTTTCATTAAACGTACAGTCGTGATCGGCACTTCGAGCAAGCCATGCTCGCCGTTTGGATAGAACGCGAAGCGCGGCGCGTCGGGCATGCCGTAGTGGTCATGGCGGATCGGGTAGATACTCGAGCTGTAGCGATAGCCCGCTTCCTGCAGGGCATCCAGCGCCCACATATTGGCGGGGCCAATGGAAAAGCTGGGCGCGCGGTAGCCGCTGACAGCTTGGCCACCCAGCTGCTCCAGGATGGCCTTGCTCGTTCGTATATCTTGCAGAAATACATCGCGGCTCTGGTCCGACGCCCGTTGATGGGCGTAACCGTGGCTGGCAATTTCGTGGCCGCCTTCGACAATGCGCCGTACCACTTGCGGGTAGCGCTCGGCAATCCAGCCCAAAGTAAAAAATGTGGCCACTGCCGCGCCGTCATCGAGGATACCGAGGATGCGGTCGACGTTGGCTTCCACGCGGCACTCGCGCTGATGCCAGGTGTCCCGCGCGATGTGGGGCGCAAAGGCGGAAACCTGGAAATAGTCCTCGACGTCGATGGTCATGGCGTTACGCAAGCGGGGCAAGATGGCGCTCATTGCAACACCCCGTCACGTTCCTTGAACCAGCGCCGCATGATCTGGACGATGCGGCACGCGGCCTGGCCGTCCCAGTAGCGCGGTACGCGACCGGGCTTGCCGCCCCCGGCCAGCACTTTGTTATATTCCGCCAGGATGCGGGCGGGATCATGCCCCACTACCGTATTGGTGCCCTGCTCCACGGTGATGGGGCGCTCGGTACTATTGCGTAACGTCAGGCACGGCACGCCCAGCGCCGTGGTTTCTTCCTGCACGCCGCCGGAGTCGGTCAGCACAACGCGCGCGCCCCGCATCAGTCCCAGCATCTCCAGGTAGCCCATCGGTGGCAACGGCAGAATGCCAGGGTGGTCAATCAAGCTGTCAAGACCGGCATTGCTGATCATCGCGCGCGTACGCGGGTGCAGCGGGAACATCAGCGGGGTGCGGCGTGCCACCACCAACGCTGTTTCCAGCAACCCACGCAACACGCTGGCGTGATCGACGTTGGAAGGCCGGTGCAGCGTCAGTACCGCATAACCTTCTTCGGCGTCGGCAAAACCGGGGTGGCCGGCCCGCGCGGCAATGTCAGCGGCCGGCACCGCACGCGGCAGGCTGGCAACGAGCGTGTCGATCATGACGTTGCCGGTAAAATGAATGCGGTGATCGGCAATTCCTTCCCGCAACAGGTTATCGCGACCGCTCGGCTCCGTTGTAAACAGCAGGTCCGACAACTGATCGGTAAGGATGCGGTTGATTTCTTCCGGCATATTGCGATCGCCACTGCGCAGGCCTGCTTCGACGTGGAACACCGGCACGCCGCGCTTGTTGGCCACCAGAGCGCAGGCCAGGGTGGAATTGACGTCGCCCACCACCAGGACCGCGTCCGGCGCCACGCTGTCCATGGCAGGCTCGAATTTGCGCATTACCTCGGCGGTCTGCTGGGCGTGGCTCCCGGAACCGACGTCGAGGTTGATGTCGGGGTCTGGAATACCCAGCGCCGCGAAGATCTGGTGGTTCATGGCAACGTCGTAGTGCTGCCCGGTATGCAGCAGGCGCGCCTCGAAGAATGCGGCGGCATCGGCCAGCGCCGCCATGATGGGGGCGATCTTCATGAAGTTGGGGCGGGCGCCGACCACGCACAGTATGCGCACCTTGCGCTGATCCTGGTTATCGAGGCTCATTCAATGTTGTCCATTTGAGGCAGATTGGCGGGCGCTGCAACAACTTTTCGCAGCACGTGAAGCAGCGAAACCATTGAACGCTCTACCCGTACCAGGCGTTCGTCGAGCGTGCCCTGGGACACCGCGCCCGTGGCCGGCCAGTCTTCGGCGGCGCTGGCCGCCGGCGCCATGCCTGCGCCGTCCGCCACAGGCGTCTCGTCAGCAATATCGCGCAGCACCGTGTCCACGTCGCTGGCGGTGAACTGCTCGAGCTCATCGAGAAAGCCCATCAGCATCAGGCGGTCGCATACGTGGTTGGTAATGCGCGGTATGCCGCCCGCGTAGGCGTGAATGGCGGCATGGGCGCTGTCGGCAAAGCAAGGTTTTCCGCACCAGCCAACCGTGTGCAGCCGGTGCTCGATATACGCGCGGGTTTCATCGGCATTCATCGGCCCCAGGTGGTACGTGGCGATCACGCGCTGACGCAGCTGGCGCAGTTCCGGGCTGTGCAGGGTGACACGGAACTCCGGCTGCCCCAGCAGGAAGGTCTGCAGCAACGACCGATCTTCCGACTGAAAATTCGATAGCATGCGCAATTCCTCGACGGCGCGGGCGGTCAGATTCTGGGCTTCGTCCACGACCAGCAAGGCGCGCTTGCCCTGCTGATCGCACTGGCGCAAAAACTGCTCCAGCCGCAGCAGCAACGTGGTCTTGCTGCCCTCCTCGACAGGCACACCGAAGGCCGCCAATACCATGCGCAATGTGTCTTCGGCGCCGAGATAAGTATTGGTAATTTGCGCAGCGACGATGTCATTGCCAGGGAGGCTGCCCAGCATATTGCGCATCAGCGTGGTCTTCCCCGCCCCCACCTCCCCGGTGATGACAATGAAGCCCTCGCGTTGCGACAGGCCATACTCGAGGTAGGCCATGGCCCGCTTGTGGCCCTGGCTGCCGTAGAAGAAACGGGGATCGGGACGCAGCTGGAACGGCTTGGCGCTCAGCCCGTAATAATTCTCATACATCGCGGCCTGGCTCCTCAAAAGCGTTGGTTGAGATGAAACACGATGGCGTTTTCGCGGTACCCGCTGCCAGCACCCGCAATGCTGCCCACCTGGCGCCGCAGCTCCAGGTCGAGATTGAGCTGGCGCGCCAGCTGGCGCGCATACGCCACCCGGTAAACCCGGTTGATACTGCGGGCGTCCTGCACCAGCGAGTCGGCCCTCATGAACGTCACCGATGCATTCACGCTGCTGCGCGGCGACAGCCGGTAATTGAAGGTGGCGCTGCCCCCCTGTTGCCGACTATTGTCGTTAAGGCTGCCGAACCTGCTGCCCAGCAAGGCGCTGTCCGACTCAACCCGCGACAGCGCGTTACGCCGCTCGTCCGTCACGCTCAGCAGGAGTACGCTGTGGGGCAAGGTCCAGGCCATCGACATCTGGAATTGCTTTTGCAGGATGTAGCGGTTGCTGAGGTAGTTGACGCTTTCGCTCAGGACCGTGGGCAGGCCATTGGCGCGGATGAATGCATCCACCGCCAGCCGGCGCTGGGCCGGATCGCTGATGGCGCCGCCGAGCATGCGATCGATCAGGTCGTAAGTTGATATGGAAGCGGGCAACAGGAACTGGTCGCGCGCCGTGGTCACATCGGTCAGGTAGCGGATCGTCCAGACGGTTGCCCGGCTGCGATGCGCGGCATCGAAGTGATAGCTGTTGCCGAAGTAGCGCTTGCCAAAGCTGGCGCTGACGCTGGTGCGGCTCGACGGCGACCAGGCCAGGCCAAGCGACCAGGATTTGCCGGTCGGGGCATCGCCGACCTGTGACTCGTATTCATAATGGTCGCGGCCGATGCTGGCCGTGAGCCGCAGCGGGCTGGTCAACTGGTAGCTGCCATTGACGCCCAGATTGCCGTTGACGGAGCGCAGCCCCACGCCGTCGTCCAGCTGCTGGCGATAGAACTGTGCGCTCCAATTGAATCTTCCAGTGCCGCCCCCCAGCGTGCCCTGCATACTATCGGCCTGACTGCGTCCGAGGCCGGCATTGTCGCTGCCGACCACATCGTGGGTATAGCGCAGATCACCGCTGAGGCCCGCCCCGAAGCGGTGGGTCAAATACGGGCTCAGGCTGTAGCTCTTGATATTCGCTCGGTTGTCCGCGCGGTAATTATCGGCCGTAACAGGCGTACCAAAGGCCGATACGGCTTGCTGCCGATAGGTGCCAGCAGCGTCGAGGAACAGTAGTCCGGGAACCGGTTCCGCGTGCAGGCGGCCGTTGAACTGTTGCGAGGTGCGCTGGTTGGCGGCTGCATCGTCGCGCGAATACGCGAACAGGTGCACTTCGTAGGCAGCCAGCAGCTGCAGGCGCGCGCTGTCGGAGCGCACGGTGAGGCCTGGCGACAGTTCGCTGATCCACAGGGAACGCGCTGCATCCGGCGGCGCCAGACTGACATTGTCGGTATAGGTCTGCTGGAATTGCATGGCAGGCTCCACCGTAAGTTGGGCCCGGCAGGCCGGCGAGAACAATAGCGCGATGGCCGCCGGCAGTGGCAATAACACCAGGGCCAAACGGCGCTCAGGGCTGCTCATTATGATAATTATAGCTATATTGGTAGTCATACGAAGCCGTCCCCGGGAAGCTGCGCGTCTTGTTATAGACCAGGTTGACATTGCTCAGTCCTTCGAGCTGGCGCAGCGATTCGCGCACCGCGTGCTGGCTGGTTTTCTCGGCTTCCACCACCACCACGATCTGCCCCATGTGCGCTGCCAGCACGTGCGCCTCGGTCGTGAGCAGCAGCGGTGGCGAGTCGAAGATAATGATGCGGTCCGGGTAGCGTCCGGCCATTTCGTGCAGCAATTCGACCATGGAATGGCTGGCGAGCAACTCGGTGGCGCGCGCGTTGGCGGTGCCGGCCGGCAGCAGGGTCAGGCCATCTATATTGGTATGCAACAGTTGCTCCGACATGTCGGCGTTTTCATCGAGCAGCAAGTCCATCAGGCCGCGCTGGGACGGCAGTCCCAGCGTACGCAAGACCGAGGGTCGGGCCACGTCGGCATCGACCAGCAGGACCGTGTGATCGAGCTCCATGGCGATACTCATGGCCAGGTTGATGGCGCAAAAGGTTTTCCCTTCGCCCGGCAGCGAGCTGGTAATCATGATCAGATTGCCGGGTTTTTCGCCACGGCCCTGCTGCTTGAACGCGCGGGTAATCAACGGCCGCTTGATGACCCGCACTTCTTCCATCAACGGCGTGCGCGTTCCCGCCGTAATGAACCCCATCGACTGCATGCGCACAGCGTCCAGTTCGATATTCTTGCCATTGGCGGCACGTCGAAGCACGGCAGCAGGCGCGGGCGCCGGCGGCGTGGCAGCCAGGTCCGGCACGGCCACGCCGGCAGCTGCAGCCGGCGATGGCACACCAGCTTTGACCTTTGTTGCCGCGCTGGCTACCGGGCCAGAGTCATGACCGGCGGACGCATGGACAATGCCCGGCTCTGCCCGTGCGGCCTGCGATGCCGCATCGTGCGCGGCGGCGATCCTGGTCGCGGTGTCATGCTCTCGGCGCGCGGCCGCGTCCCGGTGCATGCGGCTGGTCGCTCGTTCGATTATGCTCACGGACACTCCTGCTTTTGGCGGTCAAGTTGATTAATGATGGAACCACAGCATGGATGCCATGACACCGCCATAGCCACCAAAGAACAACGAGACCGCCAGCCCGAACGCATAGAGCCGGCGTCGCCGTTTCAGCCGCTGGGCTTCGGTCCAGTTCATCGAAATGCCACCAAGGATGGGCAGCCCGGTCATTTCACGCAGAGAACGCTGGCTGATGAAGGTGGGCCGGATCTGGCTCAGCAACAAGGCTGCACCGAGGCCCGCGAGCAGCGCGCCTGCGAACACCAGCGAGTACAGCCGGGCACGATTGGGGCCCACAGGCACCAGTGGCGCGCTCGGCGGATCAATCACCCGGATCGTCATCATGTCCGACGCCGAACTGAGATCGCCCGACAGGCGAGCAGCCTCGCGCCGTTCGACCAGCTTGGCGTAATTTTCCTTGTTGACCTGGTAGTCGCGGTTCAGTTGCGACAATTCGGCCTCCACCTCGGGCGCGGCCGAGCTCATGGCGCGCAGGCTTGCAACCCGGCTGCTGTATTCGCGCACCCGCGTCTGCAGTGCCGCCAGCCGCGCTTCCTCGACCGACAGCGCAACATTCATCTGCTGCACCATCGGACCGAAATTGGCGCCCGGCGTGCGCACTTTTTTCGACGCTTCGTCGCGCTTGCGGGTTTTGAGCTGGTCGATCAGGCGCTTGGTGCCGGCAATGTCCGGGTGTTCATCGGTATATTGCATGCGCAACTGGTCCAGGCTTTTCTCCAGGGCAGCGATGCGACCGTCAAGCTCGGGATTGGCATCCTCGGTGGGGGTGGCGCCCAGTACCGGGGCCAACTCTTCGCCGGCAAGCTGGCGCTTGATGGCGTTGCGCGACTGTTCCGATTCAGCTGCCTCGAGGCGGGCCTGGCTCAGCAACTCGATGGTTTCTGCCAGCTTGCTGGCATAATCGCCACCCTCGCGCGACATCATTCCCATGTGCCGGATCTTGAAGTCCTTGAGCGCGTTTTCGCCCGCTGCCAGCTTGTCCTCGTAGCTTTTGATCTGGTCGGCAATGAAGGAGATTGCTTTGTCAGAATCCTGTTTCTTGCCCCCCACGCTGCCTTCGACAAAAATGGTCAGCAGCGATTGCACGACATCCTTGCCCAGGCGGGGATCGGGATTGGTGTAGGAAATCGTGTAGATGTCGTCGTTGCCGGTGCCGCTGATACTGATCTGCGAGGTCAGTTCGTCGATCAGCCGCTCGTGGCCGTTAGCATTGTTGGTTTTGATATCGAGATCGACCATGCGGATCACGCGCTCCACGTTGGGGCGGCTGATCAGGGTGCGGCGCATGAACATAACCTGTTCCTCGACATTGGGCATGGTGGTCATGCCAGCCATCAAGGGTTTGAGGATGCTCTGGGTATCGACGTACACCCGGGCAGTGGACTGGTACTCGTCAGGCATGCGGTGCACCACGGTCCAGCCTATCAGGCCCACGCTCCAGGCGATTGCCACTGCATACCAGCGGTACGTACCAATGGCCTTCAAGAACGTCAGCAACAATGCACTCAATTCCGCCATCTCTTGCCTCACCAGGTGCACGCAAGTCCTATCTGGAAGGCTGGCGTGTCGATTATCAAAACAACATTTCTGTGAATCATAATACAAGCCAGAGCTCGCTGTTATCATTTTTTTACTCATCCGACCAGACAACGTTGCGTTAAGTGGACACAGGCTTTTATTGCAAAATTTACCAGTTGGTGTAGATTGCCCGGATGATCACGAACACCCCGTTTTCTGCCCTCAAACATCCCGCCCGGTCACCACCGCGCCGGTTGTCGCGGGCCGTTGCGATGGCGTTGTTCATGACTTTTGCGCCGGCGCCGGCAGCCGAATTGCCTGACACCGTTACTGCCGTCAAGCGCTCGGTGGTTGCCATTGGCAGCTATCAACCGGCGCGCAATCCGCCCATCATGTATGGCGGCACCGGATGGGTTACCGGCGATGGACTGAGCGTGATCACCAATGCCCATGTGGTACCCGAATTACCGGACCTGGAGCACCAGGAAAGCTGGGGAATCGTGTATGCGGAAGGAGACAATGTGCGCTTCAGGCCGGCGACATTGGCAGCACGCGATGCTGAACACGACCTCGTGCACCTGCGTCTGTCCGGCACGCCATTGCCCGCGCTCACCCTGGCCGATTCCGACACCGCTGCAGAGGGCCAGGCGCTGGCTTTCACCGGCTACCCGCTGGGCATGGCACTGGGCCTGCATCCTGCTACACACCGGGCGCTACTGGCGGCGATCACGCCGATGACTGCGCCCACCGTCACTCCGCGCCAGCTCGACAGTCGCACCATCAAGCAACTGCAGCGCGCCCCGGTCCGACTCTTCCAGCTCGATGCCCTGGCATATCCGGGCAACAGTGGCAGCCCGTTGTACGACCCCGCCAGCGGCGCTGTATATGGCGTCCTCAATATGGTGTACGTCAAGGGCCGTAAAGAAAACGCCATCACCGCACCGAGCGGCATTGCTTATGCCGTGCCGTCCAACTATGTGCGCGCCCTGCTGCGCCAACAGCCACAATAACTTTCTTGCCATGATTAAAAAGGCATGCCAAAATGAAAATACCGGCTTGGCATGTCTGGCGCCGGCATTCACTCCGGCACTTCTTTAAAGGACTACCATGCCCGCGCATTCCTTCCCTATCTTTCACAGGCGCGCACATTGCGCACTGGCGCTTTGCGTCACGGTATTGAGCGGATGCGCCAGCCAGCACACTCCGCTTGTGGCGACCGGCGCGGCACCTGACAGCGAATACCGCATCGGCCCTGGCGACAGTGTCAGCATCAATGTCTGGCGCAACCCCGAGGTGTCGCAGACGGTACCGGTGCGGCCCGACGGCAAGATCACGGCACCGCTGGTGGAAGATTTGGATGCCAGTGGCAAGACCCCCACGCAGTTGGCGCGCGACGTGGAAAAAGCATTGGCGAAATACATTCAGCAGCCCAATGTCACGGTGGTCGTCACCGGTTTTGTCGGCACCTACGACCAGCAGATCCGGGTGATTGGGCAGGCTGCAAAGCCGCAGTCGCTCGCTTACCGTCGCGACATGTCGCTCATGGATGTACTGATCGCTGTGGGTGGCGTCACTGAGTTTGCTGCCGGCAATCGCGCCAGCATCGTGCGCAAGATCGACGGCAAGCAGGAACAATTGCAGGTGCGATTGAGCGACCTGATCAAGGACGGCGACATCTCTGCAAATGTGTACATGCGCCCCGGCGATATCCTGATCATTCCTGAAAGTTTCTTCTGAGGTCATGTCGGAATTTTTTACACTTACGCGCGCGCACCGGGACGGTTTTCATTATCGAACACCATCCTCAACCTAAGCCCTTGATTTTGCGCAAATTTATTTAGATAACTGAATTTGGGAATGGAAATTGCTTGATATTGGGTTGCAGCGGTGACCGCCGCAAAAAAATACAGGGGATAGCAGACGTGGCTAAGTATACGGATCAAAATAAGCCAGGCGATGCAGGTTCGCCGGGGATGAACGGCCCGACACATCCGGGGCGGCGCCGGTTGGCCAGTGCTGGCATCGCCAGCGGTGTGATCATGACACTGAAAAGTCCCTCAGCCTTGGGCGCAGCAGTGTGCAAGTCCCCATCGGGCGCGCTGTCCGGCGGACTGAGCAGCCAGCAACCCGCCAAGGCGCTGGTCTGCCGCGGCCGTACGCCTGCTTACTGGTGTTCGCAGAATTCGCCGCTGCCTGCCGCGCGCAATGTGTTTGGCAAGGTCTTCACCTGTAATACCCGCACGGCAGCATACCGCAACACCCCGCTGTTCGATATCTTCAAGGCGCAGACATATGACCGCGACAAGGTGGGCATGTACCTGATGGCCGCCTATTTCAATGCCTATACCGACCGCACTTCTTTCCTGAAAATTCCGGCCGTGATCTCGATCTGGAACGAGTGGCAAGCCACCGGCGCCAACGCCGGGGGCACCTACACGCCGATTGCTGGCGGCAAAAAATGGGACTCGCGTCAATTGGTCGCCTATCTTGCCAGCACCATGGAATGAGCATGGCCACTTCCTGGCGCCTCACTGCGGGCCAGCGTCTGCAACACCGGCATTGGGACGGTGAATACGTGCTCTACAACGACCTGTCGGGCGATACCCATCTGCTTGGCGCAGACGCGCTGACCTTGCTGCTCACCCTGGAGGCCGGGCCCTTCGACAGCCACGCGCTGCAAGCTGTGCTGACGGCTACCGGCCTGGATGGCACTTCGCCCGCAGACATGCACAGCCTGCTCGAAGAGCTGGTGCAACTGGCGCTGGTCGAGCCGGCATGATCACCGTGGCCCAACTGCCAAGGGGCCAGCTGGCCGCCCGACTGGCCGGTGGCGGCCTGTTCCTGCAGACCGGCGCCTTCGTCACCCGCTTGCAAACCACGATACCAACGGTGCTGCGCAGCGTGGCGCTGATGTATGCCGACTACCCCTTGGCGCCGGACGACGGCTATGCCGATTTCCACCTGAACATGGTGCGCCCGGCCGGATGGCGGCGCTGGTTCCGCCCCCAGGTCCAGCTGCTGTGCGACGGCCTGGCGCCGTTCAAGCCGCTGCCGCTGGCGCAGGCCTACCCGATGTTCGAATGGGGCCTGAACTGGTGCATTTCCAGCCGGGTCCACAGCCACCTGGTGCTGCACGCGGCAGTCGTGGAAAAAAACGGCTTGGCCGCGATCCTGCCGGCGCCGCCAGGCTCGGGCAAAAGCACGCTGTGCGCGGCGCTGGTCCACCACGGCTGGCGCCTGCTATCGGACGAACTGGCCATGGTGATGCTGCAGGACGGCACCGTCACCCCGATGCCGCGACCGATCAGTCTGAAGAACGGCTCGATCGAGCTGATGCGCGCAGTACTGCCTGCCGCCCAATTCACGCCGCCCGTGCACGATACCAACAAAGGCACGGTGGCCCACCTGCGTGCGCCCATGGACAGCATCGAGCGAGTGCACCAGCCGGCGTTGCCCGCATGGATCATCTTTCCGCGCTACGCACCGGGCGCACTGCCCGTGTTGCAGCCGATACCGAAGGCGCGCGCCCACCTGCGCGCCGCCGAAAATGCGTTCAATTACAGTGTACTGGGCGCAGCTGGCTTTGCCGCCATGGGCGATCTGGTCGAGCGCTGTGACTGTTACGATTTTTCCTATAGCAACCTGGCCGATGCGCTGGCCACGTTCGAGCAGCTGGCGGCGCCGCCATGACGCCGTTGTTGATCGTGGTCCTGCGCGATCCGGCGCAGTTGGCGAAGCTGACACCGGCACAGTGCGACCTGCTGCTGCGCCAGGCCGACCGTGCGCAGTTGCTGGCCAGCCTGTATGCGCGGGCGCAGCATGCCGGGATGCTCGAGCACATGCCGGCGTGCGCCCGCCGCCAGCTCGAATGGGCGCAGCAACAGGGTGCGCGCCACTTGCAGGCAGTGCGTTGGGAGGTACGGCAGATCCGCCGGGCCATGGCGGGCCTTGGGGTACCGCTGATTTTGCTCAAGGGTGGCGCCTACGCAATGGCGGGCCTTGCCGCTGGCGAAGGACGGATTTTTTCCGACATCGACATCCTGGTGCCACGGCAGTCGCTGGCAGACGTGGAGTCGGCGCTGATGTTACACGGCTGGGCCGGCACGGGCCTCGACACCTACGACGAGCATTATTACCGGCGTTGGATGCACGAGTTGCCGCCGATGAGGCATCTCTGGCGCGAAACCACCATCGACGTTCACCACGCGATCTTGCCGCCTACGGCGACCGCGCAGCCCGACCCGATGCTGCTGCGCGCCGCTGCCGAGCCACTGCCAACGCCGGCGCCCGATGCCAGCGGGCTGCTGCCGCCGCTCTACACGCTGAGCCAGGAAGACATGGTATTGCACTGCGCCACCCACCTTCTGTACGAGGGGGAATTCGAACACGGTCTGCGCAACCTGGTCGACCTCGACCGGCTGCTGCACCAGTTTGCCAGCGACGCGGCGTTCTGGACGCGGCTGCAGGACCGCGCCGCCGCGCTGGAACTGGAACGACCGCTGTTTTATGCGCTGCGCCATGCTGCCAGGCTGCTGCACACCCCGGTACCGAGCTCCGTGCTCGACAGTGATGCAGGACGGCCCGGACTGCTCCAGTTGGCGTTGATGGACCAGTTGCTGGACCAGGCGCTGCTGCCGTCACATCCGAGCTGCCACGGTGTGCGCAATGCGCTGGCGCGGCAGATGCTCTATATGCGCGGCAACTGGCTGCGCATGCCACCGTGGATGCTGTTGCGCCACCTGTGTCACAAGGCATTGCTGACGCCGCTACAAGCTGCCCGCACGCGCAGTATTTGACCTGCCTGGCGGCGCCCCTCCCCCCACCTTGATCATTGCCGCGCCAGCGCCTTTCCGTACATGCGCTTGCCAATCGAAATGGCCAGCCGTTGCAGCGGGTTGCTGCTGCCCCCGGGCCGGTAGGTGTGGACCAGCTTGTTGCGATATGCATCGAAATGCAAGCCGTGCGGCGCCGCCAGCACGTCGCCCCGTCCCAGCAACACCTTGAGCGCCACCGTGGCCGACATGCCGGCACACAGGTTGCACGCCATCACGGTCGACGGTCCGCGTCGTTCCTTCAGGTTGATTGCCGACGGCACCACCAGGTACGCGCGGTGCAGGCCGGCGGGCGCCAGGCCAACCATGAAGCGGATCGCCTTATCGAGCTCGGGCAAATCGCCCCACTGGAAATACTCTTCAAATGTGGTTTTGCCGGGCAGGAAGGTCAACGTGGCCGCCCCCATGCCCAGCGGCGCGGCAGTGGTGGCCGGTATGCCCAGCTCGGCGCACTTGGCAAACGTCTGCTGGCGCGCATCGAAGGCAAAGAAGTCCAGGCCATCGACATAAAAATCAACATCGCGCAGGAAATCGGGCAAGTTGGCGGTGGTTACGCCCTCGGCAAACACGCGCACGTCCGCATCCGGGTTGATGTCGAGAATCATGCGGCGTATGACTTCCGATTTCGGCTGGCCGAGCGTGCTCATGGTTGCGCCCAGCTGGCGGTTGAAATTTACCAAATCATAAGTATCGAAATCGGCAATGACGAACTTGCTGAAGCCGAGCCGCGCGAACGTGTTCGCATAAAATGACCCGACCGCGCCGGAACCGCCGATCGCCACCCGCTTGCTGCCCAGGATCGCCTGCTCCGCCTCCGTCACCCAACCGATGTTGCGGGAAAACGCCTCGTTGTACTTGAATCTGTTATCCATGGTAGCCACCTCTCTATGCCTGCGCGCCGCGCCGGCGGCCTGTCAGGCGTTGGTTGAACGCGGCAAGCTCCGCCGCGCCTATGTGCCCCGCCCGCGTCCCAGGGCAATTCCGACAGCCAGCGGCAGCGCGTAAATAAAAGTCTGCGGATCGACCTTAAAATGGCGTGCCAGCAGCGCCAGCGATATTTCCTGACGGTGCAGCACCCGGTGTAGCATATCGGCCACAAAGCTGCGCCGAAGCCGGCGCACGCTCACCAGGTTGGCTTGCCGTTGCGGCGCCGACAGCGCGAACAGGCGCGATAGTGCTCGCTGGAATTTCATCTCGTGGTGCAGCCGCAACAGCGACATCTTGCTACCCCAGCCCGACCCCGCAAAGATATTCACCCCCTCGCCGTACACACACTCGCACAAAGCGGAAAACGCGATGCGCGCGGTGCGCTGGCTGGCCTCGAGCCAGAACAGGTAATCTTCGCCGGCGTACACGAATTCCTCGCGAAAGCGCAACGTGGCCAGCGGCGCGTGGCGATACACAACGGTGGACGTGCCGATGACATTGCCACTCAAGATCTGGTCGAACATGTCGCCCTGATACGCGTGCAGGTGCGTGGGACCGGCCAGCGCCGGGTGCCGCTGCGGATCGATCCGGCCCGCGCGGCGGAAGGCACTGACAGTCTGGTCAAGCTGGTAATGGTCGGCAAAATAGAAATCATGACCCTGTGCCAGTGCTGCCACCGCGCGCGCCAGATGCTGCGGTATCCACTCGTCATCGGAATCGAGAAAGGCAACGAAATCGGTGTCGGCCGGCAGCGCACGCAGTGCACTGTTGCGGGCAGCAGCCGGGCCCGCGTTGCTGCGTTCGATTACCACGATGCGCGCATGAACGTCGGGCGTGAGCTGCGCCAGTTCCTCGCGCGCCGGTACCGGTGATCCGTCGTCCACGATGATGATTACCAGCCGGTGCCCCCCCTCTTGCGCCAGCGCCGAGGCAAGCGCCTTGCGCAGTATGCCGGGCCGGCGCTGAAAATAGGGCACGACCACCGCCACCAGCGGACGCGCTGACGCCGCCACGTCCGTCAGATTCGTCGCGGCGCCCGCCGACGTTGGCACGATGGTCTCAAGTAGCGTCATGTTTTGCTCCGGTGCAGTTTGCGCACCAGGCCCAACTGGCGCAGCTGGCGCGCCAGAACGCCTGCCACGTCGCTCAGCAATGGCATCGGGTCGCCCCAGCTATGCACAAAATAACGGGTATTGGGCCGCAGGAAATCGGCCAGGTAGCCGCACAATTCGGCGCGGGCCGTGCCCTGCACCACGTGCGCATGCACTGGCGGGCGTGTGAGCACGCGCCACAGCCGCTTGCTTTCCGGCGCCATGAAGCGCGCGCGCATGCCGGCAATGTACGGCGTCTGCGCCACTGGCCGGTCCAGCCCGAAGAGCTGGTACGCCAGCCAGGGAAACGCGGCGCCGGCCTGGCAGGCCAGCGGTAGGCTGCCCCAGAATCGCCCATTGATTTCCATCAGCGCCGCCCGTCCTGTTTCCGGGTCGTAGCGGTATTCGACCATGGCCACGCCTTCCCAGTCCAGTGCGCGCAACAATGCCACCGATTGTTCCATCAGCGCCGCGTGCGCCGTGGGCGGCAGCGAGGTGCATAGGGTGGACACACCGCCCTCCGGCGGCCACTCGTGCAAGCGGCGGTGCTGGAACCGGTAGTGCGCCTCGCCGCCGCGCATGAGCACAAACTGCCCGAGGCCGTAGCCGGGGCAAAACTCCTGCACCATCGGGTAGCTGCCGATGGCCTGGTAGCGGCGCAGGCAAGCGAGCAGCGCGGTCGCGTCCACGCAGTACTCGAGCTTTTCCAGCGGCAGGCCGGCGCGCGACAAGGCCACCACGGCGGCGTTCGGATCGGCCCACTTCAGCACCACCGGGTAGCGCAGCGTCGCTGCCGCCGCCAGCACCTCGCCGAACGAGGCCGGATGGACGGTGCGGGGCACGTCAAGGCCCACCTGCGCCGCCGCTGCATAGGTCTGGTCCTTGCGCAGCACCCGCTCCATACGCTGGTTGTCGGGAAACATCAGTCGGTAGCTGGGCAAGACGTCACGCATGGTGTTGAGCGTGGTGATATCGGACTCGGCAATTGCAAACAGACAGGCGCAGCCAATTTCCTCGGCGAGCTGGGACAACTGCTGTTGCAACCCTGCGGCGCCGCCGCTGGCGCGCAGCAGGCCGCGCCGGAGAAAGCGCGAGCGCAGCCCCAGCGCAGCACTGCTGCGGGCGATGCCATAAACGGGGACGCCGCGCCGCCCGAGGTCGCGGATGATGGCCAAACCGATTGGCGTATCGATGCCCAGCACCACGGCCGGCAGCAGGGAATCAGCCATGGCGCCCTCCCGCCGTTGCCGTGACCGGCGTCCACCGCCCGACTGCGCCCGCCAGCCAGGTCAGCAGCCTGGCGATGGCGCCGCGCCAGTGATGACGCTGCTGCTCGGTCACGACGGCAAGCGCCGCAATGGTTGCCAGCGTGGCCGCCAGGGTGGACACGTAAAACCATGGCCGACCGGGATCGCCATCGATGACGGCCGCGTAAAACTGCAACAGCGGCTGGTGCAGGATGTAAGCGCTGAACGTGTAGCCTGCGAGCTTGCGGATCAGCGGCTCCGCCATCAGCAGCAGTGGCGCGGTCTTGTCAGCAATGGCGCGCATGCCGACGAAATTGGCCAGCACGATCAACGCAAGCAGATAGTCGGTGATGAAAAACCGCGAAAATGCCATTTGCCGGTGCAACTGCGGCCCCAGCAATTCGAGCAGCCAGCGCGATCCCACCTCGCTGAGACCGTACTGGTGGAACACCCAGTAGGCCGGCCACGACGCGCATACCAGCAGCACGCCCGGCAGTGGCCGCACTCCGCCCAGCCATTGCCAGCGGAACAGCGCCACGCCCGCCAGCCACACGGGTGCGAGCAGCAGTATCTTGGGGCCGACCAGCAGCATGACGGCACCGGCAAGCACTGCCCGCCGCGTCCCCCTGGTAAAGCTGGCGATGGCAAACAACACGTAGTACCAGAATTCGTAGCACAGCGACCAGTACGGCACGTTCGAAAACGACATGATCGACAACAGCCATGCTTCGTTCAAAAACAGCAGGCTGGTGACGATGCGCAGCCAGGCCAGATCATGCGTGGTCGTACCCGCGTAATACTGGGGGGCGAGCGCCTCGCCGGCCAGGTCCAGCAACGGCGTCAGCAACACCACGGGCAGTGCCAGCGAGTAAAACCGCGACAGCCGGCTTGACCAGTAGGCCAGCGGCGTGTTCTCGCGCACGGCGGTAATGTACGCAATGACATAGCCGGACAACACGAAAAACACGATCACGGCGGCGTGACCGTGTCCGCTGAACGGCAATTTTTCGGTGATGAGCAGGCGGAAATTCGAGTGATAGACGATCACCCCCAATGCCGCCACGATCCGCACCAGGTCGAGGTAGATGGAAAAATGGCGGTTCATGCCAGGCTCCCGCTGCGCCCCGGTTGCGGCGCGCTGTCCTGCGCCGGCACCGCTACGGGTGGCCGCCGCGTGGTCAGCTGCGGCACGGCGCGCTGTAATGCGCGCACTGCTTGCCGCACGCGGCCAAAGCATTGATCAAAATAGGCATCGCTGAGCGTGTAGGGATCGTGCAGGTGCGGCATGGGACCGTCGCACCACAAGCCCAGCAGTACTATCTCGACGTCAGTGCGTGGGCCGAGCCGGCGGCGCAACTCGCGCGCCTGACGCACCTCCATGACCAGGAACAGGTCGCCTGGCTGAACGTCGAAATCGGTCAGATCGGTGGCGCGGTGGGTGGTCATGTCGTAACCGTGGCGGCGTGCCGCGCGCAGTGCACTGTCCGGCGACGCCGCCCCCGTGTGGGTGGAAAGTCCGGCTGAAACCGCCGTCATGCCCAAGCGCACGGCAACCTGTTCGGCAAACGCACTGCGGCAAATATTGCCGAGGCAGATGAACACGGCGCGCCTTGCCTTGTGCGGCTGGCGGATCCGGAAACCGGACAATCGCCCTGCCGCCAGCGCGAGGCGCGCCAGCAGCGCACGCACGGCGCCGCGCCAGGTGCCATGGCGGCGATCGATGGTTGCGAACAGCGGCGCCCATGGCCTGCGCCAGCTCATGTCGCCCCCGCTGGCTGGCGCGCCAGTGCCCAGTTGCCATAGCGGTCATACAGCACCTGGGTGAGCAGCCGGCAAGCACTCTGCCATGGCGCGCTGCGCAGCAGGCGGTTGTCGGCCGATTGCGCAGTAACCGGCGCGGCAGCGGCAGCGGCCAGGCCGGTTACCGCGTACTGGTGCCGATGCGCTGCCAGGTACGCACACAGGCGCGCCAGGCGCGACTGGTTGACGGCGTGGCGACGCAGGGTGCGGTAATCGGCGCTGCGGCTCTGCACGTATTCGAACGGATGCGTCAGTATCACCACCTGCTCCATGCCGGCCGCGTGGGCGCGTTCGAGCAAAGTGCGGGTTTCGACAAAGCTGGTGCCTGAGATGGTCAGCGTTTTCAGGTGCGGGCGTACCAGGCGCCAGTCGGAAAACGTCAGCACCGGGCACTCGAGCACGCCGTGGCGCAGGTGCCGTCCGCCGTGCAGCCGGTAGTGCGGATTGCCGCTGTCGTAGATGGCCAGCCCGATATTCGAGCTGTACGGGATGCCCGCTGCCGCCAGCGCACGGTACAAACCGTCATCGTGCTGCAGGCTGGCGCTGCGAAACACCTGCGGCGGCGCCATGCCCCAGTCACGGAACGTCTGCTGGCCCAGGCGCAGCAACTCCAGCGTGGACTGCTCGTCGCGGCCAACGAAATCATCCTGGCGCGGCTGCTGGCGCACCCGTTCTGCCCAGTCCGCATGCTGGAAGACGGCCCAGCACGGGTGAGCATGCAGTTGCAGCTCATGGCCGGCCGCGGCGATCCGCTGCGCCAGCGGGCGCATGGGATCATCGCGAAAATAATGGCGCTGCACGGTTTCCATGAAAAACGTTGCCACCAACTGGTGGCGGGCAAAGCAGTCGAGCATGAAGTCGAGGCCCTGGGAGCGGCCGTCGATATCACAGCGGATCATTTGCACCCCTACCGGCTGGCAGTCGGGATGATCGAACGCGCCAGCAATGCTGAACTCGCTGTCGATGGTCAGGCAGACGCGCATGGGCTCAGTCATGATGTTGCTGGTACCACTGCTCGAGCATCATCAGCACCCACACCATGGTGCCGTGGTAGCCCGCGTGTTCGCGCACATGGTGACCCAGCAGTTGGTCAATAAACGCGCCGCGCACCACGCCGCGCCCGCGCAGCGATTGCAGGCTGTCGCCCGCCAGCTGCTGCAAGCGCGGATATTGCTGCATCCACACACCGAACGGCAGGCCGAAGCCATGCTTTTGCTTGTGGATGATTTCCTGTGGCAAAAAGTCGCCCAGCGCCTGCTTGAAGAAAAAGCGCAACTGGCGGCCATTGAGTTTTTGGCGCGGCCGCAGCCGGGCCGAAAATGCCACCATCGCTTGCTGCAAAAACGGAAATGCCACTTCCACCCCGGCCAGGTCGCAGGCCTGGCGAACCTTGGGCAAGTCATTGTCGGCCAGCGTCATTTTCAGGTCGAGTGCGAGCATGCGGTTGATCAAGCTGTTGGCATCGCTCTGGTGGTACGCCGCGGCCAGTTCATCGAGCGGGCGCGCCGGGTTGGCGTTGGCCAGGAACGCCGGCTCAAATACCTCGGCGGCGCCATACCGGTGCAACAAATTATAGGTCTCCAGGCGCGCCGGCATCGGCACCGACGCTTGCGCCACATAGCTGCGCGCCTTGGACAACAGCGCCATCCGGTCGATGCCGGGAAAACGCTGAAGTGCCGGTTCCAGCAAACCCTGGCGCAGCAGCGCCGGCACCTTCTGGTACAGGGCAAAGATCTGCTGGCGTGCATAGCGCTCGTTACCACCGAACAGTTCGTCGCCGCCGTCGCCACCGAGCATGCGCGTGACACCGTCTGCCGCTGCCAGCCGCGCACAGTAATATGCGGGTACGGCCGAGGCGTTGCCAAAGGGCTGGTCGAACGCCTGCGCCAGGTGCGGCAGGATGTCCGCCACGTCGTCGGCAGTGACGTAATATTCGTGGTGGTCGGTGCCGAAGTGGCGTGACGCCAGCCGCGCGTACGACATCTCGTCGTAGCCGTCGGCGGCAAAACCGATCGAGTAGGTAGGCGCGGGCACGCCGCCGGTCTGGCACAAAATACCCGCCAACGTGGAGCTGTCGGTGCCGCCGCTCAGAAACGCGCCCACCTTGCCGCCCGGCCCTACCTTGGCGCTGGCACGCACGCTGTCGCGCAATACCTGCAAAAACTCTTGCTTCAGCTGCGCGAAGGGCGCATCCGCCTGTTCGTCAAAACGCATGCGCCAGTAGGTGCCCAGCTCGAGACGCCCCTGCCGGTAGTGCAGGTAACTGCCCGGAAGCAAGCGCTGCTGGTGGCGGTACACCCCGCCCGGCGCAGGTATCATGTGGAAGAAGACGTAGTTGTACAGGCCCTGCGGATCGATGTCGGGAGGCGTGAGCGGATGACGCCGCAGCACCTGCGCCGAACTGGCAAACACCAGCGTCTCGCCGCTTTGCTGATACAGCAGGGGGAAGCTGCCCATGTGGTCGGTCACCAGCAGGGCCTCGCCTGCCGGCTCGTCGATCACGGCCAGCGCAAACGCACCGCTGAGCGCCCCGCACAGCGCCTGGGCGCCACCGGTGCGCCACAGCGTCGCCCATTCGCTGCCGGGGCCGGCGCTGTCCGGGCAACCTGCCAGCTGCGCCGCCCCCCACAGCATGATCTGCAGGCCACCATCCTGGTAACATTGCACGCCGGCGCCGGCCAGTGCGCTGGCCGCACCGGCGGTCACTTGCAGTACCGGTGCAGCGCCGAGGCTGCGCGTCAGCGGCGCTGCCATCATCGCGGCCAGCTGGCGCGGGTCGGTGCTGGCGCGCCCCTGGCCAATCCAGCCGCAGAGGCCGCTCATAACGTTGCTCCCGCAGTCGTACCCACCAGCACCTGCAAAGCGGCGGGATGGCTGAGAAAACCGCCAGGGCTGGCGCTCAGGCCATACGCGCCCGACTGCAACACGGCCACCAGGTCGCCGGGACCGGCCGCAGCGAGCTCCATGCGGTCGGCCAGCACGTCGAGTGGCGTGCACAACGGTCCAACCACGGACACTGTCTCGCGCGCGCCGCCATGCACCCGGTTGCCGATCACGACCGGGTAGTTCTTGCGGATCACCTGGCCAAAATTGCCCGAGGCGGCGAGGTGATGATGCAAGCCGCCATCGGTGACCAGGAACACCTGGCCGCGCGATTGCTTGCGCTCGATCACGCGGCTCACGTACACGCCCGCTTCGCCCACCAGGAAACGCCCCAGTTCGATCACGATCTGCGCCTGCGGTGCTGCCTGCCGCACGTCAGGCAACAACTGCGCCAAGCTGGCGCCCACGGCTGCCAGGTCAAGCCGCGCTTCACCGGGAAAATAGGGAATGCCGAAGCCGCCACCGATATTGAGCAGGCGCAGCGGGCCCGGCGCGTGCTGCGCCAGGCGCAGCGCCAGTGCCAGCGTTTGCTGGTGGGCTTCCTGCAAGGCGGCCGCACGCAGGTTCTGCGAGCCGCTGAAAATATGAAACCCATGCCAATCGAGGTCCATCGCCGCCAGCCGGCGCAGCAGCGCCGGAACCATTTCGGCGTCGATGCCAAACTGGCGCGACCCGCCCCCCATGCGCATGCCCGATGACTTCAGCTCGAAGTCGGGGTTGACGCGCAACGCCACCTGCGGTCGCCGCGCCAGCTGCGCGCCGATGGCCGCAATGCGCAGCAACTCCGCTTCCGACTCGACATTGATGATCACGCCGGCCGCTACGGCGCACGACAGTTCGGCATCGCTTTTGCCAGGCCCGGCAAAGCTGATGGCCGACGGCGCCACCCCGGTGTCGAGCGCCACCCGCAATTCGCCGCCGGAAGCGACATCGATGCCGTCGACCAGGCTGGCCAGATGCTGGACCACGGCCGGCATCGGGTTGGCCTTCATGGCGTAGTGCAGATGCACGTCAGGGGGCAGCACTGCGCGCAACTCGGCCACCCGCCGCGTGATGGCATGGCGGTCATAGGCGTAAAACGGTGTCTGTCCCACCTGCGCTGCCAGTTGCGGCAGCGCCACGCCGCCCACCTGCAGGCAGTCGTCGCGCACCGGAAACTGGATCAGGGCCGCATGCTGTGGCGCCGGAGTGCTCATGCTGACGCCGCCGTAAAGCTGGACAGGAATTGTGTGCTCAGCAGCTTGCGGTCGATCTTGCCGTTGGCATTACGCGGCAGGCTGGACTCGGCAAAGATGATTTTGTGCGGCACCATGTAGTTGGGCAGGTAGGGCTTGAGCGCGGCCAACAGGCGCGCTTCGTCGAGCGCGCGCTCGGCCCGCACGACCACCACGACCACGATCGCCTGCCCCAGCATCTCGTGCGGTACGCCGAACGCGGCCGCTTCGGCCACGTCGCTGTGGGCGTACAGCACCGCCTCCACTTCGCCCGGGCTGACCCGGTAGCCGGAGGTCTTGATCATTTCGTCGGCACGGCTGATGAAATACAAGAAGCCTTCTTCGTCGCGGCGCACGGTGTCGCCCGACCACACCGCCATTTCGGGCAACATCAATCCCGTCAGCGGTGACCGGTACGGCTTGAACCGCTCGGCGGTGCGGGCGGCGTCGCTCCAGTAACCGAGCGACACCAGTGGTCCCCGATGCACCAGCTCGCCCGGCTCGCCGGGCGCGCACTCGGTGCCATCCGGTCGCAGCACCAGCACTTCCGCGTTCGGGATCGCCTTGCCCATCGAATCGGGCCGTCGGTCGAGCTCGGTCGGGGGCAAGAACGTGGAGCGGAACGCTTCGGTCAGCCCATACATCAGAAATGGCTGGACTTTCGGCAGGCGCGCGCGCAGTTGATCCAGCGTGGCGCGCGGCATGGCGCCGCCGGAATTGGTGATGTACCGCAGCGTGCAATCGGCCGGCCAGTCCAGCGCTGCCAGCTGTATCCATAGCGGTGGCACGCCGGCCAGGCCGGTGATGCGTTCCTTGACCACGGCATTGACGACGTCGCGCGGGAGCAAGTGGTTGATAAGTACGGCGCATGCGCCAGACAGGAAGGCAGTGGTCAGCTGGCTCAGACCGTAATCAAAGCTCAACGGTAGCACGGCCAGGAGGCGGTCATGCGGACCATTGCCCAGGTAGCTGGCCACGCTGGTCGCGCCGGCCACCAGGTTACGGTGCGACAGCACCACGCCCTTGGGCTGGCCCGTGCTGCCCGAAGTATACAAGATCGCGGCAACGTCGGATTCGGTGATGCGGCGCACTGCAGGCAGCGCGGCGGCTGCGCCGGCTGCCAGTGCGGCATCCCAGTCCAGCACGGTCACCTGGCCAAGCGGCGCAATCACGGTCGCGCCGGCAACGGCGCCCGCCACACTACCCTCGTCTGCTGCGCCCGCCCCCTGGCGCGCCGCGCCCACGGCGATGACCGTGTGCAGGCTGTCACAGCCGCCTAGACTGGGGGTCAGCTGCCGCAGTCGGCTGGTGCTGGTGATGAGCATCCTGACGTCGCAATCGCGCAGGATAAAGGCCACCTGCTCCGGCTTGAGCAAGGGATTGATCGGGACGAACACCAGGCCGGCAGCGGCAGCGCCGAACATGGCGGCCACGTTCTCGACACTTTTTTCCAGGTAGACTGCCACCCGCTCGCCCCGGCGCGCACCACGTGCCCGCAAGGCGGCGCTGGTGTGGGCGCAAAGCTGCGCCAGTTGTTCATACGAGAGACGCCGGACGCCATCGACGAGCGCTTCGGCAACTGGCGTGCGCGCAGCTGAGAGCGTAATTAAGTCTTGTACCAGATAGCTCATAACACCCTTCTTGGCAGGTGGAACTGGCTGAACCGAACTCGGCCCATACATCGCAAGATGATATCAGGCACAACAATTTCATTGGCAATATATTATCCAATTACAATGAAAACAACACTTGGAAATATTGGCACTTGCAAGTAGTGCATCGCCGAATTACTCGCGCTATACTCGAAAAATGTCTAAATGGTAACGCTGGCGGCGGCCTGCCCTGCTCCCCACCTTACTGACCGCAGGAGTGTTCGCGCATGTTAAAGGTTAATCAGGAAGTCGCATTTGCACGTGCCGTGTTGCCCGCAACCGGCGCCGTTCCGGCCGTTGTTCCACCCTCCCCGATACCGCTGTCGCCGGTGCTCTCCGGCGCCTCGTTCCGCCACCAGGGCCACGGACCGGTGCCCTCGATACTCGACGCCGGCCCGGCCCTGCTGGTGACCAGCGGGCGGGTGGCGATTGCGCTGGCACTGCGCGAAATGGCCGTGGGTGCCGGCGACGAAGTGCTGGTACCTGCCTACCATTGTGCGTCGATGATCGAGCCGGTGATCTGGTCTGGCGCGCGGCCGGTGTTTTACCGCATCCGCGCCAACACCGAGGTGGACCTGGAAGACCTGGCGCAGCGCGTCACCGCGCGCACCCGCGTGCTGATGGCCACCAATTACTTCGGCTTCCCGCAACCACTCGACCGCCTGCGCGCATTTTGCGACGCGCGCGGCATCCAGTTGCTGGAAGACTGCGCCCACTCGTTCCTCGGTCAATACCAGGGGAAGCCTTTGGGCACGTGGGGCGATTATGCCATTGCCAGCAGCATGAAATTCTTACCGATTTACGAGGGGGGCTGCCTGGTCTCGGCGCGCCATGCGCTGGACGGCGTGCGCCTGCGCTCGGCCGGTGCCGGTTTCGAAGCCAAGGTGGCGATCAACGCGCTGGAAGAAGGGTGCGCGTACCGGCGCCTGGGCTTGCTGCGCCACCTGCTGGCAGTACCGATAGGGGTCAAGAATGCGCTGTGGCAGCGGCTCAAGGCGCGCAACCCGGCACGCAGCCAGGACCTTGCCCCGGGTTCATCGGAAGGCGGGTTCAGTTTCGATCCTGCCTGGCTCGACAAGCGTTCTTCCTGGTACTCGCGCACCTTGTTGCGGCTGGTCTCACGCCGGCGCATGGGAGCGCTGCGCCGCCTTCACTATACAAGACTGCACCATGCGCTGTCCGATCTGCCCGGCTGTCGGCCGCTGTTTGCAACGCTGCCCGACGGCGTCTACCCATGGGTGTTTCCTCTGTGGGTGGCAGACCCGCAGCCGGTATTTGCGGCGCTCAAGCGCGGCGGCGTGCCGGTACTGCGTTTTGGCGAGTTCCTGTGGCCCGATGCTGGCGCCGCGGTGTGCGACACAAGCATCGCGTTGTCGCGCCACGTGATGCAATTTCCCTGTCATCAGGAATTGCGCGAGGACGAGGTGACGTGGCTGATCGCCCAGGTCCGCGCATCACTGGGCCACGGGGTGCCGTCATGAGCTGGTCAGTGGTGCCGGCCACCTGCTTTGCCGATCACGCCCACCTGTGGACCGCCCTCAACACGGCCGGGCCGGCAGCACCGCTGCGTACGCCGGAGTTCGTGCAGCCGCTACTCGACGAATTCGGCGACGGCAATGAATTGCTGGCGATGTGGCGGCAGGATGGGCGCGTCGCCGTGATGACTATCGTGTGCGAGCGCCGCCCGCACGTGTGGGAAACCTTTCAACCATCGCAGGCACCGGTCACACTGTGGCTGGAGCGGCCGGGAGCATTGGCGCCAGATGCCTTGCCGCGCTTGCTTGACGAGCTGCTCCGAGCGCTGCCTGGTGGTGCCTTGTTGCTGGCCCTGACACAGTGCGACCCGGCAATGATGGACCGGCCGCGCGACCACGACAGGCTGGCGCTGCTGCCGTACGTCGATACTGCACGCGTGGCCATCGATGGCAAGTTCGACGATTACTGGAATGAGCGCGGCAAGAACTTGCGCAGCAATATGAAAAAGCAGCGTGCCCGCTTGCTCAAGGAAGGGATCACCACGCGCATGGAAACAGTGCGCGATCCCGGCCAGATGGCGGCGGCCGTGGCCGACTTCGGCCGGCTCGAAAGCCAGGGCTGGAAATCGCAGGAAGGCACGTCGGTGCACCTCGACAACCAGCAGGGTCGCTTTTACCGCCACATGCTGGAGGGAACGGCCAAACGGGGCCGTGCCGCCGTTTACCGCTACTGGTTCGATGACCGGCTGGTGGCCGTCAAACTCTGCGTGGAGGGGGATGACAGCGTGACCATCCTGAAAACAACGTATGACGAAACCTTGGGCAGCCAGTACAGCCCGGCATTCTTGCTGCTGGAGGAGCTATGTCAGCAACTGTTTGCCCAACCCGGTATCAAGACCCTGGAATTTTATGGCAAGGTCATGGAATGGCACCGGCGGTGGAGCGATGACGTGCGCACCTTGTACCACGTCAACAGTTACCGCTGGTCCGGCCTGCGCCGACTGCACCAGGCCTGGCAGCAACGCGCCGAGCGCCGCATCGCCAACATTGCCACCACGGCCAGCACAACCGACACGGCGCCCGTCGCCCCTGCAACATCAACGGAGTAGCGTAATATGCAACTGGAATCTGTCAAAACCCTGCTGGGCGAAGTGCTGAGTCTTGGCACGACGACCAACACCCTCACGCGCGACACGGCACTCATCGGTAGCATTCCCGAGTTTGATTCCATGGCAGTTGTGCAGGTACTGGCCGCACTTGAAGAGCGGTACGGTTTCACTATCGACGACGACGAAATCAGTGCCGAAACCTTTGCCACGGTCGGCACCCTGGCCGACTTTGTCGAACAAAAGCTGGCGGCATGAACCCTGCCGCCGCCGAAGCGCTGTTTCTGCCGGCAGACGGCGGACAGCGTTATTGCCTGTACCAGCCAGCGGGCGGCCGGTGCCGTGGCGCCCTGCTGTACGTCGCACCGTTCGCCGAAGAAATGCACAAGTCGCGCCGCATGGCAGCATTGCTGGCGCACGCATTGGCGCAGCGCGGCATTGCCACACTGCGTTTCGACCTGGACGGGTGCGGCGACAGCAGCGGCGATTTTGCCGACGCCCGCTGGGGCGCATGGCACGCCGACGTTGCCCGCGCACTGCGCTGGCTCGAGCAGCGCACCGGCCAGCGCGCCGGCCTGCTGGGCCTGCGCCTGGGTGCGCTGCTGGCAGCCGACTATCTGGCAGCGGAGCCACCCGGCAGTGCCGCGCGCCAGCTGATCCTCTGGCAACCCGTGCTCGATGGCGCCACTTTCCTGACCCAGTTCCTGCGCCTGCGTGCAGCGGGGGCCATGCTCGGCGCGAAAGACGGCAACGCCAACTCCACGGCGGCGTTACGCACCCGCCTGGCCGCTGGCGAGGCGCTTGAAATCGGTGGCTACGAGCTGGCGCCGGCGCTCGCCAGCGCCATCGATGCGCTGAAACTGGCGCCCTTGCTGCGCCCGCAAGACACCGTGTCCTGGCTTGACGTGGGTGCGCCCGACCGCACGCTGGCACCGGCCAGCGCCATGGTGCTCGATGCGCTGCGCGCGCGCGGGGTGCAGGTGGCCTTGACACCGGTCGATGGAACGGCGTTCTGGGCCAGCCAGGAAATCGCCACGTGCCCGGCGCTGCTGGCGGCCACCGTCGCGCTGGCGCCCGGCCTGGCTGCGGCCCCCCCCGCCGCCATCACCGTCAACGAGTGCGCCTATGCAATTTGAAGAACGAGCGCTGGCGTTTGCCTGCGGCGACCAACAACTTTATGGCGTATTGAGCTTGCCCGAGCGGGCGGGACCGCGCGGCGTCCTGATCGTTGTAGGAGGCCCGCAATACCGCGCAGGCAGTCACCGCCAGTTCACCTTGCTGGCGCGCAGCCTGGCCGCGCACGGCATTGCCGTGCAACGGTTCGATTACCGCGGGATGGGCGACAGCGACGGCGACCAGCGCGACTTCACCGCAGTCGATGCTGACCTGCGCGCGGCCATCGACCAGTTTATGGCAGCGGTGCCCGGCCTGCGCGAGGTGGTGCTGTGGGGCTTGTGCGACGGTGCGTCGGCAGCGCTGTTTTACGCTGCCCAGGACGCACGCGTGCGCGGCCTGGTGTTGCTCAATCCGTGGGTGCGTACCGACGCGGGGGCAGCACGCACGGTGCTCAAGCATTATTACCGTGAGCGGCTGCTGCAGGCCAGCCTGTGGCGCAAGCTGTTTTCCGGCCAGTTCAATGCCGGTGCAGCGTGGCGTTCGCTGCGCAGCCTGTTGACCGCGAGCCGGGCGACGCGCGCCGCGGCCGACCCGCAGCGCGGTGACGGGCAACCTGCCGATCTGCCCGCGCGCATGCTGGCGGGCTGGTCGCGCTTTACCGGTCCGGTCCTGCTGATCCTCAGTGGCGCTGACCTGACCGCCCGCGAATTTTCCGACCTGGTGGCAACGACGCCAGCCTGGCAACGGCTGCTGGCGCGCGACAGTATCACGCGCCAGCAACTCGATGAGGCCGACCACACGTTCTCGCGCCGCGCATGGCGCGACCAGGTGGCGGCCTGGACCGCCCAATGGGTGCAGGCATGGTAGGTCCGTCGCCACCAAAAAAAGTGCTGATGATCGCATTCCATTATCCACCCATGCGTGGCAGCAGCGGCATCCAGCGCACCCTGAAATTCTCCCAGTACCTGCCCGAATGGGGCTGGCAACCCGTGCTGCTGTCGGCCCACGCGCGCGCCTACAGCAACCCCGGCAATGATCAGATGGGCGAGATTCCCGCCCAGGTACCGGTTTGCCGTGCCTTCGCGCTCGATACCGCGCGCCACCTTGCGTGGCGCGGCCGTTATGCTGGCCTGCTGGCCTTGCCTGATCGCTGGGTGTCGTGGGTGCTGGGTGCGGTACCGGCAGGCCTGGCGCTGATCCGCCGCCATCGCCCGCAAATACTGTGGTCCACCTACCCCATCGCCACCGCGCACCTGATCGCCTACGTGCTGCAAAGGCTTACCGGCTTGCCCTGGGTGGCCGACCTGCGCGACCCGATGACGGACGTGGGCTACCCGGAAAAACCGCTGACGCGCCGCGTGTACCTATGGATAGAACGGCGCACGGTGGAACGGTGCACGGTGGCCGTGTGCACCACGCCCGGCGCCGTGGACACCTACCGGCGCCGCTTTCCGCACTTGCCTGCCGACCGCTTCCGGCTGGTGGAAAACGGCTACGATGAAGAAAATTTCCGCGATGCTCAGCAGCACGGCGCCATGTCGCCCCTGGCCGCTTCCGCCCCGCCAGCACCAGCAGCAGCCGACCACACCGATACCGGTGCCGGCCTGCAGGCCGCACCGCCGGCCCCGCTGGTACTGCTGCACAGCGGCGTTATTTACCCGTCCGAACGCGATCCGGTGCCCCTGTTCGAGGCACTTGCCGCGTTGCGCCAGCAAGGCCTGGTCGGGCCGGCCACGTTGCGCGTGGTGCTGCGCGCCACCGGCCACGACGATTTTCTATCCGGCCTGCTGGTCAGCCACGGCCTGCAGGACATGGTCACGCTGGCGCCGCACCAGCCGTACCGCGCCGCCCTGGCCGAAATGCTGGGCGTGGATGCATTGCTGATCCTGCAGGCGTCCAACTGCAACCACCAGATCCCTGCCAAGCTGTACGAATACTTGCGGGCGGGCAGGCCTATCCTGGCGCTGACCGATGCCAGCGGCGATACTGCCGCCACGCTACGCGCGGCCGGCATCGACACCATCGCCGCACTCGATTCACGGACGGACATCATGACGACACTGGTGCGTTTCATGGCGCTGGTGCGCGCCGGCGCGGCGCCGCTGGCCTCGGCGGCAGCCGTCGCCAGCCATTCCCGCCATGCACGCAGCGCTGCGCTGGCGCAGCTGCTCGACGACGTGGCGGGCGCCACGGTGGTTTGCAAGACCGGGGCGGCCACGGCATGAGGCGCACCGCGACCATGCTGGCGTTCCTCGGGTCCCTGGCCGGGACAGTTGTGAGCGCCACCGCCACCGCAGCGGCCACGCCATTTTGCGGCCAGATCAACAACTCGTTCGGACCGTTCGATTTCAACGATCCTGCCAATGCGCAAAACATCAATATGGTGGTGCCCTATCACTTCACCGAGGAGGTCGAGCGCGGCATCAAGGGATCGACCGGTCCGCTCGGAAGTGACCTCGACTACACATTGCGCGCCATCCCCAACCATCCGCGCGCACTGGAAACCATGGGCCGCGTGGGCATCCGCGACAAGGTCACACAATTGCCAGGGGCGCGCTATCCCGTCGAATGCTACTTCGTGCGCGCCATGCAGTTCCAGCCCGCCGACCCGGCCGTGCGTGCTGCCTACGCCAGCTACCTGCTCAAGCTTGACAAGCTGGAAGCGGCACGCGACCAGTTGCGCGAGGCGGTGGCCCTGGCACCGGACGATCCTACCTACAATTACAACCTGGGACTGGTGTACTACAAGACCAGGCAGTACCAGGATGCCACTGCCCAGGCCCACAGGGCCTATGCGCTGGGCTTTCCCCTGCCTGGCCTCAAGCAGTTGCTGGTAAGCGCAGGCAAATGGCAGGAACCCGCGCCATGAGCCCGGCCGCCGCCGGCAGCCCCGCCGGCGGAACCGGCGCCAGAGTAGCCGCGCCCAACCTGCCCCTGCACGACCGCGCTGGCCCGATGCGGGTGCTGCTCATGCGGATAGTGGCACTGGTGCCGCTGGTGTTGCTGGCTGTCGCACTGCGGCATTATCCGTTCTGGCCGCTGCCCGCTGCGGCGGCAACCGTGGCGTATGCGGTGGTGCTGTGGCGGCGTCCGGCCTGGTGGCTGCTGCTGGTACCTGCCGCGCTGCCGTGGCTGGACCTGAGCACCTGGACTGGTTGGTTGTATCTCGACGAGCTGGACTTGATGCTGCTGGCAACGGCTGCGGTGGGCTATTGGCGCCTGGCGCCGCAGCCGCGTCAAGCTCGCCTCCCCCTGATGGCGGTGCTACTGCTCGGCGCGGTATGCGCTTGCACCGCCGTGGCGCTGTTGCGCGGGCTGCTGCCGCTGGCGCCGCTGGACTCGAACGCGTTTGCCAGTTACAACAGCAACTACAACAGCCTGCGCGCGGCCAAGGGCCTGGCATGGGCGCTGGTGCTGTTGCCGCTGCTGCTGCGTACCGCAGGCCCCGGGCTGGCGCATCTGCGCACGCTGCTGGTGCCTGGCATGCTGCTAGGGCTATTTTCCACGGCACTGATCCACAGCCGCGAGCGTTCGCTGTTCCCTGGACTGCTCAATTTTTCCACCGATTACAGGCCCACGGCATCGTTTGTCGCCATGCACACCGGCGGTGCAGCGCTCGACGCTTACCTGGCACTGGCCTTTCCGTTCGTGGCGTTCTGGTTGCTGAACGGCGCCCGCCGCTGGCAAAGCGCGCTGGCGCTGGCGCTGCTGCTGATGGGACTGTTCACCGGATTTACCACATTCTCGCGCGACATCTGGCTCGCATATGCGGGCTCTGCCGCGACATTTGCCTGCCTGGTATGCGGCCCCAGGGTCGTCAACGGACAGCTGCGGCCAGCGTTGCTGGCGGCCGTCGCATTGCTGCTGGCCGCGCTCAGCTTCCTGCTGATGCGGTCGTTCACCAGCGGCGGCTACCGCACGCTGGGCGCGTTGCTGGCATTGCTATGCGCCACCCTGCTCACGGCCGGACTGCCGCGCACCACGGCTGATCCTCGGCGTTTCCCTGCATGGCAGCTGACCGCCGGCGCCACGGCCGGCCTGCTGCTGCTGTTTGCTGCCTTGTTCCTGGTGTTGCGCGAATTGGAGGTACCGGGTTGGGCGAAGGCGCCGTACCTGTCGATGCTGGCGGCCACGCTGTTGTCCGGCGGTGCCGGGATGGCGGCCCTGGTCGGCCCCGTGCAGTGGCGCGCCGATGCCAGCGCGCTGGCCGTGGGCACCTATCCCCCCCTGGCGCTGGCGTCCCTGCTGGTCGCCCTGCATTGGGGCGGAATGCTCGCCTTCGCTGACGCGGCGTGGGTGGTGGCGGTGGCAGTGGCGCTGTTCTTGACAGGCATCACCAGGCGCCAGCCCGCGTGGCGCAGCAACCGCGCCAGCCTGACCTTTGGCGCCGGTGCGGCGACCCTGCTGGCAATGGCGATTCCCGTGCTGGGCAGCTCCTACATGGGCGTGCGCATGAGTACGGTAGCCCAGGATTTCGAGTTGCGTACCCAGCACTGGAGCGAATCGCTGCATCTGATGCCCGCCGACTGGAACACCACCTTGCTGGGCATGGGACTCGGACGCTATCCGCAAACCTATTACTGGGGCAATATGCAGGGCGTGCGCCCGGGCAGCTTCCGCTACCAGACCGATGCCGTTGGCAATCACTTCCTGCGCTTGGCGGCCCCGGTCCACCCGCGCGGCTATGGCGAAGTGCTGCGTCACCTGCAACACGTGACGCTGGCGCCGCACACCGGTTACCGTCTCACGCTCGACGTCAAACGCGCCGATTCCAAAGCCGGTCTTTGGCTGGCGGTATGCGAGCGCTGGCTTTTGTATCCCCAGGCCTGCGTGGTACCGCCGCTCAAGCTCGAACCGGGCGACGACCAGTGGCACCACTATGCGCTCGACTTCGACAGCGCCGCCATGGGCATGCGGCGCGGCCCGCTGTCACACCTGCCGGGGCTGGGTGCGCCGGTGCAGCTGGAACTGGCCAGCGCCGAACAGGGCGGCATCGTCGACATCGATAACCTGAGCCTGCGCGCGCGCGCAGGCGGACCGGAGCTGTTGCGCAACGGCGACTTTACTGCCGGCCAGGCCGGCTGGTTCTTCAGCAGCGATCGCGACCACTTGCCCTGGCACGTGAAGAATTTTTATGTTCACACGTACTTCGAGCAGGGTTGGCTGGGCACGGCAGCCATGGTCGTGCTGCTGCTGTACGCGATGGGGCGGATGGCAGCGGCGGCCTGGCATGGCGACCAGTTGCCAGCCGTGATACTGAGCGCGCTGGTGGGGGCATTGCTGGTGGGCGGCTTCGACAGCCTGGTCGACGTGCCGAAGGTGCAGTTGCTGTTCTTCCTGCTGCTGGCCGCCGGACTGGCCGAAACGCGTCTCCGGCCCGGGCACGGCGGGGGCCAGACGCCAGCCGCTAGCCCGCGATCGAATGGCGGTTCATCAGGTCGTACAGCGTAGGACGGCTGACACCGAGCAGTTCTGCGGTGCGCAGGACGTTGTTTTCACAACGCACCAGCGCGCGCACGATGGCCTGGCCTTCAGCGCGATCACGCACGGTGCGCAGGTTGAAGTCTTCGCCACCGTCGGCGGGCGCTTCCAGCCCCAGGTCCTCAGCCACGATCTGCGGCCCGTCCGCCATGATGATGGCGCGCTTGATGCAGTTTTCCATTTCCCGCACATTGCCTGGCCACTGCCACGCTTCGATGGCGGCCAGCGCCTGTTCGCTGAAGCCGATGCGGCTGCGCCCTTCCCGCGCGCAAAACAGGTCGCGAAAATGGTAGGCCAGCAAGGTGGCGTCGCCGCTGCGTTCGCGCAGTGGCGGAATCGGGATGACGATCTCCGACAGCCGGTAATACAGGTCTTCGCGAAAACGGCCCTGGGCAATCAGCTGCTTGAGATCCTGGTGGGTGGCGCACACTACGCGCACATCCACCGCGATTTCCTCGTGACCGCCAACGCGCTCAATTACCCGCTGCTGCAGGAACCGCAGCAGCTTGGCTTGCAGGCTCATCGGCAAGTCGCCGATCTCGTCCAGGAAAAACGTGCCGCCCTGCGCCAGCTCGACCTTTCCCTTGGTAAGCTTGGCCGCGCCCGTGAATGCGCCCTTCTCGTAACCGAACAATTCGCTCTCCAACAGCTGCTCGGGAATGGCAGCGCAGTTGATCGCCATGAAACGCTGGTCTGATCGTGGACTCAGCTGGTGCAAGCCCCGCGCCAGCACTTCCTTGCCGGTGCCGCTTTCACCCAGCAGCATGACAGTGGCCGACGTGGGCCCCACTTTTTCGATATTGCGACAGACCTTCTGCATGCTGGCCGCCTTGCTGATCACGGTGGTCAGCGTGGTACTGTTGCCGGCATCGCGCATGCGTGCATTTTCCTGTTGCAGGCCATGCAGGTAGAACGCGCGCTGCAGCACCAGTCGCAGCACGTCCGGGTCCACCGGTTTCTGGTGGAAGTCGTAGGCGCCGGCCGCGATCGCGCTGAGCGCGTGGGCGTGATCCTGGTTGCCCGTCAGTACGATGACCTTGGTATCGGGCGCCAGCGCCAGGATCTCGCGCAACGTCGCCAGTCCCTCGGTGGCGCCGTCCGGGTCGGGCGGCAGGCCCAGGTCCATGGTCACCACGCTCGGCTCGTGACGGCGCAGTTGCGCCAGCGCGCTGGCACGGTTGTCGGCCAGAGCGATATCGTATTGGTCGAGGCTCCAGCGGAGCTGCTTTTGCAAGCCCAGGTCGTCCTCGATGATCAGTAACTTGGCTTTGTTGGCCACAGACTATTCCTTTCAGGCCGATTGAATGACAGGTAGCTCCGCCGCGCGCCAGGCCGGCAATACCACGCGGAACGTCGTGCCGCGTTCGGGTACGCTCTCGACCTCGAGGCGCCCGCAGAGCTCCGCCACGTACTCGCGGCTCTCGAACGCACCGATGCCCATGCCGGCCGCCTTGGTCGATTCGAACGGCTTGAACAGCCGCTCGCGGATGAATTCGCTGGTCATGCCTTCGCCGGTATCGGTGATTTCCACGATGACCTGCTCGCCTGCGCGGCGCAGGCGCAGCACCACCTGGCCGCCGCGGGGCGTGGCTTCAATGGCATTTTGCAGCAAGTGACCGAGCACCCGTTCCAGCCGTCCATGTGCCGCCATGACCCACAGGTCCGGCTCGTTGCAGCACAGTAGCGGTCGCGGCAGCGCATTGCTGCGCTGCGCCACCATGTGCGCCAGCAAACTGCCCAGCTCGACCGGAACGACCAGCTCGGGGGCGTCGCTGCGCTGGAGCTTCTGCAACATCAGTCGCATCTTCTGCACGCCGTGCTCCACTGTTTCGAGCATATCCTGCTGGAATTCCGGGTTATGCAGGTGCTGCTTGGCATTCGGTATCATCAACGACAATTGCGCCACCAGGTTCTTCAAGTCGTGGACCACGAACGTGGACATGCGGTGGAACGACTCGAACTGGCGCGCCGTCATCAGGGCCGTGGTCGTTTCCTGCAACGCCAGGTAACTGGCCACCTGGCTGGCGGCGACCTTGAGCAGGTCGATCACCTCCCAGTTCAGGCGCAGCACGCTGCGCGGTTGCTGCAATATCATGAAGCCGAACAGCCGATCCTGCAGCATCAGCGGGACTACCAGGCGCGCGCGCGGTATGCTGCGCATCCACGCCGGCACTGTCTGCGCTTGCGGCAGCGGCTGATCCAGGTCGATCACCCACCCGTCGCGCTCCAATGTGCGAGTCAGCTGGACATCCTCCTCGACTGCGGCCAGCACCTCGGCTGGCAATGCCATCTGGCGTTGGGCCGCCAGGCTGCAGCGTTCGCCTTCGCGTCGTATCCACAATGCCCCGCCCGGACTTTCCACGAGTTGCGCCACCGCTTCGATGGCGCGCTCGGCCGGCCCCAGCGACTGCTGGGACAGCCTGCGGGTAAAACCCAGCCACTCGTCGCGGTAATCGTAGTCGTAGCGATAAAAATGCTTGCTGATGAAAACCTTCAGGCGCGAACGAAAGGTGCCGGAGAACAGCACGCCCACCAGCAACAACAGGGCGCCGCACAAAAATCCCACCTGCAGCAGCGCGCCCCAGCTGCCGCCCACGTAGCGCAGGTAGTATCCGACCGCGCCCATCGCCATCAGGTAGCCGGCCGAGCCGAGCAGTGCTGCCGAATGGAACATGGCCTGGCGGGACAATATCATGCCGCTGGGCCAGGCAGCGCTGCGTGCCACCGCCACGGCAATCAGCGGCACGGCCAACGCGTTGACTATGCCCCGTGCTGCCCAGATGTCGCCGCTGATGCCGCGCACCAGCAGCGCTTCGCAGTACAAGTAGAAGTCGTACACGAACAGTGCGCCGAAACCGAGGCAGGCATACTTGACAGCCCATTGGCTCTGCGCATCCTTCTGCCGGTACAGCTGTTCTACCAGCACCATGCCGGCCACCGCCATCACGGTGCGGGCGACCAGCAGGGTGGCCAGCGCCATGCCGCCGGACCGGGCCAGCTGCCAGCCTGGCCACAAGGACAGGCACAGCGCCACTCCGTAGCCGGCACAGTAACCGTACCAGCGCCAGCGCGCGTCGGCGCGCGGATATCCAAGCAGGCGCAGCAGGAAAAAGCTGCAGCTGGCGTTGCGCAACACTTCGAAAATATCGATCCAGTACGTCCATTGCGCCGTGCGGGTTGCGCCCCACGTGACCAGCGCCGCCCATGCCGCACAGCACAGGCACGCCAGCAGCAAGGCGCCGGCATGCCGGCGCCTACTCCAGCTCCCAAGCAACAATGCCGCCAGCGCCAGGAATGCGCAGGTCGCCAGACCATAGCTGAGCAAGGCGATACTATCCTGCATGGCATGACCTTCCAACCTCAGCGGCCGCTACCGAACAGCACCACTTTCAGGGTGTCGATCAGCACCAGCACATCGAGGAACAGGCTGTTATTTTTTACGTAGTACAGATCGTATTGCAGTTTCTGGATCGCGTCCGCCACCGAGGCGCCGTAGCCGTAACGTACCTGGGCCCAGCCGGTAATGCCGGGCTTGATGCTGTGGCGCAGCTGGTAATAGCGCAGCTGGGCATTGAGCTGGTCGACAAAATACGGGCGCTCGGGGCGCGGGCCGACAAAACTCATCTCGCCCTTGAAGACGTTGAGCAATTGCGGCAGTTCGTCGATGCGCAGCTTGCGGATGATATTGCCCACGCCGGTCACGCGCGGATCGCCTGCCAACGCCCATTGCGGCGCCCCGACCTGCTCGGCATTAATGCCCATGCTGCGGAACTTCAGGATGAAGAACCGCATGCCGTTCTTGCCCACGCGCTCCTGCTGATAGAACACCGGGCCGCCGTCCTCAAGCCGGATGGCCAGCGCCGTCATCAACATCACCGGCAAAGCCAGCATCAGGATCACTGCACTGACCACCAGGTCGAATACGCGCTTCATCGCAATGCGGATCGGGCTCTGGTCGAAGCCGCCGCCAAAGACCAACCAGCTCGGTTGCAGCGAGTCGACCCGGATCTGGCCGCGCTCGCGTTCGAAAAACGTCGTCGCGTCAGTCACCTTGATGCCATGGAGTTTGCACTCGAGCAAATCCTTGATCGGCAGCGCGCCGCCGCGCCGTTCCTGCACCGTGACGACAATTTCCCGCGTCTTGTAGCGGCGCGCCAGGTCCACCAGCGAATCGCCCCATGCCATGTCAATCACGGCGCCGCTCGTCACGCAGCACTCCTCGTTAGGCGTGGCGATATAACCGGCCACGTGGTATTTCTGGTAGCTGCCGGCATTGGCGGCCAGCTCGCCACACTCCCTGGCTACGGCGCCGTGACCGAGGAAGATGAGCCGCGAGGTCAGCATCTTCGACTGTGACCCGCTGACGAACATGGCACGCACCAGCAGCACGCCCGCGAGCGAAAAGCCGAGCGTAAGCAGCAGCATGGCGCGCCCGATGTACAGACTCGGCGCGACGTAAAACATCACGGTGAGCAGCCCGAACGCCATGAGGAACGCAGGCAGCAATTGCAGCAACACCCGGTTGCGCAGGGTGTACACGTAGTCCAGGTGGTACATGCCGAAACTGCTCATGCTGAAGACGATGGCCACCGCGAAGGTCAATGCCGATGTCATCAGGTTGGGCAACGGCGGCGCGCTGGCGGCGCCGTACACCATCAGGAAAGCGATACCGGCGTGAAAAGCCGCCATTAACATCAGGATCTCGATCAACAGCAGGCTAGCCGCCATCTTCGACACGTAGTGATTTGAAATTTTAAGCATGTGCTATCCCCACCCATGGACCTGAAACGAGGACAATCTGGCCGCTGCTGCCGGTCCAGCCATCCTTCTGGTTTTACTTATCTGATGCTCAGACGGTCGACATACCAATCCATCGCCACCGCCAGGCCGTCACTGATGCGGTGGGTTGGTTCGTAGCCCAGTCGCTTGCGGGCCTTGTCGATGTTCGCCTGAGAGTGGCGCACATCGCCTTGACGGAAGTCCGTGTACTCCGGCGTGTGGTCGCGCAGGTGCGGAAACCGGTGTTGCAACTGCGCGCAGAGCATCGCGTGCAGCTGGTTGAGCGTAGTGCGTTCGTTGAGCGCCACGTTGTAAACCTGGTTGGCGGCAAGCGGATCCGTATTGCAGGCGGCCAGCAGGTTGGCTTGAATGACGTTTTCGATATAGCAAAAATCGCGGCTGGTTTCGCCATCGCCATTGATGCGCAGGGGCGTGCCGCCGATGAGCGCCGCCACCCACTGCGGAATCACGGCGGCATAGGCGCCGCCGGGGTCCTGGCGCGGACCGAACACATTGAAGTAACGTAAGCCGATCGAGTCCATGCCGTAGCAGCTGCCAAAAACGTCGGCATACAATTCGTTGACATACTTGGTCACGGCATACGGTGACAGCGGTTTGCCAATCTGGTCTTCCACTTTGGGCAGCGCCGGGTGGTCGCCGTACGTGGAGCTGGAAGCGGCGTACACGAAACGCTTCACGTCCGCGTCGCGCGCTGCCGTCAGCATGTTGAGAAAACCGCCGACGTTGGTCGCATTGGTGGCCACCGGATCCTCGATCGAGCGCGCCACCGAACCCAGCGCGGCCTGGTGCAGCACGTAATCGACGCCGGCGCAGGCGCGGGCGCAGTCGTTCGGTTGGCGGATGTCGCCACGCTGGAACGTGAAGCGGTCCCACGCCTGATCACCCACCAGTGCGCGGACGTGGTCGAGATTGTGCTGGTTACCGGTGGCAAAATTGTCGAGGCCGGTTACGCGCTGACCCAGTTGCAGCAACGCCTGGACCAGGTGCGAGCCGATGAAACCGGCCGCCCCGGTCACCAGCCAGTGCTGGCACCGGCCCGGCAGCGCGTGCCGCAGCGCGGCGTACGCCGTCGTGCCCGAAGTACTGGTGGTCATCACAGCCGCCAGACGCAGTGACCGGCATGGGCCAGCCTGGCAGTGTCGAAGGCCGACTTGATGTCGATGAAGCAGCCACGTGGCGTGAGCTTGGCCTGCAACTCGCCCATCGGCGTGGTGAGCAGTTCGCGGTGCGGAACAGCTGCGACGATGGCGTCGGCACGCGGCAGCTGGTCCCAGCTTTCCAGTTCGATGCCGTATTCATGGTATGCCTCGGCGCCGGAGGCCACCGGATCGTACACGTGTACCTCGACGCCATACGACTTGAGCTCGGCCACGATGTCCGCCACCTTGGAGTTGCGCAAATCGGGGCAATTTTCCTTGAACGTCAGCCCCAGCACGTTGACGCGCGCGCCTTTCACGTAGCAGCCCGCGGCAATCATGCTCTTGACGGTTTTTTCCGCCACGAACTTCGCCATGCCGTCGTTAATACGGCGTCCAGCCAGGATCACCTCGGGATGGTAGCCGAGCGTGGCGGCCTTGTGCGTCAGGTAATACGGGTCGACACCGATGCAGTGGCCGCCCACCAGGCCCGGGCGGAACGGCAGGAAATTCCACTTGGTGCCAGCAGCCTGCAGCACTTCCAGCGTGTCGATGCCAATGCGATCGAACAAGATCGCCAGTTCGTTCATCAGTGCGATGTTCAGGTCGCGTTGGGTATTTTCGATGACCTTGGCCGCTTCCGCCACCTTGATGCTGGAGGCACGGTAGACCCCGGCCGTGACGATCGATTCATACAGCGTGGCGACCTTTTCCAGGGTATCGGCATCATCGCCCGACACCACCTTGAGGATGGTGGTCAGCGTGTGTTCCTTGTCACCAGGGTTAATGCGCTCGGGCGAGAATCCTACGTGAAAATCCTGCCGCCATGTCAGGCCCGAATGCCGCTCGAGCAGTGGGATACACACTTCCTCGGTAGCCCCCGGATATACCGTGGATTCGAAGACGACGATGGCGCCTTTTTTCATGTGCCGGCCCACGGTCTCGCTGGCGCCAGCCAACGCGCGAAAATCGGGATTATGCGCATGGTCGACCGGCGTCGGCACTGCCACCACAAAGTAATCGGCGTCCGCCAGTTGGCTCGGGTCGTCCGTGAAACGCAACTGGGAGGCCGCGCGAAACTGCGCTTCGCTCACTTCACCGGTAGGATCGATGCCGTCGCGGTAATGCTGAATTTTTTTACTGGAAAGATCAAATCCCACTGTGCAGCGCTGTTTGCCAAACTCTATCGCAAGCGGCAAACCCACGTAACCCAGCCCCAATACCGCCACTGTCGTTTTTTCCATCGGAAACACCCTAGTAAGGAATCCAAGCCATTTTAATTATGATGTGTTCTTGTAAAACTTATCAAACTATTCAGATAGATATATAATTTACATGTCAAAATGCTAGTGTTATGGTTATCGAATGGACAAAAAATTGCAAGCGATATAAAAAGCATTTTTACAATTTATTTCTCTTGACGAGTTCGCTTCCTATGACGAAGTTGTTCGTTTCATTTCCGCCACATGGCGTCGATACAACGCTGTCGTGCCCGCCATGCCACGGATCAGGCAATTAACCTGCGCGCATGCCGCTCGCAACCAGTTCCTTCCACGCCGCCAGTTGAAACGGTCGCAGCCTGATCCAGCGAGCAGCGCACACCAGCGCCGTCGCGTACCGGCGCCGGCCACGATAAAAATAACAATGATCTTGCATGACCATGTCGAGCCGGCCCATCAGCAGCGTGCGATACGACTGCCAGGCAGGCAGCTTTAACAGCATCAACAACATGCTGTCTTCCCACAGGAATCGCGGAGCGTCGCCGTGCGTTAAGCTGGCGCCATGGATGCGGTAGTACGCAAGCTCGTCGGGTACGAGCCACAAATCATTGTCGAGCGCGCAGCGGAACCACAGGTGATAATCCTCGGCACGGCGCAGGCGTTCGTCGAACAGGCCCCGGGCGATGAGCAGGCGCTGCCGGATCAGGGTGGTGGTGGGAATCACGATGCAGTCACGGGCCAACTCGGCGACGGGGCGACGCAGCCGTTGCACCTCGAGCGAGGGCACTGCCGGACAGGCCTCCAGCAATTGCTCCAGCGGAGCAAAGCCGTCCTCACCCGGGCGCAACAAGCGTATCTTGCCCGCGATCCAGCTGGCTTCAGGGTAGCGGCGCTGAACCTCCCAGCGCTGCGCCAGCGCGTAGGGGAACCAGATGTCGTCGGCGTCGAGAAAGGCGATCCACTCCCCGCGCGCCGCTTCGACCCCGGTATTGCGGGCACCAGCCGCTCCCTTGCGGTGGTGATTGCGCAACACCGAAACTTGCGGCAACAAGGCCTGCTCCGCCAATACCGCGATGGTTTCCGCATCCGTACTGCGGTCATCGACGAGCAATATTTCCAGTGCAGGCAGCGCCTGCCCGGGCAGTGACTGTTGGCCCAGCACCGACCGCACGGCATCGCGCAAAAACACGCCACTATTGAACACTGGGATCACGACAGTTACTGCGGGCAGCGACATCATGCCTCCGGAAGGATTGAATTAAAAATCCTGCAAGAAATGTGAGCAAAGAAATATCGTGCTTGACGCAACGATATGCTTACAGCAGAATCACCATCATAGCTTATTAATAAGCAAATATAACAACATAAAACCTGTCCCTTTGTTGCCAAAACCGGGTTACACCGCACTATGCACATCAATCAACGCATGGCATCCGGCATCGTCTGGATGATCACCGCTCGCCTGGTCGACCGCGGCATTGGCATGGTGAGCACACTGTTGCTGGCACGCTTGCTGGCGCCCGACGATTTCGGCCTGGTCGCCATGGCCACAGCCATCGGTGGGATGCTTGATGTCCTGGGAGCGTTCAGCTTCGATCTGGCGCTGATCCAGAAACAAAATGCCGACCGCCGCCACTACGACACGGTATGGACCCTGAATGTCCTGTTCGGCGTGGCGTGCGCCGCGGCCCTGCTGCTGCTGGCCAGCCCGGCGGCGAATTTTTATGACGAGCCGCGCCTGGCAAGCGTGATGCAGGTACTGTCGCTGATGTACCTGATGAACGCCTTCGGCAATGTGGGCGTGGTGAATTTCCGCAAGGAGCTCAATTTTCGCCAGGAATTCAATTTCATCATGGTGCGTCGCGTCGCGACGTTCGTGGCCACCATCGGCGCCGCCGTCTGGCTGCATTCGTATTGGGCGCTTCTGCTGGGCATGTGCCTGGGGCGGGCCATCACCGTGGCGATGAGCTATGCGATGAATGATTACCGCCCGCGCTTACAGCTGGGCGCCGCACGCGAACTGTTCCATTTTTCCAAGTGGATGCTGCTCAACAATGCGCTCGGTTTCCTGCGCCACGACGGCGCCACGTTCATCATCGGCCGCTACTTTGGCGCGGCGGGTCTGGGTGTGTACACGGTGTCGTATGAAATTTCCAATCTGCCGTCTACCGAGTTGGTCGCCCCGATCAACCGGGTGACGTTTCCCGGTTTTTCCAGGATGGCTGACACGGCGCAGATCGCAACTGCATACTTCCGCCTGCTGGGCATGATCGCGCTGCTGATTCTCCCGGTCGGCATTGGCATCGCCTGCGTTGCGGAGCCTCTTGTGCAAGCGATGCTGGGCAACAAATGGCAGCAGGCCGCACCGCTGATCGCCATCCTCGCTGTGAGTGGCGCCATCACCGCCACCCAGACCAACAACTCGTCAGTGTGGCTGGCGCTGGGCCGGCCGCACGAGGTAGCGATCGTCCAGGCTTGCTACCTGCTAATCCTGTTCCCGGCCCTATATTTCTTCTTGCGCCGCCACGGCATCGTGGGCGCCGGCTATGCTTATCTGACTGCACAACTGGTCGATGTCGCGCTCGAGATGAGCGCGAGCAAGCGCCTGCTGCACTTCCGCTGGAGCGACGTGGCGCACGCGGTCTGGCGACCAGTCGCCGGAGTGTGCGTGATGGGTGTCGCCGTAGCGCAGCTTGATGCGCTGCTGGCCGACATCAACCCATGGTGGCGGCTGCTGGCCGACGCTGTCGGCGGCGCGGCAGTATATGCCGGCACCGTGGTCACGCTATGGTGGTTGAGTGCGCGCCCACGCGGCGCCGAGCATTTTTGCCTGGCCCGCCTGAAAATGGTGCCCGCATGAAAAACGACGCGCCGCTCGCGGCGCTGGCACCCTCGATGCCCTTGGCGCCACTGGTGACGGTGATCGTTCCCACGACCGCACAGGTGACACGCCGTGCGGAAATCGAGCGCTGCCTGGCGTCGATCCGCGCGTCGTCCACGCCGCCGGTCAATATCATCGTCGTGGTCAATGGCAACCGCTATGACCAGCAACTGTGCGACTGGCTGCGCGGCCAGGCGGACGTACGCTACGTGTATGACCCGTTGCCATCTGCGCCCAATGCCGTCCGCCTGGGCCGCTCGCTGGTAGACACGCCCTACTTCTCCATGCTTGATGACGACGATGAGTACCTTGCCGGCGCCACCGACCTCCGGTTGGCTGCCTTGCTGGCCCAGCCAGCGGCCGACCTCGTGGTCACCAATGCCTACCGGCGCTTCGAAGGCGTGGACACCCTGCTCTACCGGCACCTGGCACAGGTACAGCGCGAGCCGTTGGCCATGCTGTTCCAGGCCAACTGGCTTACCAACGGCAATGCCCTGTATCGCAGCGCCTCGGTGGGTTCGGCATATTTTGCCGATTATCAACCGTATGCGGAGTGGACCTGGCTCGCTTTCAAGCTTGGACTGGACAACAAGCAAGTGATCACTATCGATCAGCCCACGTTCCGCGTCCACGTGACCGGCGGTTCGCTGTCGCAGTCCGATGCGTATTTCGAGTTTTACCTTTCGCTGTACCGGCAAATGCTGGCAGCGGGACCGCCGCCAGCCATTGCGCGCCGCATCCGCCGGCATTTGTCCGGCGCCCAGCATGACCATGCGGTGCGCGCGCTGAGACGCGGTTGCTGGCGCGAGGCACTGGTGTGGCATTGGCACAGCCTGTGCCAACCTGGCGGGCTCAAATACCTGAGCTTTAGCCGCTATTTCCTGCGCAGCACGCGCACACTGGAAGCGCCATGACAGTCGACAACGAACTCAAGGCAACTGTATTGGTCGACCATTATCGCGCCACAGCTGCCAGCGACAAGCGCCATGTCGCATATCAAGGTTTGCCCATACACGCACTGCCTGGCTTGCACGAATTCGCCTTCGAGCAATTGCGCCGCCACAGCGCCGTGGGTAGTAGCGTGCTGGAGCTCGCTGCAGGGAGCGGTGCCATGAGCCGGCGCCTGGCAGACGCCGGATACCGCGTCACCGCTACCGACTACGTCAGCGAGAACTTTCGACTGCACGGCACGGTGCCGTTCTTCACCTGCGACTTGAACCAGGATTTTTCTGTCGGCCGAGCGGCAAGTGTGGACCATATCTGCGCGCTGGAAATCATCGAACACCTGGAAAACCCCAGGCACTTCGCGCGCCAGTGTTTTCAGGTGCTCAAGCCGGGCGGGGTCCTGCTATTGTCCACGCCTAATCTCGACACTGCCGCCTCGATTGCCATGTTCATGCGTGACCGCTCGTTTCAATGGTTTGCCGAAGACGACTATGCGCGCGATGGCCACATCACTCCGCTCAGCCAGTGGCAACTGCAAAAATGTTTTGGCGAAGCGGGTTTTGAACTTGCCTGGGAGGGATCGACGGGCAACCCGTACGGACGTGTTCAAGGCTCGCCGCGGCTGCTGTACCTGAGCCGCGCCATCGACCTGCTGATGACCCGCGAACGGTGTCTGCGCCAGCAAATCTATGTTGCGGTGCTGCGCAAGCCGCCACGGTGAACAGGCAATGAACGTATGCGTGGTGATCCCCGCTTACAACGCCGCCGGCTTCATCACCGAGGCGCTGGACAGCGTGGCCCGGCAAAGTACGCCAGCAGATGAAGTCGTAGTGGTCAATGACGGCTCGAAAGACGACACTGCGCACGTGGTGCGTCGATGGATCGCCGCCCATCCGGCCTGCAATGTGCGTCTGGTGGAGCAGGTGAACGGCGGCATCCCCGTCGCACGGAACGCCGGCATCCGCGCGAGCGCAGGTGCCTGGATTGCTCTGCTTGACGCCGATGACCTGTGGGAACAGGACCATCTGGCCGCGCTGCAGGCAGCACTGGCGCTCGCGCCGGATGCGGTGGCGGCCTACGGTGCCGGCCGCGTATGGTCTGCAGGCGTCCTCAACCCGCGGCTCTACGACGAATTCTGGGACCATCCATCGCGTCGCTTTGGGCAGACCATCGCGGGGACGACATGCTTGCGCATTGGCAGCGCCGCGCTGGGCCGCCTGATCCAGGGAAATTTCATCAAGCCTTCCAGCCTGTGCTTCTCACGCGCCGCAGCAATGCGGGTGGGACTGTTCGATGAAAGCCTGAAAGTGAGCGAAGACCGGGAGTTCCTGATACGCCTGCTGCTCGATGGCGACTTTATCTACACGCCTTGTCCCATCACCTGCTACCGCTGGCACGGTGAAAATGCCACCAACGGCAAGAACAGCATGCGCAATGCTGAATATGCGCTACGCGCTTTGCGCCGCATACACCTCAACAGTGCATCAGCCCTGAACCGGGCGCAACGTCATGATCTGCACGCTGAAATCCGCACTGCCATCCGCTCCTATTTGTATACCTGTGCACGCAATGGCTGGCACGCGTATCGCGCAGGTGTGCATCTGGTGACCACGCTATATGGTCTGCGGCGCGTGCTGGTCGCCTTGCGGATCCAGCATCTGCTGCACTGCCTGCGCCCAGCGCTCTTCAATGTTTCCAATTGAAATACATCACGCCATAGCTATCAGTTCAGTAGTGATTTGACGCGTTTCGTATATGATGACCACAAGCTCAATTGTTAAATTTGAGCTGGAGCATTTTATATTTAAATTTGGAAACGGGAATTATTTGGATGAAACAACACGCCAGTACATGGACGAAACTCCCCTGTCACGCCGATTACTACGGGCCGGCCATCGTGCCGGACGTCATTGCCAAATTGGCCTCCACCTGGCGTCCTGGCAGTCTTCAGGTCGTACCACCATCGTTTGGCATTCACCTCGCCAGTACCGAGGCAGGCAGACATTCCGCCGCTGCCCTGGTGAACAAAATGTACAACTGGCGCGGCTATGGCGAGCAGCACTTGCCCGAAGCCAATCCTCATCACGTGACGCTCACCGCCACCGGGTCTCATCAAATCCTGGGAACGGTAACGCTGCGCACCGATACGCCAGCAGGCATGCTGATGGACGCCACCTTCAAGGAAGTGGTCGACACATATCGCCAGGGCGGCGCGAAAGTGTGCGAGGTCACCAAACTGGCGATCGATCCGCTCGCGCACCCCAAGCTGGCGCTGGCCTCACTGGTCCACATCGTGTACCTGTACGCATCGAAGATCCATGCATGTACCGACATGTTTATCGAGGTCAATCCGCGCCACAAGCGCTTCTATGAGCAAATGCTGGGATTTGAGGAAGCAGCCGACATGCGCACCAATGCACGGGTCAATGCACCGGCCCACTTGTTGCGCATCAGCCTGGACTTCATGGGCGCACAAATCGCCCGAATGGGCGGCACTGGCGCCCCAACCGGACGGGAATCACGGCGGTCACTCTATCCGTATTTTTTTTGCGGCAGCACGGAAGCGAGCCTGATTTCACTGCTCAGTTCGTTGTCCGAGTTCCCCTCCGTGCACGACAGCGAACTGCGCTGGGCATAAGCATCGCCAGACCGGACGCAAGTCTGCACACCGAACGCGCTACAACTGCTTCAGCAGCGACCGGGCGCCGTCAGCCTGTGGAAAGTGGGCGTCGCCTGCCAGCAAGTCTTCCAGCACTTTCCTGGCACCAGGCTTGTCACCGGCGCGGAACAAGCCGTGCGCCAGGTGGTAGCTGACCACGCTGGAAGGCGCCATTGCTGCCGATTTGCGCAGCAGCGGCAGGCCACGTGCCATGTCGCCGCCCTCCACCAGCAACCAGCCCGCCGTATCCATGACGGCTGGATCGCCGGGTGCCAGCACCAGCGCTTTTTCTGCAGTGGGCAGCGCACGCGGGTCCTTTTTTTGCTGATAAACGTAGGCAAGGTTGTTTAACGCTTCCGCCAGCACGGCGGGCGAAGGTGCGCCCGGTTTGCCTTCCATGGCCAGCACCGCCTCCAGCTGAGTTCCGGCCTGCTCATAATGTTCTGCCGCAATGCTGAGCTGGGCCAGGTACATGCGCAACCCGACCGTGGCAGCGGCACCGGGCGCGTCGCCGATCCAACGTGCCAGCCGCTGTTCGGCGACAGCCGCCTTGCCGTCGGCCGCGAGCATGTGCGCCAGCTTGATCTTGACCAGGGTATCCGGTGCCAGCGCCAAAGCCCGTTCATAGACGACTACTGCTGCGCCCTTCTTGTCCTGCTTGGCCAGCAAGTCTCCCTCAATCAGCAAGCCGGCTGCCGACTTGGGCTGCTGGCGCTGAATCTCGCGCGCCATTGCCAGTACCTGAGCGCCGTCACCCATCCGCTGCGCCACGCCCGCCAGGGCCAGTTTGGCGTCGAGATAATTGGGCGCCTGCTGCAGCGCTTTCTTCAGCGAGTCCCTGGCGTCGCCATCCTTGCCCGCTTGTGCTTGCGCCATCGCCAAACGGTATTGCGCAGATGCCGACCTGGGCAAGAGCTTGGTCAGCTGGCTGTAGGTTTCCACTGCCTCCACCGTTTTGCCCGATGCGAGCTGGGCCTGACCAAGCATGTCGAGCGTATCGGTGTTGGTGGGATTGGCGGCACTGGTCTTGCGCGCCAGCGTCAGGCCACGTTCGAACTGTCCCCCCTGAAGGTAATTGGCCGTAAGGCGCAGCGCCGGCCACACCGTGTCCGGATTGGCGGCCATCGATTTTTCCAGCCAGCCGGTGGCTTCTTGCGCCTTGCCCCGGCGCGCGGCCAGGGCCGATAAAGCGGTCATCGCGTCCATATTGTTCTTGTCCGTCGCCAGGAAAGCGCGCAGGCGCGCATCGGCTGCATCGGGATGGTTGTCGGCCACGTCGAGCAGCGCCAGGCTGGCTACCGGTGCGTAATACCCGGGACGCTGGCGTAGCGCCTGCTCGAAGCTGGCCCGCGCCCCAACCACATCACGCTTGCCCTGTTGCGCCGAACCAATCAAATAGCTCACTTCGGCGTCGGCAGGATGGGTGACTGCCAGCTTGCGCGCAGCGGCCAGCGCCTGGTCGTACCGCTGCAAGCCGAGCGCGGTGCGCACCAGCGCCAGGCCTACGGGCAAGGAATTGTTATCGATGACAGTGGCTTTTTCCAGCTCGCTCATCGCCCGCTCCTGGTCGCCCCCGCCGAGCAGGCTCAGACCCAGCGACGTGTGAAGCGCTGCCAGCTTGGGCTCCAGCGCTGTGGCGCGCGCGTAATACGCGCTGGCCGCGCTGAAATCCCGGTTCTGCACGGCGATCTCCGCCGCAAGCGACAGCACGTAGGCGTCCGGATTCGGCACTTTCAACGCCGGCGCCAGCACCACTTGAGCGTCATGCGGACGCTTGTCCTGCAGCAAGGTCGAAACCAGCAGCTTGCGAGCGCTGAGGTTGCCCGGGTCGCGGTCCAGGTATTTGGCCAGATGTAATTCTGCCTGGGCGATAGCGCCCAGCTTGAACTGCACCGCACCGGCCAGCAGCAATGACGGCCGGTGGGTGGGCGCCACTTTCAGCACCTGCAGCAGCGGATCGAGCGCGGCAGCAGTATCACCCTTGGAGTAGGAAAGCAGCGCCTGCGTATAGGGCAGCAGCAGGCTGCCCTTTGCAACTTTTTTGTAGGCGGCCAGCTCGCGCGCGGCAGCGTCGAACTGCCGCGCGTCGATGTACAGATAAACTTTCTGAAGGTGGGCGTCACCATCGGCGGGATCGATTTTTAGCGCGCCGTCGTATGCGCGTTCAGCCGCTTCAATATTGCCCTGGACGCGCTCGATGTTGCCTTTTACCATCCAGACGTTGATGTCGCCGGGATGGTCGGCCACCGCTTGCGTCACGCGTCGATTGGCCTCGTCCATATTGCGCTCCAGCGCAGCGAGTTGGGCCAGTCCGGTCAGTGCTGCGACGTTCTTGGGTTGCGCCTGCAACACGCTGTCGAATTCCTGGCGCGCTGCAGCCAGGTCGCCGGCGCCCAGGTGCGCGCGACCGCGCAACATCATCAATTCGGGCGTAGCGCCCCCGTCGACTGTTGCTGTGGCCGCGAGCATGTCTGCATATTTATTTTGCCGCAACAATGCTTCAGCCAACACGGGCAACGCTGTCGCTGGGGCCATGCCGAGACTGACCGCCTTGCGCGCCTCTTTTTCCGCGGATACCGGTTCCGCAGCGTCGTTGTAGACGCCGGCGAGCAACAGGCGCGCTTCGGCATTGTCTGGGTTGATTTGCAATGCATTTTTGAGCTGGATAATCGCGCCCCGCTGGTCGCGTTGCTGGTGCATCTGGCGCGCCTCTGCAATCAGTTCGTCCGCGGTAGGTTGTCGGGCACAACCGGCAAAAACAGCGGCAAGCATGCATACGCCGGTAATGACACCAATCCGACGCGACTGCTCATCCAAAATAGACATGCCCAGCTCCTTGACGTTTTCGATATAAGAACGACAGCACCGGAAGTATACCCGTTGCCCAACCAAACAATTAAAATAATTACACTGGATGTAGCGAAAATGAACACACCAATCCACTTGCATGGCCGCGTTTGGCCGTTTTTTGCAAGTGTTATTGTCCAGCGCAAAAGTTTGTCCTATGATGATTAATATTGCAACGAATGCCCCGGAGCGCGGCCAGTTTCGCCCAACGGAGCCCCTACACTTGAGGAAAAGCAGATGAGCTTGCCTGAAAATGAGAGCGACGTGGCCGTACTTTCGGAGGGGATGGCCAGCATCGTGGACAAAGTTCCCGAGAACGCCGTGGAATTGAAGATCGACGAAAAAGTGTTCGGGCTGCGCATGGTCGACACGCCGGAGGGGCGTAACAAAGCCAGTGTGTTAATCAACAAGATGTACTCATGGCGCGGTTACGGCACCCATACACTGGCCGATGACCCCAATCGCGTCACGCTCACCTCCACCCACAAGGGTGATGTGGTCGGCACGCTGACCCTCGGTCTCGATTCGCCGATGGGCATCCTGGCCGACCAGATTTTCAAGGACGAGATCGACGCATTCCGCCAGCGCGGGTGCAAGGTATGCGAACTGACCAAGCTCGCCTTCGACCCGGCGGTTCAGTCGCAAGCGTTGATGGCTTCCCTTTTCAACCTGGGTATCATGTATGGGCGCGATGTCCACGGTTGTTCAGACCTGTTCATCGAGGTCAATCCGCGCCATCGTCGCTTTTACCAGCAAATGCTGGGCTTTACGCAGTTGGGCGAAGCGAAGAGCAATCCGCGCGTCGATGCGCCCGCCTGCCTGCTGTGGGTGAGCTTTGCGTACATGAGCGAACAGACCGAGCTTTGGGGAGGCAAAGGCAAGGATGCCGCGATCGGAGAACGGTCATTGTATCCATTGTTTTTTTCGCCGCGGGAGCAGGCAGGTATCGTCAACCGTTTGCGCGATATCAAGTGAGCGGTAAAAAAGTGTCGATTTTCTTTACAGTCCTGATTTTTGTCAAACAACTCCTTGCCTTAACTCATTGATTCTTAAAAGAAAAGTTAGAGTATTATAAGCTGGCCCGAAAAATGCTTGTATTGCAATAGACCGGATCTTACGGTTACACGCAACCACCAAGCACTCAATTAGGGGAGCATCAATGAAAATCTTCAACTTTGGCAAGCGCCTGTCGGCAGCAGCTTCCGGTATGGTCCTGGCGCTCGGGATGGCGTCCGCATCCGCGGCACCCTCCTTCCAGATCAATCCGTCCGCCCTTGGTCTTGGCGGCCCGACCGGACCGGTCACCGTGGACGCCATGAGCGGTACCTCGACGCAATTGCTGCACACGATCGGTAACACCCACGAGGCGGCCGGGCATCTGAGCTACAGCGGCTTCGTTCTCAACGGATCGAACGTTGCGGCAAACTTCACTGGCCTGAACTTCAATTACGGCATTTACCTCACGTTCACGTTGAAGGACCTGACCACCACCGGCGTGATCAACGAGGCGAACAGCATCAACACCCTCACCGAGCTGAATTTCGAAATGTTTGCTGACCCGGGTAATTCGAATGTGTTCCATCAGGCCACCCTTACCAGTGAAGCGTCCATAGACGGCACTGCCAATGATATCAAGCTCGCCACCGGCTCGCTGATGGACGGCACTTCATCGTTCAACAATCTGCTTGGCGCCGCGCTGAACGCCAATACGACGTTCTCGCTGACGGACAACGGCAAACTGTTCTTCGTCGACCCGGTGCCGTTTTTTGACTTGATGTTCAACGCATTCAACAACACCAGCCAATCGCCGGTATTCGGGGAAAATGGACTGGTGGCAATTGCATCGAGCGGCATCAGCGACTTCAACGAGCGTCAAGTACCTGAGCCTGGTACTTTGGCACTGCTGGCGCTGGGCCTTTTGAGCGTGTACGCCGTCAAACGGCATCAGCAAATCTAAGCGCGTGCGGCAGCAACTTGCAACAGTAGTTGTTGCCGCCAATTTATAAAGGAGACCCGCTTTGCAGCTCAGTCTGACCAGCCAAGTTGTTGAATGCCTGATGGAAGCGGCCCGCTGGGCAGCTTCCGCCGACAATATGCAACCCTGGCGGTTTCGCTGGGACGGAGCGACGCTCCGCCTGATGTTCGATACGGATGACAGCAATGCGAGCGGGTTCGGCATCGACAGTCCGGCAACGCTGCTGGCCTTTGGCGGCCTCATTGAAAACATCACGGAGATGGCAGATTTTCTCGGTTGCAGGCTGGCCCAACCCAAGCTGTTTCCCGATGATGAGGCGAAAAACTGTGTGTTCAGATGCAGTATTGATGTTTCCGGCACCGCCGCGATCCGTGCCGACTGGCAATCGCATCCGCTGTTCTTGCGCCATACCAACCGCTTACCCTATTCGGATCGCTCCGTGCCCAACGAGGTGGCGGTCGCTCTGACGGCACTGGCGCAATCGGCAGCGCGCGCCGTGCTGATCAGCGATGCCGCTGGAGTCGATCAATGGGCCGCACTGGTGCGCCAGGGGTCGTCGCTGCGCTTCCGCAACCCGCACGCACACAAGGCGCTCGACGCCAGCCTGAGAATGTCGGAGGCTGAAGCGGCGCAAGGTGACGGACTCGATGTGGCGACCTTTTTCCTGCCGCCAGGCGCCAAGGCACTGATGTCCTATACCCGCAAGTGGTCCCGGATGGCAATGCTTAACCGAATTGGAATATATAAATTATTCTCTTCGATTGAGGCCGATATGGTGCGCAAAGCGCCAGGACTGGTACTGGTAACCGGCGCCGCTGGGCGTCAGGGGGCGCTGGACGCGGGAATGTTATTGCTGCGCGCATGGCGCCAGTTGAACCAGCTTGGTCTGGCGGTGCAGCCTTATTATGTGGTTCCCGATCAGATTTTTCGACTGCAGGATGGCACCGTGCCGGAAGCCTCGCGGGCCGAGGCGCTGGACCTGGAGCGGGCAACCCAGGCATCGTTACCACCTGAAACGACGCTCTACATGGTGTTGCGCATAGGCTTTCCGCAGAACCCGCCGGTGCGTTCGCGGCGCTTGCCGCTTGAAAAACTATTATCGAATTAGTAACTGCTGCGATTGCGACCATCCATGCCCGATTTGATCTGACTTTAGCGATATACCATGTCTGTTTTACTGGTCGATATCGGTCTACCGCTGCCACGCTGCATAGTAAATGACACACGCTCCGACGAGGTGTAACGCCATGTACCACGTTATAGAAAGAGCTTATCGAGGTTGGAAAATTACCATACATTGTTGCCGGCGAGAATTTCAGGAACATAAAGCTTACCAGGATTCTTATCGCTCCACCGCCATCGCCGAACTGGAATCTGGTGAGGATCCCGAGCAATGGATAGACCCCAGAGTGCAGATGCTCGATACGGGTGAACGCATTTTCCCTGACCACGCCCAATGCATTGACGAGCTCTACACCGAGGCATGCGAACTTGTGGATGCACTGAAAAAATGACTTTGTCACCGCCCAGAGGTATCGGCGCCATTTAGCAAAATGCTGGTTATGCAAATTCCCGAAGCTTAATGTTGACGAGGATGCGCTTGTCAAGTCGCTACTGTACCTGGTCTCGCAAGCGCGTGCCACAAGCGCAGCGGGAAGAACCCATCGCTGCTTATCTGCATTGTGCCGCGTAAATATCCTGAACAAGTTGAAATATGGAGGATGCGATGAGACGATTAGTCGTATGCTGTGATGGAACCTGGAATTCGCCTGAGCAGATGGACGGCGGCGTCCCTGCGCCGAGCAACGTCGTGCGCATCGCCAATGCGATTGCCAGCGACCAGTCTCAGCGTGTGTATTACCATCCGGGTGTCGGTGTTGGCGGTTCGAAACTCGATAAGGCGCTGGGTGGCGGAACCGGAACTGGCCTGTCGCGCAACATCATGAGCGCCTACGAATGGCTTTGCCGAAGTTACGAAGCCGGCGACGAACTGTACTTGTTCGGCTTCAGCCGCGGCGCTTACACGGTGCGCAGTTTGGTGGGTTTCATTAACTGCTGCGGCCTGCTGCGGATAGAGCAAGGCGACGCCGTTAACCCGTGGGAGCAAATTGAGCATTTGTACCAGGAAGGGTATCGCGGAAAGCAGGCGATTGCCGCTCTGCGCGCGCAGATCGGTGAACATCGCTTCCACAACGCGCCAGATACTTCGATACCCGTGCGTTTCCTCGGCGTGTGGGATACGGTTGGCGCCTTGGGCATTCCCGACGACCTCGGTTGGCTTGACCTGTTGGATGACCCGAACGACCATACTTTCCACAGCACTTCGCTGAGCAGCAATGTCAAGGCCGCGCGCCATGCCCTGGCGATGGACGAACAGCGCAAGACGTTTGCGCCAACGCTCTGGACCGAAGTTCCACCTGGCGCCGATGTACAACAGCTGTGGTTTCCCGGTGTGCATTCCGACGTCGGCGGCGGTTACCGCGAATGCGGATTGTCGGATGGCGCGCTGGCCTGGATGATCGAGGAAGCCGAGCTGACCGGCCTGGCCTTCCACGACAGCATCCGCAAACAGATCAAACCAAATCATCATGACACCCTGCATGATCCCCGTACCGGGGTTTTCACGTTCCTCGAAACCCAGCCTCGCAGCATTCCCTCGCTGCTCGAAGAACAATACTTTCATGCCTCGGCGCGCAGCCGCCTGCAAGACCCACCAATCCATCAGTCTCCTTACCGGCAGCCGCACCTTACGCCGGACGGGCAGGCGATCGAGATCTACGCGCGAGAACCGTGGAATCCGACGGGCCTGTGGCTTGAAGCCGGCAAGCACTACCGGTTCCAGGCAGACGGCACGTGGGTTGACGGCTCACTTGTGTGCGGGCCGGCTGGCACGGATGACGACAACTTCCAACTCAGCGAACTGGCGCATATGGGCGCGGACGTCTGGGGCAAGGTGGAGAAGGTATTCCGTGAAGTGACCAAGAATCCGCATGCCGAATTCCGCGGCACACGGCGGCACGACGATATTCCGTGGTTTTGCCTGACCGGCGCGATCGCCAATGGCCGCGGAGAGTTCGACGGCAACCCCGAGCGCCATGAGACATTCCAAATCGGCCTGGGGTGCGAATACACGCCCCAGCAATCGGGATATTTCTACGCTTACGCGAATGACGCATTCGACTTTTACGCGAACAACCGGGGCTTTGTGACGCTCGCGATTCACCAGCTCAATTCGCCGACGTGAGACGGCTCGCTGGTACGTCGAAGCTGGCCAAGCGACAATTCAGAACGCTTGCCTGGCATTCGGCGTCATCGACGATTTCAACCGCGAAGGCTCTACATAACCAGTTTCCTGATTTTGTCTTCCAGCATATCGAAGCGGAACGGTTTCGGCACGATCTGTAACGGAACCCCCGCATCGGCATGTGCCGGCAATTGGTCCATATAGCCGGTCGCTGCCAGCATCTTGATGTGCGGATACTGCTGCGATACGCGGCGCGCCAATTCAATACCGTTCATCCCGCCTGGCATCACGATGTCAGTAAACATCAAGTCCACCTGGTGCCCCTGCGCCAAGTAGTCGAGCGCTGCCTCGCCACTGCTGACACCCTCCACGGCATATCCTTGCGTGGAAAGAAACTGGGTAGTCAGGGTGAGAATGTCGGCATTATCGTCCACCACGAGGATATTTTTCGCGCGCCAGCGGCTCGGAGGTACCTCCACGTCGGCCGGTGCCGCCCCGCGAGACGTTGGCCCAGCTGTTGCCGGCGATGCACCCGCAACCGGAAAACGCAGCGACACGGCAGTGCCCTCTCCCACGGTGCTGTCGATGTGCAAGGTGCCCTGTGACTGCTCTGCAAAACCGTGCACCATTGCCAGTCCCAGGCCAGTGCCGGGTCCCTTGGTCGTGAAAAAGGGTTCCGTCGCGCGACGAGCAACCTCTTCGCTCATACCCGTCCCCTGATCGCGGACGACGATTTCGACATACTCGCGCCCCGCCCCAGCGGTATGCCGGGATAAAGGCGGAGCTGCCACTACTGCGGTACTCAGATTAATGGTGCCGCCGTCGGGCATGGCTTCCTTGGCATTCATGACCAGGTTAAGCAGGGCTGTCTCCAGGTGGTCGGGGTCCACCTGGCATGGCGGCATATTGGTACCGAGGTCGAGTCGCATTGTGATCGCAGGGGCCAGCGTCGGCGCCAGCATATCGGTCAGCGTCAGCGCAACCTGGTTCAATGCGATGGTCTTGGGCTGCAGGTTTTGCTTGCGTGCGAACGTCAACAATTGCTGCGTCAACCGCGTTGCCTTTTCCAGGGCGTTGCTGCTGCGCTCGAGGGCCTCGACGGCAGCGTCGGATCCGTGAATCTGACGCTTTGCCATTTCAAGGTTACCGTTTGCGATGTGCAGCAAGTTATTAAAATCGTGCGCCAGGCCGGCGGTCAGCGCACCGATAGCCTCCATCTTTTGCGACTGAATGGACGACTGGTAGGCGTTGTATTTCTCCGTGATGTCGAGCTGGGACGCAAAGTAATACAGCAGCGCTCCCGATGCGTCGAATACGGGCCCCATGTACAGACCGTTCCAGAACGGCGACCCGTCAGCCTTGTAATTGAGGATGTCGACCGCCACCGCGCGCTGCTGGTCAATCCCCTGGCGGATCTCTGCGACGGTGTCGCGGTTCGTGTTGGTTCCTTGCAGGAAGCGGCAGTTACGGCCCAGGATCTGTGATTCGGGGTAGCCAGTCAGATCGAGAAACGCACCGTTGGCGAAGACGATGGGATTATCGGGCTGGCGCGGATCGGTGATAATCATCGGCATCCGGGTCATGGCGATCGCTGCAAAAAACACGTTGCCCCGGTCTTCGAGCCCGCCGCGGCTGACATAGGTCGCCTGCCAGTGCTCCATGCCAGGGTTACCAAGCGGGTTATAGCTGCTGCCTTCCATTTCGCCATCCGCTTTGATACCCTTGGACCCCCCTTCGGGGGCATCACCGCCCTGGTCGCGCACCGATTTACCGATCGTCATGTTTCCCCCCTTAAAGCCACAACGTAGCACTGCCACGGATGAGTTTGTGTGAGGTTTTTAACATGTCCCGCCAGAGCGGGAATTATCGTGCAGGCTGACTGTCACTCAAGGACTGCAATCATTCAAGCTGTAGTAGCGGCGCTGCAAAGACCGCTCATCGGTTTGCTCATACAGAACGTCATGGAGCACCATCGTCGCGTGCATCGATCGTCGTGTTTACAGCGACCGGTAGCAGCTGCGGTCAGGACGATTTTTTTCGCCGGGAATCTGACCGGCCAGCCCGGCTCTTGCGCCGTGACGCCGTCCGCTTCGCCGGACGATGACGGTGCTTGGTCTCGCCCGCTTGTTCGCGCTGTTTGTTGACGATCCGGGATGCAACCTCCTCCTCCCTGCCGGCATACCGGCCTTCCTTCTTGAATTTACGCGCAATCTTTCTATATTCGCGTTCGCGCTTGGGGCTGGCTCCTGTCGGCATGGCATCTCCTCACAAATATGCAGGATACTTTCGCTGAAGGTGATCGTATGCGATGTGACGCACCAACTGGACAACTACCTTCAACAGCAGCCATGCCGCTCACCGTGCCTGCCGAGCTACGCCAGCCTTCCGGGCGCTCCGGTCCAGTGCGCGACGATATCGATTGACCGCCAGTGGCGCCGCCCCAGCGCCACCGGCTGCAGCAGGACCGCACATATTGACGTGCCTGCCAATCGGCCGTATAACGTCGACTGCTCGATTTCGCTGCGGTCGCTCCCCCTTCCGTGGTCCACACGAACGGAGAACGTCCCATGGCCGATTGGCTGACCAGGCTGCACCGCAATCCCCTTACCGCCCCTCTGGTACGCGCCATCGGCCTGCCGTCCCCCGTCGAACTGGACCGCTGCCAGGACGGCTATGCACCGCTGCCGCTGGCAGGAAAAAAAGTCTGTCTGCACGGCTTGGGCGCCGGGTTTGCCATCGCCCATGCGCGCCGGGCGCTGGTCGCAGCCGGTGCTGCGCCACTGGATTTGCCAACGGCGGCCGGCGGCAAGTCCGTGCCACCGCTGACCATCAACGTGCTGGTGGTGGACGCCACCGCCTGTCGCCAGCCGGACGATTATCGGGCGCTGTACGATTGCTTCCACGGCTGCGCCCGCGCGCTGGCGGCCAATGGCCGCGTCGTACTGCTGACCGCCAGCCCGGACCACGCGGCGGACCCCGTCGCTGCCGCCGTGGCGCGCGGCGTGGAAGGTTTTACACGGTCGCTGGCAAAGGAGCTGGGTCCCCGGGGCATCACGGTGAACCTGCTATACGTGGCGCCTGATGCCGTGGAACGCCTGGCCGGACCGCTGCGCTTTTTCTGCGGCGCGCAAACCGCCTACGTTACCGGCCAGGCGGTACGGGTGGCGGCCACCGTGCCGGCGCCCGCCAGTGTCCCGTTCCAGCGGGCGCTGGACGGCAAGGTTGCCGTCGTTACCGGCGCGGCCCGCGGTATCGGCAGGGCCACGGCCGAACGGCTGGCGCAGGAAGGCGCGCAGCTGGTCTGCGTGGATGTGCCGGGCGCAGCGGCGGAGCTGGACGCCCTGTGCCGCCGCATCGAGGCTGTGCCCCTGCAGCTCGATATCGCTGCCGCAGACACGCCGCAGCGCCTGGCCGCCCTGCTGCGCGAGCGCTTCGGCGGCCTCGATATACTGGTGCACAACGCGGGCATCACGCGCGACCGCACCGTGGCAAACATGAGCGCGGCGCACTGGGACGCGGTGATCGCCATCAACCTGGCCGCCGTCATGGCCATCGACGAACAGCTGCTGTCCGCGCAGCTGATCCGGCCGCAGGCGCGGGTCGTCTGCGTGTCGTCCATCGGCGGCATTGCCGGCAATTTCGGCCAGACCAACTACGCCGCGTCCAAGGCGGCGCTGATCGGTTACGTGGCGGCGCGCGCCCCGACCGTCGCGCCGGCCGGCATCACCGTCAACGCGATTGCGCCGGGCTTCATCGAAACCGAGATGACGGCGGCAATGCCATTCCTGCCCCGCGAATTCGGCCGGCGTTTGAATTCCCTGAAACAGGGCGGCCGCCCGCGCGACGTCGCGGAGTTGGTTACCTTCCTGTGCACCCCGGGATCGAGCGGCATCAGCGGCCAGACCATCCGCGTGTGCGGGCAGTCGGTGCTGGGCGCCTGACCGCTCGCCTAAGGCAGGCGCAGCTCGGCAAGCGGCGCGCGCGACAGGTCGAGCACCATTTGCGTGAACCCGGCCGTTTCGCGGTGCATGCGGTCGTAGTCGACCTTGCCGGCCGTGGTCACGCCCGCGCCCCACGCCAGCAAGTAGCAGGGGCCGGTGATGTAGTTCACGGTAGGCACCTTCCCCTGCCCCCAGAAATACTGGCCCGCGCCCGGCCAGACCGAGTCGATGGCCGTGCCGTTGCCACCCGGGTTGACAGGGGTGGCCACGACGCTGGGGCTGACGTCGGCATTTTTCTGGAAGGCCTGGCTCGCTGCGATCAGCGCGGGTATCCTGGGCAGATACATCGCGGACGGCTCGAACTTGCCGGTGGCAACCAGGTTGCCGGCAGCGTCCGGCAGGTATTCGCGGGCGCCCAGGTGTTCGATCGTGACCACGGCTGCCAGCCGGTTCAGCAGGCCGTCGTTGGCATGCCGGGCGAGGAAGCTTTCGACGCCGATGCCGCCGGCGAAGTGTCCCGACGACAGCATGATCATCACCGTGCGCGGCAGCGCGGCGCGCGGCAGGCGGGCCAGGTACTGCGCCATGTCCACGATGGCGTTGGGACCGTTGTCCTCGATGCCGTTGGTGCCGTCGGTGTGGCTGTGCACGACGGTGACGTCGTCGCTGGCGCCGGGAATGATGCCGACGAGGTTGCGGGTGTCCACTGTCTCCACCCGGGCCGGCAGCTTGAGCCTGAGTGCGACGTTTTCCGCCGCTGCCGCCACCAGTTTCGCGCCTGCCGCGCGGTCCACGAACAGCCCGGGTACCTACGGATGCGCCTGGCGCTGGGCCTGTATTCCCGCATTGCGACCTGGTGGCCGGCGACCATGGCGCCAGCGTGTCGGGCGACGACGTGCTGCGCAGCGTGGACGACACCCTGCAACGGCTCAGCGGTGAACGGCATGGCATGAGTGCGGCCGACATCAACATCCTGCAACTGCTGGCCAAGGGTCACTCGAACGAGGACATCGCCACGGCGGTGTGCCGCAGCCCGCACACCGTCAAAGACCACGTCAAGCGCATCATGCTCAAGCTGGGCGCCAAACGGCGGGCCGAGGCAGTGGCCACGGCGATCCGGCTCGGCATCCTGCCCGTGTCGTAGCACCATCTGAAACCGTTTCCCTGGATTATTGCTTAGCCTGTTTGCGCGGGAATGCTCCGCCATCACCGGCCGCGATGATGCGCAGCCGGCCCGTGCAAGGCTGACGATTTACCGCGCGTCCAGCGCCGGATAATCGATGTAGCCCGCTGCCGTGGGCGGCGCGTAGAACGTGCGCTTGTCGGCCTCGTTGAGCGGCGCATCCTGGCGCAGGCGCGCGGGCAGGTCCGGGTTGGCGAGGAACGCTGCGCCGAACACGGCCGCATCGGCCTTGCCCTCGGCCAGCAGCGCTTCGGCGCTGTCTTTGCTCAGGCCACCGCCATGCAGGTAGGCGCCGTCAAACAGCGGACGCAGCAGCGTGTGGTAGTCGGTGGCCGGTTTGCTGAACAGCGTCACGTGCAGGTACGCCAGCTTGAGCGGGCGGATCTGTTCGACCAGGTAGCGGTACGTGGCGGCCGGGTCGGCGTCGACGATGCTGTTGAAATTCATCTCGGGCGAAATCTTGATGCCCACGCGGTCGGCGCCCGCTTCGGCCACCATGGCGGCCAGCGCGTCGAGCATGAAGCGGGCGCGGTTTTCCACGCTGCCGCCGTACGCGTCCGTGCGCTGGTTGCTGCCCGACGCCAGGAACTGCTCCGGCAGGTAGCCCGACGCGCCGTGCAGTTCCACGCCGTCGAAGCCGGCGGCCAGGGCGCGGCGCGTGGCCTGCCGGTAGTCGTCGATGATGGCGGTCACTTCATGGAGCGCGAGCGCGCGCGGCGTCACGTAGTCCTGCTGGCCCTTGCCGGTCCAGGCCTGGCCCTCGGGCCGGATGGCCGACGGCGCAACCGGCGTGGCGCCGCCCAGCAGGTCGGGATGCGAGACGCGGCCGCAGTGCATGATCTGCATGAAGATGCGCCCGCCCCTGGCGTGCACGGCATCGGTGACTTTTTTCCAGCTGGCGACCTGCTCCGGCGTTTCGATGCCGGGCGTGTGCACGTAACCCTTGCCCAGCGCCGACGGGAACACGCCTTCGCTAATGATCAGGCCGGCGCTGGCGCGCTGGGCATAGTACGTGGCGACGATGTCGAGCGGCACGCCGTTGTCGTCCTAGCGCGAGCGCGTCATCGGCGCCATCACCAGGCGGTTGGCGAGCGTGTAGCGGCCCACGGTTACGGGAGTAAATAATTGCGTCATGAGGCGATCCTTGCAGCGTAGTGAGAAGATAGAAGAGGAAATTACAGGCGCACCTGGCCGCCATCGGCCACGATGGTCTGGCCGGTGACGAAGCCGCAGTCGGGCGAGCACAGGAACGAGACCACGCCCACCAGGTCGGTCGGCTCGATCACGCGCGGGATCGCCTGCTGCTTGGGCAGGTATTCGAAGATGTCGGCGTCCATGTCGCGCATCGACCTGGTGTTGGTCAGACCGGGCGCGATGGCGTTGACGGTGACGCCGTCCTTGCCCACCTCGCTAGCCAGCCCGCGCGTAAAGCCCACGGTGCCGCCCTTGCTGGCGATGTAGGCCGTCATGTCCGGCACGTTGAGCCAGTACGATGTGCTGGCCACGTTGACCACGCGGCCATACTTGCGCTCCTGCATGCCCGGCACGAAAGCCTTGCACATCAGGAAAGTGCCATCCAGGTTGACGCCGATGACCTTGCGCCACAGGTCGTAGTCCGTGTCCGCAAACGATTTCCACGGATAGATGCCGGCGTTGTTGACCAGCGCCGTGACCGGGCCCAGGCTGGCTTCAACGTCGGCGGCAAACTGGCGCGTGCCTTCCGGCGACGTGATGTCGACGACGGCCGAAAAGAACCGGCGACCCCGTGCTTCGACCAGCGCGCGCGTGGCGGACGCGTCGCCGATGTCAGCCACGGCGATATCGAAGCCGTCGGCGGCGAGCCGCTGTGCATATGCCTGACCGATGCCGTTGGCGGCGCCCGTGATGACGACAGTACCTTTGCTCATTGCTGTGACTCCTGGTAGTGATGGAAGTGGGTAGACCATGCGCCGGCGCCTGGTTCGTCCGTGCCCCGGCGATGTCCATCATCGGTGAAGTCGCTGTTGAGATAAAGTAGGTACAATGGGAATCATTGATCCACCCTTGGCGCAATCTGATGGAACTGTTGAACGACATGGCCCTGTTCGTGGAAGTGGCCCACACCATGAATTTCCGCCGCGCGGCCGAAGTGACGGGCATCCCCAACTCCACGCTTTCGCGCCGCATCAATGCACTGGAAAAGGAAATCGGCCTGCGGCTGTTTCACCGCACCACGCGGCGGGTGGAGCTGACCGAAGCGGGCCAGCTGTACTACGAGCGGTGCCGCCGCATCGTCGATGAAGCACGCATCGCCCACGAGGAGCTGGGCCAGATGCTGGCCCAGCCGAGCGGCCTGCTGCGGGCGTCGCTGCCGGTGGACTTTGCCACCGTGTACATGGCGCCGCTGGTGGTGGAGTTTGCGCGCAGGTATCCGGGCATCACGTTCGAATTCGACCTCACGCCGCGCCGGGTGGACCTGGTGACCGAACCGGTGGACGTGGCGATCCGCATGGGCGAGCTGCCGGACTCGCAACTGATCACGCGCCTGCTGGCCAGACTGGCCGTGCAGCTGTACGCGTCGCCGCGCTACCTGGAACAGGCGGGCGAGCCGCAGCATCCGAGCGAACTGGCCAGCCATCAATGCCTGGGCTTTCCCAAGGCGGGCTGGTGGGCGCTGCACCACCGCGCCGGCGAGGTGGTGGAAGTGGGCGTGAGCGGACGGATACAGGTCAACAGCGTGGGCATGTTCAAGCGCCTGGCGTGCCTGGACATGGGCATCGTGCTGCTGCCGCGCGAAATCGTGGCAGAGGACCTGGCCGCTGGCCGGCTGCGCCGCATCATGCCCGACTGGTGCGGCCACCCCACGCCAGTCTATGCAATCACGGAAACCCGGCTGCTGCCGGCCAAGACGCAGCGCTTCATCGAGTTCTTGCAGGAACACCTGGCGGAGCAGGCTTGACCGGGCGAACAGGTGCCAGGCAACGTCCACTTTCAGGTCGGCCCCGCCGTCAGCCAGCGTGGACGGATGACGGCCGCGCCACCGGCCATCCTAGCCGATCCGGCCCGCCCTGACGCCACGGCGGATCTCTGCCAGCGCCGTGTCGACCGCGGAAAAATAGCCTTCGCACAAGGTGGCGCTGAGCTTGCGCTCGGCATCGGTGCCGGAATCGACGTCTTGCAATTGCAACGCAAAGCTGAACCGCAGCTTGAGTTCGCCATCTGCCAGTTCCAGGATCTCGTTGACGATGATGCCATCGGCCGGACCGGACAGGCGCAGGTACACCGCCTTGCGCAGCGGATAAAACTTCACCTGCTCGCGCGCGGGCAGGCCGCCGATCACGACGTCGCGCACCAGGCCACCCTCTTCTTCCGCCACCACCTCGCAACGCGTCATCGCCGGGATGAAGCGGGTGCCGTCGTGCGCCTTGCGCAGCAGCCCTGCCCATACCTGCGCGCGGCTTAATAGCGGATCGGACTGTTCCCGGAAACGGTTGACCGAGACTTCCTTGACTGCATAAATCATATGTGTTCCCCGCGTGGTGTTCCAGCGTGACATCATCGGCCAAATGAAGTCGATGAAATAGAGGGAGTGATGGAAAACAGCGTTCCAGATTTGACGCAATGCCCAGGGCTATATTGCGCCAAATATGCAGCAATGTATTTCATTAAACCCTCTTTATCCCAGAATGAAAATGGTTGAAGATACGTCCATCGATCAACCACCGCCACCACCCGGCGGACTTCAGGGAAAGGCCAACGTCATGACCACCACCATTGCCCGCATGTAGGAAGCGCGCCGCGGCAGCGAGTTCCGCGCTGTCCGTCTGCATGGCACCAACCCGGCCCAGCTCGATCCATTCATGGGCATCGACCACGCCTGGATGAGCGCTCCCACGTTCCCGCCCCATCCACACGCCGGCTTTTCGGCCGTGACGTACCTGTTCCAGGATTCGGAAACGCCGATTGCAAACCGCGATTCGCTGGGCAATAGCGTGATGATCGCACCGGGCGGCCTGCACTGGGCCGCAGCCGGCAGCGGCGTGGTGCACCAGGAAGACCCCGCCGTGCCCGGCCGCACCACCCACCTGCTGCAGATTTTCATCAATCTGCCCCGCGCCAGGCAAAACGATGCGCCATTTGCGCTGACGCTGGCGCCTGAGGACGTCCCTGTCGCCAGCGCACCCGGCGTCACCGTGCGGGTGCCGCTGGGCAGCTATGGCAACCTGCGCTCGCCGCTGACGCCGCCCACCGACGTCACGCTGCTCGACGTGTTCCTACAGCCGGGCGCCGCGTTCACGCTGCCGGTAGCCGCCGGCCTGCGCGCCTTTTTCATGCCGATTGCCGGCAGCGCGCAGCTCGACGGCCAGACTTTCGGCCTGACCGACCTGGGCGCACCGATCATCGCGCCGGGTGCTGAAGCGCAGAGCCACCAGTTGGTGGCCGGCGCCGACGGCGCGCAGTTTGCCGTTTTCATCGGCCAACCACTGGATCAACCCGTGCTATCCAACGGGCCCATGGCTTTCGCCACCGAGGAAAGCCTGCAGGCGGCTGCTGCCGCGTATCACCGCGGCGACATGGGAAGACTGTGATCGCCGCGTATTTGAAGTCATCGTTACAACCACTAACCAAGGAGTATGACCGTGAAAAAAGTCGAACGTTTTACCGCTGACAATACCGCCCTGCTGCTGATCGACCACCAGGTCGGCACCATGCAACTGATCAAGAATATCGACCAGGACCTGGCCGCCAGGCAGTCGATTGCACTGGCCAAGATGGCCAAAATACTCAACCTGCCGGTCATCATCACGTCCAGCCAGGAAGAGCGCGCCCAAGGTCCGATCCTGCCGGAAATCGCCGAGATCCTGCCCGAAGCCCATGCGGCCCGCATCAAGCGTCCGGGCGTGGTCAACGCCTGGGCCTATCCCGAGTTCCGTGACGCCGTGCTGGCGACCGGCAAGAAAAATCTGATCATGGCAGGCGTGACCACCGACGTGTGCCTGATCTTCCCGTCGATCGACGCCGCCCAGGAAGGCTTCAACGTCCAGGCCGTAATGGACGCATCGGGTTCGCCCAGCGACCTGTCGGAACAGTTTTCGCGCCAGCGCATGCATGACGCCGGCGTCGTGCTTACCGCCACCAACACGCTGATGGCGGAAATCGCCCAGGACTGGTCCACGCCGCAGGGCCAGCAGTTGATCACGCTGCTGTTCTCCGACGTGTTCCCGGCAATGGGCGCCGGCATCGCCTGACGATCGCGAACGATTGTGCCAGGACGGCCGCCCGGGCGAAGTAGACTTCCACCACTTCTGCAGACGAATTAGGGCCCGCATTTAGGCGGGCCCGTAAACCTTGTCTGCGATGTGCTGGTCAGCGCCGCGATGAGAGCTAGCTCTCTGGGTCGTGTCGGTACTGCAAGTACGAAGCACCGAAAACTACGTCGATACAGTCCACCGCGCCGTGGCCCAGGGTCTTGGTCAGCACGCCCAGGGGTGGGCGGGTAAAGCCACTGGTTTTCGAGATGGCCCTGCTCACCCAGCGCATGGCGATCAAGGTTTGCGTGGTAGTGCCAGGTAATAAAAGCGGTCCGCGCCACTTTCCGGCAGTGGGTCCGAGCCGCGAACCCATCCAAACGACTCGTACAGGTGAACCGCAGCACGCATGTCGCCCCACGTCTCAAGTTCCAGCCGAGTGAAATGACGAGCAACGGCCTGCGCTATGCCCTCAGCGAGCAGCGCCCGGCCGATACCTTTGCCTTGCGCGCTTGCATCGACGTGAAACCCGAAGAGCTTGGCGGTCGTTGCCTCCGTGCGCTGAATTGCGAGGCAACCCACCAGTTTTCCATCAATCTCTGCTACCAGTTCGATTTCGTTCGGGGTATCGGCTACGCCAATCGCTCCGACGGCAGCATCCAGTCCCGCAAAATCTGCGACCAGGCCGAAAGAAGTCAATGATTTCTGAACCAGGGCTTTGGCATCTGAATTATCGGCGGGACGCGCTTTACGTATTGGCATTGTAGACCTGTTGTGGCGAGTGAAAAAATGATTCTATATTACCGATCCAGGCAGCAGTCAGGCTGCGGCTCAAAAGCCGTCACATGGAACGTATCTTTCCCAGTACTGTCTGGACTTTTAAGGTCGGATAGTAAGGGGTCGGATTGCACGGGCAACGCGTGGTCGTGGAATAGAGTGCGATTATGGCGGTCGATGCCCGCGACATTGCCGAGGTGGCCGCGATCGAGTTGATCCGCCGCGAACAGGCGCCCGGCAAGCTGCCGGTCGACACCATCAACCTCGTCGGCCCCGATACGCTGACCGGCGCCGACGTGGCGTCGATCTGGTCGGAGGTATTGGGCCGCACCATCGTCTACGGCGGGGACGACCCAAGCGGCTTCGAGCACAACATGGCGACCTTCATGCCGAAGTGGATGGCCTACGAAATGCGCCTGATGGCCGAGCGTTATGTCAGCGACGGCATGACCCCGCAGGCCGGCGACGTCGAGCGCCTGGTTCACATCCTGGGCCGTCCGCTGCACTCGTATCGCAGTTTCGCTCGTGAAGTCGCCCCGGGGGATTGATCTGCGACTGCCACCGATGCGCATCACCACGCAGCACCGGTGTGGAAGTGACATCCGGCGCCACGTGCTGGCCGCCACCAAGGTACATGGCGACGACACGCCGATCCCGGTGCTTGCCCCCGGCAGTAGCACAACCAAAACCGCGCGGCTGTGGACATACGTGCGCGATGATCGGCCAACCGGCAATACGGCGCAGGCCGCCATCTGCTTCGCCTATTCACCGGATCGCCAAGGCATCCATCCGCAAACCCACCTGACTGGGCTTAACGGCGTCCTCGCGCTCCCTGCAACTCAGGCCTTCCAGACCTTGGCGGCGAAAGGCTGATCTTTCGCCAATACGATACTGCCATTTGCATCAAAGTCGATTGCTGCCAAACCTGGTTTTTCACGAAACGGCATCTGCTTATCGTTACAGAAATAGGTTTGCCACCAGCGACCGTTCTTGTCGCGCAAAACATTGCCGCCACCACCACCCGGTGGCCCTTCGTGCCGCCCTCGATACGGCCCCAGTAGTTTGTCGGAGGTCGCGAACATGAAGGAATAACGACCTCCGATGAACTCGCAGCAGCCCAGATAGTAGCGACCGTGGGCTTTGAACAAAGTCGCGCCCTCGAAACCGAGCACGCCCTTCGCGGCCGACGCTGGTCGGTCGGGATCGGGTGCGTGCGCCGGCATGTCGTACTCGATTGGCTGCCAGTCGCCGCCGAAACCGCTGAAATCATGTTTGACTTCGCGGATCTGTACTGCGCCGCCATAGGTAAAGTAGACGCGACCATCATCGTCCTGAAAAAGCGTTGCATCAATGCCGCCCTTGTTTATCGGCTCGTCCTGTATGACATGGGCATACGGCCCCTCCGGCTTGCCGCTCGTGCTCTTCAGGACACCCATACCAACGCCGCTGACGCAATGACAAATAAAGTAGTTGTCGCCAATGAAGTGAATTTCCGGCGCCCAGATGGTGCGGAATGGCACGCCATCGCGCATGGTCCAGTTTTTTTCCCAAGTGCCGTCGCGCTCGATGCTCCAAACGAGGCCAAGATATCGCCACGTCTTCAGATCGTTTGAGGCATACAGTTCGATGCCGTCATTGAATGCTGACCAGTTGTCGCCCGTGGTGCCCGTCATATAGTAATTGCCGTCACCACCGAGGCAGATCATGGTATCGCGCAAATGTACGTCCCAGATCGGCCGCAGCGCAGGCATCAACCCACTGGTGACTGCCGAGCCGCTGTCGTCGTCGGTCCAGGGTGCTGTGGGGTAGTGACGCGCCACGGGTCCCTTGTATTTCATGCCCGACACCCAGCCCCCTCGCGCCGTCTCGTCCGTAACTGGTGCGCCGGGGCCGCTGACGCCCGAATAAGGCCAATAGTCCTTCGCAGGCGACGGCACGATACGGCGGCTGTTGTCGACGTCGTCGCGTTTGGGCTCTCCAGGTTTAGGATAGCTGGCGTACACAAATTTTCCTCGCGCCCAAACCGGTGTTACCAGGGTGGCAGCGCTTGCAGCAACGCCAGCCAGCCAGGCGCGGCGATTTAACATGTATGACATCGTGTTCTCTTTCAGCATCTCGGACACTACTCGATGGGGTCCTTTTCTTTTGACGTCTGGCAGCCGCGTTTCCTAGCCGATGCCAGAGACATCTTGCATACAATCAGAAAAATGATCACTCGATGCGGGGCCGCCCCAGTCCTGGATAGGGCTCCCCGATTGATGAGCACAGCTAATAAGGTCATCCGCGCGCACGATTGCCCGCCCGTTGCGCGGCGCGTAACATCAACCGGTCCGCGCGGCGCTACGGCCGCGTGCCACCTGCTCATGAATCAGGAGCTTCGATGAAAACCATCGGTTACGCCGCTTACGACACCACCTCGCCCCTGGCCCCCTTCGAATTCGAACGCCGCGACCTGCGCGGCAACGACGTTGCCATGGAAATCCTGTATTGCGGGGTCTGCCACTCGGACCTGCACACGGCCCGCAACGACTGGGGCTGGAGCTATTATCCCATCGTCCCCGGCCACGAAATCGTCGGCCGCGTCACCGCCGTCGGCAGCGATGTCACGCGCTACCAGGTGGGTGACCACGTCGCCGTCGGTTGCATGGTCGACAGCTGCCAGCATTGCGACCAGTGCGACAAGGGCGAAGAACAGCTTTGCCGCGAAGGCAATACCGGCACCTATGCCGGCGCCGACCGCATTACGGGCGAACACACGCACGGCGGCTATTCCAAAAACCTGGTGGTGCGCGAAGAATTTTGCCTGCGCATGCCAGCGGGACTGGACCTGTCCAAGGCGGCGCCGCTGCTGTGCGCCGGCATCACCACCTATTCGCCGCTGCGTACCTGGAATGTGGGTCCGGGCAGCCGCGTGGGCGTGATCGGCCTGGGAGGCCTCGGTCACATGGCGGTCAAACTGGCCGTGGGCATAGGCGCCGAAGTCACGGTGCTCAGCCGCAGCAACGACAAGGGAGCGGACGCACTGGCGCTGGGCGCGAGCCGCCTGCTGGTGTCGTCCGATGCCGACGCCATGGCCGCTGCCGGATCCGCATTCGACCTGATCATCGATACCGTTCCCGTCAAGCACGCGCTGGAACCGTACCTGCCGCTGCTGGACGTCGATGGCACGCTGGTGATCGTGGGCCAGGTGGGTCCGATGGCGGAGTTCAATACCGTGCCGCTGCTGCTCGGTCGCCGCCGCGTGGCCGGTTCGCCCATCGGCGGCATCCGCGAAACCCAGGAAATGCTGGACTTCTGCGCCGAGAAAAACATCCTGCCCGACTGCGAAATGATCCGCATGGACCAGATCAACGACGCTTTCGAACGCATGGAGCGCGCCGACGTGCGCTACCGCTTCGTGATCGACATGGCCACGCTGGCGGCGCCCGCCGCGGCGTAGGCACCACTTTTGGCGGCACCGGCGGCGCCACCGTGCGACAGCTGCCACCCTGACGCCCGCAGCTGTCCGGCAGGCATGGCGGCAACCATCACCTGACCGATTCATGAATTCCGCACAGCAGTGCATGCGTGTGCACCGCGTAATCGGCGCGCGCGCTGCCCTTAGAATGGGCCGACGATTCCACGAAAGCGCCTGACATGAAATTCGACACCCCAGCCGGCAACAATCCCATCGATCGACTGAACGTGGTCGGCCAGCCATTGACGCGCATCGACGGGCCGTTGAAAACCACGGGCACTGCCACCTATGCCTACGAACAGCATGCGGTGGCCGCCAACCAAGCATACGGCTACATCGTGGGCGCGCCCATTGCCAAGGGGCGCATCGTGTCGTACGACCTGACGGCGGCGCGGGCCGCGCCCGGCGTGCTGGGCATCGTCACTGCCGTGGACGCGGGCCGGCTGGGCGTGGGCGAATTTTATGTCGCCCCGGCGTTGGCCGGGCCGGACATCGTCCATTACCACCAGGCTGTGGCCATCGTGGTGGCTGGCACGCTGGAGCAGGCGCGAGCCGCTGCCTCGCTGGTCAAGGTGCACTGCGTGACCACCGCCGGCGACTTCGACCTGGCGGCCGCACGCGACCGGGGCGTGATGACCAAGTCCGCACCTGATGTGGACAGCGGCGATTTTTCACCTGCCTTCGCGGCCGCACCGATCCAGGTGGACGCGCTGTACACCACGCCGTATCAAAGCCATGTCATGCTCGAACCGCACGCCACCGTCGCCCGCTGGCAGGGCGACCAGCTGACGTTATGGACGTCGGTGCAGATCATCAAGTGGGCGCGTCGCGACCTGGCCGCCATCCTCGGCATCCCCGCTGAAAAAATCCGGTTGGTGTCGCCTTACATCGGCGGCGGCTTCGGTGGCAAGGCCACGGCCCTGAGCGACGCCGTGCTGGCCGCGCTGGCCGCGCGCGCGGTGCGCCGCCCGGTCAAGGTGAGCCTGCCGCGCCCGCTCATGTTCAACAACACCACGCACCGTCCCGCCACCGTCCAGCGGGTGCGCATCGGCGCCGACCGCCACGGCAGGATTGCCGCCATCGGCCACGAAAGCTGGTCCGGCAACCTCCCTGGCGGCATGGCCGAACGCGCCACGCTGCCCACGGCCTCGCTGTACGCGGGTGCGCACCGCATGCTGCGCACGCGCCTGGTGCCGCTCGACCTGCCCGAGGGCAGCGCCATGCGGGCACCGGGCGAAGCGCCGGGCATGATGGCGTTCGAAGTGGCGATGGACGAACTGGCCGAGCAATTGAACCTGGACCCGGTGCAGCTGCGCATCGTGAACGACACCCAAACCGATCCTGTCAAACCCCAGCGGCAGTTTTCCACCCGCCCCCTGATCGAGTGTCTGCGCACGGGCGCGGAGCAATTCGGCTGGGCGCGCCGCATCGCCCGTCCGGCCAGCGTGCGCGATGGCCGCTGGCTGGTGGGCATGGGCGTGGCAGCAGCGATTCGCGGCGACAATACCAAGCCGTCGGGCGCGCGCGTGCGGCTCGACCCGCGCGGCATCGTCACGGTGGAAACCGACATGACCGACATCGGCACCGGCAGCTACACCATCCTGGGCCAGACCGCCGCCGAAATGCTCGGAGTACCAATGGACCGCGTGGTGGTCCGGCTGGGCGACTCCGCCTTTCCCGAGGCATGCGGCTCGCTGGGGCAAAGCGGCGCCAACAGCGCTACCTCGGGCGTGTATGCGGCGTGCGTCAAGCTGCGCGAGGCCATCGCCGGGCGCCACGGCTTCGATCCGGCCGCCACCGAATTTGCCGGCGGCGAGGTACGCAGCGGTACGCGCCGGCTGACGCTGGCACAGGCCGCGCTGGCCGGCGAACTGGTCGGTGAAGACACGATCGAATTCGGCCCCGCGCGCGAACATGTTGCGCACCAGACCTTCGGCGCCCACTTCTGCGAGGTGGGCGTCGATGCCGCCACCGGCGAAGTGCGGGTACGGCGCATGCTGGCCGTGTGCGCGGCCGGCCGCATCCTCAACCCGCTCACGGCGCGCAGCCAGGTGATCGGCGCGATGACCATGGGGATCGGTGCGGCGCTGATGGAGGACCTGGTGGTGGACCGGCGCGCGGGCTTTTTTGTCAACCATGACATGGCCGGCTACGAAGTGCCGGTGCACGCCGACGTGCCGCACCAGGATGTGATTTTCATCGACGAGACCGACCCCAGCTCGTCGCCGATGAAAGCCAAGGGCGTGGGCGAACTGGGGATCAGCGGCGTGGCTGCCGCCATCGCCAATGCGGTATACAACGCCACCGGCGTGCGCGTGCGCGACTACCCGGTCACGCTTGACAAGCTGCTGCACCGGCTGCCGGCGCTCGACTGATGCGGTTGCAGGCGCTGATGCATGTGCGGGTGCGGGTGCACGGCCCGCTGCAGGTGCTAGAATCTGCCATCCCAGGTTGATGATCTTCACCGATGGCGCGAGAAAACTACAATGATCTGCTGGCGTTCCTGGCGGTGGCGCAGGAGCGCAGCTTTACCCGCGCCGCCGCGCGACTGGGCGTGTCGCAATCGGCGTTGAGCCATACCATTCGCGGACTGGAGACCAGGCTCGGCGTGCGCCTGCTCACGCGCACCACGCGCACAGTGTCTCCGTCCGAGGCGGGCCAACGCCTGATGGAGCGGGTGGCGCCGCGCTTCGACACCATTCGCAACGCCATGGCCGGCGTGAACGAACTGCGCGAGCAGGCCGCGGGCACGCTGCGCATCAGCGCCTCCGAAAACGCGGCCGACACCATCCTGTGGCCGCGGCTGGCAGCGCTGCTGCCCCGCTATCCTGGCATCCGCATCGAGCTGACGGCGGAATCGCGCTTCATCGATATCGTGGCCGAGCGGTACGACATTGGCATCCGCCTGGGCAGCGACGTGGCGCCCGGCATGACGGCCGTGCGCATCGGGCCCGACCAGCGCGTGGTGATCGTGGGCGCGCCAGCCTACCTCGAGCGCCACCCGGCACCCGCCACGCCGCAGGACCTGGCGCACCACGACTGCATCAACTTGCGCCTGATGAGCCACGGCGAAATCTACGGCTGGGAACTGCGACGCGGCACGCACCAGGTCAACGTCAAGGTCGAGGGTACCCTCGTCTTCAACCGCCCGCAGCAGATCCTGGGCGCGGCGCTGGCCGGTTTCGGCCTGGCCTACCTGCTGGAAGACCTCGCGCGCGAGCATATAGCTGCCGGCCGCCTGGTAGCAATGCTGCCGGACTGGTGCCCCACGTTCGAAGGCTACCACCTGTATTACCCGAGCCAGCACCAGTCGTCGCGCGCCATGCGCGTGGTGATCGACGCCTTGCGCCATCCGCCTATTGCGGCCACGGAAGCCTGAATGGCCCGCGAAAATTTCAACGACGTCCTCGGCTTCGTGCACGTGGTGCGCGAAGGCACCTTCACCCGGGCCGCAGCGCTGCTGGGCGTATCGCCGTCGGCGCTGAGCCACGCAGTGCGGGCGATCGAGGCCAGGCTCGGTGTACCGCTGCTCACGCGCACCACGCGCAGCGTGGCCCCCACCGAAGCGGGCCTGCGGCTGTATAACGAGATTGCCCCGCAGTTCGACGGCATCGACGCCGAGGTGCGCGCCTTGCAGGAGCGCCACAACACGCCCACTGGCATCGTGCGCATCACCTCGGCCGAACACGCGGCGCGCGGCCTGCTGTGGCCCAAGCTGTCGACCGCGCTGCGCGATTATCCCGACATCCAGGTGGAGCTGACCATCGATTACGCGCTGTCCGACATCGTCAGCGAACGCTACGACGCGGGCGTGCGGCTGGGCGACCAGGTGGCCAGGGACATGATTGCCGTGCGCATCAGCGGCGCCCAGCGCATGGCCGTGGTGGCCACGCCAGCCTATTTTGCGCAGCAGCCGGCGCCGCTGGCGCCGGCCGATCTCGACCGCCACAACTGCATCGGACTGCGGCTGCCCACCCACGGCGCGCTGCTGCCCTGGGACTTTGAAAAGGACGGCAAACAGGTGCTGGTGCGCACCAGCGGCCAGTGGGTGTTCAACACCAGTTCCGCCATCGTCCAGGCCGCGCTGGACGGATGCGGACTAGCCTATGTGCCGGAAGACCTGGTGCGCGAACACGTCGCGCAACAGCGGCTGCTGCGCGTGCTCGACGACTGGTGCGCGCCGTACCCCGGCTATTACCTCTACTACCCGAGCCGGCGCCAGTCGTCGCGCGCGTTTGCCATCGTCGTCGAGGCGTTGCGCCACAGCGAGCCGTAAGCGGACCGTCAAGCGGATCAACAAGGGGATCATCCGCAGCATGCTGGCGCCACTCATGAATTACGCTCAGCAGTGCATGCCGGTGCGCCGGCTGTTTGCGTCCGCGCCGTGCCGTTACCATGGTTGACAACGCAACCACCACCGAGGGCAACCATGAACCAAGAACACCCCGCAACGACGGCGCGCCGCAGCTTCCTGCTGGCCGCCGGCAGCCTGGCCGCCACCCCGCTGATGGCGCAGGGGCAGTCGCAGGCCCCGGCCACCGGCGCGGCCGCTGCCGCATCGCCAACTGGCGTGGCCGTGGTAACCGGACGGCGCCGGCTGGGCAAGCTGGAAGTATCGAGCGTGGGCCTGGGCGTGCAGAACATGAGCCGCACCTACCAGACCACCGTGCCGAGCCGCCCCGAGATGCACCGCATCATTCGATCCGCCTTCGATGCGGGTGTGACGCTGTTCGACGCGGCCGAAGCGTACGGCCCGCACGAGGTCGAGCGCATCCTTGGCGAAGGCGTGGCGCCGTTCCGCAACCAGGTGGTGATCGCTTCCAAGTTCGGCTGGAATATCGACCTCAAGACCGGCGCCCGCGGGCCGGGTCTCAACAGCCGGCCCGCCCACATCAAGCTGGCGGTCGAAGGCATGCTCACGCGCCTGCGCACGGACCGCATCGACCTGCTGTACCAGCACCGGGTGGACCCGCAGGTGCCGATCGAGGACGTGGCCGGTGCCGTGGCCGACCTGATGAAAGAAGGCAAGGTACTGCACTGGGGCTTGTGCGAAATGGGACTGAAAACGCTGCGCCGCGCGCACGCTGCACTGCCATTGTCCGCCGTGCAGAGCGAGTACTCGATGTTGTGGCGCGGCCCCGAAGACGCCGTGCTGGCCTCGTGCGAGGAGCTGGGCATCGGCTTCGTGCCGTGGAGCCCGTTGGGAGTGGGTCTGCTCACCGGCGCCATCGATGCCAATACCCGTTATGCCGATGGCGACATCCGCAAGGTCGAAGGCCGCTTTGCACCGGAGAACATTGAGCATAACCTGGCGCTGGTGGCACTGCTGACCAGCTGGGCCAAGCGCAAGCAGTCCACGCCGGCGCAGATCGCGCTGGCCTGGCTGCTGGCGCAAAAGCCGTGGATCGTGCCGATTCCCGGCACCACCCAGATGGCGCACATGCGCGAGAACATCGGCGCCGACGCGGTGCGCTTTACCGCCACGGAACTGGCCCAGCTCAATCGCGCGGTCGCAGCCATCGACGTGCGCGGCGCACGCTTGCCAGCTGCGGTGCTGGCCTTTTCCGACGTGGAAGCGCCGACCAGGTAAAAGTATGCTCTCTATGGAAGCATTGCCGCCTAGCGCGGCACCGGCTTGCCCAGCCATTCCAAGACCCGGGTTGCAGTGCGCCGCTCCTGGTCCGCTTCCATGACCAGCGGCGGCTGCACGGCCGCGCCTTTGGCGCGCCGGGCCAGGTCCGCCGTGCTCTGGCCCACGCCATAGCCGCCGTGGGTGATGAACGGCACCACGGTCTTGCCCTGCAGGTCCAGCTGCGATAAAAAACTGCGCACCGGTGCCGGCAGCGTTTCGCCCCAGACCGGAAATCCGAGGTACAGCTTGTCGTACCGGTCCATCGCCGGCAGCGGCCTGTGCAGCGGCGGCAGGTCGCCACGGTCGCGTTCCTGGCGCGCCTGCGCGACGGTGTCGAAGTAATCGTCGGGATACGCGCGCGCGGGGCGGATCTCGAACAGGTCGGATGGTTCGGCGCGATGGATCACGCCGGCCAGCACCCGGGTATTGCCCGAGCGCGACAGGTACGCCACCAGCGTGCGCGGGCGCACCTGGGCCGCGCCCGGTGTAGCGGCGCTGGTCGCCTCGGCGCCGTCAGCCAAGGCGCCCAGCGCCTCGTTGAGCGGCAGCGCTGCCATCGCCGTCATCATGGCGCGGCGCGCGCGATTATCGATGGTCATGGCCGCTCCTCAGATATCGAGCTTGCGCTCGCTCATCCACTTGACGATGGCCGGATCGCGGTGCGAGAAGAAGCTGCTGGTAGCCGTCTCCAGGGTGGTGATGCGGGCGAGGTCTTCGCTGTCGAGCTGGAAATCGAACACGTCGAGGTTTTCCGCCATCCGTTCGCGGCGCGTGGTCTTGGCCAGCGCCACCACCTGGCGCTGTACCAGCCAGCGCAGGATCACCTGGCCGATCGACTTGTTGTATTTGCTGGCGATATCGGCCAGCGCGACATTCTGGAACAGGTTGTTGCGACCTTCGGCAAACGGCGCCCATGCCTCGGCCTGCACGCCGTTTTCCTGCATGAAGTGCACACTCTCTTCCTGCTGATGGAACGGGTTCATCTCCACCTGGTTCACGGCCGGCTTGATGTCGTTGAACGCGATCAGGTCCATCAGCCGGTCGGGCTGGAAATTGCTCACCCCAATGGCGCGCAGCTTGCCGGCGCGATAAGCATCCTCCATTGCGCGCCACGAGCCGTGCACGTCGCCAAATGGCTGGTGGATCAGGTACAGGTCGAGGTAGTCGAGTTGCAGGCGCTGCAGCGACTTGTCGATCGCGGCAGCGGTTCGTTCGTAGCCGGTGTCCTGCACCCACAGCTTGCTGGTGATGAACAGCTCTTCACGCGCCACACCGCTGTGTTTCACGCCCTGCCCCACGGCGCCTTCGTTCAGGTACGACGTGGCCGTGTCGATCAGGCGATAGCCGGCGGCAATCGCGTCGATCACGCTGCGTTCGCATTCGGCAGGATCCGGGATCTGGAACACGCCAAAGCCCAGCAGGGGCATTTGCTGTCCGTTATTGAGGGTTACGTAGTCCATGGTTGACTCCTTGAGGTGAGATAGGAAGAATAAACGCGGCGACCAGCAACAGCGCCAGCACCAGCAAGCCCGCCGAGCAGGCCAGCGCGGTGTTGACGCGGTGTAGCAGCAAGGTGGCGCCGGTGGCCGTGTCTGCACCGTAGGCCGCGACAGCGACCAGCGCTGCCAGTCCCAGCGAGTTGCCGAGCTGGTGGGCGACATTGACCACGCCCGATGCCGCGCCCGCATCCCGTGCCGGGACGCCGACGATGCCGGCTGCCGTGAGCGGGCTCAGCGTCAAGCCCTGGCCGATGCCGATGATCACCATCGGCAGCGCCACGGCCAGCAGGTAATGGTGCTGCGCCGATACCTGGCTCAGCCACGCCATGCCGATCGCACACAGGATCAGCCCAGTTGCCAGCAGGCGGCCGTTACCGAAGCGTGCCGTCAGGCACGGCACCTGCAGCGCCACCACGAAATTCACGGTGGTCATCGGCAGGAAGCCGAGGCCTGTGACCGCGGGCGGATATTCGAGTACCGTTTGCAGGTACTGCGTGGTGAAAAAGAAGAAACCGATCATCGCCCCCAAAAACAGCAGCCGCGCACCATAGGCTGCGGCCCTTGCGGGCACCGCGAACAGGCGCAGTGGCATGATCGGCTGCGCCGCGTAGCGTTCGTTGACCACGAACGCCACCAGCAACAGCACGCCGCCGGCCACCGCGACCTGGGTGGCGGCATCAAGCCAGCCGGCGCTGGCCGAGCGGATCAGGCCGTACACCAGCGCGGTCATGCCGGCGGTGGACGCGATGGCACCCAGCACATCAAAGTGGCCGGTGCTGCGCGGGGTTTCCTCGATAAAGCGCAACGCGGCCCAGATCATGAGGACGCCGATGGGCAGGTTGATAAAAAAGCCCACGCGCCACGACAGCCACTCGGCCAGCACGCCGCCGAGCACCAGCCCCACGCTGGCGGCAATGCCGGCCACGGCGCTGTAGTACGAGACGGCGCGAGTACGCTCAGCGCCTTCGGCAAACGTGGTCTGCAGCAGCGCCAGTGTCGACGGCGCCAGGATGGCCGCACCCAGGCCCTGGACGGCGCGCGCACCCACCATCCAGGCGGGCGTGGGGGCCATGCCGATCACCAGCGAGGCCAGCGTGAAAACGGCCAGGCCCAGCACCAGCATGCGGCGCCGTCCCAGAATATCGCCGGCGCGCGCGGCCAGCAGCAGGAAGCCGCCGAAGGTCAGCGTGTAGGCGCTCTGCACCCAGGCCAGGCCGGTATCGGTAAAACCGAGGTCGCGGTGGATGCTGGGCAGGCCGGTGAGCACGATGGACGTGTCGAGCACGATCATGACGTAGCTGACCAGGATGATGGCAAGAATGGCCGTCTTGTGCGGCGTGGCGTGTGATGCAGACATGCGAAGGTTTCCAGGCAGTGACTCAAGGAGACACTGTAGGCCAATCGCATTGGTGCGATAAGTAGGCTAAATCAGGATGCACTTATTAGATAAACTCATCAAAGCAGCGTAGTGCAGTGTTTAGCCCGTTGCGGTCTTTACGTTGAATTTTTCTTCGGGGCGGTCGACACCAGTCCCTGGTTGACCTGCTGCGGTCATGCCGGTTATAGCTGTGCCCGATGTGCCTCTGGTGCCGTCATGTAATCTGTCCACGGTAGTCACACCGTTTTAAGGCTGCGGAGCAGCGTTTCCAGGGGGTCGTTATCCTGACCGTTCCCCCCGAATGATCACACACTGCCGTCTCCGATAGCGCCACAATCGCCGGAATTTTCGACTTGTGTGCCGGCCAGCTTGGTGCGATTGGCCCAGCAGCCCTTGCGCCCAAACACAGGCGATAAGGGTAGAGGTCTGCCACCGAGTCGCGCTGCTTATGCATGCCTGTGCTTGCCAGCCATCGCCGCCCAAAAACAAAAAAGCCCCTGAAAATCAGGGGCTTAATAGGCTCAGTTTGCCAGCGTTTGCCGGCCTCTGCCGACTAGAAAATCATTCCCACTCGATTATTAATCCACCACCTAAGCCATTGAATTTAAAATGTATTTTTTATAGAGTACGGGTGCATACCATCAAAAATACCATCTATGCGGAACTGGTCATGTAGGGGCAGACGTGGATGCAGAAAGATCGTCGTAATATTAATGAACGTTCGCCGATCGCTCAGCAGCACCGGATAGCAATATCGCACAAATCGAAGTTGCTCGCATGTGGCATCCTCGCGAATTGGTCAGGCGGGTGACTGTCGATTGTGCTTCGATGGGAGTCTACCCTTTCGAACTATCGCGCCTCGCGCTTTGCATGCGTACCAGGCAGGGTTAGCGCCGGTGCCCCCCATGCCTTAAAACGGCGCACCGCATGGTTTGCCATGGCGTGGGTCCCGCTCACTGTCGGCCAGCGGTGCCGCTCAAGCGGTCTGCCACAACGGCGTTGACGACCGCCTGCAGGACGTGAATCGCCCAGCGCTCCCCCTGCCTTGCGCGGACCGGCCTGCACTTCGCCCTCGGTGATACCCAGCAACGGCGCGATGGCGCCGATGTTGACCGCGTACAGTGTGGTGCCGTACAGCGCGCCGATGGTGGCTGGCGACATCGACGGCGCCAGGTCGCGCAGCGCCGAATATATCGCCTGGCGTCCGAGATGGATTCTGCTCACTTGGCGCATAACTAACAAGGTCTACTTGGTAGTACAAGGTAATAAAATCGGTCCGCGCCACTTTCCGGCAGTGGGTCCGGGCCGCGAACCCATCCAAACGACTCATACAGGTGAACCGCAGCACGCATGTCGCCCCACGTCTCAAGTTCCAGCCGAGTGAAATGCGGAGCAACGGCCTGCGCTACGCCCTCAGTGAGCAGCGCCCGGCCGATACCTTTCCCTTGCGTGCTTGCATCGACGTGAAACCCGAAGAGCTTGGCAGCTGTTGCCTCCGGACGCTGAATTGCGAGGCAACCCACCAGTTTTCCATCGACCTCTGCTACCAGTTCAATTTCGTTAGGCGTATTGGCTACGCCAATCGCTCCGACGGCAGCATCCAGTCCCGCAAAATCTGCAACCAAGCCAAAAGAAGTCAATGATTTCTGAACCAGAGCTTTGGCACCTGAATTATCGGCGGGAAGTGCTTTACGTATTGGCATCGCAGACCTGTTGTGGAGAGTGAGAAAACGATTCTATATTACAGCTCCAGGCAGCAGTCAGGCTGCGACTCAAAGACCGAACGACATTTCCCTGGCCCAGCCTTGGGGCTACTTTGGCCACGACAAATAAATTTCTGTTGCCGCCGGCCCGTTAAGCTTCGCGCATCTGCAACGCGTGCACCAGCGCCCAGTCCTGGTCGTTGGCGTACGGGTCCGCCAGGTGCGCTTTCTGACCGTTGACCGTGACCGGGTAGACAAATGCAGCAGAACCCCTTCCTTCCGGCGTGAACAGGCTCAGGTTGTTACGCACGATGGTGTCGGCACGGCTGGCGTATTGGCGCTCGCCACCGGCCTTGGCGTAGTGGTCGAACGCCAGCGCGGTCAGCGTGCTCCAGTAGTGCGGGAACGTGTCGCCCCACAATTGCCGCTTGCCGAACCAATACCCATCCCAGTGCCGGATCGCCACTTCGTGCAGGTGATGGTCGGGCTGGCGGCCGTTGAACAATTCGAGCAGTGCCAAGTGCGGCAGGGCCGCATCGAACCAGCGCCGCTCACCAGTCGCGCGGTGCAGCTCGAGCAGCAGCAGCGTAGCAGGCGCCACAATCGACTGCTCGAAGTTGACCTCGCTGTGCGGATAGTCGAGCCCCCGGGCCGCGAATTTTTCTGCGTGGCGGGTGAACATTTGCAGCAGTCGCTGGTGGTCGTTATGGCGTCCGGCAGCCTTGAGAGCGTTCAGGCCGTCGTACACGGGCAGGCCGATCGGGTAGAACGACAAGCCGTCGTTGGCATAGTAGCTGTCGATGGTGCGCACGAACATGTCCATGGCGGTCTCCGATCCTGTCAGGCGCGCGACTTCCAGGTGCAGTTGCGCGACCCACGGCCAGTTATACAAGCGCGGTCGGTCGACGTCCACGGCATTGCGCACGTAGCCGTCGGCGCGCTGCAGACGCTGCACAACAAAGCCATGGTATTTCAGCAGCGCAGCCAGCGCCGCCGGGTCACGCCCGGGCTGCAAGCGCAGCCAGCGCGCCAGCAGCACGCCCATTCCCAGGCGCTCGCGCCCTTCGTTCAGGTCACTGCGCCCGCCCGCGCGCACCTGCACGTCGGCCTGATTGTCATAGACCAGCAAGGCGCCATCGAGCACATCGCCCGGCCGATCGACCTGCTGACGTTTGACAATGAAGCGCACGCGCGCGGCAATCAGGTCGTCAAGCGGCGGAACGGCGTTGAGCAGGATGCGGGTATTGACGCCCGACGGCGTGGTGAGCACGCAGGTGGCCTCCCCTGGTGCACGCGGCGTCCACGTGGTGGCCACGCCGCCTGCGGCAGCCGTCAGCGTCAGCGGCTGCCCGTTGACGGTCATGCCGGCCCCGGCCAGATTACGGCCACGGCCCTCGATCGCGACAGACTCTCCCACATAGGCAGTATGGCGGGGCGCATCGAGCTTCACAAACGTGGACGAGCGCTGCGCGCACTGGGCAAAGAAATCATCCCATCCCGTGTGCCAGAACAGCGTCCAGGCAACGGTGCGCGTGGCGCCCGGTTGCAGTCCCGCGATATCGGGGTGTACCAGGAACGTGCCGCGCGTATTTGACGAAGTGATCTCGTCGCGGCCCGCGATGCTGTAGCCGGACCAGCCGCCTTCGGTGACGACCAATCCCAGGTGGGGCGCGCGTCCGCCCATGCGCAGCGTGGCGACCCAGGACGTGGTGCCGCCAGCCCACACATGCGTGTGGCACCGGTGTTCGAGCACCTCGGCAGCGCTGGTGTAATGGTCGTTGAACGGCAGCGCAATCGCGCAGCCTGCCTTTCCCTTGTGAGCGACAGGCAGCACCTCGGTGCCGGTGTTGGTCAGTGCATAGCGCTCGTGCAGTGCAGCCCCGTCCAGCGTGCGCGTTACCTCCACTTTCAGCGGCCCAACCTGGTACACGGTATCGAGCGTGGCGATCCCGGTCTGTGTCGTTGCCAGCGGCGACTCCCAGCGCCCGCGATGCAGGTAGGCGCTGCCGATATCGGCGTAGCCCAATCCCCATTGAGACGAGCGCGGCTGCCACGGCGCGTTGGCGGGGCCGCTGATCCAGTTCATCGCACTGGGGTCGCGCGGATGGACGATGGAGACCATGCTGCCGCTGGCGGTATCGATCTCGAGCCGAAAACTGGCATTGGCCCAGGTTTTGCCGGACGGCGCGGGGGCGACCGGTTTGGCGGCAGCCTGAACGGTGCTGGCGTTGCCAACCACCACCGCGGCGAATCCTGCCGATCCTGCTGTCTGTAAAAAGTGGCGACGTTTCATCTTCCTCGCTTTCAAAGGCTATGCATGAGAACCTCCGTCGGCGATTCCTGCTGCGATGTAAAAAGCCCCGCCGGCAGGCGGCGGGGAAACCAGCCGGAGACACCAGGCTGGGGGAGAATGGGCCGCGCTACAGTCAGGCCAGGCAGACTCTAGCGCGGCAATTCGATTGTGAAAGCGCCAACAAAAGGCTGGCCCGTCGTGGTCTCCACGCGACACGGCTCCTCGGGACGATCCGCCTTGGTCTGGCGCCCGACCACGGACGAGAGGATGCGCACCCGCCCCGTCTCGGCGGCCACGTAATTGAGATAGCCGTCGTTCTGTACCCGGATGGCGGCCCCGGCCGAATTGCCCAGTTCCGCCCAGCGGGTGGCTTTCATCACCTGTTCGTCCGGACGTTCGCCGATGCGCTCGGCATACACGCCCAGCGTGGCGGCCGCCTTCATGTTGGGATACGCATCGAGCGGCCCCAGCCCCAGCCAGCGCAGCCGGTCGAAACCGGGCGCCGTGTGCAGCTCCATGCCCACGTGCGGCAGCCACGCCGCCTGCACCGCGGGCATCACGCTGTACTGCACCGTCAGTGCGCCCGCCGCGTTGACCCGGTAGGTGTAATCGACCGTGAAGCGGTTGCTGGCGTCCACCGTGTAGCGCACGGTGGCGCGGATGGCCACATGGTCCTGGCCCTGCTCCACCTTCCACTGCGATACGCTGGCGGTATAGGCGTTCAGGTCTACCCGCTTTTCCGTCATCTTCAGCGTTTCGGTATGGTTCAGGGTGCGCCACAGCGTCGGCTGCAGCCTGGCGATGCGTGGCGCACCCTGGTAGCTGGCCTCGCCCAGTTCACCGGAGGCGGGGTTGAACCGGTACGTGGCGGCGCCTGCGCGCACCATCAAGGCGCCGCCTTCGCTGGCGACGACCGGCGCCGCTAAAGCAACCGCCGGCGCCGCCACCACCGCAGTGGTGGGCTGCAGCTCGACACTGCGGCGCGAAATCTCGCTGCCGTCGGCATGCGTGGCGGTCAACGTCACGTAATAGGTGGCGCGCGGCTTGAACTCCCTGAGTGCCGTCAGGGGCACCTCGAACCACGCCAGCGCATGGGGCACGCCGCCCCCGGCCAGGGTGCCGGTGGCCAGGGTCCGGTCATCCTCTTTCAGCTGCCAGGCGAGCTTGACCGCGCTCAGGTTGGTGAAATCGAAATCGTTTTGCACGGGCAGCCGCAGCGTGGCCTGGCCGGGCGTGACCGCGAGCGCGTCCACGGCCGGGTTGACCTGCGCGTACACGGCCTTGGCCTCCCAGTAGTCGCGCGTGGGCCGGCGATACGAATCGACGATGCCGTCAAAGTGGGCCTGGGGCAGGTTGAGCGAGCGCTCTTCGGTACCATCCGGCTTGCGCTTGACCACGGTAAGTCCCTGGTCCGCCCACAGCCACATGGCGCCGCCGGCGCCGGCTGCATGCCGGGTCAGCGCTTTCCAGCGGTCCTCGAAGCCGCCGAAACCCTCCACGCCGTAGGCATGACTGAATTCGGTGGTCACGATGGGCCGGTCGGAACGCGCCGCCTGCTCGTCGTACATGGCAGCGCTCCAGTAGTGCGGCGCGCGGATGTCCACGTCCTTCGGCAGCGTGGCCTCGGCGCGCAGCGGCAGCAGCACCGGGCGCGAAGGATCGAGCGCCTTGGTGGTGCGCAACGATGCCATGTGCAGCGTGCTCAGCGGATCTTCATTGCCCACCGACCAGATCACCACCGACGGGTGGTTGATGTCGCGCGTGACGCTGCGATACGTACGGTCGAGAATGGCAGCGGCCCGTTCCGGGTGGTTGTACAAATCGTCGCCGCCAAAACCCATCGAAATCTCGTTGCTGACGTACATGCCGAGTTCGTCGCACAGGTCGAGGAACCCTTCGGCCGGCACATAATGGGCAAGACGCAGATAGTTGATATTGCCCGCTTTCATCAGCTCCAGGTCCTGGCGCCAATGTTCCTGGCGCGTGGCGCGGCCCACGTCCGGGTGTTCGTCGTGACGGTTGGTGCCGCGCAGCTTGACGGCCTGGCCGTTGACGCGGAAGATGCCGCCCTTGGTGGAAATCTCGCGGAAGCCCACTTTTACATTGCGCGTGTGGACCACCTTGCCGCCCTCCACCAGCTGTATGCTCAAGCCGTACAAGTTGGGCGTCTCCGCGTTCCATTGCAGGGGCTTCTTGACGCGCATGGCCAGCGCCGTTTCGCCGCCGGCGCCCGCGTGCGCCGGCACCGTGGTGTCCTGTGTCTGCACCAGCTTGCCGGCGGCGTCAAACAGCGACAGGCGCAGCGTATACGGGTCGCCCTGGTCCATGATCACGGTGGATTCCTTGCGCTTGCGCTGGTCGTTGACCATTACCCGCACCTTGAGGTCGGCATCGCGGTAGTACTGGTCGAACTCGGTCTGCACCTCGGCCCGGTCAATAAAGCCCAGCTTGGGCATGCTCTCGAGCGTGACGTCGCGATAGATGCCGCCCAGCGCCCAGTCGTCATTGGTATCGAGTACATATTCGGGCGATACCTGCCGCACGCGCACGGCCAGCACGTTGTCTGCGCCGGGTTTCAGCTGGTTACTGATTTCATAGGAAATCTTGTTGAAACCATTGTCATGCCGGCCCAGCGGCTGGCCGTTGAGCCACACCTCGGCCGATGACCACACGCCGTCGAAATGCAGCAGCGTGCGCCGCTCGGTCCAGCTGGACGGCACGGTGAAATGGCGCACGTAAAAACCTTCGGCCGCCTCGCCTTTCCATGACTTGTACTGCGGCTTGTCGTAGCCATGCATGACCCAGTTGGAAGGCACGGGCATCGGCTTGAAGGCTGCCAGGTTGAAGCCTGGACGGTGGAAATCGGCCAGTTTGCCGGCCTCGTCGGCATTGGCGCCCAGGGCGAACTGCCAGGTGCCGTTGAGCGTGACAAAATTATCCGCCGTGGTGGGTGCGCCCGCCGGCGCCTGGGGCGCGGGCGACTGCGCTGCTGCCGGCGGCGCCATCGCCGCCAGCGCGGTCAGCGCGGTGAGCCCGACCGCACACAGCCGGGCCACGCTGGCGTGCACGCGTCGTTGCGCTGGTTTCCTATGCTGCTGAGACATACTGGTCCTTTTTTCTGGTTGATGAGCGTGGTGCATGCTGCTTAGAACTTGTAGCCGACGCCGGCGTAGTAACGGCGTCCATTCCAGCCGAGGTCGTTTTTCCGCATCGATCCGCCCGCCGTCGTTTGCGACACTTCGTCGGTCAGGTTTTTCGCTTCGATGGAAAACGTCAAATTGGGCGTGATACGGTACTGGACCTTGGCGTCGAGATAGCCGCTTGCTTCCATGAACACGGGATTGCCGGTGTTGACATCGGTGCTGCCCGTGTAATAATCGTCGCGGTAGTTATAGGCCAGGCGCGCGTTGATCTGGTACTTGTCGTACCAGAGCGAGACGTTGTAACTGTTCTTCGACAAGCCCGGGAAGGACAGCACGCTGCCATCGAGCGTGTTCAGGATTTCCGCGCCGCGCGCATACTTGTACGTCATGCGCGTGTAGTTGGCGTCCAGGCCAAAGCCGTTCAGCCAGCCGGGCAGGAAGGTCAGCGCAGTGCGGCCCGCCAGTTCGAAGCCCTTGGTGGTCGCGCCCTCGTAATTGACGGTGGTGCGCACATCCCACAGTTTGCCGTCGCCAAACAGATCCTTGCGCACGGTGACATTGGGCATGATGGACGTCTGGATGTCCTTGCGGAAGTAGGCCAGGCTCAGCTGGCTGTCGCGGTTCGGGTACCACTCCACCGACAGGTCCTTGTTGGCCGCGCGGTATGGCTTGAGCTCAGGATTGCCCGCCGTGCAATCATCGGTGCCGTCACCGCCGAACTGCACGCTGCCGCTGCCTTCGAGGCAGTTGATGGCAGGCGCCAGCTTGTCGATGGAAGGACGCGACATGACCTTGCCGTAGCCAAGGCGCACCGCCAGTTGGTTGGGCACCAGCCAGGTGGCGGCATTGAAGCTGGGCAGGTAATCGCTGTACTGGTTGTTCTTCGTGACGATGGTGTTGGCGATCACCCGGTCGTCATAGCTGGAACTGCCCGCGCTGCGCTCCACGCGCCGGCGATATTGCTGCAGGCCGGTGGACTGGGTACGGGTGCCGGTATAGCGCAGGCCCGCGTTGCCTTCGATCTCGTAACCGAACAGGGTGTGGTCGAAGTCGAGCCGCAGGTACGCCGAACGGATCCGTTCCTGGGTATCGTAGGCAGGCACCTGGGGATAGATGTTGCCATCGCGTCCCAGCGCCTGGCGCACGTCGTCATGGTTGAAGTTGGACGTATCGAAGAACGGCAAGCCGCCCTGGTAGTTGGGCGACATCCAGCCCGACGGGAAGCCGGAAATGCCGGATCCGCTGAGGAAAGCAGGCGACGTGGACCGCACTGCCTCCACCAACTGCTGCATCTGTTGCGGTCCCACCCAGATCTCCGAGTTGTTGCTGTTGATGAAGGACTGCGTGCTGGCCGGCCGGGTAGTGGTGCCGGTGAACAACGGATCCCAGTTCCACACCTGCGTGACGTTGGCCGACTTGACGTCGAGGTCATCCGAGGTGCTGGCCAGGTTGCTGCCGTTATCGATCAGGTAGCCGCCGCCGTTGTACTGGAACATGCGGGTCTTGCGGCCCTGGCCGCCAAACCAGATCTTGTTGATGAACGGCAGATTGGTGCGGTAGCGCAGGTCGAGCTTGACCTGGTCTTCGCGGCTCTCGGATTCGGTAGGCCGGTAATTGAACTCCGCCTTGATATACGATGACGCGCTGTTCGGGTCCCAGCCCTGCGGGAAGGTGAAGTGCGGGCGGCCGTCGGCGTCGAGCGTCACCGTCAACCCCGGTGCATTCTGGGTCAGCCCCAGGTAATTGGTGTCATTGGCATAGGCCGAATTGCTCTTAGCCGCCAGGCCTTCGATATCCCACGCACCCTGGCGCCAGTTGAAACCGGTGCTGCGGTACTGGGAGTCGCTGCGCTGGGCAAAGTCGCGCGCGGTGGTGCTGAACGCCGCGTTGCCGCCGCGTCCCGCGACGGCCAGGCAGTCGCCCACCACGTATTGCGTCACGTGGTGATTGGTCACCACCATGCCGGCCGGCGTGGTGGTAGTGCTGATCGGGGTGCAGGAACCGGCCGTGGCAACCGTGCCGTTGGCGTTATAGACCGGCATGGTGCCGGCATTGGCCAGGCGGTTGACGTCGGCCAGATCGGTGCCAAAGGTGAGATCCTGGTAGCGGGCATCCTGCTTGTTGCGCTGGTAGCTGGCAAAGACATTGAGTTCGTTGCTGATCTTGTATTGCGCCGTGAATTCACCGGACTTTCTTTCGTGCGAGCGGCGGCCGATCACGTAGCGCGGCACCGACGGCGAATAGTCGAACCACTGGCGCTCGCATTCGGTGCGGTCGGCGGTGCCCAGCGCGGCGCAGCCTGCCTTGTCAGCCACCGCCGCTGCCTTGGCATTCATCGACGTCACGGTTTTTTCTGGCGAAAAATCCCAGTCGCGCAGGAAGCGCCAACCGGTGTTGCGCACGCTGTCGCCCTGGGTGTGCACCTTGTCGAAGGTCATGTTCGCCATCAGTCCCAGGTTGCCACCCAGGAAGCGATCGGCCACGAGCAGGCTGGCGCGCGGTTGCAGTCCGCTGCGCAGGCTGTTTTGCTGGCCCGACAGGTTGCTGGCCACCGTCAGCTTCTTGAAGTCGAGCGGGCGGTTGGTCTTGACGCTGACGGTGCCGCCAATCCCGCCTTCGGTCAGGTCGGCCGTAATGCCCTTGAAGACGTCGATCGATTTGATCAGCTCGGCCGGGAGCTCGCGCAGTTCGGCGCCACGGCCGGCCGTGTTATTGGTGCTGAGTACCGACAGGCCGTTGATCTCCACGCGGTTCAGGTCCGGCTCGACGCCACGGATCGATACCTGGCTGCCCTCGCCATAATCGCGGGTCAACTGGACGCCGGTTATGCGCGACAGTGCTTCGCCCACGTTTTTGTCGGGGAACTGGCCGATATCCTCGGCCACGATCGAATCGGTCACGGTGCCCGCATTTTTCTTGCGTTCGATGGCCGAGCTGACCGACTGGCGCGTGCCCGAGATGACCACGACCGCCGGGTCGGTTTCCTTGGCGCTGGCAGCAGCAGGCCCGGGGGTCTCCTGCGCCAGCGCGGCATGCGATGCCAGCAGTGATACAAGAGCGGCCACGGCAGCCGCTCCGCGCTTGCGGGTGAAGGCCGCGTCCTGGTTGATACTATGTTTCATGTGAACCTGTCTCCTTTATTGTTTTGTTGACCGGCGCGGTGGCGCAGGACCCGCCCGGTCGCCATCCATGACGTCTTACTGCACCAGCTTGATGATGAATTGGCCGCGGTACGCGTGGCCTTCGCCGGTGGTGAGCACTGCCGTGTCACCTTCCGGCAAGCGCCCTTTCGAGCCCCTCCCCGCCACTGCCGACAGGATGCGGATGCTGCGCCCATCGCCGGTGGCGGTATCGATGAAGCCGGGCCCCGTCACCTTGAAACGGGTGCCGGCGCCATCTGTCAGTTCGGCCCAGCGCGCGGACTTCACGCCTTGCATGGCAGGGGTATCGAGCGCCCCGGACCACACACCGAGGATCGCGGCAGCACTTTCGTTGGGATACGCGTCCAGCGGCCCCAGCCCCAGCCAGCGCAGGGTTGCCAGCGGCGCCGCCGCTTCGAGCCGCATGCCGACGAACGGCAGCCAGGGCGCCGCCACCTCGGCCTGCACGGTGTAGTCCACCGACAAGGTGCCGTCGTCCCTGACCAGGTATTCGTACCGGTACGTAAAATGGTTGGAACCATCGACGGTGTAGCGCACCTGGGCGCCGAGATGTGCTGCGCCCGGCTCCTGGCGGACGTTCCAATGGATGGCCGCGGCTTCATATTTGTCGAGATCTGCAAGGTGCGCGCGCTCTTCCGCTTTCAGCAGCACGGTTTCATTACCGTTGAGCTTGCGCCACAGGGCCGGGCGCAACTGCGCCAGCACGGCACGGCCGTTGACGGTGGCAGATCCCAACTGCCCGGTTTTGGGATCGAACACGTATGCGACGGCGCCCGCCCTGACCGTCACGCGGTCACCCTGTTCGACCGTGACGGCCGCTGCCGGCGCGGCCGAAGCAACGGACGGTGCGGCCGAGGCGGCGCCGGCCGCAGGCAGCAGCTCGACCGACCGGCTGGTGATCTCGCTGCCATCGGCACGTGAGAACTTGAAGCGTACATAGCGGGTTTCGTCCGGGCGCGCGGCGTCCAGGGCTGCAAGCGGCACCTGGGCGTCTGCCGTGGTGTGCGGCGCAGCGGCCAGCGCTGCCGCGCCGCTGGCCAGCGGACGGTCGTCTGCCATCAGCGTCCAGTCGATCTTGACGGCGCCGAGATCAGTGAAGTCGTAGTCGTTACGGATCGGAATGGCAATGCTGCGCTGGCCCGGTGCAAGCGGCAGCGCGGCAGCCGCCGGATAGACTTGGGCATACACGGCCTTGGTTTCCCAGAAATCGCGCGTGGGATTGCGGTAGGCATCGACGATGCCGTCCCAGCCGTCGGGTGTGACCTTGAACGTGCTGCGTAAGCTGCCGTCCGCCTGGCGTTGCTGGTACTTCAAGCCCTGGTCGGCCCACATCCAGATGGCGCCGCCAGCGCCGGCCGGGTGCGCGATTAGCGCGCGCCAGCGGTCGTTCAGACCGCCGAAACCCTGGTCACCGTACGCATGCGTGAATTCGGTCGTGATCACGGGGCGGGTGGACGCTGCGGTAAATTCGCTGTTCTCCCTGGCAGTCCAGTAATGGGGCGCCATGATGTCCACCTCGGGCGGCAGCCAGTGCTCGGCGCGCCAGGGCAGCAGCACGGGCCGGGTGGGGTCCCAGGCCTTGACCGCGCGCAGCGATGCCATATGCAGACTGGTCAGCGGGTCTTCATTGCCGATCGACCAGTAGACGATGGAGGGATGGTTGAGGTCGCGCGCCACCGTGGCGTACGAGCGCAGCATCACGGCCCCCGCATAGGCCGGATCGTTCAGGTGGTCGCCGGTGTAGCCCATCGCTACTTCATTGCCGACGTACATGCCCAGTTCGTCGCACAGGTCGATAAATCCCTTGGCAGGCGGATAGTGGGCAAAGCGGATGAAGTTGACGTTGGCGTCCTTCATCAGCCTGATGTCCTGCAGCCAGTGTTCGCGCCTGGTGGCGCGGCCCACGTCGGGGTGCTCGTCGTGGCGGTTCACCCCGCGCAGCTTGACTGCCTGGCCATTGATGCGAAACACGCCGCCAGCCGTGGACACCTGGCGCACGCCCACCTTCTCGCTGCGCTCGTGCACCACCTTGCCGTCTTCGAGCAATTCGACGCGCAGCTGGTACAGGTAGGGCGTCTCGGCAGTCCAGTGGTGCGCATCGGCCACGCGCAAGGTGGCGCTGGTTTCGCGGCTGGTGCCATAGTGGCCCGGAACGGGAAAATTGCGCTGCTGCACTTCCCTGCCCTGCATGTCGCGCAGGGTGAGGCGCAGCGCGTAGGGCGTGCCGGGCCCCACGTAGTTGCCAGGGATGACCTTTTTGTGCTCGTCGCCCACCATTACCCGCACGTTCAGATCGGCGTCGCGGAACTGATCGTCGAACCGGGTCTGGACGATGACGCTGTCGAGCCAGCGTTCCCTGGGCATGGCTTCCAGCGTGACATCGCGATAGATGCCACCCAGGGTCCAGTCGTCGTTGGTATCCATCCCGTATGCATGCGGCGTCTGGCGCACGCGCACAGCCAGCTGGTTGTCGGCGCCGGGCTTCAGCCCATCCGTCACTTCGAACGCAAAGCCGGTAAATCCGCTGTCATGCCGCCCCAGCGGCTTACCGTTGAGCCACACTTCGGCAGAATCCCACACGCCATCGAAATGCAGCAGCGTGCGGCGATCGTTCCATCCGGTTGGCACGGTGAAGTGATGCAAATAAAAACCTTCGGGACCGAGATCGTTCGGGAATTTTTTATATGTCGGTTCTTCGAAACCGTGCAGCGCCCAATTGGCCGGTACCGGTATCGGGCGAAAGCCCCGGGCGGTGTAGCCGGGCTGGAAAAAGCCCGCGAGTTTCTCGGCCTCTGCGGCAGTGGCCGCATGCCTGAATTGCCAGGTGCCGTTCAGGCTGAGCCTGGTCGCGTCAGCCAGCGCGGATGTGACCGTGCATAACAGGGCCAGGAAGATGGCGGCGCCTCGAAAACCGTTACGCGCGGCCCGGGGGGATATATTCATTGATGTCTGCGTCTCTATATTGGATTTAACCAGGTTGATTGCCGATTAATCCGGATTATTATTCGATGGCGCGCCGCGTATTCAAGTGGCGCCACCACGCAATCATCATCAGATATTTCCATGGCTTCGGCAATCTCGTGCCCCTGCTGAATACGCAAAGCTGCAACAATCCGGCAATTTCAGGTTTTTATTCCGCTCGTTATATTTCAAATTTTTTCGATATTCATATCAGCGCGATATGCTTCGATATCGAATGAAATATTTTGAAATATAAAAACAGGGAAACGCCGACAGTGGTGGATGAGATATTCGGATTTTTGCGAAGTGGCAATAAAAACGGCGCGCTGGCGCTGGTTGCGTGCTTCGCAAACGTGCAAAATCCCGCTGAATTACGCTCAGCCCGGTGATTTTTTCTGGACGCAGCCGGCTGCGCGGCCATTCCGTTGCTGCTTATATAACTTTATCGTTATCGACCGACGTTAATCTCCGAAGATGTCGAATTATTTCAAAATATTTCAACCCTAGTAAGCATCGTCGTTTATGGAATAATGGCGAATACCTCGACGCTTTTGGAACCACACAATGACCAGGCTTCCCACCATTCTCGTTGTCGACGACGACCTCGATATCTGCAAACTGCTGGCGGACTATCTCGACAACAACGGTTATCACACGCTGTGCGCGGAAGACGGACGGGCGATGTGGAAAGTGCTGGACGACGTACGGCCCGATCTCATCGTGCTCGACCTGAATCTGCCCGGCGAAGATGGTCTTACCCTGTGCCGCAAATTGCGCAGCACGTCGAACGTGCCGGTGGTCATGCTGACCGCGAAAGGCGAAGCGCTGGACCGTATCCTGGGGCTGGAAATGGGCGCCGACGATTACCTGCCCAAGCCGTGCGAGCCGCGCGAACTGCTGGCGCGCATACGCAGCGTCCTGCGGCGCAGCACCGCCACGGCCGGCCACAACCCGACCGAGAATGCGCAGCGCATCATGTTTCTTGGCTGGACGTTCGACCTGATCGCGCGCCACCTGCTGCGTCCCGACGGCTTGCTGGTGCTGTTATCGGGCGCGGAATTTCGCCTGCTGCGCGTGTTGCTCGAACACGCCAACCAGGTGCTCACGCGCGATCAGCTGATCAGCCTGGCGCATGGCCGCGATGGCGAAGCGCTGGACCGGTCGATCGACCTGCAAATCAACCGGCTGCGTAACAAGCTGGGCGAAGAAACGCGCTCATCGAAAATCATCAAGACGGTGCGCAATGGCGGCTACGTGCTGGCCGCGAAAGTGCAGATCGAGGTCGGCTGATGAGACGATTGTTCGATACCATGGCCGGCCGGGTGACCCTGGTGCTGGTCGCAGGGGTGGTGGTGGCCGCCACCCTTACCCAGCTGTTTGCGGAAAGCGAGCGCATCCGCGCGGCCGCCCAGGCCCGCGACGGCATGGTGCTGGACCGGTCCGACCAGGTGCTGCGCGAAGTCCAGGACATTGCACGCGACCGCCGCAGCACTTATCTGGCAGCCACCAACAAGCAGGGAGCGCGCCTCGATCCCGAGACGCAGCGTGCACCCGTGGCGCCGCAGCCGTCGCCGTTCGCACAGGCGCTGGCAGCGCGCATGGGGCCGGGCTACACGGTACAGTCGCTGTGGGCGCGTCCACCGTCCTGCCTGAAAGACGTGCTGCAGGCCACCGTGTTCGGACCGGTACACATGCCGTTCAAGGGCATCTGCGAAAGCGTCAGCGTGGCGCTGCCCGATGGCGACCGGATCCGCATCACGGTCACGCCCCCGGGCGTACCGCGTCCGCAGTATCCGAACTACATGCTGGGCATCGCCATGTTCTTGTTCAGCACGGTATTGCTGGCGTTCTGGGTGGTGCACATGACGGTGCGGCCGCTGCAGGACCTGGCCAAGGCGGCACTGCGCCTGGGCAAGGACATCAACCAGCCACCATTGCCGATTGCCGGCGTGGCCGAGATCCGGCAAGCCACTACCGCGTTCAACACCATGCAGGGTATGTTGCGCGAATACATACGCCAGCGCACGGAGATGCTGGCGGCCATCACGCATGACCTGCAAACTCCGTTGACGCGCATGCGCTTTCGCCTGGAAAAGGTCCAGGACGAGGAACTCAAGGACCAGTTGCTCGGTGACCTGACCGCCGTGCTCACCATGGTGCGCGAAGGACTGGACCTGGCGCGTAGCACCGATACCAACGAGCCGATGCAGGCAATGGACCTCGACTCGCTGCTCGACAGCGTGTGCAGCGACGCCAGCGAGGCCGGCCAGCCGGTGACATTGCAGGGGCAATCGGGCAGCGTGCTGGTGGGCAGGCCGCTGGCGTTGCGACGCTGCCTGACCAACCTGATCGACAATGCAGTCAAGCACGGGAAACAGGCAGATGTCTCGATCGAGCGAGTTGACGGCGCGGTACTGGTGCGCATTCGTGACCAGGGACCGGGCATAGATGATGAGGAGCTCGAACGGGTGTTCGATCCGTTCTACCGGGTGGAGTCATCGCGCTCGCGCAAGTCCGGCGGTACCGGCCTCGGCCTGACAATTGCGCGCAATATCGCGGTTCAGCACAAAGGAAACATCGTGCTGGCAAACATGGCAACCGGCGGGCTGGAAGTAACGCTCAGCTTGCCCGATGCCGGTGCCAATACCTGACGCTAACATAACGGCTTCTGCAATTCCAAAAGGAAGGGCTCTGAACATCTGGGGTTTGGAAGAATCAGGCGAATAGCAGTTACCAGCTTCTGCGAACAGCTTGATTCCTTCGCGCAGGACGCCATACCATGATTAATACCATCAACTTCGAACCCAACCACGCTGTCGCATTCAGTGTGCCGCCACCAGTGTGTGCTATCACCCTGCCTTCGAGGCCGCCGCGCGCGACCTGTCCAACTGACCCAGCAGCGTCAGTGGCGGCGACCTGGGCTGGGTGGAACATCAAGCAGGGCGGCATCGGTGCGTACATTCCGTTTGATCGCCATGGGCAGCCGGTGGAGAGATCACGTAATGCAGGTCGACGACGTTGCCCGCACGGTGCCATCCCGCTGCGGTCATCCCACGGCGGGCTTGGTGCCTTGCTTAGTCAGCGGCGCTTGAACGTATGCAACTGTTCCTTGCGCAGGTAGTGGAGTCCGAACATCAGCCCACCGGTCGGCCCCGAATGGGTATAGTCGCCAGCAATGCGCACAATCACATAGTCGGCGCCCTCCTCCACCACATCGGCGTTGAATGCCAGCATGAGCTTGGGTGAAATAATGGCGCTGACGGTGGAGCACGCGAGGTGCATACTGCCCACGTCGGCTTTGTACAAGGTGCGAGTAAGTTCACCGCGCGCATCCTTTTCCAGCAGGCTGCGCAGCGTGTCGGCCGACTGCACCAGCTCGCCCCGTAAGGGCACCAGGATATCGTCCTTGCCCTCCGCCAGCGCCGTGCGCCCGTACGTGGTGGGCAGGTGGACCAGGTAGCGTCCGGTCCAGTCGCCGCGCTGCATGCGCGCGACCAGTGCGATCCGGTAGTGTTCGTCGCTGCAATCGATCATGTAGGCCAGCGGGTGCACCACCACACCGTGCCCGCTCGGACTCAGCAGGCTGCTGCCCGCCATCGCCGCCTGCACGATCGCGTAGGGATCGACCGACGCGTACTTGCGCGCCAGCGCTCCGGCCTGGTGGGTATTGAGCGCGCCAATCACCGCTTCGGCCACGAACGGCACCGGCACCAGCATGCCGGCTGCATTGTCGGTGGTAATCAATACGAACTGGCTGTCCGGAAACGGTGAGCTTTCGTCAGGCAGCTCCTTGGGCAGCGAACGTTCCAGTACCAGACCTTGCTGTACCACGTCCGCCGGCACGGCGGTGCTTTGATGGCTGGATGCACAGCCGGCAACGGCCACGATCATCGCCAACACGGTATAACGCCACATGCGGTTCCTTTTTAAGTATTAAGGTCCTGCGCGCCCGTGGTCCGGGGCGGCCAGCCTGGAGGTGATTCCCCGCAGCAGAAATAACCCGTACAGGAACACGGGCAGCACGACCAGCAGCGGCAGCGCCGACCATACGGTGGCAGAACCGCTGGTAACAGGCTGCGCCAGCACGCCGAGCATCAAGGAATAATTCCAGGCGGCATGGACCAGCACCATCGGCCACACCGATCGCGTACGGATGCGGATGGCCAGGTAAGCAAACCCCTGCATGAACGCGGCAATCGACTGCATCACCGCCTGGTCCCACCGCCCGGTGCCGAAACCGTTGAATGTATGGACAAGCCCGAACGCGAGCGACGTCAGCACGATAGCCGGCCACAGTCGATACCGCCCCCATAGTGCGTGGAATAAGATACCCCGAAACATCAACTCCTCGGAGACGGCGACCAGCAGCATATTGACCGCTACCACCAGCAGCAGGTCACGCGCAGGCAAACCCTGTGCCACGTCAAACGCCAGCATCAGTACTGCATAGACGGCCGGCAGCCATGCCAGGCGCCAGGCCCCGGCTGGCGACGGCCACTGCAATCCCATCGCTGCCGGGCCGGCGCGCCACGCCACGCAGAGCGCGAAGCACGCTGACGCCAGCCACGGCAGGCCGATCCCGGCGGCGGCCTCGGCGCCCAGCGAATGATGTCCGCGGTCTGACAGGAGAGTACCCAGACCGATGGTCAGCATCAACCACGCCAGCAGTACGCTTAAGGCGACGCGCAGAGTCATTGACCCCGTACTCATGCCCAGCCGCCGGTCAGCACAGCGCTCAATGCTGCAGCACGATCGTCACCAGCGCCACGGCATCGTCGACAGCGCGCAGCGCGTGCGGCACGCCGCCGTCGAGGTACAGCATCTGGCCGGCGGTCAGCTGCACGGTGCCTCCGCTCGCGTCGAAAGCAATTTCGCCCTCCAGGCACTGCACCGTAATTGGACCCTTCACGTGGTGTTCGGCGAGCTCCTTGCCTGCTGGCAGAACGAGGCGTATCAGTTCTATCTGTTCGGTCTTAGCGAGAGCGATTGCTGAAAAACTTTTGCGGGTCGTTGCCGGGCTGTGCAATGTGATTACCTGTCCCGATTTGGCATGTTCGAGGACCATGATACCTCCGGAAATAAGATGTTTTAAATACTAAAATATCGAATCTGCACGGGCAGTTTACGGATTCAACAGAGACATTAATATGAAAAGCATCATCACAGCATCTCTGGACTTCTACCACTTCTGCAGACGAATTAGGGCCCGCATTCAGGCGCGCCCACAAACCTTGGCTGCGATGTGCTGGACAGTGCAGCGATGACAGGTAACCTCCTGGGTCGGTTCGGTACTGCAAGTACGAAGCACCGAAAATTATCGCGTACGGCGGCGGATGAAAATAAAGCAAAGCCGTTGATGATGTAATCAGCATCATCAACGGCTTTCTATTTTTCTAACTAATTCAGTAGGTTATAGCATCTTCATTCCCACTCGATGGTCGCCGGCGGCTTGCCGCTGATGTCGTACACCACCCGGTTAATCCCGCGCACTTCGTTGATGATGCGATTGCTCACCTTGCCCAACAACGCATGCGGCAAATGCGCCCAGTGCGCCGTCATGAAGTCCTGCGTCTGCACCGCGCGCAATGCCACCACGTATTCATAGGTGCGGCCATCGCCCATCACGCCCACCGATTTCACTGGCAGGAACACGGCAAACGCCTGCGACGTCGCTTCGTACCAGTTCTTCGGCAAGTTGTCGGAATCCACTGCCTGGCCGGCGATGAACTCATACGGCATGTTGCGCAGTTCTTCGATGAAGATCGCGTCGGCACGGCGCAGCAGGTCGGCAAACTCTTTCTTCACTTCGCCGAGGATGCGCACACCGAGACCAGGGCCCGGGAACGGATGACGGTACACCATGTCGTGCGGCAAGCCGAGGGCCACGCCCAGCTTGCGCACCTCGTCCTTGAACAGTTCGCGCAGCGGTTCCAGCAACGACAGCTTCATGTGTTCCGGCAGGCCGCCCACGTTGTGGTGGCTCTTGATGGTCTGGCCCTTTTTACCTTTGCCGGCCGACTCGATCACGTCCGGGTAAATCGTGCCCTGCGCCAGCCACTTGGCGTTGACCAGCTTGCCCGATTCGGCATTGAACACTTCGACGAATTCGCGGCCGATGATCTTGCGCTTTTGCTCGGGGTCGGCAACGCCGGCCAGGTGGCCCATGAACTGGTCTTCGGCATCGATGCGGATCACTTTCACGCCCAGGTTCTTGGCGAACATGTCCATGACCATCTTGCCTTCGTCCAGGCGCAGCAGGCCGTGATCGACAAACACGCAGGTCAGCTGGTCGCCGATGGCGCGGTGGATCAGCGCGGCAGCCACCGACGAATCGACGCCGCCGGACAGGCCCAAGATCACTTCATCGGTACCGACTTGCGCGCGGATTTTCTCGACCGCTTCGCTGATGTAGTCGGGCATGTTCCAGTCCGATTTGCAGCCGCAGATTTCGTGCACGAAGCGGCCCAGCATGGCCTTGCCCTGCACCGTGTGGGTCACTTCCGGGTGCCACTGCACGCCGTAGAAATGCTTTTCTTCGTTGGCCATGGCGGCGATCGGGCAGCTCGGGGTGTTGCCCATCAGGACGAAGCCCGGTGGCATGTCCAGCACCTTGTCGCCGTGGCTCATCCACACCTTGAGCATGCCGTGGCCTTCGTCGGTAACGAAGTCGTTGATGCCGTCGAGCAGCTTGGTGTGGCTGCGGGCGCGCACTTCGGCGTAGCCGAATTCACGCACCAGGCCGTTTTCAACTTTACCGCCCAGTTGCGCGGCCATGGTTTGCATGCCGTAGCAAATGCCCAGTACCGGCACGCCCAGCTCGAACACGGCGTCGGGTGCGCGCGGGGCGTCGCCTTCCAGGGTCGAGCTGTGGCTGCCCGACAGGATCACGCCGGCAGCGCCGTAGTTGCGGACGAACTCGTCGGAAACGTCATACGGGAACACTTCCGAGAACACGCCGGAATCGCGCACGCGGCGCGCGATCAGCTGGGTTACCTGGGAGCCGAAATCGAGAATGAGGATTTTTGAGTGCATAAGGTGTTTGAGCTAAAAGATGAAAAAACGCCGGCATCGCGCCGGCGTTTGCAAGGGACTTAGTCGCCCGAACGGTAGTTCGGCGCTTCCTTGGTGATTTGCACATCGTGCACATGCGATTCGCGCATGCCCGCCGAGGTGATCTCGACGAACTCCGCCTTGTTGCGCAGCTCTTCGATGGTGGCGCAGCCGCAGTAACCCATCGACTGGCGCACGCCGCCGACCAGCTGGAAGATAATCGCCAGCACCGAGCCTTTGTAAGCGACGCGGCCTTCGATACCTTCAGGCACGAACTTGTCGGCCTTCATGGTGGCGTCCTGGAAGTAGCGGTCGGCCGAACCGTCGGACATCGCGCCCAGCGAGCCCATGCCGCGATACGATTTGTACGAACGGCCCTGGTACAGGATCACTTCGCCGGGTGCTTCTTCGGTACCGGCAAACATCGAACCCATCATCACGGTGGACGCGCCAGCGGCCAGCGCCTTGGAAATGTCGCCCGAGAAGCGTATGCCGCCGTCGGCGATACATGGCACGCCCGTGCCTTCCAGCGCTTCGGCCACGTTGGAGATCGCGGTAATTTGCGGCACACCCACGCCAGCGACGATACGGGTGGTGCAGATCGAGCCTGGGCCGATGCCGACCTTGACTGCATCGGCGCCGTATTCCACCAGCGCCAGCGCAGCGGCGGCAGTAGCGATGTTGCCGCCGATGACGTCCACGTGCGGGTACTTGGTCTTGATCCACTTGACGCGGTCGAGGATGCCTTGCGAGTGGCCGTGGGCCGTATCGACCACCAGCACGTCGACGCCAGCGGCAACCAGCAGGTCGATGCGCTCTTCATCCTTGGCGCCCACGCCGACGGCCGCGCCAACGATCAGCTTGCCGTGCGAGTCTTTCGACGCATTCGGGTGCTCGGTCGACTTCTGGATATCTTTTACCGTGATCAGGCCGCGCAGCTCGAAGCTGTCATTGACGACCAGCACGCGCTCGAGGCGGTGCTTGTTCATCAGGCGCTTGGCTTCGTCGCGGTCTTCGTCGTCCTTGACGTACACGAGTTTTTCGCGCGGGGTCATCTTGGCGCGTACTTCGGCGTCCAGTTCCTGTTCAAACCGCAGGTCGCGGTTGGTGATGATACCAACGACTTCCTTGCCTTCGACAACCGGGAAACCGGAAATGCCGTGCAGTTCGGTCAGCTTGATGACGTCGCGGATTTTCATGTCCGGCGGGATCGTGATCGGATCGCGCAGCACACCGGCTTCAAAACGCTTGACCTTGGCAACTTCGCGGGCCTGATCGGCCGGGCGCAAGTTTTTGTGGATGATGCCGATACCGCCCTCTTGCGCCATGGCGATCGCCAGACGACCTTCGGTCACGGTATCCATCGCTGCGGACAGCAACGGGATATTCAGACTGATGTTACGGGTCAGGCGCGTTTTGAGGGACGTATCCGCAGGCAGAACATTGGAGTACGCTGGAACGAGGAGCACGTCATCGAACGTGAGTGCTTTTTGAAGTAGACGCATAGTATTTCCTATAGGCGCAAAGCGGCATTGTACAGGAAAAGCGCCTTTCTGTCTGGAACATATTCAGCCGCTGCCAGGAACAGCGCTATCATGAGCAGCTACCGCTACCGTCAAGTTCGAGAAAGGATGTGCGATGCGCTTGCCCCACCGATCAGCCACCGTGCTGGCATTGCTGGTCATCCACCTGGCCGGCTGGCATGCGCCCGCTGCGGCCCAGTATATGTGGGTGGACGACAAGGGCGTCAAACAGCTGTCCGACCGGCCCCCACCGCCGTCGGTGCCCGCCGCGCGCATCCTCAAAATGCCGCGCCAGCCGGCTGCCGGCGCGGGTGACGTCGGGGCCGCCGCCAGCAGCGCCATGACGCCGACGTCGACGCCGGACAGCTCGGCCACCCCACCCGCCCCGGCCACCACCGCCGAACGCGAAGCCGATTTCCAGCAACGCCGCAAGACGGCAGCAGCCGCTGAAAACAAGGCTGCTGCGGCGGCGCGCGACCTGGCCGAGCAGGCGGCCAATTGCAATGCCGCGCGTCAGAACCAGCGCGCGCTCGATGGCGGCGGCAACATCGTCAACGTCGATGCCAACGGCGAGCGCAGCGTGATGAACGACGAGCAACGGGCGGAATTGGCGAAAAACACCGAGAAAGTGTTGGCCTCGTGCAAACAGCATAACTCTCCCCTCTCGCATTGGGGGCAGCTGCCGTATGATATCGCTATCAATGTTCCTACTTTTTATACGATGACGAAATCTTCGGCGGTCCGCAGCCGCGCCAGCGGGCGCATTACTTTGGCGATGGTGGCCAAGCACGCAGGCGTGGCCACCATGACCGCATCGCGGGCCATCACCCAGCCCGACATGGTGTCGCAGGCCTTGCGCGACCGGGTGGACCAGGCTGTGCTCGAACTGGGTTACGTGCCCAACCGCGCTGCCCGCGCGCTGGCTTCGTCGCAATCGAAAGTGATCGCGGTGCTGGTGCCGTCGCTGTCGAACGCGGTGTTTACGGAAGTGCTGGCCGGCATCCAGGATGCGCTTGACGCCGACGACTATCAAATCCTGATCGGCAACACGCGCTACTCGGACCGCGAGGAAGAAAAACTGATCAACACCTATCTGCAATCGAATCCGGACGGCATGCTGCTCTCGGGCCTGTCGCACAGCGACCGGGTGCAGCAGATACTGACCACGTCGCGCGTGCCGGTGGTGTCGATGATGGATATGTCCACCGATCCCGGCCAGTTGACGGTGGGCTTTTCGCAGTTCCAGGCCGGCCACGCGATGACCCGCTACCTGCTGGACAAGGGCCACCGGCGCATCGGCTTCATCGGCGCGCAGCTCGATGAGCGCACGCTGCGCCGCGCCGAGGGCTACCGCAAGGCCATGCACGACGCCGGCCTGGCCGATCCGAAACTGGAAGTGATGGTGCCCGATCCCTCCACCCTGGCGCTCGGCGCCGAACTGGTGGGCCGCATGCTGGCGCAGGCGCCCGATTGCGACGCCATCTTTTGCTGCAACGACGACCTGGCCCATGGCGCGATTTACCAGTGCCAGCGGCGCGGCATCGCGGTGCCGGCGCAACTGGCCATCTGCGGCTTTAACGACTTGCCCGCCTCGGCGTGGATGAATCCGTCGCTGACGACCATCGGCACGCCGCGCTACCGCATCGGTTACGAAGCCGCCACCTTGTTGCGCGCAGTAATGAAGGGCGAACAACCAGCCAACCGCCAGATCGATCTGGGTTTCACCTTGATGGCCCGCGAAAGCGCTTGATATCCGCTCACCGTTACTAGGATCAACACTGGCCGGCGCGCCTCATCCCCGCGCAGGCGGGGATCCAATTTGACGTCCGCCGCACCGCGCGGCACTGACGAATTCCCGGCCAGCGCATGCCGTCGCTGCACCGCAGCATGAAATTCTGTTTACAAATTGTCCAAAACCCTTACACTGCAAAGCATCACTGTTAGCGCTAACATAAAATAAAAGCACCGGAGACCACATGATCACTAACTTAGCCAACAACATCGCTATCACCACCGTGTCACTTTTCGGGCAACCAGGCCACGCCTGATCCCACACCGGGCTCTCTCGGGGCGGCGCCTGCCGGCGCCCCACCCCGTTCCGGGCAGTGAAGCGAGCGCTTCACTGCCTGCTTTTTGTCGAAAGCAATTGTGACCACGATAGTCAATACGCCCCTCACCTGGCGCGAAAAATTCAGCTACGGCGTCGCCGACATGGGCTTCAATTTTTATTGGACCAATATCGCCACGTTCCTGCTGATCTTCTACACGGACGTGTTCGGCATCTCGGCCGCCGCTGCCGCCTCGATGATGTTCTCGATCAAAATCGTCAACGCCTTCACCGATCCGATGATCGGCGCGGTGGCCGACCGCACCACGAGCCGCTTCGGCAAGTTCCGCCCTTACCTGTTATGGATCCCGATCCCGCTGGCCTGCGCCGCCATCCTCACCTACACCACACCCGACCTGTCGCACGACGGCAAGCTGGCCTGGGCTTACGGCACCTATTTGCTGATGATGGTCTGCTACACCTGCATCAACATCCCGTACAACGCATTATCCGGCGTGCTGTCGGCCGATCCGCAGGAGCGCTCCACCGTCAACGGCCTGCGCTTCATTTTCGCGTTTGCCGGCGGCACCCTGGTGACAGCGGCCACGCCGGCCATGGTGGGCTGGTTCGGCCACGGCAACGACAAGCTGGGCTGGCAACTGACCATGCTGGTATGGAGCGTGTTTGCCTCGCTGCTGTTCGTACTCACGTTTTTCAACACGCGCGAACGGATTGCACCAGCGCCCACGCAAAAATCGAACGTCATGCAGGATATCCGCGACCTGTCGCAGAACCGGCCGTGGGTGGTGCTGTTCTTCCTGGCGCTGATCATCATGATCACCATCACGCTGCGCACCACCAGCGCCGCCTATTACTTCAAGTACGTGGTGCTGCGACCGGAACTGATGCAGGGCTTCGTGCCCGCGTACATGATCTCCGCCGCCCTCGGCGCGTCGCTCACGCCGGTGATGACACGCTACGTGGACAAGAAAAAGCTGATGATCATCCTGATGAGCATTACCGCCGTGCTGTCGTCGGCGTTCTACTTCGTGCCAGCCGACCAGGTGACATGGATGTTCGCGCTGCAGGTGGGCATGGGCCTGGCGCTCGGGCCCAAGTCGCCGCTGGCGTTTTCCATGTATGCGGATACCGCCGATTACAACGAATGGCGCACCGGCCGCCGCGCCACCGCCATGACGTTTGCCGCCGCCACGTTTTCGCAAAAGCTGGGTACAGCCATCGCGGTGGCCGTTATCGGCTGGATTTTCACGATGCTCGGCTATGTCGCCAACACGGCCCAGAGCAGCGGCTCGCAGGCCGGCATCATGTGGCTGATGTCGTTCATCCCGGCCGGCTTTGCCGTGCTGGCGGTGGCCGTGATGTGTTTTTATAACCTCGACAACCGCAAGCTGGTCCAGATCCAGGCCGACCTGCAGGCACGCAAAATTTAACCCTACGGAGTACCGATCCATGTTACGCCCCACCCACGATGGCGACCGCTTTGAACTGACCAGCCCCACGGCCATGCCGCGCGCCGGTGGCTTCCTGTGGAACCAGAAGATGATGATCCAGGTAACCTGCCGCGGTTACGCAGTGGCCCAGTTCATGCAGCCGGAACCGGCCAAGTACGCGCATGCGCCGAACCTGGAGGCCAAGACCTTCATGCAGCCGGAGCAGAATTATTATGCCCACCACCCGGGCCGCTTCTTCTACATCAAGGACGAGGAAACGGGCGCACTGTTCTCGGCGCCCTATGAACCGGTGCGCGCGCCGGTCGACCATTTCGCCTTCTCGGTCGGCAAGAACGACCTGGCGTGGATTGTCGAACACCTGGGCGTGCGGGTGGAACTCACCTTGAGCATACCCACCGCCGACGTGGTGGAACTGTGGTCGCTGCGCGTAACCGACCTGTCGGGCCGGGCGCGCAAACTGAGCGTGTACCCGTACTTCCCGATCGGCTACATGTCGTGGATGAACCAGTCGGGCGAGTACCGGCCGGACCTGGGCGGCGTGGTGGCCAGCAGCGTGGCGCCGTACCAGAAGGTGGCCGATTACTTCAAACAGAAGGACTTCAAGGACAAGACCTACTTCCTGTGCGAAGAAGCGCCCCACGCCTGGGAAGTGCAGCAGCAGGCGTTCGAGGGCGAAGGCGGCCTGCATCGGCCGTCCGCCATCGACGCCGAAGTACTCGCCAATGGCGACGCCCGTTACGAAACGCCGGCCGCCGTGGTGCAGTACCGCCTGGCGCTGGCCGCCGGTGCGTCGCACGACTACCGCTTCATCTTCGGCCCCGCTTTCGATGACGCCGAAATTGCCGCGATGCGCACGCGCTACCTGCACGCCAACGGCTTTGCCACCGCGCGCGCCGACTACGCCGCGTACATCGCCAGCGGCGCCGGCTGCCTGCGCATCGAGACGCCCGATGCGGAACTCGATAACTTCGTCAACCACTGGCTGCCGCGCCAGGTGTTTTACCACGGCGACGTCAATCGCCTCAGCACCGATCCGCAAACCCGCAACTACCTGCAAGACAATATGGGCATGAGCTTCATTAAGCCCGCCGTGATGCGCGCGGCGCTCTTGCACGCGCTGGCGCAGCAGGAAGCCAGTGGCGCCATGCCCGACGGGATTTTGCTGGTCGAAGGCGCCGAACTCAAATACATCAACCAGGTGCCGCACACCGACCATTGCGTGTGGCTGCCCATCGCCCTCAAGGTGTACCTCGATGAAACCGGCGACTACGCCGTGCTGACCGCCCCCGTCCCCGGCAAGGACAGCGGCGTAACGCTCACGGTAGCCCAGCGCATGAGCGCCGCCATGGACTGGCTGCTGCAGGCGCGCGATGCGCGCGGCCTCAGTTATATCGCCCAGGGCGACTGGTGCGATCCGATGAACATGGTGGGTTACAAGGGCAAGGGCGTGTCGGGCTGGCTCACGGTGGCCACGGCGTATGCGCTCAACCTGTGGGCCGAGATGTGCGACAAGGCGGCCAGCGCCGGCATCGACCCCGCGCTGGTGGAACCGGCCCGGCACTTCCGCGCCGGCGCCCAGGCTGTCAACCGCGCCGCCAACGAACACCTGTGGGACGGCGACTGGTATGCGCGCGGCATTACCGACGACAACGTGATCTTCGGCGTGTCGAAAGACACCGAAGGCCGCATCTACCTGAACCCGCAGGCGTGGGCCATGCTGGGGGGCGCGGCCAACGCCGGCCAGCGCGCCTCGATTTTCGAGCAGGTGAAAGAACAGCTGCACACGCCGTACGGCGTGGCCATGTTTGCGCCGCCGTACAGCGCGATGCGCGACGACGTGGGTCGCGTCACGCAAAAGCACCCGGGATCGGCGGAAAACGGCGCGGTGTACAACCACGCGTCGATCTTCTACATCTACAGCCTGTATGCGGTGGGCGAAGGCGACCGCGCTTACGAATTATTGCGGCAGATGATCCCCGGCCCGTCCGAGGCCGACTACCTGCAGCGCGGCCAGCTGCCCGTGTTCATCCCCAATTACTATCGCGGCGCCTACCACCAGTACCCGCGCACGGCCGGCCGTTCCAGCCAGTTGTTCAACACCGGCACGGTGTCGTGGGTGTACCGCTGCTTCGTCGAAGGCCTGTGCGGTTTGAAGGGCGAAATCGACGGCTTGCGCGTGGCGCCGCAGCTGCCCAGCCACTGGGACGGCATCAAGGTGGTGCGCCAATTCCGCGGCGCGACGTTTGATGTAGTTATACAACGGGGCGATGTTCATGAAATCGTTGTCACACTTGACGGAAAACGATTGCCTGATACGCAAGTGACAGGTATCGTTGCGGGTGGAGCACATGCGCTGGAAGTCATTATTCCGCGTTAAAGACTGAAACATCACTACAAGGATAACTAAATTGAAGAAGCGTCTCTGGCTGTCGCTGGCCCTGGCCTACCCCCTCATGATGACCGGTGCGGCGCATGCCGCCGATATGTCCCGCCCCTGGCTCGACGCCAAGCTGTCGCCCGATGCGCGCGCCGAGCAGCTGGTCAAGGCGATGACCCTCGATGAGAAAATCCAGACCGTGTTCGGCTATTTCTCCACCGATTTCGAATCGAAAAAATATGTCGCGCCCAAAGAGGGCCGCAAGGATACCGCCGGCTTCATTCCCGGCATCGAGCGCCTTGGCCTGCCGTCGCAATGGCAGGCCGACGCCGGTGTCGGTGTAGCCACCCAGGCCGCGTCGAAATCGCCGCAGGAGCGCACTTCGCTGCCGTCCGGCCTCGCTACCACCGCCACCTGGGACCCGAAAACCGCGTTCGAGGGCGGCCGCATGATCGGCAGCGAAGCGCGCCAGAGCGGCTTTAACGTAATGCTGGCCGGTGGCGTGAACCTGATGCGCGAACCGCGCAACGGCCGCAACTTCGAATACGGCGGCGAAGATCCGCTGCTGGCCGGCGTGATGGTGGGCGAGCAGATACGTGGCATCCAGTCCAACCACGTGGTCTCCACGCTCAAGCACTACGCGTACAACGACCAGGAAACCAATCGCAATCACATCAACGTCAAGATCGAGGATGCAGCCGGCCGCATGTCCGACCTGCTGGCGCTGCAAATTGCCATGGAAGTGGGTGACCCGGGTTCCGTCATGTGTTCGTACAACCGCGTGAACGGGCCCTACGCCTGCGAGAGCGACTACCTGCTCAACGAAGTGCTGAAAAAGGACTGGGGCTTCAAGGGTTACGTGATGTCCGACTGGGGCGCCACCCACTCCACCATCCCTGCCGCGCTGGCGGGCCTGGACCAGCAGTCGGGCCACCCGTTCGACAAGTCGGCCTACTTCAACGAAGCGCTCAAGGAAGCAGTGGTGAACGGCCACGTGCCGCAGGCGCGCCTCGATGACATGGTCAAGCGCATCACGCGCAGCATGTTTGCCCACGGCCTGGCCGAGCACCCGGTAAAAGCTGCGGCGACCAAAGATGCCGGCATCGACTTCGCTGCCAACGGCAAGGTTTCGCAGACCGATGCCGAAGAAGGCATGGTACTGCTGAAAAATAGCCGCGACATCCTGCCGCTGGCAGCCACCGCGCGCACCATCGCCATCATCGGCGGCCATGCCAACGTGGGCGTGCTGTCGGGCGGCGGTTCGGCCCAGGTGTACCCGGTGGGCCTGTCGCCGGTGCCCAACGAAGGTCCGGAATTCTTCCCCGGCCCGATGGTGTATCACCGCTCGTCGCCGCTGCAGGAACTGGCGTCGCGCACCAAGGCCAAGCTCACGTACGCGGATGGCAAGGATGTGAAAGCGGCCGCCAAACTGGCAGCCGCTTCCGACATCGTGATCGTCTTCGGCAACCAGTGGACGGCCGAGAGCATCGACGCGCCCGACCTCAACCTGCCCAACAAGCAGGACGACCTGATCGCCGCCGTGGCCAAAGCCAACAGCAAGACCGTGGTGGTGCTGCAGACGGGCGGTCCGGTGGTAATGCCATGGCTGAACAACGTGGCGGCGGTGCTGGAAGCGTGGTATCCAGGCACCAACGGCGGCGCGGCAATCGCCCGCGTGCTGACCGGCGAAGTCAATCCGAGCGGCCGCCTGCCGGCCACCTTCCCGGCGTCGGTGGCGCAACTGCCGCGCCCCGTGATCGATGGCGATGCGGTGACCAAGGACGAAGACATCCTGAATAAAACCACCACCGACTACAACATCGAAGGCGCGGCGGTTGGCTACAAGTGGTTCGATTTGAAAGGCCACAAGCCGCTGTTCCCGTTCGGTTACGGCCTGTCGTACACCAGCTTTGCGTACGGCGATCTGGCGGCCAACAAGACTGCCGACGGCATCGAAGTGAGCTTCAGTGTGAAGAACACCGGCAAGCGTGACGGCAAGGCCGTGGGCCAGGTGTACATTGCGCCGGCCAAGGGCGGCTGGGAAGCGCCCAAGCGTCTCGGTGGTTGGGACAAGGTGGCCGTCAAAGCCGGTGAAAGCGGCAAGGCCACCGTCAAGGTCGATCCGCGCCTGCTGGCCATGTACGACAGCGCCAGCAAGACCTGGAAAATCGCCCCCGGCGAGTACGTGGTTACGCTGGCCGAATCGGCTGGCGCCAAACCTGCTGCCACGGTGAAGATCAGCCTTGATGCGCGCAGCGTCGATGTTCACGGCAAATAAGCAAACAAAATAAGCGAGCCAAACCCCGCGCGATTGCGCGGGTTTTTTTTTGCGTTACTGCTCTTTCCAGACCACGTCCACCACGTCCACGCGGTCGGCACGCCAGGCCATCACGGTCGCTTCCACGATCTTGCCCTGCTGGTCATCGCGCGTGGTGATCTTGCTGGCGTAGTAGTGATAGCCGTCGCCCTGCTTTTGCTGCGCCATGGAGACCGCCTTGTCAGCGAGGTCGCCGTGCCGGCCCAGTTGCTGGCCCACCAGCGCCAGCAGCGCCAGCACCACGCCGATACCGAGCGCCAGGTGGACGGCCGGCTGGCGTTGTCCGCTGGTCAGCAGCGCGGCCTGTATCGGCGGGCACTGCAACTGGTCGCGCAGCCAGTACAGCACTGCGCAAAACAGTACCAGCGGCAGCGCCTTGCCGATTTGTCCGGCCGGATCGAGCCGCAATTGGGTGAGCGTGAGGTCCAGCGGTTGCAGCAGCGCGATCACGCCACTAGCCACCGCAATCGGCAGCAGCACGCTGGCGATCCAGGCCAGGTAGAACGCGGCCTTCAGGCTGCCCCGCAGCAGCAGCGCGCCGCCGATGATGGCGGGCAGCGCCATGCTGTACGAATAATCGTTGCCGGCGGCGATGCGCGCCACCATGGCGGCGAAATCGATGGCGCCGGCGGCAATCAGGACGGCGCCGGCGCGGCGCAGGATGGCGTGCGCAGACAGCGTGGCAGGCATCAGTCGGTTGCCGTGGGAGCGGCGGCCGGTTTGCGGCGGCGGCGGGCGGTCTTGGGATCGGCGATCAGGGCGCGGTAGATTTCCACCCGGTCGTGGGGACGCAGCAGCGTATCGAGCGGCTTCTTTTTGCCGTACACGCCCACCGGCATGGTGGCCAGATCGACTTCGGCCACTTCCTGCGCCACCCCGGAGATAGCCAGCGCCTGCTCGATGGTGGTGCCCGCCGGTACCTGCAACGCGCGGCGGAACTGCACCGCGTCGCTGGCGTAGCACACTTCCACGGGGAAGGTAGCGGCGTCCATATTGGGGTCGCCCACCGGCTTAACCGCCAAGGGGCGCGTTGCCGTACACGGTTTCGGCGCGCTTGCAGAACGAATCGACCATGCTGTTGGCGATCATGCCGAACACCGGGCCCACCAGTTTATCGAGCAAGGTGCTGGAAAATTCGTAGCGCAGGTCGAGGTCGATCTTGCACGCGTCTTCGCGCAGGGCCTTGAAGGTCCACACGCCGTCCAGGCATTTGAACGGGCCATCAACGAGCTTCATGCGGATCGACTCGAACGGCGCGTTCTCGTTGGACGTGGTAAAGCTCTGCCTGACGCCGTGGTAGTTGATGCCCACGCTGGCGACGGTGCGGTTCTCGGTGCGCTCGCGGATTTCAACGCCGCCGCACCACGGCAGGAATTTGGGATAGTCTTCGATGCGCGCAACGAGTTCGAACATCTGTTGGGCGCTGTATCCGAGGAAAACTGATTTGTGCACTACTGCCATTGGCTAACCATTTGCTATGATGTGAAAAGAAGGTCTTTCAGCCGTAATTTTATACGCGAAACCGAAATTTAACCGACCCGGTACGGGTTTATCGTTAGCACCACCGAATTCATGACCATAGCCGATAACAAAAAAGCATTTTTTGACTACTTCATCGAGGACCGTTTCGAAGCCGGCATCGTACTCGAGGGCTGGGAAGTCAAAGCCATCCGCGACGCCCGCGTGCAGATCAAGGAAGCGTACGTCACCATCCGTGGCGACGAGCTGTTCCTGTTTGGCGCCCACATCAGCGCCCTGCCCACCGCGTCCACCCACATCAGCCCCGAGGCCGTCCGTACCCGCAAGCTGCTGCTGCACCGCGCCCAGATTGACAAGCTGATCGGCAAGGTGGAGCGCTCCGGCTACACGCTGGTGCCGCTCAACCTGCATTACAAGGAAGGCCGCGTGAAATGTGAAATCGGCCTGGCCAAGGGCAAGAAGCAGCACGACAAGCGCGCCACCGAAAAAGACCGCGACGGCAAGCGCGAAGTGGCTGCCGCCATGAAAACCCACAGCCGCTGATCTACGCCCATCTGTTGCGCAGCCAGTACACCACCCGGCCTTGCGCCGGGTTTTTTATTGCCCAAGTAATTTCTAAAGGGAAACATCCATGTTACACTGGCCGCAGATGATTTGTCATTCACGGCCCGTGTTCGCGTGGCGTGGAGACGTAACAAAGTCTACTTTTTGACAATGAGGCAATGAATGGCGCTGAAACTCGCAATGGCTGTTGCAGCCGGTTTGATCCTGTCGGGCTGCGCCACGCGCTACACGCCTGCGCCACTGGCCGCCAACTTCCCGACGACCAAGCAGGCCAAGCTGCAGGCGACCTATCATTGGGGCATCGTTGCCAACGCCATCGAGCGGCAACTGGCGGCGCAACTGAAAAAGACCCCTACCCGTCCCGTGTTCATCAACGTGCCGGCCGACCCGAACCCGTTCCAGCGCGCCCTTGCCACCCAGTTGACCACGTCGCTGGTGAATGACGGCTTCACGGTGGCACGCGCCCCGGCCGGCGCCCTGAAGATCGACATCGATGTGCAAACGCTCACCTTTGCCGCCAACCGCCGGCAATACAATACCCATTTCGGCCAGCGCTTTCCTCTTGCGGACGGCGTATGGATGGCGCAGGAGCTGACTGCGCCGCGCCTGGAAAACGAACCGCTCGACCCGCTGGAATCGGAATTCGCACCGGGCGCCACGCCGCGCACCGAGATCATCGTCACCCTGTCGGTGTCGGACCAGTACCGCTACCTGGCGCGCAGCACCTCAGCCTATTACGTGGCCGACGCCGATTATGCGCTGTACGGCATCGTCGATCCGGAACCTGAAAACACCAAACTGACGCGCGTGTTCAAAGTGCGCGGAGACCTGTAAATGCTGATGAATACACTGGCGCGCGCCGCCGTCCTGACTGTCGCCCTGCCGCTGCTGCTGGCATCGTGCGCCACCAACAAGGACAAGGAACAGCGCGACTACACCACGATCTCGTCCAACCAGTTCATCGACGCCAACTACAAGGCCGCCGATTCGCTGATGCGCCAGCTGACCGGCAAGCTTTCCGGCGACAAGCCGCTGATCATGGCCACCATCGTCAATATCGATGCGCTGGAGCAGACCACCACCCTGGGCCGGCTGGTGTCGGAGCAGCTGTCCACGCGGCTGGCGCAGGGCGGCCTGTCCATGGTGGAAATGAAATTGCGCAGCAATGTGTACCTGAAGCGCAACCAGGGCGAACTGATGCTCACCCGCGAAATTGGCGAAGTGGCCACCGCCCACAATGCCCAGGCCATCGTGGTCGGCTCGTATGCCGAGACCAGCGACATGGTGTTCATCAACGTCAAGGTGATCCAGCCGAACACCAATTTCGTGCTGGCCGGCCAGGATTATGTGCTGGCGAAGGAAGCGGTCGTCCGCTCCATGTTGCAGCGAAATTAAGCACGCAAGATTCCATAATGGCACCGCTGCCCTGAAATCCGTCATCCTCGCGCACGCGGGGATCCGCAGGTCCTCACACCAGCAGCGGCAACACGTCGATTGCCGACGCCTCCACCTTCAGTCCAATCAAATCGTCGGCCCGGGTCTTGCCCAAATTGATGGCAGCAATCGGCTTGCCGCTCGCTGCCGCGAGCTTGCAAAAGCGGTAGCCGGAAAACACCATCAGCGACGACCCCACCACCAGCAAGGCATCGGCCTCTTCCGCAAGGGCCAGCGCCCGCGCGGTGCGCTCGGCCGGAATATTATCGCCAAAGAAAATCACATCGGGCTGCAAGGTGCCGCCGCAGTGGTCGCACACGGGCATGTGGAACTGCCGGCCATCGAGCTCCAGCTCTGCATCGCCATCGGGACGCGCCTCGGGCACCACGCCCTGCACCGGACCATCCGTGACCAGATGCGGGTTCTGTTGCGCCAGCCAGGCCTGGATGTCGGCGCGCGGATGGACAGCGCGGCAGTCGAGGCACAGCACGCCGTGGATGTTGCCGTGCAACTCGATCACATTGCGGCTGCCGGCACGGTAGTGCAAGCCATCGACATTTTGCGTGATGATGCTGTCGATGCGGCCCGCCGCTTCGAGTTCGGCCAGCGCCCGGTGGCCAATGTTGGGCGCGGCGCCGGACAGAATCGGCCAGCCGGCCATGCTGCGCGCCCAGTAGCGCCGGCGCACCGCTTCGTCACGACGGAAATCCGGCCCCTGGATTGGCGGTCGGCCGCGCCGCACGCCGTCCTTGTCGCGGTAATCGGGAATGCCGGACGCGGTGGACAGGCCGGCGCCGGTGAGCACCAGCACGCGGCGGTGCCGGTGTAAAAAGGTGTGGAGCTGGTCGATCTGCGTGTTCAGGTTCATGGGCTACATGGTAGCACCACCGCCACCGCCCGGTGTCATGCTGCGCGCCAGGGGCTGACCCGGCAACCGCGGTCCCCGGTACGGATGCCATACCACTTGGGGTCGGCGGCCTACGGTGCGGCTGCAGATGATTTCGCCCGCACGCGCTGCGCTATTTCGCCGCCTGCTGGTCCAGCACCTGCATCACGGCTGCGACAATGGCAGCCGGCGCGGCTTGGGGCACCGGCACCACCGGGATCTCGAACGCCTTGCGGGCCGTGCGCAATTGGCTGGCGCTGACGTCAAGACTGTCGAGCTCGGAAGCGCGGGCGCGCCAGTAGGCCGGTTTCAGCACTTGCGTTGCTTGCGCGCCTGCCAGTGCGGGACCAACCTCGGGATTGTAGGCGACGGGCGCATACGCGCAACCGGCGCCGGTCTTGCCCTGCTCGGCCGCCGCCAGGCACGCCAGCGCTGCCTGCAACTGGTCGGCACGATCGGCCGGCAGACTGTCTTCATGCAGTGCATCGACCAGCACCAGGCCGGTGACTGCACCGCGTGAGCGCCAGGCAAACTGTTGCGCCACCAGCGCGCCATAGCCGGCGCCCACCAGCACCAGCGGGCCGTCGATCCTGGCGTTTTTCAGCAGAAAGCTCAGATCGCGACTGGCGTTGGCTACACTCGCGGCCCGGATGATGGGATCGCTGGCGCCGATGCCGGCGCGGTCATACACGCAGGCACGGGTGCGCGTCGCCACCTGCGGCATCACGGTGGACCAATCCCAAGCGGCACGGCCGGCGTCGGCCTCGAACAGCACCAGTGGCGCGCCTTTGCCCATGCAATACATATTGAGCTTGCGCCCGCCCACATCGACCTTGACCTGGGCGCCGGCAAAGGCGTCCTGGCCGGCAGGTGGAGCGGCGTGGGCCATGGCGGCGGCGAGGAATAGATGGGTGACCAGGGTGGCCAGCGTGGCCGAGGGGAGCAGGTTTTTCATGATGTGGCGATAATACTATCGATACATGGGGCGTACAAGGCAACGCAACATGCTGTCGAGGCAAGCAGGATCGCGTCATCCACGGGACACAACATGGCTTTCGCTCCACGAACGTCGAAGACCGGAGTATATTGTCTTTTTTAGCAACAAGTAAAAAACCATGCGCCTGCGTCGCTGCTTGCTGATCGCCGCCCTTCTGTTACCGAGCCTGCCAGGCGCGGCACAGGTCCCGCCGGAACCGCCACTGGCCCGCGAGACGGGCCGCGCCATGGCGCGTCAGGCGATCGCCCTGGTGGAACAGCAAGGCTTGCCGCCGCGCAGCCAGGACGAGTACCAGATGTTCAAGGCGAACTTGCAGCAACTGGTGGATGAGCAGGGCGACACCATCGACCGACAGCAGTTATACCTGCGCCTGCAGTTGATGCTCAACACGCTCGACACCGACAACCATACGTTTCTGACCCGGACCATACCGGCGGCGCCAGGGGGGCCCAGTACACCAGGCAAGCCTGACGCCGCGCGCACCGCCACGCTGCTCAGCCTGATCGCCACGCCGCGTGGCAAAGTACTGCACATTACACCGCCCCAGATCACGATGAGCGACCACCAGCACACGGACGAGTATCTGGCCCAAGGCCTGGCGCAGTTGCAGGCCAGCACGTTGCCAGGTGAGGTATGTGCGGTCGTCATCGACCTGAGCAAACAAAGAGGCGGCAATGCCTGGCCGCCGCTTGGCCTGCTGCGCCCGCTGTTTTCCACAGCGAACAGCGCGCGTTTTGTCGAGCGCAACAACCACCGCATACCAGTCCTGCCAGCCGGCTATGTCGCCGACACGACGCCCACCCCGCTCACCCGCTTTGCCGGTGAGCCGCTGGCATTCGTGATGAACGGCGAGACGTCAAGTGCGGGCGAGATGATGGCCGTGGCATTGCTCGGCGAAGGCAACCGGGTACGCAGCTTCGGCTGGCCGTCCGATGGTAGAACCACGGCCAACCGCACGTTTGCGCTACCCGACAACGCATTGCTGGTATTGAGCGGCGCACGCTATGCGCTCGCAGACGCAGCTGTGATCCGCGGCAAAATCATGCCGCAGGCGGCAGCCGCGCAAGGCGCCAACATGGCAGACGTTTTACTGGCGGCGGCCACATGGGCGGCAGAGCACGCGCAGCTGTGCAACGGCAGCAGCAAATAAACCCATGGCGAACACCAACTATCCCAGCACACCCGACGGTCGCTACTTTGTCGTCAAGGGACGGCTCTGGCGGCTCAGTAATCCACACCTCGCTGCCGATGCGCGGACCGCCCTGGTGCAGCAGCTGATGACAGCGCGCCGCCAGGTGGGCCAGGCCAAGCGTGCGGGAGATGCGGAACTGGAACGCCAGGCACGAGCGGAGGTCGACCGGGCTAAACACGGGCTGGGCGAACGCGGTCCCGTTTGGTGGACCGATGGCGCGCCCGATTTCAATCGGCATCTGGTGAAAAATACGCCGTATGCGCAGTGGTATGACGCGCTGCCGCGGACAGTGTCTTGAAACGGCGTGCCGCTACGCTGGTTGCTGATGTAGTCCTGACCGCGCCTTGGGATCGCGCGAAAAATTGCCGTCAGCGGCGATTCGACGAAGCGGTGGAAGCGTTCGGGCATCTCGCGCTCGGCCCGTTCGGCAAAGTCGTCATCAAGGTTGCCGACTAAGGTTTCCGACTGAGCTAAGCCGCTGAGTACGTCTGATAGAATTACATTTCACCAAGGCTGTTTCTTAAGCCGTTCTTGAAATTGAAAGCTCGCAGATACGGTCATCTCCAGCGAATTCGCAAAATGCTTTTAGTCTCGGTCGTTGTCGGCTGCGTAACGGCCAGAACATAAATAGCAACGGTGTTCAGAACCAGTGAACTCATCGTGCCACGAGTAAAGCTCTCCCGACGTGGTGCGCTGACCGCAGAGCGAACAACTAGCGGGTAAATCATCCCCGCTTTCGTTTCCGCAAAATGTGCACCGGTAGCCTGATCCAGACGCCTCGTTGACAACCATGGTATTGTTATTGCATTCCTCGCAATCCATTCGTATGGGTTCAGCGTCAGGGTCCGTCAAGTCCGTAAGGTTCACCTCTTCAATTTTGTCAGCTTCTTTAAGAGCATCGTGCAACTTAAACTGGTACTCATCAGATAGGACTCTGAAGATCGCTGTAGTTGCGTTTGGAATGCGTTTTTCTACATCCACAACACTGTAAGAATCTAGAAACTCTAAAACAGATCGGAATAGACGGCCGATTGTGATTCGTGCGGTGGGCACATCCATGTCGAACTTGTGGTGTTCGATATCATTACGAAGCCGCTTCAACCACTCCAGGTCCTTCTTAAAATCCCCCGCTACCGCGTCTTTATCTTCGTTATTAATGAAGTTGACAGCCTCCCACAAACCGATCGTCTTGGCCGTTGCAACGTCAATCTTCGGCGCAAAAGGGTTAGCATAGATTAGTAATGGGTGCTTTTCAGTGATGTGGTGCTTGAAGATCAGTTCAATGAAGTGTGACATGTGAAGCACACAAAACTTGTACGCCTTTTGATCACCTCCATCCCCTTCTTCGAACTTCTTTAGTGCCTCTTCCAAACTGTCCATCGCGTTGTCTAGCAAGTCCAATTTATGGCTCATGTGACCGTCCGTTAATGATGTGATTTGCTCGATCAAAAGTGTCGATTCAGCGCTGCTTGACTGGTGTGCCATCGGGGCCAAATTTCCAAACTGTGCAATACCGTTTCAAGCTCCCCACCTTAAGCAGCATTTCACGATGATTGCCCGTTGGACGCCCCCTTTGATAATCATGCGAGACTAATTGAATACTTGTGTTTTGAAATGCTAACGCACCATTCAACCCGAAAGCGATTCGGTACTCGCTCTGTCTTTCATAGTGACGTGTCTTTGACATCCCGATTCGGGAAGGAAATGCCCATTCGATCCCTACATCATCGCTAGGGTCGTAGTACGTAACAGGCGCGTGGAATAGGGTTTTATTTTTTATCGAAGGACGACGCCTTAGTGCAGAACGGAGACCAGTGAGTAACCAGATAGGGTCGTAAATTTCGATGCAGACATTTGCCTTGAAGTCGCGGGCGAGTTGAGCGGAAAGTTCCGTACTCAGGCACATCACAAAAATGTCTTCAGCTTGTGCCTTTGATTCAAGCGAGCCATTGAATATACGGGTCTCGCCGCTTTCAACCATCGTAAGAACAAGTCCTTCCTTCTTTTGGTGCAACCGGGTTCCTTCATACTTATCGCCACGCACCTGCTGCTCTTCGTAGTCACGGAAGTATGAGAGCGAGCGAAATAGAAGCTCACCGCGACGTACAAAGCCCTCAACGTACTGCTCAGGGATATATTTGTAGATGGATGACATGTACGCTCCAAGGTTCAACAGGCAATGCTACTCATCTATTGTAACTCCTGAGACGTGAGCGTCGCGTCAGGTTATGCCGCCGCTTTAAGAATCCGGTATACCGATGCTACGCCAATCTCACAAGCATTTGCGATGTCTTGTTTGCTTAATCCTTTTGCGTGAAGTGACAATACCTTGGCGGCTTTAGCCTGAGCCGTAGGAGCGCGACCAGCATACTTGCCTTCGGCCTTGGCCGCTGCGATGCCTACCTTCTGGCGTTCCAACATGTTCTCGCGTTCAAACTGAGCGATGGAGCCGAACAGGTTGAAGGTCAAGCGACCATTTGGCGTGCTGGTATCAATCGCCATATCAAGAATCTGGATGGAAGCACCGGCAGCTCAAGTGGAAAAATCCCTCGGCTCGATGCTCCAAACAATTTCGAATATACGGTTTCCTCGCGATAGGTCCAGACTTCTTCCAGTGAGCTCATTTCCAAACACTTATAAAAAACGCAGATTTTTCGGCCGATTTCAGCCAGAAGTAGAGCACTTTTTCAATCGCCCAGGCGGAAATCAACGGACCGCCCTTCGTTCCTTTTCAGACTTTCGTGCCCCTCGATGGTCATGACGTCAGCCGCGCTGCCAGATCGTTCACCGACGCCCGCCACGCCTCGTCATGCTCGCTCTCGGCCCACAACTGGCGCAGCTCCGACTGCTCCGACAGGATGCGCACCAGCGCCTGCTGTGCTTTCGCGGCGAGGTCGGTGCGCGGCTTGAGCGGGCCTTTGCCCCTGGCCTCGGCCCTGGCTTTTTGTGCATCTACCCACTCGTCGATGGATGCGCTGTCTTCGGTGCGCTCGCCGCCCTTGCCTTGCAGCCGCGCCAGCACTTCGATCGCCACCAGTGCTTCGGCCGCCAGCGGCGCTTCCAGTTCGTCGCCGCCGGCCAGCGCCGTGTCGAGCGTGTTCTCGATGGCGTCCATATTGCTCGTTTCGTGCAAGTCCTCGGCCCAATCCTGAGCGAAGTCATTGCCAAACGCGTCGATTGCCCATGTCCCCATGTCGTTCTCCTTAAGGTCGCACCGGTTTTACCAGTGGCACATCTTTTTGTGATTTGACGACTTGCATCGCAGTGGCGATCAAGCCGCTCATGTCGCCCAGGTTGGCCGGCACGATAATCGAATTATTGGTCTTGGCCAGCTTGCCGAATGCTTCCACGTACTGCTCCGCCACCTTGAGGTTGACGGCGTCTTCGCCGCCCGGTTCGCGAATGGCCGAACTCACCTGGCGCAACGCGTGCGCGCTTGCTTCGGCCAGCGCGATGACGGCCGCTGCCTCGCCCTGGGCGCGGTTGATGGCGGCCTGCTTGTCGCCTTCGGACCTGGCGATCTGCGCTTCGCGTTCGCCGTTGGCGATGTTGATCTGTTCCTGCTTGCGGCCTTCGGACGCGGCGATCAGCGCGCGCTTTTCGCGCTCGGCAGTGATCTGCGCCTGCATCGCGTGCAGGATTTCTTTGGGCGGCGTCAGGTCCTTGATTTCGTAGCGCAGCACTTTCACGCCCCAGTTGGAGGCTGATTCGTCGATCGCGTTGACGATGGTGGTGTTGATATGGTCGCGCTCTTCAAACGTTTTATCGAGCTCCATGCGTCCGATTACCGAGCGCAGCGTGGTTTGCGCCAGCTGGGTAATGGCGGCGATATAGTTCGACGAACCGTACGAGGCGCGCATGGCGTCGGTAACCTGGAAGTACAGGATGCCGTCCACCTGCAACTGCGTGTTATCGCGCGTGATGCACACCTGCGGCGGCACGTCGAGCGGGATCTCCTTTAACACGTGCTTGTACGCGATGCGATCGACGAACGGAATCACGATGTTCAGGCCCGGGCCCAGGGTCGCATGGTATTTACCGAGCCGCTCCACCACCCACGCGTGCTGCTGCGGCACCACGTTGATGGTTTTAAAAACAAACACCAACGCCAGTACAAACAGCACCAGGGTCACATTACCGAAACTGATATCCATCCAGGTCTCCTTCGTTTTAAATTTGATTAAGCTGCGACGATCAGGCGGCTGCCGCGCACTTCGCGGATAATGTACTGGCCCGGGACCGCCGCTGCCACAGACGAACTCCGGTCGAGTTCCACGTCCCACAGCGCGCCGCGGTACATCACGCGGGCCACGCCGTCCTGCCAGGCCGGCACGTGGATGGTCTGGCCGATGTCGAGGTTGACGTTGGGATCGCGCTCGGCATCCACACGCTTGCCCATTTTGCCGAACCGGCTGCGGCGCAATCCTACCGTGGCGGCCACACCCACGATGGCGGCCACCAGCGTCTGGATCGGCAGCGCCAGCCCGATGGCTGCCGCCAGGGCGCCTGCGGCCAGGCCGACAGCAATCATCAGCAAATAAAAGGTGCCGATGAACAGTTCGACGGTGACCGCCACACCGGCAGCAATCAGCCAGAATCCCCAGTCATCCATGATGTCTCCCCCACATATTTTTAAATACGTTTTAAATGCAAAAACCCCCGTGTCCCAGTTTGGGGCACGGGGGTCTTCTATGCAAGACGTCAGCTTGTTATTTCTGCAAACTTGCCAGTTTCTGCCACGTGTCGATCACCGAGTCCGGGTTCAGCGACATCGATTCAATGCCCTGCTCCATCAGCCACACGGCGAAGTCCGGGTGGTCGGAAGGACCCTGGCCGCAAATGCCGATGTACTTGCCTTTTTCGCGGCAGGCCTTGATGGCCAGCGACAGCAAGGCTTTCACGGCAGGATCGCGCTCGTCGAAGTCGGCAGCCAGCAGCGCCATGCCGGAATCGCGGTCCAGGCCCAGGGTGAGCTGGGTGAGGTCGTTGGAACCGATCGAGAAGCCGTCGAAGTATTCCAGGAACTGGTCGGCCAGAATCGCATTCGATGGCACTTCGCACATCATGATCAGGCGCAGTTCGTTTTCGCCGCGTACCAGACCGTTTTTCGCCAGCAGGTTCACGACCTTCTCGGCCTGGCCCAGGGTGCGCACGAACGGCACCATGATCTCGACGTTGGTCAGACCCATGTCGTTACGCACGCGCTTCATGGCCAGGCATTCCATTTCGAATGCACCCGCGAAGTCTTCGGCCAGGTAGCGCGCGGCGCCACGGAAGCCCAGCATCGGGTTTTCTTCGTCCGGCTCGTAGCGCGAACCGCCGATCAGCTTCTTGTACTCGTTGGACTTGAAGTCCGACATGCGCACGATGACTTTTTTCGGCCAGAACGCGGCAGCGATGGTGGCGATACCTTCGGCCAGCTTGTCGACGTAGAACGCTTTCGGCGAGGCGTGGCCACGGGCGACCGACTCCACCGCTTTTTTCAGGTCGGCGTCAATGTTCGGATATTCCAGGATCGCTTTCGGGTGCACACCAATATTGTTATTGATGATGAACTCGAGGCGCGCCAGGCCCACGCCTTCGTTCGGCACCGACTGGAAGTCGAACGCCAGTTGCGGGTTGCCCACGTTGAGCATGATCTTGGTCGGCAGTTTTGGCAGTTCGCCGCGCTGCACTTCCGAAATTTCCGTCTCCAGCAGACCGTCGTAGATCTTGCCTTCGTCGCCTTCGGCGCACGATACGGTAACGAACGTGCCGTCTTTCAGCACTTCGGTCGCATCGCCGCAACCCACGACTGCCGGCACGCCCAGTTCACGGGCAATGATCGCCGCGTGGCAGGTACGGCCGCCGCGGTTGGTGACGATGGCGGAAGCGCGCTTCATGACCGGTTCCCAGTTCGGGTCGGTCATGTCGGCCACCAGCACGTCGCCGGGCTGCACGCGTTCCATTTCCGACGGGTCGGTAATCACGCGGACCGGGCCGGCGCCGATTTTCTGGCCGATGGCGCGGCCGGACGTGAGCACGGTGCCGGTCGATTTCAGTTTGAAGCGCTGCTGCACGTCGGTCGCTTTCTGCTGCGATTTGACGGTTTCAGGACGCGCTTGCAGGATGTACAGTTTGCCGTCGCGGCCATCCTTGCCCCACTCGATGTCCATCGGACGGCCGTAGTGGTTTTCGATGATGACGGCATACTTGGCCAGCTCCACCACTTCGGTGTCGTTGAGCGAGTAGCGGTTGCGCAGTTCCACCGGCACGTCCACGGTTTTCACCGAGCGGCCAGCCTTGGCCTCATTGGTGAATTCCATTTTAATCAGCTTGGAGCCGATGTTGCGGCGGATGACAGGCGATTTGCCTTTTTCCAGCATCGGCTTGTGCACATAGAATTCGTCGGGATTGACGGCGCCCTGCACCACGGTCTCGCCCAGGCCATAGCTGGAGGTGACGAACACCACGTCCTTGAAGCCCGATTCGGTATCGATGGTGAACATCACGCCGGCGGCGCCCAGGTCGGAACGAACCATGCGCTGCACACCAGCCGACAGTGCGACTTCGGCGTGGGTGAAGCCTTTATGGACGCGGTACGAAATGGCGCGGTCGTTGTACAGCGAGGCGAAGACGTGCTTCATCGCTTCGAGCACGTTGTCGATGCCGACCACGTTCAGGAACGATTCCTGCTGACCGGCGAACGACGCATCAGGCAAATCTTCGGCGGTGGCCGACGAACGCACGGCGAACGACATTTCGGTGGTGGAATCGGCGACCAGGCGCTCGTAGAAGGCCGTGATTTCGGCCTGCAGGCGTGGCTGGAACGGGGTTTCGACGATCCAGCCGCGAATCTCGGCGCCCGCTTGCGCCAAGGCGCGCACGTCGTCGATATTCAGGTCGGCCAGGCGGTTGGCAATGCGTTCGGCCAGCGGTTTGCCGCCGTCGACGCTGTGTTCGAGGAAGTCGCGGAATGCCTGCGCCGTGGTGGCAAAGCCACCAGGCACACGCACGCCAGCGCCAGCCAGTTGGCTGATCATTTCGCCCAGGGACGCGTTCTTGCCCCCGACCGACTCAACGTCGGTCATGCGTAAATTTTCAAACGATGCGACGTAAACCGCTTCGCCAGCCTGCTCCTTCAATGCTGCGTTAGACATAAAAAACACCTTTTTGATGATAGAAATCTTTCAGCCGGGTGCAGACGTCTCCGTTTTGCTTGTTCTTGTTATTCTGGTCGTCGTGCACCACAATCATGCTATTGGCAACCATTCTACAGCCTGCGGCGCAAATTGACGATTCACGAATCAACACTGGCAGAAAACTACATGACACAAGAACAACGCCCTACCTTCCCCACGGCCTCCCGCACCGTGTTTTTCGTGTCCGACGGTACCGGCATCACGGCCGAAACCTTCGGCCATTCGGTGCTTACCCAGTTCGAGCTGCGCTTCCGCCAGATCCGGCTGCCGTTCATCGATACGCTGGACAAGGCCCACGACGCAGCCCGCAAGATCAACGAGGCGTTTGTCACCGACGGCCAGCGGCCAATCATTTTTTCCACGCTGGTGCAAACCGAGTTGTCGGACGTGATCCGCCGCTGCAAGGGCATGTACATGGACTTGTTCCAGACCTTTGTGGCGCCGCTGGAACAGGAATTGAACGTCAAGTCCACGCACACCATCGGCCGCTCGCACAACATCGTCGACAGCGAAGAGTATAAAAACCGCATCGAGGCGATCAATTTCTCGCTGGCGCACGACGACGGCCAGTCGCACAAGAATCTGGCGTCGGCCGACATCATCCTGGTGGGCGTGTCCCGTTCCGGCAAAACCCCAACCAGCTTGTACCTGGCCATGCAGTACGGGATCAAGGCCGCCAACTACCCGCTGATTCCCGACGATTTCGAGCGCGGCCGCCTGCCGTCGCAGCTGTACGAGTTCAAGTCGAAGATTTTTGGCCTGACGATTACGCCCGAGCGGCTCACCGAAATCCGCAACGAGCGGCGCGCCGGCAGCAAGTATGCGTCGATTGAAAACTGCCGCTACGAGGTGAACGAAGCGGAAACCATGATGAAGCGCGAGGGGATCCGGTGGCTGTCGTCCACCACCAAGTCGATAGAGGAAATTTCCACCACCATCCTGCAGGAAATCAAGCCGGATCGGCGCGAGTACTGATGCGGGCTGGCTTTCAACCCGCACGACCACTGCCAGGGTCTGCCCCCTTGCCGGGTCCGACCCTGATCGGCGCAGCTTGCGTATCGTTGGCAGAGTTCCAGGGTTACACCCTGGGCGGATCGGTATCGCGGGCGTAGATCCGGTGGCGTGTCAGCACCGCCACGAATTTCGCCAGCGCATCGGCCAGGTCGCAGGTTTCGGTGGCGATCACGCCAGGGTCGGGCTGGCCGTCCGCCATCTTGTCCGGGATGTGGGCGGCGCGCAGCAGCACGGTGCCGCTGCCCACGGCCAGCATCGGTTTGAGATGCCGGTACTGCAGCTTTAAAAATTCCAGCGCACGGGGATCGCGCGACAGCGTGCTGTCGCCATCGGGAAAGTCAGGCACGATTACCGCATCGAACAGCACCGACGGTCCCGCCTCGAAACTGATTTCCACGTCCAGCGGCGCATCGTCGCTGGCCGCCACCTTGCCGATATTGGCGCCCACCAGGCGCGGCACCGCGCCCGCGTCGAGCAGCGCCGCATACAGCTTGCGCGTTTGCGCACCATCGACACCAGCCGCCACCAGCAGCGCCACCCGGCGCGTGGCCACGCCGGCGTTACCGGGGCGGCTGAACAGCGACAACGGCGGCGACGGCGGGTACGGATGCGGCGGCCGCGGCGTGGCCGGCGGCAGTGGTTCCGGCACCTCCATGCCCAGGCTGGCGGCCACCGCACCGGCCAGGCCGCAGTCCACATTCACCAGCGCCGCCAGCACGCGCTTGCGTACCGCCGGCGTTTGCACCCGCGTCAATTCGAAGCGGAAAGCGTGGATGATATGGGCCTGCTCCACCGGCGTCTGGCTGATCCAGAACAGGCGCGCCTGGGCATAATGGTCGGCAAACAGCTCCGGTTTGCCGCGCACCTGGTTGCCCTGCGAGGCTTCGGGAACGCTGACAAAACCGCGCACGCCAGCCTGGAACGGGCAGCCGCCCGCGAGCGAATTCGGTTCGTAGTTCACGCGCCCCCGGTTGATCTGCTGGCGGTGCATGCCCTCGCGCTGGTTGTTGTGGACAGGCGCCAGCGGCGTGTTGATCGCAACCTCGTGGAAATTGGCGCCACCGAGGCGCGAAATCTGGGTATCGACGTACGAGTGCAAGCGCCCTTGCAGCAGCGGGTCGTTGGTGAAATCGATGCCCGGCACCACGTGGGCGGCGCAAAACGCCACCTGCTCGGTCTCGGCAAAAAAATTATCGGGATTGCGATTGAGGACCAGCTTGCCCACGGTGCGCAGCGGCGCCAGTTCTTCCGGCACCAGCTTGGTAGGATCGAGAATATCGAACGGAAAGCGCGCGGCCTGCGCTTCACTGAACACTTGCAGGCCCAGCTCCCACGCGGGAAACTGGCCGCTGTCGATCGCTTCCCACAGGTCGCGCCGGTGAAAATCCGGGTCGGCGGCGGTGAGGCGCGCCGCCTCGTCCCATACCAGCGAGTGGGTGCCGGCCAGCGGCGACCAGTGAAATTTGCAGAACACCGAATGGCCATGCGCATTCACGAGCCGGAACGTGTGCACACCGAAACCCTGCATCATGCGGTAGCTGCGCGGGATGGCCCGGTCCGACACGTGCCACAGCAGCATGTGGACGATTTCGGGGCTGAGCGAGGCGAAGTCCCAGAACGTGTCGTGCGCACTCGAGGCCTGCGGCATACCGTGGTGCGGCTCGGGTTTCACGGCGTGGATCAGGTCCGGGAATTTCATCGCGTCCTGGATGAAGAACACCGGGATGTTATTGCCCACCAGGTCCCAGTTGCCCTCCTCCGTATAAAATTTGACGGCAAAGCCGCGCACGTCGCGCACCGTGTCGGCCGAACCGCGCTCGCCGGCCACGGTGGAAAAGCGCACGAACACCGGCGTGCGCTTGCCCGCTGCGCTCAGTAAGGCGGCGCGGGTGATGGCACTCTGGTCGCCGTAACTTTCAAAGTAGCCGTGGGCCGCCGAACCGCGCGCGTGCACCACGCGTTCCGGTATCCGTTCGTGGTCGAAGTGCGTGATTTTTTCGCGCAGAATAAAATCTTCCATCAGCGTGGGACCGCGCAGGCCGGCCTTCAGGCTGTTCTGGTTATCGGCCACGCGCACGCCCTGGTTGGTGGTGAGCATGCGGCCGGTGTCGTCCACGCGCAGCCGGTCCAGCGGGCCGTCGAGCGGATTGTCGCCCAGGTCGGGCTCACCGGCGCCCACCTTGGGCGAGGCGACCGTCTCGGTGCTGGTGCTGGCCGTGGCCCATGGCGACGTGGGGGTTTCGGTATCGCCCGGGTGCGGGGTGTAGGCGGCGTCGCCATATTCGAGCGACTTGGTGGGGTTGTACGTCATCTCGGCCGCCAGTTGCGCGTCGCTCACAACTTTCTCCAGCAACTGGCTGGCGATGGGATTGGGCGGCCCTAAACGCGAAGGGTGCGGCGCCTTGGCAGGACCGCCGATGGTACTCAGAATGGAACCGGCGCCATCGACTTCTCCGCCATTACTTTTACGCTTGGCCATGTCTTGCTCCTCGTCTGGTGCCCGCGTCAAAACGTCGGGCTGAGGTCGAGTTTGCGATGTTGGGGATGACGCCGCTTGATGTCGCTCAAGCGCGGTATCTACCTGAAAAAACCGGGACGTATCGGAGGCCGCGAAAAGCGTGGCGAGCGGCCCGATATCGTCGGGAGTAGCGGAAGCGTACTCAGGTACGCTGAGCAACGCAGCGGCGATAGCGGGCCGCGCAGTAGCTTTGCGCGACCTCCACTAAAAGAAGTGGCGCCAGTCGGAGAGCCAGTCCGGGAATTCTTCTACCGGCATGGGCTTGGCAATGTAATAGCCTTGCGCGTACGTACACCCCAGTCCCTGCAAAAAATCCCAATCCTGCTTGGTCTCCACGCCCACCGCCACCGAGCGCCGCTCCAGGCTGCGCGACAGGCCCAGGCACGAGCGCAATACGGTGGCGATGGCTGGCTTGCGGAACGCGCCATCCACAAAACTGCGGTCGATTTTCAGTTCCGAGAACGGCACCCGCGCCAGCAGCTGCAGGTTGATCAGGCCCGTGCCGTAATCGTCGATGGCCAGGCCGAAGCCTTTCATGCGCAGCCGCAGCAGCCGTTCGAGGAAGTGCGGCGTGGTGGTGAGCACGGCTTTTTCCGTCATTTCGAACGTCAGGTAGTCGGGCATGATGCGGTGCCGTTCCAGGCAGGCGTCGATCTGCTCCATGAATTGCGGGTGCGCCAGCGTGCTGGGATCGACGTTGACGGAAAATGAAATGGGGATGCCGTCGTCGTGCAACCGGCGGCATGCCTGTACCGATTTTTCGATCATGCCCCAGTCGAGGAAATCGATGCGGTGGTTGTCCACCAGCGCGGGCATGAACGAGCCGGGGCCCAGCAGCCCATAGCGACCATGGCGCCAGCGCGCGAACATTTCCAGGCCCTTGACGCGACCGGTTTCCAGCTCGATCTTGGGCTGGAAGTGCGGGTCGAACTCATTGGCCTGCAGCCCGTGCGCCACTTCCGCAAACGACAGCGTGGGCACCCGCTCGGTGCTTACTTCGGGCGGCTTCAGGTGGCTGGCGATGACCGCCTCGAGGCGGCCGGCGATGAGCGGCTTGGTCATCACGCCCAGCACATTGAGGCCGAAGGCATCGGCCATCGATTCGATGGAAAACAGCACGGAGTTGGTTTGCGAGCCGAAGATGATCAGGCCCGCGCGGGTTTGCAGGTCGCCCATGCGGCGGATCACTTCGAGCGCGTCGGTGCCCGGCACCTGCAGGTCGAGGATGATGACATTGACGGCTGGCTGGTACCGCAGGCCCAGGCAGCGCAGCGCGGTATCGCCGTCGGGCGCCTCGGTGATCTGGGTGGCGCCAGCGCGGTGCAGGATGTCGACGATCACGCGGCGCTGCGCTTCGTCTCCTTCAGCTATCAGAAAGTGCAACTGCCCGATATCCATAACCGCTCCGGTGGAAACTGCCTATGCCTGATTTTGCCTGACTTGTTCGAAAAAGCATACTGCCGCACACGCCGCCACGTTCAGCGACTCCACCTGACCGAGGTGAGGAATCACCACCTGGTGGGTGGCCATGGCCAGCAGGTCGTGCGCCACGCCCTGCCCTTCGTGGCCAAACAGCCACGCCACCGGCTGCCGCAGATCGATATCATACAGCTTGTGCGTGGCATACCCGCTGGTGGCCAGCGTAACCACCTTCGACCCGGACACCAGCGCCGCCAGGTCGACGTTCTCGAAGATATCAAGCACGAAGTGGGCGCCCATGGCCGCGCGCAGCACCTTGGGCGACCAGCAGAATGCCGTGCCGGCGCTGCAATACACTTGCGTGATGCCAGCTGCTGCGGCGCTGCGCAGGATGGAACCGACGTTGCCGGGGTCCTGCACGCCATCGAGCAGCACGGCCGATACGGCCAGTGGTGCGGTGACGACGCGCTCCGGCGTGGGGATCAAGAACATCACGCCCACGCCGTGTTCCACCTGGCTCAGGGCTTGGTACAGCGCATCGGGCAGTCCCAGCACGTGGGCATGCTGCGCCTGCAGCTGGCCCACGATGTCCATCACTTCCGGGTTGTGCAGCGCGGTTTCGCTGACGATGCACTGCTCGGGCGCGCCGCGCAGTTGCAGGTACGACTGGCACAGGTGCACGCCGTCGAGCAGCGTGCGGCCCGATTTGCGGCGCGCCTGGGCGCTGCCGGCCAGCTTGGCCAGGTCCTTGTATTGGGCGTTGTCGCGCGAGGTGATGGTCTTCATGCGTTCACCTCGATCTGCACGGTCACGCCGTTTTGCAGGGCCAGCACGGCGCGCACCGGCGCAAACGAGCGGCGGTGCACGGGCGACGCGCCATGTTCGCGCAGGCGTGCCAGGTGCAGCGCGGTGCCATAGCCCTTGTGCTGGTCGAAGCAGTAATGCGGATACAGCGCGTGCAGGTCGACCAGCGCAGCGTCGCGCGCGGTCTTGGCCAGGATCGAGGCGGCGGAAATCGCATCCACCTTGTCGTCGCCGCCGATGACGGCAATCGACTGGATCTGCATGACCGGGCAGCGGTTGCCATCGATCAGGGCCAGCGTGGGCACGGTGCTCAAGGCTTCGACGGCGCGGCGCATCGCCAGCATCGATGCCTGCAGGATGTTGAGCTGGTCGATTTCGTCTTCCGACGCCTGGGCAATCGCCCACGCCAGCGCCTGCGACTTGATCACCGGGGCCAGCAGGTCGCGCTTGGCTTCGGTGAGTTTTTTGGAGTCGCGCAGGCCGGCGATGGGACGGTTGGGATCGAGGATCACGGCGGCGGCAAACACCGGGCCGGCCAGCGGGCCACGGCCGGCCTCATCCACCCCGCAGATGATTTCGTCGGGGGAGTTGGGGAGGTCGTCGAACAGGCCGGGGGTTGGGTTTTTCACGGTTTTACTTTGCTAATTGATTCTAACTTGCTGCGCACGAATTGGATCCCCGCGTGCGCGAGGATGACGGCTTTTCGGCCACCGGCCTGAGCTTCGTCATCCTCGCGCACGCGGGGATCCATGGAACATCCGATCAGTGGTAATTCATCCACGTCCGATTACTTTCAACACCGCCGCCGCACTTTCGGCGGCGCTGTTGCGCAGCAGGCTGTGGTGCATGTCGGTGAACCGCTGCGCCAGGCGCAGGCGGTGCGGGACGTCGCTCAGTTGCTGCCACATGGCGTCGGCCAGCGCTTGCGGGTTGGCCGCGTCCTGCAGCAGCTCGGGCACCACGAACTCGCGCGCCAGGATGTTGGGCAGGCCCACCCACGGTTGGTAGCCGCAGTGGCGAAGTATCTGCCACTCGAGCGCCATCATTTTATACGCGATCACCATCGGCTTCTTGAACAGCGCCACTTCCAGCGACGCCGTGCCCGACGCCACCAGCACCGCGTCTGCCGCCGCAATCGCTGCATGCGACTGGCCGTCGAGCAGCTGTATTTCCACGTCCTGCAAGCCCGCCTGCGCCACCAGTTCGAGGAAATACTGGCGCTGCCGTTCGCCGGCCATGGGCGCCACGAACCGCAGCGAACGGTCGCGCTGGCGCAGCAGTTTGGCGGCCTGCACGAACGCCACCGTATTATATTTGAGCTCGGACATCCGGCTGCCCGGCATGATGGTCACCACGTTGGCATCCTGCGGCAAACCGAGTTTGACGCGCGCGCCCGCCTCGTCCGGGTCCATCGGGATCACCTCGGCCAGCGGATGGCCCACGTAGCTGACCGGCACCCCGGCCTGGCGATAAATCTCTTCCTCGAACGGGAACACCACCAGCATATGCGAGACCGCGCGCATGATCTTCTTGATGCGGCCACCGCGCCAGGCCCAGATCTGCGGCCCGATGTAGTGAATGGTGGGAATGCCCGCTGCCCGTAACTGCTCTTCCAGTCCCAGGTTGAAGCCCGGGTAGTCGGCACCGATAAACGCCGCCGGCGGGTCGGCCAGCAACTGGTCGCGCAACTGGTTCTGGATGCCCTTGATTTCGCGGTAGCGCGGGATCACGGCCAGCAGACCGCGCACGGTCAGCTTGTCCATGGGCCACTGCGATTCGAAACCCTGGGCGATCATGTGCTCACCGCCGATGCCGTGCAGCCGCAGGCTGGTGTCATGCGGCAGCTGCGCCTTCAGGCCGGAAAGCAAACGGGCGGCCAACAGGTCGCCCGATGGTTCCCCGGCGACCATCGCCAGCGACAGCCTGTCAGCGGACAATGCCACGCGACGCCGTGTCGAGGAATTCGCGCATGGCGCGGATGTGCACCGCCGCGCCAGGCGTGGCCTGCTCCTCGGCCAGCAGCGCGGCCTTGGCTTCTTCCAGCGTGAGGCCCGAGCGGTACAGCAGCTTGTAGGCGGTGCGGATGCCGTTGATCTCTTCGCGCGAAAAACCGCGGCGCTTGAGGCCTTCGATATTGACGCCATGGGCCTGCGCCGGGTTACCGTTCAACAGCACGAACGGCGGCACGTCCTGGGTCAGGCTGGTGCTCATGCCGACAAACGCATGGGCGCCGATCTTGCAAAACTGGTGCACATTGGCGAAGCCGCTCATGATGACCCAGTCGCCAATTTCCACGTGACCGGCGATTTGCGCGTTGTTCGAGAAAATCGTGTTGCTGCCCACCTGGCAGTCGTGCGCCAGGTGCACATAGGCCGAGATCCAGTTGTCGTTGCCGAGCGAGGTGACGCCCTTGTCCTGCACCGTGCCGGTGTTGAACGTGCAGAACTCGCGGATCGTGTTGCGGTCGCCGATGGTGAGGCGGGTGGCTTCGCCGGCCCACTTTTTATCCTGCGGCGCAGCGCCAATCGACGAGAACTGGAACAGTTTATTGTCGCGGCCGATGGTGGTATGGCCCTCGATGACCACGTGCGGTCCGACCACGGTGCCGGCGTCGATCTGCACGTGCGGGCCAATGACCGTGTACGGTCCGACGTCGACGCTGCTGTCGAGCTGCGCCTTCGGATCGATGACTGCGGTGGCGTGGATGGTACCCATATTACGTACCTGCGAGCTGGCTGGCGTTGGTGGCGCTGCGGATGGTGCACATCAATTCGGCTTCCACCGCCACCTGGCCGTCCACGGTACCCACGGCCTTGTATTTCCAGATGCCGCGGGTGTGGCGCAGGATTTCCACGTCCATTTTCAGCTGGTCGCCAGGACCGACCGGGCGCTTGAAGCGCGCGCTGTCGATGCCGACAAAGTAGACGACCGAATTTTCGTCAGGCGTCACGCCCGAGGTCTTGAACGACAGCAGCGCCGCCGTTTGCGCCATCGCTTCGATCATCAGCACACCCGGCATGACCGGCTTGTGCGGGAAGTGGCCGTTGAAGAATTCTTCGTTGACGGTGACGTTCTTGATGGCGGTGATGAACTTGCCCTCTTCATACGCGAGCACGCGGTCAACCAGCAGCATCGGGTAGCGATGCGGCAGGTAGGACTTGATCTCGCAGATGTCCATGGTTTTGGGCGTTTCGGATTGCTGTGTGGTCATGATTCGATATCTTTTTTGGTCTTGATGGTTTTTTCCAGGGCGCGGACTTTCTCGCGCATGCCTGGCAGGTTACGTACGATGGCGGCCGATTTTTCCCAGTCTTCGTGCTTGGCGTGCGGGTAGTAGCCCGTGTAGTGGCCCGGCTCGGTGAGCGTGCGCGAAATCATGGTGGACGCACCGACATGCGTATGGTCCGGAATGTTGATGTGGCCATTGATCATGGCGGCGCCGCCGAATGTGCAGTACTTGCCCACCGTCGTGCTGCCGGCCATGCCCACGCAACCGGCCATGGCCGTGTGCGCACCGATATGGCAGTTGTGGGCGATCTGGATCAGGTTGTCGAGCTTGACGCCGTCTTCGATGATGGTGTCGGCCAGCGCGCCCCGGTCCACGGTGGTGTTGGCGCCGATGTCCACGTCGTCGCCGATCACCACGCGCCCGGTTTGCGGGATCTTGATGTACACGCCGCCTTCGTTGGCAAAGCCGAAGCCGTCGGTGCCGATCACGGCGCCCGAATGGATGATGCCGCGCGCGCCGATGATGCAGCCCGCATGGAACGTCACGTTGGCAAAGAAGTGCGTGCCCTCGCCCACCTCGGCGTCGCGGCCGATGTAGCAGCCGGCATCGATCACCGCGTGCTCGCCGATGACGGCGCCCGCTTCGATCACCACGCAGGCGCCGATATGGGCGCTGGGGGCCACGAACGCCTTCTCATCCACCACCGCGCTGCGATGCACGCCGGCTGGCGGCACGTAGGCGGTGAGCGCATCAAAATACTGCGCCGCGCGGGCGAAATACACGTAGGGGTTGGGAACGATGATGCGCGCGCCGGCATAACCGGCGGCGACGAATTCGTCATCCCGCGGGGCGACGATCAGTGCCGCCGCTTGGCTGTTGCGCGCGTCGGCGCGCAATTTGCTATTGCTGAGAAAGCTGATGTGCGAAACGCCGGCGTCAGTCAGTGGAGCGATCCCGGATACTTCCAGGTTCGGATCCCCCACCAGCTGACCACCGAAGCGTTCGACCAATGTGCCCAGTCGAGTGCCCATCGTAGTCCTTTATTTAACTTATTTGTCTTTGTCCAGCGCAGCGAGCACCTTGTCGGTGATGTCGATACGCTTGCTGGCCCATACCGCATCCTGCAGCACGATATCGAAGCCTTCGGTATCGGCCATCTGGCGGATGATCTTGGTGGCGCGGTCGGAAATGGCCTGGCGTTCCTCGTTGGTGCGCTGGCTCAGGTCTTCGCGGAATTCGCGCTGGCGACGCTGGTACTCTTTATCGAGATCGAACACGTCGCGCTGACGGCGCACGCGCTCCGCTTCGGCCAGGGCTGGCGCATCTTTTTCCAGCTTGTCCGATGCGGCCTTCAGGCGCCCTTCCATCTCCTGCATGGCTTTTTCGCGCGATTTGAACTCTTCCTGCAGCTTCTCGCTGGCCAGCTTGGCCAGGCGGGACTCATTGTAAATGCGTTCCGGGCTGAGCCAGGCAATGCGCGACAGCGAAGTCTGCGCCTGCGCCGGCGCCAAGGCGCACCAGCCCAGCGCCAAGGCGGCAAGCGAGGTGGCGACAGATTTGGTCAACGTAGCGGATGCAGTATTCAACTTGTTTCTCCGAATAAATATATGTGCGGGGTCAGGGTGGCCGACAAAATCAGAAACCACTGCCCATCTGGAACTGGAAGCGTTCCAGGCGGTCGCCCGGCTTGGCGTTAAGAGGCTTAGCATAACTCAACTTGAGCGGCCCCACCGGCGAAATCCAGCTGATCCCCAGACCGGTCGAATAACGCAGCTGCGAGTAGCGCATTTTCTCGCCTTCCTGGTACACCTGGCCCGCATCGAGGAAGCCGAACCAGCGCAAGCTGCGGTCCTGGCCCGAACCGGGGAACGGCAGTTGCAGCTCGGCGTTACCGATCAGGCGCGAGGCGCCGCCCAGGGCATCGCCGTAGCGTGAATCGACCGCGCCCAGCGACGAACTTTCGTAGCCGCGCACCGAACCGATACCGCCGCCGTAGAAGTTCTTGAACACCGGGTACGGCGTGTCGCCGAGGCCGCGGCCGTAATCGATCTCGCCTTTCAGCGCGAGCACGGTTTTCCAGATCATCGGCTTGTAGTACTGCTGCTCGTAGATCGCGCGGTAGTATTTCTGGCGGCCGATCACGTCGAGCTCGAGGTTCAGGCGCTGGTAGCGGCCGGCCGATGGCGTCAGGCCCGAATCGCGGCTGTCGCGCGACCATGCCAGCGTGAGTGGCACGGCGTTGGTTTCAGCCTTGCCGATACCGCTGGCATTGCCCGTCACGTCGGTCACGTACTGCTGGAAACGCGTCGGCGACGTGGAGTCGGTTTCGATCGACGAACGTTCCAGGCCCACGCCGAGGAACACGGTATCGACTTCCGAGAACGGCACGCCGTAGCTGATGCGGCCGCCCTTTTGCTTGATCGTGTAGCTACCGATATTGAGTGCCGGCGGACGCTGGGTACGCAGGTACACCTCGTACGACCGCGAAACGCCGTCATCGGTGTAGTACGGGTCCACCTGCGAGAACGAGATCGTGCGGCTGTACTTGGAGGTATTGAGTTCCATGCCCACGGTGGTGCCCGAACCGGCGAAGTTGGCCTGCTGGATCGCGGCCTGGAACGTGAATTTCTCCGACTGCGAGAACGCACCGCCAATGGTGAAGTTACCGGTCGGTTTTTCCACCACCGTCAGGTTCACATCGACCTGGTCGGACGTGCCCTGCGCTTCCGGCGTGTCGATGGTCACGTCCTTGAAGTAGCCCAGACGGTCCACGCGGTCGCGCGACAGCTTGATTTTATTGGCGTCGTACCACGACGATTCGAACTGGCGGAATTCGCGGCGGATCACTTCGTCACGCGACGTGGTGTTACCGGCGATATTCATGTGGCGCACGTACGCGCGCTTGCCCGGATCGATGAAGAACGTGAAGCTCACCTCGCGTTTTTCCTGGTTGATGTCCGGGTTGGCGTTGACGTTGGCGAACGCGTAACCGAAGGTGCCCAGGCGATCGGAGATCAGCTTGTTGGTGGCGGTGAGCAGTTCGCCCGAATACACGGCGCCCTTGCGCAACAACACCAGCGAACGCAGTTCGTCTTCGCGGCCGAAGGTTTCGCCTTCGAACTTGATGTCGGCGACGTTGTACTTCTCGCCTTCGGTGATGTTGATGGTGATGTAAATGTCTTTTTTATCGGGCGTGATCGACACCTGGGTGGAATCGATATTCATCTCGATGTAGCCACGATTGAGGTAGAACGATTTGAGCGACTCGATATCGCCGGTCAGCTTGGTCTTCGAGTACTGGTCGGCCTTGGTGTACCAGCTGAACCAGCCGCCGGTATTGAGTGCCAGCTGTTCGCGCAGTTCCTTGTCCGAGAAGACCTTGTTGCCGATGATGTTGATCTGCTTGATCTTGGCGATTTCGCCCTCGTCCACCGCGAACGTGATGTTTACGCGATTGCGTTCGAGCGGCGTGACGGTGGTGACCAGCTTGACGCCGTACAGGCCGCGCGACAGATACTGGCGCTTGAGTTCCTGTTCGGCGCGATCGACCGACGCCTTGTCGAAGATCTTCGCTTCGCCCACGCCAATGTCTTTCAGCGCCTTGACCAGCACGTCCTTTTCAAATTCCTTGGTGCCGGTGAATTCCACCTTGGAGATGGCCGGGCGTTCCTCGACCAGCACCACCAGCACCTGGCCGTCCGCTTCGAGGCGCACGTCCTTGAAGAAACCGGTGGCATACAGGGCCTTGATGGCGGTAACGCTCTTGTCGTCGTTGAAGGTCTCGCCCACCCGCACCGGCAGGTAGCTGAAGACCGTACCGGCTTCCGTCCGCTGGATGCCCTCGACGCGGATGTCTTTGATCACAAAGGGGGCGATCGCCATGGCCTGGCCGGAGCACAGCGCCATGACGGCGGCGCCGATCAGACTGCGACGCATGGAAGATGGAGTAATACGGTCAGAATATAATTTCATTGGGGTTATTCAATGTCTCAATCAACGAACTACTGATGTAACTGTTAGAACAAACCGGATCACTTATAACAGCCGAGAGATATCGTTAAATACCGCCAGCACCATTAAAGCCATCAATAAACCGATGCCGAGGCGCTGGGCAATTTCTCCTACGCGCTCGGGCACGGGACGCCCGGTTAAAACTTCCAGCGAATAATACAGCAAATGCCCCCCGTCTAGAACGGGAATCGGCAGCAAATTCATCACGCCCAGACTGATACTGATAAAGGCGATGAAGCTCAAATAACTGGCCACGCCCATGCGTGCGGTCTGGCCGGCATAGTCGGCAATTGTAATCGGACCGGTGACATTCTTGAGTGACGCTTCGCCGGTGATCATTTTGCCGATCATCTTGAGCGTCATGGTGCAGGTGTCCCACACCCGCTGGACCGCTTTGCCCGTTGCGTCCAACGGCCCCGCGGGCACGACGATCATATCGGGCTGCAAGGCGATGTAAGCGCTGATCTTACCGACTGTTACAGCTTCTTTGCCTGCATTTGCGCCGGTGCCACCCTTGGCCACTTCCGCTTGCGGCGTGACGGCCAATGTCAGCGGCACGCCGGCGCGCACGATCCCCACCTGCACGGTTTTACCCGGTGCGGCGCGCACGATATCGATGAAGGCGATGCCGTCGGCCACGGCCACGCCGTCAACGGTTTTCAGCAGGTCGCCCGCTTGCAGGCCGGCCTGGGCGGCGGCGCCGCCGGCGATGACCTGTTGCACCACGGGCGCGGGCCGCGCCAGGCCGATACCAAGGTTACCCACGATATCGCCTTCGAGGTCGAGCGCCGCCAACGTCTGCGCCGGCAGTACCGGGTGCACGCGGCCGAAGCCGGGACGTTCGACGGTGAGGCGCGCGGCTTGCTTGTCGACGGCCGCCTGCATCAGGTTCCAGCGCAGTTCGGACCATGCCGCCACCGGTTCGTCGTTGACGGCGGTGATGGTGTCGCCGGTTTTCAGGCCGGCCAGCGCCGCCGCCGTGGGTTGTTCGGTTGCGGCCACGCTGATCTTGCTGGTCGGTTCTTCCACGCCATGCATGTACAGGCCGGCAAACAGCACGATCGCCACCAGGAAGTTAGCCACCGGCCCGGCTGCGACGATGGCAATGCGCTTCCAGACGTTCTGGCGCGTGAATTCGCGCGCCAGGTCTTCTTTCGGGATGCTGGCCAGATCGGCCTCGCGGGCATCGAGCATTTTTACGTAGCCACCGAGCGGCAAGGCGGAAACGGCCCATTCGGTCTGGTCGGGGCCAAAGCGGCGCGACCACACGACCTTGCCCATGCCCACCGAAAAACGCAGGACCTTGACGCCGCACCAGCGTGCCACCAGGTAGTGACCCAGTTCGTGGATCACAACCAGCGAGCCGAGGCACACGACAAATGCCAGCACGGTGGACAGGAAGTTCATCGGGCTAATCCGTTAATGGCGGCTTCGGCGGCAACGCGCGCGGCAGCATCCTGCGCCATCACGATGTCAATGCTGTCGGCCGCGCCATGAGACACAAGATCCACTACTGAAGAAATTACGCGGTCGATCTGGCGGAAGCCGATACGGCGATCAAGGAATGCCTGCACCGCCACTTCATTGGCCGCGTTCAGCAAGGCCGGCGCCGTGCCACCGGCGCGCAAGGCGTCGAACGCCAGCGCCAGGCACGGGAAGCGGTTGTAATCGGGGCGCTGGAACTGCAGCGTGGCGATCTCGGTGATATCGAGCTGGGCAACGCCCGACGCGATCCGCTCCGGGTACGCCAGCGCATGGGCAATCGGCGTGCGCATGTCGGGGTTGCCCAGCTGCGCCAGTACCGAACCGTCCACGTACGACACCATCGAATGGATCACCGACTGCGGGTGGATCACGACTTCGATGCGGTCGGCCGGGGCGCCGAACAGCCAGTGGGCCTCGATCACTTCCAGGCCCTTGTTCATCATTGTGGCGGAATCGACCGAAATCTTGCGGCCCATCGACCAGTTGGGGTGCTTGCACGCCTGCTCCGGCGTCACGTCTTCCAGCGTGGCGACGTCGCGCGTGAGGAATGGTCCGCCCGAGGCGGTGAGCAAAATTTTCGCCACGCCGGCGCCAGCATCTTGCACGGCCGGCATGCGGCCGCCAAATTGCGGCATCGACTGAAAGATGGCATTGTGTTCGCTGTCGATGGGCAGCAGGATCGCGCCCGACTGCGCCACGGCGTCCATGAACAGCTGGCCGGACATGACCAGCGCTTCCTTGTTCGCCAACAGGATTTTCTTGCCGGCGCGGGCCGCAGCCAGCGTGGGCGCCAGGCCGGCGGCGCCGACGATGGCGGCCATCACGCTATCGACTTCTGCGGCGGATGCAATCGCGCACAGCGCAGCTTCGCCGTATTCAACGTCGGTGTGCACGCCGGCGGCGCGCAGCAGGGCCGTCAGACGGGCTGCCGCATCGGCCGTGCCCACCACGGCGCGCGCCGGGCGAAACGCGATGCACTGGGCTGCCAGTTCATCGACGCGGCTGTGCGCCGACAGGGCATAAACGCTGTAGCGCTCCGGATGACGGGCGAGCACGTCCAGCGTGGACACGCCGATCGAACCGGTGGCGCCAAGAATGGTAATGCGTTGCATAGAGAGGTCTTTCAGAGCCAGGCGGTAATCAGTGCGGCCAGCGGCAGGACGGGGATCAGTGCATCAACGCGGTCCAGTACGCCACCGTGACCGGGCAGCAGGTTGCTGCTGTCCTTGATGGCGGCGCGGCGCTTGAGCTGGGATTCGAACAGGTCGCCAATCACCGAGGCAGCCACGATCACCAGCAGCGCCAGCACGGTCACGGCCCAGCCGAAGCGCGCTTGCAGGCGCACGGCAAAGGTATCCTGCAGCCACGGTACACCAGCGGCAGCGAGGATCGAGATGGTGGCGATGACCAGCACGGCAATGCCGCCGCCAATTGCGCCTTCCCACGATTTACCGGGCGAGATGGTCGGTGCCAGCTTGCGCTTGCCGAAGGCCTTGCCGGAAAAATACGCGCCGATATCGGCAATCCACACCAGCACCAGCACTGACAGCAGGTACACGGGCGAGCGCAGGTACACGCCGACAATGGCGAAGAAGCAGACGAACACGGCAAAGCTGAAGGTCAGCGCCATCGACCAGTTGGCAGCGGTGCCGAGCTTAGGCAGGCCCAGCGCCAGCGACGGTGCATAACGGATCAGCCACAGCAACGCGGCCACCGCGTACAGCGCCGTCACGGTGCCCGGTTGCGCCTTGTACATCAGCAGCACGAACAGCAGCGCCGCCACGATGCCGGCCAGGCGGGCGGCGCCCTCCTTCAGGCCGAACAGGCGGGCACCCTCCCAGATGGCGGCGCCGAGGAACAGCGTGACGACCACGGCAAACGCCGGGAAATACTGGAAGAACAGGACCGGCAGCAACACCGCCAGCAAGACCAGAGCGGTAATAATCCGTGTTTTCAGCATCAGTTTTTCTTTTCTGCCAGTTGCGCGCCGGTGCGGCCGAAGCGGCGTTCGCGGTGCTGGTAGGAGGCGATGGCCTCATCGAGGCGCTCGATGGAAAAATCGGGCCAGTAGGTGTCAGTGAAGAACAGCTCGGTGTACGCAAGCTGCCACAACAGGAAGTTGGAAATGCGCTGCTCGCCGCCAGTGCGGATGAACAGGTCCGGCTCGGGCGCGTAGGCCATGGCCAGGTGCGGCGCCAGCTGCTCTTCGGAGAAGTCGGTCGCGCCCGGGTGCGCGGCCACCATCTTGGCGACGGCCTGCATGATGTCCCAGCGGCCACCGTAATTGGCGCAGATGGTCACGGTCAGGCGGGTGTTGCCGGCGGTTTTGCGCTCGGCGCCGGCAATCATGGTGCGCAGCTTGTCGTCAAAGCGGGACAGGTCGCCCACCACGCGCAGGCGGATGTTATTGGCGTGCATCTTGGAGACTTCACGCTCGAGCGCCGTAACGAACAGGCGCATCAGCAGCGAGACTTCTTCTTCGGGGCGGCGCCAGTTTTCGGAACTGAAGGCAAACAGGGTGAGGTATTCCACGCCACGGTTGGCGCAGGCCTCGACCACGGTGCGGACCGTTTCGACGCCCTTGACGTGACCGGCAACGCGCGGCAAAAAGCGCTTGGTGGCCCAGCGGCCATTGCCATCCATAATCATGGCGACGTGGCGCGGCACTTGCGGTGCGTCCGGAACCTCGGTAGTCGAACTCGTATATTTCATGAAAGCTTTGCTGCCAAAGTATAAAGTATTGCAGGTGGAACGGAAAAACACAAGACGCCAACGCCACCGTTTTCCGGCAAGCCGGAATCGGGTGGCGCTGGCGTCTCGGTCGGCTTACACCGTCAGAACTTCTTTTTCCTTCTCCGCTACCATCTTGTCGATGTCGGCGATGAACTTGTCGGTCAGTTTTTGCACGTCGTCGACCGCGCGGCGCTCGTCGTCTTCCGAGATGGTCTTATCCTTGACCAGCTTTTTCAGCGACTCGTTGCCGTCGCGACGGATGTTGCGCACGGCGATTTTCGCGTCTTCCGCTTCGCTCTTGCACAGCTTGACCATTTCCTTGCGGCGCTCTTCGGTCAGGGCCGGGGTAGGCACGCGGATGACATCGCCCTGCGCCGACGGGTTCAGACCCAGGTCGGCGTCGCGGATGGCTTTTTCGATGGTGGACGCCATGCGCTTTTCGAACGGCTGCACGCCGATGGTACGGGCATCGATCAGGTTGATGCCGGCCACTTGCGACAGCGCGGTTGGCGAACCATAGTACTCGACCATGACATGGTCGAGGATGCCGGTGTGGGCGCGGCCGGTGCGGACCTTGGCCAGGTCGGCGCGCAGGGTTTCCAGCGATTTGGTCATGCGCTCTTGCGCATTCTTTTTAACGTCAGCTACGGACATTGCTGCTCTCCTGTATACGGATGGTGTAAATCTTAAACGTGAACCAGTGTACCTTCATCCTCACCCATGATCACGCGCATCAGCGCGCCGGGTTTGGTGATCGAGAACACTTTGATCGGCAGTTTCTGGTCGCGGCACAGCGCGAAGGCGGTGGCGTCCATCACTTGCAGATTGCTGGTGATCGCTTCGTCAAAGCTGATCGAGTGGTACAGCGTGGCGTTCGGGTCTTTCTTTGGATCGGCAGTATATACGCCATCGACCTTGGTTGCCTTGAGCACGATTTCGGCGCTCATTTCCGCACCGCGCAGTGCAGCGGCGGTATCGGTGGTGAAGAACGGGTTACCGGTGCCGGCGGCGAACACGACAACCTTGCCCTCTTCCAGGTACTGCAGCGCTTTCGGGCGCACATACGGTTCGACAACCTGCTCGATACCGATGGCGGACATGACACGCGCGGTGATGCCCACGTGGCGCATGGCGTCGGCCAGGGCCAGCGCATTCATCACGGTGGCCAGCATGCCCATGTAGTCGGCGGTGGCGCGGTCCATGCCCTGGGCGCCGGGAGCGACACCACGGAAGATGTTGCCGCCGCCAATGACGATCGCCAGTTCCACGCCCAGTTTTGCGACCTCGGCCACGTCAGCCACCATCCGCTCGATGGTGCTGCGGTTGATGCCGTAAGGATCATCACCCATCAGCGCTTCGCCGGACAGTTTGAGGAGGACACGCTTGAAGGCTGGTTTGGACATGAGACGGGGCTCCTAAATGTGGTGGGTTCGGGTGCTGCCTGCGCCTATCATACCTTGAGACGACGGCGGCAGCGCTACTGTTACAGTAAATACAATATTGTTGGGTCAGGCTAAAAAAACGGGCCTCGCGGCCCGTTTTTTCTTTACTGCTGGTATTAACCTTGGTTAGCGGCCATTTGAGCGGCCACTTCAGCTGCAAAGTCGTCTACCTTTTTCTCGATGCCTTCGCCAACCACGTACATCGTGAACGATTTCACGGTGGTGGCTTTTTCTTTCAGCATCTGCTCGATCGATTGCTTGTCGTTTTTCACGAAAGCCTGGTTCAGCAGCGATACTTCTTTCAGGTACTTCTGTACCGAACCTTCCAGGCGCTTGGCGACGATGTCGGCAGGCTGCACTGGCTTGCCGGCAGCAACGGCTGCGGCGGCATCTTCGTCGGCTTTCAGCTTTGCAACCGAGCGCTCTTTTTCGATCAGCTCAGCTGGCACGTTGTCGGACGACAGCGCCACTGGCTTCATGGCGGCGATGTGCATGGCCACGTCTTTACCGACTTGCTCGTCGGCGCCGTCGAACTCGACGATCACGCCAATGCGCGCGCCGTGCAGGTACGAAGCCAGCTTGGCAGTGGTTTCGAAACGCTGGAAGCGGCGGATCGACATGTTTTCGCCGATTTTACCGATCAGGGCCGAACGGACTTCGTCCAGGGTCTGGCCGTTGCCAGCTGGCAGAGCCAGCAGGGCAGCAACGTCAGCCGGGTTGTGTTCAGCGACCAGCTTGGCAGCGTTGGCAGCCAGGGCCAGGAAGTCGTCGTTTTTCGCAACGAAGTCGGTTTCCGAGTTCACTTCGACCAGGGCGCCTACGCCGCCGTCGATGAAGCTCGCGACCACGCCTTCGGCGGTCACGCGCGACGATGCTTTCGACGCCTTGCCGCCCAGCTTGACGCGCAGGATCTCTTCAGCACGACCCATGTCGCCTTCGGCTTCGGTCAGTGCTTTTTTGCATTCCATCATTGGCGCGTCAGTTTTCGCGCGCAGTTCGCCTACCATTGCTGCAGTAATCGCTGCCATGTTTTTCTCCTGTTGTTCGGTGTGTTCGGGGATGGGGAGCACATGCTCTAACCCATGATGTTAAAAAAAAGGGGGAGCTGGTGGCCACCCCTTTTTTCCTTCAGCCAGCCGTGGGGCTGGCGTCAAACAATTAAGCTTGCTCGACTTCGACGAATTCGTCGCCGGCGGCAGCTTTAACCATTTCAACTACTTCGTTACCGGCAGCAGCACGGCCTTCCAGGATCGCATCTGCAACGCCGCGGGCGTACAGGGTGATCGCTTTGGACGAGTCATCGTTACCTGGAATGACGAACTTCACGCCTTCTGGCGAGTGGTTGGTATCAACCACGCCGATAACTGGAATGCCCAGTTTAGCGGCTTCGGTGATGGCGCCTTTATGGTAGCCGACGTCAACGACGAAGATTGCGTCAGGAACGCCGCCCATGTCTTTGATGCCACCGATGGCTTTTTGCAGTTTAACGATTTCGCGTTGGAACATCAGCGCTTCTTTTTTCGACAGCTTCTCAACCGAACCGTCTTCAACCTGAGCTTCCATGTCTTTCAGACGCTTGATCGAAGTTTTGATGGTTTTGAAGTTGGTCAGCATGCCGCCGAGCCAGCGCTGGTCGACGAAAGGAACGCCTGCGCGTGCAGCTTCAGCAGCGATGATGTCGCGTGCTTGACGCTTGGTGCCGACCATCAGGATGGTGCCACGGCTTGCAGCAACTTGCTTAACATGCTTCATCGCTTCTTGATACATACCCATCGTCTTTTCCAAGTTGATGATATGGATCTTGTTGCGGTGACCGAAGATGAACGGTGCCATCTTTGGGTTCCAGAAACGGGTTTGGTGACCGAAGTGGACACCGGCTTCCAGCATTTCGCGCATAGTTACGGACATTTTTATACTCCAGGGTTGGGTCTGGAATCCGAACAGTGACCCGGCAGATTCTGCAAGGCACCCTTGTTGTGCGGATTCGAGTTTATTAACGAAAATAAAATTAATTTTTACGACATTGCTCAAAGCGAATTCAAGCAACCCGAGATTCTATACCAAATACGGTGCAACTGACAAGCGCAGCGCCATGCCGGCGCCGGACGCTATCCACTGGTGCGGTGACGGTCCAGCGCGGTGCAGCACCGCACCATAGCAGCAGGCTATGCACCAAATTATCACAATTAAACAAAACGACTATACATCTATGATCTCGCGCAATATCATCAAGGCAAGGCAAATTACATAAAAATAATAATTCTTATCAAAAAGAACCTGAAGGGAGACACCATGTCCATCCTGCTCGCCATCACCCTCACCACGGCAACGACCATGACTGCCGCCCCCGAATGCGCATGGGACCGCGCCGCCCGCGCGCCGTACACCGGCATCGCCAGCGCCACCGCCACGGCAGCGGCGGCCATCGACCGCTACACCGACTTGCCGCCCGCCGTGCGCAACCAGCTCAAGCTGCGCCTGGCGCAAGGCAAACCCGACGAAGTCGTGGCCATCACCCGCGACGCCATCCACGGCCAGCACCATCAATACCAGTACGGTCCGGCCTTGCGCGACGTGCAACTGGACGGCGCCCGGATATGCGCCACAGTGGGCCGCAGCCAGTGGCTGGCGGAACGGGTGGAGACCGGCGCCGTGTATTGTGCCGGCGACAACTGCGTACTGGTCGCTGCCGCGACCGGCAATCTGCGGGTGGGCCAGGTCAGCCGGCGCCTGGTGGTACAGCCGCACCACCAGGTGGGCCAGCACGAGCTGGGCTTGCTCGACGCGCCCGAGCAGACCGACCCGGACGGCGACGACGGCAGCCATTATCTCGCCAGGGCCGTTGCCGCCCCCGCGCTGCCCGCGTTTGATCCGGTGGTGGTGGCAGCCGTGCCGGAGCCGCACACCTGGGCCATGCTGGCAGGCGGACTGGGCCTGGTGACCGCCATGGCGCGCCGCCAGCGCCGCCGCACCGCTACCGCGCCACGGGCCGGCTGACCACACGGACGACGGCGCCGGGCCGGCGCAGCACCCGCCCGCCGGAGACGTCGTTTATAATCGTACTCATTAGCACGCCGCGAGCCGACCCCGTCCGCTCGCCGCCTGCGTTTTGACCGTTTACTTTGCAGATTGCGATTTATTTATGTCCATTTCCATTAAATCCGCCGAAGACATCGAAGGCATGCGCCTGGCCGGCCGCCTCGGCTCCGAAGTGCTCGACTACATCACGCCCTTCGTCAAGGCGGGCGTCACCACCGGCGAGCTCGACCGCCTGTGCCACGAGTACATGAGCAATGTGCAGGGCACCATCCCCGCCCCGCTCAACTACAGCCCGCCCGGTTACACGCCCTATCCCAAGGCCATCTGCACGTCGGTCAACGACGTCATTTGCCACGGCATTCCTGGCGACAAGGTGCTGAAAAGCGGCGACTCCGTCAACCTCGACATTACCGTCATCAAGGACGGTTACCACGGCGACAACAGCCGCATGTTCCTGATTGGCGAGCCATCGATCATGACCAAGCGCCTGTCTGAAATCACCTACGAATGCATGTGGCTGGGCATCGCCCAGGTAAAACCGGGCGCGCATCTGGGCGACATCGGCCACGCCATCCAGCAGCACGCGGAAAAAGCGGGCTACAGCGTGGTGCGCGAATTCTGCGGCCATGGCATCGGCAAGGTCTTCCACGAAGAACCGCAGGTCCTGCACTACGGCAAACCGGGCACCCTTGACGAACTCAAGCCTGGCATGATCTTCACCATCGAACCGATGATCAATGCCGGCAAGCGCGAAATCCGCGAAATGGGCGACGGCTGGACCATCAAAACCAAGGACCGCAGCCTGTCGGCGCAGTGGGAACACATGATCCTGGTCACCGAAACCGGTTACGAAGTGCTGACCCTGTCGGCCGGCAGCCCGCCGCCACCGGCGTTCATCACCAATGCCGCCGTGAAAGCTGCCTGAGCCATCGCATGGACAAGGACATCCCGGATCAGCTCAAAGCGCAACTGAAAGCCCAGCTCAAGTCCGAGCGCCAGGTCATCATCGGCACCTTCCGCACGGATGGCATGCCGGAGAAGTTGCTGCGCAGCTTGCGCCAGAGCGTGGACGCGGTGCTCACCGCGGCCTGGCACCACGCGCGTCTGCCCGCCAACACGGCGCTGGTGGGCGTGGGCGGCTACGGCCGTGGCGAGCTGTTTCCGTATTCCGATGTCGACCTGCTGATCCTGCTGGAACAGGCGCCCGACGCCGACACCACCGAAAAGCTCGAAGGGCTGGTGCAACTGCTGTGGGACCTGGGCCTGGAAATCGGCAGCAGCATCCGCACTGTCGAGGAGTGCCTGACCGAATCGAAAGCCGACATCACGGTGCAAACCAGCCTGCTGGAAGCGCGGCTGATCTGCGGTAACGAAGCGCTGTTCGCCGAGCTGCAGGTGCGCTACGACGACGCCATGGACCCGCAGGCGTTCTACCAGGCCAAGCTGCTGGAAATGCGCCAGCGCCACGCCAAGTACGAAGACACGGCGTTCAGCCTGGAACCGAACTGCAAGGAAAGCCCCGGCGGCCTGCGCGACTTGCAGGTGATTTTGTGGCTGGTGAAAGCGGCCGGCCTGGCCAACTCGTGGCGCACCCTGGCCACCAGCGGCCTGATTACGCAAACCGAGGCCAAGGAGCTGATGGAAAAGGAGCGCGCCTTCAAGGATATCCGCGTGCGCCTGCACCTGCACGCCGGTCGCCGCGAAGACCGCCTGGTGTTCGACGTGCAAACCGCGATTGCCGAATCGCTGGGCCTGGAAACCACGGGCTCGGGCGTGGAAATGCGCCGCGCCAGCGAGTACCTGATGCAGCGTTATTACTGGGCCGCCAAGGCAGTCACCCAGCTCAACACCATCCTGTTGCAAAACATCGAGGAACGGCTGTTCCCGCGCGAAGAGCACGCGGTGCAGATCAACCAGCGCTTCAACGATGTGAACGGCCTGCTCGACATGCGCGACGACGAGATCTTCCTGCAAACGCCGTCGGCCATGCTCGAAGCGTTCGTGCTGATGACCGAGCGCCCGTCGCTCAAGGGCATGACGTCGCGCACCATGCGCGCGCTGTGGCACGAGCGCTTCCTGATCGATGCGCCATTCCGCGCCGATCCGGCCAACCGCGCGCTGTTTTTGCGCATCATGCAGGCGCCCAAGGGCATCATCCACGCGCTGCGCCGCATGAACGATTTGTCGATCCTGGGCCGTTATTTACCGAACTTCCGCAAGATCGTCGGCCAGATGCAGCACGACCTGTTCCACGTGTACACGGTGGACCAGCACATCCTGATGGTGGTGCGCAATATGCGGCGCTTCTCGATGGCCGAGCACGCCCACGAATACCCGTTCTGCAGCCAGCTGATGGCCAACTTCCGCCAGCCATGGCTGCTGTACCTGGGCGCGCTGTTCCACGATATCGCCAAGGGCCGCGGCGGCGACCATTCCACCCTGGGCCGCGTCGACGCGGAACAGTTCTGCCGCGACCACGGCATGAGCGCCGAAGATACCGAGCTGGTGTCGTTCCTGGTCGAGCACCACCTCGACATGTCGCAGGTGGCGCAAAAGCAGGACATGTCCGATCCCGACGTGATCGAATCGTTCGCGCGCAAGGTGGGCGACGAGCGCCACCTCACCGCCCTGTACCTGCTGACGGTGGCCGACATCCGCGGCACCAGCCCCAAGGTGTGGAACGCCTGGAAAGCCAAGCTGCTGGAAGACCTGTACCGCGTGACCTTGCGGGTGCTGGGCGGCCAGCCGCACAGCGCCGACCACGAACTGCAAAACCGCCAGCAGGAAGCGCTGGCCACCTTGCGCCTGTACGGCCTGGCGCCCGACGCCCACCTGGCGTTCTGGAAGCAGCTCGACGTGGCGTATTTTTTGCGCCACGACGCGTCCGACATCGCCTGGCAGACGCGGGCGCTGTACGACCGCTTCAACAGCGATGCGCCGGTGGTCAAGTGCCGCCTGGCGCCGATCGGCGAAGGCTTGCAGATTGCCGTGTACCTGCGCGACCAGCCCGATCTGTTCGCGCGCATCTGCCATTATTTTGATCGCAAGAATTTCAGCATCCTCGACGCCAAGATCCACACCACGCGCCACGGCTATGCGCTCGACACCTTCCTGGTGACCGAGCAGAATTTTGCCAAGAGCTACCGCGACATCATCAGCCTGATCGAACACGAGCTGTGCGGCGCCCTCACCCACCCTGAGCCGCTGACGCCGCCAGCGCGGGGCCGGTTGTCGCGGCTGTCGCGCACGTTCCCGATGCAGCCGACCGTCGACCTGCGCCCCGACGAGCGCGGCCAGTATTACCTGCTGTCGATTGCCGCCAACGACCGCACCGGCCTGCTGTATGCGATTGCCAACGTGCTGGCCAAGTACCGCCTGAATCTGCACACGGCCAAGGTGATGACCCTGGGCGAGCGGGTGGAAGACGTGTTCCTGATCGACGGACCGGCGCTGGGCAACCCGCGCAACCAGCTCCAGCTTGAAACCGACCTGCTCGACGCCATGAAGGTGTGAGCGGGTTCGCAGTGAAACAACTACTATAAAGAAGCATCATGTCAGAAGAATTATTACGCCTGTCCAAACGCATGTCCGAACTGGGCCTGTGCTCGCGCCGCGAAGCCGACGAATGGATTGCACGCGGCTGGGTGCGCGTCGATGGCAAAGTCGTGTCCGAACTGGGCACCAAGATTTACCCGAGCCAGCGCGTGTCGGTCGAACGCCAGGCGGCGGCCGAGCAATCGAAGCGCGTTACCGTACTCATCAACAAGCCGATGGGTTACGTCAGTGGCCAGGCCGAGGACGGCTACCAGCCGGCCGTGGTGCTGATCAAGCCGGAAAACCGCTGGGCCGAAGATCCGTCGCCCGAGCAGTTCCATCCCACCCAGTTGCGTTCGCTGGTGCCGGCCGGCCGCCTCGACATCGACTCGGTGGGCCTGCTGGTGCTCACGCAAGACGGTCGCGTGGCCAAGCACCTGATCGGCGAAACCACCGACGTCGACAAGGAATACCTGGTGCGGGTGGAATACACCAAGCCCGGCAAGCTGCCCGACAGCGACCTCAAAAAGCTCAACCACGGCCTGTGGATGGATGGCAAGGCGCTGTTGCCGGCCAAGGTGCGCTGGCAAAATGACGACCAGCTCAGCTTTACCCTGCGCGAAGGCAAAAAACGCCAGATCCGCCGCATGTGCGACATGGTGGGCCTGAAAGTGATCGGCCTGAAACGGGTGCGCATCGGCAAAGTCAAACTTGGCGACCTCCCCGTCGGAGAGTGGCGTTATCTGCGTCCTGACGAACAGTTTTAAAACAAGCTGTAAAAAAAACTTGCCAAACTGCAAGCCAAACGCCGGAATAAAATATACACTGTGCGCTCCGACCTCGCATGGTAGAAGTCATTAGCAAAGAGATATGCCGTCGTGAACGATCCTATACCCAATGACATGCGCCGTGGGCCGCCGCTGTTGAAAGACGCGGTGGAGCCGATCCCGCCCGGGTCGCACCCGCATGACATGACCGATGAACACGACATCGCCGAAGCGCTGACCCTGCTGGCGCAGAACGGCGATCCGGTGTCGGTGTATCCGTCCAGCACCACCAATGTCGTGCTCGGCCGTATCAAGGCGGTCCATCCCGAATTGCCGCATTTTACTTTCGAGCTCAACGAAGGCGAATTCCTGCCGCCCGGCGAAGCCACGTTTGTGGCCTGGCTGCGGTCGTCCAAGATGCAGTTCAAGCTGGCGTACGACAACTGGCTGACCAAGCCGGACCAGCCTACCATGCTGCCGCTCGATTTCCCCCTGCGCTGCCAGGTGCTGAACCGGCGCTCATCGACGCGCCTGGAAACGCCGCTTGGCATTTATTACATGGCGTCGTTCGTATTGAACGGCAAGCCGTACGAATTGCAGCTGTATGACTTTTCCGCCGGCGGCGTGGGCATGCGCGCGCCGCCGCGCGATACCGTGGGCCTGCACGTGGGCCGCAAGCTGCAACGGGTGCGCCTGGAGCTGGGACCGGACACGGTGATGATTGCCGACCTCGAAGTACGGCTGTCGCGCACGTTCCGCTCGTTTTTACTGGGCGAGCAAGTGCAGATCGGCTGCCAGTTCCTGAATTTGTCGCCGGCGATGGAAGAAGAGCTGAAACGCCTGCTCAACGAACTGAACTCGAGCCGCCAGCGCTAACCCCGCCTCCTTCTGCGGCGATCCGCCACCGTGACCACATGGGTCGGACCCGCGCACGGGGTCCGACCCCGGTAGTGGCAGTGCGGGTTGAAAATTATGGAATGATTATTGCTTGAGTATTCAGCCAAGAACAGCTGAACCCAAGCACATGACCATCCACGAGACCGAACCGGCGCAGCGCATCATCAAGATCCGCCGCGACTACAACACCTGGGTTGCCAACGAAACCATCGAGGACTACGCGCTGCGCTACACGCCGCGCTCGTTTCGCCGCTGGTCGGTATTCCGCGTCTCGAACACCGCGTTTGGCGCCATCTCGTTCCTGGTGCTGGAAGCCATCGGCGGCACCATTGCCGTCAACTACGGTTTCATCAACGCGCTGTGGGCCATCCTGGCCGTGGGCCTGATTATCTTTGCCACCGGCCTGCCGATCAGCTACTACGCCGCCACGTATGGCGTGGACATGGACCTGCTCACGCGCGGCGCCGGCTTCGGCTACATCGGCTCCACCATTTCGTCGTTCGTGTACGCGTCGTTCACGTTCATCCTGTTCGCGCTGGAAGCTGCCATCATGGCCTATGCGCTGGAACTGTATCTGGGCCTGCCGCTCTACCTCGGCTACATGGTCAGTGCGCTGGTGGTGATCCCGCTGGTCACGCACGGCGTCACCCTCATCAGCCGCATCCAGATGCTCACGCAGCCGGTGTGGCTGGTGCTGATGGCGCTGCCCTTCATCGCCATCCTGCACAAGCAGCCGGAATTGCTGCCGCAGCTGTTTGCATACGCGGGCCGCGACGGCCAGCACGGCCACTTCAACATGCTGGCCTTTGGCGCCGCCACGGCCGTGGGCGTGGCGCTGATTACGCAGATCGGCGAGCAAGTCGATTTTCTGCGCTTCATGCCGCCCAAGACGCGCGAGAACCGCTGGCGCTGGCACTTCGGTGTGCTGATCGCCGGGCCGGGCTGGATTTTGCTGGGCATTTTAAAAATGCTGGGCGGCGCGCTGCTGGCGTTCCTGGCCATTCGCGCGGCCGTGCCGCTGGCAGAAGCGGTCAATCCCACCCATATGTATTTGAACGGCTACCGCCTGGTGTTCGACCATCCGCAACTGGCGCTGCTGGCCACCACGGTGCTGGTGGTGATCTCGCAAATCAAGATCAACATGACCAACGCGTATGCGGGGTCGCTGGCCTGGTCGAATTTTTTTGCGCGCCTCACGCACAGCCATCCGGGCCGCGTGGTGTGGGCCGTGTTCAATGCGCTGATTGCCGTGCTGCTGATGGAACTCGACGTGTTCCAGGCGCTCGACCAGGTGCTGGGGCTGTATTCGAATATCGCCATCTCGTGGATTACCGCCGTGGTGGCCGACCTGGTGGTGAACAAGCCGCTGGGCCTGAGCCCCAGGGGCATCGAGTTCCGCCGCGCCTATTTGTACGACATCAACCCGGTGGGCGTGGGCGCGATGGTGCTGGCGTCGGTGCTGTCGGTGGCGGCGTTCATGGGCGTGTTCGGCGTGCAGGCGCAGGCGTTTTCCGCGTTCATCGCGCTGGTGACGGCGTTCGTGGCGTCGCCGCTGATTGCGCTGGTCACGCGCGGGCGCTATTACAGCGCGCGCCCGGCGCCGCCGGTGCAGTCGCGCACCTGCGTGATCTGCGAAAAGGAATACGAGTCGGAAGACATGGCGCACTGCCCTGCCTACCAGGGGTCGATCTGCTCGCTGTGCTGCTGCCTCGACGCGCGCTGCAACGACGCCTGCAAACCGCACGCGCGGGTGTCGGCGCAATGGCAGCAGGCCATGCGCGCCATGCTGCCGCAAGCCACCTGGCGGTACCTGAGCAACGGCCTCGGACATTACCTGCTGCTGATGATGGTGACCGTGGTGGCGCTGGCCGCCCTGCTCGGGCTGATCTACTACCATGAGCAATCGGTGCTGGCATCCACCGATGCCGCGCTGCGGCCGCAACTGCGGCTGGCGTTCATCAAGATCTTTGCCGCGTTGTTGCTGTTTGCCGGCATCGTCGCCTGGTGGCTGGTGCTGACCAGCGAAAGCCGCCGGGTGGCGCAGGAAGAATCGAACCGGCAAACGGGCCTGCTCACGCGCGAAATCGCCCTGCACAACGAGACCGACGCCCAGCTGCAGCAGGCGCGCAAGATCGCCGAGGAGGCGCGCAAGACGGCGGAACAGGCCAACGACGCCAAGAGCCGCTACATCGCCGGCATCAGTCACGAAATCCGCACGCCGCTCAACGGCATCCTCGGCTACGCCCAGCTGCTCGACAACGACCCGGCCATACCCGCGCACCGCCAGCAGGCCGTGCGCGTGATCCGCAGCAGCGGCGAACATCTGCTGTCGCTGATCGAAGGCACGCTCGATATCGCCCGCATCGAAGGCGGCAAGCTCACTTTCGATACCAAGGAAATCGACTTCCCCGAGTTTATCGGCCAGCTGGTGCGCATGTTCGAACTGCAGGCCGCCAACAAGGGCTTGAGCTTCCGCTACGAGCTCACGGGTGCGCTGCCGCGCGTGGTGCGCGCAGACCGCAAGCGGCTCGGGCAAATCCTGATCAATGTGCTGGGCAACGCGGTCAAGTTCACCAGCACCGGCGGCGTGACGATGCGGCTGCGCTACGCGCGCGAAATCGCGTCGATCGAAATCGAGGACACCGGACCCGGCATCCTGCAGGAAGAACTCGACCACATCTTCGAGCCGTTTACGCGCGGCAGCGCCAGCGCCCAGGCCAATGCCAGCGGCACCGGGCTGGGGCTGCCGATTTCGCGCATGCTTACGCAATTGATGGGCGGCGAGATGCGCATCCGCAGCAGCCCAGAGGGTTCCGGCAATTCGGGCAGCACCTTCCTCGTACGCCTGTTCCTGCCCAGCGTGCACGTGGCGGGCAAGGCGCTGGCCGAGACGCTGGCGCCGCCGCGCCGCCGCACCGGCTATCTTGGCCCGCGGCGGCGGGTGCTGGTGGTGGACAACGAGCAGGTGGACCGCGAGCTGCTGGTGAATATCCTGTCGCCGCTCGGCTTCGAGGTGGCGCAGGCCGCATCAGGGCTGGAGGGGATCGACCTGCACGCGTCGTTCGAGCCGCACCTGGTGCTGATGGACCTGGCCATGCCGGGCATGGACGGCTGGGAAACGAGCTATGTGCTGCGCCGGCGCCACAACTCGCAGGCCCCCATCGCCATCGTATCCGCCAACGCGTTCGACAAGGGCATGGACAACGCCGCCGGCATCACCGCCGACGACTTCATCGTCAAGCCGGTCAACATCGACGAACTGCTGGACTGGATCGGCCGCCGCCTGGCGCTGGAATGGGTGGCGGAAACCGAGCCGCCCGCACCGTCACCGGCGTTGGCGGCATCGGCCAACATGGTGCTGCCACCCGACGAACATTTATCCGCGCTGGCGGAACTGGTACGCATAGGCTACGTACGCGGCATCAAAACCCGGCTCGACGAGATCGACATGCTCGACCCGCACTACCGGGCCTTTACCGACACCATGCGCGGCTACGCCGCGCGCTTCCAGCTGGACGTGATGGCCGACTTTATCCGAAAGAGCAAAGACCATGAATTTCAACCCTGATCCCGCCCGTCTGCCAGGCAATGCCGGCAGCGTGGTGCTGGTGGTGGACGACGTGCCGGAAAACCTGGCCGTGCTGCACGACGCCCTTGACGAATCGGGCTACACGGTGCTGGTGGCGAACAACGGCGCCGCCGCCCTGCTGCGCGCGGCCGAAGCGCAGCCCGACATCATCCTGCTAGACGCCATGATGCCCGGCATGGACGGTTTTGAAACCTGCCGCCGTTTGAAGGCCAGCCTGGCCACGCGCCACATCCCGGTGGTGTTCATGACCGGGCTGACGGAGTCGGAACACGTGGTGGCCGCATTCGACGCCGGCGGCAACGACTATGTCACCAAGCCGCTGCGTACCAGCGAGGTGCTGGCCCGCATTGCCGCCCACCGCCAGACCGCGCGCCTGATGGATCAGGCCCGCAGCGCGCTCGACGCGTTCGGCAATGCGGTGATCGCGATGTCGCCGCGCGATGGCCGCATCGTCTGGCAAACCCCGCTGGCGCGCACGCTGATGCAGGGCTACGCGGTGGAGAAGGAACTGCCCGAGTGGCTGCAAGCGACGCAGGACGCGCACGCGCGCGGCCAGGCGCACCCGCCGCTTACGCTGCGCAGTCTCAACTCGGGCGCCCGGCGGCTGATCTTCTCCGCCGCCGAATACAGCGAGGACGAACAATGGATGATCGTGCTGCGCGAGGAATCGGACGCCGCGCACATCGAGAAATTGATGGCCGCCTTCAAGCTCACCCAGCGCGAGTCGGAAGTGCTGAACTGGCTGGTGAAGGGCAAAACCAACCGCGACATCGGCGAGATCCTCGGCACCAGCCCGCGCACGGTGAACAAGCACCTCGAACACGTATTCGTCAAACTGGGCGTGGAAACCCGCACCTCGGCCGCCGCGCTGGCGATCAGCAAGCTGCATGGCGGCAGGGGCGAGGAACTCGAGCGCTCGTGAAAACTGGACGGCGCGCGGGCAGCTGAATCTACCTTTGTCTGCGATGTCAGGATATGATCGCGTCTCCTGCCTCCTGCACAAATCGATCTGCGCCACCATGAACCGCCGCCCCCTGTCCATCCTGGTCGTCGAAGACCATCCGACCATCGCGCGCCAGATTGTGGATTTTCTGGACGGGCTGGGGTGGCAGACCGACCATGCGGCCACCGGCGCGCTGGCGATCGAGCTGGCGATCGGGCTGACGACGCAGCACACGTACGATGTGATCCTGCTCGACCTGAACCTGCCCGACATCGACGGCCTTGCCGTGTGCCGGGCGATCAAGCAGCAGGCATCGCGCACGATGCCGGTGCTGATGCTCACGGCGCGCGACGCTTTCGAGGATAAGGCACGCGGCTTCAACGACGGCGCCGACGATTATCTGACCAAGCCGTTCGACCTGCGCGAACTGGCGCTGCGCTGCGAGGCGCTGGCCCGGCGCGGCGCGTTGCACGTCGACCAGGCCATGACGGTGGGGCCGTTGACGCTGCACCTGCGCGAACGGCGCGTGTACTGCCACGGCGCGCCGGTGACGCTCACGCATACCGGGTTCAAGGTACTGGCGCTGCTGTGCCGCGCGCATCCGCAGGCAGTGAGTCGCTCGGCCATGCTGCACGAACTGTGGGGCCACAACCCGCCTGACAGCGACGCCCTCAAATCGCATCTGTACGCGCTGCGCAAGCAGCTGGACCTGGCCGGCGCACCGCACCTGGTGGTCACCATCCCGCAGCTGGGATTCCGGCTGGACGTGCCTGCGGCCACTCATGTTTAAGTCGATCCGCCACGGCCTGTTTGCCGCGCTGGCCGGCTTTACGATCTTTATCTGCGTGTGCTACACCGGCCTGGCGCTGGTGATTTCGTACGTTACCGAAGACATGCTGGTCGACCGGCTGCTGGCGCGCGAGGCCGACGCCATCGCGCTGCACTACCGCCAGCACGGCACCATCAAACCGCCCGACCTGGCGCTGATCCGCGTGTACCAGAGCGCCCCGGCGCTGCCCGCCAATGTGCGGGCGCAGGTCGACGCGGGCCACCAACGCGCCGAGATAGCGACCGACAGCGGCCAGCACTATCACCTGCGCACGCTCGACCTGGCAGGCGCAGGCGCCGTGCAACGGCTGTACCTGGTGGCCGACGTGGGGCCGCTGCTGGTGGTGGCCAAGCTGTTCCAGGACGTGGGCGGCTTCCTCACTGCGGTGGCGCTGGGACTGATTGCGCTGGCGCTGCTGCTGGCCTACTGGCTGTCGCGGCGGCTGGTGGCGCCGCTGCAGCAGCTGGCGCGCGAAGTGCATGATGTCGCACCGGGCCGGAGCACCACGTTTACCGCGCAAGGGCGGCGCGATGAAATCGGCTACCTGGCCGACCGGCTGAACGCCACCATCGGCGACCTGCACGTCGCGCTGCAGCGCGAGCACGATTTTACGCGCGACGTCGGTCACGAACTGCGCACGCCACTCACCGTCATGCACAATGTGCTCGCGCGCGACAACGACGCGCCACTTGCCGCACACGACACGGCACAACTGCGCGCAGGGCTGACCGAGATGCGCCATACCATCGACGTGCTGTTTGCGCTGGCGCGGGCGGAACATATCGCTGCCGAACAATTCGACCTGCGTGGCGTGCTCGAAGAACGCTTGCTACGCCTGATGGACGACGGCAGCTGGCAGGGTGCCGATGTCGCCATCGATCTGCCCGACCGCCTGCCCGTCACAGGCAACCGCCATCTGTGCACACTGCTGGTCGATAACTGCCTGCGCAACGCGCTGTTCCACGGCGGCGCTGGCTGCCGCCTGCAACTGGCGTACACCGGCGATACGCTCACCGTCATCAACACCGTGGCACCGCAAGCGGGGGCCGGCATGCAGGGATTCCAGCACGGCCAGCACCTGCTGCTGCGCATCGCCGCGGCCATGAAATGGCAGATTGCCTTCCATGCCGGCGCCGGCCAGTACCACGTGACGATCACGCCGGCCGCGCCAGCCGCGCCAACCACCGCGCACTGAAACCGCCGAAATTTCACCGGCATTTCACCGCCGGCTGCTTAAGCTGCGCTCTCCCCTCATACACGGAGTCGCACCATGAAAATCCTCGTCAGCCTGCTGCTGCTCGCCTGCACCACCCTGCCCGTCCTGGCCCAAGTGAAGTCGCTGGTGCACCAGCAGGAAAAGCGGCGCTACCTGGTCTACACGCCGGCATCGTACGATGCGCAGCCGGATCGACGCTATCCCGTCGTGTTCAACTTCCACGGCAGCGGCATGACCATGGCCGAACAGATGCTGTACACGCAAATGAACCGCGCTGCGGACCGCCACGGGTTCATCGTGGTGTATCCGGCCGGTGTGAAGCAGGACTGGAATGTCGGTTTCGGCATGTCGTACCTGGAAGGCACCGACGATATCGGCTTTACCGAGGCGCTGCTGACGAAACTGAGCCTGGACTACCGGGTGGACGACCGGCGCGTGTACGCCACCGGCCTGTCGCGCGGCGGCTTTTTCGCGCTGCGCATCGCCGCCGAGCTGCCGCACAAATTCGCCGCCGTGGCCTCGGTGGGCGCGCCGATGCCGGAACCGGTGATCCAGCATCACACCAGCACCGCCAAGGTGGGCGTGCTGCAGTTGCACGGTACGGCGGACCAGGTCGTGGCATACGCAGGCAAGCCCACCGGCTACCTGTCGGCCGAGGCGACTTACGATTACTGGTTGCAGCGTAACGGCATCGCCGGCACTGCGGCCAGCCTGGTTGCCATCGGCACCGACGTCACTTGGCGCGAACAGGGCAACGGCCGCCAGCGCGTGGCGCTGGCCACGATCCGCGACGGCGGCCATACCTGGCCCGGCGCCGACCCGTTCAACGTCGGCCTGCCCATCGGCAAAACCACGCGCGACATCGACGCCAACGAAACGATCTGGCAATTCCTCAGCCAACACCGCCTGTAAATTCGCGGTCAGCCCGAAGTCAAAGCCAGCGGCACGCCGCGTGCCCAGCGGTTGGAGGACAGTGAGAACGTCAGGGCGCGTACCTGGTGGTACCAGCCGGCCGGCACGTACAGCATGTCGCCGGGATTGACGACGACTTCGATGGTCGTGGCCTGGCGCGCCAGCGGGTAGCGTTCGTAATCGGGCGCTTCGGGGTCGAACGGGGAGCCGAACAGGATCGCGTTGGCTTCTTTGGGATACAGGTATTCGTCGTGGTGCGGCGGCGCCAGGAAGATGCGCTTGGTGCCCCAGATTTGCGCGAACACGTTGTCGTCATAGTCGCAATGCAGCGGCGTCATGGTGCGCTCGGGGCCCAACCAGAAGCGCGGCGGTCCCATTTTATGGAAGTAGCCGGGCCAGTGGCACATGCTGTTCAACTCGCGCAGTTCGAGGTTGCCCACGTAGGGCGGCAAATCGGGAGTGCCGGCGAACGAGATGTCGAGATACTCGCGCATCGTCATGTCGCGCATGGCGCGGTCAGCGGCGAAGGCGGTGCCGATATAGTCCCCCACCCGCGCGCGCACCGGCACGTTGCCAAATTGCTCGCGCAACTGCTGCGGCGTAAGACGGCACAGCGGCCAGCGATCAACCACGCCGGAAATCAAAAACGGCAAGCCCTCGGCGGCGCGCGCGCGGAAGGCGGAAGCGTCGAGCCGGGCCAGGCGCGGCACCTCGGTGATGGCGGGCAGGTCGCGGCTCACGCGCCGGATTGCATGGCGCATTTCGACGATGGATTCCACTCCGCGCACTTGCGCGTCCTTGTGCTCGCGCGCGCGTTTTCTGGCCAGCGCCTCCTCTGGCGTATCGATAAATATGCGGGGCGGCAGGCGTGATTCTTTTAACATGCTATAAAACGTGATGACGGTGATTACTCAGAGAGCGCCAGTATAAGTGGTAGCATAGGGCTTCGTACCGATTTCACTGCTAATTGATTTACACCTTGTTTACACCTCGATGTACACCTTGATGCACACCTGCGGCATGCGTATTGCTCGTTTATCCCTGATAGCCGCGACGCTGTTCGCCGCCGGCACCGCTCATCCCTCCGCCGCTGCCGCCGATATCCCGGTCACCATCTATGCCGATGCCGGCTACCCGCCCTACTCCTACGAAAAGGACGGCAAGGCCGTCGGCCTGTATTACGAAATCGTCCAGGCAGCGTTTGCGCGCATGCGCGGCTACAAGATCACCATTCAGCCGGTACCGTGGAAGCGCGGCATGGCGCTGCTGCAGTCGGGCGCCGGCTTTGCGCTGTATCCGCCGTATATGAATACCAAGGATGAACCGTGGACCTGGCCGTATTCACGCCCGCTCTACGAGGAACACGTGGTGGCCGTATGCCGCAAGGACGTGATGGCGGCGGGACGCACGCGCTGGCCCGAGGATTTTTACGGCCTCACCATCGGTAACAACTCGGGCTTCATCGTGGGCGGCGAAGAGTTCGACAAGGCGGTGCGGGAAGGCCATGTACGCATTGCGGAAGCGCGCGACAGCGCCACCAACATCCTCAAACTCAAACTGCGCCGCATCGACTGCTACATCAACGACCGCTATTCGATCGAGTGGACCACGCGCCAGCTCAAAGCCCAAGGCAAGCTGCCCGATGGCGCCGGTCAGGCCGAAGTGGTGGAAGCTGCCGTTATTGCCGTCAAGAGCGGCTACCTCGGTTACACCAACCGCGACCAGGGCCGGTTCGCCTTCAAGGCTGATTTCGTGCGCCAGTTCGACACCGCTGTGGACGACCTCAAACGCAGCGGCGAGATCGACCGCATCGTGCGCGTCTACCTGGGCGGCCCTAAACCGCGCTAGGCCCCGAACACATCGCCACCATCAGCAGCGGCACGCAGGTCCACACGATGGCGACCAGCGACAATGCCGCCACGGTGAACACCACCCAATCGTAGAGTCCCGGCGCTGCAGCGCCCTGCCGGCACACCACGCGCAGCGCCTGGCCGAACAGCACTGCCGCCGCGCCTACCGCCAGCACCGACACCGCGCCCAGCGCCGATGCGGGGTTGCCGCCGCGCTGGCACGCCACTGCCGCATACGCGTAGCAAAAGAAAAAATGCACGCCCCAGATCACCAGCGGCAGCGTGGCGCGCAGGGTGCGGGTCAATAGTCGGTCTTGGGTGCGCATGGTTACTCCATCAGTTTCGGCAGCACTTGCAGCACGACGGCGATACATACGCCCTGCAGCGTGGCGTAGTGCCATACCAGCGCGCAGTTGTCGAGCGTGGCGCGGTTGACGGTGGTAAGCCGCCCCGTCCACGAGCGCGCCGCCAGGTACAACGCCAGGATGGTGAGCACCACGGCATGCAGGCCCTGGTACGACAGCATGGCGGCAATCGTCGCAGCCCACGCGTTGGCGGTGGGATCGAGACCGGCCAGGAACTGGCTGCGCAAGTCGCCAGCGAAGGCGCCCAGCACGCACGCCAGCGCCACCAGGATTGCAACCCGGTGCCACCCCGAGCGACCGTCGCTGCGACGGGTCCATTCGATCAGCGCCGAGCCGCCCAGCAGCAGGCTGCACGACAGCAGCGGCCAGATGGCATCGGGCACGCGGCTGCCCGGCGGCGGGCACACGTCCAGCCGCATGGTGGTGTGGATGTGAGCAAACAGGAATGCGGCAAAGATGGTGCCATCCACCACCAGCATGATCATCGTGCCCCACCACGAGTGGGAAGCGGGACCGCTGGCGCCCACCGGCAGCGCCACGTGGTCGCTCACCTTGACCATGCGTTGCATCGGCAGGCGGTCCGATTGCCACATCCAGATCACCATTGCCGCCACCGCCGTCACGCCGCACAGCGCGGACACCACGCTCCACTGGATGGTGAGCAGCAGGAAGAAGCCGGCCGTGCCCACGGCCGCGATGAACGGCCACCAGCTGTCGGTGGGCAGCACTTGCAGGTACATGGGCCGCGCCTTGATCGGGCTGGTGATGATGGTTTCGCGGCGGCCGGTGACGGTGCCGGGCAGCCAGTGCTGGCCGGCCGGCACCTCGGTCATCAGCTCGGGGCGGTCCCACAACGGTTCGCGCGAGCGGATGTCGGGAATGCTGCGGGTGGCATAATCTTCGCTGGGCAGCCATTCGAGCGTGGACGCATTCCACGGATTGCCCGTATCGCGACGCGGCTGGCGCAGGGTGCGCACGGCATCGACGATAAACAGCAGCACGCCCAGCGCCAGGATCAGCGCGCCGATCGAGGATGCCAGATTGTAGCCGTCCCACCCCAGCTGGGTATCGTACGTGTAAACGCGGCGCGGCATGCCCAGCAAGCCGGCGATATGCATCGGGAAGAACGCCAGGTTCATCCCGCAGAACATCAGACCGAACACCCAGCGCGCCACTTTTTCCGACATCCGGTTGCCGTTAATCAGCGGCATCCAGTAATACATGGCCGCGAACATCGGGAACACCAGGCCGCCGATCAGCACATAGTGCAAATGCGCGACGATGAAATACGTGTCGTGCGCCTGCCAGTCGAACGGCAGCAGCGCCACCATCACCCCGGTAAGCCCGCCGAGCACGAAGATGAACAGGAAGCCGAGCAGGAACAGCGTGGGTGCGACCATGCGCATCTGCCCGCGCCACATGGTGGCGATCCACGAAAAAATCTGCACGCCGGTGGGAATGGCGACTGCCATGCTGGCTGCCGACACCAGGCTGGTTTCCAGCACGCCCAGTCCCGCCGTGAACATGTGGTGCGCCCACAGCGCAAAGCTGAAGAAGCCCACGATTACCAGCGCGGCCACGATCGAGCGGTGGCCGACGAGCGGCGTGCCGGCCAGCGCCGGGATCATGGTGGACACCATGCCGGCCGCCGGCAGGAAGATGATGTATACCTCCGGGTGGCCGAAGAACCAGAACAGGTGCTGCCACAGCACCGGATCGCCGCCGCGCGCGGGAATGAAGAACGGCCAGTCGAACGCGCGCTCCATTTCCAGCAAGGTGGTGCCGGCGATCACGGCCGGGAACGCGAACACGATCATCACACCCACTACCAGCATGGCCCATGCATACACGGGCATGCGCGCCAGCGTCATCCCCGGCGCCCGGGTAAACAGGATGCCGACGATCAGTTCGATGGCGCCGGCAATCGCGGAGATTTCGATGAAACCGATCCCGAGCAGCCAGAAGTCGGCGTTGAGTCCCGGCGAATACTCCTTGCTGGTGAGCGGCGGGTACATGAACCAGCCGCCATCGGGCGCCAGCCCCACGAACAGGCTGGTGAAAAATCCGAGGCCGCCCACCGCGTAGGCCCAGAACGCATACGCCGACAGGCGCGGAAACGGCAGGTCGCGCGCGCCCAGCATGCCGGGTAGCAGATACACGGCAATCGCTTCCACCACCGGAATCGCGAACAAAAACATCATCACCGTGCCATGCATGGTGAAGACCTGGTTGTACGTCGATGGCGTGAGCAGCCCGGCATCGGGCACGGCCAGCTGGGCGCGGATCAGCAAGCCCAGGATGCCGGCCAGGATAAAGAACAGCAGCGCGGTGCCGATGTACAGCAGGCCGATATTGGTGTTGTTGACGGAGGTGAGAAATGCCAGGCCGCGCGGCGTGCGCCAGATGCGTTCGAGCTTTTCCACCTCGTCGGACGGTCGCGGCAGAGAGCTTGGCAATGCCATGGCCTGGTCGGTCGTTGCTGCGGTCATTTCAGGCTTTCAAGGTAGGCAGCCAGCGCGTTGAGCGTGGCAGGGTCCATGTCGGTGCTGGCGGGCATGCGCACACCGGGTTTGGCCACGTGCGGGTTGGCGATCCACGCAGACAGGTTGGCGCGGTTGTTCGGTTGGGCGCCAGCGCCCAGGTACAGGCGGCTGCCGAAGTGCGTCAGGTCGGGTGCAGCGATGTGCGCAGCGCGCACGGTGGGTGCCGCCATCGCCGGATCATCGACGCCGCGCACCGTGTGGCATGCGCTGCAGCGCTGTTCGACAAACGCGCGCCGTCCCCGTTGCACCTGCGCGTCCGCCGATGGCGAAGATGCAGGCTGCCCCTGTGCCGCCAGCCACACCTGAAATTCGGCGGGCGGCTGCGCCACGATGTGCAGCGCCATGCGCGCATGCTGCTCGCCGCAGTACTCGGCGCACTGGGCGCGATACACGCCGGCGCGGTCGGCCTGCAGGGTCATGCCGTGCACGCGGCCCGGCACCATATCGACCTTGCCGGCCAGCGCCGGCGCCCAGAAGCTGTGGATCACGTCCGCGCTGCTCAGGCCCAGGTACACGGGCTGGCCCACCGGCAGGCGGATTTCGTTGGCCAGCACGATGTCCTCACCACCATCCGGCCGGCTGTAGCGCACCTCCCACCACCACATATGGCCGATGACGGCAATCTTGAGCGCATGCTGCGACGACGGCTGGCTCAGTTGCACGGTGCGCCAGGTGCCGAATACCAGCAGCGCGGACAGCAGCACCAGCGGCAGTAGCACCCCGCCACCCACGATCCAGTACAGCGGGCGCACCGGCTGGCCGCGCCGCAGACTCAAGGCGGCAAGCACCATCACCCCGACAAACAGCACCGCGCCGCCAATGAATAAAATCCAGCTCAGTTGCGTGATGATGGCGGCGTCGGGACCGGCCGGGTGCAGCGCCGATTGCTGGGCGATGTTGGTACCGCTCATCGCAACTCCGTCAGGTAGGCCGCCATGTGGCGTGCGTCATCGGGCGACACCCCCATCGCCGGCATGGTGGTGCCGGGCTTCATGGCAGCCGGATCGACGATCCAGCGCGCCAGCGCCTCAGGCGCATTCGGTATATGCCCGGCGATATAGCTGCGCCGGCCATAGCCGTCGAGCGACGGCCCGATCACGCCGCGCGCGGCCGGCACTTCGGGTATCGCGTGGCACGAACCGCACTGGTATTGCGCCAGCAGCAGCTTGCCGCGCGCAGGATTGCCGCTGGCCGGTGACAGCGGCGCCTTGGCGCCATTGTCGCAGCCGGCCAACAAGGCAGCGCACAGCAACGGCATGAAATGATGGGACATGCGCACGATTGGAACCCGGTGTTGATGAATTGAATAGATATAATACAAGAAAGATATTCTTTTCTTCATGGCAACAGAACATGCCCCATGAGCCAGTCCAGCCATTCGCCATCACCGGAAAGCCACCATGATCGATCACCGCCGTCGCCTCGTTCTCACCACGGTTGCCGCCACATTGGCCGCGACGGGCGTCATCGGCGCGGTGGTCGGACTGTCGGTGCTCTACGGCGGTTTTTATAATATCGGCGCCACCAAGTCGCACTTCCCGCAGGTGTACGCAGTGCTCGAACGCGGCCTGCTGCAATCGGTGCGTTTCCATGCACGCGACGTGCAGGTGCCGCCCGCGATTGCCCGTGAAGCGGCCACGCCGCCCGGCGCGCCTTCAGCAGCGTACCAGGCATCGGCGCAGGTGGTGCGCGGCGCCGGGCTGTATCGCGACAACTGCGTGGTGTGCCACGGCGCACCAGCAGTGGCGCAGGGCGATATCGGCAAGAGCATGCAGCCGGTGCCTGGTCCCCTGTCCGATTCGGCGCGGCGCTGGCGGCCGAACGAGTTGTACTGGATTACGCGCCACGGCATCAAGATGAGCGGCATGCCGGCCTGGCAGTACCACCTGGCGGAAGAAGATATCTGGGCGGTCGTGGGCTTCCTGGTGGCGCTGCCGTCGATGACGCCGCAGGGCTATGCCGACATCACGGCGCAGGCGGGCGCGCAGCCACGCGCGGCGCGGCCGTCGTTCGCCCAGCCCGATATCGAACGGGGCAAGCTGGCACTCACCCAGTACGCGTGCTACGCCTGCCACACGGTGCCGGGCGTGACCGGCTCGGAGACCGACGTGGGGCCGGCCCTGGCCAACCTCAAACAACGCAAGTTCATCGCCGACGATCTGCCCAACAATGCCGACAACCTGGCGCGCTTCATCCGCGCGCCGCAAGCCATCAATCCGCACACCGCCATGCCGGCCATGGGCGTGACCGAATCGGATGCGCGCGACATGGCGGCGTACCTGCTCGCCCAATAAACACTACACGGCCAGGTGGCGCTTGACGTCCGGGTCGCCCATCGTCGCCTGCGCGCCATGCGCCACTACTTCCCCGCGCGACAGCACCATGAAATGGTCGGCCAGTTCGTGAGCGAAGTCGAAGTACTGCTCGCACAGCAAAATCGCCATGTCGCCACGCTGGCGCAGCAGGCGGATCACGTTGCCGATATCCTTGATGATCGATGGCTGGATGCCTTCGGTAGGTTCGTCGAGGATGATCAGTTTGGGTTCGGCCAGCAAGGCGCGCGCGATGGCCAGTTGCTGCTGCTGGCCGCCCGACAGATCGCCGCCGCGCCGGTGCAGCATCGATTTCAGCACCGGGAACAGTTCGTACACTTCGCCCTTGATGGTGCTGGCCTTCTTGCCGCTGTGGGTGGCTAGTCCCATCAGCAAATTCTCTTCAACCGTCAACCGTGCAAAGATCTCACGGCCCTGCGGTACATACGCAATGCCGGCCCGGGCGCGCTGGTGGGTGGCCAGGCGCGTGATGTCGCGCCCTTCCAGCTTCACGCTGCCGCTGGACACAGGCAGCACCCCCGTCAGGCATTTCAACAACGTGGTCTTGCCCACGCCATTACGGCCCAGCAGCGCCATGCACTTGCCCCGTTCCAATTCCAGCGACACGCCGCGCAGCGTGTGGGCGGCGCCGTAGTACTGGTTGATATTTTCCACTTGCAGCATGTTCGTTCCCTTCAGCGTCCGAGATAGACTTCAATCACACGTTCGTCGGACTGCACCTGCGCCATGGTGCCCTGCGCGAGTACCGAGCCTTCATGCAGCACCGTTACCACGCCCTGCTGGGCGATCTCGGTAACGAAACCCATGTCGTGTTCCACCACCATGATCGAATGCTTGCCGCGCAATTCGTTGAGCAGTTCCGCCGTGCGCGCGGTTTCGGCGTCGGACATGCCGGCCACCGGTTCGTCGAGCAGGATCAGTTGCGGCTCCTGCATCAGCAGCATGCCGATTTCCAGCCACTGCTTCTGGCCGTGCGACAGCAGCCCGGCCAGCCGGGTCTCGCTGCCGTTCAGGCGTATCAGGCGCAGGATCTCGTCGATCTTGCCCTTCTGTTCCGACGACAGGCGCGAGAAAAGCGTGGGGCGCACGCGCTTGTCGGCCTTCATCGCCAGCTCGAGGTTTTCAAACACCGTGTGCTGTTCAAACACGGTGGGCCGCTGGAATTTGCGGCCGATGCCGGCGTGGGCAATCTGGTGTTCGGCCATCTTCGACAAATCCATGGTCTGGCCGAAGTACGCCGTGCCGGACGTAGGCCGGGTTTTACCGGTGATGACGTCCATCATCGTGGTCTTGCCGGCGCCATTGGGGCCGATGATGCAGCGCAGTTCTCCTACCGAGATATCGAGCGACAGTTTATTCAGGGCGCGAAAGCCGTCGAACATCACGGTGATCTCTTCCAGGTACAGGATGGCGCCGTGGGTGGTGTCGAGGCCATGGCCGGCCACGCGGCCGTACGACGGGCCCTGGGCGCCGATCACGTCAGGCGTGGCAGTGGCGATGGTCATGCTTGCTCCTTGCGCCAGCGCGCGGTCAGTCCCGCCAGTCCTTGCGGCAGGTAGATGGTTACCAGGATGAAGATCAGGCCCAGTGCGAACAGCCACAGGTCGGGGAACGCGCCGGTAAACCAGCTTTTCAGGCCATTGACGGAAAACGCGCCGATGATGGGGCCGAGCAGCGTGCCGCGTCCACCGACGGCGGCCCAGATCACCATCTCGATCGAATTGGCCGGCGACATTTCGGACGGGTTGATGATGCCCACCTGCGGCACGTACAGCGCACCCGCAATCCCGCACAGCACTGCCGACAAGGTCCACACGAACAGCTTGAACCACAGTGGGTTGTAGCCGATGAACATCAGGCGCGACTCCGCGTCCCGCACGCCCTGCAACACGCGGCCCAGGCGCGACGTGACGATCCAGCGGCACAGCAGCAGTGCACCCAGCAGTACGGCCAGCGTGACCAGGTACAGCACGGCCTTGGTGTCGGGCGCGCTGATGGGAAAACCCAGAATGCGCTTGAAATCGGTGAAGCCGTTATTCCCGCCAAACCCCGTGTTATTGCGGAAGAACAGCAGCATGAACGCGTACGTCATCGCTTGCGTGATGATGGAAAAGTACACACCCTTGATGCGCGAGCGGAACGCGAAGTAGCCGAACACGAACGCCAGCACGCCGGGCACCAGCACCACCAGCGCCAGGCAGTACCAGAAGCTGTCGGTGCCGGACCAGAACCACGGATAGGTTTTCCAGTCGAGGAAGACCATGAAGTCCGGCAGGTCGCTGGCATAGCTGCCCTCACGACCGATGGCGCGCATCAGGTACATGCCGTGGGCATAGGCACCCAGCGCGAAAAACACGCCGTGGCCCAGCGACAGGATGCCGGCGTAACCCCACACCATGTCCAGCGCCAGCGCCGCCAGCGCGTAGCACATGAATTTGCCGATCAGGCCCACCAGGTAGCTCGAGACGTGCAGCGGATGGCCGTCGGCAAAGAACACGTTCAGCAGCGGCAGCGCCGCCAGCACCACGCAGCACACGACGATGCCGGTCCACGCTGGTTTGGAAAAGAGAGATTGCTTCATTCTGCGCTCCTGCCTTTCATGGCAAACAACCCTTGCGGACGTTTCTGGATAAAGACGATGATGAAGATCAGGATGCCGATTTTTGCCAGCACGGCGCCGGCATACGGTTCCAGGAACTTGTTGGCTTCACCGAGACCGAAGGCGGCGATGATGGTGCCGGCCAGCTGCCCCACGCCGCCCAGCACCACGACCATGAACGAATCGACGATGTACGCCTGGCCCAGGTCCGGCCCCACGTTACCCAATTGCGACAGCGCCACGCCACCCAGCCCGGCGATGCCGGAACCGAGGCCGAAGGTCATCATGTCGATCCTGGCGGTGGACACGCCCACGCAACCGGCCATGCGGCGGTTTTGCATGACGGCGCGCACGAACAGGCCTAACCGGGTCTTGTTCAGGATCAGCCACACGCCAGCGACCACCACCAGCGAAAATGCGATGATGACGATGCGGTTATAGGCCAGCACCAGGTTGCCCAGCACCGTTACGCCGCCCGTCATCCAGGCCGGATTGGCCACTTCCACGTTCTGCGCGCCGAAAATGGTGCGCACGGTTTGCATCAGGATCAGGCTGATGCCCCAGGTGGCCAGCAGCGTTTCCAGCGGGCGGCCGTACAGCCAGCGGATCACGGTGCGCTCCATCGCCACGCCCACGGCTGCCGTCACAAAAAACGCCGCCGGCAGCGCAGCAAACAGGTAGGCATCCACCGCCGACGGGAAGTAATTCCGGAACACCATCTGGCACAGATACGTGGTGTAGGCGCCGATCATCAGCAGCTCGCCGTGCGCCATGTTGATAATGCCCATCAGGCCGAACGTAATGGCCAGGCCGAGGGCAGCGAGCAGCAGCACGCTGCCGAGCGAAATGCCATAAAAGATATTGCCGATGATTTCGGTGCGCGCGAGGCGGCTGTCGATGGCGGCCAGGGTTTTGGCGGCGGCCACGCGTACGCCTTCGTCGGGTTCCACCGGCGTGCCATCTGCATTCTTGTCCTGCATCGCCTGCAGCGCCGGGCGCAGGCTGGCGTTGCTGCTGTCGGCCAGCGCCAGCACCGCCGCCTTGCGACGGGCGGCGTCGGGCGACTGCAGGTTGGCGGTGGCGGCGACCAGTTGCAGCTGCTCGCGGATGTGGTTATCCTTTTCGCTGGCCAGCGCCTTGGCGATCAGCGGGGCCTGGGCGTACGTGACGCTTTTTTGCAGCTCGCCCACGGCGGCCAGGCGTTCGGCGCGGTCTTTCGAGAACAGCTTGAGCGCGGACAGCGCTTCTTCCACGGCGCCGCGCAGGCGGTTGTTGAGCATCACGCCGTCCAGCCCTTCGGGCATGGGGGCGGTGGTGTCGCTGGCGGGATCGAACGCCTGGTCGTCGGTGACGATCACGAAGCGGCCGTCGGCGGTTTTGTAGAGGGCGTCGTCCTTGAGTGCCGTGAGCACGCGGGTAGCGTCGTCGTTGGCCAGGGCGCCGATGCTGGCGATGGCTGCGAGCCTGGCGTCGAAGTCGTCGCCAGCCAGCGGGGTCAGGACCGCTTGGGGGATCGCTGCGTGTGCCAGCGTGGCACAGCACAGGCAAAGCAGAAATAAGAGTTTTTTCACGTTGTGTTCCCGGTGAAGCATACCGAAACCCGCACGGCGAAAAGCTGGGGTCGGACACCGTACGGGGTCCGACCCCGGTGCTTTGGGGGTAGATTTTGGCTCGATCAGCCGTTACAGTTTTTGCTTGGCTTCGTTACCCGGGATGAACGGGCTCCATGGCTGGGCGCGGACCGGGCCCGGGGTTTTCCACACCACGTTAAATTGGCCGTCACCGCGGATCTCGCCGATGAACACCGGCTTGTGCAGGTGGTGATTGGTCGCATCCATGGTCAGGGTCATGCCCGATGGCGCCTTGAAGGTCTGGCCGGCCATCGCTGCGATCACCTTGTCGGTATCGGTGGACTTGGCTTTTTCCACGGCCTGCGCCCACATGTGGATGCCCACGTACGTCGCTTCCATCGGATCGTTGGTCACCACGGTTTTCGCGTTAGGCAGCTTCTTGGCGATGGCGTACGCTTTCCACTTCTTGATAAAGTCGGCATTGACCGGGTTCTTGATCGACTCGAAGTAGTTCCAGGCCGCCAGGTGGCCTACCAGTGGCTTGGTGTCCACGCCGCGCAGTTCTTCCTCGCCCACCGAGAATGCCACCACCGGCACGTCGGTCGCCTTGATGCCGGCGTTGCCCAGCTCCTTGTAGAACGGCACGTTGGAGTCGCCGTTGATGGTGGAGATTACCGCCGTCTTGCCGCCGGCCGAGAACTTCTTGATGTTGGCAACGATGGTTTGATAATCGGCGTGGCCGAACGGGGTGTACACCTCGTCGATGTCGCTGTCCTTCACGCCCTTCGATTTCAGGTAGGCGCGCAGGATTTTATTGGTCGTGCGCGGGTACACGTAGTCGGTGCCCAGCAAGACGAACCGCTTGGCGCTGCCGCCTTCTTTGCTCATCAGGTAAGCCACGGCGGGAATTGCTTGCTGATTTGGCGCGGCGCCCGTGTAAAAGACGTTCTTTTCCAGTTCTTCGCCCTCGTACTGCACCGGGTAGAACAGCAGGCTATTGAGTTCCTTGAACACCGGCAGCACCGATTTGCGCGATACCGACGTCCAGCAGCCGAAGACAGCAGCCACTTTGTCCTGGGCGATCAGGCCGCGTGCTTTTTCGGCAAACAGCGGCCAGTTCGAGGCCGGATCGACCACCACGGCTTCGAGCTTCTTGCCCATCACGCCGCCCTTGGCGTTGATCTCGTCGATGGTCATCAACGCCACGTCCTTGAGCGACGTTTCGGAAATCGCCATGGTGCCGGACAGCGAATGCAGGATGCCGATCTTGATGGTGTCCGCTGCCAGGGCCAGGCCGGGCAGCATGGCGCCGGCGGCGACCAGCGAGGTAGCGGCGGCGATGCGGGTCATGGTGCCGATAAAGGTGCGACGATTGTGCATGGTGTTTTTCATGAGAGCTCCGGGCTGAGAAAATTAGTATTGAAGTTGCAGGGTGATCGCGAACTTATCGCTGTCGCCAACGCTGGTGATCTTGGTCTTCGAGTACACCGCGCTCACTTGCGCGTTGTAGCCGTCAATGATGTAGTTGACGCCAGCGTCGATCTGCTTGGTATCGATGTTGGTGTCGGCGCTGAACTTCTGCCACCGGGCGAACGGCTGCAGCTTGCCCCAGCCGGCCTTCTGCTCAAAGATGTACGAGGCGCCGGCCGAATATGCCTTGCCCTGCTCGGCCAGCACGATGTTGTCGGTGTCGTAGTCGTAGTAAGCCGCTTCGATGGCCACGGCGCCGGAACCCTTGATGCGTTTCTCCATCAGGAAGTCGACGTTATAGGAACTGTATTTGCCGGTGCGGGCCACGGTGAGGATGCCGTCCTTCTGGTAGCGGCCTGCCACGCCAATCGACAGGATGTCGGCATTGCCCAGGTAATTGCCGGTGCCGTAGTAGCCCGGTTCCGCATCCCAGAAGTCGTATTGCAGGCGGCCCGCGTACATCAGCGCATCGTCGGCCTTGACGCCGGCGGCATCTGCCTGCGACTGGGTGAGCGTGCCGATACCGAGCGTGTGGCCTTCGAACGCGCCGAACGAGTAACCGAGCTTGCCGTCAGCCACATTGCCCCACACGACCACGCCGTCGTCGCGGCCACGGAAGATGCCGCCGTTGTAGCCGTAGCGCGAAGCCACACCGGCCCAGTAGCCGCCGCCCAGCGAGTAGTACGGGCCGGCCATGTTGGCGCGGTCGCTCGGCGACAGCAGGCGGCCGGCCCAGATATTGAATTCCGGCGAAATGGCAAACTGGCCGGCGGCATCGAGCACGCGGATCTTGTCGCCGTCCCACTCGGTGTTGAACATGCCCTTGATGTTTTTATTGAGCGAGGCGCCGAAGTACAGGCGGCCGCTGTCCAGATTAAAATCACTGGAGCGCTTGCCGCCACCGGGGGCGCCGTCTTCCGCACTGGTAAAACTCTCGCGCAGGCCAAAGCCCACCGTCACCGATTTTTCATCGTCGATCTTGATGGTGGCGCCAGCATGGGCAGAGCCTATGGAGCATGCACCTGCTACCAAGGTAGCTACCGCCACCAGAATTTTTTTGTTCGCTTGCCGTCCCATTCCATTCCCCTTGTTTTGGCTTCAACCTGGTTAGTCAAAGGCTTTGCGCCTTTGCCATGTTGCTAGATTAGCCAGTGGGGTACGGACGGGGAATACGTCAATTAACGTAGTGGTGGTGATACAACCTCGCTGCCGCGCCCTTTATCGCTGGCGCAGTTCGGCGCCGGCGCGCTCGAGCGCCAGGTCACGGCCCGCGCGCAGGGCGGCAATCGTCTGCTTGACTTCCACGTCGGGGGCGATGCCCTGGCCGACGAACGTGGAACCGTCGGCATACACGTCGCGCTTGATGCAGATAAACGCCGAGCCACCGCCAGGCAGTCCGAAGACCAGCGGCTGGCCGGTGCTGCCACCGGTGGTCTCGCCCACGATGATCCCGCGCTGCATCAGCCGAAACATGGCGGTGAAGTCCTCGGCAGCCGAGATCGTGCGCGCACTGGTGAGCACAACTACCGGCCCGTCGAACACCAGCTTTTGCGGCAGGCTGTAGGCGCCACCGCTCACGCGGGTCCAGTCGGCGCGCGGACGTCCTTGCGCGCGCTTGATGATGTCGTCGTTACGGGTCATGGCATCCATCATTTTGATGGGCGCACGGGTGAGGTGCGACAGCACCTGCAGCGCGTACTGGGTGGAACCGCCGCCATTGCGGCGCACATCGATTACCAGTCCCCGGGCCGCCAGGATCTGCGGCAGCGCCGCCTCGAACGTCTGCACATCGGCGTCGTTTTCGAACTGGTCGAGCGCGATATACGCGATCCCGCCATCGAGCTGCCTGAAGCCGGCGGCAGGTGGCGCATCCCCGGGGCCGGTGCGGGCCACCGTCTCGATCCGTTCGCCGCCGTCTGCGGCGCGCAACGTCAGGGCGACCGGCCGGTCGGCGTCACCGGGCAGCAGCTGGTAGTTGAAGGTGCGCTCGGCGCGGTCCTGCGGAGTAGACGCGCTCACGTACGGCGCGATGCGCTCGCGCGCGTAGTCGCGTACCGGTTGGCCGTCGATGGCGACGATTTCGTCGCCGGGCCTGATGCGCGCCGCCACGTCGGCCTCGCCCACGTGCAGCACCATCACCCTGTCTTCGATCAGCGCGGTACGTACTGGTGGCCGCCCGTACAGCGAGCGCGCCATCTGCGCCGGCGGGATGATGGCAGTGTGGCTGTCCTGCAGCAGCGGTGCGAGCGTCATCATCACGCGATAGTAATCCTCGGTGGTGGGGGCGGCGATCACCTTGTCCAGGTAGTCGAGATACACCTGGTCCCACTGCAGTTGCGGCACGTGGTCGAAATAAACGAAATTGCGGCGCGCCTCGGACCAGAACAGCGACAGGCCGGCCACCTTCTCTGCCGTGGTCAATACCGGCTGGTAGGCGCTGGCCATCGCCGGCGCCCGGAACAGGCGCTCGGGCAGTTGCGGGTTGGCCGCATGGGCAAACGGGATGGCGACGGCAAGCACGATGGCACAGACGATACGGTTCATGGAAAGGTTCCGGTGGAAGGTGGCGGATGTTGCCATAAACGTAAAGGCTGCGCAATCCGGGCGGCCATGCCCGCGACGTGGCAAAATACCGCCTTACTTTTTGAAGGAACCACCATGACTGTTTTCGCCGCCTCCGTTTTCGACGCCACCGTGATTTATGAAGGCAATGAACTGTTCAAGGGCCAGGGCGCGGCGCGCGGCTGGGCCGAGAAGCTGGCCAAAGAGCTCGAATGCGCCATCGACGTGGAAAAGATCGGCACCGGCTGGGCGCTGGTAGGCACGGTGGACGGCGAGCCGCGCAAATGGGGCATCGTCGGCCAGCGCCTGAAAAGCCTGGAATAAGATCGGTGCGTTCGCGCACAACACGCCGCGTACCCGCGCAGTAACATCGGATCGATACTGCTCAACGAGGATACGATGAAGCGCGACGACATTCCAGAAGTACCGGGCGGCGTGGACGATGCACCGGCTGCCGCCAAATCGGCCGGCCTGCGCTATGTGCACGACGACCAGCCCGGCATCACCCGCAAACAACGCGGCAAGAATTTTTATTATGTCGATGCTGACGGCGCACCCGTCAAGGACGAGGAAACGCTCGCGCGCATCAAGTCGCTCGTGATTCCTCCCGCCTACCAGGACGTCTGGATCTGCAAGCACGCCAACGGTCATCTGCAAGCGACGGGCCGCGATGCGCGCGGCCGCAAGCAGTACCGGTACCACACCAGGTGGCGCGCGGTGCGCGACGAATCGAAGTACGAACGGATGCTCAGCTTTGGCAAGGCCCTGCCGAAAATCCGGCGCGCCGTGGACGAGTCGCTCAAGCTGCCCGGCCTGCCGCGCGAAAAGGTGCTGGCCACCATCGTCTACCTGCTGGAAGCGACCATGATGCGGATCGGGAACGAGGAATACGCGCGGGAGAACAAATCGTTCGGCCTCACCACGCTGCGCGAGCGCCATGTGCGGCTCGACGGCAGCAAGGTGGAATTCCGATTTCGCGGCAAGAGCGGCGTCAATCACTCGGTGCAGGTGCAGGACCGGCGCCTGGCCAATATCATCCGCAAGACGCTCGACTTGCCGGGCCAGGACCTGTTCCAGTTTATCGATGACGACGGCGCGCCGCATACCATCGGCTCGGCCGATGTGAACGAGTACCTGCAGTCCATCGCGGGCGAAGATTACACCGCCAAGGATTTCCGCACCTGGTCGGGCACCGTGCTGGCGGCAGTCGCCCTGCTCGAATACGAAAAATTCGACTCCGAGGTGCAAGCCAAGAAAAACGTGGTGGCCGCCATCGAAGCGGTGGCGAAAAAGCTCGGCAACACCCCCACCATCTGCCGCAAGTGTTATGTGCATCCGGCCGTGATCGAAACCTACCTGAGCGGCGCCATGAAGACGGCGCTGCGCAAACGCGCGCAGCAGCAGTTGCAGGACGACGTCCATGCGCTGCGGCCGGAAGAGGCGGCCGTGCTGGCGTTGTTGCAGCGGCGCTTGCAAGCCTGACGCGCGGTGGTGTGATGCGGCGCGCGCACCGCGGATCGGGGTAGAATCGGTTTTTGCCAACGTCCTGCGCTGCCGCTTATGTCACCCGCCCTGCCCTTCCCCATCCGCAAGGAGTGCCCGCCTGGCGCATGCGAATGCCGCCAGGACGAGCTGCTTGACGCGTGGGCGCGCGATCCGGCCACCGATATCCGCATCCTGCGCCTCACGCGCGACGAAGAAAAAGCGCTGGTCGCGCGCATCGAGGCCATCGACAGCTACGAAGCGCTGGGCCGCATCGAGCAAAAGCTGTATGACCTGCTGGGGATCCGGCTCACCATCACGCCCAGCGCCAAGGGCGTGCGCACGGTGATGGGCCTGTCGATCAAGCTGGCCGACCAGCCGGGCCTGTGCCGCCGCACGCGCGAACGGCTGCCGGCCGCGGTGCGGCGCTGCCTGAGCAACCACCCTGACATCGTGTTTGCGCTGCTCAATGCCCGCGACCTGCTGGGTGGCGAGTGAGATTACCCTAGTCGCCGGGCCAGCACGCTTGCAGCGCTGCCATCGCTTCTCGCGCCACCGCGACCGGATCGCAGGCCTTCATCTCGTCGTTGAATACTTCCAGGCCCACCGGGCCGGCGTAGCCGATGGCGCGCAAGCGCTGCACCAGGCTGGCGATGGGAAAATAGCCGGCGCCCGGCAACAGGCGGCGGTGCCGCGCGGTATTCACCACGTCGTCCTGCGCCACGCGGTGATCGAGATCGGACAGCTGCACCAGGTAGATCCGGTCGGCGGGAATGCCGTCAAGATCGCTGGCATCGCGGCTGCGCGCAAAGATATGGAATGCATCGATCACCAGGCCCAGGTTGGGCTGGTTGGCCAGTTGTACCGTGCGCCAGGCCAGCGGCGTGGTGTGATTGACCGTGCTCCACGCCATGGCCTCGTACGCAATGCGCAGGCCGCGCGCGGCGGCCTGCTGCGACAGCCACACCAGGTCGTCCACGATGCGATCGGGGTCGCATTCGGCATCGGTCGATGCCGGCACCAGCAAGGTAGTGGCGCCCACCTGCACCGCCGTGTCGAGCATGCGTAACGCTTCCTGGCGCTGGTCGGCGCGGCGGTCGCCGGGCGCACCGTCGAAGTCGAGCAGCACCTGGAAATCGGTCAGGCCGACGCCTGCTGCGTGCAATGCGCGCACCACGCCGGCGGCGCCGTCCACGCTCGACTCCACGTCGTCGCGCCACAACTCGATCTGGTCGAAGCCGGCGGCTCCGGCAGCGGCGATTTTTTGCTCGCTGGTGCCGCCGAGCAAAACGGTATTGATAAACAGGCGGTTAGTCATCAGGCTCTCTCGTTGCCGCTCCTGGCGGAATGCTCGATTCATTATAGAAGTGTGCACCAGTCAGGCCCCACACTGCTGAACCGTCGCCGCTTTGTTGCCATCAATCAAGAGCAAGCGCGCGCTTTTCTGGTGTGATCGTTCCTGTGCATTTCCCGTGAACCTCACTGCAAGGAATCTTATGAGCGAGCCGTCCCTACCCCACGCGCCCACTGCGGCGTTCATCGGTGCATCCTGGCTGGCGTTGCTGGCCGGCGCCTGCACTTATCTGATCGGTTTGTTCAACGCCGAGATGGCGCTGAACGAAAAAGGGTATTACCTGACCCTGCTGATGTACGGGCTGTTTGCCGCCGTGTCGCTACAGAAGTCGGTGCGCGACCGCGCCGAGCAGATCCCGGTCAGCGGCCTGTACTTCGGCTTGTGCTGGCTGTCGCTGATGCTGGCGTTGCTGCTGTTGTTGATCGGCTTGTGGAATGCACACCTCGAACTGAGCGAAAAAGGCTTTTATGGCATGGCCTATTTGTTGAGCTTATTCGCTTCGGTGGCGGTGCAAAAGAATGTGCGGGATATGCACCTGATTAAGCAAAAAGTTTAGGTCAGGCGCCGGGCCGGCGCCGGGCGTTGCGCTGGCCTGGCAATACGTGGTACGCAGGGTACGTCCACGCGGATGGCCTCGACCAATGAACACGTGGGGCTTGCAAACGGCGTGCTGCCACTGCAGACCGAAGCTTTGCTCATTATCGCGCCGGTTGACCGATAACGCGGCCGCCGACGAGTATATCGGCTCCCTCAACGCGCGTCCGGATCAGGTTGGCGCTTCCCACGGCGCGCCCCTGGCGCAGCGTGAGGGCGTGGCCCAGCAGCGCGGTGAGCGCGCCGGCCGCCACGCCGGTAGCGCTGTCTTCCAGTGCCGGATCGAGGTGGTTGAAGTTACGGCCTTCGTAAGTGCCATCAGCGGCCCGGCAATACACATAGAGTCCATTGACGCCGGCGTCCTTGCCCCAGGCAGCGATTGCCGGCAGATCGGGTTGCAGGCCGTAGAGCGTAGCGGTATCTGCCACCTCGACCAGCAGCTTCGGGCTACCCACCGAGACCACGGATGCTGGCGTCAGCGGCGCCAGTTCCGGGGCTGCGAGCAGGTGCCGGACCAGCCCGGCGCTCAGATCCGGCCGAGGCGCATCCTGCGCTTGCAAGCGCACGAAAACGTCGCCGTTATCGCCGGCGACCAATCCCAACGGCTGCCCACGCATGGCAGTCATGACCACCAGTTCCTGCTCCCGCCCGTGGCGCAGGAACAACTGCTGACCGACAGCCAACGTAGCGTGCAGGCACAGCGGACTGCGCGCGTGCGGATAGAAGTAGTCGACTGCGGCGGCCACGCCAGGTTCGGCGGAAGGATCGAGCCAGGCGCATGTGACGTGGTGCTGGCGCGCGTAAGCCTGTCGCATTTCTGCCGACGATGAATGGCCCTCGATGACCAGCGCCGGATTGCCGCCGTCGGCATGTTCGCCAAAACAGCGCAAGGTGTGAATCTGCATTCTGTGTTCCGTTCGGATATTCTCAATTTGACGCATGCATGATAGCGCCCGGTGGCAATCAATCTGGTGACCAGTGAAAAATTGCGCGTTCAGGGGCGGCCTGATGCCGCGGGCTTTGGTCGCTGTGCTGGAGATGCGGCAGCCGGTTCGGCGCGCAGCATCGGGTACGGATTGATCGCGCCGCCCATGTCATAGACGCCGTAGTGCAGGTGTGGCGGCGTGCCTTTGGCGTTGCCGGTGTCGCCCACGTAGCCGAGTACCCGGCCCGCTTCGATGCGCAGGCCGGCTTCCACGTCGGCATAGCGGTCCAGGTGGGCGTAGTAGTGGCGCTGGCCGCCCGGTCCCAGCACCCACACCACCAGGCCGCCGAGGCGATTGGTGCCCACCTTGGTGACGATGCCCTCGGTGCTCGATATCACCGGCGTGCCACGTTTGGCGAAGATGTCGATCCCTTCGTGCGACCGCCCTGCGCTGCGCGCGCCACCCCAGGTGTCGCGCAGCGCGCGTGGGCGCACGCCCTCCACCGGCACCGGCAACGTCGCCGGTTTATCCATCGCCACCAGCCGCATCGAATACAGCGCGCGGTCGATGGCAGGACCCAGCAGGTCGTAGGCGAGGATCAGCAGAACCACAACGATCAGGGTGCGTATTACATAGCGCATGGGTGGTACCCGGAGAGCGCCCGCGTTACCACGGGGGGGCGGATCATCAGTCGTCGTCGTTGGGATCGAGGTCCGGGAACATCACCGACGTGAAACCGAATTTGGAAAAATCGCGGATGCGCGCCGGGTACAGGATGCCCAGCAGGTGATCGACTTCGTGCTGCACCACGCGAGCGTGGAAGCCGTCCACGTCGCGCCGGATCGGCTGCTGGTGCTCATCGACGCCTTCATAGCGCAGGCGCGTGTAGCGCGGCACGCTGCCGCGCAGGCCCGGCACCGACAGGCAGCCTTCGAAGCCCTCTTCCATCTCGTCCGCCAGCGGCGTGAGCACGGGGTTGATCAACACTATTTCCGGCACCTGCGGCGCGTCGGGGTAGCGCACGTTCTGCTTGAAGCCGAAAATCACCAGTTGCAGGTTGACGCCGATCTGCGGTGCGGCCAGGCCGGCGCCATTGGCTGCATGCATGGTGTCGAACATGTCGGCGATCAGCTCGCGCATGGCCGGGGTGTCGAACTCGGTGACCGGTTCGGCCACGCGCAGCAGGCGCGGGTCGCCCATTTTTAAAATTTCACGAACTGCCATGGTACGTCCTTATTTTTGCGCCAGCAGCGCCAGCAGGCCCGCTTCGTCGAGGATGGTCACTTCCAGCTCCTGGGCCTTGGCCAGCTTGCTGCCGGCGTCCGCCCCGGCCACCAGGTAATGGGTTTTTTTCGAGACCGAGCCCGATACCTTGCCGCCTTCAGCCTCGATCAGTTCCGCCGCCTGGTCGCGGCCCATGGTGGGCAGCGTACCGGTCAGCACGAATGTCTTACCCGTCAGGTGCCCTTCGGCAGCCACCGTGGCCGGCAGTTGCGCCAGCAGATCTTCGCGCAACGCTGCCATCGCTTTCACCTGCTGGCGATTGGCCGGCACGTCCATCCACGCGGCGAGGGCGTCGGACACCGTGGCCGGCAGGCCGAATACGTTGTAGATGGTGAGGTGCGCCAGCACGTCAAGCGACACTTCCTGTTCCACCAGTTGCTTGCTGCGCGGCTCGGTCAACTTGGGAATCGCCAGCGCCGCCATCAGCTTGACCGGATCGAGTTTTTCACGCAGCTTGGCGCTTGGCGGATGTTCGCCCTTGGGCGCCACGCCGGCGGCCAGCAGCGCGTCGATGGCTTCCTGGTTCTTCGGCTCGGCAAAGAACTCCGCAATCGAAATGGCGACGATGCCGCCGATGTCGGGCAGCACGCGCAGCAGCGCGGCCGGCACCCGGCGCACCAGGTCGAAGCGGCCCAGCCACTCGGCCAGGGTCTTGGCGGTGGACTCGCCCACGTGGCGAATGCCCAGCGCGAACAGCAGCCGTTCGAGCGGCGGATTCTTGCTCGCTTCGATGGCTTCGAGCAGATTCTCGGCCCACTTGGTGGCAACCTTGCCGTTGGCGACCGTCTCGGGCGTGGTGCCATCGCGCTCATCGGCCAGCCGCTTCATTTCCAGCAGGTCGTCAAGCTTGAGCGCATACAGGTCGGCCACGCGCTGCACCTTGCCGTGTTCCACCAGGTTGTCGATGTAGCGGTCGCCCAGGCCTTCGATGTCCATCATGCGGCGGCCGGCAAAATGGCGGATCGCTTCCTTGCGCTGCGCCGCGCACGTGAGGCCGCCGGAGCAGCGGGCAATTGCCTCGCCCTCTTCGCGCACCACGTGCGAGCCGCAGACCGGGCAGGTCTTGGGCAGCACGTACATCGGCGGTGCGGGTTCATGACGGCGCTCCATAACCACCGAGAGCACCTCAGGAATAACGTCACCGGCGCGGCGCACGATCACCGTGTCGCCCACGCGCACGTCCTTGCGGCGTACTTCATCCTCATTGTGCAAAGTAGCGTTGGTAACGTTTACGCCGCCGACAAACACGCTCGCAAGACGCGCAACCGGTGTGATAGCGCCCGTGCGGCCGACCTGCACTTCGATCGCCTGCACGATGGTTAACGCTTCCTCGGCCGGGAACTTATGAGCAAGGGCGAAGCGAGGAGCGCGCGAAACGAACCCTAGCGTGCGCTGATCTTCAAGACGGTTCGCTTTGTACACCACGCCGTCGATCTCATAGGGCATGGTAGGACGAGAGGTCCCGATAGTATTGTAGTACTCAATAAGTCCATCGTAGCCGCGGACGACCTTCGCTTCCTTGGCAACAGGTAGTCCCATATTTTGATACCAGTCGAGCAGCGCAGTATGAGAGGACGGCATGTCTGCTCCTTGCAACATACCGATACCGTACGCGAAAAACCTCAGCTTGCGCTGGCGCGTGATGCGCGGATCAAGCTGGCGCAAGCTGCCAGCAGCCGCGTTGCGCGGATTGACGAATTCTTTTTGGCCTAGCTCGCGCTGGCGCGCATTCAGTGCCGCAAAATCGCCTTTGAACATTAACACTTCGCCGCGCACATCGAGAATGGCAGGCGGGTTGGGCGTATCGAGGCGCAGCGGGATCACGCTGATGGTACGGATGTTGGCTGTAACGTCTTCACCGGTGTACCCGTCGCCGCGCGTGGCTGCCTGCACCAACAGGCCATTTTCATATCGTAGGTTAATGGCTAGACCATCGTACTTGACCTCAGCCGCATACTCCACTTCGGCAGACGTATCAAGGCCATCGCGAACCCGACGGTCAAAGTTTTGGATATCTTCGTTAGAAAAACCGTTATTCAGAGACAGCATCGGAACCGAATGCGTCACCTGATTGAACTGCGGCAACGGAGTCGCACCAACCCGCATGGTTGGCGAATCAGGCAATGCAAACTCTGGATACTGCTGCTCTAATTGCTGCAGCTCCATGAACAGTAAATCGTAATCCTCATCCGGAATTGTTGGCGAGTTTAAAACATGATAAGCGTGCAGGTGCTTATTGATTTCAGCGCTCAGCGTTGCGATGCGGGCTTGGTATGCTACTTCAGTCATTGCAGGTACCCGACTCAGCTAAACAGACGCATGGCGCGGGTGGAGCCGGCCGGGATGTCGGCGTCGTTCATCTCGGCATAAAAGTCCTGCACCTGCTTGGCGATTTCGGCCAGCGAGGCGTCGGACAGCGGCTGGTTGTAATCGTCGACGATGGTGGCGTCGAGCCGGCCCACCAGCGACTTGGCGCAGGCGACCATGGCGCCAAAGCCGTCGCGCGCGGGCGCCACGCAGGGGACGTCGAGCAGCAGCGTGAGGCGCGCCGTGGTTTCCTCGGCCAGCGTGACGTTGGTGGACAGCGAGAACAGGAAGCCGCCATCGCCGTCGGGCATCACGTAGCGGCCGTCGGGACGCAGGTCGAAGCCCTGCTTTTCCAGCGCGCCGATCAGCGTGGAAATCGCCCACGGCGCGCCGTTGCTGTGCAGGTTCACGCCCAGCTGGGCGTCGTGGCTGGCCACGAAGCGGTGCAGGTTGCGCGCCTCGGCCATTACTTCGATCATGTCGGGCACTTGCGGTTCCGCGCCGATTTCGTCGGCCATGGCGCGCAGGCGCGTGACCAGTTCCGAGTATTCGAGTTCGTTGAGCGCCGTGCTGCGGCTGGCCAGCTGTACGCCGCCCTGCAACTGCGTGTACACGCCGCCGTAGGCGATCGGTTCCCAGTCGCCGGAGACGGCCAGACCGATGTAGTGCAGCGGCTTGTTGCCGACCATGCGCAGGGTTTGCAGCACCGGCAGCAGCTTGTCGCCGCGGGCCGGGGCTTCCAGCGCCAGCGGCAGCAGGCAGTCGATCAGCGGGTCCACCAGCGCGGTGGCCTGTTCGGCGGCAGCAGCCGCAGCGGCATTGGCGCGGGCGGCCAGTTCATCGACATCCGGCTCGGGCGCGCCGGGGGCGGCCGGCTCGATGGAAAATTCGGGGATGGGGGTCACGGCCGGATTCAATACGGCGCCCAGCGCGGCAGCAGCGGCAGTCGCTTCGCCACCGGCCACACCTGGCGCATCCGGTACCGGTTCATCGAGCGAGAAGCTCGGCTCCTGGCGCACGGCAGGACCTGGCGCTGCGGCAGGTGCGGCTGCACGCACCGGCGCAGGCGGCGCCACCGGTGCCGGCGCAGCGTTGGGCGCATACGAAGGCGTGGCCGCCGGTGCGCCGGGCGCCTGCTGGTGTCCCTGCATCAGCACATCGTCATGGTCGGTGCCGAACGCGCGTTCCACGCTTTTCTTGGCCTTGTATTCCTGGATTTTGTTATAGGTGAACACGCCCGCGACGAATACGCCGGCGATCCCGATCAAACTCAGTTGGAGATCTGTCATGCTGCTTGTGCCTCAGTTGCAAAGTTGGCGGCGGATTCCATATCCACCGCCACGATGCGCGATACGCCCTGCTCCTGCATCGTCACACCGATTAGTTGATTGGCCATCTCCATCGCAATCTTGTTGTGCGAGATGAAGAGGAATTGGGTATGTTCGGACATGCGCTTGACCATGCGGCAAAAGCGCTCGGTATTGGCGTCGTCCAGCGGCGCGTCCACTTCGTCGAGCAGGCAGAACGGCGCCGGATTCAAACGGAACATCGAGAACACCAGCGCCGTTGCCGTCAGCGCTTTCTCACCGCCCGACAGCAGGTGGATGGTGGCGTTCTTTTTGCCTGGCGGCTGCGCCATGACCTGCACGCCGGCGTCGAGGATTTCGTCGCCGGTCATGATCAGCCTGGCCTGGCCGCCGCCGAACAGGATCGGGAACAGCTCGGAAAAATGACCGTTCACGCGATCGAACGTGTCCTGCAGCAGGTCGCGGGTTTCCTTGTCGATGTGCGTGATGGCGTTTTCCAGCGTGCCGATCGCTTCCATCAGGTCGGCGTTTTGCGCGTCGAGGAAGTTCTTGCGTTCCGACGCCGTGGCCAGTTCGTCGAGCGCCGCCAGGTTCACGGCGCCCAGCAGCCCGATGGCGTTGGTCAGGCGCGTGACCTCGCCCTGCAAGTACGACGCCTTCATGTCGGGATGCAGTTTTTGGGCCAGCGCCGCTTCGTCGGCCTGCGCCTCGGCCAGCTGCGCGGCAAACTGTTCCTGGTTCAGGCGCGCGGCCTGCTCCTTCAGCTGCAGCTCGGTGATCTTGTCGCGCTGCGGCTGCAACGCCCGCTCGGTGGACATGCGCCCTTCCTCGAACGCGCGCATCTGCTGCGCTGCCTGGTCCAGCTCGTGGCGGGCGTCGGACAGCGCTTTTTCCTGCGCCGTGCGGCGCTCAAGCAGTTCCTGCAAACCGTCGTTGCCGGCGCCGGTATCGAGATTGGCCAGTTCCTGCTGGCCCGCTTCCAGGCTTTGCGTGACCTGCACCACCTGGGCGCTGGCCGTGGCAATCGCGCGGCGCAGTTCCTCGATCTTGTTGCGATGGGTTTTTTCCGCGAACGCGATTTCCTGCGCGCGCCGTTCCAGGTCGCGCGCGGCGTCGCGGGCGTCGGCCAGGCGCTGCTCCTGTTCCAGGAACACGGTCTGGCCGTCTTCGTGTTCGCCTTGCAGGTTACCGAGCTCCATGTCGAGCTGCTCGAACTTTTCTTCCGATTCCAGCTTGACCTGGGTTTGCTCTTCTTCCTGCGCGACGATTTCGGCCATATCGGCTTCGATCTGGGTGCTGCGCTGGTTGAAGCGCGCCTCGATTTCGGACAGCTTGACCACCTCGATCTGCAGCGCGTGCACGGCCTGCTGCAGGCTTTGCACCTTGATCCTCGTGTCCCCCAGCTGGCGCGTGTGGGCGGACAGCGCCGCCTCCGCGCGCACGAAGCGGGCGCGCGCCTCGTCGGCCAGCAGTTGCTGGGCGCGCAGCTGGCGCGTGAGATTCTCGATCTCGTGCTGGCGCGCCAGCATGCCGTCCTGTTCGGAGTCGGCCGCGTAAAACCGCACGCTCGATTGGGTGATCACGTGGCCCTGCGGCGTGACGAAGCAGCCGCCGGCCGGCAGGCGCGCGCGGTCGGCAAACGCGGATGCCGCGTCGCGCGCCTGGTACACGCCGTGCAGCCAGTCTTGCAGCAGGCCCCGCACGCCGGCGTCGTTCAGTTTTAACAGCGCAAAGAACGGCGGCAAGCCAGACGCGTCATCGGCTGCCGGCACCGTGGCCGTGGACGGCGCATACAGCGCCAGCTTGGCCGGCGGCGCATCGCTGAAAAACGCCTTGGCCCATTCGATATTCGACAGCTGCAGCGCTGACGTGCGCTCGCGCAGAACCGCTTCCAGCGCGGTTTCCCAGCCCGCTTCGATATCGAGTTTTTGCCACAGGCGCGGCAAGGTATCGAGTTCGTGCTTTTGCAGCCACGGCGTGACCTTGCCCTCGGTTTGCACCCGTTCCTGCAACTGGCGCAGCGCATTCAGGCGCGCTTCCAGCTGGGCGTTGGCAGCGGTTTCGTCGTTGACCTGCTGCTGGGCGTCGCGCCGTTCCTGTTCCAGTGCCGGCTGTTCTGCCAGCGCCTGCTCCAGCAATTCGCTCTGCTCTTCCAGCGTGTATTGCTGCTCTTCCTGTTGCAGGCGCAGGTTGGCCAGATGCGCGCTGTCAGGCAGGCTCAGGCCGTGCTTTTCCTGTTGCAGCCGTTCGCGCCGCACCGCTAACCCATTGAGGATATTGCTGGCATTGCGCTGGTGCGCCGACTCGAGTTCCAGTTGCTGCTGCGCCTGCATGATGCGGGCGCGCGATTCGGTGCTGCGGGTTTGCGCGGCGCGCCATGCCTGTTCCAGCAGCGGCAGCGACTCGGCTTTTTGCTCGGCCATCATCTGCGCCTGCTCCACCGTGGCGGCCAGTTCTTCGAGCGTGAATTCCGCTTCCTCGATCTGGCCGCCATATTCGGTGGCCTGCTGCTGCCACTGGTCGCGCTGGGCGGTGAGCGTGCCCAGTTGCGCCTGCAGGCGACTGCGCGACTCGATCACGAACTTGATCTGCGCCTCCAAGCTGCCGATTTCGGCGTTGGTCTGGTACAGCGCGCCCTGCGCCGTGTGCAGGCGGTCGCCCGCGGCAAAGTGCGACTGGCGCATGTGTTCGAGCGACAGTTCGACGTTGCGCAGCTTGGCCGTTTGTTCTTCCAAGTCGTTCTGCGCCTGCTCCATTTCGCGGAACACGCGCTTTTGCTCGCTCTCGGCTTCCAGCTTGCGCAGCAGCCAGAGCAGCTTCTGCTTTTCTTCCTGGTCGGACTGCAGCTGGTGAAATTTGGTGGCGACGGCAGCCTGGCCTTCGAGCTTTTCCAGGTTGCTGTTCAGTTCGCGCAAGATGTCTTCGACGCGCAGCAGGTTTTCGCGCGTGTCGTGCAGGCGGTTTTCGGTTTCGCGGCGGCGTTCCTTGTACTTGGAGACGCCTGCCGCTTCTTCCAGGAACACCCGCAATTCCTCGGGGCGCGACTCGATGATGCGGCTGATCATGCCCTGGCCGATGATGGCGTAGGCGCGCGGCCCCAGGCCCGTGCCGAGGAATATATCCTGGATGTCGCGCCGCCGCACCGGCTGGCCGTTGATGTAATAGGTGGAGGTGCCGTCGCGCGTAAGGGTGCGCTTGACGGCAATTTCCGCGTACTGCCCCCACTGGCCGGACGCCTTGCCGTCGGCATTGTCGAACACCAGTTCCACCGACGAGCGGCCGGCCGGCTTGCGGTGGGTGGAGCCGTTGAAGATCACGTCCTGCATCGACTCGCCACGCAGCTCGGAAGCCTTGGATTCGCCCAGCACCCAGCGCACGGCATCGATGATGTTGGACTTGCCGCAGCCATTGGGGCCCACCACGCCAACCAGCTGCCCGGGCACCTGGAAATTGGTGGGATCAACGAAAGACTTAAATCCCGACAATTTAATGGAAGATAGACGCACGTTGGATTATGGGCAGTATGGGCTGTAAGGTCGCAATAATACCATTTCGCTTATAAGCGGAGGCCAAAAACCATGGCGCCAGGCGTGCGGCCGTTTCGGGCCCGGCTCAATCGATATAGCTGAATTTATTCTGGTGCCACATGGCGCGCGTGTACGGGTGGTCGCGGCCCGACAGCTTGAGCGCCACCCGGGTGATCCAGTCTTCGGCCGGGATCGGCTCCACATTGGGCGCCACCAGCACGATGGGCACGCACAGCACCGCCAGCATGCGGCTCATCGCCCATCGGTGCTCCTGGCTGGCAAAGTGGATGAAGGCACCAGCCACCAGCAAGCCCAGCACGGCGCCGGTCACCACCTCGGAAACCGAATGGGCCAGCGTGGGCACGCGCGAAATCGAGATCAGTACAGCCAGGATGACGCCGATCACTGCGCCCACGTAACGCGCATAGCGGCCGGTCGAACGCAGCACCAGGTAGCCAGCCACCGGATACACGGCTGCCGCGCGCATGGCATGGCCGCTGAAACCCGCGAACTCCACCGACTCCACGCCCAGGCCCCAGCCCATGAACGCCATCTTGGTGATGACGACCAGCGCCATCCCGATGCCGAACAGCACCCCCCAAGCCAGCGTCAAGCGCCACTGCTTGCCTGCGATCAGGTAAATAGCGATGGCAGCGCCGATGGGACCCGTGACGGCCAGACTGCCTGCCATGCTTAAGAGGTGCCAAAAATACATCATCCGTGTTGCCTTTCATTTATTGCATTGCACCATGTTATTTAAACACAGCAGCGGCATTGTAGCGAATTATTACCGTGCGCCAACATAATTATCGGCGGTCCCGTGGTTAGCGCCGTCGGGCGCCCCATGGCATACTGTCATCCCCATTCATGTTGCGCTGCGCTGCGCCCCTACCTGGAGTTGTGATGACCGTATCGACCTGGCTGTTATTTTTGTCCGTTTCGCTGGCGGCGGCGTTTACTCCGGGGCCGGGCGTGCTGATGGCGATTTCCACCGCCGGCACCCAGGGCGCCGGCCGCGCGCTCTACAGCTCAGCCGGCAATGCGCTGGGCGTGTTCATCGTTGCCACCACGGCGGTGGCGGGTCTCGGTCTGATATTAAAGACGTCGGCGCTGGCGTTCGGTGCGCTCAAGCTGATTGGCGCCGCCTACCTGATTTACCTGGGCATTAAAACCTGGCGCCAGTCGTCGCGCGACGCCAGCCCGGCAGCACTGGCCGCCGCAGTGCAGGCAGTGCAGATGACGCGCTGGGCGACATTCCGCGCCGGCCTGCTGGTAGCCGTGAGCAACCCGAAGGCGATCCTGTTCTTCACCGCCGTGTTTCCGCAATTTATGCCGCCTGACCATGTCGATCCGGTGCGCTTTTTGATGCTGACCTCGGTATTTACCGCGTGCAGCCTGCTGTCGCACCTGTTTTACGTGGTGGGCACGTCGTGGCTCAAGCGCCGCGTCCGGCAGAGTGCGCGGCGCTCGCGCTTTGCCAAGCGCCTGACGGCGGTGATTTTCATGGGCATGGGCGGCGCGCTGCTGACCGCCAGATAGCCGTCAGATATTGGCCACGCGCTGGCCGCGTGGCGGAATGAAGTCCTTGACGTCGTTGACCATGCCCACCGCCCTGGCGTCCGATGCCGTCAGGTGCAGGTCGGAATAGGCATGGGTGCGCCAGTGTTCCTCGGACAGTTGCACGTGCTCGCGCAGGATTTGCTCGGTGCGGGCGTCGTCGGCCTGCAGACCTTCGACGATGATGCGCAAGGCATCGGGACGGGCGCCGTGCGGCGCGCTGGCGTGCGACTTGTGCACCATGAAGCGCGAGGTGTCGCTGGCATAGCGCTCCTCGCCGGCCAAAAACAGGATCACGGCGATCGACGCCACGGCGCCGGCGTTGTACGTGACGATCTTGATCGGTAGCTTGCTCAGGTAGTTGTACAGGCAAATGCCGTCGCTGACATAGCCGCCGTTGGACTGGATCAGGATGTGGGCCGTGGTGATGCGGTCTTCGGTCATGTCGGCCACCGCGTCGAACACGCGGCGGACCATATCACTGTTGACGTCGCCAGACAGCGTGAACCACGCCTGCCCCGCATAGTCGGTGGCAGCGTAGTCGTCTAAGGGTTCTTGATTTTGGCTCATGGCTGGGCTCTCAAAATTGTGTGATTTATTCTAGCAAATAGTTGTCATCCGGGCTTTTTGCTTGCACGTCATTCGTGCGCCCGTCCGTGCGGCCGCTGCAGTGCCCTCAAGATTGACATCTATGCCCTTCTGGCATATATTCCCGAGTCTTGATCGGGAGAGGGCAACCCAGCGTTGCCGCCGAAGGGGCACTACCCAAAAACTCTCAGGCAAAAGGACCGGTCAAGGGGCTGCGCATGGCAACATGCATGGTTCAAACTCTGGAGAGCGATTGTTGCTGCAAGATTGCTGCTGCAATCCACCGAAGGGGCGCACGGGAGTTACTCCCGTTATCTCTCAGGTACCAAGGACAGAGGGGTCTGCAACATTGCGGAACAGCCTGGCATTATGCCCGGTCGTTCCTTGTATGCTCTGTTAACCCCTATGCCTTCAGACCTGGACCGCCATGACGCTCAAAGCCACCCCCCTCAATAACGCACACCGCGCAGCCGGCGCCCGCATGGTCGATTTCGGCGGTTGGGACATGCCCGTCAACTATGGTTCGCAAATCGAGGAACATCATGCCGTGCGCACCGACGTCGGCATGTTCGACGTGGCCCATATGTGCGTGGTCGACATCAAGGGCGACAATGTGCGCGCCTTCCTGCGTGGCCTGCTGGCCAACAATGTCGACAAGCTGCAAGTGTCGGGCAAGGCGCTGTACTCGTGCATGCTCAACCCGCAAGGCTTCGTGATCGACGACCTGATCGTCTACTTCATCAACGAAAGCTGGTTCCGCCTGGTGGTCAACGCCGGCACCGCCGAAAAAGACGTGGCGTGGATGCAGGCGCAGAACGACGGCACCGGCAGCGGCCTGACCATCACCCAGCGCCGCGATGGTGACGCTGCCATGGCGCTGATCGCCGTGCAGGGCCCGAACGCGCGCGCCAAGGTGTGGCAAGTGATCCCGGAATCGCAGGCCGCCACGGCGGAGATGAAGCCGTTCAATGTGGCCTTTGCCCAGAGCGCCGTGTTTGGCGAGGCAATGATTGCCCGCACCGGCTACACCGGCGAAGACGGCTTTGAAATCGGCGTGGCCGCCGATCAGGCCGAAGCGCTGTGGAACGCGCTGGTCGCTGCCGGCGTGAAACCGGCGGGCCTGGGCGCGCGCGACACGCTGCGCCTGGAAGCGGGCATGAACCTGTACGGCCAGGACATGGACGAGACCGTCAATCCGCTCGACGCCGGCCTGGCCTGGACCATCGACCTCGTGTCCGACCGCGACTTCATCGGCAAGACCGCCCTGCAAACCATGGGCCAGAACGCCCAGTTCGTGGGCCTGATCCTGCGCGAAAAAGGCGGCGTGCTGCGCGCCCACCAGAAAGTGATCGTCGCTGGCAGCGATGCCGTGGGCGAAATCACCAGCGGCACCTTCAGCCCGTCGATGCAGCAGGCGATCGCGCTGGCGCGCGTGCCGAACGGCGTGCAGGTTGGCGACACTGTCCACGTGGAAATTCGCGACAAGAAGCTGGCGGCATCGGTCGTCAAGCTGCCGTTCGTGCGCAATGGCAAGATCCTGGCCGTTTAAATTTATTTGTTTTAGTACACCACCCCCACCCCACTGGAGCTTTACATGAACATTCCTGCCGACCTGAAGTACACCGAATCCCACGAATGGGTACGCACTGAAGCCGACGGCACCGTCACTGTCGGTATCACCGAATTCGCACAAGATGCGCTCGGCGATATCGTTTTCGTGGAACTGCCAAAAGTGGGCACGACCTACGGCGCCGGCGACGATGCCGCCGTGGTGGAATCGGTGAAGGCAGCCAGCGACATCTACGCACCGGTGGCCGGTGAAGTGGTGGCCGTCAATGACGACGTGGTGAACGCGCCCGAGTCGATCAATGCCGACGCTTACGCCAACTGGCTGTTCAAGATCAAGCCTGCCGATGCTGGCGCCGTGAACGGCCTGCTTGATGCGGCTGCTTACGGTAGCGCGACTGCTTCGTAATTCGCCACTAGCGCTCACCCGTCGAAACCCGCCGCTAGCGCATACCGTCGTCATTCCCGCGTAGGCGGGAATCCATAGAACCTTTGCTCCGTGCCAGCCGCGTTTTTGCCGTCAGGCGACGCACGGGTTCCATGGATCCCCGCCGTCGCGAGGATGACGGCTTCAAGGTCCCGTACTCCGCTGACGCTTTGACACGTCGCCATTCGCCACTCTTTTAGCTCCCCTGCCCCCGATACCATGACCCGCACCAGCCTGACCCAACTCGAAGCCCGCGACGCCTTCATCGCGCGCCACATCGGCCCGGACGCCGCCGAACAGCAAGCCATGCTGGCAACGCTCGGCTACCCTACCCGTGCCGCCCTGATCGACGCCATCGTCCCGGCCAACATCCGCAACAAGGCGGCGCTGCCGCTGGGCGCCTACTCCGCACCGCTGCCGGAAAGCGAAGCGCTGGCGAAACTGAAAAAGATCGCCTCGAAAAACAAGGTGCTCAAGTCGCTGATCGGCCAGGGTTATTACAACACCACCACGCCGGGTGTCATCCTGCGTAACATCTTCGAAAACCCGGCCTGGTACACCGCCTACACGCCGTATCAGCCAGAGATTTCGCAAGGCCGCCTGGAAGCGATCCTGAACTTCCAGCAAACCATTACCGACCTGACCGGCATGGGCATTGCCAATGCATCGATGCTCGACGAAGGCACCGCCGCCGCCGAAGCGATGACGCTGATCCAGCGCGTGGGCAAGTCGAAGTCGAACACGTTCTACGTGGCTGACGACGTGCTGCCGCAAACGCGCGAAGTGATCGAAACCCGCGCCAAGCCGCTCGGCATCACGGTAAAGACCTTCCATCCGGCAGAACTGTCCGCCGTAGCCGATGCCTTCGGCGTGCTGCTGCAATACCCGGGCGTCAACGGCGTGGTACGCGATTACAAGGACGGCGTGGCCGCAGTCAAAGCCACCGGCGCGATGGTAGTCGTCGCTGCCGACCTGCTGGCACTGACCATGCTCACGCCGCCGGGCGAATGGGGCGCCGACGTCGTTGTTGGTAACAGCCAGCGCTTCGGCGTGCCGCTGGGATTTGGCGGCCCGCACGCCGGCTACCTGTCCACCCGCGACGAATTCAAGCGCAGCATGTCGGGCCGCCTGGTGGGCGTGACCGTCGATGCGCAAGGCAACAAGGCCTATCGCCTGGCGCTGCAAACGCGCGAGCAGCACATCCGCCGCGAAAAAGCCACGTCCAACATCTGCACCGCGCAAGTGCTGCTGGCGGTGATCGCGTCGATGTACGCCGTGTACCACGGCCCGAAAGGCCTGCAGCAGATCGCCCAGCGCGTGCACCGCTACACCGGCATCCTGGCCGCCAACCTCAAATCCCTCGGTTACACGGTCACCAACGAAACGTATTTCGATACGCTCACGATTGCCACGGCCAATGCCGAGCAACTGCATGCATCGGCCCACTCGCACGGCGTGAACCTGCGCGTGATCGATGCGTCGCACGTCGGTATCTCGCTCGACGAAACCACCACCCGTGAAGACATCGCCCTGCTGTGGACCGTGTTTGCCCACCCGGTGGGCGGCCCGGCCCATGGCCCGGACCTCGACACCGTCGAAGCGCAAGTTGCCGAAGCATTCCCGGCCACGCTGGCCCGTACCAGCGCCTACCTGACGCACCCGGTGTTCAACCGCTACCACTCCGAAACCGAAATGCTGCGCTACCTGCGCAGCCTGGCGGACAAGGACCTGGCGCTGGACCGTACCATGATCCCGCTGGGTTCGTGCACCATGAAGCTGAACGCGACCTCCGAGATGATCCCGGTCACCTGGCCCGAGTTCTCGAACATCCACCCGTTCGCGCCCGACAGCCAGACCGTGGGCTACCGCGAAATGATCGCCCAGCTGGAAGAGATGCTGTGCGCCGTTACCGGCTACGCCGCCATCTCGCTGCAACCGAACGCAGGCTCGCAGGGCGAATACGCCGGCCTGCTGGTGATCCAGGCGTACCACCAGTCGCGTGGCGAAGGCCATCGCAACATCTGCCTGATTCCATCGTCGGCACACGGCACCAACCCGGCATCGGCCAGCATGGTGGGCATGCAGGTGGTGGTTACCGCTTGCGACGCCAACGGCAACGTCGACCTGGCCGATCTGAAAGCCAAGGCTGAGCTGCACTCGAAAAACCTGGCGTGCGCCATGGTCACCTACCCGTCCACGCATGGCGTGTTCGAAGAAGGCATCCAGGAACTGTGCGACATCGTTCATAGCCACGGTGGCCAGGTGTACATCGATGGCGCCAACATGAATGCACTGGTGGGCGTGGCAGCTCCGGGCGCGTTCGGCGGCGACGTCTCGCACCTGAACCTGCACAAGACGTTCTGCATTCCGCACGGCGGCGGCGGTCCGGGCGTGGGTCCGATCGGCGTGGGCGCGCACCTGGCCAAGTTCCTGCCGAACCAGCGTTCGAACGGCTATATCCGCGACAACGCCGGCATCGGCGCAGTGAGCGCGGCGCCTTACGGCTCGGCCAGCATCTTGCCGATTTCGTGGATGTACATCGCCATGATGGGCGCCGAGGGCCTGACGGCTGCCACTGAGAATGCCATCCTGGGCGCCAACTACATCGCCCGCCGCCTGTCGCCGCAGTACCCGGTGCTGTACACGGGCCACGACGGCCTGGTGGCGCACGAGTGCATCATCGACCTGCGTCCGCTGCAGGATGCCACCGGCATCACCAACGAGGACGTGGCCAAGCGCCTGATGGACTTCGGCTTCCACGCACCGACCATGAGCTTCCCGGTGCCGGGCACCCTGATGATCGAGCCAACCGAAAGCGAATCGAAAGCGGAGATGGATCGCTTCATCGACGCCATGATCACGATTCGCGGCGAAATCGCCAAAGTGGAAAGCGGCGAATTCGACAAGCTGGACAATCCGTTGAAATTCGCCCCGCACACCGCGGCCGTGCTGACCGCCGACGTATGGGACCGCAAGTACAGCCGTGAAGTGGCGGCCTACCCGGTACCATCGCTGCGCAAGCAGAAGTACTGGCCACCGGTCGGCCGCGCCGACAACGTGTACGGCGATCGCAACCTGTTCTGCGGCTGCGCGCCGATGAGCGACTACGAGTAATGATCGCTAACGCGCGTTAATGCGCGCGGCTCCGGGAACGCAGGCTCACCGTACGGTAGCCTGCGTTTTTTATTGCCGTGCAAGTGATCGGAGTTGGTCCGACGGGGAAGTCCTACAGCGGCGCGGCTTGCCACCTGATTGAACCGGGCCCTTCGGCGTCCTACCATGATGTCACCCCGAGCAACGGGGCATCGCAGGACTACAACAGGAGACTGACATGGCTAACTCGAACATTCCACAAAACAATCCTCTGAACAACCCTAACCAACGCAATCCCGATCAACGCAATCCCATGCAAGATCCATCGCAAGCACCCGCCCAGCGCCGCGACCAGGGCAACCAGCAAAGCGACCGCTCGCTCAATGAAGATGACGAACTCGACAGCGACTATGGCAATTCCGAAGGCGGCTCGCGCAGCGGCAGCCAGGATCAAAGCCAGCAGTCGGGCCGGCAAAACCAGCGTACCGACCGCTAACTGACGTCTCTCGGCACACAGCGGCCTGCGGGCCGCTTTTTTCATTGCGGCACCGCGCACTCCCCTGGACCGGGGCCGTGCATGACTCCCTCGCACCGTCCATGGCCCGGGCGCCACCGTGCGACAAAACTTTTCTTGTGAAAAATATTAAAAAAAGGTAAATTACTAATTTAGAACTATTGGGCTATCGCCAACTGGAAATGCGTGCATTGCTAGAAAAGTTTGTCATCGATGTGGCTGCCTTGCAGCTTGGCGACCAGCCCTCCGACCGCCAGTTGGCCGTTGCCGGTGACCTGATGCTGCACCTGGCCAGCGCCACCGACTGGCCCGCCACCGGGCTGGTGCCCGCCAGCGGTGACCAGGAATTGCTCTACCCATTGCACGTCACGCCCGCGCAGCCTGCGCTGTACCTGGTTTCCGATGGTCCCGGCGTGACTAGTGCCCCGCACGGCCACGCCGCCTGGGCCGTTATCGTCGGCGTCCATGGCAACGAGCACAACACCATGTACCGACGCGATACGCCGGCAGCGGACGCAGTGCGCCCGGTCAGCAACGTCGATGTCAAAGCACTGGACGTGCTGATCTTGCGCGCGACTGCCATCCACGCCACCCGCGCTGCCGACCAGGCACCCACATTCCACCTGCACCTGTATGGCAAGCCACTGGACGAATTGCCGCCGTATGCTTCGCGCTGCTATTCAACTTAACCAAACGCAACAAATCTGATTCCGTTCGGCACCACAATTCATCGTTACCTTTGAACACTTCCCAGGAAATCGCTTGAAACACCCAGAAAACCGCCGCCCTATCGCTGCCCGCTCTACCGGCTGGGCTCGCCGCTTCAGCGCTGCATTGGCGCGCTCGTCCGTCACACCGAACCAGATCTCGGTGCTCAGCATCGTGTTTGCCGCCGCCGGCGCTGCCGCCCTGCTGGCCTGGCCCGGCTGGCCGGGGCTGGTATTGTGCGCGCTCGGCATCCAGGGGCGGCTGATTTGCAATCTGCTCGACGGCATGGTGGCCATGGAAGGCGGCAAGAAATCGGCGCTGGGCGCCGTGTATAACGAGTTTCCCGACCGCGTGGCCGATACCATTTTCATCGTTGCCCTCGGCTACGCGATCGGCCAGCCCGATCTGGGCTGGGCCGGTGCGCTGGCCGCCGCGCTCACGGCTTATGTGCGCGTGTTCGGCGGCGCGCTGGGCTTGCCGCAGGACTTTCGCGGACCGATGGCCAAACAGCACCGGATGGCGGTGCTGACCGTCGCCTGTGTGGGCGGCGCCATCGAGCAGGCTGGCAACGGCACCCAGTGGCTGCTGGTGGTGGCTGCATGGGTAATCGCGCTGGGATCGGCGCTCACCTGCATCACCCGCACCGGCGCCATGGCAACCCTGCTCAAGGAGCGCGCATGAATATTTACGGCATGTTATCGCGGCCGCTGCTGATTGGCCTGGTGCGGCTGCTGGTGGGCGGCATGAGCATGTGGAAGGGCTGCGCGCCGGTGCCGCGCCAGCGCATTTATTTTGCCAACCACACCAGTCATCTCGACACCGTGGCGCTGTGGTCAGCGCTGCCGTCCGACCTGCGCCAGCTTACCCGCCCGGTTGCCGCGCGCGACTACTGGGACGCCAGTGCGCTGCGCCGCTATATCGCCTTGTGCGTGCTCAATGCCATCCTGATCGACCGTCAGCGCAGCGACCCCGCCCACGATCCGCTGGCGCCGCTGATCGAGGGACTGGAACACGGCGATTCAATCCTGATTTTCCCGGAGGGCACGCGCGGCGAGCAACGCCTGCCGGCGCCGTTCAAGAGCGGCTTGTACCGGCTGGCCAGCCGGTTCCCAGACGTGGAACTGGTGCCGGTGTACCTGGAGAACCTGCACCGCAGCATGCCCAAGGGTCGATACCTGCCGGTGCCGATTACCTGCTCGGTGTGGTTTGGCAAGCCGATCCGGTTGCAAGCCGATGAAACCAAAGAAGATTTCCTGGCGCGGGCCCGGGAAGCAATCGTGGAGCTGGCATGAACGCAACCGACAAATTCTGGTGCCTGATCGGCGGACTGACAGCCGTACTGCTCATTGCCAGTACCATCGGCTTCATCCTCCGGCGCCGCATTACCACGCTGCGCGGACAGCACATCGTGCGCAACATGATCGAACGCACCAATGCCTGGTGGGGCATGGTGGCGATCCTGGCTGTGGCCTTCGGCGCCGGCCGTACCAGCGCCATCGTGCTGTTTGCGCTGATTTCCTACTTTGCCTTGCGCGAATTCATCACGCTCACGCCCACGCCACCGGGCGACCACAACGCGCTGTCGATCGCGTTTTTCGTGGCGATCCCGTTCCAGTACTACCTGATCTGGACCAACTGGTATTCGCTGTTTACCATCCTGATACCGGTGTACGGCTTTTTGCTGCTGCCCTCGATCAGCGTGCTGTCGCAGGACACCGGCAACTTCCTCGAGCGCGCCGCCAAGATCCAGTGGGGCTTGATGATCACCGTGTACTGCATCAGCCACGCGCCGGCGCTACTGATGCTCAACATTGCCGGCTACGAAGACTACAACGCCCTGCTGCTGCTGTACATGATGCTGGTGGCGCAAAGCAGCGACGTGTTCCAGTACGTGTTCGGCACGCTATTCGGCAAGCGCAAGGTGGCGCCGCTGGTGAGCCCCAACAAAACCGTGGAGGGCCTGGTGGGCGGCGGCCTGTGCGCGATTGCCACCGGCGCGGCCATGTGGTGGATTACGCCATTCACGCCGTGGCAAAGCGCCGCGATGGCGTTTGCCATCGTGGCCATGGGCTTCCTGGGTGGGCTGGTGATGTCGGCCATCAAGCGCAGCCTGGGCGCCAAGGACTGGGGCCACATGATTAAGGGCCACGGCGGCATGCTCGACCGGCTGGACTCGATCTGCTTTGCCGCCCCGGTGTTCTTCCATCTCACCCGGTATTGCTATACCTGAGGTATACAGGGTTACTGCAGCGGAATGCTGATGATGCGGTCGTCGCCAGTGCGCGGCGTGCCGCGGCTGTCGGTGTTATTGGTGAGCATCCACAGCTTGCCGTCGGGCGTGACCACCACGTCGCGCAGGCGGCCAAATTCGCCCGTGTAGCGATCGGTGGCGGTGGCTGGCGTGGCCAGCGGAATTTGCCGCAGCCGCTGTCCGCGCAAATTGGCGATGTAGATCGACGTGCCCAGAATGGCGATGCCGCTCGGGCTGGCGGTGTCGGTACTCCATTGCTGCAACGGGTTGGTGTAGCGGCTGTCGGTACTGATGCCCTCCACCACCGGCCAGCCATAGTTGGCGCCAGCCTTGATCTGGTTGAGTTCATCCCAGGTGTTCTGGCCGAACTCGGACGCGTACATGGTGCCGTCCGCCGCCCACGCGATGCCCTGCGGGTTGCGGTGACCAAGCGTGTACACGTACGAGCCGGCAATCGGATTGTCGCGCGGGATGGCGCCCTCCGGCGTCATGCGCAGGATTTTGCCGCCCAGCGAAGCGATGTCCTGGGCGCGCGTGGTAACGCCCCCGTCGCCGGCAGTGGCGTACAGCATGCCGTCCGGGCCAAATGCGATGCGCCCGCCATTGTGGATGCTGGCCGCTGGAATGCCGCCCAACACCGCCTGCACCGCCCCCAGTCGCAGATTGACGCCCGCGCCCGACAGCGGGTAGCGCACGATGCGGTTTTCGGTGCCGGCCGTGAAGTACACGTACAGATAATCGTCACGCACGGCAATCCCCAGCAGACCGCCCTCGCCACTGCCATTGACACCAGCGATGACGGCAATTTCGGTCAGTGCGCCACCGGTTCCGACGGCCACGATGCGGTCGGAGTCGCGCTCGCTGACCAGCGCCGTGCCCTTGTAAAACGCGATCGACCACGGCGCCTTGAGGCCGGTGGCGACGTCGGTAGGCGTGGTGGGGATGGGGGTGGTGGGCGGCATGGTGGGCGTGCCGTTATCGTCATCGCCGGAGCCGCCGCAACCGGCCAGCAGCATCGTGATGACGAACGCGCCTGCGGGCGCGTTCAAGCTGTTTGTCGTAAACATGCCTGTACTCCTTCGGTGGGGGTCGAAAGCAGAGGTGCCAACGTAGCATGTTTTGCACAACTGCTGCGCTCAATTGCCAGCGCTCTGTTGGCCGCACTCAGTTGGCAACTGAGTTGCCAAGTCAGTTGCGCACCGACGCCAGCCGCAACCGCACCACGCGCGCCGTACCGGCCGGCTGCGGCGGCGCTGGCGTGCCATCCCCTTCCACGGTTTCGAGCCGGAACAGCGCCACCGATTCCGACAGATGCACGGCCTGCCGCTGCAGACTGCTGGCGTCGGCCGCCGCCTGCCGCACCAGCTCCAGGCTGTAACGCGTCATCTGTTTCACCTCGAGCACCGCCTGCTGTGCGCCTTCCATACCCTGCACCTGCGCCACGCTTGACTCGCCCAGCTGCACGATGATGGCGCCCACCTGCTCCAGCGAGGCGATAATCTCGGCCATGTTGTCGCCCAGGTCGGCCACCGACTGCGCGCTGCCGTCGATCTCGGCCACCGAGCAGTGCACCAGCGCCTTGACGTCGTTGGCGGCCGTGGCCGAGCGCTGCGCCAATGCCAGCACCTGGCTCGCGATGCGGTGAAAATCTTCGCTGCCGGCGCCAGCGCGCGCGGCCGCCACCGCCGCATCGAGCGCCAGCACATTGGTTTGCAGCGCCAGGGCGTCGATCACGCCCACGATCTCTACCACCTTGTGCGAGCTGCCACGGATGGCCGCCATGGTCAGCACCAGCCGCTGCACCATGCCGCCGCCGCGCGCCGCAAACATGCTGGCATAGCGCGCCACCTGCCCGGCCAGTTGGGCGTTGCCCGCCGCCTGCGCCACCGTGGCGCCCAGCGCGCGCATGGCGCCACCCGCATGTTCAAGCGACGCGGCTTGCTGCTCGGTGCGGCGGGCCAGGTCGACGTTGCCGCGCGCCACCTTGCGCGACGCCGCATCCATGCTGTGCGCCGAGGCCAGGATGGTCTTGAGCGTGGTATTCAGGTTGCGGATGCTGGTGTCAAGCGCGCGCGACGTCTCGGCAATTTCGTCCTTGCCGTACACGCGGTTTTTCACCGTCAGGTTGCCCTCGGCCAGGTCGATGGCGGCCGCGCCGATTTCGCGCACCTCGGTCAGCAAGGCGTTGCGCACCACCATCGTCACCAGCAGCGACAAGCCGATCGACAGCACCACCATGGCCGGCATCCAGATCGACAGCATGGTGAAATCGGCTTCGGCGTCGCGGTAGTCGCTTTCGCTCAGTCCCTGTTCGAGCTTGCACAGTTGTTCGAGCCGCTGCGCCACCACGTCGAACGCGCGTTCTGCCTTGGACATGGCGTTGGCCGCGATCGAATGGTCCTCGATGGCGATTTCGATCACGTCCGCCACTGCCTTGACATACTGCGCATGGGCCGCCTGCGACTGCGCCACGAAGCGCCGTTCGGCCGGATCGCCCTGGGTGATCCGTTCGAGCTGGGCGAACTGGCGGTCCAGCGCCGCGTGGCGCGCGTGGATGGCGTGCACCAGCGGATCGATGCGCGCGGCAGTAAAGCCCGCGTTGATCCAGGTAAGCAGCTGGTACGCTTCGGTGTGGGCGCGGTTGGTGCCGGCCACCAGGTCGGCGGCCGCCTTCAGGCGCACCGCGCGCTCCTGCATGATGTTGTCGAGCGACTGGTTCTGGCGCACCATGCCCAGGTAGGCGCCAGCGGCCAGTATCAGCAGCAGGACCAGCACCACGCCGGGCGCGAGCAACAGTTTGGGGCCGATGCGTAACTTGCTCAGCATCGGCGCCCTCGTTCGGCGAACAAGACGCCCATGATTGCCTCCGGCAGGTAAGATGACATACTTTAATCTGCTGCCCTGGCGCAATTTTGCGTTGAATCAACAATAAATCTGCACGGCAAATTTACAACAGGAAATTCCGAACCAATGAAAGCCAAGACCAAGGCCGCCCTGATCTCAGCGCTGCTCTTCCCCGGCCTGGGACACCTCGCCTTGAAGCGCCCGCTGCGCGGCTGCCTGTTCATCGTGCCCACGCTGCTGGCCATTGCCGTGCTGCTGCGCACCACCCTCGCGCTGGCCGACCAGCTGGTGGCGGAGATCCAGAGCGGCGCCCTGCCGTTCGATATACCGGTGATCATGGAACGCATCAGCGCTGCCGGCGGCGACGATGCGGCCACCAATGCGGCGTCGCTGGTGATCCTGGTGTGCTGGCTTGGTTCGATCGTCGATGCCTGGTGGCTGGAACGGGGCAAGTAGAAAATTCAATCCTGGTTCTTGAAGGCGCCACGCACATTGGTGGCAACCAGGCACAGCTGAAGCGCAATCAGGGCCCAGGCGCCATCGTGCCAACCCCACGCCACCCACAGCGCATTGCTCGCCAAAAAGCACCAGAAGCCGAGCTTGCGGCGCCGGTGATGGCCCGAGGCCACCAGCCAGGCGGCCAGCACGGTCACGGCCATCGCGGGCCATTGCAGCAGATCGATCCAGTCATTCATGGGCCCAGCTTAACGGCCGGCCCGCGTGCACTGTGTTAGCGAACCCACCATCATGCCCATCCAATGATGCCTATAATGCATCAACTTCAAGGAGGCGCTATGTTCGAGCTGGATTTGCCATGGTGGGAACTGGTGCTGCGCGCGGGCCTGGTGTACCTGGCGTTGCTGATCATGATGCGTTTTTCCGGCAAGCGCACGGTTGGCCAGTTCACGCCGTTCGATCTGCTGGTGGTGATGCTGCTTAGCGAAGCGGTATCCAACTCGCTGTCCGCCGGCGAAGATTCGGTGCCGGGCGCGCTGATCTCCGCTGCCACGCTCATGGTGCTCAACGTGGTGATTGCCATGGCCACCGCGCGCAGCGAGCGGATTGCCAAATTTGTCGATGGCGAGGCCGTGCTGCTGGGCCGCGACGGACAGGTGTTCAAGGATGCGATGAAGCGCGAACACGTGGCCAAGGGCGACGTCGACCAGGCGCTGCGCGAAGCGAACTGCACACTTGATAAAATGAAGTGCCTCTTCCTCGAGGCCAATGGCCAGATCACCGTCATGCGTGACGAATAATCGATACATAAAACCAAGGAACTCCATGCGCATCGCCACCTTCAACATCAACGGCATCGGCGCCCGCCTGCCCGCCCTGCTGCAATGGCTGCAAGAAACCCAGCCCGATGTCGTCTGCCTGCAGGAACTCAAGGCGCCCCAGGAAAAATTTCCCGAAGCAGCCATCCAGGAAATCGGCTATGAAGCGATCTGGCATGGCCAGAAAAGCTGGAACGGCGTGGCGATCCTGGCGCGCGGCGTAAAACCCATCGAAGTGGGGCGCGGCCTGCCCGGCGATCCCGAGGACGAACAAAGCCGCTACATCGAAGCGGTGGTCAACGGCGTGCTCATCTGCGGCCTGTATCTGCCCAACGGCAATCCCGCGCCCGGCCCCAAGTTCGACTACAAGCTGAAATGGTTCGAGCGCCTGATCGCCCACGCAGCCGGCCTGATGGAAGCCGGCACGCCCACCGTGATTGCCGGCGACTTCAACGTCATGCCCACCGATCTCGACGTGTACAAGCCGGAACGCTGGCTCGACGATGCGCTGTTCCGCCCCGAAACACGCGAAGCCTTCCACCGCCTGGTGGCGCAGGGCTGGACCGACGCCTTGCGCACCATGCACCCGGGCGAAAAAATCTACACGTTCTGGGATTACTTCCGCAACGCCTACGGGCGCGACGCCGGCATCCGCATCGACCACCTGCTGCTCAGCCCCGATCTGGCGCCGCACCTGAAAAAGGCAGAAGTGGACCGCGACGTGCGCGGCCGTGAAAAACCAAGCGACCACGCGCCGGTATGGATAGAACTCGACCTCGATGGAGCAAGCTGATGGGCATACTTTCCAACACCCCGGACGACGACGTCGCCGACATTTTTACCGACACGCCGGTGCAGAAATGGCCGCAAAAAATCTGGCTGGTGCGGCATGGCCAAAGCGCCGGCAACGTCGCGCGCGACGCGGCCGAAGCAGCGCGCCAGCACCTGATCGATATCGCCGAACGCGACATGGACGTGCCCTTGTCCGACCTGGGCGAGCGCCAGGCCGAGGCCATGAGCCACTGGTTCCGCGCACTGGGTCCCGACGGCCAGCCTACCGTGGTGTTGTACTCGCCCTATGTGCGCGCACGCGAAACCGCCGGCGCGGTGATTGAAAAAATCGGCCGCGACAACCTGGTGGCGGCGATTGTCGATGAGCGCCTGCGCGAAAAGGAATTTGGCATCCTCGACCGCCTCACGCCGCTGGGCATCCACGACAAATTCCCGGAACTGGCCGAGCAGCGCCAGCACGTGGGCAAATTCTACTTCCGCCCGCCGGGCGGCGAAAGCTGGTGCGACGTGATCCTGCGCCTGCGCAGCGCGCTCGACACCATCATCCGCGAGTATCGCGGCGAGCGGGTACTGATCGTGGGCCACCAGGTGATCGTCAACTGCTTCCGCTACCTGCTCGAACGGATGGACGAAGAAACCATACTGGCAATCGACCGCGCAGCCGATGTGCCCAACTGCGGCATCACCGAATACCGCTACGATCCCACGCTGGGCAAGCACGGCAAGCTGGCACTGGTGCAAGCCAACTTCGTCGCGCCGCTGGAAGACAGCGGCACCCCGGTGACCGACCAGCCCGACATGCCGGCCGCGCCCAAGTCATGACGACGCCCACGCAACATGCCACCGAGGCAGCAGCTGCGGGCGTTGACGGTACCGCCAACGCTGCGGTACGGGCCATCACCGCCGGCACCCTGCGCGACTGGTGCCTGCCCATGCCCGGCGCGGATGCCGACAAGGAGGTACGCGGCCACGTGCTGATCGTGGCCGGCTCGCGCGAAATGCCGGGCGCCCTGCTGCTGGCCGCCACCGCTGCCCTGCGCGCCGGCGCCGGCAAACTGACCATCGCCACTGCCGCCAGCGTCACCGCCGCGCTGGGCGTGGCGCTGCCCGAAGCACGCGTGATCGGCCTGGCCGAAACGGTGGACGCCGGCCTGCGGGCCGGCTCGGCCAGCGATGAAAACGACGTGGTGCCGGCGCTGCGCGAAGCATGCGAACGCGCCAGCGCGGTGCTGATCGGCCCCGGCATGCAGGACCGGGCAGCATGCGCCGCGCTGGTGACGGCGCTGCTGCCGCACTGCCGCCACGCGCCGCTGATCCTCGATGCCGGCGCCATGTGCGTGGCCGCCGGCGACCACTGCCTGCGGTTCGACAGCCCGGTGCTGCTCACGCCGCACGCGGGCGAACTGGCGGGGCTGACGGGGGAAAACAAACAGAAAATAGGCGCCGATCCGCAGACGGCGGCACGCGCCGCAGCGCAGCGGCTCAACGCCGTGGTCGCCCTCAAGGGCAGCACGACCATCATCGCCGCGCCGGACGGCGGCATGTGGGCGCACACCGGCGGCAACACGGGACTGGCCATTTCCGGCTCGGGCGATGTACTGGCCGGCCTGATCGCCGGCCTGGCCGCCCGCGGCGCCACGCTGGAACAAGCCGCCGCCTGGGGCGTGGCCCTGCACGCCATGGCCGGCGAACAGCTATCGCTGCGCCACGGCCCGTTGGGCTACCTGGCCCGCGAAATCAGCACCGAAGTGCCGGCCCTGTTGCGGGCGCTGTCGGCGCATTGATTTCCGCGCCTCCATGCAAACAGCTATTTGCACCAAGCCCCCAACAGGCCTAAGATGGAACATCGTCGCAGGGGAGCCATGTCATGAACACCAACACCGCCATTGATGAAAATTTGATCGCAGCTGCGCTGCAGGCAACAGGCTTAAAAACCAAACGTGAAGCAATAGAACTCGGCTTACGCACGCTGGTGCAGCTACACCAGCAAGCAAAGCTGCGTCAACTACGGGGTAAATTGATTTGGCAAGGAGACCTGGACGCGCTGCGAACTGACCGATGATCGTGGTGGACTCCAGCGTCTGGATAGACTATTTTCGCGGAACATCCACCAGGCAAACCAATACACTGGACAGCTTGCTCGACACTGAAATCGTTGCAACTGGCGACCTCATGTTGACCGAGGTTTTACAAGGATTTAGTCGTGAACGCGACTTTCACCGCGCGAAGGCGCTCCTGACATCCTTGATGATCGTTGACATTGCTGGCTCGGATGTCGCCATCAAAGCTGCTGAAAATTTCCGCGTGCTGCGCACTCTCGGCTTTACAGTGCGCAAAACCATCGATACCTTTGTTGCAACGCGCTGCATCGAGAGCGGCTATTCCCTGTTGTACAGCGACAGGGATTTCAACCCATTCGTCATTCATCTAGGATTACGCGCTGCATGACGCGTAAAGGGGGCCATTTTGGCCCCCTCCTTCATTACTTACACCAGCTTGGCCGAATGCTCGCGCGTGGCGTGGAATTGCAGCTTGGGCCAGCGTTCCTGGGTCAGGCGCAGGTTGACGCCCGAAGTGGCCAGGTAGGCCAGGTTGCCGGCGGCATCGTACGCCACGTTGTGGCCCAGCGCATCTTCGAAGTCGGACAACGCCTTCTTGTCGTCGCTCGATACCCAGCGCGCGCTGCTGATACTGGTGCCTTCGAACACGGCGTCGACGCCGTACTCGTTCAGCAGGCGGCTGGCCACCACCTCGAACTGCAGCACACCGACCGCGCCCAGTACCAGCTCGCCGCCCTGCACCGGCTTGAAGACCTGTACCGCGCCCTCTTCACCGAGCTGCTGCAAACCCTTGTGCAGCTGCTTGATCTTCAGCGGATTGCGGATGCGCACCGAGCGGAAGAAGTCGGGCGCAAAGTACGGAATGCCGGTAAAGGTGAGCATCTCGCCTTCGGAAAAACTGTCGCCGATCTGCATGTTGCCGTGGTTGGGCAGGCCGATGATGTCGCCGGCGTACGCTTCTTCCACCTGTTCGCGCGACGATGCCATGAAGGTCACCACGGAAGACACCTTGATCTCGCGGCCCAGACGCAAATGCTTGACCTTCATGCCGCGCTCGAAACGTCCCGAGCACACGCGCAGGAAGGCGATGCGGTCGCGGTGGGCCGGGTCCATATTGGCCTGGATCTTGAACACGAAGCCGGTGAACGGCTGCTCTTTCGGATCGACATCGCGCACGGTGGCATTGCGCTCGCGCGGGGCCGGAGCCCAGTCGACCAGCGCCGACAGGATCTCGCGCACGCCGAAGTTGTTGATCGCGGAACCGAAGAACACGGGGGTTTGCACGCCCGCCAGGAATTCTTCGAGATCGAACGGGTGCGACGCGCCCTTCACCAGTTCCACTTCCATGCGCAGCTGGTCCATCTCGAGCGGGAACATCTCCTGCAGGCGCGGGTTGTCGATACCTTCGATCAGTTCGAACGCGCCGTCGGCCTTTTCTTCACCGGCCTTGAACAGCATGATGGTGTCGTTGAGCAGGTGGTACACGCCGCGGAAGTTCTTGCCCATGCCGATCGGCCAGGTGACCGGCGCGCACTGGATCTTCAGCACCGATTCCAGCTCGTCGAGCAGTTCCAGCGGATCGCGGGTTTCGCGGTCCATCTTGTTCATGAACGTGACGATCGGCGTATTGCGCATGCGGCAGACGTCGAGCAGCTTGATGGTCTGCGCTTCCACGCCCTTGGCCGCATCGATCACCATCAGCGCCGAGTCGACGGCGGTGAGCACGCGGTAGGTATCTTCCGAGAAGTCCTGGTGACCGGGGGTGTCGAGCAGGTTGACCACGTGGTCGCGGAACTCGAACTGCATCACCGACGACGCCACCGAAATGCCGCGCTGCTTCTCGATTTCCATCCAGTCGGACGTGGCGTGGCGGCCCGATTTACGGGCCTTGACGGTACCGGCCATCTGGATCGCGCCCGAGAACAGCAGCAGCTTTTCGGTCAGCGTGGTTTTACCGGCATCCGGGTGGGAGATGATGCCGAAAGTACGGCGGCGCAGCACTTCGCGCGCGATCAGCGCCGGCGTCTTGGCGCTGGAGGCGCCGGCAGACGGGGCGGCATCGTCGTTATTCTCGGGTATTACGTTTTCGATATCGTTGGACATGTGTTCGCGATCTGAGGCGGGTTCTGCAAAACCCTCGATTTTACCGATACTTGGGCGCCTCGTGTGAACTTTCCCTGCGCTTTACTCTCCCCTCACCCGGCGCCACCCGACACGATGCGCCTCGGCCGACACCTCCTCCACCCCGCGATCGGTCTTTTTGGTGCCGTCCGCCAGCGTGGTGACGATTTTCTGCTGGCCATCCGGCAGCCGGATCACGATATATCCCACCGCCGCCGAGGAACTCGACAGCGTGATCCCGGCCGGGTAGCTGCGCACCGAATGGCCGTTGCACACATTGAGCTGGTACAGATTGCTCGATCCGCCCACCGAGCACGAAGACGACGACGTGGGCATATTGGTCACCACGTTGGCCACGCCGCTGACAATCTGCGGATCGAGGTTCATCCGCTCGCCGGCATTGAGCGAAAAATCGAGGTACCAGCCGTCGCGCTGCGCCAGGTCCACCGCGTTGTCGGTGATCGCATAGGTATTGGTGTTGGTGCCGGTGCCCGCCAAGCTGAGGGTCTGGCGCACCATCGACGACCCGCGCACGTTGACGGCCGCGCCGCTGTCCTTGACCACGTACAGGCTCTGGACGTCGGTGTTGGACGTATCCGGGATGTCGAGCAACCGCCCGGTGCCCCACAACACCATGCGCACGCCCTGCAGCACGGTGGACGTGACGCCGTTGGTGGTGCTGGTGGCGGGCACGCCGCACAGCGTCACGTCGGGCCGGGTGGTGATCGGTTTCAGGGCCCCGGCGTCGCCCATTTTGAGCACCGTGACCGCGCCGCTGGCGGCAGTGAGATCGAAGCGCCACATCTGGCCCAGCAAATCGCCGCCGTACACGTACGTGGCGCGCGGGTCGGTGGTCGGGTCGGACGATATCGCCGTGATGCGCGCCAGGCCCGATGGCGTGGCCGTATCGCCGGACCCCGTGGCCACTTTTTTCAGCAGCTCGCCCGTGTAGGCGTCGAGAATGTACAGATAGCCCTTGCCATCGCCGCCGGCCACGCCGTCGATGCCCGGCACATTGTTGTAGCCGGACGTGAGGAACACCACCCAGCGGCCATCGGCCAGCGTGCCGAATTGCGGATTGCCGAACGTGAGGCCGATGTCGGCGTCGCTGCGCGCGCACACCGCCGCATCGGCACAGAACTCCCACAGCTGCTTGGGCGGATTGTGGGTATCGGTGATGTCGAGCGCATAGTAACCGCGCCCGCCCGCGTTCAGGCCCGCCACCAGGATCGTGCGCCACTGTTTGCCGGCGCCGATGGTCACTTTTACGTCGGCCACCTCGGGCGAGCCGTCGGTGGTGTACTGGTGATTGGTGCCGTACGTGGTGCTGGCCAGCGCCGGCAGCTTTTTCATGGTGATGCGCGGCACGTACGCCCAGAGCTCGTTGCCGCTGGCGCCGTCGAACGCGTGCAGCATGCCGTCGTTGGCCGCGACAAACACCGCGCCGCGCCGGTACAGCGCATTGCCGCTGTCGGTGCGGGCATCCCTGAACGCATCGTACGTGGTGTCCGGGTAGTCGGCCAGCGGCGCGCGCACATAGGCCGGCTTGGACGAGGCAATATCACCGAGCACGATCGGCAGCGGCGCCGTGGCGCCCACCGGTGTGGTGGCGGTGATGCCGTACGTGCGGAAGCGGGTATCGTCGGCATACTGCTGCTGCCCGCGCAGCCAGTTGACCATGTTGGTGCCGTCATTGACGATGGCCTTGTCGGCGGTCGACAACTGGGTGCACTGGGCCAGCACATTGCACTTGTTGCTGAACCAGCCCGCCATGGTGCCCGTCATATTGGCAAACGTGAACGGCACGGTGTCGCCGCCCGCCGTGCCGGCGGCGCTCATCATGACGATGGTGCGGGCGTCGGTGCTGTCGGACACCTGGCGGCCCAGGGTGCTGTGGCTGCTCCAGATCGGCGCCGTGTTGGCCGTGCCGTCGGTGATATCGATCTTCTGGTCCAGCAGCTCGCCAAACCATTTGACGGTGGTGAAGGTGCTGGAGAAAATATCGTTATCGGTTTGCGTGACGTTGGGCGTGGACGTGGCGGCAGCGGCCGCCGCGCCGGTGCGGATCTGCATATTCGACAGCGCTTCGCTCAAGCCACTGACCACGTCGCGCGGCTCCTGCGCGCTGAAGTACTTACCGTGACCGTTGATGGCCGCGTGCCACAAATCGTCCACCCGCTCCTGCACCGTGTTGGCCGACGTGCTGGTGAGCGGATCGGGCCACACGTACGGGCCGTTGTTGTTCCACGGGCAGCCGGTGGCGGCGGCCGTAATCAGGTTGTAAAAGTCGCCGCCCGGTTTTGGCGACTTGTCGTAGTTCGCTTCATAGGTCATCACCCCGTCCACGCCCAGGCCCAGCGTGTACGTATTCATGTGCAGGTGGGTGTTCTCGCCGGCGCCGGCCGGCACCGAGCCCGGTTTGCTCATGTCTTCCAGCTCGGGGCGCAGCGATACCGTGTCCGTGCTCGACCCGCCGTTATACCAGTGCAGCGCCACGTCCGAGATCGACGGCTGCGACTGCGCGCGCGCATCGACGCAACCGCGCGCCTGGGTGCAAAAGCGCAACGGATTCTCCACGTTGTCGTTGTTGCGTACATTGGCCGTGCTGGAGCCGTTCCAGTAGCCGTCGGTCGTGAGTATCAAAAAATTCTGCTGGCACGGGTACTGCACCACTTCCGCCCCGCTGGCATAGGCATATGGCGACAGGTTGGCGAACATGCGGCCCACGTTGTCCATCGCGGTGCGGATCGGCGTGGCGCCCGACGACGTGGTGTTGTACAGCAGCGAATACCAGCTGGCGCGCGCGCTGCCGGTAAAGTCGGCCGGCTTGAGGTCGATGGCGCCGCCCGCCCCTGCCGTTGACAGCTTGACGTAACCCACCTTGTAGTTGCTGGTGATGGGAGAGAACGCGATGCCCAGCGACGTCTTCATCATTTGCAGCCGGCTTTTGTAGTACACATACCAGTTGGCGAAGTTGGTCATTTCCTCGGCATAGGTGCAGCTGGCGCCCGCGCAATCGAGGCGGTCGGCGCCTTTCGGATACGTGCGGCCGCTGACGATGTTTACCCGCACAAACGGGTTCGGCGCGCCCAGCCCACCCGAGATCGACGCCGTGGTCACCGGTATGGAATCGTTGACGGCTGCCGCATAGCCGCTGGTGGCGCCGCGCACCCAGCTCAGGCCACCCTGGTTATCGATGGTGAAATTGCTGATCGCCGCATTATTGGACGTGGCGCCATAGTCGATCAGGCAGACATTGGTGTTGGCCAGGCCCGGGCACAGCGTGGTGCCGCCCAGGTAGGCGCGCACGTTGCCGTTCGTGCCGATCTTGCCCACAATCGCGTTGGCCACGTAGGCCGGGCTGCGGTTGCGGCCCAGGTCAAGATACGTGGGGTTGCTGAAGACGCTGTTGCCGATCAGCGTGGTGGAACCGAGCGACAGGTTGCGCACGATGGCGTTCTGGTTGCTGGCAGTGTTATTGCCGGCAAATGTGATGACCGACCGCGCCGGCGTGGCGCCCGACACTTGTACTTGCGGCGTATCGACCGTCAGGCCCCAGCCTTGCCGACTCAGGTCGTTGACCACCACGCAGCTGGTGAGGCTCTTGGTGCTGCCCACGCAGATCATCGGCACCACGGCCACGATATTGTCGGCGCCGATGGTGATGCCGAACAGGCTGCACGGCGGCACCGTCGACTGCCCGGTGGGGGTTTTCACGCACGCGTACATGGTGCGCAGCGAATTGTTCGGCGTGGCGATGATGGCGGCGGCCAGCGCACTGGCCATGGTCTGCTGCTTGAACGCGGTGTTGGTGCCGGTCGATGCCGTCACCGTGTTGGTAATCAAGCTGCTGGTGTTGCCCGACGAATCGGTGAGCGTCACGCCGGAAATCCCCAGCGACGTCGCGGTGCTCGACGCGCCGATCGAAATCGTGCCATACGCCGCCAGCGCGCCGGTGGGCTGCGAGTACGCCGGATAGATGTAATTGCCCACCCGCTTGCCCTGGCACTGGGTGAGAAAGCGGTCGGTACACCAGCGCACCTTGACCGGCACCGGGTAGCCGGCCGGCGCGTTGGCGCCGATGGCCGTGGACACGCAACTGCGCAAGGTATCGTCGGTACAGTACTGGCCCACGCCGATCGTGTAGTAATACGGCCCGCCGGTGGTGGCGTACGGCGTCTGGTACAGCAGATCCGGGTAGGTGTAGCTCGAGGTATTGGTTTGGCACGTCAGCTGGTTGTTGATCAGCACGCACCAGCGCAGGTCGGGAAAGCCCGTCACCAGGTTGATATTGCTGGTGACGCTGTTGCCGGCCAGGTCGGCGCGGCTGACGCCATAGCCGTCGCCGCTCACCGACGTCCAGTTGCTGGTGTTGGCGGCGGTCTGCTCCGGGTAGGCGCTGCCGTCGGCCCGCACCGGCACCACGTAGCGGATTTGCGGATTGTAGTACTGCTTGTTGAAGTCGGCGCTCATGTACGGCGGATGGCCCACGGCGCAGGCCATGGTGCCGAACGCCAGGCTGAAACTGCTGCGGCAGATATTGTCGTTGACGTAGTCGGGCGTGTAGGTCTGATCCATCGAACCCGAGTTATCGAACAGCAGCATCAGGTTCGGTTTGACGGTGCCGGTGCCGGTGATATTGAGCAGCGGCACCTGGGCGATCTGGGTCTGGGCCGCCATGGCAGGCTGGGCCAACAGTAGCGCCAACAACGGCGCCAACAGCAGCGCCAACCACAGCCATGCGCGCATCATGTTTTTCATCGTCAAGGTCCTTTCAGCACCACTGCCTGCGTTACCACGTTGCCGCCGCGCGGGCCGTTGATGCGTGCCGTCACCACGTAATGCAGCTGCGGCTGGGTGGCGTAGCGCGAGCCGCCCAGCGCCAGCGAACTGCCGAACGCCACCGGCGTGGCCGCATCGGGCCGCGCCGACGTCTTGATGCAGTTGTTGCCGTTGTACGGGCCGGGAAACACGCACATGCGGTGGATCACGTATTCGACGCGGTCGCCGGCGGCGTTGGCCGGCAAGGCCACGGAGCCGGTCCAGAACGCGGGCGTGCTCACGGTCCAGGTGGACGTGAGCGTGGCCACGTACCCCTGGGCCGGCTGGTTGTTGTCGAGGTCGGCCTTGTTGGCGACCGTGCGCAGGTAGGCAAAGCCGGCGTGCAGGCCGGCATCGGCCGCCTTGGCCAGCGCCGAATCGTAGGCCAGGTTGGCCGTGGTGAGCACGCTCGACGTGCTCGACTTGAGCAGGTAGATGCCGCTCACCATCATCACGGTAAGCATGATCAGCATGATTGGCAAGGCGATGCCGCGCTGGCGGTGGCTGGTAACCATCACGGTCTCCACTGCGCGTTGCGGATCGGCACGATGGTCTCGAACACCCGGTAGCGGTAGCACTTCCAGTCCACCGGGTCGCCCGCCACCGTGACGTTGACCTGGATCGGCGCGGCAGCCACCGCAGCGGGCGCCGCCTGGGAAAACACGGTGGGCAGCACGGTGGTGGCCGTGCATACGCCGCTGGCGCCGGGGCGTTCGGTGCTCTTGCTGCGCGCCACCACGGCGAGGCGCACCGCCGCCACGCGCTGGTAGTCGCCGGCGCCGCCCACCAGGCCGTCGCCGTCGGCATCGATCATGGTGGCGCTCCAGACACCCACGCGCATGCCGCTGGTGGTGGTCTCGCCCCAACTGCTGTTACCGGGCGTATTCGGGTTGTAATTCGTGACGACCCGGTTGTCGAAGCCGTACTGGGCCTTGAGCGACACCACGTTGTCGATCACCGACGCGCCGCTGGTTTCCGATCCCGGCATGTCGGTGGCGCGCAGCAGCAGAATGCCGTTCTGCACCGACCAGGTACGGAAATGCAGGCGGTCCGCGCTGCCCAGGTTGTAGAGGTAGGCCAGGTTGACATCGTAGGCGGTGGCCAGTCCTGCCTGCGGATTGAACCGGAACTGGCCGCCGGTGGCGATCGTCAGGCGGTTGGCCGATGCGCCGCTGCCGGTGCCCGCCATCTGCATCAGAGTGCACTTGACGCCGCCGGCCGATGCCAGCGGCGCAACCACCAATACGTCGCCCACGTTGAAGTCGTACGGGTTGCGGCTATCGACGGCAATCGAGCTTTCGCCGGGAGCATAGCCGGCCGCCAGCTTTACCGAGCCGATGCCGCTTTGCGCGGTGCCGCTGTAAAACGTTACCAGGTCCGGGTTGGCGCCGCGCGCTTCGATCACCACCGGCGCCAGCGGCGTAATGTCGAGGCCGGCGCGCTGGGCCACCGCCATGCGGTAGCCGCGGCTGTCCGAGAACTCGGTATTGCAACCGGCCAGCATGGGATCGTTCAAGCCCCAGCCGGCGTCGGCAGCGTCGTTGCTGAGCGAGTACAGCGCCAGCATGCCATTCTGCATGGCGTCCGATCCGCCCACGGCCGCGTCCTTGGCCTTTTCGCCGCCTATTACCAGGCGCGTGGCAAAGGTGATCGCCAGCATGCCGATGACGATACTGACCATGAGTTCGACGATGGAAAATCCGTGGCGGCGCATGGGGTCAGTTCGCTATATAGGCAGTGACGACATGGCGGCTCTGGTCGCTGCCGGCGCGGCGCTGCCAGCGGATGCCGATGTCGACTTGCGATTGCTGGGCCTGGGATTGCACCCGCACCGATAGCAACGCGCCCGGAATCACGCGCTGGGTTTCCTGCGCCCATGGCGCCAGAAACGTATTGGGCGCGGCGCCCTCGGCCAGGTTGTAACTGGCCAGGTTGCCGATGTCGGTATTCATCACCCCCAGCAGTTTTTCGGCGGCCATGGTCGCTTCGGCGCGCATGCTGGCGTCGGACAGCGCCGCATACGAGCGCGCCTGCAAACCAATCATGCCCAGCAGGCCGATGCCGAGGATGACGACGGCGATCAGCGCTTCGAGCAGCGCGACGCCCGCTTGCGGCGCTGGACGGCGGGCGGTCATGGCGGGCAGCCGCGGCTGTCGCTGGCCGCCAGCACGGGATTGCACTTGGTCGGCATGCCGGCCAGCGTGATCGCCAGCGCCACCGGCGGCACATCGGCAGCATACGCTGGCGCCGGCGACAGCCGCAGGCTGGTTAGGCGGTTGCCCACCACCGGATCGACCCAGCCCAGCGGCGTGTAGTACACCTGGGTGGCGCCGTCGGGTACGGTACTTGGCACCAGCACTTCGTGCTGCGGCAACGCGCTGGCGGCGCGAAACACCGATTTCCAGCCGGCCGCGCCCTGCGGATCGCTGCTGGACGCGGCCGTGACTGTCGACCAGGCGCCCTGCACATCGGTGCAGCGGGCGTCGGGCGTGGCAAAGCAGATATCGACCTGCCAGTCCATCTGGCCGGTGGTGACATTCGGTGTGAGCGTGATGCGGCTGGAGCTGTTGTGGGCAATCGCCTGGCGCCGCGCTAGGCTGAAGCCGTCGGCATAAAACTCGCTGGCCGCGCGTGCGCGGTTGGCCAGCAGCCAGTGACTGGCGTTGGGTATGCCGACTGCCAGCATCAGGCCGATGATGGTGATGGTTACCAGTAGCTCCACCAGGGTCAGCCCGCGCTGCCCCGCTGTGGCCGGCATGCACATCAATTCGAACACGTGCCGCCCTTGTGGTCGACCCAGCACGACGTGCTGGTACCCCAGCCGGCGGGGCTGGCCGTGGTGGCGCGGGTGCCGTTCTGGTCGATGGTGTAGACAAAGCCGGCCACCTTGCCGATGCCGGTGGCCGTCAGCTTGTAGCCGGAAGCGCTGGCGTCGCTGAGCGCGTACGTAAAATTGGTGGTGTTGGCCGGAAAGCCGGTGGCGGCGGCAAAGCCGGCATAGCTGCGGTTGTTCGACCAGAACTGTTCGGCGGCAGGCTGGGCGCCGCCGAGCGCGGTAAATGCCTCGCTCAGGCGGCTGCGCGTGACGTAGTCGGTGTAAATGGGCACCGCTACCGACAGCAGGATGCCGACGATGGCAACTGTGACCATGAGCTCGATCAAGGTAAAGCCGCGTGACAGGCGCTGTTTCATTGAGCTGCTCCCGGGTGGTCTGTTAACAACAGTGTAGGGAAGCAAGCTTGCATTTCCCTGAGGGAATGCTGACAGTTTGCTGACAGCGGCGCTCAATTGGATTCCCGCGGTCGCGGGAATGACGGCTCAACCTGCAACATTTTGCAACAAGACCGGGACCGCCCATCCGACATCCCCGCGTAGGCGGGGATCCAATTTTAATCAAACAAACCGCACCGCCAACACCACCCCGTGCGGCCCGGCCACATCCCCCACCGACAAGTGCGCCCCATGCACGCGTGCGATGTCGCGCACAATTGCCAGCCCCAGCCCGCTGCCGTGCGATTTGTCGTCGAGCCGCACGTAGCGGCTGAAGATGTCGGTACGCCGCGCCGCCGGAATGCCGGGGCCGTTGTCTTCCACACTGAAAAAGCTGCCTTCGCCATCGGACCCGCAAGCGACCGTCACCGTGCCGCCCGGCGGCGTGTAGCGGATCGCATTGTCGATCAGGTTATCGATCAGGTCGCGCAGCAGGAAGCAGTCGCCGAGGATGTGCGCAGGCTGCAAGTCGAAGCCGAGGTCGATGTCCTTGCGCGCCGCCTGCTCCACCAGCCCTTGCACCGCGTCCTGCACCAGCGTGTCGAGCGCCACCGGTTCGAGCCGGGCTTTTTCGAAATGGTGGGGCTCGGCGCGCGCCAGCGACAGCAGCTGGTTGGTCTGCCGTATCATGCGCTCGGTGGCCGCCTGCATCAGCCGTACCGACTGCGCCGTGTCCGGTTCCGCGTGGCGCGCCTGCAGCCATTCGAGCTGGGTCTTCAGGCCCGCCAACGGCGTACGCAACTGGTGCGCCACGTTGGCCAGGAAATCCTGGCGCGCGCGGGCGCCATCGCCCACTTTGTCCAGCAAGCCGTTAAAGGCCACCACCACCGGTTCCAGCTCGGATGGCACGCGGGCGGGATCGAGCGGCGCCAGCTCGCTGGCGTCACGCGCATCGAGGTCGGCGCGCAGCCGGTGCAGCGGCCGCAGGCCGTTACCGACCGAAAACCAGATCAGGCCTACGCTGGCGATGGCAAACACGGCTTCCATCAACACCAGCGCACGCAGCACGGCCTGGCGCAGTTGCGCCTGTTTGCGCAGGTCGTCGGCGGTCAGCGCGGGCGCCGGCACGCCCGGCGGCGGCAGCGCGGCCAGCCGGTAAGCCAACACCCCGCCCGCCAGGTTGATCAGCAGGAGTGGGCCAATCAGCCACTTGAGCAGGCGCAGCCGGATGCTGGTCATCGGATGTTGCTCATGGCGCCGGCTCAAGCATGTAGCCAAACCCTCGGATGGTGCGGATCGCCACGCCCGCATCGGCCAGCTTGGCGCGCAAGCGCGAGATATACACTTCCACCGCGTTGAGCGTGAGGTCGTCGCCCCATGGCAGGATGGCGTCGATGATCTGCTGTTTCGACACCACCCGCGCGCCATGCTGTAACAGGTACTCGAGCACCGTCCACTCACGCTGCGACAGTTCCACCAACCGGTCCTTGACGCGGGCGCGGCGGGTGGCGCAGTCGAGCGTGAGATCGCCCATGGCCAGCACGGCCGGCGGCGCGCCGTGGCGGCGGGCCAGTGCACGCAGCCGCGCCACCAGCTCGGCGGTAGCAAATGGCTTGACCAGGTAATCGTCGGCGCCGGTTTCCAGCCCCCGTACGCGATCTTCGATGGCGTCGCGCGCGGTGAGCAGCAGCACCGGTATCCGACTGCCGCGTGCGCGCAACCGGCGCACCACCTCGAAACCGTCCAGGCCAGGCAAGCCGATATCGAGTACGACCACGTCGGCCGCGTCGGTGCGTTGCAACAGCAGATCGGCCTCGATGCCATCGGCCACCACCGTCACCGCCATGCCGTGCGCGCCCAGCACGCGGGCCAGGCCGTCGGACAGGACGCTGTCATCTTCCACCACCAGTATGTGTACAGGGTTAGCCATGCGTTGCGGCGCGCGGGACGCCGTATTCGAGTAGACCGTTGCATTATGCGCCACCCGGCAGCGCCTGGGTAGCGTGCGTCGTAGGACTGCGCCTACAAGGCAACCTAACCCACACCTACAGCGGGGCGTCCGCCCCTCTTATGTTCGCGAACTAACATTGCCCATAAAGTTCAGGGTATGCGTGAGGTAGCTCACACAAGGCTCTTGAAGCACCGCAATACGTTCAAAATAGCGAGGAAAAACATGATCAACGTCCACAACAACGCCGCCATCGCCCCGGTACCTACCCGCCTGCCGGCCGGTGCCTCGTCCGCCAGGGGCGCTGTCAAGCCCGTGATCAGTTACAGCGGCACCCAGCAAAACGAACTGCTGGCCGCGCTCCCTCGCGACGTGCTGGAAACGCTGTTCGAACACCTGGAACTGGTTACGCTGCCGTTCGGCAAAGAGCTGTTCGAGTTTGGCGGCACCATGGATTATGTGTACTTCCCCACCACGGCCATCATCTCGCTGCTGTACGTCATGGAAGACGGCGCCACCACCGAGATTGCCGTGGTGGGCCGCGAAGGCGTGATCGGCGTATCGCTGTTCGATGGCGAGCGCGCCATGTGCAGCGGCGTTACCCAGGCTGCCGGTTATGGCTACCGCATGAAAACCCAGCACCTGCGCGCCGCGTTCAGCCAGGGCGGCGCCCTGCCCGCGCTGCTGATGCGCTACAACACCGCACTGTTTGCGCAGATGGCGCAAAACGCCGTCGGTGGCCGCCACAGTTCGATCGAACAAAAACTGTGCCGCTGGCTGCTCGACCGCCTCGACCGTTCGCCAGGCAATGCCTTGAAAGTGACGCAGGAAATGATTTCCGTGATGCTCGGCGTCCGCCGCGAAAGCATCACCGCCGCAGCTGGCAAGCTGCAGGACGAAGGCTTGATTACCTACCGTCGCGGCAACATCACGGTACTTGACCGCACCGCGCTCGAAGTCTATGCCGGCGAATGCTACAAGGTTGCCAGGACCGAATACGACCGCCTGCTGGTCGACGTCGGCCTCAGCTAAGTTTCGCTACACGGCGGACCGGCGACGGTCCGCCACGTCGAAGGTCGGCACCACGCGCCGCTCATGCTCGGGCGCGACGTCGTCACGCAGTGGTATTGCCACTTCGATGCAGGTGCCGCTGTCGTTGCGACCGCGCCGGATATTCAAGGTTCCCCCCAGCAGCAACGCCCGTTCGCGCATGCCCAGCAAGCCATGCGACATCGGCTTGGCGATATTTGCCGCCGAAATCCCCACGCCATCATCGATCACTCGCAGCATCAGCCCGTCCTGGTTGCGGTCCAGCGTGACCGACACCCGGCTGGCCTTGGCATATTTACGGATATTGTTGAGCGACTCCTGGACAATGCGGAACAGCGCAATCGACAGGTCGCCGGCGTCGCGCGTCAAATGTTCGATATCGTCGCCCACGTTGCAGTCGCAGCGCACGGCCGCCATCCGGCTGAACTCCTGGCAATAACTCTCGATGGCTGCGCACAGGCCCAGGTTATCGAGCAAGCTCGGACGCAGGTTTTCCACGATACGGCGCTTCATTTCCACCACTTCCACCAGCGTGCCGCGCGCATGCTTGAGCTGGGCCGCCAGGTCGGGATCGGATTTTTGCAGCTGCATGGTGACGGCAGCAATATCCATGCTGATCGACGTCAAATGGGCGCCAATTTCGTCATGGAGCTCGCGCGACAGCCGCACTTTTTCTTCTTCGCTGATGCTGATCAGGTGGCGCGACAGCACCGATAGCTGCTCGGTACGCTGCTCGACCTGCGATTCCAGGCTTTCGTTGGCCATTTTCAGCAAGTGTTCAGCCTGGGCGCGGGTGGCGAAGCTGCGCCCCACCAGCTGGTAGAACATGATCAAGACCACGATGGCAACGGCGTTGATGCTCATGCCGAGCAGCACGGCCTTCTGGTATTCCTGGTAAAACATGGCGCTGCGGGCCGTCAGCGTTTCGTTTTGTTCCTGCTCCATGATCACGACCTGCAGGCGGATTTCATCCATGCTCGAGCGGCCATCGCTGACCTGGGCAATCTTGACGATCTCGCTCAAGCCGCCTTCGCGGTACACCTCGAGCGACTGGGTCATGATGGTCAGGCGCCGGCGCACCAGCGTCTTGAGCTGGGCCAGGTTTTTTAACTGGTTGGGATTATCTGCAAGAAGCTTTTCCAGCTCCCTGAATTCGGTTTCGCTTTCGGCCAGCGCGGTGCGCGTGGGGCCGAGGTAGGCATCCTGGCCAGACAGGAAATAACCGCGCATGCTGCTCTCGGCATCGAGCACCAGCACGTTCAGGTATTGCAGGCGATCGGCCACCCGCGCGGTCTGGCCGATCAGCACCTGGGCACCGCGCAACGCCTGCAGATTGTGGAACAGGCTGAAGCCGTTGACGATCAACAATAAGGCGCAGGTGACGCACAGGACGGTCTTGTACAGCGGCAAGCGACGATGCGGCGCTGAATCGACAGTGAAATACATCCTCTTCTTTCAATTGGCACGGCGATGATACGCCCATCTAACCAATTATAGACTGGAAGCATGTTGCATGCGCACACGAATGGTGCGCTGTAGAAAAACCCCGACATCCACTTTTTTCGATAAGGATGCCATACCATATGAGGTCGGACCCCGGGCGGGGTCCGACCCCAGCCCTGGCCGTGCGGGTTTAGTCGAGCAAATTGTTTTTCATCGCATAGTACGTCAGGTCGCTATTCGACTGCATGCCCATTTTTTCCATGATACGCGTTCGGTACGTGCTCACGGTTTTAATGCTCAGTGACAGCGCCACGCCGATGTCGGACACGGTGGCGCCGCGCGCCAGCCGCAGGAAGACCTGGAATTCGCGGTCGGACAATTCCGTGTGCAGCGCCGTATTCGGATCGCGGTCGAAGCTTTGCGCCAGCAGTTCGCCGACGGTGGAGCTGACGTAACGGCGGCCCTGGTACACGGTACGCACGGCGGTCATCAGTTCGTCCGCCTCGCACTCCTTGTTCAGGTAGCCGTTGGCGCCCATTTTGAACAAATTGAGCGCGTATTGCTGCGCCGGGTAGCCGGACAAGATCAGCACCGGAAGGTCGGGCTGACCTTGACGTATGGTGCGCAAGGTATCGATGCCGCTTTGGTCGGGCATGGCGATATCGAGCAACAGCACATCGCAGATTTCGCGGCGCGCGATGTCGAGCGCTTCGCGTCCGGTACCGGCTTCCGCCACCACATTGAAATCGTCCGAGGACGAAAAAATCTGTTTGAAGCCTGCTCTTACTATTTGATGGTCGTCACAAATGGCAACGCGTATCATTGTTTCCTCTCGTCGTGTCCGGCTCACACGCCCATGGGCGCCAACCGGACTTCACGCCACCGTGTATCAGCAGTCGCTGACTATTAAATAATATTGTAAGTATATCAGCAATCATCCGACTGACGCGTTTCGCGCCAGTCGTGCGCACCTTGCGGCGCGCCTTTTCAGGATGTTTGCCCCTGCCTGAGCAGACCGAGAATGGCGAGCAGTTCGCTGCGTATCAATTCGCGGTCCAGCGGAGCAGGAACGTCTGGCGGCGCCATGCCGTTGACAGACGAATCAGCATCATACTCCCCCTGCACGCCATCATAGCCACGGCTGTCGAGTTTATTGCGCGCGCCGCTGATGGTGAACCCCTGTTCATACAACAGTTCGCGAATGCGGCGTATCAGCAGCACTTCGTGGTGCTGATAATAGCGACGGTTGCCGCGTCGTTTCACGGGCTTGAGTTGGGTAAATTCCTGCTCCCAGTAACGCAGCACGTGCGGCTTGACGCCGCACAGCTCGGCCACTTCGCCGATGGTGAAGTAGCGTTTGGCAGGGATCGGTGGGAGTACCACCAGATCGGACTTGGCGGGACGATCGTTCATCAAGAATCAGCTCCCGTCAGGCGGCGCGCGCCATCGGATTGCTCTCTTCGACCATGCCCTTGAGTTTTTGGCTGGCATGGAAAGTCACGACGCGGCGCGCCGTGATGGGGATTTCTTCGCCGGTCTTGGGATTGCGGCCCGGACGCTGCGGCTTGTCGCGCAGCTGGAAGTTGCCAAAGCCGGACAATTTGACGGCTTCGCCACGCTCGAGCGCGTTCCGAATTTCGTCAAAAAAGGTTTCCACCATGTCCTTGGCCTCGCGCTTGTTCAAGCCGACCTGTTCGAACAGCAGTTCGGCCAGTTCCGCCTTGGTGAGCGTGGGCAAATCCTTTTCCGCATCCTGGCGCACCTTGGCCACTTGCATGGCGCGGTGCAAATCGGCAGCCAATGCTGATTGGAGTACGGCGGAATCAACGTCGTGATTATTAATTTTCCTGCCCTGCCTTTAAAAACAAATGAGCCCGGCCTGATGGCCGGACTCCCGGTGATAAAAAGAGACGCCTGTGCTTATTTGGACCGACCCGCTATGCTATCACGCCCGCAGTCGCGCACCGTGTTTTTGCTGTGCGGCAGCACTTGCGGCAGCCATGATGGCCTCGACCACGTCGTCCTGCAAGGTGGTTTGAGTATCTTGCAAGCTAAAGCGGAAAGCAAGCGATTTCTCGTCCGCTTCCAAACCCTTGCCGCGATATTCATCAAACAAAACAATGGCTTGCACCAGCTTGGCTTGTGGCGTCGCTTGCACTGCTGCATGGAAGGCGTCGAGCACATCCTGCGCTGCCACGCCCTGCTTGACCACCACGGCCAGGTCGCGCGTGGCGCCCGGGAACTTGGAGATCTCGGCGTATTCTGGCACGGAACGTTGCTGCAAGGCAATCGCATCAACTTCGAACACGACCGGTGCATTCGGCAACTCGTATTTTTGCAGCCAGCGCGGATGCAGTTCCCCGATGAAGCCGATGACTTGACCGTTCAGCAGCACATTGGCCGAGCGGCCCGGATGCAGCGCCGGGTGTTCGGCTTTTTCAAAGCGCAAGGTGAAGGGCGCGAACAGGTGTTCAAGGTCGGCCTTGAGGTCGAAGAAATCGACCGCGCGGCTGTCCTGGCCCCACTGCTCGTCCGCCACGCCGCCATAGGCGATGGCCGCCACGCGCTTGGGCTGCCGGTAGCCGGCCACCGTCAGCGGGCCGTCGGCCACGCTGTCGTCGCGCTGATAGATGGCGCCGATTTCGAACACGCGCACGCGGTTGGTTTTGCGGTTCACGTTGTAGCGGATGTTGGCCACCAGGCTGCCGACCAGCGTCGAGCGCATCACGCTCAGCTGGCTGGCAATCGGGTTTTGCAGTTTGATCGGATTGGCGTTGCCGCCGAAGTCCTGTTCCCACGCCGCTTCCACAAAGCTCATGTTGACCACTTCCTGGAACCCCAGGTCGGCCAGCTGGTGGCGCACCGCGAATAGCGAGCGGGTGTTTTCCGGCGCGATGATCATGGTGTTGGCAGCGACCGGCGCCACGGCCGGGATGTTCTCGAAGCCGTACACGCGCGCGACTTCCTCGATCAGGTCTTCCTCGATTTCGATGTCAAAGCGGTAGCTCGGCGCGGTCACCGAGAACACGCCATGGTCCACCGTGAACGGCAGCGCCAGACGGGTAAAGATGTCGGCAATGACCTGGTCGTCGAGCGGCACGCCGATCACTTGCCGGGCGCGCGCCGTGCGCAGTTGCACCGGCGAACGCTGCGGCAGGTTGACGATCTGGTCATCAACCGGGCCCACTTGCGTGGTGGCGGTGCCGCAGATGTCCACCAGCAGCGCGGTGATGCGTTCGAGGTGTTCCACCACGGTGGCGTAATCGACGCCGCGCTCGAAGCGGTGCGCCGCATCGGTGGAGAAATTGTACTTGCGGGCGCGGCCCTGGATGGCGCTGGGCCACCAGAATGCGGCTTCCAGGTAAATCGATTCGGTATCGAGCGACACGGCGGTGGAATCGCCACCCATGATGCCGGCCAGCGATTCGATTTCCTGCTCGTCGGCGATCACGCCCACCCACTCGTTGATGGCAATCGTGTTGCCGTTCAAGAGCTTGAGGCTTTCGCCCGCCTTACCCCAGCGAACGTCGAGGCTGCCGTGGATCTTGGCCAGGTCGAACACGTGGCTCGGACGACCGAGTTCCAGCATCACGTAGTTGGAAATATCGACCAGCGCCGATACCGACCGCTGGCCGCTGCGCTCGAGGCGCTGCTTCATCCAGTCGGGCGTGGCGGCTTTGGCATTCAGGTTGCGGATGACGCGGCCGGCAAAACGGCCGCACAGGTCCGGCGCCGAAATTTTTACTGGCAACACTTCGTCGCTGGTGACCGGCACCACGCGGATTTCCGGAGCAGTCAATGCCACACCGGTCAGCGCCGACACTTCGCGCGCGACGCCCAGCACCGACAGGCAGTCAGCCTTGTTCGGTGTCAGCTTGATGGTGAACTTGAGGTCGTTGAGTGCGTAGTAGTCGCGGAAGTTCTGGCCGACCGGCGCGTCGTCCGGTAGTTCCAGCAGGCCACTGCCCTCTTCCGACAATTTCAGTTCCTTGGCCGAGCACAGCATGCCTTGCGACTCGACGCCGCGCAGCTGGCCCACCTTGATTTCAAACGGCTTGCCATCGGCGCCGGGCGGCAGCAAGGCGCCAGCCATGGCGCACACGACCTTCAGGCCGGGACGCACGTTCGGCGCGCCGCAGACAATCGTGAGCAAGGTATCAGTGCCCACGTCCACCTGGCAGACGTTGAGGCGGTCGGCATTGGGGTGCTTGGCCATGTCGCGCACCAGGCCGACAACCACGTTGGAGAACGGTGGCGCGACCGGTTCGACTTCTTCCACTTCCAGGCCGGACATCGTCAGCAGATGGGCCAGTTCGTCCGAAGTCATCTTCGGATCGACCATGGTGCGGAGCCAGTTTTCGGAGAATTGCATAATCAAACTTTCTAATGATGTACCGACAGCCTTTGATCCGTCATCCTCGCGAAAGCGGGGATCCATGCTGAGTGGGCGAACCACAGTTTCTATGGATCCCCGCGTGCGCGAGGATGACGACGCGAGCGGCAGCGTCAATGCTGGCCGGCGCAGGCACAGTCAGGGATTTATCTCGTCTTAGTTAAACTGCTTCAGGAAGCGCAGATCGCCTTCGTAGAACAACCGCAGGTCGCTCACGCCGTAGCGCAACATGGTCAGGCGCTCGAGGCCGGAGCCGAACGCGAAGCCGATGTATTTTTCCGGATCGAGGCCGAAATTGCGCACCACGCTCGGATGCACCTGGCCGCTACCGGAAATCTCGAGCCAGCGGCCCTTGAGCGGACCCGAGCCGAACGCGATGTCGATCTCGGCCGACGGTTCGGTGAATGGGAAGTACGACGGGCGGAAGCGCACCTGCAGGTCGTCGGTCTCGAAGAACGCTTTGACGAAGTTCAGGTACACGCCCTTCAGGTCGGCAAAGCTGATGTTCTCGGCGATCCACAGACCTTCCACCTGGTGGAACATCGGCGAATGGGTGGCATCGCTGTCGACGCGGTAAGTGCGGCCCGGCGCGATCACCTTGATCGGCGGCGTGTGGCTGCGCGCGTAGCGCACTTGCATCGGGCTGGTGTGGGTGCGCAGCAGCAGCGGTTTGCCTTCGCTGTCGTTGCCTTCGATGTAGAAGGTGTCCTGCATCGAACGGGCCGGATGGTTTTCCGGGCTGTTCAGTGCAGTAAAGTTGGTCCAGTCGTTTTCGATTTCGGGGCCGTCGGCCACGTCAAAACCGATCGAGCGGAAGATCTCTTCCACCCGTTCCCAGGTGCGCATCACCGGGTGCAGGCCGCCGCCGGCGCGTCCGCGGCCTGGCAGCGAGACGTCGATCGCCTCGGCGTTCAAACGGGTTTGCATCTGGGCGTCGGCCAGCGCATCGCGCCGGGCCGTCAGGGCCGCTTCGATCTGCTGCTTGGCAGCGTTGATCAGGGCGCCTTGCGCCTTGCGGGCCTCCGGGTCGAGCTTGCCCAGGCCTTTCATCAATTCGGTAATCTGGCCGGTCTTGCCCAGGTATTTGGCTTTGGCATTTTCCAGTGCGGCGGCGTCATCTTGCGCGGCCGTGAAATCCTGCACTGCTGAGGCAACGAGTTGTTCCAGGGAGTACATGCGTTTCTTATCCTCAATCAAAAACGGGGCACAGGTTCACACCTTTGCCCCGTTCCTTTACGCTGCCCGTTACCGGACTGCGATCATCAATCTATGCTTACGCAGCGATTTTAGCTTTTACAACGTTGACAATCGCAGCGAACGCTGGCTTGTCCATCACTGCCATGTCGGCCAGGACTTTACGGTCCAGTTCGATAGCAGCTTTCTTCAGACCGTTCATGAATACGCTGTACGTCACGCCATGCTCACGGGAAGCGGCGTTGATACGGGCGATCCACAGGCGGCGGAAGACGCGCTTCTTGTTACGACGATCGCGGTATGCGTATTGGCCAGCGCGCATCACTGCTTGCTTGGCAACACGGTATACCTTGCTACGACGACCGCGGTAGCCTTTGGCGAGGTTTAATACTTTTTTATGACGGGCACGAGCTGTAACCCCACGTTTTACTCTAGGCATAGTAACTCCTTAAATTGAGTGTGAGATTAAGCCGATGGCATCATGCGCAGAACCGATTTCACGTCTGCCGCATCGACATTGGTGATACCGCGCAGCTGGCGCTTGGATTTGGTGGTTTTCTTGGTCAGAATGTGACGCTTGAAGGCGTGGCCACTCTTAACAGTTCCACCTGGGCGTACGCGAAAACGTTTTTTCGCGGAGCTCTTGGTTTTCATTTTTGGCATAGATATTCTGTCGTTTTACGGACAGCTCCATATCGAAACAGGATTACAGGTGGTAACTACGTTACGCTTAGATGCCTGCTCTCACTTGTTTGTGCAGCGGATGCGAGTCCACTACATTTGTTACAGCCGGCGATTATAGCCGGTTTATTCCACTTGCGCAGAAAAACTTCGCCAGTGCGAAAAAGTGCTTGCGTAAAACACATGCCGCCGGCGTAAAAACGTCATTCCCGCGAAGGCGGGAATCCAATGCCGGCGAGCCGTGTTGACTCAAGCAAATTGGATTCCCGCCTGCGCGGGAATGACGGAGCAACCGCTAACGGTAACTTATTTCTTCTTTTTCGGCGCCAGGACCATGATCATCTGGCGGCCTTCCATTTTCGGGAACTGCTCAACCTGGCCATGCGGCTCGAGGTCGGCTTTCAGGCGTTCCAGCATACGGAAGCCAATATCCTGGTGCGCCATTTCACGGCCGCGGAAACGCAGCGTGATCTTGGTCTTATCGCCTTCTTCGAGGAACTTGATAAGGTTGCGCAACTTGATATTGTAGTCGCCATCATCAGTACCCGGACGGAATTTGACTTCCTTCACGGAGATGATTTTTTGCTTCAATTTCGCCTCGTGAGCCTTCTTCTGCTCCGAGTACTTGAATTTGCCGTAGTCCATCAAACGGCAAACCGGCGGGACCGCCGTAGGGGCGATCTCGACCAGGTCGACGTTTGCCTCTTCCGCCAGGCGGAAGGCTTCGGCCAAAGTCACGATACCGAGTGCCTCGTTATCGACCCCGCTTAAACGCATTTCAGGGGCAGTGATTTCGCCATTGATGCGATGCGACTTGTCAGTAGCTATGGTGATTCCTTTTAAAATTTGATAACTGGCGCGTGCGATCAGGCATGTCAGCTTATTAAGCTTTGTTGGCGACGTCTTGCGACAGTCGCTCGATCAGGGCATCGACGGACATGACGCCCAGATCGACATTGCCCCGTGCCCGCACGGCCACGGTGTTGGCATCCCGCTCTTTGTCGCCCACCACGAGGATGTACGGCAGTTTTTGGACGGAATGTTCACGTATTTTATAGTTTATTTTCTCGTTGCGCAAATCGGTCTGTACACGGAACCCGCTACGGCGCAGCTTTTCAGCCACTTGCTGCACGTATTCGGCTTGCGCATCCGAGATATTCAGCACCGAAACTTGCACTGGTGCAAGCCATGCCGGCAATGCGCCTGCATAGTTTTCGATCAGGATGCCGATGAAACGTTCCATCGAACCGACGATTGCCCGGTGCAGCATGACCGGTACCTGGCGCGTGTTGTCCGCCGCCACGTACTCGGCGCCCAGGCGTTCCGGCATGAAGAAGTCGACCTGCATGGTACCCACCTGCCATGGACGGCCAAGCGAATCCTTCAGGTGGTACTCAATCTTCGGACCATAGAACGCGCCCTCGCCCGGCAATTCGGTCCAGGTTACGCCGCAGGCGCGCAGGCCCGAGCGCAGCGCTTCTTCCGCCTCATCCCACACCTCATCGGTACCGATGCGGTTGTCCGGGCGCAGCGCCAGTTTCACTTCGATGTTATGGAAGTGGAAATCGGCATACACTTCCATGGCCTGGGTGTGGAACGACACCACTTCCGGCTCGATCTGCTCGTGGGTGCAGAAAATGTGGCCATCATCTTGCGTAAAGCCGCGCACGCGCATGATGCCGTGCAGCGCGCCCGAAGGCTCGTTGCGGTGGCACTGGCCGAACTCGCCGTAGCGCAACGGCAGGTCGCGGTACGAACGCATGTTGCTGTTGAAGATCTGCACGTGACCGGGGCAGTTCATTGGCTTCAAAGCGTACGAGCGGTTTTCCGACTCGGTGACGAACATGTTTTCGCGGTAGTTGTCCCAGTGACCGGTTTTACCCCACAGGCTGGCGTCGAGAATCTGCGGCGCTTTTACTTCCTGGTAGCCATTCACCTGGTACTTGTGGCGCATGTATTGCTCCACCTGCTGCCAGATGGTCCAGCCTTTCGGATGCCAGAACACCAGCCCCGGCGCTTCGTCCTGGAAGTGGAAGAAGTCCAGTTGCTTGCCCAGTTTGCGGTGGTCGCGTTTTTCCGCCTCTTCCAGCTGGAACAGGTATTGTTCCTGGTCTTCCTTCTTGGCCCAGGCGGTGCCGTACACGCGCTGCAGCATTTCATTCTTGCTGTCGCCGCGCCAGTAGGCGCCGGCCAGCTTCATCAATTTGAACACCTTCAGCTTGCCGGTCGATGGCACGTGGGGGCCGCGGCACAAGTCTTCGAAGCCGCCTTCGCTGTACAGCGAGACGTCCTGGTCGGCCGGGATCGAGGCGATGATTTCCGCCTTGTAGTTTTCGCCGAGACTCTTGAAGTGGGCCACCGCCTCATCGCGCGGCAGCACGCGGCGCGTGACCGGCTCGTCCTTCTTGGCCAATTCCACCATTTTCTTTTCCATGGCGATCAGGTCGTCGGGCGTGAACGGACGCTTGTACGAGAAGTCGTAATAAAAACCGTTGTCGATCACGGGGCCGATGGTCACTTGCGCATCGGGGAACAGTTGCTTGACAGCGTAAGCCAACAAGTGGGCGGTGGAGTGACGGATCACGTCCAGGCCCTCGGGATCCTTGTCGGTGACAATGGCGAGGTCGACGTTCTTGTCGATCAGGTAGGACGTATCCACGACTTTGCCGTCGACCTTGCCGGCCAGCGCGGCTTTGCCAAGGCTGGTGGCAATGCTGGACGCCACTTGGGCTACGGTGACGGGACCCTCGAACTCGCGGGCGGAGCCATCTGGAAGGCGGACTGAAATCATGGTGTTCTCCCTATCGGCGCGCGGCGCCGTTGGTAATGGTGGGTACTGGAAAATACAAACTAAAATGCGGACGAAAAAAAACGCGGACTAGCCGCGTTTTCTCTTTTTTTGAGCAAAAAGGTTCCCGTTCGACTAGCGTCACTCCCAAAGCTTGGTAGTAGTTCGCGGTGTCATAACCGGGATGCCTTTCTCGATCTTACATGATCTCTTACGTAAATTCTGGTGGGCGGTGAGGAATTCGAATCCCCGACCCCTTGGATGTCGACCAAGTATTCTAACCAGCTGAACTAACCGCCCTATTTTTGCTACATTTTACTGCTATTCACTACTGCACTGCGAATTCTGGTGGGCGGTGAGGAATTCGAATCCCCGACCCCTTGGATGTCGACCAAGTATTCTAACCAGCTGAACTAACCGCCCGAAGACCAGCATTATAGAGAGCGAAAAGCAGAATGACAAGGGGCATTCATAGGAAAGATTTACGAAATGCACTATGCCGGGAGCGCACGTCGCCCCTGCTTCCAGTAAACTATATGAATCGATAAACCAGCCCGAGCCTCCATGTCCGCTGAAACCCGCACCACAACTGGCGCCGCAGCCCCCTCACCATCCGCACATCTGCACGAACACCGCAGCGGCGACGCCAAATACAAGCACGTCAGTGTGCAGCGCAGCCAGAAGGTGCTGGCCTGGGCGCTGGTGCTCACGCTCAGTTTTGCCGTGGTCGAGGTCATCACCGGCTTCATGTCCAACTCGCTGGCGCTGATCTCGGATGCGGGCCACATGGTGACCGACGCCGCAGCGCTGGGCCTGGCCCTGCTGGCGCAACTGATCTCGAAGCGGCCGCCGTCGGCGCGCCACTCGTTCGGCTTCGGCCGCGCCGAGGCGCTGGCCGCTTTTGTAAACAGCCTGGTGCTGCTGGTCCTGGTGGGCTGGATTATCTATGAAGCACTGCAGCGCTTTTCGCAACCGGAAGAAGTGCACGGCGCCACCGTGTTCATCGTGGCCGGCATCGGCCTGGTGATCAACCTGGTGCTGGCGTGGATGCTCTCGCGCGGCGACAGCAATATGAATACGCGCGCGGCGCTGGTCAACGTGATGGGCGACCTGCTTGGCTCGGTGGCGGCGCTGCTGTCCGGTGCGATCATTTATTACACGGGCTGGATGCAGATCGATCCGCTGCTGTCGCTGTTCGTGGCATTGCTGATTTTAAAGTCGACCGTGAGCGTGCTGCGCGAGTCGTATCATTTCCTGATGGGCGGCGTGCCCGAGCCGATCGACTACCTGGCCGTGGGCGCCGACCTCGAACAGATCGACGGCGTATGCTCGGTGCACGATTTGCACGTGTGGGATATGTCGCCCGGTGAACCGGCGTTGATCGGCCACGTCGAAATCGTCGAACTGCAGCGCTGGCCCGAGATCCTGCATGCGATCAAGGCCATGCTGCTCGATAAGCACGACATCGACCACATCACCTTGCAGGCCGAGGTGGCGCAGCCAACACAACCAACGCCAGTGCGGCAGCCGTGAAGCGCTTGCTTGTTGCGGTATGCGCGCTGTTGGCATTCAACAGTGCTTCGGCATGCTCGTGCTTGCCAATCGAAGACGCCGGTTTCATCCACGCAAAATTGAAACGGCTGCCCGCGAATGCGCGCGGCGCGCTGTTCCAACTGCCTTACGGCTTCACCACCAGGCTTGACGCGGCAGCCTTCACTATCGTCTCGGATCGCCAGCCGAAACCGCTCAAGGCACAAATTTCATGGCCCGGGTTCGGCATGGCACCGCCCTATTTTCCGCGGCCGCGCATGCTGGCACGGGTAGGACCGGTCGGTGGCTTCGAGCCCGGCGCGCGCTACACGATCACCTACCGGGGCAAGTCGCACGATTGGCGCTACCCGGTCCGCACCGAATTCACCATCGACGAAACCGCGCTCGATGTCGGCACCTACCGGATCGAACTTGCCGCCGCTCCCTCCCGGCGCCTGTTGCAACAGGTGGACGATGGCGGCATGTGCGCCAGCAATCAGGCCACTATCGTAGCCGAATTCGACTACCGGATTCCAGACCACTACGCCCCCTATCGCAGTGCCATGATATTCGCGTCAGAGACACGCAGTCGCGACGGCAAATCGAACCTCATCGATTACTCCCCGTCGTTGTGCGAACGGTGGACCCTGGACGCCGTCGCCAGTCGTGCCGGACACGACCTGGCACAAGCCAGTTGCGAACAGCCCGGCGCGCCGGTGGTGGTGCGCGGCCATGCGGGCTTGCTGGAAGTGGAAGACCGTTTGCAGCCGACCAACGACCTGCACGTCGATTTCAGGCAGGCGACAGGCAGCGCCTGCACCGGCACCGGCATGCTGGAGGAGGCTATCGCTGCAAACGATCACCCGCGCATCGCGGGACTGGCGTGCGCTATCGGCAACGAAGAATGGCGCGGCGATACGCCACAAGGCGCCCCGCCACCGGTCGCGGCCCTGCTGGAACTGACGCGTGGGCCCGATGCGCCACCGAGGCAGTGTGTGTATAGCGCATCGCTGCGGTGGATGGGTGATTTCCAACTGTCGCCCACATTGCTCGGCCCCTATTTGCGCGATGATTTACGATCGCAAGATGACAGCAGGATCGCTCTCGCCGCCGAATATTTCAGCTACGCCATGCGCAAGGATTATCCTTCCGCTACCCGCGGCAGCGATACACAGGCTGAAAGAGCAGCATTGCTGCTCGCCATCCTGCCCGAGGTCGTGCAAGTGATCGTCGATGGCAGCACCGAACCTGCAATTACGTTTGCATCGAACATTGCCCCCGCGCGTCCGCATATTGCACCCTACCTGCCGGCGCTGCTGGACGCGGGCAGTCGCCGTTCCGCCACCGCCATCGCTGCGCTGCAAGCGCTGGCGCAACTGATACCCGACGATCCCCGCTTGCACGCGTTGCTATTGCAAGCTGCAAACGAACCAGCGCTGATGGAAACCGCGGTGCTCGTGTACGACAAAGTCGCCCCAGCAGAGCAGCAGGCGCGCGCCGTGGCGCTGCTGGTCGCGGCCGCAGGCCACGGCAACCATGCGGCAATCTCGGCGCTGAGCGCCCGCAAACAATCTGCCGCTGCGGCGGTCCCGGTGCTGGCGGCATTGGTGCGCGATGGCAGCACTGCCCAGCTGCGTACCGATGCGTTCATCGCATTGGTCAACGTGTCGAACGGCGAGCCACAGGCAAGCGCCGCATTCCTGTACGCGCTGGAGCACGAGAATTTACCGCCGTACTTGCTGTGGCACCTGTCGAAGCTCGGTGACAATGCGGGGCCGCTGCTGCCTGCATTCGAGCGCATGCTGTCGCCGCCCAAGGGCGCGGCACGCAGGTTGCTGGACGAGGATCAGCGGCGTGCGGTGGCAAAGCTGATCGAAGCGTTGCGTACGCCATGAGGCGCTTGCTCATCGCGTGGTGCGCATTGCTGACCATGCAGACCGCTACGGCCTGCTCGTGCGAAGGCCAGGAGGATGCCGGCTTCATCCACGCCAAGCTCCAGCGATTGCCTGCCAATGCGCGCGGCGCGTTGTTCCAGCTCCCGTACGGATCGTCCATGACGCTCGATGCAGCGGCGTTTACCATCGTCTCGGATCGCCATCGCAAGCCGCTGAAGGCGGAGATTTCCTGGCCCGTGCTGGGCATCGAACAGCGGGGCCTGTTATCTGAACGCATGCTGGCGCGGGTGGGTCCCGTCGGCGGCTTCCAGCCGGGCGCGCGTTATACGATCACCTACAAATACCTTGCGCCAAACTCGCGCTATCCGGCCCGCGCCGAATTTACCATCGACGCCGCTGCACTCAAGGTGGGCGCCTACCATCTGACGCCGGCGGGCAGCCCTGCTCGCCGCCGGCTGGCACTGCCTGCCACCGGTGGTACATGCTCAAGCAACCAAGCCGCTGTTACGGCCGACTTCGCATATCGGATACCTGACCATTACGCACCGTATCGCAGCGCCATGATCTACGCCTCGGAAGCGCTGGGCAACGATGGCTCAGCGCGCCTGATCGCATATTCCCCTTCCTTGTGCAGCCCCTGGCGACTCGATGCCACCACCCTGCGCGGCGGACGCGACCTGCTTCATGCGCGCTGCGAACAGCCTGCAACGCCGGTGACCGTGCGCGGCCATGCGGGCTTGCTGGAAGTGGAGGACCGGCTGCAACCGACCAACGCTGTACAAATCGATCTCGGCAAGGCGCCAGGCCAGGCCTGTACCGGCGATGGCATGCTGAATGAAGCCATGGCCAACAACGATACCGCACGCATCAAGGAGCTCGCTTGCGCCATCGGTAACGAACAACGCGATGTCGATCGAGCCCCAAGGCCATCCCTGGCTGCACTCGTCACCCTGCTGAAACTGGCGCGCCGGCCGGATGGACCGCCGCCAGCCTGCATGGACGCGGCAGCGGCAAGGTGGAAAGCAGAGTTGCGGATGGCGCTGGATCTCGTCCCCGGAGTGGGCTACCTGCTTGCAGTATCACAAAACATTGCCGAGGCCCTGGCGCCGTCGGCAACCCTCGATCATTGAAACCGAACCAAGAGCACCATGCACAACTTTGAAAAACGCCGCGACCGCTACGAATTGTTTGCGTCCTTTGAAAAACCCCTGGTCAACCTCAGCTTTGAGCTGCCGGTGCCGGACTTTCGGCCCTACTGCAAGGCCAACGGTCTGCCACCGTTCCACTTCTTCCTGTACTGCGTACTGAACGCGGTAAAAGGCATCGACAACTTCATGTACCGGGTGCTCGATGGCGAGGTAATCAAGCTCGATGACTTTGCCGCGTCGTACACCGTCATCAACCACAACAACGATCTGAACATCACCAAGTTCGAGATGACCGACGATTTACCGACGTTCATCGCGCGCAGCCTGGCAGCCAAGCGCGAAGCGGAAAGCCGCACCGAGCTGGCCAACATGGGCCCGTTGATGACGCCGCTCGAACAGAAGCAGAATGTCCACATCACCTGCATGCCGTGGTTCAAGCTGACGTCAGTGGAACACCCGATCTACCGCCACGCCGACTACGACATCCCGTCGCTGGCCTGGGGCCGCTTCGGCGAACCGCAGGCCGATGGCATGATGATGGTGCCATTCTCGGTGCAGGCGCACCATGGTTTTGTCGACGGCTACCACGTGCACCTGCTGGCGCAATCAATCGCCGCCCGCGCCCAAGCGCTGATCTAAATTAATTCGGGGTCAGTGCCGACATTCAGACACGAACTCATCCATCAATACTTGAGCTTGTGTCCAAATGTCGGCACTGACCCCGAATGTAGAGGTTGGTTGTTAGCTGCGGCGTGCTTCCTGGACGCCCGTCACTTCCGCGATCGCACTCAGCGCTTTTTGCAGCGCGGCCGTGGCGCCGATTTCGGCGGTGAAGGTCATGCGCGCAAAGCCCTTGGTGCTTTGCGTGTTGACGCCGATGACGTTGATTTTTTCACGCGAAAACACTTCCGAGATATCGCGCAGCAAACCCTGGCGGTCGTTGGCCAGCACGAAGATGTCGACCGGGTACACGGTGTCGGTAACGGCGCGGCCCCATTCGGTGACGATGACGCGCTCGGGCGCCTTGGCGCGCATTTCGGCAAAGTTTTTACACGTGGCGCGGTGAATCGAGACGCCCTTGCCGCGCGTCACAAACCCGACGATGCCATCGGGCGGCGCCGGCTTGCAGCACTTGGCCAGCTGCGTCATCAAGCCCTCGGTGCCGACGACCAGCACGCCCGACTTGGCGCCCTGCTCGGTGCTCGAGGCCCGGCTCTTGCCGAGGAAGACTTCATCGGCCGGCTCAACCGGCTCGCCGCTGTCGTGCAGCGCCTGCTCGATGTGGCGCAGGCTGAACTCGTCCTTGCCCACCGACAGGAACAAGTCATCGACTTTGGCGAACCCCAGCTTGTTGGCCAGCGCTTCGAGGTTGACGGCGGTTTTGCCTTCGCGCTGCAAGGTCTTCTCCACCATCGAACGGCCGTGCGACAGGGTTTCCTGCATGTCGATGGCATGGAACCACGCGCGGATTTTCGACCGGGTGCGCGTGGCCACTGTGTATTCGTCGCTGAGCCAGTCACGCGACGGCCCGGCCGTGCCTGGCGCGCCCTTGGCGGTGATGATTTCGCAGGTCTGGCCATTCTTTAACTGCGTATTCAACGGCACCATGATGCCGTCCACCCGTGCGCCACGGCAGCGGTGCCCGACGTCGCTGTGCAGGTAATAGGCGAAGTCGATCGGCGTGGCGCCGACCGGTAGCTCGATCACGCGCGCTTGCGGCGTCAGCACGAAAATACGGTCGTCGAGCGCGGCCGACTTGAGCTTTTCCACCCACTCGCGCTGCTGGTCTTCCTCACCCACCACCGATTCGGCCACGTCGGTTTTCCACGCCAGCAACTGGCGCAGCCAGGCGATCTTTTCTTCGTACTTCTGGCCGACCGAGTTGGCGCCGCCTTCCTTGTAGCGCCAGTGCGCCGCCACGCCGTATTCGGCAAAGCTGTGCATTTCCTGGGTGCGGATCTGCACTTCCAGCGGCCGGCCGTCTTCGGCCGTCACCACCGTGTGCAGCGACTGGTAGCCATTCGGTTTTGGACGCGAGATATAGTCGTCGAATTCCTTCGGGATCGGCGTCCAGATATTGTGCACCACGCCCAGCACCGTGTAGCAGGTCTTCACGTCCGCAACGATGACGCGAAACGCGCGCACGTCGTACAGGTCGGTAAAATCGAGCTCCTTGCCCTTCATCTTGCTCCAGATCGAGTAGATGTGCTTGGGTCGCCCGAACACTTCCGCCTCGATGCCGGCCGCGGCCATCTCCGACTGCAAGCGGGCAATCGCGTTGGTGACGAACCCTTCGCGCATCATGCGCTTTTCTTCCAGCATCTTGGCGATGCGCTTATACGTGTCGGGCTCGATGAAGCGGAACGACAGGTCTTCCAGCTCCCACTTCAGCTGCCAGATCCCGAGCCGGTTGGCCAGCGGCGCGTACAGGTCCAGCGTTTCGCGGCCGTAGGCGCAGGTCATGTCGTTGAACAGCTTGATGTCGGCAAAGTAACGCAAGGTGGTCACGCACGACGCCAGGCGCACCAGCACCACGCGCATGTCGGACGCCATTGCCAGCAGCATCTTGCGCAGGGTTTCCACCTGCGCCACGGCCTGCTGGGCCGCATTGCGGCCACGCGCCGGGCCGCCGGTAGCGGGCGGGGTCTGGCTTTGGGTCAGTTCGCGCAGGCGGATCAGCTGGCGCACGCCGGCCACCAGGTCGCCGACCTCGGTGCCGAAGCGCGGTTCGATCAGCGGCGCCTGGGCCGGGTCGAGCAGGGTCAGCTCGAACACCAGGCCGGCAATGCGGGTTTCCACATCGCTGCGCATGAACGCCAGCGTGGCGGCCACGCCGGTGGCAAATTCAATGGCAGGCTGGCCGCTGGTGGTGGTCTTGTCGGCATACGCGGCGCCGGCAAAGTCGAGCGCCGCCTGCATGCGGACCATATCGTCGGACGACAGGCCCGACAGCAAAGGATCGGAGGTAGTGGATGCGGTGCCGGTCAGCGCGGTGGTTGAAACCATGATCGTCCTAACGCTGGGCAGCAACGACCACGACTTCGATACGCCAGTCGGGGTTGGCCAGTCTGGCTTGCACGGTGGCGCGCGGCGGCGTGTGGCCGCTCGGCACCCAGGCGTCGTATTCGTCGTTCATGCCGTCGAAGTCGGCCAGGTCGGCCAGGTAAATCTGCATGCTCAGGATGCAGGTCTTGTCGCTGCCGCTCTCGGCCAGCAGGCGATCCACGTGGCCCAGTACTTCGCGGGTCTGGCCGGCGATGTCGAGGCTGGCGTCGTCGGCCACCTGGCCGGCCAGGTACACCGTGTTGTTGTGAATGGCCACTTCGGACAGGCGTTTACCTACGTGTAATCTCTTGATATCCATAATTATTATTCTCTTACTGTTTACTTAGTTTTTAATGAGTCGAGCAGAAACTTTTTGGCGATGGCGATCTGATCATCATGGATGAACGTGGGCGCGTGGCCCACGTCGGCGATTTCCACCAGCGTGGCCTTCGGGCCGCGCTCGGTCATGCGCAGCGCGGTGTCGCGCGTGAGCAGGTCGGAATCGGCGCCGCGCACCAGCAAGGTGGGACACGTCACGGCATCGTAAGCGGCCCACAGCAGCGCCTCGTCGGCCTGGGCCGATTCAGGCGTGGTGTCACGGAACGGCAGCGCCAGCCCCATGTCGTAGTGGCGCACCCATTTGCCGTCGTCGTTCTGGCGCAGCACGTCGGTGGCCAGCTTGTGCCACTCCTGCTCGGTATGCTGGCCGAACGACTGCGACACATCGCGGATGAACTGCGCGCCTTCGTCGAACGTATTGAAGCGCATGTCCTGGCCGATGTAGTCGCCGATGCGCTGCAGCGCTGCCGGTTGCAGCACCGGACCGATATCGTTGAGCACCAGCTTGCGGATCGGGTTGCCGGGCAGCGAAGCGAGACCGAGGCCGATCAGGCCGCCCATCGACGTGCCGAACCAGTCCACGGTCTGGCCGTCGCTGCCGTCGGTGATGCGGGCCAACAAGGTGACCATGTCGCTGACATATTGCGGAATCCGGTAAAACTGCGGGTTCTTGAGCCAGCCGGAACGGCCACGGCCAACGACGTCGGGACAGATCACGCGGTAATCGCCAGCCAGCGCGCGCGCCAGGTGGTCGAAATCGTCGCTGACGCGGGTAACGCCGTGCACGCACACTATCGTTTGGGGGTTGTGCGGGTCGCCCCACTCCTTGTAAAACATCTGGTGCAGGCCGGCGGGCGACACGCAGTTGACGGAGTTCAGTTTCGCTTCGGTCATGCGGCTTCCTCGCTGTGTTTTTCTTTAAGGTTTATTTAATGACATTTTACCGGGCCTTGTGCTTAAATCCTAACGCAGTGTAGCGCAGCACGCCTTCTATCTCCAACCCTCCAGAGGACACCATGACAAACAAGACTTTGAACGGCAAAACCGCACTGGTTACCGGCTCCACCTCGGGCATTGGCCTGGGCATCGCCCGCAGCTTCGCAGCTGAGGGCGCCAACGTGGTGCTCAACGGTTTTGGCAATGCCAAGGATATCGACAAACTGCAGGCCGACCTGGCGGCGGAATTCGGCGTGCAGGTCGCGTATCACAATGCCGACATGTCGAAGCCGGCCGAGATCGAGGCGATGATCACGTTTGCCGGAGACAAATTCGGCGGCGTCGATATCCTGGTGAACAACGCCGGCATCCAGTTCGTTGCCAATATCGAAGACTTCCCGGCCGAAAAATGGGATGCGATCATCGCCATCAACCTCAGTTCGGCGTTCCACACGTCGCGGCTGGTGCTGCCGCGCATGCGCGAGAAAAACTGGGGCCGCATCATCAACCTGGCATCCACCCACGGCCTGGTCGGTTCAGCCGGCAAGTCGGCGTATGTGGCGGCCAAGCATGGCCTGCTGGGCCTGACCAAGGTGGGCGCACTGGAAACGGCCACTACCAGCATCACCGTCAATGCCATCTGCCCCGGCTTCGTGCTGACGCCGCTGGTGCAAAAGCAGGTGGACGACCGCGCCGCCAAGGAAGGCATCAGCAACGACGACGCCAAAAAAGCACTGTTGTCGGATAAACAGCCATCGGGCGAGTTCGTCACGCCCGAGGAACTGGGGGCGCTGGCGGTGTTTTTGTCGAGCGAAGCGGCGCGACAGGTGCGTGGGGCGGCGTGGAATATGGACGGCGGCTGGGTCGCCCAGTAAGAGCTTGCTTCAAAAAGACCGCAGCGTCGTTGCCGCGCCTTGCCGTGCAGGCGCACTGTCTGCGGCGCGGCGCCTCGCTGCGCTCATTTTGAAGCAAGCTCTGAACCCCGAAGACCGCAGCGTCGTTGCCGCGCTTTGCCGTGCCGGCGCACTGTCTGCGGCGCGGCGCCTCGCTGCGCTCATTTTGAAGCAAGCTCTGAACCCCGAAGACCGTAGCGTCGTTGCCGCGCCTTGCCGTGCCGGCGCACTGTCTGCGGCGCGGCGCTCATTTTGAAGCAAGCTACGCCGCTTTTATAAGCGTGCGCACACCGCGTTATAAGCGCAACACCTGCGGTTTTCCACAATAGTGATAACTGTTATTTTCACGGATGATGACCTCCTCAACAGAAACGCGAGGAGACCCCGTGAAAAAACCATTTTATAAGGTACTGTACATCCAGGTACTGTTCGCCATTGCGTGCGGCATCCTGCTTGGCATTTACCTGCCCGCAGATGCCGTCGCCATGAAACCGCTTGGCGACGGCTTCATCAAACTGATCAAGATGATCATCGCCCCGGTGATTTTCTGTACTGTCGTGTCCGGTATTGCCGGCATGCAGGACGTCAAAAAAATCGGCCGCGTGGGCGGCAAAGCGCTGCTGTATTTCGAAGTGGTCTCCACCTTCGCCCTGGCCATCGGCCTGGTCGTCGCCAATGTCCTGAAACCGGGCGCCGGCTTCAACGCCGATCCAGCCCACCTGGACGCCAAGTCGATCGCGCAATACACGCACGCCGAAGGCCTGACCACCACCGATTTCATCATGAACATCATCCCGAAGACTTTCGTCGATGCGTTCGCCAAGGGTGATATCCTGCAAGTGCTGCTGATCGCCATCCTGTTCGGCTTCTCGCTGTCGCTGCTGGGCGAGCGTGGCCGTCCGGTCACCAAGCTGATCGACGAACTGTCGCACGTGATCTTCGGCGTGGTCAACATCATCATGAAGGTTGCACCAATCGGCGCGTTTGGCGCGATGGCGTTCACCATCGGTAAATACGGCCTGGCATCGCTGATCCCGCTGGCTAAACTGATGGGCTCGTTCTACCTGACCTGCGGCCTGTTCATCTTCGTGGTACTGGGCGCGATTGCCCGCTACACCGGCTTCTCGATCTTCAAGTTCGTTCGCTACATCAAGGAAGAACTGCTGATCGTACTGGGCACCAGCTCGTCGGAAAGCGCGCTGCCTTCCTTGATGACCAAGCTGGAACGCCTGGGCTGCTCCAAGCCTGTCGTGGGCCTGGTGGTACCGACCGGTTACTCGTTCAACCTGGACGGCACCAACATCTACATGACCATGGCTGCCCTGTTCGTTGCCCAGGCAACCAACACCGAGCTGACCCTGTGGCAAGAGCTGACCATCCTCGGCGTTGCCATGCTGACCTCGAAAGGCGCTTCCGGCATCACCGGCGCCGGCTTCATCACCCTGGCTGCTACCCTGGCCGTGGTGCCCACCATTCCGGTAGCCGGCATGGCGCTGATCCTCGGCATCGACCGCTTCATGAGCGAATGCCGCGCCCTGACCAACTTCATTGGTAACGGTGTGGCGGCAGTCGTGGTGTCGAAATGGGAAAAAGAGCTGGACATGGACAAGATGCACAAGGAACTCGCCAACCCAGGCTCGACAGTAGTACCGGACGACCTGCAACCAGTCGTGGTACCAGCGCCAGCGCACTAAGCCGGCCTGCCCCACCCCAAAAAAAGCCCCGTGCAGCGATGCCGGGGCTTTTTTTTGGTTCAACCCGCAAGGCCAGGGCCGGGGTCGGCCCCGCATCGGGTCCGACCCCAAGTGGTCATGCCAGCGTATTGCTGATGGTGGTGTTGCGGTGGCCCGCACTGCCGGGCGCCGGGGCGATGATCAGGCGCCGCCGAGGCTAGTGGCCAGGAACCAGCCGATTGCAAACCAGCCGGCCAGTTCCGCCAGGCGGCGCAGCGAAAACTGCCGCAAGACAGTCGAATCATTCAACTTGTGCTGCAGCCCTTCGTAGCGGCGCGCCCAGCCGTATCCAGCATGGCTGGCCGGCACCCGCAACACGATGCCCAGCATATACGGCACCAGCAGCGACAGGCCGGCCATGGCCAGCGCCAGGCGGGTGGTGAATGCAACGCTGGTCAACGACATGCCGATGGCCGTCACGCCCACCACCGCCAGTGCGTAAAACAGGCGCCGGTTGATGTCACGGTGCTCGGGCCGGGCATAACGCACCGCCGCCAAAAACACGCCCCAGAGTACCGTGCACACCAGCAAGGTCGTGGCGACGGTGTACGCCCCCACCCAGCCGCTGGTGACGCGCCGACTGGCAGCCGGGGCGCCAATGGTGTCGGTAAGCTGATAGCCGAGGGCGTCGCGGGCCTCCGTCAGGCGCGCATCGTAGCTGGCCAGCTCAGCGGGCGTGACGTGGTCGCGCAGGGCCTTGTAATACGCGGTAATCAACAGCCGGCGGCCATCGTCGGACTTGCTCACCTCGTAGGAAAAATCGAAAGCGGGATGTTCGACCACGGTTTTATGGGTCTTCAGGCTCCATTCGTTCGGCAGCAATACCTCGACCGTTTCGATCAGCTCGTAGGGATAGGCGATTTTCAGTGGCGCGCTGCGATTCACGGTGGCCGGCGCCGTCAGCGGGCTGTCGATGTCGGAGAGTTCGATGCGGACCTGGCGCCGCCGCTTTTCCTGGTTGATGGTCCAGAATTTGTCGATCCGGTATTTTTCCACCACGGTCAATGCATTCTTGGCGAGCTCATCCTGCACGGTCAGCGGGCCGGTCGACACCAGCCCTGGATAGGTGCGCGTGTAATAATCCACGTACTGCTTGGTCAGCTCGGCGCGGTTGCTGGCCAGGTTGGCGCGCATGCTGTCGGCGCCGGCGCCGCGCACGGTGGTGTTGACGGAGTAGCTGACCGGAGCGTCCAGGCCGCCCCGCAGGTCGAACACCGACGCCACGCGCCGCGTCCCATCAACGCCAGCGCCAGCGTGCGCCATCGGGGTGAGGCCTGCCGTACCGGTGGCCAGCACCAGCGCCTGGCCGTAGTCGGCTTGGTACAGGTGCGCAAGGTCGCCGGCCTGCTGCGCGCGGGTGGGATCGAGCCAGTACGTCTGCCCCGCCACGATCACCCGCACCAGCACGTGGTTGAACGCGTGGGCCGTGGGCGCCAGCTGCGCCACGCCCGACGTCAACTCGGTATTCACCAGCGCCGGCGCCGCATCGACGCCGAGCGCCGCCAGCATCGACACCATCAGCAAGGCCTTGTCCTTGCAATCGCCAAAACGCCGCTGGTATACCAGCATGGGCGCCGATGGCGCATGCGAACCGGCGCCCACCTCGATGCCCAGGTAGCGGATTTCCCGCTGCACCAGCTGCAAGACCGCCGCCGTGCGCCCGGCCGCATCGCCGTGCTCGGCAGCGATGCGCGCCACCTGCTCGCGCAGCGCCGGCCCCAGGTCGGCCGGCCGCGCATACAACGGCAAGGCCCAGCGCACCACGGCCGCCCAGTCGGCAAATTCCGACCATTGCACCCGGCCATACGGCGCGTGCCAGCCGGGCGTGTTGTTTTCTTCCGGCAGGCCAGCGACGTTGCGCTGCTGCCAGCGGTAGTCGCGGTAGCCATTCGCCTCGGTCACCACCGGCTGCAACGTGGTAGCGTGCGGTGTGACCACGATGGGGCGCGCCAGCGGCAGCACCAGCCGGGAAAATGCCTGCTCGACCGGCAACGACCACGCCAGGCTCTGGGTGCCGGCCGCCAGGTTGCGAAACACCGGGTTGCTGCCGGCAATGCTGTAGGAATACTCGACCACATCCCCGATGCGGACATCATCGAGCATGGCGCTGGCAGTCTTGCTGCCGTCGTAAATCAGGTATTCGAGCTCGGTTTCGCGCTGCAGGACTTCGATGCGCGCCGTGGCGAGCCTGGGCAGGACCTTGCCGTCGCGAATGACATTCAAGGTGTGCAGCGTCAGCTTCTGATAGCTGGGATCGAAATTGATGGTGACATGGGCCACCTGCTCGACGCCGCGCCCGTTGAGTGCACGCCGGACCGAGTGCAGAAACACCACGCTGCCCTGCGCCTCGACCCGCACCTGTTGGTCATGCAACACGTAAGCGATATTGCCACGGGACGCGATGGTTGCGCCCTCGACGCCGGCCGCCGCAACAGGCACTACCGGTACCGCTACCGGCACCACCCACGCGGGCACGGCGCCCGTTGCATACCCCGCAGCACGCGCCTGCGCAGCAAAACAACCCGCCAGGCTCAGCACCAACAGGCAACGCCATACCCCACACCAGACTGACCGCATCGACGACTTTCTCAAGAATAAATAGCAAATTCTTAAGATTGTAGAAGTTTAGCAAGATGCCTGGCAAGAATTATTTGTTACCAAGACGCAAAAAAACCGCGACGGGCGAGCGTCGCGGTTGGTCGCGTGCCAAGGTGCTTAGAGCGCGGTGAGGTCCAGCTCGGTACCGGTGGCGGCAATGATCTGGTCGCGGGTGACGCCGGGCGCCAGTTCCAGCACTTTCAGGCCGGTATCACCGACTTCCAGCACGCCGAGGTCGGTCACGATCAGATCGACCACGCCCACGCCAGTGAGCGGCAAGTCGCATTTTTTCAGCAGCTTGTGGGACGTGGTGCCGTCCTTGGCCGTGGCGACGTGCTCCATGAGCACCACCACGCGCTTGACGCCGGCCACCAGGTCCATGGCGCCGCCCATGCCCTTGACCATTTTGCCTGGAATCATCCAGTTGGCCAGGTCGCCATGTTCCGACACCTGCATCGCACCGAGGATGGCCAGGTTGATCTTGCCACCGCGGATCATGCCGAACGAATCGGCCGAGCTGAAGTAAGCAGCGCCGGGCAACGCGGTCACGGTCTGCTTGCCGGCGTTGATGAGGTCGGCGTCGACCTCATCGTCGGTGGGAAACGGGCCGATGCCGAGCAAGCCGTTTTCCGATTGCAGAAAGACTTCCATGCCGGCCGGCACGTAGTTGGCCACCAGCGTGGGCAAACCAATGCCGAGGTTGACGTAATAACCGTCTTGCAGTTCCTGGGCCGCGCGGGCGGCCATTTCATCACGAGTCCATGCCATATCGCTCTCCGTTATTATTAGTTGGGCGCCGAGTTGGCCCGGACCGTGCGCTGTTCGATGCGTTTTTCCGGCGTGGCATTGACCACGATGCGGTGCACGAAGATGCTGGGCAGGTGCACGGCGTCGGGGTCGATCTCGCCGATTTCCACCAGTTCTTCGACTTCGGCGATGGTCACCTTGCCGGCCATGGCGGCATTCGGGTTGAAGTTGCGCGCGGTTTTGCGGAACACCAGGTTGCCGGCCTTGTCGGCCTTCCAGGCCTTGACCAGCGCCACGTCGGCCACCAGGCTGCGTTCCATCACGTATTGTTCACCGTCAAATTCGCGGATTTCCTTGCCCTCGGCAACAATGGTGCCCACGCCGGTCTTGGTGAAGAAGGCGGGGATGCCGGCGCCGCCGGCACGCAGCTTTTCCGCCAGCGTGCCCTGCGGCGTGAATTCCAGTTCCAGTTCGCCGGCCAGGTACTGGCGCGCGAATTCCTTGTTTTCGCCCACGTAGGAGGCAATCATTTTCTTGATTTGCCGGGTTTCCAGCAACTGGCCGAGGCCGAAGCCGTCCACGCCGGCATTATTGGAAATGGCCGTCAGCCCGGTGACGCCGGAATCGCGCAGGGCGCCAATCAGCGCCTCGGGGATGCCGCACAGGCCGAAGCCGCCGACCGCGATGGTATGACCGTCCTGCACCACGCCGGCCAGCGCACTGGCGGCGTCGGGGTAAATTTTATTCATGTTGTCCCTTGTTATATGGCTTCGCTAAAGTAGTTATGAACAGATTAAACTTTTTAGAAAATACAGTGTCTGAGCATAGAATAGCCTAATTCAAAGCACAATACCGTAGAACTACCGCTGATTTACCGCCGATGACTATCGCCCTCTGATCGTAGACAAGCCGAACCGCTCGCCATGCCCCCTACTCCCATGATCGACTACGAAACCATCTTTCTCCAGGCACCGGTCGGCATGTGCATATCGGAAAACCGCGTCATTCAAAACTGTAACGATGCGCTGGCCGCCATGTTCGGCTACACGCGCCAGCAATTGCAGGGCATGTCGTTCCTGGCGCTCTACCCCACCATGGACGAATTCCTGCGCACCGGCGACCGCATCATTCCAATCATGAACGCCAAGGGCCGCTACTCGGACGAGCGCATCATGCGCCGCGCCGACGGCGACCTGTTCTGGTGCCATGTCACCGGCCACGCCATGCACGACCAGCAACCATTGGGCCCGGGCATCTGGACCTTCGAAGATGTCAGCGAAAAACGCCCGGTCACGGCCGACCTCACCCCGCGCGAACGCGAAATCGCGGCATTGCTGGTGGAAGGCAAAACCAGCAAGACCATTGCCCGCCAGATCGACCTCAGCCCCCGCACGGTAGAAATGCACCGGGCCAAGCTGATGCGCAAGTTTTCGGCATCGACATCATCGGAGCTGGTACACAAGTTGGTGGGTTTGCGCTTATAACCTCTCGCGCACCACAAAACGTTCGCTTAAACCGGCCAGGGCGAGGCGCCGCAGCGCAGACAGGCCCGTGTGTTAGCTTGGCAAGCTGCGGCAACGAAGCCATGGCCGGTTTAAGCGGACGTTACATGGCGGTCATGCCGTCGTCGGCGGAGATAATCGCGCCGTTGATGAAATTGGCATCCTCGCCCGCCAGCAGCAACAGCAGGCCATCGAGGTCCTCGGGTTTGCCCGGGCGCTTGCGTGGCAGCAGGTCGATCAGGCGCTGGCCCTGCTCGCTGGCGAAATAAGCTTCGTTGATTTCGGTCGAAATGTAGCCAGGGCAAATAGCATTGGTATTGATGCCATACTTGCCCCACTCCACCGCCATCGCCTTGGTCATGTGCACCACGCCAGCCTTGCTGGTGCAATACACGCCGATTTGCGGCATCACGCGCAAGCCGGCTACCGACGCAATATTGATGATCCGGTGTTTTTTGGTGGGATCGCCCTTGGCGCGCGCGATCATCCGTTTGGCGGTTTGCTGGGCCACGAAAAACGCGCCGCGCAAATTAGTGTCCATCACAAAATCATAGTCGTCGGGCGTCACATCGACCAGCCGTTGGGTGGTCGAGACCCCCGAGTTGTTGACCAGGATGTCGATCGGGCCGGCTTCGGTCTCGGCATGGGCGATGGCCGACTTGATGCTGGCGTAATCGGTCACATCCAGGCTCACCACGTGGGCGGCGCCGCCTTCGGCCTCGATTTCCGCGCGCAGCTCCTTCAGGCGCTCGGTACGGCGCGAAGCGAGCACCACCTGCGCGCCCGCCTGGGCCAGTACCTTGGCGAACCGGGCGCCAAGGCCGCTGGAGGCGCCGGTAATCAACGCGATCTTTCCTTCAAAATTGACTTCAATGCCCACGGCTGCTCCTCTGTATGACAATCACAAAATCTACAGCGCTTTCTTCACGCTGTCTGCTCGCAATCATTACACAAATTGCCAGTATTAGATTGCGGTGTCTAATAATGTCCCGCAGAATAGCGCCACCATTGCAATCGCGGCGAAAAAGAAGCACACTCGTGCTAAAATTTTCCCCATCACTTCACACCATTATAAAAACATGACACAGCCTCAGAATTTAGTAGAACAGTACGGCCCGCGCGAGGCGATGGAATACGACGTCGTGATCGTGGGCGGCGGCCCGGCGGGCCTGTCGGCAGCAATCAAGATCAAGCAACTGTCGCCCGACACCTCGGTCGTGGTGCTGGAAAAAGGCGGCGAGCTCGGCGCCCACATCCTGTCGGGCGCCGTCATGGACCCGAAGGCGCTCACCGAACTGATTCCTGACTGGAAAGCCCAGGGCGCACCGCTGAACACGGCGGTCACCGAAGACCGCGTGTTGTTCCTGACCGAAACCAAGGCGTTCAAAACCCCGAATTTCGCCCTGCCCGCCTGCTTCGAAAACCACGGCAACTACGTGATTTCGCTCGGCAACGTGGTGCGCTGGCTCGGCCAGCAGGCCGAAAACCTCGGCGTGGAAATTTTCCCCGGCTTCCCGGCCGCCGAAGTCCTGTACAACGACGACGGCTCGGTCAAAGGTGTTGCCACCGGCAATATGGGCGTCAAGCGCGATGGCGAGCCGGGCCCGGACTTCCAGCTCGGCATGGAACTGCACGGCAAGTACACGCTGTTTGCCGAAGGCGCGCGCGGCCACCTGGGCAAGCAGTTGATCGCCAAATTCGACCTGAACAAGGGCAAGGATCCGCAATCGTACGGCATCGGCATCAAGGAACTGTGGGAAATCGATCCGGCCAAGCACCAGCCCGGCCTGGTCATCCACACCACCGGCTGGCCACTGGACAGCAAAACCTACGGCGGCTCGTTCCTGTACCACATGGAAAACAACCAGGTCATGATCGGCTACGTCGTCGGCCTGAACTACGAAAACCCCTATCTGTCGCCGTACGAAGAATTCCAGCGCTATAAAACCCACCCGGAAATCCGCACCTTCCTCGAAGGCGGCAAACGCATTTCGTATGGCGCCCGCGCGATTACCGCCGGCGGTCTGCAATCGCTGCCCAAACTGGTGTTTGCCGGTGGCGCCCTGATCGGTTGCGATGCCGGCTTCCTCAACATGAGCCGCATCAAGGGCAGCCACGCCGCCATCAAGACCGGCATGCTGGCGGCCGAAGCAGCAGTCGACGCCCTGGCCGCCGGCCGCCAGCACGACGAACTGGCGGCGTTCCCGGCCAAGTTCGAGCAATCGTGGCTGCACGAGGAATTGCACGTTGCGCGCAACGTCAAGCCGTGGCTGAACAAGGGCCTGTACATTGGCGCGCTGATGACCGGAATCGACCAGATCGTCTTCCGCGGCAAGGCGCCATGGACCCTGCACCACACCCATGCCGACCACGAATGCCTGAAACCGGCTTCGCAATTTGCGCCGATCGTGTATCCCAAGCCCGATGGCAAGCTGACTTTCGACCGCCTGTCGTCGGTGTTCATTTCCAACACCAACCACGCGGAAGACCAGCCCATCCACCTGACGCTGAAAAATGCCAGCGTGCCGGTGGACGTCAACCTGGCCCAGTATGCGGGCCCGGAAGCGCGTTACTGTCCGGCCGGCGTGTACGAATTCGTCAAGACCGACGAAGGCGCCGACCGCCTGCAGATCAATGCGCAGAACTGCGTCCACTGTAAAACCTGCGACATCAAGGACCCCACCCAGAACATCGTCTGGGTCACGCCCGAAGGTGGCGGCGGACCGAACTATCCAAATATGTAAGCGAGGATAGTGATCGCGACAGCGCGGCGCCCCGGGGCGCCGCGCTTTTTTTTGCCTGGACCACAGCGCTTGTGGTGTTCCAGGCACGATCGGCGGGTCGGGATGGACAATGCAAAAGAATTCCACACGGAAATTCACTATTTGTCTTTCCAGCGGTTACAATTCCAGACAAGATCATCCTTCCGCCTCCGACATGACCGCCAGTGCCCCCACCGAACAGCCGATCGAGACTACCTTGCAACAAGCCATCGAGGCGCACCAGGCCGCGCAATTCGAGCAGGCCGAGGAGCTGTACCTCGCCATTTTGCAAGCGCAGCCTTACCATGCGGTGGCCAACCATAATATGGGCCTGCTGGCGGGCCAGGTGAACCAGTTTGCGGCCGGCCTGCCCTATCTGCACAAGGCGCTGTCGGTCAATCCGGACGAAGGGCAATTCTGGCTGTCGTATGCCAACGGCCTGCTGCAGGCCGGTGAAACCGCCGAGGCGCTGGACATCATCGACACCGCCATCGGCCGCGGCCTCGATAACGAACAGTCGCAAGACCTGCGCGCGCGCATCGTCCACACGATTGCCACCATGCCCACCCTGGAAGAGCGCCAGCAGGTCGTCGCTTACTACCAGGCCGGCCAGCTTGCCGAGCTGGAAGCGGCCAGCCGGGCATTGACGGTCAAATACCCGGAATCGGATTTCGCCTGGAGCGTGCTTGGCACTGCCCTGCAGGCGCAGGGGAAGGACGCGTTCGAGGCCTTGCACAACACCGTGCAACTGGCGCCGCACGACGCCGAAGCCCATGGCAACCTGGGCATGGCGTGGCAGGAACGGGGCGACCATGCCCAGGCCCTGGCCAGTTATGCCCGCGCACTGGAGCTCAATCCCGGCTTCGTGGAAGCCTACGGCAACCAGGCCTCGGCGCTGCTGGCGCAAGGCAGGCTGGAGCCGGCGGAGCAGGCGTGCCGCCAGGCGCTGGCACTGCGGCCCGACTATGTCAAAGGCCACGTTTACCTGGCGGACACGCTCAAGGCTCTGGGCCGCAGCGCGGAAGCAGTACTCAGCTACCAGCAGGCGCTCAAGCTGCAGCCGGGCGACGCCGCCATTTATCTGAACCTGGGCAATGCCCAGCAGGATTTGCAGCAATGGGCGCCGGCCGTGGTCAGCTACCGTGCGGCGCTGCATCTGGCGCCTGACATGACCGTGGTATATGCCAACCTGGCCACCGCGCTGCGCGAATCGGGCGACCATGGCAATGCCGCCGCCAACTACCGCAAGGCGATTGCCGCCCATCCCGACGATGCCGCGCTGCACCACAGCCTGGGCCAGGCGCTGCAGGCGCAGGGCAAGCCGGACGAGGCAATTGCCGCTTACCAGCAGGCGCTGGCCGTCGACGCCGACTACGTGCCGGCGCTCAGCAGCCTGGGCCTGCTGCACGCCCGCCAAAAGGATTACCCGGCGGCCATCGCCTGCTGCCAGCGCGCGTTCGCGCTGCAACCGCACGATGCACTGGCCTGCGGCCACCTGGCAATCGTGTACGGCGAAGCGGGCGAGCGCGACCTGGCAATCGACTATTTCACGCGCGCGACCGCGCTGGCGCCCGACGATGTGCGCGCCCACATGCAGCTGGCTGACTACCATCACACGCTGCGCCAGCACGAACTGGCGGTGGCGGCCTACCGCCGCGCCCTCGCATGCGATCCGGACAACGCCGGCGTGCTGAACAACCTGGGCAGCTCACTGCAGGCGCTCAAGCAGTTCGACGAGGCCCAGGACGCCTACCTGGCGGTGCTGGCCAGCCATCCCGACAATGCAACCACGCTGTGCAACCTGGGCGCCAATTACCAGGACCGCAAGCAATACGAGAAGGCGCGCGAGTACTACCAGAAGGCGCTGGACGTCGACCCCACGCTGGCGCGCGCCCATTTCTCGATGGGCAATAGCTACATGCTCGAGAACAATGCGCCTGCTGCCGTCGAGCAGTATCGCAGCGCGCTGGCCGTCAAGCCCGACTACCGTGACGCCTATGTCAACCTCAGCGCCACCCTGAACAATATGGGCCGGCTCGACGAAGCACTGGAAGTGTGCCGCACCGGGCTGAGCATCGGCCCGGACTGGGATAACCTGTTCAGCAACTACCTGTTCCTGATGTCGCACAGCGCCACCATCGCGGCCGAGGACATGTTTGACGAACACGTGCGCTTTGGTGCCACCTTCGAGCGCCTGACCGCCGACCTGCGTGCCGAGCACACTAACAACCGCGATCCCCTGCGCACGCTCAAGGTCGGGCTGGTGTCGGGCGACCTGCACAACCATCCGATCCCGCACTTCATTTTGCCGGTGCTGGAAAACATTTCCGCCGATGCCGGCCTGTCGCTGTACGCCTATTACAACGATCCGGAAGACGATTACGTCACCGAGCGGCTGCGCCAGCTGATCCCGACCTGGCGCCAGGTCGAACTGCTGAGCGACGAGGAGCTGGTCAAGCTGATCCGCGCAGACGGCATCGACATCCTGATCGACCTGTCCGGCCACACCGGCAAGAACCGGCTGCGCGCCATGGCGGCCAAGCCGGCACCGATCCAGGCCAGCTGGATCGGCTACCCGGCCACCACCGGCCTCACCACGGTCGATTACTACCTGAGCGACGCGTTCTTCTCGCCGCTGGGCAAGCTGGAAGAGCAGTTCACGGAAAAAATGATGCTGCTGCCCGTGTGCGCGCCATTCCTGCCCACCGAGTACGCGCCGGCGATCCGCCCTGCCCCGGCGTTGACCAATGGTTACCTGACCTTCGGCAGCTTCAACCGCCTGAACAAGATCAACCGCCAGGTGGTGGCGCGCTGGGCCAAGCTGCTGCGCGCGATACCGGACGCCCGCATGCTGCTGGCCGCCATGCCCACGTCGGCACCGCAACCGGTGCTGCTGGAATGGTTCACTGAAGAAGGCATTGCGCCGGACCGGCTCGACTTCGAAGCGCGCACCGGCATTGGCCAGTACATGGAAATGCACCACCGGGTCGATATCTGCCTCGACACCTTCCCGTACGGCGGCGGCACCACCACATTCCACGCGCTGTGGATGGGCGTGCCCACGCTGACCATTGCCGGCCCCACGCAACCGAGCCGCGCCGGCACGTCGATCCTGCGCCAGGTGGAACTGGAAGAATTCATTGCCGTCGATGACGACGAATACGTGCAGAAGGGCCTGGCCATGGCCGCCAACCCGATGCTGCTGGGCGCGTACCGCTTCAGCGCCCGCCACCGCCTGGAACGCTCGCCCATGGGCAATACCCGGCTGATCGCCGAAGGCCTGGAAAACGGCTTGCGCCTGGCCTGGCAGCGCTGGTGCGAAGGTTTGCCGCCGGTGGCATTCTCGGTGCCGGTCGCCAACCCCAATCCGCCGATCGGACTGTGATGAGCACGCCAAAAAAACCGGTCTATGTGACCCAGCCGCTGCTGCCGGACCTGAAGGATTTTTTGCCGTACCTGGAAGCCATCTGGGACAACAAGATCCTCACCAACGGCGGCCCGTTCCACCAGCAACTGGAACAGGCCCTGTGCGACTACCTCGGCGTCAAGCATATCTGCCTGTTTGCCAACGGTACGCTGGCGCTGATGACGGCGCTGCAGGCGCTGCGCGTGTCGGGTGAAGTCATCACCACGCCGTATTCGTTCGTGGCCACTGCCCATTCATTGCTGTGGAACGGCATCAAACCGGTGTTTGTCGATGTCGATCCGGTCACGCTCAATCTCGACCCGGCCAGGATCGAGGCGGCCATCACCCCGCACACCACCGCCATCATGCCGGTGCACTGCTACGGCCAGCCATGCGACGTGGCCGCCATCGAGCAGATCGCCGACAACTACAATTTGAAAGTGATCTACGACGCCGCCCATGCGTTCGGCGTCAACCACAACGGCAGCAGCGTGCTGAACTACGGCGACCTGTCGGTCATCAGCTTCCACGCCACCAAGATCTTCAATACGTTCGAAGGCGGCGCCATCATCTGCCCCGACGCCAAGACCAAGCTGCGCATCGACCGCCTGAAAAATTTCGGCTTTGTCGATGAAGTCACGGTGGTGGCGGCCGGCATTAACGGCAAGATGAGCGAGATCAATGCCGCGTTCGGCCTGCTGCAACTGAAAGGCATCGATGCCGCCCGCGCCCAGCGCCGCGCCATCGACGCCCGGTACCGGCAACTGCTGGCCGACGTACCCGGCATCCACTGCCTGCCGGCCGGGGCGGAAGAGTCTGCCAACCACGCGTATTTCCCGATCCTGGTGCGGCCCGAGTATCCGCGCACCCGCGACGAACTGTTCGCGGAACTGCGCCGCCAGGAAATTTATGCGCGCCGCTATTTTTATCCGCTGATCAGCGATTTTCCCATGTACCGCGACATGCCGTCGGCCGCGCCCGCCAAACTGCCGGTGGCGCAGCGGGCGTCGTCGCAAGTGATTTGCCTGCCGATTTATCCCGGGCTGGCCGACGAGGTCATTGCCGCGATTGTTGCCGTGATTGCGGCGCCAGCAGCCGTTCCCCTGCTCGAGGTCGACACGCACTAATGCAGATCAACACTGAAAAAAATTTCACCGGCTTTGTGGCCGACCACCCGTGGTCGCCGCAGTTTGCCGTGCTGGGCTATGCTGACGGCGCCGTCAGCACGGTGCCACACCGGTTTTTCCGCGACTGGCTCGATACCGAGCCGGAATTCGGCCAGTTTCATATCGGCCGGTGCTCCGGCTTTGGCGTGGACTCGCTCGTCAAATACGACAGCGGCCAGCAAAGCCTGCGCGTGGGGCGCTATGTGGCCGGTGGCGCCCGCCTGCGGTTCATCCTGAATGGCCAGCACGAGACGCGCACCATCTCGACCTATATGTTCAATGCCATCGGCCTCGGCATCCAGCACGCGCCCGCGCCCCAGTACGGCGACACCGTGATCGGCAATGACGTCTGGATCGGCGACGAAGCCATGGTACTGGGCGGCGCCGTGATCGAAAACGGCTGCGTGATCGGCGCGCGCGCGCTGCTGCCGCCCAACTTCCGCACCGAGCCTTACGGCGTGTATGCCGGTACGCCGGCACGTTTGCTGCGCTACCGTTTTTCCGAACCGGTGCGGGCGGCGCTGCTGGACCTGGCCTGGTGGGACATGCCGCTGGAATGGATACGCGACAATAACGCCATGTTCCTGGAAGACCTGTGCGCCGACGAGGGACGCGCGCTGCTGGTCATCGCCATGCTGCGCAGCAGCCGCCGCGACTGGGAGGCCGAGCATGCGTGATCATGCCGCGTTCCCCGGCATCGACGGGAGGCCGTGATGCCGCACCACGCCCATATCGCCGCCGTCGCGTACCACCTGCCCGAAACCGTGCTGAGCAACGACGCGCTGGCGCACGAATTTGCCGACTGGTCGGCGCAAAAAATCCTCGACAAGACAGGCATTGCCGAGCGCCGCGTTGCTGCGCCCGGGGAAACCGCCAGTGACCTGGCCTTCCGCGCTGCCAATCAACTGTTTGACGAGAGCGGCATCGACCGCGCCAGCATCGACTTTTTGATCCTGTGCACGCAGGCACCCGACCACCTGCTGCCCAGCAGTGCCTGCGTGCTGCAACAGCGGCTCGGCTTGTCCACGTCGTGCGGCGCGCTCGATTTCAACCTTGGCTGTTCGGGCTATGTGTACGCTCTGGCCATGGCGCAGGGGCTGATCGAAGCGGGCATCCGCCGCCGCGTGCTGGTGCTCACGGCCGACACCTACAGCAAGTTCATCAACGCCCGCGACCGCAGCGTGCGCACCCTGTTCGGCGACGGCGCGGCCGCCACCGTGGTGGCGCATGGCGCCGGTCAGCAGTCGCTGGGGCCGTTCGTGCTGGGCACCGACGGCAGCGGCGCCGACAACCTGATCGTGCCCGCCGGCGGCATGCGCCTGCCGCGCAGCGCCGCCACCGCCGTCGAGCGCGAAGATGCCTCGGGCAACTGGCGCAGCGACGACGACCTGTTCATGGACGGCGCCCAGATCGTCCAGTTCACGCTGGGCGCCGTGCCGCGCACCATGCAGGAACTGCTGACAGCCGCAGGCAAGACGCTTGACGATATCGACCACGTAATTTTCCACCAGGCGAACAAATTCATGCTGGACGCCCTGCGCCGCAAGTGCAAGATTCCCGAGGAAAAATTCGTGATTGAAATCGACACGGTGGGCAACACGGTGTCGTCGACGATCCCGATTGCGATTGCGCGCGCGCGCCAGTCGGGCCGCATCAAGGCGGGCGACCTGGCTCTGCTGCTCGGCTTTGGCGTCGGCTATTCCTGGGCCGGCACGCTGGCGCGGCTGTAGTCCACGCCCCTCTTTACTGAACTGAAAGGAAATACCATGAATGCATTCATCGACGGCATGGCCGACATCCTCGAAATCGACGCCGCCCAGGTCACGCCTGAGCTGGTGCTGGCCGACTATGCCTGGGATTCGCTGGCGATCATTTCCACCATCGCCCTGGTGGACGAGGTGTTCGACCAGATGCTCGACGGCCAGGCGCTGGCCAATTGCACCACCGTGGCCGACGTGCAGGCGCTCATCAAGGTCAAGGCGTAAGCATGGCCAGCCAGCGCCTGGCCTCGGGCCTGCCGTTCACCCTGGCTAACCTTGGCATGCGCGGCGTGGTGTGCGCGCTGCCGCGCACCGAAATCGACAACAGCGCGTTCGTCGAGCGCTTTGGCGCCGACAGCGTGGCGGACGTGACCAGGATGATCGGCGTGCACACCCGGCGCCGCGCGGCCGACGACCAGACCACGGCCGACCTGTGCCAGGCCGCCGCCAATACCTTGCTCGATGACCTGGGCTGGGAACGCGACAGCGTCGATGCCATCGTCTTCATTTCGCAAACGCCCGACTACGTGCTGCCGGCCACGGCCTGCGCGCTGCACGGCCGCCTGGGCCTGCACCCGGCGTGCGCGGCGTTCGACATCAACCTCGGCTGTTCGGCCTATGCCTACGGCCTGTGGCTGGCGGCCAAGATGCTGGACGGCCAGGCCATCTGCCGCGTGCTGCTGCTGGTCGGCGACACCATCAGCAAGACCGTGGACGCCAGCGACCGCGCCACCGCGCTGCTGTTCGGCGACGCCGGCACCGCCACTGCACTTGAATACGACCCGGCCGCCGCACCCGCCCATTTCATTCTGGGCAGCGACGGCAGCGGCGAGCGCCACCTGATGATGGCTGCCAGCGCCGCCAGAACCTACGACGGCGCCGACCCCCGCCTGGCGCAGCGCGACGCCGCCAAGCTGTACATGGATGGTGGCGAGATTTTCAATTTCACGCTGCGCAGCATCCCGCCGCTGGTCGCCGACCTGTTGCGCCTGGCGGGCCGCACTACCGAGCAGGTGGACGCGTTCCTGTTCCACCAGGCTAATACCTTCATGCTCAAGCACCTGATCAAGAAAAGCAAGCTGCCCGCCGACCGTGCGCCCATCAATATGGACCGCTACGGCAATACCTCGAGCGCATCGATTCCGCTGTTGCTCAGCGCCAGCCTGGGCGACGGCGCGCGCGGCAAGACGGTGGCCATGTTCGGCTTTGGCGTCGGCTATTCGTGGTCGGCCGCCGTGCTCGGCCTGGACAGTTTGCAGGTCAACCGCGTGATTGAAGTGTAAATGAGGTCCGCATGATTTTTGCTCCCGACATGCTGGCCGGCCAGCACATCCTGGTGACCGGCGCTTCGTCCGGCATCGGCCGCGACACGGCGCTGCTGCTGGCGCGCTGCGGCGCGCAACTGGTGGTCAGCGGGCGCGACGCCCAACGGCTGGACCAGACCTTGCAGTCGCTCGACGGCGCCGGCCACGTGGCCGCGCCGCTGGTGCTCGATGGCGGCGACCATATCGTCGACTTCATGAAGCAGATCAGCGCGGACCGGCCGTTGACCGGGATCTTCCACGCGGCGGGGGTTGAGCTGCTGCGTCCGGTCAAGCTGTCGAAAGCGCAGCAGTTCGACGACGTCTTCGATTCCAGCGTCAAGACCGCGCTGGCGCTGGCGCGTGCAGCCGCCCTGCGCGGCGTGATGATGGATGGCGCCGCGCTGCTGTTCATGTCGTCGGTGGCGGGCCAGAGCGGCCAGTCCGGCATGAGCGTGTACTCGGCAGCGAAAGCGGCAATTGACGGCCTGGTGCGTTCGCTGGCCGTGGAACTGGCGCCGCGCGCCATGCGCGTCAACAGCATTGCCGCCGGCGCGGTCGAGACCGCCATGCACGCACGGCTGGGACGCGGCCTGCCCGACGAAGCCATGCAGGCGTATGAAAAGCGTCATCCGCTGGGCTTTGGCACCACCGACGACGTCGCGCAGGCGGCGGCGTTCCTGCTGTCGCCGGCCGCGCGCTGGGTGACCGGCGCCACCTGGGCCGTCGATGGCGGCTACCTGGCCCGCTAGCCCCCTTTTGACTGGAATCGCATGAAAAACCTGATCATCGTCGGCGCCGGCCGCTTTGCCCGTGAAGTGCTGTGCTGGCTCGAAGACAGCCTCGACCCGGCCAGCGCCCGCATTGCCGGCCTGCTCGACGACACCCTGGCGCCCGCCCCGGTGCTCGATGCCGACTATCCATATCCGCTGCTCGGTGCAATCGACAACTACCAGCCGGCCCCCGGCGACGCCCTGGTGCTGGCCATCGGCGCCCCGGCAGCCAGGCTGGCGATAGGCCGCGCCCTGGCCGCGCGCGGCGCGCAGTTCCACACCCTGATCCACCCGAGCGCCATCGTCGCCCGTACCGCAACACTGGGCCAGGGCGCCGTGATCTGCCCGTTCGCGCTGGTATCGGCCGGCAGCCGGGTCGGTGATTTTGTCACCATCAACAGTTACGCCAGCGTGGGCCATGACGCCGTGCTCGGCGATGGCTGCACGCTCAGCTCGCACGTGGACATCACCGGTGCGGTGCAACTGGGCGTGGCGGTGATGGTCGGCTCCGGCGCGTCCGTGCTGCCGCGCGTGAAGGTGGGCGCCAACGCGACCGTGGGCGCCGGTGCCGTGGTCATGCGCCGCGTGGCCGAGGGCGCCACCGTGTACGCCGCACCGGCGAAAACCCTGTGAGCGCCGCTGCCATGTCCCCCGCCACCGTGCCGTCCCAACTTCAGGCGCGCCAGCTGCGCGACCAGTTCTGGCACCTGCTGTGCCACCGCAGCGAGTTGCCGGCCAATGGCGATTATCTGAAACTGACCTGGCTCGGCGAAGAAGTGGTGGTGTATAACGACCAGGACACCCTGGTGGTGTTCGACAACCTGTGTCCACACCGTGGCACGCGGTTTTTCACGGAAACCACCGGCAATGGGCCGCTGACCTGCCCGTACCACGGCTGGAGCTACCGGGCTGGCGCCATGCACATCCCGTGCCGCGAACGCTATGCGCAGCAAGAGCTGGCCCAGGCCAGCTTGCAGAAGCTGCAACTGGAATGGTGTGCCGATTTCCTGTTTGCCTCGCCGGCGCCGCGCCTGTCGCTCGACGAGCAACTGGGCGACACCCTGGATCTGCTGGCCGACCTGTCGTTCAATATCGCCGGCCGCAGCGACTTCAACGCGGTTGACTTTGCCTGCGACTGGCGCATCGCGCTGGAAAATGCGCTGGAACCATTGCACGTGCCCTTTGTGCACCCGGAATCATTAGCGCAATTACAACTAAACGACGGCATCAACCAATTTACGCCGTGGACTTCGCTGTGGCAGGCCGAGCTGGGCAACGCCGCCATGATCAAAAAGCTGCGCTCGGTGAAGCGCCTGTTCCAGCTCGACAGCCAGTACGAAGGTTACCAAAGCCTGTTCCTGTTTCCCTTCACCATGCTCTCGTCGACGTTTTCATACTCGTATTCGCTGCAGCATTTTTTCCCCGCAGCACAGCCGGGACGCACCCATTTTTCCAGCCGGCTGCTCAACGGCGCGGCCAAACCGGCCAGCGCAGCGGCGTTGCAAGGCTTTTTTGACGCCAGCGCGCGCATGAACCGCCAGGTGTTTGCCGAAGATCAGGCAATTTGCGAGCGGATTGCCGCGGGCGCCGCCGACAATCCGCGCTTTGCCATCCTGTCCAGCGATGAGCAAAAAATTGCCCATTTCCGCGCCTGCCTGCACGCCGCCAGACAGTTCTGAAATTATTTTCAAATTATTTCCGCCTGGAATTTAATAAGCGGTTGAACCTGGTCGTCTTGTACTGAGAAGAGCGAGAAATGTTGCCGCTCCGAATCGCCCCCACCCTCTAGGAGTAGTACTATGCTGAGTCTTCACACTAATTTCGCTTCGTTGTCGGCACAAAACTCGATTTCGAACACCCAGTCGAAACTGTCCACCTCGATGACCCGCCTGAGCACCGGCTTCCGTGTCAACTCGGCCATGGACGACGCTGCCGGCCTGCAGATCGCCACCCGTCTGAAAGCGCAAACCAGCGGCATGACCGTCGCAATGAGCAACACCCAGAACAGCACCTCGATGCTGCAAACGGCCGAAGGCGCGTTCTCCGAAGTGACCAACATGCTGGTGCGCATGAAAGACCTGGCCACCCAGGCAGCCGATGCATCGTCGAGCAGCGACGACAAGACCGCCATGCAAGCTGAGTACAATGCACTGGGCCAGGAACTGTACAACGTCATGACCAACACCACGTTCGGCGGCTCCAAGCTGCTGGGCAAAGGCGGCGCCGCTGCCGACGGCACCCTGTCGACGTCGATGACGTTCCAGATCGGCGCCAGCTCGAGCGAAAAAATGAGCTTCGACGTGTCGACCAACCTGAGCACGCTGAACACCGCGCTGTCGGGCCTGAGCAAAAACTTCTCGAGCGCAGGTTCCACCGGCGCTGGCGAACTGACCTCGACCGCCAACGCCACCATCGGCCTGCTGTCGACCGCAATCGACAACGTCAGCACCATCCGTTCGGCACTGGGCGCCGCTGCCAACCGCCTGGACCACGTCAACAACAACCTGTCGAACATTGCCACCAACACCAAGGCCGCCAGCGGCCGCATCATGGACACCGACTTCGCTACCGAAAGCTCGAACATGACCGCCTCGCAGATGCTGCTGCAAGCTGGCACCGCGATGCTGAAACAAAGCAACAGCATGTCCTCGATGGTCATGTCGCTGCTGCAATAATTCAGTCACTGCAGTACCCGCCTCATCGAAAAGCCAACTGCCCGCGCAGTTGGCTTTTTTTTAATCTTGAAATAAATTTCCTCAAGGCATTTAATTTCTGGTCCAGCACGGTCGACTTGTACTGGGGAGAGCGTAGTCGTTGTCGCTCCCTCATCGAACCCACTTTAGGAGTAGTTTCATGCTGAGTCTTCACACCAACTTCGCTTCGCTGTCCGCCCAGAATTCGATTGGCAATACCCAATCGAAGCTGTCGACCTCGATGACCCGCCTGAGCACCGGCTTCCGCGTCAATTCGGCCATGGACGATGCGGCCGGCCTGCAGATCGCCACCCGCCTGAAAGCCCAGACCAGCGGCATGACCGTTGCCATGAGCAATACCCAGAACAGTACCTCGATGCTGCAAACGGCCGAGGGTGCGTTCTCGGAAGTGACCAATATGCTGGTGCGCATGAAAGACCTGGCCACCCAGGCCGCCGATGCCTCGTCGAGCGCCGACGACCGCACCGCCATGCAAGCGGAATACGATGCGCTCGGTACCGAGCTGTACAACGTGATGACCAACACCACGTTTGGCGGCTCCAAGCTGCTGGGCGACGGCACGTCCGCCACCGTCGGCACGCTGTCGGCATCGATGACATTCCAGATCGGCGCCAGCTCCACCGAAACCATGAGCTTTAACGTCAGCACCAACCTGACGTCGCTGAACGCCAAGCTGACCGGCCTGTCGTCGAACTTTGCCGCCACCTCGATCACCAACGCGGCCGAGATCAAGACCTCCACCGGCGCCAACGGCGCCATCGACAAGCTGGAAAAAGCCATCAACGACGTCAGCACCGTGCGCTCGGCACTGGGCGCCGCTGCCAACCGCCTGGACCACGTCAACAACAACCTGTCGAACATTGCCACCAATACCAAGGCCGCGACCGGTCGCATCATGGACACCGACTTCGCCACCGAAAGCTCGAACATGACGGCTTCGCAAATGCTGCTGCAAGCCGGTACCGCGATGCTCAAACAAAGCAACAGCATGTCCTCGATGGTCATGTCGCTGCTGCAATAATCCAGGCAATCCGCAGGAACAGGCCAACCTTTGCTACCGGGTTGGCTTTTTTTTGGGTATTTTTGATTTATTTCCGCATGGAACTTAATAAGACGGCGGCAATGGTCGTCTTGTACTAGGGAGAGCGTTGAGATCAGCGCTCCATACTGATCACCTCCCTTTTAGGAAAAAGTACCATGCTGAGTCTTCATACCAACTTCGCCTCGCTGTCGGCGCAAAACTCCATCTCGAATACTCAGTCGAAACTCTCGACCTCGATGACGCGTTTGAGCACCGGTTTCCGCGTCAACTCGGCCATGGACGATGCCGCCGGCCTGCAGATCGCCACCCGCCTGAAAGCCCAGACCAGCGGCATGACCGTTGCCATGAGCAACACCCAGAACAGCACCTCGATGCTGCAGACCGCCGAGGGCGCGTTCTCCGAAGTCACCAACATGCTGGTGCGCATGAAAGACCTGGCCACCCAGGCTGCCGATGCATCGTCCAGCCTGGACGACCGCAAAGCCATGCAAGCTGAGTACGATGCGCTCGGTACCGAACTGTACAACGTGATGACCAACACCACGTTCGGCGGCACCAAGCTGCTGGGCGACGGTTCGGCATCGACCAAGGGCACGCTGTCGTCGTCGATGACGTTCCAGATCGGCGCCAGCTCGACCGAAAAAATGAACTTCGACGTCTCGTCGAACCTGACCTCGCTGAACGCCAAGCTGACCGGCCTGTCGTCCAACTTTGCCGCGTCGTCGATCACCAACGCCAGCGAACTGACCACCGGCACGGCTGCCAACGGCGCCATCGACAAGCTGGAAAAAGCCATCAACGACGTCAGCACCATTCGTTCGGCACTGGGCGCTACCGCCAACCGCCTGGACCATGTCAACAGCAACCTGTCGAACATCTCGACCAATACCAAGGCTGCCAGCGGCCGCATCATGGACACCGACTTCGCCACCGAAAGCTCGAACATGACCGCGTCGCAAATGTTGCTGCAAGCCGGCACCGCGATGCTGAAACAAAGCAACAGCATGTCCTCGATGGTCATGTCGCTGCTGCAGTAATCGATACTGGAACCGGCCCCGCGCGGGCCGGCGCTGCCAGACCAGCCCCAGCGGCTGGTTTTTTTTCGTCCCGCGTTAAATTATTTCCGCATGGAATTTAATAAAGCCGTTCCGGCGGTCGTCTTGTATTGGTGAGAGCGTCAATTACCGCGCTCCAGACCAACCCTCTTTAGGAGCTGTAGCATGCTGAGCCTTCATACCAATTTCGCCTCGCTGTCGGCACAAAACTCGATCGGCAACACCCAGTCGAAACTGTCCACCTCGATGACCCGCCTGAGCACCGGCTTCCGCGTCAACTCGGCCATGGACGATGCGGCCGGCCTGCAGATCGCCACCCGTCTGAAATCGCAGACCAGCGGCATGACCGTTGCCATGAGCAACACCCAAAACAGCACTTCGCTGCTGCAAACCGCTGAAGGCGCGCTGTCGGAAGTGACCAACATGCTGGTGCGCATGAAAGACCTGGCCACCCAGTCGGCCGATGCCTCGTCGAGCACCGACGACAAGACCGCCATGCAAGCCGAATACGATGCACTGGGCCAGGAACTGGGCAACGTGCTGAAAAACACCACCTTCGGCGGCAGCAAGCTGCTGGTAGGCGGTACGCTGGCCGCGTCGATGACGTTCCAGATCGGCGCCAGCCAGAGCGAAACCATGGCATTCGACGCCAGCGCCAAACTGACCACGATCACCACCTCGGTCACCGCCGCCACCACCAACTACACCGCTGCTGCGACCGGTACGGAAATCACCGGCACCAATGCCAACGCCTCGATCGGCAAGCTGGAAACCGCAATCAACGACGTCAGCACGCTGCGCTCGGCACTGGGCGCTGCTGCCAACCGCCTCGACCACGTCAACAACAACCTGTCGAACATCGCCACCAACACCAAGGCTGCCACCGGCCGCATCATGGACACCGACTTCGCCACCGAGAGCTCGAACATGACGTCGTCGCAAATGCTGCTGCAAGCCGGTACCGCGATGCTCAAGCAAAGCAACAGCATGTCCTCGATGGTCATGTCGCTGCTGCAATAATAGGTATAATGCAACGGTCCGCTTGCGGGCCGGCACCGCACGCAGGCCAGCCGGAAACAATCGGTTGGCCTTTTTTTTTAGTGATTTGAGAGCCCAGCACCATGGTCGACCGCATCGGCGCCGCCACGCGCACCCTCAGCATTCCGGACCGGCACGTCGCGCCAGGCCCGGTCCTGCGCGGTCCGCTCGATCCCGCCAGCCGCTACCCGGTGGCGCCATTGCCGCCCGCCGTGCCGCTGGCGACCGGCGCCATCCTCGATGGCGCCGACACACCCGCCCCCGCCAGCGCGGTGCTGCAAGCGCTGGCCGACACCTTGCTCGATGGCGCCGATGCCGTGCTGTCCTCGGCCATGCGCCCGAACCAGCTGTTTGCCCGCCAACTGACCTGGCATCCGCCCGACGCCGCCATGATGGCGGCCTCGTGGCAAGTGATGGTGCGCACCTATGGCCAGCAGCGCGCCGCCTGGCTGGAACAGGCGAAGGGCCAGCATGTGCCTTCCAGCTTGTTCATGGCCGACCACAACCCGTCCGCCGTGCGCGAAGGCCGGCCCGGCCTGCCGCTGGTGACGGAAATGGAGCCTTGGCGCTTTTCCGTGTTTGCCTGGGGCGCCGAACGGCTGGTATTGAAAGTGGTGGTGCGGGACGACGACGACGCGCCGTCTTCACCGGCACGCAAGCGCACCCGCGTGGCGCTGCGGCTGGAACTGATGTTGCCCGGCCTGGGCCGGGTAATCATCCAGCTGGAACCGGCGTCCAGTACCGGCGTGCTGATGGAAGTGGGCGCGGCCCACACGTCGGCCATGCAATACATGCGCGACACGCTGCCGCAACTGGCAGCGCTGGTCAACCGCTACGGCCTGACCGTGGTGCGCTGCCACCTGCGCCGCGTGATCCCACCGGGCGGCGCCGAACAAACCCCCACCACCGCCCACACCGCGCTGCTGACCGCCCCACTCTTCAAAGCGATGGCTGAAATCGCGGTGCTGCTGTCGCACCCCTCCGAACCTTCGGGGTCAGTGCCGACATTCGGACATTCGGGAACTTAATCGTTGTACTAAGCGACAACGCTCAAGTTCAATTTTGTCCGAATGTCGGCACTGACCCCGAAGTTAGCCGACGGTGCCGATGATGCTTACTTCGCGGTTTTCGGGGATTTCGTTGTACGACAGGACGTGCAGGCCGGGGGCGAACAGGCGGGCGTAGCGGGCCAGCAGGGGGCGGATCTGTGGCAGCACCAGCAGCAGCGGCGGCGTGCCCTGCTGTTTCATCTGCTCGCGCGCCACCGGCATGTTCACTTGCAGCTGGGCCAGCAGGTTCGGGTCGATCGGGTAGTTGTCGAGCACCACTTTGCCGCCCTGGCGTGCCTGGTTCAGCGAACCGAGCAGCATGTTTTCCAGGTCGCCGCCCAGGTTGAATGCCTGCATCTCGGTGCGCTGACCAAACAGCGCGGTGACGATCTGGCGCCGCAGCGCGCACCGTACTTCGGCCGCCAGCAGGATCGGGTCCTTGGTGGTTTCCGAACTGTCCACCAGCGTGGTGGCGATCGGCACGATATCTTTCAGAGAGACGTTTTCCGCCAGCAGCACGCGGAACACGCGCAGGATCTGCGTGTGGGTCAGCGACTTGTCGAGCGTGGACGCCAGCTTCGGCGACAGGCTGGTGAGCCGGTCGAGCATGGCCGGCACGTCTTCGTGGCGGAACAGCTCGGGCAGGTATTCGCGGATCAGCTTGGACAAGTGCGTGGCAATCGCACTGGACGTTTCGACCACCTGGTAACCGAGCCCCAGCGCATTGGCCTTTTCGCTGGTCTCGATCCAGGTCACCGGCATGCCATACGCCGGTTCGATGCCGGGAATGCCGTCGATGCTGCCGTACACATTGGGCGACGGGATCGCCATCAGGCGGTCGGCAAACACCTCGGCTTGCGCCACCACGCTGCCCGACAAAATCACCGCGTACTGCGACGGCTTCATGCCGAGATCGTCACGGACCGAGATCGGTGGCAGCAGCAAGCCCATCGCTTCCGACAGGCTCTGGCGCACGCCGCGCACGCGCTTGACCAGCGGCTCGCCATGCGACTTGTCGATCAGGCTCACCAGCTTGTAGCCGAGCGCCACCTGCAGCGGCAGCGTGGCCGGTAGGCTGTGCCAGTCGAGCTCGGGCGCGCCGTCTTCGCGCAGCGCTTTTTCGATGGCCTCGATATGGGTATTGTCCGGCGCCTTGACGCGCTGCCCCAGCTTCCAGCCCACGTAGGCCAGCACCAGCGCAAACGGCATGAACATCTGCCACGGCATACCCGGCACCAGCGCCAGGATGAACATCATGCCGGCCGCGCTGAACATCACCTGCGGCGACGTCAGCACCTGGTTGCCTACCTGCTGCTCGAAGTCGCCGGTATCGGAAATCCGGGTCACCAGGATGGCGGATGCAGCAGACAGCAGCAGCGCCGGAATCTGCGCAACCAGGCCGTCACCGATGGTCAGCAGGGCGTACTGCTTGAACGCATCGCCGAACGACATGTCCTGCATGATGGCGCCAATCGCCACGCCGCCCACCATGTTGATAATCAAGATCAGGATACTGGCCACGGCATCGCCGCGCACAAACTTCGAGGCGCCGTCCATGGCGCCGTAGAAGTCGGCCTCGGCCGCGACGTCCTTGCGTCGCACCTGGGCCTGTTCCTGGTTGATCAGGCCGGCGTTCAGGTCGGCATCGATGGCCATCTGCTTGCCCGGCAAGGCATCGAGGGTGAAGCGGGCCGAGACTTCCGAAATCCGCTCGGCGCCCTTGGTCACCACCATGAAGTTAATGATCATCAAGATCACGAACACCACGATACCGACCACGTAATTGCCGCCGATGACCACGTGGCCGAACGCCTCGATCACGGCGCCGGCCGCGTCGGTGCCCTGGTGGCCGTGCAGCAGCACCACCCGGGTGGACGCCACGTTCAAGGTCAGCCTGAGCATGGTGGTGGCCAGGATCACGGTCGGGAACACCGAGAAATCGAGCGGCCGCTTGGCCGAGACCGACACCATGATGACGATCAGGGCCAGCACGATATTGAACGTGAACATCACGTCCAGCAGGAATGGCGGCAACGGCAAGATAATCATTGCCAGGATCGCCAGCAGGAAAGCCGGGGTGGCGAACTTGTGGCGGCGCGCTTCCGTAATCAGCGCTTTGAAGAAATTCATGACTGCTTGACCTCGCTCATGGATGTGGGTACGACGACTTCGGTGGGGGCCACCGGCCGGGCGGTGCGACGGCCGCTATGGAACGCCCGCAATTGCAAGACATAGTTCAGCACCTGCGAGACGGCCTGGTACAGCTGCACCGGGATCTGCTGGTTGACCTGACTGGTGTTGTAGATGGCGCGCGCCAGCGGCGGCAGCTCCATCACTTCAATTTCAAATTCTTTCGCCAGCTGGCGGATGTACAGCGCCATCTCATCGACGCCCTTGGCCACCACGAACGGCGCCTCGGCGCGGTCGTTGTCGTATTTCAGCGCCACGGCATAGTGCTCCGGGTTGACAATGACCACGTCGGCCGTGGGCACGGTCTTGCGCGCGCTGCCGCGCGCCAGCGCCCGTTGCAGCTGGCGGATCCGCCCCTTAACTTCCGGCCGGCCCTCGCTGGTCTTGTGTTCTTCCTTCTGGTCGTGCTTGCTCATGCGCTGGTTCTTGGCAAAGAAATACGCCTGCGCCGGTACGTCGATCAACGCGAACATCACGAATACCGCCACCAGCGCCATCAGGCCGTCGAGCATCAGGCTGGCGCCGGCCGTGATCGCCTGCCCCATCGGCATCAGCTGCAAGCCCGTGTACGACGCCGTGCTCGACCGCGTAATATGGATCAGCGTGGCAATCAAAATACCGGCCTTGGCAATCGAGATCAGCAACTCGAACGCATGCTTGCCACCGAACAGCCGGCCCAGGTTCGCGGCCGGACTCATGCGCGACAGCTTGGGCGCCCAGTTCTTGGTGGACACCACCCAGCCGCCCGGTATCATCGCACCGAGCATGATGCATAGCGACACCACAAACAGTGGCAGCACCATCTTGATGAACAGCAGCACCGACGACGTCAGCAAGGTCGACATGGTGTTGTCGATCGCGCCCACGCTGTCGAACGGCGCAAACGCCTGGTGAAAAATCTCGTTGATGTCGAGCATATAGCTGGGCAGCAGGTACACAAACAGTTTCAGGCTGACCAGGATACCGATCGCCGTGGCCAGGTCGCGCGAGCGGACCACCTGCCCTTCGTCGCGCGACTTTTTAATTTTTTGCTGTGACGCCTTTTCGGTCTTGTCACCGGTGCTCTGGTCAGCCATGGCCAGCCGCCTGCATCTGCTGGCGTATCATTTCCAGCACCTGGTTGGTCATGCGAACATAGTGCTCGGGAATGAAGCGCACCAGCTCGGCCAGCATCATCAGGCCGAAAATGGTAATCACGGCAAAGCCCAGCGAAAACAGGTTCAGGCTGGGCGCCACCCGGTTCAAGAAACCAAAACCGAGCTGCACCACGATGGTGGAAAACACCACCGGCAAGGCCAGCAGCATGGCCGCCGAAAAAATCCACGCGACGTTGTACGCGACGGTATTGAGTAACGCCGGCGAGTAACCGTGGCCCAGCGGCCACGCCAGGAAACTCTGACCGACAATATTGGCAATCACCAGGTGGCCGTCGATGGCAAAGAACACGATCATGGCCAGCGCCGACAGCAGCGCCGACACCACGTCCGACGATTGGCCGTTCAACGGATCGTTCATTACCGCCATCGACAGTCCCATCTGCGAAGTGACCACATAGCCGAGCACGCCAATCACCGACATGGCGAAGTGAAACGCCAGTCCCAGCACGAAACCGATCAGCGCCTGCTCGATGGTCGCTACCACGCCGTGCATCGAAAACGGCTCGATGTGGGCAAATTGACCGTTCATCCCGCCCGTCAGCGGCAGCATCACCACCGCCAGCACCAGGGCCAGCAGGATGCGCACCGTCACCGGCGTCACCGCCTCGCCCAGCACCGGGGCGCCGTAGAACATTGCCAGGATGCGGCAAAACGGCCACCAGATGGCGGTCAGCATGGGCAGCAACTGGGCCAGTACCGGTTCCATGACCGCGGCTAGCCCACCAGGGTGGCGGCGCGGGTAAAGATCGAGACGCAGTAATCCATCAGGTAGCCCGACATCCAGCGGCCCATCAGGATCACGGCCAGCAGGGTCACCAGCAGCTTCGGTAGAAAGCTCAGCGTTTGCTCATTGATCTGGGTGGCCGCCTGGAACAGCGCCACCAGCAAGCCCACGATCAGGCCCGGCACCACCAGCATCACCACCAGCAACATCACGATGTGCAGCGATTCGGCCACCAGGTCAACGGCGATTTCAGGAGTCAGCATGGCTCTTCCTTTGCGACGTCAATACGCCTGGATGCTGGTCACCAGCGTGTTGACGGTCAGCGTCCAGCCATCGACCAGCACGAACAGCAGCAGCTTGAACGGCAGCGAAATCACCAGCGGCGACAGCATCATCATGCCCATGGCCATCAGCACCGAGGCCACCACCAGGTCGATCACCAGGAACGGGATGAACAGCATGCAGCCGATCTGGAACGCGGTTTTCAGTTCCGACAGCACGAACGCCGCCAGCTTGACGGTAAACGCGTGCTTGGTCGGGTCGGTCACATTGTCTTCGCCGGCCAGGTGAGCAATCTGCTTGAGCGCCGACTTGCTCGTTTGCGCCAGCATGAAGCGCGACACCGGCTGCTGGGCGATCTGCAGCGCGGTGTCGAGGCCGATCTTGTCCTGGTCGTACGGCACGAACGCCTCGGTCCAGATCTGGTCGCCGATCGGACGCATCACCAGCAAGGTGAGGATCAGCGCCACGCCGGTAATCACCCGGTTGGGCAACCCCTGCTGCAATCCCAGCGCCTGGCGCAGCAGCGACAGCACGATCACGAAGCGGGTAAAGCTGGTCATCATCATGACCATCACCGGGAGCAAGCCCAGCAAGGTCATGATGATCAGGATCTGCATCTTGACCGTCAGTTCGGTCTTGGCGCCCGGCACCACGTTGGCCAGCAGGTCGACCGCATGCGCGGCGCCCGGCCACAGGGCCAGCACCAATGCCGCGCCGATCACCAGCGCGGTGCCGGTCCACGCCAGCGGCCGCTGCCGGGCCGCAGTGTGCACGACCACGGTCATGGAGTCATCAGGTCCAGGTTCAGACCGTCAAGGTCCAGGACTTTGAGGCCGTAGTTTTCACCGGCCACCACCACTTCGGCGCGGCCGATGGCGGTACCGTTGACCTTGATGACCAGCGGTTCGCCGGCCAGCACGTCGAGTTCGACGACGCTGTCGGGACCGATGGCCATCAGTTCTTGCAGCGAAATCCGCGCCGAGCCGACTTCGAGCGTCAGCGTGACCGGGATCTTGCGCATCATGGCGGGCAGGTCGCGGCGCGGCGCGGCCGCCGGCACTTCGGCCAGTTCGCCGCCGACTTGCTCGATGATCATTTCGTCGGACAGGTCTTCCAGCAAGGCATCGTTGGGGTTGGCTACGTTCATGTTCATCTTCGGTTCAGAGGTTATTCAGCGTCTTCAAAGGAGGTCAGGCAGAGCTTGCCCTTGTGCTCGGTCACGGCAGCGGTGAACAGGCGCGAGTCCTCGAGCAGGACATCGGCCCGGTGCAAACTGATCGGTATCACATCGCCCACCTGCAAATCGTACAGGCTGCCCAGCATGACTTCCTTGCTGGCCAGGCGGCCCGTCAATCCCAGGTGCAGGCGCTGCGCCAGCGGACCGGCCGGCTTGCGTTTCTTGGCGCCGTCGCGGTCGCGCAGCAGGCCGCGCAGCACGCCGGCCATCAATTGTTTGTCGAGCGCGAACCAGAAGCGGCCCGGAGCGCCGTTGCCTGCGTCAAGCAGCGTAACCACGATCACCCACGCGCCTTTGGCGGGCTGGGCGCCGGTGGCCGGCTTGAAACCGTAATCGGCAGCGGCGGCTTCAGCGTTGGCATCGTCGGCCACCGGCTTGGCAGCCGGCAAGTTGGCCTCGATGCGGCCGGCCAGCGTACCGGCCAACTGTTGCCCCAATACCACAGCAAGCCGTTCTTCGGTGGCGGTCACGCGGACCGTGCTTTCGTCCACTTCGACCGCCGTGTCGCTTTTGGCTGCTGTCGCGCCATTGCCATACCGATAGTTAAGTACGCTGAGCAGGACCTTGCGTTCGAGCGCAAAGGCAATCTGCCCCGCTGGCGCGGCAAAGCTGAGCCAGCGGCTGTTGGGCGTATTGCTGCCGTCGATGCGGCTGAACTGGACGTCGTCGACCTGGAATCCACCCCAGTAGCGCCGGTGCATGTTCAGCCGCATCGACTGGGTCAGGTCGTCGCGCAGCTGGCTGGCAAAAATCGGCAGCAGGTGCACGGGACGCCCAAGCAGCGAGGGGTCCAGAACTTGATGTTGCGCAGGTTGTTTGGTCATTGTCGTATCAGGGCTGTAGCCGGAAAATTGCACACTGGCGCGCATAGCGCATCATCGCACCTTCCGGCCGGTAACAGCAGAACTCCGCGAGCTTGCGCACCTAAAATTTATTTAATGCAACAGCATAACTGAAGCCAGGATGATTCCGGTACCGACAGCATACCCGAAAATTCACATTATTGCCATTGAACAATATTTGACTTGAAATGTGTCATTGCAAGTGTCGCGCTATGTTTACGCAGGGCAAATAAACCTTTACAGGATTGTTGCTAGCCGGTAAGCTTATCTCAGCCTCAAACAGTATTCGCTGCAACGCAACAATCCTTCAGTCATCGTGCTTAGTGAATGATTTATAACGATATTTGCTTAAAGAAAACATGATCCAAGGTACTGCAAAGTGCAACGCATCAAACCAGCAGGCGACAGTCAAACGTGAATTTTTTCCCTTGCATCACCATCAGCCGCGCCCGTCCCGGCCGGCCTCCCCATCCGAGTTTGACCGACGTGCAAACCGCGTCATTCTGACAAGACTGTGACATGCAACACGGGTGTGTAGCACGAATGAGATAGGTAACAGCCGGATGCGCGACGCAGCGCTTGCTGCGATTTGGCAATCTGGCTATGTTAGGGACATCAACGCTGTAGTAACCGGAGGTAGCAAGATGAGTAACGGAATTTCGGGTCTGATCCAGGCCGACCTGGCCGCGCTGACCAATGCCGCACAAGGGCTGTCCAACAGCGCCGTGGCGGCCGCCAGCCAATTCGGTTCGACCGAACCCAACCAGGGCTTCTCGTTCGCCCAGACCATGCAGAACACCATCGGCAAGGTCAACGACGGCGATGTCGCTGCCGGCCAGAAAATGGCCGATGTGGAATCGGGCAAAAGCGACGACCTGGTCGGCGCCATGCTGTCGAGCCAGGAAGCCAGCCTCTCCTTCTCCATGCTGATGCAAGTGCGCAACAAGGTGATGGGCGCGGTCGACGAGCTCATCAAACTGCCGCTGTAATGACCCGCTGCAACCGCCCGCGAAAGTCCACCCGTGATTAACACCTTCAAGACCGCCTTCGGTCGCTGGCGCACCAGCCCGGCCGCCATGTCCTTGCCCCCCAATCTGCTCAAGAACCTGTACCCGCTGCTGCTGCTGGCGATCGGCGTGACGGCGCTGGTGCTGATGCTGCTGTGGAAAGACCAGTCCGATTACAAGCCGGTGTTTGGCGCGCGCGAAAAAGTCTCGGCGCCCGACATGATGAATGTGCTCGACACCGAGCGCATTCCATACCGCGTGCATCCGGAAAGCGGCCAGGTCATGGTGCCGGCCGCGATGCTGGGCAAGGTGCGCATGCTGCTCGCTGCCAAAGGCGTGACCGCGCAACTGCCGGCCGGCCTGGAACTGATGGACAAGAACGATCCGCTGGGCGTGTCGCAATTCGTCCAGGACGTGCGTTTCCGCCGCGGCCTGGAAGGCGAGCTGGCGCAGTCGATCATGACCATGGATGCGATTGCCCATGCGCGCGTGCACCTGTCGATTGCCAAGTCGAGCTCGTTCGTTTCGTCCGATGGCGAGAAATCGTCGGCGTCGGTCGTGGTGGCGCTGAAACCGGGCCGCACCTTGCAGCCGGAAGCGATTGCCGCCGTCATCAACATGGTGTCGGGCAGCGTGGCCAGCCTGGCGCCGGCACGGGTCAGCCTGGTGGACCAGGCCGGCAACCTGCTGTCGTCGCATATCGACCTGACCGACGGCTTTGACGGCAGCGCCGGCGGCAACGAAGCGGCCAAGCGCTACCAGGACGACGTCAAGCAAAGCATCAAGGGCCTGCTCGGTCCGGTGATTGGCGACGACAACTTCCGCCTGTCGGTTGCCGCCACCGTCAACAATGACAAGGTCGAGGAAACGGTCGAGAAATACGGCGCCGATCCGAAAGTGACCAGCGAAGCGATGCGCGAAGAGCAGGACCGCAACCGCATGGTGATGGGCGTGCCCGGCACCCTGTCGAACCGCCCGCCACCGGCCAACCCGAATCCGGCCGATGCCGCCAAGCCAGCCACCGATCCGGCCACTGGCAACGATGGCACGGCGCGCAAGAACGCCACCACGCGCCAGTACGCATATGACCGCAGCATCATCCAGACCAAGCGCAGCCGTGGCAGCCTGGAGAAACTCAGCGTGGCCGTGGTGCTGGCGCAGGCGGCCGCCCCCACGCCTGCTTCGGGCTGGAGCGCGGCCGAGATCGCCAACATCGACAAGATCCTGCGCAACGGCCTCGGCATCAACGCCGAACGCGGCGACCAGCTGGTGGTGTCGGCGATGAATTTCCCGGCCAAGGCGGCCATCGTGCCGTGGTGGCAGGAACGCGACAACGTCGTCGATATCAGTTCGTACGTGATCTACGGCGTGGGCTTCCTGCTCGGCTACCTGCTGATCCTGCGTCCGCTGATGCGCCTGGTGACCACGCGCTTCACGCCGAATCCGGCCGAGCTGGCGCGTACCGCCGCCGACCGCCGCGCTGCCGAAGCTGCCGCCGTGGCCGCCGCCCGCGACGCCAAGGATGCCAACGGCAACCCGGTTGCCGCCCTGCCAGGCACCCCGGCCGTACCGGCGCTTGGCGCCGATGGCTTGCCGGTGTTGCCAGGGGCGACCGGCGCGGCCGGCCCGGCCACCATGGTGCCGCTGCTGGAAAACTATGACCTGCCGCCACCAGGCTCGGCGGTGGACGTGATGGTCGACCACCTCAAAGTGCTGGCCGAGAAAGAACCGGAACGCGTAGCCGAAGTCGTCAAACAATGGATGCAGAAAAATGGCCGAACTCAATAATTACCAGGATAACGACGACGGCGACTACGCCGCGCCGGTCAAGCTGACTCCGGTCGAGCAGGCCGCCATCGTGCTGCTGAGCATAGGCGAGGAGCCGGCCGCCGCCGTGCTGCGCTGCCTGTCGCGCGAGGAATTGATCGAGGTGACCCAGGTGATGTCGCGCATGAGCGGCATCAAGGTCGAATCGGTGAAGACCGCGATGCAGACGTTTTTCGACGACTACCGCCAGCAGTCGGGCGTGCACGGCGCCTCGCGCAGCTACCTGAAGCGCTCGCTCGACCTGGCGCTCGGTTCCGACCTCGCCAATACGGTCCTGAACAATATTTACGGCGACGAACTGCGGCCGAAAATGGCGCGCCTGCAGTGGGCGTCGCCGAAGTGGCTGGCCGAGTACATCTCCAACGAGCACGTGCAGATGCAGGCCGTGTTCCTGGCCTTCCTGCCGCCGGCGCTGGCCGGCCAGATCATCGACGCCCTGCCCGAGGAAGGCCGCGACCTGGTACTGCTGAACCTGGCGCGCCTCGATGAAATCGACCGCGACCTGCTGCAGGAACTCGATGAACTGGTGGTCCGCTGCCTGAGCTCGTTCGACTCGCAAAGCACCAGCGTCGAAGGCATCCGCCAGACCGCCGAAATTTTGAACCGCCTGCCGGGCAACCGCGCGCAGATGGTCGAACTGTTGCGCGCCCACGATCCGGACGTGGTGTCGAAAATCGAACTGTCGATGTACGACTTCCTGATCCTGGCCAACCAGTCGGAAAACGCCCTCACCCGCATCATCGAAGAAGTGCCGCTCGAGCAATGGGCGATTGCACTGAAAGGCGCCGAAGTGTCGATTCGCGACGCCATCCTGAAAACCATGCCGAAACGCCAGGCCCAAGCCTTTGAAGACATGATGCGCCGTGCCGGCCCGATGCCGATGTCGCGCATCGAGCAAACCCGCCAGGAGATCATGAATACCGTCAAGGCCCTGGCCGACAACGGCGAAGTCGAGATCCAGCTGTTTGCCGAACAGGTGGTGGAATGAAGCAGTTCCGCGCCTATCGCTTCCCGCCGCTGGCCCAGTTCACCAACCTGGCGCAGCAGCGCGCCGCCAGCGGCCAGGCCGGTGGCGACGGCGGCGCCCAGTGGGCGGCATCGGTCAGCGAGGGGTTTGAACAGGGCCAGCGCGACGGTTATGAAATCGGCCTGGCGCGCGGCCAGGAAGACGGTTTTGAAGCCGGCCGCAATGCCGGCCAGCAGCAGGGCCGCGAAGAGGGCCGCCATGAAACCCTGGTCGCCTACGACCAGATGGCGCGTCCCGTCGATGCCATGCTGAAAAGCCTGAAAAAACTGCGGTCCGACTACCGCGCCGCCCAGCGCAAGGAAGTGGTGGACCTGGTGGCCAAGGTGGCGCGCCAGGTGATCCGCGCCGAACTGGCCTTGCAGCCGGTGCAGCTGATGTCGCTGGTGGAAGAAACGCTGGCATCGATGCCGCCTACCCGCGAAGAAATCGACGTGTTCCTCAATCCCGAAGAACTCAAGCGGATTACCGAGCTCGATCCCAAGCGCTCGAAGAAATGGAACCTGATCGCCGACGCCCGCCTCGACGGCGGCGAATGCCGGATCAAGGCTGGCGATAATGAAGTCGATGCCGGCTGTCATCAACGTCTTGCTGCGGTCATGGAACAGGTTGATAATCAGTTACAGGCCGCCGATGGCGGCGATGACGACCTGGAGAGCGAACAGTGATCGCTGACGCCTTGCGCAATCTCGAACTGGGCACCGTTCCCATGGCGACCCCGACCGGTCGGCTGGTGGGTGCGTCCGGTTTGCTGCTGGAGGCGGTTGGTTGTCCCTTGCATACCGGTCAGCGTTGCCAGATTGAGACAGTGGGCGGCGAGTGGCTCGATGCCCAGGTTGTCGGATTTCGCGACAAGGTGTCGTACCTGATGCCGTTCAAAAAAGCCATCGGGCTGACCACCGGTGCGCGGGTACTGCCCTCGCCCGATAAAATCAATTTACAGATCGGTAACGGCTGGCTCGGCCGCATGGTCAACGGCCTCGGCGAACCGATCGATGGCCTGGGCAAGCTGGGCGGCGAATATCCGCTTGAATCGCAGCCGCCGCGCATCAATCCGTTGAAGAAAAAACCGGTGACCGAGCCGCTCGACGTGGGCGTGCGCGCCATCAACTCGATGCTGACCCTGGGACGTGGACAGCGCGTGGGCCTGATGGCCGGCTCCGGCGTCGGCAAGTCCGTGCTGCTGGGCCTGATGACACGGCAGACCGTGGCCGACGTGGTGGTGGTGGGCCTGATCGGCGAACGGTCGCGCGAAGTGCGCGAGTTTGTCGATATGTCGCTGGGCAAGGAAGGCTTGCAGAAAGCCGTGCTGGTGATTGCCCCGGCCGATGAAAGCCCGCTGATGCGCATCATGGCTACCGAGCTGTGCCACTCGATTGCCGCCCACTACCGCGACCAGGGCAAGAATGTGCTGTTGCTGGTCGATTCGCTGACGCGCTACGCAATGGCGCTGCGCGAAGTGGCGCTGGCGCTGGGCGAGCCGCCCGCCACCAAGGGTTATCCGCCGTCGGTGTTTTCGAATTTGCCGCAGCTGGTGGAATCGGCCGGCAACGGCGAAAACCAGGAAGGCAGCATGAGCGCCATCTACACCGTGCTGGCCGAGGGCGACGACCAGCAGGATCCGGTGGTCGATACGGCCCGCGCCATTCTCGACGGCCACATCGTGCTCACCCGCGAACTGGCCGAGCGCGGCCACTACCCGGCGATCGACATCGGCCAGTCAATCAGCCGATGCATGAGCCAGGTCATCACGCAAGACCACATGCTGGCGGCGCGCGCGCTGAAAGCCAGCATGGCGCGCCACGACCGCGTGCGCGACCTGATTCCGCTGGGCGCCTACGTGCCCGGCGCCGATCCGGTCACCGACAAGGCCGTGATGTTGCACCCGAAAGTGGAAGATTTTTTGTGTCAGGGCACCAAGGAAGAAGCGCCATACGCCCCTTGCGTGAACCGTCTTGAACAGCTGATGACTTGAGATCGATAAGATAGGTATCCCAACATGAGCCAACATAACATCCGCAACCTGACCACCCTGGTCGCCCTGCGCAATACCGAGGTGGAGCGCCTGCAAACCGAGATGGCGGAAAAAGCCAGCATGCGCGAGCGCTACCAGAAAAACCTCGACCGCCTGACCGGCTTGTACGTGAACAGCGGCGCCAGCGGCAACCTGCACCCTGCCCTGGCCGGCAATTGCGGTGACTACAAGCAGGCCGTGATGGTGATGGCCGACAACCACCGGGTGGACTTGCATTTGCACGAGGCCGACATGGCCGTATCGCAGCAGGCGCTCAATGCAGCCTGGGCCAAGCGCGAAGTGCTGGGCAAGGTGCTCGACAAGCAGCAGCGCGTGGTGCAAAAGGAACAACATTCAAAAGAACGCAAGCAGCATGACGAACTGGCAACGCAAGCGTGGTGGCGCGGTCAGAAGTAAGCTGCCTGAATGACAATCCCGGGTGCGTCGTCCACGCAACACCTAAAAAAAAGTTAAAAATCTTTTCATACGGAAACGATTTGGGTCGCCTTGTATCAGGGTACACTCACTTATCCTTCCAGGAGCATGAACCATGGCAACAGTTATCACCAGTCCAACCTACGATCCGGTTACCACGGCGACCAACCTGGCCAACTCCTACGTTGCACCAAGCAAGGCAATTCTTGACGCCCAGTCCACCAAGGCCAAGGCCAATTCCGCCGCCCTGTCCACGCTCGGTTCGGCACTGAGCGCATTCCAGACCGCGATGGCGTCGATCGCCAGCGGCACCAAGTCGGTCAGCGCCAACTCGGCCACGTTCAGCAACACGGCCATTGCCACCGGCACCGCCAACGCCAAATCGACGGCCGGCACGTATTCGTTCTACGTGGAACAGACCGCCAAGTCCGGTCAGGTGTCGTACACCGTCCCGAACACCAGCGTTGCCAGCGACCCAGGCAAGTTCAACATCACCATGGGCGACGGCACGTCGTTCGAGGTCTCGCTGTCCGCCGCGAATACCGATCCGGACAACCCGACCGTGTTGACGGCCAAGGAAATCGCTGCCGCCATCAATAGCGCGACCAATAATAATTCGCGCGTGACGGCCTCGACCATGACGATCAACGGCACGACCCAGCTGGTGCTGAGTTCCGCCAAGACCGGCACCGACAACGCGGTGGCCTCGATCCAGACCACCAACCTGACCGATCCGGCGCTGGCCACCGCGCTGTCGAGCAAGACCGTGCTGTCGGCCGCCAGCAATGCCATCGTGTGGGTGGGCGCCAAGACTACCGGCACCAAGATCGAGCAGGCCAGCAATACCTTCAGCATCGTCGATGGCGTCGCATTCACCGTCAACCAGGCCCAGGGCGCCAGCGACCAGCCGGTGGTGATGACGGTCGGTTCCGACACCAGCGCCACCGCTGCCAATGTGCAGACCTTTGTTACCGCGTACAACACGCTGCTGGCTGCCTACAGCAGCGTCACCAAGGTGGGCGATGCCGCTGCCGGCACCGCCAGCGCCGCACTGGCCGGCGACTCCGCAGTCAAGTCGCTGCGCGACCAGCTCAATGCCGCGCTGCGCACGGCCACCGGTGGCCAGTCGCTGATCAGCTACGGCATTACCGCCAACCGCGACGGCACCCTGGCGCTCGACACGAACCGCCTGAACAAGGCGATGGCGGCCGACCCGGAAGGCCTCGACAAGCTGTTCGGCCGCGCCACCGCGCTGGGCAATACCGACAGCGGCGTGCTGGGCTCGATGAACAAGATCGTCAGCACCTGGACCAGCTCGGTCAACGGCGTGCTGGGCGCGCGCAAGAGCGCCAACGACAAGGTGCAGCTCGACGTCACCAAGCGCCTGGCCACGCTGGAGACGCAGTTCAACAATGCTTACCAGCGCTACCTGGCGCAATTTACCGCGCTGCAGCAGTTGCAATCGTCGTTGACCAACACGTCCAACCTGTTTACGGCGCTGTTCTCGAGCGAGTCCTCAAGTTAAGTCACAACCCGGGCGGCCAGCCGCCGCCCTTCTCTACCGTAGGTGTACACCATGCTGAACCAAGAAGCTTATAGCAGTTACCACTCCACCAACCTGGATGCCCAGGTGGCGCGCGCGTCACCGGTCGAACTGGTGCTGGTGCTGACCGACGGTTTGCTCGAAGAACTGGCGCGCGCACGCGGCCATATCGTCGGCAAACGCTACGAGCTCAAGGCACACAGCCTGAATAAATGCACCGACATCATCAATGGCTTGTCGAGCTCGCTCGACTACGACAACGGCGGCGAAGTGGTGGAAAACCTCGGCCGCCTGTACGAATACTGCGCCGGCCGCCTGTACACGGCCGGCATCAAGCTGGACCCGGCCATCATCGACGAAGTGACCGTGCTGCTCACCACCATCAAGAAAGGCTGGCTGGGCGTGCAGGCCAATGCCAATCGTGGATAGACAACGGACCTTGCTGTCGCTGGCGCACAAGATGCATGCCGCCAACGCGGCCGAAGACTGGAAAATGCTGGCGGCGCTGAACACGCTGCTGGCCTCCACGCTGCCGCAGATGGCAGCACAGGGACCGTGGGACGGCGCCGAGCGCGCCGCCCTGGCGGCCCTGCACCAGATACACCAGGAAGCCGTGCGTCGCTGCGACCTTGCCACCGCCGAAGCCGGTCGCAAACTCGGCGAATTGCAGGCAAATAAAGAAGGCTTGCTCGCCTACGCCCTCGACAGCGAGCTTGCAGAAAACGGATACCAAGCATGACCATGAACATCCACAGCGCCGCTGCTGCCACCGCCACTGCCACCCTCGCGGCGATCGCGCCGGCAGGCGCACGCCCGAACGGCGCCGACGCCACCGGCCAGGACACCACGCGCGCCCCGGCAGCAGTGACCAGCACGGCTACCGCGCGCGCCCGCTCCAGTGCCAGCAGCGCCACGTCCACCGGCGCAGCAGCTGCCACGCCAGCCGGCGCAGCGGCCGCACCGATGTTTGCGCGCCTGCTGGGCGTGGCCGTCGACCATGGCCAGGCCGCCGAAGCGGCGCCAACCACCGCCGCGCAAGAGACGCCCGCCGACGAGCGCCAGGACCCGGCCGCCGGCAGCAACCCTGCCAGCGACACCACGGCCCTGCTGCCAGCCATGGCCGGCAGCCTGTACGCCAGCGTGCTGCCGGCACTGCCGACAACGCTGGTCACGGTTGCCGCACCGGGCACCGCTGCCACCGGCAGTGCTGACACCGACAGTGCTGACGCCGTACCAGCGGCGAGCGCCACGCGCACCGAATCGCAGCCAGCATCGCAGGCCGTGTCGACCTTGTATCCTGCCGCCACCCCGTTCAACCTGTCGGCCGCCGGCATCGCGGTACACACTGCCACCGGCACGACCGCTTCCGCCAACTACGACGCCAGCCAGCTGGCCCTGGCGCAGCAAGCCCGCCGCCTGACCGATGGCGCGCTGGCACCAGCCACCCCACCGGCCAGCCGCGACGAGACCGCTGCCACGTCGGCGCCGCAAGGTGAGCCAACGTCCGCCAGCACCGCTGCTGCAACCGCCCCGGCCGCCAACCAGGCCGCCGCCGCGCTGGTCGCAGCGGCAATTGCACCGACTGCATCGACCGCGCCGGCGCGCACCACGCCAGCCACGGTGGCGCGTTCTGCCCCCGCAACAGCCAGCAACGCCGCTGCGCCGGTCGACACCATCGCCATCGAGCAACTGGCGCGCGCGACCGTGCGCGTGGCTGCCGCGCCTGCCAGCCAGGCCGATGCGGCCGACGTGGCAACGACCACCGGCGCGAATGCGGCCAGCCTGGCCGGCGCCGCCCGCGACGACAGCCAGGGCACCGGCAAATTCGCCACCGCGCTGGCGGGCGCCGCCAACGCGGCACCGGCAGCGATGGTGACGGCCGCGCCGGTCGCCGGTACTGCTGCAGCAGCGGTAGTCAAGCTGGCCGGCGCGCCGGACCAGTGGCAGCAACCGCTGCGCGAAGCGCTCGGCGACCGCCTGCAAGTGAATTTGCAACGTAATAACGATCACGCCGTGATCCGCCTCGACCCACCGAATATGGGCAGCATTGAAATTTCGATCCGCCACACGGCCGGCGCGCTGCAGGTGAACCTGTCGGCCAGCAATAGCGAAGTGGTACGACAGCTCAACGCCATTGGCGACAACGTGCGCCAGGACCTGTCGAACCGCCAGTTCACCGAGGTGGCGGTCACCGTATCGGCCGCGCGCGCCCAGGGCCAGGCCCAGGCAGATACCGGCCGGCAGCAGCGCGAACAGCAGGAACAGGAACGCGGCCGCACACCGGGCCGGGCGCTGTTCGAGGACGACGCCGCGCATACCTTTGCCATGAACGACCAGGAGTAATTTGTAGATGAACAAGAAAATGATAGTCGCGATCGTGCTGGCAATCGTGGTCGGTGCGGCCGTGGCCGGTGGCGCGGTCTGGTACATGTCCAAGGGCGACGATCACGCGGAAGAAACGACGGCTGACGGCAAGCCAGCCAAGAAAGCCGCCAAGAAGGAAGAAAAGAAAAAAGAAGGTCCGCCGAAATACCTGACAGTGGACAAGGTCATCATCATGCTCAAGCGCCAGCCGGGCGATACCAGCGCCCACTATATGTCGGCCGACCTGGTGATTACCACGGACGAGAAGGCGGAGAAAGAAGCCAAGGAACACTTGCCGATGCTGCGCAGCGTTGCCGTGCGCACGCTGTCGAACTTGCCGATGGCCACTGCACAAGTGATGACCATCGACCAGTTCGCAAGCGAACTGAACAAGGCGTTCGATGAGGCGTACGAGCACGAAGGGCGGGAAAAACCGTTTTCCGAAGTCATGATCGGCAAACTCATCATTGAGTAAGCCGCAGCCAGCATGGTTACCAGTGGAGCGGGCATGGCCTATGTAGAGCAGTCGGACTATCGCTATGTCGAAGGGTACGGGGAAGGCGCGGACGGGGGCGCGGTGGCGGTGCACAGCCCGGCCGACGAGCAAAAGTACCTGCTGTCGTACGCGCCGCTGGTCAAGCGCATCGTGCGCCAGCTGAACTCGCAGGTGGCAGGCGCCATCGACCGCGACGACATGGAGCAGATCGGATTGATGGGGCTGCTGGAAGCGTTGCGCCGTTACGGCACGCCTGACGCCACGTTTGGCAGCTACGCCAGCCTGCGCGTGCGCGGCGCCATCCTTGACGAACTGCGCCGCCAGGACTGGCGTCCGCGCGCGGTGCGCCAGCAAAGTCACAAGCTGCGCGACGCTGTGCGCACGCTGACCCGCAAGCTGGGCCGGGAGCCGAACGAGCAGGACATCATGACCGGGCTGAACCTGACAGCGGAGCAGTACCAGGCTTACCAGCTCGACGAAAACGCCGAGCTGATCGCCAGTTTCGATGAAGTGCTGCAAGAAACCGTGGGCCAGGACAGCGCGCCGAGTCCGGAAGACCAGTTGATGGTGCGGCGCAGCCTGGAACAGGCGCTGCGCAGCCTCGACGAGCGCGAACAGCGGGTCGTGCAAATGTATTACGAGTTCGAATTGAGCTACAAGGAAATCGCTGCCGTGCTGGACCTGACCGACGCCCGCGTCTGCCAGCTCAACAAGGCGGCACTGAACAAAATGAAAGCCGTGCTGCAAGCCGCCTGACAGCGGACCATCAGTACACCCACGGCGAGCAATCAAGAAACATGACGCGGAAAGGCGAATCATCATGCAGCAAATAGTCGGCATACTCATCGTTTTAGGCAGCGTCTTCGGCGGCTTCTTCATGATGGGCGGCGCGTTCCATCAGATCTGGCAACCGATCGAGCTGATCGTGATCGCCGGATCGGGCCTGGGCGCACTGGTGATCGGCAACCCGACCCACGTGCTCAAGGAGCTGATGACGCAAATTAAAAAAATCATCACGCGCAAAAAATACGACTCGGAATTCCAGCGCCAGTTGCTGTTGCTGATGTACGAACTGCTGCAACTGGCCGCCGGCGGCCTGAAAGCACTGGACGCCCACGTCGAAGCGCCGAAGGACAGCCCGCTGTTCCAGCGCTACCCACGCGTGCTGGAAGAACCGAAACTGCTGGCCTTCATCGTCGACAACTTCCGCCTGATGGCCATGGGCAAGATCAGCGCCCATGAACTCGAAGGCGTGCTGGACCAGGAACTGGAAGCGCTGCACACGGAACTCGAACAACCGGCCAAGTCGCTGGGCAAGATCGGCGAAGCGATGCCGGGCTTCGGTATTCTGGCCGCCGTGCTGGGCATCGTGATCACCATGAACACGGTCAGCCAGGGCGCCACCTCGGGCGAGATCGCCGAGCACGTGGGCGCGGCCATGGTCGGTACCTTTATCGGTATTTTCCTGTGCTACGGCTTGATCGATCCGCTGTGCAATATGATGAAGCAGCTGGTCAACCAGGAAGCGTCGAACAAGGAAACCGTCAAGGTGGTGCTGGTGACGCACGTGGCCGGCAAACCGCCGCTGCTGGCAATCGACTCGGGCCGCCGCCTGGTGCCGCTCAACATCAAGCCGAGCTTCGCCCAACTGGAACGCTGGATCAACGACCTCGAAGGCCGCGACAGCGAGCCGGCCGACGACAGCCGCAGAGGAGGTCGTGGTGCTAAAGCCGCATGAGAAACATGAACAGACCATCGTCAAGCGCGGTGGTGGCAAGCACAAGCACGAAGACCACGGCGGCGCCTGGAAAGTAGCGTTTGCCGACTTCTGCCTGGCGCTGATGTGTTTGTTCCTGGTGCTGTGGCTGATGGCGGCCCGCAATACCGAATCGCTGGAACAGATCCTGACCGAATCGGACGGCGCCAAGACCGACCAGGGCAAGGGCGTGATGCCTGAGCAGGTGGGCGGCCCGCGCGGCAGCCTGATCGACCGCTTCCCGATGCCGCATACGGGCAGCACCGAAGAGCCGGGCGACAAGAAAGCCCAGGGCGAACCGACCACGACCAGCACCACGGCCAAGGTCAAGTACGACAGCCCGGACGATTTGCAGGCGCTGTCGAAGGCGCTGACCAAGATGAGCGCCGACTTCGGCCTGACGTCGAACCTGGAAGCGGTGGTCACGCCTTATGGTTTGCGCGTGATGTTGCACGACACGGAGCGGCAAGGCATGTTCGTGCGCGGCAGCGCCGTGCCCACTGACAAGTTCCGCGCCTTGCTGCGCAAGATGGGTCCGCTGTTTGCCAAGATGGAAAACCAGATGCTGGTGGTGGGCCATACCGATTCGATGCAGTATGCCGACACCAGCTATGCGGCATTCTCGAACTGGACGCTGTCGGCCAACCGCGCCATGTCGGCGCGCGCCCAGTTGCTCGGTGGCGGCATGAATCCGGAATCGGTGCTGCAAGTGGTGGGCATGGCCGACCGCGCGCCGCTCGACCGCAAGCGCGCCGACGCCGGCGTCAACCGCCGCATCGAGCTCCTGATCCTGACCACGTCGCAGGCCAAGACCATTGCCTCGATGTTCGGCATGCCCGACAACAGCGTGCCGCTCACCGACCAGATCAACACCGCCCTGCCCGACCCGGGCTTGCTGCAAAAGCTGCGCGAAACGCTCGGCGGCAGCGGCACCGTGTCCGAGCAGCCGCGCGCCCCGCACCGCGGCAACTGACGTATACTGCCTAGATATTGCCATGCAAACCAAGCCAACCAGAGGCACCCGTATGAGAATCACCACTTCGACCGTGGACGGCATGGCCGTCCAGCGCGTGGCCGAACCGACGCCTGTCGATGGCGCTGAAGCCGCCGCCGCGCCGGCAGCCGGCACCGGCGCTGCGCCGCTGCAGTCGGCGGTGATGCAACCGGCACTGCAAGCGATGCGCGACATGCCGGAAATCGACCAGGAAAAAGTGGACATGCTGCGCGACGCACTGGCCAAGGGCGAGCTGCCGTTCGACCCCACCAAACTGGCCGGCCTGATCCAGCGTTTCCACGGAGTTGAAAAGTGAGCCAGCCCGCGCCCCGCCCTGCTGCTGCTGCTGCTGCTGCCACTGCGGCTACTGCTGCTACCGCAGCCACTGCGGCCGCCACCACTGCGCGGCCGGCCGAACGGCCGCTGTCGCGCCAGGACGCCATGCGCGCACTGCTGGCCGGCATCGCCGACGACTTGCAGGCATATGCCGCCCTCGCCGCCCTGCTGGAAGAACAGTTCGATGCCGCGCTGCGCCACCAGGGTCCGCGCCTCGGCGAAATTGCCGAACATATCGGCACCGTGGTCGCTGCCGCCGATGGCCGCCGCCAGCAGCGTGTTGCACTAGCGCAACAACTAAATGGGCCGAAAGCCACCATGGCGCAGGCTTTTGGCTTGCTGAAACCGGCTGCGCGCGCCAAAATGGAGGCCGACTGGCTGGCGCTCGAAGCGCAGGTGATCGAATGCAAGCGTTTAAGCAAGCGCAATGCCGATCTGCTGGTCGAACAACACAGCATCATGCAGCGCGTGCTGCATGGCGAAGAACACACTTATGAGCCGGTTTAACATCGATGGTTAACACCAATTCGTTTCTGTCAGCGACCACCGCCACGGCGGGCGCCGTCGCCAACGTCAGCGCCACCCGGCCCACGGCCGGCTTTGGCAGCGCGGTGTCGGCCGGCACCTTCTCGGCCACGTTCCAGAAGGTACAAAACGAAGTGACCGGTTACATCAGCCGCGGTGACGGCGGTTTCAGCGCCAGCGCGGCGCCGTCCTCGGCGCAGGCCATGCAACTGGCGGCACTGGCGGCGCGCCAGGCTACCGGCGCCATCGACGATGGCGGCGTGGACAGCGCCACCAAGCAGCAATTCCTCAGCGCCATCGCGCCGTGGGCCAGCGCCGCAGCCGACCAGCTGGGCGTGGCGCCCGAGCTGGTGTCGGCTCATGCCGCGCTGGAATCGAGCTGGGGCCGGCAACCGCTGCGCAAGGGCGGCCTCGACACCAACAACCTGTTCGGCATCAAGGCCGGCGGCAACTGGCAGGGCGATGTTGCTGCCGCCACCACCACCGAATTCGAACACGGCGCCATGCTCAAGAAAACCGAGCGGTTCCGCAGCTATCCCGACACCGCCAGCGCGTTCCGCGACTATGCCGACCTGCTCTCCGGCAATCCGCGCTACCAGGCCGCCCTCAACACCGGCAGCGACGCCCGCGCGTTTGCCAACGGCCTGGCACGCGGCGGCTACGCCACCGATCCCGCCTACGCCGACAAGCTGGCGCGCCTGGCTACCCAGCTGCAACGCGCCAACGCTGCTGGCGGGAACTAACCGCGCAGCGTGCGCCCGCAACCCTCACACCGCCTTTAGCACAGCGCATGTTACGCCGCATGGTATCGGACCCCGTACGGGGGCGAACATCGGCGTGGCCGTGCGGGTGACAGCGCTACGCCCCCTACTTCTCCGTTGGCATATCAGCCGGTTGCACCGTGCCCGGCCCGGTCACGCGGGCGCGGATAATGTTACCGCTGGTATTTTTTACCCGCACCACGCTGCCGCGCGCGCCGCCATCCATGGCTTCGCCGGACATGGTCACCGTAACCTGGTCGCGGCTGGCGACAATATTGACGCTGTCGCCACGTTTTACCTGGATCGGCGCGCCGAGCGCACCGGTGCGCAGCACTTCGCCCACCCGGATCGTGCGCTTGGCGCTCATGCCCACCACTTCCTGCGGATCGGACACGCTGTCGCCCAGGGTCGAGATATCGTGGCGCTCAAGCAACACATCTTCATCTGCTATGACTTTTCCGGCACCTACCTCGTTGGCCGCAATCACGATCCGCGCCGACACCCGGGCCCGCACGACAAAGTCGTAGCGCCAGCCGCCAGCGCCCTGGCAAATTGCCGTGAAGCGCATGCGCGCCGGCTGCCGGGTGTCGGCTGCCTCCACCGTGACGGCGCGCGGACATGCAGCCAGCGGGCGGCTGCCGCGCACCACGGTCAGCTCGAATTCAGGCTCGGCCAGGTTGCGACTGTCGGCCCAGCGCAACACATATTCGTGCGCCGCCGCCTCCACCATCACTGGGACCTGGTCCGCTGCGACGGCTGCCGCGAACGCCGAAGTGTTAAAAAATATGCTTCCGATCAGCAACATTCCGCCTAAACCAGTTACAATAGTTTTGTTGAACATGGGCAATACCTCTACTATGATGCAAGCGATTGCGCCGGTGGCGCCAGACCGACATTTTACATGCCCGGTCAAGTTGCCAAACGGAATAAGACATAAAATTTCACCTGTGCAACACGCCTTATCACTTAGTCTTTACCAATCACTTAGTCTTTACCATTCGATCCAGTAAGGAGAACACCATGGGCATCAGTTTCAACCACGTCACCGGCATCCACGCCGATGCGCTGCAGCTGCGGGCCGACCGCACGCGCATCCTGGCGGCCAACCTGGCCAATGAAAACACCCCCGGTTTCCAGGCGCGCGACATGGACTTCGGCGCAGCGCTGGCCAACCTGCAGGCGGAAGCCAGCGGCGAGCTCGGCGGCGACAGCGAAGCGGCCAATATGTATCGCGTACCGTTCCACCCTACCCGCGACGGCAATACCGTCGAACTGGGCGTCGAGCAGGCCGCGTTTTCGCAAAATGCCGCCGACTTCCAGGCCAGCCTGACCTTCGTCAACATGAAGCTCAAGGGCCTGGCAAAAGCCATTGCCGGTCAATAAGTTGCTGATTCACTCCACCAGGAAACGCCATGTCGTTTAAAGATATTTCCGAAATCGCCGGTTCGGCAATGGCAGCGCAAAGCGTGCGCTTGAATACCATCGCCTCGAACCTGGCCAATGCCGATGCCGTTGCCGGCAACGAAGGCGAAACCTACCGCGCCCGCAAGCCGGTGTTTGCCACCGTGATGGGCGAAGGCAGCGATGGCATGATCAGCGGCGGCAAAGTGCAGGTGCTGGACGTGGTCGAATCGTCGGAGCCGCTGCGCAAGGTGTACGAACCGGGCCATCCGATGGCGAACGCCGACGGCATGGTGTTCTACCCCAACGTCAACGAAGTGGCGGAGATGGCTGACATGATGTCGGCTTCGCGCGCTTTTGAAACCAATGTCGAAGTCCTCGGCCGCATCCGCACGATGCAGCAATCCCTCCTTAAACTTGGTGAAAGTTAAGTCATGGCAGTCAGTCTCCTCAATAACGGCACTACCACCACCGGCACGACCAGCACGACCGGCGTGACCGCCAACAGCAGCAGCGAAGCCACGGACATGTTCACCAAGCTGCTGGTGGCGCAGATCCAGAACCAGGATCCTCTGTCGCCCTCCGATCCGGCGCAATTCGTTCAGCAGCTGACCCAGCTGTCGCAGACGGAAGCGCTGCAAAAGCTGTCGACCTTGACCAGCGCCAATTCCAGCATCCTGCAAAGCATGCAGGTCCTGTCGCTCGGCGCCCAGGTCGGTTCCGACGTGATGGCGCAAACCACGCAAGTCAAGGTGGACGGCACCGCTGCCGTGCAGGGCCAGATCACGCTGGAGGCCAGCAGCGCCACCACCAACCTGGTGCTCACAAGCGACAACGGCACCACCTACACCATGAAGCTGGGCACCCTGGCGCCCGGCAATGTGCCGTTCACCATCGACCCGGCCAAGCTGGGCATGCCGGCCGGCACCTACACGATGGCGGTGGAAACCAGCACCAAGGAAACTCCGGCCATCGACATCCAGGGCCGCCTGAACAGCGTGCGCCTGTCGGCCACCGGCGGCGTGGTCCTGAATGTGGCCAACCTCGGCGAAATCGATCCGGGCGCAGTAACCGCGTTCAACGGCAAGACTGCTTCAGCCATTCAATAATTCACTCTCTTACGAAGGACCTCCATCATGAGTTTCGATATCGCATTGTCTGGCATCCAGGCTATCAATGAAGCACTCAACAGCACCAGCCAGAACATCGCCAACGCCGGTACCTACGGTTACAAGGCCGAGCGCGCCAACTTCTCGTCGCTGGTCTCGGGCGATGCCCAGGTCGGCGTGACCATCGGTTCCACCACCCAGTACATCAGCAAACCGGGCGGCATCCTGAACACCGGCCGCTCGCTCGACGCCACCATCAACGGCACCGGCTTCTTCATCACCAAGGACACCAACTCGGGCCAGACCGAATACACCCGCGTGGGTATTTTCGATGCCTCGAAAGACGGCTTCCTGATCGATGCCCAGGGCCGCCGCGTGCAAGGCTACCCGGTCAACAGCGCCACCGGCACCCAGGGCGCGCTCGGCGACGTGCCGATTCCTACCGGCGCGATTCCATCGGTGGTCACCGCCAAGATGAGCTACGTGGGCAATATGTCGGCCGACTGGACCAAGCCGCTGGGCACGTTCGGCACCCCGGCCATCACGCCGGCCACGCCACCGGAGCCGAATACCTTCAACATGTCGAAAGCCACCGTGGTGTACGACACCCTGGGCGGCAAGCACACGCTGACCCAGTACTTCCAGCGCGACGCGGTCAACCTGGACGAAGTCAACGTGAGCTACGTCCTCGACGGCAACCTGGTAGCGGGCACCCCGACCAAGCTGAAATTCAACACCAGCTCCGGCGCGCTGGAAGGCGTGAATGCCGTGGCCGATGCCACCACCTCGACGGTCGACCTGTCGGCCATCACGGTGGCCAACGGCGGCAAGCTCGGCGCGGTAGCGATCGACTACACCGGCACCACCGGCTTTGCCGGCGAAGCCACCACGTCCACCAACAGCGCCGACGGCTATGCATCGGGCACGTTCACCAGCCTGGCGCTGGGCAGCGACGGTTCGCTGATCGCTACCTATACCAACGGCCAGAAGCAGACCGTGGGCCGCCTGGCGCTGGCCACGTTTGCCAACGAAGGCGCGCTGCAGACCGTGTCCGGCACGAGCTGGGTGGAGTCGGTACAGTCCGGCACCGCACTGGTCAACGCCCCGGGTGTGGGCATGGGCGGCACCATCAGCAGTTCGTCGCTGGAACAGTCGAACGTCGATATCACGTCCGAGCTGGTCGGCCTGATGACCTCGCAGCGCAACTACCAGGCCAACTCGAAGGTCATCCAGACCGAGAGCACCATGTTGCAATCGCTGATGCAAGCGATCTAAGGTAGCGCATGGATTCGCTGATCTTCACCGCCATGAGCGGGGCCGAACGGGCCCTGCGCGGCCAGCAGGTACGGGCCAACAACCTGGCCAACGTCGACACCGTGGGCTTTCGCGCCGACATGGAACTGTCCACCGCGCAAACGGTACAGGGCTATGGCTACGACGACCGCCACATGTCGCAGTTGCAGGCCAACTCGGTCTCCACCCGCCAGGGCACGCTAAAAGCCACCGGCCGCGAGCTCGACGTTGCCATTTCCGGCCCCGGCTTCCTGACGGTCGAAGGTCCGACCGGCGAAGCGTACACGCGCGCCGGCGCCATGACGCTCGACGAGAATGGCACCTTGCGCGTCAACGGCAACGTGGTGCTGGGCGAAGGCGGCCCGATCACGCTGCCCGAATACACCAAGATCGACATCGGCAACGATGGCACCATCTCGATCCAGAACCCGGGCACCACCACCATGCAGACGGTGGACAAGCTGCGCCTGGTAAAGGCCGAAGGTTCGGAGCTGACCAAGAACGAATCGGGCCTGCTGGTCGCGCGCGATGGCGTGCCGCTGGCTACCGACCCCACCGTGGTGCTGCGCTCGGGCCACCTGGAAGGCAGCAATGTGTCGGCCGTGGAAGAAATGGTCGCCACCATGAGCTTGAACCGCACGTTCGAAGTACAGATGAAATTATTCAAGGCCACCGATTCGATGGCCGAAACCGGCAACCGCCTGATCAGCGGCTAAGCTGATCCAGATATCGTTTAGGGAGAAATCATGAATCCAGCAATGTGGATCAGCAAGACCGGCGTGCAAGCGCAAGACCAGAAACTGCAGGCGATTGCCAACAACCTGGCCAATGCCAATACCGTTGGTTTCAAACGCGACCGCGTGGTGTTCGAAGACCTGTTCTACACGGTCGAACAGCAGCCGGGCGCGCAAGTGGCCGACAACAACACCCTGGCGCCATCGGGCGTGCAGCTCGGTAATGGCGTGCACATGGTCGGCACCCAGAAAGTGTTCACCAGCGGCAGCCTGCAAACCACCGGTCGCGAGCTCGACGTGGCCGTGATGGGCAATGGCTTCCTGGCCGTGCGCCAGCCGAACGGCGAAAATGCCTACACCCGCGCCGGCCAGCTGCAGATCGATGCCAACGGCATCCTGGTCAACGCCCACGGCCTGCCACTGGTCCCGCAGATCACCGTGCCGGACAATGCCACCGCGATTACCATCGGTGAAAACGGCATCGTCTCGGCCACCATTGCCGGCACCGCCACGCCAAGCCAACTGGGCCAATTGACCCTGACCAGCTTCATCAACCCGACCGGCCTGATGGCCCTGGGCGAAAACCTGTACGCGGAAACCGCATCGAGCGGCACGCCGACCGAAGGCGCACCGGGCACGGCGCAGTGGGGCAAGATCAAGCAAGGCACGCTGGAAGGCTCGAACGTGCAGGTCGTGGAAGAAATGGTGGACATGATTGCCGCCCAGCGCACCTACGAGATGAACACCAAGGTGCTGTCGGCCGCCGACAATATGTTGCAATACCTGGCCTCGGCAGCGCGTTGATGAAAACCGTACTGCCCGCCATCGTCCTGGCCGCACTGACCGGTTGTGCGGCGCTGCAACCGCCAGCGGTCCGTCCGGGACCGATGGACGAGCCGCCACCGCTGGCGCGCTCGAACCTGCCGCGCGTCAGTGGCGGCGGCGTGTACAGCCCCGACATGGGGATGTCGCTGACGTCCGACAGCCGCGCCTTCCGCGTGGGCGACGTGGTCACCGTGATCCTGCAGGAGACCACCCAGGCCAGCAAGCGCGCCGGCACCAGCTATTCGAAAGAATCGTCGAACAATATCGCCGCGCCTAGCCTGCTGGGCAAGGTGTTCCCGAAAGCCAGTATCGGCCTCGGCGCCGACAACTCGTTTACCGGCGACGCCACCAGCACCCAGCAAAATGCCCTGACCGGCGCGATTACCGTGGTGGTGCAGGAAGTGCTGCCGAACGGCTTGCTGCGCGTATCGGGCGAGAAAAACCTGACGTTGAACCAGGGCGAAGAATTTGTGCGCCTGCGCGGCTACCTGCGCGCGGCCGATATCGATGCCGACAACCAGGTGTCGTCGCTGCGCATTGCCAACGCCAATATTGCGTATTCGGCCCAGGGGACGCTGGCCGATACCCAGTCGGCGGGCTGGCTGTCGCGGTTCTTCAACGGTCCGTACATGCCGTTTTAAATGAGATTCCCGCCTGCGCGGGAATCCCGATTCGCAAGCCGTGGTTGCAAAAGCTGACGGCATCTCATTTGGTGAACATCATGAACTTCCGTAAGCTGTCCCGTCTCATCGCCCTGCCGCTGGCCCTGACCATGACCTTCGCGACCCTGCCCGCGCAAGCGGCGCAGGTGTTGCGCAACCTGGTCGCGGTCGAAGGCATCCGCGACAACCCGCTGGTGGGCTACGGCCTGGTGGTAGGCCTGAACGGCAGCGGCGACTCCACCCAGGTCAAGTTCGCCAGCCAGTCGGTCATCAATATGCTCAAGCAGTTTGGCGTCAAGGTGCCGGACGGCACCGATGCGAAATCGAAAAACGTCGCCACCGTGATGGTGTCGGCCGTGCTGCCGCCCGGCTACCGCAAGGGCCAGGCGGTTGACGTGGTGGTCAGCTCGCTGGGCGACGCCAAGAGCCTGCGCGGCGGCGCCCTGCTGCTCACGCCGCTGCGCGCGGCCGACAATGAAGTGTATGCACTGGCCCAGGGCAACGTGGTCGTGGGGGGCTTCTCGGCCCAGGGCAAGAGCGGTTCGTCGGTAACGGTCAACACGCCGACGTCCGGCCGGATCCCGAACGGCGCCGCCATCGAACGCGCCATTCCCACCGATTTTGCCAGCACCCCGAGCGTGCGCCTGTCGCTGCGCCATCCGCACTTCCAGACTGCCATCAATATCGTCGACTCGATCAACAAGCGTTTTGGCGACATCGCCACTGCCAGCGACGCCACTTCAGTCGAGGTGCAGGCGCCGATGAATCCCACCCAGCGCATCGCCTTCATGGCCAAGCTGGAATCGTTGTCGATCGACGTGGGCCAGGAATCGCCAAAAGTGGTGTTCAACTCGCGCACCGGCACCGTGGTGATTGCCGAGGGCTTGCGCGTACGCGCGGCCGCCGTCACCCATGGTTCGCTCAAGGTGGTGATCTCGGAAAGCACCAAGGTCAGCCAGCCGAATGCGCTGGCCGGCGGCACCACGATTGCCTCGCCGCAGTCGCAGGTGAGCGTGGACCAGGGTTCGGGCCAGATGTTCAACTGGCCGGCCGGCGCCAAGCTGCAATCGATCATCGACGTGGTGAACAGCCTGGGCGCGTCGCCCGACGATATCATGGCAATTCTGCAAGCGTTGGACCAGGCCGGCGCCATCGAAGGCGAACTGGTCGTCATCTGAGGACACCATGAGCATCCCTACCGCGTTCGATCCTTCCAAACTGATTCCCGGCACTCCCGGCAAGCTCAGCGATGTGTACGTGGCGCCTGCCGCTACCGCGCCCGGCGTGGCGGCCGATCCGGCCGCTGCCGCCTACCGCGTCAAGGCCACCGAGGCAGCGGTCAAGTTCGAGAGTTTTTTCATCGGCCATATGTTGCACCAGATGCGCTCCGGCGTGCGCGTGCTGGCCGACGAAGATAGCGCCATGAACAACAAGGTCAACCAGGACATGCTCGACATGGCCGACAACCTGGTGGCCGACCAGATGGCCGGCCGCCGCGCCTTTGGCGTGGCCGACGCCATCCTGCGGCAGCTGCTGCCGGCCCAAAGCGGTCCGGTCACCGCAGCGGCCCAGGCCGCCGGCACGGCGCCGATTCAGGCCCAGGCCGCGCAGGCCGCCCCCGCCAGCGAGAAAATTGTTTCCGAATCGCAAAATTTTTCCGAAACACTTAATCGCGCCCGCTAAGCAGTCGCCTTCTACAAGTAACGGACCGGCGGCACTAGCCCATTGCAAGCTGCGGTCCTTCGCGTTCACCAGGAAAGACCCTTGCACACATGAGCATTACCTACAACGCATTGTCGGGCGCGCTGGCGGCCCAGGCCGCAATCAGCACGGTCAGCCAGAATATCGCCAACTCGAAAACCGCCGGCTATACGCGTCAGGGCGTGTTGCTGCAATCGAACCTGGCCGATAGCAGCACCTCGGCCGGCAATGGCGTGACCGTGGGCTCGCTGCTGCGTTTTTCCGATTCCTACAAGTCGCAGCAGATGTGGCGCTCGAATTCGGAACTGGGCAGGTTGACCCAGGTGCAACCGTACCTGACCCAGCTCGAAAAGGTGATGAACGACGCCACCTCGAGCATCAGCTACGGCTTCGACAATTTCTTCAAGGCGCTCAACGCTGCCGCAGTCGATCCCACCTCGACCCCGCTGCGCCAGCAAGTGATCAGCTCGGCCGATTCGATGGCCAAGCAGATCAACAGCATTTATGGCATGACCTCGAACCAGATGGTGTCGTCGCAGCAGCAAAGCACCACCATGCTGCCGGCGCTGAACGAATCGCTGGCCAGCATCGCCTCGCTCAATGCCAAGATCAGCCAGGTAGGCGCGTCCGGCACCAACACCTCGGCCCTGATCGACCAGCGCGACCAGCTGATCGACAAGGTGGCGGCGCAAGTGGGCGTGGAAGTGGTGTACAGCGCCGATGGCAGCGCCAACCTGTCGCTCAAAAGCGGCCAGCCGCTGGTGGCTGGCGACATCGCTGCCAAGCTGGCGTATGAAACGTCGGGCGGCGTGCAGACCCTGACCCTCGCCTTTGCCAACAGCAAGTTCAAGCTCGACGACACCCAGGTGGGCGGTCAGCTGGGCGGCCTGGCCGACTTCCGCACCAACACCTTAAAGCCGCTGCAAGACTCGATCGTCGACATTGCGCGAGAATTCAGCACCAGTTTCAACGCCACCCTGCGCGCTGGCAGCAAGAGCGACGGCAGCGCCGGTACCGACCTGTTCGTGCTCAATGCAAGCAGTACCACCAGCCTGCTGTCGATCGACCCGAACTTCAAGACCTCGGACCTGGCGTTTGCCGCGGCCGGCCAGCCAGCGGGCGACAACAGCAACCTGCAGGCGCTGATCGCGGTACAGTCCAAGCCGATTTCGGTCGGTTCGCTGGGTACCGTGTTGCTGAGCGACGCAGACACCCAGCTGGTGGGCAAGCTGGCCATCCTGAGCCAGCAAAACCAGGCCCAGATGAAGACCGCCACCACCATCCGCCAGCAGGCCGAGGATGACTGGAAATCGACCAGCGCCGTCAACGTCGACGAAGAAGGCATCAATCTGATCGAGTTCCAGAACATGTATCAGGCTAATATGAAGGTGATTTCGGTCGCGAACACCTTGTTCGAAGCCACCTTGCAAATGTTTAACTAAGGGGAAGCAGCATGCGTATCGCCACCAGCCAGTACCAGGCCACGATGTTGCGCGGCCTCGAGGAAAACCAGAGCTGGATTTCCCGACTCAACGAACAGATGGCATCGGGCAACCGCCTGATGGTGCCATCGGACGACCCGGTGGGCGCCGTGCAAGTGTCGCGCCTGACCCGCGAAGAAGCGTTGATCGCCCAGTACCGCGACAATATTTCGGCCGTGCGCATCCGCATGTCGTCGAACGAGTCGTATCTCTCCAGCATGACCAACGAGATCACCCAGGTCAACGACCTGATGGTGTGGGCCGCCGACGGCAGCAACACGTCCGACGACCTCAACGCCATGGTCACCAGCCTGACGGCGCTGCGCGACAGCCTGCTGTACACGTCCAACCAGAAAGACGCCGAAGGCCGCTATGTGTTTTCGGGCACGGCAGTGCAGGCCCAGCCGATCCAGCTGAACACGGCCACCGGCCTGTACGAGTACCACGGTAACGACAACAAGCAGGTCACCGTGGTGGGCAATGGCATCACCCAGGCCACCAACGTGGACGTCAAGGGCATGGAAGACTTCCTCAACAAGCTCAACACGGCGATTACCGCGTTGTCGGACCCGAACGTGCAACCGAATTCGTCGGCGGTGCGCGACATCGTGGGCAACACCATGGCCAGCGCCACCAGCACGCTGGAATTGGTGTCGGGCAAGGTGGCGCAACTGGGCGGCGCGCAAAACATTCTCAACACGCTGTATGACAACCACTCGAATGTCAGCCTGTCGAACCAGAACGCGCTGCTCAGCTTGAGCAAACTCGACTACGCTGCCGCAGCGACCGACCTGAGCGGATACCAGCTGGCGGTGGAAGCGTCGTACAAGGCTTATTCCAAGGTCAGCGGCATGTCGCTGTTCAACATCCTGTAAGCGCCGGCCACCATGCAAATCCCGTCACCATCGACCCCATCCGTCATTGTCGCCGGCAATGGCGGCAATGCCAGCGCGGTGGACGGCACCGCGCTCGGTCTGAACGGCGAGAACGCAGCCACGGCCACGCCGGTCAATCCCACGCCCACCACGGCAGCGCCGCTGCGCCGCGGCCTGAACAACTGGGATCAACCGCTGCAAAAAGATATTTCGGGCGCCCAGCAGGCGCTCGATTTCCTCGAACAAAGCGCGGGACAACTGCGTACCCTGAAGGCCGACCTCAGCGCGCGGCTGGCAAATCGCCAGCGCGCCGATGGCGTGCTCGAATCGAATGTGCGCCAGTTCAGCAACAACTGGCGCAACCGGGCGTCGGCATCGGGCGGCACGCTCGACTCGCAGCTCAATTTCAGCAACGAGAGCACCAACACCCGCTTCACGGTGCGCGGCATGAACGTGGGCAACCTGCGCAACGGCGGCCGCGAAGTGCTGGCGCTGTCGCTGGGTGGCCAGAACCTGCGCTCGGTGGTGCTGGAGCCGGGCCTGACCGACCAGCAGATCGCCGCGCGTTTCGATGATGCGCTGGCGCCATCGGGCGTGCGCGTCAAGCTCAGCGACGACGGCCAGCTGGAATTCTCGGCACCCGAAGGGCAGTTTGCCAGCATCCGCGACAGCCTGGCCGTGCAGGGCAACGGCCAGCGCTTCCCGGCCGGCCAGCTCAACCGACTGAAAGCCGATGCCGAAGCGCCCGCCGTCGATCCCGACCAGTGGCAGACCGGCGACGTGGAAGGCTTGCGCGCCACCTTGCAGCAAGTGCTGCACGCGCTTTCACAAGTGGAAAAATCGATCGCCTCGGTGCGCGCAGCGCTGGGCCAGGCCAGCGCGCGGGTGAAAAACGCGGCGGTGTCCACCAGCACCCAGGGCATGGAACAGGCGGCCAACAATTTCGTCAGCACGACCGAACAGCCCGGCTACCAGTCGCTGCTGTCGATTACGTCGGCATTGTCGGGAATCAGTCGGGAGCGGGTGGTGTCGCTGTTGCGGCTGCGTTGATTTACATGGGACCGCAGCGGCGGTCCAATTTATCTCCGTAACCCCGCACGCGCCAGCACCGTAAATTCCTGCGCCCCCATCGGTTGCGCATACACATAGCCCTGCGCAAAATCGCAACCAGCGAGCTCCAGCAAATGGCTTTGCGCCGCCGTCTCCACCCCTTCCGCCACCACCCGCAATCCCAGCCGGTGCGCCATCAGGATCAACGCTTCGCACATGGCCAGATCGCCGCTGTCGTTGGCCAGGTGCTGGATGAAACTGTGATCGAGCTTGAGCAAGTCGATGCCGAAATGCTTGAGGTGGGCCAGCGACGAATAGCCGGTGCCGAAATTATCGAGCGCCACCTGCACGCCCATCTCGCGCAACTCGCGCAGGCGGTCCGCCACCTGGGTGGCCCGGTCCAGCAACACCCGCTCGGTGATTTCGATAATCAGGCTGCGTGGCGCCAGCCCCAGCTCGGCCGCGTACGCGAGCCAGCCTTCGTACAGCGCAGCGTCGCCGCGAAACTGTGCCGACGACTGGTTGATGCCCACCTGGAAGCCGGCGCCGATCTCGTCCTGCCACAGCCGCGCCTGGCGCGCAGCCTGGCGGAACACCCAGTCGCCGATCTCCATCATCAGGCCGCCCGATTCGGCAAACGGTAAAAAGTCGCCGGGCGCCAGCAGGCCGCGCTGCGGATGGCGCCAGCGCAGCAGCGCTTCGGCCCGCTCGATGGCGCCGGTGCGCAGGTTGACGATCGGCTGATAGTGCAATTCCAGCTGCTGGCCGGCCAGCGCGGTGCGCAAGTCGAGCGTGACCTGCTGGCGCGCCTGCGCGGCCTGCTGCAGGTCGGGGGTGAAATAACTGTAGCGGCAGCGGCGGTTCTGCTTGGCCGCGTACATGGCCTGGTCGGCATTGCGCACCAGGTCTTCGGGCGAGACTGCATCCGCCGGAAACACTGAAATGCCGATGCTGGCCGACACCGCCGGATTGGCCGCGCCCAGCGCAAACGGCGCCTGCAGCCGCGTGACGATGGCCTGGGCAATCCGTTCGACGGCGTTGATGCTTTCCAGCCCGGTCAGGATCACGGTGAACTCGTCGCCGCCCAGCCGGGCCACGGTATCGGTGGCGCGCACGCAGGCGGCAATGCGGCGCGCCGCTTCCACCAGCAGCACGTCGCCCTGTGCATGGCCGAGGCTATCGTTGACCTGCTTGAAACCGTCGAGGTCAATGAACAGCAGCGCCAGCAAGATGCCCTCGCGGCGCGCCCGCTTGACCTCCTGCGCCAGCCGGTCCTGGAACATGTGGCGGTTGGGCAGCGCGGTCAGGGTATCGAAATTGGCTTGCTGCCAGATCAGCTCGGCGGAAGCGCGGCTGGCGGTAATGTCGGACACCAGCGCCAGCGCGCCGAGGTAGGTGCCGTCGCCGTCAAAAATCGGGTTGGTGGCCAGCGTGACCCACAACTCGCCGCCGTCGCGGCGCAGGAACTTGAATTCGTGACGGTCGGCCTCGGGCCCCCCGCGCTGGCGCCGCGCGATATTGCGCTCGAGGATGGCGCGGCCCTCGTCGTCCATGAACGCCACCAGCGGCTGGTCGAGCATTTCCTCGATGGTGTAGCCGAGCATCTGCGCCATCTTGGGATTGACAAAGCTGGTGCGGGCGCCGGCGTCGATTTCCCAGATTCCCTCTTCGGCGCAGTGCACGATGCGGCGGAAGCGTTCTTCGCTGCGTTCCAGCGCGGCCAGCTTGCCTTCGGCCGGTTCCAGCTGCACGCGCAGGGCCTGGCCGCTGCGGTCGGCGCAGGCGCGCAGCGTGACCGGCACGCCCTGCTGGTGACGCAGGCGCACGATCTGGACGTCGCAGCGCTGCGGCAAGGTACTGTTGAGGGCGCTGCGCACGAAGCGGTCGAAGTCGTCGAGAAAGCGCTCGGCAATGAAGTGGCGCAGCGTCAGCTGCTCGGGATTGGCGCGCGCCACGCCCAGCAGGTCGGCGCCGATCACATTCATTTGCAGGATGCTGGTGTCGAGGCCGAGGACAAAGTAGCCGACCGGCGCCAGCAAATACAGATCGTTGAAAAATGCCTGCTCGGCTTCGGCCAGTTCGCGGTTGGCCACCGGGCTGGCGGCCAGCGGACCGGGACGGTTGCCACCCGGGCGCCCGACCTCGCCGGCAGCGACGGCGTTGACCACGGCATCGTACGGCGCGGTCTCGGGCAGCACCGCAAAGCCGGGCAACAGCCCCGCGCGGTCCTCGGAGCGCACCGGCCGGCGGCGCGTATTGGTGGTGTGTTTCTCCATACCCTCCCTTTGCAAGGCTGCTACGACTATTCCTTATGGAAAGACTAGCATTGTCCGTGGGCGATGTCGAGAAAACATCAATCGCGCGGTTAACCGTGGTGTCCAGCCCGGTTCAACCGTTGTTCCGCGCGCCGTTGCAGCGCTTCGAACAGCAGGCTCAGCGCCCAATAGATGGCGGCCGCCGCCAGATACAGCGGCAGCGGCCGGAACGTGGTGGAGATGACTTCCTTGGTCGATAACATCAGCTCGGTGATGGTAATCACCGACACCAGCGACGTATCCTTGATCAGGCTGATCAAGGTATTGCTCATGGCCGGCACGGCAATGCGCAGCGCCTGCGGCAGTATCACGTGCAGCAAGGTCGCGCGGTAGCCCAGGCCGAGACTGTAGGCGGCCGCCCACTGGCCCTGCCCCACCGCGCCGATGGCGCCGCGCAGGCTTTCGGACAGGAAGGCGCCCGCATTCAGGCTCAGCGCCAGCACGCCGGCCGTGACCGGCTCAAACTGCACGCCAACGCTGGGCAAGCCATAATAAATCACGAACATCTGCACCAGCAGCGGCGTGCCCCGGAACAGGCTGACGTACACGGTGGCAGGCCAGCGCAACAGCCGGTACGGCAAGATGCGCAGCACCGCCACCGGAAAACCGATCAGGAGGCCGCCCAGCATCGACGCCAGCGCGAAGAGCACCGTGTAGCCGGCGCCACGCAGCATGATCGGCGCGGCATCGACCAGCAAGGTGCGCAGGTCCTGCAGGGCCTGCCAGTCCATGGTCAGGGCGCCTTGCTGACGTCAGTGCCGAACCACTTGAGCGAGATTTTCGTCAGGCTGCCATCGTGGGCCATCTCGGCCAGCGCGCGGTTGACCGCCGCCTTGAATTGCGGATTGCCCTTCTGGAACGGGATGCCCATGCGCTCCACCGCGCCCACGCGGGCGCCGGCCTTGATGGGCAATCTGGAAATTTTCAGCAGGTAGGCCGACATCAGGCTGTCGTTGAGGGCGGCGTCGATGCGGCCGCCCGCCAGGTCGGCCATGGTGTCGGGCGCGGCGGGATAACTGCGCACGTCGATGCCGGGCACGGCCTTGGCCTGCTGCTCGTACACGCTGCCCTGCCCCACGCCCAGTTTTTTGCCTTTCAAATCAGCCAGGGTCTTGTAGGCGGCGGTATCGTTGCTGCGCACGATCAGCTGCGGCATCGAATAAATATAGGGCGTGGAAAAGTCGAACGCCTGTTCGCGCTTGGGATTGATGCCCACCTGCGAGACGATCACGTCGTATTTATGGGCCGATAGCCCGGCCAGGATGCTGGCCCATTCGCTGCTGATGAACTCGACCTTGACGCCCAGCCGGGCCGCCAGCAGGCGCGCGACATCGACATCATAGCCGGCCAGCTCGCCGGTTTTTTCCTTGTAATTGAATGGCGGATACGTGCCTTCAAGCGCCACCTTGAGGGTGCCGCGCGCCTTGACCTGGTCGAGCAGGTCGGCGGCGGCCGCGGCCGGCGTGGACAACAGCGCCAGGCCCATGGCCAACAGCAAGCCGGCACGGCCCAGCTGCGCAGTGAATTCACGTTTGTGCATCGCTATCCTTGGAGTAAACCAGCAGTTACCAGGCGGCGCCCATGCGGCGGCGGCCGAAATTGTGGCCGACCACCAGTATCGAACTGGCGATCAGGCTGCTCAAGCCTATCATCAACTGTATCAGTTTATCGTCAGGCAGCACCCAGATCGAACCCTGCGGCGGCTCGGCCACGTTGGCAGCGGCCATGATCAGCGGCGCCACCCATGCCGCTTCGTCGGTGACGTCGAGGATCAGGGCGCCGTCCTGGGTGGTGTGGAGGTAAATCTCGCCGCCGGGAGCCAGCGTGAAGCACACGCCATAGCCGGTTTCGTGCGGCGCGATATGTTCCTGCAGGCTCAGGTTGTGCTCGGCGATCCACAGCTCGACGTCGGCCGGGGTTTCCAGGCCGCTCCATGGCACCGGGCGAAAGCGCGGGCGTTCGTTGTTCTCTTGCATATCCAGTCCTTTAACCAAGGCGCCAGTGTACCCGATGCGCGCCACCTGCACGGGTGGTGAGGAAGGCGTCGTGACTGGCCTGGGGGGACGGAATGAAGGTTCAGCCCTTCCAGGTGCGATTGAGGCCGGTATCGGCATGGATCCAGCCGCCGCGCGGGCCGCCGCGATAGTAAAAGCCCACGCCGCCCTGGCGGAAGCTTTTTACCAGGCCGCCCAGCACTTCCTCGTTGAGGTTGACGATGCGGATGTCGGCAGCGCGGCCCACCATGTGCAGCGATTGCCGCGCGGCAGGCACGCCCGCTTCGCGCAGTTTCTGGTTCGAGGCCGGGGTACGGTAGCCGGACAGGATTTCCAACGGCGTGTCGATGCCGAAGCGGCGCACGAACGCTTGCGCGCCCCACAGGGTTTCGAACAGCTTGGGATCGATCTTGGCGGTTTCCTTGCCATTGACGTCGCGCAGCAGGTGGCACAAGTCCTGGTAAGCCGAGTCGATGACTTCGCCGTCGCGCCAATACAGCAGCTTGGCACGCTCGTTGCTGGCTGGGCGGAACACTTCGATGGTACGCGGGCGCAGCCAGAATTCCAGGTCCAGCGCCTGGGCGTCGAAGATATCGGGCGGCGGTTCGAGCTCGCTGCTCTTACCGGACGGCGCCGATTGCATCGATGCATGCGGCATCGCCGACGCGGTTTTCGACTCGGTAATCACGGCCGGTGCAGCTGGCGTGGCCGGGCCGGACACGCGCGCCGTCGTCTTCGGCTTGGCCGCAGTGGCGGTGGCCTGGCGGCCGCTGCTTGTGGCACATCCGATCAATGGCAACGCCAGCACACTGGCTGCCGTCACCCCAAAACCCTGCTGTAAAAAATCTCTGCGCGAAGCCATGGCACATCCGTTGACTAATGATGGGGGTACTATAACTTATGCTGGGGGAAATAAAAAAGCGCGCACGAACGGATTTGCGTGGCTATTTGACGGAAAACGTCAATCTTAAGCGGGGATTAAGTCGAGTTGCGCCTCGATAGCAAGTAATGGAGAGTTGCGACTGCCCCGTCATTCCCGCGCAGGCGGGAATCCAATGTGCGAGCGCTGCGACGGCGGATGGAAATCAGGTTCCCGCCTGCGCGGGAACGACGCTGGATCAGGCACGACGGCTTTACGCCGCTACCGGCTCCGGCAGCACGCCCACCAGTGCTGCCTTCGGTTCATCAAGCAGGTAGCCCTGGCCCAGCACCGGCACGCCGGCAGTTGCGCTCAGTTCGGCCAGGGTTTGCAGGGTCTGCGGCGTTTCGATGCGTTTGAACACCACCGCCACACCAGCATGGTGCGCGCGGTCCAGCAGTTCCAGCAAACCGGCCGTGTCGTGCAGTACGCGGGTGTCGAGCTTGAAGACATCGGGGCGCAAACGGTCGAGCACGGCAATCGCATCGGCCGCGCTGTCCACGTTCACGGCAAAGCGGAAACCGTTGCGGCGGTAGTTATCGGAAACATAGTTAAGCAGCCAGCCCTGCTGCGGGGTGGCCACCGGCAGTTGCAGCACCACGCGCGCCAGCGGCAATTCCAGCGCATCGAGAATGCGGCGGAAGGCATGGCCGTGGTTGCTGCTGACGGCGCTGAGCAGGCGGTCATGGACGTTCAGGTACAGGTCGGCGCCGCCGTGATCAACGCCATCGCCAGCGCCATCGGCCTGGCGGAAGAAATTAATCGCATGCAGCATGCGGCACAGCCGGTCGAGTTCGATTGATTCATCGTCGCTGGCCGCGTGGTCGAGCAGCTTCCACAGCGACAGCCCCTTGTCCTGGGCCGACACGCTGCGCGCCAGGCCCTCGTAGGCCAGCACCGTACCGAGATCCGCGGCGCCATTCGCAGCGCTGGCGCCATCGATGCGGCGGATCGGCTGGAATGCGCTGCTCATGGTGCAATTGAAGAAACGTCCCTGCGCGCGGCCCTCGTGATCGAGCCAGATGCTGGAAGCGGAGCCCGTGGCGTCGGATAAACGCGTCAGGTACTTTTGCAGGATGGGGAATGGCATGAACAACCTCGACAACAAAACACAATACCGACAGCGTATGCGCCCGGTGGCCAAAGCTGAACGAATGCTTTCAGCTATGGATATGCCAAAACATTCCTTCCAGCGCAACAGTGCGAACGCTATCGTTAGACATCGTCAACGCTCACGCCTCGCCATGTGTCAACTTCTCGCCATGAACAGCAGTAAACCGGCCGCCGTCGATTTTTCGTTCGCCGGCTTTGCCGAGCGCGGCGGCCGCACCGGCGAGCACCGCGACGGCTGGGGGGTGGCCATCCACACGCCTGCTGGCTGCCGGCTGGTAACCGACCACCTGGCCTCGATCGACTCGCCGCTGGCATTGCAGTTCCGCCAGAACCCGGTCAAGGCCAGGAATGTCGTCGCTCATATCCGCAAGGCCACGCAAGGCCGCGTCGCGCTGGAAAACAGCCACCCGTTTACCCGCGAACTGTGGGGCCGCACCTGGTCGTTTGCCCATAACGGCAACCTGCAGGACTTCGCTCCGCCGGTCGGCACCGGCAGTTATGTGCCGCTGGGCGACACTGACAGCGAGCGCGCCTTCTGCCACCTGCTCTCCGGCCTGGCGCAGCGCTACCAGCAAGCGCCCGCACGTCCGCAACTGTTTGCCGCACTGGCGCAGCTGGCCGGCGAGATCGCCGTGCATGGCACGTTCAACTTCATCCTGTCCGATGGCGAACTGCTGTTCGCCCATTGCAGCACCGACCTGCACTACGTGGTGCGCGAATATCCGTTTTCGGTGGCGCAACTGATCGACTGCGATCTCAGCATCGATTTTTCCCGCCACAACCACCTTGACGATCGCATTGCGGTGATCGCCACCCAGCCGCTGACCTCCAATGAAACCTGGATCAAGCTGCAACCGGGAGAACTGGCATTGTTTGTGGGGGGCGAAGCAGTAGGTGCGGCGCCGGTGCGCTGCCGCCGCAGCGAGCTGGCAATCTGCTGCTAGCGCACCGAAGCGGCGTCAGGCGGAATTGCAGTTGCAGAAGCGCTTGCGTTTGGTGGGGTCGCCCGGGTTGCCGTCGGCATCGAGCTGCTTCCAGAAGAAGATGGTTTCAACACCGTATGGCGAGCGTACCTTGCCGGCATCGACATAGCCGCGCCCGGCAAAGAAACCGTGGCCGGTGGCCGTGCTGTGCAACTGCAGCGCTTTCACGCCCCAGCACAACACCTGCTCTTCCACCCGCGCCAGCATGGCCTTGCCGATGCCGCGACCGCGCGCCTCGGGCAGCACATAGCACAGCGCCAGCTTGCCGGCGCCGGTGAGCAGCGCCACCCCGGCGATTGCGCCATCGAGTTCGGCAACCACCGAAAAATTGGTGGGCGAGACAAACCAGCTTTCCACCATTTGCGGGGTTTTATTGCCCAGCCAGGCGCCGAGGATGGCGGGATCGTTGTGGTGATCCACTACACAGCATTCCGCGATGGACCGGCGCAGCACAGTGCATGCCGCTTCCGCGTCTGCCGCTACCGCCACGCGGACTTCCGGGCTACGTATTTCAAGACTCATGTATGCTCACAAAACATTCCAATAGCAAAAGAAGCGTTGTACGCTTCCCCGTGCCTGACGGCGACTATACACCAAGCTGCGAATCGGGGTTCGGGCGCACGTCGACCGGTGCTCAGCCTGGGTAAACAGGTTTTCAGCCTAGGGGGTGGCCCGGCTTTTGCCCACGAATGTTTTCAAAAATCGTTATGCGGTTTTTACCGAAAATCGCTTACTTCTAAGCATATTACGAAATATTCGTTTCTTTTCTGTATGAAATTTTACACCATGGTGTGGTTCCTTATTACCAAATCTCATTACGAAAGCCCATTATGACTTACAAGAATACGACGCGCCGCCTGGTGGTCACCTCGCTGCTGGCTACTTCGGCAGTGTTCCTGGGCCTGCCCGTGCACGCTGCTGCCGCCACCCCGGTGCTGCTGAACGCGTCCTATGACGTCGCCCGCGAGTTGTTCAAGGAGATCAACCCCGCGTTTGTGGCCGAATACAAGAAGACCACGGGCGAAACGGTCGATGTCAACCAGTCGCACGGCGGCTCGTCAAAGCAGGCGCGCTCGGTGGCCGACGGCATGGAAGCGGCGGTCGTGACGATGAACCAGGCCAACGACATCGACATCCTGGTCGATCGCGGCCTGGTGGTGGCTGACTGGAACAAGAAATTCCCGAACAATGCTGCGCCGTTCTACTCGACCATGATTTACCTGGTGCGCAAGGGCAATCCCAAGGGCATCAAGGACTGGGCCGACCTCGGCAAACCTGGCGTCAAAGTGATCGTGCCCAATCCTAAAACCTCGGGCAATGGCCGCTACACCTACCTGGCGGCCTGGGGCTCGGTCATCAAGAAGGGCGGCACCGAGGCGCAGGCGCGCGACCTGGTCACGCGCGTATTCAAGAACGTGCCGGTGCTGGACGGCGGCGGCCGTGGCGCCACCACCACCTTTACCCAGCGCGACATCGGCGATGTGCTGGTGACGTTTGAAAACGAAGTCAACCTGGTGCGCGCTGAATTTGGCAGCAACTTCGAGGTCGTCTATCCATCGTCGTCGATCCTGGCCGAGTCGCCGGTGGCGGTGGTGGACAAGGTGGTCGACAAGAAAGGCATCCGCAAGGAGGCGACTGCCTACCTGAACTTCCTGTACTCGGCGCAGGGCCAGGACATCATTGCCAAGCACAACTTCCGGCCGCGCTCGGAAGCGGCGTTCAAGAAATATAACGGCAATTTCCGCCAGATCAACCTGTTTACCATCGATGAAGTGTTTGGCGGCTGGAAAGCCGCGCAGAAGAAGCACTTTGACGATGGCGCCGAGTTCGACAAAATCTACCAGAACAAATAACGATAGTCGGAACGATTCGTTCCAGAATCCGGCCATCCGCCTTAACCTGAAGTTGTCGCATCACTGCGGTAGCACTCAACCAGACAAAGGAAGTCACGATGGCCATTTCTGAAATTAATGTACGTAACCAGTTCCGCGGCAAGATCAAGGAAATCATTTTTGGCCCGGTGGTCTCGGAAGTCGATGTGGAAACCCAGCACGGCATCGTCACCTCGGTGATCACCTCGCGCTCGATCCACGACCTCGACCTGAAAGTGGGCAGCGAAGTAATCGCCCTGGTGAAATCGACCGAGGTATCGATCGCCAAGATCAGCAGCTGACCGCCGCGTGCCACCCAGGCTGCCGCCGCAGCTGGCACACCCGAAAGCCCCGCGCGCTCCCGCCCGGGGCTTTTGTTTCATTTGCGGATACAAAAATAATGGAATCCGCGAGTTACGCACAATAGACGAGAAACCACATTAATGTTATCGTCTATCCTCAGTGTTGCCGCATAGCTAGTGTGGATTCATTCTGCACGCTGGTGTGCGCTGCGTCGTCCCTCACGACGCCCTGTTCCACCCTCCACCTCCCGATATTTACCGAACATGCTCAAGAAAATTGTTGCTGTCTTGCTGAGTACGTTTACTGCGGCTGCCATCGCAGTACCACTCGGTTCACAGTCGGTGCTGGTCGTCGAAGACGATACCGGCAAAGTCATTCTGGAAAAGAATGCCGACGTACAAGTTCCCATTGCCTCCCTGACCAAGCTGATGACCGCCATGGTGGTGCTCGATGCCAAGCCCGACATGAAGGAAGCGATTGAAATCGATCGCGCCGACGTGGACATGCTCAAGCACAGCACCTCGCGGGTGCCGGTCGGCGCCGCGATTCCGCGTGCCGATGTGCTGCAACTGGCGCTGATGTCATCCGACAACCGCGCCGCTGCGTCGCTGGCCCGCACCTATCCCGGCGGCCAGGAAGCGTTCAAGCGCGCCGTCAACGCCAAGATCCGCGCGCTGGGCCTGACCAATACCGTGATCGAGGAGCCGACCGGCCTGTCGCCGCACAACCGCTCGACGGCGACCGACCTGGTCAAAATGGCCAAGGCGGCGTCGGTGTACCCGGAAATCACCCGCATCACCACCGATAAAAAGGACTTGATCAAGATCAAGGGCCGCGATGTGGAGTACCACAACACCAACCGGCTGGTTGGCGCCAAGGGCTGGGACGTCGGTCTGTCCAAGACTGGCTACACCGAGGAAGCGGGCCGTTGCCTGATCATGCGTTTCCGCAGCGGCGGCAAGAACAACACCCTGGTGCTGCTCAATGCCAAGGCCAACTCGGCGCGCATCACCGATGCGATGAATATCCGCCGGCTGATCGTCGGTCCGGAGGCGCGCTCGCTCGAGCGTCCGCGCCTGCTCAAGGCGTCGGTCAAGGTGCAGGAGCGCAAACCGAAAGTGGTCAAAGTGGCGGCCAAGGTCAAGCCCGCCCACAAGGCCAAGCTGCTGAAAACCTCGGCCAAGGCCAAGAAAAAGGTGCTGGCCAAACCAGGCAAACGTAACAGCCGCGAAATGTAAGCGGCGCAGTGCGTCACCAAACAGCCGGGCTTTGAGCCCGGTTTTTTTTCGCCTGCTGCAAGCGGGTACCCCGCACGGCGATGAGGCGCGGGGTCCGCCCCCTCTGGTGTGGCCTGGGGCGAAGGCACCAGCATGCTGAAAACCGGCGCAATCGCGCCAGTTTCTGGCGTTACCGCTCGACCAGATCGCGTAATCCGCTGGCGCGTTGGGTGCGCTGGGCAATGGCGTCGAGCAGCACCTGGCCGTTGGGCGTGAGCAAGGTAAAGTAGTCGCGGGCACGGGTGATGCCAGTGTAGATCAGCTCGCGTGCCAGCATGCCGCCGCCATCGCGCGGCAAGACCAGCACCGTGTGGCGGAACTCGGAACCTTGCGATTTATGCACGGTCATGGCAAAGGCCGTTTCCACATTGCGCAGCCGGGTAGCCAGGACGCTGCGCACCGTGTCGCCTTCCGAAAAATACACGCGCAGCGCGCCGGCGCGCGCCGGGTCGGGCAGGGTCAGGCCGATATCGCCGTTGAAGACGCCGGTGCCGTAATCGTTGCGGGTGACCATCACCGGCCGCCCCACATACCATTCGCCGCTCTTGCGCAGCAGGCCAGCCGCCTGCAGGCGCTTTTCAATGGCGTCGTTCAGGCCGCTCACACCCCATTCGCCGTCGCGCACGGCGCACAGGATGCGGAAGGTTTCAAACGCTTTCAACACGTCCTGCACCCAGGAAAGGTGGTCCGCGCCACTGCCGTGTACCTCACCGTGGGCCAGGCCGGCAGCGACCAGGTTCAGGTAGGCGCGGTAACCGCCGGGGGCGCCATCGCGGCCAGCCACGGCCAGTTGCAGCAGGTCGGACGGTTGCGCCGGGTCGGTCCAGCTGACCTTGTGCTCGGTGCCGGCGCGCAAAATCTGCACTGCGCCGGCGGCGTCGCCGCCATTGACCGCCAGCGCCAGCGCGCCGATCGGACCGCCGAAGCGGCGGCTCTCGCGCAGCATCACGGTTTGCTGGGCAATCGGCCCGGCGCTGCCGGCATACCGGTCCGGCACCTGCTGGCCGGTGCTGGCATCGATATACGACAAGGTTTCGGCATCGTAGCCGCCAGCCTCGGCGCTATGGCACAGGTCGCCCAGTACGGCGCCCGCCTCCACCGATGCCAGCTGGTCTTTATCGCCCAGCAAGATCAGCGTGGCGGTGTCCGGCAGCGCCGCCAGCAGCGCCGCCATCATTTCCAGGTGAATCATCGAGGCTTCATCGACGATCAGCACATCGACATCGAGCTGGTTGCCGGCATGGTGCTGGAAGGCCCGCGTGTCGGGCCGCGCGCCGAGCAGGCTGTGCAAGGTGCGGGCCGCACCGAGTTCGCGCTGCGGCATGATGGCGCGTACCCGGTCGTCCAGCCCGGCCAGCGCCACGTCGATCGATTGTTTCAGGCGGGCCGCCGCCTTGCCGGTGGGCGCCGCCAGCGCCACCCGCAACGGCGACTGCTGGCCGCCGCTGGTGGCAAACAGCAAGGCCAGCAAGCGCGCCACCGCATAGGTTTTGCCGGTGCCGGGACCGCCTGTGATGATGCCCAGCTTGCCCCGCATGGCCACCGCGCACGCGACTTTTTGCCAGTCCACGGCGCCAGCGTGCCCGGCGCCGGGGAACAGGATATCGAGCCAGTGCCGCACGGCGGCGGTCTGGTCGTCGGCATCGATGGCAATCAGGCCGCCCAGCGCCCGTCCGCGCACCGCATGCGCCACCTGGGTTTCATCGCGCCAGTAGCGGCGCAGGTACAGACGTTCGCCATCGAGCACCAGCGGCTGCTGGAAATCGAGGTCGCCCACCGGCCACACCTGCTCGCAATTGGCCAGCAAGGTGCGCCACGCCGCCACGTTGCGCGGCCACGGCGTGACGGTGGCCCGGACGGCGCGCCATTCGTCCTCGTCCCACCCCAGCAGCGGCGCCGGATCGCCCGCCAGTTCGGCCAGCATCAGGCAGCTGTGGCCGCGCCCTTCCAGCTCGGACAGCAGCACGCAGGCCACCATCAACTGCGGCGTACTGCCGCCAACGGACGCGATAAAGCGCGCAAACGCGCCGCTCAGGCGGCGCAACCGGCCGTTTTCGGTGAGTGCGTCCACGGCCAGCAGCAGCGCCGCCGATGATTCAATGTGCATGGTTTACCTCGGTATCTAGCAGCGCGTCCAGGCCATCGAGCAGCACCGGGTCGGGCGCGATCCAGTAGCAGCCGCGCGTGTGCGGGTTGGCAATGCCGCGCAAGAACAGGAAGACGGCGCCGCCCAGGTGCTCGGCCGGATCGTACTGCTCGCCCAGCCGGCTTTGCAGCAGCCGGTGCAGCGCCAGCATGTAGATCGCACCCTGGATGTCGTAGCGGTGCTCGGCCATCGCGGCCATCAGCGCCGGCGTTTGGTACGCTGCGTCGCCGGCGCCCAGCGCATTCGATTTGTAATCGAGCACCCAGTAGCGGCCGGCGTGCTCGAACACCAGGTCGGCAAAGCCTTTGAGCATGCCGTGCAGCTGGCGCTCGGGCAGCGCCGCACGCGCCATGCCGTCGAGCAGGTGGGCCACGCACAGCTGGTCCAGCGCGCCGGTGGACAGGCGCTCGCTGGGGAACCAGAACTCCATTTCGGCCAGCGGCGTGGCAATGCTCGACAGCGGTGCATCGAGATATGGCAGCGGCGTGCGGGCGATTTCATGCACCCACGCCAGCGTGTCGTCCAGCCGGTTGCCCCAGCCGGCGCGCTCCACCCGGCGCGTGAGACGGGCGTCGAAATTGTCGTCGTCCACGCGGGCAAAGCCCTCCTGCCCCAGCCACTCGAGCTGCTCGTGCAGGAAATTGCCGGGCACGGAGCCGCGTGGAAAACGGTGCCACGGCGCGTCGTCCACCTTGGCGGCCGGCGCCGTGGCCGGCATATCGCCCTCTTCCAGCAGCTTCTCCTGGGCCGCGTCGCGCGGCACCGGCAGTGACTGCGCTGTCGTGCCAGTGCCCGTGCCGCTGCCGATGATGCCGGTGGGGCCGGTGCGCCGCGCCAGCGAACTGAAACTGCCCACCGACCAGTCGCGCTCGAAACGGCCCGCGTAATGCGGTGCATCGACCAGCGGCGCGCGCTCGTCGGGGCGGTGCAGGAACACCGGCGGCGTGCCGTCGCCCTCCAGCGGTTCGATGCGGATCGCCGGGCAGCCCTGGCAGGTATGCTGCCAGCGTTCCAGCACCAGGTCGGACGGCAACGGCGTGCCGCCGGTGAGCAGGTAGCCGAGCGCCGATTCGTGCAGGGTATTTTCGCCCGCCTTGCGCGCCCCGAGGGCGGTCACGCCCAGCCACAGGAAGTGGCGCGCGCGCGTGAGCGCCACGTACAGCAGGCGCAAATCTTCCTGTAGACGCGCCCGCTCCACCAGTTCCAGCGCGGTGTCGGTAAGCGCCATGTCGATCTGGCGCACGCCCTGGTCGTCGGAAAACTCGAAGAAGCTGCGGTTGCGCCGGTCCACCCTGCGCGCAGTGACCGCGAACGGCAGGTACACCAGCGGGTATTCGAGGCCCTTGGATTTGTGGACGGTGACCACTTTCACCAGCTCGGCGTCGCTTTCCAGGCGCAGCACGCGCTCGTCGCCGGCGCCTTCGCCGCTCTCGATCTGTTCGGCCAGCCAGCGGATCAGCGCCTGCTCGCCATCGAGCTGGCGGCTGGCCGATTGCAGCAATTCGGCCAGGTGCAGCAAATTGGTGAGGCGCCGTTCGCCGCCTGCCTGCAACAGCAGCGCCGCCGGCAGTTGCAGCTCGTGGATGAAACGGCGCAGCATGGCCAGCACGCCCTGGCGCTGCCAGATGATGTGCAGCGCCTTGAGTTGCTCCACGCGTGCTTCCCACGCCAGTTCGTCCGACGACAGCGCCGCCAGTTCCGCCAGCGGCAAGCCGGCCGTGCGGGTGGCGTAGGCGGCGCGGGCCAGCGCGCCGTCAAGCGGATTGGCCACCGCCGACAGCCAGCGCAGCACGTCGGCCGCTTCCTCGCTGTCGGTAACCGAGTCCTTGTCGGACAGGTACACGCTGGCCACCTTGCGCCGCTGCAGCGCGCGGCGGATGGCGCCCGCCTCGTTGCGGTCGCGCACCAGCACGGCGATATCGGCCGGTTTCAGGCGCTGGAAACCGGCGCCGTCGGCACCCGCGAAACCGGCTTGCGGATCATTGAGTCTGGCGACGATGTCCTGGGCGCAGTGGTTGGCGAAGTATTCGCGATACCGCTCGCTTTTCAGATCCTGTTCGGTGCTGCACGCCACCACCAGCGCCGGCGCGTTGCCAGCGCCAGCGACCAGCCGTTCGGCCCTGCCCTTGGCATCGACCGCGTCGAACGGCAGCGGATTGGCGCGCGTGCCGGGATCGCGGAAGCGGAACGCGCCGCGCCCGAAACCGCCAGCCGCCGCCGTGCCCTCGGCATTGAGAAACAGGTGGTTGACCGCTTCCACCACCGGCCTGGTGGACCGGTAGTTGGTGCCCAGCTGGTAGTGGCGCCCGGTGGTGGCGCGCCGCGCCGCCAGGTAGCTGTGGATGTCGGCGCCGCGGAAACCGTAAATCGATTGTTTGGGGTCGCCAATCAGGAACAGGCCGGTGGCGCGGTCGTTGTCCGCCACCCGGTACAGCAAATCAAAAATCTGGTACTGGTTCGGCGCCGTATCCTGGAATTCATCCACCAGCGCCACCGGGTACTGTTCCACGATGCGCTGGCGCAGCGCTGCCGCATTCTCGCCTTGCAGCGCAGCGTTCAGGCGGTCGAGCATGTCGGCAAAGCCGAACTGGCGGCCGCGTTTTTTCAGCTCCGCCATGCGCCGCGCCACCGAACCGGCAGCGTGGCGGTACAGTGCGTGGGACAGCGGCTCGAACTGGTCGAGCGCTGCGCGCAGCGTGGCGATGGCATCGAAATCGTCCGGCACGGCCGCGCTGCTGTCCTTGGAAAAAGCGTCTTCGATGCCGGCGGGTGTGAGGCGGTTCCAGGCCGTGTCGCTGATGTCGGGCATGACGGCGCCAGGATCACCGGCCCAGGCCCGCAGGCCGTCGAACCACGCGACCAGCGACGCGGCGCGCATCTTGTTACCGTTGAAGAATTTGGGCGTGGCCGCCGTCAGGCCCGCGATCCACTGCTCCATGCGGTTGGCGCGGTCCACCCAGCCGGCTTTGAGGCCGGCCAGCGCCGCCTGCTGTTCGCGCTGCACGCTGGCGATCAGGCTGCCCAGGTTCTGATCGAGGTTTTGGTCGCCGATGATGTCGGCGCGCTTCACCAGCTCGCGGATGGTTTTCTTGAGCACTGCCACGTCGCTCCAGCAGGCCAGCAGCGCTTCCAGCGCCGGGGCGCTCAGCGGATACACCTGCTGGCGCCAGTAATCGTTGGCGGCGTCTTCGAACAGGGCCTGCTCGTCGCTGACCAGTTCTTCGTCGAACAGGCTGCCGCTGTCGAATGCATGCTCGCGCAGCATGCGCTGGCACCATGCGTCGATGGTGAAAATCGCCGCTTCGTCCATGGTTTCCGCCGCCAGCATCAGGCGGTGCGCGGCCTGCTGGCGCGCGCTGCGGTCCGGGTACGATTCCAGTATCGCATCGAGGTAGTCGTCGGCGGCGATGGTCTGGTCCGGCGCCTCCGCATCGACGTTGCGGAAGTACGCCGCCGCCGCCACCAGCCGCTCGCGCACCCGGTTCGACAACTCGCGGGTAGCGGCGCGGGTAAAGGTCATTACCAGGATGTCGGCAGGCAGCAGCGGGCGGCAGTAGCCATCGTCGCCGCCATGGCCCAGCACCAGCCGCACGTACAGCGCCGCGATGGTCCAGGTTTTGCCGGTGCCGGCGCTGGCTTCGATCAGACGCGAGCCATGCAGCGGAAAGGTCAGCGGCGCCAGCTGGTTGGCGTGGTTCTTCAAAATGTCGTTCATGCTGCGTCCCCGCCGTTGGTTGGTGTGATCGGCGCGATGGTGATGCATTGTTCCAGCCACAGCGCCAGCGGGCCGTAGAGCGCGTGCGATACCGCCTCAAAGTCCGGCTGCGCGGCAAGTGCGGCGTAGTCGGGCCACAGGCGCGCCAGGCACAGATCCTGATTTTCGCCACCAATGTCGAAACCGCCGTCGTAAGCGGCGCGGGCGTCGCCATGACCGACCAGCGCCAGCGCCGTCTTGCAGGCAGTGGGCAGTGGCCGGTCCATGCCGTCCTGCCACAGGGCCGCCAGCACGCGCAGCGCCTGCAAGGCCTCGGACTGGTCCAGCGGCAGCATGGTGACGATGGCGTCGCGCGCCACCAGGTAGCCGGTCACGGGCAGGCCGGCAGCGGCGGCGGCCAGCTGGCGCACCCACATGGCAATCAGTTTGTCGCCGCGCGCGCGGCCCTGCTTGTCGGCCACGCGCGACGACATCTGCAACAGCCACACGGTATTGGCGCCGTCGCTGCGCAGCTGGTCGATCCAGTCGTCGAGCCACACCGCGCCCAGGTTCAGGCTCAGGGCCACCTTGGCGGCGGGCCGGTCGTAGCGCGCGCGCAGCACCAGCCACGCGTGGCGCACCGGCGCCAGCGACTCGACCAGCTGGCGCTGATACTGCTGGCCGATCAGGCCGATGGGCAGCACGCCTTCGCGGGCCAGCCGTTCGGCGCGTTCGGTCAGTTTGTCGTGTACTTCTTCGAGCTGCTCGACGTGGGCGTCGTCATCGAGCATGGTGTCTTCCAGCAGATAGCGCTCCAGGGCGTTGAGCGAAAACGGCTCTTCATCCTCGCCCACCTGCGCCGCTTCGCCAAACACCACGGCCAGCCGCTCGCGGAAAAAATAGCGTACCGGCTGGCGCAGGAAACCGGCCAGCGCGCCGAGCTTGAGGCGGAACTTGTCGTCGATGGCAAACGGCGGCAGCACGTCCATCACGGCATCGCGGTCGCCGTCATCCACACCATCTCCCGAGTGGGCCGCGCGCCATTCGCGCGCGTAAGTCAGCAAGCCGTGTTGTTCGAAATAGCGGCGGCTGAACGGTTGCAATGCGTGCTCGGTGGTACGCGCGTGCAGTGTCATGTCCCACCCGGCCCTGAGGTAATCGCACAGCTGCGACACCAGCACCGATGGCGGCTGCTCGCTGTTGTCGCGCACATTGCGGCCCACCCAGCTGATATACAGTTTTTCGCGCGCCGCCAGCACCGCTTCGAGCATCAGGTAGCGGTCGTCGTCGCGGCGCGAGCGATCGCCGGGCCGCGCCATGCCGGGCAGCGCCAGCAGGTCGAAGTCGGCCTTCGGGGCGCGGCGCGGGAAGTCGCCGTCGTTCATGCCCAGCAGGCACACCACGCGGAACGGCACCGCGCGCATCGGCATCAGGGTGCAGAACGTCACGCCGCCCGACACGAACTGGTGGTTCAGCGTGGGTTCATCCATCAGCCCCAGCCACGCTTCGCGCAGCACGGCCAGCGGCACCGGCTCGTCGAACTGCGCGCCTTCGCAGGTTTCCAGCCAGTTGTTGAGGGCATCGTCGAGCTGCGCCAGGGTGAGCCGGTCGCCCTCCGCACCAGCCTTGAAGAAGGCCGCCAGCAGCGCCCGCGCCTGCACGCCCCACTCGGCCGGGGTGCGCGCCTGCGCCAGCGCAGCGCGCCAGTGCAGCAGCGATTCCACCAGCTGCGCCAGCGACCCGGCCAGCGCCGCATCGAGCCCGCCCACTTCAAAATAGGGTTCGATGCCGGCAAAGCTGGCGCTGCCGCCGATACCGCTGCCGGTGCCGCCGCTGGCGTAACCGAGCAGCATGCGCCGCACGCCGAAAATCCAGGCATTCTGTTCGCCGGCCGAGCCCAGTCCGAGGCCGCTGCGGTGGGCATGATCGAGGCCCCAGCGCACGCCCGAGCCTTCGATCCACTGGCCCAGCGTGGGCAGGTCTTCGTCATCGAGCCCGAAGCGCGCGGCCAGCGCCGGCACGTCGAGCAAATCGCGGATTTCGCTCTGGCGGCAGCGCTGCTGCGGCAGCCGCAGCAGCCATTCCAGCGCAACGAGCAGCGGATTGACGCTGCGGTCGTTGACGTCGCCGATCTCGAACGGGATGTAGCGCGGATCGCTGCGGCGGTGCTGGCCGAACACCGCGTGGATCGCGGCGGTAAAGGTATCGATATCGGGCACCATCACCACCACGTCGCGCGGACGCAGCGGCGCGGACCCGGGCGCGCGGGCGAACAGTTGCAGCAGCTGGTCGTGCAGCACTTCCACCTCGCGCTGGACGCTGTGAGTGACGTGGAATTCGATCGAGCGGTCGGTGTCCAGTGGCGGGACGTGCGGATGTTCGGACAGCGGCAGCAGGTCGCGCACGGCGGCCTGCACCTGCGCCAGCAGCGAGTCCCCCTCGTCGTCGCCGAACAGGTCCACGCGCAGCGGCGTGACGGCATCGTCATCCTCGGTGCCCAGGGCGGCGGCGGCTTCGTCGAATTCATCGAGCATGCGGATGAAGTCGCGGCCCTGGCGGCCCCAGGATGCGAGCAGCGGATGGCTGTGCGCGTGCAGCTCTTCCAGCGGAATCGCACCGAGGTCCTGGCCGTTGCGCAGCTGCTGGCGCCGATACGCGGAGCGCAGCAGGTCGCGGCCCTCGATGATGTCGCCCCAGTAGTAGCGACATGGATTGGGCACGGCCAGCACCACTTGCGTGTGCCGCGCCAGCGCGGCCAGCGCTTCGAGCGTCTGGTACGGCAGCGCGGAAACGCCGAAGATCACGATGCGGCGCGGCAGGCGCCCCAGCGGCAGTTCGCCGGCAGCGCTGGCGCGCACGAATTCGGTGTGCACGGTGGCGCGGCCCAGGTCGCGCTCGTGCGGATCGACGTCGGCAATCACGGCGCGCCACAATTGTCCCTGCCAGCGCTGGTCGGGCGCCAGCGGCACAGCGTCGCCGCGCGCCGCGCGCAGCTGGTCGCGGCCGCCGGCCCAGTCGTCGAGCCAGTCGGCGCGGTACACCTGGTACTGGTCGAACAGGTCGGCCAGCCGTTCGGCCAGTTGCAGGCGGCGTTCGGGTTCGCCGTCGGCGAGGAAATGGCGCAGCGGTGCAAACACGGGGTCGGCCAGCAACGTGGGCAGCAGGCGCATCAGGCGCCAGGTGAGCGGCCCCTTGTCGAACGCGGAACGCACCGGCACCCGCTCGCGCCCCAGCATGCCGCGATAGGTCTCCCACAAAAACCGGGCCGGCAGCGCCACGCGGGTAGCGGCGCACACGCGCATTTCCTCGGCCAGCGCAATTTTGAGCCATTCGGCCACGCCGTTGGACTGCACCAGGAAGGTTTCCGCTTCGAGCGCGCCCAGCGGATGGTTGTGCAGCCACTGGAACACGGCGGCGCGCAACTGCTCCATCTGGTTGCCGTGCAAAATCAGCAGGCCGGGGGTGATGCTGGTAGAGGTGACGCTGGAAGGCATAGGACTCTGGTGGGCGAAGCGAAAGGCTGCATTATCGCTCTACCCGGGATCGTAGGCCAGCAGTTCCTGTTCAAACAGCGGGCCCAGCGCCGGCAGCATCGCGTGCATCTGTTCCACCAGCTGGCGCGCCAGGTCCGGGCCCGCATCGCGCGGCGCCTTTTCCAGCGCAAAGCACAGGTTACCGAAGCGCATGGCGCCCACTGCGCGCGCGGACGACTTGATCCGGTGCCCCAGTTCCGACAGCTGTTTCAGGTCAGCTGCGGCCAGCGCGGCGTCCACCTCCACCATGCCGTCGCGCGCCGCGTCGAGGAACAGCAGCGTGTACTTGCGCATCTTGTCCGGCTTGCCGCCAAAGGTTTGCGCCAGCGCCTCCACATCGAACAACTCGCCCTCGATTGCTGGCGGCGCCGGCGCGGCCGCCGGCACAGCAACCGGGACCGGCGCCGGTTCCACGATCGGCGGCAGTTCCACGATCGGTGCCGGTTCCACGATCGTCGGCAGTTCCACGATCGGCAGCGGCACGGGCGGCGGCACCGAGGCGGCGGCCGGCGTGGCAGGCGGCGCGGCGACAGCTGCCGCGCGCGTGTGCAACACCGCCGCGCCGGCGCTGGTGGCGCGGCCATCGGCCATGGTGAAGAACGATGGTGGCGGCGGCGCCACGGGCCGCAGCGCGGCGGCCGGCGTGGCCGCGCGCTGGCTCAGCCACTTGGCCAGCATCGAGAACAGCAGCCGTGGCGCCACCGGCTTGGTCACGAATTCGTCCATGCCGGCGTCCATGCAGCGCTGCTGGTCGTCGCGGCCGGCGTTGGCAGTCATGGCAATCACCAGCGTGCCCGACAACTTGGGGTGGGCGCGGATCAGGCGCGTGGTTTCGTAGCCGTCCATGACCGGCATCTGCACATCCATCAGCACGCAGTCGAAGCGCTCCTTGAGCAGCAGGTCGATCGCTTCCTTGCCGTTGTTGGCCACGCACACGGTGGCGCCGCTGTCTTCCAGCAGTTCCTGGCCCACCTGCTGGCTGAAGATATTGTCTTCCACCAGCAGGATCGACGCGCCGCGTATGCTGTCGAGCACCTCGGGCTGCACGGCGTCGTGCAGCGCGTCGCCCACCTGCGCCAGGATGTGCACCGGCTTGGCCAGGCGCGCCGTGAACCAGAAGGTGCTGCCCTCGCCTCGCCGGCTCTCCACGCCCACGCTGCCGCCCATCAGCTCCGCCAACTGCTGGCTGATGACCAGGCCCAGGCCCGTGCCGCCGTAGCGCCGCGTGGTCGAGGTGTCGGCCTGGTGGAACGACTGGAACAGCTGCGCCACCTCGTCGTCGGTCATGCCGATGCCCTGGTCCTGCACCTCGAAGCGCACCATCAGGTGGCTGTCGCGGTCCTCCAGCATGCGGGCGCGCACGAATACCCGGCCGCGTTCGGAAAACTTGATGGCGTTGCTGGTGAAATTGATCAGTACCTGTTCGAGGCGCAGCGGATCGCCGCGCAGCTGGCGCGGCAGGTCGGGCTGCAGCTCGTACACCAGCTCCAGCCCGCGCGCCGTGGCCAGGTCGCCCAGCTGGCTGGTCAGGTTGGACAGCAGCATGTCGAGCGAAAAATCGAGCACTTCGAGGTCCATCTTGCCCGCCTCGATCTTGGAAAAATCGAGGATGTCGTTGATGATGCCCAGCAGGTGCTGGCCCGAGTGGTAGATCTTTTGCAGGTAGTCGCGCTGCTTCGGATGGGTGACCGTCTTGAGCGCCAGGTGCGCCATGCCGATGATGCTGTTCATCGGCGTGCGGATCTCGTGGCTCATATTCGACAGGAAATCGCTCTTGGCGCGATTGGCGGTATCGGCCCGCTCCTTGAGCTGGTGCAGTTCCGTGACATCGGTGGCCACCCCGATCACGGCCGTCACCGTGCGGCCGAGCGTGACCGGCACCCGCACGTTCCAGCGGTGCTGCGTCACCCCGCCCGGTTCGACAAACTGGGTCTCGCCGGCGCGCTTGACGCCGTCGGCAAACACGGGCCGCTCCAGCGCCCACGCGGCATCGGCCTGGTCCTCGGCCATCAGCTCGCGATCGAGCTTGCCCACGATTTCCGCCACCGGCAGCCCCATATGGTCGGCCATCTTGGGATTGACATAGATGTAGCGCCGGTTCTGGTCCTTCATGTAGACGTGGGCGTCGACGTTGTTGAGCACCGTATCGAGCAGCACGCGGTGCTTGACGGCGCGCCGGCGCGACGAATACAGCACTGCCAGGTAGCTGTACAGCAGCAGCGTGCCGCCGCCGCCCACCAGCCCCGCCGCCAGCGGGAAGTAAAAATCGAAGCCGCTGCGCAGCGCGGCCTTGCGAACCTGGAATTGCGCCTTCCACAGGGCGCCATTGAAGTCGACCGGCAGCACCGATTCGAAGTAATCGCCGCGATCGGCCTCGGTGAGCGGCGGCACGGCAGCAAGCGCAAGGTCGTTGTACAGCAGCCGGTCGCGCGGCTCGATCACCAGCCGGCGCCGTTCGGGATCGATGCTGCCGTCCGCGTACAGGTTCAGGTGCACGCCGCGCACCGTCATTTCGTCGAGCGCGCCCTGCATCAGCCGCGCCACCGAAAAGCTCAGGCCCACCGTGCCGCGATAGGCGGCGCGGCGCGCGGCCGCATCGCGCAGCGGCAGATTGCGGCGGTAGACCGGCAGGCGCATGGCAAACACGCCCGGCGCCGCCACCCCGGCGACGGGCGCACGGGCGGCGTTCACCAGGTACGGTTCGCCCGCCTCGGGCGCCCAGTCCATCGCCACCACGGCAGGAAACTGCAGCGGCAGGTCGAGGCCATCGACGTATTGCTGGAATTGCAGGCGCGTGAGGTCATCGCTGGTCTGGAACAGCGCGGCCAGGCCCCGCGTGACATCGGCGTAAGCCTTGATGCGCGCGGAAATCGCGTACTGTGAGCTGCGGGCCAGGTTCTCGAAGCGCTGGCGCGCGTCGGTATCGACGATGCGCGCCCCCACCCCGTAGGCAATCGCGCCGATCACCAGCGCGAGCATCCAGCCGGCGCCCCAGAACAGCAGGCGCGAGCCTGTCACAGATTTTCCGCTTGTACCCGATTTGAGCATGACTATCGCTTCGCTAACGCAAAAAGTTGCATCAGAAGCATACTATTAATGCCGAAATGAAACCACTGTAAGATTTGGTGAGAATTGGACAAACGCCGCTGAAACCACGGCGTGGGCACCGCTTCGCCCTTCGGTTGCCATTGAGTTGACAGATTGTTACAATCAAATGCGTTTCCCCCACGCCACACCCGCCCCGAGGATCCTGTCGATGACTACCCCGCCCGATTTGAACGACCAGCTCGACGTCAAGCTGCTGCTGCAAACCTTGATGGCCCTGAAAAAAGGCGATTTCTCGGCCCGCATGCCGTCCGACCTGACTGGCGTGGCGGGCAAGGTTGCCGATACCCTCAACGAGATCATCGAGACCAAGGAAAAAATGGTCCACGTGGTCACGGAAGTGAGCCGGGTGGTGGGCCGCGAGGGCCGGCTGTCGCAGCGCGCGCAAACGCCGAACATGACCGGCGGCTGGGCCACCATCATCAGCGCAGTCAATACCCTGATCGACGACCTGGTACGGCCAACGAGCGAGATGGCGCGCGTGATTGGCGCCGTGGCCAAGGGCGACCTGTCGCAGACCATGGCGCTGGAAGTGGACGGCATGCCGCTGCGTGGCCAGTACCTGAGCGCGGCCACCACCGCCAACACCATGGTGGAACAGCTGCTGTCGTTCTCGTCGGAGGTAACGCGGGTAGCGCGCGAAGTGGGCACCGAGGGCAAGCTCGGAGGCCAGGCGCAGGTGAAGGGCGTGGCCGGCACCTGGAAAGACTTGACCGACTCGGTCAACTCGATGGCCGGCAACCTCACCTCGCAGGTGCGCAACATCGCCGAAGTGACCACTGCCGTGGCCAATGGCGACCTGTCGAAGAAAATCACGGTGGACGTGCGCGGCGAGATCCTGCAACTGAAGGACACCATCAACGTCATGGTGGACCAACTGCGTTCGTTCGCCTCGGAAGTGACGCGGGTGGCGCGCGAGGTGGGTACGGAAGGAAAATTGGGCGGCCAGGCATACGTGCCCGGCGTGGGCGGCACCTGGAAGGACCTGACCGACAACGTCAACTTCATGGCATCGAACCTGACCGACCAGGTGAGGAATATCGCTGCCGTGACCACGGCCGTGGCCAACGGCGACCTGTCGAAAAAGATCACGGTGGACGTCAAGGGCGAAATCCTGGAACTGAAAGACACCTTCAACGTGATGGTCGATCAATTGCGCTCGTTCGCATCGGAAGTGACGCGGGTGGCGCGCGAGGTGGGCACCGAGGGCAAACTCGGTGGCCAGGCCAACGTTTCGGGCGTGGCCGGCACCTGGAAGGATCTGACGGAAAACGTCAACCAGCTGGCGGCCAACCTCACCAACCAGGTGCGCGACATCGCCGCCGTGACCACGGCCGTGGCGCGCGGCGACCTCTCGAAAAAAATCACGGTGGACGTCAAGGGCGAGATCCTGGAACTGAAAGACACCATCAACGTGATGGTGGACCAATTGTCGTCGTTCGCGTCGGAAGTGACGCGGGTGGCGCGCGAGGTGGGCACCGAGGGCAAACTGGGTGGCCAGGCCAATGTGTCGGGCGTGGCCGGCACCTGGAAGGACTTGACCGAAAACGTCAACCAGCTGGCCGCCAACCTCACCAACCAGGTGCGGGCAATTGCCGAAGTGGCCACCGCCGTCACGCGCGGCGACCTGTCGCGGTCCATCCAGGTGGAAGCGCGCGGCGAGGTGTCGTACCTGAAGGACAACATCAACGAGATGATCCGCAACCTCAAGGACACCACGCTCAAGAACGCCCAGCAGGACTGGCTCAAGACCAACCTGGCGCGCTTTACCCGGCTGCTGCAGGGCCAGCGCGATTTGCAGGCTGTCACCCGGCTGATCCTGTCCGAACTGGCGCCGCTGGTCTCGGCCCACCACGGCGTGTTCTACATGATGGATGCGCAGTACGCCGATGCGCGCCTGCGCATGATCGCCAGCTACGGCTACCGGTCCAGCCGCAAGCTGCCCACGTCGTTCCTGCCGGGCGAAGGGCTGGTGGGCCAGTGCGCGCTTGAAAAAACCCGCATCTGGCTCACCGACGTGCCGCGCGATTACATCGTGGTCTCGTCGGGTCTCGGCGCGGCGCCGCCCAACAACATCGTGGTGCTGCCGATCCTGTTCGAACAGCAGGTCAAGGCGGTAATCGAGATCGCCTCGCTCGACCGGTTTACCGATACCCACCTGTCTTTCCTCGACCAGTTGATGGAATCGATCGGCGTGGTGCTCAACACCATCGAGGCCAACAGCCGCACCGAGTCGCTGCTCACGCAGTCGCAGTCGCTGGCGCAGGAACTGCAGCAGACCAACCAGGAGCTGGCGGAAAAGGCGCGCCTGCTGTCCGAGCAGAATATCGAGGTGGAACGCAAGAATCGCGAAGTGGAACAGGCCAAGCTGGCGCTGGAAGAAAAAGCCACGCAGCTGGCGCTGTCGTCCAAGTACAAATCCGAGTTCCTGGCGAATATGTCGCACGAGCTGCGCACGCCGCTCAATTCGCTGCTGATCCTGGCCCAGCAACTGGGCGACAACCCGGACGGCAACCTGTCGGGCAAGCAGGTGGAATTTGCCCGCACCATCCACGGCTCCGGTTCCGACCTGCTCACGCTCATCAACGACATTCTCGACCTGTCGAAGATCGAATCGGGCACCGTCACGCTCGACGTGGCGGAGTACCGCTTCCAGACCCTGCGCAACTACGTGGAGCGCACGTTCCGCCACATGGCCGAAGCCAAGCACCTGGGCTTCTCGGTGGACCTGCGCGACAACCTGCCCGCCGCCGTGATGACCGACACCACGCGCTTGCAGCAGGTGCTGAAAAACCTGCTGTCGAACGCCTTCAAGTTCACCACCCACGGCCAGGTGGCGCTGGTGATCGGCCTGGTGGAAGGCGGTTTTTCCAGCGACCACCCCACGCTCGGCCATGCCGACGCGGTGCTGGCGTTTGCGGTGAGCGACACCGGCGTGGGCATCGCCGGCGACAAATTGCAGCTGATTTTCGAGGCGTTCCAGCAGGCCGATGGCTCCACCGCACGCAAATACGGCGGCACGGGCCTGGGCCTGTCGATCTCGCGCGAACTGGCACGGCTGCTGGGCGGCGAGATCCGGGTGGAATCGGTGGTGGGCAGCGGTTCCACGTTCACCCTGTTTTTGCCGTATAACCGCGCCGGCTTTGTCGATCATGCCGACCACCACGCCCTGCGCGCGCCACGGCTGGCGGCGCTGCCTGCACCGGAGGCGATCCTGCCGGCACTGCAGGACGACGAAGAAGTGGACTACCACGACGACCGCGCGCAGGTGACGCCGGGCGAACCATCGGTGCTGATCATCGAGGACGACGAGCGCTTCGCCGCCATCGTGCTGGACTTCGCCCGCGAAAACGGCTTCAAGGGCATCGTCACCGCGCGCGGCGACTCGGCCCTGAGCCTGGCGCGCGACTACCTGCCGTCGGCCATCCTGCTCGACCTCGATCTGCCCGACATCGACGGCTTTACGGTGCTGGAGCGTCTCAAGCGCGATCCGGGCACGCGCCACATTCCGGTGCACGTGCTGTCCAATCTGCGCGAGCGCGAACGGGCGCTGCGCCTGGGCGCCATCTCGTACCTGAACAAGCCGGTGGACCGCGACGAACTGCAGCAGGAATTCGCCCGCATCCAGAAGTTTTTACTGGGCGGCCAGCGCAGCCTGCTGGTGGTGGACGACGACGCCACCCAGCGCGACGCCATCGTGGCCCTGATCGGCGCCGCCGACCTGCGCATCGTGGCGGTGGGCACGGGCCTGGCGGCGCTGGAGGCGCTGCGCGAGCAGCGCTTCGACTGCATGGTGCTGGACCTGACGCTGCCCGACATCAGCGGCTTCGACCTGCTCGACACCATCGCTAGCGATCCGGCGCTGCACGATCTGCCGGTGGTCATCAACACCGCCAGCGATCCCGATCCCAAGTCGCTGGCGCGCCTCAAGGGCAATGCCAAGAGCATCGTCATCAAGGACGCGCGCTCGCCCGAGCGACTGCTGGACGAAACCGCGCTGTTCCTGCACCGGGCCACCGCCAGTTTGCCGGAAGCCCAGCGCCGCATGATCGAGGAAATCCACGAAGCCGACGGCGGCCTGGCAGGCCGCAAGGTGCTGATCGTCGATGACGACCTGCGCAATATCTTTGCGCTGTCGTCGCTGCTGGAACGCCAGCAAATGCAGGTATCGTTTGCCGAAAATGGCCGCGACGGCATCGAAGTGCTGGAACGCGACCCGACCATCGAGATCGTCCTGATGGACATCATGATGCCGGAAATGGACGGCTACGACACCATGCGCGCCATCCGCCGTCTGCCCAAATTCCGCTCGCTCCCCATCATCACGCTCACCGCCAAGGCCATGAAGGGCGACCGCGACAAATGCATCGCCGCCGGCGCCTCCGACTACATCACCAAGCCGGTGGACGTGGCGCAGCTGCTGTCGCTGATGCGGGTATGGCTGCATTGACAGAATACGGCGATCACCGTAGATTCAATGGTGGCTTACCGAGCCACCCAACCAATAAAAAAGGAAGAGCATGCAACGCAGCCTGATTTCAATCGCCGTGATGGCGTCCCTGGCCCTTACCTCCGGCCTGACCCATGCAGCACCGGCGCCAACCGCCGCCAAGAGCGCGCAGGTCACCACCCAGCTGCCGCGCAATGCAGTGCCCACCCATTACGCGCTGTCGCTGGTGCCCGATGCCGCCCACAGCACGTTCAGCGCCAGCGTCACCATTGCGCTCACCGTCACCCGTGCCACCGACAGCCTGACACTGAACGCGGCCGACCTGAAGTTTTCCGCCGCCGCGCTCAGCACCGGCGCCGGCCAGCCGCCGCAGGCCGCCACCGCGATCGACCTCGACGCCGACAAGCAGACCGCCACCTTCCGCTTCGGCCGCCAGCTGGCGCCGGGCAGCTACCAGCTCAAGCTCGATTACACCGGCGTGATCGGCACCCAGGCCGCCGGCCTGTTCTCGCTCGACTACCAGAACGGCGGCGCCGACAAGCGCGCGCTGTACACCCAGTTCGAAAACTCCGAAGCACGGCGCGTGATTCCATCGTGGGACGAGCCGTTTTACAAGGCCACGTTCGCGCTGGAAGCGACCATACCCGCTGGCCAGATGGCGGTGTCCAACATGCCGGTCACGTCCACCACCAGGCTGGCCGACGGCCGCGAGCTGGTGCGCTTTGCCACGTCGCCCAAGATGTCCACCTATCTGCTGTTCTTCGGCCTGGGCGAATTCGAACGCGCCACCACCACCGAGGGCGGCACCGAAATCGGCGTGGTCACCCAGAAGGGAGCGCTGGGCCAGGCCCAGTTTGCGCTCGATTCGTCGCGCGACGTGCTGCGCGAATATAACGACTACTTTGGCGTCAAGTATCCGCTGCCCAAGCTGGACAACATCGGTGCGCCGGGCCAGAGCCAGTTTTTCAGCGCCATGGAAAACTGGGGCGCCATCTTCACTTTCGAATACGCGATCCTGCTCGACCCGCGCACGGCCACCCAGCAAAACCGCGAGTCGGCCTTTGTCACGGCTGCCCACGAAATCGCCCACCAGTGGTTCGGCAACCTGGTTACCATGGCCTGGTGGGACGACCTGTGGCTCAACGAAGGTTTCGCGTCGTGGATGGAATCGCGCACCACCGCGCGCCTGCATCCGGACTGGGACTGGGGCCTGCATGCCGTGCACACGCGCGAAGGCGCCATGGGCCGCGACGCGCTGGCCGCCACGCACCCGGTGGTGCAGCGTATCGCCACCGTGGAGCAGGCCAGCCAGGCGTTTGACAGCATCACTTACCAGAAGGGCGAGGCGGTCATCCGCATGCTGGAAAATTACGTGGGCGAAGACGCGTGGCGCAGCGGCGTACGCAACTACATTGCCAAGCATGCGTATGGCAACACCGTGTCCGACGACCTGTGGACCGAAGTGGAAAAAACCGCGCACAAACCGGTAACGGCGATTGCCCACGACTTTACGCTGCAGCCGGGCGTGCCGCTGATCCGCGTGGCCGATGCCGTATGCAAGAACGGCAAGTCCACCATCGCCCTCACCCAGGGTGAATTCTCCAAGGACCAGCCACACAAGAAGCCATTGAGCTGGCGCGTGCCGGTCATCGCCCAGACCGTGGGCGGCACCACCGTGCGCACCGTGGTGGAAGGCGGCAAGGCCACCCTCACCCTGCCCGGCTGCGGCGCCGTGCTGGTGAACCCGGGCCAGAGCGGCTACTACCGCACGCTGTACGCGCCCAAGGCGTTTGCCGCGCTGGCGGCGCGCTTCGCGGCGCTGCCAGCCATCGATCAAATGGGCCTGCTGGCCGATGCCTGGGCACTGGGCATGACCGGCGACATGCCGGCATCCGGTTACCTCGACCTGGTGAACACCACGCCGGCGGACGCCGCACCGCAGGTATGGCAGGACATCGCTGCCGTGCTGGCCGGCCTGCACGCCAGCTACGAGGGCAAGCCGGAACAGCGCAAGGTGCTCGACCGCTTTGCCGTGGCGCGCCTGGCGCCGGTGCTGGCCCGCATCGGCTGGGATGCAGGCAAGGACGAAAAGGTGCCCGTATCGAACCTGCGCGCCACGCTGATCGGCGCCCTGGGCGCGATGGGCGATCCGGCGGTGGTGGCCGAAGCGCGCCGCCGCTATGCGCTGCGCACCACCGAACCGGCGGCAATGCCGGCAGCGCTGCGCCGCCCCATCCTGGGCGTAGTCGCCGCCAACGCCGATGCTGCCACGTGGGATGCGCTGCACGCCGAAGCGCGCGCCGAGCAGACCGCCATGATCAAATCCGAGCAGTATGGTTTGCTGGGCGCCGCCAAGGATCCGGTGCTGGCGCGCCGCGCCCTGGCCCTGGCACTCACCGACGAAGCAGGTGCCACCAACAGTGCCGGCATCATCAGCCGCGTGGCCGGCGAGCACCCGGATCTGGCGTTCGATTTCGCCATCGCCAACCGCGAGCAGGTGGAGAAAAAGATCGACGCCACGTCGCGCAGCCGCTACTTCCCGGGCCTGGGCGGCCGCTCGGCCGATCCGGCCATGATCGGCAAGTTGAACACGTACGCCGACCAGTACCTGGCGGCAGACGCGCGCGGCGACGTCAAAACCGCGATCGCCTCGATCCAGTACCGCATCAAGGTGCGCAACGAACGGCTGCCGCAGATCGACGCGTGGCTGGCCAAGCAGCAGTAGGCTGCGGGCAAAAAAAACCAGCATCATCGTGAGATGACGCTGGTCGCAAAACGCTCGAAAGCGTGGGGATGGCCTGGAGTTCGATGGCTGTTTCAAGGGCGCCACCTGAACGAATCTGTGCCGGGCTAAAGGTCCGGCAGCCGGGCGCGCAGCTGAACTGCGCGCTACAGGTGGTACTTTGCCAGCGAATCGAAAAGGCAGGCTTAGGACTTCATTAAGTACTGTCTTTGGGGAGGGTTGGTGCCGGTGTTTCAGGCCACCGGCCAGCCCGCTGAGTCATGTTCCGTGAAATCCCGTGCCTGCCTGGACGCGGTGACCAGCTGGAACATGCTGGTGTCAGCGCATCGGATCATAATCGGGCAATATGACGGCCACATGACCCACAACGATAAATAAAGAATAACGATGTTTTTAATTTCACCACACCGCTGCCGGCGCGTGGCGGCTGCCGCCGTCCTGATACTGGCCGGCTGCACACCGTTACCGCCACCGGCGCCGGTGGCCACGCCGCTCGCTGCTCCAGCAGCTGCGGTCGCCGCCGCACCGGCCGCCACGCCGGTGCCAGCGGCCGCCCCTCTGCAGATCGACAGCGCCGCCTCGCTGATCGCCGTGACCGTGCGGCGCGGCGGCGTGCTGGCGCGGCTCGGGCACGACCACGTGGTGGCTGCGCGCACCATCACCGGCACCGTTACGCCGGCCGAGCACCGCGCGCAGTTCCAGTTCCGCCTCGACCAGATGACGGTGGACGAGCCGGCGCTGCGCGCTATCGCCGGCCTGGACAAGCAGCCGTCGCAGGACGCCATCGACGGCACCCGCACCAATATGCTGACCAGGGTGCTCGACGCCGACCGCTATCCGCTGGTGCAGGTGCAGGTCACGGGTGCCGGACCGCTGCTGCGGGCGGCAATCACCTTGCATGGCGTAACGCGCGAGTACGACATCCCGGTAGCGATCGACCAGCAGGACGGCAGCCTGACCGTGACCGGCACCGTCAGCCTGAAACAGACCGATTTCGGCCTGGTGCCGTTTTCGGTAATGGGCGGCGCCATGGCGGTGCAGGACCAGCTGGAGCTGCGCTTCACGCTGGTGGCCCGCTAGGCACTCCGGCCGTGGCAGCGCGGACCCCAAAAAAAAAGCCCGCAACACAAAGGCGCGGGCCAAAAATTTCAAATCGGGAGAGACTTGAAAGAGCAAGGACAGTATCTCGCCTGCGCATGACGGCGTGATGACATCGGCGCCCTCGCGGCAAAAATAATCAACGCGAAATAATCAGCTTCAATCCCAGGCCGACAAACACCGCGCCCGCCACCCGGTCCATCCACATGCCCGCGCCGGGGTGGCGGTTGATCCACGCGCCCACCGCGCCGGAAAAATATCCAAGCAGCGAAAACAGCACCATGGCCTGCGCCGTGAACAGCAGGCCCAGTTGCGCGGTCTGCCAGCTGGCGTCGCCGCGCCCGGTCACCACGAACTGCGGTAAAAACGACAGGAAGAACAGCACCACCTTGGGATTGATGGCATTGGCGAACAATCCCTTGGCAAACAGCCGGCCCAGGCTTTCATCGGGCAGGCGGGCGCTGTCCACGCGCGCCCCGCCCCGGCTGCGCAAGGCGCCAATGCCCAGCCAGACCAGGTAGGCGCCGCCAGCGAGCTTGAGCGCGCCAAACGCCGTGGGCGACGCGGCGATCAGCGCACTGACGCCCAGCGCCGCCAGCACCGTGTGACTGAGGCAGCCCAGCGCGCAACCGATGCCGAAGGCCATGCCCTGGCGGCGCCCGCGCGCCATGCCAACGCTGAGCACCATCAGGTTATCCGGCCCCGGCGACGCAGTAATCAGCAACGCCGCGCCAAGGAAACCGATGAATTGTTCTGGCGATATTAACAAGAAAGCCTCTCTGCTTGCGTTGATAGAAGGTGAACCCGCCATCATAGCCGTACCGTCGCGATCCGGAAACGGCCACCATCATATTTTCTTGAATCAACTTATTCTCGTATAAAATGAGCACAGTCCTGCCACCGCCACGGCGGCCCCGATCTTCATAACCAAAGCTTGCACGATGCATCACGCGCTGAGCGGCTACGCCGTCCGAGTCATCCGCTACCTGACGACGCCGCTGTTACTGGTACAGCTGCTCCTGCTGTGCCTGGTGCTGCCGCCCGCCGCGCAGGGCCAGACCATCGCGCTCGATCACGCCAGCATCGACATCGCCGCTACCGGCAAGCTGTATCGCGACGAAGGCGAACTGGCGCCAGCCACGGCGGCCGCGCTGCCCGCCATGATCGCCAGCCTGCGGCCGGCGCCCAAGGTGGACCTGCTGGGCGGCGCTTACTGGCTGGTGGCCGAGCTGCGCAACGACGGCCGCCAGACCAGCTGGGTCATCGATCCCAACGACACCCTGATCGACCTGGTGGACATTTACCTGTACGCGCCGGACGGCACCCTGCGCGTGCTGAAAACCGGTTACCGCCAGCCGCATGACTACCTGCTCCATTACGGCAAGGACGTCGAGCTGGAACCGGGCCAGACTTACCAGGTGCTGATCCGCTTTTCCAGTCCCTATTACGCGCGCGGGCCGATGTTTGCGGCGCTGCCACGCGCCGACTACCAGCAGCTGGTGGCGCGCGAAAACGTGTTGATCATCGGCTCCATCGGCGCGCTGCTCGCGCTCACGGTGTTCAACTTCTTCATTTATTCGATCACCCGCGACCGCTCGTCGCTGTACTACTCGCTGTATGTGCTGTGCTACGCGGTGGCCTGGGGCATGACCTTCCACCTGTCGGCCGACATGTTCGACTGGCACGACCTGCACTGGCACTACGTGCCGTTCTTCCTGCTGCCGGTCATCAGCACCCTGTTCTACACCAATTTCCTGCGCCTCGAGCAAACCGCGCCACGCCTGTATCGCCTCAGCCGCATCAACATCGTGCTGCCGCTGCTCACGCTGCCCACCTGCTTTTTCGCGCTCAGCTACGCCCATACCATTGCCACCATCGTGATTGCGATATGGGTGTCGATGGCGCTGGTCACCGGCATCATTGTCTGGCGCCGCGGCTACCAGCCGGCGCGCTTTTTCGTGCTGGGCTTCCTGGCATTGCTGTTACCGAGCCTGGTGATCCTGCCCGCCAACGTGGGCCTGATCCCGGCGCTGGTCACCAACGCCCAGTTGTTTACGCTGTTGGGCGGCACGCTGGACGGCGTGCTGCTGGCGTTTGCGCTGGCCGACCAGATCCGCCTGCTGCGCAACACGCTGGAACAGCGGGTGCAGGAACGCACGGCCGAACTCACCGAGGCCAAGGAGCACGCGGAAGTGGTAAGCCGCCACCGCATCGACTTCCTGTCCGCCATGAGCCACGACATCCGCACCCCGCTGGCCGGCGTGATCGGCATGATCAAGTTCGCCATGCGCGACCAGTCGGTGCGCGGGCGTACCGAGGAATACCTGCGCATCGGCCTGCAGAACAGTGAGTCGCTGCTGGCCATCCTCAACGACATCCTCGATTTTTCCAAGATCGACGCGGGTCGCCTGTCGATTGAAACCGTGGACTTCGACCTGACCGCGCTGATCGACGACGCCATCGGCATCCTGCAAGGCCAGGCCGACGCCAAAAGCCTGCTGCTGCGCTGCGAACTGGCGCTGGACATGCCGCGCTTCGTGCGCGGCGACCCTACCCGGCTGCGCCAGATCCTGCTCAATTTGCTGGGCAACGCCATCAAGTTTACCGACCGCGGCGAAGTGCGGCTGCACGCCACGGCGCTGCACGGCGTTGATGGCCGCTCCAGCGTCAGCTTCGACGTCACCGACACCGGCCCCGGCATCCCGCCCGAAACGCTGCCACGGCTGTTCCAGAAATTCGAGCAGGCCGACCATTCCACCACGCGCCGCTACGGCGGCACCGGCCTGGGACTGGCCATCTGCAAGGAGCTGGTGGAACTGATGGGTGGATCGATTGCTGCCGAGAGCCGGGTGGGCGTAGGTTCCACCTTCAGCTTCACGCTGCCGCTGGCCGTGGGTTCCGCGCCGGCGGCGGGTCCGGATACGGGACCGCACCGGGAGTATCACGCCTACCGCCTGCGCATCCTGTGCGCCGAGGACGTGCGCACCAACCAGATCATCATCAGCACCCTGCTGGAAAACATGGGCCACGATATCCGCATCGTGGAAAACGGCCTGCAGGCGCTGCATGCGTTGAGCACCGCCGCCTACGACCTGGTGCTGATGGACGGCCGCATGCCGATGATGGATGGCGAACAGGCCACGCGCCTGATCCGCGCCGGCGGCAACGAGGACTACCGCATGCTCGATCCGGGCGTGCCGATCATCGCCCTCACGGCCAACGCCAGCGACCATGACCGCGCGCGCTACCTCGGCGTGGGCATGGACGGCTTCCTGTCCAAGCCGGTGGATGAACGGCTGCTGTTCGATCAGCTGGAAAAAATCATCGCCCTGCACCTGAGCCGCGGACGGCCGCTGCGCGCCATCGATCCGGCCCAGCTGCCCGGCGCGCGCCATGCCGACCTCGACGCCCAGTTCGGCGTGGCGCCCGAGCGCCGCCGCGCCGGCAACGCTGGCGATACGGGCGCGGTGCAGATCATGCCGCTGGCCGGCCTGTCGCACAAGCACCTGCAACGGATTACCCAGGCATTCCTCGACGAAGCGCCGCGCCGCATGGCCACCGCCCGTGCTGCCGTCCGTGCCGGCAATGCGGCCGCAGCGGCAGCCGCCATCCACGCGCTCAAGGGCAGCGCCGGCTACCTCAGTTCCAACCACCTGCACGCGCTGTGTTCGGAGCTGGAAGCGGAAGCCGGGGCGGGCCGCCTGCAACACGTGGCCGACATGCTGGCCGACGTGGAGGCCGCGCTGGACCAGGCGTGCGCCGATTTGCAGGCATCGGCCAGCGCCGCTGCCGCCGAGATCTGAGGCCCGCGCCTGCAAGCCGCGCGGTTTTGCGCGACAATGGCAGCCTCAGGTAACCAGAACATCGGAATGTCATGACTGTTTCCCCCACCGCCGCCGCACCGGCCGATTCCGCACTGGCCGAACGCGACGGCCTGCCGCCCGATGCGCGGCGCTGGGCCATGCTGTCGGTCGCCATCGGCGTCGGCATGGCGTCGCTCGATACGGCGATTGCCAACACCGCGCTGCCCGCCATTGCCGAACAGCTGCACACCACGCCGGCCGCCTCGGTCTGGATCATCAATATCTACCAGTTGGCGATGGTCGCCACCCTGCTGCCGTTTGCCGCGCTGGGCGAAGTGGTGGGCTATCGCCGCGTGGCCATGTTCGGCATGGTCGTGTTCACGGTGGCGTCGCTGGCGTGCGCGCTGGCCTGGTCGCTGCCGTCGCTGGTGGTGGCGCGGCTGTTCCAGGGCATCGGCGGCGCTGCGCTGATGGGAGTGAACACTGCGCTGCTGCGGGTCATCTACCCGGCCAGGCTGCAGGGGCGCGGCTTCGGCTTCAATTCGCTGGTGGTGGCGACGTCGTTTGCGGTGGGGCCCACGGTGGCCTCGCTGGTGCTGGCGGCGGCGTCGTGGCCGTGGCTGTTTGCCATCAATGTACCGCTCGGTATCATCGCCATTGTTATGGCGCAGCGCGCACTGCCGGCCAATGCGCTGGCCGGCCACAAGATCGATGTGCTGACGGTTATCTACAATATGTTCGCGTTCGGCCTGCTGATCCTGGCCTTCGGCGAAGGCGCGCATTTGCAGGACTGGCACACGCTGGTGCCGGAGATCGCTCTGACGATTGTGTTCTTCGTGCTGCTGCTGCGGCGCCAGGCCGGCCACACGGCGCCGATGCTGCCGGTGGACCTGTTCCGCCGGCCGCTGTTCGCGCTGTCGTCGCTCACTGCCATGTGCACGTTTGCCGCACAAGGACTGGCGTTCGTCTCACTGCCATTCTTTTTCGAGCACACGCTGGGCCGCTCGCCCATCGAAACGGGATTTTTGATGACGCCATGGGCGGTGCTGGTGGCAGTGATGGCGCCGATTGCCGGGCGCCTCAGCGATAAGTATTCGCCGGGCGTACTGGGTGGGATCGGTCTGGCGCTGCTGTCGTCCGGGCTGGTGGCAATGCTGATGCTGCCCGCGCAACCGACCGCCTTCGACATCGGCTGGCGCATGGCCTGGTGCGGCATCGGCTTCGGCTTCTTCCAGGCGCCCAATTTGAAGGCGATCATGGGCAGCGCGCCCAAGTCGCGCGCGGGCAGCGCCAGCGGCATCGTCGCCACGTCGCGCCTGACCGGACAAGCCACCGGCGCGGCGCTGGTGGCATACTGCTTCACCATTTCCGCGGCCAACGGCACGCGCTACGCACTGATGCTGGGCGCAGCGTTTGCCGCCGTGGCATGCGTGGCCAGCTTTTCCCGCATGGCTTTTACAGCCCCGGAAGATTAAAGCGCCTGCTCCAGCGCATCGATGAACACCCGGGTCTTGGCAGGCATCAGCCGCCGCCCGGGGAACACGGCCCATGCCGTCACCTGCGGGAACGACCATTCCGGCAGTACCCGCACCAATTCCCCCTTCTCCACATACGGCCGCGCAATCGCTTCGGTGGAGGCGCCGATGCCGATGCCGGTGCCGGCCATGCGCACCAGCAGTTCGGGCGAATTGGCCAGCACCCGCACCGGCAGCTCGCGCTCCCACTGCACCTTGGCGCGCGTGAGCGACCAGCGGATCAGGCCATTGACCCGGGGCGGCAAGCTCAGTAAATCGTGACGAAACAGATCGTCGGGATGCTCGGGCAGCCCGCGCACGCTGGTGTAGCGCGGCGAGGCATACAGCGCCAGCGAACTGACACTGATGCGACGCGCGGCCAGCGTGGCGTCGTCGGGTAAATCGCCCATGCGGATGGCCAGGTCGTAGTTCTCCCCCACCAGGTCCACCCGCCGTGGCGACAGGTCCAGCTCCAGTGCAATGGCCGGGTATTTATCCAGGAATGCCGCCAGCACGGTGCTCATTGCCACGTTGGCGAAATCGGCTGGCATCGACACCCGCAGCAAGCCGCTCGGCGCGCCCTGGCGGTGCTGGGCCAGGGCACCGGCGGCTTCGGTTTCGTCGGCCACGCGGCGCGCATGCTCGAGCAGGCTGGCGCCGAACTCGGTAAGCATCAGCTTGCGCGTGGTGCGCTGGAGCAGGCGTTCGCCCAGATGCGCCTCCAGCAGCGAGATGCGGCGCGAGACGGTGGACTTCGGTAATTGCACGCGCTCGGCAGCGAGACTGAAGCTGCCGCATTCGACGATGCGGGCAAACAGCAGCAAATCGGCGGGGTCGATATCCATAATCTATTGTTCCTGATTATTCATGATTGTTCCATCAGTGGATGAATGTTATCCATTTTAATGGATTCCGGATTGGTTTTGAAACGATTAAAGTAAACCCATCGCAGCACACAACCCGCAGTGCCCAACCAATACCAGGAGCCCCACCATGAACATCTTGCAAATCAACTCCAGCGCCCGCAGCACCGGTTCCGAATCCACCCGCCTGGCCGACGCCATCGTCGCCCGGCTGCAAGCGGCCAACCCCGGCGCCACCGTGACCCGCCGTGACCTGGCCGCCGCGCCGCATCCGGTGCTGGACGAAACCACGCTGCAAGCCCTGTTCACGCCGGCCGACCAGCGCACGCCGGAACAGGCAGCCCGCGTGGCGCTCGACGATGCGCTGATCGCCCAGGTGCTGGCGGCAGACGCCATCGTGATCGGTGCGCCAATGTACAACTTCGGCATTACGGTGCAGCTCAAAGCGTGGTTCGACGCGATTGCCCGCGCCGGCGTGACCTTCAAGTATGGCCCGACCGGTCCGATCGGCCTGGTGGCCGGCAAAAAAGTGTATGTCGCCCTCGCTCGCGGCGGCCTGCATCGCGACGGCCCGAGCGACACCCAGCTGCCGCACCTGAAAATGTTCCTGAGCTTCCTGGGCATGACCGATGTGCAGTTCGTGTATGCCGAAGGCCTGGGCATGGGCCCGGAAGCGGTGGCCAAGGCGCAGTCGCAGGCCGACGCTGAAATCAACGCAGTACTGGTGTAATCAGATCCAACAAGGAGCAACGCCATGAACAACGTACAGAGTGATCGCATCGAACGTGAACGCGGCGTCGAACGCGTGGTGACCGGCCAGGCCGTGATGGACGGCGCGGGCGTAAAAATCAACCGCGTGGTCACGCAGCCGCTGCAGCGCCGGCTCGACCCCTTCCTGATGCTCGACAATTTCGGCAGCGACCAGGCCAACGATTACATTGCCGGCTTCCCCAGCCACCCGCACCGTGGTTTCGAAACCGTCACCTACATGCTGGAAGGCCGCATGCGCCACAAGGACAGCGCCGGCAACGAAGGCTTGCTGACCAACGGCGGCGTGCAATGGATGACGGCTGGCCGTGGCGTGATCCACTCCGAAATGCCGGAGCAGCAGGACGGCGTGATGGAAGGTTTTCAATTGTGGCTCAATCTCCCCGCCAAGGATAAATTATGCGATCCCTGGTACCGCGACTTCAACGGCGACGAGGTGCCGCGCTTTACCACGGCGGCCGGCGTGAGCGTGAAGGTGATTGCGGGCAGCAGCCACGGCGTGGCGGGCGCAGTGCAGCGCGCGGTGACGGAGCCGATTTACCTGGACATCACGCTGCCGGCCGGCGCCTCGTTCAGCCAGGTGCTGCCCGAGGGGCATAACGCCTTCGTGTTCGCCTATCGCGGTGCGGTGCGCATCGGCGACAAGGACGTGGCAGCGGGCCGCATGGCGATCCTGGCCAATACGGCCGGCGCCGACGGCGTCAACCTGCATGCCACCGACGCCACCCGCCTGATCCTGGTGGCCGGCAAGCCGCTGAACGAGCCGATCGCGCAATACGGCCCGTTTGTGATGAATACCCAGGCCGAGGTATTCCAGGCCGTGGAAGACTTCCGCGGCGGCAAGCTGGGCGAGGAAGCGCACGCCTGAACCCCACGGCCACAGCCGGGGTCGGCCCCCGCATGGGGTCCGACCTCATGTGGCAAGGGTGGCGTTGCGGCGTCAGGCCGGCCGGGTTGGCTTTACTGTGCGCACAGTTTTTCGGCCTTGAACAGACTGGTGGTGCAATCGGGCGCCGTGCATAATGCGCCCAACATCACAGGAGTTCACCATGAAAAACTGGCTTTACCTGGCCGTCGCCATTGTTTCGGAAACCATCGCCACGTCGGCTCTCAAATCGAGCGAAGGCTTTTCGCGCCTGCTGCCCTCGATCCTGGTGGTGGTCGGCTACGCCGTGGCCTTCTACTTCCTGTCGCTGACCTTGCGCACCATCCCGGTCGGCATCGCCTACGCGGTGTGGTCCGGCGTGGGCATCGTGCTGATCACGCTGGTGGGCTGGCTGGTGTTCGGCCAGAAAATGGATACCCCGGCGCTGCTGGGCATGGGCCTGATCGTGGCCGGCGTGATCGTGATGAACGTTTTTTCCAAGACCGCCCAGCACTGACCGTGCACGTCCCGCTACAATACGCGCCATGAATCCCACCATCACCAAATGGCTGCGCCGGCTCAGCTATACGCTCGGCTTTGAAACCGTATCGTCGTTCCCGCCCGGCCACCCGTACGAGCGCACGCACTGGAACGGCGCCTACTTCGACATTGCCTCGTACGTGAAGCCTGACGCCATCGAGCAGCGCCTGTGCGAAGCGATTGCCAATACGCCGCTGGTGTTCGGCCACATTACCAATCCCACGCCGCGCATGCAGCGCGCGCTGCTGGCCGTGCTGGAAGAACGCATGCGCCACAACCGCGGCCGCGCCACCGAGCTGGCCGTGCAACTGATAGCCGCTTACGACAGCCCCCACATCACCGAAGTGATTCCGGGCCTGCGCGCCGCCGTCGCCGCCACCCGCCACGACGAACCGGGCGCACGGGCACGCAGCGTGATGGCGTTTTTGAGCGGCACGCAGTCGCCGTTCGACGTTATCGATATGTAGCGGGCACCCCGCCAGCCTGCGCGATCGGCCGCGCCATGTTACCGGGCACAAAACGGTCGCGCAGTATCATGAACGGGGTTTCCACCAGCCGGTACAGCAACCAGCCGGCCAGCACGCAGGCCGCCGCCATCAGGCCGATCGCCTGCCACGATTCCGGCCCCCAGCCGTGCGCCTGCAACGGCGCGCGCAGCATGATGCACAGCTGCTTGTGGGTCAGGTAAATCGCGTACGACCACAGTGCGATGCTGGCCGCACCGGGCACGCGCCAGCGCTGCAACAGCGAGCCGGGGCTGAGCGCGGCCAGCAGCAACAAGCTGAAACTCAGGCCCAGCAGCGGATAGCCGAACACCGTCATGGTGTAACCGTAGTGATCTTCCAGTAACAGCCAGCAGGTCCAGGCCAGCAGCGCGATCCCTGACGCCAGCGCCACATTGCCCCACGCCGTCAGGCGGCGCCAGGCATCGGCATGGTAGTTCCTGAGCAGCGCCAGCGCCACACCGCACACCAGTTCGTCGAAGCGGCATAGCGACGAGTAATAAATCAGCTTGTAATACACAAAGCCGCTGCCATCGGCCGGCGCCACGTGGTGCAGCCACAAGGTGCTGCGGATGACCATCCCGGCCAGCAAGGTGCCGGCCACGGCCACCCACGCCCACAGCAGCGACTTGCGGCACGCTGCAAGCAGCAGCACCACGGCCGGCAGCAGCACATAAAACTGTTCTTCCACGCATAGCGACCAAGCGTGCGAGAACGCCGTGCCCGGCGTCAGGTTGATATTTTGGGTAAAGGTCAGAAATTTCCACAGCGGCGGCAATTCCTGCACGCCGCGCCACAGCGGCCAGCACGCGTACAGCGCCAGCACCACGTAAAAATTGGGCAAGGTGCGCAGTAAACGGCGCGCATAAAAACGCCACAAGGAAAATTTCTCGGGACCGGCCTGCTGGCGCCGCAGCGCCGACAGGATCTGGTTGCCGATCAAATAACCGCTGAGCGCGAAAAACAGGTCCACGCCAGCCCAGCCGATTTCGCCCAGCCAGCCAAACGTGGGACGCTGGCTGACGAACAACATATAGTGGTTCATAAACACCAGCACGATGGCCAGCGCACGCAGTGTGTCGAGTCCGGGGTTGCGGGTAACAGCTTGGGGAACGGCGGATATGATCATTCCGACATTTTACTCCCAAGCAACCATCAAAGCACCTGGAAAAATCCGGTGGGCCACCCCTCGTTGCTGCGCGCCAGCTCGACGTGGATGCGGCGGCCGTCATCGACGGGCAGCGCGGCCGGCGCCAGCTGCTTGAGATTGTACGACTCGTACTTCGGCGTGTTCGATGCCTGCTCGGGTGCCAGCTCGGCCATCGGCGCCAGCCAGCTCAGCGTGGCCAGGCCGCTGCCGACGATCGCCGCGCAGCACGCGGCCGAGCCGTACACGCCAATCTGATACACCGGCTCGCCCGGGCGCGCGGCCTTGAAGGCCTGGTTGATGCCTTCGAAATAACGGCTGATCGGCCCGGCGATATCGTCCGAGTTCGGATTGCAGTCCACTTCAAAATAAATTGCCGAACCGGACGGCTGGGTAATGCCGGACTGCGCCATCAAATACGCACACGCACCATCGGCCATGCCCTGCGCCCGGCTAAACGAGTGCAAATGCGCGCCGATGGTTTCCCACACCACGCCGATCTGGATGCCGGCGTCGGTCAACGCCCGCGCTTCGGCCAGCGACAAATTCTTGGCCGCGCTGTGACTGTAATAACGGATGGCAAAATCAATGCCTTGTTGTTTGATCGATATTGCGTGCTGCGTGAGTTCAAAAGCGGCTTTGACGCCGGTCAGGACGACCATGGGTTCTCCAAAAGGTATGACTGCAGGGGTTGCGGAAACCGGGCGCAGGCGCGTGGGCGGCGCCGGCTCGAGCCGTTCGATGCGCACGCGATAGCCATGCACGGGCACCCGGATGCGCAGCGGATTGGCGCGCCCCTCGCCCGCGTAGTACTCGCCCAGCTTGGTGCGCAGGCGCACCAGTTGCACGCCAACCACCGGGTCGTCGGCCGGATCGAAGGCGGTGGGCGAGCGGCCGAACACCTCGACGCCGATGGTCATGGCGCTGTAGTGCTGGGTATCGCGATGGCGCACCAGGTAGTCGAGCAAGGTGCAGCAATGGGGGGCATGGGCAAAGGTGCGGCTCACCGCAATCCGGTGCAATTCGGCCTGCACATCGTTGGGGTGCGGGGCACTGGCGGCCGTCGTCGCCATGCGCGACGAAGTAACACTTAGTGCAAATGGGTAAGCAGAATGTTTAATAGTTTCCTCAGCTTAATGTTAATATTCACGGCAACATGAACGGCTGACAGAACTGTAACGCGCGGCCATAAAAATGGCCTTCTGGAAACCTTCTCAAACTTAAGTCGTTGATTATGATGCGTTTTATTTATTGTGTAGAAGGTTAGTGTGAACCATAAGAGTTTCCGTTTTGGTCAGTGGCGCGTCGATCCCGCGACCAATACGCTACATTCTGGTGATCTCAGCAGGCAGCTGGAGCCGCGCGCGATGGATGTTTTGTTACATTTGTCGCGCCATCCGCACACCGTGATTTCGGCCGAAGACCTGCTTGACGCGTGCTGGGGCGACACCCCGGCCAGCGACAACGCGGTGCATAAAATCATCACCCAGCTGCGCCGGGCGCTCGACGATTCGGCATCCGACCCGCGCTACATCGAGACCATCCGCAAGCGTGGTTACCGGCTGTTGGCCGAGCTCAGCTACGACGACGATGTCAGCCAGGGCAGCTGGACCCACGCTTCGCCGTTCCGCGGCCTGGAAGCATTCGAGGAAGAACACGCGGCAATTTTCTTCGGCCGCAAGCTCAGCGTCGACCGCCTGGTGCAGGTCGTGGTGGACCAGGTGCAGGCCGCCTGCGCGCTGATGCTGGTGCTGGGACCGTCCGGCGCCGGCAAGACCTCGCTGATCCAGGCCGGTCTGATTCCCGCCCTGAAAGCGGGCGCGGCTCCGGCCGAGGCCGGCATTGCCATCACCGATCACGTCCAGCTCGACTGCGCCGACATGGGCCAGTCCGGCCTGCTGGAAACCCTGGCCAGCACCCTGCTCGACGCCGAAATCGACGGCCATCTGCTCTTTGAAAACACCAGCGCCGCCGCCCTCGCCCAATACCTGGCGCAGGATTTACCTGGCTTGATCGCCCATTTGCAGGCGCAATTGCCGGCGCTGCGGCTGGCCGTGTTCATCGACCGCTTCGAAGCCGTATTCCGGCTGCCGCACGTTACCGAGGCCGAGCGGATCAGCTTCATCAACGTGCTGGACCAGCTGGCGCGCTCCGGCTGCATGTTGCTGATCCTGGCCTGCCGCAACGATTTCTACCCGCACCTGACCGCCTACCCGGCGCTGATGAACATGAAGCTGCGCGGCGGCCACTTCGACCTGGCGCCGCCCGGCAGCGCCGACATCGCCCAGATCGTGCGCCACCCGGCGCAAGTGGCGCAGCTGCGCTACACAGTGGACGAGCACGGCGAAGCGCTGGACGACCTGCTGTGCCACGCCGCCAAGACTGGCCCCGACACCCTGCCCTTGTTGCAATACTGTCTACAAGAACTGTACCGCCAGCGCACGCCGGCCGGCGAACTGACGCATGCCGCCTTCCACCAGATGGGCGGCCTGGAAGGCGCCATCGGCGCCCGCGCCGAGCAAGTCATCTCGGCGCTGGGGCCGGCCCAGATCGCCGCCCTGCCGCAATTACTGTCGCGGCTGGTACTGGTGGCGGAAGACGAAGCCACGGTGACCGCGCGCCGTGTGCCCTGGTCCGATGTATCGAACGACGACGAAACCAGGCTGGTGCAGGCACTGGTCGATGCCCATTTATTCGTGAGCGACCTGCACGGCGGCGCCCCCGCGTTCGGCCTTGCCCACGAAGCACTGCTGCGGCGCTGGCCGCGCGTGGTGGCATGGGTGGAAGAACACCGGCAAGCGCTGCAAACCCGCAGCCGCATCAGCGCCCAGGCGCGGCGCTGGCAAGACAGCGGCCGCAAGCGCGACATGCTGCTGCCGTCGGGCACGCAGGCGAACCAGGCGCGCGAGCTGGTCAAGAAGGCGATGTTCAGCTTTACTGGCGAGGAGCGCAGCTTTATCGACCTGTCGCTCAACGGTGCGCGCCGGGCGGAGCGGCTGCGCATTGGCATCATGGTGATGATGACCAGCCTGGCGTTGCTGGCGGCGGTGCTGGGGTTGAAAGCGCGCTCGGCGCAGGTGGAGGCGGAAGCGCATCGCACCGAGGCCGAGGGCTTGATGGGGTTTATGTTGGGCGAGTTTGTTGAAAAACTCAGGCCGCTGGGGAAGCTGGATTTGCTCGATACGGTCAGCGCGCGGGCACTCACCTATTTGTCGGCCCCAGATCGATCCAGCGAAAATGACGTCGACTCGGCCCAGCGCGCGAGGTCGCTCCAGGTGGTGGCCGAGGTGCGCAACGCCCGGGGCGACTCGGCCGGTGGTATTACCGCACTGCTGGCCGGGCGTGACCTGCTCGTCAAGCTGATCCGGTCCAGTCCGAACGATGAAAAATTGCTTAAAAGTGCAGGCGAAAATGCGTTCTGGCTGGGGCAAATATACTTCGACCAGCGCAACTGGAAACTGGCGCAACAATACTTCGAGGACTATCAGCGCTATAGCGATCAACGCGCGGCACTGCTGCCCAATGATGTCGACAGCTGGATCGAACAATCCTATGCACATAACAGTCTGGGCAGCGTGGCGCTCCGATTGGGAAATATTGCGCAATCTGCAGCAGAATTTTCGATATCGGTCGATCTCAAATCGCGGGCGTTTGCCAGACGCCCTCTGGACAAGGAACTGGCATCGGCGCTTGCCGACAGTATTTCATGGCAAGGCAGTGCCCAATTACAGCAGGGGAAGCTGAACTCAGCGGAACTACTCTACCGACGCCAAGTCGATATTCTGCAAAAACTGCAGTCGGCCCATGCCGGCGATACCGTGCTATCCAAACAACTCGCTGGCGCGCTGCTGCGCTTTTCAGAAATCAAACAATTACAAGGTGACCTGCTGACCAGTCATGACTACGCCGAAAAAGCCGCCGTCATCCATCGCAGCATCGTGGAAAACGACCCCAGCAACCGGCGGTGGCGCCAGTTCATGCTGTCCGGCGAGCTGCGCCTGATCGAGTCATCCAGCGTCGATACCGCGCCTGGCCAAACCTTGAAACACCTGGAAACGCTGCGGGCCGATCTTGAAGAGCTCAGTGCGCTGGAGCCCAAAAAAACAGCGTTAAAAATCACTCTCGCTGACGTACACCGGTACCAGGCCGATGCACTCATGCGCAGTGGACAACCGCAACCGGCAATGAAGGCACTTGCCCCTGCGCTGGAAATGCTGCAAGCACTAACATCCGGCTCCCAGACCGACAGCAAGATGCGTAACTCGCTGGTGGATGCGTTGTTGTTACGCGCCGACCTGGAGTATCTGGAGGGTGACCAATCCCAGCCAAGCTGCGACAAGGCACGACAATTACTCGCCCCCCTCGTGAACAATACCTCTGAACCCAAGTTGCTGGCGAACTGGGTGCAAGTGAATATTTGCCTTGGTCGGGGGAAGGAATCGTCAACGATTCAGCAACAGTTGCACGACATGTCTTACCGCGAACCACGATATCTGCATTACATTCTTACCCACCCCTTGAACAAGGCCTTGCCATGACAGCATTTTCCATTACACCGTTTATTAATGTCCTCGTATGGGTTAAAAAGAAAGACAACGACAGTGACTACGAGGTGCGCTGCGAGCCATCCGCCATCAAAGTAGTTCAGGTCGACACGGTCATCAACTACCAGATCGTTGAGACTTATGGCCAGGACATCGTATTTAGCGGACTGGACGTCACGCCAAAAGACCAGAATCAGATCAGCGAGCCATCGATCAGCCTGAGTGGTAAATTGCTGACTGTTAGCGACGCGAACAACTGCAATTGCAAACTGAGCCTGAACCTCGAATTCACCGACAGATCTCTCGGTCGGAAATTCAGTCATGATCCTCAGGTAATCAACGAAACGGACGGCTGATACCTAACCGAGGACCTTCGCATGGGGACCGACAACCCAGAACACCTGCCTCACCTGGCAGTACCCCATGCAGTGTCGAGCCGGGCTTATGGCGGGACCAAAGGCCCGCGCCTGATCATCACCGGCGCCATCCACGGCAACGAACGCTGCGGCACCGAGGCCATCACCCGCGTGATGGCCGAACTCGACAGCGGCACGCTATCGCTCCGCAGCGGTCTGGTCACCTTCGTCCCCATTGCCAACCCGCTCGCGTACGCCAACAACACGCGCAATGGCGAGCGCAACCTGAATCGCCACCTGTTCCCCACCAGCACTCCGCAAGACTACGAAGACCACGTCGCCAACTGGCTATGCCCGCTGCTGGCGCAGCATGACGTGCTGCTCGACCTGCATTCATTCAACGCGCCCGGTGAACCGTTCGTGATGGTCGGCCCGCGCAACAACCACGGCCCGCTCGAACCTTTTCAGCATGCACAGCAGGAACGCGCACTGGCGCGCCGGCTGGGCGTGCGCCGCTTTGTCGATGGCTGGCTGCGTACTTACGCCGACGGCGTACAGCGCCGCGTGCCAGACCTGCAGCAACAGCAGGCAGTACTGCGCTACGGCGTGGGCACCACCGAGTACATGCGCAGCACCGGCGGCTACGCGCTCACGCTCGAATGCGGCCAGCACGACGATCCGCAGGCACCCGAGGTGGCCTACCGCGCCATCCGCAACACCCTGGCCTTTCTCGGCCTGATCGAGACCACGCCACCGCCCGCCATCGCGCCGGACCAGATGGAAGCATTAAGCATGGTGGCGGTGGTCGACAAGCTCCGGGCCCACGACCGTTTCACGCGGCCCTGGTCCAGCTTTGATGCCGTTGCCAACGGCGAGCAGATCGGCGTGCGCGCCGATGGCACACCAGTGCTGGCGCCGTTCGACGGCCGCATCCTGTTTCCCGACAGCGCGGCGGTGGCTGGCGGCGAATGGTATTACCTGGCACGCAAAAATGGCGATGCCTGGTTGCCGTAAATCCGGCGATAATTGTCGCTTAATAATAAAACCGGAGCATCCATGAATTTACTGGCCCAGATCGTCACCGCCATCGTCGCCCTGATCCACATTTACATCGTCCTGCTGGAAACAGTATTGTGCGATTCCCGTGGCCGCAAGGTGTTTGGCCTCAGCCGCGAGAAAGCCGAGATCGTGCGGCCCGCGATGTCCAACCAGGGCTGCTACAACGGCTTCCTGGTGGCAGCACTGGTCGTGGGCTTGGTCCATGCCGATGCCCATATCGCTGCGGCCTTCACCGTGTTCGGCCTGACATGCGTGGCGGTGGCCGGCGTGTGGGGCGGGCTCACCGTCAAGCGCAGCATCCTGCTGATCCAGACCTTGCCGGCGGTGGTGGCGCTGGCCCTGCACTTCGCTGCCTGACCGCTGCCGTCACCCCGGTGGCAAGGTTGTCGGCGCAATGCTCGGCAACACCGTCACCGGCGTGGCAGGTTCCGACACCACGGGCGGCTTGACGCCGGTGCCGCGCAGCGCCAGCAGCCAGCCCATGCCTTCAAACCAGAACGGCGCGCCGAGCGACGAGGCAAACGCCGTCGCCACCCATCCCAACAAGGCAAACGCCAGCGCGGCCAGCCATGCGCCGGTACCGGCAATGCCGGTAAAACGCGATGACGGCCAGCCGATCGGCAAGCCCGCTACTTTATCGAGTGCCTTTTGCGCCGCCACCGCCTGGTCCAGCAGCACCGCCGGTGTGGCATTCGGATCCTGCTTGATGCGTCCGCTGGCGATTGCATCGGCGCTGTGGATCGCCATTTCGGCAGCGATGCTGTTGTCTTGCCACAGGCGCTGGCTCAGCACCAGCGCATCGATGTTCATCGCGCCCGCATAAAACAGGCCGATACAGAACAGCACCAGTTGCGAGCGGCGCTTGTACCAGCCGGTGATGCGCTCCATGACCGTCTCATACCAGATGCGCACGGCGTTTTCCAGTGCGGCGATATCGTTCGGCCCTTCTCCCATAATGGCCAGCAAGGTGCGCGTCAGGCCGTCGTTGCCCACGCTGGCCAGCAGCATCTGCGCGGTGTGCCCCTTGCCGTAACGGGCGCTCAAGGTGGAGACGAACGCCCGCGCAAAAATCGGCGCCGGAATATACGACGGCAGGCGCCCGCGCTGCGCCATGCCCACGATGAGCGGATGGCGCATCACCGCTGCCGCCAGCGACGCACTGCCCAACCGCTCCAGACCGAAACAGTCGTCGCGCCGCAGCAAGCGCGCAATCGAAGGCAGCACGCCGCGCAGCTGCGGCTTGGCATTCGATTCGTGCAGCATGGTCAGCACGCCGTCGAGCAGCACCTTGGCACGGGTTTGAAACAGCGAGGCGATCGCTTCGCGGGTGGCGCTGCACAGCAAACTAACCGCCAGAAACGTGAACGACAGGCCGATGGCGACATCGAGGTAATGGTTGGACATGGCGTGCTCCGAAGTGAATTCCGATACCCGTACACTAATTGATTTCACGGGCTCAAGCACGTTTTACCGCATCCTTTCCCGCACAAAATCATATCGTCCCCGCGCCTGATCGTCATCAAATTTGAGGCGAACCCGGCTCCTATACTCGACTGCGGACCACCCCGGTTTCAGTGCAACGGCAGCGAGGCTTATATGTTTTTACGTGTCATGTTGATTGCGGCAACAGCCCTGCTGTCCGCCACCGTTACGGCCCGCGCCATGGCGGCCAGCACCGAGCAGCCACGCGCGGACGGCGTCATCACGGTACAGACCATCACCACGGCCGGCCACGATTTTTCGCAGTATTTTCTGGCCGCGTGGCGCGACCTGGACGGCAGCGATCAAGTCACGCTGGCGATCCGCGAACGGCCATCGGCGCGTTTCGGCAGCGAGGTGTGGATCGACCATGCGCAACGCCCGGTGCTGCAACTGCGCCTGCCGCCGGCGCGCGCGGCGTTGCCCGACCTGGCCGCCAACGCCGTGCAGCACGTGTGGTCCACGGTGCAGCGCGCCGACGCCGAACGCAAGCTGTTCCACGACGCCGACCTGGCGCCCGATGAATTCTGATATCACCAAGGAGACACGCATGTGCACTCATCGCATCCACAAAGGCATGCTGCTGGCAGCGCTGCTGGCCGCGCATTATGCCAGCGCCACCGAGCTGGTCTATCAAGCGGTCAACCCCAGCTTCGGCGGCTATCCCGCTAACGGCCAGCATCTGCTGGGCATAGCCACCGCCACCAACAAGCATGTCGATAAAGGCCTCGGCTATTCGTCGCTGCTCGACCAGTCGCCGCTGGCGCAATTCAACCAGACGCTCGAACGCACGGTGCTGAGCCAGCTGGCGGCAGCCGCCACGTCCAAGCTTACGGGTACGGACGGCAAGCTGTTGCCCGGTACCTTCCAGACCGCCAATTTCACCATCACCGTGATCGACCTTGGCGGTGGCCTGCTGCGCATCACCACGGTGGATAAAACCACCGGCGCATCGACGTCCTTCGAGGTGTCGCAATGAAGCCGCGTGCACTGGCGCTGGCGCTGGCAATCGCCCTGGCCGCGACCGGTTGCGCGGTATCGCATCCGCCCTCGGACGTGCGCGACGAGGCCGGGTCGGTTGCGCAGCTGACCACGCTCACCGCCGCCAGCCGCGACCTGCGCCAGCTGCCGCCACCGAAAGGCAAGATCGCGGTGGCCGTGTATGGCATCCGCGACCAGACCGGCCAGTACAAGCCGTCGCCGGACAGCTCGTTTTCCACGGCCGTCACGCAGGGCGCGTCGTCGCTGCTGGTGAAAGCGCTCAAGGACTCCGGCTGGTTCGTGCCGGTGGAGCGCGAGAACCTGCAAAACCTGCTCACCGAACGCAAGATCGTGCGGGCGCTGGAAATGCCGCAACCGGTCGATGCGCCGGTGGTGCACATGCCGCCGCTGCTGGCCGCGTCGGTGCTGATCGAAGGCGGCATCGTGGCGTTCGAGAGCAATGTGCGCACCGGCGGCGCTGGCGCCCGCTTCCTCGGCATCGGCATGACGTCGCAGTACCGTGTGGACCAGGTGACCGTCAACCTGCGCACCGTCGATATCCGCGCCGGCCAGATTTTGCAAAGCATTTCCACCACCAAGACCATTTATTCGTACGAACTGCATCCGAGCATTTTCAAGTTCGTCAGCGTCAAGGACCTGGTGGAAGTGGAAGCCGGCATGACGCGCAACGAGCCGGCGCAATTGTGCGTGAGCGAGGCGATTGCCGCCGCGCTGGCGCACCTGATCGTGCAAGGCGTGCAGGAGCAGCAATGGTCGCTGGCCGATGCCGCCCAGTGGACCCATCCGGTCATCCAGCGTTACGCCGCCGAGCAGGCTACCGCCCATGCATCGGCAGCACCAGTAGCAGTAGCAGTACCCGCAGCACCGGTGGACAGCACCACCCAATGATGAAGTTTTTCACCCCGTAGTACTCAACCACAACAAGGAGATTGTCATGAGAACCACCCTGATTTCCAGCGCCGTCGCAGCAGCACTGAGCCTGATGTGTGCACTGCAGCCAGCGAGCGCGCAACGCAACAGCGCCACCATGAACCAGACCGGTTCGGACAACCAGGCGCGCATCGAGCAGATGAGCACCACGCAGGACTCGGTTGCCACCATCACCCAGAGCGGCATGGGCAATATCGCCGGCACCGCGGCGGGGGCGGCTGGCATCGTGCAAATGAATTCGCGCTATGTGACAGCCACCATCAACCAGAACGGCAACGCCAACATGGCCGCCGTCAGCCAGGACGACGTGCAGAACAGCACGGCGGCCTTCACCCAGATCGGCAACTACAACGAGGTGACCAGCACCCAGGAATACTCGAACAATGCCAACATCACCGCGCGTCAGGACGGTACCCGCAACGTGGCGGAATTCACGCAATACGACGTGTCGCCCACCAGCGTCACGACCCGCCAGACGGGGACCGATAACAGCCTGGCCGTCAAGCAGGAAAGCGTGGGTAACAGCGCCCCCGTGGTCGAGCAACAAGGTACGTCCAATGTGGCCAACGTCACGCAGTTCCAGGACTACTACTCGAACCCCACCATTTACCAGAATGGCATGCGCAACGAAGCCAATGTCACGCAAACCAACGCGCGTGACACCCAGGTCATGGCGGTCAACCAGACCGGCATGGACAACCGCGCCAACGTTACCAACAGCGGCATGCGCAACGCGTCCACCGTGGTGCAGACCGGTAACAACAACGTGGCGACCGTCAGCAAAACCCTCAACTTCAACCAATCGGAGATCCGCCAGGTAGGCAACCTGAACACCGCCACCATCACCCAGACCGGCGTTGCCGCGACCGCGGCCCAACCGAACATCGCCAACATCATGCAACTCGGTAACAACGCCACTGCCGCCCTGGCACAAACGGGCAGCAATAACCGGGCGACCATCGTACAACGTTAATCGTCCGGCGCCGTACCAGCGAGCCCCCATCCGGGGGCTCTTTCACAGCCGTCGTTACAGGACAACTACAATGAACACGAACTTGAGCGCCGCGCTTGCGGCGGCAACACTGCAACTCGCGCTGGCCGCCCTGCCGGCAGCGGCGCAGGGCACCGGCGCCACGCTGACGCAAACCGGCGCCGGCAACCGCGCCATGGTGGACCAGGCCAACAGCGGCCCAGACGTGGAAGCCACCATCATCCAGCAGGGCACCAGCAACGTCATCGGCGACCCGGTGAGCCAGACAGCCGGCTTATTCCAGTCGGACGCGGACGTCCAGCGCGCCACCCTGCGCCAGACCGGCAACGCCAATCGCGCCACGCTGTATCAGCGCGGCGGCTGGCGTACCAACCTGTCGCTGACCCAGACCGGCGATGGCAACATCAGCCGAATCCGCCAGGACCAGGCTGGCAGTTCGTCCACCAACATCTACCAGACCGGCAATCGCAATCAGGTGGACGGCGACTCGCTCAATTCCGGCGCCAACGGCTTCGTGGCCAGCCAGACCGGTGATGACAACGTGGTGGGCGTGGTCGACCGCGACAGCGGCTACAGCGGCCCGTTCATGGAGCAGCAAGGCACCGGCAACCGCATCGCCGTGCGCCAGAACGACATCTTCTACACCACCGTGCAAGTGAAACAGGTTGGTGTACGCAACGTGGTGGACAGCCGCCACGACGCCGCGTCCAACGCGCTCCTCGATGTCCGCCAGACCGGCGCGGATAACCATGTATTCGCCCAAAACATGGCGCCAGGGAGCACGGCGCGCGTGACGCAAACCGGCGATCGACTGGACGCCACGCTGGCCCAGCGCGGCGGCAGTAACAACCTCGGCGTGATTCTTCAGCGCTAGCCTACAGCATTGCTCTCCTGTATTTTCCCCTGCATTGCTTCCATGCATTGTTCTCTCCCGGCGCGGCCACGCATCTTGCGCGGCCGCCTGCACGTTTTTCATTTATATCGTAAGATCACGATATTGAAATCGGAAAAAGACGATATAAGCATTGTCCCCGGACCGATTCCATGTTTTGCAGGAAATATTATGAATATCGATGCCATCCATAAAGCCCTCGCCAACCCCACGCGACGCCAGATCCTGGCGTGGCTGAAGGATCCGGAGCACCATTTTCCGGACCAGGCGCATCCGTTTACCAACGGCGTGTGCGCGGGCCAGATCGACCAGCGCGTGGGCCTGTCGCAGTCGACCGTGTCGGCCCACTTGACGATCTTGCTCAAGGCCGGGCTGATTACCTCGCACCGCGTGGGGCAGTGGAATTATTTTCAACGCGATGAAGCTACCATCCAGGCTTTTATCGATCAAATGACCTTATAAGGGAAACACCATGACCACTCTTTTCGATCCGATCACCATCGGCGACCTTACCCTGAAAAACCGTATCGTCATGGCGCCGCTCACGCGTGCCCGTGCCATCGGCGGCGCCCGCGTGCCAAATGCGCTGATGGCCAAGTACTATGAACAACGCGCCAGCGCCGGCCTGATCCTCTCCGAAGCCACCGCCGTGACGCCGCAGGGTGTGGGCTATGCCGACACCCCGGGCCTGTGGTCCGACGAGCAAGTGGAAGGCTGGAAAGAAGTGACCGCTGCGGTGCACGCGGCCGGCGGCGTGATCTTCGCCCAGCTGTGGCACGTGGGCCGCATTTCTGACCCGAGCCTGCTGAACGGCGACCTCCCGGTTGCCCCATCCGCCATCGCGGCCGAAGGACACGTGAGCCTGCTGCGTCCGCAACGTCCTTACGCCGTGCCGCGCGCGCTCGACACCGAAGAGCTGGCCGGCGTGGTGGCTGCCTATAAACTGGGCGCGGAAAACGCCAAAAAAGCCGGTTTCGACGGTGTGGAAGTGCACGGTGCCAATGGCTACCTGCTCGACCAGTTCCTGCAAGATAAAACCAACCAGCGCACCGACAATTATGGCGGTACGATTGAAAACCGCGCGCGCCTGATGCTGGAAGTGACCGACGCCTGCATCGCCGTGTGGGGCGCCGACCGCGTGGGCATGCACCTGGCGCCGCGCCGCGATTCGCACGACATGGGCGACTCCGACCCGGCCGCCACCTTCGGCTACGTGGCCCGCGAACTGGGCAAGCGCAAGATCGCCTTTATTTGCGCGCGCGAAGCGGTGGGCGAAGACAGCCTGGGACCGCTGCTGAAAAAAGCGTTTGGCGGCGTGTACATCGCCAACGAAAGCCTGACCAGGGACGCGGCCCAGCAGCTGCTCGACAACGGCACCGCTGATGCCGTGGCCTTCGGCAAGGATTTCATCTCGAATCCCGACCTGCCACGCCGCCTGCAAACCGCAGCGCCACTGAACCAGTGGAATGCCGCCACCTTCTACGGCGACTCGGAAGTCGGCTACACCGACTACCCGGCGCTGGCGTAACGTTGTTTTCCCGCCTCCCCGCCGGCAAGGCGCGGGAGGCGGCACCCCTCCAAAGGATGAAGCACTTGCCCCCCATCCGGCCCCAATATAGAATGCGCCCAGTTTTTTGACGAGGAAGATGTCGCCCAGTCAAGAGTATAAATAAACCAATACAGGGTGCATGACATGAGCGAATTCGAGCAAAAACCGGGGGCATTGCCCAAGCTGCGCCAGCGCCTGCCGCTGCGCATATTGAACTTCTTCGGCTGGCGCGTCCTGTTCCGCCCCCTGCCCGGCCCGCGTGGCATTGCCGTGATCTACCCGCATACCTCGAACTGGGATTTCCCGATCGGCCTGCTGGCCAAGTGGGCGCTCGATGTGCCGTTCCGTTTTTTAGCCAAGGACTCGCTGTTCAAGTCGCCGCTGGGACCGTGGTTTCGCTGGCTCGGTGGTGAACCGGTGCAGCGTGGCGCGCCGCAGGGCACCATCCGCGCCCAGGCCGAGCGCATGAACGCCGCCGATTTTTACTGGGTAGGCATCACGCCCGAAGGCACACGCGCCTACCGCCCGAACTGGAAGAGCGGCTTTTATCACCTGGCGCTGGAAGCGCAGGTGCCGCTGGTGCTGGTGTATATGGACTACCCGACCAAAACCCTGAGCCTGACCGACCACGTGTCGCTGACCGGCGACCAGGAAGCCGACATGCGCACCATCCGCGCGGTGCTGGCAGGCCACCAGGGCCTGCACCCCGAGAATGCGGCGCCGATCATCCTGGCCGAGCGCCGTACCGCCCCGCGCGACTAAACCCTGCTGCCGCTACCCCACGACGCATGCCGCCCCGCGTGGCGTCTGACCCCGTGCGGGTTACAACGCGGCAGCCAGCACCAGGCCGGTGGCGGCAATCGCCGCACCCGCACATTTAACCACCAGCGCCGGACCCACGCGGCCCAGCAACCGACCGCCGTACACCAGCAGCGTGCTCGCTGCCAGCAAACCGCCGGCGCTCGCTGCTGTCGCCAGTTCGACGCCGTGGGCATTGCCATGCAACAGCGCAAACGCGCCCACCATCGCCACACCTGCCGCCGCTGGCAAGCGCCTGGCCAACGCGATCAGCATGCCCATTGCCACCACCGTCAGCGCGATACCGAGTTCCAATCCGGGCAGCGCACCAGCCACGGCGCCGGACAACATCCCCACCATCACCATGCCGATAAAGGTGGGCGGCAGCCAGTTGGCATTCGACTGGCGCGCACTCCACACGCCCACCGCCACCATCGCCAGCAAGTGATCGACGCCGGTGAATGGGTGGGCGAAGCCGTCGAGGAAGCCGTGCGCATGAGCGCCGGCCTGCGGGTGGGCCATGGCGGCGCTGCTGGCCAAGGCCAGGGCGAGCGTGGCAGCGATGAGGCGGGTGCGTTTCATTGGATCTCCTGGGCAAAGTGGTGGGCCTGGCCGAGCAGGCCCTGCTCGCGAATAAAATCGATGACGGCGGTGACGCCGTCGCCGCTGCGCAGATTGGTAAAGATGAACGGACGGCTGCCGCGCTGCTGTTTGGCGTCGCGCGCCATCACGTCGAGGTCCGCCCCCACATGCGGCGCCAGGTCGGTCTTGTTGATGATGAGCAGGTCGGAACGGGTAATGCCGGGACCGCCCTTGCGCGGGATTTTCTCGCCGCCGGCCACGTCGATCACGTAAATCGTCAGGTCGGACAACTCGGGGCTGAAGGTGGCGGCCAGGTTGTCGCCGCCCGACTCCACCAGGATCAGGTCCAGGTTCGGAAAGTCCGCCTGCATGCGGGCGATGGCTTCGAGGTTGATCGAGGCGTCTTCGCGGATCGCCGTGTGCGGGCAGCCGCCGGTTTCCACGCCCATCAGGCGCTCGGCCGGCAAGGCATCTGCGCGCAGCAGGATTTCCATGTCCTCCTTGGTATAGATGTCGTTGGTGATGACCGCCATGTCGTAGTGGTCGCGCATGCCTTTGCACAGCATTTCGCACAGCGCCGTCTTGCCGGAGCCTACCGGTCCGCCGATGCCGACGCGCAGGGGATTGGAAGTTGATTGAGTCATATCGTTTATCTCGTTTTTATGTTTGATTAAGATCGGTACAGCCGGCTGTACTGCACTTCGTGCTGCATGGACAGCAGCGACAGGCCGGGCGCCCAGTTACTCATGTCGCCGTCGGCCACCGTTTGTGCATGGCGCGCCGCCGCATCGATATCGTCGCGCAGCGACAGCAGCATGCGCTGCCCCGCCACCTGCCCCAGCGGCACCGATTTCACGCACACCAGCACCTGGTTTTCCGCCCATGCGAACAGCATCGCCAGCAGCGCCGCATCGTGCGGAATGTTCAGCGCCGCCACTGCGCAGGCAAACGCGGTAGGCAGCGCCACTTCCGGCTCCCGCTGCAGGTGTGCCTTGGTGTCGGCGTCGAGAATGTCCAGTTCCGCCACCAGTTTGACCAGCGAGTAGCCCATCTGGATGGTCTCGGCGCGGAATTCGGCGCTGTCGCGCGAGGCGATAAAGCGCTCGCTCCAGTCGTCCACCGCCTGCCAGTCGCGTCGCGACCAGGCTCCCATCAGCCGCCAGGCGACAGGTGCTTCCCACTGTGCCACCACTTCGTGCAAATGGCGCAGGATCCAGGCGCGCGCAGTGGGGGCGTTGTGGACGGTGCCATTTTCCAGCGCCGCTTCCAGGCCCTGCGAATAGCTGTAGGCACCGATGGGCAAGGCGGGACTGGCGAATTGCAGGAGGTTGAGCAGTGCGGATGCTTGCATCAAACCTCCGGCTGCCGAGTCGTCTGCATCCGTATCGTCAACGTCGATAGCATCGTTGTCAATAAAGTCGTCATCCTCGCGCACGCGGGGATCCATACTGAGCTGAAATGCAACTGGCCTATGGATCCCCGCATCCGCGAGGATGACGGATCGGAGGCTATCAGCACGAATGACTGCGCCGAAATTTTCACGGCGTATCACCGGGCCGGTGGATTTTCTGGCGTACCGGAATGGGCGCCAGCGGGTGGTTGTCGTGGTGGTGCCCATGGCCGCCGCCATAAGCGCCCGACTCCGGCTCGAACGCGGCCGATTCCTCGACCACCACCGCCCCCAGCCCCGCCAGCATTTCCCTCAACACGGCATCAGCGCGGATGCGCAGGAAACCGTCACCCACCTGCGCCTGGGTGTGGCGGTTACCGAGGTGAAAAGCGCAGCGCAGCAGCGTGTGGGCGTCAGCGCAGGTGACGCGGTAGGTGGGTTCGGCCGCCGCCACCACGGCGATCACGCGTTGATCCTCGCCGGTGAGCAGGTCGCCGTCGCGCAGCACGGTGCCGCGCGTGGTGAACACGGCCACGTCTTCGCCGTTGTCGAGCGTGGCGCGCAGCCGGCATTTTTCGCGCAGTTCGTAGGGCAGCACCAGCCGGGCTGCAATGGGTCCGGCATCGGTCGGGGAAATTTTTGTGTGCAAAGTCAGCATATCGATTACTTAAAACAGGAAGTAGCGCTGCGCCATCGGCAGCACGCTGGCCGCTTCGCACACCAGCAGTTCGCCATTGGCGCGCACTTCATAGGTTTCGGGATTGACGTCCATCTTCGGCGCCAGGCCGTTGTGGATCATGTCGGACTTGCGCAGCGAACGCATATTTTTTGCCACGATCAGCGTCTTGTTCAGCTTGAGCTGGGCGCCGATGTCGTCGTCGTAGGCCGCTTGCGACACGAACGTAAACGACTTTTTCAGGCCGCCGCCAAAGGCGCCGAACATCATCCGGTAATGCACCGGTTGCGGCGTGGGGATCGAGGCATTCGGGTCGCCCATCGGCGCGGCCGCGATCATGCCGCCCTTGATAATGGTGGACGGCTTGACGCCGAAAAAGGCCGGCTTCCACAGCACCAGGTCGGCGATCTTGCCCACTTCAACCGAACCCACTGCGTGCGCGATGCCGTGCGTGATGGCGGGATTGATGGTGTACTTGGCGATGTAGCGCTTGACGCGGAAGTTATCGTTGGCAGATGAGTCTTGCGGCAGCGGTCCGCGCTGCACTTTCATCTTGTGCGCGGTCTGCCAGGTGCGCAGCACCACTTCGCCCACGCGGCCCATGGCCTGCGAGTCGGATGACATCATCGAGATGGCGCCAATGTCGTGCAGGATGTCTTCCGCGGCGATGGTCTCGCGGCGGATGCGCGATTCGGCAAACGCCACGTCTTCCACAATGGCCGGATCGAGGTGGTGGCACACCATCAGCATGTCCAGGTGTTCGTCGAGCGTGTTGACGGTGAACGGCCTGGTGGGATTGGTGGACGACGGCAGCACGTTGCCTTCGCCCACGGCGGCGATGATGTCCGGTGCATGGCCCCCGCCCGCGCCTTCGGTGTGGAACGTATGGATGGTGCGGTCCTTGAACGCGGCGATGGTGTCGGCCAGGTAGCCGCCTTCGTTGAGGGTGTCGCTGTGAATCGCCACCTGCACGTCCATCTCGTCGGCCACCGTGAGGCAGTTGTCAATGGCGGCCGGGGTGCTGCCCCAGTCCTCGTGCAGTTTCAGGCCGATGGCGCCGGCGCGCACCTGCTCCTGCAGCGGCCCTGGCAGGCTGACATTGCCCTTGCCGAGGAAACCGAGATTCATCGGGAATGCGTCGGCTGCCTGCAGCATCGAGTGCAAATGCCACGGACCCGGGGTGCAGGTGGTGGCCGAGGTGCCGGCAGATGGACCGGTGCCGCCGCCGATCATGGTGGTCACGCCGCTCATCAAGGCTTCCTCGATCTGCTGAGGGCAGATGAAGTGGATGTGGGTGTCCACGCCGCCGGCGGTGACGATCTTGCCCTCGCCCGCGATGATCTCGGTGGCGGCAGCGATAATCATCGTCACGCCGGGCTGGATGTCGGGGTTGCCGGCCTTGCCGATGACGGCGATCATGCCGTCGCGCAGGCCGATGTCGGCCTTGACGATGCCCCAGTGGTCGATGATCACCGCGTTGGTGATTACCGTATCCATCACCAGCGGGTCGGTGCGGCAGCGCTGCGACTGGCCCATGCCGTCGCGGATCACCTTGCCGCCGCCAAATTTCACTTCCTCGCCATAGATGGCGTAATCGTGTTCGATTTCGATAAACAGTTCGGTGTCGGCCAGCCGGATGCGATCCCCGGTGGTGGGGCCGAACATCTCCGAATAAGCGCGGCGCGAGATTGTAGCCATGTCTGCCTTTGAGCTGAGTTTTTATTCTTTGGGTGGGTTTTTGTCCAACTTGCCCATGACCTTACCGCTGAAGCCATAGACTTCCATGTCGCCGGACAGCGTGACCAGTTCCACCGTGCGCTGCTGGCCCGGTTCGAACCGCACGGCAGTACCGGCGGCGATATTGAGGCGCTTGCCGTACGCTTTCCAGCGCTCGAACTTGAGCTCCGTGTTCACTTCAAAAAAATGGAAATGCGAGCCGACCTGCACTGGCCGGTCGCCCTGGTTGGTTACCACTACCGTGGCGGTTTCGCGGCCTTCGTTCAAACCTATTTCGCCTTCCTTGAGTTGATATTCACCGGGTATCATCGTGATCTCCTCGTTCAGGGTATGGGGTTGTGGACGGTGACAAGCTTGCTGCCATCGGGGAAAGTCGCTTCCACCTGGATGTCGGGGATCATCTCGGGGATGCCTTCCATGACATCCTTGCGGGACAAAATGGTCTGCCCTTCCGACATCAACTGTGCCACGGTTTTGCCGTCGCGCGCGCCCTCCATGATGGCGCAGGTAATCAGCGCTACCGCTTCCGGGTAATTGAGCTTGAGGCCACGCGCCAGGCGGCGTTCGGCCACGATGCCGGCAGTGAAAATCAGCAGTTTGTCTTTTTCTCTCGGTGTCAGTTCCATGGTGCTTCCAGTAGTCTTGGTATGCTTTATACGTTTCAGGTTTGCCAGATGCGCGGCGTGACCGCAGCGCGCTCCAGCAGTTGCGGGCGCACCCGGCGCCACACGTTCAGCATCAGCCGGCGCGCAGTTTCGCTGTCGTCGCCCAGATGGCGCGCCACGAGCACGCCCTTGGTGTGCGTAACGCCGAACAGGTGGGCGCCGTTGACCGCGCCATGTGCAGCCGCGTCGGCCGCCACGTCGGTGCGGATGTCGGCCAGCAGCTGATTCATGTGCGCGGCCGGCAGCGGTTTGCCGGCCGCGATCAGCGTGGCGCACACGGTGCGTCCGCCCAGCGCCAGCGGGCTATCGAGCTGCCCACCCAGCATCGCGCCCTGCTCCCACCAGATCAATTTGCCCTCGCGGCGGATGCTGCTGCGCTGCGTGACGGTGCCGGTGTTGAACACCTCGCCCGAGCCGCGCCGGCCCATGCACAGGATTTCGCAGCCGATGTAGCTGGCACCTGCGGCCAGCTCCACGTGGTGGTCGAGCGTGACATCGGCGGTGTCGAAAAAGATGGTTTCCTGCGGCAGCCATTCGAGCGCCGCCTGCTCATTGACATGCAGGTGCACGGTCTGGCGCGAGCGCTTGCCGTTGGCCTGGTACCACTTGGCGGCGCCCGGCGTGGTGATGCAGGCGTGCGCGTTGTCGCCCACGCCGATATCGATGGCCAGCTGGTCGCCGCCCACCACACCGCCCGGCGGATGGACCACGATGGCATGACAGACCTTGCGGTCTTCCGGGTACAGCGCCTTTTGCACGCGCAGCGGGCCGTGGTGACGGTTGTTGAACAACCGCGTGGTGCCGCCGTCGTCGGCAAATCCAAGCGTGAGACTGGCCTGCCAGGCAGCGCTGGTCTGGCCGGCAAGGTGGTCGCTCGGGAGGGTGCAATCTGGCATGACGGAAACATTTAAAAATAATGTAGTGTCCTATGCAAGCTGTGTGCCAGCCTGCCACCATTTTTCACAGCGGTTTTAGCTGCCAATCGCACCTTCGCGGTGCGGACGCACCAATGTAGCGCAATTCTCACGCGTAGAAATAAATGTTGACTTCAAAACCGATTGCTATATCCTTACTAAATCGTTGCACTAAATCGATTTAGTAGATCTTTTAAGTTTCTACTTCGGATCTTTTCCCCGCTTTAGTCTGACCCAGACCGGACATCACGCTTGGTTAGTGCATCGTTGCAGTGAATCGTTGTAGCAGCAGTCGGATTACCATAAAATCAAATAACGGAGACAACCGATGATGACCACCACGCGTGCAGGCATTCCCCTGCCCTATAAACCGATGGCCGCAGCTTTGGCACTATTGCAATTCTCGACCCTGGCGCAGGCCCAGGACGTCCCGCAGGCTGCCCAAACCGGCGCCCCCCAGCTCGAGCAGGTCATCGTCTCGGCCAACCGCCGCATCGAAAAGCTGGAAAACGTGCCGCAATCGATCTCGGTGCTGACCGAGGAAACGCTGGTGCGCAACAACGTACGCGAGTTCGACGACATCGTCAACCTGTCCCCGGCGCTGACGATTTCCACCGGCACCCAGGTGGGCACCAACAGCATCAATATGCGCGGTATCGGCACCACGTCGAACAACATCGGCATTGAAGGCGACGTCGCCGTGATCGTGGACGACATGCCATACGCCCAGGCGCAGCAAGCATTCCGCGACCAGTCGGACGTGGCGCGCGTGGAGGTACTCAAGGGCCCGCAAAGCACCATGTTCGGCAAGAGCGCGATTGCCGGCGCGGTGGTCATCACGACGAAACCGATTGGCGCCGGCCCGATGAAGGGCAAGCTGTCGCTGTTCCGCAGCAGCGACGACGAATACCGCGCGTCCACTTCCTTGAGCGGCCGCGTGTCCGACACCGTGGGCGTGCGCGTATTCGCCAGTAAAACCAACTTCCCCGGCCTGCTGTACAACCTCACCACCGACAGCATGCAGAACGGCTCGGGCGGCAAAACCTTCTTCGCCAAGGTGCAGTGGCAGGTCACGCCCGACCTCGACGTGCAGTTCGCGCCGCGCTACGACCACATGCTGCGCACCGGGAACACGGCCGCCGTCAACAAGATCGGCCCGGGCGTGGGCTACCTGTACAACAAGCGCTACACGGCGCTGTCGAATACCGAGGTGCTGCGCGGGATTAACGTCTCCGAGTTCAACACCACCATCCGCAACGACTCGCCCACCGGACTGGAAGCGACCGATCGCGGCATCGGCGTGCGCGTGAATTACCTGTTCCCCGACCGGTCGCCGCTGGCAGGCCATGCACTCACATCGATCACCTCGGTGGACAACAACAAGTCGAACGACTTCCGCGACAACGACAATATCGATCTGGTGTCCACGTTCTACCAGCTCGATCACTTTGGCAAACCGTCGGGCATCAACGAATCGCCCGAGATCAATGGCACCATGGACACCAAGATGACCAGCCAGGAGTTCCGTTTAACGTCCCCGGACAGCGGCAACTTCCGCTACCTGGCCGGCCTGTGGATCGCCCGCACCAGCATCGACCGCTATTACCGGCGCGGCAATCCGTTCGTGAAGGAGACCAGCTGGACCAACTACGACACCACGTCGTCGGTCCTCAATCGCGCGCTGTACTTCAACAGCACGTGGGACTTCATGCCAAAGCACACGCTGACCACCGGCGTGCGCTTTACCCGCGAATCGAACGACTACATGTTCCACACCATCGACAGCCTGCTGTCCACGGCGCCGAACAATGTGCACACCGGCGAGAACTACTACAACGCGCCCAAGCACCACGAAAACTACGTGACCGGCAAACTCGGTTACGGCTACAAGCTCACGCCCAACACCATGGTGTACGGCACCGCATCCACCGGCACCAAGGGCGTGGCATGCGACATGACCAGTGGCGCCAACAACGTCAACGTGTTCAAGCGCCTGCCGCTGGCGCCTGAGGAAGCCACCAGCTACGAAGCCGGCTTCAAGGCCAACCTGTGGAACAACCGCGCCACGCTTAACCTGGCCATATTTAAAACCCGGTTCCGCGACTATCAAACCTCGGCCACCGAGCGCTTCTCGGACGGCAGCCAGGCCAGCGTGTTGTACAGCATTCCGAAGATCCAGACGCAAGGCTTCGAAGCCGATGCCACGGCGCTCATCACGCGCGAATTCCTGTTGTCCGCCAACCTGGCCTATACCCGCGCCACCGTGGTCAACTGGCGCCAGGGTCCGTGCTACAGCGGCGCCACCGATTGCAACGTGCCCAACGAACTGGTGCCGGGCGCCTTCCTGCGCGACGCCAGCGGCGGCATGATGCCCAATTCGCCCAAGTGGAAAAGCAACCTCGGTGGCGAATACACGCTGCCGTTCAAGCGCTTCAAGACCGCCATCAACGCCAACGTGCGTGCGCAGTCCAAGGTGCAGGGCGCCATCAGCCAGGACCCGAGCCTGAAACGGCCAGGAGTTGCTATAGTTGACCTGGGCACCTCGATCGGCAGCAGGGATGGCAAATACAAGCTGGCGCTCGGCATCAAGAACCTGTTCGACCATCACTACTCGGTGGGCAACGGCGGCAGCTTCCTGAACTTCAAACAAACCACGGGACCCGATATTCGTTCGTATGGCTGGCAGCCTGCGCGCGACGCATTCCGCTACTACACCGCCCGGCTGGACGTGAATTTTTAATCGGCCGTTATCACCAGGGACAACATGAGCGAACCAAAAATTCAGGATGTCGCGCGCCTGGCGGGGGTTTCCCCGTCCAGCATCTCGAATTTCCTCAACAACCGCATGGGACAAATGCGGCCGGACACGCAAGCCAAGATCCAGCAGGCCATCGAGCAGCTGGGCTACCGGCCCAACAACGCCGCCCGCCAGCTGAAAACCGGCGTGGCGTCGATGGTGGGACTGCTGGTGCCATCGCTGGCCAACCAGTTCTTCGGCGCGCTGGCCTGCGCGGTGGAGGCGGCGGCCGCCCGCCACCATTGCCACGTGATGACCTTCAGTACCTTCCGCGACCCGGAACGCGAGCGGGCCGTGATGGCCGACCTGCTGGCGTACGGCGTCAAGGGCATCATCACCGGCTCAGCCCTGAGCGATACCGAACACCTGGCGGCGGTCACGTCCCGCTGCCCGGTGGTGGCGTTCGACATCAAGCGCGACGACGAATCGCACAAGCGCATCGCCACCATCTCGATGGACAACGCCGCTGCCACCACGCTGGCCGTCGAACACCTGGCCATGCTGGGCCACCGCGCCGTGGCGCTGGTCACGCCGCCGCCGTACACGCTCAATCGCCAGGAGCGGATACGCGGCTTCCAGCAGGCCGCCAGCGCCGCCGGCATCGTCGGGGAACTGATTATTGCCGACGCCACCGACGGCCCCACCGACCTGCACGGCGACACCCGGCTGTTCGAGCTGGGACGCAGCGCTGCCGCCCGCATCGTCACGTCGTCGGCGCGACCGACGGCAGCCATCGCCATCAACGACATGATGGCCATCGGCGTGGGCGTGGGCCTGAAGCAGCTGGGACGGCGCATTCCGGCCGATATTTCGCTGATCGGCATCGACGATATTTTCTTCTGCGCCGCGCACGACCCACCACTGACCACGCTGCGCCAGCCGATCCAGGCGATGGCCGACGCCGCGCTGCAACGCATTCTGACGCCGGACGATATCGCCGATGGCGCGCTGTTCGCGCCGGAGCTGATCGTCCGATCATCCACCGCAACACCCCCGCAATCCTGAACCCACATACCTATACGGAGACAAGCATGGAAATCAAGCAAAGCACTGAACTGAACGGCAAAAAAGCCCTCGTCATGGGCGGCGCCTCGGGCATCGGCAAGGCCACGTCGCTGGCCCTGGCCGCCGCCGGCGCCGACGTGGTGCTCACTTACTGGAGCAGCAGCGAAGAAGCCGAACAGGTGGTCACGCAAATCCGCACCATGGGCCGCCAGGCCCACGCCATCCGCGCCGACGTGGCCGATGCCGACGTGGCTGAGCAGGTCTTTGCACAAGCGGAAAGCGCCATCGGCGAAATCGACACCCTCTTTGCCAACATCGGTGGCCTGATCCAGCGCTGCCGCGTGGTGGACATGCCGCTGTCGCTGTGGAACGAGTCGATGAACCTCAATCTCACCAGCACCTTTTTGATCTGCCAGGCCGCGCTCAAACGGATGGAACCGCGCGGACGCGGCGCCATCGTCACCATGTCGTCGCTGGCTGCTTTCGACGGCGGCGGCCCCGGTTCGGCGCACTATGCATCGTCCAAGGCTGCCGTGGCTACCTTTACCCGCGCGCTGGCCAAGGAAGTAGGCCCGCTGGGTATCCGCGTCAATGGCGTGGCCCCAGGGCTGATCGCCACCCGCTTCCACGACACGTTCAACACGCCGGCCAACCGCGCGGCAATTGCCGACCGCACGCCGGCCAAGCGCGAAGGTCAGCCAGACGACGTGGCCAACGTGGTGGTGTTCCTGGCATCGGACCGCGCCGCCTTCCTCGCTGGTGAAATCATCCAGGTCAACGGCGGCCTCGCCCTCTACTGATCCTCCCGAGACAGGAACTCACATGTATCCATCGATCACACGACGCCGTTTTCTGGGCGCCGCCGCCATTGCCTTGCCTGCTTTTTCTTCCGGCAGCCTGCTGGCGCAGGACTCGCGCGAGGCGCTCGGCCCCAAGCAAGGTAAAACCAAGGGTGGCCCGCACCCGCTCGAAGCCGTGATGAAAGCGCATCCGGCCCCGCTGCGCGCTGAACTGCGCGGCGTGCACCCGCGCGTGTTCATCACCGGCGCCGGCCTGGCCGACCTGAAACAGCGGGCCACCACCACCCATAAAGCCGAATGGCAGCAGGCGCTGGCCGGGCTGGTCGCCATGAAGCAGGACCCGGCGCCCTCCCCCGCGCAAAAGCGTCGCGCACAGAACAACACGGCGATCGGCATCGCCGGCGCCGCCATGGCCTATCGCATCGAAGGCGATGAGCGTTACCTGGCCGCTGCCCGCCGCTACATGGAAGCAGCCGTGAGCTACCCGGTATGGGGCTATACCTTCAGCAAACCGAACGTGGACCTGGCCGCCGGCCACCTGCTGTATGGCCTGGGCATGGGTTACGATTTGCTGTTCGACGTGCTGACGGAAGACGAGCGCAAACGCTACCGCGACAAGCTGGCGCACCAGGCGCGCCTGTTGGCCGCGCACTTTGCGCCCAAGCCGGGCAAGACATTCTCGTACAGCCAGAATCACTGCTTTATTCCGATTGCGGGCCTGGCAATTGCCGCCTACGCGATCTGGGACGAGGTGCCGGAAGCTGCCGCCTGGGCCGCGCAGTCGCGCGCCATCTTCTCGCGCGTGCTCGACGTGGCCTCGCCCGACGGCTATTTTTACGAGGGCGTGGAATACTGGGTGTTCTCGATGCCGTGGATTATCCACGCGCTCGACGCCTTTGCCCACGCGGCCGGCGACGACCTGTACGACCATCCGGCGCTGCAAAAGGCCCACCTGTACATGGCGCACTCGCTCACGCCGAACGGCCAGGACATCTTCGACTTCGGCGACGCCTTCGAGGGCCCGCTCACGCGCTCGCGCCACGGCGACGAAGCGGCCCGCACCCATCCCAACGGCAAGCTTCATTCGAACTACAACCTGCTGTACCGGCTGGCCGCACGTTACAAGAGTGCCGAGGTACAGGGCGTGGCGGACTGGATGAAGTCCCTGGGCCACGTGTGCGCGGAAGATTTCTGGACCCTGCAATGGCGCGATGCGTCGATCACGCCCGCGCCGATCACCGCGCTGGCGCCGCACCACCACTTCGACGACCTGGGCACCGTGTACTGGCGCAGCGACTGGACCGACAAGGCCACTGCATTTGCCTTCCGCGCCGGCCCGCCGGAAGGCCACCACGCGGCCACGCTGTTCGACAAGCTGCCCGACTGGCACCTGTCGATGGGCCACTCGCACCCGGACGCCGGCAGTTTTATCCTGTACGCCAACGGCACGTATCTGTCCGGACCAATGGGCTACGCCGGCATCCCGCGCAGCAACCTCAGTAACACGGTGCTGATCGACGGCCAGGGCCAGGCCAATGAAGGCCACGGCCACGACGCCTTTGCCGACTACCCGTATGCGCGGCTGGACAGCATCCGCCTCACCACCGTCAACCTGGCGGCCGACCGCGCCGAGATCGTGGCCGACCTTACCGGCGCGTTCAGGGCGGAACTGGGCGTGGACAAGCTGGAACGCCGCTTTACCTGGGAGGCCGGCGCCTGGACCACGACCGACCGCCTGCGCGCCGCGCGCCCCGTGGTGCTCACCGCGCAAGTGCATGGCGACACCACGATCAGCAACAACGGCACGCAACGCTACCTGGTGGCCGGCAAACCGACCGCGCTGCAGGTGGACGTAAAAACCGCCGGCGCCAAGGCGGTCATCGAAAAAGGCGTGGTGACGGCGGCGGGCCCGCCGGGCAATGTGGACAAGGGCCCGCGCGAAGAGCGCGGCTCGGTGCTGCGCATTTCGCTGCCCGCCGGGCGCGAGACCTCGCTGGTCACCGTCATGAAACCTGTGGGCGCGGCTCGTGGATAAGCGCATGACTGATGTGGTAACCGTGGGCGAGGCGATGGCCCTGTTCATCGCCCGTTCAGCGGTGCCGCTGGCCGAGGTGCGCGACTTCGAACGGGCCACGGCCGGCGCGGAGCTGAATGTGGCGGTGGGGCTGTCGCGGCTTGGCTTGCGGGTGGGCTACCTGTCGGCGCTCGGCGACGACACGCTGGGCGCCAACCTGCTGGCCTTCATGGATGCCGAAGGCATCGACCGCAGCCAGGTGCGCCTCGACCGGCAGCATCCCACCGGCTTCATGCTGAAGGCGATGACGGCTGACGGCAGCGACCCGCAGGTGGAGTACTACCGGCGTGGTTCCGCGGCCAGCCATTTGTCGCCGGGCGACGTGCCGGATCCCGATCCGTGGGGCCAGGCCCGGTTGCTGCACCTCACCGGTATTTCGCCGGCGCTGTCGGACAGCTGCCGCGAGCTGGTATTTGCCATGGCGCGCCAGGCGCGCGCTGGCGGCCGCATGGTGACGTTCGACCCGAACCTGCGCCCGCGCCTGTGGCCGTCGCAGGCGGTGATGGTCGACACCCTCAACGAGCTGGCGCGGCTGGCCGACGTGGTGATGCCGGGACTGTCCGAAGGCCGCCTGCTCACCGGCCGCGACGACGCTGCCGGCATTGCCGACTTTTACCTGGCGCGCGGCGCGCGCCAGGTGGTGGTCAAGCTGGGTCCGGACGGTGCGTACCACGCCGAGGCAGCGGGCAGCGGCACCGTTCCCGGCCAGCCTGTGGCCACGGTGGTGGACACGGTGGGCGCCGGTGACGGCTTCGCGGTGGGAGTCATCAGCGCCCTGCTCGACGGTTTGCCGCTACGCGAAGCCGCCGCGCGCGGCAATGCCATCGGCGCGCGCGTGGTGCAGTTCCGGGGAGACTGCGAGGGCCTGCCCACGCGCGCGCAACTGGCCGATGCCACGGCGCCACCGCCGGCGGACTAAACCAACATCGCCCCAAATAAACCAATAAGGAGACAAGGGCATGAAAACGAAACAAGGGCTGCGCTGGCTGGTGATTACACTGGTCGCCGCCGCCACCATCATTAATTACATCGACCGCTCGGCGCTGGCCGTGATGTGGCCCGGTATCGCCGCCGAGCTGGGTCTCGACAAGCGCGACTACGCCAACATCATCACGGTGTTCCTGGTCGGTTACGCCATCGGCCAGTCGCTGTTTGGCAAAATCTTCGATGCACTCGGCACGCGCATCGGCTTCCTGCTGTCCATTCTGGTGTGGTCGGTATCGATCGGGCTGCACTTCGTGGCGCGCAGCGCGCTGTCGTTTGCGCTGTTCCGCGCCCTGCTGGGCATCGGCGAAGCGGGCAACTGGCCTGGCGCCACCAAGGCAATTGCCGAATGGTTTCCGGTGCGCGAACGGGCGCTGGGCCAGGGAATTTTCGGCGCCGGTGCGTCGGTCGGCTCGATCATCGCGCCGCCGCTGGTCGCCTTTTTATATGCCTACGTCGGCTGGAAAACCACGTTCATCCTGATCGGCGCACTCGGTTTCATCTGGATCGTGCCATGGCTGATTGTGTATAAATCCGGACCTGACTCGCACCCGTGGATCACCAGCGATGAACGCGCGTATATTCTCAGCGGCCAGTTGAACATCCAGTCCAAAGCGGATGAATATGTGCCCACCATGGGCGAACTGCTGCGCCACCGCCAGAGCTGGGGCGTGATCGCCGCGCGCTTTTTCATCGACCCCGTGTGGTGGCTGTTCGTAGGCTGGCTGCCGTTGTACCTGAACGAAAAATTCGGCTTCGATGTCAAGCAGATCGGCCTGTTCGGCTGGGTACCGTACGTGGGCGCCGGCATTGGCGCGCTGGCCGGCGGCTGGTTCTGCGGCCTGTTGCTGCAACGGGGTTGGACCGTGAACCGGGCCCGCAAATTCGTCATCGCGCTTGGTTTGATCGTGATGTTCCCTGCCCTGCTGCTGACCACCGTGGCAGCAACGCCGCTGGCAGCCGTGCTGTCGATTGCCGTGATCCTGTTCGGCTTTCAGGCAGCAATCACCAACATCCAGACCCTGCCCAGCGATTTCTTCTCGGGCCGCACCGTCGGTTCGCTGGCGGGCATCAGCGGCACGGCCGCGGTGCTGGGCGTGATCGGCTGCATGCAGCTGGTGCCGGTGCTGACCGCCGGCGGCAATTACACGCTGTTCTTCGTCCTGGGCGCGGCGCTGGTTCCGCTGGTGTATCTGTCGATCTGGTTGGGCGGCACCGTGGAACCGGTGCGTCCCCACACTCTCACATTGAACAAGGAGCTACCATGAAATTCGCATCGATGCCTGCAGCATGCAGCTTGCTGGCGCTGGCCCTGCTGGCCGCGCCCCTGTACGGCCACGCGCAGGGCCAGCGCCAGGCAGTGAGCAACCCGCGCGAAAGCGCATCCGTGGCCGTGCCCAAACAGGACGACGGCAAGTTCCTGAAAAAGCACGAGATCAATTTGGCACGCGCCAAAAGCGGCCCGGTGGGATTGCTGTTCCTGGGCGATTCGATCACCGACAACTGGCGCAAGGCGCCCGAGATCTGGGACAAATACTATGGCAAGTACCAGCCGGCCAACTTTGGCATCGGCGGCGACCGCACCCAGCACGTGATCTGGCGCATCGAGCACGGCGAACTCGATGGCATTAATCCGAAGGTGACGGTGCTGATGATCGGTACCAACAACAGCCTCGATTACAGCGCCACCGATATCGCCGCTGCCAACCGCAAGATCATCGACATGGTGCACGCCAAACTGCCGCACACCAAAGTGCTGCTGCTGGGCGTATTCCCGCGCGGGCCGCGCGACCGCTTTGGCGGTCCCGTCACCCCCGCCTTTGTGGCGGAAGCGGCCAAGCGCATGGAGACCATCCGCGCGGTGAACACGGAGCTGGCGCGGTTCGACGACGGCAAGTCCGTGCGCTTCCTCGATATCACCAAGGTGTTCCTGGGGCCGGACGGCCGCATCCCCGACGCCGTGATGCCGGACCAGCTGCACCCCGATGCCGCCGGCTACCAGCTGTGGGCCGACGCCATGCAACCGCTGCTCGATGAAATGATGGCGGCGCCGTAACGGCTACGCAACCATTCTTGCAGCTGCTGCAAAAGTACTTTGCCTGCAGCCGTCTTGGTGGATAGCGCCCGCGTACCCATACTATGGGTCTATCCATCGCTTCGGGAGCACAGCATGAAAGTATTCGTCACAGGCGCAGCAGGTTTTATCGGCGGTTCGATCGCCGCAGGACTGGTCAAGGCCGGCCACGAAGTTACAGGCCTGGTCCGCAATCCGGACCAGGTGGCGGAAGTGGCGAAGATCGGCGTCACTGGCATCGTCGGTACGCTGGCCGACCGCGAGCTGCTGGTGGCGCAGGCGCGCGCCGCCGACGCCGTCATCAACGCCGCCAGCAGCGACAACCGCGCAGCGGTAGAAGCGATCATCGAGGGACTGGCCGGTTCGGGCAAACCGTTCCTGCACACCAGCGGTTCGAGCATCGTGGGCGACGCGTCGGGCGGCCTGGGTACCGACAAGATCTACTACGAAGACCAGCTGCCGGAACCCACGGCCGACAAGGCCGCGCGCGTGGACATCGACAATCTGGTGCTGGCTGCGTCCAACCAGGGCGTGCGTTCGGCAGTGCTGTGCAACACCCTGATCTACGGGCACGGCGCGCTGCCGCGCGACAGCGTGCAGCTTCCGCGCCTGCTCAAGCAGGCCCGCAAGAGCGGCATCGTGCGCCACGTGGGTCCCGGCTTGAACATCTGGTCCAACGTGCACATTGACGACGTGGTCGACCTGTACCTGCTGGCGCTGGAAAAAACGCCGCCTGGTACATTCTATTTTGTCGAAAGTGGCGAGGCCGCGTTCCGCGACATGAGCGCGGCAATCGCCAAGGTGCTTGGTCTGGGCGCAGCGCAGGACTGGCCATTGGAAGAAGCGAAAGAAGAATGGGGCTACGAAATGGCATCGTACGGCCTCGGATCCAACAGCCGCGTGCGCGGCCAGCGCGCCCGCACCCTGCTGGGATGGCAGCCGCACCGGCCGGCGGTGCTGGAGTGGATTGCCACGGACATGGTGCGTTGACCGACCGCCGCAGCGAGTGCCTTGGCAGTTCGCTGAGGCCTATTTCGCTGTTCCAAAAGTGATTTGTGTTCTATTCGACGCCCCGCCATGGTTGGCTAAAATAAGTGCCTGCTGTATTTCTACGCATTCCCTGGGCTGGAATTTGGTGAGCGCAAGCTCAGTTGGTCCGTCAGTCTGACGCAAGGATGTTACGACGTCATATTTGGCACGCTTGAAAATGAGGTGTTCAATTGGTGGCACTCCAGCGGCAGCGGGACCAACAACCAAGAGCGACCAGTGGCCTTCATCTCCTTGAAAGTTTTTCTTTTTAAGAAAAGCATTAACCAGTCGCGTGATGTCTGAATCCCCACTCAGCGCGCTTTGATAAGGCGTGAGCGCACACAGCAGCGTACCCTGGGGCCGTTCCAGCCCTTGTAGCGGCACTACTGTGACAGGTTTTATTTGGCTGAGCTGATGGTCCAGTGGATGCTGAGCATCCGAACACGCTCCTAGCGCTACCAAAAAAACCGCGACCAGGCTGCTGGCTGTGAGGCCAACGCTGAATTTTTTCACGATAACCTCATAGCCCTGTTCAACCCCGCGTCGCCTCTGCCGGTGACGGAAAATTCAGTTCGCATAGCGCGAACACACACCATCTTCAAGACTGTAATTAAGCGCTATTACATGGGCGTCGCCAGCATAGCGCGTGAGAAGAAGCCCCTGAGCAGCATCGTAGGTGCCACCGTTTAAGGCGCGGTCGACAAAGCAGACCTTTAAATCTTCAATCCCATCATGATTGAAATCCCCGCGTGCAACCACGCGAAGCTCATACAGCCAATCGCCCGGAATCAAAAAAACGACAGAGTCCTCCGCCAACTGGCTAGGCTTCATTTCGAAATCTGCAAAAGTTCGTTTCGCTGGCGTCCGTCGAGGACCCAATGAGCTTCGCACAGTGGCTAAATCGAATTTTTCCGCCAGAAAGAGGCCTAAGTCCTCGGTCGGAAAGTAGCTCTCGACGGTCGCCGCCTGCACGGGGCACAACACTAGAATGGAAAAAAACAGTCCGGCTAATACGGTAACTCGATTCATTAACAACTACCTCACTGTTTATTTATCAAGGTCCGCTGTTGACTATTCCCGGTGGTCGCACAGCCCCGCATATTGCCGCTGCGAAATGTCATCTATTTTTTTAAAAAATGGGCGGCGACTTTAGGATGCTAGCACTCATCACTTCAATGGAACGACTTTCGGAGTGCTGCAAGCTACAATGGTAATAGCTACCGAGCATGCAAATACAGTCGTTAAATGTTTTTTAAATATCATAATTTATTTTTCATATTCATACAAAAGAACGGCAGCTCATGGTGCTTGCTGACTTCCGCAGTTTCCGCCCCGAAGCGGGCGTAGCCACATTATTCTGGCCGCCGACCTCGGTGACATCTTCTTTTGGTCAAAACGAGTTTGCACGCTGTCGAGTTAAAAACTGTCACAAAACAATGGCGGCTCCTGTCCTTTATTCAATCCGAGCAGTGCAGCTTTGTATTCGGCCGAGTCAGGATCAGGGCACGCCATGAGAGCGTCGACAAACGCCACTGGCGGAACATAGGAGTGAAAATCAATATAATGATCGGCTCTCCCTGTCGCCAAATAGAGAACGTCAAGGCCAGGGATGAATAAGTTGATGTGTGAATCGCGGAGCAGCTCACCCCCTCCGTCACACATGGAACAGGAGTGCCAGCCTCGAAACGAAAACGCTGGGAAAGCTGCCGCAAACTTGGCTCGTAGCTCAGTCAGTCTTTCTGTAACTCGTGACGGGCAAACTCCCGTTGAGTAATCATGGCCGCTCTCCAGCCATCCAACTGCCAGCAGGGGACAATGCCAGTCATCGGCGCAGCATGGGCCGCGATGGTAGCGAACTAAGTCCAGATCCTTGAAGTAGGTCATTGAGTCAAATGGTTAGGTTCAAACAAACGAGGACGGGCCGCTGTTGGCCGGTTACAGCCTGTCATTTTTTTGCAGGTCAAGACTAATGTATTCGCCATTCGGTGCCCAAAACATGCTGCCTTTTAGCTCTTCTGTTCGATGTAAAGTTCTATCGATCATGCAGTCGAGCGGTTCTGCAGCATTGGCCCATTTACAGTCCGCCTCGCGAAGAGAAATCCAAATTCGCTGAGCTTTTTTGAGCTTTTCCTGTTCTTCCTTTCGCAGCTGCTTCATCAGAGCTGCATATGTAGCATTTAGACCTTTGTCTGCTGTAGCTAGTTCAGCCGGGCGAGTATCTCCAAAAACCGCCTGCGCAGGGAAAGCGGTCATCAAAGCAGCAATTGTGATAGCGAAGATAGAACAGATACGTAGCATTTTTGTCGATTAAATAATCGTGGCGTGGTTTTGAGCGGCGGCTCTTGGCCGCTTACGGCCGCCTTGAAATGACCACAAACGCGGCCTCATTTCTTCTTGCGCTCCCAACTCTGTAAGCGAGTAACCTGCTGAATCGATCCCGAAAAGCTACCTAAATGGCCTTGATCCTTAGCATTAAAAATCCCTTCTACCAGTACATATCCGCCGCTAAATTTTTTAGACGTACGAATCTTCTGATCGTCTAGTGATATCCAAACTGCGTTAGACAAAAGAGATTTATCGAAGTCTTCACGGTGTAAGTAGAGGGCGTTTCCTTCAAACTCCAAGTGCAGGAATGCCATGACGCGAATTGGCTTCCCGTCATACTGCTGCGGATTCGCAATGAGCTGAATCATCGAGACGTTTTTGTGTTCACTCGATTCAGCACTCGTCCAAAGACACATCAGCGCTACGATAACCGTCTTCAAGATTCTCAGCATTTTCAGATATCCGTGTTCAGAATGCAATGGTGTGTTGATTGCCAGGGGCCACTTTGGGCCGTTAGCCGCAGTGGGCGGAGTTCAAGTACTCCTTTAGCTCCACTGAATTCATTTGAGATACGGCGTCTTCAATCATCTCAAGCGCCATAAAACCTTCACGACTACGTACGAAGCGCGTTTCGACATCGGTCAGTTGCCGCTGTAAAACTCGTTCGCAATCGACCAAAATCTTGTCCTGCCAAGCGTTGGGCGTTTTCTCGTTGTTCCACATGTTCTTTTCGCGGTAGTCTGTTGTTGGCCGCTACGATGAGGTCCTGAGGTAAGCGAATACGGACGGCTTTGCCCGACTTTTCGACATGCATAACACCACTCAATGGATGTAAAACTAAAGATTTACCCGTGTTAATCTCGTGTCCTTCCGCCATATGCTCATTCCACTCTTCCAAATTCTGCGGAGGCACTGGCTCATCACGTACAAAATCTCCCTTCCCTGAACATTCCATTTTTAGGTTATGCCGGCCAAAATCCGAACTCATACCAGGCGTAAGCCAGAGTAAAGATATCAAAAAAACGGTGACGTTTATAATCATAAGGGATATGTGACGTTGCATTTCCAATCAATCGAATTCGTTAGCAAGGTGTGCTCCTGGCCGCTCTCGGCCGGTCGCGCCAGCATATCATGTTGCCGTTGCGAAAACATCATGATCTGCCCCGACACGCCGTTGTCGCACCATAGCAGCCGCTCGGCGTTTATTCGCACGTCAAATTTAGCGACTGCTGCCGTCAGCCTTTTTCTTCAAATACTTCCGTAAGCCTTTGCAAGCATGTTCGTTCGTCGTTTGAGATAGCACTCCCTTGGTTCACCAGGATGGCGTTGATGAGGTAGTATTCCGTTTCATTTTTTATGAAGCCACGCTTCACGATGCGTTTGTAACTTGTCGAGTAGCGGCGGATTATTTCTGACACGGTGACCACACCAGCAGCTCTAAAGCCGTCGTCAGCAACAGTTCTCGCCTCGGAGGTCCAGTTACTCGTTTCTTCGATAGTATCGTTTGCGGCTTGCCGCAGCCCAACGAGCGCTTTTGACTTGCCGAATTGTTGGACGATTCCTTCAATCACCATCGCTGGGTGAGTCGGGGACGCAGCATCGATGCGCCAAACAATGGTCGCAAAAAATCCTATATAGCCCAGCAGCTCGTTAAACTCGTTTTCGCGCTCCGGTGTCATCGTTACCCTATATTTTTAACGTCCGCTGTTGGGCGTATGCCGTCTCGTTAATTTCATCCATGATAACCAATATCGCCGCAGGCAGGGTCAATATCCTCAACATGGTCTACTGGCGGCGATTGGAAGTGAGGGACTTGCTCACGCGCTAGATACCAGGTTAGGTAAGCGCCGAATATTGGCACACACAAGATAAGAGCTGCTTGTGCCCACCTTTGCGTGGGCTCGTAGAACGGCGAGGCCAATACCTTTCGCACGGCGATTGCGTCAAGGGCAAGCGTCACCACAGCGAGCGCAAGGAGAATCCATCCGGTTGAAGTAAGTGTGCTCATATCATCCTTGAAGGACAGCTCTTGGCCGTTCTCGGACGGTCCCGCCAGCACAGCATGTTGCCGTTGCGAAAAATCACGGCCTCCCCCAACACGCCGTTGCCCCCCAAATCGTAAGTTGGAATATTATCGTATTCGCGCTATTTCGGATGTTCCTATTTATTGCAAATCCACCACGAAGCAGGCGCTGCGGACAACAGATTACTTCGCAGCGGTGCAGTGTCCGGAGTATTGAAGGTTAGAGCTAATAACTAAAAATTCACCATTGCGGCGGTCGATGGAAATATCTGGACTGTAAAGTCCTGGAATTTTGAGCACGCCCACTATTTTTTTGGATCGAAAAGAGCCACGATATATTGTAAACCAAACACCAGCTTTATCATCCAATAAATCGATGAGGTCCTGAGGTAAGCGAATACGGACGGCTTTGCCCGACATTTCGACATGCATAACACCACTCAATGGATGCAAAACTAAAGATTTACCTGTGTTAATCTCGTGTCCTTCCGCCGTGTGCTTATTCCACTCTTCCAAATTCTCCGGAGGCACTGGCTCATCACGTACAAAATCTCCCTTCCCTGAACATTCCATTTTTACGTTATGCCGGCCAAAATCCGAACCCATACCAGGCGTAAGCCAGAGTAAAGATATCAAAAAAACGGCGACGTTTATAATCATAAGGGATATGTGACGTTGCATTTTCCAATCAATCGAATTCGTTAGCAAGGTGTGCTCTTGGCCGTTCTCGGCCGGTCGCGCCAGCATAGCATGCTGTCGTTGCGATAAATCATGGTCTGCCCCGACACGCCGTTGTCGCCCCGAAGCGGCCAGTCACCGGCGTCCGCCATCGCTCCATCTCGGCCCTCGCATCAACGCTGAGAATCGCTCCAGCTGTCAGTCAGATAAGCCACGAAATGTCAGGAAACCTCAAAAAACAGAAAGACTTACCCAACGTCCATGACCCCGTCCTCCCTTCATCAATGCACACTGCGTGACGCCTTGCTAAACCTTAGCCTGTCGAACAGCCGACAGAAAATACTCAGTCTCTCTGGGAGGAAATTCACCAAATAGCTTGGGTGCCAGCTCAATTAACAGGCCCTTCAAATATGAAATCATCTTATCCTTGGAGTCCGCCTCTATAACATCGCAATCAGGGATATCAAGATCGCACTCAATCATGCAATTATAATGAACCTTCCCGCCAGTGATTAATTTCAGATCGTAATTTCTCCGAACGTGCAGCTTGCACACTTTAAATCCAGCCTGAATACTATTCGTCGACTGGAATGACACGTATATTGCATCGATCTCCTCAAAGCCTGATTTATTAAAAATTTCATTTAAAGAGGCATCAATCTTCTTGGCGCACTCTTTCAGCAGCCCATCATACCCCTGAAATTGCACATATATACCAAATTCCATTTTCTATCTCTTTGTATTATTTTCATGGGGCAGCTGCCCATTGAACGGTGCTTGGCCTCTGAGCTTTATTGCTTTAAAGAGTTTTGCACTTGTTTGTGTCCAAACTTGCTATATCAAAAAACCCAATTTCGATCCTGGAAATTTTGCCTTCAGCCATAACGCGGCCATCGCCGTATTGATGGCGGCGCTGCTGTGATAAACCCGTGTATAGAAGATAGCACGTGGTCCCGGTGTATCAGTTTACAACTGCGACTAAGAAATGCATAAGGCCGAAATAGGTCAAATTCCGCCTAAATAGGCAGCAAGTAGACCATCTGAACTTTCAATTCCGAGTACGTCCATTATCGACTCCAGCTCGGAACCGAAGTGTTCACGCGCTTCTGTATCCTCATTCTCAACCAAGACTAACGACTGCTGAAATTCCGCAAGAACCCAAAGCTTTGTAGGGTTGGCTTGAACTCCATCTATCAATCGAAGAAGTAAATCATTGAGAATCGTTGACAACCGTTCTTTCTCCTCCGCTGTGTTTTCGCCAGGAAGCGAGTCAAATTTTTCTATAGCTTTAAGGATGTTTAACTTCACCACTGTCGAGTCATCAACCTCGATTGGCTCATCAATAACTTCTGATAGGGAGTAATAGTTCATATAACAGTTTCATTTTCTTGTTGGTGAGCGGCTGTTTTTGGCCGGAATTTTCCGTCGCAGCTAGCTTTTGATTAGGGCCAATCATGACACCTAATCCATCGTTGCCAAATAAAATTCGATTTTTCAAATCTCTTTCCTGACGTTGCCGGTACAGCCACCCATGTGCCGACCAGGTTTTTGTGTAGCAGTTCCGCAGCGTTCGCGACCATGCCACATCCTAAAAAAAGGAAAACCGTGAGTCTTATCATAATCAAAAAATTGATAGGTTGAATTAAATTTGAAGCCGAAGAATTTTTAATTTATACTCAGTCGCTAAATTTAAGCGAACGGCGATTTATGGCCGTTCTCGGCCGGCTGCGCCAGCATAGCATGTTGCCTTTGCGGAAACATCACGATCTCCCCCAACACGCCGTTGCCGCCCCAAAGCCGCCTGTAGCCACGAAGCACGTTTCGATGCGTGCCAGCCGAGAACCAATCGGCCTGATAGGTAATTCAGTCAAGCTCAGTCCAGCCGGCAACCGCCCGCACCTGGTATCCGTCGTGGATTTGTAGGGTTTGGTTGCCAACTACATGTATTCCAGATCGTTCACCAGATCATTCCCCTTTTTCAATAGACAACTCATGACAACCATCCACGCTTGGATCAATATTTTTTAGCCATTTTGCGTAGCTACCGGACGCATTCATCTGCTCTTTTTTTTCGAGCGTGATCAGGTATTCATTACTGGAGTCGAACAGCAAATTACTTTTACGATCCCAATCACGCGCGAGCAATGGTTGGCGTTTCCACGTAGAGTTCAAGTAGATATAGCGCCGATACTCCGGGCACTGTCTGCTGCGAGAACCCACAGCGATAACCACTGGCGCTCCATTCTCGAAATCGAAGACCAGGGGACTTTCTGGGTACAGGCCACGACTCTCTGGCTTAGAGCGCCATTCAACTTGCGAACCTGAGTCGACCGGGTATGTAAATCTCAGGTGACAAATATCCGGAGTCTGCAAATCAGGATTCTGGGCCCACTCCGCACCACCCGACACGTAATCGGTCTGACGGGAGATGACGATCACCTTCCCGCTGCTCAGCTTCACTTCTTCCTGCCATTCAGCCGGCGGCTTGCTGCAGGAAAGAAGTAGCAAGCACAGAGTCGCTGCGGACAAGCGCTGCATTTTTTGAATGACTAAGTGCTCAACCCTCATGTCCTGCCTCTTGAGTAATTCGCTGTAGTAAAGACAGCAAGTAGGCGAGCACACTGCGCTGCCCTTGATTAATCTCGGCAACCACCTGCATGCGAGACGTAATAACGTGGATACTAGCGTCCGGACCTTTAAGGCTGTGATCGTAAGTCAGGATGCTTGCCTTGTAATTACCCTCTGCAGTGTTTTCAATGCCTCTCTGCGCTGTCGATGAGCCAGAAGGCTGAGATGAATTTCGCGTACTGTCAACGTCTTCTGTTGGCCGTTAGCGGACGCCAAAAAAGCGATTCAATGAATTCAGGATCAACCTCCTCTCCATCTGTTGAGCGGTTAACACGTCGCCTGTTCCAATTATCCATTTAAGCCGATCTCTGATTGAGCCATTTGCCAACGGCCGCTGTCTGTCTTCGAATAAATATTGTCCGGATAGAAGACGAAAACTTTGGAACTTCCTTCCGTCATCCTGACGCCGTTTGAGACCAGGACATTTCCGTCGGAAATCAGCGGTAGAAATTCTTGCTGCCCACCTTGGCCGAATACGGCCTCTTGCAGCAAGGATTTCGCAAAATCATACAGCGCCAGACGACTGGAAAATCTCAAACAGATGTCCCCATTTTTGACGTCCACTTCTGACGTCAAATGATGGCGACTGTCTTTTTGAACAGCTTCGGAACCGATATCATCCGTGGCACTGACAACCACTGTACTTGATAAAATCATTTTCACTTTCCCGATCTCTCACCGGCTGCCTCTGGCGGAAGCGGTTCTGGCAGCGGTGCCACGGAAGGTGGCGGCGACACGACGACGCCGTCACCTTCACTACTGCCGCTACTACAACCACCGCTTACACCACCGCAGTCGACAGCATTTATGAGCGATCGCGAGGCCATGTGCTGAAGGCAAACACCCACAGCATGATGATGTTCACTAATGGTACAAATGCGAGCAGGCAAAAAACTCCTGGGTATCCGGCCTTGCTGACAATTTTCCAGGCCGGGATAACGTACACGAGGGTGACCGATAACAATATCAACCAGTGAAATATGCTGAAAGAGCCCATGTTCATCCTTTAAACGTTTAAATGTGTTGTCACGATTGCGGCACCAGCGAAAATACATGCGCATCGGCTGGCCGGTCATTGATGCACAGCCGGTTACGCGCCACCCGCTCGTGCAGGGCGCCGGACTTGACTGCCACGGCCATGCTGGCCGCATTGCCAACTGCCACCACGATCTCCACCCGGTGCAGTCCCAGTGCGTCAAACCCGTACGCCGCCAGCGCCGGCACGCAGCGCGAGGCGACGCCCTGCCCTTGCGCCGACTGCCGTACCCAATAACCGAGGTTGCAAAACCGGTGCACCGGGCGGATGTCGTTCAGGCCCGCGCCGCCCAGAAAGCGGCCGGACTGTTCGTCAAAAATACCGAATTCGACAGCGGTGCCTGCCGCGTGGCCGGCGCGGCACATGGCAAACCAGTCCAACGCATCTGCGGCCGTGTAGTCGTCCACGCACCACGCCATCCACGGACTGACCGACGCCACCGATTCCCGCACGGCGGCGGCGAAATCGTCGGCATCGGCATCCACGAATGGCCGCAGCAGCAGCCCGGCGGCGGTGACGGTATTGCGATCGCAGGTCATGGCGGGTGGCGCAGCCGTTATTTGGCCGGCGCCGGCAACGCCAGCTTGCCGTCCTGCATACCGAACATCGACGGCCCCTTGCCATTCAAGGTCAGCACGCCGTTTCGCAATTCGATCAGCGTGCGCAGTTCGTCCTTGTCCACCGCCACAAAGCCGGATTTGCCGATGTCGCTCACCATTTTTGCGGTGGTCTGCTGGCGCGCCAGGGCGAGGTTGGCGGCGTAGTCGGGTGCATCGCGGTCCAGTCCCCGGCCGGCGGTGGCGCCCGCGTATTCGCCCACGATCAGTACCGGCACGCGCAGCTCCAGGCGCACGGTCAGTTTTTTGAGCACCGCCGGCAGCGACTCGAGATCGGCGTCGGTGGCTTTGGCGAAGCCGATGCGTCCCTTGAGCGATGCCACCTGTCCGCGCCATGCGGCGCTGATGTCGTCGATGATGAGTTCCAGGCCGTTCTTGAGCAGTGACTTGCCCAGCTCCTTGGCCTTCCTGATGACGATCTGGGCGCTGGCTTCGGGCGCCAGTTGCTGCAATTGCGGCGAGCTGGCAAATTGCATGAAGTCGGCCACGGCTGCGCTGTCCAGGCCCTGGAAACGGGTGGTCACATGGATCCGCTCGACCGTATTGGCGCCCATGCCGGCCGACTTGATCGACAGGTTGTATGCCAGGTCGGTGACCTTGCCGCGCCGTTGCAGGTCGGTCCTGAAGCGCAGATCGTCGAGCAGGAAGCCGTTGCCGGCCGCATCGGGCACCGCGATGCGGCCCACGCCCATGGTCATGGTGCCGTACCACAGGCCGTCGGTGGCGCGGGTTTGCCGTCCCTCGATGCGCACGTCCGATACCTGGGCGCGGCTGGCCACGCCCATGCCCAGCGTCTGCGCCTGGGCCGAATAATGCATCTGGTTGCCGGCCTGGTTGGTGTCGCCCAGTATGGTGATGTCGCTCCAGTCCAGGTGCGCGCCTTCCTCGGTATGGCTGCCGGCTCGGAGCACGCTGCGGAACTGGTGGCGGCCCTTGCTGTCGGCCAGGCGTTCAAGCGCAAACGGTTTGTCGCTGCCGAAAATCGCCTTCAGGCGCGGCTTGAGTTCCTCGGAATAAGAGAATTTTTCGTAGGCGGCGATGCGCTTGTTGATATTCGGTTCGCGCGCATCGAGCACGCTCAATTCCCTGGCGGCGGCAGCGTAGACCCTGGAAATTTCAGACTCGGGCGCCGGTGCCACCGCGCTGACCGGGGCGGTGGGGACGGCAGGGGCAGCCGGCGCCGCAGCATGCGCGCTCAGGCTGAACAGGAAAACGCCGGCAATGGCCAGCGCGATGGAAGATTTATTCAATGGGAAGCCTGACAAAAATGCGCTGCACAGAACGCGGATGAAGCGTGATTGCTCAAAAGAACAATTTTACTTCATCCACATTGTTTCAAAATGCACACATTGTCACGGCCAAAAGGCCGCAGTCAGTCCAGGCTCGGGTACGGGCTTTTGCCACCCTGCTCGATGAACAGGTCGATGCGCGATTCCAGCACCGGCAGCGGCACCGAGCCCAGTTGCAGCACCGTGTCGTGGAAATTGCGCAGGTCGAATTTTTCGCCCAGCGCGGCTTCGGCCTTGCGGCGCGCCTTGATAATGCTCATCTGGCCCAGGTAGTACGACAGCGCCTGGCCCGGCCAAGAGATATAGCGATCGACCTCGGTTTCAATTTCATGGTCGGACAGCGCCGTGTTGGCGCGCAGGTAGTCCTGCGCCTGTTGGCGGGTCCAGCCCTTGCTGTGGATGCCGGTATCGACCACCAGTCGCGACGCGCGCCAGGCCTGATAACTGAGCATGCCGAAGGTTTCGTACGGGGTTTCGTAGATGCCCATCTCGGCGCCCAGGCGCTCGGTGTACAGCGCCCAGCCCTCCCCGTAGGCGGAGATATAGGCATTGCGGAACGACGGCCGCCCTTTTTGCTCCATGGCGATCGGCATCTGGAAGGCGTGGCCGGGCGCCGATTCGTGCAGCGTGAGCGCCGGCATGCTGTACAGCGCGCGCGACGGCAGGTTATACGTGTTCACCAGATACACGCCCGGACCGCCGCGACCCGACGTATAAAACGGCGCCTGGTCGTCCGGTACCGGTATCACGGCAAAGCGGCGGCGCGGCAGGTAGCCGAAATACTGGCTGACCTTGCCGTCGAATTTTTTCGCCACCCACGCGGAACGCATCAGCAACTCTTCGGGGGTCTTGGCATAAAACTGCGGGTCGGTGCGCAGGAAGTGCAAGAAGGCCGGCAGGTCGCCCTCGAAACCGGTCTGCTTGATCACGTCCTGCATTTCGGCGCGGATCTTGGCCATCTCGCTCACGCCGATGGCGTGGATTTCATCGGCCGTCAGGTGCGTGGTGGTGAATTCGACGATCTTCGACTGATAATAAGCTTTGCCGTCGGGGAGGTTTTCGGCCGCCAGGTCCACCCGCGCTTTCGGCACATATTCCTCGCGCATGAACGTGAGCAGCCGGGCAAACGACGGCTGCACCGCCGTGGCGATGGCGCTGGCGCCCTGCTGGCGCAATCCCTCCTGCACGGCGGCCGGCATGGTGGCGGGCATGGTCTTGAACGGCTGGTAGAACACCGTGTCCTGCGGGGTCTTCGCTGCGGACACCGACGTGATCGAGGCATCGCGCCCCACCAGCGTCACCTGCGGCGGCGTGAAGCCGCGCGCCAGGCCGGCGCGCATGTTGACGATCTCCTCGTCAAAGTAGCGCGGCACGTCCTTCAGCTGGCTGATGTAGTCGCGGTATTCCTTTTCGGTGGCAAAGGTGCGGCGCGCGCCGTAGGCCAGGTTGGACCAGAACGCGGTATCTGCGTTGAGCGGCTTTTCGTATTCGCGAAAGGCGATTTCGGCCACCAGCGCGCCGATCTGCGCCTTGTACACCTGGTAGTTGATCTGCCCCTCGGCCGACAGCTTGGCGGGTGCGATGCCGTCCAGCTTTTTCATCACGCCCTGCCAGTAGGCCAGGCGCCTGGCCTGGGTGGCGGCATCGATGCGCGGCAGCGAGGCGGCTACCGCATTGTCGTCATCCTCTTCGTTTTCCTGCTTCTGGCTCTGGCGCCATTTCAGTTCTTCGGTGTAGATGGCCTTGAAGCGGCTGTCGGCCGACGATGCCGGCACGGTGCTGGCCAGCGTGTTGAACGATAAAACCATGCAGGCGCCGGCAACCAGCGTGCTGAACTTCTTTTCCATAGTGCTCCAGGGAGTTGATCTAAAGGTCGAACAGGTTGCGCCGTTCGCGCAGCAGCACGGTGAAGTCTTCGGCGTTGACGGGGCGGCTGAAAAAATAGCCCTGCATCTCGTCGCATCCGCGCTCGGTGAGAAACTGCACCTGCTCGCGCGTTTCTACGCCTTCGGCGATCACCTGCATGTTCAGGTTGTGCGCCAGCGAGATTACGGACAGCGCAATGGCGGCGTCATTGGCGCTGGTGGTAACGTCATCGACAAACGATTTGTCGATTTTCAGGGTGTCGATCGGGAAGCGCTTCAGATAGCCAAGGCTGGAGTAGCCGGTGCCGAAGTCGTCCAGCGAAATCGACACGCCGATGTCCTTGAGCCGGTGCAGCGCCGCCACTGCCTTGTCCGGGTCGCCCATCACCGTGCCTTCGGTGATTTCCAGGCCCAGGCACGACGGCGGCACGCCAAAGCGGCGCAGCGTGCTTTCCACGTACGGCACGGTGGCGTCGTTGGCGAACTGGCCGGCGGCCAGGTTGACCGACACCTTGACGTCGCCCAGGCCGGCGTCGCGCCACCGCTTGATTTGCGCGCACACGCTTTCCAGCACCCAGTCGCCGATCGAATTGACCAGGCCATATTCCTCGGCCAGCGGAATGAAGCGATTGGGCGGCACCCGGCCCAGCACCGCGTTATTCCAGCGCAGCAGCGCTTCAGCGCCGGCCAGCGTGCCGCCGCGCAGGCACATTTGCGGCTGGTAGTGAACCTCGAATTCGTCGCGGGCGATGGCGCCGCGCAGCTGGCTCTGGATGGCCAGCTTGTCGCGGATTTCGGCGTCCATCCGTTCGGTGAAAAAGGCGTAGTTGTCGCGGCCCGTTTCCTTGGCGCGGTACAGCGCCGTATCGGCGCTGCGTATCAATTCGTCGAAACTGTCGCCGTCGGTAAGGCTGACGGCGATGCCGATACTGGCAGTGACGGTGATCTGCTGGCCGTCGATCACCAGCTCCTTGCGCAGGCCGGCCAGGATTTTTTGCGCCAGCGCCATGGTGGCGCCCAGTTGGGCATCGTCCTGCACCACGATCTGGAACTCGTCGCCGCCCTGGCGGGTGACGATGTCGCCATCGCGCACGTTATCGGTAAGGAAGTGCGAGACCACCTGCAGCGCCTTGTCTCCCACTTCGTGGCCGTACGAGTCGTTGATGCTGCGGAAGCGGTCGAGGTCGAGGCACATCACCGCCAGGCAGCGGCCGTCGCGGCGGGCGCCGGCCAGCGCCTGGTCGAACCGCTGGCGCGCCAGCAGGCGGTTGGGCAGGCCGGTGAGCGCGTCGTGGTGGGACAAAAAGTCGATCAGGTGCTGCTCGGCCTTGCGCTCGGTGATATCGAGGAACAGCGACACGTAATTGGTCAACTCACCCGCCTCGTTGCGCAGCGCCGACGCGCTGACCAGGCCCGGATAGGTTTCACCGTTCTTGCGCCGCGCCAGCATCTCGCCCGACCAGTGGCCCGTCTTGCCCATGGCCTGGCGCATGACGTCGAGGGTGCCGGCGTCCTGCTCGCCGGCATGCAGCATGGTGACGTTTTGCCCCAGCACTTCCTCACGCGTGTAGCCGGAAATTTGCGTGAATGCGGGGTTCGTGGCGACGATGCGCGCCTCGCGGTCGGTGACCACGATGGCGTCGCGCGTGGCCTCGAACACCTGGCTCGATAGCCGCATGAATTCTTCGTTGGCGCGGCGCTGCTCGATTTCACGCGCCAGTTCGGCCGTGCGCTCCACCACACGCTGTTCCAGCGTGGCGCGTTCCTGCGCCAGCGCGTGCTGGGCGCGGCCCAGGCGCACATGGGCATCGGTGCGGGCCAGGATTTCCTCGGCCTGGAATGGCTTGGCGATGAAGTCCACGGCGCCGAGCGCAAAGCCGCGCACCTTGTCGTCGGTATCGTGCTGCGCCGAGAGGAAGATGACCGGCACCTGGCTGAGCTGCGGCGACTCCTTGAGCCGGCGGCACACCTCGAAGCCGTCGATGCCGGGCATGCGGATATCGAGAAGAATCAGTTCGGGCGGGCGCGATTGCGCGGTCCACAGCGCCAGTTCGCCATTGGGCGCCTGCCGCACGTAATAGCCAGCGTCGGTCAGCAGGTCGCTGAGCAGTTTGAGCGAGGCCGGCGTGTCTTCCACGATCAGCACTTCGCCTTTGGTATGTTGTTCCGATAAATCCCGGTGCATGAAAACTCTCTATCGCGCCAATGGTGAGCTAAACGTCATCATATACCTGTCCCGCCCTGGTCTCCAGCACGTTTCCGGCCTGGTCCAGCAAGGTACACAATTGCGGGTACTGGTGCAGCCGCACCATGTGTTCGATCCGCTCGACCACCGCGTGCAGTTCCGCCGGCAGCGGTTCGAGCAGCAGCGCCACGCGGGCCAGGTTCAGCTCCTGCAGCGCCGCCTTGAGCTGCCCCCGCAGCGCGGGCGCCAGCAGCGCCAGATCGGCGGCGCTGAGCGGCGTGGCGATTCTGGCGCCACCGCCGGCCGCCGGATTGTCCAGCAGGCGGCGCGCACGCTGCTGCGCCGCCTGCGCGCCGGCGTCCATGCCGGTTGCGGCCTGGCGCGCGACCAGTTGCGCGGCATCGGCCACCGGCACGCGGATGGTGAACTGGAACGTGGCGCCGGCCCCGCGCACCGACTGCACCGACAGCACGCCGCCCATCAGCTGCACGAATTCGCGCGAGATGGTCAGGCCCAGGCCCGTGCCCTCCTTGGCGCCCGGGCCTTCGGCCTGGATAAACGGTTCAAAAATACGGGTCTGGTCGATGGGCGAGATGCCGGGACCGTTGTCGATCACGGCAAACGCCAGTTCGCACTGGCCGTCGTCCGTCACTGCCGCCCCGCGCACGCGCAGCGTGACATGGCCCTTGCCGGTGAATTTGACCGCGTTCGACATCAGGTTGAGCAGCACCTGGCGCAGCTTGGTGCCGTCCACCCGCGCACCGGGCGGCAGTCCGGTAGCATCGAGCGCCAGCACCACGCCGGTCTGTTCGGCGCGCATGCTCACCATGTCCATCACCTCCTGCAGCACGTCGTCGATGCGCACGGCCTCGGTCTGCAGCACGGCGCGCCCGGCCTCGATGCGCGACAGTTCCAGGATCGCGTTGATCAGGTTGAGCAGGTGTTCGCCCGAGCGGTGGATGATGGCGAGGTTGCGCTTTTCGTCGGGCAGCATGTGCTTGGAGTCCGCCATCAGACGCGAAAAGCCGATCACGGAATTGAGCGGGGTGCGCAGCTCGTGGCTCATATTGGCCAGGAAGATGCTCTTGGCCTGGTTGGCCGCCTGCGCCTGGCGCACCGCCACCGACAGCGCATTGGTGCGCTCGGCAACCAGGTCTTCGAGGTGAATGCGGTGGCGGCGCAATTCCTGCTCCACCGTCTTCTGCTCGGTGACGTCGTAGCACACGCCCACCATGCGCGCCGGGCTGCCGTCCGGGTCGCGGAAGATCACGGCCTCGCCGCACACGTGGTGCACCGAATTGTCCGGCCAGATCACCCGGTACTCGGCGTCGAAGTCGCCGGCGCCGCTGAGCGCCCGCGCCATCAGCTCGCGTACCGGCACCGTGTCGTCGGGGTGAATCAGCGCCATCCAGTTGCTGATGGGCGCGCGGTCGCAGCCATTCCCCAGCCCGTGCAGGCGGTGCATCTGCTCGTCCCACACCATGTCGTCGCTGCGGATATTCCAGTCCCAGATGCCGATCGAGGCGGCGCTGCTGGCGATCTGCAGGCGCTCCTCGCTGTCGTGCATGGCCTTGTAGCGGCTGTCCATCAGCTGCACCATCTCGCGGATCGAGGCATTCAGGGTATTGAGTTCGCCAAAAAACCAGTCGCGCGGCGCCAGCGCGCCCGGATTCTGCCCGGCCTTGACGTTGGCGGCGTAGCGTTCGATGGTGGTGATCGGCTTGAAAATCAGGTGTGACAGCAGCAGGTACAGGCAAAACACCAGCGTCACATCGAGCACGAAGATCATGCCGACGATGGTGTACAGGCGCTGGCGCAGCTGCTCGATCATCAGCTCCGGCGAGGCATACACGGTGATCGCGCCTATCAGCTGGCCGGCGGCGACGATGTTGCGGCGTTCCGACAGCAGCTCGGGATTGTCGGGCATGCGCGTGGTCTCGCGCAGCAGGCCCTGTTCGTTGCGGGTGAGGATGAAAGGTTTGCCACCGGCCGCGGGCAGCACGGCGCCCGCATACAGGTCGCGGTTGCTCAAGCCGCTCTTGATGATGGTGGTGATCTGGTTTTCGTCGAAGTTCCAGGCTGGCAGCGCCACGGCGGACGCCAGTTCGTCGGCGCTGTTGGCCAGTGTTTTGTGCAGCTGCTCCCAGCGCTGCGCGCGTTCGACATGGTAAAAATACAGCGCAAAGGTGGTCAGCACCAGCGTTACCACGGCGGTCAGCGTCACGCTGACAAACATGGCAATTGAAATTCGTCCCGCGCGGCGGGCAAGTCGGTGCAGCATCGGCGGGCAATCGGTGGGTTGAGATGGAACGCTGCCCCTGATGATAGGGTCAAATCCCTGCGAAGTCCATGCGTATTATTACCCGAAAGAATTACTTTAAATGAATTTTTCTTAACCTTGGTCGCCGTGGGCCTGCAACTGGTCGCAGGCCATGGCAGTGCTGAGGAATAGTTTGCCATTCAGTTGGCGCAGCAGGTCGCTGTGGCGCAGGCGGTCCATCACCGGGCCCTTCACCTCGGCCAGGTGCAGGCCGATGGCGCGGCGCTTGAGGCTCTGGTTCAGTTCCGCCAGCGCGTACAGCGCGGTGGTGTCGATCGAACTGACCGCCGTCATCACCAGCAGCAGGTCGCGCGCGCTCTGGTGGGTGCGCAGTTCGCACTCGATCCGCTCGCTCACCGCTTCCACGTTGCCGAAGAACAGATTGGCGTCGATGCGCAGGATCAGCAGCTCCGGTTGCGTGGCGGCCGGATAGCGTTCGATGTTACGAAAATGTTCGCTGCCCGCGATCCGGCCCAGCACCGCGATATGGGGCCGGCTGGCGCGCCAGATCAGAGTGCCCATCGACAGCGCCACGCCCACGATCACGCCCGCCTCCACGCCCAACGCCAGCACGCCCAGACACGTCGCGCCCCATGCCAGCACGTCGCTGCGGTCGTACGACCAGGCCGTGCGCAAAATGCCCAGCTCCAGCATGCCCAGCACCGCGACGATGATGGTGGCCGCCAGCACCGGCAACGGCAGCAGCGCCAGCCAGCCGGTGGGCGCCAGCAGCGCACCGGCCAGCAAGGCGGCGGTGATCAGGCTCGCCAACGGCGTATTGGCGCCCGCAGCAAAATTGACGGCGGAGCGCGACAGGCTGCCGGTAACGGGAAAGCCGCCCGAGAGCGCGCTTGCCACATTGGCTGCGCCCAGGCCGATCAATTCGTGGTTGCTCACCAGTTTTTCGTTGCGCTTCTGCGCCAGCGACTGCGCCGCCGACATCGACATCAGGAAGACCATGAAGCCGATCAGCAGGCCCGGTTGCAGCAGCGCGGGCCAGTGGGCGCTGGACGTGGCCAGGTTCAGGCCCGGCAACCCGGCCGGCACGGCGCCGGTGGTGCGCACGCCCATGTCGTGCAGGCCGGTGGTGGCCATCAGCACGATCCCGCCAAGCACCACCAGCATCGGCGCCAGCTTGGCGCCGATGTCGGCCGCCACGGCCGGCAAACCGCACGCACGCAGCAGCGTTGCCAGGTACCAGCGCGCCAGCACCAGCAGCAGCAAGGAACCAATCCCCAGCAAGGCGCTCGGCACATGGACGTGCAAGTGCAGCAGGTTGGCGCTGGACACGCCCACCAGCGTGTGCACCTGGTCATAGGCGATCACGATGGCCGAACCGACGGTAAAACCGCTCATCACGGGACGCGAGAAGAAATTGGCGAGAAAGCCCATACGCAGCACGCCGCACAGCAGCAAGGTGGCACCGGCCACCAGCGCCAGCTGCGCCGCCAGCACGGACGCCAGCGCGGATCCGGGTGCGGCCAGCGGGCCGATGGCGGCCGCCGTCATCAGCGATACGATGGCCATGGGGCCCACCGATTGCGTCATGCTGCTGCCGAAGAGCGCATAGACCACCGGCGGCATGATGCTGGCGTAAATGCCCACCACGGGCGGCAGGCCGGCCACCATGGCGTAAGCCATGCCCTGCGGGATCATCATCATCGCCACCACCAGGCCGGCGCTGATATCGCCAGCCAGGAGCGCGCGCCGGTAGTGCTTCAACCAATGCAGCATGCTGGATTCAAAAACGGGGAAACCGACAGGTTACGCGATCGGCTGGCGATGGTCCAGAGTCAAATGCATTTTTCGCATTTGCTAATTCGGAAAACGCATAAGCAGCCTGGCTATCGGCATTCGCGCCGTCATTCCCGCTTTCGCGGGAATGACGGTTCAACGGCCGGTGGCCAGTGGCATCTGTCCGCGTACTGCGGCCAGGATTTCTTCCGACAGTGCGTTGTCGTCTACCGCGCGTGCCAGCACCATGGCGCCGACCATGGCGGCGTAGGTGGCCAGCGCCTGGCGCCGCACCTCGGCTGCTTCAGCTTCAGGTTCGGTGTCGGTATCGGCTTCCGCAGCGGTATTAGTATCGGCATCGGTATTAGTATCGGCATCGGTATTAGTATCGGCATCGGTATCGGCAGCGCCATTAGCCAGGCACTGTTCCAGCACCGCGATCTGTCCTGCCGCGCCGGCGGTGAGTGCGCTGCGCACGGCCGGTCCCAGGCGCGCCACGTCCGGGCCCAGCGCGGTGACGGCGCAGCCGTGTTCCGGCTGGTCGCGGTGGGTGGTGGACAGGTAGTGGTCGGCGATATTGGCCAGCGCCTCGGCCGGGCTGGCGGCGGCAGCTTTCTGCTGCCAGCGCTGCACCGACCGCGTTAATGCATACGCCGTGGCCTCGGCCAGCAAATCCTCCTTCGAGGCGAAATGGCCGTAGAAGCCGCCGTGCGTGAGACCGGCGCTTTTCATCAGGTCGGCCACGCCGATGCCGTCATAGCCCTTCTGGCGAAACAGCCGGGCGGCAGTGTCGACGATGCGCGCGCGGTTGAGCGCGACCTGTTCCTTGCTGACTTTCATGCGCGGCCCCTCCGACGATGCAGAATATGCCGCGATTATACATGACGATAATAATTAATAAGCGCATCACGGGCACAGTTCGATGCAGTTACGTCCTGTGTGGCGGGCCTGCAGCAGCGCCGCATCGAGCCGCGCCAGCACCGCCTGCGCGCCCTCCTCCGGCCCCGGCTGCGCCACCGCCAGCGACACGCTGGCCGTGGCGCATGCCGGCAGGTCGGCGCCGTGGATGGCGGCGCGCAGCTGCTCGGCCAGCACCAGCGCCGCGACAACGTCGGTATGGGGCGCAATCACCAGAAACTGCTGGCCCGGCAGGCGTGCCAGCGTGTCGGATCCGCGCAGGCGCTGGGCGACCGTACGCGCGCACTGGCGCATGGCGCTGTCGGTCAGAGGATGCCCGTACAGGTCGGACTGCGACCGGAAACTGGTGACATCGAACGCCAGCACCACCAGCGGCAGGCCGTAACGGCGCGCGCGGCGGATTTCGTCGTCCAGAAGGTCCTCGCCGTTGCGGCGGTTGGTCACGCCCGTGAGCGGGTCAAGGCGGTCGAGCTGCGCCAGGCGCTCGCCCAGCGCCACATTGCGGTGTTTCAGCCTGCTCATCGCCAGGCCGAAGCTGACCGCCTGCGCCAGGCCGGCCAGGCACGCCCACTGCTCGCGCGAGAACATGATGTGGCGGTCGAACATCAGGCACAGCGCGCCAATTTCCGCGCCGCCCGCCTCCGCCCGCAGCGGCAATGCCAGCACCATGCGCACGTGGCGGTCGTGCAGGCGCATGGCCAGCACCGGGTCGCCGGCCTTTTCCGGGGCGTCGAGCAGCACCGCCTGGCCTTGCGGCGCCGCCGCCAGCAACGGTGGAAACACCAGCCGCAGCGGCGATTCCAGCAGGCGGTCGCGCCGTTCGAGCAGATAGGCCAGGTCGAGATGGTTGCGCGATTCCTGCGCCGCCAGTTGCAAATCGCCGCGTTCCTTCATCAGCAGCACCGAGGTGTGGCGCACGCCGGGATAATTGCATAGCGCGAGGCAGACCTTGGCCGCCAGCGCATCGACGTCGTCGATGGCGCCCAGCGCCCGCTGCACGCTGTGCTGCAACGCCAGCAAATCGCGCATCTCGTGCTCCTTGTCGAGCAGGCGCTGTGCGATACAGGCGGCGCCGCTGCGTGCATTGCTCAGTGCGCCGTCGATGGCGCCCTGCAGATCGGCGTCGAGCAGCGGGCAGATCGCGTAATCGAATACGCCGTAGGCCATCAACTCGGGCAGCCAGGCGCTTTGTTCATAGTGGCACAGCACCAGCAGCGGTTTGCCGGCGCGGCTGCGGATCAGGGTGCCCACGACCGACAGGCCGTTCAGGTGCCGGTGGTCGCCGAGGTCGAGAATCACGATGTCGGCGGGCGCCTGCGCCAGCACCGCCGTAGTCGCGTCCAGCGTGTCGGTAGCGGTGATGCGCGTAAACGATTCGCCGCACGCGGACAGGAAGCCGGCGCGCCGGTCGGCGCTGGCGTTGAAGTACACGCCAGTGCCGCGCGCGCCACATGGTTGGGTTGTCATCCTCTTTCCCCCAGTTATGTAATATTTTTTATAAATAACTTGTTGATTTGGCAGTGTGCCACAAATTCGGGCATGTGTGACAGAACGCACCGTCATTCCGGGGCCTGGCGCGAATACTGTGCGTTCATTGCAACTGGAGGCACCATGGCACATCGAGATCCAAAACCACAGCGCGCCGGCGCGGGCAACCAGCAGCGCGCCATCCAGCAGCGCCAGGACCAGGCCGACCAGCGCGCCGCGCAGGAACCCCGGGCCAGCGATCCCGGTCAGCGCCAGGGACCTGTGCAAACCACCGACCACGATTATCCGGGCACGCCGCTGCCCGCGCAGCACCTGGCCAAGCCGGGACTGGAAGCGCAGATGGCATTGCAGCCCGAGTTCATGGCACCCGACTATCGCGGCAGCGGCAAGCTGGCCGGCATGGTGGCGATCGTTACGGGCGGCGATTCGGGCATCGGCCGCGCCGTGGCGGTGCTGTACGCGCGCGAAGGCGCGGACATCGCCATCGTGTACCTGGAAGAAGACCAGGATGCCATCGACACCAAGCGCCACGTGGAAGCGGAAGGCCGCAGCTGCCTGCTGATGCGTGGCGACGTGCGCGATGCCACCTTCTGCCGCGAAGTGGCGGGCCAAACCCACCGCCGCTTCGGCCGGCTCGACATCCTGGTGAACAATGCGGCCTTCCAGGAGCATGCCGACAAGATCACCGACCTCACCGAAGAACGCTTCGACCTGACGATGAAGACCAATGTGTACGGCTACTTCCACATGGCGAAGGCAGTGGTGCCCTATCTTAAAAAAGGCGGGTCCATCATCAACACCGGTTCCGTCGTCGGTCTCAAGGGCTCGGCCCACCTGCTCGACTATGCCACCACCAAGGGCGCGATCCACGCGTTCACCATGTCGCTGGCGTCCAACCTGCTGGAGATGGGCATTCGCGTCAACGCCGTGGCACCAGGTCCGGTATGGACACCGCTCAATCCCGCCGACCAGCCGGCCGACAAGATCGGCCAGTTTGGCGAGCAGACCGACATGCGCCGTCCGGCGCAGCCGCAGGAGCTGTCGCCGGCGTATGTCTTCCTGGCCGCGCCCAGCTGTTCCAGCTACATCACCGGCATCGTGCTGCCGGTGACCGGCTCGGTCGGGAGCTGACGGTGGCCGCCCGCGCGCTGTGGAAAGGCGCCATCAGCTTCGGCCTGGTGCACATACCGGTGGACCTGTACACGGCAGTGCAGGAACACGACCTCGATCTCTCCATGCTTGACCGCCGCGACTTTGCTCCGGTTGGCTACAAGCGCTATAACAAGAAGACCGGCAAGGACGTGACCTGGGACGATATCGTCAAGGGCTACGAATACGAAGATGGCGAATACGTGGTGCTGTCCGACGAAGACCTCAAGCGCGCCAACGTGGAGGCCACGCAAACCATCGACATCCAGGCGTTTGTCGACGCCGCCGATGTGCCGCTCACCTATTACGAGCACCCGTACTACCTGGCGCCATCCAAGGGCGGCGCCAAGGTGTATGCGCTGCTGCGCGAAACCTTGCGCAAGGCTGGCAAGATCGGCATCGCCACGGTGGTCATCCGTACCAAGCAGCACCTGTGCGCGCTGGTGTGCATCGACGATAAAATCATCCTCAACACGCTGCGCTTCGACACCGAGATCCGCAGCAGCGAGGAACTGAAACTGCCGCCGGCCACGCTCAAGGGTGCCGGCATCAGCGACAAGGAATTGACGATGGCGTTGTCGCTGGTGGAAGGCATGAGCGAGGACTGGAACCCGGCGCAGTATCGCGACACCTACAAGGAAGACGTGATGGCGCTGGTGAAAAAGAAGATCAAGGCCGGCCAGACCAAGACCATCACTGCGCCCGAACCGGAATCGAAAGAGCCCCGTTCGTCCAACGTGGTAGACCTGGTGGCGCTGCTGCAAAGCAGCTTGGGCAAGAAGGCCGGCAAGGCGCCAGCCAAGGCGGCGCCTGCCGAGGACGACGAAGAAGACACCGAGGCCGAGGCCAAGCCGGCGCCGCGCAAGCGCGCAGCCGCCACCAAGGCCAAGCCGGCCAGTGCCACTGCAGCTAAAGCCAAACCCAAGGCAAAGCCGGCAGCCACGCGCGCCAAAACCGCCACGGCCCGCAAGGCCGCCTGACCGGCGCCACGGCGCCGGCCATGGGATCTCGGACGTCTGACCTCTGACCGGCGGGGTGGCGGGGTGGCGGGTTGGCTTTACACCCCTTATTTTGCGGGTTTGAAATCGAGCATTTTCATCGCTGGCGCCAGCCCCCTGGCAGCGCTGGCGTACCCGTCCCACGGCGTATTGCCCACATCGAGCCGGGTGTGCACGGTGGCCACGGTCCAGTGGTCGCCGCCTTTCAGGTCGCCCAACTCTTCCCACGTAACGGGCACGGAAATGCCAAGACCGGGCCGGGCGCGCGCCGACCATGCGCAGGCAGTGGTGGCGCCACGGCCATTGCGCAGGTAGTCGATGAAGATCTTGCCGATGCGATTGCTCGGGCCGCTCTTGAGCACGAAGCGCTCGGGAATATTCTGCGCCATGTGCGCCACCACGGCCTGCGAAAACGCCTTGACGTCGTCCCAGCCATAGCCGGGCCGGATCGGCACCACCACGTGCAGCCCCTTGCCGCCGCTGGTCTTCAAAAATGCCGGCAGGCCCAGGTGGTCGAGGAAGGCTTTCATCAGCACGGTCGCTTCCTGCACGTCTTTCCAGGTGACGCCCTTGCCGGGGTCAAGGTCGAACACCATGCGGTTCGGCTTTTCGTAGGTGCCGGCGCTGGCGTTTTGCGTGTGCAGTTCCACCACGTTCCACTGCGCCGCCGACAGCAGGCCCTGTTGCGTGGCCACTTCCAGCATCGGTTCATGACCGGGGTCGAGCGATTGCTTCAGGCTTTTCACGCCGGGCAGCTTGCCCACCTCCGCATGCTTCTGGAAAAACAGCTCGCCGCCCACGCCGGCCGGCGCCCGCACCAGCGATACCGGCCGGCCTTTCAGGTGCGGCAGCATCAAGGCGGCGACCAGCGCGTAATAGCGCACCAGGGTGATCTTGGTGGCGCCGCTTTGCTGGTCGATCACGCGGTCCGGATTGGTGACCTTGAGCGATGCAGGCAGCTTGCCTGCCACTGTGGGTGCGGGTGCGGATTTCACGTGCTCCTCCTGTTCCTTCAGATGTGCCGGCACTTCGCGCACGATGGCTGCCGCCTTCTTGTCCTTGCGCAGCCCCTTGAATACGGCATGCCGGATCGAGCCGGCGCTGGTCCATTCGCCGAACGCCACTTCCGCCACCAGCGTGGGCTTGAGCCAGTGCGCCTTGCGGTCGATGTCGCGGCTCGGCGCGAACGGGTTGGCGGTGGTCGCCAACTTGTCCATTTTCGCTTTCACGTCGCGTAGCGTGTCGCCATCGAAGCCGCTACCCACGTTGCCGGCGTAGTGCAGCTTGCCGTCGCTATCGTAGGTGCCCAGCAGCAGCGAGCCGAAGCCGCTGCGGGAACCCTGCGGATCGGTATAGCCGCCGATCACAAACTCCTGGCGCTGGCCGCATTTGAGTTTGATCCAGGTGCCGCTGCGGCGCGACGAATAGGTGGAATCGCGGCGCTTGCCGATGATCCCCTCCAGGCCCATGCTGCAGGCGGCAGCGATCATGTCCTCGGGCGCGGCGGCCAGTGCGGCGCTGTAGCGCACCGTGTCGGACGCGCGCGCTGCCGGCACGGCATCGAGCACCTGTTCCAGCAGCGCGCGGCGCTGTTCGAGCGGCGTGTCGCGCAGGTCGCGCCCGGCCAGAAACGGCGCGTCAAAAATAAAGTACACCATGTCGCCGGGCGCCTCGGCATCGAACGCGTTTTGCAGCAGGCCGAAGTCGGGCCGACCCGCATCGTTGTGGACGACGATTTCGCCGTCGTACCAACCAACCGGCAGCTTCATTTTCGCCAGCGCTTTACGCAATGGCTCCAGCTTGTGGGTCCAGTCGTTGCCGTTGCGGGTGACCAGGCGGATGTCGCTGCCGTCGATGCGCGCCAGGATACGGTAGCCGTCGAACTTGATTTCAAATAGCCAGTCTGCGGGCTGCGATGGTGGCGCATCGACCAGCGTGGCCAGTTGCGGCGCCAGCTTTTCAGGCAGCGCGACGGCCGGCTGCGCCTTGGCTTTGGCGGCTTTGGCGGCTTTGGCGGCTTCGCTGCCTGGGGTCACCTTGGTGGCCTTGGTGGCCTTGGCGTTTGCTGGCGCGGGCGCGGTTTGTTCGACGGTCTGTTCGGCCCGCGCTGCCGCCGGCGTCAGCTGGCCCGCGCCATCGGGCATCGGCAGCGCTTTCACGCTGTCGGGCATTTCATCGATTACGGAAAATTCGTCGGCCGGACGAGCGTAATCGTCCTTCTCCTTAATCAGCAGCCACGGCTCCTGCTTCTCGCCCTTGCCGCGCATGCGCACCAGCACCCAGCGCCCGCGCATCTTGTGGCCGGTCAGTTCGAATTTGAGATTGCCGGCGGCCAGGCCCTGGCGCGGATCGCCGTCCGGGCGCCAGGTGCCCTTGTCCCAGATAATCACCTTCCCTGCGCCATACTGCTTCGCCGGGATGGTGCCTTCGAAATCATTGTACGAAATCGGGTGATCTTCCACGTGGATGGCCATGCGCTTGTCGTGGGTATCGTAGCTGGGGCCCTTGGGCACGGCCCAGCTCATCATGACGCCATCGAGTTCCAGCCGGAAGTCGTAATGCAAGCGACTGGCCCAGTGCTTCTGGATTACGAAGGCCAGCCGCTCGCCTCCGTCGGCGCCGCCATCGGCCGGCTCCGGGGTGATGGTGAAATTGCGCTTGGCTTGGTAGGTTTTCAGGGAGGCTGTCATGACAACAGCGTATGCCCGGAGCGGACGCAATTCTGTGCGATGGCGAACATGTAAGCGATTGTAAAGGCCGTCAACGGTCCGGCTGCGGGCCGCGTTTTACGCTCAGAGACACGGGAATAGTCCCGGGCCCTATCAACCGAACGAGGAACTTCATCATGAAAAAACTTATCGCTACCCTGATCGCCGGCCTGTTTGCAACCGCAGCTTTTGCTCAAACCCCTGCCACCGCTCCTGCGGCTCCAGTCGCTGCCAAGGCTGAAGCCAAGGAAGCGAAAGCCGATGCCAAAGCCACCGCCAAGGAAACCAAGGCCCACATCAAGGCCGACGCCAAAGCTGCCAAGGTAGAAGCCGAAGCCAATAAAGACGTCGCCGTCGCCCAGGCCGATGCCAAAGCCGACAAGGCCGACGCCCACGCCAAAGCCCACAAAACCAAAGCCAAAGCCCACGACAAAGCAGTGAAAACCGAAGCTGAAGTCGCTCCGGCCAAGTAAGCCTCAATCGCCACCAGCGCTACGCACGCCGTAGCGCTTGCGCTGTTACCCCGTGCGGGGTAAAAAAAACGGACCCTTATCGGGTCCGTTTTGCGTTTCCATATCCGTTACTATATCGCTTACTGCTGCGCCACCGTCTGCGCGGTCGGGCTATCCCAGCCGCCGCCCAGTGCGCGGATCAGCGCCACGGTCGTCACCGCGCGGGTACCGCGCAGCTGTACCGCGCTGCGCTCCACCGCCGCCAGGTTGCGCTGCGAGTCGAGCAGATCGAGGTAGCTCGAACGACCGGCCGTGTACAGCTTTTGCGCCAGGTCGGCTGAACGACGGGCCGTGACCAGCGCCGCTTCCATCTGCGCGGTTTGACCCGCCAGGATGCGCAGGCCGGCCAGGTTGTCTTCCACCTCGGCGAATGCCACCAGCACCTGCTGGCGATACGTGCCCACCGATTCTTCCAGCGCGCCTTCGCTGCGCGTGATATTGGCCTTGTTGCGGCCACCGTCGATGATCGGCATCGACATCAATGCGCCCAGCAACCACGAACGGCTGCTCCACTGGAACACGTTCGATACGGTATCAGCCGCCGAATAACCGCCGGTGCCGCTCAAGGTCAGCGCCGGGAACATGGCCGCGCGGGCCACGCCGATGCGGGCGTTGGCCGCTTCCATGGTGCGCTGCGCGGCAGCGATGTCGGGACGGCGCTCGAGCAGCGACGATGGCAAGCCGGCCGGAATGGCTGGCAGCAGCGACGTGCCGTCGAGCGGGCTGGCGCCGGCCGAATAACTGGCCGCCGGTTTGCCCAGCAACACCGCCAGTGCATGCTCGGTCGTCACGCGCTGGCGTTGCAGCCCGATGGCTTCCGAACGCACGGTGGCCAGCTCGGTCTTGGCGCGCGAAAGGTCGAATTCGCCGATGTCACCGAGATCGAAACGACGCTGGTTGACCTTGACGTCTTCTTCCCGGGTTTGCACGGTGCGGTTCAAGGTTTCCAGTTCGGCGTCGGTGGCCCGCAGACGGAAATACGTCTGCGCCACGTCGGCCTGCACCGACAGCAGCACCGAACGATAGGTCGCTTCCACCGAAGCGGCGTCGTTGCGGGCCGCCGCCACGTTGGACGATACGCGGCCGAACAGGTCGACCTCGTAGCTGGCCGACAGGTTGGCGCTGTACACATTGCCCGGGCGAACCGGCGTGCCGTCCGGCAGGCCCTGCGACGTGGCGGACAGCCGCTGACGCTGGGCGCCGACATTGGCGCCCACTTGCGGAATGCGGTCCGCTTCGGCCACGCCGGCAATGGCGCGGGCCTGCTTGACGCGTGCGGCCGCCACGGCCAGGTTGGCGTTGGCGCGGGTGGCCTCGGCGATCAGCTCATTCAAGGCCGTATCGTTGAAGGCCAGCCACCACTCGCCGCGCGGCTGCGCTTCCGCAGCCTGCGCCTGTTTCCAGGTGCTGCCATCGGACGCGGTTTGCACGTGGGTGGCGATTTCCGATGGTACGGCGGCCTGCGATTCCTTGAAGGCGGCCGGCACTTCCATGGCCGGCTGCTTGAACTCGGGTGCGGCGCATGCCGTCATCAGGAGTGCTGCCAGCACGGGGGCGACACCCTTGGCGATCATCTGCAGCTTGTTCATCTGGGTTGACATATTAGTGGGTCCCTTCCAGTTTGGCCGTGGAGACAGACACGGGAGCATCTGCCACGACAGGTTTTTTACCTTCCATCTTCACTGCCAGCATGCGCAGCAAGACGTAGAACACGGGCGTGAGGAACAGGCCGAAGAAGGTCACGCCCAGCATGCCGGCAAACACCGCCACACCCATCGCATGACGCATCTCGGAACCGGCGCCGCTCGAGAACACCAGCGGCAGCACGCCCATGATGAATGCGATCGACGTCATCAAAATCGGACGCAGACGCAGGCGGCACGATTCCAGCGCGGCTTCGACGATGGTGCGGCCATGCAGTTCCAGTTCCCGCGCAAATTCCACGATCAGAATCGCATTTTTCGACGCCAGTCCCACCAGCACGAACAGCGCAATCTGGGTGAAGACGTTGTTGTCGCCGGCGGTCAGCTTCACGCCGATCAGGGCGCACAGGATGGACATCGGCACGATCAGGATCACGGCCAGCGGCAGGGTCCAGCTTTCGTACTGGGCGGCGAGCACCAGGAACACCAGCAGCACGCACAGCGGGAACACATACATCATGGTGTTACCGGACAGGATGTCCTGGTAGACCAGTTCCGTCCACTCGTAGGTGATCCCCTTCGGCAGCACTTCTTCCACCAGCCTGGTCATCTCGGCCTGCGCCTCGCCCGACGATACGCCAGGAGCCGGTGCGCCGTTGATTTCAGCGGCCACGAAAGCGTTGTAGCGCTGGACGCGGTCCGGGCCATAGCTGTCTTTGACGCGCATCAGCGACGACAGCGGGATCATTTCGCCACGGTCGTTACGGACCTTGAGCTGCCCCATGTCTTCGGCGTGCGAACGGAATTGCTGGTCAGCCTGGACGCGCACCTGGTAGGTGCGGCCGAACTGGTTGAAGTCGTTCACATACAGCGAGCCCAGATTGATTTGCAAGGTCTGGTAAATCGTATTCAGCGGTACGCCCAACTGCTTGGCTTTCACGCGGTCGATATCGGCATACAGCTGCGGCACGTTGATCTGGTAGCTCGAGAACACGCCAGCGAGTTTCGGGTTGGTGGCCGCTTTCGCCTGCACCGCCTGCACTGCCTTGTACAGCGCGTCGTAACCGAGGTTGTCGCGGTCTTCCAGCATCAGCTTGAAGCCGCCGGTGGTACCGAGGCCGCTGACTGGCGGTGGTGGCAACACCATCACGAACGCACCTTCGATGGCGCCCATGCGCTTGTTGATTTCCGCTGCAATGCCTTCGGCCGATTGTTCCTTGCCGGTGCGTTTGTGGAAGTCGGACAGGCCCACGAATACGATGCCGGCATTCGGTGCATTGGTAAAGCCGTTGATCGACAGGCCGGGGAACGCAATCGAGTTGTCCACGCCAGGAATGTCCTTGGCGATGTCCGACATCTTGCGGATCACGGCGTCGGTACGGTCCAGCGAGGCGGCGTCAGGCAATTGCGCAAAGCCGATCAGGTACTGCTTGTCCTGCGGCGGCACAAAGCCCGGCGGCACGATCTTGAACATGAAGCCTGCAGCCACGGCCAGCACCGCATACACCACCAGCGAACCACCTTTGCGTTTCAATACGCCGGTCACGCCTTTTTCATAGTTGTGCGAAGCACGGTTGAAGAAGCGGTTGAACCAGCCGAAGAAGCCGCCGAACACCTTGTCCATGCCACGGGTGACCACGTCTTTCGGTGCATCGTGCGGTTTGAGCAGCGCTGCAGCCAGGGCCGGAGCCAGCGTCAGCGAGCTGAATGCCGAAATCACGGTGGAAATCGCAATGGTCAGCGCGAACTGTTTATAGAACTGGCCGGACAGGCCCGACACGAACGCGATCGGCACGAACACGGCGCACAGTACCAGCGCAATGGCGATAATCGGGCCACTGACTTCTTTCATTGCCTGGATCGTCGCGTCACGCGGCGACAGGCCGTCGTGGATGTTACGTTCCACGTTTTCCACCACCACGATCGCATCGTCGACGACGATACCGATCGCCAGCACCAGTCCGAACAGCGACAGGGTGTTGATCGAGAAGCCGAAAGCCAGCATCACGGCAAACGTACCCACCACCGATACCGGCACGGCCAGCAGCGGAATGACGGAAGCGCGCCAGGTTTGCAGGAAGATGATCACCACCAGGGCGACGAGCACGATCGCTTCGATCAGCGTGTGGATCACCGACTTGATCGACTCGCGCACGAACTGGGTCGGGTCGTACACGATGTCGTAGGCGACGCCTTCCGGGAAGTCTTTCGACAGGCGTTCCATGGTCGAACGCACGTCAGCCGACAATTGCAGCGCGTTGGCATTCGGTGCTTCGAAAATCGGAATCGCCGCCGCCGATTTATTGTTCAGCAGCGAACGCAGGGCGTACGAGTTGGAACCCATCTCGAGACGCGCGACGTCTTTCAGCAGCGTGACAGCACCATCGGTGTTGGTCTTGACGATGATGTTGCCGAACTCCTCTTCGCTTTGCAGTCGGCCTTGCGTGTTCACGGTCAGCTGGAAGTCGGCGCCCTTGCTTGGCCCCTGGCCGATCACACCGGCGGCGACCTGCACGTTCTGCTCGCGGATCGAATCGACGACATCGCCGGCGGTGAGGCCGCGCGCCGCCACTTTTTGCGGATCGAGCCACACACGCATGGCGTAGTCGCCGGAGCCGAACAGCTGCACCTCGCCCATGCCGGGCAGGCGGGCCAGTTGGTCCTTGACGTTCAACACCGCGTAGTTACGCAGATACAGGTCGTCGTAACGGCCGTTCGGCGACAACAGGTGGACCACCATGGTCAGATTGGGCGACGACTTGACGGTCGTTACACCGATCTGGCGCACTTCTTCCGGCAGTCGCGGCAAGGCGCGCTGTACGCGGTTTTGCACCTGCGTTTCGGCCTGCTCGACGTTGGTGCCGATCTTGAAGGTGACGGTCAGCGCCAGCGCGCCATCAGACGTGTTTTGCGAGGACATGTACAGCATGTTCTCGACGCCGTTGATCTGCTCTTCCAGTGGCGCGGCCACGGTTTCGGCGATGATCTTCGGATTAGCACCCGGATACTGCGCGCGCACCACCACCGACGGCGGCACCACGTCCGGGTACTCGGAAATCGGCAGCTTGAAAATCGAGATCAGGCCGGCGACGAAGATAATGATCGACAAAACCGCCGAGAAAATCGGCTTGTCGACAAAAAATCGGGAGATGTTCATTGTAATTATTCCTTGGTAGTGCCGGCCTTCGCGTCAGCGACGGCGGCGACTTTTTCATCTTTTTTTGCTTCAGGTTTTGCCACCGGGTTTGCTACATTCGCGGCCAGCGGATCGGCATCCATCGCCACCATGTTCGGCGTGACCGGGGCGCCGGGACGCACGCGCTGCAAACCGTTGACGACGATCTTCTCGCCCGGTTTCAGACCGTCGCGCACCACGCGCAGGCCGTCCACTTGCGGGCCCAGGGTGACCGGACGGTACTCGGCCTTGTTGCCGGCGCCGACCACGAAGACGAACTTGCGGTTCTGGTCCGTGCTCACGGCGCGGTCATTGATCAGCACGACCGGCTTGGCGCCGGTGGAGCCGGCCAGCTGGACGCGGGCGAACAGGCCGGGCACCAGTGCGCCGTCGTCGTTGGCCAGGCGCGCACGCATGCGCACCGAACCGCTGCGTGGGTCGAGCTGGTTGTCGACGAATTCCAGCTTGCCTTCGTGCGGGAAGCCTGCTTCGTTGGCCAGGCCGATGCGCACCGTGGCCGGCTGGCCCTTGTGGGCAGCGGCGCCCACGCGCAGGTACGTGTCTTCGTCGCCGTCGAACGAGGCGTAGATGTTTTCCAGCGAGACCACGGACGTCAGCACGGCCGACGCGTCGACCAGGTTGCCGAGCGTGATTTCCGCTTTCGACACGCGGCCGCTGATGGGCGCCGTCACCTGGGTGTACGCGACGTTCAGCTTGGCCGCTTCGTACTGGGCTTGTGCCGCGCGGGCATCGGCGTCGAGCTGCTTGAAGTTGGACGAGCGTTCGTCGAACTCGCGCTGGGCAATCGCCTTGTCGGCCAGCAGGCTCTGGGCGCGATTGAGTTCCAGCTTGGCCAGGTCGGCCTTGGCACGGGCCGAACCGGCTGCCGCTTCGGCGCGGTTGGCTTCGGCCTGGAACGGCCGCGCATCGATCACGAACAGCACGTCGCCCTTTTTCACCTGGCTGCCCGGCTTGAAGTTGATCGCGGTGATGAAACCGGCAACGCGCGGACGGATCTGCACTTGCTCGATCGCTTCCAGGCGACCCGAGAATTCCTGGGTTTCGGTCAGGGTTTTCTCGATCACGGCCGATGCCGACACCGGTGGACCGGCTGGTGCTGCACCCTGCGCTTCGGCAGTCTTGCCGGTGGCTTCTTCGCAACCGGTAAGGCCAACCGTGACCAGGCCCGCCAGCGCCATGGCAGCGGCGAGAGGCCCGGCCAAGGCGGTCATTTGTTTAATGGTTTTCATTTTTTATCCTTTTTGAATGAAAATTATTAATAGAAACGGCGGCACCGTACAGCTGTGCGGGCGCTGCGCAAAAATCGAGACGACAAGGTACTGGCGCCCCTCCGGCAAGCCAGTGGGGACGTGATGGGTGCTGCTACGTTCTGGTGAGGCTAAGTGCGGGGAACCCTATGAGGCTGCCGGTGTCTCCGTGGTGTCGGACCGGTCAAGGCCAGCGATAAAACTGGCGATTTCTCCCAACGCGATACATTTACACGCGCATTCGTTGCGTTCCCCCGCTTCGGACCGCAGCGCGGGCGGCATGCGGATCACGGAGGTTTTAACGCCATTGGCAATCAGCTTGGCGCCGTATTGTTCAGCCTCGTCGCGCAATGGATCGTCCTCGGAGGACAGGATCAGCGCGGGGGCCAGGTTTTTCAGCCGGCTCGATTGCAGCGGCGACGCATACGGGTGGGTGCGGTCGGCGCAATTGGGCAGGTAGCCACGGTAGGCAGCGGCGCAGGCGTCGGCCACTTCCAGCAGCTCGGGGGCCTGCTGCATTTCGCGCATCGAGCAGGTGGTGAGGCCGGGATCGAGCATCGGCATGACCAGGATCTGGCCGGCCAGTTCGGGGCCGCCACGGTCGCGCGACATCAGCGCGCACACCGCCGCCAGGTTGGCGCCCGCTTCGATGCCGGCCACCAGCAGACGCTTGCCGGTCCACGCGGCCTTGGCCTTGTTTTTCCTGGCCCAGCCCAGCACCGCGTGGGCATCTTCCACGGCCGCCGGGAATGAACGCTCGGTGGCCAGCGTGTAGCTCGACGCCAGCACCGCCATGTGCGGATTGTCGTCGGCCATGTGGCGCAGGAAGATGTCGGCGCCTTCCAGGTCGCCGCCCACGAAACCGCCCGCATGGAAGAACACCAGCAGCGTGTCGCGCTTGCCCGCATCACGCTTACCTGCGTCTCCGCTGGTGTACAGGCGCGCTTCGAGCGAGCCTTCGGCGCCCTGCACTTGCAGCGTGCGGACCTTGATGCGGTCGGACAGCTGCGGCAACGGCTGTTCAGCCACCACCTGGCTCATGACCGCGCTCATCGGGTCACCGTCAGGTGGTCCGCTGCGAGCAGTGCGGTGTCGGCGCACGCCAGCACATTGCCGGACGCTACTTCGGTCAGGGCACGAACGCCTTGCACTTCGGCCTTGGCCGTCTGCAGGTAGGCATCGGTAGTGACAACACCCGCCAACGCGACCGTGGTCAGCGCTACAGCGAATGTGGCAAAAACTCCATCCCGATTTTTCATGATTGTTCCCCTTCCTCTACATGTTGCGCCTGCCACCAGATAGTCTTTCTTTTCTTTGTGCAGTACAGCAATCTTAAACTTGAACTACAATCCGATAAAGACGGCAAAACTGAATTGATTGTTCAGAATCCTGAACAATGAGGCAAACACATGAATAAACTACAAGCGATGGAAGTGTTTATCCAGGTCGTGGACACCGGTGGCTTCACACGCGCGGCAGAAAACCTCAAGCTGCCCAAGGCTACCGTGTCGACCTTGATCGCGTCGCTCGAAACGGCGCTGTCGGTGAAACTGCTGCACCGTACCACGCGCCGGGTGAGCGTGACCGCCGACGGCGCTGCCTATTATGAGCGCTGCCTGCGTATTTTATCGGACGTGCGCGATGCCGAGGAATCGCTGTCGCGCACCCGCTTGAGTCCCAGCGGGCGCCTGCGGGTGGATGTACCCACCGGCCTGGCCGCCGACGTGCTGATCCCGTCGATGCCCGATTTTTTTCAGCGCTATCCGGACATCCAGATGGAGATGGGCTGCAGCGACGGCATCGTGGATTTGATCGAGGAAGGCGTCGACTGCGCCGTGCGCGGCGGCCACCTGGTCGATTCAAGCCTGATCGCCCGCCGCGTGGGCCTGCTCAATTTCGTCACCTGCGCCGCCCCGGGCTACCTGGCGCAACACGGCACGCCAGCCAGTCCGCACGAGCTGATGCAGCACCGCTGCGTGAATTATTTTTCATCACGCAACGGCAAAATCCTCGACTGGGACTTTACCCGCGACGGCGAACGGGTGCAGATCGCCCTGCCCGGCCTGATCGCCGTCAACGACACCAATGCCTACATCGCCGCCGGCCTGGCGGGACTGGGGATTTTACAGATGCCCAATTTTATGCTGGAGCCGATGATCGGCGACGGCCGCTTTGTCACGATCCTCAACGACTGGACGTCCGATCCGATGCCGGTACACGTGGTGTACCCGCAAAACCGCCACCTGTCGGCCAAGGTGCGGGTATTCGTGGAGTGGGTCGCCGAACTGTTTTCCAACCACCCTGGCATGCGCCTGCCGAAAGCCCCACCGCCCGCAGCGCGTACCGTTACTGCACCACTGGAGGTAGCCATATGATAGTCAACACAGATAATCACCGCATTGTTTTCCTCGACCGCGACAGCGTGATCGCCAACGTGCGCCGCCCCGCCTTCCCCCATGAGTGGACCGAGTACCAGGCCACCAAAGCTGCCGACGCGGTAGCGCGCCTGCGCGACGCCCGCGCCACCATTGCCATCACCAATAAGGTGCCGCTGCGTGCGGAGACGCTGGACCAGTTGCCGGACCTGAAAATGATCGCGGTATCGGCCACCGGCACCGACATCATCGACCTGGCCGCGTGCCGTGAACGCGGCATCGTGGTGTCCAATATCCGCAACTACGCGGTCCACACCCTGCCCGAGCATACGTTCGCGCTGATCTTGGCGCTGCGCCGGCAACTGGTGGCCTACCGCGCCGACATCGAAGCGGGTCTGTGGCAAAAGGCCGAACAATTCTGCCTGTTCGGCCATCCGATCCAGGACCTGGCCGGCAGCCGCCTGGGCCTGGCCGGCTATGGGGCGCTCGGACAATCGGTGGCGGCGATTGCGCGCGCGTTCGGCATGGAGGTGGTGGTGTTCAACCGCTCGCCGGTCAATGACGAAGGCGTGCTGCAGGTGGAGTGGGACGAGCTGCTGGAAACGGCCGATGTCCTGAGCCTGCACCTGCCGCTCAACGACAAGACCCGCAACATGATCGGCGCCAGTGAACTGGTGCGCATGAAGCGCAGCGCGCTGCTGATCAACACCGCGCGCGGCGGCCTGGTGGACGAAACCGCGCTGGCCGATGCCCTGCGCGCCGGCGTGATTGCCGGCGCCGGCTTCGACGTGCTGACGCAGGAGCCGCCGCCGGCGGACAATCCGCTGCTCAACCTGCGCCTGCCCAACTTTATTCTGACGCCCCATTCGGCCTGGGCCAGCACGCAAGCGATGCAGGTGCTGGCCGACCAGTTGATCGACAATGTGGAAGCGTGGGTGGCGGGCACGCCGCGCAACGTGGTGGGCTAGTATGCAGGCTTTATACAAGGAGGCGACTTGAAGATACCACCCAGCACGATGATGACCCTGATTGCGGTAGCGCTGTTATCGGCATGGGCATGGCGCCAGTTGAGCAAAACACCCGCGGTGCCGGCGCCGACCGCCGCCAGTTGCACGCAGAACGCGATTCGGGCAGTGTCCGACGCAATGGAGCGGGCCATTCTGTCGGGCCAGTGCGCCCGGCAAGCCGAATCGACGGAGGCGAGATAGCGAAAAAGGGCCTGAGCGAAAAAAGGGCCTGAACGAAAAAAAGGCCTGAAGATTTCTCTTCAGGCCTTTCTTCTTACGAATTTTGGTGCGGCTGGCAGGAATCGAACCCACGACCCCTTGGTTCGTAGCCAAGTACTCTATCCAGCTGAGCTACAGCCGCGAAAGACAACATTGTAACAGGGTTTTGTTATCCGGTGAAGCCTTAACTGAGAGTAAATTTTCATTTATTTTCAAGGGCTTACACTTAAAGAGAAAGGGCCCGGTGATTGCTCACCGGGCCCTTCATCTTACGAATTTTTGGTGCGGCTGGCAGGAATCGAACCCACGACCCCTTGGTTCGTAGCCAAGTACTCTATCCAGCTGAGCTACAGCCGCTTAAGACAACATTGTAACAGCATTTTGTTATCTGGCGTAACCTCATTGAGAGAAAATTTTATTTGCTTTCAAGGGCTTACACTAAAAGAAAAAGGGCCTGACAATTGCTCGTCAGGCCCTTCCACTTACGAATTTTGGTGCGGCTGGCAGGAATCGAACCCACGACCCCTTGGTTCGTAGCCAAGTACTCTATCCAGCTGAGCTACAGCCGCGAAAAACAAGATTGTAACAGCGTTTTCTTGTCTGGTGAAGCATGATTTTTGGTGCGGCTGGCAGGAATCGAACCCACGACCCCTTGGTTCGTAGCCAAGTACTCTATCCAGCTGAGCTACAGCCGCCAAAACATCATTTAACACGAGCAACATCGTAACACACAAACTTTATTTTGCAAAGTCCGACATTTCTATCGGTTTAGTTTGCCTGGCGTACGATACACCGAACAAACTCTAGGCAAACAGCTCGTATATACTTTGCCGCATCTCTTTCAACCGGCATGCCGTCGAAAGAAGCAGCATTATAGGGAGACTCCCCGCGCTTGTCTACCCCTGATATTGACCGTGGCCTGGCGCGCCGGACCGGCGTGCATCAGACGCCAAATTCGGCCGCCGCCTTCGCGGTCCATAATGCTTCGTTGTATGAGGGATACGGTTGGCCATAACAATCGACCGCGCCATCCTCGCCGATGAACTTGATCCACCAGCCGTGTTCGTCCTCGAAGATGCCGATGTCGCCAGCGCGACACACTGACAGCAACTGCTCGCCCTGCTCCAGTACCACGATGTTTACACCCCTGTGCCGCACCACTGTTGTCATGCCCATCCCCCGGTTACCTTGCGGCGCCGCGCCGCCCGGCTGCCAGACTACCATGCACATCGGCAGTCGGGCCAGCCAGACGCCAGGCGGCGTGCGCTGCAACATGGCAAAAAAAGCACACCATTCACGGTACTTATCTCGCTTATCATCAATAAAAATTTGCATTCGATTGCGCGTTGCAGCATTATTGAGCTGTCTCCTCTATTCTCCTCCAAGGAAATAGATTTAGCCCGCTCCCGTAGCGGGCTTTTTTTTTACCGTGTACGATGCGTTCATCTTGTGAAGAGGTCAATTCGTATGTCATTTCCCGCTTCGATCGCCGCGCCCGCCCCGGACTGGTCTGGTACCGCCCTCGGCAACTCCGCCTCATGGCCAGCCGGCCTAAGGCTGACGGTCGATATCCTGCTCAACTCGCCGCTGCCCATGGTGCTGCAATGGGGTGAGCAACACATCATGGTGTACAACGACGCTTATACCGAGTTGATCGGCTTGCCGAGCCTGCACGCGCCCGGCGGCAATGTGCCCGCCATGCAGCCAGCGGCCTGGAGCTGGAACCCCGCCGCCATCGACCGCGCGCGCCAGGGGCACAGCGACAGTTATCGCGGCCACAGCCTGCCGGTGTGGCGCGACCATTCCTTCACGCAAAAGCCGCTCGATTTGTATTACACCCCGGTGCGCGACGAGCAAGGCGCCGTCCGCGGCGTGCTGTGCGCGCTCACTGCCGCCCAGGCTGCACCGGTGGCCGCCAGCGGCCGCGTGCTGCGGCTGCTGGTAGTGGAAGATAATCCCGACGCCCGCTACCTGGTCTGCGAAACGCTGCGCGCGCTGGGCCACGAGGTGGAAGCGGCTGCCAGCGGCGAAGATGCATTGCCGCTGCTGGCCAGCCAGGCGTTCGACGTGCTGTTTACCGATGTGAGCCTGCCCGGCATGTCCGGCGTGGAGCTGGCCCGGCAGTCGCGCCAGTCCCGGCCCGACCTCGAACTGCTGTTTGCGTCCGGCTACGGCGACGAGCTGACGCGCCACCTGGAGTTCCCTGCCCGGTCGTTGCAAAAACCCTACGATATCGACTTGCTGCAAAGCGCGCTCGAGCAGATTTCGGCCAGCATCCAGGCCAAGGCTGCCTGAGGCCGCTGCCAGCCAGACTTATCGTGCCAACCGTGCGGTGCCGCAGCCTATGAACACGTTAGAATGGTCAAACCGTTAACTGTCCAGTGTTAGCCTCGCGCTGCCCGCTCACTTCCCGGTGACGCCAGTGGCGCAACGGCCTGCCGCCATCCATGATTTCTGCCAACGAGCCATCCGGCGCCGCCACCACTTCTGCCGTGGACGACGCCGTGCTCACCGATGCACAGCGCGAGCATGAGGAACTGCTGAGCGCACGCGAATCCCTGCGCCAGAGCGAGCGCGAATTGCGTGCGCTCGCCGACTCCATGCCGCAACTGGCATGGATCGCCGAGCAGGATGGCTCGATGATCTGGTACAACCAGCGCTGGTACGACTACACCGGCACCACGCCCCAGCAAATGGCCGGCGACGGCTGGCGCCATGTGTATGCGCCCGATTGCCTGGCCGTCATCGAACAGTTATGGGAGCAGTGCCGCACCACCGGCCAGCCGTTCGAGCTTGAAATACCGATACGCAGCCGCAGCGGCGAGTTCCGCTGGTTTTTGGTGCGCGCCAACGCGGTACGCGGCAGCGACGGCCAGCCAGCGCGCTGGTTTGGCACCAGCACCGATGTCGACCAGGTCAAGCGCGCCCACGAAGCCTTGCGCGACGAATCGGCCGCACTCGAGCTGGTCAACCGCACCGGCGCCGCACTGGCCTCGCGGCGCGACCTCCATCCCCTGTTGCAAGAGCTGACCGATGCCGCCACCAGCATCAGCGGCGCCCGCTACGGCGCATTCTTTTACGCATCGATGGCCGACGATGGCGCGGCGCAGATGTTGCACACGCTGTCGGACGGCGCCCGCGCCAGCTTTGCCAGTTTCTGCGCGCCGCGCGCCACCGAGCTGTTGAACAATAGCAGCCACAACAACGGCCCCATCCGCAGTGTCGACCTGCCGGCGGAAGACAATGCCGAACGCGCCGGCCCCAACCACGGCCTGCCACCGGGCACCCCGCTGGTGCGCAGCTACCTGGCGGTGCCGGTGGCGCTCAGCTCCGGCGTCGTGATCGGTTGCCTGTTCTTCGGCCACCCGGAACCCGGTATTTTTACCGAACGCACGGCGCGTATCATCGGCGGTATCGCGGCCCAGGCCGCCATTGCCATCGACAATGCGCGCCTGTATGAAGCGTCGCAGCAGGCCGCCGAAGAACGCAAGCTACTGCTCGACAGCGAACGCGAAGCGCGCGCCGAAGCCGAACGCAACAGCCAGATGAAAGATGAATTCCTGGCCACGCTCTCGCACGAATTGCGTACCCCGCTCACAGCCATCCTCGGTTGGTCGCAAGTCTTGCGGCGCGGCAGCCGCGACGAAGCCGACCTGCATCGCGGCCTGCAAACCATCGAACGCAATGCCCGTGCCCAGGCCCAGCTGATCGAAGACTTGCTTGACATGAGCAGCATCGCCTCGGGCAAGGTCAGGCTGGAACTACTGCCGCTGTCGCCGATAGCCATCGCCACGGCCGCCGTCGAGACCGTGCATCCCACCGCGCACGCCAAGCAAATCACCATCGCCACCGATTTCGAGGCGGCGCCGGGCATGGTCTCGGGCGACGCCAGCCGGTTGCAGCAAATCGTCTGGAACCTGCTGACCAACGCCGTCAAATTTACCCCGCGCGGCGGCGCCGTTACCGTCGGCGTGCGGCGCGAAGCGGACCAGATCGCCATCACCGTGACGGACAACGGCGCCGGCATCGCCCCCGAATTCATCGGCCACGTGTTCGAGCGCTTTCGCCAGGCCGACGCCACCACCACCCGCAAGCATGGCGGCCTGGGGCTGGGCCTGGCGATTGCCAAGCACCTGGTGGAGCAGCACGGTGGCACCATCAGCGCCAGCAGCGCCGGCCCCAACCAGGGCGCCAGCTTTACCGTGCGCCTGCCGCGTCGCGCCGGCCGGCACGAGGTAGCGGCGCCGGCCCATTGTGCTGCGCCGCATGACCTTGCTGGTTTGCAAGTACTGGTTGTGGATGACGAGGACGATGGCCGCGAATTGATACGCCGGATTTTGCATGACTGCCACGCCGACGTACTCACTGCCGCGACCGCTGCCGAGGCACTGGCGCTGCTGGAACATGCGCGGCCCCATTTGCTGATCAGCGACCTCGGCATGTCGGAAGTCGATGGTTATGGCCTGCTCGAACGCGTGCGCGCGCTCGGTCCGGCGCACGGCGGCGATGTACCCGCGATTGCCCTCACCGCGTTTGCGCGCACGGAAGATCGTGTGAAAGCGTTATCAAGTGGTTTTTTGGCACACATTTCCAAGCCGGTGGAGCCTGGCGAGTTGATCGAGAAAGTTGCAAGCCTGAGCAGCGTGGGCAAGGCAGTTTAATGCGTCTCACTCTGAGCAACCATGTCATGTAATAAACACACGTAAATAATATTGCCATACAGCATTTTTAGCACTCCTACTTTTAGACGCGGCAATGTCCTACAAGCAATCAGGGTCATGCTTGTTAAACTTTGAAATTCACGGAAAGCAGGTACAATTGTTTCCATGTGGAAATTAGTTACACAAGTGTGCGTCGCAGCACAGAGCTTTGCGATATTATCTATTTATTATGGGTATGATGCGGCCGGGACCCCGCCGCTTAGATGAGACAGACTGAGAAAAATATGCCGAGCCGAGACGATATTCTGCACGCCAAGATCCTGGTGGTGGATGACAGTGCCGATAATGTTGAGTTGATGTTGGAAATCCTGCGCGAAGCAGGTTATACCGACGTGTCCTCGACCATGCTGCCGGAGCAGGTATGCCCACTGCACCGCCAGCATTGCTACGACCTGATCCTGCTAGATCTGCAGATGCCCGGCTTGAACGGTTTCCAGGTCATGAAAGGCCTGAAAGAGATCGAGCAAGGCGGTTACCTGCCCGTGCTGGCGCTGACCGCCCAGCCCAGCTTTAAAATCGCCGCGCTCGAAGCCGGTGCGCGCGATTTCATCAGCAAACCCTTCGACTTGCTCGAAGTACACAAACGCATCCATAACATGCTGGAAGTACGGCTGCTCTACAAAGAGCTGGCGCAGTACAGCAAGCAGCAACAGGAACTGGCGTTGCACGACCCGCTCACGGGCCTGCCCAACCGCCGCCTGCTGGAAGACCGCATCGCCACCGTATTGCAGCACGCCACGCGCCAGCAGAACAAGGCAGCCGTGATGTATCTCGATCTCGATGGCTTCAAGCCCATCAACGATACCTACGGGCACGCAGCGGGTGACGAAATTCTCAAAATGGTAGCCCAACGCCTGATCAGCTGCGCGCGCAAGGAAGACACCGTGGCGCGCGTGGGCGGCGACGAGTTCGTGATTGTGATGGGGAATATTTCGCATGTAGGCGATACGCAGGAACCGGCCAACAAGCTGATCGAATCCGTCTCGCAGCCGTATATCGTCAATGGCCATACGCTGAAATTATCGACCAGTATTGGTATCGGGATTTTCCCTGATGATGCTGATGCCGTGGCCGCCGTCATTGCCGTGGCCGATGCTGCGCTGTACGAAGCCAAGCGCTCAGGCAAGAACCGCAGCTGCACCGCGCAAAGCTTGCGCGCCAAGACGCCGGCGCAGCATGCGCTGTCGACCACGGCGGTGTAGACATCACCGGCTTTACCCTTCCCCGACCAATGTAAACGTCATTCCCGCGCAGGCGGGAATCTCATTTTTGCGCTATGCACGCGAAATTGGATTCCCGCGTACGCGGCGGTCCGCCGATGCGGAATGACGGATCTAAGATTAACGGTCTTCGGTCTGGTTTGCGGGGTACGGGTTACCCCAGTTGCCGGCAGCATTCAACGACCTGCCACCAGCACCCATCAGCAATATTACGCTGCCGCCTTGGCCTTGCCAGTCTTACCAGTTTCCCCACCGCAGCTTTGCTGGTGATCGTCCTTGGCATCGACCATGTCGGGCGGGACTTCGATGCGGGTGATGCCGGCGTTGATCGAGATCGGGTCGCTGGCCGGGAAGGTCATTTCCAGTCCATCGTCGAGCAGGGTTTCCTTGGCGATTTCCTGCGGCGTGGCTTGCTCGAGGTCGGCCAGCGTGGTGATCGCTTCTGCCCATTTGACGTATTGCAGATTGGCCAGGTCGCGCACCGTGTGCACGTTGAACGCTTGCGCCAGTGCCTTGGCATCCTTGGCGCTGACGCCGCGCAGCGCACTGACGGGCGCATCAGCCAGCGTACGGAAATTATGACCGACAAATTCTTTGTCCACGACAGTATCGATATTCATGATGATTCCTTGGGTTGGTGGATACGGTACCACTGTGACAGGGCCGCCACACCGGGTCTGTGCGCAATCAAACACAGCGCCTTTGCGCCCCGGTAGCCGAATACTGTTGACTATCGGTCTTTTGACATTCATACAAGCAATTGCTATGATCGCCCGGTGCTCCGTCGCTGTTGTCTGCCGGCGGCAGATTCGCCTTTCCAGCAATGCGCAGAGACACCGTGCCCACACTAGACAAACCCAAAATCCTGGTCGTCAACGATGACGCCAACAGCCTGTTTGCGTTGACCAGTTTGCTGGGCCAGTGGGCCGAGCAAGAGTCGTACGAAGTGCTGGGCGCACGGTCCGGCCAGGAAGCGCTGCGCCAGGTACTGATGCACGATTTTGCCGTCATCCTGCTCGACGTCAACATGCCCGGCATGGACGGTTTTGAAACCGCCGAAGCGATCCACGCACGGGCCCGCTCGGCCGACATCCCGATCATTTTCATTACCGCTTTTCTCGCCGACGAGCTCGACCGGCTGAAGGCATACCAGCACGGCGCGGTCGATTTTTTATTTACGCCGGTGATACCGCAAGTGCTGTACGCCAAGGTCTCGGTGTTTGTCGCGCTGGCGATGAAAAACGAGGAACTGAAACAGCAGGCGCGCCAGCTCAGCCAGCGCACCACCGAACTCACCGCCTCCAACCAGCGCTTGCGGCGCGAAATCGAAGACCGCCAGGTGGCCGAGCGCCAGAACCATGCCAAGGACGAGTTCCTCGCCATGCTGGGCCACGAGCTGCGCAACCCGCTGTCCGCGATCAGCAGCGCGGCGTCGCTGATCGGCCTGCCTGGCGTGAGCGTGGACGGCGTGCAGCGTGCCAAAAAAATCATCCAGCGCCAGAGCCAGCACCTGGGCCGTATCGTCGATGACCTGCTCGACCTGTCGCGCGCCATGTCGGGCAAGATCCTGCTTAACCGCGCGCCACTCGATATGGCCACGCTGGTGGCGGGCACGCTCGAGACCTTCCGCACCACCGGCCGCAGCAGCGACTACGACCTGGTGCAGGACCTGGCCGCCGGCTGGGTCGATGGCGATGCCACCCGCCTGGAACAGGTGGCCAGCAACCTGATCGACAACGCCCTCAAGTACACCCCGGCCGGCGGCCGCATCGAAGTGCGCACCTGGACCGAGAACGGCGACGTGGTGCTGTGCGTGAGCGACAACGGCGTGGGCATTGCGGCCGACCTGCTGCCCCAGGTATTCGACGTGTTCGTGCAGGGCACCAATACGCTCGACCGTTCCCAGGGCGGCCTGGGCATCGGTCTGTCGCTGGTGCGCCGGCTGGCCGAGCTGCACGGCGGGGAAGTCATTGCCGACAGCAAGGGCCCCGGCGCCGGCAGCACGTTTACCATGCGCCTGCCGCGCGTCGAACACCATGTAGCGATCCAGTCGCCTGACGTCGTTGTCGACCACGGCAAGCCGAGCCTGCTGCTGATCGAAGACAACCAGGACGGCCGCGAGATGATGACCATGATGCTCGAGTGCTATGGCTATCAGGTACGCGCCGCCGAAGACGGCCTGCGCGGCCTCGATGCCGTGCGCGAGTTCCGCCCCGACCTGGCGCTGGTCGATATCGGCCTGCCCGGCATCGATGGCTACGAGGTAGCGCGGCGCCTGCGCGCCGATCCCGACACCCACCACATCAAGCTGATCGCCCTCACCGGCTATGGCCTGGCGGAAGACTTGCAGCGCGTGATGGAAGCGGGCTTCGACCGCCACCTGGTCAAGCCGGTCAGCATCGAGCAGTTAATGCAAGCCATCACGACTTGCGTACAAGAACCGGAAAAATTATGACCATGGGCAATTGATTGCCGTGCGGAGCGACGCTATGCGGCCAGCTCGGGTATGATCGGAATGAGACTCCTTATTTACGACTTACATTAAGTCTTTCTACACAAACAGAGATCACCATGTCCGTACCGGTCCCACCAGAACATCCCGACGCCCAGCGTAGCGCCGACCTCAGCGAATTGCTCGGCCATGTCCACACTTGCTGGGACGATGAGCGGCGCTCGCTGTCGCGCCAGCTGCATGACAGTCTCGGCTCCTCGCTGACGGCGCTCACCATGCACCTCGGCTTGCTGATGCAAAAGCTGCCCGACGACCAGGCGCTGCACGACCGTGCCGCGCACATGAAAAAGCTGCTTAACCAGATCGTCGAAACCAACCGCCAGATGCAGATCAAGCTGTGGAACGACAAGCTGGAATTCCTCGGCGTGCGGGTGGCGCTGGGCGAGCTGGTAGAACAGTTTGGTCAGCAGCACAACCTGCAGGCGCGCAGCAGCTTGCCTGATGACGAACTCGACTGCCCGCGCAGCCACGGCATCGTGCTGCTGCACACGCTGGAAGAAGCGCTGCGCAATATCGTCAGCCACGCCCAGGCCACCGTCGTGGACGTGATCGTCGACGACAACGAAGATGAAGTCATGATGACGGTGAAGGACAACGGCGTGGGCCCCGCTGCCGCTGGCGCCGACGGCGGCGCCAAATTCGGCTTGCGCATGGCGCGCGAGCGGGCCGCCTACCTGGGCGGCACCCTGACGCTGGCGCCGGGCCTGGACGGCGGCGCCACCCTCACCCTGCTGCTGCCCAAGCCGGCCAAGCCGGCCTGAACCTAAGCCGGCCTGAACATCAGGCCGGCCTGCGCGTCACGCAGACCGCAGGCTGCCTCAGTGCAGCTTCACCAGCGGCGTGGTGCGCTTGATCAGGAAGCGCGCCACCGCCAGCACGCCAGTGCGTACCGTGCCCAGCACGGCCTTGTGGTGCAGCAGGTGCAAGCTCACATACATCAGGCGCGCCACAAACCCTTCCACGAACCAGCTCAGCCCCTTGAGCGAACCCATCAGGCTACCGACCGACGTGGTCTGGCCGAACGACACCAAGGAGCCATAATCGCGGTATTCGTACGGCTTGGTTTGCGCCGGCTTGCGGTCGCGCTGGCGCAGGAACGTCTCCAGCAGATAATCGGCCTGCTGGTGCGCAGCCTGGGCGCGCGGCGGCACTGCCTTGCCGTCCGGCCCCACGCAGGCGGCGCAGTCGCCCAGCGCGTAAATCCCGGCAAAACCCTTGACCTGCAAATGCTGGTCCACGTCCAGCGCGCCCGAGCGCACCGTGGGCAAACCGAGCTCCTTGAGGAAGTCCGGCGCCTTGATGCCGGCTGCCCATACCACCAGCTGGGCCGGATAGATGACCTCGCCGGCGGTCACACCATCGGGGGCGATGGCCGTCACGCGGGTGTCGGTCACCACCTTGACGGCGCGCTTGTGGAGCAGCTCCAGGGCCGCGCTCGATACTTTTTCAGGCAACGGCGCCAGGATACGCGGCGCGCCTTCCAGCAAGGTGATGCGGATATCACGCTCGGCTTTGAGCTGGCCGTAGCCGTACGTGGCGTACACGCCGCTCGCTTCGCGCAACTCGGCCGCCAGCTCGACACCGGTAGCGCCGCCGCCGATGATCACTACATCCACACCGGCATTCGGGTTATGGTCTTTTTGCAGCGACGCCAATGTCAGCAGCTTGAGCAGGGTGAGGCGGAAGCGCTCGGCATCTTCGGTGGCGTTCAGCGAAATGGTGTTTTCGGCCGCGCCGGGCACGCCAAAGTAATTCGACGTGCTGCCCACCGCGATCACCAGCGATTCAAAGCCCACCTGGCGTTCGGGCAGCACCACCTCGGCGCGGTTGTCGCCGCTGGTGATGGCGCCGATGGTCAGGGTGCGGGCCGCCGCATCGAGCGCCAGCATGGGGCCGTACGCAAACGTAAAACCGTTATCGTGCGCCAGCATCTGGTACGACAGGCCTTCCTGGTGCACGTCCAGGGTGCCGGCCGCCACTTCGTGCAGCGATGGTTTCCAGATATGGTACAGGCGGCTGTCAACCAGCATCACCTCGCCCGGCATCTTGCGGCCCAGTTTGCAGGCGAGTTCCAGTCCGCCGGCGCCGCCACCGACAATCACAATTTTGCTATGCAAGGCGGGCTCCCGGTTGGGTGCAGACACAGATCATGGCATTCATATAAGTACCTCTTTTCTTGTTCTTAGGGGATAGCGTGGGAAGCCACCATCATAACAAGCATTGAAGAATCTTTCTGTTTACCATCGAACCTGCTAAAATAATCGTTCGATACCTAACCATTCACCGTCAAACGAGTTTTTTTAATGCCTACTATCGAAGAGCGGTTCTCGGCCGCACTACACGGCGGTGCCCGCGCCTGGCGCGTGGCCGTCGACCGGCGCCTGCGCCACCTTGGCATCAGCCAGTCGAGCTGGATGGCCATTGCGCTCACCGCCAAGGAACCGGAACCGCCATCGCAAACCCGTCTCGCCACTCGCGTGGGCGTGGAAGATCCCACCATGGTGGCCACCATCGACCGCCTGGTCAAAGCCGGCTACATGCTGCGCACGCCATCCGAAACCGACCGCCGCGTCAAGCTGCTGAGCCTGACTGACGCCGGCTGGCAAGTGTACGAAAGCGTCAAGCAGGAGGCCGATGTGGTGCGCACTGAACTGCTGTCGAAAGCCGATCCGGCGCTGCTGACGGTGGTCACGGAATTCCTGGAAAAAATGCAAGCCGATATCGAGTCGGGCATATGAGCGCGACAGCAGCAACGGCTGCACCTGCGGTGCCGGGCGGTGACATCAACCGCACCATGATTACCGTGTCGATCATGCTGGCCACCATCATCCAGGCGCTCGATGGCACGATTGCCAACGTCGCCCTGCCGCACATGCAGGGCAGCCTGTCGGCCTCGCAAGACCAGATCACCTGGGTGCTCACCTCGTTCATCGTGGCCACCGCGATTGCCACCCCGCTCACCGGCTGGCTGTGCGACCGCTTCGGCCAGAAAAACATCTTTCTTACCGCCGTGGCCGGCTTTACGCTGGCCTCGGTGCTGTGCGGGCTGTCGATGAACCTGGGCGAGATCGTCGCCGCGCGCATGTTGCAAGGCGTGTTTGGCGCGGCGCTGGTGCCGCTGTCGCAGGCTACCCTGCTGGACATCAACCCGCGCGAAAAACATGGTTCGGCCATGGCCGTATGGGGCATGGGCGTGATGATCGGACCGATACTCGGCCCCACTTTGGGCGGCTGGCTCACCGACGCCTACGACTGGCGCTGGGTATTTTTCATCAACGTGCCGGTGGGGGCGCTGGCGTTTTACGGCATCTGGCGCTACATCGGCAAGACCGCCGCGCCGCGCAAAATGAAGTTCGACGCGTTTGGCTTTGTCACCCTCAGCCTGGCCATCGGTGCCCTGCAGATGCTGCTGGACCGGGGCGAGCAGAATGACTGGTTCGCGTCCACCGAAACCTGGATCGAGGCGATCGTACTGGCGCTGGCGTTCATTTATTTTGCCGTGCACACGGCGCTGCAGCCGGCCGGCAAATCGTTCTTCGACTACCGGCTGCTGAAGAACGCCAATTATGTGAGCGGGTTGCTGTTCATCTTCATCGTGGGCCTGGTGCTGTTTGCCACCCGCGCCCTCACCCCCACCATGCTGCAAAGCCTGATGGGCTACCCGGCCGCGATTGCGGGCCTGGTCACCGCGCCCAGCGGCATCGGCACCATGATCGCCATGATGATCGTCGGCAAACTGGTGGGACGCGTGGACCTGCGCCTGCTGCTGGGCGCCGGCTTTGCGATCACCGCGTTTTCGCTGTGGCAGATGACGCGCTACACGCTGGTGCTGTCGCAGAGCGACATCATCTGGCCTGGCGTGATCCAGGGCCTGGGCCTGGGCCTGGTGTTCGTGCCGCTGTCGGCCGCCACGTTTGCCACGCTGTCGCCCGAGATGCGCGCCGAAGGAACGGCCATCTACAGCCTGATGCGCAATATCGGCAGCTCGATCGGCATCGCGCTGGTGCAGACGCTCCTGGTGCGCAATACCCAGACCGTGCACGCAGCGCTGACCGAAAAAATCACCATCGCCAACCCGGAAGCGCTGGCCAGCCTGGCCACGCCGCAGGGCGCCGCCCTGCTCAACAACGAAATCACGCGCCAGGCGTCGATGATCGCGTACGTGGACGACTTCTGGCTGATGCTCATCCTCACCTTGTGCGTGCTGCCGCTGCTGCTGCTGATACGGCCGGCTGCCAGCCACGAAGCACCGGCCGTGCACGCCGCCCATGATTAACCACGTCACCATGAAAACCACCGTGAACAAATCCGTTTTAATGGGCGCGCTATGCGCCACCACCGCGCTGTGGCTGGCCGGCTGCGCCACCATCCCCCCCGAAGCCCACGCCCCGGCCCGGCGCGATATGGCCAGCGCCGAACTGGCCGCCGGCATCCACCTGGCGCGCGAAGGCTGGCCGCAGGCGCAGTGGTGGACCGCCTATGGCGACCCGCAGCTGAACGCGCTGATCGAGCAGGCGCTGCGCGCCGGCCCGAGCCTGGAAGTGGCGGCCGCGCGCATCGGCAGCGCGCGTTCGGAACTGTCGCGCAGCATGGCCGACGTGGGCATCGACGTCTCGGGCTACGCCAACGCCAACCGCCAGCGCTATTCCGGCACCGGGCTGTTCCCCGCGCCCATCGGCGGCGCGTACTTCACCACCGAAACCCTGAAGCTCGAAGCGCGCTACAACTTCGACTGGTGGGGCAAGAACCGCGCCCAGGTGGCAGCCGCCGTCGGCGCCCTGAACGTGGACCGCGCCGCGTATGCCCAGGCCGAGCAGGCGCTGGCCGCCGCCATCGCGCAAAGCTACTTCCGCCTGCAGGGCGACTTCGCCCGGCAGGACAATCTGGCGCATATCACCACCGCGCAAACCGCGCTGGCGCAAGACCAGGCGCGCCGCATTGCCGGCGGCCTGGCCAACGCGGACACCGGCCACGCGGCGCAGGCCGAACTGGCACAACTGCGCAAGCAGAAGGCGCAACTCGATACCGACATCGGCGTGGAGCGCGAAGCGCTGCGGGCGCTGCTCGGCGCCGACCACCTGGCGCTGGCCGACCTGAAACCGGTGACGGTGAACGCCGCGCCGCACGCCCTGCCCGCGCGCCTGGGACTCGACCTGCTGGCGCGCCGGCCGGACTTGCAGGCGGCGCGCTGGAAACTGGAGTCGTCGCTGAGCCGCATCGACGCGGCCAAGGCGGCGTTTTACCCGGACATCAACCTCACCGGCGCCATCGGCCTCGATACCATCAAGCTGGAACATCTGCTGCAGGCCGCCAGCCGCACGGTGTACCTGGGCCCCACCCTGGCGCTGCCGATCTTCGACAGCCGCCGCCTCGACGCCCAGCTCGACGCCACCCGCACCGCCCGCAACGAACGCATTGCCGAGTACAACCAGGCCGTGGTGGAGGCGGTGCGCGAAGTGGCGCAGGATGCCTTGCAGGTGCAGGGCATCGAACAGCAGATTGCCGAGCAAGCCGCCAGCAGCGCCGCCACCAGCGCGCAACTGGCGACCGCGCAGGCGCGCCTGCAACGCGGCCTGGCCGATAACGCCAGCGTGCTCAATGCCCAACTGGCCGTGCTGCGCCAGCGCGACGCCGACCTGTATCTGCAACAAGTCCAACGCCTGGCTGAAGTCGCGCTGACCAATGCCCTGGGCGGCGGCTACCACGAACAGGCACCACTTGCCACCGCATTGAAATAATCGACCGAGACCACCATGACCATCGACACCACCAAACCGAATAACAAGAAGCGCAATACCGTGCTGGCTGCCATCACGCTGCTGTTCCTGGCCGCCGGCGCCGCCTACGCGGTGTATTACCAGACCGTGCTGTCCAAAATCCAGGAGACCGACAATGCCTACGTGGGCGGCAACCTGGTGACGTTGTCGTCGCAGGTCACCGGCAACGTCACCGACATCCGCGCCGACGAGACGCAAATGGTGCAGGCAGGCGCGCCGCTGGTCACGCTCGATGCGGCCGATGCCGACGTGGCGCTGGCCCAGGCCGATGCCCGCCTGGGCGCCGCCGTGCGCCAGCAGCGCCAGCGCTACGCCGACGTGGCGCAGTACGATGCCACCGTCACGCTGCGCCAGCTGGAACTGAAAACCGCCGAAGACGACCTGGCGCGGCGCCTGCCGCTGGCGGCCGACCACACGGTGTCGGGCGAGGAAGTGGCGCATGCGCGCCAGGCCGTGCGCAACGCCCGCGCCGCTGTCAACGTGGCCGTGAAACAGCAGCAGGCGGCGCAGGCATCGGTGGCCGGCGTCGATGTGGCGCGCCACCCCGACGTGCTGGCGGCCAAGGCCGATTATGAAAGCGCCTGGCTCGCCGCGCGCCGCAACACCATCGTGGCGCCGGTGTCGGGCTATATCGCCAAGCGCGCAGTACAGGTGGGCGCGCGCGCCACGCCGGGCATGGCGCTGCTGGCCATCGTGCCGCTCGACCAGCTGTGGGTGGACGCCAACTTCAAGGAATCGGAACTGCGCAATATCCGCGTGGGCCAGGCTGCCACGGTGGAAGCCGATATGTACGGCGGCAAGGTGGAATTCCACGGCAAGGTGGTGGGTCTGTCGGCCGGCACCGGCAGCGCGTTCTCGCTGCTGCCGGCGCAGAACGCCAGCGGCAACTGGATCAAGGTGGTGCAGCGGCTGCCGGTGCGCATCGCGCTCGACCCGCAGGAACTGCGCGCCCACCCGCTGCGCATCGGCCTGTCCACCACGGTCAAAGTAGACATCAGCAACACCGACGGCCCGGTACTGGGCGCCGCCATGCCCCAAAAACCCGTGTACACCACCGCCGCGCTGTCGCAACCACTGCAACAGGCAGCCACCGCCGCCGACGGCATCATCACCCGCAACCTGCAGCACTAAGCCACCCCAACCTTCGGGGTCAGTGCCGACATTCGGACGCGAACTCATCTGGTAATGCTTGAGCTCGTGTCCAAATGTCGGCACTGACCCCGGCGTGTGGACCCCGGCGTGTGGGGGGTTACTTGCGCAGTTCGGCGTCGAGCTGCTGGATCGCGGTTTGGGCTTGCGCGATCACGCGGTCGGCGATGCGCTGGCGCATGCCGGGCACGCGCCCGGCCGCTTCGGCTTCCAGCAGCAGCGGCATCAGCATTTGTTCGGCCGATTCGCGGAAGCCCAGCGCCACCTGGTCCAGCTGGGCGTTGAAGGTTTGTTCGGCGCCCTGCAACTGCTTGCGCAGCTCGGTCTCGAATGCGGCGCGCTTGTCGCGGATTTCGGTGCGCTTGCGCTTGCCGCCGTCGGTGAACCATTTGAAGGCGCCCGCCAGCAGCACCGCGCCGCCGACGAATGGCGCGGCGGGCGCCACGACCGGGAGCACCACGGCTGCGCCGATCAGGTAGGCGGCGGTGCCGGTGCCGGCGGCGGCTACCACGCCGCTCATCAACGTTACGTTGGCGGCGGTGTCCACGCTGTTGGCGATGCGCGTGCCGATGCGCAGGCGCGGCATCAGCTTGGCCAGCGCGGAATGGTGCTGGCGCTGGAACACCGATGACTGGCCCAGCCGCATGCCGGACTGGAACAGCCGCAAGTCTTCCTGCAGCAAGTGCAGCGCCTGCTCCTTGCGCCGCACGATGCGATCGAGCCGGCGTTCCATCTCCTGGCCAAACTGGTTGCGGCCGATGCTTGCCCACACCTCGTCCTCTTGCCACTTGTCGGTATTCAGGCGGTCGGCGATCGCCAGTTCGATGGCGTTGCCGGCATCGTGCACGGCGTCGTCGATTTCCTCGACCAGCAGGCGGCGTTCGTGGGCAATGCGCTGTTCGACCAGCACCAGCCGCTGCAGCACCTGGCTTTTCATGTCGTTGGCCGTGGCCACCAAGGTGGCGGCCAGCGACTCGCTCTGACCCAGCTGGCGCGCCTGGTCCAGGTAAGCAGCGATGTCCTGGTTGATGGCGGCCGTGGTGGTGGAGACCAGCGTGTGCAGCTGCGCGTGGTCGATGTCGCCGCTCTGGAAGTGACGCGCATGTTCCACCAGTACCGGCTGACCGGCACTGCGGCCGAAATCTGCCACCGCGTTGGCCACCTGCGCAGACAGCGAACGGCCGCGCACCAGGCGCCGCGCCTGCTCGCCCAGGTTGGCCAGCAGGCCGCGTTCCTCACTGGCGGGCAGGCGCTCGATGTCCTCGGGCGCGAGCCGCACCGACAATGCTTTTGCCAGCCGCTGGGCCAGCGTGCGGGCGTCGCCGCCATGCAGCGCCAGCAGCGGCAACGCCATGGCCAGCGCGTTTTCCCGCGCGGCCTGGTCGATGCTGGCGCTGCTGCGCGCCAGCGCGGCCAGGGCCCAGTCGACATCGACGCCGGACTCGATGGCGTTGAGCACCAGCGCGGTAAACACGGCCGACGATTTGCCGTCGCCGGCCAGGTCGGTGACGGCGGCAAATTGCGCCAGCGTGAGCTTGCCGTCGCTGCCGGCGATGGCGCCCACCGCGCGCGCATACGCCGAGCTGAAACTCTGGTCGGCGGACAGGTGTTCGTCGAGCGACCGGACCTGGATGCCGCTGGCGCTGGTATTGGTCGTGGCTGGAGTACCGTGGGGGTTCACACTTGCTCCGTTTGTTGTTGTTCCATACGGACTATTCTAACGGATGCCTGCCGCCGCCGCGCGCCGCGCTGGCCGCTAGCCGCCGTCAGGCGCCGGTGGCCAGCACCAGCGTCTCCTTGATTTCTTCCATCACCACATAGCTTTTCGACTGCGCCGCGCCAGGCAAACTCAGCAGCATGTCGCCCAGCAGCTTGCGGTACTCGGCCATCTCGTGGATGCGCGCCTTGATCAGGTAATCGAAATCACCGGACACCAGGTGGCACTCCTGCACCTCGGGAATGCGCAGCACTTCGCGGCGGAACTGCTCGAACACGGGCCCCGATTTTTGATTGAGTGTAATCTCGACAAAGACCAGCAATTTCGCCCCCAGCGCCGGCGGGTCGATGCGCGCATGGTAGCCGGTGATGACGCCGTCGCGCTCCATGCGTTTGACGCGCTCGATGGCCGGCGTAATCGACAAACCGACCTGCTCGCTCAAGTCTTTCATCGAAATGCGCCCGTCCGCCTGCAGGATGTGCAAGATCTTGCGGTCGAGTTTGTCCAGGGTTCGGACCGATTCCTTCTGTATTCGCATGAAATTCCACTGAAATTATCAATTTTTACAGTAACAAAAGCTGGTCATACCAGCATAACATAGCGGATTATCGGGCAGCTAATTGCCCACGATTGCCTCACTCTCAATTCGGGACAGCTATGCGCGTACTTATCCTCGGTAGTGGTGTCATCGGCGTCACCAGCGCCTATTACCTGGCCCAGGCCGGCCACGACGTTACCGTGATTGACCGCCAGCCCGGTCCCGCGCTGGAGACCAGCTTTGCCAACGCCGGCCAGATCTCGCCCGGCTACGCGTCGCCCTGGGCCGCGCCCGGCATTCCACTGAAAGCCGTCAAGTGGATGATGCAGCGCCACGCACCGCTGTCGATCACGCCTGATGGCACGCTGTTCCAGCTGCAGTGGATGTGGCAGATGCTGCAAAACTGCACGCCCGAACGTTATGCCGTCAACAAGGAGCGCATGGTGCGGCTGGCCGAATACAGCCGCGACTGCTTCAAGGTCTTGCGCGCCGCTACCGGCATCGAATACGAAGGCCGCCAGCAGGGCACTACCCAGCTGTTCCGCACCCAGAAGCAGCTCGATGATGCGGCCAAGGATATCGCCGTTCTGCAGGACACCGGCGTTCCGTTCGAACTGCTGAACCGCGCGCAACTGGCAGGCGCCGAGCCGGGCCTGGATCAGAACAAGCTGGTGGGCGGCCTGCGCCTTCCCAACGACGAAACCGGCGACTGCCAGTTATTTACCACCCGGCTGACCGCCATGGCCGAAGCGCTGGGCGTAAAGTTCCGCTACAACGTCGAGATCAGCGGCCTGGTCAAAGCTGGCGACCAGATCCGCGGCGTGCAAAGCGGCAGCGAGCTGCTCACTGCCGATGCCTATGTGGTGGCGCTGGGCGCGTATTCCACGCCGCTGCTCAAGGGGCTGCTCGATATCCCCGTGTATCCGCTCAAGGGCTATTCGATCACGGTGCCGATTGTTAATGCCGAGGCCGCTCCAGTGTCGACCATCCTCGATGAAACCTACAAGATTGCCGTCACCCGCTTTGACGACCGCATCCGCGTGGGTGGCATGGCCGAGATCGCCGGCTTCGACAAGCGCCTCAATCCCCGCCGCCGCGAGACGCTGGAGATGGTGGTCAACGACCTGTTCCCCGGCGCCGGCGCCACCGCCGAAGCGAGCTTCTGGACCGGCCTGCGGCCAATGACACCGGACGGCACGCCCATCGTGGGCCGCACCGGGATCCGCAATCTGTACCTGAACACGGGCCACGGCACGCTGGGCTGGACCATGTCGTGCGGCTCGGCGCAGCTGCTGGCCGATATCCTCTCGGCACGCAAGCCGGCGATTTTGGCCGACGATTTGTCGGTGGCCCGGTATAGCGACAAGCCGGTGCAGCGCCAGCCGCAACTGGCCAGCGCTTGAGGCACATTGGATTCCCGCCTGCGCGGGAATGACGGATTTGCAGGCGTTGGCTCTCGATCCGTCATCCCGGCGCAGGCCGGGATCCAATTTACGCAGCGCCGCCATTAGCTTTTCAATACTGCTACTGTCGTAATCCCGCCTCTATTCGTGATTCCGCACCGAATCTGCACCACAGCAGCGCAACATGGCGTTGAGCTTGTGCCCCGGCGTGCGTATAATTTTCATCATGAATAAACTCGAAGCATTTGGCCACATTGCGGCCATGGCCATCCGTGGCGATTTGGTGTTCCCCACCAGCGTCAACGCCGCCCTGCGTGTCCAGCTGGCGCTTGACGATCCAGACTGTCCTGTCGATAAGGCGATCAGCCTGGTACTGGCCGAGCCCACGCTGGCCGCCCGCACGGTCGCCATCTCCAACTCCGCCATGTTCGCGCGCGCCGGCGCGCCGGTCATCACCAACGTCCGCGGCGCCATCATGCGCATCGGTTACCAGAACCTGTTTGCGCTGGCCGCCGCCATGGTCGTGCGCCAGTTCGGCAGCAAGCTCATCGATCCCAAGCTGCGCGTCAAAGCCGAAAAGCTGTGGGACCACACCATCGCCGTGGCGGCGCTGGCGCGCCTGATCGCGCGCGACGTCACTGGCGTCAACGAAGATACCGCGCTGTTTGCCGGCATCGTCCACGAGGTGGGCGGCTTTTATCTGCTGTCGCGCGCCGACGAATATCCGGGCCTGCTCGAAGAAGACCCCGAAAACTGGCACTCGGCCAGCGAAGAAATCATCACCCGCGAAGTGATGCGCAAGCTGTGCATCCCCGAGCCGGTGGCCGAAGCCATCGAGGGCCTGCGCGACGCCTTCATGTCGATCCCGCCCGATACGCTGCAAGACACCCTGCTGCTGGCCAACCACCTCACACCAGTACCGTCGCCGCTGCAGGAACCGCAGCGCGACCTGCCGCCCCACACCGATTCCGCGATCGACCTGTTCATCGACGAGGAACGCATGCAAACCATGCTCAAGCAGGCGCGCGACAACGCCGCCGAGATGAACGCCGCGCTTCTGGTGTGAGCATGCAGCACGCGCCCCTGTCGTATGGTTCGGATGCGTCCGGCCTGGTGTGCGGCTATGTGTTCGGCCGCGCCCAGGAAGGCATCGGCGTGCCGCTGTCCGCCGAAGAGGCGCTGGCGTGGCTGGCCAACCGTGACCGGCATCCGGCGGAATTCGTCTGGCTGCACTACAACCTGGCCAACACCGCCAGCGAGAAGTGGCTGCACGAGCACCTGGCCCTGCCCGAGGAATTTTACGAGAGCCTGCACGAAGGGCCGCGTTCCACCCGCATCGAGGTGGCCGACAATACCCTGATCGCGGTGGTCAACGACGTGCTGCACGATTTTTCGTTCGACCCGTCCGACATTTCCACGCTGTGGCTCAGCGTCGATAAACAGGTGGTCATCAGCGCCCGGCGCAAGCCACTGCGCGCCATCGACAGCCTGCGCAACGCCGTGCGCAACGGCGAGCCGATCCGCTCATCGGTGGAACTCTTGATCCACCTGCTGCGCGACCAGGCCGATGCCCTGATCACGATCGTGCGCCACGCGATCGCCACGGTGGACGGCATCGAAGACAATTTATTGGCCGGCAAACTCAATACCAAGCGCGCCAGCCTGGGCGAGCTGCGCCGGGTGCTGGTGCGGCTGCGCCGGCTGCTGGCGCCCGAACCGGCGGCGCTGTTCCGCCTGTTGCAACGTCCACCCGCGTGGGTGGCCGATATCGACGCCCAGGAACTGCGCCAGTCCACCGAGGAATTCTCGCTGGTGCTGGCCGACATGGCGTCGCTGCAGGAACGCATCAAACTGATACAGGAAGAAATCGCCGCGCTGGTCAACGAGGGCAACAACCACAGCCTGTTCGTGCTGACCATCGTTACCGTGCTGGCGCTGCCGATCAACATCATCGCCGGTTTGCTGGGCATGAACGTGGGCGGCATTCCCCTGGCCGATGCGCCGCATGGCTTCTCGGTGGTGGTGCTGATCGTGGCCAGTTTTACCGCGATCGCCGGCTGGCTGGCGTTCCGTCGCCAGCGCGATCTGCGCTAGGCGGTTCGGCACGGAAGATGCGCAGGCGCTGGATGCCAAGGCCGATGAACAGCAGGCCGATCACCAGCGCCACCAGATCGTCACGGCGATAGCTGGCGCGCACGTCGGCCAGGCTGGTCACGTCCTTGCCGCCCACCGATACGCCGTACGCCACCAGAAAATCGCCCGGTAAAAAGCCCGGGTGGTTCACCTGGTCGGGATCGTAGCGCACGGTCACCGGGTACAGCTTGGTGGCCGACCGCAATGCCGCGCGCAGGCGGCCGTCGCTGTCGCCTTTGACGTGCACGACAAACTGCGGCGGCGTGGTCTGCGTGGCAAAGTACATGGCGCCGCGACTGTCGTAGGTCCAGTCCACGCGACCGGTGACCGTGTGCAGTTGCGCGGCCGCCGGAAAGCGGATTTCCAGCGCGATGAAGACGGCAATCAGGCCTAGGCCCAGCAGCAGAAAAAACACGCCACCGCGCCGGCCTGCAAACAATGTACGCCACTTGCTCATGATGCTCCGGTTTGGGTAAAGAACCACCAACAACTAACGCCACAACGACCGCGAACGGCAGATCCTCTAACATTTTCAACGACCGCCATCATACCGCGCCGCACCGGCCCCGGTAATTAATAAACATTTTCGTTTACTTATTAACCGAACACGCTTACAGTAGCAGCCATGAAAAACTCCCTGCTCATCAGCTCCGCCTGCCTGCTGGCGCTGCTCTCCACGGTTGGCGCTGCGCTGCCGTATCCGATCCTGGCGCCGCTGTTTGCCGATGGTACCGCCAATGGCCTGAACACCTTCCTCGGCCTGCCGCCCAAGTTGCTGCTGGGTCTGGCGCTGACCATCAATCCGCTGGGATTGCTGATCGGCTCCGCCCTGCTCGGTCCCATGTCCGACCGCTACGGCCGCCGGCCGGTGCTGCTGGTCACCGCCGTGGGCGCCGCCATCGGCCATGCCATCACGGCGTTGGCGCTGGTGCTAGAATCGTTCCCGCTGTTTATCGTCGCCCGTTTCATCACCGGCCTGCTGGAAGGGAATGGCTCGGTGGCGCGCGCCATGCTGGCCGACCGCCTTGACGGCGACCTGCGGCGCCAGGCGCTGTCGTGGCTGAACGGCGCGTTCTACATGGGTTGGCTGGTCGGTCCGCTGATGGCCGGTTTTACGCTGGGCTTCGGCATCACCACGCCGTTCTGGATCGCGGTAGCCCTGCTGCTCGGCACCGCCGTACTGGTGGCCAAAGCGCTGCCGCGCGAGGCGTCATCGCCTGCCACCACGTCGTGGTGGCAGGTGGCGCGCCACCAGCATGCCCTGAATCTGCTGCGCGAACCGGAATTGCGCACGCTGTTCATCATCACGCTCGCCTACAGCTGCTGCGTGACCGGCTTTTACGAGTTCTATCCATTGTGGCTGGTGGAAGTGCCGGGGTACGGGCCGCGCGGCATCGCCTGGGCCACCGCTGCCATGTGCGCAGTGATGACCGCCACCACCGTGGTCGCAGGACGCAAGTTTGCGGGCGAGCCGCTGCTGCGGGCGCGCGGCTTCGCGTATGTCGTAGCGGGCCTGATCGCCCTGCTGGCAGTGAGCGACGCCAGATTGGGACTGGCGGCCATCGTGCTGTTCGGCATACCGCACGCCTTCCACAGCAGCATCGTGCCGCACTGGTGCGCCGAGCGGTTCGGCGGCTTTGGCCAGGGCGCGGTGATGGGCCTGATCTCCACCACCTTCTGCCTGGCCAATATCATCATGGCGCTGGTGGGCGCGGTGCTGACGCTGATCGACACCCGCCTGATCCTGCTGCTGTCCGCCGCGCTCGGTGCGTGGTCAGCGTGGCGCCTGCAGCGCTGGCATTTCATCCTGCAGCACACCGCGCCGGCGGGAGCGCTGTCATGAACACCGCCGACCAGACGCTTTTCCTGATCAAGACGCGCGGCCCGCAAACCGCGCAGCAACTGGCGGCCCTGCTCGATCTGACGTCGATGGGCGCGCGCCGCCAGCTCGAAGCGTGGCAGGAAAAAGGCATGCTCACCTACGAGGACGTGGCCGACAAACCGGGCCGGCCCTCGCGCCGCTGGCTGCTGACGGAGGCAGGCCACGCGCGCTTCCCCGACCGCCATGCCGACCTGACGGTACAGCTGATCGACCAGGTGCGCACGCTGTTCGGCGCGGCGGGCCTCGACCAGCTGATTGCCGCGCGCGAGCAGACCAGCGAACAGCAGTACCGCCAGCATCTGCAAGGCGCGCATGCGCTGCCCGACCGGGTGGCGGCGCTGGTGCAGGCGCGCACCGTGGAAGGCTATATGGCCGAAGTGCAGACCCGCGACGACGGCGCCCTGCTGCTGATCGAGAACCACTGTCCGATCTGCGCGGCGGCGCGCCAGTGCCAGCAGTTCTGCCGCTCCGAACTCGACCTGTTCCAGCGCGTGCTGGGCAGCGGGTGTTCGGTGGGCCGCGTCGAACACATGCTCAATGGCGCGCGGCGCTGCGTGTACGTCATTAAGAACCTATCCCAGTAGGGAATCAGGCGCTGCTTGCGCGCCTCGCCAGCGGGGCATCGCAATCCGCTGCCTCCTCGCCACTGGAATAGGTTCCAAGCCGATTTGAATTCTGGAAAATAAATAGGAGCAGGAAACTAGTTGTCAAGCCTCGCGGATAACGTCCGCCGGGGCGTTTGATCGCAGTCAAGCCACAAAGTACTGGGCAGCCGACAATCAGTGCATCCCGAGCCGGCCACTCCGGCCTCGCCTGCTTTTTGAAGGTACTGCGCCATGCTTTTCTCCCTCCATCATTCCGCCTCCTTTGCCCGCCGGCTGTGCGTCCGGCTGGCGGCCATCCACCGCAGCGGCAAGCGCCTGTTGATGGGCGTGGCGGACGGCATGGCGCTGGCGCTGTGCCTGGTGCTGGCCATGGTGGTCATTACCGGCGCCATGCCGCCCTGGCCCGCCACCGCGCTGCTCACCGCGCTCGGCGTGGCGGCGCTGTCGCTGGCCACGCTGTACGGCGCCGCGCTGCGCCAGCTGGGCCAACGGGTGCTGCTCCTGGCCGGCCTGGCGCTGGCCGCCGCCATCGTGGCGCTGTACCTGCTCACCATGGACGGCGCCAGGGCACGCATTCCGGGCCCGGTGCTGGCCATGTACTGGCCGCTGGCCATGCTGTACCTGATCGCCTCGCGCACTGCAGTGCGGGCGCTGCTGCGCGCCGTGTTGCGCCCTGCCGTGGCGGCGCCCTCTGCTGGCGTCAGCGCCCATGCCAGCATCACCAGCGCCGACACCGGCATCAGTATCGGCACGAGTACCGGCACCGGCATGGCGCATGATTTCCCGCCCGAACAGCTGCTGGGCCGCGCGCCGGTGCAGCCCGACAGTGCCCTGTTCGCCCGCTGCGTGCGCGGCAAGAACGTGCTGGTCACGGGCGCCGGCGGCTCCATCGGCAGCGAGTTGTGCCGCCAGATCGCCAGCCTGGCGCCGCGCTGCCTGCACCTGGTGGACCACAGCGAGTTCGCGCTTTACACCATCCGCCAGGAATTGCAGGCGCAGTGGCCGCAGCTGTTGCTGCATGCCCACCTGGGCTCGGTGTGCAGCGACCGCCTGCTCGAGCGCGTGATGCACGATGCCGCCATCCACACCATCTACCACGCGGCCGCCTACAAGCACGTGTCCATCGTCGAAACCAATATGGTCGAAGGCTTGCATAACAACGTGGTGGGCGCGCGCGCAGTCGCTGCCGCCGCGGCCCGCTTCGGCGTCGAAACCTGCGTGCTGGTGTCGAGCGACAAGGCGGTGCGGCCCAGCACCATCATGGGCGCCAGCAAGCGCCTGTCCGAGCTGGTGTTCCAGGCCGCGCAGCAGGAGGCGCGCCAGGAACAACACCCGGCGCGCGCCGGCGGCACCACGTTCAGCATGGTCCGCTTCGGCAACGTGCTCGGTTCGTCGGGGTCGGTGGTGCCGCTGTTCCGCCAGCAGTTGCAGCGCGGCGGCCCGCTCACCGTGACCGACGCCGCCATGGAGCGCTACTTCATGCTGATCCCCGAGGCAGCGCAACTGGTCATCCAGGCCGGCGCCATGGCCGAGGGCGGCGAGGTGTTCGTGCTCGACATGGGCCAGCCGCTGCGCATTGTCGACCTGGCGCGGCGCATGATCGCGCTGGCCGGGCTCACCGAGCGCACGGCGCGCTATCCGCAAGGCGATATCGAAATCCGCTACGTCGGCCTGTACCCGGGCGAAAAGCTGCAGGAAGAACTGCTGATGGCCGATGGCGCCACGCCCAGCCGCCATCCGCGCATCCTGCGCATGAAAGAACAGGCGCTGCCCGGCGCCCTGCTCGACCAGTACCTGGAATTGCTGCTGCTGGCGTGCGCCAGCAACGACCGCTGGCTCATTGAATCCATGCTGAAAACCATCATCACCGAATTCACGCCGCAAGCCGGCGGGCGCGCGGCCGATGGCGAGGCCGCGTTGCGCAGGCTGGGCGGACACGCCATGGCCACCGGCGCCGGCGCCACCGTGGCGACTGCGGCTGCTGCGGCTACTGTGGCGACTGCGGCTACTGCGGCGACTGCGGCCACGATGACGCCGGTGGTACCGGTGGCGGTCGCCGCTTCCTGATCTGTCTGTCTGCACCCACCGCAAGGAGCACCCCATGCGTCAATTTTCTCCCGCCGTCACCGACCGCAAGCTGCGCTTCGCACTGGTGGGCTGCGGCCGTATCGCCCGCAACCACTTTGCCGCGCTGGCCCGGCATGCCGACCGTTGCGAGCTGGTTGCCGTGTGCGACATCGACGGGGCCGCACTCGACTGCGCCGTCAGCGAAACCGGCGCCGCCCCGTTCGACAATCTCGACCACATGCTCGATCGCAGCGACATCGACGCCTGCATCATCACCACGCCATCGGGCCTGCACCCCGACCAGGCGGTGCGGGTGGCCCGCGCAGGCCGCCATGTCATCACCGAAAAACCGATGGCCACGCGCTGGGAAGACGCCAAGCGCATGGTGGGCGCGTGCGATGCCGCCGGCGTGCGCATGTTCGTGGTCAAGCAAAACCGCCGCAACGCCACCTTGCAGCTGCTCAAGCGGGCGGTGGACAAAAAACGCTTCGGCCGCATCTACATGGTCAACCTCAACGTGTTCTGGACCCGGCCGCAAAGCTATTACAACAGCGCGCCGTGGCGCGGTACGTGGGAGTTCGACGGCGGCGCCTTCATGAACCAGGCCAGCCATTACGTCGACCTGCTCGACTGGATCATCGGCCCGGTCGAAAGCCTGCAAGCCTACACCGCCACGCTGGCGCGCGACATCGAGGTGGAAGACACGGGTGTCATCAGCCTGCGCTGGCGCAACGGCGCGCTCGGCTCGATGAACGTCACCATGCTGGCCTATCCGCACAACCTCGAAGGCAGCATCACGGTGCTGGGCGAAACCGGCACTGCGCGCATCGGCGGCGTGGCCGTCAACGAGGTGCAGCAGTGGCAGTTTGCCCGTCCCGATGCCGACGACGACGAGGTCCAGCAAGCCAGCTACGCTACCGCCTCGGTGTACGGCTTCGGCCACCCGCTCTATTACGACAACGTCATTGCCGTGCTGCGCGGCGAGGCCGAACCCGAGACCGACGGCCGCGAAGGCCTGAAGTCGCTCGAAGTACTGATTGCCGCCTACCGTTCGGCGCGCGACGGCCGCCGCGTGGCGCTGCCGCTCGATTACTAGGAGCGCGCATGGATACCGATATCGCCACCGTGGTCCACCCGAGCGCCATCGTCGACGCCGGCGCCGTGCTGGGCGCCGGCACCCGGGTGTGGCACTTCAGCCACGTGTGCGCCGGCGCGCGCATCGGCAGCCGCTGCTCGCTGGGCCAGAACGTCTATGTCGGCAACGATGTCGTCATCGGCAACAACGTCAAGATCCAGAACAACGTGTCGGTGTACGACGCGGTGGTGCTGGAAGACGATGTGTTTTGCGGACCCAGCATGGTGTTTACCAACGTCCACAACCCGCGCGCTGCCGTAGTGCGCAAGGACCAGTACCGGGTGACCCGGGTGCGGCGCGGCGCCTCGATTGGCGCCAACGCCACCGTGGTGTGCGGCGTGGTCATCGGCGCCCATGCCCTGATTGGCGCCGGCGCCGTGGTCACGCGCGACGTGCCCGATTTCGCCCTGATGGCCGGCGTGCCGGCGCGCCAGATCGGCTGGATCAGCCGCCACGGCGAACGCCTGGCCCTGCCGCGCCGCGGCACCGGCCAGGCGCGCTGCCCGCACACCGGCGATGTTTACGTGCTGGCCGACGGCGTGTGCACACTGCAATCCCCCACCTGAACCCTGGAGCCCACATGGAATTCACCGGCCTGAAACAACAATACCAGCTGCTGCGCACCGATATCGACGCCGGCATTGCCCGCGTGCTCCAGCACGGCCAGTACATCATGGGGCCCGAAGTCGCGCAACTGGAAGCTCAGCTGGCCGGCTTTTGCGGCGCCGGCCACTGCATCACCGTGGCGTCGGGCACCGAAGCGCTGCTCATCGCGCTGATGGCGCTCGGCGTGCAGGCCGGCGACGAAGTCATCACCACGCCGTTCTCGTTCATTGCCACGGCCGAAGCCATCGTCTTGGCGGGCGCCCGGCCGGTGTTCGTGGACGTCGACCGCGCCAGCGGCAATCTCGATCCGGCGCGGTTGGCGCGCCGCATCGGCCCGCGCACGCGCGCCATCATGCCGGTGTCGCTGTATGGCCAGCCGGCCGACATGGACGCCATCAACAGCATCGCCCGCCGCCATGGCCTGGCCGTCATCGAAGACGCCGCGCAAAGCCTGGGCGCCACGTACCATGGCCGCCGCAGCGGCAACCTGTCGCCCATCGCCTGCACCAGCTTCTTCCCCAGCAAGCCGCTGGGCTGCTACGGCGACGGCGGCGCCATCTTCACCAGCGATGCCGAGCTGGCGCGCGCCATGCGCGAGCTGCGCATCCACGGCCAGGCCGAACGCTATTGCCACACCCGGGTGGGCGTAGGCGGCCGCATGGATACCTTGCAGTGCGCCGTGGTGCTGGCCAAGCTGCCCGCCTTCGAACACGAAATCCGCCAGCGCCAGCGCGTGGCCGCCACGTATGACGCCTGGTTTGCCGGCCGGGTGGAAACCCTCACGCCACCGGCCGACCGCAGCAGCGCCTGGGCCCAGTACACCATCGTGCCCGAGCGGCGCGCCGCCGTGCAGGCGGCGCTTACCGCTGCCGGCATACCCAGCGTGGTTCACTACCCGCTGCCGATCCACCGCCAGCCGGCCTACCTGCGCTACGACGACGCCAGTTGCCCGGTGGCCGACCTGCTGGCGCAGCGCGTGCTCAGCTTACCAATGAGCCCGTACATGGCCGATGCCGACATCGGCCGCGTGGCCGCCACCGTGCTGGCCGCGCTCGATGCCTGACCTTGCTGCCCGCTCCAGCACACCCTGCCAGCCGTCCACCCATCCACCAATCACCAGCGCCCATGTTCGCCACCCTGCCCACGTTCTGGAAACACCTGCTCACGGTACTGGGCGGGTCGCTGGCTGCGCAGGCGTTGCCCATTGCGGCCGCACCGCTGATCACGCGGCTGTGCACGCCGGCCCAGCTGGGCGCATTCAGCGTATGGTTCGGCGTGGTCGCCATAGCCGCCGTGGCGGCCACGCTGCGGCTGGAAAACGCCATGGTGGTCGACCACGCCCGCCACCGCCAGCGATTGTGCTTTGACGTGGTGGCGTGGTCGGCCGGCTGGCTGGCCGTGCTGGTCACCGCCGTGCTGGCGGCGGCCCGGCTGGCCGGCTGGACGTTCCTGCCCTGGGCCGGCGTGCTGACGCTGGGCGCAGCCGCCTGGCTCACCGCCACCATGCAAACCACGCTGGCCTACGCCGCATCCCATAATGCGTTTGCCCCTGCCGCGCGCGCCCGCATCGTGGCGGCCGGCGGCGTGGCTGGCGCCCAGCTGGCCTTGCTGATGCTGTTCGCGTGGCTGCTGCCACAGCACGCAAGCGCCGGCGCGCTGGCGTTGCTGGCAGGCCAGCTCACCGGGCTGTGCCTGGGACTGTACGCGGCGCGGCGTCTGCTGCACCTGCCCTTGCGACCATTACCGAGACCATGGCGGCCATGGCTGCTATGGCCATCATGGCAGACCGCACTGCCGGCGGCGCCGCCAACGCCGGCGGAATCAGTCGGATGGCGGCGCTGGCCGCTGTGGCGCCGCCTGTGCCGGCGCGGCGCGCGCGCGGTATGGCCCACGGCGGCGCAGCGGCGCTACCTGCACCGCCACCGCGCGCTCTGGCACTTTACCTTGCCCTCCAACCTGCTCAACGCTGCCGTCGGCCAGCTGCCGCTGCTAATTATTGGCGCACGCCACGGCGCCATGGCGGCCGGCCTGTTCGCGCTCACCCAGCGCGTGCTGGCCGCGCCCATCTCGCTGCTAGCGGCATCGGTGCTGGAAGTGTTCAAGCGCGAATCGGTGCGCCAGTACCAGGAGCTGGGCAACTGCCGGCGCGCGTACGTCCACGCACTGCGCGTGCTGCTGGCGCTGGGCGTGGCGCCAGCGCTGCTCCTGTGGGTGGCGGCGCCGGCGCTGTTCGGGTTTGCCTTCGGCGCCGACTGGCGCGGCGCCGGCGACCTGGCGCAGCTGCTGGCGCCGCTGTTCTTTCTGAACTTTGTCGCCAGCCCGCTCAGCTATGTATTTTTTGTGGCGGGACGGCAGAAAATCGAGTTGCTGTGGCAAGTGGCGCTGTTTGCCGTGACGGTGGCCGCGTTTGCCGCGCCGCTCACGCTGCGCGCCAACGTGCTGGCCTACACCATCGGCTATTCGCTGCTGTACCTGGTGTACATGCAGCTATCGTACCGCTATGCCCGCAACCGCCCACCGGGCCGGAGGCTCCATGCCGTGGGCTGAACCGCACCTGCTGCCGGCATCAGACGCCGCCGATGGCTACGCCCCCGGCAGGTGCGGTGGCAGCATTCCCGGCGCCGCAAGTCGCACCCGCACGCAAGCTGCGGCGGCGGCCACGGGCAAGCCCAGCGCCGGCGCGTTCGGCCTGCTCGGTCCCGGCTGGGCGGAACTGGCATTCTGGCTGCTGTTTCCCGGCTTTTTCGCCTATCAGACCCTGCTCGGCCTGGGCCTGATCCGTGCCTACCTCGGTGGCTATTTCGCCTGGATTTCGCTGCTGATGCTGGCGCCGCTGCTGCTGTCATACGTGCTGCGCCTGCGGGTTACCGGCTACCGCATCCACCGCGTCGATGCTGCGTGGCTGGCTTTTCTGGCGTATTACGCCGCCATCATCGTCTGCCACATCGGCCAGGCAGGCGGTGGCGCCACCGGCCATCACGCGCTCGGCTTGCTGTATATGTTCGAGCTGTTCGTGATCTTCAAGTCGCTCGATTTTACGCTGCGGCGCTTCCGCCGCACTTTGCTGCTCAGCCTGCTGGCAATGTCGGCGGTGGTGTTCACGTATGCCGTCGATGGCGTGTTCTACCTGGCCGCGCTGGGCGCCGCGCGCGATCCCGACAGCGTCGCCACGTACCAGGGTTTTTCGCGCTCGTACGTGCTGCCGCTGGTGGTGCTGCTGGCGTGCACGCCGCGCGCACCGCTGCGCTGGGCGCTGTACGCACTGGGCCTGCCCACGCTGTACATCAACACGGCGCGCAGCGAATTCGGCGCACTGCTATTCTTGATACCGCTGTTCGAACTGCACGCGGCGCGCTCGCGCCTCGCCATGCTGGGCATCATGCTGGCAGCGCTGGCGCTGCTGCAACTGAACCTCGATGCGCTGGTGGCGGCGCTGCCCGGCAACCGCACGCTGGAACTGCTCGACCTGTCGCACTCCACGTCGGCCCATGCGCGCCACGACCTGACCGTGCAGGCGCTGCGCACCATCGCCGAGCACCCGGTACTGGGCGACTACGCCAGCTACCCGAGCGGCCGGTATGCGCACAACATCCTGTCGGCATGGGTGGACCTGGGACTGGCCGGCATCGCCGCGCTGCTGGCATTGCTGCTCTACCCGCTGCTGCAACTGGCCATCCACGGCTATATCCATGGCGGCCGCGCCAGCCGCGACCACCGCTACCTGCTGGCCTGGAGCCTGCTGGCGATGACCTTGCTGCTGCTGTGCCTGTCGCATTTTTTCAGCGACATGCTGATCGGCGCAGCCCTTGGCGCCTACGCGCGCTACCGCTCGGGAGATTGACATGCTGCATATCGCCCACCTGACGTCCGCCCACCCGCGCCACGATGTGCGCATCTTCGGCAAGCAATGCCGCACCCTGGCCGACCACGGCCACCGCGTGGCGCTGGTGCTGGCCGACGGCGGCGGCGACCAATTCGTCCATGGCGTGCAGATCGTCGATGCCGGCGCCGCGCGCGGGCGGCTGCAGCGCATGGCGCAGGCCACGTCCAATGTCTATCACCGTGCGCTGGCGCTCACGCCCGACGTGGTGCAACTGCACGACCCCGAACTGCTGCCCGCCGGCCTGCTGCTGCGCCGCCACGGCATCAAGGTGATTTTCGACGCCCACGAAGACGTGCCGCGCCAGCTGCTGGCCAAGCCCTACCTGCCGCCATGGACGCGGCGGGCACTGGCCGCAACCTACGCGCGGTTCGAGCGGCTGGCCTGCCATCGCCTCGATGGCGTGATCACGGCCACGCCATTCATCCGCGAGCGCTTTATTCATATAAACCGCGCCACGGTGGACATCAATAACTTTCCCATGCCCGAGGAATTCGGCGCCGACCTGCCCTGGGCCGACAAGCCGCTGCAAGTGTGCTACGCCGGCGGCTTGAGCAAGATCCGCGGCATCGCCGAACTGGTGCGCGCCTGCGAGCTGCTGCAAACCCCGGTGCGGCTGCAGCTGGCGGGTGCCTTCAGCGAACCGGCACTGGCGGCGCGCATGCGGGCGCAGCGCGGCTGGCGCCGCATCGACGCGCTGGGCCAGCTGGGCCGCGCCGACATTGCCACCCTGCTGGGCGCCTCGCGCGCGGGCCTGGTCACGCTGCATCCCACGCTCAACCACCTCGATGCACTGCCGGTCAAGATGTTCGAGTACATGGCGGCTGGCATCCCGGTAATCGCCTCCAACTTTCCGCGCTGGCGCGCCATCGTGGAAGGCAACGACGGCATGGACGGCGCGCCGTGCGGCCTGTGCGTGGACCCGTGCGATCCGCCGGCCATCGCCGCCGCCATCGACTACCTGGCCGGCCACCCCGACATCGCCCGCCGCATGGGCGAGAACGGCCGCCGTGCCGTGCGCACGCGCTATAACTGGCGCAGCGAATCCACCAAGCTGATCGACTTCTATGACCACCTCTGACCTCCTTCATGCGCTGCACACCTTGCCGCAGCGACTGCGCCTGCTGGGCGACATCGCCCGTCTGCCGCGCGCGCGGCTGCGCTTTGATGCCGCGCTCAACCCCGACCTGATACGCCGCACCCATGCCATGTTCACCATGCCGCATCCGCGCTACCGCATCGTGCGCAACAAGTCGCTGGGGGTGGCGCTGATCGACCTGCGCGCCTTTGCCGACAGCGCTGCCTACCTGGCGTCGGTGCGCCACAAGGACCATGCCGGCTACCAGGCGCGCCGCGCCCGCGCACGCGGCTACACGGTGGCCGAAATCGACCGCAACGACCATGTGGATGCCATCCACGACATCAATACGTCGCTGGATCAACGCCAGGGCCGGCCCATGGACGCCGCGTACGCCCACCGCATCGAACACTACGAGGCAGTGGACAGCTTTCGCTACTACGGCGTGCTCGATGCGCATGGCCGGCTGGTGGCGTACTGCGACCTGGGCATCTACGGCGACTTTGCCGCCACCGACCGCCTGCTGGGCTACCACGACAGCAGCGGCGCCATGTACCTGCTGCTGGCAGACATTACCTGCCGGCTCATCGACGAACACCGCTACAACTACCTGATGTACGACACCTATCTCGGTGCCCGGCCCGGCCTGCGCGAGTTCAAACGCAAGCTGGGATTTCAACCCTATCGTATCAGCTACGCCATCGCATGAGGCACGCCATGATCGCCCACCTCTCCCATCTCTTCAATTTCGGCCGCGTTGCCAAAGGCTGCCGGCTGGTGCTCGATGTCGCCCGGCTGCCGAAGGCCACGCTGCGTTTCGACACCCGCTACCATCCCGAAGACGTGCGCGCCACGCACCGCAGCTTCACCCGGCCGCACCCGCGCTACAAGGTGATTGGCCACAAGCAGCTGGGCGTGGCGCTGATCGACTTGCGCCAGCTGCAGGGCGCCTATCCCGCCAGCGGCGCGGCCAGCTACGTGGGCAAGGCGCGCAAGCGCGGCTACCGGCTGGTGCAAATCGACCGCAACGACCACGTGGACGCCATCCACGCCATCAATACCTGCCTGCCCAGCCGCCAGGGCCGGCCCATGGACGCGCACTACCAGGACAAGACCGTCAGCTACGAACCGCAATCCCACTACCGCTACTTCGGCGTATTCAACCAGCGCGAGCAGCTGGTCGCCTACTGCAATATGGGACGCTTCGGTAATTTTTGCGCGTTCGCTCAATTGCTGGGCTACCGCAACAACGACGGCGTGATGCACCTGATGATCGCCGACGTCGTCAGCCTGCTGCTGGCTGAACGACAGGCCGGCGATGGTCCCGACTATCTGATGTACGACACGTTTTTCGGCGCCCAGCCCGGCCTGCGGCAATTCAAGACCCTGCTCGGCTTCACGCCCTACCGCGTGCGCTACACGCTGCAATGAGCAGGCCATGAAAACCATCGTGCACCGGCTCTATGCCGATTACCTGATGCCCAGCCGGCTGCCATGCTACGACGCGCTGCTGGGGCGGGCGCGCGACCACGGTTACCGCCAGACCTCGGTGCGCGCCTGGCTGCATGCGCTGCGCGCCGGCAGCGCCGCCTCAGCTGCCGCTGCCGCTGCAGCGCCGGTGCTGGTGCACCGGCACGACATCGACACCGACCTGGCGACGGCGCGCCGCATGTTCGACCTCGAACAGCGCCACGGCGTGCGCGCCAGCTATTACTTCCGCCTGTCCACGCTCGACGTGGGCCTGATGCGGGCCATCGAGGACTACGGCAGCGAAGCCAGTTACCACTATGAGGAGCTGGCCACCTATGCCAAGCGCCGCCACCTGACGCTGCCGGCCGACGTGCGCGCCCACCTGCACCACATCCGCGCCGAGTTCGAAGACAACTTCCACCGCATCGAAATTGCGCTGGGCCGCAAGCTGCGCACGGTGGCCAGCCACGGCGACTTCGCCAACCGCCGCCTGGGACTGACCAATTGCGTTGTGCTCGACGATGCCGCGCTGCGCCAGCGCTGCGGCATCGACGTCGAATGCTACGACCCGGAACTGCTGTCCAGCTTTGACGTGTACATCAGCGACAAGCCGGCGCCCCGCTATTTTCATCCGCTGCCGCCGCAGGCGGCGCTGGGCCGGCACCGGCGCATCTGCCTGCTCACGCATCCGTCGCAATGGCATGCCAGCTGGGCCGCCAACACCCGCAAGAACCTGGTGCGCGCGCTCGATGCGTGGCGCTGGTAACGGCGTGTCAATTACCGGGAACCGCCATGAATATCCTGCTGATCAACCACTACGCCGGCTCCACCCGCCACGGCATGGAGTACCGGCCGTATCACCTGGCGCGCGAGTGGGTGCGCGCCGGCCACCGGGTGCGCATCGTGGCCGCCAGCCAGTCGCACCTGCGCGCGTGCGCGCCGTCCATGCAGGGGCGCGCGGCGGTCGATGAAACCATTGCCGGCATCGACTACCGCTGGCTGGCCACGCCGCCGTACCAGGGCAACGGCGCGCGCCGGGCGTGGAATATCGCCGCCTTTGTCGCCGGCCTGTATCGCCAGGCGCGCCAGCTTGCCGCCGAGCGGCCCCACCTGGTGATCGCCTCCAGCACGTACCCGGCCGACGTCTGGCCGGCGCGCCGCATTGCCGCGCTGGCGGGGGCCAGGCTGGTGTTCGAGGTGCACGATTTATGGCCGCTGTCGCCCATCGAACTGGGCGGCATGTCGCGCCGCCACCCGTTCATCGCGCTGATGCAGGCCGCCGAAGATTACGCTTACCGCCATGCCCACACCGTGATTTCCATCCTGCCCCACGCGCACGCCCACATGGCCGCCCATGGCCTGGCGCCGCACAAGCTGCACGTGGTACCGAATGGCGTGGATCCGGCCGAATGGGCTGCTGCGCCGGCGCCGCTGCCGCCGCCGGTGGCCGGTCTGCTGGCAACGCTGCGCGCCCAGGGCCGCACGCTGGTGGGCTACGCCGGCAGTCATGGCGCGGCCAATGCGCTCGACACCCTGATCGACGCCGCCGGCCTGCTGCACGCGCAGCCGCTGGCCTTCGTGCTGGCCGGCGCCGGGCCCGACAAGCAGCACCTGCAGCGCCGCGCCGAATCGGCCGGACTGCGCCATGTGCACTTTCTCACGCCGCTGCCCAAGGCCTGCATGCCTGCGCTGCTGGGCAATTTCGACATCGCCTACCTCGGCTGGCGGCGCCAGCCGCTGTACCGCTACGGCATTTCACCGAACAAGCTGGGCGACTATTTCATGGCAGCGCGGCCGGTGATCCACGCGGTCGATGCCGCCAACGACCCGGTGGCCGATGCCGGCTGCGGCTTCAGCATCGCACCCGACGACCCGGCCGCGCTGGCCGCCGCCATCGGCCGTCTGGCCGCCATGCCCACGGCCGAGCGCCTGGCAATGGGCCAGCGCGGCGCCAGCTACGCCCGCCGCCACCTCGATTACGCCGTGCTGGCGCAGCGCTACCTCGCCGCCTGCGATCCGGCAGCGGTGCCGCCCCACCGCATCCAGTCCCCCGAAGGAGCGCACCATGACCACCTCTGCCGATAACTTCCTCCCTTTCGCCCTGCCCGACCTGGGCCAGGAAGAAGCCGCTGCCGTACTCGAATGCCTGCGCTCGGGCTGGATCACCAGCGGCGCCGTCAGCCGCAAGTTCGAACAGGAATTTGCCGCCTACCTCGGCGCTGGCGACAGCAACCACGACCTAGCCGCCATCGCCGTCAACTCGGCCACCGCCGGCCTGCACCTGGCGCTCGAAGCGCTGGGCATCGGCCCCGGCGACCAGGTCATCGTGCCCACCATGACATTTACCGCCACGGCCGAAGTGGTGCGCTATCTGGGCGCCGACCCGGTGCTCGTCGACGTCGATGCCGCCACGCTGTGCGTGCAGCCCGCGGCGATTGCCGCGGCCATCACCGCGCGCACCCGGGCCGTGATCCCGGTGCACTACGGCGGCCTGGCCTGCGATATCGACGCCATTGTCGCGCTGGCGCGGCAGCACGGGATCAAGGTGGTGGAAGACGCTGCCCACGCGTTCCCCACCACGCTGCGCGGGCGCCTGGTGGGCACGCTCGACAGCGACGCCACCGTGTTCAGTTTCTATGCCAATAAAACCATCACCACCGGCGAAGGCGGCATGGTCGTGTGCCGCGACCCCGACCTGGCCCGCCGCGTGCGCGTGATGCGGCTGCACGGCATCAGCGAAGATGCGTTCGACCGCTTCATCGCGCGCCGGCCCGCGTGGTTCTACCAGGTGGTGGCGCCCGGCTACAAATACAATCTCACCGATCTCGCCGCAGCCATCGGCCGCGAGCAGCTGCGCAAGATCGGCGGCTTCCTGGCGCGCCGCCAGTTGCTGGCGCGGCGCTATGCCGAATGCCTGGCCGACCTGCCGCTGCGCCTGCCATGCGACGCGCCGCCCGGCAGCCAGCATGCCTGGCATTTGTACCCGGTGCGGCTCACCGGCGCGGCGCCGCTGGCGCGCGACCGCCTGATCGAGCTGCTGGCGGAACAGGGCATCGGCACCAGCGTTCACTATATTCCGTTGCACCGCCAGCCTTACTGGCGCGACCGCTACGGCCTGCACCCCGCACAGTTTCCCAACGCCGAGGCCAGCTACCACGCCCAGTTCACCTTGCCCCTGTACACGCGCATGACCGATGCCGACCAGGCCCGTGTCATCGCCATCCTGACGGAGTTGCTATGTTAGCCAAGCGCTGCTTCGATATCGTTGCCGCCGCCGCCGGCTTGCTGGTGCTGGCGCCGCTGTTGCTGCTGATCGCGGCGTGGATACGCTGGGACTCGGCGGGACCGGTGCTGTTCCGCCAGTGCCGCACCGGCCGCAACGGCGTGCCCTTTCTGATCTGTAAATTCCGCACCATGGCGCACGCCGCGCCGGCCGCACAGACAGCGCAAGCAGCACAGGCAGGCGGCCTGCTGTCGATGGCTGACGACGCGCGCGCCACCGGTGCCGGCCGCTGGCTGCGGCGCCACAAGCTCGACGAGCTGCCGCAACTGTTCAATGTGCTGCGCGGCGACATGAGCCTGGTGGGGCCGCGCCCCGAGGTGCCGTGCTACGTGGCGCAGTATCCGGCCGCCGTGCGCGCCATCGTGCTGTCGGTCCGGCCCGGCATTACCGACTGGGCCGCCCTGCGTTTCCGCCACGAAGGCGAGCTGCTGCGCCGCGCCGCCAACCCCGAACACACGTATCTGACGCGGGTGCTGCCGGTCAAGCTCAAATATTATGTCCGCTATGTCCAGCGCCGCACCCTGGCGGTCGACCTGCACATCTTGCTGGTCACCGTGGCCACGCTGCTGCTGCGTCCCGCTGGCAAGCGGCCGCTGGTGCGGGTACTGGGTCGCAGCACCCTGACGCCGCGCGACGGTCAGTCGGCGCTGATCGACTGGCTGCGCGGGCTGGCGGCCTTGCAGGTAGCGGCAGCGCACCTGCGGGCGCAAGTGTTTCCGGGACTGGGCAGCGTGAGCGAGCCGCCGCTGTGGTACCAGGGGCTGGCATTTTGCACCGGCTTTGCGCACCAGGCGGTGCTGGTGTTCTTTGTGCTCAGCGGCTGGCTGGTCGGCGGCGTGTTCCTCGACCGCAGCGACGGCGTGGGCCGCGCGCAGGCGCTGCGCGACTATGCCATCGACCGCCTGACGCGGCTGTGGACGGTGCTGCTGCCCGCCTTTCTGCTGATGCTGGCGCTGACCTGGGCCGGCGCGCTGCCGCCGGCAGGCGCGTGGTCCTGGACCACGCTGCTGGGCAACCTGGTGGGTTTGCAGACGCTGATCGTGCCGCCGTTCGGCGACAATTTTCCGTTGTGGAGCCTGGCGAACGAAACCTGGTACTACGTGCTGTTTCCGCTGCTGGTGCTGAGCCTGCGCCCCGGCGGCCTCCGGGTGCGCCTCGCCTGCGCGGCATTGGCAGTCGGGGTGGCGGCGTGGCTGGGCGCCGGCATTACCGGCTATTTCCTGGTGTGGCTGCTGGGGGTGGCGGCGTCGCGCGTGCGGCTGGCGCTGGCGCCGCGCCAGCGCGCGCTGTGCTGGGGCGTGTTCGGCCTGCTGGCGGCGTGGCTGCGCCTGCAAGGCCAGGATGGCGATTTCGGCCTGGCCACGCTGGCGCCAGACCTGCTGTACGCCGCCGTACTGGTGGTGTGTTTATGCGGCACTGGCCGGCGGCGGTTGCCGGCCGGCGCCGTGGCCGGTCAGGGCCAGCCGCAGGGTGACGCCGCGTACGGCTGGCGGCAGCAGTTCACCGTGCTGGGAAAATTGCTGGCGGGCTTCTCCTTTACCTTGTACGTGGTCCACATTCCATTGCAGCGCATGCTGTGGTCGTATCGCGACGGCGCCCAGTTGAGCCCGCACGCGCCGGCCAGCCTGGCGGTGTATGCCGCCGTGCTGGCCGTGGTGCTGGCGCTGGCCTATCTGTTCCATCTGCCGTTCGAGGCGCAAACGGTGCGGTTACGGCGCCTGATCCGCCGGCGCCTGCTGGCCGGCGATGCCGGCGCCGCGATTGCGGCCGCGCCGGTGCGGCAGTCTGCCGATGCGGGCTGACCGGCGGACTGCGCGCGCCGCCCCGGTGGCGCCAGGACGACGCGTGCGGCCCGGCTATTGGTACGCGCCAATGGTCACCGGCGCCGTCACCGGCTTGCCGTCGATATCGGCGGCCGGGGCGTACGCGGTGGTGCCGGCCGCCTTGGCCGGCGACGTGCCCCGCACATGCAAGTCTGGCGTGCCGGTGCGGGTATAGGTGGCGAACTGCGGATCGGCCGACACCGTGCCGGTTGCCTTCAGGCCGTTCTTCAGGCTGATGTTATAAATGCTGTTCTGGTACACCAGATTGTTGCGGTACGTATTGTGGGTACCGGTCGAACCCTGCTCGGTGATGCCGTAGCGGTTGTCGTACACGATGTTGTTGACCACGTGCGTATTGTCGTTCGGCGCGCTGCGATGATAGAAATCGCCGGCGCCCACCACGATGCCCGTGCCCGAGGCCACCACCGTGTTGTTGGCGATGATGACGTCGCTGGCATCGTGCCACAGGTGGATGGCCGCTTCCGACACCCGGTACACCACGTTCCCCACCACGCTGCCCGACGTACTGACATAAATGCCCTGGATGTATTTGCAGCCGGCAGGACCGATATCGTGCACGAAGTTGTTGATGACGTCGCCCTTGATGCCCTTGTAGTACGAATCGACGCCGATGGCGGACGCGCCGCTGCCATTGCACGCCAGCGTGTTGGCAATGTGGTGCACCCGGTTGCCACGGATCACGTCATACGAGCCGCCGGTGTACAGGCCGCTGCGCCACACGGTACCGCCCTGCAGCTTGCTGCCATCGACCTCGAAGCCGATGATGTCGACGTAGTTGCCGCGGTTATCCCAGGCGATGTTATTGCCGGAATTGGCCGGTGGTACGATCTTGGCGCCCCACTTGGTGGTCGAATAGTAGTAGATGCGGCCGGTGGCCGTGCCGCTGGCCGTGGTCTTGAAGCCGCCGGCATAGGTGCCGGCCGCCACGTGCACCGTGGTGTTCGGCTTGGCCAGCGCCGCGGCCCGCGCGATGGTGCGCAGTGGCGAACCCTGGGCGCCGGAATTGTTGTCCGAACCGGTGGTGGCCACGTACAGATTGTTCGGCGTCGATGGCACCGGGGTGGGCGTGGGAGTGGGGGTGGGAGTCGGCGTGGGAGTGGGCGTGGCGCCGCTGAACTCGTAAGCGCCCACGTCCGGTCCGGCGCCGGCGGGCCGCGCTTTGCCGTTCAGGTCGGTGGCCGGGGCATCTGCGGCCAGCGCCTTGTCGATGGCCGGTGACGTGGCCTGCAACTGGTAATTGCCGCCGCCAGTGCGGACATAGTTGACGAACTGCGGCGCCGCCGCGATGGTGGCCACCGCGACGCCCTTGATCAGCAGGAACGGATAGGCAGACTGTTGATGCATCAGGTTGTTGGTATAAATGTTGTGGGTGCCCACGTTGCCCAGTTCCACCACGCCGTACTGGGTATCGACCACGATGTTGTTGGCCACCCGCGTGTAATCGTTGGGGCCGCTGGAAAGATAAGGGCTGCCGCTGCCCACCACGATACCAGTATGGGCGGCAAAGATGGTGTTGTGGCTCACGGCCACGCGCGCCGCGTCGTGCCACAGCCGCACCCCTGCCGCCGACACGCCGTACACCAGGTTGTTCTTCACATCGCCATCGGCGCTGTTGACGAACACGCCGAACATGGTCTGGCAATCGGCCGCGCCGATATCGTGCACCACGTTGGCCAGCACGTCGTTGCTGGCGCCCTGGTAATAGCTGTCGGCACCAATGCCGCCGCCCGACGCGCAAGCGCCCTGGCCGATATGGTGGACATGGCTGTTGCTTACCACGCCGAACGAACCGGCCGTGTACAGGCCCACGGTCCAGCGCGTGCCGGCCCGGTAGGCGCTGCCATCCACATCGAAGCCATCAATGTCCACGTAACTGCCACGGTTGTCCCACGCCACCGCGCTGGCGGACGTGGCCGGCGGCACGATTTTCGCGCCCCACTTGACGTCCGATACATAGCGGATGCGCGCGGTGGGCGTGCCGCTGCTGTTGGTGCGAAAACCGCCTTCATATACGCCGGGCGCCACGTGCACCACGGTGCCTGGCGTGGCTGCCTGGGCTGCGCGCGCAATGGTCTTGAACGGCGCCGCGCTGGTGCCGGGGTTGGTATCCGATCCGGTGGTGGCCACGTACAATGGCGCGACTGCCGCCGCATCGTTGTACGCCACATCTGCTGCCGACAACGCCAATGACGGCGCCAGCGACGGTGCCAGCTCGGTGGACGCTGCCAGCGTGGGCTTGGGCCCAACGTCGGCCATATCGCTGCGGCCGCCGCCGCAAGCGGTCAGCAACACCATGCACGCGCTTGCCCCAACAGCGCCATAATGGGACAGATAGTTGACAGAAAATTTCATCAGCCGTACCTCGCATTTAAAAAGTGAATGAGCGAGGTTTGATCTACGTCAAATTCTATAGTTCAATGCTTTATGAAAAAAATTCTGACAAGATTTTATTGCGTCAGCAAGAGATGCAAACGAGCAAGCGCGCACCGCACCGCCATGGGCGGTGCGGTGCGCGCAGAATAACGATGGGGAGCAAGCAGTTTTAAAGGCAGCAGATCAGACGTCGTTGAAGACGACCCCATGCGGCGCGATGCCGGCATGGTTCAGGCGTTTGACTGCCGCGCCGAGGTGGGCTTCGGTCGTCAGGCCCGAACGCGCCACCAGGAACACCACGCCGGCGCTGGCGCCGACCACCAGCGCGTCGGCCGCCGCCAGCACCGGCGGCGCCGTCACCAGCACTACGTCGTAGCGTGTGCCCAGTTCGCGGAGCACGTCGCTGAGCAGGCGCGGTTGTAACAGCTCGGCCTGGTAAGGGCCGGCGCCGCCGGCGGCGATGAAATCGAGGTGCGGCGCTACGCCCTGGCGCACGGGTTGGTACGGCTGCAACATGCCGGCCAGGCAATCGGCCAGCCCGGCGGCGCGGTCGAGTGCAAAGTATTCGTGCAGCTTGCCGTCGCGCAGATCGGCGTCGATCAGCAGCGTGCGCTGCCCACCCGCCGCCAGCAGCAGCGCCAGGTTCACCGACACGAACGACGCTCCCGCGCCGCGCGTGGGACCGAGACAGCTGACCACGTTGTTGCGGCTGTGCGTCAAGGCGAATTGCACGGTGGCGCGAAACGCCCGCAAGCTTTCGGCAGCAAGGTCGGCCGGGACCGCCTGCGCCAGCAGCAGCGGCTGCGCCAGCGACTGGCCGGCCGGCGACCGCGGCCGCGATCGTCGCTGCTGCCGCTGCAAGCGGTCCTGACTGCGGCTGTGGGGGATGCTGGCATGCACGGTGTTCGGTCCCAGCAATGCCTCGATACGTTCGGGCTCGTCGATGGCGCCGCGCGCCGCGCGCCACCCCAGCGCCAGCAGCACACCCAGGAACACGCCGGTGACCAGGCCCAGCATGACGATCAGCGGCCGATTGGGCTTGAGCGTGTTTTCCGGCGCGACCGGCATGTCCACCATGCGCACGGTGCCGATGCTGCCCACCGCCATCAGCCGCAACTGCTGCGCGGTGTTCAGCAATTCAGTGTACAAGTCGGTACTGACCTTGACATCGCGCCCCAGCCGGACCTGCTCCTGCTCGATGCGCGGCAGGCGCTTGATGCGGGCTTCCTGCGCGCTGATTTCGCGGTCGGTCTCGCGCAGTTGCTGCGCTACCGCCTGCAGCACCGGATGCTCGTCGGTAAATCGCCCCAGCAACTCGGCGCGCTTCTGGACCAGCGTGCTGCGGCGCGCCTGCGCTGCCGCCAGCGTGTCGAGCGCGATGCGTACTTCCTGGGTCAGGTCGATGGTCTCGTGGCCGCTGCGAAAACCGTTGTAGCTGGCCTCGGCTTCTTCCAGCTGACGCTTGGCCACCGGCAGCTGGCGGTCGAGAAAGGCCAGCGTCTTTTGCGCCTCTTCGGTGCGGCGGCCCAGGTTTTGCCGCATGTACTCGCTGCCGATTTCGGTGAGCGTGGCATATACCTGCTGCGGATCGTTGCCTTGCAGGGTGACGGCAATCACGCCCGACAGCTTGCCCTGCTCGCTGATTTGCAGCGCGCGCTGTACCCGTTCGAGCGCAGCCAGCCGTGACGTGCGACGCAGCACGAACTGCGCGCCGGGCAGGCCGCGCAGCCGCGTCACCAGCAGCTCGATGGTCCCGCCCGCGACTGCCAGCCGGGCGCGCTGGCCCACCGTACCGTCCAGCAGCGCCCGGCCCTGGCCGTCGCCGAGGCGCCAGCGGTTGGCGCCCAGCGCCGTGACGCGGAACTCGCGGCCATACAAATGGTCGGGCACATCAAAGGCGGCCACGTCGATTTTCTCGCCGCCCCACACATAGCCGCCGCGGCCGAACCAGCCCGGCGCCGACAGGCGGCTGCCCTGGCGCTGGGCGATCCACTCGCCGCCCAGCGGAAAATAACGCGGCCGCGCGTGGATATACAGGCGCAGCGTGTCGATGGCGGGCGCCACCACCAGCCGTGAACGCAGCAGCTCCATCTCGGCAATGGCCGCCTTCTTAGTCTCAAACAGCGACGACACATCGTTGAGAATGTTCTTCGACGCATTCGGTTGCTCTTCTTCGACGTGCAACAGCATATTGGCTTCGTACACGGGCGGCGCCACCAGCGCATACGCCAGCGCCGCCATTGTGCAGGCGAAGGTGACGGCAGCGATCAGCCAGCGCCGTGCGGCCAGTGCGCGCCACCAGGTGCGCCATGCCAGCGTGGCAGGATCAGGCGGCGGCAGCGGCGCCGTGTGTTCGATCAGCCGCGGCGGCGGCGCCACGCCGCGCAGCGCGCCGTGATGCACGCCGCCGCCCGCCCCGTCGGCAGCGGCAGCGCGGGCGGTAGCGCTGGCGGGGTTGCGAGAGTCGTCGCGATCAGGATCAGGCAGGGGATGGCGTTGCGACATCATGCGGGCCTCCTACGGCCGGGTGGTAACACCGACGGCCGAGGACAACTCGCCCGGGAACAGCTGGCTGATGGCGCGGTGCCAGTTGGTGAGCGGCGATGCGGCCACATACACCACGTCGCGCGGGCGCAGCTCGAACTGTTCGGCCAGCGCCAGCGCACTGGCCGGCCGCGCATCGAGCCGGTACACCAGCACCACGCCGTCGCGCTGGCGCACCACATACACCTGGCCGGCGTCGGCGCTCTGCGGATTGAGACCGCCCGCCTCGCCCAGTGCCTCGTTCAGGGTAAGGCGGCCATCGTGCATGGTGAGCGCGCGCGGCGACAGGACCTCGCCACCGACAAACACCTTGCTTTCGTCGCGCGGCGGCGCTCGCACCACGTCGCCATCGGCCAGCAGCAGCGTGGCCGGGTGCGGCGGCAGGCGCGGCGATGGCAGCGGCCCCGCCCCGCCCTGGCGCGGCGCCGCCAGGTTGACGCGGTACAGCTGGCCGCCCCGCTCGATGATAATGCGGCTCTGGTCGGCGGTGGGCAACAGGCCGCCGGCGCGGTTGAGCGCTTCGAGCACCGTCATCGGAATATCGTTGATGGCCTGCGGCCCCGGGGTTTTGACTTCGCCATCGACATACACGCGCTGGCTGCGGTAGGCCTGCACATTGAGCGTGACCCGTGGTGCGCGGAAATAGCGCGCCAGCCGCTGCGCCAGCAGGTCGCGCGCCTGGTCGCGGGTCAGTCCGGCCAGCTGTACGGCGCCGGCAAACGGAAAATGCAGTTGCCCTTGCTGGTCGATCACGAAGCTGGCTGCCGGCGGCCCCGTCTGGCCGTCGAGATTGTCTTGCCGGGGCACGGCGCCGGTCAGTTCGGGATGGTCCCAGACCGTGATGGCCAGCACGTCGCCAACGCCCAAGCGGTAGGCGCCGCTGACGTCAGTTGGCAGTGCTGGCAAACGCTCTGCCGCCGGCGCAGGTGAACGCTCCGTTGGCACTGCTGGCAAACGCTCTGCCGCCGGCGCAGGTGAACGCTCCGTTGGCACTGCTGGCAAACGCTCTGCCGCCGGCGCAGGTGAACGCTCCGTTGGCAGTGCTGGCAAACGCTCTGCCGACGGCGCAGGTGAACGCTCCGTTGGCGGCACCGGCAAACGATCCGCTGACGGCGCAGACAAACGACCCGCCGGCGGCGCCGGCAATTGCGCCGCTGCCGGCCCGCCGGTACCGGGGAGATGCGCGGAGGTGGTCGCCGCCAGGTCCTGCTGGTGGCGCTGCTCCGCCAGCCACTGCGGCGTGATGGCGATGACGTCGGCGTCGCCGGGCGCGGGCGCCCGGTGCGACGTGCCGGCGCAACCGCACAGGTAAAACAGCAATACTGCACACAGGAATTTCGCCATCGCCGCCTCCCGGACCAGCGATCAGCGTAGAGGGCGCGCCCGCGGGCAGCTTTGCGGCGGATCAAACGCGCCCGTGGCGAGCAGCGGCGGCGAGCGACAAGCGAAAGCGGCGGTGGCAGCGGCAGCGGCAGCAGCAGCGGCAGCGGTCATTGTTGACGAGAGGCATGGCTGGCGCCGTGCCGCGCCAAAAACCGTTAGGCTCAGTCCGGTTATCCACTCCACGGAACCGGACCACCATGAGCACTCCTTCACTGTTTATCCCGTACACGCTGGGAACACTGTCCCTGGCCAATCGCATCGTCATGGCGCCACTCACGCGCAACCGCGCCGGCGCCCACTTCGTACCCGGCCCGCTCGCGGCCACGTATTACGGCCAGCGCGCCTCGGCCGGCCTGATCATTGCGGAAGCCACGCAAATCTCGCAGCAGGGCCAGGGTTACCAGGACACCCCGGGCATCTACACCGCCGGCCAGATCGCCGGCTGGCGCCAGGTCACCGACACGGTGCACGCCAAGGGCGGCAAAATTTTCCTGCAGCTGTGGCACGTGGGACGCATTTCTCACGTGGACCTGCAACCGGGCGGCGCCGCACCGGTGGCGCCCTCGGCCATCCGCGCCGAGACCAAGACCTTTGTGAATAACGGTTTCCACGACGTGTCCACGCCGCGCGCGCTGGAGCTGGCCGAACTGCCCGGCATTGTCGCGGATTTCCGCCAGGCTGCAGCCAATGCCATCGAGGCTGGTTTCGATGGCGTGGAAATCCACGGCGCCAACGGCTATCTGCTCGACCAGTTCGCCAAAGACGGCGCCAATACCCGCACCGATGCCTACGGCGGCACGGTCGAAAACCGCGCCCGCCTGCTGCTGGAAGTGACTGCCGCCGTGATCGCCGAAATCGGCGCCGCGCGCACCGGCGTGCGGATTTCCCCGGCCTCGCCCGCGAATGCCATTTCGTGCAGCGATCCGCAGGCGCAGTTCGACTACATTACCGACCAGCTGAGTGCGCTCGACATCGTCTACCTGCACGTGGTCGAGGGCGCCACCGGTGGCCCGCGCGACGCCGCGCCATTCGACTTCGACGGCCTGCGCAAGCGCTTCCGCAACACGTATATTGCCAACAACGGTTACGACCTGGCGCTGGCCAACGCCCACCTGCAGGCTGACCAGGCCGATCTGTTCGCGTTCGGCCGGCCGTTCATTGCCAACCCCGATCTCGTAACGCGACTGGAAACCGGCGCACCGCTGGCCGAACTCAATCCCGACACGCTGTACGGCGGCGGCGCGGAGGGCTATACCGACTATCCGCCGCTGCGCTGAACAGGCAGCATGGCGCGCAGCCGGCGCGGCAGCCGTGCGCGTTAAGCGTGCGCCTGCAGTGCAGGCTGGTCCGGCATGGCGGGGTTGCCAATCTGCACAACCTTGCCAGCTGGCCAACTCCACCCCGGGATTGTCCGCCAACCTGTCCTGGACATACTGCGTTGAATCAGGCTATCAAGGGGGGAAATAGCAGGTATCCGCGAAAACAGCTTCCCTTCCGGCGTCCACCGGCCTACTCTGAATCAAAGCGCCGGATGCACCGTGCATACCGGCCACAACCAGAGCAGGAGACAGCCATGGTTACCATCAAAATTGCCGCGTTCGTCGGATTATTGTTACTAGCAGGATTGCTGGTGCAACGCGTGATGTACCCGCCCACCGACACCATCACGGCAGCAGCAACCGAACAGGTCCACCACAAGCCGGTCATCGACCTCGACAAGCTGGGCCGCGCCTTCCGGGCCTAGTCGGCAACAATCGGCAACAATCGGCAACAACGGGCCGCACACCAGCCCACAGCGGCTGCTGCAGGCGCCGCGCCTTAGCCTGCGCCAATTTTCCGGCACGCCCGCACGGCGTGCCGCTGCCTGCCCTACTGCCGGCGCTGCGCCGCCACCATCTGCGGCGTCACGGTGCCGCGCTTGCCGCCAAACTGGTACAGCACGTAATTGCTCACCTGGGCAATCTCGGCGTCGCTGAACGCTGCGCCAAACGACGGCATCATTGCCTCGTCCGTGCCCACCCGCATTCTGGCGCCATGCAATACCATCTGCATCACGTTCTGGCCGCTGGCATCGTTGACCGACCGGGCGCCCGCCAGCGCCGCGTAACGGGTTTGCGCGCCCTCGCCATTCCACTGGTGACAGCTGGCGCAACTGCTCTCGAACAGGCGCAGGCCCGCTTGCAGGTCGGCAGGGGTGCCGGGCGCCGGGCTGTACGCACCCGAAGCCTGCACCGTGGCCGGACGGGGATCGACCGCGACCGGATTGTCGCCGCGCCGTGGCGGCACGCTGCGCAGCCAGGCAATCAGCGCCGCTGTATCTTGCGGATGCAGGTATTGCAGGCTGTTTTCCACGGCCTCGCCCATTGGCCCGCCTGCCGAACCATGGCCCTGCGCATGGCCGAACCGCAGGTACCGGTACAGCTCGGCATCGGTCCATTTGCCGATGCCGTGCACCGGGTCGGACGTGATATTCGGCGCGCGCCAGCCGTTCACCGGCGCGCCGGCCAGCTCATTGCGGTGTTCCAGTGCAAAGCCGAGGTTGCGCGGCGTGTGGCATTCGGCGCAATGGGCCAGGCCGATGGCCAGGTAGGCGCCGGTATTCCACTGCGCCGACCTGGAAGTATCGGGAACGAAGCGCGCGCTCTTGAAGAATGCCGCATTCCAGAACCCCATGGCCCAGCGCTGGTTGAACGGGAACAGCAAATCCGGCGGCGGCGTCGGTTGTTCGACCGGCGGCAGGCTGAACAGATAGGCCTTGATCGCCAGCACATCGTCGCGGCTGAGCAGCGAATACGACGTGTACGGAAACGCCGGGTACAGGCGCTGGCCGTCGTGGCGCACGCCGTCGTGCAGCGCGCGCACGAAATCGTCATCGGTCCAGTTGCCGATACCGGTTTTGCGGTCGGCCGTGATATTCGACGAATACAGCGTGCCGAACGGCAGCTTGAACGCCAGGCCGCCGGCAAACTGCTTGCCGCCCGCCGTGGTGTGGCAAGCCACGCAGTCGGCCGCCCGCGCCAGGTATGCGCCGCGCAGGACCGGCGTGGCCGCGGACGGTGCGCCCTGCAACACTGGCGCCACGCCGGGGGTGGGATCGGAGCGCGTCAGGTAAGCATAAGCGCCAGCGCCCAGCAGCGCGCAGACCACGGCGGCCGGCAACAGCCGGCGGGTAAGAAAATGGTTCATGCGCGTGCTCCTACGGCCAGTAACTCACGCCGGATCGGTAATTCGCGGATGCGCACGCCAGTAGCGGCAAAGATCGCATTGCACAGCGCCGGCGCGGCAATCGCCGTGCCCAGTTCGCCCACGCCACCCGGCTCTTCCAGGCTGTCGATGATCTGCACGTCCACCGGCGCGGTTTCATTCATCCGTATCATGCGGTAATCGTTAAAATTGCTTTGCTCGATGGCGCCCTGGGCGATAGTGATTTCATTGAACAGTGCCGCGCTGATGCCGAACAACAGCCCGCCCTGGATTTGCGACTCGATCGACCCGGGGTTGACGGCAATGCCCACATCCACCGCCACCACGGCGCGGCGCAGCCGCACGTCGCCCAGCGTCGAGACTTCCACCTCGACCATCGCGCACACCTTGCTGCCGAACGGATCGCCAAGCGCCACGCCGCGCCCCACCCGTGCAGGCAGCGGCCGGCCCCAGCCCATTTCACGGGCGGCGCGATCGAGCACCGCCGTCAGGCGCGGCTGGTGGGTGAGCAGCGCGCGCCGCCAGGCCACCGGGTCGGCGCCGGCGCGGTGCGCCAGTTCGTCAAAAAAGCTTTCGACCACGAACAGGTTGTGCAAGGCGCCTACGCCGCGCCACCAGCCCACCAGCAAGCCGGGCGGCATGTCGTGGCGCACCCATTCCACCTTCAGATTCGGCACCGCATACGGCAAATCGGCCGCCGATTCGATGGCATCCTTGTCCATGCCGTCGGCGCGCATGGCGCCGGGGCGCCAGCGGCCCAGCACCGTGCCGCTGCAAATGCGGTCGCCAAACCATTGCGGATTGCCCTTGCCATCGACCACGGCCGAGATCACGTCGTGGTACATCGGGCGCACGATGTCGTGGCCGATATCTTCTTCGCGGCTCCAGATCACCTTCAACGGATACGGCGCCTGTCTGGCAAACGCCACCGCCTGGTCGACGTAATCGGTTTCCAGCCGGCGCCCGAAGCCGCCGCCGATGTACTGCGTGTGCAACAGCACCTGCGACTGCGCCAGCCCGGTGATCTTTGCGGCGTTTTCCACCACGTGCATCGGCACTTGCGTGCCGGCCCAGATTTCGCAGCGGTCGGCCGTTACGTGCACGGTAGCGTTGAGCGGCTCCATGGTGGCGTGGGCCAGCATCGGCATCTGGTACGTGGCTTGCACCAGGGTGCCGGCGGGACGCTGCCCGCCGCTGCCCACTTCGCGCCCGACAATGGCCTTGCCGTGCTGCTGGCTGGCGGCCAGGTCGGCGCGCAGCTGCTTGCTGGTGAGGGTGGCGTTGGGCCCACGGTGCCACTCCACGTCCAGCACTTCGAGGCCGCGCCGGGCCGCCCAGTAATGCGTGGCCACCACGGCCACCGCGTTATCGATGCGCAGCACGTCCAGCACGCCGGGCACGGCCCGGGTGGCGCGGTCGTTCACGCGCGCCAGCTTGCCGCCGAAGACGGGGCACGCCTTTACCGTGGCCACGCGCATGCCGGGCACACTGACATCGATGCCGAACCTGGTCAGCCCCAGCACCTTGTCGCTGGCGTCCAGCCGCGCCATCGGCTTGCCGATCAGGCGGAACTGGCTGCGGTCCTTGAGCGGCACCGCGCCCGGGTCGGGCAGCTTGCCGGCAGCCGCCGCCACGTCCGCGTACCGGAGGGCGCGGCCGCTGGCGCCGTGGCGGATCACCCCGCGCAGCACGGTGCAGCTGGCGGGCGCCACTTTCCAGCGCGCCGCTGCCGCCGCCACCAGCAGCGTGCGCGCCACCGCGCCGGCCTGGCGCAGCGCGGCATACGTGCTGCGGGTGCTGGTGGAGCCGCCGGTGATCTGCCCGGCCAGCAGGCGCATGCCATACAGCGCTTCGTTGACCGGCGCATGCTCGACCTGGATCTGGTCGAGATCGACGTCGAGTTCTTCGGCCAGCAACATGCACGAACCGGTATAAATCGCCTGCCCCATTTCCACCATCGGCATCACCAGGCGGATCGCGCCGCTGGCGTCGATGCGGATGAAGGCATTGGGCGCAAACGGCGGTGCGCCGTCCAGCGCGGCGGCAGCTGCATCGCCGGGCTGGCGGTGCGGGCTGACCAGCGCCTGCGCCATCTTCGGCAGGCCGAGCCACATGAAGCCCACTGCCAGGCCACCGGCCTTGAGCAGTGCGCGACGCGCGGCCACTGGTGCATCCTGCGCGCCGTTCACGGCCGGTCTCCAGTGCGGGGAGCCGTCACGCCGATGGCCTGGGCAACTTCCACCTGGCCGGTGGCGGCCTGCTTGATGGCGGCGCGGATGCGCACATAGGTGGCGCAGCGACAGATATTGCCGGACATGGCGGCATCGATGTCGGCATCGGTCGGCCTGGGAGTGCGCTGCAACAGCGCCGCGGCCGACATGATCTGGCCCGACTGGCAGTACCCGCATTGCACCACGTCCACCGCCAGCCACGCCTGCTGGATGCGGCGGCCGCTGTCGGTGGCGCCCACCGCCTCGATGGTGGTGACCTTGCGCGCGCCCACCGAGGCCACCGGCAGCACGCAGGAACGCACCGGGTTGCCGTCGAGGTGGACCGTGCACGCGCCGCACTGGGCGATACCGCAGCCGAACTTGGTGCCGGTCATGCCCAGCGTTTCACGCAGCACCCACAGCAGCGGGGTGTCGCCGGCGACGTCCGCCACTTGCTGGCGTCCGTTGACTTCTAGTGTGTAAGACATCGTTTCCTCTCAGGCAGCCGGCACTGCGGCATGTGAGGAAATGGTAACGGCGGCCAGGCGGGGCTACCATACGGCAAGGGAAGCGTGCGCTACTCTGCCGTTGGAGAGGGAAACGGCTAACCCGGCCTCAACCGCCCGTGGCGGCCTGGGCGCGCTGCCAGGCCGGCCGCGCCTCGATAGTGTCCACAAACGCCTTCAGGCGCGGCCAGCGGCTGCCTTCCGGCTGCCGGACGGCGATAGCGACCGGGAAGCTGAGCATGATGTCGGCGCCGGTCAGGCCGGCGCCGATGAAGTAGCCGGACGGTTCGAGGATGCTTTCCAGGTAGTCGAAATGGCTGGCCACTTCGCCATCGATGCGGCCATGCAGCGGCGCGCCGGCGTCGCCCAGGCGCCCGACATAGATGCGCAGCAGCAGCGGCAGCATGGCCGAGCCTTCGGCAAAGTGCAGCAACTGCAGGTGGCGCAGCGCGGCGGGCGTGCCGGGCGCCGGTTGCAGCGCGCCCTTGCCGTAGCGGTCGAGCAGGTACTGGACGATGGCGCCCGATTCCTCGATCAGCACACCGTCGTCTTCCAGCAGCGGCGATTTGCCCAGCGGGTGGATGGCCTTCAGTTCGGGCGGGGCGAAATTGGTGACCGCGTCGCGCTGGTAGCGTACCAGTTCGTACGGTACGCCCAGTTCTTCGAGCAGCCAGACGATGCGCTGCGAGCGGCTTTTATTGAGATGGTGTACCCGGATAGCCATGCTGTACCTTCCTGTCTGCGTAATCGTGGACAACGATTGTACAACAGCGGTTGTTCAGGCTCAGGCCGCTATCAGATCCGCCTGCAGGGCGGCGCCTGTCAGCATCAGCGCCAGCCGATCAGGCGGCAGCGGCCGGCTGATCAGGTAGCCTTGCAGTTCGTCGCAGCCGTTATCGGACAGGAAGCTGCGCTGCTGTTCGGTTTCCACGCCTTCGGCGATCACCCGCAGTTTCAGGCGGTGCGCCAGGCCGATGATGGACGTGGCGATCGCTTCGTCGCCGTCGCTGCGGCCCAGGTCGCGCACGAACGACTTGTCGATCTTCAGGGTGCTGATCGGGAACGACTTCAGCGCCGACAGGCTCGAATAACCGGTGCCGAAATCGTCGATCGACAGGAACACGCCCATCGCCCGCAACTGCCCCATCTTGGCCACCGCCTGCGCCAGGTCGCGCATGATCACGCCTTCGGTCACTTCCAGCTCCAGCCAGTTCCTCTAGCATCAGGTTAAAATTTTAAAAATAACATTATCCGCAAGAAGGCCCCTTAATTGGCGTGTTTTCCCTTCAATATGTTTCTTTGGCAATCGACAAGCTTTAAACCGGTGAGCATCATGAATATTTCACAGGATTTTTTAAAAATATGCATTGGAAATCACGACGATGATGCTATCTATCTCGTTATGAAATTCAGGTCAGGATCTTTTGACCAATATTACGAACTATGGTGCGCATCCGAGGATTTAGAAAAAATGGAATACTTCCTGGAGAAAATTAAAAAAATTGACATTGCAGACGCGCTACTGTTTGGCATCGGTTCGTTTCAAGCTTCTTTTGCTGGAGATGCTGTAGCGCTAACTGCGGTGCGCAAAACTCACTCGCGGTATGGCATTGCTATCAAAGCCCAACATGTACACTGTAAAGAAAAGCAATTCCCGGATCATTACAATGTCGAATGTGAATTAACGGACCTAGAAGACTTCGCACAGGAATTCACGCATGCCTGCGCCGCATCCGGGACAGCCACCCTTCGATTAAGAAGCTAACAGTATCAACGACTCTGAGCGCTAATTGGGACGATGTATCTGAATAGCCATACTGCACCTCCTGTACGCATACATTTGGAAGCGGTTTTGCAACCGCGGTTCTTCAGGCTCAGGCCGCTATCAGATCCGCCTGCAGGGCGGCCCCGGTCAGCATCAGCGCCAGCCGATCAGGCGGCAGCGGCCGGCTGATCAGGTAGCCTTGCAGTTCGTCGCAGCCGTTATCGGACAGGAAGCTGCGCTGCTGTTCGGTTTCCACGCCTTCGGCGATCACCCGCAGTTTCAGGCGGTGCGCCAGGCCGATGATGGACGTGGCGATCGCTTCGTCGCCGTCGCTGCGGCCCAGGTCGCGCACGAACGACTTGTCGATCTTCAGGGTGCTGATCGGGAACGATTTCAACGCCGACAGGCTCGAATAACCGGTGCCGAAATCGTCGATCGACAGGAACACGCCCATCGCCCGCAACTGCCCCATCTTGGCCACCGCCTGCGCCAGGTCGCGCATGATCACGCCCTCGGTCACTTCCAGCTCGAGCCAGCGGGCGTCCATGCCGCTGTCGGCCAGCGCGCGCGCCACCCGGTCCACCAGGCCCTGTTCCTCGAACTGGCGCGGCGAGACGTTGACGGAAATGCGCAGCGGTGCCAGTCCCGCATCCTGCCAGGCCTGGTTCTGGAAGCACGCGGTGCGCAGCACCCATTCGCCCAGTGCGACGATCATGCCGCTTTCCTCGGCCAGCGGGATGAAGCGATCAGGCCCGATCACGCCGCGCGCCGGGTCTTCCCAGCGCACCAGCGCCTCGCAACCGAAGATGCGGCCCGAGCGCAGTTCCACCTTGGGCTGGTACAGCAGGCGGAACTGCTGCTGGTCGAACGCGGTGCGCAGGCCTTCCATCAGGCGCAGCTTTTCCTCGATATTGACGTTCATATCGCGCGTATAAAACTGGTAGTTGTTCTTGCCCAGGTCCTTGGCGCGGTACATCGCGGCGTCCGCGTGCATCAGCAGGGTTTCGGCGTTGTCGCCGTCGTGCGGGTAGACGGCCACGCCGATGCTGCAGCTCACCTGCACGTCCTGGCCCGCCACGCAGATCGATTGCAGCACCGCCTGGCGCACGCGCTCGATGACGCTGGTGGCGTCCCCGCCGTTGCCCGCCACCGAGGCGTCGAGCATTAGCACGAATTCGTCGCCGCCAAAGCGGCCCACGGTGTCGCCGGGGCGCACGCAGCCGGCCATGCGCTCGGCCACTACTTTGAGCAGCTCGTCGCCGGCGTTGTGGCCCAGGCCATCGTTGACCAGTTTAAAACCATCGAGGTCGATGAACGCCACCATCACCGAACCGGCGCTGTTGCGGGCGCCGTCCACCATCTGGTTCAGGCGCTCGGTAATGCGGATGCGGTTGGGCAGTCCGGTCAGCGTGTCGTGGTGGGCCAGGTGCAGCATGCGTTCTTCGGCCAGCTTGCGTTCGGTGATGTCGCGCACGATGGCGACGATACCGCCCTCCACCGACACGACCTGCTTCTGCATCCAGCGCGGATAGCGCGGCTGCGTGGTGTTTTCCCATTCGCGTTCGTGCACGCCGCCGTCCTCGCTGGCATCCACCAGCAGCTGGAACATGCCGCTCTTGCGCGCCGACGGGATCATTTCCATCAGCGTCAACGCGCACAGTTGGTCGCGGTTCATGCCCGTCATCTGCTCGGCGCGGGCGTTGACGTCGATGAAGCGGAAATCGGTGATCACGTCCTGTCCGTCGTGCAGCTCGCGTACCTCGCGCAGCACGAAGAACGCATCGAGGCTGGCAGCCGAGGCGGCGGCGAAGGTTTCGCGGGCACGCCGCACCCGGGCGCGGTCGCGCGCGCCCTGCCAGGCCCAGATCCACAGCAGCGCCGTGCCGATCGCCAGCCCCACGCTGGCCATGGCGATGGCCCACAGCTTGTCGCGCGTTTCGCGCTCGAACGGCGCCATCTGCTCGTTTTCGTCCAGGCCCGCCACCACCCGCAGCGGCACCAGGTGCAGGTCGCGCCCGGCGGAAAACCGCGCCACGCCGTCGCCCACGTCCACTTCCTGCTGGCTGCCCGGCACCTGCTGGCCGTACGAGAAATGGTCGCCCACGCGCAGCGCGCGCACTACGTCGTCCGGGCCCACGAGGCCCAGCATGCCGCGCTCGCCCAGGCGGCTGCGCTCATAGCCGCTGGTGAAGTAGGCGGGGTCGGTTTCCAGCATGACGATGCCGGCGAAATTGCCCTGGGCGTCGTCAAGCCGGCGCGTAAAGTGCAAATGGGCTTCGGCGTTGCCGGTGTCGCGCTGGGCGTGGCTGACGAAAATGCCGCCGCTGTCGCGCTGCTGGTGGAACAGGAAATAGGCCTGGTCGGCCACCGAGATCGCATGCTTGGACGGATTGCTGGCCACGGTCATGCCTTCGCGATCGACCACGCTGACGGTAAACACCATGCCCGATGGCAGCAGCCCTTCGCGGCCCAGTTCCGGCAGCGCGCCGCGGGCGCCGCTGCGCTCGACCGCGTATTTCATCACGCGCAGGGTCTGATCGATGCTGTCCACGCTGCGCGCCACCTGCGCCTCATAAGTATTGAGTACCTCGCCCACCGCTTCGACGGCGGCGGCGCGGGCGCGCTGGCGCCCCAGGTCGATCTCGTGCAGCGACAACGCCCACAGGCCGGCCAGCAGCGCCAGCGCAAACAGCGGCAGCGAGATATACGTGTCCAGCCCGCGCCGCAGCCAGCGCGCGCGGCGGCTGTCCTTCGCGGCACCGTTGGCTTTGGAGAAAACGGTCATCAACGCAGCACCTGCACGGCCTTGACGCTGGCGTCGAGCGCATGGCGGTCGATATAGCCGATCATGGCCGGATTCTCGGCCACCATGCGGCGCACGGCAATGCTGTCCGCGAGTTCGCGCGGCGGCTGGCCGTGGCCGGTGAACATCATGCGGGTCCAGTGGGCTTTCATCATGGCGGGCGACTTGCCGGCCACCTTGTGATAGAAGCTGTCGCGCAGCGCGCTGCCGAGCGGCAGGTCGAGGGGCTGCGCTTCGCCGCCGTCGGGAAACCGGGCCACCTGACCGAGGAAGATGGCCACCACCTGCTGCTGCTGCAACGACACCAGCGGATTTTTCGGCGACACCACCACCACATAGTCGGACACGTGCGCCGGCGCCGGCGTGGCCGCGCGCGCCGTCAGCGGCGACAGCCACGCGACGGCGGCCAGCAATACGGCGGCGATGCGTTGACGCATCAATGGTTGATCGATCATGCGAGGCTCCTGGCGGTGTTCCATGTACGGCTTCATCGCCAGTACAACGGGTGACCGGGCGCGCGGGCGCTGGCGACCACAGACGGGCGTCTGAACTTCAAAAAAGGGGGTAGGAAAATCGGCCAGACCGCTGCTAGTACGGTCCCGCGCCGTCAAGACGCCATGCAATATTACTACCCGACGGCTATTTTCATGCCGTGTGGCAATATACCAAAAATTCTCACCAATAACCACCATTTTGTTTGATAGAATTACACCAATAGTTACTTTAATTTATCAAAACGCCGCATAAAATGGTGGCCGAAAGTCTCAGGCGCGGGCCAGCGCCTCCACCAGTTGGTCGATGCCGAATGGCTTCATCAGCAGTTGCGCGCGTTCCAGTGCGAACTTCGGGATCTGGCCGCTGGCAAAGATCACCCGCAGCGCCGGCCGCAGCGCGCGCGCCTGCGCCGCCAGCACTTCGCCCGACAGGTCGGGCAGCGAGATATCGGTGAGCATGACGTCGAACGTGTTGTCCTGCAGCGCGGCGAGCGCGCTGGTGGCGTCGCCGCACGCGCATACCTGGTGACCCAGCAGTTCGAGCAATTCGGCGGTGGTCTCGCGCAGTTCCGGTTCGTCTTCCACCAGCAGGATGCGGCGGCCGGCGGCGCCCTCGTCGGCAGCGGTGGCCGCAGTGGCCAATCCGGTGGGGGCGTCGGCTTCGGCGTGTACGGCATGGTGGGCGGCCAATGCCGCGGCCGGTTGCGCCTTCATTTCACCGGCCAGCTGGGCCTGATGCTGGCGGTTGGCCAGCACGTGGCGCACCTTGCGCGCCAGCGCTTCGCGGGTGTACGGCTTGCCCAGCAAGTCGACGCCGGCATCGAGCCGGCCGCCGTGGACGATGGCGTTTTCCGTGTACCCGGACGTAAACAGCACGGCGATGCCGGGCAGGCGCTCGCGCGCCTTGCGCGCCAGTTCGGGGCTGCGCAGCGGTCCCGGCATCACCACGTCGGTAAACAGCAGGTCGATCGGCATGCCGCTGTCGATGATATTGAGGGCGCTGGCGGCGTCGCCGGCCTTGAGCACGCGGTAACCGAGTTCACCGAGCATCTCGACCACGGTGGCGCGCACGCCTTCGTCGTCCTCCGCTACCAGGATGGTTTCCTGGCCGCCCACCACGGCGCGCGTTTCGGGCACGGCCGGCGCATCTTCGATGTCGGTGGAGCGCGGCAGGTACAGCTTGACCGTGGTGCCGCAACCGGGTTCGCTGTAGATCTGCACGTGGCCGCCCGACTGGCGTACAAAACCGTACACCATCGACAGTCCCAGGCCGCTGCCCTTGCCTTCGGGCTTGGTGGAAAAGAACGGATCGAACGCCTGCGCCATCACTTCGGGCGACATGCCGGTGCCGGTGTCGCTCACGGCGATCATCACGTACTGGCCCGGCGCCAGCTCCGGGTGGTTGCGCGCGTAATGGTCGTCGAGCATGGCGTTGCCCACCTCGATGGTGAGCTTGCCCACGCCGTCCATGGCGTCGCGCGCGTTGATGCACAGGTTGAGCACCGCGTTTTCCACCTGCGCGGTATCGACCAGGGTGTTCCACAGGCCGCCAGAGATCACGGTTTCCACTTCGATTTCTTCGCCCAGGCTGCGCCGCAGCATGTCTTCCATGCCGGCGATGAAGCGGCCGATGCGCACCACGCGCGGATCGAGCGCCTGGCGCCGGCCGAACGCCAGCAGATAGCTGGCCAGCTTGGCGCCGCGGGTCACGCCCGCCAGCGCCTGCTCGAGGCGCCGCTCGGCGCGCGGCATGCCCGCCACGTCGGCTGCCAGCAGTTGCAGGTTGCCCGAGATGACTTGCAGCAGGTTGTTGAAGTCGTGCGCCACGCCGCCCGTCAGTTTGCCGATCGCTTCCATCTTCTGCGCCTGCTGCAGCTTGAGCGACGTGCGGCGCATTTCGTCGGCGGCGGCCCGTTCGGCCGTCATGTCGCGGCCCACGGCGTGGATGAAGCCTTCGTCCGGCACGGCGGTCCAGGACAGGATGGCGTGGCCGCCGCCCTTGCGCAGGGTGCGGTTCTCGAACTTGAAGGTACTGTTCCCCTGCGCCAGCGATGCCATTTCGATGCTGGACGCGTGCACATCGTCGGGATGCAGCAGCTTGTAGATCGACGTGCCGATCACTTCCGCCTCGTCCCAACCCAGCAGGCGGGCAAAAGCCGGGTTGGCGGCGGTAATCCAGCCGTCGAGCGTGGTGACCAGCATGACGTCGGTGGCGTGGCGCCACATGCGGTCGCGCTCCGCCGTGCGTTCAGCCACCTGCTGCTGCAGCTTGCTGGCGGTGGCTTTCTGGTCTTCGATGTCGGTGCTGGTGCCCACCCAGCGCTGCACCACGCCGTTGTCGTCGATGATGGGCATGGCGCGCACGATGTGCCAGCGCCAGGCGCCGTCGGCGCGGCGGATGCGGTATTCCACTTCGAAGTTCTGCGCCGTGGCCACCGAGGCGCGCCATGCCGCCGCCACATGGGCACTGTCTTCGGCATGGACGATGGTGGTCCAGCCCTCGCCCGCCAGCTGGCCGGGCTGGGTGCCGGAATAGCGGTACACCTGTTCGTTGAACCAGTTGAGCGAACCGTCGGCATCGGCCGACCATACCTGGCTGGGAATGGCCTGGGCCAGCGTGCGGAACGTGTTTTCGCTGGCGCGCAGCTGGTGCTCGGCGCGGATCTTGTCGGTGGTGTCCACCACCACGACCAGCACCCCGGACGGCTTGCCCGCCTCGTCGAGGATCGGCGCGTAGTCGAGGTTCATCCACACCTGCTCCGGTTTGCCGGAGCGCAGCAAGGTCATTTCCTGGTCTTTATAGGCCAGCGTGCCGCCGGCCAGGCCCACGCGCAGCACGTAATCGTTATGGTCGGCCACCTCGGGCCATGACTCGCGCACATTGGAGCCGAGCGATGCCGGATGGCGCCGGCCCGCAAACTCGGAATAACCGTCGTTATAAATCATCACCCCGTCCTCGCCCAGCATGGCCACCATGGGCAGCGTGGAGCGCAGCATGGTGGAAACGGTGGTTTTCAACGACTGCGGCCAGGTCTCGATGGCGCCCAGCGCGGTGCCGTGCCAGTCGTACGATGCGATGATTTGCGCGATGTGGCCGCCGCCATTGAGGAAGGGATAATTCACGGAAATTTCAAACAAACAAGCGCCATAAGACCAGGAGCAACGATTATAGAACCTGGCCGCGCGAAAAAGGTGGCCTGCTACGCAATCGTACGTTGCATAGGAAATAAATACCGGCTATAGTGCGAATAAGAATCATTATCATCTTTTATGAAACGCATGGATATTCCACAAGAACTCCGAAAACTGGGCTTGAAAGCCACCCTGCCACGGCTGCGCATCCTGCAGCTGTTCCAGGAATCGAAAGCCAAGCACATGAATGCGGACGATGTGTACCGTCTGCTGCACGACGAGGGCATCGACATGGGCCTGGCCACCGTGTACCGGGTGCTGATGCAGTTTGCCGATGCCGGCATCCTGATCCGCCGCCATTTCGAGTCGGTGGCGTCGGTGTTCGAACTCAATGAAGGCGGCCACCACGACCACCTGATCTGCACAAACTGCGGCAAGATGGAAGAATTTCTCGATGCCGAAATCGAGCAGCGCCAGGAAGCAGTGGCCCGCGAGCGCAACTTCGTGCTGCACGAACACTCGCTGTCGCTGTACGGTTTTTGCGGCGACTGCGCCGACACCCTGAAGCCGGGCATGGGCCGCAAGATGCGGCGCAACTAAGTTCCGCGCGGAACGTTTACGACGACCACTTTGCGATTGCTCAATATTTCGTAATGCCAACTATGTGATGATTTCGCCGATAGTGCGCCGCACAATCCGCTCGATCTCATCATCCTGGAGGCTCCATGGCACGGCATTTCGCGTATTCCCTACTGCTCGGTATTGCACTGCACTGCACCCCGGCGCACGCCAGCGCGCCGCTGCCCGCCCTGCAGGCAGCGCCCGGCGCCGTGTCGGTGTCCGGCCTGTCGTCGGGAGCGTTCATGGCCGAACAATACCAGGTGGCCTACTCGGCGTCGGTGATTGGCGCCGGCATCGTCGCTGGCGGCCCGTATTACTGCGCCATGGGCAATGTGCTCAATACCGAGATCTGCATGGGCCAGTACCCGCTGCTGCCACCGAACGCCAACCTGTTCTGGATGCTTGCCGGGCAGTTTGCCGCCGACAATTTGATCGACCCGGTGAGCAACCTGGCCAACCGGCGCATCTATGTTTTCAGCGGCACCAACGATACCGTGGTGGGCCAGGTCGCCGTGAACGCCACCACCAGGTTTTTCCAGCTGGCCGGAGTGCCGGCGCAAAACCTCGCGTACGTGAATACGATCCCCTCGGGCCACGCGCTGATTACGCCCAACGTGGGCAACGACTGCCCGGCCAACGCCACGCCCTACGTCAGCCACTGCACCACCGCCAGCGGCGCCTACGACCAGCCGGGCGCCATCCTCCAGCATATCTACGGCAGCCTGCAGGCGCCGGCCACGCCGGTGGCAAGCAGCCTGCTCACCTTCAACCAGGGCGAATTTGCCGCCCCCTCCACCAGCATGGCAGCCGACGCCTACGTGTACGTGCCCGCCAGTTGCCAGGGCGGCGGTTGCCGGCTGCACGTGGCGTTCCATGGCTGCAAACAATCGCCGCAAGACGTCGGCAACGATTTTTACTGGAAGAGCAGCTACAACAGCTGGGCCGAAGCGAACAACATCATCATCCTGTACCCGCAAGTGATCGCCTCGGCGCCGCTGAACATGGATGGATGCTGGGACTGGTACGGCTACAGCGGCTACCACTATGCCGACCGATCCGGCCCGCAAATGCTGGCGGTACGGCAGATGATTACGCGGTTGACGGCGCAGTAGCAAGTCGCCCTCAGGCAGCCTGCAACTGCACGCTGCCATCGATGAAACGGCGTGCCGAGTCGGGAGGCATGGGGCGGCCGTAGCAATAGCCCTGGATTTCGTCGCAGCGCCAGGCGGCCAGCATGCCGCGTTGCACGTCGGTTTCCACGCCTTCGGCAATCACCGTCAGCCCCAGGCTGTGACCGAGGCTGATGGTGGCCTGGACGATGGTGCTTTGCTCGCTCACCATGTGCATATTGCGCACGAACGACTGGTCGATCTTGAGTTTATGGATCGGGAAGCGCGAGAGGTAAGCCAGGCTCGAATAGCCGGTGCCGAAATCGTCGATCGCCAGTGTCACCCCCAGTGCGCGCAGCTGGTGCAGCAGCGTGATCGCCAGTTCGGCGTTTTCCACCATCACGCTCTCGGTGATTTCCAGCTCGATCGCCGACGGCGCCACGCCGGTGGCGGCCAGCACGCCCTGCAAATGCGCCAGAAAACCCGGCGCGGCAAACTGGCGCGGCGAAATATTGATGGCCACCGTCACCGGGGCGCCGGTGTCACGGTGCCAGGCGGCGGCCTGGCGGCACGCCGCTTCCAGCACCCATTGACCGATCGGCACGATCAGGCCCGATTCCTCGGCCATGGGAATGAACTCGGCCGGCGAAATCAATTGGCCCATGCGGCGCCAGCGCAGCAGCGCCTCGAAGCCCACCAGGCAGCCGTCGCGCAGGCGCTGCTGCGGCTGATAATGGAGTTCCAGTTCGTCGCGCTCGATGGCGTGGCGCAGCAGCGCCTCCATGTCGAGCCGTTCGCCGGTTTGCGCCGTCAGTTCCGGGCCGTAGGTAATCAGGCTGTCGCCGCCGGCCTTGCGCGCCGCCTGCAATGCAGCGTCGGCATGGCGCAGCAGCGCCTGCGGCGTGTGGCCGTGCAGCGGATAGCTGGCCGCGCCCAGGCTCAGGGTGGTAAAAATCTCGTGGCCCTCGCAATCGTACGGACTGCGCACCTCGGCGCGCAGCCCGGCCAGCGCCTGGTCGAACGCGCTGCTGTCGCAGCCGGTACGGTACAGGATGGCGAAGTTGGCGCCGTCGAGGCGGAACACTTCGCCGCCGCTGCGTTCGGCCGCCGCCCGCAGCCGCGCCGCCAGTCCCACCATCACGCGGTCGCCGAAGGCGTGGCCGAAACCGCCGATGATGCGCGAGAAGCGGTCGATGGTGCCCAGCACCACCGCGTGCGGCCCTGCCGGCAGCGTGTCCAGCCGGGCTTCGAACGCGCGCCGGTGCGGCAGGCCGGTAAGCGGATCGTGGCCGGCCAGGTGCTGCAGTTCGTCCTCCACCCGCACCCGGGCCCGCACGTGGTACAGCAGGAACAGGCAGGTGAGCACGGCCAGCACAACGAACGCGTGGATCAGCACCGTGATCGACGCAATGCTGCGGCTGGCCAGGGTGCCGTTGTCGTGCAGCGCGGCCTGCGCCCGCAGCTCGATGGCGTCGATGCGCCCCCGCAGCTGTTTGACGTCTTCGTTCATCGCGATCAGCGCGCCGCGCGCGGCCTGCGGGTCGGTATCCACCTGGTGCGCGAATGCCGGCGCCCGGCCCACGATGCGCAGGTACCCGTCGCGCAATACGCCCAGCTCCGGGCCATCGCCCAGGCTGGGCCGCAGTTGCCCGAGTGTGGAATCGAGTTCGCTGCGGCCCAGGCGTTCCAGGAACTGGAAGCGGTCCGGCGTAATCGACTCCGTGTAACGTTTATCGAACGCCAGCTGATACCGCAGCAGCGCGCTCTCGAAATCGCCGAGCGCGCGCAACTGCGGAACAATCACGGTCAGCAGCGGCGTCTCGTTGCGGCGTATGGTGCTGGTGGTCTTCTCCATCACCGCCGACAGCGCCAGGCTGGCGGCAATGACCAGCAGCAGCATGATGTAAATGACACGACGCGAACGGCTGGTGGAGACGATCATGCTGGCTACTCCCCGGTGTGGGAAGGTTCGGTGCCGCTGGCCTGGCGCAGGCAGCGCAGCAGCGCATTGGCCTCGAACGGCTTACTTAAAAAACAACTGGCGCCACCCGCCAGCGCGCGCTTGCGCAGGGTCGCCTCGGGAAAGGCCGTCATCAGGATCAGCGGCAGCGCGTTGCCCTGGCGGCGCAGCTGTTCGAGCAGCTCGATGCCGCTCATGCCGGGCATCTGCAGGTCGGTAATCACGCAGTGGTAGGCGCCGAGCGCCTCCGCGTTCAGCAGCGCGCCGGCCGAATCGTAGGCCTGGGCCGAGTAGCCGTAGGAGCGCAACAGGCTGCGCAAGGCCACCCGCACCGCTTCATCGTCGTCGACAATGGCAATATTGGAAAAATCTGGATCTGGTTGAAACACTCGGTACTCCCATGTTCGAACGGCGGCTCGCGGCCGTCCAGCGCATGGGAGAACAATACAGCCCGGGAGCGGATCCCGGAATCATACATGGGTATAGTGCTCAGGCCAGCCCGAGGGCCTCGGCCATGCGTACCAGGTCGGCAAAGGTTTTTGCTTCCATCTTGCGCATGGCGTTACCGCGGTGGATCTTGACGGTGATTTCGCTGGTGCCCACCTCGCCGGCGATCTGCTTGTTCATCAGGCCGCGCGCGGCCAGCGTCATGATTTCGCGCTCGCGCGGAGTGAGCGTGGCGTAGCGCGCGGTCACCGCGTGCAGCGCCTGGTCGCGCCCGCGCCGCACTTCGTCGGCCTGCAATGCCACGTGGATGGCGTCGAGCAGGTCCTGGTCGCGGAACGGCTTGGCCAGAAAATCGATGGCGCCCGCCTTCATGGCCCGTACCGACATGGGAATGTCGCCATGGCCGGTCATGAAAATCACCGGCAGCGCCACGCCTTCGCGATTCAGGTCGGCCTGAAAATCGAGCCCGCTCACGCCCTGCAGGCGCACATCGAGCAGCAGGCAGCTGGTGACATCCGCGCGCGGCTGCGCCTGGAACGCCGCTACCGAGGGAAACGCCGCCACCGTCATGCCCACCGACCGCAGCAGGCTGGAAATGGCGTCGCGCAGCAGCGCGTCGTCGTCGACCAGGTAAATCAGGGGCGCGCCGTGCGCTGGTGCGCTGTTGGTACTGCTGCTCATGCTGCGGTTTCTTCCATGACGGGTAACGAGAACACGATGGTGGCGCCACTGGAAGGCGTGCCGGGCGCCGGTTCCACGGCCCAGATACGGCCGCCGTGGGTATCGATGATCGAGCGGCAGATCGGCAGGCCCATGCCCATGCCATCGGCCTTGGTGCTGTAAAACGCTTCGAACAGGCGCGGCATCTCGGCCGGCGCGATACCGGGACCGGTGTCGGTCACGCCCAGCCACAGCGCACCGTCGTCGTGCCGGCGGGTGCGCACGGTGAGCACGGCCTGGCCGGCGGCGCAGCTGCCCATGGCCTGGATGGCGTTCATCAGCAGGTTGATGATGACCTGCTGCAGCTGCACGCGGTCGCCGTTGGCCGGCGGCAGGTGCGGCTCCAGTTCCAGCATCAATGCCACCTGGTGATTGTTCAGTTCACGCCGCACCAGGTCCACGCTTTCCTCGACCAGCTGGTTCAGGTCCAGCCCCAGGTGCTGCGGATCGCTGCGGCGCGCCAGCGCGCGGATGCGCTTGATGACGCCGGTGGCGCGGGCGCTGGCCTCGAGGATGGCATTGACCGTGTAGCGCGCCTCCTCCAGGTCGGGCTGCGGCCGGTTCATCCAGCGCAGGCAGGCCTCGCCGTTGGTGGAGATGGCGGCCAGCGGCTGGTTCACCTCGTGGGCGATGGATGCGGCCAGCTCGCCCAGCATGGTCACGCGGGTGGCGTGCTGCAATTGCACCTGCGAGCGATGCAGCGCCTGTTCCGCCACCACGGCGGCGGTCACGTCGGTAACGGCGCCCAGGTATTCGCAGTCGCCATCCTGGGAAAACAGCGGCTCGGCCAGCACCTGCACATATTTGACGGCGCCGTCGGGCATCAGCAACCGGTGGCGCAGGTCGATGCTGCCCAGGCAGGCCACGCAGCGTTCGAACGCAGCGCGCACGCTGGCCTGGTCGTCGGGCGCAGTGCGCGCCAGCACCAGGTCGATCGATGGCGCGACGTCGACCGGGTAATCGAAAATGCGGGCCGCTTCGTCGGACCACACCATGTCGCCGTGCGGGGGCTTGATGCTGAAACTGCCGGTTTTGCTGATCCGCTGCGACCCGGCCAGGAACGCCTGGCTGCGGCGCAGCGCTTTTTCGCGCGCCAGCAGCGTGTTGGTGGCCGCCTGGTCGCGCAAGGCGAGAAACGTGGTGATGCCGATGGCCGACATGCTGACCACCATGCGCCCCACCGCCGCCACCGAGAACACCTGCAAGTGCGTGACCACGTACGACAGCAAGGTAGCCAGCAGGCAGGCGCCGCATGTCCACAGCACGCCGCGCCGCTGCCAGACGCTGGCCGACAGCAGCACCACCACCACGTACAGCACGGCAATGGCCACGTCGAGCGGCGTAAAGGTATCGAGGATGAAGATCAGCAGCGTGCTGACAATCAGCAGTACGGACAGCAACGGCGTTCTGGAGTCCCGGCGCATGGGCAACCTTGTAATTATGATAGTGACTATCGCGATTATAAAGTGTAATTAGTGGTTTGCCTCCCTATACAAGGATATAGGTAGCGGACCTGTGCGCCACTACCAAAGTATGATATCCGCCTGCCCCGATCTGGCATAAGCTGGCCATCTTGTCCACGCGGAGATCACCTTGAAACTGTACGAGACGCTGGCCGCCGACATCGCGGGACAGATCGCCCAGGGCGTGATCCGCGCGGGCGAACGGATTCCCTCGGTGCGCCAGACCAGCCAGCACCATAACCTCAGCGTCTCCACCGTGATCCGCGCCTTCCTGCTGCTGGAAAGCCAGGGCGTGATCGAGAGCCGGCCGCAGTCGGGCTATTTCGTGCGCCGCCGCCCGCTGGCCGGCGCTGCTGCCGCGCCGGGTCAAGCCCCGCCACCCGGCCCGGCCGACGTGGCGCGCGCACCGTCGCTCGACACCAGCGCGCTGGTGCTCACCACGCTGCGCTCGATCGACCAGGGCAGCGTGCCATTCGGCTCCCCGTACCCCGATCCTGCCCTATTTCCGTCGGCGCGCCTGAACCAGTACGCCACCAGCATCGCGCGCCGGGGCGGCGCCCGGCTGCCGTTGTCCGATCTCCCGCCCGGCAATCCGGAGCTGATCCGCCAGATCGCCCGGCGCCACCTGGAAAACTGCCTGGCCATCGACGCCGGCGAAATCATCGTCACGCATGGCGCCACCGAGGCGATCAACCTGTGCCTGCAGGCGGTGGCGCGGCCCGGCGCCGCGATTGCCGTGGAGTCGCCCACGTATTACGCGCTGCTGCACGCCATCGAGCGGCTGGGGATGCGCGCGCTGGCCATCACCACCCATCCACAGCAGGGCATCGACCTGGCGGTGCTGGAGCGCGCCCTCGAAGAACACGATGTGGCGGCCTGCATCGTCATGCCCAACTTTCAGAATCCGCTCGGTTTTCGCATGACCGACGACCGCCAGCGCGCGCTGGTGGAACTGCTCACGCGTCACGACACGCCGGTGATCGAAAACGACGTCTATCACGAGCTGTACTACGGCGACAGCCACCCGACAAGCCTCAAGCATTACGACACGCGCGGCCTGGTCATGCACTGCAACTCGTTTTCCAAGAGCCTGTCCGGCGCCTGGCGCATCGGCTGGACCCTGCCCGGCCGCTACCTGGCGCAGGTGGAAAAGCTCAAGTTCCTCAACTCGCCCAGCACGCCGTCGCTGCCGCAACTGGCGATTGCCGAATACCTGCGCACCGACGGCTACGATTATCACCTGCGCCGCGTACGCAAGGCGTATGCCCAGCAGGCCTGCATCATGGCGGCCGCCGTGCTGCGCTTCTTCCCGCCCGGGACCACGGTCTCGGAACCGGCCGGCGGCTACCTGCTGTGGGTATGCCTGCCGCCCGGCGTGCAGGCGCTGGAACTGTATGCGCGGGCGCAGGAACGTGGCATCAGCCTGGCCGCCGGCGACATGTTCGCCACCGGCGACGCGTGGCGCCACCATATCCGCCTCAATTACAGCTACCCGTGGAGCGCGGCGATGGAGACTGCGGTGCGCACCCTGGGCCTGGTGGCGGGTGAACTGGTGGCACCCTGCCACGCTGATATTCCCGGCAACTGTACTCCCCGCCGGCGCCACCATCTGTAGCCGTTGGCGCCGGTCCTGCGGCTCTATCCTGTCTTCATCGACATCAACGGACAGGGCCACCCATGTATCCCCCCACCACCCAAACGCTGCGCGTGGTCGTCATCGACGGCGACGAGCGGCAACGCAACGCCACCATCGCGCTGTGCCGCCAATGCGGCCTGCTGGTCAACGGCTGGTCGCACGGCGGCGCCGCCGGCCTGGAACTGCTGGAATCGCTGCCGACGGCGCCCGACCTGGTGATCCTCGACCTGCGCCTGCCCGACATGGACGGCGCCGACCTGCTGCTGGCGCTGTCGATGCTGGCGCCCGCCACCAGCGTCGTGATCTGCAGCGACGTGTGCGAACGCATCCAGGATACCGCGCTGACGCTGGCCGCCACCCTGGGCCTCACCGCACTGGGCGCGCTGCCCAAGCCGGCGACGGCGGCAGCGCTGCTGGCGGCGCTGCGCGACTGCGTACGCGCGGACCATGCCGCCGCCCTTCCGCACCGGCGCGAAGTTAGCACACCCACTGCCATCGCCAGGGTGGACGCCAACATGGTCATCGACGGCGTGCGCGCGGAACAGTTCGAACTGTACTACCAGCCCAAGGTGGCGCTGGACGGCGGCGCGCTGCAAGGCGCCGAAGCACTGCTGCGCTGGCATGTTCCGGGCCATGGCATGCTGGCGCCGTGCACCTTTCTGCCGCAGGTGGAAGCGGCCGGCGTGATGGATGTGATGACGCTGGAAGTGGTGCGCCTGGCGCTGCGCGACTGGCATGCGTGGCACCGCGCCGGCCTGGCGCTGCCGCTGTCGATCAACCTGTCGCCGCTGTCGCTGGCCGATCCGCACCTGGCCAGCCAGCTGATCGCGGCGGTGTCCGCCGCATGCGTGCCGCCGTCGCACATCACTTTCGAGGTTGTGGAACACACGGAGGTCGCCGACCTGGCCACAGCGCTGCGCATCCTGATCAAGCTGCGGCTGCACGGCTTTGGCCTGTCGCTCGACGATTTCGGCGCCGGCCACGCATCGCTGCTGCGGCTGTCGCGCTTTCCGTTCAATGAACTGAAACTGGACCGCCTGCTGGTGCACGACGCGTGCAGGCGCCCGCACGTCAAGCCGCTGCTGCGCCATGCGATCGCCACCGCGCGTGAACTAGGCGTGACCTCGGTGGCCGAGGGCATCGAAACGCCGCAGGACCTGGCGCTGTTGCGCGAACTCGGTTGCGACCTGGCGCAGGGCTACCTGATTGCGCGGCCGATGCCAGCGTGGGCGCTGCCGGACTGGCCTGGCGCGGGTTCACCGGCTACCCGCCGCGCAATGCGCGCTTGAGCACCTGCAGCAGCAAGCGCCGGCAATCGGCGGCGCAGCCGCTGTTGGCGCGCAAGGCATCGCGCACGCTGTCGAGCGCACTGCGCGCGCCGTCGAACTGGCGGACCAGGTTGTCGTCGAGGATCAGGGTGTGCAGGCGCATGCGTTCCAGGCTGGACGCCATCGGCAGGCTGCGTTCATCGCAGCTGAAGTACGCGATCGCCAGTACGCCAACCAGCAGCACCGTGCCCAGTACCAGCCACTGGGCTGGCACCGTGCGCAGCACGGCCAGCTTTGGATAGCGATGCACGACCATGTTCTCTCCTGAATGACCTGTCAACGGACGGCGGCACCGCCCTGTCATCAATATAAGTTCATGCGCGAGTTGGCGAAATCGCACCTTGGTATGCAATCTCATACCAAGGTTTAAGTTGAGGCCAGGCGGCCACAGGGCGGGCATGAATCCGCTATTCATTTCGCGGGAGGCTGCCTATACTTGAGGCATGACCAACCACCTCGCCTCCCGCCGCCGGTTACTACACCAGCTGCTACGCCATCTTGGCGCCGTTCCGTTGGCGGCGGCCCTGCCGGCGCGGGCCGCGCCTGGCGCCGCGGCGCAGGCGGCGCTGCGCATGGCGGTGCTCGACCAGATGCCGTGGGCCGGGCGCGATACGCATGGCAGGGCCACCGGCGTGGTGGTGGACATGGCGCAGCTGCTGGCCAGCGCCAGCGGTCTCGCCATCGACACCAGCGCCCTGCCCTACGCGCGGGCCGCCACCATGCTGGCGCACGGCCAGGTGGACCTGATGCTGGCGTTCGATACCGGCGCGCTGGCCGGCCTGCCGCCGCCGCTGGAGACCATCGGCAGCGAAGACATCATCATCGTGGGCCGCCGTGGCAGCAATTACCATGCGCTGGACGACCTGTGCGGACGCACCGTGGGCCACCTGCGCCGCGCCACTTTTTTCCCGGCGTTTGCCAATGCCGGCTGCCTGCTGCGCTACGAGGTAAACAGCTATGAACAGGGACTGCGCATGCTGGCGGTAGGCCGTATCGACGCCATGCTGGGCGTGCGCAGCACCATCGACTACGCAGTCGCGCAAGCGCGCATCGATGCCGGCAGTCTCGGCACGCCGCTGGTGCTGGCCCAGGCCGGGCTGGCGCTGTACGCGGCGCCGCAACTGGTCGCCCCGGCGCAACTGGCGCGCCTGCGCAACGCCTGCGCACTGCTGCGCCGCCAGCGACGGCTGCCTGAGCTGCTCGCGCAGCACCAGCACCTGTAACCGGCGCCGGGCCTAACGTTCCAGCCGGAATACCGCCACGCACCGCGTCAGGTGTTCGGCCTGATCCTGCATGCTGCCCGCCGCCGCTGCCGCCTGTTCTACCAGCGCGGCGTTCTGCTGCGTCACACCATCCATTTCGGTAATCGCCTGGTTCACATGGCCGATACCGGTACTCTGCTCGCGTGATGCATCGCTGATCGCCGCCATGATGGCCGTCACGCCGTCCACGCTGCGCACCACCTGCGCCATCGTGCCACCGGCCTGGCCCACCAGCACCTGGCCGGCAGCAATGCTGGCCACCGAATTATCGATCAGCTGGCGCACCTCGAGGGCGGCAGCGGCGCTGCGCTGGGCCAGGTTGCGCACCTCCGCCGCCACCACCGCAAAGCCCCGCCCCTGTTCACCGGCGCGCGCCGCTTCCACCGCCGCATTGAGGGCGAGGATATTGGTCTGGAACGCGATGCCATTGATGACCCCAATGATGTCCACCACGCGGGCCGAAGCGGTGCTGATATCGTCCATCGTGTGCACTACGCGGTCGATCACCGCGCCGCCCTGCTGCGCCACCTGTGCTGCGTGCTGCACCAGCCGGTTGGCCTCGTGCGCGTGCTCGGCGTTTTGCCGCACGGCCGCCGTCAGTTGTTCCATCGAGGCCGCCGTCTGTTCCAGCGCACTGGCCTGGTTCTCGGTGCGCGCGGACAGATCGAGATTGCCGCTGGCGATCTGGCCGGAAGCTGCGGCGATGGTGTGGGCACTGCCGCGTATTACGCCGATGGTACCGGCCAGGTTGGCCTGCATGGTCTGCATGGCATGCAGCAGGCTATCCTGGTCGCCCGGCGCCAGCAGCACCTTGCCGCCGAGGTCATTGGCGGCGATACGGTTGGCCACTTCCACCGCGTATTCCGGCGCGCCGCCCAGCGCCCGCGCCAGGCTGCGGTTGACCGCAGCCGACACCAGCAGCAGCACCGCTGCCGCTGCGGCCAGACCGGCCGCCGACATCATCAGCGTGCGGTGGAAGTCGGCCTCGATATCGTCGGTGTACACGCCGGTAAGCAGCACCCAGCCCCAGGGTTTGTAGGTTGCCACGCGCGCCAGCTTGGGCGACGGGCGGTCGGCGCCCGGCCGCAACCACAGGAAGTGCAGGAAGCCGCTGCCCGCGGACGTCTGCGCGATACGCGCGAATTCGCGGAAGATATATACGCCCGCCGCATCCTGGTAGTCGATCATGTTCGTGCCGTTGGCGCCCGGGTTGCCCGGGTTCTGCAACACCACGCCGTCGGTGCGCAGCAGCGAAACATAGCTGTCGTCGCCATAGCGCATGCTGTCGAGCGCCGCCATCGCCTGGCGCTGCGCCGTGGGCACGTCGGCGTCGCCGCGCCGTGCCCGGTCGGCATAGCGCGCCACCAGGTGCAAGGAAGCCTCGGTCATGTCCGCCAGTGCGCGCTGGCGCTCTTCCACGCGCGTGGCGCGCAACTGGATGGCATCGAACACCGCCACGCCCGCCAGGCACAGCAGGCTGCACACCAGTGGCAGCCACATTTTCTGCTTGAACGTCAACCTCGTCATGATCCCCTCCCCTGATTTATCCAGCGGCCGATGGTAATGCCGAAAACTGCCCGTGGCGCATTCCATTCAGGAATAGCAGCTATCCGTTAAGGCAGGTTACAAGGCCGTTCCGGCGTGGCACAGTAACGTCATCGAGGGAGTGCACATGGAACGCAAGACAAAATGGATAGCCGGGGCGGCGCTGCTGCTCGCGGGGGCGGCTGCCGCAGCAGCCTGGATGCTGGAACCGGCCATCGCGCCGATCGCGCCGCCCAACGCCAGCGGGTTCGCACCGCAAGCGGTGGCGCGCGGCGCCCGCGTGGTGGCCCAGGGCGACTGCATGGTGTGCCATACCGCGCGCGGCGGTGCGCCATTCGCCGGCGGCCTGCCGCTGCGTACACCGTTCGGCACCATCTACACCACCAACATCACGCCCGATGGCGACACCGGCATCGGCACCTGGCCGCTGGCAGCATTTATCCGCGCGCTGCGCCGTGGCGTGGCGCGCGACGGCCACCTGCTCTATCCGGCGTTCCCGTACATCCATTACACGCGCATGACCACCGCCGATATCGAAGATGCCTACGCCTACCTGATGACGCGCACGCCGGTGGCCGCCACTCCGCCCGCCAACCAGTTGATCTTCCCGCTCGGTTTCCGTCCGCTGCTGGCCGGCTGGAACCTGCTGTACCTGCGTCCCGGCCCGGTGGCGGACGATCCGCAGCAAAGCGCGCTGTGGAACCGGGGCCGCTACCTGGTGGACGGCGCCGGCCACTGCGCCTCGTGCCACAGCACCCTCGGGCCAATTGGCGGCGAGCGCAGTCCGGCCTTTGGCGGCGGCAATATCGACGGCTGGGACGCGCCGGCGCTTACCGCGCTGGCGCATGCGCCGCGGCCATGGAACGAACAGCAGCTGGCGCTGTACCTGCGCCACGGCTGGTCGGCGGAACACGGCGCCGCCGCCGGCCCCATGGGACCGGTGGCGCACAGCCTGGCGCAGGTGCCGGCGGAAGATACGCAAGCGATCGCCCATTACATCCTGTCGCTGCAGGACCGGCGGCCGCCGGCCCCGCAGGAGACCGGCGCCACCGCCGACGGCGCAGCCATCGCACAGGGCCGCCAGCTGTTTGCCGGCGCCTGCGCCGGCTGCCATGGCGCCGCCGCACCGATGATGGCCGCCGGCGGCCGGCCGTCGCTGGCCCTCAGCAGCGCCGTGGCAGGCGACCGCCCCGACAACCTGATTCAAACCGTGCTCACCGGCCTGCCATGGGACCACATGGGGCAATCGACCTACATGCCGCCGTTTGCCGCCACGCTCACCGATGCACAAATTTCCAGCATTGCCGCCTACGTGCGCGCCGACATCGGCAAGCGCCCGCCGTGGCGCAACGTCGAGCAGCGCGTTACCCGCATCCGCAAGGAGAACCAGTCATGACCACCCTCACCGTCAACGGCGTGCATCACACCCTCGACATCGATCCTTCTACGCCGCTGCTGTACGCGCTGCGCAACCAGCTGGCGCTGAACGGCGCCAAGTTCGGCTGCGGCCTCGGACAGTGCGGTGCCTGCACGGTGCTGCTGGACGACCAGCCGGTATTCGGCTGCCTGACGCCGCTGGCCGCCTGCGAAGGGCGCCGCGTGCGCACCATCGAGGGCCTGGGCAGCGCCGGCCAACCGGGACCGCTGCAGGCATCGTTCATCCGGCACCAGGCGGCGCAGTGCGGCTATTGCATCGCCGGCATGGTGATGCGCGCCCAGGCGCTGCTCGAAGCCAATCCCCGGCCCAGCGAAGCCGAAATCCGCGCCCACATGGAACCCAATTTATGCCGTTGCGGCACGCATATGCGCATCCTCGGCGCGATCCGCGACGTGGTGCAAACCGGAGCGGTGAAACCATGAGCGTGCCAGCACAAAGTGTGAACCACGGCCGCCGCGCCATGCTGCGCGCCGGCGCACTGGTGGTGGGCTTTTCGCTGCTGCCGCCGGCGCGCGCGGAATTCAACGGCATGGGCGTGCCGCCCGTAGCCAATCCAAAACTGCCCGGCAGCCTGAGCCGCACGCCGATGCTCGATGCCTGGATCCGCATCGCTCCCGACGGCAAGGCCACGGTCTTCACCGGCAAGGTGGAACTGGGCACGGGCGTGCGCACGGCGCTGTTGCAGGTGGCGGCGGAACAGCTCGACCTGGCGCCGGCCACCATCGACTTCGTCACCGCCGATACCGGGCGCACGCCCAACGAGGGTTTTACTGCCGGCAGCCACACCCTGGCCGACAGCGGCACCGCGCTGCTGCACGCGGCGGCGCAGGTGCGCTCGCTGCTGGTGCAGGGGGCGGCGGCCCGGTTCAAGGTCGATGCAGCCACGCTCACCACCCGCAACGGCATAGTCACGGCGGCTGACGGGCGCCGCATGCATTACGGCGAAGCGCTGCGCGGCATCGACCTGCACCGCATGGCGCAGGTAAGCGACAGCGTGAAAGACCCGCGCCGCTACAACGTGATCGGCACGTCGCTGCCGCGCGTGGACATTCCGGCCAAGCTCACCGGCGGCGCCGCGTACGTGCAGGACATGCGCCCCGCCGGCATGGTCCATGCGCGCGTGGTGCGCCCGCCCAATCCGGGCGCGCGCCTGCTGTCAGCCGACACCGAAGGCGCGCGGCGCATGGCCGGCGTGGTCAGGGTGGTCAGCGATGGCAATTACCTGGCCGTGGTGGCGCGCGACGAATGGCAGGCGGTGCTGGCGATGCGCGCGCTGGCTGCCGGCGCCCGGTGGATGCCAGGACCGGCGCTACCGGCGGCGGCCGGCATCCATGCCACGCTGCGCGCACTGCCGTCGCAAGACATCACCATCCTGGACCAACGGAAAAGCGCCGCCAGTCCGGCCGTGACCACGCTCACGGCGCGCTACAGCAAGCAGTACGTGATGCACGGTTCGATCGGTCCATCCTGCGCGCTGGCCCACCTGGAAGGCGGCCAGCTCACCGTGTGGACCCACACCCAGGGCGTGTATCCGCTGCGCGCCGCGCTGGCCGAAATGCTGGCCATGCCGCTGGACGCGGTGCGCTGCGTCCACACCGAAGGTTCGGGATGCTACGGCCAGAACGGCGCCGACGACGTTGCGGCCGATGCCGCGCTGATCGCCCGCGCCATGCCCGGGGTGCCGGTGCGGGTGCAGCTGATGCGCGACCAGGAAAACCAGTGGGAGCCGTTTGCGCCAGCCATCAGCTCGCGCCTGTCCGCCTCGCTCGATACAGCCGGCAGGATCTGCGACTGGCAATACGAATTGTGGAGCGGCTCGCACAACGAACGGCCGGGCAATGCGGGCAAGCTGCTGCCGGCCACGCTGCTGGCCAGGCCGTTCGTGCCCAGCCCTTCGCAGCCGATGCCCATGCCGGAGGGCGGCGGCGACCGCAATGCCATTCCGCTGTACGTGCTGCCGAATGCGCGGGTGGTGAACCACTTCCTGCCGGTGACGCCGCTGCGCACGTCGGCCATGCGTTCGCTGGGCGCGCACATCAACCTGTATGCAATCGAAAGCATGATGGACGAACTGGCCACGGCCGCAAAAGCCGACCCGGTGGAATTCCGCCTGCGGCACCTGGACGACACCCGCGCGCAGGACGTGATCCGGCGCGCCGCCCGCCAGTTCGGCTGGCAGCAGCGGCGCCGCCAGCCCGACCACGGTTTCGGCTTCGCGTTCGGCCAGTACAAGAACATCATGGCGTACGTGGCCATCGCGGTGGAGCTGCGCCTCGACCGCAGCACCGGCGCCATCCACATCGTGCGGGTCACGGCGGCGGTGGACTGCGGCCAGGGCGTCAATCCCGACGGCATCCGCAACCAGATCGAGGGCGGCATCCTGCAGTCGTCCAGCTGGACGCTGTACGAGCAGCTGCGCTTTGGCCCGGGCGGGGTCGAGAGCGTGGACTGGGCCAGCTATCCGATCATGCGCTACTCGAATGTGCCGGGCAAGGTGGAGGTGGTACTCATCGACCGCCCGGGCCTGGCGCTGCTGGGCGTGGCGGAGGCGGCGCAGGGGCCCATGGCCGGCGCGCTGGGCAACGCCTTGGCCGACGCCACCGGCAAGCGCTGGCGCGATCTGCCGCTCGCCGGCGCGCACCTGAAATCGTAGAACCAGCTCAGGGCGCGGCCAGCACACGCTCGGCAAACGCAGCAAATGCGCGGGCCTTGGCACTGGCCTTGCGCCCGCCCGGGAACACCGCCCACAGATCCATCGGGGGCAGGCTCCAGCCGGGCAGCAGGCGCCGTACCTGGCCGCTGGCCAGTTCGGGTGCGAACATCCATTCACTGGCCACCGCCACGCCCAGGTGGGCCAGCACGGCGGCGCGCACGCCTTCGGCGGCGGACACGCGCAGCCTGCCGCAAAGCGCCACCGCCACTGCGGCAGCGTCGCCTTCCTGGTCCGCGCGGCGGAACACGCACGCGGTGCCGCCGCCCCGGCGGTCGTACACCACCGCCGGATGGTCGGCCAGCGCCGCCGGGTGCTGCGGCTCGCCATGCGCCGCCAGATAGGCGGGCGTGGCCACCACCGCGCGCTGGCTGCTGGCCAGCCGGCGCGCCGTCATGGCCGAGTCGCTGAGCGCACCCAGTCGCAGCGCCACGTCGGCGCCCCCTTCAAGCAAATCGACGTTGCGGTCGTCCAGCACCAGGTCGAGCGACAGCTCCGGATGGGCATCGAGGAATTGCGGCAGGTGCGGCACCAGGTGCAGCCGGGCGAACGTGACCGGGGCGCAGACGACCAGGCGGCCCGACAGGCCCGCGCCGATGCCGCGCGCACTGCCCTCGGCATCGGCGGCGGCGTCCAGCGCGTGGCGCGCCCCCTGGTAGTAGGCCAGACCCGCCTCGGTGGGGGTGAGGCCACGGCTGGTGCGCAGCAGCAGCTGCACGCCCAGTTCCGCCTCCAGCTGCGCGACCACCTTGGAGACGGCCGGCTGGCCCACGTTCAGCAGCCGGGCGGCGCCGGAAAACGTGCCCGCCTCCACCACCCGCACCAGCGCCTGCATTGCCTGCCAGCGGTCCATGGCTCAGCCCAGCGCCGGATAGTCGGTGTAACCGCGTGCGGTGCCGCCGTAGAACGAGAACGGATCGGGCGTATTGTACGGGCCATCGGCGGCAATCCGCGCCACCAGGTCGGGATTGGCGACGTACGCGCGGCCGAACGCCACCATGTCGGCCTGGCCCGCCGCCACCAGCGCCTGCGCCGCTGCGGGCGTGAGGCCGGCGTTGGCGATCACCACGCCGCCGTAGTTGGCGCGGATGATTTCCAGGATCCTGGGCATGTCGGGCGTGCCGCCCCAGGCATTGGTGTCGGCGCCGTGGATGTAGCCGATGCCGTATTCCGCCAGCATGCGCGCCACATGGGCGTAGGTTTGCGCGGTATCCGGATCGGTGGCGTTGTTGTAGGCCGCATAAGGCGAAATGCGCACCCCCACGCGGTGGGCGGGCAGCACCTCCAGCACCGCTTCGATCACCAGCCGCAGGAAACGCGCGCGGTTGGCCAGGCTGCCGCCGAATTCGTCGGTGCGGCGGTTGACCACCGGCGACAGGAACTGCTGCACCAGGTAGCCATTGGCAGCGTGGATTTCCACACCGTCGATGCCCGCCCGCACCGCATTGGCAGCACCGGCGCGAAACTCTTCGATGGCCGCATACACCTCGGCCGTGGTCATCGCCCGCGAAGGCGAAGCGGCAATGCGCGCGTAGTAGCCATTGCGCAGCGCGCCGTACACCTGCAGCTTTTCCAGGTCGTCGTTGACGCCGGACGGCGACAGCGGCTCACGGCCGTCCAGCAGCGCATACGAACTGACACGGCCCGAGTGCCACAGTTGCATGAAGATGGTGCCGCCCGCCGCATGCACGGTATCGGCCACGCGGCGCCATCCCGCCACCTGCGCCGGGGTGTGGATGCCCGGCGCCAGCTCGAAGGCGGCGGAATCGGGCGATACGTTGGTCGCTTCGGTGATGATCAGGCCCGCCGTGGCGCGCTGCCCGTAATAGATGGCGTTCAGTTCGACCGGCGCCCCGTCGTCGCCGGCGCGGGCGCGGGTGAGGGGCGCCATCGCCACGCGGTTGTTCAGGGTCAGGTCGCCGAGATCGATGGTGTCAAGCAGGTGAGTCATGGTGGAGCTCCAGTGGTAGAAGATGACCCACTGTAGCCCGGCCGTGCGCCGCCGATAAGCCCCGCCAAATCGCCAACACCTTTGCGCAGCACGCAAAGGCGCTGCGCTAGCCCTCTGCCTGCCGCGCCAGCCGCTGGTCCAGCAACGCGGCCAGCGCGGCCAGGTCCACGGGCTTGGTCAGGTGGTGGTCGAAGCCGGCGTCGGCGGCGCGCCGGCGGTCGCCGTCCTGACCATAACCGGTAATCGCCACCAGCCCCATTGCGCGTCCGCCGCTGTGCTGACGCAGCCGTTGCGCCAGTTCGTAGCCGTCCATGCCGGGCAGGCCGATGTCGAGCAGGCATACCTGCGGCTGGAACAGCGGCTCCTGCCGCAGCGCCTCGGGTGCGCCAAACGCCACGTGCACGGTGTGTCCATGCAGCGTGAGCAGCTCGCCCAGCGCGCAGGCCGCGTCCTCGTTATCGTCCACCACCATGATGCGCAAGCCGGCGGCCGGCGCTGTCGCCAGGCTGGCTGCGGGCGGCGCCACCGGCGCCTGGTCCGGCTGGTGCAGCGCGGATGCCAGCAGCGGCAAGCGCACGGTAAAGGTGCTGCCCTGGCCCGCGCCGTCGCTGTGCACCGCGATGCTGCCGCCGTGCAGCGCCACCATGCTGCGGGCGATGGTCAGGCCCAATCCCAGTCCGCCCTGCGAACGGCTCAGCGCCTGGCGCTCCTGCACGAAGCGCTCGAAAATCGAATCGAGCATTGCGCGGTCGATGCCGATGCCGTTGTCGCGCACCGCCACCATCACCGATTCGCCGTCGCGCCAGGCGGCCACCTTGAGCATGCCGCCCGCCTCGGTGTACTTGGCGGCGTTATTGAGCAGGTTGGCCACCACCTGCACGCAGCGGCCCACATCCGCCAGCACTGCCAGGCCGGAAGCCGGTACGTCCACCTTCAGCACATGGCGCTTTTGTTCGATCAGGGGGCTGGCCGTTTCGATGGCGCGCGCCACCACGTCGGCGATTTCCACGGGCTGGCGGCGCAGCTGGATTTTGCCCTCTGCCACGCGCGACACATCGAGCAAGTCGTCCACCAGCGCCACCAGGTGGCTGGTCTGGCGCTCGATCACGGCGCGCTCCTGGAGTGCATGGTCGCCGCCGCGCAGCCGCATCAGCTGCAGCGCGGTGACGATGGGCGCCAGCGGGTTGCGCAACTCGTGGCCCAGCATGGCCAGGAATTCGTCCTTGGCGCGATTGGCCGCTTCCGCCGCGCGGCGCGCATTGGCCAACTCGGTAACCTCGAACACCACCACCGCCACGCCTTCGGGCCGGCCGTCGTCGCCCAGCAGCGGCTGATAGACGAAATCGAAACTGCGCTCTGCCAGTTGCCCTTCCGGTCCGCTGGACAGCTTGAGCGTCATTGCCCGCGCGATGTACGGCTGGCCGGTGGCGAGCACACCGTCGAGCAGCTCGAACACGCCCTGCCCTTCCAGCTCGGGGAAGGCGGCGCGGATGGTGAGCCCATCGAGCGGGCGCGGTCCCACCAGCGCCTGGTAATACCCGTTGGCCTGCTCGAATACGTGCAGCGGTCCGCGCAGGATGGCGATTGCCACCGGCGCCTGACTGAAGATGCTCTGGGTGCGGCGCGCAACGGTGGACTCTACCAGGCGCGCCTGCCGGCGCTCACGCAGCACGTCCAGCCGCGCCACCAGCTCGCGGCCCGAGAATGGCTTGACCAGGTAATCGTCGGCGCCCGCCTGCAAGCCTTCCAGCCGTGCCTCTTCGCCCGCGCGCGCAGACAGCAGCATCACCGCAACGTCGCGCGTGGCGCTCTGGCCGCGCAGCGCCGCCAGCAGGCCGAAACCGTCCAGTTCCGGCATCATCACGTCGGACAGGATCACGTCGGGCAGCTGGCGCGCCGCTGCCGCCAGCGCCTCCACGCCGTTGCGGCACAGGTCCACGTGCCAATGGTCCGACAGCAGCCGGCATAGGTAATCGCGCATATCGGCGTTGTCGTCTGCGATCAGCAAGCGCCCGCGCCGGGTGCTGACTGCGCTACCGGCGGCCAGTACATCGGCATGCTGCACCCAGCCCTCTGCCTCGGCCACGTACGACGGCGCGGCCGTCAGGCGCGGCGGTTCGGATGTCGCATGCGCCACCTGGTCCGGATCGAGGTGCGCGGAGCCCAGCGCCACCTCCACCCGGAACACGGTGCCCTCGCCCACCGCGCTCTCCACGCCGATACGCCCGCCGTGCAGCGCCACCAGGTCATGCACCAGCGCCAGGCCGATGCCGGAGCCTTCGTGGGTGCGCGACCGCGCGCCCTCCACCCGGTGAAAACGCTCGAACAGGTGCGGCAGCTGATCGTCCGGGATACCGGTGCCGGTGTCCGACACGGCCAGGTACACATGGTGCCCCACCACTTCGAGGCTGACCGCAATATGGCCGGTAAAGGTAAACTTGAACGCGTTCGAGATCAGGTTGAGCACGATCTTTTCCCACAACGCGGGATCGACGTAGACGGGCGCCGGCAGCGGCGGACAGTCCACCAGCAGGCGCATGCCGGCGCCTTCGATGGCGGACCGGAAGCTGCTGGCCAGGTCGGCGGTGAGCGCGGCCAGGTCCACCGGCACGAACTGTGCGTGCGTGCGGCCGGCCTGCACCCGCGAAAACTCCAGCAGCGTATTGACCAGCTTTTGCAGCCGCAGGCCATTGCGGCGCATCAGCGCCATGCGCCCGCGCTGGCGCGGCGGCAGCGGCTCTTCCTGGTCGTCCAGCGCATCTTCCATCGGCCCGAGCATGAGCGTGAGCGGAGTGCGGAATTCGTGGCTGACGTTGCTGAAAAAATGGGTCTTGGCCCGATCGAGTTCGGCCAGCATGTCGGCGCGCAGGCGCTCATCCTCGGCGGAGCGCGCATGCTGGATGGCGGCGCCGGTTTGCATCGCCACCAGTTCCATGAAGCGCCGGTAATCGGCGTCGAGACGGCGCGCCGCGCTCACGCCCAGCACCAGCACGCCCAGCGGCTGTTCGCCGCTGCCCGTCAACGGCAGCATGATGGCGCTGCGCAGCGGCTGTCCGGCCAGGCCGGCGGGCAGCGTTGCCGCATCGGCCGGCAGGTCCACCTCGCGGGCGCGGCCCGCGTGCAGGACGGCGTCCGGCGCAAACAGGCCGGGCGCGATATCGTCGTGGGTGGCGCGCACCAGCGTCACGTCGGCGCGATCACCATCACCATCGCCATCACCATCGCCATCGCCATCGCCCTCGCCGGCCAGGTACAGCAGCGCGAACGGCACGTCGTCGGGATTGCCACCCAGGCTGCGCATGATGCTGTCGCAGGCGCCGGCCACGGTTTTGTCGTCGCGGGTGCCGGCGCTCAGCTCCGACAGCGTGAGCAGGCGCCGCGCGTTCAGATGCTTGGCGGTGACATCCAGGTTGGGGCAGAACAGCCCCGCCACCTTGCCCGATTCGTCGCGCACCGGGCTATAGGAAAATGAATAAAACACTTCTTCCAGAAAGTCGCCCCGGCTCATGAACAGGCGCACGTCGTTGGCCAGCGTGGCCTCACCCAGGCGGAATACGCGGTCGGACAGCGGACCGCAGATGTCCCATATCTCGGCCCATACTTCGGCCGCCGGCCGTCCCAGCGCCCACGGGTGCTTGGCCATGCTGAGCACATCGATGTACGCATCGTTGTACAGGAACGTCGCCTGCTCGCCCCAGCCCACCCACATCGGCTGACGGGAGCTGAGCATCAGGCTCACCACCGTTTTCAGGCTTTGCGGCCACTGCGCGATGGGGCCGAGCGGGGTGTGGGACCAGTCGTGAGCCAGAATTTGCGCGCCAACTTCGCCAGGTGCGGTCAGAAAATCAGGCGCCTGGCGGGTGGCATCGGCCGGATGATTCATGGGTAAATGCCTTTTAGGTATGCTTCAATTACAATTGTTGGAAGCCTATCATTTTTTGCGCGCCCGGGCAGCTACTGTTGACTTTACCTGCGCCGCCCCCATTTGAGCGATCATGAGCCGCCCCACCCTCCACGACTGGCAAGACTTCCACCCCGCCGTCAGCGCGTGGTTCCGCGCGACCTTTGCCGACGTCACCGAGGCCCAGCGCCGCGCGTGGCCGCTGATCCAGGCCGGCCGCCCCACCCTGATCGCCGCGCCCACCGGGTCGGGTAAAACCCTCACCGCGTTCCTGGCCGCGATCGATGCGCTGGTGCGCGAGAGCGGCGCCGGACCGCTGGCCGACACCACCCGGGTGCTGTATGTGTCGCCCCTGAAGGCGCTGTCGAACGACATTCGCGTCAATCTGCTGGCGCCACTCGACGGCATCGGCGCGCAGCTGGCGGCCATGAATCTGCCGCCGCACGGCATCCGCACCGCCGTGCGCACCGGCGATACCACCCAGGCCGAACGCAACGCCATGCGCCGGCGCGCGCCGCACATCCTGGTGTCCACGCCCGAGTCGCTGTACGTGCTGCTTGGCTCCGACAGCGGGCGCGCCATGCTGGCCGGGGTGCGCACCGTGATCGTTGACGAAATCCACGCGGTGGCCGGCAGCAAGCGTGGCAGCCACTTGTCCCTCAGCCTGGAGCGCTTGGACGCGCTGTGCGAGAAGCCGCCGGTGCGCATCGGCCTGTCCGCCACCCAGAAGCCGCTGTCCACGGTTGCCCACTTCCTGGCCGGCGCCGGTCAGGCGGGCAATCAGTGCGCGGTGGTGGACGTGGGCCACGTGCGCGCGCGCGACCTGGGGCTGGAACTGCCGCCGGTGCCGCTGGAAGCGGTGATGCCCAACGAAGTGTGGGAACGCGTGTACGACAAGCTGGCCGAACTCACCGTCCTGCACCGCACCACGCTGGTGTTTGTCAACACACGGCGCATGGCCGAACGCATGGCGCGCCACCTGGCCGACCGGCTGGGCGCCGAGCACGTGGCCGCCCACCACGGCAGCCTGGCCAAGGAATACCGGCTCGACGCCGAACAGCGGCTCAAGCGCGGCGAGCTGCGGGTGCTGGTGGCCACGGCGTCGCTGGAGCTGGGCATCGACATCGGCGACGTCGACCTGGTATGCCAGATCGGCTCTCCGCGCAGTATCGCGGCGTTCCTGCAGCGCGTGGGCCGCTCGGGCCACCACGTGGGCGGACTGCCCAAGGGACGGCTGTTCCCCACCTCGCGCGACGATCTGGTGGAATGCGCGGCGCTGCTCGATTGCGTGCGGCGCGACGAGCTCGATATCCTGCACGTACCGGTGGCGCCGCTCGACGTGCTGGCGCAGCACATCGTGGCCGAAGTGGCCAGCCGCGAATGGCACGAGGGTGCATTGTTCGACCTGGTGCGGCGTGCCTGGCCTTACGCCACCCTCGCGCGCGACCGGTTCGACGCCGTGCTGCGCATGCTGGCCGAAGGCTACACCACGCGCCAGGGCGTGCGCGGCGCGTACCTGCACCGCGACACCGTGACCGGCACCGTGCGCGGGCGGCGCGGCGGCAAGCTCACCGCCGTCACGTCGGGCGGCACCATTCCCGACAACGCCGACTACACGGTGCTGCTCGAACCGCAAGGCCTGTCCATCGGCACCGTGCATGAAGACTTTGCGGTGGAAAGCCTGGCCGGCGACGTTTTCCAGCTCGGGAATACCTCGTATCGCATCCAGCGCATCGACGCCGGCAAGGTGCGGGTGGAAGACGCCCACGGCGCCGCCCCCAACATCCCGTTCTGGCTCGGCGAGGCGCCCGGCCGCAGCGACGAACTGTCGCTGGGCGTGGCCCGCCTGCGCGCGGAACTCGACCACCAACTGACGCGTCCCAAAGGTGAGCCAGGAGACGTCGCGATCGAACGCGCGGTCGACTGGCTGTTCGAGCACCTGGGGCTGGCCGACGATGCGGCGCGCCAGATCGTCGAATACCTGGCGCGGGCCCGCTCCGCGCTGGGCGCCCTGCCCACGCACGACACGCTGGTGATGGAGCGCTTTTTCGACGAATCGGGCGGCATGCAGCTGGTGCTGCACGCGCCCTATGGCAGCCGCATCAACCGCGCCTGGGGGCTGGCGCTGCGCAAGCGCTTTTGCCGCACCTTCAATTTCGAGCTGCAGGCCGCCGCCACCGAAGACGCCATCGTGCTGTCGCTGTCCGACAGCCACAGTTTTCCGCTCGATGAAGTATGGCGCTACCTGCGCGCGGCCACCGCCGAACAGGTGCTGGTGCAGGCGCTGCTCGACGCCCCGCTGTTCAACGTGCGTTGGCGCTGGAACGCCACCACCGCGCTGGCCCTGCCGCGCTACGCCGGCGGGCGCAAGGTGGCGCCGCAGCTGCAACGGATGAAAAGCGACGACCTGCTGGCCGCCGTATTCCCCGACCAGGCGGCCTGCCTGGAAAACATCGTGGGCGAACGCGAACTGCCCAGCCATCCGCTGGTGGACCAGACCCTGGACGACTGCCTGCACGAGGCAATGGACAGCGAAGGCTGGCTGGCGCTGCTGCGCCGCATGGAAGCGGGCGAGGTGCGGCTGCTGGCGCGCGACCTGCCCGCGCCGTCGCCGCTGGCGATGGAAATCCTGAATGCCCGCCCCTACGCGTTTCTCGATGATGCGCCGCTGGAGGAGCGTCGCACCCAGGCCGTCATCAACCGGCGCTGGACCGACCCGGCGTCCACCGACGATCTTGGCGCGCTGGACCCTGGCGCCATCGAGGCCGTGGCGCAGGAAGCGTGGCCCGACGTGCGCAACGCCGATGAAATGCATGAAGCGCTTACATCGCTCGCCGCCATTACCGACGACGAGGCACGCGCCAACTCCGGCTGGCTGGAATGGCTGCAAGCACTGGCAACCGGCGGGCGCGCCACGCTGCTGGACCGGTTATGGGTGGCGCGCGAACGCCTGCCCTGCCTGCAGGCAGCCTATCCCGACGCGGTGCCCAAGCCCGCACTCACGGCGCCGGACGAACAAACCTGGAACCGCGACAGCGCCTTGCTGGAACTGCTGCGCGCGCGGCTGGGCGGCTTTGGCCCGCAAACCGTGGCCGCGATTGCCGCCCCGCTGGCGCTCACCGCGTCCACCGCCACCATTGCCCTCACCCAGCTGGAAAGCGAAGGCCATGTGATGCGCGGCCGTTTCACGCCGGGGGCACCCGATGAGGAATGGGTGCAGCGCCACCTGCTGGCCCGCATACACCGCTACACCATCAAGCGGCTGCGGCGCGAGATCGAACCGGTGGAGCGCCAGGACTTCATGCGCTTCCTGTTCGACTGGCAGCACCTGGCCGACGGCACGCGCCTGCAAGGTCCCGACGCGCTGGCGCAGGTGCTGGCGCAGCTGGAAGGCTACCAGGCGCCCGCCGGCGGCTGGGAAAACGACCTGCTGGCGCTGCGCCTCGACGACTACGAAAAAATGTCGCTGGACGACCTGTGCCGCGCCGGCAAAATCGTCTGGACACGCGTCGGTGCACCGAACAGCGCCGCCGGCGGTCCGGTGCGCGGCACGCCGCTGGTGCTGCTGCCGCGCCGCCAGCTGGCGCTATGGCATGCGCTGCCGGCCGTCGCCGCCGAGGTGCAGGTGTCAGCGCGCGCGGCGCGGGTGCTGGCCGCGCTGCGGCGCGAAGGGGCGATGTTCTTCGACGAACTGGCCATTGACGCGCGCCTGCTGGGCGCGGAACTGGAAAACACCCTGGGCGAACTGGTGGCCACGGGTCTGGTCAACGCCGACAGCTACGCCGGCCTGCGCGCCATGCTGGTGCCGGCCGCCAAGCGCAACACGCTTGACAAGCGCCGCCGCCGTGGCATGGGCCTGGGCATGGCGCCGGCCATGGAAGAAGCGGGCCGTTGGGCGCTGGTGCGGCGCGCCGACGGCGTCACCATTGTCGAACGCCCGAGCGAGATCGGTGCCGGCGACGCCGCCGCATCTGCCAACGCCACTGCCACTGCCACCACTGCAGCCCGTCCGGCCGCGCCGGCACGCCGTCCGCGCACCGATCCCGAGACGCTGGAACACATCGCCATGACCCTGCTGCGCCGGTACGGCGTGATGTTCTGGCGCCTGCTCGAACGCGAGGCCGACTGGATGCCTGCCTGGCGCGAACTGCTGCCCGTGTACCACCGGCTGGAAGCGCGCGGCGACATCCGCGGCGGGCGCTTTGTGGCCGGGCTGTCGGGCGAACAGTTTGCGCTGCCCGAAGCGATCCCGCTGCTGCGCGACATGCGCCGGCGTCCGCACGACGGCAGCCTGGTCTGCATTTCGGGCATCGATCCGCTGAACCTGGGCGGCACCGTGCTGCCCGGCGATAAGGTACCCGCGCTGGCCGGCAACCGCGTGCTGTTCCGCGACGGGGTGCCGGTGGCCACGCAGGTGGCGGGCAAATTCCAGTATCCGGGCGCGCCACCACCCACGGAACGCGAGCTGCTGCGCGCCCATATATTGAGCCGGCAATAGGTTTGTGAGCACTGTGACAACCAAAACTCCGATAATGTGGGTAACCGCACATTAATGGGGCGAGGTCCGGCCTACCATGGGGCCATGACAAAATCCCGCCCACTCAATATATTCCTTGCGATCCTTGGCACCCTCCTGCTGGTGCTGGTGGCGATCGTCATTTTCATCCTGACGTTTGACTGGAACCGCGCCAAGCCGTATATCAACAGCAAAGTCTCGGAGAGCATTGGCCGCGAGTTCGCCATCGATGGCAATCTGGCCGTGCGCTTCAAGTGGAAAGAGCCCGACGAAACCGGCTGGCGCCACTACGTGCCACGGCCGGTCATCAGCGCCGGCGACGTCCATATCGCCAACCCGGAATGGACCAAGTCGGGCCCGCGCCTGGTGAGCGTGGGTAACGTGGTAGTGGGCATGCACATCCTGCCGCTGCTGCACAAGGAAGCGCATATCAGCGATCTGGCCGTGGAAAAACTGGCCGTGGCTGCCGAGCGCCGCGCCGACGGCACCAATACCTGGACCTTCAAGGACAATGGCCCGTCCACCTGGGAAGTGAATGTCGACCGGGTGCAGCTCACCGAAGGCACGGCGCGCTACATCGATCGCGGCATCGATCTCGATGTGAATGCCAAGGCCGAAACACTGTCCGGCGAAGACGCCAAAACCTATGGCCTGCGCTTCATTTTGGGCGGCACCTACCGCGACGCCAAGATCGTCGGCGGCGGCAAGACCGGCAACGTGCTGTCGCTGCAGCAGGAACACCTGAAATTCCCCATCCAGGCCGAAGCTGCCGCCGGCAAGAGCAAGCTGGCGCTCGAAGGCATCATCACCGATCCGCGTTCGCTGGCCGGTATCGATCTGTACATGTCGCTGGCCGGCGCCTCAATGGCCGACCTGTACAACATTACCGGCGTGCTGCTGCCGGCCACGCCGCCGTATGCGACCAAGGGCCGCCTGGTCGGGAAAAAAGCGGGCGAGAACTGGAACTGGGCTTATCGTAACTTTACCGGCACGGTCGGTGGCAGCGACCTCGGAGGCACGCTCGAATACAGCGTGCGCAAACCACGGCCGCTGCTGACCGGCGCCGTGCAGTCCAATCAATTGCGCCTCGAAGACCTGGGCCCCACCATCGGTGCCGACAGCAACGAGGAGAAGGCTGCGCGCGGCCAGAAAAAAGTACAACCGGACGGCAAAGCCCTGCCGGTGGAACAGTTCAACACCGACAAGTGGGGGGCGCTCGACGCCGACGTCAAGTTCACCGGCAAAAAACTGGTACGCACGGCCGACATTCCCTTCACCGACGTGGAAACCCATATCAGGATGAAGGACAAGGTCCTCACCCTCACGCCGCTCAACTTCGGCATGGCCGGCGGCAGCGTCACGTCCAACATCCGCCTCGATGGCCGCAACAACACCATCGATGCGCAAATGCGGGCCGCCGCGCGCCACCTGAAAATCAAGCAGTTGTTCCCCAAGCTGGAATCGATGCAGGCCAGCGTGGGCGAAGTCAATGCCGACGTGGCGCTGGCCGGCAAGGGCAATTCGGTATCGACCATGCTGGCCACGTCCAACGGCGAATTGGGCGCCACCGTCAGCGACGGCACCGTCAGCAAATTCATCCTCGAGGCGGCAGGCCTCAACGTGGCCAACCTGGTGTTCGTCAAACTGTTCGGCGACAAGCAGGTGCAGCTCAATTGCGGCGCCGGCGACTTCGTGGTGGAACGCGGCAACGCGCAGATCCGCCGCTTCGTGGTGGACACCGACGAAGCCGTGATCCACGTCACCGGCAACGTCAACCTGGCCAGCGAGCAGCTCGACCTCGATGTCAAACCAGAGACCAAGGGCGCGCGCATCATCACGCTGCGCACGCCGCTGTACGCCAAGGGCACGTTCACCAATCCGAAAGTGGGTCCGCACGCGGGTCCGCTGGCATTGAAGGGCGGCGCTGCACTGGCGCTGGCGTCGGTGGTCAACCCGCTGGCCGCGCTGCTGCCGCTGGTGAACGTGAGCAAAGTGGAGCCGGTCGATTGCGCCGCCGCGCTGGCCGACGCCACGCGCACCCGCAACCTGGCCCAATCGCCGGGCGAAGTGCGCAAGCCACAAGCCAAGCCAGTGGTGCCCGACGCCCAGAACGTCAAGCCGGTACCCACGAAAAAATAAGCGTAAATACCCTGAGGCAACGTGTGTAATCTCCGTCTTACACAGCCTCAGGGGAAGCACCGATATCTAAGTAACAAGCCGCCCGGGATAATGTAACAAATAAACCAGTTACCCGGACCTACCATGCAAACCTCCCTCGCGCCAGTGCAGTTCAGCTCTGCCAGCAGTACCGCCGCACCGGCGTCGCCGCCCACGTCGAAAGCACTTTATTTGTTACTCGAACAGGGCGATCTGACGACTCATCGCGCCATCGCGCGCGGTTATCTCGAGCGCCACCTGCAGGCTGCACGCGCGCTGCACGACGATGTGCCGGGCGATATTGCGCTGCTGGGCGAGTGGATGCGCGAACGCAGCGTGGCCGTGGGCCAGCAGTACCGCGCCTATCTCGACGCCCGCCGCGAAGGTGCGCCGCGCCGCTACTTCGCCAGCAAATCGCAGGCGCTGTACTTCATCAAGGGCGTGGCGCCCACCAAGCTGGTGGACGGCGCCTGGCTGTACGCGCTGCTGGATAAATGGGACGACGCCGACTTCCGCCCGCTGATTCAAACCTACCTGGAAGAGCTGGGCGACGGCATCGCCGAGAAAAACCACGTGGTGCTGTACAAAAAACTGCTGGCCGGTCTCGAATGCGACAACTGGCGCGCGCTTGACGAAGACAAGTTCGTGCAGGGCGCCATCCAGCTGGCGCTGGCATACGACGCCGAACACTATCTGCCCGAAATCGTCGGCTACAACCTCGGTTACGAGCAGTTGCCTCTGCACCTGCTCATTTCGTCGTACGAACTCAATGAACTGGGCATCGACCCGTACTACTTCACGCTGCACATCACGGTCGATAATGCCGGCACCGGCCACGCCCACAAGGCGCTGCAGGGCGTGCAGCAGCTCATGGCGCGCTCGCCCGATCCCGAGGCGTTCTACCGCCGCATGCTCGATGGCTATCGCCTGAACGACCTTGGCGCCAGCACCACGTCGGTGATCGAAGAATTCAACCTGGAAGCGGAGCTGGTGCACATCATGCAGGAGAAGAGCGTGGTGGGCCAGAACATGCACTCCGATTACTGCCGCGTGGCCGGCCGCAGCATCAACGACTGGCTGGCCAACCCCGCGCAAATCCCGCACATGCTGCTGGAGCTGGAAAACGCCGGCTGGATCAAGCGCGGCGAACCGGCCGAAAACAGCCGCTTCTGGAAACTGATCCAGAGCGAGCGCGCCGAGATGTTCGGTGTGTTCAGCAGCTATGAACAACAGATCCTGCGCGACTGGATTGCCACGCCGCGCACGGCCGATGCGCAGGCTGCCCCGGTGGGCGGTGCGCGCGTCATCAGCTTCCGCGCCCGCCAGCGCGCGCTCGAAACCCTGGGCGCCGGTGCCGCCGTGCGCCCCAACGCCGGCAAGCCGCGCGGCGTGATCCGCCACCATCCCGCCCATGAAGCCGATGCCGACGCCGGCGATGGCGGCTCCGAACTGCGGCGACTGGAGCAGCAGCTGGCCGCCGCCGGCAGCAAGCCGGCCGCCATGGCTATGCTGATCGACCTGATGGCGCCTGCGCGCCATCACAGCGCTGCCGGCCTGATGGCCACCCGCGTATTCCGCCAGCTGCTGGCGTGAGCGCGGACATGAGCAACAGCGTAAATAACAGCAGCGGCCACCTGATCATCATTGGCGGCGGTGAAGACCGCACCGACGACAAAAACATCCTCACGCGCTTCGTCGACATGGCCGGCGGCCCCACCGGCCGCTTCGTCATCCTCACCACCGCCAGCCGCGTCCCGGACAAGGTGTGGGAAATGTACGACGCCGCGTTCGGCGACCTCGGCGTGGCGCAGCGGCAGCACCTGCACCTCGACTCGCGCGTGGACGCCAACAACCCCGAACTGGTGCAGGCCATCGAACAGGCCGACGGCATCTTCATGACCGGCGGCGACCAGAAGCGGCTGCTGGCCATTATCGGCGGCACCCTGGCCGATGAAGCGATCCACCGCGCGCTCACCGTGCGCGGGGCTGTCATCGCGGGCACCAGCGCGGGCGCTTCCGCCATGTCGGCGCACATGCTGGCCGACGGCAAAGCCGACCTGCATCCGGAAAAAGGCGCGGTGCACCTGGCGGCCGGACTGGGCCTGCTGCACCGCGTGGTGATCGACCAGCATTTTTCGCAGCGCCACCGGCTGGCGCGGCTGCTCACCGTTATCGCCGCCAACCCACACCTGCTCGGCATCGGCATCGATGAAGACACGGCGCTGGTGATCGCGTTTGGCGCAGACGCCGGCATCGAGGTAATCGGCGACGGCGCGGTCACCATCGTCGATGGCCGCGAGACCATCACCAACATCGCCGACCTGGCGCAGCACGCGTGCCCGGAACTGATCGACGTCCGCCTGCACCTGCTGCCTTCCGGCTCGCGCTACGCAGTGGACGCGATACCCGCACCGCTGCAGCACTTTATGCATATTGTCACCCAGAGGATTACCCTGTCATGAACATCATCGAACAACGCGTGCTGCGCGGCCCCAACCTGTACAGCAGCGCGCCATGCCTGCTCTCCGTGATCGACCTGGCCGAGCTGCAGGGCGTGAGCACCAGCGCCCTGCCCCACTTTAATGACGCCCTGCTGGCACTGATCCCGAGCCTGGCGCAGCACTACTCTCCGCCCGGCAAGCCGGGCGGCTTCGTGCAACGGCTGCAAACCGGCACCTACATGGCGCGCGTGGTGGAACACGTGGCGCTGGAACTGCAAACCCTGGCCGGCGCGCCGGTGGGCTTTGGCCGCTCGGCGCCGGTGGATAATCAACCGGGCCGGTATCGCGTGATCTGCGGCTACCAGTTCGAACAGGTGGCGCAGGAAGCGTTTGCGCTGGCACTGGAACTGGTGACAGCAGTGGCCCGCAACCAGCCGTTCGAACTCGATGAAGCGCTGGACGAACTGCGCGACCATGCAGCGCGGCGCGCCATCGGCACGAGCACGGCCGCCGTGATCGACGCCGCCACCCGGCGCGGCATCCCGAGCCTGCGCCTGACCGAGGAAGCGAACCTGTTCCAGCTGGGCTGGGGCGCGCGCCAGAAGCGGCTGCAGGCCACCGTCACCGGCAATACGTCGCTGGTGGCCGCCAATATCGCCAGCGACAAGCAGCTGACCAAGACCCTGCTGGCCAACGCCGGCGTGCCGGTGCCAAGCGGCCGCCTGGTGACCGATACCGAGCAGGCGCACCGCGCGGCGCGCCGCATCGGCGTGCCGGTCACCATCAAGCCGCTTGACGCCAACCAGGGCAAGGGCGTGACCACCGTGTGCGTCACCCCGGAACAGATCGACGCCGCATTCGAACATGCGCGCGGCTACAGCCGCCGCGTGATCGTGGAAAAATACCTGGAAGGTCACGACTACCGCGTGCTGGTTACCGGCGACAAGGTGGCTGCCGCCTCGCGCCGCCGCCCGCCCGAAGTGACCGGCGACGGCGTACGCACCATCGCCGAGCTGGTGGCGCATGAAAACCTCGATCCCGCGCGCGGCGACGGCCACACCAACATCCTCACCAAAATACGGCTCGACCAGATCGCGACAGACATCGTGCGCAAGCAGGGCTTCGAATTCGACAGCGTGCCTCCAAGCGGCACCGTCGTTGCGCTGCGCGGCAACGCCAACCTGTCCACTGGCGGCACCGCCGAAGACGCGACCGACCAGCTGCACCCGCACACGCGCGAGATCTGCATCCGCGCCGCGCGCACCATCGGCCTCGATGTGGCGGGCATCGACATCATTTGCCGCGACATCGGCGTGCCGCTCGACGAGCAGGATGGCGGCATCATCGAAGTAAACGCCGCACCGGGCATCCGCATGCACCAGTTTCCGAGCAGCGGCCAGCCGCGCGATGCCGGCGACGCCATCGTGGAAGCCATGTACGGCAAGGGCAACGGCCGCATTCCGGTAGTGGCTGTCACCGGCACCAACGGCAAAACCACCACGGCTATGCTGCTGGCGCACGCGGGACGGCTGGCACACAAGGGCACCGGCGTAACCACCACCGAGGGGGTGTTCATCAATGGCGTGAAAGTCGATGCGGGCGACTGCTCCGGCTACTGGTCCGCGCGCAAGGTGCTCACTTCTCCCGACGTCGATTTCGCGGTGCTGGAAACGGCGCGCGGCGGCATCCTGAAACGCGGCCTGGCATTCGACCGCTGCGACGTGGGCGTGGTGCTCAATGTGAGCGCCGACCACCTGGGCATGGACGGCGTGGAAACGCTGGCCGACCTGGCGGAAGTGAAAGCCGTGGTGGCGCGCACCGCCAGCCGCGCCGTGGTCCTGAATGCCGAAGACCCGTATTGCGTGCGCATGGCGTCGCAGGTGGAGGAAGGCGTGGAAGTGCTGTACTTCTCGCTCGACCCCGAACACCCGGTGCTGCTCACGCACCTGGACCAGCGCGGCCGCGCCGCGTGGCTGCAGGACGGCGCGCTGGTGGTTGCCAACGGTGCCGACCGCGAAGCGCTGATCAGCGCCGCTGCCATGCCAATTTCGGTGCAGGGCCATGCCATGTTCAATATCGCCAATGCGCTGGCCGCCACCGCGGCGCTCATGGCCAGCGATTTCAGCCTGCGCCAGATCGCGTCGGCGTTGTCCACGTTTGTCTCCGACAGCCATAACAATCCGCTGCGGTCCAACATTTACAGCATCGGCCAGGCCACGCTGGTGGTCGATTACGCCCACAACGCGGCCGCGTACCGCGCGCTGGGCCGCATGGCCCGCTCGCTGGCAACCGGCAAGGTAATCGGGGTGGTGACAGCGCCCGGCGACCGCCGCGACGCCGACCTGCGCGATGTGGGCCGCGCCCTGGCAGTGGACTTCTCCGAATTGATCGTGTACCAGTCCAATCCGCGCGGCCGCGCCGACGGCCAGACCGGCGCGCTGATCGTGGAAGGCGTTCGCCAGCAACTGAACCGCGACGGCACCGCCATGCAGATCGACGACGTGCACCAGGCGCTGGCCGTGGCGATAGCCAAATGCCAGCCGGGCGATGTGCTGGTATTTTCATCGCCGGCCACGCCGCATGTACTGGTGGAAGCGCTGCGGCCGTACTATCCCGAAAACGCCGCAACCATCGCTGCCGATCTGAAGACCACGCACAACGCCTGCCTCGACTCGTAATCAGCGTGCCCGATACAGGCGCACGCCGAACACCGGGCCGGCCGTATGGCCAGGTTCCGGTTCGAAGCGCACGACCAGCGCCTGCTTGCCCCGGGTAAGTTCCGGCGGCACCGGGTAATCCTCGTCGAAGAACTGGCCGGGATAGGCAGCGGACAGCTTGACGCGGGCGATGCGCACACCATCGACCAGGATGGTAAAGTCGCGGTTGCGTTCCTCGCCCCAGTAACTGGCCTGCAGCACCAGCGGACCGTCGGCCGACTTCAGGCGGAAGCTGAAAAAGCCGCCCGTGCGGGCGTCGCGGCCCATGCGCCCCCGGTACGACACCGGGTACGAAATGTCCGATTGCAGGTCGTGGTCGCGCTCGGGCTGCATTTCGCCCAGGTGCATCACGTCTACCGAGCGCGCCGCCAGCTCCTTCAAGCGCGCCTCCTCTTTGCGGAACGCTGCTTCCGACGCCGCCCATTGCGGCTCCGTGTACGCATTGAAGTAGACTGCGGCGCGCCGTTCGTATTGCGAAAAAAACGGTTTGAACGTCATGTCGCCCGGCCGGCCGCTGCCCATGCTGCGGTAGACGGCCTGGCGCCGGTCCACGGTGGCAAAGCTGCGCACGATATCGGCGCCCACCAGCGCCGGCGCCAGGCCGTCGAACGGCTGGTTGGACGGTCCCAGGTCGGCCGCCAGCACCATCGGTCCGCGCACCAGCGCCTGCACTTGCTCATTGCCGGCCACCCCTTCCAGGCGCAAATCGAGCGGCAGTGACAGCCGCACCCGGTCGCCGGCGCGCCAGCGGCGCCGCAGCAGCAGGTAGCCGCTGGCGCGCGCTGACTGCTGCGGCTGGCCGTTGACCAGCAACGTATGGCTGGCCGCCCAGGCGGGCAGGCGCAGCGCCAGCGTGTAATCTCCGGCTTTCTTCATATCGGTGATGGCGATATCGATGTCGCCCTCGAACGGGTAGCGCGTGGTCATGGCGATGGTGGCCGCCGCGTGCTGCCATTGCACGGTGGACGCGATGTACAGGTTGACGAACAGCGTGTCACCGTTTTCCCAGTAGATCGAATCGCCATGCTTGGCGTGGCTCTCCATGCCGGACAATACGCAGCACCAGAAATCGTTTTCCTCGCTCGAATATTCGCGCGCCACGCCGGACATCAGCGGCGTCATGTACGTAAACATGCCGGTGCGCGGATTCTGGTGCGCCAGGATGTGATTGAGGTGAGTGCGTTCGTAATAATCGAAGTACGCGGCATGCGGCGCCCAGCCATACAGCTGGCGCGTCATCTTGAGCATGTTGTAGCTGCAGCAGGCCTCGCAGGTTTGCTCGGTGATGTGATTGGCGATGGTGTCGGGCGCGGAAAAATATTCGCGGTCGCCGTGGCCGCCGATCACGTAGCTGTGGTGCTGCGTTACGCGCTGCCAGAAAAACCGCGTGGTCTCGGCGTAACCGGGATTGGGGTCCACTTCGTGCAGGCGCGCCAGTCCCAGCAACTTGGGGATCTGGGTGTTGGCGTGCAGGTTGGCCAGTTCATCGCGCCCGTGCGCCAGCGGTTCCAGCACCTTTCTGTGATACAGGCGGTGGGCCAGCGCCAGCCAGCGGCGGTCGCCGGTGCGCGCATACAGTTCGGCAAAGCTTTCGTTGATACCGCCATGTTCGCACGCGAGCACCTGCTGCAGTTGCGCGTCGTCCAGCGCGGCGCACACGGTGGCAACGTAGCCGGCCAGTCCCACCGCCACCTGCAGCGCCTCGGCATTGCCGGCGTAGGCATGGGCGTCGAACAGGCCGGCGAACACCTTGTGCCAGTTATACAGCGGCACCCAGCAGCCATTGAGGTCGAAACCAGCCGAGCGGATCTCGCCGCGCATGATCTCGGGGAAGATCTCCTTGCCGTCGACGACCGTGCCGTCCTGGCGCTTGCGCATGAAGCCGGCGATGTAGCCGTCGCCGTGCGCACGCTGCACGCGCGCCAGTTCCGCCACGATGTAATCGATGCGCGGCTTGAGCGCCGGCTGCCCGGTTTGCGCATGCATCAGCGCCAGTGCGGACAGGTAGTGGCCCAGTCCTTCGCCAGCGATGGTGTCCGATTCCCAGCCGCCGTAGATGGCGCCCTTGACGGGCAGTCCGGCAAACTTGTGATAATTATGCAGGAAGCGGTCGGCGGACAGGCGCAGCAAGTACGCCTGGTTGGCCTGCACCGCATCGGCGTACACGGACGGCAGCAGTCGCACCGCCGCCAGCGGCACGGCCCGCGCCGAAGCGGGAATCGCCACCGCTTGCGTGGCGCCGGCGCCATGCCCCTCGAAGGCGCCGGCCCTGCTATCCCATCCCGTCAGCCCGATGCTGGCGGCGCCTTTTAACAGCAGGCGGCGATGATGGAACGGATCGAATGCGGGCATGGCTGGTCCTCGAACTGGGAATCAGCCGTTAATGTACCTGCTGCGCCGGCAGTCGTCTTGCATCGGCCGCTCGCAAAGCATGACGAAATCGGCACAATGCGATGTGGCGGTTCGGCTAGTTTTTGTATTCGTCGGACGTCAGGCCATACTTTTGCATCTTGTAGTACAGCGTCTGTTTTGGCACGCCCAGCGCCAGGCTCACTTCCGTGACACTGCCGCCGGCCTTGCGCAGCTCCTGTTCGATCACGGCCCGTTCGAACCCGCCCACCTGGTCGGCCAGCGGCACCGGCGCCATGCTTTTGGCGGACAACAGCCCGTCCGACCCGGACGACAGCCCCAGAGCAAACCGCTCGGCGATGTTGCGCAGCTCGCGCACATTGCCGGGCCAGTCGTGCGCCATCAGCGCCTGCATCAACGGTCCCGGTACCGGTGGCGCCGGGCGCTTGTAGCGGGCCGCTGCGCCAAGCAGGAAGTGCTCGAACAGCAGCGGGATGTCTTCGCGCCGCTCGCGCAGCGGCGGCAGGTGCAGCACGATCAGGTTCAGGCGGTAGTACAAGTCGCTGCGGAACTTCTGCTGGTCGGACCATTCTTTCAGGTCCACCTTGGACGCGGCGATCACGCGCAGATCGACTGCTACCTGCGTGTTGGACCCCAGCCGTTCAACGTATCGCTCCTGCAGCACGCGCAGCATTTTGACCTGCAACGTCATGGGCAGGCTCTCGATCTCGTCGAGGAACAGCGAGCCGCCGTCCGCATGTTCGATCTTGCCCACCTGGCGCTTGGCGGCACCGGTAAAGGACCCCTGCTCGTGGCCGAACACTTCGCTCTCGAAGATATTCTCGGGAATGGCGCCGCAATTGAGGGCCACAAAATGCTTGTTCTGGCGACTGCTGTACTGGTGCAGGCAGCGCGCCACCATCTCCTTGCCGGTGCCAGTTTCGCCGTAGATCAGCACGTCGGCCGGTTGATCCGCCAGGTCGAGAATGAGCCGGCGCAGGTCGCGCATGGCCGGCGAATCGCCGAGCAAGGTGGCTTCGATGCCTTCGCCATGCTCGATGCGATGGCGCAGCGCCGCCACTTCCAGCGTCAGGCGCCGCGTTTCCAGCGCGCGCTGCACCACCTCGGTCAGCTGCTCCGACGAATACGGCTTGGCGATAAAGTCGTAGGCGCCGTCGCGCATCGCGTTCACCGCCATGTTGATGTCGCCGTGGCCCGTGACCAGGATCACTGGCAGTTGCGCATCGATCGCGTGCACGGCTGCCATCAGTTCCAGCCCGTTCATGCCGGGCAGGCGCACATCGGTGACGACCACGCCGGCAAAGCCGGGAGTCACGTGCGCGATTGCGCTTTCTGCAGCGTGGAAGTCGAGCACCTGCATGCCGGCCAGGTCCAGCGCCTGGGCGCTGCCGGCGCGCACGCTGGCGTCGTCTTCAATCAGTAATACCTTCATCGTGTCATGCATCTGCTGCATTCGCTATCTCCCGCTCCGCCAAAGGCAGTTCAATGATAAACCGGGCGCCGCCCGCCGCCGTGGATTCCACGCGCAGCAAGCCGCCGAATTCGCGCACGATCTGCTCCGAGATCGCCAGCCCCAGGCCCAGGCCCTGCCCTTGCGGTTTTGTCGTAAAAAATGGTTCGAACAGGTGCGCGCGTACCTCTTGCGCGATACCGGGGCCGCTGTCGGCCACCCCGATCATCACGCGGTCGGCCGTGCGCTCCACGCTCACGGTCAGTTGCCGCACCTCGCTGTCCTGCATCGCATCGAGCGCGTTGGTAAACAGGTTGACCAGCACCTGTTCCAGCCGGTTGCCGTCGCACAGCGCGTGCACGTCGTGGTCGCGCATCGACATGCGGAAGTTGATCCGCTCCTGCTCTACGCGCCGCTCCACCAGGAACAGCGCCCCCGTGATGGCGGCAGCCACCGGCACCGCCTGCAGGCTGGCGTCGGCCTTGCGCGCGAACTGGCGCAGCTGGCCGGTGATGGTACCCATGCGCGCCACCAGTTGCGAAATGGTGACCAGGTTGGCGCTGGCCTCGGGCAGCCGGCCGCGATCGATCAGCACGCGCGCATTGTCGGCCATGGTGCGTAGCGCCGTCAAAGGCTGGTTCAGCTCATGCGTCATCCCGGCCGACATCTGGCCCAGTACCGCCATCTTGGCGGCCTGGATCAATTCGCTCTGGGCCTGGCGCAGCTGCTGCTCGGCCTTGCGCCGCACCTGGTTTTCGTCGCTGAGGTTTTGCGTCATCTGCTGCAGGCTGGCCGTGCGGTCGGCAACCATGGTTTCCAGGTGGTCGTAGGCGCGCTGCAAATCCTCGCGCGCGCGCAACCGCTGGCGCCCCAGGCGGCGACGCTGGCGCGTGTACAGCACCAGCATCGCCAGCAATGCCTGTAGCAGGCACGCGAACACGAAGGCACTGCGGGCGCTGGCCTCGGCCGGTCCCAGGTCGGAAAAGTACACGAACTGCCACGGGCGCGCGCCGAGTTGCAGTGATTGACGGAGCATCCGCCCCGAGCCGCCCACGCCGGGCGCGGCGATGATGCTGGCGTTGGCGTCGAGCCGCTGCACTTCGCGGTAACCGATCGGCCCCAGCGAGTGCGAGTAAAACTGGCGCGACAGCTCCAGCTCCTGCTGCACGGCCGGCGCCAGCGGCGCCAGGGTGTGGTACTTCCATTCGGGGGCGGAGCTGAGGATGGCCACACCGTTGGCGTCGGCCAGCAGCACCCGATCCTTGCCCTGCACCCAGGATTTTTCCAGCTTCTCGATGTTCACCTTGAGCGCGGCCACGCCCAGCATACGGCCGTTGCGATAAATGCCGTGGGCGAAAAAGTAGCCGGGTTCGCGGCTGGTGGTGCCCACGCCATAAAAGCCGCCCGGTTTGCCGTCGAGCGCATCGCGCACATACGGGCGAAAGGAGACCTTGTCGCCGACAAAGCTGTCTGGCGCGCGCCAGTTGCTGGCGGCCTGCGTGATGCCCTGCAGGTTGACGATATAGATGGTGGTGGCGCGCGAGAGTTTGTTCACGCTTTCCAGATAGCCGTTCACTTCGCGCCGCAGCGCGGGATCGTCCTGGCGTTCAAGCAGCGCGATCACGTCCTTGTTCAGTTCCAGCGTGCCAGGCAGGAAGTCGTACTTCGACAGCAGGTTTTCCAGCCCCAGCGCATAGCCGTGCAGGCGCTGGGCGCCCGCTTCGCGCAGCCGTTCGATGGCGGCGTTTTCGGCCCAGCGCCCGGCCAGCGTGGCCAACGCCAGGCCGGCCGCCAGCAGCAGTACCCAGGGCAGCCAGCGCAGACGGTGTGCCTGCGGACGCGCAGGGACGGAACTTTGCCGCAAAGGCAAGTCCGTCTGCGATGGTGCTGCCGCCATGGTGGTCCCGTTAAACTATGTGAAGACCGCTATTAAAACACATGGCGCACGCCGAGATTGAAGCCGCTGGTGCCGGAACCGTTGTCGGTGGCGTTCCCAACGTGGAATACGGCGCCATTGCGGTTGCTGATATGGCCATAGGCGGTGTACACGTCGGTGCGGCGCGACAGGTTGTGGGTGTAGCCGATGGCCAGCTGGCGCGCATCCTGGTCGAGGCTCGAGCCGTCGCGGTGGAAGATGGCCGATGCCAGCCACTTGCCGTTGCCCACGGCGTAGCTGGCGCCGATCAGCGCATCGTTGCTGTCGCGGCGCAGCACGTCCTGGTTGTGCGACAGCGAGACATGCGCGGTGACGGCGCCCACGCGGTAGCGCGCGGCCAGCATGGTGGAGCGGCTGCGCGCGGTGGCGGCCGCGTTGTCGCGCTGGTGGTGGACCAGCACCACGCACAAAGGCAGTTCGTCCGGACCCGTGTAGCCGACCGATGCGCCGATGGTGCGGCTTTTGTCCGTATCGCCGGGCACTTCGCCAAAGCCATACAGCACATCGGCGGCAAAGCCGTTGACGCGCGGGGTGATGTACTCGACCGAATTGTCCACGCGCGACGTGGTGGCCACCATGTTCATGGCATTGCCGGCCAGGCCCACCACGAACGGGTCGGCGATATCGCGCACGGCCTTGTAGTACGGCGAGTACTGACGGCCGGCGCTGATCGCGCCAAACCTGGTGCTGGTCAGCGCCACGTAGGCCTGGCGGCCGAACAGCAGCCCGCCTTGCCCGGCCGTGCCGGTATCGATGTTGTAGCCGTTTTCCAGCACGAACGATGCGCTCACGCCGCCGCCCAGGTCTTCCTTGCCTTTGAAGCCGAGGCGCGAGGCCGAGGCCACGCCGCTGCCCAGCGCCTGCACATTGCCGGCCGCGCCGCCGCGTTCCGCGACCAGGCCGGCGTCCGCCACGCCGTAGATGGTGACGGACGATTGCGCGTACGCCGTGGATGATGCCACTGCGGCTGCCACTGCCAGCAGCGCAGCGATGGTGATTTGTTGTTTCATGGTGTCTCCGGTGGTTTTAATTTTTAGGGTCATGCTGCGTGCTTGAGCGCCGCGTCCTGCTCCGGGCGCTCTTCATCGAGCGCACCTTCCCACTTGGCGACGACGGCGGTGGCCACTGCGTTGCCCACCGCGTTGGTGGCCGAACGGCCCATGTCGAGGAACTGGTCGATCCCCATCAGCAGCAGCAAGCCCGCTTCCGGGATGTTGAACTGATTGAGGGTGGCGGCGATCACCACGAGCGACGCGCGCGGTACGCCTGCGATGCCTTTCGAGGTAATCATCAGCACCAGCAGCATGGTGATCTGGGTGCCCAGCGACATGTCGATGCCGTACGCCTGGGTGATGAACAGCACGGCGAAGGTGCAGTACATCATCGAGCCATCGAGGTTGAACGAATACCCCATCGGCATGACGAAGCTGTAGATCTTGCGGTGCACGCCGAACTGTTCGAGCGCGGTCAGCATCTTCGGATACGCCGCTTCCGAACTGGCTGTGGAAAACGCCAGCAGGAACGGTTCGCGGATCAGCACCAGCAGGCGGAAAATGCGCTTGCCGATGAACGCGTAGCCACCGAGGACCAGCAGCGCCCACAGGCAGAACAGGCCCAGATAGAAGCCACCCATGAATTTGGCGAACGTGACGAGGATACCGAGACCATTGGTGGTGACCACCGACGCCATCGCTGCAAACACGGCCAGCGGGGCCAGGTTCATGATGGTGCCGGTAATGCGCAGCATGACCTGCGCCAGCTGGTCGATGGCGGATGTGAGCTTGGCCGCCGATTCACCGAGCGCGCTCAGGGCGCTGCCGAAGAACAGCGCGAATACCAGCACTTGCAGGATCTCGTTGTTGGCCATCGCTTCGATGGGCGACTTCGGCACCAGGTGGCTGACGAAATCCTTGAGCGTGAACGCGGCGGTTTTCAGACCCGTGGTGGCATCCACCGGTGGCAGCGGGAAACCGAGGTGGGTGCCAAGCTGCAGGAAGTTCGACAGCGCCATGCCCAGCGTGAGCGACAGCAGCGACGCGATGATGAACCAGCCCATGGCCTTGATGCCGATGCGGCTCGCAGCCTTGCCGTCGCCCAGGTGGGCAATGCCCACCGTGAGCGTGGAAAACACCAGCAGCGCGATCACCATTTTAATCAGCCGCAGGAAGACGTCGGTGACGATGGAGATGTGGGCGGCGATATCGGCGCTCAGTTTTTTATCGGTAAACGATTCGTGGCAACCGTAACCCACTGCCACTCCGAGCACCATCGCGATCAGGATATACAGCGTTAATGGGCGTTTCTTTTTCATGTGTTCCTCCAAGTATTAGTCCCCGGGTCGTTGCCGCGAGGTACGGAGGAATAGCAATGGTTATGCCAGCTATCAGCGCAGCGTATGAGCATGCCAAGTCATTGAATTCAAAGGTAATTCACCAGAGAAACGTTGACAAATCCGTAGAATCGACGCGGATATCGAGACGTGCACCGAGCACCGATTATGGATAATTGGAGCGCGCGTTCAACCGGCCACCGGCGCCGGCGGCGCGCAGGTATAATCGGCGCCCCGCATTCACCGCCTCGATAACGCCCATCACCATGAGAACAGTGCTTCATCCCGCGCGCGCGGTGGCCCTGGCGTTCCTCGCCGCGATCGCCCTCGGCATGCTGCTCCTGATGCTGCCCGCCGCGCGTGCCGGCGCCAGCGCATGGTCCGACGGCGCACCGGCACTGGTGGCGTTCTTTACGTCGGTGTCCGCCGTGTGCGTGACCGGGCTGGTGACGGTGGATACCGGCACCTACTGGTCCGGCTTCGGCCAGGCCGTCATCATGTTCCTGTTCCAGTGCGGCGGCTTCGGCATGATGACGGCAGCCACCCTTCTGGGGTTATTGGTGAACGGCTCGCCGCGCCTGCGCACGCGCCTGATGACGCAAATGGAAACCCGCACCCTGGGCCTGGGCGACGTGGGCGCGGTGGCGCGGCTGGTGCTCGTCGCCACGTTCGCATCCGAGCTGCTGGTGGCCGGCGCCCTCACGCTGCGGCTGCACTTCGGTCACAACCTGGCCTGGGGCGATGCCGCATGGAGCGGGCTGTTTCACGCGGTATCTGCATTCAGCAATGCCGGTTTTTCGATCCATGCCGACAGCATGGTGCGCTACGCCGGCGACGCCCTGATCCTGCTGCCGCTGATGCTGGCGATCGTGGTGGGCGGCGTAGGCTTCCCGGTGCTGCACGATTTACGTACCCGCTGGCGCGACCCCCGCCACTGGTCGCTGCACACCAAGCTCACCCTGGCCGGCACCGCGCTGCTGCTGGTCGGCGGCCTGGTGGCGCTGCTGCTGGCCGAGTGGCACAATCCGCGCACATTGGGCGCGCTGCCGTTCTCCGACAAGCTGCTGGGCGCGTCGTTCATGTCGGTGGCGTCGCGCACGGCCGGCTTCAACGCCGTCGATATCGCCGCGCTCACGCAGGAGTCGCTGGCGCTGCACTATTTTTTGATGTTCATCGGCGGCGGCAGCGCCGGCACGGCGGGCGGCGTGAAGGTGGGCACGGTGGCCATCCTGGCACTGCTGGTGATCGCCGAAGTGCGCGGCCATGCCGATACCGAAGCGTTCGGGCGCCGCATCGGCGTGTCGGCGCAGCGCCAGGCCATGACGGTGATCAGCCTCGGTAGCGCCACCGTGGTGCTGGGCACCATGGCGCTGCTGGCGGTGACCGATTTTCCGACCGATCAGATCATTTTCGAGGTAATCTCGGCCTTCGGCAGCACGGGCCTGAGCACCGGCATCACGCCGCACCTGCCGCCGGCCGGCCAGTTGACGCTGGCGGTGCTGATGTTCCTGGGCCGGGTGGGCACCATCACGCTGGCCGCGTCGCTGGTACTGGGCGAGCGCCGCATGCCATATCGTTACGCAGAGGAGCATCCAATTGTTGGGTAAATTATTTTCAGAGCAGTTCTCGTTTTCCAGCGGCGACAGCGTGGTGGTCATCGGCCTGGGACGCTTTGGCGGCTCGGTGGCCGAATCGCTGATGCGCATGGGGCACGACGTGATGGGCATCGACCGCGACGCCGACCTGGTGCAGCTGTGGGCGCACAAGCTCACCCACGCCGTGCAGGCCGATACCACCAACGAAAGCGTGATGCGGCAGCTGGGCGTGGGCGATTTTGCCCATGCCATCGTGGGCATCGGCGCCGACCTTGCATCGAGCCTGATGTCTCTGATGGTGCTGACGGAACTGGGCATCAAGGATATCTGGGTGAAGGCGCTCACGCCCGAACACGGCCAGATCGCCCAGCGCATCGGCGCGCACCACGTGGTGTACCCGGAAGTGGACATGGGCGAGCGCGTGGCGCACCTGATCACGGGCCGCATGATGGATTTTATTGAATTCGACGACGGCTTCGCCATCGCCAAACTGAAGGCGCCGGCCCTCACACACGATAAAACCCTGGCCGAAGCGCATGTGCGTGAGCGCTTCGGCGTGACGGTGGTGGGCGTGAAACGCACCAGCGAAGACTTCCAGCACGCGCTGCCCGAGACCATGGTGCGCGCCGGCGACATCCTGGTGGTATCGGGCGCCACCCACAAGATCGAGGCGTTCGCCAGCAGCAAGCAAAAATAGCTTAGCTGATCCGGGCCCGTTCCAGCAATTCCAGCATCGCCGCGCCGATCTCCTGGCCGTGGGTTTCGATGGCGAAGTGACCGCTGTCGACAAAGCGTACTTCCGCGTTCGGGTTATCACGTTTGAACGCTTCGGCGCCGGCCGGGACGAAGAACGGATCGTTGCGGCCCCAGATCGCGAGCAGCGGCGGTTGCTGGCGGCGGAAGAATTCGTGCAGTTGCGCGTACTGTTTGATGTTGGCGCCATAGTCGAGCAGCAGGTCCATCTGCACTTCCACGCCGATGCGCTCGATGGCGGCAAAGGCCAGCTGCCAGGTTTCGGGCGCGATCACTGACGTATCGCTCACGCCTTCCGTGTACTGCCATTTGGTCATGTCCAGCGTATTGAAGCGGCGCAGCGCCTCGCGGTTTTCCGCCGTGGGGTCGGCCCATGCGCGGCGCATGTCGGCCCATCCGGCACTCAAGCCCTCTTCATAGGCGTTGCCGTTCTGGCTGACGATGGCGGTGATCTTTTGCGGGTTGTTGACGGCAAGGCGCCAGCCCACCGGCGCGCCGTAATCGAATACATACATCGCATAGCGTTCGATCCCCTTGGCGACGGTGAAGGCGTCGATCACCGATGCCAGCCTGTCGAACGTGTAGTCGAACGCCACGCCAGGCAGCACGCTGGTCTGGCCGAACCCCGGCAGATCGGGCGCGATCACATGGTATTTTTGCGCCAGTTGCGGAATCAGGTCGCGGAACATGTACGACGACGCGCCAAAGCCGTGCAGCAGCAGGATGGTGGGCGCGTCGGCAGCACCGGCCTCGCGGTAGAACAGGCTGACGCCGTCGATATCGATGGTGTGATGATGGGTATGCATGACTTTATCCTCGAAGTTGAGTAACCTGTATAATTCAATTAAAGCGGTTATATGAGGCCAGTATGGTCGCGACAAAATAACCTGTCAAGAACATTTTTAAAGGTTACTCATGGAATACCGGACTATGGAGGCGCCATTGGTGGGCGACCACCTGGCGCTCGACATGCTCAACACCGAAGCGCGCGATGATGGCACCGCCATCGATTTCTGGACCAGCGCCGATGACGTCCTGGCGTGGCTGTCAAGGCAAAGCATCGCTGCCAAAGGCGTGGTGAATCATCAGGAATTGCTGGCGCAAGCACACGCGCTGCGCACGCTGGCGCGGCGCCTGATTGTGCGTCGCCAGGAAGGCAAGAGTGACACGGACGCGGACATCGCTGGCCTGAACCGCTACCTGCACGCATCCGTCAGCGCGCCGCACCTCGAGCGCGACGATGAAGGGCAACTGAAACTGACGCGCACCGCAAGCGGCGCGACGGTCGCAGCGTTACTGGGTCCACTGGCCGAAGCAGTGGCGCAGCTGCTGGTGGAGGGAGATTTCGCACTGGTGCGCCAATGCGAACACCCGGACTGCATCCTGTGGTTTTACGACCGCACCAAGTCGCACAAGCGCCGCTGGTGCAGCATGGCGGTGTGCGGCAATCGCTACAAGGCGGCGCAGTTCAGGCAACGCGCCAGTCGGTAAGACTGGTCGATGGCAATCAGCCCTCGCCGCTGAACATTTCCAGTTCCTTGATGCGGGTTGCGGCGCGATTCTGCATACAACCCAGGTACATCACGGTGCGGATGGTGCCGTCCGCATGCTGTTCGTAGACGGCTTTGCAATCGGCTTCGCGGAATTTTATCCACGCGCGCTGCGCCGCCACGAACTGCACCCGCACCTTGGGTGCGGCAACGGTTTTGAGTACGCGCTGGTACACCTGGTTGAGGTTTGCTTCCACCGCCTTCTGCTCGCGCGCCGCGCACGCGTTGAGGTCGGGCGTGGTGACGGCGTTCTCGCAGTCTAGGGCAAAGCTGCTGGCAGAGCACAGCAGCAGGGACAAGGTAAGTGCAGGGGTGGCGAAGCGCATGCGTGTCCTTAAATCGGGTCGAACATCTCCTGGTCAATATAGCACCAGCCCCAGGTATCGCCGCGCTCTTTTGAACGCATGATGGCGTGGCCGGTCGCTTCGAAATGCTTGGTGGCGTGCTTGTTCTTCGACTGGTCGCAGCAGCCCACGTGGCCGCAGCCCAGGCACACGCGCAAGTGCACCCAGGTGTCGCCGGTCTTCATGCATTCTTCGCAGCCGCTGGTGTTGGCGGCGTGGGTGTGGATCTGGTTGAAATGTCGGCATCCGTCGGTCATGGCATCCTCCTGGTTGAACCAGCAGTGTAGCGCAGCGATGCCGCGCGCGCCCCTGCCCTATGGCCGGGCTGCGTCGAACGCGCCCAGGTCCGGCGCCTTGCCGCCAAACGGCAGACCCACATCGACGCCCTTGCCGATCAAATCGCTGCCCGCGCGCAAATGGAATGCGCGCAGCACCGGCAGGCTGCCGTCGGCCTGGCGCGGCGCATCCCAGCCGGTGGCGGCCACGTCGTCGAAATCGGCGTCGGTCACCTGCACCGGCAAGGTCCAGGAGTTGTAGGCCAGGTCCAGCCCTTCGGTATTGCGCGCCAGCGTGCCGCCGTAGGCGAGGTTGTTGCGCAGGTTGCCGAAATTGACGCGCGCGCCGTCGGGCGCAATGCCCAGCATGTCGTAGTTGTAGCCATTGTCGAACGCGGTATTGTTGAAGAAGTCCAGCGCCAGCGGATGGTGGTTGGCGTAGAAGCCGGCCGCCTTGTTGTTGAACGCCACCGAGAAGCGCACCGTGTGCTTGACGCCATTGGCCACGTACTTGCCGCCGTAGCCGCCAGCCTTGATGCCGTTGCCATTGCCGGCGGCCAGCGGCGTGGTGGTGCCGGGCAGGTAGCCGTGCGACCACGCCCACGAATGCTCGATGGTCACCGGCGAATACGCGTTGATCAGGTCGAAGCCGTCGTCGGTATTGGCCCAGGCGCGGCAACCGCGAAACACATTGCCCGGCTGGTTGGCCTTGACGTGGGCGCCGAAGCCGTCGGCGCTCTGGCCCGCGCCGTTGGACGTGTACGGATCGTAGTTGTGGTGCGAATCGCTGTTCAATACCAGGTTGTAGCTGCCGTTCTGGATGAACAGGCCTGGCCCCATATTGTGGTGCAGGTCGAGCAGCTCGAAAATGTTATGGCTGCCGCTGTTCCACACGCCCCACGACTCGTGGTTGAGCCGGTTGTCGGGCTGCTGCGGCACGCCGGTGATCTCCAGCCCCTTCAGGTGCAGCCAGCTCCCCGTCACATTAAACCCCTTGACCCGGCAGTCGTCCTTCATGGCGGAGAAGTCGAGTACCGGCCGCTCGCCCGGATAATTCCAGTAGCGGATCGGCTGCCCTGCGCTGCCGCTTTTGTCGAGCGTGACGGCATTGACGGTCGCCGTGCGGCTGGCGCAGCTGTTCACGCCGGCCGTGAACACGTAGCGGCCGCCGCGCAGCAGCACGGTGTCGCCGGCGCCCGCCTGCGACTGCGCCTGCATCAGCGACGCCCACGGCGCCGCCTCGGTACCGGGATTGCTGTCGCTGCCGCCGGGGGCCACGTAGTATGTGGCGCTGAACGCCGGTGCGGCGGCCAGCGCCAGGATCATTGCAATGGTAAGCTTCATGGTCTGCGCATGGTTGTGGGCTGGCTGGCGCCAGCAGGTATACACTGCGCGTGTTTATAGCATCACTCCATCGCCATGTCCAATATCCGCACCATCGACCTCAATCTGCTCAAGGTGTTCGACGCCCTGCTCGACGAAGGCAGCGTCACCCGCGCGGCCGCGCGGCTGTCGCTCACCCAGCCCGCCGTCAGTGGCAGCCTCACGCGCCTGCGTGAAAGTTTCAACGATCCGCTGTTCGTGCGCACCCGGCGCGGCATCGTGCCCACCACCCATGCACTGGCACTGGCGGCCCAGGTCAAGCGGGTGCTGAGCGATGTGGAATGCATGCTGCAGCCGGCCAGCTTCGATCCGAAACAGGCCACGCTCACCATCTCCATTGCCGCCACCGACTACGCCCAGCGCGCCGTGCTGGTGCCGTTCCTGGCGGTGCTGCGTGAGCGCGCGCCCGGCATCCGCGTGTCGGTGTGGCCCGCCTACCCGGAGCTGGTGCACACCCAGCTCGAACGCGGCGAACTCGATCTGGCCCTGATGACGCCCGAGACCACGTCGCCCGACCTGCACACCCAGGTGCTGTTCGACGAACATTATGTGTGCGCGCTGCGCGAGGGTCACCCGTACGCCAGTTCCAGGCGGATGTCGCTGGCGCGCTTTTGCTCGCTCGACCACGCCATCGTCTCGTACAGCGGCGGCGCGTTTCGCGGCGCCACCGACGAAGCGCTGGCGCGGGTGGGCCGCACCCGGCGCGTGAGCCTGTCGGTGCCATGCTTCCTGGTGCTGCCTGAAATCCTGCGCACCAGCGATTTGATCGCGGTAGCGCCCAGCCGCCTGATCGCCGGCAGTCCGGGGCTGGTGGCCTTGACGCCGCCGGTGGACATCGCCGGTTTTACCAAGCTCGTTACCTGGCACGAGCGCACCCACAACGACCCCGCCCACGCCTGGGTGCGCGCCGTGCTGCTGGAAACCTGCGGCCGCTGATCCCCTGCCTTACCTTCCTGCCCATTGACAACATGGCACTTATGAACGAGAATGATTCGCATTTAGTGTCAGACTTATAAAAGGAAGTTGCATGGCCTCTAACTCCCGTCCTGCCGCTGCCGGCCCGGGCATCCGTTACCGTCTGGGCGTGCTGTCGCGCACCGTCGCCGCCATCGCCGGCGGTTACGGCGTGTCGGCGCTGGTGGCGTCCGCCCTCGCCCTGTGCCTGCCCACCACCCGCGCCGAAGCGGCCATGACCGGCACCCTCACCGCGTTTGTCGTCTATCCGGTTGCCGTGATGTGGGTGTTCGCGTGCGCCACCGCGCTGCGCGCCTGGACAGGCCTGGCGCTGGCGGCGCTGCTGCCCGGCGCCGTGGTACTGGCCATGGGCTACCTGGCGGGAGGCGCGGCATGAAGGAAGGATTCCGCCAGTCGATGGCGTGGCTGCACACCTGGACCGGCCTGCTCGCGGGCTGGATACTGTTCCTGGTGTTTTGCACCGGCACCGCGTCCTATTACAAGGACGAGATCACGCTGTGGATGAAGCCCGAAGTCCATCAGTCGATGGCGCACCAGGTGCCGCAGGCCCAGGCCACCGCCAGCGCAGTCGCCTTCCTGGAACAGCGCGCGCCCAGGAGCGACCGCTGGTTCATCACCCTGCCCAGCGAACGCGAGCCGACGCTGCGCGCCATGTGGGCGCCGCCGCCGGCTGACCCGGCCAAGCAAGGCGAAGCACGCCCGCGCCGCGCGCGCTTCGGCAACGCCACGCTCGATCCCTCCACCGGCCAAGAACAAAGCGCGGCGCGCGCCACGCGTGGCGGAGAATTCCTGTACCGCATGCACTTCGACCTGCACTATATGCCGGTGCTGTGGTCGCGCTGGATCGTGGGCATCTGCGCCATGTTCATGCTGGTGGCCATCCTGTCGGGCATCGTCACGCACAAGCGTATTTTCAAGGACTTCTTCACGTTCCGTCCCGCCAAGGGCCAGCGCTCGTGGCTGGACGCGCACAACGTCAGCGCCGTACTGGCGTTGCCCTACCACCTGATGATTACCTACACCGGCATCGTCACGCTGATGTTCATGTACATGCCGTGGGGCGTGAAGGCGGTGTACCAGGACGAGCGCGACAAGTTCTTCACCGAACTGCGGCAAACCGTGGAAACCGATGCCAGGGCCTCGCGCGTCCCGGCCTCGCTCACGCCGCTGCAACCGCTGCTGGCGCAAGCCACCGACGCGTGGGGCGAGGCGGGCGTCGGCCGCATCGTCATCAATCATCCGAAGCAGACCAATGCCAGCGTGGCGTTCTACCGTCGCGACAGCGGAGCGATTTCCACCGACCAGCCGTCGATGGTATTCAACGGCGTCACCGGCGCACTGATATCGCCGCCTGAACAGACGGCCGCACCGGCCGCGCAAACCCAGGGAGTAATGATCGGCCTGCACGCGGCGCGCTTCTCCAGCCCCGCACTGCGCGCGCTGTTCTTCGTCGCCGGCCTGGCCGGCTGCGCGATGGTCGGCACCGGCCTGATACTGTGGGCCGTCAAGGAACGCCAGAAGCACGCCAAGGTATTGGCCAAAGGTGGCCGCGTAAGCTTCGGCCTGCGCCTGGTCGATGGCCTGAACCTGGGCACGATTGCCGGCGTGCCGATCGCGCTGGCTTCCTACTTCTGGGCCAATCGCCTGCTGCCGGTGGAACTGGCCGACCGGCCGGCGATGGAAGCGGCGATGTTCTTCACCGGCTGGGGCATAGCCGCCGTGCTGGCGCTGGCCTGGCCCGCGCGCCGCATGTGGCAGGTGCTGCTGGGCGTGGGCGGCCTGATGTTTGCCGGCCTGCCGGTGCTCAATGCGTTCACCACCGATTCGCACCTCGGTTACAGCCTGGCGCATGGGCTGACGCAGATCGCCAGCTTCGATATCGTGGTGGTGCTGCTGGGTGCATTGCTGTTGTTCGCGGCGAAACGCATGGGCACTGCGCGCGGCAAGAACAAGCCAACGGCCCCCCATAAGACCACGGCGCCCAGGGAGTCCAGGGATTCCACTGCGCCGGAAACAGTGATGGCGACGGGAGGTGCGGCATGAGCGCACTGGCCAACGGTTTGCTGATCTACGCCGCGCTGGCGGCAGCGCTGGCCGGCTTTGCCGGTCTGAGTCTGGCAATGGACCGCCACTGGGAAGCGCTGCACGGGCGCGGCTCCTCGCCCGGCGCCAAAACCCGCTGGCTGCAGGGCGCCGGTTCCGCCGGCCTGCTGCTGTCGCTGGCGGCGTCGCTGGCGCTCAAGGGCGCCACGCAGGGATGGGTGATGTGGCTGGGCGCGCTGACCGCGGGCGCGGTGTGCGTGGTGCTCACGCTCACGTACCACGCGCCGCGCATCGTCCCGCTCGCACGGGCGGCCGGCGTCTCCGCCATCGTCGCCGCGCTGCTGGCGCTGGCGCTGTAACCGCGCAGCCAGTGGCTGCGCTATGCTTGCCGGGTAGGTTCAGCGCGTATATTTGTCGCGGATCTTCCTGAGCGTGCCATCCCTGCGCATGGCGCTCAGGGTCTGGTCGAACTCCGTCGCCACCGCTGGCGCCACGGTCTGGCGGTTGAACATCAGGTAGCTCTGGGTGGTCTCGATCGGCGGGCCCACCACCTTCGCCTTGTCCAGCGCATTCAGGCGCTTGAGCGTGGCCGCGCCCATCACCCGGCTGCTGACCAGCGCATCCATGCGCCCGGCCAGCAGCTTGCGAAAATTGGCCTCGTAGGTTTGCGCCACTTCCAGGCGGTGAAACACGCCGCGGCCGGCGGCAGCGTCGAAAATGGCGCCATACGACACCCGGTTCACCACGCCCAGCCGCACCTCGGCCAGTTCGCTCACACCACCATTGAACACCATGGCCGAACCGGCGCGCACGAAGATCACGAAATCCTGGGTGAGCAGCGGCTCGCGCGGAAACAGGTACTTCTCTTCGCGTTCGGGATTTTTCTTGGCCGTGAAAAAACCGTCGGCGCGCGGGGTATCGATCAGCGACAGGCTGCGCGCCAGCGGATAAAACTGCAGCTCGATGGGCTGGCCCATGCGCGAAAAAATCGTGTTCACCAGTTCGACCACCAGGCCGGACGGCGGCTGGCCCGGCAGGGCTTCCATATACGGCGGATAGTCGAAGCTGACCAGCACCAGCCGGCTGTTGGCAACCGGCTCCTGCGCCATGGCCGGTAGCAGAGCATTCGAACCAGAGCCGAGGAAGAGGATGAAGCCGCACAGCGTATTGGTGACTAACCGGTTCATCCCCTTACTCCTTCCCCGTACTACAACCTGCCGGCCAGGTCGGCCATCAAACGGACGATTTCATCGAAACTCACCGGCTTGGTCAGATGGTGGTCGAAGCCCGCCTCGCCGGATTTGAGGCGATCGGCATCGGTGCCCCACCCGGTAAGCGCCACCAGAAAGGCGCCGGCCACCGCCGGCCGCGCGCGCAGCTCGCGCGCCACGTCGTAGCCGTTCAAGCCGGGCAAACCGATGTCGAGGAATACCACCTGCGGCAGGAAGGTCTGGGCCCGGCTCACTGCATCGAGACCGTCGTGCACCGTGGCCACCGTGTGGCCCTTGATCTCGAACAGCGCCGCCAGCGTCTCGGCGGCATCCACGTTATCGTCCACCACCAGCACGCGCAGGCTGACATTGGACGCGGCATCCACCCGCGCCCGCATCGACGGCTGCGGCGACAACTCGGGCAGCAATGGTGGTGGCATCGACGGCGGCGGCACCGATGGCGCCATGGCCGGCAGGTGCAGGGTAAACGTGCTGCCCTGGCCCGCGCCGGCGCTGTGCGCGCTGACTTTGCCGCCATGCAGCTCGGTCAGGCGCCGCACCAGGTTCAGACCGATACCGAGGCCGCCCTGCGCCTGCGCTTCGCTGCCCGGCACCTGGGTAAACATGTCGAACACGCTGCCCAGCGCATCGGCGGGGATACCGATGCCGTTGTCGCTCACGCTCACCGTCAGCTCGCCATCGGTAACCGCTGCGCGCAGCTCGATGGCACCATGTTCGGGCGTGTACTTGGCAGCGTTGTTGAGCAGGTTGCCGATCACCTGGGCAATGCGCTGGGCGTCGAGCCACAGCGGCGGCGCCTGATCCGGCACCGACATCGTCAACCGGTGATGGCGCGCGTTGATCAGCGGCGTACTGAGTTCCACCGCGCTGCGCACCACGGCGCCCAGGTCGGCGGCGCCGAACGTCAGCACCTCCTTGCCGCGCGCGATGCGCGCCAGGTCCAGCAGGTCGTCCACCAGGTGCACCAGGTGCCCCACCTGGCGCTCCATCATGGCGCGGATACGTTCGATTTCATCCCGTGCCAGCTCCTGGGCGCGCATCATTTCCAGCCCGCTGCGGATCGGCGCCAGCGGGTTGCGCAACTCGTGCGCCAGCGTCACCAGAAATTCGCGCTGCGCCTGATTCGCTTGCGAAAGTTCGCCCGCCTTGCTGCGCAATTCGTATTCGCCGCTCTTCTGGTCCGTCACGTCGAGCGTGACGCCGTCGAAGTGCGCCACGCCGCCTTGCTCGTCGTGCTGCGACCAGGCGATCATGCGGATCCAGCGCGGCGTGGTCTGTCCCGGCGCCGGCGCCACGCGGAATTCCGCCTCGTAGCTCAGGCCCAGCACCATCGCCTGGTGAAATTCATCCTCCACCTGCGCGCGGTCTTCCGGGTGCACGCGCTGATAAAACTGCGGCACCGGCACCGGGCCGTCGGCCGCCAGTGCGAACTGCGAACGCAACTGCGCATTGGCCTGCATGGTGGCAAGCGGCGAATCGGCATACCACACGCCGATGCCGCTGGCGCGCGTGACGTTGGCAAAACGGTCCTGCAGCAAACGCCGCTCGTGGACGTCGATCACGGTGCCGATATAGCCGATCAGGGCGCCGTCGCGGTCGAAACGCGGCGCGCCGGCATCAATCGCCCAGCGATAGCGGCCGTGGCGGTCGCGCAGCCGGTAGTCGAGCGAAAACGGTTGATGCGCATCGCAGGCGGCGGTGTAGACCGCGCCCGCTTGCGCTGCGTCGTCGGGGTGGATCAGCTCCAGCCAGCCGCGCCCCAGGTCCTGTTCGGGCGTGCGGCCGGTGTAGTCGAACCAGCGCTGGCTCAGGAACGTGCACATATGGTGCTCGTCGGTGGTCCAGAACATGGCCGGCGACGCATTCACAAGCGAGCGGAAATATTCTTCGCGCTCGCGCAGCTCCAGCGTGGACTGCTGGCGCTCGCGCGCCAGCTCGATGTGGCTGCGCACGCGCGCCAGCAGCTCGTTGGCGGAAAACGGCTTGACCAGGTAATCGTCGGCGCCCGCTTCCAGGCCCTCGATGCGCGCTTCCTCGCCGGCGCGGGCCGACAGCAGAATGACCGGCACATGGCGGATGGCGTCTTCGGCGCGTATCGTCTTGAGCAGCGCAAAACCGTCCAGGCGCGGCATCATCACGTCGCTGAGCAGCAGGTCGGGCGGGTTGCGCCGCACCGCTTCGAGGGCGTCCTGGCCGTCGGCGCAGGTGTCCACCACGTATTCGCGCTCCAGCAGCGAGCGCACGTAACCGCGCATGTCCTGGTTGTCGTCGGCGATCAGGATGCGGGCGCGCGGCACTGCGGCAGCGGCTCTTCCCAACGCCACCGGCGCTACTGCGGCCATCGGACCGGCCAGCGCGGCCGGCGCCGGATCGTCGGGCAGCCAGCGCAGCGCTTCCTCGACAAACGCCGCTCCCATGCGGTCGCCGCTGGAACTGTCCGACCGCTGCACCACGTACTGCGGCGGCAGGTGGCTCGATCCGAACGGAATCTCTACCGTAAAAGTGGTGCCGACGCCAAGTTCGCTGGCGGCAGCAATGGTACCGCCGTGCAGGCGCACCAGCTCCTGGATCAGCGCCAGGCCGATGCCGGTGCCTTCGTAACTGCGCCCCTGCACGCCTTCCACCCGGTGGAAGCGGTCGAACACGCGCGGCAGTTCGGCCGGCGGAATGCCGGCGCCCGTATCGCGCACGGTGAGGCGCGCGCCGGCGGCGGTCTGATCGAGCTGCACCGCCACGCCGCCATGGAGGGTAAATTTGAAGGCGTTGGACAGCAGGTTGAACACCACCTTTTCCCACATATCCAAATCTACGAACACCGGTTCGGACAGCGCCGCCACCTGGACGCTGTAGGCCAGGCCCGCCTTGTCCATGGCCGCTTCGAACACGCTGGCCAGGTTGGCCGTCAGCTGCGCCAGGTCCACCGGGGCAAAGCGCGCCTGCACCCGGCCCGCCTCGATGCGCGAAAAGTCGAGCAGCGAATTGACCAGTTTTAACAGGCGCAGGGCGTTGCGGTTGGTGAGGTCGATACGCTCGCGCTGGCGCGGCGACAGCGCATCGACGGTGTCGGCCAGGGCATCTTCCAGCGGGCCGAGGATCAGGGTGAGCGGCGTGCGGAATTCGTGCGAGACATTGGAGAAGAACGCCGTCTTGGCCGCGTCGATTTCGGCCAGCGCGGCGGTGCGCTTCTGCTCCTGCTCGTAGGCCAGCACATTGCCGATGGCCGTGTTGAAGGCACCGCGCAGCAGTTCATAGAAATTCAGGTACGCGTCATCGAGCGCGCGCCGCGCGCTCACGCCGGCCACCAGGAAGCCGTACGGCAGTTCCTGCCCGGCCACCACCAGCGGCAGCACCATGGCGGTGTGCGGCGCCTCGTCGTACGGCGGGCAGGAAAACTCGCCGAAGACCGCCGCCAGGGCTTCCACGCGCTGGCCGGCGCCAGCCAGCGCGCCGGCAAAATCCCAGCCCGCGCGGTCGGCCAGCGCCGCCTGCGCCGGCGCCAGCGCGCTGTCCGCGGGCAGGCCCACCTGGCCGCGCAGCTGCAAGGTTTCGCCGTCGGGCGCCAGCTGGTACAACATCATGAAAGGCACGTCCATTGCCAGCGTGTCGCTGTCGTAGACCATGAACCGGGCCAGTTCGTCGCCGGTGCGGGCCAGCGCGATGCGGCCGGTGAGATCGCGCAGATTCTGGGTGCGGCGGGCGTCGAGCACCGCCGCCGTGCCTTCGCTAATAGGGTGGAAGATGCCGCCCACGTTGCCCGATTCCGCGCGGATGGGCGAGAACGAGAACGTCATGAACGCTTCTTCCAGGTAGCCATAGCGGTCGAGCATCATGCGCTGGTCGCGGATGTACACGCCCTCGCCCGCGTGGGCGCGATCGAATGCGTCGCCCACCACCGGCAGCGCGGTGGCCCAGCACACCTTGAACGGTTCGCCCATCGATTCCGGGTGCTTGGCGCCGCAGATGGGACGGTAGGCGTCGTTATAGATCTGCACATCCTGCGGCCCCCACGCAACCAGCATGGGGAACGTGGACGACAGGCACAGGCTGACGGAAGTGCGCAGGCTTTGCGGCCAGCCGGACACCGGCCCCAATGGCGTTTTCGACCAGTCCATCGAGCGTATCAACTCGCCCATTTCGCCGCCGCCTGACAACCAGCCCAGATCGTCGGTCAGCGTTTCACCCGCCAATATTGCCCCTGCACCCTGCTGCTCCATCTTTCCCCCGGTTGACCGCATTCTCGGCGGTCTTTCCGCCAGTTACGCAGTATAGCGTCTCCGCCTCTCCCGTAAGGTACAAGCGCGCTGCGATCATGGCAAAACAACAGCGGGCTGGGCGATTATTAGCGGAAACACATGATTCAAGGCAATAATCTGTTTCAGTGATACCAGACATAACCATTTAGGTATAGAGGAATTCTATTTAGTTATTGGTGTTATCAACGCTTTACCCCTAAGATTGCGATCCAGGCAAGTCTATAAAAAAGGATACAAAGTGGCGGCACCAACACCTTCTGCAAGCACCGCGATGGGCTCATCGCGCAGCAACACGGCAAAATCGGCGATGTATTTGCTGACCAGTTTGTTCTTCACCTGGGGCTTCATCACCGTTATCAATAACACGCTGTTGCCGCACTTGCGCAGCGTGTTCGAACTGAGCTACACCCAGACCACGCTGATCGAGTCGGTATGGTTCATCGCCTACTTCTTTGCGTCGATTCCCTCGGCGCGACTGATCGAACGCGTGGGCTACAAAAAATCGCTGGTCACCGGCCTGGTCATCATGGCCGCCGGCGCGCTGCTGATGATCCCCGCCGCCCACCTGCCGTCCTACCCGGTCACGCTGGTCGCGCTGTTCGTCATTGCCTGCGGCATCACGCTGCTGCAAGTGGCGGCCAACCCGTACGTGGCGGTGGTCGGTCCGGCCAGTTCCGCCTCGGCGCGACTGAACCTGGTGCAGGCCTTCAACTCGTTCGGCACCATGCTGGCGCCGCTGTTTGGCGGTTACCTGATCCTGGGCCGTTCCAGCTCGGGCACGACCACTGCCGACCACGTGCTGACCCAGGCCGAGCGCCTGGCCGATGCCCGCGCCGTCGAGCTGCCGTACCTGATCGTGGCCGGCGTGCTGGTGATCCTGGCCATCATCATCGCCCGCTTCCCGCTGCCGGAAATTGGCGCCTCGACCAACCGCGAAGCCACCAAGGCCGCGCGCAAGAACCACTCGCTGTGGAAGCACCGCAACCTGGTGTTCGGCATTCCGGCCATTTTCATTTACCTGATCGCCGAAATCGGCGTGGCCAACCTGTTCATCAACTTCGTCTCGCAACCCGATATCGGCAACGTCACCCACGAAAAAGCGTCGCACTACCTGATGATTTTGTGGGGCGGCATGATGGTAGGCCGTTTCGCCGGCAGCGTGCTGATGCGCTCCTTCTCGGCCGAAAGCGTGCTGGCAGGTTGCAGCATCGGCGCGGCGCTGGTGATGCTGGTGGCAACGTTTGCCGGCGGTTCGGTGGCGATGTGGGCGCTGATTTCGGTCGGCCTGTTCCACTCGGTAATGTTCCCCACCATTTTCACGCTGGGCATCAAGGGCCTGGGTCCGCTGACCGAAGAAGGTTCCGGCCTGATGATCATGGCAATTGCCGGCGGCGCCCTGGTGGTACTGCAAGGCATGCTGGCCGACCACTTCGGCTTGCAGCAATCGTTCCTGCTGACCGTGGCGTGCGAACTGTACGTTCTGTTCTACGCACTGTGGGGCGCCAAGGCCACCAACGCATTCCCTGAAGAGACCGGCGCGAAGTAAGCGGCCTCGACTTCAAACAAAACCCCGGTGCGCCGGGGTTTTGTTTTTTCATTTGCGCAGCACCGCCTTCACGATCGCATACGCCATCACCCCACCCACGATGGCCCCGCCAGCGACAACGATACTGTAAGCGATATGGCCGAGCGAACTGGCGAACGATGATCCGGTTCTCATCGCCACGGCCAACGCCACTATGGTCACGACAGCACCGAGGTCCGCCCCGGCAGCAAAGCCGATGGCGCCGATCAGGGGATGACGCGCGCGCCGGCGCCGCAGACACAAATACGCCGCGCCAAAGAAAATGGCCGAGGGCAGCGCCACCAACAGGATAGAAAATAGCGGCCCCACCATCACTCCTATGCAGGGAAATCCGAGATGGCGCAGGATAGCATTTTATCTACATGAAGAGTATCCGGCCCGGAATCGGCCGGCAGGGCGTCAGGCGTCCGGCTCGTTGTCGAGCGGATCCTTGTTTTCCTTGAGCTTGATGCCGCGCCGCGCCAGTCCCTCGCGCAGCAGGAACTCGATTTCCGCATTCACGCTGCGCAGATCGCGCGCAGCCATGCGCTGCAACTCGTCCCACAGTGCCGGGTCGATACGCAGCGGATAGGCTTTTTTACCAGGACTTGCCATGCTGTGCGGCCGCTAGTTGTACAGCGTGCCGGTGTTGATGATGGGCTGGGTCTCCTTGTCGGAGCACAGCACCACCAGCAGATTGCTGACCATGGCCGCCTTGCGCTCGTCGTCAAGTTCCACGATGCCGCGTTCCGACAGGCCTTTCAGCGCCGCCTCCACCATGCTCACGGCGCCATGCACGATCTTCGACCTGGCGCTGATGATGGCCTCGGCCTGCTGACGGCGCAGCATGACTTGGGCGATCTCGGCGGCATACGCGAGGTGCGTGAGCTTGGCGTCCACCACTTCCACGCCGGCCGCCTCGAAGCGCGCCTGCAATTCGCACTTGAGCGCATCGGCCACCACGTCCATGCCGCCGCGCAGCGTGGTTTCGCCGTCATTCAGGTCTTCGCCCTCGTCGTACGCATACTGGGAGGCGAGATGGCGCAGTGCCGCTTCGGCCTGGATCGCGACATAACGCTCGAAATCGTCGACCTCGAACACGGCCTGGGCGGTATCGCGCACGCGCCAGACCACGGCTGCGCTGATCTCGACCGGGTTGCCGCGCTTGTCGTTGACCTTGAGCGTGGGCGCATTGAAGTTGCGCGCCCGCAGCGACAGGCGGCGTTTGACGTACAGCGGAAACGCCCAGCGCAAGCCTTCGCTGCGGTCGGTGCCGATGTATTTGCCGAACAGCGTGAGGATGGCGCTTTCGTTGGGTTGCAACATGAACAGGCCGCTCAGGCACACCACGGCGGCCAGCACCAACAGCGCAGCCACGATCAGGACTCCCAGGCCGCCACCGTTATCCGCTCCAGCCTTGAATACATACGCGGCGGCCAGCAGCAGCACCACGCCGGCCAGCGCCGCCAGGTAGCCATTGGTCGATGAAAACGCTTTTTCGCGGCGGGCGCCTGCTGCATTCATGGTTGATTGCTCCTCAAAGTAGACATCAAAGTAGACATCAAAGTGATATCACTTTAGGATCGCATGATTTTTTTGTCAAGCAAATTTAATAACCCGATTTATCGGCGCGGTTTATCCACGCGCTTTACCCCCCATCACTGCCAGTCGGCGCGCGCCAGCCGCCCCACTTCGAGCTGTTCGCACAAGTCGCCAAACTCGGTGTCGTCCTCGCGGCGGACCAGTACTGCGATCCAGGTGTCGCTTTCGTCGGTGAGCACGGCCAGGCGCGGGCCAGGTGCCGCGTCCATCGCGTTGAGCAGTTCGGTGATGCGCGCCGGGCCCTCGCGGGTGCTGCCGTCGTCGGCCGGCCAGGGCTGCTGCCACGTGGCGTACATCGCCCGCCCCTGTGCATCCAGCGTGGCGTGGTCCTTGATGTCGGCGCAAATGGCCAGATCGACCGCCGCCAGCGCCTCGGCTGCCGCGAACAGTTCGGGCATGGTCTTGCGCTTGCCCAGCGCCTTGCGGGCACGTTCGAGCTGGTGGCCGCTCACCAGTTCCACCCAGCGTGCATACGCTTCGCTTTTACTGAGCGCGTAAATCTTTTTCGGTTTCGGTCGCGCACTGTCGGGCAAATCGTGGGCCGGATCGCGCCACGGTGCGCGGCCGGGACGGCGGTGGACGCGATAATAATCCACCAGCTCGTGCGGGTAGAACGGCAGATGGCGAAAGTCGCTGTCGTCGATATCGAATGCGCACACCACCAGTGCCAGATTGTTCGGGAATGCCGGGCATGGATGTTTGCTTTCGTCCAGGTGCTCGCGGTAGCCAAGGACCTTTGCCGTCTTGGGCCAGTTGCGCATGAAGGCGGCGCAGCCCTGCTGCCAGGTGTCGGACGGTTGCAGCAACAGCTTGAGCAGCTGCTCGTCGCCTTGCAGCGGCGTGTGCTTCAGGGTGTACGTGCCGTCGTACGCATAATCGGGCGCCAGGCCCTTGAGCACCATCGCATACAGCGGCGTATTGCCGTCGTGGGTGAACCACTGGCCCGGATCGCGCAGCAGCGTACCGTCTTCATCGAAGCATGCCAGCAGCAGCAACAGCATCCAGCTGTACTGGTTCTCCACGTGGATGCGGAACAGGTGGTCCGGGAAAAAATGGGCGGACAGGCGCGTGCCCTGGCGCAGCGTGGGCAGGTACTCGTCGTGGAAATGGCGCCGCAATGCGTCGAGCGTATCGCCACGCGCGTAACGCATGAACAGCCCTTCCGCCAGCAGGCGCGGCACGCGCGCGAGATAATATTGATGGGGGTTGTCCGGCTGTTCTTCGGCAGTGGCGATGAACTGCTGCACCTGCCGGTCGTGGGAGGCGATGTCGTCGCTCAGGCGGCCGGCGGTGTTGGTGAGGTCGCGGGGAGTGGTCATGGTTGGGGTTATTTAATAAACAACTGCCATGGTAGCACCGCCCCGGTGCAGGCGACGCATCCTTGCGATGAAATGCCAACCCGCCGCGTCAAGCCGGAAATCCTTGATGTGAATCAAGGTTTTTAGGTTTATCCCGGTGGGACAATGCTGGCGGTAAATAAGAACGGGAGCACAGCATGAGCGAGATCAGCACGTACCTGGAACAGGACCATCGGCGTTGCGACGACCAGTACACGATGGCGGAGGCGGAAGTGGCGCGGCGCCAGTGGGATTCGGCGGCCATCGAATTCGCCCGCTTCGGCGCGCTGTTCGGCCGCCACCTGGACAAGGAAGACCGCGTGCTGTTTCCCGCCATCGACCGCATGCTGGGCAATGCCGCCGGCGCCACGGTGGTGATGCGCAGCGAGCATCGGCTGCTGCGCGCCATCGTCGCGCGCATGGCTTACGCGCTGTCGCACCGCGACAGCAACCGTTTTTTCGACGAAGCCGACGCGCTGCGCAAGCTGATGCGCCTGCACCACCTGAAAGAGGAAGCGGTACTTTATCCGATGGCCGACCAGCTGCTGTGCCAGCGCGCGAGCGACATCAAGGCCAGGATGGATGCGCTCGATGCACCGGCCGCTGCTACCGCTTAAGGCGGAGCCCACCCAATCGGGGGAAGAGGACTGGCGCAAAATCTGCGAGGCTCGGGTTACACGTGGCCTCCGCGCCGCCGATCCCGGCGGCGTTCAACCAACCTGCGCGCAAGCGCACATCAAGCTATGAGTAAAAAAATGGGAAAGTATGATGCCGTGCGCAGCGCCGCCTCGGCCCTGAGCCTGATTTTCGGCCACGACGACCATCGCATCCATGTGATGCAGGACGATGCGCCGCACCCGATCCGGCGCCACCTGCAACCGGCGCGCCGCGACGAACTGGTGCAGGCACTGTTTGGCGCGGGGCCGGCGCGCAGCGTCAAACGCAAGCGCGCCAGCCGCAGCGACAGCAAGCTTTAGGCGTCGATCTTCCGGCTCACCGGCTTGCCGGCGATTTTCACATCCTTGAGCACCAGGTTTTTCACGTTATAGGCAAACCACGGCTGGTCGCTATTGCGCGGCGTGCCGAAGTCGCAATTGGTGATGCTGATGTTGTTGAGCGGGAGCGTGGGCTTGCCGGCCGGTCCGTTATAGGTGCCAGCCACCGGCCCCAGAATCACGAACGCCTGGAAGCACGAGTGCCTGCCGGTGGGCGTCTGCACATCGCTCACGCGCAGGTTCGAGATATGCACGTCCGATACTTCGGGAGGACGGATACGCACGCTCTCGTCCACCGGCGTGTAGTCGCAATCGATGGTGATCACGCCGCCGGCCGTGGTGTGCGGCACCGACGGCAGCTTGGTGCCGGGCAGTTGCGCATACGTGCGGCCGATGGTGGCCACGCCGTTGGGCAGCGTGCAGTCGCGTACATAAAAATGGCGCAGGAAGCCGCCGCGATTCATGTTGGTTTTCATGCGGATCGCCGTGTTCAGGCCAGACGTCTGCCAGTACTTGTTGCGGAACTCGAGCCGCTGCGCGTACACATGCTCGATGCCGCCGGCCATCTCGCTGCCCAGCGTCATGCCGCCATGGCCGCTGTTCATCACGCAGTCCTGCACCAGCACATTGCGGGTGGGGCCGAACTGGATGTCGCGGTTGCGGCCCGCCTTGATGGCGATGCAGTCATCGCCGGCATTGAACTCGCAGTGTTCCACAAACACCGTGTCGCAGGCCTCGGGGTCGAAACCATCGCTGTTGGGGCCCTGGCTTTCCATGCGCACCTTGCGGATATGGACGTTGCGGCAGTTGACCGGGTGATGCTGCCAGAACGGCGTGGCCGTCACCATGTAGCCCTGCATCAGCACATCGGTGCAGCCGATGAATTCGATCATGCTGGGGCGCAGATAGTGGCCGATGCCGAAGATGCGTTTGGCCACCGGCACGCCGGCCTCCGACAGCGCCGGCAGGAAGCGCACGTCGGCGCGGAAGCTCTGGCGCGTGGCTTCGATCATCTCGCGGTCGTGCGCCGGCAAATCGGGCGCCACGGCGGCAATCGACCTGGGATTGCGTTCGTTGACGGCGATTTCGGTTTGCAGGCTGTCCTTGTTGTGGCGGCCCTTCCAGTCCCACCAGCAGCCCTCGCCCTTCTCGAACGGCACGCCGCCCTGGCCATCGAGGATGCTGGTCCAGTCCGCGCCGGTGAGGGCGATATTGGTCTGGCCGTACGCGTACACCAGTGGCGAATAATTGAGCACGTCGTTGCCCTGCCAGCGCGAGATCGACAGCTTGCCGCTGGCGCCGCAGTCGATGTCGCCATATTTGGCAAAGTCGGCCGGATTGGCGCTGAAGTACACGTGGGCGCCGGCCGCCAGGTACACGTGGACGTTGGAGCGCAGCACAATGGGGCCGGCTACGTACCAGTCGCCTTTGGGGATCACCACGCGGCCGCCGCCCGCCTTGTGGCAGGCGGCGATGGCGGCGGTAATGGCGGGATAGGCATCGGGCGAGCCGCGCACCGGCGACGGCACTTCGGCTTTTTCCGTGTAGCGGATGGTGGCGGTAACCGGCGCCACCTGGCACGGTTTGGCGCCAAAGGCGGTGATGACGAAATCCTCGTCGCGGAACTTGAGCGAGGTGGCAAACTTCTGTTCGATGTCGCGTGCGCGCTGCCACGGATCGGCCGGTGCTTTGGCCTGGGCCTGGGCTGGCGCATGCAGCAGCGCCGGGGCGCCCGCTGCCGCCAACATGCCTGCGCCGCTATGCATCAGCGCCCGACGCTTGCGATTGATCGCTACCTTCATGGTTTTGTCTCCGTAGGGTTTATTGGATTTTTTTCCCATTCTAGCAAGCTTTGAAGGTGGTTAGACCAATTTATATGTGGCCTAACCACTTACCCGAGCCCAGCCAGTCGGTAGCGCTTGTCCTATAATAGGCGCCTGAACGAGGAACCCACCGAATGGAACGAAATACCCGCCAGCGCACCGCCATCCACCAATGCATCACGGCCGCAGGGCGCCCGCTCGCACCGCAGGAAATCCTGGAACACGCGCAGCAGGCCGTGCCGGGCATCGGCATGGCCACCATCTACCGCAATATCAAGTCGCTGCTGGAGTCGGGAGAAATCACGGCCGTGTCATTGCCGACGGGCGGCGACCGGTACGAGGTGGCAGGCCACGGCCACCATCACCACTTCCACTGCCGCGCGTGCGACAAGGTGTTCGAAGTGCACGCCTGCCCCGGCGACATGCAGAAGATGACGCCCAAGGGCTTTCAGCTCGAATCGCACGAGCTGACGTTGTACGGTCTGTGCGACCAGTGCAAATAAACGTTAGTCGGTAGCGCAGCTTTTGCAGTTGCCGTGGTTGCGACGGTGCGCAACGATCAAAAGCAGGCTGCTGCAAATGGCCAGCGCCGTCTCCGCCGCCTGGCCGAACACCGGCCCCACCACGTATACCGCCACGATAAACGCCATCAGGCCGGCAGCGCCCAGCAGCAGCGCCACCGGTTCGCGGTGCTTGATAAAGCCCGGCAGCAGCGCCACCACCACCGGTATCGTCACGGCCAGCACCAGCAGCGAGTGTAGCGAGTCGTGCTCGTGCCCTACCCCCAGCATCGGAAACGCCGCCAGCAGGAACGGCATCGCCACGCAATGGACCAGGCATATGCCCGACGCGGTCATGCCCGCGTAGTCGCCCCACCGGATCAGATATTTCATCATCAGAACGATACGCGCACGCCAGCGGTCACGTTACGGCCCGGCAGCGGCGCCGCGTTCTTGATGAACGACGTGTGACTGTACGCCAGTTCGTTGGTCAGGTTGTTCAGGCGCGCGTAAATTTGCGCCGGCATGCCGCCCAGACGCAGCGTGTAGTGCGTGCCCACGTTGAGCATGTTGTAGCCGGCGGTGGCGCTTTCGAAATCGGCCACTTTATCCTGCTTGTTCACGCGGTAGAACTCCACCTGGCCGTGCAACTGGCCCCAGTTGGCGTCCACCCGGGCGCCCAGGCGGGCGGCGGGAATGCGCGGCAGGTTACGGTCGCCGGCGGCGCTATCGAAGCGGGCACGCACGTAGTCGCCAAATACAGTGCCTTCCAGCGACGACGAGAATTTCTGCTTGATTTCGCCTTCCAGGCCGGTGAACGTGGCGTCGCGCTGCGCGTATTCGATCAGCTGGAAGCCCTCGAAGTTATCGAGCGTGTTGGCGTAGATGTAGTTATCCACCTTGTTATGGTAGGCACTGAGCGAGAACGTGGTGGGGCCGGCATATTTGCGCAACGTGAGGTCGACGTTGTTCGAGGTTTCCTTGTCCAGGTCCTGGTTGCCGATTTCGTAGGTGCTGGTGGCCATGTGCACGCCGTTTGCATACAGTTCTTCGGCGGTGGGCAGGCGGTGCGCGCGCGACAGCGAGGCGCGCAGCGAATACTCGGGCGCGAACTTCCATACCGCGCCCACTGCCAGCGACGTGCCGCTCACGCTGTGATCGCGCAAGCCTTCCTGGTTCACGGTGATGTCCTGCCATTCGTGGCGTGCGCCGGCCTCGAAGCGCCAGTCCTGCAGCTTGTATTCCTCGGTAATGAATACGCCGTTTTTCTTGGTGATGGTGCCTGGCACATAGGCTTCCTCGCCGTCGGCGACGAAATCGCGCTTGGTGGTCTGCACGCCCACCACGCCGCGCCAGCCGCCCAGCGGTGCGTGTTCCGCTTCCACGCGCACGTCGTGCGCCTTGTTGCGGAAGCTGGTGGCCACTTCCGCGCCTTCCAGTTCGTCGTGCTGGTAGTCGGTGAGCGATGCGCGCAGGCGCAGCTTGGTGATGCCCGCCATCGGTGCGCGATATTCGCCGCGCAGGTCCCAGCGGTTGCTGTCCAGTTTTACGGTGGGCACTTCGCCCTCTTCGCCTTCGTGGTCGTGGTCATGGCCTTCCTCTTCCTCATGCTCGCCGCAATGCAGCGTGGCGCCGTGCGGGTGGCAGCCTTCGAATTCATGGCTGTGGCCCGGAATGCCGTAGCTGGTGCGCTCCTTGGTGTAGGCCAGGCCCAGGTAGCCGGCAGCGCCGATCCACGATACGCCCACGCTGCCAGTGTCCGTGTCCTTGAAGCTGCCGTTCACGGTGCGGCCCTCGCTCCAGCCCTTGCCCACCTTGTAGGCGTCCGCTTCGCGCTTGACGCCTTCGGCGTGGAACGCGAAGCTGCCGGCGCCGCCGGTCACTTCGAAGGCGCCCGCCTTTTCACGCGCGACCGAGTTGGCGCGCAGTTCGGCGCTGCCTTCCAGACCATTGACGGGAATTGCGGTGGGAATCTTGCGGTCGATGATGTTGACCGTGCCGCCCACCGCGCCGCCACCATAGGCCAGCGCCGACGGGCCGCGCAGCACTTCGATGCGCTCGGCCAGCATCGGCTCGAATGCCACTGCGTGATCGGGGCTGATGGTCGATGCGTCCTGGATTTCCGCGCCGTCTGAGAGGATTTTGACGCGCGGGCCGTCCATGCCACGGATGATCGGGCGGCTGGCGCCGGCGCCGAACTGGCTCGACGAAATGCCGGGCTGGCGGTTCAGGGTCTCGCCCAGCGTCGATTCGCGCACGCGCACCAGCTCATTGCCGCCGATGGACGTGACGGGCGTGATCATGTCGTCGCTCTCCACGCCAAGCGCGCTGGCCGACACCACCACGGTGGGCATCGATTCCGGATCGGCGGGCAGGCGGTTGCCGGTTTGCGCATGGGCGGTGGTCAGCTGGCCGAACGCCAGTGCGAGGGCCAGGGCGAGCGGGGTGCGATTGCTGCGGAAAACGGACATGGGGTATTCCTTATCGAAGGCGTGAATGCGGTAAAAACGAGGGCGGCACGGGTTATACCGGTGCCGACAGTCGGTAATGATAAGTCATTATCATTAAAGACTCAAGTCCCGCGTGCAGCAGTACCTTTGGTGGCTGGCACGCTGCTGTCGGCCTGCTCGCTGACACCGCCGCTGGAAAGGCCGGCGCTGCCGGTGGCGCCCGCGTATGCGGATGTCCCGGTCGCCAATACCGGCAACGGCGCCGACATTGACTGGCGCGGCACGCTGCCCGACCCGCGCCTGCAGCAGCTGGTGGAACTGGCGCTGGCCAACAACCGCGATCTGCGCAACTGGGCTTTGCCAGTCCTGAAATTGGCGGCTTGTTCCGGGGCAGCCAGCGCAACTGGTCGTTCGCGCCGCAACTGCCGCAGCCGATTTTCCAGGGAGGCCAGCTGCGCGCCGAACTGCGCCTGGCGCAAGTGCGCAAGTCGCTGGCCGTGGTGCAGTACCAACGCGCGATCCAGTCGGCGTTCCGCGAAGTGAACGATGCGCTGGCCGGCACCGAAACCTACCAGCGGCAATTGGCGGCGCAGCAGCGCGTGGTGGATGCAGCGGCGCAGCGCGAACAGCTGTCCAACCTGCGCTACGGCGCGGGCCAGGACAGCCGCCTGGAACTGCTCGACGCCCAGCGCCAGTCGTACGCCTCGCAAAGCGCACTGCTGGACCTGCGGCGCGACCAGTTCAGGGCCGCGCTGGCACTGTATAAAGCGTTGGGAGGCGGTGCGTAAGCCGCTACTGGCCCAGTACCCCGGCGTGGCGGGCGATGGCGTCGATATGGTCGATCAATGCTGGCGTCCGAGTCCCCTTCAGTTGGCGTAGGCAGCAGCCATATTGCGGGCAACGGCCGCGATTTCCGCGCGCAGCGCGGCCGGTTCGTGCACCACCACGCCGTCGCCAAACCCCAGCAGCCACCAGACCAGCGCCCGCGTGTTGGGTACGTTGGCGCGCAGTTGCAGGCCGCCGCCATCCAGCGCTTCGAGCTGCTGCTCGCGGCACAGCGGCGTTTCGAACAGGTGCTCGCCGGCCTGGCGCGTAAACACCGCGCGCAACTGCATCGGTGCGCCGGCCACCACGCCGAACTGGCCCGACGCCACGTAGGCGTCAAGGTCGAAGCCTGGGCATTTCCGGGCCGGCTCGTAGCGCTCCTGCGCCTGCACGATGCGGTGCAGCGCCAGCATGCGCACGTCGGTGTAGTCGGCAAACATGCACACCAGGTAAATCACCGCGCCGCGCTGGACGATGGCCAGCGGGTGCGCGACCGGGTACTCGGCCGGCTGCGCCACATCACGCTTGCGATAAACCAGCGTCAGTTGGCGGTCCTTCATCAGCGCGCCGTAGACGGTGTCGCGCACGGCGGCATCCAGCACCGGCGGCAGCAGCGGCTGGGCAGCCGTAATACTGCGCACCTTGCGCAGCCATGCCTTCGGCGCGGCGTGGTCGTCAACGGTGCCGAGCGTGCGCGCGGCCGCGGCGAAATGCGGTTGCAGCGCGTCGACGGCATCGGGCGGCAGCTGGTGACACAACTGCTGCTCCAGCAAGGTAAGCGCCAGCGCCTCGGGAACCGTCACGCCGGGCAGGCTGAATGCCGCAGCGGTACGCAACCAGCTCCATTGATATGGCTTGCTGTCGCCCTGCTGCTGGAGCGGAAACACCTGCGCCAGTTCGTTCAGGTCGCGCTGGAGCGTGCGCTCGCTGACATCGTAGCCGTCTTTGAGCAGGCATTCGCTCAGTTTCTTTACCGTGATGGTGCTGGGCTCGCGCGGAATGTGGTTGAGCATATGCCACTGGCGCAGCAAGGATTTCGGGTTGGTTGGCAAGGGACGGCTCCAGTCGGATTTGAGACTTATTTTATTGCCTAAATGAAAAATTTGGAAGCGCAGGGAAAATTTCAGACAGCAGGCGGGGCGCAGATCTCGGCACAGGCCAGGCCGGACAGGGTGCGCTTGAGGCACCATACGCCGGCATCCTGCAAATGCCAGGCCAGTGCTTCGGCGCAGTCGAGCGTCAGGTGAAAACGCGATTTCAGGTGTACCACGGGACAGGCGATCAGCGGTCCGAACGAGCCGCGCCACTGATCGAGATAGGCAGTGGCCTGGGCCACGAGATGGGCGTGTGCATGCAATGTGTTAGCTGTCATGGAGGGTGGTCGAACGCGCCAACTGGCGCAATGTCGACCACTGTAAGGCGGGCTGCGTCAAATACCGTCGCAGGCGCTGTACATGGCGTTGGGCGGCGGCGCATCCTGGCCTGAACCGAACCGGCCGGCGATCCCGGAAGGTTACGGCTACGACTACGTCAACCTCGAAGTGCTGCTGGAACGGATGACCGTCAACGACGGCCGCCTCGAACTGCCGGGCGGCGCCAGCTACCGGCTGCTGGTGCTGCCGGCTACCACCAGCTGCCTGTCGCTGCCGCTGCTGCGCAAGCTGCGCGACCTGGTGGCGGCCGGTGGCCACGTGATCGCGGCACAGCCCACCGGTGCGCCCGGCCTGATGGAAGGCCAGGACTACGCCGCCATCGTCGCCGACCTGTGGGGCGACACCGATGGCCGCACCGTGACCGGCCACGCCCATGGCAAGGGCAAGGTGTACTGGGGCGCGGAAGTGGCCCTGGCTACGCCTGGCGGAAACCTTCGAACGCCACCTTCAGCATATGACGGACGATATCGTCGTTGGTCATCTTGCTGTACTTTTGCAGGTACTCCACCGCCGGATCGCAGGTGCGCGCGTAGTAGCAGAATAAAATCACGTCGGTGGGCAGGTCGCGGCTGAGCAGCCCCGCTTCCTGCGCCGCCGTCACCATCGCCTCCAGCTGGCGATTGAGTTTGCGTACCCGCAGCATGTACTTCAGATTACGCATCAACATCTCGCGCACATGGGGGCTGGTGGATGGCAGAAACGGCAGGCCGCCGTCGAGCCGCACGCGCAGCGCCCATTCCAGCAACGCCGACAGTTTTTGCAGCGGCCCCAGTTGCGCATCGAGCGCGGCGACGTAATCGAGCGCGCCGTCGAGCAGGCGTATCAACGCCTCCCCCACCAGTTCCTCTTTCGATTTGAAGTGTTTATACAGGCTCGGTTTCGAAATGCCGACCGCGCCCGCCACGTCGTCCATGGTCATCAAATCGTAGCCCTTGCTGCTCAGCACAGCCGTCGTGACATCGAGGATCGCATGCTCGCGCAACTTAAATGCTTGATTTTTAAAGCTTAATTTTGGAAAGATACTCATGAGTTAAATTTAGCTACTAATCAGTAGCGTTTCTGATCCGTTGGTAGTAATATTATCACGCAGGTAGAGACAAGGTCATCAACAAACCCCGCTACGGTCGGAATATTTATCCATGAGTCCAACACGTCAACGCATCGCGATCATCGGCGCCGGCATTTCCGGGCTGGCCAGCGCCTATTTTTTGAACCGCCGCCATGACGTGGTGCTGTTCGAAGCCGGCGCCTATCTCGGTGGCCACAGCAACACGGTGGACGTCACGCTCGAAGGCCGCACGTCCGGCGTCGATACCGGCTTCCTGGTCTTTAACGAACGCACCTACCCCAATCTGATCGCGCTGTTCCAGGAACTGGGCGTGGCCACCATTGCCAGCGATATGTCGTTTGGCGTGTCGATGGACGACGGCGCCATGGAGTGGGCCGGCACCAACCTCGATACCGTGTTTGCCCAGCGCGCGCATTTATGGTCGCCGTCATTTCTCGGCATGGTCAAGGACATCCTGCACTTCAACCGCCACGCCAGCGCCTACCTGGTGCAGTGCATCGAGACGCCCACCACGCTGGGCCAGCTGCTGCACCGCCAGCGCTACGGCGCCCGCTTCCGCGAAGCGTATCTGCTGCCGATGGCGGCCGCCATCTGGTCCAGTTCTCCGCACGACATCCTCGATTTTCCTGCCGCGACCTTCCTGCGCTTTTGCCTCAATCACGGCCTGCTGCAGGTGAACGACCGCCCGCAGTGGCGCACCGTCACCGGCGGCTCGCGCAATTACGTGGAAAAGATTGCCGCCACCCTGCCCGACCGGCGCCGCAACTGCGCCGTGACCAGCGTGCGGCGCGCGGACGGCAAACTGGTGGTGTCGAGCAGCATTGACGGCAGCGCCAGCGACGAGATATTCGATGGCGTGGTCTTCGCCACCCACGCGCCTACCACGCTGTCGCTGCTGGCCGACGCCGACGCGGCGGAACGCGCCATTCTGGGCGGCGTGCGCTATCAACCCAACCGCGCCTGGTTGCATACCGACACGCGCTTGATGCCGCGCCGGCGCAAGGTGTGGTCGGCGTGGAACTACCTGTCCAGCCCCGCGCAGGACGGTGAACGCCCGGTGTGCGTGACGTACTGGCTTAACCAGTTGCAGGCATTGCCGTTCCAGACACCGGTACTGGTTACGCTCAATCCGCACACGCCGCCCGCGCCGGATACCGTGCACGCGTGCTTTGACTATGAACACCCGGTGATGGATACCGCCACCATCGCCGCGCAGCAGCAACTGCCGCGCATTCAGGGCAAGGACGGCATCTGGTATGCGGGCGCGTGGACCGGCTACGGCTTCCACGAGGATGGCCTCAAGTCGGCGCTGCGCATTGCTGCCGCCTTCGATGTGGCGCCCGACTGGATGGTGCTGCCATGACCGTGTCGGCCATAGCGACAGCACCGACAGCACCGGCAGCACCGGCAGCGGCGCAGCTGGTGCACGGCCAGGTCATGCACGAGCGCCTGCGCCCCGCAACCAACCGCTTTGTCTACCGCGTGTGCTATGTACGCCTCAACCTGGCGCGGCTGGCCGAAGCGGATCGTATTACCCGGTGGTTCGGCGTCGATCGCTGGCGGCCGCTGTCGCTGCGCACGCGCGACTACGGTCCGCGCGACGGCTCCAGCCTCGACGCCTGGATGCGCGCGCTGCTGCGCGAACACGGCATGCCAGCCGATGGCGACATCTGGCTGCAGACGTTTCCGCGCGTGGCCGGTTATGTGTTCAACCCGGTCAATTTCTGGCAGTGCTACGACCGCGACGGCCGGCTGCACGCGGTGCTGGCGGAAGTCAACAGCACTTTCGGCGAGACCCACCGCTACCTGCTGCAAATCGCCACCAGCGGCCCGCATGCCGGCAGTGCGGTGGCCAGCAAGCAGCTGCACGTGTCGCCGTTTTGCGAGGTGACCGGCGAATACCGTTTCCGTTTCAAACTGGGCGAGGCGGCGCATCACGTCGCCATCGATTACCACGACGACCAGGGACTGCTGCTGAAAACCGCGGTCGGTGGCCGCCCGGTGCCGCTCACCGCCGGCGCTGCCGTGCGCGCGCTGCTCCGCTATCCGCTGCTGGGCGTGGCGATTGTCGCCCGCATCCATTGGCAAGCGCTGCGCCTGTGGCGCAAGCGCGTACCGTTTTTCGGCAAGCCGCCCGTGCGGCTGCCCGACACCACCGTTCACCAGGAGACCGCCCGATGACCACCACCCTGACGACCCGGTCGTCCGCTGCGCCCGCGGGCGCCCGCATGTTTGTGCGGCTGCTCACGCAGATCCGCCACGGCCACCTGGAACTGATCGCGCCCGACGGCGCGCGCATGGTGTTCGGCAACGCGCGCGAACCGGTGGGCGCCACGCTGCACGTGCACGACTGGCGCGCATGCCAGCGCATCCTGGCCGCCGGCGACATCGGCTTTGCCGAAGCCTATGCGGCCGGCTGGGCCGATACGCCCGACCTCACCGCGCTGCTAAAGCTCGCGCTGCGCAACGAGGCGGCGCTGGACCAGATGCTGTTCGGCGGCGCGCTGGCGCGCTGCTGGTACCGGCTGCGCCACTGGCTGCGGCCCAACAGCCGCAAGGGCAGCGCCCGCAATATCCACGCCCACTACGACATCGGCAACGACTTTTACCGGCTGTGGCTCGATCCCAGCTGGACCTATTCGAGCGCCCTGTTCGATGGCGATTACAGCCAGCCGCTGGAAGCCGCGCAGCACCGCAAGTACCAGCGCATCATCGACACGCTGCAACTGAAGACCGGTGACCGCGTGCTGGAAATCGGCTGCGGCTGGGGCGGATTTGCGGCGCACGCAGCGCAACTAGGCATCCAGGTGCATGGCGTGACGATCTCGCCGTCGCAGCTGGATGTGGCGCGGCGCCGCATCGACGACCTGGGCCTGTCCAATCTGGCGCAGCTCGAACTGCGCGACTACCGCGACCTCGATGGGGAATATGACGCGGTGGTGTCGATTGAAATGTTTGAAGCGGTGGGCGAGCGTTACTGGGACGAGTATTTCGAGACCGTGGCAGCGCGCCTGGCGCCCGGTGGCCGCGCGCTGGTGCAGTCGATCACGATCGGTGAAGTGTACTTCCCGCGCTACCGCAGCAGCGCCGACTTCATCCAGCAGTACATCTTCCCCGGCGGGATGCTGCCAAGCGTGGAGCGCTTCGAGCGCCACGCCGCGCGCGCCGGCCTGCACACGGCAGACCGCCATGCGTTCGGCCCCGATTATGCCGAAACGCTGCGCCGCTGGGACGCCGCGTGCCGCATCACGCGCCCGGCCATCAACCAGCTGGGATACGACGAGCAGTTCATGCGCATCTGGCATATGTATTTTGCCTACTGTGAAGCAGCCTTTGATGAGGGGCGTACCGATGTGGTCCAATTCCTGCTGCAAAAATCCTGACCGCCTGCGTGCGGCCGCGGTGGTGCGCTCCCTGGTGTGGTGCGCGCTGCTGGCCAGCGGCTGGTGCAGCGCCGCCACCTGGCGCGACGACCTGCCGCAGGCGCAGGCGCTGGGTGCAGGCGACATGCGCTTCCTCGGCTTTCGCATCTACCACGCCACGCTGTGGGCCGAACAGAAGCCGTTCCAGCCCGAGCGCGCATTCGCGCTGCAGTTGACGTACCTCCGTAACATCGGGCGCGACCGGCTGGTATCGGCCAGCATCGACGAAATCCGCCGCATCAGCCGCCCCGCCATCGACGCCGCCACGCTGGCGCGCTGGGAAACCACGCTGCGCGGCGCCATGGTGGACGTGGCCGAAGGCGACCAGTTGATCGGCGTGTATTTGCCCGAACGCGGCATGCGCCTGTACAGCCAGCAGAAACTGCTGGCCGAGATCGACGACCTGGCGCTGGCGCGCGCGTTTTTTGCCATCTGGCTCGACGCGCGCACGCGTGACCAGGGTCTGCGTCAGCAATTATTGGGCACCCCATGACTGCCGCCCCGGCCCGCTGGCGCTACGCCGCCTACGGCCTGACCGGCATGCCGCTGGCCATGTCGGCGCTGCCCGTGTACGTGCAGGTGCCCGCATATTATTCGACCGTGCATGCGCTGCCGCTAGCCACCCTGGGCTGGATCCTGTTTGCCGCGCGCCTGGTGGACACGGTGCAGGACCCGTTCCTGGGCCACGCCATCGACCGCCTGCGCGGCGGCATCGGGCGCTGGATGGCGCCGGCGGCGCTGCTGTTGGCGCTGTCCTTTGCCGGCCTGTGGCTGCCACCGATGGCCGGCATTGCCAGCGGCTGGTGGCTCGCTGCAATGCTGATTCTGGTATATACGGCGCACAGCATGATCAATATCGCCTACCTGGCGTGGGGCGCGCGCATCGGCGGTGCCGAGGAACAGTCCAAGCCGCAGTTATGGGCTGCCGGCTGGCGCGAAGGCGCGGGGCTGGTGGGCGTGATGCTGGCCAGCGTGATCCCGGCCGCCATCATCAACGGCGATCCCGCCGATGCGGCGACCGGCATGCTGTGGTTCAGCGGCCTGTTTGCCGGCCTGCTGGCGGTGGCCATGCTTGCCCTGCGCAGCGCGCCCGCGTGGCCGCAGCCGTTACCAGACAACGGCAACTGGCGCGCCGCGCTGCGCCGCATGGCTGCCAATGCGCGCTTCCGGCGCCTGCTGCTGCCGTACTTCCTGAATGCGCTGTCGGTATCGCTGCCGGCCACGCTGGCGCTATTTTTTATCAACGACCGCCTGCAAGCGGGCGCCATGGCCGGCCCGTTCCTGGCCTGCTACTTTGCCGCCGCTGCCTGCGGCCTGCCGCTGTGGACCGCACTGGCTGCGCGCATCGGCCCCGCCGCGTGCTGGCGGCTGGGCATGGCGCTGGCGATAGCCGGCTTTGCCGGCGCCGGTCTGCTGGGACCGGGCGACGTGTGGCCTTATCTTGCCGTGTGCATCGCCGCCGGCGCCGCGCTGGGGGCCGACCTGGCCATGCCGCCGGTGCTGCTGGCGCGCCTGATCGACCCGGGCGAATCCACCGGCATCTATTACGGCACATTGACCTTGCTGGGCAAGCTGGCGCTGGCCATGTCGGGACTGGCGCTGCCGGTGCTGGCCTGGCTCGATTACACGCCCGGTGCGGCCGCGGTTGACGCCGCCGCAGGTACGCTGGCGCTGGCCCTGGTGTATGCCGTTGTGCCCTGCCTGCTCAAGCTCGCCGCGTTCCTGTCGCTGCGCGCGCTTGAACCACACCCGCTTGCCACTTCCCTGCCCCGGAGCCTTCCATGAAAAAACTGCTGTTGAGCGCACTGGCAACCGCACTGGCCGTATCGCTGGCCGGCTGCGCTGCTCCCGGCGTGCGGCATTACCAGGACGTGACGCCCCGGCTGGACGTGGCGCGCTATTTCGCGGGCACCACCGACGCCTGGGGCATGTTCCAGAAACGCAGCGGCGAAGTGGTCAGGCGCTTCCACGTCACCATCACCGGCACCGGCGACGACCGGAACTTCACGCTCGACGAGCGCTTCCGCTACGACGATGGCACCACCGAACAGCGCGTGTGGCGCCTCACCCGCACGGCCGATGGCGGCTGGATCGGCCGCGCCGGCGACGTGCGCGGCGAAGCGCTGGGCCAGGTGGCCGGCAACGCGCTGCGCTGGCAGTACACGCTGATGCTGCCGGTGGACGGCACCACGTACGCCATGCAGATGGACGACTGGATGTTTTTGATCGACGACTGCACCATGATCAACCGCGCCAGCATGAGCAAGCTGGGTGTGGAAGTAGGCCAGGTGACGCTCACGTTCCGGAGGCGCACATGCGCTCCCTGAACCGCCGCATACCCGACTGGCGCGGGCGCCGCGTATGGCTGATCGGCGCCTCGAGCGGCATCGGCGCCGCGCTGGCCGAAGAGCTGCTGGCGGCTGGCGCCCGCGTTGCCGTATCGGCGCGCCGTGCCGACCGCCTGCAGGCACTGGCCAACCGCCACCAGCACGCCATCGTGGCGCCGCTGGACATTGTGGACCGCGAGGCCTGGGCTGCGCGCTACCGCGACATTTGCGCGCAAGCGGGCGGCGTCGATTTGATCATTTTCTGCGCTGCCGATTATCAGCCGGAGCGCAGCTGGCAGGTGACGGCCGAAGGCGCGGCGCACACGCTGGCGGTCAACCTGGGCAGCGTGTACACGGGCCTGGCCACCGTGCTGCCCGACATGCTGGCGCGCGGTAGCGGCGGCGTGGCAATCGTGGCCAGCGTGGCCGGTTACCTGGGCATGCCCAACGCCAGCGTGTATGGTCCGAGCAAGGCGGCTCTGATCAACCTGGCGGAGCTGCTGTACCTCGACCTCCATCCGCGCGGGCTCGATGTGTACCTGATCAATCCCGGCTTCGTGCAAACGCCACTCACTGCCAAGAACGATTTCGCCATGCCGGCCCTGCAAACCCCGCAGGCGGCGGCGCTGGCGATCCGGCGCGGACTGGCGCGCGGCGCGTTCGAAATCCATTTTCCAAAGCGCTTTACCTGGCTGGTGAAAATGGCACGACTGCTGCCGTACCGGCTGCGCTTTGCCATGATGGCCGGTCTGGCGGAGCAGCAGTAACGCCAGCCACCGGACAATGTGCAAGAAAATGCCGGTTTTGTCAGTCGGTTGACCATTGCATCCTTGCCGAAAAGATATTTCCCGCTTACAGTCTGGCGTGAATATCCATGACAGGAAACGCAATGTCCAAACATTTGACCATTTCCGCGCTGCTCGTGGGCGCGCTGCTGTCGGCGCCGGCGACGGCCGCCCCGGCGCCCGCCCTCACCGACCCGGTGCCGCTCAACCCCAACGTCAAGCTGGGCAAGCTGGAAAACGGCCTGACCTACTACATCGAGAAAAACGCCAAACCGGCGCAGCGCGTGGAACTGCGGCTGGTCGTCAAGGCCGGCTCGGTGCTTGAAGACGACGACCAGCGCGGCATGGCCCACCTGCTCGAACACATGGCCTTCAATGGCAGCACCCATTTCAAGAAGCACGAGCTGATTTCCTACCTGCGCTCGATCGGCGTGCGCTTCGGCGCCGACCTGAATGCCTCCACCGGTTTCGACAACACCATCTATATGCTGCCCATCCCGACCGACAAGCCGGGCAACCTGGAACAGGGCATGACGGTGCTGGAAGACTGGGCCCACGGCCTGACGCTGGCCGACCAGGATATCGACGACGAGCGGCAGATCGTGCTGGCCGAAAAGCGCCAGCGCAGCGGCTACGCCCTGCGCAATATGAATGCGATGCTGCCCAAGCTGGCCAACGGTTCGCGCTACCAGTACCGCGAACCGATCGGCACCGAGGATTCGATCCTGCACGCCAAGGCCGATGCCGTGCGCCGCTTCTACGCCGACTGGTACCGGCCCGACCTGATGGCCGTCATCGTGGTGGGCGATATCGATCCGGCCGACGCCGAGCAGATGGTCAAGCGCCATTTCGCCGGCTTGACGATGCCGGCCAATCCGCGGCCGCGCGCGGTCTTCCCGCTGGTGCCGCCCACCGCGCCCGATGCGCTGGTGTTCCTCGACCAGGAGGCACCCACCAACAGCGTGCAGCTGATCTATTCGCTGTACGCACGCCAGCCGGCAGCCACCGTGGGCGACTTGCGCGCCGCGTTGGTGCGGCGCCTGTTCGGCCAGTTGATGGCGATGCGTTTCGGCCCCCTGACGCAGCAGCCGGAGCCGCCCTTCGTCGCCGGCTCCGCAGGCGAGATGCCGGTGCCGTTCGGCGTCAACCAGTTTGGTTTTACGGCCGGCGCCACCGTGGGCAAGGCCGGTGTGAACGCGGCGATCGACGCGCTGATCCAGGAAACCTCGCGGGCGCGCCAGTTCGGTTTTTCGCCGTACCAGCTGGACGTGGCCAAGCGTAACCTGCTGGGCAGCGCCGACTTTGCGGTGAAGTCGCGCGCCACCCGCGATTCGGCCGCCGTGCTGGGCGAATTCGTGCGCCACTTCGTGGCCGGCGGCGTACTGCCGGGCATCGAGAAGGAAAACGAGTACGCGCGCGCGCTGGTCCCCGGCATCACGCTCGAAGAAATCAACGCGTATGCGCAGACCATCATCCCGGCGGCCGCGCCCAGGCTGGTGCTGTACTCGGCGCACACCAACAGCGTAGCGGCCGGCCAGGCCGCGCCCACCGGCGCCGACCTGCTGGCGCGCGCCGACGCGGCTGCGCGCATCCCGGTGGCCAAGCTCGAAGAAAAAGCGCTGCCGGCCAACCTGATGAGCTACAAGCCGGAACCGGGCACCATCACCGCCCAGACCGAAGACCAGGCGCTGGGCGTGACCACGCTGACGCTGTCGAACGGCGTCACGGTGCTGCTCAAGCCCACCGATTTCAGCAAGGATGCGGTGCAGATGCTGGCCGTGCGCAGCGGCGGTCGCAGCGTGTTTGCCGATGCCGACCGCAAGGCGGCGCGGTTTGCCAGCGACATGCAGAAAGCCATGGGCGTGGGGTCGTATAGCCCGTCCGACCTGCAGCGCGTACTGGCCGGCAAAGGCGTGGGCTACGGCGCCGCACTGGGCGGCTATGCCGAGCAGCTCGGTGGCGGCAGCCGCAGCAGCGACCTCGAAGCGGTGCTGCAGCTGAACTACCTGACCATCACCAACCCGCGCCGCGACGAAAACCTGTTCCGCGCGTTCGTCAACCGCAGCGCCGAAACCGTGCGCAATCGGTCGGCCATGCCGGAGGTGCGCTTTGCCGAGGCGCGCCAGCTGGCCGTGTACGGCAACCATCCGCAGCTGGAGCTGTCGCCGAAGCCGGCCGATTTCGAATCGATCAACCTCGATCGCAGCCTGAACCTGCTGCGTTCGCGGCTGTCGAGCGTCAAGGGCATGACCTTCATCTTCGTGGGCGACTTCGACATCGAGGCGATCAAGCCGCTGCTGGCCACCTACGTGGCCACGCTGCCGGTGGGCGACGTGCCGCAGGGGTACCGCGATCCGCATATCGGCCAGGTGCCGGGCGTGATACGGCAGGAAGTGAAGGCCGGCGTCGAACAGAAAAGCATCGTCACGTTCGATTTCGGCGGCGACCTGGCATATTCGTACCCCGAGTCCTGGTCGCTGGGCATGTTGAACGATGTGCTGAACATCCGCATCACCGACGAACTGCGCGAAAAACAGAAGCTGATTTACGCGGGCAGTTCCAGCGTCAAATACGAGAAAATCCCGCACGGCCACTACGGCGTGAGCATCTCGCTGCCAACCGAGCCGCAGAACGTGGAAAAAGTGGAAGCGGCGCTGTGGGGCGAGATCGAGCGCCTGCAAACCAGCGGCCCGGATGCGGAAGACCTGCAAAAGGTCAAGCAGGCGCGCCAGCAAACCTACCGCCGCGCGCTGCGCGAAAACGCCTACTGGCTGAACCACCTGCGCCAGAGCGTGCTGGAAGACCGGGACCCGCACGACATCCTCACCATCGCCCAGCGCATCGACGCCGTCACCGCCAACGACATCAAGACCGCCGCCCAACGCTTCCTCGACCGCAAAAACTACGTGGAGATGGTCCTCAAGCCCGAATGAACTATTTTTTGGTGGAACTAACAAATTCATTGATTAAACTAAATTTTAGCGATAACCTCGAATTTCTTTTGAGCGTCCGTAGTAATACGTAACAGATAAGCAATGAAATCCATCACCGAGACCGACGAGGTCTGTACCACCCAGCGCGCTGCCGAAATTCTTGGCGTGTCCGTGTCATCGATCCAGCAGCTGGTGGAAGCGGGCGCCATCGACGCCTGGAAAACCCGCGGCGGCCATCGCCGCATTCCGCTCACCGCGGTGCTGGCCTACAAGGGCCAGCAGACGCCGCCGGCGCCGCTGGCACGGGCGCCGCAGCGCGAACAGGCGACCATCCTGGTGGTGGAAGACAATCCGATGCAGCGCCAGTTGTACCAGGTGCATTTGGCGGCGTGGCACCTGCCGGCGCAAGTGCTGTTCTGCGAAAACGGCTACCAGGCGCTGCTGGAAATCGCCCGGCGCCAGCCCGAAATCGTGCTGACCGACATCGTCATGGACGGCATCGATGGCTATGAGCTGCTCAACACCATCGTCAACGATCCGCAGTTGCGGCCGATGCACATTGCCATCCTGTCGGCGCTGGACGAGAGCGATCTGGCGCAACGCGGCGGCCTGCCGCCCGGCGTGGTCTTCTTCAACAAGCCCATCAATTACGACGAATTGCGCGGCTACCTGCGCGCCGGCTGCGCCCAGTTTCTCCGGCAGAGCAAATGAATCACTACCGCTACCAGAGCATCGACCCCACCGTGCTGATGGCAGCCGCCGGCGACCAGGGCACGTTCATCACGCTGTCGCACACTTTCCTCGAGCATGCGCCCGGCCTGTTCAGCCGCCTGGAGCAGGCGTTCGCGCGCCGCGATTTTCCAGCGATTGCCGCCAGCAGCCACGCGCTCAAGGGCATGGCCATGCTGATCGGCGCCGGCGGCCTGTCGGGCGAGCTGCAACGCCATGAAACCGCCGCCCGCCAGGGCTGCGCGATCGATGCCGCCCAAGCGGAGCTGGCGCCGCTGCTCACCCTGGTGATGCGCGAAGTTACCCAGAGCATCGTGCGCGCGGTACCGCAAGCGTGAGCGACGGTCGGCCATGATACGGGTACGGCGGCTCTGGTCCGGCCTGACCGCGCGGCGCGCCACCGTGATCGTCTGCATGGTGCTGCTGGCAATGCTGGGCGCCACCACGGCGCTGGTGAGCTGGCGCCTGCACGAGCACGAAATTGCCGACTGGCGCGGCGAGCTGGAAAACCTTACCCTGGTATTGGCGGAAAACACCGCGCAGACCATGACGTCCACGTACCAGGTGCTCGACAGCATCGACGCCGCCGTCCAGGAAGCCGCCCACCTGCCCGCCGCGGCCCGCCGCACCGCCTATGGCAGCGAAGCCATGTACCGGGCGCTGCGCGACCGCATCAGCGTGTCGCCGCAGAGTGGCGTGGCCACCATCATTGCCGCCAATGGTGATGTGATCAACTTTACGCGCAGCCATCCGGCGCCGCTGATCAACCTGTCCAACCGCGATTATTTCCTGCACCACTTGCGCGACGACTCGCCCAAGCCCTTCCTCAGCAGCCCGGTGCGCAACAAGGGCAACCAGACCTGGACGTTTTATGTGAGCCGCCGGCTCAACGACGATGCCGGCAATTTTGCCGGGGTGATCCTGGTGGGCGTGTCGTGCGATTTCTTCAGCGAGTTTTTCCGTAACGTCAGCCTCGGCGAGCACGCCGCCATTTCGCTGTACCGCAGCGACTTTACGCTGCTGGCGCGCTGGCCCACGCGCGACGCCTTGATGGGCAAGCAAAACCTCGGCGGCGCCACCTACCAGGTGATCAGCGCCGGCAAGCAGCATGACGTGGTACTCACCAGCACGCCCCGCGCGGCCGACGACCACCGCGCGGTGGAGCGCATGGGCGCAGTGCGCGCGGTGCGCGATTATCCGCTCATCATCAACGCCACCATCACCGACGAATTGCTGCTGGAGGGCTGGCGCAGCAGCCTGCGCATGCTGGGCGCGGTGGTGTTGCCGAGCATGGTGGCCGTGCTGGTGGCGTTTGCGCTGATGGCGTCGCTGTTGAAACGGCGCGAACAGGATGCCCACCAGGCGCTGGCGCTCAAGGCCGAGGCCGACGCAGCCAATGCCGCCAAATCGCGCTTCCTGGCCGTGACCAGCCACGAAATCCGCACGCCGATGAACGGCATCATCGGCATGAGCGAACTGATGCTCGATACCGCGCTGGACGCCACCCAGCGCACCTATGCCGGCAATGTGCACCAGGCAGCGCTGGAACTGCTGCACATCATTAACGACGTGCTGGATTTTTCCAAGGTGGAGGCGGGCCAGATGCGGCTCGAACACCAGGCCTACGCACCAGCGCAATTGATCGGCCAGGTACTGGCCCTGCACCACGCCAGCGCCGAGCGCAAGCAGTTGCAGGTCACGCTGGACCTGGGCGCCCTGCCCGCTGGATGCCACGTGGAAGGCGATCCGGCGCGGGTGCGGCAAGTGCTGGGCAACCTGCTCAGCAACGCCATCAAATTCACCCCGTCGGGCACCATCGCCATCCTGTTTACCGCGCACCAGGAGACCGACAACGAGCTCTGGCGCCTGCGCTACACGGTGCGCGACAGCGGCATTGGCATCTGCGCGCAGGCGCAAGACCACCTGTTCGAGCCGTTCCGCCAGGCCGACAGCAGCATCAGCCGCCGCTACGGCGGCACCGGCCTCGGTCTGGCGATCTGCAAGCACCTGGTGGAACTGATGGGCGGCACCATTGCCTGCACCAGCGCACCGGGCGCCGGCGCCACCTTCAGCTTCGAACTGCCGGCCCGGCTGGTGGCAGCGCCCGCCGCCGAGGCGGTGCCGGCACCGGCGGTCATGCCGGTGCCGGCGGCCGGCCGCGCGCTGCTGGTGGAAGATACGGAAATGAACAGGCAACTGGCGCGCATCCTGCTGCGCAAGCTGGGCTGGACCGTCGATGAAGTGCACGACGGCCTGCAGGCGCTCGATGCACTGGCACGCCAGCGCTACGACCTGGTGCTGATGGACTGCATGATGCCGGTGATGGACGGCTACGAAGCCTGCCGCCGCCTGCGCGCGCGCGAGGCGGAACACGGCTGGCCACGCACGCCGGTGATCGCGCTCACCGCCAACGCCATCGACGGCGACCGCGCACGCTGCCTGGCGGACGGCGCGGACGCGTATCTGACCAAACCGTTCACCGCCACCGCGTTTGCCGACGCCATCCGGGGCTGCACCATGGCGGAAACACAACGATCGCAGGAAATACAAAAAAACAACTAAAAATTCCGTCTGGAAAATAGCGTGGATTTGATACAATCGTTGAAAATATCGAATTCATCAAATTGTCATGCTCAAGAAAATCGCCATCGAAGAAGTAACCCTCGGCATGCACATCCATTCCGTCTGCGGTTCCTGGTTTGATAATCCGTTCTGGAGCAGCTCCTTCGTGCTGGAAAACGCGCTCGACCTGGCCAAGCTGAAAAACGGCCGGGTGCGCCAGGTATGGATCGACACCAGCAAGGGCCGGGTGCCCGGTGCGCCCGCCCAGGTGCCGGTGCCGGCCCTGGCCACGCCTGCTGCCGAGCCGATTGATGCACTCGCAGTTGCACCCGCAGTTGCCCCCGTCGCTGCACCCGCAGTTGCCCCCGCCGTTGTCCACGTTGCGGCACCCGCAGTGGCACCCGCACCTGCCAGCACCACCGCCGAACTGGCGCGCGCTGCGCACATCATCGGCCAGTCGAAACGCGCGCTGGCCAGCATGTTTGCCGACATCCGCATGGGTCGCATCATCGACCTGGGCCAGGCCACGCCGCTGGTCGAGGAAATCTCGGCGTCGGTGCTGCGCAACGCCGGCGCATTGATCAGCCTGGTGCGCCTGAAGCAGGCCGACGACTACACGTACCTGCACTCGGTGGCCGTGTGCGCGATGATGGTGGCGCTGGCCCGCCAGCTGGGACTGGGCGAAGAAGAGGTGGCGCAGTGCGGCATGGCCGGCCTGCTGCACGACGTGGGCAAGATGGCGGTGCCGGTGACGGTGCTGAACAAGCCGGGCAAGCTCACCGACGACGAATTCTCGCGCGTCAAGCTGCATCCGCTGGCGGGCCACGCGCTGCTGGTCAAGTCCGGCAATGTGCACGCGGTGGCGCTCGACGTGTGCCTGCACCACCACGAACGCATGGACGGCGCCGGCTATCCGCACGGCCTGCGCGGCGAGCAGATCAGCCTGCACGCGCGCATGGGCGCGATCTGCGACGTGTACGACGCCATCACGTCCAACCGCCCGTACAAGGCCGGCTGGAGCCCGGCCGTGTCGCTGCGCCGCATGGCGGAGTGGACCCGCAACGGCCACCTCGATCCGCAAGTATTTGCCGCCTTCGTCAAATGCATCGGCATCTATCCGCTGGGGACGCTGGTGCGGCTGCGGTCGGAACGCCTCGCCGTGGTGGTGGACAACAGCAGTTCGCTGCTGGCGCCCGTGGTGCGGGTATTCTTCTCGATCCGCAAGGATGCGCATATTCCGGCCGAAACGCTGGACCTGATGCATGCGCACACCGACGAAGGCATTGCCGGCTACGAGGAACCCGATACCTGGAACCTGGGCGACCTGTCGCATTTCTGGACCTGACCGCCCCGCACTGCCCCTGCTCGTCATAGAATAGCGTGACTATTCCAACCACGAGACAGCCACCGATGGCAGACCACGCCCCGCCACATTCAGCAGCACCAGCGCGCCCGCTCACCCGGCAAGACTATAAAACCCTGGCGCTGGCGGCCCTGGGCGGCGCGCTGGAGTTCTACGATTTCATCATCTTCGTATTTTTTGCCAAGGTAATCGGCGAGCTGTTCTTCCCACCCGACATGCCGGACTGGATGCGGCTGTTCCAGACCTTCGGCATCTTTGCCGCCGGCTACGTGGTGCGCCCGCTGGGCGGCATGGTCATGGCCCACTTCGGCGACCTGCTGGGCCGCAAAAAAATGTTCAGCCTGTCGATCTTGCTGATGGCCTTGCCCACGCTGCTGATCGGCCTCTTGCCCACCTACGCCGCCATCGGCCTGGCGGCGCCGCTGCTGTTGCTGGTGCTGCGGCTGGCGCAGGGGGCGGCGGTGGGCGGCGAAGTGCCGGGCGCCTGGGTGTTCGTCTCCGAGCACGTGCCGGCGCGCCATATCGGCTACGCCTGCGGCACGCTCACGGCCGGCCTCACGGTCGGCATCCTGCTGGGCTCGCTGATGGCCACGGCGATCAACACCGTGTTCACGCCGCCGGAAGTGCTGGCCTACGGCTGGCGTTTGCCATTCCTGCTGGGCGGCTGTTTCGGGCTGGGCGCCATGTATCTGCGCCGCTGGCTGCACGAAACCCCGGTCTTCATCGAGCTGCAACAACGCCGTGCGCTGGCTGCCGAAGTGCCGCTCAAGACCGTGCTGCGGGCGCATCGCGGCGCCGTGGTGCTGTCGATGCTGCTCACCTGGATGCTGTCGGCCGCCATCGTGGTGGTGATTCTGATGACGCCCACCCTGCTGCAAAAAGGCTATGGCTACGACGCGCCCACCGCGCTGCTGGCCAACGCCGTTGCCACGCTGTGCCTGGCCGTGGGCTGCGTCGGCTACGGCGTGCTGGCCGACCGCCTCGGTGCGCGTCGCCTGCTGGCGGGCGGCGCCCTGCTGCTGGCGGCATGCACCTGGGCGTTCTACACCACCGTGGGCACGCGCCCCGACCTGCTGCTGCCGCTGTACGCGCTGCTGGGACTGAGCGTGGGCGTGGTGGGCGTGGTGCCGAGCGTGATGGTGCGGGCGTTCCCGGCGCCGGTGCGGTTTTCCGGCCTGTCGTTCTCGTACAACCTCGCTTACGCCATCTTCGGCGGTCTCACACCGGTGATGGTGACCCTGATGCTGAAAGTGGCGCCACTGGCGCCGGCCTGGTACGTGATGGCGCTGTGCGCGCTCGGCCTGGTCACCGCATTGTTTGTCAAACCACCCCGCTCCTGAGGCGCCATGTCCCACTTCGAACGTCCCCACGACGGGCCTGACGCCGTCGCCCTGCTCGCTTCCCTGCGCGAGGGCGCGCTTACCGCCGAACAGCTGGTGCGCCAGCACCTGCAACGGCTGGACGCCACCCAGCCGCACCTGAATGCCGCCACCACCATCCTGCGCGAGGCGGCGCTGGTCAGCGCCCGCCAGCTCGACCTGCAAGGCGACCGGTCGCTGCCGCTGTTCGGCCTGCCCTTCAGCGTGAAAGAGACCTTCGGCCTGGCCGGCGCCGAGGTCACGGCCGGTTCGCGCCGCATGGCGCCCGAGCACCACACGGACGACGCCGAAATCGTGCGCCGCCTGCAAGCGGCGGGCGCCATTGCGATTGCGCGCAGCAACGTGCCGGAACTGGCAATGACGGCCGAATCGACCAATCCCCGCTACGGGCGCACCAACAACCCGCTGGCGCCGGACCGCGTGGCCGGCGGTTCCAGCGGAGGCGAAGGTGCGCTGGTCGGTTCCGGCAGCTCGGTATTCGGCGTGGGTTCGGACATCCTCGGCTCGATCCGGATTCCCGCCGCGTTCTGCGGCGTGGTGGGCTTCAAGCCGCACTCCGGCGCCGTGGACGGACGCGGCACCTGGCCCACGGTCACCGGCAATACCCGTACCTGGCTCGGGCTGGGGCCCATTACCCGCAGCGTGCGCGACGCCCGCCTCGTGTACGACGTGATTGCCAACACGCCGCTGGGCAACCTCGCCACTGCCCCGGGCGGGCGGCTGGTCACGCCGGACGCCATGCCCATCGCCATCGCCGATCCCTGCATCGCTGCGGCGCAGGCAGCGGCGCGCGCCGCATTGCTGGACGGCGGTTACCGCGCCGACCACCACGATTGTGCCGACGTGCGCCACCTGTTCCTGCAGATTCCCAAGGTGATCCTCGACGACTTTTACGACGACTGGATCCGGCTGCTGTCCACGCCGGGCGGCGCGCGCTTTTCGCCGTGGCGCGAGGCGCTCGCGCACCTGCTCGGCAAACCCACCATCGACAGCGGCCTGCTGACGTGGATGCTGATCGCGCCGCTGATGAAGCCGCGCCGCCAGGCCACGGTGGCGCGCATCGCCGCCGACTACGCCAGTGCGCGGGCCCGCTACCACGCCCTGCTGGGCGCTGATGGCGTGCTGGTCCTGCCCACCCTGGGCCTGCTGGCGCCGCACCACGGCAAGATGAACCGGCAGTCGCTGAAGCCCGGCGTGAACGGCCTGTTTACCGCCCACACCCTGGGCAACTACCTCGATCTGCCGGCCATTGCCATCCCGGCCCGCAAGTTCCGCGATGCCGCCACCGGGCTGGTACCGAGCGTGTCGATCCTGTGCGCGCCGGGGGCGGAGGCGCGGCTGTTCGACGCTGCCGCCGCAGTGGAGGCAGCCGTCAACTGAACCGGCACCGGACCGCGCTGCGGTCCATGCCGGGCGCTACCGCGACAGGAACTGTTCCAGGAACGCTGCGGGCAGCGCGGCAATGGTCCAGTGGTTCTCGCGCTGGAAGGCCAGCATGGCGCGCAGTGCGGCGGCATCGGCATCGTGGTACTGCTCGTACAGCGTGAAGACATTGGGTTTCGGTTCTGCCGCATCGGCCACGTAGCGGGCGTGCAGGCTGTCGAGCTGCGCCTGCACCCTGGCGTCGCTGGCGGCGGTCCAGCCGTAATCGAGCATGCTCTTTTCGCGGTAGGCCTCGGACCATTGGCGCAGCGTGTCCAGCACCGCCGTGCGCGAGCGCTGCGGGTCCCAGGCCGCGCTTTCCACGCAGCGCGCCACGGCGCGGTGACGCTGGTCGCCGGCAGGCGCGGCCAGGGTGTCGGTCAGGCCTGTCGCGTGGCGGCGCGCGGCCTTCCACTCGGCGGGCGCCACCACTTCGCCCGCCACGCTGCGCGCATGCAGCGCGGTGACCTGGGCCAGCGCCTGCTGCAGCGCCGGCGGCAAGCCGGCGGGCGCCAGCGCGTGCGCCACGTCGTCCAGCAGGGCCACGATCAACGCACTGCCCTGGCGCTCCAGGTCGGCGCCCAGCGCAATCGCATTGAGCAGCACCGCCGCCGTTTCCACCACCGTGGTGATCTCGCGCCGGCCGCCCGCTGCCGCCTCCAGCACCAGCGCCAGCCACGCCGGCAAGCCCAATTGGTCTTCCCACGCCGCTAACTCGTCGGTGCCGGTCATGGCACCCACCACGCTGCACTTGTCCGCAGTCCAGGCCACGTGCCCGCCCTGCAGACGGCCCGCCTGCGCCGCCGCCTGCAGGCGGGCCAGCGCCGCCTGGCGCACCGCTTCGTCATGATGAAAAGCGCTGCCCATCACGGTTCCAGGTGCTGGTCGACAAAATCGGCCAGGCGCGTCTTGGTGACGTTGCCCACCAGCCGCCCCACTTCCACGCCGCCCTGCAGCAGCACCAGCGACGGCAGTCCGCGCACGGAGAGCCGTGCGGCGGTGTCCTGGTTTTCGTCGGCGTTGATCTTGGCCACCCGCAGCAGGCCCTGGTAATCGTCCGCCAGGTCGGCCAGCACCGGCGCCAGCATCTTGCAGGGCGCACACCAGTCGGCCCAGAAGTCCAGCAGGACCGGGCCGGCCGCTTGCTGCACGTCGGCCTCGAAGCTGGCGTCGGTGACGGTCAAAACGTTTTTACTCATATCTATCATCCAAAAAGGTATAGCGACAGCATACGGCGCGCGGACTCCCAATGCACCCGGACGGTTGACCAATAGTTGTGCCATGTGTCATGACAAGGATTCAGTACGGTCGGCGGCCTGCGCCAGGTCCAGCACGTGGTTGTGATAGCGCTCGATGGTCGCCTTGTGCGCCACGCTGATCACGGCGCTGGCCGGCAGCTGCGCGATCAGCGCCTGGTACAGCAGCGCTTCGGTCGGTTCGTCGAGGGCGCTGGTGGCTTCGTCGAGGAAGATGAAGTCGGGCCGGTGCAGCAGCACGCGCGCAAACGCCAGCCGTTGCTGCTCGCCGCCAGACAGGGTCTGTTGCCAGGCATCGCTTGCCGTCAGCGAGTGCACGCGCCCGGCCAGCCCGCACCGGACCAGCGCCGTACCGCAGTCGTCGTCGTCGAAGCGCTCCGGTTCCGCCGGATAGCACAGCGCCGCCTTCAGGCTGCCGGCCGGGATGTAGCTGCGCTGCGGCAGGAACATCAGGGTGGCCTCCGCGGGCACGCGCACCTGGCCCGCGCCGTGCGGCCACAGGCCGGCCAGCGCCCGCAGCAAGGTGCTCTTGCCGGTGCCGGACGGTCCGCGCACCAGCCAGCGCTGGCCCGGCGCAAAGCTGAGCGGGCCCACGTCCACCAGCAGTTCGGCCAGCGGCGTGCGCAGCTGCAGCGGGCCGGTGGCCACGTCGGGGCGCGCCTCGCGCACCACTTCGAAGCCGCTGGGGCGCAGCTGCGCCTTGCGGATGGCCCATACCAGGTCGCGCAGGCGGTTGGTGAGCGCCATCAGGTCGGTGAAGTTGGCGTACACCTGGGTGAAGTAACTGAGCGTGTTCGACACGCCGTGAAATGCGCCGACGGTGCGGGTGACCATGCCGAACGTGATCTCGCCGGCCAGGTAGCGCGGCAAGGCGCCCACCGTGGGCAACGCCGCGAGCAGCACGCTGTAGGCATTGGTGCTGAGCTTGAGCTTGAAGGTGCGCACGATGATGGCCAGCGTGTTGTGGCGGATATGCTCGAAGCGCGCCAGCAGGCGCTGGCGCTCGCGCGGACCGCCGCCGTAAAAGGCGATCTGCTCGGCGTTCTCGCGCAACTGCATGGCGCCGTAGCGGAAGTCGCCCTCCACGCCCTGGCGCCGCATGTTCAGTCCCACCAGCGCCTTGCCCACCCAGTGCGCGAGCAAAAAGCTGCCCAGCGAATACAGCACCGCCAGGTACACCATGTACCCGGGGATGTCGATGCGCGTGTCGCCCACCGTGAACGCGAGCGCGCCCGAGAGTTTCCAGAGCAGCACCATGTAGGTGACGGCGTTGACGATCACGCCGATCAGGTTGAGCGTGATATTGAGCGCCATTTCCACGAACAGCCGCACGTCTTCCGCAATGCGCTGGTCGGCATTGGAGAGCGCGCCTTCGCGTTCGATATCGTAAAACACGTGGCGCTCGCTCCACTGCAGCAGCAGGCGGTCGGTCAGCCAGGTGCGCCAGCGCAGTTCCAGCACGTTCTGCAGGGCCTCGCGCCCCAGGCTGTTGGTGGCGTGCAGCATGCCCGCCACCGCGCTCATGAGCAGCGCGGGCCACAGCACGTCCCACTGGCGCCCGATCAGGGCGTCGGTAACGTCGCCCAGCAGGCGGTTGGCCCACACCGACACGTAGGCGCCGCCAAAGGTGCCGGCCAGCAGGACCGCCACGATGGGCCACGCGCGCCAGCGCTGCTCCGACATCCAGAACGGCACGATCAGTTCGAAAATACCGGGCCGGCCCGGGGCGTCATGGTTGGTCATGGTCAGTCAAAGCTGCGGCGCACGGTCAGCAGATATTTGCGGCCTTCCAGCACCGGGATGTAGGAATTCGAGGTGGACACGCCGTACAGCACGCGGTCGCCCACATTTTTTACGCCCAGCGTCACGTCCCACTTGTCCTTGCGATAAAACACGCTGGCGTCGATCTGCGCCTGCCCCGGCAGCATGAACTGGGTGGCGGCGCTGCGCGAGCCGATGACGTGGGTTGCCGCATTGAGTCCCACGCCCACGCCCAGGCCTTGCAGTTGCGCGCCCTGGAAATCGTAGGTGGTCCACAGGCTGATCTTGTGCTTGGGCAGGCCGGGAAACAGCGTGCCGTTTGCCCCCAGGTCGCGGTAGATGTTGTAGGTGTAGTTGGCAATCGCATTCCAGCCCGGCGCCAGCTGGCCCTGCAGGTCCAGCTCCGCGCCGCGCGTCTGCTGGGCGTCGCGCAGCACGTAGCAGCGGTTGATGCTCTGGTATTGCAGCAGGTTGGTTTGCTCGAGCTGGAACACGCTCGATGTCAGCGCCAGCTTGTTGTCGAGGAAGTCGAACTTGGCACCCAGCTCCTTGTTGCGGGTGGTCTGCGGCGGCGCCACGCCACCGCCGCACAGGTTCGAAATCTGTGCCGCAAAGCCGTTCGCCACGCTGGCGTACACCGACATGTCGTCGGTGACGTTGTACACCACGCCCACGCCCGGCGTGGTCTTGCTCGACTTGTTGGGCGCCAGGTCCTGGCTGTAGTTCGATGCCGGCAGCGTGGTATTGCCGCCCGTGTCCACCCTGGTGTGGCGCGCGTTGACCTGCAGGTTCCAGTCGCCCAGCGTCATCAGGTCTTGCAGGTAGAACGCCTGCTGCTTCTGGTTGTTGCTGTAGATGCCGGCGACGGAGGATGCGGAGGCGCCGGCATCGGGGTAATCGGCACCGCTAGCCGGGTAGATCGTCACCGTGCGGGTGGCGCCGCTGCCCTGGTACTGTACCGAGTCGGTCTCGAGGCGGTTGTAACCGGCCGCCAGCTTGTGCCGCACCGGCCCGGTGCCGAAGCTGGCGCGCAGATAATGGTCGCCGCTGGTGGTGCGCGACAGTGTGCGGTTATTCCCCGGCGAGAAAATGCTGGTACCCAGCGACGTGTCGGGCGCAGCACCGGTGGCGTACTGCAGACCATATGGCGTGTACAGGTGCAGCCAATCGTTGCCCAGCGCGCGCTGCATGCGGCTCGAGAACGTCAGCCACGGCGTGAGCGTCTGCTCCAGCTGGTAGAACACGCGCTTCTGGGTGGTGTCGAAACCGTCGGCCTGGTCGCTGAGCAGCATGGCGGGGCGCGGCAGGATGGCGCCGCTGCGCAGCGCGAAAGTGTAGGCCGGCACCGGCATGTGCTGCTTGCCGTACGAGAGACCCACGATCAGGTCGGTGGCGGTGTCCTTCCAGCGCAGTTGCGGCAGGATGTACCGATCGCGCCGGCCGTCGTAACCCACCGCCGTATCCGACGCCCGCGCCTGCGAGGCGATCAGGCGGTACGTGAGCTTGCGGTCGTCCGTGATGGCGCCCGACAGATCGGCCGCCACCGTCGCATCGCCATGGCTGCCGTACTGGAAGGTGACGTCGCGGATGGTCTGCGCCTGTGGCTTCTTGGTCACCACGTTGACGCCGCCCCCCAGCGAACCGGCGCCGGCCAGGATCGCCTGCGGACCTTTGAGCACTTCCACCCGCTCCACGCCGAACACATTGGTCATGGTGGCGCCACGGTCGGTGACACCATTGGTGGTGGTGCTGGTCTGCGAAAACCCGCGCACCGAAAACGTGGGCAAGCCCTGCGGCGACTCGGTAAATGCCACGCCGCTGACATTGCGCAGCGCGTCCTGCAACGACGTCACCTGCTGCGATTCGAGCACCTTGCTGGTGATGATGGTGACCGACTGCGGCACGTCGCGCAGCGCCGCGCCGCTGCGGGTGGTGGTGTCGGAGCGGTCGGCCTTGAACGAGGTTTCCGCCTGGTCGCGCTGGGCCACCACCAGCACCGATGGCGGCTCCGGCTCGTCGGCTGCCGGCGCCGGCTGCGCGGACGCCGGCGCTTGCTGCGCCCAGGCGGCGGACGACAGCGACAGCGTCAGGCCGCTCAACAGGACACATAACTTCAGCTTGCGCGGGTGGGACAGGTTCGAGCTGCGACGCATGATGGAAACCCTTCGGATCGGTAAGTGAGTTAGCGGATGGATGTGATGTAATATAGTTGAAATAATTGCCCTATTGACAGGACAGTTGGCGATGAATATCCCAGCCGTACTGACAATCGGAGCAGGACAGTTACCCCGCCGCTCGGCTCCTCACCAACTCGCCTCCTCGCCATGACGCCACGCAGCCGCAGCCAGTCCCCGATCGTCTTGACCGCCGCCGACCTGCAGTCGGTGGATGCCGACCACAAGTCCTCGCTGGTGGACCAGCTGTGCGCGGCCGTGCTGCGCCGCCTCCAGGCGCCCGATGCGGCGTCGGGCACGCGCATGCCGTCGGTGCGGCAGTTGTCGGACAGTTGCCACATCAGCCGCGATACCGTGAGCCGCGCGTATGACAAGCTGGTGGCGCACGGCCACCTCGAATCGCGCCCCGGGTCCGGCTTTTACATCAAGGCCAGCAGCAAACCGCGCCGCGCCCGTACGGCGGCGCCGGCCGAGGCGCATGTGACGGCCCGCAGCAACGTGATGGCGTCGGCATGGCGCCACCGCATCCTGCAAACCCACAAGCCGTACCTGAGCCAGACCGGCATCGGCCTGCTGCCCGACGCCTGGCTCGGCGAGGCGGACCTGAGTGCCACCCTGCGCTCGCTCGGGCGCAGCAACCAGCGCGGCCTGATGGGCTATGGCGATCCGCAAGGTTACCTGCCGCTGCGCCAGCAGCTGCAACTGAAACTCGGCGAAATGGACATCGACGCCAGCCCCGAGCACATCGTGCTGACCAACGGCGCCACCGAAGCATTGCACTTGATGGTGATGTCGTACCTGCGCACGCCGGGCGAATTCGTGCTGGTGGAAGACCCGGCGCCGTTCCTGCTGTCGGAGCGGATGCTGGCGGCGGGCCTGAACTTCGCCCACGTGCCGCGCGAGCACGATGGGCCCAACATCGAGGTGCTGCGCAAACTGTGCGAGCAGCACCGGCCCACCATGTTCTTTTGTTCGACGGTGCTGCACAACCCCACGTCGAGCCAGATGTCGGCGCACAAGGCGTTCCAGATCCTGCGCCTGGCCGACGAATTCAACCTCACCATCGTGGAAGACGACACCTATTGCGACCTGATGCCGTCCACGCCCCTGAGCCAGGTGGTGCGCATGGCCACGCTGGACCAGCTGCGGCGGGTGGTGTACATCGGCAGTTTTTCCAAGACCCTGGCGGCGGGGCTGCGGGTGGGTTTTCTGGCGGCGAGCCACGCGCGCGTGGAGTGGATTTTGGCGCACAAGATCGCTTCGCACATTGCCGGCTCGAGCCTGACCGAGCGCACCGTGTACCGCATCCTGTCGCACGGCGGCTATCGGCACCACTGCGCGCAGCTGCGCAACCGTCTCGACGAACTGCGCCTGCCGCTGGTGCACCAGCTGCGCGCGCTCGGCCTGGACGTGGCGCGGGCGCCGCAGGCGGGCATGTACGTGTGGGCCAGACTGCCGGGCCAGTCGTCCGGCGCAATTGCCGACCGCCTGCTGGAACAAGGCCACCTGGTGGCGCCGGGCCTGCTGTTTTCGCAGCGGGCCGACATCAACGCCCACCTCCGCTTCAACGTGGGCAACAGCCTCGACAGCCCGGTGCTGCCGGCACTGGCCAGGCTGTTGACATAGCCGGCTTGCCGTCCTGGCTATCCGCGACTACCGGCCGGCGCGCACGCGCTGCAGGGCCGGCGCGAGCGCCAGCTGACGGTCCGCCAGCCAGCCGTCCAGCCGGGCGGCGGGCATCGGCCGCGCGATCCAGTAGCCCTGCCCTTCGTCGCAGCCCCAACCCGCCAGCAGTTCGTAGGCGCGCGCGGTCTCGATGCCCTCGGCCACCACCCGGTGGCCGAACTCGTGGCCGAGCCGTATCATCGCGCAGAGAATGGTCACGTCGTGCATGTCGGCGGGCAGCGCCCGCACGAACGACTGGTCGAGCTTGAGCGTGGTGGCGGGAATCTGCTTCAGGTAGCTGAAGTTACTGTAGCCCATGCCGAAGTCGTCGATGGCGATCTGCACGCCCAGCGCGCGCAACCGGCGCAGCTGCACGCCCACCGCCAGCGGATCGTCGGCCACCGCGCTTTCGGTGAATTCGATTTCGACCAGCGCCGGCTCGACCTGGTGCTGCGCCAGCAGCTGCGCCAGCAGGTCGGCAAACGCCGGCGTGGCCAGGTCCAGCGCCGACACATTGAGCGACACCGTCAGGCGCAGGCCGGCGGCCTGCCAGCATTCGGCCTGGGCCAGCGCAGCGCGCATCACCCACGCCGTGATGGCGCCGATCAGCGCGGTCTTCTCGGCCAGCGGAATGAATTCGGCGGGGCTGATCGCGCCCAGTTGCGGATGGTCCCAGCGCAGCAGCGCTTCCACGCCGACGCACGCGCCGTCGGCCAGGTCCACGCGCGGCTGGTAATGCAGCTGCAACTGGCCGTCGGCAGCCAGCGCACCGGGAATCGCGGCCAGGATGCGGAATGCGCGCTGCTGCGCCCCATCCAGTTGCTGGTGATAGACCGACCATGGCCGATGAACGGTGCGTGCGTGGGCCAGCGCCGCGCCCAATGCGCGCGCCGTGTCTGCCACCGGTGTCGGCACGGTCTCCGATGCCAGCTTCACCGCGCCCAGCGTGACGGCCGGCGCATGGGGAATGCCCTGGTGCTCGCACGGTGCGGAAAAACGCAGATGCAGCGCGCGCAACTGTTCCTCCAGCGCTGCCGGGTGTTCGGCGGCCAGTACGCAAGCCAGCACCGTGTGGTCGATGCGGTACACGGGCGCCGGACCCAGCCCCTGCGCCAGCCGGCGCGAAACAGCCAGCAAAAAACCATCGGCATAGTCGCCGCCGAACGCCGCCTGCATCTGCTCCAGGTACGCGGGACCGCACACGTCGATCGCCACGGCGAACAGCTGGCGGCCGTCCTGGGCTGCGTCATTGATCCACAGCGCCACGTCCTCGAGGAAGCGGGTGCGGTTGGGCAGCTGGGTGAGCGGGTCGGCATAGCCGATGCTGCGCAGGGTTTCGATGCGCATCATCGCCAACCGCGCGAAGTGGCGCAACTGCTCCACCTGGGCGGCGCCGAAATCGGGGCGCGGCGCGCCGTCGAGCACGCAGAACGTGCCGAGACACATGCCGCCGGCCGTGATCAGCGGCGCCCCCGCGTAAAAGCGCAGGCCCGGCGATCCGGTCACCAGCGGGTTGTTGACGAACCGGTCGTCCTGCCAGGTATCGAGCACGATCAGCGGCTCGGTGCCGTACAGCGCATAGGCGCAGAACGCCTGCGAGCGCGGGGTTTCCTGCACGTCCAGTCCCATGCGCGACTTGAACCATTGGCGGCCCTCGTCCACCAGCGAAATCAGCGCCATCGAGGTGCCGAACACGCGCGATGCGAGCAAAGTCATCTGGTCAAAAGCCGGATCGCGTGGCGTGTCGAGCAGGCATAGCTCGCGCAGCGCGGCCAGGCGCTCGGATTCACTGGGGGGAACGGGAGGCGTAAAAATCATGAAGAATTGTACCCGAATCCAGGGAATTACTTAATAAATTTCAACTTATGTTTCTTAAATAGAACATCAATCAGCGGCTGCTGCAGTCACGGCGTTGATTGTTTTGCAGCAAATGCGCATCAGCCGGCCAGGAAAGTTATATATTGACATTTTCAATAATAATTACTTTGGAGATATCATTTTGGTAGCCACGGTCACCACATATCGCGTCGCGCGTCCGCTTCGGACGCTGGGACTGCTGGTCGCCATCCAGGCCGCGCTGCTGCAGCCGGCTGCCGCCCAGACTGAAGCTGCTGCCGAGGCGCGGCCGTCGGTCACCGTCACCGGCAAGCGCAAGATGCAGGACCCGGCCGAATTCATTGCCGCCGACAGCCGTGTGCTGGGCCGCAAATTCGCCTCGTCGTGTGCCTATATGTCCGGGTACAACCCGTACGAGGACGATCTCTACCTCGACTACATCCAGGGCTTCCACGGTTTGTCGAGTGAAGTGGACGTGATTCGCGACAACGCGCCGATGGGCGATGCCTCCAATGCCAGCTCGACCCTGGGCAGCGAATTCGACGAGTCGACCAGGAGGGGCGACAACCAGATGGACCCGTCGGTCAAGTGCAGCAATACCGATCGTCGTCTTGCCGCCGGCCGCAACTACATCGCGCGCAAGGATAAAACCTTGACCCTGGCGCTGAACGCCTACGACAGCGGCAACTACCGGGAAGCGATGACGCAATTCAAGGAAAACTACCGCAAGCTCGGCAACGAATTTTCGGCCCTGATGATCGGTCGCATGTACCTGGAAGGCCATGGCGTGCCGGCCAATACGCCGCAAGCGCTCGATTGGCTGCAAAAAGTGGTGGACCAGCGTTTCGGTCCGGGCGACCGCATGCGCTTCGATCCGCAACACCCCGAACTGATGAGCGTACGGGCGGAAGCCGCCATGTCGCTGGCGAAAATCTACCTGGTGGGCCAGGGCGTGCCGCGCGATGCGCGCAAGGCCCGCGACTACTACGTGGTCGCCTCCGACTCCGGCTACCTGCCCGCCAACAGCATGCTGGGCGCCTCTTACCTGTCGGGCATGGCCGGCGACAAGAATCCGGACCGGGCCGTCAAGTACCTGAAAGAAGCGGGCGAAGCAGGTTATGCGCCGGCGCTGTACCAGCTGGGCAAAGCCTATTACACCGGCAATGGCGTGGCCAGGGACTGGAAGCTGGCGGGCGCCTACTTTGCGGCCGGCGCCAGGCTGGGCCACCCGGGTGCGCAACTGGCGGCCGCGCGCATGTACGACTTCGGCGAGAGCGTGGCGCCCGATCCAAAACGCGCGCTCGGCTACTACAGGGACGCGGCCGTCAAGGGCGTGCCCGCCGCGCAGAACGCCCTGGCTACCTACTTCTACAAGGGTGAAGTGGTCGAACAAAACCTGGAAACCGCGCGCAAATTGTTCAACTCCGCCGCCATGCAGCAGCAGCCCGATGCGATGTACAACCTGGCCGTGATGACCCGCAACGGCGAAGGCGGCGCCAGGGATCTGTCGATGGCGTACGTGTGGTTCACCCTGGCCAAGCAGGCGCGCTATCCCGACGCCGACGCCGCCCTGGCCGACATCGCACCGCAGCTCTCGCAAGCGGAGCTGGCGAAGGCCGACGCGATCCTCAAGCCGGCGCCGAAATTGACGCAATAAGCACCCCCGGGCTGGTCCGGGGCCATGGAATCAGGATGGCGCCAGCGTGGCCAGCAGCGCCACCAGTTGCGCGGGATCGATGGGTTTGACGAAGTGATGATCGAAGCCGGCAGCCACCGCCTGTCGACGCGCCTGCTCGTCGCCGTAACCGGTCACCGCGATCAGCGTGACGTCGTCCAGCGCGGGCGTGGCGCGGATGCGGCGGGCCAGTTCGTAGCCGTCCATGCCAGGCAGGCCGATATCGAGCAGGCACACGTGGGGCTGAAATTCCAGCGCCTTTGCCACCACGCGCAGCGGTTCGTCCTCGCACAGCACCTCGTGGCCGTGTATGTCCAGGAACATGGCCAGCATTTCGGCCGCATCGAGATTATCGTCCACCACCATCGCGCGCAGGGCAGGCGCACCCGCTGCCAGCGGCGGCGCCACGCCGCCTGCGGCAGCCGGCGCCTGCACCGACTGCGGCAAACACACCGTAAACCGGCTGCCCTGCCCCAGCCCATCGCTATGCGCGCTCACCGTGCCGCCGTGCAGCTCCACCAGGCTTTTGACCAGCGCCAGCCCGATACCGAGGCCGCCCTGGGACCGGTCGGTTTCGCGCTCGGCCTGCACGAACAGGTCGAAGGCATGCGCCAGCACGTCGGCGGTCATGCCGATGCCGTTGTCGATCACGGCCAGCGTGACCTGATCGGCGCCCACGTCGAGCCGCAGCATGATGTCGCCGCCGCCCGGCGTGTACTTGACCGCGTTGTTGAGCAGGTTGGCCAGCACCTGCACCAGCCGCTTGGCGTCGCCGGTCACCAGCGCGGGTCCGGGCGGCGTGCTCACCGTGAGCCGGTGGCCGTGGCTTTCCACCAGCGGGCGCACCTGCTCGATCGCATCGGCCACCACGCGCTGCATGTCGGTGGTGTCGGGCGTGAGCGGGATCATGCCGCGCGTCACGCGCGAGACATCCAGCAGGTCATCGATCAGGCCCGTGATATGGCGCACCTGGCGGCCGATCACGGCGCTCGCGTGCTGCACCCGCTGCGCGTCGGCGCCTGGCATCTGCAGCATTTCGGCCGCTGCCGAAATGGGCGCCAGCGGATTGCGCAGCTCGTGCGCCAGCATGGCCAGGAATTCGTCCTTGCGGCGGTCGGCAACGCGCAGCGCCTGTTCGCTGCGGGTGCGGTCCGTCACATCGCGGAACATCAATGCCACCATCAGGTTTTCCTTCGCCCCCACCGGCGTGGCATACACCTCGAACCAGCGGTTCATCGGCTCGGAGCCTTCAAGAAAGCGCACTGCCTCGCCGGTGAGCGCCACCTTGCCGTACACGTCGAACCAGCGCTCTTCCAGGTCCGGCACCAGCTGGCGCGCGGTCTTGCCCACCGCGTCCACCAGGCCGGTCTGGCGCTCGAACGACGGGTTCACCTCCAGGAAGCGGTAATCGACCGGCTTGCCGGCGGCGTTCAAAATTATCTGGATGACGGCCAGGCCTTCGTCCATCGATTCCACCACGTTCACGTACGATTGCTTGAGCAGCTGGCGGGTGCGCATGTCCTCGGTCACATCCGCGCACACCGCCAGCACGCCGCGCACGCGCTCCTCGTCCTGGATCGGGCTGTAGCCGTAGGTCCAGTACATGTCTTCGCGCTTGCCGTGGCGGGTAAACGATAGCGGCGCGTTTTCGTGCCAGGTGGCGCCGTCGCCGGCCATCACGAAATCCACCTCGGGGCCGATGATGTGCCAGACCTCGGCCCAGCAATCGGCGCCGCGCTGGCCCAGCGCGGCCGGGTGGCGCTGGTCGTCCATGGTGCGGCGGTACGCATCGTTGTAGAACTGGTGCAGGTCGTCGCCCCACCACACCAGCATCGGGTGATTGCTGGTGAGGACCAGCCGCAGCGTGGATTTGAGCAGCGACGGCCAGCCGGCCGGGGCGCCCAGCGGGTGCCCGGTCCAGTCGTGGTCGCGCATCAACGCGCCCATTTCGCCGCCGCCATCGAGAAAGCCCGGCAGCGCGTGCGCGGTGGTGTTTTGCATGCCTGCCCTTATATCGAGAAATCGGCCCGATCTTACCACGGGCGATCCTGGCATTATGGTGCGGCGGCGCCACTACAGCGTAAAATGGGCGCCGCATCGCCCCCGTTGACAGCTCCTTGACCATGACGCCTACCCCGCCCGCCGCCTTCACCATCGCAGATATCGGCTTTGATGCGCTGTTCGATGCCACGCCCACGCCTTACCTGGTGCTTTCGCCGCAGTTCCGCATCCTGGCTGCCAACACCGCATACCTGCTGGTGGCCGGGCGCGAACGCGCCAGCATCGTGGGCCTGGACATCTTCGACGCTTTTCCCGACAATCCCGACGCCCCGCTTGCCGACGGCATCGCCAACCTGCGCGCCTCGCTGCAGCGGGTGCTCGCCACGGGCCGCCCCGACCACATGGCCGCCATCCGCTACGACGTGGCGTCCGCTGCCGACGGACGCGCGTTCCAGCCACGCTACTGGAAATCGGTCAACACACCGGTGCTGGCCGCCGATGGCGCGGTGCGCTGCATCATCCAGTCGGTGGAAGAAGTGACGGCGGCCTTCGTCAAGCGGGGCCGCGGCGCCGGCACGGTAAGCGAAGTGCTGGCCAACCTGACCGACGTGATCGGCGAACTGAAAACCCCCGAGGACATCGGCTACGAGGCCGCCGCCATCCTCGGCGACGCGCTGGGCACCAGCCGGGTGGGCTTCGGCACCGTGGACGCGGCCGGCCACACGCTGCACGTGGTGCGCGACTGGTGCGGCGCCGGCATCGCGTCGCTGGCCGGCGATACCGACCTGCGCTACTACCCCCACCTGATAAACGAACTGGCAGCGGGCCACATGATCGCCATTGGCGACGCCGCGCGCGATGGCCGCACTGCGCCGGTGGCGCCGCGCCTGCGCCTGCGCAGCGCCACCGCGCTGGTCAACGTGCCGGTGGTCGAACATGGCGCGCTGGTGGCCATGCTGTACGTAAACGATGCCGGCCCGCGCGACTGGTCGGTGGAGGAACTGCTGCTCATCAAGGAAGTGGCGGCGCGCGTGCGCACCGCCAGCGAACGCCTGCGCGTGGCCGCCGCACTGCGCGAGAGCGAGGCGCGCTTTCGCATCATCACCGAGGCATTGCCGCAAATGGTGTGGTCCACCCTGCCCGACGGCTACCACGACTACTACAACGAGCAGTGGTACCTGTTTACCGGCGTGGCGCGGGACACCACCGACGGCGACGGCTGGAACGCCGTCTTCCACCCCGACGACCGCGCCCGCGCCTGGCAGGTATGGCAGGACTGCCTGCGCACCGGCGCCACCTACGAGATCGAATACCGGCTGCGCCACCACAGCGGCGCTTACCGCTGGGTGCTGGGCCGCGCGCTGCCGCTGCGTAACGACGACGGCCACATCACGCGGTGGCTCGGCACCTGTACCGACATCGAAAACCAGAAACAGGCGGAGGCCGCGCTGCGCGACGCCAATGGCCGCAAGGACGAGTTCCTGGCCATGCTGGCGCACGAGCTGCGCAATCCGCTCGCGCCCATCAGCAGCGCGGCGCACATCCTGTTGTTGACCCGCACCGATCCGGACAGCGTGCTGCGCGCGGCGCAGATCATCCAGCGCCAGGTGCGGCACCTCACCGGCCTGGTGGACGACCTGCTCGACGTCTCGCGGGTTACCCACGGCATGATCGCCATCGACCGGGTGGCGCTCGACCTGCACGCCGTGCTGCACAGCGCCGTGGAACAGGCGCAACCGGCGATCGACGCACGCGCCCACCGGCTCACGCTCGCGCTCTCCCCCGCACCGGCGCCGGTGCTGGGCGATCAACTGCGGCTGGTGCAGGTGGTGGTCAACCTGCTCAATAACGCCGCCAAGTACACGCCGCCCGGCGGCGCCATCACGCTGGCGCTCGATCTCGATGGCGACTGCGCGCGCATTACGGTCACCGACAGCGGCAGCGGCATCGAGCCGGCGCTGCTGCCGTACGTGTTCGACCTGTTCATCCAGGCCAGGCGTACGCCCGACCGCGAGCAAGGCGGCCTGGGACTGGGCCTGGCACTGGTGCGGCGCATCGCCGCCCTGCACGACGGCACCGCGCAGGCGTTCAGCGACGGCCCGGGACTGGGCAGCCGCTTCGTGATCGCGCTGCCGCTGCAGCCGCTGCTGCCGCCGCTGCCGGTCACTGACCAGTAACGGCGCCCACGCGGGCGCCATCATCGCGCCTTTATCGGTAGCATGGGGATAGCAACCCAACTACTTGAAAGACAACCATGTCATCGATCTTGCAAGGAAAAGTCGCGCTGGTCACCGGGGCCGGCTCCGGCATCGGCCGCGCCGTAGCCATCCACTATGCCGCCGCGGGCGCCAGGGTGGTGGTATCGGACATCAACCAGCAAGGCGGCGACGCGACCGTGCGCGCCATCCGCGAAGCGGGCGGCGACGCCATCTTCGTCATGGCCAATACTTCGCTGCCGGCCGATAACCAGGCGCTGGTCGACGCCACGCTGCAGCAATACGGCGCGCTGCATATCGCCTGCAATAATGCCGGCGTGGGGGCGCCGCCGGCCGACGTGGGCGACTACGCGATTGAAGAATGGGACAAGGTCATCGGCATCAACCTGTCCGGCGTGTTTTATGGCATGCGCTACCAGCTGCCGGCCATGCTGGCTTCGGGCAGCGGCGCCATCGTCAACATGGCATCGATCCTGGGCCAGGTGGCCACGCGCCAGAACAGCGCCTACGTGGCGGCCAAGCACGGCGTGGTCGGCCTGACCAAGGCTGCCGCGCTGGAATACGCCACGCGCGGCATCCGCATCAATGCCGTGGGCCCCGGCTACATCGACACCCCGCTGCTGCAGGCCATGTTCGACGAGGCGCGCGCGCCGCTCATTGCCCAGCACCCGGTCGGCCGGCTGGGAGAAGCGGACGAAGTGGCCCGGCTGGTCGTGTGGCTCAGCTCCGACCAGGCCTCCTTCGTCACCGCTTCGTACTACCCGGTGGACGGCGGGCTGCTGGCACAATAGCCGCCAATCAGGCCCCAGCAATTAATCGGCCACCTGCAGCGCATGCGCATCGCGTTCGGTGCGGGCGGCGGCGGCCAGTGCGCCAATCTGCGCGGTCTGCGCGGTCTGCGCGGTCTGCGCCGCCAGGGTGGCGTCGTGGGTTTGGCAGCGGCCGAGCAGCGCTGCGCTGCGCTGAGCGTGCTCGCGCCGGCCTGGCGGGCGCGTTCCAGGTATTCCGGCAGCCATGCGCGAACGCGTGTTCGAGCGCTTGTTCCGCTTGTCTGACGCGCAGATTCCGGGCAGTGGCCTGGGCCTGTCCATCGTGCGCAGCATCGCCGCGCGCCACGCCATGACGCTGGAACTGGACGCCGGGTTGGCTGTGGCGCCCGCACCCGCCGGACTGGCGGTGACGGCCTGGCTGCCGGCGGTGCCGGTTAGCTCCAGCGCAAACGCAGCGGACGCCAACCGAACCCACAATATTGCCAATTCTGGTATTGTCGATAGGAGCGTTACACGCTTGCCCCCCGGTGCCACACCCGGTACTTTACTATCTAAAGGAGCAACAATATGGCTTATGAATTACCGCCCTTACCGTATGCTTACGATGCCCTCGAACCGCATTTCGATGCGCGCACGATGGAAATCCACCATACCAAGCACCACCAGACCTATGTCACCAGCCTGAACAACGCCGTCAACGACGCCGGCGTGGAAGCCAAACCGGTCGAGGAACTGATCCAGGACATCCCATCGCTGCCGCCGGCCATCCAGACCGCCGTGCGCAACCACGGTGGCGGCCACGCCAACCACGCGCTGTTCTGGACCGTCCTCAGTGCCACCGGCGGCGGTCAGCCAGCCGGCAAACTGGCCGACGCCATCGCCGCCGACCTCGGTGGTTACGACAGCTTCAAGGAACAGTTCATCAAGGCGGCGCAAACCCGCTTCGGTAGCGGTTGGGCCTGGCTCACGGTGGGCAAGGATGGCAAGCTGCTGGTGGAAAATAGCGCCAACCAGGACAGTCCGTTGATGGGCGCCTACGTGGGCTTGTCGGGCGGCACGCCGATCCTCGGCCTCGACGTCTGGGAACACGCGTACTACCTGAATTACCAGAACCGCCGTCCCGATTACATCCAGGCCTTCTTCAACATCATCAATTGGGATGAAGTGGCGCGCCGCTACGACGCCGCAAGCAAGTAAGCAAGCAAGTAAGCAAGTAAATAAGTAAGTAAATAAGCAAGTAAGTTCAACAGTAAAGCAACACGCACCAAGGGCAAGCCAACGACGAACCGCCGCGTTCGCTCCTAGCCGCCCGCTTTCTCCCTGCGCACGATACGCGCGTCGCTTGCATCCAGCTATAATGGACAGAATATTAATTGTCCAACAGGCGGAGCCCGGCCCTCCAGGCCACGTTCCCCGTCCTCTCCATGAATTTAGCCGCACGTAACAACGTCAAGGTCCATGGCGACCGTCCCGGTGTCCCCACCATGATCATGGCCCATGGCTTCGGCTGCGACCAGAGCATGTGGCGCCACCTGGCGCCCGAGTTTGCCGGTCGCTACCGCGTGGTGCTGTTCGACCTGGTGGGCAGCGGCAACTCCGACCTGCAAGCCTACGATCACGCCAAGTACAACACGCTGCAAGGCTATGCCGACGACCTGCTGGAACTGATCGACGCGTTTGCCGACGGTCCGGTGATTTTTGTCGGCCATTCGGTCAGCGCCACCATCGGCGTGCTGGCGTCAAATGTGGCGCCCGAAAAATTCGCCGCGCAGATCATGGTGGGCCCGTCGCCGCGCTACATCGACGATGCCGGTTACCGGGGCGGCTTTTCCGAGGAAGACATTGCCGACCTGCTGGAAACCATGGAAGCCAATTACCTCGGCTGGTCCAGCACCATGGCGCCCGCCATCATGGGTGCGCCGGAGCAACCGCAGCTGGGCCAGGAACTGGCCAACAGCTTTTGCCGCACCGATCCTGTCATCGCCAAGCACTTTGCCCGCGTGACGTTCCTGTCCGACCACCGCGCCGATTTTTCCCAATCGAGCACGCGCGCCCTGATCCTGCAATGCAGCGACGACCTGATCGCCCCGCTCGAGGTGGGGCAGTTCATGCACCGCGCCATGCCCGGCAGCGCACTGGTGATTATCGCCAACCACGGCCATTGCCCGCACCTGAGCGCCCCCGACGCCAGCATCGCCGCCATCCAGGCGTTCCTGGCGCCCTGATGACCGCCGCGCCCGCCGACGACTGGCAGCAGGCGCCATGCGGGCTGATGGTTGCCGGGGCCGATGGCATCATCGTGCGCGCCAACCTTACCGTGTGCCGCTGGCTTGGTTACGATCCGGCCGAGCTGATCGGACTGAAACGGTTTTCCGAGCTGATGCCGATGGGCGCACGGGTGTTTTTGCAAACCCACTGGACGCCGCTGCTGCAGATCCAGGGTTCGGTGTCGGAAGTGCAGCTCGACCTGTTCGACCGGGACCGGCGCCGCATTCCGATGATGCTCAGCGCCATCCGCCGCCAGCGCGACGGCGTGGTGCACGACGAGATCGCCCTGCTGATCGCCACCGACCGCAAATCGTACGAGCGCGAACTGCGGGCCGAACGGGCACGGGCCGAAGCGGCCACCGCCGACCTGGCGCAGGCGCAGGCGCAACTGCACGCCGCCAATGCCGCGCTGTCCTTGCAGCACCGCCACAAGGATGAATTCCTGGCCACGCTGGCGCACGAGCTGCGCAATCCGCTGGCGCCGATGCAGAACATCGTCGAAACGCTGCGGCTGCGCCAGGCCGGCGATGGCGGCCGGGCGGCCGAGATCCTGGCGCGCCAGGTCGCGCAAATCACGCGGCTGGTGGACGACCTGCTCAATGTGTCGCGCATCGGCCAGGGCAAGGTATCGCTGGCGCTGGAGCCGGCCGACATCGTGCCCACACTGCACCACGCGGCCGAGGAAGCGCTGTCCACGACCACCGCCGCCGGCCAGCAACTGACGGTCGACCTGCCGGCCACGCCGCTGTGGGTGCTGGTGGACACGGCGCGCCTGACCCAGATCGTCGCCAATTTGCTCACCAACGCCAGCAAGTACAGCCCGGCCGGCGCCCGCATCGCGCTATCGGCCCAGATGCGCGACGACCGCGTGCTGATCGAAGTGGCCGACAACGGCATCGGCATCGCGCCCGACCAGTTGCTGCTGGTGTTCGAGAAATTTTCGCAACTCACGCCGGGCCTGGAGCGCGCCCAGGGCGGACTCGGCATTGGACTGTCGCTGGTCAAGGGGCTGGTGGAGCTGCACGGCGGCACCGTCGCGGCCCATAGCGACGGCCACGGGAGCGGCAGCCGGTTTACCGTGTCGCTGCCTGCCATGGCAGCGCCTGCCGTGCCGGCCCCGGTCGAAGATGACCTTCCCGACAACCTTGCCGGCCACGGCGGCTTGCCGGTGGGCGTATTGATAGTCGACGATAACGTCGACGCGGCCGACACGCTGGCCATGGCGCTCGACTTTCTCGGCTACCGCACCACCACCGCCCACACCGCGCAGGCCGCCCTGCTGGCCATGGAGCAGGTCCGTCCCGCTGCCGCCATCCTCGACATCGGCCTGCCCGACATGAGCGGCTACGCGCTGGCGCGTGCGATGCGCGCCACGACCTGGGGGGCCGCCACCGCGCTGATCGCCGTCACCGGCTGGGGCCAGGACGCCAGCAAGCAGGCCGCTAGCGCGGCCGGCTTCGACCTGCATTTCACCAAGCCGGTCGACTTTCACCAGGTCGACCGGGGATTACGGCAAGTGTTGCAACGCCGCACGACTGCCGCCATCACGTAGGTATTTTCCATGTGGAAATGAGGTAAGATATTAGAGGCAAGCGCTCGCCGACAAGCGCGCATGCGCTGTCTTCCTGCGGCCCCATCCCCGCCGTTTCCCGCGTTCCCATCAAAGGTGCACCTGTGAAACTCGGCAATCTCAAAATCGGTATCCGGCTCGGCTTGCTGTCCGTGCTGTTCTTCATCGCCCTGCTCATCGTCGGCTTCGTCGGCTGGCGTGCGCTCGACCAGGGCAACACCCGCGCCAGCGCGGCCATGACGCGACTGGTCGCCATGGGCCAGGCCAGCGACGCGGCGCGCAGCGCCCAGGTGGAATTCAAGATCCAGGTGCAGGAATGGAAAAACATCCTGGTGCGCGGCAACGATCCGGAAGCGTTCAAGCGCTACCGCGCCGCCTTCGTCAAGGGCGGCGAGACCACCCGCGCCGAACTGGCGCGCCTCGGCACCATGCTCGACCAGCTTGGTATCGCCACGCCGCTGGTGAGCGAGGCCAGCCGCACCCAGGAAGCGCTGGTCCAACGCTATTTGCAGGCGCTGGAAAAATTCGATCCCGCACAGACTTCTTCCGCCGGTGTGGTGGACGTACTGGTCAAGGGCATGGACCGCGAGCCCACCCGCAAGATCGACGACATCGTCGCCTATATCGGCAAGCAGGCGCAGGACGTGGCGAAACAGATCGAAGCCGAGAACGCCGCCGCCCACCGCAACGCCACGTTTGCCATCGCGCTGGCGCTGGCGCTGGTGCTGGCAATCGGGTCGGTCACCGTGCTGTGGCTGATCCGCAGCATCACGCGGCCGTTGTACGCGGCGGTGGAGGTGGCGCAAACCGTGGCCTCCGGCGACCTGCGCACCGAGGTGCGCGCCACCACCCGCGATGAAATCGGCGACCTGCTGCAAGCGCTGGGCCAGATGCAGAACAACCTGTCCGACATCGTGGGCCGGGTGCGCGACGGCACCGAGGCGATCCACGCTGCCTCCACCGAAATCGCCACCGGCAATCTCGACCTGTCTTCGCGCACCGAGCAGCAGGCGGGCGCGCTGGAAGAAACCGCCGCGTCGATGGTGGAGCTGACCAGCACCGTCAAGCAAAACAACGACAACGCCAACCAGGCCGGCGAGCTGGCCGACAACGCATCGGCCATCGCCGTGCGCGGCGGCCAGGCGGTGGAACAGATGGTCACGACCATGAGCGCCATCAGCGCGTCGTCGGCGAAGATCGTGGACATCATCGCGGTAATCGACGGCATCGCCTTCCAGACCAACATCCTGGCGCTCAATGCCGCCGTGGAAGCGGCGCGCGCGGGCGAACAGGGCCGCGGCTTTGCCGTGGTGGCCACCGAAGTGCGCAACCTGGCGCAGCGCTCGGCCACGGCGGCGCAGGAAATCAAGGCGCTGATCAACGACTCGGTCGGGCGTATCGCCACCGGCAGCGAACTGGCCGGCGTGGCCGGCGCCACCATGGGCGACGTGGTGGCCAGCGTGCAAAGGGTGACGTCGGTGATCGCCGAGATCACGGTGGCGGGCCAGGAGCAGACCGAGGGCATCGCCCAGATCAGCTCCGCCATCAGTCACATGGACGGCGTGACCCAGCAAAACGCCGCGCTGGTGGAAGAAGCCGCCGCGGCAGCGGACGCGCTGCAGCAGCAGGCGGCAGTGCTGGCGCAGGCGGTGAGCGTGTTCAAGATCCGCGGCTAGCAGCGGCCCGCGTGCGCCTCGCACCTGCGCCTCGCGCCTGCGCGGCAGCAGGCGCGTCGAATTCCCGGGCGGACCGGCTGCCCGGTCACGCTAGAAGTAAAACCCCGCCTGCAAATTGATGCGGTGGGCGTGGCCCGGGTGTTCGGCCGATGGCGCCGCCAGGCCGCCGAAGTCCGGCGAAATATAGGGGTGATGTTTGCCCACCATGTAGTCGGCATAAAAATACCATTTGCCGGACGAGAAACTCAGGCCGGTGACGTTCTGCATCGAACTGCCATAGCTACCCACCCGCTTGCGCAGCACGCTGTAGTCGTTGTACACCTTGAAGCCGCCGAACGGTCCGAGCTTGCCCGGGATGTTGTAGGCCAGGTTGGCGATATAAATGTCGCCCTTGGTCGCCACCGGGAACGGATAACCGAAGCCGCCCACCATCACGAAGCTGTTGGCGTCGAGACCGCCGTAAGTCTGGCTGGCGTCGTGGCTGGTGCGGTAGTTGTAGCGCAGCGCTTCCAGCATGGTTTCGAACCGCCCCGCCGTGCCCTTGTAGTGCAGCGCCAGCGCCCGGCGCCGGGTATCGGCGCCGCCATTGCCGCTGCGGTAAGCCTGGTTGCGGATGGTGCCGGTCAGCGCCGAGATGCCCACTTCGTGCTGGCGAGTGTCGCCCAGGTGCAGGGCCACGCGGCCGATCACGGTGTTGCGCTCGGTGTCGTGCTGGCCGGTGCCGTAGCCCTGGGCATCATCGTCGGCCACGATGTTGTACGAATAGCGGTTCGATGCGCCGGAGGTGTTGCTGCCGCCGCCGTACGAGCCGCCGTCGCGCGGATAAAAGCCCACCTGCCACTCGACCGGGCCGGGCTTGCTGGCGTAGGTCACGCCCAGGTCATACTTGTCCTCGAAGCCGGCGTAAAAGGCCATCGATTCGTAAAAATTGTTCGACGCCAGCGGCGACAGGCCGAACATATTCTGGTCCACGCCCACGTGGATCGTGCTCTTGTCGGCAAAGCGCATGCCTACCCAGCCATGGTGGAGGAAATGCTGCCAGTAGCCGCCCTGCCCTTTCGGGTAATGGTTGTAACGGTACTGGGCCGAGCCGAGCACCACGCCGTCATCGTAATTGACATCGAGACGGGCCGTATCGAGCCCGAAAAAGCCGTTCGAATAGTCGTCCTGCCAGCTCTTGTAGACATAGTTAAAACGGATGGCGCCGCCCACGGTGAGCGGCGAGGTTTCCGGGTCTGCCGCCACGGCATGGCCGCCCGACAACATGGTGGCAGAGGCAACGGCAAGCGCGCACCAACGTTGGAAATTCTTGGACAATATACTGCTCCTGACGCTAAAGCGGCGATATTGTACGTCATCTTCGGCGAAAGCCCCACACGTTAGCAGACCAGGCCGCCAATCAACGCTATCTTCGAGCTCATTTCAGGGCAATTGCGCCGAAACCACAAGTTCGCTACAATTGAGAATGATTCTTGTTCCTAATTTGATGACGCCGCCGTCGGGCGGCTGCCAGGACTTTCCATGCCCGCCACCAACCACTTGCCGCAGCCGGACATCGGCGCCCTGTACAGCGACCACCACGGCTGGCTGCAGGGCTGGCTGCGCCGCAAGCTGGGCAACGCCGGCGACGCCGCCGACCTGGCGCAAGACACGTTTATCCGCGTGCTGACCAAGCGCGAGGTGCACCACGTGCCCGACCTGCGAGCGCCGCGCGCGTATCTTTCCACCATCGCCCGCGGCCTGGTGGCTGATTTCTTTCGCCGCCAGCACCTCGAACGCACCTACCTCGATACGCTGGCCGCCCTGCCCGAGCAGCACGCCCCCTCGCCCGAGGCGCGCGTGCTGATCCTCGAGGCGCTCACCGCCATCGACGCCATCCTCGACGGCATGAAGCCGAAAGTCCGGCAAACCTTCCTGCTGTCGCAGCTGGAAGGGCTGACCTACCCGGCGATTGCCGAACGCCTCAATGTCTCGCTGCGCACCGTCAACACCTACATGGTGTCCGCCTTCGAGCACTGCTATCTGGCGGCGCCATGACCGATACCGTGACTGCAACCTCGGCGGGCGAGCTGCCGCGCGACGAGCGGGCCCTGCGCAAGGAGGTTGCCGCGTGGTGCGCGCTGCTGGCCTCGGGCCAGGCCAGCGACAGCGACCGCAGCGCCTGGCAGCGCTGGCACCAGGACCACCCTGACCACCAGCGCGCCTGGCAGCGGCTGCAAGCCGTGCGCACGCTGATGAATACGATACCGCCGCATATCGGCACGCCGGTGCTGCAAGCTGCGCCAAAAGGGCGACGCCAGGCGCTGCGCGGCCTGGCCTTGCTGGTGTCGGGCGGCGCGGCCGGTTACGCGGTTTATCGGCACGGCGACAGCACCGCGCCATGGCGCACCGCCCTGGCGCAATATCGCACCGGCACCGGCTTGCAGCGCCACCTGCGCCTGGCCGACGGCTCGCTGTTAATCCTCAACACCGACAGCGCGGTCGATATCCGCTTTGACGCAAGCGCGCGCACCGTGGTCCTGCTGCGCGGCGAAATCCTGGTCGAAACCGCACACCGCCCGCAACCGGGCGCCGCGCCAGACCAGCGGCCGTTCATGGTGGCCACGGACCATGGCGCCATGCGCGCGCTGGGCACGCGCTTCACGGTGCGCCGCGCAGCCGATGCCACCAGCGTGGTGGTGCTGGAACACGCAGTGGCCGTGCGCCCTGCCCGCGCCCTGCCCGGCACGGCGCCGGTCATCGTGCGCGCGGGCCGGCAAGTGACGTTCAATGCCGCCGGCGCCGGCCCGCTGCAGCCCGCCGACGATACGGCGGACGCCTGGCGCCACGGCAGTATCGTCGTCGACGACTGGCCGCTGGCGCGCCTGGTGGCGGAACTGGGCCGCTATCGCCCCGGCCACCTGGCGTGCGACGACGCGGTGGCCACGCTGCGGGTATCGGGCGCTTTTCCCGTCACCGATACCGATCAGGCGCTGGCCGTGCTGGCGCGGTCGCTGCCAGTGCGCGTGCGCCGCCGCACGCGCTACTGGGTCACGCTGGGACCGGCATAAAAATATTTAAAAATTTTCTGCATGTTTTTCGATCTGGCCCGGCCTACAGGGAGCAATTCACCCGCCCACCGTTCAACCACTGATTGAAAAAACCATGTCCCTGCATACATCACCCACGCCACCGCGCCGCGCGCTCCTGCCGTTTGCCATCCACGCCGCCCTGGCCCTGATGGCCGTCAGCGCGCTGCCATGCGCCCAGGCCCAGGCCAGCGCCGCTGCCGACGCCACCGAGGCCGCCCCGGCGCTGAAAACCTACCAGATCGCCGCCGGCCCGCTGCCCGGCGTGCTGGCCCGCTTTGCCGCTGCCGCCGGCGTGCCGCTGTCGTTCGACCCGGCCATGGCCGCCGGCCGCCAGTCCGCCGGCCTGCACGGCGTGCATTCGGTGGCATCGGGCTTTGCCGCGCTGCTGGCCGGCTCCGGCCTGGAGGCCGTGGGCAACAGCGGCGGCTACGTGCTGCGCAAGCCCGTCACGGCGGCGGACCAGGCGCCCGTCAGCGTGCTGCCGCAAGTGAACGTGCAAGCCCAGGACCTGGGCAATCTCAGCGAAGGGAGCGGCGCCTACACCATCGGCGCCAGCAGCACCGCCACCAAGCTGTCGATGGCGCTGCGCGACACGCCGCAAAGCATCAGCGTCATCACGCGCCAGCGCATGGATGACCAGAGCCTGAACACGGTGGCCAGCGTGCTGGAGCAAACCCCGGGCATCAATATCCAGCACATCGACAGCGAACGTTTTTCGATTTATTCGCGCGGGTACGGCATCGACAGCTACCAGTTCGACGGCGTGCCCACCACGCTGGTGATCACCACCACGGCCACTCCGCAAAGCACCGGCGACATGGCGCTGTACGACCATATCGAAGTGCTGCGCGGCGCGGCCGGCCTGATGACCGGCGCCGGCGAACCGTCGGGCACCATCAATCTGGTGCGCAAGCGCCCCACCGCCACGTTCCAGGGCAGCGCCAGCGCCAGCCTGGGCACGTGGGACCTGCGCCGCGCGGAGGTGGACGTGGCCGGCCCGCTCACCGCCGATGGCAAGGTACGCGGCAGGGTGGTGGCCGCGCACCAGCAAAGCGACAGCTTCATCGATTACTACTCGCAGAAAAAACAGGTGCTATACGGGATCGTGGAGGCAGACCTGGCGCCGGGCACCTTATTGTCCGCCGGGTTCGACTACACCCGCTCCGATCCGCGCGGCGTATCGTTCGCCAGCTTCCCGCTGTTTTACGCGGATGGCGGCCAGACCGATTTTGCGCGCTCGGTCAACCCGGCGTCACGCTGGAGCAGCCGCAAGCAGGATACCTTGAACGCGTTCGCCACGCTCGAACACAAGCTGCCGTCCGACTGGTCGGTCAAGCTGGCGGTCAACCACATGTACAGCAAGCGCACCAGCAAGCAGGCGTCGGCCAGCTGGGGCTTTCCCGACCGCGCCACGGGCGAAGGCGTGATGCTGTTCGGCGGCGTGGGCCTGGGCTGGCAAAAGCAGGATGGCGTCGATTTGCAGGTGCAGGGACCGTTTGAACTGTTTGGCCGCCAGCACGAAGTGGTAGCCGGCTTCAATTACGCCAGGTTCGACGACCGCAGCGCACCCGACGTCACCGACGTCGAAGGCCGCCCGGTGAACTTCTTTACCTGGAACGGCAACACGGCCGAACCATCGCCGGCGCCGCTGCTGCTCAACAACGACACCAAGATCCGCCAGAACGGTGCGTATCTGGCCACGCGCCTGAAACCCACCGACAACCTGGCCGTGATCGTCGGCGCCCGCAGCAGCAATTACCGCTACCACTACACGTTCGACTACCTGCAGCCGGGCTACACCGATCAGTTGACCCAGTATCGCGCCAGCGGCGAAGTGACGCCGTACGCGGGCCTGGTGTACACGGTGGCGCCGGACCAGACGCTGTACGCGAGCTTTACCAGCATCTTCAAGCCGCAAAGCGTGCGTGACCGCAACGGCGTGGGCCTCGATCCGCGCGAAGGAAAAAGCTACGAAGCGGGCTGGAAAAGCGCATGGCTGAACGGGCGCGTTGACACCGCCGTGGCCCTGTTCGAAACCCGGCAGGACAACCTGGCCGAACGCGATCCGGGCCAGGTCGTGCCGGGCAGCCTGAACCAGCCGGCCTACCTGGCCGTGGCCGGCGCCAGGACGCGCGGCATCGACCTGGAACTGAGCGGCCAGCTGGCGCCGGGCTGGAACCTCAGCACCAGCTTCAGCCACAGCACCACCGAAGACCGCCAGGGCGCGCGCATCGGCACCTACGCCCCGGTGAATTTGTTCAAGCTGTGGACCACGTACCGTCTGAGTGGCGCGCTGCAGGGTCTGACCATTGGCGGCGGCGCCAACCGCCAGAGCAGCATGCACTTTTCCGCCACGCCGTGGCAGCTCGGTAAAACCGTCAACGCGCGGCAGGAAGGCTACACGGTGGCCAACCTGATGGCGCGCTACCAGTTCAACCCACGCGTGGCGCTCACGGTCAACGTGAGCAACCTGTTCGACAAGACATATCTGAGTTCGCTCGACCCGACGTTTTACGGCGGCTACTTTGGCGATCCGCGCAATGTGTCGGCCAATCTGAAGTACCAGTTCTGATCCCGGCCGGGTGGGCGGGTTATCCCGCCTAATGCAATTAACTTGCAATAATGGCGACCGCCAATTATTATTGCAACCATATTGCATTAACGACTTTTCCCACCACCTGAAGCCACCTCATGTCTTATCGTTCCGACCCGCGTTTGCCGGTCACCGTACTCTCCATTCTCTCCGTGCTGTCGGGCGTACACCACGCCCACGCAGCCGACGACGCTACCCTGCCCGTCGTCACCATCGAAGCCGAACGGCCGCACATCGATACCATCGTTACAGTCGTCAACCAGCAGGCGCAGAACCGCACGCTTGGCGGCATGCTGGAACAGGTGTCGGGCGTGCAAAGCAGCGCGTTCGGCCCCAATGCCGGCGCGCCCGTGATTCGCAGCCTGAGCGGCAGCCGCGTGCAAATCCTCGAAGACGGCCAGTCGATCCTGGGCATGAATGCATTGAGCGGCGACATCAACATCCCGTTCGATCCGCTGTTCGTGCGCAACGTCACGGTGAACAAATCGTCAGACTCGGTACGCTATGGCGGCAATGCCATCGGCGGCAGCGTGAATGTCGATTCCGGCCTGATTTCCCGCAAGATGGAAGATAAGGAGCGCGACCTCGAATTCGCCGTGCGCAAGGGTTACAACGACGCCGATGCCCAGGGCGTGCGCATCAACCTCAACAACCAGCGCAACTTCTCGGCCAACGTGCAGCTGTCGTTCCAGAAGATCAGCCACTACGATATTCCCGGCAACAGCAAGGCGGGCGTGTGCAACACCGGGCTGTTCCCGGCCAACGGCGGCGTGAATACTTTTCTGGCCGACAGTTGCCAGAAAGAGGCGCGCATCCAGCAGGTGTACAACAAGGCGTCGCAACCATTCATCGACCAGTTCATGACGGAAAATCCGGACTGGGCCGATGGCGATTTTTCGTTTTATACCAATAACCCCACCTCGGTGTGGCAGGGTAAAACCTACGTCAACCCGGTCAACCCGGTGTACGTGGCCGGCACGCCGCGCAACGTCCAGAACCAGATCAACCGCGACGTCACGCCCGACTACCACGGCACGCTGGGCAACAGCTACGCGGACAATTCGCACGTCGGCGTGGGCGGCACCTACTTCTTCGAGCGCGGCTACGTGGGCGTGAGCCTCGACGCCAAGGACAGCGACTACGGCGTGCCCGGCTTTTCGATGGAAAACAAGTCGTTCGGTGCGAACTACGACAACGGCTTGCCGGTCGGCGTGAAAATCCGGCAGGACAAGCTGGCCGTGGAAGCGAGCCTGACCGATCCGTTACCGTATTTTAAAAGCGCGGAACTGCGCGTCTCGCGCCTCGCCAATGCATCGGGCGAATACCTGGGGCCGACCAAGGCCAACGATTACCGGTTCGACACCAACCAGGCGGAAGTGGTGCTCTCGCAGCGCCCGCTTGGCGCGCTCGGCGGCATGGTCGGCTTTACCCATCAGTCACGCGACGTGGTCGGCGCCGGCACCCAGTTGTACCTGCCCGACGTGAGTACGGCCAGCTCGGCCCTGTTCATCAAGCAGACGCTGGACTTCGACTGGGCGTCGTTCGATGCGGGCGTGCGCCACGAGCGCGTGGACCACGAGATTCACGCCAGCGCGTTCAAGACCTCGCGCAACGCCAGGAATTCGAAGCTGGCCGACCGCGATTTCAGCCTGAACAGCTATAACGTGGGCGCCGCCTTCGAACTGGGCCGGCTGTTCGGCGTGAAGATGCGGTACGGTTCGTCGGAGCGTGCGCCGAACATCAACGAACTGTATGCGAGCAATGCCCACTACTCGATCATGACCCAGGAGGAAGGCGACCAGAACCTGAAAGCGGAGCGCGCCCGCAACAGCGAACTCACGGCACTGTTCGGCACTGGCGGCTTCAAGCTGACGACCACCGGCTACGTGATGAAGTACGATAACTTCCTGTACCTCGGCCACTCGGGCTTGCAGACCGCCAATCGCCTGCCATTAAAATACTGGAAGCAGACCGATACCACCGTCAAAGGGTTCGAGGTCGATGCTTCGCAGGCGATCGAGCTGGGCCGCTACGGCAAGCTGAACATCGCAGCGTTTGCCGACCTGGTGAAAAACAAGGCGGACCACCCGGATTCGCTGCGCGCCCACAACGACGGCGAGTACCTGCCCAATATGCCCACCAACCGCTACGGCGCCAACGTGGCGTGGGAAAACAACGGCTGGAAAGCCAAGCTGTCGAGCACGTATTACGACAAGCAGAAATACCTGGGCAAGAGCGTCAGTGACGAAGTGCCGCTCGATGGCTACAACATGGTGAACTTCCAGCTGAGCCGGTCGTTCCACGTGCCCGACTCGCGGGTGGCTGGCGTGGAAGTGTTCTTCAACGGCTCGAACCTGCTCGACGAAGATGCGCGGCCGCACAACTCGCCGCTGAAATACATCGCGCCGCTGCCGGGCCGGGGGTTCCAGCTGGGATTGACCCTGAAAATGTAGGAGTACGCACACTCACAACGCGTCAGCCGGCGCCGCGCCGGCGAGAAACTGGCGACCTGACCGATGCGCCCCATGCCCACGATGCCGAGCGTCTTGCCGTGAAAATCGTGTGGCGCAAAACAGGCGTGCGGTCATATCGTCTTTCTGTAGTGGTCGGTGGCCAGCGCTGGCGGTTCGGCTGGCGCTACCACGGTCAGTTCGGGCGCTGGCGGCGGGCCGGCGAAGGCGCTGCGCATTTTGTCGAGGTCGAGCACGCCTTCCCACTTGGCGACGGCAATGGTGGCCACGCCGTTGCCGATCAGGTTCGTGATCGCCCGCGCTTCGTTGAGGAAGCGGTCGATGCCGACCAGTAGCACCAGGCCCGACAGCGGTATCTTGTGCATCGACGCCAGCGTGGCGGCCAGCGCCACGAAGCCGGCGCCCGCCACCCCGGCCGAGCCCTTGGACGTGAGCAGCATCACGCCCAAAATCACCACCTGGTCCCATAACGTCATGTCCACGTTGGTGGCCTGGGCGATGAAGATGGCGGCCATGGTCAGATAGATCGCGGTGCCGTCGGCATTGAAAGTGTAACCGGTGGGCAGCACCAGGCCGACCACTTTTTTGTCGCAGCCCATCGCCTCCATCTTCATCAGCATTTGCGGCAGCACGGCCTCGGTGGACGCGGTGCCCAGCACGATCAGCAGTTCGTCCTTGATGTACTTGAGGAAGCCCCACAGCGGCACGCCGCAATAGCGCATCACGGCGCCCAGCACCACCACCACGAACAGGAAGCATGTGAGGTACACGGCCAGCATCAGTTCCGCAAACGAATTCAGGGTGCCGATGCCATACTTGGCAATGGTGAACGCAATGCCGCCAAACGCGCCGATCGGCGCCAGGTGCATGACGATGCGCACCACACCGAACATGCCATGCAAGAACATGTCGAGGCCATCGACCAGCGGCGCCACCTTGGATCCGAGCCGGCTCAACGCAAACGAGAACAGCAGCGAGAACAGGATGATCTGCAGCATATTGCCCTGCGCGAAAGCACCGACCACGCTGGCCGGCACGATATTCATCAGGAATTCCATGGTGGTGTGGTGCTCGGCAGCAGCCGTGTAACTCTTGATGGCGGTGGTGTCGATCTGGGTGGGGTCGATATTCATGCCCGCGCCCGGCTGCACCAGGTTCACCACCACCAGCCCGAACACCAGCGCGATGGTCGAGCAGATTTCAAAATAGATCATGGCCTTGGCGCCCACCCGGCCGGTTTCCTTGATGGTGCCCATGCGGGCAATGCCCACCACCACCGAAGCAAAAATGATCGGCGCCAGCAGCATCTTGATGAGCTTGATGAACAGGTCGCCCAGCGGTTTCAGCTCGACGCCGATATCGGGATAATAATGGCCGAGCAGGATGCCCGCCGCCAGGCCGATGATGACCTGGATATACAGGGTGGAAGCGAGTTTCTTAAAGCGTTGCGCATTCATGGTGTCTCCTCCAACGAACGACTCGGTAATAGCGACAGGGCGAGCACGAGACGGGCCGGCAGCGGCGCAGCGGGCTGCCCGTCACCGTGCTCCGGTCCGGGAACGATGAAACGCCCGGGAACCGACTCTGCGGTCGGCGGCCCGGGATGCGGCGGTACCTATGCTTGGGGGTTATTCGGCCAGCTTCACCATTTCGCGGTACAAATCGGCCTTGCCTTCGAAGCCGATACCCGGCAGTTCCGGCAGCAGGATGTGGCCGTTGTCGACGGTGACGCCATCGGGGAAGCCGCCGTACGGCTGGAACAGGTCCGGGTACGACTCGTTGCCGCCCAGGCCCAGGCCCGCCGCGATATTCAGTGACATCTGGTGGCCGCCGTGCGGGATGCAGCGCTTCGGCGACCAGCCGTGTTCGCGCAGCATGTCGAGCGTGCGCAGGTATTCCACCAGGCCGTAGCTGAGCGCGCAGTCGAACTGCAGCCAGTCGCGGTCGGCGCGCATGCCGCCGTAGCGGATCAGGTTGCGCGCATCCTGCATCGAGAACAGGTCTTCGCCGGTGGCCATCGGGTTCTTGTAGTAATTGCGCAGCGTGGCCTGCAGTTCGAAGTCGAGCGGGTCGCCCGGTTCTTCGTACCAGAACAGGTCGTATTGCGACAGCGCTTTGGCGTACTTGACGGCGGTGTCGAGGTCGAAGCGGCCGTTGGCGTCCACCGCCAGTTTCTGGCCGTCCTGCAGCACGCTGAGTACCGAGTCGATGCGGCGCAGGTCTTCGTCGAGGTCGGCGCCGCCGATTTTCTTTTTCACCACCGTGTAACCACGGTCGATGTAGCTGCGCATTTCATCCTTGAGCTTGCCGTGATCCTGGCCCGGGTAGTAGTAGCCGCCGGCGGCGTACACGAAGATCTTGCGGTCAGCCTTGCCGTTGCCGTAGCGGTCGGCCAGCAGCTGGAACAGCGGCTTGCCTTCGATTTTCGCCACTGCATCCCAGATCGCCATGTCGATGGTGCCGATCGCCACCGACCGCTCGCCGTGGCCGCCAGGCTTTTCGTTGGTGAACATGCAGTTCCAGATTTTATGCGGGTCGAGATTGGTGCCGGCATCATCGACCAGGCTGGCCGGATCGGCTTCGAGGATGCGCGGAATGAAGCGCTCGCGCATCAGGGTGCCCTGGCCGTAGCGGCCGTTGGAATTGAAGCCATAGCCGATCACCGGTTTGCCGTCGCGGATGACGTCGGTGACCACGGCCACCAGGCTCAGGGTCATCTTGCTGAAGTCGATGTAGGCGTTGCGGATCGGCGAGCTGATCGGTACGGTCTTTTCGCGGATTTCTACGATTTTCATGGTGTCTCCTGGTGAACGGTGAATCAAGGTGTACCGAAGCTTACTCTTGAATTACACTAGTAAAATTCACCTGAATTGAAACCTTTATTCACTTTAAATGAAAACTGAAATTGCCCCCGACCTGGCCTTCTTCGTGCTGCTGGCTAAATTGGGCAGCATGACCGCCACCGCGCGCGAACTGGGCGTGACGCCGCCGGCCGTTACCAAGCGCCTGAGCCTGATGGAACAGCGGCTCGGCGTGCGGCTGGTCAATCGCACCACGCGCCGCATCAGCCTCACCAACGAGGGCGAGTCGTACCTGGCGCAGGCGTCGCACATCCTGCACCAGATCCGCGACATGGAAGAATCGGTGGCCAGCGGCCGCGCCGCGCCCAAGGGCCTGCTGCGGGTGAACGCCACGCCGGGGTTCGGGCGCACCCGCATCGCCCCGATCGTCTCGCGCTTCGCCCATGCCTACCCGGACGTGGAAGTGGAGCTGCACCTGACCGACCGCCCCATCAGCCTGGTGGAAGAAGCGTACGACCTGGCGATCCGCTTTGGCGAGCTGCCCGACACCCGCCTCGCGGCGCGCAAGCTGATGGCGAATAAACGGTTTTTATGCGCGTCGCCGGCATACCTGAAAAAAGCAGGCGAGCCGCACACGCCGGCCGAACTGCACCGCCACCGCTGCATCCTGCACCGGCAAAACGACGACGTGTATGGCACCTGGCGCCTGCAAAAAGGCAAGACCGAAGAACTGGTCAAGGTGCGCGGCGCCGTCTCCAGCAACGACGGCGACATTGTCATGCACTGGGCCCTGGCGGGCCACGGCATCGTCCAGCGCTCGGAGTGGGACGCCGCCAAGTACCTGGCCAGCGGCCGTTTAAGACAGGTGATGCGCGATTACACGCTGCCCGATGCCGACCTCTACCTGTACTACCTGAGCCGCAACAACCAGCCAGCCAAGGTGCGGGCGTTCATCGACTTTATCGCTGCCGAGTTTGACGCAATTCCATCCCCGCAGGATTGATTGCATGAACTAAAACCCCGATTATCTTTCGCATGGCAACCAATACAATGGACTGATGCACACCACCATCAGGACTACCACCATGCGTACCTTGCTTACCCCGTTCAACCTGGCCGGCCTCGACCTGCCCAACCGCACCGTCATGGCGCCCATGACGCGTGCGCGCGCCGTCAACGGCGTGCCCGATGCCCAGACCGCGCTCTATTACAGCCAGCGCGCATCCGCCGGCCTGATCGTCAGCGAAGGGATCCCGGTTTCCAAGGAAGGCACCGGTTTCCTGTTCAACCCCGGCCTGTACACGGACGCCCAGCAGGCCGGCTGGCGCCAGGTCACCGATGCGGTCCACGCTGCCGGCGGGCGCATCTTCGCCCAGCTGTGGCACGTGGGGCGGCTGTCGCATGTGTCGCTGCAGGAAGACGGCGCGCCGCCCGTATCGTCGGTGGCGCGCCGGGCAGAAAGCTCGAGCGCCTACGCCTGGCAACAGCCCGGTGTGGCGGGACAGGTGCCTGCCAGCCCGCCGCGCGCGCTGGCCACCGATGAAATCCCGCGCATCATCGAAGACTTCGTACTGGCGGCGCGGCGCGCCATGGCGGCCGGATTCGACGGCGTGGAGCTGCACGGCGCCAACGGCTACCTGTTCGAACAATTCATCAACGGCGCACTCAATACCCGCGACGACGCCTGGGGCGGCTCGATCGACAACCGCCTGCGCCTGCTGCTCGATACCCTCGATGCGGTGAGCGCCGAAGTAGGCGCGCATCGCGTAGCCGTGCGCATTTCGCCGTTCGGGCGGCTGTACGACATGCAGCCGTTCGACGGCGAAGACCGCACCTGGCTCACGCTGGCCGCCGCCCTCAACGACCGGCAACTGGCCTATGTGCACACCAGCGACCAGTTGACCCTGGGCCAGGCGCCGATCCCGGCGCGCTTTGCCAGCGCGTTCCGCCAGGCTTATCGCGGCACCCTGGTTTCCGCCGGCGGCTTTGATCGCGACAGTGCCGAAGCCGCGCTGCAAAGCGGTGCGCTCGACCTGGTGGCGTTCGGCCGGCCCTTCATCGCCAATCCCGATTTTGTCGAACGCATCACGCACGGCTGGCCGCTGGCAGAGGCGGACCGCGCCACGTTCTATGGCCTGCACGGCGCCACCGGCTACACCGACTACCCGACCTGGCAGCCTGCCACCACCGCGATCTGACCGGGAGCACACCATGCACGACCAACTGCAACCACTGCAAAAATTACTGGATCTGGAAGAGATCAAAAATCTGCGCGTGCGCTACGCGCACTACCTCGACAGCAACAGCCTGGCCGAGCTGGCCGGCCTGTTCGCGCCTGACGCGGTATGCAACTTCGGCGCCGGCGACATTCGCGGCCGCGACGCCATCCGCGACGGCCTGGCCGCAGCGTTTGCCGACTACGACACCGAGCGCCATGGCAGCTATCCGTTCCTGCACGCGGTGACCAATCAGTGGGTGGAACTGACCGGCGCCGACGCGGCGCAAGGCCGCTGCTACCTGCTCGACCTGCACACGGTCGCCAAGCCGGCCCGCGATCCGTGGATTTTATTGGGTATGTACGCCGACGAATACCGGCGCATCGATGGCCGCTGGATGATCGCGCGGTCGCAGCTCGATATCGTGTGGCCGTCACGCCAGGTGGGTGGCGGCCATCCGGGGCGCGAACTGGTGCTGCCGGGCGTCTGACGTAGCAGTCAGCGCACCGGGTGAAACACCGGGTTGGGCGCAGCGGCCATGGCGGTCAGCACGTCGATGGCGGCGCGCAGCTTCGGTTTCAGGTAGCGCGTGACCGGCCACACGGCGTGGATCGGCATTTCGCCGCCCGCGTAGGCATCCAGTACCGGCACCAGCGCGCCCGATGCCAGGTGGGCGTCGATCAGCCACGTGGGCAGCTGGCACAGGCCGGCGCCGGCCAGCACCGCGTCGAGCATGGCCTGGCCGTCGCGCAAAGCGTGGCGCACGCGGATCGGCTGGGCGATTTCGGCACTGTCACCATCGCCCGGGCGCAGCATCCACGTGGGCGGCCCCTGCCGGCGCCAGCCGATGATGCAGTCATGTTCTTCCAGTTGTTCGCGTGTCACCGGCTTGCCGTGCCGCGCCAGGTAGGCCGGCGCCGCGCAGATCATCAGGCGTTGCGTGCCGAGGCGGCGCGCGACCAGATCGGCGTCGTTGTTCAAGGCGCCGATACGCACCGACAGGTCGATGCCTTCTTCGATCAGGTTCGCCGTGCGGTCGCTGAACGTGACGGCCAGGTCGAGGCGCGGGTGCTGCGCAGCGAAATCCAGCAACGTGGGCAGCACGTGCAGGCGACCGAACGCCGCAGGTAAATCCACCCGCAACCGGCCGGCCGGCGCCTGTGGGCCGGAACCGAGGCTGCTCTCCATGTGATCGAGATCGTCCAGCATCTGCACGCACAGGTCGTAATAGGCCGCGCCCTCCTCGGTGAGCGCCAGGCGCCGCGTGGTGCGGTGTAGCAGTTTGGTGCCGAGCCGCGCTTCGAGCCGCGACACGCTCTTGCCCACGCCGGACGCCGTCACGCCGCGCTCGGCCGCCGCTGCCGCAAAACTCCCCAGCCGCACCGCCGCCACAAAGTCGTAGATGCCGTCGAAACGGTCGTTGTCATGCATGGGGAAATCCTGGCGTTGTCATCGATCGTATTCTACTTGATCGAAATCGCTTGCCAAGCTGACACCTGTCAGATATTCTTTACACATGAAATCAAAACAACTCACTGGCGATCAGCTACTGGCGGCGCTGGCAGCGCTGTCCAACCCGCACCGCTTGCGGGTGGTGGCGGCGCTGGCGGCCGGTGGACGCAACTATGTGAGCCAGCTGGCGCGCGAATTGAATATCAGCCGGCCATTGCTGCACCTGCATTTGCAGAAGCTCGAAGCGGCCGGACTGATAACCAGTCAGATGGAGCTGTCCGGCGACGGCAAGGCGCTGAATTTCTTCGACGTGGCGCCATTCGCCATCGACCTGTCGCCCGCATCAATCAATACCGCAGTCGCAAGCCTGACCAGCAACCCTGACCCATAACCCTGAACAACAGAGGCATCCATGTCTGAACCAGTGTATTTAACGACGCTCGGCATCTTCTTTGGCACCATCCTGCTGGTTGCGCTGATGCGCTCGCAGACCATCGTCAAGAAGGCGCGCCTGCAAGCCGACAACGAGGAATCGTACCGCGCCATCGCCGAGCGCGCAGTGTCCGCACAGGAAGCCACCGCCGCCGCGCTGGCCGATCTGCAAACCCGCATCATTGCAATTGAAAAAGTACTGAAAGAAGTCGAGTAATTTATCAGCCTTCCCCCCTGCCCCCCACTGACCGGAGAATGACGCCATGCCACCAGTATCGCTGTTTCGCCTGTATGCACTGAGAGCTGTCTACCTGATCATCGCACTGGGGCTGGCGCTCGTGGTGTGGCCGGGCGTGCTGCGCCACGCCGAGCCGTGGGGCCTGTCGCAAGGCGTGGTCAAGTGCATGCTGACGGCCTTCAGCCTGCTGTGCATCATCGGCATCCGCTATCCACTGCAAATGCTGCCGGTGCTGCTGTGGGAAATGACGTGGAAGGGACTGTGGCTGCTGCTGGTCGCCCTGCCCGCCTGGCAAAGCGGCACGATGGATGACACCATCATCGCCACCGCGTTCGAATGCGCAGTAGCCATCATCATCCCGCTGGCCATGCCATGGGGGTATGTGGTCGACCACTACATCCGCAAAAGCGGCGACCGCTGGCGCGCGGCGGCTACCTGAATTACTGCGGCAACCCCGCCAGCAGCTTGTCGAGCGTGATCGGGTAATCGCGCACGCGCACGCCGGTGGCGTTGTAGACGGCGTTGGCAATGGCGGCCGGCACGCCGGTGATGCCCAGTTCCCCTACTCCCTTGGCTTTGAGCGGGCCGGCCGTGGCGTCCACTTCGTCGAGGAAGATCACTTCCTGGTGCGGGATGTCCGCATGGACCGGCACCTCGTAGCCGGCCAGGTCGTGGTTGACGAAAAATCCCTTGCGCTTGTCCACTACCAGGTCTTCCATCAGCGCCGCGCCGGCGCCCATGGTCATGGCGCCGATGATCTGGCTGCGCGCGGCCATCGGGTTGATGATGCGGCCCGCCGCGCACACGGCCAGCATGCGGCGGATGCGGATCTCGCCCGTGTCGGCGTCCACCGCCACTTCCACGAAGTGCGCGCCGAACGTCTGCTGCGCGTACTTCTTAGACAAATCGCCGTATTCCATCGCATCCTCGCCTGCCAGCTCGCCGCCCGCTACCGCGTCGAGCAGCGGCCGGCTGTTGCCGCCGGCGCGCACGCGGCCGTTGGCAAATTCGAGGTCGGTGCCGGTAAGGCCCAGGCGCGCTGCCACCTGCTCGCGTAGCCTGACGCAGGCGGCATACACGCCCGCCGTCGATGACGCCGCGCCAAACTGGCCGCCCGATCCCGCGCCCTGCGGGAAGCGCGAGTCGCCGAGCCGCACGTCCACCTGGTCGAGACTGACGCCCAGCATCTCGGCCGCCGTCTGCGCCAGGATGGTGTAGGTGCCGGTGCCGATGTCGGTCATGTCGGTTTCCACCGTGAGCCGGCCGTCGCGACCCAGGCGCACGCGCGCCGCCGACTTGATGACCGGTGCGCCGCGGATGGCCGACGCCATGCCCATGCCGATCAGCCAGCGCCCTTCGCGATGCGTGGCCGGTTTGGCGCTGCGGCGATTCCAGCCGAATTGTTCGGCGCCCTGCTGCAGGCACCGCACCAGCTGGCGCTGCGAATACGGTATGTCCGGTGACTCGGGATCGACCTGGGTGTCGTTCAGGATGCGTAGCTGCACCGGATCGATGCCCAGCTTTTCCGCCAGTTCGTCCATGGCGATTTCCAGCGTCATCATGCCCGGCATTTCGCCCGGTGCGCGCATGGCGCTGGCCTCGGGCAGGTCCAGGTGCGCCACTTGCAGGCGCGTCATGCGGTTGGCGCCCGCGTACAGCAGCCGCGTGGGCGCCGTGGCCGACTCGGGGCGGTCGCCGAGGTTGCCGGACCAGCTTTCGTGGCCGATGGCCGTCAGCTTGCCCGCCTTGGTGGCGCCCAGGCGGATGTGCTGGATGGTGGCCGCGCGGTGCGTGGTGTTGTTGAACATCAGTGGTCGCTGCAAGGTCACTTTTACAGGACGGCCCACGCGCTTCGCCGCCAGCGACGCCAGCACCGCGTCGCTCAAAATCGAACCCTTGCCACCGAAGCCGCCGCCGATGTACGGTGCCACGATGCGGATGTTTTCCTTGGGGATGCCGAGGATCTTGGCCAGGTCGCGCACACCCCAGCCCACCAGTTGAATGGCCGTGTGCAGGGTGAGCTTGTCGCCGTTCCACGCGGCGATGGTGGCATGCGGTTCGAGCATCGCGTGAGAGTGGTCTGGCGTGGTGTACATGCCCTCCACCGTCACTTCGGCTTTGGCGAAAGCGCCGTCGAAGTCGCCCGTTGACGACGACAGCTTGGGGTCGGGCTTTGATACTGACTTGGGCAGCCGGCCCTTTTCCGCACCGAGGTCGAACGCGCCGGCCGCCGGCGCATAGCGCGGCTGCACCAGTGCGGCGGCGGCGCGGGCCTGCTCGAAGGTTTCGGCCACCACCAGCGCCACCGCCTGGTGGTAGTGCGCCACTTCGGGGCCGGCCAGCGCGCGGGCCACGTAAAAGCCGCCCACATCGAGCTTGCCGGCATCGGCGGCCGTGATCACGGCCAGCACGCCGGGCGCGGACCGTGCAAGCGCGAGGTCGATGGACACGATACGCCCCTTGGCAATGCCGGCGCCCACCACCACGCCATAGGCGGCGCCCTTGCCCGCATCGAGATGCTCGTAGGCGTAGGGCGCAGTACCGGTAGTCTTGAGCGGGCCGTCGATGCGGGTGGTGGCCTTGCCCACCACTTGCAAACGGTCGATGGGATTGCGGAGTGCCGGGGTATCGAATTTCATCGTGAACCTTGCCTTGGCAGTTTGGACAGCAGTTTATCGAGGGTGATCGGATAATCGCGCACGCGGGCGCCGGTGGCGTTGTACACGGCGTTGGCAATGGCAGCACCCACGCCGCACAGTCCCAGCTCGCCCACGCCCTTGGCTTTCATCGGCGACGACACCGGATCGGTTTCGTCGAGGAAGATCACCTCCTGGTGCGGAATGTCGGCGTGCACCGGCACTTCGTAGCCGGCCAGGTCGTGATTGACGAAATAGCCGGCGCGGTGGTCCACCGCCAGTTCTTCCATGAGCGCCGCACCCACGCCCATGGTCATCGCGCCAATCACCTGGCTGCGCGCCGACTTGGGATTAAGGATGCGGCCCGCCGCGCACACGGCCAGCATGCGGCGGATGCGCGTCTCGCCGGTATCGGCATCCACGCCCACTTCCACAAAGTGCGCGCCGAACGTCGATTGCTGGAATTTCTTGGCCAGGTCGCCGTATTCCATCATATCTTCGGCCACGATGTCGCCCGCTTCGGCCGCCTGGCGCAGCGGCAGCGTCTTGCCGCCCGCACTCACCTGGCCGCCGCTGAACTCACTGGCATCGGGATCAAGCCCCAGCTGGCGGCTTACTGCCTCGCGCAGCTTCACGCACGCGGCGTACACGCCGGCGGTGGAACTGTTGGCGCCCCACTGCCCGCCGGAGCCGGCCGACACGGGGAAGTCCGAGTCGCCCAGGCGCACGATCACGTCTTTCACGTCCAGGCCCATCATCTCGGCCGCCGTCTGGGCGATGATGGTGTAGCTGCCGGTGCCGATGTCGGTCATGTCGGTTTCCACCGTCACCTTGCCCTGGCGGTCCAGTTTGACGCGCGCGGCCGACTTCATCACCATGTTGTTACGGAAGGCCACCGCCACGCCCATGCCCACGAGCCAGCGGCCGTCGCGCACCTGGCCCGGCCTGGCCTTGCGGGCACTCCAGCCAAAGCGTTCGGCGCCGGTGCGCAGGCATTCCACCAGCTGGCGCTGCGAGAAGCGCCGTTCGCGCTTGGCCGGATCCACCTTGATGTCGTTGATGATGCGGAACTGCACCGGATCGAGCTTGAGCTTTTCCGCCATCTCGTCCATCGCCATTTCCAGCGCCATCAGGCCCGGCGCCTCGCCCGGTGCGCGCATCGCATTCCCCTCGGGCAGATCGAGCAATGCCAGGCGCACGCCGGTCAGGCGGTTGGCGCCCGAATACAGCAAGTCGGTCTGCTGCACCGCGTTTTCCGGCTTGCCGCCATCGAGATTGCCGGACCAGCTTTCGTGGCCGATGGCCGTGATGCGGCCATCGCGCCCGGTACCGATGCGGATGCGCTGGATGGTGGCTGGCCGGTGTGTGGTGTTGTTGAACACCTGGTGGCGCGCCAGCGCCAGTTTGACGGGACGGCCCGCCGCGCGTGCGCCCAGTGCGGCCAGGATGGCGTCCGCGCGCACGAACAGCTTGCCGCCGAAACCGCCGCCGATGTACGGCGAAATCAGGCGCACTTTTTCCTTGGGCAGGCCCAGCGTTTTGGCGACGTCGGCGCGGCCCCAGGCGATCATCTGGTTCGACGTCCAGATGGTGACCTTGTCGCCGTCCCAGCGCGCGGTGGACGCATGCGGTTCCATCATCGCATGCGCGTGGTCGGGCGTGCTGTATTCATGATCGATGCGCACCGGCGCGGCGGCAAACGCGCCGGCGAAGTCGCCCACCTTCTTGTCCGGCGTATCCTTGTCCACGCCGGTGGTGGGTTTGGCGGCGGCCAGGTCGTAGGCGCCGTCCTGCCGGGCGTAGGTCACGCGCACGAACTGCGCGGCGGCGCGCGCCTGCTCGAAGGTCTCGGCCACCACCACGGCCACGGCCTGGTGATAATGCTGGATCTCGGGACCGCCCAGCAGGTGCGCGGTGTTGAAACTGCCCAAACCGAGCTTGCCGGCCGATTCGGCCGTGACGATGGCCAGCACGCCGGGTGCGCGCCGCGCCTGTTCCAGGTCGATGGACACGATGCGCCCCTTGGCGATGCCCGCCGGGACGATGTAGCCGTAGGCGGCATCGGGCACGGCCACGTGGTGCTCGTACGCGTACGGCGCCGTGCCCGTGGTTTTCAACGGACCATCCACGCGGTCGAGCGGCTTGCCGATCACTTTCAGCTGATCGATCGGGTTGGTGGTGGCAGGCGTGGTAAATTTCATGCGTTAGCCTTTCTTTGCTGCGGCCAGCACGGCGCCCAGGGTGCGCTCCACCAGCGTTACCTTGAAGGCGTTTTCTTCGGTCGGCTTGGCGCCGGCCAGCAAGGCCTCAAGCGTGGCCCTGGCGCCCTGCGGCAGGCGCGCTTCGGCCGCTTCCACGCGCCACGGTTTGTGCGCCACGCCGCCCACGGCGATGCGGCCCGTGCCATCTTTTTGAATCACGGCAGCGACCGACACCAGCGCGAACGCATACGACGCGCGGTCGCGCACCTTGCGGTAAATGTGCACGCCGCCCAATGGGCGTGGCAAGGTTACCGACGTAATCAGCTCGCCGGGTTCGAGCACCGTATCGAGGTGCGGGGTGTCGCCGGGCAGGCGGTGGAAGTCGGCAATCGGAATCACGCGGGTGGCGCCGCCGGCGCGCACGGTTTCCACCGTGGCGTCCAAGAGGCGCATGGCCACGGCCATGTCGCTCGGATGGGTGGCAATGCAGGCGCTGCTGGCGCCGATCACCGCGTGCTGGCGATTGACGCCGCCGATGGCCGAGCAGCCGGTGCCCGGCGCGCGCTTGTTGCACGGCTGGTTGGTATCGTAGAAGTATGGGCAGCGGGTGCGTTGCAGCAGGTTGCCGGCCGTGGTGGCCTTGTTGCGCAACTGGCCCGACGCGCCGGCCAGCAGTGCGCGCGACAGCACGCCGTAATCGCGGCGCACGCGCGCATCGGCCGCCAGGTCGGTATTGCGCACCAGCGCGCCGATGCGCAGGCCGCCGTCCGGGGTGGCTTCGATTTTGTCGAATCCGAGGCCGTTGACGTCGATCAGGTGCGATGGCGTCTCGATCTCGAGCTTCATCAGGTCGAGCAGATTGGTGCCGCCGGCGATAAAGCGGGCGCCGGGCGTGCGGACGAACGCTTCGGCCGCGGCAGCCGGGGTGGCGGCGCGCTGGTAAGTAAACGCTCTCATGCTGCACCTCCGGCTACTTCGGTAATCGCATCGAGGATGTTCGAATACGCGCCGCAGCGGCAGATATTGCCGCTCATGCGTTCGCGGATCTCGTCGGCGGACAGCAACGGCCGCTCGGTGAGGCTGCCGCTCACGTGGCTCGGGATGCCCTGCTTGATTTCGTCGAGCACGGCCACGGCGGAACAGATCTGGCCCGGGGTACAGTAGCCGCACTGGTAGCCGTCATGCTTGATGAAGGCGGCCTGCATCGGATGCAGTTTATCGGGCGTGCCCAGACCTTCGATGGTGGTAATCGCGGACCCTTCGTGCATCACGGCCAGCGACAGGCAGGAATTGATGCGACGGCCATCAAGCATGATGGTGCAGGCGCCGCACTGGCCATGGTCGCAGCCTTTCTTGGTGCCGGTCAGGTGCAGATTCTCGCGCAGCACGTCGAGCAAAGTGGTGCGGGTATCCACTTCCAGCTGGTGGCGCTGGCCGTTGATGGTGAGCGAGACTTTGGCCAGCACTGGCGCGGCAGCCGTGGTGGCTGCGGGGGCCGGAGCCTGGGCGCCGGCCAGCGATGGCATGGCGGCGGCAGTGGCCGATGCTGCTCCGGCTTTCAGCACATCGCGGCGGCTGAGTTTGAAATCTGTAAGGTCATTCATGTGGGTCTCCCTGAGATGGTAGTGCCGTTGATACGTTATTTTTTATTGCTACCTTCGGCTCCGTCATTCCCGCGAAGGCGGGAATCTAATTTGCGCGCGCTACGTTAGCTTGTGAAAAATTGGATTCCCGCCTAACGCGGCGGTCCGCCGATGCGGAATGACGGAGATACGGTCTGCGGTACTCTGCCACTCTGTCACTTCGCAGCCCCTTGCTGGTCCAGCGCGGCGCGCGCGCGGGCCGCGGCTTCCGGTCCCACACGCTCGGCCAGCACGTCGGCAAACTGCCGCAGTTGCTGGTGCGTGAGCCCCTGGTGCAGGCTCACCCGCGTATGCGACAGCAGTTGCGGCTCCACGCCGGACAACGACGCCAGTGCCGCCACAGTCGCCAATTCGCGGCTTTGCCAGTCGAGATTGGCGCGGGCAAAAATATCGCCGAACAGATGGGTTTTCAGGTACTGGTCGATGGCCGGGGCGAAGTCGAACACCGGGCCCTTGACCGGGGCGCCGGTCAGCTTGGTCTGGTTGGCCGTGCCCACGGCCAGCAGTTCCGCGCCGACGGGAATTGGCCCGGGACCGGCGCCTTCGGGGTCGTTGATGCCGCGCTGCTTGCGCGCTTCCACGGTTTTCATCAAGGTGCCCAGCGCATTGAGGGCGCGCGGGAAGCCGGCATAGGCGTACATCTGCACCAGGATTTCCTTGCAGTCGCCCACCGACAGGCCGGCATCGAGGCCGCTGTCGAGCGCGACGCCCAGGCGCGGCAGGTCGCCGGTGGCGGCCAGGGCGGCAATCGGGCCGATGGCCTGCTGTTTGGGGGAAAGGCTGGCGGTAACGGTTTCGGTAGACATGGAAGCTTGCTCCGGTGGGGCGGCGCTGGCGGAGGTCATGAGCGTCATGCACGCCAACAGGACCGGCAACACGGCGCCGCAAACATTAACGGGACTGGTATTGTTCATCGGTGACCTTTTCTTGCCACTGGACGCTTTTGCCAGCCTGGTTGCCGGTGACGGCGATATGGGTGAGCGCGGTGGTGGGCGCAGCGCCATGCCAGTGCTTGACGCCCGGCGGGCACCACACCACGTCGCCGGCCCGCAGTTCCTGCACCGGCTTGCCCCATTCCTGGGTGAGGCCGGCGCCGGCCGTGACCACCAGGTACTGGCCGGCCGGATGCGTATGCCAGGCCGAGCGCGCACCGGGCTCAAAGGTGACGTAAGCGGTCGAGGTGTTGATCGACTCGTTGGTGGCAGTGAGCGGATCGACGCGCACCCGGCCCGTGAAATTCTCGGCCGGGCCGGCAACCGAGGCCACCGTGCCGGACTTGATGATGCGCTGTGCCGGCGCGGCAGCGTCGGCCGGCTTGGCCTGAGCCTGGGCCTGATTCAGACTGGCCAGCAGCACCACCATCGTCGTTGCCACCATCGGCAGCGTGCGCCAGATACGTATAACCATGCCTGAGTTCCTTCCAATCGAACACTGTCAACTTGCAGAAACCCCAATGTAGCTGCTGCGCTATCGTGCGGATAGAGCTAAAAAATGCATGGGCTTATTAGTCTGGCTCATCAATCCAACTATTTGCAGCGATGGGCGGCGCCATCGGCCGGCAAACCCACCGAATATTGTTCGTCCGTGACCTGTTCCAGCCATACCACGGCCACCCCGTCGAGCGCCTCCTGGATCGCCAGGTGCGTCATTGACGTGGTGGGCGCCGCGCCATGCCAGTGCTTGTGGCCGGGCGGGCACCAGATCACGTCGCCGGCGCGGATCTCGGTAATCGGCCCGCCTTCGCACTGGGTCCAGCCGCAGCCGGCCGTGACTACCAGCGTCTGGCCCAGCGGGTGCGTGTGCCATGCCGAACGCGCACCGGGTTCAAACGTCACGCTGGCCACCGACACCCGCGATGGCGGCGGGGCTGCATGCAGCGGGTCGATCCGCACGGTACCGGTGAAATATTCTTCAGGCCCTTTGGACGACGGTTGCGATCCTACGCGTTTGAGTTCCATGCTGTGCTCCTGTTGAATTTGCTTAAAACCATTGTAGGCAGCTTCCAGCGTGGCGATAAGCCGTTCGCTGCGGGATGAACTTATTAGTAAAACTTATGGATATGGATCTTTTTCAGCGGATTCGGTGTTACAGTGACCGCAAAATTCACCGCTGGAATCCGTCATGGCACAACCGAATCTCAATGACCTGCTCGCCTTTATCGCCGTCGCGCGCGAGGGCAGCTTCACCAAGGCGGCAGCCCGGCTGGGCGTGTCGCAGTCGGCCCTGAGCCAGACCGTGCGCGGGTTGGAACAGCGGCTCGGGCTGCCGCTGCTGGTGCGCACCACGCGCAGCGTCTCCCCCACCGACGCGGGCCAGCAAATCATCGCCAACATCGCGCCGCACTTCGAGGAAATTGAAACCGAGCTGGCGCGACTGGGCGAGCGCCGCCTGAAGCCGGCCGGCACCATCCGCGTGAGCGCGGGGGAGCACGCGGCACTCACCGTGCTGCAGCCCGCACTGCACAAGCTGCTTCATGACTACCCCGACATCCACGTGGAAATCCACGCCGAAAACCGCCTGACCGACATCGTGGCCGAACGCTACGACGCTGGCGTACGCCTCGGTGACCAGGTCGACAAGGACATGATTGCCGTTCGCATCAGCGCCGATATGCGCTGGGCCGTGGTGGGCGCGCCCGCGTATTTCGCGCACCATGCTGTGCCGCAAGCGCCGGCCGACCTCACCAGCCACAACTGCATCAACATGCGCCTGCCCACGCATGGCGCCATCTACACCTGGGAGTTCGAAAAAGACGGCCGCGAAGTGAAGGTCAAGGTGGACGGGCAAATGGTGTTCAACAACCTGGCGCTGCGCATCCGCTCGGCGCTGGACGGCCTGGGCCTGGCCTATGTCCCGGAAGACCAGGTGCAGGAACACATCGCCGCCGGCAAGCTGGTGCGGGTGCTCGACGAGTGGTGTCCCGCCTGTCCCGGCTACCGGCTGTACTACCCCAGCAGGCGCCACCCATCGGCCGCGTTCACGCTGTTCCTCGACGCCGTGCGCTACCACGCGCCGCATGGCGGCGAGACGGCGGGGTAACGCTTGGGGAAGTGCATGCGTGACGCCCTAGCCCGGCACGGGCTTGCCCAGCCATTGCAACACCTCGGTGGTGGTGCGGCGCTCCTGGTCCGCTTCCATCACCAGCGGCGGCTGCAGTACGGCGCCGCTGGCCCGGCTGGCCAGATCCGCTGCGCTCTTGCCCACGCCATAGCCGCCATGGGTGATGAACGGCACCACGGTCTTGCCTTTCAAATTCAGCTGCGCGAGAAAACTGCGCACGGGCGCCGGCAAGGTTTCGCCCCAGATTGGAAAGCCAAGATACAACTTGTCGTACTGCGCCATAGTGGGCAAGCCGTCGCGCAGCGCCGGCAGGTCGCCGTTGTCGCGCTGCTGGCGCGCCAGTTCCACCGTCTCGAAATAATCGTCGGGATAGTCGCGCGCGGCGCAAATTTCGTACAGGTCCGACGGCTCGGCGCGGTGAATCACGCCGGCCAGTACGCGCGTGTTGCCCGAGCGGGACAGGTAGGCGACCAGCACCCGGGGACCGCTCCGGCCGAGGCTGTCGGCCGCCTCGCCGGCGCCCAGCGCATCGCTGATGGGCAGCGCGGCCATCGCCGTCATGATGGCGCGGCGCGCGGGGTTCTCAATGGGCATACCAGCTCCTGGTGGATGACAAGACAGCAGACACTGTATAGGTTTGCCGGCCCTTGATTCATCAATCTCCCTAATTACCCCTTGCGCGTGGGCCGGGTAATCAAGGGCGTCGCGGTGGCCACGCGCGCGGCCGGCGCGGACCGGGGCTGGGCCGGCCGCCAGCTCAACGCTTGCAGCAGCAGCGCAAACGCGGGAGTGTGCTGGCGCCGGCTTGGATAGTACAGGTGGTAGCCCGACATGGGCGTGGACCAGTCCGCCAACACACGCACCAGCCGGCCCGCGGCCACGTCTGCTGCCACCACGTCCTCGGGCAGATATCCCAGTCCCATGCCGGCCAGCGCACAATCCCGCTGCAGGGTAATGGTGTTGAACGACAGCTGGCCGCCGGGGCGCACTTTCAACTCGCGGCCATCCTTGACAAACGGCCACGTCCACACCCCGCCCGACGTGGGCAGCCGCAAGGCGATGCACCGGTGGGCGGCCAGATCATGGGGTGCGGCAGGCGTGCCGTACCGGGCGAGATAGGCCGGCGCGCCGACCACCCACTGGGCGAAGTCAGGACCGATGCGCACGGCAATCATGTCCTGCGCCACCTGTTCGCCCAGCCGTACACCGGCGTCGAAACGGTCGGCAACGATGTCCGCCAGGCTGTAATCGTTGATGATCTCCACCGAAATATCGGGATATGACGGTAACCACCTGGCCAGCGCCGGCATCAGGATGGTCTGCGAGGCATGCTCCACCGAGGTGATGCGCAAGCTTCCGGCCGGCTTGTCGCGCAGCTCGCTCAACTGCGCCAGTCCTGCGGCAATGCCCGCCAGATGCGGGCCGACCGATTGCGCGAGCCGCTCGCCCGCCTCGGTGGTGGCCACGCTGCGCGTGGTACGCGTGAGCAAACGCACGCCCAGCCGCGCTTCCAGCGCGGTCATTTTTGCACTCAGTGCCGGCTGCGAAATCCCCAGCTGGGCTGCGGCCCGGGTAAAGCTTTGCTGGCTGGCCACCGCCAGAAAAGCCGCCAGGTCGTCGAGGCTTTCACGCTCCATTTATAGTCCTTGGTTATAAGCTCAAGAACATTATGGCATCTAATCATATGGATCTGCCGCTGGTACATTGCTTGTACGCCCTCGGCAAGCGCCGAATCCACCCGCCAGAAGAGACCAGACCATGACGCATCGCCCAGCAACACCAGCACCGGTAACGCCCCCGACCGCAGGCGATGCCTGCAGCGCAGAGGGACGGCGCGCCTTCATCAAGCGCGCCGGCTGGCTCGGGGCAGCAGCCACGTTGGCTCCGCTGGGAGCCATGCCCGTCACCGGTCCGGCACATGCCCAGGACCGCCCGACCACTCCACCTACACGAGGACGCACCATGAAACAACGCACTTTGGGAACGCTGAAGGTATCGGCCATCGGCGCCGGCTGCATGACTTTTGCCGGCAATTACAACGCGCCCGTACCAAAAGAACAGGCCATCAAGACCATCCGCGCAGCCGTGGAAAACGGCGTCACCTTCTTCGATACCGCCGAGGTGTACGGCCCGTACCTGAGCGAGGAATTCGTGGGCGAAGCATTGCAACCGTTCCGCGACCAGGTGCAAATCGCCACCAAGTTCGGCTTTGCCATCGACGGCACCATCGCCCTGAACAGCCGCCCGGAACATATCCGCCAGGTGGTCGAAGCGTCGCTGAAGCGCTTGCGCACCGACCATATCGACCTGTACTACCAGCACCGGGTAGATCCGGCCGTGCCTGTTGAAGATGTGGCCGGCGCCATGCAAGACCTCATCCGCCAGGGCAAGGTGCTGCACTGGGGCCTGTCCGAGGCCAGCGCCGCCACCATCCGCCGCGCCCACGCCATGCTGCCGCTCGCTGCCGTGCAGTCGGAATACTCACTGTGGACCCGCAACGTCGAGCTCAACGGCGTGCTGGACACGTGTAACGCGCTGGGCATCGGCTTCGTGCCATGGTCGCCGGTCGGCGCAGGCTTCCTGACCGGCAAGATCGACACCCACACCAGCTTCGACGCCAAGACCGATTTTCGCGCCGGCTTCCCCCGCTTCTCGCAACAGTTCATGGCGCTGAACATGCCGCTGATCGCCTGGCTGACATCCTATGCCGCCACCAAAGGCGCCACGCCAGCGCAGATCGCCCTCGCCTGGCTGCTGGCCAAGGGACCGCACATCGTGCCGATTCCCGGCACCCGCACCGAGGCGCACCTGCTGGAAAATCTCGGTGCGCAGCGCTTTGAACTGACGGCGGCCGACGTGCTCCACATCGACACCTGGCTGGGCAAATTCCCGGTCTTCGGCGACCGCATGGGCGCGGCCCACATGAGCCAGATCGACTACACCACCGCATAACCGAAAGCACCTCCATGGAATATCCTGCACTGTTCGAACCACTCGCGCTGGCCCCGGGCCTGGTGCTGCGCAACCGCATCGTCATGGCACCGATGACCACCTGGGCCGCCAACGACGACGGCACCGTGGCCGAGGCCGAAGCGCATTATTACCGGCTGCGCGCCAGCGACGTGGGACTGGTCATTACCGGCTGCACCCACGTGCAGGCCAACGGCGTGGGCTTCACCGGCGAATTTGCCACCCACGACGACCGCTACCTTCCCAGCCTGCGCAAGCTGGCGCTGGCGGCAAAAAGCGGCGGTGCGCCAGCCATCCTGCAAATTTTTCACGCTGGCGTGAAGACGTCGCCAGCACTGGTGGACGATATCGTTGCCGCCAGCGCGGTGGCCGGCGAGGCCGGGCCGTTTGCACCGGCCGTGATGCCGCGCGCCTTGCGCGACGAGGAAATTGTCGACGTCATTGGCGCTTTTGCTGCCGCCACCCGCCGGGCCATCGCCGCCGGCTTCGACGGCGTGGAGCTGCACGGCGCGCATGGCTTCCTGCTGCAGAATTTTTTGTCCCCGCATTCCAACCGCCGCACCGACCGCTGGGGCGGTTCTCTGGACCAGCGCATGCGCTTCCCGCTGGCCGTGCTGGCGGCAGTGCGGCAGACCATCGCTGCCCACAGCGAACGGCCGTTCGCCCTCGGCTACCGCATCACGGTCGAGGAACCGATGGCAGGCGGCCTGCAACTGGCGGACGCGCTGGCGCTGATCGATCGCCTGATTGACGGCGGCGTGAACTACCTGCACGTCTCGCTCGGTGATGCGCTGGCGCAGCGGCCCGCCAGCGGCGCCCAGGACGGCACCATTGTCGATGTGGTGCACCGGCATATCGCCGGCCGCGTGCCGCTGCTGGCGGCGGGCGGACTGCGTACGCCGCAGCAGGCAGCAAGCGCGCTGGCGGCGGGATTGTCGGCCGTGGCCGTGGGCCAGGCGCTGGTCATGGACCCGAACTGGGTAGCGCTGGCGCGCGCCGGCCACGCCAGCGACATTCGCCGGTCGATCGCCGCGGCGGACGTCCCCGGCGCCGGCATCCCGCCAAAACTGTGGTCGGTCATCGAGGCCACTCCGGGGTGGTTCAATGTCGTCAACAATTAAACGGCCAGGTCTCGGTCATCCACCTGGCGGCTTATTGCGGTTGTCCCAGGTGGTGCGGTTCCGCTGGCGCGGCGTCAGATATCGAGCTTGCGCTCGCTCATCCACTTGACGATCGCCGCCGTGGTTTGCTCGTAGCCGGTATCCTGCACCCACAGCTTGCTGGTGATGAACAGATCGGCGCGCGCCACGCCGCTTTTCCTCACGCCCTGCCGCACGGCGCCTTCGTTCATGTACGACGCGGCCGTGTCGATCAGGCGGTAACCGGCAGCAATCGCGTCGATCACGCTGCGTTGGCATTCGGCCGGGTCGGGAATCTGGAATACGCCAAAGCCCAGCAGTGGCATCTTCAGTCCGTTATTAAGTGTTACGTATTCCATGATGTGCTCGTTGTAAGGTGTTAGGAAGAATGAAAGCGGCAACCAGCAGCAATGCCAGCACCAGCAAGCCGGCGGCACACGTCAACGCAGTATTCACGCGGTGCAGCAGCAAGGTGGCCCCGGTGGCGGCATCGGCGCCATAGGCGGCCACCGCCACCAGCGCTGCCAACCCCAGCGAATTACCGAGCTGGTGGGCCACATTCACCACGCCAGACGCGGCACCGGCATCGTGCGCCGGCACGCCGACGATGCCGGCCGCCGTGAGCGGACTGAGCGTCAAGCCCTGGCCGATGCCGATCAAGACCATCGGCAGCGCCACTGCCAGCACGTAATGGTGGGCTGCCGACACCTGGCTCAGCCATGCCATGCCCAGCGCGCAAATCGCCAGGCCGGAGCCCAGCAGGCGGCCGTTGCCGAAGCGGGCGGTCAGGCGCGGCACCTGCAGCGCCACCACGAAATTCACCGTGGTCATCGGCAGGAAGGCCAGGCCGGTGATGGCCGGCGCGTAGCCCAGCACGGTTTGCAGGTACTGGGTCGTGAAAAAGAAAAAGCCGATCATCGCCCCGAGAAACAGCAGCCGTGCGCCATACGCGGCAGCGCGGGCCGGCACCGCAAACAGCCGCAGCGGCATGATAGGCTGCGCCGCGTAGCGTTCGTTGACAATAAACGCCGCCAGCAACAGCACGCCGCCGGCGACCGCGCCCTGGGTGGCAGCGTCCAGCCAGCCGGCGCTGGCCGAGCGGATCAGGCCATATACCAGCGCGGTCATGCCGGCGGTGGACGTGATGGCGCCCAGCACATCGAAGTGACCGGTGCTGCGCGGGCTTTCCGCGATGAAGCGCAGCGCGGCCCAGATCATGGCGATGCCGATCGGCAGGTTGATAAAAAAGCCCACGCGCCACGACAGCCACTCGGCCAGCACGCCGCCGAGCACCAGTCCCACGCTGGCGGCAATGCCGGCCACGGCGCTGTAGTACGACACGGCGCGGGTACGCTCGGCGCCCTCGGCAAACGTGGTTTGCAGCAGCGCCAGCGTGGACGGCGCCAGGATCGCCGCCCCCAGGCCCTGCACGGCGCGCGCGCCCACCATCCAGGCCGGCGTGGGCGCCAGGCCGATTACCAGCGAGGCCAGCGTGAAAACAGCCAGACCCAGCACCAGCATGCGGCGCCGCCCGACAATGTCGCCGGCGCGCGCGGCCAGCAATAAAAAGCCGCCAAAGGTGAGCGTGTAGGCGCTTTGCACCCAGGCCAGGCCGTTGTCGGTAAAGCCCAGGTCGCGATGGATGCTGGGCAAGCCGGTGAGCACGATGGAAGTGTCGAGCACGATCATCACGTAGCTGACGAGGATAATGGCAAGGATGGCCGTCTTGTGCGGCGTGGTGGTATGAGCAGACATGCCGCCACTGTAGGCCAAGCGCATGGCGGCGATAAGTGGGGCAAATCGGGATGTACCTATAAGCAAGGCTCATGAATGCGGTGCGCCGATGCGAACCTATCCTTTTGGAAAGGATTAATTTCCACATGGAAATTAATGTAGAATGTATCCCAATCGCTGGTGTTGCCCAACTCCGCTGCACCCAGCTTCTGCAACACACCTCTCTTTATCGGCCTCAAGCCCGCCGCTGTCATACCGGATGGATTCTTAGCTGTGCCTGCTTGCCAACCTTGCAGCGGCCGCGCCGTCCGGTTTTTCCTCTACCGGAGCAGTACCATGAAACTCGACAATCTGAAAATCGGCCCGCGACTGATGCTGGCGTTCCTCGTCATTCTCACCATGCTGGTGGGCGTCGCCATCCTCGGCTTGACGCGCATGGCCGCCATCGAAGACGCGATGGTGGAAATCACCAAGGGCAATGACGTGGAAGCCAACCTGGCCTCGGACATGAAGCTGAGCCTGGACGACCGCATGATCGCCCTGCGCAACATCGTGCTGCTGGAGGACCAGGCGCAGATGCGCCAGCAATCCGAGCGGGTTGCCGCGCAAGCCAAACTGTACGACGCCGCCGACGAAAAACTGCGCGCCACCTTTGTGCAGTACGGCATCAAGGACGACGAGACCCGGCTGCTGGCCGATATCAAACAGCAAAGCGCCACGGCGGCGCCGCTGATACGCAAAGTGGAAGAGCTGGGCCTGGGCAATAACAACGCTGACGCAGTCAAACTGCTGATGGGCGAACTGCGCACCGTGCAAAACGAGTGGAGCAAAAGCATCTCGGCGCTGGTGGACACCGAGCGCAAGCAAAATGAAGACCTCACTGCCAAAGCCGACGACACCTACACCTTCGCCCGCAATCTGGTGCTGGCCCTGGCCGTCGGCGCGGTACTGGCCGGCGTAGTGCTGGCCTGGCTGATTACGCGCAGCATCACCGTGCCGATCGGCCGCGCCGTCAAGATTGCCGAGACCGTGGCAGCAGGCGACCTCACCAGCCGTATCGAAGTCCGCGGCAAGGATGAGACCAGCATGCTGCTCGGTGCGCTCAAGGCCATGAACGAGAGCCTGCAAACGATCGTCGCGCAAGTGCGCGCCGGCACCGACACCATGACCACCGCGTCGCAGGAAATCGCCGCAGGCAACCTCGACCTGTCCGCCCGCACCGAAGAACAGGCCGGCTCGCTGGAAGAGACGGCATCGTCGATGGAAGAACTGACCAGCACGGTCAAGCAGAATGCCGACAATGCCCGCCAGGCCGACACCCTGGCGCATGCCGCGTCGGCCGTGGCCACCAAGGGCGGCACGGTCATTGCCGACGTGGTCAGCACCATGGGCGAGATCGATGCCTCGTCAAAGAAAATCGTCGAGATCATCAGCGTGATCGACGGCATTGCGTTCCAGACCAATATCCTGGCGTTGAACGCGGCCGTGGAAGCGGCGCGCGCCGGCGAACAGGGCCGGGGCTTTGCCGTAGTGGCCACCGAGGTACGCAACCTGGCGCAGCGCAGCGCGGCTGCTGCCCGCGAAATCAAGGTGCTGATCGGCGATTCGGTAGCCAAGGTGGCTTCGGGTTCGGCGCTGGTGAATCAGGCGGGATCGACCATGGATGACGTGGTGCACAGCGTGCGCCGCGTGAGCGACATCATTACCGAAATCACCGCCGCCAGCCGCGAACAAAGCCTCGGCATCGAGCAGATCAACCAGGCCATCATCCAGATGGACGGCGTGACCCAGCAAAACGCCGCACTGGTGGAAGAGTCGGCGGCAGCGGCGGAATCTCTGCAAAACCAGGCCGAACAGCTGGCGGACGTGGTGGGGAAATTCGTGTTGCCGGTCGGGCGCGCCTGACCGGCACCGGGCAGCGGAAGTATCAGCCGCGCTTCAACTGGCCAATAATACTGGCCACCTTGGTCACGATCATGTCGACGGCCGGGCCGTTGGCGCCGTGCGGGAAAATGATATCGGCGTTGCGCTTGGTGGGTTCGATGAATTGCTTGTGCATCGGGCGCACCGTTTCCATGTATTGGCCGACCACGCTGTCCACCGAGCGGCCGCGTTCGGTGATATCGCGTTGCATGCGGCGAATGAAGCGCACGTCGGACGCCGTATCGACGAAAATCTTCAGCGACATCATGTCGCGCAGCGCCTCGTCGTACAAGGCAAACAAGCCCTCGATCACGATCACTGGCGCCGGTTTGACGGGGATCGTGCGATTCGAGCGGTTGTGCAGCGTAAAGTCGTACTCCGGCATCTCGATGGACTGGCCGTTGCGCAGGGCTTCCACGTGCTGCACCAGCAATGGCCACTCGAACGCGTTGGGATGGTCGTAATTTTGCTTGCGACGCACTTCCGGAGTGAGATGGGTCTGGTCGGAATAATAATCATCCTGCATCACGACCGAGACCATGTCGGCGCCAAACGCGGACAGCACCTGCTGGGAAACCGTGGACTTGCCACTGCCGCTACCGCCAGCGACGCCAATAATAAAAGGTTGGAAAGAAATAGTATGCATACCGAATGATACCGGAACCAGGGCCGAACTGACAGATCCCCCGTACTTTTGCGGCCTTCGGCCGTGGTCACTCACAGGCTTGCGGCTGCGGCCGGTGCAGCGTCGGAAAAATAAGGGAACACGGTTGGCATAGATGTTGCGTGTGATAAATAACAAGGTTATTGTCTCATCAGCGCCATTTACAGGAACAGCCATCTTGAAAAAAAATACAGTCAAACTCGTTGCCGTCACCCTCGTGATGACGCACGCCGCCGGCCTGGTTGCCGCCCAGGACTACGCCAAATACAGCCCCGCCGCCCAGGAAGCAGAACTGGCCCAGACGGCCGTATCGCGCCTGGGCGTGATGGTGCCGATGCGCGATGGCGTGGCCCTGTCCACCGATATCTACACGCCCAAGCACCCGCAAGCGAAGCAGCCGGTGATCCTGTGGCGCACTCCCTACAACGAACACAAACTGCGCGGCCCCACCCTGCGCTACGTGCTGGAATCGGTCAAGCGCGGCTACACGTTCATTGTGCAGAACGAGCGCGGTCGCTATTTTTCGCAGGGCAAATGGGAAATTCTCGGCCATCCGCAAACCGACGGCTACGATGCGCTGACTTGGATTGCCGCCCAGCCCTGGTCGAACGGCAAGGTCGGTACGCTCGGCTGCTCGTCGTCGGCTGAATGGCAACTGGCGCTGGCCGGCATGAACCACCCGGCCCACGCGGCCATGGTGCCGATGTCGGCCGGCGCCGGCATCGGCAAGGTGGGCCGCTTCCAGGAGCAAGGCAACTGGTACACCGGCGGCGTGCCGCGCAACCTGTTCTTCGTGTGGCTGTACGGCGTGGACAACCCGCTGCGCGCCGAACTGCCCGCATCGCTCACCGACGAGAAAATGCGCGCCCGCATCGAAGCCTATAACGACCTCGATGCGACCAAACCCAAGGTGGACTGGAACAAGCAGATCAAGCACCTGCCCGTGAACCAGATGCTGACCGACCTGGGCGAGCCGCCCGCCACGTTCGAACAACTGATCGCGCGCACGCCGGCCGATCCGGCCTGGAACACGGGCGGCCTGTATCACGAAGGCATGGGCTGGGGTGTGCCGGCGCTGTGGTTCAACACCTGGTACGACGTGTCGATCGGCCCGAACATGGAGCTGTTCAACCTGGCGCGCACCGCCAACACCGACAAGGAAGCCAGCGCCAACCAGTACGCGGTGATCGCGCCGGTGCCGCACTGCCAGTTCTCGAAACTCGGCCCGAACACGGTGGTCGGTGAACGCGACATGGGCGACACCAGTTTCGATGTCGACGGCGCCGTATATGGCTGGTTCGACCGCTGGCTCAAGGGCAATGGCAAAGCCTTCCCGGCTTCGACGCCACGGGTGCAGTACTACCTGATGGGCGCCAACCGCTGGCAGAGCGCAGCCCAGTGGCCGCCGCAGGAAGTCAAACCGCTGCGGCTGTACTTGCGCTCGGGCGGTAAGGCCAATTCACTGTATGGCGATGGCCGGCTGGTCACCGACGCCGCGCCGGCCAACGAGGCGTCCGATCGCTACCGCTACGATCCGTTGAACCCGGTGCAAACCATCGGCGGCGGCGACTGCTGCAATGGCGGCGTGGTGATCCCGGGCGCGTTCGACCAGCGCCAGATCGAGTCGCGCAACGACGTGCTGGTATACACCAGCGATCCGCTGCCCAAACCGGTGGACGTGGTGGGCTATGTCGACGCGGTACTGAAGGTCTCGTCGAGCGCCAAAGACACCGACTTCGCCGTCAAGCTGGTGGACGTGGCGCCCGACGGCACCGCGCTGATTATCGCCGACACGATATTCCGCGCACGCTACCGCAACGGCTACGACAAACCCGAGCTGATGTCGCCGGGCGCGGTCTACACGATCCACCCCACGCCGATGACGACCGCGAACCAGTTCGCAGCGGGCCACCGGATCCGGGTGGAAGTGACGTCGTCGAACTTCCCCAAGTTCGTGCGCAACCTCAACACCGGCGGCCCGAACGAAAGCGAAAAAGACGGCGTGGTGGCTGATAACGAAATCCACCATGCGGGCGAAGCGCAAAGTTATATCGAGTTGCCGGTGCTGCCTGCCCGTAAATGATCGTTCGCCTGCACCAGGGCTGGCGTTCATTGTGGGAGTTCCGCCCGCACCCTGAAGCGTCCACGATCAGCCGCCTGCTGGCGGCGTCGCTGATCGCCGTTGCACTGGCGCTGGGCCTGATGTCGTTTGTCGCGGTGTTCGGCCGCGTGAACCGGCCGGGCTGGTGGTGGGCGTCGCTGCTGCCCAACATCGTCATCTGCCTGTGCATCGTGCACACGCTGTTCGGCGTGCTGGGCCTGGCCCGGCGCTGGCTGCCGCCGGCGCTGGTCGAGCGCATGGCCGACGTGCGCGACATCCGCGCGGGCATGGCGCTAAGCGCCCTGGCGCTGGCCGGCATCATCGGCGGCATGACCATCGGCTTTACCATCGTGCCGATCCTGGTCGGTTTCAACGTGTGGGGCATGTTCATCTCGCTGCCCGCCGCGCTGACCAAGTTTGCCGTGTTCATCCTGCTGATCATGGCGCTGAACTGGTGGTGGTGGCGTTCGCGCCTGCGCCAGCAACAGCTGCACAGCGAAGCGACGGAGGCGCGCCTGCGGCTGCTGCAAGGGCAGCTGGAGCCGCACCTGCTGTTCAATACCCTGGCCAATATCCACAGCCTGATGGAGTACGACCCGCCGCGCGCGAAGCACATGCTCGAAACGTTTTCCAGCTACCTGCGCGGCAGCCTGGGGCAGTTGCGCGGCGCCGACAGCACCGTGGCCGCAGAACTGTCCATGGCCGGCGACTACCTGGCGCTGATGCAGATCCGCATGGAGGAACGGCTGCGCTTTCGCATCGACGCCAGCGATGACGCGCGCCAGGCGTCGATGCCGCCACTGATGCTGCAACCGCTGGTGGAAAACGCCATCCACCACGGCCTGGCGCCCACGCTGGACGGCGGCACTGTCGTGGTAGAGGCAGCGGTGTCCCAGGGGCGCCTGCAGGTGCGCGTGCGCGATGACGGCGCGGGCCTGGCTGCCATGGCAGTGACGACTCGGCCTCAGGCGCAGGCGCACTCCGCCGACAACGGCATGGCCGTGGCAACCCTGCGCGCGCGGCTGCACAACCAGTTTGGCGATAATGCCAGCCTTACGCTGCACCCGCGCGATCCGGGCGCCGAGGCGGTGCTCGACCTGCCCTATCGGCGCGCCGCCCCCATCCGGGAGGCCTCCCCATGACGCGCGCCCTGATCGCGGACGACGAACCGCACCTGGCCCGCTACCTGCGCGACCAGCTGCTGGCCCTGTGGCCGGAGCTGGACATCATCCACCTGGCGCGCAATGGCGTTGACGCCGCCGCCCGCATCGCCGAACTGGAGCCGGACCTCGCTTTCCTCGACATCCAGATGCCCGGCCTGTCCGGCCTCGACGTGGCGCAGGGCATCGAAGGCACCACGCGCGTGGTATTCGTCACCGCCTTCGATGAATTTGCGCTGCAGGCGTTCGAGCACGCGGCGCTCGACTACATCCTGAAACCGGTGGCCACCGAGCGCCTGGCCCGCACCGTGGCGCGCCTGCGGGCGACACCCGGCGTGCAGGCCGCCGGCCCGGCGCTGGCGCAGGCGCTGCGGCAACTCACGGCGTCTGCCGCGCGGCCGCGCCTGCGCTACATCCTGGCCTCGCAAGGCGACCGCACCCACCACATCGACGTAGCCAGCGTGCGCTTCTTCCAGGCCGACGACAAGTACACGGTGGTCTACAGCACCGGAGGCGATTTCGTGATCCGCACCACGATCACGGACCTGGCCGCGCAACTCGACCCGGAGCAGTTCTGGCAGGTGCACCGCGCCACGCTGGTCAACCTGGCCTGGCTGGACGGCACCCGGCGCGACGACGCCAGCCGCCTGTTCCTGCGCATGCGCGGCCACGGCACCGAGCTGCCGGTGAGCCGGGCGTTCGTCCACCTGTTCAAGGCGATGTAGTCCCCTCGGCTCGCCATTCGTCGCATCCACTGTCGATTCGTCGCACCGCGGCTGCGCAGGCGGGGCGTTACGGCCATGCTGGCGTTTTCTTCGTGGAGACGCCCATGTTCCGACCCGCCCCGCCGTTGACCCTGTCGTTCATCCCGCTGTTCATCACACTGTTGATCCTGGCGCTGTCCCCCGGCGCCGCCACATCCGCGCATGCCGCGCCGGCCTACGATGTCGATACCGTGGACGGGCGCCGCGTGGAATCGCTGACCATGCGCCATCCATCGTCGACAAACGTGATCGTGCTGGAAGGCGGCTCGCGCAGCACCATCGACAAATGGGGCGTAGTGCCCGGGCAGCTGGCGCACGACGCAACCGTGTTCGCATACCACCGGCCCGGCTACGGCAACAGCGAAGCGACCGAATCCCCGCGCGACGGACTCACCATCGTCGACGACTTGCGCCGCCTGCTGCGGTACAAGGGTCTGCCGCCACCGTATGTGCTGGTGGGCCATTCGCTGGGCGGCCTGTACATGCAGCTGTTCGCCAGAAGGTATCCGCAAGAAGTGGCTGCGCTGGTGCTGATCGATGCGCTATACCCGGGTGTCATCAAGGACACGGCGGACTTCCCGTTCATGACGCGCCTGGCCGGGCGGCTTGCCTTCTCGCGCACCGTGTGGCGCGAGATCGAAGAAATCGATCGCACCGGCCAGATGATCTCCGCCCTGCCCGGCATCGACGACAAGCCGATCGTGCGGCTGGTGAACCAGCCGACTTCCAGCACGGCGGTGGCCGTCGATTTCGGCGCGTTCCGCATGGACGACGCCACGCGCGACGCCGTGCGCGCGCTCTACCCCAGGGCGCGGCGCATCACCGTGGACTCGAGCCACCAGGTGGCGCTGACGTCGCCGGACGCCGTGGTGTCCGCGGTGCGCGCGGTGCTGCCGTAGGCACGCCGCCGCCAGCGCGATGGATCAGTTCGTGTCCGATTGTCGGCACTGACCCCGAAGTGGACCCCACGGTTATTTATCGTTCAGTTGTTTTTCAAAGCAGACGGCTTCCGCCTTGCCCGCGTACTTGCCGTAGTTGGGGATGCGCGCGTAGCCGTGGCGCTCGTAGAAGCTGACGGCCTTCTGGTTGATGCGCCGGGTTTCCAGCCGTAGCGCGGTCAGTCCCAGATGGCGCGCTTCGCCTTCGAGGAACGCCAGGATTGCCGAACCAACGCCGGGCATGCGGCTGCGCGCGTACATGCGCTTGACTTCCGCGACGCCGTCACCGAGCGGGCGGAAGGCGCCGCATCCCAGCAGCTGGCCGGCGTGGTCGCGTGCCACCACGAACCGGGCGTTTTCTACCCGCACGTCGTTGGCATCGAATGACGATGCGCCGCTGCTTCCGGTGATCGTCTGCAAGGCGCTCGAAAGCTCGCCAAGCAACTGCACTGCATCGGCCGTACCAGGGTCTTCAATGACGACGGCAATCATCGCAAGTTTCCTCCTGACGGCATCTCGCCACTTGGGCACGCTGCCTTGCCATCCACTCCGGCCGTTGCCATCTGCTGGTGCAGCCACAGTCCGACCTGCGGCCACAACGACGCTGCCGACCGGTTGCGGAAGAATCCCATGTGGCCGATCGATGCCAGTCCCGCCTGCGCAGGCTTGATGTGGCGCCGCTCGATCGTGGCGTGCACCAGCGGTTGCAGCAGCATGTCCATGGCGGCGCGGTTGGCCCATGGATCGTCGTCAAAGCCCAGCACCAGCAGCGGCAGCGCCACCCGGCCCATGCGCGCCGCAGCATCCATGGCGGGATCGTCGAAAAAATAGTTGGGCAGCGCCGTCCAGCGACTCCATTGGCGCATCACGCCGGCCGGCAGATCCTCGCCCAGGCCAAGCTTGCTGGTGGGCATATACCCGTACGCGGCGCACAGGACCGGGGTGAGCACCCGCATCACGAAGCGGATGCGGGCCCGTTCCAGCGCGCCGGTGACGCCCGCCGTGGCGCCCGCATGCGAGGCCACGAGCACCGCGCCGCGCAGGCGGGCCGATGCCCTCGACAGCGCCACCGCATGCCCGCCCAGGCTGTGGCCGACGGCAAACAGCGGCAAGTCCGGAAAGCGCGCGGCAGCCCAGTCCGTGACGGCGCCCGTGTCCTGCTCGATCCAGTCGGCCATGGTCACGTCGAAGCCGCGCAGGCTGGCGGGGCGCGAGCGGCCCGTGCCGCGATAGTCGTAGGTGACGGCATGAAAACCCAGGTCGGTCAGAAAACGCGCAAACGGCTCGTAATAGCGCTGCGCGATGGCCGTGCCGGGATGGATCAGCACGACAGCCACGGGCGTGGCCGCCAGCCACAGGCTGGCGCCGATGGGCTGCGGGCTGTCCGTGTCGATGGTGATGTGTTCCGCTGTGCGATCTGCCCGCATCGTCGTATCCGGTTCATGAATGAATCGTCGATTATAGCGAAGCCACCAGCGCGGCGTTGCGCTGGGTGGCGTCGTCCATGTGCGCCGCCTGCACATGCGGTCCGCGGGATACGATATACGTGCCGCCGGCAGCAATGGTTGTCTGTTCGCCCGGCGTGTCCATGCACTGCTCCCCCTCCACCACGAAAAAAGCTTCCGGCCCGGGGATGAGACGGGCATGACCATACGAATCCTTGCTGCAGCCGATCATCCAATAGTGAAATCGATGATCACCGACAGCCCCACCCCATCAGGCCCATCGGCCAGCGTAATGGTCGCGCCATTGCGCTCGGCCGCCCGTTCGGCAATCGCCAGTCCCAGCCCGCTGCCCGACTGCTCCTGTCCCAGGATGCGGTAAAACCGCTCGAACACTTTCTGGCGCAATGCGGCCGGGATGCCCGGTCCCTGGTCGGTGATGGTGAGCCGTGGGCCGGCGCCGCCCTCGCCGTCTTCCAGGCGGATCGCGATGCGGCCATCGTCCGGCGAATATTTGACGGCGTTGCCGATCAGGTTATCGAGCATTGCGCCCAGGCTTTCCACGTGCAGCGGCAGGTGGCACGCGGGCGGCGCCGAAAATTCGATCTCGATATTGCGATGCAGCGCCAGCGGCACTGCCATCGCCAGCCGGTCGCGCACGAAGGCGCCCAGTTCGATGACCGGCAGCGCTGCGCCTTCCGGTCCGGCCCGCACGCGCTCGAACGCCAGCAGCTGATGTACCGTGTGCGTGGTGCGGGCCACGCCTTCGCGCACGCCGGCCGCCGGCTCGGCGCAGCGCGCGGCCGTTTCGCCACTGACGCGACTCAATAACAGGTGGGAGTTGATCTGGATCGCCGCCAGCGGCGTTTTCAGTTCGTGCGCGGCGTCGGCCAGGAACTCGTGTTCGTGCTCGATGCGCTGCTTCAGGCGCGCCATCAGCGCATTGATGGCCGCCACCAACGGCGACAGTTCGCGGTACCTGGAATCGGGCAGCGGCGACAGGTCGGCATCGGACCGCTGCTCGATGGCGGCAGCAATCGTGCGCAACGGTTTCAGGCCGATGCGCACGATCAGCCACGCCGGCACCAGCAGCAGCGGCAAGCTGAAGATGGTGGACGACAGCAGGAAGTTCACGCCCCACAGGGTGAGCATCCATTCGTCATCCACTTCGTGGCTGCGCTCCACCACCACGCCGGTGCCGTCGTCCCGCTCCGACCAGCGCACCCACGCATAGTGGCCGCCTTCCGCTTTGGCGGGCAGCACGTCCGGCAAATCCGGCTGCGAGTTGTAGATCAGGCGCCCGTACTGCCACACGCGCAACCGCACGCGCGAGTGGTAATCGAGTTCCTTGAACATCTGCACCCGTGCCGCCTCGCTCTGCTCAAGCGTGTCGCGCATATGCTGTTGCGGGTGCGCCTGCTGTGCGGCGATGTCGCGCATGTGCATCAGCAGCGCGCGCACGTGGGCGCGGTTTTCGCTCGACGTGCGCGTGGTCTGGGTAGCCTTGGCTTCCAAAAATACCCACAGCAGGCCCAGTAGCGCCACCGCGATGATCACGCAACTGAAGCCCAGCATCAGCCGGCGGAACAGCGATGCCTGCATTCCCCTGCCCAGGCGGTTCAACATGGTCGATCTCCTCACGCCTGCGTCATGTAGCCGACGCCGCGAACGGTGCGGATCGCGGTCTCGCCGATCTTTTTGCGCAGGTTGAAAATATGGACGTCGAGTGTCTGGCCCTCGCTGTGCGGCAGTGCGCGTTTTTCCAGTTCGGCGCGGGTGAGTACGCGGTCCGGCTGCTTGATGAGCGCCAGCAGCAGCGCGAATTCGGTCTTGGACAGGGTTACCGGTGCGCCGCTGCGCGTGACGTGCATGCGCGCCTCGTCCACCGTGATGGCGCCGGCCGTCCACACATGTTCGGCAGCGTCCATAGTGCCGCTGCACCGACGCACGATGGCGCGCAGCCGCACCAGCAGCTCGGGAATTTCGAATGGCTTGATCAGGTAGTCGTCCGCGCCGATGTCGAAGCCATACAGCCGGTCCTGCAGGCTGTCGCGCGCGGTGATAATCAGCACCGGCAGGCTGTAGCCGGCAGCGCGCATCGCCCGCAGCAAATCGGTGCCATCGCCGTCGGGCAGGCTCAGGTCCAGGATCACGGCGTCGAAATGCTCGGCCTCCACGCGCTCCATGGCGCCGGCCGTCATGCGCAGCCACACGCTGGTATGGCCCTCGTCCTGGAACACCGCCAGCAGCGCACGGCCGATCGCCAGGTCGTCTTCGATCATCAGAATTTTCATGCGCCGAGTGTAGCAGTTCGATGTTGTGCTGGCGAGACGGACTATCTTCAGGTTGCATTCAGAAATGCGCGTCAAGGCAGGAACGTTTCCCCCAATGCATTGACCGTGCGCCGTCATTGCCCGACCATCCTCCGAGCCGCGCCAAGCGGCGGAGACCATCACCGGAGCACCCATGATAAAAAAGATAATGCGCGTCCTGCCCCTGCTGGCGGCGCTGCTGACTGCCACCAGCCACACCCACGCCGCCGATCCGTATGTGCCGGTGCCGTACGTGCAGTTCCAGCACGCCGAATGGACCAAAAACGCCAGCATCTACCAGATCAATACGCGCCAGTTTACGCCCGAGGGCACATTCAAGGCCGCCACCGCGCAGCTGCCAAGACTGAAACAGCTGGGCGTGGACATCCTGTGGCTGATGCCGATCCATCCGATCGGCGCGGTGAAGCGCAAAGGGACACTTGGCAGTCCGTACGCGGTGCGCGACTTCCGCGCCGTCAACCCGGAGCTGGGCACGCTGGCCGACTTCAAGGCCTTCGTGGCGGCGGCTCACGCCAACGGCCAGCATGTCATCATCGACTGGGTGGGCAACCATACGTCGTGGGACAACGTGCTGCTGGCCAGCCACCCCGACTGGTATGCGCGCGGCGCCGACGGCCAGCCGCAGCCCACGCCATGGTTCGACTGGGACGACATCATCGACCTCGATTACAGCCAGCCCGCACTGCGCCGCTACATGACGGAGAGCCTGCTGTACTGGGTGCGCGAGACCGGCATCGACGGCTACCGCTTCGATGCCGCCGGGCTGGTACCGCAGGATTACTGGGACCACGCCGCGCGTGAACTGCGCGCCATCAAGCCGGTGTTCCTGCTGGCCGAGTGGGAAAGCCGCGACCTCCACGCGCGCGCGTTCGACGCCAGCTACGCGTGGAGCTGGTGGGAAGCCGTCAAACTGGTGGCCGAGGGCCGCGCCGACGCCACGTCGCTGTACAGCTATTACGCATGGAACCGCAAGTTCTATCCACGCCAGGCGTACCGCATGCTGTACACCACCAATCACGACAAGAACGCGTGGGAAGGCACCGAGTTCGAGATCTTCGGCGCCGCCACGGATGCAGTGATCGCATTCTCGTTTGTCAGCGAAGGCATGCCGATGCTGTACAACGGCCAGGAAGCGGGCAACCAGCGGCGTCTGGCATTCTTCGACCGCGATCCGATTCAGTGGCAGGACTCGCCGTACACGGCGCTGTACACCAAGCTGCTGCACCTGAAAAAAACCAACACCGCGCTGTGGAACGGAGAATACGGCGCGCAGATGGAACAGGTGCCCAACAGCGCCCAGAAACAGGTATTCAGCTTCGTGCGCGCCAATGAGCAGGACAAGGTGTTTGCAGTGCTGAACCTGTCCGACAAAACGGTCGATGTCACTTTTGGCAAAACCCTGCATCACGGCGTGTACCGCGATTTCGCCACCGGCGCCACGATGCGCGTGGATGCCGCTACCACCTTCCAGCTTGCGCCATGGAGTTACCGGATCCTGGTCAAATGAGCCAGGAACCGATACGCAGCATCGTCATCGTGGGCGGCGGCACGGCGGGCTGGATGACCGCTGCCGCATTGAGCAAAGCATTGGGCGGCAGCATTGCCATCCGGCTGGTGGAATCGGACGACATCGGCACCGTGGGCGTGGGCGAATCGACCATTCCCATGATCCGCCGCTTCAATGAAGCGCTGGGCATCGACGAAGCCGACTTTGTGCGCGCCACCAAAGCTACCTATAAACTCGGTATCGAATTCTGCGACTGGGGCCGCGTGGGCGAGCGCTATATGCACGGCTTCGGGCGCTTTGGCCAGGACCTCGGTGCGCTCGACTTCCACCACTACTGGCTGCGCCAGCACCACACCGGCCGGGAACACGACCTGGGACGATACTCGATCAACCAGATGGCCGCACGCGCGGGACGCTTCCTGCCGGCCAATCCGGCACTGGTCAATTCGCCGCTGGGCGACATTACCCATGCGTACCACATCGACGCTGGCCTGTATGCACGCTACCTGCGCACGTACGCCGAAATGCGCGGCGTGCGCCGCACCGAGGGCAAGGTGGTCGATACCGTGCTGCGCACGGCGGACGGCCACGTGGAAGCGATCTGCCTGCAAAACGGCGAACTGCTGCACGGCGACCTGTTCATCGACTGCTCGGGCTTTCGCGCGCTGCTGATCGGCGCCGCGATGAAAGCCGGGTGGGAAGACTGGCGCCACTGGCTGCCGTGCGACAGCGCCTGGGCCGTGCCGTGCGCAAGCGCCGGCGAGCTGCTGCCCTACACGCGCGCCACCGCGCGCCCGGCCGGCTGGCAGTGGCGCATCGGCCTGCAGCACCGCACCGGCAACGGCCATGTATTCAGCAGCGCGCACATGGACGACGATGCAGCGCGCGCCATCCTGCTGGCCAATCTCGATGGTGCACCGCTGGCCGAGCCGAAACTGCTGCGCTTTGCCGCCGGCCGCCGCACCACCCCGTGGCAGCGCAACGTGGTGGCCATCGGCCTGTCGTCGGGCTTTCTGGAACCGCTGGAATCGACCAGCATCCACATGATCCAGACCGCCATTGCGCGCCTGCTGGCGTTTTTCCCGGACCGCGCGTTCGCCCAGGCCGACATCGACGAGTACAACTGCCAGAGCGCATTCGAGTCCGAACGCATCCGCGACTTCCTGATCCTGCACTACCACGCCACCCAGCGCACTGACACTCCGTTCTGGGACCACTGCCGCACCATGGCGTTGCCCGACACCTTGCAGGCCAAGCTCGATCTGTGGCGCTCGCGCGGACGCATCGTGCGCGCCGGTGACGAGTTGTTCACCGAGGTGGGCTGGCTGCAGGTGCTGGTCGGCCAGGGCATTGCAGCCGACGGCTACCACGCGCTGGCCGATGCACTCGATGAACAGCAAATAACCAGCCATCTCGCCAAAGTGGCCGCCGTCATGCGCACATGCGTGGACGTCATGCCATCGCACAGTGCCTATATCAACCACCTGCTTCGCTCAACACCCCGGGAACTGCATGCAAACGCAAGCCAATAATCACCGCTGGATTTCCACCGCAGGCTGCGTCGCTTTCGGCATCGTCATCAGTACTGCCAACGCATGGGCCGATGAATTGCTGGCCACTGCTTCGTCGCCGGGCAAGGTGCTCGACGTGTCGGTGCAGGTAGCCAAGGATGGCCGCCTCGCGTACCAGGTATCGCGCCTCGGCAAGCCGGTGATTGCGCCGTCGCGCCTGGGCTTCGTGCTGGCCAACGGCGCCCCTCTCGACGCCGGCTTTAAAATCGCCCGCCAGCAGGTGACCACCCACGACGACACGTGGGAGCAGCCATGGGGCGAGCGCCGTTTCGTGCGCAACCATTACACGCAGTTGCGGGTGGACGTGCGCCAGAAGGATGCTGCCGGGCGCCGGCTGGTCATCGTGTTCCGCGTGTTCGACGACGGCGTGGGTTTTCGCTACGAATTCCCCAAACAGCCGCACATGAAGGCCGTGCACATCAGCGACGAACTGACCGAGTTCGTGGTGGCGCAACCGGCGGTGGCGTGGTGGCAGCAGGCCGGCGAAGTGATGGCGCTCGAATACCCGATCCGGAAAACCGCGTTGAGTGAAGTGGGCATGGCCAACACGCCGCTCACGGTACGCACCGACGACGGCACCCACATCGCGTTCCACGAAGCGGCGCTGGTCGATTACGCGTCCATGTGGCTGCGCCGGGTGGAAGGCCAGAAGCTGCGCGCGCACCTGACGCCGTCCACCAGCGGTCCGGCCGTGGTGCAGAAAGGTGCGTTCACCACGCCGTGGCGCACCATGCAGATCGCCGCCGACGCGCCTGGCCTGTACATGTCCGACCTGATCCTGAATCTGAACGAACCGAATCGCCTCGGTGACGTGTCATGGGTCAAGCCATCGAAGTTCGTGGGCGTGTGGTGGGAGATGCACCTGGAACGCAGCACCTGGGCCTCCGGCCAGAAGCACGGCGCCACCACCGCCAATACCAGACGCCACATCGACTTTGCGGCGAAACACGGCCTGCGCGGCGTGCTGGTGGAAGGCTGGAACCTGGGCTGGGACGACAACTGGGCCGGTAGCGGCGCCACCTTCAGCTTTACGCAACCGTACCCCGATTTCGACCTGCCCGGCCTGGCCGCGTATGCGCGCGAGCGCGGCGTGCGCCTGGTGGGCCACCACGAGACCGGCGGCAATATCGCCCGGTACGAGGCGCAGATGGACGACGCCTACCGGCTGTACGCCAAGCTCGGTGTGGACACCATCAAGTCCGGCTACGTGGCCGATGCCGGCGCCGCGCAGTTCGCGGGCCCCGGCGGCAAGGTGCACTACGGTTACACGGACGGCCAGGAAGGCGTGCGTCACTTTTTAAAAGCGGTAACCGAGGCCGCCAAATACAAGCTGTCCATCGATACCCACGAGCCGGTGAAGGACACGGGCCTGCGCCGCACCTACCCCAACTGGCTGTCGCGTGAAGGTGCGCGCGGCATGGAATTCAACGCGTGGGGCAATCCGATCAACAGCGTCGATCACGAGGCCAGCCTGGTGTTTACCCGCATGCTGAGTGGCCCGATGGACTACACGCCCGGCATCCTCAGTCTGCAAGGGCTCGATGGCCGGCCGTTCAACTCCACGCAGGCCAAGCAGCTGGCCAACTTCGTGGTGATTTATTCGCCGGTGGCGATGGCGGCGGACCTGATTGAAAACTACGACCGCTATCCCGAGGCCTTCAAGTTCATCAAGGACGTGCCCACCGACTGGTCGGACACGCGCGTGGTCAATGGCGCCGTGGGCGCGTATGCGACCATCGCCCGCAAGGATCGCGCCTCCAACGACTGGTACGTGGGCGCCGTCACCGACGGCTTTGCGCGCGTGCTGCCGCTGCCGCTCGATTTCCTCGATACGGGTAAAACCTATGTGGCTGAAATCTACCGCGACGGCGACCAGGCCGACTACCGCAACGAGCATCGCTTCGACCTGGTGATCGAGCAGCGCACCGTGACGTCCACCGACAAGATCACGCTGCGACTGGCGCCCGGCGGCGGCCAGGCCATACGGTTTATACCGAAATCGTGATGCGGTTTTCGGCCTTTCTTCAGACTTCCTTCACGTAACTTAAAGACTGTCTTCAGGTACGCGCGATTTCCGCCGCCGCTGTTGTTTTTGCGGCTGGCGCAACGCGCGGCCGCCCGGTTATCGTCTCCGGACGCTCCACCCCAACAAGGAATACGATGCACGTTTTACCCGTTCGCCTGCTGGCCGCTGCCATCGCCGGCATCACCGCCAGCACATTCGCCGGTACCTTCGCCGGCAGCGCCATGGCCGCATGCAGCGCCGCGCCGGACGCCACGCAGCTGTTCGTGCGCGGCACCATGAACAACTGGGGTGTGGCCGATGCCTACAAACTGGCATGGCACTGCGACGCGTATTACCTGAACGTGGAACTGAACGGCGCCTACGAATTCAAGATCGGCGACGCCGGCTGGTCCGAGCACGCCACGTTCGGCGCGTTCCGCGAGCAGTTCGCCGGTGCGCAGACGATCCGCGTCGCATTCGAGAATGGCAAACCGCAGATCGCAGTCGGCCCGCGCAGCTATGTCGATCCCGACACCGCCGTGCCCACCGACCGCGTGGCCCTGAGCCTGGCGCACGATTCGCGCAGCCTGGCGGACAAGGCGCCGTTCGGCGCCGTCAAGGCCGGCAGCACGGTCACGCTCAATCTCGGCGCCCTGCCCGGCGTGACCAAAGCCACGCTGGTGATCGAACGCCGCACGCTGACCGGCAACCAGGAAGTGCTCAGTTACGCACCCGTCGCACGTGTGGCCATGCAGCTTGAAAAAGGCAAACATCGCTGGAGCGCCAAATACCGCTACGCCGACATCGGCGTGTACGGCTACCACTTCGAAGTAGAAATCAAGGGCCGCAAATACCTGTACCAGAACAACCGCCTGCCGCTGTACTGGACGCGCGAACAAGGCGTGAACGGCTTGGGCACCGCGCAAGCCGTGGTGGCCGGCCAGACCATCCGGCCATTTCGCCAGACCGTGTATGCGCCCGACTTTGAAGTGCCCGCATGGGCCAGCGACGCCGTGTATTACTACATCTTTCCCGAGCGCTTCCGCAACGGCGACCGCGCCAACGATCCGCAGCCGGGCATCACGCGTTACCACGACAAGGGCATCGAGCTGCATGCCAACTGGCTCGATAAACCATACCGTCCGCGCAGCGGCGACGGTTCCGACACGCTGGACAACAACGATTTCTTTGGCGGCGATTTGCAGGGCGTGATCGACAAGCTCGATTACATCCGCGACCTGGGCGCCAACACCATTTACATGACGCCGTTGTTCCAGGCCGCCAGCAACCACAAATACGACACGGCCGATTTCCGCAACATCGATCCGCACTTCGGCTCCAATGCCGATTTTACGCGCCTGACCGAGGAAGCGAAGCAGCGCGGCATCCGCGTGATTGCCGACGCGTCGTTCAACCATAGCGGCAGCGATTCCGTGTATTTCGACCGTTACGCCAACTACAACGCCCGTGGCGCATTCCGCGGCGAGCGCATCGACCCGGCCTCGCCATACGCCGACTGGTACGTGTTCGACACGAAGCAGACGGACGCGAATCGCCAGTACAAGGGATGGGGCGGCACGGTGGACCTGCCGGAGCTGAATAAAAACTCGCCGTCGTACCGCCAGTTCGCATATGGCGCGCCCGATTCGATCACGCGCCTGTGGCTGCAGCGCGGCGCGTCCGGCTGGCGCATGGACGTGGCGCCGTGGGTGCCCGACGACTTCTGGCGCGAGTGGCGCAAGGTGGTCAAGGCCGAAAAAGGCGACGCGCTGACGGTGGCCGAAACCTGGTTCGATTCGTCCAAGTACCTGCTGGGAGATACGTTCGATTCGACCATGAACTACATCTTCCGCAACGCGGTGCTCGATTACGCCGGCGGTGTCAACGCCAGTACCGCTTACGCCAGCATCGAGATGATGCGCGAGGCGTATCCGCCGCAAGCGTTTTATGCGCTGATGAATTTGCTGTCCACGCACGACCAGGCGCGTTCGCTGCACGTGCTTGGCGATCATGGCAACGATCCTGCCGCCGCCGCGCTGGCCCGCCAGCGCCTGCGCCTGGCGATCTTTTTCCAGATGACGTTCCCCGGTTCGCCCGCCGTGTACTACGGCGACGAGGTGGGCGTGAACGGCGGCGACGATCCCCTCAATCGCGCCACGTATCCATGGGCGGACCTCGGCGGCAAGCCCGATATGGCGCTGCTGGCGGACGTGAAGGCGCTGATCGCCATGCGCACCGCACATCCGGTGCTACGCCACGGTTCCATCGACGCCCCGCTGCTGCTGAACGACCACGTGGTGGTACTGGCGCGGCGTGATGGCGCCACCTGGGCGATCACCGCCACCAACAACGCGGCCACCGCCACCACGGTGACCGTCACCTTGCCGGCCGGTGCGCCGGCCGGCCCGTACACCAATGCGCTCGATGGCAGCACTGCCACCGCGCAGGACGGCCGCTTGACCCTACACATACCCGCACTGTTTGGCGCGGTGGTGATCGGCGGAGCGAATTAACAGCCCCGCAACCATGCCGGAGACTACCGCGCATGTTTTATAAATAAGACAAAACTGGAGATAGCCACATGAACATCCCGCACCGCCCAACCATCATGCTGCACCCGATTGCCGCTGCCTGCGCCATGCTGGCCGCCACGCTGGCAGGCAACGCCTGGGCTCAGGAAACAGCGCCCGTGGCACCCGTAGCCCAGGAAGCGGAAGCTCCCGCCATCACCAGCGTGGTGGTGGCCGGCATCCGCCGTGGCATCGAGGACGCGATCTCGGTCAAGAAGAACAGCGACTCGATCGTGGAAGCGATTTCGGCGGAAGACATCGGCAAGCTGCCCGACGCCAGCATCGCCGAATCGATCGCCCGCCTGCCCGGCGTGACGGCGCAGCGCACGGCCGGCCGGGCGCAGGCGATCAGCATCCGCGGCATGTCGCCCGATTTTTCCACCGCGCTGCTCAACGGCCGCGAACAGGTCTCGACCGGCGACAGCCGCGGCGTGGAGTTCGACCAGTATCCAGCCGAGCTGCTGAGCGGCGTGACGATCTATAAAACCCCGGACGGCGCGCTGGTTGGGCAAGGGCTGGCTGGTACCGCCGACATGCTCACCGTGCGCCCGCTCGATTTCGGCAAGCGCACCATCGCCCTCAACGCGCGCAAGACCAAGAGCGGCGTGGGACTGGAAAAAGAAGGCGACGGCACCCGTTCCAGCGCGTCGTACATCGACCAGTTTGCCAACCGCACCATCGGTATCGCTTTGGGCGCCGCGCGCCTGAAGGACAATGGCGCGGCCACCACACGCTTTTCGTCGTGGGGTGCGGGCACGCTCGACTACAACGGCGCCACCGTCAACGTGCCGTATAACGGCGTGGAAGGCTGGACCCAGCAGCAGACCGATTCGCGCGACGGCGCCATGGCCGTGCTGCAGTTCCGTCCCCACCGTGACTTCAACAGCACGCTCGACCTGTTCTACTCGAAGTACAAGCACGCAGGCATGCGCCACGGCTGGCAGGCAGGCCTGAACGACTGGTGGATCGCCGCCGACAACCAGCACGAAGCGCCAGGCCAGTTGAGCAACGCGGTCCTGAACGGCAACGACGTGGTGAGCGGCACCTTCAACAATGTGCACGCGATTGTCGCCAACGTGGGCGACAAGGCGGTGGAAACGAGCAAATCGGCCGGCTGGAAAACCACGGCGCGCCTGGGCGCCGACTGGTCGGCCACGCTGGACCTCAGCTACAACAAGGCCACCCGCAAGGAAGACATCGTGGAAGCCTACGCCGGCACGGCCGGCAACGGCACCGTGGGCGCATTCGACAGCGTGAACTTCACCGCTGGCAGCCAGCAGTTCACCACCGGCTTCAATTATTCCGATCCGAGCATCATCCGCCTGACCGACGTCGCGGGCTGGGGCGGCAACGACATCCAGGCTGCGTACATCAAGAATTCGCACGTGGCCGACCAGATCAAGGCGGTGCGCCTGTCGGCCAAGCGCGACCTGCCCGAGGGCCTGTTCTTCTCCAACGTGGACGTGGGCGTGAACCTGTCGGACCGTTCCAAGCGCCGTGAATTCCGTGAGTTCCTCGGCACCATCAAGGACGGCGGCACCGACCGCTTTGCATCAAGCGCAATTCCCAATGCCAGCGTGGGCTATGCCGGTGACACCGGCGTGGCGATCCTCGTATTCGATCCGGTGGCAGCGGCCGCGTCGGTGTACGATTTTAACGAAAAGCGCAATCCGGCCATCTACAACAAGGACTGGATCGTCAAGGAGAAAGTCAACACCGCGTATACCAAACTGAATGTGGACAGCACAATCGCCGGCATTCCCGTGCGCGGCAATGTGGGCTTGCAGTACGTGCGCACCGACCAGAGTTCGAGCGCATATTCGGTGGACAGCGACGGCGGCGAGAGCGATGCCAACCGCCCGGTGACCAACATCTCGGCCGGCAAGGTGTATCACGACGTGCTGCCAAGCGCGAACTTCGGCTTCGAATTCGCGCATCAGCAAAACGTGCGCCTGGCGGTGTCGAAAGTGATGGCGCGCCCCACCCTGAACGATCTGCGCGCCAGCAACGGCTTCGGCGTGGACACGACCAAGAACGTGTACTCGGGCGGCGGCGGCAATCCCAAGCTCGATCCGTTCCGCGCCAAGGCGCTCGACATCTCGTACGAAAAGTACTTCGACAAGCAGGGCTACGTGGCGGCGGCCGCGTTCTACAAAAAGCTCGACAGCTATATCGTCAACATCACCAACAACGATTTCGACTTTACGCCGTACCTGGGCCAGACCAATATCCCGCTGCCTAGCGCAATCGGCGATTTCGTCCAGCCCACCAACGGTAGCGGCGGTTTTATCAAGGGCGTGGAACTGTCGGCATCGATCCCGCTCAATCTGGCCACCAAATGGCTTGACGGCTTCGGTGTGTATGCCAACTATGCATACACCACCAGCTCCCTCGCCCTGCCCGATACCACCGATGGCGGCTCCGGCAACATGCCGCTGCCCGGCCTGTCGAAGATCACGGCCGGCCTCACCGTGTACTACGAGAAGAACGGTTTCTCGGGCCGCGTGGCGCAGCGATACCGTTCGGCGTTCGTGGGCGACATCCAGACCAGCGAGGGCGATCGCCAGGCCACGTACATCAAGGGCGAGAAAATCCTCGATCTGCAGCTCGGTTACGAATTCCGCACCGGCTGGCTGAAAGGCGCGTCGCTGCTGCTGCAGATGAATAACCTCACCAATGCGGAATTCGTCCGCTACCGCAAGGTGGAGACGAATATCGTGGAGCAGACACGTTATGGCCGTACCGTGTTGCTGGGGTTGAACTACCGGATGTGATCCTAATGCCGTTAAGTTAAGCTCCGCATAGCCGTCGTACCCGCGCAGGCGGGTACCCAAGTTCTGCGAAATCCCCGGAAATGCCCGCCAAATTGGGTCCCCGCCTGCGCAGGGACGACATTTTTAAGCAAACAAAATTAAGACTTTTCGCTTAACTTAACGGCATTAGGATGTGATCCGGTAGTTATTTCGGCAGTTATTTTTTGGACCAAAGGCTGGCGCCGACGATTGCAGCAGCGGCAGCCAGCAGTACGAGACCGGTGATACCGACGCCGGTCCAGCCGGCGCTGCGCCAGGCCGTCACGCCCAGCAGCGTGCCGGCCGCGCCGCCGGCAAACGTCAGCACCATGTACACGGTGTTGAGCCGTGCGCGCGCGGCCGGATCGAGCTTGAAGATGCGCGCCTGGTTGGCGATCTGGCCGGCCTGGTTGCCGAAGTCGAGCAGATTCACGCCCACCACCAGCGCCAGCACCGATACCTGCCCTGCCGTGACGAACAGCGCAAACCCCAGCGCGGCGGCGACAATACCCAGCACATTGATGGCGCCCGCACCATAACGGTCGGCCAGCTTGCCCACCTGCGGCGCCAGCAGCGCGCCGGCCAGTCCCCATAAGCCGAACAGGCCCGCCTGGGCCGGACCGAAGCCGAACGGCGGCTGCGCCAGGTGGAATGCCAGCGTGGCCCAGAACGCGGAAAACGCGCCAAACACGGTCGCGCCCAGCGCGGCGGACAGCCGCAGTCCGGGCAAGCGCACCAGCAATCCGGGCAGCGATGCGATCAATTGCGGATACGCCATGCGCGGTCCCACCGGTGGCGGCTGCGCCGGCAAAAAGCGCGGCAGCACGAACAGCAGCACCGCATTGAGCACGGCGGCCAGCAGGAACGACGCGCGCCACGTGCCGCTCCATTGCGCCACGCTGCCCGATACCGTACGCGAAAGAAGAATGCCGAGGATGATCCCGGTCTGCATGGTGGCCACGATACGTCCCGCGCCACCGGCAGCGCCTTTGCCACTGCTTGCGCCGGCAGCCACCGCCAGCGGCACCAGCACCTGCGGCACGACGGACGCCAGCGACACCGCGAACGCAGCGCCTACCAGCACGACGATGCCGGGACTGGCGGCTGCGCCCAGCAGCGCCACGCACGCCGCCGCCAGCAGGGTACGCAGCAGACGGCGTGCGCCGGTATGGTCGGCCAGCGGCACGATCAGCAGGATGCCGGTGGCGTAACCTGCCTGCGCAGCCGACGCCACCCACCCGGCCTGGTTCGGATCCAGCGCGAAGTCGGTGGCAATCGCCGCCAGCAAGGGCTGGCACAGATACACGTTGGCGACCGCGATGCCGGCCGCCGCCGCCATCACGGCCAGGCTGGTCCGGGCCGTCATCGAGGTCGTTACCACAAGCGGCAGCCCCACTGGCCGGTCACGCTCACTTGGCTGCCGGCGCCGACGATCCGGCAGGACGCACGGCCGTCACTTCGATTTCCACCAGCATGCCGGGGCGGCCCAGCGAAGCGACGGTGACCACCGTGCGCGCCGGCAGCTTGCCGCCGGTGGCGGCGCCAAAGTACTTGGTGTAACCGCGACCGAAACCGGCCAGGTCGGCCAGCTGGTTTGACGCGGGCGCCACCAGGAACACCTGCAGCTTGACCACGTCGGCCATCGTCAAACGGGCTTCGGCCAGTGCCGCCTCGATTTTTTTCAGCACGCTGGCCGTTTGCGCCTCGGTGTCGCCCCAGTAGGCGGGGCTGAATTCGGCAGCCTTGGCGTCGGCCGGCACCGGCGTATTACCGCTGACGAAAATCAGCGACGGCGCACCGGCGATTTCCACGGCCTTGGACGTGACGGCGCCGGCGGGATTCGGGTAGCGGGTGACTTCCGCAGCGGATACAGTGATGGCCTGGCCGAGCGCCAGGGCGCCCAGGGTCAACAGGGCGGCGCGGCGCAGGGAGGAGACGGTCGGTTTCATCATGGGTAAAGTCCTTGTTTGAATAAATCAGGAATGGGCGGTGGCGACAAACGCCTGTGCCAGCGGGTGGCTCGGGGCCGTGAAAAACTGTTCGGGCGGGGCTTGTTCGAGGATCTCGCCGCCGGCCATGAACACGATGCGGTCAGCCACCTGGCGCGCAAAGCGCATCTCGTGGGTGACCACCAGCATGGTCATGCGTTCGGACGCCAGTTGCGTCATCACGTTCAGCACCTCGCCCACCAGCGCGGGGTCGAGCGCGGACGTGGCTTCGTCGAACAGCATCACGCGCGGTTCCATCGCCAGTGCACGGGCAATCGCCACGCGCTGCTGCTGGCCGCCCGACAGCTGCGACGGGTACTTGTCCGCGTGCTGGCGCATGCCCACGCGGTCGAGCAGCGCCAGCGCGCGCTGCGCTGCGTCGTCGCGCGACAGGCCCAGTACCGCGCGCGGGCCGGCCGTGACGTTGCCGAGCACGGACAGGTGCTGCCACAAATTAAAGCTCTGGAACACCATGCCAACGCGGGCGCGCAGGCCGGCCAGCTTGGCGGCCGGATCGCGGCCGTCGAAACTTTCGCCGTCCACGGTCAGTATGCCGCCCTGCTGGCGTTCGAGCTGGTTCACGACGCGCAGCAGCGTGCTCTTGCCGGCGCCCGACGGGCCGATCAGCGCGATTACCTGGCCCTCGTCCACGCGCAGCGAGACATTGTTCAGCACCGTGGTGGCGCCATAGGTCTTGACGATGCCATCGAGTTCGATGATGCGCTTCATCGGCGCGCGCGGTGTGCGCGCAGTGCCTGGCGTGCGGGCGGCAAGGTCGAAAAAGGAAGATGTATTCATTAGCGCACCGTGTAGTAGCTGAGGCGTTTTTCCAGCCAGCCCTGGAGCAGGGTCAGCGCCGTGGTGATCACCAGGTAGATCAGTCCCGCCGTACCCAGCACCTCGGCCATCTTGTAGGTGGAACTGTAAATCGACTGGCTGGTAAACATCAGTTCCTGCACCGAGATCACCGACACCAGCGACGAACCCTTGACGATGTTGATGCTCTCGCCGATGAACGGCGGCAGCGCGGGCCGCGCCGACAGCGGCAGCGTGATGCGCCACATGATCTGCCACGGCCGCATGCCCACCGCCTGTGCGGCTTCGATCTGGCCGCCCGGGACGGCAATGATGGCGGCGCGGAAGATGTCGCTGAAATACGCGGCCGCATGGATCGACAGCGCAGTCACGCCGGCCACGAACGCGGGCAGCAAAATGCCGGCGCTGGGCAGCCAGTAGTAAATCGCGAAGACCTGCAGCAGCAGCGGCGTGCCACGCACGAACCACACGAACAGCCAGGCCAGCCGGCTCACCAACACAAAGCGCGACAGCCGCATGAACGCGACCACCAGCCCGAGCGCAGCGCCGAAGAACAGCGTGAGCGCGGCGACCTTCAATGTCACCAGCCCGCCGCTGAGCAGGTAGGGCAGATAATTCCAGATAACGGCAAAATCCATGCGGGTTCCTCGGCTCAGGTGGTGCTGGCGGTGGTGGTAGTCTGCGCATCGCGCGCAAACACCAGCGGGAATTCCGGCGTGTCGTAGGCGCGGATGGCCGCCTCGTGCACCGGCAGGTCGGCGCGGAACAGCGACGCGGCAATCGCGTGGGCCGCGCGCGGCACGGCGAATTTCATGGCGCTGATCGAAGAACCCGACGGGCCGAAGCTCACCGTGGCGCCGAAATTGAAGCACGTGATGTGGCGCACCCACGGCGCTTCGCCTGGCGTTTTTTCGGTGAACGCCATGCCGGCGTCCAGGTACGGGTAGCGGCCCAGGCGCGGATTGGCATGCTCCGCCGGTGGGGCGTAGCGGTCGTTCCACGTGGCGATGTGCGGCACGGCGGCGCGCAGTTCCGGGCGCGCAGCCAGGTCGGTCTCGAAACCGGTGCCGCAGATGACGAAATCGGCTTCGAAGTCGCCGGCCGCCGTTTCCAGTAGCGCCGTACCATCGGCACGGGAGCGGGCCGATTCGATGGCCGCGCCGGTGACCAGCTGGAAGCGCTCGTGGATGGTCACGCGGTCCCAGGTCTCGCTGGTAAGCGCTTCGCGCACGGTGAGCAGGTAGTTCATTACGCGCCAGCGGTCGGTGTCGGGCAGACTGCCGAAGTGGCGCAGGAAGCCGGCGTAAGCCAGCACCTTGTACGGCTGCACCCGTTGCAGTTCGGCGCGGCGGCACAGCATGGTGACGTGGGCGCCGTGTTCCAGCGCGGTGGCGGCGTTGTCGAACGCCGACGCGCCGGCGCCGATCACCACCACGCGCTTGCCGCGCAGGCGTTCGAAGTCGATGGTGTCGGCCGCGTGCGCGCGCAGCGGCGCGGGCAAGTCAGCGATCGCCGCGGGCATCCACCAGTAACCGCTGGTCTCGATGCCGCCGGCCAGCACCAGTTTGCGGGTGATGATGGTTTGCCGCGCGCCGTCCACTTCCACGTCCACCTGCAGCAGGCTGCCGTCGTCCAGCGGACGCACGCCGCAGAAGCGCACGCCGTTCGATACGGGCAGCTCCAGTATGGTGCGGAACCAGGTCAGGTATTGCTGCCACTGTCCCTTGGGGATGTACTTGATGGCGGCAAACGCGGCCGCGCCGAACTGCGCCTCGTACCATGCCTGGAAGGTCAGGCTCGGAATGCCCAGGTCCGGGCCGCCGATGAATTTGGGTGTGCGCAGCGTGTGCATGCGGGCGAAGTGGGTCCAGATGCCCTCCTCACCTTCGGGGCGCGCGTCGATCACGCGCAGGTTGGTCACGCGTTCGCGCTGCAGTTGGGCCGCCATGGCCAGGCCGCCCTGGCCGGCGCCGACGATCAGCACGTCCAATATGTCAGGGTTGCTGGCGGGCGGCATCCAGGCCTGCGCCGGGTAGGCGATCAGCGCCAGGTCGCGGCGGATGTCCTGTTCGAGTTCTTGGAGCGAGTTCGGTGTCATGGTGTGTGAATGAAATTGATGGTATCGAGGTAGTCGTGCAACGCGGCGTCCATGTCGTGCGCGGGTGGCGGGCCGAATTCGGCGGCAAAGCGCTGCCACGACAGCAGGCCCGCGTCGTGCGCGCCACCGAGGTCGATCTCGCGCCAGCCGGCCGGCGCTGCATGCACGCCACTCGCCACGCGGTAACGCACGCCGGGCAGTTCGGCGGCCAGCCGTTCGCACCATGCGGCCAGCGACCACGCGTGCGGCGTGCCCAGGTTGTACACGGTGTGCGCATGGCGCGGTGCGGTCAGCAGGGTTTGCAGCGCGGCGGCCACGTCGGGACCGTAGTTCCAGTTTTTCACGCAAGGGCGGCTGAAGTGGAATGCCTCGCCCGCGTGCGCCATGGCCGTGGCCTGGTACACCTGGCTCAGGGTATCGCGCACGCCGGTCGCGTATTCGTACGGGCCGAACACGCGGCCCAGGCGGCCGATCACCACGTCCACGCCGTGCAATGCGCCGAGCCGGGTGGCGATCGCCTCGCCAGCCGACTTGGTGATCGCGTACAGCGACGCCGGCACGTGCGGCGCATCCTCTTCGATCAGGCTGCCGTCGGGAGATACACCGCCGAATACGGCGATCGAGCTGGCATACAGGAAGCGCCGCACGCCGGCTTCGGCGGCAGCTTGCAGCGTGGTGGCCAGCCCGGCCAGGTTGACGTCGATAACGGCGGCGGCGCCGGTTTTTTCGCGCGCAGGACCGGCGGTGACGGCGGCCAGGTGGGCCACGCGGTCCACGCGGTGCTGCGCCAGGGTGGCAGCGAGCAGTGCGCCGTCGCGCACGTCGCCTGTCACGTCGGTGAAGGTACCGGGCAGCGCGGCAAAACGGGTGGCAATGACCGGCGGCACGGGCGTGGCCGAGAGTCCCACCACGGATTCGCCGCTGGCCAGCAGCAGCTCGGCCAGGTGCAGGCCCACGAAGCCGCTGGCGCCGGTGATCAGGGTGCTCATGGTTGTCCTTTTTTTACGGCTGGCTTCAGCACGGGCGGCGCCATGCCGAAGTGTTTTTGATACAGGCGCGCATACGTGCCGTCCGCGTGGTAGCGGGCGACGATGGCGTCGATCTTCGCTTTCAGCTGCGCGGCGTCGCGGTGCATCACGATGCCCTGCGGGCTAAGCTTGCCGCTGCCGAGGATGCGTACCGGGTGGCCCGCGTTGCGGTAGTGGGTGGCCGCCGTGATCCCGGTCAGCACCACGTCCGCATGGCCCGTGTGCAGCGCCAGGAATACGTCGGCGCCGCTGGGCAGCACCAGCATTTCGTCGTAGCCACCCATTTTTTTCAGCAGGTCTTCCTGGTACGACGCGGCTACCACGGCCACGGTCTTGCCCTGGAAGTCGGCAAAGTGGCGCACCGACGTGTCTTGCGGGCGCGCCACGCCCACGCTCTCCTCCCACGAATACGGCGTGGAAAACAGGAACTGCCGTTGCAGGTCGTCGCGGATGCGCACACCCGTGATGATCATGTCGATCTGGCCGTAGGCCAGCGCCGGGAACAGGCCGCGAAAATCGATCTTCACCCAGCGCACCGGGATGCCCAGTTCCTTGCCGATCAGGTTACCCCAGTCGATGTCGAAGCCAGTCAGCTCGTTGCGCTTGTTCACCCACGAATTGGGCACGGCCGTGCCGGACGTGCCGATGCGCAGCTCGTTGCGGGCGCGGATGTCGGACCAGTCGTTGGCCTGCGCGCCTGCCACGGCAAGTAACAGGGGCAGCGCCAGGACCGTGGCCGATACGAGCCGCCGTCGGAATGAACGCGGGCCCGCCATCACACCGAGCGGATCATGCCGCCGTCCACGCGCACGCGCGAGCCGGTGACGTAGCCGGCGCGGTCGCTGGCCAGGAAGGCCACCATGTCGGCGAATTCCTCGGGACGGCCGTAGCGGCCGGCGGGAATCCCGGCCATCGACGCCGCCTTCACCTGCTCGGCGGACTTGCCCTGGCGGTCGGCCGCCACCTGGTCCAGCTGGTCCACGCGGTCGGTGTGGATGCGGCCCGGCAGCACCACGTTGACGGTCACGCCGTCTGCCGCCACTTCGGCCGCCAGCGTCTTCGACCAGCCGACGACGGCGGCGCGGATGCCGTTGGACAGCGCCAGGTTCGGTATCGGCTGCTCCACACCCGACGATGCGATGGTGATGATGCGGCCCCATTTGCGTTCGCGCATGCCGGGCAACAGCAGGCCGTTCAGGTGGAACAGGTGCGCGGCCATCGGCTGGAACTGCGCCGACCATTGCGCCAGCGGCGCTTCGGCAGCGCTGCCGGGCGGCGGGCCGCCGCCGTTGTTGACCACCACGTCCACGGCGCCGCGCGCCAGCGCAAACGCGGCCAGCGCTTCCACCGACGCCAGGTCGGCCATGTCCACCTGCTGCGGTACCACGCGCGCGGCAACGTCGGCCGGCAGCGTGGCGCGCCACGCTTCGATGTCGGCGGTGGAACGGGCCGCCGCGATCACGGTGGCGCCTTCATTGGCAAGCGCGCGCGCTACCGCTGCGCCCAGTCCGCGGCTGGCGCCCAGCACCAGCGCCGTTTTATCATGCAGTCCCAAATCCATTATGCAATCTCCTTGAGTCGCCGTTGCTGGCGTTCGATCATGTCTGTCACTTCGGCCAGGTCGAGCGCCGTCATCTTCGGTCCCGGTGCGCGCAGTGCGCCGCAGGCAATCGCGCCGCGCTGCGCCAGGATGTACTTGCGCACGGCCAGGCCAATGCCCACCTGCTGTTCGTAGCGGGCCAGCGGCAGGTAGGCGTCGTGCAGGTCGCGCACCTTTTGCTGGTCGCCGGCGGCGCTGGCGCGGCACATGTCGACCATCATTTCGGGATAGGCGAAACCGGTCATGGCGCCGTCGCTGCCGCGTTGCAGTTCCTCGGGCAGGAACATCGCGCCGTTACCACCGAGGATGCTGATGCGGCGCACCTTGCCGCTGTCGCTGGCGGCGCGCAGCGCCGTGAGCTTGGCCAGCGCGGACGGTTCCTCGAACTTGAGCATCACGCACGTGGGCACGGTGTCGATGATGCGCAGGATCACGTTCAGGCTCATGGTCACGCCGGTGGACTGCGGGTGGTCCTGCAGCACGAACGGAATGTCGCCGAGCGTTGCCGCCACCTGCTGGAAGTAGCCCACGATCTGGTCGTCGGTGCGCAGCGCCGGTGGCGGCGCCACCATCACGCCGGCCGCACCGGCCGCCATCGACGCTTGCGCCAGTTCGGCCATGGCGGCAAAGCCGGGGCTCGACACGCCCACCACGATCGGCACCCGGCCGGCTGCGGCGTCCACCACCGCCGTCATGAACTGGCGGCTTTCGGTGGCGGTGAGCTTGGGCGCTTCGCCCAGCACGCCGAGGATGGTGATGCCGGCAACGCCGGCGCCGATATAAAAATCCACCATGGTGGCGGCGCTGGCCAGGTCCAGCGCACCGTCTTCGCCAAACGGCGTGACCGCGATGGCATACACGCCGGTGGCCGATTCATTCAATAAAGTCATTGCAGTTTCCTGTTTCAGTTGCATAAAGCGTTGCACGATCAGTCCCACGCGTAGTTCAGCGTGGCGTAGTAATTGCCGCCGCTCAGGCCAAACGGCGAGGCGGAGTTGTAGTACTGCGCACCGTTGAAGGTGGCAGGGTTGAAGTTCTTGCTGTTGGCGCGGTCCGGGTAACGGTCGAACGCGTTCTGCGCGCCCACCGTCACGTGCAGGTTGTCGGTGAAGTAGTAGCTCGCTTCCAGGTCGGTCAGGTACTTGTTGCCCTGGTACGAGTACGCGTCGGCCACCGTCGATGGCGTGACGAACGAACCGTAACGGGTTTCGCGCACCATGAACCGCCATTTACCGCTGGACCAGTCGGCGGTAAGCACTACCTTGTTCTTGGGCGTGGTCTCGCTCAGGTAGTCCTGGTTGACCTGGCTGAACACCTGGGTGCCGAAGCGCACCTGCTTGGCGGCGTCCAGCACGCGGGTGACCTTGGTGTCGTTGAAGTTGGCGCCCACCGACCAGTTGATGCGGCCGTAACCTGGCGCCAGGCGCTGGGTGTACGTACCCACGATGTCCACGCCACGGGTGCGGGTGTCGGCGCCGTTCAGGAAGTAGCGGCCCGAATCCACGCCCACGATGCCGTAGGAATTGAGCAGCGCCTTGAGCGACGGATCGAGCACGCCGGAAGCGGACAGGCCGATGTTCGAGCTTTGCACGATGCGCCCGTCAATGTCGATCTGGTACGCATCCACAGTGACGCTGGCGTTTTTCATCGGCGTCCACACGGCGCCCACGCTGTAGTTGCGCGATTTTTCCGCATCGAGATCGGTGGCGCCCAGCAGGCGCGCCGCCTGCGACGTCACCGGCAGGTTGACGATGTTGTAGTCCACACCCCGGTATTGCGACGTGGCCGACGCCATGTAGAACTGCTGGCCCAGCGAAGGTGCATGGAAGCCGTTGCTCACGCTGCCGCGCAGCGCCAGTGTTGGCGACACTTCATATCGCGTGGACAGCTTGCCGCTGGTGCTGGAACCGAAGTCCGAGTAGCGTTCCTGTCGTGCCGCCAGGCCCACGGTCCAGTCGCGCGCCAGCTTGGTTTCGAGGTCGATGTACGCGCCCACGTTGTGGCGCGCATTGTTCGATGCGTCTTCCGGTCGGTAGCCCGGGTAGCCCTGGGCACCGGGTATGGTCACATCCTGGCCGGCCTTGGGACCGGTGAGTTGCGGCTGGCCGCCGTCGGCATACGAGTACACGTCGCCGGCGCGGATGGCAAAGCTGTCGCGCCGGTATTCGAGGCCCACACCGACGTTAATCGGACCGGCAAACACGTTGTTGGCGAAGCTGCGGCTCAAATCGAAGTTGGTGGTCGATTCCTTGGCGTCGAAGCCGCCGATATAGAAATTGGTGGGGCTGGCGGTGCCGTAGGTGGGGTTGACGGAACTGGACAGGTTGACGAAGCTGTGGTTGCCGCCGTAGACAGTGCTCAAGTCCCAGTTCCAGCCCAGCAGGTCCTGGCCTTTCACGCCCACGGCCACCGACGTGTCGCGCTGGGTGAGCAGGATGCGCGGCACGAAGCCGTCCGGGTAAATGGCGGTGACGTTGTTGTCGTTGTTGGCGGTGCGGAAGCCGATCCAGTTTTTGCCGGTGGCCTCGGCGTAGGTGCCGAACGCGTACGCGGTGACGTCGCCGCCCAGCGGCTTCTCGGCGTTGAAGCCCACGGTGTTGGTGCGGCCTTCGGGGATACCATAGCCTTTATAGACCACGCCCTGCGGGATCGCTTCGCGCGGATCGCCGGCGTAGTAACGCGAAGCGATGGTGCCGTCGACGGCGCGGTTGGTCAGATTCTGGCGCACCACGTTGCCGAACAGGCTCAGCGAGCCGTCGCCGAACAGCGCGAAGTTCTGGTTCAGGTTGACGTTTTTCGACAGCCCGTCGCCATCGTAGTATTTACCGGCCTGCACGCTGGCCGAACCGCCATGGTTGCTCTTTTTGAGGATGACGTTGATCACGCCGGCAATCGCGTCCGAGCCGTACTGGGCGGCAGCGCCGTCGGTCAGCACTTCGATGCGTTCGATGGCGCCAGCCGGAATCATGTTCAGGTCCACGGCCTGGGCGCCCACGCCCACCGTACCGGCCACGTTGATGACCGAGCTGATATGGCGGCGCTTGCCGTTTACCAGGATCAGCACCTGGTCGGGATTGAGGCCGCGCAGCGTGGCCACGCGCACGATCGACGTCAGGTTGCCGCCCGCCTGGCTCGGCAACGTCACCGATGGCAGCGAGTTGGCCAGCACTTCCTGCAAGCCCGGCTTGCCGTTGTGCGACAGCGCGTCGCTGCTCAGTACCTGGATCGGCGACATGCTGTCTTCCACGGCGCGGCGCGAGGCGCGCGAACCGGTGACCACCACGCTGGCCGCCGGCGCGGCGGCGTTTTCGGCGGCGGTACCGGAAGGCGCCGCCACGGCGGCAGTGTCCGCGACAACAACGGCCTGGGCGTGCGCCCCTCCCCATGCAACGCTGAGAGCGAGGGCGATTGGAAGTTTTCGTGCAAGGAGAGACTGGCGCATCATCGATTCCTTATGAGTGAAGTAATGTTCACCATCGTTGCATGAAAAATTTTAACCGTCAATAAATTCTTCATAGCGGATCGATCGTTCACTTATACGGAATTTATTATATTTTGGTGCAAGGCTGCCTTGTTCTGGTGCAGCACCGACGGGCAGCAAAAAAGTGCTCCGCTCGCAGACAAAACGGCAGCCAGGCGCCGCGTTTTGCATGGCGCGAGTACCTTAATCGGTGCAAGCCAGTGGTCGCGTTTGGTGCATCCCCGGCCACCGTTATGCCTTACCTACAGGCTGTGCAAGAAGCAGGCCAATGAAAAAAAGATACGACTAACCGACGCTGGCGTTGTTATTTTCCACACGCGTGCCACATGCATGCCACATGCGTGCCACACCTCGGCCGCGTGGTGATCGGACAGAGAACTGTCGCTGCGTTTCACGGAACGGGTATAATTTATTGCAACTTCCGGCCCGAACCGGATCGACCACTATCGAGACGCAGGAAATACCACCATGACAAAAATCACCGAGACCGCCGACGACGCTGTAGAGCAGCCCACCTCCCCCATGGAGAGCGTGGACAAGGCTTTGCAGGCGCTCGACATCCTGAGCAGCGCCAGCGGCGACGGCATGCAGCTGGGCGCGCTGGCCACCGCGCTGGGCCTGAAGAAAAATTCGCTGCACCGCACGCTGTCGGCGCTGCGCTTCCGTGGCTTCGTGGTGCAGGACAGCGAGACCGGTAACTACCAGCTGGGCCCCAGCCTGCTGCGCCTGGCCGATAACTACCTGTCGGAAGGCCGGCTGCGCGTGGTGTTCCACGGCATCCTGCAAGAGATCTGCGAAGAAGTGAATGAGCTGTGCCACCTGGGCATCCTCGACGGTACCGACATCGTCTACATGGACAAGGTGGAGCCGCAGCAATCGATCCGCGTGTGGTCGGCCGTGGGCCGCCGCAACCCGGCCGTGAGCACGGCGCTGGGCCGCGCCATCATCGCCTTTTCGTACAAGGATTACGCGCAGTTCGCGGCCAAGTTCGACGCCGAGATCCCGCTCAAAACGCGTCACACCTTGACCAGCCTGCGCGACATCTGGGACGAAATCCAGATCACGCGCCTGCGCGGCTACGCCACCGAAAACCAGGAAGGCCAGGAAGGCGTGAGCTGCATTGCCTTCCCCGTGCTGCGCCGCGGCCAGCCGCTGTTTGCCATCAGCGTGGTGGCGCCGTTCGAACGCATGAACGGCGCGCGCATCAGCGAGATCGTCGCCACCGTGCGTGCGCTGGCCGCACCGCGCTTGCCGGTAGGCCTGGTGCTGGCGCCGCCGCAAAGCATGGAGGCCACCGAGGCGCCCAAGCCGCGCAGCCGCAAGGCTGCTGCGTAAATCACCTGTACTCGCAATGGCCGGCGTGACCGCCGACCATCGGTTACACCACCGGCGTGGGCAGCGGCAGGCCGGCAAAGTGGGCGTGCAGGTTGCGCCGCACCAGCGCGCCGATGGCGGCGCGCGTTTCCACCGTGCCGCTGGCGTTGTGCGGCTGTAGTACCACGTTTGGCAACGCCAAAAAGCCCGCATCGGGTTCCGGCTCGTTGCAGAACACGTCCAGTCCCGCTGCCGCGATGGTGCCATTGCGCAGCGCGGCCAGCAGCGCCAACTCGTCCACCACGCTGCCGCGCGAGACATTGACCACGATGCCCTGCGGCCCCAGCGCCGCCAGCACTTCCGCATTCACCATCGCCTGCGTATCGGCGCTGGCCGACAGGCAGATCGCCAGCATGTCCACCTCGCGCGCCAGCGCGGTCGCCTCGGCGTACCACGGGTATGCGACGTCGGCATCGGCTTCGCGCGCGCAGTACGCAATCTCCATTTCGAAGCCGGCCGCGCGCCGCGCCACCGCCCGCCCCACCCTGCCGTAACCGAGTATCCCCAGCCGTTTGCCGGCGAGCGACGTGGTGAGCGGCATCGGGCCATCGCGCCAGGCGCCGCTGCGCACATGGGTGTCGCCGAACGGAATCCGGCGCGCTGTTGCCAGCAGCAGTGCCATGGCCATGTCGGCGACGTCATTGGTCAGCACCTCGGGCGTGTTGGTGACACGGATGCCGCGCGACCGGGCGTAATCGAGGTCGATGGCATCGACCCCCACCCCGTAGCACGCCACGATTTGCAGGTTGGGCAACTGCGCCATCAGCGCCGCGCTGGCGCCCAGGTCGCCGCGCGTGCCCAGCGCCACGATACGTGGCCCGATTTCTGCTAAGTACTCAGTTAAGCATCCATCGGAATCGTTGTGTTCCCACAGGCGATGTACCTGGTAGGCCTCGGCCAGCATGGCCATCTCCGCGTCCGGGTAAGGACCGGTCAGTAAGATTTCTGCGCTTGTCATTGTTCCGCTATGGTGATATTGTGTTCACCATGATAGAACACTTCACGAAATAAGGCAGTATTTTTTTGTGTGGTGTTTTCGGGATGTTGATTTCATGAAGGAGTACCTGCATGACCGCTGAACGATTTGCCCCGCTGGGCCCGTTGGTATCCACGCACTACGAGCCCATTCCCGCCGCGTTGCGCGACAAACTGATGAAGGTGGCGGTGCCCACCCTCTCCGCCGTGCTGTACCAGCATGGCTACCATTCGCGCTACCTCACCGGCGTCAAGCCGCTCAATCCCGCCATGCGCAAGTTCTGCGGCGCCGCGTGGACCGTGCGCTCGATTCCGATCCGCGAAGACCTGCGCGCCGGCATCTCCAAGGGCACGGTACCAAGCCGCAACCGCATTGCGTTCGATGCCGCGCCGTCCGGCGCCGTGATTGTGTGCGGCACCGGCGGCCACCCGAACGTGGCGATGATGGGCGACATCATGAGCACGTCGCTGATGACGCGCGGGATCGAGGGCGTGGTGCTCGACACCGGCGTGTCCGACGGCGACTTCGTGGCCACCATGGCGCTGCCCGTGATCGCCGCCGGCAATTCGCCGATTTCGTCGTTCGCGGCCGTGATGGTGATCGAGCACGACACGCCGATCGGCTTCCAGAACGTGGCGGTCTTCCCCGGCGACATCATCGTGGGCGACGCCAACGGCGCCATCTGCATTCCGCGCCACCTGGCCGACGACCTGGCCGATGCCTGCATCGAGCAGGAACGGCTCGAAGTCTTCGTGCTGGAGCTGATCAAGGCCGGCGCCCCGATCGACGGCACCTACCCGCCCAACGAAGCCACGCTGACCGCCTACCGCGCGTGGCTGGCCGAGCGCAACCTGCCGCCGGCGCCGCCGAAAAAGCCGCTCGGCCCTGCCTGATTCCGCGTATCCCCCTGAATCCGCCGAGCCTGCCCGAGCCACGATTACCTGTCTGATTGTCTACCTGGAGCCTGTCGTCACATGATTACCACCCGTCGAGAATTCCTGCACAAGATTGCCGCCGTGGGCGGCTATAGCGCCACCTTCCTCACCATGCAAGCACTGGGCATGACGCCCGCCACGGCCGCCACCCTGCCGCTGACGCTGGAAAAGGGCAAGCAGCACGGCACCAAGGTCGTGATACTGGGCGCCGGCGTGGCCGGTCTGTCGGCCGCGTATGAACTGGGCAAAGCCGGCTACGACTGCGTGGTGCTGGAAGCGCGCGAACGCAGCGGCGGCCGCAACTGGACCATCCGCGGCGGCGACAAGCTGGAAATGACCGACGGCACGGTGCAGACCTGCGGCTTCGACCGCCGTCCCAACCTGTACTGGAACGCCGGCCCGGCGCGGCTGCCGGCGCGCCACGAAACCATTCTCGGCTACGTGCGCGAGTTCGGCATTCCGCTCGAGGTGGAAGTGAACACCACGCGCGAAGCGTATATGTTCAATGCCGACGCCAACGGCGGCAAGCGCGTGCAAATGAGCCAGGCCATGAACGACACCCGTGGCGCCGTCTCGGAACTGCTGGCCAAGGCCATCGACCGTGGTGCGCTGGACCAGGAACTGACCGCGCACGACAAGGAGCGCGTGTTCGCCTTCCTCAAGCAGTACGGCGACCTGACGCCGGAAAAGCTGTACAAGGGTTCCACGCGCGCCGGCTTCAAAACCCATCCCACCGCCGACCATGCCGGCACCGGCCGCGATCCGCTGCCACTGAACCTGCTGCTCGACATGGACCTGTGGAACGGCGTGATCTTCGAAGACATCATCGACCAGCAAGCCACCATGTTCCAGCCGGTGGGCGGCATGGATGCGATCCCGAAAGCGTTTGAAAAACGCCTCGGTAAAGTGATCCGCTTTAACAGCCCGGTGACGGCCCTGCGCCGCAAGGGCAATGGCGTCCAGGTGGCCTACCTGGACAAGAAAAGCGGCCAGACCCGCACCGTCGACGCAGCCTACTGCCTGAACACGATGGCGCTGCCGATCCTGGCAAAAATACCGGCCGACTTTTCGCCGGCCCACGCCGAAGCCATCAAGGCCGTGCACTACCACGAGTCGGTCAAGGTGGCATGGCAGGCGCCGCGCTTCTGGGAAAAGGACGACAACCTGTATGGCGGCATTTCGTGGATCAAGGGCCCGACCAACATGATCTGGTACCCGAGCGGCGGCATGCTGGAAGACCTGGGCGTGCTGGTATCGGCTTACGCCAGCGGCGCCGGCGGCGACATCATGTCGTCCAAGTCGCTGGCCGAGCAGTTCGAGTGGACCCGCAAGGTGGTCGAGGGCGCGCACCCGGGCAAGAGCGCGCAGCTTTCCAAGCCGATGGCCATCGCCTGGAAAAAAGTGCCGCACTCGCTGGGCGCCGCGCCCGAATACCATGCAGGCCAGGAAAACGCGTTTGCCACGCTGTGCCAGCCCGACGGCCCGTTCTACTTCGGCGGCGATGCCGTGAGCCGCATCGGCAACTGGCAGGAAGCCACCATCGCCGGCACCCGCCGCGCGCTGAACCTGATCGAAGCGCACCGCATGGCGACGAGCGCCAGCGCCGCCAAAGCCGCCGCCTGAGCGCGGCGCACCGGGAGCCCGACATGACAGCAAGCCAGTATGAAATGACGATCCGCGGCGGCCGCGTTTCGACCGACAAGGACACGTTTTACGCCGACATCGGCATCAACGGCGGCGTGATTGCGGCGATTGCGCCCGGCCTGCCGGCAGGCGCGGTGGATATCGACGCCACCGGGCGCTGGGTGCTGCCCGGTGGCGTGGACAGCCACTGCCACATCGAGCAGCTCTCCGGCATGGGCGTGATGTGCGCCGACGATTTTTATTCGGGCACGGTGTCGGCCGCGTTTGGCGGCACCACCACCATCATGCCGTTTGCGGCCCAGCACCGGGGCATGAAAATCCCCGCCGTGCTGGCCGATTACGCGCAGCGCGCCGCCACCAAGGCAGTGATCGACTATGGCTTTCACCTGATCCTCACCAATCCGGACGAGGACACCCTGCAGATCGACCTGCCGCAGGCAATCCGCGACGGCATCACGTCGCTCAAGGTCTTCATGACCTACAACCAGCTCAAGCTCGACGACTACCAGCTGCTCGACGTGATGACGCTGGCCGATCAGGAAGGCGCGCTGGTCATGATGCACGCCGAGAACCACGACATGATCCGCTGGGTGGCCGACCGCATGCTGGCCCTCGGTCACACGGCGCCCAAGTACCACGCGGTGGCGCACGACAAGCTGTCGGAAACGGAAGCGAGCTACCGCGCCGTGGCCCTCTCGCGCCTGATCGACGTGCCGGTGCTGATCGTCCACGTGTCCGGTACCGAGACCGTGGAAACCATCCGCCAGGCGCGCGCCAACGGCGCCTTCATCCACGCGGAAAGCTGCCCGCAGTACCTGTTCCTCACCGCCGACGATCTCGATGCCGAAGGCATGGAAGGCGCCAAGTTTTGCTGCAGCCCGCCGCCGCGCGACGTCGGTTCGCAGGAAGCGATCTGGCGCGGCCTGAAGGACGGCACGCTGGCGCTCTACTCGTCGGACCACGCGCCGTTCCGCTTTGACGTCACCGGCAAGCTGCCGCACGGGGATAAAACCAAGTTCAAGGAAATGGCCAACGGCGTGCCGGGCATCGAGCTGCGCATGCCGCTGCTGTTTTCCGAGGGCGTGGTCAAGGGCCGCATCACGATCAACGAGTTCGTGGCGCTCACCGCCACCAACCACGCCCACATGTACGGCATGGAGAACAAGAAGGGGAATATCGCGGTGGGGCTCGACGCCGACATCGCGCTGTGGGATCCGGCGCTGCAAGTGGCGGTAGGCACGGCCATGCTGCACGATAACGTGGGCTACACGCCGTACGAAGGCCGTACCGTCACGGGCTGGCCCACGACGGTGATCAGCCGGGGCCGGGTGGTGGTGGACGAAGGCAAGTTGCACGTGGAGCGCGGCAGCGGTGAATTCATCGCCTGCAAACGCCCCGCCCCGGCGGCGCCCGACCGCAGCAAGTCGCAACCGAACGTGCTGGCGCAACTGCTGCGCGGCCAGCCGGGCAAGCAGCCAACGTAAAATGCTTCCCTGCTGCACCGAGCGCCAAGACCACCCTACCGGTGGTCTTTTTTTTGAGGCATTTTACTAAACCGTACTAATCATTGCTACTTCATGCTAATCACCGATATTTCATACGATTTCATACTAATCGGTGAACTAAATCGTGCTAATCGGCTCTAAAAAATACAGGTTGAAAATTGCAGGGTCATGAGCCGCTGCGCTACATCCGGCAGCTTGAAATAGCGAAAAATAGTAAGCAATAGCGCAGAGTAGCGCTGGTAGCTGGAAGCGAGCGGCAACTTTAGTAGCGATTAGCGTTCTTCACAGAACTTTTAGTAAGAAATCGCGCGCTGTAGTAATGGTTAGTTTGAATTAGCAGCGCTTAGTAAAACCAGCTTTTTTTGGAGCCCTCCCTATGCCCTTCTCCACCTGGGACTTTCCCATCCGCATACCCAAGGCACTGCTCGAAGAATTGGGCGCTTTTGCTGGCATATCCTGGTGCGACAACCTGATACTGGAGCCGCTCATTTGCGACGCCATCCGCGACTACATGAACGCCGCGGCATCGCAGCAGCAGCAGCAGTAGCAGCAGCAGCAGTCACAGCCCGGAACTGCGGATACCGAGGCAGGCTACCAATGGAAGCAGCTTTTTCTTCCACATGGAACGCGGCTGCGCGCATGCTTTGACCTGCAAAATTATTTCGCCACGATAGAGGGAGAGCAGATCAGGTTCGGCGAGCACACTGTATCGCCTTCGACCTTCGCCAACCTGCACGGCAGCGGCAACCGCAATGCCTGGAAAGCCATCTGGCTGCGCTTTCCGGGCAGCGAGGAATGGTTGCTGGCCGACGTCTGCCGCGCGGGCCGTAAGGCCGCCGTTGCAGCGTTGACGGCAGGCGCCGTGCGTCACACGGCGCCTGCAGGTAGCGGTTAAAACTTCGCCGTCAGGTTCAGGTACAACTTGCGGCCATACGCGTCGTACACCATCGGATACGTGTTGCCATTAACGTAGGCGTTGGTGCCGGTCGCGTTGGTGGACGCAATCGGCGGGTCGCGGTCGAACAGGTTGCTGATGCCGCCGCTGACGGTGAACATTTTATTGACCGCCCACGCTGCGTTCAAGTCCAGGTAGTCGCGTGCGCCCAGTTTGGCTTCGACCGGGTTCACGCTGCCGGCCAGCAGCGCGTTGCTGCTGGTCTTGTCGTTATCGACCGCGTTGAAGTGGCGCCAGGTAGCGGCCAGGTCGACGTTCCACGGCGTGCTCCACAACACGCGGAACTTGTGGCGCCATTCCGGATTCGACACGCCGCACGTGGCGCCGAACAAGCCCTTGCAATCGTACTCGCCCCTGCCCGGCACATTTTCCGTCGTGAGCGAGCGCAGCCAGGTGCCGTTCAGCGTGAAGTCCAGGCCGCCAAGGCCCCCATAAGCGGCCAGCGGCAGGCGGTAGTTGCCGCCGATGTCCACGCCCGACGTGCCCACCGAACCGATGTTGGTGGTCGTGTGCGATACGTAGCCATCGCTGGTCAGCCACAGGCTGCCGTTGCTGTTGCGGTGGATCAGGCTGCAGAACGCGGCATTGCCGGTGCTTAGGCACTGGTTCAGCGCCGTGGTCGGATCGACGCTGCTGATGGTGTTGGCGATGTCGATCTTGAACGCATCGACCGTCAGGGTCAGGTTGCGCATCGGTTCGAGCACGATGCCCAGCGTGTACGTGTCGGCCACTTCCGGCGACAGGTCCGGGTTGCCGCCGTTGAGCGCCTTGTACTCGTTGGCCGAGTTACGCTCGATGGTGCCGTACTGCGCTGCCGTCACACCGGTGTTGGCGCATTGGGCGGCCGTCGCGGTGGGGCTGGTGCCGGCGCACGGATCGTTGGTCGGGCCGCCGCTGCCCACCGACTGCGCGGCGTACAGGTCCTGGATGGTCGGTGCGCGCACGGCGCGCTGGTAGCTGCCGCGCAGCCGCAGCTTTTTCACCGGCGCCCAGTCGAAACCGGCGCCGTAGGTATCGGTGCCCTTGCCGGTACTGTAGTCGGAATAGCGGTAGCTGGCCTGCACTTCCAGCGATTCGATCCACGGCTTTTTCTCCACCAGCGGCACTTTCACTTCACCGAAGATTTCCTTCACCGAGTACGTGCCGGTCAGCGACGGCGAGGCGCCAGTGCCGCCCGACAGATCGTCGGTGCGGGTTGCTTCATCGGGCAGGTACACCAGCTTTTCCGAGCGGCGCTCGGCGCCGAACGACACGCCCACGCCATGCTTGGCCCACGGCGACGTGACGCCGTACGCTGCCAGGTCGGCGCCCACCGAACCGCCGTAAACGATCTGCTGGGTGTAGCCGGAGTTCTGGCCGGCGATGGTCAGGTAGTCGAGCGCGGCCTGGGTAACGCCGCCGGTGGCGTACAGGTTGTAGGGCACGCACTTGGTGTCGGTGCCATTGGCATACGAGCGGCAGACGGCGTTGCCGTTAGCGTCGGGCACTACGTCCAGCGCTTTCAGGATTTTCGCGCGCGAAAAATAGCCGGTGCCGTATTCCGAGTGATTGACGCGCGCGAACTGCGCGAACACGTCGTAGTTCCAGGCACCGACGTCGCCCCTGGCGCCCACCAGTTCGCGGAACGAGGTATCGGTAATCGAGCGGATGCGGGTGCCCCCTTCCACGTTGCGCTTGCCCAGCGTGACGGTGACCGGGCCGCCCGTGGGCGTTATGCCCAGCGCAGTTTTCCACGACGACGACAGCAGCGGATTATCGTACGACAGCGCCGTTTGCACGCCGTAGAAAATGCCGCCCGGTGCCACTTGCGCATCGGTGGTATTGCTGTGGAAATTGAACTCGTTGTACAGCCGGACGTTCTCGTTGATGTCGTAATGGGCCTGGGCGTTGAAGCCGTAGGTCTTGGTCGGCCGTTGCAGGTAGTTCAGCGGACCGTAGTTGTAGGCGTCGGTACTGGCGTACGGCCGCACCGTGCCAGCCGCGTCGACCGCCATGTACGACGTGCCGTTGGCGGTTACCCGGCCGCCGGCATTGGTGCTCGAACCGCTGCACGAAAAACCGGTGGCGCTTGAGCCGAGCGCGCAAGCCGCGTAATCGCGCTGGCCCAGCAACAGGGCGTCGGTTTCCTTGTACGAGAAATACACGGTGGCATTGCCCTTGCCGCCATCGAAGTTGCCGCCCATGAGCACATTCACGTCGCGCACCTTGCCGTCGAAATTGCTGTCGTCGGGCTGGGCGAAGCCGCGCGCCTTCGATACCGCGCTCACCGCGTTGCCCTGCTTGTGCTGGTAGCCGGACTGGTTGACCTGCACTTCCACGCCGCTGAAATTGTCTTTCATGATGAAGTTGACCACACCGGCCACCGCGCCCGCGCCGTAGACGGCGCCGGCGCCGCCGGTAAGCACGTCCACGCGCTTGATCAGCGAGGTCGGGATCTGGGTCAGGTCGGCGGCCGAACTGGCCACGCTGCCGGCCGGCAGGCGCTTGCCATTCATTAGCACCAGCGTGCGGTCGGCGCCGAGGCCGCGCAAGCTGACGGTGGAAGTACCGGTGGCGCCGTCGGACACGGCTCCGCCCTGGCTGGCTGTCACCTGCGGCAGGAGGTTCAGGATTTCCTCGGCGCTGCGCACGCCATCGACCTTGATGTCCTTGGCGGTGACCGCCGTGATCGGGCTGGCGCCATCGGTATTAATCGACGGAATCCGCGATCCGGTTACCTCGACCCGCGCCAGTTCCGGCGCAACCTCTTGTGCCTGCGCCTGTACGCCGCTGCCGAACGCCATCCCCAGCATCAGCGCGATTGGAGTCTTTCTTGCCAAACTATGTAGCTGCATTGCTATTTCCCCTTGTTAAGAATTCTATGGACACAGTGTGCACAAGGAGAAAAAATAAGTAAACAAATTCCGCAATGGTGATTTATCGTTCACTGATGCGGAATTTAAAATATAATCGTTGTAGTCGCTGCTGCTCATTGCTGTAGTGCTCCCCCAGCGCTGCCATTGTAAAAATACGTAAACGTTGTTTTCACGCCAAAGGCCATCCATCATGAAACTCTCCAATACCGTCCTGGCCCTAGCCCTGGCTCTGGCCGCGTGCCACCTCGGCGCGGCCAATGCGGCGCCGGTCGATCCGGCCGCCAGCCTGCCCCAATTGCGCGACCACGCCATGACCAGCGACTATGCGTGGCAACGCCTGGCCGACATGACCGATTTGATTGGCCCGCGCCTGACCGGGTCCGCCGGCGCCGACGCTGCCGTGCAACAGGTGGCCGGCGCCATGCGCGCGCTGGGCGCCAAAGTCACGCTGCAACCGGTTACTGTGCCGCACTGGGTACGCGGCGAGGAGACCGCGCAACTGGTGGACTACGCAGGCCGGCCGCAAGGCATCACCCAGCGCATCGTGCTGACCGCGCTGGGCGGCTCCGGCGCCACGCCGGCAGTGGGGCTGACCGCGCCGGTGGTCGTGGTGCACAGCTTCGAGGAATTGCGTGCGCGCGCCGCCGAGGTCAAGGGACGCATCGTGCTGATTGATACCGCGTTCGACCAGGGCATGGCTGATGCCGGCCTGCCCAGCCCCGCCTACGGCGCCGGTTCCGCGTTCCGCACGCGCGGTCCGCAACTGGCCGCGTCGCTCGGTGCGGCGGCGGCGCTGGTGCGCTCGGTGGGCGGCGCCAACTACCGCCTGCCGCACGCGGGCGCCACCAGCCTCGATCCTATCAATCCGATCCCGGCTGCCGCCGTGACGGTGGAAGACGCGCTGCTGATCAACCGCCTGGCCGCGCGCGGCGCCGTCACCATGCACCTGACGCTTACGCCGCAGCGCCTGCCCGACGTGCAAAGCCATAACGTGATTGCCGACTGGCCCGGCACCGACCTGGCCGACGAAGTGGTGATCGTCTCGGGCCACCTCGACTCGTGGGACCTGGGCACCGGCGCCGAGGACGACGGCAGCGCCATCACGGCCGCCATGGGCGTGATCGAAGCGATGCAAAAACTTGGTTTGAAACCGCGCCGCACCATCCGCATGGTGGCGTGGATGAACGAGGAAGGCGCCGGCGGCGCGGCCAGTGCGGGCGTGGGCGGCAACACGTACTTCACCGCCAACCGGGCGCAGGTCGCGCGGCACTTTGCCGCCATCGAAAGCGACAGCGGCACCGGCCGGCCATTCGGCATGGTGGGCAGCGTGGGCTTGCAGGCGGAGCCGCTGTTTGCACCGTTGCGCGCTGCGTTGCAGCCGATCGGCGCGGGCCTGTTCCAGCGCCGCGACGCGTTACGCACCGGCGACCTGCACGCGCTGGAAACGGCCGGCGTACCGAGCTTCATGCCGCTGCTCGACGTCCGCAAATACTTCGACTACCACCACACGGCGGCCGATACGCTGGACAAGGTCGATCCGGAAAACCTGCGCCGCCATGTGGCCGTGATGGCCAGTACCGCCTGGTTCCTGGCCAATATCGACACGCCGATCGGCCGCGCCCCGGCGCAACTGCCATAACAAGCTCAGCCGCTCAGGTACCATATGCCTGGTACCTACAATAGCCACAACGAAAGCGAGACCGCATGACTGACAAGACGTTTGCCCTTGACGCCGCCGTCCGGCGCCTGCAACAAGCCGGCCGCGATGGCCAACTGCTGATCGAACTGCCACCCGCCGAACGCCCCGTCACCGTGGACGACGGCTACCTGGTGCAGTCCGCCGTACTGGCTGCGGGCGAAGAATCCATCGTTGGCTGGAAAATCGCCGGCGCCTCACCGCGCTGCCTGCGCGGCGATGTGCCGGCCGTGCCACTGATCGGCGGCGTAGTGCCGTCGCGCATACTGCGTTCCGGCGCATCGCTGGCGATCCACGCCGGCGCGCCACTGACGCTGGAGGCAGAAGTGGCGGTATCGTTCGCGCGCGACGTGGCGCCGGCCGACGAACCGTTCGACCTGGCCCTGATCGACGGCGTATTTGCCGCCATCGAAGTGGTGCGCAGCCGCTTCGTCGACCGCAAGGCCGTGGGCCAGCCCAGTTTTGCCGCCGACAACGTGGGTTTCCATGCGCTGGTCTGCGGCGCGGCGGTAGACCTGCAACCCGGCGCCGCCTTTCAGGCCAACGTCGAGATGCGCTTCAACGACCAGGTGATTGCCACGTCCATGCTCGGCGACGACCGCACCCAGCCCTTCCAGGCGCTGTCGTTCCTGTGGAGCGAGTTCGCCCGGCGTGGCATCACGATTCCGCGCGGCGCCGTGATCACCACCGGCACGCTCACCCTGCCGGTTGACGTGACCGGGCCGGGTCTCGTCGAAGCGCGCGTGGGCGATACCCGGGTGGGCGTAAGGTTGACCACCCCGGATCAGTGAGGCCTTCATCGACCAGTAACAAACCCCACCACCACCCGCAATCCCGCGCCGGTGGCGGACGGCGCCGCCAGCGTGACGGTGGCGCCCATCTTGTCCGCCACCGCTTTCACAATCGCCAGCCCCAGGCCCGAGCCGGGTACGCCAATGTCTCCCGCGCCCCGGTAAAAGGCCCCGAACACCCGTTCGCGCTCCGCTTCCGCGATGCCAGGGCCGGTATCGTCCACGATAAAATCCACGCCACCGTCGCGCGCCGCCAGCGACACGTCCACCCGGCCGTGGCGCGGCGTGTAGCGGATCGCATTGTCGATCAGGTTTTTCACCAGCAGGTGCAGGTCGAGCGGCTGCGCGTGGATCATGGCGTCGTCGGCACTGAGCACGCCGAGGTCGATGGCGCGCTCCTCGGCCAGCGGATACAGATCTTCGATGACGTCGCGCAGCACCCGTTGCAGCGATACCGCCGACGGTGCGTTCTGGGCACTTTGCTGCGAACGCGCCAGCGCCAGCAACTGGTCGAGCAGCGCGCGCGTGCGCGTGAGTCCCTGCGCCAGGTCCTGCATGCGGCGGCGCGCTTCGGCCGGCATGTCCGCCGCCGCCAGGCGCTCGGTTTGCAGCGACAGCGCCGTGAGCGGCGAACGCATTTCGTGGGCGGCGTCGGCCACAAAGCGGCGCTGCGCCTGCATCACCGCATCCACGCGTTTCAACAGGCGGTTGAACTCGGCCACCAGCGGCTGCGCCTCGTCGGGCAGGCCCACGGCATCGAGCGGGCGCAGGTCGTCGCTGGCGCGCCGCCCCGCCTCCGCCGCCAGCACGCGCAGTGGTTCGAACAGCTGGCGGATCAACAGTCGCACCAGCACCAGCAGTACCAGCACCAGCACGCCGAACGGCAAGAGCGCGCGCAACGCGCTTTTCACGGCCAGCGCGTTGCGCACTTCGGTCTGCTGGGCGACGGCCACGCGCACGCCCTGGCCATCGGTGCGCACGAACACGCGCCACGAGTCGCCGTCGATGGTCACGGTCTGCAAGCCGTCGGCCAGCTGGCCGGGAAACGTGGTGAAGCCGTCAGCGGGATCCGGCTCGCCCGTGCCGGGTGCCGGCAGGAAGCGCACCACCAGCCGCTCTTCCAGGCTGATGCCCTTGATTTTCTGGCGCGATGCAAACGTGACCGGCCCCGTTTGCAGCCGGCCGATCAGGTGCGCGGTCTGGCGCAACTGCTTGTCCTGTGCAGTATGGGCATCGTCCCACGAGGCGAAAAAGGTAAAGGCGGCGGCGCTGCCGGCAATGGCAATGACGGCCAGCGAGATCAGCGCCGACAACCGCGTCTGCAGCGAGGTATTCATCGATCTCATGGCGCGCGCGCCACCATCCAGCCCACGCCGCGCACGTTCTTGATGGCGTCGCTGCCGAGCTTTTTGCGCAGCGCGTGGATCAGGAATTCCACCGCATTGCTTTCCACTTCCTCGTTCCAGCCATAGATGCGGCTTTCCAGGTCGGTGCGCGACAGGATGGCGCCGGGCCGCACCAGCAACGCCTGCAGCAGCGCGAACTCGCGCCCGGTGAGCCGCACCTGGCGCCCTTGCGCACTCGCCTCGTGGGTGGCCGGATCAAGCGTGAGCAGGCCGTTACTGAGATTCGGACTCACTACCGGGCTGCGGCGGCGCGTGACCGCGCGCATGCGCGCCAGCAGTTCGCTGAGCTGGAAGGGCTTGACCAGGTAGTCGTCGGCGCCGCCATCGAGGCCGGCCACGCGGTCCTCGGTGGCATCGCGTGCGGTGAGCAGCAGCACCGGCAGGCCGTGACCGGCCGCGCGCAAGCGGTCCAGTACCGCCATGCCGTCGAGGCCCGGCAAGCCCAGGTCGAGCAAGACCATCTCGTAAGGGAAGCGGTCGAGCGAGTCGAGCGCGGCTTCGCCCTGGCGCACCCAGTCAACGCCATAACTGGCGTCGCGCAGCGCCTGCTCGATGGCAGTGCCGATCATGTAGTCGTCTTCGACCAGGAGTACCCGCATATCGGTCCTTGCTGTTTCGTGACCGGCTATTTTAACGGCGCCGCACCAAATCGGCGCGCACCGGGCCAGCGCTAAGTGACTGCTAAGTGTGTTTGGCCATCATGCACGCTTCCAACCCCACCTGTGCCGACGTGCCCTACATGCGATATTTCTGCCTGCTGTTCCTGCTGCTGATCCAGACCGGCGCCCATGCCGCCTCCGCCCAACTGGCCGCCCTGCGTTCGAGCGCGGTCGTCATCATCGATCCGAAGAACCAGCAGGTGCTGTACCAGAAAAATCCCGAAGCTGTCATGCCGATCGCCTCGCTCACCAAGCTGATGACCGCGCTGGTGGTGCTGGAAGCGAAACAGAATATGCAGCAAATGCTGACAATTGCCGACGCCGACGTCGATCGCCTCAAGTATTCGTCGTCCCGGCTGCAGGTGGGCACGCGGCTGTCGCGCGCCAACATGCTGCACCTGGCCCTGATGAGTTCCGAGAACCGCGCCGCATCGGCGCTGGGGCGCAATTACCCAGGCGGCACCCGGTCGTTCGTCGCAGCGATGAACCGCAAGGCGCGCACGCTGGGCATGCACCGCACGCGGTACGTGGAGCCGACCGGCCTGTCGCGCAACAACGTGTCCACGCCCGGCGACCTGGCGCGGCTGGTGGTGGCAGCGGAAAAGAGTCCGTCGATCCGGCGCTATTCCACCGCGCGCCAGCTGGTGATCCGCCAGGGCCGGAGCATGACCATGTACCGCAACACCAACCGCCTGACGGCCAATCCGCAGTGGCGCATCCGCCTGCAGAAGACCGGCTACATCAACGAGGCGGGCCACTGCATGGTGCTGTACACGATGGTCAACAACCGCCCCACCGTGATGGTGTTCCTCGACTCGCAGGGCAAATACTCGCATGCGGCCGATGCCAACCGGGTGCGGTCGTGGCTGGCCAGTTCGCCGACTGCCCGGCCGGGCGCCAGAGCGCGGCTGCACAAGATCAAGAAGCCGCGCCACGTTAATGCGCGCAAAGCGCGGCACTGACTTCCGCCAGATGGCACGGGCGTACCCGGTAAACTAGAATGAGACTCCCATTTTTACAAGGATGCGACATGCGACGACTGTCCGTTATCACCCTGCTGGCCGCAGCCATCCTGGCCACCGGCTGCGCCACGCCGGCGCAGCGCGCAACCGACCGCGAAGAAGCCAACCGCCAGGCTGTGTTGCAGTTTTACGAGGCGGGGCTGAACCGCAAGGATGCCGCAGCAGCCCTGGAATACGTGGGCGACCAGTACGCCCAGCACAATCCCAACGCGGCGGACGGGCGTGCCGGCTTCCAGCAATTCATCGGCTTCCTGCGCGAAAAATATCCAAACTCGCACAGCACCATCGTCAAGAGTTTTGTCGATGGCGATTACGTCATCCTGCACGTGCACGCGGTGCGCGAGCCCGGCACCCGCGGCAACGCCATCGTCGATATCTTCCGGCTCGAAAACGGCAAGATCGTCGAGCACTGGGACGTTACCCAGGCGGTGCCGGAAAAAACTGCGAGCGGCAATCCGATGTTCTAGCCGCAGGCGCTGGCGATGTGTGGGAAAATGCGCGATGACCTTCGTGACCTTCCCCCTCCCCGCCCATGGCCCGCGATAACATCAACGACATCGTCGTCTTCCTGGCCGTGGCCCGTGAGCGCAGCTTTACCCGCGCCGCCGCCAAGATGGGCATGACGCAATCGGCACTGAGCCACATCGTCCGCTCGCTGGAAGCCCGCATGGGCGTGCGCCTGCTCACCCGCACAACGCGCAGCGTATCGCCCACCGAGGCCGGCGAACGGCTGCTGCAAAACGTCGCCCCGCGCCTGGAAGAAATCGACGCCGAAATCGCCGCCATCAGCGACCTGGGCGACAAGCCGGCCGGCACCGTGCGCATCACCGCCATCGACCACACGGTCGATACCGTGCTATGGCCGCGCATTGCGCCGCTGCTGCGCCAGTACCCCGACCTGCACGTGGAAATCACCTCCGACTACCGGCTGGTGGACATTGCCGCGGAACGCTACGACATCGGCGTGCGCCACGGCGACCAGGTGGACAAGGACATGATCGCCGTGCGCCTCACGGCCGACGTGCCAATGATGATCGTGGGCGCGCCCGACTATTTCGCCCAGCGCCCGCAGCCCACCACGCTGCAGGAACTGCTGCGCCATAACTGCATCGCGCTGCGTATGCCCAGCAGCGGCGCGGTGTATGCATGGGAACTGTTGGACAACGGCCAACCGGTGGACGCGCGCGTGCGCGGCCAGGCGCTGTTTTCCAGCGTTTATCCGATGTGCGAGGCGGCGCTGGCCGGCATCGGCCTGGCGTTCCTTCCCGAGAGTTTGGCCGGCGAGCATGTGCGCGCCGGCCGGCTGGTAAGCGTGATGGAGAGCTGGTGCCCGGTGTTCCCGGGACTGCACGCGTTTTACCCCAGCCGCCGCAACTCATCGCGGGCGCTGGGGCTGGTGGTGGACGCGATCCGTTACCGCGCTTAGCAAGGCGGAAGGCCGGTCAGGCTTGCGGCGACCGCGCCGCGCGCGCTGCCAGCACAGCAAAGCCGGCGGCCAGCACCAGGATCGCGGCGCTCAGGTAGAACGTGGCGCGGTAGCCGCTATGGTCATACACGATGCCGCCCACGGTGGCGCCCAGCATGATGGCCAACTGCACCACGGCCACCATCAAACCACCGCCGGCTTCGGCGTCTTGCGGAAGCGTCTTCGCCAGCCATAGCCACCAGCCCACCGGCGCCGACGTGCCGATCAGGCCCCACACGGCCAGCAGCACGGCCACCGCCGCTACCGATGCGCCATACAGCACCAGCGCCACCGCCACGCCCGCCATCAGCAACGGTATCGTTACCAGGGTGCGGTACATGCGCGTGCCAAGCACGCCGCCGATCAGCAGCGTGCCGACAAAACCTGCCACGCCCAGCAACAGCAGTACCAGCGACAACGCCGATACGTTCATCCCGGTCACTGTCTCAAGGAACGGCCGCAGATAGGTGAACAGCGTGAACTGCCCCATGAACAGCAAGCTGACGGCGGCCATGCCCAGCACCACGGCCGGCCGTTTTAATAATGCGAACACGCCGGTGCCGGTCTGGCCGCCATCATGACGCATGGCCGGCAGGCTGACGAACTTCCAGGCGAACGCGATGGCGGCCACCGGCGCCACGCAAAAGAAGGCGCCGCGCCAGCCGATGATGGCGCCGAGGAAGCTGCCCAAAGGCGCCGCCACCACGGTGGCCAGCGCGTTGCCGCCGTTCAGAATCGCCAGCGCGCGCGGCACCTGCGGCGCCGGCACCAATCGCATGGCAGTTGCCGCCGACATCGACCAGAAACCGCCGATGGCCACGCCGATCAACGCCCGGCCGGCCATGAACACGAGGTAGTTGGGCGCCAGGGCCACCACGGTACCCGACGCCATCATCAGCAATGTGAGCGACAGCAGCAACACCTTGCGATCGAGGCGCCCGGCCACTGCGCTGATGAACAGGCTTGTAAGCAAGGCAAAGGCGCCGGAAATGGCAATCGCCTGACCGGCCTGGCCTTCGGTAATGTGCAGGTCGGCCGCGATGGGCGTGAGCAGGCTGACAGGCATGAATTCGGACGCCACCAGCGCAAATGCGCCGAGCGACATTGCCAGCACCGCACCCCAAGATGCGGCGCCTCCGCGATGCGGATTGGTGGAGGTGGTCAGGGTTGGATGCATGTTTTCTCTGGACGAGCGGCGCCACCTGCCACCTCCGGGGCGGCGGGCTTTCGGGCGCTGCGGTGTGACAGGATTACGGGATCAGGCGGCCAGCGTGGCGCTGTCGATCACGAAGCGGTACTTGACGTCGCCCTTGAGCATGCGCTCATAGGCGACATTGATTTCGTCGGCGCGGATCATTTCGATGTCGGCCACGATCTTGTGCTGGGCGCAGAAGTCCAGCATTTCCTGAGTTTCCGGGATACCGCCGATCATCGAGCCGGCCAGCGTGCGGCGCTTGCCCACCAGGTTGAACACGGCCGGCGCCGGGTGCGGTTCTGCTGGCACACCCACCAGCGTCATGGTGCCGTCGCGCTTGAGCAGCGTGATGAACGCGTCCAGGCTGTGCGGCGCGGCCACGGTATTAATGATCAGGTCCAGCGTCTGGATGTGGCGGGCCATGGCGGCGGCGTCGGTGGACACCACTACCTCATCGGCGCCCAGCGCTTCGGCTGCCGCGCGTTTCGATTCCGACGTGGTGAACGCCACCACGCGCGCGCCCATCGCATGCGCCAGCTTGATGCCCATGTGACCGAGGCCGCCGATGCCGACGATGCCGATGGTCTTGCCCGGGCCGGCCTGCCAGTGGCGCAGCGGCGAATACGTGGTAATGCCGGCGCACAGCAACGGCGCCACGGCGGCCAGCTGTTCTTCGGGATGGGTTACGCGCAGCACGTAGCGCTCGTGCACCACGATCTGTTCGGCATAGCCGCCCAGCGTATGACCGGGAGCGTCGGCGGTCTTGCCGTTGTAGGTGCCGACCATATTGTCGCAATAGTTTTCCAGGCCGGCATCGCACTCTTCGCAATGCCGGCAGCTGTCCACCAGGCAGCCCACGCCCACCAGGTCACCAACCTTGAAGCCGGATACATGGGCGCCCAGCGCCGCCACGCGGCCGACGATTTCGTGGCCCGGCACGCACGGGTACAAGGTGCCGGCCCATTCGCCGCGCACCGTGTGCAGGTCGGAGTGGCACACGCCGCAGAAGGCAATGTCGATCTGCACATCGTGCGCGCCGGGCGCGCGGCGTTCGATGTCGAGGGAAACGAGGGGCGAATCGCCGGTGTGGGCGCCGTAGGCTTTGACTGTCATGCGTGCTTCCTTTGGTTGGTACAAAAACGGAGGAAGGCATGATACCGGCAAGTCGCGGCCGAAAACGGGGTGGGAATTGCATGGGCTTATAAATCCGGCTCATGAATGATGACCGCATTAGATGTGACGCATTACTTGATTCACGCCATGGGCAGATCGTGCGCGGGCACCGGGCAGTCGCGCAGGATGCGGGCCAGCTCCGCGCGCAGCGGCGCCAGCTGGACTTCGATGCGCGCCACGAACGTGGCCGCGCTGGCCTCTGCCAGGCGCACGAAATCGGCGTTGTCACGCTCCCACTCCGCGCGCTTGCGCTCGAACAGCGCCTGATCGAAACTCCCATTGGCATCGAGCGGCACGTGCTGGCGAAAAGCGCGCACGAAACGCAAGGGCGCGAGCGTGGTATCGGCGCCGGCGGCGATCGCGTCTAGGATAGGCCGCGCGTCATCCACCGATTCCGGCGCCAGGAATTCCAGTGCGCAGGCCAGACCGTACGGCAGGCCGGTCACCCGCTCAAACACGTCCGGGGCGCTGTGGTGCACGAGCGCCGCGGACAGGGTGCCGCTGTCCCCATGCCAGCCCGTGGCGAAGTGTGCATGCACCTGCTTTTGCGCCATGTGCCGATACAGGCGTTCGAGCAGGAACTGCCGCAGGCTGGCGTCGCCGTAAAAAGCGCCGCCCAGCGGCAGTGGCGCGGACGTGGGCGCGGCTGCGGGGGCCAGCACCACGCTGTGCTGTGCCAGCCACGCAGTCACCGTGGCCAGCGGCCGGGCGCCGGCCAGGCGATCCTGCTCCGCGCCTTCGCGCAGCAGCAGCGTGACGGGGATATTACGGATGCCAAATTCGGTGGCCAGTTCCGGGCAGGCGTCGATGTCCACTTTCAGCACGGTCAGTGCATCCGCCCCAAGCTTGTCGATGGCGGCCAGGACCGGGGCGAAGGACCGGCAGGGCTGGCACCAGGCAGCGGTAAAGTTGAGCAGGACGACCGAAGCAGGTTGCGACAGCGCGGCGCGCACATCGTTTGCGGTGGACAGCGACAGCGGTGGCGATGGTTCCATGGGGCTCCTGTGGCAGACAACTACCCGGAAGCAAATTGTAACGTCCGCGCCCGGGCGCGCCTCACTACAGTCGGCGGTTTTATGTCAGTACAGTCCGTGGTACCCCTCCCCCTATTACAGTGATACGCATGCCATACCAAGTGGGGTCGGACCCGCAGGGTCCGACCCCGGCACTGGCCGTGCGGGATAAAAAAAACCCCTACCAGCCGGGCAGGCTGGTAGGGGTTTCGATCGGTCGGGCAATCGTTACACGTTCACGGTATCCGCCACCGAACGGAACTCTTCGATCTGGTCGAAGTTCATGTAGCGGTAGATGTCCTTCGAGTTCGCATCGAGCACGCCGATGTGCGACATGTATTCTTCGCGGGTCGGAATGCGGCCCAGCGCCGAGCATACGGCGGCCAGTTCGGCCGAACCCAGGTACACATTGGTTTCGATACCGAGGCGGTTCGGGAAGTTACGGGTGGACGTGGACATCACGGTCGCACCCTTGCGGATCTGCGCCTGGTTACCCATGCACAGCGAGCAGCCCGGCATTTCCATGCGCGCGCCGGTGCGGCCCAGGGTGCCGTAGTGGCCTTCGGCCGTCAGCACCTGCTGGTCCATCTTGGTCGGTGGTGCGATCCACAGGCGTACCGGGATATCGGACTTGCCTTCCAAAACCTTGGACGCCGCGCGGAAGTGACCGATGTTGGTCATGCACGAACCCACGAACACGTCGTCGATCTTGGCGCCGGCCACTTCAGCCAGGGTTTTCACGTCGTCCGGATCGTTCGGGCAGGCCACGATCGGCTCGTGGATGTCGGCCAGGTCGATTTCGATGACGGCAGCGTATTCGGCGTCGGCGTCCGGCGCCAGCAGTTCAGGCTTGTCCAGCCAGGCCTGCATCGCCTTGATGCGGCGCTCCAGCGTGCGCTGGTCGAGGTAGCCGTTGGCGATCATCCACTTCATCAGCGTGATGTTCGACGTCATGTACTCGATGATCGGCTCTTTATCGAGGTGCACCGTGCAACCGGCTGCGGAACGCTCGGCCGATGCGTCGGACAGTTCGAACGCCTGCTCCACTTTCAGCTGCGGCAGACCTTCGATTTCCAAAATGCGGCCCGAGAAGATGTTCTTCTTGCCCTTTTTGTCCACCGTCAGCATGCCCTGGCGGATCGCGTACAGCGGAATCGCGTTGACCAGGTCACGCAGCGTGACGCCTGGCTGCATGGTGCCCTTGAAGCGCACCAGTACCGATTCCGGCATATCCAGTGGCATGACGCCGGTAGCAGCGGCAAACGCCACCAGGCCCGAACCGGCCGGGAACGAGATACCGATCGGGAAGCGGGTGTGCGAGTCGCCGCCGGTGCCGACGGTGTCGGGCATCAGCAGGCGGTTGAGCCACGAGTGGATCACGCCGTCGCCCGGACGCAGCGCCACGCCGCCACGGTTTTCGATAAACGTCGGCAGTTCGCGGTGCATCTTGACGTCCACCACTTTCGGATACGCGGCGGTGTGGCAGAACGACTGCATCACCAGGTCGGCCGAGAAGCCCAGGCAGGCCAGGTCTTTCAGCTCGTCGCGGGTCATCGGGCCGGTGGTGTCTTGCGAACCCACGGTGGTCATCTTCGGCTCGCAGTAGGTGCCCGGGCGGATGCCCTGGCCTTCCGGCATGCCGCAGGCGCGACCGACCATTTTTTGCGCCAGCGAGTAGCCACGGCCGCTGTCGACCGGGTTTTGCGGCAGGCGGAACAGGGTCGATGCGGGCAGGCCCAGCGACTCGCGCGCCTTGGTGGTCAGGCCACGGCCGATGATCAGCGGGATACGGCCGCCGGCGCGCACTTCGTCGAACAGCACGTCGGATTTGACCTTGAATTCAGCGATGACCGCGCCGTTTTTCAGCGCCTTGCCTTCGTATGGACGCAGCTCGATGACGTCGCCCATGTCCATTTGCGTCACATCGAGTTCGATCGGCAGCGCGCCGGCATCTTCCATGGTGTTGTAGAAGATCGGGGCGATCTTGGTGCCCAGGCACACGCCGCCGAAACGCTTGTTCGGGATGAACGGAATGTCTTCACCGGTAAACCACAGCACCGAGTTGGTGGCGGATTTGCGGGACGAACCGGTACCGACCACGTCGCCCACGTAGGCCACCAGGTGGCCCTTGGCTTTCAGTGCTTCCAGCTGTTTGAGCGGGCCGATCTTGCCCGGCTCTTCCGGGTTGATGCCGGGACGCGGGTTTTTCAGCATCGCCAGCGCGTGCAGCGGAATGTCGGGACGCGTGGTGGCGTCCGGCGCCGGCGACAGATCGTCGGTATTGGTTTCGCCGGTCACCTTGAACACGGTAATCGTCAGGCTTTGCGGTACTTCAGGACGCGAGGTGAACCACTCGGCGTCGGCCCACGATTGCAGCACTTCCTTGGCGCGCGCGCTGCCGCCATCGGCCAGCTCTTTCACGTCATGGAAGTAATCGAACATCAGCAGGGTTTTTTTCAGGCCTTCGGCCGCCACCGCGCCCACGACCGGGTCGTCCAGCAGGTCGATCATCGGCTTGATGTTGAAACCGCCCAGCATGGTGCCCAGCAGCTGGGTCGCCAGCTCGCGCGACACCAGCGGCGAGGTTTCCAGGCCCTTGGCCACGCTGGCCAGGAACGCGCACTTGACCTTGGCGGCATCATCGACGCCGGCCGGCACGCGGTTGGTGATCAGGTCGAGCAGGAACTGTTCTTCACCGGCTGGCGGTTGTTTCAGGAGTTCGACCAGGTCCGAGGTCTGGGCGGCCGACAATGGCAGCGCAGGGATTCCAAGGGATGCACGCTCGGCGACGTGCTGGCGGTAGGCAGCTAGCATGAAAAACTCTCATTCAGGGTTGTTTGCAGGGACGCGGATTCCCGGAGTTGCCGGTGGACTGAACGCGCGCGCTCGGCGCTATTGTACCTCATCAAGTCTTATATAAGACATATAATAGGAGACGCAATGGCGGGCAATCGGCGTTTTTGCGACAGGCAACATCGAAAAACTTGCCGGTTCGACCATGACGTCCGTGGCGCCGCCGCCACCGGTACCGGCCCCCGTACCGCGCAGCCGCCATGCGTTATGTGTAACAATGGTGCATGCTGATCATGCCCGACTACGCGGCCCTGTTTGCCGCCTCCCCTTACCCCTACCTGCTGGTCGATCTGGATTTCATCATCATCGGCGCCAATCCTGCGTATCTGCAGGCCACCGGCCGCACGGAGGATGACCTGGTGGGCCGGCATATTTTCGATGCCTTTCCACTTGACCCGAACGACCCGGAATCGACCAACCTGGACGAAGTGGAAGCGTCGATCAGGGCGGCCATCGTCACCCGCGCGCCGCACACCAGCGCGCTGCTGCGGTATGCCGTACCGCTGCAAACGGCCGACGGCGTCGTATTCGACCAGCGCTACTGGAGCGCAATCCATACACCGGTATTCGACATCGCGGGCAACGTGATCTTCGTGGCGCAAAATGCCATCGACGTGACGGACCTGTACCGCTTCGACGCCGCCAGCGGCAAGTACTACCTGAAGCAGGACGCCAACGCCGTGCCCGACGTGCGGCAGCAGCTGAACCAGCCGCAAATGCACGAGGCGATGACGCGCATCCTGGCGGCCGAGCGCAGCCAGTTGCAGGTAATGTTCAACCAGGCGCCCGGCTTCATCGCCGTGCTCACCGGCGCCGACCACACGTTCGAGATGGCCAACGATGCGTTCTACCAGCTGGTGGGCTACCGCGACATTCTCGGCAAGACCGCCGGCCAGGCACTGCCCGAACTGGCCGGACAAGGACTCGACGCGCTGCTCGACGGTGCCTTACGCACCGCCGCACCGGTGGTCGTGCGCGACCGCAAGGTAGCGCTGCAACGGCGCCCCGAAGGCCCGGAGGAAGACCGCTACGTGGATTTGCTGTTTCAACCGATCATCGGCCAGGACGGTGGCAGCACCGGGATCTTCGTGCAGGGCATCGATGTCACCGCCGCGCACCTGGCCAACCGCGCGCTGAACGAGAAGCTGCAACAGCTGGAAGAAGTGAAAGGCAGCCAGGCATTCCAGCTCGACCTGTCCGACCGCCTGCGCCAGCTGACCGATCCCGAGGCCGTCACCGCAACTGCGTGCGCCCTGCTGGGCGAGCGACTGGCCGCAGCGCGGGTGATGTACATCGAAGTGGACGAACTCGACGCGGCGATGGAATGCGGCACACTGAGTATCCGCCGCGACTGGACCGCGCCCGGCATACCCACCCTGGCCGGACGCACTACGGCGCTCGACCGCATCCACGAGGACATCCTGCGTCCGCTGCGCGCAGGCGAGACGGTGATCAACGGTGACGTGGCCACCGACCCGCGCACCACGCCGCGCCGCGAGGTATATCGAAGCGCGCAGGTGGGCGCAGAAGTGCTGGTGCCGCTCACGCGCGCCGGCCGCCTGGTGGTAGTGCTGGCAATTCACAGCAGCACGCCCCGCGCGTGGCTGGAGCGCGATGTACGGCTCGCCGAAGAAGTGGCGAGCCGCACCTGGTCGGCCATCGAAACCGCGCAGGCGCAGGCCGCGCTGCGGGTGGAGCGCGACCAGAGCCAGTACATTCTCGACAGCATGGCCGAAGGCTTCGCGGTGCTCGATCGGCACTGGATCATCCTGCGCATGAACGCGGAAGGGATGCGCATCGCCCAGCGCACGCCAGCCGAACTGATTGGGCGCAACCACTGGGACGTGTGGCCGCACCTGATCGGCACCAACGTCGAAACCGTGTACCGCCGCGTGATGGAAACGGGTCGCACCGAAATCATCGAGATCTCCTACGAGGTGCCCAATGGCTCCCGGATCTGGATCGAGACGCGTATTCACCGCTCGGAGGACGGCGGCATTGCGTTCTTTTTCCGCGATGTGACGGAGCGCCGCGCCACGCAAGACCAGTTGACCCAGGCGGATCGACGCAAGGACGAATTCCTGGCCATGCTGGCCCACGAGCTGCGCAACCCGCTGGCGCCGATCCGCGCCGCCGCCGACCTGCTGCAGGTGGCAAAGCTCGACGACGCCGGCATCCGCCGCACCAGCCAGATCATCGGCCGCCAGGTGGTGCACATGACCACCCTGGTCGACGATCTGCTCGACGTCTCGCGCGTGACGCGTGGCTTGGTCGAACTGCACACCGAGTGCCTCGATATCCGCCACGTGGTCAACGACGCCATCGAACAGGTCACGCCGCTGATCCGCGCCCGGGGCCATCAACTCGGTTTCGAACTGCCGCCGGTGGCGCCGCTGGTCATGGGCGACAAGAAGCGGCTGGTGCAGGTGCTGGCCAATTTGCTGGGCAACGCCGCCAAGTACACGCCGGAAGGCGGCCAGATCTCGGTGTCGATCGACGTGCGCGACACCCACGTGCTGCTGCACGTGGCGGACAACGGCATCGGCATGGCGCCCGACATGGTCAATCGCGCCTTCGACCTGTTTGCCCAGGCCGAACGCAGCGCCGACCGTTCGCTGGGCGGGCTGGGACTGGGACTGGCGCTGGTAAAAAGCCTGGTCACGCTGCACGCGGGCACCGTCCATTGCACCAGCCCGGGCCTGGGCCAGGGCAGCACGTTTACCGTATGCCTGCCGCGCCGCGCCGCCGACGAAACGCCGCAGCCCGACCCGGCGCTGGCCCCGGCCCCGCTGGCCCGCGCCGCCACGCCGCTGCGCGTGATGGTGGTGGACGATAACGTGGACGCCGCCACCATGCTCAGCCTCCTGCTGGAACTGCGCGGCCACCAGGTGGTGGTGGAACACGACGCCGCCAGCGCGCTGGCGCGCCCCGACCTGGACCAGCAGCACGTGTTCCTGCTCGATATCGGCCTGCCCGACATCGACGGCAACGAACTGGCCATTCGCCTGCGCGCCCGCCCAGGCACGGCGGCAGCGATGCTGGTGGCGATTACCGGCTATGGCCAGGACAGCGACCGCGCGCAAACGACCGCCGTGGGCTTCAACCACCACCTGGTCAAGCCGGTGGACTTGCAGGAGCTGACCAGCATTCTGGACACGGTGCGCGTGCCCGAATAAAGCATGGGAACTGCGGCACGGCGCACGCAACCTGCAAGTGCGCGTCGATGGCCCGTGGACGTTCAACAGCGCGTACCCGGCGCTCGACGCAGCGCTGGCCGGCTGCGGGCTGGCCCTGCTGCCGGGTGACCTGGCGGCGCCGCACGTCGCCGCCGGCCGGCTGGTGTCCGTGCTGGCCGACTGGTGCCCGGTGGTGCCGGGCCTGCACATTTATTATGCCAACCGGCTGGAAACGTCGGCCGCGCTGGCACTGGTGGTAGACACCCTGCGCCACGCCTGAACGCGCCCCACCCATCAGAAGTACCGCACCCATGCCTGCGTGGACCGCCGCTTGTACCTCGAGAATGCCCGGCACGGGTAGTACAGCACCGGCATCAGCGCGAACGCCAGCAGCCACACCAGCCAGTAATCGTCCACGCCAAACCGGGCGCCGTGGTTGGCGCCGAAGGCCATGACCAGCACCCGCTGCAGTACCAGCAGCAGGTACAGGTGGAACAGGTAATAGAACATCGGCACGCTGCCGAACGTGGTGCAGATGCGGGTAAACCGGTTGTCGAGCCGTTCGAGCCACGCCAGCGCCAGCATGCCCACGCCCAGCGTCATCAGCACGAAGTCCAGCGACGGCGGGTACTTGGTGAAGTTCACGAACGACATCACGGTGAGGAACGCGTCACCGGTATGCCGCCACGGCAGCTGTTCGCCATAGAGATTGAAGCCGCGCAGCACGGCCAGCAACAGCAAGGCGCCGCTGCCCAGCGCCAGCATCAAGGTGCGGCGCCGCGCGGCGGCCATGGTGCGCGCATACAGCGGGCCGGCCGCGTAGCCGAGCAAAATCACACCGATCCACGGCACCAGCGGATACGTCACCTTGATCTGGTACATCCCGGACGACCACAATACGCCGCGTTTCATCAGCAGGGTCCATACCTGCGCCGCACCGCTGCCGGGCGCGAACTGCACGCCGGCCAGCAGGTTGTGACCGCACACGATGAACACGCCCACCGCCGGCAGCAGCTTCATCGGCAAGCGATGCATGAGACCCAGCACGATCATCGCCAGCCCGGTGATCCAGATCACCTGCAGATACAGGGTGGGTGGCGGCAGGCCGCCCGACCAGGCGAAGTTGACCACCACCAGTTCCAGGAACACCAGCAGCAGGCCGCGCTTGACCAGGTAGCCGGTAGCGTCGCGCGGGCCGGCGGCGGGATGGGCGTACAGCCAGGCGCCGAGGCCGGTGAGGAACACGAAGATAGGGGCACAAAAGTGCGCGGCCGTACGCGTGAACAGCAGCAGCGGCTCGGTCGCTTCGAGCGTGAGCGGATCGGTCAGCGGCACGTGCAGGTAGATCGCTTCGCGCACGTGGTCGAACAGCATGATCAGCATGACCAGGCCGCGCAGCACATCGATGCCGGTGATGCGCACCCGCCCAGTGACTGTACCGGCAGTGCTGGCGGTGGCGGTCATTCAAACTCCTTCAGCTCCCGGCCCAGCCGCACCACCGTTACGCCCGCGCGCACCTGGCGCAGCGACGGCATCACCAGCACGCAGTCGTCATACGGGGTGGTGACGGGCGTATCCTGATCCCAGCCGATTACGGTGCCGGCGTCGGCAAACTTTTCCAGGCCCGTGTACGCGCCGGCGAAGCGGAATGCGGGGCCGCTCGCCACCACCGGCGCGGTGACCTGGATCACCGTCTGCCGCCCTGGCAGCGGTTGCAGCCAGCCGGCGGGCACCTGGTCGACATCAAGGTTATCGCACAGCAGCAGGTAGCGCATGCAGTAGTCGCGCGCCACGGCCAGCGCGCCAAACTCCCAGTGCTGGCCGGTTTCGATCAGGAGCGCCGTCTTGGGACTGGCCGGGTCGCCAAAGCCGCCGTAGTCGCGCAGGCGGCAGCCTTCGGGGTGGCCGGCGTCGCTGATGATGTGGGCCGGCGTACCCAGTTCCAGCGCGCGGCGGATGCCCTTGTCGAGCGGGCCGCATACGGTGAGTGGCACGCTGCGCTCGTGCATCGAATGCAGGTCGAGCAGGCAGTCCACGGTATCGACCAGCGGCCGCAAGGCACGGGCGCGGCGCAGTTCCACGCTGTCCAATGCGGGATCGTCGAGCGTGGCCGGCTGCCACACGCGGTTCATGTCCTGGTCCACAAAGCGCGAGGCGTCGGGCCGGGCCGGATCGAAGGCCAGATAGGCATCGACGTTGACGAAGGCCAGCGTGAGGCGGCCGCGCCGGGGCCGCACGCCGGCATCGAGCATCTCCTTGACTGCCACCGCGCCCGACACCTCGTTGCCGTGCGTGAGGGCCGCGATCATCGTGTGCGGGCCGGGTGCGCCGCTGTCGTAGCTGTACACGTACGGGATGCCGGTGTTGCCAGCCTGGTACGGGGCGATATCGGGAAAGTCGAATTCGATCGGATAGGCATCACATTGCTTGGTCATCTTGGTCCTTTCAGTTACCAGCCGCTGAAGCGCGGCCAGTAGGCGGCCTGATTATCGTCGTCCACCACGTGGTAGCCACCGTGCTGGGCGGCCGTGGCGCAGGCATGGTTGGGCAGAATGCGCAGCTGGGTACCCACTGGCAGCGCCACCTCCACGTTGGCACCGTCGCGCGCAGCGATAATGCCGTGCTCCTGGTTGGCCGCCACCATGATCAGGCCGGGGATCGGCGTGCCTTCGCTGTCGCACACCACGCCGTAGCCCTGGTCCACCGCCTGCGCCTGCGTGCCGCGGTCGCGCGACATCGCCATCCAGCCGGCATCGACGATGGTCCAGCCTTTATCCGGTTGATGACCGATGACCGTGGTGAGCACCGACAGCGCGATGTCGGACAGCTGGCATACGCCCAGTCCCGTCATCACCAGGTCGAAGAACACGAACACGCCGGCGCGCACCTCGGTCACGCCATCCAGGTTGTCCGCGAACAGCGCGGTGGGCGTGGAACCGACGCTCACCACCGGCGCCGCAAAGCCGGCGCTGCGCAGCAGCGCCACTGCCTGCAGCACGGCGTCACGTTCCTGGCGCGCATACGCGGCGATCTGTTCGGTGCTCTTGCTGTTATACGAATTGCCGGCATGGGTCATCACGCCCTCCACTTCGATACCGCCACCGCGCAACACGTGGGCGATTTCGACGATCTGCGCCGCATCGGGCGCCAGCCCGGAACGGTGGCCGTCGCAGTCGATTTCGAGCAGCACCTTGAAGGCTGGCGCGCCCTGCGCCGCGAAGCCGGCCAGCAGGCGCGCGGTTTCCAGGCAGTCCAGCACCAGTGTGAGGCGCGCGCCCTGCGCAGCCAGCTCCGCCGCCTGGGCAAACTTGTTGGGGGCGATGGCCACGCCGTACAGGATGTCGCGGAAGCCATGGCTGAAAAAGAACTGCGCCTCGCGCAACGTGGACACGGTGATCGGTCCCGTCCCGTCCGGGAACAGCCGGCGCGCCACCTGCAGGCATTTATTGGTCTTGACGTGCGGGCGCAGTTGCACGCCCAGCGTGACCAGCTTGGCGCGCATGCGCGCGATGTTGCGGTCCATGCGCTGGCGGTCGAGCAGCAGCGCCGGCGTGTCCGCCACCTGGTTGATGTCGAGGTTTTCCATGTACGACTCCTTTCAAACATCCATCATAGCCGCGTCAAATCGCTTTAAAATGTAGAATAATTTAATCTTAGATGTAGGAAAAATGAATGAAAGAATCCGGCGACCTGCGTTTCCTCTTGATCCTGCGCGAGCATGCGAGCCTGCTGTCCGCCGCCCGCAAGATGGGTTTGACGCCGTCGGCGGTCAGCCAGCGCCTGCAGCAGATCGAAAAGGGACTGGACGTGCACCTGATCGACCGCAGCGCGCGCCAGTTGCGGTTCACCGAAGAAGGCGAACTGCTATGCCAGCAGGGGCTGGGCGTGTTGCAGCAGTACGATGCGCTGCTCGACGACGTGCGCGCCCGGCGCGGCGGCATGGTGGGTACGCTGCGCATAAATGCGCCGCTGGGGTTTGGCCGCCGTTACATCGCAGCAGCGGCGGCCGACTACCAGCAACTGCATCCGGAAGTGGACGTGGTGCTTACGTTGTCCGATCAGCCGCTCACCGACATGGGCGACCGCTTCGACGTCGCCATCCATATCGGCGCGCTGGCGCTATCGAACCTGGTGGCGTACACCATCGCGCCCAATGCGCGCTTCGTCTGCGCGGCGCCCGCGCTGCTGGCGGCGCATGGCACGCCGGAGCATCCCGAGCAGCTGGCCAACCTGCCCTGCCTGGCCCTGCGCGAAAACAACGAGGATGTCACGCTGTGGCAATTCGGCAAGGGCCGCACCAGCCGCAGCATTCGCGTCCAACCAAGGCTGGTGTGCAACGACGGCGACGTGATTCACCAGTGGGCGCGCGAGGGGCGCGGCGTGATCCTGCGTTCCGAGTGGGACGTGGCGGCCGACATCGCGGCAGGCACGCTGGTGCGGCTGCTGCCCGGCTACAAGCTGGCGGACGCCAACGTGATCGCCCTCACCCACGCGCGCAAGGGCCTGCCGCTGCGCACCAAAAGCTTCATGAAATTCCTGCAGGCGCGCTTTCAGCCCGCGCCGCCGTGGCGGCTGCCTACCGCCTGATAGAATCTGTCACGGAACGCTGAAATAGCCCAGTTTTGCCCTGTTTGGCGCGCACTCTCCACATCAAATGCCGCCCGTTCGGGCTTACGATTTTGTATGTTGCGGCCATTGGCGCTGCCTGCTTATTTCAGGACATCCCATGCAAGAAAACTCGACCATCTTCAACCCCGACCAGGTGCCGGTGCGCAGCGCGCACTACATTGGCGGGCGCTTCGTGGAAGACAGCGGCGACGCGCTTGCCGTGCACCGTCCGTCCGACAACCACGAATACGCCAGCCTGCCGGTAGCCGATGCCGCCACCGTGGACATGGCCGTGGAAAATGCATGGCAGGCCTATAAAACCAGCAACTGGGCGCGCCAGGCGCCACGTGCGCGCGCCGCCATCATGCGCCGCTGGGCGGAGCTGATCGAAGCCGACGTGGCCACGCTGGCACCGCTGGAAGCGATTTCGTCCACCCGGCCGATGCACGACGTGGTGCGCTGGGATGTGCCTTACACGGCCGACCTGCTGCGTTTTTACGCTGAATTCGCCGACAAGCACGGCGGCGACGTGGCCGCCACCACCCACGACAGCCTGGGCCTGACCATCACCGAACCGTACGGCGTGATCGGCGCCATCGCACCATGGAACTTCCCGATGGTGATGGCGGTGACCAAGCTGGCGCCGGCACTGGCCGCCGGCAATGCCGTGGTCCTGAAACCGTCCGAGCTGACGCCGTTCTCGGTGCTGCGCCTGGCCGAACTGGCGATTGCCGCCGGCATGCCGCCCGGGATCTTCAATATCGTCCAGGGCGACGGCCGCATTACCGGCGATGCGCTGGTGCGCCACCCGCGCATCGCCAAGATCACGTTTACCGGCTCCACCCGCACCGGCCAGACCATCATGGCGGCGGCGGCAGAAAGCGGCACCAAGCCGGTGACGCTGGAACTGGGCGGCAAAAGCCCGCAAGTGGTGTTTGCCGATGCGCCGGATCTGGACAAGGTGGCACGCATGGTGGCCGGCGCGATTACCGGCAACGCGGGTCAGATCTGCGTGGCCGGCTCGCGGCTGGTCGTCGAGCGCAAGGTGGCGGACCGGGTGATCGACCAGATCGCCGCCGCGTTCGAGGGCTTGCGCGCGGGCGTTACCTGGTCCCCTGCCACCACGCTGGCGCCGATCATCCGCCGCGCCGACGCGCTGCGCATCGACGGCATGGTGCAGCGTACGCTGGCGGCGGGCGCGCAGCTGCGCACCGGCGGTCGCCTGCTGGAAGTCGCCGAGGGCAAGCTGGGAGGCTACTATGCTCCCACCATTCTCACCGGCGTGGACATGACCATGGAAGCGGCGCGCGCCGAGGTATTCGGACCGGTGCTGACGGTGCAGGTGTTCGACGACGAGGAGGAAGCGCTGGCCATGGCGGACCACCCCGCGTACGGGCTGGCGGCGGGACTGCACACGGCGGACATCAGCCGCGCACTGCGCTGCGCGCGTCGGCTGGAGGCCGGCACGGTCTGGATCAACCGCTATGGCCGCAGCAACGATTTCATCCTGCCCACCGGCGGCTACAAACAGTCGGGCATTGGCAAGGACCTGGGCCGCCAGGCGTTCGAGGCGAACCTGCGCGTGAAAACGGTATTGATCGATATCGCCCAATAAAGACAAGGAAGACAAGGAATAGCGATGGACCGACCAGAAATGCTGCACCTCCCCGTTGAGCCACGACGCCGCGCCACGCTGCGCACCCTGGCAGCCGCGCCGCTGCTGCTGTCGGCCACCGGCGCCGTACTGGCGAAGGGCCAGCCAGCCGCTGCTGCCGCAGCCAGGAAAGGCGGCCGCCTGACGGTGGCCACCCAGTCCAGCTCCACCGCCGACACGCTCGATCCGGCCAAGGGCGCGCTGTCCACCGACTACATCCGCGCGCTGATGTTTTATAACGGTCTGACCACGCTCGACACCCACCTGGTGCCGCAAATGGCGCTGGCCGAACGCATGGACAGCGACGACGCCATGCTGTGGACCGTCAAGCTGCGCAAGGGCGTGCAGTTCCATGACGGGAAAGACCTGACGGCGGCCGACGTGGTGTTTTCGCTGAACCGCCACAAGCTGCCGGCCGTGGCATCCAAGGTTGGCTCGGTGGCCGAGCAGATCGAGTCGGTCACCGCCATCGATCCGCTCACCGTGGAAATCCGCCTGTCCGGGCCCAATGCCGACTTGCCGGTGATGCTGGCCACGTCGCATTTCGTCATCCTGCAAAACGGCACCACGTCGTTCCGCACCCCGGTGGGCACCGGCCCGTTCCGCTGCAAGGAGTTCACACCGGGCGTACGCACCATCGGCATCCGCAACGACAACTACTGGCGCCACGGCCTGCCGTATCTCGACGAAATCGTGCTGTTCGGGATACCGGACGAATCGGCGCGCGTCAACGCGCTGCTGTCGGGCGACGTGGACTGGATCAACGAAGTCAATCCGCGCTCGATCAAGCGCATCCGCGAGGAACCCGGCTGCGCGGTGCTGGAAAGCCAGTCGGGTCTCTACACGGATCTGGTGATCCGCCAGAACATCGGCCTCGGACGCAATCCCGATTTCACGCTGGGCATGAAGTACCTGATCGACCGCGAACAGATCAAGCGCGCGGCGTTTCGCGGTTACGCCGTGATCGGCAACGACCAGCCGCTGGCGCCCAGCCATCGCTTTTATTTTGCCGGCCTGCCGCAGCGCCCCTACGATCCGGACCGCGCCCGCTATCACCTGAACCGCGCCGGTGCGCTGGGCATGACCATGCCGCTGGTGGCGTCGGTAGCGGCGGCCGGCTCGGTGGACATGGCGATGCTGCTGCAGCAGTCGGCCCACAAGGCGGGCCTGAAACTGGCGCTGAAACGGGTGTCGGCCGACGGCTACTGGTCCAATCACTGGATGAAGTCGCCAATGGGCTTCGGTAACATCAACCCGCGCCCCAGCGCCGACATGCTGTTTACGCAGTTCTTCAAGTCGGACTCGCAGTGGAACGAATCGGGCTGGAACAACCCGCAGTTCGACCAGCTGCTGCTGCTGGCGCGCGCCGAAACCGACGAACAGAAACGCCGCCAGTACTACGCCGACATGCAGGTGCTGGTGCACCAGAAATGCGGCATCGGCATCCCGATTTTCATCACCAACCTGGAAGCGCACAGCACCGGCATCGGCGGCGCCGCAGCTCACCCATTGGGGTCGTTCAACGGCTATGCGTTTGCGGAACAGGTGTGGCGCACGGCGTAAGGCAGCTTACGCCGCCTGCGCCGTGCTGGGCACCAGTTCGATGATGTCGTCGTGGTAGTCGGCCACCGCCGTGCGGTGCGCCACGCTGATGATGGCGCTGTCGGGCAGCTCCTTGATCAGCGCCTGGTACAGGCATGCCTCGGTGGCCGGGTCGAGCGCGCTGGTCGCTTCGTCCAGGAACACGAAGTCGGGCCGCTGCAACAGCACCCTGGCAAAGGCCACGCGCTGCTGTTCGCCGCCGGACAGCAGCTGTTGCCAGTTATCGCGGGTATTGAGCGACGTGATGCGGCTGCCCAGGCCGCAAATTTCCAGCACCCGGCGGCACGTGGCGTCGTCGAATTGATCGGGCATCAGCGGGTAGCACATGGCTGCCTTGAAGGTGCCGCTGGGCAGATAGCTGCGCTGCGGTAAAAACATGATGCGGGCGTCGGCCGGCAGCGTGACGGTACCGGCGCCATGCATCCAGATGCCGGCCAGGGTGCGCAACAGCGTGCTCTTGCCCGTGCCTGACGGGCCGCGCACCAGCGTGCGGCTGCCGGCCGCCAGTTGCAGGGGCGCCACGTCGGCCAGCGGCTCGCCTTCCGGCGTGCGCAGTGTTAGCACGCTGCTGTGGATGCCGGGCTGGCTGGCGCGCACCACGGTAAACCCGTTCGGTCGGGCGTGCGCCTTGTTGATGGCCCACGAAAAATCGCGCAGCCGGTTGGCCAGCGCCAGCCACATGGCAAAGCTCTTGTACGATTCCTGGAAATAGCCAAGCGACGCACTGAGTTGGCCGAAGGCGCCCACGGCCTGCGTCACGCCGCCCATCGTGATCTCGCCGGCGAAATAGCGCGGCAGCGCGGTCAGCGTGGGCAGCACGGCGAACAGGTGGCCGTAGACGGTCCTGGTCATTTCCAGCTTGGCGTTGCGGGCGACCGTGGCCAGCACGTTGTCGCGGATTTTCGCGAAGCGGCGGCGCAGACGCTGCAACTCGTTGGCCGCGCCGCCATAAAACGCGATCTGCACGGCGTTTTCGCGCACCTGCATGGCGCCGTACCGGTAGTCTGCCTCCACGGTCTGGCGTTTCATGCCCAGCACGATCAGGCGCTTGCCCACCCAGTGGACCAGCAGCAGGTATGCCAGGTTGTAGAGCAGCGCGACGTAGACCATGTAGCCGGGGATGTGCAGACGCCAGTCCCCGATAGGCACGGTCAGGGTGCCGGACAGCGCCCACAACACCGCCGTGAACGCGACGATGTTGACCAGCACGTTGATCATGTTGGAAATATTCACCACGCTGCTGTTGGCAAACAGCCGCACGTCCTCGGCAATGTGCTGGTCGGCGTTCGACAGTGCGCCATCGGGATCCATGGCGTAGTAAGCGTGTGAGCTGAACCACTGTTCCAGGTAGTGGTTGCTGAGCCATGTGCGCCAATCGAGGTCGATCAGGTCGATGATGGCGGTACGGACCACGCCGAGCGCGCCCACCAGCAAGCCCACGCCGATCGTCATCCACACGACTTTTTTCAGCACATCCCAGTTGCGGGCCAGCAGGGCATCGGTCAGCTCGCCGGTCAGCTCGTTGGCGCGCACGTACAGCCACGCGGAGCCGAGCGTGATGGCCAGCCACAGCACCACCAGCAACCAGGCGCGCCAGCGTTTGCGCTTACCCCAGTACGGCGCGAACAGGTGCAGCATGCCCGGGCGGCCAGGCGCGGGCATCGGGGCAGGGTCAGGCGCGTCTCTCACGATCGACGCGCCTGACAGAGGCGCGTGGGTGCCGGCGCAGCGCCAGCATCGGCGCAGGACGCAAGCGGGCGTTGCCAGATTGATAGGAATGAACGTACCATGGGATGCGCCTATACGAGAAATGGGGTGCACAGGTTATCGGCTGCTGCGTTGCATCATAGCGTTAACATAAAAATGTTTGCAAAGAAGCAGTACAACAGTGCGCACCAATCCAGTGCAGATGTCCCGTCAGCGTTCGCCATCCAACCGACCGCCAACCAGTTTCAGAACGACACCTTCACCCCGGTAATCACCCCGCTCTGCGCCAGCCCCGCGCCCACGCTGCCGCCGGCGCTCAGCGCCACGGCAGCCGCGCCATGGTTGCTCACGCGGCCCACGGCGGCATATACCGCCGTGCGCTTCGACAGCAGATACGTGGCGCGCAGCAGCACCTGGCTGCTGTCGTTGGCGCTGGCGCGGTAATCGAGACGGGCCACCTGGCCGTCGATGGTCCACAGCGCGGTGGGGTTGTACGCGGCGCCCACGTAATACAGCATGCTGCGCGGCGCCGTGGCGCTGCCGTCGTTGTCGCGCAGGATGGCGCCCGCTCCCAGCTTCCAGTCCGCGCCCTTGACCAGGGCGCCCAGGTGCAGGCGGCTGTCGGTTTTATCGGCGCTGTTCAAGCCACCTGACGCCAGCGGACCGCCGTAGATGCGATCATAGGCGCCAACGATTGCCCACCGCGGCTGGTCGTAGCGCAGCATGGCCGACCATTCGCGGCACTGCATGGCGTCGGCCGCGCTCTCGCCCGCGCAGTTGGTGCCGGCCGGACCACCGGCGGCGGACGTGTCGCGTCCCAGGCTGTAACTGGCGCCGGCCGTCACGGCGCCGAAGGTGCCGCGATAGGCGAGCGAGTTGTCGCTGCGGCCATTCGGAATGAACGAGTCGAGCGAGCCGAGTCCATACTGCGATGGTCCGATCAGATCGACGTCGTACGTGGAAATGGTGAGCATATTGTAGTTGCGGCCGAACGTGACCTGGCCCCAGTCGCCGGCCAGTCCCACGTAGGCCTGGCGACCGAACAGCCGCCCGCCCTGCCCCAGCGTGCCGCTGTCGGGCGCCAGCCCGTTTTCCAGCACGAACACCGCTTTCAGGCCGCCGCCCAGGTCCTCGGTGCCGCGAAAGCCGAGCCGCGACGGGAACATGCCGCCGCCCAGGCTCGGCATGCGGGTGACGCTGTTTTTAGCCGCATCGGCGTTGTCGTAATATTCGACAGCCGCATCGAGGATGCCGTACACGGTGGCATTGGTTTGCGCATGCGCGGTACCGGCCAGCATGGCTGCACCGCAAGCCATGGCTACAATTTTCTTGTTCATCGAAGTCTCCTGTTGTTATGGGGTGGTGCAGGTGTAGCTGGCGGCGCTGTTGATGTCGCTGCCGCTCAGTTTTGGATACGCGGGATACACGCACAGCGGGCGCGAACGGCCGGCGGTGGCCGTATTGCCGTCGGTGGTCACCTGGTCTTTCGGCGCTGTGCCCTGCTCCACCCAGGCCTGCAGCGCGGCCAGCGAATCCCACTTGGCGTTGAACAGCCCTTCGCCATGGCCAAAGCCCGGGATCAGGTAAAACCGCACAAAGTCATCCACCGTGGCCTGGCCGTTATCGGCCACCAGCTTGTTGTAGTAGTTGATGGTGTTGTAGGGCGAGATCGAATCGTCGATGGTGCCGTGCGCCATCAGCAGCTTGCCGCCCCGGGCGCGAAAGCGCGTCAGGTCGGTGCTGGCGGCATCGAGCCAACCGGACGCGGTCTGGATGCGCGCCACGTGCTGCGCCGGATCGAAGGCCAGTGTGTCGGCCGTAAAATCCTGCAGGAGGATGCCGCGCACAGTGCCGGATGCAGGTCCCATCTGGAACGGCGAACCCGCCACCGGATCGAACGGCAGCACGGGAGGGTTCTGCACCACGTTGGTCTTGCCCAGGTGGTTGTTCAGGAAGGTGCCGCCTTCGAGGATCGGCCAGCGCGGGTAACTGGCGGATCCGCCGGAAAACGCGAAACTGTAATTGACTGCCGCGTTGATCTTCGCCACGGCACCCAGCTGGGCGTCGGACAGGCAGGTGTCGCCCGTATCGAGCCCGCCGGCGCAGCGCAGCGTGGCCTTGACGGTGTCGATGGTGAACGCGGCGTTGCACGCCTTGACATTGCTGATCAGGCCATCGGCGGCGCCATCGAGGCTGTCGCAGGCCGTAACTGCCGCCCTGACCAGCAGCGCCACCTTGGCGGGATTCATCCACGCCGCGCTGGCCACGCCCGACTGGTTGCCGTACAGCGCCTGCACCTGCGCCAGGGCGCCCAGGTGCATATTGACCACGTTATAGGCCGGGTACAGTGCGATCACGCCGTCGTAGTCGGCAGGATATCGCTGGGCGGCGTCGAAGCCTTCGTGCCCGCCCTGCGAGCCGCCGGCAAAGTAGGTGTAACGCTGGGTCTGACCGTAATAGGCCTTGATGACGGCACGCGCAGTGTCCAGCGTTTTCTTGATCTGGTACTGGCCGAAGTTGAGCAGCTGTTCCTGGTTCAGCGCGAAATGGGTATCGAATGGCGGGTCGCGGTCGGCGTTGTGGCCGGAATCGCTGCCCAGCGTGGCGTAGCCCTGCGCCAGCGCGGTGGCCTGGCTGGCGGGCTGGCTCACGTAGCTGCCCAGGCCCGTGACCACGGTGCCGTCGGTGCCGCCGCCGCCCATTTGCAGTGCGCGCTGGTTCCAGCTGGCGGGCAGGTTGACCTGGAAGCGGATCGGGGACGCGGCCGCATCCACCGAGACGATATTGCCGGTCACCTTGCAGTAGTCGCGCGCGGCGCCTGCGGTGTCGGTATCGGTCACCGGTACCGCCGCCACCACGGTGGCGCCGCCTGTCGGCAGGCCGATGGCGGCTATCGGGATGGTCATGCCGGCCAGTGTGGCGCAGGCCACGGCGGGCTTGATAGCCGCCAGCGTGACGGCTGGCGTGGTGGCGGGTGTGGCGGCATTCAAGGCGGCGCTGTTGCCGCCGCAGGCGGTCAATGCCAGCACGATGGTGGCAGGCACGATGGTGGCAGTCATGCGGGTGGCAGGCATGCGGGGTGCGGCCAGCCGCCCGATCAGGTTGGAAGTCATGTTGTCTCCGTTTTTCTGGTTTTGAACAGGCGTGTCGAAGACGCCGCTCCCGATTGGGGGCGGCGGCGACGGGAACTACGGGTAGCAGGCGTTACTGGCTGGCGGCGGGCATCGACCAGTCGGTGGCGCCGGCCGTGGCGGTGGATGCCACCGAGTACAGCGCGCCCGGCGCGTTGCGGGTCTGCTGGAACTCCGCCAGGGTCTGGCCGCGCATGGCGGCATAGATGTGCAGGTTGGACACGCCCACCGACGCTCCCAGTTTTTCAAGCAGGAAGAAGATCACGCCGTAATGGATCATGCCGCGCCAGTCGCGGCGCGTGATCAGGTCCTGCTCTTCGGCCGTCAGTTGCGCTTCCCGGAAGGTCGCCGGCGCATCGTCGGCAAAGCGCTGGCGGAAGGCCGGATCGACCAGCTGGTGCAGGTACTTGTTGATGCGGTACGCGCGTACGCTGGTCTCCAGCGTGAACGGGTACGTGCCTTCCAGCGCTTCCACCCCGGCCGTCTGGTGGCCGATGTGGGCGCGGTGCTGTTCGATGCTGCGCGCGCGCAGCGCAGGGTCGGCAACGGCCGCATTCTCGTACACGGCCACCGCAATCCCCGTCATCGATGGCAGATAATATTCGCGGTGCACGCAGCGTACCTTGGCCGACATGGCGCCGCGCATTGCCATCCACATCACCACTTCCGCGCTTTCCCAGCCACCCAGCCTGGCGTAATCGGCGTGGGTCATGTTGAGCAGCGTTTCCGGGTCGTTCTCGAACAGGTCGAGGAACTGGCTGTCCCACGCGGTGTTGTTGAAGCCTGCGCGCTCGCCGTGCACCTGGTGCGACAGGCCACCGGTAGCGACCAGCACCACGTTCAGGTCTTCCGGATAGCTTTCGATGGCGCGCCGCAGTCCGGCACCGAGCTTGAAGCAGCGGCGCGCGGACGGCACCGGGAACTGCAGCACGCCGATCTGCAGCGGCACGATCTTGCCCGGCCAGCCCTGCTCGTGCGGCCACAGGATGGACAGCGGCGAGAAGCAGCCGTGATCGAGTCCCTTGTCCTGGAAAAACGACATGTCGAATTCGTCCGCCATCAGCGACTGGCCGATATGGCGCGCCAGTCCCGCGTGGCCGGCGACCGGCGGCAGATTGCGCGCGCCGCCGCCCTCGTCGGCCGCGCTGTACGATGCACCGATACCCAGCGAGAAGGCCGAATAGTGGTCGAAGAAGAACGACGTTACGTGGTCGTTATAGATCACCAGCATGACGTCGGGCTTTTTCTCGGCCAGCCATTGCTGCACCGGCTCGTAGGCCTTGAAGATGGGCGCCCACGCGGCATCGTGCTGCTTGTTGGCGTCCAGCGCAAAGCCGATGGTGGGGGTGTGCGACGAGGCGATGGCGCCGATGATGTTAGCCATGATGACTCCTTAAGCTTGAACGGTGGCGCTGCGACGACCGAACTGGTTGACGATGATGAAAATGGCTGCCAGCGTGGCCGGTGCAGCCAGGATGGCGATCACCGCGCTGAACCCCCAGCCCATCGACAGCAGCATGCCGCCGGCGAACGAGCCGAAGATGCTGCCGAAGCGGCCCATGCCCTGCATCCAGCTCACGCCGGTGGCGCGCACCACGGTCGGGTAGCACGACGGCGCATAGGCATTCAGGCCGGTTTGCGCACCGCTCATGCAAAAGCCGGCCAGCATCACGAATGCCGCGAACATCGACGATTCTACGCTGCCCGATGCCAGGCACAGGATGAAGATGGCGCCCCCGAGGTAGGCGGCGGAAATCACGCGGTTGGGCGACAGCCGGTCCATGAAGTACCCGACCAGTAGCGCACCCACGGTGCCGCCCAGCTGGAACAGCGCGGTGATGTTGGCGGCGCGTTCGATCGGCAATCCCGCATCCTTGATCATGGTGGGCAGCCAGCCGCTGAGCAGATAAATCACCAGCAGGCCCATGAAGTACGTACCCCACAGCGACAGCGTGGTAGCGCGATAAGCGGAAGACAGCAGTACCTTGCCCGGCTGCGAACCGGTCACCTGCGGCTCGCTGATGGTGAACGTGGCGTTGGCCGGCACGTCGCCGCCAACCACGCGGCGCAGCGTGCGGCCGATCAGCTCGGACGGGAATTTGCGCACGACCAGGAACCGCACCGATTCCGGCACCAGCAGCAGGTACACGGGCAGGCACGCCAGCGGAATGGCGCCGCCCACGACCAGCACCGCGCGCCAGCCGTAGTGCGGCAGCAGCGCGGCCGCGCCAAAGCCCACCAGCGCCGAACCCAGATTAAAACCGGTAAACATGATGGCCAGCAGCGTGGAGCGCGACCGTTCCGGCACGTATTCCGACAGCAGCGTGGTGGTGTTGGGCATGGCGGCGCCCAGTCCCAGGCCGGTGGCAAAGCGCAGCAGCGACAGCGTGACCACGTCATTGGAAAAGGCGCTGATCACGGTAAAGGTGCCGAACCAGGCGACAGAGGCCATCAGCAGTTTTTTGCGGCCGAAACGGTCCGACATCGGACCGACCAGGATGGCGCCGATGGCCAGGCCGATCGGCGCGGCGCTCATCACCACGCCGAACGCGGCGCGCGAGATGCCCCACTCGCGGGTGATGTCGGGGGCCAGGAAGCCCATGATGGCAACGTCCATGCCGTCGGTGGCAACGATGAGAAAGCACAGTGCCAGCAACAGCCATTGGCGACCGCTCATCTTGCGGTGGTTGATATGCGCCCGGACGTCGAGCGGTTGTCCTATATTCATTAAGTCTCCTGTCAGGATTATGGTTTTATGTGCGGCGCGCCGGCAATGACGGGCCACGCAACTGCCATTGCAGTGTACGTATTGACAGAAGACGATGTATTGCTTTTGCTTGCCGGTCCGTTTCAATCTGCTTATCGGACCAGGAATTTCTGTTACCGCCAGCGGCTGCCCACCGCCTCGATTTCCGCCAGCAGCGCCACCGCGCCCGGCGACAGGTGGGCGTTCTTGCGGGTGGTGACGCCGATGCTGCGCGCCAGCCCCGGCATGGCAAACGGCAGCACCTGCAGCTGGCCGGTACGCACCTCGTGGTGCAGCTGGTGGGCGGACAATACGGTGAGCATGTCGCTGGCCACCAGCAGGCCGCGCAGCAGCGCCAGGTCGCCGGTTTCCACGGCGGGCGACGGCGCGGCAGCGCCCTGGCCTTCGAAAAACTGCACCAGCGATTCACGCAACGGCGTGCCGCTGCGCGACAGCACCCACGGGTAGTCGGCCAGGTCGGCCAGCGCCAGTTTTTTCCTGCTCGCCAGAGGATGGCCGGTGCGCGCCACCAGCACCGCCTGATCCTCGAACAGCGCGCGCGACGCGAACGCGTCGGCGCCCGCGCTGCCGGCCCGCTGGGCGCCGACGATGAAGTCGATGCGGCCGCTGAGCAGGTTGGCTGTCAGTTCTTCGTACGGACTTTCCAGCGAGCGGATATGCAGTTGCGGATGCCGTTGCAGCACCCTGGCGATTGCCTCGGGCAGCAGTTGCGAACGCGCCAGCGGCAGCGCGCCCACGGTCACCACGCCCAGCACCACGCCGGCCAGCGCGGCGATATCTTCGGGAATGTGGCGCAGCTCGGCCAGGACCCGCTCGAACGATACCGTCCAGCGCCGGCCCGCATCGGTGGGCATCATGCCGTGCGCGGTACGCAGAAACAGCGGCTGGCCCAGCATGTCCTCCAGCCGCGCCACGGCCTGGCTCACGGCCGATTGCGACACGCCCATCGCGTGCGCCACGCTGGGCATGTGGTGCATGTCGGCCAGCAGCGTGGCCGCCTGCAGGCGCCGCTCATTCAACAACGCTTCGATCCCCCCTACCGCCGGTCCGCCACGGTCACGCAGGCGCACGGCATCGTCGCGCACGGCCTGCAATTCGGCTTCGATGCGGTCGGCGCGCAGCCGTACCACGTCGCCGGCAGCGGTGAGCAGCATGCCGCGCCCCTTGCGCTCGAACAGTTGCGCGTCCAGGCTCGCCTCCAACGCCGACACCGAGCGCGCCACGGCGGACGATGCGCGAAACAGGCTTTCGGACGACCGCCGGATGCCGCCGCTGGCGGCGACGGCGTTAAACGCATGCAGGTGGCGCAGGCTGACCAGGAACATGGGGAACTTTCGTAACGTCGATAAGCAGATTAGAACAAACCACCGCCCACAACGCAACCACCAAGTAGTGGCTGCCGCCGATACTGGGGCCATTCCCACACCGATTTTCGCCCATCATGCCAACACCCGATTCCGACTTGCGCGCCATTCCCTGCACGCTGATGCGCGGCGGTACGTCGCGCGGACCGTTCTTCGTGGAGTCCGACCTGCCGCAGGACACCGTCGCCCGCAACCGCGTGCTGCTGGCGGCCATGGGTTCGCCCGATCCGCGCCAGATCGATGGCCTGGGCGGCGGCCATCCGCTTACCAGCAAGGTGGGCATCGTCCGCCGCAGCACCATGCCGGGCGTGGACCTGGACTTCCTGTTCGCCCAGCTGCAACCGCACAGCGACACGGTGGATGTCACGCCCAACTGCGGCAACATGCTGGCGGCCGTGCTGCCGTTTGCGCTGGAACGCGGGCTGCTGCCGGTGGCCAATGGCGCCACCACCGCCCGCATCCTCACCCTCAACACCGGCATGCAGTGCGACGTGACCATGCCTACGCCGGGCGGCACGCTGCAATACGGCGGTGATGCCCGCATCGATGGCGTGCCCGGCACCGCCGCGCCGATCAGCATCAATTTTCTCGACACGGCCGGTTCGGTGTGCCCTGCCCTGCTGCCGACCGGCCGCGCGCTCGACCGCATCGAGGTGCCGGGCGACGTGCCGTTCGCCGTGGACGCCACGCTGATCGACAACGGCATGCCAATGGTGCTGGTACGTGCGGCGGACTTCGGCATCACCGGCGACGAGCCGGCCGCCGAACTGACGGCCAACGACGCGCTGCGCGGCAGGCTCGAAGCACTGCGGCTGGCCGCCGGTCCGCTGATGGGCCTGGGCGACGTACGCACCAAAAATTATCCGAAGATGTGTTTGATCGCCGCGCCGCGCTACGGCGGCGCCGTCGCCACGCGCTGCTTCATCCCCCACGTGTGCCACGACGCCATCGGCGTGCTGGCGGCGGTGACGGTAGCCACGGCCTGCGTGCTGCCCGGCGCCATTGCCGACGGCATTGCCAGCGTGGCAGGCGGCGACGAACCGACGCTGTCGATCGAACACCCTACCGGCGAATTCAGCGTCTCGCTGGCGCTGGACCCGGATCAACCCGGACAGGTGCTGCGCGCCGCGCTGCTGCGCACCGCCCGTCCCATCATGCGGGGCGAAGTGCTGGTCCCCGCCCATATCTGAAGGAGCATCATGCGACAACCACTGGTCATCGACTGCCACGGCCACTACACCACGGCGCCGCCGGCGCTGGAACAATGGCGCCAGGCGCAAATCGCCAACCTCAATACCCCGTCCCTGGGACCGAAGGTGGCGGACCTGCACATCAGCGACGACGAACTGCGCGCATCGATCGAAACCAACCAGCTGCGGCTGATGCGCGAGCGCGGTTCGGACCTGACCATTTTTTCGCCGCGCGCCAGCTTCATGGCGCACCACATCGGCGACTTCAATACCAGCGCCACTTGGGCCGCCATCTGCAACGAATTGTGCGCGCGCGTGGCGCAGCTGTTCCCCGACCATTTTATCGGCGCGGCCATGCTGCCGCAGTCACCGGGCGTGGATCCCGCCACCTGCATACCCGAACTGGAAAAATGCGTGCGCGACTACGGCATGGTGGGCATCAACCTCAATCCCGATCCGTCGGGCGGGCACTGGACTGCACCGCCGCTGTCGGATAAATCGTGGTACCCGGTGTACGAAAAAATGGTGGAGTACGACATTCCCGCCATGATCCACGTGAGCACCAGCTGCAACGCGTGCTTCCACACCACCGGCGCCCACTACCTGAATGCGGACACCACTGCCTTCATGCAGTGCCTGACCAGCGATCTGTTTGCCGACTTCCCCACCTTGAAATTCCTGATCCCGCACGGCGGCGGCGCCGTGCCGTACCACTGGGGCCGTTTCCGTGGCCTGGCGCAGGAAATGAAAAAGCCGCTGCTCACCGACCACCTGCTCAATAACATTTTCTTCGACACGTGCGTGTACCACCAGCCGGGCATCGATCTGCTCACCAAGGTCATGCCGGTGAAAAACGTGCTGTTCGCGTCCGAGATGATCGGCGCCGTGCGCGGCATCGATCCGGAAACGGGCCACTACTACGACGACACCCGCCGCTATATCGAAGCGGCCAACCTGACCGCGCCCGAGCGCGCCGATATTTTCGAACACAACGCGCGCCGCGTGTTCCCGCGCCTGGACGCGCATTTGAAGGAGCAAGGATTATGACCACCCCTTACATTAACCAGCTGGGCGTGGTAAAACGCCACATCGACCGCGCCGACCGTGCAATCGTCGAGCAACTGGGCCAATTGGGCAGCGCCACCGTGCACGAAGCGATGGGCCGCGTGGGCCTGCTCAAACCGTATATGCGACCGATCTACGCCGGCGCCCAGGCATCCGGCACGGCGGTCACGGTGCTGCTGCACCCGGGCGACAACTGGATGATGCACGTGGCGGCCGAACAGATCCAGCCCGGCGACATCGTGGTGGCGTCGATCACCGCCGACTGCACCGACGGTTACTTTGGCGACCTGCTGGCCACCAGCTTCATGGCGCGCGGCGCGCGTGCGCTGATCATCGACGCCGGCGTGCGCGACGTGCGCATCCTCAAGGAGATGGGTTTCCCCGTGTGGAGCAAGGCAATCAGCGCCAAGGGCACCATCAAGGCCACCATCGGTTCGGTGAACATTCCCGTGCTGTGCGCCGGGGCGCTGGTCCATCCCGGCGACGCCGTCATCGCCGACGATGACGGCGTGGTGGTGGTACCCGCCGCCGATGCCGCGCGCGTGGCAGACATCGCCCGAAAGCGCGAAGCGCTGGAAGAGGAAAAGCGCGCCAAACTGGCATCGGGCGTGCTGGGGCTGGACATGTACGACATGCGCGGCGCGCTGGCGGCGGCGGGGTTGCGGTATATCGACTGACCCGCTAACCGCTGGTATCAATTCCACTGCTTTACCTCCTGCCCCCCCCTGCGCCAGCGCCACGCGTGATTATGAGTCAGCTACCGGCTTGCCGAACAGCTTGAGCCAGACATAGCCGAATACGCCGGCCAGCAGCGATGCTGCCAGGATTGCCATTTTCGAGGCGTTGATCAGTTCGGCGTTGCTACCGAACGCCAGGTTGGTGATAAAGATCGACATGGTGAATCCTATGCCGCCGACCATGCCGGCGCCGATCACATGGCGCCAGCGCAGGTCTGGCGGCAAGCTGCACAGACCGACGGTCACCGCCAGCAGGCAGGCCAGCACGATGCCGAGCGGCTTGCCCAGCACCAGCCCGGCCAGGATACCCAGGCTGTTATGCGACAGCAGGTCTTGCATCCACCCGGCACCGATGATGATGCCGGTATTGGCCAGTGCGAAGACGGGCAGGATGCCGAACGCCACCGGCGCATGCAGCGCGTTTTCGAGCCGGTGCGACGGCGACTCGGCATCCTCGGCCCGCGCCGAATACGGAATGGCAAACGCCAGCAGCACGCCGGCAATGGTGGCATGCACGCCGGATTTGAACATCAGGAACCACATCAGGGCGCCGCCCACCAGGTAAGGCGCCAGCGCCATCACGCGCAACACCCGGTTCATGCAGAACAGCGCGGCAAATACCAGCAAGGCGCCAAGCAGGTACAGCGGTGCCAAGGTCGAGGTATAGAACACGGCGATGACGACGATGGCGCCCAGGTCGTCCATCACCGCCAGCGCGGTCAGGAACACCTTGAGCGATGTGGGTATCGCGCTGCCAAGCAGCATCAGCACCGCCAGCGCAAAGGCAATGTCGGTGGCCATCGGGATGCCCATCCCGGCCTGGCTGGGCGTGCCGCCGTTGAGCAGGAAATGGATCAGGGCCGGCACCGCGATGCCACCGGCGGCGGCTATCATCGGCAACAGCGCACTGCGCACGGTCGACAGCTCGCCGCTGCGGATCTCGCGCTGCAACTCGAGTCCGATCAACAGGAAGAAGATCGCCATCAGCGCATCGTTGATCCACAGCTCGACCGACAAGCCGGCCACGTCGGCATGCCAGAAATGCAGGTAGGGTGCGGCCACCGGCGAATTGGCCAGCAACAGGGAAATGATGGTGCAACCGATCAGCAGGATGCCGCCGGCTTTTTCCGATTCGACGAACCGGTGGAAGGAAAGGGAGACGGGCGTAGGTATGAGTTTCATCAGGCGCAAGCAAACCGCGCGGCGGCCCGACCTGGCGCAATCCCTGCCACACGACATGTGTGTACACCCACTGCCACGATACCAGATCGCGACTGCATTCGGCACGGTCCGCTTGCAACCGTCCAGCACGCTTTGATGGCAGCGGCATATAATGGGGATCCCCTCTGCCCACTCCGCCACATGCAACCGCCCGACAAATCCCCGCACGACATGCGCAGCGCCTTCCGGCGCGAATTCGCCTCGCCCCGGGTATGGATCACCCGCACCGTGGTGGTGGGCGCGGCGGCAGTGGCGGGACTGGTCGTGGTGGGCTTTACCTGGCTGGCGGAAGCGGCGCTCGCACTGTTCCTGCATGGCGCCAGCGTGGCGTGGTGGTTGCCGTTGCTGTGGACGCCGGCCTGCTGCGGCGCCATCGTGTGGGCCACGCGCCGCTACTTCCGCGGCGCCGGCGGGTCCGGCATCCCGCAGGTGATGGCCGCGCTCGACCCCGAGCTGTCGGGCGGCCGGCGGCCGCTGCTGGTGTCGTTGCGACTGAGCCTGGCCAAGATCGGTCTCACTTCCGCCGGTTTGCTGGGCGGCCTGTCGCTGGGCCGCGAAGGGCCGTCGGTGCAGATCGCCGCCGGCGTGATGCTCACCGCGCGCCGCTGGCTGCCGCGCGGCAGCGGCGTCAGCGCCCATTCGCTGCTGGTGGCCGGCGGCGCGGCCGGGATTGCGGCCGCCTTCAATACGCCGCTGGCCGGCGTCATGTTCGCCATCGAAGAACTCTCGCGCACCCCGGAACAGCGCAACAGCGGCCTGATTGTTTCCGGCATCGTGCTGGCCGGCCTGATCGCGGTGTCGGTGTATGGCAACGGCACCCATTTCGGCGTGATCCGCCCCGGCCCGATCGGGCTGTCGCTGGTGGGCCCGGGCCTGCTGGTGACGCTGGTCACGGGACTGGCCGGCGGCCTGTTCGCCCGCTTGCTGCTGGCATCGCTGCGCGGCACGTCGCCCGACGCACCGAGCCGCTGGCGCCAGCGCTACCCGATCCGGTTTGCCGTGGGCTGCGGCCTGGCGGTTGCGGTGATCGGCGTGGTCACCGGTGGCGCCACCTACGGCAGCGGCAACGACGCCACCCGTGCGCTGCTGGACAATGACGGCCACGTGCAGGGCGGCTTCGCCCTGTTCAAATTTATCGCCACCTGGCTCACCGCCTGGTCGGGCGTGCCCGCCGGGATCTTTGCGCCGTCGCTGTCGATCGGCGCGGCGCTCGGCCACGACGTGGCGGCCATCACCGGCTATCCGCACGCGCCGGCCGTGATCGCGCTGGGCATGGTGGGCTTCCTGGCTGCCGCCACCCAGGCCCCGCTTACCGCCTTCATCATCGTCATGGAAATGGTGGACGGCCACGGCATGGTGCTGAGCCTGATGGCTTGCGCCGTGATCGCCAGCACCGTGTCGCGGGTACTGAGTCCGCCGCTGTACGGCGCGCTGGCGCTGATCCAGCTGCCGCCGCGCCGGCTGTTCCAGGCCGGCACCGGCGCAGCGAAGTCGGATAGTTCCCCGTCCTGACGGCGATATCGCCCGCACCATTCGCTGCCGGTCACGCACCTCGCGCTACGCCGGCTCCGCATAGGCAAGCCGGGCCGACACCGTCAGCGCGACCACCGTGCCCTGGCCGACGGCGCCGCCAATGTCGAGCGTGGCGCCCACGCGCCGCGCGCGCTCGCGCATGCCCACCAGGCCGAAATGGCGCTCCTTCAGACGAACGCGTACTTCCTCATCGTCCAGCCCACGGCCATTGTCGGCCACGGTCAGCACCAGGGCGTCGCTGCCGTAGCTGATGCGCGTGGTCACCCGGCTGGCCTGCGCATGCTGGAACGCATTGCGCAGCGCTTCCTGGGCAATCGCGCACAGTTCTTCCTGCACCGGCGGCGACAGCGGCCGCGCCGTGCCATCGATCGTCAGTTCGAACGCGGTAGCCTGGTGCAGCGCAGCCAGGCTGGCGCCGCACTGGCGCAACTGCTGTTCGATATCCTGGCCGCTGCGCAATTGCTGCACCTGGTCGCGGCCCTCGTCGATGGCGCGGTCGGCTTCATCCAAAATCGCTTCGAGCCGGGTGCGCGGCTCGCTGCCTTCCGGCAGCTTGGTGAGCACTGCATACACGCGCATCACCAGCGCCTGCACGCTTTGCAGGAAGGTGTCGTGCAGGGTGCGGGCGATGCGCTCGCGCTCGTCCATGCGCACCTGCAGCTGGCCGGCAATGGCGGCCGTGGCTTTTTTCAGGCGGTATTGCCAGGCGCCATACAGCGCCAGCAGCGCCAAGGCCAGGCACAGCAGCTGGAACCACCAGGTCTGCACGACCGTGGGCGCAATCTCGATCTGCATCGAGGCGACGGCGTCGCTGGCCATGCCGTCTTCGTTGGCCGCGCGCACGCTGAAGCGGTAGGTGCCCGGCCCGACGTTGGTGTAGTAGGCCGCGCGGCGGGTGCCGGCATCCTGCCACTGGCGGTCCACGCCTTCCAGCTTGTACTGGAACTGCATCGCTTCCGGCTTGCGCAAGCCCGGCGCCGTGTACTGGATGTTGAAGTTGCGCGAGTCCGGCGGCAAACGCAGTACGGCCGCCGCCGGGTGCGCGCCCTTGTCGGTATTCACGCGCAGCAGTTGTACGATGGGCTTGACGGTATTGGTGCGCAGCGCGGTGGTATCGAGCCGCACCAGGCCGCCGGTGGCGCGCAGCCACAATACGCCGTTGCCCATGTTGTAGACCGAGGTCTGCCGGTTGCCCACGGCGGCGCGCCCCGGGTAACCTTCCAGCGCATCGATCAGCTCGTATACCAGCGGGACCGACGGCTGGCGCACCGAATTTTCCCAGTCGCTGCGGCGGATATGCACCAGGCCGCGGGCGCCGTTCAGCCAGCGGTCGCCATCGGGTGTGACTGCCATGCCGCTGACCGTGCGCAGCGCCTCCGCATTGAGCGGGCCCAGTTGCACGAAGCGGTTGCCACGCAGGACAACAATGCCGCGTTCGCCGCCCACGACCAGCTGCGGCCCCGGAAAGATACCGGTCTCGAGTCCGACAGCACTGATATCGTACCGGGTCGATTTGCCGTTGTCGTACAAGGTCAGGCCACCATCGTTGTGGCTGAGCCAGAGCTGGCCCGGGCCGCCGGCCGCTGACATATAGATGCGCTGCGGCAGGTTGAACTGGTCGCGCGGCAGCCAGCGGCCTTCTTTCAGGCCCATCAAGCTGGTCTGCAAGGCGGCCATCCACAAGGTCTTGCCGTCGTCGAGCACGCCCAGCACGGTGAGGTCGACCGGCTTGCCGCCCGGCGCCGGCAGGGCGATATTGGTCGACTTGCCCTGGAAGATGCGTTCAATGTTGCGGGTGCCGGCAATCAGCACGGCGCCGTCGCGGTCGCGGGCCAGCGAAATGCCGCTGCGGTGCGGATCGCGCAAAGCCACGCCGTCGGCGCCGATGGTCCAGACGCCGCGCGTGGCCCAGTCGGCCAGCCACAGCTTGCCGTCATCGTCGCGCGCCACACTCAGTTCACCCGTGGCACCGGCAATCCTGGCGGGGATCAGCTTGTTTTCGCGAAAGCGGTCGAGCCCCGCCCGGCTCGACACCCAGAGATTGCCTTCGCGGTCTTCCAGCATGCCGCTGGTGGCAATGTCCGTCAATTGCCAGGCCTGGTCCAGGCGGTCGGTGGCCTGCCGCGCGGGATTGATCGGCTGGTTCGGCAAGCCGCCGGCGCGGGCCACGCGGCAGATGCCCTGCGGGCACAGCAATATCCACAAGTTGCCATCGCGATCGAATTGCCCCACCTCGCGCGATTCCGACTGGTTGTAGTCCGGCAGCCGCGGCATCTGCTGCCCCGGCGCGGGCATCGGCACCGGGCGCAAGTTGCGGTCGTCGTCGACCGCCCACAAGCGGCCATCGGGCGATTGCAAAATACGGCCACCCATGCCCGGCCCTTCCACCCGCACCAGCTTCCGGGTGTCGCGGTTGTAGCGGTATAGCACGTGGCGGGTCGAGGCCCATACCCGGTCGTACTGGTCGATGGTCACGTTCTGCACGCTGTCGGCCCAGTCGGGGCCGGTGGCGATGGTCTCCCATTTGCCGCCGGCATAGCGGTACACGCCCTCGAAGGTGGCGGCCCAGATGGCGCCGCTGCGGTCCATGTCCATGGCCCGTATCGCCCCCTGCTGGCGCGGCGGCGACGACAGCTCGGTCACCTTGCCGTTGGCATGCACGATCAGCAGGCCTTCCGGGCTGAAGCTGACCAGCAGGTCGCCGTTGTCGAGCGCGTGCATGTTCAGTACCTGGTTCAGTTTGAGCGGATAGCGCTCGAACGTCACGCCGTCGAACCGGTACAAGCCATCGGGCGTGCCGAGCCACAACCAGCCGTCGCGGGTTTGCGCCATGCTCTGGATATCGGACGGCACGCCGTCTTTCTGGGTCCAGCTGGTGCGATTGAGGTCTTCCAGCCGGATGTCCGGGTTCAGGGCATGGGCAGCCGGCAACGACCACAGCATGAGCAATCCGAACAACAGCTTCCAGCAATATCCGCGCATGACCATCCTTGACCGTAAATCATTGATTCTAATTTGACAGCCGGTCTCGGCGGTATGCCTTTAGGTAGAGGTGGTTGGGAATACAACGGCGGCGACATGAAAAATCCACCGATGGTGTTACCCCGCGCCGTTCATCTATGCAGGCGCGCGCTCCGTGAAATCCGCCATCGGCAAGATGTAGTCGGGATACCGCGCGCGCAAGCTGTCGAGTTCGGTCAAGGTGCCGGACAGGTGGCGCCGCACCCACTGCTGGGCGCCGGCCGCGTCGCCGGCGGCAATCGCCTGCGCAATGCCCGTATGTTCTTCCAGCACGGCCTGGGCCTTGCCGTTGACGGGCACGTGCAGGCGCCGCAACCGGTCAAGGTTGCCGCTGGCGCCACGGATCATGTGCCACACGCTCATCAACTGTGCCGCCTGGTACATGGTCTTGTGGAATTCCTGGTCGAACAGGATGAAGCCGCCGATGTCGTCCGCCTCCAGGCAGGCGCGCTGCTTGATGACGGCGCCCATCAGCAGTTTGTCGATGTCGGCGGAGCGCTGGCCGGCCAGCCCGTGGACGATTTCCAGCTCGACCGACAACCGCAGCACGTGGGCCTGGCGCGCCGAGTCGAGATCGATGGCGCGCACGCGCGTGAGGTGCTGCGGAAAAATCTCCACCAACCCTTCTTTCTCCAGCCGCGACAACGCGTCGCGCACCGGCATCGGCGACAGGTCGAGCGCTTCGGCCACCTGGGTGCGCGACAGCGACGTGCCCGGTTCCAGCGCCAGCGTGACGATGGCCTCGCGCAAATGTTCATACACCTGGGAAGCGGCGCTGCGCGAACGGTCGAGGCGGAACGAAGCGGTCAGGCTTTCTAAACTCATTGGTGGGCGTAAAAGTTGGTCGTGGAGGCGCCGATTCTAGCATGGCGCCCCGGGGCGATCGCCCGGCGCGCCCCGGTTGTTGCCTGTCTCTGCCCGCGGTGCCGAAACAACATTGCATGCTGAAACCTTCAAATTTCGATGGCGTGCGCGCCAAAACATGCGTTACACTCGACTCCGTTACCTAGGATCCTAGCTCAACTTTCGTGGATTAAAACTCATATGCAACAATCGAAAACTCCGGTTATTACTGAAATGCAAGTTATTCCTGTTGCCGGCTACGACAGCATGTTATTGAACCTGTGCGGCGCCCATGCGCCCTGGTTCACCCGCATCCTGGTCTTGCTCAAGGACAGTTCGGGCCACACTGGCATGGGCGAAGTGCCCGGCTCGGCCGGCATCCTGCGTGCGCTGGAAAAAGCCGTGCCGCTGGTCGTTGGCACCGAAGTGGGCCGCTACAACCGCACCCTCAACACCATGCGCGCTGCCATTGCCGGCAAGGACAACCACCAGGTCACCAATGCCGGCGAACAGGCGGTCATGAAACAGCCGCACGAAATCAACCTGCGCCTGGAAAACGTGGTGACGGCAGTGGAAGCGGGTTTGCTCGATTTGCTGGGCCAGCACCTCGGTGTACCCGTGTGCGAACTGCTCGGCGCCGGCCAGCAGCGCACCCACGTGCCGATGCTGGCGTACCTGTTCTACATTGGCGACCGCCAGCGCACTGACCTGCCCTACCTGGCCGACGACGGCCAGTCCGGCTGGTACGGCCTGCGCCACCAGGAAGCGCTGACGCCGGAAGCGATTGCCGACCTGGCCTCGGCCAGCGTCGAGCGTTACGGCTTCCGCGACTTCAAACTGAAGGGCGGCGTGATGCGGCCGGAAGAAGAAATCGCGGCGGTGGCAGCGATCAAGCAGCGCTTCCCCGACGCCCGCGCCACGCTCGACCCCAACGGCGCCTGGTCACTGGAACAGGCGATTGCCGCCTGCCGTGGCCAGGGCCACATCCTGGCTTACGCGGAAGACCCGTGCGGTCCCGAAAACGGTTACTCGGGCCGCGAGATCATGGCCGAGTTCAAGCGCGCCACCGGCATCCCAACCGCCACCAACATGGTCGCCACCGACTGGCGCCAGATGGCCCATTCGCACCTGCTGGGCGCAGTGGACATTCCGCTGGCCGACCCGCACTTCTGGACCATGCAGGGCTCGGTACGGCTGGCGCAGTTGTGCCACGAATGGGGCCTGACCTGGGGCTCGCACTCGAACAACCATTTTGATGTCTCGCTGGCGATGTTCACCCACGTGGCCGCGGCCGCACCGGGGCACATCACGGCCATCGACACCCACTGGATCTGGCAGGAAGGCCAGGAACGCTTGACGCAGGAACCGCTGCAGATCGTCGGCGGCCAGGTGGCGGTGCCGGACCGGCCGGGCCTGGGCATCACGCCCGACATGGAACGCATTCACGCTGCCCACGAACTGTATAAGCGCGTGGCCGGCGGCGCCCGCGACGATGCCGCCGCCATGCGCTACTTGGTGCCGGACTGGACTTACGATCCCAAGCAGCCAAGCTTCCAGCGCTGATTTTCACACGGTGGACGCCTTCGGGCGGTGGGGCGTCCACGCCAATTCAAGCACCGACTCACAAAAACTATAAATAACTGGAGACGCACATGTATCAGAAAACCCTGGCGGCAGCCGCAATGCTGCTGCTCGCCTCGACCGCGCCCACCGCCTGGAGCCAGTCGAACGTTACCGTGTACGGCGTGCTTGATGCTGGCCTGTCCTTCGAGGGCGGCAACAAGGCCGGTTCCGTCACCAAGCTTACCGGCGGCATTTCGTCGGGTTCGCGGCTGGGATTTAAAGGTACCGAAGACCTCGGCGGTGGCAGCACCGCGCTGTTCGTCCTGGAAAGCGGCGTGCAGGCCGACACCGGCGCGTCTGGCCAGGGCGGCGTACTGTTCGGCCGCCAGGCATTCGTCGGCATCGGCAACACCACCCTGGGTACACTCACTTTCGGCCGCCAGTACGCGCCGCACTACCTGGCAGCGGTGATGGCCGATCCGTTCAACAGCGGCACGTCCGCTGACGAAAAAAACCTGATCAACGCGGTCTCGAATGGCGGGCGCCTGGACAACAGCATCAAGTACGCCAGTGCCGTATTCCACGGCTTTAGCGGCGACCTGGTGTATGCGGCGGGCGAGATCGCGGGCGATGCGTCGGCCGCCACCTCGCGCGGCGCCGGCATCAATTACGCCGACGGCCCGCTGGCCGTGCGTCTGACGTACCACGACAAAAGCAACGATACGGCGACAACCCGTTTGGCCAGCGCCCGCAACACGCTGCTGGCCGCCACCTACACGATGCAAGCGGCCAAGCTGTTCTTCGCGTACGGCATCAACAAGGGCCCGCTGAGCTCCACGCTGCGCAACGCTACCAATCCATACGGCTACGCAGTGGCGCCGGTAGCGACCAGCGTCACCCGCGACAGCACCGACCGCCTGATGGGCATCAGCGTGCCGTTCGGCCCGCACACCCTGCTGGCTTCGTGGATCCATAAAGATGACAAGGAAGCGGCCAACCAGGACGCCGACCAGTTGGGCCTTGGCTACCGCTACGCGCTGTCGCGCCGCACCGATTTGTACGCGATTTACGCGCGCATGCGCAACAAGAACGGCGCCAGCTATACACTCGGCAATGCGAGCGACGGCGGCACCGGCGACCGCGCCGTCAATCTCGGCATGCGCTTCACCTTTTAACCGGAGATCATCGTGCAACACACCACCGCCCATAACGACAGCGCTGCCCAGGGTAATCCCCTGCTGGCGCGCGCGATCAGCAAGGTCAAGTGGCGCATCCTGCCGCTGCTGGTCATCATGTTCATCGCCAATTACATCGACCGCGTGAACATCGGTTTCGTCCGCCCGCACCTCAGCGCTGATCTCGGCATCGATCCGGCCACGTTCGGCTTCGGCGCCGGCCTGTTCTTCATCGGCTACGCGCTGTTCGAAGTGCCGTCCAACATGATGCTGCAAAAAGTGGGCGCCAAGGCCTGGCTCACCCGCATCATGTTCACCTGGGGTCTGGCGGCGGCCGCCATGGCGTTCGTCCAGGGCGCGCACTCGTTCTATGCGCTGCGCTTCCTGCTCGGCGTGGCCGAAGCGGGCTTCTTCCCCGGCGTGGTGTATTACTTCACGCGCTGGATGCCACGTGCCGAACGCGGCAAGGCCATGGCCGTGTTCCTCAGCGGTTCGGCGGCAGCGTCGGTGCTGTCCGGCCCGATCACGGGCGGCCTGTTGCAGATCGAAGGCATGGGCTTGCACGGCTGGCAGTGGATGTTCCTGATCGAAGGCGGCTTCTCGATGGTGCTGTGCGTGGCCGTCTGGTTCCTGCTCGATAACGAGCCGCGCGACGCCAAGTGGCTGACCGATGCCGAACGCGATGCGCTCACCGGCGCGATTGCCGCCGAACAGAAGGAACGTGAAGCCGCGCTGGGCACGCAAGGCAAGCACAGCATGCTGGGCCTGCTGCGCGATCCGCAAATCATCTTGTTCTGCACGATTTATTTCATGATTGCGCTGACGATTTACGGCGCCACGTTCTGGCTGCCCACCATCATCAAGAAGATGGGCAATTTCACCGAGTTCGAAGTAGGCCTGTTCAACTCGATTCCATGGCTGATTTCGATCGTGGCAATGTACATCTTTGCGGCGCTGGCGCAGCGCTTCAAGCACCAGCAGGGCTGGACCGCCGCCGCGTTTGCCGTGGCCGGGATCGGCATGTTCGCGTCGGCTTCGACCGGCAACAACGTGTACGGTTTCGTGGCGATCTGCTTTGCCGCGATCGGCTTCAAGGCGGCGTCTTCCCTGTTCTGGCCGATTCCGCAGTCGTATCTCGATGTGCGCATTGCCGCAGCCGTGATCGCGCTGATCAACTCGATCGGCAACCTCGGCGGCTTCGTGGCGCCGGCCGCGTTCGGCGCATTGGAACAGCGCACCGGTTCGATCCAGGGCGGCCTGTACGGCCTGGCGTGCGCCTCGCTGCTGGGCGCCATCGCGGTGCTGTTCGCCCGCAGCCGGCCGAAGGTGGATGGAGCGGCTCAGCTGGCGACCAGGGCGGGTTGACAAGGCGCGCCAGCGTTGCGGCGCCCGGTCGCCGGCGGCAATCGCGATGACGTCGGTAGCCACCTCGGGGCGCTTGCGATGCGCATCCGCCAGGATGCGCCCGCCCGTGCAGCACGGCTGCTGGTGCTGTGCCCTGGCTCCGGCTAAGGCGCCAGTGCTGGGTCGATGGCCGGCGTGTCGCCGCGGGCAATGCGGATGATGTGCGCAGCAATCTGCTCCGGATCCAGAATGAAGTCGATGCAGCCGGTGGCGATGGCGCTTTCCGGCATGTCGGGCTGCTTGGCCGAGCTGAGTTTCTGGGCGATCGCCACGCCGCCCGCCGCGCGGATGCCGCAGAGCGCGGCGGCGCCGTCGCCATCGTAGCCGGACACGATGACCGCCACGATCTGGCCATCCCAGCAATGCGTCACCGATTTCAGGAATACCGTGATGACGTCGGGCCAGCCGCGCGGCTTGGAAATGGGCTCGAGCCGGAAGGCCGTGCCGTCGATATGCAAATCGCGGTTGGACGGAATGATGAACACGCGGTCGGGCACGATCGCCATGCCCTCTTCGATCAGCTGCACCGGCATCGGCGTACAGTGCGCCAGCGCGTGGTGCAGGATGGTGGGCGCCATGGTGATGTGGTTGACGATCACGATGGCCGCGCCCATGTCGGCAGGCAGGTGCCGCAACAGCCGGATATACGCATCGAGGCCGCCGGCCGAGCCGCCCACGCACACGATGGGGAAGTCACGTTTCATGGGTGTGCCCATCTTGTCGGTCGAGGTGTCGATGATACACCGCGTGCACGTGTTTTCGCGCCGCGGTCGGCTTTCATTACCGCGCAGAAATCCGGCGCGTCGGTTAGGCCGCTAACAGTGGCGGGCCGCGTACCGGTGCAGACTGGACCGGTCGTCTCTCACCCGCAGACGACCTCCCGTCCCGCCACCAAAAGGAAACACATGAAAGCTCTAGTCTACAACGGCCCTTGCGACGTTCAGGTCAAAGAAATGCCCGATGCAAAAATCGAAAAGCCTACCGATGTGCTGGTGCGCGTTACCACCACCAATATCTGCGGGTCCGACCTGCATATGTACGAAGGCCGCACCAGCATGGAAACCGGGCGCATCCTCGGCCATGAAAACCTCGGCGAAGTGATCGAAGTGGGCAAAGCGGTGGACCGCGTCAAGGTGGGCGATATCGTGTGCCTGCCGTTTAACATCGGATGCGGCTTTTGCGAAAATTGCGAGCGCGGTTACTCGGGCTTTTGCCTCACCGCCAATCCGGGTACGGCCGGCGCCGCCTACGGTTTCGCCGGGATGGGCCCCTACAGCGGCGGCCAGGCCGAACTGCTGCGGGTGCCGTACGCCGACTACAATTGCCTGGTGCTACCGGAAGACGCCAAGGAAAAAGAAAACGATTACGTCATGCTGTCCGACATTCTCCCTACCGGCTACCATGCCACCGAGCTGGCCGGCGTCAAACCGGGCGAGACGGTCGTGATTTACGGCGCCGGGCCGGTGGGCCTGATGGCCACGATGTCGGCGTTTATCAAGGGCGCCAGCCAGGTCTTCGTGGTTGATGAACACAAGGACCGCCTGGCGCTGGCTGAAAAAATGGGTGCCATCGGCATCAGCGACGTGGGCGAAGCGGGCGTGCAGCGCGTGCTCGACCTGACCGATGGCAAAGGCACCGACCGTGGCTGCGAATGCGTGGGCTACCAGTGCTGCGACCGCCACGGCAAGGAAGTACCGAACCAGACCATGAACAACCTGGTGCAGGCGGTCAAACCCACCGGCGGCATCGGCGTGGTAGGGGTGTTCCTGCCCGAAGATCCGGGCGCCAAGGATGAACTGGCCAAGGAAGGCAAGCTGGCTTTCGACTTCGGCAATTTTTGGTTCAAGGGCCAGAAGATCGGCACCGGCCAGGCCAACGTCAAGCACTACAACCGCCAGCTGGCCAATTTGATTCACGTCGGTAAAGCCAAGCCATCTGCCATCATCTCGCACGAACTGGCGCTCGCCGAAGCGCCACAAGCCTACGAGAAATTCGACCAGCGGGCCGACGGCTGGACCAAGGTGGTGCTCAAGCCCGGTAAATAAGCGGGGCTGGCTGCTACGCCGGCGACACTGGCGCCACCGAGGCGCCCTGCACGCCGTGGCGCGCCAACGCGGCGTCCACGAAGCCGCTCGCTTTTTTCGCTTCCACGAACTGGCGCAGCACCTGCGCCGCCGCGTCGCCGCGCGCCTTGGGCACGCCCATCGCCTGCTGGATCACCATGAAGCGCGTGTCGAGCAGGCGCAGGCCGCCGCGCCGGGCGGCATCTGCTTCGAGCTGCTGCTTGACGCCGGCCGCTACCTCGGCGCCCTGCGCCACGAACACGTCCACCACCGTGGGCGACGACGGCGCGCGCACGATGGCGGCCTGCGTCAGCTCACGGGTGAGAAACAGATCGTAGGCGCTGCCCTGCCCCACCACCACGCGGTTGGCGGCGGCGTCCACCTGGGCGTTGGCGGTGATGGGCGACTCGTCGCGGACCAGGTAATATCCTTCGATCAGCACATACGGCGCGGTGAACGCGATGTCGGCGCCGCGCGCCGGATCGATGGCAAAAAAGCCCACATCGGCCGCGCCGCCGGCCACCGCCGCCACCGCTTTGCCGGCCGTATCGAACACCACGAGCTCCACCGGCAGCGCCAGCAGCGCGGCCAGGTCGCGCGCCAGGTCCACCGACACGCCGCCCGGTGCACCGTCGGCGTCCAGATTGGCCAGGATCGGATTGCCGAGATTGATGGACGCGCGCAGCACTCCAGTGGGGGCGAAGGCGGCGCGAATGGCCGCAGTGATGTCGATGCTCATGGTAGCCTCTTGTTAAATAGATGTACGTAGCCGCAGTGGTGCATGATGGCAGATGTAGCAGGCTAGCAGAATTGCCGGCGTTGCGGTTGCCCCCCCTGGTTTTCTGAAGCAATCATCGCGACGATCACTTCACCGCGACGGCCGGACCGGCCGTGACTTCGGCGCGTGCTTTGGCTATGCTAGGCAGTTTGGTCAAGGACGGATTCCCCCATGCGCGCCTACTTCACCCTGCTGTGCCTTGTGCTGGGGCTGCTGTCCCCGCCAGTTTCGGCGGTGGCTGCCGTTCCCGTCACCGAACAGCGCTATCTGTCGGGCGCCGGCCCTGGCACCGCGGTGCCGTGGGAGTTCCGCGTGTCCGATGGCCGCCGCGCCGGCGCCTGGAGCGCGATACCGGTGCCGTCCAACTGGGAGCAGCACGGCTTTGGCGGCTATGACTACGGCGAAGGCGCCAAGCGCCACAACGAGCAAGGCCAGTATCGGCTGAAGTTTGCCGTGCCGCCCGCCTGGCGGGGCCGCACCATCCGGCTGGTGTTTGAAGGCGTGATGACCGAAGCGACCGTGCGCGTGAACGGCGTTGCGGCCGGGCCGGCGCATACAGGCGGCTTTTACCGCTTCAGCTACGACATCACCACGCTGGTCACCATGTCGGGCGGCGCCGACAACCTGCTGGAAGTGGACGTCAACAAGGTGGCGACCGACGCCGCCAGCGAAAAGGCCGAGCGGCGCGGCGACTACTGGGTGTTTGGCGGAATCTTCCGTCCGGTGTGGCTGGAAGCGGCGCCGGCCCAGGCGATCGCCGGCGTGGCCATCGACGCCCGCGCCGATGGCACGCTGGCCGCGCAGGTCACGCTGTCGCAGGCCGCGCCCGGCGCCACCGTGCAGGCACAGGTGCTTGATGCCCAGGGCCGGGCGGTAGGCCGGCCGCTTTCAGCGATCCTGCCGGATGATGGCGGCGCCGCGCTGCCGGTTGCGCTGCGCGATACTATCGCCACGCCAAAGCTGTGGAGCGCCGAAACCCCGCACCTGTACACGCTGCGGCTCACCCTGCGCCGCGCGGGCCAGGCGCTGCATACGCTGTCCACGCAGTTCGGCTTTCGGACCTTCGAGGTGCGCGCCGGCGACGGCCTGTACCTGAACGGCCGCAAAATCATAATCAAAGGCGTGAACCGCCACAGCTTCCGGCCGGCCACCGCACGCGCGCTCGACCCCGCCGACAGCGAAGCCGATGCGCGCCTGATCAAGTCGATGAACATGAACACGGCGCGCATGTCGCACTACCCGCCCGATCCCGCCTTCCTGCAGGCCGCCGACCGGCTCGGGCTGTATGTCATCGATGAATTGTCGGGTTGGCAGGCTGCGCACGGCACCGCCATCGGCCGCCAGCTGGTGGGGGAGATGGTGCCGCGCGACGTCAATCATCCGAGCGTGCTGTTCTGGGCCAACGGCAACGAAGGCGGTTTTAATCTCGACCTCGACGACGATTTCGCCCGGTACGACCCGCAACGGCGCCCGGTGCTGCACCCGTGGGCCCTGTTCAGCGGCGTGGACACCAAGCATTACCCGAACTGGCAGTTGCTGACCGAACGCCTGCGCGGCCCCCACCTGTTCATGCCTACCGAGTTCATGCATGCGCTGTACGACGGCGGCGGTGGCGCCGGCCTCGACGATTACTGGCGCGCGATGATGGCCTCGAAGGTGGGCGCAGGCGGGGTGATCTGGGCGCTGGCCGACGAAGGCGTGGCCCGCACCGACCACGACAACCGCATCGACCCGTACGGCACCTATGGGCCCGACGGCATCGTCGGTCCCCATCATGAAAAGGAAGGCAGTTATTACGCCGTCAGGCAGATCTGGTCGCCCGTGCAGCTGGACCCGGCCACGCTGGACCAGGCGTTCGACGGCAAGCTGGCGGTGCACAACGGCTACGATATCGTCAGCCTCGACCGCGTGCGGTTCCAGTGGCAGCTGCTGCGCTTTGCCACGCCCGAAGCGGCGTCCACCCGCGCGCGCGTGCTGGCCAGCGGCACGGCCGCCACCCGGGGCGTGGCGGCGCGCAGCAGCGGCACGCTCGACCTGCGCCTGCCTGCCCGCTGGCGCGCCGCCCAGCCTGACGCGCTGGCCGTCACCGCCGTCGATGCCGACGGCCGCCCGCTGTGGACCTGGACCTACCCGGTGCCGGACCTGGCGGCGCGGCTGGCGGCCCGCAGCCACACCAGCACCAAGGCCCGGATTGCACCCACGGTGGTGACGGCGGGTGGCGCAGCGGGTGGCAGGGCAGATGGCACATCAGATGGAACAGCGGATGGCACGATCATCCTGGCAGCCGGACCGGTACGCGCCACCTTCGATGCCGCGACCGGCCAGTTGCGCGCGCTGCAGCATGGCGACCACATTGCCGCGCTGGCCAACGGTCCGCGCCTGGCCTATGCCCGGCCGCTGCAACCCGATGACACGGCATGGCTGCCATTCATCGACCATGCCGGCAGCGATGACGCCGCCCACGGCATCCGCCGGCTGGCGGCGGCGCAGCTGGCCAGCGTGGTCGACATCGTGACCGCGCCCGCCAAGGACAGCGCGTATGCGCGCTTCAAACTCGAGATCAGCGCCGACGGCGTCACCTGGAAAACCGTGTTTGACGCCACCCGCCGCACGTCCGATGGCACCGCCTATCGCTTTCCGCCGCAGCCGGTGCTGGCGGTGCGCGTATCAACGCCGGTGAACCAGCACGGCGAGCCGGTCGCGCTCACCAGCGTGCGGCTGGGCCACGCGGCGCAGCGCTTCCCGGCGCCGGACGGCGTCGCCACCGTGGAAAGCGGCACCGGCACCGATGCCGATGGCCGGCCGATCGCCTGGGTGGCGGCGCGTCACAGCGCCGGCCTCGACCGCTTGCGCTGGACGCTGAACGCCAGCGGCGACCTGCGGCTCGATTACGCCTACCGGCTCGACGGCGCGGTGCAATACCACGGCATCACCTTCGACCATCCGGAAACCGCATTGCGCGGCACCCGCTGGCTCGGCGAAGGACCGTACCGGGTATGGAAAAACCGCCTGCAAGGCACTTGGCTGGGGGTGCACGCGCTGGCGCAGTTCGACCAGCAGCCGGGCGAAAGCTTCCGCTATCCGGAATCGCAGGGTTATTTTGCCGGCGTGCGCTGGGCGCGCTTCGACACCGCCACCGGCATCCTGCAGGTGACCCCGGGCCGGCCGGACGGCTACCTGCGCGTAGGCACGCCGCGCATTTCGCACGCCAACACCACGGTGGAATTCCCGGCTGGCGATCTGTCGTGGCTGCACGCGATTCCCGCCATCGGCGAAAAATTTACGCCCACCGAAGCGCTGGGACCATCGTCGGCGTGGCCGGTGGCGGCGGGCGAGTACACGGGCAGCCTGACCTGGCGTTTCACGCCGGCGGCAGGCGGCGTCAAGGCATCTTCCGGCGCGCCTTCACGTCGCTAAAGGTAAAGAAATACCAGCCCACGCCGATGGCCAGCACCAGGCTGGCCCTGGCTACCTACCGCAGCCACAGCCAGTGCGGGCACAGATAGCTGGTGCGCTGCCAAGGTCCGGGACAACAACGGCAGCTGGTCGCCCAGGCGCCCGGGCACTGCCGGGGTCGGCCTGGGGACGGGGACACTGCCAGTTGCCCGGCTCGTGTCCAAATGTCGGAACTGCCCCCGAAGTTAAAACGCTTGCGTGGTGGGGCGGATGACGATTTCGTTGATGTCCACGTCACCGGGCTGCTCGATGGCAAACGCGATTGCGCGCGCTACCGAGGCGGCGGGGATGGCTTGCTTGTAGAAGTCCAGCACGGTTTCGGTGGCGGTGCCCGACGTGCTGTGTTTCAGGTCGCTCTCGACCGCACCCGGGGCGATCGACGTCACGCGGATCTTGTCGCCGACTTCCTGGCGCAAGCCTTCCGATATCGCCGACACGGCGAATTTCGTGCCCGAATACACGGTGCCGCCCGGCGCAAACACTTTGACACCTGCCACCGAACTGAGGTTGATGATGTGGCCGCTCTCCTGCGCGATGAAGCGCGGCAAGGCGGCGGCGATGCCGTACAGCGTGCCTTTCAGGTTGACGTCGATCATCGCATCCCACTCGTCGGTATTTACTTCCGACATCGGGCGGATCGGCATCAGGCCGGCGTTATTGATCAGCACGTCGAGGCGGCCGAAATCGGCCACGGTGGCAGCGACTACGGCCTCGACCTGGCGCTTGTCGGTGACATCCATCTGGTACGCCCTGGCCGTGCCGCCGGCGGCGGCAATTGCTGCCACCACGGCATCAAGCTTGTCCTTGCGGCGCGCCGCGATGGCGACCTTGGCGCCACGGCTGGCCAGCAGGCGCGCCACTTCGGCGCCGATGCCGGTGCTGCCACCGGTGATGAGTACGACTTTGCCTTCGATATTGTGGTTCATGCTGCTTCCTTTACTGGAGTGATGGGTGCCGCATAGGCGGGGTAATCGGTGTAGCCCTGGCTGCTGCCGCCATACATGGTGGCGGGGTCGAGCGGGTTGAGCGGCCAGCCGTTGGCGATGCGCGCCGGCAGGTCGGGGTTGGCAATGAACGGGCGGCCAAAGCCGATCAGGTCGGCCAGGCCGGCATCCACCAGGCGCGCGCCGCGCTCGGCGGTGTAGCGGCCGGCGTACAGGATGCGGCCGCTGAAAGTCTGGCGCACGGCGCGGCGGAAGTCTTCCGGCAGGTCGGGCGCGTTATCCCAGTCCGCCTCGGCAATCGACAGGTAGCCCACGCCGGCCTCCTGCAAGATTTTGATCGCTTCGATGTACGTGGTGTGCGGGTCGTCTTCCACCAGGCCGATGTACACGCGGTCCTGGTCGGTGCCGGAAAACAGCGGCGTGAAACGCACGCCCATCCGGTCCGCTCCCACCACGGCCGCCACGGCCTGCACCACTTCGCGCAGGAAGCGCAGCCGGTTGGCCAACGAACCGCCGTATTCGTCAGTGCGGGTGTTGGCGTGCTGCGAAATGAACTGGTTGACCAGGTAGCCATTGGCAGCATGGATTTCAACGCCGTCGAAACCGGCATCGAGGGCGTTTTGCGCGGCCTGGGCGTACAGCGCCACTACCTCCGCGATGCCCGCCGCGCTCAAGGCCTGCGGCATCGAGGGCGGCACCAGGGCGCCGGCGCCGTCAGCGGTTTCGATGAACGCCTTGACCTGTTGCGCCTGGATCGCCGATGGCGCAATGGGCGCCGCGCCGCCTGGCTGCAGCGCCGTGTGCGACACCCGGCCCACGTGCCACAATTGCGCAAAAATGATGCCGCCTGCCGCATGCACGGCCTCGGTCACCTGGCGCCAGCCGGCAATGTGCGCGGCGCTGTAGATGCCCGGGGTCCAGGCATAGCCCTGGCCGCGCGGTTCGATCTGCGCGCCTTCGGTAATGAGCAGACCGGCGCTGGCGCGCTGGGCGTAATACTGCGCCATCAGCGCGGTAGGGACATCGCCGGGCTGGGCTGCACGCTGGCGCGTGAGCGGCGGCAGGACGATGCGGTTTTTCAGAATATGCGCGCCCAAGGTGGCGGGCTGCAGCAGTGCTTGGTTTTTCATGGAGGTTCCGCAGGTAGAAGATGGTGGTGCGCTGGCGCGGCGCCCGGTCAGACCAGGGTGCCGCGCCAGCCGGGGTGATCAGGCAATCTGCTTGAGCAGCAAGGCGGCGGCAGCTTCCGACGAACCCGGGTTCTGGCCGGTAATCAGCAAGCCGTCCTGCACCACGTACGAACCCCAGTCCGGGCCTTTCGAATATACGCCACCGAGTTTTTTCAGTTCGTCTTCCACCAGGAATGGCACCACGTCGGTCAGGCCCACGCCCTCTTCCTCGGTATTGGTAAAGCCCGCCACTTTTTTACCTGCCACCAGCGGCTGGCCATCGGCCGACTTGACGTGGCGCAGCACGCCCGGTGCGTGGCACACCAGTGCCACCGGCTTGTTGGCGGCGATGAACGATTCGATCAGCGCAATCGAATGCTGGTCTTCAGCCAGGTCCCACAGCGGGCCGTGGCCGCCTGGATAAAACACGGTGTCGAAATCGGCCTGGTCAACGCTGTCAAGGCGCACGGTGGCAGCCAGTTGCGCGGTGGCGGCAGGATCGGCTTCGAAGCGGCGCGTCAGGTCGGTCTGGAACGACGGCTCGTTGCTTTTCGGGTCCAGCGGAGGCTGGCCGCCGGCAGGCGACGCCAGTACGATCGCCACGCCGGCGTCCTTGAAAGTGTAGTACGGCGCGGCCAATTCTTCGAGCCAGAAACCGGTTTTGCGGCCGGTGTTGCCCAGGGTGTCGTGCGAGGTCAGAACCATCAGTACTTTTTTCATGTTATTGCTCCAAAGGTAAGTTACAAATAAATAAGCTACGAAATAATAGACCGGTCAACTACAAACACCGTACAAAAAAATGCATTTCCGTGGAAATGCACCGGTGCTGTCCCTTGAAACCTGCGTCAGGCGGGGGACAGGTGAAGAATCTGCCTGGTGGCGGCCATCGCCGTGGCAAACGGCGCGACATCACGCGCTATCTTGACCATGATGCTGGCGCCCAGCCACGACTGGTACAGGCTCTGCGCGGCGCCAGCGGCGCTGCCATCGACGGTGAGCGAGCCTTCGGCCACACCCGCGTCGATGGCCGCCGTCAGGCGGCTGACTATGCCGGCAGTGCCCTGCTTGATCGCCAGGCGCATGGCCTCCGACAAGTCGGCCACCTCGGCCGCCATCTTGACCGCCAGGCATTTACCCTGGCAATCAAAGAACGACTGGGTCTGCTGCCACACCTCGAAATAGCTGACCAGCCGCTGCGCCATGTTCAGGCCAGGCTGGGCCAGCGTCGCGTCCAGCTCGGCCAGGTAGTCCTCGAAGTAGTTTTCCAGCATCGCCACGCCAAAAGCATCTTTCGACCCGAAATAATGGTAGAAGGAGCCCTTGGGCACACCGGCGCCGGTGAGGATTTCATTCAGTCCTACCGCAGAGTAACCCTTGCCTGCCATCAGGCGCTGGCCCGTGGCAAGAATGTTTTCGCGGACATCGCTGGTTTCGGCGTGGCTGGTCGTGTTCATGAACATCACTATAGCAATGATTAGACCAGTCGTCTACAAATTTATCGGATTTCTTTTGGTGGTCGTCAGCGGACATTCCAACGCGCTGAGGTAGCCCAGCACCGCACCCTCGATGCGCGTCACCAGTGCGGCAGGCTCGACCACGCCGCTGCGGCCGGCGGTAGCAGCCATGAAACTGGCTATCTTTGGCGCTTCCGGCGCGACCGGCCGCCATCTGGTACAGCAAGCGCTGCAGGCCGGGCAAGTGCTCACGGTCTTGCTGCGCGGTGCGGAGCGATCCACCCCGGCGTTCGTCAGCCGGGACCGCGCTTACGCGACGGTCCTGGCCCATACTGCCTGGGCATTGGTGAATTCACGCAGGCCGAAGTGCGACAGTTCGCGGCCATAGCCGCTTTTCTTGACGCCGCCCACCGGTATGCGTGCATTCGAGGCGGGATAGCCGTTGATGAACACGCCACCGGTGTGCAGCCGGCGTGCCACCCGCTGGGCGCGCGCCACATCGCTGGTCCACAGGCTGCCGCCCAGGCCGTAGTCGCTGGTGTTGGCCAGTTCGATGGCGTGCTCGGCATCTTCGGCGATCACGATCGCGGCGACCGGACCGAAAGTTTCTTCGTCGAATGCCGCCATGCCCGGCCTGACATCGGCCAGCACCGTCGGCGCATAAAAATTGCCGGGCCCTTCGATGGGGTGGCCACCGAGCAGCAAGGTGGCGCCGGCAGCAAGCGTGCGCTGGACCTGGCCGTGCAGTTCCTCGCGCAGGTCGTGGCGCGCCATCGGCCCCATCGTGGTCGAAGGCGCGAACGGATCGCCGGCCTGCAACTGGCTGGCGGCAGCGACAAATTTGCGGGTGAACTCGGCGGCGATGGATTTTTCCAGGATGAAGCGCTTGGCCGCGAGACATACCTGGCCTGCGTTCTGGAAGCGGGCCTCGATGCCGGCTTGCACGGCCAGGTCGATGTTGGCGTCGGCCAGCACGATAAAGGCATCGACGCCGCCCAGTTCCAGCAAGCTCTTTTTGAGCGCCTTGCCGGCCAGGGTCGCGATGGCAGCACCGGCGCGGACGCTGCCGGTGAGCGTGACCGCGGCCACCCGCGCGTCGTCGATGACGTGGGCCACGGTGTCGTTGTCGGCATTCAGGTTGCAGAACAGGCCGCGAGGAAAGCCGGCCGCCTCATAAATCTCTTGCAGCGCGTAGGCCGAGCCCATCACGTTCGGCGCGTGTTTGAGTATCAAGCCGTTACCGGACAACATGATCGGGCCGGCCGCGCGGATAACCTGCCACAGCGGGAAATTCCACGGCATCACCGCCAGGATGCTGCCCAGCGGCAGGTACGATACATGGACCTGGTCGTCGCCGTCCACGGCAACCGGCTCATCGGCCAGAATCGCCGGGCCGTGGTCGGCGATCCAGTCGATGGTGGCAGCGCATTTTTCCACTTCGGCACGGGCGGCGGCGATGGTCTTGCCCATCTCGGCGGTAATGAGGGCGGCCAGGCGGTCGGCATTGTCACGCAGCACCGTGCCCAGGCGGTGATAGGTCGCTACGCGGTCGTGCATCGGGGTGGCGCGCCACAGGCTGGCGGCAGCGGTGTTGGCGTCGAGCAGACGTTCGACTTCGGCAGGCGTCTGGAATGGGTACGTGGCGATCAGCGCGCCAGTGGCAGGGTTGCGGGACACTGCGTGGGCAGCGGGATTGTTCTCAGCTTGCGACATGGTTGACCTCCGTGGGAAACAGCAGTGTTGAAAACTGCGGAACCATCACTGTAGTCAATTGTGGCCAACTGAAGAAGGCGTGTGGTGATCCTATGAGTGGCAGTCACAGGCACGCGGTTATGCTGGTGTGGGAATGTACGTGACCAGCGACAGGTCCAGCCGCCCGACCGGTGTCAGCGCGACGTAGGTGAACGAGGCGACTTCTCCCGACGGCAGCCGCATCTGCTTGGCGCCCTCGTCGAAACCGGCAACATCGGTATCCTGCCACCAGGCGCGGAACTCCGGGCTCAATTCGTTCAGCTCGGCGATCAGGCTGTCGAATGGCGCCTGGTCCCCGGCCTGGGCGCGGGCGGCGCGAAATGCCGAAATCATCCCGCGCGTCATGTGCTCCCAATCGACGATCCGGGTGCGATATGGCGGGTACAACAACAGCAGGCGCAGCGTGTTGCGCTCGTGCGGTTGCAGCATGGCGTAGTCCACGAACAGATCAGTGATCGCATCATTCCACGCCAGGATGTCGAGGCGGGCGTTGCGCACATAGGCCGGCATCGGGATCGCGCGCACCAGCAACGCCAGGCCATCGCTGAGGGCGCCGCCGGCGGCCTGGGTGGCAGCCGGCATGTCGCGCGATGACAGCGCGAACAGGTGGGTCGACTCCACCGGGTCGAGCTTGAGTACCTTGGCAATGCGGCGCAAGGCATCGGCGGACGGCTGGATTTCACGCCCCTGCTCGAGCCACGTGTACCAGCTGACGCTCACGCCCGCCAGCACGGCCACTTCTTCGCGGCGCAGCCCCGGCGTGCGGCGCGGGCCCTTGGGCAAGCCGTATGCGTCGGGCTGCAGACGGGCGCGCCGGCTGCTCAGGAACGTGCCCAGCTCGCGTCGTTGTTCAGGGGATGATCTGCTGGTCATGAGGCACTTGGGCAAAAAATGGAGGGTGCGGCAACGGCTGGAATTATACGCAGATTTGCGGCACCAGCCATTGCTTGAAGTCGGCCATTGCCCCGTTGAGCGTGTGACCGGCCTGCGATTTTCTGACCAGCGCCTGCAACCGATCTCAGTAGAGCACGACCGAACGGATCGACTCGCCCGACTTCATCAGATCGAAACCTTCGTTGATGCGCTCGAGCGGCAGGCGGTGCGTGATCAGGTCATCGATATTCAATTTGCCTTCCATGTACCAGTCGACGATTTTCGGTACGTCGGTGCGGCCACGGGCGCCGCCAAAGGCGGAACCGCGCCACTCGCGGCCCGTCACCAGCTGGAACGGCCGGGTGGAAATTTCCTGGCCGGCAGCGGCCACGCCGATGATGAACGACTTGCCCCAGCCCTTGTGGGTGCACTCGAGCGCCTGGCGCATCAGGGTGGTATTGCCCACGCACTCGAAGCTGTAATCGGCGCCGCCGTCGGTCAGCTGGACGATGGCATCGACGACGTTTTCCACATCATTCGGATTGATGAAATGGGTCATGCCGAACTTGCGGGCGATCTCCTGGCGGGCCGGGTTGATGTCGACACCGATGATCTTGTCCGCGCCCACCATCTTGGCCGCTTGAATCACGTTCAGACCGATACCGCCAAGGCCGAACACGACCACATTGGCGCCCGCCTCCACCTTGGCCGAGAACAGCACCGCGCCCACGCCGGTGGTGACGCCGCAACCGATGTAGCACACCTTGTCGAACGGCGCGTCCTCGCGGATCTTTGCCAGCGCAATCTCGGGCACGACGATGTAGTTCGAGAAGGTGGACGTGCCCATGTAGTGGAACAGCGGCTTGCCGTCGAGCGAAAAGCGGCTGGTAGCGTCAGGCATCAGGCCGCGACCTTGCGTCGAGCGGATGGCCTGGCACAGATTGGTTTTTTGCGACAGGCAGAATTTGCACTGGCGGCATTCCGGCGTGTACAGCGGAATCACGTGGTCGTCTTTTTTCAGGGTTTTTACGCCCGGGCCCACATCGACCACGATGCCCGCGCCTTCGTGGCCCAAAATGGCCGGGAACAGGCCTTCCGGATCGGCGCCCGACAGCGTGTAGTAATCGGTATGGCAGATGCCGGTGGCCTTCAGCTCGATCAGCACTTCGCCTGCGCGCGGTCCCTGCAAATCAACTTCTTCGATGGTGAGTGGTGCACCGGCGCGCCAGGCAACTGCTGCTTTGGTTTTCATGGAGGTTCCCGTGGTTGGATGGATGAAATTGACCGCGCCATTGTGCCGGCCGGCGCCCCCGAAACCGCGCCCACCGGCAGAGAATGGCCGGAATTGGTGCCATAATGACCGGATTTTGCGCTCCATCCACCATCACAATATGAAGTCTTCCCCTGCAAACGCCGTCATTACCGTCGATATCATCGTATACCCGGGCTTCAAGGCCATGGAGGCAATCGGCCCGATGTCGGTATTCGAATACGCCAATCTGCACCTGCAACGACACGGCAAGGTGCCCGGCTATGACGTGCGGGTGGCCTCGTGCACCGTGGGACCGGTGCGCTCCGATACCCTGATGTCGCTCGACGCGACCAAGGCGTTGAACCCGCTTGCCCTGCCCGACAACGCCATCATCGTGGGCGCGCGCCATATCCAGCAAGCATTGACCGACAGCGCGGCCATCATCGACTGGGTGGCGGCGGTAGCGCCACGCATCAAACGTCTGGCCTCGCTATGTTCGGGAGCGTTTTTCCTGGCGGCGGCCGGTGTGCTGGACGGCAAACGCGCCACCACCCACTGGGGCGTGGCCGAACGGTTGCAGTCTGACTACCCGGCAGTGGAAGTGGACGCGGATGCGATCTTCGTGCGCGCCGACCACGTGTGGACGTCCGCCGGCGTGACCGCCGGCATCGACCTGGCGCTGGCCCTGGTGGAAGAAGATTTTGGGCGGGAACTGGCGCTGGAAGTGGCAACGGAAATGGTGGTATTTCTCAAGCGCCCCGGCGGCCAGTCGCAATTCAGCGCCCACCTGCTCAGCGAGCGCACCACCCGCCCGAATATCCGCGCATTGCAAAACTGGATACTGGACAATCTGCACGAAAAGCTGTCGGTGGCACAGCTGGCGCAAAAAGCCATGATGAGCGAGCGCCACTTTACCCGGGTGTTCCAGCAAGAAACCGGCATGAGTACCCAGGAGTTCATCGAACGCTGCCGCTTCGACCACGCCACCTCGGCACTGGCCGACCTGACGCTGTCGCTCAAGGCCGTGGCGGCGCGCGCGCACTTTACCGATGAAGCGCACATGCGCAGGGTGTTCCAGAAAAAACTGGGCATTACGCCCAAGCTGTACCGGGAACGCTTTGCAACCACGGGGATTGATGTAGCGATGGTGGTTGATTGACGAGCAGGCTACGCTTGGGCTTTTCCAAACTCTTGGCAGGTTGCGCGAGTAAGCCTTGCTCTCGATGTAATAGATAGACAAACAATGGTAGGCACGCTTCACATTGTTTTTTGCTGCGAGCATCCAAAAGCGTGAGCATTTTTGTAGTCTTTCGCTGCAAGTTACACGTTTGCAGCATGAAATACCTACAAAGGTGATCGATGATCTTGCCCCCTAACGCGTCGGTCGAGCCAGCGGCACTGGCAATGAATTCATTTTTTGAAAGATGTAGCTTCCTCCCTGCAACTTCACACATGGTGCAGGGAAGTCAGCAAGAACCCGCACGGATATCCTTCCTTCCACAGCAACAGACTCACCTGAGATAGGGAAATCAAAATTTGAGGCAAGTTTTCCGCCAATATATGGTTCAATTGGGGAACGGTTTTCATCGTTGTTGCAGTCGACAACCACAAGTGAAAAATAGATTTCATTTTCCTTGATTGTCTTCGCGTCGGCCGCAGAGAGAACGACCTCAACTATTTCATTCCCATCGGTGCCTTTTGTTAAGTGCGCACTTTCCAGAGGCGGCCGGTAATTGCATCCGACAAGTGAAGAAATTGCGATGACCGCTAATAAGTTACTGCAAATTCGTCTGGTGCATCCATGATGAATTTCCGATATATGCAGTTGTTGTTTCAACCGATTCATTTCTGCATCGCGCCGAGCGAAACTGCCAAGACGCTTCCACCACCTGGCTTTGTCAGATAAAACTCCTAGTTTAATCATGGTTCGTCCTCAATTAGTCTCTCGAAACCGACTTCATATCCGCCCAACCGTTTAAGCACCCAGGACAATGGAGCCGCTACAAAACCCGGGGCGGTTCAAGAACGAGGTATGGCTCAGCACAGATAGCGCAGACGGTGATGGGAGGACGCTTACCCTGGACCTTACTCACTCTTGGAGATCATCCAACTCTGGAAATTCTGCGATAACAACCTCCAAAATCCCTATCTGGATGGAACCGATGGAACGACCTACCCCTTCTTTAATTGCTTCATAGCTTTCAGACGAGCAATTACCATGGCTCCGATTCAGCAACTTCGTGAGGTCCGTTATCGCTTGGAGTGCATAGCGTTGAATTTCAACTGCACATTCTCTCTCAATCATTTTAGGCACCCTATACATTTGCGGTAACACCGTCGATGTTGTGATCATTATAAATCACCTGAGGGGGATGGTAGTGAGTGCCTACATTGCTCATGGTAGCGCAGGAGGGCAATTCGATGACGGGAGTCCGGGGGATATAATGGCCAGCCAGGCTCTGGCGTGCCTGCGGCGCCGACTGGCGCTATTGCTTGCCGGCTTCACCGCGCAAAGTGACGACAGCCACATGGCCGTTGCAGTGAGAGGTGCACCGCTTTTTTTGAGAGGTGACAAACCATGCTCAGTCCGTTTGACTAACGCTAAGTACTTGATTTTATGGAGGCGAGGATCGGAGTCGAACCGACCTAGACGGCTTTGCAGGCCGCTGCATAACCGCTTTGCTACCTCGCCGGAGGAAGACTTGACACGAGAACACAGCCGGTTATGTGCTGTGCTCCGAATTCTGGAGCGGGAGAAGAGTCTCGAACTCTCGACCTCAACCTTGGCAAGGTTGCGCTCTACCAACTGAGCTACTCCCGCATAGGAGGTGAAACTTTGTACTGCCGTTTTACTGCATCCAATCAGCTTCCGAAGAAACTGGAGCGGGAGAAGAGTCTCGAACTCTCGACCTCAACCTTGGCAAGGTTGCGCTCTACCAACTGAGCTACTCCCGCATTTGGAGTCCAACATCATAACAGCAAGCTGCCGTGATTACCAGTGCTACTTTTAACAACGCCAGTTCTGAAAACTGGAGCGGGAGAAGAGTCTCGAACTCTCGACCTCAACCTTGGCAAGGTTGCGCTCTACCAACTGAGCTACTCCCGCGTCGCTGTCATCAACAACAGGCCAGCATTATAGAGGATCTGGGCACGCTGTCAATGGCAAAAACTTTGTTGAACGAAAAAGATTGAAAACGGTTTATCCCATTACAGCGGGCCGGCCTTTTCCTTGATGAGCGGCCAGGCCAGGCGCATGTAGTAGAACATCGACCACACGGTCAGCACTGCCGCCACTTCCAGCAGGCGCGCGCCCCAGAACTGCGAGTCGACCGCGCCGAGCACCACGTCGTGGTACAGCAACAGCGGGATGGCGGCCATCTGCGCCGTGGTCTTGATCTTGCCCAGCGAGCTGACCGCCACCGATTTCGACGCGCCGATCTGCGCCATCCATTCGCGCAGCGCCGAGATGGCAATTTCGCGGCCGATAATCACGAACGCCAGCACGGCGTTGGCGCGGTCCAGTTGCACCAGCACGATCAGGGCGCCGGCCACCATCAGCTTGTCTGCCACCGGATCGAGGAAGGCGCCGAAGGCGGAAGTCTGGTCCCAGCGGCGCGCCAGGAAGCCGTCGAACCAGTCGGTCACGGCGGCAACGATGAACACCAGCGTGGCAGCCAGATTCTGGTCGGCCACCGGCAACATCGACGTGGGCAAATAATAAACGCCCACCACCAGCGGAATCAGCGCGACGCGCAACCAGGTCAACAGAATCGGAATATTAAATGGCATAGCGGAGGCGCATAAACTTGGTAGAAAGGTAAAGCCATGGGAATTTTGGAAACGCGCCGCTAGTCTACCTTGCCAGCATGTATTAAACCAGCACGTTACGTCGTGCTGTTAATGCAGTTGCTTGTATATTTCCTCCGCCAGCGCACTGGAGATCCCCTCCACCTGCTTGAGGTCTTCCACGCTCGCGTTGACCACCCCGCGCAAGCCGCCGAAGCGTGCCAGCAAACGCTGGCGGCGCTTGGCGCCGATGCCTTCGATTTCTTCCAGGCGCGAGGTCTGGCGCGTCTTGGCGCGCTTGGCGCGCATGCCGGTAATGGCGAAGCGGTGCGCCTCGTCGCGGATCTGCGCGACCAGCATCAGCGCCGCCGATTCCTTGCCCAGCTCCTGCGCTGCGCGGCCATCGACGAACAGCAAGGTCTCCAGGCCCACGCGGCGCCCTTCCCCCTTGGCCACGCCGACGATCAGGCTGATATCGAGACCCAGCTCGGCAAACACCTGGCGCGCCATTTCGATCTGCCCCTTGCCGCCGTCGATCAGCACCACGTCGGGCATCACGCCGTCGCCGTTGGCCACTTTTTCGTAGCGGCGGAACAGCACCTGGCGCATCGCCGCGTAATCGTCGCCGGGTGTGATGTCGTTGATGTTGTAGCGGCGGTATTCGCCGTTCTGCATCTGGTGGTGGTGGAACACCACGCAAGACGCCTGCGTCGCCTCGCCCATCGTGTGCGAGATATCGAAGCATTCCACGCGCAGTGCGTCGATGTCTTCCGGCTCCAGCGACAGCGCCTCCACCAATGCGCGCGTGCGCGACTGCTGCGAGCCCTGCTCCGACAGCAGTCGCGCCAGTGAAATCTGCGCGCCCTTCTGCGCCAGTTCCAGCCATTTGCGGCGCTGGTCCTGCGGCTGGAAAATCAGGTTGATGCGGTGGCCGCACTGCTCCTGCAAGGCCTGGATCAGCGCCGGGTGGTCGAACTCGATATTCAGGATCAGGATGCCGGGGATGTATTTGTCGGCATAGTGCTGCGCCAGGAAGGCTGCCAGCACTTCCACCTCGATCGACTCTTCCGCAATTGCCTCGGCGTCGCTCACATGCGTGGGGAAGTAGGCACGGTCGCCGAGGTGGCGCCCGCCGCGCACCATGGCGAGGTTGACGCAGGCGCGTCCGCCCTGCACCAGCACCGCGATGATGTCGACATCGGCGTCGCCCACGGTTTCCATGCTTTGCTGGTGCAGCACGCGCGAGAGCGACTGGATCTGGTTGCGTACCGCTGCCGCCTGCTCGAACTTGAGGTCGGCCGCGTAGCCGTGCATCTTCGCTTCGAGGTCGGCCAGCACTTCGCTCTGCCGCCCGCGCAAAAAGCGCGCGGCGTTGTCGACGTCGTGCTGGTAGTCTTCCTTGGTGATCAAATCGACGCACGGCCCGCTGCAGCGGCCGATCTGGTTGAGCAGGCACGGGCGCGTGCGATTGGCGTACACGCTGTCCTCGCAGGTACGGATCTGGAATACCTTCTGCAGGATCTGCATCGATTCCTTGACCGCCCATGAGCTGGGGAACGGGCCGAAATACTGGTTCTTGCGGTCCACCGCGCCACGGTAGTACACCATGCGCGGTGCGTCGCCGCCGGTGATTTTCAAGTACGGGTACGATTTATCGTCGCGGAACAGGATGTTGAAGCGCGGGCTCAGCGCCTTGATCAGATTGTTCTCGAGGATCAGCGCTTCGGCCTCGCTGTGCGTGACCGTGGTTTCCAGGCGGGCGATGCGCTCGACCATCATGGCGATGCGCGGGCTGGCCAGGTTTTTCTGGAAGTAGCTCGACACGCGCTTTTTCAGGTCGCGCGCCTTGCCCACGTAAAGCACCTTGTCGTCGGCGTCGAAATAGCGGTACACGCCCGGCAGGTTGGGCAGCTTGGCCACGGTGGCCAGGACTTGCTCGCGCGGGTCGGGAATTGCTACGTTGGATTCTTCAGTCAATTTTGCCTCTTACTGCCTGCTTGGGTGGCGGCTCACGACAAATTGGGTTCCCGCCTGCGCGGGAACGACGGCACAGCGGCAAACGCCAACGACGCCCGCTCCGTCATTCCCGAAGGCGGGAATCCAATTACACGGCCTGTTCGACAATCACAAACGCCACGGCGTATTCCGCTTCGTCGCTCACCGTCACCTGCGTCGTCAAGCCACGCTGGTCCATGAATTCTTTCAGCACGCCGCTGCACACGATCATTGGCTTGCCGCTCGGTGCATTGAGCATCTGCGCGGCGGGCCAGGTCATCGGCATGCGGATGCCCAGGCCAATGGCCTTGGCAAACGCTTCCTTGGCGGCGAACCGGGTGGCGACGAAACGAATGCCGCGCACCGGGCTCTTGGCCTTGCGGGCCAGGTATTTTTCCATCTCCTGCGGTCCCAGGATCTTTTGCGCGAAGCGGTCGCCGTGGCGCTCCAACGCCGCTTCGATGCGCGGGATCTTGCAGATGTCGGTGCCGATCCCGTAAATCATCGGCGGCCCAGACGGGTGGACACCATGATCGCCTTCATCTCGCGCACGGCATTTTCCCAGCCGACGAATACCGAGTGGGCCACGATCGCGTGGCCGATGTTCAGTTCCGCGATATCGGGGATGGCAGCAATCGCCTGCACATTGGTGTAATGCAGGCCGTGGCCGGCATTGACTTTCAGGCCTTTCGAGGCGCCATACAGCACGCCGCGCTTTACCCGTTCCAGTTCGGCCGACTGCTCGGCGCCTTCGGTGTCCGCATAGCGGCCCGTATGCAGTTCGATCACCGGTGCACCGACAGCCACGGTGGCGTCGATCTGCTGTTCGTCGGCGTCGATGAACAGGCTCACGCGAATGCCTTCGGCCTGCAACTGCTTGACGGCTGCCTGCACCGCGTTGAAATTGCCGGCGACATCGAGGCCGCCTTCGGTGGTCACTTCGGTGCGTTTTTCCGGTACCAGGCAGACGTCGGCCGGGCGGATCCGGCAGGCGAAGTCGATCATCTCCTGGGTGACGGCCGCTTCCAGGTTCATGCGCGTAATCAGTTGCGGCGCCAGCGCGATGACGTCGGCGTCCTTGATGTGGCGGCGGTCTTCGCGCAGGTGCAGCGTGATGCAGTCGGCGCCGGCCTGCTCGGCCAGCAGCGCGGCGCGGATCGGGTCCGGGTACCTGGTGCCGCGCGCGTTGCGCAAGGTGGCCACGTGGTCGATATTCACGCCAAGGTCGATGATGGTGCCGGAGGGATGCAGGAAGCTCATTCGTTCTATACCGTTTATAGAGTAATCAAGGTTCTTTGGGAACCTCGAAAAACCGTAGCAAGCGGCGATAGCGGGCCGCGCAGCAGGTTTTTCAAGGTTCTCATAATTGTGACAGATCGATCAGGATCTGCCGGGTATTCAGTGGTGCGCCATTCAGATGGTGCGCCACCAGAAAGCGCATCAGCTGCTTGCTCTGCGACTGCGTGGCAGCATCCTGATAATCTTCGCGCTCCATGTCGAGCAGGGTTTTGCCGGCCACGCGTGGCCACGGGTCGGACGCGCGCTCGGGGCGCGGCCCGCGCTCCGGGTCCACCACGTACGTCACGTCGGCCTGCACTGCCGCGCGCGTGGTGGTGCAGCGCGCCAGATCGGCAGCTACCCCCGTCTCCTTAAGTAAGGCCCGTTCGAATTTTCGCAAGACGATGGTGGCAGGTTCGTTGTGCGCCAGTTGATTGAGCGTGGAGACGTAATGGTCGAACAGCGCCGGATGGGCGTCGTCGCGTGCCAGCAGTTTTACCAGCAGCTCGTTCAGATAAAAACCGCACAGCAGCGCGGTCTTTTCCAGCGGCAGCATGCCGCCCACCCATTCGGCGTCGGTCAGCGTGCGCAGTTCGGATTTGCCCACCCAGCTCGACGACAGCGGCTGGAAGGTTTGCAGCACGCCGCGCAATTGCGAGTGCGGCCGCTTGGCGCCCTTGGCGATCAGCGCCACGCGGCCGAAGTCGCGCGTGAACAGATCGATGATCAGGCTGGTTTCTTTGTAGGGATAGCTGTGCAGGACGAAGGCTGGCTGGCCGGCCACCTTGGTGCCGATGGTGCGCTCGCGCGACGGCGCGCGCGGGCGCTTGGAAGCCGCTGGCGCGCTTGCTGCCGGTGCGGCCGCTACGGTCGCTGCAGCGCCGGTCACGCCCGGGGCCGGACCGGAAGCCGACGCGCCAACGGTCGGCTGGACTGGCGCGTGCACTACCCCGCCCGGCGCGTCAGGCGCGGCCTGCTGCGGTGACGCAGTCGCGCTGTCGGGCGCGGCGTCGGGCGTGGTGGCGGACATTGCTTTATTCGTAGCCGTAGGCGCGCAGACCCGCTTCGTTATCGGCCCAGCCCGATTTGACCTTGACCCAGATTTCCAGGTACACGGGACCGCCGAACAGTTTTTCCATGTCCAGGCGGGCCTGGGTGGAGACTTCCTTCAGGCGCGCGCCCTTGTTACCGATAATCATGGACTTGTGCGTGTCGCGCTCGACCAGAATGGCGGCAAACACGCGGCGCAGGTCGCCTTCCTGTTCGAATTGCTCGATCAGCACGGTGCTGGTGTATGGCAGTTCGTCACCGACAAAGCGGAACAGTTTTTCACGGACAATTTCCGACGCCAGGAATTTCTCGCTGCGGTCGGTGATGTCGTCCGGTCCGAAGATCGGCGCGTTCTCCGGCAGGAAGCGCTTGATCTCGTTTTGCAGGCCTTCGAGCTGGAAGCGCAGCTTGGCCGATACCGGTACAATCGCGGCAAAGTCGAACTTGGCGGCTACCTGCTGGGCGAACGGCAGCAGCACGGCCTTGTCTTTCACGCGGTCCGACTTGTTAATCACCAGCAGTACCGGCACTTCTTTCGGCAGCAGGTCCAGCACTTGCTGGTCGGCCGGGCCGAACGTGCCCGCCTCGATCACGTACAGGATCAGGTCCGACGAAATCAGGGTGTTGGTGACGGTTTTGTTCAGCGTCTTGTTCAGCGCGTTCGAGTGGCGGGTCTGGAAACCCGGGGTGTCGACGTAGATGAACTGGGCATCGTCATAGGTCATGATGCCGGTGATGCGGTGGCGCGTGGTTTGCGCCTTGCGCGAGGTGATGCTGACCTTGGCGCCGATCAGCGTGTTCATCAGGGTCGACTTGCCCACGTTGGGGCGGCCGACGATGGCGATGTAGCCACAGCGGAAATTGGCGGGGGTCGTTTCGGTAGTCATGATCGTTTCTTTAATGTTGTTACTTGTTGGCTGCCTTGGCTGCTGGCGCCGGCTCTTGCTGATGTTCCTGCGCGGCGTCGTCATCCGTTTGCACGGTGGCGATGCCGGCCAGCTTGAGCTGGGCGGCGCGCGGCTTGGCCTTGCGTACGGCGGCCGGTGTTTTTTGCAATGCTTGCTGGGCCGCTTCCAGCGCCAGTTTGGCGGCGGCCTGTTCGCCGGCGCGGCGGCTGCCGCCACGACCGAACAACTGGATACCGAGCTTGGGAATCTGGCACTCGATCTCGAATTCCTGGCTGTGCGCGGCGCCATGGGTGGCCACCACATTGTACAGCGGCAGCGAAATCTTCCGGCTTTGCAAAAACTCCTGCAGCAAGGTCTTGGCGTCCTTGCCCAGTGTTTGCGGGTCCACGGTATCCAGGATCGGGATGTAGAACGCGCGGATCACGTCGCGGGCGGCGTTGAAACCGGTATCGAGGAAGATCGCGCCCAGGATCGCTTCGAGCGTGTCGGCCAGGATCGACGGGCGGCGGAAACCGCCCGATTTCAACTCGCCCTCGCCAAGGCGCAGGAACTGCGACAGTTCGAGCTTTTGGGCAATTTCAAACAGCGACTGCTGCTTGACCAGGTTGGCGCGCAGGCGCGACAGGTCGCCCTCGTCGATGGTGGTGTAGCGTTCGTACAAAATCGTCGCGACCACGCAGTTGAGTACGGAGTCGCCGAGGAATTCGAGACGTTCGTTATGCAAGCTGCTATGGCTACGGTGGGTCAAGGCCTGCTGCAGCAGGCCGGCATCCTGGAACGTATAGCCTAGACGGGTTTGCAGTAACTGAAGATTCATTGTTTGATTTTCTGGTTTTATTCGGGTTTGCTGGCGGTGGCCGGAGTTCCGGTGGTGCCCTGGTATTCCAGGAGCAGGCTGGCCGGTCCGACCAGCGGGATTTTCTTTTCGTAGGCGAAGCCGACCTGCACGCCGTCCGCGACGCGCTCGATGGTTAAATCGCTGCCGGAAATGGCGGTGATGTAGGCAACGGTGGCGTTGGCATCGAACGCCTTGCGAATCTCGGGCGCGGAATTGCCGCCGGCAGCCTTGGCCGACACGATGGCATTTTTCACCGCCCGGTATTCAGTATAGGTGGGCAAGATCTTCAGGGCCAGTACGGCCAGCACGCCGAGCACGGCCAGCACAATGATCAGTCCCGTCAGGGAAACGCCGTCCTGCCGATATGTTCGCATTTCAGCCCTCCCCTTGTGTGCCTCGCGGCGATTACTGGATACTGCCAATGCGCTTCAGGTTGCCCAGATTCATCCAGACAAAGAATGCTTTACCGACAATATTTTTATCTGGAACAAAACCCCAGTAGCGGCTGTCCGCGCTGTTGTCGCGGTTGTCGCCCATCATGAAGTAGTTACCTGCTGGCACTACGCAAGTGAAACCGTCGTACGAATACGTGCAAGCATCGCGATGCGGGAAGTCGCCCACTTCGGCAGGGTTCAGCGTCTTGCCGTCGGTGTTCAGAATGCGATGGGTAACGCCAGTGAGCGCTTCCTGGTATTGCTTGTTATAGACCAGGCTCTCGTCGTCCAGGTAGTCGTCCAGCGCAGTGTACTTTACTTCCACGCCGTTCACGGTCAGGCGCTTGTTTTCGTACGTGATCTTATCACCAGGCACGCCGATCACGCGCTTGATGTAATCCTGGGTCATGTCGCGCGGATATTTGAATACCATCACGTCGCCACGCTTGGGATCGTTGATCTCGATGACTTTTTTGTTCAGCACCGGCAGGCGGATGCCGTAGGTGAACTTGTTCACCAGGATCAGGTCACCTACCAGCAAGGTCGGCACCATCGACGACGATGGAATCTTGAACGGCTCGTACAGGAACGAACGCAGCACGAACACCAGCGCGATCACCGGGAAGAAGCTGCCCGAGTATTCCACCCACGTCGGCTGGCGCAGGATGCCTGCTTCCAGCGCGGCGCGGTTGCCGTTGCCGTCCACCTTGATGCCGTTGGCGGTCATCTGGGCGTTGGTGGCCACGCGCGCGTCGTACTCGGCCAGCGCGCGGTCGGCGGCAGCGCGGCGCTGCTTGGCCAGTACGAACACGTCGAGACACCAGATCACGCCCGTGATCACCATCAGCACGAACAGGATTAAAGCGAAGTTACCTAAAATGACTTGCAGGCTCATTTATCATCCACTTGTAAGATTGCCAGGAATGCTTCTTGTGGAATCTCGACCGAGCCCACTTGTTTCATGCGTTTTTTACCAGCCTTCTGCTTCTCCAGCAGTTTCTTTTTACGGCTGATGTCGCCACCGTAGCACTTGGCCAGCACGTTCTTGCGCAGCGCCTTGACGTTTTCACGCGAGATCACGTTGACGCCGATGGCGGCCTGGATGGCCACGTCGAACATCTGGCGCGGTATCAGTTCGCGCATCTTGGCTGCCACCTGGCGGCCGCGATAGGCGCTGTTCGAGCGGTGCACGATAATCGCCAGCGCGTCGACCTTCTCGCCGTTGATCAGCATGTCGACCTTGACCACGTCGGACGCGCGGTATTCCTTGAACTCGTAATCCATCGACGCGTAACCGCGCGAGGTTGATTTCAATTTATCGAAGAAGTCGAGCACGATTTCGCCCATCGGCATTTCGTACACCAGTTTGACCTGGCGACCGTGGTAGCTCATGTCCATCTGCACGCCGCGCTTGCCGATACACAGCGTGATCACCGAACCCACGTACTCTTGCGGCATGTACAGGTTGACGGTAACGATCGGCTCGCGGATTTCGTTGATCTTGGTCGGCTCGGGCATGCGCGATGGATTGTCCACCTTGACGATGCTGTTATCGCGCATCACCACTTCGTACACCACGGTTGGTGCGGTGGTGATCAGGTCCATGTCGAACTCGCGCTCGAGACGTTCCTGCACGATTTCCATGTGCAGCAAACCGAGGAAGCCGCAGCGGAAGCCGAAGCCCAGCGCCTGCGACACTTCCGGCTCGTACATCAGCGCGGCATCGTTCAGTTTCAGTTTTTCCAGCGAGTCGCGCAGCGCGTCGTACTGGTTCGCTTCCACCGGGAACAAACCGGCAAACACTTGCGGCTGCACTTCCTTGAAGCCTGGCAGCGGTTCCGGCGCCGGGCGATTGGCCAGGGTGACGGTATCGCCCACCTTGGCCACCTTCAGTTCCTTGATGCCGGCGATGATGAAACCCACCTGGCCGGCCGACAACTGCGGCAGCGACAGCGAACGCGGCGCGAAAATACCCACGTCTTCCACCAGCTGCACCGAGTCGGTGGCCATCAGCTTGATCTTGTCTTTTGGTTTCAGGGTGCCGTTCATCACGCGCACCAGCATGACCACGCCCACGTAAGCGTCGTACCACGAGTCGACGATCAGCGCCTGCAGCGGCGCGTCCGGGTCCCCTTTTGGCGGCGGTACCTTGGCGATGATCGATTCGATCACGTCTTCCACGCCGAGGCCGGTCTTGGCCGAGCAATGCACGGCGTCGCCCGCTTCGATGCCGATCACGTCTTCGATTTCGGCAATCGCGGTCGGCGGGTCGGCGTTCGGCAAGTCGATTTTATTCAGCACCGGCACCACTTCCACGCCCAGGTCAAGCGCGGTGTAGCAGTTGGCCACGGTTTGTGCTTCCACGCCTTGCGACGCATCGACCACCAGCAGCGCGCCTTCGCACGCCGACAGCGAGCGCGACACTTCATACGAGAAGTCGACGTGACCGGGGGTGTCGATCAGGTTCAGGTTGTAGATCTGGCCGTCGCGCGCCTTGTACTTCAGCGCTGCGGTCTGGGCCTTGATAGTGATGCCGCGCTCGCGCTCCAGATCCATCGAATCGAGCACTTGCGCCTCCATCTCGCGGTCGGACAAGCCGCCGCACAGCTGGATGATGCGGTCGGCCAGGGTCGATTTACCGTGGTCGATGTGGGCGATGATGGAGAAATTGCGTATGTTGTTCATTAACAAATAATCAAAAAACAGGTCGAAACGACGGGTGCGCGCGGGAAAATCTCGGCGCGCAATACAAAAAAGCGCTCAAAGCTGGGCGTATATGCCCTGGCGAGCGCCTTGGACTGCCTCAGTAAGCCAAACGGAACACCCGGCATTTTACCGGATTTCAGAGTGGAAAGGCCGACTTATGCAAAGTGCAGGCTTTTTGCCATTCTTTTTGATTATTTGGCAAGCAGGGCCAGGATTTTGGCGTCGTCAAGGAAGTAGTGGCACAGCTCAGGCTGGTCCAGGTCGGCAAACAGCACCGGCACCAGTTCATCGTATCGCGCCAGCAGGTCCGGGTCGTCGGCGGCGTCGATGTCGATCACGTCCACCGTAAAGGTGGTGCCCGGTGGCTGCAGCCGTAACAGGGCGTCGTGCATGTCCTGGCACAGGTGGCAATAGCTGCGGGAGTAGAGGGTGAAGTGCATGGCGTGAAATGCCAGCCCGCAGTACCACAGCTAGGGTCGTACCCGTCGGGTACGACCCCGGACTTCGGGGTGCGGGTTGGCGAAGCTTACTTGGCCAGTTCGCTGGGGCGCAGCGAAATGAACTGGGTTTGCTCGCCACGACGCACCAGCACCACCGACCGTTTTTTCGGATCGAGCTTGGCCACCAGCGCATTGAACTGCTTGGCGTCCTTGATGGCGGCGTTATTCAGTTGCAGCAGGATGTCGCCCTCGTCCAGGCCAGCAGCTTCCGCCACGCCTTCCACATCGGCAATTACCACACCACCGTCCACGCCCAGCTCTTTCTTCTTGTCGGCCGGCAGATCGGTAACGATCAGGCCCAGCGCATTGGCTTTGGCCGGTGCTGGCTCGGCCTTGCCGCCCTTGCCCTTGGCAACTTTGGCCGGCTTGTCGCCATCCATCTCCGCCACGTTGATCGGCAGGTCGAGCTGCTGACCCTTGCGCCACACGGTGATGGTGGCCTTGCTGCCCACGCCGGTGCTACCCACCACGCGCGGCAGATCGGACGAACGGGCGATCTGGGTGCCGTTGAATTTCAGGATGATGTCGCCGGGTTTGAGGCCGGCCTTGTCGGCGGGACCGTCCGGCTCGACCATCGCCACTTCTGCGCCCTGGGCATTTTTCAGCCCCAGCGACTCGGCCACTTCCTTGGCCACTTCGCCGATTTGCACGCCAATGCGGCCTCGGGTGACCTTGCCGCTCTTTTTCAGCTGCTCGGATACGCGGATGGCCTCGTCGATCGGCACCGCGAACGAAATGCCGTTATACGCGCCGGACAAGGTGGCGATCTGCGAATTGATGCCGATGACTTCGCCACGCATATTAATCAGCGGTCCGCCCGAGTTGCCGGGGTTGACCGCCACGTCGCTCTGGATCAGCGCCAGGTAGTCGCCGGTATCGCGCTGCTTGGCCGAGATGATGCCGGCGGTGACCGTGTTTTCCAGGTTGAACGGCGAGCCGATGGCGATGACCCATTCGCCCACGCGGATCTTGTCGGAGTCGCCCATGACCAGGAACGGCAGTTTTTCGCCTTCGATTTTCAGTACGGCGACGTCGGTGCGCGCATCGGCGCCCAGCACCTTGGCCTTGAATTCGCGCTTGTCGGTAAGCGTGACGAACACTTCATCGGCGCCATCGACCACGTGGGCATTGGTCATCACATAGCCGTCGGCCGAGAGGATGAAACCGGAGCCAACGCCACGCTGTACCGGCTCGTCCGGCACCTGGCTGCCCTTGCGCGGCGCCTTGCCGCCACGGCCCTGCGGCGGCACCGGCATGGCACCGCCAAAGAAGCGGCGCATGAATTCCGCCATCTCGTCTTCGCCGATCTCGCCCTTGCCGCCCTGCTTGACCAGCTCGGTGGTGCGGATGTTGACGACGGCCGGCCCCACGCGGTCGACCAGGTCGGCAAAATCGGGCAAGCCCAACACGGCGCCGGTAACGGGCGCGGCAGCAACTGCAGGATTCAGGCCCAGTACGGCGGGCGACATCCAAACGCTTGCACTGACCAGCAGCGCGGAGAGAGTTTTACTACCGACAGATAAATTATTTTTTAAATTATTTTTCATGGAAGATATTCTCTAAAAGTTCTGGATTGCAGATAGCGCGCGTGACCAAAGCGATACGCCAGAAGTGACGCGCGCCACGAGGCTAGCACATGGCGCAATAAAAGTCCCGCACGCGGCACACCATGCAATTATAAGAGCAGATACGGAGAGGGGAACTTAAGGGAGAATTACGGGAAGATGGCATCGGCGTTGGGCTCGCCCTGGTCTTCGGCGGCGGCATTGGCGCCGGCACCGTTGACGCCGAATGCAGGCGCAGCCGGATCAGGGTGGCTGGGAGGAAATGCGGTGAGTTCGTGCGCTGCTTCGTGCTCCAGGCGGGCTGCCAGCGCGGCATTGAATCCATCGCTGAGCGCGCCCTGGGCGCTGTCGCGCAGGACGTCGCCAACCACGTGGTAGGCGCGCCAGGCGGCCTGGCCTTCGGCGGTGGCCAAGGCGGCAAAGGCGAGTTCCTGTTCGCTCTGCGGGAGCTCGCCATCAGCCAGTGCCGAGATGTTTTCGTGCAGTCTTTTATGGGTATCCATCGCGTGCTCCGCCTGTCAACGCATTGCCATCTTGGTCCATCAATTGCCAAGGATCAATGCAATCATTCCCGCCTTACCAGCGCTTGTCAACCGGCATATCGAGCAGAGGCTTCAGTTTGTCTGCGATGACTTCGCGGGCACGGAAGATGCGGCTGCGCACCGTACCGATGGGACAAGCCATGATATCGGAAATCTCTTCGTAGCTCAGCCCTTCTATTTCGCGCAAGGCGATTGCGGTCCGTAAATCGAGTGGCAAGGCGTCCATGGCCGCGTTGACGGTCTGGGCAATCTGCTTGCTGGCCAGCATGGATTCCGGCGTATTGATATCGCGCAAACTCTCGCCATCGTAAAAACCCTCGGCATGTTCGGCATCGGTTTCCGTTGACGTGGGCGTGCGCCTGCCCTGCGTTGCCAGGAAATTCTTGGCCGTGTTGATTCCTATGCGGTACAACCACGTGTAAAAGGCGGAGTCGCCGCGAAAATGCCGCAACGCCCGGTACGCCTTGATAAACGTTTCCTGCACCACGTCTTCGGCTTCCGTTGGATCGTGCACGATGCGCGACAACAGGCGCATGAGGCGGCGCTGATATTTGGCCACCAACATGTCAAATGCCTGCTTGTCGCCGGCCCGGACCTGGTCGACCAGCATCTGGTCACACTCACGTTCTGTCGTCACTCCGGCATTCCTCGGTGGACTGCAACGTCGCCGGAACCCTTTATGCTATAGAGTTAGCCCGCTGCAAGAAGTTCACAGTGTTGGCGCATTTATTTCGCTGCGCGCCGCAGCGGCCCGGCAGGCCAACGTTAGTGCGCGCAACTCCGCCCCGCTTACGCAATCGGGCAACACCAGCACCGACCGCACGCCGCCATCCGCGCCACCCAGGCGCAACAGCAGCAAGCCGCGCCACACGGTCGAACCATCAAGCAAGCGCAGCGGCCTTCCCGTGTGTTGGTATAGCGCAGTGCGGAATTGCCCGACTGCGGTTATATCAACCGATATTGCAATACCGCATGGCCGCCCGACCACATAACCACACACGGCCGCCAGCACGCACGCCAGCGGCGCCAGCACGCCGGGACAGGCCGCAGCAGACGCCAGCACGCAACAGCACAAGCCGGCATGCAGCATGCGCAAGCCAGGCGAGGGACGAACGATGACGGACACCGCGATCGACATGACAGCAGCACGGTTAGAGACAACACAAAAAATCTACTCGGATGGGGAGCGATGAAACTGGATGCGCCGGCGCGGGGGCCGGGCAATTCTGGCGCTGGCGAATGCCAGCGCCGAATCCTCGCCCACCATGCTTTGACATGGCGGGCGCGATAAAAGTTCAACCAAACGCTAAACTTTTTTAATACTTACTGCTTAAACCTTACCGAACACCAGGCTACCATTGGTACCGCCGAAACCGAACGAGTTCTTGACTGCATACTCGATCTTCATGTCGCGGGCGACATTGGCGCAGAAGTCCAGATCGCACAACGGATCCTGGTTGAAGATGTTAATGGTCGGTGGCGACACCTGGTGGTGCACCGCCAATACCGTAAACACTGCTTCCAGTCCGCCGGCGCCGCCCAGCAGGTGGCCGGTCATCGACTTGGTCGAATTGACCACCAGCTTCTTGGCGTGGTCGCCGAAGGTGCGCTTGATGCCCTGCACTTCCGCCACATCGCCTTGCGGGGTCGAGGTGCCGTGCGCATTCACGTACTGCACCTGATCCGGGTTGAGGCCGGCATTGGCGAGCGCGGCTTGCGCCGACTTGCTGCCACCGCTGCCATCTTCCAAAGGCGAGGTCATGTGGTAAGCATCGGCACTCATGCCGAAGCCGACCAGCTCGGCGTAGATCTTGGCGCCGCGTGCCTTGGCGTGCTCGTACTCTTCCACGACCATCACGCCGGCGCCTTCGCCCAGCACAAAGCCGTCGCGGTCCGTATCCCAGGGACGGGATGCGGTGGCCGGATCGTCGTTACGCGCGGACAGTGCTTTTGCCGAAGCAAAACCACCCAGGCCCAGCGGCGAAACGGTCGATTCGGCGCCACCGGCCACCATCACGTCGGCATCGCCATACTCGATCAAACGAGCGGCGGCGCCGATGCAATGCAGACCGGTGGTGCAAGCAGTGACGATCGACAGATTAGGACCGCGCATGCCGTACTTGATCGACAGGTTGCCCGAAATCATATTGATAATCGAGGCAGGCACGAAGAAGGGGGAGATACGGCGCGGACCGCGCTTGTCGTAATCTTCCTTCTGTTCTTCGATCATCGGCAGGCCGCCGATACCGGAACCGACGATCACGCCGATGCGATCGGCATTCTCTTCGGTGACTTCGATGCCCGAGTCCTTGACAGCCTGGATGCCGGCCGCCATACCGTAATGGATAAACGTATCCATGTGGCGGGCTTCCTTGGCCGAGATGTAGTCCTCGATATTGAAGCCTTTGACTTCACCGGCAAAACGGGTACTGAAAGCTTGTGCGTCAAACTTGGTGATGGTGGCAATACCGGATTTGCCCTCGAGTGCCGCTGCCCAGGTGTCGGCAACATTGTTGCCGATCGGGGTAACGGCGCCCAGGCCGGTAATGACAACACGACGGTTTTTAGAACCTCTCAAGCGATTCTCCTAAAGTCGATCGGGCGGCAATTACGCCTTGACGTGCGCGGTAGCGTAGTCGATGGCTTGTTGCACGGTGGTGATCTTTTCTGCTTGTTCGTCAGGGATTTCCATTTCGAACTCGTCTTCCAGGGCCATCACCAGTTCCACGGTGTCCAGGGAATCAGCACCCAGATCGTCAACGAACGAGGACTCGATCTTGATGTCCGCTTCGGCGACGCCCAGTTGTTCTGCGACGATTTTCTTAACGCGTTGTTCGATATCCGACATGTTATGGCTCCATTTGTTTGTTACGGAAAGCGCGCATTTTATCAGGTTTGCGCACTGAAAAACTAATTTCGGTGTTTGCTAGTAAATCCACCGAAATCGCTGGTAAAAGATGGGAAAACCCATCAGTTCATATACATACCGCCATTCACATGCAGCGTGGTGCCGGTAATGTAAGCCGCTTGCGGCGACGCCAGGAAGGCGACCGCAGCAGCGATATCTTCAGGTTTGCCCAGGCGTCCCAGCGGGATTTGCGTGAGCAACGCGGTGTGCTGGTCTTCGCCCAGCGACTTGGTCATGTCGGTGTCGATAAAGCCCGGCGCCACGCTGTTGACGGTGATGTTGCGGCTGCCGATTTCACGCGCCAGCGCGCGGCCCATGCCTTCGACGCCAGCCTTGGCAGCAGCGTAATTCATCTGCCCCGGATTGCCCGACGAGGCCACCACCGACGTGATGTTAATGATGCGGCCGGTCTTGGCCTTCATCATGCCGCGCAACACGGCGCGCGACAAACGACCGACGGCGGACAGGTTGGTGGCGATCACGCTATCCCACTCGTCATCTTTCATGCGCATGGCCAGGTTGTCCTGGGTGATGCCGGCGTTGTTGACCAGGATGCCGACCGCGCCATAGGTCTTGGTGATTTCATCGATGACGGCAGCGCAGCGCTCGGGATCGGTCACGTTCAGGACCAGGCCTCGCCCAACCTCGGCCTCGGCACCGGTTTCTGCTGCGACTTCAGCCAGATAGGCCGAAATTGCTTCTGCACCGGCCTCGGTGGTGGCGGTGCCGATCACGCGCGCACCCTGGCGCGCCAGCTCCTGGGCAATGGCTTTGCCGATGCCGCGCGAAGCGCCGGTGACCAGCGCAACTTGATTTACTAAATTCATGTGTGTCCTTACAAAGTGCTTAACGATAGTACCCTGCCCTGCAAACTTACTTGAGCGAGGTCAAAACGCGTTCGAGGGATGCTTGATCGGTGATGGCATCGCCCACCAGCGTCGTGTCGATGCGCTTGGTCAGTCCCATCAGCACCTTACCCGGACCGCATTCGATCACCTGGGTAATACCTTGCGCGGCGATCTGCTGCATGGTTTCCACCCAGCGTACCGGCGCGGCAGCCTGGCGCACCAGCGCATCCTTGATCGCGTCCGCGTCGTTCAACACGGCGACATCGACGTTGTTGATCAGCGGGATTTGCGGCGCCGAGAAGGTCAGGTCCGCCATGTAGTCGCGCAGGCGGTCCGAAGCCGGTTTCAGCAGCGACGAATGGAATGGCGCCGATACCGGCAGCTTCATCGCGCGCTTGGCGCCCTTGGCCTTGGCGATATCGCAGGCGCGCTCGACCGCTGCCGTATGGCCGGCGATCACGACTTGCGCCGGCGCGTTGAAATTCACGGCTTCCACCACCGAGTCGCTCACGCCGGCAGTTGCTTCCGCACACGCGGCGCGCACGTCGTCGTCGGATAAACCGAGCACGACAGCCATGGTGCCGAGACCGACCGGTACGGCTTCCTGCATCGCTTGCGCGCGGAAGCGCACCAGCGGTACGGCGTCCTTGAACGAAATCACACCGGCAGCGACCAGCGCCGAGTATTCACCGAGGCTGTGGCCGGCAACGATGGTCGGCACCGGGCCGCCAGCGACGATCCATGCGCGGTACACGGCCACGGCAGCGGTGAGCATGACCGGTTGGGTGTTGGTGGTGAGGTCCAGTTCTTCCTTCGGGCCTTCGGCAATCAGCTTGCCCAGGTCGAAGCCGAGCGCGCTTGACGCTTCGGCGATGGTGTCAGCCACTACCGGGTTGCCGGCAAAGCCGTCCAGCATGGCGATCGCCTGCGAGCCCTGGCCCGGGAATACAAAAGCAAATTTAGTCATACGTGATCCATCAGGTTATTTGGGCAGTACGCTAGCATGGCGCAATGTCAGCGTCGTGACACGCGCAACCAGCGCTCTGCTCGTTAGAACTCTAATTCTAATTCATGCAAAGCAAAGCGCGGACGCTTTAGCCGATCTGCGGCAAGCCATTCATGGTGGCCAGCACCGCGCCCCAGGTAAAGCCGCCGCCCACGCCTTCCATCATGACGTTGTGGCCGTTCTTGATGCGGCCGTCGCGCACGGCAGCGTCGAGCGCCAGCGGAATCGAGGCAGCCGACGTATTGCCATGCTGATCGACCGTGACCACCATCTTGTCCAGCGGCAGGCCCATCTTCTTGGCGGTGCCGTTCATGATGCGGATATTGGCCTGGTGCGGCACCAGCCAGTCGATCTGGCTGGCCGACATGCTGGCCTTGGCCAGCGCTTCGTGCGCGACTTTTTCCAGCACCGATACGGCCAGCTTGAAGACCGCCGGGCCGTCCATGTACAGGTACGCTTCGCCGGCGGTGGCGCCGCTGAACGAGTTGGGCATGCACAGGATGCCCGACTGGCTGCCGTCCGCGTGCAACGCGGTGGCCAGAATGCCGGGCTCATCCGAACCGGTGACGACCACGGCGCCAGCGCCGTCGCCAAACAGCACGCAGGTGGTGCGGTCGTTAAAATTGAGAATGCGCGAAAACACTTCGGCGCCAATCACCAGCACGTTCTTGTGCACGCCGGCGCGGATGAACGCATCGGCGGTGGACAGCGCATACACGAAGCCGCTGCATACGGCTTGCACGTCGACGGCCGCGCCGTTGTTGGTAATGCCGAGTTTTTGCTGAACGATGCAGGCGGTGCTGGGGAAGCTGCCGAAGAAATCGGGGGTGGAGCTGGCAACGATGATCAGGTCGATGTCGTTCGGCGCCAGGCCCGCCATGTCCAGCGCCTGTTTGGCGGCGTTGGCGGCCAGGTCCGACGACTTCTCGTCGGCGGCAGCGAAGTGGCGCGCCGAAATGCCGCTGCGCGACACGATCCACTCGTCGGAAGTTTCGATGCCCTTGGCGGCCAGTTGCTGCGCCAGGTCCTGGTTGGTCACGCGTTGCGCCGGCAAGTAGCTGCCGGTGCCGATAATTTTGCTATACAAAGTCATGCCGTCTATTCCACTCAATAGTTAGCCAGCGACGACGCCGGCGGCACTGGGAGCGGCTGCAGGTGCGGCGGCCGCCTCAGGCGTTTCAGTGTTGCGCGGCATCAGCTCGGCGATCAGGGTCGAAATGTGCGGCAACACGTCATTTTTGGCAGCATCATACGCCCGCTTGATCGCCCACTCAAAGGAATATGCATCGGCGCCGCCATGGCTTTTGAAAACCAGGCCGCGCAAACCGAGCAGGCTGGCGCCGTTATAACGCGATGGCGACAGGCGATTCTTGATCGCTTTCAGCGCACCACGGCCAATCAATGCGCTGAGCATGGTCAGCGGCGTGCGCTTGAATTCGGTCTTCACGGTGTCGGCAAAGAAGCGGGCCACGCCCTCCACTGCCTTGAGCGTAACGTTGCCGGTAAAGCCGTCGCACACCACCAGGTCGGTGGTGCCTTTGAAGATATCGTTACCTTCGACATTGCCGAAGAAATTCAGGGCGCCGCGCTCGTGATCGATCTGCAGCAGCTTGCCGGTGGCCTTGACCACTTCGTTACCCTTGATGTCTTCGGTACCCACGTTGAGCAGGCCGATGGTCGGGCGTTCGATGTTTTCCATGGCCGAAACCAGCACCGAACCCATGATGGCGAACTGGTGCAGGTGATGCGGCTCGCAATCGACGTTGGCACCGAGGTCCAGCATATAGGTCGGGCCGTTCTTCTGGTTCGGCATGATCGAGCAGATTGCCGGACGGTCGACGCCGCTCATGGTTTTCAGCACGTAACGCGCCACGGCCATCAGGGCGCCGGTATTGCCGGCCGAAACAGCGGCCTGGGTTTTACCGGATTTGACTTGTTCGATGGCCACGCGCATCGACGAATCTTTTTTGCGGCGCAGCGCCACTTCCAGCGGATCGTCCATCGTCACCTGCTCGGAGGCGTGAACGATGGACAGGCGCGGATGGCTCTCGGCGTGATGCTTTTTAAGTTCGGCGCGCAGGACATCTTCGAGGCCGACCAGGATCAGCTCGGCGTCGGGTTCGCGGTTGACGAAAGAAAGTGCTGCGGGAATGGTGACCGAGGGACCGTGATCTCCGCCCATGCAGTCGATAGAAATTTTGATTGTCATTGTTTGGGTTCAGTACCACGCTCCGGCCCTTCCGGGGCTTAGCTGCGGCAAGCGGCAGACCAGCATTGGTCGGCGTATCAACATGACGGTGTGCAAAAGTGGTTTGCAGCCGATGAAAAAAGAAAAAGCGATGCTCAATAACTCAGCACCGCCTGTTTCCGTGTCCAGCAAAAGCGTCGATTACTCGTCGTTTTTGGTTTTCAGGACTTTACGACCACGGTAGAAGCCGTTAGGGCTGATGTGGTGACGCAGGTGGGTTTCACCGGTGGTTGGCTCGATGCCCAGTTGTGGAGCAACCAGGAAATCGTGCGAACGGTGCATACCGCGCTTCGAAGGGGACTTCTTGTTCTGTTGAACTGCCATGTTAATGACTCCTAATACATAAGTTCTAAAATTTTAACACAATCGATCAGCAAATACATGCGAATCGAGTATCCCGCCGGCAATACAGCCCGGCGACGTTAAATGCGGGTACTACCTTTACTACAACTTGCCAATACTCGATTACTGCACGCGCATGACACGTTCTTTACTACAGCTTGTTCGGATTTGCGGCTGGTGCCGACTTATTTCAGGCCCTTGAGTGCTTCAAAGGGCGAGATCTTGGCGCTTTTCGCCTTGTCCAGCAGCGAGGCATCAGGGCAGACTGCGTGGCGCGGCGATTGCGGCAGGGCCAGCAACGCTTCGTCTTCCACCAGATCCATCACCAGCATGCTGCGGGTGCCAACGATGACATCTATGGTTTCGTCGGCAATAATTTCTTCGATTTCGTCGGCTTCCTGATCATCCTTACCAAGCACCAGCACGGTCGACGAGTCGAGGGTGTGGGCATAAGGCGTCAGGCAACGCTGGCAAACCAGTTGTACCGTGCCGGCAACCGACAACGTCAACTGCGGGTAACCCATCTTGCCGGCACCCCCTACCACTTTCCAGGCAATCTCGCCGGACGCGTCAGCGCAGTCCTTGGCCAGACGGGTCATTTGAGCAACAGGCGTTACGCCATGTTCGCTGCCATTGTGACGACAAAAATCAAAAGCGTCGATGACCGTAGCATTCATTACAGAAAAATTCCCCGGAAAACCTGCGATAATAGCAGGGTTTTCACCCGCAAGTCAAAAGCTACGTGGCTTTTGCACTGATTTCGGGTTTTTATTGTGTGCGGCGCGCATCAATCACCGCCGGCGACAGAGCATATAACATTCCCCCTATGACATCAAGTTTACCGTTCCGCCTGGTACTGGCTTCAAGCTCCACCTACCGCAAGGAGTTGCTTGCGCGCATGCAATTGCCGTTCGAGGTGGCCGTGCCCGACATCGACGAAAGCCCGCTGCCGGGCGAAACCCCGAGCGCCACGGCGCTGCGCCTGGCCCGCGAAAAAGCCGCTGCCGTGGCCGCCAGGCTGCCGGGCAGCATCGTGATCGGCTCCGACCAGGTCGCCACGCTCGACGGCGAACAGATCGGCAAACCGGGCAACCATGCCAACGCGCTGGCCCAGTTGCAAACCATGCGCGGACGCGAAGTGATTTTCCATACCGCGCTGTGCGTATGGGATGGCCGCGCCGAGCATCCCGACAGCGCGGCCCAGCTGGCCGATATCCAGACCCGCGTGACGTTTCGTGACTTGCCCGACGCCGAGCTCGACGCCTATTTGCGCATCGAACAGCCGTACGACTGCGCCGGCAGCGCCAAGAACGAAGCACTTGGCATTGCCATCCTGGAACGCATCGACAGCACCGACCCCACCGCCCTCACCGGCTTGCCTTTGATCGCCCTGACAGGCATGCTGCGCAATCTTGGAATTTCTTTTTTTAGATAGTTGAACATGCCCGGCACCTTATTTCTGATCCCGAACACCCTGGGCGAGACCGAAGCGCTCGCCTCCGTGCTGCCTGAACAAGTGCAGCACATCACGTCGCAGCTCGATTATTTCGTGGCCGAAAACGCCAAGACGGCGCGCGCGTTTCTCAAGCTGGTCAATGCCAGCCACCCGCTGGCCAAGCCACTGCAAGAGATTACGATCTCTGAACTGAACGTGAATACGCCGCCGGCCGCGCTGGCCGGCCTGCTGGCGCCGCTGCTGGCTGGCCGCGATGGCGGCCTGGTATCGGAGGCTGGCGTGCCAGCCGTGGCCGATCCCGGCGCCGACCTGGTGCGCCTGGCGCATCAGCACGGCATTCCGGTGCGGCCGCTGGTGGGGCCGTCGTCGTTGCTGCTGGCCGTGATGGCCAGCGGCCTGAATGGCCAGAGCTTCGCCTTCAATGGCTACCTGCCCACCGATGCGGCGCAGCGCACCGCGCGCATCAAGGAACTGGAAACGCGCTCGCGCAAGGAAAAGCAGACGCAGCTGTTTATCGAGACGCCATATCGCAACACGGCCATGCTGGAGGCGCTGGTGGGCGCCTGTGCACCGGGCACGCTGATTTGCGTGGCGACCGATTTGAGCCTGGCGACGGAAACCATACGTACCCAGACCGGGGCGCAGTGGAAAAGCCAGCTGGGTGCTGGCAAGGCGCCGGATTTTCATAAGAAGCCGACGGTGTTTTTGTTGTTGGGTCAGTAAGCGAAGCCAGCACTGCTCATAGGTGCCATGGATCCCCGCTTTCGCGAGGATGACGACTCTGCGTTTGCGGGCATTTATTAATGCCTCAGGCGGTGAAGCCGTCATCCTCGCGCACGCGGGGATCCATAGAACACCAGAGCAGCAGCACCGCCTCTTAAAACCCGCGCGAGTACTCCGTCACCCACTCAATCGCCGCCAACTGTATCGCATACAACTCCGCCGGTCTTACCGCAATCTGCTGCAACATCAGCCCCAGCGCTGCCGTATCGCGGCCGCGCTCGATGTTTTCGATCAAGCTGAGCAGCACGCCATAATCCCCTGCCCGCTCCAGCAAGGCCGTACGCACCTCGTCGAGCACGTTCACGCTTTCCAGCAGCTCCTGCATGTGGATGGAAAACAGCGTATCCATCAGCGACATCACACCCACCGTAAAACCGATATCGGCGCTGATGCGCTGGCCCGGCTTGATGTGCTCGACTAGCAGCTCGATGGTTTTGCCGCGCGTGGTGGCCAGTTGCAGCAGCGGCGACGTGAATTCCTGGGCGCCGCCGCTTTTCACGTACAGCAAAATCTGCAGCCAGCGCCGCAATTGCCGGCGGCCCAGCACCATCAAGGCATGACCTACCGAGTTGATGCGGTAACGCGTGCCCACGGCCGGGGTATTTACCAACCGCAGCAAATTGAGCGTAATCAGCGCATCGTGCTTGACCATCGATTCAATCTCGTGACTGCTGGCATCGGCATCAAGCAGGTCGAGCAGATGCAGCACGCTGCGCTGTGACGGCGAAATCTTTTTACCGCTGAGGATGACGGGACGGGCAAAATAATAGCCCTGGAAGTATTCGAAGCCGAGATCCATGCACTGGCGGAATTCTTCCACCGTCTCGACCTTTTCGGCCAGCAGCTTTTGCTTCGGGTTCTTGAGCACGCGCGCCAGCGCCGGCAAGGTACCGGGCTTCATTTGCTTGATGTCGACCTTGATCACATCGCACAGCGGCTGCAGTTTTTGCACGTCTTCGGTTTCACCGATCACGTCGTCGAGCGCGAAGCGGAAGCCGGCGCGCTTGAGTTCTCGGATGCGTTCGAGGATCTCGGGCGTAGCTTCCACGGTTTCGAGTATCTCGAGGATGACCTTGTCGTGCGGCAGAAAACGGATGAAGTCGCTCATCAGACCGACCTCGTCGACATTGACGAACGCCAGCTGGTCGCCCACCACCTGCCCCATGCCCAGCTCGGAGGCGTGGGCAATTACCGTGGCGGTGGCCGCGGCGTCGTTGCGAAACTCCGCCGACTCGGCCGTACGGGCATCGCGAAACAACAGCTCGTAACCGACCAGCCGCTGGCACCGGTTCAAGATGGGCTGGCGGGCAAGAAAGAAATTATCGGCAAGCCTGGACGGCCGCAGCTCGGTCGCTGACAACATGGGCATTTCTCCCCAATCAACTGCTGGAACGGCACGCCACCAGTAGCAGCGACCGCGAAGTTCCAACTATACCCGACGCTACCGAATTGACAACTTTTATCGTGTACCGGAACGGCGCGGCCCCACATTGCGCGCAACAACCGGCGTGTCGCCAGCGGCTGGCTTGGCGCGGGCCGGCTTGGCTGGTGCCGGCTTGACGCCAGCGGCCGGGCCGGCCGGTGCAGCCTTGGCGCCGAACGCGGGCTTGGCGCCGGCTGCCGGTTTGCCGCCAAACGCCGGCTTGGCGTTGAAGGCAGCGCTGGTGCTGGCGCCGGGACGGCCGCCCGGACGGCCACTGCCAGCGCGAAGGCTACCGGCAGCTTCGCCCACGCCGGGACGGGCCAGCGGCGTGCGGGTGCGGATCGATTTGCCGACTGGCAGCGGCTTGCCGCTTTCCAGCGTAAAGCGGGCGCCGCTGTCCTTGCCCAGCGCCTTGACCAGCCACGGCATCACTTCCTTGAGCATCGGCTCCAGCGTGTACGGCGGATTCAGGATGAACATGCCGCTGCTGTGCAGGCCGAAACCGTCGGGCATCGGCGTGTGGGTGGTGAGCACCACGTTGAGCCAGTCGTTGCATTGCAGCTGCTTGAGCTTGTCCGCGAATTCGCGCGATTCCATCCGTTGCAGCAATGGATACCAGACTGCATAGGTGCCGCCCGGGAAGCGGATCAGCGAATCGGCCAGCGTATCCTTGACCTTTTTGTAGTCCTGCTTGTCTTCGTATGGCGGATCGATCAGCACCAGCGCGCGGCGCGACGGCGGCGGCAGCAGCGCCTTGAGCGACTGGAAGCCGTCGCCCTTGGTCACCAGCACGCGCTTGCCGCGCGTGGTCGGGCGGATGCCCTGCTGCGCCGCATGCTCGTCGAGCTTGCGGAAGTTATCGGTCAACAGCTTGAAATCGGCCGGGTGCAGTTCGAACAGGCGCAGGCGGTCGTGCTCGCGCGCCACCAAATCGGCAATAAATGGCGAGCCCGGGTACTGGCGCATCTTGCCGCTCGGGTTCATGCCCTTGATCAGGTCCACGTACTCGCGGATCGGGGCCGGCATGTCCTTCACGTCCCACAGCGGACCGATGCCGGTGTCGTATTCGGCGTTCTTGGACGCGAACGCACCGTCGAGCGCATACACGCCGGCGCCCGAGTGGGTGTCGATATACGTGTAAGCCGTGTCTTTCTGATTCAGGTATTGCAGCAATTGGATGGTCACGAAATGCTTCAATACATCGGCGTGATTTCCCGCGTGAAAGGCGTGGCGGTAACTGAACATGGCTGGGGGACTTTCTCAATGAGGTAATGCAGAGGTTTTGGCAACCTGTACTGCGCAATCCCGCATTATCCACCAGAACCGGGCGCAGACCCAAAAACCGGTGTACCTCGTTGGCATCAAGGCGCACGTCCCGCGCAAACTTAAGATGGCGTAACCATCAACGGGAGGCAGACATGAAGATGACCATCGTGACCGACGACCAGGGCAACATCCTGGGGGCGATACCGGGAGCCAGCGTGCCGCAGCACATCATATTGGAAAACTTTCAGTCCCACGTGCTGGACGTGGAGGATGACATCGGCAAGATCACCGATGGGGAGGCACTGCAGAAGCGCCTGCAGGAAATCCTGCAGGCGCAGCACGGCAAGCAATAACCCTTCAACCTGCTTTTGGCGAGGCGCATGAACTACCACTTGGGGTCGGACCCTGCATAGGGTCCGACCCCGGCTGGCCGTGCGGGTTTTTTTAAAACCTTAAGCCACTTTCTTGTCGAAGAATTGCTCGTCCTCGGTGGAGCCGTGCAGCGCGGTGGTGGACGACTGGCCGTTCTGGATGGTCTGGGTGACGGCATCGAAGTAACCGGTACCCACTTCGCGCTGGTGCTTGACGGCCGTGAAGCCCTTCTCGGCGGCAGCGAATTCCGCTTCCTGCAATTCCACGAAGGCCGACATCTGGCGCCGCGCATAACCGTGCGCCAGGTTGAACATGCCGTAGTTCAGTGCATGGAAGCCGGCCAGCGTGATGAACTGGAACTTGTAGCCCATGGCGCCCAGTTCTTTCTGGAACTTGGCAATGGTGGCGTCGTCGAGGTTTTTCTTCCAGTTGAACGACGGCGAGCAGTTATAGGCCAGCATCTTGCCCGGGAACTTGGCGTGCACGGCGTCGGCGAACTGCTTGGCAAAAGCCAGGTCCGGCTTGCCGGTTTCGCACCACACCAGGTCGGCATAAGGGGCGTAGGCGATGGCGCGCGAAATGGCCTGCTCGATGCCCGGTTTGACTTTATAAAAACCTTCCACGGTACGCTCGCCGGTGCAGAACGGGCGGTCGTTTTCATCGACATCGGAGGTGAGCAGGTCGGCTGCTTCGGCGTCGGTGCGGGCGATCACCAGGGTGGACGTGCCCATCACGTCGGCCGCCAGGCGTGCTGCCGTGAGTTTTTCCACGGCTTCGCGCGATGGCACCAGCACCTTGCCGCCCATGTGGCCGCATTTTTTGACCGAGGCCAGCTGGTCTTCGAAGTGGACGCCGGCAGCGCCCGCATCGATCATCGACTTCATCAGTTCGTAGGCGTTCAGTACGCCGCCGAAACCGGCTTCGGCATCGGCCACGATCGGTGCGAAGTAATCAATATCGTCCTTGCCTTCCGACCACTGGATCTGATCGGCGCGCTGGAACGTGTTGTTAATGCGGCGCACCACCAGCGGTACCGAGTTGGCCGGATACAGCGACTGGTCCGGGTACATTTCGCCGGCCACGTTGGCGTCGCCCGCCACTTGCCAGCCCGACAGGTAAATCGCTTTCAGGCCCGCTTTGACTTGCTGCATGGCCTGGTTACCGGTGAGGGCGCCCAGCGCATTGACGAAAGGTTCGTTGTTGACCAGGTCCCACAGTTTTTCCGCGCCACGCTTGGCCAGCGTGTGCTCGATGGCCAGCGAACCGCGCAGGCGCACGACATCCTCGGCGGTGTAGGTGCGGGTGACACCCTTCCAGCGTGGATTGGTGTCCCAGTCTTGTTGCAGGGCGGCGATTTGCTGTTCACGAGTTGCCATGGTGTTCTCCTTGATTTGCTAGATTGATGAGCTGTTTGGGTTACATCGAATGCTGTGCTGTTGGATCTATAGTAGCCCTTTTTGTGCAGCGCATGACCAGTCTTCTATAAGACATATAACTAAAATATATTCCTTAATAATCAAAGATATAAAAACTGTTTTTCATGATACGAAACAGTCTTTCTCAGCGTGAAAGATCCGCATGCTGCAAACCCACATGAAATCCCACGATGTGAAATCGATTTTTCGCCAGATGAAAAAAAGGGCGCAAAAAGCGCCCTTTCTTGTGATGTGCAAGTGCAGTTATCTAAAAAATAATTTCAAAAAGTGACGTCAGCGCCCAACAGTTGTCGTTTTGCTTGCAGAAACGGCATGCGCATCACCCGTTACGCCGGCCTGGGGGTTGCCACTACCCGGCTGTTATTGCCAACGCCGATCGTGGTCACGATCACCAGCGCCTGGAAGATACCGATCACCACGAACACGCCAGCCGGATGGCCCGCATCCATCAGGGCAGCAAACAGCAGCGGTCCGATGGCCAGCCCCGTGTCGAGGCCGGAATACACCACGCCGAACACCCGGCCCGTGGCGTTGGCGGGCGCGGCGCCGCGTATCATCAGATCGCGCGACGGGCCGGCGATGCCGGTGGCAAAACCCACCAGGCCCATCAGCACGATCGCCATCCACGCCGGCACCACGGCCGCCGCCAGGATCAAGGCAAACACGGCCGCCGAGGCAAACGCGACAATAATGATGCGGCCGTGGCTGCGGTTGCCGGCGCCCAGGAAGCCACCGTACAACATGCCCACCGCCGACGACAGCATGAAGCAGGTGTAGGCCGACGTGGCCCAGGCCAGCGACATGCCGTACAGGCTCACCAGGCTGGTGGCTGCAAAGGTTTGCACGCCAGCCAGGGCGATCGCCGAAATCACGAAGAAGGCAAAGCACATCCACACCACTTTCAACCGCAGGAAGCCGAGCGGGCTGGCGCCAGCCACCGCTGCCGCGCCCGTCGCAGGTGCTGGCACCGGTTGCGGACGCAGCGCGTGGCGGTTCCATACCAGCAGCGCCAGCACGACCAATGGCAGCAGCGACGCGCACAGCAGCGCGGTGCGCCAGTCGGTGCGACCGGCAACCGAGGTCAGGAACAAAGGCGACAGCGCCCAGCCGATATTGCCGCTGATGCCATGCACCGAAAAGCCATGCGCCAGCCGCTGTTTGGACACGCGCTGGTTGAGCAAGGTATAGTCGGCCGGATGAAACACGCAATTGCCGCAACCGGCCAGGAATGCCCCGGCCATCAGCTGCGCATAGGTTTGCGCGGAAGACAGCACCACCGCGGAAATACCCAGCAACGCCACACCGCTCATCAGCACCACGTGTGCGCTGAAGCGATCAACCACGAAACCGGCCAGTGCCTGCCCCACGCCGGAGATGGCAAAAAATACCGTCATCAGCAAACCCAGCTCGCCGTACGACAGGTTGAACTCGGGCTTCAGCCACGGGATCAGGGCGGCCAGTATCAAGTGATAAAAGTGGGAAGTTCCGTGGGCCAGGCCCACCAGGCCGATTACCCGGGCATCTTGCCGGAACAGTGTTTTGTCATCCATGCTGCACTCCTGTTGCTATTTTGAAACGATAGTGTAGGCCAAAGCCATGCGTCTGATTTAAGATACGACGACAACTTTTATCGCAATCACGCCATGCCAGCACCCATCGTCACCCACACCCTGTTCAACCGGGTGGGCGTTTATCCCACGCCGCAACGCCACGTCACCATTGCCGGACGCAATCTCGCCGCGAACGCGGTGCTGCTGCCCCACCACCATCCGTACGGCCAGTTCACTTACGCGATGGAGGGCATGGTGCGGGTCACGGCCAACAACAGCAGCTGGATCGTGCCGCCGCAGCGGGCCATCTGGATACCGCCCCATATGGAGCACACGGTCACGGTGCTCGAACCGACGCTGTTGCGACCGGTATTCGTGCACGCCAGCCGGGCGCCGTTTGCCGGCGACGATTGCAAGGTGGTGCATGTGTCGAACCTGCTGCGCGAGCTGATCGCCGCGCTCGAGCAGCATGACGAACAGGAGCAGTCAGGCCGCGAACGGCTGTTGAGCGAACTGATCCTCGACGAAGTCACGCGCTGTGCCGTGCGGCCGATGCGCGTGCCGCTGCCCAGCGACAAGCGGCTGAAAGCCTTGTGCGATGCATTGATGGAAGATCCGGGGGTGGAACTGAACCTGCAGGATTGGGCGGGACGGGTGGGCGCGTCGGAGCGGACCTTGACGCGGTTGTTCGAGCGCGAACTGGGGATGAGTTTTGTGCAGTGGCGCCAGCAGGTACGGCTGGCCCATGCGGCACCGCTGATTGCGCGCGGCATGCCGTTGTCGCAGGTGGCGGCGCAGCTCGGGTATGCGAGCCAGTCGGCGTTCTCCGCAATGTTCAAGAAAACATTCGGCAGTACGCCGACGGCGTTCTTCAGCTAGCTCGAATTCCGTCATTCCCGCGCAGGCGGGAATCCAATTCTGCGGCGCCGTGTTGGCCACATTTATTCCACGACAGCTTGTAGAAATTGGATCCCCGCCTTCGCGGGGATGACGGGTTTGCGGCTAACGGCTGGCGGTTGATGCTGGCGGTAGCTATTATCTGAACGTCAACTCCCCATTTTCCGCATCGACGTGGATCACGTCTTTCGGACCAAACCGCCCTTGCAAGATCAGCTTGGACAGCGGATTTTCGATCTGCTGCTGGATCGCGCGTTTCAGTGGACGGGCGCCGTACACGGGATCGTAACCGGCCTCGGCAATCTTCTGCAGCGCGGCGTCGGTGATCTGCAGCGCCATGTCCATCTTGGCCAGCCGCTGTTCCAGGATCGCCAGCTGGATCTTGGCAATCGCACCGATGTTTTTCTCATCGAGGCCATGGAACACCACGATCTCGTCGATACGGTTGATGAACTCGGGGCGGAAATGCGACCGTACTTCGGCCATCACCGACAACTTCACCAGCGCCGGATCGCTGTCCTCCATCGCCTGGATTTTATGCGAGCCCAGATTCGACGTCATGATGATCACCGTGTTTTTAAAGTCCACGGTGCGGCCCTGGCCATCGGTCATGCGGCCATCGTCCAGCGCTTGCAGCAGCACGTTGAACACGTCCGGGTGCGCCTTTTCCACTTCATCGAGCAAGATCACGCTATACGGCTTGCGGCGCACGGCTTCGGTCAGGTAGCCGCCTTCGTCGTAACCGACGTAGCCCGGTGGCGCACCGATCAGGCGGGCCACCGAGTGCTTCTCCATGAACTCGCTCATGTCGATGCGGATCATCGATTCCTCGGTATCGAACAGGAAACCGGCCAGCGCCTTCGACAGCTCGGTTTTACCCACACCGGTGGGTCCGAGGAACATGAACGAACCATATGGACGGTTCGGATCGGACAGCCCGGCGCGCGAACGGCGGATGGCGTCGGACACGGCGGAAATCGCCTCGTCCTGGCCCACCACGCGCTCATGCAGCTTCTCTTCGATGTGCAGCAACTTGTCGCGTTCGCCCTGCATCATGCGCGAGACGGGAATGCCGGTCGCGCGCGACACCACTTCGGCGATCTCTTCCGCGCCCACTTCGGTGCGCAGCAGCTTTTGCTTCGGCGGCGAATTTTTCTCCAGCGAGACGCCGTTGGCGGCCGCCGTTTCCGCATGCTTGAGTTCAGCCTCAAGCTCGGGCAGGCGGCCGTACTGCAACTCGGACACGCGCTGCCAGTTGCTCTCGCGCGTGGCCTGCTCCATTTGCAGCTTGATCCGCTCGATTTCTTCCTTGATGTGGGTACTGCCCTGCACCACGGCTTTTTCCGCCTTGAGGATTTCCTCGAAGTCGTTCAACTCACGCTGCAGGCGCTCGATTTCTTCCTCGATCAAGTCCAGACGGCGGCGCGAGCCCTCGTCCTTTTCCTTCTTGACGGCTTCCTTCTCGATTTTCAGCTGGATCAGCCGGCGTTCGAGCTTGTCCATCACCTCGGGCTTGGAATCGATTTCGATCTTGATTTTCGAGGCGGCCTCGTCGATCAGATCGATCGCCTTGTCGGGCAGGAAACGGTCGGTGATATACCGGTGCGACAACTCGGCTGCCGCAATGATGGCGGCATCGGAAATCGCCACCTTGTGGTGCAGCTCGTACTTGTCCTGCAAGCCGCGCAGGATCGCAATCGTGTCTTCCACGCTTGGCTCATCGACCAGGATTTTCTGGAAGCGGCGCTCGAGCGCTGCATCTTTCTCGATGTATTTGCGGTATTCGTCCAGGGTGGTGGCGCCTACGCAGTGCAGCTCGCCACGGGCCAATGCGGGTTTCAGCATATTACCGGCGTCCATCGCACCATCGGCCTTGCCGGCGCCCACCATCGTGTGCATTTCATCGATGAAGACGATGGTCTGGCCTTCGTCCATCGCCAGTTCTTTTAACACGGTTTTCAGGCGTTCCTCGAACTCGCCGCGATACTTGGCGCCAGCCACCAGCGCGGCCATGTCGAGCGCCAGCACGCGTTTGCCCTTGAGCGAATCGGGCACTTCGTTGTTGACGATGCGCTGCGCCAGGCCCTCGACAATCGCGGTTTTACCCACGCCAGGTTCGCCGATCAGCACCGGGTTGTTCTTGCTGCGGCGCTGTAACACCTGGATGGCGCGGCGGATTTCATCGTCGCGGCCGATCACCGGGTCGAGCTTGCCGGCGCGGGCGCGCTCGGTCAGGTCCAGCGTGTATTTTTTCAGCGCTTCGCGCTGGCCTTCGGCCTCTTGCGAGTCGACCTTGCCGCCGCCGCGCACGGCGTCAATCGCCGCTTCCAGCGCCTTGCGGGTGAGGCCGTTTTCGCGGGCAATGGTGCCGGCGTCTGACTTGTCTTCGGTGAGCGCCAGCAGCACCATTTCGCTCGAAATGAACTGGTCGGTGCGTTTTTGCGCCTCGCGGTCGGCGAGGTTGAGTACGCCCACCAGCTCGCGGCTGGCCTGGACGTCGCCGCCGGTGCCCGAGACCTTCGGTTTGCGTTCGAGCGCATCCTTCAGTGAACGGGTGAGGCCGCCGACATTGACGCCGGCGCGCTGCAACAGCGAGCGGGCACTGCCGTCGTCCTGGTTCAGCAGCGCCATCAGCAAGTGCGCCGGTTCGATATATTGGTTGTCGTTGCCCACTGCCAGGCTTTGCGAGTCCGACAGCGCTTCCTGGAGTTTGGTGGTGAGTTTATCTTGCCGCATGAAAGTGCTCCGATATATTTAAGTTATCGCACAGATAGGGTTGTACGAACACCTTTTCAAGACCTGAGCAAGATCCGAACAACAGCGGCGGCAAGATTGCAACGTCAGGTAGAAGCCGCTCCCTGCCATTTGGCCAGCGCCTGGTCATCGCTGACGCGGGCATCCACCCAGCGGGCGCCTTCCGGGGTCAGTTCTTTTTTCCAGAACGGCGCCTCGGTCTTCAGGTAATCGATGATGAACTCGCAGGCGGCAAACGCCTCACCCCGGTGCGCGGCCGTGGCCGCCACCAGCACGATCTGGTCGAGCGGCTTGAGCGGTCCCACACGGTGAATCACCAGCGCGCCAAACGTGGGCCAGCGCAGTTTTGCCTGTTCAATAATGTTGCTGATCGACCCCTCGGTCATGCCGGGGTAATGTTCGAGCTCCATCTCGGCAACGCTGGCGCCCTCATTGAGGTCGCGCACGGCGCCCACGAAGGTCACCACCGCGCCGATTTTGGGGTTGGCGGCGCGCAGCAGCGCCACCTCGCTCGTCAAATCGAAATCCTCGGTCTGGATCCGGACTTGATTGATGCTCATGCGCGCTCCGACGCCCCGATGCGGCGGAACAGTTGCTCGATGCGGCTGGTGGTGCGGGCATCGGCCAGCGCCGGCATCGCGCACAGTTGCAAATACGCGGCAGCGGCCGTGAGCGGCTTCTGCCCCGACTTGAGCGACGATTGCAGCACTTCCACCTGCATTTTGAGCCGCTCGCGCGCAAACTCGGCGCCAGAATCGACGCCAGCCACGATTTCCAGGCGCAGCACTTCATCGAGCAAACGCGCGCGATTGCCTTCCAGTTGTTTGGTATAGGCGTCGCGCTGGCCGGTCAGTGCGGCCAGGCCGGCAGCAAAACGGCCGTGCAGCGCTTTTTCGTAGTCGCCACCCAGTGGCGGCAGCGCGGTCCAGCGCGCCTGCCAGGCATCGGCGTCCAGTTGTTCGCCTTCGCCGGCAATCGACGTCTCCAGCGCTTGCACCAGGCGCAGCTTGTCGCGCAGCGCATTGGCCTGGGCTGCACCGGCGCGGCGCTTGATTGTGTCGGCCTGGCCTTGCACGGAAGCCACTGCTGCCTGGTAGCGGTCGGTAATCCGCGCTTCGGCCGCGCGCGGCACGGTGCCGGCGGCGTTCCAGGCGGCCTGGGCGTCGCGCAGGGTTTTGGCAATCGCGGCCAGCTGTTCCTTGTCGTCGCCGGTAAAGCTGGCCGTTTCCAGTTCCTTGCACAGCGCTTCGCGTGCATGCAGGTGGGCTTTGCGCTCGTGGTCGGCAGCGTGGGCGGTTTCCTTGCGCTTGGCGAAAATCGCATCGCACACGGTGCGGAAGCGTTGCCACAGCGCTTGCTCGATTTTGCGCTCCAGTGGCAACGCCTTGGCCAGTTCTTGCCAGCGCTCCTGCAGGCGGCGCAATTTGTCGAGCGTATGGCGGTCGGCCGGTTGCAATTGCTCGGCTTCGGCAATCAACTCCTCACGTTTGGCCGCTTCGATCTTGCGCTGTTCGGACAGCGGTGCCTGCATGTGCGCCAGTGCCTTGTCGAACGCCTGGTCGAGCTTGCGCTTGTCCTTGCGGTCGATGGCGCCCAGCCGGCCCCATACCTGGCGCAGGCGCTGGACGGCGGCAGCGACGTTTTTCAGGTCGGCGCCGCCGGCGGCCGCTTCGGCCATGGCGCGGGTTTCATCGATCAGGGCCTGAGCCTTGGCGGCATTGGCGTGGCGTTCCTCGGCCAGGTGCTTGAAGTGGGCCGCAGCTGGTGCGTAGGCCGTGGTGCAGGCCGCGTCGAAACGCTCCCACAAGCCCTTGGGCGCATGGCCCGAGACGGCGTCGAGCGCCTTCCAGCGTTCGCGCATGCTGCCTACTTTCTTGGCCAGTTCGCTCATTGCCAGGCCCTGGGCCGGCAAGTCTTCCACCGCCTTGACCAGTTCTTCGCGCGAGACGTTGCCGCCCCAGCGCGCCCAGTCGCCCAAGCGCTTGAGTTCGGCGCGCACGTGGTTCAGGTGGTCCGATTGCGCGGTGGTCAGGCGGATCTTGTGATCCTTGAGCCATTTGTCGTGCTCGGCAGCCGCATGCAGCGAGCCCTGCTCCAGCGCCGCTTCCATCGCTTCCAGGGTATCGAGGAACTTTTTCTCGACTTCCTTCGATTGCTGCGGCTTGGGCGGGCGCGGCTCTTTTTTTGGCGCCGGCGCCGGCGTGGCGGCGGTGTCGCTGGCCGCCGCGTCGGTGGCCGCAGCGGCGCTGTCGTCGGTCGCACTATCGGTCACCGGGGCATCGGCAACCGGGGCCGCGATGGCCGGTGCAGCGGCCACAGCCTGGCGCTCGGCAGCAGCAAGCGCACTGCGCGCCTGCTCGACGGCCTGGTGGTAATCGGACAATAAATGGCGTGGCAGCGCCGCGTGCTCGGGCGCTTGCTGATAGTTGGTCAGATCGGCCGCGTGGCGCGCCAGCGTGGCAGCAGCTTCCTCGGCCGGCAAGCCGGCACCCGCCAGTTGGCGCACGGCAGCCATGGCGTCGATGATGGTGCGTTGCAGGGTAACCTGTGCTTCCAGCCGGGCCGCCAGCGCAGCGCGCGCCACCGCGTAGGGCTCGGCCACGGCCGCCACGGCGGACGTGATCGCCCATTGGCGGTCCAGCTCGGCAACCTGGTTGGGCGTGAGTTTTTCGTCCTGCAGCAGACGCTGGGCTTGCTCCAGGCTGGCCTGGGCCTTCAGCAGCTCGGCGTGCTGGTACCGGATGGCGTCGAGCCGGCCCTGCATCAGCTTGGCCACGCGGCGGTCGGTATTGCGCATGGCCGCCAGCACTTGCTCGAGCGCCGGCTGGGTGACCACGTGCTCGGCGGCGGCCAGGCGCACGCCGGCAAACTCGCTTTGCAGTATCAACGCCACGGCACCCGCTTCGTCGCCAGCCAGCGCGGCAGCGCGCTGCGCCTGCTCGTCGCGGCGGCTGGTCGACTCCGCAGCAGTTGCACCAGGTGCGGCCGCGCCCTGGCCCGGCCCGCCGGTAGCGTTGGGGGTAGCCTGGGTTTGGGCGGTCGTGCGCTTAAAGATGAAATCGAACATGGGGCGCTATGGAGGTGACTAAAACCACCATCATAGCAAAGCATGAAGAATTTGCCCGGTGCGGGTGCCGTCCGGGATCAAATTGCCGAATTGAATGTTTACCTGCGGCTTATTTGGCCATGGCTTCGGCGTGCTGAGCGTGGCGCACCGGTGGCTGGACCCGTGCCACCCGCAGCTCAGGCGCCGAGGCTGCGCCGGTGGGTGCAGGGTCGCTGCCGGCGTTGACCACTGACAACACCGCCACACCGGGAATGGCAATCTGGGCGTTCGGGCGGACTTCTGCACGACCAGCGCTGTGGGCCACTGGCAGCAGTGTTACCGGGCCCGGCGTTGCGGCCGACTCGGCGTGGGCCACCGGCGGCGCCGAGCGCTTCATTTCTTCCAGATGCTTATCGTGCATCATTAACTGGTTGGCGATCGAGAACCAGGTATCGCCCGCAAACGCGGTGCGCGCAATGGCAAACAGTTCCTGCTCTTCTTTTTCCAGGCGCTGCAACATTGATGCGCAAAACATTTCGATGCTGTCGCAGACCTGCTCGACGCGAAAATCCTGAACGTCGGCAAAAATACCGACACGCTCCTGCACACTGCGGATGGCCGTGAGCGCCGACTGGTTCAAACGGTTGAGTTCGTCGAGCAGCTGGTCGGCGCGCTCGGTGGTCTGGCGCAGCGCCGGGATCAGGTACATTTCAGTCTTGCGCCAGTAGCAGGCCTGGTACAGGCTGTTGAGCGTGGCACACGCATATTCGAGCTGCGCCAGCGTAATGCTGTTTTGCTGCAGCAAGGTGGAACGTACGTATTTCTGGAACGATAGCAAACTGAGGCGGACACTGGCCTGTTCCACCGACAGCGCTACCAGGGTATATGTGGCCGTTAACATTCTGACTCCCAAAACTGAAGTTGCGCGCCCATGGCAGGACAGCGAAAGCGGAAGTGGAAAGTGTAAATAAAACCGACACGCACGCTTTGACATGGAACAAACCCGGCCCTGCGCGCCGACCTGGCTCGATGTCCAATATACAATAGCTACATTGTAAAATCTACTTCAATGGCAGTTGCAAACGCACCATGCCCGGTTCGGGATGCGGTAAAACCACGCCGCCGAAATGCCGCACCAGTTTTTGCACGCCCAGGTTTTCAGCCAGCGCGTCGCCAACGATCTCGGCCGTGCCACGCGACCGGAAATAATCGACCAGCTTGCCAAATAAAATATAGCCGAGCCGCTGCCCCTTCAGGTCGGACCGGATGATGATGGCGAACTCGGCGCTGTGGTTGGCCGGATCGGTCACCGCCCGCACCACGCCCAGGGTTTCGGTGGCGCCGCCGGTCCCCACCGGCCGGGTGGCGATGAACGCCATGGCGCGGTCGTAATCGATTTGCGTCAGCCGCGCCAGCTGCGCCGGCGGCAGCTCGCGCATCGCCGAGAAGAACCGCAGGCGCACGTCGTCGGCATCGAGCGCATGGAAAAATGCCTGGTGCTGGGCCGCGTCCTCGGGCCGGATCGGCCGCAGCACGATGGCGCCGCCGCCCCACTCCACCGTTTGTTCCAGCTCCTGCGGATACGGACGGATCGCCAGCGTGCGGCGGCTGCGCGGCGCGGCGGCCAGTTGCAGTCGCGCGCCCAGCGCCACCACCGCGCCGCCGATGGCCAGCACCGGATTCAGATCGAGTTCGGCCAGCTCGGGCAAATCGGTCACCATGTCGGCCACCTGCACCAGTGTGCGCACCATGGCCTCGGCGTCGGCCGCCGTCTGGCCTTGCGCCAGCAGCCGCGCCACGCGGGTGCGGCCCACCATGTCGCGCGCCAGCACCATGTTCAGCGGCGGCAGGCCGGCGGTGCGGTCGGCGGCCACGTGGGCGGCAATGCCGCCCTGGCCGAAGAACACCACCGGGCCGAATACCCGGTCCACAGCAATCTCGATGCGCACCGCTGCCGGCGTATGCCCTACCAGCGCCGCCTGCTGCGGCGTGGCCAGCGCAATGCCGTAGGCGGCCAGCAGTCTGCGCGCCTCGTCGTCGGCCAGCAAAACCGGCGCCTTTTCCCTGGAATTGTCCCTGGTTTTGCCGTCGCGCCGGTGCGCCGCCAACGCCGCCTTCACCAGCGCGCGCGCCGCCGCCCGGGGCGGCGCGGCGGTATTGGGCAAACCGGCCGGCACCTCCATCAGCAAAGCCTGGTTGCGGCGGTACTGCGCCACCTGCAGGAAACCGTGCACCGCCGTCTCGGGCGTGTCGAACGTGGCCAGGCCGGCGTCGGCAAACCGGCGCCGCGCAGCTGCCGCCGAAGCGCCACCGAGCCAGCAGGACAGCACGTTGCGGCCGGCCGCCTGCATCAGCGGCGCCAGTGCCTCGGCCACCAGCTGGCTAGGCACCATGGCCGTGGGCGCGTGCAGGAACAGCAGCGCGTCGGTCTGGTCGTCGGCCAGCAGCGCCGCTGCCGCCGCCACGTAGCGCTCCACCGGGGCGTCGGCCGGCAGGTTCACCGCATGGCCGGCCCAATTGCCGGCCGCATTAGCCATCGGCGCGCCCGCCTGCGCCAGGCGCTTGCGCGTGGCCTCGGCCAGCGGCGCCAGTCGCACGTCGCCGGCAGCCAGCGCATCGGCCGCGATCTGGCCCAGGCTCGCACCATTGGTCAGCACCGCCAGTCGCTCGCCGCGCTGCGGCTGGCGCCGCGCCAGCGTTGCCACCGCGTCGAACAGGTCTTCGGTGGAATGCACACGCAGCATGCCGGCGCGGCGGATGGCGGCGTCGAACACCAGGTCGGAGCCATCCTCGCCGTCGGCATGGCCGATCTTGAGCACGATCACCGGCTTGGCGCGCGCCGCCAGCCGTCCCGCCGACATGAACTTGCGCGCCGAACTGAGATTTTCCACGCACAGCAGGATGGCTTCGGTGCCGGCATCGCCGGCCAGGTAGTCGAGCAGGTCGCCGAAATCGATGTCGGCATCGTCACCGAGCGCCACGCAGCGCGAAAAGCCGATGCCGCGCAGGTCCGCCCAGTCCAGCACCGCCGCGCCCAGCGCGGCCGACTGCGACACGAAGGCCAGCTTGCCGGCGCCCGCCGCCAGGTGCGCGAAGCTGGCATTGAGGCCCAGCGCCGGCGATTGCAGGCCGATGCTGCCCGGCCCCAGGATGCGCACCAGGTGCGGCCGCGCCGCGTCCAGCAGGGCCTGGCGCGGCGCGCGGCCGGTCACCGCCGTCATCACGATCACGGCGCGGGTGCCGCGCGCGCCCAGTTCCGCGATCAGGCCGGCGATGGTGGCCGCCGGCGTGCACAGGATGGCCAGGTCGGGCGCCGCCGGCAGCGCGGCCACCCGCGCATAGCAAGGCATGCCGTGCAGCGTGGCGTACTTGGGATTGACGGGCCAGATCTGCTGGTCGCCTGCCTGGACAAAACCGCCGTCGGCCAGGTTGGCCAGCACGCGGGTGCCGATGCGATGCGGTTTCTCCGAAGCGCCGATCACGGCCACGGTACGGGGGGCAAACATTCGGTCCAGATTCCTGATGCTCATGCGGCCTTGTCCTCTTGATCGGTGGCGGATCGCTTACTAAATGGTTACCAGCGCGAGCGATGTTCCTCGGTCACGCCCATCATCTGGGTGACGATGCGTTTCGGTTCATCGGGTCCGCTGCGCACCCACCCGGTAAACGTGCCCACCGGCTGCAGGAAGCGGCTGGCCGCGACCAGGTTCTTGCGGTTGTCGCGGCGCGCGCCTTCGGGCGTGAAGTGCAGTTCCAGCAAATCGTCTTCGGTAAAAATATGCCAGGTCGAGAGCTGATCTTTGGCATCGTACAGGAAGCGCGCCGGCGCCAGCGGGTACACCTGGCCGTCGAGCCACAAGGCGTTTTCGTTGGCGCCGAAATAGCCGGCCTGCAGGTTGAAGCCCAGTTCCAGCGTATGGGCCGACGCCCAGCGCCATGCGGTGTCGCGCGCCAGCAGGCCGTTGGAGTAATCGAAGCTGGCCACGCCGCCGGCCAGGTCGTACTCCTCGCGCCAGGTGCGCACTTCGCCCGTCAAAGGCATGCCCGTCGATTTTTGCGTGGAGTGCACCGAACCGCCCGCCACCGTGCCCGTGGCCAGCAGCAGCGGCGCGGCGGGCGGGCCGAATCGGGCATCGATTTCCAGGTGGTCGCACTGCACCGTCAGCGCAAAGCTGCCAGCGCCCGAGGGTTCGAGGGCGATGCGGCCCAGGCGCGAGTCAAAATAACTGGCGCCGCCCGAATGATCGGCCACCCGGCCGCGCCGGCCCAGGCGGCCGTCGGCCGAGAAATTCACCAGCATGTCGCCGTCGCTGCGGTCGAACGCATACGCGAACGCGGTGCTGGTCCAGCCCAGGTCGACGATGGCCACGCCGCAAAATACCCGCTCGGTGCACAGCGCCACGTAATGCCAGCGTTTGTGATGGAAACGGCGCCATAACGCGCTGCGCGCAAACGGCGGCGCCAGCGCGGTCCAGTCGACATGGCCGGTCTGGCCGGCAAAGCGGCCGAGCAGCGGCTGGCCGTTGGCATCGAGCAGGCTGGCGGGTGCGGCGGGCAAACTCATGCTGCGGCCGCCGTGCGGTGATTGATCAAGTGTGGTCCTTCGCGCTACGCGCTCATCTCCGGACATCCGGCCCCGCTATTTTAATAAGGATTTCAAACTTGCTCACAGTCCGAATGCGCTATATTGTGTTTTTCCAGGCTGTTTACACTTATTTCATGCGTCTGCTGCACACCTCCGACTGGCATCTCGGCCAATCCCTGCACAATTTCGAACGTCATTACGAACACCAGCGCTTCCTCGACTGGCTGCTCGACACCATCGTGGCGGAGCAGGCCGACGCCCTGCTGATCGCCGGCGACATCTTCGACAACGCCAATCCGTCATCGGCATCGCAAAAGCAGCTGTACCGCTTTTTGCAGCGGGCGAAAGAGCGGGTGCCGCATTTGAACCTGGTGGTCATCGGCGGCAACCACGATTCGCCGGGCCGGCTGGAAGCACCGGGACCGCTGCTCGAAGCGCATGGCACGCGCGTGATCGGCGCGGTGCAGCGTGATGCCGACGGCGCGCTCGATATCGAAGCACTGGTGCTGCCGCTCACCGGCGCCGACGGCACCGTGCAGGCGTGGTGCCTGGCCGTGCCGTTCCTGCGTCCCGGCGACGTGCCGCGCGTGGCGGTGGAGGCTGGCGCCGACAATGTGGCCGACCCTTACCTGGCCGGCATCGCCCTGCTATACCGGCAGGCGCTGGCGCTGGCCCTGGAAAAACGCCAGCCGGGCCAGGCCATCCTGGCCATGGGCCACTGCCACATGATCGATGGCCAGATGTCGGCCGATTCCGAACGCCGCATCGTCATCGGCGGCACCGAGATGCTGCCGGCCGGGATCTTCGATCCTGCCATCGCCTACGCCGCGCTGGGCCATTTGCACCTGGCGCAGGCGGTGGGCAAACAGGACCACATCCGCTATTGCGGCAGCCCGATTCCGCTGTCGTTTGCGGAAGTGGGCTACCAGCACCAGATCCTGCGCATCGACCTCGATGGCGACGCGGTGCGCGAGATCGCGCCGATTGCCATTCCGCGGGCGGTGCAACTGCTGCGGGTGCCGGCCAAACCGGCGCTGATTACACAAGTGCTGGAAGAACTGGCCGCGCTGGACGTGGCCGACGCGCCGGTGGAGCAGCAGCCATTCCTGGAAGTGCGGGTGCGGCTCGACGCGCCCGAACCGGGCCTGCGCGCGCGCATTGAAGCGGCGCTGGACGGCAAGCCGGTGCGCCTGGCCAAGATCGAAACCTCGAGCGCGGCGCGTGGTTCGGCGGTGGATGCCGAGGTGATGACGCTCGACCGCCTGGAACAGCTGAAGCCTGACGATATCTTCCGCCAGCTGTATCAGCACCGCTTTGGCAATGAAGCGCCGCCCGACCAGTTGAGCGCCTTTGCGGAGTTGATGCTGCCATGAGAATCCTGCGCATCGGCGGTAAAAACCTGGCGTCGCTGGCCGGGGAATTTTCTGTGGACTTCGAACAGGAGCCGCTCGCGTCCACCGGCCTGTTTGCCATCAGCGGCCCCACAGGCGCCGGCAAGAGCACCCTGCTCGACGCCCTGTGCCTGGCGCTGTATGACGACACCCCGCGTTTGCTCAAGGTGTCGGGCCGCAGCATGCTGGCCGACGTGGGCAACGAGACCGTGTCCACCCAAGACACGCGCACGCTGCTGCGGCGCGGTACGGCGGAAGGCTACGCCGAAGTGGACTTCATCGGCAACGACGGCGCCGCGTACCGCGCGCGCTGGAGCGTGCGCCGCTCGCGCACGCGGGCCGAAGGCGCGCTGCAACCTACGGTCATGTCCTTGCACCTGCTGCCCGCGCTGCAACCGATCGGCGCCACCAAGACCGAAGTAAAAGGCGAAATCGAACGCCGCATCGGCCTGTCGTTCGAACAGTTTACGCGCGCCGTGCTGCTGGCGCAGAACGAGTTTTCCGCATTCCTCAAGTCCGAAGACAACGAGCGCGGCGAACTGCTGGAAACCCTCACCGGCAGCACCGTCTACACCGAGATTTCGATGCGCGCGTTCGAGCGCGCCAAGCTCGAACAGCAGGCGCTGCAACGCCTGAACGCGCGGCTGGCGGACCAGAAGCCGTTGAGCACCGACGAACGCGCTGCGCTGGAAACGCAGGCGCAAGCTGCCGCCGAAGCGTTGCAGGCGTTGGAACAGCGCAAGGCCGACCTGGAACAGGAACTGCGCTGGCACCGCCAGGCGGAACAACTGGCCGCCGACGAAATGGCGGCGCAGCAGGCACTCGCGCACGCGACAGCGGACGTGGCAGCGTCAGAACTGCGCCGCGCCGCCCTTGCCCACCTGGTGGCGGTGCAGGCAGCGCGGCCGCTGGCCGGCGACATCCGCCGCATAGCCGCCGACATTGCTGCCACCGATGCGGCGATTGCCGCCGGCGCCGCGGCGATTGCGCTCGCTGCCCAGCAGCTGGACCGGGCCAACGCCGTGCAACAGCAAGCTGCCAACACGGTGCAGGAAGCGGAGCAAGCGCAGCGCACAGCGGGACCGCAACTGGACCAGGCCAAGGCGCTCGACGCGCGCGTGGAAGCAATGCTGCCCAACTGGCGCCAGGCCTCGAACGCCTGCGAAAAAGCCAACCAGGTCGAAGCCGCGGCCAAGGCCGCGCTGCAGGCGCGACTCGACGAACGGCGTCGTTTGGCGTCGCAGCTGGAAAGCGGTACCGCATGGCTGGCGCAGCATAAACAATGGCAAACGCTGGCGCAGTCGTGGGAGCGCTGGGACGTGTTGTTCGTGCAGGCCGGCCAGGCCGCGGCGCAAGTGGACAAGCTGGCCGACCAGCTGGCGCGCATCCAGCGCGATGCAAAAATCCACCGCGACCAGGAAGCGGAAGCGTCGGCCAGGCTGGCAACATCGGCCACCGTGCTTGAAACCCTGGAAGCGCGCCGGATTGACGCCAACCAGGCGTTGGCCGCGTTCGATCCCGAACAACTGCATGCCGCGCGCAGCGGCTGGCAACAGCACCGCGAGCTGCTGGCCAGCGGCGAGAAAATCTGGCTGGAACTGGACGCGCGCCAGCAGCGCGGTGCACACCTGCACAAGCAGGACCAGCACCTGCGCGCCACCATCGCTGCCGCAAGTACGCAACTGGCCGCGGCGCAGCAGCAAGGCGTGGCGATTTTTGCCGCGTTCTCGCAGGCCGAACGCTCGCTCACGCTGGCGCAGGCGGCCAGCGGCGAAAACGTTGAAAAGCTGCGCGCCGCGCTGCAGGACGACACGCCGTGCCCCGTATGCGGCGCGCACGACCATCCGTACCGCCACAACGATCCGGCCATGCAGGGCATGCTCGACAGCCTGCAGGCGGAACTCGCGCGCTGCCGCAGCCAGGTGGAAGCCAACGTCAATCAACAAGCGGCGCAACGCGCCACCGAACACGCGAGCCTGGAACAACTGAACCTGCTGCAAGTGGAAGCGGACACTGAACGGCAGGCGCTGGAACGCATCGACGCCTCCTGGCGCGGGCACCCGCTGCTGGCCGACGACAGCCCGGCGCCACCGCCGGCCGAAGACCAGCGCAGCGCGTGGTTTACGACAGAGTTGAACACGGCGCGCACGAATCTGCAGGCGATCGAGCAGCAGGACCGCGCATTGCACGCGGCCCGCACCACGCGCGACCAGGCGCAGGCCGCGTACGAAGCCGCGGCGCTCGAACTCAAACAACTGCAGGAAGCCGCCACCGGCGCCCGCACCGCGCTGGCGCAGGCCACCACCGAATACAAGGGTTTTGAAGCGCAGCGCAGCGAAGCGGCAGCAGCGCTGGCCGACCTGCTGTCCAAGCTCGATCCGGCCTTCACCGGCGGCGACCTGCCCAACGATGGCTGGAAGGACGACTGGACCATGGGCCCGGCGCGGTTCCACGAGGCGCGTCAGGCCGAAAGCCGGCAATGGCTGGCGCAGCGCGACGCGTATGAAGAACGCAGCACCGCGTTGACCACGTTCGACGTCGAAATGAAGGCGCTGCACGATGCCGTGAGCCGCGCCGGCGAAGAAGCGCTGGGCGTACGCCACGCGTTTGCCGTGGCCGATGCCGCGCTCAAGGAAACCCAGGACCAGCGCATGGCGCTGTGGGGCGGACGCGAAGTGGGCGCCGTGGAACAGGCGCTGGCCGCCGCCATCGAACAGGCCAGAACACTGCTGGCCAGCCGCCAGCAGGAAGCGCAGCAGGCCGCACAGGCGCGCGTGCGCGCCGACGAAGCACTGGCGCAGGCGCATCACCGCCGCGCCGCCTTGCACGCGGCGGCGGCGGCAGCGGCGCAGGAACTGGCGGCATGGCTGACCGACTTCCAGCAGCGCCAGCCCGATGCCGGCGTGGACGATCTCGACCAGTTGCACGCGCTGCTGGCGCGTCCTGCCAGCGACATCGACACCGAACGTGCGGCGCTGCAAGCAATCGACCGTGCCGCCGACAACGCCGCCACCGTGCTGACAGAACGCCAGCGCCAGCGCGCCCAGCACCAACTGGCGGCGCCGTTATCAAGCGCAGTGGAAGCAGCAGCGTCCGATACGGCGACCGAGCCTGGCGCAGAACCCGGTGAACCAGTAGCGCAGCCCTCCCCGGTGGCCGCGCTGGCCGCCGCCCTCAACGCGCTGCTGGCCGAACGCCAGCAAGCCCAGGATGGCGCGGCCGCCGTGCACGTGACGCTGGCGCAGGACGACGCCAAGCGGCGCCAGTCGCACGCCATGCTCGAAGAAATCGCCACACAGGAAGCGATCGAACAGCGCTGGTCGCGCATGAGCGACTTGATCGGTTCTGCCGACGGCAAGAAATTCCGCAACTATGCACAGCAGTTCACGCTCGACGTGCTGCTCGGTTACGCCAACGCCCACCTGAATCACCTGTCGCGCCGCTACCAGCTGGAACGAATCCAGAATCCGGCCAACCCGTCGCTGGCGCTGCTGGTGCGCGACCAGGACATGGGCGGCGAAATGCGCTCGGTGCACTCGCTGTCGGGCGGCGAATCGTTCCTGGTGTCGCTGGCGCTGGCGCTGGGACTGGCCTCGCTGTCGTCGAACCGGGTGCGGGTGGAGTCGCTGTTCATCGACGAGGGTTTCGGCAGCCTCGATGCCGAAACCCTGCGGGTGGCAATGGATGCGCTGGACGGTTTGCAGGCAATGGGCCGCAAGGTGGGCGTGATCTCGCACGTGCAGGAAATGACGGAGCGGATTTCCACCAAAATCCTGGTGCAGCCGGCGGCGGGCGGGCGCTCCACCATCAGCGTGGTGTAGCCACGTTGTAGCGCCGGCGGTACACCACGGCACGGCGGCGCGGTTTCACTGGCGCCGGCGCGCCAGTTTGCTATCATCTACGCTCATGCATGGAAGTCCCTATGAGCATAGGCGCCGTCACCATCAGCCCCGCAGTCGGCCAGCCCGAGCGCTTTTCGCCTCTGGCGCGCGACACTGCGCGCGCCACCGGTTTTGTTAACACGACTAACAATAACGCCAGCAATGCCAGCACCACCACGCTGACGCCCGAGGCGCTCAAGCTGGTGGACGACCTTAAAGCGCGCGATACCGAAGTGCGCCAGCACGAGCAGGCCCACCTGGCCGCTGCCGGCGGACTGGCCATCTCCGGCGCCACCTACACGTACCAGCGCGGCCCCAATGGTGTCAATTACGCCATCGGCGGCGAAGTGCAGATCGATACCTCGCCTGGCGCCACGCCCGAGGAAACCATCGCCCGCGCAGCGTCGATCCAGGCTGCCGCCTCGGCGCCGGCCGAACCGTCGGGCGCCGACCGCGCGGTGGCGGCAGCGGCGCAGCAGATGGCGGCGCAGGCGCGCACCGAGCTGGCCAAACAGGAGCCTGATAGCACCAGCGGCGCCGCTGCTGTCACGTTCGAGCGCGTGGCGCGCAGCTATGGCGCCGATGCCAGCCAGCCGGCCGCCGCGCCCACCGTCAATGTCTACGCGTGACGCTGGCCGTGCGAATGATAAAATCGCGCCTTTCGCCCTCGCTCACAGATCAATCATGTTAAAAGCACCACGCACCCTCACCTTCAAATGCGCCAAATGCGCCAAGGCCGTTCAGGTTCGCCTGCAAAAAGTATCGGCCTGCTCGCACATCCAGCCTTACGTGGGCGTGTGCCCGTGCGGTGAAGTGAAGCACCACGCGCTCGGCCAGAAAGACGCCGTGGCTTCGTACCTCGCCGCACCGGAAGGCTGGACCCACCACCATTGATTTTGTTATTGAAGAAGCAAACCCTCAAGTTCTGGAAAGCCGAACCGTTATACAAGTATTATTAAACGGAAGCTGCCATGGCCACCATACCCGCACTCGGCGCCCGGAACCTGCCGGCCACTTATTATCCGGCCAGTCAGAAGGCCGACACTAAAACCAGCAACACCGCCACCACGCAAAAGGCTGGCGACGCCTCGGCGCTGTCCTCATTGTCGAACGATGCGCTGGACATGCAAAAACGCGCCGCCTCGCTGGGCAATGCCACCATCGATTTCGCCCAGGATTTCGTCAGCAGCTTCACCCATGCGCTGTTCGGCGACGCCGCCAAGGGCGCCACCATCGACTTCGACAGCGCCAGCCTGGAGGCATCGTCAAGCTACGCCGTGGGCGTGCAGCAAACGTCGAGCGCCGACGGTGTGCGCACGCTGGCGGGTCTGAGCCTGTCCGACAGCTCGCATTTCATCGGCAAGGGTACGATTACCACGGCCGATGGCCGCAAGTTCGACTTCGAAGTGGAAGTCAAATACGACGCCCGGCTCAGCGCCGCCGCCGGCACCGATCAGCCGTCAGCGTCCGGGGCCGACAGCAGCAAGCCGCAAACCGTCGACCTGTCGGACCTGCCCACCGTCAAAGTGCCGAATATCGACTTCCCGGGCACCCTGGCCGACCTGTTCCAGCTAATCGGCCGCGATTTGCAAAGCGCACTGGCCAGCGGCGACGGCCAGACCGACCAGACCAGCGACAATATCGACCGCAACACGCTGCGCGGCCTGTCCATGCGCTTGCTTAACCTGGTGGACAGCAAGAATGCCGACACCTATGCCGCACCCAGCGCCGCGGACAAGGCCAAATCGGCCGCCGCCTACGGCCAGCAGCTTGCACCGGTATCGGAAACGGAGCCGGAAGTGGCCACCCCGATCAAGGTGGGGCCGGACGACGGGGCCACGCCCATCAAGGTGGGACCGGACGCCGTAGTGCCAGCAGAAACACCCGCTGCCGCCGATGCAGCTGCGAAGCCCGACGCCGCGAGCTGACCGCCCGGTATAATAAGCGCCCGTACGCTTATTACTCCACCGATCGCCCGCCATGTCCGTAAATACCACCACCTCTCCCACCCCGCAACAGATTCACTGGGAGGAAAACGGCGTGCAGCACAGCGCGCGCTGGCGCTCCGAGGCCGGCATGCCGCCGCCCAAGCGCGTGGTCATCGCCGACGACCGCACCAATGCCGATGTGGCCTACCGCCTGGCCTGCGAAGGCACGGCCCTGCTGTGGCGCGGCGACTTCCAGAACGCGCGCCAGCTGCTGCAAGCGCTGGCCCGCCGCGCCGACCATAAAGCCAAGCCGGCAAAAAAAGCCAAGCCGGCCAAGGCGCCCGCCACACCCACCGAAGCGTTCCACCTGCACCGCCAGGCGCAGTCGCAGCGCGCCCGCACGCTGGCCATGCTGCTGCTGCCGTTCGAAGATGGCTACACGCTGCCGCTGCGCCGTGCACCCGACGTGACCCTGGCCTGCAACGAAGCCTACGGCCGTTTCGAAGAACCGTTCATTGCCTCGCTGCGCGAGCTGCTGGGCGTGATCGGCGCCCACGAATGGCGCCGCACCGGCGTCGAGATCCCGGCGCTGGGCGCGCGCATCCACCCGTATTACGGCGTGTTCTCGCCCGTGCGCGGTGAATACGTGCAACTGGTGGCCGAGGCGCCGCTGCCCAAGGATACGTCGCTGGCCTTCGATATCGGCGTGGGTACCGGCGTGCTGTCGGCCGTGCTGGCGCAGCGCGGCATCGCGCGCGTGGTAGGCACTGACCAGGACCAGCGCGCGCTGAGCTGCGCGCGCGAAAACATCAATCGCCTGGAACTGGAGCAGAAAGTCGAGCTGCGCGTGGCCGACCTGTTCCCGGAAGGCCGTGCACCGCTGGTGGTGTGTAATCCGCCGTGGGTGCCGGCCCGTCCGAGTTCCGCCATCGAAGCGGCGGTGTACGATCCCGAGAGCCGCATGCTGCGTGGCTTCCTGGCCGGCCTGACCGAACACCTGACGCCACGCGGCGAAGGCTGGCTGATCCTGTCGGACCTGGCCGAGCACCTGGGCCTGCGTCCGCGCACCGAATTGCTGGAGTGGATCGCAGCGGCCGGCCTCAAGGTGGTGGACCGCATCGACGTGCGCCCTACCCACCCGCGCGCGGCCGACGCCAGCGATCCGCTGCACCAGGCCCGCGCTGCCGAGGTGACGTCGCTGTGGCGCCTGGCAGCGGCCTGATTGCTTATTCAAAAGACAGCGTGAACTGCTGTCCTTGCACAATCGGCTGAACCTGTATATAATTCATGCCTCAGACGCGGGGTGGAGCAGTCTGGCAGCTCGTCGGGCTCATAACCCGAAGGTCACAGGTTCAAATCCTGTCCCCGCAACCAAACAAATCAAGGGCTTATCGCATCGCGATAGGCCCTTTCGCATTGTTCGTCGAGTTTTTGCTGCAATTTTGCGGCACTTGACGATTTTAGCGCTATACCGTTGACCTACCTCATGGAGAAACAGTATGGCAACTATCACCAATCGCGGCCCTCACCAGCACCAAGCCCAGGTTCGCCGCAAAGGCTACCCCACTCAGACGCGCACCTTTGAGTCCAAGCGTGACGCTGAAGACTGGGCCAAAAAAATTGAAACTGAAATGCGGCAGCGCACGTTTGTTGACCGCTCCGAAGCTGATCGCACGAGCTTCGGCGAGCTTTTGGAACGCTACTTGCAGGAGATTACGCCCGATAAACGTGGCTGGCGCGCCGACAGCAGCCGAATTCGCCAGTTCCAACGCCATCCGTTAGCTCTTCGCATGCTCAGCAGTCTCCGCAGTGTTGACTTTAGCAATTATGTAAAGGAACGGAAGATGGCGGTTGGCCCCAAGACTATCTGCCTTGAATTGTCCGTGATGTCTGCCGTGTTCAACGTGGCGGCAAACGAGTGGTCCATCCCTGTCACGAATCCCATCACCAACATTCGCAAACCTGCGCTGCCTCTGGATCGTAAGCGTCGCCTCGTTGGTGACGAAGAAGCCCGTCTGCTTGATGCTGCACAAGCTAGCCGAGTGCCCACGTTGGCATTCTGCATTGCTCTCGCCGTTGAAACTGGCATGCGCCGGGGCGAGATTGCAGGGCTGACCTGGAATCAAATTGACCTGCTCAACCGCGTGATCCGGCTGGATATGACGAAGAATGGAGACTGCCGTACCGTGCCTCTTTCCGAGGCCGCAGAAGCTGCAATCCGCGCATTGCCGCGTCCTTTGCACGGTGGGCCTGTGGCTACCTGCCATGACTCTAACGGACTGGGAGCCGCATTCCGCCGGGTCTGCCACCGAGCAGGTATCACTAACCTGCATTTCCACGATCTGCGCCATGAAGCGGCATCTCGCTTGGCACGCAAGATGGAGGTCGCCACACTGGCAAAGGTCATGGGATGGCGCACGTTGCAGATGGCGATGCGCTATTACAACCCGACTGATGACGAATTGGTTGACGCGGTACGGGCTGCGGCCTAATGTAAATAAGCCATCCAATGCTTGCTGGATGGCTTTTGAAAAGGCCGGGCATCGAGAGTGATGCCCGGCCTTGAGAAAACGTATGCCTAAATGATGTTCCCTCGTCTCGCTCCCCGGCCAGCCAAGGTCGAAGGTCATCCAAACCGCCGCCAGGCGGCCTGGATGGCATATCACTACAACGGGCCGCCAGGCCCTGCCACACACTTTCGCAAACGCTCCAACCTTTCGGAACACGGTGCCAGCCGTGCCGCCACTGCTGTGGCTCCCCAGGCGCTTCGGTCGTATCGCGCCATGAGTCAAACCCTACTCAGTCAGTCTCCCCCTCTCTGCCATCAACCCGTGCGGTGCCAGCCAACACGGTACGGAGAGAGGTTCCCACGTTAGTTACCAGCTACTGCGCAACGTAGCGCCACTGTCTCCACAATCACTTAGCCTTCCGGCTCCCCGTAGGTTTCCCCGGCTCGATGTTCCATAGCGGCTCAGGTACTCAGGTCATGCTTCATCGACTACGAACCACGGCTTCATGCCTATGGCTCCACGTTGCTCCGCACAGCACCCTTCAAGGGGTGCCGTTACACGCTTAAGCTATCCAGAGGCCCACAGTTTCCCGAGGTGCCGACAGCGCCAGGTTTCCCCTTGCTGCCCTCGCGCATCGCTACGCGCTCATCAGCCTACGTGTGCGGTACAGGTTGCGCCCTTACGGTACGCCCCCTGAGCCGGTCTTTCACCGGCTTTCACTTGATAACAGGTCACCAGGCCATTGCCTGCCTGGCGCCGTTTCCGTGTCGCCCAACGTCCGCCGGAGGGACCCGGCGAGATTGGGTCGAAGGAGAGAGTTACACCCTCCAGCGCCCTTCGCAGCCGCACCAGCCCTATTAGAGGCATGCGGCTACAGCGTTTGCTTAGTTCCAGGTTGGCGACCTGGAACCTGTCGGATTGGCGATCCGACGTGTCCTTACGGACGTATGTGTTTGCAGTCTGGCGGTCCGCTCGCTAAGCCCTCCATGTCATTGAAGGCTCACCGAGCGGACCACCATGCTTGCGATTGCTTCTCAGCCTTCGCTGAGGTGTTGGCCTTCCAACTCCATCTGCCCTACCAATGTATAGCGTAACGAGAGCTTCATGAACACAGGTTTTGCAAGATGTCGTTTGCCGCGCTGCGCACGGAACATCATTACGTCTCATTACCGCCAACACAATCACACTTCATTGGCAGTTTGACGCTATACCGAGTGTCACCATCAACGGAAAGCACCATGACTGCAACCACCCCTATTAGCCGTAGCAAAACCGCCGCCATGAGCCGCATCATCGACTCGATCTGCAAGGGCTACCGCCTTTACTGCTGCGGCACTGTGGCCGCCGATAAAGCTGAGCGCCTTGCCCGCAAGCTGCATGAGCGTCATGCCATCGGTGCGACGCCAGCTCAACGCCTCATGCGCAAGAAGCGCGGCAAGGCCAACGCCCTGCTGGTCATGTATTGGCCGCTGGGCGCGGCACAGGTGGAATGGCTGATGCTGTTCACTATCGGCCAGCTTGATTCGCAAGAGCATCTGTGCGATGCGACCGAGAAGCACCGCCTTGGATGGTTGGGCTATGAACTTGTTCGCTATCCGATTCGTGGCGCTGCAAGCTGGACTTGGCGGCGGCCCAAAATCGAGATGGCCGATCACTATGCCCTGCTAGACGCGTCGTTGGCCAAGCGCCACCATGATGCCGTGGAGTTCCACCTCTCGCGGATTGCAAACCAGCCCGGCTTTCACGGCGTCCGCGAGCAGTCATGGGCATTGTGCCAGCATGCTCGCCAGCACGGCTACCAAGGCGAGCTGCCGCATCTCTTCTACGTTCAAAAAATCAGCCATGGTGAACGTCTGCATTTGGGGAAATGACGGTCGGCTAATCACGCTGATTGTTTCCTATATTGATTCAAGTTCCGCCGGAATCGGCGGCACTTCCCCCTTCATTAAACTCGTCGCATCACCCAGCGCGAGGGCATATTTTAGCTGCCATCAGGCAGGCGAGGCACGTAACTAATCTGCTGGACTGCGGCGCACATCGAGTGCGTCTATGTCACACATCAAGCAAGTCTTAGCTACGCTCCCGCTCTTGCACCGCGATGGTGGCAAGTACGAGAGCGGAGAGCTCCAGAACATCGTTCGAGAAATCCTCCCTGAGAGCCGGGTTGGTGCCTGTTTCCGGCATCGACTGGGCGACTCATCAGTCATGGTCAGCACCACCAATCGAGGCACCACACGGCTTGGTGGTCTGATGGTTTGCGATGCCGGACATATCTGCCCCGTTTGCCATGCCCGCAAGATGGCCAGGGAGCAGCACATCGTTTCCCACCTTGTGCATGAACATTACCAAGCCGCCGGGGTTCTTGTCGATGCGGTATTGACGGTTCCTCACCGGCTTAACGAGCCTCTAGCGACCGTTCTGGATCGACTGGACTCAACCTGGAAGGGCCTTCGCAGTTCGCCGATCTGGAAGGGGATCACCAGGGAGCTAGGCATTGTTGGATGTGTACGCCGCCTGGAGGTGACATTGGGACACCATGGCTGGCACCCGCACCTACACGTTAGCTTCCTCTGCAAGCTGGACCTCGCGCAGGAAATCAAAGGGCGCTCATGGAGCACAGCGCTGGACGATGCATTCAGCATCGTATCTACCCATTGGCGGCAGGCCGGGAAGAAGACAGGTCTCGCTATCAGTGAAGAAGCTCAGGCAGCCGTCGCCATCATCGGCCATGTAGATGCCCAAAAGGCGATCAGCTACAACACGAAGAATATGGGCCACTGCAAGAAGCCCAACAGCTTGACGCCGACAGACTTGCTGCGCATCGTCGCACAAGTAACCGATGGCGCTACCGTACATGCCGCCAAGCGCCTGTTCGCGGAATACGCCACCGCCATCAAAGGCAAGCACACCTTGACTTTCATCGGATCAGCCAAAGCCTCCAGGAATAACGCTGTTGAGGCAGTGGACGCTGCCTGCGTTGAGGTCGTGGATGAGGTCCTGGGCACTGTCTCCCCAGAAGCCTGGCGCGCAATCGTCAAGGCTGGTTTGCGGGAAGCCTTGACTGTGGTGATGTCGCGCCGTGAGGTGGTAGCGATCATGCTCCGCGCAGCACTCGGCGCAGGGCATGGACGTATTCCCTTAGGGTGGATGCGATTGGCGTTTACGGCCAAAACGAAAACCGTAATAAGGTCAAGCCAAGGCCTCCCCCTTGAGGCCTTGGCCGTGTGTTAAGTCACAGCGAACCGCGAGCAGCGACTTGCTCCGCTTTGGTTGGGCGGCCAGGCCTCCGGGCAGATGGCACCGGGCGGGGCGGCGTAGCCGGAGGAACGGCAGTCTGCCGCTGATGTTCAAGCCAAGAATCAACATCGGCAGTGTGAAAACGGAGCAACCGACCCAGCTTAATTGCGTGAGGCAGATCGCCACCAGTGGAATGGCGGTTGTAGATGGTCTGTTCGGCCAGGCCAAGCAGTTCGGCCAGGGCTTTTGGGGTAAGGAGCTTTTTCTCCATGACGTCAGTTTCTTGAAAGCAGCCACATGACTGCTTCAAGTATAGGAAGAGTTCCCATCGTCTAATCTGCCGTAACCCCTTTTTTTATCAGCAAAGCGGTAGAACGACCTATCCTTCAGATTTGCAGATGTGAGAATCCGTGTACTTTCCACCTGAGCAAGATGCTATCCTTGGCAACATGGACTGGCTTGACCAGATGACGGCTCAGGAAAACAGTAGGTATGTATGAATTTTGAATTCTGGAGATTGAATGCGTAATGGCTGCGGCATTTTAACAAGCAGGTCCTTGTCAACGGGGCTCCTTGCGGTCGCGATTTTACTGATAACGGGCTGTGCAGCAACGAGCCCGCCTTCTGTAGTCAAAGAGGATGTAAACAAACTAAACCACCAAGGTGGTCCTGGTCCGTATAGCTTTGAATGCGACGCCCCACCGGGACGCTTCGATGAATCCAATGTTCCAGCTTCTGGGGACAAGCTGCGCGCCTCGGGGACACTACGATTCTTAGAGCTGCGCTCGCACCCAGAATGGGCTGCATCGGCGACCGTGACCTTTGCCGGTCCAACACGACAACGGCCATTTTTGGGACTGCAGGCGCTCATCATGCCAGACGAGCCAAATACCATTCAATTCGCGATCACCGGTCAGGGTGACGCGCAAGAGCGCAACGTCTTTGCAACCACCAAGGTAACCGATGCACTGATTCCTTTTGAGGTAAGCCTTGGCCAATCGGGTGATTTAGAGGTATCGGTTGCCGGTCAATCTGCAAAAATGGCTGTTGGCGCATTTGAACCCGCACGCCTGAGTCTATTTTGCTCCACGGCGCTTATTCATTTTTCTAAAGTTACGGTTGAAAATGCGCGTTGAATGCCTGCGCTATTGTGGACTCTGAGTGTGCTACCAATACCTACTGTGGCGTAGGGTGTGCTGCCACAAATTTGCTGCACCATTTGCGGTAAATACCGGTAAAATGCGGTAAGCAACGGTAGCCCAATGCATTGATTTATTGGAAAATCGTCGGAAACAGGCTGTGATGATTTGGGCTCATAACCCGAAGGTCACAGGTTCAAATCCTGTCCCCGCAACCAGATACAGCAAACCGTTGATTTTCATCAGAAAATCAACGGTTTTTCTGCATTTGCGGCAGGACTATTTACCCTTGCCCGCAAACGCCTTGACCAATGCATCGGCCGCGAACTGTTCGGCATCTTTCGCCTTGGGCACCACGGCGCCCATGCCGAAGAATTCATGGGTCACGCCCGCGTACTCCTTGTACGACACGGTCACGCCCTCTTTCTTCAAGCGGTCGGCATAGGCTTTGCCTTCAGACAGCAACGGATCGATTTCCGCCGTAATCACCGTAGCGGGCGGCAGGCCTTTGAGCGACGCGGCTTTCATGGGCAGAGCATACGGATTGGCCGGATCGGCGCCATAGTGCTTGAAGAACCATGCCATCATCGGCTTGTTGAGCGGCTTGGCGGCAGCGTTCTTCACGTACGACGGGGTGTTCATGTCGTCGTTCACCACCGGGTACACCAGCAGCTGCATCACCGGCAGCGTGGCTTTTTTATCGCGCGCCATCAGCGATACCACGGTGGCCAGGTTGCCGCCCGCGCTCTCGCCGCCCACCGCTACCCTGGCTGGATCGCCGTTGATTTCTTTCGCGTGCGCCAGTACCCATTCATAAGCTGCGTAAGCGTCGTTGGGCGCGGCCGGGAAGGTGTTCTCGGGCGCCTGGCGGTAGTCCACCGACACGATCACCGCCTTGGCCAGCTTGGCCAGCGCGCGCGGCGACGCATCGTAGGTCTTGGTGTCGGCAATCACGAAGCCGCCGCCGTGGTAGTACACCATCACCGGGAACGGGCCTTTGCCTTCGGGCGTGTAGACGAAGATCGGAATGTCGCCCTTGGGACCGGCGATGGTCATCGGCTTGACGGTCACGCCAGCTTCCGGCGCGGTGCTCTTGCCCATGTCCGTCAAGACCTTCTTGACCGCGTCGGCCGGCGTGGGCTGCTTGCGCGCTTCTTGCGGGGTGAGGGTTTCAATCGGCTTGCCGCCCAGTGATGCCAGCGCGTCCAGCACTTTTTGCATGGCCGGATCGGCTTTGGCCGGCGCTTCGGCCGCCATTGCGTTGAACGAGTACGCAGCCACGGCGGCGACGACAGCAGTCTTGAGGATGGTGGAACGGGACATGGAATGGCTCCTGAAGGGGGTGCGTGTTACGCAACCTTGGTTATGGGAAGCTTCAATGTAGCAATCTGGACAATCAGACTGTGTGCGTGCACGCGCTTTGTCCACGACATGGCAGCAGGATGAAACCCGGCGCATATCCAAACAGCGGCAAAACTGTCACAATTATTCCTTTGAGTAATTTTGAGGAGTCGACGGTGAACGATCAGGACCAGCAACTGGAGCAAGGTGCAACTGCAAATCAGGACGCCCCCGCCAGCCCCTCGCGCCGGCGCATTTTTCAGGCCGCTGCCGCCACCGGCATTGCCACCACCCTGCCTGCGGTCGCCACCCTGGCGGAAGCGGCCAGCAAACCGGCTGCCGTCAAAGGCTCGCTCGACGCCAAGCTCAAGGCCAATGTCAAGAACGTGGTCGTGATCTACCTGGAAAACCGCAGCTTCAACAACCTGTTCGCCAACTTCCCCGGCACCGCCAAGCCACTGTCCGACGTGCCAGCTGCCGCCTGTGCGCAACGCGACCGCGATGGCTCGCTGCTGCCGGTACTACCCAAGGTATGGGGTGGCATGGTGCCCGACCAGCAAAACATCGGCGGTACCGACTACCTGATCAAGGAAGACCAGATCAAGGACCTGCCCAACGCGCCATTCAAGTTGAGCGACACGGCCGGCAAACCGCTGCCCGAAGCGATCATCACGCGCGACCTGGTGCACCGCTTCTATAACAACCAGATGCAGATCAACGGCGGCAAGAACGACGGCTTTGCCGCGTGGGCCGACAGCGGCGGCCTGGTAATGGGCCACTACGGCGAAACCTCGAAAAACCTCAACCTGTGGCAGATCGCCCGCCAGTACACGCTGTGCGACAACTTCTTCATGGCGGCTTTCGGCGGTTCGTACATGAACCACCAGTTCCTGATCACCGGCCGCGCCAACGAATACTTCAACGCCGCCGACACCGCCGCGAAGAAAAAGATCGCCGTGCTGGCAGACGGCCCGCAAGGCGTGCGCCTGGCGATTGCGCCGGACTCGCCCAAGTCGGCGCTGGAAGGCAAGCCGAAATACGTCAACGATGGCGCCATCACGCCCGACGGCTACGTGGTCAACACCATGGCGCCGCCGTACCAGCCCAGCTACATCCGTCCGGCCTACGACGGCGATCCGCTGGCCGCCGATCCGGCCGATGCCAACACGCTGCCGCCGCAAACCTTCGACACCATCGGCGACCTGCTGTCGCGCAAGGGCGTGAGCTGGGCGTGGTATGGCGGCGGCTGGCAAGCGGCACTCGACAGCAAGGGCGGCGGCCACAAGCCGAACTTCCAGTTCCACCACCAGCCGTTCAACTATTTCAAGCAGTTCGCACCCGGCACGCCGGCGCGCGCCGAACACCTGCGCGACGGCGGCCTCGGTGACAGCCCGATCTCCAACAAGTTCATCGCCGCAGCGGTAGCGGGCAAGCTGCCGGCCGTGACGTTCTACAAACCGCAGGGCAACCTGAACCTGCATGCCGGCTACTCGGACATCGAGTCGGGCGACGCCCACATTGCCAACGTGATCGAACACCTGAAAAAGTCCCCGCAATGGAACAATATGGTGGTGGTGATCACGTTCGATGAAAACGGCGGCTGGTGGGACCACGTGGCGCCGCCCAAGGGCGACCGCTGGGGTCCGGGTTCGCGCATTCCGGCCATTGTCATCTCGCCGTTCTCGAAGAAGGGCCAGGTCGATCACAGCTTCTACGACACCACGTCGATCCTGCGCTTCATCACGCGCCTGCATGGTTTGCCGCTGTTGCAGGGTTTGAAGGTGCGCAACGAGGCATTCGCCGCCAACCACGCCACGCCGCCGGGCGACCTGACGGGGGCGTTGAGCTTCCGCTGATGGTGCTTTGCCACTGCGCTTTGTGATACACTGCGCGCTTCACTGAGCCCGACTCTCGCAGCCGGGCTTTTGTTTTGAGCGGCGCATTTTGGAGTGCGCCGTGGGCACGAGATTTCAGCATGAGAGACAAAAAAGACAACGCCACGTTCGACCTGCCCGGTTTCGGCCCGGCCGCGCCGCTCGAACCAGAAGCCAAACGGCCGCCGGCGCCGCGCGGGCGGCGCGCTGGTCTCAAGCAGGAGCAGCTCGAACTGCTCGAGCCGACCGATACCACCGGCCTGCCGGTCTGGGTGCGCGACGACAAGCTCGATCTCACCGGCCTGCCAGTGTGGGCGCCAGATTAAGCACCCGATTAGGCATCACCCGTAATACCTTCAGCATTCCCTCACACAGCATCAGGGCCGGAACGGAGCCTGTTAGACTGTGCCAACGTCCTTTTTGAACAGGTCTGACACCATGACATCCACCGACACCAACGCGGCCCACGCCCACGACGATTCCACTTCCTTTGCCAGCCTGGCGCTCAACCCTGCGCTGCTGGAAAACCTCGATACGCTGGGTTACAAGGAAATGACGACGATCCAGGCGCAAAGCCTGCCGTCGGTGCTGGAAGGCCGCGACCTGATCGCCCAGGCCAAGACCGGCAGCGGCAAGACCGCCGCCTTTGGCCTGGGCATCCTGCACAAGCTCAACCCGGCGTGGTTCGCGGTGCAGGCGCTGGTGCTGTGCCCTACCCGCGAACTGGCCGACCAGGTGGCCAATGAACTGCGCCGCCTGGCGCGCAGCACCGGCAACGTCAAGGTGCTGGTACTGACCGGCGGCTCGCCGATGCGCCCGCAAATCGCGTCGCTCGAACATGGCGCCCACATCGTGGTCGGCACGCCGGGCCGGGTGCGCGACCACCTGGGCCGCAATACGCTCGACCTGTCCAAGGTGCAGACGCTGGTGCTGGACGAAGCGGACCGCATGACCGACATGGGCTTCTACGACGAAATCGCCGGCATCGTCAGCGCCTGCCCGAAGCGTCGCCAGACCTTGCTGTTCTCGGCCACCTATCCCGACGACATCCGCCGCGCCACCGACTCGTTCCTGGTCGATCCGGTGGAAGTGACGGTACAGGCGCAGCACGACAACAGCCAGATCGAACAGCTGTTCTTCGAAATCGGTTTCGACAACCGCAACGAAGCCGTGGCCCAGCTACTGGGTCACTACAAGCCGGTATCGGCCATCGCCTTCTGCAACACCAAGGTGCAGTGCCGCGAACTGACCGACCACCTGCGCGAAAAAGGTTTTACGGCGCTGGCGCTGTACGGCGAACTGGAACAGCGCGAACGCGACGAAATCCTGGTGCTGTTCGCCAACCGCAGCTGCTCGGTGCTGGTGGCTACCGACGTTGCCGCGCGCGGCCTCGATATTCCGAACCTGGAAGCGGTCATCAACGTCGACGTCTCGAAAGACACCGAGGTGCACATCCACCGCGTGGGCCGCACCGGCCGTGGCGGTGAAAAGGGCCTGGCCCTGTCGCTGTGCGCGCCGAACGAAAAGAAATGGGTCAAGCTGATCGAGGAATACCAGAGCGCCCCGGTGGACTGGTATGACCTCTCCAGCCTCGATGGCGGCGACTACGGTGTCGATCCGGCGCCGATGATGACGCTGGTGATCAGCGGCGGCAAGAAGGACAAGCTGCGCCCCGGCGACCTGCTGGGCGCCCTCACCGGCGAAGCGGGCCTGAGCAAGGAACAGGTAGGCAAGATCAACGTGTTCGAATTCCAGACCTACGTGGCGCTCGATCGCCGCGTGGCGTACGAGGCGTTCGACCGCCTGAGCAGGAACAATCCGCTGGGCGGCGACTTCGGCGCCATCAAGGGCCGCAACTTCAAGATGCGGTTTATCGAGGTGTAAAGCCAATTGCATTCCCGCGCAGGCGGGAATCTCATTTTACGCATTACCGTTTCTGCTGCTCGATATGCGGCAGCAGCACCGTCAATATCCCCAGCAGCGGCAAGTACGAGCACAACTTGTACACGTACGCGATGCCCGCCACGTCGGCAATGTGGCCCATGGCTGCGGCGCCGATGCCGCTCACGCCGAACATCAGGCCGAAGAAAATCCCCGCGACCATGCCCACCTTGCCGGGCATGAGTTCCTGCGCAAACACCACGATGGCCGAAAACGCCGACGAGATCACGAATCCGATCACCACCGTCAGCACCGCAGTCCAGAACAGGTCCACGTACGGCAGCGCCAGCGTGAACGGCGCCGCGCCCAGGATCGACATCCAGATCACGCGCTTGCGGCCGATGCGGTCGCCAATCGGGCCGCCCATGAAGGTGCCCGCCGCCACCGCCGCCAGGAACAGGAACAGATACATCTGCGCCGACGATACCGACACGCCGAATTTGTCGATCAGGTAAAACGTGTAGTAGCTGCTCAAGCTGCTCATGTAGATGTACTTGGAGAAGACCAGCAGCGCCAGCACCCCCAGCGCGAAATACACGCGCGCCCTGGGCAGCGGCGACACCATGGCGGCAGGCGCCTTGCGCGGCAGGCTGGCCAGGTGGGCGCTGTGCCAACGGCTCACGTACACCAGCACCGCAAACGCCACGCCCACCAGCACCGCGAACCAGCCGATATTGCCCTGGCCACGGCCGATGATGATGGCGGCGGCCAGCACCGGGCCCAAGGCGGAACCCACGTTGCCGCCCACCTGGAACAGCGACTGCGCAAAGCCGAAACGACCACCGGACGCGGTACGCGCCACGCGCGACGCTTCGGGGTGGAAGGTGGACGAGCCCACGCCGATCAGCGCAGCCGATACCAGCAGCGCCGGGAAGCTGTGCGCCACCGCCATCATCAGCACGCCGATAAATGTGGCCACCATCCCGGCCGGCAGCAGGTAAGGCATGGGGCGGCGGTCGGTGTACAGGCCGATCCACGGTTGCAGCAGCGATGCCGTGCACTGGAACGTCAGCGTGATCAGACCCACCTGGGTAAACGACAGGCCGAATTCGGCCTTGAGCATCGGGTAGATCGACGGCAGCATGGCCTGCACCAGGTCATTGAGCAGGTGGGCAAAGGCGACGGCGCCGAGGATTTGCATCACGGTCTGGGACTGCGCCGGGGCGGGACTGGCAGCCGCGCTCCTGGCGGGCGCGGTGGCTGTAGCGGAGGAATTCATGGACTTCACCTTCTGATTGGGAACCGGGAGTGTAATATGGCCGGGAATCCCGGATATTCCAATCTTCATCGAATAAGTGACAAGCGAGGTGAAAATGCCCGAACGAAGCAGCGACCACCGCGACTACCAGCGCGTGCCGCGCGTGGTCACGGCCATGGCCCGCGACGAAAAACATGGCGTCACCGTCAGGCCGCACAGCCACGAGCGCGCGCAACTGCTGTACGCCACGGCAGGCCTGATGCGGGTGACGACGGACCTCGGCGTGTGGATCCTGCCGCCGCGCCGTGCGCTGTTCATTCCGCCCGGGGTGACGCACTTCTGGGCGTCGATGAGCAGGGTCACCATGCGCACCGTATACATCGAGGCCGCAGCGGCGGCGCAGTATGGCGACAGCTGCCGCCTGATCGAAGTCAGTCCCCTGCTGCGCCAGCTGATCCTGGCGCTGCTGGAAGAGCCGATCGAGTATCCGCTGCCCGGACGCGGCGAACACCTGGCCATGCTGATCCTGTCCGAGCTGGCGGCGGCGGAAACGGTGCCCATCTCGATCCCGTGGCCGCGGGACCGCCGCCTGCTGGCCGTGTGCGAAGCCATCGTGGCCGATCCCGGCAGCACCCGCACCATCGAAGACCATGCCGCCGACGTGGGCGCCAGCGCGCGCACGCTGATCCGGCTGTTCCCGAAGGAGACCGGCCTGCACTACCGCCAGTGGGTGCAGCAGGTGCACCTGGCGGAAGCGTTCGGCCGCCTGGCACAGGGCCACAGCGTGGGCCAGATCGCCACCGCGCTGGGCTACGCCAGCCCCAGCGCCTTCACCGCCATGTTCCGCCGCATCCTTGGCAAGACCCCGCAGCACTACCTCACCGAATGGCGTACCCCACTTCAAGCGGAGTAACAGCGCGATCAACTACAATGCAGCGACCATGGAAAAACTCATCGCCGAACTCAGACGGCTCTACCTCCCCGACAGCCACCACCCGGTCACCGCCGCACTGGAAGACCACCTGCGCGCCGAGACCACGCTGGCCATCGATCTCGCAACCAACACGGGCACCGCGCGCGCGCTGGTGCTGGATTTTCCGCGCGCGGCCGACGACCTGCACTGGACGCGCCTGTGCGACGTGGCCAATGCGCTGCAACAGGAACTGAAATTGCCGGCGCCGGCCGTCAGCGTCAATGGCGGCAGCCATTTCAGCCTGTGGCTGTCGTTCGCGCAACCGCTGCCGCTAACGCGGCTGCGCCAGTTCCACGCCATGCTGCACCAGACTTACTTTGCCGATCAAGACGTGGCGGCAGGCGCCACCATCGTGGAAATTCCACCGTGCCTGCACCGGGCCACGGGATTGTGGGCGGCGTTCATCAACCCCGCCATGGGCGCGTCGCTGGCCGAAGATCTGGGACTGGAGATGCCGCCGCCGATCAGCGCGCAAGCGGCATTCCTGCAGGGACTGGGCAGCATCAGCGACGAAGATTTTACGCGCGCGTTCGAGAGGCTGCAGGGCGCGGCGGCAGCGCCGGCCACGTCCGCACCACCGGCAGCGTCGGCAACTTCGGCAACGTCGGCAACGCCGGCAACGCCGGCAACGGCATCAAGCCAGGCCGCACCGGCGGGACTGCTGCTGCGCGACGCCAGCCTGGAAGACATCATCGCCGAACTGCACCGGCGCCAGATCGAACCGACCCTGCGCCACCTGCTGCCGCGCTAAAGCTAGCGCACCGCCAGCGATACGCTGGCCTTGAACTGCGGCGCGCGCCGGTGCAGCGTGGCTTGTTCGTACGAATACGCCATGCGGATCAGCGCCGCCTCGCTGTACGCGGCACCGACAAACGACAGCCCCACCGGCAAGCCATGCACCTGCCCTGCCGGCACCGTGATGTGCGGATAGCCGGCCACCGCTGCCGGCGATGAGAAGCTGCCGCCAAAATGGTCGCCGTTGATAAAGTCGGTAAGCCATGCCGGGCCGCCGGTGGGCGCCACCAGCGCGTCGAGCCGGTGCTCCTTCATCACCTGGTCGATGCCTTCGGCGCGCGCGTACCGGCCGTTGTTGGCCAGCGCGGCGCGATAGGCCGGGGTCTCGAGGTCGCCCTTCTCCTGCGCCCGTTCCAGGTATTCCTGGCCGAAGTACGGCAGCTCTTCTTGCGCATGCGCGCGGTTGAAGGCGATGACGTCGGCCATGTTCGCTACCGGCGCATGCGGCGCATATTCTTTCAGATACGCTTCCAGGTCGGCCTTGAACTCGTACAGCAGCACCTCGGTTTCCGAGTCGCCGTACTTGTCGCTGTTCGGCACTTCCACGTCGACCAGTATGGCGCCCTGCGCTGTCAGTTCTTCCAGCGCTTTGGTAATTACCGCATCGAGATCGGCATGGTAGCCGAAGAAGTTGCGCGCCACGCCCAGGCGCTTGCCTTGCAGGCCGCCCGGCTCCAGCGCTGCCGCATAGTCGATGCGGGTGGCGGCGCTGTCGCGCGTGGCCGGGTCGCGCGGATCCACGCCGGCCAGCGCCGCCAGCAGCAGTGCGGCGTCGGCCACGGTGCGCGCCATTGGCCCGGCCGTGTCCTGCGAATGGGCGATCGGGATGATGCCGCTGCGGCTCACCAGGCCCAGGGTAGGCTTGATGCCCACCACGCCGCAGATCGACGCCGGCGAGACGATCGAGCCGTCGGTTTCGGTGCCCACCGCCAGCGTGGCCAGGCCGGCGGCAATCGCCGCGCCCGAGCCGGAACTGGAACCGCTGCAGTTGCGGTCGAGCGCATACGGATTGCGCGTGAGGCCGCCGCGCGCGCTCCAGCCGCTCACCGAATGAGTGGAGCGCATATTGGCCCATTCGCTCAGGTTGGTTTTGCCGATGATGATGGCGCCGGCCGCACGCAACTGCGCCGCCACGTGGGCATCGCGGCGCGCGCGCACGCCGGCCAGCGCGAGCGAACCGGCCGTGGTGCTCATGCGGTCGCCGGTGGCGATATTGTCCTTGAGCAGAATCGGGATGCCGTGCAGCGGACCGCGCACCCGCCCTGCCGTGCGTTCGCGGTCCATGTCCAGCGCCAGCTTGAGCGCCTCGGGATTGATCTCGATGACGGCATTGATGCGCGGGCCGGCCTTGTCGATATTGCGGATGCGGGCCAGGTATTGCGACGTCAGCGCATGCGAGGTCAGCTTACCGGCCGCCATCAGTTGCTGCTGTTCGCGCACACCGGCTTCGAGGATGCCGCCAGCGGCGGTTCTGGTCGCAGCTTTGCCAGCAGCCAGCGCCTGCGTGGCCGAGGCCGTCACGCCCGCTGCCACACCCATCCGTACGAATTCCCTGCGATCCATGCCCGTGCCTGTCGATGAAGATTGCGGTTGATTAAATTTTGCTGCGTTGCAGTAATATAACAAAGCATTATCTGCAACACCACAAAAAAATAACACGGCATAATGCGGGCGAAAAAAAACGCCCCGGAGGGCGTCTTCTGGTTGGCAACCGAATTAGTTACGAACGATTTTCTTGTATTCGTTGGTGCGGGTGTCGATTTCGATCACGTCGTCCTGGCTCACGAACAGTGGCACTTGAACCGTGTGCTGCTTCGATTCGATGGCGTTTTCGATACGCGCTTCTTTCAGGACGTTACCCGAGGTATTGCCCTTGACTGCAGGCTCCGAGTACACAATCTGGCGCTGGATGGTGGTTGGCAGTTCGACCGAGATGGCTTTGCCATCGTAGAAGACTGCTTCGCATTCCATACCGTCTTTCAGGTAGTTCAGTGCGTCGCCCAGGTTTTCTTCTTCGATTTCGTACTGTTCGTAGTCAGCATCCATGAACACGTACAGCGGATCGGCGAAGTACGAGTAGGTCACTGGCTTTTTGTCCAGAACCACTACGTCGAACTTGTCGTCGCCGCGGAACACGTTTTCCAGCGGGCTGTTGGTCAGAAGATTTTTCATCTTCCATTTGTAGGTGAAGCCGGTGCGGCTCGAACCGTTGACGTCCGAGCGCAGCACGATGAATGGCTTGGCATCGACCATGATGATGTTGCCGACACGAATTTCTTTTGCTGGTTTCATAGTAATTTACTTAAAAATTAAGTTGCGTAAAAATCATCTGCGCCGGGCGCGGGGCCATCAGCTCACGATTGATCAGGTAAAAAATGTTCTAGAGATTAACCCGGCATTATACCCGGGTTTTCTGGCACCGCCTATCTCAACGACTGCGCAGCGACGCCGCGAAAGCGGCCAGGTTGGTCGCCAGATCGCCGTGCGCCACCACTTGCGCCTGCCATTCCGCCGCGCGCGCCGCGATGCGCGGCAGCTCGGCGCGCAAGCCGCCCCATAGCGCCGGCCAGTCGGCATCCGGGTGCACGCCGTTCCACGCCAGCGCAAACGCGGTCAGGGCATCGAGGCCGCCGGCATAGCGCTGCAGGAAGGCGCGCAGTTTTTTGTGGTGCAGGTTGTCATCCTGCGGATAGATATGCCACACGAACGGCCGGTTGGCCCACTGCGCGCGTACGAAGCTGTCTTCGCCGCGCACCAGGTTCACATCGCACGACCATAACAGCTTGTCGTAATCGGGCTGCGGCACGAACGGCAGCACGCGCACCGTCAGGTTGCCGCGCGTGGCGGCCGCGCCGGCATGCGCGGCGCCGCCCAGGAAGTCCTGCACCGCCGCCGTGGCCACGCCTTCGGGCACCAGGCAGGTAATGGAGGCATCGCCGTCGCGCCATGCCGCGAACAGCGGCGCCACCGGGGCAAACGGATAGCAGAACAGCGACACCTTGATGGCGGCCATTTCAGCCGCCGTCACACCGAGCGACTGCAGGAATGCCTCCCCGGTTGCCGCATCGGCCTGGAACACCGCGCGCTGTGCGTCCAGCGCCGCCTCGCGCAGCAAACCGCCGGTTTTATCGGTAAATCCGGGGAAGAAAAAGTGCTTGGTGAGCGGCAGTTGCGGATGCGGCGACGTCAGGCGATGGCAGCCTTCCACCCACTCTTCCGCCGTCAGTCCTTCGAGGTTGAACCACACCGGACGCGGCGTGCACTGCGCCATTGCCGCGACATAGCCGGGCGGCAGGTCAACGGCAAAAAATTCGATGACGATATCGGCCACATCGGCCGCCGTGTACGCACCGTTCTGGCAGGCTGCGTCCCAGTGGCGCACGGTAACGCCCGCGACTTGCTGGGTGGCGGCGCCTGTGTCCACCTCGGGCTGCAGGTGGCGGAAGCTGGCCAGGTCGTCCACCCACAAGCGCACGGCGATGCCATGTTCGGCGTGGAGTTGGCGGGCAAGACGCCAGCAGATGCCGATGTCGCCATAGTTATCGATGACGCGGCAGAACAGGTCGAGTGTGATCATGATGGAGCGTGGGTGCGGCATTGGTGAAGAGGCTGGATGATACCCGATTACCGTTTACGGGGAACCAAGAATACCAAAACTTCCGCGAACGGCCGCTGTCAAAAACCTCGCGGCACCGGCCCTCGTACCGGAACATTTACCTGCCGCCTAATCAACCACAGGAGATGTCATGAACGAATTTCAAAGCGTTTATCCACAACAGCTGCTGTCTGCGCAAGCGGGCGGCTATGCACCGCAACAAATGGGCGGCCTGGCGCCGCAAGGCTTCTTTGGCGGCCTGCTGGGCGCGCCGCTGGGCGGCTTGATCGGCCGCGGCATCGGCGGCTTGCTTGGCAATGCCAACCTCGGTCGCCAGATCGGACAAATGGCCGGTGGTATCGGCGGCTCGTTCCTGCCGCTCGGCGTCGACCCCGTCAGCGCCGCCTACGCGCAACAGGCACAGCAACAAGCACAACAACAGGCGCTGCAACAACTGCAGCAGCTACAACAACTGCAACAGCCGCAGCAACCGTGGCAGCAGATCCAGCAACAGATACCGCAAGCGCAGCTGCAGCAATATCAGCCACAATTTCAACCACAATTCCAGCAGCCGCTGGCCGGAGCGGACCTGGCGCCGCAGGGCTGGTTCGGCAACCTGGTCAAAAACGTCGCGCGGCCGCTCGGCGGCGCCATCGGCGGCGCTTTTGGTAACGCGGGCCTGGGCAATACCATCGGCGGCATTGCCGGCCAGCTCGGCGGCATGCTGCCGTTCGGCGCCGACCCGGTCGCCCTGGCCTACGCCCAGCAGGAAGCGCAGCAACAGCAACAAGGCCTGCAGCCCAACAGCCTGTTTGGCCATCACTTCCCGCGCCCGTATAGCCGGGCCTACAGCCCCACCGTGAATTATCCTCCGGGACCGATGGGCATGCTGCCGTTCAGCGCCGATCCGTACGCGGCCGCGTACGCACAGCAGGATCCCCAGCAAGGCCTGGCGCCGCAAGGCGGCTGGTTCGGCAACCTGGTCCGGCAAGTGGCGCAACCGCTGGGCGGCGCCATCGGCGGCGCATTCGGCAATGCGGGGCTGGGCAACACCATCGGCGGCATTGCCGGCCAGCTCGGCGGCATGCTGCCGTTTGGCGCCGACCCGCTGGCACAAGCGCATCTCCAGCAAGCGCAACTGGCGCAACAGGTGCAGCAGGCGCAGCAGGCGCAGCTGATGCAACAGGCGCAGCAGGCACAGCAAGCGCAACAGATGCAGCAAGCGATGGCGCAACAGGCACAGCAAGCGCAACTGGCCCAGCTGGCACAGCAGGCGCAGTCCGGCAACGGTGCGCTGTACGGCGGTCAGCAAACCCTGCACTGATACGCCCCGTATCGATCGGCGGCGCCGTGTGGCACGGGGGCCGCCTCCCCTCTTTCAAGGAGATCGCCATGACGCCACTGACTCCACCACCGGTGCGCAAGCGCTACCTGGTGCATGCCGACGGCGAGCCGCAGCTTGCCCGGTTCCTGGCGCTGGCACAGGCCGATGACGACATCGTCGTGCTGGACCTGATCGGCCCGCGCAATGCCCCACACACCGCCGTCGTGGAACTCGACGGCATCACCGCGCAGCGGCTGCAAACACAGTTCCGCAGCAGCGGCGCGTTCCCCGACCAGCAGTTGACGATAGAGCCGGATCGTCCGCTGTCGCCATTCGACCAGCAACCCGCCGGCACCCCATAACAAGGAGACCCCCATGCCCAAACATCCCACCGGCGGCAGCACCACGCCGCCATCCTCCGCCGCCGACACTGACGGCGCCAGCGCCGATAGCAGCCGCGCCGGCAGCACCGATGCTGCGCCGCCTGCCGCCCCCGCCACCACGCCGTCCACAACCTCGGCCACCACCACTGCAGCCGCCCGCGCAGCTGCGGGCGCCAGTCGCAGCGACGAGCGCGACGCGGCCTCCCGCCCCGGCGACAGTGCTGCGCCCACCGCCAGCGGGGGCGGGCGCGCGCTGGCCGCACGCAAGCAGCAATTCGTGATCGCCCCGCGCCAGGCGGAAGAGCTGCATGCGCTGGGCCTGCAACCGCTCGATTTCTCCGCGCTGGAGCAGGCGCTGCGTAACAGCGCCGACATCGACGTGGTGGACAAGGTGGGGCCGCGCTCGGTGTTGGGTGCGCTCAGCGACGGTTTCGGCGGCGGTCACGGGGTACTCGTGGCGCGCATGACGCCGGAAAAAGCCCACGCCCTGCAACAGCAGGGCCACGACCGCCTGCTGATCGAGCGCGATCAGCATTTGTCGATGCTCGAACCCATGCTGCGCCAGCCGATGCTGGTCACCGGCGTGGGCCTGGCCAGCAGCGGCCCCGTGTTCACGGCGGTGGTACGCGTGGCGGGCAAGGACGGCACCCCCGTGGCCAACGCCGAAGTGTCGCTGTTCGGCAGCATGCTGCCAGCCAGCGGCGCCACCGACGCGCAGGGCCAGGTCACGCTGTCGCTGTTCGGCGAATCGGCGGACACGGTGTCGGGCCTGTACGTCAAACCCAAGGCCGATTTCTGGAGCTTTTACCAGCGCGATCCCGATCTGCGCACCGATGAAGCCAACCTGGTGGTTTTACGCAGCCTGTCGGAACAGGCCGCCCTCACCGGCTTTCCGCGCCAGCGCGCCTTCGAGTGGGGGCAAAAAGCCATGCGGCTCGACCAGCTGCCCGGCCACTACCGGGGCGCCGGCATCAAGATCGCCATCATCGATTCCGGTGCGGCCACCACGCATGACAACCTGCACGGCATCAAGGCCGGTTTCGACGTCATGAACAAAAAAGACAATCCCGACGGCTGGAACCAGGATGCGCTGGGCCACGGCAGCCACTGCGCCGGCGTCATCGCCGCCGCCGACATCGCCTCGGGCATCCGCGGCTTCGCGCCCGATGCCGACATCCACATCTGCAAGCTGTTCCCCGGCGGCCAGATCAGCCAGTTGATCGACGCGCTCGAATACTGCATCGACAAGCAGATCGATGTGGTCAACCTGAGCCTGGGCGGCGCCGAGACGTCGGCAGCGCTCGAGCAGCAAATCGTGCGCGCGCGCCGTGCCGGCATCGCTTGCATCGTGGCGGCTGGCAATTCTGGCGGCGCGGTGCAATATCCCGCTTCCTCGCCCAACGTGCTGGCAGTTGCCGCCATCGGCAAGCTCGATGAATTCCCCGCCGATAGCTATCACGCCCAGACGCTGGAACCGAATGTCGACGCCTACGGCTATTTCACGGCAAAGTTCAGCTGTCGCGGACCGCAGATTGGCGTGTGCGGACCGGGTGTGGCGATTACCTCGTGCGTGCCGCCCAATAACTTTGCGGCCTGGGACGGCACCTCGATGGCAGCGCCCCACATCACCGGCCTGGCGGCGCTGGTGCTGGCACACCATGCCGATTTTCAAACACTGCCCTTGCAGGCCCGCGCCAGCGACCGCGTGGAGCGGCTGTTCCAGATCATCCGCAGCAGTGCGCGGCGCGTCACGCTGGCCGACCAGAGTCGTATTGGTTTTGGCTTGCCCGATGTGCTGGTGGCGGTAGGGTTGCAGGCAGCGGCACAGCCACCGGCGCTGGCGCCGCAAGCCATGCTGATGCCGGCGCTGGGCCAGCCACTGATGCCGTTCATGGCGCCAATGATGAGCATGCCAACGCTGGAACCGTTCGGCATGGAACTGGCGCGCGCGCCGTGGGTGGTGCCACGCCCAGCGCCATGGTATCCGCTGCCGCCGGTGCAGCTGCCCTACCGGCCGCTGTCCTGGTAGGCGAGCGCAGCGGCACCACAATGCAAAAAGCCGCACTAGAAAACTAGTGCGGCTTGTGCATGCTGCTGTCTGGCGTCCCCAGGGGGATTCGAACCCCCGTACTCACCGTGAAAGGGTGATGTCCTAGGCCTCTAGACGATGGGGACAGAAATCTGTCCGTACTGGCCGGTCTTACGATTTATTACTTTGCACCTGGAAATATCTGGCGTCCCCAGGGGGATTCGAACCCCCGTACTCACCGTGAAAGGGTGATGTCCTAGGCCTCTAGACGATGGGGACATTTCCAAGGCGCGTATCTTAGCAGTGGTAAACCGCAAACGCAACACCAAACCCTTGTTTTTGCAGGTTTTTTTTGAATTCAACAAAAACGCCACAAGAAGGATAACGGCCGCACATAAACAAAAAGCCGCTCAAGGAGCGGCTTCTTTGTCTGGCGTTCAGCTGGTGTTCAGCTGGTTACTACCGACGCCAAATCTGGCGTCCCCAGGGGGATTCGAACCCCCGTACTCACCGTGAAAGGGTGATGTCCTAGGCCTCTAGACGATGGGGACTTGTGTCCATGCTCTCCGCGCAGTGGTGGAGGTAAGCGGGATCGAACCGCTGACCTCTTGCATGCCATGCAAGCGCTCTCCCAGCTGAGCTATACCCCCCGGGCGCAGAAAGTCTTCTGTCGTACTACAGTCACTACTTTTACTTCTACTACGACCAGCCTGGCAAAACTGGCGTCCCCAGGGGGATTCGAACCCCCGTACTCACCGTGAAAGGGTGATGTCCTAGGCCTCTAGACGATGGGGACCTTGGCACTACGGCACAACTAACTACTGATACGATTTACATCGTTTTGCTTCTGCGCTGTTGGTGGAGGTAAGCGGGATCGAACCGCTGACCTCTTGCATGCCATGCAAGCGCTCTCCCAGCTGAGCTATACCCCCTTGGCACAGAAAACAGTTTACTACATTTACCAACCTTGGCGAAGCTGGCGTCCCCAGGGGGATTCGAACCCCCGTACTCACCGTGAAAGGGTGATGTCCTAGGCCTCTAGACGATGGGGACCTTGGCACTACGGTACTGCTTTTACTACTTCATCTCTGCAAACTGGTGGAGGTAAGCGGGATCGAACCGCTGACCTCTTGCATGCCATGCAAGCGCTCTCCCAGCTGAGCTATACCCCCGTTTGCGCGAGAGACAAGAGTATAGCAGGGGTTCCGAATTCTGCAAATACCCTTTTGCAACTTTGCCCCTGCTATCAGCAAATAATCAGAGGAACTTTGCCAGGCGCGCCACAACCGTCTCGCGGCCGAAGATTTCCAGCACCGCGTCAATCGCCGGGGTTTGCAGCTGGCCGGTAATAAACAGGCGCAGCGGCATGGCGATCTGCGGCATCTTCAGCGTGTTCGCAGCGAGCACTTCCTTGATCATTGCGGCCAGCGCAGCCTTGTTCCACTCCACTGTCTGGCAGCGTTCGGCAAACTGCGCCAGCGCCGGTTTGACGGCGTCGGTCACGTGCTGGGCCAGCAGTGCGACGTCGGGTTGCGGCTCGCGGTAGAACAGCATCGCCGCATCGGCCAGTTCGTTGACGGTGTTGGTGCGTTCCTTTAGCAGCGCCAGCACGGTCGGCAGCGCCGGCGCGCCGTCGAACACGGCGCCGGCGGCCAGCATGCGCGGCTGGGCCAGCGTGGCCAGGCGTTCGTTATCGGCCTGCTTGATATAGTGGTTGTTCAACCAGTTCAGTTTTTCGATATTGAACTGCGCAGCCGAGTTGGACAAGTGGCTGCCGTCGAACCATTCGACCATTTGCGCCATCGAGAATACTTCCTCGTCGCCATGGCTCCAGCCCAGGCGCGCCAGGTAGTTCAGGATCGCTTCCGGCAGATAGCCTTGCGCCGGGTAGTCCATCACGTTGACGGCGTCCTTGCGCTTGGACATCTTGGCGCCGTCCGAACCAAGGATCATCGGCAGGTGGCCGTACTGTGGCAGCGGTGCGCCGATGGCGCGCAGGATGTTGATCTGGCGCGGCGTATTGTTAACGTGGTCGTCGCCGCGCAGCACGTGACTGATTTCCATGTCGAGGTCGTCGATGGCCACGCAGAAGTTATACGTAGGCGTGCCATCGGGACGGGCAATCACCAGGTCGTCCAGTTCCTTGTTACCGATGGTGATCGAGCCTTTGACGAAATCGTTCCAGGTCACTTCACCATCGAGCGGATTTTTAAACCGCAGCACCGGCTTGCGGCCTTCTGGAATCGCGGGCAATACCTTGCCCTCTTCCGGGCGCCAGGTACCGTCGTAGCGCGGTTTTTCGCCGGCCGCGCGCATGCGCTCGCGCATCGCTTCCACTTCTTCGGGCGACGAGTAGCAATGGTAGGCGGTGCCGGCTGCCAGCATCTGCGCCAGCACTTCGCGGTAACGGTCCATCCGCTGCATCTGGTAGAACGGACCCTCGTCGTGCGCCAGGCCCAGCCATTCCATGCCTTCGATGATCGCTTGCACGGCCTCGGGCGTGGAGCGCTCCAGGTCGGTGTCTTCGATGCGCAGCACGAAAGTGCCGCCGAAGTGGCGGGCAAAGGCCCACGAGTACAGCGCCGTGCGGGCGCCACCGAGGTGGAGGTAGCCGGTCGGGCTGGGGGCGAAACGGGTGCGGACTGGCTTGGCTGCAGGATTGGTCATGGAGATAAAAAGCTGGGATGTAAAAACCGCTATTTTACAGGCTCACCGGCCACCTGACCCGCCGGCCGATAGATCAAGACAAATCATCCAATTTTAGATAAAATATAAAATACCATCTGATTATGGAGAACGCCGTGGTCACCCCTGCCCGCAACACTGCCCAACTGCTGCTGCTCGATCGCGACGCGATTGCCGCCCTGCTCACCACCGACCTGGCGCTGCGCTCGGTGCGCGATGCCTTCACCCTGCACAGCCGGCGCGAAGGCCGGGTTTTCCCCGTGGTGCGCGAAGCGCTTGATGGCGGTGTGTTCGGCATCAAGTCCGGCGACGTGGCCGGGCGCCAGTTACTGGGCTTCAAGGCGGCTGGCTTCTGGCCGCGCAACCGCACGCTGGGCGGCGAGCCGCACCAGGCCACGGTGATGCTGTTCGATCCGGCCACCGGACGGCCGTTATGCCTGATGGACGGGAATGCCATCACCACCGCCCGCACGGCTGCCGCCGGCGAACTGGGAACGCAATTGCTGGCGCGCCCCGACAGCACGTCGCTGTGCGTGTTCGGCACCGGCGTGCAGGCGCGCGCGCAACTGGCAGCGGCATTGCGCGCCCTGCCCGCGCTGCGCACCGTGCATTATCTCGCGCACGACGGCCAGCCCGACCCGCGCTTTGCAGCGCAATTCGCGGCGATGTGCGAGATCGTCCATGCGCTGGACGCCGATGCGGCGGTGGCGGCCAGCGACGTGGTCATCACGGCCACACCAGGCGGCGGCGCGCTGTTCAATCTGGACGCAGTGCGGCCCGGAACCCATTTCACCTGCGTCGGCGCCGATACGCGCGGCAAGCGCGAGCTGCCAGCCGGCTTGCTGACGCAGGCAAGGGTGGTGGTCGATGACCGCGCGCAGGCGCAGGCACTGGGGGAGTTGCAGTGGGCGGCGGAGACGCCGTGCGTGGAGCTGGGCGATGTGCTGACCGGCAGCGCAGCATTCGAGCGCGCGGCGGACGACGTGACGGTGTTCGATATGACGGGATTGGCGTTGCAGGATCTGGTGCTGGGGGTGTACTTATATAGTGCGGCGGTGGAGCGCGGTGTGGGGAACAGCGTGGCGTGGCCGTGGTAATAATAAGTTAGCGGCAAAGCCGTCATTCCCGCGCAGGCGGGAATCCAATTCTGACGAACAGTGTTGGCTGATGACTTAGCCAACGCCATGCGCGCAAACTGGATCCCCGCCTGCGCGGGGATGACGACTCTGCGGCTGGCGGCTGGCGGCTGGCGGCTTTGCAGCTGACGGATTAGCGGCTGACGGCTGACGGCTACTGATTACGCAGTAGTCAGCCAACCACCATCAATCGTTTTTAATCACAATACTCGGGAACTTGCTGGTCATGTCCTTGGCCTTCTCCGCCACCTGCACCGCGATCTTGCGGGCGATGTCTTTGTAGATGGCAGCCACCGGACCATCAGGATCGGCCACCACGGTCGGCTTGCCGGAATCGGCCTGTTCGCGGATCGACATGGTCAGCGGCAGTGCGCCGAGGAAGTCCACGTTGAAGTCCTTGCACATCTTCTCGCCGCCACCGGCACCAAAAATTTCTTCTGCATGGCCGCAGTTCGAGCAGATATGGGTGCTCATGTTTTCCACGATGCCCAGGATCGGAATGCCCACCTTCTCGAACATCTTCAAACCCTTGCGTGCGTCCAGCAGCGCGATGTCCTGCGGCGTGGTGACGATGACGGCGCCGGTCACCGGCACTTTTTGCGACAAGGTCAGCTGAATGTCACCGGTACCGGGCGGCATGTCGACGATCAGGTAATCGAGATCGCGCCAGTTGGTTTGCTCCAGCAGTTGCTGCAACGCTTGCGTGACCATCGGGCCGCGCCAGACCATCGGCTCGTCCGGATCGATCAGGAAACCGATCGACGACACCTGCACGCCGTGGTTTTCCATCGGCTCCATCGACTTGCCATCGACCGTTTGCGGCCGGCCCGACACGCCCAGCATCATCGGCTGCGACGGACCGTAAATATCGGCATCGAGCAAACCGACCGACGCGCCTTCGGCCGACAAGGCCAGCGCCAGGTTGACGGCAGTGGTGGACTTGCCCACGCCGCCCTTGCCGGAAGCGACGGCAATGATGTTCTTCACGTTCGGCATGATCTTCAGGCCGCGCTGCACCGTGTGGGCGATGATTTTCGACGATACGCCGACGCTGATATTGCCGGCGCCTGGCAGGGCTTTCAGCGCTGCGATGACGCTGCGGCGGATGCTGTCAACCTGGCTTTTGGCGGGGTAGCCGAGCTCGATATCGAGCGAAATGTCTCCGTTATCAACCTTCAGATTCTTCACGGCCTTGCCGCTCACGTAATCTTTCGTTGTATTTGGGTCAATGACTTGCGACAGGGCGGCTTTGACTTGGTCTACTGTGATGCTCATGAGGCTCTCCGTGAAATATGCGCCCATTCTAGCGCATCGCGGCAAAAATCCCCGGCCACCGGCCCGCCGGGATGACCGTCAACCCCAAGCGCTGGTAAAATGCTTCTTTTCCACCCACAAAGTGCATCAACCATGACCCGCAAGCTGTTCGTCACCACTGCCCTGCCCTACGCAAACGCCGCTTTCCATATTGGCCACATGATGGAGTACATCCAGGCCGACATCTGGGTACGGTTCCAGCGAATGCAGCGCGACGGTGACCAGCAGCGCGTGGTGCACTTCGTGGGCGCCGACGACACCCACGGCACGCCGATCATGATCGCCGCCGAGAAGGAAGGCATCACGCCGCAGGAATTTGTGGCCAAGATCGCTGCCGGCCGCGCCCAGTACCTCGACGGTTTTCACATCGCCTTCGATAACTGGTACTCGACCGATTCGCCGGAAAACGTCGAACTGTCACAAGGCATTTACCGCAAGCTGCGCGACGCTGGCCTGATCCAGACCAAGATCGTGCCGCGCTTCTACGATCCGGTGAAAGGCATGTTCCTGGCCGACCGCAACATCAAGGGCGAGTGCCCGGTGTGCCACGCGAAAGACCAGTACGGCGACAACTGCGAAGTGTGCGGCGCCGCGTACCAGCCCACCGAGTTGATCAACCCATTCTCGGTGTTCACCAACGCCACCCCGGTGCTGAAAGATTCGGAGCAGTACTTCTTCAAGCTGTCCGACCCGCGCTGCTACCAGTTCCTCAAGGACTGGCTCAATACGCCCGGCCGTCTGCAACCGGAAATGGTGAACAAGGTCAGCGAATGGCTGGGCGAAGCCGGCGAAAAGCTGGCCGACTGGGATATCTCGCGCGACGCGCCATATTTCGGCATCCCGATTCCTGACGCGCCGGGCAAATTCTTCTACGTGTGGCTCGATGCACCGGTCGGTTACCTGGCCAGCCTGAAAAACTACTGCGAGAAGCAGGGCATCGACTTCAACGAACTGCTCAACGATCCGGCCACTGAACAGATTCACTTCATCGGCAAGGACATCGTGTCGTTCCACCTGCTGTTCTGGCCTGCGATGCTGAAGTTCGCTGGCCACCCGGTGATCGACAAGCTCAAGGTCAACGTGCACGGCCACCTGACCGTCAACAACGAAAAAATGTCCAAGTCGCGCGGCACCGGCATTTCGCCGCTGCGCTACCTGAACCTGGGCATGAACCCGGAATGGCTGCGCTACTACATCGCCTTCAAGCTGAACTCCAAGGTGGAAGACCTGGACTTCACCGGTGACGATTTCGTGGCCCGCGTGAACAGCGACTTGATCGGCAAGTTCGTCAACATCGCCAGCCGCTGCGCCGGTTTCATTGCCAAGAAATTCGACGGCAAGCTGGCAGATACCCTGTCGCCCGGCGCGCAAGAGTGGATCAAGCGCGCACTGGTCACGCCCGAAGGCGTGGAACGCCAGGCCAATATCGCCGCCAACTTCGACGCCCGCGAATACGGCAAGGCGCTGCGCGAAATCATGGAAATCGCCGACATCACCAACCAGTACGTCGACGAAAACAAGCCGTGGATTTTGGCCAAGGACGAAGCCAAGCTGGCCGAGCTGCACGACGTGTGCACGGCCGCGCTGATCCTGTTCCGCCAGCTCACCATCCTGCTCTCGCCAGTGCTGCCGGGTGTAGCCGCCAACGTGGCCAAGTTCCTGAACGACGGCCAGCTGGTGTGGGCCGATACCGATGTGGCCAGCGGCGCCGTGTCGCAAGCGCTGCTCGGTCGCACCATCGGCGCCTACACGCACCTGATGACGCGGGTGGACGCCAAGATGATCGAAGACCTGTTCGACGCACCGGGCCAGCAAGCTGCTGCCGGTGCTACCACTGCGGCACCGGCAGAGAAACCAGCCAAGGCAGCCAAGCAGGCCGCGCCTGCCGTGGCCGCACCGGTGGTACCAATGCCAGAGGGCGTGGAAGAACTGGCGCCGCAAATCTCGATCGACGACTTTGTCAAGATCGACTTGCGCGTGGCAAAAATCGTCAACTGCGAACACGTGGACGGTTCCGACAAGCTGCTGCGCCTCACGTTGGACGTAGGCGAAGGCCGCCTGCGCAACGTCTTCTCGGGCATCAAGTCGATGTACCAGCCGGAAGACCTGGTGGGCAAGCTGACCGTCATGGTGGCCAACCTGGCGCCGCGCAAGATGAAGTTCGGCGTCTCGGAAGGCATGGTATTGGCTGGTTCGGCCAAGGACGAGAAAGCCAACCCGGGCATTTATATTTTGAATCCATGGCCTGGCGCCGTCCCCGGCATGCGGATCCGTTAATGACATGAAGATCATCGTACGGGAAGCCCACCAGGACGATGCCAGAACCATTGCCGACCTCACGCGTGCTGCGTGGGCCGGCAAGGTCAGCGTCACTTCCAGCGGCCACCGTGAAACCGCCGTCATCGTTGCAGACCACCTGCGCGATGGCGGCGGTTTTTTATTATTGGTCGACGAACAGCCGGTGGGCTCGGTGCGCTGGCTGCCGCTCGACGGCGACAGCCGCACCTGGGAAATCTGCCGCATGGGCGTGCTGCCCGCATGGCGCGGCCACAACCTGTCGCAACACCTGCTCGAAGCCGTGATCCACCACAGCCTGGCCTGCGGCGTGGAGGAAGTGCGGCTGGCCGTGCGCGCCGACCAGCGCAAGCTGGTGGACTTCTATGCGTCGTACGAATTCGCGCTGGCCGAAGAGCTCGAATACTCGCACGCCAATCCGCTCGAACCGCCACCACTGGTCATGCGCCGCGCACTCGATTACTGACGCCGGACGGGCATCAGTCCCACCCTTGAGCGAGCAGCAATCCTACTCTCACCCGCCCCACACTGACGAATAATAATTCGCGCATTTTATTGCGTGCCTTGCGCGCATCAATGCTCAGTTCGCCTTATTCCATAAGGCTCGCTTTATTACAGCAACTTGTTGAACTGCGCCACACGCGCGCGCAACAGTAGAACTACGGGGGTGCTTGTATGAAAATTTTCGTGGACTAATATTTTCCACAGCCATCTCTCTTTGGCTGGGTTAGCACATCATTCTTTTTATAACGGAGACCATCATGATTCACCACCTCCAGCGCACGCTGTGGCACGCGCTCGCCTGTATACTTCTATGCTGGGCATGGCCCGCATGGAGCGCCGCAACTGCGCCCGCCGCCGGCCCCGGCAAGTGGAGCGCACAACAAACCTGGGCCGCCGACACTGTCAACGGCGGCAACCTCACCGGCTTTTTCTACTGGCCCAAATCGGAACCGACCATTGGCGGCAAGCGGGCACTGGTGCTGGTCCTGCACGGCTGCAAACAAACGGCAGCGGGCGACGTCATCAACAGCAATGACGGCGGCTACAACTGGGCCGAAATGGGCGACAAGTACGGCGCCGTGATCCTGGCGCCGAATGCCACCGGCAATGTGTACTACAACCACTGCTGGGATTACGCCAACACCAGCCACACCCGCAGCGGCGGCGGCCACGACAAGGTACTGCTCGACGTGGTCGATCGCTTCGTGAAAGATCCGCAATATGCGATCGACCCCAACCAGGTGTACGTGACCGGCCTGTCGTCGGGCGGCGGCCAGACCATGGTGATGGGCTGCCTGGCGCCCGACGTGTTTGCCGGCGTGGGCATCAATGCCGGCCCCACGCCGGGCACCACCACGCTGCAGATCGGTAATGTGCCGCAGGGCTACACGGCCAGCACGGCCGCCAGCCGCTGCAAAACCATGGCGGGCAGTAGTGCCGAGAAGTTCTCCACCCAGATCGCCGGCGCCATTTGGGGCACCTACGATTACACGGTGGGCCAGGCCTACGGTCCGCTTGCCACAGCGGCCATGCGCATCGTGTACGGCGGCTCGTTCAGCCAGGGCGCAGCGCAAACCGTGGCGGGCGGCGGCACCAACATCCCCTACTCGGACAGCAACCGCAAGCTGCGCACCCACGAAATCACGGTGGCCGGCATGGGCCACTCGTGGCCGGCCGGACGTGGCGGCCAGAATGTCAACTTCGTCGATAACACCAAGGTCGACTATCCCGAGTTCGTGATGGATTTCTGGTACAAGAATAATCTGCGCCTCGGCGACAGCACCGGACCGGAAATGAAGTCTTGCTCGGCCGCCGCCATCAGCGCCACCAGCGCCACCGTCAGCGGCGCCGCCACCGGCGCCGTCAGCAGCTATACCGTGGTGTTGAGCGGCCCCACCGCCGTCAACGATACGGCCGCCGGCAGCGGCGCGAGCTTCAGCAAGACTTACAACCTGGCTGCCGGCTACTACACGGGCAATGTCACCGCCACCGATACTGCCGGGTTGACTTCGGCCGCGTGCAGCATTGCCCAGTTCCAGGTCGGCAGCGAACCAGCGTTGACGCCGCCCACCGGCCTGACCGCCGGCACAGCCACCGCCACCGCGGTGTCGCTCACCTGGAATGCCGCCGGCGCCGCCACCGGCTACCACGTGTATGTGAATGGCGCCCGCGCCACATCGGCGCCGGTGGCCAGTACCAGTTACACGGTCAGCGGTCTGACGGCCAACACCACGTACTCGATCACGGTATCGTCAGTGGGCAGCGCCGGCGAAAGCGCACAATCGGCGCCGGTGGCGATCACCACCGCCGGTGGCGGCTGGGCGTGTACGACGGTCACGTCCAGCAACTATGCGCACGTGCAGGCAGGACGCGCGCACACCACGTTCGGCCTGGCATACGCCAACGGTTCGAACGAGTTGATCGGTCTGAACAGCGTCTTCTTCCGCAGCACACTGGCACAGACCGCCGAGGGTTATTACAAAGTTGGCGCGTGTCCATAAGCGTTGCCTGCCATCTCGCGCCGTGGGTGCGGGATGGCAGGACACTGACCGTCAGTCCCACTTGCGCATGAGAGATCGTCCTACGGCCGCGCTCGGCACCGTATGGAACAATGACCTCTCTTCAACGCAAGTCATCAATAATCATCAACGATTATCAACGAAAATACGGGAGCTGATATGAATACCAAACTGACCGCACTGCTGGCCACCATGTGCATGAGCGCAAGCGTGTTCGCACAAACAGCGCCGACCACTCCGCCCAATAACGGTGTCAACAATTCCCTGCCGAACGCCAATGCCCAACTGGGCCAGCCGGCAGCACGTACTGCCGATCAGGCGGCTATGCAGCAAAACCAGAATTCCCAGGCGCAAACGCGTGACCAGGTAAAAATGGCCAACGCCCAGCGTACCAAGGACGTCAACTGCGTGGACGGCGCGATTGCCACGCCACCAGCGCAAACTGCTGCGCATGCCGGCAAGCACGACAACAAGCTGGCCAAGGCCGACTGCGTCCGCCCTGGCACCCAGCGCTAATCGAACGCATTACATGTGCAAGGCCGCGCCGGGAAACCGGTGCGGCCTTGTACGTTTACCACCGCGCTTTCAGCGCCTGGCAGAGACGACAATGCCGGCGACGATCAGCAGGAACGCCGCCGCATGGTAGCGATGCGGCGTTTCGCCGAGGATGGCGGACGACAGCAAAGCCGTGAACAGCGGCGTCAGATTGACAAAGAACGCCCCCACGCCGGGCCCGGCCTGGCGCACGCCCTCGCCCCAGCAACGGAACGCGATAATCGCCGGCCCCACCGCCACATAGGCCAGCGCTGCCACCAAGGTCCAGCTCCATTGCCCACCAATGTCACATTGATCGGCGTGGAACTCTGCAACGCCATGTATTGCAGCGCGTTGTACATGCCTATGCCCAGCAGTCCCGGCAAGGCGAACCGGCGCCAGTGCGGCCACAGCGCGGAATCGCGGCGGAACACGGGTCCGGCGAGCACCAGCAGGATCACCAGCGCGATCGACCAGCGCATGAAATTGAGCAGCACCGGGGGCACCAGGTCGTGCACCAGGCGGCCGACGATGGCATTGCCGGCCCGTAGCAACGGCGGCAAGGTGAGCAAAAAAATGGTGCGCGGAGTCAGTCTCTCGGTCATTTAGTTATAAGTTAGCAACATTCGTTCAGCGAGCTTAACCGATAATCGTTTTCGGCGTGGCGGACAGCGATCAAATTCGCCGCCGCCCTCCGTGGCGCGGTAAAATACCCGTTGCTAATCCACTCACTGGACGATATGAAACTCTCTAAACAACATTCGATGTACGAATCCGACCACACCCTGTTCATCAAGGCGTTGAAAGAAAAGAACCCGGGTATTGAAGCTGGGCAGCAACAGGGCCGCGCCCTGCTGTGGGATCGTCCGCCGATTTCGCTCGACGAACAGGAACGCCAGCTGAAGTCGGCTGTGAAGCAGCAAGCTTACGTCTATCAGAACAAACTCTGATTGATGCGGGGCGGCGAGCATGTTGCCAGACCAAGCGGCTGACGCAGCGCCCGCCGCAACCGATGTGGCGGCTGTGGCGGATGTAGGGGCGTTGGCGCGCCTGTATGGCGAGCCCATGCTTAAAATGCCCAACGACCTGTACATCCCGCCCGATGCGCTCGAAGTGTTTCTCGACGCTTTCGAAGGCCCGCTCGACTTGCTGCTTTACCTGATCCGCAAGCAGAACTTCAACATCCTCGACATTCCGATGGCGCAGCTGACGCTGCAATACCTGAAGTACGTCGACCAGATCCGCAAGTCCAACCTGGAACTGGCGGCCGAGTACCTGCTGATGGCGGCCATGCTGATTGAAATTAAATCGCGCATGCTGCTGCCGCAGCGCCAGGCCGATCTCGACATCGAGGCCGACGATCCGCGCGCGGAACTGGTACGCCGGCTGCTCGAATATGAACAGATCAAGCTGGCCGCGTTCGATCTCAACGCGCTGCCACAGCTCGACCGCGATTTCGTCCGGCCCCAGCTCCACATCGAGCAAAGCCTGGTGGAAGTGTTGCCCGACGTGCTGGCCGTCGATTTGCAGCGGGCCTGGCTCGATGTGATGAAGCGTGCGCGGTTGGTGCAGCACCACAAGATCAGCCGCGAGGAACTGTCGGTGCGCGAGCACATGACCGGCATTTTGCGGCGACTGCAATCGACGCGCTTTGTCGAGTTTGCCGATTTGTTCGATGTGGGCGGCGGCGTGCCGGTGGTCGTGGTGAATTTCGTCGCCTTGCTGGAACTGGCCAAGGAAACCCTGATCGAAATTACCCAGGCCGAGCCGTTCGCACCGATCTATGTCCGCCTGGCGTACGCGCCAGTCTGAATTGTTTACCGAATACATCCATGAAAATCATCAGCACCATTGAAGAATTGCGCGACCAGCTCAGCGGTCAACTGCGCACCGCCTTTGTTCCCACCATGGGTAATCTGCACGAGGGCCACCTGTCGCTGATGCGGCTGGCGCGCAAGCACGGCGATCCGGTGGTCGCCTCGATCTTCGTCAACCGCCTGCAGTTCGGCCCTAACGAAGACTTCGACAAGTACCCGCGCACGTTCCAGGCCGACGTGGAAAAACTGGAAAAGGAAGGCGTGTACGTGCTGTTCGCGCCCACTGAAAAAGATTTATATCCGGAGCCGCAGGAATTCCGCGTCAATCCGCCCGCCGACCTCGGTAACACGCTGGAAGGCGAATTCCGTCCCGGCTTCTTTACCGGCGTCACCACCATCGTGCTCAAGCTGTTTTCGTGCGTGCAGCCAAAGGTGGCCGTGTTCGGCAAGAAGGATTACCAGCAGCTGATGATGGTGCGTAACATGAGCCGCCAGTTTGCGCTGCCCACCGAAATCATCGGCGCCGAAACCTATCGCGCCGAAGACGGCCTGGCGCTGTCGTCGCGCAATATGTATCTGTCGGACACCGAGCGGGCGGAAGCGCCGGCGCTGTACCAGACCCTGAATTTCGTGGCCGAAGAAATCCGTGCCGGCCACCTGGACGTGTTCCAGGTCGAGCACAAGGCAATGGATGCGCTGGCGCAGCGCGGTTGGAATCCGGACTACGTCTCGATCCGCAAGCGCAGCGATTTACAGCCGCCATCGGCCGGCGACCTGGCGCAGGGTGCGCCGCTGGTGGTACTGGCGGCGGCCAAGCTCGGCAGTACGCGATTGATTGATAACCTGGAAATTTAATTGCACGGCCGGCCGTAAAGCCATGAAGCTGTTAATCCGGAAAACCACGCCACTGGCGGTAAAGCCGTCATCCTCGCGCACGCGGGGATCCATACTGAGCTAGCCAATCACGCGGTCTATGGATCCCCGCTTTCGCGAGGATGACGGATTGAAGGCTAACAATCTTTACCCCGCTACATGCTGCGCCCAGGCCAGCGCGCACAAATGGGCCCGGTTGATTTCTTCCGGGCTTAGTTTCAGGGAAATCGCCAGCGCCGCCACCAGGTCCGAGTTCAACTCGCAGGCCTCGGCCAGCGCCAGGTACGGCCCGTAGCGGCCGCTGCGCGTGAGCAGCGCTTCGATCACCTCGTCGGACAGCTGTATGCTGCCCAGCACCTCTTCCATCGACATCCCCAGCAACCGGTCCAGCAGCGAGAACATGCCTGCCACGAACACCTGTTCGGCATCGCTCTTGCCCAAGGCGTCCTGCGCCAGCAGCTCGGCCAGCCGGCCGCGCACCACCGCCGTTTCCAGCAGCACCGGCGAATAGCCGGTGGTACTGGCCGTGGCCAGCAGCAGGGTCAGCCAGCGGTGCAGCGGCGCATAACCGAGCAGCACCAGCGCCTGGCGGATCGACTGCACTTCCCGGCCCGCACCAAAACCGGCCGAATTAATAAACCGCAGCAGCTTGTACGACAAGGTGGGGTCGCGCTTGAGCACCGCTTCGAGCTGGACGACATCGGCATTCTGTTTCACCATCTGCATCAGCTGCATGATGATGGCCTGGGCCGGGTTCATGCCGCGTGCGCTGGTGCTCGGGCGTGGCGTCAGGTGCAGCTTGCCCACGAACGCGTTCAGGCCCAGCGCGGCGCAGGCGTCGAAGTCGGGCCAGTTGTCCACCGGGCGCGCCACCATGGTCAAGCCCGACTGTTTAAGGGCGGCATAGGCCCGCGCCTGCGTGGCCACATTCGCGCCACTGAAACGCACTTCCACATACGAGGCCAGCGAGGAGAGCCGCAGGCCGGCCGGGGCGCGCGAAAAATGGCGTAGCAGGATGCCCACGCCGCCGGCGCGCAGCGCTTGCACGGCTTGCAAGGTATCAGGATCGGCCAGCGTGGCGGCCGGCAGCGACAGCACCGTGTACTGGGGCGGCATCTGATGCAGGGCATCGACCGACAGCATGGCCGGTACAGCTTCGAGGAAAAGGATTTTATCGAGCAACAGCCAGGTCTGGCCATCGTCGCCGCCGAGTACCTGAGCGGCAACGAATGCCAGCAGGGATTCCAGCGCGGGGGTGGAAGACGCGCGGACCGCGTCGGCATCCTGCGACTGCTGCCAACTCAGCTCATACCCAACCACCCGCTGCTGCGGATCGAGCAGCGGCTCGCGAACCAGGAAATGGGTATGGTGCATGATCGTCCGAGGGCAGTCGATCGACACATGGCGGGCCGAGACCGCGTAAAGCTCCCGATGCCCACCATGCTACACAATCGTTACGCAACAAACACCGGCCCCGGCACGCCGGGACCGCTCACTACATTACTGCAGGCTGGGGACGAAAACTTACGCGCCCAGCTTCTCGAAGATCTTGTTCAGCTTTTCGTCGAGCGTGGCGGCCGTGAACGGCTTGACCACATAACCATTGGCGCCGGCTTGCGCGGCAGCGATGATGTTTTCCTTCTTCGCTTCGGCGGTCACCATCAGCACCGGCAGCTTGGCCAGTGCGGGGTCGGCACGAATGTTTTGCAACATCGTCAGGCCGTCCATATTTGGCATGTTCCAGTCCGAGACGACGAAGTCGAACGATTCGGCACGCAGCTTGGCCAGCGCCATCACGCCGTCTTCTGCCTCGTCGACATTGGCATAACCCAGTTCTTTTAACAGATTTCGGACGATGCGACGCATCGTCGAAAAATCGTCAACAACTAAAAATTTCATCTTTGGATCAGCCATGAATTACTCCGTTGTTTCTTTACGCGGTTGTTAATATTGCCTACAAACTCCAAGCAAGTTGTAGGATAGCATTTTCGTTGCTCCAAGGCGAACAAAGTCGCAGTAAAACGTCACCGCAACCACAATTACACCCTTTACACCCTTAATGCGCGCATGCCGTGCTGTGCCAGATAGCCCAGCACCATGCCGGGCAGTGCCGTCAGTGCACCGACCTCGTGCGCAGCGCCGATTGCGATCGCTTCACGCGGCATGCCAAACACCACGCAACTGGCTTCGTCCTGGGCGAAATTATACGCCCCGGCCGCCTTCATCTCCAGCATGCCAACGGCGCCGTCCTTGCCCATGCCGGTCAGGATCACGCCCACCGCATTCTTGCCGGCCGCCTGCGCCGCCGAACGGAACAGTACATCGACCGACGGCCGGTGGCGATTCACCGGTTCGGCCTGGTCAATTTTCGTCATGTAGTTGGCGCCGCTACGGGTCAGGTACAAATGCGAGTGGCCGGGGGCGATGTACGCGTGGCCCGGCAGCACCCGCTCGTTGCCCTGCGCTTCCTGCACCGAGATCTTGCACAGCGAATCGAGGCGCTTGGCAAACGAGCGCGTAAAGCCTTCGGGCATGTGCTGGGTGATCAGGATGCCGGGGCAGTCCGACGGCATCTGCATCAGGAATTCGCGGATCGCCTCGGTGCCGCCGGTGGACGCGCCCACGATGATCAGTTTTTCCGACGACAGCAGCGGATTGCGCAGCGCCGACAATGGCTGGCTGCCGTGGGCGGCGGCGCCGGCCGCCGGCAAGGTGCGGGCACGCACGCGGGCCTTGGCAGCGGCGCGGATTTTATCGGAGATCAGGTCGGTGTATTCGCGCATGCCAGCCTGAATGGAAATTTTTGGTTTGGTGACGAAATCGACGGCGCCCAGTTCCAGCGCGCGCATGGTGATTTCCGAGCCGCGTTCGGTCAGCGACGACACCATCACCACCGGCATCGGTCGCAGCCGCATCAGCTTTTCCAGGAAGTCGAGGCCGTCCATCTTCGGCATCTCGACGTCGAGCGTGAGCACGTCCGGGTTATGCTGCTTGATCAACTCGCGCGCGACCAGCGGATCGGGTGCCGTCGCCACCACTTCCATGTCGGGTTGACTGTTGATGATCTCGCTCATGACACTGCGGATCAGCGCGGAGTCGTCGACGATGAGAACCTTGATCTTCATACGTGTGCTTTCTACAGATTAAAACAAATCGATCTCGCCACCCACCGGTGCTTTTTTCAGGCGGCTGGCGTATTCGACTTCGCGCTTGACCAGCGTATCGTTATGGGTTTGCATCAGCTTTTTCACCAGCACCTTGCCGGTGCGTGGGAAGAAATACACCTTGCGCGGGTGGATGTCGTTCAAGTCTTCGGCCACCACGCGGATGCGCTCGGTCTTCAGGAAGTTCAGCACGAAAGCGGCGTTGCGTTCGCCGACGTTAATCGCCGTAAAGCCCTTGAGCACGGCGCCGCCGCCAAACACTTTCGCTTCCAGGTTTTCGCGCTTGGCGCCCGCCTTGAGCAAATCGTTGATCAAAATTTCCATCGCATAGGTGCCGTAGCGCGCCGACGCCGAGACCGGGCTGCCGTCGCCGCCGCCGTCGGGCAGCATGAAGTGGTTCATGCCGCCCAGACCGGTGGTGCGGTCGCGGATGCAGGCCGACACGCACGAGCCGAGCACGGTGACGATCAGCATGTCCTTGCTGGTGAAATAATATTCGCCCGGCAGGATCTTGGCCGCTTCGCAATCGAAGGTGCGGTCGAAGTACAGATTCGTGGCAAATTGTTCGAGGTCCATGGCTGCTCTCTAGGTACGCTGCGGGGCCTTGGCGGCGGTCCGGTGTTTGTCGTCGAGCTCATACACCGTCTTGCCGCGCAATTTGAGCGCGTCGGACACGTAGAGGAAATTCTCGGAGTGGCCCGCAAACAGCAAAGCGTCCGGTTTCATCAGCGGGACAAAGCGCGACAGGATCTTGCGCTGCGTATCTTTGTCGAAATAAATCATCACGTTGCGGCAAAAGATCACGTCGAACTGGCCGCTGACGGGCCAGCCGTCGGCCAGCAAATTCAGCGGCTTGAACGTGATCATATTGCGCAGTTCCTGGCGCACGCGGGCCTGGCCTTCGCGGTCGCCCTTGCCTTTCAGGAAAAAGCGCCGGCTGCGTTCCGGGCTCATCTTGTCGAGCCGGTCCATCGTGTACACGCCGTTGGCGGCGTGCGCCAGCACATTGGTGTCGATGTCGGTGGCAATGATGTGGCAGTTGGGCGTGAGCGTGTTGAACGCTTCGCACACGGTCATGGCAATCGAGTACGGCTCTTCGCCAGTGGACGCGGCCGAGCACCAGATGTTGATCGTTTCGCGCCTGCCCTTGACGTGCTCGGCCAGCAGCGGGAAGTGATGCGCCTCGCGGAAGAACGACGTCAGGTTGGTGGTCAGCGCATTGGTGAACGCTTCCCACTCTTCGCCCAGGCGACCCGCTTCGAGGTCGTCCAGGTACTTGGCAAACGAGGCAATGCCGGTGGCGCGCAGACGCCGCGCCAGGCGGCTGTAGACCATTTCCTGTTTGCTGTCGGCCAGCGAGATGCCGGCGCGCTTGTAGATGAGGCCGCGCACACGCTCGAAGTCCCGGGCATTGAAATCGAACTCTTTAACGGTGTCTTTGCTATGCGGCATGGTGTTTCCTTAATATCTTGTCGTGCTTAAAACTCTTCCCACTCGTCGGCCTGCGGCTTGGCGGTGGTTTTGGGTGCGGGCTTGGGTGCAGGTTTGCTTGTATCACTGACTGAGGCCGGCAGGCGCGCGGCAGGCTTGACGGCGGGCCTGGGGGCGGCTTTGGCAGCGGGCCGTGGCGCGGTAGCTGGCGCGGCGCGGCGGCTGCCATCGCTGGCCAGCTTGAAGATGCTGACCGCGCGCGCCAGGATTTCGGCCTGCTCCTGCATGCTCTCGGCGGCAGCGGCCGCTTCTTCCACCAGCGCGGCATTTTGCTGGGTCATCTCGTCCATCTGGGTGATGGCCTGGTTGACTTCCTCGATGCCGTTGCTTTGTTCCTGGGTGGCAGCGGTGATTTCGCCCATGATGTCGGCCACCTGGCGGATCGACGTCACCACCAGTTCCATGGTGTGGCCCGCTTCATCGACGAGGCGGCTGCCCGCATCGACCTTGTCCACCGAGTCGCTGATCAATTCCTTGATTTCGCGGGCGGCGCCGGCCGAGCGTTGCGCCAGGTTGCGCACTTCGGACGCGACCACGGCGAAGCCGCGGCCCTGCTCGCCCGCACGCGCCGCTTCCACGGCAGCATTCAGGGCCAGGATATTGGTCTGGAACGCAATGCCGTCGATCACGCCGATGATGTCGACAATGCGGCTCGAGCTTTCCTTGATCGAACCCATGGTGGAGACCACTTGCGAGACGACATTGCCGCCCTTCTCCGCCACCGACGACGCCGACACCGCCAGCTGGTTGGCCTGGCGTGCATTGTCGGCATTCTGCTTCACGGTACTGGTCAACTCTTCCATCGACGACGCGGTTTCTTCCAGCGAGCTGGCCTGGGTCTCGGTACGCGCCGACAGGTCGGCATTGCCGGCTGCGATTTCGTGAGCAGCCGTGGTAATCAGTTCGGAACCAGCACGCACCTCGCCCACCGTGGTGGCCAGGCTGTCGTTCATGTCGCGCAGTGCCTGCAAGAGTTCGCTGGTTTCATCGCGGCCCACGACCACCACTTCCGAGCTCAGCTCGCCCGAAGCGACGCGCTGCGCCACTACCACGGCGCCGGCCAGCGGCACCGTGATCGAGCGGGTAATCACCACCGCGCACACCACGCCCAGGGCGACCGCTGCGGCGCCAAGGCCGAACAGCAGGTACATCAGCGATTTGACGGCGCCTTCCGAGCTGCCGATGACCTGGTTCGAGGCCGCCAGTTGCAGGTTGACCAGCTTGTTAATCTGGGCCAGCGTCTGTTGATTGAGCGGATCGATACGACCCGACAAAATTTTTGCCGCACCTTCGGTATTGAACGCCAGGATTTGCGCCAGCGCTTCCTTGAAGGCGGTGTCGGTTTGGCCGTCGAGCTTGCTGATTTCAGCCAGCACGCCCTGCTCTTCGCCGGACAGGCCCAGCGCCTTCAAATCGTTCAGCGCTTTTTCGTACAGCGCGCGCTGGTCCTTGACCTTTTGCTCTTCCTTCTGCATCAGGCTGACGTCCGATTGCAGGCCGATATTGCGCATGGCAATGCCGGTTTCCAGCATCGCACTTTTCATGGTGCTCGCTTGCAGATTCTTGGCACTGGCCACCGTCAGGCCCGTCTCAAGATGCTTGCTATTGTTGTAGTTCAGGTAATTGGTCAGCAACACCATTGCCACCAGAATGGCAAGAATGGCCCCAAAGCCGATACGCAGGCGCGTACCGATCGTAAAATCGCGCAAATTCATCTCTTTTTCCCCTGCTCACCGCATGGTTTGGTTCCACCTGCGTCGTCCACGCGGTGGTTATAGGTATTTTTTTAAGGGACGCATACCGCTTTGGGGCTGGGTTTAGGCCGCCAGTTGTTCCATCAGTCCCATGTCGGGACTGAGCATTAATTTATCGATGTTCACCAGGATCAGCATGCGCTCGTCGATGGTGCCAAGGCCGATCATGTAGTCAGAGCTGAAAGCGGTGCCCATCTCGGGCGCGGGTTTCACTTGCTCCGGGGTCAGGGTGGTGACGTCGGATACCGAGTCGACCACCATGCCGACGATCCGGCCGCTGATGTTCAGGATAATCACCACGGTGAACTGGTCGTAGATCGGTTCGCCGAGGTTGAACTTGATGCGCATGTCCACCACCGGAATGATGATGCCGCGCAGATTGATCACGCCCTTGATGAACTCGGGCGCGTTGGCAATCCGGGTGACCGCTTCGTAGCCGCGGATTTCCTGCACTTTCAGGATGTCGATACCGTATTCTTCGGTACCGAGCTTGAAGGCCAGGTATTCGTGGCCGGCGATCTCGTTGGCGCCTGTGGTCAATGCGTCGGACATGGTAGTTCCTCTCTACGAAAAAATCTGTTCGTCGGCCAGCTGGCGCGACGAGCGTATCAGGGCGGCAACGTCGAGAATCAGGGAGACGCCGCCGTCGCCCAGTATGGTGGCGCCGGACACGCCGGCCACCTTGCGGTAATTCGATTCCAGGTTCTTGACCACCACCTGCTGCTGCCCTACCAGGTCATCGATGAACAGCCCGGCCTTGCGGCCCTCGGTTTCGATGATCACGACGATACCCTTGCTGGGGTCGGTAAAGCGCGGCGTGATGTCGAACATCTGGTACAGCGGCACCAGCGGCAGATATTCGCCACGCACCTTGATTACCCGGCCCTTGCCGCTGATTTCTTTCACATCTTCCGGCACAGGTTGCAGCGATTCAATCACGAAGCCCAGCGGCAGTATGTACACTTCCTCACCCACGCGAATCGACATGCCGTCCAGGATCGCCAAGGTCAGCGGCAGCGAGATCGAAATCGTGGTGCCGAAGCCTTTGGCGGAGCGGATATCGACCACGCCGCCCATGGCGGTAATGTTACGTTTGACCACGTCCATGCCCACGCCGCGGCCCGAGACGTCGGTGACCGTTTCGGCCGTGGAAAAGCCCGGGGCGAAAATCAGTTGCCAGACTTCGGCGTCGGTCATGGTATCGCTCACAGCCAGGCCGTTTTGCGCGGCCTTGGCCAGTATCCGTTCGCGGTTCAAACCGCCGCCGTCGTCCGACACTTCGATGATGATATTGCCGCCCTGGTGCGAGGCCGACAGGAACAAACGGCCGGCGTCGCTCTTGCCGGCAGCGCGCCGCACTGCCGGCATTTCAATGCCGTGGTCGATCGAGTTGCGCACCAGGTGCGTGAGCGGATCGACGATCCGTTCGATCAGGCCCTTGTCCAGTTCGGTCGCGGCGCCATTGGTGATGAAATCGACCTTCTTGCCGAGCTTGGCCGCGAGGTCGCGCACCATGCGCGGGAAGCGCGAGAACACGAAGTCCATCGGCATCATGCGGATCGACATCACCGCTTCCTGCAAATCGCGGGTGTTGCGGGTCAGCTGGCTGACGCTGTTGAGCAGGCGCTCATGCTTCATCGGGTCGAGCGTATCGACGCGCTGTTCGATCATGGCCTGCGTAATCACCAGCTCGCCCACCAGGTTGATCAGCTGGTCCACTTTTTCGATCGACACGCGGATCGACGACGACTCGGCGCCGGCATGCGCGGCCTTTTCTTTTTCCTTCTCTTCCTTCTTGGCAGCTTTCTTTTCTTCTTCCTGCACTTGCGCCGGATCGCTGACGATCCCTGCGGCGGCGCGGATTTCGGCCAGAGGCTGGAAGAAACCGTAACCGCGCGCATCGTCGCTGGCGGCCTGGGCGTTGGCGCGGATTTCTTCGAGTGGCTGGAAGAAACCATAGCCTTCGCCGGCAGCGCTGCCGCTGGCAACCGCGTTTTCCGGATGCAGCGGCACGGCGTCGAAGAAGCCGTAGCCGAGGTCGTTTTCGACCTTGGCGCGCGCGGCGTCTTCCAGCTGTTGCCGGGCGGCGTCCAGTGCAGGCAGCTCGGTCACCGTCATGTCTTCGGGGTTGAGCACGAACGAGCAGATGGCAATGATGTCATCGAGGCTCTCGTGCGTGGTCACCACCATGGCGTTGCGGTCGCGGTCGAGCGGCGTGATGGAAACATGCCCCATCAGGCCCAGCTCGGCGCCGAGCGCGGTCACCTCGCGGTGGTCCATGGCCGGCAATTCCAGGCGATAGCGGCGGCCGCCGCTGTGATCGACGGCCTTGGTCTCCACCGCGCCAAACGACGCAGTGACGACATGGGCCAGCGCCGCGACCGGCACGTTTTCCGTCAGCGAGTGCAGCACCATGCGGATATTGCCCACCGCATCCTGGTCGACTTCACTGCCGTGGCGGTGGCCGTCGAGCTGCATTTTCAAAATGTCCTTGGCGGCCAGGAAGGCGTCGACGTGCTCGGACGTCAGCGCCATCTCGCCCTTGCGGATACGGTCGAGCAGGGTTTCCAGGATGTGCGTGACCTCCGTCATATCGGTCACGCCAAACGTGGAGGCGCCGCCCTTGACGGAATGGGCGGTGCGGAAGATCGCGTTGAGATCCTCGGCGTCGGGGGCGTCGATATCGACAGCCAGCAACAACCGTTCCATTTCAGCCAGCAGTTCCTCGGCCTCATCGAAAAAGACCTGGAAAAACTGGCTTATATCGATGGTCATGGTGATACTCCGTAAAGTTCGCTCAGCATCATTGCATGCGCCCGATCAGCCGATGACCTTTTTCACCACTTCGTTGAGCCGCTGCGGATCGAACGGCTTGACCAGCCAGCCATTGGCGCCGGCCGCGCGACCCTTGTTTTTCATCTCGTCCGACGACTCGGTGGTCAGCATCAGGATCGGCGTCTTGGCGTAGCTGGGCAGCTGGCGCAGCATCTTGATCAGCTCGAGGCCGTCCATGCGCGGCATGTTCTGGTCGGTCAACACCATGTCGACCTGTTGCAGCTTGGCTTTTTCCAGGCCGTCCTGGCCGTCCACGGCTTCGACCACGTCGTAGCCGGCCGCTTTCAGGCTGAACGCCACCATCTGGCGTTGGGAACTGGAATCATCAACTGCAAGGATTGTCTTGGCCATCTTGGTTCTCACTATTTTATGGTTGCCGGTGTTCCGGCTTTGTCACTATCGTATCGGCGGTGTTCTGGTTAGAACAATTCGATGTCGCCGCTCTCCAGGTGTTGCTGATGGACGGCTTTGCGCAGTACGCTGCGCAATTCCAGGCTCTGGATCGCCAGCGCCATGCTCACCTTGCCGAGCAGTTCGACGATCTGTTCATTGTCGCTTTCGGGCACCATCTCGGCGCCATGCGCACCGAGCGTGCCGAGAAATTCACGCAAGCCGGTCACGCGCTTCAGGGTCCGGTCGATCAGCTGGCTGGTCATGTCCTGGAATTGCAGGCTGACCACGGCTGCGTTCACATAACCGCCCACCTGGCCCGGCAATGCTTCGAGCTGGGTGCGTTGTTCGGCCGTGATGTCGGCGCCATCGAGCAGGCGCTGGATGGTGGCCTGCTCGGCCGTCACCGCCTGGTGGATCGCCATGAAGTTGAAGGACAGCTTTTCAATCGCTTCCTCCAGCAGCAGGCGGGTCTGGATCAGATCCGTCTCCACCTCGGTCAGATGCTTGCCCCCGTGGTCGGACACGCCGGACAACAGGCGTTTGACATGCGACCCCAGGATTTTTTTTCTCGTCATATAAGTCTCGTGTTTACTTGTGCTGCTTTTTGCTGATTTTTGCTGATTTTTTTACTTGTTCATTATTTGCGCACCGGCGGTCCCGACGGCGCGGTGGCCGGTGCCGCAGGTGCGGCTGCATCTTCGACCGTACCCTCTTCGGCGCCCACTTCGATCTGGCGGCCGCCATCGCGGATCACGCTTTCCTCGGTGCGCTTGTTCATCACCAGGATGCTGATGCGGCGATTGATCGGGTTGAACGGGTCGGCCTTGTCGAGGTTGGCGGCAGAGGCCAGGCCCACCACGCGCAGCACCTTGGCGTCCGACATGCCGCCGACGATCAGTTCGCGGCGCGAGGCGTTGGCGCGGTCGGCCGACAATTCCCAGTTGCTGTAACCGGTCTCGCTCATGTATGGCGTCGAATCGGTGTGGCCGGTCAGACCGATACGATTGGGGACGTCGTTCAGCACAAAGCCGATCTCATGCAGGATGTCCTTGAAGTACGGCTGCAAATCGGCGCGCGCGGAATTGAACATCGGCCGGTTTTGCTCGTCAACGATCTGGATCCGCAAGCCTTCGCTGGTGATATCGAGCAAGAGCTGGTTCTTGAACTTGGTCAGCACCGGGTTGGCGTCGATTTTTTGCTCGATCTTTTGCTTGAGGTTTTTCAGGCGGTCTTTTTCCTCGGCCTCAAGCGCCTTCTTGGCAGCATTGAGGTTGTAGGTTTTTTGTTCGGTGGGCGCATCGCTGGCTTTGACCTGGCCGGTCTTGCGGGTCAGGTCGGTACCGCCGCCCTGGATCACCGAGCTGCTGTCGCCGCTGCCCGAGCCGCCCTGCATCGCCACTTTCAGGGGCGTTTTAAAATATTCGGAGATCCCGTTGAGGTCGCCCTTGGTGGTGGAACCGAGCAGCCACATCAACAAGAAGAACGCCATCATTGCCGTCACGAAGTCGGCATAGGCGATCTTCCACGCGCCGCCGTGGTGACCGCCGCCGTGTTTCTTGATGCGTTTGACAATGATGGGCCGTAAGCCTTCTTCAGCCATGGCAATTCCTTAGTTGACCAGACATCACAAAATGCGTCACTTGGATTTCGATTTCTTGATGTGGTCTTCCAGCTCGCCGAAGGTCGGGCGCTCGGTCGAGTACAGCACCTTGCGGCCGAATTCCACTGCCAGTGCCGGCGCGTAGCCGTTCAGGCTGGCCAGCAGGATGACTTTTACGCACTGGTACATCTTGGCTTCTTCTTCGAGCTTTTGCTCGTGCAAGCTGGCCAGCGGTGCGACGAAACCATACGCCAGCAAAATACCGAGGAAGGTACCGACCAGCGCATGGGCAATCAGAATCCCCAGTTCGGCTGGCGGCAGACCCACGTTTTCCATGGTGTGGACCACGCCCATCACTGCTGCCACGATACCGAACGCCGGCATGCCGTCACCGAGGCGCGCAATCGCGTGGGCCGGCGCGGCGCCCTCGTGGTGGTGGGTATCGATCTCGTTGTCCATCAGATTTTCGATCTGGAACGCATCCATATTCCCGGACACCATCAGGCGCAGGTAGTCGGTGATGAATTCGACAACATGGTGGTCTTGCAGCACGCTCGGGTACTTGCTGAATACCGGGCTTTGTTCCGGGCTATCGATATCGCCTTCGATCGACATCAGGCCCTCTTTGCGCACCTTGGACAACACGTCGAACATCAGCGACATGAGCTCCATGTACAAATCTTTGTTGAAGCGCGAACCCTTGAGCAGCTTGGGCAGCGCGGCCATGGTGGCCTTGATGGTTTTCGGATTGTTACCGGCAAGGAAAGCGCCAAACGCGCCGCCGCCGATCATCACCAGTTCGAGCGGCTGGAACAGCGCGGCCAGGTGGCCGCCCGCCATCGCATAACCGCCGAAGACGCCGACCATGATGACAACATAACCGATGATGACAAACAAGAAAGAACTCCCGAAAAAGAAAACGGGCCAAAACATTAACCAGCGGCGGCCCGATTTCAAATAATTTACGTGTAGAACTACAATAGCGTGTCTGAGGGTGCCCGGGCAAGCGAATAACGCCAAATGATGCTTAAAAGTACCATTTGTAGAGGGGAGTGGCGTCGTTTGTGGCGTGAATGACGAGATCGGGTGGCCGCGCGTCAATTGCAAATTCATAGCTTATTAAAGTGCTACCAGGACACATTTCAGCGTTCGCCTTGCGCCACAATCCCCCCATCGCGGCCGGCGACAGGTAGGCAAAAACCAGGTCGAACTGGCCGAAATCGAGCTGTTCGTAATCGCCGCGGATAAACCGTGCAGAACTTTTGCCGAACCGCGCCCGCAGCCAGCTATACAGCCACGGCACCGGCGCCAGTTCGATGCCCACCACCTCGATATCGGGCCGCACCCGCGCCAGGTACAGCACGAAACCGCCAAGGCCGCTGCCAATGTCGATCACCCGCAGCCGCTTATCGCTGGAGGGCGGCGGCAATTGCTGGCGCACGGCATCCCACACGCCCGCATGCGACGGGTAGTACGGCACTTGCGTACGGAACGTGGACCAGTACCAGCCCAGCAAGACCAGGAATACCAGCAGGAAGATCCACGACGGCAGCTGCAACGACAGCGTGGCCAGCACGGCCAGCGGAAACAGGAATTCGATGGCACGCCACCATATGGCCAGCCCTGCCCGCCAGGTAATGGCAGCCGCGAGCAGGCCGTGAATCACGGCAACAGCAATATAGTTAAGGGGAAGATGCAGCGTGGCGAGCAGGTAGACCAGCGCCAGCGTGAGCGGCGCGGTGCCGCATTGGATCAGCAAGGCGCGCACGGCAGGCGTGCGCGCCAGACGGGACAGGAAGGACGCTGGTGGCCGGGTCACGCAGCCAGGGCTTCGGCGTTTTCGGCATCACGCGCTTTTTGCGCTGCCTTGGTCTTGCCGGCACGCGAAGGCATGTGGCACAGGCCGCACACATAGCTGCCGTGCAAGTCCATGGTGTTGACCACGAATTTGCCCTGGCATTTGCCGCAAGGCGCGGTGTCCAGCATTTTGCTGCTGAAGAAACGCACCAGCGTCCAGGCGCGGGTGAGCGACAGCAGCGGTTCTTCGCCCGGGGCCGGCGGCATCTGCTCGAGGTACAGCTGGTACGCTTTCATCACGGCCTGGATGCCGGAAGCGCCTGCATGGGTGACCAGGAACTGGTGGATATTGATGAACAGCGAAGAATGGATATTCGGCTGCCAGGTCAGGAACCAGTCGGTGGAAAACGGCAGCATGCCTTTCGGTGGCGACACGCCGCGCAACTCTTTGTACAGCTTGAGCAGGCGTTCGCGCGACAGCGACACTTCCGATTCCAGCAATTGCAGACGGGCGCCCAGCTGGATCAGTTCGATGGCCAGCTGGATTTCCTGGGCTTCCGATACTACGCTTTTCTTGGTCATGATCTGTGCTCCCGGCGAATTAGAGAATGGCGAATAAATACGATTTAAACGATTTCTTCAACAGCCTGGCCGGCCATCAGGATGGCGGCGTGCGACTGTGCCAGGGTACGATCTTTATTGTAGTTGGTCAGCATCGAGAGGATGGCGCTGTCGTCGAAACGGAAGCGGGCCAGCATCATGTTGCCGCCAGCGAGCTTGAGGATCTGGGCATTGCTCATGCCTTCGATCAGTTCGGCGATTTCGGCAGCGATGCCGAGGCGGAAGATCGCGGTCACTTTATCAGCCCGGATCATTTGCTGCGCGAGCATCAGGTAGCTCAGGTTAGCATCGCGAATCTCAGCCATCATATCGTTTGCGGTCATTTCCATCTCCCTTAGTGCAGGTATTTCACTGCGGAATTACGTTTCCAGTGAGATACATTCTGCGGGAGCAACAAAAATACGAGTAGAGGTGCACCTCCGTATTTTGCGTCAGGAAATAGCGAACGCGACCCGTCGGTGTTTGTCTTACAAACACTCGCAGATCGAGGCTCTACGCCCTTGCGGCGTGAGTTTTTGGTGGAGCAGCGTCTTCAAAAAAGTCCTTACATACTGACCAGGGAGGGCCAAAATACTTCAGATCGGCGACTCTTTTTTGCTACATCTAACCCGGTTACGGCAGGTTTTTGGAGAACTTTAGGGTTTCCACGAAATAATTTTCAATTATTTTCGACTACCTTTCTGCAACCTGATGGGGTTTCGGGCCGGTTTGCACTGACTTCCCCCCGCATCTTGAAACTGGTAACGGCAGCGTTTTGGGGAACTTTAGGGTTTTTTTGAAAAAAGTTGAAAAAAGTTTTGAGGGACATACAATGCCAACTGGATAGCTTTCGATTAACAGTTGCCTCCGCTATCATGTTTCCACACATTACTTATCAAGGAGCATGTATGGCTGACGAGGTGGCTGACGAGGTACTGGTATTGGCAGGCTTGTGGAATTCCGGGCCCGCCCACTGGCAGAGCCAGTGGGAACAGCAGCACCCCGACTGGGTGCGGGTCGCGCATCGCGATTGGGAAACCCCGGACCGCGCCGAGTGGGTGGCAGAGCTGGACGCCGCCATCGGCCGTTGCGCCCGGCCGCCGGTGCTGGTCGCCCACAGCCTCAGCTGCTCGCTGGTCACGCAATGGGCCGCGTCCGGCTCGGCGCACCAGGTGGCGGGCGCGTTCCTGGTCGCCCCTTCCGACACCGATGCACCGTCATACCCCGACTGCACCACCGGTTTCCAGCCGATGCAGCTCGACCGCCTGCCCTTTCCGTCCATCGTGGTGGCCAGCAGCAACGATCCTTATGTGCATCCGCAACGCGCGCGCCAGTTCGCGCAGGCCTGGGGCGCCGAATACGTCGAGATCGGCGATGCCGGCCACATCAACGGCGACGCCGGTTACGGCCCATGGCCCGAGGGCGAACAGCGCCTGCTGGATTTTTGCGCACGATTGACGTAATCGGTGTCCTCGCTGTTTTAGCTGAACCAGCGGTGACATCCCTGCTCTAACCTGCTTGCGCTGCCTGAGCGCCAATTGCCAAGGAGAAAAAAATGTCACCACGCCTGCGCCGTCACAGCACCATCGCTACCAAAATGGGAAACGCCATGGCCACCATCATGGCCGCCCTGTTGCTGTTCGCCGCCATGGCCACCACCGCCCATGCCGCCCACTACAGCGCCATCCTGACCGGGGCGGCAGAAGCGCCACCTAATGACTCGCCGGGCACCGGCACCGCCACGGTCAACTTCGATCCGGTGCTGCACATCCTGGAAATCGACGTGACATTCAACGCACTGATTGGCGAAACCCTGGCCGCCCATATCCATTGCTGCACCACCACACCAGCGAGCGGCATCGCCGGCGTGGCCACCGAACCGCCCTCGTTTGCCGGCTTTCCGCTCGGCGTGCGCAGCGGCGTGTACCACCATCGCTACGACACTTCGCTGGCCAGCACCTGGCACCAGGCCTTCCTGAGCGACTACGGCGGCAGCACCACGCTGGCGGAAGCGGCTGTTGCGGCCGCCATGGACGAAGGGCGCGCCTATCTGAATATTCACAGCAGCACCTATCCACCGGGCGAAATTCGCGGCTTCTTCACGCCGCTGGCAATCACGCCGGTACCCGAACCCGGCGCCATGGCACTGCTGGGGCTAGGCTTGCCGGCGCTGCTGCTGGTGGGCCGACGTCGTTTCCGCCAGACGACGTAGCACCAGGGGTTGCTGTTACACTAATGCTTCTTGTAAGCAACAGCATCCCATGACTCTACGCATCAAGCATTCTTTCCTGGCCCTGCTCCTGGCCACGTCGCTCGCCCCTGCCGCCCAGGACCCGGCGTTTTATGACAACAAGCGGTTGGCCCACCCGATGATTGCCGCCTCGCAGGACAGCGGCGCCGATATTGCCTTCGTCAGAGAAGCCAATGGCGTCAACGGCTATTACTGCCTCTGTACCGGTGCCGACGGCAAGCCTGAAAGCGAGCCTAATAGCAAGTCTGAAAGCGAGCCTCACAACAAGGCCAAAGCCCGCAAACTCGACAGCTTCGGCCAGGCTGACATCCGCTCGGTGTTTTACGTGGCGCTCGACCGCGATCCGGCGCCCGAGCACCAGACCTTGCTGGTCCTGCTGCGCACAGGTGGCAAGCCCGGCTTGCGGGCCTACCGCTATCACGGAAGTTCCGGCAGCTATCGGCGCCTGGTTGCGCTGCAGCCGGCGCTGGACCGCATTACCGATGCCGGCGGCACGCTGAACGCGGCACGCGTCAAGGCCGCGCTGGGCCAACTGGCGCCGCTCGACTACAGCGTGGAGCGCGGCAACAGCGGCAACCCGGATTTCGACGCCATCGACCACACCGGCGGCACGGTGGTGGGTTATTACACGCTGGACGGGCAACCAACGGCGGCCGACAGCAAACAGGCGGCGATCTATAAAAAGGTCTTCAAAAAACAGGGCCAGCGCTTCCTCACCGCCAGCTACACGCTGTACAGCGACATCGGCGCCGGCGAACTGCCCAACTACCGGCTCTGGCAACTGACCTGGGAAACCGCCCCGCAGCAGTTCGACGGCAATGCCCAGGGCCCGTCAGTACTCTACAGCCTGGCCTGGGACGATCATTCCGTCGTCGAACGCGGCCAGTACACCGCTGGCAAGCGCAGCGGCATGTGGGTGCGCAGCGGCATGCATGAGGGTGATACCAAAGGCGCGTACGTGAATGGCTTGCCCGACGGCCCCTGGCATTACGAGGGACCGCGCTACAGCGAAGACGGCATCTATCGCAACGGCCAGCGCGAAGGCCGCTGGGTCGTCACCAATTATGCCGCCGAAGACGAGGTCACCGGCTTCGACACTTATGCCGGCGGCCAGCTCAACGGACCGCAGGAACGCACCATGGGCGGCAAGCTGCTGTCGCGCGGCAGCTATATCAATGGGTCGCGCCAGGGACCATGGATCACCGACGAAGGCCGGGGCGCTTACGTCGACGGCATGCGCGACGGTCCGTGGACCTCGTCTTACAGCGATGGCGACGTCGCCACCACCATGCACGCCACGTTCGTAAAGGGCAAGAAACACGGCGAGGTCACGGCCTATTACGCCAACGGCGCGGCGCGCCTGCGCGATCACTACAATATGGATGTGCTGGACGGCGCCCGCACGCGTTATGCGGTCAACGGCGCCGTGCTGTACTCGGCCATGTACAGCAACGGCCAGCTCGACGGCCGTGAGCAAGCCTTCGATAACACCGGCAAGATCCTGCGCATGGACACCCATTGGGCGATGGGCAAGAAACAGGGACTTGATTCACGTTTTTACGCCAACGGCAAGCCGGAACGCCTGGCCGAGATCGAGCGCGGCCAACTGGTCGTGTACCTGCGCGAGTACGCGGAAGATGGCCAGCTCATCAATGACATCCGCCGCTGCTTCTTCACCGAATACGACCGCGAACGCAACGACGTGTGCGACTACCACCGCATGTTCTTTGCCAACGGCAAGCCGCAATACGATTACGTGTTCCAGTTTGGCGAACGCCAGGAAGGCCGCAGCTGGTATGAGAATGGCAAGCTCAAGGATGAATTGCTGATCGATCGGGTCCGCGACACGTCGGTATGGAATACGTATTTCGACAGTGGCCAGCTGAAGTGCACGGAACCGCGCAAGGGCCACGGCAAGCGTACCGTGAATGGCCAGCAGCTATTGAGTTATGGATCGGCCAACCGCGACGGCGACAGCATCTGCTACCACCCGAACGGCCAGATGGCGAGCATCCGCAGCTATCGAAACCGGCTGGCGGTCGACTGCGGCAAGCGGTTCGACGACACCGGCAAGCAGACGTCACCGGGTCCGGAAGGGTGCCCGCCGAAACCCAAGCCGCACTTTATCTTCGGCGAATAAAAAACGGCCCGTCTGCAAATACGGGCCATCGACTGATAACGTTAGCTGTAGAGCCGTCATTCCCGCCTGCGCGGGAATGACGAACTTTAGGCCGCGAATAAAGGCAATGCAACGATATGCTTCGTTTCGTCATTCCGCAGCGGCGGAGCGCCGCACAAGAGCGGCGTTCCAACCCATAGATTTACTTCGCGCTCAACAGCAATTCATTGAGACGCTTGACGAACGATGCCGGATCGGCCAGCGAACCACCTTCGGCCAGCAACGCCTGGTCGAACAGGATGTTGGCCCAGTCGGCAAACGAACTGGCCACATCTTCCGCCTTCAAACGCTGCACCAGCGGGTGATCCGGGTTGATTTCCAAAATAGGCTTCGACTCCGGCGCATTCTGGCCAGCGGCCTTCAGCATGCGCAGCAGGTTGCCCGACAGTTCGTTTTCGTCCGCCACCAGGCAGGCTGGCGAATCGGTCAGGCGGAATGTCACGCGCACGTCCTTGGCCTTGTCGGCCAGCGCTTCCTTCATCTTGCCCACCAGGTCCTGGAACGAGGTTTCGGTTTCTTCGTGCTCTTTTTTCTCGGCTTCGTCTTCCAGCGCGCCCAGGTCGAGCCCGCCTTTGGCCACGGATACCAGTTCCTTGCCTTCGAAATCGGACAGGAACGACAACATCCATTCATCGACGCGGTCGGTCAGCAATAGCACTTCCACGCCTTTTTTACGGAAGATTTCCAGGTGCGGGCTGTTCTTGGCAGCGACGTAGTTGTCGGCAGTGACGTAGTAAATCTTGTCCTGGCCTTCCTTGGCGCGCGCCAGGTACTGCTCCAGCGATACCGTCTGTGCGTCGTTGTCGTTGGCGGTCGAGGCAAAGCGCAGCAGCTTGGCCAGGCGGTCCTTGTTGGCCGTGTCTTCGCCGATGCCTTCTTTCAGCACCTGGCCGAACTCGGTCCAGAACGTCGTGTACTTGTCTTTCTTTTCCTGCTCGTCGGAATTGGCCAGCTCTTCCAGCATGCCGATCACGCGCTTGGTCGAACCTTCGCGGATCACGCGCACGTCGCGCGATTCCTGCAGAATTTCACGCGAGACGTTCAGCGGCAGGTCGGCCGAATCAATCACGCCTTTGACCATGCGCAGGTACGTCGGCATCAGTTGCTCGGCGTCGTCCATGATGAACACGCGCTTGACGTACAGCTTGAGGCCGCCACGTTTGTTGCGGTCCCACAGGTCGAACGGCGCCTTGGCCGGGATGTACAGCAGCTGCGTGTATTCGCTGCGGCCTTCCACCCGGTTGTGGGTGTAGGTGAGCGGCGCCTGGAAGTCGTGCGACACGTGTTTATAAAACTCTTCGTACTGTTCCGGCGTGATGTCGGACTTGCTGCGGGCCCACAGGGCGCTGGCCTGGTTCACGGTCTCGGTCTCGTCCTTGAGCACGGTTTCCTTCTGCTCTTCGTCGTACTCTTCCTTCTGCATCACGATCGGCAGCGAGATATGGTCCGAGTACTTGCGGATGATCGATTTGATTTTCCACGACGACAGGAACTCGTCTTCGCCTTCGCGCAGGTGCAGGATGATGTCGGTGCCGCGGCCGGTTTTTTCGATCTGTTCGATCGAGTAGTCGCCCTCGCCGCCCGACTCCCAGCGCACGCCTTCGGATGCATCAGCACCAGCGCGGCGGGTTTCCACGGTGATCTTGTCGGCGACGATGAAGCCCGAGTAAAAGCCCACGCCGAACTGGCCGATCAGAGCTGCGTCTTTTTGCTGGTCGCCCGACAGCTTGCCGAAGAATTCCTTGGTGCCCGACTTGGCAATGGTGCCCAGGTGCGAGATCGCCTCGTCGCGGCTCATGCCGATGCCGTTGTCGGAAATGGTGATGGTGCGCGCGGCCTTGTCGAAGCCGACCTTGATTTTCAGCTCGTGGTCGTTGCCGTACAGCGCGTCGTTGTTGATTGCCTCAAAGCGCAGCTTGTCCGACGCGTCGGACGCATTCGAGATCAGCTCGCGCAGGAAGATTTCCTTGTTCGAGTACAGCGAGTGGATCATCAGCTGCAGCAGCTGTTTTACTTCGGCCTGGAAACCAAGGGTTTGCTTGTCGTTGTCTGCCATTTTTTGAACCTCAGAGTCTTGTGTTGAAAGTGCGTACTCGCACCGATTGCGGGGAGATGGGGATTATATGAAACATTTCAAGTGCTGCAAACCTGTCAAGTTTCACTGTCAAACTTTACTGAGCGCCCGTTCGAGGAACCGCCACACACCAGGATCCTGCATTGCCGCCACGTTCAGCCGCATGAAGGTCGAAGGTAGCTGGGTGGGCGAGAACAGGCTGCCCGGCGCCAGCAGCAAGTGTTCGGCCATGGCGCGCTCGGCCAGCGCATTGGTGTCGCAGCCGGCATCGGCCCACACGAACATGCCGGCCGGGGCCGCCTGCCCCACCTTGAAGCCGATGCGCTCCATCTGGCGCAGGGTCTTGGCGCGTACGCTGTCGAGCCTGCCGCGCAGGCGGTCCGCATGCTTGCGGTACGACCCTTCCGACAACACCCGGTACACCACCCGCTCGCCGAGGTCGCTGGTGGTGAGCGTGGACAGCATCTTGCGGTCGGCCAGCCGTTCGGCCCGTTCGGCGGACGTGGCAATAAAGCCCACGCGCAGGTTGGCGGCCATGGTCTTGGAAAAGCCACCCAGGTAGATCACGCGCTGCAACTGGTCGAGCGCGGCCAGCCGCGTGGCCGGCTGCACCGCGCTGCCCGGGTGCAGGTCGCAATAAATGTCGTCCTCGACCAGGATGAAGTCGTGCTCTTCCGCCAGCTTCAGCACCTGGAACGCCTTGGCGGCCGACAACGACGTGGAGCTCGGGTTGTGCAGCACCGAGTTAATAATATAGAGCTTCGGTTTGTGGATGGCCGCCAGCTCGGCCAGCCGGGCGACGTCGGGGCCGTCGGCCAGGCGCGGAATACCGACGACCTTGGCGCCGAGCGCCGCGAACGAGCCAAACATCAGGAACCAGGCGGGGTCATCGACAAAAATGGTGTCGCCGGGCCGGGTAAATTCGCGTGCTACCAGATCGAGCGCCTGGGTCACACCGGCCGTGGTGAGGATTTGCTCGGGCGCGGCGGCAATTTCCAGCTCGGCCAGCTTGTGCTGCAATTGCTGGCGCAGCGGCAAAAATCCCTGCGGCACGCCATAGCTGAGCAGCAAATTCGGATTTTGCCGGCTCACCGCGCGCAGCGCATTGGCAATTGCCGCGCCGTCGAGCCAGTCGGACGGCAGCACGCCGGTGCCCGGCATATGCTGGTGCGGCATCTGGCGGAACATATTGCGCACTAGCCACACCACGTCGATGGGCTTGGCGACCAGGCCGGCGTCGGCAGCATTGCCTGCGCCACTGCCGAATACCGCCGCGGACGGTTCGGCGGCATTGAGTGCCATCGGCAAGCGTTCGCGCACAAAAAAGCCGGCGCCGCGCCGCGATTCCAGGTAGCCGCTGGCCACCAGCTTGTCGTAGCTGGCCACCACAGTAAAGGGCGAGACGCCGTGGGCCGCGGCAAACGACCGGATCGACGGCATGCGCGCGCCGCCGCGCAACAGGCGGTCGTCGATGCGCGCCGCCACCGAGCGCACAATCTGGTCGATCAGCGTTTCGCCGGAATCGCGCGACAGCAAGCCGACCAGGACGCCGCCACGGGCGCCTGCCAGGCCAGCAGACGCTGGCGCCGGTGCAGGTGCCGGCGACTCCTCAGCAAGCGCCACGGCGGCGGACGCTGGCGTCGATGCCACGACAGACGCCGGTGGCTCTACAGCAAGCGCCACGGCCGCAGACGGCAGCGCCAAAGGCTGCTCGGCATGCGCCACGGCGGCAGACGGCGGCACGGGCTGTTCGGCACGCGCGACGGCGACCGACTCGCGCTCGGCCTGCGCCGCCAGCGCCTCGGCCACGGCTTCCGCTGCGGCCGAGGCCGCAGCACCCAACATCGAGGGCCGGTTTCTTGTATTGGTCATGTCACCATCACAGTGCAAGTAATTATGTGTTTAAGTGTACCGGCACTGTACTGGTTTTGTCACGTAGCATAAAGACATATCTTTTACGGACCGCTTATGACTGCTCACACGCTCTCCCCCGCCACCCGCGCCAGCAACGACTCCACCGGCATGCTGCTGGGCCTGATCGGGGTGGCCATCTTCAGCCTGACTTTGCCCTTTACCCGGCTGGCCGTGGGCGGCACCGATTTCGCCCCGCATGGCCTGTCGCCGATGTTCGTGGCGCTGGCGCGGGCACTGGGCGCCGCCGTGCTGGCGGGCGCCTGGCTGCTGTGGCAGCGCACCAGCTTGCCGCCGCGCAGCGCCTGGCTGCCGCTGGCGCTGGTGGCGCTCGGCTGCGTGATCGGCTTTCCATGGCTGACCTCGATCGCCATGCGCACCCTGCCTGCCGCCCATGGCGCCGTGCTGGTCGGTGTATTGCCACTGGCCACGGCCGTATTTGCCGCACTGCTCGGCGGCGAAAAGCCGTCGGCCGGGTTCTGGATTATGGCGGTGGTCGGTACCGTGCTGGTGGCCGGCTTTGCACTGCGCCAGGGTGGCGGCGGCTTGCATGCGGCCGACCTGGCGATTTTTGCGGCGGTGCTGCTGGCCGCCATGGGGTATGCGGCCGGCGGCCGGTTGTCGCAAACCCTGGGCGGCCAGCAGACCATTTGCTGGGCGCTGGTGCTGGCCGCGCCGCCGCTGCTGCCGGTGGTGGGCTGGCTGTGCTGGCGCGACGCCGCGCAAATCGCAGCGGCCGATCCCGCCGCCTGGGCCGGTTTTGCCTACACCTGCGTGTTTTCCATGTTCATCGGCTTTTTCTTCTGGTATCGCGGCATGGCGCTGGGCGGCGTGGCCCGCGTGGGCCAGGTGCAACTGGTACAACCGTTCCTGACCCTGGTGGGCGCCGCGGTTTTTCTAGGTGAAGCGCTCGACTGGCAAACCGTGGTTTTCGCAATTGCCGTGATCGCCACCGTGGGCGTCGGCCGCAAAATGGGGGTAAACCGGCGCTGAAACCGTGGACTATCTCGATTTTCCCGGGTTTGCAGACGATGCCTGCTGCAAGAGTACAATAACGCACCACTCAATATTTTTTGGATAAGCCCATGTCTGTATACGAAAAACTGCAAGCGCTCGACATCACCCTGGCCGCACCGGCCACCCCGGCCGCCGCCTATGTCATGTACGCGCAAACCGGCAACCTGGTGTTCCTGTCGGGTCATATCGCCAAGCGCGCCGACGGCAGCGTGTGGACTGGCCAGCTGGGCAAGAATATCGACACCGCCGAAGGCAAGCAGGCCGCACGCGCCATCGCCATTGACCTGATCGGCACGCTGCAGGCAGCCGTGGGCGGCGACCTCACCCGCGTAAAACGCATCGTCAAGGTCATGAGCCTGGTGAACTCCACCGGCGACTTTACCGAACAACACCTGGTCACCAACGGCGCTTCCGAGCTGCTGGGCGAAATTTTCGGCGACGCCGGCAAACACGCCCGCTCGGCCTTTGGTGTTGCCCAAATCCCGCTTGGCGCCTGCGTCGAAATCGAACTGATCGCAGAAGTCGCCGAGTCCGTCTAATCCCGGGTGGCGTCTTACCGGGCGCCGCTCTGTTGTAAAAGCCCGCCACAAGCGTGCTTGTTGAACCCATCCTTGTGAGACCTGTATGAAAATTGAAAACCCCAATCCGATCGAATGGCGCTTTGCGGAACGCGCGGACCAGTTGCAAGCATCGTTCATCCGCGAAATCCTGAAGATCACCCAGCAGCCGGAAATCATTTCGTTTGCCGGCGGCCTGCCATCGCCGCTGACCTTCCCGGTCGAAGAAATGCAAGTGGCCTACGACAAGGTGCTGCGCGAGAGCGGCAAAGTGGCGCTGCAATACGGCCCGACCGACGGCTACCTGCCGCTGCGCCAGTGGATCGCCGATTCGCTGTCCACCGATGGCGTGAAAATCGTGCCGGAACAGGTCTTGATGACGTCCGGCTCGCAACAGGCGCTGGACCTGCTGGGCAAAGTGCTGATCGACGAAGGCAGCCGCGTGCTGGTGGAAACGCCGTCGTACCTGGGCGCGCTGCAAGCGTTCTCGGTGTACCGTCCGGAATTCAGATCGGTGGCCACCGACGACCACGGCCTGGTCCCATCGTCAATTGCCGAAGTGGCCGACGGCGCGCGCCTGCTGTACGCGCTGCCCAACTTCCAGAACCCTACCGGCCGCACGCTGTCGGCCGAGCGTCGCGTGGAGCTGGTGGAAACCTGCGCCCGCCTGGGCCTGCCGCTGATCGAAGATGATCCGTACGGCGCCCTCAGCTACAAAGGCGATCCGCTGCCGAAGATGGTGGCGATGAACCCGGACGGCGTGATCTACATGGGCTCGTTCTCCAAGGTGCTGACCCCGGGCATCCGCCTCGGCTACGTGGTGGCGCCGCTGCCGCTGGTACGCCGCCTGGAACTGGCCAAGCAGGCTGCCGATCTGCATACGTCGCAACTGACGCAAATGGTCGTGCACGAAGTCATCAAGGATGGCTTCCTGCAACAACACATCCCGAAAATCCGCAGCCTGTACGGTAACCAGTGCCAGGCCATGCTCGACGCGCTGACCGAGTTCTTCCCGGCCGGTGTCGAGTGGACCAAGCCTGAAGGCGGCATGTTCATCTGGGTGACCCTGCCCAAGCACATCGACGCGATCAAGCTGCTCGACGAAGCGATTGCCCAGAAAGTGGCGTTTGTTCCGGGCGCGCCGTTCTACGCCAACGATCCGGCCACCAACACGCTGCGCCTGTCGTTCGTGACGGTGCCGCCGGAACGCATCCGCACCGGCATCGAGATCCTGGGCAAGCTGATCGCTGCCAAGATCTAAGTTTTACCTGCACGTCTTCCGGGCGGCATTCGCCGCCCGTATTCCCCTACAGAAATACAACACTGACCGATTCCATATCGGTATCGGATCGCCGCCAGACGTGATTAAACCGACCAAATTCTTTGCAGAACTGCCAACGTTAATGAATACACCCGATAAATATGGGACAAACCGGGGCGGTGACCCGCTCTGCGGAAGGTTTTCAGCGACTAATTTTTACATTTTCTGCAGGCAAAGTTGTATGATTTGACGACATCAACATTCTTACAGCAAGGCAATAATTTTGTCGATCCGAGCACAATCCTCCCCTGTTCGCTACGTGCGCCCCGCGCCGGGTGCAGCGGGCAAAGGTGCGCCATGACGCTACGGCAACCGAGCATAGCCGGCCGGCGCGACGCCACCATCCTGATCGTCGATGACGCACCCGACAACCTGGCCGTGCTGCGCAAGCTGATGGTGGAACAGGGTTATCAGACCTTTGTCGCCAACTCGGGCGAACGCGCGCTCAAAATTGCGCGCCGCGTCCATCCCGACCTGATCCTGCTCGACGTCATGATGCCGGGCACCGACGGATTCGAGACCTGCAGCCAGCTGAAAAGCCACGCATCCACCGCGCGCATTCCCGTGATTTTCATGAGCGCGCGCACCGGCACCGAGGACGTGGTGGCGGGTTTCGACCTGGGCGCCGTCGATTACATCAGCAAGCCGCTGCGCATGGCCGAAGTATGCGCGCGCGTGCGCACGCAATTGCAGATCCGCGTGAACGTGGAATCGCAGGAAGAACAGGCCGAGCGCCTGCGCACCATCGTCAATAACATGGCCGAGGGCTTGCTCATCATCGAAGCCGATGGCCGCATCCAGTTCACCAATCCGGCCTGCGACAAATACCTGGGCTACCAGGAAAACGCGCTGGCCGGCAGCCATATCGAAGACTTGCTCAATCCCCTGGTGGCGCAGGAATACCTCGAGTATTTCAGCCGCTATGCGGCCGCACCGGGTGTGGCGCACCACCACGGCACGCGCGAGGTGATCATCCGCCATCGCAACGGCAGTTCGGTGTGCATGGATTTGACGCTGACGCCCATGTACCTGCGCGAGCCGCTGTTCATCGGCCTGCTGCACGACATCACCCACCACAAGCAGTCGGAAGATGCGTTGCAGCGCGCGGCCATGGTCGATCCGCTGACCAAGATCGCCAACCGTCGCCACTTCGACAGCTTCCTGGAAAAGGAATGGCAGCGCGCCATGCGCAGCGGCCAGCCGCTGTCGCTGATCGTGCTCGATGTCGACCACTTCAAGCTGTATAACGACACGCTGGGCCATCCGGCCGGCGACGCCTGCCTGCAGCAGGTGGCGCAAGCGATCGCGTCGCACGCGCTGCGCGCCACCGACCTGGCGGCGCGCTACGGCGGCGAAGAATTTGTTCTATTGTTTGCCGAAACCCCGGCCGATACCGCATGCCGGGTGGCCGAGGCGATCCGCGCCCACATCGAGGCGCTGCAGATTCCGCATCCGCGTTCGACCACGTCGGCGTGGCTCACGGTGAGCATCGGCGTGGCCACAATCCATCCGCACCAACTCGATAACACCGAGTCGCTGTTCGTGGCCGCCGACCGCGCCATGTACGTGGCCAAGGAAGGCGGCCGCAATCAGGTGCAGTCCACCAGCACCGGCAGCACCGCGCTGGCGGCCGTCAAGGCCCTGATGGTGCGGTAACGCGGACCGGTCAGCGGGATGCGTCCTTGACGCGCCGCGCCGGCCCCACGCAGGTCTGGACATCGGGCTCGTTACAAAGAAGGTACTTGTCGCCGGCTTCGTTAAACAGCAGGTAGTTGGCATTGCTGTTGCCCAGCGTGCCAGTATTGCCCTGGCAATCGGGCTTGCCATTGCTCTTGACCAGCGTTTCCACCTCTTTGTAAAAGCCCCGCGCATCGGGTTTGTCATCCACGACGATGACCGCCTCAGTTTCCTCGGCGGCGCTGGTGACCGACATCGTGCCGTCGGCACGCGGACGATAGGTTTCGCTGCAGGTGGTTCCCGGCACGTCGATGATCCAGTTACCGACGAACGGATGGTCGGCGCGCAGCGGTGCAGCGCCAGCAACCGGCGCAGCCATGCACTGCACGATGACGACTGCCCCGGCCAGGAATGGTGACCAGCGCTTCATGCCAGGGCCTCCTTGGCTGCTTCCTCCGGCGTCAGGCCGTCGTAAAACTGGTCGGTGAACCATTCGATCTGTTCCTCGATATGTTCCTGCGCCTGGTCCTGGGTGGCGCCGCCCGCCACCAGGAAACCCTCGACCTCGATGCACCAGTGGATCAGCGCCAGGGTTTCTTCGTCGAGTTCTTCTTTTTTCTTTGCCATGATAAGCCTCTGCTACTTTTGATGAATGCAAGGCGCCAGTGTAACAGGCGCCCGCCCTACTTTTCGGGGTACAGCACCACCTGCACATAATTGTTCATGTCGAAGTAGCGCTGCGCCGCCTGGCGAATGTCGTCCGGGCTTACTGCCGCCAGCCGCTGCTCGAATTTCAATATATCTTCCGGATCGGTGTCGTTGACGAAGGCGTTCTGCAAAGACCCCATCCAGTAGCCATTTTCGCGCATGCCCTTGCGGTACGCGCGCAGCAGCGACGCTTTCACCTTGTCCAGGTCCGCCACAAGTGCCCCGTGCTGCTTGATGCGGTCCACTTCCGCAAACGTGGCGGCCAGCACCTTGTCCACGTTCTCCGGCGCGCATGGCAGGTTGGCGTTGATCGCGTAGCTGGCGTACGGCAGGCGATTGAGGGAGCCGCTCAAGTCGGCGCTGTAGATGGCACCCATTTTTTCGCGCAGCACTTCCACCAGTTTGATGTTGAGTACGTCGGTGAGCATGCGCATGCGCAGTACGTCGTCGCGCGAGTACGGCGCGGTGCCGGTGAACGACAGCGAGATCACGCTTTTCTGCTCCGAGCCTGCACGCACTTCCTTCTTGACCACGCCGCGCACCGGGCGGATGCCCTCGTCACGGAAGGCGACCGGAATCGGCGTGGTGGGCAGGCTGGCCAGGTAGGTGGCGATCAGCGGCTTGATTTTCTCCACGTCGAAGCTGCCGACCAGGAAGAATGTGAAGTCGCGCGCACTGGCCATCCGGCTGGTGTACAAATCGAACACGCGGTCAAGCGACAGCTGGTCGAAGTCCGCCGGCCTGGCCAGCCGCCGCACGCGCGGGCTGTCGTTGTACAAGGTGCGGCTCACGGTATCGTAAAACACCGATTCGGGCCGCGCCAGGTTGTTTTGCGCCAGCTCGCGCTGGCGGTCCACGAAGGCGTTGTAGATCACCGGGTCCTTGCGCGGCTGCGTCATCTGCAAATACGTCAGCTGCAGCATCGATTCGATATCATCGCTGCCCGATTCGCCGCGCACCGCTTCGTTGAGCGCACTGACGCGCGCGGTGGCACTGACGCTTTTACCGGCCAGGATTTTTACCAGGTCGTTGGGCGAGTAATCGAGCACGCCCATCTGGTTGACGATGCTGCTCGCATACTGGGCCGCGAACACGTCGCGGTCGTCGAACAGCGACCAGCCGCCATACCGCACGCCGGCCAGCAGCACTTCGTCGTTATTGAAATCGGTGGGCCGCAGCACCACGCGTACGCCGTTGCTGAGTACCAGATCGGTGGTACCCAGCTTGTCGTTGCGAGTTTGCTGGACGATGGTGCCGGCCACCGGCTTGGCCGGCATCAGCTGGCTGCCATAGACCTTTTCTTCGCGGGCCTGGACGCTGATTTTCTCGGCAGCCGTGGCCAGCGCCACCAGTTCGCCCGCTTTCGGTGGCGGTGCATCGGCCTTGTCGGTGCCGGTGTACACCACCAGCTTGCTCTGGTTGTCGGGGATCGCCGCGCGGATTGATGCATTCACTTCCTCCAGCGTGATGCCGGGAATGAGCTGCTGCGCGTACTGGTACTCGGCCACCACGCCGGGGATCGATTCGCCTTCCAGGAAGTTGCGGATGTATTCGGCCGCATAGCCGGCGGAGTCGGACTTGTCGCGCTCCTGGTACATATTTTCGTAACTGCGCAGCATGCCCTTCTTGGCGCGGTCCAGTTCCGATTGCGTAAAGCCGAACTGGCGCGCGCGCTCGTCTTCCGCCACCAGCGCGTTGATGGCCGGTGCCACGCCGCCCTTGCCCAAGGTGGCGCCGGCGCCGAACGACCGGTAGCCGCGCACGATCTTGCTCATGCCACTGCCGCCCTGCAAAAACGGCGGGTTGGCCTGCTGCGTCAATTCGTACATGCGCTGGCTGAGGATGAAGGCGCCAATGCTCTCTATAAGTTTTTGTCGATAATCGCGCAGCGTATTCTCGGCGGGCCAGGGCTGGATCGGATAGCGGATGTACACGCTGTTGCTGCTCATCTCGCGGTCGGTGAAGACGATGCCTTCGGATTCCTGGCGCTCGGGAATGGTGGCGTACACGCGCGGGCGCGGGTTGGCCGGATTTTTCAGCTTGCCGAAATGGCGCTCGATCAGCTTTTTTGCCTGGTCCGGGTCGATATCGCCCACGGCCACCACTGCCATCAGGTCGGGCCGGTACCAGTCGCGGTAAAAGCGCTTGAGCGCATCGTATTTGAAATGGCGGATGATGTGCTCTTTGCCGATGGGCAGCCGCTCGGCATAGCGCGAGCCATTCAGCACCTTGGGCAGCAGCACCTTGTTCATGCGGTCATCGACGCCTTTGCCGATGCGCAGTTCCTCGAGCACGATCCCGCGCTCGCTGTCGATGTCGGCATCGTTCAGCGACAGGCCGTGGGCCCAGTCTTCCAGCACCTGAAAGCCCTGCTCCACCACTTGCGCGTTATCGGTGGGGATGGGCAGGATGTACACGGTTTCATCGAACGTGGTGTAGGCATTGAGGTCGGCGCCGAACTTCACGCCGATCGACTGCAGATACGATACCAGCTCGTTGCGTTTGAAATTGGTGGAGCCGTTGAAGGCCATGTGCTCGGTGAAGTGGGCCAGCCCTTGCTGGTCGTCGTCCTCCAGCATCGAACCGGCTTTGACCACGAGACGCAATTCCAGCTTGTGCTCGGGGCGTGGATTTTTATGGATGTAGTAAGTGAGACCGTTGGCCAGCTTGCCGGTGTTGACCAGGGGGCTGATGGGCAAGGTGGAACTCAGTGGCAATGGTGCAGGCAGCGGCGCCGTCGCGGCTTGTTCGGCCTGCGCCAGCAGACCGCAGGACAGCAACGCGGCCGCCAGGATGATTCTGATCTTCATTCGAGATGCATTTAAATTAAGAGAACGAGCTACCTTACACCGAATTCCTTAATTTAGGCTAGAATCGTCGCGCACCTGCCATCCGGCAGGCGCCAACAACGTCTTCGGGGCGGGGTGCGATTCCCCACCGGCGGTAAGACCGGCAACGGTCGTAGCCCGCGAGCGCTCTGGCAGTTCATCGCCAGGGGTCAGCAGATCTGGTGTGACTCCAGAGCCGACGGTATAGTCCGGATGAAAGAAGATGTGCGGTGACGCGGCCTCTCCACGCCCCCATGTTCTACATGGGCGTGGGTGGCCGCGCGTATCTGCTTGCCCTGTCGCGTTTTTCGCCTATTGCGAGGAGCGTCTCCATGTTCGACCCACAATCCGTAGTCCCAGTAACAAACTCCAATCCCTACACCCTGGTTTCCGACGACCTCGAAGGTCGCATCGCCGCTGCGCTGGAAGCCATGCGCGCCGGTGTTCCAGTTATCCTGCTCGATGATTTCGACCGCGAAAACGAGGCGGACCTGATCGTCGCCGCCGAAAAAATCACCGTCCCCACCATGGCCACCCTGATCCGCGAATGCAGCGGCATCGTGTGCCTGTGCCTGTCCGCCGACAAGGTGCGCGAACTGGAGCTGCCCCCCATGGCCGCTGACAATGGCAGCCGTTATGGCACGCCGTTCACGGTATCGATCGAAGCGCGCGACGGCGTCACAACCGGCGTCTCGGCCGCCGACCGCGTGACCACGATCCGCGCCGCCATCGCGGCCGACGCCAAACCGGACGACCTGGTTCATCCCGGCCACGTGTTCCCGCTGCGCGCCACACCGGGCGGCGTGCTGGCCCGCAAAGGCCACACCGAAGGTTCGGTGGACCTGTCCACCATGGCTGGCCTGCAACCGGCGGCCGTGCTGTGCGAGCTGATGAACCCCGACGGCACCATGATGCGCGGCGCCGACATCGAAAGTTTCGCCGCACTGCACGCGATGCCGATCCTGACGATTGCCGAGATGATCGCCTGGCGTGTAAAACACGGGGTTTAAGTTGGCTTGCCCAATTTAACGAAACGATAGACCAGGTACAGCGCCGCGGCATACGCTGCGGCGATTAGGCCGAATGCCGATGGCAGGCGCGCGCTCCACGCGGGTACCATGTGCAGCACGGCACCCATCGCCGCCACACCAACCAGCGCGCCGATCTGGCGGTTGGCATTGAGCGCGGCGGCGGCGCTGTTGGCATACTGCTTGCCGGCCACCAGCATCACGGTGGCCGTCATGCCGGGAATCGCGATACCGATGGCCACGTTCATCACGACGGTCGCCATCATCAACTGCCAGTACGGCATGTGCGGCGTCAGCGCGAACAGCATGACCAGCGCCGCGCCCAGTCCTACCAGCAATCCATACAACATCGGCGGCCGTGGTCCCACGCGTGCCGAGATGCGGCCCGAGGTCAAGTTGCCCACCGCGAAAGCGGCCATCATCGGGATGAGCTTGACGCCAGTTTCCAGCGCATCGGCGCCGCGCTCCTGCAGGAACAAACTCAAGACGAACAGCTGGCCGAACACTGCGAAGTTGATCATGAAGCCCACGCCGTTGGCAGCGGCAAATGCCGGCGTATCGAACAGCGGGCGCGGAATCAGCGGATGCGCGCCGTTCTTCTCGCGCCGTAACAGCAGCGCGCCCACCGCCACGGTGGCCAGCGCCGCCGCCAGCACCGGCCGCGACGTCCAGCCCAGCGCCGGGCCCTCGATCAGCACAAAGCTCAGACCAGCCAGCATCGCCACGCCCAGCGCATGACTCAATAGCGACAGCGCGCGCTGGCGCGCCTGCGTCGAAGGCGCCACGATCTGCGTGAGCACGATGCCGGCCAGGCCGATCGGCACATTCACCCAGAACACGCTGCGCCAGCCGAATTCGTGGACCAGCAAACCGCCGACCAGCGGCCCGGCCGCCGACGAACAGCCGACGATGGCCGACCACGTGCCCAGCATTCGGGTGCGCGTGGCCTGGTCTTCGTAGGCGTGAGTGAGCAGACTGAGGGAGCTGGGCATGAACAGCGCGGCCCCCGCGCCTTGCAGCAGGCGCGCGGCGATCAGCGCGTTGCCGCCCGGCGCCAGCGCGCACAGCACCGAGCCGACGATGAACACGGTCAATCCCCCCTGGTACACGGCCTTGGGGCCGTAGCGGTCGGCCAGCGCGCCGCCGGCCATCAGCAGCGCCGCAAACGTCAGCGTGTAGCCATCGACCACCCACACCAGGCCGGCCAGCGGCACGGCCAGGCTGGCGGAGATGTCGGTGAGCGCGGTATTGACGGCCGTGACGTCGATCATCGCCATCACGAAGCCGATGGCCAGTGTCGTCAGGACCAGCAGCGGCGGGTAGTTGCGCACCGTTGCCGGTGGCTGGAGCGCGGTAGTAGTGGTATCGGGCATGCTGCTTCCTTTATCAGATAAGCAGCATCTTAGGCAGCTTGCATGATGCAGTAAATACGCATAACATCGGCACTCCGATGCAAAAATGCATCACGAGTTTGGAGCACGCCGCATGGACTGGGACAACGCCCGGATTTTTCTCGCCATTTACCGCCAGGGCACGCTGCGCGCGGCGGCCGGCAATCTCGGCATCGACCAGGCCACGGTGGGCCGGCGCCTCAATGCGCTGGAAAGCTCGCTCGGGGCGCGGCTGTTCCTGCGCACGCCGTCCGGCTACCTGGCCACACCGGCCGGCGAACTGGCCGTTACCGCTGCCCAAGCGATGGAGGCGGCCGCGTTGCAGTTCCAGCGCGAGATGCAGGGTATCGACAACCGGCTGTCGGGCAGCGTGCGCGTGACCACGTCCGACACCATGGCCGCGCACTTCGTGCTGGACGCCATGCGCCGCCTGCACGAAAGCCATCCTGAAATTCGCATCGTGCTCAGTACCAGCACGGAAATCACGAGCCTGACGCGGCGCGAAGCCGACCTGGCCGTGCGCTCCTTGAAACCCACCAGTCCGGACCTGGTGTCGCGCCACCTGGTCAAGCGCAGCATGGCGCTGTATGCGGCGCCGTCGTACCTGGCGGCGCGCGGCATGCCGGTGCCGGGCCAGGGACTGGCGGGCCACGATATCGTGATTTACCAGGGCAGCGTGGCGCCGCGCCACGGCGACAAGATCTGCCACGAGCCGGTCACCCACGCGCGCGTGGCCATCGAAGTCAATAGCGGCTTGATGCTGCTGGAGGCGGCGCGCATGGGCATGGGCGTGACCGAACTGCCGTGTCACATGGCCGACGGCGACCCGCGTCTGGTGCGCATCTGGCCCGAGCGCGTGGACCACTACGACGTGTGGCTGGTCATGCACAGCGACCTGGTACGCAGCGCCCGCGTGCGCGCGGCGGCAGACGCAATTATCGCCAGCTTTCCCGACGCATGAAGCGCAGGCAGTCGTACACCCGGACGCCCGGCGCCAGTGCTAATATGGCAAAATGAGTAAGATGAACGCGTTCCCGTCACATCCCAATATCGTGCGCCGCCTGCACCGCGGTACGGTGTCGTGGATACTGAGCTGGTGGCGGCTGCTGAATTTTTCCGTGCTGATGCTCACCGTGGCCGTGATGCCGGCCACGTACCGCAAGGACAACCGCCGCACCCTCGCCCACCACCTGGTGCGCGACACGGTGCCCAACCTGGCCTGGTTCGGCGTGCTGGCCGCGCTTATCAGCCTGGTGCTGATCCGCATCGTGGTAGTCACCTCGCAAAGCTACGGCCTCACGCGCTATGCGCTCGACCTAGTGGTGCGCGTGCTCACGCTGGAACTGATCCCGCTTACCGCCGCTGCCTTCGTTGCGCTGCGCACCACGCTGCCCACGGGCCTGGAATTTTCGCAGGGCCGCAAGGCCGGCGCCGTCACCTCGCTCGAAGAACTGCGCAGCGCCTTTTTCCCGCGCGTGGCCTCCGGCATTTTCTCGGTATGGATGCTGGCCGCCGTCACCTGCGTGCTCACGCTGGTACTTGCCTACCTCACGCTGTACGGCTTTACGCCGTATGCGCTGCCTGGCTACACGCGCGTGGTGGGCCAGGTGTTCAATCCCGCCGTCACGCTGATCCTGGTGCTGAAGATCGTGTTCTTCAGCTTTGCGGTGGGACTGATTCCGATGGCGTCGTCGTTTTATTACGGCGCCAGCTACCGGGCCAAGGTCACGCACGGCCTGTCCGACATGGTGCGGCTGTTTGCCGTGATCCTGCTGATCGAAATCGCTTCGCTGATGGGTAATTATTATTAGGCTTTTTACTATGACAGAACAGATAACCCAGGACGCGGTGGACGACACACCAGTGCGCAACGCCGAATTCAAGGCCGCCGTGCTGCTGGTGCTGATGGTGCTGCTGGTCGCCGGCGCCGCCGTGTACCTGATGTATGCGCGCGGCGCGTTCGAATCGACCCAGCGCCTGATCCTCGAAGCCGATGATTCCGAAGGCGTTGTAGTCGGCATGGACGTGACGTTTGCCGGCTTCCCTATCGGACGCGTGCGCCGCATCGAGTTGAGCAAGGAAGGCAAGGCGCGGGTGCTGGTCGATGTACCCGAGGACGACGCTCACTGGCTCCGTACATCGAGCATCTTCACGCTGGAACGCGGGCTGGTAGGCGGCGCCAAGCTGCGCGCATTCACCGGCATCCCCACCGACCCGCCACTGCCCGACGGCGCCGCGCGTACGCTGCTGGTAGGCGACCCCGGTGCGGAAATCCCGCGCCTGCTGTCGTCCGCGCGCGACCTGCTGCAAAACCTGAACGACCTCACTGCCGAGAATTCGGCGCTGGCCGCCAGCCTGGCCAACGTCCAGGGCGTGACGGGCAAACTCAATGGCCCGTCCGGCGCGATGGGCCTGATCGCCGGCGACGACAAGAGCGCCCAGCAGTTGACGGAACGCGCCAACAAATTACTGATCACCGTGAACGCGCTGGCCACCAAGGCCGATAGCCTGATCGGCAACGCCGACCAGCAGGTGTTCGGACCGAAAGGCGTGATGACCGACGCCCAGGCCACCATCGTCCAGCTCAACGGCCTGCTGGCCGACGCGCGCAACAGCCTGAAGAAAATGGATGCGGTGCTGGTGGAAGCGCAGGCGGTGGGCGCCAATGCCAAGGAAGCCACGGCGGACCTGGGCACGCTGCGCAATGAAGTGGAAAGCAGCTTGCGGCGCGTGGAAACGCTGGTCAACGAGATCAACCGCAAATGGCCATTCAAGCGCGATACGGAGATCAAGCTCCCATGAAAATTCCCGCCTCCCTGATCGCCACCGCAATTTTGCTCGCCGGTTGCGGCAACAACCCGCCAGTGCCCGACTGGCAGATGAACGCGCAAAGCGCTGTCGAACGCTTTAAGGATGCCTACCTGACCGGCAACACGCGGGTGGAACAAGCCGACTACGCGCGCGCCCGCGCCGCGCTGGCCAGTACCGGCAAGGTGGACCAGGTGCTGCGCGCCGAGTTGATACGCTGCGCCACGCGCGTAGCGTCGCTGGTGTTCGAGGACTGCACCGGTTTCGATCAGCTGGCGCAGGATGCCAGTCCCGCCGACCGCGCTTACGCCGCCTACCTGGCCGGCCGCGCCACGGCTGCAGATGCCGCCCTGCTGCCCGCGCAGCACCGCGCTGCTGCCAGCGCCACCACCGATGCCGCCGCCTCGGCCGCCGTGCAGGCGATTGCCGACCCGCTGTCGAAACTGGTGGCGTCTAGCGTGCTGCTACGCGCCGGCAAGGCCAGCCCGCAAACCCTGAGCGACGCCGTCGATGCCGCATCCAGCCAGGGCTGGCGCCGTCCGCTGCTGGCGTGGCTCGGCGTGCAGGCCATGCGCGCGCAACAAGCGGGCGAAGTCGCCGAGGCGCAGCGGCTGCAACGCCGCATCGACCTCGTCACCGATAAAAAGCCATTGCCATGAAACCCACACTATCCACCGTCCCACCGGACAGCGTCATTTACCAACACCTGCAAGGCGCCAGCTTTTACGACTGCCACGCAATGGACATCCCGCCCACCGAACTGTCGGCGCTGGCGCTCTACCTGCAAGTGGTGGCCCACACCCCGGGCTGGGTCAACACGCTGATGGCGCTGCGCAACCGCATGGTGCAATTGGTGGGCCTGAAAAACCTGGGCCACCTGGGCGACGTGGATGCCAACAAACCGGCGGCCGACTACCGCGTGGGCGACCGGGTGGGGATTTTTTCCATCATCCACCTGGCGGACGACGAAGTGATCCTCACCGATATCGACAAGCATCTGAAGGTGGAACTCTCGGTGCGCAAGCACCCCAGCAAGGTATCGGTCAGCACCGTGGTCCATACGCACAATGCGCTGGGGCGCTTTTACATGCTGTTCGTCGCGCCGCTGCACCGGCGCATCGTACCGGCCACGCTGCGCGGCGCCAGCTTCCCCGCCTGACAAGGCCCTGCCCTCTGCTAAAATCCCGCTTTCACAGTTTCGGGATTTTTCATGGCCTATTCTCTTTGCCGCCCTTTGCGCGGCCTGTTGCCAGTGCTGGCGCTGTCTTGCACCATGCTGGCAGCGCCCCTGCATGCGGCCGAGCGCCAACCAGAACGCCAACAGGTCATCGTGGACATGGATATCGGCGACGACATCGACGACTCGTTCGCGCTGGCGCTGCTGCTGCAAAGCCCGGACATCGAGATCGTGGGCATCACCACCGCATGGGGCGACACTGCACTGCGCGGCCAACTGCTCGAACGCATGCTGCGCGAGACGGGCCACGCCGGCATCCCGGTGGCGCAAGGCATTGCCAGCACCGGCAACCCGCAGCCATTCACGCAGGCGCGCTATGCGCGGCGCGGCAAACCGCTGCCAGCCCTGCCGGCAGTGGACTTCCTGCTCGACCAGATCAAACGCCAGCCGGGCAAGATCACCTTGCTGGCACTGGGCCCGTTGACCAATGTGGGCGCCGCCATCGAGCGTGACGCCGCCACCTTCGGCAAGCTGAAACAGGTGGTCATGATGGGCGGCTCGGTGCGCACCGGCTACCGCAAATCGCAGTACGTGCCTGCACGGCCGGCCGACAAGGAATACAACATCGCATCCGAGGTCAAGGGCGCACAGCGACTGTTCACGTCGGGCGTGCCGATCGTGATGATGCCGGTGGACTCCACCCAGATCCGCCTTGATGAAGTGGAGCGCAACGCGCTGCTGGGCCACGGTTCGCCGATTACCGATGCGCTGGCGCTGATGTACCACCAGTGGATCGACGCGTATCAACCGTGGTCCAGCAATATGCCGTCGCTGTTCGACGTGGTGCCGGTGGCGTGGCTGATCGATCCCAAGGTGTGCGCCATCACGCCGCTGCACATCGTGGTCACCGATGACGGTTATACGCGCGAAGTCGCAGGCAAGCCGAATGCGGCCGTGTGCCTGGCCTCTGACCAGCAGCGCTTCTTCGACATCTTCATGGGCCGCCTGCTGGCGGACAAGCCATGAGTACGCGCCTGGTGTACTCCACCGAGACCGGCCGGGTGTGCCCCGACTGCGGCAAGGCCCTGACCGGTTGCGTGTGCAAGTCCGCTGCCAAGGCCAAGCCGCAAGGCGACGGCAATGTAAAGGTGGCGCGCGAATCGAAAGGCCGTGGCGGCAAGACCGTGACGCTGGTGCGCGGACTGGCGCTCGATGCCGTGGCTTTGGCGGCGCTGGGCAAGCAGTTGCGCAGCGCGTGCGGTTCGGGCGGTACCGTCAAGGATGGCGTGATCGAAATTCAGGGGGACCACTGCGACCTGGTGATCGAGCATTTGAAAAAGCAGGGTTTTAACCCCAAGCGTACCGGGGGCTAATCCGCCACCCTTGCCTTAAGCTCCGTCATCCTCGCGAACGCGGGGATCCATGGAACTTGTGCGCCGCGCCGACGTCACTGGTGCGCCAACACAGATCACCCGACGTATGGATCCCCGCGTGCGCGAGGATGACGGATTTGGCGCTAACGAAAACGGTAACAGTGCCAGTTAGCCGGGCATCCTCCGTCATTCCGTCATCCCGTCACTCTCCCCGCGCAGCTGCCTCCCGCAACTTGTCCTTCTTGCTCTTGCGCTTGCCCTTGATGCCGCCGTTCACTGTATCGGTCACCGCATTGACCGGCGGCGCCGCCTCCACCGCTTCGAATCCCGCCACCGTCTCCAGCGCCAGCTTGATTGCCTGGCGCTTCTCGATCAAATGGAAATGCTGCTCGGTCTCGACACTGACAAAACTGATCGCCACCCCGCTCTCGCCGGCGCGGCCAGTGCGGCCGATGCGGTGCGTGTAATCGTCGGCCGAACGCGGTAAATCGTAATTGACCACGGCCGGCAGGCGCGCAATGTCGATGCCGCGCGCGGCCACGTCGGTGGCCACCAGCACCTGCAGCCGGCCGGCCTTGAAGTCGCCCAGCACCTCGGTGCGCGTGCCCTGGCTGAATTCGCCGTGGAAGGCGCCAGCCTTGATGCCGTTGCGATTGAGTTTGTCGGCCACGTGTTCGGCCGCGTATTTCGTCGCGACGAACACCAGCACCCGGTCCCACCCGTACTGCAAGATCAGGTAACGCAGCAGCATGGTACGGCGCGGCACATCGACCATGATCGCGCGCTGGGCGATATCGGGCTTGGTGGCAGGCTCGGACAGCACTTCCACTTTCGTGGGCTGGTGCAGCATGGTGTCTGCCAGCGTCTGCACCGCCGGAGGGAACGTGGCCGAGAAGAACAGGTTCTGGCGCTGCCTGGGCAGCAGCTCCAGGATGCGGCCCAGTTCCTGGCTGAAGCCCAGGTCCAGCAGGCGGTCCGCTTCGTCCAGCACCAGCATCGCCACCCGCGAAATCTTGATGGCGTTATGGTCGATCAGGTCCAGCAGCCGTCCCGGCGTGGCAATCACGATATCGGCGCCGCCGCGCAATGCCATCATCTGCGGGTTGATCGACACGCCGCCGAACACGATCGACACCTTCACCGGCATCGACAGATGCGACACCAGCTTGCGCACCGATTCCCCCACCTGTGCCGCCAGCTCGCGCGTAGGCACCAGGATCAGACCATGCAGCTGGCGCGGACCGTCGCGGTTATCGAGCAGCGATTGCAGCAGCGGCAGTACAAAAGCGGCGGTCTTGCCCGAGCCGGTTTGGGCCGCGCCCAGCACATCCTCGCCGCGCAGGATGGCGGGAATTGCCGCGTGCTGGATGGCAGTGGGTTCCTGGTAGCCGATGGCAGCGACAGCGTTGACGAGCGAGGGAGCGAGGCCCAGCGAAGAAAATGACATGTTGGCCTGTGAGTTGACGTGACAAATAAGATGAATTTTTCGACAGTATACGCCATGCGCCTCATACCTCCCTTACGCCCGAGGCGGTGGACTGGCTGCGTTACATCCGGCTGGCGCAGTCGCTGGGTTTTACGCTGATGGAAATCGAGGCCGACCTGCCGCTGCTGGCCAATCCCGATGCCTCCACCGACCAGTTGCGCGTGGCGCTCGAGCGCAAGTTGCTTGACATCGACCAGCGCATCGCCGGCTTGCACGCGCTGCGCGGCGAACTGGCGCGGCGCCTGGGGCAGGATATGGCGGCGTGTCCCTTGCAGGCTACGGCACAGGCTACGGCGCTGGCGTGACATCCTTGCAGGTCTCGTAAGGCCTTATCGATTCGAACTGGATCTGCACACCACCGATGTTCAGAGCCTTAAAACGAGGCACGTCGAGCGTGTAGTTCCCGGCGCGCAGTGCAGTGAGCGACTTGCAGCGGATGTCATCCGTGCGGGCCACCGACACCCACGCGCCGTCAGGCTGCAGCGAGAACAGATAATTGCCGCCATAGTCTTTGCTGACGAGCAGGACGTCGAGCTGTCCATCGCCGTCGGGATCGAGCAGGAAGGCATCGCACTTGCGCTTCAAGTCGATCAGGCAGCTAGGCAGGTCGCCTGCCGGCTCTTTCCACTGTTGTGCGATGAAACTTGCGGGCAGTGTTTCGGTCGCTGGCCACACGATGATATTAGCAGCCCTGGTGGTTGCCGTGATCCCGCCGGTGTCAGCTCGCCAGCGCTCCTTGAGCGCCAACGCCAGCGCCGCCCGTTCGCTGACGAGCTTTGGTTCGGCACCAACGCCCTGGCGCGCCAGCCGCGCCAACGCTTCCTGCCCGTAGCGCTGTCCATCGAAGCGCAGGTAGCGATAATCGAATTGATCGGCAGTGACCAACCCTTTTTCGAGCCGCGCCATCTGGTGGTTGACGGCCAGCCGCGCCGGATCTACCAGCGGCGTAAATAACGCCAGCAGCACCGCCAGCACCACGAACGCCGTGCCAACGTTGACGGGCGCAATCTCCACCAGCCAGGTTTCATACCGGTGCGCGGCCCATTGGTAGCCGATCGCGTAGCACGAAGCTACCAGCAGGCAGGCGGCAGCCACGATGCGGTCTGCGGTCCAGCCATATTCGTGCACGCGCAGGCCCAGCGCATAGATCGCAATGCCGGTAAGCGGCAGCAGCAGGATGGCGGCCATGCGGGCGGCGATGCGGATCGCCAGGCTGGCGGCAGTCTGGCCGTTCTGGAACGCGCAATTGATCAGCATGACCAGCACGGTCACGGTGGTGAGCAGCAGCGACGTTGCGTAACGCGTCTTCCACAGGTTATCGAGACCGGTGAACGGCAAGGTGCACAGGAAACCACCGATGATGACAACCGCCACCGGCAGGATCCACGACGCCAGCACCAGCAGCAGCGTGCGGATGCCACGCACGATGGCCGGCCGCACGTCGGTGATGTGCAGCGCGCACGAAAATGCGAAGCAGAACACGGGCATGACAAACCACGATTTATCCTGCAGGCGCTTGAGGAAGTCGAGTTTCACCAGTTCGAACAGGCCGCCCCCGATCCGCAGCACCGCCCACAAGGCGCCCACGAAGAAGGCGGAAAACAGCAGTTGCACGGCCAGTTTCCAGGCGATCTCGAAATAGCTGCCGTAGCTGGCAATCCGTTTGCCGTCCGTGGTGCCGGCCATGACCAGCGCATGGGCGATGTACAGGAACATTGCCGCGAACGGGACCGAAGACGACGGGAGCACAATTTCTCCATGCACCCACACGAAGCCGCGATTGAATTCGTCGACGCCATGACTGCGCCATGCTTCGTGCAGCGCCAGCACCAGCAGCACGATGGCCGCCGTGCCGGTCCACTGCGCCACCCGGCGCGACGTCATGTGGCCGAGGCTGAGGATCAGCACGGGCGGCAGCAGCAGCGCCAGTAACAGCAGCGGCATGAACAGATACGGCTCGGTAGCAGGCCACACGGCGCCCCTGCTGGCGCGGTACAACCAATACAGCAGCAGCCCCTGCACCAGGCCAGTGACCAGGCGTGTGGCCATCACGCGGCGGCTGACTTCTCCGCCAATTACTCCATCATATTGTTCGACTTGCATAGCGATCCCGGTTCCAGTGGCACGGGCGCAGTATCGCACTAAATATCCATTGTTATCAATTAAGTCACGGCGGATCTGGCGTCCGGCCGCCCGAATCACGGAGGCCGGACGGAGGCGCTATAATGGTTGACCCACGCTGCTTATTTCTCAACACTGTCAACGTTAGCACCCACGTGAATCCACATCTCGACCAGCTGCAACCGTACCCGTTCGAAAAACTGCGCCAGCTGTTCGCGCAGGTGACTGCCAATGCGCAGTTCAAGGCCATCAGCCTTGGCATGGGAGAACCCAAGCATCCCACGCCGCCGTTCATCGCCCAGGCGCTGATCGACAACGTTAAGGGTCTGGCCACCTACCCCACCACCATCGGCACCGAAGCGCTGCGCAGCGCGATTGCCGGCTGGCTCGAGCGCCGCTACGGCCTGCCCGCCATCAATCCGGCTACCCAGGTGCTGCCGGTGAACGGCTCGCGCGAAGCGCTGTTCGCGTTCGCACAAACGGTGATCGACCCGGCGGCCAAGTCGCTGGTGGTGTGCCCGAATCCGTTCTACCAGATCTACGAAGGCGCGGCCTACCTGGCCGGCGCCGAGCCGTACTTTGTCAACTCCGACCCGGCCCGCAATTTCGGCTGCGACTACGACAGCATCCCCGCCTCGGTGTGGGAGCGCGTGTCGCTGCTGTTCCTGTGCTCTCCCGGTAACCCCACGGGCGCGGTGCTCACGCTCACCGACTGGGAAAACCTGTTCGCGCTGTCGGAGCGCTACAACTTCATCATCGCCGCCGACGAGTGCTATTCCGAGATTTATCACGGCGACGAAGCGCCGCTGGGCGCGCTGCAGGCAGCGCACATCCTGGGCCTGTCGTCGGTGGAGAAACCGTATGCGCGCCTGGTGGTCTTTAGCAGCCTGTCCAAGCGGTCCAACGTGCCAGGCATGCGCTCGGGCTTTGTGGCCGGCGACGCCGAAGTCCTGAAAAAATTCCTGTTGTACCGCACCTATCACGGCAGCGCCATGAGCACTGTCGTGCAGGCTGCGTCCATCGCGGCCTGGAACGACGAAACCCATGTCGAAGACAACCGCGAACAATACCGCGCCAAGTTCAACGCCATCACGCCGCTGCTGCAAGAGGTGCTGGACGTGGAACTGCCCGACGCCGGCTTCTACCTGTGGGCAGATGTTTCGCGCACCGGCCTGTCCGACACCGAGTTCGCGCAGCGCCTGTACGCCGAATATAATGTCACGGTCCTGCCGGGCAGCTACCTGGCGCGCGACGCGCACGGCATCAACCCTGGCCGCAACCGCATCCGCATGGCGCTCGTCGCCGAAACGTCGGAAGGCCTGGAAGCCGCGCAACGCATCGTCCAATTCTGCAAAACCCTTGTTAAATAAAGATAGAACATCATGACCCAACAACTCCAGCAAATCATCGACCAGGCATGGGAAGACCGCGCCAACATCAACCCGGCCAATGGCGCCGCTGAACTGCGCGATGCCGTGTCGCACGTGATCGCAGGCCTCGACGCCGGCACCATCCGCGTGGCCGAAAAAACCACGGGCGACTGGGTTGTGAACCAGTGGGTCAAGAAAGCCGTGCTGCTGTCGTTCCGCCTCGAGAACAACGTGGCCATGCCGTCGGACGGCACGATGCAGTTCTACGACAAGGTGCCAACCAAGTTCGCCAACTACACCGAGGCCGATTTCGCCAAGGGCGGCTTCCGCGTGGTGCCGCCAGCCGTTGCGCGCCGCGGTTCGTTCATCGCCAAGAACGTGGTGCTGATGCCTTCCTACGTCAACATCGGCGCGTACGTCGATGAAGGCGCCATGGTAGACACCTGGGCCACCGTCGGTTCGTGCGCGCAGATCGGCAAGAACGTCCACCTGTCGGGCGGCGTGGGCATCGGCGGCGTGCTGGAACCGATGCAAGCCAATCCGACCATCATCGAAGACAACTGCTTCATCGGCGCCCGTTCCGAAATCGTCGAAGGCGTGATCGTCGAAGAAAACTCGGTGATCTCGATGGGCGTATACATCGGCCAGTCGACCAAGATCTACGACCGCGCCACCGGCGAAGTGACCTACGGCCGCGTGCCTTCGGGTTCGGTAGTGGTATCGGGCAGCCTGCCATCGGAAGACGGCAAGTACTCGCTGTACTGCGCCGTGATCGTCAAGCGCGTGGATGCCAAAACCCGCGCCAAGACCGGCATCAACGAACTGCTGCGCGGTATTTAAATAAGTAGGTAGTCTCACCGGGAGATGGCGATGGCCATGGAACGCCTGTTCCAGCTGATGCAGGAAAAACATGCGTCGGACATGTTCTTTGCCGCGCACTCTCCCGTGCATTTCAAGATCGGCGGCAAACTGGTGCCGGTCAACCAGCAGCAGCTCACGCCCGAGAACATCGAGGCGCTGCTCGCGCAAGTCGCTTCCCCGGCGCAGATGGCCGAACTGGCCGCCACCAACGAACTCAATATGGGCGTATCGCTGTCCGGCGTGGGCCGTTTCCGCCTGTCGGCATTCCGCCAGCGCGGCAGCGTATCTGCCGTGTTCCGCTATGTACCCGGCGAGATTCCGGCGCTGGCCGATTTGCAGCTGCCGGCAGTGCTGGCGGAACTGATCATGGCCAGGCGCGGCCTGCTGCTGGTCGTCGGCTCCACCGGCTCCGGCAAATCGACCACCATCGCCGCCATGCTCGATCACCGCAACGCCAATGCGGCGGGGCACATCCTCACGCTGGAAGACCCGATCGAGTTCCTGTTCAAGAACAAGCAGTCGATCGTCAACCAGCGTGAAATCGGCAGCGACGCCCTGACGTTTGCCACGGCCCTGCGCAACTCGATGCGCCAGGCGCCCGACTGCATCCTGATCGGCGAAATCCGCGACAAGGAAGCGATGGGCGCGGCGCTGGCCTATGCGCAGTCCGGCCACCTGGTAGTGGCCACGCTGCACGCCAATAACAGCTACAACGCGCTCAATCGCATCATCGGCTTCTACCCCGTGGAAAACCGCACGGCACTGATGCAGGACTTGTCGTCGGCGGTAAAAGCCATCGTGTCGCAGCGGCTGGTACCGGCCCTGAATGGCGGCGCGCGCGTGGCTGCCGTGGAAGTGATGGTCAATTCGCGCTCGGTGGCCGACCTGATCGAAAAAGGTCAGATCGGCGAAATCAAGGAGGCGATGGACAACAGCATGTCGCCTGGTTCGCAGTCGTTCGAGCAGGCCCTGGTCAAATTGGTGCGCGATGGCGCCATCAGCGCCGAGGAAGCACTGGCCAACGCCGATTCCGCCACCAACCTGCTCTGGCAGCTGAACAACAACGAACAACCACCCGCCGCCGATGCCGCCAGCGCCACTTCCGCAGCATCGGCTTCCTTCACCGGCTTTACCCTGAATACTTGAGGACATCATGACTACATCGATCTACGACATCCCCCTGCGCCGCATCAACGGCGAAGACGTCACCCTTGGCGCCTATCGCGGCAAAGTACTCCTGCTGGTCAACGTCGCCTCGGCGTGCGGCCTCACGCCGCAGTACGAAGGACTGGAAAAGCTGTACGAAGACAAACAGGCCGACGGCCTGGTGGTGGCGGGTTTCCCGGCCAATGAATTCGGCGCCCAGGAGCCGGGCAGCAATGAGGAGATCGCCGAATTCTGCACCAGCAAATTCGCCATCAAATTCCCGATGTTTGAAAAAATCGTGGTCAAGGGCCCGGGCCTGCACCCGCTGTACCAGCGCCTGATCGAAGAACAGCCGCAAGCCCAGGAAAAACCGGACAGCGACTTCCGCGCCAAGCTGGCCGGCTACGGCATCAAGCAGGACAACCCCACCGACGTGCTGTGGAACTTCGAGAAATTCCTGGTCAGTAAAGAAGGTAAAGTTGTCGGCCGCTTCGCACCCGATACGACGGTGGATGACGCGCTGCTCAAAGACGCCATCGAGCGCGAACTGCGCGCCTGACCGATAGGCTTTGCTTCATGGGGCGCCGTGTACCGCATGGTATCCTGTCGCCCTTTCGTTATACATGCTCCATACGCTACGCACATGAAAATCACCGTCTACGGCATCCCCAACTGCGACACCGTCAAAAAGGCGCGCACCTGGCTGGCCGACCAGCAGCACGACTTCACGTTCCACGACTTCAAAAAGCAGGGCCTCACGCGCGACATCGTTGCCGGCTGGCTCACGCAAGTGTCGCGCGATGTGCTGGTGAATAAAAAAGGCACTACGTGGCGCGCGCTGTCCGATGAGCGCAAGGCGTCCATCGTCGACGACGACGCGGCGATTGCCCTGATGCTGGAAAATCCTTCCGTGATCAAGCGCCCGGTGCTCGACAAGGACGGCACCTTCTCGGTCGGCTTCAACGACGCGCAATACCAACAAATCTTCAATACCTGACATGACTCCATCGAAAACCCTGGCGCTGACCGAAAAGCTGATCTCCCTGTCCTCCGTCACGCCCGACGACAAGGGCTGCCAGCAGCACCTGATCGACTTGCTGACGCCCCTGGGCTTCGTCTGCGAAACCATCATCTCGAATGACGTGACCAACCTGTGGGCACGCCGTGGCACGACGTCGCCGGTGCTGGTATTCGCCGGCCACACCGACGTGGTGCCCACCGGCCCGGTCGAAAAATGGCAGTCGCTGCCCTTCAACCCCACGCACCGCGACGGCAAGCTGTATGGCCGCGGCGCCGCCGACATGAAAACCTCGATCGCCGCCTTCGTGGTGGCCGTCGAAGAATTCGTCGCTGCCCACGCCGACCATCAAGGCTCGATCGCCTTCTTGATCACCAGCGACGAAGAAGGCCCTGCCACCGACGGCACCGTCATCGTATGCAACCTGCTCAAGGAGCGCGGCGAAACCATCGACTACTGCATTGTGGGTGAACCGACGTCGGATGAAACGCTGGGCGACATCATCAAGAACGGCCGCCGTGGTTCGCTGTCGGGCAAACTGACCATCAAGGGCGTGCAAGGCCACATCGCGTACCCGCAACTGGCGCGCAACCCGATCCACCTGGCCGCGCCTGCGCTGGCCGAGCTGGTGGCCGAGGTGTGGGACGAAGGTAACGAGTACTACCTGCCCACGTCGTGGCAGATGTCCAACATCAATGCCGGCACGGGCGCCAACAACGTCATTCCTGGCGAAATGGTCATCGACTTCAACTTCCGCTTTTCCACTGCCAGCACGCACGAAGAACTCAAGCGCCGCGTCCATGCGATCCTGGACAAACATGGCCTGCACTACGAGCTGAAATGGGCGCTGAGCGGCCTGCCGTTCCTCACTCCGCGTGGCACATTGAGCGATGCCCTGTCGGCAGCGATCAAGTCGGAAACCGGCGTGGAGACGGAATTGTCCACCACCGGCGGCACCTCGGACGGGCGCTTTATCGCCCAGATCTGCCCTCAGGTGATAGAATTCGGCCCTCCCAACGCCAGCATCCACAAGATCGACGAGCATATCGAGCTGCGTTTCGTCGATCCGCTCAAGAATATTTATCGCCGCACGCTGGAAAACCTGCTGGCCTGATGCCGTGCGCCGTGCGTTTGCACAGCGCCGGCGCACGACCTTTTACCGAACGAGATAGCCATGAACACCACTCCTTTCACCACGCCGCGCGACCTGCTGCGCTACGCTGTCACCCGTTTCAACACGGCCAAGCTGTTCTTCGGCCACGGCAGCGCAGAGGCGTTCGACGAAGCCGCTTACCTGATCCTGCATACGCTCAAGCTGCCGCTGGACCGCCTCGACCCGTTCCTCGATGCGAAGCTGCTGCCGGAAGAAGTGGCGTCGGTGCTGGCCGTGATCGCCCGTCGCACCGACGAACGCGTGCCCGCTGCCTACATCACCAACGAAGCATGGCTCGGCACCTACAGCTTCTACGTCGACGAGCGCACCATCGTGCCGCGCTCGTTCATCGCCGAGCTGATTCCCGAGTACTTTGCACCTTGGGTCAACTCGCCGGAAAACGTCGAAAACATCCTGGAACTGTGCACGGGTTCCGGCTGCCTGGCCATCATGATGGCCGACGCGTTCCCCGACGCGCAGGTCGATGCCGTGGATATCTCGGCCGATGCGCTGGAAGTGGCCAAGAAAAACGTCGCCACCTACGGGCTGGAAGACCGCCTGACGCTGATCGAATCTGACCTGTACGCCAACGTGCCGGCCAAAAAATATGACCTGATCATCACCAACCCCCCGTACGTCAACTCGTCGTCGATGAGCAAGCTGCCGATGGAATATCGCGCCGAGCCGGAACTGGCGCTTGACGGCGGCAAGGATGGCATGGACATCGTGCGCCGCATCGTGGCCGGCGCCGCCGAGCGCCTCACCGACGACGGTATCCTGATTGTCGAAATCGGCAACGAAAAAGAATTTGCCGAAGCAGCCTTCGGCGAGATGGGCCTCACCTGGCTCACCACAAGCAATGGCGACGACATGGTATTCCTGCTCACCGCCGACCAGCTCAAACTGTAAAAGAACAATATGATCCGCTTCATACAAGTTAGCCTGATGCGCGGCACCAAGCCGCTGCTCGAACAAGTCGATGTGACCCTCAATCCCGGCGACAAGATCGGCCTGATCGGCGCCAATGGCGCCGGCAAATCGAGCCTGTTCGCCATGATGCGCGGCGAGCTCCATCCCGACCAGGGCGAAATCGACTTCCCTGCCAAATGGCGCGTGGCCCACGTGGCCCAGGAAACCCCGCCGCTGGAACGCGCGGCGCTCGATTACGCGATTGACGGCGACGTCGGCCTGCGCAAACTCGAAGCGGAACTGGCGCGACTGGAAGCAGCGCCCGAGTCGAGCGAAAACGGTATCGCCATCGGTAACATCTACAGCGCGCTGGCCGATGCCGACGCCTACACCGTGCAGTCCCGCGGCGAGCAACTGCTGCTGGGCTTGGGCTTTACCATCGAACAGATGCAGCGTCCCGTATCGAGCTTCTCGGGCGGCTGGCGCATGCGCCTCAATCTGGCGCAGGCGCTGATGTGCCCATCGGATTTGCTGCTGCTCGATGAACCGACCAATCACCTGGATCTGGACGCCATCATCTGGCTCGAGGACTGGCTCAAACGCTATCCCGGCACGCTGCTCATCATCTCCCACGATCGCGACTTCCTCGACGAAGTGGTCAACGTGGTGGTGCACATCGACGAACGCAAGCTGAAACGCTACTCGGGCAACTACTCGTCGTTCGAGCGTCAACGTGCGGCGCAAATGATCCTGGCCGCCGGCGCGCTGGAAAAGCAGCAACGCAAACGCGCCCACCTGGAATCGTTCGTCAACCGCTTCAAGGCGCAAGCCTCCAAGGCCCGCCAGGCGCAAAGCCGCATGAAGGCGCTGGCCAAGATGGAAGAACTGGCGCCGCTGCGCGCTGCCGCCGAATTCTCGTTCGAGTTCCGCGAGCCGCTCAGTGCACCGAACCCGCTGCTGGTCATGGAAGATGTGGATGCCGGCTACAAGATCGAGAACGAAGCGACCGGCGAAATCACCACCAAGACCATCGTCAACGACATCAAATTCTCGCTGCAGATCGGCCAGCGCATTGGCCTCCTGGGTGTGAATGGCGCCGGTAAATCGACGCTGATCAAGACCATCGCCGGCGAGCTGGCGCCGTTGACCGGCGACGCCACCATCGGCAAGGGCTTGAACATCGGCTACTTCGCCCAGCACCAGGTGGAGATGCTGCGCCACGACGAATCGCCGCTGTGGCACCTGGCCAAGATTGCGCCGACCGTGCGCGAACAGGAGCTGCGCAACTTCCTGGGCGGCTTCAACTTCCCGGGCACCATGGTCACCAGCTCGATCGCGCCGTTCTCCGGTGGCGAGAAAGCCCGCCTGGCACTGGCGTTGATCGTGTGGCAGCGCCCTAACCTGCTGCTGCTCGATGAACCGACCAATCACCTGGATCTGGAAACGCGCGAAGCACTCACCGAGGCGCTGGCGCAGTTCGAAGGCACGCTGATGGTGGTCTCCCACGATCGTCACCTGCTGCGCGCCACCACCGACGAATTCATCATCGTTGCCGACGGCAAGCTGCAGCCGTTCGACGGCGACCTTGACGACTACAAGGACTGGCTGTTCAAGACCAAGCTCGGTAAAGGCACCGACGTGCTGCCGGCGGCCGGCAAGGCCAACAAGACCGACTTCCCCGTAACGTCGCCGGTGGCGCCGCCAACCGCGCCGGTGGTCAACACCAAGGACCAGAAGCGCAAGGAAGCGGAAGACCGCCAGCGCCTGGCCGCGCTGCGCAAACCGATCGAGCAAAAGATCAAGCGCCTGGACGATCAAATCGCCAAGCGCAGCGCGCAAAAAGCGGAAGTGGATGGCCGGTTGGCCGATGCGACAATCTACGAAGCTGCCAACAAGGCCAAGCTGAAACAGGCGCTGGCCGACCAGAGCTTCTTCACCAAGGACCTGGGCGAGCTGGAAGCGCAGTGGCTGCAGTTGCAGGAAGAACTGGAAGCGCTGGGCTGATATCGTTTCAAGCCGCCTGGCGTGGCGCGCAAGGCACCTTGCGGATCGACATCAGCTTGTCGATATCGACCACGATCAGGCGGCGGCCCTCCACCTCGGCCAGTCCAAGCAGGTAATCGACCGCCTGCCGCGCGGCATTGCCGGTGCCTGCGCCCGCGCCCGTGCCGGGAATTGGCTGCAACTGCTCCACCGTGAGCGACACGATGTCGGTCACGCCATCGACCACCATCCCCATCACACAACTCGACAGCTTGAGGATGATGACGTCCGTGAGCGGATCGTGCGTGGGCGGGCGCGGCCCGAAGGCGATGCGCATGTCCACGATGGGCATGATCACGCCGCGCGATACCGCCACCCCGCTGATGATTTCCCCGTCCGACGAAAAACGTTCGAGCTCCTTGAGCGGCCGCAGTTCCTGCACGCGGCTGAAATCGAGCGCGTAATCGAGGCCGCCGAGCCGGAACACCAGGTACTGCCGCGCCGCCGTTTCGGCGGCTACGACGTTGGCGTTGACGCCGGGAGCTTGCTGGTCTAAACGAGACATGATGATCCTTTCGTCCTCGGACGTGCGGTAACAGGCATGTACCATCGTAACCGTGGCCCCGGCGCCGGTCGTTGACTATCATCAACTTCCACCGGGCGCACCGGTAGCTTTGAGCGTGTTTGCTACAATGCGCCGATGAACCAGCAGATCGACATCAACGAGGTGGAATTGAACGCCATCCGCGCGCAGGGACCGGGCGGCCAGAACGTCAACAAGGTCTCCTGTGCCGTGCACCTGCGCTTTGCGATCGTCGCGTCGTCACTGCCCGAACATATCAAGGAGCGCCTGCTGGCCCTGCGCGACAGCCGCATCACCCGCGATGGCGTGGTGGTAATCAAGGCCCAGCAATCGCGCAGCCAGGAAGCCAACAAGGAAGACGCGCTGCGGCGCCTGCAGGAACTGGTGGACAGCGTGGCCGTGCTGCCCACGGTGCGCCGCCCCACCAAACCCACCCGCGGCTCGCAGCGCCGCCGTCTTGACGGCAAGGCCAAGGACGGCGAACGCAAACAATTGCGCGGCAAAGTCAGTATCTGAAAAACGTCATTCCCGCGCAGGCGCGCATGACGGCTCTGAAGTCAGCGCCCAATAGCATAAAACATCAAACCATCATGGCCGCGCGGATGCACTGGTGTGCGCCCAGCGCCACCAGTGCCACGAAAAAGCAGCGGCGGAACACCACCGCCGACATTCGCTGGCGCAGCCACTGGCCGATCACGATGCCCAGCGCCGCCGGCAGCAGCGCCAGGAACGAACCGGTGGCGGCCGCCGCGTGCCACTCCCCGCGCCAGGCCAGCATGGCCGCCAGCGCCAGCGTGGACACCGTAAAACTCAGGCCCAGCGCCTGCACCAGGTCTTCGCGGTCCAGTCCCAGCGCCTGCAGGTACGGCGCGGACGGCATGATGAACACGCCCGTCACGCTGGCGATCACGCCGGTGGCCAGACCGGCCAGCGGCCCGGCCCAGCGCTGGGCGGATGCCGGCATCCGGCCGCGCCAGCCCGACAAGCCCAGCACACCGTAACCGGCCAGTAACACGCCGAGCACCGCCGGCGTCCAGACGGCCGAGCCTCCCCCGCCCGCAGCCTGGAACTGGGTAACGCTGTCGCCGGTGGGCGCCAGCAGCAGCCAGCCGCCGATGCCGGTACCCACGCACACCGCCAGCAGCATCGCGCGCAGCCGCCGCCACAGCGGGTACAGCGCGGGGCCGGTGGCCAGTTGCCACACATTCGTCAGTGCCGAAGGCACGATCAGCAGCGCCGCCGCCTCCAGCGGCGCCATGCGCAGCGACAGCAACGCCACCGCCACGGTGGGCAATCCCATGCCGGTCACGCCCTTGACCAGGCCGGCCAGCACAAAAACTGCCGCAATAAATAAAGTCATGATGTCCATGACTGCCATTGTCCTCTTCTGCAACGCACATGAAAATGTGGAATATACTGATTGAGACTTCGCCATAGACATAGGCTGCACATGCGTTTCGACCTCACCGACCTGCGGCTGTTCGCCCATATCGCCGACAGCGGCAGTATTACGGCCGGCGCCAGGCTGGCGCACCTGGCGCTGCCATCGGCCAGCGCCCGCGTGCGCGCACTGGAAGAAACCCTGGGCGTAGCCCTGTTGCAGCGTGGCCGGCGCGGCGTGGAACCCACCGAGGCCGGGCTGGCCCTGCTGCGCCATGCGCGCATCATCGGCCGCCAGGTGGAAGACCTGCGCGGCGACCTGGCGCAATTCGCTAGCGGCATGCAAGGCCAGATTCGTCTGCTATGCAACACTTCGGCAATGACCGAATTCCTGCCCGACGCGCTCACCGCCTTCCTGGCGCGCCATCCGCGCCTGGGCGTGGACCTGGAAGAGCGCCTGAGCCGCGACATCGTGCAGGCTGTTGCCGACGGTGCAGCGGACATCGGCATCGTCACCGACGCGGTGGACAGCGCGGCGCTGCAAACCTTTCCAGTCTGCGACGACACGCTGGTGCTGGTGATGGCGCGCGATCACGCACTGGCGCGGCAACTGGGCCCGCGCCGCAGCATGGCGTTCGCCGAGGCGCTCGATCATGATTTCATCGGCCTGGCCGGCGACAGCGCGCTGCAGCAGTATGCGGCCGGCCAGGCCGCGCGGATAGGCCGCCGCCTGCATTGCAAGATCAGGCTGCGCAGCTTCGAAGCTGTGTGCCGCATGGTCGCATCCGGCGCCGGCGTGGCGCTGCTGCCCGCGACAGCGGCGCGCCGCAACGATGGCGGCCGTGCCCTGCGGGCGGTGAAATTGACGGACGCCTGGACCGTGCGCAAGCTGCTGATCTGCGTGCGCGACCTGCATGCCCTGCCCGCGCACGCGCGCGAGTTGGTGGACGCGCTGCGCGGTGCACCGGTGCTTAGTCCTGCGGTGGCGCCCAACTGATCGGGCCCACGCTGCCGAAAAACAGCGTGGTCATGCCCGGCGCCGTGCTGCGCACCCTGGCCTTGAGTTCCCGTGGCGTGTAATCGTAGGGCGCCACGCCGTCAGGCACATATGGCATGGCCCGCAGTTGCACTTCGCCGGTCAGCAGCTGCACCGAGCATTGCGAACCGCGCACCAGCGCAGTCTTGTCGCGCTGAACCTGCGCCACCTCCGCGCGCGCCTGCTCTTCCTGTACCTGGGCAGCCTTGAGCGCCAGCGAGATGCGGCCCACCGCCCGCAGCGATGGCCCCACGGCCGTGGCCATGCGGTGGAACAGCGGCTCCTGGTCCGGGGTGAGCACCACCTCGCGCTTGCGCACGCGGGTGGCCAGCGTGAGGTAGTTGCGTACCTCCGCCTGGCTGGTGATGGCATCCATCTCGGCCTTGTGCTGCGCCGCATCCTTCTGCGCCGCCGCCACCCTGGGCAGCAATTCGGCCACGCGCTTGTCGTACCTGGCCGTATCGGGCACCAGCACGTACAGCAGCATCTCGTTCTGCTTGCGCGGGCCGGCATGCGTGATCTCGATGCGGCGCGCGGCAATCGCGCAGCCTTCGGCCACTTTGATAATGACCTCGTCGGCCATGATCTCGCAGTTGCTGGCCTCCCCGATCACCACCCGGGTGCCGGAAATGACGCAGTTCTCGGCGCGCGTGAGCGCCACTTCGCCTTTTTTGGTTTGCAGCACCGCGCCCGATGCCACGCCGCGCACGCGGATGGCGCCGTCGGCGTTGGTGGCGGCGCCGCCCATCAGGTTGCGGTTGAGCGAGATGTCGCCGCCGCGCGACTCGATGATGCCGTACACGTCGCCGTGGATGGTGATGTTGCCGCCTTCGACCTTGCGCTGTTCCTGCACCGCGCCGAATTCTTCGTATTCGCCCGTCAGTTGCAGGTTGCCGGTGGTGCGCGCGCTCACGCCTTCGCGGCTGATGATCTTGGGGCCGATCGAGATGCGCCGGGTTTTCGGGTCGACGCTGAGGAAACCTTCCACTGCCGAGACCAGGTATTCGCCGTCGCGGAAATGCTCGATCAGCGTGCCCTCACCGGCCACTGACGTCAGCTCCAGGTCCTTGGGCGGCGGCGGTTCGATCACCGCGCCCGACATCTCGAAGCCGCGTACACCCGGCGCGGGCGGCACCTTGCGCAGCAGCTTGACATGCGGTTTGACTTGCGGGAAGCGGTTCTGGAACGCCTGCAGATCGAGGCGGCCATCCGCTTTTTCGCGCGGGGCGTTGCTGCGATGGATATCGCGCGACACCTCCACAATGGAAGCATCGCGCCCCGGCACGGCATTCAACCGGCGCGCCACCGTGATGCGCGCCACGCGCCCGGTGGCGATGACGTCGCGCACGGCCGGCGCGTCGATGCCGAAGCGGATCCCCTTGCCCCACATATCGGCCACGAACTCGTCGAACGTCAGTCGCGCCGGCTGCGGCGGCAGGCCGGGCACGTCGAAAAACACCTGTTCGAAGTAGTATTCGGCTTCGCCGCCGATGATCTTGACGTTTTTATAGAGCTGGCGGCGCGACGGATGAAATGGCTCGATGCGGTCGGCAAAGCGCAGCAGCGGCAGATCGGCCAGCGTGGGCGGCAGCTCGGGGCCGCAGTTGTAGACCATTTTGGTAAACACCGCGTAGTTCAGGCCCGCAAAGCAGGCGCCGCCCAGCAGGATCTGGCCGACGGCGGCCAGGCGCGCCACCGGGGTGGTGGCGGCGTCGAAGTAGATACCGTCATCGCGCTTGACGATCGCTGCGGGCAGTTCGCCGTCGGCGCTTGAATTCAACGTCGTTGCGTCGTCTGACACGGTATTCCCCACAAAGATGTTCGTCGGCGCCGGGTGAAGACACCTTCACTTTTTAATGTTGGCTGTAGATTAGCATGAACGGCCCTGGTTGTGTACCTGGCGGGGGTCCAGGTGCCAGTCGAGCGAGCCGGCGCTTTCCCAGAACAGCACTTCGCCACCGGTGGGTGTGCCGCGCAGGCGCTGCTTGATCTCCCTGGCCGGAGCCTGCGACAGCAACGTGCCTTCACCGGCATACGACATGGTGCGCACCACGGTCTCGCCACTGACCATGTGCAGGCCGCAGCGCGCCACGCCGGCCGCCGCCACTTTCTGCTCGATCGCGCGCTGCAACCGGTCCTGCAGCAGCTTTTGCTGGGTGAGCGCGATCTGGCCGTCTTTTTTCAGACGGTCCAGCGCCTGCATCGGTTCGGCCACGCCGGCAGCAATCTTGCGCAGCAGGTGCGCCTGCTCGGGCGATACCGTCAGCTCCTGGTTGCGCAGCTTGAGCGCCAGCGCCAGGTAGCGCCGCACATCGGGCAGCGCGGCAATGCGCGCCGCCTCCTGCTCGTGGCCGGCCAGCACCTGCGCCAGCTCGGCCAGGCGCAGATCGAGTTCGGCGATTTCCTGGTCGAAGCGGGTGACGTCGCGCAGCAGCACATACACCACCATCTCGGTGCGGCGGCGCGGTCCCGCGGCCTCGATTTCCACGTTGCGCCCGGCCACCGCGCAACCTTCCGCCACCGAGATCTTCACTTCGTCGGCAATGATCTCGCAATTGGAGGCTTCGCCGATGGTCACGCTGCTGCCGGAGATGACGCAGTTTTCCGCGCGCTCCACGGTGATGGCGCCGCCGCTGGTGTGAATCACCGCATTCGAGGCCACGCCGGCGATCGAGATCGGCCCGACCGCATTGTGGATGCTGCCGCCCACCAGGTTCCGGCCCAGCACCACGGCGCCGCCGCGTGAATGGATATTCCCGTACACATTGCCATGCACCGTGATGTCGCTGCCGGTGACATCGCGCTGTTCCTGCACGTCGCCGTACTCTTCGTAGGCGCCGGCCAGTTCCAGGTTGCCGGTGGTGCGTCCGCTCACGCCATCGAGGCTGATGATTTTATCGGTGACCGAAATCCGGTTGGACTTGGCATCGACACTGAGAAAACCTTCACGCGTGGACACCAGGTATTCGCCGTCGTCCAGCTCCTGCGCCTCGGTACCGTCGCCGGCCAGGTGGCGCAGCGTGAGGTCGTTGGGCGGCGCCGGCGCCGTCATGCGGCCCGCCAGATCGAAGCCCGGCAGGCCCGGCGTGGCCGGCACTTTTTTCAGCAGCCGCACGCCGGCCTTGATCTGCGGGAAGCGGTTCTGAAAGCTCTGCAGGTCGATGCGGCCATCGGCGCGCGCCTTGGGCGCGTCGCTGCGATGGAGTGCGGCCGATACCTCGATGACGGTGGCGTCCTGGCCCGGCTCCGCTTCGAGGTCGGTGGCAAAGGTGATGCGGTCGGCCTTGGGTGCGGCCATGGCCGTGGTGACGGCTGCCGCATCGATACCGAACCGTATGCCCTTGACCCACATGGCGGCGATGAATTCGTCCACATCGAGCCGCGCCACCCGCTCGGGCAGCACGGTGCCATCGGCCAGCACCTCCTCGTCGAGGAACAGCGGCTCGAAATAATACTCGGCATAGCCGTGACCGAGCTTGGGATTCTTGTAGAGCGCCAGGCGGGCGGCATCGACCAGCCGCACCGCGTCGGCCAGGCGCACCGCCTGCACTGCGCCCAGGTCGGGACCCACATCGTACAGCGCCTTGATGAGGGTGGGATAACTGAGGCCGGCCAGGCAAAAACCGGCGCCGAACACCTGGTGGATGGCGGCCGCGCGCGCGGGCGGCGGCAGGCCGGTGTCGAGATAAATGCCGTCGGGGCGTTTGATCAAACCGATGGGCAGGCTGGCGTCAGGTTCGCCGGTGGCCGGCGCTTGTGGCGCGGGCACGGCGGATAGCGCTGCGGATGCAACGTCTGGGACCACGTTCTTCCTCCAGAAGGAACACGCGGCCGACAGGCATTGCGTGCAATAAATTAATATTACACCGGGCAAATCAAAAACGAAGCGATATCGGTAATGAGCAATACCTAATTGTGATGGAATTGCTACAGATCATAGCATTCAGACAAAACAACGGGCCGTTGCGGCCCGTTTTATCGTGCGCGACGGCTTAGCGGCGGGGCGGCAGTGCGTAGACTTCGGCGCCGGCCTCGTTGATCTGGCGGCGCAGGTCGCGCCGTTCGTCGGCGGTCATGCGGCCCACGCGGCGGCTCATTTCGGCATTGCGGTTATTATCCTGCATGGCGCGGCGCTGTTCTTCGGCGCGCGCTTCGTAGCTGCGCGGATCGAGCTGGCGCGGCTGCTCCTGGCGCGCATCCTGCCGCTGGCTGTTTTGCTGGCCGCGATTGTCGTCGCGGCGATCCTGGCCGATGGCGGCCGACGGCAGCGCAGCGAGCACGCCGCAGCACAGCAGGGCAGAAACGATGGACGATCGAACGCAAAAAGATGCGCTTGCAGCCGCGGGTATTTTTTTGAGGTCGATGAACATGGCGTTCCTAAGAGGTGTATCCATGCCCGCAGTGTATGATGGTTTGCACAGGGGGGTAAGACGAATTGGGTAAAGTTTGTAACACTTTGTAATGGGTCAAAGTAGACGTTTTCGTGGCGCGAATATGACGTTACCATAGCAACATCAATAAGACAACTTGGCACAGAAATGACTACCACAACGCACGATTCCAACAACACTGGCGGCAGCAACACCGTCAACCAGCATGGCCACCAGGCCAAGATTATGGTAGTGGACGATGACGTGCGCCTGCGCGACCTGCTGCGCCGTTACCTCACCGAACAAGGGTTCAATGTCTTTACCGCCGAGAGCGCCACGGCCATGAACAAGCTGTGGCTGCGCGAGCGCTACGACCTGCTGGTACTCGATTTGATGCTGCCCGGCGAAGACGGCCTGTCGATCTGCCGCCGCCTGCGCGGCGCCGGCGACCAAACCCCCATCATCATGCTGACCGCCAAAGGCGAAGACGTGGACCGCATCGTCGGCCTGGAAATGGGCGCTGACGACTACCTGCCCAAGCCCTTCAACCCGCGCGAACTCGTGGCGCGCATCGGCGCCGTGCTGCGCCGCCGTGGTCCCGACGAAATTCCGGGCGCGCCGTCCGAAACTCCGCAAACCTTCGAGTTCGGCCAGTTCGTGCTCGACCTGGGCACCCGCACGCTGAAGAAAAGCGGCGAGACGGTACCGCTCACCACCGGCGAATTCTCGGTACTGAAAGTATTCGCGCGCCATGCGCGACAACCGCTGTCGCGCGAAAAACTGATGGAACTGGCGCGCGGCCGTGAGTACGAAGTCTTCGACCGCAGCCTCGACGTGCAAATCTCGCGCCTGCGCAAACTGATCGAACCCGATCCATCAAGCCCGTTGTACATTCAAACCGTATGGGGTCTCGGTTATGTGTTCATTCCGGAGGGTCAGCCGCGCTAAGGCGCGGGCTTGCGCATGAAGTATTTGCCCAAGGTTTGGCCCAAGTGGCTGTTCACGCTCCGTCTCGCCAGCCTGAAAAGCGGTTTGTTCTGGCGCACCTTCATCCTGCTCGGCGCCCTCACCACCACCAGCATGACGGCGTGGGTAGGCATGATCAGCGCGGTGCAGCACGATCCGCAGGTGCAGCAGATTTCGGCGCAGGTGGTGTCGGTGGTCACCATCACCCACGCCGCCCTCACCCACTCGGCGCCCGAACTGCGGCGCGAGCTGCTGTTCGACCTGGTATCCAACGAAGGCATCCGCGTGTTCACGCTGGAAGACGACGACCAGGTCGACCCGCCGCCCGACAACGCCCTGATGCCCGACATCCAGAAGCTGGTGCGCGCCAAGCTGGGACAGGACACGCGTTTTTCCTCCAAGGTGAACGGCGTGTCCGGCTTCTGGGTATCGTTCAAGATCGACGACGACCAGTACTGGCTGATGCTCGAACGCGAACGGATCCGCGGCCTGACGGGCATCCAGTGGCTGGGCTGGGCCAGCGTGGTGTCGCTGATTTCTCTGCTGGGCGCCGCCTTCATTTCCAGCCTGGTGAACCTGCCGCTGCGACGCCTGACGAAAGCCACGCGCGCCTTTGCGCAGGGCATGCGCCCCGACCCGCTGCCCGAAAAAGGGCCGAACGAAATCCTGGAAGCGAACCGCTCGTTCAATCAGATGGTGCTGCAGTTGCAGCAGGTGGAGTCGGACCGCGCGGTCATCCTGGCCGGCATTTCGCACGACCTGCGCACGCCGCTGGCGCGCATGCAGCTCGAAGTGGAAATGGCGCACCTGTCCGACGAAGCGCGCGAAGGCATCCAGTCCGACATCGGCCAGATGGACGCCATCATCGGCCAGTTCCTCGACTACGCCAAGCCCACCGAAGCGTCGAGCTTCATCAACGTGGACATCAGCGAACTGCTCACCGATGTCGCGCATGACGTGGCGCGCCTGCCCGATGTGCGTATCACGTCAACCCTGGCCGATATCGTGCCCAACATCCATGCCATGGGCAACGCCACCGACATCAGGCGCGTGATCAACAACCTGGTGGAAAACGCGCGCCGCTACGGCCGCACGCCGGGCCAGGACTACACCGAGATCGACATCAAGTGCAGCGTGAAGGGCACGCACACGGCGCGCCGGGTAACCATCGAAGTGCAAGACCATGGCGTGGGCGTGCCAGACGACCAGATCGCCCAGCTCCTGAAGCCGTTCACCCGGCTCGATACCGCGCGCGGCCAGGCCAACGGCGCCGGCCTGGGTCTGGCAATTGTGGACCGTGTGATGCAGCGCCACGGCGCCGAACTGACCGTGCGTAACCGCGAAGGCGGCGGGCTGGCGATTCAAATCGTGATGCGGGCGCTGTGATGCGAAATCCTGCATGGCGCCTGGTCTTAACGCTGCTGGCAGCGCCGGCCTGGGTGGGCGCTACGCCACCGCCACCACCACCCGAGCAACGCGCGCCCACGATGGACGAGCGTGCGTCGTTCGAGGCGTTTTTCCGCGCGCGCCAGGCCGCCACGCCGCACGGTCCATGGGCCACGCCGCCGCTGTTCGCGCCCGCGTTCGAGATCGAACGGCACGGCCGCAAGCAGCCATGGCGCGTGGTGGCGCGCGTCGATTCCGCACCGCGCCGCTCGCACCCCGACCTGTGCCGGCAAATCCGTTCCAGCTATGTGTATGACGCCAGGGCGCCCGAGGGCGAACGCTGGCAGGATGCCGCCGAGCCGCCGCGCTGGTACTTGTGGCTGGCCACGCCCACCGTGCCGTGTGCCGCCGCGCGCTACACCACGCTGATGGATCCCAAGGTACCGGAGAACGACGTGGTGGCGCTGCTGCGCCAGCACCGTGAACTGCTGGGCCGCGCCCGCCTGCTCTTCGCGGGCAATTCGCAGTGCGCACCGCAGCGCGCGCTCACCTACCGGCTGGCCGCAATCGAACCGGCGCCGCCGGCCAATGGCGCGCCGGTGATGCTGGGCATGGTGTTCGAGAGCGATCGCCAGACGGTGGCGCGCGTGGCCGTGCGCAAGAGCCGCGGCGAGTACGCCGCGTGGAATGTCAGTTGCGCAGACTGAGTTGATTCAGCGCTGGCCCGGCTGGCGGTTGAGCGGATGGTCCGCGCCTTCCAGCAGCTTGGTGAGCAGCAGCTCGGCCGAGCCATAACCGTACAGCGAATCGGCCTCAAGACCGGCGGTTTCGTACGGCACCGATTCTTCGCGCTCGGAGCGGGCCGGATCGGCACTCGAATACGTGACGCGCCAGGCGCGCTTGAGGGCGTCGGCACGGCGCAGGAATTGCGGCATGGGCCACTGGGCCGCATCGAAGTTGCCGGCCTCGCCCAGCACGCGCCAATGGCCGCTGACCAGCGCCATGTCACCCACCCGCAGCACCTTGACAGCGTCTTGCGCGCGCAGGGTTTTCAGTTGTTCGAGCGGCGGCACGATGTCGTGCTTGGGGCCGAACAGATACGCCAGGATGATCTTGCTGCCTGGCGACAAACGGGCCAGCAGGCCCACGCCATAACCACCGTCGAGCAATGGCACGGCAAAAAAACTTCCCTCTTGATACGACTGCCTCATTCCCATCCTTTCGCTGCACGCTGCGTGCCGTGTTGACTTGTTGCCGTGGCCGCTACGCTGGCGCCTCACGGCGCAAAGCCGCAGTGTAACGAGGCCACGCTGAATGTGGCGCACGCGTGACAGTGTGTTACACTTCTGGCTCGCTAGGGGTCCTGGAATCGTTTCCGGGTGAGAGATACCCTTCGTACCTGATCTGGATAATGCCAGCGAAGGAAAGCGCAAAAGTCGGTCTCCTCCCCTCCTTTGATGGCTCTCTTCGCGGCTTCCGGCCGAACAAGTAGAGAGCAGACATGTACAAACCCAACCTTGCCGTATCCGTCATCGCCCTGGCGGTGCTCAACACCCTTGCCGGCGCCGCGCGCGCCGACGAACCCGAACAATCGCTGCCCGAAGTGGTCGTCAGCGCCGCCAAGGCGCGCGCCAGCACCGCCTCGATCGGCGGCTTTGCCAACGCGCCGCTGCTCAGCACTCCCGCGTCGCTCAGCGTCATCACGTCGCAGCAAATGCTGGACCTGCAAATCCGCTCCACCACCGACGCCGCCCGCTACGACGCCAGCCTGTCCGACGCTTACAACGCGGTCGGCTACGCCGAGCAGTTCTCGATCCGCGGCTTCAAGCTCGATAACGGATCGAGCTACCGCAAGGACGGTATGACCGTCTCGGGCGACACCCAGATCCCGCTGGAAAACAAGGAGCGCCTGGAAGTGCTGAAAGGCCTGTCCGGCCTGCAGGCCGGCGTGTCCGCGCCCGGCGGTGTGCTCAACTACGTCACCAAGCGTCCCACCGATACCCCGCTGCGCACCGTGGTCGTCGAGACCCGCGAGCGCGGCACGCTGTACGGCGCCGTGGACCTGGGCGGACGTTTCGAAGACACGCGCTTCGGCTACCGCGTCAACGTCGCGGCCGAGCGCCTGCGCTCGATCATCAAGGGCGCCGACGGCAACCGCAAATTCATCTCGGGCGCGTTCGACTGGCGCATCACGCCGCAGGCGCTGCTGCAAATCGACGCCGACTACCAGCGCAAATCGCAGCTGACCGCACCGGGCTTCCAGCTGCTGAACAACACCACGCTGCCGGTTATCGATGCCGACACCATGCTCAACGACCAGCCATGGGCGCGGCCGGTAGAAACCATCAGCAGCAACATCGGCGCACGCTTCGAATACACGTTCTCGCCCGAGTGGAAAGCCACCGTCAGCGCCAATCAGAACACCTTCAAGCGCGACGACTACACGGCGTTCCCGTACGGCTGCGGCGCGCAGGACCTGTACCCCGGCTTCTGCGGCAATGGCGACTACGACGTGTATAACTACATCAGCGAAGGCGAAAAGAAATCGCCGCTGACAGTGCAGGCGCTGGTGCAGGGCCGCTTTGCCACTGGCACGCTGGCGCACGAGACGACGTTTGGCGCCTCGCTGCTGCGCAACAGCGAAAAATGGGGCGACGATTTATACGATTATTCGGGCACCAGCAATATCTACCACCCGATAGTCGTCCCGCCGGCGCCTGGCACCAGCGGTCCCGTATCGGAGCGCCGCTACACCAACGAGCGCTCGCTGTTCGCCCAGGATATCGTCAGCCTGAACCAGCAACTGAAACTGCATGCGGGCGCGCGCTATGTGCAGGTGCGCCGCAACCAGTACGTGGGCGCGAACGACGCCGGCGTGATTCAGCCCAATGCCCTCACCGACGCCGGCTTCTGGCTGCCCAGCGTGGCGCTGGTGTACAGCCTGCGCCCCAATGTCTCGCTCTACACGTCGTACGCGCAGGGACTGGAACACGGCGGCGTGGCGCCCAAGGGCACCAGCAACCAGCGCCAGGCGCTGGAACCGTCGAAATCGAAACAGGTGGAGCTGGGCGTAAAAGCCGATATCCGCGCCGACCTCAGTGCCACGCTGGCGCTGTTCCAGATCCGCAAGGGCCTGGAATACACCAATGCCGCCAGCACCTATGTGCGCAACGGCGAAGCGCAGAACCGGGGCCTGGAAATGGCGCTCAACGGCCGCGCCACGCGCGAGCTGACGGTGGGTATCTCGGCCACTGCACTGAATACCGAGCAAAGCGGCACGGGACTGGCCAGCATGGACGGCAAGCGCGTGACCAACGTGGCGGCGTTCAAATCGTCGGTGTACGCCGACTACGCGGTGCCGCAGGTGACGGGACTGAATGTAAGCGCCAACTGGCAGTATTCGGGCAAGAAGGCGTTCGATGAAGAGAACACTGTGTTCGTGCCCAAGTACCACGTGGTGAACCTGGCGGCGGCGTACGCCACCCGCATCGGCGGCGTGCCCACCACGCTGCGCGCCGGCATCGACAACGCGTTCGACAAGTTCTACTGGCGCGATGTCACGCCCGACCTGGGCGGCTACCTGATGCCCGGTGCATCGCGCACCGGACGCGTCTCGGCGCAGTTCGACTTTTAAATCACGGCAGCCAGCGCCGGGCTTGCGCCAGGCGCTGCGCGGGGTCGCCGTCCACCAGGTGGTACGCGATGCCGCGCCGTGACAGCTCTTCCATCAGCATGGTGTTGATGATGACGCTGACCTGCTCCGACTCGCGTTGCAGGCCGTCGGCCACCCACGGAATATCGGGCGCGGTCACCAGCGTGACCGCATAGTCGCGCTGGTGGGCGTCGGCCAGCAGCGCCAGTTCCGCATCGATCCCCTGAAAATAATGGCGGCTGTACACGGCCGTCATCAACGGCGTGGTGTCGCAAAACAGGTAGCGGTGCGCCAGCGGCAAGGCGGCGTCTTCGCGCGCCTGCTGGGTGCGGGCAATATGAATTTGATCGGCCGCCACCGGGATGCGCTGCTCCACATCGACAAACTCGCGCAGGTATTCGGGCACCCAGGCGGTGCCGTACTCGTGCGCCAGTGCGGCGGCCAGCGTGGTCTTGCCCGACGACGCCGCGCCCAGGATGGCCACCTTCACCGGCGCCACGTCGACACTCACTCCAGCACCAGCCGGCGGCCACCGCCGCCGCCACTGCTGCCATTGCCGCCGCTGCCGCCGGTGGGCATGCCCGCCGACTGCTGCCAGGTGCGCAGGCCCACGATGGCCATGCCCACGAAAATCGCGTACAGGATCGCGGTGAGCATCAGATTCTTGTGCAAATACAGGCCCACGTACAGCACATCGACGATGATCCATACGTGCCAGTTTTCCACCTTTTTGCGCGACAGCAGCAGCTGCCCCACCAGGCTGCCGGCGGTGAGGAAACCGTCCGAATGCGGCACGTCGGTATCGGTCCAGGTTTTCAGGAACCACGCCAGCAGCAGGAAGCCGGCCAGCCAGCCGCCCAGCGCCAGCCAGCGGCCGCGCGCATCGAGCGCGGTAACCGGCAAGGCCGCATGGCCGTGCAGACTGTCGCCGCGCAGCCACTGGCGCCAGCCGTAGATGGACACCGCAATGAACACCAGTTGCAGGCCCATGTCGCCGTACAGGCGCGAACCAAAAAACACCAGTCCATACGTGGCCGACGAAACGATGGCAAACAGCCAGGCCCAGTGGCTCTGGCGGATGTTGAGCCACACGGTGGCCACCGACAGCACGAACGACAGCAGCTCGAGCGGGGTCGTGACAAACACCGCCAGGTGCAACGGCAGGTTCATATACCCGAGCAATACTGTCAGTGCATGCATATTACTTGGCGGCCCTGGTTGGATACTTGATGGTCATCTCCTGCAGCAGATTGTCGGCGTGGTCCACCTCCGCCATGATCCACAGCATATACCGGATATCCATGTGGATGGCGCGGGTGATGTCGGTGTCGAAGTACCAGTCCTTGGTGATCGACTCGTACGTGGAATCGAAATTCAGGCCGATCAGCTCACCGTTGCGGTTCATCACCGCCGAACCGGAATTGCCGCCGGTCGTATCGGCGCTGGTCAGGAAGTCCACCGGCACCGTGCCCAGCACCGGGTCCTTGAACTGGCCATAACGCTTGGCCTTGATGGCATCGAGCAGCTTTTGCGGCGCGTTGAACGGATCCTTGCCGGTGTGTTTCTGGACGATGCCTTCCACCGTGGTGAACGGTCCCTTGGTGATGCCGTCCGCCGGCGAATAGGGCGACACGGTGCCGTAGGTCACACGCAGCGTGGAGTTGGCGTCCGGGTACACCGGCTTGCCCTGCGATTTCTTCCACGCGATGACGGCCGCCATGTATTGCGGGATCACGCGTTCCAGGTTACCGTCCAGTTCCGCGCGGCGATCCTTGAGCGACTGCGTCACGCCGTCGAGCTTTTGCGCCAGTTGCAGGAAGGCGTCGTTCGACGCGTTGATGGCGGCGGCATCCTTGCCCATCCAGCCCACGCGGGTGGCGGTGTCGCCCAATTGCGTGTTGGCGTACAGCGCCGGCACGGCGGCGGGCGTCGGCAGCAGCGCATCCAGACCCTGCACGTGCAGGGACTTCGGCAATGCGGCGTAGCGCTGCAGCGCGGCCGTGAAGCGCGCCTGGTCCACGCTGGCCACGTACGATTGCTCCAGGCGGTTCAGACGCGCCTTGATGATGTTGACGTCGCGCTGCTGGTAGCCGATCTCGCGCTGGGCATCGGGCTTGGCGCCTTCCTGGGCCAGGCGCACCAGGGTGGCGCCACTTTTCAGCAGATCGCTGGTGAAGGCCACGCCGTGGCCGAACTCTTCGTCGGACAGGGCGATGTCGGCGGCGATCACCGCATCGAGTTCCTTCAGCAGTTCCGGCGATTTACCGGGCTGCTTCGCATACCACGCGCGGAATTCCGCATCCTGCGCATCCTTGATGGCGGCAATGTCCTTGCGCGCGAAACCATCCGACAGCCCCTGCGCCTTTTTCATTACATTGTTGAGGCTTTTGGCCACGCTGGCGTAGCGCACTTCGTTGGCGGCACTGCCTTTGGTGGCAGCCGCGATCACGTCGAGGTCGGCGCGGATCTCGGCCACGCGCTGCGGGAACGTCACGTCGCGCGCGGCGCGCACTTCGGATGGCAGCTTGTAGCGGCTGGTGCGGCCCGGGTAGCCGGCCAGCAGCACCGGATCGCCGTTTTTCAGGCCGGCGGCAGACACCACCAGGAAGTCCTTCGACTGGTACGGCACGTTGTCCGGCGACGGATCGGCCGGGCGGCCGTCCTTGCCCACGTAGGCGCGCAGGAACGAGTAGTCGCCCCCCTGGCGCGGCCATTCGTAGTTGTCGATATCGCCGCCGAAATTGCCGATCATGTCCGCCGGCGCGTACACCAGGCGCACGTCGCGAATCAGCATCTGGCGGATGCGATAGTATTCCAGGCCGCGATGGAAGGCCTGCACCGAGCAGCGGTATGCCTTGTCGCTTTCGCATTCGGCGGTCAAGGCCTTGATGGCTTTTTCCACGGCGTCGTGACGCTGCTTGCCGCTCATGGCGGGTGTTACGTCCTTCAATACGCGCGCGGTGACGTTTTCCACCTTGTCGGTGACGTACACCAGCGTGTTCGGGCCGCCCGGCAGTTCTTCCGCACGGGTTTTCGCCAGGAAGCCGTTTTCGATGTAATTGTGTTCAGGGGTGGAGTTGCGCTGAATGGCGCCATACGCGCAGTGGTGGTTGGTCACCACCAGGCCGGCGCTGGATACGAACGACGCCGAGCAGCCGCCCAGCGAGACGATGGCGCTCATCGGGTGTTTCGACAGGTCCGCCAGTTTTTCGGCAGGGATGGTGATACCGATCTTTTTGAGTTCGGATTTCAGTTGTGGCAACTGGTATGGCTGCCACTGTCCTTCGTCGGCGTGCGCCGCTGCCGCGCAGATCATGGCGACAGACATTGCTAATTTTTTTAACAAGATAAAAGCCCCTGATTGAGATTCAGCGGCAGTATATTCCTTGCCGATCATCCCGTCCATGCCAGGTCGAAGCTGAGCGTGAGCACGCAGCCACCACCCGCCACATAGGGCCCCACCTGCAGGCTGCCGCCCAGCGCCTGCACCCGCTGCCCCATGCCGATCAGGCCGAACGACTCGCTCTTGGCGCGCTCGCCCGGCGCCAGCCCCACGCCGTTGTCGGCGATGGTGAAGGTCAGCCGGCCGTCGCCCACCACCAGCCGGATGGCCACGTGGCTGGCCCTGGCATGGCGGCGCACATTGCTCAGCGCCTCCTGCAGACTGCGGAACAGCACGATTTCGAGCTCGGGACCGATGGCCGCGAAATCGGCTTCGGGCGGTAGCGACAGTTCGCACACCATGCCGCTGCGCTTGCGGAACTCGGCCGCCTGCCAGTCGATGGCGGCCTGCAAGCCCAGGTCCAGCACCGACGGACGCAGTTCGTTCATGATGCCGCGCACGCTGCGGATGGTGGTGTCGAGCTGGTCGAGGGCGCCGTTGGCCCGCTGGTGCAGGCGCGGATGGCGGTGCGTGGTGCGCACGGCCAGCAACGAGATATCGATGCGCAGGGCCAGCAGGTTCTGTCCCAGTTCGTCGTGGATGTCGCGGGCAATGCGCTTGCGCTCTTCTTCCTTGACCGATTCCAGGTGCCGGGCCAGCTTGCGCAGCTGTTCACGCGATTCGTGCAGCGCCGCCTCGGTGCGTTTGCGCTCGGCGATTTCCATGGTCAGCAGGCGGTTGGCCGCTGTCAGTTCGGCGGTGCGGGCGGCCACCCGCGCATCAAGCTCGCGCGACAGCGCCAGCAGGTCGGCGTCGGCGCGCTGGCGCGCGGTAATGTCGGAGAACACGCCGATGTAGCGCAAAATGGCGCCGGCCTCGTCGCGGATGACGGTGAGCGACATGGCCGCGACGTAGGGCGTGCCGTCGCGGCGGCGGTTGTGCACCTCGCCCTGCCATTTGCCGTCCACAGCCAGACGGCGCATGGTCTCGGCATGGAAGCCGGGCGAGTGCGCGCCGGGAAGGCCGAGAAAGCGCGGATCGCGTCCCAGCGCTTCTTCCACCGGGTAGCCGGTCAGCGTGGTGAAAGCGCGGTTGACCGAAACGATCAGGCGGTTGGAATCGCATACCATCACGCCCTCCCCCATGTGGTCGAGCACCTGAAAGGCGCGGCGCCGCGCCGTCTCGCGCGCGTCGTCGGTGCCGATATCGGTGAGGATCACGCGGAATTTGCGCGCGATGGCATCGACGTTGACTTCCAGGTGCACCTGGCGCCCTGCGTCCTCGCCGCGCACGTGATACAGCGGCAGTTCGAGCGTGCCGCGCTGACCGTGGTCGATCACCATGGCCAGGAAGCGCCGAAGCCGGATTTGCGCGGCCGGCGCCACGAACTGTTCCAGCCGCTTGCCGGTCAGCGCATCGCGCTGCTGGCCCAGCAGGTGGCCGGCAGCCAGGTTGGCGCGGGTGATGCAGCCGTCCGCGTCGAGCGACAGGTAGCCGGCAGGCGCCTGGTCGTACAACGCGGTGTAGCTGTCGCGCCCCTCCTCGGCCTGATCGCGCTCGGTCTGCATTTCGGCCAGCGCCATGTTCTGCATGTCCAGCTCCACCTGGCTCACCTGCAGCTCGTGCCACTGGCGCAGCGCGTTGGTATCGGCGTCGGCCGGCGGTTGCCGCCCGGCGCCAGACAATATCGTCACGGCCTGCTCGGCCGCGAGGCGCAGGTTTTCCATGTCGAGCGGCTGGCGCCGGCGCTTGTTCATATCACCCCGCGCTGTCCTGCACCAGGCGCAGCTGCGTCTCCAGGTGCTTGGAGGCAGTGATGTTGATGAAGGTGACCACCACGCCGTCGATCACGTTGTCCACCGTGCGGTAAGGCAGGATGCGCACGTTGTACCAGCCGCCACTGCGCGTGGTCACGTGTTTTTCGCACACCACCAGCGTACGCAGCACAGTCTCGGCGTCGGCCTCCAGGGCGGGATAATCGAGATCGTTGGCGATGTCGGAAAGCGGGCGTTGCAGGTCGCTGGGAATCAGCTTGTAGATCTGCGTGGCCTGGTCGGTAAAGCGGCGGATGCGCAGCGTGCCATCGAGAAAGATGGTGGCGATGTCGGTGCTGTTGAGCAGGTTCTTCATGTCGCCGTTGATCAGCGACAGGTCGTCCACCTTCGACTGCAGCTCGGCGTTGACGGTGTACAGCTCTTCGTTGAGCGACTGCATTTCCTCCTTCGAGGTGGTGAGTTCCTCGTTGGTGGACTGCAGTTCCTCGTTGGTAGATTGCAGTTCCTCGTTGGCCGACTTGAGCTCCTCGCGCGACGCCTGCATTTCATCGCGCACGGCCTGGATTTCGAGGCGCGCCTGCGCCAGCTGCTGCTCCAGTTCCAGCACGCGCGGCTCGGCGATGCGCGCGCGGCGGCGCTGTGCCGGTATGGGCCGGCTGGCAAAGGTGACCATGATGGCGCCAGCCAGCGCGCCATTACGCGGCATCGCTTCCGCGGTCAGGTCGAGCGCGTGGGCGGGCTGGCCGGCGCCATCGGGCTGGATCAGTCCACGCACCGCCACCATCTCGTCGCTGTGCACGGCGTTTTGCAGCAGCGCCGCCAGTTCGTGGCGCAGGCCATCGCGCGCCATGGCGTGGATGTTCCAGTTGGCCTTGCCAGCGGCCGGTTCGAGATAGGCGCCAGTGCGCCCGTGGATGTACAGGATGTCACCGTGGGCGTTGAGCAGAACCGCCGCCGGTGCGTGCTTGCGCAGCAGTAGTTGCTCGACCTGGTTTTGCGGATTGTCGTTCATGATGGGTACACTCGACTGATGGACTACGGGCAGCGCGGCACTGGCTACGCGGGTGGGGAAATAACTGGTGACGCGACCGGGATCGGCATCGAGCCGCCGGTACACGCGGCTGTTGCCGGCCAGCGGCGCAAACAGCTCGTTGAACCGGCCGGGCGTGTCGGCACTGCCCAGCACCAGCAAGGCATCGGGCTTGAGCGCGTAGTGAAACAGCGGGATCAGTTGCGCCTGCAGCCTGGGGGTAAAGTAGATCAGCAGGTTGCGGCAGCACAGGATATCGAGCTTGGTGAACGGCGGATCGGAGATCACGTTCTGGCGCGCGAAAATGATGGAGCTGCGCAGGTCCTTGCGGATACGGAAGCCGCCGTGATCGGTGGGGGTAAAGTAGCGCCGCAGCCGTTCGGGCGTCACTTCGTCCGCGATGGCAGGTCCGAACACGCCCATGCGCGCGCGGTCGATGGCGTCGCCATCGAGATCGGTGGCAAAAATCTGCAGCGTGTAGCGCGCCGCCGGGCGCAGCTGCTCCAGCACTTCGTCGAAAGCAATCGCCAGCGAATAGGCTTCTTCGCCGGTGGAACACGCGGGCACCCAGGCCTTGAAAGCAGCGCCGTCGGGGTGCTTGTCCAGCAGCTGCGGCAGCGCTGCGCCGGTCAGGAACTCCCACACGCGCGGGTCGCGGAAAAAGCTGGTCACGCCAATCAGCAGTTCCTTGAACAGCAGCTCCACCTCGGCCGGATTATCCTCGATCCAGCGCGCATAGTCCGGCAACGAGGCACACTGGCGCAGCTTCATGCGGCGGTCGATGCGGCGCATCACGGTACTGAGCTTGTAGTCGGAAAAATTGGCGCCCGTCTGCAGCAGCAGGTGCTGGTACAGCCGCTGCAACGCCTGGCGCTGGACGATCGCCTGCGCATGATAGCCCTGTTGCGGCGCGTCGGCCGGCGGACCGCAACGGCGACGCCGCCAGTTGGCCACTTCCACCGCCATTTCGGTGGGGAGCGCCACAATGTCCACGACATCGGCGGCAATTGCGCTGGCCGGCATGGAATCGAAGCGCGCCGACGCCGGCAGCTGCGCCAGCGTCAGGCCGCCCACATCACGAATGGCGGTCAGGCCGACGGTGCCATCGGCGCCGGTGCCCGACAGCGCGATGCCGACGGCTTCCTCTCCGCCATGGTCAGCCAGTGCGCGAAAAAAAGTATCGATCGGATGGTGGCCGCCAGCCGGCCCGGGCGCCTGCACCGTGAAGTGCGCGCCGTCGAAACCGCAATCGCCGCGCGCGGGCGCCACGTACACGTGGTCGGGCGCGATGGTCGTGCCATGCTCCAGCGGGACGACCGTCATGCGGGTAACGCGCTGCAGCAGTTGCGGCAGGATGGAAGGCAGGTCGGGATCGAGATGCTGCACCACCACGTAGGCGAAACCGCTCACCGGCGGCACGCTGGCGAGGAATTCGCAAATGGGGTCGAAACCGCCGGCCGACGCGCCGATGCCCACCACCGGCACTTCGTGCGCGGGGGCGACAGCAGTGCTGAAGGCGGGCGCAGCCGGGCCGTCAGGGGAAGCGCTGGGTGTGGTCATGGTGGCGTGGGTCCCGTAGCGGAACAATAAGAATCAGGCTATTTTGCATATTTTGCCAGATGATTATAGCAAAAGCCGTGCCGGTACCCGCAACCGCCTGGTGCCATGCCGCGCCAGATGTTAACTGCCCTCCGGCAGGGGGGCCACGTGCCAGCCGCCGCCCAGCGACTGGATCAGCGCCACGGCCGTGGTCTGGCGGTCCACCTGGGCCTGGATCAGCGACCGGCGGGCGTTGAGCGCGGTGGTTTGCGCGGTCACCACCTCGGTGTAGTTGACCTGGCCGGCGCGGTAGCGGTTGAGCATTTGCGCTTCCACCTGGTCGGCCGCCTCGGACGCCACGCGGCGCAGCTCCAGCTGCTGCGCCAACGCACGCGTGGCCGACAGCTGGTTTTCCACGTCCGCAAACGCGGTCAGCACGGTTTGCCGGTAGCTGGCAATGGCGGCATCGCGCGACGCCTCGGCGCCGGCCACGCGGGCCTTGATGGCGCCCGCATCGAACAGCGTTTGCGCTGCCGACAGACCTAGCGACCACAGATTGTTCGACGCATTGAACAAGCCGCCGGTGGCGCTGGAACCGAAGCCGTACGAACCGCTCAGGGTCAGGCTCGGGAAATACGCGGCGCGGGCAATGCCGATTTGCGCATTGGCGGCAGCCACCCGGCGTTCGGCGGCGGCAATGTCGGGCCGGCGCTGCAACAGCGTCGAAGGCACGCCGGTGGGCACGTCGGGCACCACCACGGTCCACTGCGCCGGAGCGATGGCGAAGTCGCTGGCGGCTTTACCCAGCAAGACCGCAATCGCGTGCTCGTACGTGGCGCGCTGGCGCACCAGGCCCACCTGGTCGATGCGGGCATTGGCCAGCTGGGTTTGCGCCTGCAGCAGGTCCGACCTGGCGGTCACGCCCGCATCGAAGCGGTTCTGGGTGATTTGCAGCACCCGCTCGTAGCCTTCGGTGGTGGCGTCGAGCAGCGCCTTCTGCGCATCGGTCATGCGCAGCGACAGGTAGTTGGTGGCCAGCTCGCCCTGCGCCGACAGCCGCGCGGCCGCCAGGTCGGCGGCGCTGCCCTGCAGGCTCGCTTCGGCGTTGCTGACGCCGGCGCGCAGCCTGCCCCACACGTCCGGTTCCCAGCTGCCGCCAATGCTGGTGCGGTACTGGTTGGCGGTCTGGGTGTTGCCACCGCCGCCCGAGCGGTTGGCCGTGGCCGACAGGTCCACCACCGGGAACAGCGCGGCGCGCTGCTCGGCCACCAGCGCGCGCGCCTGGGCATAGTTGGCGGCGGCCACTGCCACGTTCTGGTTATTCACCTCGATGCTGCGCGCCAGCTCGTTCAACTGGGCGTCGCCGAACAGTTCCCACCACGGGCCCCGCTCCAGCATGTCGGCCGGCGCGGCCTCGGTCCAGCCGGCGGCCACTTTTTCGGCGGCGGGCGCAGTTTCCTTGAAGGCGGCAGGCGCTGGCGTGGCCGGCACGGTATATGCCGGTCCGACCGCGCAGCCGCTCACCAGCAGCGCCGCCATCAGGGCGAGGACGATCGAAGTATGCTTTGGTGCGTATGTGCTCATGGTGTGGTGGGCGCCGCAGTTGCCTGCTCGCCGTGGATTCTGCTCAAGTGTTGTTCGGAAGGGCTGCGGCGGCGCAGCTTGTCCATCAGGATGTAGACCACCGGCGTGGTAAACAGGGTCAGTAACTGGCTGGCGATCAGACCGCCGACGATGGCCACGCCCAGCGGGCGGCGCAGCTCCGAGCCTTCGCCAAAGCCGATTGCCAGCGGCAGCGCGCCCAGCGCGGCGGCCACGGTGGTCATCAAAATCGGGCGGAAGCGCAGCAGGCACGCTTCGCGCACCGCTTCCAGTGGCGACAGCCCGCGCGCGCGCTCCGCTTCCAGCGCAAAGTCGATGATCAGGATCGCGTTCTTCTTGACGATGCCGATCAACAGGAAGATGCCGATCAGGGCGATGGTGGAAAACTCCATGCGGAACAGCAGCAGCGCCAGCACCGCGCCCACGCCGGCCGACGGCAAGGTGGTGAGCACGGTCACCGGGTGCACCAGGCTTTCGTACAGGATGCCCAGCACGATATAGATCACCACGATGGCGGCCAGGATCAGCAGCGGCAGCGCCTTGTTGCTGTCCTGCGCGTTCTTGGCCGAACCCTGGAAGCTGCCGCGCACATTATTGGGCAGCCCGATGGCCGCTTCCGCCGCCTCGATCTGCACCGTGGCGTCGGACAGGCTGGCGCCGTCCACCAGGTTGAACGCGATGGTCGTGGCCAGCTCGCCGTCCTGGTGGTTGATCGACGTGGCGGTGGCGCTTTCGGCAAACCTGGCCACCGCCGACAGCGGCACCATGGTGGTGGACGACGTGCTCAGCGCGGACCCCGACGACGCATCGCGCACGGCCGGCGCCGAGACGTTGGCCGCCAGTCCGGTGCTGCTGGCCGTGGTGGTCGAGCCGCTGGCGGTGGTGGTCGTGGTGGTGGCCGCCGGCGCGCCGCTCGGATTCGATGCCGTGGGCGACGGCAAGCCCTTCGACGGCACATATACATCCTTGAGCGCCTCGGGACTGCGGCTGTACTCGCGCGCCACTTCCATGATCACGTGGTACTGGTTGACTTCATCGTAGATGGTCGCCACCTGGCGTTGGCCGAAGCTGTTGTACAGCGCATTGTCGATATCCTTCGACGTGATGCCCAGGCGCGACGCGCTGTCCTTGTCGATGGTGACGTATGTTTCCACGCCGTTTTCGGCCTGGTCGCTATCCACATCGGTCATGGCCGGCTGGGTTTTCATCGCCTCGGCCAGGCGTGACGCCCATTTTTTCAGGTCGGCCTGGTTATCGCTTTTCAGCGTGTACTGGTAGTTGGCATTGGCCGAACGGCCGCCCGACCGCAAGTCCTGCACGGGGCTGAGGAACAGGCTCACACCGGTCACCTTGGCCAGCTTGGGCCGCAGCCGCGCCAGCACGGCATTACCCGCCACGGTGCGCTCGTTGGCCGGCTTCAGGTTGATGAACATGAAGCCGCCGCCGGCGCGCCGGCCACCCGTGAAGCCCACCACGGTGGCCACGTCCGGATCTTCCTTGATGATATTCACCAGCTGGCGCAGCTTGCCCTGCATGGCCTGGAACGAGATACTCTGGTCGGCGCGGATGCCACCGTTGATCTGGCCCGTGTCCTGCTGCGGGAAGCCGCCCTTGGGAATGGCCGCGAACAGGTAAAAGTTCAGACCCACCACGAACAGCAATCCCAGCATCACCAGCCAGGCGCTGGACAGCGCCCAGTCCAGCCCATGCTCGTAACCCTTGAGGATGCGGTCGAAACCGCGCTCGAACACGCGCGCCACCGGCCCCGGTTTCACGGTGTGCTGGTCGGCTTTCAGCAGCCACGCGCACATCATCGGCGTGGTCGTAAGAGATACCACGAGCGAAATCATCACTGCCGCCGACAGCGTCACGGCAAATTCCTTGAACAGCGCGCCGAACTGGCCGCCCATGAACAGCAGCGGGATGAACACCGCGATCAGCGACAGGCTGATGGACAGTACGGTGAAGCCCACCTCGCGCGCGCCAAGCAGCGCTGCCGACAGGCGGTCCATGCCTGCCTCGATATGGCGCGTGGTATTTTCCAGCACCACGATGGCGTCATCGACCACGAAGCCGGTGGCCACCGTCAGTGCCATCAGCGACAGGTTGTTCAGGCTAAAACCCAGCACATACATCACGCCGAAAGTGCCCAGCAGCGAAACAATGGTAGCCACGGCCGGAATGATGGTGGCGCGCAGGTTGCGCAGGAATGCGCTCACCACCAGCACCACCAGCAGGATCGAGATAATCAGCGTGATTTCGATTTCGTGCAGCGACGAGCGGATCGAGTTGGTGCTGTCGCTGGCGACCGACACCGTCACATCGGGCGGCAACTGCGCCTGCAACGCCGGCAGTTGCGAGCGCACGCTGTCCACGGTTTCGATGACGTTGGCGCCCGCCTGCGGGCGCACCAGCACGATGATGGCCGGCTGGCCGTTGAACAGGCCCAGGTTGTTCTGGTCCTCCACGCCATCGACCACTTCGGCCACGTCCTGCAAGCGGATCGCGCTGCCATCGCGCCAGCCCACCACCAGGTTGCGATAGTTGGCGGCGCTGCGGCCGCCCTCGCCGTTCACCGATTCGGTATAGATCTGCAGCCGCCGGCCGTCGCCCTGCAGGGCGCCGCGCGGGCGGTTGGCATTGGTGGCCTGGATGGCGGCGCGTACGTCCTCCATCGACAGGCCCACCTTGTTCAGGGTGTACGGGTTGAGTTCCACCCGCACCGCCGGCAGCGAACCGCCACCCAGTTCCACGTCGCCCACGCCGGTCACCTGCGACAGGCGCTGCACCACCACGTTGGACACGGCGTCGTAGATCTGGCCCGGCGTGCGGGTTCTGGACGTCAGTGCAAGAATGATTACCGGCGAACCGGACGTATTGGCCTTGCGGTACGTGGGATTGCTGCGCAGCGTGGCCGGCAAATCCACCCGGCTGGCGTTGATTGCGGCCTGCACTTCGCGCGCCACCGCGTCCACATTGCGGTTCAAGTCGAACTGCAAGGTAACGTTGGCGCTGCTGGTGCTCGACTGCGAGGTCATTTCATTGACGCCGGCGATCACCCCCAGGTGGCGTTCGAGCGGCGTGGCCACGCTCGACGCCATGGTCTCCGGGCTGGCGCCCGGCAGCGTGGCCGACACCGAGATGACCGGGAAGTCCACCTGCGGCAGCGGTGCGACCGGCAGCACGAAGAACGCGCCGATGCCGGCCAGCGCCAGGCCGATCGTCAGCAGGACGGTGGCGATGGGCCGCTTGACGAACGGTGACGACAGGTTCACAGCGCACCGCCTTCGACGGGACGCGCAGCATCATGCTTTGGTCCCGGATTGCCGCCGCCGAAACGGCGGCCGAGGCTGTCGAAGGCCAGGTAGATTACCGGCGTGGTAAACAGCGTAAGCATCTGGCTGACGATCAGGCCACCGAAAATGGCCAGGCCGAGCGGCCGACGCAGTTCGGCGCCCTCGCCCCAGCCGAGCATGAGCGGCACGGCGGCAAACAGCGCGGCCAGCGTGGTCATGATGATCGGGCGGAAGCGCAGCAACGCGGCCTGGTGGATCGCCTCGCGCGGCGACTTGCCCTCTTCGCGCTCGGCTTCGATGGCAAAGTCGATCATCATGATCGCATTCTTCTTGACGATACCGATCAGCAGGATGATGCCGATAATGCCGATCACGCCCAGGTCCTGGCCCGTGATCATCAGCGCCAGCAAGGCGCCCACGCCGGCCGACGGCAGCGTGGATAGAATCGTCAGTGGATGGACATAGCTCTCATACAGCACGCCCAGCACGATGTACACGCATACCACCGCCGCGAGTATGAGCCACAGCTGGTTGGACAGCGAATTCTGGTACGCCCCCGACGCGCCGAGGAACGTCAGCGTGACCGAGGCCGGGAACTTGATTTCGGCCGCCGCGTCCTTGATCGCATCCACCGCCGTGCCCAGCGACACGCCGCTGGCCGTGTCGAAGCCCAGCGTGGTGGCCGGATACTGCGCCACGTGCGTGACCTGTAACGGCGCCGGCCGCTCGCTGACGGTGGCCACGGCCGACAGCGGCGTGGCCTTGCCCGAACCGGTGCGCAGCTGCAGGTTGACCAGGTCCTGCGGCGACGTAATCGAATCGCTCTTCGCTTCCAGGATCACGCGGTACTGGTTGGTTTCCGTGAAAATGGTGGACACGATGCGCTGGCCGAAGGCGCTGTACAGCGCGTCGTCAATCGAGGCGGCAGTCACCGACAGGCGCGAGGCCGTATCGCGGTCGATGGAAATGTAGGCGGCATTGGCGCTGGCGCCCACGTCCGACACCACGTTGCGCAGTTGCGCCTTGGTGCGCATCTGGTCCGCCAGCTTGGTAGCCCATTCGTTGACGGTGGCGTTATCGGCCCCCTCGATCGACACCCGGAACTGGGTGGGACCGGTTTCGGCATCGATGGTCAAGTCCTGCGTGGGTTGCAGGTACAGCGTGAGGCCGGCAATTTGCGCCACGCGCGCCCGCAGGCGGTCCATGATTTCCTGGGGATTGCCGCTGCGGTCGCGCTTCAGGTTGATCAGCATGCTGCCGGTGTGGAGCATGCTGTTGTTGGCAGCGTCCACGCCCACCACGGAGCTGAGCGTGCTCACTGCCGGATCGTCGAGAATGGCGCGCGCAGCTTCCTGCTGCAGCTCCGCCATGCGCGCGTACGACACGGCCTTGCCGGTTTCCAGGCGCGCCTGCAACTGCCCCGTGTCCTGCGTCGGGAACAAGCCTTTCGGAATGGCGATATACAGCAGCACGGTGAGCAGCATGGTGCCCAGGGCGACGAGCAGGGTCAGGCCGCTGTGCGCGATCACCCAAGTGAGCGAGCGGTCGTAGTGACCCACCACCCAGTCGAAGAAATGCTGGAAGCGCACGGCAAAGCGGCTCGGCTTTTCTTCGCCGTGCGGTTTGAGCCAGCGCGCCGACATCATCGGCACCAGGGTCAACGACACGACTGCAGAAATCAAAATGGTGATCGCCAGCGCCATGGCGAACTCGCGGAACAGCCGGCCCACCACGTCGCCCATGAACAGCAGCGGAATCAGCACGGCGATCAGCGAGACGGTGAGCGAGATGATGGTAAAGCCGATCTGCTTGGCGCCGCGCAGCGCGGCCGGCATCGGCGCGTCGCCTTCTTCGATGTAACGGGCGATGTTTTCGATCATGACGATGGCGTCATCGACCACGAAGCCAGTGGCAATGGTCAGCGCCATCAGCGACAGGTTGTTCAGGCTGTAGCCGAGCAAGTACATCACGCCGCAGGTGCCGATCAGCGAGATCGGCACCGACAGGCTGGCGATCACGGTGGCGCGGATGCTGTGCAAAAAGGCGAAGATCACCAGCACCACCAGCACCACGGCCAGCAGCAATTCCATGCCCACGTGTTCGACCGATGCCCGGATGCCGGTGGTGCGGTCGCTCAGCACCTCCACTTTGACGGCGCCCGGCAGGCCCGCTTCCAGTTCCGGCAGGCGCGCCTTGATGGCGTCCACGGTGGCAATCACGTTGGCGCCGGGCTGGCGCTGCACGTTGAGGATGATGGCCTGGCGCGTACCCTGCGCCGAGCCGGCCCACGCGCCCAGTTCCACGTTTTCCGCGCTGTCGACCACTTGCGCCACGTCGGACAGGCGCACCGGGGCGCCATTCTTGTACGTGAGGACCAGGTCTTTATAGTCCTTGGCCGTTACCAGCTGGTCGTTGGCGTTGATGGTGTAGGCGCGCGTGGGACCGTCGAAACTGCCCTTGGCGCCGTTGGAATTGGCCGACGTGATCACGGTGCGCAGCGTATCGAGCCCCAGCCCGTACGACGCCAGCGCGTTGGTATCGGCCTGGATGCGCACGGCCGGACGCTGGCCGCCGGACAGCGTCACCAGGCCCACGCCAGACACTTGACTGATCTTGAGCGCCAGACGCGTGTTGACAATGTTCTGCACCTCCGTCAGCGGCATGGTGTCGGACGTGATGGCCAGCGTGAGCACGGGCGCGTCGGCCGGGTTGACCTTGGCGTACACCGGCGGCGCCGGCAAGTCGGTGGGCAGCAGCGAGGAACCGGCATTGATCGCGGCCTGCACTTCCTGCTCCGCCACTTCCAGCGTCTGGCCCAGGCCGAACTGCAGGGTGATGATGGACACGCCGGCCGCGCTGGTGGAACTCATGCGCTGCAGGCCCGCCATCTGGCCGAACTGGCGCTCCAGCGGCGCAGTCACGGTCTGGCCCATCACTTCCGGGCTGCCGCCCGGGTACAGCGTCTGCACCTGGATGGTGGGGAAATCGACTTGCGGCAGCGCCGACAATGGCAGGAACTTGAAGCCCACCAGGCCGGCGAGGACGATCGCCAGCATCAGCAGCGAGGTCGCTACCGGACGCTGGATAAAGGGAGCGGATGGACTCATTATTGCGCCGCGCCCTGTGCTTTACGTTGGCGGTGTTCGCCGGTGGCGCCGTCCTTGGCCCCCTCTTTACGGGCGCCGGCAGCACCCGGCAGCGTCACGTGCGCGCCTTCCTTCAGGCGGTCGGCGCCTTCGGTGATGACTTTTTCGCCGGCCTGCACGCCGCTGGCGATTTGTACCTTGTCCACCGTGGCTTCGCCGCGCGTGATGCTGCGCATGGTGACGGTCTTGTCTTCCTTGAGGATCCAGACAAAATCGCCCTTGGCGCCGTGACGCACGGCGTTCACCGGCACCATGATGGCATCCTTGATGGTGCGCAGTTCCAGGCGCACGTTGACGAACTGGCTCGGGAACAGCGTCGACTTGGCATTGGCAAAGCGCGCCTTGGCCTTGACGGTGCCGGTCTGGGTGTCGACCTGGTTGTCGAGCGCAGCGAACTTGCCGCTGTCGAGGGTATTGGTGCGGGTGCGGTCGAGCGCCACTGCCGGCAGCGCGGCATTCTCGTTAACGCGCTGCATCAGGCTAGGCACGCTGTCCTGCGGCACCGCGAATTCCACGTCGATGGGCGACATCTGCGTGATGACGGCGATGCCGGTAGCGTCGCCGGAGCCCACCAGGTTGCCAATATCGACCACGCGCAGGCCCACCCGGCCGGTGATTGGTGCGATCACCTTGGTGTAACCGAGATTGAGTTTGGCCGTACCTTCGGCCGCGCGGTCGGTCATGACCGTGCCTTCGAGCTGCTTGACCAGCGCCGCCTGCGTGTCCACGTCCTGGCGCGCAATCGAGTCTTGCCCCAGCAGGGTGCGATAGCGCTCCAGCGTGAGCCTGGCGTTTTCCAGCTGCGCTTCATCGCGCTGGCGCTGGCCGCTGGCCTGCAGCAGCGCCATTTCGAACTGGCGCGGATCGATCTGCGCCAGCACCTGGCCGGCCTTGACCATCTGCCCTTCCTTGAACAGCACTTTTTGCAGGATGCCCGACACCTGCGGGCGTACCGTGGTGGTGGCAGCCGCTGTCACCGTGCCCAGCGCTTCGAGCGATACCGGAATGTCGGCTTTTTCGGCCGTGGCCACGCCCACCGTGGTGGCAGGCATGCCGCGCCGGTTGGCGCCGCCCGCACCAGGGCCACCTGCGCCAGGGCCGCCAGGGCCACCGGGACCGGCAGCGCCGGGCGCACCGGCCACGGTGGCCGGCGGCAGATGCGTGAGATACCAGGCCAGCCCTCCCAACCCCGCCATTGCCGCCACGGCGATCACGCCGCCGACAATTTTCGAACGGCGGCTTCGGGGAGTATTCGGATGCGAATTCGGCTTGACTGGTGTTTCCATTATTGTCCCTGTTGGTATGCTGGCTGGCCATGGCGAAGCGCCACGGTTTACGAATGCGTGGACTCTAGCACAAGGCCCCTGCCCTGTCAGTCGCCCACATGCAGTCGATACAAACTCGCTACAAAATGATCATAAAGTCGTGGACAATCAAGGACTTCAGCGACATTGCGTTAATCTGGCTTTACATTTCTTTACCGTGGTGACATCGGCCCGATACCGCCGCCGGGCACAATCGCCGGCATCGATAAAAATCCGGCAGCCACGCTGTAAAATAACTTGATGAACACCGACCGCACCGGCACCACCGACCCCACCGCCATCAACCGCATCCTGCTGGTGGAAGACGATCCGCGCCTGGCGGACATGCTCACCGAATATCTCACCCAGGCCGGCTTCCGCGTCACGCACGCCCCCAACGGCCGCGACGCCGTGGTGCTGATCGCCGCCGGCCAGGCCGATGCCGTGATCCTCGACCTGATGCTGCCCGATATGGATGGCCTGGACGTGTGCCGCCAGGCGCGCGCCGTCTCCGACGTGCCGGTGCTGATGCTCACCGCGCGCGGCGACGCCATCGACCGCATCGTGGGCCTGGAAATGGGCGCCGACGACTATTTGCCCAAACCGTTCGAGCCGCGCGAACTGCTGGCGCGGCTGCGCGCCATCCTGCGCCGCCGCGTCGATACACCGCTGGCGCATCAAGCCGAGCAGCGCCAGCGCGGCGGGCCGTCCGGCTCCGACGACTTCCTGCGCTTCGGCCGCCTGGAGATCGACTCCGCCGCCCATTCGGCACGGCTTGACGGCGTGCCATGCGAACTCACCGCCTACCAGTTCGACCTGCTGCTGGTACTGGCCCGCCACGCCGGCCGCGTGCTGTCGCGCGACAGCCTGATGGAGCTGCTCAAGGGCGAGCCGATCGAAGCGTTCGACCGGTCGATCGACGTCCACATGTCGCGCATCCGCGCCGCCGTCGAAGACGATCCCAAAAAACCGCGCCGCATCATCACCGTGCGCGGCGCCGGCTACCTGTTCGCCAAGGTGCAGGATTGAAGGCCTTGTTCGGACGCCTGCAACGCGGCCTGCCGCGCCTGTACTTCAGCTTTTACGTGGCACTGCTGGTGGTGCTGCTGCTGTTCGCAATGGCCGTCATGCTGTCGTGGGGCCGCAATGGCGGTCCGCTCGAACGGTCCAACGCCACGCTGTCGCAGGTGATGATGAACGTGCTGGCACCGCTTGACGCCCCGCACGCCCAGCAGCAGGCGGCCCTGGAGCGGGTGGCTGCGGGCCTCGACGCCCACATGACCCTGTACACGCGCGACTGGCGGCCGCTGGCCGTGGTGGGCGACCTGATCCCGGCGCGCCACTGGCGCCAGCGCGGCATCAACGGCCCGCCGCCCGAATCGTATGTGCGCCTGCCCGACGGCCGCCGCCTGTTATCGAGCGTGCCGCTGGGCTTTATCCGGCCCAAGGCGGCGCTGCAGAACACCATGCTGATGCTGGCTTTGGTGATCGGCGTGGCGGCGTTTCCGCTGGTGCGGCGCCTGACCAAGCGCCTGGAACGGCTGCAACAGGGCGTGGAATCGCTGGGCGCCGGCAACCTGGCCGCGCGCGTGAAAGTGGAAGGCAACGACGAGGTGGCACGGCTGGCGCAAAGTTTCAACCGCGCGGCCGACCAGATCGAGCAGCTGGTGGGCGCCCACAAAACCCTGCTCGCGAATGCCTCGCACGAACTGCGCACGCCACTGGCGCGCATCCGCCTGGCGCTGGAGCTGGTGAAGGACAACGTGGATCCGAAACGGCGCGCCGGGCTGGAACAGGATATCGCGGAGCTGAACGACCTGCTCGATGAAATCCTGCTGGCCAGCCGCCTGGGCGCGCTGGCCGACACCACCCAGTACGAGGAACTCGACCTGCTGGCGCTGGCGGCGGAAGAATGCGCGCGCTACGACGAGGCGCTGCTCGACGGCGCATCGGCCATCATGCAGGGCGACCCGCGCCTGCTGCGCCGGCTGCTGCGCAACCTGCTGGAAAACGCCTATCGCCACGGCGTGCCGCCGGTGCACGTGACAATTACCGCGCTGCCGGGCCAGGCGCAGCTGCTGGTATGGGATCAAGGTCCGGGGATACCGGTCGAGGAATTTGAGCGCGTGTTCGAACCGTTCTACCGCCGCCGCAACACCCGCGACAACAGCGGCGCGGGACTGGGGTTGGCGCTGATCCGCCAGATCGCGCACCGCCATGGCGGCACGGCGCGATGCGTGGTGCGCGATGGCGGCGGCAGCTGCTTCGAGATCACGCTGCCGCTGCCGAGTGAGGCGTTAAAAAAGTTGAGTAGTTCAGTCGCGGAGTCGATGACGCGCTAAATCAATGCGTCGAAGAGTCGCCCCTGGTAATTCGTTACCCGAAGAGCCGTCATCCTCGCGAAAGCGGGGATCCATGCTGAGCGTAAGGGTCCTGCGGCTCACACGTTTTATGGATCCCCGCGTACGCGAGGATGACGGAGCGACGGATGATGGGTGCCGTTTACGGCACCTCGCACAAGCAATGCGTAATCGCCGTAAACGGCTTGCGCGATGCCTTGATGTCCGCCAGCCACGCCAGATCCTGCGCCACGCCGCCCACCGCACCCGGCGGCAAGCCGGTGGCTGCCGTCACACCGAGGTTCACCTGCGCCGCCACAGCCTTGGCCACACTCTGCCCCACTGCCTGCGCCGCCGAACCGCCCACCATTTCCAGTACGCGCTCGAACTTGCTCACTTCGCGCTCGATATACACCACGCGATAGTCACCGAGTTTGGCGCGCTTGGCGGCCGACGTCAGCGCGTCGCCGTAGCTGCCCAGGGTATCGACCAGGCCGCGGTCCTTGGCCTGGGCGCCGGTCCATACGCGGCCCTGCGCCACGGCGTCGATTTTCTCGGGCGTGGTCTTGCGGGCTTTGGCGGCGCGCGCGGTGAAGTCGGCGTAGATGTGGTTGACGCTGCCCTGCATCACCTGCACAAAACGCGGATCGAGCGGGCGCAACGGGTTGTAGGCGTCGCCGAGCCACGTGGTGGGCTGGCCGGCCGTGTGGATGCCCAGCTTGTCCACGACTTTTTCAGCGGTAGGCAAAATCGCGAACACGCCGATCGAGCCGGTGATCGTATTCGGTTCGGCAATCACTTCGTCGGCCGACATGGAAATCCAGTACCCGCCCGACGCCGCCACGTTGCCCATCGAGACCACGACCGGTTTGCCGGCGGCGCGCGTGAGTTCCAGTTCGCGGCGGATCAACTCCGAGGCGAAGGCGCTGCCGCCCGGCGAATCGACGCGCAGCACCACGGCCTTGATGTTCTTGTCTTCGCGCGCGGCGCGGATCAGTTTGGACGTGGAGTCGCCGCCGATGCTGCCCGGGCCGGCCGTGCCGTCGCTGATCTCGCCCTGGGCAATCACCACGCCGATGGCGTCGCCGGTGAGCGGGTCGTGCTGGCGCGCCAGGTAGTCCTCGAAACTCACCTGGCGGAAGCTCTTGCCTTCGTCGTCGAGCGCGCCGCGTCTGGTCATCAGGTCGCGGATTTCATCGCGGGTTTTCAGGCCATCCACCATTTTGGCAGCGAGCGTGATTTTCGCCAGGTCGCCATTGAACTCCACTACCTTGGCCGGCAGTTCGTCGATGGATTTCATGATCTGCCCTTTGGGCAGCTTGCGTGCTTTTTCCACGTTGTCGGTGTAGTTCGACCACAGCGCATTGTTCAGGTAAGCGTCCGCTTCGGCCGCTGCCGGCGACGGGCCGTTGGCGATATACGGTTCGGCAAAGCTTTTATAGGTCCCCACGCGCATCAGGTTGACCGTCACGCCCAGCTTGTCCAGCGCGTCGCGGTAGTAATTGCGATAGCGGCCATAACCTTCGAGCATCACCACGCCCATCGGGTGCAGATACACCTCGTTGGCATGCGCCGCCACCAGGTACTGGCGCTGGTCGAAGTTGGAACCCCATGCCACCACCGGCTTGCCCGATGCCTTGAAGCGGTCCACGGCGGACGCCACTTCGCGCAGCATGGCCGGACCGCCGCCCTGCATTTCGTCGGTGAGCAGCACGGCGCCGCTGATATCGGGATCTTTCGCGGCCGCGTTGAGCACCTTGAGCACATCGCGCAGTTGCAACATGCGCACGGCTTCGCCGCCCTGCACACCGGTGAGCAGCGCATCGCGCGGATTGGTGCTCGATTGCTCCACCAACTGGCCCTTCAGGTCCAGCACCAGCGTGGTTTTCGGCGCCAGCGGTTTGGCGCCGCCGCCGAAGATGGCCACCGCCAGCAAGATCAGCAACGCCAGGAACAGCAGGTTCAGCACTGTGCGACGGCCGGCGTCGAGCATGCGCCAGAAAAAGGCAAAGCCGCTGCGGATATAGGAAAACGGTGATCGGGCCATCAAGACTCCATATGGTTACTAAATTTACATTGCGTAATTACTACGATGATAGCGCATCCGGCGCCGCTTGCCGAGGTGTGGAAATCAGCAGCAGCCCCGCAAACACCAATATACCGTTCAATACCAGCAGTTCCAGACCCAAACGGTAGTGTTCAAACAGCAACGTCTGGTTGACGTCGACCACGTAGCACAGCGCCGGCCCGGCCAGCGCCACCCACGGCACCAGCCGGTTGCGCACGCTGCGCCGCGTGAGCAAACCGAAGGCGAACAAGCCCAGCAACGGACCATAGGTGTAACCGGTGAGTTTCAGCACCAGGCCCACCATGCTGGCGTTGTCGATCCATTTGAACAGCAGCACCAGCAGCAGGAACAGCGCGCAAAAGCCCAGGTGCACGCGGTGGCGGATGCGCACCCGGTCGGCCTCGGTCAGCCCCGCGCGGCGCTCGATGCCGAGGATATCGAGGCTGAAGGTGGCCGTGAGCGCCGTCATGGCGCCGTCCGCGCTGGGAAACAGCGCCGATACCAGACCGATGAAAAAAATCAGTTGCAGCGCGGCCGGCATCTGGCCCATCACCACGGCCGGGAACAGCTTGTCGCCGGTGGCGGCAATCCCCACCGTGGGCGCATACAGCGACAGCAGCCCGCCGAGGAACATGAACAGCACCAGCACGGCGGTGAGGATCACGGTGAGCACCAGCATATTCTTTTGCGCATCGCGCAAAGTCTTGATCGAGATATTCTTTTGCATGGTTTCCTGGTCCATGCCGGTCATGGCCAGCACGATGAAGAAGCCGGCCAGCACCTGCTTCCAGAAGTTGGCCGGGCTGTCGACGTCGCTGGTGATCCAGCGCGTCAGGCCCGCGTCGTGCATGCGCGCCAGGCTCTGCAACGGACCGAGATCAAGCGCGTGCAGCAGCCAGGCCACGCACGCCAGCAGGCCCACCACCATGCCCGTGGTTTGCAGGGTATCGGTCCAGACGATGGTCTTGACGCCGCCCTCGTACGTGTACAGCAATATCATCGCCAGGATCACGACTGTGGTAAGCCAGAATGGCACGCCCATGCTGTCGAGGATGGTAATTTGCAAAATATTCACCACAAGATACAGCCGCGCCGACGCGCTCAGCAGGCGCGACAGGATGAAAAACGCCGCGCCGCTGCGGTACGCGCCGCTGCCCAGCCGCACGTCGAGGTAATGGTAAATCGAGGTCAGTTGCAGGCGGTAGTACAGCGGCAGCAGGATGAAGCCGACGGCAATGTAACCGAGTACATAGCCGAGGATCACTTGCAGATAACCAAAGCCGGCAGCCCCCACCGCCCCGGGCACGCTGATGAAGGTGACGCCGGACAGCGTGGTACCCACCATGCCAAACGCCACCACCATCCAGTTGCTGCGCTTGTTGCCGATGAAAAAACTGGCATTGGTGGCGTGTCGCGACGTGCGCCAGGCCACCGCCAGCAGCAGCGCAAAATAGGCAAAGACCAGGCAGAACAGGGAAACGGCGGACATGGCAACAATCAACGAAATTCGACAGGCCGACAATATACACCGCGTGTTGAACTTGTTGCAGCATCGACCTGCCTGCGTCTTTGTGGGGCATGCAACATGAAATGCGCCGGCTGCTACGCCGCTTTGGTGTTATCCTATTTTTAGGTATGCCAAGTTAATAATATAGATACCGTGACAATTCGAGAGAATCGCGCGGTTTTCAGTGATTTTCTATCCTTGCGTTCACGCCTGCACCTGCTGTGAGTATTTCCACAAGGCTAAAAAATCGCTAATATAGCTATGAGAAGCGGACCGACGTTGGTCCGCTTTTCTTACAATCGAAGTAATGTGTTGGAAATACAATGACTTTAGAAAAGACTGGGGAATGGCATCTGGCATCGGGAACCTGGGTGGTGCAGGATCTGGCCGATCGCAACCACGGTCCACAACTGCTGCGCACCCGGCTCGGCCATGACATTTCCGCGGAACTGACAGCGGCCGATATCGCCAGCCTGATGCAGATGCGCGCCGCCGGCGATGCCGGGGCCGCCCTGTATCCGCCCGAATTTACCCATTCGCCCGTGACCGGCGCAGCGCTGCCAGCGCCAGCATCTGCGCCGCCGCTGCCGTGGATTCCGCCATCCGGCGCCAGCGCCGTGCGCGACGTCACCGTGGGCCACATCGTGGGCTTGCGCCAGGCTGCCGCGCCGCTGCACTTGCGCGACCAGGCCGGCTACCACGCCGAGAGCGATCCCGACGCCAGGATCAAGTTGCCGCCCAGCGCGGAATACCAATTCGTATCGGCGCCGTTCGGCACGCAGGCCCATGGCTTGCTGGCAGTAAGTCCCGAAAAAGGCGGCTTGTTTGCCTGGCTGCCGGCCAGCGCGCGCTGGGCGCCGCTGCACGGCGCCGGCGGCGTGTTCCTGGCCGAGTCCAGCCTGCCCGGCACGGCCTGGCGCGCCGAACTGCACCACGATTTCAACAGCCGGCTGTTTGTCGCCACCGACGCCGGCCTGGCCTGCATAACGCCCGACCTGGCGGCCCTGCAATACGAGGTTGCCTACATTGGCGGCGGCGCCGCCGTGGGCGCGCCGCTGGTGTTCCAGGACCTGGTGTGGGCGCCGGTGCAAGCCGGTACGCAAGTTGGCCAGGTGACGCTGGTGTGCGTGGGCGCCGACGGCCAGCCCGGTACCCCCCAGTACCTGGCCGATGTACCGCCGTTGTTCAACATGGGTGCGCCGGTCAGCTATGGCCGCACGGCGATCTGGCCGTGCGCCACCGGCCAGCTGGTGCTGCAACGCAAGCCAGATGGCAGCTTCGGCGCCCAGTTCCTGGCCTGGCCGCCGGGCCTGGCGCCGCAGTTCGCGTTCGGCAGTCCCTATTTTTCCAACGATGGCCAGTTATGGCAGCTGTGTTTCGACAGTCACCAGAAAACTTATGCCTATGTGGTGCTGGGCAAAGCCGCACCCGAGATCGTGCCTACCCGCAGTCCGCGGCTGTGCTCGGGCGAGATGAATTACCGCTTTGCCACCAAGTACCAGACCGATCCGTGGATCGAGCCCGAATACAGCGACGGCGCCACCAGCGACGTGATTATTCCGCTGCTGGAAGTGGGCAAGGACAGCAATATCGGCGTCAAGCTGCACAGCACCGCCGCCGTGGCAGAACTGCTGCGCTCGTCCGAACGCATGCGCGTGCAGTTGGTCTGGGACGACAACCAGCGCGAAACCATCTTCAATACCAGCGTGCTGCCGCAGCCATGGCTGCTGCGCCTGTTCACATACGACGGCAAGGTCTGGGCCTACCACCCTGAACTCAAAGAAATTATCGGCTGGAATCTCACCGCATGAACACCCCGCGACTCCTGGCCTGGGCGCCACTGCTGGCGCTGTTGACGGCGCTGACGCCGGCCCACGCCGCCATCCAGCAAGCATTCCTGGTGCAAAACTCGGGTTGGATGGAACCGTTTTATGTCGACCGCGCCTCGCAGCTGAAACCGCTGGTGGCGGCCGTGGCGCAAGCGGCGGCCGATGCCGACGACACCGTGCACACGCTGGCATTTAGCCAGGGCACGGTGGGCAATCAGTCGCCGCGCCTGCTGGGCAGCGCCAAGGGCGCCGCCGGCGTGGCACAACTGCTGGCGCCACTCGGGCTGGCGCGCAAGGGCGCGGCGCCAAGCGCGGCGCTGGCCGACACCGATTTCCAGGAAGCCGTCACCAAGACCATCACCGGCTCGTTCAAGGCGGCGCCCGGCATCGTCTGGATTTTTACCAATAACAAGAACAGCCCCGGCAACGACCCGGCCACGGCCGCGCGCAACCGCGAGTTTTACCAGTTGCTGCATCTGGAACCCTCGATTACCAAGACCGTGGTGTTCCCACTGAAGATGCCGGTGCAGGGCAAGCTGTACGCGGCGCGCGGGCTGATGGTGTATGCGCTGGCGTATGGCCAGCCTGCGGCCGACGCCCTCACCCGCATCCTCGCCAGCGGCCGCCTGCAGCAAGTACTCACGCGCGCGCCGGTGCGCTTGAAACCGGTGGACCAGGACGCCCTGCGCATCGTGCCCGAACGCCTGCTCGACGCGCCCAATATGCGCGCCAGCCTGGGCAGCGATGGCCGCACCCTGGTGCTCGATGTCGATGCCGCTGCGCTGGCGCCTACGGTGCGCCTGAAAGCCACGCTGCAAAACCTGTTTTATCCGTATGCCATCGCCCACGGCGAAGTGGCAGCCACGCTGGCCGCCGGCCAGCACAGCCTGCCGGTGCAGGTGGCGCCGGCAGTGATCGACAACCTGGCGCCCGGTGCGCGCCAGGCCGTCGACGTGACATTCCGCCTGCCGGTCGAGCAGGTGCCGTCACCGTGGTCGAGCCAGGCCATTGCCGCGATGGGCAAGCAACTGCTGCTGCCCATGCGCGTCACCCTCAGCCTCGACCGCCAGCAACTGACATTGCCGCCCTCGTTCAACGCCGAAATGCAGGCGCTGTTCCCCGGCGACCCGATTTCCGAAGTGCTGCTGCCGCCCGAGAGCGTGCACAGCTCGCGCGCCGAGGTGCCGCTGCTGGTGCGCGTGCAATATCCGCTGCTGCCGGTGCTGGTGATCGTGGGCGCGGTGCTGGCCGCTTTGGGCGGCGCCGCCGCATTTGCCGTACTGGCCACGCGCAGCAAGCGCTACCCGGTGCATGTCGATGGCGCGCTGCGCCACGTGGTGCTCAAGCCATTCAACGCCGTGCTGGTGCACGACGCCAACGGCACCGAGGTGGGCCAGTTGCGGCGCGGCCTGGGCCGGCCGGTGGTGGTGCGCGTGGCCGACGGCCACACGCTGCGCCTGGCCTGATGTTCTTACCCCTTACGATTGATACCCTTATTTGCTCAGGAGGCAAACCAGATGGCCCAGGATAACAAAGACAGTTCCGGCTTCGCATTACCCAACCCGGATGCGGCAAAAACCCCGCCGCCGGCCGATCCGGCTGCTACCGCCACCACCACCGCCCCGGTGGGCGACGTGCCGGTCCTGGCCGGCGCTGCCGACACCTCGTCGCGCGACCTGCTGGTGGGCGGCGGCATCCTGCTGGTACTGTTCATTGCCTTCTTCTTTGCCAAGAATGCCTATGCCAACACGCTGGTGGTCAAGCGCGTGCCGCCCAACAAGGCCAACGCGGCCGGCTGGTGGCTATTCATCTTCCTGGCCAGCCTGTCCACCGGCGTGGTGCTGGGCGCCGTCAACGCTGCCAAATTCATGGCGCCGCTGATTATCGGCCCGATCATCGCGGTCGGCCTGCTGGCGCTGGTACTGACCTTCGTGTCGGGCCGCAAGTAATACACACTGAGAGTCGAACATGGATAATTTGAACCAAACGCTGGGCGCGGGCGAGCGCAAACAGGAACAGACCATCGATCTGCGTCCCACGCTGTTTATCGGCATCGGCGGCACCGGCATGGAAGTGTTGCTGCGCGTGCGCCGCCGCATCCTGAACAATCTGTGGGGCAGCCGCAATGCCCGCACCCGCGTCGAGAGTCTGACCGAGTTCCCGATTGCCCAGTTCATCCATTTCGACCTCGACTCCGGCGCCATCGTCGAAGGCAACCAGTCGCAGGCTGGCGACCTGCAGTTCGAGCAGATCAAGTTCAGCGAAGATGAAAAAATTGTCGAACGGCTCGACTTCGACAAGTACAGCCGCGACGAAGACTCGCTGGAGAAATACCCGCACATCAAGGAATGGATGCCGCTCACGCCCAAGCGCATCCGCGACAGCCGCGTCGATCCCAGCATCGGCGCGGGCCAGATCCGCTGCCTGTCGCGCCTGTACCTGTTCGACAAATACGCCAAGGTGCGCGATAAAATCCGCCACAAGCTGCGCAACCTGAAAGCGGGCCTGTCGCACGCGCAGCAGCTCAACCAGTTGGGCCTGCGCATGGAACCGAGCAAGTTCCGCATCGTGGTGGTGGGCTCGGTGGCCGGCGGCACCGGTTCGGGCGCGTTCCTCGACATGGGCCTGATGTCGCGCTGGCTGGCCAAGGCCGAAGTGGGCCATGCGGACGTGGAACTGATGCTGTTCATGCCCACCGGCTACACCGACCACAACCAGGATCGCACCGAAGCCAACGGCTACGCCGCGCTGATGGAACTGGAGTCGGCCATGATGGGCAACCAGGGCTATATTGGCCGCTGGGATGCCTACGACCAGCCCGAACTGCCGCGCGAGCCGTACACCGAAGTCTACCTGGTCGACTCCGGCAACCTGGCGCAGCAACATACCAAGAACATCAAGGATGTCTACCACATGGTGGCCGACGCCCTGTTCGAAGACTTCGCGGCCGGCGATTTTGCGCGCCGCAAGCGCTCGGTAGCCGTCAACCAGTCGCAGCACAAGAATTTCCTGCACGATGCGCTGGTCCCCAAGGCGCGCTTCCCCGATATGACGCTGTCGTACTCGATGCGCTACTCCGCCTTCGGCCAGGCCGTGCTCGATACGCGCCAGGAAGCGCGCGACGACGAACAGTCGCATCGCTGGGCCGGCGCCATGCTCAAGGCGTTCTTTGGCGTGGGCAGCACCGACCATGCGGCCAACCGCGCCGTCGATACCCAGCGCGACGACTTCATGGCCGCGCACATGGCGCTGCGCCCGCTCACCTTTGGCGACTTCCCGGTGTTTTCCGATCGCGGCGTGGAACTCAAGCGCTCCACCGGCGAATTCACCGACTACCAGATCGTCGACGATCTGCTGCAGGACAAGAGCGGCCTGCTGCTGGCTGGCATCGAGCAGCGCGTGAATGCCCGCATCGACGCCATCCGTAACGGCTTCGACCGCAAGGAATGGCCCACCCAGGTGCGTGAAGCGGTCAAGCAGCTCGAACGCGACGCCGTGCGCGACCAGGACTCCACCGCCGATACCACCGAAGACCGGGTGGCCAAGCGCCGTGTCGAACTGCTGGAAAAATTCAAGGTCGGCGTGCGCGACCAGCTGTACGCCTACCTCGACAACAAGCAGTTCGGCGGCCTCGAATTCGTGCTGTCGCTGGTGGAGCAGATCAAGGACCGGCTCGAAGCGCCCGGTTCCGGCATCATGCCGGCGCTGGCGGTCAATGGCGAGCGCTACCGTGAAATCAAGGAAGCGGTGCGCACCCGCGAATACGAGCGCCTGCTGACCAACCTGGAACAAACCAGGGGCGGCCTGTTCGGCGGCGGCGAAAAACAGGCCGTGGCCGTGATGGACCACCTGCGCACCGAAATCGCCAACGCCCTCAAGTTCCACCTGCGCGCCAAGGCGGCCGACGAGGCTGTCACGCTGATGCAAGACCTTTCCAACTGGCTGGGCCGCAAGACCGGCGTCGATGGCCAGGGCCGCGCCGTCTGGAGCGGCCTGGTTGGCGAACTGCAGGCCGGCCGCCAGGCCGTGCTCGACATGCTGGCGCAACTGCAGGTTGCCAACGCCATCCTGCAAAAAGACCTGGTGAGCGAACACGCCACGCTGATCCCGCTGGCCAACCATACGCCGCCGCCACCGCTGCCCGGCGCCGAGCAACTGCGCACCTGGGCTGACGAAGCGTTCCGCGACCTCGGTGGTTCCAAGGCGCTGTTCCCGATGCTGACCGACAGCGCCGGCCATGGCGCCATTCTGACCAAGGTGAAACGCATGGCCGAACGCCAGCTGGCGCTCACCGCCATCACCGAAGGCGACACGCCCAAGGTCGATCCGCTGATCGAGGCGCTGGAACAGTTGTCGGTCAATGAACGGGTAGACCGCTTCCGCAAGCTGCTGGCATGCGCCATGCCGTGGATCGACGCCAACCTGGCCGGCGACTTCACCGTCAAGGCCGACCAGTTCAAGTGCTTCATCGGCGTTGCCAATGCCGACCTGTTTGCCAGCAAGTTCAAGGCCGAGCTCGACTCGTGCGTGCCCACCCAGGCCGGCATCACCGCCGGCCAGGTCAAGGTGGTGGAAACCGGCATCCCGGGCCGCGCCGTCTGCTATTGCGAGCTGTCCGGTGTGCCGCTGACCACGCTGCGCGGCATGGAAGGCTGGCGCGCCAGCTATCGCAAGCAGGAAAATGGCAAAACGCCCACCCATACCCATATCGATCCCACCCAGTTCAGCCACCCGATCACGCCGGGTACCGACGAACTCAATCGCCTGGCCGAACATTTTAAAAATTACCTGCTGGCCGTCATGCTGGGCGTGCTCACGCGCTCGTCGCAACGGGTGGTGCCGCCGGGCCAATACGAGTTTGCCGTGGGCGAAGGCGAGTTGCGCCGCATCGGCAACGAGCGCGCCATCCGCCAGGACGGCTTGCCGATCAATTTCCGCGACGCCATCCTGCACCGCGTGCAAGACCAGCTGGCCGCGCTGGACGGCACCCAGCTGGTGGCCCTGTCGGTGCTGGCCGGCTACTACGAAAAAACCGTGTACGCGGCGCGGGTGGCCGATACCGCCACCGGCAGCCAGTTCGACCGCAAGGGCTTTGCCAGCTCGCTGGCCGGCGAGGCCCGGCGCGACCTGCGCGAAAAAGCCCACCGCAAGGGACTAGGCGACGGCGACATCGACCAGCTGGGCAAGCGCCTGTCCGAACAGCTCAAGAACTGGTGCCAGGTGGTGGCCGATTCCGATGCCGATGCCTACGAATGGGAAGTGGAGCCGGGCAAGCACGGCATGCCACGTCTGAAATACGCGTTCCGGCCCGAAATGCTGACGCCGGGCCGTCTCGACGCCCTGCTCAACGGTACGCCGGTAGCGCCTGCGGCCGCCGGTTTCGGCGCGCCCACGGTGCCTTCACTCGGTGGCATCCCGCCGCTCGGTGGCCTGCCGCCGCCGCCCGAACACCAATATCACCTGGGCGTGAACGGCCAGCAATTTGGTCCATACACCGCGCAACAGGTGGTGCAGATGGCACTGGCCAACCAGATCGCCCCGGCCCAGACCAAGGTCTGGCGCCAGGGCCTGGCGGCCTGGATCGACATGCCGCAACTGCCGGAACTGATGCAGATGCTGCCGGCGGCAGCACCGCCGCTGGCGCCGCCACCGATGATGCCGCCGCCTTTGTCGCAAGGATAAGTAACAATGAATTGCAAGAGTTGTCACAAGCCTTTGTTTACGCTGGTACCGCACTGCCCGTTCTGCGGCGTGGCGGTAGCGGCGGCTGCCACGCCGGTGGCGGCGCCAGCGCCAGCGACTATGGCGCCGGCGGTCCCGGTGCAAACTTCGGCGCCAACCCCGGCGGCAAAGCCCGTGCCGGCTGCAGCGCCTGCGTCTGCGCCGGCACCTGGCCCCGCGCCAGCGCAGCCAGCGCAGCCAACGAATAAGGCTGCGGCTCAGCCCGCCACACCGGCAGCCAGGCCGGCGGCGTCCACCGTCAAACCGGCGCCGGCCCCCTCCGCTGCCAAAGCCGCCGGGGCCGGCGCCACGGCTGGCGCGGGCGCACCCGCCAAACCGCCGCGCAAGCGCAGCTGGGTCAAGGTCGCGCTGATCCTGGTGGGATTGCTGTTTGTGCTGTCGTGGTTCGGCCGCGGTCCATCGAAAGACACGCTGGCCTGCGATAACGCGCTCAACCAGGGCAATAAGCTGCTGGCCGCCGGCAACCTGGCCGGCGCCAGCGCGCAGAGCGTGCATGCCAATGTCAGCTGCAGCGGCGCGGCGCGCAGCAAGGCCGAAGACCTGCAAGCGGCCGTGCTCAAGGCCGAAAACGCGGGCACCTCGTGTGCGCGCGCGCTGAAAGCCATCGACGACCAGCTCGATAACCACCAGCTCGGCACAGCCCGCAGCCTGCTCGACCAACTGAACAAGCGCTGCGCCGCCGACGCCGGCGCCAAAAAGCTGCGCCAGCGCCTGGTCACGGCACAGAACGGCGCCAACAGCGCCACCGAAGCGGTGCGCCGCGCGCTGGCGCAACGCGACGCCGGCGCGGCCGACAAAGCGATCGACCGCCTGGCCAGCCTGAACCGCGATGCGGACGACCTGGCCGGCTTCCGCGCTGCGCTGGCCACCTTGCAGGCCGAACAGGCCAGCGCCAGGCAGGCTGCCACCGCCCCGGCCGCAGCCGCCAATGCGCCGACACCAGCCGCCGCCCGGACGCCGGCAACGCAGCCGGTGCCGGCCACGCCCTCGCCCCAGTCGCCAACGCCGGCCCCGGCAGTGACGCAGCGGCAGCCGGCCGCGCCGGTGGTCAAGCCCGAGGTGCATAATGCCAAGGCCGAAATGGCTGTCAGCTTTATCCAGGATGCCGAAACGGCGCTGTCGCAAGGTCGCTTCGACGCGGCCCGCACCTACCTGGACAGCGCCCGCCGCATGGATCCGAACAGCCCGCGCCTTGATGCGCTGGCGCGCCAGATCCGCGAGCGCGAGCGCCAGCTGATGCAGCAGGAAACCACGATCCGCTAAACTATTTATACCGTTTCAGGAAACCATCATGAAAACTCACGCCACGTCCAAGGTTGTCGCTTCGCTGTTGCTCACCAGCCTGATGGCCGGCTGCGCCAATATGCCGCAGCAAAACGGTGGCAGCCAGAACCGCCAGGCCAGCGACCAATATGGCCAGCCGGGCCAGCAGGTGCAGGAAGACCCATGCAGCGTGGGCACCACGGCCGTGGCCGGCGCCGCCGTGGGCGCCCTGCTCGGCGCCCTGGTCAATGGCAAGAAGGGCGCGGTGCAGGGTGCCGCCCTGGGCGGCGTGGTGGGCGCGCTGGGCTGCGTGGCCGTCAATTCCAACTCGCGCCAGACCAAGACTGCCGCCCAGGCCGACCGCGACTACGTCAAGTCGCGCGGCGCCCTGCCACGCGATCCGCAGGTGGTGTCGTACACGCCGCAAATGTCCAGCACCGTGGTGAAGCGCGGCGCGCCCATGGTCATCAAGAGCACGGTGGAACTGGTCAACGGCAGCGCCAAGCCGATTACCGAGGTGCGCGAAGAAATGGTGGTGTTCGATACCCACGGCGAGCAAATCCGCAGCAAGGACAAGCCGCTGGTGAACCGCAGCGGCGGTCGCTTTGAAAACAGTTTCGAACTGAGCCTGCCGCAGCAGGCGCCGCAGGGCCTGTACATGATCAAGACCAACCTGTACGTGAACGGCAAGCTGATGGCCAAGCGCGATATGTCAACGCAACTGGTGCTGCACGATGCATCCGGCGATGCAGCGATGATGCTGGTGGCGCGCTGAGCGGATGAAGCTGGCGGTTCCGCGGGGCTGCTAGCGGCCAGCAACATCAGTCGCTTGGTCATACCTGTGAATAAAATTACGCTGCACCAGGTGCAGTCCCGCATGAACTCGTGGCTCCATGGAGCGTTATTGAAGTTCAAAGCATCGCGAGCATCCGCTTTGGGCGATTTGTTCTCATCGTGACGGGATACCACTTTTAACCAGGGAAGCAAGCATGGTGACACGCATCGGAGCTTATAGTTACGAACTCACTTCGGTGCCGACCGCGCAAGGCAGCGGATGGTTGCTGCGTTTGCTGGCGGACGGCCATGAGCTGGGGCGAAGGGTGTTCCCTCCAGTCTCCACCATCAAGGACGAGCAGCTGGCGACCGCCGCCGCGCACGATGACGCGTTGGCCCGCGTCACAGCTTGGTTGACATCCATACAGCAACGCCCACCGACCATGCGGCCCCGACCGGCCGATGAAGGCGGCATGTATTTGATGATGCCTGATGACGAGCTTTTGTGTTCGGTACTACCTGCAAATAAAGACCAGCCCTTTATTATCGATTGGCCCAGAGACGCCACATCTTGATTTGACGGCCGTAAAAAAAGATGGTTGTTCCGCAAAAGCTGCCGGCGGGTTTCGGCCAATAGCGGACGTTTGTGCGGAGTTACAAATTAGGACCATTCATGATTGAAAGCGACATTGTGCGGGCAAATTTCTGGAACGAGTCAACCGGAGACTGCGAATGCTGCGGCAAGCAATCCAAGACCATATGGGGAGACCTAGCGAATTTGTCTGGGACCAAGGCGGTCTATTTCGTGCAGTGGACAGTCGACGAACCGGGGCATATGCCAAATATTGACATTGTCCTCGGACCATGGGGAGAGGGAACCGACCCAAGCGACCGCGTGTTAGTTTCGTTGTTGTACAAGCCTAGTCCAGGCGGTGGGTCTTTCATGGTGGCAAGCGGCAAAGGAAGGCGCGCAGATGACCGCAGTATTTGTAGTCGGGCGCTTGAGCGGGCGGACGTCATTGGAACCGTGCTAGCTAAAGATACCTTTTCTCTAGTCGACGCGCTCTGGTTGACAGAACCACGGATTGAAGAAATTCGTGCTTTGGATAGCCTCGTTCACTCAAGCAGCTGAACGGCGGCTCCGGAGCGACAACGGTGTGCCGGGGAAAACATGATTTTTTTACAACATCAGCATGCTATGCTGGCGCGACCGGCCGACAACGGCCAGTAGCCGCCCCTCACGTAACCGTCGTGTTCGATTCTACATTACACTTTTTCAGAACAATTTTTGCTAGCTTCGTTTCTAAATAATCCTTTATATGTTGACCAGTATGCAAAAACTCATCCCTTTCGCGTTTTTACTAATAGCATCAAGCCTGTGCCCCGCACAAACAGTGAGTGAATACAAATTGGGACCTTGGAACCTCGGTATGACTCGAGCGCAGATAATTGCGCAATCGGAGTATGGGCCATATGTCCCTGTGAAGGCTACGGGCGGTCTTGAAACGTTTGATGCAACGCTTGACGGAAAAAAGGAGAACGTGTCGTTTGTATTTGACGACGACAAGGTCAAATTCATACAAGTGTTCAAATACGAGGGAACCGATTTTTCTGGTGCCAGGGAGGCTGCACTAAATATTTTTCGACTGTTCGATTCTCAATTCGGCGGCGCCACCGTAAATGGAGTATCCGTTAACGGGCATGGAAGGCTGGACATGTCTTCGTTTACTGCTTTTATTGACCGTACACTGGGAAAATCAATCGAGTTGGGAGAAAAAGAAAAAAAGGAACGCTCACTTGCAATGCTTATCACCTTTGATATGAAGCCGGTGACTCAGCCAAAAAACTGCCGACTGCATTCACAACTTATTTACGACTCCAGAACTAAGACGTTCTATGTGTTTGTTTTCCAGGATGAGCTTGGGGCAGCTGACCGAACAAGGACAAGCTTGATAGAGATTACGCCGCTATAGTCGGATGTAGCTACAATTTGTCCGCATTGCATCGAACATCGCTACTGCGAAGCGCGACCGTCCCCTTTGGGGCGACAACGGCGTGTCGGGGTAGATCGTGATGTTTTCGAAAATGCAACATGCTATGCTGGCGCGACCGGCCGAGAACGGCCAATAACGGATCCTTATGTTCATTGCAAACCTCAACGTGTTCATAGCTGCTCTAGCAGGGGCGAGCTATCTGCTTGGATGAATTCTGGATACCGCCGTGTCCAGAATCGGTTTTAGTCATGGGCGCGGTTTGATGGTGGCGCTTGTATTTGTAGCAGCCGTTCTCATCGCCTTTTGGGCAAAATGGGGACTCACACCTACTCGTTTGTTGAATAAGCGGATATACGTAGGTGGCCAAGTCGGAATAGCGATGGCGAGTGCTGCCTTTGTTGGCGGCATTGCTTTGTCTTTGTATGCGGCGTCCATTAGCGCCGAAGATGAATATTGGTCTTGGGTTCTAATGTTGGACATAATCGGTCCCGTTGGCGCAGCATTCTTCATCGCCGCCTTAGGGCTTTTTATCGCTGCACGGACGGAGTGCCCGGCCGTCGTCAGCCAACCGTAGCAGCTGGCTGAGAGCGGCCAGAAGCTGCCGGTCACTTTGCCCGTTGAATGAAAAGGAAGAGAGAGCATGAGCACTTTGGTAGTCCTGTGCGCCGCTGTCCTGGCTTTGGCCCTTTGGTTAAAATTCGGGACGAGCCTGCCACAGCGGTATCGGTCACGAAACTGTGAAGGTCGTAGCTGGCGTAATGAATTTCCGTCCGCGACTAAGCAGGAAATCCGCGATTTTTTACTGTTGTTCATGTCCGCATTTGCTTTTAAGGACAATGAAATGCTGAAGTTCAGCCCGCACGACAAAATTTGGGAAATCTATCGCGAGCTTTACCCCAGTCGTTGGATAGCCGATGCACTCGAGCTAGAGACGTTAACCGAGGACCTGCTGAAAAAATACGAGTTCTCGTTGGCTGCAATTTGGAGCGAAAAGTTAACGTTGGGCGAGGTATTCGCTTGTATCTCATCGCCACGGGCTTAGCTGCTACCGGCCAGGAGCCGTCATTCGTCGAGCCGACAGTTAGGCATACATATGTACGAGATTGAAATCACACGCTTTAAACCACAGCCCACATTGCAGAAATTCTCCTTAGCTGACGCAGCAGAGGCATCGAGTATAGTCTCGAGCGTGGACGATGAGACAGCTGTCATATATGTCGCGGACATCCGCAATCATGTTGACTGCGGCAATTTCTACGTTTGGCTTTGCGCCGAGCTAGCATATGTTCGCCTTGACGAACACAGGGAACACTATGGTTCCTTTCGGGATTTCACGACGATTCCACACGGTGAAGCTAAATTTTTTGATGAGGACGGGTCAACGTTCAGTGCTTCGCGCGCTGCCACAATTAGTGTTGCCTCAGCCAAAGAAGCTCTGTCTCACTGGCTGGCCACAGGCCGAGCAACAACTGCGCTTTTGTGGTCATAGTCGCGATATAAGGCGCTCGACGCACGGGCCAGTGCGCGGAGCAGTAAACGGTAAGGGGCTGATTACTATATGTACGCAGAGTGGCGCCAGCGGCATGTCTGCGCCGGCCCCAATAGTTTCAATTATGAAATATTCTATCCTTGCGCTACCGGCTGAGAACGGCCAAGAGCAGACATTCGAATTTGCGCGGACGTCGCCTCGATCCGTTGCGGACTAATCACCTGCGAACTGACATGGGCTACTATCTATGTATCAAACTGGGGGAGTTGATTTGAGCTACCTATGCTTCAACCATCCTGTTATCCTGACGCTAAGCATGCGCTCTGTAGCGTCTGGTTACGTTGAAAAATGAATTTATGTTATGACATATATAGTCAATCAGAACGCTGTTTGCTTTGATGACCTGAAAACGGCCGCACTATATTTCGACAGTGTTATTCCCATCTGCTTTTCCTCTATGCACGGGCGGGGTGAGGGCAATGATGTCCTATTCAAGCTTCCTCAAGATGTTCCTGGAGAAGTTTTGCTTCATTTATTATTCGGTGTCACGCCAACTAGCTCGGCTGAAAAGTGGACATTTCTCGGTAAATATATCGACTCATGGGATGCTTTTAGAAAGGCAATACACCCCGCGCGAGAGCCATACGCAAACAACTATGACGACGTCAAGAAGGCTTATCTCAATGATGCTTCAATCGGAAGTCAATCCTCCGTGCGCGAGGAATTTAAAAAGCTGGCTAGAGCTTTGGGGAAATCATATTCTACGGTATTACTCCCACAAAATGATCCATCACCCGACGACGCGACATATGCAGCTTTGACGCTATCTGGCATCCCTCTTGTAGATGCGTCGGGCGCTTCATGGGAACAAATTTTAGAGCTTCGAAAAGATCTCAATGCACGGGCAAAACTACGCAATCTGCGTTTGTTTTTTCATAGCAACTATCAGGGAAAGCCTGCTGCATTCGTCATTGACGATTTGGGACGTCGTCTTGATGAATACACGGCGACACGAAAGCGGCTTGGATTTGAAGCCGTCACGGGCTGCATTTCATCATTATTAGACGCGAAAAGTGTTCAAGCTGCCGTTGCGACAGGTATCGCTGCTGCATTTGTTGGCGGCCCGTTAGCCGCCGTTAGTTCAGCGGTCTTTGTAGAGCTCGGGAGCGTAGCGCTCGAATTCTCAAAGAAGCGATTTGCAATACGGGAATTTGAAAAGAGCCATGATTTGGCATACGTCATTGATGCCCATACGGCCTTTAAGTGAAAGTTCTAAATCATAATTCCACGGGACCTGCGCGAAAGCCGCTTATGTTAGCGAAGGCAAACGCTCTGGCGTATCTTTGTAGAGCCGCTGGTGTCCGCTACGCGCTACACTGCGTGTCGGGGTAAAACTTGATTATTTCTCAGCGGCAACATACTATTGGTGGCACGACCGGCCCGAAACAGCCACTACCAGGCGTTCGCATTAGGCATGAGGATTTTTATATAGGTCTATTCTTACACTCGAATGCTAAGATCCACTAAAAATATCAGGAGAAGACTGAACAATGGATATAAAAAAAATTACTAATCCCGTCCTCTACTCGACAATGACGGAACTTGCCTTCAACGTTAATTCACAATTTTACGGTGGTAGGCATTACTTATGGTGTACACCATACTTTGGTTCTAACTATCAATCGCCGCACTTCACGGTTCCCCCAAGCTCATCTCCTCTCGAAATTTACACCACGTTAAAGAATGAGATAGTTGGCTCAGATCGTCACGCGAATAAGATCCCTCTCAATCGTGTAGGAATAAGGAAGGGAGCGGAAGCCATGAGGGCTAGAGGTCTAATCACTGAGGAAGATTTGCAAGACATCATACAGATTAGCGATCTTGCTCAGCCCCAACAGTTCCGTCCACTGCTGTGCGTTATTCCGCGAGAAAATGCGATTGCGTCCTATAAAAAAGTGGAGGTCAAGGACAAGGCAAATCCGCTATCTTATGAATGCATAGTTAGTGACCTTCCTCAATCTGCGTTCGACATCATAAGGCTTGACTAATAATGAATATCATCGAAAAAAATCTTTTAGGTCTTTCGCCCACCAAAGCTAGATCAGTTTGCTACTACGTTTTTCGAAAATTAAAACAAGCAAAAATATTTAACGATTACTCAAAGGATCCTTTCATCGAAGCTGACTCAAGCGCTCCCGATGAGGAAGTTATGGCCAAAACCAAAGAACTCATTTTCTCAATAGAAGCCGCTGAGAACACGACTGCCGACCGATTTGATGATGCAACTTATTCAATGTGGGTGAATTCTATCTTTGAATTTGAAAAATCCCTTAGTGCGAATTTGGCGCCAACAGCACGTGTCCAGAAATTTTTGAATCGTGATCTCTAACAGTTTTTTCAGCCCACGCCGTAAAACGGCGCGGGTTAGTGCGATCGTTGAGCGAACTTGTAGAATTATTAAAGTCCGCAACGGGGCGACAACGGCGTGTTGGGGCAGATCATGATCTTTTCGCAACGGCAACATTCTATGCTGGCGCGACCGGCCGAGAACGGCCAAAAGCAGCCAGTCGTTATAGAAAGTTTTTATATGAATTCGCGTTCAACCGAAGGCTACACGCCACCTGAAAACCGAGCTCAGCTTGAACTGCGATATGCTGCTGGAGAGCGCTATTTTCCGAATACCGACTTGAGCGGCGAGTCCCTTGTTGGAATCAAACTGGATGGTGCTGACTTCGAAAAGCATTCTTGGTTTTTCGACGCTGATTTTTCTAGAGCGAGCTTGCGCGGCGTAAGCTTTAGAGGATGTAATCTTAAATGTGTTAATTTTTCAGCCGCGGACCTCACTGGTGCAATCCTCGAACTTGCCGCAATCGAGTCGATAAAAACAAATGGTGCGACACTATCGGAGGTTAAAGTCCGTGGCGCAACCTTCTACGGCTGTGAGCTTGGCGAGAACGATGAACTGCCGTCTTGGAACTGGTAAGCTGATGCCCGAGTTCGGCCACAAGCAGCCCTTCAACTTTCGTCCAAAAGCTTATGCAAGAAAATGTTCAAACTGTGCTGCTCGAAATGGCGTCGCTCTTGCGGGCTTATTATGATACGGACTGGGGCAAGGCATATGAAAAGCTCGCCAACTACATCGTAGTTTCTCCTGACGAGACCGCACGCCGGATACTGGCCAGTTATGGCGGAATGGGGTCTATCAATGACGTTGTTCTTACGTCGGCTGGACGCCCTCTGATTGAAGAGAACAACAGATTTGATTTGCTACGCTCCCAACTCAAGAGGCCATGCTTAAATAGTCTGAATGGACCAAGTAGTAGCTAGGCCGATTCCGGCCAGTAGCTGCCATTCATCGGTTACGCGACACATGCACGTAAGCGTTATAGTTTAATTGGCCGCGCATTTTATTGGACCTGTTGAAACGTGAAGACTATTAGAAATCTTGTTGTAGGCGGGGTGTCGTTAATTAAGTGTAGGGCCAGAAGCTTCGGGCCCGCCATCATGGAAGCGCGAAACACTATTGAGGCTGAACTCGATCGGAATAGTTATTTAAGTAACGCACCCTTCCGCACGGTGAGCTTAATTTTACGGTTCAGTAATTACGACAATCCAATACCTGAAATCGGTGAAGTAGACATTGGAAGAAGCCTCTTGCCCGTGGCGATTTATATTAATGCTAGACATCTAGAGACATTAAATTCACAAGTCATGGCGGAATACATGAAAATTTTAATGATTGACGTTTTGTGTGATGTTGCAGCAAATTTTGACTTGCCTTACGAATTCTTAGACGATATGAGGTAATAGGACCGTCCGCTTCGGGGCGCCTCCCGCCTACCGTGGCAATCGGTGAATTTTTCACGCGGGAAGATGCTATCCTGGGTGCCATTGGCCGACTTCGGCCAGTACCATACGTTCACTTAGGCTAAATTTTTGTCACGATAAATGCGACCAAATACCTACTACAATGTTGAGTTCGAAAGTTTGCGAGATATGCCAACGCGGTCAGCTTTTCGTTCTGTTAGCTAAGCTGAAATCGTCAGTCGTTCGAATCTCAATCTCATACCCAACTCAGAGCTTTTTGCCGCGTGTCATGGAGCTATAGCTCTTTTTTGTCTGAGCCTGCGTTTTCGATGGGACACGACATTTTGTTATGGTACCGCCTGCGAAGGACCCTGCGAGCACTAGATTTCGCTGGTTAAATGAAGGAGCGAAGAATGATCGGTTTCAATAAAGAACGGAATGACACATATGTACACCGTACCCCGTCCCTGGCGGGGCTGGGTCGACAATTCCTTGCTCTGATGATTGGTATCTGTTTGATGATTACTTTGGATCACGCCCATGCCCAGGACCAGCAAATGATGGTTCGAATATCCGAGATTCAAGTAAACGAAGAGCATCTCGATCAGTACAAAGCACTTCTCAACGAAGAGGCTGAAGCATCGCTTAGGCTTGAGCCGGGGGTGATTGCAATTTTCCCGATGTATCAGCAGGAGGATCCCAGCCAGGTCAGGATTCTTGAAATATATGCTGATCGTCAGGCGTATGAGGCCCATCTCAAGACCTCACATTTTCAAAAATACAAAACTACAACACTGCCCATGGTCAAATCGTTGAAGCTGATAGATATGCACGCGATGGATCCCCAAACCATGAGCAAAATGTTCGGCAAGATGAAAAGCGAAAAGTAAGATTTAGTCGCATGCGCTGAACGGGTGCTTTAAAGTCGTGAGCATTTAACAAAAACCACAATCAGGATTGAAATGCTCAGTTTTACCAGTGCGGCAGCGAAGGCGAACGCAATCTTCCGAGGGGCCAGCGACAGTTCGGGGCCAAGCGTCGTCCCCGTCCCCGCAACGCTCAGCCGTCCGGAAGGCATGCGTCACTACTTAGTCGCAGCCGCACCTGGGACATCACCCTGCGGGCGGGCCTTGATCGTGGTGCTGCATGGCGCAGGTGCAACAGCGGCACAAGTCCTTGGGTTGGCGTTTCCCCCGTCGCCGCTGTCCCTGTGGTTGGAGATTGCGATGCGCGAACAGCTGGTGGTGATTGCACCAGACGCTGGCGAGGGCGGCTGGAGCGACTGTTTCGCATCGGAGGCACGCGTGAGCGAGAAAGACGATACTGCCTTCATCGGCGCTCTGATGGACCATGCAATCGCCAACTACAATGTCGATCCTGAGCGCATATACCTGGTGGGCGTCTCGCGCGGTGGGTGGATGGCCTATGCCGTGGCAAACAGGCTCTCGGAGCGGCTTGCCGCATTCTCAGTCGTGCTGGCGGGTATGCCACCGATTGGCCGTGCCAAGATGCCTGACCCCCCCCTGTCGGCGCTCATATTCGGTTGCACGGCTGACCCGCTGATTCGCTATTACGGCGGTAAGCCTTGGTATGCACTGTGGTTCGCTGAACCTGTGCGTAGCATCGAGGATACTGTACACGCATGGCGTGAACTGGCCGGGTTACCAGACGCCCCAGACGTCAAGCACTTTGCAATAAGCGACAAGCGGGCAAGAACAAGCGTCACCCGCTTCATTTGGGGTGAAAAGGCGGATGGGGTCCAAGTTGGTCTTTACCGTATTGACGGCGCAGGGCATGCCGAGCCGAGCCGCCTTAAGCGCTATCCGCGTTTTATCAACTGGCTAACCGGTTTGCAAAACGCCGACCTCGAAGTCGCCGAAGCTACTTGGGACTTTTTCCGCGACAAGCGCTGTAAGCCCGCGTCTGACCAATGTCAGAAAAAAGTTCCAATGTAGCGAGCTCTTGGACGGAATAGCGCACCTGTGTCAGCTTGTTCGACGGCATGCGCGATCCATCCGGCCGACCGTGCCAAAGCGAACAGAATCACACTCGCGCTTGGTGGCCAGTCAAATGCCGTCGCCAAGGCGGCAAGGGCGAAGTCCATGTTTGGCGCGGCACCGGTCTGGCGATGGGCAATTTTTCCGATCTCCAGTGCCTCAGCTGCGGACGATGGCGCTGGAGTAAGCGCCGCTATCCGTCCGAGCAAGAAGGCAGCGCGGGGATCGCTGGCCGGGTATAGCGGGTGACCGAAACCGGCCAGCGCCGGGTCGCGTCCAGCGAAAAACGCCGTCACCACAGCATGCACTGATTCGTATCCCATCGCGTTGTGAATCAACGCCAACGCTGCGGCGCTACCACCGCCGTGGAGTGGCCCGGACAGCGCTGCCAAGCCGGCTCCCAACGCTGCTGCCAACGATGCGCCGGTTGAACTGACACAACGTACCGCAAAGGTTGAGGCATTGAGCTCATGATCGGCCAGCAGGACCAGTGCGGTGCGGATAAGGTCGAACTCCGTTTCGCTCGCCTGCCACGCACGACCGATTTGCACATGAAATGGCAGTGACGAGGGCTGCGTCCCCAGCAGGATGGCAGCAAGCAAACGCATCAATGCTGCTGCATGAACGAAGCGCCCGCTGGCGTCGATTGGCTGGGTGCCCGCCCACAGCGGTAGCATGGCCATCGCCATTTCAAGCGGCGGCAGGGTGCTTGGCAAATCCGGCAGCGTTGCCGGCACCGGCAGCGGGTGGTCAAAATAGTCGCAGCCACCGCCGTCCCAAATCAGACAGGCGACCGATTCCAGTGAACGACTGGCTGCCAGCTCCAGCGCATCGACCCCGCGATAGTGCAGGCTGCCGTCGGCGATGCGCGAAATGCGCGTTTCCAGCACCGGCACACCCCAGTGCATGGCAGCGGCTGCCTGATGGCCGCCGCGCTTGGCATCGGCCCTGCGCGCGGCCAGCTGCATGACGGCATCGCGGTCATATGTTTTTCTGCGCGCCTGCTGCGCCGGGCCCGGCGTGAGCAATCCCCGGCTCACGTAGGAATACAGCGTAGCGAGGCTGATGCCGAGAATGTCGGCTGCTTCTTTCGCGGAAAGGTCATTCCTCATGCGGCGCCTGGTCTCCTTGCATTGATTGTCAGAATCAAGATTGACCCTCGACGGGCGCCGATTTTACACTACCGTCATGTCTTCACCTTACCCCACCGGCTCGCTGTTATTGCCCTTGCAGCACACGCGGTTTCGGCAGCTCTGGCTGGCCAATTTCTTCTCCAGCCTGGGCAATTGGATGCAGGCATTTGCGGTCAGTTGGGAGATCGCCTCCGCGTCGAAGTCGGCACTGGCGGTGGCGCTGGTCCAGGCCATGACCTGGGCGCCGGTCATGCTGTTTTCCTTGCCTGCGGGCGTGCTGGCCGACACCTCCTGCCGGCCCACGCTGCTGTTTCGCAGCAATGCCCTGATGGCGTGCGGCGCCTGCGCCATGGTGGTATCGACCATGTTTGCCCCCAAGGCCGTCGCGCCCATGTTGGTGTTGACTTTTGTCATGGCCACGGGAACGGCCTTCATCGCACCCGCATGGCAGGCATCGATGTCCGGGCTGGTGTTGCCGGACGAAATCGAAGGCGCGGCGACCTTAAACAACCTGAGTTACAACGCGGCAGCGCTGCTTGGGCCGGCGTTGGGCAGCGCCTGCTTTGCTTACGTCGGCGCCACCGGACTTTTTGTGTTCAATGCATTCTCATTTTGCGCGCTGCTATGGCTCTACAAGAACTGGAGCGGGCATACCAGTCGCACGGCGCCACGCCAGTGTTTTTCCGTTGGCGATACCGTGCGCATGGCTTGGCGTTCGCGGCCGTTTCGGCGCCTGCTCACCTACACTGCAGGGATTTTCATTGCATCGTCGGCGCTGCTGGTGTTTCTGCCCCTGTTTGCCAGCGGTGCCGGAAACTATGGTGCCATGATGGGGACCTTGGGTGCGGGGGCGCTGTGCGCCGGCATCAGCCTGCCAGCATTGCGGCGGCGCATGCCGAGGAGGATGCTGTTGGCCGGCGCGCTGGCGATCCATGCAAGCATGCTGGCCGTGCTGGGCGCCAGCCACGCCTGGGCCCTTCATTTGACGGCCCTGTTCTGCGGCGGCATGGCGTGGGCAGCCATCGTCACCACCCTCAACGGCAGCGCCCAGACTGCCTTTCCCGACGCTGTGCGCGCCAGTACCCTTGCCGTATATATCGTCGTTGTCGCAGGCGGTCAGACCTTTGGCAGCGCGGCGTGGGGACTGCTGGCCGAACGCATCGGCAGCACGGCCGCCTGCCTGGCAGCGGCAGTGTTGATGCTACTGTGCGCCGCGCGCATCCTGTTGACTGACTCTTTCTTGGAACCACAATGGAAGCGCACATCAGAAATTTAAGCTTTGACGATGCCGCCAGCCTGCTGCGCTTCGAACTGGAAAACCGCGACTGGTTCGAACGTCTTGTCGCACCGCGCGATCCGGATTTCTATTCGCATCAGGGCGTCACGGCGCATATCAGGGAATGCCTGGATGGCTACGCTCAGGCCAGGTGGCATGCCTGTGTGCTGATCGGTCCGACGGGCGACATTGTCGGACGGGCCAACCTGAAGGATATCGACGTCGCCGCCGGCACTGCCGAGGCCGGCTATCGCATCGGCCAGCGCCATACTGCCCAGGGCTGCGCCACGCTGGCCGTGCGCCATCTGATGGACGTGGCACGGACCCAATGGCAACTGCAGCGCTTGCGCGCCTATGTCACGGTCAACAATCCGGCGTCGGCAAGGGTGCTGCTCAAATGTGGATTCAGCCGGGGGGAGGCCCTGGCCCGCCTGGTGTGCCTGCGCGGCGAGTGGGTGGACGGCCAGGCATTCGCATGCGATCTTCGGTCACCACAAAAAGCCGCCTGAACTGCGCCCTAAAGAATCTACGATGATTTTGTGCTAAAAAAATGTTATCTTTACAACCGATGACAAAATCCGCCTGTCATGAGACCCAAGACCTATACCGTCCTGGCACGGACCGGTAACAGCGCGTGCTGACGCCGGTATGATCGATTAACCGCTTCAATCCGACGTTCAGCCCCCATGAAATTGCATCTGCCCCTCGTTTTTGCCATCGCCCTTGCACTGACAGCCTGTAAACCCAAAACGCCCACCAACAGCGCCCCGCCGCCGGAGCCTGCGGCCGCTGCGCCAGCCAGTCCAGGCAATAGCGCCAGCGCCGCCAAGCCAGCACCGGCTGCCGAAGCTGCCAAGCCGTTCGATATCGGCCAGGTGCCGGTGACCAGCGCCGCGTTGCCGGCGTTTCCGTATATCGGCATTCCCGCCGAGTTGAAGGGTGCTGCCAGAAGCGATGAGGTGGTGCAGTTCGACAGGATCCATGTGGTGGCCGGGAACGGCCTGCGTCCGGTGGAAGGCAAAATCTCGCGCCGCTATTTCTCGATCAATGAGATCGGCATGTCGCCGCTCGGTGCGCACCGCAACTATGAAGCGGTGTTGAAGGAGCTGGGCGCGACGCGCGTCGACACCGTATCGCCTGCGGACCCCTCGTTCATCGCAGCCCATGGCGGAGAGCTCGAAGCCATCCGCAAGAAGATGCGCTTGATTGGCGGACCGGACCGCTCGGACGAGGCGGATATCCCGGGCTTCGAGCAGTACCTGCTGCGCACGCCGTCGAGCAATATCTGGATGTCGTTCTACCTGTTCGACGGCAGTCTGAATCTGGGGCTGATCGTGGTCGAAGAAAAAGCGCTCAAGCAAAGCGTGGCGCTGATGCCGGCCGCGCAAATGGCCACGGCGCTGGAAAAGGATGGCCATGTCGCGCTGTACCTGAATTTCGACACGGACAGCGACGTCATTCGTCCGGACAGCCTGCCGGCCGTCGATGAAATCGCCAAACTGCTCAAGGCCGATCCAAAGCTCAAGATCAAGCTCGAAGGACATACCGATACCGATGGCGATGCTGCTCATAACAAGCAGCTCTCGCTGGCGCGGGCACAGTCGGTGGTCAAAGCGATCACTGCCAGAAGCGTCGATGCTGCCCGCCTGCAGCCGGTCGGCGTTGGGGCCGAACGGCCGCTGGCCGACAACAAGACGGATGAGGGCAAGGCCCGCAACCGCCGCGTCGAACTGGTGCGCACATGAAGCGCCCGGCACTCACACCGCTCGCTGCGGTTATGCTGGCCGGGGCGCTGATCTTGCCGGCCGCTGCCATGACCGATCCGGCCTCGGTACCCATCACCAGCGCCACCTTGCCGGCGTTCCCTTTCGTGCCGCCGCCGGCAGGGTCGCCCAAACCTTTCAGCGAAGATGCGGTCACCTGGGAACGGGTGTACGTGCTGACAGGCGAGCGAATTGCGCCGATCGAGGGGCGCTACTACCGGCGCCTGTTTTCAGCCAAGTCGGCGGGCTCGACCGAGGCAGCGGTGCTACAGTATTACGGGCAGAAAATCGGCGAGCTTGGCGGCGTCAAGCTCGCTACGCTCACCAAGGACAACGACGCGGTGCTGCGCCAGGGCGGGCTGGAACCAAAACGGGCATACGAGAAGCTGCGCCATTTCACCGGAAGCAGCATCATCGAGCAGTACCTGATTCGCAGCGCCAAGGGAAATATCTGGATCAGTGTCGGTATCTTCGACGATGGACTCAACGGCAGCCTGGTCGTCGTCGAAGAGCAGCCGTTCAAACAGACCGTGGCACCGCTGCCAAGCGTCGGTGGGGTCAAGCCTGACCCTCGGACTAAACCGCCGCAATAGTCTGCACGCGTTGCTTCGGCCCGGCTCCGCTGAGAACTGGTCGTTCGAGGTTCGGAGCCGCAAGCTTGAGGAAGTCACCGCCGCGTGCGCCCAACAAGATTCGTTCAGCCAACCGCAGACTCAACGCCGTTTGTCAGTTTTCGGTTGCGTGCGCAGGCGTCGAACGACTGTCCGGCTTTTCGCTCGCATCGTCTGAATCCGCTCGCCACTACATCCGATCCAGCAACTGCTGCTCGGCCCGCTCACTGAGCACCAGGATCAACTTCAGGCGCGCCCGCGTCATGCCCACGAACAGTTTGCGCAGCACGCGTTCATCGATCTGCTCGAAATCGATTTCGGTAAAAATGATTGCCGGCGCCGACTGGCCCTTGAACCGGTACACGGTTTCGGCCAGCAATCCGCCTGGCCGGTACTCGGGCGTGCCGAACCAGTCGTAGGTGCCGGTAAACGATTTCAGCGTGTGCGCATCGCTGAGCTGGTCCAGGTGCAGGATCACCGATTTTTCGCGGCCCCGGAACGAGGCAATTGCAATATCGTGGCGCGCAAAGCCCGCTGCCAGGCAGCTGGTGACGGCACGCCGGGTTTGCGCCAGCATGGCGTCGGTGTCGCCGTCCGGGTAGGTCAGTTCCTCGATGTCGGCGCCGCGAAACGGGCTGCCCGCCTCCACCGGCGTGCGCACCGCGCCGATCGACGTCAGCATGTCGATGATCTGGCGCGGGCTGCGGTAATTGGTGTCCGAGTGCAGGGTTACCCAGCCCGGCAGCGCTACCGGTGCGCGGCCGTACAGGTTCTGGTTGGGGTCTTCCAGCCAGATCGCCCGCCCTTCCGGCTTCAGCATGCGCAGCACGATGTCGCGCCAGGCCGCTGAAAAATCCTGGCCCTCGTCCACGATCACCACGTCGTACTGCCAGTCGGCCGGCAGTTCGGTCGCCGTCATCTGCGCCTCGATCTGTTCCCACACGTCGGGCGCGGCGTAGTCGGGCGTGGCGCCCTGCGCCCGCGCAAAAGCGTCGCTGAGCATGTGGAACGACGTCACGCGGCCGCCGGCCGGCACCAGTTTTTCGATATGGTCGGACAGCGGCCGGTTGTAACACACGTACAGGGGTTTCAGTCCGGCGTGGATGGCATCGCTGTATTCGGCCAGCGCCAGCTGGGTTTTACCGCTGCCGGCCGTGCCCATCACGTGCAGGCGGAATGGCGAAAAATCGAGGCGCCGGGCCCACGTGGACAGGCCGCCCGACAGCCGCGCCACCAGGCCGGCGGCATTGCCGATCATCGAGCTGGGGTCGGGCCGCAGACTGAGCATATTGGACAGGAAGCGCGTGACCTTGTCGAACTTGTCGCCCGGTGGCGCGCCGTCCACCGGCAGGGTGTCGCGAATCACCTGCGCCAACCGGTGCTTGTTGCTGGCGTCGATGATGTGGCGCGGGTCGATGCCGGCCAGATTCGGGTTGCGTACCGTGTAGTCGGGGCAGTACAGCAGATAGTCGATCGACAGCTCGCTGCCGAAGCGTTCGGTCAAGCCCTTGATCGACCGCATGATGTGGTTGGCCACCTTGCGCGGCTTGCCTTCGTAATGGCGGATCAGGCCGTCCGGCGTCTCGCTGAGGAAGCCGGACTTCTGCTCGATCAGCAGCACCCGGCCATTGGGCGCCACCAGGATAAAGTCGATCTCGCCGTACACCGAGTACCCCTGTTCCACATTGGTCCAGTGCACGCCGTGGTACACGCGGTACGGCAGATCGGCCAGCGTGGCTTCCAGGTACGACAGCGTTTCGATTTCGCGGGCGGCAGTGCCGGTGACGGACATTTCCTGCCAGCCGGTCGGGTGGATATGGGCCATGGTGGGAGCGGTGTGTGGAAAAACTCAGTATGCCAGCCCGGCGCTGGCCACGGCCCGCTCCCCTGCAAATAAACTGCCGGATCAGTGCGCTGCCACACGCGCCCGCTTCTCGGCGCCCGCCACCGCCGGCTTGGGATCGCGCGCATCGAGCCGGCCACTGAGTACGGTCAGACCAAACGCGCCCAGCACCACCAGCGCGCCGATCCAGCCGGTATGCACCAGGCCCAGGTGTTCGACGATCAGGCCGCCACCCCAGGCGCCGCCGGCAATGCCGAGGTTGAAGGCGGCAATGTTCAGGCCCGACGCCACGTCCACGGCACGCGGCGTGTAATGCTCGGCCTGCTGCACGACATAGACCTGCAAGCCCGCGACGTTACCGAAAGCAAACGCGCCCCACACCAGCACGGTCACCAGCATCAGCCAGCGATGGGGCGCGGCAAACGTCACTGCCAGTAATACCAGGGCCAGGCCGAGGAAGATGATCTTCAGCGCGCCCACCGGACCACGGCGGTCGGCCAGCTTGCCGCCCCAGATATTGCCCACTGCCACCGACACGCCGTACACCAGCATCACCAGTCCCACCGCGCTGGCGGTAAAGCCCGACACATCCTGCAGCAGCGGCGCCAGAAATGTAAACGCGGTAAAGCTGCCGCCGTAGCCGATCGCCGTCATTGCATACACCAGCAGCAGGCGCGGCTCGCCCAGCACTTTGACTTGTTGCAGCAGCGAGGCCGGCGGCGTGTGGGCGATGTTCTTCGGCACGTACAGCAAGCTGCCCACGAACGCCGCCACGCCCAGCGCAGCCACGGCCAGGAAGGTTTCGCGCCAGCCGAAGTGCTGGCCGATAAACGTGCCGAGCGGTACCCCGGTCACCAGCGCCACGGTCAATCCGGTAAACATGATGGCAATCGCGCTGGCCGCCTTTTCCTTGGGCACCAGCGACGTGGCAATCGTGGAGCCGATTGAAAAGAACACCCCGTGCGCCAGCCCGGTCAGAATGCGCGCCACCACCAGCGAGGTGTAGCCGGGCGCCTGCCAGGCCAGCAGGTTACCGAGCGTAAACAGCACCATCAGCGACAACAGCAACGTTTTGCGCGGCAGCTTGCCGGTCAGCGCGGTCAGCAGCGGTGCACCGACGGCCACGCCCAGCGCGTACAGGCTGATGAGCAGTCCGGCCGACGGCAGGTTCACACCCAGGTCGGCGGCGATGGTGGGCAATAACCCGACGATGACAAACTCGGTGGTGCCGATGGCAAACGCGCTGATGGTCAGCGCAAGCAGGGCAATAGGCATGACATAACTCCTGAAAAGTGAATGTCACGAGTATCCGGATTTTGTTTACTGAGAAAAAGGCATGAAACAGCACAAGATATTTACCTGCCAAGCAAATATCGGTGGAATTTACGTAGTTTTACGCACAAAGTACTGGACTTTCGGGGTGTACTTGTATGTTGTCATACAAGTATAATGAGAATCATTATCAACAATCACGAATTTGATCAATGTCCCCGTCCCTTCCCCCCCGCGTTCCGGCGCGCACGCTGCTTGCCCAACTCTGCACACTGATCGCCTGTTCCGGCGCCCTGCTGTCGTCCGCGCAGGCCGAAACTGCCGGCGCCGCTGTCGCCGAACCGGCCGCCGACGTTGCCGCTGAAGCCACGCCGCAGGTGGTGGAAATTACCGGCGCCCGCAGCGACGACGCCGGTTTTGCCGCGCGCCGCGCCGGCTCGAGCACCAAGTCCGACCTGTCGCTGCTGGAAACGCCGCAGTCGGTCACCGTCATCACCCGCGATCTGCTCGATGCGCGTGCCGTCACCAACCTGAACGAAGCGCTGCAAACCAGTGCCGGCGTGGCCTCGGGCAGCTGGGGCCGTCGCGGCTGGGACGACTTCATCATTCGCGGCCAGCGCGCGTCCGAATCGCTGTATATCGACGGCCTGAAGCGCGGCCAGAACCAGTACGTGGGCCAGGATGTGTTTGGCGTGGAGCGTATCGAAATCCTCAAGGGACCGGCATCGATCAACTTCGGCATGGTGCAGCCCGGCGGCCTGGTCAACATGGTCAGCAAGCGCCCGCGCGCCGAAGCATTCAATACCATCGGCGCCACCTACGGCAGCAACGACTTCAGGCAGGTGGACGTCGACCTCGGCCGTCCGCTGGCCGACCAGGGCAAGGCGGCATTCCGCATCAACGGCATGTGGTCGGACCAGGACGATCCGATCGATTTCGTGTACTTCAAAAAGCGCTACATCGCGCCATCGGTCACGCTGGACTTCGGCCCGCGCACCGACTTCACCATCCTGTCGTCGTACATGGAACGCGAATACCTGCGCAGCCAGGGCGCGCCCGCCCGTGGCACGGTACTGCCCAACCGCAACGGACCGTTCAACCGGAACGAGTTCACCGGCGAGCCGGGCTTCGGGCCGTATCACTCGCGCCAGTCGGCAGTGGGTTATAGCCTGACGCACCGTTTCGACAACGGCTGGAAACTGGCGCAGAATTTCCGCTTCCAGAAGCTGGACATGGACGGCCGTTTCGTGTCGCTGGGCACGCTGACCAATGACACCCTCCAGGCGCGCAGCGGCTCGATCCAGGACGTGCAGGGCAACAACCGCGCACTCGACACCTATGCCGAGCGCACCTTCGACCTGGGCGGCCAGCGCCACACCATCATGGCCGGCCTCGACCTCAACAGCGACAAGATCCGCAACGGTTCCACCGCGTGCCGCATCGCTGCGCTCGACCTCTACAACCCGGTATATAACCAGCCATACACCTGCAACGCCACGCCGGGCAGCCTGACCACGGCCACCGTCGAATACGCCGCACTGTACCTGCGTGACCAGATCGCACTGACCGACCAGTTGAATTTGAGCCTGTCGGCCCGCCACGACCGCAGCACCAACCAGTCGTACAACGAGCTGCGCAATACCAGCACGGAGCAAAAGAACAGCAAGACCACCGGCAGCGCCGCCCTGCTCTACCGCATCACGCCGAACATTTCGCCGTACGCCAGCTATGCCACGTCGTTCCTGCCGGTGAGCGGCACCGACTTCTTCGGCGACCAGTTCCTGCCGGAAGAAGGCAAGCAGGCCGAGGTGGGCGCCAAGTTCGAATACCTGAACGGCCGGCTCACCGGCTCGGTCGCGTTCTACGACTTAAAACGCCGCAACGTCACCACGGCCGATCCGGATCCGGCGCACATTGCCGTGCTGCCCGGTGCGCAAGTGCAAACCGGCGAAGAACGTACCAGGGGTTTTGAAGCGGAACTCAATGCCGACCTGCGCAACGGCTGGGACTTGCAGGCAGCGCTGTCGCTGATTAATGGCGTGGTCACGCAAGACAATAACGGCAACGTGGGCAAGCGCCTGCTCAACGTGCCCCGCCAGAGCGCCAGCCTGCTGGCCAACTACCGCTTCCGCGACGGCGCCCTGACCGGTTTCGGCGGCGGCGTCGGCGTGCGTTACGAGGCGCAGAAGACCGGACCGGCCGTGTCGTACACGGTGCCCGGCTACACCGCCGTGGACGCCAACCTCAGCTACGACGCCAAGCACTACCGGGTAACGCTGAGCGTGAAAAACCTGTTCGACCGCGACTACTATGCCGGCGTGCTGAGCAACAACGTGCTGCCGCTCGGCGATCCGCGCACGGTGATGTTACGGGTGGTGACCAACTTCTAACAGGTTAGCCCTTGCGCGCGCCATGCACCATCTGGCGCGCTTCCTTGCGGCGCAGCGCCTGTTCCCAGCGCTGCTTCTGCTCTTCGGTTTCCAGCACCAGCTTGGGCACTGGCAGCGGCTTGCGGTGCTCATCCACGGCCACCATGGTGAAGTAGCAGCTGTTGGCGTGGCGTACCAGGCGCTTCTGGATGTTTTCCGTCACCACGCGGATGCCCACTTCCATCGACGTATTGCCGGTGTAGTTGATCGACGCCAAAAAGGTCACCAGCTCACCCACGTGGATCGGCTGCAGGAACATCACCTGGTCCACCGACAGCGTGACCACGTAGCTGCCCGAATAACGGCTGGCGCACGCGTACGCCACGCTGTCGAGGTATTTCAGAATCGTGCCGCCGTGGACGTTGCCGGAAAAATTGGCCATGTCCGGCGTCATCAGTACAGTCATGCTCAACTCGTGAGCGACCCAGGCCATCGGCTTTTCCATCTACAACTCCCTGATTAATAGTTCTTGCCATGCTATCCGCTAAGCTTGCCATCCGCAAATAGTTATCGACAATATTGTCAGATACCGTATGCTTTACGCTTCAATACAAGGAGCGCTCATGAGATTAAAAGTTTTGGGGAAAGTGCTGGCCGCCAGCCTGTTGTTCGGCCTCGCCGCCACTGCGCAGGCCGTCACGGCCGACGAAGTGCAGACCTTCACGCTGGCCAATGGCATGAAATTCATCGTGCTCGAATCGCACACCATCCCCAACGCCAATATGTACACGTTCTGGAAGGTCGGTTCACGCAACGAAGCGCCGGGCACCACGGGCCTGTCGCATTTTTTTGAACACATGATGTTCAACGGCTCGAAAAACTTCGGCCCGAAAATGTTCGACCGCACCATGGAAGCCAAGGGCGGCTCCAACAATGCCTACACCACCAATGACCTGACGGTGTACCAGGACTGGTTCCCGGCCTCGTCGCTGGAAACCATTTTCACGCTCGAGAGCGACCGCATCGCCCACCTGAACATCGACCCGAAAATGGTGGCCAGCGAGCGCGGTGTGGTGCTGTCCGAGCGCAGCACCGGCCTGGAAAATTCCAATATCCGCGCCCTGCAGCAGGCTGTCAACGGCGTGGCCTTCCTGGCGCACCCGTATTCGTGGCCCGTGATCGGCCACGAGTCCGACATCCGCGCCTGGACCCAGCAAGACCTCGAACATTATTTCAAGACGTATTACGCACCGAATAACGCGGTGGCCGTGATCGTCGGCGACGTCAAGACCGCCGACGTGAAAAAGCTGGCCACGCGCTACTTCGGCAAGATCCCGAAAGGCGCCACGCCACCGGCCGTGCGCACGGTGGAGCCGCCGCAAACCGGCGAGCGCCGCATCTTCGTGACCAAGGAGTCGGCCACGTCGCCCAACCTGGTGGTCGCCTATAAAATCCCGGCTGCCAACAGCCCTGATTACTACGCGCTGGAAGTGCTGCAAAGCGTGCTGGCCGATGGCAAGACCTCGCGCCTGTACAAGGCGCTGGTCGAGCAGCAGCTGGCCACGCAAGTGTCGGCCAATGGCGCCGAAGGGTTCGACCCGGGCCTGCTGTACGTGTACGCGGTCGCTGCCGCCAAGGTCGATCCGGCCACGCTGGAAAAAGCGCTGCTGGCCGAACTCGACAACGTGGTCAACCACGGCGTCACGGCGGAGGAACTGGACAAGGTGCGCAACCAGAAGCTGGTCAACCTGTACCGCGAACAGGAAACCATCAATGGCCGCGCCCAGCAGCTCGGCAACTACGACGTGTTCTTTGGCGACTATAAAAAAATGTTCGACGCGCCTGCCGCATACGCCAAGCTCACGCCCGCCGACATCCAGGCCGTGGCCGCCAAATACCTGAAAAAATCGCAGCGCACGGTTGGCGTGCTGGCCGCGAAGGAGGACTGATTACATGAAGAAACCTGTTATTGCCATGCTGGCTGCCGCTGCTGCGGTGCTGGCAACCGTGCCTGCCATGGCCGCCGAATTCCGCCTGCCCGCATTCGACACCGTCAAGCTGCCCAACGGCCTCACCGTCTACCTGATGGAGCGCCACGAAGTGCCGCTGATCTCGGTGCGCGCGGTGGTCAAGGCGGGCGCCGTCAACGACGCCGCCCAGCCGGGCCTGTCCAACCTGACCGGCGATGCACTGCTGCTGGGCAGCAAGGCCCACAACAAGCAGGCGCTCGACCAGGCCTTCGATTTCCGTGGCGCCCGGCTGGCCGGTGGCGCTGGCGCCGAAGCGAGCGCGGTGCAGGCCAACTTTGCCAACAAGGACGCGGCCGCCCTGCTGCCGCTGTTTGCCGAAATCGTCCAGCAACCGTCGTTCGACGATGCCGAACTGGCCAAGCTGCGCGACCGCAAGGTCAGCGGCCTGAAACAAGCGAAAGAGTCGCCGCGCAACGTCGTGGGCACGTATTACCGCGCCATGTTGTTCGGCAATGCGCCGTACGCGATCCCCGCCAGCGGCACCGTGGCCAGCGTGGGCGCCCTCAAGCAGGACGACGTGCGCCGCTACTACCAGCAGTACTACCGTCCCGACAACGCCGCCATCATCGTCGTGGGCGACTTTCAGAAGGACCAGATGCGCCGGCAGATCGAAGCGCTGTTCGGCGCCTGGCAGGCCAGCGGCCCGGCGCCAACGCAGCAGGACAACGGCAAGGTGCAGGCCGACAAGGCGCGCGTGTGGCTGGTGAACAAACCCGATGCGATCGAAACCACGTTCCTGATCGGCGGCGCCGGCATCGCCCGCAACGACGCCGACTACGTGCCGCTGCAAGTGCTCAATACCATTTTGGGCGGGCGCTTCACGTCATGGCTGAACGACGAGCTGCGGGTCAACTCCGGCCTGACCTACGGCGCCAGCAGCCAGTTCAACGTGCTGGCGCAGACCGGCACGTTTGCAATCTCGAGTTTTACGGCGTCGGCCAAGACCGGCGATGCGCTGGCGCTCGCGCATAAAACCTACCAGCGCCTGTGGGATCAAGGGATAGACCAGGCCACGCTCGACTCGGCCAAGGCCTACGTCAAAGGCCAGTTCCCGCCGCGCTATGAAACCGGCGAGCAGCTGGCCGGCCTGCTGGGCGATATGTACGCGTCGAACGTGGACCGCGCGCAAATCGACAACTTCACGCGCGACGTCGACAGTCTCACGCCCGAACGGGCCAAGGCGCTGGTGAATAAACACTTCCCGCGCAACAACCTGCAAACGGTGTTGGTCGGCAAGGCGGCCGATATCCGCGACGTGGCCAAGGCGTATGGCGACGTCACCGAGCTCGAGATTGGCGCCGACGGGTTCCAGCCAACGACAAAGTAAGCCAGCGCCCTGCCGGCAGCTGGCAGGCGCTGACGGCAGTCCGGTTTATTGGCCGGACTGCCGGCGCCACGCGTCGACATAAGGCTTGGTCAACGGATTGGCGGTATTCCATTTCGGCGCCACCGGATCGTTCGCAATCATCAGCACGCCCAGCGCCACCATCCGGTTCACCTTGGCCATGTTGACATAGTCGACCTTCTCCCAGTGGTCGCCCGCGCCGTGGTAGTCGGGATACTCGTACGCCACGCACAGCGTGTGCGCGGGTACGCCCTGGTCGGCCAGCGCCTGGTTGTCGCTCAGTCCAAAATAGAAATCGCTGTTCGCTGCATTTTTGTAGACATCAATGCCGGTGAGTTTGCCGGCCTTCTGGAACACCGTGCCCACGTCGGAGAAATCGAAGCCCGTCATCGACGCGTTGTTCAACTGCGGACCTTCCGAGCTGTCGGTACGCCCTACCTGCTCGAGGTTGACGTCCGCCACGGTCTGCTTGATCGGCAGGATCGGATGGCGCCCGTAGTAGCGCGAGCCGAACAGGCCCAGCTCCTCGCCAAACACCGTCATGAAGACGATGCTGCGCGCCGGCCGCTGCTTCATGCCGGCCAGCGCGCCGGCGATTTCCATCACCGACACCGTGCCGCTGCCGTCGTCGTTGGCGCCGTTGTAAATCACCCCGCCCTTGATGCCCAGGTGGTCGTAATGCGCCGTGACCATCACATACGTGTCTTTCAGCACCGGATCCGAACCGCGCAGCACGCCGATCACATTGCGCAGCTTGACTGCGCGTTCGACCGGCGCCGCCACGTTGACGCTGAGGCGCGCGCCGCTGTTCGCGCGCAAGCGGTCCAGTGCCTCGATGGCTGGCTGCGAATGGAGCGTCATGCGCGGCAAGGTGGAGACGGTCTCGCCACTGTTCTCGGGATCGATCAGGCGCCCGTTGCCGCCGGCGTTGCCGGCCGGGTGCATGCGGTCGACGACCAGCAGCAGCGCCGGCCCCAGCTTTTCCAGTCTGGCGCCATAGGCCTGCCAGCCTTTGCGGGCAAGCTTGGCCTGGTCGGGCGGCATGGCGTTAAAGTCGGGCAGATTGGTGACAATGACCTTGCCGGCCAAGGTGGCGGCGCTTTGGCCGTCGAGCACAGCGGCGTCGCTGGCGTCGAGCTTGACGATGGCGGACGGCGCCAGCGCCAGTGCCTTGGCAATACTAAAGCTGAGCAGGTTGGCCGGAACGTTCAGTTGCTGCTTGCCCACATTGAGCCGGAACGAAAAATCCTGCAGATTGGTCGCAGCAAAAGTCCAGTTCGCGGTCTGGAAATAACCGTCGTCGCCGACCGCTTCGAGTCCAGCGCGGCGGAACTGGGCGGCAATGTATTCGGCCGCCAGGTCCTGGCCGCGCGATGGGGTGCCGCGTCCCTCCAGCAGGTCGGACGCAATGAACGACAGGTGGCCGCGCAGCGAGTCTGCGGAAATCCGGTCGAGCGCGGCGCTGGTGTCCGGCGTCAGGTGCGGATCGGCGGCGGCCGCCCCAGCGCCGGACTGGATGCCGGCGATACCGATGACCGCCGCGACGGCGTAAGCGAATAATTTTTGCATGGGTGTTCCTGGGTGGTGTCGAGTGGGGACGAGGGTATATTTACTGTGCAACTATTGTGCAACAGATGCCAACTAAAAAACCAGCCCCTGCACTAATGCCGTTAAGTTAAGCTCCGCATAGCCTTCGTACCCGCGCAGGCGGGTACCCAAGTTCTGCGAAATCCCCGGAAATGCCCGCCAAATTGGGTCTCCGCCTGCGCAGGGACGACATTTTTAAGCAAACAAAATTAAGACTTTTCGCTTAACTTAACGGCATTAAGCCCCTGCACCACTTTCAGTGGCCTGCCGCCAGCTGCGCCACCAGCGCCGCCACATCGTCTCGCAGCGGTGGCACCGCGGCGGCCGCGTCTTCCACTTGCTGCCACGCCCCAGCCGCACCCGGCTGCTTCAGCGCAGCCTCCGCCCGCCGCGCCAGTTCCTGCAGGCGCTCGGCGCCGATGGTGCCGGCCAGCCCTTTCAGGGTGTGCAGCGGCGGCAGCGCTGCTGGCGCATCGAGGGCGGCGCGGGCAGCCTCGATCTGCGCCACCAGCTTGACGGCCTCGCCGTCAAAGCTGCGCAGTGCCATCAGGTAGATCGAGGTCAGGCCGCCCATGCGCTTGAGCGCGGCGTCGCTGTGGATGCCGGCAGCGGGCAGGTCGGCCGGCGGCGCGGGGGTGGCTGGTGCTGGTGGCTGCTGCAACGGCTGCTGGGGCTGCGGCAACAGGTGCTGGGGCTGCTGCGGCGGCGGATCAAGTTGCGGCGGCGCTAGCGCCGCACCGACATGCTGCAAGATCACATCGATCAGCTGCGCCAGGTCGAACGGCTTGCCCACGTGGTCGACCATGCCGGCATTGAGTGCGGCGGTGCGGTCGGCGGCCATGGCGTTGGCGGTCATCGCCACGATCGGTGGCGCCTGGTCGCCCAGCTGGCGCAGGATGGCCTGGGTGGTTTCGTAGCCGTCCATTTCCGGCATCTGGATATCCATCAGGATCAGGTCGGGCAGCGGGTCGTTGCCGTTCAGCGCGCCAGCGAGCGCCTGCAATGCCAGCAGGCCCGAGCTGGCCACCTGCACGTGGGCGCCGTCATTGCCCAGCAATTCGCTGGCCACCTGCTGGTTGGCGGGATTGTCGTCCACCAGCAGCAGCTTCAGCCCCTCCAGGCGCGCGCCCGATGGCATCGGCACCGCGGGCGGCCGTACCCGGCGGTCGAGGCGCGCATCGGCCACGGCATCGAACAGCATCGAGGCCGTGACCGGCTTGACGACGAAACCGTCGAGCACCGGCGACAGGTCCTGCTGGCGCTGCGCCAGCATTTCGCGGTCGTGGGCGGTGACCATCACGATCAGCGGCAGCTTGCCGCCGGTGGCCAGCTGGCGGATGCGGCAGCTGGTTTCCCAGCCGTCCAGGTCGGGCATGCGCCAGTCGATGAACACCACGTCGTAGGCGCGCTGGTCGGCCAGGCGCGCGGCCACCAGCGCCAGCGCTTCCTCGCCTCCGGCGGCCACGTCCACGCGCCAGCCGAACGACGCCGCCATTTCGCCCAGCACCGCGCGCGCCGTGGGATTGTCGTCCACCACCAGGCACGACAGGTCGCGCAACGCGTGTTCGGCAGGTGCGGGGGCAGCCAGCGCCACGGTGGCGGCGGGCTCACTGTCGAATTCGATGGTGAAGTTGAACACGCTGCCGCGCCCCACCGCGCTGTCCACTTCGAGCTGGCCGCCCATCAGGACCACCAGGCGCTGGCTGATGGCCAGACCCAGGCCGGTGCCGCCGTAGCGCCGCGCGGTGGACGCCTCGGCCTGCGAAAAACCGTCGAAGATGCGGTGCTGCTGCTCGTCCGAGATGCCGATGCCGGTGTCGCTGATGGCAAAGCTCACCGCCAGCCGGTTGCCGTTGCGCCCCACCTGGCGCGCCGACACCACCACTTCGCCGCGCGCGGTGAACTTGATGGCGTTGCCGGCCAGGTTGAGCAGAATCTGTTGCAGGCGCAAGTCGTCGCCCACGACCATGTCGGGCAGCGCCGGGTCGAGGCGGAACAGCACTTCGACCGGCTTGGCGCCCACGTTGGCGGACAGGATCACGGCCAGGTCGCGCCACAGCTTGTCGAAGCGGAACGGATGCGGATCGAGCGCCAGCTTGCCGGCCTCCACCTTGGAAAAATCGAGGATATCGTTGAGCAGGCCCAGCAGTGCGCGGGCCGCCGCTTCGGCCTTGGCCACGTAATCCTGCTGGCGCTCGTTCATCCCGGTTTGCTGCAGCAATTGCAGCATGCCCAGCACCGCATTCATCGGCGAGCGGATTTCGTGGCTCATATTGGCCACGAATTCGGTCTTGGCGCGGCCCGCTTTCAGCGCCTCGTCCTTGGCCTGCAACAGCGCTTCGTGGGCGGCGCGCGACTCGGTGCGGTCGGTGCTGCTGCCCACCCAGCTCAGCGCGGCACCATCGGCGCCGCGCTGGGCCAGCGCATGGTGGTCGAACACGCGCCACACGCCGTCATGCCTGCGCAGCCGGGCGTCGCAGCGGAACTCGTCGGCAGCGGCTTGGGCGCGCTGCCATTCGGCAGCCAGCGCGGGCAGGTCGTCGGGATGGATCACGCGTGACCAGTTGCCATCGCCCATCATCTCTTCGGCAGCAATGCCGCTGAACTCTTGCCAGTGATGGCTGAGAAAATCGATGCGCAGGTCGGCACGCGCGGTCCACACCATCTGCGGCAAGCCTTCGGTCAGCGAACGCCAGCGGGTTTCCGACGAGGTCAACCGTGACAGCGAATCTTGCAGCGCCTGCTCCGCTTCGAGCAACTGCTGCAGTGCGCGGAACTGGGTGCGCAAGCCAACGCGCACGCTGACGATCAGCGCGGCGGCCAGCAACAGCAGCACCGCGGCAAAGATGCCGGCGTTGCGGAGTTCCTTGCGATACCACGGCGCCAGGAAATCCTTGCTGGCCAGGCCGACGATCACGTACACCGGGTAGTTGCCCACTTTTTCGATGCTGAGCGTGCGTTCGAGCCGGTCGCGCGGGCTGATGACGGTAAACGTGCCGCGCCGGGCTTTATCGTCGAGCACGCTCTGGGTGAGCGGATTGACCGTGATGGTGCTGCCGATTTCCATGCCGTCGACCTGCGGATAGCGGTGCAGCACGCGCTTCTCCGCGTCAAGCAGCACGATCGATCCGTGGGCGCCGATCTTCAACGCGGCAAACGATGCATCGAGGCGGTCGCTGCCCATGGTGACATACGCGGTACCACCGAAACTGCCGTCGGGCATGGTCAGCGGATACACGACCGGCAACACCCACTGGCCGCTGATGCGCGAGCGCACTGGCACGCCAAAGGTCAGGCGCCGCTGGTTTTTAACGCGCAGGAAAAATTCGCGGATGCGCAAATCTTGCGGATACAAGGGATCAACCTGCTCGCCGTACAGCACGCGGCCGTCGGCATCGGAACCGCGCACGGCCTGTGCTTGCGGCACCCGCTCCTTCAACGTGGTGAGAAACGCGCTGAAGGCCTGGTCGGAAAAGGTACCGGCCTTCTGCATGGCGCCAAACTCGACATTGGCGCGCTGCATGGCCAGGTCCACTTCGAGAAAATGCGCCTGCAAAAACCCTTCCAGGGTAATGGCAAGGTTGCGCGAGGTTTCGTCGGCAGTGGCGTAATAGCGCAGCCGGCTCTGATTGAGCACATGGGCAAGACCGAGCAGAATAATCAGGACCACCACCGCCACGGCCGCCACCAGCACGCCGAACAGCTTCCTGAATTTTTGCAGGGTATCGATTCTTTTCACGGGAGGCGATGGTTTCTTGGGCCGGAAGCGTTCTACGATACAGCAAAAAAAACGCTCCAGCGGAGCGTTTTTCAGTTACCAGCGGGCCTTACAGACCTTGTTGTTCGATATCGGCCAGCGATTCGCGGCCCTTGTCGGAAATCTCGAAGCCGCCTTCGGCGCGCGGCACGATGTGCGATTTTTTGCCGAGGAACATGGCGACATCGGCATCGATGGGGCTGGCGCTATCGGCCACCAGCGCACGCAGCGCCAGGATGCAGCGGCGCAGGAACAGGGTTTGTTCGCCTTTGTCGGTCAGACTGATGCGGCCATTGCGGGCCACCGTAAACAGTTTCAGGCCGGCCAGGCGCTTGGTGTTGCGGCCCACGCAAGCGCTGTAGCGCTCGGTCTTCACGCCGCTTTTGATTTCATCGAGCGCGTTGTACTCGTCTTGCGTTAATTTGTCGTTCTTCATTGCCATTTTTTCCATAAGAGACTGCAGCGGCCCTCATGGTACGCGCACGACGGGACGACGGCAAGGCGCGCGGCCCCGCCAGATTCCCGACGCCGGCAATTACAACGCGCGGATCAGCAGCCAGACCGCGCCGATGCTGGCAAACGCTGCCACGCACAGCAGTGCCTGTACGCGCTTGGTGCCCAGGGCAACGCTACGACGGCCGAGGTAAATTTTGTTGTGCAGGGAATTGCCCATGATGCGCTCCGTTGTGAAAAACGATGACATGACTAAATTATAGAAACACTTCGATGACCGCAGTGTGACGCGCTGCATAAATATGAAATTCTGTAACCCACAAGCAACAACTGTCACAATTTCTATCACATTTATGCGACATCCCGTGCGTGCGCCTATCGCTGGCTGAAAGTGATAGTCTGGATTGACACACTAACGGGAGTACATATGAATCAAGCAAGCAAACCAGGTAATGCCGATCACGATCCGGCCCACGACGCCGGCCACCTTACCGAAGAAGCCGACATTGGCAGCGGCGAACCATCGCCGGGCAAGCAGGAGACGGACGAAGCCATCAAAAGCATTCCGGCACTACCCAAGGATGGCCAGCGCCAGCCGGCGCCCGCTAAACCTTAAACCTTAAACCTTCATGGGCGGCACCTTGGGCGTCGGTTCCTCGATCGGTGGTTCTTCAGGCAGCGGCGTGTTGTCGGGCGGCGGATCTTTTTCCGGCGGCGGTGGCGGCACGTCGGGGTCGGGCGTGGTATGAGCGCGCAACAAATCGTTGGCGGGGGTATTGGTCATGGCAGGCATCGCAGTCTCCGGCAGCAGGCGCAACGGGTGGCGGCGCCTTGTAAATCAGTAATGATGCAATTCTCAACCATCTGCGCCGTTTGATTCGTACGCCAGCGCACTTACTGCCTGCCAAATCAAGTTTCTTTTACTACTTGCATTTTTGAAATGTGCACCGACTTGCGCTTCTGACTACAACAGGAGCGCGCATGCTATTTCCCAAACATCCCAAATCAGTTGTCGACAACCGTCCCGTGGCCGTCAAGATCGTCAGGCAAGAGCACACCGGCGCGCTGAACCCGCATGTGCTGGTGGTCGACAAACCGGCGCCGCCCCCGCCTGCCCCCAAGCCCAAGCCATAGCGGGACCGGCCGCGGCGGGTACAATGTCGGCTTGTTCATCGAGTCCAACAGAATCCCGCCATGTCCAACACTCCGCTCAACGACGACGAATACGACCAGCTCGACGACCTGCTTTGCGAGATTTCACCCGCAGCGCTTGACGTGGCCGGGCTGGAAGGCTTGCTGACGGCGCTGGTGCTCGCCCCTACCGAGGCTGCGCCTTCGACCTGGTTGCCGCTGGTGTGGGGTGGCGCGCAGCCAGCTGCCGCGCAGGCAGTAGAGGCCGCTACGAAACTGGTGATGCGCCATTACACGTACATGCGCACCTGGATGCAGAAAGACCCCGCCAGCTTCGAGCCGATCTACGAATGCGGCGGCGCCTGGACGGCCGAAGCCTGGACCGCCGGCTTCGAGGCCGGCATGCAGCTCGACGCCGCCGCCTGGGACGCCTTGCGCGCCACGCAACCGGCGCTGCTGGCGCCGTTCGCCCGCACCGGCGACGACTGGGAAGCCCAGGTCACGCCATCGGTCATCGCCATCCACGCCCACTGGCACCCGGCCAAGGGCGCGAAGGTGGGCCGCAACGACCCGTGTCCTTGCGGCAGCGGCAAAAAATCCAAGAAGTGCTGCGCCGCCTGATCAGCCGGCCGGCACCCGGTTGACCAGCGGTTCGCCGCGCTCGAAGGCGGAAATACTGTCGATGGTGGTGCGCATGATCTGGCCGATGGCTTCCACCGTGAAGAACGCCTGGTGGCCGGTGACGATCACGTTCGGGAACGACACCAGGCGCTGAATGACGTCGTCGCAGATGATGGTCGATGACAAATCCTGGAAGAACAAATTGGCTTCCTGCTCGTAGACGTCGATGGCCAGGCCGCCCAGCTGGCCGGTCTTGAGCGCCTCGACGGCAGCCTCGGTATCGACCAGCCCGCCACGGCTGGTGTTGACCAGCACGCTGCCGCGCTTGGCCCGCGCCAGGGATTGCGCGTTGACGATGTGCCGCGTATCTTCCGTGAGCGGGCAATGCAGCGATACCACGTCGCTGCACGCGAGCAGCTCGTCCACCTCCACGTAGCGCCCGCCCAGCGCCTCGAATGCAGCTGACGGATAGCGGTCATGCCCCACCACCGTGCAGCCGAAGCCGGCCATGATGCGGGCGAAAATGGTGCCGATCTTGCCGGTGCCGATCACGCCCACCGTCTTGCCGTGCAAATCAAAGCCCATCAGGCCGTCGAGGTCGAAATTGCCTTCGCGCGTGCGCACGCTGGCGCGGGCGATCTTGCGATTCACCGCCAGCAGCAGGCCCACGGCAAACTCGGCCACCGAGTACGGCGAATAATCGGTCACCCGCACCACGGCAATGCCCAGTCGTTCGGCCGCGGCGGTGTCGATCTGGTTGTAGCCGGTGGACCGCGTGGCCACCAGCCGCGTGCCTTGCGCGGCCAGCAGCGCCAGCACGTCGGCGTCCACCGTGTCGTTGACGAATACGCAGACCGCGCCGCAGCCCTCGGCCAGCGGCGCGGTGGCGACGGTCAGGCGGTCTTCCAGGAACAGCAGCGTATGCCCTGCTTGCTCGTTGGCTTGCTCGTTGGCTTGCTCATTGGCCTGCCTGAGCAAGGTCTTGTCGTAGCGCCGCGCGCTAAATACCGCAACTTTCATTGTCCGTCTCCTTGAGGTTGGATCACCAGTAGCCCAGCACTTTCCACCAGGCGCCGCCCACGACGGCAAAAATCAGCAATTCCAGCACGCACATGGCAAAGCCCACGCGCCACCAGTTCCCCATTGTCACATAGCCACTGCCGAAAATGATCGGCGAGGTGCCGGTGGCGTAATGGGTCAAGGTCATCATGATGGCCGAGCCGGCCGTCATCATCAGCAGGAACGGCACCAGGTACGCGCCCGGCAGCAGTTGCGCGCCCACCGACATGAATGCGAACAGCATGGCGCTGATGTGCGCGGTGGTACTGGCAAACAGGTAGTGCGAAAACACGAATGCCAGCAGCAGCACGGCGGCCACCGCCATCCACTCCATGCCGCTGGCGGCTATCGCGTTCTTCATCGCCAGCGCGCACCAACTGATCACGCCCAGCTTGTTCAGCTGTTCGGCCAGCATGACCAGCGCGCCAAACCACACCAGTGTATCCCAGGCGCTTTTTTCGGCCAGCACGTCATCCCAGTCCAGCGTGCCGGTGATGATCAGCACGAACAGGCCGAGGAACGCCACCACGGTCGGATCGAGCGTCCACGCCGGCCCCAACACCATGGCCGGCAGATTCGCCCACAGCACCAGCAGCAGGCCGAACGTGCCGAGCATGACTTTTTCCTTGGGTGACAGCGGTCCCATGCGCGCCAGCTCGCCGCGCGAAAATTGCACCGCGTCGGGCGTGGCTTTCAGTTCCGGTGGCGACAGCATATAAATCACCAGCGGCATCACCAGCAAACATGCCAGGCCCGGCAGCAGCATGCACAGCGCCCACGTGGTCCAGGTCAGGTGAAAGGTCTGGTTGCTGGCGCGCGCGACAAAATCGACCACCAGCGGATTCGGTGCGGTGGCAGTGAGGAACATCGCCGACGTGATCGGATTGGCGTGGTAGTTCACCAGCGCCAGGTACGTGCCCACCTTGCCCTGGGTGCCCTGCGCCGGGTCCGAGTGAAACGCGTTGGCAATCGACTTCATGATCGGGTGGACGATGCCGCCACCGCGCGCCGTGTTACTGGGCGTAAACGGCGCCAGCACCAGTTCGCACACGGTGAGGCCGTAGCCGATGCCGAGCGTGCTCTTGCCCATCAGGGCAATGAACAGCAGGCCGATACGGTTGCCGAGCCCGGTTTTCTTGAGGCCGCGCGAGATCAGGATCGCCGCGACGATCAGCCAGATCAGCGGGCTGGAAAAGCTGCTGAGCGCATCGGCCATCGCGCCCTTGGATGAGTTGGACGTCACCTGCGCCAGCGCCACAATGGTAATTGCCATCAGCGCCATCACGCCGATCGGCATCACCTTGAGGATGATGGCGACAATGGTCGTGAGAAAAATCGCCACCAGCGACCACGCCTTGGGCGTCAGCCCGTCCGGGCACGGCAACAGCAGCAGGATGGTCAGCACTGCGGTGGTCACCAGCGCCGGTACCACCTTGAACGGCACCACGCTGACAAAATAACGGTAAGCAGCTTGCAGCTTGGATAGCATATCTTCCCTGACGATAGTGATAGCCTTATTGACCATATTAACTGGTAGCAAGTCCCCTGTCACTGCCGTAGGCTGGGGCATATTGCCCACCACACATCAGGGGTCAGCCCATTCGGGGTCAGTCGGTGATGTGCAGGGTGGTGGCGAAGTGGGCGATCAGCGCTTGCACCTTGGGGGCGTGGGCGCGGCTGTGTTGCCAGACGATGTGCAGCGGCAGTCCCTGGGTGGACAGTTCGGGCAGTACGGCGACCAGCGCGCCGGTGCGGATTTGTTCGGCCACCAGCCATGTCGCCAGTTGCGCCACGCCCAGCCCTGTCTGCACCGCGTGCACTTGCGCTTCGGCGTGACCCAGCACGATGCGGCTGTGCAGCGGCTGGCGCGCCACCGGCGCGTGACCTTCGCGCACCAGCCACGGCGTGGTGCTGCCATCGGCGCGGCCGTACAGCACGGCGGCGTGCTGCAACAATTCTGCCACCGAGCGCGGCGCGCCGTGCGCGGCCAGGTACGACGGTGCGGCGCAGAAAATCAGTTCCTCGTGGCCCAGGTAGCGATGGTCGAGCGTGGCCGGCCAGGCGCTGGCGCCGCCAATGCGCACGGCCACGTCCACGCCGTCTTCCACCAGGTCCACGAACCTGTCGGTAAAGGAAACGTGCGGCATCACTTGCGGGTGCACCGCTGCAAACTCGAGCAAGGCGGGAAACGCGCGCAGGCGGCCGAACGTGGCCGGCAAGTCCACCCGCAAGCGGCCCGACGGCACCGCATCGTCGGCCGACAGCACCCGCTCGGCCGCTTCCAGTTCTTCCAGCACCCGCACGCATACCTTGTAATAGGCGTCGCCCGCATCGGTCAGGTGCAGGCGGCGCGTGGTGCGGTCGAACAGCCGGCTGCCGAGCCGCTCTTCCAGTCGCGCCACGGCCTTGCCCACGGCGGAATTGGTGAGATTGAGGCGGTCGGCCGCTGCCATGAAACTGCCCGCCTCGGCCACCGCCACAAAGGTGGCGATGCCTTTTAAATGCTCGGTTTGGCTCACTGGAATTATTTTCCCTAATAATTACGAATAAACATCCAACAGTGGAATTTATTTCTTTTATATCATACGCTACTGTTTAATCGGAGTTTATTCATGCCTGTATCTACCCCACCCCAGCGCGGCGGCTCGCTGTCGATTGCCATTCTTGCCATCGCCGCATTCGTCATCGTCACCACCGAATTCCTGATCGTCGGCCTGCTGCCCGCGCTGGCGCGCGACCTGGCCATTTCGGTCACCAGCGCCGGCCAGCTGGTCACGCTGTTTGCCGTGGTGGTAATGGTGGCCGGACCGTTTTTGACGGCCGCCCTCGCCCACTTCGACCGCAAGAAACTGTTCATCGCCATCTTGGCGCTGTTTGCCGCCGCCAATGCGCTGGCGGCCGTGGCGCCGAATATCTGGGTGCTGGCCATTGCCCGCCTGCTGCCGGCGCTGGCGCTGCCCGTGTTCTGGGGCACGGCCAGCGATACGGCCGCGCAAATTGCCGGTCCCGGCAACAGCGGCCGCGCCGTCTCCACCGTGTACCTGGGCATTTCCGCAGCGATGCTGTTCGGCATTCCGCTGGGCACGCTGGCAGCGGACGCCATCGGCTGGCGCGGCGCGTTCGGCCTGCTGGCCGCGCTGTCGGCCGTGATCGCGGTGCTGATGGCCGTGAGCATGCCGACCGTGCAAGCAGTCGAAGCGGTGCCGCTGCGCACCCAGGCCGCCGTTCTGAAACGCCCGTTTTTCCTGGCCAATGTGGCGCTGTCGGTGCTGGTATTTACCGCCATGTTTACCGGTTACACGTACCTGGCCGAACTGCTGGAAAAATCGGCCGGCATTGCGCCGTCGCTGGTGGGCTGGTGGTTGATGGGCTTTGGCGCGGTGGGCCTGTTCGGCAACTGGCTGGGCGGCCTGTGGGTGGACAGCAAGCCGCTGGCCACCACCGCCCTGTTCTGCATCATCCTGGCGCTGGGCATGGCGGCCACGACCGCGCTGGCCGGCCTGGGCAGCCATAGCGTGTGGTTTGCGCTGGCGCTCGGCATATGGGGCATTGCCAACACGGCGCTGTACCCGATCTGCCAGATCCGCGTGATGAAGGCTGCGACCGGCGCCCAGGCGCTGGCGGGCACCATCAATGTGTCGGCCGCCAATGGCGGCATCGCGCTGGGCGCGGCGCTCGGCGGCCTGGCGATTTCGTCGTGGGGCGTGCATGCGGTGGGTTACGCTGCGGCTGCACTGGCACTGGTAGCCGTGGTGGTTGCTGGCGTGGTGTCGGCAGCGATTGCGCCAACGGCGGTCAAACTCGCGCCAGCGGCGAAGCCGGCGCGATAATTTAAGACTGCTTAGTGCTTGCGGCCCTGCTTGGCGCCGCCGCCGGCGCCCTTGCCGGCATCCTTGGCGCCAGCCTTGCTATGGCTGGCGGCATCCTTGCCCGCCTTGGCCTTGTCGGCCTCCACTTCCGTGGACTGCTTGGAACCGCTGCCAGCGGACGACTGCTTGCTGGCGCTGCTGGGCTTTTTATCCTGTTGCTTGGCCATGTGGACCTCCAAAGTTAAACTGCGGTGCATCGAATCCGGCCGTGGCGGCGCCACGGCCGGTAAAACCCCTCAGGACTCTGCCACCTGCACCGTGGCGCTGGCGCCAGTGCTGGCCGCGCGGACCTTTTCCGCCGCGGTGCGGCCGGCCAGGAACGCGTGGTCGGAGTTGTAGTATTCCCATTCGCTGTAACGTCCCGCCAGCACGATGTCGTGCTGCGCCATCCAGTCGCGCACCACGGCCACGTTGTGGGCGCGCTCGTGGTCGTACACCACGTAGGCGTATGGCATATCGACCTGGTTGGCGACCAGCACGCGGTCGTCTTCCGTCATCATGCCCACCGCGATGCAATCGTCGATGCAGCGCTGGATCAATGCGTCGCCATCGAGCGGCAGCGGCTTCCACGGCGAATACGAAATCTCGCAGGTAAAGCCAAAGCCGCCGGGAGCGTTGCATTCCGGGCTGGCATTACCCTGCACGAAAATGCGGTGGAAAATGCTGTCTTCCGGGTAGTAGATCCAGTGCTTGTCGGTGACGTTTTCGCGGGCGATGCCGATGTTCACGCAGCGGATCGAGATATGGCGCAGCCCGCGCGCGGCAAGCCGCACTTCCTCGGGCGCTTCGGCGCCGATCAGCTTGACCAGTTCCGGCAGCGGCATGGTGCTGATCAGGTTGTCGTAGTGGAAGCGGCGGCCATCGGCCAGCGCCACCGCGTGCTCCTTGGGCAGCACCTGCACCACGTCGGCATTGAGCTCGATCTTGCCCTTGATATGCGGCAGGAAGCCCGACACCAGCGCCTGGAACCCACCCTTTAACGGATAGCCGAAACGGGCATTCGGGCCCATGGGCCGTGCTACCGGTTGCAGGGCGCCGTCGATGATCTGGCCCAGGTCGGGCAGCGGTACGCGTCCGCCCAGCCACGAGGTTTCCATCTCCGCCAGCGGCACGGTCCACAGCTTTTTGTTGTAAGGGATGGCAAAGTGCCTGGCGATGCCGCTGCCCCACACCTTGTAGATGAATTCCTCGAAGCTCTGGGTGCGTTCCTGGCGCGCGGTGCCGCCGGCATTGGCCACATCGGCCGTACCGTCGGCGCAGCAGTCTTCCACGGTACCGGTCTCGCATACCGGGGCCTCGGCCACGCCATAGCGGGCGTCGATGGCGCCCACGATGCATTCCTTGATCACGTCCGGCGGCAAGCCGTACAAGGCGCCCTGGAACGGGTACCGGGTAAACACCTGCTTGCTGTACACCCACGCCTCGCGCATCTGCCAGTGCTGGTTGTCGCCAAGCAGGATGTCGTACAGCTTGAGTACATACGGGTCGTTCGAGAACATGATGTGACCGGCGTAATCGAACGTGAAGCCCGCATCCTCGATGGACCGGCACCAGCCGCCCACGGTGGCATTTCGCTCGAGCAGCACGGTATCCGCATCGCCGTGGTAGGCCGCCGACAGGCCGGTAGGACCGCCGCCGATGATCAGGCACGCGGTCTCGTTGACCGGGGCCCCGGCGCGCAGCGGATTGACCTTGTTCGCTTCGCCGTAGTTGGGCACCTGGCCCGCCGTGGCGGCGTCATTGCCGCCTACGGCCAGCGCCGCCACGTTGCCAGCCAACTGGGCCGCGATGTTGGCCCCGGTGTTGGCCGGCGTGCTCTCGATCAGCGCCTGCATCTGGTCGGCCGTGCCGTCCCACGACGTGCGGGCAGCCACCTCGCGCATGTGCGCAGCCATGGTGGTGCGCCCGGCCGGGCTGAGCTGCAACGCTGCCGCGCAGTGGGCAATGAATTCCGCATGGTCATGACCGATGGCGACGATGTCGCCATACGGCACTTCCACGTCGGTGATCGCGGTGCTGACGATCGGCAATTCGGCCGCCATGTATTCGAGCACCTTGGTGGGGCTGATGTAGCGCGTCGATTCATTGAGGGCAAACGGCAGCAGGCACACGTCCCAGCCGGCCAAAAACTGCGGCAATGCCTGGTACGACTGCTGGCCCAGGTAGTGGATATTGGGGCGCTGCGGCAAGTCTTCCGGTGCGATCTTGACCACCGGCCCCACCAGCACGATCTGCCACGCGGGATTTGAATCGGCCATGGCGGCAATCAGCGCGGTATCGAAACGCTCGTCGATCACGCCATAAAAGCCCAGGCGCGGATGCGGTATCCCGGCATGCAGCGGATGGGCATTGCTGCGGTCCAGCGCCTGCTCGAAGTGCACGGTGTCGACGCTGCTGGGGAAGCAATGGACGTTGGCATGGCGCGGGCGCTTGGCTTCGTACAGGCTGGGGCCGCCGGTAAACACCAGGTCGGCAATGCCCAGCAAGGCGCTTTCGCGCTGCAACAGCTGGCGCGGCGGATTTTTAAACGCCGACAGTTCATCCATGCAGTCGTACACCACCAGCGACGGATGCAGCTTGGCCAGCAGCGGCAAGGCCATCGGCGTGTAGAACCACACGACGGGATCGTCGCCATCCGGTACCAGGTTGGCCAGCAGCGACTGCAGGACCGGGATCTGGTCGTCGTGGAAACCGGGCGCAGGCACCGGTGTATGGGGCTGACAGACGGTGACGTTGGGCGCCGGGTGATAGGTGCGCAGGTGCGGCGCGGCCTCGTCGAACACCGGCTCTTCGATGAACAGCACTTTATAGTGCTGGGCCAGTCGGGTGAGCAGGTGTTGCGGGCGCTGGTACACAAAATCCCAGCGCAGGTGACAAAAAACGATAACGGTATCCATGATGCTCTCCCTGAGGTGCCCTTGCGGGTGATAGCCTGTTTCGATCTCTTCGAACAGGTGCGTGATCAGGCGCTGCCCTTGCTGCAAGGCGGCGCCATAGGTGGCCACCAGCTGCCGCGCCAGCGGGTCCGGACCGTCGCGGTCCAGATCCCACAGGCCGCTGCGGTGCCAGTGGTGTTCGTGCTCCCAGTCGTTGCGGTCAACGATCGGGTAAAGACAGATGCCCTGCATGGCCACGCCGTGCTGCAGGGCCAGCGCCACCTGGTGCGCCATCTCGACGATCCAGGCGCCCCGGCCGCTGCCCACGTGGCTGGTCTCGGCCAGCAGCACCGGCCGGTGGTAGCGCCGGTGCAGCTCCAGCAGGCAGCGGTGCAGCGGCTTGCGGCGGACGTCGCCCAGGTGCCACCACAGGCGCGCATTGGTGCCGCTCTCCCACTGGTTGGTGTCGTAGTAATTGGCGCCGATGATGTCGAGGTAGCGCGGCGCGCCGCCCAGATCAGGTTCACGGCGGCCGCACAGCATGTCCCAGGCGTCGTACTGGGCGGCGCTGGCGCCGTCGGCCTCCGCCTGCCATTCCGGGCTGCCCGTGGGGGCGATCACGTGGATCAGCGGATCGCAGTGCAGGATGCGGGCGCCGGGCGTCACCGCCCAGATGGCGTCGCAGCCGGCCAGCGTGGCGCGCACCAGCTGGCGCTTGCCCTCGGTGGCAGCGCGCGGGTCGTCGCGGTTTTTGCAGCGGAACATCTGCACCGACAGGCCCCAGCTGGTGAAAGAGATTTCATTAATCGGCGAGTACACGGGGGCCGGGTCGCCCGGCCGGGCAAACCGCGCCAGGTACGCGGCGGCCGCACCGCAAAAGCGCGCAAACCGGGTGACGAATTCGGGCGCGTACACGTCCACTTCCGGCGGCCAGCCGTAGTGGCAAAAGGTCCAGCAGATCTGGATGCCCAGTTCGCGCGCAGCCAGCAGGCGCTCGTCGAGCACGGAAAAATCGAACACGCCATCGCGCTCCACCAGCCGCCAGCCGATCGACTCGCGCACGGTGTCGATACCGAACTGGTGCAGCAACTGGTAGTCGGCATGGGCATGCCCCACGTGGCCGTTGGCCGCATTCATGTCGAGCAGCCGGCCGCCATGGGTGTAATGGTCGGCGCCCTCGTAGCCGCCTTGCCAGAACGAGGCAAACGGCCGGCTGCGCGGCGGCGCAGCTGCGGTGGAACGGTGCATGATGTCCTTGGGATGAGTGTGACCGGGCGGATTGAGTTTTAGCCGGCGTTGCGGGTGGCGGCGCTGATCTGTTCCAGCGGGATCTTGGGTGTGCGGTCGGCATTGAGCAGGCCGTTGGTTTCCTGGAACGTGTCGGCAAACTGGGTATAGCAAAAGCCGCTGAACATGGCGGTCTGGTTCACCACCCGCAGCAGGTTGCGGTACAGCTCATGAAAGGTTGCGGCGGTGTTGGCCCGTGAATAGCCCCAGGTGTGGTGCTCGGGCGCGTTGGGGTCGTAGGCAATGCCGCCGAATTCGGTGAGCACGATGGGCTGCCCGCGGTGCGGAAACCCATCGAGCGTCAGTATTCTCCCGCCGGGGCGGCGGCGGTCGAACAGGGTGTTGGCCTGGTGCTCGGACTCGTAGCGCGTGCGCAGCCGTTCCGGGTCGCCGTCGTAATCGTGGATGCCGAGGATGTCGGTGGCCGAGGCTTCCCAGCCGTCGTTGCCAATCACGGGACGGGTGGCGTCCAGCATGCGGGTGACGTGGTACAGCGCTTCCACCGCATTGCGGTGGGCCTGCATGGCGGTCAGGTTGGGCACGCCCCATGATTCGTTGAACGGCACCCACACGATCACACAAGGATGGCTGTAATCGCGTTCGATTGCCTCGGTCCATTCGCGCAGCAGGCGCGTCATGGCGCGCGGGCTGAAGGCATAGGCCGACGGCATTTCCTCCCACACCAGCAGGCCCAGGCGGTCGGCCCAGTACAGGTAGCGCGGGTCCTCGATTTTCTGATGCTTGCGCACGCCGTTGAAACCCATGGCCTTGGCCAGTTCCACGTCGCGCCGCAGGGCGTCGTCGGACGGCGCCGTCATCAGGCTTTCGGGCCAGTAGCCCTGGTCCAGCACCAGCCGCAGCTGGTACGGGCGGCCGTTGAGCATCAGGCGGTCGCGCGTGATCGATACCGAGCGCAGTGCGGTGTACGACCGCACGGTATCGAGCACGGTGTCGCCATGGCGCAGGATCACTTCGGCGTCGAGCAGCGTGGGGTGTTCGGGGCTCCACAGCAAGTGCGCGCGCGAGTCGTCGATGCCGGGATCGGCCAGCGCGATCTTGCGGTGGGCCCACTGCCCGGTGAGCAGGTAGCGGTCGTCGGCCAGCAGCTGCTCGCCATGCCACAGCCGCACCTGCACCGACAGGTCGGTTTGCTGGGCACCGTTTACTTCCACCTCGCAGCCGATTTCAAAGCCGTCGAAAATCGGCGTCCAGCGCAGGCGCTCGATATAGGTATGGGCCACCGTTTCCAGCCACACGGTTTGCCAGATGCCGGTGGTGCGCGGGTACCAGATCGAGTGCGGCTCGCGTTGCCAGTCCTGCTTGCCGCGCGGCTTGGCCAGGTCGGCCGGGTCGTCCTCCGCCCGCACCACCAGCTCTTGCGGGGCGCCGGGGATCAGGGCATCGGTAATGTCGGCAGTAAAGGGCGTGTGGCCGCCTTCGTGCTGTGCCACCAGTTGGCCGTTGAGCCACACGGTGGCGGCGTAATCGACCGCGCCGAAGTGCAGCAAGGTGCGGGCGCCGACGTCCGCCGAAAAGTCTAGCGATTCTGGTTCGAGCGTGCGGCGATACCACACGCATGGATGAAAACCCTGGTCGCCGATGCCGCTGGCCTGCGCTTCGGGCGCGAACGGCACACTAATGCGGTGGGTCCAGTCAATACCGGGATTCGGGCGGCGATGGCGGCCGGCGTCATCGAAAGCGAGGTCCCATTCGCCGTTGAGAGATGTCCATCCGTCCCGAACCAGTTGTGGTCGGGGGTATTCAAACTGGCGCATCGGGGTCCTCGGGAGGTGGTCCGAGGGGAAATTACCCCTCCCGAAAATGATAGCAATATTTTATCTTTTAAGGGGACTGATTCCACCTGACTTCGGGTAGGAGTGAGCCTACGCTGCGACGTGTCCCAACGCACGGAGCGAGCCGCACGCATCTGCGATCCTGAAGGTTCTGAAGCACAACCCAACAAGGAGTAGCCATGAGTTCCATAGCCAAACCACGCGACGCCGTTGCCTTGCTCAAGCAGGACCATGATGAAGTGAAGGCCATGTTCCAGCAATACGAAGAGCTGGGTGACCGCGCTTTCGCTACCAAGCAAAAGCTGGCCGAAAAAATCTGCCTGGAATTGACCAAGCACGCGATTGCCGAGGAAGAAATCTTCTACCCGGCCGTGCGCGAGGACGTCAAGGAAGGCGATGACCTGGTCGACGAAGCCACCGTCGAACACGCGTCGGCCAAAGACCTGATCGCGCAAATCCATGCGATGGACCCGCACGACGACCTGTACGACGCCAAGGTGAAGGTGCTGGGCGAGTACATCGACCACCACGTCAAGGAAGAGGAAGAAGAAATGTTCCCGAAAGCCCGTAAAGCCGGCATCGACCTGGTGGCGCTGGGCGAACAGATCCAGGCCCGCAAGGACGAGATCGAAGAAATCCCGCCACCGATGATTCCACCACAAGCCATGCAGGGCAGCCGCCCCGCCCTGTAATGCCGCACCTCGTCAGGCAGGCTGCTTGCGCAGCGTGCCTGGCGCCGCGCGCGGCGGCCGGTGCGCCGACGCGCACAGGGCCACGCCGCCCAGCAGCAAGGCCAGCGCCAGCGCTTCGGCCATGGTCGGCCACCGCTGCTCCCAGATAAAGCCGTACAGCACGGCAAATACTGTTTCGAATACGATCAATTGACCAGTCATGGTCAACGGCAAGATGCGGCTGGCGATATTCCACAAGCCGTTGCCAATCACCGAGCACAGCACCGCGACGCCGATTACCACGCCGGCAAACATCATCCAGGCAGCTACGCCCAATTCCACGTGCGGCACCGCGGACGCCGAGACCAGGTCCGGCAAGAACGCCGGCACCGCCAGCACCAGTGCCATCGCGCCCGTCACCACACCGGTCAGCAAGCTCCATTCATGGGCGGAGATCGCATGCAATTTGCCCAGCCAGCGGCTGTTGGACACCACGTACGCGGTCCACGACAGCAAGGCGCCGAGCGCGCACAGCAGGCCCGCCACCGATTGCTGGCCCGGTTGCTGCGCTGCCGCCAGCGACTGCCAGCTGATGCACACCAGCCCGGCCAGGCTCAGCACCAAGGAAGGCGCCAGCCGCCGCAACGGCACCGCGTGGCGGTCGCGGGCGCCGACCACGGTCACGATCACCGGCAGCAGACCGATCACCAGCGACGTCATTGCCACGCCGCCCAGTTGCACGGCATTGGCCAGCAACACGTAATACACGAGGTTGCCGGTCAGGCCCAGCCAGACCAGGCCGCGCCATTCGCGCCCCGTCAGTTGGCCCGCCAGCCGGCGCCAGCTCGGTGCGATCAGCACGGCGGCCACCAGGCCGTAAGCGAGGTAACGGCCGGCCGACAGTTGCAGCGCCGTAAAACCGGGCGTCAGCTCGGGCGCCAGGAATACCAGTCCCCACAAGGCGCAGGCCAGCACCCCGGCGGCGATACCCCATCGATGATTGTTGATTGCCATGGAAACTCTCCCGAAAAACAGGATTCTCCATGGTTGAGAGCGGGAATTCTTGGCGCCAGCTACCGGCTTTTTGACGCCAGCTCCTGGCTGCGGCGGCGATACGCGGCGGGCGTGGTATCGAGTTGCTGGCGCATGGCGCGGGTGAGCGCGCTCTGGTCGGAAAAGCCGCTGGCCAGCGCCACTTCGGCAATCGGCCGGTTGCCGCCGGCCAGTTGCGCGCACGCCAGGTCGAGCCGCTTTTGCAGCAGCCACAAGTGCGGACTGGTATCGAGCTCTTCGCGGAACAGCGCGTGCAGGCGGCTGACGCTCAGGCGCGCTGCCCGAGCCATGGCCTCGGTGCTCCACGCCGCACCCGGTCCGGCTTCCACCTGCGCCAGCACGGCAGCCAGCCGCGAGCGCACCTGCGGCGCGCCCAGCGCCAGCGTGTCGAGCAGCAATGGTGTCCAGCCGCGCAGCAACTGGGTCTGCACGGCGTTCTGTTCCGCCATCAGGTGCATGAATTCGATCAGCTTGCGGGCGGCGGGGCCAATCGCGGCAAACGGCCGTTCCAGCAGGCACTGGCGGGCGGGATCGTCGAGTTCGGCCTGGTCGAAATCGAGAATGATCGAGCGGTTGGCAACATCGCTGCGCTGCGCGTGCCAGGTACCGGCCACGACCACCGCACCATGCAGCGGATCGAGCCGCGCCTGCTGGCCCAGCACTTCCACATCCACCGCGCCGGACACCGGCAACACCAGCTGCGCAAAGTCGTGACGGTCCGTGCCCCAGCGCTCGCCATAGCTGCGGAGATCGACATCGACAAAGGGGGTGGCAAGTGCGGACATGACAAACGGCAGGATCGTGTAACGCCCGAGTCTAGCACAGCGAGGCGATCATCCCGGCCCGGCAGATCCTGCGCCCGTGAGGGACAAAAACCACCCTGGAAGTCTCCCGCAGCGATATGCATGCCGTACCGCGTGGGGTCGGACCCCGCAAGGGTCCGACCCCGGCCCTGGCCGTGCGGGTTCTCAGCGTAAAAAAAAACCCGCCGAAGCGGGTTTTTTCACATCTTTGGCGGAGAGGGTGGGATTCGAACCCACGGTAGGGTCGCCCCTACGCTTGATTTCGAGTCAAGTACATTCGACCACTCTGCCACCTCTCCTGGTTCCGCTGTTCCCAGCGGAGGCAGGATCATAGCAGGACCGCCGGAAAAACGGAAGCCCTGCTGCCGTTTTTTGCAACACAACGCGAAATTTACGCAGGACGCTGCGGCACCCGGCCCCACTTGCGGTCCGCCGCCCACGTGGCAAACGCCAGGAACGACGCGCTTTCCTCGTACATGGCCTGGGCGCCCGGATCGCCCATGTGGCCCGCGTACATGGCCGTGCGCGACAGGATCGGGTTGCCGGCCGTGGTCAGGGTGCGCGCCTTCACCGCGAACTTGAGCGGTTCCCAGAACGCCACCCGGTTGTCGGCCACGCTGCCCACGGCCAGCAGCGCCGGGTATGCAGCTTTTTTCAATTGATCGTACGGCGAGTAGCTGGCCATGTACGCGTGATCGGCCGGCACCCGCGGATCGCCCCAGAACGGGAACGACGTGGTGCCGAGCGGATGGTTTTCGTAATGCTCGATGGTGGTCAGCACGTCGACGAACGGCACGCGGGCGATCACGCCGGCCCATAAATCGGGCCGCATCGTGTAGATCGCCCCCATCAACAGCCCGCCGGCCGAATAGCCGTGCGCCACGATGCGCCCCTGGCGCGTGTAGCGCTGCGCGACCAGGTATTCGGCGCAGGCGATAAAGTCGGTGAAGGTTTTCTTCTTGCCCTGTTTGAGCACCGCGCGCCACCAGTCGGTGCCGCGCTCGGCGCCGCCGCGCACGTGGGCAATCGCGTAGATCCAGCCCTGATCCACGGCGGCAATCGCCATCGACGAAAACTCGGCATCGACGGTGCCGCCGTACGAGCCATACGCATACAAATACAGCGGCGCGCTGCCGTCGAGTTTTTGCCCCTTGCGCATCAGGACCGTGATCGGGATCTGCACGCCGTCTTCGCCGGGCGCGGTGAGGCGCCGCACTGCGTAGCGTTCGCGGTCGTACGCTTGCGACACCACCGGCGGCTCCGCGCGCGCATAGCTGCCGGCGGCAAGCGCCAGCTGGCATGCGGCGCGCGGTGAGCGCGGCGACTGGTACGTAAAGGCCAGCGTGGGTGACGTCCACCCCTGCCCGCCCGGCACGCCGATCGCATACGCCGCTTCGTCGAAGCTGATTTCGCGCTCCTTGCCATCCTTGCTCATCACTACCAGCCGTGGCAGCGCATCGCGCCATTCCTCGCGCACCAGGTAATCGGCAAACGGGTGAATGGCAAGGATGAAACGGCCCGCCTGGTGCGCCACGAACGGCTGCCAGTGCGCGCGGCCCGGGTTGGCGATATCGGCCGTGACCAGTTGGTAATCCACCGCGCCGTCGACGTCGGTCAACAGCAGCAGCTTGCCGTTCCACTCTTCCACGTCGTAGTGCAGGCCGTCCGTGGCCGGTTCCACCAGGATCGGTGCGGCCGTGGGCGTGGACATGGGCACCAGCCGCACTTCGGTCATGTCGCCGTTGAACATGCGGATCACCAGGTAGCCGCCGGCCGCCGTGGTGCGCAGGCTGACAAAAAACGCCGGATCGGTATTCTCGTACACCAGCGTGTCGCCGCCTTTTGTATTGCCGGCGCCGATCTCGCGCCGGAAAATTTTCGACGGCCGGCCCTTGTCGGTACGGCCGCACCAGAACAAATAGCGGCCATCAGGCGAGAATGCGAACTCGCCGTGCGAATCGACGATGTCTTCGACCAGCAGCTTGCCGGTGGCGACATCGCGCACCAGGATCGAAAAGATGTCGGAGCCGCGCAGGTCGGCGGCCCAGCCGAACAGGCGGCCGTCGCGGCTGTGCTGCGGACCGCCCCAACTGAGCTTGTAGTACTTCTGCCCCTGCGCCTCCGCGCCCACATCGAGCAGGATCTGCTCTGCGCCGCCAGCCGCCGGGCGGCGCGCGTACACGGGATGATCGCTGCCGGCCTTGCTGCGCTGGTAGTACAGGTAGTCGCCATCGCGCACCTGCAGCGGCGCGCCATCGAGGGCATCGAGCGCCTGCATGCGTTCGATCAGCTGCTGTTGCAGCGGCGCGGTGGGCGCCAGCATGGCGTCGGTGTAATCGTTCTCCAGCTTGACCACGGCCTTGATGGGCGCATCGAGCGTATCGGGCGCGCGCAGCACGGCGTGCCAGTCCCCGGGCTGGAACCACGCATAGTCGTCCATGCGGTGGTAGCCGAGGTTGCCCACGTTTACCGGCCGGCGCGCATGCTGCGGCGGCATGGGCCACGCGCGTTTCACGGTCGTGGCAGCGGCGGACAACGCGGGCATGAAGGTGACGGCAACGGCGCCACCGGCGGCGGCGAGGAATTTGCGACGAGCGATCATTGGGTCATCCTTGTATTGGTTAGGCAATCAGCTTGCGCAGCCAGGCCGCGCCGTCGTCGATGGCGCGGCTGGCCACCGCCGACACTTCCATCGCTTCGATAAAACTGTGCGGCGCGCCCGGGTACACCTTCACTTTCACGGGTACTTCGGCTTCGAGCAGGCAGCCGGCCATCAGCAGGTTTTGCTCGGCCAGCACGTCGCATTCGGCGATCAGCAAAAACACCGGCGGCAGGCCGGCCAGCGGCGCCAGTACCGGCACCAGGTACGGGTCGCGGCGGTCGGCCACGCTGCCGATGTAGTTGTCCCAGAATTCGTCCACTTCACCGGCCGTGAGCATGTCGTCTTCGGTGCCGTAGCGCTGGCGCGAGGCCGGCGAACAGTCGGGCGAGAAGCCGCCGTAAATGCTGAGCAAACCCTTGACCGCGTCGCCCTCATTCCCGCCGGAGTCGCGCAACTTCAATGCCGCGCCCAGCGACAGGCTGCCGCCGGCCGAATCGCCGCCCAGCACCAGCCGGTCGGCATCGACGCCCACATCCGCGCCGTGCGCGCGCAGCCAGCGCACCACGCCCACCACCTGGTTCAGCGCGACAGGATAGCGCGCTTCGGGCGCCAGTGCATAATCGACGCCGATGACCACCATGCCGCTGCGCGCGGCAAACTCGCGCATCAGGCGGTCGTGGGTGTCGATGCTGAACAGCGCCCAGCCGCCGCCGTGCAGGTACACCATGGCCGGCTGGGCCGCCTGGTGGGCCGTGGGGTGGTAAAACCGCAGCCGTACCGGCCCCGCTTCGGTGTCGATGGTGCGTTCCACCGTGGCGGCCATGACCGGGCCGCCCTGCTGCCACGGCAGGCGCGATTGTTCGGCCACCACGCGGCGCTCGGGCCAGCTCAAGCTGCGGCCGGCCGTCAGTTCGCGTCCGCGGTCGCGCACATTGTCGATGAAGCGCATGATGTCCGGGTCGAGCTTTGACGGCGCCGGCACGGCGGGCGCCTGCACCACGGCCGCCGGGCGGTCGGCAAAGCGGCGCATCCAGTCGACCATGTCGTCGCCGCCCGTCACCTGCAGGCCGCGCACGATGTCGGCAAACACGTCATCGCGCTCATCCTGGCCCAGCTTGAAGCGGCTGTGCACCGACACCACGTGCGCATGAAAGCCGACGATGCCCTGCGACAGGCGGTCGTACCGCGCGCCCATGTCCGCCACCGTCCACGCGGCCGGGCGATGGGCTTCCACGTCGGCGGTCAGGCGGCGCAGCAAGGCGTCCGCGTCGTGCGGCGTATCGCGGATTTCCACGTCCACGTCGAACCGCACGCAGGCAAAGTTCCAGGTGGGCGCCTGGGTGCGGTCCGCGTACCACGACGGCGAAATATAACGTTGCGGTCCGATCAGCAGCACGGTAGCGCGCGGCGCCTGCGCCAGCGCGCGCCACTGGCCGTTGTTGCGGCCGAAGTGGCCCAGCAGGCGCAGCGGATTGCCCGCTTCGTCGCATTCGAGCTGCACCGGCAGCACGGTCGCCTGCAGGGTATCGGCATGGCCGGAAACGATCCAGGCCAGCGGCTGGGTTTTTACCAGCTGCGCCACGTCGGCGGGGCTACGGGGGAGAAACTTGTCGGTCATGATTACGTGTCGAATAAAGTGTTAACCCTGAGCCACCCCTGGGGTCGTACCCCGTCCAGGGTACGACCCCGGCCTGGCGGTGCGGGTCAAGCGTGTGATTAAGGAGCGACCGACAGCGTCGGCCAGCGCGCATGCCATGGCAGCGCCGCTTCGAGTTCGTAGGCCAGCGCCAGCAGGGTGTCTTCCTGGCCGCGATCGGCCGCGAACATGCTGCCGATGGGCAGGCCGCCGGCGCCCGTGAACAGCGGCAGCGAGATGGCCGGCGTGCCCGCCATGTTCTGCAGCGGCGTGTATGGAATCCAGTCGAACATGGTTTCCATGAGCGCCTCGGCCGGCACCGATGGGCCGTAAGCGCCCAGCAGCGGCGCCGGGGTGCTGGACACCGGCGACAGCACCACGTCGTAATGCTGATGGAAGGCGGACAGCTGCGCCGGCAGACCGGCCAGCTGGCGGTACGCCGCTTCCAGTGCGGTGGTGGGCAGCGTCTCGGCGCGGCGGCCCAGCGCCAGCGTCCACGGTTCGATCAGGTCTTCCAGCCGGCGCCCGCCCGACGTCGCGCGCACGGCATCGACGCAATCGGCGCCCAGGTGGGTCCATAAATCTTCGAACGAGCGCAGGAAGGCGGCGCCGTCGATGGGCCACTGCACCGCGTCCACCTGGTGGCCGAGCGATGCGCACAGGTCGGCGGTGCGGCGCACGGCCGACGCCACGTCCGCATGGGGCGCCTGGCCGCGCAAGCCGTTTTCAATGACGGCGATGCGCAACCGCCGGGTGGACGCGCCCTTGACCATGGCGCGGCTGGGCTCCAGGTGGGTGGCGGCAAACGCCCACGCCGTATCGCGCACGCTGCGCGACATCAGGCTGTCGCCGACCAGCAGATCTTCCACGTTGTGGCGCGACCGCACGCGCACCGTGCTGTCGCGGCCGGGTTTCAGGCCCACCAGGCCGCAGCACGAGGCGGGAATGCGGATCGAGCCGCCGCCATCGCTGCCCTGCGCCAGCGGCACCAGTCCGGCCGCCACGGCAGCGCCGGCGCCGCCGCTGGAGCCGCCCGGCGAATGGGCCGCCGACCACGGATTGACGGTGACCGGGCCGGCCAGCGGCTCGGTGGAGCCGAGCAGGCCGAATTCGGGCATCGCCGTTTTACCGACCGCCACCAGGCCGGCGCCCAGCAGCCGGTCCACGTACGGATAACCTTTCTCGGCCAGCGCGCCGGTGCGGCTGCGCGAGCACGACCGGGTGGGCATGCCCGGATAGTCGAGCGAATCCTTGGGCATCCACGGCACGCCGCGCATGGCGGTATCGGGCGGCAGTTGCGCCGCTTGGGTGCGCGCCAGTTCCGGCGCGTAGTGGCTGGTGGCGCGCAGCGCGGGGTCGAGCGCTTCGATGCGCAGCAGCGCCGCTTCGGTCAGGGCGGCGGCATCGAGTTCGCCGCTGCGCACCAGCGCGGCCTGGTCGTGGGCGTCCAGGCGCCCCAGGGCGTAGGCATCAGAGAGTGTGAGCATGCTGTGGTACTTCCGTAACGGGTTGGTGAGAAAGACGCACGCTGGCGCGCGGACGTCCGTAGAACTTGTAGAGCGCATACCCGAGCAGCGCGTACAGCGTGAGCAGGCTGACCGACAGCCAGTCGCCGCGCCGCGCCTGGCCGATGATGTCGAGCGCCACCGGCAAGGTCATCACGAAACTGGTGACGATGGCGGCTACCGGCACCACGCCCAGCCATTTACCGGCGATGCGCACGCCGCCGAACGGCACCCGGAATTTGCGCGGCAGGTCGGGCTGGGTATTGCGCATGTGGATCAGGCTGACGGCCACCATGGCAAACATGAACGCCACGCCAAACGAGATCAGGTCGGCCATCACCGAGATCGGCAACAGCGCCGCACTGACGGCGGCAATCGCCGCCAGCAGCAGGTTGCCCTGCCACAGGCTGTTGCGGGTGCGGTGCACGCTGGCAAAGAGGTCGGGCAGGTAACCGTCGCGCGCCATCGCATAGCACACGCGCGAGTGGCCGAAGGCATTGGCCAGCAGCACCGACGCCAGTCCCGCCAGCGCGCCGATCTTGATCAGCAGCGCAATGCCGGGCATGCCGATGCGGTCCACGGCAATCGCAATCGGATCGGGCACGCCAAGTTCGCGGAACGGCACCAGGCCGGTGAGCACGACGGCCGACAGCACGTACAGCGCCGTGCACACGCCAAGCGAGCCGAGGATGCCAATCGGTACGTCGCGCTGCGGCTGGCGGGTTTCGGCAGCGGCCGTGGACACGGTCTCGAAGCCGAGGAAGGCAAAGAACAGCAGCGACGCGCCGCGCGCCACGCCTTCCCAGCCATAGGTAAAACCACCCTCGTTGGCCGGCACGAACGGCCGCCAGTTGGCCGGATCGACCGCGCCCAGGCCCACCAGAATAAAGCCGACCAGCACCGCCACCTTGACCACGACCAGCAAGGTACTGACCAGCGAATAGCGCGACATGCCCAGCGCCGCAATGCCGCCCGCCGCCAGCACGGCCAGCGCCGCCACCAGGTTGAAGCCGGAACCGAGCGACAGCACGTGGCGCCCGTCCACCGTGGTCGATGCGATCAGCGGCGTGGACAGCGCTGCCGGCAGCGTGATGCCAAAGTCGCCCAGCAGGCTACCCAGGTAACCGGCAAAGCCCACCGCCAGCAGCGACGCGGCCACGCTGTATTCGAGGAACAAAAGCCAGCCGAGCGACCACGCCGGCCCGCCGCCCAGCGCGCGCCGGCAATAAGTGTAGGCCGAACCGGATTCGGGCATCGACGACGCCAGTTCGGCATAACACAGCGCCACCAGCAGGCAGGCAAAGCCGGCAATGACAAACGACAGCGTCACGGCCGGCCCGGCAAACCGGGCGGCGGCCGTGCCCGTCATCACGTACACACCGGCGCCGAGGATGTTGGCAATCCCGAGGACCAGCAACCCGCCCCACCCCATGCTGGGACGCAGGCTGCCCGTGTTCAACATGCTGCTCATAACTGCCAGTGCAGGCGCACGCCGGCGGTACGGGGACGGATCACGAAGTCTTGCTGGCCGAACAGTTCGTTGCTGCCGTAGCTGAACGTGACGCCGCGCTTGTCGGCAATGTTGTTGACGAACACGCTCAATTCCACGTTGTCGAACCACATCGCGTAACGGGCGTCGAACTGGCTGAAGCCGTTGATGCGCTGGTTCGGCTGCTGCAGGTTGGCCGGCGCATCGGACAGGTAGCGGCCACTGAGGCTGGCGCTGGCGTTGTACTGGTTGTTCCATTTATAGGTGGCCGTGCTGGACAGCTGGTTCCGCGACGAACCGGGCAGTTGCTGCCCTTTGCGCAGCGGCACCGTGGCTTCCAGCAAATCCTGGGTCAGCTTGGCGTCGAGGTAGGTGTAGTTGACGCCGATGTCGAAGTTATCGGTAGCGCGGAAGGCGCTCGACAACTCCAGCCCGCGCAAGCGCGCCTTGCCGGCATTGGTGCCGTAACTCAGGCCGTCGGGCCGGGTGAGGCGCACCTGCAGATCGCTCCAGTCGATATTGAACACATCGACGTCGAACGACAGCCGGCGATTGAGCAGCGACGACTTCATGCCGATCTCGTAGTTACGCAGCGAATCGCTGCCCCAGCCGCCCGGCGTATTGAAGCCAGCGAGCGGAATCACGCTGTTGGCGCCGCCGAAGCGGAAGCCTTCCGACGCCAGCGCGTAGTACATGGTTTGCGCGTTCGGCTTGTAGCTGATCGAAACTTTTGGCGAGAAACCGCTCTCGGCCTGGCGACCGGCCGGGATCACGTTGCCGCCCGGGTAGAACACGCCGTTGTACACGCCGCCGGTGGTCAGTTCCGTGTCGTAGCGGCGCCCGCCCGCCGTGAGCTTCCAGCCGCCATCGAAATTGACCGACGCTTCGCCGAATACCGACTTGTCGCTGCCGGTGGTGGTGCCGTAACCCCAGTAATAAAAATCGCCGCGCAGCAGGCTGGCGTCCACCTGCGGCGCCAATACGGCATTGGCGCCCGGCGCCGACAGGTCTTCGTCGAAGCGCTTGTCGGTCTTCTGGTACGACGCGCCCACGATCCACTCGAACCGGCCGCCATCGGGCGACGCCAGGCGCACCTCGAAGTTTTTATTGGTGCTCTTGCCCAGCTGGCGGAACAGTTGCGGGTTGTCCGTGCCCATGAAATTCGGGTAGTACGGCGAATAGTCGAAGTGCAGCTCCTGCTCCTTCTTGTTGTACGAACCGAGCGCGGTCAGCTTGGCCACGCCGAAGTCGCGCTCCACCCGCGCGCTGTGCAGCGCGAAGTCGAGGTCGAAGCTGGTGGGCAGCGACGTCGAGCGTGCCAGTTCGCCGTAGCGCGACATGCGGAACGATTCGTCGTCCGCGAACGACCGTTGCCACAGGCTCAGCCAGCTGACCTTGGTGAGACTGTCGGGCGTCCACACCAGCGACACGCGGCCATCCTTGACGCTGTTGTCGTTGCTGCCCTTGCGGTTGATGCCGATGTTGTCCAGGTAACCGGGCGTTTCGCGCTTGACCACCACCACCCGCGCCGCCAGCTGGTCGGCAATCAGCGGCACGTTGAGCATGGCCTTGGCGGTGTAGCCGAGACTGCTGGAGTTGGCGGTTTTGCTGAGCGACGTTTCCAGCGCTGCATCGAAGCCGCCTTTGGTATCCGCCTCCTTGGCGATGTAGTTGACGGCGCCGCCCAGCGACGATGCGCCGTACAGCGAACCCTGCGGGCCGCGCAGCACTTCCACCCGCGCCACGTCGAAGGTGTCGATGTCCGGAATCGAAATCGTGTAGCCCACTTCGGTCAGCGGAATTTCGTTGATGTAGTAGCCGGTCGTGCCCTGCCCCTGGTCGAGGCCGGCGGTGGTGCCCACGCCGCGGATCACGGCCGTCGAGTTGCCGCTGGGGCCGGCGTTGAACACGACGCCCGGCAGCTTGCCCAGGTAGTCGGCAAACGATTCGGCGCCCACCTTGCTCAGCGCCTCGCCGCTCAGCACGCTGGCGCCGCCGGCGGTATTGGCGACCGTTTGCCCGCGCTTGCCCACGACCACGACCGATTCGACCTTGGCCGGTTTGGCTGTCACATTATCGGCAGGCGCTTCGGCAGTCGCCTGGGCGTGGACCGTGCCGCAAAACAGGCTGAACAACGCTAACGACAGGGTGGTGCGGCGCAGCTGGACTGAAGTTCTTGGTTTCATTCTGGGCAACTCTCCGTAGCAATGGGGCGGCGTGATTTTTATGGATCCGGCAGTGTTCTGCGCGGTGTGCGGTTCCAACTTTAGGGGGAAACCGGGGCCGTCGTCCACCGCCTGCGCCGCGCAATTCAAATTTGCAAACCCTTGAATTGATTAGCAATTTTCATGTACCGCACAAGATTCCCGCTCCTGCGCGGGCGACAACCGCAGAATCGGCGCACGCCGCCCTGCAAATTAGGCAGTTCCTGCACCACGGTGCAAAAACTGCCGTTTTTGCGGTTTATTGCAGACCAAGCACACGGATGGTGCAAGCGCTGTCACATTGCAGTGCGTTTTTAGCTGCCGGTGTGAGAATTGCGCGGTCCGGCGCGGCAGCAGCAGCCGCCGCAATGGCCCGAAACTCTGCCAGGTTGGTGGTGCACAGCAGCGCTGGCGCAGTGGCTGCCTGCTCGCCCACGGCGTTGTCGGCAATGACCAGCACGCTGTCCCGCGTGGCGCGCAGCGCGGCCACGTCGGCCTGCAGCACCGGGCCTCCATCGAAGATGTCGATGTACTGGCTGGTGGTAAACCCCTCGCGTTCGAGCAGGCGCCGCGCCGGCGTGGTGTCGGCATGGGTGCGGCCGATGGCCGCGCGCGCGGCGTCGGTCAGGAACGTGGTGTAGATCGGGTAGCGCGGCATCAGCTCGGCGATATAGCTTTTGGCGCCCGGCTGGCATAAATCGTCAGCGCGGTGAAAATCCATGTCGAAGAATTTGCGGCCCAGGCTTTCCCAGAATGGCGAAGTACCGCGCTCGTCCTGGTAGCCGCGCATTTCCGCAAACACCGGCTGCGGGAACAGCTGCGGGAACTGGGCAATGAACAGCAGCCGGCTTTGCGACAGCAAGCGGCCGTTGCCGCCGCCCCGGTAGGCAGGATCGAGAAACAGCGAACACAGCTCGGCGCAGCCGGTCAGGTCGTGCGACAGGTACAGCACCTGGTGCCGCGCGTACACGCCTACCGACTGCGCCGCGTGGACGATGGCGCCAAGGCGGAAATTGTAGAACGGCTCGTCCAGTCCCACCGACGCCTTGATGGCGGCAATGCCGGCCACGCGGCCGTTGCCGGTGTCTTCCAGCACGAATACATAATCGCGCTGCGCCGGGGCGATGGTTTGCCGGAACGATGCGGCGGCGATATCGAGCCGCTGCGCCAGCGCGGCGCGGTCGGCCTTGAAGGTGGTCATGCCGGGGCCGGCCGCTTGCGCCAGCGCGTACAGCGCGTCGAGGTCGGCCGGCGTGGCGGCGCGCACGACTAGCATAACAACCTCGCGTGGTGGTGGGGCTGGCGGCGCTGGCAGAAAAGAGTGTTCATCGCTGGGTGTCCTCCGGGAGTGGTTGGCGGGGCAACTCTAGGGGCAACGGCACACTACGTCCAGCGCGCATGAATTCATGCAAACCATTGATTTAACAGGATTTAATGATGAGGCGCGCAAGTTCCGCGATGCCGGCGCGGTCGACTATCGCAGAATCGATGCCGGCATGCGCCAAAAAGCGCAGTTTCTGCAGCCACCACGGTGTATGCTCACGGGCATGGTTTTTGCAAACACCACATCGGGGCCGCCTGCCGGATGGTGAGGGCGTTCCCGCTACCAGGAGCTTCATTGTCATGACCCAGAAAGACATCGACCGCATCGACCGCAAGATCATGGATTTGCTGCAGCAGGACGCGCGCGTGACCAACCAGGCGCTGGCCGACCGCGTGGCGCTGTCGCCAAGCGCGTGCCTGCGCCGCGTGCGCGACCTCGAAGAGCGCGGCTTCATCACCGGCTACCGGGCCCAGATCGCCGTGGACCGCATCCGCAACGTGCTGATCGTGATGGCGCAGGTATCGTTCGAGCGCCACACGATGAACGATTTCCGCTCATTCGACGCCTGCATCGCCGGCATGCCGGAAATCGTGGAATCTTGCCGCGTGAGCGGGATTTACGACTACATGCTGCGCGCCGTGGTGGACGACATGCAGGACTGGAAACGGCTGGTGCTGGTCTTGCTCGATGGCGGCTACGGCGTGGAAAAAATCGTCTCGCATTTCCTGATGGACGAGATGAAATCGTTCAGCGGCTACCAGCTGGAAAGCAGCGCCACGGCCGAACGCCGGCCGGTGCGGGCCCGCAGCGAAGCGCCATCACCTGACAACGAGGTGGCGGCGCGCTGACCGCGCTGGCGACATGCCGCTGGCGACATGCCGCTGGCGACATGCTAATCGCAGGCCCGCCATAATGGGCCATCCCAACCGAACAGGAGCGATGCATGTCGATGTTGAAATTTCCTGCCGTGCGCGCGTGCGTCGCGGCGCTGGCCTGCCTGGCGCTGCCGGCGCTGGCGGCCGAACCATCATCCACCGTGCTGATCCACGGCGGCTACGTGATGACGATGGACCCGCAATTGGGCGACCTCGACGGTGGCGACGTGCTGGTGCAGGATGGCCGCATCGTGGCCGTGGGCCGCAACCTGGCGGCGCAGGCAGGCAGCACGGCACAGCGGATCGACGCCCGTGGCAAGGTGGTGCTGCCCGGCTTTGTCGATACCCATTCGCACCTGTATGTGACCACCATGCGCGGCCAGTTCCGCAATGCGCAGGGCAAATTCTTCCCCGTCTCCTCGCGGCTGGCGGCCGCCATGACCGCCGACGACGTGGGCATTGCCATGCAGCTGGGCGCGCTGGAACTGCTCAGCGGCGGCATCACCACCACCGCCGATTTTTTCGACAACGTGCTCACACCAGCCCACGGCACCGCCGGCTGGCAGGCCTTGCAGGCAGCGGGCATCCGCGCGATTCTCTACTACGGCGGCCCGGACAAGACGACCAGGCGGCAAATCGACCTCGAACAGCTGCGCGCACTGGCCGCCTTGAGCCAAGCGCAGGGCGCCGAGGTCCGGGTACAGGTGGGCCTGGCGTGGCGGCTGCCGCGCGACCGCGACGACGCCGCCAACTGGGCCATGCGGCAACGCGAGTACGATGCCGCGCGCCGGCTTGGCGCGCCGATCCAGGTGCATGTGAGCGGCGAGCCCGGCCCCATGTTCGACGCCCTGATCAAGCGCGGCTACCTGTATCCGGGCCTGTCCGTGGTGCACGCCACCGACGCCAGCCCCCATCAGCTGCAACAACTGGAACAAGCCGGCGCGGCGCTGGCGCTTACCCCGATCAGCGAACAACGGGTGGGCTATGGCCTGACCCGCGTCGACCATTTTAAAAGCGTGACGCGCCAGGGTTTGGGCATCGATGGCAATGCGCTGGCCGGCAGCGCCGACATGTTCGCCACGCTGCGGCTGGCAGCACTGACCTGGAGCGGCGGCGCGCGCGACGAAGCAGCGCCCTCCCCGCGCGCACTGCTGGAATTGGCCACATTGCGCGGCGCGCAGGCGCTGGGCATGGGCAACCAGACAGGCAGCCTCACTGCCGGCAAACGCGCCGATCTGCAAATCATCGATACGTCGGCGCTGCACTTGAGCGGCTTTGGCGGCGGCGATCCGGCCGCGCTGATCGTGTATTCGGCCCGCCCCGGCGACGTGGAGACGGTGCTGGTCGATGGCCGCATCCTCAAGCAGAACGGCCAATTGACGGGCGTGGATGTGGGGGCGTTGCAGGAGCGGGCCAACCGCGCGGCACGGGCCATGCTCGAGCGCAGCACCGAGCAGTAAAACAAAAAAGCCGCCGACCCTTGCGGGTGCGGCGGCTTCTTCGAAGTCCACTGGCAGACTGGACTTTATTTCTGGCGGAGAGGGTGGGATTCGAACCCACGGTAGGGTCGCCCCTACGCTTGATTTCGAGTCAAGTACATTCGACCACTCTGCCACCTCTCCTTTTCTTGCCTCAGACACTGACGTGTTGCTGCGAGAAGGCAAGATTATAGCAGCCCTTCCGAAAAATGGAAGGGCTTTTTTTACCCCGCACGGCCAAGGCCGGGGTCGCCCCCCCCTTCGGGGTCCGACCCCACGCGGTACAGGTGACGTATCGCAGCAGGTAGGGGGCGGGGTCAGGCGGCTTTCAGATGGGTCAGGCCGCCCATGTACGGACGCAGCACTTCCGGGATCTCGACGCTGCCGTCGGCTTGCTGGTAGTTTTCCAGCACGGCCACCAAGGTGCGGCCCACGGCCAGGCCGGAACCGTTCAGCGTGTGCACCATTTCCGGCTTGCCCTGCGGGTTGCGGAAGCGCGCCTGCATGCGGCGCGCCTGGAACGCTTCGCAGTTGGACAGCGACGAAATTTCGCGGTACGTGTTTTGTGCCGGCAGCCACACTTCCAGGTCGTAGGTTTTGGCAGCGCCAAAGCCCATGTCGCCGGTGCACAGCGACATCACGCGATAAGGCAGACCCAGGCGCTGCAGAATGGTTTCGGCGTGGCCGACCATGTCGTCCAGCGCTGCGTACGACGTGTCCGGGTGCACGACCTGCACCATTTCCACCTTGTCGAACTGGTGCTGGCGGATCATGCCGCGCGTGTCGCGGCCGTAGCTGCCCGCTTCCGAGCGGAAGCACGGCGTGTGCGCGGTCATTTTCAATGGCAGCGCATCGGCGGCCAGGATTTCGTCGCGCGCCAGGTTGGTGAGCGTGACTTCCGACGTGGGAATCAGGTAGAAATTCTCGCCCTCGCCTTCCACGCCGCCTTTTTTCACCGAGAACAGATCGGCTTCGAATTTCGGCAATTGGCCGGTGCCGCGCAGCGAATCGGCGTTGACCAGGTACGGCGTGTAGCACTCGGTGTAGCCGTGCTCGTCGGTATGCGTGTTGAGCATGAACTGCGCCAGCGCGCGGTGCAGACGGGCGATGCCGCCTTTCATGACCGAGAAGCGCGAACCGGTCAGCTTGGTGGCGACGTCGAAGTCGAGACCCAGCGGCGCGCCCACGTCGACGTGGTCTTTCACTTCAAAGTCGAACGCGCGTGGCGTCCCCACCTTGCGCACTTCGACGTTGCCGCTTTCGTCCGTGCCTTGCGGTACCGACTCGTGCGGCAGATTCGGGATTGCCTGCATGAAGTCGCTGATCTTCGCTTGCACGGCCGACAGCGCGGTTTCGTTAGCTTTCAGCTCGTCACCGAGGCCGGCGATGTCGGCCATCAGTGCGGTGGTGTCTTCGCCCTTGCCCTTCATCATGCCGATCAGCTTGGACTGCGAGTTACGCTTGCCCTGCAGCTCCTCGGTGCGCGTCTGGATCGTTTTGCGTTCCGCCTCGAGCGCGTTGAACGCGTCTACATCGAGCTGGTACTTGCGGGTTGCCAGGCGCGCGGCGACGTTGGCGATGTCTTTACGGAGCAGTTGGATATCAATCATGGGAGCGAATTGCCGTTGTATCGAAAACGTCAATTGTACCAAGAGGATGCCCGTTCCCTGCGAGTTTTGAGCAGCCCGCCGGCTGCGGGCTTACAGTGCGGCTTTTTCGGCAGCGGTCAAGCGTTTGGCGGCCACGACCACCACTGGCATCTTGGCCTGATGCACGACCATCTGGCTGACCGGTGCGCTCAGCGCCAGGCGGGTGGCGTCGGCATCGGCGGCGCTGGCGTAGCTGGTAGCGGCGCCGATCACTGCGGCGGCGAGGAAGATGCTTTCCATGTGTTTGGCGATGTTCATGATGCGCTCCTTGGGGTGGGTGTTCTGCAGGTCGTCCTGCGATGAATACACTGTACCTAAAGGGCGTATGCGCCGCGACCCGGATGCGACGAAGCGTAATAAATGGCGGCTGGAATGCAGAAAACGGGGAGCAGCGTCAGTGGCCGCGCGGCACGCGCCACGCGCGGCGCCGGGTGTAGGATTTCCCCTACACAACTAATCGTGCGCCACTTGTTTTTTGGACTGTGTACGATGCGCCAATAACAAGCCTATCGGAGAATAATTTGAAAACTCAATTCCTGAAAATGGGCGCCTTGGGCGCGATCGTGGCACTGGCTGCCGGTTGCTCCACCATGAGCGGCCCGCCGGAAAACGAAGCCCCACCGCCAGCCAACCCGGCGTTTGCCGGCGAAATGGCCAAGTTCAATGCCCAGTTCCCCAACGATAAGGCGACCAAGTATGAAGAAGTGTCGCTCAACTATAACAATGCCAAGAAGCTGGACGACCGCGGCAATTGCCACGATTTGTCCAAGTACCCGGTCACCATTATCCTGACGCTCGACAGCGCCGGTAAAGTGATCAAGAGCACCACCGACGTCGACAACAAAAAAGCCGAGTGCTTCCGCAAAGCATATGCCGACGTGCAACTGCCGGCGCCACCGTTCGCACCGTACGTCAAGCCGATCCGCCTGCGCTGATCGATGAACGCGATCAGGTCGCTACATTCTCGTCAATGACGACCTGATCCGCTGTTTGCTCTTCCCCTTCCTGCGGCACAGTGTCGGCCACGCCTCCCAGCCAGTCCAGTACCACCTGATTGAACCGCTCCGGTTCGCTCACCATCGGCCAGTGCCCGGTATTGAACGCCACCACCTTGCAGCCCTTTCGCGCCGCCAGCATTTCCGTCCACGGTCCCGAATGGAACATGAACGGCTTGCGTATGCCGTAAATGAACAGCATCGGCACGCGTGGCTTGAACGGCACGAGTGCGCGGTACGAACCGATATTGCCGGCCGTGAGGATGTAATACGGATAGTTCATGCCCGAGTGGATGTATTCGCGCGGCGACGGCACGCTCATCACGCCCGCCATCACGCGGGTCATGGTGTTGCCAACGAAGCCGCCGATGGCCCAGCCCAGCGCCAGCACGTTCTGATAGCCGTTGAGCATCATGCGCTGACCCATCGAGCGCGAGCGCAAGGTGGTCTCGGAATTGGCGTCGCCAATATCAACGCCCACGATGCGCGACACCAGCGCCCGGTTGCGCATGTAAAACTCGTAGCCAAACACGCAGCCCCAGTCGTGCGCCATCAGGATCACCGGTTGCTGGCGATTCACGCTGTTGACGATGTGCAGCAGGATGCGCATGGCGGCGTCCAAGGTGTACGAGCGCCGCTGTTTGGCGATGTCGAAGCCGGGCAAGGTGAAGCGCACGCAGCGGTATCGATGCTTGAGCTCGGCAACCTGGTGCTCCCACAGGCGATAGGTATCGGGCCAGCCGTGGATCATCACGATGGTCTCGGCGTGCTCGTCCTCGTCGGGACCGTCTACATAGACGTCGATGCCATCGACCACCAGGTGTTGCATATATTTCCTATCAACGGGTTTCAGGATTTGCCGGCGTCAGCATCAAGCTGCCGTAAAAAGGCCAGCTTTTCCGCGATTTTACTCTCCAACCCGCGAGGCACCGGCTGGTACCAGCCCGGCTCACCCATATCGTCCGGAAAATAAGTTTCGCCGGCCGCGTACGCGTTCGGTTCGTCGTGGGCGTAGCGGTATTCGTGGCCATAGCCCAGTTCTTTCATCAGCTTGGTCGGCGCATTGCGCAGGTGTACCGGCACTTCGCGGCTCTTGTCGGTTTTCACGAACGCCCGCGCCTGGTTATAGGCGTTGTAACCGGCGTTGCTTTTGGCGGCGATTGCCAGGTAGATCACGGCCTGGCCCAGCGCCAGTTCGCCTTCGGGCGAGCCGAGGCGCTCGAACGTGGTGGCGGCGTCGTTGGCAATTTGCATGGCGCGCGGGTCGGCCAGTCCGATGTCTTCCCACGCCATGCGCACGATGCGGCGCGACAGGTAGCGGGCATCGGCGCCGCCGTCGAGCATGCGCGTGAGCCAGTACAGCGCCGCATCGGGATTGGAGCCGCGCACCGACTTGTGCAGTGCCGAGATCTGGTCGTAGAAATTATCGCCGCCCTTGTCGAAACGGCGCGCGTTGAGCGTCAGCGCGTTTTCGATAAAGGCAGGGGTGATCTTGTTGGTCTTGGCGGCATTGGCAGCCGTGCTGGTTTGTTCCAGCAAGTTGAGCAGGCGGCGGCCGTCGCCGTCGGCGTAGCCGATCAGGGTATCGAGCGCGGCTTCCTCGAACTCCAGGTGGGCCAGCACCTTGTTGCGCGCTTTGTCGACCATCTGGCGCAGTTCCTGCTCATCGAATGACTTCAATACATACACTTGCGCACGCGACAGCAGCGCCGAGTTCACTTCGAACGACGGATTCTCGGTCGTGGCGCCGATCAGCGTGACCAGGCCCGATTCCGCGTACGGCAGCAATGCGTCCTGCTGCGACTTGTTGAAGCGGTGGATCTCGTCCACGAACAGGATCGTGTGCTTACCCAGCACCAGGTTTTGCTGGGCCTGCTCCATGGCGGCGCGGATGTCTTTCACGCCCGAGAACACGGCGGACAGGGCAATGAATTCGCAATCGAAAGCATTGGCGGTAAGGCGCGCCAGCGTGGTCTTGCCCACGCCGGGCGGTCCCCATAAGATCATCGAATGGGGCTGGCCCGATTCAAACGCCAGGCGCAGCGGCTTGCCTGGCCCCAGCAGGTGGCGCTGGCCGATGACTTCATCGAGCGTTTTGGGACGCAAGGCTTCGGCCAGCGGTTGGCGGGGTTCGTTGGTAAATAAATCTGCCATGGTATGGAGTGGGATTGCTGCGTGAAGTTTTTATGCGGCCAGTTTAGCCGCGTTAACGGCTGGCCTTTGCTCCGTCATTCCCGCGTACGCGGGAATGACGGAGCGGCCGATAATGACTACGCATGAGTCCGCGTGTCAGATTTTCAGTTATTGCTTAGTTGTTAAACACATCCGCACCCTTGGGCATCACGAACTTGAAACTGTTCGCAGTCAAGGCGGGGTTTTTCTCGATTTTGGACAGCGCCAGCACCGACGTCTGGCCGAAGGTGTCTTTCAGTTCCATCGCTTCCGGCAAGCCGTTGCGCAGGCCGATGGTGATTTGTTCAAAACTCGAATCCTTGGCTTTCGGTACCGCCTTCAGCCACTCCAGCCCGTCACGCGTGCCAGCTTCCGACAAGGTAAAACTTTTTTCCAGGTCGTTGCTGCCAAACAGGATGGCCGCCGGCGACGAGCCCAGCGCATCACCGAGTTTCTTGGTGGTGACCTGGTTCAAGTCCTTGTCGAAGATGAACAGCTGCTCGCCATCGGCTTGCAATACCTGCTGGTACGGCTTGGCATACGTCCAGATGAACTTGCCGGGACGGGCAAACAGGAAGGTGCCGCTCGATGGCGGCGCCACCTTGGCCTTGCTGTCGGCGTTCTTGACCTGGCGCTGGGTGAACTCACCCTTGGCCGCCTTGGTGGACGACACGAACGATTTGAATTGTTCCAGCGCGCTGGCATGGACTGCACCGGCAAACAGGGCGCCGGCCACGGCCAGCAGGGCTGCCGATTTTTTAAAATGCATCATAGTATTCCTTATTCTGCGCTGGCAGCGGGCACCAGGATGTCGCGGTTGCCGTTCGATTGCATGGCCGAAACCACGCCGCTATTTTCCATTTGTTCCAGCAGGCGCGCCGCGCGGTTGTAGCCGATGCGCAGGTGGCGCTGCACCAGCGAGATCGACGCCCGGCGATTTTTCAGTACCACTTGCACCGCCTGGTCGTACATCGGATCGGCTTCGCCGCCGGCGTCGCCAGCAGCGCCACCTTCCGCGCCGCCCTCGCCTTCCAGCGTGCCGCCTTCGAGGATGCCGTCGATATAGTTCGGCTCGCCGGTGGTCTTCAGGTGCGCCACCACGCGGTGCACCTCTTCATCGGACACGAACGCGCCGTGCACCCGCACCGGCAAACCGGTCCCGGGCGGCATGTACAACATATCGCCCATGCCGAGCAGGGTTTCCGCACCCATCTGGTCGAGAATCGTGCGCGAGTCGATCTTCGAGGACACCTGGAACGCAATCCGGGTAGGAATGTTGGCCTTGATCAGGCCGGTAATCACGTCTACAGATGGACGCTGGGTGGCCAAAATCAAGTGCAGGCCGGCCGCACGGGCCTTTTGCGCGATACGGGCAATCAACTCTTCCACCTTCTTGCCGACGACCATCATCAGGTCGGCCAGCTCATCGATGATGATGACGATGGTGGGCAGTTTTTCCAGCGGCTCCGGCGAATCGGGCGTGAGGCTGAACGGATTCGGGATGTGTTCTTCGCGCTTCTTCGCTTCGGCAATCTTGGTGTTGTAACCGGCCAGGTTACGCACGCCCAGCTTGGACATCAGCTTGTAGCGGCGCTCCATTTCGTTCACGGCCCAGTTCAGCGCGTGGCCGGCCTGGCGCATGTCGGTGACGACCGGCGCCAGCAGGTGCGGGATGCCTTCGTACACCGACATTTCCAGCATCTTCGGGTCGATCAGGATCATCCGCACGTCAGCCGGATCGGACTTGTACAGCAGCGACAGAATCGTCGCATTGATACCCACCGACTTACCGGAGCCGGTCGTACCGGCCACCAGCAAGTGCGGCATCTTGGCCAGGTCGGCCACCACGGCCTTGCCGGCAATATCCTTGCCCAGCGCCACGGTGAGCGGCGACGGGTTGTCGTTGTACACCTTGGAGCCGACGATTTCGCTCAAGCGCACGATCTGGCGCTTGGCGTTTGGCAATTCCAGCGCCATGAAGTTTTTGCCGGGAATGGTTTCCACGACCCGGATCGACGTCAGCGACAGCGAACGCGCCAAATCGCGCGCCAGGCCCACGATCTGGCTGCCCTTGACGCCAGTGGCCGGTTCGATTTCGTAGCGCGTGACCACCGGGCCCGGATACGCGGCCACCACCTTCGCTTCCACGCCGAAGTCCGACAGTTTTTTCTCGATCAGGCGGCTGGTGAATTCCAGCGTCTCGACCGCCACGGTTTCCTGCACCTCGGGCGCTTCGTCCAGCAGCGACAAGGTAGGCAGTTGCGGGTTGCCATTGAGGTCCTGGAACAGGCTGGCCTGGCGCTCTTTTTCGATGCGCTCGGATTTCACCACGGTCACCACCTGCGGCTCGATCTTGACGATCGGTGCGGCCACCGGGTGTTTTTCCACGTGCTTGGCGCGCTCGATGACCACGGTTTCCTCGCGCTTGACGGCTGCCACTTCGCCCTGGCGGCGGTCTTCGCGGTACTGGTAGCGCTGGATGAACCAGTTGACACCGGATTCGAGGGCAAAACCGATCTTCTCGGCCAGCGCCAGCCACGACACCTGGAAGAACAGCGAAAAGCCCAGGCCGAACAGCAACAGCAGCAGCAAGGTGGCGCCGGTAAAGCCGAACGCGACATGGGCCGAGTGGCCGATCAGTTCGCCCAGCACGCCGCCGGACACGCGCGGCAATTGCGCATGGCGCGTGATCGAACCGAGGCGCAGGTATTCCAGGCCCACGCTGCCGGCAAACAGCAGCACGAAGCCGATGCCGCGTATCAGCGGTTCTTGCGCATGCTCGGGCTCGGCCGGCTTGGTCATGACAAATTTTTGCGTCAGGCTGCGGTACCCTTGCCACACGTAGCGCAGCACGCAGAATGCCCACCACCAGGCCGAGATGCCGAAAATATACAGCAGCAAATCGGACAGCCAGGCGCCGGCGCGGCCGCCCAGGTTGGTCACCTTGGGTACCAGCGTTTCGTGCGACCAGCCGGGGTCGAGCTTGTTATAGCTGGCCAGTATCATGATGAAATACAGGCCGAGCACGGCCAGCGCCAGCCAGCGTGCTTCGGACAACAGGCGCACCAGGCGATTGGGCAGGGGCTGGCGCTCGGTGGGCGTACGTTTGTAGCCGTTGGCGGTGGCGCCCACGCCTGCAGCGGCGCTGGCGCCGGCTTTGGGGGAGCGTTCCTGGACTTTTTTACTGCTCATAGGATGGTAGGGTGTTGCAACGTTATCGCACAGGAAAGATTCACAGGCAGCTATTCTAAGGCATTCGGCCCATAACCGCCCCGACGATTCATGCTGTTCTGCGCCTTGCTCTATAATCTTGCATTGCCTGCGTGAATGCAATAGCTGCCCGCCCTTGCCTCCACCGCAGATGCCCCCAACTCGGAATAGTCAACCCCTATCCAACATCTACAAAGAAGCCCGCCATGACCACTGCTAAACACGCCCGCGTTCTGATCCTCGGCTCCGGCCCTGCCGGCTACAGCGCCGCCGTCTACGCTGCCCGCGCCAACCTGAACCCGATGCTGGTCACCGGCGTGGAGCAAGGCGGCCAATTGATGACCACCACCGACGTGGAAAACTGGCCCGGCGACCCGATGGGCGTGCAAGGCCCGGACCTGATGCAGCGCCTGCTGCAACACGCCGAGCGTTTCAAGACCGAAATCGTGTTCGACCACATCCACACCACGTTCCTGTCGGAAAAGCCGATCCGCCTGCTGGGCGACAGCCATGAGTACACCTGCGACACCCTGATCATTGCTACCGGCGCGTCGGCCCAGTACCTGGGTCTGCCAACCGAAGAAGCGTTCATGGGCCGCGGCGTGTCCGCCTGCGCTACCTGCGACGGCTTCTTCTACCGCAACCAGGAAGTGGCTGTGATCGGCGGCGGCAACACCGCGGTCGAGGAAGCGCTGTACCTGTCGAACATTGCCAATAAAGTCACGCTGATCCACCGCCGCGACAAGTTCCGCGCCGAAGCCATCCTGATCGACCGCCTGAACGCCAAGGTTGCCGAAGGCAAGGTCGAAATCAAGTACAACCATACCTTGCAGGAAGTACTGGGCAACGAAGGCGGCGTCACCGGCCTGAAACTGCAGTCGACCGAAGACGGCGCCGTATCGGAAATTTCGGTGCACGGCCTGTTCGTGGCAATCGGCCACAAGCCCAACACCGGCATTTTCGAAGGCCAGCTGGAAATGCACAACGGCTACATCAAGACCCGCTCCGGCACCGAAGGCATGGCCACCGCCACCACCGCGCCGGGCGTGTTTGCTGCCGGCGATGTGCAAGACCATATCTACCGCCAGGCGATTACCAGCGCCGGCACCGGTTGCATGGCTGCGCTCGACGCCCAGCGTTACCTCGAAGCGCAGGAGTAAGCATCGATGAAAGACTTCTCGGAACTGAAATCGCTGAGCAAGCAGCTCAGGGAGCAGACCGAGGCGCGCGCCGCCGCCGAGGCGGAGCGCGTCAAGCGGGAAAAAGTGCAGGTGGTGGAAGCGAATATCTTCCAGTCGGCGTTAGGCGGCGTCAAGCGCCTGCCCGAAACCAACCGCCACGTGCCGCAGCTGCCCAAAAGCACCGGTGTGGCGGCGCCGGCCAAGCGCAAGCTGAGCCAGGCCGAGGACGACGCGGCCGTATTGCGCGAGTCACTGTCCGACCTGTTTGAAGTCGATCATTACCTGGAAGAAGACCCGGCGCTCAATTACGCCGCGCCCGGTGTCGGTCCCGACGTGGTGAAAAAGCTGCGCAAGGGCCACTGGCCGGTGCAGGACGAGCTTGACCTGCACGGCATGCGCCGCGACACCGCCCGCGACGCCATCGGCGACTTTTTACGCCGCTCGAGCATGCGCAACCACCGTTGCGTGTGCGTGATCCATGGCCGCGGTTTCGGGTCGCGCGGCCAGGAGCCGGTGCTGAAATCGATGGTGCACAGCTGGCTGGTACAAAAAGAAGAAGTGGTGGCCTTCTGCCAGGCCCGCTCATCCGAAGGTGGCGAAGGCGCACTGATCGTGCTGCTGCGGGCCGCGCTGCGGCCCGAGCGTTAAGTCTTGCTGCATCACCCGCGGCGGTACTTTTCCAGCCAGTGCGCATACGGCGCCGGCAAGATCCAGGTCGGCCGCTCTTCCTTCAGTTCGGCCGCCATCTGGTACGCATAATGCGGATTGGCCAGGAAGGCGCGGCCAATCATCACCAGGTCCATCTGCTGGTCGGCCACCACGCGGTTGGCCACGTCCGACACATCGATCCCCCACGACGACGCTACCGGCAAGCCCGCTTCGCGGCGCACGCGCTCGGCCACCGGCGCCAGGAATGCCGAACCCCATGGAATGCTCGCGTTTGGCGTCGAGAAGCCCACACTGACGTTCAGCAGGTCGAGACCGCCCTCACGCATGGCGCGCGTGACGGCGATCGATTCTGCCAGCGTCTGCTCGTCGCGGCCGTCGTATTCGATCACGCCGAAACGCGCCGTCAGCGGCAGGTGCTCGGGCCAGACTGCACGCACGGCAGCCAGGGTTTCCAGCATGAAGCGGCTGCGGCCGGCGTAATCGCCGCCGTAGCCATCGTCGCGCTGGTTGGCATCGACGTTGAAGAAGCTTTGCGCCAGGTAGCCGTGGGCAAAGTGCAGTTCCAGCCACTGGAAGCCCGCGTCCACCGCACGTTTGGCCGCCGCCACGTAGTCGGCCTGCACCCGGGCGATATCGTCCAGCGTCATCGCCTTGGGCACTTGCGGCAGGTTGGCGCCGAACGCCACCGCCGACGGCGCGATGGTTTGCCAGCCGCGCGCGTCGCCGGCGGCGATGTGGTCGTCGCCCTCCCAAGGCTTGTTGGCGCTGGCCTTGCGGCCGGCGTGGGCCAGCTGGATGCCGGGCACGGCGCCGGCGGCCTTGATGCCGGCAGCAATTTTCGCCAGCCCCGACGCCTGCTGGTCGTTCCACAAGCCCAGGCAACCTGGCGTGATGCGACCTTCCGGCGACACGGCGGTCGCCTCCACGATCACCAGGCCCGCGCCACCGCGGGCGATGGCCGGGTAATGCACCTGGTGCCAGTCGTTGGTGAGGCCGTCGGTGGCGCTGTACTGGCACATTGGCGGCACCGCGATACGGTTGCGCAAGGTGACGGATTTGAGGCTGAAAGGTGTAAATAATGCGGTCATAGTTCAAACTTCGAGTTGATCTGGCCACCATCATGCCTTCACTAATGAAATAAGTCTAATAGACCTCGCTGATCGAAAGCATCAGCAGATCTGATATCACGGAGTGGGTATGCAGTGTCGGTGGAGCAACTAAGTTACACGCAGTGTGGCGGCCATGTTAACCTAATGAACATTACAACTTTGCCGCCACGATTCCCTACATGAATCACGTTCCCGTCCACGTTTCCCTGGTTACCGTCATCGAGATCGTGGCGATACTGGTGGGAGCGTTTTCCGGCTTCGTGGAGGCGCGCCGCAAGCGCATGGACCTCGTCGGCGTGTTCACGGTGGCGTTCATTACCGCGTTCGGCGGCGGTACCCTGCGTGACATCCTGCTCGACCGCCGGCCGCTGTTCTGGGTCATGCACCAGGAATACGCGATCCTGATCTTCGTGCTGGCGCTGATCGCCGCACCGCTGATGCGCACGCTGCGGCAAATCCTGTCCGAACGCCTGATCGTGATTGCCGATGCGATCGGCCTTGGCCTGTTCGCGGTTGCAGGCGTATCGCAGGCGCAGACGGCCGGCATGCCGTTGTTTATCGCATCGATGATGGGCGTTATTACCGGCATCTTCGGCGGCGTGCTGCGCGACATCGTCTGCAACGAAGTACCGATGGTGTTCCGCGATGGCAAACCCTACGCGATCTGCGCCTTCTTCGGCTGCTGGCTGTACATCGGCCTGCAATACACCGACGTCTCCGACGACGTCGCACTATGGTCGAGCGCCCTGTCCATCACCGCGCTGCGGCTGCTGACCTGGAAGTTCAACTTGCGGATTCCGTCCCACAAGTGAGCGATGGCCGACGCCTCAGGCGTACCTGGAACTAAAGCCCATATACCGTCTCTAACGTAGCAGAGCGCATGGCGGGCAACTTCCGGTATGCGTGACCCGGCGCATTGATGGCTCCCCGATGCCAATGTTCGAGACAGACGATGATCGTAGTGCCTATGTCATCCGCCTGCCATCCCATCCACTCTCCCAGCCCCCGGACGAGCCACCTGAGAGCGTTACCGGGGAAGTTACCGGGGAAGTTACCGGGGAAGTCACCGGGGAAGTTGGACGCATGCTGCTTGCAGTGACTGGTGAGATGACGCGCAAGGAAATTCAACATGTTTTATTGCTCAAGCACGAAGATCACTTTCGCGCTGCCTATCTGATGCCGGCACTGGCCATGGGCATGCTTGAAATGACGCTGCCCGACGTTCCACGCAGTAGCAAACAACGCTATCGCCTGACTGCACTGGGCATGCAATGGACGCAACAGCATCGCAGCGCATGGCCGCCAGCGCACGGTCAATCAGAAAAGTGATTTATTGGCAATTGTTACCTTCAGGATGTTGACCGCCATCAGGCAACGCAAGACTATGAGTGCAGCGTGCCGGCGCGCCCTATTCATATAAATAATATTTTAGGGAGACACACATGCAAATCACTACCCTGCGCGTCCTCACCGGCGCGGCAGCGCTGTCCCTGCTCGCCGGTTGCGGCGGCAATGCCAACGACACCAACAACGGTACACCGCAGGCGCCGCGCCTGCTGGCCGGCGCCGCCTCAGGCGATGTCACCACGGCCGATGCCGCCACCTTCGGCCTCACCCAGGATGCCAACTTCTACACCGTCGATACGGGCGCCGGCCTGGTGTTCAAGATCCGCCGCACCGACAATGGTTCCAGCACGCAGTCGGCCGGCGATATCGCCTCGATGATCTATAACGGTGTGCAGTTCCAGGACCAGTCGCGCGGCAGCCAGCTCAATTCCGGCTTCGACTACCTGTACAACAATGTCTCGGCGGTGGCAGTCAGTGCCACGACGGTGGGCGCCGACACCGTCAAGATCACCGTGCAGGCGGGCGACCTCACCCATTACTACCTGGCGCGCCGGGGCGATCCGAATATCTACATGGGCACCTATTTCTCCAGCGAACCGAGCACGCTGGGGCTGGCGCGCTTCATTGTGCGGGTGCCGATCGCGGCGCTGCCCAACGGACCGGTGCCGTCGGACCTGCGCGGCACCACCGGCGCCATCGAATCGGGCGACGTGTTCGGCATGGCCAATGGCGAAACCCGCTCCAAGCATTATTCCAATATGCGCCTGAAGGACTGGCGCTACATCGGCGCCACCGGGCCCGGCGTGGGCCTGTGGATCGTGCGCGACAACCAAGAAGGCGGCTCGGGCGGGCCGTTCTATCGCAGCCTGCTGAATCAGGCCACCACCACCAATCAGGAACTCACGTACATCATCAACTATGGCGAGGCGCAGACCGAAGCGTTCCGGCCCGGCATCCTCAACACGTACACCATGACCTTTACCAACGGCGCCGCGCCGGGCACCATCGATACGTCGTGGTTCGCCGGCATGGGCATGCTAGGTTACATCCCGGCGAGCGGCCGCGGCGGCGTGGCCGGCGTGGGCATTGCCAACCGCGATGCCAGCCATGCCTACACGGTGGGCTTTGCCAACGCTACCGCGCAATACTATGCCGACGTCAATCCGTCCAACGGCTACTACAGCAGCGCCGGCATGATCCCGGGCACGTACACCATGACCGTGTACAAGAACGAACTGGCGGTCGATACCCGTACCGTGACCGTCAGCGCCGGCGCCACCACCACGCTCAACACCATCACCATCGCCGGTGATCCGGGCAGCGTTGCAGCCAGGTGGCGCATCGGCGACTGGGATGGGACGCCCAATGAATTCATCAACGGCAGCAAGCTGACCACGATGCATCCGCAAGATGTGCGCATGAGTGCGTGGACCGTGCCCGATTACGTGATCGGCACGTCCACGCCCGCTACCGGCTTCCCGGCCTACCAGTGGAAGGCCGTCAATGGCGACATCGTCATCCGCTTCAATCTTGCGCAAAGCGAGATCAGGGCCTACACGCTGCGCGCCGGCATCACGGTAGGCTACGCCGGTGGACGGCCGAAGATTGCGGTCAACAGCTGGAGTTCGGCCAATCCGGCCGCACCAACGCAGCCGGGCACGCGCACGCTGACCGTGGGCACCTACCGGGGCAATAACACCATGCTGAGTTTTAATATTCCCGCCAGCGCGCTGGTGGCGGGACAGAACACGCTGACCTTGACCGCGATTAGCGGTTCAAGCGGCGTTCAGTATTTGAGCCCGGGCTATGCGTGGGATGCGGTGGACCTGATCCCCACGCCGTAGGGCAAAGAAGACTTTATACTGCGTCCGGGCCGGTTTCGCCGGTGCGGATGCGGATGACCTGCTCCACTTCCTGGACGAAGATCTTGCCGTCGCCGATCTTGCCGGTGCGGGCAGCCTTGATGATGGCGTCCACCACTTGCTCGGCCACGCCGTCGTCAACCACGACTTCGACTTTCACTTTCGGCAGAAAATCCACCACGTATTCGGCGCCGCGATACAGCTCGGTGTGGCCTTTCTGGCGGCCAAAACCTTTCACTTCCGTGACGGTCAGTCCGGTCACGTTCACTTCGGCCAGCGCTTCACGCACCTCGTCCAGTTTGAATGGCTTGATCACAGCGGTAATCTGTTTCATGACTTCTCCTCATATCTAAATCGAAAATCTGTAGCCAGCAAACTACAAGCGTTGGTTCTATTGTAATCGACAACCGCTCACTTTCCAGTCGGAGTTATGAGCGGCCTGACGAATCTTCAGTCGTGCACCGGAATGGCGCGTAATTCGTCCATCCACACCACGCTTTGGCCATCGCTTGGTGCACGCCAGTCGCCGCGCGGCGACAGCGAACCACCGCTGCCCACCTTGGGCGCGTTCGGCACGCAGCTGCGCTTGAACTGGCTGGTGCGGAAAAAGCGGTCGAGGAAGATGCCCAGGTTGTGCTTGATCGCCGCCAGCCCGTATTCGTGGCGCGCCACGTGGTCGCCGTCGGGCCAGCGGCCCAGCGTCTTGTCGTGCCAGGCATTGAGCGCCAGGAACGCCACCTTCGACGGCGCAAAACCAAAGCGCAGCACGTAGTACAAATTGAAGTCCTGTAGCTCGTACGGGCCGATGGTGCTCTCGGTACGCTGCTCGGGCTGGCCCTCGGCCGTGCCGGGCACCAGCTCGGGGCTGATCTCGGTGCCGAGGATGTCGAGCAGCACTTGCGCATCGTTGCGGCCGATCACGCCCGACTCGGCCACCCAGCGCACCAGGTGCGAGATCAGGGTTTTCGGCACGCTGGCGTTGACGTTGTAGTGCGACATATGGTCGCCCACGCCATACGTGCACCAGCCCAGCGCCAGCTCGCTCAGGTCGCCCGTGCCGACGACCAGCGCACCATGGTGGTTGGCCAGGCGGAACAGGTGGTTGGTGCGTTCGCCCGCCTGCACGTTTTCAAACGTGATGTCGTACTGCGCCTGCCCGGCCGAATACGGGTGATTCAGATCCTTGAGCATCTGGATGCAGCTTGGGCGGATATCGATTTCCTGCGCCGAGCAGCCGACCAGCTGCATCAGCGCGTGCGCCTGCTTGAGCGTGCGCTCGCTGGTGGCAAAGCCGGGCATGGTGTACGCCAGGATGTTGGTGCGCGGCAGACCCAGTTTATCCATCACGCGCGCGCAGACCAGCAATGCGTGGGTGGAATCGAGGCCGCCGGAAATGCCGATCACCAGTTTCTTGATGCCGGACGACGTGAGCCGCTGCGCCAGCGCCTGCACCTGGATGTGGTACACCTCGTTGCAGCGTTCGTCGCGGCGGCGCGCATCGGCTGGAACATAAGGGAAGCGCTCCACGCAACGGCGCAGCGCCAGCGGTTCGGCGCGCGACAGTTCCAGCTCGAAGAACACCGTACGGAATTTGTTGACCTCGGCAGCGTGGCGCTGTACCGACTGCGCATACGTGTTCATGCGCATGCGCTCGCGCGACAGCCGTTCCAGGTCGATGTCGGCAAACGTCAGCGTGGCTTCGTCGGTAAACCGCTTCGATTCGGCCAGCAGTTCGCCGTTTTCAAAAATCACACCCTGGCCGTCCCAGGCCATGTCGGTGGTGGATTCACCGCCGCCGGCCGATGTGTACAGGTAGGCGGCAATGCAGCGCGCCGACTGGTTGCCCACCAGCTGGTTGCGATAGCCAGCCTTGCCGATCACCGCATTCGAAGCCGATAAATTGACCAGCACCGTGGCGCCGGCCAGCGCCGCGAACGACGACGGCGGCACCGGCACCCACACGTCTTCGCAGATCTCGACATGGAATTTCAGCAGTGGCACGTCGGCCACTTCGAACAGCAGCCCGGCGCCGAACTGCACGCGCTCGCCCAGCAAGTCCATCTCGACCGCCACCGCGTAGTCGCCGCTGCTGAACTGGCGCGCTTCGTAAAATTCGCCGTAGTTGGGCAGGTACGACTTGGGCACCACCCCCTGGATCTGGCCGTTGGCAATGACCACCGCGCAGTTGTACAGCTGGTGTTCCACGCGCAGCGGCACGCCCACCACGACCGCCATCTTCCATTGCAGCGACGCGTTGACGATCTCGGCCAGCGCATCGAGGCAGGCGTCGAGCAGCGCGCGCTGGTGGAACAGGTCGTCGCAGGTATAGGCCGCCAGGCCCAGTTCCGGGAATGCCACCAGGGCGGCGCCCTGCGCGGCGGCCTGCTCGGCCAATAAGATGGTTTGTTGCGCGTTCCAGGCGGGGTCGCCGATCCGGCAGACCGGCGCCGCCACGGCCACGCGGGCAAAATCGTGGGTGTACAGATTGAGGAAATTCGAGCTCATAGGGGGTCTTTCCGAGGATGGTGCGCGTGCATGGAAATCAATTATCGCATGCGCAACCCAGCCTTGTGGCCAACGGTCCGCGCGCGGATACGCTAGACTTGGCCCACGATCATGCGGCAGGAGGAACAGTGTCAGAAGCAGAGTTTTCCATCATCGACTCGCTCGAGGGCGTGGACGAGGACCAGTGGCAGGCGTTGGCGGGTGCCAATCCCACGCTGGCGTACCGTTTTTTGCACGCGCTGCACACCACGCGCTGCGCGTCGCCGCCCACCGGCTGGGCGCCGCGCTACCTGGTGATGCACCGCGACGGCGTGCTGCACGGCGCCATGCCGCTCTACCTCAAGCACCACAGCCGGGGCGAATACGTGTTCGACCACGCCTGGGCCGATGCCTTCCATCGCAACGGACTGGAATATTATCCGAAGCTGCTGTCGGCCGTGCCATTCACGCCGGTGAGCGGCAGCCGCCTGCTGGCGCGCACCGATGACGACCGCGCGCTGCTGGCGCGCGCCGTGTTGCAGGTGGCGCGGCAGCTGGAAACCTCGTCGCTGCACATCCTGTTCCCTGACGAGCAAGACCGGCAAGCGCTGGCGGCGGCCGGCTTCATGCTGCGCGAGGGCGTGCAATTTCACTGGGAAAATCCGGGCTACGCCGATTTCGACGCTTTTCTCGCCAGCTTCAAAATGGACAAGCGCAAGAAAATCCGCCAGGACCGCCGCCGCGTGCAAGACGCCGGGATCCGCTTCGAACATCTGGCCGGGGCCGCCATCACGCCGGACGTGCTGCGCTTTTTTTACAGCTGCTATGTGTCCACGTACCAGGCCCACGGCAACCGCCCCTACCTGAGCCTGGCTTTTTTCGAACAGGTGCGCGAACAAATGCCGGACAGCCTGATGATCGTGCTGGCGCTGCGCGGCGACCAGCCGGTGGCGGTTGCCCTCAACCTGGTAGGTGGCAATGTGATGTACGGCCGGTACTGGGGCACCACCGAATTCGTGTCGGGCCTGCATTTCGAGACCTGCTATGTACAGGCGATCGAGTATTGCATCACCCACGGCATTGCCCGTTTCGAAGGCGGCGCACAGGGCGTGCACAAGATGTCGCGCGGCCTGTCGCCTACCCCCACGTGGTCGGCGCACTGGGTGGCGGACCCGCGGTTTGCCGATGCGATTGCCGATTTCCTGGCGCAGGAAACCGCTGCCATCGAGGAATATATCGACGAACTGGCCGAGCATATTCCTTTCAAGTAAGGGGAAAGTAAGGGGATGGTAAGGGCAACCCCTACGTAAATGTGTGAGAATTTCGTTAAAAGTGTAGAATGTTAGCGGTAGCAACTATCTGTCCTTGGATGAAACCAGTTTGCTTCACAGCAATTTCAATCGCGCCTATACTCTATGCCCGTTGACGGTTTTGTCACTACACGTGGCACAAAACACAATGAATGCAGATTTTATAAAACAACGGAACCGGTTCAAGGCCGCCACGATCAAACGTCTGGGCGTCACCGAAGAAGCGTATATGAATGTCACCAACCAGCTGGCGCTGATCGCCCAGCCGTTCCATGTGCGCAAGGGTGAATTCCTGCAGCGGGCCGGGGCGGCAGCGACCCAGGTCCACTGGCTGGCCAGCGGCGTGGCGCGTAGCGGTTTCTTCAACCGCGACGGCGTGGAAGTGACGTTGCGGTTTTACCGCGAAGGCGAATCGGCCACCACCCTCACCGACCTGATTGCCAGCGAAAGCGGCCAGCCGGCAGTGCAGTTCCTGGTGGCGGAAACCACCATCCACGGCTTTACGCTCGACTGGAACCAGGCCAGCGCCTTGCGCGCGCAAAGCGAGGTGATGCAGCACTACCATCTGCAGGCGGCCATGCACGGCATGCACAACCTGGCCCAGCGCGCCTACGCCACCGGCGAAACCTCGGCCCAGGAGCGGCTGGCCGCGTTCCGCGAAGAATATCCGGGTCTGGAAGCACGCATCTCGCAACGCGCCATCGCCTCGTACCTGGGCATTACGCCGCAGTACATGTCGCGCCTGCGGCGCGAAGCGGAAGCCGAAGCAGAAGCGGCCGGCAACGCGCTGGCACGGGAATAAATAACCGGACGTAAAAAAAGCCCGGCTGCGCAAGCAGCCGGGCTTTTTATCGTGCGCAGAGCAATTACGCTGCAGCGTTTTCCTTGTTGTACGACGCTACGCCGTTCAGGATTTCCTGCTTGGCATCTTCCACGCCATACCAGCCGTCGATCTTGACCCATTTGCCTTTTTCCAGGTCCTTGTAGTGCTCGAAGAAGTGCTGGATCTGGCGCAGGCGCAGTTCGTTCAAGTCTTCCGGTTTCTGCCAGTGGCTGTAGATCGACAATACTTTGTCGACCGGTACGGCCAACACTTTGGCGTCTTCACCGGATTCGTCGGTCATTTTCAGCACGCCAATCGGGCGGCAGCGCACCACCACGCCTGGAATCAGCGGGAACGGGGTGATGACCAGTACGTCCACCGGGTCGCCATCGTCCGACAGCGTGTTTGGCACGTAGCCGTAGTTGCATGGGTAGTGCATGGCGGTGCCCATGAAACGGTCCACGAAGATCGCGCCCGAATCCTTGTCCACTTCGTACTTGATCGGATCCGCGTTCATCGGGATTTCGATGATTACGTTGAAGTCGTTAGGCACATCGCGGCCCGAAGGCACTTTGTTCAAGCTCATGGATTTTCCTCGTTGGTGATGCTGACAATAGGTTAACGCCGCAATTATAGCGAAGTACAGCCTGCTTGTGCAGCGCACCACCGGTGCGCGGTGTGCCCGCTTGGCGTACACGCGACGGTGATGATATGATGAATGAGAATTATTACTATTAAGTACTCCACGCCATCGTGCCTCCCCTCACCCTCCGCGACGACCGCGCCGTCACCACCCTGTATAGCGACCACCACGGTTGGCTGCACGACTGGCTGCGCCGCAAAATGGGCAATGCCGGCGATGCCGCCGACCTGGCGCACGACACGTTCGTGCGGGTGCTGGCGCGCGGGGCGCCCGCCGACGAGGCACTGCAACCGGTCGTGCGCACGCCGCGCGCCTACCTGGGCACCATCGCGCGCGGCCTGATGGCGGATTTCTTCCGCCGCAAGGACGTCGAACGCGCGTATCTCGATGCCCTGGCCGCCCTGCCCGATGTGCATCAACCCTCGCCGGAAACGCGCGCCATCCTGCTCGAAGCGCTGGTCGCCATCGACACCATGCTCGACGGCCTCAAGCCGCAGGTGCGGCAGGCGTTCCTGCTGTCCCAGCTCGACGGACTGACTTATGACCAGATCGCGGCGGAACTGGGCGTCACCAAACGCACCGTCGGCAACTATATGTGCAAGGCCATCGAACACTGCTATCTGCTGGCGCCATGAACGCCCGTCTGCCCCCCACCCAACCGCCGGCGCCGCGCGACGCCGCCACCGTGCGCAAGGAAGCGGTGGCATGGTATGCGCGCCTGTGCTCGGGCAGCACCACCGACCTCGATCGCGCCGGCTGGCGCCAGTGGCATGACAGCCATCCCGACCATCAACAAGCCTGGCTGCGCATCGAAGCCATGCGCGCGGCGTTGCGCCAGGTGCCCACCAATATCGCCGCGCCCACGCTGCGCATGACGGCCGAGGCGCGCAATCGGCGCCAGGCATTGCGCGGCGTGGGACTGTTTGTTGCCACCGGCACGCTCGGTTACGCGGCCTGGCGCGGCGCCGCCGAGGAAGGCTATGTGCGGCCGCTGCTGGCCGACTACCGCACCGGCATCGGCCAGCAGCGCGAGGTGCCACTGGCCGATGGTTCGCTGCTGGTCCTCGATACCGGCAGCGCGGCCGACGTGCGCTTCAGCGGCACCGAACGGGTGGTGCGGCTGTGGGCGGGCGAAATCCTGATCGACACCGCGCACCGGCGGCAACCGCAGTCGCCGGTGGATCCGCGCCCGTTCATCGTGCAGACGGCGCAAGGCAGCGTGACCGCGCTGGGCACCCGCTTCACGGTACGCCAGCGGGACGGTTACACCGACGTGGCGGTACTCGAACACGCAGTGGCATTGCGCAGCAACGGCCCTGGTTCCCGCCAGGACCCGGTGCTGCTGCACGCAGGCCAGCAGGCGCGCTTTTCCGCCACCCGCATCGACGCGCCGCAGCCGGCCGACGACAATGCTGGCCAGTGGCGCTCGGGAAGCCTGCTGGTGAACAACCGCAGCCTGGCCGAGGTGCTGGCGGAACTGTCGCGCTACCGCCATGGACGGCTCGGCTGCGATCCGGCAGTGGCGGGCCTGCGCATCTCGGGCGTGTTCCCGCTGGCCGATACCGACCGTGCGCTGGCGCTGCTCACCCGCACCTTCCCGCTGCGCCAGCGCAGCCTCACCCGCTACTGGGTCACGCTGGGACCGCGCTGAACCCTGGCAGTGCGGATTAATAATAATATTTTTCCACTTTTTGCATCTCATCCGGCCTACAGGACAGGAGCTCCATTTCATCGTCCATCATCACAAGGCTTGTATGTTCAATCACCGCATGACACCCCTGGCACTCGCACTTGCCATCCCGTTCGCCTGTGCCGCCCCGGCCGACGCGCCGCGCACCTACCAGATCGCTGCCGGTCCGCTGGGGTCCACGCTGAACCAGTTTGCCGCTGCTGCCGGCGTGGCGCTGTCGTTCGATCCGGCGTTGGCGGCCGACCGCGCGTCGTCCGGCCTGCAGGGCGTGCATACGCCCGCTTCCGGCTTTGCCGCATTGTTGGCCGGCAGCGGCCTGGAAGTGGTGGCCCAGGGCGACCGCAGCTACTCGGTGCGCAGAATCGCCGCCGCCCCCGCCGGCATCGCCCAGACCCTGGACACGATCAGCGTTTCCGCACTGCCCCAGGGCGACCAGGTAACCGAAGGCAGCGGCACCTACGGCGTACGCTCGATGAACACCGCCACCCGTCTGGGCCTGTCGGCACGCGAAACGCCGCAATCGGTGAGCGTGATCACGCGCCAGCAGATGGACGACCAGGCGCTGATCACGGTGCCCGACATCCTGGAAAAAACCGTGGGCGTCACCGTGGGCCGCAACGACAGCGAACGCGCCACGTTTTATGCGCGCGGCTATACCATCGAGAACTTTCAGTTCGACGGCGTGCCCAATACCCTTGACAGCTCCAACCAGTACACCACCGCGATTGGCGACAGCGCCATCTACGATCACGTGGAAGTGGTGCGCGGCGCGGCCGGCCTGCTGACCGGCGCCGGCAATCCGTCCGCCACCATCAACCTGGTGCGCAAGCGACCGACCAGCGAATTTGCCGGCTCGATCAACGCCAGCGCCGGCTCGTGGAGCCGCTATCGCGGCGTGGCCGATGTGGGCGGGCCATTGAATGCCAGCGGCAGCGTGCGCGGGCGCGTGGTGGTGGCCGCGCAAAACGCCGATTCGTACATCGACTACTACCACCGCGACACCCGCAACGTCTATGCCATCATCGAAGCTGATCTGGGGCCACGCACGCTGCTCACAGCCGGCATCGACTACATGCGTTCGCGCGCGGACGGCGCCACGTTCGGCCACCTTCCGCTGTTTTACAGCGACGGCACGCAAACCCATTTCCGCCGCTCGCTGAACCCGGCCGCGCGCTGGTCGTACTGGGACAACAACAGCGCCAACACGTTCGCCTCGCTCAAACATGCGTTTGCCGACGACTGGAAACTGGACCTGTCGGTCAGCCATCTGAAGCAATCGAAGGAAGTGGAATTCGGCTCCGCCTACAACGGCGCGGTCGATGCGCAAACGGGGTCCGGCATTCGCCTGCTGGCCGGCTACCTGCCCAGCCAGGCCGCCACCGACGCGGTGAACCTGGCGCTGAGCGGCGGCTATACGCTGTTCGGCCGCCGGCACGAACTGATGCTCGGCGCCGGCTATTCGCGCCAGGACAAGGATGCGCAGTTGTACGCCACCCGCTTCATCACCGTGCCCGATTTCCTGCAGTGGGACGGCGAACTGGCGCGCCCGGCCGCGTACCCCAAGAACGCCGACCGCAATACCACCATCACCGAACAGGGACTGTCGCTGGCCACGCGCCTGCACCCGACCGACGCCCTGTCCGTGATCCTCGGCGCGCGCGCCAGCTGGTACAAGTTATACGACGCGTCGCGCACGCCGGCGGGCAGCGTGGAAGTCTCCGACGACTTGCGCATCACCGCCAAGGTGGTGCCATATGCGGGCGTGGTGTTCGATCTCGATCGGTCGTGGTCGCTGTATGCCAGCTACACCGACATCTTCCTGCCGCAAACCTATTACAAGGATGCCGCCGACAGCCCGCTGGCGCCGCTGACAGGCAAGAGCGCGGAGGCTGGCGTCAAGCGCGAGTTCTTCGACCAGCGCCTCACGGCCAGCCTGGCGCTGTTCAAGATCGAGCAGCGGAACGCGGCGCAGTACGTGGGCGTGAACGACGCCACCGGCAACGAGATTTACCGGCCGGTGGACGGCATCACCAGCAAGGGCGTGGAGCTGGAAGTAACGGGCCAGGTCACCCCGGCATGGAATATCGCCGGCGGCTACACCTTCCGCCGCTCGAAAGTGCCGGCGCAGCCCGACGTGACGACCAGCGCGGTCAATACCAACCAGCCCAAGCACCTGCTCAAGCTGAGTACTGCCTATCAGGTATCGCCGGTCTTCACGGTGGGCGGTTCGCTGGCGGTGCAGAGCGATACCTATTATGAAACGGCCGATGACCGTCAATGGCGCGCCAACCAGGCCGGCTATGCGCTGGTGGGATTAATGGCGCGCTACCAGATCAACCCGCGCACCAGCGTGGCGGTCAACGTCAACAACGTGCTCGACAAAACGTACATGCCTGGCCTGGGGTCGTACGGCACCGGGGTGTATGGCGATCCGCGCAGTGTGGGCGTGACGGCCAATTACAAGTTTTAAGGTTCAACGAAGCAGACCGTCTATGGATCCCCGCGTGCGCGGGGATGACGGGGAACAAGGCACGCATGCGCATGGGTTCGGCCTATGGATCCCCGCGTGCGCGGGGATGACGGCTCACCGGCTGCAGGCTTTACATCCGTCATCCTCGCGAAAGCGGGGATCCATAGAACATTTGAACAGTGGCAGCGTTACAAAATAGTCGCCAACGCACACTGGCGGTAATGACTGGCCGCCTCTTCCGGCTGCTGTAGCGCTTCATGCAGCTGCGCCAGCTTCAAATGCGATTCGCGCACCATGCGTGGATCGGCAGCGTCGGACAGCGCCTGTTCCAGGTAGCGCTGGGCCTTGCCCCACAGTTTTTGCTTGAGGCACAGCGCGCCCAGCGTGAGCGCCAGTTCCGCATCGGTAGGACGCGTATGCAGCCAGCGTTCGCAGTGCTCGATCTGGGTAAGCAGCGCGCTCGACCCGGCCGGTGCCGCCGCTTCGCGGTAGGCGCGCACCACGCGGTCGTCCCAGTCGGCGGCCAGCGATTCCTCGGCCACCAGGCGCGCCTCGTCGTGCAGGCCGCGCGCATTGAAAGCGGTGGCGGCGCGGCACGCGATGTACGGCTTGATGCGGTCGGCCGTGGGCACGGTGGACCACACGCGCAGCAGCGATTCGGCATCGTGGGTCTTATCGGTAAGCAGGTCTTCGTACGCCAGTTCGCGCAGCCGCGACGACAGGGCCGGATGCAATGCCCGGTGTTTATCCAGCGAGCGCACCAGGCGCAGTACTTCGGGCCAGTTCTTGGCTTGCTGCTGGGCCTTGAGCGACCATTGCAGCGCGTGGATATGACGGGTGCCGCTGGCATTGAGTTCGCGCACGGCTGCCAGCGCCGCTTCCGGCTGATGGTCGTCCACCAGCAGTTCGGTCATGGTCATCAGGCGCGCGGTTTTCATGGCGTTGTCGTCGTGCAGGCGGGCCAGCCACTGATCGCGGCGCGCACTCTGGCGCATGCGGTGCGCAGCGCGGGCGCCGATCAGTGCAGCCACGCCGGCGTTTTCCGGCAGTTCCGATGCCCGCAGCGCGGCCTTTTCGGCATGGCCGAAACGGCCTTCGAACAGCGCTTTCAACGCTTCGCGCAAACCCTTGTTGCCATCGCGCTCGCGCTTTTGCTGGCGGTAGGCCGCCACCTTGCGCGGCATCTTGACGGTGGCGCGCACCGCGCGGATCACCAGGTACAGCAGCACGAACAGCACGGCCAGCAGCACGCAGAACAGGTTGAGCGACAGGTCGATGCGGTGCGGCGGATACACCAGCACCACGTTGCCGGGGTTGAAGCGCGCCGTCACGGCGATGCCGATGGCGGCCGCCATCAGGGCGACTATCCAGAGAAATATCCGCATGCTATGGCTTCGCCTTGTAGTTGCGTACCGCGTTCAGGCTGTCGGACAAGGTGGGCATTTCGATGGCCAGATTGCTGCTTTGTACCTGGCGCAGCAGCGCTTGCGCGCCCTGGGTGGCGCGGGCGCGGGTATCGAAGTACTTGACCAGTGCTTCCTGGGCCGCGATCAGATCGGCGCGGAAGGCAGTTTCGTTACGCGACAACAGGGCCATGCGGGCGTTGAGCAGGCGCAGCTTGAGGTTTTCGCGCATGAAGTAGGCCTGCGCCGGCGACACCATCAGCGCATCGGGATGCTCGACGCTGCGCACCCGGATCAGCTGGCGCACATCGGTCCACATCTCGGAACTCCAGCCGGTCCACACGCCCTGCAGCGATTGCAGCCATGGCGACGATTCCGGCTCCGCCGGCGCAGCAACCGGCTTGCCGTGCTTGTCGAGCGCCGGTTTGGCGCGCGTTTTTTTGTCGGGTGCGGCCGGCAGCGTGGGCTTGTCGTCGGAGAGCATGGGCAAGCTGTCGATCTGCGCGATGACGTTGTCAAGGCGCAGGGCCACGCCCACCGAATCGACATTGGGCAGGGCCTTGAGTTTTTCGGTGTCCTTGGCAATCGCGCGGCGGATCGTGATGAACTGCGGCTTGTCGGAGCGCGACAGGCTGCGGTCGGCGTTTTGCAGCGCAATCAGCGCGCCCGGCACATTGCCGGCCAGTTGCAGCTGCTGGCTGGCGGTGGAGAGCACCTGTTCGATTTCGGTCAGCGCCCACTCGTCGCGGTTCTTGGACAGATCCTGGTACAGCTGTTCGAGCGCCAGTTGCTGGCTCTGCGCTTCCTGCTGGCGGCTCTCGAGCACCGCGACCTTGGCCTGCAGCTCGCGGCTGGACTCCTGCACCAGGTGCGCCAGCTTGTTGGTGTCGCCATTGAGGGCGTCGCCCTGTTGCAGGCGCAGCGCCATTTCCTGGCGCAGCTTGCGCATCTGGCTGTGCGAAGACCAGGTCTGGCCGGCCAGCAGCACTGCCAGGATCACCACGCCCGCCAGCAGCACCTTGGGCTGTTGCAGCGTGACGAGCAGCGTGGAATCGCCGGCCAGCGCGGGCTTGGACGATGCATTCGGGGTCTCGGCGCCGGCGGCGCTGGAGACTGCGGGATCAGGTAATTTAGGCAAATCGTTCATAGGCGTGATTGTAGCGCGGCCAGCAGGCGTTCGTCGCCTGATCCGGTGAGGGTGACCCGGCAAAAGCCGAGATTATGGGCGGTCTCCGCGATCCGGGCATGCGGTACGATCAAATGCTGATGTTGCATCGCTACAACAGACGGGGATCCGCTGCCGGGCGCGCGCGCGTCGAGTTCGGACAGCAGGCCGCACAGGCCACGCAGCGCTTCGGAACTGGTGATGATCCAGTCGTTCTGCTGCTCCAGCAAATGGCGCAGTTTCGCCTCCAGCGCAGGGGTGAGCACCGGTACCGAGCGGCGGTAGGCGGCCACCACGTCCACCGTGGCGCCGGCCGCACGCAGGCCGTCGGCCAGCAGTTCGCGACCGCCATCGCCGCGAATGATCAGCGCGCGCCGGCCGCGCAGCGCGGCCAGGTCCAGCGCTTGCAGCAAATGTTCGGAGTCGCTGTGGGCGGTGTCCAGCGGACTGACGATGTGCGCCCGGTCGGCGGTGACGCCATGGGCGGCCAGCGCCAGCCGGCTGCCCTCGCCCACCACCGCCCAGGTCACCCCGGGCGGCACCGGCTTGATATGGGCAAACGCGGCATCGATGGCATTGGGGGAAACGAAGGCCACCAGCTGGTAAGACGGCGTGGGCAGCTGCAGCTGCGCCAGCGCGGCCAGCAATTCAGTGGGCTGCGGCAGCGGCGTGATGTCGAGCAGCGGCAGCACTTCCACCGGGTAGCCCAGGGCGGCCACGCGCGCGGCCAGGGGGCGCGCTTGCGCCAGCGGACGGGTGATGATGACGGCGCCGGCCATCAACAGCTCCTGCCTGGCACTGGCGCCGGGCGCGCCAATCAGGCCCCGGCTCCAGGCCGGGTGAGCGCACCGGCCGGTGTTTCGGCTGGTGTTTCGGCTGACGTTTCGGCTGACGTCAGGGCAGCGATGCCGGCATCGATCCGCGCATCCGCGGCCAGTTCGGCCGAACGGGCCGCGTCGTCGGCTTGCGCCGCCTCGCTCAGGCACGCAGCCAAGATATCGACCGCGCCCTGCCCTTGCAACATCGCGGCCACCTGCGCGCCCAGCACGGCGGCATCCACCGCCGGGCCGCGCGCTTCGGCGGAAATCATGCGCAGGCCGTCGGGCGTGGCCACCATGGCGCGCAGGTGCATCTGGTCGCCGTCGATGGTGGCATACGACGCCAGCGGCACCTGGCAGCTGCCGCCGAACACGCGCGAGACGGTGCGCTCGGCAGTGGACACCAGCGCGCTGTCTTCATGGTGCAGCGGCGCCAGCAGCGCCACCAGATCGACGCCATCGGACCGTTCGGGGATTTCAATGGCCAGCGTGCCCTGGCCCGGGGCCGGCAGGCTGGTGTCGGCATCGAGCACCGAGCGGATACGATGCGCCAGGCCCAGGCGTTTGAGGCCGGCGGCAGCCAGGATGATGGCGGCGTACTCGCCGCGATCGAGCTTGCCCAGGCGGGTATCGAGATTGCCGCGCAGCGGCTTGATGACCAGGTGCGGGAAGCGCGCGGCAATCAGCGACTGGCGGCGCAAGCTGCTGGTGCCGACTATGGCGCCATCGGGCAGGTCGGCCAGCGTGGCGTAGTCGTTGGAGACGAAGGCATCACGGGCGTCTTCGCGTTCGAGCACGGCGCCCATGACGAAGCCGGCGGGCAGCTCCATTGGCATATCTTTTAAACAGTGGACTGCCAGGTCGGCGCGGCCTTCGGCCATCGCCACTTCCAGTTCTTTCACAAACAAACCCTTGCCGCCGACCTTGGACAGGGTGCGATCCAGAATTTGATCGCCACGCGTCGTCATTCCGACAATTTTGACATCGCACTGCGGATATAATAATGCCAAGCGTTCGCGTACATATTCGGCCTGCCACATGGCGAGCCGGCTTTCGCGCGAGGCGATCACCAGTCTGGATGGGATAGTTTGGACCACTTCGGATGTTTTCAAAACCAGTTCTTTCACTGTCGCTCACGCTCACCGGCGCAGACCAGTAAAGCGCGCATGTCTAAGATCATAAATTTTACCATGCTCACCCTCTTGCAGAACCGGGCTACCCGCCTTTGCACCGACATTTTATTTCTTTGCGGCATATCTACGGCATAACTATATGGCAAACCAATCTAGTGCAATCGACGAACACAACGCTGAAAACAATTTCGAACAACACGCTGAACCAGCGGGCGCCGACAAGGACGCGCCGCTGAAGGAAGACATCCGCCTGCTCGGCCGCCTGCTGGGCGACGTGCTGCGCGACCAGGAAGGCGAAGACGTCTTTGCCGTGGTCGAAACCATCCGCCAGACCGCCGTGCGCTTCCGCCGCGAGGACGACACCGACGCCGCCCGCGAGCTCGATGGCATGCTGAAGATCCTCACCCGCGAACAGACCATTTCGGTCGTGCGGGCGTTTTCGTACTTCTCGCACCTGGCCAATATCGCCGAAGACCAGCACCACATCCGCCGCCGCCGCGCCCACCTGCTGGCCGGTTCCGCCGCCCAGAAGGGCAGCGTCAGCTACGCGCTGGGCAAGCTGAAAACCGCCGGCGTCGAACGCGAGACCGTGCAGACCTTCTTCCAGGATGCGCTGATTTCGCCCGTGCTCACGGCCCACCCCACCGAAGTGCAGCGCAAATCGATCCTCGACGCCGAGCACGATATCGCCCGCCTGCTGGCCGAACGCGACCAGCCGCTCACACCGAAGGAAGAAGCTGCCAACCTGCACCTGCTGCGCGCACGCATTGCCACGCTGTGGCAAACCCGCATGCTGCGCTACACCAAGCTGACGGTGGCCGACGAAATCGAAAACGCCCTGTCCTACTACCGCATCACGTTCATGCGCGAACTGCCAGGGTTGTACGACGACATCGAAGGCGACATCGCCAGCCATTACGGCGAAGCTGAACCCACTCCCATCGACGAACCATACGTGCAAATGGGCAGTTGGATCGGCGGCGACCGCGATGGCAACCCCAATGTCAACGGCGGCACCATGCAGCACGCCCTCACGCGCCAGGCCACCACCATCCTCGACTTCTATCTGGAAGAAGCGCACACGCTGGGCGCCGAGCTGTCGATTTCCACCCTGATGATCGCCTGCTCGCCCGAGTTGCAGGCGCTGGCCGACCAGTCGCCCGACACCTCCGACCACCGCGCCGACGAACCATACCGCCGCGCCCTGATCGGCATCTACGCGCGCCTGGCCAGCACGGCCCGCGCACTGGGCGCCACCAACATCCTGCGCAAGGAAGTGGGCCACGCCGAACCGTACGCCAACGCTGCCCAGTTCTCGGCCGACCTGCAGGTGCTGGTCGAGTCGCTCGAAGCCAATCACGGCGCGGTGCTGGTGCGTCCGCGCCTGTCCACGCTCAAACGCGCGGCCGACATCTTCGGCTTCCACCTCGCCTCGCTCGACATGCGGCAGTCGTCCGACATCCACGAACGCGTATTGGCCGAGCTGTTTGCCAAAGCCGGCGCCGAAGCCAATTACGCGGCGCTGGACGAAGACGCCAAGATCGCCCTGATCCTGGCCGAACTGGGCCAGGCGCGCCTGCTGTCGTCGCCGTACATCGCGTATTCCGACGAAACCCAGTCCGAGCTGGGCGTGCTGCGCGCCGCGCGCGACATCCGCCACCGCTACGGCGCGCGGGCCATCCGCAACTACATCATCTCGCACACGGAAACCGTGTCCGACCTGCTGGAAGTGCTGCTGCTGCAAAAGGAAATGGGCCTGCTGCGCGTGGCGGAACAGGAACTGGACCTGATGGTCATTCCGCTGTTTGAAACCATCCCCGACCTGCAACGCGCAGCCGGCATCATGGAAGCCGTGATGGCCATCCCGCTGGTAAAAGCGCTGATCGCCAAGCAGGGCCAGATCCAGGAAGTGATGCTCGGCTATTCCGACTCCAACAAGGACGGTGGCTTCCTCACCTCCACGTGGGAGCTGTACAAGGCCGAAACCCACCTGGTCACCGTGTTTGAAAACGCCGGCGTCAAGCTGCGCCTGTTCCATGGCCGGGGCGGCACGGTCGGTCGCGGCGGCGGTCCGTCGTACGAGGCGATCCTGGCGCAGCCGCACGGCACCGTCAACGGCCAGATCCGCCTGACGGAACAGGGCGAAATCATCGCGTCCAAATTCTCGAACAAGGACATCGGCCGCCGCAACCTGGAACTGCTGGTGGCCGCCACGCTGGAAGCGAGCCTGATGCCGCAGCCGGAAGAAGCGGCCCATGTGGCGCAGCTGCGCGAATTCGAGACCGTGATGGCCGAGATTTCCGACCGCGCCTACAAAGCGTACCGCAACCTGGTGTACGACACCCCGGGCTTTACCGACTACTTCTTCAGCGCCACGCCGATTGCCGAAATCGCCGAACTCAATCTCGGTTCGCGCCCGGCCTCGCGCAAATCCACCAAGCGCATCGAAGATTTGCGCGCGATTCCGTGGGGCTTCTCGTGGGGCCAGTGCCGCCTGCTGCTGCCGGGCTGGTACGGCTTCGGCAGCGCCATCGGCGCCTGGGTGGCCGACGGCGACCGCGATGAGCGCCTGGCGCAGTTGCAGGTGATGTCGCGCGAATGGCCGTTCTTTGCCACGCTGCTGTCCAATATGGACATGGTGCTGGCCAAGACCGACCTGGCGATCGCCTCGCGCTACGCCGAGCTGGTACAGGACAAGGAACTGCGCGACCGCATCTTCAAGCGCATCACCGAAGAGCATGCGAACACGCTTACCATCCTGCAGCAGATTACCGGCGCCGCCGAACGGCTGGTGAACAACCCGCTGCTGGCGCGGTCGATCCAGAACCGCATCGCCTACATCGATCCGCTCAATCACTTGCAGGTGGAACTGATCAAACGCCACCGCGCGCTGACCACGGAAGACAAGACCGATGAACGCGTCCATCGCGGCATCCACCTGTCGATCAATGGCGTGGCGGCCGGCCTGCGCAATACTGGCTAAGTCCGCACGGCCAGTGTCCCATCAGCGTCCCGTATAGTGCGGGGCGCTTTTTTTATGGGCGGAAAAATTAAAAAAACGGTATCCTTGCGGCATGAAATTCATCACAAGTTGGTTGTCCATCGTTACCTGCTTGCTGATGCTGGCCACGGCAGGCGCACCGGCCCGCGCCGGTGTCCAGCCTGGGCTGCTGGACCTGTATTCCCACCGCGCCTGGACTGCCGCCCAGGGCGCACCCGCACAAATCCAGGCCATCACCCAGACCCATGACGGCTGGCTGTGGCTGTCCACGCCCACCGGCTTGTACCGCTTTGACGGCGTGCGCTTCGACCGCCATGATGCCATCGACGGCAACGCGCTGCGTTCGTCCATCGTGCTGCCGCTGCATACCACGCCCGACGGCACGCTGTGGGTGGGCTACCGCTTTGGCGGCGCCAGCGCTTTTATCAATGGCACGGTGCGGCATTACGGTCCCGAACAGGGTTTTCCGCCCGGCGCCACCCACAGTTTTACCGTCGCCCCCGACGGCGTGGTATGGGCGACCACGTCGCGCGGCCTGGCCTGGCTCGACAGCAAAACCGACCGCTGGATACGGATCCAGGCCGATGCCGGTTTTACGCCCGACGCCACCATCTGGCAAGTGCTGTACGACCGCGCCGGCACCCAGTGGGTATCGAGCGCCAACAAGGTGTTTTACCGCCGCGCGGGACAGCAGCACTACCTGCTGGCCAGCCCGGCCAACATCACGCTGGCCTCGCTGGCCGCCGCGCCGGACGGCACGGTATGGGTATCCAATGGTACTGACGCCAATTACCGCGTGACCACCACGGCAGCCAACCGGCCTGCCGCGCCGCAGCCGGAACTGCCCGGCAGCGGCATGTGGTTCGACCGCGCCGGCGCCATGTGGCTGGCCAGCGCCACCCTGATCGAGCGCGCGGCCGATGCCAGCCAGGTGGGCAACGCCCGCCAGCAACTGGCCCATGATCGCGGCCTCTCCGGCCTCAGTCCGCAAACCTTTTATGAAGACCGCGACGGCAATATCTGGATCGGCACCGCCTCGGGCCTCGACCAGTTCCGCCGCAACCGCGTCACGCCGCTGCCCACGCCGCAGCCCGGTGCCGCACCGGTCGTCACGCCCGCGCTGGCGGCGGCCGGCGCTGGCCAGGTATGGCTGAGCGACGGCAACGATACCTGGCTGACCGACCACCATGGCGACCGCCAGCCTGGCGTGGGGCGCGGTTTCGGCGCCTCCACCCGCGGCCGCGATGGCCGCCTGTGGCTGGCCGGCGAACGCGGTATCTGGCGCGCCGACACGCCGCGCACGCTGATCGCGCCGCCGGTGTTCCCCAACCACGACGACACCGAGGCCCACGCGTTGGCCGAAGCACGCGACGGCACGCTGTGGGCGGCTTTCCTGAACCACCCCGTGTATCGCTATGACCAGGCCAGCGGCCGCTGGGACGCGCCGTATGCCACCCTGCCCGAGGCCCGCATCATGGCGCTGCTGGCCGACAGCGAGGACCGGCTGTGGGTGGGCTACCAGGGCAACCGCATCGCCCGCATCGAGCACGGCGCCATCCGGGTCTTCGATGCTGCCGACGGCCTGCGCATCGGCAACACGCTGTCCATCGTCGAACACCATGGCCAGTTGTGGGTGGCCGGCGAACAGGGCGTGGCCCGTTATGACGGCGAGCGCTTCGTGGCGCTGCGCACGGTGGACGGCCGCGAACTGCGGGGCATCACCGGCCTGGTGTTCGCCGGCGGCGACCTGTGGCTGCGCGGGCACGACGGCGCGCTGCGCATCGCTGCAGAACAGGTGCACGCATTCCTGCGCAAAGACGCCAAGGTCCAGTACCAGCTGCTGGGCAGCGAGGAAGGCGTGGGCGGCAATGTCCAGCCTACCGGTCCCTTCCCCGCCATGGTGGAAGCCACCGATGGCCGGCTGTGGGTGTCGGGCACCAGCGGCGCCATGCTGATCAACCCCGCCGGCATCCGCCACGAGGCCCTGCCGCCCACGGTGGACATCGTCTCGCTGTCCAGCGACGGCAAGACCCGGCAACTGGCCGACGTGGTGCACCTGCCGGCCGGCACCAACAATTTGCACCTGACGTTTACCGCGCCCGGACTGGCGGTGCCAGAACGCCTGCGCTTTCGCTACCGCCTGCTTGGCGTGGACGATGCGTGGCAGGACGCGGGCGACCGCCGCGAAGCGTTTTATACCAATATGGCGCCGGGCGACTACCGCTTCCAGGTGATTGCCGCCAACCGCGACGGCGTGTGGAACACCGCAGGCGCCACGCTCGTCGTCACGATTCCGCCCACCTTCGTGGAAAGCCTGTGGTTCAAGGCGCTGTGCGCGCTGACGCTGCTGGCGGTGGTGGTGCTGGCCTGGCGCTGGCGGGTGGCGCAGATGGCGCGCCTGATCGAGGCGCGCCACATGGAACGCCTGCACGAACGCGAACGCATTGCCCGCGCCCTGCACGACACCTTCTTGCAGGAGGCGCAAGGCACAGTGCTGATGATGCACACGGCGATGGCGCAGATTCCGCCGTCGCTGCCGGCGCGCGCGGCGATGGAGCGCGGCATCGGCTATATCGAGAAAGCGATGATCGAAGGCCGCGACGAGGTGATGGGATTGCGCTCGTCGGCCCGCGCCGACGAACCGCTGGCCGCTGCGCTGCAACGCTACGGCGAACGCCTGGCGGCCGGCCTGCCGCCAAGCTTTCGCATGCAGACGCGCGGCACGCCGCGCACGCTGGCGCCGCTGGTCAAGGACGAGGTGTTTGCCATCGGTCGCGAGGCGATCTGCAACGCCTTCCGCCACGCCAACGCCACCGAGATCGAACTGGACCTGGTATTCGATGCGGGCGGCCTGAGCATGCTGGTGAGCGACAACGGTCAGGGCATTCCGCCCGCAGCGCTGGCGCGCGGCGAACATGGCCGCTGGGGCCTGGTGGGCATGCGCGAGCGGGCCAGCGATATCGGCGCCACGCTGGAAGTGGGCAACCGCGAAGTGGGCAACGGTATCGGCGGGGCGTACATGCGCCTCACGCTGCCCCTTATGTACGGTAACGCATAGACCGCGCGCGGGCGCGGGTCTGTAATCGGCACTCCGATAGCAAGGAGGGCATCATGACGACATTGACGCCGGCAGCCGCCCTGGCCGCCAACAGCACCCCCTACCCCAACGACAGCGCCCAGTACCGCTCCGCACGCCAGACTTTGCTGGCCGAAGAAATCGCCTTGCGCCGGCAGATCGAACACGTGGCCGCGCTGCGCCGCGCGTTGCCGCCCGGCGGCGTCGCGCCCCACTACGATTTTATCGACGACAACGGCAAGACCGTTGGCCTGGCCGATATGTTCGGCCCGCACGACACGCTGGTCAGCTACTTCTGGATGTACGGCCCCAAACGGGAACGGCCATGCCCGATGTGCACGGCGCTGCTGGGCGGCCTCGATGGCCCCGCCCGCGACCTCGAACAGCGCGTGGGCGTGGCCGTGATCGGCCGTTCGCCCGTGTCGCGGCAACTGGCGTTCGCGCGCGAGCGCGGCTGGCGCAACCTGCGTTTTTACCAATGCGTGGGCGACGATTTCGCCCGCGACTATCGCGGCCTGGCGCCGGACGGCAGCGAGTGGCCGGCGCTCGACGTCTGGACCAGGGACGCCGACAACACGGTGCGCCATTTCTGGGCCAGCGAAATGGGCGGTACCGAAGACCCGGGGCAAGACCCGCGTGGCGCCCCTGATCCCATGCCGCTGTGGAATATTCTCGACCTGACCCCGGGCGGACGCGGTACCGATTGGCATCCCAAACTGGCCTATTGAACGGGCGCCGCACCGCGCGGGATGGTCAGGGTAAACACCGTGCGCGCGGGCGTGGAGTCGACTGTCAGGCTGCCCTCGTGGGCCCTGGCGATTTCCGACGCGATGTACAAGCCCAGGCCGAGCCCATCGACCTTGCTGCTGCGCTCGCCGCGCCAGAATGGCTGAAACAAACGCTCCAGCACCGATGGCGCGATTGGCGTACCGGCATTGCTGACCGTCAGGCACAGGGCGCCAGCGCTGGTGCTGGCCGCCACGCTCACCGGCGCATCGGCACTGCCATGCACCAGCGCGTTGACGATCAGGTTGGACGCCACCTGCCCTACCCGGCGCAGGTCGCAGAATACCGCGCCATCCACGCCCAGCTCCACCTCGATGGCGCGCCCCGGATAGGCGCCGGCCAGCTCGGCCACCACGTGGCTCAGGGTGCCGTGCAGATCGGACTCCCAGCGGCGGTCCGCTGCCAGCGCGCCGTCCATTTTGCTGCGGGTAAAATCCATCACGCTGTCAATCAGGCTGGCAATGCGCTGGCCGCTGCGGGTCATGCGGGCCGACACCCGCAAGATGCGCTCGTCGGTCGTCAGCCGGTCGATGACCTGGGCGCCGGTCATGATCGATGACAGCGGCGTGCGCAGGTCGTGGCCGAGAATGGCAATGAACTGCTCGCGCAGTTCGGCAATGTCGCGTTCCTGCGCCAGTGCCGCCCGGGTTTCGGCCAGCACGGTTTCCGCCTCGATCTGGCTCGACAGCAGTTCGGCAAACAGTTTCAGGGTATTGAGCGTGGAATCGGCGCGCAGGCTGGCGGCGCGGGGATCGAGTCCGCACAAGGTGCCGAAAAATTCGCCATCCTTGCGGTAGATCGGGATCGAAAAATAGCTTTCGAAACCGAATTTTTTCGGTATCGGATGGTCGTGGTAGAGCGCATCGTTGCTCACCGCGTCGATGACGACGCCGGTGTCGGTACGGCGCACCTGGTCGCAAAAGGTATCGGCAATGGCGATTTCATCGCCGGGGGCCAGGCCGAAGTCGAGTTCATCGCGCACCGCGCACATGGTCCACGCATCTTGCGTCACACGGGACACGCAAATCCAGCGCAAGCCGGTAGTCTGGGCGATCACCTGCATGATGGTGGGAACCGCCGTGAGCGATTGCACGGCCTGGATATCGTGGTCGACGGCAAGCGCCATAGGGTCTTTCAAAAATGATCGCGGCAAATACCGCTTCATCATTCTAGACGACCAAGGCTTGCAATCGTGCAGCCGCTCGCCTATCGTGCACGGCTTTTTGCAGTGCTACGTGCGCGCCCGCTCGTCCGGGCGCAATGTCAGCACCTGCACGCCGGTGCGGGTGACCGCCACCGTGTGCTCGAACTGCGCCGACAGTTTGCCGTCGCTGGTAACCACGGTCCAGCCGTCATCCTCGGTATGGACATCGCGCTTGCCCTGGTTGATCATCGGCTCGATGGTAAACACCATGCCTTCGCGCAGCACCAGCCCCGTCCCCGCTTTGCCGTAGTGCAGTACCTGCGGTTCTTCGTGCATGGCGCGGCCGATGCCGTGACCGCAGTACTCGCGCACCACCGTGTAATTGTGGCGGCGCGCGTGGCGCTCGATGGCATGGCCGATATCGCCGAGCCGGGCGCCCGGCCGCACCGCGTGGATGCCGTGCCACAGCGCCTCGTACGTCACCTGCACCAGTTTTTTCGCAGCACTGGAGACATCGCCCACCAGGTAGGTCTTGCTGGAGTCGGCAATGTAGCCGTGTTTTTCCAAGGTGATGTCGAAATTGACGATGTCGCCGTCCCGCAGGATGTCGGTGGCGGACGGTACGCCGTGGCACACCACGCTGTTGCGCGACGAGTTCAGTGCGTAGGCGTAATCGTACTGGCCCTTGCTGGCCGGCCGCGCCTGCAATTGCGTGACGATAAAATCGTCCACCAGGTCGTTGACGGCCATGGTGGACATGCCGATCAGGTTCAGCTGGTCGAGGTGGGTGAAGACGCTGGCCAGCAGGCGCCCTGCTTCGGCCATGATGGCCACTTCTTCCGGGCGCTTGGTCATGCGGCAAGCTCGCGGAACACCTGCGCCTCGACACCGGCCGAGCGCAATTCCCGTGCGACGATTTCGCTGTAGGTGAGGTTGGGATTCATTTCGGACAGCATGCCGATCTTGATCCAGAACGTGGCTTGCGCGTTAATGGAACGGCAGCCGACAGTGCTGGCCTTGCGCAGCTGGTCGTGCAGCTCCTGGTCGATGTTGACGATACCCATGAATAACCTCGCATATGAACAATATACGGATTATATACGATTCATATAGTCATGACGGCGTGTAGTGCAGCCGCACCACGCGCCCGGTGCGGTCTTCCACCAGGTAGATATTGCCATCCGGCCCCTGCTTGACATCCACCGGCGCGCCCATGCCCTGCCCCGGCTTGCTGTTCCAGCCCTTGATCAGGTCGATGGACTTGCCCAGTGGCGCGCCTTGTGCATCGGGCAGCAAGGTCACCAGCCGGTGGCCGTGGGCGCGATAGCCGTGGTAGCCCACGATCAGGCTGTTGCGATACAGCGTGGGAAAACGGGTGCCGGTATAAAACGTCATGCCCAGCGGCGCCGCGTGTGCCGGCAACAGCCGCGTGGGCGCGCGATACCGCTGGCAATCGGCGTCCGGATATTCCGGGCTGGCGACATTGTTGTCATAGCAGTAGGGCCAGCCGTAATTGGCGCGGCGCTCGATCAGGTTCAGTTCGTCGTGCGGCAAGTCGTTGTCGTTGGCCAGGCCGGGGATGGCGGCCTGGATGGCGTCGCGACCATTATCGGCCTGCCACAGCGCGCCATTGACCGGGTGCAGGGCCAGCGCCATCGAGTTGCGCAGGCCGGTCGCGTAGTTTTCCCAGGACGTCACCATGGCCATCGGCCACAGCAGCTTGTACTTGCGGATCACGCCCAGCGCCTGCGGCCCCTCGGCTTCGGCACAGGGCTTGCCGGCCGCTGGCGCCGCGCCGTCCCCGCCTTCGCAATGGTCGGTGGCGGAACCCACGTTGACATATAAATCGCCGCGCGCGTCGAAGCGCATATTGGTGAGCAGGTGGCGGCCCCTGCCCGGCAGCGGCGCCACGTCCGACTTGCCGCCGATGACGTCGCGCAGCGTGGCCTCGGGATTGTGCGGGTCGAAGCGCACGATGCTTCCCACCAGGCCCAGGTACAACATGCCATCGGGGCCGAGCACGATGCCGTTCGGGCGGTCGAGCCCCTTGAGCAGCAGCACCTGCTCGTAGTGCCCGGCCGAGGTCGGCTTGAGCAGCCACACCCGGCCCTGCTTCGGCTCCCAGCTGCGCATGTCGACCACCACCAGTTCGCCATTGCTCAGCGGCTGTATGCCACGCGGGAATTTGAAGCCATCGGCCAGCACCGCCGCGCAAAAGCCGTCGGGCGTGGTGACGTCGAGGCGCTGGAAATTGCCGCAGGTGTCGGCAGAATGGGCGGCGCTTGTCAGCAGCAGCGGGGCCAGGGACAATGCCCGGAGAATAGATGTTTTCATTCAAGCAATTGTATCAACTTGCCAGCATCGCGTCAGGGCAAAAAAAATGCCGCGCAACGGGTCGGTTGCACGGCATTCTTATGCAGGAGGCCGCAGCCTCCCCCATCAGTTTTGCGTCAGGAAGGTTTTCAGCTTGTCCGAGCGCGACGGCTGGCGCAGCTTGCTCATGGCCTTCGCTTCAATTTGACGGATCCGCTCGCGGGTGACGTCGAACTGCTTGCCCACTTCTTCCAGCGTGTGGTCGTTCGACATTTCCACGCCATAACGCATGCGCAGCACTTTCGCTTCGCGCGGCGTGAGCGAGTCGAGCACTTCCTTGATGACGTTGCGCATCGACGCGTGCAGCGCAGCGTCCAGCGGGGCCAGCGTGGTGTTGTCTTCGATGAAGTCGCCCAGTTGCGAATCGCCGTCCTCGCCCATCGGCGTTTCCATCGAGATCGGCTCTTTGGCGATCTTCATGATTTCGCGGACTTTGTTTTCCGGCATTTCCATCTTCAGCGCCAGGGTGGCCAGGTCCGGCTCGCTGCCGGTTTCCTGCATGATCTGGCGCGAGATGCGGTTCATCTTGTTGATCGTTTCGATCATGTGCACCGGCACGCGGATGGTACGGGCCATGTCGGCGATCGAACGCGTGATGGCCTGGCGGATCCACCAGGTAGCGTACGTGGAGAACTTGTAGCCGCGACGGTATTCGAACTTGTCCACTGCCTTCAGCAGGCCGATATTGCCTTCCTGGATCAGATCGAGGAATTGCAGACCACGGTTGATGTATTTCTTGGCGATCGAAATCACCAGGCGCAAGTTGGCAACCGTCATTTCGCGCTTGGCCTGGCGCGCGCGTTTTTCGCCGGCGGCCATCTGCTTGTTAATCTTGCGCAGGTCGGCCAGTGGCAGTGCCACGCGCGATTGCAGGTCGATCATTTTCTTTTGCAGCTCTTTGACGGCCGGTACGTTACGACCGAGCACGGTGCTGTACGGATAGCCGGCATCGACTTCGCCATCGACCCAGTCCAGGTCCGTCTCGTTACCCGGGAAGACCTTGATGAAGTGGGCGCGCGGCATGCCGCAACGGTTCACGCACAGGTCGAGCACGGCGCGTTCGATCGAACGCACTTCTTCCATCTGGCCGCGCAAGGTGTCGCACAGCTTTTCCACGACCTTGGCCGTGAAGCGGATGCCCAGCAGCTCAGCCGAGATCGCTTCTTGCGCGGCGACATACGCCTTCGAGCCGTAGCCGCCGGCAGCCTTGCGCATTTTGTCGAACTGGATCGAGATGTGCTCGAACTTTTCCAGCGCCGCTTTACGCAGTTGCACCAGTTGCTCGGTGGAGAAGCCGGCCGCGCCGCCGCCAGCGGCGCCATCGGTTTCTTCCTCTTCTTCCACTTCCAGCTCTTCTTCGTCGTCGTCCTCGGACGCGACAGCCGGCGCCGCCACCGGTGCCGGGGCGTTTTCGTTGGCATCGACAAAGCCGTCGACCACGTCGTCGACCTTCATTTCGTCGGCTTCGATCTTGTTGGCCAGCGCGATGATTTCGGCAATGGTGGTCGGGCAGGCGGAAATGGCCTGGATCATGTCTTTCAGGCCGCCTTCGATACGCTTGGCGATTTCGATCTCGCCTTCGCGCGTGAGCAGCGCCACGGCGCCCATTTCACGCATATACATGCGCACCGGGTCGGTGGTACGGCCAAAGTCGGAATCGACGGTGGACAAGGCGGTGGCCGCAGCTGCTTCCACTTCGTCGTCGGACGTGACGGTGGCCACACTGTCGCTCAGCAACAACGATTCCGCGTCCGGGGCGCGCTCGTAAATCGCGATGCCCATGTCGTTGAACGTGGCGATGATGCCTTCGATCGCTTCGGGATCGATGATGTTTTCCGGCAGCTGGTCGTTGATCTCGGCGTAGGTGAGGAAGCCGCGCTCCTTGCCCATGTTGATCAGGTTTTTGATCTGGGCGCGACGACGCTCGAGCTCTTCGGCCGTGCTCTTGCTGTCGAGGCCCAGCAGCTCGGCGCCGCCCTTGGCCTTGCGCTCGCGCGCCTTCGACACGGCTTTCAGCTCGGCGCGCTCGACCGCGTTCAATGCCGCGACTTCGTCGTTTTCCGGCGTGAATTCCGATGGCTTGCGGCCACGGCGGCCCGGCACCTTGACGCTGGGCAGCAGGTAGCCCGAGGTATCGATCGACGCCAGCGTGGCGGCATCGGTCACCTGGCTCACCCGGGTGCCGCCGGTGGCAATGACCACCGGTGCCGGCTCGTTCTTGACGGCCTTGACCAGCTTGGACTTCGGTGCAGTCTTGACCACGACCGTTGGTGCGGCAGCGTCGGTGGCAGCGACGTCGCCATCGATTTTGCGCGCCACCTTGACGGTCGTGGCGGTGGTGTCGGACGCAGCGGCCATGGTTGCCACCGACTCGACCGTTGCAGAACTCAGACGCGTTTTCTTCTTGACTACCGTTACTTTGCTCGCTGCCTCTTGCGCATTATCGATGACATAAGATAGAGTCGTCTTCGGCACGACCAGCGGAGCCGAGCTGGTACGGGCGGTCTTGACGGACAACGTTAAAGTTTTCGGCGTTTTTGTCATTAAAAATCTCTCAATGCGAAGCCGCCGGCGGATTACAAAAGCCATAGCCCGCGCCAGCCGCATGATGAACGTGCGGGACGATGGGTGGAATGTTGTAATTTAGCTGACGATAATCCTGCGGAATAAAAAAAGCCCGTTTACAACCACGGGCTTGTTTCTAGCGTGTAGTTCCTGCGTATTTGGTGCTGCTCGTTGTGTTTCTCAATGCTGCTCGTGCTCTTGCCCAGTCGCGGCCCATAAGTTACTGGCTTACTGGCTTACTGGCGCTTAGGCGCTTAGGCGCTTACTTACTGGCGCTTATCGAACTCAATTGCACCGTGCCTCATTGGTGCGTCGGACATTATACACATTTTTGACGCCGAACGCACCTGCCCAACGCTAACCGCTCCCCTCAACGCACTGAGCAAAAGGTCACGCTGGTCGAAAAGGCACTGCATTCCGCAGGGCCGCATGATACGATGGCGCCTGTTGTCTTAACCTTTGAAGTCGATGAACACTAGCCTTACCCCTTCGCCTGCAGCCCCACAATCGGACGCTGCCACTCCGGCCGCCGATGTCGCCGTTGCCGCCATGACTCCGCGCAGCTTGCTCAAACAACTGCAAACCCAATTTCCCGCATTCCGCGACTTCCTGCCGCTGGCCATCGGGATCGACAAGCAGATCCTGGCGATCATGCCCGACCTGAACCGCAAGATCATGCGTACCGCGCTGGGCATCCACACCGGTTCGCTGCGGTACCTGAAGGTCATGGAAAAAGCCAAGGTTCGTCACGACCTCGACGGCACGCCCGGCGCCGAAGTCACCGATACCCACCGCGCCCACGCCACCCAGGTGTTGCAGGAACGCTTCAAAAAAGAAGCGGACCGCAAAAAAGCCGAACGCGATGCCGCGGCTGCCGAAGAAGCTGCCCGCGTCCGCGCAGACAAGCTGAACCAGCTCACCGCGAAATTCTCGCGCAAGTAAGTCGGGCGCTGGCGTTGGACTTTCAGCCTCGCGCGCCGCGTGTTTCCTCTGCCGCCCCGGCGGAGGAAATTTTGCCGCCCTATGTCGGCCTGCTGCTGGCCGATGTACACCTGGTAAAAACCCCGGAGCAGGCACTGGCCGCGCGCGACGCGCTGCTGGCGGCCGACGCCATCGGCTTCGATACCGAATCGAAGCCCACGTTCACCAAGGGCGAAGTCTCCACCGGCCCGCACCTGATCCAGTTTGCCACCGATGACCGCGCCTATCTGTTCCAGGTGGGCGCGCGGCTCGACGACACCACGCTGGCCATCCTGCAAGCAATCCTGGAGCCGGCGGTACCGCTCAAGGTAGGGTTCGGCTTGTCGGACGATGTCAAGCGCCTGCACGCCAAGCTGGCGATCCGCGCCGGCGGCGTGGTGGACCTGTCGGTGGCGCTGCGCACCCCGGGCCAGCGCAACGACCTGGGCGCAAAGACCGCGGTGGCCAAGTTCTTTGGCCAGAAACTGCAAAAATCAAAAAAAATCTCGACCACCAACTGGTCGCTGCCGCGCCTCTCCAGCAGCCAGCTACTGTACGCAGCCGACGATGCCCAGGTGGCGTTGCGCGTGTTCCGCCACTGGATCGCCAGCGGCGGCCAGCTCAAGCCCACCAAAGCCGTGAAACTGCCGCGCCCGCCCAAGCCGGCCGACGTTGCCGTCCCCTAGACGTTCTGTCCACTGTATTTTCTGGCAACATCGGTATATCCTGACCTGGCAGCCTCGTTCGAAGGCTTACCACCTGGAGGAGACCGGTGACCGATTTTCATGCGTCCCTGCGCCGCCGCGCAGCCGTGCTGGCACTGGCCGGCCTCGGCTTGGCCCTGTCCGGCGCGGTGCCAGCCCTGGCTGCGCCCGGCGCCGCCGCGCCGCCACCCGACACCTTGCAACAGCGTCTGGCCGCCTGCATAGCCTGCCACGCAATCCGCGAGCGCAGCGATGCATATTTCCCGCGCATCGCCGGCAAGCCGGCTGGCTACCTGCTGCACCAGTTGCAAAACTTTCGCGACGGCCGCCGCAACGCGCCCATCATGACGTATATGGTGAGCCAGCTGTCCGACGACTACCTGCGCCAGATTGCCGACTTTTTTGCGGCCCAGCATCCGACCTATCCGCCACCGGCGCCCGGCAGTGGCGCTTTGGCGGGCACGGCAGCGCTGGCAAGGGGCCGGCAACTGGTGCTGCAGGGCGATGCGGCGCGCCAGATTCCTGCCTGCGTCAGCTGTCACGGCGCCGCGCTGGGTGGCGTCGCGCCCGCCATTCCCGGCTTGCTGGGTTTGCCCAGCGACTACATCAACGCCCAGTTCGGCGCCTGGCGCAGCGGCACCCGCCGCGCCGCCGCGCCCGATTGCATGGCCACCATAGCCGGTCGCCTGGCCGGTGACGATATAGCGGCCGTATCGAGCTGGCTCAGCCGCCAACCGCCCGATCCGGCCGCCCGACCGGCGGCGGCAGCAACGCTGGCCTGGCCGCTGCCGCTCGCCTGCGGCAGCGCGCCTGCACCGCAGGCGGCGCCATGAAGCGGCTGGCGCGCTGGCTGGCGGCCGCATTCGGACTGCTGGCAATTGTGGCGGCGCTGGCAGTGGCGGCGCTATGGTGGTGGCAAACGGCTGACGCTGGCGCCGCGCCAGCTGCCGTCCATGCCAGCAATCCCGGCAATCCGGCCATCACGGCGCTGGCGCCGGCAGAGCAATTGGCGCGCGGCGCCTATCTGGCCCGGGCTGGCGACTGCATGGCCTGCCATACCGTGCGCGGCGGCGCCGCCTATGCTGGTGGACGCACCATCCGCACACCGTTCGGCACCATCGTCACGCCCAATATCACGCCGGATGTGGCCACCGGCATCGGCAGCTGGAGCGCCGACGATTTCTGGCGCGCCCTGCACCACGGCCAGGGCAAGGATGGCCGCCTGCTCTACCCCGCCTTCCCCTACACCAATTACACGCGCATCACGCGCGCCGATGCCGATGCCCTGCATGCCTGGCTGCGGTCGGTGCCGGCAGCGCGCGCGCCCAATGCACCGCACAGTCTGCGCTTTCCGTACAACCAGCAGTGGGCGCTGGCCGCCTGGCGCGCGCTGTATTTCCGGCCAGGCGTGTTCCAGCCGGAGAGCGGCCAGTCGGTCGACTGGAATCGTGGCGCTTACCTGGTGCAGGGCCTGGGGCATTGCAGCGCCTGCCACAGTCCGCGCAACTGGCTGGGGGCGACCGGCGCCACGCTGTCGGGCGGCATGCTTGATGGTCTGGGCTGGTATGCGCCAGCACTCGATGGTGCAGCAGCGCCGTGGTCGCAGGACGACCTGGCGGCTTTGCTGCAGACCGGTATTTCGGCGCGCACCACTGCGTCCGGACCGATGGCCGAGGTGGTGCGCGCCAGCCTGCAGCACCTGAGCGCTGCCGACATCGGCGCCATGGCGTTGTATTTGCGCACGGTGGCATCGGCACCGGCGCCGACCGGCGCCCCTGCCCCGCGCTCCCAGCGCGGGGTAGAGGCACAAGCGAGGGCACAAGCGGGAACACAAGCGGGCGCGCAGGCGGGCGCCTTCCTGGCAGCTGGCGCCAGGCTGTATCAGCAGCATTGTGTGGAATGTCATGGCGCGGGCGGCCTAGGCCAGCCGCCCCATTATCCGCCGCTGGCAGGCAACGGGGCGCTGAACCTGGAGCAGGCCGTCAACCCGATCCGCATCGTGCTCAACGGCGGCTTTGCGCCGGCCACGGCGGGCAACCCACGCCCGTACGGCATGCCGCCATTCGGCCATGTGCTGAACGATACCGAGGTGGCGCAGCTGGTGTCGTACGTGCGCAGCGCCTGGGGCAATCATGCGGCGCCGGTGACGGCCACCGAAGTCAACGGTTACCGGGCCGTGCCGCTCGATCAGTAATGATTTAGCCGCGCAGCTTGGGATAGCGGAAGCCGGTACGCAAGTCCATGCTGAACCGTTCTTTACCGTCGATCACCAGCACGTGGTCGGGCGGCGCCTCGCCGGCCAGCTCGCGCTGGATCAGCGGCAAGCCCTCGCCCTTGCGGATCAACTCGTCGCAACGTTCGTAGACATTGGGGCAACCGGTCTCGGCCAGCAAAGCCTGGACGATCGGCACCTTCCAGGCATCGACGCCACCGGACTGGAACTGGCAGATCAGATAACCTTGCACGCCGCCCCAGCTGTGCACGATCAGGCCCGACAGGCCATCCTGCTCGCCCAGCACCACCGGCACCAGCGCCTGCGGGCCGGCCGCGCGCACCGCGTCGGCACGCTTGGCGATGGCGGCTTTCACGCGGCGTTTCATCATCGCGTGATCGACCGGCTCGTCTTCCTTGTAACTCCACATGCGGGCGCGGATCTGCGATTTCGAGTTATAGGCGGCGCGGCCGATGAACTGGCGTGACGAACTCTGCACGATGGCAGTGGCGCCAGGTTTCATTTTTTCCTGCGGCTTGCCGTCGACCTTGTCGATCGCGGTGGGATAAATCCAGGGGTCGCCGGCCAGCAAGGATTTTTCCTTGCCTTGTTTGATAGTGATGATAAGCATAGCCGACATGATACCTCAAGGCGCCGTGGAAGTGCCCCCCCTCCGGTCGCGGCCGATTGCATTCCAGGGCGCCGGGAATGCGTTCTGTCGCACGGCGCTGGGCACCGGCGCGGCCGATCCGTAGTATCCATTCCATACACTACCCACCGGAGAACACCATGCCCCACCTCACCATCCGTCATATCCTGCACCCGCTGCTGCTGGCCGCCGGTCTGCTGGCCCTTGCCGCCCCTGTGGGTGTGGCCCATGCCGGCCTGCTCGATGGCTGGAGCAGTGAACGCGTGCAGGGTAACGGCAAGATCACCACCCAGAGCCGCGAACTCGGGCATTTCAGTGCGCTGGCCAGCACCGTCAGCGGCAACGTCGAAGTGCGGATCGGCGCAACCGAGAGCGTGACGGTGGAAACCGACGAGAATCTGCAGGCGCTGCTGGAAACCGTGGTGGAAAACGGTACGCTGCGTATCCGTCCGGTGCGCAAGAATATTTCGCTGTCCACGCGGACCATGAAAATCATCGTGCAGGCACGGGCACTGGACCGGGTATCGGTGGCCGGTTCCGGCTCGGTGCGGGCCGATAATCTGCGCGGCGAGAGCCTGAAATTCGACATCGGCGGCTCCGGCTCGCTGGTGGCGCGCCAGTTGGCGGCGCAAGCAGTGACGGTTTCGCTGGGCGGCAGCGGCAACATGGAAACCAGCGGCAAGGCTGAACGGCTGCAAGTGTCGATAGGCGGTTCCGGCAATGTACAGGCCGACAAACTCGCGACGCGCACCGCCAACGTGAGCATCGGCGGTTCGGGCGAAGTGACGTTGTGGGCGACGCAATCGCTGGCAGTGAATCTGGCGGGTTCGGGCGATGTCGGCTACTACGGCGACCCGCAGGTCAGCAAGAGCGTGGTGGGCTCGGGCACCATCAAACGCCTGGGTGCAGCACCGCAGTAAGCAATTGGTTCTGCCGGGCCCGAAAAGCTGGCGGCGGAACACCGCGCGCCAGCGACTTGCCACGACGTTAGAGCGCACATCGAGAGCTTGGTTCCATCGCTGCTCGACCAGCAGATATTTTTGCCGTGGCTGGAATGCTGCGAGCCCTGCGGGTGGCGGCAGCATGAGCCCGGCGAGATCGGTTGCCGCGCGCCAGGCAGGCAGGATTAGCGCGCTTCCTTCAGCGTTTCGCGGCCGATTTCGATGGTGTTGACGCCGTCGGTCAGCCAGATCTGGCCGTCCTGGATCGTGCATTGCAGTTGCATCGTGCGCTGCGCCATCAGCGCCAGTTGTTCGGTGGCTTCCGATGGCAAGTCGATCACGGTCAGGTTCTTGCAGCGCTCGACCTTGTTGGCAATGCCTTTCCACCAGATATTGCTGGTGGCAGCGTAGCTGTACACCACCACCTGGTTCGAGCGGCCGCTGGCCTTGAGCATGATTTTTTCGTCGGGCTGGCCGACGTTGATCCACAGCTCGATGGCGCCGGTCAGGTCTTTCTGCCACAGGTCCGGCTCATCGACGTCGAACAGGCCCTTGGTGAAGGTGAGCTGCTCGCTGGCGTGGATGGCAAACGCCAGCAGCCGCACCATCACCCGCTCGTCGGTTTCGGACGGGTGCTTGGCCAATGTCAGCGTGTGGGTGCCGTAATAGTTGCGGTCCATGTCCGCAATCGATAATTCGGCTTTGTAGATTGTTGCTTTGAGTGCCATCGGTATTTTTCTGAAAATTATTTGAAGACGACAGTCTTGTCGCCGTTCTGCAAAATGCGGTGTTCGACAAACCATTTCACGGCGCGCGCCAGCACCACGCATTCCACGTCGCGGCCTATCGCCGACAAGGTGTCGGCATCCATCGCGTGATCGACGCGTTCCACGTCCTGTTCGATGATCGGGCCTTCATCGAGGTCGCCGGTGACGAAGTGCGCGGTGGCGCCGATCAGCTTCACGCCGCGATGGTGCGCCTGCGCATACGGCTTGGCGCCCTTGAAGCTGGGCAGGAACGAATGGTGGATATTGATCGCCTTGCCCTTCAACGCCGTGCACATGCCCGGCGACAGGATTTGCATGTAGCGCGCCAGTACCACCAGGTCGATCTGGTGATGCTGCATCAGCTCCTGCACACGCGCTTCCTGCGCCAGCTTGGCCTGCTCCGGCGCCCCGGCTGCCAGCGGCAGGTGATGGAACGGGATGTTGTAGCTGGCGGCCAGCTGGTAGAAATCCATGTGGTTCGAAACGATGGCCGGAATTTCCACCGGCAGCAGGCCGCTCTTGTAACGGAACAGCAAATCGTTGAGGCAATGGCCGATTTTAGAGACCATCAGCATCACGCGCGGCTTGTAGCGCGCGTCGCGCAGTTCCCAGTCCAGCTGCATGGTGGCCGCCAGCAGCGCAAAGTCGGCGCGCAATAATTCGTCGCTGACACCGCCGTCTTCCAATGCGAAGTGCACCCGCATGAAGAACAATTTCGATTCGCTGTCGCCGAACTGGGCGGAGTCGATGATATTGCAACCGTGATCGGCAAGGAAACCCGAAACGCGATGCACGATGCCGCGCTGGTCGATGCAGGAAAGGGTAAGGATGTATTCGGGGTTGGTCATGGCCGTCACAGTCAATTTCAATAACAACAAGAGAATAACGAGGCCGGTATTGTCGCACGGCCCGGCCCTTGCCGTAAAACTGCGCGCAACGCCACCGCCGTACCTTGTCGCGCAATGGATGGAACTTTCAACAAGCTTGCACCTCTAACCATGCGAGCAGCGCCCTTGGCTGTTCGCAACCCGACCACACTTGAGGAGGCAGCAATGGCAAGCACCAACCAACGCAACGAGCAAGGCGGCAATCCGGGCAAGCCCAAAGGCACGGCCAAACGCGGTTTCGCCGCCATGGACGAAGCCACCCAGCGCAGCATCGCCAGCAAAGGCGGACAGGCCGCGCATCAGAAAGGCACGGCGCACGAATTCGATTCGGAAGAAGCGCGCCGCGCCGGCCAGAAAGGCGGCGAGGCAGTCAGCCGCAACCGCGAGCACATGGCGGCCATCGGCCGCAAGGGGGGAGAAAGCAGGCAATCGGCCGCGCGCGCGGCAGCAGCGGAAAAAAATGCCGGCGCCCGCGTCACTGGCGGCAGCAGTAGTGCCGGCTCCGAACAAGCCTCGGGCGGCGGCAACCGCCAGAGCAGCAACGACAACTAGCCGCAGCCTGACGCATCAGCGGTCAGGCCGGCATGCGCCTGCCAGCCAGCTGGAGCGTTCCCTGCCGGTCAGGCAGGCGTAGCGCAGCTGGTCTGGCGGGTATGCCCGAGCCGTCAGGCGGGCGTACCTGAGCCGTCAGGCGGGCGTACCTGAGCCGTCAGGCGGGCGTACCAATAATCACGCTCGACGCCTTGAACACCGCCGTCGCCGCGCCGCCTTCGGCCAGACCCAGGGTCTCGCCGCTTTCGCGCGTGACGATGGCGGCGATCACGCCGCCGCCCGGCAGCTCGATGCTCACTTCCGTGTTCACCGCGCCAGGCAGCACGCGGGTGATGGTGCCCGTCAACTGGTTGCGGGCCGACAGCCGCGCGCCGCCCAGGTCTGTCACCACGACGACCGACGAGGCCTTGACCAGCGCAAACGCTTCCACGCCCAGCGCCAGGCCCAGGCTTTCACGGCTGTCGCGGGTAATCGTGCCCACGATGCGCTGGCCGCCCACCACTTCGAGCGTGATCTCGTCGTTGATGGCGCCCTCTTTCAATTCCACCACTTTGCCGCTGAACTGGTTGCGTGCACTGGTTTTCATTTTCATCCTTTGGATCATTAAAAAATCATCGGCCAGCGCATGCGACTGGTCGCTCAAATGCGCCACGAACTGGCGGTGGGCGGCCTCGATCTTGCGAAAATTTTCCACCAGCTGGGCGCCACGGCCAGTCAACCGGGTGCCGCCGCCGCCCTTGCCGCCAGCCGCGCGCTCGAGCAGCGGCTCGCCGGCCAGGTTGTTCATCGCCTCGATCGCATCCCACGCACCCTTGTAGCTCATGCCCACGGCCTTGGCCGCCGCCGTGATCGAGCCATGCGCGGCAATTGCCGCCAGCAGTTCCACGCGGTCCTGGCCACCGAGCTTCTGGCCGTCGATGGTCATCCAGACATTGCCCTGCAATTGCATGCCTGCCTTAGTTGCGGCCACTGTTGCGGTCACTGTTGCGGTCACTGTTGCGGTCATTGCGCCTGCTCCTCAAGCCGTCCCTGCTCCATGCGCAGCACGTGGTCGCCAAACGCGCGCACGTCTTCGGGATCGTGGGTAATCAAGATCATCGGTATCGCCAGGCGCCGCTGCAAGGCATCGAGCTCGGCGCGCATGCGGTCGCGCAGGCCGGGATCGAGCGCGGCGAACGGCTCGTCCAGCAGCAGCGCGCCGGGCTGCGGCGCCAGCGCACGCGCCAGCGCCACCCGTTGCCGCTGGCCGCCCGACAGCTGGTGCGGCAACTGCTGGTCCACGTGATCGAGCTCGAACGCTGCCAGCCAGTAGCTTACCGCGTCGGCCTGCACGCGCGCCAGCGGATTGCGCCAGCCGCGCTGCAAACCGAAAGCGATATTCTGCCGTACATTCAGGTGCGGAAACAGCGCATAGTCCTGGAACAGGTACGCCACCTGGCGCCGCTGCGGCGTGACATTGATGCGGTCCTGGTGATCGTACAGGCAGCGCCCGGCCAGCGCGATGCGGCCGCTGTCGGGCGTCATCAAGCCGGCCACCGCTTTCAACAGCTGGCTCTTGCCGGCGCCCGAGGCGCCATAAATCACCACGCGCTGGCTGGCCGATTCGAAACGCGCATCGAGCTCGAACACGCGTTCGCCCGAACGCAAGGTCTTGCGGATATCAACCTGGATTTGCATGGTCATACGTGAGGATTGCGGTTGGGGGTGAGCTTGTTGGCCACCACCAGCACGGTGATGCACACCACCGAGGTAATGATGACCAGTAGATTGGCGCTGTCGTCCTGGCCGGCCTGCACTGCCTCGTACACGGCAATCGACAGGGTCTGGGTTTTGCCGGGTATGCTGCCCGCCACCATCAGGGTGGCGCCGAACTCCCCCATCGACCGGGCAAATGCCAGCAAGGTGCCGCCCAGCACACCGCGCCATGCCAGCGGCAAGGTCACGCGCAGGAACACGCCAAACGACGATACGCCCAGCACCTTGGCCGCCTGCTCCAGCTGCATGTCGACCGTTTCGAACGCCGCACGTGCGCCCTTGAGCACCAGCGGAAACGCCACCACGGCGGCCGCGATCACAGCCGCCTGCCAGGTAAAAATCAGGTTGATGCCGAAGTGGTGTTGCAGCCAGGCGCCGAACACACCTTCGCGGCCGATCAGCACCAGCAGGTAGTAGCCAAGCACCGTGGGCGGCATCACCATTGGCAAGGTCAAGATCGCGTCGAGCAACTCGCGGCCCGGAAAGCGCTTGCGCGCCAGCAGGTAGCCGAACGCCATGCCGAAGATCAGCGCCAGCAAGGTGGCCCAGCACGCCACCTTGAGCGACAACCGCAGCGCAATCCAGGCCGGATCGGAAAAAAAACTATTCAAACAGGCACACCCTCATCAAGGCTGGCTGAAGCCATATTTGGCGAGCACGGCCTGCGCGCCCGGCGCCATCACGTACGCGACGAACTTGCGGCCGGCTTCCACCTGCGGGCCTTTTTCGATCAGCGCGATCGGGTACGTGACCGGCGTGGTGGTGGGGATGGTGGCCACGACCGTCACTTTATCTTTCATGACAGCGGCATCGGTGGCGTAGACGAAACCGGCATCGACCTCGCCGCGCGCGACGTAATCGAGGCTCTGGCGCACCGACGTGCCATAGATCGCCTTCGGCTCCACCGCACTCCACAGCCTGGCATGTTCGAGCGCGTTGCGGGTGTAACGCCCCACCGGCACGCTGGCCGGATTGCCGAGGGTAACGCGGGTAACCGCCGCCTGCTGCAAATCATTGACGCCCTTGATGGCCAGCTTGCCGTTGACCGGTGTAATCAGCACCAGGGTATTGGCAACGAAATTCTTGCGGCTGCCCGGCGCCAGCAACTTCAGGCCATCGGCCTTGTCCATCGCATCCTGGTCGGCCGAGGCAAATACGTCCACCGGCGCGCCCTTGCTGATCTGCTGCACCAGCGGGTCGGAGGCGGCAAAGTTGAACAGCACCTTGTCGCCCGGATGGTCTTTTTCGTAAGCTGCGCCGATTTCCTTGAATGCATTGGTCAGGCTGGCCGCTGCCGACACCGTGATATCGGTTGCCAACGCCGTACTGGTCCAGGTTCCGCCCAAGGTTGCCAGCACCAGCGCCACCATCATTTGCATATTTCGCATCGACATTCCTCGTAAGTAAAAACCGCAATATACTTGATTATATAGCGATTACCGAACCCTGCATCTGGGCAAAAGGACAGATGTGATACATTGCGCCCTCGATTCCCTCTCCGCCGTCCTGCCATGCCTGCCCTGAAGTACCTGAGCGCCTATTCCGAACAAACCCAGCAGCAAGTGGCGCAACTGCTCGCGCAAAACAAACTGGGCGACGTCCTGCTGAAACGGTATGGCAAGGCGCACGACGTGCGCACCGACAAGGCGCTATACCACTACGTGCAAGAACTGCGCGAAGAACACTTGCGCAACGCCGAACCGATCAACAAGGTGGAGTACGACAGCAAGATCCACGTGATCAACCACGCGCTGGGCTTGCACACCTCGATCTCGCGCGTGCAAGGCGGCAAGCTCAAGGCCAAGCACGAGATCCGCGTGGCCACCATGTTCAAGGAAGTGCCGCTCGAGTTTTTACGGATGATTGCCGTGCATGAACTCGCGCACGTCAAGGAAAAGCAGCACGACAAGCCGTTTTACAAACTCTGCACATACATGGAGCCGAACTACCACCAGTACGAGTTCGACTTGCGGCTGTACCTGACCCATCTCGATACGGGCAGCGGCAAGCTGTGGGGTTGACGGTGCGCCGGTTGCAGGCGCGCTAATCCGCACACCCTGGCGGGGCCAGGCCTGCGGATGCAATCAGCGCGGCAATCTGCTCGGCCGCCGGCGGCCCCGCCGCCATCACCGTCGCCAGCGTGGCGCATGCCTTGGCCACCGACGGATCCTCCAGCAAACCTGACAAGGCCTGCGTCCACGCCGCCGGCCGCGCAGTGGGCAGCACCGTGGCGGCCACGCCCAGGCGCGTGAGGCGTGCCGCATTGTCGGGCTGATCGAACGCGAACGGCACGATCAGTTGCGGCTTGCCGGCCGCCAGCACGGTGGCGCTGGTGCCGATGCCGCCATGGTGCACAAAACCGGCGGCCTGGCGGCTCAATATATCAAATGGGGCATACGCAGCGTAGTGCACCGATGGCGGCAATTCCCGCGGTAACTGGTCGCGGTATGGCGTCACCACCACTGCCCGCACATTCAATGCAGCAGCCGCCGCCAGCGCCCGCGCAATGAACGCGCGGCCGTGCGCCATGGCAGAACCGGGCGTGATGACGACCGGCGCCTCCCCGGCATCGATAAATGTTTGCAGAGCGGGATCGAGGGCAGCGCCGGCCAGTGCCGGCATGCGCGGAAAACCGGTGCACACTGCATTGGCCGGCCAGTCGGCCTGCGGCGCGGCAAACCAGGCGGGCCAGGCGCAGATCACCTGCTGCGGCGAATGCAGCCAGCGGCTCATCACGCGCCGCACCGGCGCCAAGCCCAGGCGCGCGCGCAAACCGTTGACGGCAGGCCGCACCACGGGATCGACCAGCAGCCGTTCGACCAGATCGAGCGTGCACCGCACGGCCCAGCGCGGCCACGCGCGCGGCCAATCCAGGCCACGCCGCACGGCGGTATCGTCAGCAGAGAAAAAACACGATGGCGCCAGGTGCACGGTGACCAGCGGCACGCCGTGGGTTTCCTGCAGCAGCCTGCCGGTGAGTCCGAGCGTGCTGGCGACGATGATGGTCGGGGTGGCCGATTCCTGCACCAGCGCCAGCTGCTGCGCATACGCGGCCGGCAGGTGGCGCGCCATGTGCTTCCAGATCGTCGCGAAACCTTTGACGGGATGCCACAGGTCGGGGTCGAGCACACCGGCATCGAGCTCTTCCTGGCTCAAGCCCGATACAAACCGCAGGCCAGCCCGTTCCACGCGCTGCTGAAAATTCGCGGAAGCCACCAGCGTGACCGCATGGCCGCGCGCCCGCAGCGCCTGGCCGATGACGATGAACGGATACACATCGCCGGCGCTGCCCACCGCCAGAATGAGAATGTGCGCGGCGGCCATCGGCACGGTCAGCTCAACATTGCGCTCAGCGCTTGAGCAGCTTGAGCAATGCTTCAGGGTCGCTTTCCGACATCATCAGCGCCGCATGCTGCGGCCTGATGAAGCCCTGTTCGCGCGCGTGATCGATGAAATTGATGAGGCCATCGTAAAAGCCGTCCACGTTCAGCAAGCCGATCGGCTTGGCGTGGATGCCCAGCTGCGACCAGGTGAGCATTTCGAATAATTCTTCCAGCGTGCCCATGCCGCCCGGCATGGCAATAAAACCGTCGGACAAGGTGGCCATCATGGCCTTGCGCTCGTGCATGTCCTTGACAATGAACTGGCGCGTCAACCCGGTGTGGCCGACTTCGCGCTCGACCAGCGCGGTAGGAATCACACCGGTGACCTCGCCGCCCACGCGCAGCACTTCATCGGCAATGATGCCCATCAGGCCCACATTGCCGCCGCCGTACACCAGCGCCAGGTTTTGTTCCACCATGGCCCGGGCCAGCGCGCGCGCCTGGTCGGCGTAACGGTCGCTGATGCCGGCGTTGGCGCCGCAATACACACAGATAGTCTTGGTCACTACGCTTTTTCCTCTTTAAATTTGGTGGTCAGTTCGATGCGCGCAGCTTCGATGTCGAGTCGCTCCACGGCGTCGTGCGCCGTGACGGCGGCCGCCTGCTCCAGCATGGTGTCGGCCTCGGCCAGCCGGCGCTTGCCGTCGAGCATGCGCAAGGCGCGCGCGTATTCTACGCGGGCAATGGCCGATTCCGGATTGAGCCGCAGCGCCGTCTCGAAGTGACGGTAGCCCTCGTCCTTCTTCACGCCATACGTGAGGCCGCCGATCATGGCGCCCACCTTGTCGATGATCTCGGTGTGATACACGCCCAGCGCCACGTGGGCGTCGGGCCGGTCCGGCGCCAGCCGGAGCGTGGTTTCCAGGCTGTGGCGCACCTTGGCGCCCAGACCCTGGGCCAGCGCCTTCACCACCGAAATGCCGGTCGAATAATAACCGAGCGCATAGCCGTGCCAGTACCAGCCCGAGGAGTTCGCGGGCTGCTCGCGCTGCTGGCGTTCGCAGCGCTCGGCCACGCATTCGAACGTGGCGATTTTCTTGCGCGGATTGGTTTCCAGGTACTGGGCGTAGATGCAGATGGCCTTGTGCGCCACCGCGTAGCCATTTACGCCCACGTCCAGCCCCAGCCGGGCGGCGCGCTCGAAGTCGCCCGCGTGAAAGGCGATCCAGGCCTGCACCAGCGCCGGGTGGGTGGGAAACGGCTCCAGGTCACCGCTGTGCAACACGGGCCAGGCCTGTTGCAGGCTCTCGGGCGTGTGGCGGTACGCGGGATCGGGATACGGGAAGGCGGTCCAGACCATTACTGTCTCCGTTACTTGGGTGGGCTCAGCTTTTTCAGATATTCCTCGGACAGCTTCTGGAACAGCAAGCTGGTTTCATTGCGCAGGTACGGACCGATCTGCGACAACACCTGGTAGCAGCCGCGCGCCAGCGCATCGGCCATCGATTGCTGCTCGCTGTACTTGCGCGGATTGCGCACATACTCGTACGACAGCCAGTACGTGGCCACCACGACCATGTTGGTGGCCATGGCGTCGATGGCGGCGTCCGATGCTTCCATCGAGCCTTCGCTGCGCAAATCCTCGCACAGCTGCTTGGCCACCTTGATTTTATGATCGAGAATTTGCTTGAAGTGCAGTTCCAGCTTGCGGTTGCGCGACAGCAGGTCGTTGAGGTCGCGGTAAAAAAACCGGTAGCGCCAGATCAGTTCGAACATCAAATGCAAATACACCCACACATCGTCGATATTCGAGCGGCGGCCGTTGGGCACCGTCAGAATGCGCTCGATCTCGGCTTCGAATTGCACGAAGATCGAGTTGACGATGTCGTCCTTGTTACGGAAATGGTAGTACAGGTTGCCGGGCGAAATATTCATCTCTTCGGCAATCACCGTGGTGGTGATATTCGGTTCGCCGAACTCGTTAAAAAGACGCAACGATAGTTCCAGGATGCGCTCGCGGGTTCGGCGGGGTGCTTTTTGTTGCATGGCGGGGGTGGTCTCGGTGAAATCTGCTGCCAGCATAACACCGATGCCCCTATCCACAAAACAAAGCGGGCGCATTACGCGCACATGCGGGGCAGATATCGAGAAGTTGGCCGATCTTGCTTGCGGCGCAAAAGCGCGGCGCCGGCGCCCGGTCACTGCGCCGCGGCCGCCGGTGTTGCGGCGCGCGGGCCAATGTTTTCGTCGAGGAAATCGAGCATGGTTTCGTAATACTGGTTCAGATGGTCCACCTGGCGCAATCCATGGCCTTCTTCCTCAAAGCTCAGCCAGCGCACCGGTTTGCCCAGGTGCTCCAGCGCCGCCTTCATTTTCAGGCCGTGCGAAATCGGCACGCGCTGGTCCGCCTCGCCATGCACCAGCAACACCGGCGCCTTGATGCGGCTGGCCTGCTTGAGCGGCGACACCTGGTCGAATTGCTGCGGGTGGGCGTCGACATCGCCGATGCGTTTCAGGCTGAGCGCCCTTCCGGCCTGGTCGCGCACCCTGTCGGAGTTATCATTGAACATGTGTTCGATATCGGTCACGCCGGCAAAACTGACACCGCACCGGTACAGCTCCGGCGTCTTCGCCAGGCCCCATAGCGCGGCGTAGCCGCCATAGCTGGCGCCGACAATGCAGATGCGCGCGGGATCCGCAATGCCCTGGGCCACCAGGTGACGCACCCCGGCGGTGATATCGTCCTGCATCGCCAATCCCCACTGGCCATAGCCCGCCTGCTCGAACCGCTTGCCGAATCCGGCCGAGCCACGGAACTGCGGCTGAAATACCGTGTAGCCGCGCGCGGCCAGCAGTTGCACTTCTTCATTCCAGCCCCAATAGTCGCGCACCCAGGGACCGCCATGGATCAGCACGACCAGCGGGGCATGCGTGGCGCCATCGGCGGGACGCGTCAGGAACGCCGGAATCGACAGGCCATCGTCGGCCGCATACCGCATTTCTTCCATGGGCCGCATCGGGATATGTTCCAGCCCTGGACGGCCCTGGGCCACCCGGCTCATGGTCGATTTCTCCATGTCGAGTAGGTACCACTCGTTGGGTCTGATGTCACTGATCGACAGCACCAGCACCTTGCCGCGCGGGTTGCCGCTCAACCGGTTGGTGCGACCCGGCAGTGCTTTGTCCACTGCCTGCTGCACGCCCGCCCAGGTACCGTTGAGCCATACCTGTTCGATGCGCATGCCGCCAGTGGCCACCATCTGATAGCCGTTCGGGTCCATGCCGCGCACAGCCAGGATATCTTCGGTGGGATGGCCGGCGAGCATCGTGCCGATTGTGCGCCGCACCGTGTCGTACGAAAAATAGGCGTAGGTATCGCGATCAAGGCGCGCATACACGGCCAGCGTATTGGGTTCGTCGGGCACATAGGCCGGCTCCCAGCGCTCCGCGTCTATGTCGAACGTGGCCAGCTTCTGCCAGGCGGCATCGGCCGACGGCAAGTACCAGTTGCTGACCACAGGCGTCGCCGCCGGCCCTTCGTCGGTAACCAGTGTCACCGCGCGCAGCAAACCCTGGCGGTCGAACGCTGATCTGACCAGTCTCCCTGCAGGCCGTTGCAGGATTTTGCGCGCGCCGGACCGGGCATTCACCAGCGCGATCTCGTTACGTGCCAGGTCGTTATACACCAGCAGCCACGGCGACTCCGGATCGCTCCAGTTCAGCCGCCCGATCACCTCGGTTCCCAGACGGTCTTCGACAACCCTGCCGCGACGGTCGACCGAAATTGCCAGGTTGCCGTAATCGAGGACGAGCAAATCGTTGCCCGCCCAGGTGACGTTGCGCGGCGTCAGAATTTTTCCTGTCACGTTCTCCTTCACGCCACCTTGCAGGTGAAAGCCGCGATTGATGCCCGTGAGTGGAAAATAGAACTGCAAATCGTAACCGGTACCATCGAAAAACAATAGCGCCACGCTGCGGCCGTCCGGCGCCAGCGACGCCTGGATCACGCCGTCCGGATCGTGGGCCTGGGCCACCGTGAGCGGTCCCGCTGGCGCGCCAACCGCAGCGGCAGCAGGCACGGCAATGAGCAGTGCGATGACAAGGTACAGATATCTCATGATTCATCATACTTGTTGCTAAATAGAATTTATATTCTAGCATTTCGGCTTTCCGTGCAGTCGAATACCTGCCGCCTGGCTTACGGCGCCACGTCGGCCGGCAGCTGCGTGGGCGAGAGCCACTTGCGGTGGATGCGCAGGTAGCTGCCGTCCTGCTTCATGGCGCGCAGGGCGGCGGCCCAGGCGGCGATGACGGTGTCGTCGGTGCCGGGCGAAAAGGCGAAATACACGCCCTCCACGCTCAGGTTGAACGCCAGCTCCACCTGCGACGGCTTGAAGCCGGCCCGCAGCATGGCACCCGGCATCAGCTCTTCGGCAGTGAACCACAGGTCGAAGCGCTTGCTCATCAACATCTTGACGGCGCTGTCGGCCGAGTTGGTTTCGTCGGTGAGATGGTAGCCCATGCGCTTGGGCAGGCTGGCGAACACGGTGCTGCGCTGGGCGCCGGCACGCACACCGGTCAGCCCCGGATCGCGTGCGCGCAGCTCGGCCAGGCGCCCCTTGACCGCGTAGGCGGAGATGCGGCTGGTAAAAATCGGCCCCACGTAATGCAGGTAATCGCGCTCGGGCGTGCGCACCACGGCGGCCAGCATCACGTCCGGGCCGCGCGCCAGCGTGTTGGCGCGCGCCCACGGGATCAGCTCGACCGGCTGTTGCTGGCCCAGCCGGCGCTGGATTTCCGCGATCAGGTCCACCGCCATGCCGGCGGGCCGGCTGCCCTCCATGAAGGTGACCGGGCGGTTTTCCATGCCATAGATTTTCAACGGCCCGGCCAGCGCGGCAGATTGCAGGCCCAGCACCAGCAGCAGGCCGGCGGCGCGCCCGATGGCGGCAACATCGGTCACGGTGCTATGCTTGCTCGGTGTCGATGAAGGGTAGCTTGCCGTGCGCCTGTGCATGCAGGCGGAAACCCTCGCGGATGTTTTCGCGCAGCGCCGCCCCTTTCCACGGCTTGGTGTAGAAGCGGTCGATGGCGCCGTGATTGATGGCGGCCATGATCGGCGTCAGGTCGGCGTAGGCCGACAGCATGATGCGGAACGTGTCGGGGCACAGGTTTTTTACCCGTTCCATGAACTCGGTACCGCTCATGAGCGGCATGCACTGGTCGCACAGGATCACCTGCACCCGGTGCCGCGCCAGGATGTCGAAGCCTTCGGCAGCGGTTTGCGCGGTGAGTATCCGGTAGCCGTCCTGCGACAGGAAATCGGTGAGCACATCGAGCATGAAGGCATCGTCATCGACGATCAGCAAGGTGGGTTGCTCGGTGGCCTGCTCGTCCTCGGGCGCCTGCAAGGTACGGCCGTCGCGCAGCATTGCCTCGAATTCGTGTTCGGGCAGCGGCCGGCTGAAATAGTAGCCCTGCATTTCATCGCAGCCATGACGGCGCAAATACGCCAGTTGCGCATCTTTTTCCACGCCCTCGGCGATCACATCGAGCTTCAGGCTGTGCGCCATATTGATGATCGCCAGCACGATGGCGGCATCGTCGGGGTTGCTGGTGACTTCGCGCACGAAGGCGATATCGATTTTCAGCTTGTCGATCGGGAAGCGTTTTAAATATGCGAGCGACGAATAGCCGGTACCGAAGTCGTCGATCGAAATCTTGATGCCGAGCGCTTTCAGGTTCTGCAACACGGTAATCGTCTCTTCCGCATTCGACATCAGCGAGCTTTCGGTCAGCTCCAGCTCCAGCAGTTCGGGCGAGATATCGTGCTCCTTGATGGCGCGCAGCACTTCTTCTTCGAGCCCGCCCACAAAGAACTGGATGCCGGAGACGTTCACCGACAGATGCACGGCGCCGGCGCTGGTGCGGCGCCAGTGGGCAATCTTGCGGCACGCTTCGTTGATCACCCAGCTGCCCACGCGCACGATCAGGCCGGTTTCTTCCAGGATCGGGATGAACAGCGCCGGCGACACCACGCCATGGCCGGGCCGCTGCCAGCGCAGCAGCACTTCGGCGCCGCTGATGCGGCCACTGGCGATATTCACCTTGGGCTGGAAGTGCAGCACGAACTCGTCATTTTCGATGGCGCGCCGCAGCGCGTTTTCCAGCTCCAGCCGCGCCATCGACTGGGCATTCATTTCGGCCGTGAAGAAGCGGAACGCGTCGCGCCCCGCTTCCTTGGCGCGGTACATGGCCGTGTCGGCGTATTGAATCAGGCTGTCCGGGTCGGCGCCGTCGTCGGGGAACACGGCAATGCCGATACTGGCCGTGACGGTCACTTCGTGGCCCTTCAGGTCGAACGGCTTGCGCAGCGTTTCGCGAATTTTATCGACCACGACCACGGCATTCTGCGCGCCCTCGGGCAACATCAGGATCGCTGCGAATTCGTCGCCGCCAAAGCGGCCGATGGTGTCGCGCACGCGCAAGCAATCGACCAGCCGGCTCGAGAACTGCCGCAGCAGCTCGTCGCCGATGGTATGGCCCAGCGTATCGTTGACGTTTTTGAAGCGGTCGACATCGAGGAACAGCACGGCCAGCGACCAGTGGTGCTCGGCGGCCTGGCGCAGCGAGTGCGTGAGCGAATCGTTGAACTGGCTGCGGTTGGGCAGGCCGGTGAGCGTATCGAAGTGCGCCAGCTTGAGCAGGCGCTGCTCGGCTTCCTTGCGCTCGGTGATGTCGCGCGCCACGGCCACCAGGATCCAGCTCGAGCCCGAGCGCAAGGTGCGCCGCTGTACTTCCACGGCCAGCGGCGAGCCGTCGCGGCATTGCAGCAGCAGTTCCGTCATGGCGCCGCTCTGGTCGCCGGACAGCAGCTTTTCGTACAGTTCTTCCAGCTTGACCAGGTCGCCCTCGACCACCTTGTTCGGGCCCACTTGCAGGAAATCCTCGCGCTCGAAACCGAGCATGCGGCACGCGGTGGCGTTGACGTCCACGAAGCACATGCCGGCGCGATCGACCAGGAAGATGGCGTCCGCCGTGGCATCCATCGCCAGGCGGAAACGGCGCAAGTCTTCGTCGAGGCGGATGCGGGCGTTCATGTCCAGCGTGAGCTGCGCGTGGTTGCGCTTGATCTCTTCGTACAGCTGCAGGTTTTCGTACGCGCCGGCCAGTTGCGCGGCCACGGTGGCGGCCACCCGTTCGTCCACTTCGGAAAAACCGTCGGCACCCAGCTTGTCCACCAGGTACAGCCAGCCATGGATGCGCTCGCGCGACGCGATTGGCACGCCAAGGAAGGTGTGCACCGGCGGATGGCTGGCGGGCAGGCCGACATTGATCGGTGCACCGTCGAGGTCGTTGATCCGGCACGGAATGCGCTGTTCCAGCAAGCCGCCCAGCACGCCGGCGCGCGGGTTCAGGGCGATTTCTTCAATCGGCACACCGGCGCCGCAACTGGCGTAATACGCCAGTGCCACGCCTTCGTTGTCGAGCACGCCAATGCACGCGTACTTGGACACGCAAATATTTTGCGCCACGCGGCAACCGATTTCCAGCAGCGCGCGCGGATCGCGCTCGGCGCCCAGTTCGATGCCGAGTTCGATCAGCGCGGTCAGGCGCAAGCTCACGGCCTGCAAGCTCGATAGCGAGCTGGACAAGCGTTGCGTCATGCGCGACAGGTCTTCGGTATTGGCGTCGACGGCGGTGGGCTCGTTGGCCATGCGCGTAATGAGCTGGCTGCTCGACTCGAGTTCATCGAGATAGCCGGCCACCTGGTCGTCGATGTCGCGCAAGCGTTTTTCCTGCGGCAGTTCGGGCACCAGGGCCGGTTCGTCGTGCTCCACCTCGGTAACCGCGGTGGGCTCCTGGCCCAGCGCTTCCTGCACCGTGCGCATGATGACGTCCGGATCGGACGGCTTGGGCAATACCCAGCGCACGCCGCACGATTGCGCCACGGCCAGCGCTTCGCGCTCGCGGTAGGTGGCGGTGTAAAAAATCACCGGCACGTCGGCCGTGTCGGGATGTTCATGCATGCGCGTGACAAACTCGTAGCCATCCATATTGGGCATGAGGATGTCGGAAATCACCAGGTCGGGCTTGTCGGCCAAGGCCATTTTCAGGCCCTCGGCGCCGTCGGCCGCCTCGATCAGGCGGTAGCCGCCGTAACCGAGCAAGGTCATCAGGAACTCGCGGTTCAGCACATGGTCGTCCACGATCAGGATCGTGGCGATGTCGTTTTTAGGCGGGGTCGACATCTCCCCGGTCAAAAAAGACTCGATTTGTTTCACGAACGTGTCCGGTTCGATCGGCTTGCCGATGTAGCTGTCGAAGCCGGCTTCGAGCAGCCGTTCGCGGTCGCCCACCATGGCCAGCGCGGTCACGGCCAGGGCCGGAATATCGCGCGTGGCGGGATCGGCCTTGAGCGCCGCCACCACACCATAGCCATCGAGCTTGGGCAGGTGGACATCGCAGATGATCAAATCCGGACGTTCGCGCCTGGCCGCTTCCACGCCGGCCTCGCCGTCGGACGCCGACAGCGGCGTATAGCCGAAGGCGCGCAACAGGTACACCATCAACTCCATGTTGGTGGCATTGTCTTCGATGATCAGTATTCGTGCAGACACAAAGACTCCTTAATCAAGTCTCCAGCGGCAGGGCAAGAGTAAACACGCTTCCCACACCATACTCGCTGTCAAACAATATCTCCCCATGCAACAGGGCCGCCAGCTTCTGGCTCAGGTGCAAGCTCAAGCCCGCGCCTTCGAACTGCTGCATTGCATTCACGTCCAGTTGCGAGACCGCCCGCAACGGCGCGTCGCCTTCGACCGTATCGCCGATGCTGATGGTAGCGCAGCGGCGCGAACTCACCGTAGCCGCCGCCAGCCGCACCTGCAGCGTGCCGCCATCGGTAAACCGGATCGCATTTCCGACCAGGTTCATCAGGATCTGCTGCATGGCGCGGCGGTCGCTGTGCACGGTGAGCGGATGCAACGCAGCGTGCGGCTCGACCACGACGGCAAAAGCCAAGCCCTTCAAGCGTGCCTGCGGTTCCAGCAGCGCCAGCACTTCATCGACCAGCTGGCGGCAATCCACGCTGGTGGGATCGAGCTCCAGCTTGCCAGTCTCGATCCGGGTCAGGTCAAGCAGATCGTTAATCAGCGACAGCAGGTGACGCGCACTGCTCTGCACCATCCGCAACTGCTTGGTCTGCTCCACATTAATGGGTCCAGGCAACTTCATCAGCATAGTACCTGTAAAACCAATGATTGCGTTCAACGGTGTACGGAGTTCGTGCGACATGCCACCGAGGAAGCGATCCTTGGCGGTATTGGCTTTTGCCAGTTCAATATTCTTTTCTTGCAATGCAAGTTCAGACTGTTTACGTTCGCTGATGTCGCGGATGGCGCTGATGACCAGCGTGCCCTCTTCCATCGACACCGGACTCAAGCTGATTTCCACCGGAAATTCCACGCCGTCGCTGCGCAGTCCGTGCAACGCCAGCCCCTCGCCCATCGGCCGCACCGATGGCTGGGCAGCATAGCTGTTGCGGTGCGCGCGGTGCGCAGCGCGCAGGCGGGCCGGCATCAGCGCCTCGAGTTCGACGCCACGCAGCGCGCCTTCGACATAGCCGAACAGCGCTTCCGCCTGGCGGTTGGCCAGCACGATGCGGCCGGTGGCATTAGCCACGACGATGGCGTCCGGCATCGAATCGAGGATGCCGTGAAACCGCGCTTCCACCAGCTTGGCATCGCGCAGCACCTTGAGCGCCGTAACGTCTTTTTTACTCCACAAAATGTATTCGGGCGCGCCGTCGGCATCGCGCACCAGCTTGCTCGAACTGTCAATATAGACCAGCGTGCCATCGCGCGCGCGGCGCAGCGATTCATAGCTGGCGGCGCCGGTCACCAGGGTCTGGCGCAGCACGGCGCCGGCATCGGCCTCCTCCGCGGCGCCACTGGCCGGCAGTTCGATCAGGTCGGTCAGACGCCGGCCCACGGCATCGGCGCTGGTGTAGCCGAACACGGCGCAGGCGCCGTTGGACCAGAACACCACTTCGCCATCGAGGCGTGTAAGTACGACCGCGTCCGGGGTTTGCTCGAGTATCAGTGTGCCGAAGTCTGTCACTGGCGGTCGCCTTGTTTTACCTGCATGTACGTCTTTACGTCACTTCACACGAGTAACCATACAGCAACGACTGACGCGACAAAGTCACACAAAATCACACTGTTGCGCGGAAACGATTTCCGCCAGTGCACAGCGCACCGTGTCGGGGTGCCGACCCAGCGCCACGTGCCCTATGGCGCCGAACGCCAGATTGCGGGCGCCGGGCAGTACGCTCGAGTCTTGTGGCGCAACGATGTTGTCGTGGACAGAATAAATGGAACAGAACAAGTTCCGTTGCAAATCTGCCTCATCGGCATTTTCGTGGGCCGCCAGCGCTCCCAACCAGACGCTGTTGCGCCGCATCTGTGCAGCGTTACTACCAGGACCGAAGTTGGCCAGCGCCGTGCCATGGTGCGGCGTACCGAGCGTGATCACCCGCGCGATGCGGGCCGTGCCATGCCGGCGCAGATACGCGCGCGCCACCAGTCCGCCCATGCTGTGGGCCACCACGATCACGCGCGTGCTGCCGGTGGCTGCACACAGCTGCGCCACTGCGGCGGCCACCTGCGGCACGAAGTCGTCGATGGCGGCGCCGGGAGGTTCGAGGTCGATGCCGTAATGGCTGATGCCCGCCGTGCGCAGATGCGCGCTCAGCGGCCGCCAGTAGCCGCTGTTGCAGCTGTAGCCGTGGATCAGCAGCACCGGCAGTCCGGTGGCGCCGGCATGCAACTGCAGGCCGATCGGGCGCAACATATACCAGGACGAGGTCAGCATCGTCGAGGCGAACTCGTGCAGGAATAACCGTACCGCTTTAGCGGCCGTGAGCGCGTGGATGGCGTCGGGCACACTGCGTGAACGCCAGCTCAGCATGAAGTTATTGGCGGCAATCAGCATCCGTACCAGCAGCAGGACCATCAATCCGCCGGCCAGCGCGACCGGTGCCGCCAACAACGCCGGCCATGCCGTTGGCAGCAGCGTGTGGAACCGGGCGGCCAATGGCAGTACGCCGGCCACTTCCACCACCAGCAACAGGATAAGCAGACGTTTGATCATGAATACAAGGTTAGCCGATGCTCCGAGATCCCCGCGCAGGCGGAGGTGCCATGTTTATACGTGATGTTCATGCATGGGCGGTGGCGTTTATGATTTGCGCCCGTTGGTCATCTGCCGGGCAATCCCGCGCAGGATATTCACTTCTTCCTGTTCCAGCTGGGCCCGTGCGAACAGGCGCTTCAAGCGCGGCATCAGCTTGCGCGGGTTGCCGGCATCGAGAAAACCGATCTCGACCAGCGCGCTTTCCAGGTGCTGGTACATGCCGTCGATTTGCGCCAGGCTGGCCGCTTCGCCGTGGAAGCCGATCTCGTTGGCGTCCCCTGGTGGCTGGCGCACGCTGGCCACGGCCAGTGCGCCGGGGCGGCCTTCGAGCACGGCCATCCGGCACTCGTACGCCAGCACCTGCGCCGCCTGCGACAGGTTCAGCGACGAATACGCGGGATTGGCGGGAATATTGATCAATACATTGCATTGCTCGACCAGCTCGTTGGGCAGGCCGAAGCGCTCATTGCCAAAAATCAGCGCCGCGTGCAGGTCGGGCTGCGCCACCAGCTGGGTGGAAAACTGGCGCGGCGTGAGCACCGGCGGCGAATACTCGCGCAGGCGGGCGCTGACGGCGGCGGCGAAGTTGATGCCATCGAGCGCCTCGGCCATGCTGCCCACCACCCGCGCGCCCGTCAGGATATCCTGGGCGCCGCTGGCAAACGCCACCGCCTCGGGGTCTTGCACGGCATCGGCAAAACGCGGATTGACCAGCACCAGGTCGCTATAACCCATGGTTTTCATGGCCCGCGCCACGGCGCCGATATTGCCGGCGCGGCTGGTTTCGACCAGGATGAAACGCAGCTGTTTGAAAAAGTTAGTAGGGGTTTGGGGCAGGTTCATTTAAAATATCGCTATTGCGCGGTTTCAATACGGTTTATCCGCAGGGTGTTATGCCCCGGATTTTACCTTGTTGTCACCGCCCCGCTCTTTAATTCACTCTTGTACTCTAACGCGCCGCCGGTGGCCATGTCCCGGTGGGCGTTAGCGTTCTTTTAACGGAAAAGCCATCATGCACCCAATGCTCAACACGGCGATCAAAGCCGCTCGCCGCGCCGCCACCGTCATCAACCGCGCGTCCTTCGACCTCGACCGCGTTATCGTGACCGAGAAAAACCACAAGGATTTCGTCACCGACGTCGACCAAGCCGCCGAGCAGGAAATCATTGGGGTGCTGTCCAAGGCTTATCCCGACCACGCGTTCCTGGCTGAAGAGTCCGGCGCGTCAAAGAACAACCACGACGAGGCTGAATACTGCTGGATCATCGACCCGCTCGATGGCACCACCAACTTCATGCACGGCTTCCCGCAATACTGCATCTCGATCGCACTGGCCCAGCGCGGCGTGATCACCCAGGGCGTAATCTACGACCCGGTGCGTAACGACCTGTTCACTGCCACCAAGGGTGCCGGCGCTTACCTGAACGAAAAACGTATCCGCGTTACCAAACTTGATCGTATCGCCAACGCCCTGCTGTCCACCGGCTACCAGGCCGGCAATGCCAAGGCCCTCGACGAATACCTGAAAATGTACGGCATCATGGCCGAACGCAGCCACGGCGTGCGCCGTCCCGGCAGCGCTGCGCTGGACCTGGCCTACGTGGCTTCGGGCCGCCTCGACGGTTTCTACGAAAAAGGCCTGAAGCCTTGGGATATCGCTGCCGGCGCCCTGATGGTGACCGAAGCCGGTGGTATCGTTGGCGAATTCTCGGGCGAGTCCGACTACCTGTACAAGGGCGACATCATTGCTGCCAGCCCGAAAATCTTCGGCCAGATGGTTGGTCTGCTGACCCCATTTGCATAAAGCACCATGAAAACCTTGTGCTAGTTTCATCGGCGTAAGGTTTGTTACAAATAAAGGGGGCATCTGCTCCCTTTTTATTTCCCAAGCGAAACTTCTTAACAGCGATGCTGTTATACTGCTAGCTGCGGCTTGCCTCCAGTCTCAAGCCGTACCTGGATAATCCCGATTGCCTGCGACTGGCGCCCTGCGAGGGCGACAGGCCGATCTCCTTTAAAGCTACCCATGCCATTTTCCTCACTCGGTTTGTCCGACGCCATCGTCCGTGCAGTTGCCGAAACCGGCTACACCACCCCGACGCCGATCCAGTCCCAGGCCATTCCTGCCGTCCTGAACGGCGGCGACCTGCTGGCCGGCGCCCAGACCGGCACCGGCAAAACCGCCGGCTTCACGCTGCCGCTCCTGCAACTGCTGTCGTCGAGCGCAGTCGGCAAGGCGCTGACCACCAATAACTCGCCGCGCGCGATCCGCGCCCTGATCCTGACCCCTACCCGCGAACTGGCGGCCCAGGTCGAGGAAAGCGTGCGCATCTACGGCAAGTACACCAAGCTGAACTCGGCCGTGATCTTTGGCGGCGTGGGCATCAACCCGCAGATCAAGCAGCTGAAACACGGCGTCGACGTGCTGGTGGCCACTCCAGGCCGTCTGCTCGACCACATGCAGCAAGGCACCGTGGACCTGAGCAAGGTCGAAGTCCTGATCCTGGACGAGGCCGACCGCATGCTGGACATGGGTTTCATCCGCGACATCAAGAAAGTGCTGGCCGTGCTGCCGCCGAAGCGCCAGAACCTGCTGTTCTCGGCCACGTTCTCGGACGAAATCAAGGCCCTGGCCGATGGCTTGCTGAACAACCCGGCCACCATCGAAGTGGCGCGCCGCAATTCGACCGTGGAAGTGATCGCGCAGAAAATCCACCCGGTGGACCGCGACAAGAAACACCCGATGCTGGCCTACCTGATCAAGACCCACAAGTGGACCCAGGTGCTGGTCTTCACCCGCACCAAGCACGGCGCCAACAACCTGGTGGAAAAACTGGGCGGCGACGGCATCACTGCCATGGCGATCCACGGCAACAAGAGCCAGTCGGCCCGTACCCGCGCGCTGAGCGAATTCAAGGATGGCACGCTGCAGGTGCTGGTCGCCACCGACATCGCCGCGCGCGGTATCGATATCGACCAGCTGCCGCACGTGGTCAACTACGATTTGCCTAACGTGCCGGAAGACTATGTGCACCGGATCGGCCGTACCGGCCGCGCCGGCGCCACCGGCGAAGCGGTATCGCTGGTCTGCGTCGATGAACACGACATGCTCAAGGACATCGAAAAGCTGATCAAGCAAACCCTGCCGCGTGAAGTGATTGCCGGTTTCGAGCCGGACCTGAACGCGCGCGCGCAACCGATCCAGCTCCGTAGTGGCGGCCCCGGCCATCGCAATGGTGGTGGCGGCGGTGGACGCGGCGGCAACGGCGGTGGCCGTGGCAAGCCGGCCGGTGCTGGCGGTAATGGCGGCAACGGTGGTGGCGGCAAACCGCGCGCTCCCGGCGCTGGTGCTGGCGCCTCGGCTGGTGGCGGCGGTGGTCGCAGCGGTAACGGCGGTGGCGGTGGCGGTAATGGCGGCGGCGCCCGCAGCGGTGGTGGTGGCGGCGGTCAAGCCCGTACCGGCGGTGGCGGCGGCAATGGCAGCGCCCCACGCAACGGCGGCAACCCATCGCAACACCGCTCGGGTGGCCGCGGACGTTAATCGCAGCCGCAAGCCTCCAGCTCCGTCATTCCCGCGCAGGCGGGTATCCAATTTTGTGGCGTCACAGCGAAATTGGATCGCTGCCGATACGGGATGACGGAATAATGGCTAACAATATCAAGCCGCCCTCGGGCGGCTTTGTTGTATCTGGCTATAATTTCGGCATTCACCTCCCGGAGCCTGCATGCCCAAATTCGCCGCCAACCTGTCGATGCTGTTCACCGACCTGCCCTTCCTCGACCGCTTCGGCGCCGCCCGTGCTGCCGGTTTCGATGCCGTCGAATTCCTGTTCCCGTATGCCTGGCCCGCCGATCAGATCGCGCAACAGCTGCGCCAGCACGACCTGCAACTGGTGCTGTTCAACCTGTCACCGGGCAACTGGGATGCCGGCGACCGTGGCATGGCCTGCGATCCCGCCCGCATCGCACCATTCCGCGCCAGCGTGGACAGCGCCCGCGACTACGCACTGGCGCTCGGCGTCAAACAGGTGCACTGCATGGCCGGCAAGATTCCCCCCGGCCTGCCACACGATCAGGCCCGCACCACCTACCTCGGCAACTTGCGCTACGCGGCACAGCAACTGCAGCCGCACGGCATCGCTGTCTTGATCGAGCCGATCAATCACTTCGACATGCCCGGCTACTTCCTCAACGGCAGCCGCCAGGCGCTGGACATCATTGCCGAGTCCGGCTGTGCGAACCTGTTTCTGCAATACGACATCTATCATATGCAGCGGATGGAAGGCGAACTCTCCAACACCATCCGCGCCAACCTGGCGCAGATCCGCCACATGCAGGTGGCCGACAACCCGGGCCGCCACGAACCGGGCACCGGCGAAATCAATTACCGCCACCTGTTTGCCCTGCTTGATGAGCTCGGCTACGACGGCTGGCTCGGCTGCGAATACCTGCCCGCCGGCGACACCCGCGCCGGCCTCGGCTGGCGCACCACGCTGGCGGCACCCGCCAGCTAGTCTGCGCAGTCGCAACACGGCGCGTCAAACGCAGGGCAACAATGATCCTCATTTCTTTGAGGAGCCCCCATGACATCGCTACGTAGTTGCCTCCATGTGCTGTTGATCGCGTGCCTGCTGGCGGCGTTGTCCATGCTGGGCGGTTGCGCCAGCAGCACGCCGCGCATGGCCGAAGTGCGCGCCTTTGCCGCCGAAGCACCCAAGCTCAACGCTTACCACGAACTGACCGAACGCTATCGATCAGCGTACCAGCGCCAGCAACCGTACCTGGCCCCCGCCGCAGATGCCCGCGAACGCGTGCTCGAGGCCAGCCGCCAGCAGGCGAGCGCCGACTTCCTGCGCATTGATGACGTGGTGCAAGCGTATATGCAGGCGCTGGGCGCGCTGGCCGGCGACCGCCAGTACGACTTGCGCGACTCGCTCAAAACCGTGGGCACCGGCATCAAGGCCTGGCCCGATTCCGGCCTCGAAGACCGCCACGTGAATGCGTTTACGGGCTTGCTCAGGGTGGTGTCGCGCGCGATCACGGCGCCGATGCAGGAACGCGCGGTCGATCAGCTGCTGCGCGACGGCAGCGCGCCGATGCAACAACTGCTCGATGCCATGCGCCAGTTGCTGCGGCTGTACGACAAATCCAACGACAATGAACAAGGCGTGGTGCTGGGCATGCTGGAGACGGAAATCCCGTTCCTCGATCCCGGCCGCGACCGGCTGTTGATCGCGCTGTCGAAGTCGCAGGAGCAAGAGAAGAAAGCCGAGTACCGGCTGATCGGCCTGCGCCACACCTTGGCGCGCAAAAACCTCGACATGATCGAACAACGCCACCAGGCGCTGGTCAAAAGCTTACCGCCCGTCTCACAGTAAGGAGCCATCATGAGCCATACCACCCAGAGCGATATCGAAGCGCTGGCCGACAGCCTGTCCGCCAGCGCCGATGCACTGCATGCGCGCCTGCTGCGCGCCATCCGCCAGCGCCCGGACACCATGGTTGCCGGCCAGCCGGCGGAACCAGTCGTCACGCAAGCCGCCGCGCAGGCACTGTTTGAAAACGAAGTGATCTTGCGCCAGCGCGCCAACGGCCTGTACCTGGAAGCGGCCACACTGGCAGCGGGCGGCCTGGCTGGCATGCAGCAGCAATTGCTCGATGTGACGGCGCGGGCGCAGGAAAAGATACGCCAGATCGACCGCATCAAGGACTTGATTGCACTCACCGGCGAGCTGCTGTCGCTGGCAGCGGCCGTGGCCACCGGTGCGCCCGAACGGGTGATTGCGCCATACGAAAAGCTCAAGCAGCGGGTGGAGGCGCTATAACCGCGCCACCTTGCAGCAGCTGATCGCAAGCACCGTCGATCGGGGTCGGTCCCATGCGAGGTCCAACCCCGGCCTGGCGGTGCGGCTTACAGCGAGCAGTTCGATCCTGCGGCTTACTGCCACGGCTGACTACGGATTTGCGCGACCTGGCGCTGCGCCAGCAAACGCCACAGTTGCAGGGCGTCGTCCTGCGGCAGCGCCGTCATCACGCGCGGATCGGCCAGCGCAATTTCGCAATCACGGTCCGACCATTCGGCAAAGCGCACCGTCCCGCCACTGTCCACCTCGACTTCATACATCAGGCCGTCGTCGTAGCCGAACCGCAGTACCGCACTGCCCGGTTCACCGTCGGGACTGGCGGCCTGGCCGCTGTACACCTCGGCCAGCGCGGCGGCCATTTGCGCCTCCGATGGCGCTTGCAGGTCCCGGCCGTCGGGACGGGTGAGCACTACCCATGCGTGTGTCATTGCCGCATCCCCCTCAGGTATCGACTGTCTTTCAATTCATTGTAGCAACGATTATGATGAATTCCGTCGCGTCCGCCAGACGAGTCTCGCATACGCAACAAGTCGATATTTCAAAGGATCAGGCCGGCACAGGGCGCGAAGTGGGATCGAAATCGCGCCAGTCGCCTGCGCTGATGGTGCCTTCGGCCCGTTCGATATCGCTGGCGCCCAGGCCACGCAGCAGGTCGAGCGCTTGCTGCGCCCTGCCGTCGTCGGCCACTGCCACGGCTATCATCATGCCGGACTTGCGTGGCGCTACCATGTTTTCGTGGCCGTCGCGTCCCTCCTCTGCCTCCCCCGCGTCTTTCATCTTGGAGAGAGAGAACAGCGAACCGAGGTGTGCCCCCACCAGCGCGCCTACCACCGGCCCCAGCGGTCCAGCCACGGGGATCGCGGCGCTGCCCGCTACCGCGCCGGCCACCGCGCCCGCACCGCCGCCCTGCACCACGCCTTCTGGACTTTCCTTGGCGCCTGGCGAATCGTCATGGTCGCCGCCCAGCGGGTGAACGTCGTGCTGCCCCTGCGGGTTGGCATAAAAGGCGCTGATGTCTTCGGCGCCGAAGCCGGCGCCCAGCAAGGCGGCGCGCGCGGCGGCAATCTCGTCCTGGGTCTGGAAATGCCCTGCAATGATCTGGCTCATGCTGTTCTCCCTGTGGTGGAGCCGCAAGCGGCGATGCCAGCAATATGCGCCGGCCCACGCAGACAGTCGGTGCGCAGTCGCACCCCGGCACCGGTTCGCGACTGGCGCTTAGTGCAGGTTCCAGCTGTAGCTGACTGTGCCCGGTTCCGGTGGTGGCGGCGGTGGCGGCGGCGCCATCCACTGGCGCGGATCGACGCGGTAATACTTGAGGAACTCGGCAAACAGTTCGCCGTGGTGCTCGGCCAACTGGTACGGTTTCTCAAAGAACGTTTCGGTGGCCACGGCAAAGAATTCGGCCGGATTGGTGGCGCCGTACGGGTCCATCACCGTTTCTTGCCGGTACATGGCGCGCATGCGCAAGCTGTCGTAATTGCGCTGCAGGATTTCCGACCACTCGCGGTAGCTGGCCGGATTACCGAGATACGGGGCGCCGTTGGCGCGGCCCGATTCGCTGTCGAGCTGGTGGGCGAATTCGTGCAGCACGACGTTATGGCCATCGGTCCAGTCGCCGGCGCCGCGCTGGACATCGTCCCACGACAGCACCACGCGGCCGTCGTCCCACGACTCGCCCAGCATGCTCTGGCGGCCCGGCGTGACCACGCCACCGGGGCCGATTTCCGCGCGCTGCGCCACGAATTCCGATGGATACACGAGGATGGTGTGCAGGGCCGGATACACCTTGGTATGGCGATTCAGCAGCAACATGCACGCCTGACCGGCAATGGTGACGGCGATTTCGTCAGTCATTTCCAGGCCCTCGCAGCCGACGAATTTCTTCTGGTGCAGAAATTGCACGACCAGCCGCTGCAACTGCTGCTGCAACGCCGGCTCCATGCGCGCATACACCGGTATGCTGCGCCGTAAAATCGCCTGCGCCTCGGGCGGCAGCGGTTGCGCCAGCACGCGGCGCAGGCGCCAGCGCGGATAGTAAATCGGTAGCGCTATGGCCAGCACCGTCAGGCCGATCCAGATCAAAGCTTCCATGTACCGCGCATCCCCAAGTAGTCAGTACCGACTATCTGAGGTCACTTGTCCATCTTTCAATATAAATGTGCCGAAAAGCAAAAAGCCGGGATAGTCCCGGCTTTTCAGCAAATTGTGACGTACGCCCTGGCGATCAGTCGGCAGCTTTTTGCTGCGACGGTGCCGAGCCGAATAGCGCGGCAACCAGCGGATCGCGCATCACCGGGCCACGGTTGACGCGGATGGCGTAATGGGTGTCATCGGCCAGGATGTGGAAGTGGCGACCGCTGCCGGCCATGGCTTGCTCGCGCAGGCCTGGACGTTCCTTGCGCGGTGGCGCGCCTTCGCGTTTTGGCTGGACAATCGCGGCCAGGAAGGCGGCCACGCGTTCTGGATCTGGGGTGAGCTGGTACACAGCCTTGCCGAGGTAGGTGGCCGTGCCCTCTACATAACGCGCCAGTTCGATCACGCCGGCTTCGCGCAGGTCGCGGATGTATTTGCGGGCGCCCGATGGCGAGAATTTCAGGAACCAGGCGATTTCGTCCGCCAGCATTTCGTGCAACGACAGCTCGGCGATGAGCTTTTGCATGTTTTCAATACGGCGCAGGGTGGCGGAAGTAGAACGCACGCGTTCGATCGACGCCATGGACAACGCGGGTTTGCGGTCCAGCGGCACCGGACGCTCCAACAGTTTGCTGGTGGTCGATTGCATTTCCAGCGACGCTTTCATTTCGTTCTGAACCAGGGTTTGGGGTTGTGCGTGCATTTGAACACTCCTTAATAACAAATTGCCGAGATTGGTGTGCCGGGATATGGGCAGCGGATAACGCGGCGCTGAAGGTTCAATCGCTACGGTCTCTGCATCTGACGCCAGAATGCCTTTTTGCGTCGCATCAGTCTGTGCGGCAACGAACATTAGCGGCGAAACCCGAACAATGAGGGTAGGACACCCTCCATTTCGGGAAGTTGCATGTTTTTACTTAACAATCGGATAATCTGTATTAAATTTGATACAGCACAACCATTTGTGCGGTAGCGAACTGAACGAACTGACCGCCTTGACTAATATTCGTTACCAACAGCGGTGAACAAAACACTGCTGGCAACGAAACACCGAAACATCCTTCATTAATCGGGAGCTTACCTTGAATAAAACTAAGAAAATCGCCCTCGCCGCAGCAGCTTTGTGTGCGTCGTTTTCCGCCATGGCCCAGGAGCCGGTCATCAACCCTTCGTGGTACGTGCAACCCAGCGTCAGCGGCGTCAAGCCTGACGATGACTTCGGCGTCGACCGCCGCGGTCCGGGCGCCGGCCTGAAGTTCGGTAAAGCGGTTAACGAAAACTGGGATGTACAAATGGGTGGCACGTATGCCCGTTCGAAAGATGACGGCAATCGTTATCAGCAGCAAACCCTGGGCGTTGATGGCCTGTACCTGTTCTCGCGTAAATCGTTCCGTCCATTCATCCTGGTCGGTGCCGGTATCCAGCGCGACAAGGTAGCCCTGGTTGGTCAAAACGAGATCTCCAAGAATTCGCCGTACGTCAGCGCCGGTCTGGGTTTCCAGGCCGACTTCAACGACCGCACCACGTTCCAGGCAGACATCCGCAACGTGCACGGCTTCCTGCGTGACGACGTCTTCCCAGGCACCGACCGCAGCAATAACCTGTACCTGACCGTGGGTGTCAACTTCGCCTTTGCCGCGCCACCGCGTCCGGCACCGCCGCCACCACCGGCACCAGTCGTGGCTGAACCACCACCGCCGCCACCAGCACCGCTGCCACCACCGCCACCACCGCCAGTGCGCATGGAAAAAGTGACGATGTCGGCAACCGAAATGTTTGGTTTCGACAGCGCCAAGCTGAACGCGAACCAGCCTAAACTGGACGAGATCGCTACCCTGCTGAACAACAACCAGTCGATCAACGATGTCACCATCGCCGGTTACACCGACCGTCTGGGCAGCGACAAGTACAACCAGAAACTGTCCGAGCGCCGCGCCAACTCGGTCAAGGAATACCTGGTCGGTAAAGGCGTCGCCGCCAACCGCCTGACCGCCGAAGGTCGTGGCAAGGCCAATCCGGTCGTAACTTGCGATAACAAGCGCAAAGCCGACCTGATCAAGTGCCTGGAACCTAACCGTCGCGTCGAGGTGGAACAAATCACCATCGAACGTCGCATCAAGTAATTCGGAAGGAAGAGCCCCGCAACTTCGGTTGCGGGGCTTTTTTTTTACTCATGAGAAAAAGAGATATTTTTTCGGTGCTGAAATGCACCGTCTCCGAATGGTTCTCGCACCGCGCCGGCAGCATGGGCGCGGCGCTGGCGTTCTACACCCTGTTTTCGATGGCGCCGATCCTGGTGCTGGTGCTGGCCATTGCCGGCTGGTTCTACGGTCCGCAGGCCGCCCAGGGCGAACTGTTCGCCCAGCTCAACGGCCTGGTCGGCCAGCAAGGCGCCGAAGCGATCCAGCTGGTCCTGGCGGGCGCGAAAAACAAGGAAGAAGGCCAGCTGGCCACCATCATCGCGTTTTTCCTGCTGATCTTTGGCGCCACCACCGTGTTTGCCGAGCTGAAGTCCAGCCTGGACGTGATCTGGCAGGTGCCGCCCGTAACCACGAATACCGCGTGGGACGTGGTGCGCACCCGCCTGCTGTCGTTCGGCATGGTGCTGGTGCTGGCGTTTTTATTGATGGTGTCGCTGGTGGTGAGCGCGGTGCTGACGATCATCCAGAAATACTGGGACCGGATCTGGGTCGATGCGGGGGAAGCGCTGACCGGCATCAACTATGCCATCAGCTTCCTGGTGATTGCCGCGCTGTTCGGCGTGATCTTCAAGATGCTGCCACGGGTAAAACTGTCGTGGCAGGATGTGAGCATTGGCGCGCTGGGCACTGCCGCCTTGTTCACGCTGGGGAAATTTGCCATCGGCGCATACATCGGCAATAGCGGCGTGGCCAGCAGTTATGGCGCGGCCGGTTCGGTGATTGCGCTGCTGCTGTGGGTGTATTACTCGGCGCAGATCTTTTTCCTGGGCGCTGAATTTGCCCGTCAGTATGCGCTGCAGCTGGGGAGCTTACGTGCAAACCCCGCACTGCAAGCCGGGGTCGAACCCCGTGCGGGGTCCGCTCCCCAACCTTGATGCTGGCGTAGCGGTGGCAGCTGCCGGGGTTACTCCCCCAGCAGCTCCGCCACCACTTCCATGCCTTCCACGCGCTCGGCCACGACCTTGACGATCACGATTACCGGCACCCCCAGCAGCAAGCCCCACACACCCCACAACCAGCCCCAGAACAGCAAGCTGACAAACACGGCAGCGGCATTCATGCGGGCAAAGCGACCGGTCATCCAGGTGGTGATGATGGTGCCGACCAGGGTGGCGATCGCCAGCGAAATCCCCATGACCAGCAAGCTCATCTGAATTGATTCGAATTGCAGCAGCGCCACCACGCCGGTGGCCAGCATGATCAGCAGCGGACCGAAATACGGCATCAGGTGCAGCAGGCCCGCCACGATGGCCCAGGCGCCGGCGTTTTCCAGGCCGATCCAGCGCAGCGCCACCCACATCATCAGCGCCAGCATGCCGTTGGTAACGAGCAGCATCAGCATGTACTTCTGGATCGAGGTATTGATGTCTTCCAGGATGTGCACAGTGATTTTTTTCTTCGACAGAGACGGCCCGGTCAGCTTGACCAGTTTGCGCTTGAAGGTGTCGCCGGACAGCAGCAGGAAAAACACCAGGAAGATCACCATGGTGGCCTGGCTCAGAAAGCCCATCAGTCCCATCGAGCCGGCCCACACCCAGTTCATCAGCGGAAACTCGGGCGATGTGGCAGGCACGGCGCGGCGCGCAGCACGGCGCTCCTGGGCGCCTGCGGTGGCTTGTTGCAATTCGGTGGCCACGGCCTGGATGCGCTGCAGCGCGCTGGAGCTGCCATGCAGGCGCTCTTCCACCAGCTTCGACAACTTGTGGCCGGCGCTAGGTAATTCTTCCACGATGGCCTGGAATTCGCCGTGTAATTTGTCCACCACCATCACCGAGCCGGCCACGATGGCCACGGTAATCAGGGTGGCGGCAATCGCGCGCGGCACGCGGCGGCGCGTCATCCAGCCCATCAACGGACTCAGGGTGTAGCTGATCAGGATGCCTAGCAACAGCGGCACCAGGAAATTGCGCGACCACTGCAAGGCCCAGACAAACACGACCGTGGCAATGATGCCCAGGGCCAGGCCACGGGCATTGACATGAATGGGGATACGGGAGGGTGGGCTGGCGTCGGCGGCGGGCGCCGGGCTGTCAGCCAGTGCGGCAGGAGGAAGTTCGGCGGGCTGCTGGCTCATGATGATGACTCACAATAATTTACGGCGCGGCACACCACCTGGGCATGCCGCGCCGGTCGCATTCGCTACGGGAGCGAACTTGCGAAATCCAGCGTGATTATTTCACGCGGATATCGTTCTTAACGGACGAAACGCCTTTGACGCCACGGGCAACTTCACCAGCTTTGGCGATGTCGGCAGGCTGGGCCACGAAGCCGCTCAGTTGCACGGTGCCTTTGAAGGTTTCCACGTTGATTTCAGTGGTTTTCAGGGTAGGCTCGTTGAAGATTGCAGCTTTCACCTTGGTGGTGACAACGGAATCATCAACGAACTCGCCAGCGCCTTCCTTGGTCGAGGTCGAAGCGCAGCCAGCGGTGGCCAGCAGCGAAACGGTGAACAGTGCAGTGGCGATTTTGTGGGCGATTTTCATGGTGGTTCTCCTTGGTGTTTTAATCGAATCAGGGTGTCAGCTGCGCGCCGTGCTACACGTTGGTATTACGTCGCTGCTACCGATGGAAACGTTTTACGCCCTTCTCGCCCAGTCCTCTGTACGGTATCGTACACACGCTGAAGTTTGGCAAAATCGCCACGTTTATTCCCGGTAATAGTTTAGTGCGCGAGCGCACAGACCCGCACTGGCACTATGTCTATCCTGAACTTACAATTTTCAGGAGGACAACATGAAATCGACCAAAACCCTTGCCGCTGTCGTACTTGCCGCTACCGCCGTACTGAGCGGCTGCGCCACCAGCAACCAGAATCCCGGCTACGGCCAGCAGACCGGCTACCAGAACGAAGCTGCCAGCTACGGCACCATCGAATCGATCCAGGTGAAAACCATCCAGGGCAAGACCAACGGCGCTGGCGCCGTGGCTGGCGGCCTGGTGGGTGCCTTGCTTGGTAACCAGGTGGGCTCGGGCAGTGGCCGTGCCGCCGCCACCGTGGCCGGCGCAGTCGGCGGCGCCGTGGTCGGCAACAATGTCGAGAACAACCGCAATGCCCCGCATGACGAGTACCAGATCAGCGTGCGCATGGACAACGGCGACTACCGCCTGGTGAACCAGGACAGCGTGTACGACCTGCGCGTGGGCAACCGTGTACGCCTGATCGACGGCCGCCTGTATCGCTATTAATTCGCAGTTCCAACGCGCAGTTGCACACCAGCACCCAGCGTTTTCAATAAGTAATTAACTCAATCACATAAGGGGAACACCATGGGCACCATCATTCTGATTATTCTGGTCTTGTTACTGGTGGGCGCATTGCCTACCTGGCCGCACAGCCGCAACTGGGGCTATGCACCGAGCGGCATCACCGGCTTGCTGGTGGTGATCCTGCTGATCATGTTGCTGACCGGTCGCATCTAGTCGCGGACGCCATCATGACCCGCCTCCCGCTACTGGTTTGCGGTGTGATGATGGTCTGCACGGCGCTTGCCGTGCAGGCGCAGGACACCACGCCGCCGCAAAACGCCGCGTTGCAACGGCAGGAAATCGCCAACGGCGATCCGGCCCGCTGGCAGCGCGCCGATACCACGCCTGCCGAGCAGGCGCGTACACTGCGCAAGGAAATCGGCGCTGCCCTGGCCGAAGCCAAGCTGGCATGCGCCAAGGGCGCGGCAGCCGAGCGCGCCACCTGCCTCAAGCAGGCGCAAGACACCTATCGCCAGGACATGGCCAAGGTTGCCGACGGCAAGCCATCAAGCGTTAAATAAACGATATAAAAATAAACGATATAAAACAATCGGGGCCGTGACGTTAGACGTCACGGCCCCGATTTTTATTTGCTGGACGATGGTTCAGCCAGCGGAACGCTTGCGCTTGATTAACCATGCTACGCCGGCGCCCACTACGGCTGCCACGCCCAACGCCGGTTTGACCAGGCGCTTGCGCGCCAGGAACGAGCCGACGGTGATCGCGTACGGCATCAGCGCCTTGTAGTTAAAGTTACTCAAGCCGCCAGGCTGCAGCAAGCCGCCCAGGCGCGCCTGGGCCAGGCTGACTGCATGGTCGATGGCGCCATGCATCAGCGCATCGGGATGCATGGCTTGCGCCACCAGCGCCTTGGCATGGACCACCTTGATGCGATACAGCTCGCCTTCGCGGATCAGCCGTTGAATATCGGCCGAGACGGCGTCGTGTGCCTGTTTGCTCATCTGCTCTCCCTTACAACAACATGTCGCGGTCGGATTTGAGCTCGGCCATGGTGGCCGGCATCGACAGCTTGCCGGTGCTGATCAAGCCGCGCGCATAGACGATCAGGCCGATGGCCAGCAACAGGAAGACTCCGGCCAGTATCGGCAGGATGAGCCAACCCAGCGCATTCCACGCCAGGTAACCCACCATGACCGTGAAGCAGGCGAGCGCGAAGCAGCCGGCCACCAAAGCGACGGCAAACGCCACCACCAGTTGCAGCAGGTGATTGCGCACCTGCGACAACTCGAGGGCAGCGAGTTCCAGCCGCGTGAGCAGCAAACCCATGCTGTTGCGGGCAATATTGCCCAGCGACGCGATCAGGCCGGGCTGGCGGTTCACTTCGTCAGCTTGCGCCATGGATTACTTACGGCCGATGATCACGCCGACCAACAGGCCGATGCTGGCAGCTGCCGCCACCGAGCGCCATGGATTGTCCTTGACGTAGGCGTCAGCCTGCTTGGCGGCTTCCTTGCTGGCGGCAACGGCGCTGATTTGCGCTTCGTGTGCCTTGGCCAGTGCGGTGTCGAGGGCGCGCATGCCACGGCCGCGCAGTTCGTCGGCTTTTTCGCCGGTCAGTGCGGTGGCGGCGGTGAACAAGGCCTGGGCGTCCTTGACCAGAGTTTTCACGTCGTTATTCACGGTACTGATATTTTGTTCCAGCATGATGATGCTCCTGTTATGGTTGTGAGAAGTGAAAACTGTACAACAAATTCACTGGTAGAGCGTAAAGCTTATTCAAGCAGATCGCGCATATCATCCGCGTGCTCTTCTTCAACGGCCATGATGCCGATCAAAAGTTGGCGCGTGGTGGGGTCGGTATCACCGATCTGCTCGATCATTTGGCGATACGACTCGATGGCAACGCGCTCGGCAATCAGGTTGGCCCGGATCATCGATTGCACGTCGTCAGATGCATCATACTCGGCATGGCTGCGTGCGAGCAACGTTGCAGGATTGAAATCGGGCTGACCGTTGAGCTGAACGATGCGTTCGGCCAGCGAGTCGGCGTGATCCTGCTCCTGTTGCGCATGCTCGAGGAACTCGGCCTTGATCGGGCCATTCTGCAAACCACTGACGGTGTAGTAGTGGCGCTTGTAGCGCAGCACGCAGACCAGCTCGGTGGCCAGGGCGTCGTTGAGCATCTTGATGACTGCTTCGCGGTCGCCCTTGTAGCCGGCCGTGACCGGGCCGTCCTGCAAATTGCGCGCTGCTTCGCGGATGGCTTCACGATCGATGCCTGCCGGATGGGTGGGATTGGATTCAGCCATGATAGAGTTTCCTTTTCAAAAAATTTGGTAAACATGCGTGGCCACATAAGTGGCCACCTGCGTGCAATTAACGGCGGCTGGTAATCGGCGCGCCGTTTTGCGACAGCACGATTTCCACGCGACGGTTCAGCTGGCGGCTGCCGGCGTCGGTATTGCTGGCCACCGGATACGCGGCGCCATAACCTTTGGTGGACACCTTGCTGCTGTTCACGCCCATGCCGATCAGCGCCTGGCGCACGGCATCAGCGCGGCGTTGCGACAGGTCGAGGTTATGCGACGAGCTGCCGGTGGAATCGGTAAAGCCTTCGATCAGCACCATGCTGTTCGGTTCCTGGGCCAGCACGTCGGCCAGCTTTTGCGCGGTACGCATGCCTTCGGCGCTCAGTTCGGCCTTGTCCACATTGAACAGCACGTCGTTCAGCGTGATGACCAGGCCGCGCTCGGTTTGCTTGGCTTGCAGGTCGTTCAGCTGCTGTTGCAGCGCGGCGGTCTTGGCTTGCTCGTTGCGGGCCGAGTTGGCGGCAGCTTCGGCCTGCTGGCGGGCGGCGTCGGCATCGGCCTTGGCGCGCTCGGCGTTCATGCGGGCCTTGTCGGCTTCGGCGGTGCGCGCTTCCAGGCGCACTTCATCACGCTGGCGGCCAGCTTGCGCAACATTGGCTTCCGCCTGCTTCTGCTTGGTCACTTCCTGGGCTACGGCAATCTTTTGCTTGGCCAGATAAGCGAGCTTGTCGATATCAGCCAGGCTCTCCTTTTTCGCGGCAGCAGCATTGGCGCGGTCCAGCGCCTCGGCGGCGGCTTTGAACTCGACCGGCGCATTGGCGGCCACGGCCGGGTTGCTCTGGGCGGCGACGAAATCGCCACGGGCGCCATCGAGTTCGCTGGTGGTGATCGGCGTGCTGCTGCAGGCGGACAGGACGATTGCCATGGCAACGGCGGCAGGCAGGGTGCTCAGTTTGGTCATCAGTTTCATGTTCGGGCTCCGGTCTTGTTATTGTTGATTGTTGGTGTTGCGATTGACTTCGTCACGCAGCACGCGGATGCTCTGTTGCAGCTCGTCGGCAGCGGAGGTGGCCTTGGCCGAGTTGGCCTTGCTTTGCGCCAGCTGGGCATCGGCCTGCGCTTGCGCGGCCAGGTCCTGGGCCAGCTTGTAGTCTTTTGCTGCCAGCGCCTGGTTGGCGCGCATCATTTTTTCGCGGGCCGATTTCATTTCTTCCGGCGCCAAATCGGCAGCGCCTGCCGACGTGGCATTGGCCACGGCAGCGCGCGAAACGGCGACGTCGGCGGTGGCCGGAGTTTTGTTGCTGGCGCAAGCGCCGAGGGCCAGCAGCGCCAGGGCGCCGCAGATGACTTTGAATTTATGCTGAACGGCGTTCATTTATTGTTCTCCTCAATGTGTTGTACTGACAGGTAACGTTATAAGCCCTGGGTGAAGGCCCTTCAGTTCGGTGCCGCACATAGAGGGAGGCACTGGCCCGCGGACGCTGGCCGGGTGTGCGCCAGCGCACCCGGACGGGCCGCCCGCGCCAGCCTGTGTAGAATGTGACAACCCGCCCTGCTCTCCGATCTTCGATGCCGCCTGCCCTGCTCCGCCGCTTGTTCAACCGCCTGCCTGCCAGCCGCCCTGTCCGCATTGCTGCAGGCGTCGCCCTGGCCGTTGCCGGCGTTGCCGTGGTGGCCGTGGCCGGCGCTGGCATCGCACTGGCCACTTATGACTGGAACAGCGCGCGGCCGTGGCTCAACGCGCGCATCGGCGCTGCCATCGATCGCCCGTTTGCCATTCGCGGACCGCTCACGCTCACCTGGCGCCAGCAGGGCGCCGGCACCGACCGCACCTGGCGCGACTATCTACCGTTGCCGCACCTGGTCGCGCGCGACGTGCTGATCGGCCAGCCGGCCTCGATCAAGGCCGGCGGCCAGCTTGCCACCGTGGGCCAGTTCGCCTTCGCGGTGGAATTGCTGCCGCTGCTGCGCCAGCGCATCGTGGTGCCGGTGCTGCGCTTCGACGATCCGCATTTGTGGCTGCTGCGCGATGAAGCGGGCCATAACAACTGGACCTTCCATGACGACAACCGCACACCGACCTGGCAACTGGCGGTGCAGCGCGTGGTGCTGTCGCGCGGCACCATTCAGTACCGCGACGCCAGCACCAACGTCGATGCCATCGCCACCGTCGAAAGCATTGCCCGCGACGCCACCTACGGCATGGCATGGACCATGCGCGGCACCTGGAACGACCAGCCCATCAGCGGCAGCGGCAAGTCGGGCGTGGTGCTGGGATTGATGGAACATGCCACGCCGTTTCCGGTCGCGGCCACGCTCGACGTGGGCGGTACCCGGATTGCCGCCGAAGGCACGCTGACCCGTCCCGCCACGCTCACTGCGCTCGACCTGCATCTCACCATGTCCGGCCCCAGCATGGCCAGGCTATATGGCATCACCGGCGTGCTGTTGCCGGAAACCCCGCCGTTTGCCACCGCAGGCCGGCTGGCCGGCACCATCAACCGCACCGGCAGTCACTGGATCTACCGCAACTTCACCGGCCGCGTGGGCAGCAGCGACATTGCCGGCGAGCTCGACTACCGCAGCGCCGTGCCGCGCCCGGTCTTGCGCGGTACGGTGCGCTCGACGCTGCTGCAATTTGCCGACCTCGGTCCGTTGGTGGGCGCCGACTCGCGCGCCAGCCGCACGGCGCGCGGCGCGCCTACCGCCCAGCCCAACAACAAGGTGCTGCCGGTGGAAGCCTTCCGCAAGGAGCGCTGGACCGCGCTCGACGCCGACGTCCGCCTGGAAGCTGCGCGCGTGACGCGCGGCAGCGGCTTGCCGGTGCAAAACGTCGCCACCACCGTCCATCTGCGCGATGGCGTGCTGGCGTTGCAGCCACTGAATTTTGATATTGCCGGCGGCCGCTTCGTGGCCAACGCCGTGCTTGACGGCAGTGGCAAGACCGATGCGCGCGCCATCCGCGCCCGACTCAATGCCGAGGCGCGCCAGCTGCAGCTGAAGCAGTTGTTTCCCAATATCGAAGGCATGCGCGCCACCGTCGGCGAGGTGGATGCCACCGTGGCGCTCACCGCCAGCGGCAACTCGGTGGCGGATTTGCTGGGCTCGTCCAATGGCGACTTCAAGGGCTCCGTGAGCGGTGGCACCGTGAGCAAGCTGATGCTCGAAAAAATGGGCCTGAACCTGGGCAGCGTGGTGGTCACGCGCCTGTTTGGCGATGAACAGGTCAAGCTCAACTGCCTGGTGGCGGACTTCGGCGTGCGCAATGGCTTGATGCGCTCGCGCCTGTTCGTGGTCGATACCGCTGAAGCCACCATCGAGGCCAGCGGCACGGTCAGCCTGGCCGACGAACGGCTCGACCTCACCCTGAAGCCCGACGCCAAAAGCATGCGCATCCTGTCGCTGCGCTCGCCGATCTACGTGCGCGGCACGTTCAAGGATACCGAGGTGAGCATCGACAAGGGCAGCATGGCGCTGCGCGCGGGCAGCGCGGTGGCGCTGGCGCTGGTGGCGCCGGTCGCGGCCATCGTGCCGCTGGTCAGCACCGGCCCGTCGCACACGGCTGCCTGCAGCGAGTTGCTGGCGCGCGGGCCCGGTAAACGGTAACAAGGTGTTTCAGGGTGCGGTGTCTAACGGTCAAGCGGCGTCGCAAGTCGTACTCTGTAGTCATCGGTGCGGATGAGTCCGCACTTAATCTACCAGAGGAGAATACGATGAATACATTTAAACGGATTGGTTCGGCAGCAGTGGTAATCGCTGCAACCTTGGGTCTGAGCGCTTGCGCCGGCATGTCGAACCAGGATAGAAATACCGCCGTGGGCGCAGGCGTTGGCGCAGTGGCCGGCTCGGTGCTGACTGGCGGCAGCGCAGTCGGTGCAGTTGGTGGCGCTGCAGTGGGCGGCGTGATCGGTAACCAGGTGCAAAAGCCACCGCGTTAATCACTTAGATGCGCACCAGATCCGTCATTCCCGCCTGCGCGGAAATGACGGATTTTTATTTATGGGTTCGATATAAAGTCGTGGTCTTGCCGAAGCACTGCTTGCACTCCGGACCTACACGAACACATTGGAAATCCCGATCACGCCTTCATCCTTGACCAGCTCGTAGCAGCGGCACGATACCGCTTCCAGTCCGGCGGCATCGAGGATTTCGATATTGCCGCGGCTATAGGAAATCAGCTTCTGGTTTTGCAGCGCGCTGGCTGCCTTGGTCACGCCCACCCGCCGCACGCCCAGTGCATGGGCGAGGAATTCGTGCGTGAGGTGAAATTTATCGGACTGCAGCCGGTCGCGGGTAATCAGCAGCGAGCGCGCCAGGCGCGCTTCCAGCACGTGAAAGCGGCTGCAGACGGCAATCTGGATGGCTTGCGCCAGCAAGGTGTCGGTATAGCGGGCCAGCAGGCGCTGCAACGGTTCCATTCGTGCATAGGCCAAGCGGAAGTCGTTGGCGTCGAGACGCAGCGCACGCCCGGCGCGTTGTACCACGGCGCGCACCTGGGCCATTTCGTGGCCCAGCACCACCGAGGCGCCGATCATGCCTTCGCGGCCAACGGAACCCACTTCGAGCGTCATGCGCCCTTCGGCCACGGCCATCAGCGACAACAGGCAATCGATGGGGAAATAGATGTAACGAACAGTCTGGCCCGGCTCGTACAACACGTCACCCATGTCGACACGAACCAGTTCGCCCAGCCGTGCCAGTTGGCCTTGCTCTTCTTCCGGCAAATTGGACAGCAAGCGATTCACCAGCGCACGCGCTGGGCTCCTGTCTTCTTCGGCAAGGTAGGGGTGGTGGGTATGCATGGATCGAGCGTAACGGGAATGATTTATGCCGTATGTACGCTGACGCACGGAAGCAAACCATGGACAGCATGACAATGTGCGGTGCTGCACATTAACCCAACAGAGTCCCAGAATAACAAGGAATACCCATGAATACTCCCGTCCAACCCGCCAAATCCGGCATGCATCCGCTGCTGTTGATCGCTGCTATTGCCGTGATCCTGTTCTGCGCCGTGGGCACTGCCGCCATCATGGGCTGGCTGCCCAAGTCCACCGCCAATGGCGACTTGCCGCCGGCCGCCGCCGTACAGGGCGGCACCCTGGCCGGCGCGCCTGCAGGGTCGTCGCTGGCAGCGCAGCAGTCAGGCACTGATCAAGCCGCTCCCATGCAACTGGCGAATGCTGCGCCGCTGCGTGAAGCAGACCGGGCGCCGGAACCACAAGCCGCCCCCGCAGTCTGCAAGAGCTGCGGCGTGGTCGAATCGGTACGCACCATTACGCATCGCCCGCAAGGCAGCGGCGTGGGTGCGGCTGGCGGCGCCATCCTCGGTGGTCTGCTGGGCAACCAGGTCGGTGGCGGTCACGGCCGTCAGCTGGCCACGGTAGCTGGCGCGGTCGGTGGCGCAGTTGCCGGCAACCAGATCGAAGGCAGCATGAAAACCACGCACAGCTGGCAGATTACGGTGCGCATGGATAACGGCACCAAGCGCACGTTCAACCATGCTTCGCAACCGTCGTGGCGCGAAGGCGACGCAGTCAAAGTGGTCAACGGCAGCCTGCGTTCGGCAACCTGAACCGCCGCGTGACGATTTATCGCGCATTAACCGGTAATTAAGTAAGCAGTGACTTATTTACGTGGGGCAGCGTACAGAAGCCGGGTCTGAATAGAAAGATAATAGATTCCAAGATACGAACAAAACAGTTCGACATCGCCTTCGATGCCCACTGCGGACGTCGCACAACAACTTGAGGAGAGAATCATGCTCTATACCATCGCTGTAGTTTTGCTTATCCTGTGGCTGCTGGGCCTGGTCACTTCGTACACCATCGGCGGCTTCATTCACGTGCTGCTGGTCGTTGCCATCATCATGGTGCTGCTGCGCCTGATCAGCGGTCGCGGCGTATAGCACGCCACCCGCTTAAAAACGGCGGCGCCCCACCCTCGCGGTGGCGCGCCGTTTTTTTTCGCCGTTTTTTTATTTCCTGGAAAGGATGACCATGAACCGTATCGCCATCACCATGGCCGCGCTGGCCGCCGCAGCGAGCTTCAGCGCGCAGGCACAAACCATCAAACCCGGGGTATGGGAAACCAGCAGCAAGGTGTCCACTGCCGACGTGCAAACCAGCCAGACGCTGGACATGGCCATGCAACAGCTGGCCAATCTGCCGCCCGCACAACGGGCACAAATGGAAGCGCTGCTGGCGCGCAATGGCGTATCCGCGCCCAAGGTCGGCAGCGACGGTGCGATTGCCCTGCGCGGCTGCGTCACACCCGAGATGGCCGCCAAAAAACAACTGCCACTGAACCAGAAGGGCCAGTGCACGTCGACCAGTACGCCAGCGGCTGGCGGCCTCGACATCACGTTCAGTTGCCAGCAACCGGCATCAAGCGGTCGCGGCCAGGTGCGCTTCAGCGACGACAACCATTACACGATGGTGATGGACGTGACGACCAGTGTCGCCGGTCAACCGCACGACATCAAGGTCAATTCGACCGGCCGCTGGGTAAGCGCTACCTGCCCTGCCACGCCTTAACCCGCCCCCCGCAACCCGTTGTTACCCTGTGCAGGCCGCAACTTCCGGGGTCGGACCCCGTGCGGGTTCAGCAGAAATCAGAAGGAATGGCGCAGGCCGACATTGACCGCATGGTCGCCGCGGCCACGGCTGGTGGCGTTACCCACTGCGTAGCCGGCGCCGTTGCGGTTCTTGATCTTGGCCAGCGCGGCATAAAAGTCGGTGCGCCGCGACAGCGAGTAACTGGCGCCCACCGACAGCTGGTCGGCATCGCGGTTGGCCAGGCCCTGGTCATCCTTGCGGATGTACGACGCCAGCAACGTGGTGGCGCCCATCGGCACGGCCACGCCGAACAGCGCATCGCGGCTGCGGTCGGTAGGCAGTTTTTGCACCATGGCGCCATACGGGTTCGAGCCGTCCCACTGGCTGCTGCCCACGCCACGGCTGCTGCCGTACGCGGCATAGCCGACAAAGCGGCCGAAATCGATATTTGCCGCCACCAGCGAGTTGCGCGCCGACTGGTCGACCGCGGGCGTGGTGGCGTTTGCTTCGAGCAGATTGTCCTTGCGCTGGTGCGTGATACTGAGATTGACCGGCCCCTTGGCATAGCCGACCGTGGCGCCATACGAGCGGTTTACCCGGCTGTTCAGTGGCGACTCGCCGAAGCTGTAAATTACCGATCCGATCAGTCCGCTGCGGCTGCGCGGCGACTGGTACTTGATGGCATTGTCGGAACGCTTGGCCGTGTAACTCACCAGGTTGCCGGCATTGCCAGCCATGCCACCGTGGAAAGGATCGGCCACATCGGTGAGCGCCTGGTACACCAGGTTGTACTGGCGGCCCATGGTCACCATGCCCAGCGGGCCGTCGAGACCGACGAACGCCTGGCGACCGAACAGCTTGCCCTCGTGCGGGTTGGCGCCGGTATCGTTGGCAACGCCGGCCTCCAGCGTGAACACGGCCGACGTGCCACGGCCCAGGTCTTCGCGGCCGCGTACGCCGAGACGCGAACCGGACGCAATGCCGCTGTCGAGCCGGGTACGGGCGCAATCGCCCTGGCAGCCGCCTTCGACCACCACGCCGGCATCGAGCAGACCGTACACCTCGACCGGTGACGACGTTTGCGCCGCTGCGGTCAGGGGCGCGATCAGGGACAGCGCTAACAAGGTGGGTTTCATGATGATCGGCGTAATCAGAGGTCACAAGGAACAATGACTTCATGGTAAGTCGAGTCTGTTGACAGTTCTGTGCGGACCGCCACGTAAGCTGGCACTTTGCGCGCCAGGTGGTTTATAGTGGAATTTCATCATGTGAAAGGCCCACGCCATGCATGCGCACTATCAGAACAAACGCTGCTCGCCCGAACAGGCACTCGATTTGCTCAAGGACGGCGACACCATCATCGTGCCCACCGGCGCCGGCGAACCGCCGGCCCTGCTGCACGCGCTCTCGGCCCAGCGCACCCGCTTTCACGACATCAAGGTGGCGCAAATTCTGGCGATGCGCAAATACGCGTACTTCGACTGCGCCACCGCGCACCACGTGCGGCACGTGGCGCTGTTTTTCGGCGGCGCCTCGCGCGCGGCCGGACAAGCGGGCTGGGCCGATTTCGTACCCGCCTATTTTTCCGAACTGCCCAGCCTGATCGAACGCGACCTGGTGCCGGCCGACGTGGTGTTCTCGCTGGCGTCGCCCATGGACGAGTACGGCAACTTCGCGCTGAGCCTGGGCGCCGACTACACCATGGCCGCCATCCTCAAGGCCCGCGTGATCGTGCTGGAAGTGAACCCGAACGTGCCCGCCGCGCATGGCAACTGCATCGTCCACCTGTCGCAGGTCACGGCGCTGGTGGAGCATGACGACCCGGTGATCGAAGTGGGCCTGCCCGCCATCGGCCCGGTGCAGGAAGCGATCGGCAAGCTGGTGGCCGACCTGATCGACGATGGCTCCACGCTGCAAATCGGCTACGGCGGCATCCCCGACGCGGTGGTGATGCAGCTGACCAGCAAGCACGACCTGGGGGTGCACACCGAGATGATCGGCGACGGCATTCTCAAGCTGATCGAATGCGGCGCCGTCAACAACAGCCGCAAGACGTTCATGCCGGGCAAATCGATCGCCACGTTCGCGCTCGGTTCGCGCCGCCTGTACGACTTCATGCACGACAATCCGGCACTGGAAATGCACCCGGTGAATTTCACCAACGATCCTTACCTGGCCGGGCAAAACCACAACATGGTAGCAATCAACGCCAGCCTGCAGGTCGATCTGCTGGGCCAGTGCGGCTCGGAGAGCCTGGCCCACCTGCCCTATTCCGGCACCGGCGGCCAGGTCGATTTCGTGCGCGCCGCCAACCGCTCGCGCGGCGGCAAGGCGTTCATCGTGCTGCCGTCCACCGCGAAGGACGGCACGGTGTCGCGCATCGTCCCCACGCTCACGGCCGGCACCCATGTCACCACCGGCAAGAACGACGTCAACTACGTGGTGACCGAGTACGGCGTGGCGCAGTTGCGCGGCAAGACCGCCCACCAGCGGGCCGAGGCGCTGATTGCCATTGCCCACCCCGACTTTCGCCATGAACTGCGCCAGGCAGCGCGCAAAATCATGTTGTGTTGAATGTTGCGACTTTCACACAGGAAAGTTTAGGTTCGCAATCGCACAGTCGGGCGGGGACCGAGCGGGTATACTTCGCTTTTAGTTCAATGCGGCCCGTCCGCTCCGTGCATGATCGAGATTCTTCAACGCCTAGACGCGAACAGCAACGATATCGGCCTGATGGTCGAGTTGTTTGCCACCCTGCGCCCCAAGCGTGCCACCGATGGCCACCGCGCCACCGCCAACGTCCGTACCCTGACCCAGTTACTCAAGGGCGAGCCGGCGCACGCGCTGGCCCTGCGCGGCTACGCGCGCAACCTGCTGGCCGCGCGCCGCCACGCCAGCCTGTACACCGAAATCGGCGTGCTCTCCAACGATGGTTTTTTTAGCGAATTCAAACAGCGCATTGCCTCGCGCATCCTGCCGCCCGCGCTGGGCAGCGAATACCTGAGCGACGCCATCGACCAGGTGATTTACAAACGCACCGACTACATCTGGATGAGCGCGGTGCCGCCAGCTGACTGGCTCGACCTGATCGACGTCATCAGCACCGCGGCCGGCACGGCGCCGGGCCAGGGTTCCAACCTGATGCTGCCGGGCCTGCTCGACGCAATCCAGACCCTGTCGTACCGCGTGTGCGCCATCGGCCTGGAACCCAAGCTCACCAATTTCCATACCGAGATGGAGACTTACGAGTCGCCGTTCACCGGCCAGAACATCGAAGTCAACGCCTACCTGGCCGCCTACAAGCGCAAGCTGGGCGGCGACGACGTGCAGGTGGACGACGCCCGCCACCTGCTGGTCATGCTCGACCAGTGCGACACCGTGGTGGCCAAGATCCGCAAGAAGGCGCTGAGCCAGGGCACCAGCATTGCCCTCACCTACCTGCTGGTCACGCTCACGCAAAGCATCAACCGCTTGCGCAAGCTGCTGTACCTGGTCGATATCAGCGGCGCCATTGCACCCGACGCTGCCGCGCTGCTGCCGGCCCCGGGCGCAGCCCTGCCGGGCCAGGCTTCCACCGAGCTGGTCACCCAGGTGGTGCCCGACCGCCGCCGCGCGGCCGCCGTCAGCCTGGCGCTGGAACTGGTCACGGCGCACAACAACAAGTACATGGTCAGCGGCCTGCTGCGCGATAACATCAACCTGCTGGCCCGCAACGTCACCGAAAACGCCAGCCACACGGGCGAACACTACGTGGCCGATACCCGCGGCGCGCTGTTTGCCATGTTCCTGCAAGCGGCCGGCGCCGGCCTGCTGATCGGCTTCATGGCGCTGTTCAAGATCCTGTTCTCGTATCTGCGCGCCGCACCGCTGGTGGAGACCTTCCTGTACGCGATGAATTATTCGCTGGGCTTCGTGGTGATCCACCTGCTGCACTTCACGGTGGCAACCAAGCAGCCGGCCATGACGGCGTCGCGCATTGCCGCCGGGCTGCAAAGCAAGGATGGCAAGAACATCGACCTCGACAGCATGGCCGAGCTGTGCAACAAGGTGCTGCGCACCCAGATCATGGCCGTGCTGGGCAACCTGGCCACGGCCATCCCCACGGCCTGGCTAATTGCCATGGCGTGGCCGTACATGACCGGCCACCACCTGGTTTCGCAAGGCAAGGCCATGCACCTGCTGGCCGACATCGATCCGATCCACGGCCCCAACCTGATCTACGCGGCGGTGGCGGGCGTGTGCCTGTTCCTGGCCGGCCTGATCTCGGGCTACTACGACAACAAGGCGCTGTACACGCGCTGGGCCCAGCGCATTGCCCAGTTGCGCGGCCTGGGCTGGTTGCTGGGCCAGGCACGGCTGCAGCGCTTTGGCGTGTACATGGAAAACAACCTGGGCGGCCTGATGGGGAACTTCTGCTTCGGCATCATGCTGGGCGTGATGCCGCTGCTGGGCTTTTTGCTGGGACTGCCGCTGGACATCCGCCACGTGACCTTCTCGTCCGCCAATTTCGCGACAGCGATGGTGGGACTCGATTACCATGTCAGCTGGCAATTAGTAGTGACATCCGTGGCCGGCTTCTTGTCCATCGGCATCGTCAACCTGATCGTCAGCTTCGGCCTGGCGCTGTGGGTGGCGCTGCGGTCGCGCCAGGTCCGTTTTACCCATGGCTGGCGCCTGACCAAGGCGCTGTGCCTGCGTTTTTTCCGTGGACCGGTGACCTTCCTGATCGGTTCCAAATCCGTGCCCGTCCTATCGTTCGATGAACCGCAGTTACTGGAGAAAACACCAAAATGAACGCGAAAAGCTTGCGAATCTGGCTTCCCGCCTGCCTGATGTGCTGGGGTTTGCTGGGCGCATGCGCTTCGCTGCCCGATGTCAACCAGCTGGGCAACAAGCTCGACCCTGCCGCCACGCCCAGCGTGTATGGCAAAAACGGTGAACTGAGCGCCACCCACGGCAAGGCGCTGCTGGGCAAGCGCTATACCAAAAGCACGCTTGACCAGCAACAGCAGGCGGCGCTGGAAGAGCAAGCCACCGGTGTGCCGCTCATCGCCGGCAATAAAACCACCTTGCTGTTCGACGGCCCGCAAACCATGAGCGAAATGCTCAAGGCCATTGAAGGCGCGAAAAACAGCATCAACCTGGAAACCTATATCTTCGACCAGGACGGCATGGGCATGAAGTTTGCCGATGCCCTGATCGCCCGGCGCCAGGCCGGTGTGGCCGTGAACATCATGTACGACAGCGTGGGCACGCTGGGCGTGCCCAAAGAATTCTTCCAGCGCATGCGCGACGCCGGCATCAGCCTGCTGGAATTCAACCCGGTCAACCCCGCCAAGCTGTCGGGCGAGAGCTGGAAGATCAACAACCGCGACCACCGCAAGGTGTTGATTGTCGATGGCCGCATCGCCTTCACCGGCGGCATCAACATCAGTGGCACGTATTCCAAGAGCTCGCTGTTCCGGTCGCGTAACAAGGCCAGCAAGGACGAGAAAGACGTGGGCTGGCGCGACACCCACATCAAGGTCGAAGGACCGGCCGTGCACGCGTTCCAGTGGCTGTTCGTGCGCCAGTGGGCAAACCAGGACCGCGCCGACCTGATCGATGCGGATTTTTTCCCCAACCCGATCATTGCCGGCGACAAGGTGGTGCGCGTGCTGGGCAGCGACCCCGGCGGCCACTTCGAGATTTTCAAGGCATACAGCCTGGCCATGCAGCAAGCGAAAAAAAGCATCCACATCACGTCGGCGTACTTCGTGCCGGACCAGCAGACGGTGGATGCGCTGAAAGCCGCCGCCAAACGCGGTGTCGATGTCAAGATCGTGTTGCCGGGCGTGTCAGACAGCGGCCTGGTGTTCAATGCGGGACGCAGTTTTTATGACGAGCTGCTGGCGTCGGGCGTGAAAATCTACCAGCTCAAACTGGCAGTGCTGCATGCCAAGACGGCCGTCATCGATGGCAACTGGTCCACCGTCGGTTCCACCAACATGGACACCCGCAGCTTCCTCCACAACAGCGAACTGAACGTGGTGGTGCTCGGCGATTCGTTCGGCAATGAAATGGAACGCGCGTTCCAGGAAGACATCCGCGACTCGGTGCAGATCACGCTGGAAAAATGGCGCGACCGGCCATGGCTCGACCGCATGAAGGAATGGGGAGCAAAGTTGACGAATTACTGGCTGTAAAAAAAAAGGACCTCGGTCCTTTTTTTACGCCCTACGCCACCGCCGTGGTATGCCACGCTTCGCCGATGCGTTCGAAAATCTCGGTCTGCACCGGCTCGAACGTGGCCGTGCCATCTACCCAGCTGTACCGCACCACCTCAATCTTGTCCGCATCCACGCGCAGCAGGTTGAACGAGTTCGACTCGCCGCGCCCCCGGGTGGATGTGGCCGTGCCGGCTTGCACCACCAGCGCCGCATAGCCAGGCAGCTTGTAGCGGTCGGTACTCAGCCCCGCGCTGCTGGCATGGAAATGCCCGGCCAGCAGCAGGTCGACGCCGCATTCGGCAAACGCCTGCATCGCCATCGGCGCGCGGTTGACCAGGTCGTCCTTGTCGAACGGCTGCGGCAGATCGAACGGGTGATGCGTGACCACGATGCGCGTGACATGCTGCGGCACCGCGCCCATGCGCTGGCGGATCAGCGCCACCTGCTCGGGATTGACGCGGCCGTCCTTGATGGTGAGCGAGCGCGCCGTGTTCAGGCCCAGCACGGCGATCTCGTCATCGACATACTCGGGCGTCAGGTCCAGCGTGACGTAGCGCAGGTACTTGCGCAGCGGCGCCAGGAAGCGGCTGGCCACGTTATACAGCGGAATGTCGTGATTACCGGGCACGACGATCTGCGGCCCCGGCAAGGTATCGAGGAACGCCCGTGCGGCAATGAATTCGTCGCTCTTGGCGCGCTGGGTCAGGTCGCCGGACACCACCAGCACATCGGGCGCCAGCGTATTGACCAGCGCGCGCAGCGGTTCCAGCAGTTGCTGATCGACGCGACCGAAATGCAGATCCGACAAATGAACAATGGTACGCATGGCGGACTCCTCAGGTTGCTGCCGGCGGACGGCCGGGCGCGATCACGCTCAGGGCGCCGGGGCGCGAACGGTACTTAAGCGGTGGCGTCATTTCCGTGACTTCGCCGTCGGTGGCCACGCGCAGGCGGCGGTGGCGGGTATCGATTTCCAGCTCGGACGCGGTGAGCACATCGAAGTCGCGCGCTGCGGACAGGCGGTTGAACAGCGCGTGGATGGCGTAGCGGAACAAGGCCAGCCGGCTGGGCTTTTGCGCCACGTACATCACCAGCTTGCCGCTGTCGAGCCGCTCGCGCTCGCCCATGGTGAGGCCCTGCAGGTATTCATTGTTACCAATAAAAACGAAGGGCGTGCGCCGCAAGTGTTCTTCACCATTGACGAGCAGCCGCACGCGCATGAAGGGAAAACGGCGCAGCACGACAAACAGCGCCCGGCCAAACGCATGCCACTTGCTGCGCCCGAGTTTTTTCTGCTGCTGCTCGCGGTCGCGCACCAGGTCCGGGTAGATGCCGAGGCTGGAGTTGTTGAGGAAGATGCGGCCGTTCACCTCGCCCACGTCCACCTTCAGCGGCTTGCCCGTGACGGCATGGGCCACCGCTGCGTCGAGGTCGAGCGGGATGTTGAGATCTTTGGCAAAGTGGTTCAGCGTGCCCAGGGCCAGCACGGCCAGGTGGGTATCGCTGCCCACCAGTTGCGAGGCAACGCAGTTGATGGTGCCGTCGCCGCCACCAGCCACCACCACGGTGGCCCGGTCCGCCACGGCCTGGCGCGCGCGGGCCATCATTTCCTCGCCGCTCTTGGCCAGCAAAATCTCGGCTTCGACGCCATGGCTGCGGAATTTTTCCGCCAGCGAGGCGGACCAGCCGCCGCAATAACCGAGGCCGGCGCTGGCGTTGACGATGACAACGATGGAGTTCAGCACATTCTTCCTTGTTTTTATTATCAAGCGAGCGAGCGCGCTTCGCGCCGACGGCGCAGCGTGGAAATGGCGGTGATGCAAATGGTAAGCCAGGCCACGCTGCTGGCCATCGCTGCCAGTACATCGCTCAAATAATGCGCGCCCAGATAGACGCGACTGAATGCCACCCAGAATATCATCAGCACGCACAATGCCGCTGTTGCCAAACGCACACTCCAGCCCTTGCAGGCAATCATGATGTAACTCGCCAGCAAGCCATAAAACAAGGTCGCCGCTGCCGTATGGCCGCTGGGGAAACTGTAGGTGGCCAGCGTGACCAGCGGCTCCTCGAACAAAGGCCGGCTGCGCTGGTACACCTGCTTGAGCAGCACATTCAAGATCATGCCCGGCAACACCGTCACGCCGAGTGCCAGCAGCCAGTACCGCTGCTGGCGGCGCCACAGCCAGTAGCCGAACGCGGCCACCAGCAGCACCATCCCGCCCACCTTGTGGACCAGCGACACCGCCAGCATCAGGCTGGTCCACGGTTCGGCGTGGTGGGCATTGAACCAATTGGCGATCTGGACATCCAATACGGTGATGGCGTCCTGCTCCATCACTTCGTCGGCCAGGTGGCCAAAGATCGCCACCGTGGCCAGCAGCAGCGCCACGCCCAGCGTCAGGTGCAAACCGAATTCGCCGCCTGGTGTCAGCCTTGCCATTGAGAAACGTATGAATTTGCTAAAAATTTGGTGCCTCCGCATGGGTCGCCGTAGAAGTTGACGGGAAAATCACAAAACAACGAATTTACTGTTTATTTACACAGTACCTGTTTATCCATACAGTAGTTATGCTATTCTGAACTCCTCGTTAAACACATCGCCCAAAAGGAAATGTCATGAACAACAGCAGCTTCAGCTCCCGTTTTGGTCTGGAATACATGCCTACCTCATTCATGGTTCGCATGGGCAAGCGCGAATTGCTGGTCTGCCGTGACTTCCGCAAACGCTTTTATGCCGTCAATCCCGTCATCGAGTGCGATACCGGCGTGCAGGCAGGCCACCTGGAAATCCTGCTGTGCCGCCGCTGGTTGCTCATCATGTCGAAGGCGCATTAATCATGGGGTTTATCCCAAAAGTTGCCGGTACCAACTGCCAGAACCAGTCGCCCGATAGCCCGGCAGATGCCGCCAGCTCGCAGGCGCTCCTCACCTGGATCTGGCAGTTGGCCCACCGACAAGTACCCGCCACGAACGGCCAGCCGCCCCAAGCCGTTGCCTGCTTAGCATATTAAATGTTTTCCATTCGAACACTCCAGGTGTTGTGCTCTGTTTAATGTTCCCCTAAGCCATGGTCTGCCGCGGCGCCTTGCGCTGCATCAGCCTTTGCGGGTAACGGTAAACAACGGATAATGGCGGCCACATTAACTGAGCACACGGAATTCCCCATGGAAATTAAGGTCAACTTCCTCGACAAGCTGCGGCTTGAAGCGAAATTCGACGACTTCACGGTAGTGGCCGACCAGCCCATCCGCTACAAGGGCGATGGCTCGGCGCCCGGTCCGTTCGATTACTTCCTGGCGTCGTCGGCCTTGTGCGCGGCGTATTTCGTGAAGTTGTACTGCAATACCCGCAATATTCCTACCGAGAACATCCGGCTGTCGCAAAATAATATCGTCGATCCGGAAAACCGCTACCAGCAGATTTTCAAGATCCAGGTCGAGTTGCCGGCGGACATATCCGCCAAGGACCGCCAGGGCATCCTGCGCTCGATCGAGCGCTGCACCGTCAAAAAAGTGGTGCAGGAAGGTCCCGAGTTCGTCATTGAAGAAGTGGACAACCTCGACGCCGATGCCCAGGGTTTGCTGATGCTGAACCCGGCCACCGAAGCGAGCACCTATATTCCCGGCAAAGATTTGCCGCTTGAGCAAACCATTGCCAATATGGCGGGCGTTCTGGCCAGGCTCGGCATCAAGATTGAAATCGCATCGTGGCGCAACATCGTGCCCAACGTCTGGTCGCTGCATATCCGCGACGCCCACTCGCCCATGTGCTTCACCAACGGCAAGGGCGCCACCAAGGAAAGCGCGCTGGCGTCGGCGCTGGGCGAGTACATCGAGCGCCTGAACAACAACCACTTTTATGCCGGCGCATATTGGGGGGAAGACATCGCCAACGCGCCGTTCGTGCACTACCCCAACGAGCGCTGGTTCAAGCCCGGTCCCAAGGACAAGCTGCCGGCCGACATCCTCGACGCCTACACGCGCAAGCTCTACAACCCGGACGGCGAACTGCGCGCCTCGCACCTGGTGGACACCAATTCCGGCAATGCCGCGCGCGGCATCGTGGCGCTGCCGTACGTGCGCCAGTCCGATGGCGAGGTCGTCTACTTCCCGTCCAACCTGGTGGAAAACCTGTACGTCAGCAATGGCATGAGCGCCGGCAATACGCTGGCCGAAGCGCAGGTCCAGTGCCTGTCCGAAATTTTCGAGCGCGCCGTCAAGCGCCAAATCCTCGAAGGTGAAATCACCCTGCCCGACGTCCCGCAGGAAGTGCTGGCCAAATACCCGGGCATCGTTGCCGGCATCGCCGGCCTGGAAGAGCAAGGCTTCCCGGTGCTGGTCAAGGACGCATCGCTGGGCGGCGTATATCCGCTGATGTGCGTCACCCTGATGAACCCGCGCACCGGCGGCGTGTTTGCCTCGTTTGGCGCCCATCCGAGCCTGGAAGTGGCGCTTGAACGCAGCCTCACCGAGTTGCTGCAAGGCCGCAGTTTCGAAGGCCTCAACGATTTGCCGCAGCCCACCTTTGCCAGCGAAGCGGTCACCGAACCGAACAACTTTGTCGAACACTTCATCGATTCGAGCGGCATCGTCTCGTGGCGCTTCTTCAGCGCCAAGGCCGATTACGACTTTGTCGAGTGGGATTTTTCCGGTGCTGGCGCCAACTCCAACGCCGACGAAGCGGCCACGCTGTTCGGCATCCTCAAGGACCTGGGCAAGGAAGCGTACGTGGCCGTGTACGACGACCTCGGCGCCATCGCGTGCCGCATCCTGGTACCCGGTTATTCCGAGGTGTATCCGATCGAAGACCTGGTCTGGGACAACACCAACAAGTCGCTGCTGTTCCGCGAATCGATCCTGAACCTGCACCGTCTCGACGATGCCGCGCTGGAAGACTTGCTCGACCGACTGGAGAACAACGAGCTCGACGAGTATTCCGATATCGCCACCCTGATCGGCGTCGAATTCGACGAAAACACCGACTGGGGCCAGCTCACCGTGCTCGAACTGAAACTGCTGATCCACCTGGCGCTGCAGCAGTTCGAGGAAGCCCATGAACTGGTGGGCGCCTTCCTGCAATACAACGACAACACGGTCGAGCGCAAACTGTTTTACCAGGCGTTGAACGTGGTGCTGGAAGTGGAACTGGACGACGACCTCGACCTCGCTGATTACGAAGTCAATTTCCGCCGCATGTATGGCAACCCGCGCATGGATGCGGTGCTCGGCTCGATGGAAGGCAGCGTGCGCTTCTTCGGGCTCACGCCGACCAGCATGGCGCTGGAAGGCCTGGACCGCCACGCCCGCCTGATCGACAGCTACAAGAAATTGCACGCGGCGCGGGCCCGGGCCGCCGGGGTATCGTCTACCTGATCACCTAGGCCTGTTCGCAGCGCTCGCGCAAAAAATCGCGCAGGCGCAGCACGGTCGCCGACACCTGCGACCGGTGCATGCACACCATGTGCAGCGGCGTCGGCTCGCCCTGCACGGCGGGCATCAGTACCAGCAACCGCCCTGCGGCAATATCGTCGCGTACATCGAGTTGCGATTTATATGCCACACCGAGCCCGGCCACGGCCCAGCGCCGCACCAGGTCGGCGTCGTCGGCGCTGCGGTCGCCCTGCACTTGTACCGACACCACCGGCGCGCCATCGGCGCCGTGGAAACTCCAGCGATCGTGGATCACGTCATCGAGCATGAAGCGCAGGCAGTTATGGCGCGTCAGGTCGCGCAGCTCGGCCAGCGCGCCGTGGCGCTGCACATAGGCGGGCGACGCTACCAGCACGCGCCGGTTGGCAGGCGCCAGCGGCAACGCAATCAGGCTGGAATCGTCCTGGCGACCGTAGCGGATCGCCAGATCGACCGCTTGCCGGTACATATCGGACACCCGGTCACCCACGCTGAGCTGGTAACTGACCTTGGGATACAGCGACTGGAACTGGTCGAGCCAACCCACCAGCATATTGCGCCCGAGGTCAGACGGCATGGAAATCTTCAGCACGCCGCCGAGCACGTCCTTGCCTTCGGTGAGCGCGTCATGGCCGTCCTTCAGTGCGCGCAGCGCTGCCCGGGCATAACGCAGGTAGCGTTCGCCCTCTTCCGTCAGCCGCAGCGAACGCGTGGTACGGGCAAACAGCCGCCAGCCCAACTCGCCCTCAAGGCGTTTGACCGCCGCGCTGGCCAGTGCCGGCGAAATCTCCAGTTCACGCGCGGCGGCCGACAGGCTGCCGCGGTCGGCCGTGCGCACGAACACCGTCACATCATCGAGTCTGAGCATTATCAAAATTTCTTTGAAAGTGTTTCATCATAAAGCATCTTTTTCGTCGCAGCGAAATAAATCATCATAGGCGCACCTCATACAACTGGAGCAAGACCATGAAAGCCATCGCCTACCGCAAGTCCCTGCCCATCCTCGATGCCGACGCCTTGCTCGACATCGAACTGCCGGCCCCGCAAGCAATGGGCCGCGACCTGCTGGTGGAAGTCAAAGCGATTTCCGTCAACCCGGTGGACGTGAAAATCCGCGCCAATGTGCCGCCCGCCGACGGCGCCGCCAAGGTCATTGGCTGGGATGCCGCCGGCATCGTCAAAGCCGTGGGCCCGGACGTGACGCTGTTCCAGCCCGGCGACGAAGTCTGGTATGCGGGCGACCTCACCCGGCCCGGTACCAACAGCGAACTGCACCTGGTGGATGAACGCATCGTCGGCCACAAGCCGCGCACGCTCGACTTCGCCCAGGCGGCAGCGCTGCCGCTGACGGCAATCACGGCGTGGGAACTGCTGTTCGAACGGCTGCAGGTAAGCCGCGACAAAGGGGAAACCGGCAAATCGCTGCTGGTGGTGGGCGCGGCCGGCGGCGTGGGCTCGATCCTGGTGCAACTGGCGCGCCAGCTGACCGGACTGACCGTGATCGGCACCGCGTCGCGCGCCGACACGGCCGCCTGGGTAACGGAACTGGGCGCCCACCACGTGATCGATCACAGCAAGCCGTTGAACGAGGAAATCACCCGCCTGGGCCTGCCGCCGGTCACCTATGTAGCAGGGCTGAACCAGACCGACCACCACTGGCCGGCAATTGCCGAGCTGGTGGCGCCGCAAGGCAAGGTGGCCCTGATCGACGATCCGGCCGCCATCGACGTGCGCGTGCTCAAGCGCAAAAGCGTGTCGCTGCACTGGGAGTTCATGTTCACCCGTTCGATGTTCCAGACCGACGACATGGCCCAGCAACACCAGTTGCTGGACGACGTGGCGCGGCTGGTCGATGCCGGCGTGCTCAAGACCACGCTGGCGGAACGCTTCGGCACCATCAACGCGGCCAACCTCAAGCGCGCGCACGCGCTGATCGAAAGCAACCGCGCCAAGGGCAAGATCGTGCTCGTAGGTTTTTAAGCAACGCCGGTGACGGTGAACGCGGGCACCGTGGCCGCACCCTGCTGGCGTGCCTGCAACAGCGCCAGCACTTGCGCATCATGGGCCAGCAGCGCGTCCTGCATGGTGGCGGCCTGCACGCAAGCATGTTCGATCACCGACAGGAACAACTGCTGGCGCTGTTGCAGCCGCGCCGACCGGTAAGCCAGCTGGTCGAACATGGTGGCGATATCGATGCAATACGCGCGCAGCTCCCACATCGTGTGGCGGGTGACGTCGATGTCGTCCCGCATGACGTGGTCGGTGTCGATGAATTCCAGCTGCGCCAGGTGGTGCTGATCGGCCGCGCGGATGGCGGGCAGCCATAGCTCGAACTTGCGGGCAATGCGCCGCATGCGGTCGATTTTCTGGTCCAGCATGCGGCAGTAATGCCAGCTTAACCACCATACCGGCAGGCGCGACATCCACCGCGGCAGGCCGGCGGTGCTGAGCGAGTGCTCCAGTTTTTTGACGGCTGCAATCAACCGCCGCGTGCTGTCGACAATGACCGGCGTATCGGGCCCGGGGGGGACGGTAGACATGGCTGTGGTTCCTGAACAAGCGATCGAACCACCACCATAGCCGTCCCATCAAACAACCCATTTGATACAAATTAAACTTTGCGCGATTTTACCTGGCAGATTGTCGTACAGCGCAGCCGCCCCTAGCGCAAGGTGGTCAGCGCCGTTGCCGCAACGATGCTGGCTATCGCCAGCCACTGGGTGGACGTCAGCTGTTCGCCCAGGATCAGCATGCCGGCCAGCGCGCTGATCGCCGGCGCGCCGCTGCTGAACATGCTGAACGTGCGCGACGACAGCCGGCGCATCGACAACATCTCCAGCGTGTACGGCAAGGCGCTCGACATCACGGCTATCGCCAGCCCCACTGCCATGAACGATGGCGTGAGCATGGTGGCGCCCGACGTCCAGGCGCCGAGCGGCACGATGAACAGCGCGCCCGCCGTCATGCCCCACGCCACCGACTGGCCGCCGTGCATGGTCGACACCCGCTTGCCGAACACGATGTACAGCGCCCAGCACACGGCGGCGCCCGCCGCATACGCGACGCCCACCGGGTCGAGCTGGTCCACCTTGCCATGAATCGGCAACAGGAAGTACAGGCCCAGTACCGCCAGTCCGACGGCGGCAAAGTCGCGCGGGCGGCGCGACGACAGCACCGCCACGGTCAGCGGTCCCGACACCTCGATGGCCACCGCGATGCCCATCGGAATATGGCTGAACGCGCGGTAGATCAGCAAGTTCATCAACCCGATCACGGAGCCGTACACGGCCACGTTGCCGGCCTGGCGCCAGGTGAGCGCTACCCGCCAAGGGCGGAAGATGGCCATCATCAGCAAGGCCGCAAAGCCGATCCGGTAGGCGGTCACGCCTTCGACGCCTACCGCCGCAAACAGCTGCTTGGCAATGGCCGCGCCGGCGTTGAGCGAAATCTGGCTGCTCACCAGCGCTACACCGGCCAGCAGTGCGCCGCCCGGTGGATTGAGTTTTTCTGTGGTCATCTTAGTTGGTTGTCAGTTGCAATGTCAGCGCCACCGGTTGCCCGGCCGCGCCATGTATCGATTGTGGGTCCCCGGCCAGCGCGGTGGCAGCGCCGGCCTGGCGCAACTGGGCGACGATGGCAGCGGCGCGGCGCGCGCCCAGTTGCGCCAGCGCCTCCCTGGGCAGCACCTGCTGTTGCACCAGCTGCGCTTGCAGCGCTGTGTAAAACGGTTCGGTATCGGCCACCTGCGGCTCGCCCTGCACCAGGTGGCGCAGGCGCTGCACCAGCGGCGCTTTGCCGGCCGCCAGTTCGGCGGCGGTTTTTTGCTGGTCCAGCGCGGCGGCGCCGAACTGTTCCGAGTACAGCTCGCGCATGGCCGTGCGCAGCGTGCGCGCGCCGAAGTCGAGCGGCCCCGGCTGCTCGCCGGCGTCGAGACGCACGCCGGCCCGCGCCAGCACTGCACGCCGCAAGGCCTGCATGCGCAAGGCCGGGCCATCGACGGCCGCATCGTACTGGCCCGGGACAGCCAGCGCCAGCGCGGGCTTTTTCGCCAGCAGTTGCGCCACTTGCTGCAGTTTTTCGCGCTCGGGCGGCAACAGGCGCTCGCTGCCGGCGTCAAACTCCACCGCCTGCAAACGCTCGCCATCGACATCGAACAGCCGCCCCAGCGCGCGGAACGGCGAGGTCACTGCCTTGCCCATGACGTTGCCGATCGCCTTCCACACCGTGGCGCCATAGCTGAACTGCGGATCGTCGAGATTGCCGGTGACGGGCACGCCGAGGTCGATGCGGCCATCGGCGTCCTTCAGCAAGGCCAGCGCCAGTTGCAGCGGCAGCTGGAGCGCGTCGGGACTGTCGCTGCGCTCGCCCAGGGTCAGCTGGTCGAGCACCATGCGGTTATTGCCTTCCAGCTGGCCGTGGCGCACCCGGTAATCGAGGTCGAGCGAGACCTTGCCTGCGGCGATCTTGTAGCCGGCAAACTTCATGCTGTACGGCGAGGCCGAGACCAGGTCGAGGTTCTTGAATGCCACCGTCACGTCGGTCTGATCGGTGAGCGCGAACGGATCGAGCTGACCGCGGATGCGCGCCATGCCGTAGTCGTCCACCCGGCCGTCCAGCTCGATCTGCGCGCGCGCACCGGGCCGGGTGGACAGGCCCGTGATCAGGCCGTTGAGGTCCACGACCCTGGCGGCAAACTGCGGCCGCAGGCTGAGGTCGGTAAAGTCGAGCTTGGCGTTATCGAAGCGCATGCGCCGAATGCGCACCGGGAAGGCCTCGCCAGTCGCTGGCACGGCCGGTGCAGTTGCTTCTGCCGGAACCGCACGCGCCACCAGCAGGCGCTGGGCGTTGATGCTGCGGTCGTCATTAATCAGCACTATTGCGCTGGGCTCCACCACGCGCAGTTCCGCCACGTCCAGCTTGTCCGGCCCCACCGTCAGCGCCAGCTGCTCGGCGCGCACCGACTTCCAGTGCGCGAAGCGATGACCATCGTGTTCGTTCAACGCCAGGTCCGCCACTTCGAACGCCCCCTGGTAGCGCAAGGCGGGATCGCCGCTATCGGCCGCCCGCGTGCGCAAGCGCCCCGCAGCCGACGCCGTGCCGCTGTCGAGCTTGAGCTTGACGTAGCGGTCCAGCACCGGTTGCAGCGGCGCCAGCGCCAGGCCGGTCAGCGCCAGCTTGGCATCGACCACGCCGCCATCCGGCACGAGGCTGCCCCTGGCAGTCAAATGGCCGCCCTCGCGCACAGCGACGCCGCCATCGAAGGCCAGCGGTTGCTTCAAATCTGTGCCGACATCGGCCAGGTTCAGATAAAAGTCTTGCAGGTTGAATTTGACGCCGGTGGCGCCGTCGTCCACCAGCGCACCGAACTTGCTAAACTCCACCGCTTTGACGGACGCCACCCACGGCTTGGCCGCAGTGGCAGGCGCGGGATCGCTGCCCGCCGTCCCGGCCCAGCCTTGCAGGAACAGGAACTGTCCGGACTGGTCGCGCGACAGGTCGAGCTGTCCGCCCTGCGCCGTCACCCGCGCCACGCTGGCGCGGCGCGCGGCCAGGTCGAGCGCGCCGCCGTCCACCGCGAACCGCGCCAGCGTCCACGGCGTCTGCGCGCCATGGGCCAGCGCCGGGTTTTCCAGCGCCGGGTTTTCCAGCGCCAGGTTTTCCAGCGACAATGCGGCGCCATCGATGGTGAGCCTGGGCGCGCCAGCGGCCGTTTGCAGCTGTACATTCCCATTAAGCCTGAGCCGGTCCGCAGTCGCCCGCGGTCCGGCCGCCAGCTTCGCCGCCAGGCCATCGAGCGCCACTGTTGCGCCGGGCAGATGCATATCGAGCTTGCCGTCCGCGTAAGTCAAATGGTAGGGCACGGTGGCCGACAACCGGCCTGCCGTCACGGCCACGTCGGTGTACGGCGTCAGGTAGGAAGACAGTCCCGGCAACGCCACATTGCGCAGCACCAGCGCGCCGCTGGCGGCGATCGGGTTGAGCGCGGCCTTGCCCTGCCAGACCAGCTTGCCGCCCTGGCCGGCGTCGGCGCTGAGCGTGTAGTCGCCGCGCTGGTCGGGCAGCGTATTGAGGTTGTGCAGTTCGAACGCCAGCGGTGCAAACGTTTCGTCGTAGCCGGCGCGGCGGTCGTGCAGCGCGATCCGGCCCTGCTCCAGCACAAAATGGTCGAGCACCACGCGCGGCATGGCCGATGCCGGTGCGTCGACCTTGTCGCGGTTCAGGGTATCGATCAGGCGCGCGATGTTGAAGGTGCCATCGTGGGCGATGGCCAGTTGCAGCGACGGCGCGGTCACGCGTACCTCGGCCAGGCTCCAGGTACGCTGCAGCAGCGAACGCCACTGCAATTCCACTGCCAGCGCACCGACGCCGAACAGCGGCGCGCCATCGGCCTCGGTCAGCACCAGGTCGCGCAGTTGCAGCCGCAGCGTAAACGGGTTGAAGCTGACGTCGCCGACCGATGCCTGGCGCTCCCAGCGTGACTGGACCAGGGTCGGCAGCCGGCTTTTGATCAGGTATGGCAATCCCCATCCGCCCGCCAGCGCATACAGACCCACCGCGCCCGCCACGCTCACGCCCCACCGCTTCCACACTTTGTTCATCGCCCAGACAGTCTTTATATGCAAAGTTACAACGACGGTCATTATAGCAATCGCCCGCGCGCCAATCGGCCCCAGCCATCACTGCGGGCATTGAATATTTCCGATTCGCATTAATTGATTGATATATAATATTTATCCCGAAATTTGCCAGTGTCCTTCCATGCGATTTGCCGCCGCCTTGATTTCGACCGCCGTACTGTCCGGTCTTTCCAGCCTGACCGGCGTCACCGCGCAGGCGGCAGTCACACCTGCTTTTCCAGCGCGCGACGCGGCCATCGCCACGGCCGGCGACCAGCTCGCGGCGATCAACCTGGAAATACAACGCCGCAGCAAGACACCAATGAGCGCCGCCACCATCGAGCTGATGTGCGACGGCATGCTGCGGGCAATGTCCGCCATCAATACCGCGCCGCACATCGCGCCTGCAATGGGGCAAATTGCCGATGCGCTGAACGCGGTGCCGGGCTTCGACGCCGACATGGAGCGCTGCCAGGCCCGCATCGATTTCGCCGAACTGCGCCACCGCGACGCCGCCGCGCGCCTGGTACAGGCCGGCCTGCAAGACGACGATCCGTTGACGCTGACACTGGCATGGGCGCAGTTATCGGCCGGCGACACCTCCGCTGCGGCGGCTTCCGCGCAGCGGTTCGCCACAGCGCGCCTGCATCAAGGCACGCTGTGGCCGGCCGATGCCGCGCTGGTGATGCTGATCCAGCGCCATCACGGCCAGCCGCCCACGTCGGCGCTGCAAACCTATCTGGCGCAAACCGGGGACGCCGCCTGGCCGCGCCCGGTGCTCAGTTACCTGGCCGAAAAAATGAGCCAGCAAGAGTTGCTGCAAATTGCCGCCAGCCTGCCTCCCGGCCAGCGCGACCTGGCCATCAACGATGCCCGGTTCGCCATCGGCGCCCGCCTGCGGGCCGAAGGCCGCGCCGAAGAAGCCATCGCGGCGTTGCAGTGGCTAACCATCCACGGCGTCCCCGGTACCCGCACCGATCTGCTGGCGCGCAGCGAATTGCGGCTGTTGACGCCAGCAGACCCGGACGTGCGCCAGGGACTGGCAGCCGCCACGGCCAGCCCGCCCGATTACGCAGCTGCCAAAGCCGCATACCTGAAGGCGGCAGCTCGCGGGTTGGGCAGCGCCGAGGCGGCACTGGGCTTTCTGGCGCAACACGGCAAGGGTGAGCCGGCCGATGCCAGAGCCGCTGTCGCCTGGTACCAAAAAGCGGCCGACCACCATGACGCCGACGGCATGGCTTACCTGGGACTGGCGTATGAACACGGCACGGGTGTGGCGCAGGACGCCAACGCGGCCGCGCGCTGGTACGCCCGCGCGGCCGAATCGGGCCATATCGATGCATCATTCGGCCTTGGCAGATTTTATTTGGGCGGCAAAGGCGGGCTACCCGTCGATCGCCCGGCCGCGCTCAAGCATTTGTATAACGCCGCTCAACTCGGCAACACCGAGGCGCAAGCATGGCTGGAGCGGCTGCACGGCTACGGGGTCGGCACGCCGGTCGATGGCGACCTGGCATATTACTGGGCTACCCGCGCGGCCCACGGCGACAGCCTGGCCGGTTCCCTGAGCCTGGGCCTGGCGCTGTATCACGGTTGGGGCATCGCACCGGACCCGGACCGTGCGGTGGAATTGTGGACCAAGGCCGGCAGCCAAGGCGCAGGGCAGGCATTGCTCTATCTTTCCACCGCCAGCAAAGAAGGGCGCGGCACGCCAAAACGGTGGGAGGCCGGTTTCCGCCTGTTCCTCGAAGGCATGCGTCTGAGTGGCCGCGAGACGCTACTCGACATGGCCTCGCTCGGTGACCCCGACTATGTGATGCGGCTCGCCGCACTCTTGAATGAAGGTGGCAAAGCCGAGGAATCCGAACAATTGATACTAACCTGCGCGCGCCGTGATGTTGCCCGCTGCCAGAACAGCATCGGAGTAGACCTGCAATATGCCGCTACCCCCAACCTGGCACAAGCAGCCGAGTGGTATCGCAAGGCGGCCGACCAGGGGTATCCGCAGTCGCTCAACAACCTGGCCGACATGTACGAAAAAGGATTGGCGGTCGAGATCGACATCCCGCGCGCGATTCGCATGTATCGCCAGGCAGCGCGGCAAGGCTATGCCTTCTCGCTGTTCAGCCTGGGCGAACTGAACGAACAAGGCAAAGGCATGCCGGCCGATCCTTACCTCGCGTATCTGTACTACGAATTGGCCAGCAACGCGAAGCAGGCAGATGCGCCTGCCGGTCGCAGCCGCGTTGCCAAACAGCTCACCGGCGCGCAAATCGGCCAGGCCCGTGCCGTAGCCGCAGCCTGGAAGGCGCCCCACCCCCTGCCCGACGGCCTGAATGACGACGGAACCGGCACGCGGTAACGGGCCCCAGGGCTCAGGTAGGGCACGGTGGCCGACAACCGACCTGCCGTCACGGCCACGTCGTGTACGGCGCCAGGTAGGAAGACAGTCCCGGCAACACCACATTGCGCAGCACCAGCGCGCCGCTGGCGGCGATCGGGTTGAGCGCAGCGAGCCGCAGGGTAAAGGGATTGAATGTCAGTGCGCCCACGCTGGCATGGCGCTGCAGGCGGCTTTCGGCAAATTTCGGCAACTGCGCCTTGATTACTTGCGGCAAAATCCAGCCTCCCGCCAGTGCATACAATGCTGCCGCACCAGCCACGCCGCCACTCCACCGCTGCCACCGCTGACTACTTTTGCCCATTACCCAGTCTTATATACAAAGTTGCAACAGCAGACATTATAATTGTTTACTTGATTCAACTTCTTGCCCACGCTCCCGCCCATGCGAATTGCCCTCTTCCCGACCGCCATCGTACTTGTTGCCAGCACCATCGCCAGCGTACCCGTCCAGGCTGCACCTGCGGTATCCGCCGCCAAAAAAGCCGCTACCTTTGTGCGCAATGCGCCGCTGCCCAAGTGGATTGCGCCGTTGTCGGCGATACCGCCGGCGGTGCAGGCGGGACCGGTCGTGCTGCGCCTGATGGAAACCCAGGTCTGGGCGGGCCCCAAGCCGGTGGTGCTGGTCAACCGCGCGATCCAGGTCAACGACAAGAGCAAGCTGGGCGAGATCGGCCAGTACTCGCTGCCGTACCTGCCTGCCTACCAGAAACTGTTGCTGCACCGGGTGGCGATCCTGCGCGGCGACGCGGTGCTCGACCGCACGGCCACCGTCAACATCCGGCTGCTGGAACAGGAACCGAGCGTGGCCAGCGGCTTTTACGTGGGCGTGACCTCGGCGCAGCTGCTGCTCGACGATGTGCGGGTGGGCGACACGCTGCAGATCGTCTATTCCACCGAGGGCGCCAACCCGGTGTTCGGCCGCACCTGGACCGATGAATTCCAGTGGGACCGCCACATCCCGCAGGAAGCGCGCAAGCTGCTGGTGTCGCACCCGGCGGCCACGCCGCTGTACTGGGGCGAAGTGGGCGACGCCCATCCGCACAAGCTGACGCCAGTGATCGAGCGCACTGGCGCCATCGAACTGCTGCGCTTTGAAGGGCAGGCGCTGCCGCCGTTTTCGCTCGAAGAAGGCGCGCCGCCCGATTTCGTCCGCCAGCGCATGCTGGCGTTCAGCGAATACGCCAGCTGGCAGCAGGTGGCGCAATGGGCCAACGGCCTGTTCGCGCCGCCGGCGCCGGCGGCAGCGGCCAAGCCGGCAGCGCCGTCCGAACTCAAGGCGCTGGCGCAGCGCTTTGCCGCCGGCGCCAACGACACCGAGCGCGCCAGCACCGCGCTGCACTGGGTGCAGGACGAGATCCGGTACTTCAGCGTGGCGCTGGGCGAAAACTCGCACCGCCCGCAGGTGCCCGACGAAGTGCTGCGGCGCCGCTTCGGCGATTGCAAGGACAAGAGCACGCTGCTGATCGCCATCCTGGCCCAGCTGGGCATCAAGGCCGAACCGGTGCTGGTCAATGCCCGCCAGCCCACCTACCCGCAGAAAGGCATCCCCGCGCCCACCGTGTTCGATCACGTGATCGTGCGCGTGCACCTCGATGGAAAAACCTATTTTGTCGATCCCACGCGGGTGGGCGAAAAAGCCGCCATCCCGCTGCTGCCCACCGCCGCGCCCGGCGCCGCCGGGCTGGTGGTAGCGGCCGACACCACCGCATTGAGCACCTTGCCCGACGAAGCCACCGGCACGCCGCTGGTAGACCGCCAGGAATCGTTTGAAATCGACGACCTCGACGGCGATGCCAGGCTCAAGGTGCGCATCAGCTATCGCGGCAAATTCACGGCCACGGCGCGCATGGCCTTCAATGGCGCGTCGCCGGCAGATCTCGGCAAGGACATGCTGGGCGACTACGACAAGCTGTTTCCCGGCGCCGTGCTGGTCGATGCGCCCACGTTCGAGGACAGCGCCGACGGTGCGGTATTCACGGTACGGTCCAGCCTGAGACTGCCCAAGCCAGTGGAAAAACAGAACGGCTTGTACGGCCTCAAGTTCGATTCCAAGGTCATGCAGGGCTCGCTGCACATCCCCGGCGCGGCCACCCGCACGCTGCCGCTGCAACTGCCGATGGGCCGTTACCAGGCGCGCTACCGGGTGCAGGTGCAATGGCCGCAGCGCGTGAAAATGATGTTCGGCGAAGAAGCGCTCGATATCGACAACCCGTTTTTCCACGCCCACAAGGAATACGCGTGGCGCGGCAACGAGCTCGACTACCGCATGGATTACACCATCAAGCAGGAGCAGGTCGCGGCGGCCGACGTGCCGCAACTCGAAGCCCAGATCAAGAAGCCGGAACTGATGTCGTTTGGCCAGGCCACCATGCATTTCCACGAATCGTACGTCCTCAACGCAGCAGGCGAGAACCTGTCGCTGCGCGAAGCCTTAAGCGCGCGCAACGCCGGCGTGCAGGCGGCCCTCGGGCGCGAGATCGTCCAGCGCAGCAAGGCGCCGATGACGGCCGAAACCCTCAACCTGATGTGCGGCACCCTGCTCAGCCTGTCCTCTGCGGGCGATGGCGGCCGCGGCCGGGAAAAATACCTGCCCGACATGATCCGCGACATGGAGCGGCAAACCGGCTTCGATAACGAGCGCAACCTGTGCCTGGCGCAAGTGTATTTCAGCCAGTTCCAGTATGCACGGGCGCTGGCCAGCTTTGCCAAAGCGAGCCTCAAGGACACCGATAACGCATTGTTCCGCCAAGCCTGGGCGCGCCTCTCGACCGGCGACACCGCTGCTGCTGCCAGCGACGCCAGCCGCTACGCCGCCGCCAGGATCAAGCAAGGCACGCTGGTGCCGAGCGAAGCCTACCAGCTGATGCTGGTATTCGAGCACGCGCACCAGCCGCTGCCGGCGGCCTTGCAGGCCTATGTCGATGCGGGCGCCGATGGTCCCTGGCCGCGGCCGATACTTGATTACCTGGCGGGAACCATCAGCCAGCAAGCCTTGCTCGACATTGCCAGCGGTTTCGGCCCGGTCAAGCGCGAGATGGCGCTCAGCGAAGCCTGGTTTGCCATCGGCTCGCACTTGCGGGCGCAAGGCAAGCAGGCCGAAGCGATCGCCGCGCTGCGCTATGTGACCGACCACGACCTGCGCGCGCTCGGCTTCACCGTGCTGGCGCGCAGCGAACTGGCATTGCTCACCGGCGCCGCGCCGGCCGGTAAATAAGGCGCCTCCCCCGCAGCCCTGGCTGAGCGATCCGGCAAGCGGCACGCGGTAACCGGCCCCAGGGCTTACAATACGGCTATCGCCGACTCGTTAAGCAAAATGCAATAAGATGCAAGCCCAACTCGAACCTTTCCACGCCATTGCCATCAGTCGCCTGGCCCATGCGCTCAAGGCGCAGGGCCGCTCCATCATCCACATGGAATTTGGCCAGCCTTCCACCGGCGCGCCCGCCGCTGCCATTGCCAAGGCGCACGAGGTACTCGATGCCGACGCCATGGGCTACTGGGAAAGCATGCCGCTCAAGCTCAGGCTGGCGCAGCACTACCAGGACAGCTACGGCGTGGCGGTCGCGCCGGACCGGTTCATCCTCACCTGTGGCGCATCGCCGGCCCTGGTGCTGGCGCTCAATTCGCTGTTTGCGCCCGGCCAGCGCATCGCGCTGGCGCGTCCCGGTTACGTGGCTTACCGTAATGCCCTCAAGGCGCTGCACCTGGAACCGGTGGAAATCGAGTGCGGTCCGGAAGTGCGCTACCAGCTCACGGCAGCCGCGCTGGCGGCAGTGGATCCCGCGCCGGATGGCGTCATCATCGCCAGCCCGGCCAATCCCACCGGCACCATCATTGCCGCTGAAGAACTGGCGGCCATTGCCGAGGTATGCCGGGTGCGCGGCATCCGCATCATCTCGGACGAGATCTATCACGGCCTGAGCTACGTGGAGCCGGCCCAGACCATCCTCGCCTATGCGCCCGAAGCGCTGGTGGTGAGCAGTTTTTCCAAGTATTTCAGCATGGCCGGCTGGCGCCTCGGCTGGCTGCTGGTGCCGCACGAACATATTGCGCGCGCCCAGGCCTATTGCGGTAACCTGTTCCTGACGCCGCCGTCACTGAGCCAGCACGCCGCGCTGGCCGCGTTCGACGCGCTGGAAGAACTCGACAGCCACCGCGTCGTGTATGCAGAAAACCGCCGGCTGCTGCTGGCAGCGTTGCCGGCGCTGGGCCTCACAGCCATCGCCCCGCCCGACGGCGCGTTTTACATTTATGCCAGCATCGCCCACCTGACCGGCGACAGCCTCGATTTCTGCCAGCGCTTACTCAATGACACCGGCGTGGCGACTGCGCCCGGCATCGATTTCGATCCGGTCGATGGCCGCCATTTCATCCGCCTGAGTTTTGCCGTGTCCACGCCGCAAGTGATCGACGCCATCGCCCGCCTGCAACCATGGTTTGCCGCGCAGGCGGCGTCGGTCCAGCGTGCCGACTGGTAAAAAACGCCACCGTACGCTATCGTTCCGACTCGCTAAAATTTTATAAAAGCAATGCGTAAATTAACGACTTTTACCCTGGCCGCGCTGTTCCTGATGCATCAGGGCGCCGCCGCACAAGATGCCCCTTCGCCGCTGGGAGACACCACCGCGGCCATCGGACCGGGCAAGTCCGGCACCACCCAGGTGGCCTGGAGCTACATCTCGCTGGAGGCCGGCGTCGACATGTTCGAGCGCCGCAGCCCGCAGCTGGCGCCCGGCGCCCTGCTGCGCTACAAAATGCCCAAGGGCATATTGCCGCCCAAGGACAAGGATGGCAAGCCCGAGGACACCACCGCCACCATCGCTGTCAAGGGCTGGTCCGTGCCGCTGCCGCTGGCGCCTGACCTGAGCTTCGTGCTGCCGCCCAATGCCCGCGCCAAGGCCGATGGCGCGTACATCGTGGTGAGCCGGCGTTTTCCGTCCGGCATGTACAAGCACCCCGACGTGGACGTGCACACGCCGGGCCTGCCCGCCAATGTGCTGCGGCTCGGTGACTTGCGGCTGGCCTGCGAAATCCAGGTGCGGATCCTGAAAAAAGACATGCTGCGCGCGCGCCTGCTGCTCGACGCCATGGGCTGGTTCGGCAAGAGTCCGTGCGACAGCGACACCGGCAAGATCTTCACCGCACCAGCGCTGCACAACAGCATCACCTACACGGCCGGCGACCGACGGCTGGTAAAACCGGTGAGCGGCAAGGAACTGGAATTCAATGCCCCGCTCGGCGACAGCGACTGGCCCGACGACACCCTGATGACGTTCGAACTCGACGGTGAACCTGCACCGAAACCGGTCGCGGTACTGAAGCCGCTGCAAGCACCGGCACTGTTTAAATTGCCGATGGACTACCAGCCGCAACCGTTGCCACCCGAGTCGATCGAACCGTACCTGCCGCCGCCAGAACCACCCGCAACCGAGCTGCTGCAAGACATCCCGCACACCCCCGGCACGCCGCCGCACCTGCAGCACCCGCAGCACTGAGCGGGACTGGTGCGGTACTGAGCGCAGTGAACTGCAGTGGAACGCGCTGTACCAATCCAACCGCAGCAGCGCTCAACGTCATCCCCGCGCAGGCGGGGATGCAATTTTTACCCGCCACGTTGGCGCCGGCACTTGCCAACACCAGGCGCACACATTGGATTCCCGCCTGCGCGGGAATGACGGATTAACCGCCCCAGTCGCCCCAGACTGCGGTGGTTTCGACCACTCACCGCAACAACGCATCCCTCAGCAAGCTCGGCACCAACCCGGTCCAGCGCTTGAACGAGCGGCGGAAGTTGGTGGCGTCGTGAAAACCCAGATACTGCGCCACTGCCTCGTTGTCATACCCGCGCATCTGGAACAGCTGCATTGCCACGTGCGCGCGTACCTGGTCCAGCTCTGCCTGGAAGTGGCTGCCGTGGCGTGCCAGGTGGCGCTTGAACGTGGCGGGACTCACCCCGAACGCCGCCGCGCTGCCCTCCAGCGTCGGGCCCAGGCGGATGTTGTCGAGCAGGTAGTCGTACAGCGCCGCCAACAGGCTGGGCACCAGCGGCGCACCTTCCGCCGCCACGTCGCGCCACGCCGCAGCGGCAGCCAGGGCATTGCCGCGCGGCCAGGGCCGATCGAGCCATGCCGGGTCGATCAGCATGGCGTCGAGGTGGCAATTGAAACGCAGGTCGCTGCCCAGGTGCGCCTCGTGCTGTTCCACGTGCGCGGGCGCGCTGCGGTTGATGCAGAAGCGCCACGGCAAGCGTTCGCCGGCCAGCCAGCGGCACATCGCCGCCACCGCCGTCATATGCATTTCCACCAGCGCCGGCAACTGGCTCGGCGCACCGAAACTGTCGGTCCAGTACAGCACGGCCAGGCCCCCTTCCGTGCGCCAGCGCGGTGTCAGTAGCGGACACAGGCGCGCGTGGCCGGCGCAAAGAATATCGAGCGCCTGGCGCAGGTTGTGGGCTTGCAGCAAAGCGTGGCTGAGCGCGCCGTAATGGCCGGGCAGCATTTGCTGGCCCAGCATGAAGCTGGTATCGGCGCTGTCGAGCGCGCGCATGACGTTGGCCAGCAATTGCAGGCATTGCTGGGGCGTGACCAGCAGGTCCGGCGCCAGCAGTTTATTGTCCGCCAGCCCGCAGTCTGCCAGCCCGGTATCGCGCAAGATGACGGCGTCGTCCACGTCCTGGCTGCGCGCATAGTCGCGCAGCAGCGCCGCCAGGTGCCGCGCCGGGATGCAGCGTTCGCCGATTTGCCGGTAGGCGATCACGCGGCGGCCACGCCGGCCAGCGGGTTCGCCGATGCCGCCGGCCCGCTGCCCAGCGCGGTGGCCAGGCGGGCCAGCAGCACCTCGGGCGCCACGTTGTCGGCGGCATTGGTGCTGGCGTGGCGCAAGCTGATCGGCACGCGGCCAGCGTTGGCATGGTGCCGCATCTGTCCCACCATGGCTGCCAGGTGGCGCGCCATCGATTCGGCCTCGGCCATTCCGGTGTCCGGCAGCAGCAGGGCGAAGCGGTCGCCCGCGTAGCGGCACAGCAAATCATCGTTGCGTAAATTCAGCAGCAGCATATGGCCCACTGCCTGCAGCACGCGGTCGCCCTCGCGCTGGCCAAACTCGCGGTTAATCAGGTGGAAGCCGTCGATGTCGAGCAATACCAGCGCGCAGTCGCGGCCGGGCCGCTGCGCCTGTTCGTGGCGAATCTGGCGGCGCAGGTAGTCGGCATTGGCCAGTTGCGTGATGCGGTCGAAGGCCCGGTGGTCGCGGAACAGACGCTCGCGCTTTTGCAAATGCTCGGTCAGGCGAAACTGTTCGTGGCGCCAGTAATACATGCCGCAGGTGACGCACGCCATGCCCAGCGGCACCAGCATCTCGAGCCAGTGGTCCCACCGCGCTGCCTTGCTGACAGCGAAGAATTCATCCATGCAGTCGGCAAACGAGCCCACCATGATCATCGCCAGGCCGCCGGCCAGCAGCCGCGTGACCAGCCCGCCCGGCCGGCTGCTCAGGGTAAACAACACCCAGCTGCCGGCCATTACCGCCGTGCCGCCTTCGCTGACGATGTCGGTCCACTTCCAGATTGCAAACGGTTTGGCGACACCGAGCGTGGCATACAGGAATACGCAGGCGACCAGCGCCAGGCAGCAGACGATCAGGGTGGAGCGGTGTAATTGCAGCATGGGCACTTTGAAGAAGACGTGGAAATGGGCGCTGCCGCCGCAGCTTAACCAGCCTTGATGACAAGCGTATGACAAACGCATAACAATCGGCCGCCTTGGTAAATTTCCAACAGATGCACAGCAGCAGGTCATTTCGGCTCACCAACATTATCGAATCGATGACAATCGGCGGCGTGGGTACCGGCGCGCCCGGCGCAGGGCAGGTCAATCAAGCTCATTTACCGGCGCTGGCGGCCGCCGGGCGGCGGTTTCGGCGGCGTATTGGCCCGGGCTGTCATGCAAGTGACATAAAGCCAACCTAGAATCCGCTGCGTTCCCTCTTCTACCCACGGTATCCCATGAAAACCCCACACACTGCGACTCCCCTGCGCCTGAACGCGCTGACCATCGGCGTACTGGCCATGCTGGCCGGCCACAATGCCACGGCGCAAACGGCCGTGCCGGTCGATGCCGCCACCGGCGCCAATGCGGCGCTGGTCACCGCCGCCAACAGCGTGGTGATTGCCGGCCAGCGCTCCAGCCTGCGCAACGCCATTGCCGCCCAGGAAAAAGCCGACAACATCGTCAGCGTCATCAGCAGCGACGACATCGGCGGCTTGCCGGACAAGAACGCTGCCGAAGCGCTGGCGCGCCTGCCGGGCGTGTCGGTGCAGCGCGACCAGGGCGAAGGCCGCTACGTGAGCGTGCGCGGCCTGGGGCCCGACCTGAACGCGGTCACCATCAATGGCGCGCTGGTGCCGTCGCCGGAAGCGGGCCGCCGCGCCGTGGCGCTCGACGTGCTGCCGGCCGGACTGATCCGCTCGCTGGAAGTGAGCAAGACCCTGATGCCGGACCAGGACGCCAACTCGCTGGGCGGCACCGTGGAAGTGAAAACCCTGTCGGCCTTCGACCTGCCCGGCAAACTGTTGTCCGGTTCGCTTGGCGCCAGCCGCGACCAGAACATCGGCAAGACCAGCCCGAATGCCAGCCTGCTGTTTGCCGACCGCTTCATGAACGGCAAGCTCGGCGTGGCTGGCGGCATCAGCTACGAAAAACGCGAATTCGGTTCCGACAACGTGGAAACCGGCGGCGCCTGGGAAAATGGAAAACTCACCGGCCTGGAACTGCGCGACTACCTGCCCACGCGCGAACGCCGCGCCGCCGCCCTGAACCTCGACTACCATCTTGATGAACACAGCAAATACTACGTGCGCAGCTTTATCAGCGACTTTTCCGACGACGAAGTGCGCGACCGCCTGACGCTGTCGAACATCTCCGGCGACGGCCTGGCCGAAGGCGCCACCGCCACCGCCCGTGGCGAACGCCGCCTGCGCCAGCGCAAGTACACGCAAACCATCAGCTCGGTGGTGGCCGGCGCCGAACTGAAATGGGACCGCTGGAAACTGGAAGCCTCGGCCGGCACCAGCCGCGCCTCCGACGATGCGCCGGAATCGATCAACGATGCCCGCTTCCGCGGCGCCAGCAATTTTACCGGCGTGGGCTTTACCAGCACCGAGATTCCACGCCTGACGGGTGCGGATGCGCTGTACAACGCCGCCAACTACAAGCTGAACTCGATCGCCCTGAAGCAAAGCGACGCCACCGACAAGGAACACCATGTCCGCTTCGACCTCGGCCGCAAGTACGACCTCGGCGAAGGCACCGGCAAGTTCAAGTTCGGCGCCAAGCTGAGCCGCCGCGAAAAGGACAACAACACCGAAGCGTGGTCGTACAGCAGCTCGCAGATCGGCGGCGCCAGCACCGCGCTGACCAGCTACGTCACCGGCGACCAGCTCGATTTTAAATTGGGCCGCATCGGCAACGCCATCAACCCCGCCGCGATCCGCCAGCTGGTGTCAAACCTGAGCCGCGCCAATGCCCGGGTGCTGGTCGATTCCACCGTGGACGACTACGGCCTCCACGAAGACATCGACGCCGCCTACCTGCAACACAGCTACGACATCAACAACTGGCACCTGCTGGCTGGCCTGCGCGCCGAGCACACCCGCTTCAAAGCGTCGGGCAACAGCATCAACGAGGAAGAGGAAACCATCAGCGCCGTCCAGCGCCAGCGGTCGTACACCGATTGGCTGCCGAACCTGCAGGCCCGTTACGACCTCGATGGCAAAACCAGCGTGCGCGGCGCCTGGACTCATTCGGTGGTGCGCGCCAACTTCGATCAGCTGAAACCCGGCATCAGCCAGTCGAGCGATACCGAAGCGACCATCGGCAACCCGGACCTGGCGCCGTTGAAATCGACCAACCTCGACCTCGGTATCGAGCGTGTGCTGGGTGACGACGGCGCGATATCGGCCTACGTGTTCCACAAGGACATCAAGAACTTCACGTACACGACCAACCTGGCCGGCTCCGGCGCCTGGTCCAGCTACACGTCGGCAATTACCTACGCCAACGGCGACAAAGCCAGCGTGAAGGGCCTGGAACTGTCATACATCCAGCCGCTGCGCATGTTGCCGGCGCCATTCAACAACCTGGTATTCGGCGCCAACGGCAGCCTGACGAAATCGGACGCCAACGTGGCCCGCTACGACCAGGACGCCGGCCGCATGCGTTCGCGCAGCATCCACCTGCCGGGCCAGTCGGACCGCGTGATGAACCTGATGCTCGGTTACGAACAAGGCCCGCTGTCCACCCGCGTGGCCGTCAACTACAAGTCGCCATACCTGCTGGAAATGGGCGACGACATCCTCGACGGCAGCGGCGACCGCATCGTCGACAGCCAGAAACAAGTCGATTTTTCGCTGTCGTACCAGCTGACCCGCCAACTGCAACTGAACTTCGAAGCAGCCAACCTGAACAACGAAAAGTATTACACCTACCTGGGCAGCAAAGCCTACAACGCCCAATACGAACAATACGGCCGCACCTACAAGCTCAGCCTGAAGGTGAGCCTGTTCTAAAGCGCAGCGGCTTGCCAGTCACCGCGAGCCACCAGCGATCGATCCGTCATCCTCGCGAAAGCGGGGATCCATACTGAGCAAGCGCCACCCGCGCCAACAAAAAAAATGAACCAACATCTGATCACCACCCTCATCGCCGCCGCGCTGACTACCCTCGCACCAGCCCACGCCGCCACACTGCCGGGCACGACAAACACCGCCCACGAACTCGCCGCCCTCCCCGACGGCAACTGGCTTGCCATCGACCACACCGCCCTGCGCCTGCTGGCCGCCGATGGCACCGAACGCGCCCACCTCACGGTGCGCGCCAAGCACCTCGACACCCGCCCCCTCGGCCAGAAAACCCTGGCCGTCATCGTCGACGCCAACGCCGAACACGCCGTCCCCATCCTGGTCGACACCAAGGCCGGCACCCTGACTGCACAACAGCCATTCCCCGCCCCCGCCTTCGGCATCGAATCTGCCTGCCTGTACCGCGATGCCCAGCAACTCGACCACCTGTTCGTGATCGCCAAGGATGGCCAGGCCGAGCAATGGGTGATGCAAGGCGACCAGCGCCTGCCGGTGCGCAAGCTGGCGCTGCCGCCGCACAGCAAGCACTGCCGCGCCGACGACGCCAGCCACCAGCTGCTGGTCAGCGAAGCGGGCGCCGGCCTGTGGTCGTACAACGCCGATGCCGAAGGCGCGCCCGGCCGCGAAGCCGTGCTGCTGAAAAAACCATACGGCACGCTCGACAAGGGCGCCGGTGCACTGGCCGTGCTGCCGGGCGGCGTGGCCGTGCTCGACGCCAAGGGCCAGCAACTGCACCTGCTGCGCCATGAAGCCGGCAAATGGACCACGGTGTCCGCCACGGACACCGGTATCAAGGGCGCCGAGCAGCTGGCGCTGGGCGCCAGCACCGGCGGCAAGCTGCAACTGGCGATCGGCGGCGAAGACGCCGGCGCCTGGCAACTGCGCACGCCCGCCTGGCAAGCGGTCGCTGCCCCCGTGGGCGATGGCAAGGCCATCATCATGCCGCAGGGCCAGACCGAGCCGGTCGCGCGCACCGGCGACGCCGCCGACGATCCGGCCATCTGGCGCAACCCGGCCGATCCGGCCGGCGCCCGCATCCTCGGCACCAATAAAAAGCAGGGCTTGCTGGTGTACGACCTGCAAGGCAAGCAGTTGCAATTGCTGGAAGTGGGCCGTCTGAACAACGTCGACGTGCGCCAGGACGTGATGATCGGCAACCGCAAGCTCGACGTTGCCGTCGCCACCCAGCGCGACGACAACAGCGTGATGGTCTTCACCATCGACGCCAAGGGCGTGGTCGCCACCGCCGGCGCGTTTGACACCGGCCTGAAAAACATCTACGGCATGTGCCTGTATCGCCCGGCCGATGGCGGCGTGGAAGCGTACATCAACGACAAGGATGGCACATTCCTGCAGTACCGCATCGAAGCGGGTGCAGACGGCAAGGGCATGAGCGGCAAGCTGCTGCGCCGCTTCAAGGTGGCCACGCAACCGGAAGGCTGCGTGGCGGACGACCGCAACCACCGCCTGTTCCTCGGCGAAGAACGGCGCGGCGTGTGGACCGTGTCGGCAAAAGGCGATGCGCCGGCCACGCTGGAAATGATCGTGCCGGTGGGCGCGCAGCTGGTGGCCGACGTGGAAGGCATGGGCATCTACCACGGCAGGAACGCCGACTATTTGGTGGTCTCGAGCCAGGGCGACAACAGCTACCTGGTACTGGACGCCAGGGCGCCCTACACGGTGCGCGGCAGCTTCCGGGTAGGCTACAACCTCGCCGCCGGCATCGATGGCACCTCGGAAACCGACGGCCTGGAAGTGAGTTCCGCCAACTTCGGCGGCGCTTACGGCAACGGCATGCTCGTCATCCAGGACGGCTACAAGCGCCTGCCGGACGGCCCGCAAAACTTCAAGTACGTGGCCTGGGACGACGTCGCCAAAGCGTTGAACTTGAAGTAACGGGCTTAAAAGCTGTGCCGCAACCCCAGGTTGTAGGCGCGGTCGCCGCTGCCCGGCTCGCTGTTATTGGCGACCGTGTAGCCGGCGCCATTGCGGTTGCTGATGCTGCCGTATGCTGCGTACAGGCTGGTACGCTTCGACAGCGGGTGGACGTAGCCCACGCCCCAGGTGTTGGCGTCCTGGTTGAAGGCGGTGCGGTCATCCTTGTGCATGACGGACGCCATGACCGTGCCGGTCGGCAGCGGCATGGTAAAGCCCAGCAGCATTTCGCGCCCGTCCACCGACGCGGTGGGCGCCACGCCGCCAAACGGATTGGCGGTATTGCCCAGCGGCGCACTGTTAAACCCCTTGTCGATGCCGAGCGCGGCAAACAGTTTGACCACGCCAAAGTTGTAGTTGGCGGCCAGCAGCTTGTTGCTGCCGGATCCGCGCGTGACGGCCGGCGTATCGGCCGTGCCGACCACGTCGGCATTCTTGTAGTTGTAGGCAAAGCGCACCACCAGCGGCCCGTTGGCATAGCCGAACGAAGTGCCCATCTGGCGGCCGGCCTCGCTGCTACCGGCCTGTTCGCCGGGGCTGTAGGCCAGGTCACCGCTCCAGCCGTTATAGTCGGGCGAGACCACCATCACGGTATTGTTGCTGCGGGCATTCGTGCCCCAGTCGGGGAACGCGTTCTTGATGGTGCCGGCGTAGCCGGTGCCGAACGGGTCGGCCACGGCCACCAGGGTGTTGTGGTACGGCGTGGTCTGGCGTCCCAGCATCACGGTGCCGACCGGGCTTTTCAGGCCGACCAGCGCCTGCCGGTTGAACAGCACGTTGTTGTTGGCAAAAGCGCCGGTGTCGCCGCTGTAACCGGCTTCGAGGATGAAGAAGGCGGACAGGCCGCTGCCGAGGTCTTCCGAGCCCTTGAAGCCGAGCCGCGACGACGATGCCGGTCCGCTGGTGACCTTGGTGACATTGCCGCCGCTGCCGCCGCGCTCGCCTACGATGCCGATATCGGCAATGCCGTAGATGGTCACGTTCGATTGCGCATAAGCGGGGATGGCAAACAGGCCGGCCATGGCGGCTGCGATGATGCGATATTTCATTGTGTCTCCTGGTATCGTTATTTTATTTGCCCCCCTCGCTGTAACTCGGCAAAGTAATCGATTGCCAGGAGCCGGAACGCGGTGACGGCGGGATTTTCCTGGTCCGGTCGCCAGGCCATGCTCATCTCGGCGGGCGCCACCACGTCGCTCAACTGCCGGAACTCGACATTGTCGTAATGGAAGCGCTGCGCCGATGCCGGCAAGATCGACAATCCCAGCCCCGCCCGCACCATCGACAAAATGGTGGGACTCTGGTCGAGGTACTGGGTGATATGCACGTGCACCTCGTTGCTGGAAAAAATGCCCATCAGCCGGTCGTAAAAATACTTGCCATGCACGGGCGAGTGCATGATGAAGGGCTGGTCTTTCAATTGCTTCAACGCGATGGTGGCGCTGGCACACAGCGGATGCCCTTGCGGCAAGGCCACCACCAGTTGCTCTTCCTCCACCAGCATCAATTCCAGCTGCTGGCGCGATGACACCGGGCGCATGAAGCCGAGATCGATGGTGTTGGCATAGAACGCCTCGATCTGCGCCACCGAAATCATTTCCAGCAGCACCACGTCAATATCGGGCAACTGCTGCCGCGCCACCGCCAGCAGGCCCGGTATCAGCTCGTAGCCGGCGGCGCCGGTAAAGCCGATGCGCACCCGCCCGGTCTTGCCCTTGCTGGCGCGGCGCACCGTGGTTTCCGCCTGTTCCGCCAGGGTCAAGAGGCGGGCCGCATCGATCAGGAAAATCCGGCCTTCCGTGGTGAGCTTGACGGTACGGCCCACGCGGTCGAACAGCTCCACGCCAAGGCTGTGTTCCAGCAGTTGTATCTGCCGCGACAGCGGCGGTTGCGTCATGTTCAGCAGCGCCGCAGCCCGGCGAAAATTCAGTTCGGTCGCAGCCGCAACAAAGCAGCGCACCTGTCCCAGATCTAGCATCGATTGTCCTGTAGGGCTTGTATGATCGACCTTGATTATAGATCGGCCACAGGACCGGGACGGTTCGCCTCCCCCTTTTGGATTACGTGGTGAGGCTGCCTTCCGGACGCTGCCCGGCCAGGCCGGATGCCAGGCTGGCCAGCACCATCTCGCCCATCGCCGTGCGCGACTCCACGGTGGCGCTGGCGCGGTGCGCCTGCAGCACCACGCGGTCCATGCCGAACAGCGCTTCCGGTACATTCGGTTCATCGACAAACACGTCGAGGCCGGCGCCGGCAATGGTGCCGCGCGCAAGCGCTTCCACCAGGTCGCTCTCCACCACCAGCTTGCCACGGGCGATGTTGATCAGGTAGCCGTCCTTGCCCAGCGCGTCGAGCACGGCGGCATTGATAATGCCCTGCGCCTTGTCGGCAGCGGCGGCCAGCACCAGGATGTCGCTGTCGCGCGCCAGTTGCAGCAGGTCGGGCACAAAGCGGTGCGGCAGGTCGTCGAAGGCGCGCAGGTCGGTGTACGCAATCGGGCAACCGAACGCGGCAGCGCGCTGGGCAATCGCCCGCCCTACCTTGCCCATGCCGACGATGCCCACGCGCTTGCCGCTGAAGCGGCGCGACAGCGGAATGGCGCCCGGGTGCGGATTCTTTTGCCAGTTGCCGGTTTTCACAAACTGGTTGCCGGAGCAGATTTCGCGGCACGACGCCAGGATCAGGCCGATGGCCAGGTCGGCCACGTCCTCGGTCAGCGCGCCAAAGGTGGCCGTGACCGGCAGGCCGCGCTGGCGGGCATAGGCCAGGTCCACCGCGTCGGTACCCACGCCGTTGACGGCAATCACCTGCAAGGCCGGCAAGCTGTCGATCATGGCGTTGGTGATGCCGGTGTGGCCGCCGGTGATCACGCCGCGGATCGCCGCGCCGTGCCGGGCCAGGTAGGCGTCCTTGTCCTGTTGCTCGAACAGGCGGTGCACGGTGTACAGCTCGTTCAGTTTGTCATTGATGGCTGGCACCAGGATGGGGTTCAACTGCAGCACGGCGGGCTTGTTCAATTCGGTCTCCTTGTTAGGTCGATGGCGAAACTGGCATCGGATTCCAGCGCATGATGGGCGGATTTATTGGCTGAGTCCAATCCCAAAACGCTATCAACTGATACAAAAGTTAAGCCCGCCTTTTTGCCCCGCAGCGTGATTCAATTTGGGGATCATCTTATGTCCAGATAAGATTGGACACGGTCGCGGCCGGATGGGAGGATTTGATACAGCCATACCTATAAAACAGATAAAAATCGTTACACATCATTGGAGACACTGCATGAGCCCGCCTCTCGCCACGCGCATCGCTGCACCATCGGCACCACCAGCATCACAACCGGAAAAACGCACCAACTACCGCTGGGTGGTGATGGGGCTGATCTTCTGCATCTGGGCCATTGCCTGCGCCGACCGCGCCAATTTCGGCATCGCCCTGCCCTACATGAAAAAGGAATTTCATATCACCAATACCGAAGCGGGCCTGATCGTGAGCCTGTTTTCGTTCGCCTACGCCATCGTCCAGATTCCGGTGGGCATGCTGTACCGCCGCCTCGGCGAAAAGGCCAGCGGCATATTCCTGGCGCTGTGCATGGTGTTCACGTCGCTGTTCACCGCGCTGATGGCCACCACGTCGTCGGTACTGCTGCTGCAGCTGTACCGCATAGGCCTGGGCATCTCCGAGGGGCCGCTGGGCATCGGCTGCACCAACGTCATCAACCGCTGGTTTCCGCCGCAGGAAAAAGGGCTGGCCACCGGCCTGTGGATCGCGGCCTCGAAACTCGGGCCGCTGATGGTGCCGTCGGTATGCCTGATCGTCATTGCCATCTGGGGCTGGCGCGAGATTTTTTATGTGTTTGCCGTGCCGGGCTTCCTGTTCGCCATCCTGTGGATTTTCATGGTGACCAATTCGCCGAGCGAAAGCCGCTTTTGTTCGCCGGCCGAGCAGCGTTATATCCGCGGCGAAGATGCGCCGGGCACGGTGGGCAACGCCGGCAAAAAGAATGCCGCAGGCCTGCGCTATCTGCGCAGCATGCCGCTGCTGGACGCGATCAACCGCACCCGCCGCGTGGAGCGGCTGCAAACGATACGCCAGGTATTCACCTCATGGAATATCATCGGCGTGGCCCTCGGTTATGGCTGCATGATTGGCATTACCAATATTTTCATGTCGTGGATACCCACATACCTGGTCACGGTGCGCGGCTTTGAATCGGTCAAGATGGGCTTCCTGGCCTCGGCGCCGTTCATTGGCGCGGTCACCGGCAACATGATCGGCGGCCTGATTTCCGACCGCCTGCTTGACGGCCGCCGCAAGCCGATGATGTTGCTGGGCGCAATCGGCACGACGTTGATGCTGTGCCTGCTGATCGAAGCACCGGACAGCGCCACGTACCTGGGCTGCACCTTGCTGATCTCGGGCCTGATGGTGGGCATCGGCTTTGCCGGCTACTCGGCGTATGCGATGGGACTGGTAAGCAAGTCGACGTACCCGACCGCGTTTGGCATCGTCAACTTCCTCGGCCAGATCGGCGGCGCGGTGGCGCCCCTGATGGTGGGCATCCTGCTCGACCACTATGGCTGGGGCAGCGTGTTCCTGTACATGGTGGGTACCGCGCTGCTGTGCGTGGTGCTGGTGGCCAGCGTGGTGGAACCGGTGGCCGAGCCTGAACTGTAAACGCTGAACAAGCCGGTGAGAACAGCCCGCAATGCTGAACAGCTTGCGGGCTTTTTTTATTGCCGAGTCTGAACGGCGCCTTATGCCGCTTGCCTGTCGAGGCCGTTTCGTAGCGCCGAGCCTGCCAGTAATTGGCCTTGTACTCTTCCAATTACGGTCTATATTGTCCGCTATCGTTTCACCTCACCGGGAGTTCAACATGCCTCTGCACCAGTACGGCGTCCTGAAAGGACGGCCGATCAATCGCCAGCTCGGATCGAACCAGAATGCCCACTACCAGGTCCACGTGATCGACGAGACCGACGATTACCGCATTGCCATCAACGTCAAGTCACAACTGGCGCCGTCCGAGGTCGAGTACCTGGTGGAGGCACATTTCCAGCACCCGGTGCTGGCGCAACTCGAGTCCTTGCCGGTGGGCTGGAACAAGTTGCCATCGCAGCCAGGCGGTCCCGCGCTCGACTTCATCCGCAGCAACCTGTTTGATCCGCGCAAGATGGTGCCGCTGCCGCTGAGCATAGCCGGCCCCGATAACGATCTCAACGAGAAAATCGACCAGCACATCCAGCGCGCCATGAGCGATGAAAACGCCGTGCTGTATGCGTTTGGCGAACGCTGGGGTCCCGAGGCCGGCAAGAAAGATAAAATCTTCGGCTTCTTGCCCGGCAACGGCGTGCACGACATCCACATGAACCAGGCCAACGATGCCGATTTCAAAAAAGACGATGGCGTGTACCAGGACGGCGGCCTGCTGCTGCACTTCCCTGACCAACAGCAGTGGGTGGGCATCTTCCTGAAATTCCAGTCGCAAACCTGGCATAGCGACGATCAAACCGGCCACCGCATCGCCGGCGATGTCAGCGGGCCACCATCGGACCATCCGAATCCACCGAACCCGTTCGAGCCCGGCGCCACGCCCACGCCCGAGGCGCCGGACGGCGCGGTGCGCATCGTCGCCGCGCTGGTGAACCCGGTCAAGTCGCCGGAAATCGAAACCGTTACCCTGCTCAACGCCACCGCGCAAGCAGTCGATCTGGCCGGCTGGACATTACTCGACCGCGACAAGAACGCCATGCCCTTGCAGGGCGCAATTGCCGCTGGCGACGCGCTGCGCGTGACCTTGCAAGCGCCGGTCGTGCTGCCCAACAAGGGCGGCATCATCACGCTGCTCAACGCCGATGGACTGCGCGTGGACGGCGTGAGTTACACCAAGGCCCAGGCGTCCAACCCCGGCTACTCTGTCACCTTCTGATCCGCAAGGAGACAGCCATGCGCGCGCAACGCACCGAAGGCGGCCTGCAGGTACAGGCGATTGCCGGCAGTCATGTGATCGTGTTCGGCTTCGACTGGCCCGAGGCGCAAGCGGGCCAGTTGCAAGGCTTTGCACTGCACCGCACCGATCACGAGACAGGCCGGGCCGACTGGCTCGAAGCACAAAAGCGCTACGCGTCCACCGATCCCGGCATCGAAAAAGGCACGCGCGTTTCCACCCGCAACCATCCGCTGCAAACCTTCCAGTGGGCCGACTACACGGTGAGTCCCGGTGTCGATTACACGTACCGCATCGTGGCGCTCGGCGGCACGCCCGCCGCGCTCATTGCGCTGGCCGAGGTGGTGGTTGCCGTGCGCACCATCACGCGCACCGCGTCGGGCCACGCAATCCACTTCAATCGCGGCGCCATTGCCGCCCAGGAGTACGCGCGCCGCTTTGCCAATCGCGCCCCCGAAGACGTGCCCAACAACCAGGCCTTCGACTGGCTCAGCCGCGGATTATTCGAATCGCTGCTTGCCTACATCGCCCAGGCGCAGGCGGGCGATGCGCTGCACGCGGCCATCTACGAAGCACGGCACGCGCCGGTACTCGAGGCGTTGCGTGCCGCCCGCGAGCGCGGCGTCGAGGTACGCATCATTTACGACGCCAAGGAAAACGGCGACGACAACAGCCCGTCGTTTCCGCGCGAAGAAAACATCGGCGAGCTCGACATGGCGCACCTGACCGACATCGGTATCGCGCGCGAGAAAAATCCCAGCTACATAGCCCACAACAAGTTCATCGTGTTGTCGCGACGAGGCACGCCTGTTGCTGTCTGGGGCGGTTCGCTCAACTGGTCGCAGAACGGTTTCTTTGGCCAGTTGAATACCGGGCACGAAGTATGGAACGACGGCGTAGCGCAGCAATTTCTCGCCTACTGGCAATTGCTGGCAGCCGATCCCGCCAGCGTGGTGCTGCGCGAAGCGATCACCACCGCGTTCCCCCTCCCCGCGCAATGGCCCGACGGCTGCACGCCGATCTTCAGCCCGCGCAAGGAACGCGACGCGCTCGACCGTTATATCAACGCCATTCCCGCTGCCGATGCCGTGCTGCTCACGCTGGCATTTTCCATCGACGACAAGCTGGGGCAAGCGCTCACCCCCGAGCATCGCGGCCTGCGCTATGTACTGATGGACGGGCTGAAGGGCAATAAAAAGCAGGTCGAGAAAATCGCCCGCACCGTCAAGGACATCCGCGCAACCGAGAGCGGCCGCGTGGCCATGGGCGCCTACCTGCGCACCAATGCACTCGACCAGTTTTTGCTGGAGCGCAGCAACGCGATGGCGCAGCACGTGCAATTCATCCACACCAAGTTCATGCTGATCGACCCGCTGGGTGCGCGACCGCTGGTCATCAGCGGCTCGGCCAACTTCAGCCTGGCGTCGAGCAAGCAGAACGACGAGAACATGCTGGTGATTGCCGGCGACCACGAGGTGGCCGACATCTACCTGGGCGAGTTCATGCGGTCGTACACCCATTACGCGTTTCGCGATGCCGTGCGCGCCGCCATGGCGGCCGGCACCTTCTTTACCGGCAATCCGCTGAACGAAGATTGCAGCTGGGCCAAGGATTACTACGGCGCGGGCTTCCGCAGCCGCCAGCGCACTTATTTTTCCCGCAGCACGGTACAGTAAGCGCCGTCTGCGTTTTCACCGCCGTTGTTCAACCAATCAAGGAGCCGCATCATGAGCGAACTGGCCACCAGCAGCAATCCTCACAACGCCAAATATCCCGAGATCATCACGGAAACCGAGACCGATGAGCGCGAGGAATCGACCGAAGAACAAAAACTGATCTACGAATCCGGCGCGCCACGCGGTACGTCCCTCATCAAGAAGGTCACGGTCAGCAAGATCAAGATACGCACGACCACGCCCTACCTGGGCACCGTGTAGTGCTGACAGGCGTGCAATGACCGCCCGCCAGTCCTATCTGCCGGCCATCGCCGCCGCGCTGCGCGACCATGCCAGCGTGGTGGTCACCGGCGCGCGCGGGCTCGGCCTGCGTGCCACTGCCCGCGCCGCCATCGGTGCCAGCCGCACGCTATGGGAGCTCGACGGCGACGGTCATGCGCACGGCTACCTGGCCGGCTTTGAACCGTTCGTGTGGCAATTGCTCGACGATGCCGCACTCCACCATCCGGCGCTGGTGGCGGCGCACGAACAAAGCCTCAAGCGCCTGTGGCCACGCCGCGATACGCCCGCGTTCACATTGCCGCGCGACCTGACCAGCACCGCGCAGCGCGACGAACGCACGCGGTTTTATCACCACGAATATCAGAACAAGCTGCTGGTGGGCCTGGCAGAGTTCATCCTCGCCGTGCTGGCTGCCCGCAATGAACGGGTGGCGCTGCTGATCGACAATGCCCACCGGCTGCCGCCCACGTCGCTGAGCCTGCTGGTCATACTGCGCCGCCTGCAAGGCGCTGCCGCGCCGCTGCACTTCGTGCTGCTGGACCGCAGCGGCAACGGCAGGCTCGACGACAGCCCCGTGATTGCCATGGCGCCGCTGACGCTGGCCGAGTTCGAAGCGCAAACCGATCTGGCCCACCTCGCGCCATATCAGCGCGCAGTGGCATATCGCCAATCCGGCGGCAACCCCGCCACCTGCGCGGTGCTGGCGACTTGCCTGGGCCAGGACTTCGGCAAGGCCGCCCCGCTGGCCGTCACCACCGTCATCGACCTGTACCTGGGCACGCAAACCATGGCGTACCGCTACGAACTGGCGCGCGACTGGGTGGCTGCGGCATGCCAGGGCGACCTCATCGCCGAACGCAATGCTGCCACCCTGCCCGCCGCAGTCATGGACGCGCTGCACCACGCCCATCACCTGCTTGCCTGGCAGCGCCATGCAGCCGGCCAGGGGCCGCTGGTGCTGGTGCATGCGCTGGCCATCCAGGACCCGCTGCGCCGGCTGCAGGCGCTGGTGGAGCCGTGCGACGTGCTGATGGGCATAGGCTTGTACGACACCTGGTTTGCGTTCTTTGCCGAACTGTTTTCATCGACCGAGTTGCGCCGCCAGGGCAGTGGCGACGATCCCATCAACGGCCTGTTCATCAACGCTGCCTTCGTGCTGTACTCGATGGGCTACACCGCCGCCGCGCTGGCCTTCCTCGACGATTTTTTAACCACCTTCCCCGCCAGCCGCTTCGTCCCCACCGCGCTGTATGCGCAATCGATGACGTACGGGCGCTACCAGGTGCCGGTGAACCTGGCAGCAGCGGAAGACTGCGCCGTGCGCAACTTGCGCATCATCGCAGAAAAATTTGCCGACCACCCGCGCCATACCTACATCAAGGTGTTCGCGGAAAACGCCTACGCCTACATCAAGGCGCGCCAGGGCAAGTTCGACGAAGCGCTGGCGCTGTGCGAACACGGCATTGCCGAAATCGTGGGCGTGTACGGCGCAGACCGGTTCCAGTTGCACCGGTCCATCCTGATCTACAACACCAGCCAGGTCTACGAACTGGTGAACGACCTCGACCGCGCCGAAACGCGGCTGCGCACGGCCATTGCCTGCGACCCGTTTTATGCCGAGTATTACAACGACCTGGGCAACCTGCTGTCACGCGCCAGCGGGCGCGAAGAAGAAGCGCTGGCAGCGTACGCGCAAGCGATCGCGCTGGCGCCGCCATACTACGAAGCGTATGTAAACCGCGGCATGCTGTACGCGCAGTTGGGAAATGTCGATGGCGCCCAAGCCGACTTTGAACGCGCCCTGCGCATCAAGCCGGCCGAGTGGCGCGCGCTGCGCGAGCTGGGCAATCTGCGGCTGCTGGCGGGCGAAGCGGCCGCGGCGCTCACCGCCTATGCCCAGGCGTTGCAGCATGAGGCGCACGACGCCGATTTGCTGGCCAATGCCGCAGTGGCCGCTTCGGAGCTCGGCGACAGCGCCCTGGCAATCGCGCATAGCCGGGCAGCGCTCGCCATCAACCCGCAACACGCCAACGCCCGCCACAATCTGGCGGTGGAACTGACGGCAGCGCGGCTGCATTAATCCACATCGGGCGATCGATGGTCGTTTATTCCCTTAATCGCGCGCCGCATCGATACGGTTATCGCGGATCCGGTTGCCGCTGCCGGCAACCTCGATCGCCGTGCGCACGTCGGTAAACCGCATTTGCTCCACCACGAAGCCGGTACCGCTTGAGCCGTCAGCCGGACTGGCAGGCCTGGCAGGCCTGGCAGCAACGTCGGGCAGAGGGGAACTGCCCCCATCGACCAGCGTGACGCCCACGCCGCCCCCGGCGATATGGCCGTTGTGAATGCGGATACCCCGGCCGCTGCCCCAGATCCCGCCACGGTCGCGGGTGCCGGACACGCGCAGTATATTGCCACGAAGATCAAGATCGACATTGCTGGCGCGGATCTCGATCAGGTAGCCGCCACAGTCACGGGCTGCCGGTGGACACTCGGACACATGCCCTTGTTGCAAGCAATATTTGCCAGGATGGCGGATGACCAGCGCCGGCTTGCCGGGCATATCCGGCTCCCACTGCAGCACCTCGCACGCACGCAGATCCGGCTGCACGCCGGGAGCCGGTACGGTAATCTCGCGCGGCACCAGCTGCTGCTTGATGCCTTCGCTCACCAGCTCCCACACCAGGCGGCCGCCCCCTATTTCCTGGGCGCTCACGACTGGCACGGTTGCCGCCAGCATGGCGGCGCCTATCGTCCGTCGAAAATTCATGCGTTTTACTCCGTGGTAGTGCTGCGCGCCTACCGTCATTGGCGAACGCTGCTGCGCTCGTCAAGCTCGGTGATTTTTTCCGTCTCGATCGCGTTCGACTGCAACAAAACCGCCTTACTGCTGCTGAGGCCCACGCCGATGGTGCCGGTGCGGGCGCCGTCCACCTGCACCGTATTATCGGCTACCTGCGTACCATCGGCCGAGCGCAGATACATCGCGTAACCTTTCCAGCCCGGTGTGAGGTCGCTCAGGCGAAACGTGTTGCGCTCGATGCGCGCGGCCGGGCCGTAGCTGAGCAAGGCAAACGGCGGACCACCGGGAGCCGTGTTATCAAGCGTGGCGTCGATGCGGTTGTCGCGGATCTGGTTGCCGCTGCCGCCCACCATGATCGCCGTGCGCACGTCGCTGAACTGCATGTGCTCCACCACGAAACCGGTCGCGGTAAACACGTCGGTGGTCGAGACCGGCAAGGCGGGATAGGCGCCAACCGGTGAGTTGCCTTTGTCCGACAAGACGATGCCCTTGCCAGCGCCCTCGATGCGGCCATGGTGGATGCGGATATTGCGCCCGTTACCCAGTACCCCGCTAAAACTTCGGGTACCCGACACGCGCAGCGTATGGCCGCGAAAGTCCACATCGACGTTGCTGGCGCCGATATCGATCAAGTGGCCCATGCAACCATGGGCAAGCGGCGCACAGGCAAACTCGTAGTCCTGGTCGAGGCAGTATTTGCCGGGACGCGTAATGCTGAGGGTAGGCTTGTCGAACCCGGCGCGGTCCCAGTGCAGGACTTCGCACGCGCCGGCTGCCGCCTGCGCGGTGGACCTGACCGGTTGCTGCGCGATCGCCGGCAAGACGCTGGCGAGCGCCAGGCTGGCCGCCACCGCGCTGATACTATGCGGTAAATTCATTGCTCATTCCTTGTCAACGCAGGATGGTCCCGGGGTAGTCGGTCGGGTTAAGGCCCTGGGTATTGGTATCGCGATTGTTCTTGGCATCGGTCGCTTTATATCGATCCGCCCCGGTGAGATCGATGCCTTCGATATTCAGTGCCCGCAGCAATGCAGACAGCTTTGCCAGCTTCAGCGGGAAGTCCTCGGCGTTACTCTCGTTCTCCGGTATCGCATTAAATTCCATCATGAACTGGCGGATCACCGTCCAGTTGCCTGCCTTCGCCGGATCGCCGTACGCCAGCAATTTATTGAATGTCGCCTGCTCCATGTTCAGCGTACGCAGTTCGTTGACATCCCAGTTTACATCGTGCGGCGGCAGGAACAGGTTGACGGTACCGTGGTTGTCCGACGTCCACTCGCCCCACTCCTTGCCCTGGTGGTTGTAGGTATAGTCGGGATCGTGGGCCAGCAAACCGTGGCCCAGCCCCTGGTTTTTCTGGTCGACCGTGAGCCCCAGGATGCCCCAGCGTATCACGTTGATCTGTTTGACGGGATCGAAGGTCACGTTATTGTAGTCGCGGTGCGAGAAAGTATCCTCGAACGAGTGCAGAAACTCGCCCGCGAATTGCAGGCACGCGTTGCGGTTGCCGGCGGCGGCCGCAATCGCGGCGGCATTCTCCAGGTTGCTCAACTGCGGGCTGCTCGGATTCATGATGCTGGCGTCGCCCTGGCCGCCGGGCAGCACGAAGTGATATTTCAGCAATGCTTCGGCATTCACGCTCATCGATTGCGGGCTAGTCCCATGCGGCATGGGCTTGGTCAGCGGGTTCTCGTCCACATACTGGGCGCCCAGCGCCAGCATGCGCGCATCGGCCTGGCTCAGTCCCGCCGCCAGCGCCAGCACGAAGGTGGTGTAGTAGTGGATATCGCTTTCGTACAAGCCCAGCGGATCGATATTCGCCAGCGGGTTCGACGCGGCATAGGTATAGGGATTGAGGCCGCCTTCCACGCCCATCGGATCGGGCGTGGTGTAACGCCCGGTGCGCGGATCGTAATCGCGGTAATAGTTCTGGTGCAAGCCGGTTTCCGCGTCGTAGACCTGGCCGGGCAGGCGCAGCGACATGCTGGCTTGCTGGCCGTCTTCGTGCGCGGCGTACAGGACGGTTGCCAGTCCAAACGCGTCGCTGCGCGCCAGCCAGGTGATGCGCTGCCGGGCATCGGTCATGGCTTGCGGCACGCCCAGGTGGTCGGTATGGATGGCCGACAACCGCGCGACCGTGCCCGGCTGCGACGAGGCGCCCAGCTTGTGCCACAGACGCGCGGTGGTGCTGTTGTCGGGCACGATATCGACCTTGGCTACCGGCTTGCCGTACAAATAAATATAGTGGGCGGTGATGCGGCCATCGGCGTCGGTTTCCGCTGCCAGCCGCTGTTCGCGGTACAGGCTGTAGCTGGTGCGGGCCACGCCATCGCTGCCGTACACGGTTTTCGCCATGCGCTCGCCAAGGCTGCCGTACGCGTAGCGCGCCAGCGGACGGCCGTTGGCGGCATACACTGCCACCGGCCGCCGTCCCGCATTGTAGGTCACGCGCTGGTTGCGCCAGCTGCTGGCCGTTGCCGCCAGCTGCACCAGCGGCACGCCAGACGCGTGATACAGCCAGGCCGATTGCGGCGGCCCGCTGGCGGCATCGGCAGCAATTGCCTGCAGGCGATTGCTGCCGGCGGCATAGGCGTAGTGCAGCGCCGGGCCGGCGCCGCCATCGGTGCTACGGCGATTGCCGCCGCGATCATAGGCGTAGTGCTGCGGCGTGTCATCATCCACCGCCACCGACGTCAGACGGTTGAGATCATCGTACTGGAAATGCTCACGGCGCGTACTGGCCGGCAGATTGCCGGCCTCGCCCTGGGCGCGCTGCAACGCTTGCAGGCGGCCGGCCTGGTCGTAACGATTGTCCTGGCTATACACCAGCGGCGCGGTCTGTCCCGCGCCAGTCCACCAGGCCCGCAGGCGGTCGAGCCAGGGGGCATCGTCCGGCGGCGCGCCGCGCTGCGCATCGATCTGTGTCATGCGGCCACGACTGTCAAACCGCATCTGCTGGTGCACACCATTGCCAAACGTGAGCGCGGTCATGCCGCCCACGATGGTCTGCTCGATGCCGCCCACTACCACCTGCTGGTCGAACAGCACCTGCTGCAGCCGCGCACCCTGCGGCGCGTAACGGTAACTGAGCGTGTGGCCATCTGGCAGCACCTGGGCGGTCAACCGCCCGGCGCCGTCGTAGCTGTTGCGGGTGACGAAATTCAGGCCGGCAGCCTGCGTGAGCGCCACCGTGCGCAGCGCCGCCGGTTTGCCGGGCGCGGCGTCCACCTTGGCCAGCCATTGCCGCTCTTCGGTGATCTGGCCCAGCGCATCGTAGGCAAATTGCGTGTGTTCCACCGGGTGGTCGGGGTTGCCGTCGCGCGTGACCAGCACTGCTGCCAGGCGCAGTCCCTGGTACCGGTAGTGCGTGAGGGCCGGTTGGGCGCCGGCGCCCAGCGCTAGCAGGCGATTGGCGTGGTCATAGGTAAACCGTACCGTGTTGCCGGTCTGGTCGATGCGCGCCACCATGCGGCCCGCCACGTCATGCTGATACAGCGTGACGCCGCGATCGGCGTTCGCTTCCATCACCTTGCGGCCGAAGTCATCGTAGCGCCGTTCGGTCACCACACCATTGGCATCGGTGACTGCAGTGAGCTGTTGCAGGATGTCGTGGCGCAGGCGGATGTGGGCGGCATCGGCGCTGCCATCGGCATCGGTGCGCTGCGCCAGCAGGCCCTGCTCGTCGTAGTCGTAGCGGGTAGCGATGCCCAGCACGTTGCTGCTGGTCGTAAGGCGGCCGGCATCGTCGTAGCGGTTGTGCCGTAGCAGGCCGAGGCTGTCGCCCACCCGGGTCAGGCGGCTGGCGTCGTCGTACTGGAAATCGATACGGTTGCGCAAATCGCCGGCGCCAGCGCCAGCGTAGCGCAACTCGGACTGGCGGCGTCCTTCGCTGTCGTGCGCCAGCACGATCTGGCTGCCGTCCGGCAGTATGCGGTGGGTCGGCCGACCGGCCGCGTCGTACAGCACGTGCGTGGTGAGCACGCCGCCAGTGGTGGTGCTGGTCATCAGTCCCATGGCATTGTACTGGTAGCTGAGTACGCGGTGCATGCGCGTGGCCGCGGCGGGTTTGCCGGCGGGGTCGTTATAGTACGCCTCGACATCGACCTGCAGCGGCTGACTGCGCCAGTTGTAGCGGGTGGTGGTGGTCTGCACCAGCGCGCCGTCGGTCACGCGCACGCGCACCGGGCGCAATGCCTGGTCGCGTTCGATCACTTCGCTGACCACATTGCCCGGTGCGATATTGCGCAACGGCAGGCCGGTGCGGCTGTCATAGTCGGTGCGGCTGATGTCGCTGTTTGCCGGGCCGGCATCGCGGTCGGCATTGGGCAGCGGACCATCGTGCTGCACCAGGTGGCCGGCCGCATCGTAGCGGTAGCCGCTGGCGCGGCTCAGCGTCGCTGCCACACCCAGGCCGTCGTAGGTCGGCACGAAGCCGGTTTGCTGCAATGCCAGCGGCAGCTGCGCGGTACGTTCGCGGCCGTACAGGATGCGCGTGAGCGCCTCCTTGCCCGCCACCACGCTGGGCCGCGCAATCAGCGTGGGCCCCGCGGCGGTGGCGCTGCCGTATTCATACCGCGCCTGCAGCTGGGCCGGACCAGGGCGCCCGTTGCGATAGGTAATCAGGCTGAGCCTCAGCACCCGGCCGTAATGATCGAGCTCGGTCTGGACCTGTTGCAGCGCCGCGCCTTGCCGGTCCAGCTGCGTTACGGCAGTGAGCCGTCCCAGCTTGTCGTAGCTGTAGCGCTGGTTGCTGGGACCGCACAGTGCGCAGCCGGCGCCGCGCACTTCCAGCAGGCGATAATCATCGGCCATCGTGGCATAGCGGTAGGTGGTCTGGCCGCCCTGGCTGTTGGTCACCGTGGTCAGGCCGGGGCGGTCGAAGCGGACCGTCACCTTGTCGCTATCGTTGGCGTGCGTCGACAGCACTGCCTTGCCGTCCGCCTGGTACGCATACGTGGCGTAACGCCAGCTGGCCGGGCCGGCAATGCTGATGCCGGTCAGGTACGAAGGATGGGCCGCATCTTCGTAGTGATACTGGCGAGCTTCGGCACCACCGGGATAGCCCACCCGCACCAGGTTGGCAATCCGTGCCGGTTGCGCCGCGCCGTCATCATGGTCGTAGTCGAAGCGGCCCACCGGGCTGTCGATGCCGCGCACGCCGCGAAAGCGGGCGCCCTGCTGGCGCTCCGGATACAGCAGCCGCAAGCTGCGTCCCTGCGGGTCGGTCACCTTGACCAATAAGCCTTTGGCGTCGTACATCAGGCTGAGCATCTCGCCGGTAGCAGCCTTGATCTGCGCCAGCTTGCCGCGCTGGTCGAAGCTCAGTTCGCGTCCATCGCGCCAGCGCCAGATGTACTCGTCACCGCCCTGGCCGTTGCGGCGGATGGCGATGCTGCCGTTGGCCGGATCGGCGCCCACGGCCAGCGCCGGGTTGGCCAGGTCGCGGCTGAACATCAGGCTGCTGCCCTCGGCCTGGAACACTTGCAGCGTCTGGCCCACCGCGACCAATTCAGTTTCATAAGACAGCTTCCAGCCGCGTCCGAGCAGTCCCGGCACCGTGCCATTGCCGCTGTAGAGGCTGTTATAGTGGCGCACGATCTCGAGTCCCAGCACGCCTGGCAGCGCCGCCATGTCTTCCTCGCGCTGGTACTTATTGCCGGTCATGACATTGATCGGATTGCCGGCGCCGATATTCACGCTGGCCGCACCGGCCTGCTGGCTCGCTGGCGCGGTACGGACATCGCACTTGCCGCCGGTGGGACCGGCATCGCCGGGACAGGCCACTGCCGTGCCTGCCGCAGCGGCCCACAGGACGCCGGCCAGCCAGCGCGTGCGCCAGCCGCCGCGCGGAGTGGTTCGCCTTGGCGTGGTTATCGCTGCGGTGACCAGCAACATCAGGGTACGGGGGGTGAGGTTCAAGTGCTCTCCTGTTTAAAACTGGACAATGGCAACTGGTCAGGCATCAATCATTGGGGCGAACGTAACGGCAGCCATCTGCAAGTGCCGGTTCCAGGTTAATCTCATGGCCGGGATCGACGCTCTGCACGCTCGATTGCAGCGGCCATCTGCGGCGAACACATGACAACTTCCAGCGGATGGTCGGCATTGCTGGTTTCGGGATGCTGAAAATCCTGGCTCGCATAGTGCTTGCCCTCGCAGTACTGCTTGCGTAAAAAGTTCATCACCGTCAGATAGTCGGCATTGCTGACCATTTGCGGCGTGTCGAATTCAGTGTTCCACTGGTACACGGCGTAACTGTCCGCATCGGCCACAAAGTCGGGATAGGCGTTGGAGAAACCGATAAAGTACGGCGCTTTGGACTTGCTGGAATACGCCACCAGTACCGGCGCCATTCCCGTCACGCCATCGGGCATCACCAGGCCGTCGGGTACGGGCAATTGCTGCTTCCAATGCGGTCTCATTTTCTCGATGTTGCCAAAGGTTCTCGCGCCTTTGTCGGTGCCCAGCAAGATCGCTTCCTTTGCGCCGTACTCGGGTAATCCGGTATTCATCGGGTATGCCAGCGTCATGATCCAGTCGCACCAGCCATCGCCATTGAGGTCTATCGTGGTGGCGGCCGCGCCCACCGTTTCGGCATGCACCGTTTCCTTCATCTTCGGCGCCGGACGACCGGCACCTTTGCAGGCGGCCGGCGGCTTCAGGCTCAAGTCCGCTCGCTGCAGTGCCGCCGCCTGCGCCGACACCACGACATAGATTACCAATGCCAACGCTATCCAGATCTTTTTCACTGTCGCTTTTTTCATTGGATGTACACGGCTTCACCGCTTAGCGTTTGCACCGGACCAGCAGGTACTTCGATACCACGCCATTCGCTTCGGGAAATGACCGCAATGCACTTTGCGGATCGCAAGCCTGCTCTAGCTCGAACGCTTCCACGTCGGGATCGAAGGCCTGGATGGTGTCGCTTGCTGCGGTCGCTGCAGACGCGGGCATCCTCGCTCCGTGCGCCTTGAAGTAGGCATACACCTGGGCGGCTTTCGAACCGGGCTCCCATTTATCGAGCAGCCGCAAGGTGTTACGGTCGGCATCCCAGTTGAAAATGCGATAGCCCGGCCTGCCGTTGCGCTGGCCGTTCCGGCTGTACAGCGCCGCGACGATGTAATTGGCCTTGCTGGCCGCATCATGGATGACCGCCGGCTCCTCACCAAACAGAAACTGGCGCTGCTGCGCGCCGGTTTTGCCGTAGCCCAGCCCGTCCGGCTTATCTTGCGGCACGTCGGCGCCAATACGGGTCCAGCCCGCCGCTCGCCCCAGGTATAGCGTGTTGATCGATTCCCGATCCCCGCCCGTGGACATGGGCGCCGCAGCGTTCAGATACCAGTCGCAAAGGCCATCGCCATTCAGATCGATGCGGTAAAACGAAAACCAGTCATGCATCCCGGAGCCGTCTACACGCTCCCAGCCATTGCCTTCCACCACACCGTCGCCGCGCGTGGCACCAGCTACCCAGTTGAACGCGTTTTTGGCTTTTGACAGCGTGTAATATTTATCCGGCAGGACTTTACCTGCAGGCATACGACACGCCGGGATGGTATTCGTCAGTCCGGTGGTCTGACCCGCGGCGGCCGCGCAGGCCGATGCCAGCAGGAGCGGTATCACATTGCGCAAGATTTTTTTCATCAGTAGTTCATTTCAATATCAGTGGTGTAAATTGCAGACCGCCTATCCCTACGCCCCCGGTGCCGGGCCTGACAGTGTTGTCGCCCAGGCTCTCGGTGCAGCGCAGCGATTTCCAGTCGCCTTTCACGGTATGGCCCGGGGCGCCGATGAAGTTTTTCACATAATCATAGGAGTCACTGGTCGTCAACTGTTGATACGTTCTCTTCCACACGCCGCCATTGTGGGCGCGCGCGACCATGGCCGCCAGGTACGCTTCCGATGCAGTCGACTGGTAGGCGATGGCCGCCTCCAGATTTTTTCGCATCAGGGCATGGCTCATCACGGTAAATTTGTCGAAGTCCTGGAAGATCCCCATCAGTAAATCCTTGACGACGGTATCACTCATGATAGCGGTGGTCACCAACGCCTGCTTCGCATCACCGGACAAGTCGGCGCCATTGGAATTGGTGGGCGGCTGAGTTTTAATACGGATCATGTCTACGTAGGCGCGCTCACCAAGCCCAGTTTCCGCAGTGAACCGCGTTTTGTTGGCTGCCGAAAGATTGGCCCAGGCCTGGTTGGCCGCAGCATAGTTGGCCGCCGGGACTGCACTGTCCCACCATGCAACCATCTTGTTGCCACGGACCTTTGCACTTTCCAGCGACGTTTTCATCGGTTGAGTCAGGCCCAGCTGCGTCAGAATATCGGCGCTGAACGCGGTGTAACCACCCAACAATTCCCCGACCAGCGTGCTGCCGATAAACTGCGAACGTCCATAAGAAGGCGTGTACACCGGCTCCGTGGTATCTGGCGGACCGTAGAGCAATTGGTCCCTGGGGGTGAAGCACTTGGTGGCGCTACAGTAGTACCCAATGCCGGGGCAACCGGTTGTGGAGCAATCACGGTTGATGCGCGCGGTCTCGTTGGTTTCCGCCGCCGCCTCGTACTTGGCGATACGGCGCAGTGTGATATCGGTACTCGACCCTGCACCGCACGCCAGAATTCGCTGCTTGTTTGCCCCGTTTGCAGTACCCATCATGATATTGATATCGGCATCGCCGGTACCGAATTTAATCGGCGGCAGCAAGGTCGATTTGCCCGGGCACTGGGTCGGGAACAGCGCCTGCCGGTCAGCCGCGATGTAACTGGCGATCAGCTTGGTGGCGTCATCGTCGCTCATATCATTGATGGTAAATTCCGGGATCGCGATCAGGTTGGCACCGTAATGCGCTGTAAACTCGTCCAGCCTGCCGTTCGCACCGGTCCAGGTGGCAGCCTCCTGTCCCACGCCCAGGAAGCTGCCATTTGCGTCCACCAGCAGTCCCGCGCCGTTCTGGGCATATTCATTACGCTTTTGCCCCAATGCGCTGCTATCGCCGCCACCCTGGATGTTATCCACGATAAAGGCCCAGCGTGCCTTGGTATATCCCTGGTCCTGGCCGATGGCCTGGCCATTGGCTTTGGTGGTAATCGCAAAATACCGGATGCGCGCCGCGCCGTCCGGGTCGAAGTAGTCGTTCGGCTGGCCGCCCGCGTAAGCGTACAGGTCCAGCAGCAAATCGCCGGACAGTTCGTTGACGGCGTCTGCCACGCCCTGCGGATCGGGACTGATGAAGCGGCCGCTGCCGGGTTCGAAATAGCGGGCGCCGTGGTAAGCGAGGCCGCTGTCGGCATCGTGGTACTGGCCCACGTAGCGCAGCGGCTGGTGTACCGGGTTGGCGCGGTTCGATGGCGCATCCTGCCACACCACTTTGCCGCCCTCGGTCATGTTCTGCACCTGGCCGGCGCGGCTGGTGTGCAGGTGGCGCGACGTCACGCCGAACAGGCGCGCCTGCACGGTTTGCCACCAGCTGCCGGGGCGCAGGTCGAGCTGCGCCACCGGCCGCGAGCCCAGGTGCACATAGGCAAAGCTGGCCCGGCCCTGGGCATCGGCCTCGGCCACCAGGTTGTTGCCTTCGTACGCCATCAAGGCGACCTGCACCGCACCCTGCGCGTCGGTGACCAGCTTGACCACCCGGCGGCCGCGCGCATCGTACAGGTAGCGGCTGCTGCCGCCGGCGCGCGCGGTGGCGCTCAACTGGCCGGCTGCGTTCCAGCGCAAGCGTTGTTCGCCCTGCGCAGTCGTCACGGTCGCTGGCAGTCCGGCACTGTCGGGCGACGCGCCCGGGCCGGCCAATGGTGCGCGGTCCTGGCCGGCATCGGTGGCCGATGCCGTGGCCGCCATTCCCCCGTCCGGCAAGGCCGAAGGTGCGTCCGCCAGCGCGGCCGCTGTTGCGCTTGAGGTTGCGCTTGAGGTTGCGCTGGTTGTCGCGGTCGCTGTGGCAGCCGAGGTCGCGCTGGCAGGCGCGGCCGGCGTGGTCACGCCGTCGGCATCCACGCGCCCGGTATCGATGCGCGGGTAGCGGTCGATGCTGCCGTCGCCGTGGGCGATCTCGGTCGCATACGGCCCGCCAGGCAGCTGTTGCCACTGCACCCGGTCGATCAGCGCCTGGCGTCCGCCCAGCCACGACGGCAGCAGGCCCACTGCAGCGATGTTCGCCGGCAGGCCTTGCGCGTCCAGCGTGGTGGCCAGTTCCAGCGTGCGGCCGGTGTTGTCGGTCAGGATGCGGGCCAGCAACCGGCCGGCCGCATCGTAGCGGTAGGACTGGCTGATCTGCACCGGTTGCGCCAGCGCGGCCGCCAGCGGGCCGGTGGCGGTGATGCGCAGCGTTTCGCTCAGCACCCTGCCCTGGGCATCGCGCACCGTCAGCGTGGTGCGCGCGCCGTCGGCGTCGGTGATGGTTTCTTCGCTGGCCCAGGCGCCGGCATAGCGATACGTGAGCACCTGTTCCGCCGTGCTGGCGCCGGCCGCGTAGCGCTCCAGCCGCAGCAGGCGACCGGCCACGTCCCAGCTGGCGCGCTGGCGGGCACCACGCGGATCAGTGGCTTCTTCGATACGGCCGGCGGCGTCGTAGCGCGCGGTCTGCCAGCCCTGGCCCGGATTGCGGATGGCCACCACGCGGCCATCGTCGTCCAGCAGCCGCTGCGCCTGCGCATTGCGCGTGCTCAGCGCCAGCACATCGCCTTGCGCGGCGGTGCCGATCGCGCCCCACTGCGCCTGCAACAAGGGCGCGCCGCTGGCGTCGCGCCACGCCACCGAACGGCCCCAAAGATCTTGTTCGCTGCCGGCCGGGCTGGCGGCGCCCGGCTGGCGGCCTTCGGTATCGCGCGGGGTGGCAATGCGGCTGCCGTCGGCCAGCACCTGTTCGGCCAGACGGCCGGCGCCATCGTACACGTAGCGGGTGGTCGGGTTGCCCGGCTGGGTAACGCCCGCCAGATTGCCGGCGGCGTCGTAGGCGTACTGCAGCGTACGGGTCTGCGCGGCGTCGGCACCGGCCTGTGTCGCCGCCACGCTGCCCACCTCGGTCTGCCCGCGCCAGTTGAGGCGATTGGACGCGATCTGCTGCAGGGCGCCGTCCACGCGGCGCAGCACCACCGGCCGCAGCGCGGCATCGCGTTCGCGCACGTCGGTAACGATGCCGCCTGGCGCGGTGACGCGGCTGACAAAGTGGCCGCTGGCTTCGAACTCGAAGCGGGTGATGTCGGAATCGGCCGGACTGTTCGTCTTGCCGTTGGCCAGCGGCCCATCGACCTGCGCCAGCACGCTCAGGCCATTGACCATTTGGTAGGCGTAGCGCGTGGTGCGCACGATGGCCAGCGGCGCGCCCATGCCCGGCGGCTGCGGCGACCAGCCACTGACCGTCACGCTGATGGGCTGCCCGCGGTCGTTGTAGGCAATGCGCGTGACCGCTTCGCGCCCCGGCACCACGCTCGGACGGGCAATCAGCACCGGCCCGCCGGCGCTGCCTGGCGCGTACTCGTAACGCAGTTGCCACTGCGCTGGCTGGGCCTTGCCCTTGATGTATTCGATACGGCTGACCAGCAGCGCGCGGCCGTAGTGATCCACTTCGGTCACCTGGCTGTGCAGCGCCAGCCCCTGGCTATCGAGCTCGATGGTTTCCAGCAGCCGGCCTTGGCGGTCGTAGCGATAACGCTGGTTGGGCGGTCCGCACAGCGCGCAACCGGCGCCGCGCACTTCCAGCAGGCGGTAATCGTCGGCCATGCTGGCATAGCGGTACGTGGTCTGCTGGCCGGCGCTGTTCTTGACGACGGTAATGCCGGGCCGCTCGAAGCTGACGGTCACCTTGTCCACGTCGTTGGCGTGGGTAGACAGCACGGCGCGGCCGTCGGCCTGGTAGCCAAAGGTGGCGTAGCGTTGCGCGGTCGGCTTGCCATCCGCGCCCTGGCCTTCGATCGTGATGCCGGTCAGGTTGGTGGGGTGAGCGGCCGCCTCGTAATGGTACTGGCGACCGGTGCCAGCGGCACCCGCCGCGCTGGCCGGATAGCGCACCCGCACCAGGTTGGCCAGCAGGTACTGCGGCGCCAGCGTGGAACTTTTCGGTGGCGGGTTGCCGTATTCGTAGCTGAACCGCCCCACCGGCGTATCGATGCTTTGCACGCCGCGGAAGCGGTCGGCCGCGGCAACCTGCTGGCGGTCCAGGTACGACAGGCGCAGGCTGCGTCCCTGCGGATCGGTGACCTTGACCAGCAAGCCGCGGGTGTCGTACAGCAGGCTGAGAATTTCTCCGGTGGCGGCCTTGATCTGCACCAGCTTGCCGCGCTGGTCGAAACTCAGTTCGCGGCCATTGGCCCAGCGCCACAGGTATTCGTCGCGCCCGGCGCCGTTGCGGCGGATGGCAATACTGCCGTTGGCCGGATCGGCGCTGTTGGCCAGCGCCGGGTTGGCCAGGTCGCGGCGGAACATGAAGCTGCTGCCGTCGGCCTGCCAGGCGCGGATGGTGTCGCCGTCGATTGCCAGCTCGGTTTCATACGAGAGCTTCCAGCCGCGTCCCACCAGACCCGGCACCGCTGCCGTGCCGCTGAAGCGGCTGTTGTAATGGCGCACGATTTCCAGGCCCAGCACGCCGGGGAGCGCCGGCAGGTCGTCCTCGCGCTGGTACTTGTTGCCGGTGATGATGTTGATCGGATTGCCGGCGCCGATATTCACGCTGGTGGCGCCGGGCTGGGTGGCCGGCGCATCGGCAGCGCCGCAGGTGGCGCCGCCGTCGCCCGGGCAGGCCAGCGCCCCCTGCGGCCATGCGGCCGCGCCAGAGAGCAGCAGCGCCGCCAGCGTGGCGCGCCGGCGTGCCGTCAACAGCGATCGAAGCAATGAGATCATGGCGTCAACCTCTCGGCGTCAGTTCGACCACTACGCGCCGGTTGGGCGCGTAGCAGGCTTGCAGCGCGGCGCCGGTCATGCCCGGGCAGCCTCCCGGCTGCACCACCGGACTGGCCGACCCGGCGCCCACCACGTTGATGTGATCGACCTGCAGGCCATGGCCGATCAGGTAGTCGCGCACTGCCTGTGCACGCCGGCGCGACAACTCGAGGTTGTAGGCCTCGGTGCCGATCGGATCGGTGTAGCCGGTCACGGTCAGGGTGTCGTAGGTCTGGCCATTGGTGCTCTGGATTAGCTGGTCGAGCGCGGCGATGCCGGCCGGTTGCAGCGTGGCCTGGTCAAACCCAAACAGCGCGTCGGCGCTGAGGTTGGCCGAAATCGGCACCGGGCAGGTGTTACCCGGTGGTTGCGGCGGCGTGGTGCAACCGCCGAGGGTGCCGCACTCGCCGTCCGGCGGCGGCTCGCCCGTGACCGGCGGATCGCCGGGGTTGGTCGGATTGCCGCCGTTGCCGGCCCCCGGCGACGATACCGGGTGATCGGGTTCGATGGCGTCGGACTGCATTTGCAGGGTAACGTGCGTAACCACCGGCACCAGGCCGTCGTTGATCAGGCGCGTTTGCACGGGATCGGTGCCGGTGTCCTGCCACTTCAGGTACACCTTGTAGATGCTCGAAATGATCGGCACCACCGGCTTGATGCCGTGGGTGATGCGCAGCTTGATCAGGTTGGCGTCCTGCAGCGTCTCGCCCGATGTGGGGCCCACCGAGTTCGGCTTGAACGCCAGGCCGCGATTCGATATCACGCGCTTGCCCTGGGTGTCGAGCAGGGTTTGCAGGGCCGGATCGTTAAAGTCCTGGAATGCTTCCTTGGTCGGGTTCAGCATTTCGATGGAGGCATTCGCTTCCACCGATACCTTGGCCGCCGCCAGCGAATCCGCCAGCTTGGCGGCGGTTTCGCCGCCGCCGAACATCGGCACCAGTCCTTCGGTGTAGGCGTTCTTGATGGCGTCGAGTTTGGCGTTGCCCACGCTGCCGGCGCGCGCGGCCAGCATCGCTGCGTGGTCGAGCTGGTTTTTTGCGAAGAACAGCTGGCTGTATTGCACCGTGCCCAGTCCCATGATGGTCAGGATCGGCGCTACCACGGCCAGCTCCACCACCGCCGCGCCACGCTGGCGCCCGCGCATGGCGGCGCGCACCGGGGCGGACGGCGGCGCGCTGGCCGGTTGCGCCGGCGCCGGCGACAAAGGCGCCAGCACTTCCCAGTGCGACCGCGGATCGTGCAGCCGGTCGCCGGGGGCGATGTTCCAGCGCGCAATACTGCCCGCCGCCAGTTCCAGCGTGTGGCGCGCCCCGGCGCCGCCAAGGCTGGCGCGCCACGGCCGCAATTGCGGCACGCACTTGCGCACCACGCCTTCGCGGTCGAGGTACAGCACGTCGATGGTGAAGCGCATGAAGCACGTATGCACACTGGAACAGCCGGGCAACAGCAGCGCGGCACCGGGAGCCAGCCCGGCGCGCCCCATCAGTCCCATGAAACGGCTGGCGAAGCCGGCGGCGCGGTGCACCGCCAACCGGTGATCGCCGCTGCAGGTGCGGAGCCAGGCATCACCAGGCGGTGCGTTTGCGGCATCAGGAACGGGATTGTTGGTCATGGTCGGTAGGCGTTGGTGGAATGGGGGTCAGGCCAGCAGTTGTTGTGCGGCAGACTGCGTCGCTGCAATATAGGGGCGGTACACGTAGATCAGACGGCGATAGCGCGGCAGGTGAAAGCGCAGTTCCAGTTCCATCGCCGCCTGGCCACTGATCGCATCGGAAAAATATGGCCGGGTCAGAACGTTATGAAACAGCACGTGCTGGTCCTTGAGTTTCTTGCCCAGCTGACGGTCGATCAGCATCAGCGCCGGCGGGTAACGGAACGTGCGGCCGCCATCGATTTTCTCGATCACGATCGCCCAGGCCAGCGCGCCGTCGCCGGCCTGCATGAATACCAGCCGTTTCGCCGTGCTCAAGGTTTCGGCGTACGGAAAATCGGGCGCCAGCGCCGCCATCAGCATCAGGCTGACGGCGGGCGTCAACAGGCCATTGTTGTCGCAATCCATCGCCACGCGATGATCGGGCTCGTACACATTCCACCAGTAGCGGGTATCGAGTGCCAGCGGCTCGCTGTCGTCGCGCACCGCTGGCTTGCCCTCCTTGGGCAGCGTGATAAGCGGTGGCGTGAGCGTGCAGCGGGCAGTCGATTCCACGTACCAGTTGGCCTGGTTGCGCCGGATCTCAAACTCGGCGTGCCGATGCGCGGTGTTCAGCAAGCGCATGACCGCGGCATCGGCCACCAGGTCCAGAGGCGCGGGCTGCTGTTGCAGGGACAGGATGCCCACCTGCAAATAATTCCGGTACTCCGGCAAGTCCAGGCGCTGGGACAGTTCGCGGACCATGCCGACATCGTCGGCGAGCACCGGCTCGCCGTTTGCGCCGATTTTTTGCCGCAGCTGCTCGACCATCAGCGCCCGGCCCAGGCCATTGATCAACGGCGCCGGCAGGTGTTCGCGCATCCACACCTCACGCGCATAAAATGCGCGCCAGCCGTCGGCGATATCTTGCTCGATCAGCGCCAGCCACTGGTCGAGCAATTCCTCGGCGTTGCTGGTCAAAATGTCCTGTAATACAGTCATTGCAATAGGCGGGTTTAAAACGAAGGCTCACACACCGGGGTGCATGAACTTCATTACGATTGGAAAGAACAGCACGATGAACGTGCACGGAAAAATAAACGCGATCAACGGAAACAGCATTTTCACCGGTGCTTCCATGGCCAGCTTTTCGGCCCGCGCAAAGCGTTCGGTGCGGCGCTGGTCGGCCTGGGCGCGCAGTACCGGCCCCAGGTTCATGCCCATGCGTTCGGCCTGGATTACGGCGGTGATGAAATGGGTGACGTTGGGTTCGCTCAGGCGGTCGGCCATGGCGCGCATGGCTTCCGCCCGCGCCTTGCCGGCGCGGATGTCGCGCAGCACGCGCTGGATCTCGGTGCGCAGCACGCCGCGCGGGCCCTTGTCCACCGACTGGTTGAGCGCCCCCTGCAGGTTCAGCCCGGCTTCCACGCACAGCGTGATGATGTCGAGATAAAACGGCAACGTCTTGAGCAGCTCGCTGCGACGCGCCCGCATCAGGTCGCGCAACCAGAACGACGGGTAGAAAAAGCCCAGCAAGGCGCCGCCACCCATCACCTCGAGATACAACATCAGCGAAAAACCGACCTCGCCGTCGCGTGCATGGTCAAAGCTGGACAGCCCCCACCAGCACAGCAGCGCCAGCACCGCGGCGCCCAGCAGGCGTGCCGCCAGCAGCTGAGCCGGCGAGACGGTGTAGTCCAGCCCCGCCTGGCGCAGCTTGGCCAGCATGGCGGCGCGGCGGTTCACCGACATCATCGGTCCGACGAAATGGCTAATCCACTGGATTGGCCACCACACCAGCCGGAAACCGAGCGGCGGCGCATCCTTGTACGACCGGTCTTCGCGCGGCACTTCCGCCAGCGCCGCACTCACCAGCCACACCAGCAGCGCCACCGACAGGCCGCTGGCCAGCGCCACGGCGACAATCAGCGCGGTGCCATGTTCGAGCAATAATTTTTCCATGGTTTTCTCTCCGCCTCAGACGTCGATCGCGATGATCTTGCGGATCACGTACACGCCCATCGCTTCGAGCACGAACAGCACCGCCAGCGTGGCCCAGCCGATGCGGCTGTGCCACAGCAGGTCCATCGCCGCCGGCTCCAGCTTGGCCAGCACCAGCGCCAGCAGCACCGGCAGCAGGCCCACCACCCACGCCTGCAGCTTGCCTTGCGCGGTGAGCGCGCGGATCTTGCCTTCCATTTGCAGACGGCTGCGGATGGTGGCGGCCGTGCGTTCGAGCGCTTCGGCCAGTCCGCCGCCGGTTTCGGCGGCAATGCGCATGGCCGACACCACCAGGATCGTGGTCTGGGTAGGCATGCGATGCGCCAGGTTGTTCAGGCTTTGTTCGAGGGTGACGCCGATGCGCTGCTCGCGCAGCATCAGCGAAAACTCCTGGCCCAGCGGCGCCGGCGCTTCCTGCACCAGTTGCGCCAGCGCCGAGCCGAAGCCGGCGCCGGCGCGCATACCGCCGGCCAGCATCATCAGCGCATCGGGCAGTTGAAGTTCAAAATTGCGCATGCGGCGCACGCGCATGCGCGCATACAGCAGGCGCGGCGCGAATGTCAGTGCGGCCACTGCCACCAGCGCCAGCAGCACGCTGCCGGTCACCAGCCAGGTGAGCAAGGCGCCCGCCACCATGGCGCCCACGTTGAGCATGAACAGCTGGCGCGGATCGATGAACAGGAAGAATTCGCGCACGCGGAACTGGGCACGCTCGGTAAAGCTCGACTTGTAGCGCTTGAGCGTGCCACTGCCTACCTCGATCGCCAGCCATGCCAACATGCCGGCCGCCAGCGCGATAACCACGCTGAGCACGGTCACCGTCATGGCGGGGGTCATGAAGCCCTCCGGTCGACATTGCTGCGGTTACGCCAGTCGCGGCGCTCTTCCCGTTCCATGCCGGGCGGCAGCGTGGGCTTGAACATATCCATGTCCAGCTCGTTGCCGACGGCGCGCAATTCCTCGTAGAAGCCGGGCACCATGTCGCAGGCGGTAAAGTAGCCCTGCACTTTTTTCAGGCCATGCTGGTCCGGGTTGCCGTAGCCCTGGCTGACGTAGCGGAAAATTTCCTGCAACTGGATCTTGCCGCTCTCCATGCCGGTCAGCTCGGTAATGCTGGTGACCTTGCGCGAACCGCACGCAAAGCGGCTCTGCTGCACCACCACGTCCACGGCCGAGGCGATCTGTTCGCGGATGGCATTCAGGGGCAAGTCCATGCCGGCCATCAGCACCATGGTTTCCAGGCGGGCCAGGCCGTCGCGCGGGGTGTTGGCGTGCAGCGTGGTCAGCGAACCCTCGTGACCGGTGTTCATGGCTTGCAGCATGTCGAGCGCTTCGGCGCCGCGGCACTCGCCCACCACGATGCGATCGGGCCGCATGCGCAGGGTATTCTTGACCAGGTCGCGGATCAGCACCCCGCCCTTGCCTTCCACGTTGGGCGGCCGCGATTCCAGGCTGATCAGGTGTTCATGGTGCAGCTTCAGTTCGGCCGCATCTTCGACCGTAATGATGCGTTCGCCGGACGGAATGAAGTTCGACAGGATGTTGAGCAGCGTGGTCTTGCCCGAGCCGGTGCCGCCCGAGACGATGATGTTCTTGCGCGACTCGACGCAGATGCGCAGGAATTCCGCCATATCCGGACTGACCGCGCCAAACGTCACCAGGTCTTGCGCAGTCAGCCGGCGGGTGGAAAACTTCCGGATGGTCAGCGCCGGCCCCTTGAGCGCCAGCGGCGCAATGATGGCGTTGACCCGCGAGCCGTCCTTGAGGCGGGCATCGACCATCGGCGACGATTCGTCGATGCGGCGACCGAGCGGCGCAACGATGCGCTCGATCACGCCCAGCACCGCGCGGTCGCCGGTAAACGTGAGCGCATGGCGTTGCAGGCGGCCGTTGCGTTCGATATAGATTTCATCGTAGCGGTTGACCATGATCTCGCTCACCGTTTCGTCCGCCAGCAGCTCTTCCAGCGGCCCCAGGCCCACGGCTTCGTCCAGTACCTGGCGGCTCAGCACGTCGCGGTCGAGTTCGCGCGGCAGGTCGTTTTCCATTTCAGCGAGAATTTCGCGAATGACCCGGCTGCTCTCGGTGCGCAACTGCGCATCGCTCATGCTCGAGACATCGTGGCGGCGCAAATCCATGGTGTCGAGCAGCTTGGCGTGGATCCGCTTGCGCCATTCGAATTCCAGTTCCTTGCGGCGCGGATCGGCCCCCACCACCAGCGAAAAAGGCTTGCTCGCGCCTTCCGCGCGGGCCACCTCGGCAGCCTGCTCGGCCAGCTGGCGCGAGGTGTTCAGTTCCTCCGTGGCCTGCCGATTGCGGGCGGGCGCGGCGCTCGACCGCGACTGCGGCGCGGCTGCCTGCACCGTGGGCGCTTCGGGCATGCTGTTGAGGACCCGCAGCTTGTAGGGACCGATGCCGATGACATCGCACGCGGCCAGCGGGCCGTGCTGCGACGCCACCCGCTCGCCGTTCACCGACAGGCCGCCGTACGAGCCCAGATCCTGCACCAGCACCCCGCCCGGGGTGCGGTACAGCCGTGCATGTTCCTTGCCTACGCGCCAGCCGTCGAGCTTGACGTCCACATGGGCGCCCTTGCCCAGCAGCGCCTCGTCCGGCGTTTCCAGCAGGCGGATCTCGCCGTCGCCACTGATGATTTCGATATCGAGCATGGGATTCTCCTAGTGTGACGGGGTCGGGGTAACGGCGGCATCCGGGGCAACCGGCACGAACACCCGGGCGGGGTCGGTGCCCGGCTGCAGCGGGTCGCTCAGGTACGGCGACGGCCCCATCTGCGTACCCAGTCGCTCGTTGGTGCGCTGCACGCGATCCTGCAGGCCCGGGGCGCGGGCGTCGACAATGGTGGGCGTGACGAACACCACCAGCTCGGTTTCCTTGTTCTGGAAGCGCTTCGAGCGGAACAGCGCGCCCAGCACCGGGATGTCGCCCAACAGCGGTACCTTGTCGATGTCGGTGCCGGTGGTCCGCTGCAGCAAGCCCGACAGCACGATGGTCTCGCCGGTGCGCACGTTGAACTCGGTCTTGGTGCGGCGCGTGAGCAGCGCCGGTCCGCCCACTGACGACACCGACGTATCGAGCGAACTGACTTCCGAATCGATCTCGGCGCGGATCACGCCGTTGCGGCCCACCTTGGGTTCGATCTCGAGCTTGATGCCATACGGCTTGAAGACGATGGTCACGCCATTCAGATTCGATACCGAATACGGAAACTCGCCGCCGGCCAGGAAGCTGGCCTTGTAGCCGCTGCGGGTGGACAATTGCGGCTCGGCCAGGATGGCGGCGGTACCGTTTTGCTCGAGCAGATTGAGCTGGGCATTGAGACCCATGTTAATCGCGCTCATGATCGTCAGCGACGAAGGCAGCACCACGCCCTTGGACGTATCAATATTGGTGATCGGGCTGGCCTGGCCGGCTGGCGACGTGATGGTGATCTGGCGCCCGCCCACGCTGGCGCCATTGTCGCCGCGCCCGGCCGGCGACCAGATGGCGCCGATGGCACCGCCCCCGGTGGGATTCCACTTCAGGCCCAGTTCGCGCAGTTCCGTCTTTGGAAACTCCACCACCTTGACGTCCATCAGCACCGTCTGCTCCCAGCCGATGGGGCTGGTGAAGTTGACGATCTGCGGGTAGCGCTTGGCCAGCTCGGCCACCTTCTCGCGGTCGTTATCGGACAGCTCGTCGCCTTCGACGATCACCTTGTCGCCCACCACCGACGCCGTCGCCTTGGGAATGTGCCGCAGGAACGCCGCCACTTCGCGCGTGATGCGCGCCGTCTCGCCGGGCACGATGGTGACCTTGATGCGCTGGTAACGGCCATCCTCGTTCCACACGAACAGCGACGACACGCCCACGCCGTTGCCGAACATGATGATTTCCTTGCCGTCGAGCGCACTGGCGCTGAGGATCTGGCCATTGCCTACCGCAATGCGCGCCACACCCGGTGTGGGAAACACGCGCGACTCGCCCACGTACAATTCGATTTCGGGCACCGGCACGGCATCGGTACCGGCGCTGATCGGCGCGTACGGCTCCACCACCTTGGGGGTCGCGCGCGCCGGCCGCATGGTGCCCGCCGCGCTGATCGGGTTGCGGGTATTCACGGCTGCAGCGCCGGCCGCTGCGGGCGCTGCGGGCAGCGCGGGCGCACCGGGCACCGCAGCGGAGGCAGCAGAAGAAGGTGCGGGTGCAGCTGCAGGTGCGGCGGGTGCGAGGGCCGCTCTGGCGGCGGGCGGCGGCGCCGGTACCGCGCTGCGCGTGGCAGGCACGGCGGGCATCGCGGCCTGGGCAGCGGCAGGCTGGACCGGCGCCTGGCCGGCGGCCAGTGCGCTGCCGGTCAACATCGACAGCGACAGGGACATGGACAGCAAGGACAGCGACAACGAACGCCGTAACGGGCGACGGCAAATAAACAGGGTGCGCACTAGCATGGTTTGATTCACGGGTGGGAGGATGGTCGAAGGCATGTGCTAGCGCATGCCCAGGGCTGGATGGTTCGGCATAGGGTCGGGCCGGTCGGTCAGATCGGGCGCGCCATCGGCTGGCACCGCCGCTGGCGACGTGCCCGGGTCGAGCAGCGCGCGGCCGCCGGTGCGGCGCAGGTACAAGGCTTCTGGCGGCACCTTGCTGTTGCCGTAGATGACAGGCACGCCGCGGCGCGCCTGGCCACCGCCGCCGCCGGGCCGGGCCTTCATGCCCAGCAGCGAGGCCAGGTCGTTGACCTCGGCGCCGATGGCCTGGTTGTCCTGGGGATTGCGCAGCAGCGCGGTGAGCTTGCCGATGTCGCGCGCGACGATCAGGTTTTGCGCCTGCGCCGGCGTGGTATCGATGGTGACGGTGGAAAATTGGCGGCGCTCGCCGGCGGCGTCTTCAGCGCTGCGCTGGCCGGTGGCCAGCACGTGCACGCGCTGGAGGAGCGGGAAGGTCAGCTTTTTGCCGTTCTGGTCCACGGTGGCAATCAGGTCGATCATGTCGCCCGGTTCCAGCATGCCCGAGATGGAATTGATTTCATCCACCGGCACCGTCATCGCCCGCCGCCCCGCTTCCACCCGCGCCGAAAACGTGGGAGCCTTCTGGGTTTCCATCAATCCCCATAAAATCATTTCACCGGCCTTGACCGGGTAGGCCAGCGCCTGACCGTCGATGCGGGGAAAGTCGTCCGGCGTGATCGCCACCGAGTGCGCGTATTCGCGCGGCACGCTGCGCACCGCCACGTTTTGATTGTCGAGCTTGACGCCGCGCGCGATGTCCACCTTGGCCACCACCACCATTGTGGTCGTGCCCTTGGCCCGCGCTTCAATGGCGGCCATCTGGGTGTTCAGATAGCGGCTGGCAGCAAACGCCGCCAGCCCGCCAATGGCGAGCGCAACGCCCAGGACGATCCAGGTTTTACCGGGGCGAAAATGGCGCAGTCGTTTGAGTCGTTCGAGTTTCATGGTCAATTGGGCAGGGAAATGGCGTGGCTGATGTTGCGGTAGGCTTGCTGAAACTCGTTGAGCACGATTTGCACCGTGGTGCGTGCACCGTCGGGACTGGCCGCATCGCCGCTGATCGGTACGAACAAGGCAAAGGCGAGCGCGGCGCACACAACCAGGTACTCGATCGTGGATTGGCCGGCCTGGCGCGTGACGGCCGCCAGGGCGCCAGGTTGCTGCAGGAACGGTCCGGCTGGGCGCGACTTCATTGGTAAGTCTCCATGGTAGTTACAGTGTTCAGGACGATGCTGGCGCGGCTGTCGGGCAGGCGGCTGATGACGGCGATGGCCTCGCGGCCCTTGCCTTTGAAGAACAGCGCTATGCCGCTGGTCGTGCCTGGCGGCAGCGTGGCCAGCACGTCCGCACCAGCGTCGGCAGCGCGCGCCTCGCGCTCGAGTTCCATGCCTTCCTGGCGCAGCAGGTCGCGCACCCGCTCGCGGTTGACTTCCTCGCTGTAGCGGTTAATCAGCATCACGAAACGGGCATTGCGGCGCTCGTCGATCGAGGTCATCGCGCTGACCAGTTCGGTGCCCGACGGCAGGCTCGCCAGCAGGCGCTCGTTGGCGGCGCGATAGCTGTCGCGTTGCGCCATGCCGGTGGTGGCATCGGCCACCGACGCCACCCCACGCGTGCCGCCGCCCTCTGCCGCTGGCGACAGTTGCACGGTGACGTAATAGCCGTTCTGCTCGCGGCCGAGCACCAGCGCCGCGCCCACCTTGTTTTCCACCACCGGCCGCGCCATGTGCTGGCGGAACCAGGCCGCCGTCTGTTCGGGCGAAGCGCTGGTATCGAAGCCGCGCATGCGCAACGGTATGCCATCCATGTTGATCTGTTCGCCGATTTCGTAGCTGACCGCGTCCGGCGGTAGCGTTACCTCGGGCCACGGCACCTTGGCCGTCGGCACCGCGCTGGCAATGGTCCAGGCGGCCAGCAGCGACAAGGCGGCCAGCGCGATCAGTACCAGGCGTTGGGTCATGGCGGGCGCTTTCATCGGAGTCGGTCCGCTGGTACCTGGTCGCGCCAGAGTTCGAGTTTGGCCATATTGGGCGGCTCGATGTGGGGCAGTTCCACCACCATATTGGTGGCCTTGAGCACCGGATTCAGCGGTCGCATGAGCTTGCCAGGGAACAGCAGCGTGTTGTCGATGCGCGATTCCACCTGCATCGCGTCGCGCGCCGTCCAGGTATCGGTCACCACGCTGGTGTGGCGGCTGACGGTCAGGTTGAGGTTTTTGAATTCTTCGTAGGTCGATGCAAAGCTGGGGCCGATATCCTGAAGGTTGGCCAGCTTGACGCTGACGTTGGCCGTGTACATCCCGGTCTTCAGCCCCAGTTGCTCGCCGACCTGGAGCGGCGACGGCACGTTGAACGGCTTGCCGTCATCGGCGGCACTCTTGCCGTCTGCATGGTTGGCGCCGTGGCTGCTGCCGAAGCTGACGGTGACGTCGGTGAAATTCTTGATCAGCGCGTCGCCCTGGGCATCGACCCAGAACAAGTTCTGGTTGGCCTTAAAGTCGCCGGCCTCGTCGTTGGTTTTGATCGGCGCATCGGAGTTGCTGTAGAAGCGGCGCCGCACTTCCTGCGCCAGTTGCTCGGGCGGTTTGTAGTTGCTCATGCCGTCGTTGTTGGCAATGGCCTCGAAGGCCACGTAGCGACTGGCCATTTCGGTGGCATGGGTAACGCTCTGGTACTTGGCAACCATGGGCATGAGCAGGAACAGCGGCACCAGTGCCAGCGCGATCACGACGAATTCGGTGAGGGCCTGGCCGCCGCAGCGGTGCAGGCGGGGCCGCAAGCTGCGGTGCGCGTACAGTGCCGGCCTCATGGTTGTCCCGATCGTTCCAGCGTGAAGCCTGGTGCCATGTACGGGGCGAACACGGCGTTACCCACCTGGGTATCGAGGCGCGCGTCGACCGCCTTCAGTTGCATGCCATGCGGCGTGGTATTGGCGAGCAACAGGCCGCCCAGGCCTTCCTGGTTCACCGCGCGAAACGGCACGAATGAACCGCCGGTCGCGTAGCACAGCGTGGCGATGGTGCCTTGCGGATCGATTTGCTGGCGCCAGTCGGTGCAGCGTACACCGGCCACGGTACGCTGTCCGCCGCGCACGGCACCGGTGCCGACCGCCGCGGTCAATTGCGCGGCAGCCGCCGCCATCGCCGGGTTGGCGGCCATTTTTCTGATGAGGTCAGCCATGCCATCTTGCACCTGCGGTTCTGGCCGGGCATCGGCATGGCCACTGGCATCGCACTCACCGCGCGCGGTTTTTCTCACCAGGTCGATCTTGCATACCCCCTTGCTGGACGACAGCATCGCCGACGACGCGATTTCCGCGATCAGGCTGCAATCGTTGCCGTTCACGACATAGGACACACCGCTGGTGTAGCGGATGTTACGGTTGGGAGCGCTGTACTGGTCGTCACGGTGCGACGACATGTGGTCGGGCCAGACGGTAGGCGGGTGCAGCGCCCGCCCGCTGGCTGCCAGCGCGCGCGTGCACTGCTGGACGCGCTCCTTGAGTTCGGCCAGCGCGGCAGCATCGCCGTTCTCGAAATCCAGATAGCCGTCGAGCCGCGCGCGGTGGACTTTGACCATGGGACCGCCGGCATGGAGCTGGTGCGGCAGCGGCGCGCTGAAGATGGTCTGCTCTTGCGGCGACGTGGCATGTGCGGGCATGCCGGTCAATGCCAGCAGGGAAATGGCCAGCGCCGCGCCACGGTAAAGGGTAAACATGGAATTCATCATTGTTGAAGAGCCAAGGCTGCGGCCCTGACGGTGGGTGAGTTGCCGATCAAGTGCGCCTGCCAATACGGATTGAACAAGCTGGCCTGTTCCTTGCCGCCATAGGCGCGCGGCGACGTGCGCTCGAAAAACACTTCGGAACTGGAGACGGCCGCCATCAAATCCTGGGCCTCCGCGCCCTGGTAGATATCCATCCGGCCGGTTTGCTTGACTTCCGAACTGCCGGCGGACGTGCGCAGCTCTGCCTTGTCGCGGGTGAGCCGAACGGCAAACTGCAGGCGCGGATCGCGCTTCTTGACATCGCTATTGGTCGACACGTAACCGAGTGCGGCGGTGGACAAATCGTAAAAACTGGGCACGCCGCTGTAGTACCAGGTGCCGCCGCTGGGGCGGGCGCTCTTGCGGCCGTCACCGAGGTTGTAGGAGCTCTTGGTACGGCACCGGAATCGCGGAAAGCGGAATTCCCATATCTCTGTCCTGAATGCGCCGTCGTCGCGGGCTGACCAGTTGTCATAATTACTGAGCGTGGTGCTGGCGGTATGGCTGGCCTTGCCACCGAGGACGATAATGCACCCACCCGGTGTTTGGTCGGTCCATCCCCGAGTGGAAACAAACGGATCTTTGTTCGCAGCAGCGACCTCGACTTCCTTGAACCGTGCGCGCTCGTTGCCGGAATAGCGTTTGATGAATGGCCCACCGTCAAACACGCTGTAGTTGTCCAGCAGGGGCGCGGGGGTTACCTTGACCACACCGCGGCCCGCATAATTGGCATCTGCCACCTGCTGCATGACCTTGTGGCGCGCCGGTAAAAAAGCGGCGAACATGGTGGCCTGCGACGCTTGCAGCGCCACTTTTGCCACTTCGGTCGCTGCCATGGTACCGGTGCTCAGCGCGTTGAAGGCGCCCGAGGCCAGATTGATCGCGGTGGCCGCAGCGGGATACGCCATCAACGCGCACAGCGGCGTATATTTGGGCATCCCCAGCACGAGCGGCACCGAGTAGTATGTCAAACAATTGAGCGGTGTCACCCGCTCGGTATGCTCCTTCGCATACTCCAGCCACGACGCCACACTGACCGTCTGCGCCACCATCACCTCGTTGGCGATCAGCGCGCGGTTGGTGTACGCATCGAAGTTGAGCGCCCGCGCATGCATCACAGCAGCGCTGTAGGCCACCGCATCCGCAGTGTTGACCAGCTTGGTTTTTTCGGCCGTCATCTGGCCCGTGTTAAACAGGAAAAACAGCGCCGCCAATCCGGCGATCAGCATGAACAAACCATAGATCATCGCCTGCCCGCGCTGGCGAACCAGGCGCGGGCGGGAGTCCAGTGGTCGATGAGGCTGAAGCACGATCGCGCGACGCTAAAATTTATTGCGCACCAGTGGTTTTCTGGTCACCAAAGGTCGACAGCGAATTTTTGTTGTTGTCCTTGGCGGCCGTCTCCGCCTTGCCCGCAGCAACGCCAGCCTGCGTGATTGCCGCAGCGCCGCTATTACCCGAAACCTCTTTCGAAATACCGGCCATCTGGTTACGGATGGTGGCGCCAAACAGCTGCGTGGTGGCGATCGCTGCAACAGCGATCAGTGCCACGATGATGATGTACTCGGTCATGCCCTGGCCTTTTTGTTTCAGGCGTTTGACTTGGGCGGACAACGGGTTGCGTGCAAAGTTCATGGTATTCCCCTCATGGATATCAATGGAGGGCAAAATATAAATGCTGCACTGCACGTGAAAATACGTTAATTGTCACGATGATTAAATTACATAAAAATAATTATTTTTTGATACGTTTGAATCGTGCGCGGGGTTCTTTTCGGATAGACTCGCCGCCGGCCAGCGGAACAAGTTTTTGTAAAAAAACGTGGAAAAAAATGTGGTGTGGGAAATGATGTTCCTGGCTGAGAAATAGGGATTCGTTGCGGTAAGAGATTGGGCGGGTGTGGGATTTTGCTGCAAGTGCAAATGCGGTTTTTGGGTGGTATGGTGGAACACAGTCGCGATAGCAATCGCGCCGAGCGATTTAACAGTTCGCCAGCGTGCACACGTTCAATCAGGCTATGGCCCCACTGCTCGCGCGACTCAACGACAAGCCGTTCCAAGCGCTGCCCGGGAGCCGCGCCAGCACCTTTGCCGCGGTCGACGCGCCAGCTTTGATGGCGCTGCCGTTGCAGCGTTACGAGATGGCGACGTTCCAGACCTCGCCAAGGCGCGACAAGGCGCCGTTGTTCCTCCTGGCGCTGGCCAATTTCGGGCCATTCAAAGAGAACCGAGAGGAAGCAGGATTCATGCTGGTCACTGCAACTCATTGGACGGCAGGGTCGACGTGCACGATCCCCATCGGTCGCTGTCAGCGCCGAAGACGCGCGGCGCTGGCTCGACCCGGGGCTACCTCCCGATCAGGCGGAGCACCTCGCTCGGACCAGCATGCTAGATGTAGAGGTATTCAATTGCCTTCCGGTGTCAAAGGCATTAAGCGCTGGCGCCGACGTGAGCGCGCCCGTGAGACCATCAGTCAGCCTTTGTGCGAATTGCAGCTAGATGCGCGGCAGTCGACGACGCGCAGAAATTCCTGCCAAGGCCAAGCCAAGGAACATCATGACATAGCTCGATGGTTCAGGCACGCTCGTGGTAATCGTGGCCATTGTGGGTGTACCAGCCAAATTGAAATAAACATTGGGACCCGCAGTCACGTACAACGTGGAATACGCCGACACGAAGTCAGAATAGCTGCGGGTGCCGAACACGTTGAAATCAATTTGTAGACCTGGTTTCTGGAGCAAGATATCGCTCGAGAAATAGGTGCCCCGCTGGTCATAATCATCGGGGGCCGGTGGCACTAGTCCTGAATGATAGCTTAGGATGTTATCGGCCCACACTGACTGATCGTCGGAGAATGTGTAGCCACTCTGCCAAGTCAATGTGCGATCATTGATGGTCATGGTGGTCGTGAATAGTGGGCCCCAATAGACCCCTTGATAGGGTCCCGTATATTGATAGGGATCGGTTGAGGCATAAATCGTTTGGGTATACGCGAGACCCGTTAAGTCCTGCTCCCTCTCTCCAAAAACACCAAACGCGTCCACGCCGCTGGTCAGTACCCCGCTCACGGATAAGTTCCAATTGGTGGCTTGGGCAATTGGTGCGAAGAAGCTGAGTGCTGCGAAAATGAATGGCGCAATTGACTTGTATGGCATGTCTGGCCCGAGGAAGTTGAAGAGGAGATTTTAATTTTAGCTTAATAATTATTAATACAATAGCTATATTTGTATTTTTTGCACCATGTGCGGAATGTCGTCTCCCGCGCTGCGCCGGTTTGATTATATGTACACAAACACCTCATCGCGTCGCCGTTCTTCCTATCGATCCCGTTATTTTCGATGAACGGAAAAAACCGTCATAGTCTATTGGTACGGCCAGCCCAATACTGCTCGATCGCCGCGTCCAGCGCGATCGAGGCCTACAACTCACATAGGGCTGTGATTTCCTCCCCATCGACCAACTTCAACCGCAGTGCGTCGCGGCGTTCCCGCGCCCTTTTTCAAGCTATTCGGCGGGCAGGGTCCGACCACCACCGTTTTCTGCTTGCCCGCTTCGTTCCTGTACGCCAGACGCCACACTTTGTTCCCGCTATGCAGCACCGCCAGCATCAGGCAGTGTTCGTCGAACAACTTGCGCAGTTCGCCGTCGTTGAGTGTAGCGCGCCAGCAATGGGAATCGGTGAGGGATTGATGTCCATGCAGTCCACCGCTGTAGGTACGTTTTTGAGGAAAGCCGCCTGATACCTACAAATGCACCAACACGCAAATCTGTGGCAACGTTTTTTGAGTTTGATTAATCTGCGATTCGGAGGGGGCTAAATCAGTTTCATTCACTGATTTACAAGGAATTTCGGTGGGTATCGGAGGGGTAGTAACGTCTAAGCTTTTATGTACTTGGCGGAAGCGGTGAGATTCGAACTCACGAACGGCTCACACCGTCGGCAGTTTTCAAGACTGCTGCCTTCAACCACTCGGCCACGCTTCCTAGTGCGGGGCATTATACAGATTTCGCCCCGCTTTGGCGACGAAACAGCCCCCCCTCCCTTTCTCGCCCTACGTAGCGACCGCAATTGCGAATGCTTCTCATTTTCTATACCATGCGCGTTTTACCTGGCCTCCGACAAAACACCATGACACCTATCCGCCGCCCCCGCTACTTTTTGCTCACCTATGCCCTGCCCCTGGCCTGCCTGACCGAGCTGGCGATGGCGCAAGCGCAACCGGATGACGAGCAGGTATTGCAGGCGGTGCAGATTACCGGCACCCGTGCCCAGGGCTTGCTGCCCACGACCACCGAGGCAGGCAGCTTCCGCGGCTCGAATATCATGGACGTGCCCTCCACCGTCAACGTGGTTACGCGCGAGCTGATCGATTTGCAGGCCGTAGGCGGACTGTACGATGCGGTGCGCAATACGGCTGGCGTGACGCGCCAGCAAAACGGTGGCGATACCTGGGACCAGCTGGTGATTCGCGGCATTGCGGTGGAAAACCGTACCAATTATCGCTTGAACGGTTCCATGCCCATCATGAACTTCTCGCAAGTGCCGATGGAAAACAAGGAGCGCGTGGAAGTACTGAAAGGCGCTTCCGCCCTGTACTACGGCTTCACTTCGCCGGCCGGCGTGGTCAATTTTGTCACCAAGCGCGCCGGCAGTACGCCGGTGACCAGCGTGGGGCTGACGGTGGACCAGAGCGGCACGGCCGTCGCCAACGCCGATGTGGCTCGCCGCTTTGGCGATCAGCACCAGTTTGGCGTGCGCATCAATGCTGCCGGTGGCACGTTGGGCTCGTACCTGCGCGATGTGGGCAATGGCAATCGCAAGTTCGTGTCGGCGGCGCTGGACTGGCGCGTGACCAACCGCCTGCTGCTCAAGGCCGACCTGGAACACGACCAGCGCCGCGTGACGGAGCAGGCGGGCGTGGCGTTGCCCACCGCCGTCAATGGCGTCATCACGCTGCCGCGCGCGGTCGATCCGAAATCGCTGATCGGCCCCGACTGGGCCCGCTTCGAGGCCAAGACCAACAATGCCCAGCTGCGCGCCGACTATGCGCTGGCCGATGGCTGGGCCGTGACCGTGGAGGCTGGTCACTCGGAAACCGCACGCGACCGCACGCTGCCGATCTTCCGCCTGAATAACGCCGCCGCCCTGGCGACCGGCGCTGGCCGCATCACCGGCAATATGCAGCACCATGTCACCGGTTCCGACCTGCTGCGCGCCGAGGTGGTGGGTAATCTCCAGACCGGTCCGGTCAAGCATGAAGTGACGGTGGGCGTTGCCCGCACCGACAAAACCCAGGATCCTATTTACCAGAGCAACTACACGATCGCCGCGCAAAACCTGTACAACCCGGTGGCGATTCCGCTGTCCAGCGTGGTGTTCGGGGCCAAGCCCACCACGCCGACCACGGCAGCGCTGGCAACCCGTGACCAGGGCATTTATGCGCTCGACCGCATCGAGTTTTCGCCGCAATGGCAAAGCGTGCTGGGCGTGCGTCACACGTCGTACCAGAGCGACCAGGGTGCCACCCACTACGACGTCAGCAAGACCACGCCGATGGTGTCGCTGATCTATAAACTGTCGCCGCAGTTGTCGTTCTACGCGTCCACCGCGCGCGGCCTGGAAGAAGGCGAAACCGGGCCTACCGGCACGCTGAACCAGAACGTCAAGATGGCGCCGGGCGTGAGCAAGCAAAAGGAACTGGGCACGCGCTGGCTGGCCGCCAACGGCACACTGGTGTCGGCCGCGCTGTTCGATATCAGCCGCCCCGGCTATTACACCAATGCTGCAAATTACTTTGTGGCCGATGGCGAGCAGCATTACCAGGGCCTGGAAATTTCCACGCAAGGCAGGCTCACGCGTCAGTTGTCGTGGCAGACGTCGGCCCAGCTGCTCAATCCGCAGTTTGAACATACCTCGGCCGACTACAACGGCAAGGCGCCGGAAAATGCGTCCAAGCGCACTGCCAGCACTTTCCTGTCGTATGCGTTCGACGGCGTGCCCGGCCTGTCGGTCAATGGCGGCGCGTATTACTACAGCGCGCGTCCGGTCAACGATTTGAACCAGGCATTCCTCGGCGGCGTCACGCTGTTCAGCGCGGGCGCGCGCTATGTCAACCAGGTGATGGGCCAGCAGACCACGTGGCAGGTCAACGTGGAAAACCTGGGCGACAAGCAGTACTGGGCCGGCGCCGGTACGCGCCTGGCCGCCGGCGCGCCGCGCTTGCTCAAGCTGAGCATGAAGGTGGACCTGTAATGCCCGCGCTGGCCTGCGCGGCGATGATAATGTTTGCGGGCGCGGCGGTCGCGCAACCGGTGCGCATCGTGCCGCCGCTCAGCGCTGCCGACCTGGAGAAAGAGCGCCGCCAGTTCGACGCGCTGTAAGCTGGTTCAGGCCGCGCGGGTGGCGTGGCCCGGCGCCCAGTTTTCGCGCAACGCCTGCTCGAATGCCGCCGCCTCGAGCGGCTTGGCAAACAGGTAGCCCTGCACTTCATCACAGCCGCTGTTTTTCAGGAACGCCAGCTGCTCCACCGTTTCCACGCCCTCCGCAATCACCTTGTGCTTGAGCTGCTGGGCGATGCTGATGATGGTGTTGGCAATTGCGCAGTCGTTGGCGTCGCTGGGCAGGCCGATGGTGAAGGACCGGTCGATCTTCAGGGTGTCAATCGGGAACCGTTTTAAATACGACAGGCTCGAATACCCGGTGCCGAAATCGTCGAGCGAGAGCGTCACGCCGATGGCGGTAATGCGGTCCATGATGCCGATCACGCGGTCGATATTGTGCATCAGCGTGCTCTCGGTAATTTCCAGCTCCAGCCATGACGGCTCGAGCCCGTAGCGCTCCAGGGTATCTTGCACCCGGCCCGGCAGCGACGCCGTGAATTCGCGCGCCGAGACGTTCACGGCCAGGCGGATCGGTGGCAGGCCGGCGTCCTTCCACTCCTTGGCCTGGGCGCAGGCCGCTTCCAGCACCCACTCGCCCACTTGTACCACCAGGCCGGTCGCTTCGGCCAGCGGGATGAATTCGGCGGGCGGCACCAGGCCGCGCACCGGGTGGCGCCAGCGCACCAGCGCTTCGGCGCCGATGATCTTGCCGTTCCCGATGCAGAATTTGGGCTGGTAGTGCAGCAGCAGCTCGCCGTTGCCCAGCGCGTTGCGCAGGCCGGTTTCGATGCGCATGCGTTCCTGCATGCCCTGGTTCATGTCCTGGCTGTAGAAGGCCACATGGTCGCCATCGCTGCCCATGCCGCCTTCCTGCTTGGCGCGGTACATGGCAATGTCGGCCAGGCGCAGCAGGGTTTCGGCATCGTCGCCATCTTGCGGATACACGCTGATGCCGATGCTGCCGCCCACGCGCAGGTCGTGACCGTCAATGATGATCGGGCTGTTCAGGGTGGCCAGCAGCTTTTGCGCCACCATGCTGGCTTCAAAATGCTGGCCGATATCGAACAGGCCCACGGCAAACTCGTCGCCGCCCAGGCGCGCCACCAGGTCCTGGTCGCGCAGCACGGTGCGGAATCGCCGCGCCACTTCGCACAGCAGTTCGTCGCCGATCTTGCGGCCCAGCGTGTCGTTGATCAGCTTGAAGCGATTGAGGTCGATGAACAGCACGCAACCGTTCAAACGGCCGCGCTGGGCCACCATCAGGGCCTGGTCCACCAGCTTGGTGAGCAGGGTACGGTTGGGCAGGTTGGTCAGGGCGTCGTAATAGGCCAGGTGGTGAATGCGCTCCTCGGCCATCTTGCGCTCGGTGATGTCGGTAAGATACGCGATCAGGCCCACCGAGCGGTTGTTGACGTCGCACAGCGGCGACAGCGACAGGCTGGCCCAGAACACTTCGCCCGATTTTTTCCTGCGCCGCACTTCCATCAGGCGGCCGCCCTGCTCCAGGAACGGGTCTTCCAGGCCGGTGTCTTCATCGTCGTACAGGAACAGGATGTTGCGGCCCAGCGCTTCCACGGCGGTGTAGCCGAACAGCCGTTCGGCGCCCTTGTTCCAGCTGAGGATGAAGCCGCTCATATCCATCGTCACCACCGACTCGTGGATGTGATCGAGAATTTGCGCCTGGTGCTGCAACTTTGATTCCACCTGGCTGTAGGCATGGGTGGTGCGCTGCGCCAGCGAGTGCACTTGCAGCACGCTGCCGGCCAGCGTCGCCAGACTCATCAGGTGCTGGCGGTCGCTGTCGCTGTAGTCGAGCCGGCCCGAGACGGTGAACCTGCCGAAGTATTTGCTGTCGAACCAGATGTCCTGCGTGAGCGTAGGCACCGGCGCGTCGTTGGCGGCGTGGATTTCCGGCGCCGGCAGCCGGGCCAGCAGCGATGCCGCCTCGGCCGGCAGATATTCGCCCAGCGGGCTGGCCGTCACACTGCGCACGATGCGTCCCAGTTCTTCCACCAGCGCGTGGCCGCGCAGGCGCAGCACGGCGTCGCAGAGCGCGGCGCTGTGGGCGAGGAAGTCTGTGACGGGCGGAGTGCGCATCGGCGTTACAGGCTCCGGCTAACTTGCAGGGCCCACTGGTGGGCCTGTAGTTGCGTCTGCCAAAAGGTCTCGGCGTCGAGTCCGGCTGCGGCCAGGGCTGCGCGGTCATGCCCATCCACCAGCTTGAGCAGTTCACCAAGCGGACCGGCGCGGTCCAGCAGTGCCATCACCACATCCAGGTCGAGGCTGAGCGCGGCCACGATTTCCGTCATGGCCATGCCCAGCAGCACGTCCAGCAGCGAGAATACGCCAGCCACGAAGGCCATGTCCTGCTGGTCGCGGTCGCCGCCCTGGGCCTGTACCAGCGCCTCCATTTGCGCGGCGCGCACGGCGGCCAGCGGCAACAGCGGATTGGGCAGGCCGTCGTCCTGCTGACGCGCGTACAGCAACAATTGCAGCCAGCGCTGCAACTGGCGCCGGCCCAGCACATTGATCGCCTGGCTGAAGCTGTGCACCGGCGAACTGAGCGCAAAGGCTGCCGAGTTGACCAGCTTGAGCAAGTGGAACGACAGCGACGGGTCTTGCTTGAGCAGTACTTCCAGTTCGCGGGTATCGGCGTCGCGCGCCAGCAAGTCGAGCAGCGCCAGCAGGCGCTTGCGCGACGTGCCGTCGCCAGCATTGTCGTTATCGGGATGGCGGGCAAAATCGCCCATGAACCAGCTGAAACCGGCCTGGGCGCAGACGGCGATCCGCGCCTCGCTGGGCATGTTGGTGGCCAGGTGGGGCCCTGGCTGGGCGATCAGCGCCACCATCGGCGGCAGGCTGTGCGCAGCGTCCACCATCAGCGCACGGGCGCCGCACATCGTCGCGGCGGAGCCGGAAGCCACGCCATCGACCATGATGCGGTAGCCGGCGTCGGCTAGGCTGGCCAGTTTCTTTTGCACCGGCACTTCCACGCAGGCGCCGCTGGGTACGCGCAGGATCACGCGGTTGGGCGGCAGCGTCGACAGTTGCGACAATTCCAGCTGCGCCGGTTCGCTGACAGGCACGATCAGGTCGAGTGGCGCCAGCATGTCGAACACGGCCGGCGTCTTCAGCAGGGTGAGCGCGGCCTGGAAGGCATCGCCCGGCTGGCCGCCATGGGCCACAGGATTGAGGGTCAGCGCCACCCACGCATAGCGGGCGTCGGAGACTGCATGAAGTTCCGCTAACGGGAACGGGTTAGTATCGAGCGCAGACATCAATTTCTCTGAGAAGGTTCAGCGCGCGTTGTTCGTACCCTGTGATGTGCCATAACGAGGTGTGAACCAACTTACCGCATGGAAATCATTTTATATTTTTGCACAATTGCAATTTTCTAAGCCATCCGAATATAGCAGATATTGCCCCAGAAACACGAAATATTAGGAATAGCTTAATACTATTAGAATAGTGACTCGATTTTGTTGCATTGTTACAAAAATGGTAGCGCACGCACGGTAGAAATGCAATTTTCACCGCGTAGCGGGGGCGTGGCGATGCGCTCGCTGGCGGGAGTGCTACTGCGCGTGCTGCACGGCAAAGCGTATCAGCTCGGCCTGGCCTTCAATGCCCAGCTTGCGCTTGATGTTGAGGCGATGGGTTTCCACCGTGCGCACCGACAAATCGAGCGCGCGGGCGATCTGCTTGTTCGACTCGCCATTGGCAATGTGGCGCAGCACTTCGTGCTCGCGCGACGTCAGCTGGTTGTCCTGGTTTTGCGGTTGCGCCAGCTGGCGCGCCAGCGCCGCACTGTAATAAATTCCGCCCGACATCACGGTTTCGATGGCTACCACGATGTCCTTGCCCGGCGCATCTTTCAGGACATAACCGCGCGCGCCGGCCTGGATCGCCTGCGACACGTATTCGAGCTTGTCGTGCATCGACAAGATCAGCACCGCAATGCGCGGAAACGCCTGCTTGAACTGGGCCGTGGCTTCAATGCCGTTGGTGCCGCGCATATTGATGTCCATGAGCACCAGGTCCACCGCGTGGCGGCCGGCCTGTTCCAGCGCTTCGGCGGCGCCGCCGGCCTCGGCCACGATTTCGAATTGCGGCATTGCTTCAAGGCGTGCGCGCAGGCCGTCACGTACCAGGGGGTGGTCGTCGACCAGCAGGATTTTGATAGTAGAAGTCATAGATGAGTTAACTGTTGTTGCCGGCGTAAGCCGTGAGCACGGTGCCATCGGTGGACGAGATGATGTCGAAGCGGCCGCCGATGGCGTCCATCCGTTCCATCATGTTGCGCAGGCCGATGCCGTGCTTGGGATGCAGCGCGATGCTTTCGGCATCGAAACCGTTGCCGTCGTCGCAGATGCGCAGCATCACACCATGGGCGCCGCCGGTGAGACGGATGTCGATGTGGCGGGCGCCAGCGTGGCGTTCGATATTGGTGAGGGCTTCCTGCGCCACCCGGAACAGCACGGTATTGGCCACGTCGGACAAGCTGTCGATCACGCCTGTCGTTTCGAAGTGTACCGGTGTTCCGGAACTGAGCGTGTACTCCTGGCCCAGGTGGTGCAGCGCGGCGGCCAGGCCGAGGTCGTCGAGTATGGCGGGACGCAGATTGTGGGAAATGCGGCGCACCTCGCCCATCACGTTGCTGAGCTGGTCCGCCGCGTGTTCGAACACGGCGGTGGCAGCCTGCTGCTGGCCGGGCCTGGGTGAGGCAAGCCGTATCATGCCGGCCTCGATTTGCAGCTTGATCGACACCAGCCACTGGCTGATGCCGTCATGCAGATCGCGCGACAGCCGCGCCCGCTCCTCTTCCTGCGACTCCACCACCCGCTGCGCCAGCACCTTGAGCTTGGCGTCCGCCACCCGGTTTTCGCTCACGTTCAGGGCCAGGCCGGCGCCGGCCACCACGAATGCGGCGGCAATCGCGATCAGCGAAATCCACAACATGGTGTTGTGGATATTGCCCGACTGCTGGGTATCGATCTGCGCCAGCGCCCGGTCGACGTCGTCAAGATAAATGCCGGTGCCCATCATCCAGCCCCATTCCGGCATGGCGATCACATAGCCGAGCTTGGCCACCGGCTTTTGCGTGGACGGCTTGACCCACATGTAGCGCTCGAGGCCGCCGCCGCTGCGCGCCCGTTGCAGCAGGTTCTGAATCGTGGGCCGCCCCAGCGCGTCACGCATCTGGTACAGGTTCTTGCCCACCAGGTCGGGCTGGCGCGGATGCATCAGGGTGTTGCCCTGCATGTCGTACAGGAAAAAATAGCCATCGTCGCCATAGCTCAGCGATTCGAGGATGCGCTTGGCTTCGTTGCGGGTGGCTGCGTCGTTGCGGCCCGAGTTGTACAGGTGCGAGATCGAGTGCGTGGCCAGCGCCACGTAATGTTTCAGTTCCGCTTCCTTGCTGCTCAGGTAGGCCTGCTGGATGGTGTCGCGCTGCTGCTGGGCCAGCAACGCGGACTGGTGCTGGACTGCCAGCGCGATCGCGCAGAGCGCGAGGATCAGCGGGGTGATGGCCAGGAAGATGACTTTTTGCCGCAACTTCATGGAGGTGTGCCTGTCGATTTTTCTATTGCCGCGATTTTACGCCTGCGCGCGCCGGACGCCCTACGTAGAAATACGCACCACACCTGCGTAATCCTGCGCTTGCTACGATTATCTAATTCGTGAATACTCGCCATAAGCTGCCACGATGCCGGATTGGCAAGAGCAGACCCCATCCTTGGAGGAAGCATGACCACTGTACCAAACGCACCCCAGACACTCGGCGCCAAGCTGGGCTGGGCCGTCGTCGCCTTGCTGGGCGCCGCCTCGCTGGGCTTTATTGCCCTGAAGCGCGGCGAGTCGATCAGCGCCATCTGGATCGTGATTGCCGCAGTTTGCGTCTATCTGATCGCATATCGCTATTACAGCCTGTATATCGCCAGGAACGTGCTCGGACTCGATGCCCGTCGCCAGACCCCGGCGCAACGCCTGAACGATGGCCTCGACTACGTCCCCACCAATAAAAACGTGCTGTTCGGCCACCACTTCGCCGCCATTGCCGGGGCCGGTCCGCTGGTCGGCCCGGTGCTGGCCGCGCAAATGGGTTATTTGCCCGGCATGTTGTGGATTCTTGCGGGCGTGGTGTTTGCCGGTGCGGTGCAAGACTTTATCGTGCTGTTCATTTCGATGCGCCGCGACGGCCGCTCGCTGGGCGACCTGATCAAATCGGAGCTGGGGCAGATTCCCGGCATGATTGCGCTGCTCGGCACCTTCATGATCATGGTCATCATTTTGGCCGTGCTGGCGCTGATCGTGGTAAAAGCACTCACCCACTCGCCGTGGGGCAGTTTTACCGTAATCGCCACCATCCCGATTGCGCTGTTCATGGGCGTGTATTCGCGCTTCATCCGCGTGGGCCGTATCGGCGAAGTCTCGATCATCGGCTTCGTGCTGCTGATGGGCGCCATCTTCGGCGGCCAGTACGTGCAGGAACATGCGGCCCTGGCGCCGCTGTTCGACTTCACCGGCACCGAACTGACCTGGATGCTGATCGGCTACGGTTTTGTTGCCTCGGTGCTGCCCGTGTGGCTGTTGCTGGCGCCGCGTGACTACCTGTCCACCTTCCTCAAGATCGGCACCATTGTCGGCCTGGCCGTGGGCATCATCGTGGTCGCCCCGTACCTGAAAATGCCGGCCATGACCAAGTTTATCGACGGTACCGGTCCGGTGTGGTCGGGCACCTTGTTCCCGTTCCTGTTCATTACCATCGCCTGCGGCGCCGTGTCCGGCTTCCACGCGCTGATCGCCTCGGGCACGACGCCCAAGATGATCGAAAACGAAGTCCATGCGCGCTACATCGGCTATGGCGCCATGCTGATGGAATCGTTCGTGGCCATCATGGCGCTGGTGGCAGCGTCCACCATCGAACCCGGCATTTACTTTGCCATGAACAGCCCCGCCGCGCTGATCGGTACCACGGCCGAGTCGGCCGCTGCGGCGATTTCGCAATGGGGTTTTTATGTGACGCCTGAAATGCTGACGCAAACCGCCAAGGACGTTGGCGAGCACAGCATTATCTCGCGCGCCGGTGGCGCGCCCACCTTGGCGGTGGGCATGGCCCACATCCTGTCGAGCGTGATCGGCGGCCAGGCCATGATGGCGTTCTGGTACCACTTCGCGATCTTGTTCGAGGCGCTGTTTATTTTGACGGCGGTGGACGCCGGCACCCGCGCTGGCCGCTTCATGCTGCAGGATTTGCTGGGCGCGTTCGTGCCCGCGATGAAGCAGACCGAAAACACCTTTGCCAACCTGGTTGCCACGGGCCTGTGCGTGGCGGCGTGGGGCTACTTCCTGTACCAGGGCGTGGTCGATCCGCTGGGCGGCATCAATACCTTGTGGCCGCTGTTCGGTATCGCCAACCAGATGCTGGCGGCAATCGCACTGATGCTTGGCACCTGCGTGCTGTTCAAGATGAAGCGCGGCAAATACGCGTGGGTGACCATCGTGCCCACCATCTGGCTGCTGCTGTGCACGCTTACCGCCGGCTGGCAGAAGATGTTCCATGCCGATCCGAAAATCGGTTTCCTGGCGCACGCTTCCAAGTACCAGGCCGCCATCGATGAAGGCAAGATCCTGGCCCCGGCCAAGTCCATGGCGCAGATGCAGCAAGTGGTGTTCAACGACTACCTCGATGCGGGCCTGGCCGGCTTCTTCGTGATCGTGGTGCTCAGCGTGCTGGTGTTCGGCATCCGCACGGTGCTGCTGGCGCGCGCCAACAACCTGCCCACGGTCAAGGAAAGTCCGGTGGTGCTCAGCCCGGCCCTGGCCAAGGTGCAGTGATGCTCGGCGATATCGCCAAGGCGGGCCGTTACCTGGGGCAAAGCATGCGCCTCATGATGGGTCTGCCTGATTACGACACGTACGTCAGCCACCGCGAGACCACGCATCCCGGCGAACCGGTGATGACGTACGAAGAGTTTTTCAAGGAACGGCAGGAAGCCCGGTATGGCGGGGCCGGCAAGCGCGGCGGATGTTGCTGACACTGGCCCACCGCGGTGGCTGATGCCAAGCAGCGATCAACACCCAAAGACGGCATGATGTTCATGCCGTCTTTTTTTATTTCTCCGGGAACTTTTTGGTCGGCGTGCCGTCCAATAGGCTCAGCCACATAGAGGGCTCTTCCCGGGAGACACATGACATCCGCATTTTCCTACGAACAGGCATTCGCCCGTAACATCGGCTGGGTGACCCATGCCGAGCAATCGGTGTTGCGCGGCAAGCGCGTGGCCATTGCCGGCCTGGGCGGCGTTGGCGGCGTGCATCTGCTCACGCTGGCGCGGCTCGGCATCGGCAACTTCCACGTGGCCGATTTCGATACCTTCGACGTCGTTAATTTTAATCGGCAAGTGGGCGCCACCGTCTCCACGCTCGGCCAGCCCAAGGCCGAGGTGCTGGTGCGCATGGCGCGCGATATCAATCCCGAACTCAACATTGTCAGCTTCGACCAGGGCGTCAACGACGACAACCTGATCGATTTTTTGCTCGGCGTGGACCTGTATATCGACGGCCTCGACTTTTTTGCCTTCAACGCGCGCCAGGCCACGTTTGCCGCGTGCGCGGCCCGCCATATTCCCGCCATCACCGCCGCCCCGCTTGGCATGGGCACGGCCGTGCTCAACTTCCTGCCAGGCCAGATGACGTTCGAAGACTATTTTTGCTGGGGCGATTTGCCCGAACGCGAAAAAGCGCTGCGCTTCCTGATCGGCCTGGCCCCGGCCGGCCTGCATGGCGACTACCTGGTCGATCCGTCCAGCATCAACCTGAAGGAACGGCGCGGGCCGTCCACCATCATGGGCTGCGAGCTGTGCGCGGGCGCAGCGGCCACCGAAGCGCTCAAGATCTTGCTCAATCGGGGCGAGCTGCTGGCGGCGCCGTACGGCTACCAGTTCGACGCCTATCGCAACAAGCTCACGCGCACGTACCGTCCCGGCGGCAACCGCCATCCGTTGCAGCGCATTTCCATGCTGCTGGCGCGCCGCCGCATGGCCGGAGGCGAGCCATGAATCGGCCGTCGCTGCGGCAGTTGCCGCCCGCACTCGATGCCACGCTCGAGCACATTCTCGAACTGGCGCGCTGGGCCCCCAGCGGCGACAACACGCAACCGTGGCGGTTCGAAATCATCGACGCGCGCCGCCTGATTGTGCACGGCCACGATACCCGCGACCATTGCGTGTACGACCTCGACGGCCACCCCAGCCAGATCTCGCTGGGCGCGCTGCTGGAAACCATGGCGATTGCCGCCAGCACGTTTCAGCTGGCCACCGAGGTCACGCGCCATCCCGACACGCCCGCCGACCGCCCCACTTTCAGTGTCGCGCTGGTGCACGACCACCATCTCGAACCCGACCCGCTGGCCGACTTCATCCTGCCGCGCAGCGTGCAGCGGTTGCCGCTCAGCCGGCGGGCACTCACCGCCACGGAAAAAGCCGCGCTGACCGCCACGCTGCCACCCGGCTACCAGGTGCAATGGCTGGAAGGAAAGCAGCGCACGGCAGCGGCCGGGTTGATGTACCGCAACGCCAAGCTGCGCCTCACCATGCCCGAGGCGCACCAGGTGCATCAGGCCGTCATCGAATGGAATGCGCGCCACAGCGCCGACCGCATGCCCGACCGCGCGCTCGGCGTCGATCCGCTCACCGCCAGGCTGATGCGCTGGATCATGCACGACTGGCGCCGTGTCGAATTTTTTAACACCTGGCTGGCAGGTACCGTGGCGCCGCGCGTGCAAATGGACCTGGTGCCCGGCCTGGCCTGCGCCGCCCATTTCGTGCTGACCGCGCCGGTGCGCCCGCACCGCACCGACGACTACATTGCCGCCGGGCGCGCCATGCAGCGGTTCTGGCTCACGGCCACCGCGCAGCACCTGCAATTGCAGCCCGAAATGACGCCACTGATTTTTTCGCGCTATGTGCGCGAAGGCCGGGTGTTCTCCGGCACACGAGGCATGCAGGAACGCGCCGCCGCGCTGTCGCGCGAGGGCGAGCAACTGGTGGGCAAGCTGGCCTGGGACACGGCCGTATTCATGGGCCGCATCGGCGCCGGACCGCCGGCGCAGGCGCGCTCGCTGCGGCGGCCGCTGCACGAACTGATCGTGGCGCCGTAATGCGGTCCATTGCGCCGCTGCACATTACCGTCTTCATGGCGCTGCTGTCCGTGGCGCTGGCGCTTGCCGTGGCCAGCGCCCTGCTGCTCGGCTGCCTGCCGCTGGGCGACTTTCGCGGCGTGCTGGTGGCAGTGGCCGCCGTGGTGCTGATGTACCTGTACGCGCTGCTCGTGTATCGCCTGTTTCTGTACGTTCTGCCGCTGCGCGAGGGCGAGGTGGCACCCGGCTCGCGCCACGAGCTGGTCGCCAACGTCAACATGCTGTTCTACCTGCTGCTGTTCAACTCGCTGGTGCGCACGCACTTCGTGCCGGTGCCGCTGATGCGGCTGGTGTACCTGGCGCTGGGCGCCCGGCTGGGCACCAACACCTACAGCGCGGGCGCGCTGCTCGATCCGCCGCTCACGCGCATCGGCAGCAACACCATCATCGGCCACGACGCCGTGATTTTCGCCCACGTGATCGAGGGCACGCGGTTCGAACTGAAAGCCGTGGTGATCGGCCACACCGTCACCATCGGCGCCACCGCCGTGGTAATGGCGGGCGTGCATATCGGCGACCATGCGATGGTGTCGGCCGGCGCGGTGGTCACCAAGGATACCCGGATTGGCGCCGGCGAAGTGTGGGGCGGCATCCCGGCGCGGCGCCTGAAAGCTGCCCCCGGCACACCTGCCGATCATTGACGGAATTTTTTACAGCGGTGCGCGCCAGCGCCGTCTGCAGCCACGCAAGTGCTTGATTTCACGGCAAACGCAGGGTCTGGCAAGGCTTTTGCTCCAGAGGTGGCACGGCCCCGATTTTCGGGTTCCACCAACCTCAGGGAGCAACCATGAAAGCATTCAAACCCGCGCTGGCCACCGTGACGCTGGCGACCGCTCTGGCCGCGCCGCTCACCGCCAGCGCCGGCCCGGTGGTCGGGCTCGACCCTACCGGCACCGGCAACTACAGCGTGTATGCCGATCTGTGGACCAATGTCACCGATACCGGCCTGGCAACCGGCTTCATTCCCGGCCTGACCGTCGGACCGGGCGGCGCCGCGCCCTACCTGACCGAGCTACGTTCGCAAATGGTGGTCGGCACCATGTCCAACAGCAATATCCCGGCGATCGTCACGCCACCGGGCCTGAATCAAACGTTTGAGATCAGCAAGGTCGTGCGCTTCCAGGAACTGGTCGATGCGCAAACGCCCACCACCGCGCACTTCACGTTGCCACCCTCGCAATCGGCCGCGATGGATGTCGATCCGATCCGCGCCGGCGTGCAAAACCTGGCGATTTATTTTGACCAGATCACGCCCGGCGCCGGCAACAGCCAGGCCCTGCCTGGCAACGGTGCGGGCAGCGTGGCCTGCTACGGCACCGGTTCCACGTCGGCCGGCTGCGGTACGTCGCCTGGCGATACCGATGGCGACGGCATCATCATCCTGTCCGGCCACCTGGTGTTCAACGATGCCAGCTTCACGGCGGCCGGCGGCGTGGGCACCGGCTCGTTCGATGCGCGTTTCGTGATCGATTACGTGGACGCCAACTATCTCGACATCGTCACCGGCTCGATCTTCCAGGACAAGATCACGGGCACCACCAACGTGCCGTCGTTCTTTACGCCCACCATGATGTGGGACGGCACCACGCCGACCACGGTGCCGTTCCTGAAAGTGGATTCGTCGCAAAGCTTTGCCGTGCTGGCCGTACCGGAGCCTGCCACGCTGGCCATCATGGGGCTGGGCTTTGCCGGCCTGGCATTGGGCCGGCGCAAGGCTGGCGCAAAGTCGGGCAACCAGGCGGGCAACAAGTCGGGCGATGAGTCGGCGGGCGATGAGTCGGGAAATATGTCCACCGCCACCAGCGATCCAGCCAATCTCCTGCCTGTTGCAGCGACAGCCTGACGCCGTGCCAGCGGCTGCTTTGGCGGACCGGGCGCAAGCCCGTTCCGCCTTTTTTTCAACCTGCTCTGCCAGGGCCGGGGGCAGGCATGCGTAGCGCTGAAAGTAATGTAGGGCGGCACTTTACGCCGGCAATAATTTTCCCAGCAAATTACTCAACTGGCTGCCGGCATTGTAGCTGGCGAAATGCCCCGCCAGCCGCATGGCGGCGGCGCGCGGCGCGGCCTCTTCCAGCAGCGCCAGCACCGCGGTGCGCACCGCCGGCGCGGTGAAGCGGTCGGAACGCAGCAGGCGCCCGGCACCACACTCGCACACGCCATGCATGTTCAAATACTGGTCGAGATTGCCGGCGATGCCCAGCACCGGCACACCGGCCACCAGCGCCTGCTGGCTGGTGGGACTGCCGCCATTGCAGATGACCAGCTGCGCGCGCTGGGCCGCCGCCGCTCCCGGCAGATACGACGCCACGTGCGCATTGGCCGGCACGCTGGCAGCCAGGCCGGCGGAACTGGCGCCACCGGCCGTGGCCGCAATCACGGTGACCGGCAGCGGCGCCAGCGCCTGCAATATGTGCGGCAGCAAACTGCCCTGCCCGGAACTGCCCAGCGTGACGTACACGACGGGCCGCTCGGCGGGCAATTGATCCCACCAGACGGGCAACGGCGTGGGCGGCGACCAGATCACCGCGCCCATGTACGAGTGCGAGGCGGGCATATCACGTGCGGGAAACATTTGCGGAATATCGGCATACAGCACATGGTCGCCATCGGTGTACACGCGGCGCAGGTCCAGTCCCAGCGATGGCAGGCGATACGCGCGCCGCACCTGGTTGAGCGGCATGCTGTGCAGCGCGAACGCCAGCGGCCGTGCCAGCCGGAACACGCGGTCCGCCACACCGACGGGCAGCAACCGCGCCCACGGCAAGGCCGGCACCTGGTACTGCTGGCGCACGTAAGGACTCCAGTAAGCATTGATGAGGCTGATATACGGCACCCCGGCCACGCGCGCGCTGACCGACAGCGACAGCCGGAAGTCGCCGATTATCACGTCGGGCAAGACCTGGTTGATGATGCGCAAATCATCGTCGACATACTGTTGCAAGGTCGCCGCATCGTACACCGGCTTGCCGGCAGCGAGCGCTGCCAGGAACCGCTCGCTGGAAATGCTGTTGATGCGTAAAGGCTGCAACGCGCTACCCTTGAAAAACATATCGTAGCCGGACGCGCAAGCAATGCTCACGTCGTAACGCCGGCGGTCGAGCGCCTGCGCCAGCGCCAGCGGGCGAGCCACGTGCGCCAGTGTTACCGCCTCGGCCATGAACAGGATTTTTTTGCGTTCCATCGCCATAGCTTGCGTCGCCTTTGCTGTTGTTGTTTGAGATAGCGCAAATGTGCCCTGTTTAGATATAGATCAATATCGTTCTTACCTCAAGCCTATATTTTTCCAACTGGCACTAGTGACGAGCCTGCCACGCGCCGACGATTTCGGCGCCCACCGTTGGAGTGTTCCACCACCATGTCCAACCACGAACGATCCGGCCTGAGCCAGCGACTGACCATCCTCTCGTTGCTGTCGACCGGCAGCGCGCTGCTGCTGGTGCTGGCTGCATTTGCCGCCACCTCGGTGCTGCACCTGCAAGAAACCGAGCGCAACCGTTTAACTACGGTGGCCGCCGTCATCGGCGCCAACAGCGAACCGGCGCTGCGGCGGCGCGACACCCGGCAACTCGAACAGCAGTTGCTGGCGCTGGGCCACGACCGCGATATCCTGCAAGCCGCCATGTACGACCGCAACGGCGCCCTGGTGGCGCGCTATGTTTCTGCGCAGCTGCACCTGCGGCCGGACCAGGCCGCGCCCGACGTCTTGCCCGCCGACCGCGTCACCCGCAGCGGGCCGCCATGGCAGCCTGCCAGCCGCCTGTATCGCACCGTGCTCGACCGTGGAGAGCCGGCCGGGGAGATCATGATCGAGCGCAGCGAGCTGCCAATGTGGTTCGACGTCATCAAAAGCCTGGCCGCTGCCGGTGTGGCTGCCGTGCTCGCTTTCATGACGGCGCTGTTGATCGCGGCGCGCTCGCGCGGCAGCGTGACGGAACCGGTGGCGCGCCTGATCGCCGCCGCGCAACAGGTCAGCCGCGGCCAGCCGACCGAGCGCATCCATCATCAGCGTGGCGACGATCTCGGCGCGCTGATCGACAGCTTCAACGACATGCTGGCGCAAGTGGAAGCGCGCGACGGCGCCCTGGCGCAATACCGCGACCAGCTCGAACGCCAGGTGGGCGTGCGCACCGAGCAGCTGGAAAAAGCCAAGAACGCGGCCGAGGCTGCCAGTCAGGCGAAAAGCGCATTCCTGGCCACCATGAGCCACGAAATCCGCACGCCGATGAACGGCGTGCTGGGCATGACGGAATTGCTGCTGGCCACCCGCCTGTCCGAGCAGCAGCGCCATTACACCAGCATGGTCAAGCGCTCGGGCGAGCACTTGCTGGTCATCATCAACGACATCCTCGATTTTTCCAAGATCGAGGCCGGCAAGCTCACGGTCGAATATATCCAGTTCAATTTCCGCGACTTGCTCGACGATATAGACAATGTGTTTTCGCCGCAGGCGCAGGCCAAGGGTTTGCAGCTGGAACTGCGCGTGGCCAACGATATTCCGGTCGCCATCAGCGGCGACCCCAACCGCCTGCGCCAGGTGATCTTCAACCTGCTGGGCAACGCCATCAAATTTACCGACACCGGCGAAATCCTGGTCAAGGTGGCCGTGGTGGCCGAGGATGGCCAGGGCGTGACCTTGCGCTTCGAGGTGCACGATACCGGCATCGGCGTGTCCAACGAGGCGCGCGCGCGGATTTTCGATTCATTCTCGCAGGCCGACGGCACCACCACGCGCAAACACGGCGGCACCGGCCTGGGCCTGGCGATTTCCAAGCAGCTGGTCGAGCTGATGGGCGGGACGATAGGCGTCGATCATGCGTTAACGCAAGGGTCGATCTTCTGGTTCGCCGTACATTTCGACAAGCCGCGCGTCGATATCGACGATCCCATCCATACCTGCCACGGAATCCGCACCTTGATCGTCGATGACAACCCCACCAGCAGGAGCGAACTGGAACGCCTGCTGGCAAGCTGGCGCGTGGACACCGCCACGGCCACCGCCACCGCTTCCCTGCCGCGCCTGCGCCAGGCCGTGGCCGACGGCCAACCGTACGACGTGGTGGTGCTCGACATGGAGTTGCCGCGCACCAGCGGCCTGGCACTGGCAGCAGCGATCCATGCCGAGCCGGACCTGGCCGGCCTGCGCATCCTGCTGCTGAGTACCGACCGCAACGCTGCCGACGGGGTCCAGCAGCGCACCGCCGGCGTCGCGTTCCAATTGATCAAACCGCCACGCGAATGCGATTTGCACCATTGCCTGTTTGCCCAGCCGCGCGCCGGCCAGGCCGTGCCACCGGCGCTGCGCGCACCTGCCGGCCCGGCCACCACTGTGCCCGGCCATGCACCATCGTTCGCAGCCGCCGTGGCGCCTGCCGCACCGCCGATCAGCACGCTCAGCACCGGTTCCGCGCCAGCGCCGCGTGGGCGCCGTGGCCGCAAGGTGTTGCTGGCCGAAGACAATCCCGTCAACGTGGAAGTGGCCAGCGCCATGCTGGAGAGCCTGGGGCTGGACGTGAGCCGCGCCTGCAATGGCCAGGAAGCGCTGCACACGCTGCAATCGGGCGACTTCGACCTGGTCCTGATGGATTGCCAGATGCCGGTGATGGACGGTTTTGCTGCCACCACCGAAATCCGCCGCCACGAACAGCAACATGGCCGCGCGCGCAGCCTGCCCATCATTGCCATTACCGCCAATGCCTTGCAGGGCGACCGCGAATCGTGCCTGGCCGCCGGCATGGATGACTACCTGAGTAAACCATTTACCCAGCAGGCGCTGGGCCAGACCATCGGCCGCTGGATCAACTTGCCGCGCGTGGCGCTGCTGGCGGAGGAACCTGCCCTGCCCGCGCCGGCATCGACTGCGCCGGCGACGCTCGCCGCGACCGAACCAACCATCCATCCGCAAGCGCTGCAGAATATCCGCGCGCTCAGCGCCAGCAACGGCGACGCCCTGCTCGAACGGGTGCTGCACGCCTACCTGAAAGACACGCCACCGCATTTGCAGGCGCTGCAACAGGCGATTGCCGCCGGCAATACCGAGCAGTTGCGCAAGACCGCGCACAGCCTGAAAAGCAGCAGTGCCAACGTGGGCGCGCTGGCCTTGTCGCAGCGCTGCAAGGACATGGAGCAACTGGGGCGCACCAACACCACCACCGGCGCCGCCGAGCTGCTGGCGGACATGGAGCGATCTTTCCAGGCCGTGCGGCAGGCATTGGGAGCATTGCTGGAAAAGGAAACCTGATATGGCAACTCCCCCTCCCCGCAAGCGTGGCCTGGTCCTGGTCGCCGACGACGATCCCGTGATGCGCTTGCTGATGCTGGAAATGCTGGCGCAGGTAGGCCTGGACGCGGTGGAAGCCGGCGACGGCGTGCAGGCGCTGGCGCGCTACCAGGAGCTGGCGCCCGACCTGGTGCTGCTCGACGTGGAAATGCCGGGCCTGGACGGCTTTGCCGTGTGCCGCGCCATCCGCCGCCTGGAAACCCACGCGGTGGCGCCGATCATCATGGTCACCGGCGGCGACGAGCTGGAATCGGTGACCAAGGCGTACGAAGCGGGCGCCACCGATTTTGTCTCGAAGCCGATCAACTGGCCGATCCTGGGCCACCGGGTGCTGTACGTGCTGCGCGCCAGCGACGCCATCACCCGGCTGCGCATTGCCGACGCCCAGCACCGCGCCGTGCTGGCGGCGATACCGGACACTTTTTTCCGCATGAACCGCGACGGCTATTACCTCGACTACGAACAGGGCCACGAAGCGAGCGACGTGTTTTCCAGCGAGCGCTGCGTGGGCCGCCACCTGACCGACGTGCTGCCCGCCGAGATTGCCCGGCGCATGCTGGACGAGGTGCGCACGGTGCTGGCCAGCCAGCGCATCAGTTCGCTTGACTATGAGCTGCCGGAAGCGAGCGACACCGCGCCGCTGCGCCCGCGCCATGGCGAACACGCGGTGCCGCCGCCGGTGCGCCATTTCGAAGCGCGGCTGGTGGCCACCGGCGCCGATGAAGTGCTGGGCCTGGTGCGCGATATCAGCGAACGCAAGCGCACCGAAGAACAGATCCGCCGCCTGGCCTACTGCGACAGCCTGACCGGCATCCCGAATCGCCAGGCCTTCCTCGAAACGCTGGAAGCGGAGCTGGTGCGCTCGCGCAAGGGGAATAAAAAATTCGCCGTGCTGTTCATGGACCTCGACGCCTTCAAGCGCATCAACGACACGCTCGGCCACGACGTGGGCGACCACCTGCTGATGGCGGTGTCGGAACGGCTGCGCGACACCACCCGGCCCAGCGACCTGGTGTCGCGCACCGAGGTGGGCATCAACAACCTGGCACGCCTGGGCGGCGACGAATTCACGATCTTGATACCCGACCTCGACCGCGTGGAAAACGCCCTCAATGTTGCCCACCGCGTCAAGGAGGCCATGCGGCGCCCGTTCCAGATCGATACCAACGAAATTTTCGTCACGGCCAGCATCGGCATTTCGCTGTACCCGGAAGATGGCGAGGACTGCAACGCCCTGCTCAAATACGCCGACACGGCGATGTACCACGCCAAGAGCTGCGGCAAGAACAACGCCAAGCTGTACAGCTCATCGCTGACGATGCAGATCATGAGCCACGTGAAACTCGAAGTGGGCTTGCGCAAGGCGCTGCAAAACGACGAGCTGTACTTGCTGTACCAGCCGCAGATCGACGTCGCCAGCGCCCGCATCGTCGGTGTGGAAGCGCTGGTGCGCTGGCGCCACCCCGAACGCGGCATCATTTCGCCTACCGAGTTCATCCCGCTGGCCGAGGAAACCGGCTTGATCGTGCCGATCGGCGAATGGGTGCTGCGCACCGCCTGCCAGCAAGCGATGGCGTGGCAGGCCATCGGCCAGCGCCCGGTGCGGGTGGCGGTAAACCTGTCGGCCAAGCAGTTCAAGGACGAGAACCTGACCCAGATCGTGCTCTCCGCCCTGCACGACACCGGCTTGCCGGCCCACCTGCTGGAGCTGGAGCTGACCGAGGGCACGCTGATGGACGATGCGCGCGCCACCATGGTCACGCTGGAACAGTTGCGCGGCATCGGCGTGTATCTGTCCATCGACGACTTCGGCACCGGCTATTCGTCGATGAACTACCTGAAACGCTTCGACGTCCGGGCCCTGAAAATCGACAAAAGTTTTATCAGCGGCTTGCCGCAGGACACGGAAAACGCGGCCATTACGCGCGCCATCATTGCCATGGCGCACGGCCTGAAAATGGCCGTGGTGGCCGAAGGCGTGGAAACCGGCGAACAACTGCTGCTGCTGGAAGAATACGGCTGCGACATGGTGCAGGGGTACCACCTGGGCCGCCCCTCGCCCCCCGATGCCATCGGCGTGATGCTGGCCGGACTGCCCGTGGGTGACCCGGCAGCAACGCCGGCAAGTACACCGGCAAGTACCGCGGCCGCCACGCCGGCGACCCTGTCACCAGGTTAGTGAGCTCGGCCAGCGGCTGTGGTTCCCTGTCGCACCTTGATGTAGCGCAGTTGTCGCCGTGCGCCACCGCATAAGATGGACTTCCAGTTGCAACAGGATCCGCAATGCCCGCCCCTCTCCAGCCCCGCTCCGCCATCGCCGCCATCGCTGCAGTCCCCGCTGCTTCCGCTGCTTCCGCTGCCGCCGTTGCTACAGCCGCTCCCGCCGCCATGAACCCCGCTGTCGCCACCGCCTCATCGGCGACCGCGACCGCAACAGCCGCAGCGCTACTTGAGCAGCAGCGTTTTGACGAAGCCTTCGTGTTCTGGCATGCGCGCTACGCTGACGACGCGCCGGCGGCGCTGGCCGCGCTCACCGCGCTGGCGCGGCGGGCGGTGGGCGACCATCGCCACCAACTGGCGGCCAGCTACGACGCCATCCATTGCGCGCTGCGGCGGGGCAGCCGCTGGTATCCGGCGGCGCTGGGCGACCGCCTGCTGGCGCCACCGCAGGCGCCCGTGTCCAGCGCCCGCTTGCGCCACGATGCCATGCAATTCCAGTATCTGCACCAGCTGGGCGTGCTGGGCGACGAATTCCCGCCCATCATCGCCCGCCTGCGCCTGCTGGCCGGCCGGCTCGAGGCCGGTCAACCGCACCAGCGCGAATTTCTCCATGCGGCCCAACTCGACGACCGCAACGCCAGCAACGACCTCGACGACGTGTACCAGGTGTACGACCGCATCGTCCACCTGCGGCCCACGCCGTGCGTGGCGCAGGCATTGTCGCGCCATGTGACGCCGGCGTGCCAGCAACCGGGCATCGTGGTGATAGACGATGTGCTGTCCGCCGCTGCGCTGGCGGAATTACTGCGCTTTTGCCAGCAATCGACGGTGTGGTTGCGCGAACTGGGGCACGGGCGGCTGGGCGCCACCTACGACAACGGCTTCAACTGTCCGCTGCTGGTGCAACTGCGGCAACTGCTGGATCAGGCACTGGGCCCCGGCCATGCCTTGCTGCACCTGGGCGCCTGCAAGCATCCGCCACGGCTACCGGGCGAAGCGCTGCATGCCGACCAGGGCGACCTGAAACTGCAGCTGTGGCTCACACCCGATGCCGCCAACCTCGACCCGGCCACCGGCGGCATGTTCATCCGCGCTGCAGACGGCAATACCCGCTACATCGGCTACCGGCAAAACCGTGCAGTGATGTTCCCCGCCCGGTTGCTGCACGGCGCCGCAGCGCGCAATTTTCGCGACGACCACGCTGGCCGCCGCATCGACATCACCCTGTTGTATGCCGCACAGCGCTACAGCACGCCGTCGGCCCGCAAGGCAGCAATCGCGTCATCGTCATAGCCGAGCGAGCGCAGCACTTCGTCATTGTGCTGGCCCAGCGTGGGACCGATCCACTGCGTGCGGCCCGGCGTGGCCGACAGCTTGGGCGAAATGGCGGGCAGTTTGATCGGCGTGCCATCGACAAACTGGTGCTGCTCGAACATCTCGCGCGCAATAAATTGCGGGTCGGTCATCATGTCGCGCACCGAGTAGATTTTGCCGGCCGGTACGTCCGCAGCTGTCAGCACGGCCAGCGCGCTGTCGATATCGTGGGTGCCGCACCAGGCCTGGATGGCCGCGTCGATTTCTTCCGTGCGGCGCACCCGGCCGTCGTTGCGCGCCAGGTCGGCGTCGCCGGCCAGGTCGATGCGGCCCATGGCCAGCATCAGGCGCTTGAAGATGGCGTCGCCATTCCCGGCAATCACGATGTTCTCGCCATCGCGGGTGGTATAGGTATTCGATGGCACGATGCCGGGCAACGCACCGCCGGTGCGCTCGCGCACCACACCAGCATGGTCGAACTCGGGCACCAGCGATTCCATCAGGTTAAATACGGATTCGTACAGCGCCACGTCCACCATCTGCCCTTCGCCCTTGAGCTTGCCGCCGGTCACGTCGCGATGGCGCAGCGCCATCATGGCGCCGATCACGCCGTGCAAGGCCGCCACCGAATCGCCGATCGACACGCCCACCCGCACCGGCGGCCGGTCCGCGTGGCCCGACACATAGCGCAGCCCACCCATCGATTCGCCGATGGCGCCAAAGCCCGGCAAATCCTTCATGGGCCCGGTCTGGCCAAAGCCGGACAGGCGCACCATGATGGTGGCGGGATTCAGCGCTTTCAGGTCGTCGTAGCCGAGCTGCCATTTTTCCAGCACGCCGGGCCGGTAGTTTTCCACGATGATGTCGGCTTCGAGCGCCAGCTGGCGCGCCACGGCACGGCCGCGCGCGTCTTTCATATTCAGCGTCAGCGATTTTTTATTGCGTGCCTGCACCGCCCACCACAGCGACGTGCCGTCCTTGAGCACGCGCCATTTGCGGATCGGATCGCCGTCACCGGGCGCTTCAATCTTGATGACTTCGGCGCCGAATTCGGCCAGCATGCGGCCACAAAAAGGGCCCGCGATCAGCGTGCCCAGTTCCAGTACCTTGATGCCTGCCAGCGGCAGCGCGGTGGTTTGCTTGGTCATGTCGTCCTGCGGTCCAGCATGGCGCGGGCAATGGTGCCGGCGTCCACGTATTCGAGCTCGCCACCGACGGGCACGCCGCGCGCCAGCCGGCTCACGCGCAGTCCGCGCGCCTTGAGCATCTCGCTGATGTAATGGGCGGTGGCTTCGCCCTCGTTGGTGAAATTGGTGGCCAGTACGACTTCGCCCACCAGGCCGTCGGCAGCGCGGCCGATCAGTTTTTCCAGGTGGATGTCCTTGGGGCCGATGCCGTCCAGCGGCGACAGCCGCCCCATCAGCACGAAGTACAAGCCCTTGTACGTCAGGGTCTGCTCGATCATCAGTTGATCGGCCGGGGTTTCGACCACGCACAGCAAGCGGCGGTCGCGCTTGTCGTCGGTGCACAGGTCGCACACGTCTTCTTCGGTAAAGGTGTTACAGAGCGCGCAGTGGTGCACGGCGCTCACGGCCTGGTGCAATGCGCGCGAGAGCATGTCCGCCCCCTCGCGGTCGTGTTGCAGCAGATGGAAAGCCATCCGCTGCGCCGACTTGGGGCCCACGCCGGGCAAACGGCGCAGCGCTTCGGTGAGGAATTCCAGCGATTTCGACATGCTCGGGCGGCGCCGTTCCTTAGAACGGCATCTTGAAGCCGGCTGGCAAGCCCGGGATATTCATGCCGGAAGTGAGGCCGCTCATTTTCTCGGCCGACGTGGCTTCCGCCTTGCGCACGGCGTCGTTGAAGGCGGCAGCCACCAGGTCTTCCAGCATGTCCTTGTCGTCTGCCAGCAGCGACGGGTCGATCGATACTCGCTTGACGTCGTTTTTGCAGGTCATCACGATCTTGACCAGGCCGGCACCCGACTGGCCTTCCACTTCCACCAGCGCCAGGGCGTCCTGGGCTTTTTTCATATTGTCTTGCATTGCCTGGGCTTGCTTCATCAGGCCAGCGATTTGGTTCTTCATCATGATAGGTTTCTCCGTGTTGAAATAATTAAAGTGATCAGCATGCAGCGGACTAGGCAGCCGCTTGCGGCTGCGGTGGCACGATGGAGCCCGGTACGACCCAGGCGTCGAATGTGCGCAGCAGATTGTTCACAAAGGGATCGTTGGCCACCGTTTCTTCGGCCGCCTTCAGGCACGCGGCGCGAAAGGCCTGGGCTTCGGCACTGGCCGTGTACCAGACCGCGCCCAGCTCGGTGTCGACGCGCACCGCGCGGCCAAACCGCTCGGCCAGCGCCGTGGTCAGTTTTTCGACATTGCCCGGCGTGCGCCAGGTTTCGATCGGCACCCGCAGGTTGAAGACGACCGCATTGCCATCGGTGCTGCAATTGATGAGTTCGGCCTGCATCGCCAGTTGCTGGGCCACGCCGCGCAGCGGCAACAGCGCCGCCACGGCCGGCCAGTTGCCGTCCCAGTCAAGCTCGGGCACGGGCGTGACCACGTAGGCATACGGCGCGCGGGACGGACCTGGCGCGGCGCGCGCGGGCATGACGATTTGCTGCTCGTCGCCATAGCCTGGCGCTGCGTGGCTCGGGGTTGGCGCCTGGGCCGATGCCGCTGGTGCATACGCAGGAGCTGACGACGGCGCCGCGATGGCGCTGTCATCGGAAAACTCGGTCACCCACGATGGCATGTCGTCATCACTGTCCGGCGGCGCCTGGCGCGCGGCCGGCTGCGCTACCGGCGGCGGTATGACAGCCGGGGCGGCCGGGGCAACCGGCGCGGCCTGGCGTACTGGTGCTTCAAGCACGGCAGCGCCGCCGCCCGCATCGGCGCCGGGGGGCAGGTCTTCCCATGGGGCCGGGCGTGACGGCGCCGCCGGTGCAGCATAGGCAGCGGGCGCGGATGGCGGCACTGGCGCCGGCGCGGCATTGTAGGGCGTACTGCTCTGTGCTACAGCCGGTGCCGGAGCAACGGCAGCTGGCGCCGGTGCGGACGAACGGCCGCCGGGACGCGAACCCGCGCGCGCCGCTTCCAGCGCCGCATTGATCGCCGCGCGCGCCGGACTGATGGGACCTGATGCTGCTGGCGCCGGCGCTGCCGGCTCGGACCGCGCGGCTGGCGCCGGCGCTGCGACCGCAGCGGCAGCCGGTGGCGGCGCGAACGCCGGCGCCGGCGGCGCCATGGCCGGCACTGGCCGCGACGGTGGTGCGTCATGGCGCGCCATGGCAGCCGCGCCGGCGATCACCGCTTGCGGCGTAATGCTGGCGTGGCTCGCTTGCACATTGGCTGCGGCGCGCGCCGGTGGCGCGCTGGCGGCGCCGCCACCGGCAGCGGCACGGGCAGCCGCCACGGCGGCCGGACGTGACATCGCCGGGTTGGCCGACGCTGCAACAGGTTGACCTTCGGCCCCGCCTACGCCGGGCCGAAAGGCCAGCATGCGCAGCAAGGTCATCGAAAAGCCGGCGTACTCGTCGGGCGCCAGGCCCAGCTCGTTACGGCCATGGACGGCAATCTGGTAATACAGTTGTACTTCTTCGGCCTCGAACTCGGCAGCCAGGCGCACGATGTCGGCGTATTCGGGCAAATCGTCGGGCAATGCCGCCGGCACCGTCTGCGCCAGCGCGATCCGGTGCAACAAGGTGCCCAGGTCTTGCAGCGCGCCGTTGTACGACAGGCTGCGAGTGGCCATTTCGTCGGCCACGGCCAGCAGGTCGGCGCCGTCCTGTTTGGCCAGCGCGTCGAGCAGGCGCACCAGGTACGATTGGTCGAGCGCACCGAGCATGCCTTGCACCGCGTCGAGCGTGACTTCGCCGGCAGCATAGGCAATCGCCTGGTCGGTCAGCGACAGCGCATCGCGCATCGAACCGTGGGCGCCGGCCGCCAGCAGGCGCAATGCCGGCTGTTCGAACGTGATTTCTTCCTGGCCCAGGATGTTTTCCAGGTGCCCGATGATGTGGCCGGGCGGCATTTGCTTGAGGTTGAACTGCAGGCAGCGCGACAGCACCGTGACCGGAATCTTTTGCGGATCGGTGGTGGCCAGGATGAACTTGACGTGCTCGGGCGGCTCTTCCAGCGTCTTGAGCATGGCGTTGAACGCGTGGTTGGTCAGCATGTGCACCTCATCGATCATATAGACCTTGAAGCGCGCATTGCTGGGGGCATACACCGCTTGTTCCAGCAGTTGCGCCATTTCGTCCACGCCGCGGTTCGATGCCGCATCCATCTCGATGTAGTCGACAAAGCGGCCGGCATCAATGGCCTTGCATGCCTCGCACACGCCGCAAGGCGTGGCCGTAATGCCACCGTTGCCGTCGGGGCCCACGCAGTTGAGCGACTTGGCCAGAATGCGCGACAGCGTGGTCTTGCCCACGCCGCGGGTACCGGTAAACAGGTAGGCGTGGTGCAGGCGGCCGCTGTGCAGCGCATGCGTAAGCGCGCGCACGACGTGCTCCTGGCCGACGAGCGTTTCGAAGTTCTTGGGACGGTATTTACGGGCGAGGACTTGATAGGACATACTAAGATTTTACCGTAGATAGCGGTTACTAAGCGCGAAGCGGCAATTGTAGCAACTCGGGGGCAGATTAGATACGGCGTCCGGAGGGTGACCTGCCCGCAGGAAATCTCGCTTACAATTTACCTTTCGCCCAACGTCACCAACAATGAAGAAACTTGCCCTGCTCTCCCTGCTGTCCGCATTGACCATCGCCCTGCCCTCGCATGCCGCCGAGCGCGACTGGGCCAAATACAAATCGATGGTGGAAGGCCTGCGCCTCGACAAGTTCTACTCGGTACCGGCTGCCGAGCGCGACAAAATCAAGCTCTATATTAGTGTGAAGCCCGCCAACCAGGCCATCAAGCCGCAGGACGTGGTGCTGATCGTGGTGAACGGCACCGAACGGCAGACGCTGCCGGCGCTCACCCCCGAATACCGACTCGACTTCGGCGCCCCCAATCCGCGCTGGATGAACGACACCACCCGCATCGTCACCACCCTGCCCGACGGCGAAAAATCGGCGATCGGCTACGAAGGCCTGGTAGTACTGCCGGACGGTGTGCAATGGCCGTATGCCACCATCATGGGCAGCGTGGCGCAGATGAACAACGGCATCAACAAGATGGCGGGCGCGATGCGCATGTTCGCCCCGAGCGTGGACGTGGTGGTATTCAAGTTCGCCAAACCGGCTACCTTGAAGATCGGCAGCACCGTACTCAATACCAATGCCCGCAACATGATCATCCTGAAACCGGAAGCGGCCAAGCTGAAGGAAAATCCGTTGATGGTGGCGTCGGAACGCCCGCTGGAAGCGGAGTTGCGCGACGAATAACCGGCACGCCCCGCACGGTACGGCATGCCAGCCGCAGGCAACCCGTGCAGGGGCAAAAAGGCATAAAAAAAAGCTGCCCGAGGGCAGCTTTTTTTACTGAATAAGGAGGCGAGCCTGATCTGCGGCACTTATGGTTAACGGCCGTGGCTGCTTCGTTCCCGACCTGACCAGGTTAGCCATGCCACAATGCGCAGGGGCCCGCCAGCAGCTATTATAACCTACAGCCCCAGCTCCTGCCAAATGCCATCCACGCGCGCCTTCACGTCGGCTGTCATGGCAATCGTGGTGCCCCACTCGCGGTTGGTTTCGCCCGGCCATTTATTGGTGGCGTCGATGCCCATCTTGCTGCCCAGGCCGCTTACCGGCGAGGCAAAATCGAGGTAATCGATCGGCGTGTTGTCCACCAAGGTGGTGTCGCGCGTGGGGTCGACCCGGGTGGTAATGGCCCAGATCACTTCCTTCCAGTCGCGCACGTTCACATCCTCGTCCACCACCACGATGAACTTGGTGTACATGAACTGGCGCAGGAAGCTCCACACGCCGAACATCACGCGCTTGGCGTGACCGGCATATTGTTTCTTGATTTGCACCACCGCCATGCGGTAGCTGCAGCCTTCCGGCGGCAGGTAAAAATCGGTGATTTCGCTGAACTGCTTTTGCAGCAGCGGAATGAATACCTCGTTCAATGCCAGGCCCAGCACGGCCGGTTCGTCGGGCGGTTTGCCGGTGTAGGTGGAGTGGTAGATCGGCTCGCGGCGCATGGTAATGCGGTCGATGGTAAACACCGGGAAACTGTCCTGCTCATTATAGTAACCGGTGTGATCGCCATACGGCCCTTCGAGCGCATGTTCGTAGCCGGACGGGTGGTTTTCGTCCGGATAGATATGCCCTTCGAGCACGATTTCGGCCGACGCCGGCACCCGCAACTCGCTGCCGATCGCTTTCACCAGCTCGGTACGACTGCCGCGCAGCAAGCCGGCAAACTGGTATTCCGACAGGCTGTCGGGCACCGGCGTGACCGCGCCTAATATAGTAGCGGGATCGGCACCGAGCGCCACGCACACCGGATACGGTTTGCCCTTGTTCTGCAAGGCGTGCTCGCGGAAATCGAGGGCGCCGCCACGGTGCGCAAGCCAGCGCATGATCACCTTGTTAGGCCCCAGCACCTGCTGGCGATAAATGCCCAGGTTCTGGCGCTTTTTATTCGGTCCCTTGGTAATCACCAGGCCCCAGGTGATCAAGGGCGCGACGTCGCCGGGCCAGCAATGCTGGATCGGCAAACGCGACAGATCGACGTCGGCGCCTTCCCACACGATGTCATGGCACGGCGCGCCGCGCAATTCCTTCGGCGCCATGTCCCACACGGCCTTGACCAGCGAACCGAGACCGAGGATATCCTTGAAATCCTTGGGCGGCTCCGGTTCCTTCAGGCGCGCCAGCACGTGGCCGATCTTGCGCAATTCGGACACATCTTCCGCGCCCATGCCGAGCGCCACGCGGCGCGGTGTACCAAACAGATTTGTCAAGACCGGCATGCTGTGGCCGGCCGGATTCTGGAACAGCAAAGCGGGTCCGCCAGCGCGCAAAACGCGGTCGGACACTTCCGTCATCTCTAAATGTGGAGAAACGGGCGTCAAAATGGGCTTAAGTTCGCCCATTCGTTGCAACTGGGAAAGAAAATCTCGCAGATCGGAATATTTCATCGTTTTTTAATATTTTCTTACAATAGGCTGCACTGTTTAAAAATACAGGTCAAGTGGTTGATTTTATTGGTTTTCCAGCGCACACATGGCAAAAAGCTAGATTTAAAAGTTATAGCTTTGATTGGCGTTAGTATTGACTTGATATAATACCGCCCCTACAATCTGCCCTACTTGAAGAGAACACCGCCTCCGGGCTCATGCCATGCACAATGTGCTCACATGAAGTTGTTGCTCATTCATTCACGGAGTCGGGGCTCCACATGACATTTTAAGGAGTGTTTTCAAAAGGCGTCTGCCTTACCCCCGAAAGAGGTTGTATTGCGACTGATCTACTCCCACTGCGAGGGATCAGCTCAAGCAAGCAATTACGGCGTCCATGCCGGCACACTCAGTGCGATGGACGGTGATATTTCTGATGCACGGCACGAGCGCCCGATGTAGCTGCGTAAATATTTTCTTACGCTGGCAGGGAGTCGCTTCGACGGCATTTCAGAGGGGAACTCTATGATAAATCGCATCACCGGTGCTTCTGCGTTTGCAAGCACCATCCTGGCTCGCCAGCCAGCGGCGTGGTTGTCCAACACCCGCATTTCGGCCAAGGGCGTATTGACCACCGCCCAGCACACCCTGACCATACTCGGTGTGACCGCTCTGGTTGTAATGGCAGTACTGTTTTTCCGTCCGGACCTGGCCAAAGCCCTGAGCGACAGCCTGAACCCGATCCCGGTAGCAGAACCGGTCACCCTGGTAGCGCCATCGCTGTCGTCCTTGATGGACGCGCCAGCGCCCGCCACGGCCGATGCCGTCACTGGCGCCCAGGCGCCGCTGTCGAAAGAGGAAAAAGCCCTGCTGGGCACCCAAAAGCAGCAACAATGGGTGACCTCGTGGCTGTCGAAGCGCTATCGCGTGGCCGGTGACGCCACCAATATGCTGGTGTCCACCGCCTACCTGACGGCGCGTGAGATCAAGCTCGACCCGCTGTTGATCCTGGCCGTGATGGCCATCGAATCGGGACTGAACCCATTCGCCGAAAGCCCGATGGGCGCGCAGGGCCTGATGCAAGTCATGTCCAAGGTGCACCATGAGCGATTCCAGGAAATGGGCGGCCTGCAAGCGGCGCTCAATCCGGTGGCCAACATCCGTGTCGGCTCGCTGATCCTCAAGGATTACGTCACCCGTGGCGGTTCGGTCGAAGCCGGCCTGAAGAGCTACGTCGGCGCGGCAGCATTTGCCCATGACGACGGTTACGGCGTCAAGGTGCTGGCCGAATACAACCGCCTCAAGCAAGTCTCGAGCGGCAAGAAAGTACCCACCATCACCCCGGTGATGGTCCAGGCCAAACCGGCCCAGAAAGCCGAAACGCCGGCAGCCGATACGCAAATCGCTGGCCTCTAATATATAGAGCGGTAAAAAGAAGCCGGATCCCTTGCGGGATCCGGCTTTTTTCGTTTCAACCGCGACTACCAAAACACCCACAACTTTTCAGCCGGTAGCTGCAGCCAGTAGCGCCCTGCTTCCAGCTTGTATTTCGAATACGCGCACAACCCCGCCTCGCTGCCGTCCGCGTGCTTGAACAGGCATTCGAAGCGGTCGCCCAGGTACATGCAGGTGAGCAGCGGCGGTTCCATGGCGTTGTCCACCGGCATGGCGCTGATTTTCAGGAATGCGCGCGCTTCCTCGCGCAGCTTGGCATCGAGGGTGGACAGCGACTCGTCGAGCAGGATCACCGGCGGGGTGTACACCAGCGCGCGGGCAATCGCCACGCGCTGCTTATCGCCACCGTCCACGGCGCCGCCATCGCGCTGGGCGAGTCGGCGGCCGGCGGCTTGCGGGTCACGGTTCGCTTTACCGGCAGCACTAGCGGTAAAATGCCGGATTGAGGTCGACCCAGGTCGGCCGTTGCCGACACCGAACCAGGAGCTGTACATGATTTCCAAACAAGACATGATCGACCTTTTTGCCGACATGAAGGCCAACGCACCATGGGACATCAGCAAGCCGCTGCTGTGGGGCTATTTCTTCTCGGACGAGAGCAAGACCAAGCTCGAAGCTGCCGCACCGCTGCTGCAGGCGCAAGGCTACCAGGTGGTGGGGATTTTCGATTCCAAGCCCGAGTCCGATACGCCGGCGCTGTGGTGGCTGCACCTGGAAAAAGTGGAAGCCCACACGGTGGAAACCCTGCACGCGCGCAACCAGGAATTCTACAAATTTGCCGACGAACAGCAGATCGAGACCTATGACGGCATGGATGTCGCCCCGGCGCCCAAATAACGCCCGCGCCGGCCTGTAAATATTGCCAAACGAACAGGCATCGGGCCGATTTTAGTCCTATCATGCGAGGGATATTCCCTCGACCCGATCGCGATGCTCTCGAAACTCTCGTTTCGCCAGCTGCTGCTGGGCGTCTTCCTGTTGATCGCTGTGTTGCTGAGTGCCGCGTCCCTGCATGCGCTGTGGACGCTGGACCGCTTGACCGCCCACAGCCGCGACAGCGGACACCACGCGCTGGCCCTCACCCAACAAACCCAGCAACTGGCCGAACGCAGCGTCGCCATGACGCGCAGCGCACGCCAGTTCCTGGTGCTGGACGACCCCGCCTTCCGCGAACGCTATGCCGATGCCTGGCGCGAAGCCCGCGCCGCGCTCGACGCGCTGCAGCAGGGCCTGCCACGCGCGGCGGCGCCGCAATTCAACCGCTGGCGCGAGGCCGGCGAACAGGCGTGGGACTTGCTGCAAGCGCCGGCCCGGCCGCGCAGCACGGCGCGCCAGCAGGCGCTGGAACGGGCGCTGGCACCGCTGCCCGAGGTCGATGATTACCTGGCAGCCGAGGTCAAGCAGGAGGTGGATCGCCGCAATGCCGCGCTGCTGGACGAACTCGACCAGCGGCGCGCCGTGCTGGGCGCGCAAGTCATCGCCTCGATCGTGGTGGCGGCGCTGCTGGCCAGTGGCTTCGGCCTGTGGCTGTCGCGGCCGCTGGCGCAGATCGAGGCCGGCATCGATCTGCTGGGCGACAACAAGCTCGATCAGCCGATCGCGGTGCGTGGCCCTGCCGACCTGCAACGCGTGGGCCGCCAGCTCGACTGGCTGCGCCAGCGCCTGGCCCAGCTGGAAGCGGACAAGGCGCGCTTCATGCGCCATATCTCGCACGAACTGAAAACCCCGCTGGCAGCGCTGCGCGAAGGCGTGGCCCTGCTCGAAGATGGCGTGGCCGGCGCGCTGACGCCGAACCAGCGCGAAATTGCCGGCATCCTGAACCAGAACACGGTGGCGCTGCAAACCCAGATCGAAGCGCTGCTGCGCTATAACGAGGCAGCGTTCGATGCCGACCACCTGCACCGCACCGCCACCGACATGGCAGTGCTGGTGGCGTGCGTGATCGACAGCCAGCGGTTGCAGTGGCAGGCGGCGGGCCTGACCGTGACCTGCGAAGGCAAGGCCAGGCCGATCGCCGTAGACGCTGATAAAATGGCGATCGCGGTCAGCAATCTGCTCTCGAATGCCGTCCGCTTCAGTCCGCATGGCGGCCTGGTGTACTTCCGGATCGGCGAGCGCGACGGAAAAATGCTGCTCGACTGTGCCGACCAGGGACCGGGTGTGGCGCCGGACGACGCGGCCCGCATTTTCGAACCGTTTTACCAGGGCTTGCGCCAGCCGCCCGGCGCGCGCCACGGCAATGGCATCGGCCTGTCCATTGTCCACGAATACGTTGCCGCGCATGGCGGCAGCCTGCAATTGCTCACCTCGCGGCGCGGCGCGCTGTTCCGCATCGAACTCCCCTACTCACCTGACAATCAAGCCTGAACCATGCCCGCCTCCTCCCTGCCCTCCGTCCCCGCTGTCCTTTCCGTGCACTGGCGCGCCCTGCTGTGCCTGCTGCTGTGCGCAGGGCTGGCAGCGTGCACCACCAGCCGTCCCCGGGTGCCGGCCACATCGGTCGAACCGGTGCCGGTGGTGACCGTGGCGCCGCCGCCCCCCGCCGACGAAGTAAGCCCGCTGCTGAACTACCACCAGGCGCTGCGGCGCATGAGCCAGGGCGAGTTGCTGAAGGAGCTGAGCGGCCTGGTGCAGCAAAAACGCAGCCCGCGCGTGGCGGTGCAAATGGGCATGGTGCTGATGCTCACGCGCGGCGGCGGCGACCTGGCCCGCGCCCAGACCTTGCTCGACAACGTGGCCAATTCCACCGAAGCGGATTCGGCCCCCTATAAACCGCTGGCGTTGATGTTATCGAGCTATTGCGCCGAGACGCGCCGCCTGGCCGAGCACGTGGAGAAGCTCACCGCGCAGCAAAAGGACAGCCAGCGCCGCATCGAGCAACTCAACGACATGGTCGAGGGCCTGAAGAATATCGAGCGCACGCTGCCGGTGCGGCCGGCCGCCAGCACCGGTCCGGCGGTAACCAAATGAGCGCCGTCAACGGTGGCAAGAATGCCCCGGGCCAGGGCGCTCACCTGCTGGTGGTAGACGACGATGTCGACCTGCTGCGCCTGCTCTCGATGCGGCTCGAGGCCAATGGCTACCGCGTTACCGGCGTGGGCAGCGCCGAGGCGGCGCTGGCGCGGTTGTCGATCGAGCTGCCGCGCCTGGTCATCAGCGATATCCGCCTGCCCGACCGCGACGGCATGTCGCTGTTCCAGGAAATCCGCAGCAGCCACCCGGCGCTGCCGGTGATCCTGCTCACCGCGCACGGCACCATCCCCGATGCGGTGGAAGCAACCACGCTGGGCGCCTACGCCTATCTGACCAAGCCGTTCGACGCCAAGCTGCTGCTCGAACGCATCGCCCAGGCGCTGAGCCTGTCCGCACCGGCCGCCAGCCAGACCGACAGCGACGACGCCTGGCGCTCGGGCCTGATCAGCCGCAGCCAGTGCATGGACGAGCTGCTGGCCGAAGCGCGGCTGGTCGCGGCGTCCGACGCCAGCATCCTGATCCGCGGCGAAAGCGGCACCGGCAAGGAATTGCTGGCCAACGCCATCCACCGCGCCAGCCGCCGCGCCAGGGCGCCGTTTATTGCCGTGAATTGCGGGGCGATTCCGGAAGCCTTGCTCGAATCGGAACTGTTCGGCCATGTAAAAGGCGCGTACACCGGCGCCATCGGTAGCCGTGAAGGCCTGGTGCAGGCCGCCGACGGCGGCACCCTGTTCCTCGACGAGATCGGCGACATGCCGCTGCTGCTGCAAGTCAAACTGCTGCGGGTGTTACAGGAACGCGTGGTGCGCCAGCTGGGTTCGGACGTGGGACGGCCGGTGGACGTGCGCATCCTGTCCGCCACCCACCGCGACCTCGATGCGGCCATGGCCGAAGGGCAATTCCGCGAAGACCTGTATTACCGCCTGAACGTGATCACGCTGACCTTGCCGCCGCTGGCGCAGCGGCGCGAAGACGTCACGCCCATGGCCACCCAGTTCCTGCACACGCTGGCGGCCAAGTACGGCAAGACCGTGCACGGCTTTGCACCCGACGCGCTCGAAGCGCTGACCACGGCCTCGTGGCCCGGCAATGTGCGGCAGCTGTATAACGTGGTGGAACACGTGTGCGCGCTGGCCACGGCGCCGCTCATTCCGCTGTCGCTGGTGCAGCGGGCGCTGCGCGTGCCGTCGCTGGAAGTGCTCAGCTACACGGAAGCCAAGCAGCGATTCGAACGCAACTACCTGGTGCAATTGCTGAAACTTACCGATGGCAACGTGGCCGACGCCGCCCGCCTGGCCGAACGCAATCGCACCGAGTTTTATCGGCTGCTGCAAAAATACGACCTCGACGCCGCCACGTTCCGCAGCGGCGCCACGCTTGTCGCCCCAGAGCGACAAGACTAATCTGATATAAATCAAAGACTTAACAAATGGCGACACAAAGCTGTCGCCATTTCACGACAAAATCCCCCGAAATCTGGCCCCCAGCGCCGCCCTGCCTGGTTTCCATGCGGAAAATTTCTCTCAAGTCCTTGAAAAACAAGCACTTTATTGAGCTGGCACGGTGTTTGCTGTATGTTGGATAACGTCACAGACGTTTTATCCTCAAACCCGATAAAAGGAAGACCATATGATGACCAACCAACTGATCGCCCGCCTGATGGTCGCCGCCACGCTGACCGCCGCTGCCGCAACCGGCACCGCTTTCGCTGCCGGTCAACAGGAAGGTGCCATCGCAGGCGCAGCCAAATCCGGCACTGCAGCCACCGATGAAGCCATTACCAGCAAGATCAAATCTTCGCTGTCCGAACACAAGGAAGTTGGCGTGACCACGACCGACGGTGTGGTCGTGCTGAGCGGCGCTGTCGCCAGCACCGAAGCCGGCACCAAAGCCATTCAGGTCGCCTCGGCCGTGCCAGGCGTGAAGGAAGTGAAAAGCGAACTGACCGTGGCAACCAAGTAAGCACAGCGTCACGTTCATCTTGAGCAATGAACATGAGCACGAGGATCGGGGGTAGCAATACCCCCTCGTAATTACCCTGTAATACCCGTAAGTTTTAATACCCTGTTGTAGTTCCGTAGTAACCCTAGTAACTGACCCTTTGCCGGATAGTGTGCGTACACTATCTGGCTTTTTTTTTAAGGCGAGCAATGGGTTTTAACTTCGACGTTCAGCTTTCGGTGCTTGCCGTGCTCGCTGATGGAAAATACCGAGCGCTCGTAAACGAAATACACATCTTCGCTCTCCGTCGTCAGCTTCATGCTTTTCTGTAGCAGGGAGACGGTAATCCCGCCCTTCACGTAAATGCGCAGCTTCTGATAATCCGAGTCCGCGTTCCCGATGAACCTGGGTAATTCGACAAGCTTCCCGCCAATCGTGATCAGCAGATCGTTGAGCTCATAGCCAACCACGTCCGCGCCGGACGTCACCACACCGTAGCAGGTCTTGGAATCGAGCCGCTCGTCAGCCAGAGCGCTATGCATCGGCACATCAATGGCCTGCGCCTGCGCACAGCATAGCGACAGTGACAATGCAAGGCACCGCAGCATGCACGACGCAAAAACGCGCGTGTCCATCATTGCCGCGCGCTGTCGGTAAGCTGTTCCCGAAGATCCATCGTCGTGCTCCTTCCCGTCAAAATGAAAAAAAAAGCGCCCCCAAACCGGAGGCGCCCTGTGGCATTGCGGCTACGCCGCGATCAGCTCAGGTTTTCCAGGCGAATCTTGGTAACGCTGCCGCGTACCGTGGACAGTGCCTCCATCTTGGCAATCGCTGCGGTGACATTCTTTTCCTGGGTTTGATGGGTAAGGAAAATGATGTCGGTGCGGGTTTCGCCTTCGGCCGGTTCCTTTTGCATCATGGCGTCGATGGAAATCGTGCCGTCAGCCAGGATGCGGGTGAGGTCCGCCAGCACACCAGGCTGGTCTTCCACATTCATGCGCAGGTAGTAGCTGGTGGTCACTTCCGACATCGGCAGGATTTCGATGTTGGTCATGGCATTGGGCTGGAACGCCAGGTGCGGCACGCGGTGTTCCGGATCGGCCGTGGCCAGGCGGGTGATGTCCACCAGGTCGGCAATCACGGCCGACGCGGTCGGTTCAGCGCCTGCGCCCTTGCCCGAGTACAGCGTAGCGCCCACGGCGTCGCCCTGTACCAGCACGGCATTCATCGCGCCTTCAACATTCGCGATCAGGCGCTTGTTCGGGATCAGGGTGGGATGGACGCGCAACTCGACGCCTTCTTTGCCGTTGACGGTAGCGCGCTTGGCAATGCCCAGCAGCTTGATGCGGTAACCGAGTTGTTCAGCATAGCGGATGTCGACGGCGTTGAGCTTGGAAATCCCTTCCACGTGGGCCTTGTCGAACTGCACCGGGATGCCGAAGGCAATCGCCGACATGATGGTGGCTTTATGCGCGGCATCGACGCCTTCGATGTCGAAGGTCGGGTCGGCTTCGGCGTAACCGAGTTCCTGGGCCTGCTTGAGCACGGTGGCAAAGTCGAGGCCCTTGTCGCGCATCTCGGACAAGATGAAATTGGTGGTGCCGTTGATAATGCCGGCCAGCCACTCGATGCGGTTGGCGGTAAGGCCTTCGCGCAGCGCCTTGATGATCGGAATGCCACCGGCCACGGCCGCTTCAAACGCCACCATCACGCCCTTGGCTTGCGCCGCAGCGAAAATTTCATTGCCGTGCACGGCCAGCAGCGCCTTGTTGGCGGTGACCACGTGCTTGCCGTTGGCGATGGCTTGCAGCACCAGCGCCTTGGCGTCGTCGTAGCCGCCGATCAGCTCGACAACGATGTCGATTTCGGGATCGTTGACGATGTCGAACGGGTTGGCCACCACCTTGACCTTGCCGCCGGTACGCTCTTGCGCGCGCTCGAGGTTACGGGCGGACACGGCCACCACTTCGATGCCACGGCCGGCGCGGCGGCGGATTTCTTCCTGATTGCGTTGCAGGACGTTGAACGTACCGGAGCCGACATTGCCGACGCCTAGCAGACCTACTTTGATCGGTTTCATATAAATCGTTTCTATTGATTGGGTGAAGATCGTCTCAAAATGTCCAGGGCAAGGCGCGGCGACGAAGGCCGTGCGTTAGCACGGCAAGGCGCTGCAACGCCGCCCTGGGCTTTTTGAGGCGATCTTAGACGGTGGCACCGTGACGTTTGCGGTAGGTCTCCATGAATTTCGCCATGCGGCCAAACGCTTCCGTCATATCGTCCGAGTTCGGCAGGAACACCACGCGGAAATGGTCCGGCGCGATCCAGTTGAAGCCGCTGCCCTGGACGATCAGCACTTTTGTTTCAGCCAGCAGCTCATAGGCAAACTGCTGGTCGTCCGCAATCGGATAGATTTTCGGATCGAGGCGCGGGAACATGTACAGCGCCGCTTTCGGCTTGACACAAGTCACGCCGGGTATATCGGTGAGCAGCTTGTGGGCCAGATCGCGTTGCTTCAACAGGCGCCCGCCCGGTCCTACCAGGTCTTGTATCGACTGGTAGCCGCCGAGCGCAGTCTGGATCGCAAACTGCCCCGGTGCGTTCGCGCACAAGCGCATCGAGGCCAGCATGTTCAAGCCCTCGATGTAATCCTTGGCGTGGGCTTTTTCGCCCGACACCACCATCCAGCCGGCGCGGTAACCGCACGCGCGGTAATTTTTCGACAGGCCGTTGAAGGTAACGAACAGCACGTCGTCGGCCAGCGAGGCAATCGATACGTGCTCGGCGCCGTCGTACAGTACCTTGTCGTAGATTTCGTCAGCGTAAATAATCAGCTGGTGCTGGCGCGCCAGTTCGATAATTTCCAGCAGCAGCGAGACCGGGTACAGCGCGCCGGTAGGATTGTTCGGGTTGATGACGACGATGGCGCGGGTGTTGGCCGTGATCTTGCTGCGCATGTCGTCGATGTCGGGGTACCACTCCTGCTGTTCGTCGCAGATGTAGTGCACCGGCTTGCCGCCGGACAGGCTCACGGCAGCAGTCCATAGCGGATAGTCGGGCGCAGGCACCAGCACTTCGTCGCCATTGTTGAGCAGCGCATTCATCGACATCACGATCAGCTCGGACGCGCCATTGCCCAGGTAAATATCGTCAATGGTGACGCCAGCGATGTTCTTGCCCTGGGTGTAGTGCATCACCGCCTTGCGCGGCGCAAACATGCCCTTGGAATCGGTGTAACCGGCCGCGTTGGACAGGTTGATTTTCATGTCCTGGACGATTTCATCGGGGGGATCGAAGCCGAATACGGCCAGATTGCCGATATTTAACTTTACAATCTTGTGACCCTCTTCCTCCATCTGGCGCGCTTTTTCCGGCACCGGGCCGCGGATCTCGTAGCAGACTTCCGCCAGTTTGTTAGATTTTTGAATCGGTCGCAAAATAAAATCCTGTTCAGGTGAGGCAAAAACGCTGCAGACTGCCAAAATGCGGGCTGCCGCCGTGCTGCAATGCGAAAATAACGATTGTGCCGAAAGCATCCCATTTAATCAACCTTTGAGGGGTGTCTTCGCCCGGAAAAACGCTACAATGGCACTCTTCCGCAGCAATCTTGCAGACATTCCCATGAAGCTTCATCAAAGCGATACCCAAAAGTACCAAACCGTCACCGGCTACGACGAGACCGGCGTGGAAATCAATGCCGAACGTTATAACTTCAGTCTGGTCGTGTTGCCGGAAATGGCGCCACGCGCCTGGAACGCGCCCACGTTCGAAGCGCTGACCGTCGAGCATTTCGACCTGATCGGCGCCGACGATCCCGACGTGGTCATCCTCGGCACCGGCGCGCGCCAGCGTTTCATCCATCCGCGCCTGACGGCCGCGCTTACCTTGCGCCGCATCGGCGTCGAGTGCATGGACAGCCAGGCCGCCTGCCGCACCTACAACATCCTGATGGGCGAAGGCCGCAAGGTGGCGCTGGCGCTGATTATCGACCACGGCGAAACCGCCAGCGCCTGAGTTGGTCGCGCGGCTTGCCATGTCGCTCACAAAGTCACTTGCAATTACACCTGCCGCCCCCATATCACTGCAACATCACCGTAACGACTGCGCCGCCCCGCCGGCGCCCCATGTTTATCCCAGGAGAACGCCTTTGGCTGATAGCCCATCCCCAGTGACCGATTTTTCCGCCGCCATGACGGGCGAGCAGACTTTCCAGCTATCGGGCCGTCCGGCGCGCCACACGGTGCTGTTTTTCTATCCCAAGGACAACACGCCCGGCTGCACCACCGAAAACATCGCGTTCCGCGACCTGCACGAGCAATTCCAGGCGGCCGGCACGGAAATCTATGGCATCAGCCGCGACAGCCTGCGTTCGCACGAAGGCTTCAAATCCAAGCTGGGTCTGCCGTTCGAGCTGATTTCCGATCCCGAAGAAGCGCTGTGCCAGCAGTTCGGTGTCATGAAGATGAAGCAAATGTATGGCAAGACTGTACGCGGTATCGAGCGCAGTACGTTTGTGATTGACGCTGGCGGCCAATTGGTGAAAGAATGGCGAGGCGTGAAGGTTCCTGGTCACGTTGATGAAGTGCTGGAATTCGTCGCGCGCCAGGCTTGAGAGCCAGGTTCGCAGCCATCCAGGCTGTACTGATGGCGCGCGTTGATGTCCTTGGTCCGGAGTCACTTAACTGTTGCAGTACCATGCGTATCCATCAATCTTGAGTCAACACTGTAAACCCATCTACCCTACATGGTGGCCAGCCGGCCACCACGCGGTATCTACATCGGGCAAGATGTGCGCCCGTCGGCAGTCCTGTCACCTGTTTTACCCAGCATCCACCCCATCCGGTTCCAACGCTTGCCGCAACGGTTCACGCCATGCGGGCAAGCGCGCTGCGCCCATGGGCGGATTCCTCCAGATATTTTTCAAATGAGATCCTGATGCCACTGCCAAAAATCCCAAGTAAGCCAGCGACTATACTGTTGGCAAAAGATTACCCCCAGGCCACTGGTCCGCGCCCTGTTTCCGCCATCGCGGCGGCGGCTGCGGCGGTGGTGGAAGCCGAAGCTGTCGCTGTACCCGCTGCTGCGCCGAAGAAAGCGGCGCCGGTGAAAGCTGCACCGGTGAAAGCTGTCCCTGTCGTTCAAGCCGTGCCTGCCACTCCCGTGGCCGCGCCAGTCGCCAAAGCACCGGCCAAGGCGACCAAATCGAAGGCCGTGGCGGCCGTACTCAAGGCCGCCCCTGCCGTGTTGAAGGCGGCTGCCGAGGCAGTACCGGCCCCGGCGCCGGTCGCCAAAATCGCCGCCGTGCCAGCAGTAGCGCCAGCCGTGGCCAAGCCAGTCGGCAAGACCAAGACCGCACCGTCGCGCTCCAAGGTCACGCCCATCACGGCCGAAGCGCCGCACCCGACCAAGCACAAGGCCAACGAGGCGACCATCAAGTCGTCCACCAGCCGCAATGCCGACCAGGCCGGCACCACCAAGCTGTTCGTGCTCGACACCAATGTGTTGATGCACGATCCATCGTCGCTGTTCCGCTTTGAAGAGCACGATGTCTACCTGCCGATGATGACGCTGGAAGAACTGGACAACCACAAGAAGGGCATGACCGAAGTGGCGCGCAATGCCCGCCAGGTATCGCGCACGCTCGACGCGCTGGTGTCCAACACCGACGACGACGCCATCGAAAACGGTATCGAATTGTCCAAGCTGGGCAACAAGGACGCCAAGGGTCGCCTGTACTTCCAGACCCGCATGCAAACCGCCGACCTGCCACTGGGTCTGCCGGTGGGCAAGGCCGACAACCAGATCCTGGCCGTGGTGCGTTCGCTGGAAGCCGATCAGCCGGGCCGCGCCATCGTACTGGTGTCGAAAGACATCAATATGCGCATCAAGGCGCGTGCGCTGGGCCTGCCGGCCGAGGATTATTTCAACGACCACGTGATGGAAGATACCGACCTGCTGTACTCGGGCATCATCCAGCTGCCGGACGATTTCTGGAACAAGCACGGCAAGGACCTCGAATCGTGGCAGGAGAACAAGAGCGGCCAGAGCGCCACGTTCTATCGCGTGACCGGCCCGTTCATCCCGTCGCTGCTGGTGAACCAGTTCGTGTTCCTGGAACCGAAAAACGGCGAAGCGCCGTTCTACGGCCAGGTCAAGCAACTCAATGGCAAAACTGCCGTGCTGCAAACCCTGCGCGACTTCAGCCACAACAAGAACAATGTGTGGGGCGTTACCGCGCGCAACCGCGAACAGAACTTCGCCCTGAACTTGCTGATGAATCCGGAATGCGACTTCGTCACCCTGCTCGGTCAGGCCGGTACCGGCAAGACCTTGCTGGCCCTGGCTGCCGGCCTGGCGCAAGTGCTCGAGACCAAGCTCTACAACGAAATCATCGTCACCCGCGTGACGGTGCCGGTCGGTGAAGACATCGGTTTCCTGCCGGGCACGGAAGAAGAAAAAATGTCGCCATGGATGGGCGCGTTCGACGACAACCTCGAAGTGCTGAACAAGTCCGATACCGACGGCGGCGAGTGGGGTCGCGCGGCAACGCAAGACCTGATCCGTTCACGCATCAAGATCAAGTCGCTCAACTTCATGCGCGGCCGTACGTTCGTGAACAAGTTCCTGATCATCGACGAAGCGCAGAACTTGACGCCGAAGCAGATGAAAACCCTGGTCACGCGCGCCGGCCCGGGCACCAAGATCCTGTGCCTGGGTAACATCGCCCAGATCGACACGCCGTACCTGACCGAAGGTTCGAGCGGCCTGACCTACGTGGTCGACCGCTTCAAGGGCTGGTCGCACAGCGGTCACGTGACCTTGGCGCGCGGCGAACGCTCGCGCCTGGCCGACCACGCCAGCGAAGTGCTCTAAGCTAGCTCTTCAGTAACAAAGCAAACAGCCCCGCCGGCAGCAATGCCGGCGGGGCTGTTTTTTTTGGTAAAGCTGAATCAAGCCTGGCGCTGGCGACGACGACGTGCCACCGCACCGATCATGGCGATACCGCCGAGCATCATGGCATAGGTTTCCGGCTCCGGCACCGGCGCCAGCGTCTGCGCGCTAAAGCTCTGGAACGCCGCGCCATTGGCCGAGAACTGCACTTGCTGGCCGCCGTCGCAGCAGCCTTCGAGACCGTACAGGGTCAAGGTGTGGTTGCCGGCCAACAGGGACTGGTTGCTGACCTGGAAAATCGAATCGGTGTTCGCGTAGTTATGCGCCCACCACATGTCATTGCTTTTGACGTCCACCGCGACACCATCGAGGAACAGCGCGCCACCCTTGCCGAAGTCGACGCCGGCGCGGAACGAGTAGGTGCCGGCCGCATCGAGACCAAACACGATGTCGGATTTGTAGGCGAGATTGCTGCTGCCGGTGCCGAACAGCGACTGGTTCGAGACGATGTCGTAGCTGGTCAGTATCTTGGTGCCCAGCGGCGAGTTGGCCACCGCGGTTTCCACTGCGCTGCGGTAGCCTTCGGCAGTGGCTTGTACCGGGGCATAAGACTGGCCGGTCTGGAAGGTAATGATGGCGGCGTTGGCGCTGCCGACAGCGGCAGTAGCGGCGATGGCAAGCAAGACGGCGGCGAGTTTGGTACGGTTCATGGTGATCCCCCTGGATAGATTGAAGTAGGCTGCGCTCGACCTGGTACGGGGATGGGGGACCGGGTTAAAATATTTCTCTAGAAATATTTTTAATGTTTTTAAGCATTAAAAATATGATACCGCGCCGTATTGCGGCAGTCAACATATATTACTAACAAGAAAAGTGTGTCGGAAATTGGTCGCGAAAGTGCTTGAAACGTGGCGCGGGCTGTACGACACTGGAACTCCAAGTCATTGATTCTCCTGCTTTTAGCTCCTGGCCGAGGTGACACCATGGACATTCCGATTCTGATCCAAAAGCACGGCGGCAGCAGATATGGCGTCACGGTGCCTGACATTCCCGGCTGCACCAGCAGCGGCGAAACCGTCGGCCGCGCCATGAGCAACGCCACCCGCGCCATCTACGGCCACGTGGGCCAGCTGGTGGAACAAGGCAAGGCCTTCGAGCTCAAAGCGTCCGAGGTGGAATACCTGGCACGCGAACCAAGCTATGCCGACGGCATCTGGGCGCTGGTCAGCCTCGACCTGGCCCGCCTCGACGATCCGCCGCGGGGTTGACCTTCGGCCATTCAGGCAAATCGTACGATTTTCGGCCGTTTGAGTCGGGATGCTTGGTAGAGATCGTACTGCATTTGCATGCCGGCCCACAGCTCAGGACTGGTGCCAAATGCCGCACCGAGGCGGTGTGCCATATCCGGCGAAATGCCGGCAACGCCGTTCACGATACGTTGCAACGTCACCCTGCCGACACCTAATTGCAGTGCCGCCTTGGTGATGGTCGTTTCGCCCAGATACTCCCGCAACACCATACCTGGATGCGGTGGATTATGCATGCGTGCCATTGGCGGTATCCTTTCAATGATAATCGAGATAATCGACCAAAATCGCGTCGCTGCCTTCAAACGTGAACACCACGCGCCAATTGCCACGGACCGTGATGGCCCAGTGAAGCTCTTTATCATCACCATACTGTATCGCGACAAGATACACAATATCTGACCTCGCTCAGTCATGCGCGAAGCGACCATCTCTCGCACACTGGACGGCAATCTGCTTGACCTTCCCACCGCTGGAAGCCTTACAGTATGATGAGCCCCTACTGTAAGGAGAAATCAAATGTATCAGCTACAAGTGGAACACATGACCTGCGGTCATTGCGTGAGTGCCGTCACCCGCGCGGTGCAGGCGGTGGATGCAGCAGCGAAGGTGGAAGTGGACCTGGCCAGCAAGACCGTGCGCATCGACAGCGCCACCGAACTGGCGCCGTTGAAGTCGGCGATTGCCGATGCCGGTTTCCCGGTCACCGGCTGAAGCTTTATTTGTCCAGCGCCGGGTAGTGGCGGAAGATGCCGTCTTCGTTAAACGGTATCCGGCGTCTGGAAGCGAGATAAGCGGCGATATTGGGCCGCGCTGCCACCATGTCGTGCAACGCCACCAGCCGTGGCCACGCGTGTTCCTGGCGCGCCATCGCGTTGGGAAACGCGTAGCGCAAACCGGCCATCAACTGGAACAGCGACAGGTCCACATACGACAGCCGCGCGCCCACGGCAAACGCGCCGCGCCCCCGATTATTTGCCAGCACCTGCTCGAAATAGCCAAGGTACTTGGGGATGCGCTCGGCGATAAAATCTTTCGAACGCACCTTGGCCGCCTTTTTCTGGTCTTCGTAATACAGGTTGGTCGACAGCGGATGGTGGGTGTCGTGCACCTCGCCCACAATATCGGCAATCGTCAGTTGCAGCTGGTTGGCCCACAGCCGCCCTGCTTCCGCGCGCGGCGCCTGCCCGTGGCGCCCGCCCAGGAACAGCAGGATATTGGCGGTTTGGCCGATCAGCAGTTCACCTGCCTGCAGCACCGGCGGCGCAAACGAAGGATGGTCCACCTGCGAGAAATCCAGGCTGCCCTGCAGCGCGGGCATGCCCTTCTTGAGGCGCGCAACATCGTCGTACGGCACGCCTGCTTCTTCCAGCGCCAGCCGCACGAATTCGCCGCGCCCCTGCAGGCCGGGCCAGTAGTAGAGTTGATATGGTGTCGTCATCGGGCGATGCTAGCACCATCGGCAAAATCACCTCGCCACGTTCAGAACACCGCCTTCAACGTCAGCCGCACCGTGCGCGGCTCCACCGGGTGGTAGTGGATGTCGTCCACGCCCTCGGCCGGCTCGCCCGGCAGGCGCGACGCATAGTAATAGTCGATATCGCTGGCCTTGCGGTCGAACAGGTTGAAGGCGTCGAGCGACAGCGCCCAGCGGCGGTCGATCCTGTAACCGAGCCGGCCGTAGGCAATCGCCGTGGTGGACGACCGGCGGCTGTCATCCTCGATCAGCGGCCGTGGTCCGAAATAGCGCATCTGGAACGCCGCCGACCACGGGCCGATATCGGTGATGGTGGCGCCGAACGACGCCACCTTGCCGATCGCGCCGGGAATGAAATCGCCCGCCGCGTCATGGGTGGTGTAACGGGCGCGCGAATACGCCAGGTCCAGGTCGAACAGCAGCCAGGAAGCGGCAATGTAATGGTTGTTCCACTCGATGCCCGAGCGCTTGCTGCCACGGCTGGCGGACGTGTCGCCGGCGTCGCCCGAAAACACCAGTTCCGAATCGGACCGCAGCTTCCACCACGCCACCGAACTTTGCAGGCCCGGCACGATCTCGGTACGCACACCGAGTTCCGCACCGCGCGTCTTGGCCAGCGGCGTTACCGGGTCGATGGCGGCGCCGTCCTTGGGTGATACGCGCACCGTCACGCCGCGCGCATCGTTGCTGTGGAAGCCCTGGCCGTAATTGACGAACAATTCGGTGTTTTCCCACGGCCCGAAGATCAGCGCCAGCTTGGGCGACGTCACACCCGCATCGACCTTGCCCGAGTTATCAAGAATATTGCTGCGCACATCGAAGCGATAACGGTCGTAGCGCACGCCGGCCGTGGTCCGCAGCCAGTCCAGCCACTGCACCGTGTTCTCCAGGTACACACCAACGCTGGCCTCCTTGACCTTCGACTCGCTGACGGTGCCGGTAATCTGCTGATTGACGGTACTGTACAGCGCCAGCGGCGACAGGTAATCGTACCGTCCTTGCACGCCCACCTTGTTACTCACCGCCAGTGCGCCCCAGTTGGCGAACCAGGTCTGGGCCACGTCGAAGCCGGCCAGGCGGCGTTTTTCGGTTTGCAGCGACTGGTCGCCGTCCGTTGGATTGTCGAGGAAATAGGTGAAGTTGTTGTACAGGTCCAGGGTCGATTGCACCACGTAGGCATTGGCCTGCAACAGCGTATCGGCGCTGCGCTGGCGCATGGTGGCGGAGAGGCTGTAGCGCGACGTGCGGCCGCCGTCGCTCTGGTCGATGGCGCCGTACGGACTCAGTGCGCCACTCTGCACCGCGCGCAGCGGGATCTGGTTGCTGGCGTGCCAGGCGCCCTTGTAGCCCATGGCGGTAACGGTGAACTGGTCGTCGCTGGCGCCCTGGCTGTAACGCAGCACGCCGAGGCTTTTATGGAAGGCTTCGGGCAATACCCACGGGCCGTCGTTGTGGCCCAGCTCCGCGCCGTACACCAGGTTGCCGGCGCCGAGCGGCGTGGAACCGGTGAGCGTGCCGCGATAGTAGGCGTGTTCGCCCACCGTCATGCTGGCGGTGCTGGCTGGCAGCTTGTTGGCCAATACCATGTGCGCGGCGCCGGCGGAAGCGAAGTCGCCCTCCTCCGCGTAGTACGGGCCTTTCTTGTAGTTGATGCGATCGACCAGTTCCGGCATCAGGAAATTCAGGTCGGTATAACCCTGGCCGTGCGCGTGCGAGCGCATGTTCACCGGCATGCCGTCCACGAACGTGGCGAAGTCGGTACCGTGATCGAGGTTGAAGCCGCGCAGGAAGTACTGGTTGGCCTTGCCGTCGCCGCTGTGCTGGGTGACGATCACGCCGGGCACGAATTCCAGCAGTTCGCCGGGACGCAGCGCCGGCCGGTTGGCAATCAGCGCGGCGGTGACCGAGCCTTCGCTGGCAGCGTCGGACGTGCCCACGCCGTTGTCGTAATGGCCGCGTACTTCCACGGTCGAGATTTGTTCGGGTGCTGCTGGAATGGCTGCGGACGCGGATGCGGATGCGGGAGCCGTGGCGAGCGTCGCCGCCAGCGCCATCAAGGAGGTGCCTAACATGGTGGTCTTTCTAAGGAGGCAATCCGCACACTTCCCCGTGCGCGAACTGAAAAGAAGCGCTCGCGCGCTTCCACCCGTCTGGCCGGTATCCGGGCTGGCAAGCGAACCCGCGCTACCTTCCCATGCACAGGCACAGTGGTGTATCGAGGCGGATTGTCGTCAGGGACGACGCTTGTTGACCGTTGCGGGGGCAGCACATGCTACGCTGGCGAACCAGCTTCATGTTTCCCGTTTAACTGCGCGTCCGAACGCACGCGCGAGCACCAAAACGTGGGCGATTATACAAGCTTCCTGGTGGTTTGGGCCGGCGGCGCGGCCAGGCTTTGCAGGATCGGGCAATCGGGGCGGTCGTTGCCCTGGCAGCAGCCTGCCAGCGTTTGCAGCGTGTCGCGCATTTCCGTCAGTTCGGCGATGCGGTCATTGAGTGCGGCCACGTGGCCAAGCGCGATGGTTTTGACGTCGGCGCTGGCGCGCGCCTTGTTCCGCCACAGCGACAGCAGTTCGCCGATCTGTTCCAGCGAAAAGCCGAGCGACCGCGCGCGCTTGACGAAGCGCAGCACGTGCAGGTCGTCGTCGGAATAAATCCGGTAGCCGGCATCGGAACGCCGGCCCGGCGGAATCAGCGCGATGCTCTCGTAGTAGCGGATCATCTTGGCAGTGATGCCCGAGGCGGCAGCGGCCTGGCCGATATTCATGCTGGTCCTTTCGATTGCGCGTGGCCGGTGTCCGGCTTCCACCGGCGCAGCAGCAGCGCGTTGCTGATCACGCTCACGGAACTGAGCGCCATGGCGGCGCCGGCCACCACGGGGTTGAGCAGGCCGCATACCGCCAGCGGGATGCCTACCAGGTTGTAGATAAACGCCCAGAACAGGTTCTGGCGGATCTTGCCATAGCTACGGCGCGAGATTGAAATTGCCGCAGCCACCAGCGCCGGATCGCCGCGCATCAGCGTGATGCCGGCGGCATGCATGGCCACGTCGGTGCCGCTGGACATGGCGATGCCCACATCGGCGGCAGCCAGCGCCGGCGCGTCGTTGATGCCGTCGCCCACCATGGCGACGCAGCGCCCGTCGCCCTTGAGCGATGCGATGGTGGCCGCCTTATCGGCCGGCAGCATGTTGGCGATCACGCGGTCGACGCCCAGTTCCCGGGCCACGTGGTCGGCGCTGCCCTGGTTGTCGCCGGTGAGCAGCACGGTATCGATGCCCAGTGCGCGCAGCGCCTGCACGGCGTCGCGCGCGCTGGCCTTCACGCGGTCGCCAAACGCCAGCAGGCCCAGCAGGCGCGCCGGCTGGCGGTTATCGACATCGGCATCGGCAATGGCGGCCAGCCACGAAATCGTCAACCCTTGCGCTTCCAGTTCGGCCGCACGGGCAGCGAGCGCGCCGCGTGCCACACCCTGTTCGTCGATCAGCCGGGTGCTGCCCAGCACCAGCCGCATGCCATCAACGGTGGCGGCCACGCCGCGTCCCGGCAAGGCCGTAATGTCGGTGGCGGCCAGCACAGCGCTGTTGCGGCGGTTGCTCCCCCCGTTGTCAGCCCCGTTATCAGCGCCGTCAGCGCCAGGATCGCGTTCGGCCGCTTGCAGCACCGCGCGGGCCAGCGCATGTTCGCTGCCGCGCTGAATGGCGGCGGCCAGTTGCAGCAGGCGTGGCCCGTCGACGCCAGTGCCGGCAGCCGGTTCCAGCGCCGCCAGCGACGGTTTGCCTTCGGTGAGCGTGCCGGTTTTATCGAAAGCGACGGTGGTAATGCGGTGCGCCAGCTCCAGCGCCTCCGCATCCTTGATCAAGATGCCGTAGCGGGCCGCCACGCCGGTGCCGGCCATGATGGCAGCTGGTGTGGCCAGCCCCAAGGCGCACGGGCAGGCAATCACCAGCACTGCTACCGCGTTGATCAGGGCGCGCTCGCCGTCGCCGGTGGCCAACCACCAGCCGGCCAAGGTGCCCAGCGCCAGCACCAGCACCACTGGCACAAAGATGGCACTCACGCGGTCCACCAGGTGCTGCACCGGCGCCTTGGCTGCCTGCGCATCTTCCACCAGACGGATGATGCGCGCCAGTGTGCTCTCGGCGCCCACTGCAGTCACCCGCACCAGCAGCAGCCCTTCACCGTTGATGGCGCCGCCGGTCACGCGGTCGCCAGGCTGGCGTGCCACGGGCAGGCTTTCGCCGGTAATCAGCGCTTCATCGACATGGCTGGCGCCCTCTTCCACCATGCCATCGACGGCGATGCGTTCGCCGGGCCGCACCACCACCAGCTGGCCCACGCGCACCAGGGTGATCGGCACATCCACATCGCTGTCGCCATGGCGCACGCGCGCCGACTCGGGCCGCAACTGCTGCAAGGCGCGGATGGCCGATGCGGTCTGGCGCTTGGCGCGCGCTTCCAGCCATTTACCGAGCAGCACCAGCGTGATGACCACGGCCGACGCCTCGAAATACAGGTGCGCCATGGGGCCGCCGGTGAGCAGCTGGTACACGCTGAGGCCATAGGCCGCACTGGTGCCCAGCGCCACCAGCAGATCCATATTGCCGCTGCCGGCGCGCGCCGCCATCCAGCCGGCGCGATAAAAGCGCGCACCGAGCCAGAACTGCACCGGTGTGGCCAGCAGCCACTGGATGCGGCCATCGAGCATGCCATGACCGCCGGTCAGTTCCAGCAGCATGGGCACGATCAGCGGCAGCGACAGCAGCGCCGCCAGCAGCACGTGGAAGCCGCCGGTGCCCGCTGGCGCTGGCGCAGGAGGCGCGTCGGGCAATGCCTCGGGCAACGCACGGAAACCGGCCTTGTCGACCGCGCGCTCGAGCGCCGCAAAGTCCACCGGCAGCAGCGACTCCACCCGCGCCATCTCGGTGGCGAGGTTGACGCTGACCTTGCCCACGCCCGGCACGGCGGCCAGCACCCTTTCGACCCGGCCCACGCACGACGCGCAGCTCATGCCTTCGATCTTGATCGACTGCGATGCGGCAGGGCTAAGGGAGTGGGCAGGCTGGGTCATGGGATACTCGTATGTCAGTTTGGTAGCAACAGCATCAAGTATCCCATGATGGGAAGGTCAAGCGTTTTTTTACGGCGTTTTATTGTTACCGCACTTCGCAATCGACGTTATTCGATTTCGCCGGCGTGGCGCTGGCGGCCGGGCCGGTGGAGCTGCTGAACACGGGCGGCGGTGTGAATTGCATGCCGGGATTTTGCGGCACGATCACCGGCGGCACCGTCACACTGGGCACATAGCCGAACTGGCCGGCGGCGAAATTCTGCGTGCCGCCGGCATTACTCAGGAAGATCATGCCGTCCAACACTTGCACGTACAGGCCCGGTGCGCGGGTGCTGGCTGCCGTCGGCAGTGGCGGCGCGGCGCCTGGCGCCACCGGAGCAACCATCTCCGCCACGAACGTGGTGCCGCGGATGCCGATGGTGGCGCCCGACGTCTTCATCGAGAATTTTTCCTTGTTACGCTTGCCGAGCATGCCGGTGATCGACCGCAGCCCGCCCTTGACCAGGCTGAATGCGGCCTGGTCGCCGTCCGGCTTGTCGGCGTCGAACGCAAACTGCTCGACCTTGAACGTGGTGGACGGCTTGAGCGTGATTTCGCTATTGTCGATGAACTTGACCATGGCGTAGGTGGCGCGCTCGGTGACCAGGGTGTCGCCGCTCTCCACTTCCGAGCGCAGCGACAGGAACCGCGCGGAGCCATCGGCCTTCTTCGCCATCAACGGGCCGCTGAGCTGGACGATGGTGCCCGCCACCTGCGCCGCCCAACCGGGACCGGCCAGGCCGCACAGCGCCAGCAGGACCAGCGCGGACAGCAGGCGCTTAATTGCAGTACATCTTTTTGGCTGGCGCATTTTCTTTTTCGCTGGTAGTTGGTTTGGTGGTGCCATCGGCTGCTTTGGAGTCGGCCTGGTCTTCCGGCGGTGGCGCCCCGGTTGCGTTTGGCGCCTCGCGCGACGTGGTGCTGCCCAGCGACTTGATCACCTCGGTGCTGGCCTGCTGCACCGGCTTGACCGGCTCGCTCGCGGTGGGCGGCGACAGGACCTGGCAGAGCGCGGAGTTGGGAGCGATGGTGCAGATGTCGGCCGATGGTGCTGGCGTGGGCACCGGCGTCGGGATCGGCGTTGGAGCGGGTGTTGGCACCGGCGTTGGTATAGGCGTCGGTACCGGTGCAGGAACTGGCGTCGGAACTGGAACCGGTACCGGCGCCGGTTCAGGTGCTGGTACGGGAACTGGCACTGGGACCGGCGTGGGGACTGGAGCCGGTTCCGGCGTCGGCACTGGCGGTGGTGTCGGCACTGGCGCGGGAGTTGGCACAGGCACGGGAACAGGCGTCGGAGTTGGTACCGGCACCGGCACCGGCACGGGAGCAGGCGTTGGCTCAGGCGTTGGTACTGGTACTGGGACCGGGGTCGGCGCTGGTACCGGCACCGGTGCGGGAACCGGCGCTGGTTCTGGAGTCGGCGTTGGAACCGGTACAGGGACAGGCGTCGGCGTTGGTACCGGCACGGGCGCGGGAACCGGCGCTGGTGCTGGCGTCGGTGTTGGAACCGGTACAGGGACCGGCGTCGGTGTGGGCGTCGGAGTTGGTACCGGAGCGGGAACCGGCGCTGGCTCCGGTGTCGGCGTGGGAACTGGTACCGGGACCGGCGTCGGCGTCGGTGTGGGCGTCGGCACAGGTACCGGAACCGGCGTCGGCTCCGGTGTCGGCGTTGGAACCGGTACCGGAACTGGTGTCGGCACGGGCGCCGGGACCGGCGTCGGCTCAGGCACCGGCGTTGGCACGGGCGTCGGCGTCGGCGTTGGAACCGGAACCGGCGCCGGAACCGGCGTTGGCTCCGGTGTCGGTGTTGGAACCGGTGCCGGCTCTGGAGTCGGCACCGGCGTAGGAGTCGGTTCCGGCGTCGGCGTTGGCGTTGGCGTTGGCGTTGGCGTTGGCGTTGGCGTTGGCGTTGGCGTCGGCGTTGGCGCAGGAGTCGGCGTTGGCGCCCCCAGATCGTTTTGCGTATACCCGCCACTCGCGCCGGCAATCGTGCTGCCGGTCTGGATTTCGAACCCGCTCGATGTCAGCGTCACGGCACCGCCGCTCGACGTGATCGAGGATGCGCCGGTGACCGTCATCGTGCGCGCCGCGTCATAGGTCGTCCCGGCGGACAAGGCGATATTGCCAGCGCCTGCGCCCACCAGCCCATCGATCACCATGCGGCCATCGTTGACGATGGTGACTGCGCCATTGTTGGCGCCACCGGTATTGCCCTGCACTGCGCGCGTGACTGTGAGCGCCGGCGCGTGCACCGTGTTGCTGTGGTTTTCGATATTGATCGGCGCCGTGCTGCCGCCGTTGGCGGTGTTGACCACGTCGAGCTGCGCCACGGTGGTCAGCAGCGCCGAGCCGATGGTGCCTGCACCCTGCGTGGTGGTGGCTTGCAGACGGTTGGCCGTGATGCGGCCCGCCGCGCTGCCGGTCGCCGTGAGCAGCGCACCGTTCACGGTGAGCGCAACGTCGCCACCGGTGCTGATGCCGTCGGCCGTCACACCGCCGGCCGCCAGCTGCGCGATCGACAATCGGCCGTTGTTGGCAAACGCCAGATTGTAGCCGTCGCCCTGCTGCAATGCTGCCAGCCGCTCGACCTGGTTGCCGGCGTTGGCCAGCGTGATCTCGCCATGGTTGGCCACCAACAGCTCCTGCACGTCGATGGCGCCGCGCTGGGTGATCGCACCGCCGCCGCTCAACAGGGCGATGCGGTCGGTGGCGCCGTTGCGATTGGAGATGGCGGCGCCGCCGTAGCTGATGCCCCCCACGGTGATGCCATTCACGCCGGCCGCCACGTCATTGCTGCCGATGACCAGCGTGGGCACCTTGAGGTAGCTGATATTGTTGATCAACAGGCAGTTGAGCGCCACCATGCAATTGGCGCTGCCCATCTCGATGTGATAGCCGCTGCTGGCCGGCTTGATGGTGGCCTGGCTGCCGGTCAGCTCCGCATTCAACGTCAGCGCATCGGTGGCGATGTCGAAGCGTCCGGCGCGCGCCTTCTCCGCCACGGTGACGGCGGCGCCTTTGAGCGTGAGCGCGCCATCGAGTTTCAGATCGCCGTTCAGGTACACCAGGTCGGTGGTATTGGAACCCAGCGTCAGGTTCTGGATGCGGTTGCTGTTGCCGCTCAAATTGAGCGGCCCGGTCACTTCGACCGAACTGCCGTCGCTGGCGATGGTGGTATCGAGATTGGTGATCTTGCGCAGGGTGACATCGCTGAGCGCCATCGCAACGTTGGCATCCGCGCCGATGCCGATCTGGATCCGCCGTCCGGAAGTAATCGCCAGCGTGGCACCGCTGCCGCTGCCGGCGATGGCCGCGTCGTTGCCGATATTGAGTTCATTGGCGCGCAGGCGGATATCGCCGGCAGACACCTGGGCATGGTCGGCCAGCGACATCCGGTCGGCCTGCAACTGCATGCGGCCGACGGCGCCCACCTGGCCCACCAGACTCAGGTCGTTTTGCGTGGTCACGGTCAGCGTGCCGCTGCTGTTGGCAGTCAGCGCATCGATGCGGTTGTTTCCGGAGTCGAGCATGACCGGGCTGGCGCCCAGCGTGCTGACCGTCAGGTGCGGCGTGGATAACTGCCCATCGGCGGTCTGGGTGATGCTGCCGCCCGCCGTCAACGTGGCGCTGGTGCCCGCGTTGAGTCCCTCGCCGCCGATCACCATGTTGGCGGCGGTGGTGAAGGCAAAACTGCCGGTGCTCGAACCGGTAATGTAACTGGCCGTATTGGCGCCGGTGAGCGCAACGCTGTCGGCCCGCAGTACCAGGCCGGTGGTGGCAAGTGCCGCCGTGCCGGTGATGGCGCCGCCCATCAGCGACAGCCGCGTGGTGGCGGCATCGGCGCCGCCGCTCACCAGGTCCAGCGCTCCCACCAGCTTGATGTTGCCGGTGTAGCCGGCAGCGGACCCGATGGCGAGATTGCGGCTATGGATGGTGCGCAGTTCCGCCTCCGACAAGCCCAGCCGGCTGCCGGCATCGGCTGCGCCGATGCCGAGATTGATTTCGCGGTCGGTCATGTAGGTGTCAAGGTCCACGAGATCGGCACGGATGCTGCCGCTCAGCGCCATGCGGTCGCCCGTCATGGCCACCTGGCCGGCGCTGACGGCGCCATTGGCGCCCACGGTGATGGTACCGTCGGTGGCGATCACCTTCACCTGGCCCGTACCGGCGTCCACCTTGCCATTGATGGTCACGCTGCTACCCAGCAGCGACACATTGCGTTCGGATGCCAGCACGGTTTGCGCGCCGCGCGCCGCAATCGTCACCTTGCCGGTGCCGGTCATGGTGCCGCCGGTGTTGTCATTGGCGGTGAGCGATATGTCTCCCTTGATCGACAGCGGCGCATTGACAACAATGTCGTTGCCCGCCAGCGCCGTCAGCGACACGCCTTCGGTGTTGGTAACGGCCGTACTGAAGGTGATATCGTGCTGCGCCTGCAGCACGATATGAGTCTGGGCGTTGTTCAGCACCGAGGCGTCGAGCTGGGCTTCATCGCTGGCCGGTGGACCGAAGTTGGCGGCGTCATCGCGCGTCACCGCGCTGTTGGGGAAATTGCCCACGGTGATATCGTAGGGATCGAGCAGCCAGGTGCCGTTTTTGCCGCCGCTGCCGGCGCCCGCATTCACGCGCGCGCCGGCCACATCCAGGTAATGGCCGGACGTTTCCACCAGCCCGCCGTTGCCGCCGCCGGCGCCGCGTACCGACAGCGTGCCATGCATGCGCGCCGCCTGGTCGCCCCATACCACCACCTTGCCGCCGTCGCCGCGCACCAGCGCATCGGCGCGCACCACGGCGTCCGCGCCCACGAACGCTTGCCGGGCATGTGCCACCGCCGCATTTTTCCCCTGATAGTCGCCGCCCACCAGTATCGTGCCGCCGCCCGCATCGCCGCTGGCGTCCACCAGAGCGTTGCCGGTCAGGCCCACTTGCGCACCGAGGATCTGCACGGCGCCGCCGCTGGCGCCATTGCTGCCGCTGGCGGTCGTGGAGCTGCCGGCTTCCAGCAGCGTGGTGCCGCTGGCCTTGAGGATGATGCGGCCGTTCTCGCCGCGCACCGCGCTGTTGGCGTTGATGGCGCCGCGCTGGGCAACCAGCGCGCCGTACACGCCCACGCGGCCGCCCTGCGCCACGATCCGGCCCAGGTTGAGCGCCTGGTCGGCTGGCGCCGATACCAGCACCTGCACGTTCGGATCGGCCGAATCGAACAGCTGTACGCTGCGGCCGGCCGCCAATACCACGTCGCCATTGGGCGCGGTCATCACGCCGCTGTTTTCCACCGCTGGCGCGATCAGGAAAATCTGGCCGCCGGCGGGCGTGGTGATGCTGCCCTGGTTGGCCACCTTGCCCGCACCGTCGCCGGCCGTGAAGCTGTTTTTACCGGCCAGGAAATCGGCATTGGAAATTGCCAGGCTTGACGCGACCAGGCCGTTCACGTCCACCCGCGCGCCGGCGCCGAACAGCACACCGTTCGGGTTAATCAGGAATACCTTGCCGTTCGATTGCAGCGCGCCCAGGATCTGGCTGGGGTCCTGCCCCGTCACGCGGTTCAGCACGCGGCTGTCGGCGCTTTGCTGGACGAAGCGCGCGATCTCGCCGGGCGCCACCGAAAAGCTGCGCCAGTCGATGATGGTGTTGGGCGTATTGGTGATCGTGTACAGGTTGCCCTGCTGCGCAAACGTGGCGGCGCCATGCACCACGGTGGGCGCGACCGGGCTGGCGTGACCGGTTTCGAACGCCGCGGCCAGCAGCACCGCCAGCAGTTTGCGACGCAACGGCAGGGAGCGCGGGGAATGGTGATTGTTCATGGTCTCGGTGGAAAGCGGTATCAGTACGCCATCGCCAGGCGCAGGTGCAGGCGGTTGGCGTTGTCACGCGTGGTGCCGCCCTGGACACCGGCGCGCAGCACGTGGCCGTAATCGAGTTGCAGGTTGGCCCAGGTGGACAGCACCACGCGCGCGCCCACGCCGGCGCTGGCAATCGTGGTGCGTTCGAGTTCACCGGGCAGCGCGTGGTTGCGGCGCGCATGGGCGGTATCGTAAAAGCCCAGCAGGCGGCAGTTGTAGCCGGCGTTGCTGCACAGGTTGGGCGTGTAGGCTTCGAGGTTCACAGCCACGCCCTTGTCGTTGGCTACTTCGCGCTCGACAAAGCCGCGCACCGACGTGGCGCCGCCCGCGCCGAACTGTTCACCGGGGATCAGCGCATTGCCCGTGTACTGGCCGTTGGCAATTGCCCGCAGCTGCCAGTCGCCGGCCAGCGCGTGGCTGATGCTGGCGCTGAAACGCAGCAGCGTGTAGTCATCTTTGGCGCCGCTGCGCGCGAGCGTAAAATCTTCCTGGGCGCCGCGCGCGCCACCCGACACATTGCGCACCAGCGCGATTTGCCCGCCCAGCTGCCCGGCCGCCAGCGGCAGCGTGCCCTGGTAGCCGATGCTCACCGGGTGCACCGTGACGTCGTTGCCCAGTTGCGTGTCGAACAGCACCACGCTGTTGCGGAAGGCCTTGACCTCCACGCCGTAGCTGAGCTGCGACTGGTAGCCGCCGCGATCGCGCAGCGCCTGGCTGTAGCGGGCGCCATACACGGCGCCCTTGCCGCGCACCGCCAGGTCGAAGGCGCCGGCCGACACCGTGCCCGAGTCGACATTCGAGTAACTGGCGTACAGGTCGAGCGCGTCGCCGCTCCCGTAAAACGGCACGTGGTAGCCGGCGCCGTATACTTTCACCCGGCCATGCTCCTCGGCCGACGTCACATACTGCAGCGACGCCAGATGATCGCGGCCAAACAGGTTGGCGTGCTGCACGATGAAGCCCAGGTGGGTTTTGCCGGTCTGCTCGTTGCCGGTGTTGTCGACATTGACCGTGGCGCGCCACGGGCTGCTGTCTTTTACTTCCAGCACGGCGTCCACTTCGTCGTCGACATCGCCGGCCTTCAGGGTGAGCGCCATCTCGCGCGCCGGATTTTCATTGGTCTGGCGCAGATTGGCCGAGATGGCATCCACATCGGGCGTGTATCCCGGCGCCAGCGTGGGCAGGCTGCGGCGCACATTGGCCTCGTCAAAATAGCGGTTGCCGCGCACGGTCACCCGGCCGATGCGGGTTTCCACCACGCGCAGACGCACCACGCCGCCATTGAGTTCCTGCTCCGGCAGCTGGATCGATACCAGCTTGTAGCCGCGCGCCCGATAGGCCGCTTCCAGCGCTTCCAGCGCGCGCTGGACGTCGCCAAAATCGCGCCCCGGCCCGGTGTAGCCGGCCAGCAGCGCGTCCACCTGCTGCGGCGCCAGCAAGGTATTGCCCTCGACGTCGAAACGCGTGATGGCAAAACGGATCGCACCCGCGTCGTCGGCCAGCTCCTGGGCGCCGGCCGCGTGCAGCACGACAAGGGCGAAAAAGGAACCTGCAAAAAGGCGCTGTAAGCTGGAGGTCATCGGGGCGGGTATCTGTTTTGTTATGGTGTCGACTACATTGATTGCAAAACCACTATGCGAATATTTTGCAATTGCCGCGATTATATCCTTGTGGCAACTTTATAGCTACGGGTGTAGCCCGCTTTGGCCGATTAGCCACATTTTTGGTTTGACTTAGTTCCAACCGCGGCGTTTTAGCAGGGGCGGCGTGGCAAAAAACAGGTTACTTGACGTCGAAGCTGGTCACGCCGTCCCAGCCGGCGCCGGGAGACCGGGCGCGATAGCCGGCGACCCTGTCGCGGTACAGCGCATACAGGCCGCATCCCGGGTCGTCGGCGTGCAGGCGCTCCAGCAGCGCTGCGGCGGCATCCCACTGCTGCGCGCGCACGGCGGCGAGCGCCGCATGCCAGCGCGCCAGCGCGTCGGTGGCGGCGGCATCGGCGGCCAGGTCGGCGGCCAGCCCCAGCGGCTCGTAGATCGTCACCACTTCCTGCTTGCCCTTGACCCGTACCCGATCGAGCTCGCGATAGGCGAACTGCGGGGCGGCCGCCCGCGTGGCCGGGCCCACCGCGATGGCAGCGCCGTAGATGCGGGTGAGTCCTTCGAGCCGCGCGGCCAGGTTGACGGCGTCGCCCATCACCGTGTACGCGCGGCGGATGGCCGAGCCCATGTCGCCCACGTGCATGATGCCGGTATTGACGCCGATGCCGATGTACAGCGCCGGCCAGCCGCGCGCCACGAAGTCCGCGCTCAGCCTGCGGGCGCTGTCCTGCATCAACAGCGCAGTGGCGACGGCGCGCCGGGCATGGTCGTCGAACGCCACCGGCGCCCCCCAGAACGCCATCACGGCATCGCCAATGTATTTGTCGAGCGTGCCGCGGTGGCTGTCGCGGATATCCTCCGACATCGCCGTCAGGTAGCGGTTGATGTACTCGCGCAGTTCCCGCGGCGCCAGTCCTTCCGAGATGCCGGTGAAGCCGCGCACGTCCACGAACATCACGCTCAGCTCGCGGCTCTCGCCGTCCATGCTGTAGTGGCCGGGGTTGGCGGCCATTTCGGCCACCAGTTCGGGCGCCACGTACTCGCCAAAGCGCGACACCAGCGCGCGGCCCTTGCGCACCTCGAAAAAATAGCCCCATACCAGGTTCACCACGAACAGGCTGGCGATCACCAGCAGCGGCAACGCCAGGTTGAACAGCAGGTCCTGCTGGCGGTACAGGTACACATTCACGCCCACTGCGGCGGCCAGCGCCGCTGCCGCCAGCGCCAGCCCGGACAGCGGCGCCAGCGCCGCCAGGGTCACGGTCAGCGCCACGCCCAGCAACAGGATGGCCGCTGCCTCGGCGGCGGCAGCCCAGTCGGGCCGCGCCTTGAACTGCTGGTCGAGGATGGACTTGACGATATTGGCGTGGATTTCCACGCCCGGGTATTCGGGATTGACCGGCGTGGCGCGCAAGTCGACCAGCCCCGGCGCCGTGGTGCCGATCAACACGATCGCGCCCTTGAGCCATGCCGCCGGTGCGCGGCCGGTCAGCACATCGGCGGCGGACACGTAGCGGAAGGCGCCCCCGCGCGGGCCTCCCCTGCCGCGAAACTCGATGGTGGTGGTCATCGCCTCGCCCACCGGGATCAGGCGCTGGCCGTGCGGCAGGAACAGCGACAGGTAATCGTAGCCGCCCGCCTGCTGCGCATTGGCCGACATGGCGTCGACCGAGCGGTCCAGGTACGGCTTGATGGCCCGCGCCTGCAGGTACACGCCGGCAGTGGCCAGCGCCAGCGACGGATAATAGGCGTCGCCCACCTGCTGGATCAGGCCCGCCGTGCGGACGATGCCATCGGGATCGGTCACCACCGAAAAACTGCCGGCGCCGGCGGCAGCCCGCTGCAACACCGGCACATTGGCCTCGTAACCCTCGTTGGACCAGGCCAGCAGCTCGCGGCCGTTGAGGTCCGCTTCGGTAAACAGCGGCGGCGGCAGCGCGCCTTTCACCTGGTCGGCCGACAGGTTGAAGCCGAGGATGACCGGCTGCCCCTGCAAGGCGGCGGCAAACAGGCCGTCGTAATCGAGCGCAGGGCGCAGGGCGTCGAGCCGCTGGCGCAGCGCCGGCACGTCTTGCAACGCGCCCTGCGCCAGCTGTTCCAGCACGCCGTAGCCGGAGCTGGTGTCCGGCTCGGGGAACGAGATATCGTAACCCACCGCGCCCGCCCGGTAGTGGCGCGTCAACTGCGAAATCAATTGCGCCTGCACGTTGCGGCCCCACGGGAAGCGGCCGAATTCGGTGAGCGCGCGGCCGTCGATATCGACAATCACGATGCGCGGATCAAGCACCGGCGCCTGCAGCTTCATGCGCTCGCCGGCAATCAGGGCATCCCACCGCGCCACCGCATCGCCGCTGCCCTGTCCCAGCAACCCGAGCGCGCAGGCCGCAGCGGCCAGCGTGATGCATAGCCCGAGCAGCCAGCGCGGGCCGAGCGTGGTGAGCGTGCTGAGCGTGGTGCGCTGGCGGGTGCGGTGGCGCATGGCGGGGTTCAGGGCGTGTAGCCGGGAATCTGCGCTTCGTCGATGGCGTCGATCTGGCGCACGTCCATGTGGCGGTGGGCGAAATCGAGATACACCTTGCTGCGGATGAAAACATCGAACAGCTGCGGATCGATATGGCCGTTCAGTGCGAACTTGCCAAGGATGCGCAGCGACTCGGACAGCATCTTGCCCTTTTTGTAGGGGCGGTCGCGCGCGGTCAGCGCTTCGAAGATATCGGCAATTGCCATCAGCCGCGCCTGCACCGACATCTGGTCGCCGGTCAGGCCGCGCGGATAGCCCTTGCCGTCCATCCGTTCATGGTGGCCGCCCGCGTATTCGGGCACGTTGCGCAGGTGGCGCGGCCACGGCAGCGATTCGAGCATGCGCACGGTCACGGCGATATGGTTGTTGATGATCTTGCGTTCGGCCGCCGTCAGCGTGCCATACGGGATGGTGAGGTTCAGCACCTCGTCGGCGTCGAGGAAGTCGCGCTCCACGCCATCGGCGCCGGTCCAGCGGCGCGCGGCGATCGCGTGCACGCGCTCCTGGTCGGCGGGCGCCATGCCCTCGCCGCCCACATTGGCCACGCGCAGGAAATCGCGCTCGGCGCGCAGCGTGCGCTGTTGCGCCGCCAGCGCTGCATCGATGGCTTCGATGGCGGCGCCTGGGGTGGCGCCAGAGGTGGCGCCAGAGGTGGCGCCAGAGGTGGCGTCACCGGTGGCCAGCGCCAGCTTCTGTTCCAGCGCGGCGATCTGCGCATCGCGCTCGAGCACCTCGAACCGGGTATCGACCAGCGCAATCCGGTCGAAGATGGTTTCCAGCTTGGTGGCCTTGTCGACGATATGGACCGGCGTGGTGATCTTGCCGCAGTCGTGCAGCAGGCCCGCCATCCACAGTTCCTTGCGGTCGGCATCGGTCATGCGGAAGGCCGCCAGCGGGCCGGTGTCGGTGTTGTGCACGGCTTCGGCCAGCAACATGGTCAGCTCGGGCACGAACTGACAATGGCGGCCCGTGTACGGCGATTTTTCATCGATGCCGATGTTGATCAGGTTGACCAGCGATTCCAGCAGTTCTTCCAGCTGGGCGATCAGGCGCTGGTGGGTGAGCGCCACCGCCGCCTGCGCCGCCAGCGCCTCGATGAAGCGCTGGTCGGTCGGGCTGAATGCCACGATGGCGTCGCCACCTGCGCCACCCGCGCCATCGGGCGCGCGCGCATTCACCAGTTGCAGCACGCCGGCCAGCTCGCCCTCGTGGTCGCGCATCGGCACCGTCAGGATCGACTGCGTATGGTAGTGGCGCTGCTGGTCGAAACTGACCATACCGGAAAAATTGAATCCCTCGGCCCGGTAAACGTCCTCGATATTCACCGAGGCACCCGAGTGGGCCGCATACGCCGCCACCGCTGACAGGTTGCGTTCTCCGGCTGCGTCATACAGCGGGATCGCCGGCGCCCGGGTCGGTTCGCCACCGGGGCCGCCCTGGTGGATCGCCAGCGTGTCGTTGATGAGGATGTGGAAATCGAGCGCGCGGCGGTCGTCGCTGGGGCGGTACAGCGTGCCGCCATCGGCATTGGTCATGCGCTTGGCCACCAGCAGGATGTGTTCGAGCAGGGTGTCGGTATCGTGCGTGTTACCCAGCTCTACGCTCAGTTCGGTCAACTGGTGCAGGCGCTGGGCAACTTGGGTGGGATTGAGATCTTGCATATTGAAAGTGTATCCGCAGTGCAAGTTTGTGTACATGCCAAATTTCCACGAAACATAATTTGAACACAGCTTGTCGCCTTTCCACCCTGCCCTGTGGAAATAAAGATATGATCGGCCTGAAAAGCGACCTTAAAAACAGCAAAACATCAGGGAAGAGCATGAAATTCACATTCTGGGGGGTGCGTGGTTCGATTCCCTCACCCGGGCCGCGCACCGCGCGCTACGGCGGCAACACCACCTGCATCGAGGTGCGCACCGATAACGATACCCTGCTGATCCTCGACGGCGGCACCGGCCTGTTCGCGCTGGCGCAGTCGCTGCTGCAACACCGTACCGCCCCCATCGACGCCAATATTTTCATCACCCACAGCCACTGGGACCACATCCACGGCCTGCCCTTCTTCACGCCGCTGTTCGTGCGCGGCAGCCGCGTGCGCCTGCATGGGGTGACCGATCCCGACACCGGCAACGGCATCGAGCACGTGATGAACGTGCAGCTGCAAAACAGTTATTTTCCTGTCAGCGAAGCCCAGATGAGCGCCACCATCGAGTACCAGTCGCTGGTGGCCGGCCAGCCGGTGACGGTGGGCGATGCCACCGTGGCCAACGTGGTGATGAACCACCCGGTCATCAATCTCGGCTACCGCATCGACTGTCACGGCAAGTCGCTGTTTTTCACTGGAGACCACGAGCCGTTTTACAACCTGCACCCGGTCGGCCATCCCGAGCATGCGGCGTACGCCCGCTACATGAACGCGCGCAGCGCCGCCATTGACGCGCTGGTGCAGGGCGTCGATGCCTTGATCGTCGATTGTTCTTACACGCGCGAAGAATATCCGGCCCGCCAGGGCTGGGGTCACGGGACGTTTGACGCAGCGTTCGAGATGGCGCTGCGCTGCGGCGCGCGGTCGCTGTATTGCACCCACCACGAACCCACCCGCAGCGACGACGAGCTGGAAGCGGTGTTTGCGGAAGTGCTGGCGCGCTACGCGCCACGCCTGAACGGCCTGACCGTGGCGCTGGCGCGCGAGGGGCTGGAAGTGCGCCTGGACTAACTCTGCAACGCAACGCCGCATCGCCGCATGGCGTTCGACTGCGGTCGTTGCAGTGCGCGTGCAACGTTATGCGGCTACTGCGCGCGGCAACACCCGGCGATCCGCCAGCGCCCGCAGGCGCGCCACGGCGGCCGGCAAGTTGAATGCCTTGCCGGCACGCAGCGCCGACACCATCTGGGTAGCGATGCGCAACGCTGGCGCAGCCGCGTTCTTGGCAGCGTAAGGCAGCACCAGGCGATAGCGGCCACGGGTGCGCGGCACCACGCCGACAAAACCGATCGATACTTCGTTGAAGGCCAGGCGGCGCAATTCCATCGCGACCTGCTGCACCACGCGCACGATTTGCGGCACGCCTTCGGCGCGCAGGCCGACCAGCGCGGCCTGGCGCTGCACGCCCGGCAGCAGCGCCAGCAGGCGGCGGTCGAGCGACGCCATGGCGGCCGGATTGGCCGGCGCGTCGTCAACTTCCAGGATGCTGAGGAGACAGGGTTGGGTGGAGTAGCGGTTGTCGCTGGCGATGTAACGCTGATCGATGATCTTCATGTTCTGCTTTGCTGTTAAATTTCAGCCCGCAGTATGCCCGATCGAAGCAGGCGCGGTAAGCAGCCAAAGGCGGATTGCGACGTAGGAGCACTCCCACATTTAAGCCCCGTGTAATGGGGCCATGTTAAGTGTTGGCAGTATGGCGCAGCGCAGCATGATTGTACCCGACCCGGGCGACAGGGATCGCACGGCTTGGGGTATGCTTTCCGCAAGCTTCCCCGCACGCCAACCTACACGAGATCATCCCATGACCCTAGAGACCTCCATTGCCGCGATGCAGGCCACGCTGGCCCGGCGCGGCTACACGCTCACCGCCACGTCGTCGCACCCGGTGGACGGCATCTGGTCGGTGCACCTGCAAGACCGCGACTGCGCGCTGCTGCACGCCAGCGGCAAGGGCGCTACCGAGCAGGCCGCCCGCGCCAGTGCGTACGGCGAATTTGTCGAGCGCCTGGGCACCCATTATTTCTGGGCCCATTACTACCTGGGCGCGCGCCGCGCCGATGCACCGTTCGTCCACTATCCGCAGGAACAATGGTTCAAGGCTGGCGCCGATGGCGCCTGGCCGACCGCCATGCTCGATCCCGCGCTGCACGCGCTGTACAACCCCGATGGCGAGATCGACGCCGCCGTGCTGGTCGACCTCAATTCCGGCAACGCTGCGCGCGGCATCTGCACCCTGCCCTACACCCGCCTGCGCGATGGCGCCATCGTCCACCTGCCGGTCAACATCGTTGGCAACCTGTATGTCAGCAATGGCATGGCCGCCGGCGACACGGTCAATGCGACGCGCGTGCAGGCCCTGTCCGAGATATTCGAGCGCGCCATCCAGCACCGCATCATTGCCGAGGGACTATGCCTGCCCGACGTGCCGCTCGACGTGATCGACCGCTACCCGCACATCAAGGCCGGCATTGCGGGCTTGCGCGCGGCCGGCTTCGGCATCCTGGTCAAAGATGCTTCGCTCGGTGGCAAATACCCGGTCATGAACGTGACCCTGATTCACCCGCACGACCAGGGCGTGCTGTCGAGTTATGGCGCCCATCCGCGCCAGGGCATCGCGCTCGAACGCGCGCTCACCGAATTGCTGCAGGGCCGCTCGCTCGACGCGCTGGACGGTTTCCCCGAGCCCGGTTTCGACACCAGCGAAATCACCACGGTGACCAACCTCGAAACCCACTTTGTCGATTCGAGCGGCGTGATCGGCTGGAGCTTCCTCAGCGATACCTCGGACTATCCTTTCGTCGACTGGAACTTCAGCACGGAAAACACCGGCGCCGACGGCGACTACCAATGGCTGGTGGACGCGCTGCACGGCGAAGGCAAAGATATCTACGTGGCCGATTTCGATCTTGATGGCCTGTACAGCTGCCGCGTGCTGGTGCCGGGCTACTCGGAAATCTATCCGATCGACGATCTCGAATGGGAAAACAATAGCGCCGGCAATACCCTGCGGCCGCTGCTGGCGCGCCTGCACAACCTGACAGTACAGGAATGCACGGCCCTGCTGGCCGACCTGCAAACGTCGCACCTGAACGATGCGCGGCCGGTATGGGAAATCCTCGGCCTGGCAGTGGCGGCCGGCACGCCATGGAAGCAGCTGCGCATCGGCGAACTGAAAACCCTGCTGGCCCTGGTGGTGGGCGACGAGGAAGCAGTGCTCGAAGGCTGCGACTGGCTGCGCCACTACGGCAACCTCCCCCCACCGCGCCTGCTGGTGTACCGCTGCATCGAAAGCATCGTCAAGCTCGACGAACCGGACAACTACCGGCACGCGCTGGAGCTGCTGTACGGGGTGGACACGCTGGCGCAAGCGGAAGCGCTGCTCGACGGCTCCGACCGCTTCTTCGGCCTGGCCACGCTGGGGCCCAACTTCGAGGCCAGCCCGCTGCATCAAAGCTTGCTGGCGGCGTACGACAAGCTGTTCGCGCCGGTGGCCGGATAATGCTTACAACGCTGCATCCACCAGCAGCCCCGGCTGCAACGCCCGGATGCGCAGTTCGGTGAAGTAGCCACCGGCCTCGTTGTAGCGCAGGTAGTGGCGGCCGCAGATCTGGCAGCGTGATACCTGGCTGATGTTGCACGGGTAGTAGCGCGGCGCGATCGGTGCGTCGGCACTGTCGTAGCGGGTGCCGTGCGGGTGATATTCGGCAAACGTCGGTTCATCGTACGGATCGTCCACCAGCGTGCCCACTTCCTCGAAGCGGTCGAGCTGCAGGGTCATGGGCAGTGCCTGCCACGCCAGCAGCGGTACCTGGTTGCAGCTGCAGTCCACGGTGACCGCGCTGGAGGCCAGCGCCAGGTCCATCAATTGCTTGAATTCGATTTTTGGCATGATAAAAAAAAGGGAGCCGCAGCTCCCCTTCGATGGTATTTACAGGATGTGGCGTCCAGCCCACCAGGCAATCGCGGCAACAAACGCCGATGCCGGAATGGTGAAGATCCAGGCCCACACGATGTTACCGGCCACGCCCCAGCGCACGGCCGACATCTTTTGCGACGCGCCCACGCCGACGATGGCGCCGGTGATGGTGTGCGTGGTGGAGACCGGCACACCAAGCGCGGTGGCAACGAACAGCGTGATGGCGCCGCCGGTTTCGGCGCAGAAGCCGCCCACCGGTTTGAGCTTGGTAATCTTCTGACCCATGGTCTTGACGATGCGCCAGCCGCCAAACAGCGTGCCGAACGAAATCGCCGTGTAGCAAGAAATGATGACCCACAGCGGCGGCTCGGCGTCGCCCACTGCCGAGTAGCCCGACGCGATCAGCAGCATCCAGATGATGCCGATGGTTTTTTGCGCGTCGTTACCGCCGTGACCGAGGCTGTACGACGCCGCCGACAGCAGTTGCAGACGGCGGAACCATTTATCCACGCGCCGCGGCGTCGATCGCACGAAGATCCACGAGACGATCAGCATCATGATCGAGCCGAATACAAAGCCCATCAGCGGCGCCAGGACGATGAAGACGACGATCTTGATCAGGCCGGCGGATATCAGGGCGCCGGTGCCGCTCTTGGCCACGGCCGCGCCCACCAGGCCGCCGATCAGCGCATGCGACGACGACGATGGAATGCCGTAGTACCAGGTGAAGATGTTCCAGACGATGGCGCCGACCAGCGCGCCGAAAATCACGTACTGGTCCACCACCGCGGGATCGATGGTGCCCTTGCCCACCGTGGCCGCCACGGTCAGCTGGTGGAACACAAAGATGGCGACAAAGTTGAAGAAAGCGGCCATGGCCACCGCCGTTTGCGGCTTCAGCACGCCGGTGGAGACCACGGTGGCAATCGCGTTGGCGGCATCGTGGAAGCCGTTCATGAAGTCAAACACGAGGGCCAGGGCAATTAAAATGCCCAGCACCCAGATGCTGATTTGGATGGAATTCATCTGACTGTTCTTTTTCTTTTGATTTACGCGTTTTCGACGATGATGCCTTCGATGATGTTGGCCACATCTTCGCAACGGTCGGTGACGGTTTCCAGGATCTCGTAGATGGCTTTCATCTTGATCAGGTTGCGCACGTCCGGTTCATCGCGGAACAGCTTGGACATGGCGGCGCGCATCACGTGGTCGGCGTCCGATTCCAGGCGGTCGATTTCTTCGCAGATGGCAACGATCTGGCGCGAGTTGTCCATATTGTGCAGCAGCGCTACGGCGGCCTGGACTTTTTCGGTGCAGGCCAGGACCAGTTCGGCCAGGCGCTGCGCTTCCGGGGTGACCGAGTGCAGGTCGTACAGCGACACGGTTTGCGCGGCGTCTTCCAGCAGGTCGAGGATGTCGTCCTGGCGCGTAATGAGCTTGTGGATGTCGTCGCGGTCGATCGGCGTGATGAAGGTTTTGTGCAGCAGGTCCACGGTCTGGTACGTGATCTTGTCGGCCTGCTTTTCGATGCTTTCAATCGCGTGCACGCGATTTTCCAGGTCGTCGAAGTTGGACATCAGGCCCAGCATTTCTTTTGCCCCTTTGACGCACAGGTCGGCGTGTTGGTTAAACAGGTCAAAAAATTTGCCCTCGGTGGGCATCAAGCGTCCAAACATGTCTTTCTCCGATCAATAATTCGTCATTACTACAGGTTGCCGGCCCGGATGGCGGGCGCGGCGTAAAGAAGCGTCGTTCTGATGGCAGTGGAGCCCGGGCTTAATCGCCCTGGTACAAGGCCAGGTTACCGACGTAATTGCCAAACTTGGTGTACTGGCCGATCCAGGTAAGCCGTACCGAGCCGATGGGGCCGTTACGCTGCTTACCGATAATGATTTCGGCCGTTCCCTTATCGGGCGAGTCGGGGTTGTAGACCTCGTCGCGATACAGGAAGATGATGACGTCCGCATCCTGCTCGATTGCGCCCGATTCGCGCAAGTCGGACATGATGGGACGTTTGTTGGGGCGTTGCTCCAGCGAGCGGTTCAACTGCGACAGCGCGATCACCGGGCAGCCGAGTTCCTTCGCCAGGCCCTTGAGCGAGCGCGAGATTTCGGAAATTTCAGCGGTACGGTTATCGCCCTGCTTGGAACCCTGCATCAGCTGCAGGTAGTCGACAATAATCAGGCCGAGCTTGCCGCACTGGCGCGCCAGACGGCGCGCGCGCGCGCGCATCTCGATCGGGTTCAGTGCCGGGGTTTCGTCGATGAACAACTGGGCATCGTTCATCTTCTGGATCGCGTGCGTGAGGCGCGGCCAGTCTTCGTCGTTCAGCCGGCCGGTACGCAGGCGGTGCTGGTCGAGCTGACCTACCGAGCCGAGCATACGCATGGCCAGCTGGGCGCCGCCCATCTCCATCGAGAAGATCGCCACCGGCAAGCCGGCCTCGATTGCCACGTTCTCGCCGATATTCACCGAGAATGCGGTTTTACCCATCGACGGACGACCGGCCACAATCACCAGGTCGCCGGCCTGCAGGCCCGACGTCATACGGTCGAGGTCGATGAAACCGGTGGGTACGCCGGTAATTTCCGACTGGTTGTCGCGCGAGTACAGCTCGTCGATGCGTTCGACCACTTGGGTCAGCAGCGGCTGCACCGCCAGCCAGCCGGCGGCGCCACGGGCGCCCTGCTCGGCAATGGCAAAGATCTTCGATTCGGCTTCGTCAAGCATCTGCTTGACTTCCTTGCCTTGCGGGCTGAAGGCCTGGCCCGAGATTTCGTCGGCCACGGTGATCAGCTGGCGCAGGATCGAGCGGTCGCGCACGATCTCGGCATAGCGGCGGATATTGGCCGCCGATGGCGTGTTTTGCGCCATCGCGTTCAGGTACATCAGGCCACCGACGTCGTCGGCCTTGCCCAGCTGCGTCAGCGTTTCAAAAACGGTGATGACGTCGGCCGGCTTGGAGCCGTTGATCATCTTGACGATTTGCTCGAAGATGATGCGATGATCGTAACGGTAAAAGTCGTCCGGGTTCATCATGTCGGCGATACGGTCGAACGCGGCGTTATCGCGCAGCAGGCCGCCAATGACGGACTGTTCTGCTTCGATGGAATGCGGCGGGACGCGGAGCGAATCGACTTGCGGATCGGAGGGGGCGTTCATGGCGCGAATTATACCTGCTTAGGCACTACTACAAAAAAAACGGCGCGAAAAAAAGCCGCCCATACCCCTAACTCCGGCCTCAGCGATACGCATGCCGTACCACGTGGGGTCGTACCCACTACGGGGTACGACCCCGGCAGTGGCAGTACGGGGTAAAAGTCCCATAAAAAAAGCCGGGCAAGCCCGGCTTTCTTCATGATATTACTTACTCGACAGGCCGAAGCCCATGCAAGTATTAGGCAGCTTCGCCCACAACAGCAACGGTGACTTCTGCGATCACGTCGGTGTGCAGAGCAACGCTCACCGGGAATTCGCCGGTGGTCTTCAGCGGGCCGGTTGGCAGACGCACAGCCGATTTCTCGACAGCGAAACCAACTTTGCTCAGCGCTTCAGCGATGTCGAAGTTGGTGACCGAACCGAACAGACGGCCGTCAACACCAGCTTTTTGCGAAACGGTCACGGTCATGCCGTTCAGTTTCTCGCCTTGAGCTTGGGCAGCAGCCAGCTTGGCAGCAGCAGCTTTTTCCAGTTCAGCGCGTTTGACTTCGAATTCCGCAACAGCAGCAGCGGTAGCGCGGCGAGCCATTTTTTGCGGGATCAGGAAGTTACGTGCGTAACCGTCTTTAACTTTAACGACTTCACCCAGGTTGCCCAGGTTGACGACTTTTTCCAACAGAATGATTTGCATAGTTCTTCTCCAGGTGCTTGTCTACGCTACGCAATTAAGCGTGGTGCAGATCGGTGTATGGCAGCAGGGCCAGATAACGGGCGCGTTTGATCGCGGTGTCCACTTGGCGCTGGTAGTGCGCTTTGGTGCCGGTCAGACGTGCTGGCATGATCTTGCCGTTTTCCTGGACGAAGTCTTTCAGCGTGTCTACGTCTTTGTAGTCCACTTGTTCTACGCCGGCAGCGGTGAAGCGGCAGAATTTCTTGCGCTTGAACAGTGGGTTTTGTTGCTTACGCTTTTCTTTAAGCTTGAGCTTGTTTTTGTCGAACTTTTTACCGAATGCCATGTGAGGCTCCTGTATTTAAATTGAGCTGTCCGTGACAGCACTAAAATCAATGATGTGAAACACCAGGCTTTTGCTATTGCGCGTCTTCTTGTTGAGGAAACCGGTGAACTGATACACACCACCCAGCGGCGCCGCGCTGAAACGGCTTGAAATCTCGCCCGCGGCAACCGCGGATATTTCAAACTCGCTCAACCGGGCGATCCCCGCCTCCATTTGCTGCGATCGATGCTGGAGTACAGCATTGATGATCGGCATGCCTGCCGGGGTGTAACGCAAGGCGTCACGTTCGGCGATGAGGGCGGTGAACTGGAGCTGGTTCAGCTCGGTTCCTTCAAACAATTAGGCTGCTGCAGGAGCTGGAGCTGCTGCTGGTGCTTCGGCGCGATGCGACTTGGCCGCATCTTCACGTTGTACCGACTTCATCATTGGCGAAGGAGCGGTTTCCGCTTTCTTCTGCTTGACGGTCAGGTGACGCAGCACGGCATCATTGAATTTGAATGCGGTTTCCAGCTCGACCAGGGTCTCGTTGTCGCATTCGATGTTCAGGCAGATGTAGTGTGCTTTAGCCAGTTTCTGGATCGAGTAAGCCATCTGACGACGGCCCCAATCTTCAACACGGTGCACGGAGCCACCGCGGGTCGTTACGGTGTTTTTGTAACGTTCGATCATCGCGGGCACTTGCTCGCTCTGGTCCGGGTGGACGATAAATACGATTTCGTAGTGACGCATGAAAACTCCCTTAAGGACTTGTGAATATAGCCCACCCTGGCGTCAAGACAGGTGTGGGAAGAGGTAAGCCCGCGACTATAGCAGCTTTTTCAGCGGAACGCCAGCGTGGTGTTGCCGGTGCTACAGTGGCTTTTTGCGCTTCGAGAACAGGATTTCCCATGCAGCGATCGCTACTTACCTCCCTGGCGCTGGCCGCCATTCTCCCCGCTTCCGCCCATTCCACCGCCGCCGCTGCCGAGCATCCGTCCATCCAGACCCGCGCCTACAGCACGCCGCAGTTGCTGTTCGCGCTGCGTACCGATACCCAGACCCTGGCGCGGCTGACGCCGGTGCTCGACCCCAGCTTCGATTTCACGCCAGGACCGCGCGAAGCCGAGCGCCAGTACGACGGCTACCGCCACCTGGGCGACCTGGCACTCAAGCTGCGCGTCGGTCAAGGTGAGTGGCGCGACTACTCGACGTTTGCAGTGCGCCAGCCGGTACGGGTATTGGGCGCCGGCCGCGCACTGGCCGCCGCCAGCCTCGGCCCCACCATGGGCGCCGGCTTGCCATTGACGGTGGAACGGCGCTGGCTCAACGAGCGCGGCACGCTGGTGCTGCGCTTTACCCTGGTCAATCGCGGCAAACAGCCGGTGGAGGTGGCGCAGGCCGCGCTGCCGATGGTATTCGAACAAACCGCCGCCGGCCCCGATGCAGCGGCCAGCAACACCACGGTGCAACCGCACCCGGGCGACCGGGGCTATGTGGAAGTGGCGCGCCAGGACGGTCAGCCGCCGGCGCTGCGCGTGCAAGCCGACGGCAACACTGTGCTTGACAGCTGGCAACCGGCAGCCAAGCAACCAGCGGGCGAGCAATACGCCAGCTGGGTGACGCAGGGGTTCACCTTGAAACCGGGGGCCAAACGTGACATCGGCGTGCGATTCGTGATCCGGCCGCAAGGGGCAAGCCGCTGATCGCTCATAGGGAGAACACACCGCGCTCCCTGTGCAACAACTTTTTTCACATTATTTCGCTCAATACAAGAAATTCCCTTGCATTGGCGGTCATACTGTACAAAAATACAGACTGTCTATATACACAGCCCATTTTTTACTGACCACGCCCATGATCAAGCTCACCGCACGCCAGGAACAAATTCTCAATCTGATCAAGGACGCCATCGAAAACACCGGCTTCCCGCCCACGCGCGCCGAGATCGCCAACGAACTGGGTTTCAAGTCGGCCAATGCTGCCGAAGAACATTTGCAGGCGCTGGCGCGCAAGGGCGCGATTGAAATCGCCGCCGGCACGTCGCGCGGCATCCGCTTGCTGGGCGTGCATGCCGAACCGGCGGCGTCCAAGGTACCGGCCGCGCTGATGATGTCGCTGCCGCTGATCGGCCGCGTGGCCGCCGGTTCGCCGATGCTGGCGCAGGAAAACCTGGAAGCGAGCTACAACGTCGATCCGGCCATGTTCTCGGCCAAGCCCGATTATTTGCTCAAGGTACGCGGCGAATCGATGCGCGACGCGGGCATCATGGACGGTGACTTGCTGGCAGTGAAAAAAATCGACAGCGCCAAGAATGGCCAGATCGTGGTGGCGCGGATTGGCAACGAGGTGACGGTCAAGCGTTACCGCAAGACGGGTTCGACGGTGGAACTGCTGCCGGAGAACCCGGAGTTCAAGATCATCAAGGTCGATCCTGAGGCGGATGAGTTTGCTTTGGAAGGATTGGCGGTGGGCTTGATGCGGACGTGGCACTGATTAACGCCAGCAATGTTCGAATGCACTATGGATCCCCGCGTTCGCGAGGATGACGGCTTTTAGTCTGCCGACTCCGGCGATTGCACCGCTAGCCGGAGTTCCGTCATCCCCGCGTACGCGGGGATCCATAGAGACTGAGCAGGAATCGCTCCGTCAGCACGCCTCAAGCGCGCAGCTGAAATCTTCCAGCAAATCGTCCGCATCCTCGATGCCGACCGACACCCGTATCAACGACTCCGCAATCCCCATCGAGGCGCGCCGCTCGGCGCCCATTTCATAGAAAATCGTGTGCGCCACCGGAATGATCAGGGTGCGCGTATCGCCGAGGTTGGACGCCGGGATTGCCAGTTTCAAACGGTTAAGGAAATCGAAGCAATCGATGCCATCCTTCAGTTCAAAGCTCAGCAACGAACCATGCGCGCGGAACAGCGCCGAGCTGATCGCGTGCTGCGGATGCGACGCCAGGCCCGGGTAATGCACGGCCGCCACCCGCTCGTCCGATTCCAGTAGCCTGGCCAGCGCCAGCGCATTGCTGCTGGTACGCTCCATACGCAGCGCCAGCGTTTCTGCCCCCACCGCGATATGGTGCGCCGCTTCCGGCGCCAGCGACGCGCCGAAATCGCGCAGCGCCTTGGCGCGCAGTTGCGCCAGGCCCCACTGCAGCGGCGCCGCCTTCTTGTAGTTCTCGTAGATATTCGGGAACCGGGTCCAGTCGTACGCGCCGGTGTCGGTGATGCTGCCGCCGAGCGCGTTGCCGTGACCGCCAATCGACTTGGTCAGCGCATTGACCACCAGGCCCGCACCCACCGATTTCGGCCGGAACAAATACGGCGTGGTCATGGTGTTGTCGACCACGTACAGGATGCCGCGCGCCTGGCACAGTTCGCCAATGCGCTGCAAGTCCGCCACTTGCGTGCGCGGGTTGGCAATGGTTTCCACGAACACGATGCGGGTGTTGTCGGTAATTGCCGCTTCGACGTTGGCAACGTCGGTGGCATCGACGAACGACACGCCCACGCCCTGCGCCATGGTGGTCTGCCACAGGCTGTTGGTGTTACCAAACAAGAACGACGACGACACCACGTGATCGCCCGTGCGCAGCAGCGCCTGGAACACGGCGCCAATCGCGCCCATGCCGGTGGCGAAGCAGATCGTGCCCACGCCCCCTTCCATCTGGTTGACTTTATCTTCCAGCGCGGCGATGGTTGGATTGCCCTGGCGGCCGTAACGGAAGCCTGGCTCCTTGCCCTGGAAGACCGACGCCAGCTGGCGCGCATCGGCATAGCCGAACGCTACCGAGGTGTGGATCGGCTTGTGCAGCGAACCGTGCTCGATGCCCTTCTGGCGGTCGTTGTGCAGGATGGTGGTGGTGAAACCGTATGTTTTTTTATCGTTCATCGCTATCCTAAGAGCCGTCATTCCCGCGAAAGCGGGAATCCATAGATTCTATGCATCAGGCTCGACATGGATTCCCGCCTGCGCGGGAATGACAAAATTGCCGCAACAGGCGTCGCTTTCGGCAGGCGTAGAATCAACCTTCGGTAGCAGCCAGGTTCAGGTTCAGCTGCGAGCGGCCTGCGTCTTCCGGCTTGGCGACCTTGGTTGGGTTGTTGCGCTCGTTTTCCAGCTTGTCCAGGTACTCGCGGCTGACGTCGCCAGTGATGTACACGCCGTCGAAGCACGAAGCCTCAAAGCTCGTCAGCGCCGGGTTGACGTCGGAAATTGCCTGTTTCAGCGCTTCGATGTCCTGGTACACCAGCGCATCGGCGGTGATCTCGCGGCACACTTCTTCCACGGTGCGGCCGTGGGCGATCAGCTCGTCGCGGGTAGGCATGTCGATGCCGTACACGTTCGGGTAGATGACCGGTGGCGCGGCCGACGCGAAGATCACTTTCTTGGCGCCCGAGTCGCGTGCCATTTGCACGATTTCGCGGCTGGTGGTGCCGCGCACGATCGAGTCGTCGACCAGCAGCACGACCTTGTCCTTGAACTCGTCGGGAATCGCGTTGAGCTTCTGGCGCACCGACTTTTTGCGCGCCGCCTGGCCCGGCATGATGAAGGTACGGCCAATGTAGCGGTTCTTGATGAAACCTTCGCGGTATTCCTTGCCCAGCGCCAGCGCCAGCTGGATGGCGGCCGGACGCGACGAATCGGGAATTGGCATCACGACGTCGATGTCGTCGGCCAGGCCTTCGCGTTCGATTTTTTTGGCCAGGTACTCGCCCATTTTCAGGCGGGTGCTGTACACCGACGCGCCGTCGATCACGGAATCGGGACGGGCCAGGTAGACGAACTCGAACACGCACGGGTTGAGCGACGGGTTGTCCGCGCACTGGCGCGTGTGCAACTGCTTGTCGTTGTCGATGAAAATCGCTTCGCCCGGCGCGATGTCGCGCACGAAGCGGAAGCCCATGCCTTCGAGCGCCACCGATTCCGAGGCGATCAGGTATTCGTTGCCCTGCTCGGTTTCATTGATGCCCAGGCACAGCGGGCGGATGCCGTACGGGTCGCGGAACGCCAGCAGGCCAACGCCGGCAATCTGCGCCACGGCCGCATAGCCGCCGCGCACGCGGCGCATCAGCACGGTCACGGCCTGGAATATGGTTTCGGCATCGATCGAGATATCGACCGTGGCCTTCTGGATTTCGTGCGCCAACACGTTGAGCAACACTTCCGAATCGGAATCGGTGTTGATGTGGCGGCGGTCGTTCTTGAACATCTCTTCCTTGAGCTGTTCCCAGTTGGTCAGGTTGCCGTTGTGGGCCAAGGTGATGCCGAACGGCGCGTTGACATAGAACGGTTGCGCTTCTTCCTCGCTCGACGAACCGGCGGTCGGATAACGGCAGTGGCCGATGCCCGAGTTGCCTTGCAGCGTACGCATATTACGGGTACGGAACACGTCGCGCACCAGGCCGTTGGCCTTGTGCATGGCGAACATGCTGCTGTGATTGGTAGCGATACCTGCCGCATCCTGGCCGCGGTGCTGCAACAGCAGCAGAGCGTCATACAGCAGTTGGTTGACAGGTTGATGGGAGACGACGCCGACGATGCCACACATGTTGATGCTCCTGGAGGACTAGCAGATTTAAAAATATTTCAATTTCAAAAATTCACATGCTGCGCCATTGCAGCGGGAAGGAAGTCCTTGACGGTGCGCGCGCCCTGCTCCGCATACGGGCTGAGCAGCGCATCCTTCCACAGATCCTGTTGCGGCAGCGACGTCATCCCACTCAAGATGACGACAGCCAGCACAATTACAAGGCCACGGCCCAGGCCGAACACGGCGCCGAGCAGCCGGTCGAACACGCTGAGGCCGCCCGCGTCGAGCAAGGCGCCCAGCACCATGGACAGCAGGCCCATCAAAATTCGCACGCCGATGAACAGGGCGATGAACGCCAGGATCAGCCGCAATACTTCGCCCGGCACCACCTCGGGCATCAGCAGCGCCAGTTGCGCCGCGTAGGTGTTGGCCACCACGAATGCCACCACCCAGCCGATCAGCGACAGCACTTCCTTGACCAGTCCGCGCACCATGCTGATGACGACCGACGCGCCCAGCACGAACAGCACCAGATAATCGAAGATGGTCACGACAGCGAGCTCAAACCGCTCAGACGGTTTCCAGGCGGCCGGCCAGGCCCATGCCCTGCAACTTGGCGCGAACTTTTTCCGCCTCTTCCTTGTTGCTGAACGGGCCCACGCGCACGCGGGTGACGTCGCCCGACGGCGCTTTTTGCGTGTAGGAGCTGATGCCCGCCTGTTTCAGGCGTTCGCGCAGTTCATTGACCTTGTTCTGGTCGCTCAGCGCCGCCACTTGCAGCACGAATTTCTGGCCGCTCTCGGCAGCGGCAGCCGGCTTGGCGGACTTGCCTTCCAAAATCGCCAGCGCACGGGCATCCTGCGAGGCTTTGCTCTCCGTTGCGGGTTTGGCGGCGGCGCGTGCTTCGGCGGCTTTCGCTTCCGCCGCGCGGCTTTCAGCCAGCTTGCGTTCGCTGTCGGCGCGAGCATCGGCCTTCGCTTTGGCTTCCGCCTTCGATTCGGCCAGCTTGCGCTCGGCCTCGCGCTTGCGTTCCTGCTCGGCGCGGCGGTCGGTTTCCTGCTTGTTGCGAGCATCGGCCTCGGCCTTGGCGCGCGCTTCGCTGGCGGCAACCGAGCGGTCGAGTTCGTCGGAATGCGCCTGTGCCTGTGCCGACAGTGCGGCGTCCGGTTTGGCGGCAGGCTTGGCAGCCTGTGCGGCCGGCTTGGTGGTCGTGGCCGGCGTGGTGGCGGGCTTCACGTCCTCGACGATTTCTTCGCGGCTGTCGAGCGCGTCGCTATCGGGGATGGCGACAGGTTTGCGGTCGGCGCGCGCCGGCGAGTCGGGCGTGCGTTCCTTGGAAGGAATGTTGATATCGATGTCGGACGCCAGCGGCTTGGGCTCGGAATCGAGCACCATCGGCAAACCCACGGCGACGGCCAGCGCCAGCGCAATTGCGCCCACCAGGCGGCGGCGTGCGCGTTTTTTTTCTGGCAACACCGGATCGTCGGCTTCGCGGTCGCGCGTGCGGCGCCGCGGTGCATCGGCCGTGGAAGCGCGCTTGGAACGGGCGCGTTCAAGAGCGGCCTGGTCATCCGCGCTGGTGTAATAGCCGCTGTCCTGGGCGGATTCTTGCTTGTTTTTGCCGAATTTCGAGAACAAGCCCATGCGTGATTTCAGTCCTGTGTGTTCAATGGAATGAGGATTTTCGCGCCGCCATGACGCCGGCAACGGTGAGGAAAGATCCAAAGACCACAATTCTATCATTCTCCCCGGCCCGGCTGATCGCATTTGCGTACGCTGCCGCCGGATCGTCGAAGATATTGATGGTCCGTTCGTCTTTCTCTTCCTGCACCAGCTGCACCTTGGCCGCCAGTTCCGACGCCGTGGCCGACCGTGGCGATGGCAGCGTGGCCAGGCACCAGTGATCGATGTGCTCGCTCATGGCGGCGATCACGCCGTCGATATCCTTGTCGATCATCGAACCGAACACGGCAAACGTGTACGGGTGGAAGCCCATGTTGCCGAGGTTCTGGTTCAGTGCCGAGGCTGCATGCGGGTTGTGCGCGACGTCGAGGATCACGGTAGGCCGGCCCGGCAGCACCTGGAAGCGGCCCGGCAGTTCGACCGTGACCAGGCCGGTGCGCACTTCCTGCGCGCCCACCGGCAGTTCGATGCGCAAGGCTTCGAGCGCCGCCAGCGCGGCGCAGGCATTGAGGATCTGGTTGGCGCCACGCAGACTCGGGTACGCCAGCGAATTGCGGCGCTGCGAACGACCGCCGTAATTCCACTGCTGCTTGTCGCCCGAATAATTGAAGTCGCGGCCCATCAGCCACAGGTCGGCGCCGATGGCTTCGGCATGGTCGATCAGGGTTTGCGGCGGCACCGGGTCGGAGCAGATCGCCACCTTGCCGGCGCGGAAAATGCCGGCCTTTTCGAAACCGATCGCTTCGCGGGTGTCGCCCAGGTAGTCGGTGTGGTCGATGTCGACGCTGGTGACGATCGACACGTCGGCATCGACGATATTGACGGCATCGAGCCGCCCGCCGAGACCCACTTCGAGGATCACCACGTCCATGCCGGCGCCGGCCAAGAGGCGCATGATGGCCAGCGTTGTGAATTCGAAGTAAGTGAGCGTGGTGTCACCGCGCGCCGCTTCCACCGCAATGAACGCTTCGACCAGTTGCGCGTCGGTGGCCAGCTCGCCGTTGACGCGGGCGCGCTCGTTAAAATCGAGGAAGTGCGGCTTGATGTACAACCCCACCTTGTAACCGGCGCGCAGCAGCACCGATTCCAGCATGGCGCAGGTGGAACCCTTGCCGTTGGTGCCGGCCACCATGACCACCGGGCATGTGAACGCCAGTTGCAGGCGCTCCTTGACGGCAAGCACGCGGTCGAGGCCCATGTTGATGACGGTTTCGGCATGGCGCGATTCGAGCAGCGCAAGCCAGGAAGACAAGGTGGTGGGGAGATTCGACATGATGTGACTCTAAAATAGGAAACGGCGCGCAGATCATATACGATTGCGCGCCGCAGCGTTGAGACCTGCCTGATTCACAAGGCTGGTTCAAAACGCTCAGGGCTAGGCGCGGCGGCGAAGACAGTGCGTGAGCACGGCAAGCCGCTGCAACGACGCCATGGGCGTTTTTAACCAGCCTTTACGCGATGACTTCAGCTGGTTGGTTCTGCAGCAATGCCAGCAAGCGGGCGATTTCTTCGCGCATCTTGCGGCGGTCGACGATCATGTCGACGGCGCCCTTGGTGACCAGGAACTCGGCGCGCTGGAAGCCTTCCGGCAGTTTTTCGCGCACGGTGTTTTCGATCACGCGCGGGCCGGCAAAGCCGATCAGCGCTTTCGGCTCGGCCATCACCACGTCGCCCATGAAGGCGAACGATGCGGACACGCCGCCCATGGTCGGGTCGGTCAGCACGCTAATGAACGGCAGCTTTTTCTCGGCCAGCTTGGTCAGCATGGACGTGGTTTTCGCCATTTGCATCAGCGACAGCAGACCTTCCTGCATGCGTGCGCCGCCGGTGGCGGTAATGCAGATGAACGGCACTTTCTGTTCCAGTGCCGCTTGCGCGCCGCGCACGAAACGCTCGCCCACGACCGAGCCCATCGAGCCGGCCATGAATTCGAACTCGAAGCATGCGACGACGACCGGCACGCTGAGGATGGCGCCGCCCATGACGACCATGGCGTCGGTTTCGCCGGTGGCTTCCATGGCCTGCTTGAGGCGGTCCGGGTATTTTTTGCTGTCCTTGAACTTCAGCGTATCGACCGGCAGGGTATCCATGCCGATTTCATAACGACCACCGCTGTCGAGCAGGTTGTCGAGGCGCTCGCGCGCGCGGATCCGCATGTGGTGGTCGCACTTGGGACACACATGCTGGTTCGATTCCAGGTCGGTGCGGTACAGCACCGCTTCGCACGATGGGCATTTGACCCACAGCCCTTCGGGCATGGTCTTGCGCGCGGCAACGTCGGAACGCTGTATGCGCGGGGGCAGCAGTTTTTCCAGCCAACTCATAAATTCTCCTTGCAGCTTACTCGTGGCCGAAGTGTAGCCGTTTCTGGCGACCCTGTCGAACATTGCAATACATTAATTTTAGACTTTCGTCATGGGTGCAATGGCGCTTTAGAGGGAAATACCAAGGAGAACGGCTGCCTGGGCAACAGCAGCCGTTGGACAATTATCAAGCGTCGAGCGCGGTCCTGATGCCTGAAACGAAGGTTTGCACGGCAGCCACCGCGCCGTCGGCGCCGTGCTGTTCGATTTCCTGAATGATGCGGCTGCCGATCACCACGGCGTCGGCCACTTCGGCCACCGCACGTGCGGTGGCGCCGTCGCGGATGCCAAAGCCCACACCGATGGGTAGCGACACGTGCTGGCGGATCGCTGCCAGCCGCTGCGCCACTTCCACCGTGTCGATATTGCCGGCGCCGGTGACACCCTTGAGTGAGACGTAATAACTGAAGCCGCCGCCCACCCGCGCCACCTGCTTGATGCGCTCCTCGGTCGAGGTGGGCGCCAGCAGGAAGATCAGGTCGAGTTCGGCAGCGCGCATGGCGGCGGCGAAGTCTTCGCACTCTTCCGGCGGGTAGTCGACCACGATGGCACCATCGGCGCCCGCTTGCTGCGACTGGGCGATGAAGGCGTCGGGGCCGATCCGTTCGATTGGGTTGGCGTAGCCCATCAGCACCACGGGCGTGGTCTGGTTGGTCTTGCGGAATTCGGCCACGTAGCCGAACACGTCGTGAATGCCGACGCCGTGCGCCAGCGCCCGCTCGCAAGCGCGCTGGATCACCGGGCCTTCGGCCATCGGATCGGAAAACGGCACGCCGAGTTCGAGGATGTCGGCGCCGCCAGCCACCAGCGCGTGCATCAGCGGCACGGTGAGCGTGGGGCCGGGGTCGCCGGCAGTAATAAAGGTGACCAGGGCGGTCTTGTTCTGGGACTTAAGGGCGGCAAAAGTTGCGGCGATACGGGACATGGGCATGGTCTTTCTGATGTGGAATAGGCGTGGCGTTGTTTACCCCGCACCGCCAGAACTGGGGTCGGACCCGTACGGGGTCCGACCCCGGCAGTGGGGGTGCGGGTTGGGATCAGCTGAAGTTCAGCCCCATCCGCTCGGCCACGGTATGCATGTCCTTGTCGCCCCGGCCCGACAGGTTGGCCAGAATAATTTTATCTTTCGGCAGCGTGGCCGCCAGTTTCACCGCGTACGCCAGCGCATGCGACGACTCCAGCGCCGGGATAATGCCTTCGATATGGCAGCAATCGTGGAATGCCTGCAATGCCTCGTCGTCGGTGATCGACACATACTCGGCACGGCCGATATCTTTTAAATATGCATGCTCGGGGCCCACGCCCGGGTAGTCGAGACCGGCCGAGACCGAATGGGTCTCGATGATCTGGCCATTCCCGTCCTGCAGCAAATACGTACGATTACCGTGCAACACGCCCGGATAGCCCTTGGTCAGCGAGGCCGCGTGCTTGTTGCCGTCGAGCCCCTCGCCAGCCGCTTCCACGCCGATCAGGCGCACCTGCTTCTGGTCGATATACGGATAAAAAATACCCATCGCGTTCGATCCGCCGCCGATGCAGGCGGTGACCACGTCGGGTTGGCGCCCCGTCATTTCCGGCATTTGCACCAGGCATTCCTCGCCAATCACCGATTGGAAATCGCGCACCAGCATCGGGTACGGGTGCGGGCCGGCCACGGTGCCGATGATGTAAAACGTGTTTTCGATATTGGTGACCCAGTCGCGCATCGCTTCGTTGAGCGCATCCTTGAGCGTTTTCGAGCCGGATTCGACCGGCACCACGGTGGCGCCCAGCAGCTTCATGCGATACACGTTCTGCGCCTGACGCTTGACGTCTTCGCTGCCCATGTACACCACGCATTCGAGGCCGAAGCGGGCGCAGATGGTGGCCGTGGCCACGCCATGCTGGCCGGCGCCGGTCTCGGCGATGATGCGCTGCTTGCCCATGCGGCGCGCCAGCAGTGCCTGGCCGATCACGTTGTTGATCTTGTGGGCGCCGGTGTGATTGAGGTCTTCGCGCTTGAAATAGATTTGCGCGCCGCCGGCCTGCTCGGACCAGCGCCTGGCATGGTAGATCGGCGACGGCCGGCCCACGAAGTGCTTGAGCTCGTAACGGAATTCTTCGAGGAATTCCTGGTCCTTGCTGTAGCGCTCGTAAGCGGCGTTCAGCTCGGCCAGTGCATAGGTGAGGGTTTCGGCCACGAACGAGCCGCCGTACGGGCCGAAATGGCCGCTGGCGTTGGGCAGGTCGTAATCTTTGGCGTGGAACAGGGGCGCTGCTTGGGCGGTGTCAACGCCGATCTCAGGTAAGGCTTTCATGGTGGGTTTCTCTTTTCAACTGGTCATCTCCGGCCCGCACCGCCGCGATAAAGTCGGCGATCTTGCGGGCGTCCTTGATCCCCTTGCTCGCTTCGACACCGCTGCTGATGTCGACCGCGTAGGGGCGTACCGCAACCACTGCGTCAGTGGCGTTGTGTACGCTCAAGCCACCACTCAAAACGACCCGAGGCGCGAGCTCTTTTGGAACGAGAGACCAATCAAAACCCTTTCCTGCGCCACCATAAGCATCCACATAGGTATCCAGCAACAGGCTGGTGAACAAGGGACTGGCGGCACGGCATTGTTCTTCGTATTCTAGCAAATCGTTTGGCGCGGTGTCGGGTTTTACGCGGAACACGCGCAGGAACTGGCGGCCGCAGGCAGCGGCAATCGCTGCCGACCCGGCGATTGTCTCGTCGCCATGCAGCTGGATCAGCGCTACCGGCGCCACCTTCACTACCGCCACGACCTCGTCCGGCGTGGCGTTGACGAACAGGCCCGTGCAGGTAATAAACGGCGGCACCAGCGCGATCAGCGCAGCGGCCTGCTCAGGCGTGACATAGCGCGGGCTTTTCGGATAAAACACGAAGCCGATGGCGTCGGCGCCGGCATCGACCGCCGCCTGCACGTCTTGCGCGCGGGTCAGGCCGCAGATTTTGATACGGGTACGAAACATAGCGATTTCCTCAGAACCAGGGCAGCGGGCTGGTAGTCTCCAGCGGCAATTCCCACTTGGGGTCGTAATCGATCCTGGCCAGGTACAGGCCGTCGGGCATGAAGGTGGGCGCGGCGGCGTGGCGGTCTTTCGATTCCAGCAGCTGGCCGAGCCACTCGGGCGGCTGGCGGCCAGTGCCGATGTACACCAAGGAACCCACCAGGTTGCGCACCATGTGGTGCAGGAAGGCATTGGCGGTGATGGTAAATACCACCAGTTCGCCATGGCGTTTGATCTGGATATCGTGCATCAGCTTGACGGGCGACTTGGCCTGGCACTGGGCCGCGCGAAACGCCGTAAAGTCGTGCCAGCCCAGCAGCGGCTGTACCGCTTGCTGCATCAGCGCCACGTCGAGCGGACGGAAACAGAAACCGGCACGCCCTTCCAGCAGCGGCGAGCGGGTGGCATTGTTGTACAACACGTAGTGGTAGGTGCGGGCGCGCGCGCTGAAGCGGGCGTGAAAAAAATCGTTCACGGACGGATCGCCGGGTAACTCCTTGGCCCAGCGCACCGCGATTGATGGCGGCAGGAAGGCGTTGACGCCGCGTTGCCAGGCATGGGTGTCGCGCGACAGGTCGGTATCGAAGTGCACCACCTGCTCCAGCGCATGGACGCCGGTGTCGGTGCGGCCCGCGCACGTGGTGGCCAGCGGCACCCGGGCAAATTTTTCCAGCGCCCGTTCGAGCTGGTCCTGCACCGTGTGGCCGCTTTCCTGTTTCTGGTAGCCGTGCCAGGCGGTACCGTCGTACTGCAGGCCGATTGCGATCCGTTTCAATTGCTGCCCAATCTGGAATTCCGAATCGGCCATTATATCGCCGCCCCGGCGCGCCTGACAAAAGCCGTCAAAGCAGCCTTCAGAGCAAGGCGCAGCGACGACGACAGTACGAACGTACGAACGTACAGCTGGGAGCCGCAACGCCGCGATGGAGGCTAGTGTCGGGCGCGCTTAGCCGCCCTGACACTAGCCTTCAGAGCAAGGCGCAGCGACGACGACAGTACGAACGTACGGCAAGGAACTGCAACGCCGCTATGGAGGCCAGCGTCGGGCGCGCTTAGCCGCCCTGACACTAGCCTTCAGAGCAAGGCGCAGCGACGACGACAGTACGAACGTACGGCAAGGAGCTGCAACGCCGCTATGGAGGTTAGTGTCAGGCGCGCTTAGCCGAGCTGGTCTTTCATGGCGTTGGCCTTGGCCACCTGCTCGTCGCTGCCGCCGCGCAGCACTTCGTCGAGCAGTTCACGGGCGCCTTCCTTGTCGCCGATTTCCTGGTAGGCGACGGCGAGGTCGAGCTTGGTATCCATTTCCATGTGCAGCGCCGACATCGGCTCGGCACGCGCGGTATCGGTGGCCTCGACCGTCTCAGCCTGGCTGCCCAGGTCGAAATCGATGCCCGACAGGTCGAACTCGGGCGCGCCGTCCGGCGCTGGCGCTGGGGCCGCTGGTGCACCTGGTGCCACGGGCGCCGCCGCCAGGGCAGGCACATCGGGAATGGTGAAATCGGCGATATCGAAGTCGAGTGGCACGCTGGTGGCGTCGGCGCTGGCTGGCGCCGGCGCTGGTGCAAGTGGTGCAGGCGCCGGTTCGGCCGGCAGGTCGAGGCTGAAATCCATGCTCGGGTCGTTGACCGGGGCTGGAGCTGGGGCTGGCGTGTCATAGGCCAGGTTGAAGCCGTCGTCCTGCAGGAATGGCGCATCGGCGGCCGGTGCATCGAATGGCGACGGCGCGGCCGCTGGCGCAGGGGCAGCAAAGTCAAGGTCGCCAAGGCCGAAGTCGGCCGCATTGGCCTGGGCCGCGATCGACGCTGGCGACACGGCGGCATCGGCTGCCTGCGGCAGCGCGGTTTCCAGGTCGTTGCGGTAATCGTTGCCCTGGTCGTAGGCAGCTACCGGTGCTTGCGCCGAGGCATCGCTATCGTCCGCCTCGTCTGCATCGTAGGCGGCATACGCGGCGGCGGCAGTAGCAGCCGCCACCACGCCAGCGGTGGCGGCCAGCGGCGCGGTGCCGAAGCCGTCTGCGTCCGCGGCGCTGGCGGGCGCGTACAGCGGATTGTTCGGTTCCAGCGTGCGGCCCAGTTGCGCAGCTTGCGCCCACTCATCGCCCTCACCGCGCGACAGCGAATACAGTTCGGACGCCTGGCTTTCGAACGCGCGGGCATCGCTGCGCGCGGCATAGATTTCCAGCAGCTTCAGGCGCACCGGATGCCGTTCCGGATGGTGGCGCAGCGCTTCCTTGAGGATTTCCTCGGCCTGGGCGTCGCGGCCGTAAGCGATATACACGTCGGCTTCCGCCACGGGATCGACTTCATTGGTGTCGAGCTGGCTGGCCGATGGCGCGAAATTATTGTTGAAAACACTGTTGCCGTGTTCGGCCTGGGGTTCCAGCGGTGCAGCGGCGGCAGGTTCCGGATCCCAGGCTGGCGCGGGCGCCGCGCCGGCAAGATCCGTGTCGTCCTTGGGTACCACGAATTTGCGCCGGCGGCGCGCGGCCAGCACGCCCACCACGCCGGCCAGCAAGGCCAGCACAGCGGCAAAGATCAGGCCCACAACCTGCGAGTTGGCCATCAGCGTATCGATCATGCCCGGCTCTTCCAGCTTGCGCGGCGGGATCACCGGCGCCATTTTGACCGGTGCCGGTGCGGACGCGGCCGGCGTTGCTGCCGCTGGTGTTGCCGGGGCCGCCGGTGCTGCCGGTGCAGTGGCAGCCGACTTGCTTTTCACCGCCATCAGCTTTTCGAGGTCGTTGACGTTCTTTTCCAGTTCCTTGACCCGTGACGACGCATCGTCCACCTGCTTTTGCTTGGCGATCTTGTCTTCCGCCACGGCGCCAGTCTTGCCCTCGCCCGGTTTGTCGGCGGTAGCCTTGGATAGCGTCAGCTTGTCGCGCGCGGCATTTAAGGCATTCGGTTTTTCCTCGACCTTGGCAGTGATCTTGCCCGACGAATTCTGGCCCGGCTCGGCATCCTTCGATGGCGTGCTGTTGGCCACCTGACCGGCCAGCTTGGCGCGGTAGGCGTTGAAGTCGCGCGCGTGCGCCACCACCACTGCGCGCGCGCCACCTTCGGCGCCACCGGCGGCCGACTGGATCGCGCCGGCATCGGGCACGGCCAGGATCTGGCCGGACTTCAGGCGGTTCATATTATTGCCGGCGAACGCTTCCGGATTGGCGCGGTACAGCGCCACCAGCATCACGTCCAGCGACACATCGGTGGGCTTGACCTGGTTGGCGATGCGGGTGAGATTGTCGCCCTGCTTGACCGTGTATTCGTCGACCGTGGGCTTGGCCGGGGCTGGCCTGGCAACCGGCTTGGCTGGCGTGGGCGTGGTCACCGGCTTGGGGACGGCGGTGGCAGCGGCGTTGGCAGATGAGCTGGCAACCGGCGCGGTGGCGGGCGCAGTAGTGGCGGCCGGGGTGCGGGCAGCGCCCAGGTCGACCGGCGCGGCCACTTGCGGCGCTTGCGCAGCGCGCAGCTCGGGCGGGTCGAGCAGGAACGTGTATTCGCGCACCATGCGCCCGCCGTTCCAGTTCAGCTCCAGCAGCAAGTCGACAAACGGCTCATTGAGCGGCTGCGTGGACGACACGCGGATCACCTGGCGGCCGTTGCGCTGCTCGAGTTCGAAACGCAATGCCGACAGCGCGGGATTGAAATCGATGTTGGCGGTGCGGAAGGCTTCGGGGGACGCCAGCCGCGCCGACAGGCCGCTGGCCTCCTCTGGGGTGACGGCGCTCAGCTCGATTTCGGCGCGCAGCGGCTGTCCCAATGCCGACAGCACGGTGAGTTTGCCCAGTCCAGCAGCGTTAGCCGATATCAACATTGCGCTGGCAACGGCGCCGACAAGGGTTTTCAACGCGAATGAGACAATGCTGGAGCGAGTGTTTACGGACATAGTGGCGGGCGACAATTGGTTGTTAGAGGGAAAATGTTACTTTCCCAGATATATCAACATAACATCATGGTCCCACCGAGGCAAGTCTCGCACGCCGATAAGCCGGATCCCGCGTCCCCCTGGCGCAGCAAAAACCCCACGACGGACCGACGCGTGCAAGGCGCAAGCAATAATACGCGCCCCTTCTTCTGGCTCAATCAAATAGTAAATTTATCATTGCGCGACATATTGACGTCATACCGTGACGTCATACCGGCTCGCTGATGCACTTATCACCTGACGTCATTAACAAGCCCGGCGCAGATCTTTAACGGCTAGACTTTTTAACTGCAAGATATTCACGCCCGCACCCAGCCACCGCGCTCTGCAATTTTTAAACTAAATCAGCGTCCGCGCCGGCTCCGCCCTTCCCTGCGCTGGTGTGCCTATCCCTCCCAGGAAAGTGACGCAGGAATGTAACGGCTGTGAAGATGGTCCTCCACAACGTTTAAATTTTCTATTAGTATGAGAAATAGTTTCTATGTAGATTTAAAACATGCGCTAGCCGGCAATATTAAAAACTCAGTAAGAAGCGATAGAATTGGAGAGAATTTAATAATCCAGCATTAATTAATCGTCACTGCCAGGGAGAATAACCATGGAGTTTTTAGTCAGCCATCGTGCTATGCGCGCTGCACTGATTGCTGGCCTCGTCGCTACAGCCTGGAGTCCGGCCAGTTTTGCCTGCTCCGGTGAGCCGATACTGGCCAGTATGTGCATCATGGCCGTACCGACCACATACGGTCCGTTTAACAACACCTACGTGCTGGCGGCGGGTCAGAGCATGTCGATCAACAACTACACGGCCCTGTATTCGCTGATCGGCGTCACGTATGGCGGCAACGCCACCACCAGTTTCAACCTGCCCGACCTGCGCGGCAGGTTCGTGATCGGTGCCGACGGCGCCAACTACAAAACCGGCGGTGTCGGCGGTAACAATGCCGTGACCCTGCTGGCGTCGAATCTGCCATCGCATGTGGTGCCGCTGGGGACCGCGTCGCTCGACCTGAGCAAGCTGACGGTCAACACCACGCTGCCCACACTGACCGGCACGGTGGCCTTGGCCAGCGCCGTGGCCACCGGCACCGTCTCGGAATTGCAGGTGAACGTGGTCAATGGCGGCGGCGGCACCGGCACGCCGTCGGGCAACTATCTGGGCAAGAGCCCGAATGCGTTCGGCAACCTGTATTCTGCCGCGGCACCGGATGCCACCCTGAACGCCAATGCCATCAGCGGCGGTAAAGTGTCGGTCACGGTTCCTGCCAGCACTGCCCCAGTCACCCTGCCGGGCAGCACCGTGGCGGGCGTGGTGGGCGGGACGGCCACTGTGAGCGGCAACGCAACGTATGTGGGCGCAAGCTTGCCGGTGGACAACCGCCCGGCGTATATCGCGCTGACCTACTACATTGCTGCGTCCAACGCCCTCTATCCAGGCCGGGACTGATCCAGGCTGCCGACGCGCCCTTGGCGCATAGGCGCCGGGTCCGGTGGCACGCTGACACGCCTGCCACCATTAAAGAATTAACCAGGACTGTCATGTTTCGCATCATCGCTGTCACCATTTTTTCCGCGCTGCTGGCGGTCAACCTGCCGGTCGGCGCGGCCCCACGCAACCTGTCGGAAGAACTCAAGCTTGGCGACCGCGCCATGGCGGCGCAAGACTACACGATTGCCTACAAGCACTATGCAGACGCTGCCTCCCGCAATCCGCTTGCGCAATTCAATCTGGGCCTGATCGAGCAGAAAGGATGGGGGCGTCCTGCCGACCCGGTCGCGGCCTGCGCCTGGTTTGCCAGCGCGGCAAAAGACAATATCCCAGCCGCACAACAGTTTTATGGCGATTGCCTGGCCACCGGGACAGGCCAGGCCGCCGATGGCCAGGCCGCTGTCGCGTGGTATCAAAAGGCAGCGCAAGCGGGCATTGCGTATGCGCTGTGTTCCGCCGGTGAACTGTATATCCGTGGGCAGGTGGTAGCCAAGGATGTGGCGCATGGCCTGGGCCTGTGCACGCAGGCGGCACAGGCCGGCTCGGCGCCGGCCATGCTGCGCCTGGCCGACTACTACTACGCTGACCAGGATGTGCCGCAACATCTGGTAGCCGCGCGCGCCTGGTACCAGCAGGCTGCCGAACACCACATGCACATGGCGCAGTACCGCCTCGGGGTGATGCTCGGGCAGGGCGAGGGCGGCGCGGCCGATCCCGCACGGGCGCTGGCCTGGCTGGAACATGCGGCTGCCGAAGGTTACGCACCAGCCTATTTGCCGGTGGCGATTTTGTATGGCAACAGCCCGCCGGACCCGGCAACCGGCAGCTTGACACCCGATAACCTGGCAAAGATTTACATGTGGACCAGCGCGGCCAAAGCCACCACGAAAAGCCCGGCCGATATGGTCCAGATCGAAAAAATCGTACAACAGGTCCACCAGGTGATGCCGCCAGAATGGAAGCCCGAGCTCGATCGCCGGGTTGCCGACCACCTCGGCAGATTTCCTGCCAACTAGCAAACCCAAGTAGATAAACCACTGCCCGTGTATCCGGGTACCGCACCGTCAATCAGGGAAAACCACCATGCATGCTTCCATGAACAGAATCTATCGACTCATCTGGAGCCATGTGCACCAGACCTGGGTGGTCGTACACGAGCGCTCCAGGGGCAAAGGCAAGTCGGCCAATCGCCAGTTGCTCGCCAGCGTACTGCTGGCGACTTCGCAGGCCGCCATGGCAGGGCCGACCGGCGGACAGGTCACCGCCGGCAACGCCACGATTACCCGCAACGACGCCACCACCACGGTCACGCAGGCCAGCCAGAATGTATCGCTGAACTGGCAGTCGTTCAATACCGCCAGCGGCGAGACGGTCAATTTCGTCCAGCCGTCCGCCAGCGCTATCGCGGTCAACCGCATCAGCGACAATAGCGCCACCCAGTTTTATGGCGCGCTCAATGCCAACGGCCAGGTGTACCTGATCAACCCGAATGGCGTGGTGTTCGGCAGCGGTTCGCAGATCAATGTCGGTGGCCTGGTGGCATCGACGCTCGATGTCAGCGACGCCAGCCTGGGCAACGCCACGCGCCAGTTCAGCGGCGCCGGCGCCGGCAGCATCATCAACCAGGGCGCGATCAGGACCGCCAATGGCGGTTATGTCGCCTTACTCGGCAATACCGTGCGCAACCAGGGCACCATCAACGCGGCCTCGGGTGCGGTGGCGCTGGGCGCCGGCAGCGATGTCACGCTGTCGTTTTCGGGCAACAGCCTGGTGCAGTTGCAGGTCAACCAGAGCACGTTGAACAACCTTGCCGAAAACGGCGGCCTGGTCAAGGCGGATGGCGGCGCGGTATGGCTGTCGGCCGGCGCCAAAGACGCAGTGCTCGCCAGCGTAGTCAACAACACCGGCATTATCGAGGCGCGCAGCGTCGAGCAGGTGGGCGGCACCATCGTGCTGGGCGCCGGCAGTGCGGGCAAGGCCAGCAACAGCGGCACGCTCGCCGCCACCGGCAGCGATGCGGGCGCCGCAGGCGGCACCGTGAAAGTGCTGGGCGGCGCGGTCGAACTGGCAGCTGGCAGCACAATCGATGTCTCGGGTGACAGCGGCGGCGGCACGGCACTAATCGGCGGCAATTTCCTCGGTGCCGGCCCCGAGCACAACGCCCGCACCACCACGGTGCAGGCGGGAGCGTCAATCAAGGCCGATGCGATCACCGCCGGCAACGGCGGGAATGTCGCGGTGTGGTCCGATCACACCACGCAATTCGATGGCAGTATCAGCGCGCGCGGCGGCGCGCGGGCAGGCCATGGCGGCCAGGTAGAAACCTCGGGCAAGCAGTTGAACGTCAGCGCCAGCGCCTCGGTGTCCACGGCTGCGCCGCACGGCACGGCAGGCGAATGGCTGCTCGACCCGGACGATATCATTATCGGTAATGGCAGTATCTGGGGCAACGCCAATGTCAATGTCGATACCCGGGCGCTGACGACTGCGCTCAATAGCGGCAATGTCACCATCAAAACCACGGCGGGGGCGGCCAGCTGCACCGGCACGACCTGCGCCGCCAGCGGCACCGGCCATGGCGACATCATCGTCCTCGACGCCATCGGCACCACCACCGACTACTCTTCGGCCAATCCGAACACCGTGAACTGGGGCTCCAATTCGTCGCTGACGCTGAGCGCCTATCGTGATATCCGGTTCAAATTTACCGCTAACAAGGCCTATCCGGGCGGATCCAGCGATTTCGGCGGCGCCGTCTATGCCGATGGCAGCCCGACCGTCGTGCTCAGGGCCGACAACAGCGCCACCGGCGCCGGCACGGTGATTTTTGAGGATAATGCGAGCTACCTCACTTTCCTCTACATAGGTGGCGGCGGCGGGACCGCCGGGCGCTTCTCGATCTACTACAACCCGACCAGCTACAACGCACCATCCGACTTTTCGCCCTTTGTCATCGCCGGCGACCTGCTTGATTACATGGCCGTGAATGTCACGGCCGCTATCGCATCGAAGACCTATGACGGCGGCACCAGCGCCACGCTGACCCTGACCCCGGCGCAAACCCTGCCTTCCGGGGTCACGCTCAATACCAGCGCGTCGACGGCCAACTTCGACAACAAGAATGCGGGGACCAACAAGGCGGTGACCATCGGCGGTGTGAACTTCGGCAGCGGAGGCACCACCACCACGGTCAATGGCAAGAACTATTACATCAATGGGATCGATGGCAAGACAGCCAACATCACCAAAGCCAGCCTGGCGGTGAGCGGCGTTACCGCTGCCGATAAGACCTATAACGCCACCACCGGCGCCACGCTCACGGGGACTGCCACGGTGACCGCCTTGGGCACCGATGTCATCGCTCTGCTCGGCACCGGCACCGGCAGCTTTGCCGACGCCAATGCCGGCGCCAACAAGCAGGTCACTGTTAGCGGCTATACGCTGAGCGGCACCGATGCCGGTAACTACACCCTGTTGCAGCCCGCCTTGAGCGCGACCATCAACAAGGCCAATCTGACACTGACCGGCACCAAGGTTTATGATGGCACCACGTCGGTAACCGGCGCCAGCCTGGCGGCGACCGGGGTGGCCGGCCAGGTGTTCTCCATGACCGGCGCTGGCGATGCCTCCAACCTGGCCAGCAAGAACGTGCAAAGCGGCGCAGCGCTCGCCAGCACCACCGGCTTGAGCCTGGGCAGCAGCAGCAACGGCGGCCTGGCCAGCAACTACAACCTGCCTGGCGCCACCGGCAGCAGCTATACCGTGACCACCAGGGGACTGACGCTGACCGGCATCAGCGCGCTCGATAAAACCTATGACGCCACCACGGCGGTCAGCCTCAATACTGCGAACGTGGCCTTTACCGGCCTGGTGGCGGGCGATACCGTAACGTTGGCCGGCGCCGGCGTCGGCAGTTTCGCAAACAAGAATGTCGGCGCCAACAAGGCGGTGACCGTTTCCGGCTACAGCCTGGGCGGGACGGACGCCGGCAACTACGTGGTCACGCAGCCGGGCGGGCTGACCGCCACCATCAACCGGGCCAATCTGGTGGTATCGGGCATTGCCGCCGCCAACAAGACCTACGACACCACCAGCACCGCCACCCTGGCCGGCACCGCCATGGTGACCGCCTTCGGCAGCGACGTGGTAGCGGTGACCGGCACCGGCACGGGCAGCTTTGCCAACGCCAATGCCGGCTCCGGCAAGGCCGTCACCGTCACCGGCTACACGCTGGCCGGTACCGATGCCGGCAATTACAATGTGGTGCAACCGGTCGGCGTGAGCGCAACCATCAATCAGGCCAGCGTTACCTTGAGTGGCAGCAAGATCTACGATGGCACGACGTCGGTGGCAGGCGGCACGCTCACGGCCGCTGGCGTCGGCGGACAGACGTTTGCTGTCACTGGCGCCGGCGACGGGTCCAACCTGTCCGGCAAAAACGTCCAAAACGGCACAACCCTGGGCAGCACCACCGGCCTCAGCCTGGGCGCCAGCAGCAACGGCGGCCTGGCCAGCAACTATGTGCTGAGCACCGTGGGCAGCAGCTATGCCGTGACGCCGAAAGCGCTGACGCTGGCCGGCATCACCGCGCTCGATAAAACCTACGACGCGACCACCGCAGCGAGCCTCAATACGAGCAATGTGAGCTACTCGGGCCTGGTCGCCGGCGACACGCTGACGCTGGCGGGCAGCGGCACCGGCACGTTCAACACCAAGGCCGTGGGTAGCAACAAGGCGGTGACGGTGTCGGGCTACAGCCTGGGCGGCAGTGATGCCGGCAACTACGTGCTCTCGCAACCGAATGGCCTGACGGCCGCCATCAGCAAGGCCAATCTCGTCGTCACCGGCGTTTCGGCTGCCGACAAGACTTATGACGGCACCACCAGCGCCACGCTGACCGGCACGGCCACGGTAACGGGTCTGCTCGGCGACACGGTGTCGCTGGCAGGCGCTGGCAGCGCCAGTTTCGCCAGCAAGGATGCCGGCGCCAACAAGGCGGTGACCGTTGTCGGCTACACGCTGGCCGGCACCGATGCCGGCAATTACAACGTGCTGCAACCGGCCGGCGTGAGCGCCACCATCAGCAAGGCCGACCTGCTGGTAACGGGCATTGCGGCCGCCGCCAAGACTTATGACGCGACCAGCGCCGTCACGCTGACGGGCACGGCCACGGTCAGCGGCTTTGGCGGCGATGTGGTCTCGGCGGCCGGCACCGGCACCGGCGCCTTTGCCGATGCCAATGCGGGCGCCAACAAGGCGGTCACCGTCACCGGCTACACGCTGGCTGGCACCGACGCCGCCAACTACAACGTGCTGCAACCGGTCGGCGTGAGCGCCACCATCAACCGCGCCAATCTTGCCTTGAGCGGCAGTAAAACCTACGATGGGACGACTGCCGTGGCAGGCAGTTCGCTCACGGCGGTTGGCGTCAACGGACAGACATTTGCCGTGACCGGCGCTGGCGACAGCTCCAACCTGGTCAGCAAGAACGTACAAGGCGGCGCCACGCTAGGCAGTACCACCGGTCTCGCCGTGGGCGCCAGCAGCAACGGCGGCCTGGCCAGCAACTACGTGCTGAGCACGGCGGGCAGCAGCTACGCGGTAACGCCGAAGGGTCTCGCGCTGACCGGCATTACCGCGCTCGATAAAACCTATGATGCCACGACCGCAGCCAGCCTCAATACCAGCAACGTCAACTACACGGGACTGGTCGCTGGCGACACTGTCACGCTGGCCGGCAGCGCTTCGGGCGTGTTCAATACCGCCGATGCAGGGAGCAACAAGGCAGTGACGGTATCCGGCTACACCCTCGGCGGTAGCGATGCCGGCAACTACCTGGTGGCGCAACCGGGCGGCCTGACCGCCAGCATCAACCGGGCGAATGTGACTTTGAGCGGCAGCAAAACCTACGATGGCACGACCTCGGTGGCGGGCGGCACACTGACGGCCACGGGCGTCAATGGTCAGACGTTTGCGGTCACCGGCGCTGGCGCTGGGTCCAACCTGGCCAGCAAGGATGTACAGAACGGCACAGCCCTGGGCAGCATCACCGGTCTCGGCCTGGGCGCCAGCAGTAACGGCGGCCTGGCCAGCAACTACGTGCTGAGCTCCACGGGCAGCAGTTATTCGGTGACGCCGAAAGGACTCGCGCTGAGCGGCATCACCGCGCGCGATAAAACCTATGATGCTACGACCACGGCCAGCATTGATACCAGCAACGTCAGCTACTCGGGGCTGGTCGCCGGCGACAGCGTCACGCTGGCAGGCAGCGGCACCGGTGCGTTCGATACCAAGGATGCGGGCAACAACAAGTCGGTGACCGTGTACGGCTACAGCCTGGGCGGTATCGATGCGGGTAACTACGTGGTCTCGCAACCGGCCGGCCTGAGCGCCACCATCAACAAGGCCAGCCTGGTGGTTGGCGGCGTCACCGCCGCCAACAAGACCTACGACGCCACCACCGCCGCCACCCTGACCGGCACGGCCACGGTGGCCGGCCTGCTCGGCGACGCGGTGGCGGTAAGCGGTAACGGCAGCGCCAGCTTTGCCAGCAAGGACGCCGGCGCCAACAAGGCCGTGACCGTGACCGGCTACACGCTGGCCGGCGCCGACGCTGCCAACTACGACCTGCTGCAACCGGCCGGCCTGAGCGCCACCATCAACAAGGCCAGCCTGGTGGTTGGCGGCGTCACCGCCGCCAACAAGACCTACGACGCCACCACCGCCGCCACCCTGACCGGCACGGCCACGGTGGCCGGCCTGCTCGGCGACGCGGTGGCGGTAAGCGGTAACGGCAGCGCCAGCTTTGCCAGCAAGGACGCCGGCGCCAACAAGGCCGTGACCGTGACCGGCTACACGCTGGCCGGCGCCGACGCTGCCAACTACGACCTGCTGCAACCGGCCGGCCTGAGCGCCACCATCAACAAGGCCAGCCTGGTGGTTGGCGGCGTCACCGCCGCCAACAAGACCTACGACGCCACCACCGCCGCCACCCTGACCGGCACGGCCACGGTGGCCGGCCTGCTCGGCGACGCGGTGGCGGTAAGCGGTAACGGCAGCGCCAGCTTTGCCAGCAAGGACGCCGGCGCCAACAAGGCCGTGACCGTGACCGGCTACACGCTGGCCGGCGCCGACGCTGCCAACTACGACCTGCTGCAACCGGCCGGCCTGAGCGCCACCATCAACAAGGCCAGCCTGGTGGTTGGCGGCGTCACCGCCGCCAACAAGACCTACGACGCCACCACCGCCGCCACCCTGACCGGCACGGCCACGGTGGCCGGC